>Ga0160440_100001_pt1 | contig 1594920 bp, 1461 predicted proteins | sample HID1971I_E1MG_FD_108277 | JGI IMG/M metagenome (GOLD analysis project Ga0160440, IMG submission 108277) | Enriched millipede-associated microbial communities from UW Madison campus, WI, USA - HID1971I_E1 MG | ecosystem: Host-associated > Arthropoda: Insects > Digestive system > Unclassified ... | reverse complement strand
GGAGCTCAATGTCTTGCGTACGCATATGTACTGGACTGCAAGTGAAGTGGAAAAAGCACGAAAAGCAGCATAATCTGGATTAACCAGTAAATAGCTAATAGCTGTAAAAAAGGGAAGCCGCACATTTGTGCAGCTTCCTTTTTTTACAACGATGTACGTGCCCCGTCACTCTGGTCCATATCATATTAATTTTTTTCGATTCACTCAGCATAAAGATGTTATAAATCTCGCCAGATCTGGGAGTTATGGCTAAAAAAACGGCTAATGTGGGCGCGCAATTGAGCTTGCTTTAATTTCTTCCAGAAACGATACCCCGCAAAGTTCGCAGTGGTCATCATAGGTAGGATCAGAAAGTACCTCACTTATTTCGTTAGCGCCAGGAAACGACATAGCAAGTGAAGCGGAGCATTCTCTGCATACCAGTACATTCACATAATAATCTTCATGACTAGGTTCGTGCCGATTTCGAATCGCGTACTTTCTCATGACTCCTTTCTCCCATATCGAATATTTTTTATCTACTATGGCAAATAAGACTATGAAAATGGGTTCGTGAGAACTAGGGGTAGTACTGAGAAAGCAAATTTCGCATTTTGTTACGAATCCATGATGATCGGCCATATGATCACCGGCGACAATAACAAACACTTAAGTCCCATTAACTTTTATCTTTCACACATGAACACTCATCTACCACCACTACTGGCCACCCTGACCTTGCTTACAGGCGTGATGGCCTCCTCGGCCGGCTACGCCGCACAAGACCAGGCCACTGTAAAACAACAGGTAGACGCAACGGTTATGCCTGTGATGAAGAAGCACAACATTCCTGGGATGGCAATTGGCGTGATAGCGCAGGGGAACACCTATCTGTTCAATTATGGCGTTGCCTCCAGGCAAACAGCAAGCGCAGTCACATCCTCCACCCTTTTCGAACTGGGTTCGATCAGTAAAACCTTTACTGCGACGCTGGCAAGCTATGCTCAGGTTATGGGAAATTTGAAGCTGACCGACACGGTAGCGACCCATCTGCCGCAAATGCAGGGAACCGCATTTGGTTCAGTCAGCCTGATGCAACTGGGCACCCATACACCCGGCGGCTTCCCACTACAGGTACCCGAACAGATCAGGAACAATGAGCAACTAATGTCCTATCTGCAGCAATGGAAGCCGCCGTTTGAAAAAGGAACGCAACGGACCTATACCAATCCGGGCATAGGCATGCTCGGGCTGATCACCGCAAAGGCGATGGGTCAGGATTTCATCCCCCTGATGGAAAAAAAGATTTATAACGGCCTGGGAATGAACGATACCTATATCGATATCCCTGACGACAAAATGACCCATTACGCTCAGGGTTACACTAAAGAGGATACACCGGCGCGCGTGAGCAAGGCCATCCTTTGGGCAGAGGCCTATGGTGCAAAATCCACCAGCAAGGATATGGTGCATTTTCTGAAAACCAATATGCGCATGACAACCCTGGATGATCGTTTGCAGGCTGCGGTGATGGATACGCATACAGGATATTTCCAGACCGCAGCAATGATACAGGATCTGATCTGGGAGCAATACCCATACCCTGTGACGCTTGAGTCCCTGCTGTACGGCAATTCCGCCGATTTCGCTCTTAAGCCGCAGCCGGTAAAAGCACTGGTGCCGCCCACGGCGCCGCGTGACGATGTATGGATAAATAAAACGGGGTCGACCAATGGATTTGGTGCCTACGTAGCCTTTGTGCCAGCTCGCAAGCTTGGTGTCGTGATCCTGGCCAATAAAAACTATCCGAATGCAGATCGGGTGGCAATGGCATATCGGATATTAAGCACCCTGGATACGCAATAGCCGTCTAGCCTTGTAATCATAGATCAAACAATGGCAACCCGAACAAGGTTGCCATTGATCACCACATCGCATTATCACAGACGCCGATAGCGTATCGCTGTATATATTGGTTGCGCAGGCTGGCCGCACAACAACAATACTTTATTTGCCAATTGCGGGAAACAACGAGCCCGCCAGCTGGGCCACCTGTTCATCCGTGGGTTGCCCAAGCCACTGAATCGTGCTGCCAGATGGATAGCCTGCAGCCGATTGCCTGTTCGTCAAAAATGCGCCCACGGCCTTGTTGTTCTTTTTAGACACCAGCACCACGTATTTTTCAAACGGACAATCATGCGGCTTACAACCGGACAGACGCACATAAGTTTCATTGTCCAGTACGATTTCGTCAACGGGTGGCGTCACGCCAAAGTCCCGTACCCATTTGTGCTTGCGTGCAATCGTTTTTGTCAGGGTCGAAAATGCGCTGGCGATTGCCGGCTGCTGTTTGGCCAGATCCGCCGGATAAACATCGGCGGCACAAGCGTAGCCGCCAAAGGAAAGACTGGCTAATGCTGCAAGCAAACGAGATTTGAATTGGGAATGAAGCATACTGCACCCTGTAAAGCGATTGAAACAGGTATGATTTTATCTTCAGCCGCTTCGTGTTGACAAGCCTCGGTTTGTTATCGATTAACCAATCACATTGCATGCCACCGTATACAATGATCCGTACCCGCTCTTACTGGCCCTATTATCTTGCTGCACTGGCCTGTGCCCTGTTTCTACTGATTCTTATCAATGTCCGCATTGACGGTCGGCTGTTCGCCGTCGACCAATCCATTTACCGGCAGTTGCAGCTGTTGCGTACACCCTGGCTGGACGATATCTTGATTACGGTAACGCAGCTGGGCGATACGCTCATGGTGACCGTCATCACCGGCGTTGTCGCACTCTGGCTGCTGGTCCGGAAATCCTGGCGCACGGCCGGTTACTGGGTGCTGACAATCATCAGCTCTGCGGTTATTAACACGAGCATCAAGGCAGCAATCGTTCGGACCCGACCAGGTGACATGATGTACTCCGGCTGGAGTGCGTATTCCTTTCCCAGTGGTCATACCACAAGCAATATTGTGCTGTATGGTCTGCTTTGCATTTTGATTTATCCCTGCATTGAAAAGCGGGCCGCCAGAATCTTGACTGTTTGCTGTGCAATGGGATTCGCGCTGCTTATCGCAGCCTCGCGGATCTATCTTGGCGCACACTGGTTTTCTGATGTGCTTGGCGGCATTCTGGTCAGTACGCTGATTCTATGCATCGCTGGGGCGCGTTACCACGCAGGCCGAACACATGCCTTGACTGCCGGCGCTTTTCTGATTCCAATTGTGGCAACACTCCTGATAGTAGGAAGTGTCCATGTCTGGCATGGCAGGCACGTAAGCATGCAACGGTATACACCGCCTGCCCTACCCGATCAAGCACCCGGCAACACCCCGCCGCCAGCTGCGGCCGCCACCGGGACACCGTAGGGCCGCAGGGGGCCCAACATCACTTCTGCATGTCGGCTTGAACCCTCAAGTGTTCGCGCGTAAGGCGCCTGCAAGCGTCAAATGGCAACACATACCAGATCACGCTCCTGGCGTACCGGTAGCGTACCTGGTCGGAATCCCGGTTTCGGCTAGCATTGTCCGGGGCGCATATCCTGTCGTCCACCAGGGCATCAGCCACCAACCGGCTTGTTGTTACGCCTATCCCTGTACCTATCGGTAACATAGCATCGCATCCTCATGACGTTTGCCCGGGATTTTGTTATGATATTTGAATATATATTTATTACTTCAAGTAATAAATGATTTTTTTCACCCTGTAACCCGGAGCCACTATGTCAGACGTCTCTCATGATCCGGCGCGCCAGAAGGCATCGCAGCAAATAGCAGACACTCGTCACCACCCCATGCGGATCCCTGTTGTCGAGAGCTTTTTTGACGAAGCGACCAACACGATCAGCTACGTTGTACATGCGCCCAATGATTCGCATTGCGCGGTGATCGACAGCGTATTGGATTACGACGCAGCCTCGGGCAGGACCTCGACCGCCTCGGTGCAGCCGATCATCGATTACGTTCGTTCACGTCAATTGCAGGTGCAATGGCTGCTGGAAACGCATGCACATGCCGACCATTTGTCGGCCGCACCGATTCTGGCCACGCAGTTGGGTGGGCAATTGGCCATAGGCAAACACATTGGCCAGGTCCAGAACGCTTTTGCGAACATATACAACACACAAGGTGCGCAGCGCGGCAACGCAGATGACTTTGATCATCTGTTCGAAGATGGAGAAACTTTCCAGATTGGCAGTCTGCCTGCCACGGTGCTGCACGTCCCGGGCCATACGCCGGCCTGCCTGGCCTATGTCATCGGCGATTGCGTGTTTGCCGGCGATACCTTGTTCATGCCCGATTATGGGACAGCCCGCTGTGATTTCCCCGGTGGGGATGCGCGCACCCTTTATCGCTCAATTCAACGTCTGCTCCGTCTGCCGGGCCACGCGCGGGTATTTATGTGCCATGACTATAAGGCGCCGGGCCGGGAGGAGTTTGCCTGGGAAACCACTATTGAAGCAGAACGCAAGCATAATATCCATGTGCATGAAGGCATATCCGAATCCGAATTTGTGGCAATGCGCACCCGGCGCGATGCGACCCTCTCCACGCCAAAACTGCTATTGCCGTCCATACAGGTCAACGTACGTGGCGGCAAGCTGCCCGAACCCGAACACAATGGCGTCCGCTACCTGAAAATCCCGCTCAATACGCTCTGATCATTGCACAATCACATGCAGCGCGCTGGCCACTGATGGCATGGCAACTGTGATGGGAATTGTTCCGGCACCCGGAAATATGGGCCGCGCATCGCAAACACATTTAAAGTATGATCGGCAAGGACACTTTTCCCTCACAGATGAAATATGGACCCATTTGAAATAGCAATACTCGATGCCGACGATGCCGGTGCCTTTCGCCAATTTCGCCTGGCTGCATTGCAAAGCGCGCCACAGGCTTTTGGCACCAGCCATGCCGCTGAATCGGCGCAACCGCTCGCTTTTTTTCAGGACCGCCTGCGCACCAGCAAGGTATGGGCCGCGCGCCAACATGACGCTATCGTGGGTACTACCGGGCTTGCACCCTGGCTTGGTGTCCGCGAGCGACATAAAGGTTACGTCTGGGGCGTATTCGTTGACGCACACGCTCGAGGCCAGGGTATTGCACAGGCATTGCTGACGCGCCTTCTAGCGTATGCCGAGCAGCATTATGAGCAGGTGACCCTGTCCGCGACTGCAGTAAACACCCCGGCACTGAAGTTATATCAGCAGGCCGGCTTTGAAATCTACGGTAAAGAGCCCAGATCACTCAAGGACGAAACAGGCTATAGCGACGAACTACTGATGGTCCGCTTCACCGGCAAAAGCCCCACTTGAATCACGCACGATCGACACGTGATTCATACAATAATGAGCGAGCCTAGAAGGACAGCGATACAGACGCTTTCACGGTTCGGCCATTGCCGGCCGTGAGTTGACCGAACTGTGGCGCAACTGTTGCCCAATAACGTTTATTGAACACATTATCGACCCCGAAACGGAAGGTCGTCTCTTTTCCTGCCAGTTTCGTGGTGTATCGTGCACCCAGATCCACACGTGTCCACGCAGCAATAGTGCCCTCGTTTTCCTTGTTGACGTACTGCTTGCTGCGGCGGGTTACATAGCCCTGCAGGGTCAGGCCAGGTGCAAAGGCAGGATCCCATTCGGCACCCATTGTCGCCTGCACTCGTGGTACGCCCGGCGCATGATTGCCATCATTGAGCCCATCCTGGGTTTTTTGCAGGCGAGCATTCATGAATGTAATACCACCGATTAGCCTGATCCCTTCAGCTGGCTGGCCGTAAACACTGAACTCGATACCCCGATTGCGTTGTTCACCAGCCGCTCCAAAAACATTGGTCTCGCTGTCCAGATAAAACTCGGGTTTTTCAATCTGAAAGGCAGCCAGGCTGGCGCCATAATCGCCCATATCAACTTTGATGCCGGCCTCTATCTGCTTGGTACGCGCAGGCTTGAAGACCTCATTACGGTTGTTTGCTGTAAGCGGCGCCGTCTCGCCACGCGTCAGGCCCTCGATATAATTGGCGTAAAGCGATACGTTGTTCAGGGGTTTGAAGACGACGCCAAAGAATGGAGTAATAATGGATTTGTCATAATCGGACGATGCTGCACCCGTGTAATCATAGGCAGTGTAGCGCAAGTTCTGGTGACGCATGCCCAGCGTCAGCAGAATACGTTCGTCCAGGAACGATAGCGTATCGGACAAGGCAATACTGCGCAGGATGGAACGATCCACTTTGCTGGGATTATCAATATCGCCGCCCGATAACGTTACCAGGTCCGGATACGGAGAGTCTATCGGATTGAAGATATCCCGATCCTGGCTGGCAAAAAATTGATAAGCACTGTGATTGCTTGAGCGCAAGGCCGATACGCCAAGATTGACCTGATGCCCCACGGAACCGGTCACAAAACGTCCCCGCAGTCCGACCTCGCCTGTCACGGTATCGCGCTCATAGGGCGTGCGCAACGGACTATGCGCACCGATGCCGGCGCCATTGACCTTGGCCCCCGCATACAGCCCGTCTTCCTTGTCACGACTGGTGCCGATGGCTGCGTAGGTCATCCAGTTTTCAGTCAGATCGTATTCAACCCGGGCGACGGCAAAGGTGCTTTGCAATTTCGACCACGCCCAGCGCTGGGCATAATTGACACTGCTCGATGGCGCATCGGGCACGCCGTCACCCGTCAGATTGATGGTCGGACGGGCCTGATCAAAGCGAATATTTTGATAGCCGACATCCAACGATGCGCGCAGCCGCTCGCCACGATAATCCAGCCCAAGCGTCAGCACAGAGGTCCTTGAATCGGCGTCTTTCGTGGACATCTCCCCATCGCGATGGGCGGCGTTTACCCGGATCCCGAATTGGCCGGCATCACCCCAGCGACGACCAATATCCACTCCGGCCCCCACCTGCCCTCGCCCGGTATAGTCGACATTCAACCGGGTCAGCGGCTCATCGGTGCCGCGCTTGGGCTGGATGTTGATCAATCCGCCCAGGCCGCTGCCGCCGGGAGCCGCACCATTAAGAAAAGCACTGGCGCCCTTGAAAATTTCAACACGCTCGACCATTTCAGTAGGCAATACCTGGCGCGGCAAAATACCATATAACCCGTTAAAGGCAAGATCATCATTGTTCAGCGGAAAGCCCCGTATCACAAAGGTTTCGGCAAAATTGCCATAACCGTTGCCAACCTGCACCGTAGGATCATTCTTGATCGCTTCCCCCAAAGTACGAGCCTGCTGATCTTCAATCAATTTGGAGGTATAGCTGTTGATGATATACGGCGAACTCATATTGTCTGCATTGCCAAGAATGCCGGCCTGCCCACCCGTCGCGACCTGGCCGCCGGCATAGGTCGCAGGCGTAGGCGCCGATACTGATACGTTTTCGTCGGTCGCGCTGATCGCTTCCAGGCGGGTTGCTTCGGTGGCCGCAGGGGCAGAGACGGTCTGTGCATGCACCGCGGCAGTGGACGCACAGAGCGCCAGCGGCAAGGCCCGCATGATAAATAAAGTGCAGTTGCGTGAAGATGTGTTCATGATCCGGGTTAGTCTGTCAATATTTCAATTCATTACGACATGAAATTATAATCAGAATCATTCTCAATAATGTATTTTTATTCTATTTGCGCCCAATACAGCGATATCTGAGGCTGAAATAAGACAGTCGCATGACAAACGTCATGGGTGGCCCAGCATAGCGGGCCGTAGTATTCGGGTTGTTGACCTCTCGTTCCGGATGACCTTCCCGCCCGCTGAGCTGGTTTGGTCGGGCGCGGTTAGAACCGGGGCGCCGCCTTACCAGGGTGCTACAACCAGAACACCGCCGCGCAGCGTCCTGGATGCGCCAAAACATGAAGGCGATGCGATAGTTTAGCGTAAGTGCCATAATTGAAATTACCTTACCCGCCCTGCGACTGCACTGACCAAACACAGGCGCACCAGCCTTAGTATTTATAGCTGAGCGTTGCCATCGCGTTACGAGGCGCTCCCCATGCGCCCTGGTTGTAAAAACCGATCTGATCGTAATATTTTTTGTTGAACAGGTTATTGAGATTGACTTGCAACGATGTGCGATCACTAAGTTGATAGCGCGCCATCAGATCCACCAACCCATATGACCCCTGTGATACCCGTTCACGTCCGTTGGGACCCGTGCCGATGACGTAATTGCTGCTTTGCCAGGTCAGGCCGCCTCCCAACGTCAGGCCGTGTAAACGGCCTGCAAGCTGGTAGGTGGTAAATAATTTGAACAACGTACGTGGCTGGTTGGACTGGACCACATTGCCATTGCCGTCGCGCGCAGTCCAGTGCGTCAGGCCTGTCATGATATTCCAGCCGGCCAGCGGCTCGCCCGACAGCTCAAGATCATAGCCCCGGCTACGCGTGCCTTTGGCAGCGATATAGGCCTGACTCGTGGTGCCAGGAACAACGTAGCCCGTATCCTGTTGTTTCAGATTGTCCTGATCGGTCTGGAATACGGCCACGCTGGCATTGAGCCGGCCTTCAAGAAAACCGCCCTTGATACCCAGCTCATAATTGTGACCTTGCAGCGGATCGAGCCAGCGCCCCTGGCGATCCCGTGCATCCTGAGGATTGAAAATACTGGTATAGCTGCCGTAGGCTGTCAGGCTATCGTTCAAGTCATACAAAATACCGGCATAGGGGGTAAACGCTGTCTGTTTGTACCGATACGGCGACTGGCCCGCCTGATCGGTACTCCACCAACTATATCGCCCACCCAGAATCACTTTGATATCATCCGCCAGATTCAGGCGTGTTGCGATATACGCCCCGCTCTGCCTGGTCACGTTCTGGTGCGCGACCTCTGGCGCATCCCAACGCGGCTCAGGATAGGAGCCGTCCCATTGCAGAAAATTGCCGACCGCCGCCTTGTTCAGCGGCCCGAGTATATGGAACAGCGTGCGCTGCCGACTCAAACTTGCGCCTGCGATCAATTCATGCTGCCTGCCAAACAATCGGACAGGTCCCGACACCTTAATGTCTGCGCTACTCTGCCTGCGATCTCCATAATGATTATTGGGGTATACAGACATGCCCAGCCCGGTATTTCTGTCCGGAGATCCGGTCAGAAATACCGTTTTGAAGTCGGCTCTGTGTTTGCTGTGGCTGAGCATGGTATTGATTTTCCAGCCATTGCCGACGGCGTGTTCAAGGTCCGCAAAGGCGCCTGTCGTGATAATCGTCCACCGGGTCCAATCAGCACCAACGTTCAGATTTCTATCCCAGTTCGTCCGGCTACCGTCGGCATACCATAAAGGGAAGCCGCCTGCCGTCGTCCCTTTTGGGGCATTGCGCTGATAATTGAAACCCAGGCGCAGCACCGTGCGTTCAGTCAAATCCGCTTCAACGGTACCATACATAACCGAGCGTTTCGAGTGGTAACGATCCAGGAATGAGCGTTTTTTCTGATAGGCTGCCACCAGGCGTCCTCGCACGCGGCCATCCTCTGTCAGAGGCGTTGAAATATCTGCGGTCGTACGGTAGGTATCGAAGGAACCGGCACCCAGCGACAGGTCTGCCTTCAATTGCCTGCTGTCGGCACGCTTGCGCACCAGATTGACCGCAGCTGAAGGATTACCGGCGCCTGTGAGCAGACCGGTCGCACCGCGCACGACTTCCACGCGATCATAAATGATGGGATCGATTTGCGACTCGCCTGCCGACCATTGTGGGTTGAATGCTGTAGGAATACCGTCGTAAAGATAGTTGCTAATAAAAAAGCCGCGCGAATAGAAGCTGTACCTTTCACTGTCCAGATTACGCACAGAGATGCCCGGTGTTGCCGCCATGACATCTTTGACTGAAATCATGTTCTGGTCCTCGATACGCTGTCGGGTAATCACACTCACTGACTGGGGCGTCTCGCGCACGGATAATGCCAGGCCGGTACCCGCCCGCGTTACCTGTGTGGTGTACGATTGCGTACCTTCGGTGACTGTCTCATCGGCCAACCTGGCATGTATGGCCGACAACGTCGACACATGCGTCGCATCGGCATGATCGGCCGACAAGGCAGCATCGGAATCTGCCTGCGCACGTGCAACCTGTTGCGCCTGTCCCGCAAGCGGCAGCCCAGCGGCCACCCCGATGATCACTCCAACCGCTACGCCAGATACCTGCTTGCAAGCTGAATTTACCTCTTCCGTTTCCAAAATATTCCTGAAAAAACGGTACATCCTTACTACTCCCCTGCCTCTTCTGCTGACAAATTTCAAACAACTGGAATTTGAAAATTGTAATCATTCTCACTAATGGGCTTTTTTTATTTTTCTGCTATTTCCATTGATTGTGGGCAAAAATCGGGCGATTCTGGCGACATTCGCTGCTGCACATTGGTTCTGGCCGATAGGGATGTATTTGAACCACGGGCAACGGATCTCAACGCCCCTCCAGCGCCTTGACCGGATCCAGTCGAGCCGCGTTTTTTGCCGGGACATAACCAAATACGATGCCGGTGATCACTGCACAAAAAAACGCACCAAGGATTGCTGTGAGCGAAAACACCAGCGGCACGCCTGCAAGCAGCAACAGCACGCCTATCATTATTCCGCAAAAAGCACCCGCTGCCCCGCCACTGACGGTCAGCAACAGCGCTTCGACCAGGAACTGCCGCAGAATGTCCCGCTGTCTGGCGCCAGTTGCCACGCGTATGCCGATCTCCCGGGTACGTTCGCTCACGGTCATCAGCATCACGTTCATCACACCGATTCCGCCGACCAGCAACGATACGGCAGCAATCAACCCGAGCATAAGCGTCATGGAATCACGCGCCTGTGCTTCGGCCAGCAGTTGTGCTGCAGCGTTACCGATGGAAAAATCCTCGCGCCCGCCATGGCGCGCCAACAGCTCGGTCCTGATGCTCTGCTCGGCGGCAAGCACAAGTTCCGGGGCCTTTGCCTGTACGACAACGTAGTCGGGTTGGGACTGTGCCTGATACACGCGTGCGCGCCCGGCCCGATAGGGCACGAATACCATATCATCGTAGTCCTGGAGCCCGGAATCGGCGCCTCTTTCTGACATGATGCCGATCACTTCAAACGATGCATTGCCAATCAACAGCTGCCGGCCCAGGGGATTGCCGATATCAGGGAAAAAGAATTTCCTGGCCTTGTAGCCAAGCACGACGACCGGCGCCAGCCCGCGATCTTCGCCTGCAGTGAAATACCGCCCTTCTTTGATTTTCCAGTGATGTACTTCGGGCATAACTGCACTGGCTGCGTACACATAATTCTGGCGCGCTGCATTTGCATACCGCACAATGGTTGGATCGCCAATAACAGGCATCACATGCTGCAACTCGGGCAGCGCCGCCAGCGCTTCCAGGTCCGCTTCGGACAATTGCCCCATGGGGCCGCCCGCTGGCGGGAAGCGACTGCTCATATACATGATCGTGGAACCCATGGTGCCCATTTGACCCATGACCGTCTGGCGCGACCCCTCCCCCACCGCCAGCATAACAATGACCGATGCCACGCCGATAATAATGCCCAGCAATGTCAGGCCGGTGCGCACCGCATTCATCCGCATGCCACGCCAGGCGATACGCACAGCTTCATGTAATTCCGCCCGAAACGCATTGCCGTTGTCTCCTGGTCCCGGCCGTGATTGCGATTGTGATTGCAAGATCGGCATCGCTGGCGCCGTAGCGCCAGACTCACATGCAACGGCGCTATTGCAGGCGGCGAGCTCGCCGGCTAACGGTGCCGCTTCAGCCTGCCCTTGGGCGCCGGCATTTGAGTCGCATGCCGAGTCACCCAATATTCGGCCATCACGGATTTCAATGATACGATCAGCTTGCTGCGCCACTTTACCGTCGTGGGTGATAAGAATAATGGTGTGGCCGGCCTGTGCCAGCTGTTTGAGTAGCAACATGACCTGTTCACTGCTGCGGGTATCAAGCGCACCGGTGGGTTCGTCGGCCAGAATAATACGTCCACCGTTCATCAACGCCCGTGCAATGGATACACGCTGCTGCTGACCACCCGATAGCTGTCCCGGCCTGTGCTGCAAACGCTGACCCAAATCCAGTTGGGACAGCAATGTTCTGGCTCTGGCATACCTTGCCCGCTCGCCCATTCCCGCATAGATGGCAGGAAGCTGAACATTTTCCAGTGCAGTGTTTTCGGCCAGCAGATGATATCCCTGGAAAACAAAACCGAAAGCCTCGCGCCGCAATCGGGCCAGCTCATCGGCATTCAAGTTCGAAACATCCTGTCCTTCGAACAGATACTGTCCGGCACTGGGTTTGTCCAGGCACCCCAAAATGTGCATCAGTGTGGATTTACCCGAACCCGACGGTCCCACCACCGCCACAAATTCGCCCGCATAAATTGACAAATGAATATCCTGCAACACTTGCGCCCGGGGGGCACCATTTGTGCCCCCATAATATTTATCCAGCGCACGCAGTTCGATCAATGGCACGGCAGGCAGCAGACCAGAATCCGCTACCATTTGAACCACGGCATGGTATTGCTTACAGACTCACCGGTCACAACCTGCATTCCCGGCTCCAGGCCTTCGAGCACCTGCACTTGGTGACGACTGCGAATTCCCAGCCGGACAGTTCGGGGCTGCGGCTTGCCCGAGCGATCAAGCACCCGGACCTGATAGCGCCCTAACTCATCGCGTTCGGTACTGACTGCGGCAAGCGGCACAACCAGTGCTGCCCTGGCCCGAGCCGAAACGAACGTTACCTGAGCCGTCATCTGAGGCATGAGCGCGCCATCGTCATTGATCACATCGAACAGGACGGTGTACATCACCGCTTTGGTGGCGGCTGCCGGCTTGCCGTTATCGGCCGCCTGCTCTGCCGAATTGGGCGGGGCAGGCAGAATCTGCCGAACCGTACTGCGCCATTGACGTGGCTCATGATCATGCTGCCCGCCCAGCGTCGTAAATGTGACGGGCATGCCAACTGCAATAAGCCGGATATCGGCTTCGGACACTTCGGCCCAGACGGTCATTCCCGACAGATCGGCTACACGCATCACATTCGGGGTTTGATAAGTCGAAGTCAGGGTCTGGCCTTCGCGCGCATCCAGGGTCACCACGGTACCATCCATCGTCGCATATATACGCGTGTAGCCCAGCCGGGCCTCATCGGCCTTGAGTGTGGCGCGGGTCTGTTCGAGCTGCGCTTGCAAACGTTGAATACGCGCACGCGCTGCCTGCACTTCAGCCTGGGCAATGTCTACGTTTTCCCGTGACGTAGAACCGGTTTGCACCAATACGCTCTGGCGCCTCAGCTTTTTTCCCGCCAGAATCAACTGCGCCTGCTCTTCGGCCAGTTGCGCATGCAAGCCGGCCACAGAAGCCCTGCCGGCATCGACCTCGGCCTGCTGGACACTGGGATCGATATCCAGCAACCGATCACCTTTCTTTACTGTATCACCCGGCGCTACATAAATGCGGGTAATTTGTCCTGAAACCTGGGCGCCAACATCGACATAGCGTCGCGGCTGCAAAATCCCGGTTGCTGCAACCGTTGCTTCCACATTCCTGGTTCCAGCAATGGCGGTCTCGTATGTCACAGCCACGCGACGACTCCAGGCATAGCCGCACACTACCAGCACCATCACAGCCACGCTTAGCCAAAGCGCGATACGTAGCCAAGTTCGCCGTGTTCCGTTCATTACCTGATTCATACTGCCCTTTTACATCAAAAGCCCGGGTGCAAATTGCGCGCCGCATCGACGCAAGAGGCGATGCCGCACACTGCGCTTGTCAATAACGGATATCCAGGCCTGCCTTCATCGAAAGCGGTGCGCCATAATACGCGGTGCCCGTACCGGAATAGTATTTTTTATCCAGCAGGTTGTAGACATTCACGTAAGCAGACACTTTGTCTGTAATCGCATAACGGCCCATCAGGTCGATCACGGCATAGCTCTTTTGCGTAAAGCGCTCACCATTGGGACCCAGGCCATCCTGATAAATCGCGCTTTGCACGCGAACGCCACCACCAAGGGTCAGGCCATTTCCGATATTCGGCATGTGATACGTGGTAAAGAGCTTGAAGACGTTCTGTGCCACTTCGTTGCGCAGCACGCCCCCGTCCTTGTTTTTGCTGACGCTGCGCGTAAATCCGGCGGCCAGTTGCCAGTGGGGCAACACTTCGCCGGACGCTTCCAGTTCAAAACCACGGGTTCTTGCACCAGAAACCGCTTCGTAGGCTCCATTGCCATCGGGAGCGAACTCTCCTGGCAGTGCCACCGCAAGATTGTCCTGCTTGAGATAAAAAGCCGCTGCGCTCACATTCAGGCTGTCGTTCAGCAAGCTGCCCTTAACTCCCAATTCATAACTGTTGCCCAGCAAAGGCTTAAGGTAGTTGCCGCTAGTATCCTGATAGGTCTGGGGCTGGAAAATGGACGTATAGCCTGCATACACTGACCACGCCTTGCTAACGTCATAGACCACACCCACATAGGGCGTCAGCTTGTCATGTTCAGCCTGTAGCAGAGAGCTCGTCCCGACGCCAGCCAGATCATAATTGCGCTTGTCATTCTCCCAGGAAGTCATGCGCGCACCAAGGATCACCGACAGCTCGTCAGTAGGACGCAAGCGCGTTGTAATATAGGCGCTGGCCGTCTTTTCGCGGATATGCATTCTGCCATTGGCAGGATTGGCCGGTGCGCCAGGAGAGTTGCCGTCCCAATCGTAAATATTCCCGATAGCATTGTCCCAGCCATTGAACCGCCACAACCCATACGTTGGCGTATCTTCTTCGGTGTGGGTCAATGTGGCTCCCACCACCAGCTCATGGCTTCTGCCGAACAGTGTATACGGCCCGGTAGCGTAGACGTCCAGGCTGTTTTGCTTGGGCGTGCCGGCCCAGCGTCCGGCCCAGATCGACACCCCCTGGCCGGACGCCCGATCCGGAAAACCGCCTGCCGCATAACCGAGTACTTCGTCATAGCGGCTGGCCGTATAGCTGTAGGTTCCCTTGACCAGCCAATCATTATCGAAACGATGCTCAAGTGAGGCGAAGAATGCCTGATTACGGCGCCGGGAATAAGCCCAATCGGCGGCAGCACTGTCAGATCGACTCCATTCGGTTCGTGCACCGTCTGCAAAAAAGCCGGGTCGCCCTGAGCGGGCATGACCGGTCGCATTGTGCTCCTGATAGGAAAATCCCAGTCGGGCCAGGGTCGAAGGCGTCAGGTCCGCTTCCACCGTAGCGTACAGTATTCGCTTCTTCTCGCGCAACCGCTCAATATACGAATGGTTATTCTGAATCACGCCGACAATGCGACCGCGCATTGTGCCCTGTTCGTTCAATGGTGTCGACACATCGACTTCAGAACGATAGTGATTCCATGAGCCGGTTTCCAGTTTTGCCAGCGCCTGGAAGTCCTGCACTGGCCTTTTCCTGATCATGTTCAGCGCGCCGCCTGGCGAACCCAGTCCGCTCATCAGGCCGGTAGCGCCACGCACAACTTCGACGCGATCAAAAAGCGCCATGTCGTTGGTCTGAAAAATACGGTTGTAATTACTATTGACCTGGCCCACGCCGTCGATCAGGTAATTGTCAATTTCGAATCCGCGAGAATAGATCGTACTGCTGTCCGACCCTGTGTTTCCTGCAGAGTCCAATGACAGACCCGGGGTCTGCTGCACCAGATCAGACAATTGCGTAATACCCTGGTCATCCATGCGTTGCCGGGTCATGACAGTTACCGACTGGGGCGTTTCCCGCGGCGAGAGCGACAACCGGGTTGATGATCCCATGACCTGGCTGGTATAGGATCCGGAACCTTCCGTGATACCAGGATCGGCCAACGAAGCAGCTACAATGGCGCCCAGCTGTGTTACCGGGTCCGAGGGCGCAGCGACCGTGCTTACCGACGGTTGCGAGCGCGACACCAGCGTAATGGTATTACCATGTCGACTGTAATGAATCCTGCTGCCCGCCAGCAATTGGTCCAGCGCCTGTTCAGGTGTAAGCGCTCCCTTGACGCCGCCGGTATTCAAGCCTTGCAGCAACGAAGCCTGATAAATAAACTGCAAATTGGTTTGCTGCCCAAGCTTCAGTAAGGCATCGTTCAGCGATTGCGAGGCAATCATGATCGGCACGGCCGTCTGCTGCGCACGTACACCGGGTGCAAACATCAGCGTAACTGCAACCACAAGCGTCACTGCAGCATGACCGGCGCATACAGTGGGCCGGCTTGCAAGCACCGGTTTGGTGGAAAATGACGGGTTAAATTGAGCCACGACGAATTACCTTGAACATAAAAAAGGACGACACCACAATTGCAAATGCAATGGAATGCGCTGGGCGTTGCGGGCAACGCTGCTATCTTTGGTAAGACGATTGGCAGGACAAAAAGCCTGACTGGTTTTTGAATATTTTTCCGGATGCAGCACTGCACGCGCGCAGCCTCTTTATGACAGGCTCCGACCAGCATTGCACTTGGCCCGCACTGGCGGCAACCAGATCACCCGATCTGCGCCAGAAAAACCTGTGCTATTGGCCAGCTTTACCGCATAAACAGGCGGATGCCGCCCTTATCACTACGGTCAACGCGCAAGGGCAGGCTTTGAGGAAGCGCTTTCAGAAATGCCGGCAAATCGTCGACATTGAACACCCCGGCAACCGGCAAGCGTTCGAGCCGTGGATCAGCAATCACCAGCGGTTCAGAAAGGTACCGGTTCATTTCACTGATCACCGAAACCAAAGGGCGGTTGCGAAATACCACTTTACCCTGGCGCCACGCCGTCAGTTCTGCGACATCGGCATGCTGTGGTGTGCTGACGCCGGCCGCGGTAATATGTGTCGACATGGAAGGCCTCAGTTTCACCGATCTGGCCACAGGCGTTGCTTCTGCCCGCACCGAGACGATACCCGACGCAACAGCCACCAATACGTCCAGCGGCTTTTCCACGCGCACATTGAACTGCGTCCCCAGGACCTTTACCCGACCGACATCAGTGATTACATAAAAAGGGCGCTCGCTATCATGGGCGACATCAAACATCACATCGCCGTGTAGCAACTCCACTATTCTTTTTCCATTGCTTACCCGAAAGGTGAGCGAGGACTGGGTATTCAAGTCAAGGCGTGTTCCATCGGGCAGGATCTCTGTACGCCTTTCCCCGAGCGCTGTGGCCAGCTGTATTTTTTTGCCATCATGCCAGTTATCCGAAAGCAGCAGCCCCGCTCCCGCAGTTACGGCAGTACAGGCGGCAAGCCCGGCCACCATGAAGCCGCGCCGGGAGGCAAAAAAATGCCGCTCCGGATTGCGGGGTTCTGCTGCCAGCGCGCGCATTTGGCTGGTCGGCACGCGTTCGGCCCATTGCCACAGCTGCTCCATCGCCCGGTATTCCTTGTCATGCTCTGGATTGGCCTGACGCCAGACATGCAACGCGGCCAACTGCGCCGGCGAACACTGGCCTGCGTTGACAAGGGAAAACCACCAGGCAGCGGCCTCACGCGGATCGTCCGGGGGTATATGTAGCTGATCTGTCATGCGTTAGCTAACCGAAAGCCCGGCTCCTTTTAGGGTAAATACACAATGTATACCCTTCTTTCGAGTAAGACGAATGGCCAATGATAAAACCTGAATTTAATACGGAGAATAATGTTGAAGGCGATCACGCAGATGACGCAACGCCCGGATCATGTATTTTTGCACCATATTTACGGAAATATCCAGGCGCTGCGCGATTTCCTCTTGCGAATAGCCTTCTATTTTCTGCCAGATAAAGACCTGACGGCATTTTAAGGGTAATTCTGCCAGCGCAGCTGTCAGACTGTCAATCAACTGCGTATTGCGAATATGAGCATCGGGATCATCCATTGCCGGTTGATCCATTTCGTGCAGGCTATGCAATGGCAATGTATCCAGAATCTGGGCCCGACGATGCTGATCGGTAAGGCGGTTACGCACACAGCGATGCAAAAATCCCCTGGGGTGAACCAATGTCGTAGTTATTTTTCCTTCCAATGCCATAGTCAGGACATCATGCGTTGCGTCTTCCGCATCCTGTCTTGAACCGGCACGATGGGTCCATGTCCTTAGCAGCTCCTGATAATACTGCAGCCAGTCGCCGGGCAGCGTGCGCAAGTTGGTCATAATCGTTCAGTTTCAGCGATGACCCAGCCATTTCATGGTGACGGGCGAGGCCTCGGCCAGCGGAAACGAGGTCGAATGCGATGACCCGTCCCAGCCTTCGGCGGTAAGCCATAATTGCGCGTCCGGCGGCGTATCTTTGGAAATAAGTACACCGATCTGCATGTTGTAAACGCTACCGAAACCAATGGCGCCTGCGGTGCGCAGGCTACGCGGCTTGCCCACACGCAGGTAAACTGCGCGCACGGCACTGCGGCAGGACTCGCACAGAGATACAGAAAAGGTTTTCACGAAACCGGCAGTACCGTCCCGCCGTGGCGGCAGGGCATCGAACTCAGCCATATGCACTTCCCATGGGCCCACTTTCTTGGTGCCCAGATCGTGCACGCCCAGTCCCAGATCGCCCGAGAACAGTGCTTGGTCTTTTATGTAGCGCGGCACGAAACACAGCGGGATCAAAATAGCCAGAACACTCAGGTGAAAACGCCAACGATACCACCATACCCTGAGGCCCGACCGTGACCCGGACCGGATTGCCTGAGCGTGACTATTCATGATGCACCCTTTTCTGTTTTCATAAAGCGTCCGCCCGCTGCCGCTGGCGACTGTGGTCCCCCATGGCTTATTGCCGTATTCTGCCGTCGTGACTGGCGATGCTCACGAAACATGCCAGCCGTTTCCTTTGCCGTTCGCTTGGTCCAGATCAGCATCCCTGACAGAACCATCATGGTCAGCAACAGACCGAAGAAGAAATACACCAGTTTGAGCCAGAGCCCGGCAAAATCCCCGGTGTGCAGCGGCCGCATGGATTCGGTCACCAGCTCCAGGCCGGAATAATCCGACACGGTGCGTGAAGAATCCACATTGCCCGTATACGGATTGACCGATGCTCGTTCAAGAATGAGCGGATAGCTGCTGCGCCCTGTTACCGTATAGTGGCTATAGGCATTGGCTGGCAGAAAAATGGATTCGGCCTGCATGTCCGGAAAATGCCCCTTGGCCTTTGCCACGGCCTGATCGGGCGACAGCAGCAGGCTCCCGGACGATCCGTCCGTGCGTGTGGGGACATCCTGGCGTTGCACCATGGCAGGCGGCGCCGTTGAAATGGAAATACTGTTGTCGAACAAAACGGCTTCGATCAGGAACCAGGTAGCTGTCACACTGATGATGGCAATAAAGGGCACAGACCAGATCCCTGCCAGTCTGTGAAAGTCTCCCCAGAAAATGCGCGCCCCCTGGCCGATGCGCAACCGGGGCTTAAAGTAGCCACGCCAGAAACGCTTGTACACCACCAGGCCGGTAACCAGGGAAATCAGCATGGGAATGCCCAGCAACGAGACGGCATACCAGCCCCAGGCAAAGCCGTTGGTGAACGGCACCAGAAGCCAGCCATGCAAGGCGCGTACAAATTGCCTGAAATCAAAGCCGGAAATCTGACCTTGGATCTCGCCTGTGTAGGGATTGACATACAACCTGCCAGATTTGCCATCCTGATAACTGGTGTTGACCGTCAGGGCAAACTGCGATTTGACTGGCCGGCGTATGGAGTTGACCACCGATCCCGGATGGGCCTTTTCAACGCGCGCCAGAACCTCGTCATAGGTCAGCATTCTGGGGTTGCCGGCAGGCGGATTGGCCCGCACCATCGGGCTGGCCAGCCACTCGATCTCCTGGCTGACCGTCGCGATACTGCCGGTCAGGCAAACGAAAAAGATAAAGCCCCAGATCGGCAACGCCAGCCAGCTGTGAATGAGAAACCAGAGCTTGGCTTTGGATTTTTTCTTGGCCATGCTTACCTAACCTCGCCTACGATCAACAATTCAGATGTTATCAACATAATTTGCCTGTCCTGCATCAACCGGGGCCGCCGGCGACCAGCGTCTGTACAAGGAGCTTGCCTGCCGCTTCCAGCACCGCCACCGGGTCGTCGCCCTCCGTTTGCACAATGACCGGTTTGGCGCCCGCGGCGGTAATCGCTGCAGCGACATCGGGGCTAGCTGCTTCGTGCAGGAGAACTGCATGCACGCCATTGTCTCTGATGGTTTTGCCCAACGCGACCAATGCCTGTGCGTTCCAGTCGGCCTGTGCGGCCACAGGTACGACATCTAGATTGAATGCACCAGCCAGCGTATGCAGCCGCGGAGACAACACAACGACAGACAGATTCGGCGCATCCAGCAGCGCAGACTCCACCTGGGCGTTCAGGGCAATCAGGCGCTGGCGCAATGTCGCCAGATTCGCCTCTACTTTGTCCTTGGCGTCCGGTTCAAGCCGCTGAACATCAGATGCGATAATATCGGCCATCCGCCCCATATTTACCGGATTAAGCCACGGGTAGTCTGCAGCGGCGTTGGTGTCTGCAGTGGAGGCAATGCCTGGCAAACCATGGTCCACTGGATTGGCGGCATCAATCTCAATGACCCGAATATTGTGTTTTCGTGCCAGCGGATAAAGTGGGTCGTCGGGCCAGATAGAGCGCAGATGGACCACCGCATCTGCATTTCGCACGATGCGATCAAAAGATTTCGCGCCCCGACCCGACAAATAAGAATAATGACGAGATGCCGGCAAATTGGCGGGCGTTGCCCGACCCGGCACGATACCGCTACCTTGCGTCAGGGCCTCGAGCAATCCGTAGACAACCGGATGCGCTGCCACAACGGTTGTTACCTGCCGGTTCTTCGCAGACGAACCGACAGTTGCAGCCGAGGTAGCAGCTGAGACGGCGCCAGGCGCTACATTTTCTTGAACCGCAGTGTTTGCATCGCTGCGACTGTGCGTAGGAACATTATCCTGGGCCAATGATGGATTGGCCAGCGCCGTTGTCATGCATAGCGTCAGCAGCGCCAGTCGTATCTGGAAAAAAGAAGGGGGAGAGACAGCAATCGGCTTCATGCCGTTGTTCCTTTCAATGCAGGGATAAATCCCCTGGCCAGCGCCGAGAGAATAAACACGCTACCGGCAACCAGGATGATGGCTGCACCCGAAGGTACCGGTAAAGCGAACTGGATCGGCAGAAGAATACCTGCCAGGGTACTGACAATCGCAATCGCAATTGATAACCAGAAAAAGCCGCGCATCGACTGCGCCAGAATTCTTGCTGTGGCCGCCGGAATCACCAGCAACGCGCCAACCAGGATTGCGCCAATGACCTTGACCGCCGCAACGGTCACGAGCGTGACCAGTACAACAAACAAATAGTCCATCAGTGTCGTGCGCACTTTGCGTACCGCTGCCAGCTGTGCGTTGAAGCTGGACAGAATCAGATGGTTGTAGTTGAACAGCGCCAGGCAGGCGGTCAACAATCCGATGACACTGAGCACCAGCAGGTCCTGCGAGGTGACCGTCAGTACCGAACCGAACAGGACGTTTTCCAGAATATGAATATTGATCTTGCCTGCCAGCAACAGCAGCAAGCTGCCGCCCAGCGCCAGTGAAATGGATAGAAAAACCCCGATTAACGTATCGGAGGCCAGACCGGTGCGATTGCGCAGATAATTGAGCAAAATGCCGAATAACAGACAGAATCCGAACAGACTGCCATATGGACCGGTGTAGGGTTCACCGACAAGAATCCCGATGGCCACGCCAGTCATGGCTGCATGCCCCACCGCTTCGGAGAAAAAGGCAAAGCGCTTGACCACCACCAGTGTGCCCAGTCCACCCAGCAATGGCCCGATGATCAGGCCGGCCATAAAGGCATTGACCACGAAACCATACGTAAACATTTGCGGCAGCACCCCGTCCTGGGCCCATTGTTGCAGCAGCGCGCGAATCGTATCAAAGATCATGCTGCCACCCTGGCTTGCGCAGACAACTCGGGCGCTGCAGCGTGAGCATCCATGCGCGGATGAGCAGAGAACAGGACCAGCAACTGCTCGGTCGACAATACCTTTGCAGGCTCGCCTTCAAAAACAATCCGGTGATTCAGACCTGTGACCCGATCAGCCAGACGCCTGACCGCATCAAGATCATGTTCCACCCACAGCACGGTAACGCCTTTGTTACGCCAGTAGCCAAGCAAATCTTCGAACACGGCAACGCCAGCTTCATCCAGCGCCGCCATGGGCTCATCCAGCACCAGCAGCGACGGTGCAGGAATGAGCGCCTGCGCCAGCATGATACGCTGGCGCTCGCCGCCCGAGAGTGCGCCCATGCGCCGCTTGCGCTTGGTATGCATGCCAACGCGCGTCAGGGCGTCGTCAATGGCGTGGGTGTTGCGTGGGGACAATCCGAAAAACGCAGGTCGACGCTGTGTCATGACACCCATGAAATCGTTGACCGTCATGGGCAGGGTCCGATCAAATTCCAGTGCCTGTGGCACATATCCGATCACGCCCGGCTGTGCAGGCCAGGTCAGCGTCAATACGCCCTGATGCGGCATCTGCCCCATCAGGGTTTTGATAAGCGAGCTTTTACCCGCGCCGTTCGGGCCGATCAGCGCATGAATACTGCCAGCCGGCACATGAAGATCAATGTCATGCAGAATCCGGGTCTGGCCAAGCGTGAGCCTGACCTGGCGCATATCGACGGACGGCCCTGTCATTTGCGGGACTCCTGCATTGCGCGCACCACGGTTTCCAGATTCTTTGCCGTCTCGGTCTCCAGCTTGTCGGCCGAGTATTCGCCATAGGAGATATGCGTCAAGGGATACAGACGTACACCGGTCTCGTTGCGAATCGTGTCCACATAGGTTGACGGAAAATCCATTTCTGAAAAAATCACATTCACATCCAGATTCTTCAATTGGTCTATCGTGCCCTTAAGCTGGGCCGGACTGGGTTCAATCCCATGGGCCGGTTCAACCACCGCAGTCACTTCCAGTCCGAATTCACGCAACAGGTAATCATAAGCCCCGTGGATCGTGGCCACGCGCATGGTGCCGGCAGGCACACTGGCCAGGCGCTGCAACGCCTGCGCTCGCAGGGTTCGCAGCTTTTTCGTATACTCGCGGGCATTTGTACGATACGCCTGGGCATTGTCCGGATCCATCTTCGCCAATTCACGTGCAATGGTGTTGACCTGGGCGATGGAACCGGTTACCGACAGAAAGGTGTGAGGGTTCACAATCTTTCCTGAGGATGCTCCGCTACCGGCACGGGCGGCAGACCCCGTCGCTGCCAGCAGGGGCACATTGGCATTAGCCTCGATCAGCGGCACCTTGGGGTTGTCGCTGGACTGAATCATGCGATCGGCAAAATCGTCATGGCCGATTCCGTTGACCACGATCACGTCCAAGTCATTGATGCGCTTGATATCTTCGGCCCGAGGCTCATACGCATGTGGATTAAAACCGGCAGGAATAAGGGGAACCACTTGCGCCCTGTCACCGACAATATTGGCGACGTAGCTGTAATAGGGATGCAAGGTCACACCGATGCGCAACTGCTTGGCGCTGGCAACGCTACAAACGCCCAGCAATATCACCGAGCCGCAAAAAAAAGACAAGGCGCGAACCCGACGGACAAAAACAGACAGCAAAAAAGACATCATGAGTGTTGAGAAAAAATAGGTTGAGTGCTGCTGCACTAGTGTTGGTGGCGTGTGGCACCGGCGTCAAATTGCGAGACAATCTGCTGCCAGCCTTCTTGCGTCAGATTGTCCGGATCCAAGCCGGCAGGCACCTGCGCTGCGGCACCCGTCGTTTTGTGCAGCCAGACCTGAGCCAGGTTGCCTTGGTGCTCAGCATGGGTAGCGGCGTCCGGTGACCGCGTCACTCGCAACAACATTGAGCCCGCCGTATTCGGAGCGTGCGTAACGCCGATATAGGCAACCACCTGGCCTTCCTGCTCCATTTGCCAGTCGTGGCCACCACGCCGGCCCGTGGATGCATCCACCACAAAGGGCGGGATCATTTGCTCGGCCAGCTCGCTGACCTGGGGCGGCGTTTGCGCGAAACCGATTTCCTCCGCGGCAACCAGCAGATCGGCGTACACGCCCTGCTCTGCCGCAGTCAAGCCGTGGCGTGCATCTATCTGGCCTGCTTGTAGCTGCGAAACCGGTGCACTTGTTGTTCGCAATACGATTGTCAGCGTGGCAAGCAGCAAAATAACTGCGCACACAGCCAGAACCGCGCCCGTTTCATGTCCCGCACCGGCAGGCCGGATGGCCTGTACCGTCATTGCGTGATCTCGCTCTGGTCGATCTCTACAACGTGGCCCGGGCCCGCGTCGAACAGGATGTAAAACTCCTGTTCCGGCTTCTTGAATTCCAAGGTGGAGTCCTGGGACAATTTACCTGGAAGCAGCACTTTTTCATCATAGGAGATGACATCCAGCGTGACGCCCGGCGCCGCCGAGCCATCTGAAAATCCGCCTTTGCACAGTACTTTATCGGTGCTCACCGCCTTGCAGGAAGCAACCGGGTTATGAGCCCAGGCCGATGTGGTTGCCAGAGCAGCAAGAAAAAAGACGCCAGTCAGGAACGCGGACCGTGTGCTATTTGATGATTTCATAGGGAAAAATGCCGGTGATACGACGCAGATCTAAGGATCATGCGACGGACGATCTAAAACAATGTCATATCGCGGTACTGTAACTGAATTAATAGTTAATGTAAACTATTCTCATTGGCATTTATATTAATTGGCGCATTGTTACAACGAATGGCGCCCAACAGGCTATCGTCGATGCTGGTGGCCCGTGTGGTTAGTCGTAAGGCCGCATGGGTCTGTCGGCCTCCACAGCAGCCACGCCCTCTACAGCACGCAGCTCAGTCACTTTTTCAGCCTCGATCTTGCCCGAAAACAGGCCAAGGGCGGTCATTTCCCGTTCTACGGCCATGCCTTGCCGGCGGCAATCTTCCACAACCACAGAAAAACGATTCCGATAGGTCTCCTTGACCAACACCGTCAAAGTAATGCATGCCATCGCGCTCTCCTGGTGTTTTTCATTGACGCATTTACAAGCCCGTGTCCTGGCCATTGACTGCGGCCGGGCGACTGGGCGCCTGAACCAGCCCGCGTCCCACATCCTGCTGCGGCAACGGCAAGGGACGGGCATTTTGCACAATGCGATCGCGCAACACACTGCCCCGGGCAGCAGGATCGGACTCGGCAAACAGCGCCGCTACCCCGGCAACGAACGGCGTGGCCATGCTGGTTCCACTGATGGTATTATAATTTTCCGGACTCGGCCATGACGAAAGCACATCGACGCCCGGCGCCGCGATGTCCACTTGTCCGCCGTCACTTTGCAGGCCACCGCTGGAAAACGGGGCTATCGCCATATGCTCGTCAATTGCCGCTACCGCGACGATGGATGGACAGTTGGCCGGATGCGAGACCGGCGCGATGTAGTCGGGTCGTTGGCTTTCATTGCCCGCGGCCGCAATGATTAGTGTGCCGGCAGCCAAAGCGCGCTTTGCCACTTCCTCGAAAATGTGTGAATAGCTGTCACCCTCCTTGGCAGGACTGCCCAGTGACAGGGAAATGATCTCGCAGCCCTCACCCACCGCCCAGTCGATGCCATCGAGCACGCTCCCGTCGCCGCCACTTCCGTCGTTGCCCAGCACTTTGCCGATATACAGTTGTGCTTGCCCGGCCACGCCATAACGAGGGCCGGCAACCGGCTTCATGATCCCGGCGGCGATACCGGCGCAATGTGTGCCGTGGCCGTTTTCGTCCTGAACTTCAGCGCCAGTCACAAAAGAGCGCGATTCGATCTGTCGTTGCGCAAAGTCCTGATGCTGCAAGTCCAGGCCGGTATCCAGAACAGCCAGACGGATACCTTGACCGTTATAGCCTGAATGATCGGCACCGCAGGCGCGTACACCCCAGGTCGCCTGCGCATCGGCATCGCCCTGCGCACTGCCCTCAGACCGGTTCGATGACACCGCGATGGCATGCACGCTACGCTCGGGCTCAATCATTAGAATATTGCTCTGCGCCTGTTGCGAGGCCGTTTGAATCGCATTGCCAGCCGCTACTTCGCAACGGATCAGGGCGGCGCCAATGTGATCAAAAACAATTGCACAGTTCAGGTCCAGCGTTGTGTACTGCCCGTCGGTCGTGCTCTCGGATTTGACAATGGAAGCGCCGGTAATGCGCTGCAGATCCCGTATTCCATCATTAGTTCGCCCCTGCCGCAGCAGCACAATATAGCGGCCGGTCGTGTTGGCAGATTCAGCCATACTGTTCTCCTTCTTTAACAAAGCAGTCGGATAAGCAACAGGACCCTGACCAAGCCACCCTTTCGATCAACCGTTAACTGGCGCATGCGCCGGCAACCGTGCAGGCAGCCGCAGCACTCAGCAGATCGGTGCAATATCCGGTATTCAATACAGCTTACTACAACAGCGCGAAAATTTCACTTGCCATTCTGATACGTTGTCGGGCTATTGCCCGCGCCCTGTTCGCTACGAGCGTCCTGCAACAAGGCCGCACGCGAAGCAGCCAGTTCTTCGGTAATCCAGGTGCGCAATGCAGCCAGCGCAGGCCAGTCGCGCAATGCCGGGCGGTACACCAGATGAATGGCATGCGCAGTGTCGTAAGCGACCGAGATGGGTGACAAGCGAATCAGCTTGCCATTGCGAATAGCGTCTGCAGCAAGTAGCTCTCGCGCCAGCGTCAGGCCCAGCCCTTGTTCTGCAGCCTGCAGCATCAGTCCCATATCGTTGAACTCGGCCACGGTATTGAACGGCACCTGCAAGCCGGCAGCAGCAAACCAGGCCTGCCAGGCGCCTCGATCGCCCAGCAGCGGTTCCTTGAGAAAGGCAGCGGGCGGCGCGCCGACAAGACGCCGTGCATCCACGGCGCAACCGACCACAATCAGCGGCATGGGATCGTCAAAAAGGCGATCTGCCACGACGCCTTGCCAGGGGCCCATGCCTTCACGTACCGCAGCATGGAACCCGTCGCGTTGCAGATCAACAATTTGCTGAGATGTGGTTATTTCAAGTGCTATATCCGGATGGCGTTCCCGCCAGCGCTCCAGTCGCGGCAACAGCCAGCGCTGTGCAAACGAGGGCACCACCGAAATACGCAGTTTTTTCTCTACGCTGTCCGAAGCCATCCTGGCCAGTTGCACTCCGTCTTCAAGCTGGATCATTGCCGACTGCACGGAACATAAAAATGTAGCGCCTGCCGCATTGAGCACGATTCTGCGGCCCTGGCGCTCAAACAACGCAAACCCTAATGCGCTTTCGAGCTGACGGATCTGCTGGCTGACCGCGCTATGCGTCAAGTGCAGCACTTCCGCAGCGGCACGCAGGTTTTGCAGCTCGGCTACGGTACGGAAGGCGGGAAGCGTATTTAAGGGAATTCTGGCCATCACGTTTCACAGTGGGTATAGCCTCTGAATGTCGCAGAAACAATTGGTAAGAAAAAATGACCAATCTAGTTAAAAATCATTGATTTTCATTGGTCGAATGGATAGCTAAACTTACCATAAGTGTGCTGCTTTTAGCAACGCTTATACACGACGAACCTAAGGAACGATCATGAATCCAGCTATCCAGACCCCTTCCTGCCCCAACCTTACCTGCACTTCAGAGGGCCATAGCCGATTTCGCAGACTGTTCGCGACATTGTGGTCCAAAGCAGGACGCCGGACATTGCCCGCCCTGCCCGACGCCGTCAATCAAGATGACCCCTGGTCAACCGCTGTCAGTCAGATCCAGCATCTGGATTCGCATGTGCTGGCCGATATCGGCGCCCCGCGATGGGTCATAGACGAAGTCAGCCGCCGCCAGCGCAACGATGGCATATTGGACATAAGTAAAAAATGGTAAAACCTGGGCGCGGTGGCTTTGCCCAAGTGTCCAGGCAGCACATTGATGCTGTTGCGGCGACATTTGCATCGAGCCGCCGAAGACCGCATTGAACGCCTGCAACACCGGCATTACACCTGCTGCCCTGGCACCCAAGGTGATCAACCACCCCGTCGCCTGGCGCCGCGAGCGTGTCTTGCGCAGAGACCCATAGTATAGCGTTTTACGCATTGGCATCTGCAGACGGGCCATGCAGCCGACACAACGCCGTCGGTCGGGTAGGCACACAGATCATGTGTCTACAAAAGAGACGCGTGTCAATGGCCGGAATGTTTACCCATGATCACGCAGCGGGTGAAATAATTACAGATGTCGTTATTGCACACCAGTATCAAAAGATGTTGGCTCCCGACATTGGAGGCTGTGTGCTACCCATATTCATCATGGTGCGATACCAGGCGTGAAATTGCGCCATCCCCTCTTCCAGTGGGATCTGATAGGGGCCGTGGTCATTGCGATCCCGCAAATACAGCGCACGACGTCCTTCGTCAATCCTGACCGCGATTTCGTCATCCTCTTCGGCCGTCTCCATATAGGCCTTGCGATGGTACTCGGCCAGTTCCGGGCTGAACGCCAATACATCGTCGGGATAATAAAATTCAATCAGATTAAGCGTTTCCCCAGGACCTTTGGGAAACAGCGACGACACCACCAGCGCATGCGGGAACAGTTCGATCATTAGCGTAGGATAAATCGCGATCCAGATTGCGCCGAACTGGGGCGTCTCATCACCCATGTACTCTTTGAGCAGGCGCTCCCATTCCCGGTATACCGGTGTACCACCTTTTTGCAGCGTCTGCTCGGCGCCGACCGTCTGCTTGCAATACCAGTTGCCGTAAGCCCAGCGCAGGGCGTCGCACTCTACGTATTTGCCCAGCCCCGGGTGAAACGGCCCGATATGATAATCGTCATTGTAGATTTCGATAAAGGTTTTCCAGTTGCATGGGCAGCTATGCGTTTCTACATGATCAAGCCGGTAATGGGAAAGATCATGCCCCAGTTCATTAAACAGCGTGTGAATATCGTGCGGCAGACCGGACGGATGCTCAAACAAAAAGCCACTCATGTTCAGCAGAGGAGAAGACTCCAGCTTTTTGCACTGGCGAATTTCGAACTGCGGCGCTGACAACAACTGGCCATCTGCGCGATAGGTCCAGGCATGGACCGGGCAGACAATGTTGCCGCCGGTTTGCCCCAGCGAACCGCGATGTTCGGTCAGCTCGCAGTTGGTGCTGTAGCTGCCCAGCATCAATGCCTGGCGGTGGCGGCAGACATTGGACATCAGTTTGATACCATCGGCATTGTGTACCAATACCCGTCCGCCGTTTTCCTGCGGCAGCGCATACCAGTCCTGCACCTCTGGCACACTGTTCTGGTGCCCCGCATAAAGCGGGCTGCACCGGAAAATACGCTGTTGCTCCTGCTCATAGACCGCCTGATCAAAATAGGCACTGACAGGCAGTGGAGAAGCCAGCTTCAGAATGTCTGCAAGATCCATGCGAATTCTCCGGAAAGATTAGGCTGGTTCGGGCTGCGGCATCAGGTTTGAGACCTCCAGCTCGGCCACCGACAGCGTGCGAAAGCGGGCAACGGGATTAGGCAGGTTCTCGGCCATGGTCAGGCTACCTGCCGTATCCGACAGATCCACCATCTGCAGATTGTTTTTCAATTGCAGGCGGTTCAGGCACGAGTGTCTGAAATCATCAGCAAAGAAGTCGTAGCGATCGAATTTATCGGCCAAAGCTGGATGCGCCTGCTGATACCGCTTAACGGACAGCGCCGCCAGCATCCAGAATTGTTCTTCGCTGCAGCAGCCGCTGCTATGCAGGATGTCGCTCATATGCCTGAATACGCCATCAAAAATATCGATGAATATTCCCAATATTTTGTAGTCTTCCGGTACGCTTACCTTGAGGCGGGCAATATGCTCCGGAATGTCGAAGTCCTGATCCAGAATCGCGCTTTCTTCGGCAATATCCTTCATGATGCAGCGCTGCGGCACATTCCTGTGGTCCATGACCATGATCAGATTCTCGCCATGCGGCATGAACACCAGTTCATAGGCATAGAAACAATGCACCACGGGAACCAGGAAAGCCTCGAAATAGCGGCTTAGCCATTGACTGCTGGACAAGCCGGATTGCTCAATCATTAGTGGCAACAGCGCCTGGCCGTCGCGATCACGATGCAGTAACGACGCCATGGTCATCAGCCGTTCTGTTTGCTGTACTTTTGCGGCCGGGCTTTCACGCCACAACACAGACAGCATTTTCTTGTAGGGGCTGTCCTTCTTCAATGCCGCCTCGTAATAACGATTGGTGTAGCCGATAGAGGCAACTTCCTGAAGGATATCAAAGCCGTTCTGGCGTAAAAAGGGATCGCTGCCAATCAGTTGCTTGAGCCATTCGTTGATTGCCGGTGTACCTGCCATGTAATAAGGAGACAGGCCACGCATAAAGCCCATGTTAAGGATGGACAAGGAAGTTTTTACATAGCATTTTTCGTGATCCGTGTGATTGAAATAAGTGCGGATCGATTGCTGCGCCTGATATGTATCCTGGCCAATGCCCAGGTACACAATATTGCGTTGTGCAATGTCTGCGGCAAACGCAATACTCAAACGGTTGAACCATTGCCACGGATGCGTGGGCATGAACAGATAATGATCGGGCTCCAGCCCCTGCGCCTGCAATTGCGCGCGATAATCGGTCACCTGCTGCGAACCCAGCTCCTGACGCACAAAGCTGTCATATTCCAGCGTCGAAAGCGACGCGAAATGGGCATGAGTACGATGGACCGCCAGCCATACCAGCGTAAAGCGACTGCCGGTTTCCGGTGTATAGCTTTCATAATCGAACACATTAAAACCAATGCGACCGTTGTTGGCAACGAAACCCGGGTGCCCCTCGGTCATGGCCGCTTCTATCTGCTGGTAATCTGCATGCAACAGATCCTTGCTATCCATTGACTGATGGCAGCGCTTGTACGCTGCGCCATACAACGTACTGCTTATTTCATCGAGATACACCGGCAGTTTGTCGGCAGGTATGGCCAGCGTTTCCTTGAAGTCGATAATAAAGGATAACGCATCCGGTTCGAGCGCCTGGCCGTTGCAGATTCGGGTGACCGATGGTTCAGACACATGCCAGTGTCGTAACATCATGGGACGAGCCAGATACTGGTATTGCGTTTGTCCATCGTCTGACACCAGTACATAGGACAGCAGGCTATCGTCATGGACCGTATGGCTGTCGTCATGAGGCGCATCACTGCGCGCAGGCATCAAAATCTGTTCGTGCGAAAATTCGGCAATGGCTTTGGCAACCAGATGACGATTGACATGTTTCCAGATCTCGGGCTCGAGATGGCGCAGATGCTGTTGCGCTGGCGGTACGGGGTAATGGCTCATCTTAGTAATTCCTGAAAGTGATAGGGTTGCTTCGAAGGCTGGCCTGGTGGCAATAGACAGCATGGCCTGCTTGGTTTTGAGGGCAATGAGACCAACCTCTGCGAATCCGGCCTTGCGGTTGAGCGCCCTTACCTTGTCATTGCGACTGTCGGGTTCAACCACGACGCGTCGCGCACCAACCTGGTTAAACAGGTAATGCATGACATGCCGCATGACATCCAACGTATAGCCATGCCTTTTTTCGGTTGCTGGCGCCACAAAAAAATGCATGCCTATGTCGCCAGGTTCCACCTGGTACTGGCGGGCAATATCATGATGCTGCGGGTCATAACATTCGAGCAGAAAGCAAATCTGTCCGTGCTGCGTACCAACCCAGGCCCACTCATGCGCACTGGCCTGCTGCGCCTTGTAGAACGCCAGTACTTCCTGCCGGGTCATGTCAGCCATGTCCCAATAGCCGGCGTATTCCAGGTCAAACCACGGATGAAATACGGGTACATCTTGCTCGGGAACCAGCTCCCGAATCTCAAACGCGCCGGGATTCCAGTTCAATCTCGTTACTCCTGTCGGTATCGGCGTCCTGCGGGACACCAGTTGTCTTGATATGGTCCAGATCCAGCGTCAGTTTATTGGCCAGCCACGTCAGCGCTATGCCGACTGCGGCGATCAGGAACACGGCCTGATGGCTGATCAGGCTGACGATATATCCTGCACACCAGGATGAAATAAGCACGCCCAGGTTCTGGAAAAAATTGGTGATGCTAAAGTGATGCGCATAATCTTCCTTGCGGCTGATGCTAAACAGGCTGACCTCCAGTTTGACCGCAATCTGAAACAGCCCCCAGCCGTACATGCAACGTCCAATCACAATTGCAATGTCGGAAGGGATCGACTGCAGATACAGTCCGACCAGCGACAAGAGCAGATTCCAGGACAGGTTTTCATTGCGCTGCGTCGCCGTCGTGCTCAGCCGATGCTTGACAATCAGGGCAACCACCGCCGCCAGCCCTGGAATGGCAAAAATCAATCCTGCCAGCGTCTGGTCCTTGTGTGCCGTTGCGTAAATCCAGTATTCAGAAAAGAATGGTCGTATCAGATAGGCGCTGAAATCGAACACAAACATAATCAGGCTCAGCGTCAGGATACCCTTGGTCAGATGCGAGAATCCGCGGCGTGTTGCTACCGGCGCGGGCGCTGTCGCATCATCAGCGACGATGGCGGCCGTATCCTTGATATCCTGTGCACTGATTGGCTGCTGGTTGTTAACCTTGATGATTTTCCCTGAGCGGTTCAGCCACAGCGTCATTGCCATTTGTCCGAAATCACCGGCAGCCATCAGAACCAGCGCCGCACTCGCTCCCAGGTGCTGCAATATGTAGCCTCCCGATGCGGCGGCCAGGATACCCGATATGTGCACAACAACAGAGAGCAGTGCGATGGTCCGGCTATGCTCGTCGCTATTGACGATGCGCATCAGGTACGGAAACATCAGCAGATAACTGCTTTTGAACATGAACATGAGCATGGTCAAAACCCAGTACTGCGTCAGGGTTTCAGCCCAGATGGCCGACAGGCACAGCAGGCCCGCTATGCACTGGGTAAAACCGATAAGCGACATGGGCTCAAACCGTTTGGCTACCCGCACCCAGATCGGCAACGTACACATGACAGCAATCGAAATGGCAGCCACATACATCCCGGTGTGCACCTGATCGGTGTTGCCATAACGCATGTCGAAAAACTGCGGGTAAAAGCCGATAAGCACGGTGTCGCTCATCATGCCCAATGCGGACATAATAATGATGGCAAGGCGTATGGTCATTGGTCGCTCAACTGTGCAAACTGGTTGTTCTCTTGCGGCGTGAACGCCTGGAATGTCGTACCGGTATCAATCGCATACACTTCCCGCTTCATGATCGCATTGATAATGCGGGCATTGCGAAAGCAATTTAATCCCAGGTCCGGATTGGTCAGGCCGTGACTGTCAAAGCCCGCATTCTGAATGTAGACTTCATCACCATTGACGTCCGCGGCATAGTCTTGGGCCAGGTGGTAGCGCCCCTGCCCGGTCAAATTGAGCCGGCCGGCAATCCCCTGCATAAAGTCGGGAATACGGTAACAATAGCCGGTGGCAAACACGATTTCGTCTGTCATGAAACGGTACCGCTTGCCGGTCTGACAATGATCGAACACCAGTTCCGTGTCGCTGCCGCGACGGCTGCACTGGGTGAGAGCCATATTGGTGTACAGGTGTGTCCGGCGAGCACTGTCTGGCGATTTTTCATCCAGTTCGTCATAAATTTTTTCGATCAGGCTGGTATTGATGCCATTGAAAATGCTGACCTGATCCTGCAGTGTCTTTTGTTTTTGCTGTTCATCCAGCTTGTAAAAATGCTCGGCATAGTCGGGCGTAATCAGTTCAAGCGTAAGTTTGCCGGTTTCCATCTGAAAGAAACGGGAAGAACGCGTGATCCAGTACAGCTCGTAATCGTGCTGTTCCATATCGTGGAGCAGATCATAATAAATTTCCGCGCCGCTCTGGCCGCTGCCGATCACCGTAATTCTGCGCGCATTCTGCAAGCTGGCTTTTTGCCGCAGATACTGGCCGGTGTGCGCCGACAAATAATCTTCACCAACGCAGGCGGGCAGACTGGGCACGCTACCAATACCGACCACCAGCCTGCGTGCGCGATATTGCAACTGGCATTGATTGCGCAAATCGGTTACTGTGGCCACGTAACATTGATCAGCCTCGTCATACGCCAGCGCGGTCACTTGCCGTTCGTAATGGACACTGTCCAACTGAGAGGCGGCCCATTGGCAATAACGGTTGTACTCCTGCCGTGTCAGATAAAAATTCTCCCGGAAATAATAACGGTAGATTTTCCCCTGCTGCTTGCAGTAGTTCAGATAAGTGAAGGGGCTGGTCGGATCCGCCAGCGTAACCAAGTCTGCCATGAAGTTGTTCTGCAACGTCGTGCCTGGAATCATCATGCCATCGTGCCAGCTGAACGCGCTCTTGCGCTCCAGAAACACGGCGGTCAGATTTGCCACTGGCGCCATCAGGCACGCCAGGCCCAGGTTGAACGGCCCCAGGCCTATCCCAAGTACATCGTAAATTGTGTCTGCCGCTTGGCTGCCCTTCATTATCTGCTACCTTGACTCTTCAGTACTTTAATTGAACATTCATGCCGACCGAACGTGAAGGGGCGTAAAAGCCCTGCGCCCATTGCGTCGAGGTCAGGTATTTCTTGTCAAACACGTTCTTGACGTTCACACCCACCGTGACATTCTTATTGACCTCATAGCTGGCCATCAGGTCAGTCACGGCATACGGTTTTTGTTTCTGATAAATATCGTCTCCGGCCGGTGTCTGACCCTGCAAACGACGCGTCTCCGATTGCCAGCGCACAGCGCCACCTACCTTCAGGCCCTGCACCGCAGGCACGGCATAAGAGGCTGCCACTGTGAAGGAATTTTTGGGGACGAATTCGCGTACGGCCTTACCGTCTTCATCCTTGATCGAGAAAAAATGGGTATAGCCGGCGCTGACCTGCAGGCCAGGCATCACTTCACCCTGCAATGACAATTCAAAGCCAGTGGAGCGTGAGTTTACGGCCTTGTATCGGCTCAGGCCATCCAGAAAAGTGTCGTATTCTGCTGTATTGTCTTGTTCTGCACGGAACAGGGCGATACCGCCGTTGATCTTTCCGTCAACAGACTCACCCTTGAGGCCGATCTCATAGTTTTTGCCCTCAATGGCCGGCAGAATCTGGCCGTTGATATCCACCTGGGACTGCGGATTGAAGATACCGGTATAACTGGCATAAACCGAGTAATTGTCATTCAGATCGTAGATCAGGCCCAGATAGGGAGACAGTTTATTGCGCTTGTATTCACGAGGCTCACCATAGTGCTCGCCGGTGCTGGTTGCTCGGGTGTAGTTAAGACCGGCAATGACCTTGAAATCATCATGCAGATTCAAGCGTGTTGCTGCAAACGCCGTGGTTTTACGAACCGTAAAATCCGAAAAGGTTTCAGTACCATTAGCAAAATCGGGACGTGGAAATTGCCGATCCCAGGTAAACAGTGAGGGCAAAGCGACACCCACTCCCGCGTCCACAGAAGTCATATAGTTTTTACTGCGGTTGGCGTTGATCCCGAACATCACATCGTGTTCGCGCCCGCCAAGCGTATATTTTCCGGTCGTGCTGATGTCGCCAATCCACTGCTTCTCGTACCGATCATACTTGGTCGGATAAGTGGTCAGGCCAAGGCCCGTTTCCCGATCAGGAACCCCAGTGGCCAGGAATTGTTCCGCATCCTGAGTGATCTTGCGATAGGTCAATGTGCCTTTGGTCTTCCAGCCGCCGCCCCAATCATGATTCAATTCGGCAAAGCTGGTTTGATCCGTGGTGTTCCAGTAGGCCCAGTCCGGTGCGTAGCTATCCGATACATCGTAATCAATCGCACTGCCGTCGCTGTAGTAGAGCGACAGTGCGCCCCACATGGGCGACTTTGCCTTGTTCTTTTGATAGGTATGCCCCAGTGTCAGCGTCGTGCGGTCACCCAGATCTGCATCCACAATCACACCCAGCATACGTTTTTCCAGGCCGTAGCGATCAAGATGAGAATTGCCTTTCTGATAGGCGCCAATGAGCCTGCCGCGTACCGACCCGCTACTGTTCAGGGGCGAGGAGATGTCGACATCGAGCCGACGCGTGGCAAAGGAACTGTACGATAAACCCGCGTTGGCGGAAAATTCACGCTTGGGGCGCTTGCGTATGAAGTTGACGGTTCCTGAAGGATTACCGGTATTGGACAACAGGCCATTGGCCCCCTTGAGCACTTCAACTCGATCATAAAAGGCCATGTCGAGGTCGCCGATTTGCTCTTCAGTGGAAAACGGCATACCCACGCCATCGACCTGAAAATTGGTAACGTCATAACCACGGATGATGTAGTAATTGCGATCCGTCTCCACCTGCTGCACAAACACGCCCGGAACAGCAGAAAGCAAAGACGTCGCGTTATTCAGCCGGAAATCATCCATTTGCGTACGTGTTACCACATTGATGGTTTGCGGCGTCTCGCGTGGCGACAAAGGCAGGCGTGTTGCACTGGATACCACAGGCACATTGTATTGACCCGTACCCTCGCTGGTGGCATCGTTCTGGCTGACTGCATTGATGGGCTGCAATGTGGCTACTGACGCAGCTGCCTGGCCCGGCTGTGTTACGGTTTGTGCAAGACCGACGGATGGCACCGCCAATGCGCCAAGCACAGAAACCAGAATCAGATTGGGCGCAAATCGGGTGCGCGCCCTTTTACAGTACGTCGGTGAAGCAACCATATCATCCCTCGTTAGCCACTAATCTTAAAACAGAATGATAACGATTGTTATTTTCATTTGAAATAAAATGTTAGTAACAACTTGTAGAAAACAACAATTATGAAGTTTGAAATCCCATGTGATACATGGCATAAACCGAGCAGGCGAGTTCGAAAAGTTCGACCTTATTTAACTAAATAATTCATTTTTTTTTACGTTTTGTATTGACTACAATAACGTCACGTTCCCGCCGAACAACCCACGAAAAAAGAGAAGAATATTCAACATACTGCCAGTCTGACGTTGCTTTTTTATGGCCTGTGGTCGTTGAGTACCCTCTTTCTTCGAATAGCACGGAAAAAAAATCGCAACCTTATCGTGGTTGCGATGTCAAGATACTTATAAACCAGAGGCTGATTTATGCAACGCTTACGTTTGGCCTGAAAGGAAAGCCGACTGAATTATTTATTTTATGTAAGATTCCAGTTCCACAATGGACATCGTGCGAAAACGCGTCACAGGATTGGGCAAATCATCTGCGAGGGTCAAGCTGCCGGCAGGATCGGAAAGATTCACCATTTGCAAATTGTTTTTCAGCTGAAGGCGGTTCAGGCACGAGTGCTTGAAACAGTCGGTGAAAAAGTCGTACCGACAAAATTTTTCGGCCAACGCTGGATTTTCGTGTTGATAACGTTTTACCGACAAAGCGACCAACGCCCAGAATATCTTTTCATCGCAGCAGTCGTTGCTTTGCAGAATATCACTCATGTGTCGGAAAACGCCGTCGAATATATCGATAAAGATACCCAGGATTTTGTAATCTTCCGGCACTTTCACTTTCAGGCGGGAAATGTGTTCGGGTATATCTGCATCTTCATCAAGAATGGCGCTTTCTTCTGCAATATCCTTCATAAAGCAACGCTGCGGGACGTTGCGTTCATCCATGACCAGGATCAGATTTTCGCCATGCGGCATAAAGACCAGTTCATACGCATAAAAACAATGCACAACAGGCACCAGAAAAGCGTCGAAATAGCGATTCAGCCATTGGACCGTCGTCAGACCGGACTGTTTGATCATAAGAGGCAGCAGTGCAACGCCATCGCGATCTCGATGCAGTAAAGACGCCATTGTCATTAACCGTTCGCCTTGCTGTGTTCTTTTGGCCGGACTCTCTCTCCAAAGTGCAGACAGCATTTTTTTGTAAGGACTATCTTTTTTGAGCGCAGCATCATAGTAGCGATTGGTATAACCAATAGAGGCCACTTCCTGCAAAATATCAAATCCTTTCGTTCGTAGCAATGAATCCTTCTCAATCAGAGCGTTGAGAAACTCGTTTATGGCAGGTGTCCCCGCCATGTAGTACGGAGACAACCCTCGCATGAAACCCATGTTCAGAATGGACAATGAAGTCTTGACATAACATTTGTCATGATCGCTGTGGTTGAAATAGGTGCGAATAGATTGCTGGGCCTGGTAGGTATCTTCGCCAATGCCCAGATACACGATATGTCGTTGTGCAATGTCGGCGGCAAACGCAATGCTCAGGCGATTGAACCATTGCCAGGGATGCGTCGGCATGAACAGATATTCGGCCGGGTCCAGGCCTTGCTCCTGCAACTGCGCACGATAAGTTGCAACCTGCAGCGCACCCAATTCACGCCGAATGAATGAGTCATATTCCAGTGTGGACAACGACGCAAAATGCGCCTGCTTGCGGTGCACAGCCAGCCATACCAAGGTAAAGCGGCTGCCCGTTTCCGGGGTATAGCTCTCGTAATCGAATACATTAAAGCCAATGCGGCCATTGTTGGCCACAAAGCCCGGGTGGCCCTCGGTCATGGCGGCCTCGATCTGCTGATAGTCCGCCTTCAACAAATCCCGACTGTTCAGTGGTTGATGGCATCTTTTGTAAGCCGCGCCATATAGCGTGCTGCTGATCTCGTCCAGATACACTGGTAGCTTGTCTTCGGCAATACCCAATGTGTCCTTGAAATCGATAATAAAAGAAAGCGCATCAATGTCAAGTGACTGACCATCGCGATTGCGGGTAATAGACGACTCGGCAATATGCCAGTGACGCAATTGCATCGGATAGGCAAGGAACCGGTAACGCGTCTTCTGGTCCTCGGATACCAGGACATATGTCTGCCAATCTTTACCATTCGACGACTGCCTGCTATTATTGGATTCGTCGCACAAAATGGGCGTTAGGATTTGCTCATGTGAGAATTCGACAATGGCCTTGGCAACCAAATGACGATTCACAGGTTTCCAGGTCTCTGGCTTGAGGTGACGCAGATGCTGTTGTTCAGCGGTGGTGGAATAATGGCTCATCATTTTCTTTCCTGAGTGTCATAGCGTAGTTTCAAAAGAAGACTGGGTCGCAATCGACAACATGGCCTGCTTGGTTGTAAGAGAAATCGGCCCGACTTCGTCAAAGCCTACCTTTCGATTAAGCGCCCTCACCTTTTCTTTGCGGATATCGGGTTCGACAACAACCCGTTGCGCACCGACATTGTTGAACAAGTAGTACATAACGTGCCGCATCGCATTAAGCGTATAGCCCGATTGTTTTTTCGTTGCTGGCGCCACGCAAAAATGCATGCCAATATCTCCAGCGGCGACCTCGTAGTGCTTCGCGATCTCGTTATTCTGTGGTTTGTAACACTCAATCAAAAAACAGATTTCCCGATCTTGTGTGCCAACCCAGGCCCACTCATGTGAAGACGTCTGCATCGCTTTATAAAAATTGAGTACAGCCTCAGTGGTCATTCCTGCCATATTCCAATACTGGAAATGCGGCAGATCAAACCACGCGTGAAATACCGGCACATCCAGTTCGGGCACCAGTTCTCGTATTTCAAACGTTCCGGGATTCCAGTTCAATCTCGTTCCCCTAGTTGATGCCACTGCTCGGTGGCGCTACGGATGGCTTAATTTGATCCAGAGCCAACGTCAGTTTATCGGCCAACCAAGTCAGCGCTATACCCGCCGCTGCGATCAAAAAAACCGCCTGATGGCTGATCAGGCTGACGATATAGCCGGCGCACCACGATGAAATCAGCACACCCAGATTTTGAAAAAAGTTGGTAATACTGAAATGATGAGCGTAGTCTTCCTTGCGGCTGATACTGAACAAGCTCACTTCCAGCTTGACAGCCACCTGGAACAAACCCCAGCCGTACAAACACCGACCCATTACAATCGCAATATCGAAAGGAACCGACTGCAGATACAGACCCACCAGCGACAGCAGCAGGTTCCAGGACAAATTCTCATTGCGCCGCGTCGCCTTCTCGTTCAGGCGATGCTTGACGATCAGCGCGACCACCGCCGCCAGGCCCGGAATAGCAAAGATCAACCCTGCCAGGGTCTGATCCTTGTGCCCAGTGGCATAGATCCAGTACTCCGAGAAAAACGGCCGGATCAGATAGGCGCTGAAATCGAACACAAACATGATCAGGCTCAACATCAGAATCTCCTTGGTCAGATGCAAGAAGCCTTTGTGAGAGGAAGTTTGTTTGGTGGCAGGCCGATCGGACGCCGAAGTCACAACCGCGTACGCTGTCTCTGCATCGGCAAGCAGCACGGCGGTATCCTGTACGGTCTCGGCTTTCTCAGTTTGACTTTCGTTCACCTTGATGATGCGATTCGTTCGGTTCAACCATAGAGTAATGCCCATTTGACAGAAATCGCCGCTGGCCATCAGTACCAGGGCAGCGCTTGCGCCCAAATGCTGCAAGATATACCCACCCGATGCCGCAGCCAGAATTCCCGAGATATGCACCACCACCGACAACAGCGCAATCGTTCGGCTGTGTTCATCGCTGCTTACAATCCGCATCAGATACGGAAACATCAACAGGTAGCTGCTTTTGAACATGAACATCAGCATAGTCAGCATCCAGTACTGCGTCAGCGTTTCTGCCCAAATAGCCGACAGACACAACAGGCCAGCAATGCATTGGGTAAAGCCGATCAGCGACATGGGTTCGAAACGCTTGGCCACCCTCACCCAAACTGGCAACGTGCACATGACAGCAATTGAGATGGCGGCCACATACATACCCGTATGCACCTGATCGGTGTGGCCGTAGCGCATATCGAAAAACTGCGGATAAAACCCAATGAGCACCGTGTCGCTCATCATGCCCAGCGCAGACATGATAATAATGGCGTTGCGTAAGGTCATCGGTCGATCAACGGTAAAAACTGATCATTGCCTTCCGGCGAAAACGACTGGAACGTCGTATTGCTATCGATTGAATAGACCTCCCGTTGCATGATTGCATTGATAATCCGCGCATTTCGATAGCAATTCATGCCCAAATCAGGATTAGTCACGCCGTGACTTTCCAGACCCGCATTCTGGATAAAAACTTCATCACCGGCCATGTCCACTGCGTAGTTCTGGTTCTGACAATAGCGCCCCTCGTTCAACCGTAGCCGTCCGACGATGCCTTGCATGAACTCGGGAATCCGGTAACCAAACCCCGTTGCGAAAACGACTTCATCAGACACGAAACGATATCGCCTGCGTGTTTGGCAATGATCGAAAACCAGCTCAGTTTGAGAGCCCAAACAATTGCACTGAGTCAGCTTCAAATTACTATATAAGTAAGTACGAGCAAGATCTTGTTGCGATTTTTGCGCCAATTCATCATAAATTTTTCCGATCAAACTGGTATTAATGCCTTTAAAGACACTGGCTTGATCTCCCAAGATCTTGAGTTTTATTTCTTCATCTAACGAGTAGAAGTGATTAGCGTAGTCTGGCGTAATCAATTCCATAGCCAGCTTACCGGTCTCCATTTGGAAAAAATGCGAGGAACGTGTAATCCAGTAAAGCTCGTACTCGTATTGACTCATTGCACGCAACAGGTCGTAATAAATCTCTGCACCGCTCTGACCGCTACCAATGATCGTAATACGAGATGCCTTTTGCAACCTGCTCTTTTGCTCCAGATACATACCACTATGCGCGAACTTATAAGTTTCCTCCACGCATATAGGCAGGCGAGGAGTGCTACCTATTCCCACAACCAGCCGGCGAGCACGATATTGCAGCTCACATTTAGACTGTAAATCAATAGCGTTAACGACGTAACACTCTTGTTTACTGTCAAATGTAATTGCAGTCACCTGTTGGCAGTAGCGCACATTTTCCAACTGGTTGGCGGCCCACTGGCAGTACCGGTTATATTCCAGTCGTGTCAGGTAGAAATTCTCATGGAAATAACACTGATAGATGTTTCCCTGTTGCTTACAATAATTCAAATAACTGAACTTACTGGTCGGGTCGGCAAGTGTCACCAAGTCCGCCATGAAATTATTTTGCAAGGTCGTTCCGGGGATCATTAATCCCTCGTGCCAACTGAACACCGGTTTTCGTTCGAGAAACACTGCGTCCAGGTCCGTCAAAGGAGCCATCAGGCAAGCCAAACTCAAATTGAAGGGGCCGAGGCCCACGCCAAGTACATCGTGAACCTCGCCATTTTTTGCTGCATACGCCATTTCCTATCCTCTGAATCATCAATATTTCAATTGAACATTCATTCCTACAGAACGAGACGGCGCGTAATAACTCTGTGCCCAAAGCAAAGTGGTCAGATATTTTTTATTGAATACGTTTTTGACATTGGCCCCCACCGTGACGTGCTTGCTAAGCTCATAACTGGCCATCAGGTCAGCCACCGCGTAAGCCTTTTGTTTGGTATAAATATCAGCTCCCGCCGGAGTCTTGCCCTGCAGGCGGCGGATGTCGGATTGCCAGCGAACCGCCGCGCCCACCTTGAGCCCGTGCGCGGAAGGTACGGCATAGGAGGCAGCAATCGTGAAGGCACTTTTCGGTACGTACTCGCGTACCGCATTTCCGGATTCGTCTTTGATCGAGAACAGATGGGTATAACCTGTACTGACCTGCAGCCCCGGCAGCACTTCTCCTTGTAACGTCAATTCAAAACCGGCGGAACGGGAATCTACCGGCTTATAACGGGTCAGACCATCCAGAAACCTGTCAGCTTCGGCTGTATTGTTCTGTTCAGCACGGAACAGGGCAACACTGCCGGACAGGCGGCCGTCATCCGACTCCCCTTTTAACCCCAGTTCGTAATTTCTGCCTTCGATCGCGGGAAGGAGCTGCCCCTCGACGTTATAGTGAAACTGCGGATTGAATATGCCTGTGTAACTAGCATACGCCGAGTAGTTTTTATTGAGATCATAGATCAGGCCAAGATACGGCGACAGCTTATTACGTTTGTAATCATGAGGACGCCCATATTGAGGGCCGGCACTGGTCGCACGGGTGTAATTCACGCCAGCAATAATTTTGAAAGCATCAGTGACGTTCAAACGGGTGGCAATAAATGCAGCCGTTTTATGATCTGTGAAGTCAGCACCGGTAGCTTCCCCTTTATAAAAATCAGGGCGCGGAAATTGTCTATCCCAATGATAGAGTGATGGCAAGGGAACAAGAGTATCCGCAGTCAACGAGGTCATGACATTTTCACTGCGACTGACATTGATGCCGAACATCAAATCGTGTTCGCGTCCACCCAGACTGTATTTACCAGTGGTGCTGATATCACCAATCCGTTGCTTCTCATAACGGTAGTACTTAGTGGGCCAAGAGAGCAAACCCAGACCCGTTACGCGGTCAGGCACGCCGCTAACATAGAACTGCTCGGCGTCCTGAGTAATCTTGCGATAGATCAGGGTTGCTTTTGTTTGCCAACCTGCGCCCCAATCATGGCCAAGTTCAGCAAAAGTCGTCTGGTCTGTCGTATCCCAATAAGCCCAATCAGGAGCCGTGCTGTCCGAAACATCATAATAAATTGGGCTACCGTCCGTATAGTAGAGCGGGAGCGCGCCCCACATGGGCGATCGGGCTTTGTTTTTCTGATAGGTGTGGCCCAATGTAAACGTAGTCCGATCACTTAGATCTGCATCGACAATCACGCCCAGAATTCTTTTCTCCAGGCCATAGCGATCAAGGTAGGAATTACCATTCTGGTACGCGCCAATCAGCCGACCACGTACTGACCCACTGCTATTGAGCGCAGAGGTAATATCCAAATCCAGCCGCCGAGTCGCAAAGGAACCGTAAGATAAATTGGCGTTGGCGGAAAATTCCCGCTTGGGACGCTTGCGAATGAAATTGACTGTGCCAGACGGATTCCCGGTAAGGGATAACAGGCCGTTAGCGCCCTTGAGCACTTCTACTCGATCGTAAAACGCAGTATCAAGATCGCCAATCTGGGCCTCGGTAGAAAACGGAAGGCCGACACCATCGGTCTGAAAGTTGGATACCTCATAACCCCGGATGTTGTAGTAGGTGCGATCAGTTTCCGCCTGCTGCACGAAAACCCCGGGCACAGCCGAGAGCATCGAGGTGACGTTATTCAGTTTAAAGTCATCCATCTGTGTGCGCGTCATGATATGCATTGCCTGCGGCGTCTCGCGAGGTGATAAGGGCAGCCGCGTGGAGGTGGATGCAATCGAAACACCATACTGCCCTGTCCCTTCACTGACAGCGCTATCCTGGTTCACTGCTTGGATAGGTTGAAGCGTCGTGATAGTGGGATTGGTCTGTTCTCCCTGTTGTGTCTGCGCCCAGGAGCCGGTTGTGACCGCCACTGCGCCCATAATCGAAAGCCGGATTAGTTTGGGCACGAACGCCCGCGGTGGATTGCGTAACTCCTTTGAAAAAGCCGTCATATTACTTCTCGTCTTTAAACGTTCTTAAAAATGATAACGAGAAATATTTTTATTTAAATTTTATTGTAAGTAAATGTAACCAAAATAGGAAATAGTCAAGAACTGTTAAGACACAACGCGGGCATGCGTCATTGCGCCTTCACCCTATGCTTGGCGTTGTGGAAATCGCAACAAACGCAATCCATTGGCCACGACGAGTAAACTGGCGCCCACGTCGGCAAAGACCGCCATCCACATAGACCCCAATCCCAACAGCACCAGCACCAGAAAAACAGCCTTGATACCCAACGCCAGGCTGATATTCTGCACAAGGACATTGCGTGTCGCGCGCGACAGCTCAAGAAACGTGGGGATTTTCATCAGATTATCATCCATCAGCGCCACATCGGCCGTTTCAATCGCCGTATCCGAGCCCATGGCGCCCATGGCAAATCCGATATTGGCCTGTGCCAGCGCGGGCGCGTCATTCATTCCGTCTCCTGCCATACCAACAACCGTACGATCGCGGTTTTGCAAAGCCACAATCGCCTGTTGTTTTTCCTGAGGCAGCAACTGCGCCCGTGCTTCGGTCACGCCGCTGCTTTTCGCAATAGCATCGACAACCGCCTGATTGTCACCCGACAGCATGACCGTGTTCACGCCCAGTCGGTGCAGCCTTGCGATGGCATGAACGCTACTGTCCTTGATTTGATCCGCAGCCGTAAAAAGCAAAACGACATTGCGCTCGTTCATCAGCAGGACCAGGCTCTGGCCGTTTGCCTGCGCCTGCTCAACGGTCGTTTTAGTGGTGTCGTCCATCAGCCTGAGTTCGTCCGCCCACACGGCGCTGCCCAAATACCACTGCTGCCCGTTCACCCTGCCCTGCACACCCCGTCCTGCCACAGCAAGAAATTGTTCCACCGGCAGTGCGGCCACATCGGCTGCCTGGGGTGCTTGCGCGATGGCGCGCGAAACAGGATGGTCGGAACGCGCTGCCAGGCTCACGGCAATCTGGTACACGTGCGCCTCTTGCACCTCGTCATCCAGCACGTTCATGCCGGTTTGCACGGGCTTACCTTGCGTGATGGTGCCTGTTTTGTCCAGTGCCAACCAGTTCATGCGGTGGCCCTGCTCCAGATATACACCGCCCTTAATCAGAATACCCATGCGTGCCGCTGCGGTCAGTCCGCTGACGACAGTGACCGGCGTAGAAATTACCAATGCGCATGGGCAGGCGATAATCAGCACCACCAGGGCTTGGTATATCCAGTAGAGCCACTGGCCGCCGAAAAACAGAGGTGGAACCACCGCCAGCAACAGCGCGAATACAACAACAGCAGGCGTGTAATAGCGGGAAAAAGTATCCACGAACCGCTGCGTCGGCGCCTTCACTGCTTGCGCCTCTTCGATCTGATGGATAATGCGGGCCAGCGTGGTGTTGTCTGCTGCTGCCGTCACTTCCATTTCAATTTCACCAGCTTCGTTGATCGTGCCGGCGAAGACCGTATCTCCGTCCTGCTTGTCCACTGGTATGCTTTCGCCCGTGATGGGCGCTTGATTGACCGTTGTCGTGCCTCGTACAATGCGGCCATCCAGCCCGATGCGCTCTCCCGGCGCCACCCGCACAAAACTGCCTTCAGTGACCTGCGATACTTCACGTACCTGCCATTGCCCGTTGATCTGTACCGTCACCGTTTCGGGCGCCAGGTTCATTAGTCCGGATACCGCGGCGCGCGTTCTATCCAGGGATTTTGCCTCGATCCATTCAGACAGCGTAAACAGCACCATGACCATTGCCGCTTCAGGCCACTGCCCGATCAGTAAGGCGCAGGTAACGGCAATACTCATGAGTGCATTGATATTCAAATCGCCATAACGCAGTGCAACCAGGCCCTTGCGGTAGGTTGCAGTGCCAGCCAGGGCAACTGCAGCAATAGCGCAGACAATAATCAGCCAGGTTGGCCCAGCGAACCAGTGGACCACCTCAGACGCCAGCGCCAGCGCCCCGCCTAATGCAAGATGCCACCAGGCGGGCAGGATGCCGCCGGCAATATTGGGAGAAACTTCGCCGTCCGGTTTCGCACGCTGTATGGTGGACGCCTGTCCATGAGCGTGCTGCGCGTGATCGTGCCCGTCTGCGCCGTGATCATGTTTGTGCTGATGATGATCATGCGCGTCATGCGAATGCCCGCAGCAGTCTGTTTTGCCCACTGCCTTGGCAGGCGCGGACTTGCCGTCGTGCAGCTCCGGCGTAAAGCCGATCTTGCGGATCGCCTGCATGACTTCGTCCAGCATGGCCGGATCATGCGTCACAGATAGGACGCGGGACATAAGATTGAAACGAAGGTCGGTTACCCCTGGTTTTTTCTCCAGCGCCTTGCGCAATAACCGCTCTTCTGTCGGGCAGTCCATTTGCTCGATTCGAATGGCGGTAACTCGGGTTTGCTGCTCTGACATGCTTGTACTCCAATTGCATCGTATAATGGCATTTAAAACCCTGAAGTAACTTCAGAGTCAAGGCATTATTGAACAAGATAGGAAAAAAGATGAAAATCGGAGAATTGGCTCGTTTGCAGGGATGCACGCCTGAAACCATCCGCTTTTACGAAAAAGCCGGCCTGCTGCCTGTGCCCGTCAGAACAGAGGGCAATTACCGGCATTATGATAATGAACATGTGCAGCGCCTGCGTTTTATTCGAAATTGTCGGATTCTGGATATGTCCCACGATGAAATCCGTACCCTGTTACAGGCGCACGACGAGACGCCGGACGATTGCCAGCCGGTCAACCAGTCAATTGATGCCCATATTGAGCACGTAGAAGCGCGCATCCGGGAACTGAGCCAGTTGAAAGCGCAACTGGCCTCGCTGCGACAACGCTGCACCGTCCCTCATGATGTAAAAAACTGCGGTATATTTCTGGAGCTGCAGACCGCAGACATGGTAGATCCGCACGTGCATGGCCACACGCACCTGTGAGCCCCGGGCCGCCAGCCCACTCACTCATCGGCGCGCATTGTCGGCTTGCCGTTGCGCATGCACGGATATTTCATGTCAGGCCGCTGTTTTCGCTCGGTGTTTCGGGTCTCGGAAAAAAGCGTAGCGATTTAACCCAACGCAAGTTGTCAGACGCCGGGAACCATTAGGAACTGTGCCTCGGAAACGGGCTCGCGGATCGCTTTGGCAGCCTGGTACTGGGCAGAGTCATAAAACGTGCGGGCATGCTGTTCGTCGGGAAACTCCACCACGACGATGCGCTGCTGCTCTTGCGGCCCCTCAAGGGTGACCGGCGCAGGACAACGCACCAGGAATCGCCCACCATGGGCAGCGACAATATCCGGAGTCAAAGCGGTATAGGCTGCATAGCCTTCGGGATCATTAACTTTTACCCGGACGATGAGATAGTACGACATTGTATGAATGTTCCTTGGAATAAGTGGGAGCAAGGCTGCAGCCTCTTCCGATAATACTATATCTGGTCATAGACGCGCGCTGGCGAAAAGGAATCTGGCGGCGCAGGTACCGCCAATAATAGCGGACCTCAGAGTGTTGCCGGTTCCTGGCCATAGGCCACAAGAACAGCCAGCCCAAAAACGAAGCGCCCCGCACAAGGCGGGGCGGCGCAATGGATTCACCTATCCATATTATCAAACATTGTTTTAAACATCGCGCCAGCAGATATTACCGATTTATGGGAAATCGCATCATCAGGGATAACCCTTAGACTCAGTAAAAACATCAAATACGCGCTCGTTCAAAACAAATCTGCGCCCTGCGGCATCGACGAATCGAATACCGCAGGGCGCAGATTTGCAAACATACTTAAGCGGGCAAGACCGTAATCGGCCTCACAAATACCGGTATTAGCCGAAACGGCCGGTAATATAGTCTTCGGTTTCTTTGCGTTTCGGTTTAACGAACATTTGTTCCGTTTCACCGAACTCCATCATTTCACCCAGATACATGTACGCGGTGTAATCGGAGCAACGTGCCGCCTGTTGCATATTGTGCGTAACGATAGCGACCGTGTAGTCTTTTTTCAATTCGGTAATCAGCTCTTCAATCTTGACCGTAGAAATCGGGTCCAGCGCAGAACATGGTTCATCCAGCAACAACACTTCAGGTTTGATAGCAACACCACGGGCAATGCACAGGCGTTGCTGCTGGCCACCGGACAGACCGTTGCCGCTTTGGCCAAGTTTGTCCTTCACCTCGTTCCACAAGGCAGCTTTGGTCAGGGCCCATTCGACCCGTTCATCCATCGCCGCCTTGGACAGGCGCTCGAAGAGCTTGACGCCAAAGGCCACATTATCATAAATGCTCATTGGAAAAGGCGTGGGCTTCTGAAACACCATGCCGACCTTGGCACGCAACAGGGAAATATCCTGCGCAGACGTTAGCAGGTTCTCGCCATCCATGTTGATTTCACCTTCGGCACGCTGGCCTGGGTAAAGTTCGTACATGCGGTTGAAGGTGCGCAGCAACGTGGATTTACCGCATCCGGACGGGCCGATGAATGCCGTTACCTTGTTCTTCGCGATCCGTATGTTCACGTCCTTGATGGCGTGAAATTTTCCATAATAGAAGTTCAGATTCTTGACTTCAATCTTTGTCTGGTCAATCGTAACCAAGTTTTCCATGTGTGTCTTCCTGACGAATACTTTAATTTAGGGATCGCTGACTATTGTTTGCGAAACAAGTTACGGGCAAGAATATTAAGCGCCAGCACCAGCAATGTGATGAGGGTGGCGCCAGCCCACGCCAACTCATTCCAGTCCTTGAACGGACTGGCAGCATATTGATAGATCACGACCGGCAGATTGGCCATTGGCGCATTCATGTTCCAACTGGTGAACTGATTCGATAGCGCAGTAAACAGCAGCGGCGCGGTCTCGCCGGCAATACGGGCCACGGCCAGCAAAACACCCGTCAGAATCCCCGACATGGCCGCTTTATAACATACCAGCGTAATAACGCGCCATTTCGGGCAGCCCAGTGCAGACGCCGCCTCGCGCAGGCTGTTGGGCACCAGCGCCAGCATATTGTCTGTGGTACGCACCACCACAGGAATAACCAGAATGGCCAGAGCAAAGGAACCGGCCCAACCCGAATAATGCCCCGAGTTGGCAACCACGATGGCATAAATGAACAGGCCGATAACAATGGATGGGGCAGATAGCAGCACGTCATTCAAAAAGCGGGTTGCCGGCGCCAGCCAGCCCCGCTGTCCATATTCAGCCAGATACGTTCCGGCCAGAATACCAATTGGCGTACCGATAGCCGTGCCAACCCCGGACATCAGCACCGAGCCGATCAGTGCATTGGCCAGTCCGCCCGATTCGCCGGGCCCCGGTGTCTTTTCAGTAAATAGCGAAAATGAGAGCGAACCGCCGCCCTTCACAGCCAGCGTGAACAGAATCCAGACCAGCCAGAACAGGCCGAACAGCAGCGCTGCCGACGATAAGACCAGCATGACCTTGTTGCGCATATGACGCCGACGGTAGATCCAGTTGCCCGGGTTGATGGCCGTATTGGCCTGTGGTGTTGGTGTGGTTGTTGCTGTCGTTGTATTCATGATTTATCTCTTGAGCCCCACAATCAGGATTTTTTACCTTCGGCCGCTGACAATCTTGCCAGCATGAAGCGCGAGGCCATCAATACCAAGGTTGTGATCAGGAACAGGATCAGGCCCAATTCAATCAGGGAAGATTTCTGCAAACCGCCAGCTTCGTTGAATTCGTTGGCAATAGCCGAAGCGATCGAGTTGGATGGATCGAAAACACTGCCCGGCAGACGAAACGAGTTACCAATTACAAACGTGACGGCCATGGTTTCACCCAATGCCCGGCCAAGACCGAGCATGATGCCGCCGATCACGCCGGTTTTTGTGTAGGGCAACACGACGCGCCACATGACTTCCCAAGTCGTAGATCCCAGGCCGTAGGCCGACTCCTTGAGCATGGGAGGAACCACTTCAAACACGTCACGCATGACCGAAGCAATATATGGAATAACCATAATGGACAGCACCAGGCCGGCCGTAAACAGGCCGATACCAAAGGGCGCGCCTTGGAAAAACTGCCCGATAAAGGGCACGCTGCCCAGCACATTGATCAACGTGGGCTGGACGTATTGTTGAAAGATGGGGACAAAGACGAACAAACCCCACATGCCATAAATAATGGATGGAATGGCCGCCAGCAGCTCGACTGCGGTCCCCAGGGGGCGGCGCAGCCAGGTTGGAGCCAGTTCGGTGAGAAACATGGCAATGCCGAAAGATACCGGCACAGCGATAATAAGGGCCACAAAAGCGGTAATCAGCGTACCAATGATGGGTACAACAGCGCCGTAAACGTCATTGACAGGGTCCCAATCATTTGTCCAGAAGAAGGCTGCACCGTACTTGAGCAGCGTTTCCTGACTTCCATACAACAGTGAAACCATGATGGCCGCAAGTAGCATGAATACGAAAAAGGCAAAAAAACGTGCCACATTCTTGAACAACATGTCGGCAAACGCGTTGCTCTTGGCCGGTGTTGGAGGAAGTTGGTTTTGCATAGTCTGGATGGCGGACCGGGTAGGCTCGGCCCCTGTTGTCGTTATCGAAACGCTCATTGTAAACCCGTCTTGGTGTTCGTAAAAAACATGGCGGCTTAAATGATTAAGTCGCCATGTTTTGTTCAGAGGGTCAAGTCGTGTGACCTGATTATTTCCAAACCGCCTGACCGTCTGCAGATTTGATCTCGGCAGCCCAGGCTGCGCGAACTTCTTTGGTTACAGCATCTGGCAGTGGTACATAGTCGATTTCAGAAGCCGATTTGGCACCGTTTTTGAATGCCCAGTCAAAGAAAGACAGGACAGCTTTTGTCTGTTCTGGCTTGTCGGCTTTTTTGTGCACCAGGATAAAGGTTGCTGCCGTTACGGGCCAGGAATCAGCACCTGGCTCTTCGGTCAGTACGACACCCATGCCTGGTGCGCTTTTCCAGTCGGCGTTGGCTGCAGCGGCAGCAAACGCTTTCTGTTCAGGCTGAACGAAATTGCCATCTTTGTTTTTCAGCTGAGTCCAGGACAGATTGTTCTGCTTGGCATATGCATACTCAACGTAACCGATAGCATTTTTCAGCTGACCGACATAAGCTGCTACGCCTTCGTTACCCTTGCCGCCCTGTCCTGCCGGCCATTTAACGGCCTTGCCTTCACCCACTTTTTCTTTCCACTCGGGAGAAACTTTGGACAGATAGTTGGTCCAGCCAAAGGTTGTACCTGAACCGTCTGAACGATGGACAACGATAATGGCTGCGTCAGGCAAAGTAACGCCAGGATTCAGGGAAGCAATGGCCTGATCGTTCCATTTGGTGATTTTACCCAGGAAAATATCTGCCAGAACAGGACCTGTCAGTTTCAGTTGGCCCGGTTTGATACCGTCGATATTAACAACAGCAACTGTGCCGCCAATGACTGCAGGAAACTGCAACAGGCCGTTTTCAGCCAGTTTCTTTTCGTTCAATGGGTCGTCAGACGCGCCAAAATCCACTGTCTTGGCGATAATTTGTTGTTGACCGCCACCAGAACCGATAGATTGGTAATTGATTTTATTACCGGTCTCAGCTGCGTACAGGGATGCCCATTTGGCATAAACAGGATATGGAAAAGAAGCGCCTGCGCCGGTCACATTGGCGGCATGTGCGGCGAAAGTCGCAGTCGACAATGCGATAGCGACAGAGACGCTTTTAAGTGCATGTTTGAACATGTATATTCCTTAATACGTTAAAGAGGTAACAAAATACGAACCTTGATGTCCATGCCGAGTATAGTAAAACGCTTATATGACAAGATAGTGACAAATATTAGGCAGTTTTTTTATGCGGTCAGGGAAAACACTAGGTATTAAGTTTTTGTATTTTATTATCAATAACTTAATGTACGATTCATGTGACAAAATTGTGTCAAAACACCGCTAAATCATCTGAAGAACGCAGGCTTCAAACAACAGCTCGCGCGGGCTTGTCATATTGTGTCATGTTACAAACTGCCGTTGACCCACCCTAACCTGTCTGCTTTTCGTGTGTGGTTTCTCAATCCTGCCGTCGCACAAACAATACCGACCCGGCTCGCCTGACGACACCTGATCCAGCCATCGTCCAGTTGTGTTCGCGTTGATGCAATTGAGCTGGTCGCCAGCCAGCCCATTTATCGCTTCCGAGCGGTCGCTGCCCACCTCAAAGCACCGCCCCTACCTTCTCACCACCCTGTTCTTATAGGACTGCGCCACTAGTGGACTGTGTACTAAAGCCCTTGCGATGTCCTGAAGAACGTCGCTGCGGCAATCTCAAATATCGCAATAGCCCGGACATCTGCCTGGGTTACCGCACTGCCAATCAATAGGCGGAATCTGGCCCCGGTGCGAGGCGACGCGCGCGCCCGTATATACATGCGTACAATCAGCTGGCCTTGCCAAGCAGATTCATCAAGTATTGGTGGATATTGAATGGTTCCCTGCGATTTTTTATCCGCTCGTACTCGCCACTGGGTTTCTGCTCCCACGACAGCACATTGTCCTTCAACGGAAAAATAAAGGACTCATTGATCACCCGTTTTTTCAGAACCGGATTCAGAATAGGAAAGGCGATTTCTACGCGACGGAAAAAATTGCGCGCCATCCAGTCGGCAGAAGACAGGTAAACCTGCTCCTGACCACCGTCATGAAAATAAAACACTCGCGAATGCTCCAGGAAGCGGCCGATGATTGAGCGCACCCGAATATTTTCCGACAGGCCGGGAACCCCCGAACGCAGCGCACATACCCCACGCACGATCAGCTCAATACGGACACCAGCCTGGCTGGCCTTGTAGAGGGCGTTGATCACGTCCACTTCCAGCAAAGAATTCATCTTTGCCATGATCAGTGCTTTTTTTCCAGCCTGTGCCTGTTCGGTTTCAGCCTGAATCATCTTGAGCACCCGATCGTGCAGGGTAAACGGCGATTGCAGCAGCAGCTTGAGCGGACGACGAGCGCCCAGGCCTGTGAGCAGAGAGAAAACCCGATCCATATCGTTGGTCAGATCGGGATTGGCAGTCAGAAGGCCAAAGTCGGTATAGAGCCTTGCCGTGCGCGGATGATAATTCCCCGTACCCAGATGCCCGTAACGAACGATTTTCTTGCCTTCCCTGCGCAGTACCAACAGCATTTTGGCATGCGTTTTATGACCGACCACGCCATACACCACGTGCGCGCCGACCTCTTCCAGTTTGGCCGCCCAGTTGATATTGGTCTGTTCGTCAAAGCGAGCCATCAGCTCCACGACAACCGTGACTTCCTTGCCAGCCTTGGCTGCCGCCAGCAGCAGCCCCATCAGTTCGGAATCCTCTCCGGTACGATAAATGGTTTGCTTGATCGCCACCACCTGTGGGTCCAGCGCGGCCGATGTCAGAAAATCGATTACCGGCTTGAATGACTGGTATGGATGATGCAATAACAAATCTTCCCGCGCAATTGCATCGAACATTTCTGCGGGATTGTCGTTCATGGAATCGAACGGGGCCGGCAGACGCGCACGATAGCTGGGGAATACCAACTGCGGGTCGGCGTCAATATCGCACAGCGGCATCAGGCGCGTCATATTGACACTGCCGTGTGTGCGGTAGGTGTCTTTGGGACCCAGCGCAAATTCACGCTGTAGAAAGTGTTCGAGCTCTACCGGTGTGTCTTCGGAAATTTCCAAACGAACTGCCGCCCCGAAGTTGCGTTGCGACAATTCTCCCTGCAGTGCCTGCCGCAGGTTGGTCACCTCGTCTTCGTCGACAAACAGATCGCTGTTGCGCGTAACACGCCATTGATACAGGCCCTTGACTTGCATGCCCGGAAACAGCTCTCCGGAAAACTGCTGCATCAGAGACGATAACAACGTGTAGCAATGGCGGTGCCCGCATACCGACTCGGGAATTTCAAGCAAACGGGGTAAGGCACGCGGCGCCTGCACAATGGCAATCGACGCACGGCGGCCAAAGGCATCTTCGCCGCTGAGCGAGACGATAAAATTCAGACTCTTGTTGTAGACGCGCGGAAACGGGTGCGCCGGATCAAGTCCGATAGGCGTAAGCAGCGGCAGCACCTCGTTCAGAAATACATCGCTTGCCCATGCCGACACAGCTTCGGTATATTCCCTGGGCGCCAGTACCGATACACCCCGCTTGCGCAATGCGGGAAAGATATCCTTGTTGAGCAGCGCATATTGCCGGTCGACCAGTTCGTGCACGCGCTGCTGCACCAGTTCGAAGGCCGCCGAAGGTGTCATGCCATCGTCGCCCGGTACATTGGGAAACTGTCGTTCCTGCTCTTTCAGACTGGAGATGCGAATTTCGAAAAATTCGTCCAGATTGGAGCTGACAATGCACAGGTAGCGCAGGCGCTCCAGGAGCGGGTTGGCCTGGTTCATCGCCATGCCCAGCACCCGTTCATTGAATTTTAGTAAAGACAGTTCGCGATTGAGCAGCGTGACGGAGTCGGTGGCAGGAGCAGAAACGGGGACGGAATTGGTATCGGACATGTAGGCAGTTGTTATGTGGTTTGGACTTTTGGAAAAGAACAGTTCTTATACTCTCACAATATAACAAATTAATGACAAATAAAAATCATGTCGCCGATCGCCCTTATTTGGCTCACTGTCGGGCCTTTTTTCACTAAAATGGCGTTTCCCTTACCTATCAGATGCACCATGGACCAATTACTTGCCGCCGTAGACCTGGGCTCCAACAGTTTTCGCCTGTCCATTGCAAGGATTGTTCAGAATGATAATTCTGTGCAGATTTATGCAACAGATCGCCTCAAGGAAACCGTCAGGCTTGCAGCTGGCCTGAACGCAAATCGCGTGCTGGACGAAGACGCAATCCAGCGTGCCATTGCCGTACTGTCCCGCTTCGGCGAGCGGTTAGAAAATTTTCCTGCCGGCCGTGTACGTGCGGTGGCAACCAATACCTTTCGTGTTGCGCGCAATGTGGCTGACTTTCTGCCACGCGCGGAAGCCGCATTGGGCTACCCGATAGAGGTCATTTCCGGTCAGGAAGAAGCCCGCCTGGTGTACTCCGGCGTAGTTCACGAACTGCCCCCTTCGAGCAAGCAACGCTTTGTCGTTGACATCGGTGGCGGGTCCACCGAATTTATTATCGGCCGGGAACTTGAACCGCTGATCATGAAGTCACTGGCCATGGGCTGCGTCAGCTATACCAAATCCTTTTTCCCCGATGGCAAAGTCACCGAAGAAGGGTTTGTTCTGGCTGAAATCGCCGCAAGAAAGGAAATCGAAATCATTTCCAGACAGTATCGGCATCTGGGATGGGACGAAGCCTTCGGCTCTTCAGGCACAGCCAAGGCGCTGGTTGCAACCCTTGAAGAATCCGGCTTTTCCGAAAAAGGCATTACGCTGGACGGTATGCAAAAGTTGAAAAAAGTACTGATCCGCCACGGTAGCGCCCACGCACCGGAATTGCGCGGACTGAAGCTGGACCGCATGGAAGTGCTGCCGGCCGGCCTGTCCATCATGATGGCCATTTTCAGCGAGCTGCAGGTCAAGCAGATGTTCCAGGGCGACGGCGCGCTGCGCGTCGGCGTTTTGTACGATATGCTGGGTCGCGACAGTTCTCATGACAAACGTGATGAAACGGCGGGCGTGTTCATGAAACGCTACCATATTGACAGCCGGCAGGCCGCACGCGTGAAAAAACAGGCGCTGGCATTTTTTGATTCAATACTGGCCGATGAAGCAGCCGCCGATGATCTGCGGCGCTACCTGAGCTGGGCCTGCGACTTGCATGAAACCGGTCTGAGCATCTCACAGAATAATTATCACAAGCACACCGCCTACGTGATGGCCAACGCCGACATGCCCGGTTTCTCAGAAGCCGAACAGGAGCTGCTCTCCTTCCTAACCCTGGGCCACCAGGGCAAACTGGACAAGTTGCTGCCCGAAAAGCCAAGCCGCGTCAAATGGCTGTTGACCCTGTGTCTGCGACTGGCCGTCGTGTTCATGCGCCGCCGCCAGCCGATGACATCGCTACCGGTTTCACTGGAAACCGACGATCAGAAACTGATGTTACGCGTGGGCAGCAAATGGCTGGAAGATCACCCGCTGACCCGTTACACACTGACGCTGGAAGCCGCCGAATGGAAAAAAGCAGGCTTTACGCTGGACATTATTCCTTCCTGATACCTTGCGTCCTTCACAGCATTATCGCATCCAGACACTAAAGCAAGATTGACCCGGCTGCCTGGCGCAAAGGTCTGCGCGCCTTGCCAGGCCACTGGCAACGGGCGCCAAGCGGGTCAGGCCAGACCGAAGTGTTTTTTGTAACGGGTATCGATATTGGCCACATCGATAATGACCGGAAAATCGGCGGAATTGAAATCCCGGTCAAAAGCCGGCTCACCGCAGATATGCGCGCCAATCTTCAGATATCCTTTGATCAGCGCAGGTGTTTTCGCATCATCTGTGAGCATGAGCTTGTCCAGCGGATACGGATTGATGGGCACCATGATCGGACGCTCGGGATGCGCATCAATGTCGCGCTTGGCCGCACGCCAGACCTTGGAGGCCTGCACGCCGCCATCGGCCAGGCTGACGCTGGCGCAACCGAGCATATAGCGATAATTGTTACTCAGAAGATAGCGTGCCAGACCGTTCCACAGCAGCATGATTGCCTGGCCATTGCGGTAGTCTGGATGCGTACATGAGCGACCGCATTCACATAACACATGGCGGATATGCGCCAGTTGATCAATATTGAATTCCAGCTCAGAATAATAGCCGCCTGCCTCTGCTGCCTTTTCCGGACTCAGGATCCGGTAGGTGCCTACGACAGCATCTGTTTTCAGGTCCCGGACCATCAAATGGACACACCATTTGTCAAACGGTTCAATGTCTACGCCGTTGACTGCGCCGGGGAATACCACGTTCATCTCGTTGGTATAGACCTCGTAACGCAATCGCTGCAACTGTTCGACTTCCTCGGCGGTTGTAGCAATCCCCAAGACCAGGCTGTGGCTTGACGTATCGTTCTCGTCTGCCTGGATCCGCATGATTTCTTGCATTCGGGTCTATTCCTAAGATTTACTGTAAAGCTGCATGATACCCGGTTCATTTGACAAAAACTTTTCACATACAGGTAATATTTCGATTTTTTGAAATCTTACAACAGAATCCATTGCCAGTTGCACAAACTGCATACAACTGGCGACGAGAAATCACGCAGACAGGTCGACTGCTTGCAGACGCTCCACGCCCTGACGGGCCAGCGCTTCAGTTTCGGCTTCGACCATCAGCCGTAGCTTGGGTTCGGTGCCCGAGGCACGGATCAGCACCCGGCCACGTCCGTCCAGCTCACGTTCAACTTCTTCCTTGGCGGCCTGCAGGCCGGCATGGGCTTTCCAGTCGGCGCCTTTTTTCCAGGGTACATTGACCATGATCTGCGGATACATTTTCAGATCCGAAATGAATTGCGCGAGGGTTTTGCCGCTGCGCACCAGCGCTGTCAGCACCTGTAAACCAGCAATAATGCCGTCACCGGTGCTATGGTGGTCCAGACACAGCAAATGGCCCGAGCTCTCTCCGCCATAGAGCCAGCCATTTCTCTGCATAGCTTCCAGCACGTATCGATCACCCACATTGGCCCGCTCAAAGGGCACACCCATGATCTGCATGATTTTTTCAAGACCGTAGTTGGTCATGAGCGTACCCACGACACCAGCCACGCGACCATGCATCATGCGCTCACGAACCATGGCATAAAGCAGTTCGTCACCATTATAGATGCGCCCCTTGGCGTCCACCATCTGGATCCGATCCGCATCGCCGTCCAGCGCGATGCCGTAATGCGCCCCCACTTCCTTTACCTTTGCGGCGAGCGATTCCGGGTGCAAGGCACCCACGTCACGATTAATATTGAAACCATCCGGGCTACAACCGATTGCCACTACTTCGGCACCCAACTCGCGAAAGACATGCGGTGCAATGTGGTAGGCCGCGCCATGCGCGCCATCGACCACGATTTTCATACCCTTGAGATCCAGATCATTGGGGAAGGTACTTTTGCAAAACTCAATATAACGTCCCGCGGCGTCGGGCATGCGTCTGGCACGACCGATGTGCTCCGAATCCACGCAACCTACCGGCTCACCAAGCGCTGCTTCGATTTCCATTTCGACGTCGTCGGGCAGCTTCATCCCGTTACCGGAGAAAAACTTGATCCCGTTGTCCGGATAGGGATTATGAGAAGCACTGATGACCACACCTGCAGTCAGGCGCAGTGCACGGGTCAGATAAGCCACGGCAGGGGTTGGAATGGGTCCTGCCAGGTAAACATCAATTCCGGCAGCCGACAACCCGGCTTCCAGCGCCGATTCCAGCATATAGCCCGAGATGCGCGTGTCCTTGCCGATCAGCACTTTAGGGCGGGCGCTGTCCTTATAATTTTTGGATAATACCCGGCCCGCAGCATATCCCAGTCGCAGTGCGAACTCCGCATTGATGACCGGACCGCCTACTTCACCACGTACCCCATCTGTTCCGAAATATTTACGCTCCATACATGTCTCCTTGTTCTGTGGCGGCCCACACTTTGAGGGCATCTGCAGTTTGTGCAACATCGTGCACCCGTATAATGGCCGCCCCCCGATTGGCAGCAGCCAGCGCGCCGGCAATGCTGCCTGCAACGCGGTCCTGCGGAGCCCGGCCCGTAACCGCTGCAATCATGGTTTTACGGGACAAACCGATCAATAACGGTGAGTGTAAACCGGACAGCCTGTCCTGTTCACGTAAAAGCTGATAATTCTGCTGCACTGTCTTACCGAAACCATATCCCGGATCCAGACAGATGCGCGCGGGTGCGATACCGGCCGCTACCGCCGTCGCCTTGCGTTCATCTAAAAACCGGTACACCTCGTCCGTCACGTTTTCGTACTGCGGCGCAGCCTGCATTGTTTTGGGTTCGCCCTGCATGTGCATCAGGCACACCCCGCAATTGGGATGGGCTGCCACTACATCAAGGGCGCCGGGCATGCGCAAGGCGTAAATATCATTGATCAGATCGGCGCCGGCCGCCAGGGCAGCGCGCATCACTGCCGGCTTGAAGGTGTCAACGGATATGGGTTTGCCGCAATCACGCAGATTGTGTATTACCGGAATGATACGCCTTAACTCCTCTTCTTCGGAGACGGCATCAGCGCCGGGGCGTGTGGATTCACCGCCAATATCCAGGATATCGGCACCCTGCCCGATCAGTTCCAGCGCATGCGCAGTAGCTGCATCGGCCGAGAAATGAGCAGAGCCATCGGAAAAGGAGTCGGGCGTCACATTAACGATGCCCATAACAAGCGGGCGCTTGAGTGTAAGCTCAAAGCGCCCGCAAATGAATGTGGAATGATTCATGAAAAATACAGCAATATTATCAGGCAGTCACAGTTGCTTTATCGCTACCTGGATCTTTCCGGGCAGGGCCTGATGAAGGCGGTGGTGTATCAGAGGAATCGCCCGTGGGTTCGGGATCTTCCGGCGGACGCGGTGGGCGCCCGGCCATGATATCGCCGATTTGATCCGCATTGATGGTTTCCCACTCCAGCAGCGCCTTGGCCATGATGTGCATTTTATCGCTATTGGCCTCGATAATTTTGCGTGCTACGGAATACTGCTCATCAATGATACTACGGATTTCCGCATCAACCTTTTGCATGGTCGCCTCGGATACATGAGTGGTTTTGGTGACACTGCGTCCCAAAAACACTTCATTTTCGTTTTCAGCGTAGACCATGGGACCCAATGATTCGGTCATGCCATAGCGCGTCACGATATCGCGGGCGATGGCTGTCGCGCGTTCAAAGTCATTGGACGCACCGGTGGTCATCTGGTCCATGAAAATTTCTTCTGCAATACGTCCGCCGAATAATACGGCAATGGTATTGAGCAAACGACCTTTATCCATACTGTAACGGTCGCCTTCCGGCAATTGCATGGTGACACCCAGCGCACGGCCACGCGGAATGATGGTCACTTTGTGCACAGGATCGGTTTTAGGCAGCATCCGGGCCACAATGGCATGACCCGATTCGTGGTAAGCCGTGTTTTTGCGCTCTTCCTCGGGCATGACGATGGAACGGCGCTCTGCCCCCATGATGATCTTGTCTTTGGCGTTTTCGAAATCCATCATATTGACGGTACGACCACTGCGACGCGCGGCAAACAAGGCTGCCTCATTCACGATATTGGCCAGATCGGCGCCGGAGAACCCGGGCGTACCACGCGCAATGACCGAAGCTTCGACGTTGGGAGCCAGGGGAACCTTGCGCATATGCACGTTCAGGATCTGCTCGCGGCCACGTACGTCGGGCAGGCTGACGACAACCTGGCGGTCAAAACGACCAGGACGCAGCAATGCCGGATCCAGCACGTCGGGACGGTTGGTCGCAGCGATCACGATCACGCTCTGGCCGGATTCAAACCCGTCCATTTCAACCAGCATCTGGTTCAGTGTCTGCTCGCGTTCATCGTTGCCACCGCCAACACCAGCGCCACGCTGGCGCCCAACGGCGTCGATCTCGTCGATGAAGATGATGCAAGGCGCCTGTTTCTTGGCATTTTCAAACATGTCGCGCACACGCGATGCGCCTACGCCCACGAACATTTCCACAAAATCGGAACCGGAAATACTGAAGAAAGGCACCTTGGCTTCGCCCGCAATGGCTTTGGCCAGTAGCGTTTTACCAGTACCCGGAGGGCCGACCATCAGCACACCTCGGGGAATACGGCCACCCAGGCGCTGGAAGCGGGCAGGCTCGCGCAGGAAATCGACCAGTTCTCGAACATCTTCCTTGGCCTCATCGCAACCGGCCACATCAGCAAAGGTGATCTGGTTGGTGCTTTCGTCAAGCATGCGGGCACGGGATTTGCCGAAGCTGAAGGCACCGCCTTTGCCGCCGCCCTGCATCTGGCGCATGAAGAAGAACCACACGCCGATAAGCAGCAGCATGGGGAACCATGAAATGAGCGCGCTAAGCAGGAACGAAGGCTGCTCGGGCTGTTTGGCGGTGACTTTCACACCTTCGCGCACGAGATCACCGACCATCCACAGGTCGTTGGGAGCGGTCAGCGTATAAGGCCGTGTGCCTGAGCTGGGTGTGACCGTCAGGGTATTGCCCTGAATTTCAACACTGGACACCTTGCCCTGCTTGGCATCAGACATGAACTGGCTGTAGCTCACGCCCTCTGTAACCTGACCTGCGCCGTCGTATTGCTTGAATACTGTAAAAAGTACCAGCGCTACAACCACCCAGATAGCGAATTTTGAAAAAGAATTATTCAACAATCTGACTCCTGCGATGAATGGCAAATGACCCTGAAAGCAGCGTCTTTACCCCGTTCATATGATTCTAACCTATTGATAAAAAAAAGAGGCTTTACAACCGGCTTAAAAACAAATTAAACCATTACCCGCCATTTCCGGGTAAAGGGCCCGTTTTGACTGCACCCGGGCGCGTTATGGCAACTACAGCAAGTCATTGTCCCGGGATAAAAAGACCGGGGGCTCACAACAGCTAAATTGGGGCAAAAATCCGGTTTCCAAGCTCTTTTCTGTAACTTTATTCCTGATACTGCAGGCCAAGGCTGACCAGCGCCCGCCGTCGCCGTCAAAGGTGCTTATTGCAACACCCACTGAACCACTGCATGGCGACCGCAACCGGCGGGAATACCCGCAGTTGCCGGTCTTGCCAGTTGCACTGGCAGGATCGGCAACTAGCTAGAACTGGCGATTATCAGGATGCTTTAGACCGCGCCCCAGCAAGAAAGTTTCCGAAGACTTGTCACGCGAAGCCTTGGGCTTGCGCTCTACTACCCGTTTGAAATGCTGTTTGAACATCTGTACGATTTGGGAAAATCCGCTGCCGTGAAATGCCTTGACGATAAGAACGCCGTCGGGAGTCAAATGCTGCAGGGAAAACGCCATGGCCAGCTCGCAGACATGCTGAATCCGGGCAGAGTCGGCGGAACTGACACCAGACAGGTTTGGCGCCATATCCGACATGACCAGGTTGACCTGCTGCTCTCCAACCTTGTCGCTCAAGGCCGCGAGCACCGCATCGTCACGAAAATCGCCCTGGATGAACTCAACACCCGCAATAGGCTCCATCGGCAGCAGGTCCAGCGCAATGACGCGGCCCTGCAACAATCCGCCCTCGCCAACGAGTCTTTCGCGTGCAACCTGCGACCAACTGCCGGGGGTAGAGCCCAAGTCGACTATAATATCCCCTTTCCGCATCAGTTTTTCCGAATCCAGGATCTCAATCAGCTTAAACGCTGCCCGTGCCCGATAGCCCTGCTGCTTGGCCATTTTCACGTATGGGTCATTGATATGCTGATGTATCCATTCTTTCGAGAATTTCTTTTTGGCCATTGCCCTGATTACCTTATGCCTACCCTAGAATTGACATCAAAAGAGCGCAGCGAACTACGCGCTGCCGCCCATCCGCTGAAACCGGTAGTCCTGATCGGCGATCAGGGCCTCACGCCCGCGGTGTTGAAAGAAATTGACATGAACCTCACCGCGCATGGCCTGCTTAAGGCGCGCGTTGCCGGAGATGACCGCGCCGCGCGTATTGCCATGCTCGACACTATCTGTGATTCATTATCGTGTGCCGCTGTTGGTCACGTCGGCAAAACGCTTATTTTATATCGACACGGGTCACAAAACCGTCGTTGGGAACAAAAAGTCGAAGAACCCGTCGAACGCAGTCGCCGACTCCCCAATGAACCCCATACGCCGAAAAAACTACTGGCCGCAGGCAAGACCCTGAAAGACCGCAAGACACAACGCAAGGCAGCCCGAGGAAACGACGAGTTGGTCGGTACACCGGCACGCAAGCCGGCCCGGGCTCCTGCGGCGCGTCCCGGCGGCGCCGAGGCACATGGCATCCCCCGACGCGCGGGCAGCGCCCTGTCGCTGCGTGCCGGCCGTCGCACTACGGCGGCGCCTCGCACCGGCCGTCGCGGCGGCCGATAACCGCCTACCGTCAGACAAAAAAAGAAGCCGCAGGACTGTTTTCTGCGGCTTTTTTTGCTGCTATCGGTATATCAGCCTTGCTGAGAGACCGATTCCGGTTTGCGCCCTATGACACCCGGGAAGGTTGCATAACAATATGCAGTTTACTTGTACTCAACAGAGACAATTTCAAACTCTTTCTCGCCGGACGGCACGGTAACGACAACGACATCGCCTTCGGCCTTGCCGATCAGCGCTTTGCCGACGGGGCTGGAAATGGAAATTCTGTTCAGGCGGATATCGGATTCAGCATCGCCGACGATCTGATAAGTCACGTGACTGCCGGAATTCAGGTCTTCAATGCCGACCGTTGCACCAAATACAATGCGCCCGTCAACATCCAGACTGGACGGCTCGATGATTTGCGCGTTGGACAGGAGACCTTCCAGTTCATTGATGCGGCCTTCGATGAACCCCTGGCGTTCCCGGGCAGCATCGTATTCTGCATTTTCCGACAGATCACCCTGCGCGCGTGCCTCAGCAATTGCCTGGATAACGCTGGGCCGCTCTACGCTGATCAAGCGGTGCAATTCTTCTTCTAAGCGCTTCGCACCTTGCGCTGTTAATGGAATACCTGCCATATCTGTCTCAAAAAAGTAAAAACGCCCCCATTGCACCAAGATGTGCCATGACGGTGAGCGTGCTGTTGTGTTATAGACTTGGCCAACGATGCCTGGCGCAAGCGCAAAAGAATGGAAAAAACAAAAATAAACCCCGGCACTGGTTAATTAGTGCCAGGGACATCGTTACGACATTGTCTCCAATTCCTGAACAAAATGCAAGCATTCGGGAAAATGTTGCTAAAGTCTTGAAAACAATTGAAAAAATTGCAGTTTTATATATTCTGTTCCTGGTCAAACGGGCTTTGGTCCGGTCCGGGCTCGGAACGTTGCCGCAAATTGAGCAAAGCATATAAAATGATGGCGCCAAAGGTAGCAGTTCCAATGCCTTCGAGCTTGAAAGCACCCAATTGCAGCGTAAAATTGCCGGCGCCCATCAGCAATGTGACCGCTGCCACGATCAGATTCCGGTTATCGCCAAAATCAACCTGGTTGACGACCCAGATACGGGCGCCGGCAATGGCAATCAGGCCGAAAACCACCATGGAAACGCCACCGAGCACGGGGCCGGGAATCGCATGGATCAGCGCGCCGAATTTGGGTGAAAAACCCAGGATGATGGCAATACATGCCGCCGCCACAAACACCAGAGTCGAATAAATACGGGTTACGGCCATGACGCCGATATTCTCTGCGTAGGTTGTCACGCCAGTGCCGCCGACGGCGCCTGAAATCATGGTGGCAACCCCATCGCCCACGAAAGCACGTCCCAGATACTGGTCCAGGTTTTGCCCGGTCATGGCGCTAACGGCACGGATATGGCCCAGGTTTTCAGCAATCAGAATGACGGCAACCGGCACCATCACTGAAATGGCCGATACGGTAAACTCGGGGGCAACCAGCGTCGGCAAACCAAACCAGGCCGCGGCCTGCACGCCGGAAAAGTCAATTGGCGCGCCCAGACCAGCTACATTGGTCAGCAGCCAGTAAATGACGCAGGCGGCGATCAACCCCAGCAGAATCAGCAGGCGCTGTATCATGCCGCGCGTAAAAACGGCGACCCCGGCAACGCACAGTATGGTCATCAAGGCCATCAGCGCCTCGAAGGTTGAGCCCGAGCCCATCGCGCCCTTGGCGGCAATAGGCGCCAGATTCAGGCCGATCACTGCAACAATGGCGCCGGTAACCACAGGCGGCATCAGCCGTTCAATCCAGGCCGAACCATTGCCTCGGCTATTGGCGTACCAAACCAGCACCCCAACCAGCGCATACACCAATCCGCACACGATAATGGCGCCCAGCGCGACGCCGATGTTGGCGTTGGGGCCGCTGCCGGCATAACCCGTTACCGAAATGACGCCGCCGATGAAAGCGAAACTGGAACCCAGATAGCTGGGCACCCGGCCGGCGACGAAAAAGAAGAAGATCAACGTGCCGATGCCCGACATCAGCACGGCCAGGTTGGCATCGAAACCCATCAGCAAAGGGGCCAGCACGGTCGCACCAAACATGGCGACAACGTGTTGCGCACCCATTACCGCGGTCTGCGGCCAGGACAGACGCTCATCGGGTGCTACAATCTGATGATCCCGGGCCCGGTCAACCCGCCGCCAGATTGGAAAAAAAGGTCCACTCATTACTTTCCCCATTCAGATGTAAAGTCATATTTTGCTGGATATGCAGTGTACGACCTGACCGGTGCACAGAGCAAGCAAAACCGCGGCCGGCAGCAAGACCTTTATCCGTGATTTTCTGTCCTTCAACCGACTACCCTCTTCGAAAGCTCAACTATGTCACATACCGATTTCTGGATTATCCGCCATGGCGAAACCGACTGGAACGCCGAACGTCGCCTGCAGGGTTGGCGCGACATTCCGCTGAACCCCAACGGCATCGCCCAGGCCCAGGCCCTGAACGCGCATCTGCAAAGCTGTTTCAGCGACGCGACGCCCGCACACATTTACACGAGCGATCTGCAGCGGGCATACCACACCGCCCTGCCCTATGCCCAGTCATGCAACAAGCCCATTCATCGTCTGCCTGGGCTGCGCGAGCGCAATTACGGTATTCTCGAAGGCCGGCTCTGGTCAGAGCTGACCGGCTTTGATTCGGCACGCAATCACAACCTGACGATAGAACTGGACCAGGATGAACACAAGGCGGAGGACCTGGCAACCTTTTATGCGCGGATCAGGCAGACGCTCAACGCACTGGCACAAAAGCACAAAAACGAAACCATCATGATCGTAAGCCATGGTGGCTCGATTGACATGATGTGGCGGGCTGCCGGCAAGCTGACGCCCGATGCGCCACGTCAATTCACCCAACGCAATACCAGCATCAACCGCCTGCGAATTGTCGATGATGACAGCTGGCAGATTGTATCCTGGGCCGACACGAGTCATTTGCCGCAAGTGGTAACCGAGGCATAAAGTTCAAAGCATAAAATGGCTCCGACCACCGATGCACCCTCGCGGTGATGGGTGCCGGGCTGCCTGGGTCTGACGCGATGGTGCTTACTGCCGACGAGGCTTGCGACCGGCATGGCTCATCATGCGGTCATAGAGCGCACTGGGAATGAAGCGCATCAGCCTGGCAACCAGACCCATCTGCCATGGAATGACGGTATAGCGGCGGCCAAGAGCGATTGCCTGGCCTGCGCGCTGCGCAAAAGCATCGGGCTTCATCAAAAACGGCATTGGATAAGGATTGTGCTGCGTCATTGGAGTATCGATAAACCCAGGGGCGATCGTCACGACTTTGACGCCGGTACCGTACAGGTCAAGGCGCAAACTTTCCAGAAACACCGTGACGGCTGCCTTGGATGCACTGTAAGCGCTGGAGCCGGGCAGGCCCCGAACACCGGCAACGCTGCTGATCCCCACCAAGGTGCCGCTTCCCCGGCTTTGCATCCCCGGGATGAAGGGCTCAAAGGTGGCCCCCATGCCCAGCACATTGGTTTCAATAATTTCCCGGAACACCTCGGCATCTTCGACCATGCCATTGAGAATGCCAACACTGATACCGGCATTGGCAATGACAATGTCCACCGGACCATTATGCAAAAAATCTGCAGCCGCATCATGCAGATCGGCCGCATGCCGCACATCACCAACATAGCATGCCGCCGGTTTTGACAACGACGACGATAGCGCTTGCAGTTTGTCACCCGAGCGGGCGAAAAGACCCAGCTGTGCGCCGCGGGCGTCGTAATACCGGGCAAAAGCCTCGCCCAGTCCGCTACTGGCGCCACTAATAAAAACACGCATATCGGTATGCAATCGCTAACGTGATATTAGAATTTCGTTATATGACAATCGAAATTATTACAGCTGTGATTGAAGATAGTTCTGCAGGCCGAGTCGTTCAATCAGGCGCAGTTGCTGTTCCAGCCAGTGTGCGTGATCTTCCTCGGTATCTTCCAGTTGCACACGCAACATTTCACGTGTTACGTAATCACCGGACTCTTCGCAAAGCGCAATGCCTTTTTTCAGATTGTCCCGAACCTCAAACTCCGTATCCAGGTCAAGTTGCAGCATTTCGGGAACGTCCTTGCCCACCCGGATATCTGCAGATACCATCTTGGGTGTGCCTTCCAGCAAAAGAATGCGACGAATCAGCGCATCGGCGTGATCTGTCTCATCCTGCATTTCGTGACCGATACGTTCGAACAGCTTGGTATAGCCCCATTCATGATACATACGTGAGTGAATGAAGTACTGGTCCCGTGCTGCGAGCTCACCGGAAAGCAGAAAGTTCAGATAGTCTATGACTTTAGGATGGCCTTTCATTATGCTGCTCCTTGAAAGAATCAAACGTAAAACCCTATTTTAAGAGAGGTTTGCGTGGCGCATGCCCTATAAAGAAAAATTGCCAAATTTCACGAAGAAAAATGGCAATCGTTCTCATTATCTACACGCAACGGCCATGTGGCCCGACAACCGGTTTATGCCTTCTTTGCCGAAGCCAGCCCGGCGTGCAGGTCCTGTAGTGAATACACCTGGATGCCATCGGAGTCGCGCAGATATTGCATGCCTTCGATTGCCGCACGGGCGCCTGCCAGCGTGGTAAAGAAGGTAACACGATCGGCCAGCGACTGCGTGCGGATTACGCGCGAATCGGAGATCGCATTGCGGCGCTCTTCCACGGTATTGATCACAAGCTGAATCTCACCGTTTTTGAGCATGTCGACTACGTGCGGACGCCCTTCAGTCACTTTATTGACCACTTGCGCCTGTACGCCCGCCTCAATGAGTTTAGCTGCCGTACCACGTGTGGCCACGACTTTGAAACCCAGATTGACCAGACCGCGCGCCAGCTCCACCGCCTTCGATTTATCCTGATCCTTGACGCTGAGAAAAGCAGTACCGGTTTCCGGCAGAAGCACGCCGGCAGCCAGTTGGGACTTGACGAAGGCTTCACCGAAAGTGCGGCCGACACCCATGACCTCACCGGTAGACTTCATTTCCGGACCCAGTATGGTGTCTACGCCAGGGAATTTTACAAAGGGGAAGACGGCCTCCTTGACGCTGAAGTATGACGGCACTACTTCCTCGGTCACACCCTGCTCTGCCAGCGACTTGCCGGCCATGGCGCGTGCCGCGATCTTGGCCAACTGATAGCCGGTTACTTTCGAGACAAACGGCACGGTGCGAGATGCGCGCGGATTTACCTCAAGCACATAGACCTGTCCGCCCTGGATGGCGAACTGTACATTCATCAAACCACGCACGTTCAGTGCGCGGGCCATCAGGCTGGTCTGCCGCTTGATTTCCTCGATCACGTCTGTCGAGAGCGAATACGGGGGAAGGCTGCAGGCCGAATCGCCCGAGTGTACGCCCGCCTGTTCGATGTGTTCCATGACGCCACCAATGAACACCACTTCATCATCGGCAAGGCAATCGACATCCACTTCCGTTGCATCGTTCAGGAAGCGATCAAGCAGCACTGGAGAATCATTGCTGACCTTGACGGCTTCACGCATATAGCGTTCCAGATCTGTCTGTTCATGGACAATTTCCATGGCGCGACCGCCCAGCACGTAGCTTGGACGCACCACCAACGGGTAACCAATTTCGGCCGCATGGGCAATGGCTTCCGCTTCGGTGCGCGCTGTCCGGTTCGGCGGCTGGCGCAGGCCGAGTTTTTGCAGCAATTTCTGGAAGCGTTCGCGGTCCTCGGCCACATCAATGGACTCGGGACTGGTGCCAATGATCGGAACACCATTGGCTTCAAGGGCACGCGCCAGTTTCAGCGGCGTTTGCCCACCATACTGTACGATCATGCCCACCGGACGCTCCAGGTGCACAATTTCCAGCACATCTTCAAGCGTGAGCGGTTCGAAATACAGGCGATCGGACGTATCGTAATCGGTCGAGACCGTTTCCGGATTGCAGTTGACCATGATGGTTTCGTAGCCATCTTCGCGCAGCGCCAGGGCAGCATGCACGCAGCAATAATCAAACTCGATACCCTGGCCGATGCGGTTCGGACCACCGCCCAGCACAATGATTTTCTTTTTGTCCGTGGGATGGGATTCGCACTCTTCTTCGTAAGTGGAATACATGTAAGCTGTTTTTGTGGCGAACTCGGCCGCGCAGGTATCCACCCGCTTGTAGACCGGGCGCACGCCCAGCTGATGGCGCACCTTGCGCACCTCGGACTCGGATACATCCAGCAAGAACGCCAGGCGACGATCAGAAAAGCCGCGACGCTTCAGGCGGCGCATGACGGTCTCGTTCAGGTCGGACAGCGTTTTCTGTTCAAGCTCCAGCTCGATATCAACGATTTCCTTGATCTGCTCAAGAAACCAGGGATCAATCTTGGTCAGGGAATGCACTTCATCCAGGGTGAAGCCCTGGGCAAACGCATCGCCCACATACCAGATCCGTTCCGGGCCCGGCTCGGCCAGCTCTACCTGCAGTTTTTCACGATCAAGCGTTTTCTGGTTCAGGCCGTCGACGCCGACTTCAAGCCCGCGCAGCGCTTTCTGGAATGATTCCTGAAAGGTGCGACCCATGGCCATGACCTCGCCCACCGATTTCATTTGCGTCGTCAGACGGGAATCGGCCTGCGGGAATTTTTCGAAGGCAAAGCGAGGAATTTTAGTGACCACGTAATCAATGGTCGGCTCGAACGACGCGGGCGTTTCGCCACCGGTAATTTCATTTTGCAATTCATCCAGCGTATAGCCGACGGCCAGGCGGGCCGCCACTTTGGCAATCGGAAAGCCCGTTGCCTTGGATGCCAGCGCCGAGGAACGCGATACGCGCGGGTTCATTTCAATCACGATCATGCGACCGTTTTCGGGATTAACGGCAAACTGAACGTTAGAGCCGCCGGTCTCTACCCCGATCTCGCGCAGCACCGCGATGGACGCGTTACGCATGATCTGGTATTCCTTGTCGGTCAGGGTCTGCGCAGGCGCCACGGTGATCGAGTCGCCGGTGTGCACGCCCATGGGATCAAGGTTTTCAATTGAGCAGATAATGATGCAGTTGTCCGCCTTGTCGCGCACCACTTCCATTTCGAATTCTTTCCAGCCCAGCAACGACTCCTCGATCAACAGTTCATTGGTGGGCGAGGCTTCCAGGCCGCGACGGCAAATCGTTTCAAATTCCTCTGCGTTATAGGCAATACCGCCGCCGGTGCCGCCCAGCGTAAAGCTGGGACGAATGACCGCCGGGAAACCGCTGGTGCCCGCTTCTGCAGCAATACGTTTTTGCACTTCCCAGGCTTCGTCCAACGTATGGGCTACGCCCGACTTGGCCGATTCCAGACCGATACTGGTCATGGCATCCTTGAACTTGAGGCGGTCTTCTGCTTTCTCAATGGCCTGCTCATTGGCCCCGATCATCTGGACATTATATTTTTCCAGCACACCGTTATGGGCTAGGTCCAGCGCGCAGTTCAGCGCAGTCTGCCCACCCATGGTGGGCAGCAGCGCATCGGGACGCTCCACTTCGATGATTTTCTCAACCGCTTTCCAGGTAATGGGCTCGATATAGGTCACATCGGCGGTTTCCGGATCGGTCATGATGGTGGCCGGATTGCTGTTGACCAGAATAGTGCGGTAGCCTTCGGCTTTCAGGGCTTTACACGCCTGTGCACCCGAATAATCAAATTCGCAGGCCTGACCAATAATGATCGGGCCAGCGCCGATAATCAATATGCTTTTTATGTCGGTACGCTTGGGCATGATATCTCTAGTTTTTTTCGCTCATGGAGCGGATGAATTTTTCAAACAGCACGATGATATCGTGCGGGCCAGGGCTGGCTTCGGGATGCCCCTGGAAGCAGAAGGCGGGACGGTCAGTCAGTTCAAACCCCTGCAGTGAACCGTCAAACAGGGACACGTGGGTAACGCGGGCATTGTCCGGCAATGTCTCTGCATCTACGGCAAAGCCGTGATTCTGGCTGGTAATGTATACCCTTCCGCTCTGCACATCCTTGACCGGATGGTTGGCGCCATGATGGCCGTTTTTCATTTTAATGGTGCGGGCATTGAGCGCCAGCCCCATGATCTGGTGACCCAGGCAGATTCCAAAGAGCGGAATTCTTTTTTCCATGACCACGCGTGCCGTTTCGATGGCGTAATCGCAGGGTTCCGGATCGCCGGGACCGTTGGCCAGAAAAACGCCATCGGGGTTCAGGGCCAGCACATCGGCGGCTGCCGTCTGGGCAGGCACAACCGTCAGCCGACAACCCAGATCGGCCAGGATGCGCAGAATATTGGATTTGACACCGAAGTCGTAGGCGACAACATGGAAGCGATCCTGTTGCGGCTGGGTGTAACCCTCGGTGCGCTGCCAGGTGCCTTCACGCCATTCCTCACGCGCGCTGCGACTGACCACTTTGGCCAGGTCCTGGCCAGCCATGCCGGCATAGGCAGCTGCCAGGGCGATGGCCTTCTGTTCATCATCGCCGACAAGAATGCAGGCACCCTGGGCGCCACCCTCGCGCAAGCGACGTGTAAGTTTGCGGGTATCGATGTCGGAAATGGCAACAACACCTTGCTCTTTAAGATAATCGGGCAGCGACTGGGTAGCACGGAAATTGGAAAGACGACGCGGACAGTCCCGGACAACCAGACCGGCGGCATGGACCTGAGAAGATTCGACATCTTCAGGGTTGATACCCGTATTGCCGATATGCGGATAGGTCAGCATGACAAGCTGGTTGGTATAGCTGGGATCGGTAAGGATTTCCTGGTATCCGGTCATGGCCGTATTGAACACCAGTTCGGCCACACTATGGCCGTTAGCCCCGATGGATATTCCCTTGAAAATCGTGCCATCTGCCAGAGCCAGAATTGCGGTGGGAAATTGAGGATTATCCTCGAATATGGAAGACGTGAGCACGCAGAACCCCAAAAATTTGGTATCGATAAGTAAACCTTTCTATTATACAGAGTAAGGCTTGACGATAGAAAAAACTTAGGGGTAATTTCGCAAGAAAACCAATCGAACTACTGGCTCTCAACCTCAAACGCATGCGCAAGCTTGCTGCGATCCTCTACAACCAGAAAGCGCAACATTTCCAGGTAGCTGTTGTCCTGATAGCTCAGGATCCGCACCCGCGTACCGCGGCTCTCCTCCAGATAACTGAAAATGATGGGATGGTTATTACGACGCAAGTTGCCGATCTGCATGGAACTGGCACGCAGATCCACCACGGCACGCCAGTCCTTGCCACCGTCGTTTTCCAGGATCCAGCTTTTACGCTCTCCGCTGTCCGCCTTGCATTTGACCAGCACGTAAGCCTTGCCCGATACTTTCAGATTAGTGCTGAAAAAATCTAGGTCATCAATACCGCCGCCCCCACAAAATTTTTGCTGGCCGGGCAACGGCAGATCCAGGCCGCGCAGAGACAGCCTGGGCAGCGACAGCAAGGCGCCTTCGACGCTAATGGGCTGATCTTCTATTCCATAGACTGGCGTGCGATCAAGGTTGGTTTTGGCCCAATCAACCATGGCGGGCAGTTTATCGCGCAGGCATCTAAGGTCGCGGCAAGCAAGCAGCGTCCGGTTACGGTTGCGGATAATGTCCGCCATAACCAGCGGCCTGTCGGTTTTGGCAAGCAGCGCCGAACTGTTGTAAAGCCAGTCGGCCAGATTGCGGGCAATGGTTGAATCCTTGCACAAATTGGCCGGCCACTGCTTTACCCCCTGCTGCAATTGCAGGACCGCACTGGCGCCAAATTGATTGCGAACTTCAGTTTCAGGCAGACAGGGATTCAGGGAAATTTCCTGTTGTGCGGAACCGACCCCGACGAAGGGATTTGCGAACGAGATTATCTGGCTGGATGCGACTGGTAGATACGTACCTGACATCACAGCGAACCCCGTCAGCAATATTGCCCTGCACCACTTGACAAGCATTCTGCCCTTAACCCTTTCCTGTACAGTTTTGAATGGAGTAAAAAAACTGGACGACTCAAGCCGTCATAATAATCACATTTACAATATTTTCAAGCGCGTTTGTATCCGCGTCGCTTGCGGTGCGGAGCTATGGACACCGTCAGCGCAGGGTACCCACCGCCGGCTTTTTCCGGCCAAATCAGATGACAATGTGTGTCAGGCGAGCAGTATTCGAATCTTGCCTGTATATTGCGGGTAATATACACGTATCCGTAAGATTTTGAAATAATCAACTGTTAATTTACAATTTTTCATCGGGCCGGAAAGAAGCAATGGTTTGCAGGAAACGGCAAATATGTTACCACTGGCCGTGCAGGAAACATCCCACATGAATCAACTTGACCAACTCAGAAAATTCACAACTGTGGTTGCCGATACGGGTGACTTTGAAAGCATGCGTGAGCACAAGCCCACCGATGCAACCACCAACCCTTCACTGATCCTCAAAGCCCTGTCCAAGGACGCTTACCGTCCGATTCTGCAGGACACGCTGGCCCGGTATCCCGGGGCAACACCCGCAGATACTCTGGACCATATTCTGGTTGAATTCGGCAGACGGATTCTTGAGATCGTGCCAGGGCGGGTGTCCACGGAAGTGGATGCGCGCCTGTCGTTCGACACGGACGGTACGGTAGCCCGAGCGCGCCGCATTATTGAGCTGTACGACCAAGCGGGCGTGGATCGCAAGCGTGTGTTGATCAAGATCGCATCGACCTGGGAAGGCATTGCAGCCGCGCGCATCCTGCAAAAAGAAGGGATTGCCTGCAATATGACACTGCTGTTCTCCCTGATCCAGGCGGTGGTCTGCGCCGACGCCGGGGTGACGCTGATTTCACCCTTTGTCGGTCGTATTTACGATTGGCATAAAAAAGCGGCAGGCAGCAGTTGGGTAGAAGCGAACAACAGTGGAACCAACGACCCGGGCGTGCAATCGGTCACCCGGATATATCAGTACTATCGTCGCCATGGCATCAAAACCGAGATCATGGGCGCGAGCTTTCGCAATGTAGGTCAGGTACTGGCGCTGGCCGGCTGCGACCTGCTAACCATCAGTCCGGAGCTGCTGGGCGAACTGGCCGCCACCGACGGCAGCGTCACGGCGCACCTGCATGAATCAATGGCAGCCAAAGCCAATATCGACTCCATTGCGCCGGAAGAAAAGAACTTCCGCTTCCTGCTCAATGAAGATGCGATGGCCACGGAAAAGCTCAGCGAAGGCATACGCACCTTTGTGGCAGATGCGATCGGTCTGGATACATTGATCGAAGCGTCTCGCAAAAAAGGATAAAGGGCAGCGCGTCGTATTTTATGGCAAGGGCGGTAACGTATCGCCTTTGCCGCGCCGGTTATTGCGCGCCGCGCCGCTCCATAAATGCCCAGGCAATGGTGCCGGCATCAACATATTCCAGTTCGCTGCCAGTGGGTATGCCGCGCGCAATACGTGAGACCTGCAGGCCTTTTTCACGCAGAATTTCGGTCAGATAATGCGCAGTGGTCTCCCCTTCTGCCGTGAAATTGGTCGCCAGAATCACTTCCGTGACCGTGCCATCCATTGCTCGCCTGAGCAGTCTTTCGAAATTCAGCTGGGCCGGTCCCACGCCCTCAAGAGGCGCAATTCTACCCATGAGCACATAATACAGACCCTGATATCCATGACTGGCCTCTATCATATTTTGATCAGCCGGCGTCTCTACAATGCACAGCTGGGCGGCATTACGCTTCGGATTCAGACAAGTTTCACAGATGTCATTCTGGGAAAATGAGTTGCAGCGAGCGCAATGCCTGATATCGTTTACCGCAGTACTGAGTGCGCGGGACAGTTGATCGGCGCCTGCTATATCGTATTGCAATAAATGATAGGCCATACGTCGCGCCGAGCGCTGACCTACGCCGGGAAGGCGACGCAGCGCCTCGATCAGTGCACTCAGCGGCTCGGGTTCAGGCAGTATGTCGCGCATCAGAAGGGAAATTTCATTCCTGGAGGCATGGGCATGCCAGCGGTCACGCCGGACATTTTTTCCTGTGTTGTTGTCTCAGCCTTGCGCAAGGCGTCATTGAATGCTGCAGCAACCAGATCTTCAAGCATGTCCTTGTCGTCGCCAAGCAGCGCAGGATCAATGGTGACGCGTTTGACATCATGACGGCAAGACATGGTGATTTTAACCATTCCGCCGCCCGACTCACCGTCGACCAGAATATCGGCCAGGGCATCCTGCGCCTTTTTCATATTTTCCTGCATTTGCTGGGCCTGCTTCATCAGACCGGCCAGTTGATTCTTCATCATAATGAATAAGTTCCTATAAATCGCAATAGTTTGCGGTTGACATCAAGCGCTTTTTTGCCTGAACGGCTCTATGCTATCTGGTACGACACGCGCACCCAGATCAGCAATCAGTGTATTAATAAATTCATTTTCCTGCACTGCTTTTTCCACCCGCTTTTGCAATGCCTCGCGCTCGGCCTGCTCCACGGCATGAAGGGTGTCGTCGCCGGTACGGCCAAAAACCATGTCGACCCGGACTACTTCATGGAAATATTCGGTCAGCGCCGTTTCCAGCTTGGTCTTGGCGTTCAGATCATTCTGCCCCTTGACCGGAATTCTGAGCGTGATTTTATTCTGTTTGTGAGCCACCCATTCACAGCGGCGAGCCATTTCGGCAGCATAGCCGGCAAGCGGCAATTCAGCGACCAGTTGCACCCATTCGCGGGCATTCATGGCTGCAAGTGGCCGGTGAGCCTGTGGATCCTGATGACTGGGAACCCAGGTCTGGTCTTTCTCAACCACCACATTATCGGCAGGCACAATATCGCCGTCATCATCTGTCTGCCCAGCCAGACCAGCGGCTTCCCAGTCTGGGGGAATATCTTCCCACACAGGCGGTCCGGATTCCTCAGTAGCCTGCTGTACATTGGGCGAACTCAAAGTCTGAGCCGGCCCTGTTGCGCCGGTGCCAGCCTGCGCGCGCGATTCGCCATTACGATCTGCAGAGCTTGCAGCGACATTCTGTCCGGCGTCTGCAACCACGGGCCTGACATGTTTCGAAGCACCAACACGACCAGGATTATCACTACTGGCATCATCACCCACGACTCCGGAGGACCGCACAACGTTGCTTGCGGGCAGCGCGTGATCGGCGCCGTTGCTGTAGGCCAAAGGCGGTGCCAGAGTCCCGTTGGGTGCCGGCGCAACCGCCGCAACGGTTGAATCAGGCATACCCGCCACAGACGTAGCAGATGCAGCACCCGTAGCGCCCGCGGCATCATCTTCCCAGGCGGGACGCTCCTGAGGTCTACGCTCTGCAGTCTGGGCCGGCGCAACCACAATCGGCTCGCGTTGAGGCGCCAGTACGACCGGTAATGCACCGTCGCGACTGATGGTTGTGCGTGTGTTTATATCCGAGGCAACGACCTGCCCTGCCGCTTCTGTCGCTACGGGCGCTGCGTTTGCCGGTTGCGGTTGCGCAGGCAACGCAGCTGACGGCTGTTGCTCGACCGCAGGTGGCTGTGCGGCCACCGCAACCGACATGTCATTCAGATTTTTTTTTTGCAAGTCTGTTGCACTTGCGGTCACTGCCTGGCCAACCGTTGTTGGCGCCTGCTGTGGGTCCTGCTCCGAAACCGCAGGCGACACCGCTGTTGATTCGTGATGCACCGACGCAGGCCCGGAAGCGGCCACGGCAGCAGCCGCTTTTTGCCCACCTGACGCGTGACCATTACCGGCCTGCCATTCACTTGCCGTACTGTGAGCCGGCTCGGACGTCACCAAAGACAACATGCGCAGGCAGGTCATCACAAAGCCTGCATACTCGTCCGGGGACAGTGCCAGTTCATTTCGCCCATGAATCGCAATACTGTAAAACAGCTGCAGCGTATCGGGGTGGCAGGTACGCGCCAGCCGCACGATATCATCCTGCAACAGCGCTTCGGTAAGAGCTGTGCCCGGCAGACGCTGCTCTATGGCGATCTGCGACAGCAGCACTGCCAGATCGGCCAGCGCGCCGCCAAACGAGTAGCCGCGTTCGTATAATTCATTTGCAATATCGAGCACGCCCTGCGCCGACCCCTGGTTCAGGGAATCGAGCAGACGGACCAGAAAGCGCTGATCAATGGTGCCAAGCATATCGCGCACGGCATCGCCGGTGATATTGGAACCACTGAATGCAATGGCCTGATCGGTCAGCGACAGCGCATCGCGCATAGAACCGCCTGCGGCCTGGGCGATCTGACGCAACCCAGGCACCTCAAAAGCCACATCCTCTTCTGTCAACACATGATTCAGGTGCGAGACAATGGCATCTGGCGGCATTTGCTTCAGGTTAAACTGAAGACAGCGTGACAGCACAGTAACCGGCATTTTCTGCGGGTCGGTGGTCGCGAGAATAAATTTGATATGCGGCGGCGGCTCTTCCAGCGTTTTGAGCATGGCATTGAAGGCATGCCCGGAAAGCATGTGCACCTCGTCGATCATATAAATTTTATAGCGCCCCGAACTGGGCGCGTAGACGGCCTGCTCCAGCAGTTGCGTCATTTCCTCAACCCGGCGATTGGATGCCGCATCAAACTCCAGATAATCGACAAAGCGCCCCTCGTCAATCTCAACGCAGGCACGGCATACGCCGCACGGTTTGGACGTGATACCGGTTTCGCAATTGAGTGATTTTGCCAGGATGCGTGAGAGCGTGGTCTTGCCGACTCCTCGGGTACCTGTAAACAACCAGGCGTGATGAAGACGCTGGGTATTGAGTGCGTTGGTCAGCGCCCGGACCACATGGTCCTGACCGACAAGCGTTTCGAAGGAGCGAGGACGCCACTTACGGGCAAGGACAAGATAGCTCATACCGTTTATTTTAGCCCAGAAAAAACAAACGCCACCACAAGGGGTGACGTTGGTTCAAGAATGCGGGGGTGAGCCTTACTTCGGCACTGAACCTAAACGACTATGGCTGCTTCGTTCCCGACCTGACCAGTTTCACCGCCGGCCCATGCGAAGGGACCCACCGCTTTGCATTTTAGCAAGTTTCGCCAAGCTTGTGGGAAATTTACCTTCCCTGCATCAAGAGCGCCGGATCAAATTCGATCCAGTCTCCAGTATCCAGTGCAAAAATGGCAGCCGTAGCATCGCGTCCATCCATCTGCGCCAGGCGCTCGCAATACCCTTGCAACTGGAGTTTATACGCCTCTCTCATGCGCGCCTCAAAAACGTCCTGCGGTTCGTGCTCTCGCCGCACACCCGTCTTGAAATCCACGACCAGCCATCCCGTTTCGGTGGAGACCGCCACGTCGACAATCAACAGCTTTCCGTCTGCGCCGGTCAAGGGCAATTCCTGCCGAGCCTGATCATGCGAGAGCAGCCAGCGGCCTTTTTCCGATGCCATGCAGCGACTAAGCAACTCGTAAACGCGCTGTGCACCGCTGCGCGCTTGCGACTGACGCAGTCCTTCATTTTCCAGCTGGCGTACGATAACGTCCTGCGCCGCTTGCAGCCTTGCCTGGTCCCAACCCCGCATGCGGTCCTGGCCGATGCGAGCCAGCCATGCATGCGCCACCGTACCAATGCTGGCCTCGTATTTATCGTCAAACTGCCAGCCCGATCCCGCAGAGCCGGTGATGGCGCTTCTGTCGGAAACGACCGGCAACTGCACAAGGGCCTGAGTGGCAATCCGGCTCAGAACGGGCCCCTGGACCCCCGGAGTTGCGACACTGGCTGTTGCCGCCTCTTGCTGCGTCTGCGGCTCAGGAGGCGTAAACTCAAACAGTGAGAAGAGCCGGGACAACAAGGAGCCGCGCGGCGGGTCAACGACCTGGCCTTGCTTGCACTGGACCTGCGAAACCAGATACAGGCGCTGGCGCGCACGGGTCGCAGCCACGTAGAGCAAGCGATCGAGCTCATAGTCGCTGCGTCTTTTTTCCATCGAGCCCAGCATTGCGGACAATTTGTCAGTTTCCTCAGCGGCTTTCGGCTTGATGGGGCCCATCAGCAGGCGATTCCGGTTGCGCTCAAAGCGAAGCAATGGCGCCGTATCGGCGCGGGGCCGACGGTGCAGCCCGTACAAAATAACCTCTTCGAACTCCAGCCCCTTAGACTTATGCATGGTCATGATTTCAACCGCCCGCTGTTGCGCGCTCGTTGCCGAATACAGGCGCGCCAGCGCATCTTCCAGGTCGGCAGGATTCAGGTCCCCGTAGGGCGCCAGACGGTCGACCAGATCGAACACGGCCTGGAAATCGGCAAATGCAGTATCGCTTGCATACACGCCGTAGCCGCCCAGCGCACGCCAGACCGACTCTACATGCGAGGAAAATGCAATATCGGCAGTCACATGACTGCGATCGAGCAAGATCTGCGCGCAACGCTGCAAACGCGGCCATTCATCGCCAAGCAGTGGCGCAAAGTCCGCTTCGTGGGCCAGCACCGTTTGCAATCGAAAAGCAATGGTATCGCGACTGTCGCCAAACAAATGCGTGAGTGCCTTCAGCGTCAAACCACACACTGGTGATCGCAAAACAGACAGCCAGGCCACGCGATCGGCCGGGTGCGCCAGCGCACGAATCAGTTGCACCAGATCGGTTACCGATTGCTCTGCCCGAATCGGATTGAGTTCGACCGCCCGCACAGGTATGCCGTTACGCTGCATGAGCAGCATCAACGCGCCCAAATGGGTTCGCGCCTTGACCAGGATGGCGACCGGATGGTCGCTGTCCGGGTTGGCCGCCAGCGCTGCCCGCACCAGCTCCAGCGTCAGTTGCTCGGCTTCTGCCTGAACCACTTGCGTATCCTTGCCTTCCGCTTGATACACAGGATGAAGACGCACCGCCGGACCCTCTGCAGCCGGATTGAATGCCACCGAGTCCGTATACCTGATCGCCCCCAGTGTCAGGTCATCATATTCTGGAAATACACGACTAAAGGACTGGTTTACCCAATTCACCACGCCGGCCTGAGAGCGAAAATTCTCGGTCAGGACCAGTTTTTCCAGCTCAAGCCCGTTGATTCCCTCGTTGGCAACGCTCAGGAACAGACCAACATCGGCTTTGCGAAAGCGATAAATGGATTGCATCGGGTCGCCCACCAGGAACAGCGTGCGGCCATCGCCCGGGCTCCAGCCCAGCGTCAGCTTTTCGATCAGTTGAATCTGGATCTGACTGGTGTCCTGAAACTCATCGATCAGAATGTGCGAAATGCGCGCATCCAGCTTTAACAGCATATCCGTGGGGTCATCGGTGTAACCCAGCGCCAGCGCTGCTCTTTGGGCGATTTCAATAAAGTCCACCTGCTTTTCTTCACGAAAAACCAGTGTCAGCTCAGCTGCCGCCAGTTTCAGTGTTTCCAGCAAGGATCGGATGATTTTTTCCTGGCGCTCGCTCAGCACCTCCAGCGGCAAGTCGCTGATTTCAGCAAGCAGGCCAGCCCAGTGCTCGCTATCACTCTGCCACGTATCGAGCCAATCCTGCATGGCCTGTTTATGCGCACTTTTGGCCGGAAAGCCTTCCTTGACTGTAAGGCGTTTGCGCAAGCCACCGCTGCCCGTGAGCAGCAGGCGCGACAAGGCATGCCATTGCGGTAAGGTTTCAACGGAACTGGCCAGTGGCACACCGTCCCAGTCCATAAGCGCGTCCAGCATGCAGACGGCTGTCTCGGCCTGACTGGCGGCAGCCAGTCGCGCAATGGGTGCCAGCTCGCTGGCGTAAGAAAATGGCATTGCCTCTGCCAGGGCGTCCAGTTTCTGCTCCATGACGTCTCTGAGCGCCACTCGCAACTGGGTCATGGCCGCCTGCGTGTCGACCGTTTCCTGCAGCCACTGGTCGCGCCGTGCAAGCATATCCACGATCAGCCGCTCTACCGACCCCAGATCAATATCCATATGCAGCAACACGTCCTGCACACTTTCGTTGTGGTCGACATGTTCCAGCAGTCGTCTGGCCGCCTGCAAATACAGCTGTTCGGGATTATCGGCAATGCCCGGCATACCGCCCATGGCGGACATCCATGGCATCGAACGGACCAATTGCGCACAAAAAGCGTCAATCGTGCGAACCTTCAGCCGTGCCGGGTGATTAAGCAGATCCCAGCCTTGTTGCTCATTGCGCGCCAACGCCGCACGGGCCAGACGCCAGCTGTTTTTTTCATGGGCACTTGCCGGCTCCTGGTCAGACAGGCCGGCACGCAGCTTACGCAGCACCCGGGCATGCATTTCGGCAGCCGCCTTGCGCGTAAAGGTAATGGCCAGAATCTCTTCGGGCTTGGTCACGCCCCCGAGCAGTGCCAGAATACGGTCAGTGAGCAGCTCGGTTTTACCGGAACCGGCTGGCGCCTGAATAATGAACGATTTGTCCGTGCGCAGCGCCTGTGCCCGCGCCTCGAAATCACTGGGCCGACGTTCAATCATCTTCATTCTCCTGTGCCAGGCGCAGAAACGGCAGTACATCACAATAGATCAGGTCATTCACAGTCCAACTGCGGTTGTCGGCTACCCCGTCCGACATATCGCGGGCCAGTTGTTGCAGACTGCGTTCCCAGCTGTCCAGCAACGCCTCCCAGCTTTGCTCTGGCGCCAGCTTGGTCAGGGACGTCACCCCGTCAATATCGGTGCCATTCTCTCCCAGACCGCTCAATTCAGTTTTCTTTGCATTCAATTTTGCAAACAACAGGGCTTCTATTTGCCCGCGCTGCCCCGCTTCATCGGGTTGCCGCAGTACCGTGGCGTACAAGGGCAGTTGCAAATTGACTGGTTGTGGCCGCAGCCAGTCTTTTTGGAAGTCGGGCGTGCGCTGCCCGGATTTATAATCCATCACCACTTTGGCGCCGTGCCTGGTCTGATCAATCCGATCGACACGCAAGTTAACTTTTACGCTGGCATGATGCCAACCGGCTGCCTGTTCAACACCCACGATATGAAATGACGGGCGTTCTCTCTCCAGATCCAGCAGTGTCATCATGACTGAGTGACCCCGTTCCTTTTCCATGGCCGCCAGTGTTGGCGATACTCCGTCCAGCGTCTGGTCTGCCGCCATGATCACAGCCTGCGTCACCAGGTCATCCTGCTGGGCCTGGCTAAGTTGTGCCAGTCGTTCGGACGAGCCCAGCATTTCCCATACTTTTTGGGCCATGCTGTGCAGAAACATACCGCGTATGGCTGCGTTCAGCGATTCAGGATAGGGCTTGAGCCCTTTGGCCAGCAAACGATACCGTACGTACCCCCAAAGCGGATTGAGCGCCTGCGTTTCCAGCAGATCCGAGCCGCCTTCCAGAATGTGCGCCAGGGGCAATCCCCGATTGTCACTCAGCGTTTCCAGCGGCAGCGAGGTGCAGCGGGCCCGCGACAGGCATTCGGGTGCATCGGCGCTCTCGCCTTGTTCTGCTTGCGCACCGATAAAAAAGCTGAGCAATGGCGATGGCCGCAGGGCCCTGTCAGCCTCGCTGGCCGGATAACTCAGCACGACACGGGGCGCAACGCCGCACAACGCCTGCAGCATATCGATTGCCCAGGCTTTCTCGCGCTCCGGCGTGGCACGCGGCGCACCGGCCCGGGCCAGCGCAGCCACAGGTAAAAACGGATTCGGGTCAGGACTGGCTGGAATAACATCATCTGTCAGGCCAAGCACCCAGACGGCATCCCATTGGCCGTGCTCAGCTTCCAGAAAGCCCAGAACATCCAGCCTGACATTCTGATCGCGTTGCGGCTGAAACATGGAGTCCCGGGCCATTCGCTGCAGCAGCGCGACAGCAGGCATGCCCGACAGGCGCCCTGCATACAGCGTCAGCAATGAAAAAGTATGCAAGAGCGCATCAAACGCTGCACACACCTGATAGTTGGTACTTGACAGCGCATTGCCGGGAAAACCCAGCAATGCCAGCGTCTCGCGTATGACCTGTGTCCAGTGTTCGGTGCTCTGGCGCCCCCCGGACGCGGCCTGTCGCCAGTGAGCAATCGCCTGCCGGAAGACATAGGAAAAGTCCGGGACATGCCGATCCATTTGCGCACATACCTGATCGGTATTCCACGCAATGTTTTGTGAATCGCGCAGCCGCGCATCCAACACCGCCATGGCCGATTGCTCGGCAGCGCTTGCACTGCAAAACCCGGCCAGCAGCGCCTGGCCAAACTGCTGCGGCCGCACCGACCCTTGATCACACAGGCCGGCAATCAGCGACAGCCATCGAAAGGCGGCAAGAACAACCGACCACTCTCCGAGCGCACGCCCCACCGTCATGTTGTAACGATAGGCCGGCACAAAGGGATCGGGCGACAGTTCACGGTCCAGAATTCGTCTTGCGAACACGGCGTCTGCTTCCATGGCTGGCGAGACAATGGCCACGCGGCGTTGCGGATCGGCTGCCAGCTCGCCGGCAGCCCAGTGTGCGGCAGCGATCCACTCACTGCTGCGATCTTTTTGCGCCGACAATATGCGCTGCGACTGCTCGTGCCTGGGCAGGGACAGCGATACCAACCGGCAACCGCGATCTGCACACGCCTGCAACAGGCGCGTCAAGCGCGGCGAGTATTCGTTAAAGCCGGCCAGGACCACGGTGGTGGGCAGCCGCAACAGCCGACCCGCCACGATAGAATCGATCAGCGTGTTATACAGGTGATTGTCATCCTGGGCGTCCAGTTCGCGGCAACGTTGTTCGTATTGATTGCGCCACTGCATAAAACGCAGGTATTCCTCGGTCTGCTCCTGGGGCTGGACCTGCACCTGCCACTCGTCACGGTCATGACTGGCCGCCATGGCACGTGCGGCAGCCAGTTGTACATCAATGAGCGGGGTTTCGCCCTGCAGGGAGGCAACGACCTCTTCCCACAACAGACGGGCAGCAAAAGCACTGAGCCGGTGACTGCGTACGGTAGGATCGGCGCAAAAAAGCCGTTCCTGGTGCAACTGGTCCAGCCACCGGGTAAGTGAACTGGCGGTGGGCAGCTGCAGTACGGCCCTGCCACGCCCGGCCTGCTCGAGCAACAACGCGTGAACCCGCCAAACCAGGCGGTTATTGACGGTAACAACAACAGTTGTATCCGGATTCAGCGATGCCACCGATTCAGGTGTTACCGCATCAATTGAACATGCCATGTGAATGCATCCGAAAAAACAATTCGGCGCGTCGTTCAACGACCCGCCTTAATCGCAAACCGGTATTATGACAGGCATTTATTGGCATTGCTGCCGTCGCAACGCAGCATTTCGGTTGTTACGATACAGGACGAACCGTCACACCACCGTCACGATACCCGGGTATCCTGCCTGATCAGGACAAATCGGGCACGCAAAAAACCGGCATCCACAAATCGCGACCACTCGCTCCTGCTGTTGCACTGCTATCTTGCTAATACTGGCTTATTTGTACTGCCCTGCAGCACAAAAAGCAGTATCAAACTTGAAATATTTGCTGGCTCGTTGCGGAACAAGCCTGTAAACTGGGCGCTCGCAGACCACAAAACACCACGATCCTGCGTTTTTATTCGCCCTGATTGCTCCCTATTATGCCGTTGTATGTCCACCGGTTGTCAGGTGCGAAAGCCGTTCAATGTCGGCAGCCACGGCTTACAATCATTATCTACCCGTTCACGCGGATTGCCAGAAGGAGAATAAGATGAAAGATGTACTACTCAAACTGGTTTTGTCCTCGCTAGCGGCGCAATTGAGCTATGGCGCGTTTGCCGCCGGCACTCAGGACGATGATCAACGTCGCAAATGCAAGACCGTCCAGGGCCTGACTGAGATTGTTCGCGATATCGAAGAAAAGACCCAGGGCAAAGTGGTGCTGCTCACGCCCCGGCTGCACGATGGAAAAACCCATTTTGAAATGCTGGTGTCACGCGGTGGACAGTTCCAGAAACTGATTGCCGACCCGGACGGTGTGTATGATGTTGACGAAGATGCTGGCACCAACACAATAAACAAATCTGCATGACAACCTCGGGCGGCCCCTTGCAACACCATCACTGATGACGCCGTACTGAATCCCAGGTTGGCCGCAAGCGTCAACAGGCCATTTGCCACTACCCCGCTGCGCCTCCTTGTCCCGCACGGGGCTGCATTGTCGGACAGTTGCTGTTTTTCTCGTTACCTATGCGACCCTCGTTTGCGGCAGACCCTGGTGGCTTGTGTATTGCAATGGCGATCATCACAAGTGCAATACCAGCAAGATCCTGCAGTGTTGGTATCTGCGCGAGCATAATGGCAGCAATAAGGGTCGCGGTTGCCGGCAGGATAGCCAGATACAGGGCAAAGGTGGCACGAGGCAGACGCGACATCGCCATCTGATCGGCTACATACGGAACAACCGAAGAGCAGAATCCCACTGCAATGCCTGCCACCACGAGTGCCGGCACACCAAACGCTGCCACAGCCTGGGTGATGCCAATTGGCATCACAATGATAAATGCAATGACCATTGCAGCGCCAAGATACTCAACGCCGCTGCTGGCGCCCCCCTCTGCTGCCTTGTGACCCAGGATAATATAGATAACAAATAACGTCGCATTCAATGCCGCCCAACAAAGTCCGGGCAAATCGGTGGACCACTTTACGTCAATCAGTATGATGATGCCGAGAACGGCCAGAACCAGCGCCAAAAGATTGCGTCGCGATCGCAGGCCATACAGTGCAACAACGATCGTACCTGCAAATTCCATGGCTGCGACAAGACTCATCGGTAGGCGATCCAGCGCCAGATAGAACGAAGTGTTCATCACAGCCAGACAAATACCCAGCCCGACCAGTAATAATCGCGTTCGCCCGTCAGCCTGCTGTAATGTTTTCCATGGCCGCGTGACCGGCGCGAAAATCAGCGCCGCCGAAGCAATTCTGAACCAGGCGACGCCCAGAACCCCGATGGACGGAAATAGAAGGACCGCAAATGAGGGCCCAAGATAATGAAAGATCGCACTAAAACCAAACCAGACGGTTGGCGGCACAAAACGCGCGATCTGAGTCAATGATAAATGTGATAGATGAAATAGTTTCATTGTTGCTCCTTTACCCTTATTATGCGAGACTGGAGCGGCAAAATGAATACAAAATCAAAGCCATATATTGACAATAACTTTACAAAAAAAGGTCGATTACATGAAACGCCTTAAATATCAAAATGGAAAACTGGACCGCACGGATTTGATGCTAATCGACGCGCTGGTAAAGGACGCAAGAACCACAACGGCCGAACTGGCCCGCCTTGTAGGGCTATCGCCGCCAAGCGTTTCGGAGCGAATAAAAAGGCTGGAAGATGCCGGCCTGATCGAGGGATACACCCTTAAAATAAATCCCAGGGCTTTGGGTCTACCCATCGCGGTCTGGTTGCGTATTCGACCCATCCCAGGCCAGTTGCAACGCGTCGCACAGATTCTGAAGGACATCCCGGAAATTGCCGAATGTGATCGCGTCACCGGCGAAGATTGCTTTATTGCCCGTGCGCACGTCGACTCCATCGAAGGGCTGGAGCACCTGATTGATCAGCTTATTCCTTATTCAATGACCAATACGTCCATTATCCAGTCATCACCCGTCGAACGTCGTTTGCCACGGAAACCGGACGCTGCAATCTGACCGTCCGTCATCGGCCAATAAGCGTCTGCCATTGTGCATTGCATTTTTCTGCTGTCGCTTGCAGTGCCGCAAGGTGGCCTTTTGACGGGGGGAAATTCATCTCATATTCAATACAGACGAAATATATTTGAAAAAATGATTCTGGATATTTTTCTGGACATAATGACATCATGATGTCATTATGTTTGTTATGAGACTGACTGAGACTAACAGCACCCCGCTATACGCAAAAATCGAAGCTGCCCTGGCCGCAGAGATTTCCAGCGGCCAGCTTGCCGCCGGAACGCAGTTGCCAACGGAAGAGCAACTGATCGCCCGCTTTAATATGAGCCGGACCACCATCCGCAAGGCAATCGATAATCTTGTGACCCGCGGACTGGTGGAAATTCGGCGCGGCAAGGGAACCTTCGTGACGCATCCCAAAATCACGCAGGCTCTGACCGAACTGACCGGATTTGCCGAAGATATGGTGGTGTTGGGTCGTCATCCGACCTCGCGCCTGCTGGATAAACGCATCGTTACGGCTGACCAGAAAACGGCCCAGGCACTGCAGATTGCACCGGGCACGCAAGTCTATCGGATTGAGCGCGTTCGCCTTGCCGATGGCATCCCGATGTCGTTTGACGAAACCTATCTGCCCCTGGAGATTGGTGACAAAGTAGTCAGCAACAATCTGGACGTGGAACCCATATTCGATCTGCTCGAAAACAAATATGCCTTGCCACTGGTCGAGGCCAGCTATCAGCTGGAGGCCGTAATCGCAGACAGGCACGTGGCGCAGGCCCTCAATATTGCAGTTGGCGCTCCGATTTTTCTGATTGAACGCACCTCCTACAGCACCGGAGAGCAACCTGTGGATTACGAAAAACTATATTATCGGGGCGACTCCATCCGCTTTGCCACGCGGCTATCGCGGCGTTCGCGCTAGGTGGCTGTGCAAACATGGATATAGCAACCCTGTTTTGGTTATTTGTCGCCGCGTTCGGCGCCAGCATGCTGGGCGGAATGTTGGGAATGGCAAGTGGCATTTTTATTGTGCCCATTCTCATTATCGCTTTCGGCGTAGATATTCACGTTGCAATCGCAGCGAGCATCGTGTCCGTCATTGCCTGCTCTTGCGGCAGCGCCGCGCCATTTCTTAAAGGGCGCCTGACCAACATCAGGCTTGCCATTGTCCTGGAGACGGCGACCACGCTTGGCGCAGTCACCGGCGTGCTGTTGATAGGCATCATTCCTACGCCGATACTCTACGGGCTTTTCGCCGTCATTCTCGTTCTGTCAGCGCAGCAAATGATGGCGCGGCGCCGCGATCCGGCGCTGGTCATCACACCCGACCCGCAAAGCTGGGCAAGTCGCCTGGGTTTGCATTCCACCTTTCCTGATCGTCAACTTGGCAAGGATGTGGCCTATCAGGTCGCCCGCGTTCCCTTGGGCCTTTCCCTGATGTATGGCGCCGGTGTTATCTCCGCCCTGCTGGGCATTGGCTCCGGCGTACTGAAAATCCCGGCAATGGATACCGCCTTGCGACTCCCTATCAAGGTGTCATCGGCAACCTCTAACTTTATGATCGGCGTCACTGCAGCGGCAAGTGGTGGCGCATATCTGGTTCGCGGCGACATTGATATGAACATCGCTGGCCCCGTTGCACTCGGCTCAGTTGTCGGGGCACTGGCAGGCGCCCGCCTGCTGATGGGACTGCCCGCCGACAAACTGCGCATTCTGTTCGCCGTTATTCTTATTGCACTTGCAATCCAAATGATGCTCAGTGCGCTGGGCATCCACCTTTGGGGAACAGGCTTATGAATCCATTGAACAGCAAGCCGAACCGTCACGACGGCATCATTGCGGGCCTGCTTTGGTATGGCACCCTCATCGCCTCTGCGGTAATTATGATTGGCATTATCGTTGGCGCAGCGGCTCAGATGGCCAACACCCCAGGCCTGACCCACACCGGCTATGCGCTGATCAAACTGGGCGTGGTGATCTTCGTGCTGCTGCCAATTATCCGCGTCGCACTCATGCTGGTGATGTTCGCGCACGCACGCGACTATATCTATACTGCGATTGCGGCGCTGGTGCTGGCGATTATCGGCGTCGGCGTTCTATTGGGCCTTTAACTTCTGACGGGTTTTTAATAGAGCACAACCGATACGACATCACCAATAACGACATAAAAAAACGACGCCCCATAGCGTCGTTCTTTACTGGCATTCAAAATACCTAGATTTTGCAGGCATCTCCGCAGTCATCATCTGCTTCAGGCAAGTTTTCATCCATCTTTTTGATCAGCTCGGCATTTTTCTTTTCGATCGCATCAAAATCAATATTATCCAGCGCGGTATCAAATTCAGTATCATTGCTCATATGCCATTCTCCGGGTGATTAGCGATATACCATTTTAAGGCATAGCGCTTGTCTTGTCTCTAACGGCTCTGCAATCGGGCCAAAAGCCCTGATACGCGCCTCAAGCGCAGTTGTAATAATGCCAAATCGCATCACATAAAATGAGTTAGATGCCCCCTATCGATGTGTAGCCTATACCGCTCGGTAGCGCGGATCCTGAACGCTGTGCCAGCGTATTTTATATAAATATCAAAGCAAGAAGGCTGCACAAATAAATGTGCAACCTTCTGGTTTTTAACTACTGATCACACGAAGCTTATGCTGCTTTGCGTGCTTTTTCCTGTTCGCTGGTTGTCCAGTACATATGCGTACGCAATACAGTCAGCTCCAGTACTACAGAACCTTTTGATGAAGGCACCAAGTTCGCGGGAATGACCGCTTCACCCGTTGTCCAACGCATATTCGTACCGTAAACGTCCTGAACAGCATTCAGACCCGTCAGGTTCTCATTAGTAATATCGATAACCTGGCGTTCGCCGTCCACTGTAAGAGAGATATCGGTCAGTCCAACGCCGATAACACGAGTATCACGACGACTATTAAGCGATGTATCCCGAACAACGGTCGTGTTGGACACGATGCGGATATCAGATTGCAGTCCTGCTGGGAGTTCGAAGCGATACACACCGCGTTTTGAGCATGGAGTCAGAGAAGCAATGACTACACCATTGGCTTCAACCCGCAGGTTCGCGTCGGCTGAGCGGGTTGCACCCGTCAACGCCTGTGCACGATCAAATAGTGCGCGACGAATTGGTTGAATGATTTCTGGTGTGATTTTCTGAACGTAGCCAGGCAGAGCAACGCGCTCAGGCGCAGGTCCGAAATCAGGATGAGCAGCGACTGTTTCTGCGTTTTCAAATGCATTGCGGTAGTCGCCAACATCCAGATAGCTTTCTGCAGCAGCGCCTTCAGCCAGTAGCATGTCAAATTTTTCCAGCTCGACGTGGAAATATTCGTAATGCTTAATGGAAAAGTCCTGGGTAATGGTCAAGCCATTCACCAAAGACAGGGCTGGAACCAAAGCGCCATCGAAGTTGAAACGGTGACCAGGAGATACCGTCAGATCGCGGTGAGGAACGTTTTCGGCCAGTGCGCCCTTTGCAATACGGATAGGTGCAGCACGCAATTGGGCGCTGGGAGGGATACGATCCCGATTCAATTTGCGAAAGCCGAGCCATTTAACGGTTGCAACATTACCACTTGCAGTCAGAACTTTGTCACCCGCTTTCAGGGTTTCAACTTTGACTTCGCCTTCAGGCGTGGCAATGTGAGTGCCTTTAAGGTAGCAAGCAAACGTAACTGAACCACCGTCAATCACGAAATCTGAAGCTTCATGGCCCGGAGCTTCAAAACTTGCGACTGTAGTCTTAATACCGAACAGGCCAGTTGATTGGAAAATCAATTTTCCGTCCTGGTATACGGCTGAGTCCGCACCTGCCACCTGAATCTGGTCTCCGCCTGACAAGCCGGTGATATTGAATGAATTGCCCAGTCCAAGGTTGATAGCAGGCGGATCAAATTTCAAAGTCGTGCTACTGCTGCTGCCCATATCTACATTGACTGTTTTGCCTACATCCACGCCTAACAAACTGGCTGGTTTGAGATCCAGCGTTGCGCCATTTGACAGGTTGTAGTTGTATGTAGAGCCAGCGACCACCCCAGCAAGCCCGGCGACTTTCACATTTGACCCATCCAGAGTCAGGGTCGTGGTCCCGGCCACACCAGCATTGATAGCCTGCTGGATTTCCAAAACCTCGTCAGAATCGGTTGTATTAGTAATCGTTAACGAGGTGTTATTGGTAAGAAGGTTAACTTTTAAAACGTCATTATCATTGTAATCACTCTGGTCGACTGTCTGTACGCCAGAGCCTGCGATATCTAGATCTATTAAAGCCATTTATTTCACCTATCCATATAAGTTAATTTTTAAGGTCGGGGACCGGGCTTATATCTGCTTTTTCAGTCTACCGACTCGATAATTGACAGATATCTTAAATACCTGACCCTGCGATTATTGGCAATATGTAAGATAATGTCAATTAATATTTCATAAGTAATAAATAAGTAATATTATTTACCAATAAATTCATACGCTTATTATTATTTTGTGCGGTATTTAGCATCGAAGCTGAATATAGGAGGCAGAGTGGAGATTGAGCAATAGAGAATTTCAGACGAGAGGATGCAAACGAATATCTAAAGATGCAACGCATATGTCAGCGCATCCATAAATACAATGTTAATGTATCAAAAAATAATTTGCATAATAATACACAAACAGAAATAATTGTTATTAAACACATTTGTGATAACAAAAAAGACAAAAATGGCCAAACGACGCAACAGTATTTTAATTATTATTGATATGTTGATATTTATAACCAATAAACCTTAAAGTCCGGAGCACAGAGTCCCTTGGTCCGGCCTCAACCATGTGCCCATGGCAAGTACGGCCTTGAATAATTCGTCCGCTCACAACTCCAGAAGAATATCCAGATAGGTTCAAGGTCGTTAATAAACATGAAATTGTTTGATAATTCGCCGCACTTCAGTCAACAGACACTGGAATCTTCGAGCACCCACGATATCCACCTATTCACTGTACTTTTCGCCTTGATCGTAATAGCAGGGGCTTTTATTATTTCGTTTGAAAACAATATCCCAGATGCTCCGAGCCCCGATTATTACGCATATAAATAATTGGGCAGAATGCAGGATGACACCTCGGCATGCATGGACCGCTTACCTTTCAAGGCAGTTGCCACGATTGAAATATTGAATTCGATAACCTTTTGCGGTTTTTTTATGCTGCCCATGGCGTGGGTAGTTTTTGGTAGTGCTATCTTCGATTTCTTTAGAAATGGATAAAACAGCAAAAACCATAACCGAATAACTTGCTGATTTTTTTAATATTCAGTTATTTTTAAAATCAACAAAAAATGGTGGTCTCGCCGACAGGAATCGAACCTGTAATTGGCCCTTAGGAGGGGTCGGTTATATCCATTTAACTACGGCGAGAACGGTTAAAAGCACCCAGCATTATATGCCAAATCATCGTGACAATGGATCTGGCTATCGTTGTACGGCCCAATAAAAACCAGTAGGCGTGACAAAAACGACGCTAAACAGCAGGTAAGCGCCACTGGCAACACACTGAATCAGGGCAGTATTCTTATGAATAGCGTAATCGGATAAATCGGAAACGCGTGCTGCCCGTGCAGCAGGCAACTACCGTTGTCCAGCAAGAACCGCAAGGAAAGCCCCGAGAACCACTCAGGCGGCGCGCCCATCGTTGGCCACGTTCACGCAGTTTGCCTGCAAAAGCGTCACGAGCAACTGCGGCTCAATCCCCAACAGATAACCGCGTCGCCCGCCATTGATATAGATCTGCGGCAAATCCAACACACTTTGTTCCACCCATACAGGCATTCGCTTGCGTGTTCCAAAAGGCGAGGTGCCGCCGATCTGGTATCCAGAATGCCTGGGAGCCACTGCTGCCTGGCACGGCTGCATTTTCTTGACGCTGGCCTGGCGCGCCAGGTTTTTCATCGACACTTCGCAATCGCCGTGCATCAGCATCACGTGCGGCTTGGCGTGTTCATCTTCCAGGATGAGCGTCTTGACCACGGCATGCGAATCAATGCCCAATTGCCGTGCAGCCTCTGAGGTGCCGCCATGCTCAATATAATCATAAGTGTGTTCGGTATAGGCCACTTTATGTTTTTTCAACATTTGGGTGGCAGGTGTTTCCGATACATGTTTGCTGGCAGCCATATCCGGTTCACTGACTTTTATTGTTGTTGATGGAACCGGATATTCTACTGCAACTGCCCAACCTGCGCCTTATGCTCGCGGATGATGTTGCGCGTGCAGCTGCTTGAGCCGCTCGCGCGCCACGTGGGTATAGATCTGGGTGGTGGAAATATCGGCATGCCCCAGAAGCAATTGCACAACGCGCAGATCTGCGCCGTGATTAAGCAGATGCGTGGCAAAAGCGTGCCGCAGGGTGTGTGGCGACAGCGGCGTATGAATATCTGCCTGCAGGGCATATTTTTTGATCAGTTGCCAGAATGCCTGACGCGTCATGCCGGTGGCGCGACGCGTCAGAAACAAATCATCGGACTGACGCCGTCCCAGCAAATCGGGGCGCGCCTCCTTTAGATATCGTTCCAGCCAGTAGGCCGCCTGCGCGCCCACCGGAACCAGCCGATCCTTTCCACCCTTGCCCATGACCACCCGTACGATGTTCTCGTTCAAGCTCAAATGCAGCACCTTCAGGCTGACCAGCTCGGTGACCCGCAGGCCCGACGCGTACAGGGTCTCAAGCATGGCGCGATCCCGCAACCCCAGCGGATCCCGGGTGTTGGGCGCCTCCAGCAACTGGTCCACCTGCTGCTCACTCATGGTTTTGGGAAACCGTGTCGCCTGGCGGGCCGAATGCAGGGTCAGGCATGGATCTTCACTGATCTGATGGGTACGGATGGCCCAGGCAAAATAACGTTTGAGTGTAGCCAGTCGGCGATTGGCGGTGGTGGCCTTGCTGTGGGCATGCCTGGCGGCAAACCAGGCTTCAATGTCATCCTTGGTGGTCTCCAGCAGGGTTTTGGACGGTTTTCGCTTAGCCAGAAAATCGGCCAGCCCCTTGAGATCCTGTCGATAGGCCGCAAGCGTATTTTGCGACAATCCGTCTTCCAGCCACAAGGCGTCAATAAATGGATCAATGGCATGCTGGTGGGCTGGCGCCACTTGCTGATCTGGCATGGTTATTTATTCACAACAAAAAATGATAATGGCAAACCGCCGCTGCTTTCTGAACTATGATTTGATTCTAGCCTAAATTCAGCCTATCCAAATACGATTTTCCTATGCATATTGCCCTGCTGGTCATCCCAGACTGTCTCATTGTCGCGCTGGGCTGGGTCCTGCTTCACAAACTGAAGTTCTCCCGCGAATTTTTCACCAACACCGAAAAGCTCGTCTACTACATCCTGTTTCCGGCCCTGCTGGTTCAGTCTATCGCCTTCACACCCATTTCCGCCAGCTCCGCAGGCCGTCTGCTTGCCGTGTCGATTCTGCTGTGTCTTGCCGGCTACCTGGCCGCATGGCTGGCCCGCCCCTTGCTCAAGCCGCGGCCAATAGCGCTGGCTTCGCTGGCCCAATGCGCCTATCGTTTCAACACATATATCGGATTTTCACTGGCGGCGGCTCTGGCCGGCAGTGAAGGACAGGCCATTATGGCAGTACTAGTGGGGTTTTCAGTGCCGATTGCCAATGTACTGGCTGTAAAGTCGCTGGCCCGCTTTCAGGGGTCCAACGTGTGGCTGGAAATTCTGAAAAACCCATTGGTTCTGGCTACGGTAGCCGGTCTATTGCTGAATTTTTCGGGTATCGGGCTGGAAAACACAGTGAATATGACCCTATCCAAACTGGGCAATAGCGCCATCCCACTGGGGCTGCTGTGCGTGGGCGCCAGTCTGTCTCTGGCAGGCGGAAACCAGGACCGCGCTGTCATTTCCTGGATTCTGGGTATCCGGCTGCTGGCCATGCCGGTCTTTGCGCTGATACTGTCTTTCATGCTGGCGCTTTCCCCGCTGGAGACCAATATCCTCGTTCTGTTTGCCGCATTGCCGCCCGCCTCGGCCGCCTATATTCTGGCTGCTCGCATGGGCGGCGACGGACGCTGTGTCGCGACCGCCATTTCCATCGGGACTGTGTTTTCAGTCATCACGATTCCCTTCTGGCTGTTTATCGGACAAAAATTGGTAAATTAGCCACGGATCGTCAATTAATTTTCATTAAATTTTAGGTAGTTCCGGTGGATTTCTTATAATTTACATTATGTTTCTTTTTCCGGAACGGCCCAATTTCCATGTCCAACTTGCAAACATCCCCTCTTGAACCCCTGGCAAGCACCTCACTTTATCTGCCCGATGAAGCGGCCACCGAGCACCTGGCCAGGGCCCTCTCAGACATTTTTTCTCATTATTTTTCAAATAGTTACGAGAAAACACCGGGTACAGAAAAAAGCACAAAGGTGTATCTGAGAGGCGACCTGGGCGCGGGCAAAACCACCTTTGTTCGGCATTTCCTGAGGGCCATGGGCGTCACGGGACGAATTAAGAGCCCGACCTACACTTTGCTTGAAACCTATAAAGTTTCTAGTTTATACTTGTATCACTTTGATTTTTATAGATTTACCGATACCGAAGAATGGCATGAAGCCGGTTTTCGTGAGAATCTAGGTGAAGACGCAATTGTATTTATAGAATGGGCAGATAAAGCAGGACCCGGGTTGCCAACACCTGATCTTGAGCTGTACCTGATATACGAATCGGCTGGAAGAACGGCACAATTTAACGCTTTTTCGGAAAAGGGCAAGACATGGATAACAAAGCTCATTCACAGGAAAATGCCAACAGGCGACCAATAACCCGTCGGCGCATTCTGGGTGCGTCAGCCACACTGCTGTCCCTTCCCGTCATCTCCAAAGTCGCTGCTGCTGCCGGTGGACAGATTCTGGCCGTACGTACCTGGCCTGCCGACGAATATACCCGGGTTACACTGGAACTGAACTCACCATTACAAGCCGAGCATTTCATGCTGGGCAATCCCAATCGACTGGTGGTGGATATTCAGGGCCTGACCATCAGCCAGGCGCTCAATTCGCTGATTTCCAAAATCCGTCCCAATGATCCTTACATTGCTGCAGTGCGCGTGGCACAGAACCGCGCCGATGTGGTGCGCTTGGTATTTGACCTGAAACAGGACATTGCCCCGCAAGTGTTCACGCTGAAACCGGTAGGCGACTACCAGTACCGGCTTGTACTGGATCTGTATCCCAAAATTGCCAAGGATCCGATTCTGGCACTGGCCAGGGATCTGGAAAATGATCCGCTGGCACAGGTACTGGACAATCTGGCCCAGAATAACAGCAACGCACCGGTGCCTTCTGTCAGCGGCCAGGTCAACCCTGCCACGGCTGGCCGCCAGCCATCGCGCGCCAATCCCAATCGCCCCATACTGGTGGCCATTGACCCTGGCCATGGTGGCGAGGACCCGGGCGCTGTCGGCATGCGCGGGACACGCGAAAAAGATATTGTCCTGGCCATCGGACGCCAGTTGCGCGATGTCATCAATTCACAGCCCAATATGCGGGCCTACATGACGCGCGAGTCAGATTTTTTCGTACCGCTGCATGTCCGGGTGCAAAAAGCGCGTCGGGTTAAGGCTGATCTGTTCATCTCGATTCATGCCGATGCGTTCACCAATCGCGCTGCCCGCGGCACCTCGGTATTTGCTCTTTCCCGCAACGGCGCATCCAGTGCCGCCGCCCGCTGGCTGGCCAAGAAAGAGAATGCATCCGATCTGATCGGCGGTCTGGATATCGGTGCGCATGACCGCCAGACAGCCAGCGTGCTGCTGGACATGTCCACCACTGCTCAAATCAATGATTCCCTGAAAATTGGGCACCGCGTACTGGGTTCGCTGGCGCAAATCAATGGCATTCACAGTCGCAAGGTGGAACAGGCGGGGTTTGCCGTACTCAAGGCGCCGGATATTCCATCCATTCTGGTGGAGACGGCTTTTATCAGCAACCCGCAAGAGGAAAATTTCCTGCGTAGTCCGGCCAACCAGCGCCAGATTGCCAGGGCCATTTTCTCCGGCGTCAACGATTATTTCTCCACCAACCCACCGCTGGCCAGAACCGGCTAATGCCCCCCCACTGAGGCCCCATATGGTCTTTTTGGAACAGCCGGCACGCCTTTCCCACATAACGCCTTCGTATTCGGAGGCGTTAGTATTTGCGGCATCGCCGGGCAACTGATCCGCCATGACCCGACTTGCGTGTACGGCAATCGTCAAACACGCTAAAATGAAAGATTGCCCTTCTCTCTTTACACTGCCTCCATGTCCGACCGCCGCCATATTGCTCCCCTGCCCGACACGCTGATCAGCCAGATCGCGGCCGGCGAGGTTATTGAACGCCCGGCCTCTGTTCTCAAGGAACTACTGGAAAATGCACTGGATGCCGGCGCCCGCAGCATTGAAATCAGGCTTGACGGCGGCGGCATTCGCCGCATTTGCATTACCGATGACGGCCATGGCATTCCCCGGGAAGAACTGGCACTCGCGCTAACTCGCCACGCAACCAGTAAGATCAACAGTCTGGGAGACCTGGAATCGGTCAGTTCCATGGGGTTTCGTGGTGAAGCCTTGGCCTCTATTGCCTCGGTAGCTCGCCTGACCCTCACATCCCGCACTGAAAACGACGAACATGCCTGGCAGATTGATGGGACAGCGCTGCAGATCAGCCCGGCGGCAGGCAGCACAGGAACCACCATCGATGTGCGCCAGCTTTTTGACGCCGTACCCGCCCGCCGCAAATTTCTGAAATCCGAGCCAACCGAACTGGGCCACTGCCTGACTGTCGCCGAGCGCATTGCCTTGGCCAATCCGGCCATCGCCTTTCGCCTGTTTCATAATGGCAAAGCTTACAAGCAGTGGATGCCGGTAGATCTATTGCAACGCATCCGCGATGTGTTGGGCAACGAATTTACCCAAGCGGGGCTGCCCGTAGACGCCCAATTGCCCGCAGCCGGCTTGCGAGGCCTGATCACGCTGCCCAACGCTGCGCGTGCCCGCGCCGATCGTCAGTATCTATATGTGAACGGTCGCTTTGTCCGGGATCGCACCGTCACACACGCCGTGCGCACGGCCTATGCCGATGTTCTGCATGGCGACCGGCAACCGGCCTATGTACTGTTCCTGGAAATCGATCCCACTGCGGTGGACGTGAACGTGCATCCTGCCAAGCATGAAGTGCGCTTTCGGGACAGTGGCGCCATTCATCGTTTTGTAGGACAGGTGCTCACCCAGGCCCTGGCAGGTGTCGGCGGTGAAGCGGCCGCAGCCAATGCCCTGCCCGCCAGGATGCCAGCCGGCCTGGAACCGGCCGGACAGGCCGCTTATATACAGAATCCAGATAACGGTCGCGCCGGCGACACTGCAATCGACGGCGCACAAACCCGTGAGGCAATCCGGATTACCCCGGGCTATCAATCCTCCCTGCATTTACACAGCGCGTCACCGCAATCGACGGAACACTGGAAACAGTTCTACTCGCCGCTGGAGTCTGCGCCGCAATACCTGGGCGAACCACAACACAACCGTGCCATGCCCGGGACGGCAAGCGTCTTTACTCCAGCAGTCAATGGCATCGCCAGTGCCGGCATCGGCCTGCCCGACACCGGCGACCAGGCCGACCCCTATCCGCTGGGCATGGCGCTGGGGCAACTTCATGGCATATATATTCTGGCCCAGAATGCCCGGGGGCTAATTTTGGTCGATATGCACGCCGCTCACGAGCGCGTTGTCTATGAACGCCTGAAGACACTGCTCGATCAACAAGCGTTGCCTCAGCAGGAACTGCTGGTTCCGTATGTGATTCATTGCTCCGAGCGCGATATCGCCGTGATGGAAAGCCATAAGGAACAGTTGGCCACGCTCGGCCTGACCATCAGCGCCACCGGCCCGCAGTCGCTGGCCGTGCGTTCGGTGCCCAGTCTGCTGGCGGGCGGCGACATTGAGGCGCTGGTTCTCAACGTCCTGAAAGAGTTGGAGATGGTGGGCCACTCCGAACAGCTTACCGGTCAGCGCAATGAACTGCTCTCGACCATGGCCTGCCACGGTTCGGTGCGCGCCAATCGCCGCCTGACCCTTGAAGAAATGAACGCACTGTTGCGCCAGATGGAGCATACGGAGCGGGCCAACCAGTGCAATCACGGCCGCCCGACCTGGTTTCAATGGAGCATGAACGACCTGGACCGTCTGTTCATGCGTGGTCAGTGACGCAGCCGGTATTCTGCCTGGCCGGCCCTACCGCATCGGGCAAGAGCGCCAGTGTGCTGGCATTGGCCCAGCGCTGGCCAATCGAAATCATCAATGTCGATTCAGCCACCATCTATACCGGCATGGATATTGGCACTGCCAAGCCCACGCCGCAGGAACAGGCGTCAACGCCCCAGCATCTGCTGGATATCCGGGATCCGACCGAATCGTATAGTGCCGCGCAGTTCGTGCAGGATACCCAGTTGCTGATCGATCAAATACGCGCTCGCGGTCGCATACCTGTGCTGGCTGGCGGCACCATGATGTATTTCAATGCGCTGCGCCAGGGCTTGCATGCATTACCGCAGGCAGACCCGGACATCCGCGCCGATATTGAGCAAATGGCAAAACAGCATGGCTGGCCGCATGTGCATGCGCTTTTGCAGCGCCATGATCCGGTCACCGCGGCCCGCCTCGCCCCCAATGACCGACAGCGAATCCAGCGCATGCTTGAAGTCTGCCTGATTACCGGCCAACCATATTCTTCACTAATAGCTGCTGAAGGCGAACGCACCGGTACCGATACCTTTCACATGGTGAGCCTGGAGCCTTCGGAGCGCCTGCAGTTGCACGATCGCATTGCCTTGCGTTTTGACCAGATGCTTGAGCTGGGGCTGGTGGGGGAAGTGGAACAGCTATGGCGCCGAGGGGATCTGCACGAGAATTTACCCGCGATACGCTGCGTCGGTTATAGGCAGATCTGGCAACATCTTGCCGGCCAGGACAGCCTGGAGCTCGCGCGGGAAAAAGCCATTGCCGCCACCAGGCAGCTTGCCAAGCGGCAGCTCACGTGGTTGCGCAGCATGCCTGACCGTCAGGTTATCGATTGTCTGCAGGCAGACGTCGCCAGCCGCGTTATTGACGTCGCGGCCACCGTCATGCCACGGTAAAGCCCAACCGCCAGGCAAGCCCACCGGGCGACACAGCCGGCCCGCAGCGCGTCAGACCACTACAGCCTGGGGCATGCCGTCTTCCTGGCGCACGATTTGTCCGAGATCGAAAACGGTTTCGCCCTGTTCCTGCAGAGTTGCCGTGATGGCCGCGGCCTGATCGGCAGCAACCACGATAACCATGCCGATACCGCAATTGAATACGCGATGCATTTCAGTGTCTGCAACCTGCCCTTCCTGCTGCAGCCACTGGAACAGGGGCGGCAACGTCCAGGCGGCCTTTTCCATACGCGCGCTCAGGCCTTCCTGCAAGATACGCGGAACGTTGTCAAGCAGCCCGCCGCCGGTAATATGCGCCAGGCCCTTGATCGCGGTGCCATGTTGTGCCAGCGCTGCCAGCACCTGTTTTACATAGATGCGGGTGGGCGCCATGACTACGTCAACCAGTGGCTGGCCATGGAAATCATCGTCCGGACGAGCGCCGACGCGCTCCAGAATCTTGCGGATCAGCGAAAAACCATTAGAATGCGCGCCGCTTGAGGCCAGGCCCAGGATGCGATCGCCCTCTATAATGCTTTTGCCATCGATAATGGCAGATTTATCAACCGCGCCAACCGCGAAACCAGCCAGGTCATATTCGCCATCGGGGTACATGCCCGGCATTTCAGCCGTTTCACCGCCAATCAGGGCGCAGCCGGACAACTCGCAGCCTTTGGCAATGCCACCCACGACCTGGGCAGCCGTGTCGACCGACAATTTGCCACAAGCGAAATAATCCAGGAAAAACAGCGGCTCTGCGCCCTGCACCAGGATATCGTTAACACTCATGGCCACCAGGTCTATGCCCACGGTACTATGGCGATTCCACTCAAAGGCCAGACGCAGTTTGGTGCCAACACCATCGGTTCCGGAAACCAGCACCGGCTCGCGAAATTTCTTCGGCACTTCAAACAACGCCCCAAAACCGCCGATACCTGCCATGACGCCTTCGCGCATGGTTTTGGCCGCCAGCGGCTTGATCCGGTCAACCAGCGCATCCCCGGCGTCGATGTCTACCCCCGCATCGCGATACGTTAAGGAAGATTTGTTTGAATTTGTCATGAGCAGGCTGCCTAAATATGTAAAATGTCAATTAATCGAACAGGAAGGCCTTATTTTACGATGAACGAATATATTTTGCGCCGGAAACAGACCCTTCTCTGGTCAGGAGTCGGCCTGGTACTACTCGTTGTCCTGTATGTCCTGTCGCCCGTATTGACTCCATTCATGCTTGGCATGGCCCTGGCCTACATTCTCGTGCCCGGCGTCAACATGCTTGTCGCCCTCAAATTGCCTCGCTGGCTGGCCGTTGGCATCATGTTTTTCCTGTTGTTTGCCATCATCCTGGGTGTGCTGCTGATTGTCATCCCGCTGGTGCGCAAGGAAGTCGGGCTGGCCATTGAACAGTTACCCGGCTGGGTTGCGCAGTACAATATCAACCTGGCGCCCCGCCTGAACCAGCTGTTTGGCGTATCGGCTGAAATTGATATCCTCAAAATCCGGGAAGTGCTGCAGGACGCCATAACCGGCACCGACAGCCTGACAACAACCATTATTACCTATGCCAAATCCAGCGGATCGGCTGTCATTTTCTTTTTCGTGAATCTGCTGATCACGCCCGTGGTACTGGTTTATCTGCTGTTTGACTGGGACAAGTTCATTCTATCGATCCGCGAAGTCATACCGCGACGCTATCTGGATGGTACCCTTAGCGTATTTCGCGATATTGATCGCCTGTTGTCCAGCTTTCTGCGCGGACAGATCCTGGTAATGCTGATCCTGGCCGTTTACTATAGTGTCGGCCTGTCGCTGGCCGGGTTCGAAAGTGCAATTCCGATCGGGGTATTGACCGGGATGCTGGTGTTCATTCCCTATCTGGGGGTCACTTTCGGCCTGTTGCTGGCCATTTTGTCGGCGCTGTTGCAGTTTGACAATTATTATGGCCTGATTTCCGTGGCCATCGTCTATGGACTCGGGCAAATCCTGGAAGGCATGGTGCTGACACCCAAAATCATGGGTGAGCGTATCGGCCTGCACCCACTGGTCATTATTTTTGCACTGTTCGTCTTTGGACAGATTTTCGGTTTCTTCGGGGTGCTGATGGCCCTGCCCATCAGCGCCGCCTTGTCGGTACTGATCCGCCGTGTGTACGGTCAGTATCGTCGCAGTGATTTTTATAAGACATGAAAGAACAACTTATCCTGGACGTCCTGCCGGTCGTACCTCCCCGTTTCGACAATTTCGTGACGGGCGGCAATGGCGAAACGGTCAGCCGCCTGCTTGGCGTCGCAGCCGGACAGAGCATCTATCTTTGGGGCGAACACGGCAGCGGCAAAACCCATTTGCTGCGCGCTGCCACGCGCCAGCACGGGCTCTACCTGAATACAGCGACCGATATCCTGCCGGACCCGGGCGAGCCCGTCGCACCAGGCAGCATCATCGCAGTGGATGATGTGCAAAATCTGTCCGAGGCACAGGCGGCAGCCCTGTTCGGCCTGTTCAACCAATGGAAGACCAGCCAGCATACGCCCGAAGCCTTTACCCTGCTGGCCAGCGGCCCATGCGCTCCCCGCCAGTTGGAAATACGCGAAGATCTGCGCACGCGCCTTGCCTGGGACCTGGTTTATCGCCTTGAGACCCTGACCGACGATGAACGCCGCAGCGCGCTGCTGCAACGGGCATCGGACAAAGGCATCCCGCTTAGCGCCGAGGTTACCAACTGGATGTTCAACTATTACGCCCGTGATATGAGTGCCTTGTCATCGCTGCTCGATGCTCTTGATCGGTATTCGCTTGCTGAAAAGCGATCTATCACCGTTCCCTTGTTAAAATCCTACCTTCAATCCAGACATTCCTGAAAAATATACTTATTTGACTATGACGCAACGACTCGCCCTGTTTGACCTTGACCATACCCTGCTGCCAATCGATACTGATCGCCACTGGGTAGATTTCCTGGCCCGCAATGGCTGGGGCGGCGATCCTAAGGTCGTGCAGGCAAAAAACCATGAACTCATGGAGAAATACACGGCGGGTACGCTGAAAATAGAAGAATCGGTCGAATTCATGCTGAGCTTTCTGAACCTGCATACACCCTATGAACTGGCGCGCTTTCACGAACAGTACATGCACGAAGTGGTCAGGCCCGCCATGCACGACACGGCGGTGGCCCTGGTAGCAAAACATCTGGAACAGGGCGACCTGTGTTGCCTGGTGTCTGCCACCAACGAATTCGTCATCGCGCCGGTTGCTCGTGCCTTTGGCATTCCGCATGTGATCGGCACGGTGCCGGAGTACAAAAACGGCCGCTATACAGGCAAGGTCGTAGGTACGCCCAGTTATCAGGACGGCAAAATCGTCCGCGTCAATGAATGGCTGGGCAACATGGGCCTGACGCTTGAGCACTTTACCGAGAGCTGGTTCTACAGCGACTCCCAGAATGATATCCCGCTGCTTGAAGCGGTAACCCATCCGGTTGCAACCAACCCGGTACCGCCGCTACGCGAACTGGCAAATAAAAAAGGCTGGCCGGTACTGGATCTATTTCCTTTGCAATAACAGGGACCAACAAAAACAATCACATGATCAAAAATACCATTCGCACATTCGTCAGCCGGCTTTTTGCCGCGCCCGTCCTGAAAGATAAACACCGGGTCTACTCCCACGAGCAGCACAAGATTGACCGACGCCTGGTCTCGCGCAACGCCATCAAGGTATGCGAAGTGCTGCAACAAAAGGGCTACGATGCATTTATTGTTGGCGGCGCAGTGCGCGACCTGGTCCTGGGTTACGAACCCAAGGATTTTGACGTTGCCACCAGTGCCACGCCCGAGGAAATCCGCCCGCTGTTCCGGCGTGCCCGTATCATTGGCAGGCGTTTTCAACTGGTGCACGTTGTCTTCGGCCAGGAAATTATCGAGACGTCCACATTCCGCGCCCCCTCGCAGGGGGACCAGCACACCGACGCCGATGGCCGCATTCTGAATGACAATGTGTTCGGCACGCAGCAGGAAGATGCCGCCCGTCGCGACTTCACGCTCAATGCCTTGTATTACGACCCGGTCAAGGAAACCGTTATTGATTACCATAACGGTGTGGCCGATCTGAAAAATCATCTGGTTCGCATGATCGGCGACCCGGAAAAACGTTTTCGCGAAGATCCGGTGCGCATGTTGCGCGCAGTTCGCTTTGCCTCCAAACTGAATGGCACGATCGAACCGGCAACACAGGCCCCGATTCGCAATCTGGCAGGGCTGATCAAAAATGTGCCAGACTCGCGCCTGTTTGATGAAACGCTCAAGCTGCTGACCTGTGGTAATGCGATTGTCGCGCTGGAGCAATTGCGCAAGGAAGGGTTGCACGAAAACGTCCTGCCGCTGATCGATCAGGTGCTCAGGCAGCCCGGAGGCGAACAATTTGTCCAACTAACGCTGGAGCGAACTGATCATCGGGTGCGTGCCGGCAAATCGGTCAGCCCGAGCTTTCTGTTTGCAGCACTGCTGTGGCGACTGGTCGATATTAACTGGAAGAAAAACCTGGAGCGCAAGGAACATCCGATACCCGCGCTGAGCCAGGCGGCCGATCTGGTCATCGATACGCACATCAGTAAAATGGCCATACAGCGTCGGCACACTGCGGACATGCGTGAAATCTGGTTTATGCAGCCGCGCTTTGAACGTCGCATACCCAAACAGATCTGGCGCATGACAGAGCAACCGCGCTTTCGCGCTGCATGCGATTTCCTGCAGTTGCGTGCCGCCTGCAATGAATTTGACAGCGTGCTGGCGCAATGGTGGATGGATCTGGCCGACGCCAATCCTGGCGATCGTACGCAAATGATTGAAGCCCTTACAGCCGAACAACAGGCAGCCGGGCCAGCGAGCACCCCACGCAAGCGGCGTAAACGGCGCAGCAATGCCAGCAAAGGCAACACCAGTGGCGATACGCCCGCCGGTAACGCAAGCCGCCCTGCGGCTTCTTAGCCAGGTGCACAGCGCCTATATTGGCCTGGGGTCGAACCTGGGTGAAAGTGAAGACACACTGTATCGGGCCCTGGACGATATCGCCACCGTGCCCCATACTGTTTTGCATCAGGTTTCAGACCTGTACCGGACGGCCCCGATAGATTCTTCGGGCCCGGACTACATCAACGCTGTGGCCCGGCTGGCCACCGAGCTGTCTGCACCCGATCTGCTGCAGGCGCTACAGGCCATTGAACTGAACCATGGCAGGGCACGCCCGTATCGCAATGCACCGCGCACGCTGGACCTGGATATCCTCTGCTATGACGACCTGGTGCAGGACACCACTCAATTGACTTTGCCGCATCCTCGCATGCACCTGCGCGCTTTTGTGCTGCGCCCTTTGCTGGATATTGCACCTGACATGGCGCTGCACGGACATCCCATCAATCACTGGCTGGTGGAATGTGACGCGCAGCCTATAACCTTATATCGCCGCTATGCAGACCGGCCGGACAAAAAAAGCAAGTAGCAAAGAACAGCCGCGGGCGCCTTATGCGAACTGCTCGGCCAGATGACAGGCAACCTGCCGACCATGCACTTCACGCAATAATGGCTCTTGCTCACTGCACCGCGCCACAGCATGCGGGCAGCGTTTATGGAAAGTGCAGCCTGAAGGAAGGTTCAACGGTGACGGCAATTCGCCTTCAATTTTGATTTTCACGGTCCGTTTTTCCGGATAGATAGAAGGTGTTGCCGACAGCAGCGCCTGCGTGTATGGATGCAATGGCTTTTCATACACGGTCTGTTTCGGGCCGCTTTCTGCAACCCGCCCCAGATACATCACCATGATTTCGTCTGCGACATGCTCGACCACCGACAGGTTATGGGAAATGAATACATATGACGTATGCAATTGATCCTGCAGGTCAAGAAAAAGATTAAGCACCTGGGCCTGAATGGATACATCCAGCGCCGACGTGGGTTCATCGGCCACAACGATACTGGGACGCAGCATCATCGCGCGAGCAATGGCCACACGCTGGCGCTGGCCACCGGAGAACATGTGCGGGTAGCGATAATAATGCTCGGGCCGCAAGCCGACGCGCTGCATCATGTCACGCACGCGCTCCTTGCGTTCGGCGCCTTTCAGAGTGGTGTTGATAATCAGCGGCTCTTCAAGCTGATCGCCAATCTTGCGACGCGGGTTCAGCGAGCCATAGGGATTCTGAAACACCATTTGCACCTTGCTGCGCAAGGCCTTGATCTGTGAAGACGATCCTGCATCGACCTGATCCCCTTCCAGCCACAACGTCCCGGAGGTTGGTGCTTCGATCATGGTGAGCTGCCGCGCCAGCGTCGATTTGCCGCAACCGGACTCGCCCACCACCGCCAGGGTCTTGCCACGCTGCAATGAAAGCGACACGCCATTGAGCGCCTTGAGCGTGGCACGCGGCTTCATAAACCCCTGCGACACATCATAATAGCGTGTCAGGTTTTCTGTTTTCAATACAATATCATTCATGACTTGACTTCCTGCAGTGGAATCAGCGGTGTATGACAGCGCACCGCCCTGTCGCCATAGCTGATGAGTTCCGGACGCTCACGCACACAACGCTCCTGGGCGATGGGGCAACGCGGCGAGAGTAAACAGCCCGACGGGCGATCATATTGCCCCGGCACCATGCCCGGCAGCGTAGACAAGCGCCGCGAACCACGACACGATTCCGGAATGGAGGCAATCAATGCCCGTGTATACGGATGAGCAGGCTCGAAAAAGACATCCCGCACCGCGCCCATTTCGGCGATTTGTCCTGCATACATGACCACCACACGCTGCGCGACTTCCGAGACAACCGCCAGGTCGTGCGTAATCATGAGCAGAGCCATGCCGCGTTCTTTTTGCAAACGCAACAGCAAGTCCATGATTTGCGCCTGAATGGTCACGTCCAGTGCAGTGGTAGGTTCATCGGCAATCAATAGGCGCGGCTCACAGGCTATCGCCATGGCAATAGCCACACGCTGGCTCATCCCGCCGGACAACTGATGAGGATAAGCTGACAGACGGCGTTCTGGATCGGGAATTTCCACTTCGCGCATCAGCTCAATAGCGCGCTGGCGGCGAGCCTTGCGATCAAGACCAATATGAACCTTGAGCACTTCCTCGATCTGAAAGCCTACGGTATAGCTGGGATTTAACGCAGTCATCGGATCCTGGAAAATCATGGCGATATCCTTGCCGATGATCTTGCGCTTCTGCTTGGCAGTTAACGCAGACAGTTCCTGTCCATCAAACAGCATCTGCTCCGCCGTCACGGTACCCTGCCCGTCCAGCAAGCCCATCATTGCCATCATGGACACCGATTTGCCCGAACCGGATTCGCCCACAATGCCCAGCAGCTCGCCCTGATCTACCGTCAGATCAACCCCGTCGACAGCAAGAAAAGGTTTGTCTTTGGTACCAAACCGCACGCACAGGTTACGGATGTTCAATAAACTCATTCGTGACTCCTATGCCGCGCGTTTCAGTTTGGGATCCAGCGCATCGCGCAGGCCATCGCCCACCAAATTGATGGCCAGTACCGTGAGCAGAATGGTCAGCCCGGGAAAGGTGACTACCCACCAGGCACTGGTAATGTAATCGCGCGCCGTGGCGAGCATTGTGCCCCATTCCGGCGCCGGAGGCTGCACACCCAGCCCCAGAAAGCCCAGGGCTGCAATATCCAGGATGGCCGAAGAGAACCCCAGCGTCGCCTGCACGATCAGTGGCGCCATACAGTTGGGCAGCACGGTAATAAACATCAGGCGCAGCACGCCGGCGCCGGTTACGCGAGAGGCCATGACGTAGTCTTTGCTCAGCTCGCTCATGGCCGAGGCCCGCACAATGCGCATGTAACCGGGCAAACCCACGACTGCAATTGCGATCATTGCATTTGTAATACCGGGACCGAGTACCGCCATGATTGCAATGGCCAGTAGCACCGATGGCAAAGACATCATGATGTCTGCCATGCGCATAAGCAGGCGTCCTGCGGAATGCGGGAAAAAGGCCGCCAGCAGACCAAGCAGAATGCCAGGCACCAGCGTGATAATCACCGCTGAAAAGCCAATGACCAGCGACAGTCGTGCGCCATGCATCAGTCGTGAAAGGATGTCTCGGCCGGCCTCGTCTGTTCCCAGCAAATAGGCGGCGCTGCCCCCTTGCTGCCAGGCCGGCGGCTGCAGCATATGATCACGAAACTGCATCAAAGGATCGTACGGAGCCAGCCATGGCGCCAGCGCGGCGGCCAGAACCATGATAACAAGAAAACAGAAGCCGGCGACCGCGCCCCGGTTATTGGAAAAACTGTCGATAAACTCACGCAAGGGCGACGGATACGTGATGCCGCCGGCCGTTGCTGCGCTGGTATCTGCCACAGAGAGTTGATTCATGATGTCGTCCTTACTTTGCATGACGGATCCGTGGGTTGACAACGCCGTAAACGATGTCCACCACCAGATTGACCAGGATGATCAGGACAGCCACAATCAACAGGCCATTTTGCACCACCGGATAGTCACGCCGGAAAATGGCGTCGACCAGCCACTTGCCGATGCCCGGCCAGGAGAAAATAGTTTCCGTCAGCACGGCCCCGCCAATCAGGGTGCTAATTTGCAGGCCGATCACGGTTACCACGGAAATCATGGCATTGCGCAGTGTGTGAACAAAGATGACACGCCTTGGCGACAGCCCTTTGGCCCTGGCGGTACGGACATAATCTTCGCCCATGACTTCCAGCATCGAAGAGCGGGTCATCCGCGAGATGACCGCCAGCGGAATGGTACCCAACACAACAGAGGGCAGAATCAGGTGCATGACCGCATCCAGGAAAGCGCCGCTGTTGTATTCCGGATCCTGGATCTGCGCGATCACCGAGTCGATCAACATGAAGCCGGTGTACGGCTGCACGTCATAGGTCAGGCTGATACGGCCAGAGACCGGCGTCCAGCCCAGGTAGGACGAAAACAGCATGATCAGCATCAGGCCCCACCAGAAAATCGGCATGGAGTACCCGGTCAGCGACAAGCCCATGACCCCATGATCAAGGAACGTGCCGCGCTTGATGGCGGCCAGCACGCCAAGCAAAATGCCAAAGACAGTGCCAAACAACAGGGCACAGATACCCAGTTCCAGCGTGGCCGGAAACAGGGCGGCGAATTCTCCCCAGACACTGCTCTGGCTGGAAAAGGACTTGCCAAAATCACCCTGCAGCAAACCGCCCAGATAATTCAGATATTGGATATGCAGCGGCTGATCCAACCCAAGCCGCGCCATCATGGATTTGTACATTTCCGGGTCGACATTGCGTTCGCCCAGCATTGTCATCACCGGATCACCGGGAATCATATGAATGAGAAGAAACGTCAGGATCGTGATGCCGAAAAATGTCGGTATCAGAATCGCCAGACGCCTGAGAATAAAGGAAAACATGAGGCCAGCCTCCGTGGACACTCAGGCCATATGAGATATGACCGGTTTATTGCACGTGTCCTGAAAAAACATATGCCAAAGCGAAAGCCACCCTGTCGGGGCAGCCTTCGTTTTGGCTCCTACGATAGCCGAGATCGTTATTTCAGACTGACGCCATAGAACTGAAATAGGCCGAAAGGACTGATCTTGAAGCCTTCGACTTTCTTGTTCATGGGGACGTTCACAATCGATGTGCCGATAGGCGACATGGGCATCTGCTCATGAAAAATCTTTTGTGCTTCTTTGTACAGTTTAGTACGTTCTTCCTTATCGGTCACCCGTTTGGCCTTGACCACCAGATCGTCAAATGGCTTGTAGCAAAAGCGCGAGTAATTGACGCCGCCGACCGAGTTGCATGACAGCAGATTGCCCAGCCAATTGTCCGGGTCACCGTTATCGCCGGTCCAGCCCACCATGATGGCGTCATGCGTATTCTGCTTGGCGCGCTTAAGGTATTCGCCCCATTCATAGGTACTGATTTTGACCTTGACACCAATTTTGGCCCAGTCCGATTGAATCATTTCCGCCATCAGGCGGCCATTCGGGTTATAGGGACGCACCACGGGCAAAGACCACAAGCCCATGTCGAACCCATCGGGATAGCCGGCTTGCTTGAGCAGCGCCTTGGCTTTCTCAACGTCTGTCGGACGGCTTTTGATGGTGTCGTCATAAGACCACTGGGTGGACGGCATGGGGCCATCGGCCAGCACGCCCTGCCCGCCATAGACCGCCTTGATAATGGCCGGTTTATTAATGGCCATATCCAGCGCTATGCGCACCTCGGGTTTCTTCAATTGCTCTTTTTCAGTGTTGTAATAAATGAAGCCCACGTTAAAGCCAGGATTGGACTGCACTTTCAGATTGGGATCCTGCTTGAGGCGCTCAACATCGGCCGGCAAGGGATATGAAGCCAGCTGGCACTCGTTGGCCTTGAGCTTCTGGGCGCGTACAGACGGATCTTTGGTGATGGCAAATATCAGATTATCCACCAGCGGACCCTCGGCCTTATCCCAATAGTCTTTATTGGCCTTATAGCGAATCTGCGCGTCTTTCTGATAGCGCTCGAAAACAAACGGGCCGGTGCCCAGCGGTTGCTGGTTGATCATCTCGGGTTTGCCATCGGCGAGCAGCTTTTCCATGTATTCCTTGGAAAGAATCACGGCAAACGGCATGGCCATATTCTGCACAAAAGCGGCATCCACTTCGTTCAGCGTGAACTTGACCGTATTGTCATCCACTTTTTCCACCGACTTCAGGTTTTTGTCCATGCCCATATCGGTAAAATACGGAAACTCGGTCGGATAGGCCTTGCGAAACGGATGATCCTTACTCATCATTCGTTGGAACGTATACACCACATCATCTGCCGTCAGCCCGCGCGTGGGGGTGAAAAAGCGCGAAGTCTGAAACTTGACGCCCGGGCGCAGGTGGAACGTGTACACCAGCCCATCTTCGGAAATATCCCATTTTTCAGCCAGTGCCGGAATAACTTCGGTCGAGCCGCGCTCGAAGCCGACCAGCCCGTTGTAGACCGTTTCGGCTGAGACATCGAAATCGGTACCTGCGCTATATTGTGCTGTATCAAAACCGGCCGGGCTGCCTTCTGAGCAATAGACCAGTGTGCCTGCCGCCTGCGCTGTTGTCGCAAGTCCACCGAGCAGGGCTGTCAGAATCATGCGTGTCGCATTTATCTTCATTACAGTTCCTTTGAAAATAAGTAAAAAGCCAGCCTCGTGCCGCAATCATGCGGGGGCTGACTTGAACAGCGCAAGGTTACAGACCGCGGATAAGGGAAACAATTAGGAAATACCCAACCTTGAGGCTATCCCAAGCGAATCATGAGCAGCCATTATGTAACCAATTACAACGACAACAATTAGATTCCCTCTGCATTGGGCCGTGCCTGAACATGGCTCAAGCCACTTATAATCAATCGGAATAACACAACCCTGGCGTTGACGCACTCGAAACGCGGCCGAGTGCATGACGCAATGGGCGTTCACCGGGGATATGCCGCAAGAGGAGACAACATGGGTATTGCTATGCGAACCGCAGCGTTAGCGCTTCCAGCCATCACACTATTGGCAGGATGCGCCCAGACGGGCGGACTAAACGTAAAGGAAGTCGGCAGCTATCATATCGGTGGCGAACAGGTCACGCTCAAAGGCTTGCCAACCAAAAAAATGGTGTACAGCCCCGGCTCACCGCCTGTAACGCTGGATCCTAATGGCGATTTTGTCGCCGGGCAAATGTACACCCGTTACACCATCCTGGAAAAGCCACGCGCCAGTGTGCCCCTGCTGCTGTGGCATGGAGGAGGTCTATCGGGTACGACGTATGAAACCAAACCTGACGGCAAACCAGGCTGGGAAATGGATTTTCTGCGCGACGGCTGGAGTGTGTATGTGAGCGATGCGGTCGAACGCGGCCGTGCATCATGGGCGCGTTATCCTGAAATTTTCCAGGGCGGGCCCGTGTTCCGCACCAAAAAGGAAGCCTGGGAATTGTTCCGCATCGGCAAGACCTATTCGAGCGACCCGAAAGCACGACAGGCGATCCCCGGCACCCTGTTTCCAATCGCCGATTTCGACCAGTTTACCAAGCAAAGCATCCCGCGCTGGGCGACAAACGACGGGCGCACGCAGCGAGCCTATGACCAGTATGTGCAACAGGCCTGCCCATGCGTGATTGTGGTGCACAGCCAGGGCGGCAATTTTGCGCTGACATCGGCCCTGAAACACCCAGACAAAGTCAAGGCCGTGGTACTGGTCGAACCCAGCGGTTCGCCAGACCCGGACAAAACGGATCTGACGCCCTTGCGCAATGTGCCGATGCTATGGGTCTGGGGCGATCACATTCAGGACTATCCGTTCTGGAAGAGCATCAAGCAGCGCCAGGAACGTTTCCGTGCCGCGCTGAACCGTGCCGGCGGCCACGGCGACCTGCTGGATCTGCCGGCGCAGGGAATTCACGGCAACAGCCACATGCTGATGATGGATACCAATTCCCGGCAGATATCAGAACTGATCCAGGATTGGCTAAAAAAACAGGGGCTGGTGCACTGAACGCAGCACCGTACTGGTTTTGAACCGAAGATGCCGAGGCCGATTGTCTGGTCTCGGCATTCTTGCCCGCAGCGCCCACAACAGAAAATGATTATCCGACAACAGCTTCATGCTTCCCATTGAATAATCGCTTAACCTCATCTTTTCCGAGGCTATCGAAATCAGCCGGATGCACATTTGTCCGGCCATCAACCCTAGTCGTTTCATTTTTTTTAAGCGTGAGGGGCCGGCAAAGGCACAACGTGAATATGGGTTTACCGGCTTTGGTAATAATAAATGACTTGCCTTTCGCTGCTTTTTCAATCAAACGGAACAAATTCCTCTTGGCCTCATGGATATTGACTGTAAGTCAGTGATGCTCCAAAACTATACATCCACAACAACTTACTTTTTTTATTTGCACGATACACAAAGTATATACAGCAACTATCGACCAAAATAAAAAAAGGCCTGCAACACCCGGCTGCCGGCCTTTCTACTATCCTTAGCGCAAATCGTCAAACCATCATGCAGGTACCGGAATAATGCCGATTTTTGCCTGCCACTCGCGCGGCCCCGTCTTGTGCACCGAGGTGCCACTGGAGTCAACGGCAACCGTCACCGGCATATCCTTCACATCAAATTCGTAAATCGCTTCCATGCCCAGATCTTCGAACCCGACTACTTTTGCGCCACGAATGGCTTTAGAGACCAGATAGGCCGATCCGCCCACTGCCATCAGATAGGCAGAGCGATGATTCTTGATTGATTCGATGGCTACCGGACCGCGTTCGGCCTTGCCGATCATCGCAATCAGGCCGGTTTTCTCCAGCATCATGTCAGTGAACTTGTCCATGCGGGTGGCCGTCGTGGGACCCGCAGGTCCCACCACTTCATCACGCACCGGATCTACCGGACCGACATAATAGATGACGCGGTTGGTGAAATCGACAGGCAGCGGCTCGCCTTTCGCCAGCATGTCCTGAATACGCTTGTGTGCCGCGTCTCGGCCGGTAAGCATTTTGCCGTTCAAGAGCAGCGTCTGACCGGGCTGCCAGCTGGCCACTTCTTCTTTGGTCAGCGTATCCAGGTTCACCTGCTTCGAGGCGTTATAGTCCGGGGCCCAGTGCACGTCAGGCCAGTCGGACAGCGACGGCGGCGTCAGGTTGGCAACGCCCGATCCGTCCAGCACAAAGTGCACGTGGCGGGTCGCCGCGCAGTTGGGAATCATGGCGATGGGTTTAGAGGCCGCATGGGTCGGATAGGTATTGATCTTGATATCCAGCACCGTGGTCAGGCCGCCCAGGCCCTGCGCGCCAATGCCCAATGCATTCACTTTTTCGTACAGTTCGATGCGCAACTCTTCCAGTTTGCTTTGCGGGCCGCGGGCCAGCAGCTCGTACATATCGATATCTTCCATCAGCGACTGTTTGGCCATCAGCATGGCTTTTTCAGCAGTGCCGCCAACCCCAATGCCCAGCATTCCTGGCGGGCACCAGCCTGCGCCCATAAGCGGCACGGTTTTCAATACCCAATCCACGATCGAGTCGCTGGGGTTGAGCATGGCGAACTTGGATTTATTCTCAGAACCGCCTCCCTTGGATGCGACCTGCACATCAACCGTATTGCCCGGCACCAGTTCCACATGCAAAATACAGGGCGTGTTGTCCTTGGTATTTTTGCGTTCGAAAATCGGGTCGGACAGCACCGACGCGCGCAATTTGTTGTCTGGATCCAGGTAACCGCGCCGCACGCCTTCATCACAAGCCTCTTGCAGGGTACAGGACAGATCGAAACGCACATCCATGCCCACTTTCAGGAATACATTCACAATACCCGTATCCTGGCAGATAGGCCGCTTGCCCTCGGCGCACATGCGCGAGTTGGTCAGAATCTGGGCAATTGCGTCTTTGGCCGCCGCGCTTTGCTCACGTTCATAAGCACGGGCCAGATGCTGAATATAATCGGCCGGATGGTAGTAGCTGATGAACTGAATTGCATCTGCAATAGACTGGATCAGATCATCTTGTTTGATTACAGTTGTCATGATTGAATGTATTTGCTAGTAAAAGTTACCTGCCCTTCCAGACGGGAGGACGTTTTTCGGCGAAGGCAGTAGCACCTTCCTTGGCATCTTCCGATGAAAAAATGTGAGCCATGCGGGGGTTCTGCAGGGCAAACATATCGTCTGTGCGCCAGTCCTGGGACTCGGTCACGATTTGCTTGACCGTGCGAACCGCCAGCGGACCGTTTGCAGCGATTTTCTCTGCCAATTTTAACGCAGCTTCCAATGCAGTGCCGGGTTCCACCAGATCGTTGACCAAACCGAGTTCGTGCGCGCGCTTGGCGGCAATCATATCGCCAGTCAGCAGTGCTTCCATGGCGACGTGGTATGGCAGCCGGCGCGGCAGGCGCAACATGCCGCCCGATCCGGGAACCAGCCCGCGCTTGACTTCGGGCAGTCCGAAACTGGCGTTATTGGCGGCGACAATCAGGTCGCAGGCCAGGGCCAGTTCAAACCCGCCGGCCAGCGCATAGCCCTCAACGGCGGCAATCAGCGGCTTGGCCGGCGGCGCTTCGGCCAGTCCGCCCAGCCCGCGCCCCGGGACCACCGCACGGCGCTGGGTACGGGCAAATTCCTTCAGATCCATGCCAGAGCAGAAGGTATTGCCTTCACCGCGTAAAATGCCGACGGTCAGATTGTCATCGGCATCAAGCCGATCCAGCGCATCGGCCAGCGCAAATGAAGTGTCGTAGGTGAGCGCATTGCGTGCCTCGGGACGATTGATCGTCAGAATAAGGACACGACCACGTATTTCAGACTTGATTAATTCAGACATGAGATCTCCAGACTGCCATTTTCGGGATACCAGAACTGTAAATCATTCCGCGCGCAAAATCCGCCCATATGGTTGCCATCTCGCAAGAAATAGCCGAATACCGCAGCAAATCCGTTAAAATCGGCGATTCAGCTTTTTCTAATTATCTTGAGTCCGTCCATGCTAACTTTTCAGCAGATTATCCTGAAACTCCAGGAATACTGGGATACCCAAGGCTGCGCCCTGCTGCAGCCCTACGATATGGAAGTGGGAGCCGGTACATCGCACACCGCTACGTTTCTGCGCGCCATCGGGCCCGAGCCGTGGCATGCTGCCTATGTGCAGCCGTCGCGCCGGCCCAAAGATGGGCGCTATGGCGAAAATCCCAACCGTCTGCAGCATTATTATCAATATCAGGTTGTCCTCAAGCCAGCGCCGCCGGATATCCTGGATCTGTACATCGGATCCCTGAAGGCACTGGGCATCAACCCACAGGAACACGACATCCGCTTCGTCGAAGATGATTGGGAAAACCCCACACTCGGCGCCTGGGGACTGGGCTGGGAAGTCTGGCTCAATGGCATGGAAGTGACCCAGTTTACCTATTTCCAGCAGGTGGGCGGCCTGGATTGCCCTGCTACCCTGGGTGAAATCACGTACGGCCTGGAACGGCTGGCTATGTATCTTCAGGATGTGGAAAGCGTTTACGATCTGGTCTGGACCGTGCGGCCCGGTGGTGAAAAAGTGCTGTATCGCGATGTGTTCCACCAGAACGAAGTGGAGCAGTCCACCTACAACTTTGAATATGCCAATACCGATATGTTGTTTGCGCATTTTAACGACTACGAAAAGGAAGCCGCCCGTCTGGTCGAGATCCCGCTGGCCCTGCCCGCGTATGAATCGGTCCTGAAGGCCGCCCACACATTCAATATGCTTGACGCGCGCGGCGCCATCAGCGTAACGGAACGCGCAGCCTATATTGGTCGCATCCGCAATCTGTCGCGCAAGGTCGCCCAGGCTTACTATGATTCACGCGAGCAACTCGGCTTCCCAATGCTCAAGAATGACAAGGCAGTATCATGAATTCGCCCTTACTTGTTGAACTGTTTACCGAAGAACTACCACCGCGGGCCCTGCAAAAACTCGGACAGGCGTTCGCCGACAGCCTTGCGCAGGCCCTGGCCAAACAGCATCTGCTGGGTCCGGATAATGTGACCCAATGCTATGCGACCCCGCGCCGGCTGGCAGCGCAGTTAAGCAGCGTACTGGCGGTCGCCGCCGACCAGCCGTTTTCCGAAAAACTCATGCCTGTCAAAGTGGGCCTGGATGCAAATGGCCAGGCCACGCCCGCCCTGCAGAAAAAACTGGCAGCGAAAAATCTGTCGCATCTGACGCCGGCTGATCTTGCCCGCGAATCCGATGGCAAGCAGGAATACCTGGTTGCCCATGGCACTGCTGCCGGTGCGCAATTGCAAAACGTGCTGCAGGCCGCCATTGAATCGGCATTGACAGACCTGCCCATTCCCAAGGTCATGCGTTATCAATTGGCCGACGGCCAGACCAGCGTACGCTTTGTGCGGCCGGTCCATGGTCTGATCGTATTGCACGGCAGCACGGTGTTGCCCGTCACTATTCTGGGCATCGCAGCCGGCAACAGCACCCACGGCCATCGCTTCATGAGCGAAGGCCCTATCACGCTGGCCCATGCAGATGACTATGCAGCGACGCTGGCCGACAAGGGCCGAGTCATTGCCTCTTTCGAAGCGCGCCGCAGCGCCATCCGCCAGCAGCTTGATACGTCCGCAAAGGCGTTGGGTGCTTCGCTGGGTGACGAAGCAGAAGTAACGCCGCTACTGGACGAGGTCACCGCCCTGGTTGAACACCCGACCGTCTATGTCGGACAATTCGATGAAAAATTCCTGGCTGTGCCACAGGAATGCCTGATTCTGACCATGCGTCTGAATCAGAAATATTTTCCGCTGTTCGATCCGGCCAGTGGCAGGCTTATTCACAAATTCCTGATCGTCAGTAATATGCAAGTGGCCGACCCGCATCATATTGTCCAGGGCAACGAACGGGTGATCCGCCCGCGCCTGGCCGATGCCGAATTCTTTTTCGAGACTGACAGAAAGCTGCCACTGGCCTCGCGAGTGGCGCAACTGGACAATATCGTCTATCACAACAAGCTCGGCTCTCAACATGACCGTATCGAACGCCTGCGCCGCATCAGCTCGCGCCTTGCTGAAGACCTGAACGCCAATGTCGCGCTGGCCGATCGCGCAGCGCAGCTTGCCAAGGCCGACCTGACCTCCAATATGGTCGGGGAGTTCCCCGAGCTGCAAGGTATCATGGGCGGCTACTACGCCCAGGCAGACGGCGAGCCCGCCGAAGTGGTCCAGGCGCTCAACGGCCAGTACCGCACACGGTTCGACAGCCCCGTCAACAACGATAACCTGATATCGGCCATTCTGTTCATTGCTGAGCGCATTGAAACACTGGTCGGCATCTGGGGGATCGGACTCCAGCCTTCAGGTGAACGTGATCCGTTCGGGCTACGCCGCGCGGCGCTGGGCATTATCAGTGCGATAGAACAACTGGCCGCCGGTGGTTATCTGGCCACCACGCCGGCCAACCCGACGCGCTTTAATCTGCCTGCATTGCTGGCTTTTGCCATGAGCACCTTCAGTCCCGGCACACTGCACTCTGATACGGCCGACGAAGTGCTGATCTACATCTATGAACGATATCGCAATCAGCTCAGTGGCGACTATGCCAAATCAGTGGTGGATGCAGTGATCGCCGTGCAGCCTGCGCTGCAGGAAGTGGCAGCAAGGATCAAGGCCGTAACGGCGTTTGCCCAATTGCCGGAAGCAGAAAGCCTGGCAGCTGCCAATAAACGAATCGGCAATCTGCTGAAAAAAACCGAAGGCAGTCTGCCTGCCATTGATCCTTCCCTTTTCACTGAGCCGGCTGAAAAAGCGCTGTTCGATGCACTGCATGGAATCGAAGCAACAGCGCGCGCTGACGCTGCCCAGGGACATTTTGAGAAAAGTCTGGCTGCGGTTGCGCAAACGCGCAGTGCCGTGGATGATTTCTTTACTCACGTGATGGTGATGGCCGATGACCCGGCTATTCGCAATAATCGCCTGGCCCTGCTGTCGCAACTGCACGCCACCATGAATCTGGTGGCCGATATTTCAAGGCTGGCCCAATGAAGCTGGCTATTCTTGATCGCGACGGCGTCATTAACGAAGATCGGCCGGACTTCATTAAATCTGCCGATGAATGGGTGGCCCTGCCCGGCAGTCTTGAAGCCATTGCCCGTCTTAGCCGCGCCGGTTGGAAGGTGGTTGTGGCCACCAATCAGTCCGGCCTGGGACGCGGGTTATTCACGCCCGACGACCTGACCGCCATTCACCAGAAAATGCAACAGCAACTGGCTGCGTTGGGCGGCCACATAGACGCCATTTTCATGTGCCCGCATCTGCCGGATGCCGGATGCAATTGCCGCAAGCCATTGCCCGGCATGTTCCTGGAAATACTCAAACGCTATGATGCCCCCGCCCACGACGTCGTGAGTGTCGGCGATTCGCTCAGGGACATCACCGCTGCACATGTGGCCGGTTGCCAGACCTGGTTGGTGGAAACCGGCAACGGACAGAAGACCCGCAACGACCCCGGTCTGCCCGAATCTGTACAAATCAGGCCTACTCTGGCCGATGTGGTCGAAAGCTGGCTTACGGAATCCTGATCATGCTTTTTCTTCGCTCTGTTCTTTTCCTGCTTTTCCAGGCAATCACCGTTGTGCCCTACGCCATCGGCTGCATGCTGGTATTGCCGCTGCCCTTTATCTGGCGCTATCGCTATACCGCGGGCTGGCCACGCATGGTGATATGGGCCGCCAAAATATTTGTCGGTATTCGCTACGAACTCAAGGGGCTGCATAATATTCCCGATGCGCCAATTATTTATCTGAGCAAGCATCAGTCTACCTACGAAACCATGTTTTTCGCCTGGTTTCCGCGTCGGCCAGCCTGCTTCGTCTATAAAAAGGAGCTCAATTACATCCCTTTCTTTGGTTGGGGCCTGGCCAGTCTGCGCAATATAGCCATTAATCGGCAGAAGGGGAAAAATGCCATGCAGCAAGTCATGGAAATCGGCACACAGCGCCTGGCCGAAGGTCGTTCCCCGGTGTTATTTCCCGAAGGAACGCGCATCCCGCCGGGTCAGACTGGCACCTACAAACTAGGCGGCACGCGACTGGCAGTCCATGCCAATACGCCGATCATTCCGGTCGCGCATAATGCCGGGGAGTGCTGGCCCAAAAAACCGTTTACCAAAAAACCCGGCCTGGTGACCATTTCCTTTGGCCCACCCATTGAACCGGCGGGCAGGACGCCCGACGAAGTCATGAAAGAGGTGCGTGACTGGATCGAAGGTGAAATGCGCGTGCTCAATCCCGAACGCTATCATGACGTCGCAGTCTGAGCTGTTCCGAACGCCCAGCCCGAGCCTGCCCGATGGCGCACGCCTGCGCACCGTGGCAACCGTTCACGGGCTCATTACCTTTACCCTGATGCGCAGCAGGCGCCGCAGTATCGGCTTTGTGATCGGCAGCGAAGGGTTGCGTGTAACGGCGCCCTATTGGGTATCGCTGAAACAGATTGACGAGGCCGTGCTGGAAAAAGCCGAGTGGATCCAGAAGAAACTGGCCTTCTGGCGCCAACGCAACGAGACAACCGACCAGGCTCAACAGTGCTGGCTTGCCTGCACACAACTTCCGTATCTGGGCGCGACCATTTCAATTGACATTGATGCAGGCGCGCGCCAGGCGCGCTTCGATGGCGACCACTTTGCCCCCCAGGTCCAGGACACGCTTTGGCTTGCCTTACCGGACAATGCCAGTGCAGAACAACGGCGCGCCGCCGCAGCCCACTGGCTGCAGACGCAGGCGCAACAGTATTTTGACCAGCGCATCCACGCGCTTGCGAACAATGCCGGCCTGCGGTTCCAGGCATGGCGGCTGTCGCGCGCCCGTGCCCGCTGGGGCTCATGCAATAGCAGCGGCAGCATTCGCCTGAACTGGCGGCTGATTCACTTCACGCCGGATATTATTGACTATGTCATTGCGCATGAACTGGCCCATTTGAAACAAATGAACCACAGCGCTCGGTTCTGGCAACAAGTCGGCATCATCCTGCCGGGCTACGAAGCGGCCATGCAGAAACTGAAAACGACCGATATGTCCACTCTGCCCGCCCTGCAAGCCTGACACGCAACGTGATGGCCGCCCGATCTTCATTCACAGGGCGATACCATTCAACCTATTTCCTGGCTCGCAACGCATTGCACCGTGATCATTTGAACAGGCAATTGAATGCTGCGCGCTGCCCGTTTTTTGCCGGTGAAGTTGCAACAATGCACCATCTGCAAACACCGCCATATGACAATTGCAAAACCACCGGCGCCGGCGCGCAAACAACCATCCAAACTCACTGACGGACCGACTGCGCACACGACGATCGTGTATGATAGAAACTCGCGTCCGCGGGACGCAAATACATCATCATTATTACGAGGACAACATGCAATTTCTACACACCATGTTACGCGTCGGCGACCTGGAACGATCCATTGAATTCTATACCAATGTTATCGGTATGAAACTGCTGCGACGCTCGGAAAATCCTGAATACAAATACAGCCTGGCCTTCCTGGGTTTTGAAGCCAATCCTCACCAAGCCGAACTGGAACTGACCTATAACCACGGGGTTACCGAATACGATATGGGCGATGCCTATGGCCACATTGCAATCGGTGTACCCGATGCCTATGCCGCCTGTGAGGCCGTCAAACAGGCCGGCGGCAACGTCACACGCGAAGCCGGTCCAGTCAAGGGCGGCACAACGGTTATTGCGTTCGTGCAGGATCCTGACGGATACAAAATCGAATTGATCGAGAGAAAAAATTTGACAGCAGCCGGCACAGGCCTGCGTTGAACTCAGCCGTTTATCACATATAGCATAACGGCTGCCCGCCGTTGAGTCCGTCCAAGGAATCGCCTACATGACTACGCAGCTTAGCACCAGACGTCGTACCAAGATTGTTGCCACACTGGGCCCCGCCACCGCATCCGAAGCCCAGATCGAAGCCATGATCCTGGCGGGCATGAACGTTGCCCGCTTTAATTTTTCTCACGGCGAGGCGCAAGACCATCGCGAACGCGCCCGGATCATTCGCAAGCTGGAAACCAAGCTTGACGTACATATTGCAATTCTGGGCGACCTGCAGGGTCCGAAAATCCGGATCGCCCGCTTTGAAAACCAGAAAGTCATGCTGGAACTGGGCCAGGAATTCATCCTGTCCAACGACTATCCTTATGACAAGGGCACGGCGCAAATCGTCGGCATCGATTATCCCGAACTGGTTACCGATTGCCGACCCGGTGACGAATTGCTGCTGGATGATGGTCGGATCATACTTGAAGTGGTGCGAATCGAAGGCCAGAACGTCTACACGACGGTCACCTCCGGTGGCGAACTATCCAACAACAAGGGCATCAATCGGCGCGGCGGCGGATTGTCGGCACCAAGCCTGACAGAAAAAGACAAGGCCGATATTATGCTGGCCGCAGAGATTGGCGTGGATTTTGTTGCCGTCTCTTTTCCACGCTATGGCCGGGATATGGAAGAAGCCCGGCGCCTGGTTCAGCAGGCTGGCAGTTCGGCCTGGATCATTGCCAAGATCGAGCGGGCCGAGGCGGTTGCCGATGACCAAGCCCTGGACGAGCTGATTACTGCCAGTGACGGCGTCATGGTTGCGCGCGGCGACCTGGGCGTGGAAGTGGGCGACGCCGAGCTGGTCGGCATCCAGAAAAAAATCATTCGCCACGCTCGCACCTTGAACAAATTTGTGATTACCGCCACGCAGATGATGGAATCGATGATCAATCATCCGTTCCCGACCCGCGCCGAAGTGTCCGATGTCGCCAACGCTGTGCTCGATTACACCGATGCTGTCATGCTGTCCGGTGAAAGCGCTTCGGGCCTGTATCCGGTGGAAACGGTCAAGGCCATGGCGCGCATCTGCGTGGGCGCCGAAAAACATCCGACCACCACGCAATCGGGCCACCGACTGGGCGAAACGTTTACACGCTTTGATGAAACCATCGCGCTGGCGGCCATGTATGCGGCCAACCATTTTCATCAGGTGCGCGCCATTATCTCGCTCAGCGAAAGCGGCCATACTCCGCTTATCATGTCGCGCATTCGTTCGGGCATTCCCATTTACTGCCTCACCCCACATGACAGCACCCGCAACCGCGTTGCCATGTTCCGTGGCGTATATCCGGTCCACTTTGATCCGGCCGCAGTCACGCAGGCCGATGTAGCGCGGGCCGCGATGGCGCAACTGCTTAAATATCAACCACTCGATCGCGGCGACTGGGTGCTGCTCCTGCAAGGAGACCATTACGGCGTGATCGGTGCAACCAACAGCATGAAACTGCTCTGCATGGATGATTTTCTTGATGACTGAACCACTTTATATCGTGATTGCCCCGGACTCGTTCAAAGAGAGCCTGTCCTCGTCCGGGGTCGCGCAGGCCATTGCCGATGGCATCAAAACAGTGGCCCCTGATGCCACCCTGGTGCTGATGCCGATGGCCGACGGTGGCGAAGGAACCGTTGAAGCCATTGCCGGCAGCACCGGTGCCCCGCTGCAGACGCTGGACACAGTCAACGCGCTGGGTGAACCGATTACGGCAGCCTGGATCATGCTGCACGACGACACCGCCGTAATTGAAATGGCCAGCGCGGCAGGTCTAGAACAGATTGCCGAAGATAAACGCGATGTGCGGCGCGCCAGCACCTATGGCCTGGGTCAGTTGGTCTCTGCAGCCCTGGATCAGGGCGCCCGGCGAATTGTACTGGGGCTTGGCGGTTCGGCCACCAATGATGCCGGCACCGGCCTGCTGTGCGCACTGGGCATCCGATTTCTGGACAAGGCCGGCAAGCCGCTGGAACAGGGGCCTGCTGCCCTTTACGAACTGGCCACCATTGATCTATCCGATCTGGATCCCCGGGTTGCCAAAACAGAATGGCTGATTGCCTCGGATGTAAACAATCCCTTATGTGGCGATCATGGTGCTTCGGCCATCTTCGGTCCGCAAAAAGGCGCCAGCGCGGACGATGTGCAATTTCTGGATGCGGCGCTGAGCCACTTTGCCGATATGACGGCACAGGCGACCGGCCATGATGTGCGTGAACAACCTGGCGCCGGTGCTGCCGGCGGGCTGGGCTTTGCGGCTCTGGCCTATCTGAAAGCGGTGTTCAAGCCCGGCGTGGAGGTGGTGGCCGAATATGCAGGCCTGGACGAGCACATACAAAAGGCCGATCTGGTCATTACCGGTGAAGGGCGACTGGATGCGCAAACCCTGCGTGGCAAGACCATCGCCGGTATCGCCGCCCTGACCCAAAAGCATCAAGTGCCACTGATCGCACTGGCCGGCTCATTGCATGAAGACTTTGCCAAAGTCTATGATGGCGGTATTACGGCGGCGTTCAGTTTGCCCGGTGGGCCGATGTCGCTGAAAGACACCATGCAGCAGACCCGACAGTTGTTGATGCAACGTAGCCGGGATATTGTTGCGGTTTTTCTGGCGGGGCGCCACGCCCGGTGAGAACGCAAGTGCGCGGGCGCGCGATTGAAACGCATACGCCTGCCCACTGTTGAACAGCGTCGCTGAACACTGTCGCTAAGCAATGTCGTATAACAATTAAAAGTCGGGTCAAAAAGCCGGGGCAGCGCCTCTGGCTGCATGCCGGCAACGCCACAGATCATGAAGCAACGGGATTCACGCTGCAACGCGTGCCGTCAGGCCAGCACGCCCTGCTCGACAAGGTAGTCAGCCAGGCGGATATAGTCGGCCACCGACAATTCTTCTGCCCTGGCGGTCTCTTTGATATCCACCCGAACCCAGTCTATTTGCCAGTCTGCCAGCACCCGACGCAACATTTTGCGCCGCTGTGAAAACGCCCGCGCCACCACCTGAGAGAACGCGCGTTCGCTTTTTGCCTGTGCGCGCGTTGGCGGCAAAGGCACCATACGTACGATGGCAGAGGTAACTTTGGGAGGCGGGTCAAACGCCTCGGGCGGCACATCAAACAGATGCCGCATATCGTAGCGCACCTGCAACATGACCGAAAGCCTGCCGTAATCACCGTCACCGGGATGGGCCACCATGCGCGCGATGACCTCTTTCTGCAGCATGAAATGCTGATCGCGAACATGATCGGCAAACGCGACCAGATGAAATAGCAATGGGCTGGAAATATTGTAGGGAAGATTGCCGACAACACGCAGGTCTTTGCCGAAAGCGGCAAAATCCACCGTCAGGGCGTCGGCTTCATGCACTGTAAGCCGCTCTGGGGCAAAGCGCTTGCGCAGACGCGCAGCCAGATCACGATCTATCTCGATCACATCCAGATGCGCAACGCGGTCATGCAACGGCCCGGTGAGCGCAGACAGGCCCGGTCCGATTTCAATGACCTTATCGTCTCGTGCAGGGCTAACCGCCCGCACAATGGATTCAATCACACTTTCATCGGTCAGGAAATTCTGACCGAAACGCTTGCGGGCCTGATGGACTGCCATTCTTATTCTGCTCTAGGGCTGGCTTTTCTGTTGCGTCAGACGGTTGTCAATATACGCTTTGGCTCGCAACTGCTGCAGCCAGTCTTCGTAGACCGGCTCTGCACGTTTCTGGAACAGCGATTGACGCGCCAGGTTGCGGCGGATTTCGGGCTGTTTGTCCGAGCTGCGACGGTCTTCGACCGTGATCAGATGCCAGCCGAACTGCGAGCGCACGGGCACACTAAGCTGGCCAGGCTGCAAGGCGTTCATAGCCTTCTCGAAGGCAGGATCGGAAACGCCTGGTGGAATCCAGCCGATTTCTCCGCCCAGTGGCGCTGAGGTGTCCTGCGAGAATTTCTTGGCTGCGTCCTCGAATGACATGCCGCCTTCGATCTGATTGCGAACGTCATTGATTTTTGCATGGGCCTGCTGGTCAGAAAAGACTGGTGTGATCTTGACCAGAATATGTTTTACCTTGGTCTCGGTAATGTTCACCGGCCCCTGCTGCTTGGCCATTTTTTCTATAGGTGGCACCGGCGGCGGTGGCGGTGCCGGCGGCTGCACGGTCACGACCCGTTTGTTTTCCTGCACCAGGCCACGCCGCTCTACTACCTTGAGAATGTGAAAACCATTGGGCGCCTTGAAAACGCCGGTGGTGCGTCCATCCGGTACTTTTTTCGTGACATTCACAAACAGCGATGGCCAGTCTTCGAACATGCGGATACCCAGGTTACCCCCCGCTGCCGCTTCGGGCCCGTCGGAATATTCCTTGGCTACACTTTCAAAGCTTGACCCGCGACGTAGTTTTGCCATCGCCGCATCTGCTTTCTTGCGCGCGGCGGCAACCACATCCTCTGGCGAGTTATCAGGCACGCGAATATAAATATGCTGCAGGGCAACTGCCTTGGGAACAAACGAGCGCTCGACCACGACTTGCTTCTGCGGTGGCGGCTTGGGCTGACTCTGTCTTTCGGCTTCCCGACCAGGCAAAATACCCGTCGGATTTTGTTTCAAAAACGCATCAATATCGGACTCGTTGACATTGACACGACTTTGAATGATCTTGGTACGCAATTCTTCCATAACCATTTCGTTACGCAGATTGCGAATATAGTCATTCCAGTTCAAGCCCATCTGCTCAATCGCCGGCCGCAACTTTTCAGGCGGCAGGTTGTTGCGCTGGGCAATATTGGCCATGGCCTCAGACACCTGTGCATCAGTAACCTTGATGCCATATTGCTCGGCATCCTGGCGCATGAGTTTTTCGTCAATCATCGCCTGCAATACCGTCTGCTGAGCCTGGCTCTGGCCGCCAGTAGTCATGCGGTTGCTGGCCATCCGTTGTTGCAGCTCGCGCATGGTAATGATTTCATTATTGACCACGGCCGCAATACCATCAGCGAATTGCCCTGGTGCACGCTGCTGCGACGTTCCGCTTTTTTTCGCCTGCTGCGCCTGCGCTGCCGGCGGCATAGCAATAAAAATAGCGGGGATGGCGAGAGCAACTGCTGTTCGCATGAAACCCAATTTACGCATTATTCATACCTTTCAAATGATGTCCTGGCCGGAACGGGGGTGTTGACACTTTCGTATCCGGGCACATTCTGTCTTAACAAGTCCATAGGATCTTTCCCGACCGAGCCCAACCCTGCCAATTCCAACTGAAAGAATATAGCAGAATTCGAATCTTCTTTCGAAACGGCGTAACGTTTCAAAACAACTCGCCCGGTCCAGCAGCAGTCGCCTTTATACTCGACACCCAGAATATGCTGGGTGACACGGCTTTCCTTGAGGGAGTAATCAACCCGGCCCACGCCGTACAGTTTGCTGGTAAAGGGCCACTGGCCGGCAAAGCTGACCGTTTCCTTGCCCTGCAACTGGTAGGACAGAGGATTGCCCTGATTGATATCGGTACGCTCCTCATCCGCATAGGGGTCACGCTGGTAACGATAGGACAGCGACAGCGTAGTCAGGCGCTTGGGCGTCCATTTGGCTGCGGCGTAAACCTGGGTTGTCTTGCCTTGATACGGGTCGATCTGCAAGGCAGCCTGGGTCGTAAATTTATTGGTCAGCGCCGCTTCTGCGCCGAAGATCCAGTCAGACCGGGTGCCGGTGCGCGGAGATTCAAACGGCAAGGTGACGCGTTGCGAATCAAAATACACGCGCTGCGCCACTTGCAATGCAAGGCGTTGGAACCCGGTGTCCCGGTCAAACCAGCGCGAAGTCAGGCCCAGCGTGACCTGATTGGCGTTGTTGATTCGATCCCATCCCCCGTTATAACGGTTTTCGGAAAAAGCACTGGCAAACCCGAACTGGCTCACATCCGTGTCAAAAATGGGGATGTCGCTCTGGTCCTGGTAAGGAATGTACAGATAATAAAGCCGCGGCTCCAGAGTCTGCGTAGACGGATATCCGAAAAGCGTGGTCTCACGCTCGAATGTCATGCCGGCATCCAGAGACACAATGGGCAAAACGCGCGATACCGAACGCCGCTGGTTACCGCTTTGGCTGTAGAACGAATACTGGCCATAACGCGTATACCAGTCGGTTTCGTACTGGGACGCATGCAGGCCGATTTTGGGAGTAATGTACCAACCGGGCCTGACAATGGGGTAACTTAATGTGGAATAGGATGTAAAGCGCGTTCCATTCGGGCGCAAATGACCTTCTGTCTGATCAATGACTTCGTCGCTCAGTTTGGAGCCAAAATACGTGGGGTATTCAAATCGGGTCAGCGTATTAGTGGTTTCCATATCCAGGCCATGCCAATCAAAACGCGCACCATGGACACGCAATTCTGGCACTTTCTCGTATTGGCCGTAAATGTCGGTCGTCGTGGCATCCTGCAAGGTCTGGTATTTCTGAATCTGCAGATAACCATCCCAGTATTTGTAGCCAGAGAACCCGAGCGTGACATTCCGGTTCAGATAGGTCTTGTCCGCCTGGGTGATGGTCGTCATGTCCGTGAAATCACGGTAATAATCATCATCAGAGACTGCATTCCAGTCTACCGACAGGTTGAAATTGAGCCCCAGCACGGACCCGAGCGATTGCAGGTGCCGCCAGGAAAACATCCAGCGGGACCGATCCAGCTCGTTATCCCTGTGCATATAGGTGCCGGTCAGCGTACCGGAATAATTCGGCTGCAGATAACGGAACTCTGCGCCAAGTTGCGGACCGCGTTTGCTAAGGTAGCGCGGGGTCAGCGTCAAATCATACTGTGGCGCAAGATTGATAAAATACGGGACGGAAAGATCCAGACCGCTGCGTGAGGTCATGCCGTAGGTCGGCGTCAGAAAGCCGGTTTTTTTCTCTGCGCGGATCGGAAAGGTCAGATACGGAGACCACATCACCGGCACGCCTTTGATATACAGCGTGCCGTCTTCGGCAATCCCTTCGTTCTCATCGTTGTACAGATCGACGTTGCTCGACCGGATCTGCCAGAACGGCTCGTCGCAGCTGCAGCCGCTGTACGTAGCATCGGTCAGGTTGAGATGATTGTCGTCAATGATATTGGCCTGGCTGGCCTTGCCCTGGCCACCGGTGGCCAAACTGTATACCGGCGACGTGATGGTGCCGTTCACCTTGTCGATGTTATAACGCAGTCCCGGGCCGGTAATCAGGTTGCCGTCGCGAAACAGGCGGGCATTACCAAGTGCCGTAACCGTGCCGGTGCTTCGGTCATAGTTAATGTTATCGGCCTTCAGAATGGCATCGGGCCGACGAATCTGTGACTTGCCGTCCAGGGTAATGGTATTGGTGTTGTTGGTGATGTCCGCACGTGCGCTATCGGTGAACGTGACGATCTCATCGTTGTTAAGTGCCGGACTGGCGAGCATCGGCGATACATACAGCCGTGGCGCGGATGTCTGGCCCACTCCGGGCACCGACACACCGGTCTGGGCAAAAGCAATCGGGGATACGGTCAGAAGAAATAGGTGACAGATCTTTCGCACTGTGCTTTTTACCGGAAATAATTGAAGAAACCTGTCCTGTTACCCTGTTTCCCGGGACTGAGACGGGAAAATCATACTGCAACATGCATCGCCAGGAGATCGGGTCTTGTCAGACTCCCTGATGATGCAGGACAAACCAGAGGATACCGCATAAAATATCGGTAACCTGCAGTTTTTACATTAGCCCGTTATTATAGTTATCTACCGCAGGCAACGGCAATGCCCGCCCGATTTACCGAAATAAAAATCAGAACCGGGCCCAACCCACTGATATCACATACTTTTTCACGACAAGCATTCATGACGACGTCCGCAGCTCCTTCCACTCCCTCCGGCAGTTCCACTCAAGCCGTGACCGATACCCCTGCGACCGATAGCCGCTACGCATTGGTGCAGACTTGGCTGGCCCCGCTTACAGAAAAATACCGCATTCGCACCGACAGCCTGCGCCCTGCATCCAGCGACGCCAGCTTTCGCCGGTATTTCCGGGTGGATACGGAAGCGGACAGCCTGATCATCATGGACGCCCCTCCAGCCCATGAGGACTGCCGCCCGTTTGTGGATATTGCCACGCGCCTGGACCAGGCGAAACTGAACGTGCCGAAAATTCTGGAGGCGCAAATTGACCAGGGCCTGCTGCTGTTGAGCGACCTGGGTCACGATACTTATTACCAGCGCATTGTGCACGGGATGGATGACGCGACCCTGCAGGCGCACTACCTGAGCGCGCTAGAGGCGCTGGTCAGGATGCAGCAAGTGCCGTCCGATCATCTGCCGGCCTACGACAGCGCCAAGCTGCGCGACGAACTGTTGCTGTTTCCCGACTGGTATGTGGCGCGCCACTGCAATGCCGAACTGTCGGATCAGGAACGCGCGGCGCTGAACACGATCTTCGATAACCTGTCGGCGCATAATGCCCGACAGGCGACCTGCTTTGTCCACCGGGATTTCCATTCACCGAACCTGATGATCAACGATCATCCGGAAAACGGCGCCGGCCCAGGCATCATAGACTTCCAGGATGCCGTGTGCGGGCCTGTTTCCTACGATCTGGTGTCGCTGGTGATGGATGCACGCACCACCTGGGAAGAACCGCGGCAACTGGACTGGGCGATCCGCTACTGGGAACAGGCCAAGAAGGCCGGCATTCCCGTTCCCGCAGATTTCGCCGACTTTCACGTTGACTATGAATGGATGGGATTGCAGCGCAATTTACGCATCCTGGGTGTTTTTGCCCGCCTCTCTATCCGCGATGGCAAATCCCATTACCAGCAGCATATGCCCCGAGTCAACGCCTACGTACGTCAGGTCGCCGCCCGCTACAATGCCTTCCGTCCGCTGTTGCGACTGCTGGACCGCCTGGACAACATCGAAACGAAAGTAGGATATACATTTTGATTCAAACCATGATTCTTGCGGCAGGACGCGGCGAACGCATGCGCCCGTTGACCGATACCCTGCCCAAACCCCTGCTGCCCGTCAACGACAAACCGCTGATCGTCCACCATCTGGAACGCCTGGCTGCCGTGGGCATTACCGATATCGTTATTAACCACGCGTGGCTGGGCGACCGCCTGGAGACCGCACTGGGCGATGGCAGCCAGTTTGACGTGGCGATTCAATACTCCCGCGAGGCCATTGCACTGGAAACTGCCGGCGGCATCGCCCATGCCCTGCCACTGCTGGGCGATCAGCCGTTTCTGGTGATCAACGGCGATGTCTGGTGCGACTGGAACCCTATGCAGGCCGTCAGCGTGGTCAACAGATTGCACGATTCGCCGACTCAGGCGTGGCTTCTGATGGTAGATAATCCCGAGCATCACCCCGAAGGCGACTTCCGCCTGGACGCGCAAGGCTATCTGCACCCCCGTCAGAACGGCGACAAAGCCCTGACCTACGCCGGTATAGGCGTATTTCACCCCAGCCTGTTCCGCAATATCGACAACGGTCAACCGGCGCCGCTGGCGCCGCTGCTGCGCATGGCGATGGCAACTCGTTCGGTCGAGGGTTATCACTACAGCGGCCAATGGACCGATGTCGGCACGCCGGCACGTCTGACCGAACTTGACGGGCAACTGCGCACCACCCGCTAAATTGTCAGTGGAAAATGTACAATACGTTACTGTTGATATTCGGATGAAACACCCATGTTTGGATCTTCTAAAAGAGCCACCTTCAAGCCTTCTGTTTTTGAAACAAGCAGCCGTCGCCGTCACCGCCGCATGCCGCCGTGGGTGGGCATACTGTTTACCGGCGTTATTATCGGTGCGGGCGGCTACTGGTTTTTGCAAACCAATTACGGCCCCAAGCGCCTGAGCCTGGACGAATCCAATAAGCTGACCAGCGAAGTCACTTCGCTCTCGACCGACCGCCAGCAGTTGCAATCACAATTGGAATCGGCCACACAGCAACGCGACACCCTGCAGTCGCAGCTGGAATCACAGACCGCGTCACTGACCAAAGCCCAGGCACAGATCAAAGACCTGGCCAACAATCTGGCGCTGATCAAAAAAGTTATTCCTGCAGACCCAAGCGGCAGTGCGCTGGGCATTCGCGTTGGCGAATTTACCGGCCCTGTGGGCAAGCTTCATTACAGTATGCTGCTCATGAAGAAAAATGAACAGGATCCCGATTTGCAGGCATCCATCGAATTTGCGGTCAATGGCCGCTACCGCAATGGCCGTTCCGGCACCGCTGAACTGGATCCGATCATGCTTGACGTAACTGATTTCCAGCAAGCAGCGGGAACACTGGAGATCCCCCCCACAATGACTGCTCGCCGGGTTACGGTTAAAATCACAGATGTGGCAACCGGAAAGGTTTTAACCACACGCACTTTCCAGGTCAGCCGCTAATGCACTGCGCAAACGGCCGATCTTTCTGATTTCATTGTATTTCGACCGCTTGCGCTCCTTTCCACCCTTTGGCAAGATGAGGCACTATGGACAAGCAACTGACAAAAATTCTCGTCGTCGATGACGATCCTGCCCTGCGCCAGCTTCTCGCGGAATATCTGAACCGTCATGGTTACGATACCCTGCTTGCACCCGACGCCAGCGATATTACCCAGCGTATAACCAAATTCTCACCTGACCTGATCGTGCTGGACCGCATGCTGCCCGGTGGCGACGGTGTGGAAACCTGCCGCAGGCTGCGTGCCCAGAATGAAGATATTCCTGTCATTCTGCTCACGGCCAAGGACGAAACGGCAGATCGCATTATCGGTCTCGAATCCGGCGCCGACGACTATATTGGCAAACCCTTTGACCCGCGCGAGCTGCTGGCACGCATCGAAACCGTGCTGCGACGTAAAAAAGGCGCCTCGGCGCTGGTCAAGGAAACCCCTGTGCATTTCGGCCCCTTTACCTTTGATCCGGCGCGCCGCCAGTTGTTCAAGGACAGCGTCCAGGTCAAGCTGACCGGCGGTGAAATCAACCTGCTCGAAGCCCTGGTCAAGAACTCCGGCAAACCACTGTCCCGCGAACGGCTGCTTGCACTGGCGCGCGATGACGACGAAGGCGAACGCAACGACCGCGCCATCGATATCGCCATTCTGCGTCTGCGTCGCGCCGTCGAAGACGATCCTAAAGACCCGCGCTGGATTCAGACTGTCTGGGGCATTGGCTACCGATTCTCTCCTGACGCATGATAAAACCTTCGCTGTGGCCGCGCTCCTTGCGGCTGCAGATGATCCTCTTCATTCTTGGCACTGTGATTCTAGTGCAGTTGGGTAGCTTCACAGTCGGCAACTATATCAAGGAACGTTTCCTGGAAGATATCGTTGTCAATTACCTGTCTACCACCATCCGTACGCTACGCTCAGCCGTATCGCAGATTCCTGAAAACCGCCGCGCCGAATTCATTATCGAGGCATCCCAAAAGCGCTGGTACCTGCTTTCGCGTGCCGACCCCTATGCCAATCGCCGACGCCGCGGTGGCACACTTGACTCCTCCATCGCACCACCGCCGCCGCCTGTGCCGGAAGCGGCCCGTGAAGTGGAGCGCGCCCGTCGCCAGGCAGCCCAGAAACCGCCCCCAGGGCCGTCGCACCTTGCCCAGCAGCCCAGCAGCGATATCCTGAAAATCGTCAAGCGGCTCAATATGGAGCTGGATGACGGCACGCGAGTCGGGCTGACGCGCGGGCCGACACCGCGCATGTTCATTTCACTGCAATCGGACGATGACGGCACGCAATTCATCCGCGAATGGCTGGTCATTCCGTTGGACCGTATCCAGCCGCCAAACATGCATGCAATTACCATTGCCTGGCTGAGCCTGACGGGCCTGCTATTGATTCTGACCGCCGGGTTCGCCTGGCATATCACGCGCCCCCTGACCCGTCTCACCCTGGCTGCAGACAAGCTGGCGCAAGGACGGCCGGAACGCGTCACACCGGCCGGTCCGACTGAAACCCGTCAGCTCGGCGAACGCTTCAACGCCATGCTGGATGCGCTGGAAGAATCCAAGGCAGTCCAGCAAACCCTGCTGGCCGGACTGCCCCATGATCTGAAAAGCCCGCTGGCGCGCATGCGACTGCGCGTAGAACTGACCGATGACACGACGTTCAAGGAAGGCATGCGCAACGACGTGCATGAAATGCAGGACATGATTGACCAGTTCATCAGCTATGTGCGGGGATCGGACCTGGCCACCTATAAGTTCCAGTCCGTCAATATCTGTGATTGGGTTGAGGAGCGTGTCGCTTCCTGGCACGATGCTGGCAGCCCGGTACATCTGCGTCCCCTGCCTGCCACAACAGCCTATGTCAGCGCCGATACCTTATCCCTGGGGCGCGTTCTGGACAATCTGATCAGCAACGCCCTCAAGCACGGTCGTCCACCGGTAGATGTCTGCCTGACGCTGACCGCCGACCAGGCGATGCTATCTGTCGCCGATCATGGCGACGGGATTCCGGCAGAACGCCGCTCGGAAGCACTGCGCGCGTTTTCGCGCCTGGATTCGGCCCGGACCATGACCGGCAGCGTCGGCCTGGGGTTATCACTCGCAGAAACCATCGTCAGTGCGCATAACGGCAAGCTCACGCTGGACAGCAGCGACAGTGGCGGCCTGCTGGTGACGGTCACCCTGCCCCAGGTTAATCCGCCCGTTTCATAAACGATACATCTTTTGCCTTGCGCTCCTTACCCAGCATATCTCGGTAGTACCACAGCGTAACCAGCGGCAGCACCACCAGGAACAATGCAAAGGCCACGACCAGCAAACGGGTTGTACCCAGGCTGGTCACACTTTCCCAAATGGTCAGTTCATCCAATACAAAAAACGGGAAAACACTGAACACCAGTCCGGCAATCACGCTCAAAACAATCAGAACGGTAAGAATGAATGGCAACCAGATAAGCAGGCGCACGCGCTGCACCTTGCGCACCACCAGTTCGATCAGCACGAACATGGCAAGCAAGGCAAACCAGCCGATCAGTACCGCCGGCAGTCTGGTCGTTTCAGTCCACTTGAAAAACACCCCGCCATTGACCATGCCCAGCGCCACAGACACGGCCACCACGCCCGCAGCGGTCAGACGGGACGCCCGACGCACCCATCCCCGGGCCTGCAATTGCAGATCGTCTTCGACCCGCATAAGCAGCCAGGCCGCGCCCAGCAGCACGAATGTCGCCACAGTGCACAACGCAATGAATACAGAAAACAATTGGCTGCCCAGCTCGGTACCGAAATTGACGGCGATACGGCCAAGCACCAGCCCCTGCCCGAAAGCGGTCAACAGCGAGCCAACAGCGAAGGCGGCGGCGAACACCGAGCGGCCCCCTGCCAGCGCGCGCAGCCGGAACTCATAGGCGACGCCTCGCAACAACGTGCCGGCAGCCAGCAACATCAACGGCAAATACAAGGCGCCGCTTACATACGCCCATGCCTTGGGAAAGGCCGACAGCAAGATGGCACAACCGATGAAAATCCAGAAGACGTTCATGTCGCGCCATGGGCCAAGGAACGTGAACATCCGGGCCCGCTGCTCAGGCGTAGCAAAAGGCATCAGCATTCCCACACCCAGATCGAAGCCGTCCAGGACGGCCCCGGCGATGGACACACCAAGAAACACGGTAAAACACAGCAGCGGCATCCAGAAGCCAGGATCGTAGCTATTGAGCCCCAAAGAGCCCGCTAATGTATCGATCATGCCGTTCTCCGAATTTTACGCACGGGCACGACGCCATAGCGGGCGGCGCGACGCGCCAGGAAGATGAAACCGGCCAAAATCACGGCGAACAACAACCACATGACAACGGTGACAGCGCCGATCAGCACTACGCCCTGCTCACTGCTGAGCGCCTCGGCGTAGGTCACCAGCCCATGCACGAAATACTGGCCATCGCGCAGCGACAGCAAGACATGCGTCAACCACAGCACCAGCCAGCTCGCAGGCGCGACCCATACCAGCACGTGCTGCGCCCAGCGCGGCAGTTTGCCAAAATCGCTGCGCCGCTTCAGATACCAGCACCACTGGACCAGAGACACCAGTGCAAGCAGCAGGAGCAAGCCGAGCACAAGTTTTTGCGCCCAAAGCCCGATGATCGGCAGCGGCGCTGCCTGCCGGAACAGTTCGGTTTGAAAAACAGCGCCGCTGGCAGCCAGCAAGCCCAACCCCAGGGTGGTCAACCCGGTGCCTATGCTAAATCCCAGCTGTTCGGCCGCATTCAAGGGTTTGGTCAGGGCCTCGCTGGCGCTGATTGATACCATCAGCCCGCCAACGCCCAGGCAACCCAGTGCGGTCATGAAGGCGACGCGGTGCCAGGCCTGGGCCTGCAGGATAAACACACGCCAGTCAGTCAGGGTAAGCGGGACGGTGTCAGGCGCCAGTCCGGCCGGAAAATGCAGCCAGCTCTGAAAACAGATCAACAGCACGGCGATCACCGTCAGGCCGAGCGCGGCCAACAGTACAAAAACGCTATGTAACCAGGATAAAAGTGTCCCCTGGCGATACAACATGACGTCCGTCACGAACAGTTTAATGATGAATGTGCTTGCAGCGATCAGGACGATAAGCGGACCGCTGACGGGCCCCAGCCGCACGAACAGATTGGGCCATAAGGCGCCAGACTGGATCAGGAGAAACACCATGCCCAGCAGCGAAACGGTCATCGAAAGCGCGAAAATACGCACCCAGAAGCGATACATATCCATCCAGCGCCCGTCGGCAGCCTTGCGATGCGTCATGCATTTACAAAACAGCAGCAACCAGCCTAAGACGACCGTACACAGTCCGAAAACGGAAAAATAGGAGAGCGAACTGAAAAACTGCAGTTTTGCCAGCTGTAATGATGAAATATCCCACATTCTCGATAGCAGTTTAAATTTCGGGGCAGTTGAGCGATTCCCATGAGTCTAACCGCTGAACATGGCAAAATGGTCGATATTATCGATTTACTGAAATTTTAAAATATGTCCGCCTCAACGCCAGAGCTTCCTGCCGCCAATTTTTTGCGAACCATCATTGAAAACGATCTGAGCAACGACCGCTATCAATCAAAAAGATGGGCCGGTGAACCCGGCCCAGCTTCGGTTTTGCAGAATGCACCGAAAGATCCGGCCCGCATCCGTACCCGTTTTCCGCCCGAGCCCAATGGCTACCTGCATATCGGGCACGCCAAAAGCATCTGCCTGAATTTCGGCCTGGCCCGCGATTATGGCGGCATCTGCCATTTACGCTTTGACGACACCAATCCGGAAAAGGAAGAGCAGGAATATGTGGATGCCATTGACGACACGCTCGACTGGCTGGGTTTTACCACCAAAGGGCCCGATGGCGAGGAAAACCGCTATTTCGCCAGTGATTACTTTGGCTACATGTACGACTTCGCCGAAGCGCTGATCAAGGGCGGTTATGCCTATGTCGATGAACAGTCTCCTGAACAGATCCGGCTCAACCGCGGCACGCTTACCTCGGCCGGCGTCGATTCGCCCTGGCGTGATCGCTCGCCCGAGTCCTCACTGACGCTGCTGCGTGAAATGAAAGCGGGCAAGCACCCTGACGGCAGCCTGGCGCTGCGCGCCAAAGTGGACATGGCCTCGCCCAATATCAATATGCGGGATCCGGTGCTGTATCGTATTCGCCATGCGGCACATCACCGCACAGGCAACGACTGGTGCATCTACCCCATGTACACTTACGCCCATCCGATAGAGGATGCGCTCGAAGGCATCACCCATAGCATCTGTACCCTGGAATTTGAAGACCAGCGGCCATTTTATGACTGGGTGCTGGCCCGACTGATGGAACTGGGCCAGTTGCGCGATCCGCTACCCCGTCAGTATGAATTTGCGCGCCTGAACCTCAAGCATGTGGTGACCAGCAAGCGTAAACTGCTGCAACTGGTGCGTGAAGGCCATGTTACCGGCTGGGATGATCCGCGCATGCCCACCCTGGCCGGGCTGCGCCGCCGCGGCTATACGCCGTCTTCCCTCAAGCTTTTCTGTGATCGCCTGGGTGTATCCAAGTCCGACTCGCGGATTGACTATAGTCTGCTTGAGCAGGCCCTGCGCGATGACCTTGATCCGATTGCCGATCGCAGTGTAGCTGTGCTCGATCCGATCAAGCTCATTATCACCAATTATCCCGAAGGCCAGACCGAAGAGTGCAGCGCCCCGCGCAACCCGCACGACGCGCAGGCCGGCCGGCGCCAGTTCCCCTTTTCGCGCGAATTGCTGATAGAACGCGACGACTTCCGCGAAGAGCCGCCCAAAAAGTATTTCCGCCTGTTCCCCGGCAATACCGTCAGGCTCAAATATGCCTATGTAATCAAATGCACTGGTTTTGACAAAGACGAGTCCGGCAACATTACGCATGTGTATGCCGACTATCTTCCCGACACAAAAAGCGGTACACCGGGCGCCGACAGCGTCAAGGTCAAGGGCAATATCACCTGGATCAGCGCGGTCCATGCCGTGCCAGCGACGGTCATGCTCTACGACCGACTCTTCACCGACGCGTCTCCCGACAGCGGCGAGAAGAATTTCCTTGATTATCTGAATCCCGACTCGGTGCAGCGCGTCAACGCCTGGCTCGAACCGGGCTTTACCGCCACACCCGGCGCCCGCTGGCAATTTGAGCGGCTGGGCTATTTTGTGGCAGATTCCAAAGACTCCACTCCTGAAAACCCGGTATTGAACCGCTGTGTTACGCTGCGGGATTCATGGTCCTAATTTATTAAAGTGAATTGAAACGTGGCTTCCAAATCCTCTTTCTCTGCCCTCGAATTCAAAAGCGCTTCGCTTTTCGTTGTCCGGATCGAACTTAAAAGTACCGATACGGCAGCACTGCAGCAAGCGCTGGAACAGAAAATGGCCGAAGCCGGCAGCCTGTTTGAACACGAACCGGTTGTCCTGGATATCGGCGGTCTGAGCGATGCGCCCGACTGGGCCGGACTGGTGGCGCTGCTCGCCCGGCACAAGCTTCCGGTTATCGGCGTGATGGGCCCCGATGGCGCCCTGATCGACAGTGCCCGCCAGGCAGGCCTGTGCAAGGTTGACGTGTCCACCCTCAATAACCGCCAGCCGCCAGAGCCAACCTTGCTAACCGAACCGGTAGCCGATGCGGTCAAACTGGCCCCGGCCGCCAACATCCGGACGGTGGCGACAGCGACAGAAAAAGATACACCGCCCGCGCCGAAAGCGCCGCCGGCCGACACCCGCAAAGGCGCCCATTCCTCGCGCACCCCGTCCCGGCCTGCCGAACCGATCGTGCGCGAAACCATTCGCGAGGTGCCGGTACCGGTCCCCACCATGGTGCTGGCGCGCCAGTTGCGTTCCGGTCAGCGCGTCTATGCGCGCAACAGCGATCTGATTGTCATTGGCGTTGTCAGCCGTGGTGCCGAAGTGATCGCTGACGGCAATATTCACGTATACGGCCCGTTGCGCGGTAAGGCTATTGCTGGTGCCCGCGGCAACGCATCGGCGCGAATTTTCACTTCGCATCTGGATGCAGAACTGCTGGCCATAGCTGGCATCTATCGCGTCATCGACGCTGATATAGAGCCTCAGCTCAATAAAAAGCCAGTCATTGTCGAACTTGACAACGATACACTCAAATTTATTCCGGGCGACAACAGCGGTCAGGGATAGCACTGGCTTCCCGTAACGTTTTTTAAAAGAAATTCATACCGATATGCGTTAAGATATCGGCACTTACAGCCATACGGATATATAGGAATAACCTTACATGACTCGCATCATTGTGGTAACTTCAGGTAAAGGCGGCGTGGGCAAAACCACCACCAGCGCCAGTTTTTCATCCGGCCTAGCCATGCGTGGCCACAAAACAGCCGTCATCGATTTCGACGTGGGCCTGCGCAACCTTGACCTTATCATGGGATGTGAACGCCGCGTCGTGTACGATTTCGTCAATGTCATCCAGGGCGAAGCCACGCTGAACCAGGCGCTGATCAAGGACAAGCAGCTGGAAAACCTGTTCATCCTGCCTGCGTCACAGACTCGAGACAAGGATGCACTTACACGCGAAGGCGTGGAAAAAGTCCTGAACGATCTCAAAGCGATGGATTTTGAATATATCGTATGTGATTCGCCCGCCGGCATTGAAACCGGTGCGCTCATGGCTGCCTATTTTGCCGACGATGCATTGGTCGTGACCAACCCTGAAGTTTCCTCGGTACGCGACTCCGATCGCATTCTGGGCATTCTGTCCTCCAAGTCACGTCGCGCCGAGGTTGGCGAAGATGCTGTCAAGGAATACCTGGTGCTCACCCGCTACAGCCCGAAACGCGTTGAAGACGGTGAAATGCTGTCCCTGAAGGATATCGAAGATATCCTGCGCATCAAGTTGATCGGTGTTGTGCCAGAATCTGAATCTGTCCTGCAGGCCTCCAACTCCGGCGTACCCGCCATTCATCTGAAAGAATCTGACGTGTCTGAAGCCTATCAGGACATCGTTGCACGCTACCTGGGCGAAGAAAAACCGCTGCGTTTTACCGACTACAACAAACCGGGCTTCTTCAAACGACTTTTCGGAGGCAAGTAATATGTCCTTCCTGAAATTTCTTCTTGGTGAAAAAAAGTCATCGGCCAGCGTTGCCAAAGAACGCCTTCAGCTCATCATTACACATGAGCGCAGGGAAGGCACGGCCAGCGCACCAGATTTTCTTCCACAACTGCAAAAAGATCTGATCGAAGTCATCTCAAAATACATCAAAATCAATCCGGAAGACCTGAAAGTCAATGTAGACAAGCACGGTAATCTGGAAGTACTCGAAGTCAAGATCGAAATGCCTCAGGACCCCAGGGATGTGATCGCAAAGGTCGGCTGATGCGCCTCCAATTGCCATCACAACTGTGTTGGCAGCTATCCCGGGGCTGATGTCTTCTGGCGCTGCGTGAGCAAAACCCAGACAGCAAGCCAAATTGAACAGCACCACAATAACCGCAACAGTTGGCGGTATTGCGGTGCTGTTTTTATTTCCGATAGATGGATGCGGCCCCTCGTTTTCCAAGCAGAAAACGTCGCCCAGTGCGACGGCGCACAAATTCATAGATTCATAGATTCATAGATTCATAGATTCATAGATTCATAGATTCATAGATTCATAGATTCATAGAGCAACAGGCTCGCAGAGTCATAGCGTCGTTGCAAAAACATGAACCCGCGCGCACATCAATGGGCATTCCCAAAGCGACAGAAGCCCGACAATTGCTGCTCAACCAGAATCTGGATGCCGGCCACGTGAGTGGACCTATAGGCGCAAGCCAAAAAGAAAAGGACCGAGCGCTGCTTCAGGCAGCACTCGGTCCTTGAATTACACTTGAAACGGCCAGGACTATCCTGACACGTTCAAAGCAGTGACCCTTGCCGGTTGGCTGATCTGATCAGCCAACCCGGGCCAGATGCAAACTTCGGGCTAGACCGCCGACTATTAGCGGCGACCACCGACCTGATTGCCGATCACACCACCGATAGCGGCGCCACCAACCGTACCTAAGGTGCCGCCGCTGGTGAGCAACGAGCCGGCAATACCACCGATTGCGGCTCCGCCGACAGTATTTCTGTCACGTTGAGTCATACCGCCACATCCTGCCAGTGCAATGGCAAGGCTACCAGCTATGATGCTCTTGGCTACGATATTCGTTTTCATATTATGTACTCCTGAGTGGGAATGAATATATCTCGCGTATTGGCCAAGCGAGTGCTCGTCTCAAACGCCTTATTGACACTATACAATGGAAAACTTTAAGCGACCAACTGCACCGTGGTGCTTTGTTACACAGATGTTTTATTTCAATCGAAATGATATCAACTGAAATAAACCCTCACGTTTGCGTGGGCAAAATGCAACGCTGCAGTCGCGTTTGTTGCGCAACAATGTGCGACCGCAGCAAGGCGACTGTTTACTTCAGCGCCTTATAACGAATACGACGTGGTTTTGCACCCTCTTCGCCCAGGCGTTTTTTCTTGTCGGCTTCATATTCCTGATAATTTCCGTCAAAAAACACGGCATTGGAATCGCCCTCAAAGGCCAGAATATGCGTGGCAATACGGTCCAGGAACCAACGATCATGGCTGATGACCATAACGGTGCCGGCAAACTCCAGCAGGGCATCTTCCAGGGCTCGCAGGGTTTCCACGTCCAGGTCATTGGAGGGTTCATCCAGCAGCAATACGTTACCGCCCTTGATCAGGGTATTGGCCATGTGCAGCCTGCCGCGCTCACCGCCTGAAAGCTGTCCCACCAACTTGGTTTGATCAGATCCCTTGAAGTTGAACCGGCCCAGATAGGCGCGAGTGGGAATTTCAAACCGCCCGACATTAAGCACATCCGATCCCTGTGATACAAAGTCGAACACACTCTGGTTATCGGCCAGTGTTTCGCGCGATTGATCCACAAATGAAATATTCACGGTCTGGCCTATTTTCACTTCACCGGCATCAGGCTGTTCCTGCCCGGCGATCATGCGAAACAGCGTGGACTTACCTGCGCCGTTGGGGCCGATAATACCCACAATTGCGCCAGGTGGCACCTTGAAACTCAAATCGTCTATCAGCAGGCGCTCGCCAAAGGCCTTGCTGACATTGGCGAACTCAATCACCTCGTTGCCAAGACGCTCGGCCACGGGAATAAAGATTTCCTGGGTTTCATTGCGTTTTTGGTACTCGTGTGAAGACAGTTCTTCAAAACGGGCAAGACGCGCCTTGGATTTGGCCTGCCTTCCCTTCGGATTCTGGCGCACCCATTCCAGTTCCTTGCGAATCGTTTTCTGGCGTGCCGTTTCACTGGCGTCTTCCTGTCCCAAGCGCGCTTCCTTCTGCTCGAGCCAGGAACTGTAATTACCCTTCCAGGGAATACCGTATCCACGGTCCAGTTCAAGAATCCATTCGGCCGCATTATCCAGGAAATAGCGATCATGCGTTACACCCACGACGGTGCCTGGAAATTTCTGCAGGAACTGCTCCAGCCATTCAACGCTTTCGGCATCCAGGTGGTTGGTGGGTTCGTCCAGCAAAAGCATGTCTGGCTTGGAAAGCAGCAGGCGGCACAACGCCACACGCCGCTTCTCGCCGCCCGAGAGCTTGCCGACAACGGCATCCCATGGTGGCAGGCGCAGCGCGTCGGCCGCTATTTCCATCTGCGTGCCGATATCGTCAGCGCCACTGGATGCAGCGGCAGCAATCACCGCTTCGAGCTCGGCCTGTTCGGCTGCAAGCTTGTCAAAATCAGCATCGGGCTCGGCATACTCGGCATACACCTCTTCCAGCCGCTGGCGTGCTGTAAACACTTCGCCCAGGCCAGCTTCTACCGATTGTCTCACGGTATGTTCCGGATCCAGTTGTGGCTCCTGCGGCAGATACCCTATTTTCAGGCCGGGCATAGGTGTAGCTTCGCCTTCAATATCCGTGTCTATCCCCGCCATGATCTTCAATAGCGTAGATTTACCGGATCCGTTCAGACCAAGAACGCCGATTTTGGCGCCCGGGAAAAAAGACAGAGAAATATCGCGCAGAATCTGCCGCTTCGGGGGCACGATTTTGCCGACACGATTCATCGTATAAACGTACTGGGCCATAGTTAATTTTGCTTGCAAAAAATTCAAATAACCATTGTATGAAATAAACATGATGCGTGCCGTGCGAGGGCGGCTACAATAACAATAAGACCAGAAATCGGACCACTGCTATGAGTTTTGTACCTGAACCCACATTCACTGAACATGAGATCGCGCTACTGAAAAAAACCGCAGATGCGCTTACTGCCTATTTGGGCAAACCGGTCATCGCCGAAATCGATACCACCGAAGACGGGATGGAGTGGATCGCTTTCGGCGTTCCGCTGGATATTACAGATGAAACCCCCGACGATATCGTCACCCTTGAAATGGGCGGCCCCGGCGCAAGACTTATCAGTGAGTCCAGCGACCTGGAAAACCCCGAAGAGGAAGCCTATGCCTGCGAATTTCTATGGGGCATTCAGATTACCGATATCGAAAATGCACGCTTCGTGCGCATTGATTTCGAAGGCGAGGAAGTGGAATGGGGAGACGATATAGAAGAACTGCTGCCGTTCGGCATGCGGGACCCGGAACCCGGCGAATTGCTTGAAATCGAAGACGACGACGATGAAGAGGAAGATCCACCGTCTGCGCCGCAGGACCCATCGTCGCCCACGCTGCATTAAAGTTGCATTAACCCTGCGGGCATATGCTACGGGGATACATTGAAGATATACGTTGCAGATAAATTGCCGACAAGCGCTAAGGACTGTCGTATGCCTCTGCATCGTGACCAACCGGTCAAGCGCACACGCCTGCCAGTTACGCGTGCCGGCGGCGATCCCGCAGATATAGCGCCCACCCGACCGGATACATCAGCGAGACCAGCACTCTTGACATATTGCCCTGCAATTCCACAGCAGGAGGCAGGGGCTTGCCGGCTCGCTGCAGATGCATGCGAAAACGCGTATATCGCGCCGCCGCCATCAAAAACGACATGGGCTGGAAACGGAACCACGGCAGACAATTGACCACCGTATCGCGGGCCAGCAACAGAATGCCCAGCGCATGCTTTTCACCCGATACCACACCTTCATTACTAAGCGAATCATCACTCTCGTAATAGGTGCGAAATACTTTGTTGACAAAGCGCGTCAGATAGCCATCTCGCGCGATCGCCCGCCACACCATACTTTCGGGAACGAAACCGTCGATATCTTCCGGAAATGGAAAATGCTTGAGCACCTGTGTCTGCAGGCAGCCGAATTTCTCTCCCTTCACATGACATTTGAAATTCATATCAAGCGAAGTCATGTCCATGACCTCTTCCGGGAACCGGTCACCTACGATACTGCCATCAGGACGTGCGCACAGTCCGGTTACGGCGATATAGCCGCTTTTCAGATCATTGGGAATGCCACGCCATACATCCGCCATGGACTGCAGTGAATTCGGCAAGAGCGTGTCATCGCTATCGAGCGCAACAATCAGGCGCCCCCAGGCTTCCTTGACGCCGGTATTGAATGCTGTTTTTTTATGTTGATTCGGTTGCCAGACATACCGGATCGGAAATGGCGAATCGCCCTGCCAGGTTTCTATTTTATTGCGGGTATTATCGGTCGAACCGTCGTCGATAACCAGCCACTCAAAATCCTTGAACTGCTGCTCGCACAACGACTGATAGACGCGCTCAAGGGTATGAGCGCGGTTGTAGGTAGGCGTCAACACCGTAAAAAAATAAAGATTTTGCGTCATGGCTTTACGTATTCAATCCGATCATTATTTTATTTTTGTTGGTTTACGATAGCAGAGAAAGTGATGAAAACGATGTGCAACTTGTAGCAAAAAGTAAACTGTCGTGCGCGACAGCGGATCGTATCGGACCAGCGCAGCACGCCTGCAAACCTCAGGCAGCCACTCCCTTCGACAGACAGGCGAGAAAAAAGCCACTTGTGCAAGTGGCTTTTTCAATCTATGCCGTTTAGCGAAAAGACGCCTTCGGATACCAAAGAGCAATGCATAGCATTAAATATGTCGCATTACCATTTCATGCAATGAAAACACGACTAATACAAAACTATTGCAATACTGCTCTGTTAGCATCTTCCTGCCAATTGGCACCCATAGGGCACCTACGGAAGACACTTATATAGCACGGGCCGGGCAATGATTGCCTTTGCCCGCTGCGCCGCTTATACGCGTTTTACTTTTTCCAGCATTTTGAATACGCCTTTGGGCGCGCGTACAAAAAGACGCTTGAATGCTTTACCCAGGCAACGACGCTCTAGCGTGTTGCGGCGAGTGCGTTTGACTTCTGCCATGAGATTCTCCGAGGAAATTTTTACGTAATCAGGCATTCTAGCATTAAATCAGGCATTTATCTACGAATTTCGCAGCAACACCCTGTGCCGGAGCGAAAATCAGACACCCGGGTCGTGCATTTGCAAAGCCAGTTCACAGGCGACACGCAGCGATGACGGATCCGCCAGCCCCTTGCCTGCAATATCATAAGCCGTTCCGTGGTCCACGCTGGTACGGATAAACGGCAAACCTACCGTCACATTCACGCCGTTGTCTACGCCCAGATATTTCACCGGGATCAGGCCCTGATCATGATATTGCGCCACGACAATGTCAAATTCGCCACGACGCGCCCGCATGAAAATGGTATCGCCCGGATAGGGCCCGCTCACATCAAGCCCTTCGGCCCGGGCCGCCGCGATCGCCGGCCGGATGACAGCATCGTCTTCATGGCCGAACCGCCCGCCCTCGCCTGCATGCGGATTGAGTCCTGCCACCGCAATGCGGGGCGACGCCAGGCCCACCATCCGGCAGGCGCGATCAGCCAGTCGGATGGTATCCAGCTCGTTTTCGAATGTAATAAGCGCAGGCACTTCGCTCAGGGCCACATGAATGGTCACCAGAATCACCCGTAATTGCTCGTTGAGCAGCATCATCGCAACCCTTGGCACCCCTGCTGCGTGCGCCAGGATTTCAGTATGCCCGGGAAAATCGACGCCGCCCGCCTTCAGCGACAGCTTGTTGATGGGCGCTGTGACAATTGCCGAAATCTCGCCAGCCATGGCATCTGTAATCGCGGCCAGGAGAAAATGATAGGAGGCCAGCCCGGCCTGCGGACTCACCTGCGCCAGCGGCAAGTCGGCCGGCAAAGGGTCGCTACAGCTAATTACCGGTATTTCAGATGAAATGGTCCCGGTTTGGTGCGCTGCCCGCCACTGCGCCACCGAGCCATACGAGATGACTGGCAGATCCAGCCCCAATTGAGCAACCGCCCGCGAAATGGCGCCGGCGTCCCCGTACACCACGGCACTGGCAGGCAGGCCCTGGCTGAAAAGGAGAGCCACCAGTTCGGGGCCGATGCCTGCGGCATCACCCATAGTCAGCCCCAGCGGCTCGGTTACATGCGATAGCGGTTCAGTTTTCATACGGTAACGTTCATCCGGCAGTGATCAATGGTCATGTGGAGCAGCGTGCGAAAGTGTAATCCCATTGCCGGGACAATACAAACCGGGCAGACCGGCCCCCCACGCAAAAGGTCGCCCACGGCTATTGTCGTGATACTCCCTTGCGTCATAAGCCCTTTAATACTGCCAGCTCTTTATATTTGCCGGGCCGCCCTCATCTTTCAGCTTTGACCTGGCCGCAGCGCCGGACCTGCCTGCAGAATTTTGGTGCTGCGCCGTGTCAAAAATCAATTATTATGCGACAATATTATAACTGTTTATTTATACAGTAAGAATCACCTTCATCCTCATTGCACCCCACTCAGAAAAGGGGGTCTTTCGGAGCACTTCATGAGTTCGCAGATCCGGATATTCGGCGCCAGACAAAACAATCTCAAAAATCTTGATGTCACATTCAATACCGGCGAATTCGTGGTAATTACCGGGGTATCAGGCTCAGGCAAAAGCTCGCTCGCCTTTGATACGCTTTATGCAGAAGGTCAGCGCAAGTACGTAGAAACCTTTTCCCCCTATGCGCGACAATTTCTGGATCGCATGGACAAGCCCCAGGCCGACCGCATTGAAGGCATTCTGCCCGCCATTGCCATCGACCAGACCAATCCAGTGCGCAACTCGCGCAGTTCGGTAGGCACCATGACCGAACTGAACGACCACATCAAATTGCTTTTTGCCCGTGCAGCCAGGCTGTACTGTCGGCAATGCGCGACCGAGGTGCGCAAAGACAATCCTGACACCATTTACGAATTTCTTCAGACCACCACGGTCGCGCTGGGGGATCCGCGTCTCATCCTCACCTTTCCTGTGGTCGTTCCCGGCAACTACAGCGAAGAAGAAGTCCGGCAGTATCTTGAACAACAGGGCTATACCCGGGTTCACGCCGAAGAGGAACGCAGTGCAACGGTAACACCCAAAGGGCGCGGCAAATCGCAAAAAGTGCAAATCAGCCGTGTCCTGCACGTAGTGCAGGACCGCTTTCGTTTTTCCACCACCGAAAAGTCAAGGGTCATCGAAGGACTGGAAGCGTGCCTGCGCTACGGGACCGGCATGTGCACGATATACGCCGTCGACAACGACAGCAATCCCCTGCAATCATGGAAGTTCAGCGAACAGTTGCACTGCGCCAACTGCGACATTACCTATTCGTCGCCATTGCCCAGCACGTTTTCCTTCAATTCCCCCCTGGGCGCCTGCGAAACCTGCCGCGGATTCGGGCGCGCCATGGGTATCGACTTTGGCCTGGTCATCCCTGACGAAACCAAAACACTGCAGGAAGGCGCCATCAAGCCCTGGCAGACGCCTAGCTATAATGAATGCCAGACGGAAATGATGCAGTACGCCAAAAAGGCCGGCATCCGCACCGATACGCCATGGAAAGAACTGAATGATGCAGAACAGCACTGGGTGCTGTATGGCGATCCCGAGTGGAAAGGCGGCCCGTCGGCCTGGAAGCATCAGTGGTATGGCGTACAGCGCTTTTTTGACTGGCTCGAAACCAAGTCCTACAAGATGCATGTGCGCGTCCTGCTGTCCAAATACCGCAGCTATACACCTTGCCCGGCCTGCCATGGCTCACGCCTCAAGCCGGATGCAACGCTGTGGCGTCTGGGTGATGCGCCGGCAGGCGACGACATCATGGGAACCTACACCCGCTTCATGCCGGTGCATGCGAAGTGGTCCGTCCCTGCGCTTACCGCGCTGGACGGCCTTGGCATTCATGATCTGATGCGTCTGCCCATCACACAAGTGCGCGATTTTTTTGCCACGCTGGCGCTTTCCGTATTCATGGACAGCGCCATGGATCTGGTGCTTCAGGAAATTCGCAGTCGGCTGGATTTCCTGTGCAACGTAGGCCTGGGTTACCTCAGCCTGGACCGTCAAAGCCGTACCCTGTCCGGCGGCGAGGTCCAGCGCATTAACCTGACCACCGCACTAGGCACCTCCCTTGTCAATACCCTGTTTGTTCTGGATGAACCGTCTATTGGCCTGCATCCGCGCGACATGCATCGAATTGTCCAGGTGTTGCATCGTCTGCGCGATGCTGGCAATACGCTGGTCGTGGTCGAGCATGATCCGCAGGTTATGGTTGCGGCCGACCGTATTCTGGACATTGGCCCCGGGCCGGGCGAACGTGGCGGTCAGATTGTCTTTGACGGCACGCCGCAGCGCCTGCGCGAAGGCAGTTCGCTCACCGGCCGCTACTTAAGCGGTCAGTTGCGCGTCGAAGCACCACGTCCGATGCCAGTGCAACCCAATACTCCCAAGCTGATCATCGAAGGCGTCAGCGCCAATAACCTGCAGGACGTCGACGCCGCCTTTCCGCTGGGTCGCCTGGTCTGCCTGACCGGCGTCTCGGGTTCAGGCAAATCCACCCTGGTTCAGGATGTGCTCTACCCTGCGCTACTCAAACATTTCGGTCGCCCGACTGAAGCACCCGGCCCCTTCACCCGTCTGCTTGGCGCCGAACAAATCGCCGGCGTTGTGATGGTCGACCAAAGTCCGATCGGCAAAACCGCCAGATCGAATCCGGCCAGTTACGTCGGCGCCTTCGATGCCATTCGCAAGCTGTTCTCCCAAGCGCCTGCGGCCCGCGAGCGCGGCTATACGCCCGGCACCTTCAGCTTTAACAGCGGCGACGGACGCTGCCCCACGTGTGGCGGCACCGGCTTCGAGCATGTGGAAATGCAATTCCTGTCCGACGTGTACATTCGCTGCCCCGATTGCGATGGCAAGCGTTTCCGCCCAGAGATTCTGGAAATCCGTGTCGAACACCTGGGCAACAGCGCCTCTATCGATGAGGTGCTGGATATGACCGTGAACGAAGCGCTAACCTTTTTCAAAGGCCTGCGCGACGTACAGACCAGCCTTTCGCCGCTGATTGACGTGGGCCTGGAGTACCTCAAGCTCGGCCAGCCCGTGCCTACCCTGTCAGGCGGTGAAGCCCAACGCCTGAAACTTGCCGGGCACCTGGCCGAAGCGGCCCGCAGCGGCATTTCCTCGGCAAAAGTCGCCAAAAAAGGCAGCCTGTTCCTGTTTGACGAACCTACCACCGGCCTGCATTTCGATGATGTCGCCCGACTCATGGGCGCGTTTCGCAAGCTGTTGGGCGCCGGCCACTCCCTGCTGGTCATCGAACACAATCTGGACGTGATCCGTGCTGCCGACTGGCTGATCGATCTCGGCCCGGAAGGCGGCGTAGGCGGCGGTCGGGTTATTGCCGAAGGCACGCCCGACACCGTCATGGGCATTGCCCAGTCGCACACCGGGGTGGCTTTGCGCGAATACGAATCCAATATTATCGCCAGCGCGCCGCTTTCACTGCAGGAGCCGCAGGTGGCCTATGCAGGCAGCACGGCGCTGGCTGTGGCACGGCGCGAAACGCCTTCGCAGATCGATATCCTGAACGCCAAGGAACACAACCTCAAAGGCGTCAACGTTCATATTCCGCATAATACTTTCACGGTCATCACCGGCGTGTCGGGGTCAGGAAAATCGACGCTGGCCTTCGATATCCTCTTCAATGAAGGGCAGCGCCGCTATCTGGAATCGCTCAACGCCTATGCACGCGCAGTGGTTCAGCCAGCCGGCAAGCCGGATGTCGACGCCATTTACGGCATCCCGCCCACAGTGGCAATCGAGCAGCGCACCAGTCGCGGTGGTCGAAAATCCACGGTCGGCACCATGACCGAAGCCCACCATTTTCTGCGGCTGCTTTACGTCAAACTGGGCATCCAATATTGCCCTGACTGCCAGGTGCCTGTGGAACCGCAATCGCAGGAACAGATTTTTGCTCGCATCATGAGCTCGTGCAAGGGCCGCCACATCGGCATTCTGGCGCCGCTGGTTACGGCTCGCAAGGGTTACTATACCGATCTGGCCAAATGGGCTGAAGGCAAAGGCTATACCCACCTGCGTGTCGACGGCGACTTCATCCCGGTCAAGCCCTGGCCGCGACTGGACCGCTACAAGGAACACACGATCGAATTGCCGGTGGCCGACCTGGTCATTGCCCCGGCAGCAGAGTCCAGCCTGAAGCAGGCCCTGCACAGTGCGCTGGAAACCGGCCACGGCACCATGAGCATCATTCTGGATCTGGATCCGGCAAACCCGTTGCACGCCAGTGAACTGGAGCAGCAGCACTTTTCCACCAAGCGTGCCTGCCCAAGCTGCGGAACAAGTTTCCCCGAACCCGATCCGCGTCTGTTTTCCTATAACTCCAAACACGGCTGGTGCAACTGCTGCTTCGGGACCGGCGTCAAGCTGAGCGGATTTGATGAAGAACAAAGCGGTGAGGAAGACGCCTGGAAAAACCTGTCCGGCGATGAAGAACACGAACTGCAGGCCTGCCCTGCCTGCCACGGCCAGCGTTTGAATCGCAACGCACTGGCCGTACGCTGGAAAGATCGCAGCATTGCCGATCTGGCGGCGCTACCGGTCAGCGAAGCGCATACCTTCTTTGCCGGCCTGATCCTGAAAGGTCGCGACGCCGAGATTGCCCGCGACATCCTGACTGAAATAAAAAGCCGTCTGTCCTTCATGGAAGAAGTCGGACTAGGCTATCTGGGCCTGGATCGGTCGGCACCCACGCTGTCCGGCGGTGAAGCGCAGCGCATCCGCCTGGCCGCCCAGTTGGGCTCGAACCTTCAGGGCGTGTGCTACATTCTGGACGAACCGACAATCGGCCTGCATCCACGCGATAACCGAATATTGCTCAATGCGCTGTCACGGCTGGAAGATAATGGCAATACGCTGGTGGTGGTGGAGCACGACGATGATACTATTCGCCGCGCCGAACATATTATCGATATGGGACCCGGCGCCGGCGTGCGTGGCGGCACCGTGGTGGCCCAGGGCACCTATGACGATATCATCAATAATCCACACTCGCTCACCGGTCGCTACCTGGCGCACCCCATGGTGCATCCATTAAAGCCCGGCCAGCCCACCGATGCCAATACCGATTATATTGAGATCCATCGCGCCCATTTGCATAATCTGCGGCACGTGAATGTTCGCATACCCAAGGGCCGCCTCAGTGTGATTACCGGCGTATCCGGCTCCGGCAAATCCTCGCTGGCGCGCGACGTCCTGCTGGATAATCTCAAGGGCGTGATCGGCACCAAAACACCGGCGCCATGGCGTGGCTGTGACGATATCACCGGCTGGGAAAGCCTGGACCGCGTACTTGAGGTGGACCAGACGCCTATCGGCAAAACGCCGCGTTCGTGCCCGGCAACCTATATCGGCTTCTGGGATGATGTACGACGTCAGTTTGCGGAAACGCGCGATGCGAAGATCCGTGGCTGGAGCACCTCCCGCTTCTCGTTCAATACGGGCGATGGACGTTGTCCGATTTGCGAGGGCCAGGGCATGCGCACCATTGAAATGAGCTTTTTGCCAGACATCAAAGTGCCGTGCGAAGCGTGCAATGGCAATCGCTTCAGTCCGGATACGCTGGCCATCCGCTTGCGTGAAAAAAATGTGGGCGAAGTGCTGAAGATGGAAGTCGATGACGCCATTCCCTATTTCGCTGCTCATCCACGAGTCAAGCGTGCGCTGCAACTATTGCAGGATGTTGGCTTGGGCTATCTCACACTGGGTCAACCTTCCCCTACCCTGTCCGGCGGCGAAGCTCAACGAATCAAACTGGTATCGGAACTGGTAAAGGCACGGCTCGACGAAGGCGTCATCAAAACCGGCAGAGCCTCAAGCCGGCCGCACACACTGTACGTGCTGGATGAGCCCACGGTCGGGCTGTCCATGGCCGATGTCGAAAAGCTGATTGTGGTACTGCACCGTCTGGTTGAAGCGGGCAATACGGTCGTGGTCATAGAACACAACCTGGACATCATGGCCGAGGCCGACTGGATTGTCGACATGGGACCCGAAGGCGGCAACGGCGGCGGACAGGTTGTCGCCGTCGGATCGGTGCAGGACATTATTGCGAAAAAATCCGTATCACATACCGGCCTTGTCCTTGACGAGTTCCTGACACGCACCTCTGAAGCAACGCCGGCCCTGGCATCGTGATTGTGGTGTAAATCGGCATCCGCCTGCGCCGTGGACTGCCCGCGCAGGAACTGCGGTGCCGTCGCGCAATCGCCGCTTGCGACAAAGACGCGGCGGGCAATGCCTTGCGCGCGGTACCGAAAGGCGGGCAGCGCAATCGGCTATCGGGGCCGCCCTCAGGTGTCAGTGGCCAGCTTCAGCGCATGTGTGCGCACGTCCTCCGGCCAGCCGGAGATATGTGCTTTCAGCGCCTGGACATCATCGGCAAACAGCGCCCGGGTAGCCTCTTCGTAGCCGGGCAGATCACCGCCCAGCGCCAGCATGAAATGATAGGCCCGTTCCTGGGCTTTGCGCCGGCTGTCACGGTCCGTGTTGTTAAGCCGGGCCGACTCCACCAGCTTACGCAGCGCCACCGATGCTCCACCTGGCTGGGCAGCCAGCCACTCCCAATGTCTGGGCAGCAATGTCACCTCCCGGGAAATCACTCCCAGCTTCGGTCGGCCGCGTCGTCGCACAGTCTGATCGTCGCTCTCCTGCGGTGCCTGTGTCAATGCTGTACGATGTGATGACGAATCGGTGGCGTCCGTCATATCGGGTTTAGTCGCCCCTGCTGCGCCGATACCCGTTCGCGGGGTTGCCGACTGTGGGTCAAGACCTTCCTGCTGATCGATTGGCGCCACAGCATCCAATAGCCGCAAATCAACATCGGTCGAACGACCGGTGACATCATCGAATATCAATACAGCGCTGGTTGACGTAGTGTTCAGGGCGGTTCGGTACGCCGCCGCGACCTGGGGTAGCGTACCGGAGGCGAGCTTGCGGTATCCATGAAAGACGGTATAGGTTGGTTCTGGGGTGGCAGCCATTGTTAGGACTCCTTGGTCGGCTTGATAAGTACAGCTCGAATAATACCCGGATATAAATAAAATTGAAATATTACCCGGGTAATTTATTATGAAATGTCTTTTATCCGCCACTGCTGAAACCAGAACACGACTTGACGCCACCGTCGAACAAGGGAAACCGCGACGAGCCGTCCATCAACAACCGCCCGGTTCAACGTTCCCCTTCCAGTCACCGCTAGTCTCAGTTCATTGCCACCGTACCAAAGCGCACGCGCAGCCGCAGCCATGACCAAAACCACGATCATGGCCGTGTTCTGCCGTTTTTCTGTTCAAAATGACGCTGTGTTGGCAACGCCGCAATGCGCTAGGTCAGGCCAGGATTCTGCGAATCGCTTCGCCCGCCGCTGCCATACCCATTGCTGCGGTTACCGTTACCGCAGACCCGTAGCCGGCGCAGGACAAACCCTGAGGTCCGCCGCTCTCTTCTGGCGCCCCCCATGCCTGGGGCAGAACGGCAGGCTGGTCGAACCAGAGCGCAAAAACGCGCATGGCAGGCGCCTTGCGCAGGGCCTTGCCGTGACGATCGGAGCCTTTGGCGAATCCATGCTGCTTGCGCAACTGTTGCCGAATACGGCCCAGCAAGGCGTCATTGCGTGCCGTGGACAAATCCCCGGCGGTCAGCGTGAGCGCATCCAGCTTGCCGCCGGCACCACCACACATGATAAATGGAATCTGCTCACGCTGGCTGGCCAGCACCATGGCGATCTTGGCTGCGACCTGGTCGGTGGCGTCCACCAGAACACTGACCGGCCGCGCCTGCAGCAGCGTATCAACGTTATCGGGTCCCAGAAAATCGTCTACCAGATTCACGCGACAATCGAGGTTGATGCCGGCGATGCGATCAGCCATGGCCTGAATTTTGGCCTGGCCCAGCGTGGCCGAGAGTGCATGAATTTGCCGGTTCACATTGGATTCGGCGATATGGTCCAGGTCGATCAGCGTCAGTTCGCCCACGCCCGAACGGGCCAGGGCCTCTGCAGTCCAGGAGCCTACGCCACCAATCCCGGCCACCATGACATGGGCCTGCTCCAGGCGCGCTGTTGCCTCGTCGCCATACAGGCGTTGTAAACCGCTGAAACGTCTTTGCTTATCGTTAATAGTTGTATCCATTCCAATCGAATCTGACCTATACTAAACTTGTTACAGAGATTTAACCGCCGGCGTCCGGCTGGTCTGGCTTCATCTGCGCTCCGGACTCCTGTCATATTTTAATGCACATTCAAAGAAGTTCATTTCCGTGGCTGAACTAATCAGGAATCCCTTACAAAAAGCGCTCGACCATATCCGTCAATTCCGTCTGTGGACCGACGAAGAAGTCGAACACTCCATGCAACAGAATCTGGCAGATACCGACCCGGACAATGTATGGGTTTTTGGTTATGGATCCCTTATCTGGCGTCCCGAATTCGAATTCCAGGAATGCCGTCTTGCCACCCTTCACGGTTACCATCGTGCACTGTGCCTGTGGTCCAGCGTCAACCGCGGCACGCCGGAACGGCCAGGTCTGGTGTTCGGCCTGGACGAAGGCGGAAAATGCGAAGGCAAAGTATTCAAACTGCGGCCCGATGCGCTGGAACAGGAATTTCGCGCCTTGTGGAAACGCGAAATGGTCTCGGGCGCCTATATCCCGACCTGGACCCACTGCGAAACGGAACAAGGAAGAGTGCGTGCCCTGGCCTTTATCATGGACCGGGAAAACCACGCCTACGCCAAGGACCTGACCTTCGAGGAAACCCTGCAGATCATCCTGAACGCCACCGGCCAGAACGGCCCCTGCCCTGAATATGTGATCGAAACCGCGCATGCTCTGTCGGATGCCAATATCCAGGATCATGCCCTGTTCAAACTGGCGGATAGGCTCAAAAAAACATATCCGGTAAAGCCAGCCACCTGACGGGGGCAATCTGCTGTCGACGACCTGGAATTGCCGGGGAAATCGGCCCAAGTGCAGTACACTATTCCTTTAGGTATTTTCCCTGAAGAAGTAATTATGACGCTCGCAGATTTACGCCAGAACTACGAACAGAACGTGCTTCTGGAATCCCAGGTCGATTCCGACCCGATCAAACAATTCGAACGCTGGTTCAACGATGCCGTCGCTGGCGGCGTCAAGGAACCCAACGCCATGGTGCTGTCCACCGTCGACGCGCGCCACAGACCTTCCTCCCGCACTGTCCTGCTCAAGGACCTGACGGCCGAAGGCTTCACCTTTTTCACCAACTACGAATCGGGCAAGGGCCACGATATTGCCGGCAATGCTGCGGTCAGCCTGTTGTTCGTCTGGCTGGGACTGGAACGCCAGGTTCATATCAACGGTATTGCGCGGCAACTGCCCGAAGCGGAGTCGACCGACTACTTCGTCAGCCGTCCGCTGGGCTCCCGAATCGGCGCCTGGGCATCCAAGCAAAGCCAGGTGATTACCCGCGAAGAACTGGAAGAACGCGCAGAGGATTTCAGGGAAAAATTTGGCGACACCGTCCCGAAACCGCCGCACTGGGGTGGCTATGTCGTGATTCCGGACATGATCGAGTTCTGGCAAGGTCGCCCGTCGCGGCTGCATGACCGGCTTCGTTATACGCGTGGCGAAGACGCACGCTGGTCCATGGTTCGCCTGTCTCCCTGACATGACCACCAAGTCAAGAAATAAGGTATCAACACAATGAGCGCACAGGCTCCAGATTTTGACTCACGGAATTTCAAGTCTGCGCTGGGCCGCTTTGCGACCGGCGTCACCATCGTGACGACCACACATCCGCAAACCGGCCATCCTATCGGATTGACCGTCAGCTCGTTCAATTCAGTCTCGCTGAACCCCCCGCTGGTACTCTGGAGCCTGATCAAATCCTCTTCCAATCGGGAAGCGTTTGAACAGATAACGCGCTACAACATTCACATACTGAACGCCGAGCAACTGACGCTGGCCCGCCAGTTTTCCGCTGGCAGTCCTCAAGAACGCTTCCGCGACATAGTCTGGACGCCGGGCGCTACGGATGAACAGATCCCCAAGCTGGATGACCGCTATTGCTCGGCCTGGTTCGAATGCTACAACCGCAATCACTACCACGAAGGGGATCATATGATCCTGATCGGCGAGGTAGAACGCTGCCACCATACTGATTCGCTGCCCCTGGTCTATCATGCGGGCAGCTTTGACCTGACCCCTACGTTAACAGAAACATAATGAGTATTGATATTGAATGCATCGTCATCGGCGCCGGTGTCGTCGGGCTTGCCATAGCCCGAGAACTGGCCTGTTCGGGAACTGAAGTTCTGGTGCTTGACGCGGAGGAAGCTATCGGCATGGGCACCAGCTCACGCAACTCCGAAGTGATTCATGCCGGTTTATATTATCCCGAAGGCAGCCTGAAGGCCCGCCTTTGTGTGGAAGGCAAAAAACAACTTTATGCCTATTGTGATGCACGCCATATTCCGTACAAACGCATGGGCAAACTGCTGGTCGCCACCGCCGACAGCCAGATACCGTATCTGGAAAAAATCGCCGCCCAGGGCAAGGCCAATGGCGTAGATGACCTGCAGTGGCTTACTGCCGAGCAAACACACAAGCTGGAGCCCGAACTTGACTGCGCCGCCGCCGTGCTGTCTCCGTCAACTGGCATTATCGACAGCCACGCCTATATGCTGGCTCTGCAGGGCGACGCAGAAAACGCCGGGGCCCAGGTCATTGTACGTACGCCCATGCTGCATGCAAGTATCGACGCCGACGGCGCCTTCACCTGCCATTTCGGCGGGGATGAAGCCATGACTTTACGCTGCCGCACACTCATTAATGCATCTGGCTTGCATGCTCCCACGCTGGCGCGCAACATCGCCGGACTTGACCCGGTACATATTCCGGGCGAGTATTACTGCAAGGGCAGCTATTTCACGCTGAATCGCCGCGCACCGTTTTCTCACCTGATCTATCCAATGCCCAACAGCGCAGGCCTTGGCGTGCATCTGACCCTGGACATGGGCGGTCAGGCAAAATTCGGACCCGATACCGAGTGGATCGAGAACGAAAACTATCTGGTCAACCCGGATCATGCCGCCGCTTTTGACCAGGCCATTCGCAGCTGGTGGCCAGGCCTGCCCGACAATGCCCTGGAACCGGGTTATGCCGGCATTCGCCCCAAAATCGTACCGGCCTCATCTGCGGCGGGCGACTTTATTATTTCCGGCCCCGGCGATCATGGCATACCCGGCCTGGTCAATCTGTTCGGCATTGAATCTCCCGGCCTGACAGCGGCCCTGGCCATTGCTACGACTGCGGCCCAGGCCCTGACTTCCCGCTGACCCCTAACCCGCTACCGACGCGCGAACGAATATGCAAAACGATTACATTCTGACTGTTTCCTGCCCAGACCGTACCGGCATTGTGCATGCCATTTCCGGCCTGCTCCTTGAAATGGAAGGCAACATTATTGATTCACAGCAGTACGGGGACGAAGAAACCCAGCGTTTTTTCCTGCGCGTACATTTCAGCGTAGACAGCGCGATCGACCATGACGACATCCGCCTGAAATTTATACCTCTGGGTGAAAAATTCAATATGACCTGGAAGCTGCATGACGCCAGAAGAAAGGCACGCGTGCTGATCATGGTCAGCAAGCAGGGGCATTGTTTGAATGACCTGCTATTTCGTGCCAATAGCGGCTCTTTGCCGATTGAAATTGTTGCCGTCGTCTCGAATCATCGCGACTATGAAAGACTGGCCACCGGCTACGGCATTCCCTTCCATTACCTGCCCGTGACGCCGGACACCAAAGCCGAACAGGAAAAACAGGTACTGGCACTGGTGGAAAACCACAAGGCTGATGTTGTCGTACTGGCCCGCTATATGCAGATCCTGTCGGATTCTTTCTGTCGCGCGCTGGAAGGCCGTGCAATCAATATCCACCACAGTTTTCTGCCCAGCTTCAAAGGCGCCAGGCCATATCACCAGGCCCATACGCGCGGCGTAAAAATTATTGGCGCCACCGCACATTATGTAACAGCAGATCTGGACGAAGGTCCTATCATTGCCCAGGACATCGAGCAGGTAGACCACACCATGTCTGCCAATGAGCTAACCCGGGTCGGCAGCGATATTGAATCGCTGGTATTGTCGCGTGCCGTCAAATATCACGTTGAACATCGCATTCTGCTCAATAACCACCGCACGGTGATTTTCCGCTAGGATCGGACCAAGTGGGTATATCGATACTCCGATGCTTGCAAGTAGGTACATCGGAAATTACGATATTGACAAAAAAAGAGCTGTTGAGTAAATTAAAACCTGAAACCGGCGAGTTAGCGCTCGCCGGTCGCCATCTTCCCCAGTAAACGGTACCTCAACTTTCTCGTTGTTCGCCCCTGGCGTGACAGTGACTGAACCGTCTTCAGTGCTTGGCGTGATGACGGGTTTGTCGGCAGGCGGGTTAACTGACGTATCGTTGATTGTCACTTCATTACCCTGAACGCCACCTACGGTATACGTGAAGTTTTCTGCACCTTCTGTCGCATTATCTGCCACAACCGGTGTAGTAATGGTGAACTCGGTTACGCCTGCCGGCACTTTCAGGGTGCCATCTTCATTGACGGTGACGCCATTGGAGTAAACCGGCGTACCGAAGTCTTCTGCCGTTGCGCTGCCCGCTGTTGTGATAATGAGTTTATCGGCACCGTTGTTGTTGGTCAGTTTAACGGTCGTGACCAATTGCGCACCTTCATCCACTGATGATGGGCTTGTTACTACACCGCCATTGGTGTCAACTGCAGCGTCTTTGCTATCTGGTCCCGCATTTTTACCTTCCGCACCCACTGTTTCGCCAGGTCCAGTTGTTCCTGTTGCATTCACTGGAGTGTTATCTTTCACGCTATCTTGCGGAATGGTGATGACCCCTGTATTCGGGTCAATCGTCGCACCCGTGTTATTAGGATCGTCGATTGTCCAAGTGCCATCATCCCCTTTGGTGCCGGTCACTTTCTTCGGTTCGCCATCTTCTCCAATAAACGGTACCTCAACTTTCTCGTTGTTCGTCCCTGGGGTGACAGTGACTGAACCGTCTTCAGTACTTGGAGTGATCACTGGTTTGTCGGCCGTGTTGGTGGGACCGCCGTTATCAGTGCCGCCATCGCTATTACCAGTACCTTCGCCGTTGCCGTTGCCGTTGCCGTTGCCGTTGCCGTTGCCGTTGCTATCAGCATAGCCGGTGCCATCGCCATCACCGTCGCCACTACCGCCATCGCTGCCACTACTACCACCGCCAGCACCAAGTGCCACTACACCGGCAAGTACACCCGCCGCACCCAGCCAGAAAATCGCGCCTAAACCATTATCGCAATCTTCCAGCGTGCCTACTTGACCTGCTGTCAAGTCTGACAGAATCGGACCATTTTGCGTGATGGTAACAACACCTGGTTGCGCATTGGCGTCAAGGGTATTTAATACAGCAAAACAGCGATCATCACTGTTGTCGGCCTCAGCATTGTCTTCTGGCGCTTTACATTCTTTCCAAAAGCCTTCAATCGTGACTTCAATATCTTCATCTTTACTGGCTAAAACAAGATCATTTCCTTTGCGCTGTGCCGAAGTTGCACTAGGCAAGACCTTTCCGTCATTAGCAATAAGCTCATACGTTTCTTTGCTTACGGCGCTAAATTTATATTTTCCACCTTTTTCTAAAGAATATTTCTTCCCTGTAGAACGGACCAGTAAATTCAAAGACATTAGTGTGTTCCTCTATATATTAATGAAGACTGGAAAATAAAAAACCATCTTCAGTTTAAGTTTCCGACGGCCCCCTCCCTTCCGAGGAGGGAGATAGGATAATAAGCTCCCGGCAATCGTGCCTTGATACAGATCAACCCACCAGTTTCCAACGCCACGGTAGCGCGTGGTCGATCCGATAGCCTTTCTGCATGGGCCGACGCGTCGAGTCCAAACGTGAACGAGTATCTTGAAAAGATTCCTGTCAAGTCTCCAGATGGCATTGAGTGAGTCCTCGCAGAAAATACGCTGGGCGCACCAATAAAAAGACACGAGATCAATGCTCGTGCCGTTGGGTATGCGATTCGGATAAAAACTAGCGTTCCTGCAATGCCTGTTTCATTCTTGTGATTGGCTTGATCAGGTACTGAAAGACCGTTTTCTCTCCAGTTTTAATATCAATACTGGCGATCATGCCTGGAATAATCGGCATGACTTTACCGTTTTTATCGGTAAGCGTATTGTTCTCTGTTTTAACCAGCACACGATAATAGGCTTCATTAGGATTTAATTTCAAATCGCTTGGCCGTTTTTGATCGTGCAAGGTATCGGGACTGAGCAAAATCACTTTGCCTTCCAGTCCGCCATAGATGGCATAATCATAGGCCGTTAATTTAACCAGCGCATCCATGCCAACGCGCACGTAAGCCACATCTTTGGGATTGATATAGGCCTCTACAATCAGCGTATCTTCTAACGGCACGATTTCCATAATATCCTGCCCCGCCCCAATGACCCCTCCAATGGTATTGATGCGAATGTTTTTCACAATGCCACGCAAAGGCGCGCGAATTTGGGAACGCTCCACAGGGTCTGCACGCATGGTCATGTTCTCTTTCGCCTGGGCCAATTCCGCTTCCACTTTAATCATTTCAGTGCTGGCATCGGTAACATAACGATTTTTTCGGTCGATAATTTGCAGTTGTAAATCACTGGACTGGCGTTGCATTCGCAATAGCTCGACTTCAGACATTGCGCCTCGTTTTACTATAGGAATAGTGATCTGAATTTCACGATCCAAAAGTGCTTTACTTTTTTTCATACTCTCAATGGCATCTTCCAATGCCAGGCGGCGTGCCTTATATACCGATGCCTCCCGACTTTTCAGTTCTTCAGCAAGATTGTCCGGAAAGGTTAACGGCAGTTCATAGGCTTCGGCTTTCAATCGCTCGAACATGGCTTCCAGATTTTCTACTTTTGCCCGACTTTCTCTTAAAATGGCCGAACTACGGGTGTCATCCAGTTTTAGCAACACCTGCCCCTTTTCCACGACATCCCCTTCCTTGACCAGCATTTGGCTAATAATTCCAGGATCCAGACTTTGAATGACTTGTTCACGACTACTTGGAATAATGCTCCCTTGCCCGCGGGTGACTTCTTCCAACTTACTGTTATATGCCCAGATAACAAGTACTACGAGAAAAATAAATAGTAAGATCAACACCCAAAATAGCCCCTTGTGTTTTTCATGCTGGAGGGCCGCATTCAGGTCGGTCAGCAGTCGTAAATCCTTATTGCTGTAGTTTCCTTCAATTTCTATTTGATCAAGGGCAATTTTTTTGGTTTGCCCTTTTTCTTGTTGCTGCGAAACTTGATGAGAAGATTTGGCAACTATGTGCTTGCCTTTTCCTTTTGGCTTTTTAGCCTCATGTTCAGTTTGGTTGTTTTGTTCAGCAGGGATGTTATTTGTCATTACCTTTTTCCCGATTGACTTATTTCTGTTTATCTTCTATTTGGTTTCGTTCGGCTTCTTGTTGATTTTGACTCAAGCGCTGCAATACCGCCTCGCGTGGCCCATCCATGACCACTTTGCCCTGGTCGACTACAACAATGCGATTTACGATATGCAATACTTGCGGTCTATGGGTAACCACCAACAGCGTTTTGTTGGCCGCCCAATGGGCGATAGATTGCAAGGCTTGTCTTTCGCTTGCCTGATCCAGGCCTGTGGTCGGCTCGTTAAGTAGCACAATGCGTGGTGAACGCAAGGTCATTCGCGCCAGGGCAACTACCTGGCGTTGCCCCCCTGACAACCCCAACCCACCTTCACCAATGGGCATATCCAAGCCTCTTGGGTGATGGCGAATAATCTGATCGAGCCCAAAACGGGAAAGAGCACGTAGTAAATCCTGGTCAGAAGAAAAGCCATCTGCACGAGCCAGATCCAGGTTTTCCCTTAGGGTGCCTAAAAAGAGATGCGGATTTTGTTCAAGCAACAGAATTTGATAGCGCAAAAAATTCGGATCAATTTGGCGCAAATCCACGCCGTCCAGAGTGACGCTTCCTTGGTCGGGTTCATAAAGCCCCAAGCCAAGTTTTAGCGAGGTCGATTTTCCGCTACCGATTTTGCCAAGAATACCAACTTTCTCTCCTGGTCTGATTTGCAAATTAAAATGAGAAACAACAGGCGGCATCTCTTTATGATAGGTAAAGCTCACGCTATTAAAGCTAAGATGCCCTTGAACCTGCTTCAAGGTGACATAATTACGGCTACTATCGCGCTCTGTTTGACGCTCAACAATACCATTTGCACCTTTTAATGCCAGCCAGGCCTGTTGAAAACGGGTTGCCAATCCTGCAATTTGCCCAAGGGGGGATAGTGCACGGCCGGACAGAATGACCGAGGCAATAAGTGCCCCCATGGTGATTTTGCTGGACGGATCAGGGCTATGAATAAGATAAGTCCCAACCAAAACCAGAATAACCGTGTTAAGTTGCTGTAGCATCACGGAAAAATAAACGACAAAATTGCTGGTATCTTTTACTTTTATGGACGACGCCGACGCTTTTGCGGTGTAATGATCCCAGCGTTTTTGCGCCCAATTGAGCGCATTATTGGTTTTAAGGGTTTCAATGCCGTCAATCGCCTCTACCGCCAGCCCTTGTCGTTGCGAAGATTCCTTCATGGATTCATTAATATATTTGGACAACGGCATTTGCGCCAATATGCCTACCAAAATGACAATAGGAATAATGCAAAGTGGCACAAGCGCCAGCTTTCCTCCCACCAAAGCAATAACACCAACGAACAACAACAAGAATGGGAAATCGACAAGGGTAAGCAAACTGGCGCTGGTCATAAAATCGCGCACAGATTCATATTCCCTTAGGTTGCTTGCGTAAGATCCGGCAGAGGCGGGACGATCTTTCAGATTGACCGACATGACTCGTCTGAACAGGGCAGTGCTGATAATCAAATCGGCTTTTTTGCCCGCAATGTCGGTCAGATGTCCTCGAATCAGCTTGGCGATAAATTCAAATAAAATCGCAATGATTACCCCAATGCTCAGTACCCAAAGGGTGTCATAGGATTTATTCGGAATGACACGATCATAAACATTCATCACATATAATGAACTCACCAAGGCTAGGAAGTTGATCATAAATGTGGAAATAATGACCTGGTAATAATATTTCCTAAAGCGCCAAATCACTTTGAAAAACCAGGCTTTCGGCATTTCGTATTCAGGCAATTCCGAACGCGCATCTATACTTACCCGTGGTTTGATAAACCAGCAATAGCCTAAATAGCATTCATTAAGTTGCTCGTAAGTGACCACTTGGGAAATGCCATCGAACTGCTGAAGTCTGTATTCGCGTGCTTTTCCTCGTCCGGTTATTGCGGTAATAACGGCAGCTTCTTCATTTTTCAAGATCACAACCACCGGCATGGCCAGTTGAGGAATATCGGCCAGATCCCGTAACATCAGATCATTTTCAAACCCCTCTGATTTGAGATATTCAATCAGAGACTGAAAATCAATACCCATGTTTTCTGTACGAATGGTATGGGCGGTAAGGGTTGCCACGGACAAATGGGATCCCAATAATTGGGTGGCAAGAGATAAGCTATCTATAAGTGATTTCATGATTTCCTACTTATTGATTGACTGTTGTTGAGAAAGAATACCGCTCCACTGGCTTAGCATGCCTTGCGAGCGTAAATAGTCAAGCACCGCATGGCGCAGGGCGTTTTTCGTGGTGTTATATGCCATTTCAACGTTGGTCAGCTCGCCTTCTGCGTTAAGCAGTTCAATAAGCGTTTTGCGAGCAATCTGGAACTGCAGTTTATAAAACTCAACTACCTTTTTTGATGAAGCTATTTGGCGTTTTAATGTAGATAGCGCAATTTTATTTTGTCTTAAGTTAATTTTTGCAAGTTGTGTAGACTCTTCAATACTACGTGCTACCTGCCGCAGGCGTTCTGATGCAGCCTCCATTTCGCTGGCTTTTTCGCGTACGGAATAGCTAGATGGCCGATTGAATAATTGCCAGGATACATTTATGCCCACTCCACGATTATGCCTATTGGCCGTTCCCACCAGATTAATTGAAGGATAAGTTTTGCGTTTTTCGGCTTCTATGTCCGCCTTTTTACTTTCTAGCTCAGCCTGTTGCGCAAGATAGGTTGGATTCTGGGTTTGATCCTCAAGGGTATATTTTGCAAGCAATGTTTTTTCATCAATTTTCGCAAAAGGATCTGTCAAGCGAGCGGCGCTCACTGGCTGCATGCTATAGCTCGAAAGACGGCTTAGCATATTGGCAAGATTACGTTGTTCCGTATTAATTTGTTGTTCTACCATCATTTTACGTGCTTGCGCTTGGACAAATTCCGACTCTCGCCCTTCATCATTAACGGCAATGGTTCGAATACTTTTAACAATCGCGTTATGACGCTTCAAGCTATTTTTTAAAATGGCAATGGCCTGCTTCGATTGCAATGCATTCAGGTAAAGATCGGTGATAGCGCTTGCCAGTTCTTCCCTTGTTTCATCATATTTGAAGAAAAAATAACGTTCGTTCTGCTTATTCTTATTGACTTCGGCATCAATGGCCCCAAAGGTATATAAATTCATATCTACCCGTACACCCGGATCAAATTGCCTTGAACGACGATCATTCTCATATTTATATTGTTGGACAATAGGCTGGTCGCCCGTTGCTGTAACCACCGGCAAGTGTAAGGCCTCGGCTTGTGAGGTGCGGTGCTGCGCCGATTGATAAGCGGCTTGTGCCTCTTTCAAGACAGGATCACTCGTTAACGCATAGTGCAAAATGGATTGCAAACTTTCAGCGTACACATTAGCGCCAGGCGCTAATGACAGTGCCGCAACCGACATAACCGAAGCTGATATTTTTTTTATTTTTACAGGGATTGATATTGTCATTGCTAATATTATTTCTGTTAAGTTAAGAAAAGATGGCTAGCACAATGCCAGACGACCAACAAAGGGCGAGGGATGCGACCTGCCCTTTGTCAGCAATCCCAAACCCCTTGTTCCCACGGGTTTGCTTAAATTAAAAGATTGGTTGGCGTTCCAGGCTACGAGCCCCCACGCCTTGTTGGATGTGCACAATAATTTTCGCCATCTACCCATTTGTCATAAGTGACGGTATTTAAGGTATGTGCGTCGTCATATTTGGTATGAGTCATTTCATATGACTTAAGCGTGCTGGGTGATGTTTGCAGATGCATCACTGAACTTAACAATGAACTTAAGGCCGGTTTACTCGTTGCCTCATTTACTCGTTGCCTTAATATGACGGGCTTTAACCTGGAACACATCATTTTTACAGATGTCAATCTGGCTGATGAATTGACGACTTCCTTTTTCGTTCTCATCAATAAGCATGTGTTCAAAACCCGCAGGGCTATTGATGTCGAACTGCATCACAAGATTGCCACCATCCCGGAACGAATTAATAAATTTAAAGACTTAGATGAGCTCCTTAAACATTAATTAAAAAGATGGAAAATAAAAACTACCTTGAATGTAGACTTACCTGCGGTAAAACCCACGGTTTCAAGAAGCTGCTCAGGGTAGCAAGCTCCCAACAATCACGCCTTGATATAGATCAAGCAACCAGTCCAGCGCCGCGGCAACAATTGGCTGTTCCAATGGTTTTTCGCAAGCTTGCGCTGAATCCACATTGACATGGCCGCACATGCGGCCATTGTTTTTTTGGTTCTCGGTTTGGGCGGGCTGGTTGTGTGGCAACCATGCTTCGATCCTGCTATCGGGATGAGCCGGCAAGCACGTGAGCACGTCCTTCATAGACTTGCAGTTTATGACCGTTCAGCCGTGCCGGCTGGACCAAGCGCTTGACGGCGGCCGTGTAATAACCCTGTGATAATCAGCACATGGGATAATTGGAGGAGACGGCAGCATGGGCAACGTTGCATGCCGCGACCCTGCCCGCCCCCCTACTCGATACGCTCACCTTTCCTATCGCTTTAAGCCGTCTCGCCTTGTGATTTCAGAACATAGTGGCGCGCCACCGCTTAGCCTGCCGCCTGTACCTTGAGCCAGGATTCAAACAAGGTCAGCGCTTCAGGATAGGTATCGGCTTTCGGATAACCAAAATAATAGGCCGTATCCACTGGTAACGTGGCCGATACCGGCATCACGTAGCGTCCACTTTTAATATGCTCACGGGCAACAAAAGCCGGCACCAGCGCCACGCCCAGCCCCGCATCTACTGCAGCCAGCAGCATGGTGAACAGTTCATAGCGGGGTCCACCCAGTACCAGAGGCGTAAATGGCACGGCGTTATGTTCATACCAACTGGGCCACGCATCGGGACGTGTCATCATGTGCAAATGCGTCAGTTGCGCCAGCGCCCCTGCCCCTTTTACCTTTGCGCGGGCCAGCAATTGCGAGGAACACACCGGCACCAATTCCTGTTCACGAAACAGCATGACGCCTTGGGTGTTTGGCCAGGGCTGTGCAGCATGATAAATGGCGCCATCCACCGGCACATCGGTAAACTGGAACGGATGGGTGCGTACCGACAGGCTGATCTGGACGTCGGGCCAATGGCGCTGGAAATCGGCCAGCCGGGGAATCAGCCAGGTGGTGGCCAAGGTGGGCAGCGTTGCAATATGCAGGCTTCGTCCCAGACCCGAACGGCTCATCAGCCCAAAGGTATCCTTTTGCAGTTGTTCCAGATGATGGCGAATGCGCGCAGCGTACTCCGCCCCCTGCGTCGTGAGCGATATGCGCCGGCGTACGCGATTGAACAGCGTCACACCCAATCGGGCCTCCAGCCCTTCGACTTGCCGAAATACCGCACTATGGGTCAGCGACAATTCTTCGGCCGCCCTTGAAAACGAGCCCAGCCGGGCGCAGGCCTCAAACGCCTGCAACGCGCCCAGGCTGGGAATACCTTTACGCATAGCCCTCTCCCGTATGAAACAATCTGAATACAGCGCACGACATTGTGCATTTTTATCAATTGATCATTGATAATTTAACACATACAATGCATTCATCCAGGCTGTGCTGAACCATCAGCCCGTCAAAACCCAAATACCGTCATTCATAAATACAGACAGGAGCCATATATGTCCTCTAACCCCTCGTTCCACTGGGACGATCCTCTGTTGCTCAATGCACAGCTGACCGACGAAGAACGCATGATTCGCGATGCCGCTGCGGCATACTGCCAGGACAAATTGGCGCCCCGTGTATTGGAAGCTTTTCGCCACGAGAAAACCGATCCGGCCATTTTCAGCGAAATGGGCGAGCTGGGCCTGCTGGGCCCCACCATTCCTGAACAATACGGTGGCGGTGGTCTGAACTACGTCGCCTACGGGCTCATCGCGCGCGAAGTGGAGCGCATAGACTCGGGTTACCGCTCCATGATGAGTGTCCAGTCTTCACTGGTGATGGTGCCGATCAATGAATTCGGCAGTGAAGAACAAAAATCCAAATATCTGCCCAAACTGGCCTCTGGTCAATGGATTGGTTGCTTCGGCCTGACCGAGCCCAATCACGGCTCTGACCCGGATGGCATGGAAACCCGCGCAAAAAAAATCGACAGTGGCTACAGCCTGAGCGGCAATAAAATGTGGATCACCAACTCTCCGATCGCAGATGTGTTTGTTGTATGGGCACGTTGTGTCGGCGGCGATTTTGACGGGAAAATCCGTGGCTTCATTCTGGAAAAAGGCATGAAAGGCCTGTCTGCACCTGCCATCCACGGCAAGGTCGGCCTGCGTGCCTCTATCACAGGTGAAATCGTGATGGACGACGTGCAAGTGTCTGATGAACAGATGCTGCCGGGCGTAAGCGGTCTGCGCGGTCCCTTTACCTGCCTGAACTCTGCACGCTATGGCATTGCATGGGGTGCGTTGGGTGCGGCTGAAGCCTGCTGGCACATGGCCCGTCAATATACGATGGATCGTAAGCAGTTTGGTCGCCCGCTGGCACAGAACCAACTGATTCAGAAGAAACTGGCCGACATGCAGACGGAAATTACGCTCGGCCTGCAGGGCTGCCTGCGCCTGGGTCGCATGAAAGACGAAGGCACGGCTGCCGTTGAAATCACATCTATCATGAAACGCAATTCCTGCGGCAAATCGCTGGATATCGCCCGTATGGCGCGCGACATGCTGGGCGGCAATGGCATTTCAGATGAATTTGGCGTAGCCCGCCACTTGGTGAATCTGGAAGTGGTCAATACCTACGAAGGCACACATGATGTCCACGCCCTGATTCTGGGTCGTGCACAAACCGGCCTGCAGGCGTTCTACTAATCATCGAAAAGGATGCTGTAGTTCACAGCATCCGCAGGACACATCAGGTCAGAAAAAAGCCAGCATCGGGTACCGCATGCTGGCTTTTTTATTCGTTTTTATTATTCTTTTTTTTATTGCTTTCTGTTATCCCAGTCGATTTTTCATGCGGACCCCTTTGCCTTCGACCATGTTATCGACTAGCCTGCCGGTAAACGCTTGCGTGTACGGGTAGTAGGTCTCGCGGTGTGAGCGCCAGGCAGGCATTGGTGCAAATGCAATTCAAATGCAATAAGCGCCGCTTTCCTGTGAGCCTGACTGGCCAACTCCCCTCTTTGCTGTCATGCCAGTTAGCTGGCTGATTTCTTATGCGCCGGCCAGCAGGAAAACGCCATAAGCAGAAATGACGCCGCCCAGTACACGTGAGAACCATGCACTATGATGCTTGAGCTGCATTCCTCCCAATAGTCCTGCGAAATGCAAACCGAATGTCGCAAGCATAAAACCGGCGACAAACGGTATGGCAGCATTGCTTGCTGGCATTTCCATCCCGTGCGCCAACCCGTGAAACAAGGCAAATACGCCAACAATGACAAAGCCGAGCATCTCATTGATAGGCTTTCTGGTTGCCACCAATAGCCCCAAAATTAATAGCGAGGCCATGATCATGGGTTCAACCAGCGGTAGCTGCACGCCCATGATGCCAAGCATTGCCCCTGCAAACAACATTATTAGAAACACCACCGGTGCGAGCATGGCCCGGCGCAGGCTCTGATGGGTCAGGGCACTCCAGAGACCGACCGCCAGCATCGCCAGCAAATGATCCAGACCCGTCAGAGGATGCAGGAACCCGGCTGCAAACATGCTGTGTTGCGCCTGGTCAATGTGACCTGGATGCGCAAAAACCGCAGTAGCAGTCAGGCCCAATAGCGTTCCGATCGCAGTCGTCACTGTCACGGGTTTCAAAAAAATACGCATATAAACCTCCTAGGCTGGTAATAATTACTATGGCTTTGCCTCATACTGGCGCGGCAGTCAAAAGGCATCAACCGAAATTTCCGTTGCAACATACTCAACGATGCACATGCGGATGTGTCTCATCCCCATGGCGATGTATATAACCCCCTTCTTCTGTTGCATGAAAATGGGGCGCCATCGGACCGGGGTCTGTGGGTATGTGCGTGCCACTGACGTGCGCCTGATGCAAATGTCGAACCCAGTCGCAAAGTGCCTTTTCCGTATCGGGATATTTTTTGGAGTGAGCAAGCACGGGCGCGCCACCTCGTGCCGCCCGGGCGTCCTTCAGCATTTGTTCGACATCTACGTCAACGTGTGGCCCAAGGTCTACCTTATTGACGATCAGCAAATCCGCGCGGCCGATACCCGGGCCACCTTTGCGCGCCACGTCGCCACCACCGGCCACATCGATCACGAAAATCTGCGCATCCACCAGGGATGGAGAAAAAGTGGCAGTCAGGTTATCGCCGCCACTCTCGATAAGCACAATGTCCAGCGGCGCGAAGTCCTTCTCCAGATCTTCGACGGCGAGCAGATTCATTGTGACGTCGTCGCGTATGGCTGTATGCGGGCATGCGCCGGTTTCTACCGCCCGAATGCGTTCAACCGGCAGCACGCCTTCGGCCCTCAGGAAACGGGCATCCTCATCCGTGTATATGTCGTTTGTAATTACGCCGATCTGGAACTCATGACGCAAGCTTCGGCACAGCGTGGCAACGACCGAACTTTTGCCGGTGCCCACCGGTCCTGCCACGCCCAGTCGCAATGCACGCGTACGAGTATTTTCAGTTTGTGTATTCATAGTCGTTTCCTTGTTCAATAATTTCAGAAGATGGGATAGCCTGGTCGGGCCTATGCCGGTCACCACCGCCGTCCCGATCATCACGGACAGGCTCGGTGACCGCAACGGACCACCGTCCTCCCAGCAGATTGATGCCGTGCTCCAGGCGCTTGCGCAATGTCCAGGTTTCCGCTGCGAGTGCACTGATAATGACTGCGGGCCCCTCTAGCGGCAACAGCGCCGCATCGGCGGCAAACAAATTGGTTTCAGGCTGGGTTGTACACCATTGCGGGTCAACAACGAGCACCACGCCCATACACTTGTGCTTGCCGGCGACCGCGCAACTGCGCCATCCCACCGCGTCCGGCCCGATTTGCTGTTGCTGGCTGAACAAAGGTTCACCATCCCGTTTGACGCGCAGGGTCTGAAGAAGATTTCCAGGTTGCTCTTTGTGTCGTCCGAACTGCAGTTCATCGCGCATGAACAGGCGCGCGCTGGCAGCCAGTTCGATATTGATCGCGTGAATGTGATGACACCCACGCGCAGCAATCACCGGTTCGGCCATCCAGACAAACGTGGCATTGTCTTCCACGGCAATACTGATTCTCATACTGGACTGTCCGCCACGTGCGCCAGGAAGCAACAGCGTAGATGAAATCTCATTAAGCAACAAAGTACTGCCTGCCCCCACGCGAATATTCAGCTCGAAATCGTCCCCTCCCAGAGGACCCGCTGCGCCCGAGACGAGCGATACCCGTGCCACTGAACCAGCACGCAACAGCTGCGGTTCCGGTTCTTTGGACTGCGTCGGACGCAATATCAGCGGCGCCTGGGAACGCAGGGTATGTACTCTGCTGACAGGACGGCCGGTATGGTCGAGGTCTTGACGGGTGGCAAGCGTTGCCCGGGCAGTCATAACACCATGCTGGTGGCTTGGATGATCACGAAGCAAAGAGACGTACCCCCCAATTTCTGTGGTGTTCAGCGGCCAGATCGAGCAAAGGCGTCCCCAGGGCCGGCAAATCGTCGGGCGGCGTGTCTGCGTGCTCGCCCGCCTGCTGCGCCAGCGTATCAAGAAAATCGGTCAGGCGCGCCAGAGCCGCCTGCACGGCGAACGGATCGACACTAAGCACTTTGACCGCTGCCGCCGCTGGTCCGGCCACCGACTCATGCAACACAATCTGTGCCGCTTCCTTGGGCTCCAGTCCGAATGCCGCAGCCGCCATGCCGTACACCACAGGCTGGTGCATATCGCGCCGCAAGTGGGTGGGCACGTCGATGGATCGAATATTGGTGACGGCACGCAATAACTGGCGGCCGAGCGCCCTGGAAACAGCACGGGTCGCTTTGGACGGCATGCGAACATCCAGTTGCCTGTCCAGTTCGCAAAGCAACGCATACTGTCTCGTCTGTGCCGCCCGGCATGCGGCAGCGGCAAACGATGCGGCCACCAGACCGGCTGTCGCAGCGCGCCCCTCGAGAAAGCCTTCCAGGCCGGTTACATCAGTCAGCCCATGGATATGCACCGTTGGCTCAAGGCCGCCGGAATGGGCATAACCACCAGCTGGCAGACGTCCGTCTGCCAGCAATAACAGCGCGGCACTATGCGCCATTGCTTACCTCTCTTCAGAATAGAAAGTATCGTTGAGCCATGGGAACCTCTACTGCCGGCTCATGATCGATTAGCTCCCCGTCTACCTTGACGGCGTAGCTGTCGGGATCCACCTCTATATGTGGCAATGCTGAGTTTTCGGGCAGATCAGCCTTGCTGCGGCTCCGGCAATTTTCGATGGCGACCAGAGGGCGCCTGATATTTAAGCGGCCTGCAAGCCCGTCGTCAATAGCCACCTGCGAAACAAAAGCCACGCTGGTAGCGGCGGCCGCCGGCGAGTACACATTAAAGCCAATGCGTTCGAGCACCGGTTGCGGTGTGGGAATGGATGCATTGGGGTCGCCAAGCGCCGCAGTCGCGGCCATTCCGCCCTTAAATACAATCGTAGGACGTATGCCGAAAAGCGCAGGCTGCCAAAGCACCAGATCAGCCATTTTCCCCACTTCGATGGATCCGACGTATTTTTCCAGTCCGTGGGCGATAGCAGGGCAAATGGTATATTTGGCCACATAGCGTCGTGCCCGGTGATTGTCAGCCAACGTATCGCCAGGCAACGAGCCGCGAAGCTGCTTCATTCGGTGTGCCGTCTGCCAGGTACGGATGACAACCTCACCAATACGACCCATCGCCTGTGCATCGGAAGACATGATCGAGAGCGCGCCAATATCATGCAGCACATCTTCGGCAGCAATCGTGCCTGCCCGTACGCGACTTTCGGCAAACGCAAGATCATTGGGGACCCGGGGATTCAGGTGGTGCGCCACCATGACCATGTCCAAATGCTCGTCCACCGTATTGCGGGTAAAAGGACGGGTCGGGTTGGTAGAGGCGGGCAACACATTGGGTTCCCCGGCGATCCGAATAATGTCGGGCGCGTGCCCTCCGCCGGCACCTTCGGTGTGGAACGAGTGAAACGTGCGTCCGGCAACGGCCTTGAGCATATCCTCGACAAACCCGGCTTCATTAAGAGTATCGGAGTGAATCGCAACTTGTACCCCGGATGCGTCTGCTACCTGAAGCGCTGCATCAATAACCGCCGGCGTGGCGCCCCAGTCTTCATGGACTTTGAAGCCGCCCACACCCGCACGCAATTGCTCCCATAAGGATTCATGGGATACCGTATTGCCGCGCCCCAGAAAAAGTACATTCACGGGCCACGGCTCAAAACCTTCGAGCATGCGCTCCATCCACCACGCACCGGGCGTGGCCAGGGTCGCCTTGGAGCCTTCGGTCGGCCCGGAACCGCCCCCCGTCACCGTCGTGGTGCCAGAGGCCAATGCGATTTGCAGCATCTGCGGGCCAACGAAATGAACGTGCGTGTCAACTGTGCCCGCTGTCATGATGAGCCCATTGCCCGACATGATCTCGGTAGAAGGTCCGATCACCAGATCGGGGTGCACGCCATCCATGGTATCGGGGTTGCCGGCCTTACCCAGCGCTACGATACGGCCGTCTCGAACCCCAACGTCGGCTTTGATAATACCCCAATGATCGAGAATAATAGCGCCGGTAATTACCAAATCGGGGGTTCCTTCGGCACGTGTGGCACAGGATTGCCCCATCGACTCCCGCACTGATTTGCCGCCACCGAAAACCGCTTCGTTGCCGCCCCCACACAGGTCTTTTTCGACTTCGATCAACAGATTGGTATCGGCCAGCCGGATGCGATCACCCGTGGTCGGACCATATGAAGCCACATATTCAGATCGGGAAATCTTTGTCATCCAGACTGCCTCCGCACAAACCTCGCAAACCGCGCACGATGCGCCGACCCTGTATATCGACCAGCTCCACCTCGACCGCGGCACCGGGTTCGAAACGCACGGAACCACCAGACAGTACGTTCAGCCGTTTACCCCAGGCACTGGCGCGGTCAAACTCCAGGGCCGCGTTGACTTCAGCGAAATGAAAATGCGAACCTACCTGAATCGGACGATCGGCGCCATTGACTACCATAAGCGTTATGACCGGCATCCCGACATTGATTTCCACGTCCTGAGTGCAATACAGGATTTCGCCAGGAACCAGCGGGACCGATTCATCAAATTCATCATCAGACTCTCGTCGCGGCGCCTGTCGCTCTCCGGTGCCCGCCCGACGGGGCGAGCTGGGACTACTGACACCCGAAGAATGCGTTGGTCCCTTGCCCGACGATTCCAGGTCAGGATAATCGCGACCCGGATCATCGGAGGCATGCACCGGTTCTCCTGCATCGGCAGGAAGGGGATCTGGATTTTCAAAGGGATTGGGTTTATCTTTCATGAGATAGGCCCGGTGACGGTAACCAGCTTCGTTCCGTCTGGAAACGTGGCCTCTACCTGAACCTGACCCAGCATTTCCGGAACGCCTTCCATGACATCGTCACGCGTGAGCACATGGCGCCCGGCTTCCATCAAATCAGCAACAGTTTCCCCGTCACGGGCGCCTTCGAGCAGAAAGGACGTGATGTAGGCCGTAGCCTCGGGCAAATTCAGTTTCAGGCCACGCTGCTTGCGCTCAAGCGCCAGCTTGCCGGCAGTGTATACCATCAACCGTTCCTGTTCATACATACTCAAAAACATGGCAACCCTTCTTTACATGTATTTCACATGAAATTCAAAATGTCGAACCAAAGCTATTTGATATGCATGGGGCTCCTTCTTTGCGAAGCCCGATTGCTTGCAAAAATACTAGCACGGGTGGGTGACCCCGTCAATGTCGATGAGGCCGCCATCGAGTGCGTTGCAAGTACGGTCCAGGTTCTTGCGCCTTCTCCCATGGCATGGAAAGTTTGCGGGAAAAACACGCAAAAGCGCCTCCGGACGGAGGCGTTTTTTTTACTTAATGCTATGGGACTGAATGTTCAATGGCCGGTTACATGATCGCCGGCGATTGAATTTTCGATGGATTATTCTTCGTCTTTTTCCATACTCTCGGAAATATCAAAAAGACTGGTGGCATCAAGTTCCAGCACGGTTTCATTTTTCTGGTTGGTCACTTCCCAGCTCCAGAGCAAAATACCGAGCCCTTCCCGCGTGTTGGATATCCGCTTGGCCTTGACCACGCCTTTCCAGAACAGGTCATCGCCGGGCCGCACGGGCTTGAGCCATTTGACACTATCCAGGCCAGGTGAAGCAAACGATTCGGAGCCTTCCAGCGCCGCCTCTACGGCCATTTTCATGGCGATCCCACAGGTGTGCCAGCCACTGGCGATCAGGCCTTTCCAGGGACCGGCCTTGGCCCGTTCCGGATTAACGTGAAACCATTGTGGGTCATAGGCTTCGGCGAAGCGAATGATTTCTTCTTCGGTCAAATGCCGGGGTCCCTGTTCAAAGACCATACCCGGCTGGAATTCCGCGAATTTCATTTAACTAACCTTATTGTGAACGGCACAAATGCAGCAAAAGCTGTATGCCCCTCTATAAATGCAGCGTCTGACTTGATAAACTGACGTAGGTGCGAATAACTGGTGCACGACCAGACAACTGCCCGCAACCGGCTATTTTACTTAAACTTCGTACCCACAACCGCAAACTCACACTTATTCTGAAAATGGCTGACACACAACTGACGAACGTTTCATATGGCGAAATAACAGCGGCTATCGAATATCAGTTGATTCAGCCCGATAGGCTTGACCGGCCGCTTCTGGTCTTCCTGCACGAGGGCCTGGGTTCGGTCGCGATGTGGAAAGACTGGCCCGCAAATCTGTGCCGGCTACTCGATTGCCGCGGTCTGATTTTTTCGCGTTACGGCTACGGAAAATCCACGCCCCGTCCAGCCCAGGAACAGTGGTTGCCAGACTTCATGCACATCCAGGCACAGCAGTTTCTGCCGGCTTTTTTCAGCGCGCTTGGCATAGACACGCGCGCTGACCAGCCTATTTTAATCGGGCATAGCGACGGCGCCTCAATCGCGTTGCTGTACGCCGCCGCTTTTCCTGACCGCATCCGTGCCACGGCGGTGCTGGCCCCGCACCTGTTTGTCGAAGAGGCCACCGTGAGAAATATCGCACTGGCCCGCACTGCCTATCTGAATAGCAATCTGCCGGACAAACTGCAACGCTATCATGACGATGTCGATTCGGCCTTCTGGGGATGGAATAACGTCTGGCTCTCGCCCGCATTCCGGCAATGGAATATTGAAGATGACGTGGCGCTCATCCGATGCCCGATCCTGGCTATCCAGGGGCGAGAAGACGAATACGGGTCGCTGGCCCAGATCGAGCATATCGCCCAGCTTGCGGCCGACGTCAAGCTGTATGTGATCGACGACTGCCGCCATTCCCCGCATCGCGACAAGCCAGAGGCAACCACCGATGCCATTGTCGCCTTTGTACGCGCACTGTCGTAACACCGCCAAGTTTCGGGCGCCGAGCTGCGCACGTTCGACCGCAGAATTTCAAGCATTTGCAGCACGCACGTGGCAAACGCCTATTTGCATGAGTGACCACAGTTGACCCATAGGAATTACAGATGGCCCTGGCTATGTGAGCGTTCTGGCGGATGCAACACCGGGGCTGCCATCGACAGGATTTGCTTCAAGTGCTGCAGTTCCTGTGTCGGGCTGCGGCCAAACAGTCTCTTGAACTCACGGCTAAACTGCGACGCACTTTCATAGCCGACCTGCTCCGAGGCGCTGGCCGCACTCATGCCTTTGCGAGCCATCATCAGGCGTGCGTTGTGCAGACGAATTGCCTTTATGTACTGAATTGGCGAATTCATGGTTATGGCTTTAAAGTGCACATGGAAAGCTGGAACACTCAAACTTGCTTCATCTGCCAGCGCAGCGACAGTGAGATCAGACGCATAATGAATATGGATTTTCCTGAGTACCTTGGCAATCCGCCCGAAATGGCCGCCTTGTCGAAGTGCCGCAAGCAATGAATTCCCCTGATCGCCCGTCAGTACACGGAACGTAATTTCGCGTAGTATCGCCGGCGCCAGAACCCGAGCTTCGACCGGTGAATTCAGCGCTTCAAGCAGACGCAACGTCGCATCCTGGAGTTTTTCTTCCATACGGGTCGCATACATGGAAACAGGTTTACTGCTGGAAGGCGGCACACCATCATCAATGGCGATTGCAATATCTGCCGTCGTTGTTGTGTCTATGCGCAGCACGACCCCAAGCATAGGCTCGGCTTCGCTGGCCTCGGTTTCGGTGGAAAACGGCAACGGTACCGACAGCACCAGATAGTGCTGGGCGTCGTAAACGTACAAATTGCCCCCGTGAACACCACGCTTACGTCCCTGAATCACGATCACGATACTTGGTTCGTACAGCGCCTGTGTGGTTGCAAGCGGACGATTGGATCGCATAAAGGTGACGCCATCGAGCAGTGACTGGGTGTAGCCCTCACACGGTGCGAGTCGCTTGATCAGTTCAACCATACGCATTTGCTGGGGGGACATAGTCGTTCCTGGTAAAAAGTTCAGAGCGCGATTGATGCAGCCGGAGGTTTCAACAGGAATAGTCTACCAGCAGCATACTATTTTGCTCCAAAATTCTCATTGAAATAGAAATAGGCAAGAACCCAAGACGATCAGGTCTTAGCGTACTTTGCCATTGCCTTTAGCATTCACTCTATCGGGATGTGCCCCCTTAGACCTAGCCGGCAAGGACGCACGCCCTATTACTGTAAGGAAACCAGAGTGACAAATAAACCAGAACGCAGCAAAGTCATACTGCTTACCGGGGCCAGCAGCGGCATCGGCGAGGCCAGCGCCCGTTTGCTGGCTGCCCAGGGACACAGACTAGTCATTGGCGCGCGCCGCACCGACAGACTGGAAACGCTGACACAAGCTATCTGCGCAACCGGTGGCCAGGTCGTATATCGCACCCTGGACGTCACGCGGCAACAAGACGCACAGGCGTTCGCCGACTTTGCGATCTGTAGCTACGGCCGCATTGATGTGATGATCAATAATGCAGGGGTAATGCCCCTGTCGCCCATGGCCGCCCTGAAAATTGATGAGTGGGACCGTATGATCGACGTTAACTTGCGGGGCGTACTCTATGGCGTTGCCTCGGTGCTGCCGACCATGCGGGAACAAAATGGCGGACAAATCATCAACATTTCGTCCATCGGCGGGCTCCAGGTAGTGCCAACAGCAGCCGTTTACTGCGCTACCAAGTACGCGGTACGCGCGCTTTCAGACGGACTGCGGCAGGAGAACGACAAAATTCGCGTCACCTGCGTTTATCCGGGCGTGGTCGAATCGGAGCTGGCCAACACCATTACCGACACAGCAGCGGCCATCGCCATGCAAAGCTATCGGCAAGTTGCGCTTAAACCGGAGGCGATCGCCGCAGCGATTGCTCATGTCATCAACCAGCCGGACGCTATCGATACGAGCGAAATCGTTGTCCGCCCAACCGCAAGCGTGTAGTTTGTGTCACTGATATCCGATACCAATCCGCGTACGCTCTGCATGACTACCGCGGTCATTCACTGCCGGACAGGGGCAGCGAACGGGACTGAACGTTCCGCCGGAGATACTTTCTCCTTCATTTTCCATCGGCGTACGCGCCACAATAAGGATCTATTTATGAATATGAACAATCGGGTTAAAGCCATTGCATACGTTGCCGTGATGGTCGTCTCCTCTTACTTTCCCGCCAGCGCATCCACCACTGGTGAAACCACTGAAACGGTCAATACCGCCATTGTCCAGCAAGCGTTCCAGGCCTGGAAACAGGGCCAGGGCAGTGTTTTTGACCTGCTGACAGAAGATGCGCAATGGACAGTGGCCGGATATAGTCCTGTGTCGGATACCTATCGATCACGCGATTCGTTTATCGAACAGGCGGTCCGTCCGATCACCGCAAGGCTTGCCACTCCGATTACACCTGAGGTAAAGCACATTGTGGCCCAGGCAGATCAGGTAATGGTCATTTGGGATGGCGTGGCCACTGCAAAAACCGGCCAACCCTATGAAAACAGCTACGCCTGGCACCTGACCATGGCCGATGGCAAAATCACACATGTCAATGCCTTCCTGGATACCTGGAAGCTGGTTCAATTAATGGAGTGACCCTGACATACCGGCCGCATGCCATATGCTGCACCACTACAAACTGTTTGTCCTGCGCTCCGCTCTCTCCTAGAATGGATGCCACCCGGTACAAAGACCGGATTCATTATCGTAATAAACAGGAACATGACAGATGCAAGACTTACGTATTGGAATAGCAGGCTTCGGTGCAATCGGCCGGTCTATCGCAACCCACTTGCTCAATGGCGTTGAAGGCGTGCAGCTTGCCGCCGTAGGCGTCAGGGACCCGGGCACGCCACCAGCATTCGCCTGGAACGACACGCCTGCGCCGCAGTTTGTCCTGCTCGATGACATGCAGGCCTGCTGTGATATTGTGATTGAATGCGCACCGGCGCAACTGCTGCCGCGGATTGCCACCCCATTTCTGGAAAAAGGAAAAAAGGTCATCTGTTTAAGCAGTGGCGCGCTACTGGCGCATCCCGAGTTGGTGGAACTGGCCAAAGCCCATAACGGGCAAATTCTCATTCCATCGGGCGCCATTGTCGGCCTGGATGCCATTCTGGGTGCCGCCGAAGGCAAGATTGAATCGGTCCGGATGACCTCGCGCAAGCCGCTCAAGGGCTTTGCCGGCGCGCCATTTCTAAAAGCGCAGAATATCGATGTGATGACGTTCAAGGAACCGACCATGCTTTTTTCCGGTACTGCCCGCGAAGCTGCAGCAGGATTTCCGGCCAATCTGAACGTGGCGGCCAGCGTTGCGCTGGCCGGCGTCGGTCCCGACCATACTTTCCTGGAAGTGTGGGCGGACCCTTTTCTGGAGCGCAATACGCACCGCATTGAGGTCGTTTCCGATGCAGCGCTGCTATCGGTTGAAATCCAGAATATTCCTTCGGACAATCCGAAAACAGGACGCATTACCGCGCAAAGCGTCATTGCCCTGCTGCGCAAATTGCGCGCGCCCCTGAGCGTAGGCACCTGACGGCGCCCTGCGGGCTGGCAAGCAGCTGCAACAAACCCATTGCCTGGCGTGATGCCTGCGCATGGGCCAGTTCGACTGATGGCAGATGACCGCTCTTTTCCCCAGGCTTGCCACAAGGGCAAGCTCGCGCATCAAGCGGCTGCCGCACGCTTATGATGCCGATGCCGACCATTATGGCAATTGGCATATAACTGCATGCGCAGCCGGCCTCCTGTCTCAAACAACCGGGTTGCCGGGCAGCGCGCTATTGTTTTACCAGTCCCAAGTCCGTCAGCACAGAACGGATCTGTTTGTATTCGCCGGCCCGATATTTACGTGTCTCTTCTGGGCCAAGATAGTGCTCCCGCCAATGGTTCTTGGCCAGGAACGCCTTCCACTCTTTAGTGGCGGCAATAGTCGCCAGCATATCAACCCACACGTCAAGCTGCTCCTTGGGCATGTCCTTGGGGCCCAACACACCTTGTGCAGAACTTGGCACGACATCAATGCCTTCCTCAACCCAGGTTGGCACATTTTCAAAAGGCGAACTCAGCCGTTCAGGTGCGCCGATTGCCAGAACCCGGATTGCGCCACTTTGAAGCAATCCGATCAGATTGGGGGTGGTGGCGGCGACGACATCAAGATGGCCGCCCTGCAGCGCAGTCATGGATTCGGACGAAGATTTGTAGGGAACCACGGTCATTTTGCTGATATCGACCCCGGCCTTTTTCAACGGGCTCGCAATGCCGACATGAATATGGTTGCCGATGGAGGTTGCAACGCCAACATTCAATGTTCCTGGCGATGCCTTGAACTTGGCGATCAGATCGTGAATATTTTTATATGGAGAATCGGCCCGGACCGCGACGGCAACGTATTCATCAAACAGGGTCGCGATCTCGGTGTAGTCACTCAGTTTATGATGGATTTTGCCCAGGATTTCCTGGTTCATGAGCGAACTGACCGAGGTCATCACGTAATTACCATTTCCCTTGTGCTTATCCAGGGCGTTCAGGGCAATGGCCATATTGCCGCCCGGATTGTTCACCACCACAAGATTGGGATACAGATTTTCCGTTTGCAATAAATGCGCAATCATCCGGGCTGAGGTATCGAGCGCGCCGCCCGGACCTGCAGGCACAATGAATTCGCCTTTGCCAGGGTGCCACTTGCCTGGGTCCGTCTGCTGTGCATGACTGACTACGGCCGTCATCAAGGCAGAGACAAAGAACATGCAGATACCTGCTTTGCCGAACCGTTTGGTCCGAATATTAAGACTCATGCTGATCTCCTCAGATGGTAGATTGAGCGGGACTGACGCCCGCTTCCTTTGTAAAAATAATGAACGATAGTCCTGCCGCCTGCTCCTGGTGAACCCGGCCTATCCGTTTTTGCCTCGCCTTACGGCAAGCACCTGCCACGCCTGTGCTACCCAGTCGCAAAGCATGGAGCGTGTCTCACGCGGGTCGATGATGTCCAGTATGCCGAAAGCCTCGGCGGTGCGAAACGGTGAACCCAGATGATGGTATTGGGCTTCGAGCTGCTCGCGCGTGGCGACCGGATCGTCTGCCGTATCGATCTCGCGCCGATGCGCTGCATAAACACCGCCCTCGATGGGGATTGACCCCCACCGGGCAGACGGCCAGGCGACCCGGTGATTAAGCGCTGGAAAATGCTTAGGCGCATGCATGCCGCCAGCCATGCCGAAGCAGCGACGCATAATCACGGAGAACCAGGGAATGTCTGCCTTTTCAATGGTGGTCAGCACTCGCACGGCCGACAGCAACGTTCCCTGCAGCTCAGCTTCCGGGCCGGTTGCATTGCCCGGCTGGTCAACGAAGTTGATAACGGGCAAGCCGAATGTGTCACATAGCTTGACATGCCTCTCGGTTTTGTAGGCAGCGGCCACCGTCATGGCGCCGCCCGCTATTTTGGGGTCGCTGCAAAGAATCCCCACCGGGTAGCCATCAATGCGCGCCAGTGCCGTAATTACCGAGCCACCCTGCCAGCGGCCGATTTCAAAGACTGAATCACGATCACAGATTGCAGCCAGAATTTTGCGAGGATCAAAGATCTTGCGCCGATCCTTCGGGATTGCGTCAGCCAGCCAGTCTTCTACCCGATCAGGCGAATCATCGGATGCGATGCGCTGCGCCAGTTGGTCGCTGTTTGGCGGCAAATAGCTCAGGAAGCGTTTGACCTGCGCGAACGCATCGGCTTCGTCGACTGCTTCGTTATGAACAAGGGCGCTACGGCGATGCACTTTATAGCCGCCAAGATCGTTCTTATCGATCTCGATGCCGTAGGCTTGTTTTACAACGGGAGGACCCGCGGCAAACACCTGGGCCTGATCGCGCACCATGACGGAAAAGTGGGACAACAGCACCTTCATGGCGCCAAGCCCGGCGCATGAACCCAGGGCAATGCCCACGACAGGCACCTGGTCCAGCAGTTTTATTGCCGGCCACGTCGGATAACCCGGTATCTTGGTGCCGTGCATCTGGGCGAGCAACTTCACGCTGCCGCCGGCGCTGTCGACCATTCTGATCAGCGGCGCCCCCATGGTCATGGCCAATCGTTCAGCGTAGATCCACTTATCGGAAATTGTGGACTCGGAGGACCCGGCGCGCAACGTATAGTCATCTCCCGAGACCACCACAGTCCGGTTCTCTACTTTGCCCGTGCCAATAATTGCATTCACGGGCGACATATCAATGAAGCGACCGTTTTCGTCATAACGTCCCTTGCCTGCCAGTCTGCCCATTTCACGAAAGCTGCCAGGATCAAGCAATGCGTCCATGCGCTCCCGCGCATTCAACCGCCCGCGTTCCTTGTGCTTGAGCAAGGCTTGCTCGCCGCCCATGGCCTGGGCCATTTTGCGGCGTCTATCCAGTTCTTCGTATTCCTCTTTCCACTGCTGGCCATGATATTCGAATGTTTGCATAGTCTCTTCTATATTGGTTGTAATGACAGCCGGCAAGGTGCGTTACGCTTGTCAACAGCTGTACAGGTGAATCAATTGCCAGCCGCGATCACTCCCTCGCGCAGCAATTCTTCTATGGTCTTGTCGTCGATGCCAAGCTCGTCGCGCAGCACTCTTACCGTGTCTGCGCCCAGATCGGGCCCGGTAAAGCGGATGCTGCCCGGCGTAACCGACAGGCGCGGCACAATTCCCACCTGGGCCACAGACTCCAGTTGCGGGTGAGGCACATTGGCAATCATGCCGCGTGCCTGATAATGCGGATCCTCGAAGATGTCCGCTATCGTATAGACCCTGGATACAGGCACTTCCACAGCAATGATCATCTGTTCCAGCTCGACGGCATCATACTGGCGCGTCCACGTGCTGATAATGGCGTCCAGGTCCGTCATATTGGGTTTTTGGCCCCGCGCACGAATCGAGCAAAAGCGCGTATCCTGCAGCAAATCAAGACGATCCATCAGTTTGAGCAAACGTTCGAACGTAGCATTGCTGTTGGCAGCGATCAGCAAGTAATTATTATCGCGAGTCGGGTAAAGGCTGTTGGGCGCCATTGAAGGCAGGTTCGGGCCGACCCGCATCGGAATTTTATTGAGTTTCTGGTAAGCGGGGACCAGTGGCTCCAGTTGCGTGAAGGCGGTCTCATATAACGCTACATCCACGACCTGGCCCTGCCCGGTTCGATCCCGGCTGCGCAGTGCGCCCATTGCCCCAAAGGCGGCATACACCGAGGTCAGATAATCGGTTGTCGCCAGTGCAACGCGCGCAGGCGGCCGATCCGGGTCTCCGGTCATATGCCTGACGCCGCCCACCGCTTCGCAGATCGCGCCGTAACCCGGCCGTTGGGCATAAGGCCCGTCCTGGCCATATCCGCTGATGCGCACAAAGATGATGCCGGGATGCTGCGCCGATACCTGCTCATAGCCCAGCCCCAGTCTTTCCAGAACGCCGGGCCGGTTGTTTTCCAGAACAATATCTGCTCCAGCCATCAGTGCCAACGCCAGTTTGCAGCCCTGCTCGGTCTTCAGATCAATCACGACCGAGCGCTTGTTACGCAAGATGGACGCGGCATACAGGGAGATATCACCCACATGGCTGCCCATCTGGCGAACCGGATCTCCCTGGGGCGGCTCTATTTTAATGACATCGGCGCCGAAATCAGCCAGCAGGCGCCCGCAAGCGGGTCCGGCAATGGTACTGCAGATCTCGATCACCTTGACGCCCGCCAGCGGCTGCGCCCCTGATTCGGCTGTGGATTGCGGATTGGTCGCAGGTGGATTCAAGGTATTCTCCTGTTGCAAATAAGGGTTCAGCCCGGTCGCTGATTCAGGCGGCACCGATTCGCGCCACGATTATGCCTTCCTCGACAGCACTGCCTTCCTGAACCAAAACCGTGACCTGGCCACTGGCAGGCGCCTCTACCGGAATTTCCATTTTCATGGATTCCACTATCACCAGGGTCTGGCCCTCCTGAACCGTATCGCCATCATTAACGACGACTTTCCATACCGTGCCGGTCACTTCTGACAGAACGTCCATATTTTTACCTTATAAATAAATTAACAAACAGATTGTTAACAATAATATAATATACAAATTGGAATTACACAATCAATCATTGCTCGATGGCCGGCAAAGCGGCATTAGCGAGTACGACAGGAGATCTGAGAATGTTCAAGAAAATACTGGTGGCCAACCGGGGCGCCGTAGCCGCAAGAATTATTCGCGCCGCAACGCAAATGGGCATAGATTGCACCGTGGTCTATTCAGAGGCAGATGCCGACCTGCCTTATGTACGCCAGGCCAAAGAGAAAATTTGTATCGGCGCCCCTGCTGCGGCCGACAGTTATCTGAACATGGACAAAATACTGGCCGCCGCGCAATCGGCCGGCGTTGACGCGATCCATCCAGGGTATGGCTTTCTATCGGAAAACGCCGAGTTCGCCGCACGCGTTCAGCGCGCCGGACTGGTGTTCATTGGTCCATCGCCGCGTTGGATCGAATCCATGGGGCACAAAACCCGGGCAAGGGAACTGATGGCACGGCACGACATGCCGATGTGCCGCAGCAGCGGCATCCTCCAGGGCACGGCAGAACAGCAATGCCACCAGGCCGCAAGCGCGGGTTTTCCGTTGTTGATCAAGCCTGCGGCAGGCGGTGGCGGCATTGGCATGATCGCGGTGCATGAAGCTTCGGCATTGCCGGCCGCGCTCGAACAGGCCACGAGTCTGGCGCAAAGAAGTTTCGGCAACAGCCAGTTGTATGCCGAGCGCCTCTTTGCGCGGCCGCGGCATATTGAATTTCAGATCATGGCAGACAACTTTGGCAACGCCATGCATCTTTTCGAGCGCGACTGTTCGATCCAGCGCCGCCACCAAAAAGTAATCGAAGAAGCGGGTGCGCCGGCCATTGACAGGACCACGCTGGTATCCATGGCAGACACTGCCGTTCGCATCATGGAAAACATTAAATATAACAATATCGGAACGGTGGAAACCTTATACGATCAGCAGTCTGGTTTCAGTTTTCTGGAAATGAACACCCGGCTACAGGTCGAGCATGGCGTTACCGAAGCAGTAACGGGCATTGACATTGTGCAAAGCCAGATTGCGCTGGCCGCCGGCAAACGTCTGCACGAAGTCATTCCCAATCGGCCGCAGGCCCCTGACGGCCATGCGATCCAGGTACGTATTTATGCCGAAGACCCATGGCGTTTCACTCCGTCTCCTGGTTTATTAAGCGTCTTCCGATTGGGCCAGGGTGCAGGCATTCGCATTGAAACCGGCTATGCAGAAGGCACCAGGGTATCGCCGTTTTATGATCCGATGATTGCCAAAGTGATTGCGCATGGCGACACCCGGAGCCAGGCCATTGAGCGTTTAAGAAGCGCATTATCAGACAGCGTAATCGAGGGCATCAAGACCAATATACCGTTCCTGCTGGCCGCATTGGAATACCCGGACTTTTGCCAAGGCCAGGTTCACACGCAACTGGCACCGGAAATTGTCAGGCAGGCGGGGCCCGACAAAAGGCGCCCGCTTGCCGCGTGATGCCTCGCGGCGCGATCGGCCTGGTCTCTAGTGTGTCTCTGCTTGCAGGGCCGCCAGTGTGGCATCCCAGGACTCCTGGATCCGCTGCTGGCAAATCTGGGCCGCCAGTTCCGCGTCACCCGCTTTGCACGCCTGCAGGGAGCGTTGCCAATGCTCGATAGAGCGCACTCTTCGTTCCCTGGATCGAAATTGCAATTTCGAATAACGCAGGGTTTGCAAAGACAAGGAGGTCACGATCTGGCTCAAGCGTGTATTGCTTGCGTAGCGCGCCGACAGTAAAGACAGGCGGTAAGTGGTCTCGGCGTAAAGACTGCCATCGGCAGGCGTGTCAATGCATGACGCAAGCTTTTTGATGCCGTGCTCAAGCAGCTTGAGCAATTCTGGATTTTGGGCCGCCGCATTTTTTCGCGCCGCCAGCGACAACAGGCTGCTGCGCACTTCAAATATTTCTGCCAGTTCATCGGCGTTCAATTCAGATACACTGGCTCCGCGTCTGGGGTTGACGACAACCAGGCCTTCTCGTTCCAGGATCCTTAACGCCTCGCGCACCGGACCCCGGCTGACTTCATATCGTTCGGCCAGTTCCTGCTCGGGAATATGCGCACCGTTGGCCATGGAGCCGCTGATGATCTGGTCACCCAACTGTGCGGCAATCTGCTCAGGCAGCGATAATGTAAGTTGCTTGCGTTCTGCAAAGAGTCGAAATTTGACCGTACTTTCAAAGTTATCAAGCGCGTCTTGGTCCGTTGTTTTCAAAATATATCCTGTTCGCTGGTTTGCGTTTGAACACCATGCATCCCGAGGAAAGTCCCACGAGCGGTTCAGAACATTATACCCGCTACGTAATATTTCATATAGTTAACATTTAGATTGTTTATAAGGTGGTTTCGTCGTCAGAAGATCCAGGCGATTGATACGCAATTGAAAAATGCCAGTTGATCGACGGCGTAATTGACGACGGCACGCTCAGCTTACGCTGCAATAACGGTGTTTAATCGTTGCCGAATCATGTCAGTTTCAATTTTAATTGCGTCCCTTTGACGATGCGGGTTACCTGCATAGACTGCCAATGCGACCCTGCGCTGTCTGTCCATACTGTTCACATAACACCTTGCGCCAAGTTCAATATTCGATATATAGTTACTTATATATCGAATTGACTTTTTGTCCTGATGAACACAACATTCAAATCCACCGCATTGGCAGTTCTTCTATTACTCTGGTCCGACCTGGCGCAGGCCGACCGCACGCTGACAGATCAATTGGGCCGCCAGGTGAAAGTTCCCGACATAGTCAATCGTGTCGTCGTGCTTCAGCATCAGACACTGGATATCCTTGTCCAACTGGGCGTCACAGATAAAGTGGTTGGCGTACTGCAAAGTTGGAAAAAGCAACTTGGTCCGCAGTTCGCCCGCTTTCACCCGACCTTGGCGACCGTGCCAACACCCGGCGATCTGACCTCGGTTAATATTGAGGAAGTACTGGCGCTCAAGCCAGATGTCGTATTCGTTACCAACTATGCTCCTGCCGACATGCTTAAACAACTGGAAAACAGCCATATTCCAACGGTAGCCATATCCTTGCGACGAGACCGTACCGACCAGGCCGCTGCGTTGAATCCGAGCCTGAAGGATGAAGATCAAGCCTATACCCAGGGTCTGAAAGATGGAATCAGATTGATCGCAGAGGTGACCGATACCACAGCCAGGGCGGATTCATTGATTGCCGCCTTCGAAAAACCCCGCGAAATTCTCGGAAAAAAACTCGCGTTATTACTTCCGGCACAACGCAAGCGCGTTTATATGGCCAATCCGGAACTTACAACCTACGGCTCGGGAAAATACACAGGGCTGATGATGGAGCATGCGGGGGCCATGAATGTGGCGGCCAAAGAAATCGCGGGCTATAAAAAGGTGTCCATGGAGGATGTACTGAAATGGAATCCAGAAGTCATTTTCGTACAGGATCGCTACCCGCAAGTGGTAGACGAAATCAAAACCGGGCCCCAGTGGAAAGATATCACGGCCGTGAAAAACGATCAGGTATATCTGATGCCGGAATACGCCAAAGCCTGGGGTTATCCCATGCCGGAGGCGATCGCGCTTGGTGAGACCTGGATGGCCAAAAAACTCTACCCAGACCGCTTTAGCGATACCGACATGCAGGAACTGGCGGACGGGTACTACTCTGCATTCTATGGCATGAGTTATACCAGACCTCATTGATGCTCCACCCGCTTCCGACCAGGGTAATTTTGATTATTTCGACCGTGATATGGCTCGGATTGATCGCCCTATCGCTGACGCTCGGCAGATATCCGGTAACGATGACCAATCTTTACCACATCCTGCTGGAACCACTTGGCCTGCCTGCACCCGAAGTCAACGACATTGAAAGAACAGTCATCTGGACGGTTCGCATGCCCCGCATTCTGATTGCCTCGCTCGCCGGTGGCGGCCTGGCTGTCGCCGGGGCAGTATTGCAGGGAGTCTTTCGCAATCCGCTAGTCGGACCACATATCATTGGCGTATCCACCGGCGCCACGGTGGGCGGCGCCCTGAGCATTTTGCTGGGGCTGGGCAGCCTTGGACTATTAGTCAGCGCATTTGGTTCTGGCATGCTTGCCCTGTTATTGGTATTTGCAGTAACCCGTGCGCTACCTCGCGCCAACACACTTGCGGTCGTACTGGCGGGCGTGGTGCTCAGCGGTTTTTTTGGTGCGCTGGTCAGCCTGATTCAGTATGCTGCCGACTCCGAGGAAAAATTACCCGTCATCGTCTACTGGCTGATGGGCAGTTTTTCTACTGCAACCTATGCAAAGCTCACCCTGCTGGCCGTGCCTACCCTTATCGCTATAGTGATCATCCTGCTGCTTGCCTGGCGCATCAACATCTTATCGCTGGGCGATGACGAGGCGAAACAATTGCATGTGAACGTCAGTGGCCTGCGGTGGGTGCTTCTAATTTGCGTTGCCATGATTGTATCGGCTCAGGTGGCAGTCAGTGGCAGCATAGGATGGGTGGGGCTGGTCATACCTCATGCAACGAGAATCATGACCGGACCCGATCATCGTAAACTGCTCCCGGTTTCTATCATGATGGGGGCTGCCTTCATGGTGCTGGTCGACGATGTTGCCCGCACCCTGACTGGCAGCGAAATTCCGCTCAGTATCCTGACCGCAGTCATCGGCGCGCCCGTATTTTTGTATCTTCTGCGGCGCTCACAAAACAGGGGGTGGAGTGGCTGATATCGCAATCAAAGTGCGGCAGGCAGGATTTTCCTATTCCAGCAATGCACCCGTTTTTATGGACATCAGCTGTGATATTCGCTTTGGAGAGGTTTTCTCTATCCTGGGCCCGAATGGCCAGGGCAAGACCTCATTCATGAAAACGCTGATGAAACTGCTTGCGCTTTCTCATGGCTCTATCGAACATAATGAGGTCATCGGCTTTGTGCCACAGAGTTTTTCTCCGGCCTTCTCCTACTCTGTGTTCGACATCGTTCTGATGGGTCGTGCAATGCACATATCCAACCTGCAATCGCCGTCCCGGCGTGACAGGAAAATGGCATGGGCCGCACTGTCTGCGCTGGAGCTCAATCATCTGGCAGATCGTGAATTCAACTCGCTTTCGGGGGGACAAAAACAGCTGGTGCTGATCGCCCGGGCTATTGCCATGGAATGCCGGGTACTTTTGCTGGACGAACCAACCTCTGCGCTGGACCTGGGCAATCAGCAACGCGTGCTAAGGCTTATACAAAATCTGGCAATACACAAAAATATTGCGGTTGTATTTTCGACCCACCAGCCGACTCATGCCCTGGCCATCGCCGATCAAGCCATGCTGATGAGCCCGGCAGCTGCAACGGTGGTGGGGCCGGCAGAACAGGTATTGACCTCCCAACGTTTGTCCCTCGCTTACGATACAGCGCTGCAGGTAACGAAAATAACGCATCAGGGACAAGAGTACAAAATAGTTATTGCACTTTGCACTCAAGGCGCATCAACATCAGTACCGCAATAGCGCGGACATGGCATCTTCATGACGACGATCGGTCCACAAACACAAAAGGGTCTACATAAAGGAGTCAAATAATGAGTGAACAAATCGTGGTGTATGCAGCGGGCAGCCTGAAGCGCGCCTTCACGGCCGTCTTGACCCGATTCGCCCAACTTGGTCACCCTCCGGTGCATGCTGAATTCGGACCAGCTGGCTGGTTGCGCCAGCGACTGGAACAAGGAGAGTACGCCGATTTATTTGCCTCCGCAGATAGCGCAAGCCCGGCACGCCTGGTCGCACTGGGCAGCGCCTTCGAGCCGCAGATATTTGCCAGAAATGCATTGTGTGCAGTCGTACAGCGCGACTCGGACATCACCGATACAACGCTGCTTGCTGCAATGCTGGACCCCGGCAAACGGCTGGGTATGTCAACGCCGATACTTGATCCTTCCGGAGATTATGCATTGCAGGTATTTAGCAATGCCGACAATATCCACCCGGGAGCCGGCCAAACACTCCGCGATAAGGCGATAGCATTGGTAGGAGGTAGAATTGCAACGCCCATACCGAATGGATGGGTCGCCAGCGAATATCTCGTGTCGACGGGCGCCGCCGATATTTTTCTGTCTTATGCGAGCTACCGGAATGCCATTCTTGCGGCGGGACGTACCCGGGTTATCGCCCTGCCCGATTCACTACAGGTACAGGCAGACTATGCGATGGCGAGTATGCAGCCTCAAAACGAACGCGTGCAACAATTGCGTGCGTTCATTCTGGGCAAAGAAGGACAGATGATATTGGCAGCACACGGTTTTTTGAGTCGAAATCATCCATGCCATCCTGTGCCGTAATCGTCAGCGTGAACGCCCCTGCTCTGTTCCCGCTCCATCTGCTGCCGTTATCGTTAACGACGGTGACGACAATACGTCCTGTCTGAGCTGCGGGAAAACCTTGGATACCTTATTCAGCAGATAGTCTCCGTAAATGCCATTGAATGCATGCACGTTGGCCTTGTCCCAGCGCGATGCGCTGTCATCCGGATCGGGAACGGTGGGCAGCCCTTCGATGGGCTGAACCTGTGCAAAATAATTGGGGTCAAAGAACAGAGGGAAAGACAGCCGGTCGCTTCCCGAGGTGTTGCGCACCACCCGATGTGCGGTTGATCGATACCAGCCGCCAGTCATGCGTTCCAGCATGTCGCCGATATTGCAAATAAAAGTGCCCGGCACCGGTGTGGCATCGACCCAGCCGCCCGGGGTCTTCACCTGCAAGCCACCGATCTGGTCCTGCAGCAACATGGTCAATAAACCGTAATCCGTATGTTCGCCTACGCCCCATTGCACGTCCATATCTGTGGGCACATCCTGGGTCGGATAATTGAAAATGCGAAACAGAATGAGGGGGTCTGAAGTGTAGCGCCGCTCGAAGTAGTCTGCCGGCAGCGCCAGACTGAGCGCAATGCCGCGCATCAGGGCATGACCCAGGGTAGTTACCGCTTCCATGTATTGCAAGATGGTTTGCCGCAAACCAGGGATGTCGGGAAACAGATTGTGCCCATGTACCGGCGTACCCGCCTGCACCAACGGATGATCATCGGCCAGCTCGGTACCCAGATAAAGCCCTTCTTTCCAGTCCGGCCTGCCGGAAGTCAATTCACCGCCCAGGGGAAAGTAACCGCGCCACGCCCGGCCACCCAGCGCCATCCGCCAGCGCATTTTCTCCTGCTCGTTCAGGGAAAAGAACTGGCGGCTGAGCGTATCCAGACGTTGCATCAACGCTATATCTACGCCATGCCCTGCTACATAGAAAAACCCGTGGGCACGACAAGCATTGCGGATGTGATCGGCAACCGCCTGCAATGCCTGGTGGCTGCTATCGGTTACCAATGCAGAGACATCAATGATCGGTAATGCTGCGTGGGTCTCAGGGGTATAGGTCATGATCTGTATCGAATGAATGGTTGAATATCAGGCGCCGCCTGGCGGTTCGCGAACAAGGGTGATAGCAATGGCAATGGCAATGGCAATGGCAATGGCAAGAGTATTCCAGTTGTCATCACGTCCAGGCAACAGTTGTCATATTGCCCTGGCAAAAGGCGTGCGTATATCCGCGAGAAACTGCGCCGCCCTGGGATGCTGCGGACGGTTGAAAAAATCATCCGGTGTGGCGCGCTCCAGTATTTTGCCGGCATCCATAAACAGAATCCGGTCGGCCACTTCGCGCGCAAATCCCATCTCATGCGTCACGCATACCATGGTCATGCCGTCTTTAGCCAGATCACGCATAACCAACAGTACTTCTCCGACCATCTCCGGATCCAGCGAGCTGGTTGGTTCATCAAACAGCATCAGCGGTGGCTCCATAGCCAACGCACGAGCAATGGCAACGCGCTGCTGCTGTCCGCCCGACAGCGCATCGGGCATCGCGTCGGCCTTATGGGCCAGGCCGACCCGATCCAACAAAGACAAGGCTTTTTCCCGGGCCGCTGGCGCAGACAGCCCGTGCAAATGCATGGGCGCCAGGGTGCAGTTTTCCAGGGCACTCAGATGAGGAAACAGGTTGAACTGTTGGAAAACAAACCCGATGCCCGAGCGAAAGGCATTCAAATCTATCGATTTATCATGGATATCCTGGCCATTGACGCGGATATGGCCCGTCTGAATGGGCTCGAGCCGGTTGATCGTGCGGATCAGGGTAGATTTGCCTGATCCCGACGGACCGCACACGACAACCACTTCCCCGCGCGCGACGGTTTCCGTGACATCCACCAGGGCATGATACTTGTCATACCATTTATTCACATTTTCAAATTCAATCATGTTGCTTCCTTGCGGGCAGCGATGGCCGCTTGCTGTTTCCCGCGCCGGCTTTCAAGCCAGTAGGCAAAACGGGACAGGCCGAAACACAGCAGCAGATAGGTCAGGCCCAGGACGAGATAGATTTGCGTCGGGTACACCATCACCTGAGTATTGATCTGCGAGGTGATAAACGAGACCTCCGCAAGACCGATGATATAACCCAGGGAGGTTTCCTTGATCGTCGAGATAAACTGATTGACCAGCGATGGCAGCATATGCCTGATCGCCTGCGGCAATATGACCAGTCGCATGGCGCGAAAATAACCAAAGCCCAGCGAACGGGCGCACTCCATCTGGCCCTTGGGCAGACCCTGGATGCCGGCCCGGATAATTTCGGCCAGATAGGCGGCATCGAAAATAACAAGTGCAATAAGCATGGTCCAGAACTGATTGGTTTTTACGCCAGTCACGCTGGGCAAAAAGAAATAGGCCCAGAACACCACCATCAGCAACGGCGTTCCGCGCACCACAAACACCAGGATACTCACAGGCCAGCGCACCGCCCGCCATGGGCTGATGCGGGCAAACGCCAGCACAATACCCAGTGGCATGGCCATGACCAGCGCACAGCTTGCCAGCAACAACGTAAGCGCCAGTCCACCCAGCGGCCCGTTCGGATACTGGCCAACCAGGAAGTACAACCAGTACGTATCGATGACCTCAAGAAATCCGCTCATAGCGCCCTCGGCGGATAACGATGCTGGAACCACGCAGCCAGCGCGGTGATCAGCAGCGACAGGCTCAGGTAGGCAGAGGTGGCAAAGGCAAAGGATTCAAAACTTCTGAAGCTGGCGCTTTCGACCTGGCCGGCCTGATACATCAGCTCCGCCACGCCAATGACGGTTGCAATACTGGTGTTTTTCCACAAATTCAGTGTCTGTGAAATCAATGGCGGTGTAATGACCCGCAAGGCCTGTGGCAGAATGACCAGACGCATGGCGGCCAGAAAACTCAGCCCCAGCGCACGTGCTGCTTCCATCTGTACAAATGAAATAGCCCGGATGCCGCTGCGGATGTCTTCAGCCATATAGGCTGCGGTATAAAGCGTCAGTGCAATGACCGCACAGCTGGCTTCGGTGTTGCCGGCATAAAGCCATTGCCTGGCTGCTTCAGGCAGCATCTCGGGGGCAGCGAAATACCAGAACAGCATATGCGCCAGCAGCGGGATATTGCGGATCGTCTCGACATAGGCAAAGCCCAGACCGCGCAGCAGCGGCAACGGCGACAGGCGCAACAAGGCGATACAGGTGGCCAGGGGCAGCGCGAGCACCAGTGAAATGGCCAGCAATTGTATGGATAGCCATAATCCTGCCAGCAGCATTTCATGGTACCGGCCGCTGAGCAGCATGGAAGCGTCAAACTCGGGCATGGATCAGTCGTGTAGTCATGGAAACAAAAAAAACGGCGTGATATCCGCTGCGCTGTTCTAGCGCAGCACACGCCGTCGCTTTGCAACAGCAACCGGTCGTTGGCCCGATGCTGTCTTGCGGATATTCAGTCTACTCTTAAATTTTGTCAGTTTCGAGTTTAAAGCTGCGCGTTGAAAACTGTGACTTTGTATCCGGCCCGTACCATTTGAAGAAAATTTTCTCGGCCTGGCCGCTGGTTTCAAGTTCACGCAGCGTATCGTCAACCACTTTTTTCAAACCGGCCTCGCCTTTACGCAAGCCGAATGCCAGCGGCTCTTCGCTGATGCTTTGCTTGAGCACCACAAAATCTTTCTGCTTGGGTCCCAGCTTTGCGTAGACGCGCAACAACGCCGCTTCATCGTCGACATAGCCCACACCCTTGCCTTGTTGCAAAGCAAGAAATGCCTGCTGGCTGGTATCGAACGTGACCACATTCACATCAGGCACTGCCTTGCGGATATTGGGCTCCTGGGTGCCACCACGGATGGTCAACACTTTCTTGCCCGACAAACCTGCCAGGTCGGTGATACCACTGTCGCTGCGCACCAACGCCTTCTGTCCAGTCACAAAAGTGGTCACGGAAAAATCGATCTGTGCCTCGCGTTCCTTGTTGTGTGTCAGGCCGGCGGCAATAATATCTACGTGCTTTTGTTGCAGTTCGGGAATGCGGGCAGCCACGGCGACCTGCTTGAAGCGGGCCTTCACGCCGATCTTGTCGGCTACCGCCTTGGCAAGATCCACTTCATAGCCAATGAACTCACGGGTTTTGGGGTCAATGAAGGTTGCCGGTTCATCTGTGCCCAGAACACCGACCACCAGTTCGCCGTTTTTCTTGATATCGTCCAGTTGATCAGCCTGGGCGTTGACGGCGCTCAGGCCGATCAGGGTCGCGCCCAGCAGGGGTAAAAGTTTTCTCAGTTTCATAATGACAGGTTTCCTGATAGTTGGCGTTATGCCCAAACGTTATTTGGAATACATATATTCGTGAAGAAAACTATATCAGCATAACAAAGGCGAATAAAATAACCAATGGTTATTTGATAATTATCGGATCTTCCATCCCTTGGCTTTACACGCAAGTGGAAGAGCATCCCGGGCCATTCCGGATGGGCAGTGCCAAACCCTTTTCCGACATCATCCCGTCACGTGCCCACTGGTCGCCTGTCGGGCAAGTTCCTTTTCCAGCCAGGCAATAAAATATTGCGCTTCAGGTGTCGCGTTCGGACTCACACCATAATAATACCGGGTAACCGGCAGGCGCATATCGGCCAATGGACAGCAAAGCCGGCCCAGCGCCACGTCGTGGGCAATCAATGAGAACGGGACAACAGCGAAACCCAGGCCGTCTTCGACCGCCTGTAGAACAAAATGTACATGGTCAAACTGCATTTGACCCACAGGCCTGACGCTGCCTATTCCAACATGTTCCAGCCAGGCTTCCCAATCGCCCTTACGAGACTTTGACCGAAGCAGAGTCAGTCCGGCCAGCGCGCCTGGATCCGTAACACAATACCTTGCCTGGGAAGCGGCAGACATGACCAGACATACGTCATCTTCAATAAACGGCGACACCTGCATCGCATCCGACCATCCTTTGAGGCCCCGGCGGATGGAAATGTCAAACTCGCCGGCCGACTCGGGCGGTAACGTCGTGGTGAGCACGTGCGGTTCAATACCGGGGTATTGCGCGATGAACTCAGGCAGCCGGGGAATCAGCCAGCGTACCGCAAATGAAGGACGGACATTTATTCTGACCACCCGTTCAGGCGTCTGGCTCATGACCGATTGTGCAGCATTAGCGATTTGTTTGAGCGCCGCATCGGCCTGTGTGAAAAACCGCAAGCCCTCGAGCGTCAGACTGACCTGCCGGATGCGTCGGTCGAACAGACGCACACCCATATAGGATTCAAGCGCCTTCACCTGATGGCTGATTGCGCTATGGGTGATGTGCAATTCATTGGCCGCCAGTGTAAAACTCTGGTGCCGCGCCGCAGCAACAAAAGCGCGAACGGCATTGAGGGGTGGCAAGGAGGTATTCATGTGTTTAATTTTATAACACATGGCGCGAATTAAAATCGTTTGTCGCATCTCTTACTGCGCAGTAGCATTCCCGTATGATTATTTCCCCAGTCCAGACGCCCGTTGACCGGCATTCGCGGTATGCCGCGCTCGCCATGGCCCTTGCCTTACCCACCGATGTTGTCCTGTATTTGTTGCTCCCCATGTACTCGGAACAGTTTGGTGTATCGCTGGTTGAGGCGGGCGTATTGCTTGCCGCCAATCGCCTTATCCGTATTGCCGGGTATGGTTTTGTCGCACGCTTTTATGCCAGGCATGGCGATCGCCTGGTCTGCACGCTTGCCGTGATCGCGGCCAGCCTGTGTGCGGTCGGCTATGCCACGCTGACGGGCCTGTGGGCGTTACTGCCACTGCGACTGCTCTGGGGGTTGGCCTTCGCCGCGCTGAATCTGTCAACGCAGGCATTGGCGACGGCCGAAGCAACAGGCGCTTCACGCCGATCGGGAAGGTCCCGTGCCTTTATCGCGCTGGGACCGGCCATCGCATTGCCTCTGGCGGCGCTACTTGCCTATGGCTTCGGGCCCCGCGCCATTTTCTGGATACTGGCCGCCACGGCAATGATGGGTGTCGTGGTCACCCGTCACCTTCCATTCCGTGCCTATCCCATGCCGCCAAAGCGGCGCGGCCTGAGCCTGCCCAACAGTCTGGATATGTGGTCTTTTCTTGAAGGATTCACACTGGACGGGCTATTCATTATCGGCCTGTCCTATTTGGGCAGTGATCTCTTTCCTGAGGGCGCGGTCATGACCGCCGGCCTTTTACTGGCGCTGCGCTATCTGGGTGAAATTGTTCTGAGCCCCATAGGCGGCAGGCTTGCAGAACGATTCGGCGCCGAAAAACTGCTGCTTGCACTATCACTGTTGACCTGTATATGCCTGATCGGATTCGGTGCGGGCTGGCTATGGAGCTGCGCCACGTCAATTGTTGTGCTTCGCGCCCTGCAACTGCCGCTACTGGCGCCCATCGTGGCCCGACGAACGCCGGGTCCGGAGCGGGTTCACGCCCTTGCCGCTCGTTCTGTCTGGCGTGATATCGGGGCCGGAACGGGCCCGCTTGCTGCCGGGCTGCTGCTGCCTTTGCTGTCTGCGTTCTGGGTATACTCAATACCTGCAGTGTTGCTGGTGTGGGCTGCTGCTGCCTGTGCCCAGCGTCCATCCTTCAGCAAACCTCAGGAAACATAGACAGGACGCCAGATGAAAAGACGGCTTAACACAAATGGCATTGCAGCAAAATCATGGCATAAAAGCCATCGTCTACAAGACACTGCGTACGAGGCACTCCATATAAAGCGCTGCATAGAAGATGTTGCTAAAAGGCCGACTGCAACATATGACCTGGCTGATCGTACCGCTATGCCAACCCGATCAATACGTCTCCAGATGCAGACGCCCTTTTTTCCTGAGCGTGGCATGCAGGTCGGACCATTGCATGCCGCCTGCAGTGGCCGCTTCCTGCAACGCCTCCAGCACACCAGACTCCATACCCTTGACACCGCAGACATAAATATAAGTGTCGTCGTCCTTCAGTAGCGCAAGCAGATCGGGCAGGCGTTCGCGCATGACATCCTGCACGTATTTTTTGGGCTGATCCGGGGTACGCGAAAATGCAAAATTAATATCGATAAAGTCTTTCGGTAACTTGTTAAGTGGTCCGAAATAAGGCAATTCTTCCTTGCAGCGGGCGCCAAAGAAAAGCATGAGTTTGCCGCGTGCATCGCCCTGTCCTTCCAGGTGCTTGCGCCGGCGCCTCTCGGTCATCGCGCGCATGGGGGCACTGCCGGTTCCGGTGCAGATCATGATGATATTTGCACCCGGGTGGTTCGGCATCAGGAAGGTATGGCCAAAAGGCCCGATGACCTGTACCTTGTCTCCCTTCTTCAAATCACATACGTAATTGGAACAGATTCCCCTGACCGCATTGCCATCATAGTCCTGTACTACCCGTTTGACGGTGATCGATACGTTGTTGTAGCGGGGCCGCTCGCCATCGCGCGGGCTGGCCAGCGAATATTGACGGGCATGATGCAAACGGTCGCCGGCGTCAGTGCCTGGTGGAATAATGCCAATGGACTGACCCTCCAGCACAGGAAAAGGGGCGTCGCCAAAATCCAGTACAACATGACGAATGTCGCTATCGGACGTATCATCTGTCAAACGGTAGTTTCCTGACACCGTTGCAGTCACCACGTTGCGCGTACCGTACAGGTTCGTATAACTGTGCGACGCTGACCAGGGAGGAATCTGCGAACCGGCAACATAATTGCTGCCCTGGATGGTTACTTCCACATCCGCATCTGCATCTGCATCCACTTCAGCCGTGCCGGCATCGGTAACTGCCGGTATATCCGGCACATCCAGCGCCAGCGGCGCCGGCAACTCGTCCCAGCCGTATTGTTCATCGAGTGAATACATTTTTTCTGCATGCACCGGTTGCCAGTTGTCTATGGCGCCGGTCGGACAAGGCGCCACACAGGCCATGCAATGGTTGCAAACGTCGGGCTTGACGACATAATTGGTGCCGTCGTGCGTAATCGCATCAATCGGACAGGTTTCCTCGCATGTATTGCAGCGTATGCAAATCTCCGGATCAATCAGGTGCTGTTTTTTTATTACCTGGGCTAATTCGATCGTCGCCATAACAGTCCGCCTCCGAAATCTATTTCCACATTATCGGATGCCCTTTCCGGGCATCCCCGATCAGTTGAATCGCACATACTCGAAATCGACCGGCTGTCGATTGATGCCCATGACCGGCGGCGCAATCCAGTTGGCAAATTTTCCCGGCTCCACGACGCGTCCCATCAGAGAAGCGACAAAGGCCCGGTCTTCATGTGTCGGCAGCCAGTCGCGCTCACGCCTGACCCATTCGACCTCGGACATCATCGTGCCTTCGGGAGAAACAAATACGCCCGACAACGTGCCGATGCTTCGGTTAAATGCCTTATGCGGCGTCTTCAGGCGAAACGAAATGCCCGCCTTTTCAATCACTTTGTTCCAGCGATTGACCCCACCGACCGAGTCCTTGATATAGTCATCGCGCAACACTTCGTTCAGTGCGTTCAGCATCGGCACAGAGCGCTCAGCCAGTTGCCCGTCCTGCACGGCCAGCACGTTATAGGTACGATCGTACAATTTGTGATCGTCATCGCGCTTGGTCTCTTCGTAGCGCCCTTTCAATCCGGTATTGTAGAACGTGGCGGCGTTACTGGACTCGTCAGCGCCGAACAGATCAATGGTGACGCTGAAATGAAAATTCAGATAGCGTTGAATGGTTTCCAGGTCAATCACCCCAGCCTGGCGAAGCCGCGCGGCATCGTCGGTTTTCAATTGATTCATTACCTCGCAGGTTCGCTGGATCACCCGGGATACGCCCGATTCGCCCACGAACATATGATGCGCCTCTTCGGTCAGCATAAATTTCGTGGTGCGCGCCAGCGGGTCAAAGCCGGATTCGGCCAGCGCACACAATTGAAATTTTCCGTCGCGGTCCGTGAAATAGGTAAACATGTAAAACGATAGCCAGTCTGGCGTTTTTTCATTGAAGGCAGCCAGAATCCGCGGATTGTCTTGGTCACCACTATTGCGCTCAAGCAGCGCTTCTGCTTCCTCGCGGCCATCACGACCGAAATGCTTGTGCAACAGGTACACCATGGCCCACAAATGCCGCCCCTCTTCCACGTTGACCTGGAACAGATTGCGCAAGTCATACATGGAAGGCGCGGTCAGGCCCAGATAACGCTGCTGTTCCACCGATGCCGGCTCGGTATCGCCCTGGGTCACAATAATGCGCCGCAGATTGGCGCGGTGTTCACCCGGCACATCCTGCCAGGCTTTCTCGCCTTTGTGCTCGCCGAAATTGACCTGACGCTCGGCATCACGCGGGTTCAGAAAGATCCCCCAGCGATAGTCCGGCATTTTCACATAACCGAAGGATGCCCACCCCTGCGGATCCACGCTGGTCGCGGTACGCAAGTAGACGTCAAAATCCTGAGAACCGTCGGGACCCATTTCGTTCCACCATTTGCGATAATTCGGTTGCCAGTGCTCAAGCGCGCGCTGCAACGTCCTGTCTTCGGACAGGTTCACATTATTAGGGATTTTCTCGGTGTAGTTGATACTCGACATAGTGATCTCCAGTGTCATGGAGCGGGTATTTCATTGGGTTTACCCTGCTCCTTCATTTTGATGGATATACGCAGCTGGCAGTCAGACGCGATTGCGGTCAAAGTTCGGTTTTTCGCCCTTGCCATACAGTTTGAGGGCGCCCTTTTCACCGACCGCATTGGGCCGGATGAAGATCCAGTTTTGCCAGGCCGTCAGGCGGCCGAAAATCCGGGTCCACATATTTTCCGGACCGTTAAAACGCAGGTTCGCTTCCATGCCGGTCAACGCATCGGGCGACATCGACACCCGCTCTTCAATGGCAATCCGTACCTCTTCGTCCCAATCGATATCATCCAATGCATAGGTAACCAGCCCGGCCTGTTCGGCCTGGTCACCTTCCAGCCTCTGGCCGGCCAGTGACCTGATGGCCTCCAGACTGGCTTGATCATCATAGAAGCGGCGCGCCAGGCGCGACTGCCGCGTTACCATGGGCAAAAAGCCGAAGTTGATTGGACCGACGGTGATATGCGGCGTGCGGTCTTCATCGTCCGGCAGCGTCAGCATATAGATACGATCGCAGGCAAGTGCCGGTTCCAGCAGGGATCCGGCAAAGCACGAGCCTTCATCGACCAGCGCAAACAGGGAGCGGGAAGAGACATCCAGGCGGGCCAGGGTGCGGCGCAACAGGCCCAGGGTTTCACGCACGAACCAGTGATCTTTATTATTCAGCAGGATTTCGTCGCTGTGCAGGACGGCCTGGGCATTGCCGGCCGTCTTGATCAGCCAAAGCCCGCTGTCCAGCTCATTGGTGCGCATCGATAGAATCGCGTCGTCCAGTTCGCGCGCCATTTGCAGTGGCCACCAGGCCATACCAGCCTGCATGATGGCCTCAATGCTCTCGGGCAGCGCGGCGTCGGGGCCTCGCAGGGTGAACGTGGCGAACTTGCCCGCCCGGTCAATATCGACACTGACATATTTGTAGTGCAGGCTGTCGGCGGTTTCGTGTTTATCAAGTGGCGTCAGCGCCACGCCCTGCAGCCCGATCGATGAATCTGAACCATTTTGCTGCGCCAGTTCCAGTGCCCGGGCGTTAATGGTTTCCTGAAACCTGGCAGGCTTGACGACCGCATCAACCAGTTTCCAGTCTTTGGCCCGCTGACCGCGAATACCCTCGACCAATGTGCAGAAAATATCTGCGTGATCGTGGCGCACCTTGCGCTTATCGGTTACCCGTGTCAGACCGCCGGTGCCCGGAAGGACGCCAAGCAACGGAACTTCAGGCAACGATACCGACGAAGAGCGATCGTCCACCAGATAGATCTCATCACAGGCCAGGGCCAGCTCGTAACCGCCACCCGCGCAGGCTCCATTGACTGCGGCAATGAATTTCACCCCCGAATGCTCGCTGGTATCCTCAATGCTGTTGCGCGTCTCATTGGTGAACTTGCAGAAATTGACTTTCCACGCATGACTGGATAGACCCAGCATGAAAATATTGGCTCCCGAACAGAATATACGTTCCTTGCCGCTGGATACCACAACGCTGCGCACTTCGGGATGTTCAAAGCGAAGGCGATTGAGTGCATCGTGCAATTCAATATCCACGCCCAAATCATAAGAGTTCAGTTTCAACTTATAGCCGGGACGAATGCCACTATCCTCGTCGATATCAATTGTCAGGCGTGCAATACTGCCTTCGGTCGTCAATGAGAGGTGCTTGTACTGCGATGGGTCGGTCTGGTAATTGACGCTCAGCTCGCTCATGGCTGGTCTCCAATAGAATCATGCATTTCATTGCATTATGTTTATCATTAAAGGCACTATATTGCATGATTCTATAGGCGGTCAAGCCGTTTATCTAAGGACTTACCCTAGTCATTCCCGCACAGTCAGGTCAATACTGCGGCTGACTGGCGAGCCGCCTGGACTTTCGCAAACAGCGCGTCAAAGGTCTCTTCAAGGGGCTGAAGACTGGTATCCAGATGCACATCCGCCTTGTTGTAGAAGGCCACCCTTCCCTCCAGAATCAGCTTCAGGTCGTGCATGGCTTCCTTGCTGCCGGACATGGGACGGAAATCTCCCTGGGCGATGACACGATCCATGTGCTCGCGCGGCGTGGCCTGCAGCCAGACTGTCAGGCAATGCTCCAGTAAATTGTTGTAGGTAGCCGCTTCGGAAACCAGCCCGCCCGGCGTGGCAATTACCACTTCAGGATACAGCTGGATGGTTTCTTCCAGCGCACGTCGCTCGTAGCGGCGGTAGGCAACGGGGCCATACAGTGAATGGATCTCGTTGATGCTGCAACCGGTTGTCTGTTCGATTTCGTGCGACAACTCGATGAACGGATAGCCAAGCCGGTCAGCAAGCATGCGGCCCAACGTGGATTTGCCAGCGCCGCGCAGACCTATGAGGGCAATGCGTGACAGGCGCGAGCCTGGCGTCTTGTCTGCACCGAACAATTCAATCAGCCGCAGCCGCACTTTGTGCAAATCCTTCTCGCTGCGGTTCTCCAGCAACTCCCGAATCATCAGCCATTCGGGCGACGAAGTGGTAACGTCGCCGATGAGTTCGGCCAGCGAACACGTCAGCGCCTGAGCGACCTGATGCAGCACCAGTATGGTTGCATTGCCTGTACCCAGTTCAAGATTGGCCATATGGCGCTCGGAAATACCCGCAAGGCTCGCCAGCTTCTTGCGCGTGATCCCCTTGCGCGCGCGCAGCGAACGGATGCGCTCACCCAACGCCCGCAGCAGCGGCGTCTTGTCTTCCATTGGATCTATTTCAAATGAATTTTCCAGCGTCATAGCGTGCCATTTCGTAAATCGGGAGCTAGTGTTTTCCCTAAAGATTGAGCAAAAATCTTGACTGATTTTAACTGCATGCCTATCTTATCATCTACATGCAAAATAATGCACGAAAAAAAATCAGGTGTTAAGGAGATTTTCAGCATGCGTGAACATTTCGACACGCTCATCCAGTCAGTGACCCAGCAGATCGCAGATCGTCCGCTCGATGAAACGTTACAGATCTGGCTCAATAGCCACTACGGTGCCGATAGCCAGTGGTACCGTGACATCAGCGCTGCCTGTATTGCAGGCGTGCAGGATGGCTGGATGTGCAAGCACGAAGCGCAGGGACTCAAATACGGCCGGGTGACCAAACCGTCCGAAACGACCCACGGATTTTCCGTAGATGTGGTGAGCATGCAGGATGTCCGCGGCCCCCATCATCGCCATCCCAATGGCGAAATTGATCTGATCATGCCGATCACCCCTGGGGCCCGATTTGATGGATGTGATGCCGGCTGGAAGGTGTACGGCCCGGACTCCGCACATTATCCCACCGTCAGCAATGGTGCCGCCCATGTGCTGTATTTGCTGCCGGAAGGACAAATAGAATTTACGGCGCAGCAGCAATGACAGATCAATGTACCTGCAGATCCTGTCGATAACCAGGCTGCGGCCGTATCTAGTAGCGCAAGACCGATACAGGCAGCCAATTGATCCACTCGCAGCGCGGCAGTGCCGCCAACTTGAAGTGAGCTGGCAATAAGCAGCCAGGCATTTAGCGGAGTTAACCATGCAGACCCCTGAAAACAGCAATCAGTTCAATATTGCCGACTATCTGATGCAAACCAACCAGAACCGTCTGGAGCGCCTTGCCTATATCGACAGCAACGGAACATTGACCTACGAGGCGCTTTTTGACAAAGTGCGGCGCCTGACCTCTGTACTGAAAAATCTCGGCGTGCACCGCGAAGAACGGATACTGTTGCTGATGAACGATTGCACTGACTGGCCTGTCGCCTTTCTGGGCGCCATTCATGCCGGTATCGTGCCGGTTGCCATCAATACCCTGCTGACACCGCAGGACTATAAATACATTATTGAAGACAGTCGCTGCCAGGCCGCCATGGTGTCGGCCACGCTGCTGCCGACACTGGCCCAGGCCATGAGCGAAGCCGAGCACGAAATCAAGCATATCCTGGTATCGCGCCCGCAAGGTGAACTCTCGCATGGCCAGTTGAGCATGGACCAGGCATTGGCCGCTGCCACGCCCTGTTACCGTCCCTGTAGCACCAAGGCCGATGAACCGGCCTTCTGGTTGTACTCTTCTGGCTCGACCGGCAAGCCTAAAGGCACCATACACAGTCACGCCAACCCTTACTGGACAATTCGCTATTATGCGCAGGATCTGCTGCGGTTGACCGAATCGGATCGTATTCTGTCGGCTGCCAAGCTGTTTTTTGCCTACGGGCTGGGCAATGCCCTGACCTTCCCGCTGGGCGTAGGGGCCAGCGTGATTCTGATCGACGGCCGCCCCACCCCGGATACCGTGTTTGAGGCGATGCGCAAACATCAGCCCACGATGTTTTGTGGCGCGCCAACCGGTTATGCCGGCATGCTTGCGGCGGCCAACACGCCCACCCGCGACGAAGTGCAATTGCGGATGTGTTCTTCAGCCGGGGAGGCGCTGCCACGGGAACTTGGCGAGCGCTTCACGGCTCATTTCGGATGTCATATCATCGACGGCATCGGCTCAACTGAAATGCTGCATATTTTTCTGTCCAACACGCCCGATGACATCCGCTATGGCACCACAGGAAAACCCGTACCCGGCTATGAACTTGAGCTTCGCGACGAGCAAGGTGCTATCGTCGCAGATGGCGAAATCGGCGATCTGTACATCAAGGGAAAAAGCGCTGCCCTCATGTACTGGAACAACCGGGAAAAGACAAGAGCAACATTTCAGGGGGAGTGGATCAAAAGTGGCGACAAGTATTCGCGCGATGCCGACGGCTATTACACCTATGCGGGTCGCAGCGACGACATGCTGAAAGTGAGCGGACAGTATGTGTCTCCCTTCGAAGTAGAGGCCACGCTCATAGAGCATGAGGCCGTCCTGGAGGCGGCCGTCATCGGCGTTACCGATTCGCAGGGCCTGGTCAAGACCCGCGCCTATGTGGTGCTCAAGGAAACGGCGCCACCGGCTGACGACACACTCAGGGATGCACTCAAAGCCTTTGTCAAATCCCGGCTGGCGCCGCACAAATATCCACGCAGCATTGAATTTCTGGATGAATTGCCCAAAACGGCAACCGGCAAAATCCAGCGTTTCCGTTTGCGTGAAATGAATCAGCATGAAGTGGCGTAAGCCATCACTAAAAAGGCGGGCATAGCAAACTATCGCAAGATACGTCGTGATCCTGCAAGTGCGGTACCAGGACGCGGCAAGCAGCGTTGTTCGTGGCAACAAAAACAAGCAATCATCATAAAAAGCAGTCGTACATTCAGGAGACAGGACAATGAATAATGTGAGAAAAGCCACGATCGCGACGGCGATCATGCTGGCAGGGGGATTGGGTCAGGCGGCGCAGGCCGAGGTCAAGGTCGGCCTCATGCTGCCGGCCACAGGCACCTATGCGGCGCTTGGCAAGGCGATCGAAAACGGCTTTAAACTGTATGTCGAGGAACAGGGTGGCAAGCTGGGCGGCCAGCAGATCCAGTACTTTGCTGTCGATGACGAATCTGATCCGGCCAAGGCGCCAGAGAACACCAACCGGCTGGTGCAGCGCGACAAAGTCGATGTACTGGTAGGGACAGTGCATTCGGGAGTGGCCATGGGGATGGCAAAAATTGCACGTGACAGCGGCGTTATCTACATTATTCCCAACGCCGGTGCAGATATGCTCACCGGGCCGCTGTGCGCAAAAAACATCTTCCGCAGCTCATTCACCAATTGGCAGCCCGCCTATGGCATGGGCATTGTCGCCGCCGAAAAGCAAAAGCATAAAACCGCTGTAACCATCAATTGGAAATACGCCGCCGGCACCGAGGCGGCCGATGGTTTCCGCGAAGGTTTCGAAGCCAAGGGAGGCAAAGTGATCAAAGAGCTCACGCTGCCCTTTCCCAACGTGGAATTCCAATCGCTGTTGACTGAAATCTCCTCACTGAAACCGGATGCCGTCTTTGCTTTCTTTGCCGGTGGCGGTGCGGTCAAATTCGTGAAGGATTACGATGCCTCGGGCCTGCGCAAGACGATCCCGCTTTATGGCCCAGGCTTTCTGACCGACGGCACACTCCAGGCCCAGGGCGATGCAGCCAAGGGCATGCTGACCACCCTGCACTATGCCGATGAACTGGACAATCCGAAAGACAAAGCGTTTCGCAAGCATTACCAGGAAAAATTCAGCATGGAGCCGGACGTTTACGCGGTGCAGGGATACGACGCGGCCCAGTTGCTGGCAGCCGGCCTAAACCATGCCAAGGGCGATATCAAGAACAAGGATGCTGTCATCGAAGGGATGGAACAGGCCAAGGTCGATAGCCCGCGCGGACCGTTTACCATGTCCAAGGCGCACAATCCGGTGCAGAATATTTATCTGCGCGAAGTCGTGGGCAACCATAACAAGAACCTGGGTATCGCAGTAGCCAATCTGGAAGATCCGGCCAAAGGCTGCAAGCTGAGCAAGTAAATCGAAAGTACGGGCGCACGGCTGATCCGCGCGCCTGCACCTTTCTTCGGATCACATATGGATATAACAACATTTCTGATTCAGTGTCTGAACAGTGTGCAGTACGGGCTGCTGCTGTTTCTGATCGCCAGCGGGCTGACACTGATCTTCGGCATTATGGGTGTCATCAACCTGGCGCACGGCAGTTTCTTTATGATCGGCGCGTATCTCATATACGCACTGGGCATGTATATCGATAACTTCGCCGTTGCGCTGGTACTGGGTATTATTCTGGCCCTGGCCTTCGGTTACCTGCTGGAGTGGGGCTTTTTCAGCTTTCTGTACGAGCGCGAGCATCTATTGCAGGTGCTGATGACCTACGGGCTGATTCTGGTATTTGAAGCGCTGCGCAGCATTCTGCTGGGCGATGATGTGCATGGCGTCAGCCCGCCAGGCTGGCTCGCCGGCTCTATCGCATTGGGCAATGGGCTGAGCTATCCGGTCTACCGCCTGTTCATATCGGTTGTCTGCCTGGTTATTGCGATTGGCATGTACCTGTTGATCAAGCATACCCGGTTGGGCATGAAAATCCGCGCCGGCGCTACCAATCGCGAGATGGTGCAGTCACTGGGAGTCAATATCTCGGTGCTGTACCGCACCGTGTTTGCAGCCGGCGTTGCCCTCGCCATCTTTGCCGGCATGCTCTCGGCGCCGGTGTCATCAGTCTACCCTGGCATGGGCGGCAATGAACTGATTATCTGTTTCGTGGTCGTGGTCATTGGCGGCATCGGATCTATCAAGGGCGCGCTGGTCGCGGCGTTGCTGATCGGCTTCGTAGACACCTTTGGCAAAGTGCTCTGGCCCGAAGGTGCAGGCGCACTGGTCTATCTGCTTATGGTGCTGGTGCTGCTGTTCAAGCCCCAGGGCCTGTTTAAACAGGGAACCTGAGCATGATTACAAAAAACAATCTTTTTTTGTGGATAGTCGGCCTGACCCTGCTGGCACTGCTGCCGTTGCTGCCCGAGCCCATTGGCAGCAAATACCACGGCGATCTGGTCACGAAAATCATGATCCTGAGCATCTTTGCGCTCAGCTTGCAATTGCTGGTGGGCTTTACCGGCCTGGTGAGCCTGGGGCACGCCGCCTTTCTCGGCTTTGGCGCCTATATGGTAGCGACCTTCTCGCCCGAATCGGAAGCGGGCAATGGCTGGCTGCTGATGGCCATCTGCATTGGCGGCGCCGGGCTGCTGGCGCTGCTGATCGGCCTGCTGGTCATGCGCAGCTATGGCGTCTATTTCATCATGGTCACGCTGGCCTTCGGCCAACTGGTCTACTTCGTTTTTCATGACATCAAGATCTTCGGCGGCTCCGACGGAACCTATATTTATTTCAAACCTGATTTTTCCATTTTGCAGTGGCAACCCTTTGATCTTGAATCGGGCAATACCTTTTACTGGTTCACTCTGGTACTGCTTATTATCACCGTCATCATTCTGCAGTTGATCCTGCGTTCCCGCCTGGGTCATGCGTTTGTGGGCATCAAGCACAACCAGCTACGCATGCGTGCCGCCGGGTTCGAGTCGACCGCATACAAGATTGCCAGTTTTGTCATCAGCGGAATGCTGGCCGGTCTGGCCGGATTCCTGTACGCATGCCAGTACGGGTATGTCAATCCGGAGCTGTTGTCCTGGCATCAGTCGGGCAATGTATTGCTCATGATTATTCTGGGCGGCCTGGGTAGCCTGGGTGGGGCCATTATCGGGGCCTTCGCTTTCGTGCTGCTGTCAGAATGGTTTACCGCCCTCACCAAGCACTGGCAATTGCTGTTGGGCGGCTTTATTATTTTCGTGGTCATGCTGATGCCCTATGGCCTGGCCGGCCTGCCACGGCAACTGCGGGAATGGCGCGTTCGCAGCGCAAACAAGGGAGGCGCAACCCGATGACGACTGCATTGCTTGAAGCCAGGAACGTGACCCGCAAATTCGGAGCGCTGGTCGCGGTAAACAATGTATCGCTGCAACTGTTCGAAGGAGAAATCCTGGCGGTGATCGGCACCAACGGAGCCGGAAAATCGACACTGACCTATCTGCTGTCAGGCGAACTACCACTGAGCGCTGGCCAGGTGTACTTGCGCGGCAAGGACATCAGCAAGTGGTCACAGCCGGCAAGATCACAGGCAGGCCTGGGCCGCAGCTATCAGCGCAACAATATTTTTCTGCCGCTGAGCGTACGCGAAAACTGCCGCCTTGCCGCCCAGGCAAAAATCCAGAAACCGTGGCAATTCTGGACCGCCGCGCAACATTGCCAGCGCAGCCTTGAGATAGCCGACCACGCATTGGAACAGGCAGGCCTGAGCGGACATGCCGCGACCGTCGCCGCCAACCTGTCGCACGGGCAGAAACGACAACTTGAAGTGGCCATGTGCCTGGCCCAGCAACCCGAAGTGCTGCTGCTGGACGAACCGCTGGCAGGCATGGGAGCCGAAGAGTCTGAACGCATGCTGGCGCTGTTGCATCGGCTGAAAAAGAACCTGGCTATTTTACTGATCGAACACGACATGGATGCCGTTTTTGCCGTTGCAGATCGCCTGACGGTGATGGTCAACGGCGCGGTGCTCGCCAGCGGACTGCCCCATGACATTCGCAACAATACTGCCGTGCAGACAGCCTATCTGGGCGAGAGCGATCACGCCACAGACCACTCAAACACCTTACCGTTATGAGCAATGCAACGATGACAGATGACATCATTCTGGCGCGCGATATCCACGCCTGGTACGGTTCCAGCCACGTGCTGCACGGCATTGACTTCAACCTGCGACGCGGTGAGACGGTAGGCCTGCTGGGCCGCAACGGTATGGGTAAATCCACGCTGATACGCTGCCTGCTGGGGCATGTCAAACAACGCAGCGGACGGATCGAACTGCAGCGGCAGCACATGGCCGGCGCCCGCCCCTATCAGGCTGCCCAGTTGGGCATTGCCTACGTGCCTGAAGGCCGCGGCATTTTTCCCAATCTGACGGTCCGCGAAAATCTGGTGATGTGCGCTCGCGCCAGCCGCGACGGGCGTATGACATGGGACATCAATCGCATACTGGAGACCTTTCCCCGGCTCGCAGAGCGCCTGGACAACATGGGCGATCAACTCTCCGGTGGCGAACAGCAAATGCTCTCGATTGGCCGGGCGCTCATGACCAATCCGGACGCCATCATTCTGGACGAAGCCACCGAAGGCCTGGCGCCACTGATTGTGGAAGAAATCTGGCGTGTCATCGGGCTGATCCGCGCCAGTGGCCTGGCCACCATGGTGGTGGATCGCAATTATCGCAAAGTGATGGATCAGGCGGACCGACTGGTTGTACTGGAAAAAGGCCGGGTTGTGCTCGAAGGCGACGCCAGGCAGCTACGTAATAATCCCTCGCAGATCCACCAATATCTGGGCGTCTGACGGTCGTGGCGCCAAGGCCAGAAAATTAACCGCAGCCTGGCAGGCACAAACCTTGCCCGGCATCAACCTGAGCAATGTCAGCGATCGGCAGGAAAGCCCTGGCCGCTGGCACAGTCTAACGAGACAGCATAACAAGGAGAGAATGATGAACAATACGGGCACACGTACATTGGCAACCGGCATACTGCTTGCCTGGACAAGCGTGACGCATGCCGCCGGCATCTCCGATGATGTCATCCGTATCGGTTTTCTGACCGACATCTCGGGAGTTTACGCCGACTATGATGGCCAGGGCGGTGTGCAGGCCATCCGCATGGCAATCCGCGATGCCGGCGGCAGCATCGACGGCAAGAAAATTGAACTACTTTATGCCGATCATCAGAACAAGGCCGATGTCGCTGCCGCCAAGTCCCGCGAATGGGTGGATGTGAACAAAGTGGATATCCTGATTGGCGGAACCAATTCTGCGGTGAGCCTGGCCATGGCCAACGTCGCTACTGAAAAGAAAAAACTGTTTATCTCTACTGGCGGCGGCACTTCGGCTCTGACCGGCAAACAATGCTCTCCTTACATTATCCACTACACCTATTCGACCGATGCATTGGCCAACGGCACGGGCAAGTCTGTCGTCAAAAATGGCGGCAAGGATTGGTTCTTCATTACCACTGACTACGCCTTTGGCCATGCCCTGGAAACGGCTACATCCAAGGTCGTCAGGCAAGCCAACGGCACCATCAAAGGGTCGGTCAAAGTGCCATTAGGCGCTGCCGATTTTTCTTCCTACATATTGCAAGCGCAATCGTCAGGCGCAAAGATCCTGGGAATGGCCAATGCCGGCGGCGACTTTGTGAACGCGGCAAAATCTGCCAATGAATTTGGCTTGAATACCCAGATGAATCTGGTGGGCCTGACGGTGCTCATTCCGGACATCCATTCCCTGGGGTTGCAGGTCACCCAGGGAATGTATCTGACCACGCCGTTCTACTGGGACCTGGACGATGACACCCGCAAGTGGACAGCCGAATACAAAAAAATCACCAATCGCATACCGACCTACATTCAGGCAGGCACTTATTCGGCGGTCAGCAATTATCTTGCTGCAGTCGCCGCATTAAAAACCGATGATGCCGATGCGGTCATGAAACGATTCAAGACCGAACGCATCAAAGACTTTTTCGCCAAAGACGCCATCGTGCGTGCCGATGGCAGACTCACCAATCCGATGTACCTGATGCAGGTAAAAAAGCCGGACGAATCCAAAGCCCCCTGGGATTATTACCGGAAAGTTGAAACGCTTTCGCCCGATGATCTTTACGGAAAACTGGAAGACTCCGCCTGCAAACTGGTGCAACAATCTACAGGAGCGCAATCATGAGTACACCCAAAGTCATTATTACCATTGCCCCTACCGGTGGCATGGCCTATAAAAGCCAGAACCCGAACCTGCCTACGCAACCGCAGGAGATTGCAAACGACGTTTACGACTGCTATAACGCCGGAGCGAGCATTGTGGCGCTGCATGCACGCAATCCTGATGACGGCGCCACCTGCAATCCCGATATTTATTACGACATGAATACACGCATTCGCGCCAAATGCGACATTATCCTGAATAACTCCACCGGTGGTGGTGTCCATGGCGAGATGATCGGACAGAACGAAAACGGCATGTGGGAATTGCTTTGGGAAGAACGCATCAAAGGCATGGAGGCCGGTGCCGAAATGTGTACGCTGGACGCCACCACCATTATTGCCAGTTTCGATAACAAGGAAATTCTGATGAACACCGCACCCTCGCGCTGCCGCTTCCTGGCCGACGAGATGAAAAAGCGCGGCATCAAGCCCGAATGGGAAGTGTTCAGCCCCACGCATATTTTGCAGGACACAGCGACGCTGCTGGCGATGGGCGCCGATGAAGAACCGGCTTATGTCAATTTGGTCATGGGAGTCCACAGAGGTTTTCAGAACGCCATGCCCTACTCGCCGAAAAATCTGCAGTTCATGGTAGAGTGCCTGCCGCCCGGGACCATTTTCGGCGCCAGCGGTATCGGCCCGGCACAGTTGCCCTGCGCCATCAACTCTTTGCTGCTGGGTGGACATGTCCGGGTCGGACTGGAAGACAATCTTTATTACTCGCAAGGCCGGCTGGCCAGCAATATCGAATTGACCGAAAGAATTGTCCGGCTAGTGCGTGAAATGGGCTATGAGCCGGCAACGCCAAAAGAAGCCAGACAAATGCTCAATCTGCCACGACCTGGCGCGCCCGTCAGACCGACGTTTGCGCTGTGACCGCCGGCGCCGGCTGACACCCTGTCCGAAAGACGCTGCAGGCGGCCGTGTTGCTACGCTCGGGGCGTTAAACAATCAGAGGCGTTCTGCTCAGTTGGTGAAGCGTTCGATGGCCAGTAAATAGGGCGCAGGATTCGCGCGATTAATGAACTCATATTTGAGCACCCGGTATTGCTCGGGCGACAGTTGTGCGACGAATGGCTCAAGCGCTTCTTTCTCGCTGGCACCTGCGGGATGGCCCCAGTAAATGGCAATGAGCAACAGCCCGCCAGGCGCCAGCAGTGTCAAGGCACTCCTGACAGCAGCCAGGGTGCTGCTGGCCTGCGTGGCACAGGATTTATCGGCGCCTGGCAGGTAGCCCAGATTAAAGACAATGGCACTGACCGGATCCGACACGTACTCGAGCATGCGGGCATGATTATCGTGAATCAGGGTGGCACGCGCTCGCAGATTTTCGCGGCTCAGACATGTGGCGGTGGCGGCCAGCGCCTCGCTCTGGATATCGAAAGCGTAGACATGTCCGGTATCCCCTACAAGCCGGGCAAGCGCTAGCGTGTCGTGCCCATTTCCCATCGTCGCATCAATGACGCGTGCCCCGGACACCACGTGGCCGGCAAGCAACATATGAACAAAGGCAACGGTCTTCAGTAGCGGCATGGTGTTTTTCCTGGTGCCTTGTGCTACGCAGTAGCAGGCAGCATCGAACCGACCGGCGCCAGTTCGCGCTGCATCAGCACCGCATCGCCGCCAAACGCCGGATCTGTGTTGCCGGTTGGGATCGCGACAAAGCCCAGTCGCGACCAATACCCTTGCGCGCCTTCGACCGCGATCAATATGGCGCGCGACAGGCCAAACTGCAGCCCCTGGTGCATCAGTTGCGATACAAGCTCATTGGCAATGCCCCGGCCCGCATAGGCTGTCGAAACCGCTACATCGTGCAGATAAAGCACATCGCAATCATGTTGCTGCGCAAGCGGACGGTTCCAGCAGGGTTGTAAATCCGAGCGCCAGGGGTAGCCAAGTGCATAGGCGCATAGCGTATCGCCATCGGTAGCCGCAAGTGAAGTCCAGCCAGCCGGGACGGCGCCAATTTTGCTGGCCAGCACCTGCCCGCTTTCCAGCAGCGCCGGCGGATACACGCTGGCCTGCAATGCCAGCATCTGCGGCACGTCATCGGCATGCAGCGCCCGCATGTCGATGGACGACGGCCAGACACGGCCACGTTTTTCAATTGACATTATCATTCATTCGACATAATCAGCAGGCATGCGTCGTGTCGCGTGACACGAGCATCATGCCTGACTCCCAACATGGAGTGGTACATCACAGCCTTATTTTTTGTCCAGACTTTTCAGAATATCGATCAGATGGCTGTCGCGATAGCGCAGCAGCGATTCAAATGATTTATCTTCCCTTGCCTGTTGCGTGCCCTGGACCATACGCTCTCGTAACTCGGGAGTCATGCGCGGGTTGCCCAGGTCATCCATCCAGGTTTCAATGGCCGGCTGCAAATGGTCGATCAGATGCGCCAGCCCTGCCCGGCCGCCAGCCAGATCAAAAACCATTTGCGGACCGAAGATGGCCCAACGCAGGCCCGGGCCCTTGCTCATGGCCGCGTCGATATCCTGCACGCTCGCCACGTTTTCGTTAACCAGATGCATGACCTCCCGCCACACCGCTGCCTGCAGTCGGTTGGCGATATGCCCGGCAATTTCCTTGTTCAGACGAATCGGATGCTTGCCTACGGCGCGATAAAATTGCAGCGTACGCTCGATGGTTTCTTCGGATGTCTGCTCGCCCCCGACCACTTCCACCAACGGAATCACATGAGGCGGATTAAATGGATGGCCCAGCACGCATCGTTGCGGATACCGGCACTGCGATTGCATGCGGCTGACCAGCAGACCCGAAGAGCTGGACGAAATAATAACGTGTTCGGGCAGCAACGCATCCATTTTTGCGAACAGCGATATTTTGAAGTCTTCGCGTTCCGGCGCATTCTCCTGCACGAAATCAACATTTTCCAGCGCCTTGTGCAAATCGGCCTCAAAGCGAAGATTATCCAGAAACGACTCATTCTTCACTTTGCCCAGTTCACGCAGGGTTTGCCAGGCCGAATCGATCAGCGTTCGGGTATTGGCCTCAACGTCGGGTGCCGGATCCGAGACCACCACGTGGTAGCCATGGGCAAGAAAAAGGGCAGCCCAACTGCTGCCTATCGTTCCGGCGCCGATAATGGCGATTGTTTTGATGTTGCGATTGTCCATGACTGAATCTGTTATTTGTTTCGTATTTCAATAATAGTAAGAGAGACCACGGCATTGCTGTGCCCGAATCCATCAACGATCTTACGGCGTACCGCTGCGAGCGCTTCGCCAACGCCTGCACGTGTTGCCATAAGACCGGACAAACGCTACCAGCTGCGTACGCGTCCGGTATCCATGTGTACGAACCCGTCTTTCGGGTAATAGCCAACGCCGCCCAGCGCAAGTTCCTTGGCCGCATCCCGCAATTCATCAAGCGGCACGCCTTTCAGACGCAGGTCCATGGCCTGTCCCACCATGTGCAGGCTGCGTTTGGCTACGCCTCCGCCACGCGTCTTGCGCAGACGTTCGTTGGTATGCGGGTCGCGATAGCCTGAAATGACTTCGATGGCGACATCGGTCTTGAGCGATGCCCTGACCTTGTTGATCAAGTCAAACAGCGTCGGATCCATATGTCCGACCACACCCGAATAATGGTCCCGCAAGAAACGGTTCAGCCGTTGCATCGCGGCGGGAATATAGGCGTCGCCGTTGGCGTAAGCCAGGGTGATTTTCTCATTGGTATGCAGATTGTCGAGCGAGATTTGCCTGAACCCGCCCCCCCCGATATTGGCGCGGGCGGTATTGGTGCCAATGGAGAACATGGCACCGGCAACAAGCAGAGAAGAAGAAGTTCTTAAAAACTGGCGGCGGTGTAACTGTGGTGGCGTAAACGTCATACCGTACTGGCTCCTGAAAATATTACGAGGCAGGTGGAATGTTACGTGAGGCGGCCATCTTCTTGATGGCATTGTCCAGAATCTTGTCCTGTCCGTAGATGTCGGGGAAAAAGTGAATTTTATTATTTTTAACTACCACGGTACTATAACCTAATACAACAGGAACAGGCTCCAATACGTTGATTGTTTTGGATTTTTTTGCTGTCATCGCCTTCTCGATAGCGCTCGCGGTCCACTCTGGTTGTTTTTCCAACACAAATTGCGCCAGTTTCACCGGTTCTTCCACCCGGATGCAGCCATGGCTCAAATCACGCCGCGTGCGATCAAACAGTTGCGTGCTGGGGGTATGGTGCAGGTATATAGCATCGTTGTTGGGGAAAATGAACTTGATGTCGCCCAGCGAATTTTTGGGCCCGGGGCGCTGACGAATACGCGCCTGGCCGTTTAACACGGCGTTCAGGTTGGCCTCACTGACGGTTTGCGACACGCCCGACTGGGTGACAAACTCAAAGCCCTGGCTCTGCAAATAAGAGGGATTGCTGCGCAAACGCGGGATGAGTTCCTTGCGGGAAATGGAGATAGGCACATTCCAGTACGGACTGAACTCGATTTTGCTGACCGCGCCATCGAACAGCGGCGTGCTGGTGTTGAAAGACTTGCCCACAATCACTTTCATTTCAATGATGTTTTCCGCCTTCTGATTGCGGATGTGATAGGCGCGCAACACGAACTCGGGCACATTGACGACAATGCGGCGCTCACCTTCTATCAGTGGCGTCCAGCGCAGCCGTTCCATACTGATCTGGATCTGGCGGATGCGGTCAATGGGGCGGGTATTCAACTGCTCCAGCGTTCCCTTGCCGATCACTCCATCGGGCTCCAGCCCATGACGTAGCTGAAAGCTTTTGACGCCTGCCATGACCGTCGCATCGTAGATCGGCCGCGCCGGTGTCCCTTGGGGCAGGTCGCCCAGTAGAACCAGGCGCTCAATCAGTGCGGGCATGCCCGGATAGGGTTGGCCTTCAGTCAGTTTGCCGCCAGGTACCGCAGGCAGCGCCTGGTTCATGCTCGGGTTTTGCTGTAATTGACGAAATACAACCAGTGCCTGCATCAGCGAGTTGTACATGGGGATGCTGTCGGTCAGCGACTTGACCGAGGCCTTCAGATTGCCGTTCTGTATCGCCGAGGACAAGAACAGGTCTGCATCGGCATCGGTAAACGTTGGCTTGGAATAGCGGTTCTTGATCAGGGACGGTGAAATACGACCATTTTTCAGAAACTTCACATAAGTGCGCATCTGCGTGGTCAGATCGCGATCAAACTGCGCCGTTTCTTCGGCAGATGCGGCATAGCTGACCCGCTCCCATTGCGACTGTAATTGTGCAATATGAAACCAGCGGGGGTCCAGACCATGTTTGTCTGCTGTTGCCAGCAGCTCAAGGGCATCTTTGGCCTGTTCGACCGGACGGCCGTCTTCAATCCAGCTCACTGCAGGCGCATCGAAGGTGGCCTGGGTAAAGTTCGGCGGAATGGTGATTCCGCTATCCGGAATTGTAAACGGCACCGCTGCATCGTTCTGCGGCGCCTGCGCGTGCACGGTGGTGGCAAGCATGAGAGAAAATGATACCGCAGACAGCATTGTCGAAAACGTCATAAATTTTTTCACCTGTCGTTATTCAATGACCGGCCGGGACACGCCTGCGCCCGGCACTAGCACAGCACCGATAATCGGGCGTATGACATTGCATTGGCTGCAAGGCAAGGTTACAGATGCGCCTTGAAAAATTCCACTGTGCGCGTGCGCGCCAGTTCACTGGCAAACGGATCGTAAGAGCCGCGCTGATCGCATCCGAAGCCGTGGTCCGCATCATAAATGCAGACCTCGACGTCTGGCTGGGCGGCGCGGATAGCCTCGACATCCGAAAGCGGGATGGATTTGTCTTTTTCGCCGAAGTGCATCTGTACCGGGCATTGCGCCTTTTCATCGCGCAACTGGGCAATGCCGCCGCCATACCAGCAGGAAGCCGCCGAAAAAGCGCCGCTGCGGCAGGCTGCAAGCCATGTCAGGGCACCGCCCCAGCAAAAGCCGACCACGCCAATCTTTTTCTGCGCCGACAAGGCCGCTGCTGCTGCCTCGATGTCCTTGAGCGCATCTTCGTAACTGACTTTGGCTTTGAATTGTTTGCCGCGCTCGACGTCCTGGGCGGTGTAACCCATTTCCACGCCCGGCTCGATCCGGTCAAACAGCGCCGGCGCAATCACGCGATAACCCTTTGCAGCATAGAAGTCACAAACATCGCGAATGTGGCTATTGACGCCGAAAATTTCCTGCAGGACCACAATGCCCCGTTCCGCATCTTCGGCGCCGGCCGTATAAGCCTGCAAAATGTGCCCGTCTGCTGCTGTCAGTGTAATGGTCATGCGTGTACTCCTTCTGGAAATCAGGTTTTTACAAATTGCTTTTCAATTGTCATTGTACCTGCTGCACCGGCATCCTGCCCTGTACCAGCAGTCGGTTGTTTCCTATGATGTCACATAAATGTTCCGAAAGCATCACAATACGTTTCAGCCGTTTCAGTTCTTCATGATAATAAATCCAGAAACTGCGCGTGATCCCGATTCTGTCCTGCAGCACTGGAATAAGCTGTGGATTCTGGCCGGCGAGAAAGCACGGCAGAATGGCCAGCCCGTGACCTTGCAGACAACTGTAATATTGAGCAATGACACTTGTGCTTTTTATGACAGGTTTGGTAAACGGCAGAATGTCCTCAAGATAGCGCAACTGGTCGCTGAACAGCAGCTCATCCACATAGCTGATAAAACGATGATTATGCAGATCCGCTTCGGTATTGACCGCGCCGTAGCGATCAAAGCAGGACTGGGTGCCGTACAGCAACAGCGTATAGTCGGTCAGTTTGCGGGTGACATAAGGCCCGCGCGCCGGGCGTTCTATGGTGATGGCTATATCGGCTTCGCGACGGGTCAGACTGACAAAGCGGGGAACCGGCAGCACATCGATGGTCATGTCGGGAAACTGGCTCTGGAACTGCGCGCACAGCGGCGCAATAATGCACGAGCCAAAGGCTTCGGTTGCTGCCACCCGCACATGCCCGGCCGGGCTCTGGCTGACCCCCAGAATCTGTTCCTGCGCATTATATAAATGCGTTTCCATCTGCTCTGCATGCGCCAGCAGTTGCTGCCCCGAGCGTGTCAGGGTAAATCCGGAGCTGCGCGACTTATCGAAAAGCAACTGCCCCAGATCCACTTCAAGACGGCGGATGCGGCGGGTGACGGTGGTGTGCTCCACCCCCAGCCGCGCTGCTGCGGCACTGGCTCTGTGTGTTCTGGCCACTTCCAGAAAATAGCGGATATCGTCCCAATCTGGCATGAGTTGTTGTGTGAAGGTTATGCAATCGTTGTGCAAAAATGAACATTAAATGTGCAAATATTCTATTGCAAAATTGATTTATACACATCAAACTAAATGCGTTTTGCAAACAAAACGATAAAACTATTACAAAATTCAGGAGACTCCAATGTTGATCAGAAAAACAGTACTGGCGGCAGCGTCGTGCTTGGCGCTCAATGCCTGGGCCGCAGGTGCGCCCGAAGTCAAGGTCGGCGTGCTGACCGATATGTCGGGCACCTATGCCTCCATGGGCGGCGCCGGTTCGGTTGCGGCAGCGCAGCTTGCCATCGATGAATGCCTTGCAGGTCCATGCAAGGGCATGAAAATCGAGCTGGTGTCTGCCGACAATCAGAACAAGGCCGACGTAGGGGCAGCCAAGGCCCGGGAATGGTTTGACCGCCAGGGCGTCACCGCCATCGCCGATCTGACCAATTCAGCGGTCGCACTGGCGGTGCAAAACGTAGCCAGGGAAAAAAACCGTATCGCGCTGTTCTCGGGACCTGCCACCACTGCTCTGACCAATAAATCCTGCTCTCCAGTGGGCTTTCACTGGATGTTCGATACCTATTCCCAATCGGTGGGCGGAGCCAAAGCCACGGTTCAGGCCGGCGGCAAATCCTGGTTCTTCCTGACCGTGGATTACGCATTTGGTCATTCGCTTGAAGCCGATACCGCGAAAATGGTCAAGAAACTGGGCGGCACAGTGGTTGGCCAGGTGCGCCATCCATTGAACAACAGCGACTATGCCTCATTCCTGTTGCAGGCGCAAAGCAGCGGCGCGCAGGTGGTGGCCTTGGCCAACGGCGGCCAGGACACAGTCAATGCCGTCAAGCAGGCCAAGGAATTCGGCGTCAGTGGTGGCGACCAGCGCCTGGTGGCGCTGCTGATATTCCTGTCGGATCTGCGCGCGCTGGGCAACGAAAACGCCCAGGGCCTGACCTACGTGGACGGCTTCTACTGGGACTTTGATGACGGCACCCGCCAGTGGTCCGAACGCTTTGCCAAAGCCTATAAAGGACTGAAACCCACCATGACCCAGGCCGGCGTGTACTCAAGCGTACTGCATTACCTCAAAGCAGTGGCGGCTGCCGGCACCACGGACGGCGCCAAGGTTGCCGAACAGATGCGCAAGCTGCCGATCGAGGACCCGATCATGCATAACGCCTCTATCCGTGCCGATGGCCGGGTTATTCACGATATGTACCTGTACGAAGTCAAAAAGCCGGATGAAAAGAAAGGCGAATGGGATTATTCGAAACTGATCGCCACCATTCCGGCTGCAGAAGCATTTAGCCCCCTGTCCGAATCTACCTGCCCTCTTGTAAAAAATTAAAGGATCGATGTTATGAGTGCCATACCCAATATTCCGCTGCTGATCAACGGAAAAAAAGTCCAGTCTTCGGCCAAGGATTGGTTGGATGTGCTTAACCCGGCCAACCAGGAAGTGGTGGCCCGCGTACCGCTGGCGCCGATCTCGGAAGTGGATGAGGCGGTTGCCAGCGCCAAGGCTGCATTTGCGACCTGGCGCAATACCAGCCAGGGCAACCGCATGCGCGTCATGCTCAAACTGCAGCAACTGGTACGCGACAACGCAGCCAAACTGGCCGAGCTGATTACGCTGGAGCATGGCAAAACGCTGCCTGATGCAGAAGGCGAAGTGGGCCGTGGCCTTGAAGTCATCGAACACGCATGCTCAATCGTCAGCCTGCAGATGGGAGAATATGCAGAAAACGCCGGAACCGGAATCGATGTATATACCTTGATTCAGCCACTTGGCGTGTGCGTCGGGATTACCGCCTTCAATTTTCCGGTCATGCTGCCCTGCTTCATGTTCCCCATTGCGGTGGCCTGCGGCAACACATTTGTGCTCAAGCCATCAGAACAGGACCCCAGCGCATCGCTGTATCTGGCTGAACTGGCGCACGAAGCGGGCCTGCCACCTGGCGTGCTCAATGTGGTGCACGGTGGCCCGGACGTGGCCAACCGGCTTTGCGAACATCCAGATGTAAAAGCAGTGTCGTTTATCGGCTCCACGCATGTGGGCACGCAGATTTATCAGCGCGCATCCAATGCAGGCAAACGCTGCCAGGCCATGATGGGTGCCAAGAATCACTGCGTCATCCTGCCCGATGCAGACAAGGAAGTCGCCCTTAACCAACTGGTTGGCGCCGCATTTGGTGCAGCTGGTCAGCGCTGCATGGCCACGTCGGTAGCTGTCATGGTGGGCCAGGCCCGGGAATGGATTGACGAGTTTGTAGAAAAATCCAAAGGCCTGAAAGTGAATGCGGGTAGCGATCGCCAGGCGGATCTGGGCCCGCTGGTCTCGCCCCGTGCAAAGCAGCGCGTAGCGCAGCTGATCCAGAGCGGCGTAGACGAAAAAGCCACCTTGCTGCTGGATGGCCGCGACGTCGTTGTCACCGACTATAAAAACGGCAATTTCATTGGCCCGACCATTTTTTCCGATGTCAAAGAGAATATGGCGATTTATCGCGAAGAAGTTTTCGGCCCGGTCCTTTGCATCGTGTGCGTCGATACCCTGGAAGAGGCCGTGGAGTTCGTCAATCGCAATCCGAATGGCAATGGCGTTGCCGTATTCACGCAAAGCGGCGGCAATGCACGCTATTTCCAGAACAATATCGATGTGGGACAGATCGGCATCAATATTCCGATTCCGGTTCCCGTTGCATGGTTCAGCTTCACCGGTTCACGCGGCTCCAAACTGGGCGACCTGGGACCTAACGGCAAGCAGGCGGTCATGTTCTGGACCCAGACCAAGTCGATTACCGCGCGCTGGGCTTCGCACGATACGGGGGTCAACACCACCATCGCGCAAAAATAGCGTTTTATCAACCCAGTTGCACTCGTGCCGACCCGGCCGCCCCTGGCAGCCGGGTTTTTTATCGACCACCTGAAGAAAAGCGCCAGCAAACAGCCAGGCGAACCAAAAGGCAAGCCTATTGTGAAACGGCGAGCGCTTTTGCGCCTTTACTTGGAGGACATTGCCGGGACATTCTTTATTCGTATCAGTCCGACACATTTTATAATTTGCGACAATTCATATTCATGCCACAATATGGTCATAAACTGTTCATCTGAACCATTGAGAGAAAGCCATTTATGAATAAAAATATTGACTTGATCTATTTCAATGCGGGCGGCGGCCATCGGGCGTCGGCCCGGGCCCTTGAGGCAGTGCTCAAAAACAGCCATCCTCACTGGAACGTCAGGCTCGTCAACCTGTTTGAAGTACTCGATTCCCGGCAGGTATATAAACGGGTTACCGGCGTCGCTCCCGAGGAATTTTATAATCGGCAACTGGCCAAAGGCTGGACCATGGCCATGACGCCGGAACTGCGTATTCTGCAGGCGTTTATTCGGCTGACCCACCAGGTAATGGTCAAACGGCTGCAGGAACACTGGATTGAAACCGAGCCCGACATGGTGGTCTCGCTGGTTCCGAATTTTAACCGGACTATGTACGAAAGCCTTGTTTCATCGCTGCCAGGCGTGCCTTATGTCACCATTCTGACCGATCTGGCCGACAATGCACCCCATTTCTGGATTGAAAAAAACCAGCAACAACATTTCATTTGCGGTACCGACAAGGCGCTGGAACAAGCCCGTGCCGCAGGCCATCCCGATTCCCATATCCATGCAAGCTCGGGTATGCTGCTGCATCCTGATTTCTACAAAAAACCCGAGATTGATCGCCGCGAACAGTTGATCGCAGCCGGCTTTGATCCGGACAAACCGGTGGGCTTGGTCATGTTCGGCGGTCACGGTTCAAAAACCATGATCAAGATCGCCAAACAGCTCTCTGATGTACAGATGATCTACATTTGCGGTCACAACGCGGCGCTGTTCAAAAAAATCAGCAAGATGCAGACGCGCGCACACAAGCTGGTAGAAGGGTTCACGACGCAAATGCCCATCTTCATGGAAATGGCCGATTTCTTTATCGGCAAGCCTGGCCCCGGCAGCATCAGTGAAGCCATCCGCAAGGATATGCCCGTCATTATCGTCTGCAACAAATGGACCATGATCCAGGAGCGTTACAACGGCGAATGGGTCACCAAGAACGGCTTAGGCATTGTGCTGCCCAGCTTTGCGAAAACCAACGCGGCAGTGCATCACTTACTGGAAAATCTCGATAGTTATCGGGAACGGGTTAAAGCGCAAGACAACCAGGCCGTATTCGAAGTACCCGACATTCTCGCGCGTATCCTGGCGCAAAACGAGATCGCAGAACAGGCACCCCTGCCCTCTGCCAGCACCACCGACTAACCTTGACGGGGGGCAAAAGCCCCCTTTTTTTTCGGCTACATTATGGCTACCGTTAGGAACCACATTAAAAGCCATGCAATGGGCTGGGAATAAAGGGTTGCATATTAAAGGCTGCATTAACGGCCGCCAATAGGTATATCCACGTTGAACTGCAATAAGCCGTTGTCGCTGTTCACGGCACGTTGTGCCTTCAACTTGAGCAAAACCGACTCCAGCTTGTAGCTTTGTTCCACACCGAAGCGCTGTTCGGAAGCGCCGTTAAACACCCGGCTGTTTTCAAACGTGCCCGACACTTGCGACTGCGTATCCAGCGGATAGGTCAACTTGACCTGGTTGCGAATGGCGCGGTCCGACAACGGATCCTGCGACAGCCTGGACAAATCCATGTAGTGGGCGCTGGTCAGCTCGTTGGAGAACTGCAAGGTGGCCAGATCGAACACTTTGGCCCGATAGGCAAACATTGAGCGCCAGTTTGAATTGTCTTCATACTTGCCCGCATTCACAGTCAGTCGCAAATCTCCCATGTCATCCAGGGCGTAGCTGGCGCCAAGGCCAACGTTCTTGAGCGAGCGGGCCAATTGCACTTGTGTGTCTACCGAAGCCGAGTCGCTCAATCCATAGCGCACAGCGGTATTGGCGGCGCCACTGCCGAAGTCAAAGCTGGCACTGTCGCCCGCGGCGGCTGAATAATCCATGGCCCCGGCCGCCGTGGAATAGGCCAACTGGTTACTATCGATAAACCAATTGTCCTGCGTGCCGTCCGGCTGCCGGCTCAACTGCATGCCGCCGATTCGAAAGCCACTCTGGCCGATCGGGCTCACAACCTGATTGGACCCCAGCGAGATCCGGTTTCGGTCCTCGGTCGTCAGATTCCAGCTACGCGTATCGGTGGAAAAATTTTGCACGGGTTTGAGCTTAATTCTGGATGATGGCCTGCGCAACGCGACGGCGCCCGGGCCCGTCATGAACGGGCCGATACCGGATTCGTACTGATAATTTTCCCAGTTGTCCACGCCACGCAAAGCGTCGGCAGTGACCAGTTGCTCAAGCGGCACGGCCTCTCCAGACACAGGCGCATCGATTGGTTCGTCCACCGGCAACAGAATAATTTTGTTTTTTTCCGGATCGAATGGCCAGACGGGCTGCAGCTCGGTCGCGGCCCCCGATGTACTATCGGGGCTAACAGCCTGCACACTGCGCGGCGCATCATCGCCCATTGCATATGTGATGGTTTGGGCGGACAATGAGCCGGCAGGAAAAATCAGAAAAGAAATAAAGCTAGCAAAAATTGTCCTAAGTTTCAAACTTGTCAGAATCCTCGTTTATAGACTTACTATAAAACGCCACCATGACACTGGCGCTACACCACAATTAAAACCTGTTGCGCAAGCTCATCAAGGCATTTTTATAGACAGAAAGATCAACGCCGACACCCACGAAGCTAAAGCCCTGCTGGATATAAGCGGCAGCCTCGTCGGGCACGACCGCAAGAATACCACTGGCTTTGCCGGCAGCGGCGGCCACTTTATGAACATGGGCAATGGCCTGTTGCACCTCTGGATGCTGCGGTTGCCCCAGATACCCATAGGCGGCCGACAGATCGGACGGGCCAATGAAAATGGCATCGACGCCGTCTACGGCAACAATGTCTTCTACCGCTTCCACGCCCGCACGGCTCTCAATTTGCAAGATCACGCCGATATGGTCATTGACCTGCTTGAAATAATCTGCTTCGGTGCCATAGGCACTGGCCCGGGTCATGCCGGCAACGCCACGCACACCGGCCGGCGGATAGCGTGTTGCCGCCACTGCATATTCAGCCTGCTCGCCAGACTCAATGAACGGAATCAGCAAGTTGTAAAAACCAATATCCAGATACTGTTTGATCAAGGTCTGGTCATTGACCGGCGGACGGCCGATGCCCGCACTGTTGCTGGAGTTGATGGCCTGCAACTGGGCAGTCAGCGCAGGAATGTCGTTGGGCGCATGCTCGCCATCCAGCAGCAGCCAGTCGTAACCGCAAACGCCCGCCACTTCAGCAAGCATGGGACTGGTGGTGCTCAGCCACGTGCCGATGAGTGTTTCACGGGCCAGCAATTTCTGGCGAAAGGTATTGGGTATCTGCTGTTTCATGTCAGGACGTATCTGCTCGGTTAATAAATTTTGACTATTAAATGTTAAATGCCCGGTTGCCGCTGGCAGACCGGGCCCAGGGTTTTATCAGATGCCGCCCATCAGCATATACTTGATGACCAGATAATCATCGATACCGTAGTGAGAGCCTTCACGACCCAGGCCGGATTGCTTCACGCCGCCAAACGGGGCCACTTCGGTAGAAATCAAACCTGTATTGATACCGACAATGCCGTATTCCAGTTGTTCTGCAACTCGCCAGACGCGTCCCAGATCGCGCGCATAAAAATAGGCAGCCAGACCGAACTCGGTATCGTTAGCCATTTTGATGACATCTTCGTCCGTTTCGAATTTGAAAACCGGCGCCAGCGGGCCGAATGTCTCTTCTCGGGCAAACGCCATATCCTGCGTTGCATCGCCGATGACCGTAGGTTCAAAAAACAGCCCGCCCAGCTTGCTGCGTTTACCGCCTGTCAAAACCTTGGCCTTGTGTCCCAGAGCGTCGCTGATGTGGCTTTCTACTTTTTCCACCGCCTTCTCGTCGATCAGCGGACCAATTTGTACATTCTTGCCGGTGCCGTCGCCCACGACCAGTTTTTCAACTGCAGCAACCAGTTTTTTGACAAATTCCTTGTACACGCCTTTCTGCACATAGATACGGTTAGCGCATACGCAGGTCTGACCGGCATTCCGGTATTTGGAAATCATAGCGCCTTCGACCGCTGCATCAATATCGGCGTCGTCAAAAACGATGAATGGCGCATTGCCGCCCAGCTCCATGGAAACTTTCTTGATGGTGCTGGCCGACTGCTCCATCAGGAGGCGCCCTACTTCAGTCGATCCGGTGAAACTGACCTTGCGCACCAGTGGGTTAGTGCACAGCTCCTTGCCAATTTCAGACGAATTACCGGTAATAAGAGACATAACGCCAGGCGGAATGCCCGCCTGTTCGGCCAGTTCAATCAGCGCCAATGCGGTAAGCGGGGTTTGCGATGCCGGCTTGATCACGACAGTGCAGCCGGCGGCCAGCGCAGGCGCTACCTTACGGGTAATCATCGCCGCCGGGAAATTCCACGGTGTGATGGCGGCACATACGCCGATAGGTTCTTTAGTCACTACAATGCGCTGGGAAGTTTGCGGCGCAGGAATCGTATCGCCATAGACACGCTTGGCTTCTTCGGCAAACCATTCAACGAACGAGGCGGCATAGGTGACTTCGCCTTTTGCTTCGGCCAGGGGTTTGCCCTGTTCGGATGTCATAATGTAAGCCAGATCATCTGCATTGTCATTGATAAGCGTGAACCACTTGCGCAGAATGGCCGCACGCTCTTTGGCCGTCAGCCCCTTCCATGCCGGCCAGGCCTTATCGGCCCCCTTGATGGCCTCTGCCGTTTCCTTTTTACCCAGCTTGGGTACCGTGCCAACGCGCTTGCCGGTTGCCGGATTGGTCACCTCGATGACCTCCTTGCCACCGATCCATTTACCGTTGATATAACATTTGTCTTTAAGCAGACTGGCATTCTTAAGCTTCATAGATTGACTCCCGATCCTGTTTTTGAACGACCCTGTCACTGAATATTCAAAGAGTACCATATCCCCCGGGCCGAACTCACACCGATGCGCAATCCGGATTCGGGAACGGCCGCAGCAAGGCAATGATCAGGTCTTTGATTGACAATGACGTGCCCTTTGATCATTAACTTTAAGTAAAAAATATACTGATTGCATACCCAATATTACCTTCTTAATAAGAAAGTATAATGGAGCATCCTTTCTTACCCTTATCTCTGATGATTGACGCTCATGCTCGTATCTCTCCTTGTGATTGCAGTCTGCTACTTTGCCGGTGAAGGTATCAGCCATGTGCTGCCCCTGCCGCTGCCCGGCCCTATTGTGGGTCTGCTCCTGCTACTGTTGGCATTTAAATTTCGGCCAGCCCTATTTACGCTGATGGTAAAACATATACCTGCCCTGCTCGCGCATCTGGCGCTCCTGTTTTTACCAGCGACGGTAGGCATCATGGTCAGCTACCGGCTGCTGGATGGATACTGGCCCGCCGTTATCACAGCCGTCATTGTCAGCACGGTCCTGTCGCTAATAGCAGGTGTACTTGTGTTTCGCTATGCAGACAAGCAGCGCTAAAGCCTGCCGGCACCTGCCCGGGCAGATCGCGCCGCAGCAGCAAACCTGTCGCTCCTGGCTCGCCGCTGCGATTCCTTCACGCTCTTGCAGAACGGCTAGCCAGGCGCAACAATGCGCTGTGCGTCAACAGATAACATTCTTGTTTTTGGAGTTACCGTGCTTGCCGTTCTAACTGGTTTGCTGCTGACGATCATGGCCTATTGCCTGGCGTCCTGGCTGTTCGCCCGCAGCGGTTACTTCCCTTTGCTCAATCCCGTGCTGGTGGCCACCACGCTTATCATTCTGGTCCTGCGGTTCCTGAATATCGAATACAGCAGCTATCTGCTGGGCGCCCATTATCTTTCACTGTTGCTGGGACCTGCCACCGTCGGACTGGCGGTGCCGATTGCCATGCACAGCAGGACCATCAAGAAAAAGCTGCGTCCCATTCTGCTGGCCCTGGTAGTCTCTTCGCTGGTTGCCGTGTGCACTTCGGTCGGTATTGCCTGGCTGATGGGAGCCGATCGCAACATTTTGATCGGCCTGTCGGTAAAAGCAGCCACCATGCCCATTGCACTGGAACTGGCCCGTTCGCTCGATGGCGCGATCCCACTGACCGCCGCGTTTGTTTTTTTTACCGGCATCCTGGGGGCAACCATCGGCCCGTTCATTTTCAAATGGATGAACATCCAGCATGATGACGTGCGCGGCCTCGCCATGGGCGTTACCTCACATGTGATCGGTACGGCCTCGGAGTTCAAGCACAGTCAGGAAGCCGGCTCTTACGCCAGTCTGGGAATGAGCCTGAACGGCATCTTTACCGCCATTGTGATACCGGTGCTGTACTTTCTGTTCTCCTGAGCGCAGGCCAGCAGCAAGCGGCTGGAGCACGCGCGATCATTTCGAGCACCGCGCACGCAGCGACGGTCCGGTACTATCGATGGCGCCCACCCGGGCCTCAGACAGCAAAAAGATGCGGAACGGCGGAGGCAAGCAGCGCCAGGCCCGAGACCGTCAGCAGCATCAGCACCACCAGGCGGAAGCGCTCCGGACTGAAGCCCGCATACACGCGGGTACCGATAAAGGACGGAATCAGAATCGCCGGCACCACCAGCAGAAACATGGGCAGCATGGGGCGCGTTACCATGCCGGACACGATGTAGGACAGCATCGTCAGAGACAGCATAGAGAGATTGAAATTCTGGATAATGGCGCGCTGCGTGTCACGATTGGAATAGCGCAGCGTACACCATAGTGTAGGCAATACGCCGGAAAAACCGCCCAGCCCGCCCATGATACCGCCGCCCAGGCCCACCACGGCATTGGCAATATTGCCGCCAAAGGTTATTTTGGGAAGCTGCCTGGCAAATATCATGACCGGACACCAGACGATCAGCAGGCATCCCAGCGCCGCCTTGAACATGTTTACATCAAGCATGGGCAATAGCATAACGCCCAGCGGGATGCCTGCCACCCCACCCAATACGTATGGCACCAGGATGCGCCAGTCAAAACCGCGCCGCAGCGACAACGCCCCCACGATCTGCCCGGTCATCCCGCCAAACACCGCCAGCACGGCAGCCAGACGCGGATCCAGCACCCAGGCCCACAGCGCCATGGACACCAGGCCGAAGCCAAAACCCGACAGACCCTGTACAAAACCGGCAACCACTGCCCCCAGAATCACATAAACATAAATCGTATCCATTACCACTCCCTGCTGCAGATCGGCGCAAAGGTGGACCGCTGGAGAGCATCATTGCATGTATGGTTATCGGTCACGACTGTCCAGCAAAATCGTGACGGGGCCGTCATTGATAAGGGACACCTGCATATCGGCGCCAAAAACGCCGACCGGCACCGCTTGCCCCAGTCCTGCTGAAAGCAGTTGCACGAAGCGTTCAAAATACGGCTTGGCAAACTCGGGGCGTGCCGCTGCCGTATAGGACGGGCGATTGCCCTTGCGCGTGTCGGCCATCAGGGTAAATTGGCTGACCGCCAGAATCTGTGCGCCCACATCCAGCACCGAGCGATTCATCACGCCATTGTCATCATTGAAGATACGCAACGCCAGCGTTTTTCGCAGCAGATACTGTGCATCCTGTTCTGTATCATCCTGCGCGATGCCAACCAGCAGCAACATGCCGGCACCAATCGCGGAAACCTCGTTGCCATCGACGCACACACGCGCCTGACGCACTCGCTGAACCAGTACCTTCATAATTCAGACCTGCTCCAGCGTGGCAGTATGAAATGTCGCCGGCGCCACCACTTCCAGCATTTCCAGATCGGCGCTGTGGGCAATTTCGCGATGACGGATGCCAGGGGGCTGATAAACCGAATCGCCCCGTTCCAGGCGGACCACACCGGTGTGTTCGTACTCGAACTCAACCCAGCCTTGCAGCACGTATACAAACTGAAAATCCAGTTGATGCAGATGCGGCGCACCCGACGCCTCATGACCATCCAGCGCGCGAATCACGTGTACGGAATAGGCGCCAGCCGTTGCCTGGGCCACCCCCAGATCGCGGTACTCAAAGAACTCCCGCAAGCCGCGGTCGAACGTCGCGTTTTTCAGATGCGAGATGATCGCGCGTGGTGCGTGCGATGCGGCATCAGGTTGCGGTGCAGGTGCTTGAGCGGTCGACATTGATGGCTCCCCATTCGTCAGCTAGTCGTGTGCATATCGTTGGTCTGTCCGATTGTAACGCCAATGACGCAGCCATACCGGGTTTACACAGCGGCCCGCACAGTCTGAATGACGGCTGAACGTTGCAGGGACAGCCACCAGGCAATGCATCACGTTGCACCGCGCAGATCAATTTAACCAGCCTGGGTAGCGCTATTTCTTGGGGATTGATCAGTAGCCCGTTTTCCGGAAAACCTCGCCACTGATGGGTTTACCCTGCAATGCATTCTGCAGCTTGTCGCGAATCTGCCTGATCGCCAGATAATGATTGGTGGGTCCGGAAATATGCGGTGTCAGGGTGATGGCCGGGTGAGTCCAGAAAGCGTGATCGGCTGGCAACGGCTCTTCGCGCGCCACGTCAAGAACGGCTCGCGACAGATGCCCCGAGTCCAGCAAAGCAATCAGATCGGCCTCTACCAGATGTTCGCCCCGGCCGATATTCATCAGTACGGCGCCCTTTGGCAGATGCCCCAAACTGTCACGATTGAGGATATCGCGCGTCTGATCGGTCAATGGCAGTACGTTGATCAGAAACTGGCTTGACGCCAGAAAGGCCGCAAACTGGTCTTCACCATGAAAACTGGTGATTGCCGGCAATGCCTTCAGGCTGCGCGACCAGCCCTGGACGGGATAATCGAGCGCACTTAATGCCTGCGCAATCCGCGCACCAATAACGCCAAGTCCCATGACGCCGATCGTACAATTTTGTACCGGTGTCTGTTCTGCTCCCTGCCACAGGCGACTTTCCCTGTGCTGCTCATAAGCGCCGAAATTACGCGTGATGCCCGACAGATAATGGATGACGTATTCGGTCATGGGATTGGCCAGCCCTGCGTCTTCCAGGCGAATAATGCGGGTAGTGTCGGCAATCTCGGGCTGACGCAAAATAGCGTCTACGCCTGCGCCCATATTGAATACCAGATCCAGGGCGCGATAACGCGCGAACAGCGCTGCCGGCGGTTTCCAGACGATCGCAGCGCGCACATCCGGCGCCGGGGATACTGCCTGAGGGTCAAAGATGTGGGCATCCAGATCCGGAAAGTGCTGCTGAATCATCTTCAACCATTTCTGCGCGGCGGCACCGCTTTCCGATGCGAGTACAACGGGAATCATATATTGTCCTGCTTTATGTCAAATTCGATAAAAAATAGTAAATGGCCGCAAGCCTAGCTGCGGCTGTCCAGATAACGGTACCAGGAAATCAATGCGCCGACGTATAGCTTGCGCAGTCCGTAAAACGGCAACCGTTGCACCGGGGTAAATGGTACAGGAAGCGCAGCTTCGTTGCCCGATTGCAAATAGTTCGCAATGGCTTTGCCCATTGCCGTTTGCAAGCCGATACCTCGTCCCTGGCAACCGATATTGAGGATCAGACCCGGTTCAGGTTGATGCAAATGCGGCATGTAGTCCTGCGTCACCGACACCCTTCCACACCAGTAGTATTCAAATTCAATATCCTTCAGTTGAGGATAAAGCAATGTAATGGCCTTTTTCAGATGGTCCCAATCCTGTTTGCCGCGCGGTTCACGAAAGGGTCCCCGGCCTCCCATCAGAAAGCGGCCGGTATGGTCCTTGCGAAAATAAAGCAGCAAATTACGTGTGTCCGACACCGGCTGACCCTGCTGCAAAATGGTCCTGGCAATATCATCGGGCAACGGCGCGGTCGCCACCTGATAGGTATTCGGATCTACAACCGTCTCTTTCAGGTTCTTCCAGATGCCATCGCTATACGCATTGGTGCAAACCACCACGCGGCGCGCCTGGACAACATGACCGCTGTCGGTGGTTACCTGCCAGCCACTGCCTTTTTTTTCAATGGACCGCACCGGCGTTCCGGTGTGCACCGACACCCCCGCCGCAATGGTGACACGCGCCAGTTCACGTACATAGCTTAGCGGTTGCAATGAGCCGCCGCGCTCATCGAACCAGCCGCCGTAATACTGGTCCGTGCCCAGCAAATCGGCAACATCGCTGCGCGACAGGGGCCTGACAGGCGCATCGCGCTTTTGCCAGTCTGCAACACGCTTGTCTACAATCGCCAGCGCCGACTGGGAGTGCGCCGGCTGAATCCAGCCGTTGCGCGTATGCGGCACATTCAATTTGTAGTGGTCAATCAATGAGAAAACGGTACTGGCAGTGGTACTGGCAAACTCAATCAATTGCTTGCCGCGCTCGGGCCCGTATACGCTGAGCAGTTCGGCAGGATCTTTTTTCAAGCCAGGCACCAGTTGCCCGCCATTGCGGCCGGACCCGCCAAACCCGATTTCCCTGGCATCGAGCACCATGCACTGCTCGCCCGACTGTGCCAGATGCAGCGCGGTGCTCAGGCCCGCATACCCTGCCCCGATAATCAGCGTATCGGTGTCGGCCGCTGCTATCAGGGGGGTGGTTACCGGCGGCGCAACGGCAGTATCGTGCCACAAAGCGGGAGCCAGGGGAAACCGGTTAGCTGGAAACATGATACGTCCTTAAATACAAATGCAATAAAATCAGAACGGGTGCAGAACCCGCCGAAGAAAATCCTGGGTCCGGGGATGCTGCGGAGCATTGAGGATATCTGTGGCTTTGCCCTGTTCCACAATCACGCCCTGGTCAAAGAACAGCACGCGATCGGCCACCTCTTTGGCAAAGGCCATTTCATGGGTAACAACGATCATGGTCATGCCTGCGCGCGCCATATCGGCCATGACATTGAGCACTTCGCCAACCAGTTCCGGATCAAGTGCAGAAGTGGGTTCATCAAACAGAATGGCCTGCGGCTCCATGGCTAGCGCCCGCGCAATCGCGACCCGTTGCTGCTGTCCGCCGGAAAGCTGCTGTGGGTATGACGACAGCTTGTCTGCCAGCCCGACCTTTTCCAGATATTGTGTCGCCGCTTCCCGTGCCTGTGCTCGTTCAATGCCTTTGACATAGATGGGCCCTTCCATGACGTTTTCCAGCGCGGTGCGATGTGGAAACAGATTGAAGCGCTGAAATACCATGGCCACTTCCTGACGAATCTGTCGCAGATGGTTGCTCTTGCGATCGACTATTTTCTCGTCAATGTGGATAGCCCCTTCTTCGTAGCTTTCGAGGCCATTGATACAGCGCAGGATGGTTGATTTGCCCGACCCTGAGGGACCCACAATACAGACGACTTCGCCGTTTTCAACTTTTGCATTGACGCCGCGCAGAACATGATTCTGCCCGAAGCGCTTATGAACATTCTCAAGTGTGATCATGCTTTCTTTGTCCGTTTTTCCAGGTACTTCACAAGAAAAATAAGTGGCATGCACATCACCAGATACATGATCGCAACCATGGTAAATACGGTGACATTGTCAAAATTCGATGTGGCCAGCAACTTGCCCTGCATGGCCAGCTCCGCCACGGTAATGGTAGACGCTTGGGACGAGTCTTTGAGCATCATGATCATGGTGTTGCCATACGGCGGCAAGGTAATACGCACCGCCTGCGGCAGAATCACCCGCCGCATCATGGTTGCCCAGGTCATACCCATGGACTGCGACGCCTCTACCTGACCATGATCAATCGCTTCGATCCCCGCCCGGAAATTTTCCGACTGGTATGCCGAATAGGCGACGCCCAGACCCAGAATGGAAGCCTGGACTGCATTGACATCGATCCCGATATCGGGAAAGACGAAATAGACGTAGAACAGAATAACGATAATAGGAATGCCGCGAATAATATTGACCGCACTCTCGCTTAGCCACGCCAGCCAGCGTATGCCGGAACTGCGCATAAGCGCCCAGATCAGGCCAAGCACCGTAGAGAGCAGTAACGAGCCTGCCGTGACAATAAGGGTCGCCTTGACACCCTGCAAAAGCACAGGGAAATACTGGGCGATGCGTACCGACAATTCATCCATAGGGAGCCATTATTCCTGTTGCGTGTGATCGTCGCGGCGCCGGCACGGGATTGGTGCCGGCACAAGCGGCATGATTATTTTTCAAGCTTCCATTTTTTCAGAATGGACGAAATGGTGCCATCGGCCTTGAGCGCATCAATTGCCGTATTGAGTGTCTGCTGCAGTTCAGTTTCACCCTTGCGTGTAATCAGCCCCAGATCACGCACAATGACCGGCTTGTAGCTTTCCACCAGACGCACATTCTTGAACATATTGTTGCTCAGGTACGCCGCAGCAATCGGCTGATCAACCAGTACGGCCTGCACCCGGCCTTTTTCCAGATCACGCATCATATCGGTTGAGGCGTCATACAGCTTTACATCTGTCACCCCCGCTTTCTGCGCCGGCGCAATATAGGCGGTACCAATCTGGATACCCACGGTTTTACCCTTCAACTGCTCAAGGCTGGTGTATTGCGTCTTGTCGCTATCGGGTACGACCAGCCCTTCTCCATAGCTGAAAATGGTATTGGTGTAGTCAATGATTTTTGCCCGTTCGTCTGTCTTGATCATGGCAGCAGAAATAATATCAATCCGCTTCGATTGCAGGGACCCGATCAGGGCCGAAAACACCATGGGGCTGATTTCATAGGTAAAGCCGGCTTTCTTTGACACAGCGTCAATCACATCGACCATCACACCCGCAATTTTTCCTGACTTGGCATCCAGATAGGTGAATGGCATGCCGGTGGGCGTGGAGCCCACCTTATAGTTGTCTGCAGCCAGTGCAACCGAGCCGTTCAGACATGCCGCCAGCATACATACAGATAACAGTTTTTTCATTCCCATGAAGTTCTCCTATTCCCTTTCGGGCTTGGTAATAACCCACAGCACACATGTGTCCTGATCGGTCGGATTGTTCCACTTGCGTGGCATATCGCTCGTATAGCAAAACGTATCGTTCTGCTCAAGCTTCACGTAACGCTTGTCAAACCACAACTGCAATTGTCCGTAGATCACCAGCCCGCTGATTTCGCCGCTGCGCGTGGTGATCCATTCGTCACCGGAGCTGCCGCCTGGCTGAATAATGGCCTGATACAGATCCACCGAATGGCAGCGCGACGGCGTGATGATTTTCTTGATGATCTTCTTGTCTGTCATCACCACCTGCTTATGCGACGCAGCCCTGGCAATCCAGCCATCAGTCTGTTCATCAGTGCACTCGGTGTTGCTGAGCAGTTCGCCCAGTGAAATATTGAGCGCTCCCGAGATCCGGTTCAGCATATTGACGGTCGGAGAGGTCATGCCGCGCTCAATCTGGCTGAGTGAACCAATTGAGATATCTGCCTTGCGTGCGACCTGCTCCAGGGACAGGCTTTGTTCGCGTCTGATCTCGCGCAGTTGTTGCCCGAGCCAGAAATCGACAAATGACACGATTTTTCCAGTGAATTTAGCACCTGAAGGCGGCGTAACGGTGTCCATGATCTTCACCCATTGTGTCCGTTATATTCAAAATGAAATTTTCATTATTATGAATAATATACATATTTGAAATATTCAACGACCGGAATAACCCTATGTGCCCGCACCTGCCGGACGCAAACATACTATCCTGCGCCTCTGCCACGGCCTACTTAAGCCGTATACGATATTTTTCTCCCTGAAAAATAAATGTTTTCTCCGCAAAATTTTGTATTGCCTTGACCTCATCGCCATATGCGCTGCACTTGTATACAAGTTGGAATACCCAGCACCGGTCGTTGCTTCGGCCAACACGCTATACCAAAACGTTGAACCCGCACGTTGGCTTTTGCTTTACAGCCTTTGATCAAAGGAACTCGTGAGCAATGTATTGATCCGGGCTAACGGTCCTCATTCTAGGGTTTACCAGCGTTAAGTAAATTATTTTCTTAATATATACTTTATGAAAATAATTTACTTATGCTCTCTTACGCTGGTTTACTTAAGCAGGATCTTTCCTATATGAGCACAGCTTCGCCGACAATCGCCGAACGGGTGGAGTCCACCTCCTCGACGATGAGCCGTACACAAAAACGCATGGCAGATTATTTACTGGCTCATCAGTTTGAAGTGGCCATGATGACCATTGACCAGTTTGCAGCTGCCGTTGGCGTATCCACAGCTACAGCCAATCGGCTGGTTCGCCACCTGGGCTTGCCTGGCTATCTTCAATTTCGTGCCGAATTGGCTCGTGGATTTCAGACTACGTTGGATCCGATTGAAAAATTGCGATCCGAACTATCGCATCCAAGCAGTGCAGCAGATGTATTCTCAGCGTCGCTGCAAGAAGATATTCATAATTTTCAACACACGTGTCGCACACTGAACCAGCAGGCATGTGAACAGGCAGTCGATTTGATTCTGTCTGCCGATAGAATTTTTACCGTGGGTTTTGGCGGCAGCGGCTTTCTGGCTGGCTTGCTGCATCGCGGCCTGTGTTTCTCATGTGACTACGTCGAGAGTTTGTCTGGCGCCGGCGGCGCCTCCCATGCCGCACGCCGCATGTCTCGATTAACCCAAAAAGACCTGATTATTGTCATTTCTTTTCCAAGGTATCTGGCCGACAGCATCGCATTGGGTCGGGCTGCCATTAAAGCGGGATCGTCGTTGATCGTTTTGACCGACAAGCCCACTGCGCCCCTGGCCTCGGAAGCATCCGTTGCACTCTATGCCCATAGCGAGCGCCGTTTTAGCGCAGCGTCTGAAACCGCCGCCCTTGGCTTGATAGAAGCCTTATGTGCCGCCACCGCATATAAGGCAAAAGATACGCTCGAATCAGCAACCGGGCTGGCCATGTCGGTGTTGCCATGGCTGGCGTATGAAAAAGATCCCGAATGATCAACCTTGCAATAGCCTGGCGCCTCAATGCCCATTACTGACAACGTAAAAACGACATGACCAATCTTGCCCCGCGTATTGGCACCTTGCAATCAGGAGTCAGGGACCTTATTTCAGACGTAGGCGGCATCACCGTCGGCCATGTCACCAAATCAGACGGCGCGATACAAACCGGGGTGACTGTGGTTCAACCACATCCCGACAATATTTTTCTGCATAAGGTTCCAGCAGCGGTCACGGTACTCAATGGTTTTGCCAAGAGCATTGGCTTGTTGCAAATCGAAGAATTGGGCGTGCTGGAAACCCCCATCGCCCTCACTAATACATTTGCGGTCGCCACGATGGCCCAGGCCCAGATCCGTCAGGCAGTGCGTGCAAATCCGGAAATCGGCCGAACGCTGCCTACCGTCAATCCCTTGGTATTTGAATGTAATGATGGCTATTTGAACGATATCCAGGCAATGGACCTGACACAGGCTGATTATTTGGCTGCACATGCCGGCGCGCAGCCCGATTTTGAATTGGGCTCTGTTGGCGCCGGACGAGGCATGTCCTGTTTCCAGCTCAAGGGTGGGATTGGTTCTGCATCGCGTATTGCACCGGTCGTCGGTGTGGGCAATTACACGGTAGGCGCATTGGTACTTGCCAATTTCGGCAAATTGCCGCTGCTCACAATTGCAGGACAAGCGATGGGCCCCCGGCTACAGGCTTTGCAGGACGCTCACGACGACTCGCCTGAAAAAGGTTCCATCATCATTCTCGTCGCAACAGATGCGCCCCTGGATGCACGCCAGCTGCGCCGCGTGTCTTCCCGCGCTGCGGCCGGCCTGTGCCGGACTGGTTCAATATTCGGCCATGGCAGCGGCGATATTGCACTCGCCTTTTCAACCGCCTACACAGTTCCCCATTTACCTGGCCCGGACATGCAGGTTTTGCAATTGCTGCATGACGCGCTGCTCGATCCATTATTTCAAGCATGTGCAGAAGCCGTGGAACAGGCCATCTTGAAAGCACTATGGAGCGCAGAATCGGTCACCGGGAGAAATGGGCATACACGTCAAAATATTGCCAGATTGATTGCTGATTAGCCGCTCTGATGGCAAAACGGTTAATCGGTTTGTATGAAGCATGATCTGATTATTTCATTTGCATTTACTCGGGTGAGGAAAATTACCATGATAGTGAAGCTTAAAGCGCAGCGCCCACTGAGAATGTGGCAACCAGTGGCTATCCATTCAGTAATGGCACCGTCGCCGCCAACGGCTGCAAGGCCTGGGCCGGATGGCCGGATGTATCCGGGATTGAAATACTGCGTAGCAAATTGGCCCTTACCACGGATACCGCAGAAAGCAAGCGCATCACCGAGCAGATTCAAAAATTTGTGATAGACGAAGGCGTGGTGGGACCGCTGGGTAAATTTGTGGTCTGCGCAGCCTACGGCACAACGTTGAGCGACGTTCCCCATTCGCCCATCACCGTTTTCTGGAATATCAAAAAAGCCGATTAATTTGACCAGCAATCCAGGCGCCCCCCAACAGCCGTGGTCGGCCTGACTGCTACCTGATTCGCGATGAACTATCGCGAGGAGATCCATCATGTCATTCAAACTCAGCACCGTTTTCACCGCGCCCGCGCTGGCTCTTATGGCAACGTGCTCCGCATCTTCATTTTTGCTGGCTTCAGCCGCTACTGCGCAAACCGTGACAACTGTGATGCAGTCAGGCCTGCGCGTCACTGACCCGGTTTTGACCACAGCCTACATTACACGCGATCATGGCTACATGATTTACGACACGCTGGTTGGTCTGAACGCCAATTTTGAGGTCCAGCCGCAAATGGCCGATTGGAAAGTGTCAGCAGATGAAAAGGTATACACGTTCACATTACGAGATGGCCTTAAATGGCACGATGGTGCGTCTGTCGTCGCAGACGATTGCGTCACGTCGATCAAACGATGGGCCCAAAAAGATTCTATCGGCATGGTGCTCACGCCCATGATTACCGAAATGAAAGTGCTCGATGAAAAGTCGTTTCAGATCGTCCTGAAAGAACCGACAGACCTGCTTTTGCAAGGGCTGGCAAAGCTCAGTTCGCGCCCGGCGTTCATGATGCCCAAACGTATTGCCGAAACACCCGCTACGCAGCCCATCAAGGAATACATCGGCTCAGGGCCGTTCAAATTTGTCAGCTCAGAGTTCCAGCCTGGTCTTAAAGTAGTTTACGAAAGAAACAAAGCGTACGTACCACGCAAGGAGCCGGTCAGCTGGACCGCTGGCGGCAAAGTCGTCAATGTGGACCGCGTCCAATGGATCAGCATGCCCGATCAGATGACCGCCATCAATGCCTTGATGAACGACGAGATCGACTATATACAGCAAGTGCCTTTCGATCTGCTGCCCATGCTTGAAGGCAACAAGGACATCAAGGCAACCGTTGTCGACAAACTGGGCAATTGGGGCTATTACCGTTTCAATCACCTGCAGCCGCCCTTCAATAACAAGCTCATTCGGCAAGCCGCCATGTATGCCATCGGCCAGAAGGATATTCTGAGCGCGATGATAGGCAACCCAACCTACTACAAAACGTGTGCTGCCATTCTTGGCTGCGGCACGCCATACGCTAACTCCTACGGCGAAGACATCGTTGTTCCCTCGAACATAGAAAAAGCTCGACAATTGCTCAAAGAAGCCAAATATGATGATACGCCAGTGGTGATTATGCACCCGACTGATATCGCCATGCTTTCGGCCCCTCCTGTGGTCATCGCAGCAGCCTTGCGCAAGGCTGGCTTTAACGTTCAGCTCAAGGCAATGGACTGGCAAACCCTGGTCGCACTAAGGGAAAACAAAAAACCGACCAGTGAAGGTGGCTGGAGTCTGTATTCAACGTACAGTACGCTTGCCACAAGTGGCGATCCATTCAGCAATGGCACCGTCTCGGCGCCCGGCGCCAGCGGTTGGTCCGGCTGGCCCAGCGTGCCTGAGATAGAAGCGCTGCGAATGAAATTCGCCCGTGCTACGGTGCCGGCCGACCGCAAGCAGATTACCGAACAGATTCAAAAACTCGCCATAGACGAGGGAGTCATTGGCCCGATGGGTCAATTCGTGGTACCTGCCGCCTACAACAATAGGCTAAGCGGTGTGCTCGATTCACCGATCACCGTATTCTGGAACATGAAAAAGGCTGACGAGTAAGACTTCATCGTTCGTGTGGCACGAAAATTGCTCTGTTTTTGTTCGTTCATTCGTTCGCAACACTATCTACAGTACGCTCCAAAAGGTAAACCATGAATACTCATTACGATGTCCTGATCCGCAACGCTTCAATCGTTGATGGAAGCGGCGCCCAGCGCTATGACGGCGACGTGGCCATCAAGGGCGACCGCATTGCGCGCATCGGCGACCTTGCCCAGGCCACGGCTGATACCGAGATTGATGCCGCAGGCCTGATTCTGGCGCCCGGTTTTATCGATGCGCATACGCACGACGACCGCCTGATGCTGTCACATGGAGACATGGCGCCCAAGATCAGCCAGGGAGTTACCACCATCGTGGGTGGCAATTGCGGGATTTCGCTGGCTCCCATGCCGCGTCCCATTCCTGATCCCGTCACCCCCCCGTTGAATCTGCTTGACGAAGCAGGAGAATGGTTCCGCTACCCCCGATTCTCCGATTACCTTGAGGCGTTGCGGGCGCAGCCGGCGGCCACCAACTGCGCCATGCTGGTCGGCCACTCCACGCTAAGGGTTGCCACCATGGACAATCTGGATCGTCCGGCCAGCGAAAGCGAGATTGCCGCCATGCGAGAACTGGTAGAACAAGCCATGCAGGCTGGCGCAATCGGCGTTTCAACAGGATTGTCGTATGCACCTGCGACGGCATCCACGACAGAAGAAATTATCGCGATTTGCGAACCATTAAAAGAGCACGGCGGTATTTATTGCACGCATATGCGCAATCAGGGCGATCATATTCTGGAAGCACTGACCGAAACATTTCGCATCGGTCGCGAAGTCAACGTACCCGTAGTCATTTCACATTTTAAAGTTGCCGGCATCAAGAACTATGGCCGCGCAGCTGAGACTCTGAAATTCATTGAAGGCCATATGGCATCGCAGTCCATCTGCCTGGATTGCTATCCCTATGCGGCGTCCTCCACCATTCTTACTTCAAAAATGGCCGATAACGCCAATCGCGTAACGGTGACATGGTCCAAGAGCCTGCCGCAGTACGCCGGCATGGACCTGCCCGATATCATGAATGAGCTGGGTGGCTCCCAGCAGGAGGTGATCGACAGGCTCTCGCCGGCCGGCGCCATTTACCACCAGGCCAATGACTCCGATGTTCAATACATACTTGCATTCGATCAGACCATGATTGGCTCTGATGGCTTGCCGCATGACGAAAAACCACATCCGCGCTTGTGGGGCACTTTCCCGCGCGTACTGGGCCACTACGGACGCAAGTTGAACCTGTTCCCACTTGAAACTGCGGTCCACAAGATGACCAGCCTGACCGCCGGAAATTTCGGACTGAGGGATCGCGGCATCATCCGTGAAGGCGCTTTTGCTGACATTACCCTATTTAACGCCAGTACCATCGAAGACGCCGCAACGTATGCTGATCCAATCCTGCCCTCTATAGGCATCAAAACGGTGCTGGTCAACGGCATCGTAGCGTGGGAAGATGGCCAACCAAGCGGTGCCCGTCCCGGCCGGGTCCTGAACCGGACAAGCTGATTGTTTTATGCTTGCTGCGCCGTTGTGGTTTGATCGTTAGTTTGGCCATGTGATCGCTACTCATCCGGGCCGGCATCGCAGCCGCATCACGGGCAAACCAATGAGCAAACCCAGCGTCAACACATTGAACAGGCCGACCATCAGGCCTGCCAATCATTGTGTGAGCGAGTGAACGCCAGGCTCTATGCGCCAGCAAGCACATGCACACAAAACCCTATACCCGCCATTTTTTTCGGCTATTTTCAATTTATTGTTGTTCTTTTTTGGGAGATCCAAATGCGCTGTGCAGCACCAAAACTACTTTCAATCCTGTTGGCCTCTGTCTTCGTGTGTGGTCACGCACAGGCACTTGCCAATGATAACGACAACCGGCCTCGGGCGCGCGATATCGGCCTTGTCAGCGGCGTGCTGCCACCCGGCAAATTGAACGCTATCACAGACGTCAACGGTGTTCTGGTGGGCCAGACTACACTGAACAAGGGCGATGACATACGTACCGGCGTAACGGCAGTCCTGCCCCATGCGGGCAACCTCTTCAAAGAGAAGGTGGCTGCCGCTGTTCATGTCGGAAACGGGTTCGGCAAACTCATGGGTTCAACCCAGATCAGAGAACTGGGTGAAATCGAAACCCCCATCCTGTTGACCGGGACGCTCAACGTGCCGCGGGTGGCCGACGCCTTGCTGGACTGGATGCTGGCGCTGCCGGGTAACGAGGACGTACGGTCGATCAATGCCGTGGTGGGCGAGACCAATGATGGCCAGCTTAATGATCTGCGCGGCCGGCACGTTGGCCAAGAGCAGGTATTCGCGGCATTGAAATCAGCCAGCAACGGCCCTGTCGAAGAAGGCGCCGTGGGCGCTGGCACCGGCACAGAAGCCTTCGGCTTCAAGGGCGGTATCGGCACCTCATCGCGGATTGTGCCTCAAAGCGCGGGTGGCTATACGGTGGGCGTGCTGGTACAGACCAACTTCGGTGGCGTGCTTACCATGAACGGCGCACCGGTAGGCAAGGAGTTGGGCCGCTACTATTTGAAAGAAGCGCTAGAGGGTAAAAAGGTCAGCGCGCTTGCCGACAATGGCGCGTTGACGCTAACGAAAAATGATCCGATTCAGCTTGATCACGTCAGCGATCGTGCCGATGGCTCCATCATGATGATCGTTGCCACCGATGCACCACTGGGTAGCAGAAACCTGGAGCGGCTGGCCAAAAGAGCGATGCTCGGACTGGCCCGCACGGGATCGCCGGCGACCAATGGCAGTGGCGATTACGTGATTGCCTTTAGCACTGCACCGGAAAGCAGGATCAATTCGTCTGATGCAATACGGGAAACGAAAGTGCTTGGCAATAACGCCATGTCGCCGCTCTTTCTTGCGACCGTAGAAGCAACCGAGGAAGCCATTTATAACTCATTGCTTAAAGCCAAAACAACCACGGGCAGGGACGGCCGTGTTGTGCAAGCATTGCCAATAGACAAAACCGTCGACATTTTGAAAAAGTATGGCGCCGTAAAATAGGTTCAGGTGTGTAGACAAGGGTGGATATGACCGTGATGCGCGTGGCGGCCATATCCACTTTTTTGCCAGCAAAGCAGCCCGCTTGTCCAGGCCCTTTTTTATCCTGTGGCTTTGACAACAATCGATTGACATTTTCAAACATGAATCGACTGTTTGATAGAATGAGTGCTGTTTATTCAAAATAACCTGACCCATGAAACAATATAGCCGCGGTTTGATGTGGTTCCGTCGTGATCTGCGCATGACTGACAACCGTCCGCTGTTTGAGGCGCTGCGTCAATGTGAAACGGTGTTCTGCCTGTTTATCTTCGACACCCATATTCTTTCTACCCTCCCCCCTGACGATCGCCGCGTGGCATTCATTGATGCATGCCTGGACGACCTGCAACGCCAGTTGCAGCAAGCAGGTTCGGGACTGATCGTGCGTCACGGCACACCGCAGCAAATCATCCCGACCATCGCACGGGAATTGAACGTAGAGGCGGTGTTTGCCGGCAGTGATTACGAGCCACAGGCAAAAGAGCGCGACCAACACGTTGGCGCAAGGCTGCAATCGGATAACCGGGCGCTTTTCCTGTTCAAGGATCAGGTCATTTTTGAAACCGACGAAATACTCAACGGACAGGGTCGACCGTACAAAGTATTTACCGCTTATAAAAATGCCTGGCTAAAAGCCTTGCGCAATGAACACTATAGCGCTGCGCCGGTCGAATCACTGGAAAGCGCATTGGCGCCTGTCCCGCAAACGTTGGCGCAGCGCCCGTGCCTGAAGGATATCGGCTTCGTGCCTCCAGCGCAGCCGGTGCCGATGGCGGCCGGCAGCAGCGGCGCCCACGATGTACTTCAGGACTTTCTGCCTCGCATGAATGCCTATGATGCCAAACGTGATTATCCGGCACTGCGAGGTCCAAGCTATTTATCTGTGCATTTGCGGTTCGGCACCCTTTCCATCCGCACATTGGTCAAGGCCGCTATTTCTGCAATGCCCTCGGGCAACCAGGGCGCCGCTACCTGGCTGAGTGAGCTGATCTGGCGAGATTTCTATTTCATGATCCTGCATCATTATCCGCAGGTGGTCGAACACGCTTTCAACACCAAATACGAGGCGATTGAATGGGAAAGCGGACAGCAAGCCGAGCGCCACTTCCTGGCGTGGTGCCACGGAAATACAGGCTATCCGATCGTCGATGCTGGCATGCGCCAACTGAATCAAACGGGCTATATGCATAACCGGCTGCGTATGATTGTTGCCAGCTTTCTGACCAAGGACCTGGGCATTGACTGGAAACGGGGTGAACGCTACTTCGCGTTGAAGTTGAATGATTTTGACCTGGCGGCAAACAACGGCGGCTGGCAATGGGCCGCCTCAACCGGCTGTGATGCGCAGCCCTATTTCCGTATATTCAACCCAATCACCCAATCACAGAAATTCGATCCGGATGGAAAATTCATACGCCGTTATGTGCCCGAACTGGCGTCCTTGCCCGGCAAGCACATCCATGCTCCATGGACAGCAGGTGATCGTATCCTGGAGGCCGCACAGATTGAGCTGGATAGAACGTATCCACGCCCCATTGTGGATCACAACGCTGCACGCAGAATTGCGCTGGCCAGATATGGGGAATTAACAGAAAGGAAAGCAATATGAAATATCTATTTATGCTGACACCCGGTGGCCCGGGATTTATGGTGACCTTTCCGCGTATTCTGCAAGCCATCAGCTACGGAGAAACCAAAACGCAGGCCATTGATTTTTAGCTTATGACTGCCTGATTACCGCCCTTGATTTTTTACTTTGATGATATGCGCCATGTACCTACACCATCAGCTACAAAAGCCGGACAGCACATCGTCGATCTTCCGGCCAGTGTGGCAATCAAGGTTGAATTATTGACTGAAATGGTACGACAGCACGTAAAACAGGCCGATCTGGCACGCCTGACGAAAGTGTCGCCTACGCAAGTGAACCGTATGGTAAATCTATGACAGACAACAAAAGTTGATACGATTGATCAGGCATTTAAGACATTTGGCAAGTCGTTGGCGTTTCACGTTGTCTGATCGCTCCCAAAGCCATCCGCATAGCGGGTTGCATTTTCATTCGTACTTATCAATAACGCTGCAAGAGCGAAACATCCGATCCTGTTGAATGCCTGCGCGTGTTTCAGGAAAGAGACGGGAGCCCGACCCGTTAAAGCTTACAAGCTAACACCCCTTCACACATTAATACGTGATGGTTACCGTGACGGTATCTTTGTAATCGGCTGCCCTTAACCCGGCTTGCGGCGGGACGCTGCCATATACCGTCGCATTTTGCGTTAATCCTGTTGCCACGCCGGCAAGCGTCTCGGCCGAATTGAGCGCGGCCCCCCAGCGCTGCGCACGGGTCGCGTCTTTGTACAACTCATAATTGATGAACTGACCATCTCCCGCTTTCATGCGCCGTTGATTACCCACCGCATACAAGCCATTGTTCAAGCCGATTTGATAAGGCGTGCCTTTGGTGCACGATGAAGCGATTGTGCTGGTTGACGTAACGTTTGCGGAAAAATTACTTGGATGAATACCGAAACTCAAAGGCTGAGCACTGATCTTGCAGGCGCTGATCAATGTTGCCGTAATTGACAACGGAATGTTCGCAGGTGATAAATCCAGGCAAGGGCTTTGTCCTGCCACCGACACAAGCGCCATCCGCACTGTGACGGGCAGCGTCGAATTGTACTGTCCAATGCTGCGTTGCATAAACGGATTGGCCGCTGCCAACCGGCCATAAACAGTTTGCGAACCACTGGCGGTCGCAAGCAATCCAAGGGTGTACGGGCCATGCAGAATCGTTACAGGCGGGCTACCCGATCCGTAAACATTGCCAAACACGGTCGTTCTTGCTGGATTCGAATAGACGTTATATGTCAGTTGTTCTGACGAGATGGCAGTATGGGTCAATACGCGGTTGGTTACATCGGCGTCTTGCGGACCCGGCCCGATCTCGATACACACCTTTATATAGCTCAGTAAGGAAATCAGCGAGCTGCAGGTATAGTTGACCGTTGCGTTTACATCGACAGAGCCTGAGGACACTGGGTTGATCGCCCCAAAATTGAGCGCGGTTACTGTCGCAGTACAACTGGCCTGCGCCTTCCCGGTCGCAAACAGCGAAACCAACACGAAAACAAATGACAGGCTAAGCAATTTAAGCATGCGCATGATGTGTTATTCCTTGCATACCAATGGCCCGAGGCGCGGTATTGTGTCTTCGGTATTAGTGTAATCGAACTGAACTTGGCAGGTACCAGACTTCAGCGCTGCGCTGACCTGATTGTGCGACTGCAATTGTTCCAGATACGCAATGCCATCATAGCCCACAATGGTTTCCGAGCCGGCATTGAGCACGACCCGCGTTCCCAAAGGCAACGGCTGGCCGGTGCGATCATGCAGTATCACCGTTGCGGCGCGGGCTGGCGCAACCTTAAAGAGGACCCGCGTACCCGATCCTCTTTCCGGCGCAACGGTCGTATTCACTTTATCGATCATCATGTTCGCCGGTAGTGCCGACGGGTCAATCGCAATCTGGTTTTTTTGATAGGCATTCAAAGGTGTCACGATCAGCAAACCGCTATTATTGGTTGTGCCATAGTTGCGGTTTTCCAGCTGAACCGGTACATCCTTGACACCATTGGTCGAGACCACCGCAAACCCATCCGTAATCTGCCGACTGGCAAATACGCCACCAGACATTAGCACCAGCGAACCCGTCGTATTCGCGTATGCAGCACTGTTGCCCTTGTCGCTCTGGACACCGGCTGAATACTCGCCGTAACGCCCACGATAATTGGCGCTTGCATACAAGCCTGCAGACTGTCGTTCGTATTGCGACTGAACCATCCAGGATAATCCTTCATCGTCTTCAGATCGCCGGAACACGCTGGCTGTGTAGCGGTTAGTGTCATTGAGCGCGGTGGCCGACGCATAGGCCGAATAGCGTTGATCAAAATTGAAGGAGACGCCCAGAAACAGCGTCTGGCGCCCGGATTTGTTCAAATCCTTGTTGTAGTTCAATGCCACATTCACTGTATCATTGATCTGTTTATTCCAGTAGACATTCAGGTAGCGATCTGCCGGTTGCCCGAAATATTTAAGGTTAATGTAGCTTACGCCAAGCTGGCCCCATTTATCCAGATTGACACCACCCGACAAAATCTGGTTGGTTTCAGGTACTTCTGAACCATACAGCGATGCAACATCACGATAGGTTTTCTGCGCTTTTTTCAGATCAGCACTCACATGAAAGCGACTACCCTGCCACTGATATCCCCAACTGTACAGGTTGCCCTTGACATTATTATGCCTGCTGCTTGCATACGACCCAGTTACCACACCGAACTGGCCCAGGCGCGCGTTAACGCCGGCGCCGTAGTTCACCAGTTTCTTTGTGCTTTCAGCATGGCCTTCAGCAGTGATGGCATTGGTAACACCGTAGCGAATTGAACCTGAATACATCGGATCATGGCCGTAATCAAATGATTTGATTCCGTAAGATTTGCGGACGTAGCCGGCCTCAATGGACCAGTCTGCCAGTCCCTTTTTCAATAAGGTAGTGCTATTGTAAAAAGGCAGTTCCACTGCACGTTGCTTGCCCATTGCGTCTGTCAACACCAATGTCGCGTTTCCAGCCCCACTAATATAAGGCATGGTCTGAATATTGAAGGGGCCTGCCGGTACCTCCTGGTCAAATTGTTTAATTCCATTGACATAAAGTTCGGCATTCGATGGAATATCCGCTGAACCCAGAAACGAAGGCAATGGCGCGGTAGAAAAATATGGCTTCAGGGCAAAATTGCGACTGAGCTGAATGCCACCAATCCGGGTGGCCCGCGACCATGGTACCGCCGCGGTATGTGTATCGCCCAGCCGCAGGCTCACGGCACTGCCTGGCCAGGAGGTTTCCCACTGTGTGTCCAGGCGGACTGAATCATTCTGCCCTGTAACCTGCTGAGCGCCGGTTTCTTTCTTGAACAGCGCAGTACTGCTCAATACCCCCAACGGACTGAAAAACCTTAACTCGGAAAAAGCGCTGACCGATTTATATCGTTTCGTTGAATACCATGCGTAAATGTCATAATTGAGCAACAGCCCGGTACCGGAAGAAACTTCAATATCAGGAGAAATCTCATTTGTCAGTTCGGTCGCCTCCAGATCCAGTTCATCCAGTGGCGCTGTCATGGAGATTCGCTGTACGTCCTGGCTGTAACGGTAATTGAGCCGATCGATATCATCCAGCGCAATGGGTGACGAGGAATCTTCAGGCACGCGAAAACCCATGTCTCGCAACACCTTGGGACTGGCAGACAATTTGCCGTTTTTCTCTATGAAGGGAGTCAGATTGCCGATCGGGTTGCCGTTCAGCGAGGTCTCAAGATAAACAGTATTGAATCCCGCCTGAGCCTGTGCGTTGGCATCGTTCTGCCGGACCGGAGGCGGAATATGTTGTGCGCTGGCCGATTCAGCAAGCGCGCAACATATCGTTAGCAGAGCAGCAATCTTTCCCTGTCTTGCCCATTCAGCCATTCGCAGCCATAGCCATATTCCAAAAACCTATTGGTTCAACAGGCGATCAAAATGTCACTGTAGCCGTAATGGTGTCTTGATAATTTCCGACCGTGTAGTTGGTGCTTGGAACCCGGCCATATACGGTGTGAGTATCCTGCGTGCCGGTTCCTGTCGCCGCTTTGGTGTTGGTATCAAGCGTATTGCCCCAGACAGTCGCATAGCTCGCATCCTGATAAAGCTGATAAGGCACAAAATCCGCCGTATTGTCTGGTGCAGTGCTGACACCGATCATCCGCCGGGTGTTGACATCCGCTGCCGTACTGGCATGCAGCCCTTCGTTCAAACCCAATTGATAGGCGGCGCCATTGGTACAAGTAACAACCAAATCAGTCGAACCCGCAACCTGCGTCTGGAAAGAGTCATGCGAGCCAAAGGCCAATGTTGATGCGCCATTTCCCAATGTGCTGATATTGCATGAAGGTGTAATGGAAATGGTGACATCAAACGTAGTCGCCTCCGATGCTGCTCGGGCACTCATGGAAACCACCGTGACTGCCATTCCCACACACATGACCATTATCTTGGTTTTCATTATTATTCCTATTACTGGTTGGTGCTTCATTTATGATAAAGCCCGTTGCCTTACCTATTGAGTCACAATAGCAAATGTAATAATTTGATTCAAGCACCAAAGTGGCGCACTGTTGCATTTAAACAATACTGTTACAATAAAGTTACCTTTCAGTCAATAAACCAGTACACCCGTTAAATCGCCCGCGGTTTTGCGGTATTTACCTGATGCCAGGAACAGAGATTTCTATTGCCTTGCCGTTCATCACTGCATGGAAGGTCCCTCCCCTCGAAAACAAACGGCTATTTGTAGAAATAGACCACTGTCTGCCGCTATTGGCCAGTGCGTAACCAAACAATCCTTTGTTGATCGCGAGGGTCTGCCCGCTTTTGCTGGTGAACGTCAAATCACTCAATTTTGCCCGGGTTGTTCCTGAATTGTTTACCGTTAACAGTACACCGCCTTTGGGATCCGCTGCCAGATGCCAGCTCAGCTCGGGCGGCGTGGGTGCATTGGCTCCCTGAATAAACACCGGGATGGAATATCTCAGGGCGAATGTCAGGCCTTTGCTCGCGGCGCTCTCCAATGGCAATTCATCCACGACAATACGGTATGAGCGCTCTATCGGAACGGCAGGCTGCCCCACTTTGACCAAACGGACAAATTGTTTGCCACCGCCTGCAATTTTTGCCATGGGAGGGCTGGCCACGAAGTCTGTCGTTGGCGCAAGTACATCCGTTTTATTATTTTGCACCCACTCAAACACCCGAACCTGCACGTCCATTGCCGCATTTGATGTATTGGTCAGCCACAAGCCATCGGATTTTTGTGTCTGCTTGATATCCAGGACAATGGGTGTAACCTGCAGGCCAGCGCCAATGGCAGATTGTCCGCTCGCAAGTAAAACCGCAAGTACTACATAACGAAACAACGATCGCATTGAACAAGCTCCTTGAGAACACCTCAGATCTGAAGTCATGGTAACGTTGATCAAGGGTATTGCCAAGTCATTAAAATAACCAGGATGCCAACTCCAATCATGACAAAAGCAATAATCATCTGGGCGGGTCAAGTATCCGGCAACCGTTCGGTTTGTTAGTGAGCGCAATCACTGCAGCACGGCTCCCGTGGCGATCAGCACTCGGGTGTCATATGCGAGAAATTCGAGAAATTCGAGAAATTCGAGGGATACGAGGGATACGAGGGATACGAGGGATACGAGGGATACGAGGAATACGATAAATCCGAGCCATGATGATGGCCCAATGTTGGCCGAATGAGCGTCTGATGGTGCTCGCTACCCAGGCGCATTTCTTTTTGCACTTGCCAATCGCGTACGTCACCATGATCGCAGGCCGTCACTCCCGGTCACATCGGTACCGGGAGTGATTCAAGCTGTGCTGTTAGCTGGCTTTGGCCGCCAGATACATTTCTGTGAGGCGAATCCAGTAGCTGGCGCCGATCGGGATCAGATTGTCGTTGAAATCATAGCTCGGGTTGTGCAGCATGCAGGGTCCCAGGCCGTGGTCCGGCTCGCGGTGGTTGCCCTCGCCATTTCCCAAAAAGACATAACTGCCAGGCCGTTCGCGCAGGAAAAAGGAGAAGTCTTCGGAGGGCATGACCTGCACGTTCTCGCGCACCATGTCGGCACTGCGATCACCATACAGTGACTCCATGACCTGGCGGCAGAACTCGGTTTCGTCGGGCGTGTTTACCAATGGCGGATATCTGCGATCGAACTCTACTTCGCAGGTACAGCCAAAACTGCTGGCAATCTGCGTGGCCAGCTCGCGCATACGTTTTTCCATCACGTCGATCACGTCATCGGAAAAACAGCGTACCGCGCCGGCCAGCCAACCACTATCGGGAATCACGTTATTGGCCGACCCGGTATGAATTTGCGTAATGGATAAGACCGCAGGATCAATGGGACGAACCGAACGCGATACGATAGTCTGCAACGCCACCGCAATCTGGGCAATCGCCGGAACCGGATCGGCGCAATCGGCGGGCGCTGCCGCGTGACCGCCCTTTCCTGAAACGGTGATTCTAAACACATTGCTGGAGGCCATCAGCGGACCACTGCGATAGCCGAATGCCCCTTCGGGTAGCCCAGGCCAATTGTGCATGCCGAAAATGGCCTCGCAGGGAAACCGTTCCAGCAACCCGTCGTCCAGCATTGCTTTGGCGCCCGCGGCACCCTCTTCAGCAGGCTGGAATATCAGGTGAACCGTACCGTCGAAATTGCGCGTCTCGTTCAGATAATGCGCCGCAGTAAGCAGCATGGTGGTATGCCCATCGTGGCCGCAGCCATGCATTTTGCCATCATGCTGCGAACGGTGCGCAAAGCGGTTCTCTTCCTGCATGGGCAGCGCGTCCATATCGGCGCGCAAAGCAATGGCCTTGTCGGCGCTACCTGCCCGGATGGTTGCAACCACGCCGGTTTTGCCGATGCCTGCTTCGTAAGGAATGCCCCATTCCTTGAGCTTGCGGCAAATGACCTGTGCGGTGCGGTTTTCTTCGTAAGCCAGTTCGGGGTGCGCGTGGATATCCCTACGCACATCCACCATTTCCTGAAGATTCTTGATTTCTAACATATTGCGTTCCGGAGATTCCAATAGAATCATCATAATCCGGTTTAGGCTAACTGGCAAAGCGGCCGTGCGTTTTCCAGAATAAACTGCTGCGATTCGCGTAACAGATTGGAATATAAAGCATTCCTGGCCAATTGCTCGGTCGCAATTGCTTTATTCAAAAGCGGCGGCAGCGCGCTGCAGGCGATCGGCAACCGCATCCCACCGCTCGTCCGCGGGCAGGCGCTGGATCAGCAAATGGTCCAGATTCTGCTGGTCCGCCTCGCGCAGCAGCGCATACAGATCATGCGCATAGCGGACCGGGTCAGAAGACACCTGGTGCCACTGCAACTGTGCAGGCAGGACCGGTGGCGGCGCGTCAAACGCATAGATGGCCCAGCGCTCGTGCCCGGGACGAGCGGCCAGCAGGTCTTCCAGGTTTATGTTGTCGAACAGGCTGAGCCGGGTTTGCGGCGCATAATGGGCTTTGAGCGTGCCCGAGGCACGAGGAACCGCAGCGTCCGGGCTGGCCGGGGTATAGCCCAGTACCTGCGCCAGTTGCGCGGCGGAAATATGCCCAGGACGAAGCAGTACGACCGGCATGCCCTGCGCAATGCGCGAGACGTCCACAATCGTCGACTCAATGCCGATGTCGGTATCGCCACCTTCGAGCACCGGCATGCCAGCGGCGCATTCCTGGGGAAATTCGTCGCGTACGTGCTGGGCTTTGGTCGGAGACACATGACCGAACCGGTTGGCAGAAGGCGCGGCAATACCAGCCTGCCCCGAGGGACGCAGACGGGCGAAAGCGCGGATCAGCGTCAATGCAACCGGGTGCGAAGGGCATCGCAGACCGATACTGTCCTGTCCACCGGTCACCGCATCGGTAATGGCCGGGTTTTTCGGCAGAATCAGCGTCAATGGTCCCGGCCAAAACGCCTGCATCAGCTTTTGCGCTTCTGCCGGCAGGTCCCGCGTCCAATAGGACAGATCCGCCTCCGGCGCGATATGGACAATGAGTGGATGGTTGGCTGGCCGCTGCTTGGCCAGGTATATTTTGGCCACGGCCTGCGCACTCTCAGCGTCGGCGCCCAGACCATAAACCGTCTCGGTAGGCAGCGCCACCAAGCCGCCTTCGTTCAAAACACGTGCGGCATGGTCAATCGAGCTTGTCATATCGGTCATGGAAAGGGTCTGTGTCGCGTGGTCATCGGGTGCAATCCGGGGTTGCCTGGACTGCTTCTTGAGATTACATGGTATAGGTATAGGGTTAAAGCCGGTCAGGACAAAACGGTGCGAATTCCCATTTTACGAATCACATCCCGTGCCCGTTCCTTGGCCTGCTCGATGGTCGCGCCCACAACGTTGATATGTCCGACCTTGCGTCCCGGGCGCGGCTCATCCTTGCCGTAAAGATGCAACGATACTCCGGGGATGGCGAGAATGTCGTGCCATTGCGGTTCCCGCGCATGGCTGGCATTGCCATTGAACCAGCAGTCGCCCAGGATATTGAGCATAACCACTGGCGTGAGCAGGTCTGTCGCGCCCAGCGGCATGCCGGTCATGACACGCACCTGCTGTTCAAACTGGCTGGTGACACAGGCGTCCATCGTGTAGTGGCCGCTGTTGTGCGGACGTGGGGCTATTTCGTTTGCAATCAAACGACCGTCGGACAGAACAAAGAATTCGACACATAGCACGCCCTGGTAATTGAGCCCCTCGGCAATGCGCAAGGCTGCTTCCCTGGCCTGCCTGGCCAGATCTTCGTTGATCAGTTCCGGGGCGACAACCGTACTGGCCAGAATGCCGTTTTCATGAGTGTTGATGCCAATCGGGAAAATCGCGGTCTCTCCGCTGATCGCCCGCGCCATGACAACTGAAATTTCATAATCCAGCGGCAACATGGCTTCAAGCACGCAGGGAATTTGTCCAAAATCACGAAAGGCTTCCACGGCTTCGGCGCGAGTCGATACCCGTTGCTGACCCTTGCCGTCATATCCCAGGCGAGCTACTTTCAGAATGCCGGGAAACAGTGCGTCCTGTGCTTGCTCCAGATCACCCACCTCGCGAACCTCGCAATAAGGCGCAACAGGAATATCCTGGGCACTGATAAATGCCTTTTCGGCAATCCGGTCCTGCACGACGGCGACCGCCGCCGCGCCAGGCGTAACGCGGCAGCTGGCAGACAATTGCTTCAAACTGCTGGCCGGCACGTTTTCAAATTCCGTCGTGACGGCGGGCGTGATCGCGGCCAGCTCCCTGAGCGCAACAATATCATCGTAGGCCGCTGCCATATGCCGTTCGGCCACCATGCCTGCAGGACTGTTGCCGGACGGATCCAGAACAACGACCTTGTATCCCAGTTTCTGCGCTTCGTGGCAGAACATGCGACCCAGCTGGCCGCCGCCCAGCATGCCCAGCCATTCGCCAGGTTGAATGCGGTCAGAAAGTGCTATTGGTGTGTGCATTGCGAAAATTCTCTTTCAATTCTTAGTAGCCGGCGGCAATGTCATCGCCCTTGCCGTATTGGTCTGTTTCTCGCGGAACGCGCGCAATTGTTCGCGCAACGCCGGGTTGTTCATGGCCAGCATGGCAATCACATGCAGCGCTGCATTGGCGGCGCCGGCCTCGCCGATGGCAAAGGTGGCAACAGGAACCCCCTTGGGCATTTGCACAATGGACAGCAGGGAATCTTCGCCGCGCAGATAGCGCGACGGGACCGGCACGCCAAACACCGGCACCTCTGTGAGCGCCGCCATCATGCCAGGCAAATGCGCTGCGCCACCAGCGCCGGCAATAATTGCCCGCAGACCGCGATCATAGGCTGTCGCGCCATAATCGGCCATATCTTGCGGCATACGATGCGCCGAAATGACCTGGGCCTTGTAAGACACGCCAAATTGCTCCAGCATGTCCGTGGCGTTTTTCATGACGTCCCAGTCGCTGGACGAGCCCATGATGACACCGACCAACGCCTGATCTGCCTGTCTTGAATCGGTATTGTGGTTACCTAAGTTGACTGTTTCGTTCATAACGTCCTGCTTATCCGATTAGGCGAGTGGCCGCCTCACGATATTTATCGGCCGTTTTCTGCAATACGTCCTGCGGCAGCCGCGGTGCGGGCGCTGTCTTATCCCAGGGCTGAGTCTCCAGCCAGTCGCGCACAAATTGCTTGTCGAAGGATGGCGGGCTGATGCCCGTCTGATACGAGTCGGCGGGCCAGAAACGAGAAGAGTCAGGCGTGAGCACTTCGTCCATCAGATGCAGGACGCCGTTGTCGTCCAGGCCGAATTCAAATTTGGTATCGGCAATGATGATACCTTTTTCTGCGGCATAGTCGGCCGCCTCGGTGTAAAGGCGCAGCGTGATATCACGGATTTGTTCAGCAACGTCCTGCCCAACTTCGCGCACGACATGGGCAAAGTCAACATTCTCATCATGAGAACCCATTTCGGCCTTAGCTGCCGGGGTAAAGATAGGCGCTGCCAGTTTCTGCGCCTGCACCAGGCCAGCAGGCAGGCTCACCCCGCAAATGGCGCCGGTTTTCTGATAATCGTTCCAGCCGGACCCGATCAGATAGCCCCGGGCAACGGCTTCGACCAGGACAGGCTTGAGGCGCTTGACAACCATGGCCCGCCCCCGGACCTGCCCTGCTTCCGAGGGCTGAACCACCTCTTCGGGAGCAATGCCCGTCACATGGGTAGGAATGATATGTCCGAGTTTCTTCAGCCAGAACTCAGTAAGTTCGGTAAGCACCTGACCCTTGCCGGGAATAGGATCATCCAAAATCACATCAAACGCGGAAATACGATCAGAAGCAACAATCAACAGTTTGTCGTCGCCCACGGCGTACATATCACGGACTTTGCCGCGTGCCAGCAGTGGCAGGGACTGAATATCAGATTGAAGAAGCGCAGATGTCACCGGAAATCCTTTGCAAGGGAAAAGATCATGCCGTACGCGACGTGAGAACTACTGTCGCGGGCGTACGATCATGGAACAGAAATGGGAATAATCCATTATTTTACCGCCATATGCTGCGCTTGAACGTAAAAAACCCCGCCACAACGCATCGTCGTGGCGGGGCTGGCTAGCGGCGAGCACCATAAGTATGCTGCCTCATGCTGGTTGATCATTTCACAGGATGACTTGCAACCCCTTGTCGGCGATCAAGTTGAGCAGTTTCAAAGCCGGACCGGACGGGCGTGTATGACCCTGCTCCCATTTGCGTATGGTAGAGGTCGTCGTATGCAAATGAAGCGCAAAGACAGGCTGGCTGATATTGAGCGATTCGCGCAATTTTCGTATATCTGCTGCCGAAAAATCCCTAATAGGCAAAGGAAAAAGCGTATCAAACTCGCGCATTGTCGTTTTGCTGATTGCGCCGGCAGTCTGTAGCTCAGTCAGTTCACCGCGTAATGAATCAATGATTTTTCCTGTCACAATGCAACTCCTGTAAGACGCCGGATTGCAGGGCAAGGACCAGGTCTTCATCTGATAGCGCCAGAAATACCTTACCGGCATAGCTCAGTGCCTGCTTTTCTTTCAGAGAAATATTGGACTGCTCGCTTTTCGAAAAGCCGTGCAGAAAAATGTACCGAGTGCCTATTCGGGCTGAAAGCAATGTCCGGTGGTACCCCCTGCTTTTACCACAGCCAGCGCCAGGCACTCGTTTTTTATAAAGCCTTCCACCCAAATCGGCGTCTATCAGACCGTGCTCCATTTCCATGACTGCCCAACATAAGGCGGCATCAGGCAATTTTTCATGCAACTGCCATTTCGCAAACGCTCTGCGCTTTAACACTCTCATACTGCCACTGCGTATTACTAAATTATAGCAGTGTACCCGTTACGGGTATGGTTTTCCATTACGGAAATCCACAAGAAAAACCCCGCCACAACGCATTGTCGTGGCGGGGTTTCCCTGACAGGCCGTCCCGGGAGATGGCGCAATCGTCTTATTTTACCTGCTGAGACAGCTTGCCTGCAGCATAGGCTGCAGCCATTTCAGACAGGCCAATCGGTTTGATTTTGCTGGCATTGCCGGCGGTACCGAATTCCTGATAGCGCGCCACGCAGATTTTCTTGGCGGCTTCGCGGGCTGGCTTGTTGTATTCGCGTGGGTCGAACTTGCCGGGGTTTTCGGCCAGGAAACGGCGGATAGCACCAGTCATGGCAAGACGGATATCGGTATCGATATTGACCTTGCGCACGCCAAACTTGATAGCTTCCTGAATTTCTTCGACCGGCACGCCATAGGTTTCTTTCATGTCGCCACCGAACTCACGGATTTCGGCCAGCAATTCCTGGGGAACACTGGAGCTGCCGTGCATGACCAGATGCGTGTTGGGCAAGCGGGCGTGGATTTCCTTGATGCGATTGATGGACAGAATATCGCCGGTAGGCTTGCGGGTAAACTTGTAGGCGCCGTGGCTGGTGCCAATAGCGATCGCCAACGCATCCAGTTGGGTGCGGCGGACAAAATCCGCAGCCTGCTCCGGATCGGTAAGCAGCTGTTCCATGGTCATGGTGCCTTCTGCACCGTGGCCGTCTTCCTTGTCGCCTTTCATGGTTTCAAGCGAGCCCAGGCAACCCAGTTCACCTTCTACGGTGACACCGACCTTGTGTGCAAGATCGACAACCTGCTTGGTTACTTCCACGTTGTATTCATAGTCAGCAATGGTTTTACCGTCGGCCATGAGAGAGCCGTCCATCATGACACTTGAAAAACCAAGATTGATGGCGCCCTGACAGATTTCAGGTGACTGACCATGATCCTGGTGCATGACTACCGGGATTTCCGGATAGCTCTCTACTGCAGCCTGGATCAGGTATTTGAGAAAACCTTCGCCTGCGTATTTACGCGCACCAGCAGAGGCCTGCATGATGACCGGACTATTGGTTTCCTTGGCCGCTTCCATGATGGCCTGCACCTGCTCCAGATTGTTCACGTTGAAGGCGGGAATACCATAGCCGTTTTCCGCGGCATGATCCAGTAATTGGCGCATAGAAACGAGTGCCATGTAACGATCTCCTGAAATTGAAAAATATCTGAACAGCCACTATTTTAAGTGGGAAACCGCATATAAGGCGCAGGAACCCGGCTTTTTACCAAATTTACCAATTGTGACATCACAACTGTCACACTTTGGGCTCGCGCCGTGCCGATTTTGGCCTGAAGGCCGCGACAACATCGTCTCGGGTCTCTATATATGGACCGCCGATCAGGTCAATGCAATAAGGCACGGCGGCAAAGATGCCCGGCACTTTTACTTTGCCCTGTTCATCGCGCAAGCCTTCCAGGGTTTCCTGTATGGCTTTGGGCTGCCCCGGCAGATTAATAATCAGCGCAGCATGGTCGGCAACTTCGCGGATGACAGCGACCTGTCGGGACAGGATGGCGGTCGGGACAAAGGCCAGGCTGATCTGACGCATTTGTTCCCCGAAACCAGGCATTTGCTTGCTGGCCACAGCCAGCGTTGCTTCGGGAGTAACGTCGCGCCGAGCCGGGCCCGTACCACCGGTGGTGAGCACCAGATCGCATCCCTGCTGATCCACCAGTTCGATCAGCGTATCAGAAATGGTTTGCTGCTCATCGGCAATCAGCCTGGGGCAGGTGCGAAACGGCGATTGCAGGACACGCTCCAGCCAGGCCTGCAGCGACGGGATGCCTTTGTCCTCGTAGACACCGGATGTTGCCCGGTCCGAGACGGAAACCAGCCCGACAATGAGTTCGTCCGGATGCGTTCTTGTTATTGCAGTTGTGTTCATTTCAATCCTGATACCTGATAACGACGATTCTGCAGGCATGGCAAAAGTTCGCGAACTTCTGCAATACGTTGCGATGACAGGGTATGGACGGCCAGGCCCGGGTCGGCGGTGGCAGTGGCCAGTACCATGCCCAGTGGATCCACGACCATGCTCAGTCCGCAATTGCGTGGCGCAGTCTGCCCCGATGCCAGCACGTAACTGGTGTTCTCAATGGCGCGGGCCCGCAATAGAATTTCCCAGTGATTTTCCTTGAGTGGTCCGGCAAGCCAGGCCGCACTCACCGACAGCACATCGGCCTCCTGGTCAATGAGCGCGCGGGCCAGTTCCGGAAAGCGCAGATCATAGCAGTTGATCAGACCAACCCGAAACCCTTTGATATCGAACAGACCCAGCTCGGCGTTTTCTTCGGTGAAACTGCCGGGCCGCACTTTGTCCGACTCCTTGAACTTGAATGCATCATAGACATGCATTTTGGTATAACGAAGCACCTGCGCGCCGGTATTGTCAAGAACCAGTAGCTGATTGGTCACCCGTTCATCGCCGGGCTGGTCTGCCAGGCTCAGTACACCAACCACGATATGCATGTCGTGGTCACGCGCCAGATCCTGCATGTAGCGGATAAAGGCAGGAGAGTTGTTGCCGGCCGTCTCGCGCAATTGCGGCAGCGGCGAGCCAAAAGAACACATAGACGCCTCCGGCAGGACCAGCAGTTGCACGCCCTGCTGTGCCGCCTGGGTTACCAGGGTATGGATATGTTCCTTATTGGGTTCGATCTCGTTGACGGCGGCAAACTGGCCGACGCCAACTTTCAGTTGTACATTGCTTGTATTGGTTTGCATTGAGGCACCACCTGATTGGACTGTTTATTCAATTATGCAACAGATCGCAGCGACTGTGTTCGGTATTGGCGAAGGAGAAAATACCAAGCCAGTGATTTTATTTATTGTGAGTTGCGCCTTGTCATTTCGAGTGCGAACCCTGCGCTTTGCGTTACCACTACATTTGTACTTAAAGTGGTTGGTCTACCCTTGTGGGACGCGTGCACCATCCATGCTGAAATAGCACCCTCTTGCGAAAAAAATATCGCTGATGAAACTTTTATCTGCTACGGTATTGTGTCTTTTGCCGGTGCTCGGGTTCCTGCGTATTCAAAACGCTTAACCATCTTGATGGCAGACCATGGCACTAAATAACCAGTGTGTTCAACACCTGATTTTCCGCCGGGAAACAATCGAGTTTCATAACTTCTATCCCTATAATTTGGCGGCAGTTAACGATCTTCATCGTTTGGATTTTTATTCTAAAATTACCTACTTTCTTAAAATAAAGGGTGATTCTTTACTATGAGCGATGAAAATCTTGTTGAAAACGAAGAAGGGGGCCCACATGAAGGACGTGAAGTTCAATTCATGCTGGCCGGCAAAAAGGAGGTCGCCTTTTTTTGCTACGATTACCCTGAAGAACATTTTCAAGACATGCGAAGATGCATCGATGATGGATTATTTGAAACCATAAAATTCGGCGCCGAGGAAAATTTCAACCTGCTAGCACAGACTCCCGGGGCACTCGACTGGGCCAGAGAACATTTAGGGAATGGTCCCTACGAACATCTCGTAGTCTACGTCCCTGGCGCAAGAGACAAAGCATTAAGATTTATTGAACTACAAAAATGCGCTTCTAAATATGGTTACATAGAATCGGTGGAACGAGAAATCGGAAATATCCTGGGATATTCACAGGAAAGCACCGACCGTTATATTAAGAAGCTAAAACAGCGATATCCGAATCTGCGTCAGTTTCCTCCAGACAGCAACGAATGAGACCCGATCAAGGCTGCTGTCCTAGTTGCGGCCGCAACTGCGCTCCGCGTATGTTGACGCGCACCCGATCCTGCGTTTGGTCGTTGCCGTCGCGCGCTTCAATCAAATGGCTGCCCGGTAGGGGATACCAGGCAAAAGGGTTGGCATCGCCCACAAAACGACCGTCCACGTACCAGCGTACGGTTGCGTGCCTGCCACCGGCCGGTGTCGTGGTCAATAGCTGCAGGCGTTGATTGTCTGCCGGGATATCCGGATCTAGAGCGATAATGGTACCGTCGGCCGGCGTACGAATGACCCTGCGCCCGGAAGCGGGTGCCGCGGCGGAAGCAGCCAGCGCGATGCGCGACATCTCGGTGCCCGGCAGAAAATATTCGGTTCGCGCTGCTTCAAGATTATTTTCAAATGTAATATCCGACTGCGCCAGCCCGGTCGGCATGGCTGGAGGATGGCTGGGCTGCTCCCGATGCAGATAACGCATGATGTCATGCCACACCGGCCCTGCACCGGTTACTCCACTGACTTCACGCATGCTGGCGCCGGTACTGTTGCCAACCCAGACGCCGACCGTATAACGCTCAGACCAGCCCACGGTCCAGTTATCGCGCATGTCCTTGCTGGTGCCGGTCTTGACCGCTGTCCAGAAAGGCGTGGAAAGCGCACTATCCAGACCAAAGGTGCGTGCCCGCGCCTGTCGATCCGATAGCATATCGCCCACCAGCCATGCCGCCTGCTCGCTCATGATGCGACTGGCGGCCGGCGCTGCACCAATCCCCCAATCCACGTCACTGTATACGCCGCGATTGGCCAGTGCGCGATAGGCATTGGTCAGCGACAATAGCGTCACGTCGGCGCTGCCCAGTGCAAGACTGTAGCCGTAATAATCGCCAGATTCCGATAACGGCAATCCGAGTTGCAGCAAGCGCTGATGGAAAATATCCGGCGTGACCATGACCAGCAAGCGTACTGCCGGTATATTCAATGAGGAAGCCAGCGCCGTGCGGGCACTGACCCAGCCACCGAATTGCTTATCGTAGTTCTGCGGTACATACAGACCGTTGCCTGTGGGCAGATTAACGGCACTGTCATCCAGCAGCGAGGCAGCCGTGATCCGGCGCTGCTCCAGCGCCTGGCCATACAAAAACGGCTTGAGTGTGGATCCGGCCTGGCGCATGGCCGTAGCATTATCGACATAGCGCGCCGTCGCCAGGTCGCCGGACGAGCCCACATAGGCCAGAATGTGTCCGGTGCGATTGTCCAGCACTACGGCAGCGGCATCATTGGCGTGACTACGACGGATCTGGTGGGCAACGCGGTTGACGATGGTCTGCACCGTACGTTGCAGTTGTCCATCAATGCTGGTGCCGATCTGCTCCTTTCGGGGCATGTCCAGTGCCAGTCTGCGACGCGCAAAATGCGAGGCAGCAAAGGGGTCGTCCTGCAATGTGCTGCTGGTATGCATCAGATGATATTCGGTAAAACCGGCCAGATAGTCGCAATATTGCGCTTGTGATTGCATCTTCAAAATGCCGCAGGCCCGCTTCGACACAGTCGAAGGCAAGGCATTGGGCGCACGCAGCATCGCTGCCAGAATAGCTGATTCGCGGCTGTCCAGGCCGGAAGGATATTTTCCGAACAGACTGCGCGCCGTTGCGGTGATGCCAGATAGCTCGCCGCGCCAGGGCACCATGTTCAGATAGGCCTCAAGGATCTGCGATTTATTCCAGTGCAGCTCCAGGGCCAGTGCCTGGCCCATCTGCCGGATTTTTTGCAATGGCGTACGGCGGCCAAACTGTCGCTTGTCGCGCTCAAGCATGCCGGCCAGCTGCATTGTCAGCGTAGAGCTGCCACGCACACTGCGATGGATCAGCCGATCCCGCAATGAACCTGCCAGCGCAAGCACATCGACGCCCATATGACGATAGAAACGCCTGTCCTCGGACTGCAGCACCGCATTGATCAGCGCAGGCGACACTTCGGTCAATGGCGTCCAGTTATCACGTCTGTCATGATAGTCGCGTCGCACCCGTTCCAGCACGGCACCATCGCGATCAAGCAGAGTGATATAGGACGTACGATAGTTGTTGCGTACCTCATCATAAGCGGGCACGGGCAAGCGAGCCACGCAAATGACCAGCGCCACCGCGCAGGCTAACCCCACCAGCAGACAAAGCCCCGCCAGGCGGATGCGCCGGCGCCGCCTGACCGCCATCCCTGCTGGGGTCGCAGTCATGGCCTTGCTGTGCCAGGCGCGCCACCGGAAGGTATTGCCGCCGCATCAGGTGCATAGCCAGCGGGTGTTGGCAAAGCCTGTGATCCGGCGTGTTCGGCGGCAGCCGGCGCAACGCTGTCTTGCTGCTCAACGATAGTGAAGCTGCCGGTATTGGGTGACTCACCGTACACCTGTGGCGCGTACATGGCTTCGACCCGTGTCGCCGGCAAGCTGTAGCTGCCCGGTGTATTGAGCCGAACCGTATATTCAAGCGACGTTTTGCCTGAAGGCAACCAGGCATAGTAAGCACGATACAGTTCGCTCTTTCTTTCGACAAAGCTTGCAGACATGCCCTGCTCGTCCTGCTTTTCCCCCTCTGTTGCCGTGGCGGAGTCACGGCCCAGCCCGCCACCCAGAATGGTTGCGCCTGCAGGAACCGGATCACTAAGTACCACCCAGTTCATCGCGGTCTTCGCAGTGATATCCAGATGCACGCGATAGATATCGCCCACCGACCATTTGCCGGCGACTGCCTGTGATACCGGGGCAACCTGCCGGGTGATGGTGTAGCCCGCGTAAACAGGCTTGGTAACAGGCACCGCAGCCAGAGCTCCCATGCAGGCCCAGACCCTGCCGGTTCCCTGCAAGGACAGCGAGAGTGCTTGCTGTTCGGTGTTTTTCCAAGGTACCAGAATTTTCTGGGTTGGCAGCAGGCCTTCCCAGTTCTGATCCGCAGACGCTGCCTGGTCGGCCCCGCCCTTCAATGACATAGACAAAGTACCCTTCACCGGTGTTTTTTCAAATGTCGCACTGAAGGCGCGAACGGCCAGCGTTCCCCACACGTTGGCCGTGGTGGTGGACCAGGTGCCACGCTGCTGCTGGCCAAGCAGGCCGGTCATCAGCACAGGGATATCCTTTTCCCAGGCCTTGTTACTCATGACCGTGGTCAGCAGCTTGGCGGTAACCGTCGAACGACTGCTCATCATCCACCAGGGATAGGCATTGTCATCATCGGCCAATACCATGCTCGTTCCCTGCCGACTCATGCGCGACAACAGGGATGAGCGCAGCGACGCCAGTGTTTTGGCCTGATCGGGCAGCGCCTTGACGCGGGACACGATGCCCAGCCAGTCCACCAGCGCTGCCGTGCTCATGTGATCCCTGTCAAACTCAACTGTAGACATCAATCGGGGCGTAACCATGCCGGCTCGCGACATTGCCTCCAGCACCATGAGCTTACGCTCTGCCGTATCCTGTTTCGGCTGCCAGGCCGTGGAACGGATTTTTCCGGTCACATACGCCATCAGCCCTTCCAGCATTTTTTCTCGATAGGCTTCGGGAATGGCGTAGGGCTGGCTCGCGCGACTGGCTTCATGAGACACCGCAATCAGGTGCGCCGTGAGCACTTCATCGCCCGGCAGGCCCGGGAAATAAGCGACCAGTCCATGATCGTCCATGTATACCGGCAAACGGTTCATCAGGGCAGACCAGCGCTGGGGATTGTCGATACCGATGGCAATCGACGACAATTGCTCCAGGCAGGTAAATTGGTAGTCGGTAAACCAGCGGCGCACCGGTTCCAGCCCCTTTGCCAGGGAGGTGGACAATTGCACCTGTACCCCGCCGACAGGCATGCCATCAGGTCCCTTTACTGCTGCAGCCGGCGGTTGCACCGGCAGGTTTTGTATGGGTTCCTTTGCCAGCACCGACTGCAGTGTGGCCTGGCGCAGCGTTATTGGCACAGTGGGAATCAGCAATTGCGAGACTTCCACGCTATCGGTGGCACGACCATCCGCAGAGTGTGTTTCTGATTGCACGCCCTGCTCCTGCGCATCAAAACGCCACTTCAGCGTCTGCGACGACGGACCGGCTGGCAGCTTGCGCATATCCATATCCCAGGCAACGCGTGCTGACGACTGCGCGGAAATAGTCATGGTCTGCCGGTTGAGCGTCATTGGCGCAAGCGTCGAACTGCTGAGACGTGCTCCGGCCTGGACTGTCATGGCCCGGTCGGTTGCATTGCGCAGCGTCACGACAGCGGTATAGTGATCGTCGCTGCGCGCCACCAGCGGCAGGCCGGAAATGACCTGCAGATCCTGCGTGGTAACGATATGGGCATTGGCCTGGCCAAAACGGTCTGCGCCCAGCTCGGCAATGGCCGCCAGCCTGAACCCGGAAATGGCATCGTTCAGGGCAATGGGTATTGTGGCCTGGCCCTGGGCATCCAGCAGAATATTCGGCTTCCAGAATACCAGGCTATCCAGTACTTCGCGTGTTGGGGCCCCGCCATTGCCCCCGCCTCCGCCAGGCGGCAGTGACTTGCGGCCGTAGTGGCGCCGTCCCACCACTTCCATCTGGGCCGTGGCCGTTTCCACGCCGTAGGCCCGTTCTCCCATCATGGCCTTGACAATATCCCAACTGGAGTTGGGCGCCAGTTCCAGCAGAGCTTCGTCTACGACTGCAAGCGCCACGCTGGCGTTGGCAGCCGGACTGCCATCAGGCAATGTGGCGCGGATGGTCGCGGTCGCATTATCGCGAACGCGATAACTCAGCTTGTCGGTACTCACGGTGACGTTGACCGCATTTTTATCGCTGCGCACGCGGATGGCCGCCAGTCCGTAACGATAGGCCGGCTTGGCCAGATCAATCAGTGCTGTCGGTGCATCTGCCGACGTTTCCCCCCAGGTCAGCTCGGGATTTTGTGCGGAGTCGCGAACGCGCCCGCGCAAGGCCAGCACCGACACATAGACGTTAGGGCCCCATTCAGGCTTGATGTCGATAGTGAAAGAGGGATTGGTTCCCGACAGCGCAATTTGCCGGGTTTCCAGTACTCCCTCGCGCTCGATGGCAACCAGGGCATTGGCCTGACGAAACGGCATGCGTACCTGGAACTGCGCAGACTCGCCGGGTTTGTATTCCTTTTTGTCCGGAATGATATCGATACGATCATTGTTCTCGCCCGAAAACCACATTTCCCCGGCGCCGACCACATATACCGTGGATTCGGCCTGCGCACGGCGACCTTGTGCATCGGTCACCTCGGCTACCAGACTGACCCGTCCCTGCTCTTTCAGGTTAACGTCACATGAAAATTTGCCATCGGCACCGCTGTTGCCCTGGCATATCGTGCCCAGATCCTTGGCCACGCGGTGGGTGTCATAACTGTAGAAGCCGCCCACCAGCCGCTTGCGCACGGATTGATAGGTGTAGCTCACTGCGCGAACCGTGACGGGTATCTCCGCCGCAGGTCTGCCCTGCGTATCGAGCGCGACAACCGACACGCCCGCAGCCTTTTCCTGCTGCATGAGGTAGCCACTGCGAATCCCCGCTACGTAGGCGGCAGGCCAGACCGCAACGGTACGGCTGATGGTCTGTACCTGACCATTGGGATCCATGAAGCTGCCTTCAAATGTGATATCGCGGGGCCTGTCCGAAGACGGCAGCGCATCGAGCTCCAGCGTACCGCGGCCCTCATTGCCAAGTGTGATTTTCTTTTTGTTTACAATGATGCGACTGGTATCACTCTGGTCCGGAGTATCGGCTTCTGCGTCATTTTCACCGGCATCGTCATCGGCAGACTGTGGCGGATTGAACGAATAATCGTCATAGTCGCGAAAGGAGACGCCGCGATTGTGCGACAGGGCAGAAATATCGACAGGCAGCTTGCCTGCCGCGCCACCAGACAGATAGTGCATTTGCATATCCAGCCGGAGCGACTTGGGCGCAACCAGCGGCCCCTGGCCGCCTGCTGCTGCATCCGTCACAGAAATCTGGCCCGCCAGCAACGGGAGTTTGAAATCCTCGACGCGAAACTCGCCTGTCTCATAGGATTGCCCGTCGGGGTCCAGCACGATCCGGTACTGACCTCGCTTGATATCTTCTGGAATTTTCCAGTCGGAGGTACTGAACAACCCACCGCCCGGGGTCTCCTGCCATGTCAGGGGAAAGGTGTATTTATCTTCCCCGCCTACCAGCTCGACGCTCATTTTTGCCGGCAGCGCATTGCGCCCGGGAAGGCCAAAGCCGTCTCGCGTCAGGGTGCGCAGCAGGTGCTTCATGAACGCCGTGTCACCGGCGCGAAACAGGCTGCGATCCATGATCGTATGAGCACGTACGGTAGGCTGCGCAGAACTGTCTGTCGGTACGTTAAAACGCCAGGGCTCGATACCGCTATCCCAGGAGGTAAACGCAAAAGAATAATCACCCACCTGGCCGCCCTGGGGATGATCGGCACCGATACGGGCCGAGACGAAAAGGCCCGACAGCTCTGTCGCGGCGCAATAGTCTTCGCCCTTGACGGCCTTGCGATGATGCCAGATCCCATCCTCGCCAGTCTGGCCGCTGACCAGTGTTTTGCCCGAGCAATCGAGCACACTGATTTGTGCATTGGCCACCGGTTTGGCATCATCCAGGGTGGTAACCCACACAAGCAGATCATCACGACCTTTTTTTATATGGACAGCCATATTGGTGACCAGTACGGAACTGCGCACATACATGGGATTTTTCTTGGCAAGCAGTGCCTGCCCAAGACTGGCCGATTTGGCTTCCAGCACATGAAAACCAGGCTGCTGCAGCGGCACACCCAGGACTTCGAAATCGCGGCGCGCCTTGTCGGTCGTCTTGGCAGGCAGCGTGATGGTTTTCGCATCTGGATTTTCGGACAGCATGGAAACCGACCGCGTGTCGATATAGACCGGATTCTTTTCCGTATAGGTGTCTGGCTGGTCATTCATGACAGCACGGATATTTTTTGCCGTCATGGAGGTTTCGTTGAGCCGGCGTACCCGCGCAAAGGCCTTGAGTACATCGGCGTCATCCTGGGGCACGTAGTCGCTGATCGTGCCGGGTGACAAAGCCTGATCCTTCAGGGAAAGCTGCGGTTCTACATAGCGCACTGTCAACGGGACCTGCCACGGCGCCTTGCCTTCGGCAGATTCTGCGCGGCGTTCGATGATGCCGAAAGTGGCAGAGGCAAACTTGACCATGGGCGAATACGATGCCATCCGCACCTTCATGGGAAACTGTCCCGCATTGCTCAATGCACGACCCGAATCGTCTTTCAGGCTGGCAGGAACGTGAAGCGTCAGGGTCTCGTTCTCGGCGAACGGGCCGGGAAACGTCACACTGCCGACCGTGCTGTCGCTGGCATCGATGTCAGCGGGATACACTTTGCCACTGGCGCTTTCAAGCGTGATTGAAGCGGCGTCGGCTGCACTTACCGATTCACTGAGCGTGAGAGAAACAGGCCTGGCCGGTGAGCAGTTGGCATTCTGGTTCTCGCGCGAGCACGAAAAACCGGCGGCAAAGTCCTTGCGCACCTTGAATTCGTGTTCGTACGGCTTGCTCATAGGCACGCCGCCAAGGCTGGTCACGCCTTCGGAGAGAATCAACGTGCCTTTCGCGCCAGACGGCAACTTGCGTGCGCACTGTACAAAGACAATCCGATCGGCCTCGTCGGCCAGATAGGAACGGGCCTCCTTGAGTATTATCTGCTTGTCCTGTTCCGACAGCACCTTGGCAGGAATTTGTTCGCCCAGGCCTTCTACCACGCATACGGCGTTATTCTGCAAGCTGGAAGGCTGCACAGGCAGATTGAATCTGACGGTAAACGCCTGGTCTTCGCTAATGCCTCCCGATGGATCGACCGATTCTACAGCCAGCTTGCCGGTATCGAACTGATAATTTTTCCTGCTGTTGACAGGCTTGCCGGCAGTATCGCGAAATGCCGTGTCGGGTGTAATCGTACACTGGACGCCGGCGGGCAGGATCCCTTCGAACTCGTAGGACCAGTGCGCGCCATCCGACCATTTGCCGTGCCCCTTGACATCAGTTCCCTGGCAGGTGACCGCAGCCGGCGCAGGAAGATCGTTACGGCCCAGCGCAATGACATTGGTACTGAACACGATATCGATGGCAGACACCTTGCTCTGCGTGCCCGTTGGCGAAACCGATGCGATATCGGCCGCCCCTGCTGTGGACATTATCACGGACAGAACCAATGCGGCTCCGGCAACAAGTGTGCTTTTCATAATCACTGCCTTCGCAAAAGTCATCGGCCGCATCACGGGCGGCTGGATGTATCGAATCATAACAGAAGTCAGTTGGATTCTGCTATCGGCAGGCAACTGGCAGCAGGCCAATGACGGTCAATAAATACAGGCCGGGCACCGCCGAAAATGATTGCACTGGCAGTCGTGAAAATGCCCATTTTGCGGCGCCGGGGATGCATTAGATTCCGCGGGCATCTCGCGTTCTGGATTTGCCGAGCCGATAGCATGTCCGAGCATGTGTGAAAGGTGTTTTACGACAATCGGCCAGCGTGCGTTTGGGCAACAAAGCAAAGGAAAAACATGAGGAGCCCAAAAGCAGAAAAACCGCCAGGCCGGTATCGTTGGGTACCTGCAAGTCGCAAGGTATTGCACGCTACAGTGGCCATGCCCTGCTGCGGGCACCAAAGAAAAAGCCACCGGATGGCCGATGGCTTGCAAGAACGTATTGCCGTGATGTCGGCGCTACGCACCGGCATCACGATTGCAAAGACACGATCAGGCGTTGTTGCGCTTTTCCAGAATGTCTACCGCAGGCAACACTTTGCCTTCAAGAAACTCCAGGAACGCGCCGCCGCCGGTAGAGATATAGCCTACCTGGTCGGTAATGCCGAACTTGGAAATAGCTGCCAGCGTATCGCCGCCGCCGGCGATGGAAAAGCCGTCAGATGCAGCAATGGCTTCGGCCACCTTGCGGGTGCCGTTGGCAAAAGCGTCAAACTCAAAAACACCTACCGGACCATTCCATACGATCGTACCGGCATGTTTCAAAATACCCGCCAGTTCGTTAGCGGTGTTCTCGCCAATGTCGAAAATCATATCATCGTCGGCAACCGCATCGGCAGATTTGGCTTCACCCTTGGCCTGGGCGGAAAATTCCTTGGCGCAGACAACGTCTGTCGGAATAGGTACGCTGGCGCCACGTTTTGCCATCATATCGATCACGACTTTGGCCTGGTCGATCTGATCGGGTTCGGCCAGTGATTTACCGATTTTCTTGCCGCTGGCAAGCATGAAGGTATTGGCAATGCCGCCACCGACAACCAGCTGGTCTACCTTGTCGGCCAGCGACTGCAGAATAGACAGCTTGGTCGAGACTTTGGAGCCACCAACAATAGCCACCAGTGGTCGCTTGGGATTCTGCAGTGCTTTACCCAGGGCCTCCAGCTCGGCTTCCAGCAAAGGACCGGCGCAGGCAATAGGTGCAAATTTGGCAATACCATGTGTGGTGGCTTCGGCGCGATGGGCCGTGCCGAATGCGTCATTGGCATAGACATCACAAAGCGCAGCCAGTTTCCGGGCCAACGCTTCATCGTTTTTCTTCTCGCCTTTATTGACGCGGCAGTTTTCCAGCAACACGACCTGACCAGGCGCTACGCTGACGCCGTCAACCCAGTCCTGGACCAACTGCACGGGCTTGCCCAGCAGTTCGCTCAAGCGCTTGGCTACCGGAGCAAGCGAGTCCTGGGCCGTCAATGTGCCCTCTGTCGGGCGGCCCAGATGCGATGTCACCATTACGGCAGCGCCTGCTTCCAGCGCCATCTGGATGGCCGGCACGGACGCGCGGATACGGGTGTCTTCAGTAATACTGCCGTCGTCGGCCAGTGGCACGTTCAAATCGGAACGGATGAAAACACGTTTGTCTTTGAGCTGGCCATTCTTTGCCAGGGCGGAAAGCGTTTGTACATTCGCCATATTGTCACTCCTTGGTGTTATTGTGAAAAACGGCACTGCCCGCCGAAGCGTGCAATGCCGTTTGCAATGTCTTTGAAAGACACCAACCGATTACTTGGCAGACATCAGGGCTACCGTGGTATCGAGCATACGATTGGAGAAACCCCACTCGTTGTCGTACCAGGACGCCACTTTGACCAGTTTTCCAGATACTTTGGTTTGCGTAGCATCGAATGTGCTGGATGCCGGATTGTGATTGAAGTCTACTGACACCAGTGGGGCTTCGTTGTAATCCAGAATACCTTTGAGCGAACCTTCCGAAGCTTTTTTCAGAATGGCGTTCACCTCTTCGACCGTCGTATCGCGTTTGGAAACGAAAGACAGATCAACAAGAGATACGTTGATAGTCGGAACGCGGACCGAATAGCCATCCAGCTTGCCGTTCAGTTCTGGCAGAACCAGACCAACAGCAGCAGCCGCACCGGTTTTGGTGGGGATCATGCTCATGGTGGCGGAACGGGCGCGACGCAGGTCTTCGTGATAAACGTCAGTCAACACCTGGTCATTGGTGTAGGCGTGAATGGTTGTCATCAGGCCGTTTTCCACACCCAGCGCTTCGTGCAGCGGCTGCACCAGCGGAACCAGACAGTTGGTGGTGCATGAGGCATTGGAAATGACGGTGTCGCTTGCTTTGAGCACTTGGTGGTTGACACCGTAAACAATGGTGGCGTCTACGTCTTTGCCGCCCGGGGCGGAAATAATGACCTTCTTGGCTCCGCCTTTGAGGTGGGCGCTGGCTTTTTCCTTGGAGGTGAAAAAGCCTGTGCATTCCAGGACGACGTCAACGTTCAGGTCGCCCCATGGCAGTTCTGCCGGATTGCGGTTGGCAAGGACACGGATCTTGTCACCATTGATTACCATGTAATCACCATCGACGGCGACAGTACCAGGGAAGCGGCCATGCGCAGTATCATACTGAGTCAGGTGGGCATTGGTCTTGGGATCGCCCAGATCATTGATCGCGACGATTTCAATATCATGCTTTTTGCCACCTTCATAGTGAGCGCGCAGTACATTACGGCCGATGCGGCCGTAGCCGTTAATTGCAACACGAATGGTCATTACATTCTCTCCTGTTTTATAAAACCTGTTTAACCCTGTTCGCCACGTTTTCCGCGGTAAACCCGAAATGCTTGAACAGTACGCCTGCGGGCGCCGATTCACCGTAGGTATCCAGACCGACGGCAGCGCCGTTGCGCCCGATATATTTGTACCAGCCTGACGTGACCCCCGCCTCGACAGAGACAGCAGGCAAGGTCGGCGGGATCACACTGTCGCGCCATTGGGCGCTCTGGCGATCAAATACGGACGTACTGGGCATGGATACGACACGGACGGGAATATTTTCCTGCGCAAGCAATGCCTGGGCTTCGAGCGCCAGGCCGACTTCGGAACCGGTAGCAATAATAACGGCTTGTGCTCCCTGAGCGTCACGCAAGACGTAACCACCTTTTTCTATTTGTTCGACGGTGGCTTCATCGCGTTCAACAAAAGGCAGGTTCTGGCGCGATAAAAGCAAGGCGCTGGGCCCGCCCTCTTGCACCTGCATGCCGACACTGACAGGACGCGATACGGCAGACTTCCAGGCAATAGCCGTTTCAGTCGTGTCGCATGGACGCCAGACATCAAGATTGGGAATCAGACGCAGGCTGGCTGCATGCTCGACCGACTGGTGTGTGGGACCATCTTCGCCCAGACCAATGGAGTCGTGCGTAAAAATATGGACAACGCGCTGCTTCATCAGCGCGGCCATGCGGATGGCATTGCGTGAATAATCTGAGAAAGTGAGAAACGTGCCGCCAAAAGGCAGGTAGCCACCATGCAGGGCAACACCATTCATAATGGCCGCCATGCCGAACTCGCGCACGCCATAATTGATATGACGACCGAAACGCAGGTGACCGTCTGTACCGCAACGCACTGCGCCGGCGCCTTTCCAATCAGTAAAGACCGACCCGGTCAGATCTGCCGAGCCACCCAGCATTTCAGGCAGGATGTCTACCAGCGCAGTAATGGCAAACTGCGATGCCTTGCGCGATGCAACTGTTTCAGCCTTGCTGACGGTTTGCTGCAGAAATGCCGCGAATTTTTCGGCGAAGTCTTCAGGCATCTTACCGTTCATCCGGCGGGTAAATTCCTGGGCTTCCTGTGGATAGTCTATGCTATAGAGCGCAAACTGTTTTTTCCAGTCGCGCTGAATCTGATCACCACGCTCGCGCTGGTTCCAGCCGGCATATACGTCTTCGGAAATTTCAAAAGGCGGCAGCGTCCAGCCAATGGCCTCGCGCGTGGCGGCAATTTCCGCAGCGCCCAGAGGGGCGCCATGAACCTTGTCGCTACCCTGCAGATTGGGTGCGCCCTTGCCGATCGTTGTCTTGCAGATAATGATCGTTGGTCCCGAAGAGCCGCGCTGCGCCTGCTGTTTGGCTTTGGCGATGGCGTGGTCGACGGCGAATACATCGTGACCATCAACGCCACGAATCACATTCCAGCCGTAACCTTCAAAGCGCTTGCCGGTATCGTCGGCAAACCAGGGTTCAACCTTGCCGTCAATGGAAATACCATTATCGTCATACAGAACAATGAGTTTGGACAGTTTCAGGGTCCCGGCCAGCGAACACACTTCGTGGGAAATGCCTTCCATCAGGCACCCGTCGCCAACGAAGGCATAGGTGTAGTGGTCAACGATTTTGTGTTCGGGTTTGTTGAACTCTGCTGCCAGCAATTGCTCGGCCAGCGCAGAGCCTACCGCATTTGACAGCCCCTGGCCCAGCGGGCCGGTCGTCGTTTCCACGCCGGGAGTGATACCCACTTCGGGGTGTCCCGGTGTTTTGGAATGCAGTTGCCGGAACTGGCGCAGCTCTTCAATAGGCAAATCATAGCCGGTTAAATGCAGCAGCGAATACAGCAGCATGGAGCCATGGCCGTTGGACAGAACAAAACGGTCACGATCAGCCCAGGCCGGATCTGCAGGATTGTGACGCAAGTGGCGTGTCCACAGCGCTTCGGCGATTTCTGCCATGCCCATGGGCGCGCCCGGATGGCCGGAATTGGCCTGTTGCACGGCATCCATGGCCAGCGCGCGGATTGCATTGGAAAGGTGAGAATTCGATGTGGCGGCCGTGGTGGTCATGCGGATCCTGTAGAAATCACGGTTTAGTTACGATTAACCAGCGATTTTAACACTCCATGTTTTGTCCGTGACGCTCTCGCTAAATAAAGTAAAATTTAGCCATGCAAACTGTACCTCGCTTCTATTGTCCGATACCACTGCTGGCGCACACCCGTGTTGCCCTGCCCGATGCCGCTGCGCATCACGCTTCCCGCGCCCTGCGTTTGCGCGAAGGCGACGCGATTGTGCTCTTCAATGGCGACGGCACCCAATTTCCGGCTCAGCTGCGCTTTGAACAGGGAAGAGCCATGGCCGACCTTGGCCAGCAACAGCATACCCGTACCGAGCTGCCAGGCAGAATCGGTCTGGTGCAGGGGCTGCCGTCAGGCGACAAAATGGACTGGATTATCGAAAAGGCAGCAGAACTGGGCGTATCCGATGTGTTTCCGGTAAGAGCAGAGCGCAGCATTGTGCAGCTATCCGGCAACCGGTTGGAAAAACGCCAGTTGCACTGGCAACGCATTGCCGAATCGGCCAGCGAGCAATCGGGCCGCAACTGCATTGTGCAGGTTCATCCGCTGCAGACGCTGAGCACGTATCTGCAACAAGCCAATGGGGTACTCGGGTATCTTTGTCATCCCGAAGGCGAGCGCTCGCTGTTGCAGGCACTTGCGACGCTACCACAGGTCTGTTCCACGACTTCGTCCAATGCGTTGGACTCAAACGTGGGCTTGGTGCAGACCCAGCCGGCAACGCCCGCATTTCGTCTGCTGATCGGACCGGAAGGCGGATGGTCACCGCAGGAGCTTCGCAAGGTGCAGGTGGCCGGCATCGAAACCGTCACTTTTGGCGCGCGAATTTTAAGAACAGAAACCGCCGGCCTTGCCATGACCGCGGCAGCCATCGCCACGCTTGGCTGGCTGTAGGCAAACTGTCCTGCGGGCCACAGGACAGGTTACTCAGCGATTGCCGCCGACGGGTTCGCTCGGCTATGGCGAAACAGTGCTTCCCTGGGATAGGGTAAAGCGAGCGAGGGCATTTGCGATCTTGAAAAGTAGCGCAATGTCCCCTTCTGTTTGTCCGGTACGCTCAGTTGCCCTTCGGTCACGCAATAAAACACAATGACGGTGTACTCAACTTCATCGCCATTGGGATAAATATAACGAAACGCCTTGCCGCCGTACACATCCAGAAGCTGCGAGCAAAGCAGCTCAAGGCCGGTATTCTCCCTGACTTGCCTGGCCAGCGCTTCCTGTGGCGTCTCTGCCAGTTCGATGACGCCTGCCGGCAGGCTCCACCCTTGAGCGCCGTCTTTTTCCTGCAACAGGATCTGGTCATTCGCGTTCAGGATGACGGCAGCCACAGAAGGCAGCTGAATAAGTTCATTGCCGATTTTTGCTCGCAGATTCCATAGATAATCAGATAACATAGGTATCCCTCCCTTCATATGATCAGGAATCGGCGCGCATGACATATAGAGGCTGATGCCACCGGATCCGGCGCCGCAATACTATAAAGATAACGACAAGGCGGTGACGGCACACATTTTGTTGGGCCGTATTGTGTTGCGCCTTTTAGCGGCGCGCTCTGGTTGCTGTAATTCGGTGTTCCTGTCTTGCTGTAATCAGTCGCGCTATAGCAGTTGCTCTGTATCAGTTGCTCTGTATCAGTTGCTTTGTTCGGGTTGTGACGATTCTTCACTTGCAACGCATTGTTGTTGCCGCTTAAAGGGCAGACATCAATCGGGCAGACATCAATCGCTTTGCGCGTAGGGCCTGGGAGCACGGCCTGGCTCGGGCGCTTCGTGCTTGCCTGCGTGTTCTACCAAGTACGAAAAGACGCGCCCATTATCGTCGCCATATTCCACGGTATCATTAAGTACCCCCTTGAGCGCATCGATATGTTCAAGAAGTGAATCGTCTTCGGAATGCAGGCGGCGCAATGCAAGCACCATCCCGCCTTTCTGCTCAAGCAACGTCTCGCCCAGGCAATCGAGCAAGGCGTCCATATTGCTGCCAAAGAACACAGGATAGTCTACCGCCTTGGCAATGGCACGAAGCACGGCCGAGCAACTGCGCGCCTTTTCGCAATCGGCCTCGAAATAGGCCAGTCCTGCTTTTTCAGCATGCGCTTTGAGCTCATCAAGACCAATCGTTTTTTCTTTTATGGCGCCACCCGTTTCCAGGATAGCTTTCAGTGGGGTACCTGTTTTTTTACTCATTGACCTCTCCATAAAAAAACGCTTTGATTTCTTCCTGACGTGCCATCACGTCATTAAAGGCCAGTTCGATCAGCTCACCCGTAAAGGCTGACTCAAAGAGCAGGAACGAAGCAAGTAATCCGCCTGACTCTTTTCCGGGCCGTCCGGAAACGCCTAATACCCGCAAAAAGGCCCGAACCGACTTAGGCATGAAATTTAAATGCTTCAGGGCAATTTCGTCAATAGATTTACTCGGACTTATCGTTAAAACATCAATTTTTTTCACACCTGTGCTTAACTGTACACCAGGTGGTACAGATTCGAGCAATGTATTGATACGACTGATGCGCTCCAGATCGATAGACAGACCATCAATAAAGATGTCCGACAAGGCATGACCACCAATTTGCGCCAGCGTAGGATATTGGTCGCTTTGATGCACCGGATCTTCTTCTATCGACGCATCACCGTGGGCGCTGGTGCTGATCACCAGTACCCGGTCCGCACCCAGGTGAATGGCTGGGCTGATGGGCGCCAACTGGCGCATGGAACCATCACCGCACCACTCCCATTTCTTTTCCAGTGGCAGGCGGGCCGCCGGAAACACGAATGGGATGGCGCTGGACGCCATCAGATGGTCCAGCGTGATGGGTTCTGCAATGGCATAACGACGACGCCCCTTCCAGGCATCCAGCGGGCCGCTGGACTGGTAGAAAGTCAAATGATTGCCGCTAGTATAGCTGGACGCCGTAATGGCCAGCCCATGCAAATGACCCTTGTGCATATTGCGCTGCAAATTGGGAAAATCAATACTGTCGCACAGCAGTTTGGCCAGCGGGCGATTATCCAGTAAAGACTTGGGCGCATTATCGCGCAGACCCTGCAGCGCCCAGCCGAACATCAGCATGCCCAGCCAGCGCATGCCGTTACCGAATACCCCCACCGGATCAGATCGATAGACATCACCTGCATGCAGGCTGCGCCAGATTTTTTCAAGCCGCTTGAGCGCTGCGTGTGGGTGTGCGGCACGACAGGCATAGGCAGTGGCATTGATTGCCCCGGCTGACGAGCCGCAAACAATAGGAAATGGGTTTCTGAAGCGCGCAGACTTATTGGGATCGAGAATTGCCAGGATAGCCTGCAATGCCCCTACCTGATAGGCTGCCCGGGCCCCGCCCCCGGTCAGGACCAGGGCGGTCTGGGAACCGGTGTTGGCATCAACCATGCCCGACAGGGACGGATCGTTCATTGGCGGTCGCCCTTGTTGCAAACGCCCTTTTCATGATACTCAAGGGCCTGGACACGGAAATTTTGATCCATTCTAATTCCTGGGAAATGTGGCGTTTCATGGCAAGTGTGACGCAGGGCACACACCGGGCTGTCAGTTCAGAGCGATCTGACAGCTATCATACGAAAATTCATCCGGGAATGCATCCGGTAATTCCGACACAGGCTTATCCCCTATTGCCACTGCCAGTCCGGTTTGCTTCGCCCTGACGGCGCGCTGTAGCGATCACCACCCAGCGCTGTCCGGCAGCAATTCGTCCGGATAGACAAACAGCCCGCCCGGATCAAACAGGGCTTTGATATTGCCCTCGATATGATGATGCACCCCGACAGCAAAGTCGCGATCGGCCTCGCTGAGCGCTGCATCGGTCACAATGGCGTTGTTCCGCATGCGGCGGATCACCAGTTCCTGGCACCAGATGAGTGTTCCGCCATGTCCCAGAAAAAGCTGGGCCAGATTGATATCACCCAGCCGGGGTTTGAGCGCATCCAATCTGTAGGCCAGCGGCCAGCGGGGCATTTGAGCGCAACGGGCGATATCGGGATCGGACAACTGTTCAAACAGGGCCGGAATCAGCCGCTGCAGCGCAGGCAGGCGCAGTGGCGACTCGTCATTCACGCCAAACCCGCCCAGCACGGCGGTCTGGCCGTCGGCAAACAGGGCATGCACCCGTTCCAGCCCGGAATTGGCAGTGCAGCCGGGCCTGCAGTCGTGCCACTGCGGCATGGCCAGCCATTGCGCCAATGTAAGTTCAGGCGGCACATGCGAGAATTGTTCATAGCCCTGCGCCTGCATATGCGCAACCGCTGTGCCGGGCAATGCCAGGCAGGCGTGTTCGCCCAGCGCTTCAGTACCATGCAGTCGCGAACCGGCGCTGACAATCAGGCAGGACCGGCCAATGACGGTGGCCGCCGTCGCTGTGCCTTCCAACACCATCGCCACATCGTACTCCTGGCAAAGCTGCCTGAGCGAGGGCAGATCGCCCAGGTTCTGCAACACGACGCGCGCGCAATAATATCCGTCCGTTTCCTGCTCGTCGGTGAGGGGCGCTTCCAGCGCCCGCTGTACCCTGCGGCAGAAGGCCGGCCACGGCCCCTCCTGAGGGCGTTTACTAAGGGAAAGGAAGCGACGACGATTCACATGCATAATCAATTGCAAAAACCTTTGTGGCAACAGCGGTAAAACAGTCCGGCAAGAGGACGGATAACGTGCCGGCAGGCGTTTACCGTTACAATGGGCGCTCACCACACGTATTCATTTCTGATCTATTTTACCTTGCGCAGTTTCACCATGACCCGTTTTGCCCACCGAATCGACCAGGCCCTTACTTTTCACGCAATTGAGGTCACCAAGGCCGCCCAGCAACTGCGTGAACAGGGCCGGGATATTATCAGCCTTGGTATCGGGGAGCCCGATTTTACCGCCCCCCCGATCGTGGTCGATACGCTGGCCAGAGCAGCGCAGGCAGGCTTGAGCGCCTACAGTCCGGCACTGGGCATCATGCCGCTGCGCTCGGCCATTGCCGATTATTACAAAAGTCATTGGGGCACGGAAGTGGACCCTGAGCGGATCATCATTACCGCAGGCGCTTCCGGCGCGCTGTCTCTGGCCTGCATGACGCTGCTCAATCCCGGCGACGAAATTCTGATGCCGGATCCGGCCTATCCGGCCAATTCGAATTTCATCCTCTGCTCGGGAGCCACGCCGCGGCTGGTGCCCTGCACGGCGCAAGAACGCTTTCAGTTGTCGGCGGACAAGATTGCCGCTCATTGGACCGCTAAAACACGCGGCGTGCTCATTGCCTCGCCCAGCAATCCGACCGGCACATCCATCGACCGCGAGGAACTGGTCCGCATCATCCAGACCGTCAAGGAGCGCGGCGGCGTGGTTATTATGGACGAGATCTATCTTGGCCTGTGCTACGACCGCGTGCCGCGATCTGCGCTGACACTGGATCCACAGATTGTCGTCATTAACAGCTTTTCCAAGTATTTCAATATGACCGGCTGGCGGCTGGGTTGGATGGTGGTGCCCGAAGCCATGGTCGCGCCGGTGGAAAAACTTGCCGCAAGCCTGAGCATCTGCCCGCCAACCCTCGCGCAGCACGCGGCCATTTCATGTTTTACCGAAGAGGCGCTGGCCATTTACGAGCACCGGCGCCTGGCTTTCATGCAACGGCGTGATTATCTGCTGCCCGAGTTCGAAAAGCTCGGTATCCATGTGCCGGTCAAGCCCGATGGCGCATTTTATATTTATGCCGATATCAGCCAGCACGGCATGAACAGCGATCAGTTCGCCCACAAACTGTTGCATGAAGCCGGTATTGCGGTTGTTCCCGGGCTCGATTTTGGCCCTGCCTATGCGCAAAAAATGATCCGCGTTTCATACGCCACCGCACTGGACAGGCTGCGCGAAGCCATCGAGCGACTGCAAAAAATCCTGTAGTATCCTGGCAAGATGCGCCGCCCGGTTACCGGCGCCTCGTCCCCCGGGCCTTGTTTATTGATATTTGCCCAGGTTACGCTTGAGCGCAATACCCGACTCGAGCGCGATGCGACGCCGCTCGGCCTGGACCTTATCGGCGTAACCGCCATCATTGGGGCCAATCGCGCCCACGTAACAACCCAGCCCCCGATCCACGGAACCGCGCCGCGCAATGCAATCGTGAAGAATTTTCGCGCCCACCTGGATATTGGCTACGGGATTGAGCGCAGACAATACGCCGCCGTGAAACACATCGAATTTCTCGGCATGCACGTTGGGCATCACCTGCATGAGCCCCTGCGCGCCCACATGGCTTTCCGCAAACGGATTGTAGCGTGACTCGATCGCAATGACGCCAAGCATCAAAATTGGATCCAGTTGCTGCTTTTCCGCGACCGAATAGACTACGCGGATCAGCGCGCCGGTCACGTTACGGGCGATTCTGAACTTGCGCGCGACATATTCGCGCAACGCCAGCGCCTGGCTGTTGCTCAAGCCAGGAACGGTGAACTGGCTGTCTGAAATACCAAGATTGGCAAAAAAGCCCTCGTCCGTATAATCGAGCTCTCTGGTCAGCGCCGTGTTGTGCTGCTGCTCTGGTGATGTGGCCGGCGGCGGCACCAAATCGCCCGTGCGCACATGCGGCGAATTGAAGATGGTGAGCAGGTCCTTGTCGGACATAACCGTGCTGTCGGGCATCAGCGCATTCAACGACGCCTGGTGAATGACCCTGATTTGGTCGCGGATGGCCGGTAAAAGCGCCGCCGCCAGTACGGCAACAAGCACGGCAATCCCCAGATAGGAGACCATCAGATGGATAATATCGAGCGCAATCCGATAAACGGAGCCGAAATAGCGGGAAGCAACAGGGCGGGTTGTCGCAGAATTCATGTATGACAAAGTCCGGATCGCCTCACGCAAGGGTCCGGAGAAATTTGAGGAAATTTACTATACCTCAGTTTTGACTGGCCCGCACCCTCCTCTGCCTTTCTCCTATAATGCACTATCTGAGTCATCAATAGGCTGTCTATCGTGAAATATGCGGATCTGCGGGATTTTCTAAAGCAACTGGAAAAACGGGATAATCTCAAATCCATTCAAGTGCCGGTACAAACCCGGTTGGAAATGACCGAAATCAGTGACCGGGTGCTGCGCGCCGGCGGCCCGGCCCTGCGTTTCGAACAGCCCGTACACCAGGGACGCACGTCGGACATTCCGGTGCTCACCAATCTGTTTGGCACCCCTGAACGCGTGGCCTGGGGCATGGGCGCAGAATCGGTCAGCGCCTTGCGCGATACAGGTACACTGCTGGCCAGCCTGCGCGAGCCCGAAGCACCAAAAGGCATCCGCGAAGCGATCGGGACCGTGTCCATGCTCAAGTCCGCACTGTGGGACATGGCGCCGAAAATGCAACGCCATGCAGCGTGCCAGGAAATTATTTGGGAAAAAGACGAGGTCGACTTGTCACGCCTGCCGATCCAGCTGTGCTGGCCCGGCGATATCGCCCCGCTGATCACCTGGGGCCTGGTGGTAACCCGCGGGCCAAAGGCGAAACGCCAGAACCTGGGGATTTACCGGCAACAGGTCATCGGCAGAAACAAGGTTATCATGCGCTGGTTGTCTCACCGTGGTGGCGCATTGGATTTTCGCGACCACGCGCTTGCCCATCCGGACCAGCCCTTCCCCATTTCAGTGGCGCTGGGCGCGGATCCGGCCACCATTCTGGGCGCGGTCACGCCGGTGCCTGACAGCCTGTCCGAATACCAGTTCGCCGGCCTGCTGCGCGGCTCGCGCACCGAACTTGTCAAATCGATAGGCAATACGCTGTCTGTACCGGCTTCCGCGGAAATCGTGCTTGAAGGTCATATTCTGCCGGCCAGCCATCCCGATGCCATTGCCCCCGATCCTGCAGCGGGCATCACAGCCCCGCGTGGCAACGGTTTCGAGATGGCGCTCGAGGGTCCCTATGGCGACCATACGGGTTATTACAACGAGCAGGACTGGTTTCCGGTATTCACTATTGACCGCATCACCATGCGCAATAAGCCGATCTACCACAGCACCTATACTGGCAAGCCGCCAGACGAACCAGCCGTACTGGGCGTAGCGCTCAATGAAGTATTCGTGCCGCTGCTGCAGAAACAGTTGCCCGAGATTGTTGATTTTTATCTGCCGCCTGAAGGCTGCAGCTATCGCCTGGCGGTCGTCTCGATCCGCAAGCAATATGCTGGCCATGCCAAGCGTGTCATGTTTGGCGTATGGAGTATCCTGCGCCAGTTCATGTATACCAAATTCATTGTCGTTGTCGATGACGATATCAACGCGCGCGACTGGAAGGAGGTGATCTGGGCGATGACCACGCGCATGGACCCGGTACGCGATACGGTGCTGGTGGAAAATACGCCAATCGACTATCTGGACTTTGCCTCACCCGAGTCCGGGCTGGGCGGAAAAATGGGCATGGACGCCACCAACAAGTGGCCGGGCGAAACCCATCGCGAGTGGGGAACGCCCATTGCCATGGACCAGGACGTCAGGCTTAGGGTCGACGCTCTGTGGCAGGATCTTGGTCTTGATACGTGAACGTACCATGATCGACAGGGAGATCCTGTTCCGAATAATTGCGGGACGGCGCCTGGCGCCGTGACTCCTGCTTTGACCGGAATTTGTTATAGACAAACCATGAGGTGGCAGCCAGGGCGATCGGCTTGATCAGCGCCGATCGGGACTTGGCGGCACGCAGCAAAAAACGCGCGATAGTCAGGCTCACTAGCGGATTCTTTTCGATCAGTGAAAAGATGCCGCTGCGCCTGCGCGTAAAGCTCATAAGCGTTTCGCCGCCAGCATCCAGCAGCGCCGTTTTAATGGCGTCCGGAGAAAGCGAATGACCTAGCGCGTTCACATCCTGTCGCAATTGTTCGCGCTCGGCCAGCACCCGGGCGGTGAGTAAGGCCTTGCGTAAAGGTTTTTTCAGTACTGGCTCATTCATCACCGGCTCCTTTTGCTGCGGCAGGGGGCGCTGGCGTACGATGCCCGCGCAGGGCCTGCGCATCATCACGCAGGGCGTCGATGGTTGCCGCGAAAGGTGTCGCCGCCAGTTCCAAATGCTTTTTCATCAAAAGCAAACAGCCCAAGCCAATCAAGGCATAGACCAGCACCAGGACTGCCAGAGCGATGTAACGATACTCGGTACCCCAGAAAAACAGCCCGACCAGCACCGCCACGACAATCAGAGCCAGATGCAGGAACAGTAGCCCCGCAGCGCCGAACAAAAGAACCGACAACAGCCGGTCCTTCTCTTCAGTCAACTCCAGTGACAGCAGTTCAAGACGCGTTTTTACTAGCGCTGTAAAACCACCGGCGACAGAACTCAGATTCTGTTTGACTGACATAGTCGGCGCTTTACTTGCGACCGATAATGACACCAAGCAGAACGCCTGCGAGCGCAGCAAAGCCGACCGTACGCCATGGATTGTCATGGACGTATTCATCGGTCACCCGGACAGCTTCCTTGCTTTGTTCTACCGCGCGCTCCTGTACATCCTTGAACGAACCGGTTGCTTTTTGCAGGGCATTCACCGCACGGTCACGCAACTCACTCGCTTTATCACCACCGATTTCGGAGGCCTCTTTGAGCATGCCTTCTGCTTCAGCAATACTGGCGCGCAGATTGTTCAACAGTTGTTCCTGAGATTGTTCGAGATTGGATTTACTAGCCATATGATTCTCCTGCAATGATTATCTGAAATAGCCGGCCTGCGGAAAACCCGCTTTCTCCGGGTCCTGCTCTTCTTTTATATTAAGCCATTGTTGATAATTTCAAGTTCATCATAGCGCATTCCAGGCACTTATCGACCAGACTTTAAGATTGTTTTCATTTGCACAGGTCCTGAGATCCCTCGCAAGTCGTTAAAAACGCGTAGATTTTACTTTTTTTCATTTAAATACAATTACTTGCCTTATTCGGCACAGTATATGCGGCGCAACATTCTGAAAAAATTAGTATCCTAGACTTTCTGTCTTGTTCCGAATATGCGGTCACCGGCATCGCCCAGTCCGGGAATGATATAGCCATCCTGGTTCAGGCGCTCGTCAATGGATGCCGTATAAATCTTGACATCGGGATGCGCATTGAGCACTCGCTCAATGCCTTCAGGCGCGGCAACCAGAACCAGCGCCTTGATTTCCCGGCAACCTGCCTGCTTGAGCATGGTAATGGTCGCCTCCATGGAACCACCGGTCGCCAGCATCGGATCGATAATAAGCGCCAGACGCTGGTCCAGATCTCCAACCAGTTTCTGCAAATAAGTGCCCGCCTCCAGTGTCTCTTCGTTACGAGCAATGCCCACGGCACTAACCTTGGCGCCGGGAATCAGGGACAAGACACCATCGAGCATGCCGATGCCGGCGCGCAAAATCGGCACGACAGTCACTTTTTTTCCGGCAATTTTTTTGACTGTGACGTTACCGCACCAGCCCTCAATGACGACATCCTCCAAGGGAAAGTCCTTGGAGGCTTCGTAGGTCAGCAACGCCCCAATTTCCTGGGCCAGTTCCCGAAAACTCTTGGTGCTCAGATCGGCTCGCCGCATGATGCCCAGCTTGTGCTGGATCAGAGGATGGCTGATTTCGTGAACGGACATGTTTTTTTCTCCGAAAAATTATTGTGCAATGAGCCACTGGACAAGGCCGTCGACAAAGGATTTGGTTTTCAGGGCGGCGACATCATTAACCAGGCTGACCAGGATATATGTTTTGCCGCTAGCCGCAGTGACATAGCCTGACAATGCACTGGCATTGCCCAGCGTCCCTGTCTTGAAGTGCCCCCGGCCCTTTGCCGACTGATCTGTCAGGCGGCGACGCATAGTACCATCGACACCCGAGACTGACAATGAATCGATGAATGTGTCCCGCCACCCCGAAGCCCAGATGGTATCGAGCATCTGGGCCTGCCCGCCAGCGGTGATACGCCCTGTCCGGGACAGCCCAGAGCCATTGACGACGGTGTAGGCGCCAATATTAACACCTTGTTTGCGCAGTATATCCAGAACGGCCTGGCTGCCCTTTTCGAAGGTCGCCGGCGCGCCATACAGCTCCTGTCCCAAAGTCAGAAGCAGTGTTTTGGCCATCACATTGTTACTGTATTTGTTGATCGTCTGTATTACCTGCCCCAGCGACGGTGAGGTGCGAGTCTCCAGCAGTACGGCGCGCTCAGGCACCAGTCCGTCGCGTATCACGCCTGAAATAGTCCCGCCCTCGGCCGTCCATAGCCGCTCGAAAATGCTGGAAAACATATAGGTTTGCGATCCGACAAGCCGGTAAATGGAAAATTCCCCACAGGCAGAAGACAGTTTGCCCTTAAGTTGCAAGGCGGGACCACTTTCGGTCTGTACCGTGCCGGTCAGTTCCGAGCCGGTTCGCGACTTGATACACGCGCCCGAGGTCAGCCCCAGGTGGCCCGCTATGGGCGGATTCTGTATATCCGGCTCAAACGATACCTCCCAGTTGCCGGACTGCCGATCCGGCTTCAAATTGAGCATGATCGCGCCAAGATTGACCATCATGGCGTCCGGATTGGCGTTATAGGGGCGCTCCGGCGAGCCGTCAAAATCGCCAGGATCAGTAAAGATAGGCGCAAACAGCGAGCGATCTACGATCACATCTGACAGATGACGCAGGCCTTTGGCCTGAATGGCGCGAATCATCTGTCGCAGGTCCTGATAGTTGAGCGCCGGATCACCACCACCCTTGATATACAGTGGCGTACGCATGGCCTGTGACACATCAAAGCGCGCCCTGCGATCTATAAAGACACGTGTCTTCCAGGTATACTGGCTGCCCAGCCGGTTCAGCGCAGCCCAGGTAGTCAGCGTTTTCATGACCGAAGCCGGGTTGCGCGGCGTGGTCGGATTTATCGCCAGAATAACCGGGCCGCCGACCTCCTTGATCAGCAGCGACAGCGAAGACAACGGCACACCGGTTTTGTCCCAGCGCGCTCGTATGGTGTCGGGCAGATGATCGGCCGATTTGATCGAAGCGATGGGAAAACCATAAACATTCAAGAGGTCGCCGGCATCAGCCTCGCTTTGGGCCGCGGCCGCAGCAGCCAGGCCGGTCGCCCCTTTCTTTACACCCAGACCGCCCTTTTGGGCGGGCGGCAAGATCTTCACATCAAGGGCGCCAGGCCGATTGAACTCGAACGTAGCACCGGGCGCAACCCGAATGGTTGCAGTCTTGCCCTTTTTACCGGACGAGACCTTCTTTTTTGTCTGCGACTTGCCGCTAGTGCCGCTGTCGCGCGCGCAGGCGGGGGTCGCCAGCGTCAGGCTAAGCAGGAGCAGACAGGCCACCATGGACAGTCGTCCTGCCGCAGGGCGCATAATCATATTTGCTATTGGCATACCGAGGCGTCAAAAACACAAGCTGAATGCCACGCCCGCCCAATTGCAGCGGCGCAGACAACGGCGCCTGCCACAGAACGCGGCTTCAGATAAGAAGGCTTGGAGTGGATCATTGTAATCTGGCTCTCCTGTTGCAGTCCGGAACGAAAAAGACACTTTATAATGGTTAATTACGACAAACCGGTTAAAACCGGCGAAATTCGTCCGCCAACCTTCCTTGATATTGCGAGCCCAGATTCGTGCAGCTGCGCGCATCGACGCCTTCGATACCCTGCTTTCCGTTGCTTTTTATTCATGTTACCCATAGACCCCTCGCTGAGTATTGCCGACTTCGATTACGAACTTCCCGAAGACCTGATCGCCCAGACCCCGCCTGCCACCAGAACCGACAGCCGCCTATTGCTCATGCAAAACGATGGCGCACTGCAGGACCTGAACTTTAGCGCCCTGCCCGACCTGCTGCTGCCGGGTGACCTGCTGATCTTCAATGACACCAAGGTGATCAAGGCAAGACTATACGGCCAAAAGGACAGCGGCGGGCGCGTGGAAGCGCTGATTGAACGCATTATTGAACCCACCCGTGCCCTGGCGCATGTTCGTGCCAGCAAATCACCGCGCCCGGGCACCAACCTGGTCTTTGATGGCGCCATTACCTGTACAGTGGTAGCGCGGCATGACGATCTGTTCGAATTGCAGTTCGATACCGATATTCTGCCCGTGCTGGACAAACACGGCAACCTCCCATTGCCTCCGTATATCAAACACAGTGCCGACCAGCAGGATGAAACCCGTTACCAGACTGTCTACGCCCGCCACCCCGGTGCGGTCGCCGCACCCACTGCCGGCTTGCATTTTGATGCCATGCTGCTGCAACGACTGCAAGACAAAGGCGTAGACACGGCCTGGGTCACCTTGCACGTTGGCGCCGGCACATTCCAACCGGTACGGGTAGAAAAAATCAGTGAACATATTATGCATGCAGAATGGTATACGGTACCGGAAACGACCGTAGCCGCCATCGCCGCCGCCCGCCAGCGGGGCGGACGGGTTGTTGCGGTTGGCACCACGAGCGTGCGGGCGCTGGAATCGGCCGCGCAGCAAGGCGGCACACTGGACGACCTGCGCTGCCCCGTCGCCCACAGCGCCGATACGCAGCTATTTATCACGCCAGGTTACACCTTTCGCGTGATCGACGGACTGATCACCAATTTTCATTTGCCCCAGTCAACGCTACTGATGCTGGTTTCCGCCCTGACTGGTCGCGAGCGTATGCAGCAGGCCTATCGCCATGCCATCGAACAGCGCTACCGGTTCTTCAGTTATGGAGACGCCATGTTTATTGCACCCGGCTAATCGGACCCGTACAGCCCGAAGTAGTTGCCGGCGCATTTACAACCTCAACTTTACGACCATGACCCAGGCGCAAGGGAACGAATCAGTGCTGTTTCTGTCATACTTGACTCTTTGCCGTGCGCGCATCCCCCCTTTCATCAATCGATTATCATGCCAGGACTTTCCTTTTCTTTAATAAAAACCGAGGGTAAAGCCCGCCGGGCCAGCATCACTCTGAATCACGGCACCGTCCAGACGCCCATGTTCATGCCCGTGGGCACCTATGGCAGCGTCAAGGCCATGCTGCCGCATGAACTGGAAGAGATCGGAGCGCAGGTAGTGCTTGGCAACACCTTTCATCTGTGGCTGCGGCCAGGCACCGAAGTCATTGAAAAACATGACGGCCTGCATGGCTTCATGCAATGGAAAAAACCGATACTGACCGACTCCGGCGGCTTTCAGGTGTTCAGCCTGAGCGACTTGCGCAGCAAAATCACCGAAGAAGGCGTCAAGTTCTCATCGCCTATCGATGGTTCAAGACTGTTTCTGACCCCCGAAGAGTCCATGCGCATCCAGCGCGCACTCAATTCGGATATCGTCATGGTATTTGACGAATGCACACCCTACACCATCGACGGGCGTCCCGCCACGCATGATGAGGCAGCGCGTTCCATGCGCATGTCCCTGCGCTGGGCACAACGTTCCCGGGATACGTTTGACACGCTGCAAAACCCCAATGCACTATTCGGCATTGTTCAGGGCGGCATGTTCGAGGACCTGCGTGACGAATCGCTGGCCGGACTGCAGCGCATTGGTTTTGATGGATACGCCATCGGCGGCCTGTCCGTGGGCGAGCCCAAACCGGACATGCGTCGTATACTGGCACATATCGCCCATCAGTTGCCCGACAATGCCCCACGCTATTTAATGGGCGTAGGTACGCCGGAAGACCTGGTCGAAGGCGTCAGCCAGGGCGTGGACATGTTTGATTGCGTCATGCCATCGCGCAATGCACGCAACGGCTGGCTGTTTACCCGCTTCGGTGATATTAAAGTCCGCAATGCGCGGTATCGTGACGATACCCGCCCGCTGGATCCGACCTGCGCCTGCCATACGTGCCGGCATTTTTCACGGGCCTATCTGCACCATATGCAAAAGGCCAATGAAATTACCGGCGCTCGCCTGAATACACTGCACAACCTGCATTTTTACCTGAATATCATGGAACAAATGCGGGAAGCGCTGGAACAGGGCCGCTTTGCACAGTGGCAGGAACAATTTTTCACCGATCGGTCAAAAGGCATTGACTAGCCCAGAAAAGGCTACAATATTCGGTTATTTTACACTTACGGGAGTCTTTCTTATGCTTACAAGCAATTTATCTACGCTGGTCCTGGCGCAGGCTGCGCCAGCTGGCGGCATCATGGGCGGTCTGACAAGTTTTCTGCCTATCATCCTGATGTTCGTGGTGCTGTACTTCCTGATGATTCGTCCGCAAATGAAACGCCAGAAAGAAACCAAGGCCATGATCGACGCTCTTGCCAAGGGTGACGAAGTGATTATTGCCGGCGGCATTCTGGGCAAGATTTCCAAAGTCACAGACAACTACCTGACAGTTGAAATATCCAACCAGGCAGACAAACCCGTCGAGGTGCTGGTACAACGCGTCGCAGTGACCACGGTACTGCCAAAAGGCACAGTCAAATCGCTGTAATCCGGCAACAGGCGGGCGGTAACCACCGCCCCGCTTTTTGTCCGGCCCCCTGTTTCAACCCCTTATCGAAAACGGCTACGGTATGAACCGCTATCCCCTCTGGAAATACATTACGGTACTGGTTGCCCTGATTATCGGCATCCTGTATACCGCCCCCAATTTTTTTGGTGAAACACCGGCAGTGCAGGTGTCCAGCGCCAAGGTGACGCAAAAAGTCACCACGCAGACCATGGGTCAGGTAGAGGACATACTGCGGCAGAACAATATTGCCTTTTCCGGCACCTATTTTCAACAAAACGGCCCTGCCGGCACCGTTCGGGTCCGCCTGGCCAATACCGACGCACAGCTGAAGGCTCGCGACGTACTGGACAACGCGCTCAACCCCGTCAAGGATGACCCGTCCTATACCGTGGCGCTGAATCTGCTGTCAGCCTCTCCGGACTGGATGAGCGCCATCGGCGCCAACCCCATGTACCTGGGTCTTGATTTGCGCGGTGGTGTGCATTTTCTGCTACAGGTAGATATGCAGGGTGCACTGGCTGCCCGCTATGAGTCCCTGACCACAGACATCCGTTCCATTTTGCGCGATGCACGTGTCGCAGTGGACTCGGTCAACAACGCCGACAGCCGCATTACTGCCACCTTCGCCTCTGAGCAAGACAGAAACAAGGCGCAGGATGTGCTTCGTACCCGCACCAATGAGCTGGAGTTTACCTCCAGTCAGTCAGGCGGCAAATTTCTGCTGGCCGGCACCATCCTTCCGACCGAAATTGCCCGGGTCCAGGACACCGCCCTCAAACAGAATATCCTGACCCTGCACAACCGGATCAACGAACTGGGCGTGGCCGAGCCGATTATTCAGCAACAGGGACTGGACCGCATCATCGTGCAACTACCAGGCATTCAGGATGTAGCCAAAGCCAAGGAAATTCTGGGCCGCACCGCCACCCTGCAATTGCGCATGGTCGATGATTCGCCAGCCGCGCAAAACGCCATGGCCACCGGCACCGTGCCTTTCGGGCTGGAAAGTTTCAAGGATACCGACGGTCGGACAGTGCTGGTCCGCCGCCAGGTATTGCTGACTGGCGAGAACCTGGAAAATGCCCAATCCGGGCGTAACCAGCAAACCCAGCAGCCGACAGTCAACCTCACGCTGGACGACAAGGGCGCACGTATTTTCCGTGACACCACCCGCGACAATATCGGCAAACGCCTGGCCATCATTCTGTTTGAGAATGGCAAAGGTCAGGTCGTGACCGCTCCTGTTATTCGCAGCGAAATCCCGAACGGCCAGGTTGAAATTTCAGGCAGCATGGATGCCACGCAGGCCGCCGATACTGCCCTGCTGCTGCGCGCAGGTTCGCTGGCCGCCCCCATGTCCATTATCGAAGAGCGCACCATCGGCCCAAGCCTGGGCGCCGATAATATCCGGATGGGATTCGATTCCACCCTTTACGGTTTCCTGATGATCGCGGTCTTCATGATCATTTATTACCACGTGTTCGGTGTGTTCTCTACCCTGGGCCTGGCTTTTAACGTCTTGCTGCTGCTGGCGGTCCTGTCACTGCTGCAGGCCACGCTTACGCTGCCGGGCATTGCCGCCATTGCACTGACGCTGGGTATGGCGATTGACTCGAACGTGCTTATCAATGAACGGGTCCGGGAGGAACTGCGCAATGGCGCCTCGCCGCAGCAGGCCATCAATGCCGGCTTTAGCAAGGCGTGGGCCACCATTCTTGACTCAAACCTGACGACCCTTATTGTGGGCCTGGCGCTCCTGGCTTTCGGTAGCGGCCCGGTTCGTGGCTTTGCAGTGGTTCACTGCATCGGTATCCTGACCTCCATGTTCTCATCGGTGGTCGGAGTACGGGCCATTGTGAATTTGTGGTATGGCCGGCGCAAGAAACTCAAGTCGGTTTCCATCGGTACCGTCTGGCGTCCCGAGACAGGCGACAAGAAAGACATTGCCAAGAACTGAATAGCGCAGAACACTTTTTCTGTCCGGGCTGACCGGACAGAGCAGGAATAAATATGGAATTTTTCAGAATTCACAAAACCATCCCGTTCATGAAGAACGCGCTGGTACTTAATTTGATCAGCGCCATCACCTTCGTGCTGGCGGTATTTTTCATCGCAACCCGCGGTTTTCATCTGTCCATCGAATTTACCGGTGGCACGGTCATGGAAGTCAACTACCAGCAGGCAGCCCAGCTTGATGAGGTGCGCAGCAGCATAAGCGCGCTCAACTATAGCGACTTTCAGGTGCAGAACTTCGGTACCTCGCGCGACGTCATTATCCGCCTGCCGGTAGACAAGAACATGTCTTCGACAGAACAGAGCAATACAGTGATGACTGCCCTCAAGAAAGCCAGTCCCGACGCGGAACTGCGCCGGGTGGAGTTCGTCGGGCCGCAAGTGGGTAATGAGCTGTTTTCCAATGGCCTGAAGGCGCTGGCGTTTGTCGTGATCGGGATCATGATTTATCTGGGGATCCGCTTCGAATGGAAATTCGCGCTGGCCTGCGTGATCGCCAACTTGCACGACGTGGTGATCATCCTCGGATTTTTCGCGTTCTTCCAATGGGAGTTCTCACTGCCGGTATTGGCGGGGGTGCTGGCGGTCCTGGGCTATTCGGTGAATGAGTCGGTGGTGATCATGGACCGGATTCGCGAGAATTTCCGCAAGCAGCGCCGTGCCAGTGTCCGGGATGTGATCGACGGCGCCATTACCCAAACCATTTCCCGTACGGTCATTACCCATGCGTCTACGCAAATGATGGTGCTCTCCATGTTCTTCTTTGGCGGCCCGTCTCTGCACAACTTTGCGCTGGCGCTCACTATCGGTATCTGGTTCGGTATCTATTCATCGGTATTCGTGGCTGCAGCCATCGCCATGTGGCTGGGCGTCAAGCGCGAAGACATGATCAAGACGCCGAAAAAAGAAGATCCGGCCAGCGAAGTGATCTTCTGATCAAAAGACTGTACCGTGGGCGCAACACCTGCTTGCGCACCACCCCGGAAAAAAGCGCCTGCGGGCGCTTTTTCGTTTGAAAAAACAACAGGATAAGGTGTAATCTGGGCAAACACGTTACAATCACGTTTTCCAAATTTTACCCCCGGGACAAAAACCCGCAACGGTACCCATATCATGCAAGAAACCTCACTCAAACGCGGGAACGCGCCCACTGTCGCCACGCCTGTCCAGGAAGCGCCCATCCGTATTCACCCTTCTGCCAGAAAGCTGTACATCAAGACTTTCGGCTGCCAGATGAACGAATACGATTCAGACAAAATGGCCGATGTATTGCGCGAAAACCAGGGACTGGAACTGACCAGCACGCCTGAAGACGCCGATGTCATTCTGCTCAATACCTGTTCCATACGCGAAAAAGCGCAGGAAAAAGTGTTTTCGGATCTTGGCCGCATCAATCAACTAAAAAAGAAGAACCCCAATCTGGTCATTGGGGTGGGCGGCTGTGTCGCCAGCCAGGAAGGCGCTACCATTATCCGGCGCGCACCGTACGTAGACGTGGTGTTTGGTCCGCAAACCCTGCACCGTCTGCCCGAACTGCTTGAACGGCGCAAAAGCACCGGGCGCGCCCAGGTGGATATCAGTTTCCCGGAAATTGAAAAATTCGATGCCCTGCCGCCGGCCCGGGTCGATGGCCCCTCTGCTTTCGTTTCAATCATGGAAGGTTGCAGCAAATACTGCAGCTTTTGCGTTGTCCCCTATACCCGTGGCGAAGAAATTTCCCGGCCGTTCGAAGACGTCCTGACCGAAATTGCCGATCTGGCAGACCAGGGCGTCAAGGAAGTCAATCTGCTGGGCCAGAACGTCAACGCCTATCGCGGCACCCTGGGCGGCACCGCCGAATTGGCTGATTTCGCCATGTTGCTCGACTATGTGCATGACATCCCGGGTATCGAACGCATTCGTTATACGACCTCTCATCCCAAGGAAATGACCAGCCGGCTGATCGAAGCCCATGGGCGCCTGCCCAAGCTGGTTCCTTTCCTGCATCTGCCAATCCAGACCGGAAGCGACCGGATACTGGCGGCCATGAAGCGCGGCTACACCGGGCTGGAGTTCAAGTCTATTGCCCGCCGTCTGTATGCAGCCCGGCCCGGCATGACCTTGTCTTCGGACTTTATTGTCGGTTTTCCTGGCGAGACCGAAGCCGATTTCGAGGCTACCCTCAAGCTGATTGCAGACGTCAATTTCGACACATCGTTCTCGTTCATCTATTCGCGCCGGCCGGGCACGCCTGCCGCCGACCTGGAAGACGACACGCCTTACGAGGTCAAACTGGCGCGCCTGCAACGTCTGCAGGCCCAGATTACGGCTCAGGCCAGCGCTATCAGTCATGGCATGCTTGACACCATACAACCGGTGCTGGTCGAGGGGCCTTCGCGCCGTGATGCCAGCGAACTGACCGGCCGTACCGAAAACAACCGGATCGTCAATTTCGCTGCGTCCGAGCAGCTGATCGGCCAGATTGTCAACGTGCGTATTACCGCCGTATATACTAACTCTCTGCGCGGTGAGCTGGCGACCGGGGACGCCGCTTCATGACGGGAAAACGTACCTTGCCCGTGGTCTTCCATCTGGAAGGCGACAACACTCAATTGGCCAATCTGTGCGGGCCACTGGATGAAAACCTGAAGCAGATTGCACAGGCTTACGATGTTACTATCGGCCGCAGCGGCAACCGGGTGATCGTCGAAGGCGAGCAGGCCCAGGATGCGGCAGGCGCTGTCAACCTGTTTCATCGCCGCGCCCGCCATCGCGACCTGACCATTGACGATATCCAGCTGGGACTGGTCGAATTGCGGGCCAATGCAAAACCTTCGGGCAACATTGATCGCAGCAAGGCCGAAACCGATGACAGCCGGCATCGACGCCAGGCAAGTGCAGCCGGCCTGCCCGAGCTGCCGCCACTGGATGATGACAGCGGCATCATTGCGCTGCGCACCCGGCGTAATGACCTGCGTCCGCGTACCCCGCGCCAGCGTGATTATCTGAACAATATTTTGCGGCATGACATTACCTTCGGCACGGGTCCGGCCGGCACCGGCAAGACCTGGCTGGCTGTTGCCTGTGCCATAGATGCCCTGGAACGGGAACACGTGCAGCGCATCATCCTGACCCGGCCTGCTGTGGAAGCCGGTGAACGCCTGGGTTTTCTGCCCGGCGACCTGGCCCAGAAAGTCGACCCCTACCTGCGCCCGCTGTACGATGCGCTTTATGATCTGATGGGGTTTGACAAAGTCATGCGTCTGTTCGAGAAACAGACCATCGAGATTGCACCGTTGGCCTACATGCGCGGCCGCACCCTGAATCATGCTTTTGTCATTCTGGACGAAGCCCAGAACACAACCCAGGAACAAATGAAGATGTTCCTGACTCGCATTGGATTTGGCAGCAAGGCCGTGATCACGGGCGACCCGTCGCAGATCGACCTGATCAAGGGGCAGAAAAGCGGCTTGGAACACGCCCTGCGCGTGCTATCCGATGTCCAGGGCATCGCCATGTCGCGCTTTACCAGCGAAGATGTAGTGCGGCACCCACTGGTCGCCCGCATCATTGATGCTTACGATCTGGCCGAAGGCCGTACCCCCAATGAGTAAACCGGCCACGCCCCGCTCTAGCGGCATGCGCGACACCACTTATCTGCGTACGACAGTCCAGCACGTAGTGCCGGTTCCGGAAATCACCCGCCAGCGCATCCGTGGCTGGATGTTGCGGGCCGTCGACGCTGCGATGGCCGATAACCCGGAAATTATCCAGGCAGAACTGGCCCTGCGGCTGGTTGATACCGACGAAGCGCGCGAGCTCAACAGCCAGTTTCGCGGCCGCGACTACGCCACCAACGTGCTCACCTTCGAATACGGAATCGATCCCGATGGCACCGCACGGGGCGACATCATACTGTGCGTGCCGGTCCTTAAACAAGAGGCGAACGAACAGGGCAAAACTCTGCGTCAGCATGCAGCCCATCTGGTGATACACGGCGTACTGCACGCGCTGGGTTACGATCATGAAGAGGAAGACGACGCTGTCCACATGGAATCGGTAGAAACTGCCTTACTGGCCAGCCTGGGCTTTCCGGATCCATACCAGCCGCGCTGACCTGGTCCGGTGCTCTGCTCCAGCTTTTTGCAACATTCCACTTTCCCTGCAACTTCCTGCTTCCATAAAAATTCCGGTTTCCTGTAACCTTCAGGTTTTGTACGACGTTCCAGCTGCAACAAAGACTCCATTTGAGCGAAGTTCCCCTCCTGCAAAGACGCAACATCAATAAAGACCCGATGTCGACAAAGGCCGGGTTTACCCAAAGTATCGCGCTTTTTTCATCAAATAGACGCAAATTTGCGTTATCCTTATAACTTCCTAAACTAGACGTCCAGAGATGTCAGATCCATACCCTTCCAACGATGCCGAGGCAGATAGTCAGCCAGGCAAAAAGCACACCTCCCGCTCACTTCTCCAGCGAATAAAAGGCCTGCTGGGCCAGAACGAACCCGAAGACCGGGACGATATCCAGGAGATACTTTCTTCAGCGCACGATCGGGACATCATCGACGACGATTCCTATTCCATGATCGTCGGCTCCATTTCCTTCACCGAGAAAAACGTCAGCGACATCATGATCCCGCGTTCGCGCATGGATTTGCTGGATATCAGCAAGCCGCTGCAGGAACTGCTCCCTATCGTTCTCGATACGGCTCATTCGCGCTTTCCGGTATATGAAGAGGAAAAAGATAATATTATCGGCATCCTGCTGGCCAAGGATCTGCTGCGCTTCATCAACAATCCGCAAACCGATATCCGCAGTCTGGTCCGGCCGGCCAACTACATCCCTGAAACCAAGCGGCTGAATCAGCTGCTGCGGGATTTCCGCGAGAACCGCAATCATATTGCCATTGTGATTGACGAATACGGCAGCATTGCCGGCCTGGTCACCATGGAAGACGTCCTGGAACAGATCGTGGGCGATATCGAAGACGAATACGATGAAGATGCGCAAATGACCATCTTCCCGGAAACCGATACTTCGTGGCGCGTGATGGCCATCACCGATATCCGGCAATTGAACCAGACGCTGCAGGTTGCCATTCCCGAAGACGATTACGATACCATCGGCGGCTGGCTGGCGGCAGAGCTGGATCATATCCCGCAACGCGGCGACAGCCACGACTTCCAGGGATTGCGATTCCAGGTCCTGCGTGCCGATGCACGGCGCGCCTTGTGGCTGCATGTCAAACGTCTGTCTGCCATGAGCAGCAGTCATAGTAAAACAGAATCCTGAGAACATGGCCTGGCTCCTTCTCATCGCAGCTGGGGCCATTCATGCCCTGAGTTTTTCTCCCGACCCCCTGCCCGGCTGGACCTTGCCCTATATTCAGGTGCTGTCCATGGCAGTACCAGCGTTTATTGTCTTCAGCACAAAACATATCAGACGCGCGGCCCTGTCCGCTTTTGTCTTTAGCACCAGCAGTTTCTGTGTAGGCGTGTACTGGCTGTACATCAGCATGAACCATTTCGGCGGCATGGCAGCACCGCTTGCCGCTTTGGCCGTATTGCTTTTTGCGCTTTATCTATCGTTGTATGCCGCTCTTGCGGGGGCATGTACTGCCTGGCTGGGCCGTGATCTGAATGTCATGCGGGTGCCGCAAGCGCTGGGCCGCCCGCTGCTGTGGGCCTGTGCCTGGACGCTGGGTGAATGGCTGCGCGGTTTTATATTCACCGGTTTTCCCTGGAACAATATCGGCTACGCCCATACCAACAGCCTGCTGTCGGCCTGGGCTCCCGTCGCGGGCGTCTATGGCGTGGCCTTTCTGGCTGCGCTGGCCAGCGGGCTGGTTGCCTGTATTGTTTATTATGTGAAACACAATCGTCCTGGCATCATGGCGGCCATGGCCAGTGCACTGCTGGGCATGTTCATCGTCAGTTTTGCACTGTCCCGCATTACCTGGTTTGACAACCATGGCCCTGTCATAACGGTAAGGCTGGTGCAAGGCAATATTGCACAGCAGATGAAATTTGACCCGGCACAGTTGATGAGTTCTCTGCAAGCCCAGTTTGCACTTGCTACGCGTCCTGCGACAGACGCTCAACGGGCTCCCTCAGTGATTATTTTCCCCGAAACCATTCTGCCGACATTTCAGGACAGAATGGCGCCAGAGTTCTGGCAATCGGTTGTCGAGCTTGCCGATCAGATGGAAGCGACCCTGTTCTTGGGCACGCCCATGCACACGGTATCGGATGGCCAGGATCGCTATACCAACAGCGTGCTGACGATAGACAGCGATACATCGGTTTCAGCCCTGATGCAGGGCCGGCAAATACCGGTCTATGACAAACAACATCTGGTGCCGTTTGGCGAGTTTGTTCCTTTGGGTTTTCGCTGGTTTGTTGATGCCCTGAACATTCCACTGGGCGACTTTGACCGCGGCGGCCAGGGTCAGAAAAGCTTTGCCGTCCATAATCAGCGGTTCGCGCCCAATATCTGCTATGAAGATGTCTTTGGCGAAGAATTGCTGCCTGCCTTGCGTACCCAGGCAGACGGCACGCCAGGAGCCAGCATATTGTTCAACGTCAGCAATCTGGGCTGGTTTGGCAATACCTGGGCGCTAGGGCAGCATTTGCAGATCTCGCGCATGCGCAGTATGGAAACCGCAAGGCCCATGCTGCGCGCCACCAATACCGGTTCGACGGCGGCTATTGACGCCAAGGGCCGTGTATTGTCGCAATTGACCACGGCAACAGCCGGCATTCTGGATGTGCAGGTACAAGGCACACAAGGCCTGACGCTATACACCCGGGTTGGAAACGGATTGATCGTTGTCATCAGCCTGTTGGGTTTGATCATTGGTTTTATAAAAAAACGACGCACACGCGCTGCAGGATCCGGCACGTCCTGACGTCGTGCCCGGTAGCGGTAAGCAGGTGTGGCGATTGTTAGACGACGGCACCCAGGACCAACATCCCGTGCAACCAGCCTGCTTAATGGAAATTGCGGCTGCGCGTCTGCAATTGACCCAGCAAATGCGTCAAATTGACCAGCCGCTCCACAATCACATGTTGTACGCCGTTGGCTGACTGCCAGCGTCCGTAGGCACCCATCAGACGGGAAGTGAGCAGCTCCTTGCGCTGACGTTCTACCAACGCTGGCCGCACCAGCAGATTGATCTGCCCACATTCATCTTCCAGCGTCACAAAAACGACTCCCTTGGCCGTACCAGGACGCTGCCTGACCGTGACAATGCCGGCCGCACGCACCAGGCGCCGATCGGGTTGTTCCTGCAAGACCGCAGAAGAGGAAAACCGCATCTTGCTCAATGTGTCACGCAATAATTCCAGGGGATGACGCCCCAGCGTCAGGCCCAGCGAATCATAATCGGCCACCATCGACTGCCCTTCCGTGAGCAGCGTCAATTGCGGACTCACCGTTTCATACACAGGCGCCTCCCGCAGAATATCTTTATCGGGCACGCTGACAACCGCATCCCACAAGGCAGCCCTGCGATGACCGGCCAGGCTCTCCAGCGCATTGCCGGCAGCCAGCGCATTCAGGTCATGCCGGCTCAGGTCTGCGCGTCGCGCCAGATCGGCAACAGACTCAAAGGGAGCCTGGGCACGCGCCTGTACGATCCGTTGCGCCGCCGCCTCTTGCATTCCTTTAAGCTGATTCAACCCAAGCCTGACCGCCGGCTTGGGTTTGGACTGGGGCTGGCTGGAAAGACAATCAGAAATGTGTTCGGCGTGTTCTATCGCCAGTTCTGCAGTAGCTGTGTCTGCGGACTGGGCAGCGGTAAACTCCAGCGTTGCTTCCCAGTTACTGACCTGTACATCGACAGGCAGTATCTCTACCTTGTGCCGTTTGGCGTCCTGGATCAGCGTTGAAGCACTGTAAAACCCCATGGGCAGGCTGTTGAGCAGCGCGGCCAAAAAGGCCTGAGGCTCATGGCATTTGAGCCAACTGCTGGTATAGGCCAACAGTGCAAAGCTGGCGGCATGGCTTTCTGGAAAGCCGTACTCGCCAAACCCCTGGATCTGGCGGAAAATCTGCTCGGCAAACTCCCTTTTATAGCCTTTGCTCAACATGCCGTCGACAATTTTATTGTAGAATTTTTCCAGCCCCCCTTTGCGCTTCCAGGCAGCCATGGAGCGTCGCAGATCATCGGCTTCCCCTCCGGTAAAGCCCGCCGCCTTCATGGCAATCTGCATCACCTGTTCCTGAAAAATCGGCACACCCAGTGTGCGCTCCAGCGCCGACTCGACCTCTTTGCTTGGATAGCTTATCTCTTCGAGCCCCTGGCGTCGCCGCAGATAGGGATGCACCATCCCCCCCTGTATCGGACCGGGACGAATAATGGAAACCTCGATGACCAGATCGTAATAACAACGTGGCCGCAAGCGCGGCAGCATGGTCATTTGCGCACGCGATTCAATCTGAAATACACCGATGGTGTCGGCTTTGCAGATCATATCGTAAGTCTTGGAATCTTCCAGGGGGATGTCCTGCATTCGAAAAAAGGGCCTGTCGTATCGCAATGCCACAAACTCCAGCGCCCGGCGAATGACACTGAGCATGCCCAGCGCCAGCACATCAACCTTGAGAATACCCAGGGCATCCAGATCATCCTTGTCCCACTGCACCACACTACGGTTTTCCATGGCTGCATTTTCGATGGGCACCAGCCGGCACAACGGGCCGTGCGACATGACAAAGCCACCGGGATGCTGCGAAAGATGACGCGGAAAGCCCATGATTTTTTCTGCCAGATAAACCCATTGCATGGCAACAGACGAAGTCGGGTCCAGACCGCTCTCCTGCATGCGCGCCATCAGATTGGCACGGCCATCCCAGTAATGATAGGAACGCGCCACCGCCTCGATAATGATGGGATCGACGCCTAACGCCTTGCCCGTATCGCGCAACACACTCTTGACCCGATAGGTGATTACCACAGCAGTCAGCGCGGCGCGATCCCGGCCATATTTTTCATAAATATACTGGATGACTTCTTCGCGACGCTGATGCTCGAAATCGACGTCGATATCAGGCGGCTCATTGCGCTCCTTGCTGATAAAACGCTCGAACAGATTATTTCCCAGCACAGGATTGACTTCGGTAATACCCAGACAATAGCAAACAGCGCTATTGGCCGCCGACCCCCTCCCCTGGCATAAAATGCCCTGGACGCGGGCAAATTTCACAATGTCGTAGACCGTCAGGAAATAGGCTTCGTATTCCAGTTCGGCAATAAGCTGCAACTCATATTCCAGCTGGCGTGTGACGCTGTCAGGTATTTCATCCCTGAAACGATGCTGCGCCCCCGAATAGGTTTGCTGACGTAGATAATCTGTCGGGCTCAGGTTTTCAGGACAGATACCGCCAGGGTATTCATATTTGAGCTCTTTCAGATTGAACTGACATTGAAGCATCACCTCGAGGGTTTGCTCCAGGGCAGCGGGCGGATAGAGATTGGCCAGTGTCACCAACTGCCGCAAATGGCGCTCGGCATTGGCCGCGCGCGCAAAGCCGCACTCCTGCACACTTTTGCCTAGTCGGATCGCAGCCAGTGTGTCATGCACGGGTTTGCGTGAACGCACATGCATCTGCACCTGTCCGGTTGCCACCAACGGCACCCCGGTGGCCTCTGAGATCGCCATGAGCCTGCTCTTGTGAGCCGCATCCTGACCCTGGTGCAACAGCGTGAGCGCCAGCCAGCAACGCCCGGAAAATGCCTGTGCAACCCATTGTGCCTGGACCAGCATGTGCTCATAGGATGCGCCATACTCGGGCACCAGCAGCCCCAGACACTCCGGCAGGTTCTGCAAATGGGTCAGAGAAGGATCGGCAGGACTGGTAATGTCGCTGGTCGTCAAATAATAATTGCCCTTGGTGGCACGCCGTCGCCCCAGGGTAATGAATTCGCACAAATTGCCATAGCCCTGACGGGTTTGCGCAAGCACGATCAGTTTCAGGTCGGGTGAATGTTCACCTGTATGTAGAGAAAAAAACGCACCCACAATTAGTTTCAAAGGCAGGCGCAATGGCGTTTCGGCGGATGGTACTGTCGATAGCGCCGACCCCGCCGATAACGATGACGATCCCAACGCCGATGGCGATCCAGCGGACGCAACGGATGAATTGGATAAGGCGGATGATGGCGTCTGCGACAGCTGCGATAACCACGCTGGCAAAGACGGCAGTGATGGCGCGGCCTGCGCCGCATCGGCTTGCCCCGGCACGTAGCCTGCCTTTTCCAATGCGTTCTTTTTCCTGCGTTCCGCTTCTTCCAGGATGGGCTTGTTCAGTCTTTCTACTTCCGCGTGGGCGCGCACCACGCCTGCCACGGAACATTCATCTGTCATGGCCAATGCCATATAATTGAGCTCGAACGCCTGCTGTACCAGCTCTTCGGGATGAGACGCGCCCTGCAGAAAACTGTAATTGCTCTGGCAATACAGTTCGGCATAGCGGGGCAGCGCGTATGAAGAAAAAGAAGGCGTCGTCATGACCTGGTCCTGTTACCCGAAAACCCCGTGCAGAAACCAGCGCCAGTGACCATAGCGCTCACGAAACAGCCAGTAGCGTACGCCGGTATTGTCTTCTGCAACAAAATAGTCTCTGAGCGCCCACCCTTCCCACCAGCCATCCTCGATTCTTTCGGGACCCTGCACAATACGTAATGGTGACCCATACCAGGGACGATGCTTGCGCACAGACAGGAGCAGCGGTTTTTCCAGCAACCAGCAAGGCCGCGCCACACCTTCGACAACAGGCCCGGCGATGCAAGCGGTGTTTGCCGGCCTCCACTGGTTTGCAACTTCGGGGCGATGATCGGCGACCGGCGCAGGCACCAATACCCGATCATGTCCGAGCCTGGCCAGAATGATTTCAAGGACCCGTTGACGATCCTGAGGCGTTCCCCCGCGCTCAGGAAACAGATCGTCGGCAACCGGCGCCGTCTCCTGCACTCTGGCAGCCTCAAGAGTCACGGCAATAATGGGCGCAGCCAGTTTGAGATGATGCAAATGCTCCTGCAACAAGCGCATCAGGTGGGCTGGATCCCGGGTGGGAACAGCGGTAGCCAGTTCCACCCGGGATGGTTCGCGTGCATGACGACCACGCTCATGCTCAAGAAGCAGGACAAGTTGTGTGACCGCCCGCTGATGCCCCGCCAGCCAGCCGCAAAGCTGCTCGATCAGCCGGCCGGCCACCCTACCAACGGCTTCTGCATATTCAATTCGTTCAACCAGTTCGATCCGCCCCTGAAACTGCAGCGGTGCGACAACCCATTTGAATATTTCGGGTGTATTCCCGTAGGCGGCATCAAGAACCTGCAAAAGCTGCCGGCTGGTGCGCCGCTGCAACCCGGCGCGCGGCAGTGACCGCATGGCCCCCAGGGTGGCGCAGCCAATGCTGCCCAGCCAGGCTTCATAAGGATGCGCGGCCGGCAACGACCCGACTGGCAAAGCGTCCAGTCGGCGCATCTGGGTGCCTGGTTTCAGACAGCGGCGCAAGCGCGCGCACGCGCAGGTCGCCAGCAACCAGGCGCCGCCAGCCGTTGTGGCAATCGCGCAGCTTGCACTCAGGCAGAGACCATGCAAGGTACCCTGGATACGTCGGTAAAGCCGCTGGATGCCGCCAAAAAGACTCAGACTGGCGGTGACATCCAGCAACAGGGTATCCCGTTCCCCCAGCGCGAGCTCGGGTGTGTACTGCAACAGCGCCAGCGACGTCGCCTGGATTGCCGAATGATGAATATGCTCATCGTATTCGGTCAGAACGGCCTGGGGACACAGGGTATTGACGCCGCTGATGCGCATGCCCGGTTGCACACCCGCCGCCCGGGCAGCAGGCGAACACACCCGAACCTGGCCATGATCAATCACAACGGCCGCTGTGTTGCGCCAGTCAGGGCAGAGTGTGTCCAGCGTGGGGTGTAGCAGATGTACGGCTATCCATGTTCGCATGGCGGGACTCGGTAAAAGCAGCAGAAGAGGAATCGGCAGCGACCCCAGGATAGAGGCCCCTACCGGATGCATCCGGATAAAGTGAGATATGGACAGGATGTTCTCTGACACTGCCACGACGTTTGACAATATGCACGTGAAGCCCCCTGGGCACCGGGTGCAGCGCAAGCCGCAAGGGCGCCGGGGAGGATTGTCGGGCAGCGGACAGCTCCCGAACCAGTACGAATAACGTGTCACCCTTTTGCGCCGACAATTGCAAGCGACGCAGGGCGCCATCGCGCAGAGCATGTTGCCATAACACCAGCGCCGCAAAAGCCCCGCTGTTCAGAATATGTTCGGCCGCCCACAGGGCATCGGCAGTACTTTGCGGAGAGAGCCAGAGCAGGCGGGAAGTTGCGACCCCCCAATGCGCCCACGCACAGGCCTGCGGCGCATACGGTGGCTGAATAAGCACAATGGGCCGTTGCTCGAGGCTGGCGCTTTCCAGGCCCGCAGCCGTTGAGGCATGATGCAACTGACGCACCCTGTGCCCGCAAAAAAAAGGCTTGAACAACTGGATCTCCCCAATACCGGCACGAGGCGTCATGACCTCGATCAGGTTGCCCAGGGGCCAGCCGCCACCGGGCAATTGGGCCGATATTTCAGGATAGCCGGTATTGGCGTAAAGGCCTGGGGAACGGGCAATTTGCGACGCTCGCCACAGCGAGGGATGAATGCGCTCCGGCGCAGTCAGGATAGAAGGCGCGCCAGCGCCCTGTCCACCCTGTTGCACCGGCATTTGTTCGGCGGATATCCCTGAAAAAGGCGCTTCTGGAAAGAGTACCCCGCAAGCGGACGGCCCGGCCAGGGAACCTGAGCGCTCCGATAGGTGTGAAACACACGCAACATCTTCGGGTACGGCTTCAGAGTTGCTTTCGGAGTTGCTTTCCGGCAGACGGCCAAAGCGGGAGCCCGGTGTCGTTTCAGCGATTGTTTTGGAGGGTCTTTGCGCTGTGTTTTTCATCATGGCAATTCCTTTTAATACTGTATAAGTATACAGTATTTTTAAAATTGCCATCCTTCGGAAAACCGAGGTGCTTGATCAAAATCGTCTACATAACAGTGCAGATGCATTACACTTAATGTGTTGCTCTTTTTCTCTTTACTCTCAGGAATGACTTATGAAAATGACCTCTTCCCTGCTTTTTTCACTGTTTATCATCGTACCAGGCATGGCCGCTGCACAATCGAATCATCAGCAGGAAGCCCAGGCCATCAATGAGGCAAAAGTGACGCTTGCGCAGGCAGTGCAAACGGCCGAATCAGAAACCGGCGCCAAAGCGGTCGAAGTGGATTTTGACCGGGAAAACAACGTCTGGTCATATGAAGTGACAACCCTCAAGCCCGGCACCAAATATGAACTGGTCATCGATGCCAATACAGGCAAGGTTATCTCCCGCAAGGAAGAACAAAAGCAATAATGGCCAGGCAGGCAACGACACCGGACCCAGCGTCCTAGCGGCCAATAATCGCCGCCTGCTCATCGCCTGCCTTCAAATGCAAATCTGAATACGGATCCTCCTGCTCGATATTGATGCGCATGCGGATGGGTTTTATATTGCCGAAAATAGTGGCAAAGGGCGTATCCTTGGCATCGTTGCCACGTGCAATAACCACCAGACTATCGGGCGGCGCCAGCCGTGTGGGGTCAAACTTGATCCATCGCCCGCCCAGGTACGCCTCAAAAATCGCGTGAAAATCCTGAGGGGGCTCTTCAAAATATACATAGCCCACGCAAAAGCGGGCAGGTATATTCAATGCACGGCAAAACGTGATGGCCAAATGAGCAAAATCCCTGCATACGCCTTTGCGCTTTTCAAATACATCGGCGGCTGAAGTAGTGGAATCTGAATACCCCACTTCATATTGAATATTTTCCTGTATCCAGTCAATGATTGATTCGACCAGTACGATGCCATCGCCCTGGGCGCAGAAAAGAGCCTGCACCTGGGCTGAGAGTACATCCGATTCACAATACCGGCTTGGCCGCAAGCAGGGAATGGTTTTCTTTGGCAGACGCCCGATGGGATAAATGGCGGCCTCGGACGCTCGCCTGGCATTGTTGGTAACGACGCTGACCGTGTAATCGACATTGATCGTTCCTTCCCTGGCAGGAAACGAAACGAAGCGTCCGCCCACGGCATCAATATTTTTTTGAAAATGCACAGGCGTCTTGCTCCCATTGCCGTCGATATAATCCACACTCAGGCACTCTTCCAGAATCAATTGGCTTTTTTTGGAAACCAGCATATTCAGAAAAAACTCACTTGCCGAAAATATCTCATATTCCAGCGAGGTTCTAATTCTTGTTACCAGCATCCCAGTACTCCATTTATGTAAATGATCCGGCAGACCACTGCCGACCCTGTGAATCTAACCAGCTTACATGAAAAGAAGCAACCAGCGAGTTTGCGGACGCAGACTATTGCGGATTCCTGGGAAAACACCCATATGGGGCGTGTGTGTGCCCGATATGGGAATGCTATAGTTCAGCCTGCAGTGCTGTGCGAGGAGCCACGATTGCGCCTTTGATGCCATGCTTGTTCATGGCCTCCTGGATGAACCCACTTCTTTTCATATCTTCTACAAATTCTGCCAGGTACCCCAATGCTTGGGATCCTCGGCTGCGTGGTACCCCCATTGCCTGGCAGATAGTCATGAAGCTGCCTGGGATCAAGCGCAGGCCGGGATGCTTCAATGCGTCGGCTTCCAGTTGCTGACGAACGCCTGCAGCGACATCCGTATTTTCACTCAGAAACGTTTCAACTACAGTCGGGGACGTGAGCGCGCGCGTGATTTCGGCCCGCTTGAGCTCACGGCTAAGGAACAGGTCGTATGCGCTACCCTTTCCGACCGTAACGCGGATACCCTGCTGGTCAACAGCCTCCAGCGAGTCAATGGCCGATTCTTCTCTCACGAGATAGGCGCCTTCAATGTGGATGTAGGCAGCGGTGAAGGCGATTTCTGCCGCACGCATGGGATCGATGGCAAAAAACCCGATATCCGCTTTCTCGCCGGATACGGTTTCAACAGAGCGGCCAGCGCTCTCCAGTACAACGAGGTCCAGGGGAACGCCCAGCCGGTCGGCAAACGCGTGAGCCAGGTCAACAGATATTCCGGTGGCATTACCTTGATGATCGCGTCCGGCAAGGATGGGATTGCCAAGATTAATAGAGGCTCGCAGTCGGCCAGTAGGCGTGAATGCAGCGATAATAGCAGAATCAGTTTTCATAGGGTAGGAAAATAATTGATGATGTTTCAGACATTGTAACGGGCAGAATGTCCGCCGCAACACAGGTTAATACGGGTGGGTTCAAGCGTGTCGTCAAACCACGCGTTGATGGCGGCCAATCTTTCTCCCACATAAAAAGGTTCACCGGATTCGTGCAGCCTCATGCCCAGATCATGGCCCGGAACCAGCAAGGTATCGGGAACACGTTTCCAGATATCCCATATCCGTTTCAGGGTATCTGCGCTGGCCTGTGCATCGCAGGTATCATTGACACTGCCGGACAGAAGTTCCGCCCGGTTCTTGGCGGCATCCCCGGTAAAAAGAATCGCCTGGTCCGGTAGGTCGACATAGAACAGCAGATGACCCGGGGTATGTCCCGGTGATGCAATGGCTGTTATACCGGGCAAAAAAGTGTCTCCGTCCTGCACACGCCGGACCTTGGGCGAATGTGCCAGTTCACGCACGTACAGTTCCGGCAGAGGGTTGAATCCCGGTGGCTGCGCAGATGCCCAGGACAGTTCTTTTGCACCTATCCATACCGTCGCATTGGGAAACAGAACGAAATTGACTGCGTGATCATAATGCGCATGCGTCAAAACCACATCCGTGATTTCCTCCGGTGATACGCCACGACTTTTCAGTTGCTGCTCCAAAAAATGACGGACGCCGAAAGCCCCCACATCCACCAAGATTTTGTGTTGTTCACTGCGTAGCAGGGTTGTTGTACTCCAACCCAGGCCACCGTTGCAAACGGAGCGTCCGGGATAGCCTTGCACCAATACGTCTACCTTGTACATGATTCACTCCGCCTTTATGTTGGCATCAATAATGAGCTTGCGATATCTATCCAAATCGGCTTTGATCTGCGCAGCGAACTCATCCGGTGTGCCTGCGATGATTTCGTTGCCACCCTCTTTCCCCAGGCGCTGAATGACGTCGGGCTGGCCGGATGCATAAACAACGGCTTCATGCAATTTTGCAATGATCTCGGGGGGAGTACCGGCAGGCGCCAGCAAGCCTTGAAATTGCGTAATGTCAAAGCCCTTGTAGTCGAGTTCCTGCATCGTCGGGATATCAGGCAGGGCTTGCGCCCGTACCGGACCGGATACCGCATAACCTCGTAATTTTCCCGACTGGATGTGTGGCGTCGCTGTCACAACCGTGTCAAACGTGAAAGTGAGCAGTCCGCTCAGGATATCAGTCAGCGCTTGCGCGTTGCCCTTGTAAGGTACATGAGTCATTTTCGTATGCGTCATGACAGACAACAGTTCACCAGCGAAATGCCCGCCCGCACCGATTCCGGCTGACCCGAAAGTGACCTCATCGGGCTTTTCTTTTGCCTTGCGGATCAGGTCGTCGACACTGGCAATGGGTGATTTTTCGGGTACCACCAGTACGTATTGGTAACGTGTGATCTGGCTGATAGGAGCCAGATCGACAACCGGATCATAGGGCGTTTTTTCATACAGCGATGGATTGACAACCAACGGGCCGCTGGCAGTCAGCACCAGCGTATAGCCGTCCGCCGGTGCCTTGGCGACGACATTCGTACCGATCATGCCGTTCGCCCCCGGCTTGTTCTCCACAACAAAGCTTTTCCCAAGGTGCTCCGACATTTTCTGGGAAATAATCCGCGCCGTAATATCCGCTGCACCACCGGCAACATAGGGAACAATCACGCGAACGGGTTTGGCGGGGTAATCGCTGGCAATTGCCGGTAAAGGAATCATGGTTGCCGCGACCAAGGCTGCTGAAAACATCGAAATCTTCATGGTTATGTCTCCTGTGATACTTAGTCAAGCAGATTGCGACGGTGTTTTTGCGTATTGCTGCAACAGACGGAGTACATCGGCGTCGATAGTGATGCCTTCGGACGTCTGGCGCCTCAGATTGTTCAGTTCAATCTCTCCTGGCTGGATAACCGGACGTGACTGGTCTGCGGCCGGACTGTCATGCAAAATGGAGGCAAAATCATTCATACGTTCTGTCAGCCACTGCGTTGATCCGAGCTTGCGCGTGTCAATCAGAATAAAGAAATGCCCCAGGTTCTGTGGCTCATCGGGAGAATCAACCCAGGATTTGACATGCGTCAGATAGGCGGCATTCGATAACAAACCCGCGAACAAATCCACCATCAGCGCCAGACCATATCCCTTGTGCCCACCGATAGGTAGCAGGAATCCGTCCAAGGCTTCTTTGGGGCTATGAGTTGGCTTGCCCGAGGCGTCTGTTGCCCACGTGTCCGGGATATCGCTGCCGGCCTTGAGCGCATTGCGAATTTTGGCGCGAGCGACAACGCTCATGGCCATATCAAGCAGGAAGTGATTGCCTGCCGGATTGGGCACGGCAAAGCCAATGGGACTGTTGCCAACCCGCGCGTCTGTTCCCCCCCAGGGTGCAATCGTGGTCGTGGCATTGCTGCCGATGATACTGGCAAAGCCGGCTTCTGCGGCAATCAGCCCATATGGCGATATCGGGCCAAAATGATTGCTTTGTCGTGCGAATGCCATTCCGATACCACAATCCTGCGCAGCCTCCATGGCTGCCCGCAGCGCGTGCATGCCGACCAGCGGACCGATGCCGTTATCACCATCTACCAGGCGAAGACCGGCAGCCGGTTTCTGGATCGTAATATGTGCATTTGCATTGATGCCGCCCACCTGAATGCGGGAACCATAGGATTCGATCCGACTCAGGCCATGCGTGGAGAGCCCAAACAGATCCGCCATTACCAGAATGTTCACCACATCTGCCGCGTTTTCGGGCGTCAGCCCCAGGTTCTGAAAAGCGGCAACGCCGAGCGCGGTCAATTCATCTTGCGGGACAATAACTTTGTTATTTGTTCTGTTGTTCATACGGGTTTCCTAAAAATAAAAGATGACTATTCGACCGAAAGCCTGGCGCTATGCACCACTTGGCGCCAGCGACGCTCTTCAGAATTGATAAAGGCTGCGAACTGCTGCGGGCCTGCGCCAGATATCTCGCTAGCGTCATATTCCATGCGCCGGCGCACTGACGTCGATTGCAATGCCACAAGCGCGGACTTGTGCAAACGTTCGACGACGCTCTCCGGTGTTCCGGCGGGCGCCAGCAGACCAAACCATTGGGAACTTTCAAAGCCTGGATAACCCGCTTGCTCAACCGTTGGAATATCAGGAAGAACGGCAAGACGTTTTCTGGAGCCCACGGCAATGATTTTTATTTTTCCTGCCTGCGCAGCTGGCAACAAGCCTGGTGTGCCTGCTGCCGCAGCATCAATAAAGCCGCCAAGAAGATCATTCAATTGCGCTCCTGTACCTTTGTAAGGAACATGGACCACATTGATTCCCGTCGCTGTCTTGAGCATTTCAAACGCAAGGTGACCTGCACTGCCATTGCCCGCAGAACCGTAATTCATGACTCCTGGCTTGGATTTGGCAAGCGCCACGAATGACGACAAATCCGCCGCATCAACACCGTTGCCCAGTGCAAAAACCATTGGAAGCTTGGCCAGCAGCGTGATTGGCGCAAAATCCCGACGAGGATCATATGGCAGCTTTGGGATCATGGACGGATTGACAGCCAATGTGCCGACATGCCCCAGAATCAGGGTATAGCCATCAGATTTGGCGCGAGCCACTTCCGTTGTCGCAATCATTCCCTGGGCACCACCTTTGTTCTCTACGACAACTTGCTGTCCCAGATCCTTGGACATTTCTGATGCGACCGCCCTGGCGACGACGTCAGAGCTTCCTCCGGGCGCGTACGGAACAAGCAGGCGAATGGGTCGTTCAGGCCAGGTCTGCGCATGTGCTGCGGCAACAGGCAGAAAAAACAAGGTACTACTTAAAAGGCACAACAGGGACTGGCTGAACGAACGTTTTTTTCTCATTGGAAGATCTCCTCTGCGGTATCGCGTCTTATGAATTTTGCTATGCGATATGATAGATAGAGGTTGAATATGAAGTAAAGTGCAAAAATTCGATTGATTATTGATGAAAACGCATGAAATTTGATTTGATAGATTTACGAACATTCCTGGCAGTCGCCGATCTTGGCAGTTTCCGTGCTGCATCAGAAGCATTGCATTTGTCGCAGTCCGCCCTCTCGCGTCGCATAGACAAACTGGAAGCGGCCCTGGGCGTGCAGCTTCTGCTGCGTACGACACGCAAAGTCGAATTGACAACAATCGGTCGTGGCTTTGTTCCCCGAGCGCGCAACGTGCTCAATGAACTTGAAAATGCGCTTGTCGGTATACAGGAAGTGTCAGAGCGTCTGTCAGGACTGGTGACCATCGCCTGCGTCCCTTCGGCTGTGGCCTATTTCCTGCCAGGCGTCGTTCGCACATTTCATGAGCGGTATCCCCGCATCAGTATTCGCATTATTGATGAGTCGTCGTCACAGGTTTTGACGGCAGTCGCGCGAGGCGAAGCCGACTTTGGCCTGACTTATATTGGCGTGAATGATGCGGACATTGATTTCACCCCGCTGCTTGAAGAACCTTTTGTTGTCGCGGTTCGGCGAGATCATCCCCTGGCGCAACAGAAGACGGTCGATTGGGCCGACTTGAGCACATACGAATATATCAGCCTTGCCCAGGGCAGCGGAAACCGCTTTTTGATTGACCAGGCGCTGGCACATGGCGGGGTGCGGCCGCGCCATTTTTGCGAAGTGCAGCATGTGCCTGCTTTGGTAAGTATGGTGGAGGCAGGATTAGGTGTGGGCGTTGTTCCACGGCTGGCGATGCCCGGTATGGAGCATGCGTCGCTGGTGAGCTTGCCGCTATGCAACCCGCAAGTGACCCGCAGCATAGGATTGATTCACAGGCGAACCAAGGCGCTGAACCCAGTTGTCAAATTGTTCTACGATTTGTTGGTGAGCAGTGCTCACACGCGTTGATCGAGCATACCCATAGTAAAGGAGGGATGCCGAATTTATTCTTATAAAATTCATGACAATCCGTCCCTCCTGCATGCGCTTGAACGCAGCCGCCTGCGCCGGCAAGCACTGGATTGGTATGCGATCTGATAGCGCAAGGTTTGCCCGATAGCAGAAAATTGCCCGCGCGGGGCTGACAAGGCTGCCAATATGCAAAGCGATATCAATCGCCCTGATTATTGATAAGAGACAGAAAAATATAAACCCCCGGCATCGCGCAATAAACGGATCATGCTGGCACTTGCCAGCACGCCAATCAGAAAGCGCAATACCGGGGCGGGAATTCTTCCACAGGTACGGGTTCGAACCGTAAACCTCCTCGTGAAGTACTCGGATACTCTACCAGTTGAGCTACCTGTGGATTTCCTATTCTCCGGTAAACCGGCGCCCGCATCAACTCAAAACGAGAGTGTAAAAATATATAACAGAAATGCCCGTTGCCGCCTTCGAACCAGACTTTTCTGTGCCACCCCGATACCTGGTGTTTTTGCATGCTTGGCGTCATCCGCGGCTAACGTCAAGCATGCAGATAGAACGCGCTGTTCTGGTCCGCCCCCACCCGAGAGCAATCCCAAGTTTGAACGCAGTGGCAAGCCTTGCCTTCCGAATGCTCATTACACACCTGTTGACCACATTTAATCCGCTGACCGATCCATACCCTGGTATTGTCAATTGCTACGAACCATTGAACACACCCTCTTTGCGCAGCAGGTCGGAAACCCAATGCTGAAATATGCGGATACGCGCAGGCACATTGCGCCGCCGGGCATAAAGAAAAGTCAGTGGCATGGATGGCGCACGAAATTGCGGCAGCACTTCAATCAGTTCTGCAGATTCAAGCAGATCGCGCACATCAAATGCCGGAATCTGGATCAGCCCCATTCCGGCAAGCGCGGCAGCCAGATAGCCTTCCACGTTATTGACCGAAATCACACTGTTCATGGCGACCGCATTCGGTTTGCCGTGAACCACGTATTCCCAAGCCGGCATGGCTATCGGAAACCGCGAGGCATAGTTCACCACCTGATGCGCACCCAATACGTCAGGTGTTGCGGGAGTGCCCATGCGTGCAAGATAAGCTGGGCTGGCACAGGTGATAATATCGATATCACCGAGTTTTCGGCAAATCAGATCGGAGTCGCTCAATTCCCCCACCCGTATGACGCAATCGATGCCTTCGGAAACAAGATCGACCATGCGATCGGTCATGCTCACTTCCAGTTCGACGCCAGGGTGCATCGCGATCAACGAAGGTAGCGCGGGGATGATGATGCGTCGGCCAATGCGACTGGGCATATCGATCCTGAGCCGACCTGTCATTTGCTGTGAGTCCGGATGAAACATCTGCTCGGACGCTTCGATCGCATCCACGATTTCACGCGCAGTCTTGACAAACTGTGTCCCCTCGAAGGTGGGTGTCATACGACGCGTTGTACGGCGCAAAAGCTGAACGCCCAAGCGATCTTCCAGCTCCTGTATCAGAGTGGAAACCGTCGAGCGCGGCAAACGCAGCGCTTCGGCCGCACGCGTGAAATTGCCGCTTTTCATCACCTGGATGAAGGCCTGCATTTGCCTGATCTTATCCATGAGTACGCTATTGTTCGTGAATACTGACGTAAGACGTCAACAATAACAGCTTTATTTGAAATTTGCGATCAATTAATCTGTATGACAAACGTGGCAATACGTCGCGTCCCAAATCCAGAGGAAAAACATATGTCCCGAAATACAATTGAAGGAAAAGTGGTTCTCATTGCAGGTGGCGCAAAAAACCTGGGCGGACTACTGGCACGCGAATTCGCGCAGCACGGCGCAAAAGCCGTAGCCATTCACTATCATGGCAGTCAGGCCAAGTCAGCAGCCGACCAGACGGTTGCAGCAATCGAACAGGCCGGCGCCAAGGCAGTTGCCTTCCAGGCTGATCTGACCAGCGCGGCCGCCATCGAAAAACTGTTTGCCGACACCATTGCTGCAGTGGGGCGACCGGACATTGCCATTAACACAGTGGGCATGGTTCTTAAAAAACCAATGGCAGAAGTCACGGAAGAAGAATTTGATCAGTCCAGCGCAGTGAACGTTAAATCCGCCTTTTTCTTTCTCAAGGAAGCAGGCAAGGCGGTCAATGATAATGGCAAGATCTGCACCTTGGTCACCTCTCTGCTGGGCGCCTATACGCCTTTTTATTCAGCCTATGAAGGACTGAAGGCCCCCGTGGAACACTTCACACGTTCAGCTTCAAAAGAGTTTGGTGCTCGAGGCATTTCGGTTACCGCCATCGGCCCGGGCCCCATGGACACGCCGTTCTTTTATCCGGCCGAAGGCAAAGATGCGGTGGAATATCACAAGACAGCCGCAGCCCTGTCACCCTTCTCTAAAACGGGCCTGACGGATATTGAAGATATCGTGCCATGGGTCCGTTTCATGGTGTCTGAAGGCTGGTGGATGACCGGCCAGACCATTTTGGTCAATGGTGGTTACACCACAAAATAATAGCTCGCCAACCTGAACTGCAGCCCAATGACCGGTGGCCCAAAAGCCGAACACTGAGCCGGTTTTTGGGATCAGCTCGATCCTCAATGAAAACGAAACCCAGAGATCACTGGATCGGGTGCAAAGAGACCAAGCCGCCAGACACAGAAAATAGCCTGCCGCAAACATACTATGCTGCCTGTCATAATAAAACAGCAGGCCCTCTATCTCCCGGCCATGTCTGCGGAACAGATGCCAGAGGAGAATTTGCTGCCTCTGCGGACGCAAAAAAAAGATATCTGTATAAGCGTCAGCCATTGGAAAATCAAAAACAGCACACCAACATCGGAAGTAAAAAAAACGACCTCGCATATGGCGCTGCACTGCGCTTCATTAACATGACACCAACGCGGCCCGGCGATAAGCGGCTGCCCGCCTGGCTGCAGACCAACACATAACACATCGATTCAGCGCATGGAACAGCTGCTAGGCCAATTTACCGGGACAAAGTCGATTGACGACATTTATTGTTATGTTATAACATATCATAAATTACCACTACATACAGGATAGTCAATGCCATGAGTATTTCATCCAAGTTAATCCAGATCGCAGTATTTTCTTGCGCACTTAACGCAAGCGCCGGCGCCCAGACGCATTCGCACGACCACGGTCATTCACACGATCACGCGCATGGCGCCGAGACAAATAAAAAAACTGCGGCAAAAGGTTTTTTTGCGGATACCGATGTCAAAGATCGCAGCCTGTCTGATTGGGAAGGAGACTGGCAGTCCATGTACCCGCTGCTGCAAAACGGCGCGCTCGATAAGGTAATGACGCATAAGGCAGAACAGAAAAAAGACAAGACGGCAGACGAATACAAACAGTACTACGAGGCCGGATACAAGACCGACATTAATCGCCTGGTCATCAAGGATGACACCTTCACCTTTTATCAAAACGGGAAAAATTACAGCGCCCAGTATAAATACGATGGCTACAAGATCCTGACTTACAAAGCCGGCAACCGGGGAGTGCGCTACCTGTTTACCAAGCAACAAGGCGAAGCACAAGCGCCAGGATTTATACAATTTAGCGACCATATCATTGCCCCGAAAAAGGTCAGCCATTTTCATATTTACTTCGGCAATGATGGCCACCAGAAGTTAAGTGAAGAACTGCACAACTGGCCTACCTACTTCCCGTCGGCATGGAAATCCAAAACCATTGTTCACGACCTGATGCACCATTAAGATGGCAGCCGCCCGCCACACTACCCTGCCCAGGGCTATGGCGGGCCCAGATCAACACCCGGCACCCTTTGGCATGGCTTGGTTCCTCCAAGGCTACGCCGCTTCCTTCCAGCCTGTGTTTATGTCCTCAAAAACAAGTTTTTTTTCCGGAGCTTCTGTGTCGAATTCGATGAGTCGCTTCAGGACTTCACAAACAACCTCATTGCCGTCAAGCTGTGCCAAGTATACGAACTTGACAAGGCGTTGTACTGCGATCGGAATTTTACCTCGACGCTCCCATAGAGAAACGGTCTGTTCGGACGTGCCGACGATCAGGCCCAGGCGAGCCTGAGACAAGCCTAGCTCCTTTCTGAGAAAACGCAGCTCGGCGCCTGTCAACTGTGCCTTGCGAGCCAAAGCGCGGCCGATCACCTGATGAAGCTGATCGGAGTCAGGTATTGATACCGCTTTTTCACCGTGGATTACTCGCTCTGTATAAGCGTTGGACAGCCATACGTTACTCAGTCCGGACTCTGTATAGTGATACATATTGTTCACCGTAAAAAACGGTAATAACCGCTAGATAATCGCCATTTTCTTCACGTTCAAGAGTGACGGAAATATTAATTTGATCTCCTGCGTAGCGATGCTGCAAGGTACATTTGACCGTGCGCCATGGATGGTCAAATGTGCGGGTTCCACAATATGCCCTTTTCGAATACACATATAAACCAGGGTATATCATGCGGAAATAGAGATAGGTATTAAAATTAAGGTCAGTGTGCACAACTGGTTTCCCGTTCATGGCGTAAAGCCGTCGTCGTGCGTATGGGTCTAGGAATTTTGAGAATTACCGGCTGTAAGGTTTTAGCCCTATGCGGTTGGAATGGAGTGATTAATCAAATTTGGTGAATACCATCCCCGTTTATGGGGTATAGTCCAAAAACAAAAAAGGCTAGCGACAAATTACGCTAACCTATTGATATCTATGGCGGAGCGGACGGGACTCGAACCCGCGACCCCCGGCGTGACAGGCGCTCAATTCAAGCGTCGCACACCCCTGCAGGGCGTACTCCTTGTACCAACTGAACCTGCTGAGAATGTAGAAATAGAACATTAAACCATTCTCAAACAGGAAAATTATGGCGTCAATCGTCCCATATAAAGGAAGTTGGAAATGCCAGGTGCGCAAGAAAGGCTACCCATCACAAACCCGAACATTCCCCACCAAGAAAGAGGCAGTCGCATGGGGTAAGGTAATACACACGTTGACCGTGGCGAGTGGTGACAAACCGTCCCTTGGGTCCCCCGTTACGGTAAAGCTCATATCTGTGATGCGAATCACACTTCGCTCGAACACGTCATCCCGTGCCTTAGCAATTCGCTCCCGCACCCGCTCTAACGCCTTCTCTGCCTCGATTCGTTTCTTTCCCGCCTCTTGCAGTTCAACGAATTGTTTCTCTAGCGTCGCGTACTTCTGTACGGCTGAGGCTGCGTGGGATTCTTCGATTTCAAATTGATTTGCAGACATGTGTATTCCTATTTAGTGTATTTGTTGGCTGGCTTCATATTCCAGACCGTGGCCTGTGCCTTGCGCTTGCTCGGCGGCAGGTTATCGTCGCTATAAGTGACCATAGTCGTTCCCCCGCTATGGTGTAAACGTGCGAGTGCCTTCTTAGCCTCATTCACCAATCCCCGCGCCTGATTCGGGCTGTATTGCGTATTTGGCGCGGGGGCCAGGCCGTGTGCGTCCATGTAGCCCATTGGGTCCTTCTCGGCGTACGCTGGATCGCGACGGGATGCGCCTGTAGGGCTGTTGAGATAATTACTCATGTGATTCCTTAGATTGATTGGTTCTTGCCATTGGCAATTGGATGGTGCTGTCATGGGACAGAAAACTAGAGCGAGGCAGTTCAAGTCATGAAAATTTTGCTATCCATTTTTAGGGTCGGAGGCTAAGCCCATCCGAGTTTTTTCAACAGCGCGAGAAAGTCCGGGTCCCTCGCCATTTGGTGCAATCGCTGGGGTTCTATCTCTTTCACAAGGTCGTGGGCGTCGACGAGCAGATGAGGAACTATCAAACGTACTCGGCCAGTCGGGAATTGTTCAGCTAAGTATTTCCCGATTTCGTACCGAAGGCATTCCCCGAATTTCTCACGCTTGCTACGTTCATGTTTATCAAGCCAGCCATCTCGGGTTTGCTTTGCTGGGGGCGCTATGCCCTGTCGGATTAACGTAAAGTCCGCTTTATTTCGAGACAGGGTACAGTCGTAGCAGTTATTGTTTACGACACGCCTACGGTGGCTCTGACAGCGTTTGCAGGGATTTCCGGTGTAGTAGGATCGACCGGCAATGAATGCGTCCCACCGATCACCATTGCTCACCCTGACCCGCAACGCTTCCTTGAAGGCATAATCTACCTTGCACACTTGGTACTGTCGTTTGTTCAGGTACTGTGCCCTGGGCTGTATACCGTGGCGGATAAAGCGCGGATCGGGTTTTCTTGAAAGTTTTATTGGCATGCCAACGAAGCAACCGCAGCCTTGTGGGCTACAGCATCAGGTCGATACAGCCGAGGACGGAATGTATCCGCAATACCGCGAAGGGGATGCGTTAGTGAAGGCTCTACAGACACTGTGCTCGCGTTATGACTGTGTATAGATGCTTTTAATTTCCCCTCGATACTTGCGAGTTGAACGGCTGCACGGGTTTCCTCGCCCTTGTGATAACTGGCCGGCTTGCCCTGTCCTGCGAATTGGAAGTACTGCCCAACTAACGTCTCATTCTCCAACAGCCCGGACTTTATCAACTGATTGACAAGGCGTCTCACGTTGTCCGGACGTTTCCCATGTAATTTTCCGTACCAGCTCGCTAGCTGTGTGATACCAGGAAAAATGCCCCGTCGGTGGTTTCGAAACTGTAGAACGAAGTTCGCGAACTCTCGGACCTCTGAGCGTAGAGATTTTAGAATCGTCTCCCGGATGATCGTCACCTCTTCGTACCAAAGGGGAGTCTGCACGTCATTCTCAGGGAGCTGCCCCATCTGCAATAATTCACCTGTCTGGGTATCCAGCAAGATCGGCACTATGTAGCTAGTTTGAAATTTCCGGCCTTTTCTGTATGCTACCGGCAGTTTCCGGCTTACTTTATCCGTGCCCCAAAGAACGTACCGCGAATAGTCGTATTTACTATATAAGGGGAAATCATCTAAATCATTGATTAATAACAGCTTTACTCCTCAAAAAGTGAGGGATTTACTCATTTCTTCGTTGTTCCAAAGCGGAATTCCCGGCTGTTTTAAGGAGGATCAATGCCGTGAATGCAAGTCTAACCATGAATACGGGTAGTGTGGGCGGGAGCGTGGGTGCCCAAGCCTGTAAGCACGAGGTAAAGTATCGCAAATGACAAGCAAGGTATAAGGCTGGAACAAACGAGCTCTCATTCCCTACCCGTTTAAATGCGTCCTGTGCGTACACACGCAGCACTCTCAATTGGCTTCCTTAGTCCTCGGAGTAGCCCATAGTCCCCGATCATTCATAACCATGCCAGCCTCTGCCATTTCGGCGACCGTTCTGCATCTCCGATCCACCCGGTGGGCATCATGTGCCGCCGCGTTATCGTAAGACTCAAAACAAGCAGGGCACTGGATGCGGCTGCGGTAAGGTTCAACCCCTTCGCTCATACGATCAACTGCGGGTAGCGGCTGCAATAACTATAGACAGTTTCCGGGAGAACTCTACCAGCTCCGCTGCACTCATGCCTTCAATCGATAAGGGCACAGACGCCTTGCGCCCTGGTTTACGTGGCTCGGCCCAGGTGGGTAGACTTCCAGTGCAATCCTGCACAGCACGGCGGTACCCTGCGACGTTGCCTTGATTACGATTACTAAGGCGGCGTTCAAATTCTGCACGTGCTTCCTGATTGTTTTCTAAGATGTGATTACTCATGGTATTTCCTTCTTGATGATTGGGCGCGTCAATTCCTGCCACGCTTTAGGCTCTGAAAAGACACAACCGAATTGTTATGTCTGCGGGGGTACTGAATTGAATTAGACATTTTATGTGTATGTCTGAATGGGTACCGGTTCAATATATGTATGGAATGTCCTGCAACCACTATGTTCAATTAATGACATTTAAATCAGTTAGTTAAGGCCTCCCAGCCTTGGAACAAGAGGATGATTACTACGCGGTATTGGTACCGTCTTAAGAGATGGACGGTCACAGCCTCAAGACGGGCAGTAGACGATCACAGACCCAGGCAATTGCGACTAAGTGCCACTCGTGCAATACTCAAGACATCCGCATCTTATAGACTAACTAAAATGAATAATTATTTTGTCAGCGGTATTGTGGTTGCTAGTGCCCTACTTGGTGCAACCTTTGTGTATGGTCAGACGCCTGCGCGGGACGAGCTCGCTAAGGTATACCGCGAATCGGCAGACCTGCCGGAATTCACCAAGTCGCTACGCCGATCTGAGGCGTTAAGCAAGTACAACCCTATAGATGCTACAGCGGCAGCACAGCCGAGCAAATGGGACGTTGAAGCGACAGCCGCCCGTGAGCAGATGCCCGGTATGTATCCGGAGGACGTAGAAAGGCTGCGCAATCAGACCAAACAAAAAGGCCGCAATTAAGCGGCCCCATCATATGAACTAATCCTGCTAACGCGTCAACGCCGGATAAATATAGCCAGTCTTGAATCTGCGGCACCGTAAGTGAGCAATGCTCAAATACCGACCTGTGAACTCCGATATAATACGATCACGTTGGTTCGCTTGGACCTTCATGCGTTTTGTAATGCTGCTCATTCTATAGCTCCTGTGTAAGGTGAGAACTAACCCGCTCCAACGGGTCTGGTTGAGGGTGAGCAGCCTTATAGACGCCCGTAGGTGCAGCCCTGTACAGCGGCCTGTTAATCCTGGTTTATTCAGCCATAGTGCGTAGCTGCTCCCGCAGTCTACGGGCCTCTATTGCATGCTTCGCTTCCGGGTCATCACGTAGCCTGAGCAATGCCTGCCTACTAATACCGAACTGTTGAGCCACACCAACAACCGTGGCCCCTTCCTGCTCAAGTGCTAACAGGGCACGGGCCGCAGGTTCGCCGCTGATACTGGCACGGCGTCCCAGGTGCTTACCATCTGCCTTAGCCTTATCTCGGCCTGACTGAGTACGTTCTATGATCCTGTACCGTTCCATATCTGCCACCTGGGCCAGGACAGCAAGGATCAATTCACCTACGCCCTTACCGATAACGCCTAAGCCACGGACATTAACCTGTACCCCTTTTTCTATTAGATAGCGGACTGTACCCTGAACGTCCAGCGCGTCCCGGCCCAACCGATCCACTGCGTACACATGCAGCGTGTCGCCCTTCCTGATGTACTTCAACATTGCAGCGAAGCCTGGACGATCCCTTGCAAGAGTGGCACCGGACACTCCCTCATCCTTAAAGGACTCATCGAATACAGTACCGCCTTGCTGCATGGCATGTTGCTGTGCTGCTATGGATTGGTCTACCGTTGAAACCCGGTAGTAAGCAATGTTTGACATGGTAGCTCCTAAATGTCCGTAACATAGGAGCATATTAACGGACAGCCCGTAAATAATCAACAATAACTTACGGACATTCTATTCAAGCCTTATTACTGTTGTCCGAAAGGTACAACTTACGGACGCACTCGGTAGAGGAATAGGAACGTGGATAGCTGGGGATGGTGTATCTAACAGATGGTCGCAGGACTAGTAGAGGTCCTGGATATAGTGCAGGGATGGAGATAGGTAGAACACAGGCCAGTGTGTTCTGCTGTGCTCAGACAGAAATCGAATGAGATGCTGCAGCCATTGGGTGTGGTGGTACCCAACCTGGGAATGAGCAAGGCCATCCTTAGAGACGGGCAACATTGCTTTTATTTCTGGCCGGGCGCGACGCATTAATTGCCAGCGGCCAGGGCATTACCAGGGACAGGCAATAAACATTATGAGCATCCGCCGTGGTACCCTCTCCCCCGCCTTTATTTTCGCACCCAACGGGGGAAATTCGGGCGGCGTGTGAGGAGGCACTACCCGCGAATAATTATTTCAGAATTCGGTCGTGGCTATTTAGAAATCATTATCGACCACTGTACGCGGCAAATACATTTTCATCGACTTGCGCCAATTCGTCGATGACTTCAATGCCTATTGATAACAACTCATGTACCCGTTCCGGATCAAACCACCCATGCGGCCCGCGCTTGCCCCCATGAAAAAGATTATTGCGGATGGTTTTAACACACTCGACCACACCGCCCAGGTGGCTGGTGTAAGTTCTAGGCGTCCATTTCCAGTTGGTACCGTCGCAAATTTGCGAAGCCGGAGACAAGGAAATTAAACGCAATGCGCTATTACTAGGGACATAGTTTCTTGCCTGCTCCCGGTCAAACCCGCGGTAATCAACCATAGCCGCATTGTAATGACCTGCCGTCACGTACCCGGATTCTTTTAACGCAAACTCAAATAAGGAGAAGTTCTTAAAGAACTCAAACGACAGTTTATCCAGCCGCTCTGTATTGCTCATCATGGCTGGCCCGTTATTGTCCGCTGTAAATACTGTACTCATATTTAATTGGCTCGACGCTGAATATAAACGGCTTCCAATCAACGAGGAACTTAGTGACGAAAAGGTCATGCTCTGTTGGAAAGTATTCTTTAATCATTGCGCTATACGCATATATCCCCATGAGGATAACTGCATCCACAATTTCGTGAGCATGGTTAAGATTTCGAATCGGTTTCAAATAGGAAATTCCATTCACCGTTTCCAGCTGATCTGCGTAAGATTGAGCATGCATAGCCCGGCTGCCGGAGTTATATATCAATTTGTACTCACCGTCTTTCCCAACGCTTTTTGCTGCTGCCCACAACGAATCAAAACCAAGCGCCTTAAACCAATCTAACTCTCGTTTCTTGCCTCTTTTGGCTATGTATTCGTCGTTGTGGCTTCTATACTCGGGCCTCGCGAGCGATCGATCAATACTTCGAATTTGCGCTATTAGTTCCTTTTTTACAGAATCAGGAATAGGTCTAGGTCCACCGCCCACTCTCAGGGACTCTAAATCCTGCTTCAGACTCTCGGGAAGAATCTTGTCGTCCAGCCCATCTTGATATAGCTGCCGACGTCTATGCAATTCAGAAATGTAATATAACCTAGCCCGTTTATCTTGATCGTTCTGCAAAATCAGTAGGATGTAAAGATACGCTTCAAATGCTGATCGAAGAGGCAACAAGGCCGGGAATGTATGGCCGATCTTGAGCAGTTCGACCGAAGCATCCAACATCCCTACGAACTGCTTCAGTAGACTGCTACCCACAATAAACTTATGAAAAACAAATTTGTCGGGGGAGACTGTGATGCGATCATGGCACGTCAGTATTAGTTCACTCCCGAAATTCACAACATCTGAGAGTACTTTTATTTCGTTGCCCAATTTACTTTCGGCCAAGGACTTAGCCCGAGCCCGATCAAATAGTATTTCCTTCTTATTCATGTTATCCACACCTATCGCAACGCACCACAGGCAATGTAACATTATTTAACAAAAAGAGCACACAACTATCTCTGACGGCTGGGATTAATCCATGAGAAGGAAGGGCCGCGCATAGTTATTCTAAAATTCAGCCCGGGCCATTCTGCGCAGGCGAGCACAATTTAGTGCAATCTATGAGTGCAGTGGGGTGCAATTTATGGGTATAATTGGGAATTCTCAGCAGCAATCCAGGCAATGCCAGATTTACTTAACTGTATGATTTGTTTGGGAATGTACTGCAGATAATGGCGGAGCGGACGGGACTCGAACCCGCGACCCCCGGCGTGACAGGCCGGTATTCTAACCAACTGAACTACCGCTCCGCAGCGGTGAAATTTTTCAAACAATCTGTTTATAAAACAAAATGTCTGGCGTCCCCTAGGGGATTCGAACCCCTGTACCCACCGTGAAAGGGTGGTGTCCTAGGCCTCTAGACGAAGGGGACAGGACTGTACTAACTTTTTCTCAAACCTGTATTTACGTTGGCATGTAAATACTGCCTGAAACTACTTACCAGTCAATTTAAGAATCCGAGATTCTATCATATTTTCTGGTTTCCTGCCAACAACTTTGTTGAAATTTTTTGGTGGAGATAAGCGGGATCGAACCGCTGACCTCTTGCATGCCATGCAAGCGCTCTCCCAGCTGAGCTATACCCCCACACGTCTCAACTAATGTTGTTTAGCGAAGAAGCGGAATTATGACTTCTTTTACGCTCTTGTGCAAGCTTTTTTGGCAACGCAATAAAAATACAACAAATTACTTACCTGTTCAAACTTGGCCCGAGCGCAAATCATCCGACATCACGAGTCTGTCATCACCATGGCATTGCGTACGCGGCGCGCTGCCAGCAAGACATCTGTAGCCGTCAGGCCGATGGGGCCCGTGCCCTCTCTGACCAATAGATCGGCTGCGGCGCCATGCAGCCACACTGCGCCGGATATGGCCTGGACCGCTTCGATGCCTTGCGCCAGATATGCGCCCAGCATCCCCGCAAGGACGTCGCCGGTGCCGCCCGAGGCAAGCCCGGGATTGCCGGTATTGTTTACATGGGTATCGCCCTGTGGCGAGCAGATGACCGTTTTATGGCCTTTGAGCACGGTCCATGCCTCATATTTCTTGCTGATTGCCACTGCGGCCCGCGCACGGCCCTGTTGCACGTCAGCCACGTCGCAATCGAGCAACCGTGCCGCTTCCTGAGGATGCGGCGTGAGCACCAGTGCGCGATTGCGCGCGCCGGCGCCAATTTTTCCCTGCGCCAGCAAAGTCAGGCCGTCTGCATCCAGCACCAACGGTATATCAAGGGTGGCCCGAAACACCTGGTACAGCAGGCCAAGTGATTTTTCGTCCAGCCCCATGCCTACACCGGCCACGCACACCGTCATCTGGCCCGAACGCAGCAACTGGTCGGCGCGCCCCAGCATGAGTTCGGGATGCGAGGGGTCAACAACAAAAGGCAAATCATCAACAAACCCGACTTTCACCTTGCCTGCACCCTGCATCAGGGCTGCCCGGGCAGCCAGCAATGCTGCTCCTGTCATGCCAGGCGCCCCACCGATGACACCCACGGTACCGAAGCTGCCCTTGTGACTGTCAGCGAGACGGGGACGACACAGCGCGGGAAAATGTTGTCTTGCGTATTCGACTGTCATAGTGCTCCTTTGTCATTGCAGGGACCAGGCCAAGCGCCCTTGCGGCAAAACAACAGGCTTCTCGCTGATGCCATTGCGGCTTTGGCTTTTTTGTCTTTCAGCTCAATGACAGCACAGTCGCACGGGTCCGTCAAGGACCGCGACGCGTTCGGCCGGCGCAAGGACCGGCACAGGCAACTGTACACTTAAGAACACCACGCATGATAAGCGTGGCGGCACTTTTATTTGCTCGCCGATCTCATGCGCTGGCGGCTATTGATAATATGCATGCGCATGGCGGCACGCGCAGCATCGGCATCCTGCGCCGCGATGGCGTTAAATATTGCCTCATGCTCCATGTTCAGCCGTTGCTGGTACATGGCTTTTTCCTGATCGAAAATCGCCAGCCGGCTACGCGGTATCGCGTGCTTGCCCAACTGGCGCAGCAGATCCAGAAAGTGCGAGTTGTGCGTGGACTTGGCAATCTGCTCATGGAACTGGAAATCAACATCCACCGAAATATCGCGGGAAATATCTTCCTTGACCAAGGCACGCAGAATGGTCTCAAGATCTGCCAACTGTTCGTCGGTGCGCCGCTGGGCCGCCAGGCCGGCCGCCTCGGACTCCAGACATGCCCGCACCTCCAGCACGCTGGCCAACTCTTGGGCCGTACCCGGTGACATGGTACTGCGATCGAAAATCACATCTTTGACAGACGGTTCGCGCACAAAAGTTCCAACACCGTGACGCGTTTCGACCAGGCCACGCGCCTGCAATTGTGAGATGGCTTCACGGATTACACTTCTGCTCACGCCGAAGGCTTCGACAAATTCAGATTCTGTCGGGAGCTTTTTCCCCACTTCCAGACTGCCCGACTGGATTTTTTCGGTCAGTTGCTCGACCACTTCATCCGAGAGTGTTCTGCCTCTTTTTTTAATTGGGCCAGCGTTAATCAATAGGCGGGTTGGCATAGGTACTGTGGTCACCGTAAGAATAGTTTGGTTACAGGTAGGAAAAGTATGATTTTAAAACGTTTTTTCCTAAAAACGGCCAGAACGCCTCCGGTTCCGGGATTGTTCTGCGACATTTGAAAATGACAGGCCGGTTGACGCTGATCGGAACACCACCATCAGGTTACCGGCGCCGGGTTAAACAGTACCAGTGAATTGTGCAATTTTAGCTTTTCGGCACAGGATTGCTGTCGGCCACTGGCAATGGATATCATCAGATCAAATAACTCCTGTCCCACCTGCTCAATGGTGGCCTGGCCCGTGGCAATCTGGCCTGCATTCAGATCCATCAGATCAAACCAGCGTCGTGCCAGGCTGTCGCGGGTTGCCACCTTGATCACAGGCACCGCCGCTAGGCCATAGGGCGTCCCTCGGCCCGTGGTGAAGACATGCAGATTCATGCCTGCTGCCAGTTGCAGAGTACCGCAAATGAAATCGCTGGCTGGCGTGGCCAGAAAATTGAGCCCCTTGCTGGCCACTCTTTCACCAGGCGCAACCACGCCCTTGATCGCCGTCGTACCCGATTTGACAATCGAGCCCATCGCTTTTTCCACAATATTGGACAAGCCGCCGCGTTTGTTGCCCGGGCTGGTATTGGCGCTGCGATCCGCCCCACCCTGCTTCAGATAATTATCGTACCACTGCATTTCACGCAGCAGCGCCTGGCCGACTTCCGGGGTCGCGGCGCGGGCGGTCAACTGGGCAATGCCATCACGAACCTCGGTGACCTCCGAGAACATCACCGTCGCACCGGCCCGCACCAGCAGATCGGTCGCATATCCGACGGCCGGATTGGCGGTGACGCCTGAAAAGGCATCGCTGCCGCCACACTGTACCCCCACCACCAGCCCCGACAGCGGACAGGGCTCACGCTTGCGCGCGTTTAACTGGACCAGTCGTTTTTCGGCCTTTGTGATGATCGCTTCGATCATGCTCGCGAAGCCGACATTCTCTTCGTCCTGAAGCGTAATCAGGTATGGATCATCCTGTGCTATCGGGATGCTGCCGGCGGGAAACATCCTTGTCGCCTGTAGTTTTTCGCAACCCAGACTCACCAGCAGAATCTGGCCGCCAAAATTGGGGTTCAGGCTCAGGTTACGCAAGGTGCGAATCGGAATTTCGGCATTCGGCGCATCAATCGCCACTCCGCAACCATAACCATGCTCCAGGTAGACCACATCATCTACGTTCGGATAACGCGGCAATAGTTCTTCGCGAATTTTGCGAACGGCAAATTCAACCACACCTGTCACGCACTGCACGGTCGCACTGATGGCCAGGATATTGCGGGTGCCGACCGTACCGTCGGCATTGCGATACCCATCAAAGGTCAGGCCTGTCAACGGCGTTATCTCGCCTGGCTTGCGCGTTGCCATTGGCAGCGCATCCAGCGACGGCGCCTGCGGCATGCGCAACATGGCTTCATTGACCCAGGCGCCCGCCGTAACGTCGCACAGCGCATAGCCGATGACCACGCCATAACGGATGACCGGCGCATCCCTGGCAATATCCTGCAGGGCGACCTTGTGCCCCTGCGGCACCGCAGTCTGCAATGTCAGGCCACAGGCAAAGACGGTGCCAGCCGGCAACCCGCCGTCATTGACAACAATAGCGACATTGTCCTGGCCACTGATTCGAATATATAAAGGCTTAAGTGTCTCTTGCAACATGTGTTCTCACCGTAAACGGACAAGCCCGGCCTGTTGATACCTGCGTTGGCCACCGGCGCTGCACGATGGTCAACATAGCAGCAAGGTGTTCTGGCTCCAGGGCCGCGGGCTTGCTCACGACAAACTATTGGGCGCCCAGCTTATGAATCAGGGCAGCCAGCGCCTCACTCTCCTGCCCGCTCAGATTGGTCAGGGGCGCCCGCACACCGCCGGCATCGTGCCCGACAATTCTGGCGCCTTCCTTAACGATGCTGACCGCATAGCCCTTGCAGCGATTGCGGATAACTGAATAGGGAATGAAAAAATCCGTTATCAGCCGGTCAACCGTTGCCTGGTCTCCTGCTACGATAGCACGATAAAAGTCCATGGCTGTTTTCGGAATGAAATTGAATACTGCCGATGAATACACTGGCACTCCCAACGCCCGATAGGCGGCAGCATAGAACTCGGCAGTGGGCAGCCCGCCCAGATAGGACAGACGCTCACCCAGACGACGGCGGATCGTGACCATTAACTCAATATCGCCTATGCCGTCCTTGTAGCCCACCAGGTTCGGACAACGTTCGGCCAGCCGCTCAAGCTGATCGGCATTGAGCCGGCAGAGCGATCGGTTATATACAATAACGCCCAAGCCCACTGCTTTGCATACCTGCTCCACATGCAGCGCTACACCGTCCTGGTCAGCCTCGGTCAGGTAATGCGGCATCAGCAGCAAACCCTGAGCGCCAGCCTTCTCTGCCTGCTGCGCATAGCGGATCGCCAGCCGGGTGCCACCGCCGGCTCCTGCAATAATCGGTACTTTGCCTGCGCAGGTTTGCACCGCAGTGCGTATCACATTTGAATACTCGTCCGGCTCAAGCGAAAAGAATTCACCTGTTCCCCCAGCGGCAAACAATGCGCTGGCGCCATAGGGCGCCAGCCACTCAAGCCGGCGCGCATAGCTGTCGGCATTGAAATTGCCCTGCTCATCAAAATCGGTAACGGGGAAGGACAGCAATCCTTCACTGACGGTCTGTTTCAATTCCTGTGGATTCATGGATACCCTGTCGTTGAAAAAATAGAAACGCAGCGCAAGTGCCGCAAGATATATGACAATCTTGTTATCATCTTTATGTTGTATGACATCTTATTTCATTTGTCCATGTCAGACAAGTAATTTGCGGCGGAATTCTGAAAAATGGCCGATCACGCTCTGGTGTTCGCGGCGCTGTCACTACTGTAGTAGCCCTGCCCGGCCAGGCCGCACGCCTGATGTTTTGTGCCTGCCACTCCAACCTTGACCGCAACAAGCAATGTTGTGAATATGACATGATCACGTAAAATCGCACCATTGACTTCTGTTCACAGTAAGATAGGTGTCTATCCGACGACCCTGTCCATCGCGACCGGTGCCGTCTCTCCTTGTCATGGCCATGCTCAATAACGAATTATTCCCGCACCCCGCCTTCACTTTGACCCCAGAGACACTGGCGCGCCTGCAACACGGGGTTCACGCGCTTTGCGATAATCCGGCGTCGCGCGGCGGTGGCAAGCCGTTGCATTACCGGTTTCTGGACTCACCTGTCGGCCCCATGATTGCCATGGCGTCAGACAATGGTGTGGTGCTGCTGGAATTTCTGGATACGATCGAGACGATCACCAAGGAAATCAACGATCTGCGTACCCGTTACGGCTTTGCCCTGAACCGGCAGGACCATCCCTACCTGGATGCGGTACAGCAACAAATGGATGCCTATTTCGCCGGCCAGCGACAAACATTCGAGCTCGCTCTGGATGCACCCGGAACCGCTTTTGACGAAACCGTATGGGCGCATTTGCAACGGATTCCTTATGGCCGGACCTGCAGTTACGGCGACCTGGCTAAGGACATCGGCAATGGCGCGCATGCCCGCATTGTCGGCACAGCCAATCATCGCAACCGCATCAGCATTGTGATTCCGTGCCACCGGGTTATTGGCGCCGATGGCTCGCTCACCGGTTACGGTGGCGGGCTGCCGCGCAAACGCTGGTTGCTGGAATTCGAAAGCGTGCACGCGTGTAGCACCCCTCTTGCAGGATGACATTCATGAAGCGCGACCTCGACCTGCCATACCCACCCGGGATGCCGGCCCGCTTCCCGGTCGACGTCATCGCCCTTGGGCATCGTTGCTACCGACAGCGCAACGACCGCCCCCCAAGACAATATAACAGGCGGGCGGTTCACTGATGAGCACTGCGTGGCTGGCCAGCGACTGGTTCTGGAATGCGCTTTGGGCTCTTTATATTATCGTGATCGGGCTATGGGTGGTGCTGCAAAAACGCCCGCCCGTCTCTACGCTTACATGGATTCTGTTTCTAAGTTTTGTGCCGGTCGTAGGCTTTGTCATTTATTATTTTTTCGGCCCGAAAAAAATCACTCGCAACAAGATCAATCGCAGCATCAGCAAGCACCTTATTGAACGCGACGATACGTTATGGAATGTGCGCATCCAGCCTTCGGACCTGACCGAGCAACAACGCCCCATCCATGACCTGGCCCTGCAGATTACCCACTACCCGCTGAGCTACGCCACCAGTTATCAATTATTATCGGGTGGCGAAAAAACCTATGACCGTATTTTCGAAGCAGTACGCCAAGCGCAGCATTACATTTTTCTTGAGTATTATATTTTTGAACAGGACCAGACCGGCACCACCCTGCGCGACCTGCTGACCGAGCGAGCCAGCCAGGGCGTCAAAATCTACCTGATTGCAGATGCCATTGGTTCGCTGCGCCTGAACTGCCGTTTCATGCGTCCATTGCTCGACGCCGGAGCCAGGCTGACCTTCTTTCACGACATCAGCCTGAAGCATCTGCTGTCGTTCATGAACCTGCGGAACCACCGGAAAATTGTCATCTGTGATGGCACGGTGGCCTTCACCGGCGGCATCAATATCAGTGACCAGCAGGACCGGCGCCGCAATAAACGGGCATTTCATGACGTTCACCTGGAATTGACCGGTCCGGTCGTCTCCTGGCTGGAAACCATTTTTGTGGAAGACTGGCACTATTCCACGCACGACTTGTCGGTCCGTCACATGCTGCGCGAGCACTATCGTGATCGTCTTGAACGCATGCAGGAACAGACCGAAGAAGATGCTGACAAAGCGCCTGCTGCGCGACGCCTGGCCAACGATGAACAAAGCTCCGATAGCCGGCAGCCAGCCCAGAAAACGCCGCGCTGGATACGCACCCAGATCATCCCATCGGGGCCCGACTTTGATTACGCCTCCATTTTGCGCGTTACGGTTGATGCCATACAGCGCGCCCGTCATCGCGTCTACCTGACCACACCGTACTTCGTACCGGACGCAACTTCGGCCCAGGCGCTGACCTCTGCCTCCCTGCGCGGCGTCGACGTACGCATTCTTTTACCCAAACGGACCGACAATTATGTGGTAACCAAGGCGGCCCAATCCTGGTTCGACGATCTGGTTGCTGCAGGCATCCGCGTCTTCGAATATGGTCCCCGCATGCTGCATACCAAAAGCATGATCGTGGACGACGACATTTCCTTCATCGGCTCGGCCAATTTCGACAACCGCAGCTTTTATCTGAATTTTGAAGTGAGCGTGCTGTGCTACGAACGCGAAGCGAACCAGGCATTGCTGGAAGAATTCAATGCCTCCATGAAATACGCACAGCAAGTGCAGCTGATGCATCAACCATTCTTTTCCCGGCTGAGCAAGGCGGTCGCGCGGCTGTTCTCACCTTTGCTTTGAACAGTCTGGTGTAAGCCGTGAATTTGCCCACAGGGCAACCACGGCACCCGCTAACTCGGGTCGGATAGCAACGCCACCGAAACCTGTAAGCCAGGCGTCACCGTGGTAACCTATACTCATTCTTTCATCCGTATGATTTATTCGATTGAGACCGCCCATTATGTCTACTTATTCATCCAGCACTTCAATCACAGACGATATGCCTGACGCGGCGTTGACCGAAACCCTGCAGGACAGCACCTTTATTTTTGAAGGCAAAATCATCAAGGTAACAGTCGACACTGTGGTCCTGCCCAATGGCAAAACGGCCACCCGCGAGGTGGTGCGACACTGCGGCGCGGTCGCCGTACTGGCCGTCACGCCCGAAGACAAAGTTGTTCTGGTCAGGCAGTTTCGCCATCCTACCGGCGGCCCACTGCTGGAAATACCGGCCGGCAAGCTGGATGTAGACAACGAACCGCCCGAACAATGCGCCTATCGTGAGCTGGCCGAAGAAACACCCTATACGGCTGGCGGCATGACGCTGATACACACCTTTTATACGGCGCCCGGCTTTTGCGACGAATTGATGTACGTTTTCCGCGCCGAAGGCGTACGACAGGACAGCACCCTGAACGCCGATGATGATGAGTTTGTGCAAACGGTGTTGATGAGCCGCGAAGAAGTTCGCCAGGCCATTGACAAGCAACAGATTCGCGACGCCAAAACGTTAGTGGCATTGCAATCGTGGTTGCTGGAAAAATAATAAACGCACCACGGCAGCGTGCATGATGTAGCGCCTCGCATCACGCCAGCCGCGGTAGGGATGCCATACGTCAGGGCGAGAGCCCGACGCTGCCGATATCGTCCGGGCTGGACAGGCTAAGCAACTTGGTTTCAGTCTGCGCCAAACGCACCCCTGCCGTGGCAAATATAAAGCCGCCGACCGGCGCGTTGACCGGCGTCACCGTCAGCGCGACCGGATCCACGATTTCAGCCAGCAGCTGATTGCGTTGCACCCACTGCCCTGCGGCAACGTGATACACCACGATACCGGCACAAGGCGTGACCACATAGGCTAGCCCACCCAGCGGGTGCGGCTCGCAGCGCAATGGCGGCATTGGCGCCACCTGGGCGACAGGCAACTGTATATAGTTCTGCTGGTTCAGGTACTGGATCAGCGCAAGCGCATCATGCTCGGCATACTCATGCGTCAGATCGCGGTCACCGCGTAATTCCACGGTCGCCGCAAAACAGGCCAGCGGAATGTTCGCTTCTGGATATACGCTTTGCAATTTCAGCCAGGGGGTGGATACCATTTCGTCAAACGAACACGACAGGGAATCTTCGGCCAGCAACTGGCATTCGCTTTGCAGATAGCGGGCCAACGGCTCACAGCGGTCCCACACCTGAGGCAGGGAATACACATGCATGACCGCACGGTTATCACAATGCAGGTCCAGCACGACATCGGCATCACACGCCATTTTCAACAGTGTGATATGCAGCTCGTCAATCAGGCGGGCGGGCGCCAGCGTATCCAGCACATCCCGCATTTTGCCGCGGATCAGCGCCAGATTGGCCTGGGCGTCGGTACCGGGCTTTTCACGGCTACGTTCCAACGCAGTTAACAAGTTCTCGTATAGCGGGACACCGGTAAGACGATTGAAATTCTGTCCGGTCGGCAACTGGAAACGGCCAATATGCTCATAGAACACGGTTTGCGACAGCCCGATCGGATTGCAAAACGGCACCAGGATAATTTCACAATTGAGCGCGCCCTGCTTTTCCAGTTCCTGCAAACGGCGGTTCAGGTGAAAGGCTGCCAGCGAACCGGGTAGTTCGTCTGCATGCAGGCTGGCCTGCATATACACCTTACGGCCGGTATCGGTCGGCCCGAAATGAAAGGCATTGATTTCAAATGAAGCACCGGGGGCGCTCAGTGATAAAACATGTTTTTTGTGCTGCATTATGCTTGTGCCAAATGTCGGGAATTCAGATGAACCAGATAGCGCTGCTCGATTTTGCGAAAAATAAAGACCAGCACGAAATTGAGCACCAGGTAAATACACGCTGCTGCCGAATAGGCAATGAATGGCTGATAGGTATTGGTCACGAACAGGCTGGCCGCGCCGGTGATTTCCATCATGGCCACCGTAGAGGCCAGCGCTGTGGAATGCATGGTCATGATGACTTCATTGCTATAAGCCGGTAATGCACGACGCAGGCTCGAGGGCAGAATGATGCGACGCATTGCATTGCGACGATTCATGCCATAGGCGCGGGCTGCCTCGATTTCTCCGCGATCGGTATTTTTGATGGAGCCGGAAAAAATCACCGTGGAATAGGCGGCCGTGTTCAGGGTCAGGGCAGCCAGCACCCAGATAAAGCCTTCCTTGAGAAAACCGAAACCGGGCTGCGACATGAGCTGCCCGATGAAGTGAAAACTGGGAATACCGTAATAAATAATATAAATCTGCACCAGCAGCGGCGTGCCGGTAAAGAAGTAGGTAAAGGCATGAACCAGGCGTGCCGCTGGCGTATGCTGGCGCTGGTGAATCACGGACAGTGGAATGGCCATGCACAGGCCTACCGCCACCGACAAGGCCGTGAGTGTGAGCGTTAGCGGCGCTGCCCGCAAACAGGTTACCAGCGCGTCAAGAAACAAGGAAAGCGTTTCAGACATGCGCGTCCTCTCTGGCAAAACCGCGCTGATAATGCTTGTCCAGATAACGGAACACATACAGCGAAACGGTAGTGAGCAGCAGGAACAGCAGCGCCGATACGGTGTTGAAAATAAAAGGCAAATGAGTTGCACTGCCGGCCTGCTGTGCAATGCGCGTCATGTCGTCCAGGCCAATAATGGATACCAGCGCCGTGGCCTTGGTCAGGACCAGCCAGTTATTGCGCACACTGGGTAGCGCAAAGCGCATCATCAGCGGAAAGGTAATACGTCGCAGCACCTGCAGCCCGCGCATGCCATAGGCGTGACCGGCTTCAATCTGTCCATAGGGGATGGCCATGATGGCGCCACGGAAGGTTTCAGTAAAATACGCGCCAAAAATAAATGACAGGGTCAGTACGCCTGCAGCAAAAGGACTGATTTCGAAATAATCCAGTTCCCAGGCTTCGGTGATGGCATTCAGGCCGATTTGTGCGCTGTAGTACACCATCAGCATCCAGATCAGGTCGGGCACCCCGCGCACGACGCTGGAATAGAGCCAGCCAAGCCGAGAGAGCAGGCGATTGCGCGACAGCCGCATATTGGCACCCGCCAACCCGATAACGACAGAAATGACCAGCGAAAGCACGGCAATTTCGAGGGTCAGCACCGCGCCCTGCAAAATGCGGGGCAGATACTGACCAATCAGATTTATTTCTTCCATCCTGTTTCCCATTACATGGCGCTGCGCATACTTTTTGACTATACACAACCCACTCGTTGCAGTGCCTGACGGTCAAAGAACAATACCATTGGCCACAGCCAGAGCGCAATAACCGCGCCCGGCGCATACCCCGGTTCGGTAAAACCGGTGTCATTGGCGCCCAATTTTATCCGCCATCCCGGCACCCGCGGCCATTATATCGCCCCGGGCGCTGAAATAAACCGCCGGTTTTCCCTTAGCCCTCTATGCCGCCTGAGGGAAACTCCCTGTACATTTTCCGGCTGATGCTGTCATAATCTTCAATCCGGACCACCGCCCGCGGTGGTGCTACAACGCTGCAAACGAAAACAGATCGGGCAATGGCCCCCATGCAAACATGGCATGCATCCGGCGCCGGCCGGATAACTGTTTTTTCGCTGCAGCACTGCTTACGTCATTTAGGAATATCCATGAACCTGAAAAAACACGTTTTCGGAATCGGTCTGTGTGCAATCGCGCTGGCTGTTTCCACCTCAGCTGTCGCGGCAGACAAAACCATCCGCTTCGGTACGGACGCAACATACGCGCCTTTTGAGTCCACCAGCCCGTCCGGCGAAATCGTCGGCTTTGATATCGACGTGGCCAAGGCCATGTGCGAAAAAATGCAGGCCAAGTGCACTTTCCAGAATCAGGGCTGGGACGGCATTATTCCCGCATTGCGCGCCAAGAAATTTGACGTCATCGCCTCTTCCATGAGCATTACGCCAGAGCGCGAAAAAGCGGTACTGTTCACGCAGAAAATCTGGACTACACCTAATATGTTTGTCGCCAAAAAAGGCGCAACCTATCAGTCTACCGCCGAAGGCCTCAAAGGCCTGGACCTGGGCGTGCAGCAAGGCACCATTCAGGACAAATACGCGACCAAGTACTTCAAGGACACCAATATCAAGCGCTATAAAACACTGGAAGATGCCTATAATGATCTGACTACCGGTCGCGTCAATGTTGTGTTTGCCGATGGCGGCGTAACGACCGAGTTCGTCAACAGCCCGGGCGGCAAAGACTTCCAGATCGTGGGCGACCCGATCCCCTCTTCTGCCGATCCCGAGATTTTTGGTCAGGGCACCGGTTTTGCCGTACGCAAGAACGATACCGAACTGAAGGATGAACTGAACAAGGCATTTGATGAAATCCGCAAGGATGGCACCTATCAGAAAATTGCCGATAAATATTTCAAATACGATATTTACGGCGGCTGATCTGAGCTACGCAGCGGCAGGCAAGCAGTCTTGCGGCCGCTGCGGCTGGCGAACCAGCGCCACCCGCTGCACTCCCTGGTCAGGTACCGCGCCCGCCCTGGGAACGTTCTTCTTCTACGAAATGCCCGATACTGGCCACTATCCACAATAAAAAATAAATTCCATTAATTTACGGCAAAACACAACAACACGCAGTCATCGTGCAATTAATTTAAATTGCATCAATTAAATCGCGTGCGTAGCATACGTTTACATCGTCACACTCCTTTGCCCTGCACCGCCCGTGCGGCAAGACATTATCTAAACGACAAGGAACGTAAGCATGGATACCCTTTCAGCGCACAAAACCCGTGAGTCCGACGCGGCATGGACTGTCCAGGCCATACTGGACCTGTACCAGTTACCCTTCATGGATCTGCTTTTCCGCGCCCAGCAGGTGCATCGCGAACATCACGAGCCCAACGCGGTGCAGCTTTCCAGCCTGCTTTCCATCAAGACTGGCGGCTGCCCTGAAGACTGTTCCTATTGCCCGCAGTCTTCCCGCTACGACACCGCCGTGGAACGTGAAAAACTCATGCCGCTGGACCAGGTGATACAAGCGGCGCAGCAGGCCAAAGCCGCGGGCGCGCAGCGCTTTTGCATGGGCGCGGCCTGGCGCAATCCCAAGCCGCATCAGGTCGACGCAGTCGCCGACATGATCCGGGCCGTAAAGGATCTGGGCCTTGAAACCTGTGTCACGCTAGGCATGTTGCGTGACGGCCAGGCAGCACAACTGAAGCAAGCCGGGCTGGACTATTACAACCACAATCTGGATACTTCGCCTGAGTTTTACGGGCAAATCATTACTACCCGCACCTATCAGGACCGTCTGGATACGCTGGAACGTGTACGCGATGCCGGCATTCACGTATGTTGCGGCGGCATTGTCGGCCTGGGTGAGTCGCGCCGCGAGCGGGCCGGACTGATTGCCCAACTGGCCAACCTGAATCCCTATCCGGAATCCGTGCCGATCAACAATCTGGTCAAAGTGCAAGGCACGCCCCTGGCCGACAACGAAGAGATCGACCCGTTCGAGTTCGTCCGTACGATCGCGGTTGCCCGCATTACCATGCCCGGCACATTTGTACGCCTGTCAGCCGGACGCGAAGCCATGCCCGACAGCCTGCAGGCCCTATGCTTCATGGCTGGGGCCAATTCCATGTTCTACGGCGAAAAACTGCTCACCACCGGTAACCCGCAGTTGCAGGCAGACCAGGCATTGTTCCAGCGACTCGATCTCAAACCGATAGGTCAGTGCCAAACAGATGCCCCAACAACACCAGCGGGGGACACAGCTGCCCAACCATGCGCCTGCACCAGCAATGAGCTGGCTGCATCCTGACCAACCCGGCCACGGCATCACCGTAACCCGATCTCACCCTTTTTCATTCACAATTGAAATATGACCTATCTCATTCTAAGCATTCTTTGCAGTGTGGCCGTCTCGGTGCTGCTCAAGGTCGCGCGCCGCCAGGGTATTGATATCCGCCAGGCCATCGCGTTCAATTATGTGATGGCCTGCGCGCTCACCTGGTTCCTGCTTGCGCCTTCACTGGAACCCGAGGCCGGCCACCAGTTTCCATGGCTGCTTTTCGCCATACTGGGCGTCATACTGCCTGTGCTGTTCGTGATCATGTCCAGAGGGGTGGAATATGCCGGCATTGTAAGGGCCGATGCCGCGCAGCGGTTGTCGCTGTTTCTGACCGTGCTGGCCTCGTTCGTCCTGTTTGGCGAAGCACTCTCGGTCAATCGCGGCCTGAGCCTGGCGCTGGCATTTGCCGCGTTGTTCTGCCTGTTGTGGAAACCGGCAGATACCACACCGGGCATCAACGTGCGCCAGGGTGCGCTGTATCTCCTTTTGATCTGGCTTGGCTATGGCGTGGTTGATATGCTATTCAAACAGATCGCCAAAACCGGCACGGCATTTTCCAGCGGCTTGTTTTTATCATTTGTACTTGCCGGTGTCATTATGTTTGGGTATCTGCTGTTACGCCGCACACAATGGAATGGCCGCAGCGTCATGGGAGGGTTGCTGCTGGGCCTGCTCAATTTTTGCAATATTCTTTTTTATATTCGCGCTCACCAGACCTTCCATGAAAATCCGACACTGGTGTTTACGGTCATGAATATCGGCGTAATCAGCCTGGGCACGATTGTAGGAGCCGTCCTGTTTCGCGAGAAAATCAGCCGTATCAATCTGCTGGGTATTGCACTTGCCATTATTGCGGTGCTCACGCTGTACTACTGGACAGTGATCAGCGGGTGACGGCAACGCCATGCGCTTGTGCAGGATGCATTCCCAATCGGTCGCAGCCTGTGCTCTGGCGTAAAGCAGCATAGACCATCTGCGCCGGGAGCCGCGCTTGCAGAACGGTTGCGGTAACCTGCGAAAAAAAACGGCACTGTCAAAGATTGGTTTCTTAGCCCAATTTTTGGCGGTGCCGTTCGGCTTGCTACCCTTTTTTTATATCAGACAGAATGCACTGTCGATCCTTGTGCGGGCTATAGCACTTTGCCCGGATTCATGATGCCATGAGGATCAAATACCTGCTTGATCTGGCGCATTAATTTCAGTTGCAATGGGTCCTTATGATGCAAAAAGGCATGACGCTTCAATTGCCCGATACCGTGTTCTGCACTAATGCTGCCCCCGTACGCCATGACTTCATCGAACACGGCGTCTGCGATCCGGGTCTCCCATTCGGCCGCCCAATTCTTGTCCGCCCCTTGCGGACGCGACACGTTGTAGTGCAAATTACCATCGCCGAAATGGCCGAAAATAAACAGTCTGCAATCGGGGCTGACCTTGCGCAACTGCGCTTGCGCAGTGTTGACAAACTCCGGAATGCGCTCAATGGGCAATGAAATATCGTGTTTAAGATGCGGACCGTCGGCCCGCTGCGCTTCAGAAATCTCTTCACGCAAGCGCCATAACGCCTGCAGTTGCGCCAGCGAAGCAGATACCGCCGCATCCACACACAGTTCCTGCTCCAGCGCCTGACCGATCACCTCTTCCAGCAATTGACTCAGCGCCTGCTCATTGGCCGTATCGGCCAGCTCGATAAGCACATAAGCAGGATGGCGATCGCCAAAAGGCAATTGCACCCCTTCGACGTGCGTCAGCACCAGGTCCAGGCAGGCGTCGGTGAAGAACTCAAAGGCCTGCAGACGCGGTCCGCAGGCGCCAAACACCAGGCGAAACAATTCCAGTGCCTGCTGCTCGGACTCGACTGCTGCCAGTACCACACTACGGACATGCGTTGGCGCATGCAGCCGGAGTGCGACTGCAGTAATCACGCCCAGCGTGCCCTCGGAACCGATAAGCAACTGCTTCAAGTCATAGCCGGTATTATCCTTGCGCAAAGTCTGCAAACCATTGAAAATTTCTCCATCCGGCAGCACAGCTTCGATGCCCAATACCAGTTCGCGCGCCATACCGTAACGTACCACGTTGACGCCACCCGCATTGGTTGCAACATTGCCGCCAATGTGCGATGAGTCTTCTGCCGCCAGGCTGAGCGGCAACAGGCGATCCTGCTCCTGGGCCGCGCGTCGCAAATTGCCCAGAATGCAGCCGGCATCGGCCACCAGCGTATTGGCAATGGTGTCAATGGCGCGAATGTTGTTCATGCGATCCAGGGACAGAATAATGTTGTCGGGCCCCGCGTCGGGCGTTGCGGCTCCGCAAAGCCCGGTATTGCCGCCGCGCGTCACAACCGGCACTTTGTATTGACTGCACAGACGCATGCACTGCGCCACCTGTTGCGTAGAAACCGGACGCACCAGCGCCTGGGCATTGCCTTTATATACACCGCGCCAGTCGCTCAGCCATGGTTCGATGATGGCTGCCTCGGTCTGCACCACGTCTGGCCCCAGTGCATCCTGCAATTTTTCAAGAAATTCCTGCATTGTCTTTCCTAATATAGTTGAAGCCAACTGCGACAGATGCATATGTTGCAGTCAGTGTGATTACGAAAATAATAAATTCCTGATTCTGTGTTTTAGCTGCCTGTCTTGCGTGTGAACGCACTGGTGTCAAGCCCCAACCGCTCACTAGCCTTACGCAGATGGGTCTGGGCACGACTGCGGGCCAGTTCCGGATCACGCTGACGCATGGCCTCCAGTACCTGCTCATGTTCGGCATGCACCTGTCTGGACAATGGGCTATGGGCCGTCTCTGGCTCGTCCGAGAGCGAGGCCTGCTGCGTCTGTAGTGCCTGCTCCGTCTTCAGTGTATGGACCCTGGCCGCGTGTACACTCTGTCGCCACTGCCTTGCCAGGTAAGCCAGCAAGTCACGATAATGCGGGTTATGCGTTGCCTCGGCAATCGCCCGGTGAAACCCCACATCCCACTCCAGCGCCTCTTCCGGCTGGTGCAGGCTTATTTCCAGCGATCGCAGAATATGCTGCATATTACGCAAATCTTCGGGGGTGGCCCTGACGGCTGCCAAGGCCGCCGCAGCGCCTTCGATTTCAAAGCGCAGTTCGTAGATATGGCGCAAGGCCTCGCGATCCACCATATCCGGCACCGGCAATTGGAAACCCTCATTGACATCACGGCTAAGCACCATGCAACCGGCGCCCTGCCGGGTACGCACCAGCCCCTTGGTCCGCAAACGTTCGGTCGCCTCGCGGATGACCGCTGCACTGACGGAAAACTCTGCCGCCAGCAACTTGCCCGACGGCAGTTTAGTCCCCACAGGGTACACGCCATCGGCAATGCGCTGCATCAGCGCCTGGGCTACACGATCGGTCAGCGTTGAAGTGGTCATTTGCATGGCATAAATATATCAGGTTATCTGATAACTTTTGAGGATTTTCACCCTATCGGAAAAATTTTTCAAAGCAAGCACCTGCCCCGGGGACATGGTATGCACATAATGCCGGCAGCGCATTCCTTTATTGGCAATGATCAGCAGCGCTGCAGGGCCATTGATCCAGGGCGCACCGCGTGTTCCCTGCATTACGGATGTCATTGTTGACAGCAGCATCGTATGAGCCGCTGCCCGCCGCTTCTGCCAGAAACTATGGTTTTTTCGCCGGCGGTGCTGTCGGACGCGCAGTATCGGTGGCGTCCTCGCCCGGCCCTTCGTCTGCGGCACCTTCGTCTGATGCCACTTTGCCCGCAGCCTCTTCCTCTGCCATTTCTTCTCCGGCCATGGACAGATCTTCGTCGGCCACGGAGTGATCCGTATCGGCTCGCTGAGGCAGATTCAGTTCTGTAATCGGGTCGCCAGCCTGGATAATATCCAGCACTTTTTCCATGGCTTGTTCGTCAGATGAAATATCAATCGATTCGTCGACACGGGGATCCAGCGCGGTTGCCATGGGAGAGGCAGGAACGTTAACCGACATGGGCACAAAAGGTTCTGGATCCACCTTGTAAGTACCTTTGACTTTTTCTTTGCGCACAAAGATAACCAGCGAAAAGGCCGCCAGCGACGTATAGATATAGAACATGGGCGCGCCGCCAATGTCCATCAGCTTACCAACCAGCAGCGGCCCAAGACTGGCGCCAACGCCATAGGTCATCAGCAACACGCCACTTAAGCCGACACGCAGGGACGGATCGACGTGTTCATTGGCAAAAGCGGTAGCCAGCGGATAAATCGTAAATTGCAGGACGCCGAAGATCGCCACCATCACCAGCATCAACGGATACGGCAGATGCCAGTAACCATAAAGCGGGATGGTCAGCAGCCCCAGCAAGAGGGCATTGACGCGAATCATGTTCAGGCGATAAATGCGATCGGACAACCAGCCCATCGGCCACTGCGACAGCAGGCCAGCCATGACCGAGACCGACAGAAACACCGCAACCTGATCGGTATCCAAGCCCTGTTTACTGGCATACACCGGCCCCAGGCCGTAAAAGGAACCGGTAATACTGCCCGCAACAAAGAGCACGAACATGGACATCGGCACCAGGCGAATGAACACTTTGAGTTTGATCGGCGCATGCACCTGCAAGGCCGGGTGGCTGCGCCGCGTAATGGCCACCGGAATCAGGCACAGCGCCATAGACATGGCAACCACATTGAGCGTGGTTAGATCTTCCGGTGAGAAAAACGACACGGTCATCTGGCCGAACACCAGACCCAGGCCGGACATGACCATATAAAAGGCAAAAACGCTGCCGCGCTGTTTCTGGTCGGCCTGATCATTAAGCCAGCTCTCCAGCACCATATATTGCGTGACCATGGTCGCGCCGGTCAGGAAACGCAGAAATACCCAGACTGGCAACAGGGGAGTAATTGTCTGGGCCAGAACCAGCACCGTTACCATCGCCGCTGAAATCGCGTAAGCGCGGATATGCCCCACGCGCTGCACCAGCTTGTGCCCGAAACGCGCGCCCAGTACCTGGCCGGTATAAAAAGCGGCAATCAGCAAACCAATCCAGACCTGGCTGACCCCCTCTGCTGTCAGGTGCAACGCGATGAATGTGTTGTACAGACCCGTGCCGAGCGACATGAGCAATGTCGCAAGATACAGAGAGAAAAAAGACAGAAAAAGGCTGATCATTCTGACCCGACGAAAAAGACGGACGATAAAAAACAACAAAGGCAATGAAAATAAAACTGCCTGCAGCCGGCTCGTTCAAGTCCGGCCGGCGGTCCTGCGATAACCGCTGCGATAAAGGCGGCGTCATTGACGGCCGACGCAACCCGCAACGCCGGCCCGATTTTGCTTATAGCTGGGAAAGGATCGTCTGTGTGCCGCTGATCTTGTACTCACCGCCTTCTTCGACGTTCAGCTGCTTGACCACGCCATCTTCCAGGATGGCCGAATAACGACGTGAACGTATGCCCAGGCCACGCGCAATAAGATCCAGTTCCAGACCCAGCTCTGTAGTCCAGGTGGCAGCGCCGTCGGCCAGCAAACGGATAATACCGGTTGCGCCGGTATCACGCCCCCAGGCGCCCATCACGAAAGCATCGTTAACGGCCACACACCAGATTTCATCCACACCTTTGGCCTTAATCTGCTCTGCATCACGAATAAAATCAACCACGTGCTTGGTCGTGCAGGTCGGGGTGAAAGCCCCAGGTACGGCAAACAGCACTATTTTCTTGCCTTTGACCAGCTCAGACACCTTGAAGGCCTGCGGGCCGCTCTGGCCATTATCTGTGCTTTCGATGAACTCTGTAAGCGTACCTTCGGGTACCCGATCTCCAATGCTGATTGTCATATTGACTCCTGTCTGATTAAGCAAATGCGTGTGCAGTTAGTGTAACACCTGGCTTCGCAGCAAAGGGTAAATCCCCATCAGCGCTGCGTCCATACCATAACATTATCCTGTGACACAAATACCTCCGCCAGCAGGTGGCGTTTTTCACAATGACCGCAAATACAGGTATAGTTATTGGATACCGCGTTCGCACCATGAAACTGCCATCACGACAGCACGGTTGCACGGTTCCATTTTTTATTTTCGCGGTCCCGGACCGCTTATTGCGCATGAAAAAAACATCTGTCGTTTCCGATACTCCGGCCAAGGCCGATTCCGCCGCATCGGCACTTAGCCATCTGGACGAAGCCGGCCAGGTTCGCATGGTCGACGTGCTGGGCAAGACCGCCACCGCACGCACTGCAGTGGCGCGCAGTATTGTACGCATGACACCCCGCTCCTATGCCGCCCTGAATGCTGCGGAAAACAGCAAGGGTGAAGTGCTCAATACGGCCCGTGTTGCCGGCGTGCTGGCCGCCAAGCGCTGCGCCGAACTGATCCCCATGTGTCATAGCCTGCCGCTGACGTTCGCCGGGATCGACTTTACCCTGGACGATCAGACGCAGTGCGTCACCATCCGCGCGACCTGTCGCAGCGACTATAAAACCGGCGTCGAAATGGAAGCGCTCACCGCCTGTTCGATCGCAGCACTCACCATTTATGATATGTGCAAGGCAGCCGACAAAGGCATTATTATTGAAGACACCCGACTTGAATACAAATCGGGTGGCAAGAGTGGAGAATGGCGTTGTGATTAATATTCTGTATTTCGCCCGCATTGCCGAGCTCACCGGCAAGCGCACTGAACAACTGGCTTTGCCCGCCCCGGTCGCCGTCAATGCGTGGCTGGCGCAATTGCACGAGACATACCCGGCGCTCAAGGATGTCGGCGCACTCAAAGTGGCAGTTAATAAAAAACATGCCCAGGCCGACACCCTTATTCATGATCGCGATGAAGTGGCGATCTTCGAGCCGGTTACCGGAGGTTGATATGATTGCTGTACAGCATGCTGATTTTGATGCCGGACAACTGATTCGCCAGTTGCATGAACGCAGTCAGGGTCAGGCTGGCGCCGTGGCCTCGTTCGTGGGCTATGTGCGCGATTACTCGGCATCGCAGCCGACGCAGGAACTTTTTCTTGAACATTACCCGGGCATGTGCGAGCAGGAACTGGCCGATATTGCACAACAGGCCATGCAGCGCTGGGATATTGTCCAAAGCACCATTGTGCACCGGGTGGGCGCCTTGTCACGCCAGCAACAAATCGTCTTCGTGGGCATTGCCAGCGCCCATCGCGGCGATGCCTTTGCCGCCGGCGAGTACATCATGGATGCGCTCAAAACCCGCGCGCCGTTCTGGAAGCGGGAAACGCTGGCCGACGGCAAGGCATTCTGGGTGCAGGCTCGCAGCAGTGACCAGCAGCGTCTGGAAAAATGGACAGAGCAACAAGATGATACAGCACAAGCAAAAACACCTGAGCAGGAAGGACATAAATGAAGTCGCTTACGGAAAAAGATAGCAAAGTCGCATTGCATATTGCGATTCTGACCATCCACGACACCCGTACCCAGGAAACCGACAGCTCGGGCCGCTATCTGGCCGAAGCCGTTGCCGGCAGCGGTCACAAAGTAGCGGGACAGGCCATTTGCCCGGATAACCGATACGCCATCCGCAAGCATTTGTCGGACTGGATTTTGAACGAAGACATCCACGCCATTATTACCAATGGCGGCACGGGCATGCGCGACAGGAATGCCACGCTGGCGGCTGTCACGCCGTTGCTCGATACGCAAATCGCCGGCTTTGGCGAGTTGTTCCGCGCCTATTCGTTTGCCGACATTGGCTCGTCGGGCCTGCAATCGAATGCCCTGGGCGGCAAGGCCAACAATACCCTGATCTTCTGCCTGCCGGGCTCGACCGGCGCCTGCCGTCTGGGTTGGGAAAAAATTCTGCGCGAACAATTCGACAGCCATCACCAGCCCTGCAATTTCGCATCAGCTTATGCCAAGCGTGATTAAAAAATGACCACAGGAAACGCCACTATGCTCGATTTTGATACTGCCCAGCAGCGCCTGCTGGATCTGCCCATCGCCGATATTCCCGTGGATACCATCAGCCTGCAACAGGCGCAGGGATACGTGCTTGCACAGGATGTCGTGGCCACGCTGGACATGCCTTCTGCCGATAACAGCTCGATGGATGGTTACGCATTGCGCCTGCAGGACTATGTTCCCGGCACGAGCCTACCCGTGCAACAGCGCGTATTTGCAGGACAGGCGCCGCAGCCGCAGGAAGCCGGGAAAATCTCCCGCATTTTTACCGGTAGCCTGATTCCCGAGGGAGCTGATACGGTCGTTATACAGGAGGTATGCAGCGAAGAAGACGGACAGGTCACGATCACGCAAGCCCCCGTCAAGAACCAGAATATTCGCCACCAGGGTGAAGACACCCGCGCCGGCAGCGTGTTGCTGGAGCAAGGCACGGTACTGGGCGCCGCCGAAATCGGCCTTATTGCCACCCAGGGCATTGCCACGCTGACGGTCTATCGCCGGCTCAAGGTCGGCATTCTGACGACCGGCGACGAGCTGGTGCCCGTGGGGCAACCACGACAACCATCACAGATTTTCAATTCCAATGCTCCCATGCTGACCGCGCTGTTTCATACCCTGGGTGCACAGGTTGAACATGTTCTGCATGCCATGGACGATATGGTTGCGACACGCGAAGCATTAAATACCCTGTTTGCCGACTGCGATCTGGTTATCAGTGTCGGCGGCGTATCGGTGGGTGAAAAGGATCTGGTCAAGCCAGCGCTGGAAGCACTGGGCGCCAGCCTGGATTTCTGGAAGGTGCGCATGAAGCCGGGTAAACCGGTAGCACTGTCCAGCGTAAACAATATCCCTGTGATCTGCCTGCCGGGCAACCCGGTCTCCGCATATACCGTGCTGGCCGTACTGGTCTCGCCACTGATCCGCAAGCTGCAGGGACGCAAGCAATGCCTGCCCACGCGGATTCAGGCCACACTAAAAACAGACAAAGTTTTTAACGAAACCCGCGATGAATTTCTGCGCGTTCGTATCACCCAGGATGAACAAACCGGGTTGCTCATGGCTGAACCCTACGAACGACAGGGATCCGGCATGAGCTCGTCCCTGCCCTGGGCCAACGCCTTTGCCCGCGTGCCCGCAGTACAGAAATATACCGGGGGCGATCGCGTATGGGTCTACCCCAAGGAAGACTGGATTCGTTAAACAGGGGGCCGCATGGCCCCCTTCGTACTGGTGCTAATCGATTGCAGGCACGCTGGCCTGGGCAAGTGCCAGTTCCTCTGGCGTATTGACATTCAGAAATGCCTGGGCATGATCAAACACCACCCGCACGGCATACTGTGATTCCAGCCAGGGAAGCACAGCGCGGCGACCGCCTTGCAGGTAGTCCCGCACTGTCGCCAGCAGGGTTGCATGCAGCAGCAGACAGATAGAATGGTCGCGCGCACCGGCATGCGCAAAGGCAATCTGCCCACCCTGGGCCATCAGCGCAGCGTACAAGTGCGCCACATAATCATCCGGCAGCGCCGGCATATCACATCCGGCCACAACCAGCCACGGCGTCTTTACATGAGGCGCCGCCGCAAGCAGACCGGCCAGCGGGCCCTGGCTGCCATCGAACTCAGCCGGGTCCTGTATGACCTGGCCGTACTGGCGGTACTGCTCCTGATTCTGGTTGGCGCTGATCAGCACGCTGGCCGCTTGTGGCCGCAGTGCCCGCAACACATATTCGATCAGAGGGCGCGCGTGCAGCCGCACCAGCCCTTTGTCCACCCCGCCCAACCGCCGGCCCTGGCCCCCGGCCAGTATCAATGCCGTCACGTCCTGGGGCCGAAGTAGTGCTGGCTGTGGTATGGCTGTCATGCTCAGCCCCCGATATAACTCATTTCTATTTTTTCCCGCTTACCGCTTAGCTGGTCACGCAATTCGGAGTACCGATCGGCCCTGCCCGTCCAGATACCGGCCAGCGCACCGGCAATATCATGGTCCGTTGCGGCAGAGCGCAATAACGCGCGCAAGTCAAAGCCCTGATCTGCGAACAGACAGGTGAACAATTTGCCTTCCGGCGACATGCGCAAACGGGTACAGTCACCACAGAATGCATGCGTCACACTTGTGATAAGGCCCACTTCGCCGCCACCATCTTTGTAGCGCCAGCGCTTTGCCACCTCGCCCGGGTAGTTGGCATGCACAGGCTCCAGCTCGAATCTGGCCTGCAACTGTTGCAGAATTTCCCGGCCGCTAACCACATCTGTCATATCCCAGTGGTTGGTCACGCCGACATCCATAAATTCGATGAATCGCAGAATATGGCCGCTATGGCGGAAATACTCCGCCATCGGCGCGATCTGGTGTTCATTCACACCCTTTTTCACAACCATATTGATCTTGATTGGTGTAATGCCTGCTTGCTGCGCGGCTTCGATACCGGCCAGCACCTGGTCTACATGAATTTTGGTGTCGCTCATCTGCCGGAACAGATCAGGATCCAGCGCGTCCAGGCTGACGGTAATCCGTTCCAGTCCAGCGTCCCGCAATGGCACGGCCAGACGCTGCAGCAGCGTGCCGTTGGTGGTAAGCGCAATATCCAGCGGTTTATCTTCCAGATCCCTGATCTGGGCCAGCATGGCGATCAGGCGGGTCATTTCCTTGCGCAGCAGTGGTTCGCCACCGGTAATGCGCAATTTGTTCACACCCAGTTGGGCAAACAGGCGCGCCATCCGGGTAATTTCTTCAAACGACAGGATCTGGCTGTGCGGCAAAAATACATGGTCGCTGCCAAACTGGTCACGCGGCATACAATACGAGCACCGGAAATTGCATTTGTCGGTGATCGAGATGCGCAAGTCACGCAAGGCACGGCCCAGTTGGTCCACAACGGGCCTGCCGGGTATGAACTCCGCCCGCGGCAGGGGCCGCTGCGCTACTTTGCGAATATCGGAAATAGGAATAATGTTAGTCATTGAAGGCTTCGTCTAATGTCTGGATTTTGCCAGCCTCAGTTGCATCATACCCTACCAGTTGCCCGAGAAATTGCAGATAATCCTGACTGCGCATGAAATGAATGAATTTTTCCACATTGATCTGCTGCAGACTATTGCGGTTCAGAGCGAAAAAATAGCGCTCGCGCACCAGCGGGATAAAGTCCAGGCCGAAACGATGCGCCGCAGTCTGCACGCCAATGCCCACATCGGCCATGCCACTTGCAATATGGGCCGCGATGGCCATGTGCGTGAACTCGCTGTCTTCGAAACCACTGACTGACGACGCCGGGATATTTTCTTCCTGTAACATCAGCCCCACCAGAAAACGCGTACTTGAGCCCGGCTGACGATTCACAAACCGCACATCATCACGCGCCAGATCCCGGACCGACTGGATATTCTTCGGATTGCCCGACTTGACGAACAGCCCGGTGTTCCGAATGGCCAGATGAATCAGCAAATGCGTTTCGCCATTGAGCCAAGGAGAGTACCGGGCCAGGATCGGTTTTTCGAACTTGCCGATAGGCACCTGAAACCCGGCCAGTTCACATTCGTTCTGTTCCAGCGCGGCCAACGCCTCTATCGCCGTGCGGTAGCGCAACTCCAGAATAGGCAGCGGTGAATTCATGCGTTGTGTCAGCCCCTCCACCGCAAAGCCATGGCTGGCATGCAAGCGCACATTGGGCGTATGCTCCGGGATCAGCTTTTCCAGTTCTTCTTGTGATTCGGAGGCCAGACTTTCCAGGGTTGGCGACAGTCGCGCCTGAATGCGCCGGTTGGCCCATACCAGCCGCTTGGCAAACTCGGACAGCTCGGTCCCCTTGCGTCGCTTGGTAATGAGCAGAGGCACCCCGAAAATCTCCTCAAACTGCCGCAGCACGCCCCAGGCGTGACGATAGGAATGCCCACAAGTCTCGCTGGCCGCCACGATATTGCCGCTGATATCGATTTCAGCCAGCAAACCCAGCAGCATGGATAGCGACAGGGTTTTACCTTCCTGGGTATCGATAGTCCACTCAGGGTTTATCCTGATCGAAAACGGGTACATAGTGCAATCTCCCTTGGCAGTTTCACCACCATTATATGTGTTATTAATTTCATATTGAAAATATATCTGAAGTGGCTACTATTGAGGCTATAAGCACATTTGTCAAATGGGAATTTAATATCCCGGCACTTTGCGGTGCTGCAGCATTTTATTATGATGCCAATTACATATTAAACAGGCTCAAACACGTATCGGAGACAGCCATGTCCAAAACGGGCATTTCCTCGCCTTTCATTCAGTCGGTCGATAACAAGATCAGAAAGATGATTCCACTGACACCAGAGACGCCCAATTCGCGCGCCGTGTCAGCCAGTCTGGTCAAACTGGGCAATATGCCGGGTGCACTGCTGCCGGTATTGCATGATATCCAGGACGCACTGGGCTATATCCCCCCTGAGTGCGTCGATCAGATTGGACAGGCTTTGAATTTATCGCGCGCCGAAGTTCATGGTGTCATCACCTTCTACCCCCATTTCCACACCACGCCCAAGGGCGCAGTGCATATCGAAGTCTGTCGGGCCGAATCCTGTCAGGCAATGGGCTCGGCACAGCTTGAAGCCCATATACGCCAGGCAACCGGCTGCGACATGAACAGCACCAGCGCCGATGGCCAGGTGTCTGTTGATGCGGTATATTGTCTGGGACTGTGCGCACAGTCGCCCAATATCATGATCAACGGCGAGCCCTGTGCGCATGTCACGCCGCAAGCGTTCGATGAACTGTATCGCGAACACATGGAGGCCGTCTCTGTATGACTATTCGAATCTTCATCCCCGCTGACGCCGCTGCCATTGCCGCTGGTGCCGAACGTGTGGTGGCGGCCATCAGCAAAGAGGCGGCACAGCGCAACCAGGACATTACCGTGGTGCGCAATGGCTCGCGCGGGCTGTTGTGGCTTGAGCCCATGATCGAAGTGCAGACCGAAAATGGCCGCGTGGCCTATGGCCCGGTCAAGGCCAGAGACGTGCCGTCCCTGTTCGACGCCGATTTTCTGCATGGCGGCCATCACACACTGGCCCATGGCCTCACTGAAGAAATCCCGTTCCTGAAAAAACAGGAACGCCTGACCTTTGCACGCGTCGGCATTACCGATCCGCTTTCTATCACAGACTACATGGCGCACGGCGGTTTTGCAGGCTTAAAAAAAGCCCTGACCATGGCGCCAGCCGATATCGTGCAGCAAGTGACCGATTCCGGCCTGCGTGGACGAGGCGGCGCGGCGTTTCCTACCGGCATCAAATGGAAAACTGTCCTTGGTACCCCGGGGCAGCAGAAATATGTCGTTTGCAATGCCGACGAAGGCGACTCGGGTACCTTCTCCGATCGCATGCTGATGGAAGGCGATCCGTTTTGCCTGATCGAAGGCATGACCATTGCCGGACTGGCTACTAATGCAACCCAGGGATACATCTACGTCCGTTCCGAATATCCCCACGCCATTGCAGCGTTAAACCGTGCCATCGGCGTGGCTACTGAAGCCAACTGGCTGGGGCAAAACATCCAGGGCAGCGGCAAGTCCTTTTCGCTTGAAGTGCGCAAGGGCGCCGGCGCCTATATTTGCGGGGAAGAAACCTCGCTACTGGACTCACTCGAAGGCAAGCGTGGCCTGGTTCGTGCCAAGCCACCGCTGCCGGCCATCAAGGGCCTTTTCGGCAAACCCACGGTAATCAATAATGTGATATCGCTGGCATCGGTTCCCTACATACTTGCCGAAGGCGGACAGGCCTATGCCAACTACGGAATGGGGCGCTCCAAGGGAACCCTACCCTTTCAACTGGCGGGCAATATTCGCCAGGGCGGGCTGGTGGAAAAAGCCTTTGGCCTGACATTGCGCGAACTGCTTTTTGATTACGGCGGCGGCAGCGCCAGTGGCCGGCCCATCAAGGCTGTACAGGTAGGCGGCCCGCTGGGCGCGTACCTGCCGGAATCGCAATGGGATGTACCCATGGATTACGAAGCCTATATGAAGGTGTCGGCCATGATCGGCCACGGCGGTATTGTCGCGTTCGACGACACGGCCAAAATGAACGATCTGGCGCGCTATGCCATGGAGTTCTGTGCCGTCGAGTCCTGTGGCAAATGCACCCCCTGTCGTATCGGCTCGACGCGCGGCACAGAAGTGATCGATCGGATTACCGCCAACGAAAATCGCGAAGAAAATGTCGAACTGCTGCGCGATCTGTGCGACACCATGCTGGGCGGCTCACTGTGCGCCCTGGGTGGCATGACGCCCTATCCTGTATTGTCCGCCCTGCAGCACTTCCCTGCCGATTTTGGCATTGAAGCGAGCACAAAAGCCGAACATTCATGAACCAAGAAAATTATCCGCTGCCGCAACAGGCAAGGAGCTTCCAATGTTAGAAACCGTCGTCAAACGTGATACCGATCTGGGTACACCCGAGGTCACCTCCGACAAGCTGATTACCGTCACGATTGACGGTTACGACATATCGGTGCCCGAAGGCACGTCGGTCATGCGCGCGGCTGCGCTCAACGGCGTCAACATTCCAAAGCTGTGTGCCACCGACAGCATTGAAGCCTTCGGCTCATGCCGCTTGTGCCTGGTGGAAATCGAAGGTCGACGCGGTTATCCGGCCTCCTGTACCACACCGGTAGAGGAAGGCATGATCATCCGCACCGAAACTCCCAAGCTGCATCAACTGCGCCGCGGCGTCATGGAATTGTATATTTCCGACCACCCGCTCGATTGCCTGACCTGCCCGTCCAATGGCGACTGTGAATTGCAGGATATGGCAGGTGTGGTCGGATTGCGCAACGTGCGCTACGGCTACGAAGGCGCCAATCATCTGCAGGACCAGAAAGATGAGTCCAACCCTTATTTCACTTATGATCCCAGCAAGTGCATTGTCTGCAACCGCTGCGTACGTGCCTGCGAGGAAACCCAGGGCACTTTTGCCCTGACCATTTCCGGAAAAGGATTTGCTTCGCGCGTCTCGGCCGGCCAGGACCAGCCGTTCATGGACAGCGAATGCGTATCCTGCGGCGCCTGCGTACAGGCCTGCCCGACCGCGACACTGGAAGACAAAAGCATTATCGAACTGGGCCAGGCCGATCATTCAGTCATCACGACCTGCGCCTATTGTGGTGTAGGCTGCGCCTTCAAGGCCGAAATGAAAGGCGAGACCGTGGTTCGCATGACGCCATGGAAAGATGGCAAGGCCAACCGCGGTCACTCCTGCGTCAAGGGGCGTTTTGCCTGGGGCTACACCACCCACAAGGAACGCATTACCAAACCCATGATCCGCAAAAGCATCTCCGACCCGTGGACCGAAGTGTCATGGGACGAAGCCATTGGCTATGCGGCCAGCGAATTCAAACGCCTGCAAGGCAAATACGGGCGTGATTCCGTGGGCGGCATCACCTCGTCCCGCTGCACCAACGAAGAAACCTGGCTGGTGCAAAAACTGGTGCGCGCCGCATTCAATACCAATAATGTGGACACCTGCGCCCGCGTCTGCCATTCACCCACCGGCTATGGTCTGAAGTCTACGCTGGGTGAATCGGCCGGTACGCAGACCTTCGATTCAGTCATGTTCACCGATGTGGTTATCGTCATGGGCGCCAACCCAAGTGCCGCACACCCTGTCTTTGCTTCACGCCTGAAAAAGCGGCTGCGCCAGGGCGCGCGCCTGATCGTAATTGATCCGCGCCAGACCGAACTGGTCAGCTCCCCGCACATTCGCGCCGACTACCATTTGCAGGTACGCCCGGGCACCAACGTCGCGCTGCTGTCGGCTATGTCACATGTGATTGCCACGGAAAACCTGGTCAATCTGGACTTTGTCCGCGAACGCTGCGAAGACAAAGCATTCAAAGAATGGTTTGATTTTGTCAGCCTGCCGGAAAACTCCCCCGAAGCGATGCAAGCCGAAACCGGCGTCCCCGCCGAGCAAATCCGCGGCGCAGCCAGGCTTTTTGCCACCGGCGGCAACGGTTCCATATACTACGGGCTGGGCGTGACCGAACATAGCCAGGGCTCTACCACCGTGATGGCCATTGCCAATCTGGCCATGGCCACCGGCAATATCGGACGCGAAGGCGTGGGCGTCAATCCACTGCGCGGCCAAAACAACGTGCAGGGTTCCTGCGACATGGGTTCGTTCCCGCACGAGTTGCCCGGCTATCGCCATATCTCCGACGACGTAACCCGTCACGACTTTGAAAAAGCCTGGAATGTAACCCTGCAGCCTGAACCCGGCCTGCGTATTCCGAATATGTTCGACGCCGCACTGGAAGGCACCTTCAAGGGACTGTACTGCCAGGGCGAAGACATTGTGCAATCGGATCCGAATACCCAGCACGTGGCCGCATCGCTGTCGGCCATGGAGTGCGTGGTGATCCAGGATATTTTCCTGAACGAAACCGCCAAGTACGCCCATGTATTCCTGCCCGGCTCAACCTTCCTGGAAAAAGACGGCACCTTTACCAACGCGGAACGTCGTATTTCACGGGTACGCAAGGTCATGGAACCGGCCAGCGGCATGGCAGACTGGGAAATCACCTGCGCCCTGTCCAATGCCCTGGGCTACCCCATGAACTACAGCCATCCGTCGGAAATCATGGACGAAATCGCGGCGCTGACGCCAACGTTCACCGGCGTCTCGTTCGACCTCATCACCAAGATGGGCAGCGTGCAGTGGCCCTGCAACGACCTTGCGCCTGAAGGCACCCCGATCATGCATATTGACGAGTTCGTACGCGGCAAAGGCAAGTTCATGATTACCAAGTACATCCCGACGGACGAAAGAAGCACGCGCAAATTTCCGCTGCTCTTTACCACCGGCCGGATTCTGTCGCAATACAACGTGGGCGCGCAAACGCGCAGAACCCCGAATGTGGCGTGGCATTCGGAAGACGTATTGGAAATTCATCCGGTTGACGCCGAAGATCGCGGCATCAGCCAGGGCGACTGGGTGGGCATCCAGAGTCGCGCCGGCGAAACGGTATTGCGGGCCGATGTCACCACGCGGGTTCAGCCAGGCGTGGTCTACACTACCTTCCACTTCCCCGAATCGGGTGCGAACGTGGTCACCACCGACAACTCGGACTGGGCCACCAATTGCCCCGAGTACAAGGTAACCGCCGTGCAGGTCACGCGCGTCACGCAACCATCGGCCTGGCAACACAAGTGGTCCGAAATCAATCGTGAACAGCGTGCGCTTCTGAAAAATCGCGTCACGATGGACGAAACGCCGGTAACCGGTTAAGGACAGGATTTTTCTTGATGGACAAGGTCGTCACCTCAACTTCAACGGCCGCATTCAAAGGCAGCGATCCGACCGATACGGTCGCGCTGCCCGCAGCACTGGCGCGCAGTCTGCGTTTGCAGGTCACCCGCGTGCACGACGGGGTCATGCATTCGCAAGCCGAGATCGATGCCATTGCCATCGAAACACCGGTTGCGGTTGAACTCAATGGCATCAACCATGCGGTCATGCTTGCCACACCAGATGATCTGGAAGATTTCGCCTGGGGCTTTTGCCTGACAGAAGGCATTGTGCGTTCTCCCGATGACATTCGTGATATTGAGCAGGAGCGCACAGACCTGGGCATCATTCTGCATGTGCAGATCAGCCCGGCATGCATGCAATTTCTCAAGGAACGACGCCGGCAAATGGCCGGACGCACGGCCTGTGGCCTGTGCGGCGTTGAAACCCTGGAAGCGGTGCGCCGGTTGCCGCCCGTGGCGCCGCCCAGTCACGCCGGCAGCGCCGCTACACCGACCCCGGCCCCCTCCTCTGCACAACAGCATGACCTGCACACCATGCCGGCGGGCTTGACGCTGGCGCAACTGCTCGAGGCGATGATCGCTCTGCGTGAACAACAGCAATTACACCAGGACACCGGCGCCACCCATGCCGCTGCCTGGGTGGCTGCCGACGGCCACACCCCCACGTTCATCCGGGAAGACGTCGGTCGGCATAACGCCCTGGACAAAACCATCGGCGCCCTGTTGCGGGATACCCAACCCATCGGCCACGGTGCACTGCTGGTATCGAGCCGCGCCAGCTTTGAAATGGTACAGAAAGCCGCAATGGCAGGCTGCCCTGTGCTGGCGGCGGTCTCGGCGCCAACATCGGCAGCGATCGCGCTGGCCGAAGAAACCGGCATCACGCTGCTGGGCTTTACGCGCGCCCGACAGGCTACAATCTACGCCCATTCACAACGCTTTCAATTATCGGACAAAGGCAAGGCATTATGACGACTCCACATGTGTTCAACACGACGGCCATGCTCATCAAGATGGCAAACCAGATTGCCGGTTTTTTCGAAGCACTGCCCGACAGGGAAGAAGGTCTGCGCAGCGTCTACGAGCATATCCGCAAGTTCTGGGAGCCGCGTATGCGCATTGCCCTGCTTGAATTTCTGGAACAGCATCCTGACGGGCAGGATGGAGAAATAGGGCTATCAGCGTTCGCACTGGAAGCCATCAATAACCACAAGGCGGAACTCAAACCCGCTGCACACACTGCAATACCCGCTACACCATAAGGCCATCAGGCCATGCATAATCCATAATCCAAGGAGACATCTATGAATCAAGCCGTTACCCGTGGCGGATTCTTCAGCAAGGAGCGGATCACAGCCGGTCCGGGTTTTAACAGGTGGATGGTTCCACCTGCTGCGTTAGCCATTCACTTATGTATCGGACAGGCCTATGCCTTTTCGGTATTCAATAAACCAATGACCCAGTTGCTGGGTATTTCCGAATCCGCCCCCGATGACTGGACCATTCCGGAACTGGGCTGGATCTTCAGTATCGCCATTGTTTTTCTCGGCCTGTCTGCGGCCTTTGCCGGAAAGTGGCTGGAAGAAGTGGGCCCGCGCAAGGCCATGTTCGCTGCCGCCTGCTGCTTTGGCGGCGGCTTTCTGGTTGCGGCGCTGGGCCTGCAACTGCATCAGTTGTGGCTGGTGTATTTCGGCTACGGGGTACTGGGCGGCATCGGCCTGGGCATTGGCTATGTCTCGCCGGTCTCCACGCTTATCAAATGGTTTCCCGACAGGCGCGGCATGGCCACCGGCATGGCCATCATGGGTTTTGGTGGCGGCGCCATGATCGCCTCACCACTATCTCTGCAACTGATGAACACGTTCAAATCCGAGACATCGATGGGCGTGACCGAAACCTTCGTGGTGCTCGGTGTCGTATACTTCATCTATATGTGCATTGGCGCCCTGTCAGTGCGCATTCCGGCGCCCGACTGGAAGCCTGAAGGCTGGACACCGCCGGTGCAGCAAAACGCCATGATCTCCCGCAACCACGTGCATATAGACCGGGCCATCAAGACCCCGCAATTCTGGCTGCTGTGGTGGGCCCTGTGCCTGAACGTGACTGCCGGTATTGGTGTACTTGGCCAGGCCTCGCTGATGATTCAGGAAAGCTTTCAGGGCATGATTACCGCCGCCGCAGCCGCCGGTTTCGTCGGCCTGCTGTCACTGGCAAACATGAGCGGACGCTTCCTGTGGTCAACCGTCTCCGACTATATCGGCCGCAAATTGACCTACAGCACCTTCTTTGTGCTGGGCACCGTGTTGTATTTGCTGGTCCCCGGAATGGGCACTGGCGGCCACGTAACCCTGTTCGTGCTGTTTTATCTGGTGATTCTGTCCATGTATGGCGGCGGTTTCTCCACGGTCCCCGCCTATCTGGCCGATCTTTTCGGCACCCGCTATGTGGGTGGCATACACGGACGTCTGCTAACGGCATGGTCTGCGGCAGGGGTCTTCGGCCCGGTCCTGGTCAATTACATTCGTGATTACCAGCTGCAGATGGGCATTCCACGGTCCGACGTCTATATCTACACAATGTATGTGATGGCCGGGTTGCTGGTCATCGGTTTCATCTGCAATATGATGATCCGTCCAGTTGCCGCCGAACATCATATGCCAGCAGACAGCGTTGCGGGCGAGCCGATTGCGGCTGGCGCCAAATAACACGGAGAGAGAAAATGCAAGATACTGCTCAAAGAAAAACCCCAGTGGGACTGATCGTGGCCTTCTGGCTTCTGGTTGGTATCCCGCTGATTTGGGGTGTGGCCAATACCATCATTACCGCCGCAGCCTTGTTCAAATAACCAGCCTTGGCCATAGCAGGACCCGGGCGGCGCTCCAATCGGACCGCCCCCTTGCCAATTGGTCGAAAACGCCGCAAAAAGCACTGCTTGATGCGGCGTTTTTCTATAATGTGAACACATCTGGGAACGTATTGGGCCCAGCACCTGTTCAAGGAACCCTCATGAGCACCCACAAGCGGATCCTTCTGGTCGAAGACGAAATCAGTATTGCGGCCAATGTCTGCAGCTATCTGGAAAAAAAAGGCTATATGGTGGATGTTGCCTATGAAGGCCATGCTGCCATTTCCCTGCTTGACCAGTATGCCTTTGACACTGTTATTCTGGACCTCGGACTGCCCGGCAAAAGCGGATTTGACGTATTGCAATACATCCGCGATCAGGCCATGCTCAGCACCCCGGTGGTGATTCTCACTGCACGCGATGCCTTGCAGGACAAGCTCACCGGTTTTTCCCTGGGAACCGATGATTACCTGACCAAACCGTTCTCACTGAGTGAACTTGAAGCGCGGATCAACGCGCTCATCAAGCGCGCCTCCGGCAATGTGGCTGACCCGGTCAGACGTTGGGGCCAAATCGAGATCAACACGCGCTCGCATATTGTCGCCATCAAGGGGGTGCCGGTACACCTGACACGCAAGTCCTACGATATCCTGAGCACCTTCCTGCAACACCCCGGTGAAGTCATTACCAAAGAACGCTTTGAGAGCCTGTTGTGGGCGGACGATCCGAAATCATCGGATGCCCTGCGCAGCCAGATTCATTTGCTGCGCAAAGCCCTGGCCGAACACGATTGTGATGTGATTGAAACCGTACATGGTACCGGGTGGCGCCTAGGCAAACCGGAAGAGCAGTCATGAAAAACCGCGGTTCGCTATCGCTGACGCAACGGATGTCGCTGGCGCTGACCGGCGCCGTCACGCTTTTTGTCGTGGCGCTGTGCGTGCTCTCGCTCTGGGCATTTGACAGCATGGAAGACAATCTGGTGGATTCGACCTTGCTGGCCGAAAAAGACCGGATTGTTGCACTGGACGCCCATCTGGCCAACCGGCCCGACAACGGCGTACAGGAAAGCCAGAACCAGCCCATCAGGCGCTGGGATATTGCCAGTGCTGCTGACGAAAACCTGCTGCCGTCCCTGTTGCGCAATCTGAACGACGGCGCATACTTCATGCAGCCAGGTGACGATACCTGGCATGTACTGGTATTTTCCCGTGACCAGGGCAAGACAGTCCTGCTCTACGACGCGACACTCAATGAGCAACGTGTGCATGACTTTGCCCTCATTGTGATCATGGCCGGCATGCTGTGCATCGGGTTATCGTATTTCCTGGCGCGGGGCGTGTCCAGACGCATTACCGACCCGGTGCAAAGCCTGACCCAGACCCTGTCAACCTGGGCGCCGGGTGCATCGAATCTGTCGCCCAGTCGAAATGACGAAGTGGGACGCCTGATCGAAGCCTTCAACCGAATGCAGAGCCAGGTTGAAAAATCCATTGCGCAGGAAAAGGAATTTTCTGCGAACCTGAATCATGAAATCCGCACACCGCTGACCACGATCCGCACCGATGCCGAACTTGCGCTGGAAGATACCCTGCTGCTTGACGAAACCCGCATGAGGCTCAAGCGCACGATCAGCAATGTCGATCTGATCACCGATACACTGGAGAGTACGGTCCATCTGAAAACGCAGGCACGGCAGAACCCCGAACCCGTCAATCTGCACGACTGCCTTGAAAATGCCTGGAGCACCAGCACCGCTGATGATGACAATATAAAATTGCAACTGATCAACCAATTGCTGCCAGGCGAGGTTCTGACCGTTAATCGCTACGCGATGCAGATGATCATGCGCAACCTGATTCGCAACACCCTGGAGCATGCTGCGGCGACGACCCTGACCGTCTATTTATCGGGCACGCGCCTGTACTTCGAAGACAACGGCAAGGGCATTGCCCAGGCCGATTTGCCCAGAATTTTTGAACGTTATTACAGTGGACACACGCGCGACACGCAAATGGCCGAGGACAGCAGCGCCATCGCGGCCCCACCCAAGCGGCGCGGACTGGGTCTTGCCATTGTGCAGCACATTTGTGAACTTGAACACTGGACCATTCGGGCCGAATCCTCGACCCAGCCAGGCGCATCCATGACGCGGTTTATATTGCAGGTGGCATAGGCTATCGGCCACCTGATCAACCGTACCTGTGCTGCGCCCACTTGCGAATCCGCCGCAGGCATACCTGCCGGCGAATCGCAATACCAAAAACAGGAACTAACTGTTGCTTTGGTCTTTCAAACGATACACCAGCACCGATGTATGGGCCAGTGACAGCACTTTGGTTGTCACGCTACCCAACAGCAACCGGGACAGCCCGCTGCGACCGTGGCTGGCGATGTAAATAAGATCGCAGCTATTTTCCTTGGCTGCTTCGACAATACCGTCAGCAACGCTGTAGTTGGAAATGATGAGTGACGTTGCCTTCACATTTGCAGTCTGGGCGCGATCCAGCACCGGTTTCAGATAGGACTCGGCTTCCTTGCGCGCAGCCTCTTCATAGTCGCCGTCGGAAATGGCGTAGGATGCAGCCATGCCGTCAAAGCCGATCAATGTGGAAAACGGCTGCGTCACGTTGATGGCGATCACTTCGGCACTGTTCTGCCGTGCAAAGCAAATGCCTGAATTGGCTGCCCGTGCAGAAATGTCCGAACCGTCGATAGGAAGAAGAATTTTATTGAACATGGTGGGACTCCTTAAGACTGCGATGTTTCCTGTTTGGCCGCATTGTAAAGATGCGTGCAACGCGTACCCGAGCGGCAGTATGCCAGCACTGGCGCGGGTAAGGTGTCGAGGTATTGACGAAAAGCCTTGACGTCCTCGGGGGTAATGGCGCCGCTGACGACAGGCTGGTAAACCACTGTCAGACCGGCCTGCTCACCAGCCTTGATGACATCGGCCGAGGCGGGCTGCGATTCGCCGCCTTCATAATCGGGACGATTGATAATGACGCTACGGTAACCCGCCGCCTTGACAGCGGCCATGTCTTCGGCGCCCAGTTGGGGCGCCACCGCCAGCGAGTCACTTAACGGGGTAATGGGTGTTGACATATGTCCTCACAGAGTGTCGGGCAGCAACGCAGCCAAATAGGCAGCGAACAGGAACCCGCTCCGACAGTTTGATGCCTGGGGCACCGTGATTGAAGATTGCCTGAACTGTCATCTGTCGCCTTATCACAGTTGCAATACCGTGGAGCAGCGGGGCAGATCGGACAGTGGCCCGAAATTATTTTATGCCAGTTTAACGCAGCATCCGATACAAATTTACCCTAATCTCTATAAAATAGCATCAGTAATTTCACCACGACCTGATTTAAAACAGTAAATGACCGATTTCTGCCGCGTTCGTCCTGCAACGGCTCAGGACATTACAGCTATTGCGCAAATTTATGCCTGGCACGTGCTGCATGGCATCGCTACCTTTGAAGAAGTCGTACCCGATCGTGAACAGATGCTTGAACGATTTGTCCATATCACCACACAGGGTTATCCCTATATCGTGGCGGAAAAGGACGGCGAAATTATCGGTTATGCCTATGCGTCGTCTTTTCGTCCGCGCGTAGCCTATCGCTATACAGTGGAAAACGCCATCTACCTGCGCCATGATCTGGGGCGCATGGGTGCAGGGTCCCGCTTGCTGGCCGAATTGATCCGGCTGTGCGAGGCAGGTCCCTGGCGCCAGATGATCGCCGTAATCGGCAACAGCGCCAATGCCGCCTCCATAGGCGTGCATCGCAAGGCCGGCTTCGAAATGATCGGCACCCTTCCCGCTACCGGCTTCAAGCACGGTCAATGGGTCGATACCGTACTGATGCAGCGCGCCCTCTCGGGCGGCGCTCAGACACTACCCGATACCGCGAACACGACCGCGCCCTCACCTACCGTATAGCGCACGACTGGCTGCTGCATCGCGGGTTACCCGCGTCCGGTAAAGTCGCGCTTGGCCATTTGAGCGGCCACTGGCATGTCGGGCCTGTGGCACACCCCGCAGCAACACTTTGCCATATCCGTGGGCTGGCTCCCGGTGCAGGCCACGGCCCGTCTGCCATTTTCCCTGCTGTGCTCAGGTCGGATAGCGCACCAGCCGACTGGCATGCGTGGCGAGCAACTGAGCAAAGGCATCGCTTTTGAGAAATGCAAATTCAGCTGCGCGTTGGGCGCCAATGGCGTCGGCCGGGTCAACGCCATCGGCCGGATGACACATGATGACAATTCGCTCTGCCGCCCCGGCCAGCCAGGCCTTCATGTGCCGCTCGAAACGAGCGCTGCCGCCGGCCAGTGCATATACGCCGGCAAAATCGTCGTTATAGGGAAAATCGATCCGTTGCAGGCGTCGGCGCAACGCACTGCTGCCCAGCAGCGCGATCAGCCGCGCCTTCCATTGCAAGCCGCGGGCCGGTGAAGCATTGTGCATCGCCGTCGAGCGCACCCAGAAATCATCACAGTCGTAGCGCCGAATCAACACATCCATCAGAGCATCACGAATCTGTGGAAATTGATGCACATGCTGATGACCGTCGAAAAAATCCGGCGTACGTTTCATATGCTGCTCAAAAAGATCGCATTGGCGCTCAATTGAGCGCACCAGGACAGCGGAATCCAGCTGGCGCAACCATGCGTTCACAATCAGCTGCGGTAGGGGCCGACGAAAATCATCGTCCGGCCCCAGCTTCTCGGTAAAATTTATATGCAACCCGATGTCGATATCCAGGCCACGCAGCCGTTGCGCGCCAACAGCCCACGCGCCAGCCTGGGTCAGGCAACTGGTAGCGCTGATCCGTTGTTCTGCCGCCAGCTGCAATACCGCGCGATTGACATTCTCGTTCAAACCGAAATCATCAGCGCAGAGTATGATCTGTTTTTTCTTGCGTGCCATATGGCTTCCTGTCACGGCTTATCATGTCGGATGAGCAATTGCCGATACCCCATCCTATCAGACAATACGAATGTCATAAACCGCCAGACAGCTTCCCGGCCTTGGCCACAGTCTCGGCGGCCTGAAAACGAGTGCCAAACACGCGTGGAGCACCCTGGGCCAGCCCCTGCCCCATTTGCCCGCTCACAATATAAAGCGGCCGGCGTTTCACTTCTTCGTAGATATGCGCGACATATTCGCCCACCATGCCCACCGAAATCAGGATGATGCCCGCAAAAAAACTCTCGGCCACGATCAGCGTAGAATAACCGCGCACCGGATTGCCGATCATCACATACTCAAATATGACATACATGCCGTACAAGAGCGCCAGACTGGCCAGCAGCATGCCGCTGAACATGGCCATCCGCAACGGCCATGTGGTAAACGCCGTCAATCCCTGCAGGCCATGACCGACAAGACGAAACAGACTGAAGCGGGATGAGCCAAAACGCCGTTCATCCGGCTGGTAATAGACCGCTTGCGTGCGAAAGCCAACCCAGGCATACAAGCCCTTCATAAAACGCGTGCGCTCGGGCAACTGGCACAAGGCCTGCACCACTTTGCTATCCATCAGGCGGAAATCGCAGGCATCGGGCTCGATCCGAACCTTGCCAGTGCCTTTCATCAGAAAATAGAATAATCGCGTGCCAATGCGCTTGAGCAGCCGCTCGTCGGCGCGTGCCTCGCGTACCGCATAGACCATATCTGCCCCCTGCTCCCAGTGCGCAACCATACGGGCAATCAGCGCTGGCGGATGCTGAAGGTCAGCATCCAGCGTGACAACGACCTGGCCCATGGCCAGCTCCAGCCCGGCGCTCAACGCCGCCTCCTTGCCGAAATTGCGTGACAGCTGCAGATAGCGCACCCGACTGTCGCGCTGGCAGAACTCGCTCATGAAATCCGACGTCTCGTCGGCGCTGCCATCGTCCACCACGATAATTTCCCAGCAGGCAAAGGCATCACGCAGCAACACGATAAGCATGGGCAAAAGGATGCGTAGACTGCGTGCCTCATTCAATGCAGGAATCACGCAACTGACCGATGCATCTGCCGCCCTGCGTACTTTTGCTTTCGAAAGCTGGGCAGCAGGCATGCCGCCGGCCAACGCCCGCCTATCGCCATGGCTCTGTTGCGGACAATGCCGCATATCTTGGTGTCTGGTGTACACGGTCATCCCGATGATAAAAGCGCAGAAAACCAGACTATATGACCGTGGACGTTAAATTTCCGTGAAATTGGCGGCGGCTGCTATCGCCGCCTGCTATTGCCACCACAAGGAGCAAAAAACAGGCACTCAGAGAAGGAAGAAAAGAGCGACAGGAAACGAGCGGTAACCGGCAGCGCACAACCAATGACCCTGGCCAGCGCTGCGGGGGAGCTACGTAACGCCCCCGCATCCGAGGTGCAGCAGGGAGCTACCAGGACGGGGAATCAGGCAGCAGATGCAGGCTCGGTTAGCTTGCGCCACAAACTGAGACCCCCCGCAGCCTGGTCCAGCCCATCCAAATAGGCAGTATGCTCCGCCAGCTCAGCTTCCGTGGCCACTTCGACCCGCAAGATGGTCGCATCAAATTGCGCCACCACCGGTTGACCCTCCTGCTGGCGCGGCTGATCGCTGTGTTCCATGACCAGGCCAAACTGGCCTCGGGTCATGGCCAGCCATACCTCGGCCAGCAGCTCGGCATCCAGTAACGCGCCGTGTAAAGTACGGTGCGCGTTGGAAATACCCAGCCGCTCGCACAGCATATCCAGACTGTTGCGCTTGCCCGGGTACTGTTCACGCGCCATGGCCAGCGTATCGTGGATCGCAGCGGCAGTCTTGTCGATAGACGGCATGCCCACCCGTGCAAATTCCGCATTCAGGAACTTGACGTCAAATGCGGCATTATGGATATAGATTTCGGTCCCTTTCAGGTACTCGGAAATCCGTGCTGCCTCATCTTCAAACCGGTTGAACTGCGACAGAAATTCGGTAGTCAACCCGTGCACCTCGAGCGCGCCGGGCGAACTATCCCTGTCGGGATTGAAATAAATATGCAGATTATTCCCGGTGAACTGGCGATCAATCAGTTCCACGCACCCGAGCTCGACGATCCGGTCGCCTTCTGCCGGGTCAAAGCCGGTTGTCTCTGTATCGAGAATAATATGTCGCATTGCCTGCTATCCTTAAGACATGCCTGGTACGACGGTAGAGAACCCGGCGTCCACATGCACAATTTCACCCGTGATACCCGCAGCCAGGTCCGACAGCAGGAACGCAGCCGTATTGCCCACATCTTCAATGGTGACATTGCGTTTGAGCGGCGCGTGAGCCGATACGAAATTGAGGATGGAAGAAAAATCCTTAATGCCACTGGCAGCCAGTGTTTTGATGGGGCCGGCGGAGATGCCGTTGGCGCGCAGGCCGTCTGCCCCCAGCGCGGTGGCCAGATAGCGGACGCTGGCTTCCAGCGAGGCCTTTGCCAGACCCATGGTGTTGTAATTGGGAACCACCTTCTCCGCACCCAGATAGGTCAATGTCAGCACGGACCCCTGCCGCGCCTTGAGCAATGGCAACGCGGCCTTGGTCATGGCAGGAAAGCTGTACGCCGAAATATCATGGGCAATACGGAAGCCCTCGCGGGAAAGCCCGTCCAGAAAGTTGCCGGCAATCGCTTCGCGAGGCGCAAAACCGATCGAGTGCACCAGCCCATCGAGCCCATCCCAGTGTTGCGCCAGTTGCTCAAAAGCAGCGTCAATCTGCGCATCTTCGGCCACATCACAGGGGATTACAATGGCGCTGCCAAAATCGGCGGCAAATTCAGTCACCCGGTCCTTGAAACGATCTCCAGCGTAGGTGAAAGCCAGTTCGGCTCCCTGCGCTTTGCATGCAGTGGCAATGCCGTAGGCGATTGAACGGTTCGAAATGACGCCCGTGACCAGTATTCGTTTATTGGCAAGAAAACCCATTTGCTGTCCTAATTGTTTTTCAATGATGGTCATTATAAAAAAAATGCGCAATGCAAAGGCATTGCGCAGTGATTCCGGAACATTTAGGCATCAGCCTACGGCAATTAACCGCGAATTGCCGTTCCTGGCAGACGCAGACGCAAACCCGCCTTGAGTCCTTCGGTGCCAATATTATTGAGCGCCTTCAGATCGTCGACCGTTGTGCCGTAGCGTTTAGCCAGCGAGTACAGGGTTTCGCCCTGTGTAACAAAATGCTCGGGCGCGCGTGCTGTCGTTGCGGCACGAGGACGGTAGGCTGCAGCGCGAACTGCCGGTGCAGCCTGTTGAGCCAGCACGGGAGCGCGCACTGTCGCTGTAGCCGGACGTACAGCACCTTGATAGCCGGCTGGCGTCGCCTGGGCGATATAACGCACTGATTCGCGATTGACAGAAGGCGTGCTGGCCCCATTCTGAACAACCAGCGCGGCCAGCGGATCATCGGTCGCAGCAGGTGCGTTACGCGGTGCCGGCTGATTGCCACCCGTGTCCCACACTACAGGCGTCGCCCCGGATGTACTGCGCGTATTGCTTGCTACCTGACGTACGCCAGCTGAAGTGCCGGATGTCTGACGCAGGGTCGACGTTGGCGCATTGCCCGCATAAGCGCGAGGTTCCACCACAGGAGTGGGAGCGGCAGGCGATACTGGTGGAGACGCATTGTCTGCCAGCATGCTGTCGGACTCACGCCGGTTGCCATCTGGTGCTGTTGGCGGCAAGCCACGAGGGACAATGGAGTCGGTATCGAAATCGCGCTGTACCGGCACCATCAGCGCACGCGAGGACAGTGCGACGCTTTGGCGCGACGAATAACCGTTAAGCGACTTGAGTTTACTCAGAGAAACACCATGTGCCTGGGCAATGGCGGCCAGAGATTCGCCCGGTGCCGGCTGGTAACCTTTATAGGTGGCCAGCGGACCCGTGTAACTGGCCAGGTTTTTCTTGTAGGTTTTTACTGCCGAAACGGGCAGTAAAATATTGGGATCATGCGAAGCCAGCAGCGTCGGTCGATTGAACGATGGGTTCAGTTCCTTAAAATCGGTCACGGAAATGCCTGCCAGCCGCGCCATGACGGCTACGTCAATATCCTTGGTGCGCCGCACTTTTTCGAAATACGGTTGGTCCGGAATGGAAGGCAGCGTGATGCCATACTTGGCCGGATTGGCCACAATATTGCGGATGGCCATCAGCTTGGGTACGTAATTACGGGTTTCCGAAGGCATCCTCAGATCCAGATAGCCACCGCCACCTGCCCGATTTCTGGCACGCTTGACGGCGCCTTCACCCCAGTTGTAGGACGCCAGCGCCAGGTGCCAGTCGTTGCCCTGGAAGGTATAAAGGTAGGACAGATAATCGAGCGCTGCGCGCGTCGATTCCACCGGGTCGCGACGGTCGTCTTTCCACCAGTCCTGCTTCAGATTGTAATGCGTGCCGGTGCTGGGAATAAATTGCCATAGTCCGGCCGCCCGCGAGCGGGACAGGGCCGTGGCGTTGTATGCACTCTCCACAAACGGCAACAAGGCCAGTTCGGTGGGCATATTGCGCTTTTCGAGCTCTTTGGTAATGTGATAGATATATTTGCCGGAACGGGCGGCCATGGTCTGGACCGATCCCGGACGGGATGAGTAGTAATTGGTCCAGTAAGCGACTTTTTCATCCTGCAGAGGGGGCATATCGAACCCTTTGCGCACGCGATCCCAGACATCGCGATTAGGACCGTGGTAGCTGACCGTATCGCTGTATTTGCCCCCGCCGGAAGAAGCGCAGCCGGTCAGCGCGACGACACAACCCACCAGAAAAAATCGTACTAAGTTCATATAGGCTTTCTCAGAATTGGTTTTTCCACTCACGTAATACTTCAAGCACATTCTCGGGGTGGTCCAGAGAATGACCAACATGCTGTTCGGCTGCTGTTATGACAACCGGTTCATCCGTTCGCATGAAAGGATTGGTTTTGAGTTCATGTTCCAGCGATGTTGGAACGGTAGCCTGATTGTTGTTGCGCAATGTTTCTGCTTCGCGCTGCCATTGCTCCAGATCAGGGTTGTGCGGATCGACGGTACGTGCCCAGCGGATGTTGCCTAACGTGTATTCGTGAGCACAATAGACGGACGTATTGTGAGGCAATTTTCTAAATTTATCAAGGCTTTGTTGCATTTGTCTAGAATTTCCTTCAAACAATCTGCCACAGCCTGTCGCGAACAGAGTATCGCCGCAGAACAGCACATTTCGCTCATCGACCTGCCCGAAGTAAGCAATATGGTCCAGCGTGTGGCCCGGAACTTCCAAAACCGTAAATTGCCCAAATATACCCAGATTGACGTGATCCCCTTCCCTGAGCTCGACATTGCGACAGGGGATCGTGGGGCCAGGCGGCCCATAGACCGTTGCGCCGGTGTGCTGGACCAGCTCGGCCACGCCGCCGACGTGATCGGCATGATGGTGGGTAAGGAGAATATTAGTAAGGGTTAACCCTTGATCGTGCAGATAAGCCAGCACCGGGGCCGCATCACCGGGATCAACGACAACCGCCTGATCAGCCTGTACAATTGCCCAGATATAATTGTCGCTGAACGCGCTGATCGGCCAGATTTTTATAGTCATCAGATAGTCTCTTTACTTAAGGCGCCGCATTTATACCGAGGAATCAGTGAAACAAATCCATTCGCGAATCATCAATCTGGCAGATTGGTTCAATACGGACCCTGGCCAGCGCGTCATACAATGGGAATCATCAAAATTTGATCAGATTGTGGCCGACTCTTTCGGGTTCAACGCGGTTCAGGTCGGCCTGCCTGACTGGAATTTTTTGCATCATAACAGAATGCGCACCAAAATCATTCTGACCGATGACAGCTTTAACAATTGCACCCACTACCCCAATACCCGATTTGTCCAGGCGCAGCTGGACGCCCTTCCGCTGGCCTCCAATTCCATCGATTTGCTGATCCTGCCCCATATTCTGGAATGCGCCGATAACCCCCATTTGGTCTTGCGAGAAGCCGAGAGGGTTTTGGTTCACGAAGGCCGCCTGATTATCTCGGGGTTCAACCCCTGGAGCCTGTGGGGCCTGCGCTCGCGCATGCCCTTGCGCAAGCCCTGGATGCCGGTAGCCGCCTCGCGCCAGGTATCGGTCACACGCCTGAAAGATTGGATGAAACTGCTGTCATTCGAGGTAGACCGGGGCTACTTTGGCTGTTACACTCCCGCCTGCCATACGGATCGGTGGCTCAACCGGTGGAACTTCATGAACCAGGCCGGTGATCGATGGTGGCCCGTCGCAGGCGCCGTATACCTGCTGGCCGCAGTCAAGCGTGCCCATGGCATGACGCTGATCGGCCCCTCCTGGAAAACCAAGAAGAAGAAAAAATTCGCCCGCGGCGAAGCTGCAATATCCCGCCGCGATGTACGTCAGCTTTTTAAAGAACCTCATGGATAAACCACAAGTCAATATTTGGACAGACGGCGCCTGCAAGGGCAACCCCGGCCCCGGCGGCTGGGGCGTACTGCTGCGCCAGGGTCCGCATGAAAAAACGCTTTTCGGCGGTGAGGCGCAAACCACCAACAATCGCATGGAAATGATGGCCGTGGTCGAAGCATTGCGGGCACTCAAACGCAGTTGCAACGTTACCCTGCATGTCGATTCACAATACGTACAAAAGGGAATCCGCGAATGGATGGCCGGCTGGCAGGCGCGCAACTGGAAGACCGCCGATAAAAAGCCGGTTAAAAATGTCGATTTGTGGCTGTTGCTCAATGAGCAGGTTGCCAGGCACGATGTCACCTGGAAGTGGGTCAAGGGTCATGCCGGCGACCCGGGCAACGAACGGGCTGATGCTCTGGCCAACCAGGGAGTGGACCTAATCAGAAAACAGAAACAGTCAGTACAGGCTTAATCCTGCTGGTCTGACCACACCGCAAGCTCATGGCCGTCCGGGTCGGCAAAATGAAATCGCCGGCCACCGGGAAACGCAAAAACGGGTTTGACAATCCGGCCCCCGGCGCGCTCGATACGCTCCTGCATCTGCGCCAGGTTATCCGCATACAGAATGACCAGCGGGCCGCCCGGGCTGACCGGCTCGCCCTGCGCAAATCCCCCGGTAAAACGCCCGTCGTTAAATTCACAGTAATGCGGCCCATAGTCCTTGAAGGACCAGCCAAAGGCATCCGCATAGAATTTGCAAGTACGGACAATATCGCTGACCGTAAACTCGATGTAATCAAGTTTTCCGTTTTTGTCCTGTGGATTCATATCAGACGCTCCCGTTTAGCAAGGTTCGACTGGCCTCACTCCGTGCTGTGGTGGCGGTTGCCACCCCGACTATTGAGATTGCCAGTCTGTAATTAGTCGCAGCCCATGCGACGCGCTCTTTCCCGATGTGCATCGGCACGCTGGTCCGCACTGTTGCGGGACAGGAAATTGTCCCCTGCTCCCGGCGCTGGCGCCATCATGACGCGAGAATTCATGCGTCCGCATTCAGCATTTTTTGAATGATCAGTGCCGGTTGAACATGCTGCGATCAACCCCAGCGCCATGATGCAGATGGCGCGCCCCGTCGTATTTTTAAACATGAATATCCCGTTTTTCAGCCGAATGTGCAAAGCTTTTTGACGCTTTGTGTTCGTAATTGCTGCAGGCGGAACTGCGCTGCAGAGATGGCGGCCTGCTTCTGGCTCTCGTCCGGTCCGAACAAGGCGTCGTGGCCACGCAATTGATCGACCCGCAAGTTCAGTTTATCGCTTTCGCGTCCGATCTGCCGGCAGCTCATCGATTGCAATTGTGATTCAGTCAACGGAGCAACAACCGGCGGAACAGCGCATGCAGCCAGCAGCGAGCATGAACCGGCAAGCAACAACAGGGTTTTTCTCATAATGCAATATCCAGACAGATTGCCCGATTGCGCTGCATGACCAACCAATGGCAGAGACGCAGACACCAGGCAGGATTAAGTATCTGGTATTTTATAGGCTCCCCGCCGCTGTGTCACATACCAACCGCGATTGCAGGCAGAAAACCGACGACAGCGCCATCGCGCCGTGTCGGGTCCCTGGGAATATCTCGTCGCTGCGCCGCGTCTCTGGCCGCAGGCAATACTACACGTTCAGAACCGGAACGAATCCGCCGAATATCATGCGTTTGCCATCGAAAGGCATGGGGTTCACGCCGGGCTGCATCCGTGGATCTTCCATCATTTTCTTCATGCCCTCGTCATGCACCTCTTTGGAGGGCCACGTAATCCAGGCAAACACCACGGTTTCATCCGGCTTGCATTGCACCGCCATGGGAAAAGAAGTGAGTTTGCCGTCAGGGACTTCATCGCCCCAGCACTCGACAACACTCAATGCACCCAGCTCCTTGAAAATCTCCGCAGCCTCCGAGGCATGTTTAATGTACGTTTCGCGGTTGGCAGTCGGCACCGCAGCAACAAAACCATCGACATATTTCATGTGTATTCTCCGTTAGTTTGTGAGCGACAGACAATGTCGTCTACAGCCACAGTATGCGCATAAAGTGCTGAACCGGAAATAGGCTGATACGACAACTTCAGGGGAGGAATACGACAGTTGTCATAGTCAGCGAGTCTTACCGACGCCGGGCAGGCAACACCACAATCGCTGCATCCAGACCAGGCGTGCTGTGAAATAGCAGCGCGCCGTCCTCAATTTCATACCCGAACGCTCATTTACGCTGCCTTGCGTGTTCTGCCCGGTTACCTGCGCGATACAGATGCTGCAAAATGTAAAACTGACGCTGTTCATCAGAATGTCATATCCATGAAGTATTCAACCCTGACAATTGCATATTATTCATTTGACCGGAGAGAAGTCATGCTCGCCTCACAAAAGCGGACACTCAGCTACGATCCCGTACAGCTTATCGGCACGGTTCAGTTGGTCAATGGCACCCTCTTTACCGTCAACTGCGACGGAGTAGACTGGGTCTGTCAGCAGGCCCTTAGTTGCCTGATCGAGCCGCAAGTGGGTGACCAGGTCATCATCAGCGGTCCGGATCACGACCGTGTTTATTTAATCGCGGTGGTCTCGCGCAGCAACAATGCACCGGTTGCATTACGCGTGCATGGAGACCTGGCAATTCAAAGCATCAATGGCAGCGTCTCAATTCACTCTGCGACCCAAACTCAACTGGGCAGCGCAGACACATTAGTGGTTTCAGCCAGGCACTACCAGCAGCAAAACGAGACCGCCAGTGTCACGATTGGCCAGATGACCTATGCAGGTAAAGAGCTGGAAGCCACCGTTGGCAAAACCACCTTCTTTTCAACTGTGATCGGCCTCATGGCAGACCGTATCAACAGTGTTGCGCGCCTGTGCTTTCGTCATGTGAAGGAAGTGGATCATGTCCGCGCTCAGACCATTGACTATGAAGCTGAAAAGCTGACCCGCGTGCACGGCGGCTACACTACGCTGACCGCCCAGGACGTGATGAAAATCAATGGCGACCAGATTCACATGAGTTAACGGGTGTCTGTTCGACCGGCACGACCACTGAAATATCAATGAGAACAATCAAACCCCTGCGCCTGGGTGTGCTCACGCGACCCTATGGCTATCGACAACATACCCGCCTGGGCGTGCTTGTCTACTCACTGATCGACTTCACCACGGATGATCCCAAACTGGTGCCCGAGGCCGAACTGAGCACCCGGCTGATACACCAGATGGATTGCGACGGCATCCTGGATCTGGTCCTGCCCAAGGTACATCCTGAGTTTCTGGTCAGCGGTTCGGCCTATACGGCGCACCAGCCCGACAAGACCCGTTGCGCAGTCCGGATACAGGTTGGCGGGCTGGACAAAAGCCTGATCGCGTGGGGCGACCGTTACTGGCTTGGCGGCGTCAGTACCGAACCGCAACCCTTCGAGCAGATGCCGGTCACCTGGGCCAACGCGTTCGGAGGGCGAGAATTCGACGAGAATCCCGCCGGCAAGGGACTGGATCAGGAACTGGTCAATGGCGTCTGGACCACGCGCCTGCCCAATATAGAAGCGCTCTCCGAGCGCGTGCACACGCCCGGGCAACTGACCCGTCCGGCCGGCCTGAGTCCAATTTTCCTTACCCGGCCCCGCCGTTACGGCCACATTGGCAATGTCAGCGACAACTGGCTCAAGAATGACATTACCTCATTCTTTCCTGATATGGATCCCCGGCTTTTCAACGCAGCAGAGGAAGACCAGCGCTGGCGTGACCGCGATAGCCTGCCTCTGGGCGTGCCTTTTTCAATCTGGAATATGCACCCGGACCAGCCGTGCTGGAGCGGGGTGATTCCCGACTGGGTGCCGCGCTGCTTCGTTATGCAACGCAACGAAGCCCACGCCGATGATTTTCTTGAAGTTGATCTGAAGCCTACCACCATCTGGTTTATTCCCGGCATCAAACACGCAGTGATGATGTATCACGGCTCGATTCCGGTCAACCGCACCTACGCTGAGGACGTCAGCGCAATTATTCCGGCCATGGAACTCAAGGGCGAGCACCGCCCTGCTGCCGATTATCGGCGCATCTTTGATCAACGCAACAGCATGGAAACCGGCGCCCTGTACGCCTTGAGGGACAAGGATCTGGTGCCCAAGTCCATCATGGGAGACTGGCTCGATACCAAACCGTTGGCAGAAAATGCGCTCATGCGCAATACCAGAAAGCAGGAAACAATCCGGCGAGCAGAGATCAGGGAAAAAATCGAAAAGGAAAACAAGTCGCTGCCGCAGGAGAGTCGGTTGCAAATTACAGATGTAATGCCGGAAATAATGGGTCCGCCCTTTCCCCAAAGTGTGGAGTATTTTCCTGAGCTGCACGAGCGCATGCTGAAAATCAAGCAGGACACCGAGGCTCAAATGGCGCAGGAGCAAGCATCAGCGCGGAAAAAAGCGCAGGAACAAATGCCTGACACTGATGATCCGAAACTGCAGGAAACCGTGGATCTGCTGGCGAAAGATCCTGAGCCGCCCACCCGCAAGCAACTGCGGCAAGCTATGTCTGAATTGGATAAGCAACAGCAGAAAATGGAGCAGGACTGGGAAAAGATCCAGACCCTCCATACCGACTCAGGTCAGGCACAGGAGATTCAAAAGCTTGGAAGTTTGCTGAAAGACGCCAAAATCCAGCTGGGCAAGATGAATCTTTATACCGCCCATTTCATGGAGGGTGAAACCATTGTGGACAAGCATGCCGCGAACCAGAAGCGGGACTGGATTCTCGCCCGCTGTCGCAATGCGCACCCCCTGAACGGTTTGGATCTGGCAGGTGCGAATCTGTCTGACACGATGTTTTCAGATATCGATTTTAGCGGATGTGATCTGTCGGATGCAGATCTGGATCACGCGCACTTTATTCGCTGCAACCTGAGCGAATCCATTCTGGTGCGCGCACGCATCTCACACACGACCTTTGATGAATGCCAGTTTACCCGCACCAACCTGGGAGCAACGCATATACGCCAGAGCAACTTCAGTCGATCGCACTTTGACAATATCACCTTGCACAAGAGCGAACTCACGCAATGCGACTTGAGACATTCGCGCTGGTCCAACACGCTGTTTAATGCACACGCCCGCTTCACTCAATGCCGATTTGACAACGCGATGCTCGAAAAAACGATATTCACTGAGTGTGTTTTCGAGGATGTCAGTTTTCATTCCAGTCAGTTTTCCCAGGTGGTATTCCAGCAATCGACGCTCAATAACCTGAACTTCGAGAAAACGAACATTTCCAGTGCCGGCTTTGTTGCCAGCCAGCTTCAGAAAATGAACTTCGCGCACGCCCGGCTCGAAGGCGTCTCCTTTATGTACAAGCTTAGCCTGGAAACATGCAGTTTTGATAACGCAACGCTGCAGGGGTGCTGTTTCAAGGAGACTGCCGTAAAAAACCTGACGATGCGCGGCTCACGCCTGTCCCACTGCGACTTCTCGGGTGCACGTATCCCTTATACCGATTTTACCGACGCCAACCTGCATCAGTGTGTACTAAAAGGGTCCGACCTGCGCCATTGCCTTCTTCGCAGAGCCGATCTGACCTCATCCATTTTTCAACAGGCCGACTTGCGTGGCGCAGACATCAGCCACGCCAATTTCTGTACCGCCGATCTGTCTGAAACGCAGATGGATGAATCGACCCAAATTCATCACGTCTATGTCAAACACGCCAAGATCTACCCGCTGCAAAAAAACGCATCTGTTTCCTGGGGGAAGTTTCTATGACGCGCGAGCAGTTCATCGCCCTGCTCGACCGCTTCGAACCCTTGAGCGACCGCTCGTGCGTCGGCCTGAACCTGAATGGCCTGGACCTTTCCGGTCATATTTTCCAGAACGTGGACTTTTCATCTGCACAATTGGATAACCTGACAATCGAAGATACTGTGTTTGCCAATTGCAGATTTTCACAGGCCAGCTTCAGACAGACAAAACTGGCCACATGTATGTTCTCGGAATGCACAATGACCGAAGCCCACTTCGATCACTCCAGCCTCTTTGGCACAAGTATTGTCAGGAGCGACCTGTCGAACGCGCGTTTCATTACCGTGTCGCTCGATTCGTGTTCCATCGCGTCCAGCGATTTTTCGCACAGCCGCTTGGAGCTGGAAAAATGCCTCAAGACGTCGTTCTACCAAACCATATTGACCGGTACGCTCTTTGATCACTGTGATTTTGAGCTCGCCATTTTTTTTCAGAATGATCTACGGCATACACGCTTTGATGGGTCATATTTTGACCGGGCGGTATTTAATGAAACAAACTTGAACAATCAGCGCTTTTCCGGCATGACGTTCAATCAGTGTCCTTTTATCAAGGCCAATCTGGAAAATACCACGTTCACCGACTGTATTTTGTCCGGCTGCAATTTTCAGGCAGGCGTGATGCGTAACGCCAGCATTGTCAAATCGGAGTGTACCAACGCCCTGTTCATTGATGCAGACCTGACTCAGAGCAGGTTCACCGATTCGGCGCTCACCCAATCGCTATGGCTCAACGCCTTGCTGATTGACGCCGCCTATGATCGTTGTGTTCTGACCGAAAGCATCTTTCATCGCGCCAACTGCGAAAACGCCCGCTTTGATCACTGCAACCTGACTCGAACGGATTTTTCCTGGGCGAATCTGCGCAACAGCCGAATGACAACGGTGCACATGGAAGATACACTGTATCACGGCGCCCTGATATCCGAACCCGCTCTGCTTTATGCTCCTGGCGCCATCGCCAAACGCGACTATCTGCACGAATCAGAGCGCTGGACAGAAGCAGTCAGATCGGCCACATAAAACGGCATGGGAGCCATCAAATGAACCAATCAGACAGCGACACTGCCTCACTGGCAAAAATCCGGCGCGAAGCGCGGCTTCTTTTCTGGAGTTCCTGCCTGACCTTGTGCGGAACATTTTTGATGATATGGTCGATCACGGCTGGCCTGGCATGCCTGGCAATCACATTCGTCTTATGGTTTATGTGCTACCAAAAATTGGGCAGCTTGACCAAGCGCGCATCGCAGCAGGACCTGCAGTTTTTGCAGGACAGTGCCGTTATCCGGATGAAAATCGAACACATGCGTGATACGCGGCAGCATATCAACAGCAACAGTGTCATCTCGCTGACACTGTCCTTTATAGACGCACCGCACAAACAGGTGACGATCTGCGCCCCCCTGTCCGCGCTTGCGATACAGGTCCTGAGCGACAGTGGCTTTGCCGACGTTTATTATCTGGAGCGCACCGGCCAGGCCAGGCTGGTCCCGATTGACCAGACATCGGTCTGACCTACCCGTTTGTCGTATGCCAGCGCAGGACGGCATAACCGCTCAGGAGAAGACAAATACCCGGTTGGGCGACGGAATCAGATTAGTCGACAGAATGCCGTTGATAATATTACTCAAGCCCATCGAGGTCCACCGCGTCACTGGCAGCGCACCGGAAAAAACCCGGAAGCTCACATTAATGAATTTGGTTGCAAAACACTTGACTACAGGCACCATGACGCCCAGGATACCGGTTTCATTGGCCCAGGTAATCATCGTGGGCATTGGACAGCACTCCAGGTCCAATCCCGGCGTGAACACCCGGGATAGTGGATTGGGGATCATCGTGATCTTGGGGCCGAAGTTGGGCCGTGGTCCCAGTATCATCACATCGACCAAGGTCACGCTGGAACCAATACGGGCTTGAAGAATGGGCATTTTTTTCCTAGATAAACAGTTTCAGACCAGCCAGCCTGACGCCAAGCCCCTGCATGCGGGTCAGCGCGCCGGTGGTATCAAGTTCCACACCATCGGCCTTCCATGAGGCCGCGCTCAAATCGATTTTCGTACCCTGCGTGCTGACTTTGACTGGTGTGGCAGCAAAATTGAGCCCATCGATCTGCCCCGCCAGCCCTCTGGCAGCAAAACGCACGCCTTGTGCCTGCACAGCGATAATGGAGGCAGACAGATTCAAGCCATAGGTAAGCGAAATCTGAGCTGGCTGCGTCACATATGAGAGGCCAACAACATGCCGTGAATCCACACCCATCACCAGCGTATCCCGGCCCGCCATATATTCATTGATAGCATGAGACTGAATGATTTTCTTTTCTTGTGCAGAAGCTTTGATGGTGTAGCGCGCGCAATAAATTTCAAAATCCTGGCCGGTCGCGTCAAATTTTACCGTTCCCTCATTTTTGGAAGTAAAGGTGCTCTTATAAGTATGCGTGGCCGCTCCCGTTACCGTAACATCCTCTGTCTGCGCGACAGTGCGGGTCAGTTTGTTTTTATAGTGCAGGGTTGCCGCCTCTTTGACGTCCTGGTGCAGAGTGCCGTCAATCGTATGAAGCTCGTTTGATTTGACATAGACGGTATTGGTGCCGGCTTCGACCCGAAAGACATTGTTGCCGCTCAATATCTTTGTTGTTGCGCCGCCCTTGATATTGTCCGTCAGGCCGGCGCTGGTGATTTCCCGATGCACACCGGCGTCGAACGTTTCCTTTTCATGCCCGACAATATGCGTGGTGCGCGTTCCCGTTACATCCCGGGTCTCTGTTTCGCCCACCGTCGTCTTCAAATTGGCACCCACTGTGACCGTCATATTGCGTACCACGTTCAACAGCATATCCAGTTGCGCGCGCATGTCCACCAGTTCCTGGCCCAGCTTGTCCTCGAAGATCATTTGGTTGCGCATGCTGGGGTCACCGAAGACAGACTGGCTGCGAAAGCCGCTCTGCGTTGCATTGGCCGGCAGCGACACCGGCGGCATGTTCTGCGCGTTGTACACCCGGCCCAGAATCACTGGTCGATCCGGATTGCCGCCGATAAAATCCACCACCACTTCATCATTGATACGTGGCAGTTGCAGCCCGCCAAAACCGCCGCCGGCCCACGGACTGGACACGCGAATCCAGCAGGAACTGTTTTCATCTCCGCTCGCCTGGCGATCCCAATGAAACATGACCTTGATGCGGCCGTACTGATCAGTCCACAACTCTTCGCCGGCCGGGCCTACGACACGGGCCGTTTGCGGCCCGCTGGTTTTGGGCTGCGGCGTCACCCGAGGTGCGCGAAATTGAATATTGGACGGCAACGCGCGGAAGATCACTTCAAAATGATCTCCTTGCGCGGTACCGGAGGAATAACCAGCCACACTCATATTGTAGGTGGCCGATACGCAAAGGTATTCGCGGTTTTCGGCGCGGCGCGGGTGATTGCGCAGTTTGAAAAGGCGTCCTGGTTCAACAGCGCGGATATTGCAGATGCCAAGCACCTGCTCTCTTGCACCCTGTATTTCCTGCAACCGCAGGCGGGCATATTTTTCGCCGTGGTCCACTTCCTGATAACCACCCTGCCATTCGTAGATTTCCAGTTTCTCTGTATTGGCCGCTTCGGCATTCTTGCTGGTCGAGTCCAGGCGGGCGCCAGGCTTGCGAAAATCGTAGTCAACCGTTGCGTAGCCGCCTGGCGTGATCTGCGCCTGCACATGCCAGTCCGAGACGAACTCTTCGTGCGCAAGCATATGCATCTGACCATCGTAGAAGGTGTAAGTATCGTATCCCGGCGCCGGCTCGTGCGTTGACACATCGTCTGTGAGCACCAGCGTATGCTGGCCGTTTTCATGACGAAACCAGTAATAAATCCCCTCATGCTCCATCAGCCGGCTGACAAAAGCAAAATCCGATTCCTGATACTGCACGCAATATTCCCAGTCGCGGTAGGACTCGGTCAGGTTATATTCCACCGCAAAGCTGTAGGTGCCCAGCACTTGCTTGATAATGTCCACTGCCGACTTATTCTGGAAAATGCGATTATCCCTGGACTGGGTCAGATACCACAAGCTAGGCCGCACCGTAGCGCGGTAAACGTAATATTCGGAATTGAGCAATTCACGGCCAACCAGTTCGAAGCGGATAATCTGCCCATTGAGGTAATGTGGTGCGCCACCGGACGTTTCCACCTGCAACGTGAGCGGCTTGCCCAGCAGTGATCGAACATCCAGCATATAGGTTTTGGCAACCAGCTCGACATTAAACTCAAACAGTTCTGACAGTCCGGCCTGCCCTTTCATGCTTTTGAAGTGCAGCACCTCGGGCATAGGTGTATGCGCAATGACGGGCCGGTTCTGTAACTGAGGGATATCCATGTTCATCTCTCGCGTTGAATGCGTTCAGGTCGAGCAAAATTTGGGGCGTATTTGCAGATGTGGGCAATGCTCACTTGTGATCAGGGCTACTGGTCAAACGGGCCACTGTCCGAAATGGTCAATATTCAGATATGTCAGTTGCTTATTGATCAACCTGATCGGGATACGACAAATCATAGGCAAGCTTTATGTCAGGATAATTACCTGAATAAGTCGACATGCCTGCCCCGCGGCCATATCTCTGGCGTCAAACGACCATATATCGAGCTCGTGGCAGGTGCTGTATGCCTGATGCGGAGCATATTTTTACATATGAAATTTTTTTTCAAGAAGCAAATGAGGCATAAATGCAGCATTCGCTCTCTCTGTGAGCAAGGCGCATCCGATTGGTGACCAGGGTGATTCCCCCAGGGCCGAGCAAATATGCAACAGAAAGCGCCGGCCCTCGCGAGAAGTTATACCGACTGCAATCAGCAGCCGGATCTATTCAGACAGAAAACGGACAAGCGCACAATGCAGCGGATTGTCCAGAGACAGGGTGAAGAAAAAAGCGAGGAATGCCTGAGAAAAAACTTGGAAAAATACGGCAAAAAAGAGACCTTTAACACCTATGACAGGCCCTGCTTGCTGCGTACGGGATTTGAGCCTGCCACCTGGATTAAAGGTCCAGGCAAAATACTAGCGCCCAATCAAGGATCCGACATTGATCTGGATAAATTTTTTGTTTTTTTTTGGAAACAGCCTACCCGACGCACACTCGCCTGCAGTTCTCTGCCGTCCGGACGGGCAAGCCAGGGATGGCGCCCGATCTGCCACCCGGCCAGCAGATCAGGCCCTGCGCGAATCCGTCACAATCATTAGCATTTGCTCCTGCCTGCAATCGCAGATTCGCTCATACTCTGCCTACAGGCCCGGCCACATGGCGCTATCGCCTGCGGGTTGATCAGGCCACGCCCTCCCAGGCCTGGCGGATCACCCTGGCACTGGCAGCCAGCGCATCTTCTTCCCTTGCCGACAGTGCCGGCATATAGGTTTCCAGCACCCCCTCCTTGCCGAGCAGCGACGGGAGCGACAGTGTCGTCTCATAGGCTTGGATATGAGACCCGATGGGCACGACCAGTTTTTCATCGTTCAGAATCGTCCTGGTTATATGCGCCGTGACCATGCCAATGCCCAGTTGGCTGGCGCCAGTACCTTCAATAATGCTGATGTTGGCAAACCTGACTTCTTCTTCGATCTTCTTCTGGAATGCTTCGCAATCCTTTTCATTGACATCCAGCACCCGAGCCAATGGCACGCCGCCAATACGCACGCCGGACCAGACAAACACCTGGGAAGTCCCGTGCTCGCCCAACACCATGGCTTCAACAGACGCAGGATGTACGCCCGCGTGACGGGCGATATGAAAGCGCATGCGCTGGGAATCGAGCAGCGTTCCTGAACTGATCACATGCGCTGCATTGCTGTACTGCCGTGCCACCTCGGCCAGCGGGTCCGGCGGATCGGTCACGACCAGAATGATGGCCCCGGGCGCCGCCGCATTGACCTTCGGGATAATGTCCTGATAGATTTTTGCATTATCGTCCAGCAGTCGCAGGCGGCCGGCGTCATCGCTTCGGTCCGTCGCCCCGCCCGTTTTCTCGTTCACACCCACGGTTACAATGACAAGCCTGCACTGGTCAAGATCTTCATAGTGACCCGCCCGAACATGAACTGCCGGCAACAATGTCGTGCCGTACTGAATGTCGGCCACCATGCCCTGGGCCCGTTTGTGATTGCGATTGACCAGAACAATCTCGCGCGCTCCACCCGCATAGGCCAGGGACATCAGACAGGCACGCCCTACCGCACCTGCACCAATCAGACCAATCTTCATACCGTATCTCCGTTGATTTACGCTAAAAAAGCAATCTGCCCAGTTTATCGTAGCTGCGCATAGCAGGTGTCTGCATTCGTGTTAAAACACAATTGAATAATAAATAATAGTGAGCATCAACCGTTTATTTATGCATCGTGTCTGCTATCTGCCCAGGAAACTGGCAGGCACGAGAGCCGATTTGTATTTTGGTCAGCACGATTGCTGAGCGCATAGGTCACTCTCATGAAACTTCGTATTTTTATGCTGGTTGTGATTGGCATTGTCGCCTTCTCCATGGTGGCGGGTGCCCTCTGGCTGCTGACCCTTCCCCTGCCAGACAGCCATCGCCCTTCGCCCGGACTTGATTCGCGCGAGGATGAAACGGCAATGGCAACCCTTGCTCGGCCAAAACGCCAGCGGCCGCTGATTGCCGTTATCGGTATTAACGAGGCCACCGAAACCACAGACTACCTGGTGCCCTATGGCATTCTCAAACGTGCCGGCATCGCCGACGTCATGGCCCTGTCCATAAAAGACGGACCGGTCCGGTTATATCCGGCACTGACCGTCCGGGCCGACGCCACCGCTGCACAATTTGATCGCCGCTACCCCACGGGAGCAGACTATGTGATCGTGCCGGCAATGAGCCGTGACGATGACCCCGCCGTCATTGCTTGGCTACGCCATCAGAAAGCCAAAGGCGCGATCATTATCGGCGTGTGTGCCGGCGCAAAGGTCGTTGCTGAAGCCGGATTGCTGGCTGGCAGGCGCGCCACAACCCATTGGTATTATCTGAACTCGCTGCTGGAAAAGCATCCCGATATCGATTATGTGGCAAACCGTCGATGGGTGGTGGATAATGGCATTGTCACCACGACCGGCATCACGGCCTCCATACCAACCATGCTCACGCTGATCGAGGCCATCGCCGACAACAAGACGGCACAGCGCGTTGCCCAGGATCTGGGCGTCACGCAATGGAGTGCAGCCCATGACAGCCAGGCATTCCGTTTTACCCGCCCATTTGCCTTTACCGTGATGGAAAACACGCTGGCGTTCTGGCGCAAGGAACAGTTGGCTTTGCCGCTGCACACGGGTATTGACGAAGTATCGCTGGCACTGGTGGCAGATGCCTGGTCACGCACCTACCGCTCGCGCGTAACCACGTTCACGCCCGATCACGGCACGATCGTCACGCTCAATGGCATGCAGATCATCACCGAGCGCGCCACTACAACGTCGGACAACGGCACTGCCGTCCCAGTGGTTGACATGGCGCATCCGGCCGCCGCGCTAACTGGCACGCTTAATGCAATCGGTAAGCGCTATGGCTTGCCAACAGCCAGCGTGGTGGCGATGCAGCTGGAATATCCATGGCCGCCAGCCAGGCCTGATCACAACTGAACAAGGCCACCGTGGCCCGTCCGTTTGCAGCCTGAGCGCTGCGCCGGCTTACATCATAAGGAGATTGCATGCGCAGCCAGCTTTTGCATCAATCGTCCACGAACCAATATGGCATAAAAAATAATGGACATTAATTACCTGCAGAGTTTTATTACCGTTGTCGAAGCCGGCTCTTTTGCCGAAGCCGCCCGACGGCTTGATCTGACCTCGGCGGCGGTCGCCGCCCGCATCAAGGCGCTGGAAGATGATATGGGCGTAGAACTGGTCCGTCGCTCGGGTCGATCGGTCAAGCCCACGGCAAGCGGCATGCGGATTATAGAAAGTACACGTTCGGTCGTCAGGCAGATCAGGGATATGCGCGCCATGGCGATGGACAGAAACAATCAGGGCGAACTGCGCCTGGGTTGCTTTGTCTCTGCCATGACCAATATCCTTCCGCCCATTCTAAAGCGTCTCTATGACATTTATCCCGAGGCGTCCGTTTTTGTGACGCCGGGCGCCTCAATCGAGCTATGTCGCAAGGTCGCGGCTGGCGAACTGGATGCGGCCATCGTGGTGGAACCGCAGTTTGCCGTGGCAAAGCATTGCATCTGGCATAAGTTCATGGAAGAGCCCCTGGTGGTGATTGCCCCTGCGCATATGCTGGGGCGCAATGCCCATGATGTCCTGGCCAGCGAACCCTTTCTTCGCTATGATCGCAGCGTTTACGGCGGACAGCTTGCCGATCGCTATCTGCGCGACCACGACCTGCACCCCCGGCAGCGCCTGGAGATCAACAGCCTGTCCTCGATTGCCGTCATGGTGCACGAAGGGCTGGGGGTCTCGTTGGTGCCCGACTGGTCTGCCATGTGGCAATCGCTGGATATTGTACAGATCAAGCTGCCGGGCAGAACGCTGGTCAGGCGCAACGGACTGGTTTGGAACCAGCACGGGCATCATGCCAGGCTGGCTGCCTGTATCCATGAACAGGCCCGGGCAGTATTTGGCGCTGGCAACTGATGCCCGCGACCCTGGCCAATAAAAAAGTCCCTATGCCGCATGCTGCAGGATTGCGAATCCATGAGCTGCGACGCCTGGCCGCTGACCGGGCGCCGCATTCTGGACTTGGCGCGACGCGACACTAGCGCGGCACCGTACCTTTGGTCTGGGGGGCTCGCAGAAAATCGAAATCCACGCCTTTGTCTGCCTGCGTTACCGTATCCAGAAACAGCTTTTTGTACCCGCGCTCTGCGCTTGGCACGACCACTGGCGTGCGCTCGCGACGCAACGCCAGCTCCTGTTCGGACACCAACAGAGATATCTCGCGCCGGCTCACGCTCAGGCGAATTCTATCGCCGTTTTCCACATAAGCCAGCGGCCCGCCAATGGCCGACTCCGGTGTGACATGCAGCACAATCGTACCGAAGGCAGTACCGCTCATGCGTCCGTCGGAGATGCGCACAATATCCTTCACCCCCTGGATCGCCAGTTTACGGGGAATGGGAATATAACCGGCCTCCGGCATGCCCGGCGCGCCTTTGGGGCCAATGTTTTTAAGCACCAGAATATCGTCAGCCGTCACATCCAGCTCATCCGAATCAATGCGTAACGCCAGATCCGCCGCGTCTTCGAAAACCACCGCCCGCCCTTCGTGTTCCATCAGACCGGCATCGGCCGAAGACTGCTTGATAATGGCGCCACCCGGTGCAAGATTGCCTTGCAACACCGCAATCCCGCCTTGCGGATAGATCGGATCGGCAGCGCTTTTTACCACTGTCTGCGCAAACCCTGGGCCGGCGCGTTCGATTTCTTCACCAAGGGTGCGTCCGGTAACAGTCAGCGCATCAAGCTTGAGCAGGGGCTTGAGCTCACGCAGCAGCGTAGCCATGCCGCCAGCCTTGTGAAAATCTTCCATATAGTGCTGGCCCGAGGGCTTCAGATCGAGCAGCACCGGCGTGTCCTTGCCCATGCGATCCAGCGCCTGCAGGTCGATATCCAGGCCGACCCGTCCTGCAATGGCGGCAAGATGCACAATGCCGTTGGTGGAGCCCCCGATGGCCAGCAACACCCGCATGGCATTTTCAAATGCATCGGGCGTCAGGATTTTATCGATCGTCAGCTTATCGTGCGCCATCTGCACGGCCTGGGCCCCGGTCAGCTCGGCAATGCGCATGCGATCTGCCGTCACAGCCGGCGGACTCGCTCCGCCTGGCAGACTCATGCCCAGCGCCTCGCTCAAACATGCCATGGTGCTGGCGGTCCCCATGACCGAACAGGTGCCCACGCTGGCCACCAGTTGATTATTCACATCTGCAATTTCCTGATCGTCAATCTCCTGTGCCCGATATTTACCCCAGTAGCGGCGACAATCAGTACAGGCGCCCACTCTTTCGGAACGGTGCGAACCGGTGAGCATGGAACCGGTGACCAGTTCAATCGCCGGAATGCCTGCCGAGGCAGCACCCATCAACTGGGCGGGTACTGTCTTATCGCATCCGCCAATCAGGACAATCGCGTCCATTGGCTGGGCCAGAATCATCTCTTCGGTGTCCATCGACATGAGATTGCGCAGGTACATGCTGGTCGGATATGAAAAACTCTCATGAATGGAGATCGTGGGAAAGTCCAGCGGCAGGCCGCCGGCCAGCATGATGCCTCGTTTGACCGCTTCCAGCAGTTGGGGCATATTGCCATGGCAGGGGTTGTAGGCGCTGCCGGTATTGGCAATGCCTACAACCGGACGAGTCAGCGCCGAATCCGAGTAGCCGGCGCCCTTGATAAACGCTTTTCTCAGGAACAGAGAAAAACCATTGTCGCCGTAACTGGTCAGGCCTTTTTTTAGTCCTGTTGCTTCGGGCTTGTCATCCGACTGGTTGCGTCTGGACATGTTGCTTTACCTCAATTGTGATTAGCGGGTGGTGATATTGCCGTCTTTGATAACTTTGTCCCACAAGGCAATCTCTGCCTTTAAGCGGTCTGCCGAAGCATCGATGGTCAGGGGGTCGGCATACACCCCTTGCTCCAGTAATTGTTTCCTGACCTCATCCTTGGCCAGCGCCTTGGTCAGTGCTGCGTTCAACTTATCGAGCACCGCCTTGGGTGTACCGGCCGGCGCCATGACGCCAAACAGGGAGCTTACATTGTAATTGTCATAACCCTGTTCCTTGGCGGTGGGAATATCCGGCAACATGGAAATGCGTTCGGGCGTCAACACAGCCAGTGGCCGCAACTGTCCCGATTTGATAAAGCTGATGGCTGCCGGCACGGTTTCAGTCATGACCTCAACCTGCCCGCCAACCAGGTCCGTCATGGCCGGGCCGCTGCCGCGATAGGCAACATGCACTATATTGACGCCTGCGATCTGCTTGAACAATTCCATGGCCATGCGTTGCGGCGCCCCGGCGCCGGATGACGCAAAATTGAGCTTGCCAGGATTCTTTTTGGCGTTGTCTGCCAGCTCCGGCAAAGTCGATACCTTCAAAGACGGATTGGCCACCGCAACCAGCGGCACCGAACCCACCACACCAACAGGGGTCAAGTCTTTTTGCAGATCATAGCTCAACTTGCCTTTTTCCAGTATGGACATCACAGAGTGCGAGGTGAGCGCCCCCATCAGCAGGGTATAGCCATCCGGTCGGGCTTTGGCAACTTCGGCAGCGCCGATATTGCCGCCAGCGCCGCCACGGTTTTCAATCACCACCTGGCCGCCGATCTGGTCACCCAGATTTTTCCCCACAATGCGCCCGATCACATCAGTCGCGCCACCTGGCGGATATGGAATGATCAGCCGGATCGGCTGATCGGGATATGTTTCGGCATGGGCGCCGGCAAACGGTGCGAGCGCCAGCGGGCTGCCAAGCAGCAGACAGGCCGCCACACTGGCTGCCCTGCGGTGAAATTTGGTCATGAACATATTTTGTCTCCCGATTATTTGTATGGGTTGCTTGTGCTTTTTGTGAACTTGCATGGCCTTGTCTTCTGCCCGGCATGGGATGCCGACAAGGTTTCACCATCAAGGCGCCGGGCGCCGCTGTAAAAGGGGTGCTTTGGCCAATTCGCCTGGGCAGTTGTCCGCAGCACAGAGCAACGTTCAGTATGACAAATGAAAAGCCTGCGAAAACCAAAAAATTTTTTGTTTTATCTATAAAAATTGCACATCAATCGCCGCTGCAGGCGCTACCGGAAAACCCCTGATTGACCACCAGCGGCCTGCGGTATTATCGTATAGCCAGCACCCGAACCCTCGCCATAAAAGGGCTGGCTGCCCGCAACCGGCCTGGACGGAGCCAGGCCGGACGGTTCTGGCATTCACGCTCCAGCCATGTCCTGCCTGCGCGCGCTGTTGCCCCGTCTCTGTGGCCTCATCGATCTCTCGTCATTGGCCCCTGTTGATTGGCGCATATAACTCACGATATACGCAATTGTGAACGGACCGCTGCAAAGCGCTTTACCCGTACATTGTCCGCTGCCACCCAATCATGGGCGATCGCACCACCTGAAGTCAAAAAACAGGTGCAGGCACTATAATGCTCCAACATGCTATCAACACCGGTCAGCCTGACCAAGCCGTCCGGTCAGGTCACCCTATTTATTGACATGAATTCCGACTGCAGCAATGACACAAACGCATACAACAATAACTGATACCCACCAGATTCAGACCAGCCAAGGCCGTTTATATGCCCAGTCGTGGTCGCTGCCACCAGCAGGCGCAGACCGCCAAACGCCGATTATCCTGTTGCACGATTCGCTGGGGTGCATTCCTCTTTGGCGCGATTTTCCGCAAAAGCTGGCACTGGCCACCGGCCACCCGGTGATTGCCTATGACCGTCTTGGATTTGGCAGCTCCGATCCCCATCCGGGCACGTTAACGGCGGACTTTATCGCCCGGGAAGCCACGCAGATCATGCCCCAAGTATTTGCAGCATTTGCTATCGACCACTTTATTGCTTGCGGGCACAGTGTCGGCGGCGCCATGGCAGTGCAGGCAGCCGCGCAATTTCCCGATGCCTGCAAGGCGCTCATTACCATGGGCGCACAGGTGTTTGTCGAGGAACTCACGCTCAACGGGATACGCCAGGCCAAACTGGATTTCGCAAAACCGGAGAACCTGTCCCGACTGGACAAATATCACGGAGACAAAAGCCGCTGGGTTGTGGATGCCTGGACCGATACCTGGTTATCACGGGAATTTTCACAATGGCATGTTCGCAGTGAGTTGGCGCAGATCCGGTGTCCAAAACTGGCTGTCCATGGCGACTGTGATCCTTACGGTTCGGTCGAGCACGCTCGTGTAATTGCCGCAGGCTACGGACGGGTTGAGATTCTTAACGGCATCGGCCACGTACCCTATCGGGAAGACGAAGTACGAACGCTGGACCTTATCAAAGCGTTTATCTCCGAAATCGATAACTAAGGGCACGTCGTTTTATCCGCTGGGTCGTCTGCCCCAGCCTGAATGTCCCGCAATAGTGCTGGCAATCATTCACCACCACGCGCCCGGCTGATTCGGTTAACGCCTGCGCTTGCTGCTGTTTTTTTGCCAACGCTGCGCAATATCACACTTGGAATCGCCGCTGCGGGCCCGCATCGCGTTATAGTGGATTTTTGCACACTTGTATTGTCAAAGGACTGTTCAAATGTCTTACCATGCCGTACTCACAGCCGTCGGGCTGTTCGCCCTCACTTTTCTGAGCCCGGGACCCAATCTGTTTCTGATCGTGCAGACCAGCCTGTCCCAAGGCAAATCGGCCGGCATCGCTGCCGGTGCCGGGGTCGCAACAGGCGATGCAATCTACGCAGCACTCGGTTTGGTGGGCATGGCAACCATTATCGCCACCAGTCACACCGTATTCGCCTGCATTCAGATATTAGGTGGCGCATACCTGATCTGGTACGGCTTCAACCTGTTTAGACAGGCCCGGGGGCGCACCAAAGCGGTCATTGGCAATACGGCTGCGCCAACATCGGCCGCCAGCGCCAGCGCAAATTTTCGCAGAGGGATGATTACCGATCTGGCCAATGCCCAGACCGCGCTGTTTTTTGTGAGTATTTTCTCTGTCACGATCACACCTTCCACACAATGGCCTACCAAGCTGGCCATCTGGGTGGGCATTAGCCTGACGTCCCTGCTGTGGCGCGTGATGGTTTCCCTGGCCTTTTCCCGTCCGTTGATCCGGCGCGGCTACATGCATGTGCAAGCGTATCTGGAACAATTGGTCGGCGTGGTGCTGATGGGCTTCGGCGTAAAGCTGATTATCGGCGGACTCAGGCCCAACTGATCAATGCCCTGGCCAATTACCTCAGGCTGAGCGCACAATAGCGAAGCATCAGGCCCGTTTTCCACGGTTGTCCGGCAAATCCAGGGGACATGCCGTAGCGGGCAGATTCCGTTGCTGTGGCACCTGCTGGGCCAATGCCTATCGCTATTGCAAAGGCAGGAGGATAAACATCAATTCTGACGGACGTGAAGGGCCAACTGCAGCTTATTGCATCGATGCTCAGGATTACAATCGCAGATGAGTCAGTGTTTCGTGGCAAGCCCTTTGCCTGGCCGGTTGGGTGCATCTTTATGTGTCTCGGTCACGCCCTTTTCTGTGATCTGTACCCATTGCAGATCCGCATTGCGCCACTGCTCGTCAAGCATGGAGTCCAGTTGCTGTGTGCCAAATTTTTCATACGCTGATTCATACACCAGCACCGAACCCGCCTGCGGGTTCTTCACGTAAAACTTGGCCCACCCAGCACGGACTTCACATTCGTCATCCTGATTTGCCAGTGTGTCGCCTTTCTCGTCAGCCCAGTCCCTGAATGTCATGACATGCTCCGGGTAAATACTCCACTATACACCCTCCCCGGCGCGCTTACATGCCATTGACAGTTCTGCCGATTTCGCATCTGGCCGGTCATCCCATTGTCGTTGTCCTGTCCGGCACGCCCACCCTGAAAGAGACCATATCAGCTATCGTCACGGCTTGACCTGCAATGCCGCAGAGAGGGTTCACCTATCAGCAAGCGGCAGGTCATACGCGCTGTGAGCAACGTCCCCCAGATGCAAAAAACACGGTTCTTTTGATACAAAAATGTGCCGTAGGCCATTGAATCTTTTGAAAAAAATCATATATGTTATAATCGCGCCATCTTAAAATTAATTACTTATTCATGAACGCTCTTGCCTTCACGCTGTCTGGTACGCATCGGGTTTACACCCGAGGTATGCTGCCGGACTGCGTTTGCGCAAACGTTCCTCCAGCCTTTCGTCTAACCCCCCAATTCCTGAGGTGGTTCGCCGTACTTTTCTTGGCCGTGCGTCAGGAAATCACGGCCATCACTCTGGTCCCAGATTCCTCTCGCACGGCGTAGCGGCTAACAAGCCGGAAACGTCCCCAAACCAGACAAAATCATGAACGCGCCTGCAAGCAGGCGCTCAAAATCGCATCTGCCTGGCCAGGGTCCTGTAAATACGATTCTCTGCCGTCTATATCGCAATATCTTGCGGGTAATCGGCCATGGGAGTGGAAATGGAACTGCACAATCACCTTGCCCGACCGGAACAGCACAATGTGCTGCGTACCGCTGATTATTCGCGATCCTTCGCTGAACACACCAACGCGCTAATTCTGCATACAACGCAGATCGTCGTTGCCGCCGACCGCCCGGCGCATATGCCAGCCCGACACTCGCCCGCACTGGGAGTGATGTCATGAGATTCGACGTCAGCATAAGCAATGAGCAAATCGAGCAGGAACTGGTCACTTTGCAGGCAAGGATGACACGGGGTCGGCATGCGCTGGGCAATCTGCCAGTCATGGATATGCAATTTCCCGACATCGAGTTTCGTGTTCGCAAGATCGCCCGCGAACAGCGTGTGTACGCCATTGACACCGCTACCGGGCTTCTGGTGGGTTATTCCGTCTTCGATATTCTTCCCGAAGGATCGCGCCGGCTGCACTGCACCGTACGCAGCGTGCATTCGCGCTATGCCGCACCCTATCAGGGTCGCGGTATAGCCTCGGCCCTGTACACCAAAGCGCTGTCCGATGGTTTCGTTCTGGTCAGTGGCGCTCGCCAATCGAGAGCGGCCTATGCCTTATGGAAGTCTCTGGGCCGACGCATGCGATTCGACGTGGTCAAGATCACTGCGCAAACCATTGAGCCGTTGAAAATTTCAGAGCGCGACAACCGCTTTCACGATCTGGATGTCCGACTGCAGCTGTGTGCGCCTTAACCAGAAAAAATCTTCCGTGGCAGGTGGCGATAGCCAACGCAGTCTGTCCGGTAACCGTGTGATGACTATGCCGCAAACCGACTGTGCACACACTGACTTATTGCAGTAATTTATCCATGGGAGTAAAAATGGATCTGAGCAAGAAAACTATACGGTCAAAGCACCCATGCTCCAGCGGCTTTCGCTGGTTTTTAAAGCATACCCCGCAGGGCGCAGACTACCAATATCTGATCGATACGCTTCTTGCCGAAGGGCGTGTCACCGATGCACTCTGGCTTGTCGATCAGTTCGGCTCGGTCAGGGACAAGCAGGCGATCGATAGCCTGGACAGTGACGCTGTCGTTGCTGCGAGGGATCTGGATATTGCAGGAAATTTGCATAGCGACACGGTATTGCGTGTAGCAGGCGCCTTGCATGTTCGTGGCAGCGTGCGGGTCGGCGGCGATATTCACATCCAGGGAGATCTGTTGATCGAGGGAAACTTGAGCTGTGGCGGCGCGATTGTAGTGGAAGGGTCGGTTCGCGTAGGATGGGGTATCGATGTCGCCGGCAAGTTTCGATGCGATGGTGATGCCCGGGCCGGTTGGTCGTTAGACTGTGCACACTCCATTGAGGTTGGCGGCATCATCGTTGCTGGCCAGGATATTATTTGCGCCGACGCACTGGACTGCAAAAAAAGTGTGCGCGCCGGCGGCGATATTACAGTTGAAAACAACCTGACCGCGACAGAAGGCGTCATTGCCAAGGGTGAAATAAGCAGCGGCATGCATATCAAGGCCGATTGGGGCATTCAGGCCGGAGGCAACATCACGGCGAAAGGCTCGATTATGGCTGGTGAAAGTATTGTTGCCGCAGCCGACGTTCGTTGTGGCAATGGGTATGGCGTATTTGCGGGAACGCGGGTAATGCGTGAATTCTGGCCCGACAATGCGATTGTTCGCGCTGCACACCGACCCGAGCAATTGCAAAGCGGCCATTGGACCGAGCCGCAATATGCTTAAGGCGTTCTCCGGTCGTGCAAGCGCGGTGTACAGGTGCAGTGTGCAAGGCCGGCAACCCATAGCGGGCATGCCAACAACGGCCATATCCTCGGATCCTGCGCCAGTTAATCGGCCACATCGCGCAGGCCTCACAATTGCATTCCAGAACGGAATACGGCTATCTTGGCCTGGCGCGACGAACCGTATCGATGAGCCCTTTCTACAAATTTTGCAGCAGACGAACAATGCCGCCTAAATCGCCGCCCGGCACAACAGGTGCCTCGGAATAATAATTATCCTCGTAGCGCTCCCCCCGGCATTTCCTTTTCTCTTCGTAGTCACCATTTTTCTTGTATTTGCGCTCTACCTTGCAGGGACCATCCCGGTATTTCTCCTTATATTCCCGCTGGTGATAGTGGTCACGATAATCCTCGTCATCATCGTCATCGGCCATTGCCATGACCGGAAAAGCCAGCACGCCGGCAAGCAGCAAAGCAAACATGCTTTTCATAGGTAGCTCCACATTTGAATTATCTCAAGTGTAATAGCGAGAGTGCAGTTTACGAAGCCCCTGAGACGGCCAGTTTTTTCAATCGCTTGCAAAGCCACTTTATGCATAAACAATTTGCTTTCAATCGGTTGCAACTGGCTCGCGGCAAAGGGTTTCGTATGGCCTGCCGTGCCACGGAAAATGTCGGGCGGTGTCCGTTTTGACGCCGCAAGCTTGACGGATCTGCTTACTGGCCGGTTTGCTTCAGCTTACGGGGCCGCTTTATTTGACTTATCTGTTTCATCTGGCTGACATGCCTTATTTCAGCAACGAGCGACAGATTGGCAGTCAGGCTGCTGCATTCGATGCGCCCGGTTGCCCGCTTTGGCACAAAAAGATATAATTTCTCTGAGGCCACGACCTCACCCATTTGGGGACCTTACCCGGGACGGCCCGGTTCTTTTTAAGGAGGCCCAAATGGCCTGGTTTTTATTAGTTATTGCCGGATTGCTGGAAATTGTCTGGGCGTTTTCCATGAAGCAATCAGAAGGATTCACACGCCTGGGTGCTACATCGGTAACGCTGGTCGCAATGGTGCTCAGTTTCGGGCTGCTGTCCTGGTCCATGCGCACTCTGCCCCTTGGCACCGCTTATACGGTCTGGACGGGAATTGGCGCAGTGGGCGCCTTCGTGGTCGGCATCGTCTTTCTGCACGAACCCATGAGTGCAATGCGCATTCTTGCAGCCACGCTTATTGTTGGCGGGCTGGTCCTGATGAAGATATCATCGTAATTTTTTAACTATGTCATTTGTGGTTCGCCGGGCTCCCGGCGGCCCCTCTCTGTCGGCCTGCAAGAATCAACCACGCGAGCCTCTTTGATCGTCGCTGCGCCATTGACTTACCAAAAACCCGGCGCATGCCAGACCCGGCTCAAACCCTTTTGTGCATGAGACTCAAACCCCAAGCCTGCCTGCAGGCCACAGTCACGCCCACCACATAGCCCAAAGCGATACGCCTTGTCTCCTTATCTATTTACGATTAACAATTACTTCCCGCACATCAACCACCGTGATATTGTCGGGTGTGCAGCCTTGTGCTTTAACCAGTTTTTTGATGGCTTCGCTCCCGGTATTGGCGCGGATTTGAAATGTAGCGCCATTGCGGATCTTCAGCGTAAATTCGTTGAATTTGACTACGCCCATGCTGACTGCTCCGTTTGAAAATGTGAAATCCTGCCAAATATACCGCAGAAACCAGCCGCGACAGACCTGCGCCGGCATCAAGCCCACATAATGCCTGCTCGCCAACTCAAGATCCACCCTGCTCTTGAGGCGACGTTGCTTCGTGCACTCCATCGTCGTTCAGGATCTGGCCACTTTTCCGGGGCACAAGCAACGGCGCAGTGGGGCGCGGATGGGCATGTGAATACTGCAAATCGACGCCCGCATAGATATCGTCGGCGGCTACTTCCGTTTCAAAGCGCTCATTGTCACGCTCGCGGATTTCACGGCTGATGTCCCTGATCTGATCTTCATCTACCCCCAGTTGCTGCAAGATAGCGCCCCCAAATACCATCGCCGATTCGAACGTTTCTCGCATCATATAATCCACGTTCTTTTTGATCAGATGCAGCGAATGTTCACGATCATACGTGCGCACCAGCAACTTGGCCAAGGGAAACGCACTGGCTACCAGCTCGACAATCCGGTTGGTCGTCTCTTTATTGTCCACGCAAACAACAATGGCCTGTGCCTGTGCCGCTCCTGAAGCATGCAATATATCCAGGCGAGAGCCATCGCCATAATAAATTTTGAAACCGAACTTCTCGGCATTCTGGATCATATCTATGTCGGTATCAATGATCGTGACATCGACACCCCGTGCCAGCAGCAATTGGCTGGTGACTTGACCGAAACGACCGAAACCGATCATCAGTACATTGCCAGTCAGCCCGTCAGCGATACTCACGTCATCCAGAGACTGTAGTTTGCCCGCTTTGGTGTACCGGTTAAATATAATCCCCAGGACCGGCGTAAGCACCATGGACAATACCACGATGGCCGTCAGGCTGGATTTGACCGAGCTATCTATGACTTGCGCACCAGCGGCCGCGGCAAACAGCACGAAGGCAAATTCGCCACCCTGTGCCATCAGCAGTGCACGATCCAGCGCCTCGCGATGCGGGCTGCGCGTGATACGCGCCACAATATAGATCATCAGCGCCTTGACGAACATCAGCGCCAGCACACCGCCGAGCACCAATGGCCAGTTTTGCGCAACAACAGATAAATCGAGCGACATCCCCACGCCCAGGAAAAACAGGCCCAGCAAAATACCCCTGAACGGTTCGATATCTGCCTCGATCTGATGGCGGAAAGTGGACTCGGACAAGAGCACACCGGCCAGAAAAGCCCCCATCGCCATGGACAAGCCGCTCACTTGCATCAATAGGGCCGCTCCCAGAACGACCAGTAAAGCCGCCGCTGTCATCACTTCCCTGGCGCGGGCCGCAGCCAGCACTCTGAACAGCGGATTGAGCAACCAATACCCGGCACCGATCAACGCCGCGATCGCAAACAGCCCAATACCGATATTCTGCAGCCGGGCAGAGGTGCTTTCAACGATATGATTGGGGGCCATAAATGCCACAATCGCCAGTAACGGCACGATCAGTAAATCCTCGAATAACAATATCGCAACGATTTTCTGGCCTTTGGGCTGGGCAATATCGCCCCGATCGCCCAGCAACTGCACGACAATGGCCGTGGAGGTCAGCACGAATCCTGCCGCCGAGATAAAGGCAATCTGCCAACTGAAGCCAAAAAGCAAGCCCACGCCGGTCAGACCCAGAGCGCAGGCGACAATCTGCAAAGTGCCCAGGCCGAATATCTCGCGGCGCAACCCCCATAGGTGGGACGGCCGCATCTCCAGTCCGATAACAAACAGGTACATGACAATACCCAGTTCAGCAATCTGCAGGATGGACGCCGAATCCGTAAAAAAAGCCAGGCCGAAAGGTCCGATAGCCAGGCCGGCAACCAGATAGCCCAATACCGACCCCAGGCCGATGCGCTTGAATATGGGAACGGCAATTACTGCGGCAGCAAGCAACACAACCGGCGACAACAAACTGACTGAATGGGCTTCGGCACTCATACTATTCTCATCTTTTTCAATATATTCAGAAACGGACCGTGCGCTTGACGATCCGATGACGCAACCACACTTGCCCTGTTGTGAAGATCACTTGGTCTGTACGCGCCGCAAGCAAGATCGAAAGCTCTGCCGACTCGTGGCGATTCGGCCGCCAGCGGCGCATGGTCTGGCACAAACAACGGGCGGTAAAAATCAAATGGTCAGGCCCAACTGCCTGTTCGGGTACAACAAACCAGCAGTTACAACCCTGATCTATGGGATGAACGTTCAGAAAACCGCCACGCTAGTGTAATTCGTATCACCGACAATGCGCCATATGCCGAGCCGTTTTTTTTGCTACCGTAAAAAGGCAAATGCAATTGAAACCATCGCGGGTGAAGTCCGGCCACAGCTGTAATCACACCTGCAATTAGCACTATTAAAAGAAGAAAAAATCCAGCCCTTTGATTTAAATAAATTTTCTGGCTATCGACCATTATGAAACAACCGTGCCAGCAGGCATGCATACCTTGTCAATCGCCTGAACGACGACGCAAGGGACGATGGAAAACGAACACAACACCTGTTTTGAGCACAAGAAGATTGTAATTAAGCATGAATACCCAAAAATACACATGCAAAACTTCGGCCAAACACATCGAGTATCAGGCCAAATTCTGTCTATAGCCGTCAACGCGCCTGCATTATCACAAAACACCTGGATATGTCACATGCCTACCCTTATTAAGTGAATGTAACGAACCGTGTTTTGCACTCATTTTTGTTGATACGATGAATTGTGTTTATTAAAACCGTATTGCAACCGAAGGGAGAAACATTATGCTTCATTACGCAATCGTCTTTTTTATTATCGCCATTATCGCAGCCGTGTTCGGGTTTGGTGGCATTGCCGCCGGGGCCTCATCAATCGCGCAGATTCTTTTCGTCGTGTTCCTGGTCCTTGCCATCGGCTCATTTTTCTTCGGGCGTGGCAAATAACACATATTCTTTGACACAAACCAAGGACCACGCCAACTGGCAACTGTTTGGTACGGTCCTTGATCCTATGAACGCGACAGCTACTTGTGAACAGGCAATGAGCACGAATGCAACGCCGCTTCACTCAAAGACAGAAAGCAGGATCAACAGGATCAATATCAAGAGCTGAATCGGTGCTCGTCCGATTCAGCTCTTTTGAATTTGCATATGATCCGTGTTCGGTGCACGTAAAGGAACAACTATCAGATCTGGATCTGTAGATGATCCACTCGACATCAAGCCCGGGGCTTATAACCGACCCAGCCCCGGAAAGTGAACCCTGCATAGAACAAGTCCACATCCACAAACCCGGCATCACGCAACAGCGCCGTGTCCTGAGCCACCGAAAGAATCGGCAATTGGTCCCTGCTTGCGCTTTGCCGGGTGCCGCCAGATGGCATTGCCAAGCCCGATGCCTTTGCGAATGCGGCATTGCGATCCAGCCAGAGGTCTTTGTCGGACGCAGAACCAGGCAGGCTGTGATGAGCGACGACCAAAGGTGATCCGGGTTTAAGCCTGCGAAACAGTGCCTGCAAGGTTTTAAGCCGCTCCGGTTCTTGCAGAAAATGAAGAGTCAAAAAACACGTTGCAGCATCGAAGCTTTGTTCTTCGATGCTGTCGATATAACCTTGGTGAAAATTAACGCGAGAAGCGAGGGGCCCAAGAGTTTGTTTGGCCAGAACAAGCATCTGCTCAGACGGGTCCACGCCATCGAAGCGCCAGTCTGGATACAGTTGCGCAAATGCCTTTATCTCCAGGCCTCCGCCGGCGCCCAGCACAAGAATATGTGCATCGGCCGGAACACGTTCTGCCAGCAAGACAGCCGCCATCTTGTGAAGGTCGCTCAAACCCGGCACCATTTTTTCTGTTCTGGCGGCATAATTTGCTACGAGATCTGGCTTTGAAAATGCATCCATCTATCGTTACCTTTTGTCTAACTCCGCTCGTACTAGCAGCATTCAGGTTTGCCAACAGAAAACGAACGTGCCGTGTTCAATAATGCGGTTCCGGCCTTCTTGCCAGATGAAAATAATTTATACCGAAAGAGGCATCAATTGCCCGCAGTGTACAGCGCAATGACTCCAGATGACAAACAGTAATCGCCAACAACCGTTAGCTGATCAAGGCCCTGCGTCGCCTTTATTTTTCTTGCCGGCAGGAAAAAACAAAGGCTTGTGCTGATGGAGATAAATTACGATAACCCAGAACGAGATCGAACTGAGCTTCGCTACCCGATAGCGGACAATAGTTGATTTGATCCTGTCGAAAGCCATTCATGCTTTGCGGAACCACTGAAACACCACCGCCGACGGCTACCAGTGAAAGCACGGCATGCATTCCGTAAGCTTCCTGTGCAACTCTCGGTATAAAGCCTGCGTTCGCACATAGACGTATGACTTTCAAATGAAAGCCCCGCCCTTCATTCATGGGCCAAAGAACGAACGACTCATCCGCCAATTCGGCCAACGTCAGATCAGATCGCTGGCCCAGCGGATGGTCTTTCGGAATCGCCAGGCATAAACGGTCAATGTCGAACCTCGTCAGTTCTATATCGTCGGCATTCACCAAAGGCGGAATCAATACACCCAAATCCAGTGCACCGTTTCGTAAGGTGGCAACCTGCGAAGCTGTGGTCGCCTCTCGAAGCTCAAGTCGAACGTTCGGATGCTGCGCCCGAAACCGGCGAATGACACCGGGCAGGCGCCCATACAGCGAGCTGCCTACGTAGCCCAGACGCACAATGCCCGTTCGCCCAGCAGCCATATCCTGCGTAGTCGTCACGGCCCGGTCCGCCTGCCAGAGTGTTTCACGAGCGTGATCAAGAAACGTTTTCCCTGCAGACGTCAGGCCAAGTACGCGATTGCCGCGCTCAATCAGGATGACACCAAGATCCTCTTCTAGCTTACGGATCGCACCGGTAAGTGGCGGCTGTGACATATTCAGTCGTTGTGCAGCGCGATGAAAATGGAGCTCTTCGGCAACAGCGACAAACTGCTCCATTGTTCGCAGGCTGATACGGATTCTGCCATCTGTGACCATGTTTCCTCTCTGAAGGTCTTGGAACACGCAAAGTGCTTCACGATACAAATATTATATCGTAGAAGCCTATATTTAATATTTGTCATATCGTGAGACCGAACTCATACTCTGTGCACAGGTACTGTTAAAAGCGGAGGTTGTAATGATGAACTTTGAAGGCCAGGTGGTACTGATTACCGGATCGGGCCGGGGGCTCGGTCTAGCATATGCCAGATGTATCGGACAACTGGGCGCGAAGGTCCTAATCCAGGACCTTGGTACTGATGCCCATGGAGATGGCGAAGACCCGCAGGTAGCGGAACTGGCTGCCGAGCAACTTCGCAGGGAAGGACTAAAGGCAGAAGCGATCTGCGGCGCCATCGATTCGCGCGACGCCTGCCATGATCTGATCACACGAGCCCTGAAGATCGACAGGCGGCTGGATGCCCTGGTCCACAATGCTGGATGGGTTGACTACGAAAGCATCGGGGCAATACAGGAAAATTCCTTTGACCGCATGATGGCTGTCACAGTCAAAGCGCCTCTCTGGCTCTGCCAGGCCGCATGGCCAATCTTCAAAGCTGCCAACTATGGGCGCATCGTTATCACGACCTCTTGCCGGGCGCTTTTCCCGCACTATGCACAGAACGGATTAGCCTCATACGCCGCAGCCAAGATGGCTGCGGTCGGCCTTGTCAATGTACTTGCCTGCGAAGGGAAGCAACATGGCATCCTCGTTAATGCGATTTCTCCGGTAGCCAAGACACGCATGTGGGGAATAAACGAAGCACCCGATGAACTGCGCCCCAGCGAGGTGGCGCCAGGGCTGGCCTACCTTGCATCCACACATTGCGCCGATACAGGCTGGATATTGCGGGCAGCAAACGGTCAATTTCATGCCACCCGGGCTCAGGAGGCTGCACACGTGGATTATCCCCGGAATTTGCGGGCCATCCACGCGACAACGATGAATGAAGTTGCTGCCAATTGGTCAAAGATTGCTATTGCAAATGAGGAGCCACGTTGATGAATGCCGTCTCTATTGCTCACGCCAGCCAGGCAATACTTGGAGAATCTCCCTTTTGGAGCCGATCCCGGGCGCGTCTTCTATGGGTCGATACGCTTGGTTCTACTTTGAATACGTTCGACCCCGCAACAGGTCAAAATATCGCAGAGATCATGGCCGGGCCAATTGGTTTCGTCATTGAAACCGCCACCAACGATTTCATCTTCGGTATCGGCTGTCATGTTGTGACAAAAACCCGAAGCGGCCTGTTGCAGACAATCGCAACGGCACCTCATGCACAGGCGGGCTACCGCCTTAATGATGCTCGTCTTGATTCCTTCGGAAGATTGTGGGTGGGCCTGATGGACGAAGCATTGCAAGAAGGGTCCGGATACCTTTACCGTCTGGATCCTGATGGTGTATGGCACATAATCGACTCGGGCTTTACATTGGTCAATGGCCTCGCCTTTAGTGGCGACAGAAAGACACTGTATGTCACCGACTCCCGGACCGGAATCATCTACGTCTATCAGCTTGATCCAGTCTCAGGTCAAATTAACGATCGACGCGTGTTCGTTACCATCAGCCCGGATCTGGGTAAACCGGATGGCCTGACTATTGATCACGAAGGGTTCTTGCTCAGCGTGCTCTTTGACGGTGCCGCCATTGCACGCATATCGCCGGCCGCAGACATCGTTCAGATGATTAAACTTCCGGTGCCGCGTCCCACAAGCTGCGCCTTTGACGATAGCCATCGGCAGCTGTTTGTCACATCGGCACGACTTGGTTTATCGAGGGAACAGTTGGAACAGGCGCCCGCTTCAGGATCGCTGTTGAAAATCGACTATCGTCACGTTGTACTGACTTGATAGGACATGGTCAACGGCACGACTCTGCGACCACTGGCTTACGCGCTTTTCCTATTCGGTAAGCCAAGCCAGTAGAAACGGCCGTTCTCGAATTTGAATTTTTTCAATACAACAATCATAGTTGCCGGCCGTTTCTCTCATCCGCACAATATGTGGCGGATGAGTGCTGATTCGTACTGATGTAATGAGCACGGCGGCTGGCGTACAGGCGCTACCGTGTCGTACCTGGTGTCAATACGTGGCGGCAAATGCCTGCTGCACTTTGTCCGCTGCGGTGACTCCGCTGGCGATCAAAAGCTGGGTCAATACCCGAGCCTTTTGCGGATTCAGGTCATAGGCCACGACAAAACCACTTTTGTCATCGTCCACTTCCACATTGCGATTCACAAATCCGGAAGGCACACGTGTGGCACGGACAACCACAATGCCTTTTTGCACTGCCCGCAACATAGCCTCCATGGCAGGCTTGGACACATTACCATCGCCCACGCCTGCAATCACAATCCCCTTGGCGTTACTCTCTATCGCGTGATCAATCTGCGAGGCATCCATATTGCTATGTGCATAAATGATTTGCACGCGCGGCAACTGGCCGTCCTTGGGCAAGGCATATGGCGCTTGTGCCGCCGGACCGGCGGGAGCAAGGAAACGCACCGAGGCGGGATCTACATATCCCAGCGGCCCTGCATTCAGAGATTGAAATGACTGGACCGACGTGACGTTCGTTTTGGTGACCCAGCGTGGCGCGTGAATCGTATCATTCATCACAACCATCACGCCGCGCGCCTTGGCTTGAGCACTTGCTGCAACCTCAACCGCTTCGTACAGATTGCGCGGGCCATCAGCGCTGAACGCACCGCCCGGGCGCATGGAGCCGACCAGCACCACCGGTTTTGCCGAATCCAGTACATTGTGCAGGAAGAAGGCGGTTTCCTCCATGGTATCGGTCCCATGGGTAATGACCACAGCATCGGCTTCATTATCTTTAAAAATCTGCGTGATGCGATTGGCCAGCGAAAACCATACTTTATCATTCATGTCCTGAGAGCCGATATTGGAAATCTGCTCTGACTTGACTGTTGCCAGTTTGTCAATGCCAGGCACGCCCTGGACCAACTGCTGGCCCGATACTTCGCCCGAATTGTAGCCAATGGCCGACCGAGCATCGGCAGCGCCGGAAATGGTGCCTCCGGTTGCAAGAATAATAATACGGGGCTTATCGCCAGCTGATTCCGACGAGGCTGCGCCCGCGCTGCCTGTAGGCTCGGCGGCGGTTACCGGCAGGGGTGCAAGCAACGTAGTAAAAACAATGGCTGCGGTTGCCAATGCCGCTTTGCAGAAGATGAGGGCCGATGGCCGCCCGTTGTGGGGATGAGTATTCATAGGTGTCTCCTTGCCTATAATAGCTGGATGAAATATCGACAACATCAAAAGTGACGGATCATCGCATCGCGTTCGGGCATCGTCGACAAAAACCAACAGATGCCACGGTTTTCTGACAACCCGCCTCGACGAATGCAATAGGCGTATATCGGGAAGGATTTTCTTAGCGGCCATCGGCTTGCGCCTGTTGTTCCCCGCTTCTTTCCGTTGCCCGCGCAGCGTATGCTGTACTCCTGCCGTTGTGCGTTCGGCTTCAAATATAAACCGAAATGTGCCGCGCCGCTTCTTAATCAGTTGCAATGCCGGCAAAATACCCTATTGCTTCTCGGGCCAATCATTTTATTTATATGGACGCGTCATATTCCATACTTTATTTCAGACAGCATAGAGACCACGATCGGCCAGAAAAACTATGCCCGGATACATCACAGCAGACTGACAAACCCATTTCCCCTGATCACTACCCCAAGAATTCACTGACCCACTGCACAAATTCAGATGGGCGCTCAATATTGGAAAGATGCACCACCGGCAACACCTTGAGTTGGGCCTGCGGCAACAAGGCGGCCAAGGCCTCACTGTGCGATAAGGCCGTCACCGTGTCGTATTGCCCGGCAATAATCAATACCGGCAAATTAATTAGCGCTGCCGTGCGGCGCAGATCGGCATCACGCACCACGGCAAAACTACCGGCCAGTCCTTGCGGCGGCGTTGTCATTAGCATTGCATGAAATACTTCAACGGTCTCTGACTCTCGTTTCCTGAATTCGGCAGAAAACCAACTACCCAAAAAGCCTTCTGCAACCGCCGCCATATCTGGTGAGATCTGCAACTGCCGGATGCGTTCATCCCATTGCGGCGATGGCCCCAGATAACCAGACGTATTGGCCAGAATCAATTTTTTCAGCCGTTGCGGCGCGTATATACCCAACCATTGTCCAACAAAACCGCCAAGCGAGAGCCCCAGAAAATGCACGCGATCCAAATGCAATGCATCCAGCAATTCGACCACATCACGGCCCAGACGATCCAGCGAATAGGCGCCGGCCGGGGCATCGGAGGCACCATGGCCGCGCGCGTCATAACGCAGAATATAAAAATTTTCTGACAGACTGGCGATTTGCTGATCCCACATCGCCATCGTGGTGCCGATAGAATTGGACAACATCAATACAGGCTTGTCGGCCTGACCGTCAAAACGGTACGCAAGACGAGTGCCATCACCCACAGTAATAAAAGAAAGTGTATTCATGCTGATTCCTTATTGGTAAGAAAGATAAATTTTGCAGACTATGCGCGACACAGAAATCGTATAAGATTATCGGATCGGGCTGGGCGCCCATTATTCCCTGCTGTGTAGCCTGGGAGGAAACCATCTTGACCATGAACAACGATCGTCTGAACGGCATTACCACTTTTGTTCGCGCCGTCGAAGCCGGCAGCTTCTCGCTGGCTGCCGAGCGCATGAACCTTACCCGTTCGGCGGTAGGCAAAACTATTGCCAGACTGGAACAGCGTCTGGGCGTATTGCTGTTTCAACGCACCAGCCGCAAGCAGAAACTGACGACCGAAGGGCAAGTCTATTACGAGCGCTGCCTGCGCGCGCTGGCCGAGCTGGACGCGGCTGATGCCGAACTCAATAGCGGGCGCTTACAGCCGCAAGGTATATTGCGCATCAGCGCTCCGAAGCTGCTTGGCCGGCACTGCATCACACCAGTATTGACTGCACTGATCGAACGCTATCCCGAACTGCAAATCGAGATGATCTACAGTGATCGGGTTGCCGATCTGATTGAAGATGGATTGGATCTTGCCGTGCGCATTGGCCCACTGGCCGACAGCAGCAGCCTGGTGGCACGACCACTTGGACAACAGCATCAGGCACTGTGCGCCTCGCCCGCTTATCTGGCCCGTCACGGCGTGCCCGAGAGCGTGAGTGCGCTCAATGGGCATCGCGCCATTGCGTACCATCGCACCGGACAGGATCTGGTCTGGCAGACGCTTTTTGCCAACACGCAAGGCCTCACGGTAGATATTCGCTTAAGGCTGGACGATTTGCATTCCCTGGCCGACGCTGCCATCGCCGGTGTGGGTTTGGCCTGGCTGCCCGACTGGCAACTGGCGCAATTCATACGTAGCCGGCAATTGACCGCAGTTTTGCCCGAACTACAGCTTTTGCCAACTGAAATATATATCGTGTGGCCACAAACCCGGTTTCTGCCTGCCAAAACACGGATCGCCATCGACACGCTGTTGGCCGATGCGCCCGCCATGCTGCGCGGCCAAATTAGCCCCCGCTGAACCTGTCGTCCGCAAGCCAGCAGGCAGCCAAGAAATACCAGGCCAATTTCCGTGCAAGAAACGGATAGCGGGCCATTCAATGGTCATGAGATAGTTCAGGCTACAAGCCAACACAGGAGCCGAACATTATGGAACTGAAAAACAAGTCAATCATCATCACCGGAGCCAGCAGCGGCATCGGCGCAGCAGCCGCCGCGCTGTTTGCCGCAGAAGGCGCCAATGTGGTGCTGGGCGCGCGCCGGGGAGCAGAACTGGACGCGCTGGCCAAGCAAATTGAAGGTACCGGCAAAGCCGTGTATCTGGCTGGCGACGTCAGGGATGAAGGCTATGCCGACGCGCTGGTAAATCTGGCCATCAATGAATTTGGTCGGCTGGATGGGGCATTTAACAATGCCGGCATCGTCGGGGACATGAGCCCGGTGCCGGCCATGACCATGCGCAATTGGAACGATGTCATCTCGGTCAATTTGACCGCTGCCTTCCTGGCTGCCAAGTCACAAATACCTGCCATGAGCAAAACCGGCGGTGGCTCGATCGTTTTCACATCCTCCTTTGTCGGCTTCAGCAACGGCGGCATGCCGGGAATGGGAGCCTATGCTGCGTCCAAGGCGGGTTTGACCGGGCTGGTGCAGTCGCTGGCTTCGGACCATGCCGCAGATGGCATCCGCGTCAACGCGTTGCTGCCAGGCGGCACAATCACACCCGCAAGCGGAGAAGGCAACCCGGATGTCTTGGCATTCATCGCGAACCTGCATCCGATGAAGCGGATGGCTGGTGCCAAGGAAATAGCTCAAGCCGCCCAGTTCCTGCTTTCGGACAGATCGAGCTTTATGACCGGCAGTCCGATGATTGTTGACGGCGGCATGTCGGTCAGGCTCACTTGAGCAGGCCCGGCCCGTGCCGCACACCTTGTCCGATTCGCTGTAACGCGGCGCGGCAAGACACGAGACGGTAAGGCGGGACGTGGTGCGGCCTAAGCGAGCAATTGAACTTACTGCGAACAAAAAAACCGGCCATGACGGCCGGTTCGATGCACATACCCAAACTGCGTGGATTACTAGCGGTTTGCCCGGACAGCGTTGTTGTAGCCATCTATCATGAATTTAAAATCATATTGACTCTTGCTTTCCTTGAAGCTTCTGTAATATTTGATGCAACTGTTCAAACTCATAAGGGTTGAATCCGAAGATACTTGTGGATTTTTGTCTTTGATTTTCTGATATTCAGCATTAAATTCTGAGAGCTCCTGCCCAAGCTGGTCGGCAATCTTATCGGCCTGCTTCAGCTTATCAGCATTGGCCAGATCCTCCTGACTATCGAAGACACTAACCAACTGCTCGGCAAGATGCATCGAATAGGCTTTGCGGTATTGATAGTTGTTGCCCGATTGCTTAAGCACCTCGAGTTCCTTTAGTTTGGCTTGCTGGTAAACAACATCCAACTGCTTTGTAAACACGGAATAACTGGCAAGGGCATCTTCAAAATGCTGTCTGATTTGAGCGTCTGCTTCTTTGCCCTTTTTCAGGGCGTCTGTTTTATACGAAGCTGATTCGTAGTACTGCTCGAACACGGCGGTATCACTTTTAACTGCTTCCAGTTTTTTCATCAGATCATCTGCCGCCTGATCAAGCGCGGGACGGCTGCGTTTACCTTTGATGGCTTCGGCGTATTGCGAAAAAGTATACTTGAACGTTGCAGACGGATAGCCAAGGCTCTGAGAAGGCTTTGCCTTTGGAATATTCAACCTGACATACGCCTGGTAAGAGGCTTGCAGGCCAGAGAGCCCCATCAGATCATTATTCATTGCAATATAGTTGTTAAGACTATTGTCAGCCTGGACGCTGGATTCCTGTGTCGAGGCTGTATTTGAGCCCGCCTGCTCATTGCAGCCGGCCAATACCAGACATGAGATAAAAGCAACAGCCAAAGCACCTTTTTGAATTTTCATTTTGATCCTGGGAATTTTTATAAAAAATAGCTGCAGGATTATAACCGACCGATAGCCATTCAATTTCTGTACCCAGCTGAAACTTACCTTACAAGAAGCAACAGACAATGACACCTGTCATCTACTATCATTTAGGCAAAGTAAATACCACAGGGGATCACAAATGAAAAAAATGCTAGTCGTTGTCGGGATGTTGATGATTTTCCTCTCGGGCTGCGTGGTACATGACCGCCACTCGGGGTATCGCGATGGTAATCGGTACAAGGGACCGAAATACGAACGCAAGTACGATCATCATAAAAAGTACAAAAGCAACCGCTCCTATCATCGCAGCCGCTTCTGCCCACCTGGACAAGCCAAAAAAGGGCGTTGCTAAGCAATGATGTATAGTTAAAAGCCCGCTTGCAAACTGCCCCAAAAAAATTGGACGCTGATCCAATTCTTGGGGCCTATGTCATTGACTGGTATCATTTTGCTGGCAACGCGCGTCCGGGATGCGCTAAAAGAAGTGCTGCAATAACGAGTGGGAACAGACCGCGTTCAGAGCCGGATACAAGGAGTTTAGTTGTCAGCACCCGCACTATCGCAAACACTGATAGGTTTTACGTGAATAGCGCAAACGCCAATTGATTTCCGATAGGACATTTTCATAGAATGATCTGAGCCAATTAGATTGGAGATCATTATGAAACGCATCTTTCCTGCATTGGCTTTGCTATTGACTCTTGCCAATTCGCAAGCGCAACAGCCTGGCGTACTGCCATCGCAGCCAACATTTCAACAAGTCGTTCCGCCTATACCGATTACCGGTATTCTTGGCGTATTCTGCCCGAAAGAGGCATTCCTTAATCACCCATAAATTGCCGACGGCTGATTGCCGCGACTAAGCGGTCGTGTGCCAGCGGCAATCGTTTCGGCGGCAGGCCACGCCTGCTGGCCTACAAGCCAACCGAGGCATAAAAATCAATGCGTTGGCGGCCCAGTTGCCAAACCCGTAGTCGGTGGCCCCTACATTGCTACTCCCTTAAACCACGTATCGAACCCAGTTTTCTCTGGAACCGGGTAACGCCCGGTTCCAGAGAACTGCGCCCTCAAAAAGCGGGAATCTGACACTAGCAATGCCTGGAAAACGCCCCGGTATTACTTCATACTCAGAAAATCCACGGCCAGATTCGACATGGCGCGCACGCCGGTAATCATGGCTGACTCATCCACATAGAAATGCGGCGAGTGGTTCGGAGCGGCCTTGCTCAGCTCCTTATCTTTGGGTGTGACACCAAGATAGAAGAACATGCCCGGTGCTTTCTGCTGATAAAACGAGAAATCTTCCGATGCGCTGGATTTGGGCTGCAAATCATAATTGCCCTGGCCAGCAACCCGACGCAAAGTGGGCGCCATTTTTTCGGTGAATTCGGGAGGATTGACCACCGCGTTGTACAGCTCCACAACCTTGACCTTGGCACTGGCATTGGCGCTTGTGGCAATCGATTCTGCAGTATGTTTAATCCGCTGGTGAATGTCTTTTTTCATTCCTTCATCATACGTGCGCACTGTCCCAGTCATGGCGGCGTCTTCGGGAACGATATTCATCCGATTGCCGGCATGAAACGTTCCCACCGTAATGACTGCCGGCTCCAGTGCAATATTGGACTGGCGACTGATAATGGTTTGCAGCCCCATGACGATTTGCGAGCCGACCACGATCGGATCCACTCCCTGCCAGGGCCGTGCCCCATGCGTCTGCCTGCCCTTGACATCAACCCAGAACTGATCGGCGGCAGCCATTGCGGGACCGCTGCGCCAATACAATTTTCCCGCCTCATAGGAACTGGACACATGCAGCCCAAAGACGGCATCCACTTTGGGATTGTCCATCACGCCTTCGGCGATCATTTGTTTGGCACCCCAGGTATTGGTGCCATCAGGCTCAAAATCTGCCGGCGTTTCTTCAGCCGGCTGAAAAATAAACTTGACCGTGCCCGGCAACTCGTCCTTCATGCTGGCCAGTACTTCGGCTGTAGCCATCAGCATGGCCGTATGCGTATCGTGACCGCAGGCATGCATGACGTCGACCGGCTTACCCAGGAAAGTGCCGGTGGCCTTGGAGGCAAACGGCACGTCAACCTGCTCTTTCACAGGCAAGGCATCCATATCGGCGCGCAGGGCAACCACTGGCCCCGGCTTGCCGCCTTTTAGTACACCCACAACGCCAGTCACGGCTACGCCTGTTTTGACATCCATGCCCAGGCTGCGCAGATGGTCTGCGACCAGCTTGGACGTACGTTTTTCCTGGTTACCCAGTTCCGGATGTTCATGAATATCACGGCGCCAGGCAATCAACTTGCTTTCAATTTCCTTGGCTTTGCTGTCTATCTTCGCGCTCAGGGCCGAAGGCGGGGCCACTTTCTGAGCGTCCGAGCCGGCGGCCACGGCGGCGGCAGCCGTACCTGGCAATAACAGCGTACCAAGACACAATGCGGCGGCAATGCTCAGGCGAAGCTGTTTGCACTTTTTCGTTGAAGGTATATTCATGAGTTCTCCTCTTTCTATTTGCGACTAAAAAACGTTTTTTGTTGATTGTGCAAATATTATCACCCTGTAGGGGACAACAGGCGTGTTATTTGTGCTGATATCGCAGGTGTAGACGACTTTGTGATGCTTTATATGTGATTCATGATGTCCTGAAAGATCCGGGGGTGGCAATCAAGACTGCGCATATTGGCCGATATAAAGTTTGCTTCACTGTGAGTTAGTGCCGCTGTCAAAAATGAAATACGGCATAGTCGACTTCGAAATAGGATCATTCGATACGGATCATTTTTTTCAAAAAAATTTTGCGCATCACCCGCTTTTTGTCTTAATATGCGATGATCCACGGTTCATATACCTGCATCCGTATTCTTGCTGAATACTTTGATATCGCGAAATAATGTACGTAGTGCGCAAGCATCTCCCCTGCAAAGGCATCTCGGTCTGGCAATTCTTGTTATGCTTGGCCGTGCTTGCGTTCGTGTGCAGATCGGTGATCCCTAGCGGCTATATGCCTGTATTGTCGGGCGACAACGGTCGGACGGTTGTTCTGACGCTTTGCAATGCGGATGGCGGCAATGAAACGCTGCTGCTGAGCATCCCGAAGCAATCCCAGGAATCCTCTTCCCAAGACCATGCCGGCCAGGACTGTCCGTTTGGCCTGGTCATATCCCAGGGCATATTGCCCATCCTTGATTCACCAACCATGCCGGTAACGGTATGGCAACAGCGCTCGGCGCCGTTTGTGCAGCACAACCGGACTTTGCCGCCGCTGCCGGCGCTTGGTCCGCCTCTGGGATCACGCGCGCCCCCTTCCCACCTCGGCTGATATTTCACTGGTGATCGCGGTAACTGCGGTCGCCATCCCGTGATTCTCATCTCCCGAGGTTTTTTCATGCCTATTTTTCCCGCTTACACGCGGGCTGCCCCTGTTGCAGCCTTGCGTGGGCCGCTCGCGCCACCTTCTTACGATCTATTTCCATCAAGGAGGTCCCGTGCTGCCATTCAATAAATTTCTTCGCGTTATTGCAGTCCTGATCGGCTGCCTCATCCTGTACGGATGCTCTCGCCCCGCTACATTGACCAACATTCATGGGCGCGACCTGACCGACGTAGAATTTGGTCGGGACTTTTCACTGAACGGCACCGATGGCGCTCGCCATACCCTGTCCGATTTCAGGGGCAAGGTCGTTCTGGTATTTTTTGGATTCACCCAGTGTCCGGATATATGCCCCACTGCGCTGTTGCGCGCGGCAAACGTCAAAAAAATGCTTGGCAAGGACGGTAAGCGCCTGCAGGTATTGTTTATTACCGTGGATCCGGAAAGGGACAGTGCGCAATTGCTTAGCAATTATGTGACCGCCTTCGACCCCACATTCCTTGGCCTGTTCGGCTCGTTGCAAGAGACCCGGCAGACCGCCAAAGAATTTAAGGTTTACTACAAAAAAGTTCCCACCGGATCGTCTTACACCATGGATCACTCTGCACTTAGCTACCTGTATGACACCACCGGCCGCCTTCGGATCGCCCTGTCACATACCCAGCCCGATGAGGAGTATGTGCAAGATATTCGCAAGATATTGGCCCTTGATTAGTTATTTTGGAGAATGTTATGTCGATATTTATCAATGCAATGGTTGCCCTGCTGTCCACGTTTATGGTCGCATCTGCATCTTATGCGCAAGTAACGGTGGATGACCCCTGGGTGCGCGCCACCGTCTCCCAGCAAACCAGCACCGGCGTTTTCATGCGGTTGACCGCAAAATCAGACAGCAAGCTGGTGAAGGCCGCTACGCCTGTCGCAGAGCATGTTGAACTGCACAAGATGACGATGGAAAACGACATCATGAAAATGCGCCAGATTCCGGAACTGGCACTGGTTGCAGGTCAACCTGTCGCCCTCGAGCCGGGTGGCTATCACATCATGCTGATCGGCCTGAACAAGCAGATCAACGCAGCAGACATTATCCCTATGACGTTGACCTTCGAAGACAACGACGGCAATCGTACGCAAACGCAGATCCAGGCCATCGCCCGATCCTTGCATGGCGGTCACAGCAACCATCACCAGTAAGAGCACATCCTTATGTCATACTCAACATCCATACCCGCCAAGGCGGCGGCGATCAACTTTCTACGCAGAATTCATTTTTACATCGGCCTGTTTATTGCACCCTTCATATTCGTAGCGGCATTGACCGGAACCCTCTACGTATTGACGCCACAACTTGAAAATGCCATTTATGCAGACGCGCTTTATGTCAATCCGCAAGGAACCGCCAGGCCGCTGTCTGAACAAATTGAAGCGGCACAAGGCCATGCTGGCCAGCAGGCGAAAATCTATGCAGTCAGGCCCGCGCCCGAGGCGAGCAGTACGACACGCGTGCAATTTGCCGACGCCGGTTATGGGGCGTCTGAGTCCAGAGCCATTTTTGTCGATCCCTATACCCTTCAGATAAAAGGCGACATGATGGTCTATGGCACCAGCGGCGTGCTGCCGATCCGCTTATGGCTGGACAAGGCACATCGCACCCTGCTGCTGGGCGATCTGGGCAGGAACTACAGCGAGCTGGCTGCCTCCTGGCTGTGGGCTGCTGCGCTGGGAGGGCTGTTGCTTTGGTTCAGCACCCGTGCGGCGCGCAAGACGGCAAAAAAAGAAAGCACTTTCCTGAAAAATCGCCATTGGCACACAACGCTGGGACTGGTGCTCTTTGTGGGCCTGATCTTTGTATCGGTGACGGGCCTGACATGGTCGCGCTGGGCAGGAGACAATATCGACCAGTTGCGCACCAACATGGGATGGCTCACGCCACAGGTCAACACCACACTGGCTCAGGACGCGCACGCCATGCATGCAGACCCGCATGCTGAGCACCACGCCGCCATGGCGGGCATGGAGCGACCGACACAAGACTGGCCACGGGTCGTTGCCGCAGCCAGAGAGGCCGGGATCCGTGCCGGCATGATAGAAATTCGCGCGCCCAAAGAAGCAGGTAAAGCCTGGACGGTCACAGAAGTTGATCGCCGCTGGCCCACACAGGTAGATGCGGTTGCCGTCAACCCGCAAGACTTCAGTATCGTTGACCGGACCGAATTCAATACCTTTCCTTTGGTGGCCAAGCTGACTCGATGGGGCGTGGATGCGCATATGGGAATTCTGTTCGGCCTGCCCAACCAGCTGTTGCTGATCGCTTTCGGGATCGGGCTTTGTGTGATGATAGTGCTGGGGTATCGCATGTGGTGGCTGCGCAGGCCAGTCGCTTCCGGGCCCTATCCGGCAAGAACGCTTATTGCAGCGTGGATGAGTTTGCCGGCTGTGCTCAGAGCAATTTCAGTTGTAATCGCTGCCCTGCTGGGTTATGCCCTGCCCCTGATGGGTATTAGCCTGCTGGCGTTTATCGGGATCGATATTGTCCGCTGGAAATTGGGCAAGAGCCAGTCTGCAGTAATGTTGCGCAGCGGTACCTGACGGCGCGAAAAAGGGGCAGATAAAACGTCTGCCCCGATGCTACCCTGGATCTTTAATGGAGACACGAGGCGGGTCTGGAAATTGGCATGCTTCGATATGAGCCGCCGGATATAATGTTTATGCAAGCTCTGGTTATATTGATTCACTTACGCATCGCCTGCTTTTCAGGTTCAAATCGATCCACGACCCCGTCCCCAATCCGGATTTCAAGCCGAATCAGTTTTAAAATTTGGATTGATTTGGTCAGCCACCACACGCAGAGAGTCCACAACGGTATTTAAAGTGGGATCTAGACGGTTCGTCGCCCATGCCATTCCAATGGGCCCCACCTCGTACTTTAATCTTAGCGACAAAATCGAATATGCATTAAAACGGATATATTGACGCACGGCACTCCTTGAAATTACCGTCAGGCAATCGGTCTTTGCCGTAAGCCCGAGATTCACTGTGGGCGATGCTGATTCAACCCATGGAAGCGGTGGACTCAGACCTAAATCAAGAAATGTAGCGTCAACGGCTCGACGCAATACGGTACCGCGAGGCGGCATCACCCAAGGATGATTTTTAGTATTTTCCCACTGCAGTTGTTTTCGCTTAAGCAGCGGGTGCTTGTTGTTAACGACAACACAATGCGGATCCTCGAACAGGGCTTCTGCGCTTACACCTTTTGCGTAAGCGCGCTCATCCAGTCTCCCTATGATCAAGTCTATTTCATTACGCTCGAAACGCGCCCATAATCCAGCCGCGATGTCTTCAACGACCTCAAGCTGTATGAGTTCGCCTTGTTCACGTAAATATATGATCGTATTTGGAACCAGTACAGTCGCCGTAACAGGCATGGTGCCTATCCTCAGGAGATTGCAGCCGCTTTGGGATATGGTTTCCAGTTCGTTTCTTAATTGCCAGGAATCATTTATTGATCGTCGCATATATTGCAGGACGGTCGGCAAATATACCGTTGCTTTGATCTGTCTGCCCCGGGAAAACAATTGCACACCCAGTGCATCCTCTGCCTCGGCCAATTGCTGGGACACTGCGGGTTGACTGCGCCCCAATAAAGCTGCCGCGGCTGTCAGGCTCCCGCTTTCCGCCACAGCAATGACCACTTCGAAATGCAGCAATTTGAGTCGGCGAAGCCTAAGGGCCAGTTTCCTTTCTTTAACATCCATAGCAATTCCTTATGGATCAATCGGTTTTTAACTGTATATCTTTATCGATAAAAGGTTCATGATTCTAACACTACATAAACGTGGAGAACGTTCAATGAACTGGTTCATGAAACTATCGCTGGGCATTTGTGTAACTTGCATAGGACCCCTATCGTCGGCTGCGCCCTCGACCTTCCCCGAGCGAGAGATTAAATTGGTGGTCCCCTTCCCCCCAGGCGGCGGCACAGATATTGTGGCGCGCAAACTAGCGCAGGCCTTGACAGCAGACTTGGGCAAGACGGTTTTTGTGGAAAATCGAAGCGGAGCGAGCGGCAATATCGGCGCTGCTGCCGTTGCGAGAGCCCCTGCCGATGGCTATACATTAATGCTCACTGCTGCCCCGTTTGCCATCGCTCCGGCTCTATTTAAAGATCTATCGTTTCATCCTGTGAAGGACTTCACGGCTATTACTGAAGTAGCCACGGTACCGTTGTTAATCGTAACTCGCCCCGACTCACCGCTCAATAGTATTAAAGATCTGATTGCTGCAGCAAGCAAAGACGGGACAGACACAACCTATGCAACATTTGGTATGGGCTCACCGCCGCATTTAGTGGGCGAGAAAATCCAGGAGCTTGCCCGTATAAAAATGAGACAAGTGCCCTACAAGGGTGGGCAATCTGCGTTGGCAGACATTCTTTCAGGGGATGTGACTATTGGCATACTGGACGTCGTTTCTATGATGCCGCTCGTAAAAAGTGGCAGACTAAAGGCGTTAGCCATTACAGGGCCAGCTCGCTCCCAGGAATTATCGAATGTGCCTACCCTGAGCCAACAGGAAGTTGCTTTTGATGCGGTAGGCTGGTATGGATTATTTGGGCCTGCACGAATGCAGCGCGAGGTTGTAGAAAAAATCAATGCCGCCGCCAACAGAGTGTTGGCAACCGACGAAATACGCACACTCATCACCAGAAGTGGTTCAATCCCCATTTCCCCACCGACGACCGCCGACCAATGGCAAAACATATTCAATAACGACGTACAGCTTTGGGGAAAAATCGCACGAGACTCCGGGGCCACGGTTAATTAGCGTGTCTTTTTCCAATCATATTCTCCGTCAACAACCACAATGAACGCAAAACCCTATCAATTCAAAGTTAGCAAGGATATCGTGTATGGCCACGGAGCCATCCGATCTGAATCAAGCGGTCAAGTCACGCTTCGTAACTTGACGCTTGACCTTTATGAACCGGTACGCATTGGCGGCAATCGAAAATTACCTGCTCTTATCATGGCCTTCGGCGGCGCCTTTCATCGCGGGACCAAAGAGGACGACACATTTGGAGAGTTGCCTGACCAAAATAACTCGGTAGCATGGTACTGCCAGGAATTTGCCAAGCGTGGATTCGTCACATGCTCAATTGACTATCGTTTGATCCCGGAAAATCCGGAGCCAGGAGATACCCCGGTTGTGATGGATCCTGCCAATATCCCTCGCTCACGCGTGGACGAAGTACGCAAACTCATGGGTTTACCACAAGCAAGTCAGGAACTGCTATGGCGCGGTATAGAAGCGGCAAGCGACGACATGCGACTTGCGATTCGTTTTGTTCGGAGCCAGGCCGAACGGTGGAATATAGATACGGAAAAGATTGCCATAGGAGGCTTCTCTGCCGGCGCTCGTACGGCTTTGAATGTGGCTTTGGGTGAACACGAAGACGTAGCAGCAGTCGTGTCGCTATCTGGCTATATGCATGTTAGTGATATAGAAAAGCACGCTGGCGGCGCGAACAACTTGCCGCCTGTGCTCTTTATTCATGCTGAAAATGATCTCGATTACATTAAGAATAACGCATCGATCATCATGGATTGCTTAGGCCGGCTGGGACTTTTTTGCGATGCCCTGGAAGTTAAAGGGGCTACCCATTTTTACCCTGCAAATGCGCTCGCGTGGCATGAGAAAAACGGAATCACAACCGTCGAGGAAGCAATGGCTATGTTTTTGGAACAAACACTTTTCGCTGGAAACTATTCAGGACTGCTCGAAAAATAACCTGGCACGATTTTTTGCGCACTCCAGCAAAGTGCATATCCGGAACATAGATAATATGAATCACTTGGCCAAACGTTATACACCGTCACCAGGACAAATACTTTACTGTGCAGCTACAGGGTCCACCACGCATTGTGTGAAGGCCGCTGCAACTGCAGCGTCAACCGCGTTTCCGCCGTCTATGAGAACCCGGGCGCCCGCCTCTGCCGCCTCGGGCTGTGCTGCGACAATCATGGCCTGCCTATCCGACATGACCTGCCCCTACTTCGCGTGCAATGGCATTGATCAGCGCATTCAGCTCCCTGTCACGATCCGGCTCATTTTCGCTTGCGTATCTCGGTTCGGGATATACGGCCAATTGAATCACTGCCAATTGTGCGTCCCGATCAATGAAAATACGTTGTCCTGAATGGCCCATTGCAAGCATGGCCTTGTCGTCTCGCAACCACCAGCTATAGCCATATGCGTTTAAACCCAGCGCGCTGCGATGCGAAGAAAGCAGATCCTGCGGGATAACAAACGCAGGCCTGCAGGCCTGATCGACCCATCCATCAGGCAGAATACGCTTGCCGTCAACCACGCCTTGGTCAATGACAAATTGCGCAAAGCGCCCTATATCTCTTAGGGTCATGCCGGCACGGCTTCCGCCGATTTCCTGGCCGTCATCCGATTCCAATGTATAAAAGCCATCGAACTCCATGCCGCAAGGTTGCCATATACGCTCAGACATATAATCGGCCAATGTCCTGTTTGTTGCAGCACTTAACACTGCACCAAGCAAGTATGTGTCGCCCGTATTGTAATGCCACACCGTACCCGGCAGATGCGCGCGCGGGCAGGCACGCAACAGCTGCAATACGCCTCCGGGGACCTTGTCCGCCAGCGACTTGCTATATTGATTAACATCAGACTGCTTGTCTGTATAATCTTCTACCCAGGCAATGCCCGAAGACATTGTAAGCAAATGCCTGATCGTCACGACATCGTAGGAGCAACCCTTCAGTGCCGGTATATAGTGTGTCACCGGATCATCAATACTGGCGATCGACCCATCCTGAATAGCTGCGCCCACCAGCATGGCCGTCATCGATTTCACCGTGGACATGGTGGACCAGCGGTCCTGCGGTTGCAGACCGAGACCATAGCGCTCAAGAATGATACTGCCGCGATGCATGACCAATAGTCCGGCCACATTATTGATATCCATGAACCGATTCAGATTTCTGGGCGCGTAATCAATTGCATAATCGACTTCAACTTCTTTGGCCCTGGGAAACGGCTTTGGATGCGAACCTTTTGCAATAGTACGCGTAGCGAACAACTGATCTACGATACGATAACCATAGGATTGAAGGCACGGTGGCCAGAGTAGAAAATTTTCAGCCTGCGGCAGATGAACAGACGGCTGGGCAGTGTGTGTTGGTTGCATTTTGCGTATTTTCGCTGTTTAGCTAGATTGAAAAAAGAGAATGAAAGTTAATTATTACGGATGCCCAAGCTCTTTACGATTGGACCCCAGATCTGGGTTTCCCGCTCCATCGTTTTGAGTACCGGTTCTGGCCCAAACGCTTTTGGTCCAACCATATATAAGTCAGCGACCTGCTTGCGCGCATTATCATCTGCCCAGAACTTGCGGGTTGCATCAGTCAACCGTTCGACAATTTCGGGCGGCATACCCTTAGGGGCCATCAACCTGTACCACCCGCTACCAGGAAAACCAGTAACGCCAACTTCCGCAACGGTTGGCACACCAGGAAGCTCCGGCAGGCGCTCGTTACCAAAAACGACCAGCGGAATGGCCTTGCCGGCCTTGATTTGCGGCAGTGCACCAGACTGCGCATCTGCAGCAAAATTGACCTGCCCGCTTACTAAATCCACCATTGCCGGTGCAGCCCCTTTATAGGGCACGTGAGTCAATTCAATACCAAAATGTTTTGCTAGAAAAGCCACATTGAGATGCGTCGAATTGCCAATGCCGGCAGAGCCGTAAGTAAATTGGCCCGGATTTGCTTTGGCCTGATCTACCAATTCCCTGACAGAGTGAATTTTTGTTGACGGATTGGCGACAAGTATTTGAGATGTCACCGCTATTTCCGTCACAGGATCAAAGTCCCGGCCTGGATTGTACGAAAGCTTGGAATAGGTAAACGGATTGATTGACATCGTAGAAGTGCTTCCGAATAGCAGGGCATACCCATCCGCACGCTGCTTGGCTACATAAGCTGCAGCGATACTGCCATTTGCGCCCGGTTTGTTTTCAATCACGATCGTGTTTCCTATCTGCTTGGAAACATAGGCCCCCCAAACGCGTGCCAGAGCATCTGCGGCACCGCCGGCTGCCACCGGCACATAGACAGATACTGGACGCTCAGGCCAGTCGGCCGCTGCAACGCGGGTACCGCCCAAGACTAATATCGTTGTCATTCCGATGCCGAGTAATCGGCGTAGATCGAATTTTTCAAAAAATTGATGGCCGATCATAAAAAACACGCTCCTGAAAAATGAAAGGAAATATTGCTTAACAATAATAGAAGCCTATTTTCATAACGTCCAATGCATAATGGAGCATCTGTCTATGATAATTTTTTATATTTTTGGTCAAACGAATGAATCTACAACAATTAGAGCATTTCCTGATCTTAGTGGAAACACAGTCATTCAGTCGGGCGGCCGCTAAGCTCCATCTCACTCAACCAGCGCTAAGCCGCAGTATTCAGGCACTGGAAGATGACTTGGGTGGGCGTCTTCTGGAGAGAGACAAAGCAAAGAGCCTTACCCCTCTGGGTGAATTGGCTTTAGTACGCGCCAGGCGGATTCGGGTGGAATTGTCTGAGTTACGCCGCAGCGCCAGTTTGTTGGCCGACTGTGCCGTCGGGACTGTCAAACTTGGTCTCGGACCAACACCGACTGCGATCCTGTCAGTGCCGCTACTGACAGCAATGATGCGAGAGTTCCCTGCGATAAAACTGCTGCTCAGTGGAGGCACAGCTGACATGCAGATCCAGGAACTGCGTGAAGGTACCATAGACGCCTTAGTGGCTCATCGCAGTCGCATCCCGGCGGACTCAGATCTGCATCTGGACCTTTTTGCACCAACAGCACTCGGTTTCGCTGTCCGTGCAAATCACCCACTAACCGAAGCACCGAGCATTGACTATGAAACATTGTCCCGTTATCCACTTGCCGCGACAGCCAGAGCAATCAGCGTGGAAGTCATGCACGGTTTGAATTCGTATTTGGGTGCTGACGCCCATTTCGCGGATCTGATTCAGTACCAGTCAAACAACATGGAAGCGCTTATCGAACTGGTTCGAACTAGTGACACCGTTTTCTTCGGCGTTCAACATGTCGCTAAGCGATTCATTGATACCGGAGAGCTGGTTCCCTTGAAAATCGGGTCAGCACTGCAACTGTCATCCCAATTTGCGTTTGTCAGCCTTGAGTCCAAAACGCTGCCGCCGGCATTACTACAGATTCGCATGCTTTGCGAACAACTCATGAAGTCATAAGCTTAAAGTAATGCCGTCTCTCACAATAAATGATTCTGTTTATTGCTATGTGTCACTCTTACCGGAACCGATTTGTAAGACGGTGTTCCGCTATCCTGATCGAAATAATCCAGTGGTACGAGCACATTGGCTTCAGGATAATAAGCACCGACCGAGCCGGGTGCAATGTCGTAGGCAATCACCGTAATGCCGGACATACTCAATTTTCTTTCTGAGACGACGGTTTCGATATCCACAAGATCGCCATGTTCCAGGCCTTGTTTTTCCAGATCAATGTCATTCATGAACAACACATCTCTGCGACCAAAAACCCCTCTGTAGCGGTCATCCAGCGCATATACGGTTGTGTTGTATTGATCGTGACTACGCAGTGTAATAAGACGCAGTACATCTTCTGCCTCTACTTCTGCATCCTCGCTGACTCCTCTGAACACAGAAAAAATGGCCTTGCCTGACTCTGTTGGCCACTTTCGCTCCGTGGGCGGCAATGGCATGCGAAATCCGCCGGGAATCCTGATTCGCTTATTGTAGTTGTCAAAACCGGGAATGGTTTTCTCGATCAAATCACGGATGGCATCGTAGTTGCTTACCAGATCCTGCCACGGGACCTTGCTGTCCGGCAACGTTGCCATGGCCATGCCGGCGACGATTGCCGGCTCAGATTTGAGAAACTCGGAGGCCGGTTTCAACTTGCCGGATGAGGCATGCACCATGGACATGGAATCCTCGACCGTGACCGACTGTCGCTCACCTGCCTGAATATCAAGTTCAGTACGACCCAGGCATGGAAGTATCAGGGTTTCCCTGGCCACAAGCAGATGCGAGCGATTCAGTTTTGTACCGATGTGTACGCTCAAGTCCAGCTGCTTCATTGCATGAAACGACTGCCCGGGATCAGGCAATGCAACGGCGAAGTTTCCACCCAGACAAATCAATGCTTTTGATTTTCCCTCAATCATTGCCTGCATTGCTCTGACAGAATCATGCCCATGCTCTTGAGGAGGCACAAATCCGAATACCTCTTCAAGATTCTGCAGGAACTGGCTTGACGGCTTTTCGGTGATGCCGACAGTGCGATTGCCCTGCACATTGGAATGTCCACGCAGGGGGCAAATGCCTGCCCCCGGTTTCCCAAAATTACCGCGCATCAAAAGCAAATCGGCAATCAGACGAACGTTGGCGGTACCTTTATTGTGCTGTGTAATTCCCATGCCATAGGAGACAATCGTCGCCTGGGATTTGGCATAAGCGGCTGCCACTTGTTCCAGGTCGGCACGCGGCAAACCGCTCTCTTTCTCTATCTTTTCCCACGATGTGTCACGCAGGTCCTGAGAGAACTGAGCAAATCCTTGTGTGTGCTCTGCAATAAAATCGTGATCAATGACATTCTGATCTGTCTCATCCAATGCCAAAAGCGCTTTCATGATGCCTTTGAGCGCCGCCGAATCTCCACCTGATTTCACCTGATAATACGATGACGCAATTCTGGTCGAACTGTATGTAGCCATCTCGACCACGTTCTGGGGATCGGTAAAGCGTTCCAGCGCCCTTTCTTTCAAAGGATTCAGGACGATAATGGGTACGCCCCGTCGTGAAGCTTCATGCAGCGTGCCCATCATCCTCGGGTGGTTAGTGCCGGGATTATGTCCAATTGAGATAATCAGTTCCGTATCTTCAAAATCGTCCAGCGATACTGTCCCTTTGCCTATTCCGATTGAACGCGGCAATCCCACGCTGGTCGCTTCATGGCACATATTGGAGCAGTCGGGAAAGTTGTTGGTACCGTACTCACGAGCAAAAAGCTGAAATAGATAGGCTGCTTCGTTGGACGCCCGGCCAGAGGTATAGAACTCTACCTGGTTCGGCGACAATCCGCGCAGAGCAGTACCGATACGCTCAAACGCAGTATCCCAGCTTACTGGGCGCAATGTGTCCGTTTCACGATCATAGGATAGCGGCTGCGTCAGGCGACCATAATTTTCCAATTCATAATCGGTTTTTTTCAACAACGTGGTCACTGTATTTTGTGCCAGAAAATCTGCAGTCACGCGTTTTTTGGTTGCCTCCCAGGTCACCGCTTTTGCGCCATTCTCGCAAAACTGGAACGTGGACCGATGTTCTTTATCAGGCCAGGCACAGCCGGGGCAATCAAAGCCCATTGGCTGGTTGGTCCGCATCAGCGTGACAGGCGCTTCCATCATATCCATTTGCGTTCGGACAGCGACAGCGGTTGCCTTGAGCGCACCCCAGCCACCCGCCGGCGCATCGTAGGGGCGTATGCCCGGTACCTCACGTCTTTTCGTAGTCATAGGACCTCCTGCATAACGGTGAGCAAAGGAAACGAAAACTAATTAAACAGATGAAGCCTGCACGCTTTCTGTTTCTGCAGGCTTGCGTGAAGCGAGCGACTCAAGCAGCGTGACGGACGGGACAAAAAACAAAGTACCGGTGACGGCGCGGCTAAAATCGAGTAACCGATCGTAGTTACCGGCAGGACGTCCGACAAACATATTTTCCAGCATGGTTTCGATGACACTTGGCGTACGCGCATAGCCAACAAAGTAAGTGCCGAACTCACCCATGCCCGGCCTGCCAAAAGGCATGTTGTCTCTGATGATCTTCAATTCGCGTCCGTTTTCTTCCACCGTCGTCAGCGCGCTGTGGGAATTGGTTGGTTTGACGTCTTCGTCAAGCTCAATATTGGCAAATTTGGTGCGGCCAATGACCTTTTCCTGCTGTTCAACGGTGAGCGCATTCCAGGCGTTCATATCGTGCAAGTATTTTTGCACCAGTACATAACTGCCGCCAGCAAACGCTTGGTCCTCTTCTCCGATAACGGTGTAGTCTTCAGCCTGTCGGCCTGTCGGGTTTTCAGTGCCATCAACAAAGCCGATGATGGCACGCTGATCGAAGTAGCGAAATCCGTGTACTTCGTCGATCACCGTCACGGCATCGCCAAGTTTTGAGATCAATTGGGTAGCAAGCTCGAAACACATATCCATTTCGTCGGCACGAATATGCAGCAGCAGATCTCCAGGTGTGGACACGGCTATCCGCTCTCCCGACCCGATGGCCTTGAAAGGATGCAATTGCATTGGCCGTGGCTGACCAAACAGCCGATCCCATGCATCCGAGCCGAATCCGCAAACACAGCTCAACCCGCTTGCCGGAAAACGCGTACCGACAGAGCGCACCAGGCCTTCGACATCTTCGCACCAGGCGCGCACCGTCGCTAGATGCTCGTTGTCTTGAGCGATGGTTGCAACGATGAATATTGCGTTACGAGTGACCGGATTGGAAACCGCCTGGGGTTCATTGATAGAAGTATTCATATGTTCCTGATGTACGGGCAAAGGGTAGATTGATGACGTTACAGCCCTTGGTTTGGATGAACAGTGGACGAAGAAAGCGCTCGTGTTAAAAGCGCTACAACGTCAGTCTGGAGAACCAGATGCTCTTGGCTATTGCGTCAAAGCGTTGCCTTGATTTTACGTTTTATCGTGATGATAAGTCGCGTCCAAATTCATCTATTTGCAATTTCATTGACTGAGCGGATACGATGGGGTAGCCAACCCGATAGATGAAGCGCGCACTGGACTACGCTTGCGAAGGCCTATGGGAAATGGGTGCGGCAGGCCAATTTGATCGATTGCAACAAGTGAAGCAGGTTGTCACCAGCGACGCAGTAGTGACAAAACACAGTTCAAACAGCCCTGTTCCAGTATCAAACCAGATTTATAATTTATTTATTGTTCATATATACATCAAAGCACTGGCGGTTTTGGGGCATCCATATTATTGCTTGGGACTGCCCAACAAGAATTCATTCATGAAACACCAGATGTGTAACCCCATCTGGCTGGCGCTCCAGCTTACCGATCAAGAAAAAGTGCCATGCCGATCTTATGGGATGGGCATGGCGGTAAAAGTCGGGGCCGATGCAGAGGTATCCCAACACATCGGATTGAAGACAAATAATGACGCTGATTAGCCGCCGACCTTGCAGTCCTTGACAAGAACGTTACCAACGGTGGAAGCCTGACCCATTCCGCCCTGTCGCGCATCCTGGGTGAGCATTTTGCCATTGACCGAACCTACGTTTTCACGCGTGAATTTATCGGTGGTCCAGGTATACCCATTGCCGCGGAATGTATTGCCTACCATGTCGGCGTTACTGGTCGTGGCACGCGTCAGTTCCATTGCCTGGTTGGAATAGACGACTTTGGCGGCTAGCGGCTCCTCACCCTGGAAGGTGTACTGGACGCTTACGGGCTGGGTGTTGCCTTGACCGCAGCTATATTCGACCGTTTGTTGCGACAAATCCTTGCCGTTTTCATTTGAAGTAGAACACGCGGCCAGTCCTGCACACAGACACAAGCCAGCAAGTGTTTTGAATTTATAGTTCATAAATGGTCCTTTTTAAGATCCAGGCATCACGCCTGCTCGTAAATTTTTATACCATCGTCACTACACAGCACCTGTAAACGTTCGTGCCCAATTGAAAACGTTCGTGGCGAAACAGGGCACATGCAATCGTTTGAAAATGAATTCATATAGTTTGTTGAAGTTGCTTGTGTGGGTAAACAACACTTTTTTCTCTAAACAACACTATTGACCACGAAACCCATGGCCCAGGGCTGTGGTCCATGAGCAAACAGACAATGGAACGCACGACCGCCTTTACCGTTGCCAGACAAATTATTTCAAACGAGCTTGAACAAGCCATGGAATGTTCGCTGAAAAGACTGGGGAACGCTTAGCGATGTACTCGAGTACCTGGCCTGCGTCCATGCCGCCATTGCGCAGGCGCATCAATGTACCTTACGCGATCCTTAATTCAATTATGATATTATGTCGGATATAACTATATGACTCATAGGTATAAAGAATAAAACCAACCGTTCAGGGAGACAATAATGAAAGAACTGACTAATGCAGGTCGTCGTCAGATGCTCATATCAACAGGCAGCATCGCCGCGATGGCAGGGCTGGCTGGCGTGGCCCGCGCCGATCTGGGCAAGGCGGATCCGGGCGCTGGCGGCTCGGCCGCCAAGCCTTTGCCCGGCTATGCCAATTGGAAAGATGCCGACAGCATGATCGTGCATAGCGCGAACACCATAGAAACCCGGCGTACGGCCTTTGGAAACGGCGTTATCACGCCAACTAATCGCCTGTTTGTCCGCAACAACGTGGCGCCGCCGACTGACGCCAGCATGGTAAAAGAGCCGGATAGCTGGACGCTTGAGGTCAGCGGCGTTGCCAAGCCACGCAGCTTCACCGTGGCCGAGCTTAAAACCCTGGGCTTGGCGGCCGTACCCATGGTCCTGCAGTGTTCAGGCAACGGCCGGGCCTGGTTTCCACATAAACCCAGCGGTACGCAATGGACCGTGGGCGCCGCCGGGTGCGTTATTTTTACCGGCGTGCCAGTCAAGGCGCTATTGGAAGCAGTTGGTGGCATGGCGGACGGTATGGTCTACATGACCAGCACAGGCGGCGAAGCCATTCCACAAGGCCTGGATCCCAATACCCTTCGGGTCGAGCGCTCGGTGCCGATTTCAGCCATTGAAGACGCCATCCTGGCATGGGAGATCAACGGCGAGGCCCTGCCGCTGGCGCATGGCGGCCCCTTGCGCATTATCGTGCCGGGCTATACCGGTGTGAACTCCATCAAGTACATCAAGCACCTGGCATTCACCAAAGAGCAGTCGCCGGCCAAAATACAGCAAACCAGCTATCGATGGACCGCGGTAGGCGAAAAGGCCAGCCCCAAGGACGACTCCATTTGGGAACTGCCGGTCAAGTCTTGGATCAACTACCCGTCTGACCCGGAGCAAACCGTTGCAGCCGGGCGTGTGCAGATTAGTGGGATTGCCATGGGCGGGATGACTGCGGCCAAGTCTATCGAAGTCTCCGTCAATGGCGGCAAAGACTGGAAAAAAGCCGAGTTCGTCGGACCTGACCTGGGCAAGTACGCCTGGCGTGAATTCGTATTTAGCGCTGACTTGGCTGCTGGTACACACGAGTTGGCCTGCCGAGCCACTAACGAGGCGGGCGATACTCAGCCCGAAGCACGCCGTGAAAATAATCGCGGTTATATCAACAATAGCTGGCGCGACCACATGGTGGCGGTCAAAGTCGCCTAAGGAAAAAAATGAAGCAAGTTGTATTGTCGGCCGTAGCGGCGGCCTTATGGGTGGGCGTAGCAGGCGCCAGTTTTGCGGCGGACCCTGATCCCCAGTTGGAGAAAGGGAAAGCCCTGTTCATATCGGATGCCGCGCCAGCCTGTGCCGTGTGCCACACCCTGAAAGACGCGGGAGCAGCCGGAACCATCGGCCCCGACCTTGATGAATTGAAAGCCGATGCGCCACGCATAAAAAAGGTCTTGCAGGAAGGTATGGGCGTTATGCCGTCCTTTGCCGATTCCCTGGACGAAGCATCCATGGATGCCATCGTGGCCTATGTCGTGCATGCGACAGGCGGTGGAAAGTAGACAGCTTGTGACGTGCTCAATAGCGCATTGATATGACAGAGTGGTCTTCAGGCATCCTATAGGTTCCCAAACGACAAAACAGGCAATAAAAAACCCCGTAATTCTTTGAATTTACGGGGTTTTAATATTATCTATACGATATTTGGCACATACAAATCTGGCGGGTTGGGGGGGATTCGAACCCCCGATACGTTACCGTATACACGCTTTCCAAGCGTGCGCCTTCAGCCACTCGGCCACCGACCCTATTATTCAGAACGCTACTGCAGGCGGGGCCCTATAAACCACTCGGCCACCGACCCTATCATCAAGAACTCACCGCGGCCATTGCGTTTCATTCAACAACCCGTTCTCAATTTAGCCTGCTATTTTAGCATCCTTTCGACATAACGCGCAATCATATCGATTTCCAGGTTCAGTTTTGTTCCGGCTTTCAGGTGTTTGAGCGTGGTTACCTGCAAGGTGTGCGGGATGAGATTGATGCTGATCTCGCATCCGTCTGCGTTATCGTTGACCGAGTTGACCGTCAGGCTCACGCCATTGACTGTGACAGAGCCTTTGTAAGCCAGGTATTTTGACAGTGCTGTCGGCACTTGAATGCATAACTCGTGCGACTCGCCCACTTGTTCAAAGCGCGTGACCTGCCCCATGCCATCTACGTGCCCGGAGACCAGGTGGCCGTCCAGGGAGTCGCCCAGTTTGAGTGAGCGTTCCAGATTCACTTCGCCGGCCTTATCCAGCCCCGTCGTTTTGTCCAGGCTTTCGCGCGAGACATCAATCTGGAAGGCGCCTTCGTCCAATGACACGACGGTCATGCAGGCGCCCTGTACGGCGATCGAATCGCCCAGGCCAATCCCGGACAGATCGAAATTGTTTGCCTCGATAGTGACATGCACGCCATCATCCGCACTGTTGCCGGCCGGTTTGACCTGGCTGATGCGGCCAACGCCGCTGATAATTCCTGTGAACATTCTTTACTCCATATCGGGCTTAGTCCCGCCCGATTGCAATTGTAATTGATTCCAGCGTGTCTGCAGTCTGGCCCGCAGGCGCACGTCTTTGCCGCAGGCAGCGGTATCGAAGAACTCAAAGCGATAGGCGTCGGCCAGCACATTAAATGGCGTATGCGCAACAGCCGAGCGGGCATCGCCCAAAATTGTCGGGGCCAGGTAGACCAGCAGTTCATCCACGCAGCCGGCCTGCAGCAGCGCGCCGTTCAGGCCAGGCCCGGCTTCCACATGCACTTCGTTAATATCCTGCTGTCCCAGCCAGACCATCACGGCCTTCAGATCTACATGCTTGTTTTTTTCATTTATCGTAATCACCCGCACGTTACGCGCGGCCAGTCGTTCGGCCTTGGCAACGTTGTACTCGGTAACGAAAATCCACACCGGGTTGCCGTCAAATAACTTCGCGTCTTCGTCAATGGCGAACTGGCTGTCAATGACAGCCCGAATTGGTTGGCGGGGCGTGTGTACATCGCGCACGGTAAGCTGCGGATCGTCGTCGCGCACAGTACCCGAACCGGTCAGGATAACGCAGGCACGTGCGCGCCAGTAGTGACCATCAGCGCGCGCCTGGGCCCCGGTGATCCATTGCGAGCGGCCATTGTTCAGGGCGACCTTGCCATCGAGCGTACTGGCAATTTTCATGCGGACCCAGGGGCGTTGTATGCTCATGCGCGATACGAAACCGGGGTTGATTTCCAGCGCCTGCTCAAGTCCCAGGCCAATTTCAACTGTGATTCCAGCCTCCTGCAGCTTGCCAATGCCCGCCCCGCTGACCAGCGGATTCGGATCTCTGGCGGCAATCACAACCCGCGCAGGTTTTACCGCAAGCAGCGCATCCACACACGGTGGCGTGCGCCCATAGTGGCTGCAGGGCTCCAGCGTGACGTAAAAGGTTGATCCCGCCAGCGCATGCCCCTTGGCCTGCGCATCGCGAATGGCGCATACCTCGGCGTGCGGCCCGCCCGGTGGCTGGGTGGCGCCCTCGCCCAGGATCTGGCCCTGGTTGACGATCACGCAGCCCACGCGCGGATTCGGGCTGGTGCTGAACATGACGCTGCGCGCCAGTGCCAGTGCCCGATCCATATAAACCTGATCATTCATAAACCAATGTTCCGATGATAAAGAGTCAGCGTGCCCGCCAACACATGCCGGCACGCGCTGCGCCACACCACAACAAACCCTCAGGCATTATCGACAGCATCCGGGCGACCGCCATTATGCGGCTTGACCGGCTTTTGCATTTCCTTGATGGCGTTGACGAACTCTTCGATATCCTGGAAGCTTTTGTAGACCGAGGCAAACCGTACATAGGCAACCTGATCCAGTTGCTTGAGCTCGCTCATGACCAGTTCGCCGATGTGATCGGTCGAGACTTCTTTTTCGGGATAATTGAGCAGTGATTCCTGGATGCGAGCGACTGCCCGCTCCAGCAATTCGGTACTGACCGGGCGTTTGCGCAATGCCAGGCGCAAGCTGGCCTGCAGCTTGGCCGGATCAAACTCGGCCCGGGTGCCATTGCGCTTGACCACGGCAGGCATGGCCAGCTCGATACGTTCGTATGTGGTAAAGCGCCGGTCACAGGACAGACACCGGCGACGGCGACGTATGGTGTCGCCTTCTTCGGATACCCGCGAGTCCATAACCTGTGTATCGTGGTGTGAACAAAACGGGCATTTCATTTGGCTAAAGTCCTGTGCCGGGCAATAAGGTTATTGCGTTGTGATAACGCGCGGTTTATTTGTAAACCGGGAAGCGCGCTGTAAGTTCGTTTACTTTAGCACGAACAGCAGCGATGTTTGCCTCATCGTCTGGGTTATCCAGCACATCGGCAATCAGGTTCGCAGTCAGTTCAGCCTCGGCTTCGGTAAAACCACGGGTGGTCATGGCCGGGGTGCCCAGGCGAATGCCGCTGGTCACGAACGGTTTTTCCGGATCGTTCGGAATTGCGTTCTTGTTGACGGTGATATGCGCATCACCCAGGCGGGCTTCGGCAACCTTACCGGTAATGCCCTTGGCGCGCAGATCCACCAGCATGACATGACTTTCGGTCTTGCCGGAAACAATACGCAAGCCGCGCTTGACCAGTGTGTCGGCCAGCACCTTGGCATTGGCCACGACCTGTTTTGCATAATCGGCAAATTCCGGGCTGAGCGCTTCTTTGAAGGCCACTGCCTTGCCGGCGATGACATGCATAAGCGGGCCGCCCTGAATGCCAGGGAAGATGGCGGAGTTGATGATTTTTTCGTGCTCTGCCTTCATCATGATCACGCCGCCGCGCGGGCCGCGCAACGATTTGTGCGTGGTTGAAGTGACAAAATCGGCATGAGGAACCGGGTTCGGATAATGACCGCCGGCAACCAGGCCTGCATAGTGAGCAATATCGACCATCAGGTATGCGCCATTGTCATGGGCAATTTTGGCCATGCGCTCGAAATCGATTTTCAGGGAGTACGCAGAAGCACCGGCCACGATCATTTTGGGCTTGTGTTCTTTGGCCAGTTGCTCAACCTGTTCGTAGTTAAGCACTTCGTTTTCGTCCAGCCCGTAAGGGATGAAGTTGTACAGCTTGCCCGATGCGTTGACCGATGCGCCATGTGTCAGGTGACCGCCCTCTGCCAGGCTCATGCCCAGCACGGTGTCGCCGGGCTTGAGCACTGCCATGTACACGCCCTGATTAGCCTGTGAACCGGAGTTCGGCTGCACGTTGGCCGCTTCGGCGCCAAACAGTTCTTTCAGGCGGCCGATAGCCAGCTCTTCAGCGATATCGACGAATTCGCAGCCACCGTAGTAGCGCTTGCCAGGATAGCCTTCTGCGTACTTATTGGTCAGTTGCGTGCCTTGCGCCTGCATGACTGCCGGGCTGGTGTAGTTTTCAGAAGCAATCAGTTCGATGTGCTGCTCCTGACGGGTATTTTCTTGTTGGATAGCACTCCAGAGTTCAGGGTCTACCTTGTCAAGAGTTAGCGAGCGGTCAAACATAACGTGTCCTATATAAAGCGGGTAATTGGATAAAATTCAAAAAGAAACTTTGGGATTCAGCGAATACAGCCCCATGATCGTGGCCTGGTCCAGCACATGGGGCGCGATGACCTCGGCCACGTCGGCGCAGGTAAAGCTGCCGGTCAATGGCAATGTATCGATATCCAGCGCATAGACCGTAAAATAATAGCGATGCACCAGCGCATCATTGAAAGGCGGGCATGGGCCGTCATAGCCAAAGTAATCACCTTTCATATCATGATCACCGGCAAACCAGTTGGTAAAATCGTTAATACCCTGGCGCATATCCTTGGCAGCCAGCGGGCCGCTTTTGCCCTTGGGCGTCACGCCGCTGGAAAACTCACCTTCGGCGATCTCGGTGATGTTAGCCGGAATATCGACCAGCGCCCAATGATAAAAATCAACGCGGGGCAGGCTGGCTGGCACTTCACGGTCGTCCTGATTGACGTCATCGGGCTTGCTGGGCACGTCTTTGTCTACGCACAGGACAACGAATGAACGCGTACCTTCGGGCGCATCGGTCCAGGCCAGATGTGGGTTTTTGTTGTCCGACAGAATCATGTGCGCCTGCGCATCCGGCTTGGCAAAAGCGTTGACCGGCCCGATTGCTTTTTCGTGTTCAAATGACTGGCTGCTGATTTTCATGACATCCCCTTCAATACAATAAAAACAGATCAAAATGCGCTTGTGGCGCGGATGAACGCCAGGCAAGACAAACGGTGTTGCCTGTTGTTCCTTTTTCGCCTTAAAAACCGCCGTCTGCCGTACTCATGGGGCGGGCAGACATGGCTTTGGCGTCAGGCGCTGACGGTGACCCGGGCAAACTTGCGTTTACCAACCTGGACCACATAGGTGCCGGCCTCCAGTTGCAGATTCTTGTCTTCCACACGCTGAGAATCGACCCGCACCCCACCCTGCTGCACATTGCGCCCGGCCTCGGTGCCGGAACTGGCCAGACCGGCCTCTTTCAGGATCCGCAGAATGCCAAGCGGACCCGGCCCAAGGTTGATTTCGGGCATTTCTTCCGGAATGACACCATCGCGAAAGCGCGCCTCGAAGTTGGCCAGCGCGTTGCTGGCGTCTGTTGCACTGTGAAAGCGTGTAATGATTTCCTGCGCCAGTTCCACCTTCACATCGCGCGGGTTTCTGCCCTCTTTGACCTGTTGCGCAAGTGTAGCAATGTCCTGCAGCGACTTGAATGAAAGTAATTCATAATAACGCCACATTAATGTATCGGAGATGGACATGAGCTTGCCGAACATGGAGTCGGGTGCTTCCGTAATACCAATGTAATTGTGCTTGGACTTGGACATTTTTTCGACACCGTCCAGGCCTTCGAGCAAGGGCATCGTCAGAATGCATTGAGCCGGCTGGCCATATTCCTTTTGCAATTCACGGCCCACCAGCAGATTGAACTTCTGGTCTGTTCCGCCCAGCTCCAGATCTGCCTTGAGCGCGACCGAATCGTAGCCCTGCATAAGCGGGTACAGAAATTCATGGACAGAAATGGGAATGCCGCCCTTGAAGCGCTTGGTGAAGTCATCGCGCTCCATCATTCGGGCAACCGTGTAGCGGGAAGCCAGCTGGATCAAGCCGCGTGCACCCAGTGGATCGCACCACTCGGAGTTGTAGCGCACTTCGGTACGCGATGGGTCCAGCACCTTGTTGGCCTGCTCATAATAGGTTTTGGCATTGACTTCGATTTGCTCACGCGTGAGCGGCGGACGGGTCGCATTGCGCCCGCTGGGGTCGCCGATCATGGAGGTGAAGTCGCCGATCAGAAAAATAACGTTGTGCCCCATATCCTGAAGCTGGCGCATTTTATTGAGCACCACGGTATGCCCCAAGTGAATATCGGGAGCGGTGGGATCCAGGCCTAGCTTGATACGCAACGGCGTGCCTGTGTTACGACTGTTTTGCAGCTTGACGGCAAATTCAGACTGGACCAGCAGCTCGTCGCAGCCGCGCAGCACGGTTTGCAGGTCGTTTTCCACTTCCGGACTAAGGGGTGTTTCGGGTGTTGACATAAATTTTCTGATTCCTGGGCGCGGGCAGATGGGTAAAAGAAGGACATTGGCAACAAAACCAAGCCGATAAACGCCCTTTTGCGCATATTTCAATGTTAAATTATACCCTTTTCGGCCAGGCAGATGCTCATGACTCAAGCGCAGGAACCCCGCTATTTGATCGGCTTGATGTCCGGCACCAGCACCGATGGCGCCGACGGCGTGCTGGCTGCCTTTTCCGGCACAGACCAGCCGCAAATCGTGGCATTTGCCTCGCGCCCCATGCCGACCGCGCTTAGGGCCCAATTGCTGGATCTGAATCGTGCCGGCAACAACGAGCTGGAGCGCGCCGGCCTTGCCAGTTGCCAGTTGGCCGACCTGTATGCCCAGGTGGTGGCCGATTTGCTGGCGCAGGCGAACCTGCCCGCCTGCCGGATCGCAGCCATCGGCGCTCACGGGCAAACCGTCAGGCATCGTCCCGAACTGGGTTTCACCATTCAGCTCAATGCCCCGGCCCGTCTGGCAGAAAACACCGGCATTGCTGTCGTGGCGGATTTTCGCAGCCGCGATGTGGCCGCCGGCGGTCAGGGCGCTCCCCTGGTGCCGGCCTTTCACGAGGCGATTTTTGCCAGCGAGCAGACAGTGACCGTCCTGAACCTGGGCGGCATTGCAAACATCAGCATCCTGCGTCCGGGCCAGGACGTAACCGGCTTTGATACCGGACCGGCCAATGTGTTGCTGGACATGTGGTGCCTGGCCCATACCGGCGAATCATACGACAAGGACGGCGCATGGTCGGCCACAGGCACCGTGCACCAACCCCTACTTGACGCGCTTATTGAAAGCGAACCCTGGCTGGCATTGCCACCGCCCAAATCCACAGGACGGGATCTTTTCAATCACACCTGGCTGCAAACGCGGCTTGCGGGGTTTGAGGCAATTGCGCCGCAGGATGTGCAGGCGACATTGCGGGCCTTTACGGCGGAAACCGTGGCCCAGGCCATCCGCCGCTATGCTGCCGACAGCCAGGCACTGATTGTGTGCGGGGGTGGGACCGGTAACCGGGCCCTGCTTGAGGATCTGCAGTCCCGCCTGCCAGGCGTGCACTTGAGTACCAGCGATGCGCATGGTATTGCCTCGCAATCTATGGAAGCGCTGGCGTTTGCCTGGCTGGCCCATGCCTTTCTGTCTGGCCACCCCGCCGGCACGCCGTCGGTGACCGGCGCCCGCAGAAAAACCTTACTGGGCTGCCTGTACCCGGCGTAGAGGTCGGTCAAAAGGCCCGATGATAAGCCCAATAAAAAATCCGGCATCCCAAATAAGGGGAGCCGGATTTGTCTGACTGGTGCCGTGCGAGAAAATGCCTTCGGAAATGTATAAAGGTATACCGGTATAAAGGAATACCGTTAAGGAAGCCTTTAAGCACTGCCGTTAAGGGGATACTTGTCATCCCCATTTCCAAACACCGCGCAATCGTGCGTTCGCGCTTAAACCGAGAACGAAGAGCCGCAGCCGCAGGTTGTGGTCGCGTTCGGGTTACGGATCACAAATTGTGAGCCCTCGATATCTTCCTTGTAATCGATCTCGGCACCAACCAGATACTGAAAGCTCATTGGATCAACCAGCAGTTGCACGCCGTTTTTGTCGATCGTGGTATCGTCTTCGTTTATCACTTCATCAAACGTGAAGCCATACTGGAAGCCGGAACAGCCGCCGCCCTGCACGAATACGCGCAGTTTGAGCTCGGGGTTGCCTTCTTCGATAAGCAGGTCTTTGACCTTTGTGGCCGCCGCTTCGGTAAAAAGCAACGGAGTTGGAGGGGCTTGCAGATCGACAGATTCGAGAACAGTACTCATTTTAAGACTCCTGGTGGGATACAGCCACCGTTAGCAGAAATTCATTTTACCATATGGCGCAATCAGGGAGACAGTTCGGCTGTGCGCGATGCACGCACCGTCTTGCCCTCGAGCACACGCATGGTGATTTTTTTGGGCACAAAGCCCTCTGGGAACATCAATAGACCCTGAATTCGCTGAATGGTTTCAAAATCCAGGTTTAATATTGGGGCTGGGGCTTGTTTTTTCAAGTCGGTAACGGCTGGAATGCTGTCCGAACCCGTGCTGGCGTGCTCGACTGTGTCTGGAATCAGATCTACAGTGGTCGCTTCACCATTTAAGGTGCCGGTTGCCGTAAATTTGAGTTCACCTTTAAATACCGTGCCGGCCTGGGCCTGCCGGGACACCAGCACCTTGAAACGGACCCGCCGCCCTTCCACGACAGCATCAAAGCCGCGCACACTGATGGCGCCCTGAGGGCCGGCCGGCACTAGTTCATCATAAAAGGACAGCTGCTCGGAAGTACGCGACAGATCATCCTGCAATTTTTTGACCTGGCTTTCGTATTCGGCAATCGTCGCCCGATCCATGGTCATCTGCGTCTCGGAGATATCCAGGCGACTTTGCAACTCCGTCATTTTGATTTTCTCCTGCATCAGCGCATGAGACAGCTGCTCGGCCAGCTCGGTCTTCTGACTGAACATTTCACGCTGCATCATATTATGCGTGTAATAATACGCAGCACTGCCCCCCAAAGTGACACCAACCAGAAACAAAAAACCGCGCGCGATCATGGACATATCCGTCAGATCAGGGAAGAATGGCCACGCCGCCCAGACCTGCCTGTTCAGGCAACCCAAAAAGCAGATTCATGTTCTGTACGGCCTGACCGGCAGCGCCCTTGACCAGATTATCCTGAACCACAATGATAATGAGCTGATTGCCATTCTCCGGGCGGGTCACAGCAATCCGCAGGGTGTTTGAAGCGCGCACCGATCTGGTTTCGGGCTGGCTGCCTGCCGGCATCACGTCCACAAACTGCTCGTTGGCGTAGCGGCTTTCGTACAGGGCCTGGAAATCGGTATCCAGCGCGTCATCCTTGATTGTGACGTAAATGGTGGACAGCATGCCGCGAATCATGGGAACCAGATGGGGAACGAAGGTCAGCTTGACCGCTTCGCCTGCCAGCGCAGTGAGCTGCTCGGTGATTTCCGGGTGATGTCTGTGTCCGGCAACCCCGTATGCCTTGAAGTTGTCGCTCGCTTCGGAAAACAGTGTGCTCACTTCGGCCTTACGTCCGGCGCCCGAGACACCAGATTTGCAATCGGCGATAATATTGCCGGTATGCACCAGTTTTTTCTCAAGCAACGGCGCCAGACCCAGAATGACCGTGGTGGGATAGCAACCCGGGTTGCCAATGACCTGCGCGCCGGCAATATTCTCCCGGTTCAATTCAACCAGCCCATAGGCACTTTCGCGCAGGATATCGGGGCAGCTGTGCGGCATTTTGTACCATTTTTCAAATACAGCCGTGTCCTGCAGACGAAAATCTGCAGCCAGATCAATGACCTTGACGCCGGCATCAATGAGTTCACGCGCCTGCGCCATGGCCACACCGTGGGGCGTAGCAAAAAACACCACGTCACATTCGGTCAGCGCAGCGTTTTCAGGTGTTGAAAAAGCCAGGTCAACATGTCCGCGCAGATTAGGGAACATGGTGGAAACCGGCATGCCTTCCTCTTTGCGTGAGGTAATGGCGTGCAACTGGACATTCGGGTGAGCGGACAGCAGACGCAACAGCTCTACCCCGGTGTAACCTGTACCACCAACAATACCGACTTTGACAGTTGAAGAGGAAGAAGCCATTGTGTTTGTATCCATTGAATATTAAGCGCAGAAAACTATTATAAAGAATCCAAAAGAAAAAGGCCGCAAAAGCGGCCTTTTCGACATGTCGCGAAACAAATTAGCGTTTGCTGAACTGCTTCCGACGACGCGCCTTGTGGAAACCCACTTTCTTACGTTCAACTTCACGGGCGTCACGTGTTACCAAGCCGGCTTTTGACAGCGCGGGCTTGAGTGTGGCGTCGTAGTCGATGAGCGCACGAGTAATACCGTGACGCACCGCACCAGCCTGGCCGCTTTCGCCGCCACCGTGTACGTTGATGTGAAAATCAAAAGATTCAACCATCTCTGTGAGTACCAGGGGCTGGCGAACAACCATGCGACCTGTTTCACGAGCGAAATACTGGTCAACAGGTTTACCATTGACAACAATATTACCTGTACCTTTTTTCAGAAACACACGGGCAACTGACGTTTTACGACGGCCCGTTCCATAATTCCAATTACCGATCATGATTTATCCTTAAAATTCCAGCGTTTTAGGCTGCTGGGCAGTATGAGGATGCTCGGCACCCGCGTACACCTTGAGCTTCTTGATCATGGCGTAACCCAGGGGACCTTTTGGCAACATGCCCTTAACGGCTTTTTCAATCGCACGACCAGGGAAACGCTCTTGCATTTTCCGGAAGTTTGTTTCGTAGATGCCGCCAGGATAGCCAGAGTGACGGAAGTATTTTTTGTCTTCCGATTTGGCGCCTGTTACAACGATATCAGCTGCGTTAATAATGACGATGTAATCGCCTGTGTCAACGTGAGGGGTAAATTCCGGTTTATGTTTACCGCGCAAACGGCGTGCAACTTCGCTGGCTACACGACCAAGGACTTTGCCTTTTGCATCAATAACATACCAGTCACGTTTGACTTCATGGGGCTTGGCCACAAAGGTCTTCATGATGTATTCCTAAAATTTGAGTTTGAAGCGGATCACTACCGGGGGCACACGGGCTCAATATCCGCAAAACGGATAAAGATGACGCCGGCGATCGCAATCCGACGGTTTTACCTGATTCGCCTGAACGTTATAAACAAGGGAGATGAACAGCAGCGCATCAAAGATACAATGGCTGTAAATTACCCTGCGACAGTGCAAAAACACAGATAAGCCCGTGATATTAACACGCAAAAAACTTTTTTTCAAATAAAACAATGAAATAGAGACAGCAACGCCCCACCGTAACGGTTTTTTTCGGGATTTGTCTCCTGGCTACTACAGTAACCGGGGCACGCCGGTTTGCACTGGTTGTTTTACACCAAACTGGCCCGATCACAAAAAACACAGATTATACCGGGCAGAATCCCTGAAATAGCCCCTGAAACTGATCCCCTGAAGCTGATCCCCTGAAAAAGCACCCAGAAAGCAGCCCATAATCGGGCGTTATAAAAAAAACCAAGAATAAAGCCATGCCCTCGGTATAGCGAGAACATGGCTCGATTTGCTGCTTACCCCTGCATAAACCGCAGGGCAATGACATCAACTTACTTGCGCGCCTGCGATATGGCATGCGCCACGTAGCGAGTATACGAGCCTTCCACAACATTGAACCAGGGGATCAAGTCATCGCGATAGGCCATATAGTCGGTCAGGATAGTCTTGAAGGTCTCGTCCTTGTCCGAATATTTCTTGTAAATTTCGGCAGTAGCCGTGAAAGAGGCGTCCATCATCTCTTTCGGGAACTCCTTGAGCACAGCGCCATTGGCAATCAGGCGTCGCAATGCGCCCGGATTCATGGAGTCGTACATGGCCATCATTTCGGTATGGGCCCGAATCACGGTAGACTCCAGAATTGCCTGATAATGCTTGGGAAGTTTTTCAAACGCGTCTTTGTTGAAATACGCCGAGACCTGCGCGCCGCCCTCCCAGAATCCCGGGTAGTAGTAATATTTGGCCACTTTGTTAAAGCCGAGTTTTTCATCATCCAGCGGACCGACAAATTCAACGGCGTCCAGTGTGCCTTTTTCCAGTGACGGATAGATATCGCCGCCGGCAATCTGCTGGGGAACGACACCGAGCTTGGCCAGCACTTCGCCCGCCAGGCCGGCAGTACGCATTTTCAGCCCCTTGAGGTCTTCCAGAGACTTGATTTCCTTGCGGAACCAGCCGCCCATTTGCGTACCGGTATTGCCCAAGGGGTAGTTGACGATATTGACCTTGCCAAACAGATCCCGCATCAGCTTTTTGCCGTTGCCCTCGAGCATCCAGGCGTTCAGCTGACGGGCATTCAAACCAAAGGGGACAGCCGTATCGAAACAAAACGACGGATTCTTGCCTAAATAGTAGTAGCCACAAGTGTGTCCGGCCTGGACTGTGCCATTGGATACGGCATCCAATACCTGTAAGGCCGGCACAATTTCACCCGCTGGAAACAGGTCAATCTGCAAATTGCCGTTAGTGGCTTCTTTAACGTATTTGGTAAAACGGTCTGCAGAACCGAACAATGCGACCAGGCTGCGGGGGAAACTGGACGCCATGCGCCATTTGACCGCGGGATTTTCCTGGGCAATGACCGGGGCGGCAATGACGCCCGTACTGGCCACAGCGCCCAGGCCTGCTTTTTTGAGGAAGGAACGACGTTGCATAATGGCTACTCCGAAGTATTTCGTTATTCTTGGAAAAAATTTAACCCGCTAAATATACACGCACTATGTCCATTTACATAGCGCGTTACCGCGGATTAAGTACTTTCCCTGTGGTCGGATTACTGCCCGGCGATCGCCATTGAATCGATCAGGATCGAACCTGTGGTTTTCGAGCCCCGTGTGATCACATCGCTGCCGACACCGACAATATTCAGGAATATATCCCTGAGGTTGCCGGCAATCGTAAATTCGGTGATTGCATGCTGGATTTCGCCATTTTCCACCCAGTAGCCGAAAGCGCCCCGGGAATAGTCGCCGGTGACATAGTTCACCCCCTGGCCGATCAGCTCGGTAACCAGGATGCCGGTGCCCATTTTTTTGAGCATGGCAGGCAGGTCATCGGTGCGACGGGTGAGCGAAGAGCTCAGCAGCAGGTTGTGCGAGCCACCGGCGTTGCCGGTCGTACGCATGCCCAGTTTACGTGCCGTATAGGTTGACAGCAGGTAGCCATTGAGTATGCCGTCAGTCAGCAACTGGCGCGCGCGGGTCTGAACGCCTTCATCATCAAAGGCAGAACTGCCCAGCGCACCTTTGATGAAGGGATTTTCACTGATCTGCAGATGGTCGGCCATCACCTGCTTGCCCAGCGAATCGAGCAGAAAGGTCGATTTACGATATAGCGCCCCGCCACTGATGGCTTGCGTCAGCGCCCCAAGCAGGCCCAGTGCGAGCGGCGCTTCGAACAGGACCGGATATTTGCCGGTGCCGATACGGCGCGCCGACAACCGTGACAAGGCCCGCTGCGCGGCGTACATCCCGACATCGGTACCTTTGGCCAGTCTCTCGGGGTAACGATCAGAGGTATACCAATAGTCGCGGTGCATATTATTGCCTTTACCGGCAATGGCCGTCACCGACATACCGTGGCGAGAGTATGGATACCCCCCCATGAAGCCGCGCGAGTTGGCCAGCACGAACCGCCCCTGATAGGTATCGACCCCTGCTCCTTCCGAATTGGTAATCTGCTTGCTGTAGTCCAGCGCAGCGGCTTCGGCCTCGATAGCCAGCTCGGCCGCCTCTTCAGATGAAATATTCCAGGGGCGGTGCAACTCCAGATCGGGCTGCTCGACAGCCAAATCCGCTTCATCGGGCAGGCCGGCGGCTTCATCGTTTGCCGTGTACTTGGCGATATTCCAGGCAGCCTGGACCGTTTCGCGGATCGCGGCGGCCGACAGGTCAGAGGTCGACGCCGACCCACGTGCGTTGCCGGCGTATACGGTCACACCCAACGAGCGGTCCTGTGTTTTTTCAACGGTTTCAATATTGCCCTTGCGTACCGACACAGACAAACCGCCTGATTCGGACACTTCGGCAGCGGCGTCGCTGGCGCCCTGTTTTTTGGCATGGGACAGCGCCAGTTGAACAAGTTCTTCAAAGTCGGGTTGGGTATGGGGCATGGAGGTTTTCGGATTCAATCGGGAATTCATTATGACGGCTTCACATTAGGCGGTTATCATACTGACATATTAACCATTTTATTGACAGCGATGTATGCAGAATGCAGATCAGAGCGATGACGGACCGCTTTATGACCGTCCCAGCAAATCCCAGGTAAAGCGTGAATTGCTTGCCATACTGGAACTTGGCAAGCAGGTGGTAGAGTTGCCAATGGAAAAAGTCAAGCAACTGGATCTGGACGAAAAAACGCTTGAAGCCATTCGCACGGCGCAAAAAACCACCGGGCGCGAAGGCCGGCGCAGGCAGATTCATTATGTTGGCAAGCTGCTGCGCACCGCCGATACTGCCGCCATAGCAAAGAAAATGGACGAATGGGAACACGGCTCGCGTGAACAGACCGCAAACATGCACCGCATGGAAACACTGCGCGATCGTTTGATTGACGAAGACGAGGCCCTGACTCGCCTGCTGAATGACTATCCTCAAGCCGATGCGCAGGCCCTGCGCACCCTGATTCGTGGCGCACGCCGTGAACGCGAGCAGAACGCAGCGCTGCCAGCCGGGCACGAACAGCAGCGCAAACACTATCGGGCCCTTTTTCAGGCCATCAAGCTGTTGCTGACCAAGGAATGAATCGAATGGAAGAATTACTGGACTGCGTGCAAATCGAACACGGCAGCGACAAGACAGCTGCGCCCACTCATTCGGTCATCTGGATGCATGGGCTGGGCGCCGATGCCAATGATTTTGTGCCGGTCATCCCCGAACTGCGCCTGCCCGCCGACAAGCGCATCCGTTTTGTGTTTCCGAATGCGCCGGTGCGCCCCGTCACTATCAACAACCAGATGCCGATGCGCGCCTGGTATGACATCATCGCGCTGAGCAATGTCAGTCGTGATGTCGACGAATCCGGCCTGCGCACATCCCAGGCCGCCATTGAAGCGCTGATCAGACGGGAAAACGAACGCGGCGTGCCAACGGAAAACATTATTCTTGCCGGTTTTTCCCAAGGCTGCGCGATGGCCTATCAAACCGGCCTGCGCTCGGAAAAGAAACTGGCCGGCCTGATCTGCCTGTCGGGCTATCTGCCCATGGCGGACAAAAGCGTTGCTGAACATAACACTGCACATCTGGACATGCCGATTTTCATCGCGCATGGCACCTATGACCCGGTCGTCGATATCAGATTTGCCCAGCAAACACGCGAGTGGCTGCTGGCAAACAATTACAGCAATACCGAATGGCGTACCTATCCCATGGCGCACTCGGTTAATCTGGATGAGATCAACGATATCTCGGCATTTCTGCAAAAGATCACGCAATAATATTTTCTGCCTGTCCCGGGCGGGCTGCCGCGCATTTTCCTGCAGGAAAAAAAATTGCCGTCAATAAATATCATTGACGGCAATTGACAATACAAATTGGCAATATATATATAGCGGCGCATCCATTGTCCGGCTCAGGTGTCCTTTCAATTGTCATGATCGACGTTGCCAATTGCTACCACCGGCAATATCCGTCCTTCCCGTTCAGGGCCCGACGAGCCTGCGGCTTGTGCCCGCCACCGCGATCAACACACCAACATGCACCCAGGCCGGAATCAGGTTTGTTCCGCCATGGTCAGCGGCAACCAGACCCGGCGCATCGATGGGTCTTCCGCATCTTCTTCATTGATAAAGCCCAGAGAAGTCATCAGATGCAACATAGGTCGATTGCTCGAGAGCACCACGCCTTCAAGATAGCTCAATTGCTGCTGGCGGGCAGCCAAGATAAGCGCCTCCATCAGGCTGCTTCCAAGACCGCGTTTTTGCCATTGGTCGCTGATGACCAGGGCATATTCCGCACCCACACCATCGGCATTACGCAGGTAATGCGCCAGGCCGATAATGATCTCTTGCGGTAAACCGCGGTTGGCGGGATTGGGAATTTGCGTGGTAGCCACCAGGGCAAGTTCGCGATGATAGTCCACATACGTGTAGCGAGTGAGCATCTTGGGTGTGAGCTCACGCATCATGGACACGAAACGCATATAGCGTGATCTTTCGGAAAGCCCGCGAATGAACTCCTGCAATGCATCGGCATCCTCGGGGCGAATAGGTCGCAACACCCAGGGCGAGCCGTCGGCAAAAACACGATCCTGAACCAAGTGCGTCGGATAAGGATAAATCGCCATATGATTGAAGCCGGTTTTCTGCGGGATCTCCTCAGGCAGTGACTTGGCCAGCCTGATGCGGATTTCGCGAACATGCAGGTCCCGATAGCCAAGGATGATCGGATCCAACTGCATTGACTCGATGGCGGGCAACTCGCTGACCATTTCGCTGATGGTCTCCAGCAACCCCTGCAACTTGCGCAGGATTTGCGGCTCTACATAAGATTGCAGTTCCTGGCGCCAGACCCGGCTGCGCTCGATCAGCTTGCCGGCCAGATTCAGGTTCAGCGGCGGCAGGTCCACACCCCGATCCGAGGCCGAAAAGCGAACCAGATGCCCGCCCTCTCCGAACCAGATCCACGGTCCGAAAATCGGATCGCGACTGACACGGATCATGACAGAAGGAACGTCATCCAGCGTACTGAAGCGCTCATCTGCTTCGTCACGCTCCCAGCGTAGGTCCGGATGAAAGCATTCGACCAGCCCAATGCATTGCTCGCGGGTAAGCTCTTTCACAGCAGCACTACTGGCCTTCTCCAGAATCGCGCGCGCCTGCTCAAGTTCGGCCGGCCGCTGCCCGGAATGTACATAACGGGTTTGCTGCAGCAGTTGCTGATTATAGTGGTAAGAAGTAAGCGACAAAACGGCACTGAGCGCCGTTTCGGGCGTACGAAAGGCGGGCATGCCCGCCTGATCAAGCAGCCGGCGCAGGGGGCGCATTTTGGCTTCTCCCAGCAGGCAAGTCACGATCGGTTTGTGCGCGCCAGGTGCAAATGCGGCCAGCGCCTTGACCACTTGCTGCATATCGCAAAACTCGTCCGGCGCCAGAATGACCATGACGGCATCGACCTGGTTATCCGCTATCAGGCACCGCAAGCCATCAATCAGCGCTGCGGGCGTCAGGGGAACATACGGAATGACCGGATTATCAAGCAGCGTACTGACGCCAAAAATTTCACTCAGGCACTTGACCGTACTCTGCGTGAGGGGCGCCATCGACATGGAACTGTCGGCAGGAATGGCATCCTGCACCAATTGCGCCGAAGCGCGACCATTGGCGAGCATGGCAATTTTGCCGCCGCGAGGCCTTCTGGCATACGACATGGCCTTGATTGCCGCGAACAGCTCAACGAAATAATTCACACGAATTGCGCCTGCGCGCCTGAGCGCGGCATCCAGCACCACGTCGCTGCCAGGCAGTTCCGGGTCCGCCCGACCGGCACGCAATACGATCACCGGCTTCACGCTGGATGCGGCGCGCAAAGCGCTGATCAGTTCCCGGCCCGAGGTGAGTTTGTCCAGGTATAACGCGATACTGTCGGTGCGCGCATCGGTTGCCAGATACTCGACCAGCTCAGGCAGATCGACATCGGTCACTTCTCCCAGCGATACGGCAGCAGACAATCCCAGGTTGACGTCTTCGGCCCAGTCGATAATCGAACGCAACAGCATTCGTGATTGAGATATCACTGCAATCCGACCTGCACGTGGCTGCATTTGCGCCAGACTCAGGTTCAGATTCAGATGCGGACGATAAATGCCGAAGGCGCGCGGCCCCAGCAGCATGACCCCATGTTCCGCGCACCAATCCTGAATCAGATCACGGGTAGTTTGCGGCGCCTGGTCAACCACCTGGCCGGGCAACAACAGAACGGCGCGCGGCGGCGCCACCGCCATTTGCCGCAAAACAGCGGCCAACAGTCCGGATCGGACACATATCACAGCAAGCTCACGACCGGGCGTCATTGTCCAATGCCGCAGTTGCTGCTGCGCCGACGTCAAGTCTTCAGGCAGCGACAGCAGATCGGTGGCTGCCTTCAGATAGGCGGGAACCTGGGTGAAAATGGCAAGCTCGGTGTCGGCGATGACACATAGCGAGCGTGGTTCAAAAAATGCCGCGAGTCGGTGACGCAACATACATCCTCTTGGGGTTGAATGATTTGAACGGGCCAGATCTTTTTATATAAACAGCTGATTCGTTTGCTCTGGTCATTCATAACATTTTAAACTGACTCTCTTCTGATTTATCCAATTGCCGAGCAATCACAATGAATACGTCCCAATCTGCCCCGACAGCAGTTCGCACCCGGTTCGCGCCCTCTCCTACCGGCTATCTTCACCTGGGCGGTGCACGCACCGCTCTATTTTCCTGGGCCTTTGCCCGCCACCACAACGGCACATTCGTGCTGCGTGTCGAAGATACCGACGTGCAGCGCTCTACACCGGAAGCGGTACAGGCCATTCTGGACGGCATGAAATGGCTGTCACTGGATGCAGACGAAGGCCCCTTCTATCAAATGCAGCGAATCGATCGCTATAAGCAGGTGCTGGCATCCATGCTGGAAGCGGGCACGGCCTACTACTGCTACAGCAGCCCGGAAGAAGTGGAGCAGATGCGCGAAACAGCCAAGGCACAGGGGCGCAAGCCAAAATATGACGGCACCTGGCGACCGGAGCCTGGCAAAACCCTGCCTCCCGTGCCGGAAGGACGCAAGCCGGTTGTCAGGTTCCGCAATCCGCAGGAAGGCGCGGTGACCTGGAACGATATGCTCAAAGGCCCCATTTCAATCGACAATGCCGAGCTTGACGATCTGATAATTGCCCGCCCGGATGGCACGCCTACCTACAACTTCTGTGTGGTGGTAGACGATCACGATATGCAAATCACTCATGTGATCCGCGGAGACGACCACGTCAATAACACACCCCGCCAGATCAATATTCTGAAAGCGCTGGGCGCAACGGTACCCGAGTATGGGCATCTGCCAATGATTCTTGGTCCCGATGGCCAGAAACTGTCCAAGCGTCACGGCGCAGTCAGTGTCATGGATTATGATACGCAGGGCTATCTTCCCGAAGCCATGATCAACTATCTGGCCCGCTTGGGATGGAGCCACGGCGACCAGGAGCTGTTCACACGCGATCAGTTCGTGCAGTGGTTCGACACGCGCAATCTATCGAAGTCTGCCGCGCAATGGGACCCCAAGAAACTCAATTGGGTAAACGCGCACTACATCAGAGAACTGACCGACGACGCATTGGTCGCCCATGTTGCGCCGCGCATTGCCGCGCGCGGCGGCAACACTGCAGGCCTGGATCTGGCCGCCATCTTGAATTTGTTCCGCGATCGCGCAGAAACACTTGAACAGCTGGCCGATAACGCGATGCTCTTTTGCGCCCCATATCAGCCAGCAGATCCACAGCTTGCCGCTACCGTGTTGACCGAAGAGGCACGCGCAACGCTGAAGAAATTCGCAGCTGCAGCTGCCGCGGTAGATTCATGGGATGCGCCTGCGCTGTCCGCACTGGTCAAACAGTTTCTGGCCGACAACAGCTTGAAAATGCCGCAACTTGGCATCCCATTGCGCGTTGCCGTCACGGGCCAAAAACAGACGCCCGCCATCGATGCCGTGCTGGCCATTCTGGGTCGCGATCTCGTTCTGCAACGGCTCGATAAAGTTTAACGATCGCTGCAAACCCGGCTGATTGATGTGATGCCAAAAGAAGAAAACGCTGCCTCATTCGCAGCGTTTTTTCTTTTTACCGCGCATCTTGTTGCGAAAATGTTGGTTTTTAACAAAACATCTCACAGCACATAAGCAGATGCTTTTGCTCTTCTAACCAAGACCTTCTCTGGCAAGTGTTCAGGCAGTCGCATGAACCGGTCCGAAGTCGGATAATCGAGCGAGCCCGAACACCGTGAACGCAACGCCTGTTCACACATAATGTGTTTTGCAAAATTACACGCATGGCGCAAAGCGTTGTAAACACTGGCTTTGCGAAACCTCGAATGGATTTTCAATAAACCGGATGAAGACGACTCACCGTCCAATGTGAGCCGATCACGCACTTGCTATTACGATTAAATAACACAGTTGAAATCGAGATCTGCAATTTGAAAAATCACCGCGCATGCTCAAGATGAAAATTTCAGATGAATACAAAACACCCGATCAACCGTCCCGAGAGCTAAATAAATCGAGTTAAGCCAATAATATCAATAAGAAATTCTTTCGTTATACGACGTTATGCGTTACCCTTACGCTTATGATGGAATTTGAATTCATTTCATCAGATCCATTTGAGATGTTTCGCACACAGCGTGGGGAACATATCAAATGGTAGTTAAGCCAAGCTCTTTCGTTGCTTGTCTTGAATTATATCTACGTAGATGTATTTTAAATTTGTGATTAGGACCCTTTCTAAGGAGCAATATCATGGCTACTACCGCCAAGAAAGCTGTAAAGAAAGCTGCAGCCAAACCTGCAGCCAAGAAAGCAGTTGCCAAAAAGGCCCCTGCCAAGAAAGCAGTTGTGAAGAAAACACCTGCCAAAAAAGTCGTTGCTAAAAAAGCAGTGGCCAAGAAAACAGTTGCCAAAAAAGCACCAGCCAAAAAGGCAGTTGCCAAGAAAGCCGTAGCTAAAAAGACAGTCGCTAAAAAAGCACCAGCCAAGAAAGCCGTTGCTAAAAAGGCCGTCGCCAAAAAAGCACCAGCCAAGAAAGCTGTTGCCAAAAAGGCCGTAGCTAAAAAAGCACCAGCCAAGAAAGCCGTTGCTAAAAAAGCTGCCGCCAAAAAAGCACCAGCCAAGAAAGCTGTTGCCAAAAAGGCCGTAGCTAAAAAAGCACCAGCCAAGAAAGCCGTTGCTAAAAAAGCTGTCGCCAAAAAAGCACCAGCCAAGAAAGCTGTTGCCAAAAAGGCCGTAGCTAAAAAAGCACCAGCCAAGAAAGCCGTCGCTAAAAAAGCAGTGGCCAAAAAAGCACCGGTTAAAAAAGCCGTTGCCAAAAAGGCGCCTGCCAAGACGGTAGCGAAAAAGGCACCTGCAAAAAAGCCGGTCGCTAGGAAGGCACCTGCTGCCAAAAAGCCAGTCGTGAAAAAAGCGCCGGCTGCGCCAGTAGCAGAAACCGTGTCAGCCGATGATGCAAAAACCGCAAGCAATACGTCTGCAGCATGGCCATTCCCAACGGGTGGTCGTCCTTAAGACGCGGCAGCACTCCGGTTATAATGATGTTGCCCTCACGGACAGCACGTTGATATCCGGAATGCAGGGAGTCCCAGTGACCCCCTGCGTCACCGCTTCGATCAAGCTCAAATTTTTTGATCAAAGCGGGCCGCAGCAGTATTGATCAAGCCGTCCGGCCTTTGGTTGGGCGGTTTTTTATTTTGTCGGGCCCGTAAATCATGATCTCTTCCATACTCACATTTCTGATCTCGACAGTGTTTTCGCTGCTGATTTCCGTATTCCTGCTCAGAGCCTGGATGTACTGGGTGCGGATCCATCCATTCACCCAGTACGCGCGTCTGATCAATACCATCACCGATTGGGCTGTCGTCCCCTTGCGCACGATCCTGCCATCGGGAAACAAGATCGATAGCGCCTCGTTACTGATGGCGTTTATTTGCGCGGCAGTCGAATTGCTGCTGATGATGTCGGTGAGCGGTTTTGGATTTGCAGACGGCCTGTTACTGCGCCTGCCGGTCGTTGCTTTGCTGATGACCGTCAAATGGGCGCTAAGCCTGGCCACCTGGCTATGTATTTTTCAGGCGATCCTGTCCTGGATAAACCCCATGCAGCCGGTAATGCCGGTGCTCAATACGCTGTTGGCCCCGCTGCTCGATCCCATCCGCCGCTTTATGCCCCGCACGGGAATGATCGATTTTTCACCGCTGGTGCTGATTCTTATCTTGCAAGTATTGCAAATCGCACTGGCCAGCCTGATGCCTTTTTAAGCCTCATTCGGCCAATTTATGTACTGCCAGCCCGGTTAGATTGGGCTGGCATTTTTTATCAGCCCGCGTTCACCGGCAGTTGCAGGCCATAAGCCGTATCCAGCAGACCCGAAATCTCTTCCCGTGAAGGATTATGATTTTGCGGCCCCTGCGAGGCAATTTTGATAGCACCCATAATGCCGCCCAGTTTGCAGGCGTCTTCAAATGACCAGCCCTGCGTCAGACCGTACAGCAAACCACCCCGATGTGCGTCGCCGCATCCGGTGGGGTCATTCACGGCAACAGCCTTGCAAGGCGCGATGGCTCGCTGGTTGCCGTTTTCGTACAGCGTCGCCCCATCGGCGCCGCGCGTCACAACGATGGCCCGCAACCCGCCAGCCAGCTCGTCGATAGACTTTTCCATGCGCTGCTCAACCACGGATGCCTCGTAGTCGTTGAAAGTCCAGACATCTGCCAATGCATGCATGTCTTCCAGATCCTGGCGATCAAACAGGGGCATGGCTTGGCCCAGATCGAAAATAAACGGAATCTTTGCGGCATGCATGGCGCGGGCGTGCTTGAACATCCCGTCCTTGGCGTCCGGAGCAACAATGCCCCAGGCAGCAGACTCGCCGCTTACATCGTTTTCAGTGGAACGCGTCATGGCGCCCGGGTGAAAAGCCGCGATCTGATTACCATCCAGATCGGTGGTGATATGGCATTGCGGCGTGAACATATCGTCCAGCACACGCACCAGACGAGTATCAATGCCCTGGCTGCTCATGCGCGCCAGATAGTCGCTTGCATCAGGTCCTACAGTGGCCACGGGCACCGGATTGCCGCCCAGCAGCCTGAGATTGTAGGCAATATTGCCCGCGCAACCGCCAAATTCCTTGCGCATCGTGGGTACAAAGAAGGACACACTCAATGACTTGATATTGTCCGGCAGGATATGATCCTTGAAATGACCTTCGAAGGTCGTGATGGTGTCAAAGGCCACCGAACCGCAAATAAGAACTGCATTATTCATTGAAAAACCTTCAGGGATAAAACAAACTCAATTCGAAACCGGCTACCTCAGTACGACTGACCTGTACCGGTAAATTAATGGCGATCTCGTCATTTGGCTGGAATGCGCGCTTTTGCGCTTCGGGCAACAAATACTCTTGTGGTTTGATGATGCGTCGGGCAGAAACGGATTCGGATGCATCCTTCAGACTGAGCACCAGCGATGGCAACGGCTGGGCGATCGTATCGTTATTTTTGATGACGGCGTGCAGGCTGAATGCTCGGGTCTCGGGCGTAGCCGACGGCGTATTCGTCTGGCGCAAGGCTGGTTTGAGGATGGCCAGGTGGCGTACGGAGCGCGTATAGCCGACCTGACACCCAACAAAACTGCACAACTGTACGAGTTTGGGCCGCAAGGTTGGCGCCACGTTGACAATCTGGTTTCGAAACACGATAGCGCCCTGGGCGAACAGAACAATCAGGGCAAACAAGACAGCAAGAAACCAGATCAGGCCACTGCCACTACTGCGCTCGGGATCATCGTACTCGGTGTCGCGCTGGACGCGCCGCCGATACTGGCCTTCCACATGTACCTGGGAAGATGCGCCCCGCTGGTTTTGATAATAAGCGCCACTGCCCGACAGGCTTGGCGCGCCCACCACAAAACGCTCGCCCGCACCCCGGTCTGTGTCCTGTACCCGGCCTGTCTGCGGCGCCAGTTCGTGGTCTTCGTCATCCTCATCATCCAGCGTCGGCTCAATTGCCTGACCCACGCGTGAGTCTGCTGCATTTTCATGATATCGCCCCATCGACACGGAGGAATGACCCTGATGATCGCCGGTGCGCGCAGCATTATGGTATACCGATCCTGACTCAGGGCGGACAGAGAATGCATCGTCGTCCCCCTTAACAGAGCGCAATACCGGAAAATCGGGCTCTTCTTCCGCGGCGTGATCGAAGGCATTGAAAACGGTGGAGCAAACGCCGCAACGCACCTTGCCGTTACGCACATTCAACTGCGCCGGCGTCACATCAAAGCTGGTACTGCAATCTGGACAACGCGTTTTCATACAAGTCTCTCAGGTCTGCTTGCGGGTGCCGGCCAGGCATACCCAGCCCTCATGGCTGCGCCATACCGACATGTCGATCCATGGCGCATAGGCAGCGGCAACCTCTTGCGCCTGACGCTCCAGGACGCCCGACAGGATAAGCCGGCCAGCCGGCGCCACACGACCGCACAACATTGGCGCAAGCACTTTCAATGGATTTGACAGAATATTGGCCACCACGACATCAAAGGTGCCGGCCCGCAGCCCATCGGGCAGGCATGCCGTGACCTGCACGCCGTTGTTCTGTGCATTGTACTCAGTAGACTGCACGGCCTGCTCATCAATATCGACACCGACAATCTCACGGGCGCCGAGTTTGGCTGCAATGATGGCAAGAATACCGGAGCCACAACCGTAATCGAGCACCGTCTGCTGTTGCTGTAAATTGGCCGCGAGCCACTGCGCGCACAAATGTGTGGTTGGATGACTGCCGGTGCCAAAGGCCAGCCCCGGGTCCAATTCGATCAGAATGGGATTGCCCTGCCCGTCGGCGCTGGGCACCTCGGGATTTTCGCGGTGCCAACTGGGCACGATCCAGATCTGATCGGTAATGCTGATAGGCGCAAACTGCGATTGCGTCAGCCTTACCCAATCGGTGTCGGCAACGTCACGCAACACAGCCGAGGCGGCATAGTCTTCACCGCTTTCCTGTTTAAGCGCTTCCAGCAAAGTTTCGGGTACGATATCGTCTGGCAGCAGCGCGACAACACGATTGTGATGCCAGGCCTGGACATCGGGCTCCCCACCGGGTTCTCCGAAAAGCGGCATTTCGCGCTCCGTGCCTGAATCGGCGTCCTCTACAGACACGGACAACACGCCAAGTTCAAGCAGTATGTCCGACAGCGCTTCGGCCCGGTCTTCCGAGCATGATAAAACAAGTTCCCGCATGGCCTATCCTCTTGCGTCATTGCAAAAAAAGGTCCGAAGACCTTTTCTGCTGACTCGATTATTTTGCTCGTTGTTCGAGTTTGTGTTCCAGATAATGGATACTGGTTCCACCCTCGACAAAACGTGCATCGGTCATGAGTTCACGATGCAACGCGATGTTGGTTTGAATCCCTTCCACAACCATTTCAGACAGGGCCAGGTTCATGCGGGCGATGGCCTGAGCACGCGTGTCGCCGAAAGTAATGAGCTTGGCGATCATGGAATCATAGTTGGGGGGCACCCGATATCCATTGAACACATGTGAATCAATACGAATGCCTGGTCCGCCGGGCACGTGCCAGTTGGTGATCAAGCCGGGGGACGGCATGAAGGTATAGGGATCTTCGGCATTGATACGGCACTCGATGGCATGCCCTTTAAAGGTAATGTCACGCTGGCGCAGCTTGAACGGCTCGCCCGCAGCAATAAAGATCTGCTGCTGTACCAGGTCTATGCCGGTGATGCATTCGGTCACGGTGTGCTCAACCTGAATGCGGGTATTCATTTCAATGAAATAGAATTCGTCGTTTTCGTACAGGAACTCGAAAGTGCCCGCACCGCGATAGCCCATTTTGCGGCAGGCTTCGGCGCAGCGCTCGCCAATGCGCTCGATCAGCTTGCGCGGAATTCCAGGCGCTGGCGCCTCTTCAATCACTTTCTGGTGGCGACGCTGCATTGAGCAATCGCGCTCACCCAGCCAGACAGCATCTTTTTTGCCGTCGGCAAGGATCTGGATCTCGACGTGCCGTGGATTTTCAAGATACTTTTCCATGTACACTTCGGGATTATTGAATGCTGCCTGCGCTTCTGCCTTGGTCAGATTCACGGCGCTTACCAGGGCAGCTTCGGTGTGAACCACGCGCATGCCGCGCCCGCCACCGCCGCCAGCTGCCTTGATGATGACCGGATAGCCCACCTTGCGGGCTGTTTCCAGCAGGACGGCAGGATCGTCGGGCAATGCGCCTTCGGAGCCAGGCACCACCGGCACGCCGGCAGCAATCATGGCCTGCTTGGCGCTGACCTTGTCGCCCATAACGCGGATGGTTTCCGGACGAGGGCCAATGAACACAAAACCGGAACGCTCAACGCGTTCGGCGAAATCCGCATTTTCTGCCAGGAAACCATAGCCCGGGTGGATCGCCTCGGCGTCGGTGACTTCTGCAGCAGAAATAATGGCCGGCATATGCAGATAACTCTGCTGGGCCGGCGCTGGGCCGATACATACCGACTCGTCGGCCAGACGTACATATTTGGCATCACGGTCGGCTTCAGAATGCACGACCACCGTTTTGATACCCAATTCGCGGCAGGCGCGCTGGATACGCAGGGCAATTTCACCCCGGTTTGCAATCAGGATTTTTTCAAACATACTCACGCAATCACGAAAAGTGGTTGGCCAAACTCAACGGGTTCGCCATTCTCAACCAGAATTTCCCGGATTACACCGGATTTGTCCGCTTCGATTTCATTAAGCAGTTTCATGGCTTCAATAATGCACAGTGCATCGCCTTCGGCAACCGTGGCGCCCACTTCAACAAATGGTGGCGAGCTTGGGTTGGGCGCGCGGTAAAAAGTGCCAACCATGGGAGATTTGACAATGTGACCGGTGGGCGCTGCCGGTGCCGCAGGCGCGGCGGCTGCGGGAGCCGCCCCTGCGACAGGCGCCGGCTGCGGCTGGGCCGGGGCTACCGGTTGCAGCGTCTGGGAGAACTTGACAATGCGGACCTTGCCTTCACCTTCGGTGATTTCAAGTTCTGCGATGCCAGATTCGGCAACCAGATCTATTAACGTTTTCAGTTTTCTGAGATCCATATTAATTCCATGCTTCGAGTTGATTGTCAGACAGACGCCGTTTTCCGGGCCTGTTTTAAATGATGTTTTATCGCGTATTGCAAGGCGGCCATATAACCATCGGCGCCAAGCCCGCAGATAACTCCGACTGCCTTGTCTGCCAGATAGGAGTGATGCCTGAAAGATTCGCGCTGATGTACATTGGAAATATGTACCTCTATGAACGGAATGGCTACGGCGCCAAGAGCATCGCGCAAGGCGACACTGGTATGCGTGTACGCAGCAGCATTGATGACGATGAACGCGGTGTTGTTACGCGCAGACTGGATTTTTTCGACCAGCTCGCCTTCATGGTTGCTCTGAAAACACTCGCATTGCACGCCGGCTTCGCTTGCGGCAAGCATTAATGCGTCATGAATGTCCTGCAGTGTCTGCCGACCGTAGACATCCGGTTCGCGCGTACCCAGAAGATTCAAATTAGGACCATTAAGAACCAGTACCTTTTGCGTCATTGAGCGCCAGTCTATAAGCAAATAAACTCGTATTTAACGGCAATTTCACGCTTTTGTCTATTAAAATCTACCAATCCGCCAGTCTGGCGCCGCCTCAGGCATGCCTGAGCGCGAATGCAACCAGGCCGTCCATCTCTATTTCACCCAGGATTGTGGCCAGCGGCCTGGCCTTGCTATCGAGCACCAGCGTAAATGGCAGCCCGCCCTTGGGATTGCCCAGCTTGCGCATCAGACTGATTTTACCCGCGCCTGCAGTCAATAAGGGGTAAGATACCGGTGTTTTACGCGCAAATGCTTCAATATTAGCGACAGTATCAAATCCGATACCCACGACATTGACCGATTCCTGTTTTTTATGAAGCGCGTCCAACGCGGGCATTTCCCTGACACAGGGGGCGCACCATGAGGCCCAGAAATTGATAATGGTCAGTCGGCCGGCAATGATGTCTCGCAATGACACCGCCGTGCCATCCAGATCGGGCAATGACAGGCCAAGCAGTTCAGCGAGCGCCGCGTCATCTACGACCGATACGTCTTCATTCAGTTTCGCCCTGGCCCTCACCGGTCGGGTCATTAACAAAAAGGGCAGAACCACGCCCGCCCCTACTAACTGTCTACGATTCATCCTGTATTACTCATCTTGTTTTAAACGTTGTATGAAAATAACAGCGTACTCGGGCAGGAGCGGAGCCAACCATGGGCCCCAGTGACGGAAACAATGCATCCTGTGACGACAACTATATGACATACGTATTGCTAATTCTACCTACTGAGCGATGCAATTGCCGCGATGTGACTGATTCCGCTTAAAATACCGCTCAGGAGAAATTTATGCATTTACACATCTTGGGCATTTGCGGCACTTTCATGGGCGGTCTGGCCCTGATTGCGCGCGCGGCCGGGCACCAGGTCACCGGCTGCGATACTGGCGTGTACCCTCCCATGAGTACACAGTTGCAGGAACAGGGTATCGAGCTGATCGAAGGGTTCGATGCCGCCCAGACAAGTCTCAACCCCGATCTTTTTGTGATCGGCAACGTCGTCACGCGTGGCAACCCCCTGATGGAAGCGATTCTTGACCAGGGGCTGCCGTACGTATCCGGCCCTCAATGGCTGGGAGATCATGTTCTGCAGCACCAACACGTGCTTGCCGTGGCAGGTACGCATGGCAAAACCACCACCAGTTCCATGCTGGCCTGGATCCTGCAGGATGCCGGTCTGCAACCAAACTTTCTGATTGGAGGCATTGCCACCAATTTGGGCATTTCAGCGCGTTACGACCAGGCGCAACGCTATTTTGTCATCGAAGCTGACGAATACGATACGGCTTTTTTCGACAAGCGTTCAAAATTTGTGCACTACCATGCCCGCACGGCGATCCTGAACAATCTTGAGTACGATCACGCAGATATCTTCCCTGATCTTGCCGCCATCGAAACACAATTTCATCATTTGGTCAGGACCGTACCGCAAAGCGGCTGCATTATCTATCCGCCACAGGATCAGGCACTCGCGCGGGTCATGCAGCGTGGCTGCTGGTCACAGCAGGATCAATTCGGCCCCAATGGGCGCTGGACTTTCGACGCGGACCAGGCCGACATGAGCAGATTTACCGTTCTGTATGACGGCAAACCTCAAGGGCAGGTCAACTGGTCGCTCACGGGCGCGCACAATGCCAATAACGCACTTTCTGCCATTGCCGCTGCCAGCCACGTAAATGTGCCGGTAACCGCCGCCATTGCAGCGCTATCGCGGTTTTCCGGCATTCGCCGCCGCATGGAACTGCGTGGCACCATCAATGGAATCCAGGTTTTTGACGATTTTGCCCATCACCCCACCGCCATTGAAACCACCCTGGACGGCTTGCGCAAGCAGGTTGGATCGCGCCGTATTCTTGCCGTACTCGAACCCCGTTCCAACACCATGAAACTGGGCACGATGGCCGCAAGATTGCCACAGGCCCTGGGCCTGGCTGACCGTATTTACTGTTTCGGCGCCAAAACCGGTAAACATGCACTTGGCTGGGATCCGGCCGAGGTTTTTGCCAACAGCACCGTACCGGCCCAGGGTTACGACGATCTGGACCTGCTGGTTCAGGACGTCAGCAGGCAGGCACAGCCCGATGACGTGATTTTGGTCATGAGCAATGGCGGTTTCGGCGGAATCCACGAAAAACTGCTGCAGGCCCTGCAACAGACGGCGACGCAAACGGTCTCATGATTCTCTATCTGCACGGCTTTCGTTCGTCTTCTCTTTCTGCCAAATCGCAGCAATTGCAGCAAGCGATGGCCGCTTGCGGTCGCGCGCATGAACTGGCCGCGCCCGATCTGCCGGATGACCCGCATGCGGCCATTGCATTGGCCATGGCACATGCAAAGCAGCTGTGCCCGTCCGGGAACATGCGGGACCTGACAGTGATCGGTTCCTCGCTTGGCGGCTACTACGCCACCTGGCTCAAGGAGGAATTGAACTGCAAGGCAGTCCTTATCAACCCGGCCATATACGCAGTACGTGACCTGTCCACCCAACTGGGCCACACCACAAAATTTCACAGCGATGCGTCTTTTTCATTTACGGCTGCGTCCATTCGGGCGCTGGCCAGTCTGTATCGGCCCGTTCTGACCGACATGCAGCGCTATTATCTGCTGGCCTGCACCGACGATGAAGTGCTGGACTGGCAGGAAATGACCCACCGCTACGATGGCGCACGCCTCACACTGATACAGGGAGGGGATCACGCATTTTCCATGTTTGAACGCTATCTCCCTGCCATTCTCGATTTCACCGCCTCCAAGTAGGAACTCATATTCATGTACGTGGTTTTTGAAGACGACGGCAGCTTCAAGGCTGAAAAAATTCATTCCGAAGCCGACTCGACACTACAGGTCGAATCGGTCAGCGGTAAACGCAGCAAAATCAAGCGCAACGCAGTCATCTTTACCTTCGATGGCATTGAACCACAACCCATGCTCGAACAGGCAAGGGCGATGAGCGAAGAGCTTGATCTGCAATTTCTGTGGGAATGCGCACCGCAAGATGAATTTTCAGCCCAGGATCTGGCTCGCGATTATGTCGGACACGAACCGTCCATTACCGAAAAAACGGCCATTCTGTTGCGCCTGCACAGTGCGCCGGCCTATTTTCACCGCAAGGGCAAAGGCCATTACAAGGCGGCGCCTGCCGATATTTTGCAGGCGGCCCTGGCTGCCCTGGAAAAGAAACAACGTCAGGCCGAACAGCAGCAAGCCTGGACCGATGCCATGCTGGCCGGCACCCTGCCCGACGACTTGCGCGACGCCGCCCGCACATTTTTGATTCGCCCGGACAAAAACACGTTGCAGTGGAAAGCCTTCGAGAAGGCGCTGGCCGAAAGCGGCAAGACCGCTGAAACCCTGTTGCTGGAACTGGGCGTATATCCGCATGCGCTGGCCGTGCATATGGAAAGATTTCTCAAACAGCATTTCCCCAAGGGAACGGCTGTGCCCGAGCTGGACATCCCGCCAATCCCCGAGTTGCCTGCCAGCGATGTCATCGCCTACTCCATTGATGACATCAGCACAACCGAGATTGACGATGCATTGTCGGCTACGCATATTGAAGGCGATCTGTACCGGATCGGCGTGCATATTGCCGCACCTGCGCTGGTAGTCACGCGTGATTCGGATCTGGACAAACTGGCTCGCAGCCGCATGTCCACTCTTTATATGCCGGGCGATAAGATTCCCATGCAAAGCGATACGCTGATCAGCATGTTTTCGCTGGATGCCGGCAAGCGGGTGCCTGCCCTGTCCCTGTATGTCACAGCCAACGTCGCCACAGGTGAAATTGTCGAAACCGTCACGCGCGCCGAAACCATCACAATTTGCGAAAACCTGCGCATCGACGATTTGGTGGAGCGGGTTACCCGCGAAGCGCTCGAAGACCCGGCGGCTGCCCTGCCCTACGCCGAGTTATTCCGCCCGCTCTGGAAACAGGCACAGCATCTGAAGGCTGCGCGCGAACAGATGCGCGGCAAACCGGAAAACAACAATCGCACAGAATACACATTCCGCCTGCACGGACCAGCCGATGATCCCGATTCGGTCATCGAGCTTATTCCGCGACAGCGCAATGCACCGCTCGATCAAATCGTTGCCGAGTACATGATACTGGCCAACACGCAGTGGGGCGGCTATCTCAACGAGCACGGCCTGCCCGGCATATATCGCTCCCAACAGATGGGGCGCGCGCGCATGTCTACCCACCCGTTGCCGCACGAAGCTATCGGCGTCCCCCAGTATGCCTGGACCACGTCGCCACTGCGGCGCTACGTCGATCTGGTGAACCAGCGCCAAATTCTTGCCGCAGCTGAACATGGCGTGTCAGCGCGCCTGGTAGCGCCTTTCAAACCGAAAGACGCAGATCTGTACGCCATCATCGGCGCCTTCGACTCCCAGTACATGCTCTGGCACGAATTCCAGAGCCGGCTGGAGCGCTATTGGTGCCTGCGCTGGCTGACCCAGCAGTCACGTACCAGGCTGCACGGCACCTTCATTCGCGACAACCTGGTTCGTCTCGAAGAAATCCCGCTGGTTATCGAAGTGAACGGAGTGCCGGAGCTTGAACGCCATGATCGTATTGTCATCAATGTACGCGGCACCGATGAGCTGTCACTGAATATTGACGCCGAATATGCCGGACTCGCGCAACCAGACGAAGAGGCAACGGCATCATGAACACGCCACGCACATTCGCCGTTCTTGGCAACCCGATCAAACACAGCCTGTCGCCGCGCCTGCACGCCCTGTTTGCCCAGCAGACCGGCCTGCAGATCGAGTACAGCAAGCAATGCGTAGAACCGGCGCATTTTCGTGACCACGTGAAGCAGTTCTTTGCCGCCGGCGGCTGTGGACTGAACATTACGTTGCCATTCAAGGAGCAAGCCTACGCACTGGCCGATCCTCGCATCTCCGATCGCGCCAGGGCTGCCGGCTCAGCCAACACTCTGTGGCAGGAAAACGGCGAAATACACGCCTGCAACACCGATGGCGTCGGGCTGATCAATGACATGCGGCGCCAACAAATCACGCTGCATGACAGCCGTATTCTATTGATCGGGGCCGGCGGGGCAACGCGCGGCGTCATGCCTGCATTGTTGCAGGCCGGATGCGCGCATCTGCACATTGTGAACCGCACCGAAGACAAAGCCCATGCACTGGCCGCGCAGGCTGCGGCACTCCCGGGGCCGCAAGCACAGGTAACGGCCTCGGCATTTTCCTCGCTGCAGGGCACCTGGGACATCATCGTGAATGCGACTGCCAGCAGCCTGTCGGGCCAGACACTGCCCCTGCCCGACAGCCTGTTTCGCACCGACAGCGTAGCCTACGATATGCTCTATACCGCAGACGGCGACACGCCATTCCTGCAGCAGGCGCGCAACGCCGGCGTGCACCATACCTCAGACGGCCTGGGCATGCTGGTCTACCAGGGCGCCGAGAGCTTTCGCATCTGGAACCAGATTGAGCCTGACGCGGCGCCGGTTCTCACAGCGCTGCGCATGGAACTGACGGGGCCGGTCTGATGCTCGAAGCAGTCGGACGCATCGCCAGCGAAGTTGCTATCGGTATCGCCGAGCGCGTGCGCACGCAGTCGATCGCGCGTTCCATGGTCGACCTTGCTGCCCTGCTGATCGCGGTCATTCTGCTGTATCAGATCTATCTGTTTGCCTGGGTACTCTGGTACAGTGTCTTCAATCCCGGCGGCAGTGCGTACATGCGCGAACAAGCAGACCGTCTGGCGGCCCTGGACCCGCCGGTGAGCATTCAATATGAATGGAAACCTTACGAGGCAATTAGCCCTGCCTTGAAAAAGGCTGTCATTGCCGCCGAGGATGCCCGCTTTACCGAGCACGGTGGCGTGGAATGGGAGGCAATCCGCAAGGCCTGGCGCTATAACGAACGCCAGGAAGACGCTGGCCGCAATCGCCGTCGCGGAGGTTCCACACTTACGCAGCAACTTGCCAAGAACCTGTTTCTATCGGCCGATCGCACCTATATTCGCAAGGGCCAGGAACTGGTCATTGCCTATATGATAGAAGCGGTCATGTCCAAGCGGCGAATTCTGGAACTGTATCTGAATGTTGTGGAATATGGCAACGGCATCTTCGGCGCTCAGGCTGCCGCCCGCCACTATTTCAATGTGGATGCAGCACGCCTGTCCACGTATCAGGCCGCGCGCCTGGCCGCCATTCTGCCAAATCCAAGGGTTTATGGAAAGAACATGCAATCGCGCTATGTGCAATCTCGCGGTCGGACAATTTCGGCCCGCATGTCCAGCGCAGTGCTGCCAGAATAAATCATGGCCGCGGTTGTTCGTCGGCCGACATCGCACACATGCAATGACGATATCTCCGGTTACCAACCGGTTACTTTATCGCATGACAATCGACGCTAAAATGCAGGATATCAACATCCGGGTTACAACCAGCGACTCAGACAGGCGTACCGGGTCAACAGCATTTGCACGGTCTGCAAAAAGGTTCGCCAATTTATTGGCGATAAGCTGTTATGCTGGAACCGGCCTGCAAACAACAGTAAAATCAACGCTTCTGAGGCCAGTCGCAACACTGCTGCGTCTGACCGGACACTAATAAGACACATGCGCACAGCAAGAAAATACCTAGGGACAGAAATCTACCGCTCCACCGTGGCTGTACTGGTGGCGCTCGTGGGCCTGTTCACCTTTTTTGCCTTGATAGACGAGCTGGACAGCATCAGCGACAAGTTTCCGCTGCTCTCGCTGTTGTATTTGCAGGTATTGCAATTGCCAACGCGTCTGTATGACCTGTTGCCCATCGGCCTGCTGATCGGATCGGTGCTGGCGCTGGCCAGTCTGGCGCAGCGTAACGAACTGGTGATACTGCGCGTTTCAGGTGTCAGCAGCATTTCGTTGCTGCTCATGCTCTGGACCATTACCATCCCACTCATGCTGGGCGCATTCGTCCTGTCGGAATTTGTCACGCCTCGCGCCGAACTGATGACCAGCGAAGCCAGCCTGAAGTACCTGGGCAAAGCCAGCGGCGGACAGATGAACTCGGGCCACTGGTTTCGCGAACCCGATGACGACGGCAATATCCGCACCATCAACATTGCACAACTTCGCGACCAGGGCAGCGTTCAGGACATTCGCATCATCACCTACAACGTAGACGAGAGCCGGTTTATTTCTCTTGATCATGCAAAAACCGGACACTTCAGCCAGAATACCCTGACCCTGACCGATGTGGTGCACATCACCAGCCTGATCGATGCCAAATCCGCCCTGGCCGATCCGAACAAGCCGGTCGCCGATGTGGCCAAGCGCACGGTGTTGCCAACGCTGGAATTGAAAACGACGCTAACCCCCAATCGCCTGCTCGCCGGCCAGATGCAACCGGATCGCATGTCGACCGTTTCGCTGCTTGATTATATTTCATACCTGGAAGAGAATAAGCTGCAAACCAACCGCCAAGTTGTTGCACTGTGGCGCAAACTGAGCTATCCGTTCACGTTGCTGGTCATGATTACCATTGCGGCACCTATCGGATTCATGCAAACACGCAAGGGTGGTGTGGGCGGCAAGGTGTTCCTGGGTATTTTACTGGGCGTAGCATTCTATATGATCAACCAGCTTGCGCTGAATGTAGGCATGTTGAAAAATCTGCCACCATGGTTTACCGCGCTCATGCCCAATACGATAGCGATGCTGATCGCCATGCTTGCCCTGTACTTTATGGAAGCCCGGCGGACCCCGCGTATGCAGCGTGCACCACTTTCAGGGAAGGCTGTAACGTAATGAATATCTGGGCTGTAGGAGATTTACAGGGGTGTTGTGGTGCGCTGGACGAACTGCTCGACCATCCATTGATTCAAAACGATCCCGATTGCCGGTTCTGGTTTGCCGGCGATCTGATCAACCGCGGGCCGCAGTCGTTGCGTACGCTAAAGCGCATTATCAAGCTGGGCGATCGCGCCGTCAGCATTCTGGGCAACCATGATTTGCATATGCTTGCCGTTCATGCCGGCATACGCAACGAGAACAAATCAGACACATTCGACGCGATTCTCAAGGACAAGCATGTCAATGAGTTGATTGACTGGTTGCGCCATCGTCCGCTAGCCCATTACGAGGCAGGACACCTGATGGTTCATGCCGGCGTCATGGCCAAATGGGATCTGGACAAGACCCTGGCGCTGGCCGAGGAGGCGCATCAGGCGCTGATCAGCGACAAATGGAAAAAGAACCTGCAGAAAATGTACGGAAATGAACCGGTCCAGTGGAAGGACAGGCTATCAGGCGCAAAACGGCTGCGAGTGATTATCAACGCCTTTACCCGCATGCGACTGTGCACAATGCAGGGCGACATGGATTTTGCATCCAAGGATGCGCCCAATGGCCATCCGGGGCTGGTGCCGTGGTTTGACGTGCCCGACCGGAAAACGGCCGATATCCCCATTATCTTCGGACACTGGTCAACACTGGGTCTGCTGATTCGCAAGAATTTGCTGGCCCTGGACACCGGCTGCGTGTGGGGCGGAAAACTGACCGCGCTGCGCCTGAGCGATCGCAAACTCATCCAGATAGACTGCAAACAGCACGGCAAGCAATAAGGACCACGTACACGCAAGCGCAGTAATCTTGCCGAAACCGGCAGGAACCGCCGCCCTGCCAGAACATACGTGTTCAGCCCTCAACCACCCTGGCCCGAATGGCATCACGCACTCGTGCTGCCAATTGGGCGCGACTCAATTCCGATGGCTGACCATTTTGCGTGATCGCCGGCAGGCAATAGACCTCAACGCAGACATGGCTTGCACTGAGCAGAACCCAGATATTGCCAATCAGGGTCTGATCGCCGATAAAAGCCATTTTCCCGCTGCGCTTACCTTCATACCAGAATACCAATGCGACCGGTTGAATCGCCACATGGGCACGCATGGCGGGTTCGAACAGACTGGCACTAAATGGCTTGACGTCCAGGCCATCGGAGGTCGTGCCTTCGGGAAACAATCCGACGCAGATATTGCGCTCGAACAGCCGCTTCATACTCTCACTGACCCGGCCAATAGCCTGACGCTGTCCTCTTTCGATAAACACCGTGCCTACCCTGGCCACCAGCCAGCCGATCACCGGCCATCTGCGGATTTCCTGCTTGGCGATGAAAGACGTGGCCCGCCAGCTGTTCAGAATAAAAATATCAATCCACGACACATGATTGGCAACCCACAAGACCGGGCCGCTCATGATCGGCGTGCCATGGCGCACCACTTTGACGCCGCAAACCAGCATCAGGCAGCATGACCATGCTTTGGTCACGGCATCCTGCACCGGCCGATTCATGAATGGCAACGCGATAGCGGCCGTCAGCAGTCCCGAGAGTAACAGCAAAATCAGAAATATCGCTCTGACAAAAAAACGTAAATACGCGATCACACAGACTCCCACACGCTGCGACCACTGACCAGCGTCATGACAACTTTTCCGGGCAATTCATAACCGACAAAGGGCGTGTGTGCACTTTGACTAAGCAGCGTGTCGCGCCCAACTGTCCAGGCAGCGTCGGCATCCGCAATGGCGATATCGGCCGGCGCGCCCACAGAGAGCGTACCGCAGCCCGGCAACGACGGTGCGCCCGCCTTCAGAATGGCGGCAGGCCCGGTGGTAATCAGTCCCAGCGCCTGTACCAGCGACAGTTTTTCTTCCTGCGCCCATTTGACCACCAGTGAGAACAGCAACTCCACGCCCGTGGCGCCTGGCTCGGCCTCGGCAAAGGGCATCAGCTTGCCATCGTCGTCCACCGGCGTATGATCCGAGCAGACAGCATCAATCGTTCCGTCGGCAAGCCCGGCACGAATCGCGTCACGATCCCGCTGGCCGCGCAAGGGCGGATCCAGCCGATAATTGCTGTCGAAAAAGCCGATATCCAGGTCTGTCAGGTGCAGATGATTGAGCGACACATCGCAGGTGACGGGCAAGCCCTGCGCCTTGGCCTGGCGCACCAGTGCAATCCCGGCTGCGCTGGACAGGCGACATATATGCAAGCGCGTGCCCGTGACTTTTTGTAATTCGAACAGGGTATGCAGCGCAATCGTTTCTGCCTGCTCCGGCACGCCCACCAGCCCCAGGCGCGAGGCAAAGGGTCCGCTGGCCGCCACGCCCTTGGACAGGGAGGCTTCCAGCGGCGTGAGCCACAAGGTGTAGCCATAGGTTTTCGCGTACTGCATGCTGCGCAGCAGGACGCCGGTATCAATCAGCGGCAGTGAGGCCTGGGAAAAGGCAATGCAACCGGCTTCGGTCAGCTCGGCCATTTCGGTAATGATTTTGCCTTCAAGGCGATTGGTCATTGCACCCAAGGGGTACAGATTGGCCTGATGCAACTGGCGTGCGCGGTGCTTAAGCATTTCGACCAGGCCGGGTTCATCCAGTGCCGGCTCGGTATCTGGCGGCAACACCAGGCTGGTGACCCCACCAGCCAGTGCAGCCTGCATTTCCGACTCCAGCGTTGCCCGATGTTCAAAGCCGGGTTCGCGCAGACGGACAGCAAGGTCGATCAGGCCTGGAATGACCAGTTTGCCGGAGGCGTCAATGGTGCGCGCCGATTCAAATCCGTCCGGTTCCTGGCCCATGCCAACAATGCGTCCGGCTGCGATATAAAGATTACCGGTCTGGTCCGTACCAGAAGCCGGGTCAAGCAGCCGGCCACCTTTAATTACTATTTTCACTGAGAAGCTCCAGCTACGATGCTCATGACTGCCATTCTTACAGCAATCCCGAACGTTACCTGATTGAGAATAACCGCCTGTGGTCCGTCCGCGACGGCAGAATCAATTTCAACCCCGCGATTCATGGGCCCCGGGTGCATGACGATCGCATCCGGCTTTGCATAGGCCAGCTTTTCGTGCGTCAGTCCGTAATGCTTGAAATATTCCTGCGAAGACGGCAGCAACGCGCCCTTCATGCGTTCATTCTGCAAGCGCAACACCATGACCACATCCACATCCCGCAGGCCTTCTCGCATATCGGTGAACACCTTGACGCCCATTTGTTCAAGCCCGCCCGGCAGCAGCGTGAGCGGACCGATGGCGCGCACTTCGGCCGCGCCCAGCGTGGTCAGTGCATGAATGTCGGACCGCGCAACCCGGGAATGCAAAATATCGCCCACGATGGCCACCGTCAGTCCGGAAAAATCCTTCTTGAAATGCCGGATGGTGTACATGTCCAGCAAGCCTTGCGTGGGGTGCGCATGGCGTCCGTCCCCGGCATTGATAACGTGGATATGCGGCTCAACGTTGCGGGCAATAAGATAAGGGGCGCCGCTGGCTTCATGTCGCACGACAAAGATATCGGCCTGCATGGCCGTCAGATTGCTGATGGTATCGAGCAGCGACTCGCCTTTGGCGGTAGACGATACATTGATGTTCAGGTTATAGACGTCGGCCGAGAGGCGTTTGGCGGCTATTTCAAATGTGGTACGGGTGCGGGTGGAATTTTCAAAAAACAGATTGAACACGCTTTTGCCGCGCAGCAGCGGCACCTTTTTGATGTCACGTTCAGCCATGGGCACGAATGTCTGAGCGGTATCCAGGATGTGGGTCAGAATGTCACGCGGCAGACCCTCGGTGGACAGCAGATGGGTCAGCTCGCCATGCCGGTTCAATTGCGGGTTAAACATGGCGGGGTTCCTCTTCCATGGTCAGGGTAAAACGGGAATCATCATCAGCAGCCAGAACATAATTGCTGCCACGCGGCAACGGTAGCACGCCGCCGCAGATGTCGGGCGCAATGGGTAGCTCGCGACCACCCCGGTCGATCAGCACGCCAAGGCGAACCGAAGCCGGCCGGCCATAATCGTACAGCTCATTGAGCGCTGCCCGGATCGTGCGACCGGTAAAGAGAATATCGTCGATCAAGAAAATGTGCGCGCCTTCGACCTCGAACGGCACGTGACTTGGCTGCGTTTGCGAATGCAGCCCGATGCGACTGAAGTCGTCGCGATGCAGGCTGGTATTGAGCGTGCCCGGCTGATTGGGCAGATTCAGATCGCCACAGAGTCGCCGTGCCAGCCAGGCACCCCCTGAATAAATACCCACTAGATAGGTGTTGGCCGGGTCGGTGCCTCTTAGCTTTTCGCTCAGGGCGTTTTTCAGATGCGCGTAAAGTTCTTCGGCGCTGGGCAGGCTGCCTGTCATGGTTTTCCTATCCTGTTGGCAAAAGTGCCGTTATCAAAGATGCCGTTATTTTAAGCTATCCAGATAGCGTTGAAGAATAACTGCGGCTGCCACGGCATCATCTTCTTCGTTGTTGCCAAGAATCGCCTGCGCTTCCATGCTGGAACCGCGTTCATCCACCAGCTCAACCTGCAGGCCAAAACGGCCGTGCAACTGGTTGGCAAAGCGCCGGGCAAATTTGGAAGCTGGCTGTTCATCGCCCGCGCTGGTTAGCGGCAAGCCCACCACCACCCTTTCGGGCTGCCATTCATGCAGCAATGCAGCAATACGGGCAAAGCGCCCATCGCGCGTCACCTCGCGGATGATGCACAAAGGGCGCGCCTGTCGCGTCAAGGTATTGCCAAGGGCCACGCCGGTTTTTTTCATGCCGGCATCGAACGCCAGCAGGGTTTCTTCAGGCATGGCCGGCTTCACCGGACAATGCAGCAGGTTCGATGCCAAGCAGCGCCAGCGCTGCCGTGTAACGGTCAGCCGGTCGCTTGTTGAAAATGATATTGCGGTCTGCACTGACATTGAGCCAGGTATTGGCGGCGATTTCCTGCTCCAGCTGACCCGCAGACCAGCCGGCATAACCCAGCGTAATAAAGATTTGCTGCGGACCTTCGCCCCGCGCCAGGTCTTCCAGCACGTCGCGCGAGGTTGTAAGCGCCATGTCGCCCAGCACGACACTGGAACGATAATGGCCTGCCGGGTGATGCAGGACAAAACCACGATCAGTCTGGACCGGCCCACCATAAAATACGGTCTGCGCAGCCAGGTCGGCATTGACTTCCAGTTCCAGCCGTTCCAGCAACTGCTCCACCGACAAGTCGGTGGGCCGATTCAGCAACAGGCCCAGCGCACCGTCTTCGGAATGTTCACAAACATATACCACGCCACCTTCGAAAATATCGGATGTCTGAGAAGGCATGGCCATGAGGAACTGGTTCGCCATACTGACAAATTCAGATTCTTTTTTGTCTTCGTGTTCGGTCATGGTCCTTCCTTTTGTGGATGCGCGTCAGATTTCCATCATTTCAAAGTCTTCCTTGCGCGCACCGCATTCAGGACAGACCCAGTTGGGGGGAACGTCTTCCCATTTGGTACCGGGCGCAATTCCTTCTTCGGGAACGCCGGTTTCCTCATCATAAACCCAACCACAAATTAAACACATCCAGGTACGCATAATACGGTTATTTCCTAACATTCAAATGTAACTTCACGAATCGGATGGAACCGGCCCATCGGGCTTGTTCCCGAAAACATGCCTGCGCACGCTTTAGTACCCATTTTAATTTAAAATGATACCTTTGGCCCGTTTTCCCAAAAACCGCGCCGTGCTTTTTTGTGCACCGGCAATTTTCACCGCTTTTGTTTTTCGTTTAAGACGCCTCGTGTCCCCTGATCATGCCCCTGCAGTGCTGTTTTTCAACCATCTGGATCCAACCGGACGCTCCGGACTTGCCGGCGATGTCCTGACCGCCACGCAATTCGGTTGCCAGGCGGTCACCGCACTGACCGCCATTACGGTGCAGGACACCGGTGTCATAGAGGAAATCCATCCCATTTCCGACGACATTCTGGACAATCAGGCACGCTGCCTGCTTGAGGACATCCCGGTGCATGCCATCCGGGCCGGCGGCCTGTACAGCCCAGATCATGTCAGTGTGATTGCGCAAATAGCTGCCGATTATGACAGTGTCCCGCTGGTTCTGTATCTTGGGCCGCAATACGCATCGGTCATTGAAGACAGTTCCGATGATGAGATTGAGGCTTTGCTACAGGCAACCTGGGAAACCCTTATCCCACAGGCCAGCTGCGTTGTCGTCGACTGCAGCTACCTGAATTTATGGGCCCCCGAGGACGACCATGACGACGAGAACCCGATCCCGGTGGTGCTTGAAGCCATTCTGGCAGCAGGAGCAAAATCCTGCCTGGCGTTGTTTTGCCCGTCACCAGACGACACCCATCAGCATATCTTGCTCGAAGGCGGTGATCGCAGCCTTGCTTTTGGCTTTTTCCCGCTGGCCGGACAATCTGAAGCAGGCGATATGATCAGCGCTGCCCTCGCCTGCGAGCTAACGCGGGGCCAGGCGTTGTCCCAGGCCTGCGAGCATGCCATTACCTACGCCCACAAGGCGCTGGCCGACGGGCGCAAGCTGGGCATGAGCAAGCTAATTGCGCAAAGGCTGCAAAAGCCCTGATCCTCTGCCTGATACAGCGTTGCGGACAACCGTCAGCGCTTTCTCGCTATACTTCTTATTGATATCTGCATTCCTTTCGGCATAACAGCGCAATGACAGCTAATACATTTCCCTCCGGTCTATACGGCATTACGCCCGAATGGCATGATGCCCAGCGCCTGCAACAGGCCGTTGCACTGGCCTGCGAAGGCGGCATGCGAGTGCTGCAGTGGCGACAGAAAACCATGCCGCCTGGTCAGGCGCGCACTATCGCTGCATCACTGCGGGCGATCTGTCGTGCGGCCGGCGTGCTGTTCATTGTCAATGACGACTGGCAACTGGCCCTTGAGCTGGATGCAGACGGCGTTCATCTAGGCAAAAACGATGCAGCCATCACAACCGTGCGCGCACAATCGCAACAACGGGATCAGGCGCCCTTGCTGATCGGCGTCTCCTGCTATGACAGCCTGGAGCTGGCCGACAGCGCCATGCAGGAACAGGCAGATTACATTGCCTTTGGTGCGCTTTTTCCTTCCGTGGTCAAACCCGAGGCGGTCCGTGCACCCCTGTCGCTGTTTCGGGCCGTCAGAAAACTACCGGGTGCACAGCGCAAGCCGGCAATGGTTGGGATTGGCGGAATCAACAGGCAAAATGCCCATCTGGCGGTAGACGCCGGCGCCGACAGCATTGCCGTCATCACCGGCTTATTCGGCGAACCGGATATCCGCAGCGCCGCTGCCTACTACGCGTCGCTGTTTGACCAGCGTGCCTCGCCGTCATCATGATTGGCTTTTCCCGCCTCGTCATGTCTGCGGCGCCGCCCGCGACAAGCCCTGACACAACCGGCCTCCTTTTTCACTCATTTTTCAGATAAAGATTTCATTATGTCCCAGAACGAAGTTCTCTTTCAACGTGCCCTTCAATCCATTCCTGGGGGTGTCAATTCGCCGGTACGGGCGTTCCGCTCGGTAGGCGGCACGCCGCGCTTCATCCGCAAGGCAAAAGATGCTTATATCTGGGATGCCGATGGCAAACAGTATATTGATTACCTGGGCTCCTGGGGGCCGGCCATTGTTGGCCATGCGCATCCGGAAGTTGTTCAGGCGGTGCAGCGAGCAGCAGAATCTGGCTTGTCTTTCGGCGCGCCGACCGAAGCCGAATCTTTACTTGCCGAAGCAATTATTGCGCGCATCCCATCCATTGAAAAGGTCCGCCTGGTCAGCTCGGGGACCGAAGCCACCATGAGTGCCATTCGTCTGGCCCGTGGCGCCACCGGTCGCAACAAGATCATCAAATTCGAAGGCTGCTACCATGGTCACGCCGATAGCCTGCTGGTCAAGGCCGGCTCGGGACTGCTGACCTTTGGCAACCCGACCTCTGCTGGCGTCCCGGCCGAATTTGTCGCGCATACGCTGGTGCTGGACTATAACGACCTGGATGCAGTCAAGGCTGCATTTGCCGAATTCGGCCCCGAGATTGCCTGCATTATTGTTGAACCGATAGCCGGCAATATGAACCTGATCAAGCCGGCAGAAGGATTCCTGGCCGGCCTGCGTGCATTGTGCACGCAATATGGCGCACTGCTGATTTTCGACGAAGTCATGACAGGCTTTCGCGCCGGCCCGCAGGGGGTCCAGGGCCTGTCGGGCGTAACACCCGACCTGACCACGCTGGCCAAAGTCATCGGCGGGGGCATGCCCGTGGGCGCCTTTGGCGGCCGCGCCGACATTATGGACCAGATTGCGCCGCTGGGGCCGGTCTATCAGGCGGGCACGCTGTCAGGCAACCCAGTATCCGTCGCCGCCGGCCTTATCACACTTGAAATACTGTCGCGCCCCGGTTTCTATGAGCACCTGCAGACACAATCGGCCAAACTGGTTGCCGGCTTGCAGGAAAAGGCCAAAGCCGCAGGCGTCGCATTCTGCGCCGACTCGGTCGGTGGCATGTTCGGCCTGTATTTCCGCGAAACCGTTCCCACCACCTTCGCGCAGGTGTCCGATGTCAACCATGACGCCTTCAAGGTCTTTTTCCACGGCATGCTGGACAATGGCGTTCATCTGGCGCCATCGGCTTTTGAAGCCGGTTTTGTCTCGGCCATGCATAGTGATGAAATTCTGGAAAAAACGCTGGAAGCAGCCGCTCGCGCATTTTCACTGCTGTAGCAATGAACGGCGCCAGATCACTTGCGCGCCCTGCGCTATCGATTTGGTGCCGGACTCCCTGCAGCCGCTGTTTCCGTGTCTGGCATCGGGAAAACGCCACGGCGGGCCTGGTGAGAATTTTTTTCCAGACATCCCGGTTTTCTCAATGTGAAATAAAAAAGACGCTACACTCAGGGTTATCCATAATATGTTAAAGGTGTTGAAGCTGTATGGCTGTAAACTTAAATATACCTGACGAATCAGCTATTTATCCGGTAGCAGGGGTTGAAATTGGCATTGCTCAAGCCGGGATCAAAAAGCCCGGCCGTGATGACCTCACATTATTCAAATTTACGCCAGGCACCTCTGTTGCCGGTGTTTTTACCCGCAACCGTTTCAGAGCCGCCCCGGTGCAAATCTGCGAATCGCGCCTGGCCAAGGGCAATGCCATGCGCGCCCTGGTCATCAATACCGGCAATGCAAATGCAGGCACCGGCGCCGACGGCCTGGAACGCGCCTTTGAGACCTGCCGTGTGCTGTCCAAGGAACTGGGCCTGTTGGAAGAAGAAATCTTGCCATTTTCTACAGGGGTTATTCTTGAACCCCTGCCAGTAGACAAGATTACGGCAGCATTGCCTCAATGCATCCGGTCCCTGGAAAAAAATGCCTGGCTCAAGGCAGCGCACAGCATCATGACCACCGATACGCTGCCCAAAATCTGTTCAAGGCAACTGACTCTGGACGGGCGTAAAGTGAGCATTACCGGCATCAGCAAAGGCGCCGGTATGATCCGCCCGAATATGGCCACCATGTTGGGCTTTGTCGCGACCGACGCGGAAATCGCCCCGGCACTGCTCAAGGAGCTGGTCAAAGATATTGCCAACCGTTCTTTTAACCGTATCACGGTAGACGGGGACACCTCGACCAATGACTCATTCATTGTGATCGCCACCGGTCAAAGCGGCATACAGGTGCAGGACGAGCAAAGTCCGCATTACCAGACCATTAAGGCAGAGTTGATTGAAGTAGCCCGCGAGCTGGCGCAAAAAATTGTGCGTGATGCCGAAGGCGCCACCAAATTCATCACCATCCAGGTGGAAGAGGCCGAAAGCAGCCAGACTGCGCTGAAAATTGCCTACGCGATTGCGCACTCCCCGCTGGTCAAAACCGCCTTCTACGCATCGGATCCGAACCTGGGTCGCATTCTGGCCGCCATTGGTTACGCCGGCGTCGATGACCTGAATATAAACGCCCTGCGCCTGTGGCTTGACGATGTGCTGGTAGCCACCGACGGCGGCCGCAATCCTGCCTACCTGGAGGAAGACGGCCAGCGCGTCATGCAGCAGGCCGAGATTCTGGTGCGTGTAGCGCTTGGCCGCGGCAATGTATCGGAAACGGTATATAGTTGCGACTTCTCGCATGAGTACGTCAGCATCAACGCAGACTACCGTTCCTGAGGCAAAACCCGGGCAGCGTAGCCAGGCCTGGCATGATCTTCATTGGCTGACGCATGCTCCGGATCTGCTGGCGCCAGCGGCAAATCTGCCACTGGCAAGCTGGCCTCCCACTGCGCTGCGCGAGATTGACTGCTGGCTGCAGCACCAAGGCACTGAAGGCAATACGCCCGAGGCCCTCACCGGCGACTTCGGCGCACATTACCGCCGGCTTGGGCTCTATGCCGAAGCCCTGCTGCGTACCGCCCTGCAGCACGCCGACAGCATTGAACTGCTGGCGCACCATACTCCCATCCACATCACCGTTTCCCCGGCTTCTTGTACCGCACGGCAGACCATTGGTGAACTTGACTATATCTGGCGTGATCGCAGCAACAACCAGGTGTGGCACTGGGAGCTGGCCGTCAAATATTATCTTTATGTGCCGCAGGCAAGCCGGATCCAGGACGCCGACCGGTTCGTCGGCCTGCAACAGCGCGATACGCTGGCCCGCAAAACCGCAAAATTACGCGATCAGCAGTTGCCGCTGTCGGCCACGCCGCAGGTCACCCGGCAACTGGGCCTGCCGGTCGACGCCGCTGCAGCGTATGTCAAGGGTTGGCTGTTCTACCCCTTGCAGGGTGAGCGCTGGAATGATTATGTCCTTGCCGAACCGGCCTCCAGGGCGATGCTCAATCCGCTGCACCCAAAGGGCTGGTGGCTGACGCAAGCCGATTTTGCAAAGCGCCTCGCTCGGCAAACCAGTGCGAGCACAGGTACTCTGCGCTGGCGCATTCTATCGCGTATGCAATGGCTGGCGCCGCAACCGGCCGATGTTGCTGACACGCTTGAGGCCACTGAGCTTCTGGCGCAACTGCAATCCTGGTTCTGTGCCGGCGCCACAGTCACCGGCCCAAGGCCGGGGCTGCTGATCGTTGCATTGGCCCCATCGCAGGTCGCTACACCGGTTGGCGGCACCGGCGCGTCGGCAATGGCCCCAGCAGGCGCAGTGTCTACCGCGCCCGGGACTGGGCAACTGCCGCCAGAGTCTCCCGGCCAGGCGTACACGGAAGTACATCGCGGCTTTGTGGTTGCCAATAACTGGGTCGACGCAGTATTGTGATCACGTTGCGGGCAGGCATCTGTCGGCAAAAATACCACATTTTGTTCCGGTTTATCCCCTTGCCGGCTGGCTTTGTTGGAACAAGCGATTGATTCTTTTGACTTTTTATTGGTTTTCGCAGTAGAATAACGGGCTTAGCATTGAAATATGCTAATTCCAAATTTATTTTTAGAGGTTAACCCATATGTACGCGGTCATAAAAACCGGAGGCAAGCAGTATCGTGTTGCCGAAGGTCAAAAACTCAAGGTAGAACAGATACCGGCAGACATCGGGCAAGAAATCTCGCTAGACCAAGTTCTGTCAGTAGGCGAAGGTGAAACACTCAAAGTGGGTGCACCCTTGGTCGAAGGCGCTGTGGTTAAAGCCAAAGTTCTTGCACATGGACGTCACGACAAGGTGAAAATTTTCAAAATGCGCCGTCGCAAGCATTATCAGCGGCACCAGGGCCATCGCCAGAATTACACCCAGATCGTCATCGAAGCAATCACTGCTTGATCCGTTCGTTAACAGCACAACAGGAGCTTAAACATGGCACAGAAAAAGGGCGGCGGCTCGACCCGCAACGGCCGCGACTCGGAATCCAAACGACTGGGCGTCAAAGCCTTTGGCGGTGAAGTTATTCCAGCCGGTTCAATCATTGTTCGTCAGCGTGGCACACGTTTTCATCCGGGAACCAATGTTGGTATCGGTAAAGACCACACTCTGTACGCACTGGTAGACGGCAGTGTTTCCTTTTCACATAAAGGCGCACTCAACAAGCATACCGTTTCCGTCACAAAGGTAGACTAAACCTTTCCCCGGACATCATGCAGTGCCGTTCACCTGTCGCCAGGTGAACGGCATTTTTTATTCCGCAACGCGCTCTGATATGATCAGACTTGCCTGCGTGAATGATAATAAAGCACTTACACGGCGACTCCACTTATTACAGGCCACAGGAATCCATCATGAAATTCGTTGACGAAGCGACGATCGAAGTCATTGCCGGCAAGGGCGGCAACGGGGCGGCGAGTTTTCGTCGCGAAAAATTCATCCCCAAGGGCGGCCCCGATGGCGGCGATGGCGGACGTGGCGGCAGTATTTATGCTATTGCCGACAGAAACATCAACACCCTGATTGATTTTCGCTATGCCCGCCTGCATCGCGGCAAGAACGGTGAAAACGGCCGCGGCTCGGACCAATACGGTGCCGCTGCCACCGATATCACACTGCGCGTGCCGGTCGGCACAGTCATCTATGATGCTGAAACTAACGAGCAGTTGTTTGACCTGAACCATCATCAGATGCAGGTCACGCTGGCTGCCGGTGGCCAGGGAGGCATGGGCAATCTGCACTTCAAGTCCAGCGTCAATCGTGCGCCGCGCCAGTTTACCTATGGCAAGGAAGGCGAACAGCGCAAGCTGCGTCTGGAACTCAAAGTACTGGCCGATGTCGGGCTGCTGGGCATGCCCAACGCCGGCAAATCCACGCTTATCACGCGCATATCCAATGCCAAGCCCAAGATTGCAGACTACCCTTTCACCACTCTGCATCCGAACCTGGGCGTAGTGCGCACATCGCCCTCACGCAGTTTTGTCGTCGCCGATATTCCCGGCCTGATCGAAGGCGCTTCCGAAGGGGCCGGGCTGGGCCATCTTTTCTTGCGCCACCTATCGCGCACTCGCGTGTTACTGCATCTGGTGGACGTTGCTGGCCTTGATCCAGACCAGGATCCCGTGGAGGTTGCCGCCCATAATGTGCGCGCCATTGCCGAAGAACTGCGCAAGTACGACGCCGAACTGCACGCCAAGCCCCGCTGGCTGGTGCTGAACAAGCTGGATATGGTCAACGATCCGCAAGACATCCAGCAACGGCTGTGCAAGGAACTGCAATGGGACGGGCCGGTCTTCGCCATTTCGGCCCTGTCGGGCGATGGCACCCAGGCATTGATCTGGGCGCTGCAGGATTATCTGGACGCAGAAAAAGGTCGCGAAATGGCCGAACAGGACAAAGCGGCAGAAGCCTACGTGCCGGAAGATCCGCGCTTTGACGAATCACGTCGCAATCTGAACGACGTCGAAGAATAACGGTTCTGCACCCTATCACTCTTTCGTTTCCTTCTCCCGGATTTTTTGCAACATGAGCGATTTCGTTTCTTCAGTGGCCACAGCAAGGCGTATCGTCGTCAAAGTGGGCTCATCCCTGCTCACCAACAATGGCCAGGGCCTGGACCCGCAAGCCATTGGAGAATGGTCATCGCAAATTGCCACACTGTGTCGCCAGAACAAGCAACTGATTCTGGTGTCCAGTGGCGCCATTGCTGAAGGCATGGCACGCCTGAAGTGGAAAACCCGACCCAAAGCCATGAGCGAGCTGCAGGCCGCTGCGGCGGTGGGCCAAATGGGCCTGATCCAGGCCTATGAATCGGCCTTTGCTGCGCACAATATGCGTGCAGCGCAAATTCTACTGACCCACGAAGATTTGACCGATCGCCTGCGCTATCTGAATGCGAGGTCGACCATCTTTAAATTACTCGAGCTTGGTGTCATCCCGATCGTCAATGAGAACGACACGGTGGTCACGGACGAAATCCGCCTGGGTGATAACGACACACTGGGCGCCGTCGTCAGCAATCTGATAGAAGCTGACGCATTGATTATTCTGACAGACCAGCGCGGCCTATACGACAGCGATCCGCGCAGCAACCCCAATGCCCGTTTCATTCACCTGGCTACTGCCGGTGATCCGGCGCTGCAGAAAATGGCCGGCGGCGCCGGCAGCCACATCGGCACCGGTGGCATGCTGACCAAGGTTCTGGCGGCACAACGCGCTGCCAGTAGCGGCGCCACCACCATTATCGCGTCCGGCCGCGAGCCGCGTGTCCTGGAGCGCCTGGGCCAGGGCGAAGCCATCGGCACCGAATTGCGCGCCTCTCCGTCTTTGCGTTCCGCACGCAAGCAATGGATGGCCGACCATTTGCGCCTGCCCGGCAAGCTGGTGCTGGACGAAGGTGCATGCAAAGCGCTGGTCGAACAGGGTAAAAGCCTGCTGGCTGTTGGCGTGACCGATGTCATCGGTGAATTCGAACGTGGCGATGTCGTGGCCTGCACCGACCGGCAGCATCGAGAAATCGCGCGCGGACTGACCAATTACTCCTCGGCCGAGACCCGCCGGATCATGCGACATCCAACCCGCGAAATCGAAAGCATCCTTGGCAATTGCCGCGATGAAGAACTGATCCACCGCAATAACATGGTGCTCGTTCACCCACCGCAAAGTGCTACTTCCAATGCTTCCCAAATTTAAGTACCCGCGGCAGCGTCGCCCGGGCAGCAGCAGATAGTAGGCAGCGCGCCAAGTGGCTGCTTGTCACTCTGCGAGCTGTCAGCGCCGGCGCTTGCAATTGACAATGGCCGCCGTTGCAGCAGGCAGTCAGTCCGATGTCGCATGAGCCTGCCCTCCAGCGTTGACGGCCTTGTACTGACGCAAGCCTATTGCGAAACACAACAGCACGGCAGCCGCAGCAAATGCCCCTGCCAACCAGAGATTGGCCGTCAACCCCAGCGAATCGACCATCTGACCGCCCAGCCAGGACCCCAGCGCTATGCCGACATTGAAAGCGCCCACATAAAGCGCAGTAGCCACTTCTATAGCGCCTGCTGCAGCTTTCATCATCCAGGTCATCAGCCCAACCGACACGCCGCCATAAGCCAGCCCCCAAATCACCAACGTCATGCCGCCGCCCAAGGGGGAACGTCCGACAAGCAGGAACAGGGCCGGCGTAAGTAACAGCCCCAGCGCAATCGTCAGCAGCGTCTGCTCCGTATAGCGTGCAGCAAGGATGCCCATCAGAAAGTTGCCGGCAATACCCGCGATACCGTAAGCAAATAGCAATCCCCCAATCCATTGCACATCAAAACCCGAAACAGACAGCAACATGGGGCGCACGAACGTAAAGGCCATGAAGTGACTGGCCACCAATAGCAGCGTCAAAACCAGGCCAACTTGTAATTGACGATTACCAAGCTGCACGCCGAACTGCCGTACCGATGCCGAACCGGCCACAGGTAATGCCGGAACTACCACAATATGCAGCGCCAGCACGAGCCCGCTGAGCACTGCCATGCCACCGAAGGCCCAGCGCCAGCCCCACATCTGGCCGATCAGTGCGCCTAACGGCACACCCAGCACAGATGCCGCCGCCACCCCGCCGAAGATGATGGATGTCGCCAATCCGACAGCATGTTCGGCGACAAGCCGGCGAGCCAGGCCTGCGGCAATGGCCCAGATGCCACCTATACAGAATCCGACCAGAATGCGGGTTGCCAGCATCCAGGGCATGCTGGGGGCAAGTGCCCCGGCAATATTGGCAATCACCAGCAACCCCAACAATCCACACAGTATCCGGCGCCGGTCTGTGCCGCCTGCCGCCATGACCACCAGCGGCGCAAACATGGCTGCCAGCAATGCGGGCAGCGAGATCATTAAGCCGGCAGTTCCGGCAGACGTATCCAGCGTCTGGGCAATTGGCGTAAGCAAGCCGACTGGCAGCATCTCGGTGGTCACGACGCAAAAGGTCGCAAGGCCTACAGCGATCACTGCCAGCCAGGGATGCCGGGCATCCGCCTGTTCAGAAACGGTTGGCGACGAATTCATGTTATTGATCCTTGAATGTGTATAAAAAATCCTGCGGCCATTACGCGGCTTCGGATACGGACAGAGACAGAGACAGACCAGATGCGCGTAGCCGCAGACACCCCAGAAGCGCCAGCAGCAATACCAAGGCTCCCGCGCCCTGCGCAATAGCAAAACCAGCCTGCGCAGCTGCATCGCCCACGATCTGCCCCGAGGCAGCTGCACCCAGCGCCACGCCCACATTCAGACCGGCCAGCAGCAATAAGCGATGCAAGGGAGTCCGCAATTTCATTGCGCCAAAGAGCAGGCCTGCCTCGGCAAAGCCCCTGCTGCCAGACGCAGCAAAAAGTTCTCTATACGGATTAACCATTTCATTGTCCAGAGCGCGACCCGCTTGCCATTGCGTCACCACGCAGCGATAATACGTACAACACGTATGAATAGAATTATATATTCATACGCTATGAATGTAAATAATCATACGTAACGTATGAAAAGGAAGTGCACAATGGTTCGTCGAACCCGCGCCGAAACGGAAGAAACGCGCGCTACGCTGCTGGCGACGGCAAGAAAGGTATTCACTGAGCGTGGCTATGCCGACACGTCAATGGATGAGCTCACGGCACAGGCGAACCTGACTCGCGGCGCGCTCTATCATCATTTTGGCGACAAAAAAGGGTTACTCGCGGCTGTAGTGGAACAGATCGATGCTGAGACCGATGCCCGCCTGCGAGTGATTTCAGACTCGGCCCAGGATCCTTGGGAAGGTTTTAACAATCGCTGCCGCGCCTATCTGGAGATGGCGCTGGAGCCTGAAATGCAGCGCATTGTGCTGCGCGATGCCAAAGCGGTGTTGGGCGGCCCTTCGCCTGACTCGCGCCGCCACTGCCTGGACACGATGCAGCAATTGATCGAAAATCTTATGCAACAGGGCGTTGTAGTTAAAACTGACCCGCAAGTGTTAACCGCACTCATTTACGGCGGGCTGGCCGAAGCTGCTGTCTGGATCGCGCAAGCCGAGGACGGCAAGGCACGATTAAAGCAGGCCAAGTCCACCTTGCAATTGCTGCTTCAAGGCCTGTTGATCAGGGCATAGGCCAGGCAAAAACGGATATCGTCGCGCCAGGAAGATTCATATTCCGATACGGATATTATTGCCCTATTACTGAGCAAATATGACTGACGTTATATCATGAACGTGATATTGGATATTTGATACCAAGAATTAATACCAAGAACATGATTGACCTTTGACAATAGGCCAAATAAATGTGGATTTGACGCTATCACCAGCGTCAAACATAAAGAAAAGAAAATTTTCGATGAAAAAAAACGTCAAAAAATGATAATTGTTAAAGCAAAGTATGGAAACCCGGCTATTATTGAAAATTGTTATTTACCACTTGTAACATTTTTGGTCTCTCTGATATGGCTACTCGAAAACATTATGAATCCCCGCCTGACCTGCGCGCAGCGGCAAAACTGAGCACCTTCGCCGAGCGGCTGCACTTTCTTCGCAAAATTCATCACGACATGAATCAAAACGAACTGGCACTTGAGCTCGGTGTGTCCCAAAGCACGATCGCCAATTATGAAATGGGTAATCGTAAAGTCAGCCCATCCGCACAAATTGTCAGCCGGCTGGCTGTATTCTTTGGCGTCAATTCCGATTGGCTGATCAACGGCACACTGCCCATTCTTCCGGAAAAAAGTTTTGTTCCCCCTGAAGTGGCCGCGCGCGACGCCTTGTTCAAATCACTAACGCAAAAGGAAACGGCTGCGCTTATTGCTCTTACCGGCAAACAGCGCAAAGAGCTGACCGCGTATATCAAGTCATACCTGAAAAATGCCTGATCAGCCCAGTTGATGCCCTACCCAGTACCAACAAAAAAAGAGCCGTGTGCGTTATACATTGCACACGGCTCTTTCCGTTTTTGCCAAGGCCTATTGATTAGGCCCCGCTCTGCTCCAATACGCTTATCGGCACGTATCAATCATTATCGATCGGTACATGATGGGCAGAGCCACGCAGCACCTTCGTTAAACGATTGCTGCAGCGTCGGGCACCTTGCTGGCGTCATGAAAGTCAACTGACGGATTGACCACGGGCTTGATAAAACCAGTACGAATCAGAAAGTCGCCAAATCCTTCCTTATCCTGCCGCCCGGCAGCCCAATGACCGATCTGTTCATCCAGGATTTCCAGAATCTGCTCGTCGGTAATATTCTCCTTGTACAGCCTTGGAATACGGGTACCGACACGATTGCCGCCCAGGTGCAGGTTATAGCGCCCTACCGCTTTGCCAACCAGCCCGACCTCGGCAAGCATGGCTCTGCCGCAACCATTCGGACAGCCCGTCACGCGTGTGACAATAAAGTCATCCTGCAAGCCGTGACGAGCCATGATGGCATCCATCTTGTCAATAAAAGACGGCAGGAAGCGTTCAGCTTCAGCCATGGCCAGCGGACAGGTGGGCAAGGCCACACAAGCCATTGAATTTTCCCGCTGGACAGTCACGTTGTCGTTGATCAAACCATGATCGCGCGCCAGTTTTTCTATTGCTTTCTTGTCTGCCGCACGCACGTTGGCCACGATCAGATTCTGGTTTGCCGTCAGACGAAAATCACCTTTGTGAATTCGTGCGATCTCACGCAAGCCGGTTTTCAGCAGCCGGCCGGGATAGTCCAACACGCGTCCGTTTTCAATGAACAGCGTCAGATGCCATTTTTTATCAATGCCGTGAACCCAGCCGATCCGATCGCCTCTATCGGTAAATTCGTAGGGACGGATCGGTTCAAAGGCAAACCCCATGCGTTGTTCCACTTCCGCCTTGAACGCCTCCAGGCCCACCCGCAAAATCGTGTAGCGGGTTTTGGCCGCTTTCCTGTCGCTGCGATTACCCAGATCACGTTGCGCCGTTACCACTGCTGCTGCGGTGTCCAGCGTTTTGTCCAGAGGAATGAAACCGAACTCATACGCCGTGGTGGGAAACGTCGCGGTATTGCCGTGCTCCATGGACAGACCACCACCAATCAGCACATTGAACCCAATCAGCTTGCCTGCCTGTTCTATAGCAACAAAATTCAGATCGTTGGCATGCAGATCCACATCGTTCTGCGGCGGTATGATGACGGTGGTTTTGAATTTGCGAGGCAGATAGCTTTTGCCCAGAATCGGCTCCAGTGTATCGGTATCGGTGCTTTGCACCTTTTCACCGTCCAGCCAGATTTCCGCGTAAGCCTGCGTCTTGGGCAGCAGATGCTCGGAAATTTTCTTGGCCCATTCCCAGGCTTGCACGTGCAGCTCGGACTCTACCGGATTGGACGTGCACAGCACATTGCGATTGACGTCGCCCGCCGTGGCGATCGAATCCAGACCCAACTGATGCAGCCATTGGTGTACCGAACGAATGTTCTGCTTTAACACGCCGTGATACTGAAAGGTCTGACGATTGGTAATGCGGATGCTGCCATACATAGTATGGCTGGCGGCAAACTCGTCAATTCCCAGCCACTGGGCCGGTGTAATGACACCGCCGGGCATCCGGCAGCGCAACATCACATTTTTCAATGGTTCCAGTTTCTGTTCTACGCGTTCGGCGCGAATATCACGATCGTCCTGCTCATACATACCGTGAAAACGGATCAGGTTGAAATTGTCACCACGAAAGCCACCGCTTAACGGATCCTGGAGATCCTCGACGATGGTGCCGCGCAGGTACTTGCTGTTGCTTTTCAGACGTTCGTTATCCGACAGCTTGCCTGCCGGTGCCTTGATGTCACTCATGATCATTCCTCAATATACGTCGCGCTGATAGCGGTGCGACTCGCGCAGCTCATCCAGATAGGCATCGGCATCATCAACACTGAGCCCGCCCTCGCTGGCGATCACCTCAAGCAAGGCCGCCTCAACGTCTTTGGCCATACGGCTGGCGTCACCGCACACATAAAGATGCGCGCCCTTCTGCAGCCACTGCCACAGCTGCGTGCCTTCCTGCAGCAACTTGTGCTGGACGTAAATTTTTTCCTGCTGATCCCGCGACCATGCAAAGCTGTAGCGTGACAAACGTTCCGACTTGGCCAACTGCTGCCATTCGAGCTGGTATAGAAAATCATCCTTGAAAGACTGGTTGCCAAATATGAGCCAGTTAGCCCCTTCCTGATCTTCGGCATCGCGTTTCTGCATAAATGCGCGAAACGGTGCAATGCCGGTGCCAGCCCCGATCATGATAATGGGCGTTTGTGTATCCTGAGGCAGGCGAAAGTGCGCCGACGGTTCAATAAAAATATCCACTTCATCGCCCGCTTCCAGACGACGATTCAGGTAACCGGAAGCCCCGCCTTGATACTGTATTGTATCCTGTTCATACTCCACAAGGGCTACGGTAATGTGGACCTCATCACCCACCTCTTCTTGCGCCGAGGCAATGGAATAAAGGCGCGGGGTAAGTGGCCGCAGCAAATCGCACAACTGCTGGGCTGTCAGCACCTGAGGCACTCTTCTGAGCACCACATCTATAGGCGTATCGGCAATATAGTCCTGCAACGCCTTGGTGTTGGCAACCAGCTCCAGAAGATCCGGATCCTGGGTAATCTGTGCATATCCCTTCACAAAGGCCGGCGTGTTCTGGGTAATTTCCAGATGATGAATCAATGCGTAGCGAACGCCCAGTGTCTTGCCGTCGGCCAGCGTCACATTTGCGGCGCCATCGACCCCGGTCGAAGACAAAATGGAATCTGCCAGCGCCGGGTCGTTGCGAAACCAGACACCCAGGGCATCGCCAGGCTGATAACGGATACCCGAGTCACCCAGATCAAATTCCAGATGCCGTACATCCTTGAGCGAATCGCGACTGGTGATTTTCTGGTTGGTCAGAATGGTAGCGGTAAACGGCTTTTCGCGCGTGTAAATTTGCGCATGCACCTGCGGTTCATTGACCAGGGCACTGACACTGGCGGGCGCCGACGTAGCTGCCGTATTGCGGCTTTCGTGTTCAACCAGCCACGCCACTGTTTTTTCAACCCACTGGTCAGCCGTTGCCTGGTAATCCAGGTCGCAGTCCACACGCTCAAACAGCCGCTGCGCGCCCAGTTGCTCCAGACGCGAATCAAAATCCTTGCCCGCCTGACAGAAATCAGGATAGGAACTGTCGCCCAGCCCCAGCACTGCAAACTGCAGGGATTTGACCTCGGGTGGCTTCTTGCCGAACAAAGACTTGTGCAATGTCAGCGCTTCTTCTGGTGGCTCACCGTCACCCTGGGTCGAGGCGACAATCAGGACAAGCCGCTCTGAAGCGAGCTGCCGGCTCTTGTAATCGCCCGCATTTTTCAGTACCGATGCGACCCCGGCGGCCTTCAGTTTATCTTGCAACGACTGGGCAACCCGGCGTGCATTGCCGGTTTGGGATGCCGATAATATCAGCACTGGACTGGCCTGTTCCGGCGCGCCGGGCGCAGCTGCTGCACCGGCGCCAACGGCGGCAGGTGCATCCATCTGCTGGCTGCGCGCCCATAAATAGCCAGACAGCCACGCTGTCTGCAACGGATTCAACCCCGAAAGGTTCTTCTGCAATTCGGATAGCGTATCCGAATTGATCGGCAACCCCGATAGTGGTGGATAACTCATTTGTCTGATTTCCCTGCGCACGGACAATACTCACCCAGTAGAAAAGTGGTCGTCAGACCCGCGCCTGGGCGGCTTGTCACTCATTGTTTACTAATTATGTGGACGATTTACTATTTATACGGATTTCATCCTAGCAACGATTGCGCACTGCACGAACGACAGATATGTCATTTCAACATTACTTCTATCTATATAAGCCTGTCGGGTATGTGATACCTTCTTATTACCAAAAGATCTAAGCTACAAGCAGATATATATTTTTCGATTATTTGTAAAAACACTACGATTACAGATGCAATAACCATATAACCGCCTTTTTCACATTTGACTCGAAACACTATGCAGACCTTTCCCTTATTTGCCAATCTCGCAGGACGTCCCGTACTGGTGATTGGCGGTGGCACAGTGGCCGAGCGCAAGACCCACGCCCTGCTTGATGCCGGCGCCCAAGTACATCTGGCAGCCCCTGAACTGACGCCACAACTGAAATTATGGACAGAACAGGGCAAAGTTTTGCTGCGCGGGCAGCAATTTGAAGCCCAATGGCTGGACGAAGTATTCCTGGTTGTTGCAGCCACCGACGATGCCGTCGTCAACCAGACCGTATCGGATGCTGCCGAAGCACGTAAAAAGCTGGTCAACGTCGTGGACAATCCACAACTGTGTTCGTATATCGTTCCGTCGGTAATCGACCGTTCGCCCGTACAAATTGCCATTAGCAGCAATGGCACGGCTCCGGTGCTTATCCGGCAATTGCGCCAGCAACTGGAAACCCTGATTCCCCAGCAGTTCGGCAATATGGCCGAGATTGCCGGACGCTGGCGTGGCAAGGTCAAGCAGCAGCTTGGTTCCCTTACGGAACGGCGACGCTTCTGGGAAATGCTGTTCAGCAGTCGCTTTGCCGATGCCGCGCAGTCGGGCGACACGGCAGGCGCCGAGGCATTGCTGCAGGCGCAACTGGCTAGCGGCGTGCCGCAACAGGGCGAAGTCACACTGGTGGGTGCCGGCCCAGGAGACCCGGGGCTGCTCACCCTGAACGCCCTGCAGGCCATCCAGCGCGCCGATATTGTCTTTCATGATGCATTGATTTCAGATGAAATAATGACGCTGATCCGCCGCGATGCCGAGCGGGTGTCGGTAGGCAAACGTGGCGGCCATCATTCGGTGCCACAGGACCAGATCAATGAACTGTTGATCAGCCACGCCAGAAAAGGCCTGCGCGTGGTGCGGCTCAAGGGCGGTGATCCTTTTATTTTCGGACGCGGCGGCGAGGAAATGCAGGCAGTCACAGACCAGGGCATTGCCTGTCGGGTGATCCCGGGTATCACTGCCGCGCTGGGTGCCTCTGCCTATGCCGGCATTCCGCTGACCCATCGCGACCACTCGCAATCGGTTCTGTTTGTTACCGGCCACACCTGTCGTGACGATAATGCGATTGACTGGGATACCCTGGCCCGGCCGCGCCAGACCATTGTGGTCTACATGGGCACTGTGAACGCGGCAAGAATTACCCGCGAACTGACACAGCGTGGCCGTGGAGCCAACACGCCGGTTGCCGTGGTCAGCCATGCCACTCGCCGCTCACAAAAAGTATACGCGGGCACATTGGCAGATCTGGACGCCCTGGCCGCACAAGCTGCAGCGCCGGCCCTGTTTATCATTGGCGAAGTCGCTGCAGTACAGCACAAATCCCGGCTTTCTGGCCAAGACAGCGTAGCTAGCGCCATCAGCACAGTCATTGCAGACGCCACCTGAACATGCTGCACAGCAGCAATGCACGCTGCACTGTACGCCGGCGTGCCGGCGCCGCTTGTCCGGCAGCGCATTTCAATTGCCTGCGTAATTGCTGGATCCATCGGATTTGCTTGTCTGGATCCGCATAAGCTCCTATACTTCCCAGTTCAAGCAGGGGTACTGCGCCTTCGGCGTGGTTGAGAGAGTCCCTTTGTACCAGTACGGATAATGCCGATGCTGGGAGATCATTCGTCTACACGAAGGCTGTCCCGTATTCGGCTCCAATTTCAATTGTTTTGGAGCAAACATGAGTGCAAACCCAAAATTCCTGGCCGCGACGGCTCAGGTTGATTCCGCCGCCATACAGGCGCTTCCCCAGTCACGCAAGATTTATGAACAGGGTTCTCGCCCGGACATCCGCGTGCCATTTCGTGAAATCAGTCAGGATGACACCCCTACCCTTTTTGGCGGGGAATCCAATCCACCACTGACCGTGTATGATGCCAGCGGCCCATATACGGATCCCAAGGTACATATTGATATCCGCAAGGGCCTGCCCGAAGTTCGTCGCGCCTGGATCGATGAACGGCAGGATACCGAAGTGCTATCCGGCCCCAGCAGTGTGTATGGGCAGGAACGCCTGACCGATCCGGCCCTCACTGCCATGCGATTCGAACTGCAGCGCCCGCCCCGGCGTGCATTGGCAGGTCGCAATGTGAGCCAAATGCACTACGCGCGCAAAGGCATTATCACGCCAGAGATGGAGTTTGTGGCCATCCGCGAAAACATGCGCATTGAGCAGTACATCGAAAGCGTGCGTCAAAGCGGCCCTGAAGGCGCAAAGCTGGCTGCACGCATTCTGCGCCAGCATCCGGGACAGTCTTTTGGTGCTTCCATTCCCAAAAAAATCACCCCTGAATTTGTGCGGGACGAGATCGCTCGCGGGCGCGCCATCATTCCGGCCAACATCAATCATCCGGAAATTGAGCCTATGGCCATTGGCCGCAATTTCCTGGTCAAGATCAATGCCAATATCGGCAACTCGGCGCTTGGCTCAAGCATCAATGAGGAAGTGGAGAAAATGACCTGGGCCATCCGCTGGGGTGGCGATACAGTGATGGATTTATCCACCGGCAAGCATATCCATGAAACCCGCGAATGGATCATCCGCAATTCGCCGGTTCCCATCGGTACCGTGCCGATTTATCAGGCGCTGGAAAAAGTGGATGGCAAAGCCGAGGAACTGACCTGGGAAATTTTCCGGGATACGCTGATCGAGCAGGCAGAGCAAGGTGTGGACTATTTCACCATTCATGCAGGCGTGCGCCTGCCGTTCATTCCCATGACCGCCGATCGCATGACCGGTATAGTGTCACGGGGTGGTTCCATTATGGCCAAATGGTGTCTTGCCCACCACGAGGAAAGCTTCCTGTATACCCACTTTGAAGATATATGCGACATCATGAAAGCCTACGATGTCAGCTTCTCACTGGGCGATGGACTGCGACCGGGCTCTGGCTATGACGCCAATGACGAGGCTCAGTTTGCCGAACTCAAAACGCTGGGCGAACTGACCAAAGTGGCGTGGAAGCACGATGTGCAGGTCATGATCGAAGGCCCTGGCCATGTACCCATGCATTTGATCAAGGAAAACATGGATCTGCAACTGAAGCATTGCGATGAGGCTCCCTTCTATACCCTGGGCCCGTTGACGACCGACATTGCCCCCGGCTACGACCATATTACCTCCGGTATTGGTGCGGCGCTGATCGGATGGTACGGAACTGCCATGTTGTGCTACGTTACCCCGAAAGAACACCTAGGGCTGCCCAACAAGAAAGATGTGAAAGATGGCATTATCACCTATAAAATTGCCGCGCACGCTGCTGATCTGGCCAAAGGTCACCCGGGTTCAGCCATCCGTGACAATGCACTGTCCAAAGCCCGCTTTGAATTTCGCTGGGACGATCAGTTCAATCTGGGCCTGGATCCGGATACCGCCAAAGAGTTCCACGACGAAACACTGCCCAAGGACTCAATGAAAGTGGCTCACTTCTGTTCCATGTGCGGGCCGCATTTTTGCAGCATGAAGATTACCCAGGATGTGCGTGAATACGCCCAGAAGCAGGGTCTGACGGCAGACAAGGCATTACAGCAGGGAATGCAGGAAAAATCGATCGAGTTCATGAAAAAAGGAGCCGAGCTCTATCACAAAACCTGATGGCCGGCAGCGGCAAAAGAGTGCTACCCAATCCGGCAGTACGAGGTTGGGTTGGTAGCATATGCCGGCAGTGAACTTATCCCTGTTGTGATGCTGTCGGTAAAACTACCTTTGTCCACAATTGACAGCCATGGATATATTTTGTAAATTAAAACCTGAAACCGGTGGGGGCTGGCCCACCGGTCCCTGATCAATAAGCTGGCGCGCTATACACTAGCAACACCAGCGATATACCGATCAGGATAAGTTGTAATACGATATGCTTCATCGTATCCTCCTTATCAGGCAGGGCCCGGCTTCGGTCGGGCCCTTTTACCGTCTGTACTAACCATCAGTACAGCGCAGATATTTTGCATTTATCGCGGGTGTGTTCAGCCCGGGTTGGATTCAAATAATCACTTGGGGATTCCCGTGATGTCTGTGCCCGCAACATCAAAGCTGATAAATAAAATACGTACCGAATGTCTGCGTCAGCAATGACAGCACAGTGCACAGCAGCACGGGTTATTCGCTGCAATATCCTCAGGTGAGCAAGTAGCCGCGTCCTGCGCGCGCCATGCTTATTGGTGCTCCCATCGCACTGCATACGAGCAGACACGATTTTGAAATAGGAGACATCCGAAGTGCCTGATTCACAGACATGCCGCTTGAACGGTCATCGCGTCAAATATGCCTTGCGCTGCACATTCAGCTTGTGCCCGGGCCTGTACCCGATGTGCCACCGCCCTACCGATAATTAGCAACGCAGGACTGCCCAATCCGGCGGCGCTAATGTCAGCCGACATGGTTTGTAGTGTCGTAAATAGACTGCGTTCATTGCGACAGGTCACGCGCTCGACGACAGCGACCGGCAGATCGCCGGCAAAGCCGGCCTGCAACATATCCTGCTGCAATTGTTCGTTTCGACTCATGCCCATATAACAAACCAGCGTAAGCCCACTTTGCGCCAGGGCCCGCCAGTCGGGGGCAGCGCCATCGGCGGTATGGGCAGTCACGAAAACCACGCCGCGCGCTATCGCGCGATGGGTCAACGGCAGGCCCAGCGCACTGGCCGCAGCCAGACCGGCAGTCATGCCACCGATCGCTTCGGCGGCAATCCCCTGTTCGGCAAGCCACGCCAGTTCTTCGCCGCCACGACCGAAAATAAAAGGGTCGCCCCCCTTGACCCTGGCCACCTGCAGCCCTGTGCGTGCGTAGCGCGCCATCAGGCGCAAAATAAAACTTTGCGCAGTGGAAGGACAGCCCCCACGCTTGCCTACAGGTACGATGCGGGCGTGGGTGGGCGCCAGCGCCAGAATATCCTCACTGATCAAATCGTCCACCAACCAGACATCGGCGCCTTGCAATATCCTATAGGCCTTTAACGTGAGCAGTTCTGCATCGCCCGGACCGGCGCCGACCAGCCAGACCTTACCCGTGGCAACATCGCTTGCCGAAATCCGCTGTATGATATTTGTCATAGTGCCTCCGTACCGGCATACCGGTTGATCATTTGATTGATTTGTATGACACAGGATCCACACCCTGTACCACAATTGAGATGCTGCTTGAGCGCTGGCAGATCCATGCCGCTGCGAATGCCGTCAACGATCTGTGTATCGGTCACGCCATTACAGGCACACACCATACGTGCCCGTGGTTTCATTTGTGATTTGCCCAATAGCACCGTCAGCAGCGGCTCGGGCCGTACACCGGTATCTGCCCAATTGTTCAGGGCATCCTCGGCATTCAGGTCTGTGCCTGCCAGGCAATAGACGGCCACCCGACCATCGATGCAGCGCACCCGCCGATAGATGCCTCGCGCTGGATCGTCGAATGCCACGTCCGTATCGGCAATACCCAGATCCACCAACAGCTGTTCCAGTCGCGCCCGTTCCGGTACGGCTCTGGCGGCCAAGCGCAGGCGCAACCCACCGTCGCCGGTAGCCACGGGCACGGCAATGGCGTAATCAAACTCATTGAGCCAGCCAGACAGCGTGCGCTGCAGTGCGACCGCATCACCACGCACCCATGCCACCGCCTGCCATAGTGGTTTGTAGAGCGCCACGCCAACGACGCAGTGCTTAAGCTCAGGTTGCCCTGAATCCGGATCAGTTGCACCATGGGTAAGCCCGTTGATACCGACTCCGGCCATAAAACGACTGCCCCAGTGCATCGGCACATAGGCACAACCGGGTTTAAGCGTGTCGTCGGCCTGTGCCGGCAGCACCAGCTGGGCACGCCGGGATTTGACCGTTACCAGGGCCTGGCTGCCAATGCGATAACGCGCCATATCGGACGGGTGCAGGTGAATCACGGGTTCTTCTACGTGACCGATCAGTGTCTGCGATAAACCGGTCCGGGTCATGGTATGCCAGTGATCACGCAAGCGCCCGGTCGTCAGGCGCAGCGGATACTGCGCCGAGATATTTTCAACGGGCGCAACGTAGCCTACATCCGCAAAGCGGGCCCGCCCGTTTGCCGTTGCAAAGACGTGATCGGTATACAGGCGGGTGGTGCCGGTCTGCACGAACGGCCACTGCACCGGGCCAAGCTGCTCCAGCAGGGCAAAGCTGACAGCACTGTAGTCCAGATCGCGACCGGCGGTCAGCGCCGCGTGCTCGGCGAAAATTTGCGCTTCGTCGGCGTAATTGAACAGGGCCTGCTTGGCCGGTGCAATCTGGCGGGCCACGCGCTGCGCCACCTGCTGCACAATTTTCCAATCTGCCAGCGCATCTCCCGGCGCCGAAATGGCTGCCCGTACGCGACTGATCCGACGTTCAGAATTGGTGACCGTGCCTTCCTTTTCCGGCCAGGTCGCAGCCGGCAAAATCAGGTCGGCGTAGGCCAGCGTTTCCGAATCGGCATACGCTTCCTGCACAATCACGAAGTCTGCATTCTGCATTGCCTTGCGAACCCTGGCCTGATCGGGCAATGACTGTGCCGGGTTCGTGGCCGCAATCCAGAGCACCCGAATACGTTTTTCCAGCAACGCATCAAACATGGCAATGGCCGGATATCCCGGCGCCTCCGGTAAACTATCGGTCCCCCACAAGGCGGCAACCTCCTGGCGATGCGTCGCATTGGCCGGGTCGCGATGTCCTGGCAAAAGGGTCGCCATGGCGCCGGCTTCGCGCCCTCCCATGGCATTGGGCTGGCCGGTCAGCGAAAATGGGCCCGTGCCTGGCCTGCCGATATGACCGGTAGCCAGATGCAAATGGATCAACGACATGTTCTTGGCCGTACCGCTGCTGGACTGGTTCAGGCCCATGGTGTACAGCGAGAGCGTCGCGGCGCTTTGGGCAAACCATCGGGCAGCAGTCACAATATCGGCGGCAGCAACACCACACACATCCTCGGCTGCTGCGGGCGTAAACTCCCGAATGCGATCCTTCAGCGCGGGGAAACCTTCCGTGTAGCGCCCAATATAGTCGCTGTCGATCAGGTTTTCCCAGACCATGACATTGAGCATTGCGTGAAACAACGCCACATCTGCTCCCGGCGTCACGGCCAGGTGCAGATCGGCCGCCTGCGCCGTGTCAGTATTGCGCGGGTCGATCACAATAATCTTCATTTGCGGGCGCGCCTGCCGTGCCTGCATCAGTCGCCGAAACAGCACCGGATGCGCATAGGCCATATTCGAACCGGCAATCAGTACCGTGTCGGCCAGTTCTATGTCCTCATAGCTTGCTGGTGGCGCATCAGCACCAAGCGTCATTTTGTATCCCGTCACGGCGCTGGACATGCATAACCGCGAGTTGGTGTCGATGTTATTGGTTCCCACCAGGACACGGGCCATTTTATTGAAGATGGCGTAATCTTCGGTTAACAACTGGCCCGATAAATAAAAGCCCATGGCCTGCGGCCCGGCTTCACGCACGGTCCTGCTGATCACATTTGCCGCAACATCAAAGGCCTCGGACATATCGATCTGGCGATAGTTGCCCGTCTGTCTGTCGCGCAGGCACGCGTGCAATACCCTTGTCGTATCCCGGCGTATCGTGCCTGGCAACGCCATGCCCTTGCTGCACAACAGTCCTGCGTTGGATGGATGATCCATATCACCATCTACAGACAACACCTGTTCACCCTTGCTGTGAATACGCACGCCGCAGCCGGTGCCACAATAGCAGCAGATCGAACGGGTAACGCGTATCTCATCTGTCATATTCTGTACCAGCTGGACGAGCACCGGGGTATCCATGGCTACTGTCCTTCACCCAGATCCAGGCAAACCCTGTCCTGATCGATCTTCACTGCAATCGTCCTGACGCATCCCTCGTCCGGCGCCTGTACTTGTCCGGTGGGCAGATCAATGACCATGCCATGCAGCGGGCAGGTAACCGAGGCACCATGCACCAGTCCCGCAGACAGGGGGCCGCCTTTGTGGGGGCATTTGTCGACGATGGCATAGACAGCACCTTCGCCGCTACGAAACACGGCGATATCATCCAGGCCGTGCCGGCGAATGACACGTGCACCGCGTGCCGGGATCTCGTTGGTGGCGCACACAGGCGTCCATTTTTCACAGACTTTCATCGTGTCCTCACATATTCAGAGTTTCAAGTTCGGGCGCCGCGATCCGCTTCTGTACACGGTCCTGCCAGGGGTCCTGCTCGAAGGACAAGGCAAAACGCAGCCGGTCATACAGCGCCGCGCGATTGTCGGCATTGCCGATAACCTGTTCTTTTGCATACTCCAGACCAACCCGCGCCAGGTAATGGACGGTACGTTCCAGGTAATAGGCCTCTTCGCGATACAGCTGCAAAAAGGCGCCGCAATATTGCAACACTTCCTCCTGGGTTTCGACCTTGACAAAAAATTGCGCGACTTCCGTTTTGATGCCACCGTTGCCGCCGACATAGATTTCCCAGCCGGAATCGACGGCAATAATGCCGACATCCTTGATTCCGGACTCGGAACAGTTGCGTGGGCAGCCGGACACCGCAAGTTTTACTTTGTGCGGGCTCCACATCCCAACCAGATCTTTTTCAAGTGCAATACCCATGCCGGTGGAATCCTGCGTACCAAAGCGGCAGAATTCGCTGCCTACGCAGGTCTTCACGGTACGCAGGCTCTTGCCATACGCATGGCCTGAGGGCATGTCCAGGTCCTTCCAGACACCCGTCAAATCTTCCTTGCGCACGCCAAGCAAGTCAATCCGCTGTCCGCCGGTCACCTTGACCATGGGAATGGCGTATTTATCTGCCACATCTGCAATTCTTCTGAGCTCTGCAGGATTGGTTACCCCGCCCCAGATGCGGGGTACAACGGAATAGGTGCCATCCTTCTGAATGTTGGCATGCATGCGTTCGTTCACCAGACGCGAGGCGCCATCATCGACGGCCTCGCCCGGCCAGGTGGACAGCAGATAATAATTGAGCGCAGGCCGGCAGGTTGCGCAGCCATCAGGCGTTCGCCATTCCATGAAATGCATGGCATCTGCAATGGTGGTCAAATGTTGCTGGCGAATCACCTTGCGCGCCTGTCCGTGTGTCACATCGGTGCAGCCACAAATGGGCCGTGCCGATTTTGGTTTTACATCGGCGGCGCCGCCGACACAATTGATCAGGATCTGCTCTACCAGCCCGGTGCATGAGCCGCAGGAACTGGCAGCCTTCGTATGTTTTTTGATGTCATCAACAGTAAACAGACCCTGTTCGCGAATCGCCTTGACGATGGTGCCCTTGCATACGCCATTGCACCCGCACACCTCGGCGGTATCGGGCATGCCCGCCACCTTGCTCTCGCCGGCGTGCCCAGTATCGCCTACCGCTCCTTCGCCAAACATCAACTGATCGCGAATTTCATGAATCGATCTGCCTTCACGAATCAACCGGAAATACCACGCGCCATCTGCCGTGTCGCCATAAAGGCAGGCGCCCACCAGCTTGTTATCTTGCACAACCAGTTTTTTGTATATTCCGCCTTCCGGATCGGCCAGCGTAATGCAATCGGTCTTGGCATCACCCATAAAATCACCGGCTGAAAACACGTCGATACCAGTCACTTTCAATTTGGTGGAGGTCACACTGCCCTCATAACGCGCGATACCATACATGGCCAGATGATTGGCCGCCACCTTGGCCTGTTCAAAGAGCGGCGCGACCAAACCGTAGGCAGTGCCGCGATGACTTACGCACTCGCCCACCGCATAAATACTCGGATCATAAGTCTGCATGGTGTCGCTGACCACAACGCCGCGATCTACATGTAATCCGGCGCTCGCAGCCAGCGCAACGTTGGGACGAATGCCAACGGCCATGACCACCAGATTGGCGGGCATCTCGTGACCGTTGGCAAAACGGATCGCTCCGACCCGTCCATTGCCATCATCCACGATTTCGCTGGTCTGATGCGCCATCAAAAACTGCAGGCCTCGCGCTTCCAGGCTGGTGCGCAGCATGTTGGCAGCCTGCTCATCAAGCTGGCGATCCAGCAGCGTATCGCCCAGGTGCACCACCGTGACCGTCATGCCACGCACGGCCAGGCCATTGGCGGCCTCCAGTCCCAGCAGGCCGCCGCCGATCACAACGGCATGGCGCCGCGCGCCTGCGGCTTCAATCATCAGGTTCACATCATTAATATCACGGAACGTCACGACGCCATCCAGCGTATTGCCTGGCACCGGCAGAATAAACGGATTGGAGCCGGTGGCCAGCAGCAGCCTGTCGTAAGGAACGACTGTGCCGTCCCCGGTATGCACCTGCCGGTGCACCCGGTCGACGGTGGTGACCGACTGGTTCATCAATAAATTGATATTATTGTTGTCATACCAGGACTGGTCGTTCAGGATAATGTCCTGGATGGTCTGTTCACCCGTCAGCACCGGCGAGAGCAGTATCCGGTTGTAATTGGGATAGGCCTCGCTGCCAATAATGGTAATGTCATAAAGCTGATCATCCAGTTTGAGCAACTCTTCGATGGTGCGAACACCAGCCATCCCGTTGCCTATCAGTACCAGTTTGCGTTTTTTCATGTTATTGCCTGTCTTCATTTGTGATTGACCCCGGGAGCTAAGCGACAACGGCACTGTCCTGTTCCCGGGCGGTCTGTTCGGCCTGCTCAGCCTCAACCAGCGCAAGACGGGTGCCCTGCTCGGGATTCGAATAGCGCTGATGCAAAAATTTCATCACCGCGGCGCGGTATTGCAGATAACGCGAATCGGCAGCCAGTGCCACACGGTCACGTCGGGCCGGCAGCTGGATCGCCAGGATCTGGCCAATCGTGGCAGCAGGCCCGTTGGTCAGCATCACAATCCGGTCCGACAGAAGCACTGCTTCGTCCACATCGTGGGTCACCATAACAACGGTGCTTTGCGTGCGCTTGACAATGCGCAACAGGGCATCCTGCAAATGGGCGCGTGTCAGCGCATCCAGCGCGCCAAAAGGCTCGTCCATTAGCAACACCTTGGGTTCGATAGCCAGCGCCCGTGCAATGCCTACGCGCTGCTTCATGCCGCCTGATATTTCACGGGGATACTTGCTGCTGGCATGGGCCAGATCCACCAAATCCAGGGCCGCCGCCGTCCGTTCACGCAGGCGCGCTTTGGTTTCGCTGGCGCCGAAAACACGTTCCACCGCCAGATAGACATTTTGAAAACAGGTGAACCACGGCAGCAGCGAATGATTCTGAAAAACCATGGCCCGATCCGGCCCGGGTCCGGCGATTTCGCGCTGATCACAGATGAGCACGCCGTTACTGGGCTTGCTCAAGCCGGCAATGAGATTGAGCAGCGTGGATTTGCCACAACCCGAATGCCCGATCAGCGAAACAAATTCTCCCTTGCGGATCGCCAGATTGATGTCGTTCAAGGCAGTGAACGGCCCGTGGGCAGTATCGAAAACCTGACTGACCGATTCAACTGCAACATATTTTTCCATGCGTTACTCCTCGGTAAAGGCAAAACGTCTGGCCAGGGCCAGCAAAGCGGCATCCAGCAGCAGCCCGACCAGGCCGATGATGAATATGGCAATAATGATGTGCTGCACATTCAGGTTGTTCCATTCATCCCAGAGCCAGAAGCCGATACCGGTTCCACCGGTCAGCATCTCTGCAGCCACGATCACCAGCCAGGCGGTACCGATAGACAGCCGCACGCCTGTCAGCACATAAGGCAGGACCGAGGGCAGCAGAATACTGGTCAGCACCTTGCGCTCAGACAGATTCAGTACCCTGGCTATGTTCAGATAGTCGGCAGGCACTCGCGCCACGCCGTCTGCCGTATTGATAATCATCGGCCAGATGGAACAGATGAAGATGGCCCAGATTGCAGCCGGCTCGGCAGCCCTGAACATCAGCAGCCCCAGCGGCAGCCAGGCCAGCGGTGAGACCGGGCGCAACAGGCTGATCACCGGCGCCGTCATTTTTCGTATCGGCGCATAACGCCCGATAATGAATCCCGCCGGAATGCCGACCAGCGCCGCCAGGCCAAACCCCACCCCGACACGCCATAGCGAAGCCAGCACGTTCCAGCCGATCCCCACGTCGTTCGGGCCGTTGCGGTAAAACGGATCCTGAAACAGCGTTATCGCCGCCTGCAAGGTGGCCAACGGTGTGGGGATACCGGGAATTTTGCCTGCAATCATCTCCCAGACAATGACAACTGCCATCAGCCCGATGAGGGGGTAACCCAGTCGGCCCAGCCATGCCATGACCGGCAGTCCGGCCCATGGCTGCGTGGTTACTGCCTTTGTTGCTGTGTTCATCCGTTTCTCCCGCGATTACACGTGAAGGGCAAAGCCATCGGCGTAGGCCGCCGGATCGCTGCCATCCCAAATTACGCCATCCATCAGCCTCGAAGACCGGTTTTCGCTGGCAGGCAAAGGCGTGCCACTGGCCTGGGCGGCGGCCTTATAGATGTCGATGCGATTGATTTTTTTTGCCACTGCCAGATAGTCGGGATGCGATTTGAGCAGGCCCCAGCGCTTTTGCTGGGTCAGGAACCACATGCCGTCACTCAGATAAGGGAAGGTTGCCGCCCCGTCGCCATAAAACCGCATGGGATGCGCGCTGTCTGCGACCTTACCGATTCCGTTGTCGTACTTGCCCAGCATGCGGCCAATAATCACGTCGGCCTGTGTATTGACATAGGACTTGGCGGCAATCACCTTGGCCGTTTGCTCGATGTTGGCCGGCGAGCTGTCGATCCACCTGGCGGCCTCAAGAATCGCTGCCGTTACCGCCCGGGCGGTATTGGGATACTGGTCTGCAAACCTGGCCGTTGTGCCCAGCACTTTTTCCGGATGGTCCTGCCAGATTTCCTGTGTGGTCACTGCCGTGAAGCCAATCTTATCGATCACCGCCCGCGCGTTCCAGGGTTCGCCCACGCAGTACCCATCCATATTGCCAATCATCATATTGGCCACCATTTGCGGGGGCGGTACGGTAATGACACGAACATCGTTGAATGGATGAATGCCATGCGCAGCCAGCCAGTAATAAAGCCACATGGCATGCGTGCTGGTGGGAAAGGTTTGCGCGAAGGTCAGTTGCCGATCCAGCGTTGCCATGGCTTTTTTCAGTGACGCTCCGTCCGTTACGCCGCGCTCATGCAAGGCCTTGGCAAGCGTAATGCCCTGTCCGTTCTGATTGAGCCCCATGAGCACGGCCATGTCGGTTTGCGGACCGCCAATCCCCACCTGCAGGCCATAAATCATGCCATACAATGCGTGCGCGCAATCCAGGTTGCCATTGATCAATTTGTCGCGCACGGCAGCCCAGGACGCTTCCTTGCTCGGGATAATCTTTATCCCGTATTTTTTGTCAATACCCAGCTCGGCCGCCATGATGACCGACGCGCAGTCGGTCAGGGGAATGAAACCGATTTTGACCTCGGTCTTTTCAGGCGCGTCCGAGCCGGCAGCCCAGGCGCCGCTGCTTAAAAAAGGATCGGCCAGGCCAAGTGCACCAACGCCTGCAGCCGAGCGCGCCACCGACAGCATCCATTGCCGTCGATACACGCTGCCCGGCGCAATCGCATCCTGTGCCGCGTGGTTGCGGACCCGTATCCGGTACGATTTGCCTGTTGCATCCGTTTTCTTTCGACTGTTCATGATTACCCCAAATAAAAAGCGTCCTGCGGGTACGTTTTGAAAACGTACCTGCAGGACGCCGTTGTCCTGAATGCTGCCATTGATTGATGACGGCCGCCATTGGCCTTCACGACAACTTAAGCAATTTGCATGCCAATTTGCATATCATAGAGTGTCAAACCGCTTTAACAGACTGTTGCAGCTGGAATTTTTGCCTGGAAACAAGCTGATCGACCACCCAGGTGCCATCGATGATGGACGTTCTGGATTCCGCAGCGCACAATAACGGTGCATGGCCGGCTTGTTGCCGTCAATCCGCCACATCGTCGGGAGCAGGACGCACTCAAAACGAGCACCACTTGTAGAAGCTGGCGGCAAAAAGCGGCACGCCTTTTGCTTTATCTGAATCAAGAGGAAAGAAAATGCTGAATGTGATGTTGATCCGTGACGAACAGAACGATGCCCTGCGTGACAAACTGCAGGCTGCCGGCATTCACGTCGTGGCTGAAATATCGCCGCTGGCCGATTTTGCTGCAGCGCTGGCCGGCATCAGGCCTGATGTCGTGCTGGTCAGCTCAGATGCCTCGTGCCGCGATACGCTGGAAGGGCTCTGCATGCGCTCGCATGACAGCGCACTGCCCGTGGTCATGTTTACCAATGACAATGATCGCAGCTTCATGCAGGCATCAATCAGGGCGGGCGTTGCCGCCTATGTTGTGGGCGAAGTCCCGTCGGCCCGCTTGCTCTCGTTGCTGGACGTCGCCATTGAACGTTTCGCGCTTGAACGCTCGCGCCGGCTGGAGCTCAATGACACCAGGCGACGGCTGGCCGAACGCCAGGATGTTGAAAAAGCCAAAGGCATTCTGATGAAAATGCACGGCGTAGATGAAGACCAGGCCTATCGCATGCTGCGCAAAAAGGCCATGCAGACCCAGCGCCAGATCGGCCAGATCGCAGCAGCATTAATCGAGGCGCATACTTTTCTGTAGGCCATATCGGTGCAGGCATATCGGCATTGCTGCAAGAAGCATAGGCGCCGGGTGCGACAGAGTCCCCTAAGCCTGGATCCGGCCTGTCATTATCTGCTTTTGCAACTGGGAAAACGAACAGATATGGCCTGCCAGCGCGCTGGCCATGACCGTAGCAGGGCTACCCAGCCACACGCTACCCGGCCCGGAGCGACCCGGAAAATTGCGGTTAATCGCGCTGATGGTGGTCTGGCCTGCGTCGGTCGACGAACCAGGACCACAGTTAGCACAAGCCCCGCAAGACGGTTGCAATATTTTTGCGCCCATGCGTTCAAAGACCTGGTCATAGCCTTGTTGCACGCAATAGTCGCGAACCGCCGTGGTGCCGTACTGTAAATACAATTGCACATGTGGCGCCACATGCAGGCCTTGCTGCAAACCCCAGACCAATACGGCGTGATACTGATCGAAATCTTCACGCTTTCCGGCAGTGCAGGAGCCGCCATAGGCAATGTCGATAGTCACTGTTTCTTCCAAAGAACCCACAGCCCGCCCGTTACCGGGGTCACCAGGAGCAGCCACCAGTACGTCCAGCGCTGAACAATCCACCGTAATCTGCTGTTCATAACTGGCGCCCGGGTCGCTACGCATCCAGTCGGCCAGTTCAAAATCCACGCCCCGGCGTTCCCTTAGAAACTGCACGGTTCGGGCATCGGGGGCAACAATGCCGGTAAAGCCACCCAGTTCTGCACACATGTTGGTCAGCGTGGCCCGTTCGTCCACAGACAGACAGTCGATGACTTCGCCGGTAAACTCGAATACCCTGCCCACACCCTTGCCGGCGCGTATTTGCGGCAGCGCCAGCAAATGCAGGACGATGTCCTTGGCCGCCACGCCGGCGGGCAGGTTGCCCTGCAACCGAACCAGAATGCAAGGCGGAACCGTGATGCGTACGGCGCCGGTCATAAAGGCATTGGCCATATCGGTCGTACCCACCCCGAAGGCAACACAGCCCAGGGCCCCGCTGTGCGGGGTATGCGAGTCTGTTCCGACCACCACCTGCCCGGGCAGGGCATAATGTTCGGCCATCATTGCGTGTGAAATACCTGCCACGTTGCTGCCGTCATCCTGCAGGGCTTCGTTCTCGGTCAACGTACGGTGCCAGCGCAGGCCGGTTGCCTTCACAAAATCGCGATGTGCCTGGCACATGCGCAGCATGTTGGGCACCAGACCCTGACGCAGATGTGCAGGACTCTCGTGGATATAGGAAGTGTGATCCTCAAAGGCAATAACTTTTTCGGTATCAAACAAATGCAGCGGCGCGGCATAGCTCTGGTACAGCATATGCGCCGCCATGCCCGTGTAATACTCGTGGATGAAACGCCAGTCGGCACGCAGAAAGATACCAGTGCCTGGCGTCAGGTCGGTTCCGGTCTGTTCCGTGCGCAAAACATGCCGAGTGATGATTTTTTCAAACAGCGTCTGCGGCTTGTCGCTGGCGACAGCGGCCTGCGGACGACTCCTGGCAAGATGACGTTTGCCATAACTGAGCAGCCCGCCGCTACGCAGGATGGCCTGGGTCAGCACATCGCGCTCTTGCAGAATCTGTTCAAGCGTGATGCTGTGTCCGGCCTGCAACTGCGCCAGCAACTCAAAATTGGTGGATGTCAGCAACCCGATATTGTCGGCATTCTGCCGGTAGATCCGCTCAAAGCTGCGCGCAAATACCAGGCGCACGCCGGCATGCTTTTCGGCTGCCGGGCTATGCTCGCGCGAAGATCCCTTGCCATAACGGTTGCCGGCCACAACTACTTCAATACCGGCCTGCCTGACCGCATGCCTGGCGATGGGCGTGCGCCCACCTGCCTGTAACCCGGTATAGGCAAACCCGCCAAGCTTGTCATCATAGTGCGACATGATAGCCACCGGCGTGATTTCATCGGTCGAAATATCGTCCCGCAAACCGATGTCGGCGTGAGCATCGGGCAGCACGACAGCGCCCGGTTGCAGACAGGCTTCAATCACCTGCGGATCGTCGGCAAGATACAGAAAGCGATCAAAGGCAAGAGAGGTAATCGTAGGCTCATTCATCACTGCAATTTCCCGAGGGTTACACACTATTGTTATCAACTGCCATTATCGCGCATAGCGCGGGCGATGTGCGGCTGGCCACGCCAAGGCTGCCGTTTTGGTCGCTACGGTCATGATCCCTGCCCGTCCAATCCTGCGTTTTTGCTTTATGACCTTATGAGTTATGTCGGCATGATTGTTCCGGAACGACCCTTGCCTTGAGCTGCGGCAACCGGCGCAGCAAGCGACCACCAGCGTGGTCTATGACCGGCCTGGACGCGAGCACAAAAAGGACAAGGCTGGCCAATGGCGGCTGCAGGCGATATTTTTGTCGAAATTTTTGGTTACAGTTGATCCGTTAATCGCCGCGCGCATACAGCAGGTAGAATACACAAGTCATAAAATCGGATTGACCGCCTTTTATGACGCCATACATGATGAATTACATTATTTGCACTGCTGCCCATGAGGAAAGTCATGCATTTTTACAATCTGCTGTTCGACATACCCATCTTTCTGGCCTGGGTGCTATGCACTGTTTTCTTTCTTGGCCTGTCCGGCCTCATTGTCCTGATTATTCGCCGACAACGTAGCAATAGTACGTCTCCGCGCAGCAGCGCCCTGAGCCATACGCTTATTTCAGGTTTGCTGGTGCCCATTGGCCTGAATATGGCGTTCATGGCCAGTGACGTATGGAAGGAAAATGAAAAAGGACAGGCGGCCACCGAGCAGGAGGCCGGCGCAGTGTACGATGCGTTCAGGGTGCTCAAGCACATGCCCGAGCAGATCAATGCAGACCTGCGCACCCGCCTGCTGGCATATGTAAACGCCGCAGTTCAGGATGAATGGCCCCGCATGGGACATGACCAGATCAGCGAGCAGACCGAATCGGCACTGGATGTGCTGACCATCAACGCAGCCAAAACCGCCATCGAGGTCCGCGATGACCCCTATGTCAGCTCGCAGATGGCACTGCTCAATACGTATCTGAAACAAGTTCGGGAAGCCCGCGATGACCGGCTCAATGTTGCAAACTATCACATCAATATGCAGAAATGGCTGGTGTTGCTGATTCTTCTGAGCGTCTGCATGTATGTGATATACGATATTCACTATCACACCCGTCATGAACTGCGCAAGGCCGTGGTGCTCATTTCACTGAGTTTCGCCAGTATCTCGTTCCTCATTCTGGTCAACGACCGGCCATTTACCGGCAGCAGCATTATTGAACCGGAACATCTGCGTCAAATCCAAAAGACACAGTTTCAGTAAACTGAATACGGCACCGAAGAAAACCCCCTACAATGAAAATGACTCAATCCCTTCAACCAACCGGAACAAGAGATAACGTGGACAACGCAAGCACAGACAAAAATGAAATGCAGCAGGACATCCGCCTGCTGGGCAGGATCCTTGGGGCCGCCATTCGCGAATCGGAAGGCCAGCCGATTTTTGACATCATTGAGACTGTGCGCCGCGCTGCGGTACGCTTCAAGCGTGAGGGAATTCAGGAGGAACGCGATACGATGATCGACAGGCTGACGGCCCTGTCCGATGACCAGGCCAACACCCTGTCGCGTGCCTTCAGCTATTTCCTGCACCTGGCCAACCTGGCCGAAGATCGCGACCAGCAAAAGCGCCAGCGCCGCCGCTTGCTGAGCAGCAACGACGCCCAGATCGGCACGCTGGGACACACGCTGGCAGAACTGGAACGCCATGGCGTGCAGCGTGGCCAGGTTCGCGATTTTCTGGCAAAAACCATGATAGTCCCGGTTCTGACGGCCCACCCTACGGAAGTGCAACGCAAAAGCACGCTGGATCTGCATCGACACATCAGTTACTGCCTGGTGGCCATTGACAGCCGCTTGACCGAAGAAGAAAGCCATCAACTGGCGCTGGAGCTGACCGGCTATATCAAAACGCTCTGGCTGACGCGCATGCTGCGTTTTAACAAACTGACGGTCAATGACGAAATTGAAAATGCGGTGGCCTATTTCAGCACTACCTTCCTGAAAGCCATTCCCAACCTGTACACCACATTCGCACGCAATCTGGGTGCGCTACCGGACAATGCGGCACTGGTGCCGACCTTCCTGAAAATGGGTTCGTGGATTGGTGGCGACCGCGACGGCAATCCCAATGTGAACGCCGACACGCTCACGCATGCGATGAACCGCCATGCCACCACGCTGTTCGAATACTACCTGGCGCAGGTGCATCTGCTGGGTTCCGAACTGTCGCTGAGCACCTCCCTGACGCAGGTCTCGCCGGAACTGGCCAGCCTGTCGGAAATCAGCCCGGACCAGTCCCGCCACCGGCTGGATGAGCCCTATCGCCGCGCATTGATCGGCGTGTACGCCCGCCTGGCAGCAACGGCAAAACATCTGACCGCCCATGATCTGGCCCTGCGCAATACAGTAGCAGCCGATCCCTATGACGAGCCGGCCGAATTTGCGGCAGATCTGGCGGTCATTGCCCGATCGCTCTGCGATAATCATGCCGGCGCCGTCGTGCCCTTGCGTTTGCAGGAGCTGCAACAGGCCGTCGCCGTGTTTGAATTTCACCTGGCAGCGCTTGATCTGCGGCAAAGCTCGGATGTACACGAACGTATTCTGACCGAACTGTATCAGCGTGCGGCCATCAAGCATAATGGTCAGCCGGTCCAGTATGACCAGTTGGATGAAGAAAAGAAAATCGCCGTGCTGCTGGCCGAACTGGACGATAGCCGTCCCCTGGTCTCGCCCTGGCAGCAGTACAGTGACGAAACCCGCAAGGAACTGGCTATTTTGCAGGCGGCCGCTTCCGTGCGGCGCCATTACGGACACAATGCGATTACCCAGTATATTGTGTCCCATACAGAAACGCTCAGCGATCTGCTGGAAGTCTTGGTCTTACAACAGGAAACCGGACTGATTTCGCAACAGCGCGATGACGCGGGTCAACGCATGCCCGTGACACCCGGCGATGGTCTGATTGTCGTGCCACTCTTTGAAACCATTCCCGACCTGGAGGCCGGCCCGGCCATTATGGACCGCTGGCTGTCGCTGCCACAGGTGCGCGAGCGTGTCACCCATGCCCAGGACAACGTCCAGGAAGTCATGCTGGGCTATTCCGACAGCAACAAGGATGGCGGCTACCTGACCTCCAACTGGTCTTTATATAACGCCGAATTGCAACTGCTTGAGGTATTCCGCCGTCATGGCGTACGGTTGCGCCTGTTTCACGGCCGCGGCGGCTCTGTCGGCCGAGGTGGCGGCTCCAGCTTCGATGCGATCCTGGCGCAGCCGCCGGGTACAGTCGACGGACAAATCCGGCTGACCGAACAGGGAGAGGTGATCCAGAGCAAATACAAAAATGCCGAAAGCGGACGCTTCAATCTGGAATTGCTTGTTTCGGCAACGCTATTGAGCAGCCTGGCGCCGCATGAGGAAACGCGCAAGGATGCCGACACGATGCAGCGCTATACACAGGCCATGGCGTGGCTGTCCGATGCCGCCCAGCACGCCTATCGTCGGCTGGTGTATGACACCCCGGGCTTTGTCGATTATTTTTTTGCAGCCACGCCCATCAATGAAATTGCAGGCTTAAATATCGGCTCGCGTCCTGCCTCGCGCAAAAAAGGACAGCGCATCGAAGATCTGCGCGCTATCCCCTGGGGCTTTTCCTGGGCTCAATGCCGGCTGATGATTACCGGTTGGTATGGCGTGGGCACGGCAATCGATTCGTTCATCCGCCTGGGTACCGGCAAGGACGACGGCAGCACCCAGCAATCACGTACGCAATTGCTGCGCGATATGGCCGAACACTGGCCGTTTTTCCAGACCGTGCTGTCCAATATGGAAATGGTCCTGGCCAAAACCGATATGGACATCGGACGCCAGTATAGCGAACTGGTTGCGGACCAGGAGATACGCCACAGCATTTTCGGGATGATCGAACAGGAGTTCGGATTAACACGTGATGCCTTGTACAGCATCAAACAGCAGGATCTGCTGGCGGACAATCCCACCCTGAAAGCCGCCTTGCAAGAGCGCTTTGCCTATACCGATCCGTTGAACTATCTGCAGGTCGAAGTCATTCGGCGCCAGCGTGCGCTGGAGGACGCTCAGCAAGAGCCGTCCAAGCTCGAACAGATGCGCAGCCAGCGCACTATCCATCTGACCATCAACGGCATCGCCACCGGCCTGCGCAATTCGGGTTAATCCAGGCCGGCGGCAGGCGCTACGGCGCCGCCGCTTACCTGCATCCGGATCGCTACAGTACTTTAGTAAACAGGCTGCGACGGCTGATGACTTTGCCAGCCACCATAAAGACGCCATCACCGGTATAGTGCAGCGTTTCCGGGTGTGCCGGCCGGGCGGCGACATGCGCCTTCACAATCTCGAAGATGAAGTAATTATATTTTTCGACCAGCACATCGTCATGCAGTTTGCATTCGAATGCCGCATGACATTGCTCGATAATCGGCGCGCTCACCCGTTCTGCCGGGCTGGCGGTCAGGCCAAATTCGGCAAATTTGTCCACCTCGCTGCCACTGCAATTGCCAATGCGACAGACAATATCAGTGAGTGCAGTGGTAGGCAAATTGATGACGCATTCTCCACTGTTGCGGATCATATCGAAACTGTGATTGCCAGATGAAATCAAGCAGCCGAACAATGACGGTGCAAACTCCAGAATGCAATGCCAGCCCATGGTCATGATATTGTGACGACCCTGCCAGTGCGATGAGACCAGCACAATGGGTCCCGGTTCAAGGTAGCGGCGCGCCTGGCTCACCGGAAAGTCCATTTTGCGTGGTTTGCTCAGGCGCCTTTTGATTGCCGGGCCGCCATGTGAGCTGTTGCCTGCATCCAGTGCCGCAGGATCGGTTCTCTTACCGCTGCGCCCGGACTGATCTGCGGCCCGCCTGCGCGGCGGGCGCGTTGCCTTGCTATCGGCTTTCCCGCTATCTGCTGCTTTGTCTGGCTTGGTCATAAGTGTCTCTCCTGGTTTGTGAATACAACAGGAAAATGCGCAACAACAGTGACGGCCTGTGCAAAGAAAAACGGCCGGATCAACCGGCCGCATGCATGCTTCGCTTTATTTCATCAGCTGACTGATGTCGCGCACTGCGCCACGATCGGCCGAGGTAGCCATCGCGGCATAGGCTTTGAGCGCCTGTGATACGTAACGCTCGCGATGCACCGGATGCCAGGCGCTTTGACCGCGATTTTCCATCTCGGCACGACGACGCGTAAGTTCGGTTTCATCCACCGCCAGGTTAATTGTACGGTTTGGAATATCGATCTCGATCACGTCATCGTCATGCACCAAGCCAATGGTGCCCCCTTCTGCCGCTTCCGGTGAGGCATGGCCGATGACCAGGCCCGAAGAGCCGCCCGAGAAACGGCCGTCGGTCAGCAACGCCGCCTTGGCGCCTAATCCCTTGGACTTGAGGTATGACGTGGGGTACAGCATTTCCTGCATGCCCGGCCCCCCTTTGGGTCCTTCGTAGCGAATAATGACAACGTGGCCTTCTTTTACCTTGCCACCCAGGATGCCTTCAGTCGCATCTTCCTGACTTTCGAACACAATGGCCCGGCCGGTGAACTTCAGGATACTTTCATCCACACCTGCGGTTTTGACGATACAGCCATTTTCCGCCAGATTACCGTACAGTACGGCAAGACCGCCATCCTGCGAATAGGCATGGGCCTTGTCACGGATACAGCCTTCGGCGCGGTCCAGATCCAGTTCGGCAAACTGTCGATCCTGGCTGAAGGCCACCTGGGTGGGCACCCCTCCGGGAGAGGCTTTGAAGAACGTCTTGATCTCTTCCGTGGCATGACCGCTGTTGACATCCCACTGCTCAATGGCCTTGCCCAGCGTGTCGCTGTGCGCATTACCGGCATTCAGATCCAGCAGGCCAGCGCGACTGAGTTCGCCCAGAATGGCGATCACGCCGCCGGCACGATGCACATCTTCGATATGGAATTTGTTGGTTGCTGGCGCCACTTTGCAGACACATGGCACATGACGCGATATACGGTCAATATCAGCCATAGTAAAATCAACCCCGGCTTCCTGGGCAGCAGCCAGCAAATGCAGCACTGTGTTGGTGGAACCGCCCATGGCCACATCCAGTGTCATGGCGTTTTCGAAAGCCGCCTTGGTCGCGATGGAACGCGGCAATACAGAGGCATCGTCCTGCTCGTAATAGCGCTTGCACAGTTCCACCACCAGATGGCCGGCGCGTTCAAAAAGCGCGCGACGGCGGGCATGGGTAGCCACGATCGTACCGTTACCCGGCAGGGACAGACCCAGCACTTCGGTCAGGCAGTTCATGGAGTTGGCGGTGAACATGCCTGAACAGGAGCCGCAGGTAGGACAAGCGTTGCGTTCAATTTCATCGGTTTCGGCGTCCGACACGGTCGGATCGCCAGCCTTGATCATGGCATCGACCAGATCCAGCTTGATCACCTTGTTGGTTTCCGGGGCAAGCACTTTACCGGCTTCCATCGGACCGCCTGAAACAAAGACAACCGGAATGTTCAGCCGCATGGCAGCCATCAGCATGCCCGGTGTGATCTTGTCGCAGTTGGAAATGCAGACCATGGCATCGGCGCAATGCGCGTTAACCATATATTCGACCGAGTCGGCAATCAGTTCGCGCGATGGCAGCGAATACAACATGCCGCCGTGACCCATGGCAATACCGTCGTCAACCGCAATCGTATTGAACTCCTTGGCCACACCGCCCGCTGCCTCGATTTGCCGTGCAACCAGTTGCCCCATGTCCTTCAGGTGCACGTGCCCCGGAACAAACTGGGTAAAAGAGTTAACCACGGCAACGATCGGCTTGCCGAAATCGCCGTCTTTCATGCCTGTGGCGCGCCACAAGGCGCGCGCACCGGCCATATTACGACCATGGGTCGAGGTTTTGGAACGATATTGGGGCATTTCTGACTACTTCCTGGAAAAAACGGGGGAACCTTGTAATTTACACCACATGCTGCAGAAAATCTTTCAAACGCTGACTTGGCGGTGAAGACAGTAGCTCTGCCGGTTTGCCGTCGTGCGCAATTTTGCCGTCGTCGATAAAAAGCAGGCGGCTGCCGACCTTTCTGGCAAAATCCATTTCGTGCGTCACCACCACCATCGTCATGCCCTCTTCGGCCAAATCCTTCATCACTTTGAGCACCTCATGGCGCAGTTCCGGATCCAGTGCCGAGGTTGGCTCGTCAAACAGCATCAGTAGCGGCCTGACCGCCAGCGAACGCGCAATAGCCACCCGCTGCTGCTGGCCGCCGGACAGCTCGCTCGGATAATGGTTCATCCTTTCGGCCAGCCCTACCTTGTCCAGTAATGCGATGGCTTCAGTGCGCGCCTGCTGCTTGGACACACCGCGCGACTCCAGCGGGCCAAACATGACATTTTCCAGCGCCGTCAGTTGCGGGAAAAGATTGAACTGCTGAAACACCATGCCCGCTTCGCGACGCAGTTCGCGCACCTCGGCCTGGGTGCCGCGCACACTGAGCTGGCCAACCCGGATATCGCCTTCCTGGATGGTTTCCAGGGCGTTGATGCAGCGCAGGAAGGTACTTTTTCCCGAACCGGACGGCCCGACCACCACCACTACTTCGCCTTTTTCAATGCTCAGGCTGATGTCGTTCAAAATTGTATTGTCGCCAAATTTTTTGACGACATGTTCAAAGGTAACCATACTCATACGTTACGCATCCTGTGTTCCATAATTTTCAGGGCCAGTGCGATCAGGCCGTTCAAAATCAAGTAAATGACGGCGACTGCGCCCCAGATTTCCACCGCGCGAAAGTTGGCGGCCATGATTTCCTGCCCCTGACGGGTCAGCTCTGCCACGCCGATCACGATAAAGAGCGACGAGTCCTTCAGACTGATAATGCACTGGTTGCCCAACGCGGGGATCATGCGGCGAAACGCGACAGGCCAGATAATCTTGAGCAGAATTCTGTGAAAGGACAGGCCCATGGATTGCCCGGCCTCGAACAACCCCTTGGGAACGGACTGCAGCGCGCCGCGCACGATTTCTGCAATATACGCCCCGGAATTAATAATCAAGGTGGCAATGGCGGCCGACATGCCGTCAACGCGCAGGTCCATGAGCAACGGCAGGGCAAAATAGATGAACATCACCTGCACTACGATGGGCGTACCCCGCACCACCAGTACATAGAGCTGGGCCAGCAGGCTCAGAAGCGGGCCAAGAATGCCGGCAACCGGATTGCGACGAATGGTTTCGGCGCAAAACAAGGACGGAATGTAGGCCCTGATCACACCTGTGATAGCGCCGAGCAGCACCCCGCCAAAAAGCCCCCAGAATGTAATCTTGATTGTGACCCAGGTGCCTGCCATCAGGCTGGGCAGCGCGTCTTGAACAACCGAAAAGTCAAAATCCATGTGTTAGTCCTGTTTGAATATTGTGACCGCAAAAAGCAAAATCCGGTGACTGTATCCGCATGGAGACAATCACCGGATTGCTATTTCGGCGATGCAGCACCCGCAATGTATTGTCATACATGGGGAGCGCAGGCAATTACTTCACTGCCTGACCAAACCATTTGGTATAGATTTTGTCGTATTCGCCATTCTCTTTCAGTTTCTTGAGTGACGCGTTGACTTTCTCCACCAGGTCGCTGCCTTTGGAAAAGGCAATGCCATAGAAGTCGCCGCTTTGTAAGGAGCCGGTCACCAGGACCTTACCCTTGCCGCCGGTATTGGCGTAATATTGTACGTTGGGAGTATCGTGCACGACTGCATCGACACGGCCGGTGGCCAGGTCAAGAAACGCGTTGTCGATATTGGGGAACAGTTTCACCTTGGCTTCGGGCACTTCCTTTTTCAGGAAATCAACAGTCGCAGTTCCTGTTTTTGCCGCCACTTCCTTGCCGGCCAGATCCTTGGCCGTTTTGATCGTGTCCTTGTTCTTGACCGATGTCAGGATGGCCAGACCGCTTTCGTAATAAGGATCAGAGAAATCAACGACCTTTTTGCGCTCATCCTTAATGGTGATGCCAGCGAGCGCCACGTCGATATTCTTGGTCTGCAGACCGGGAATGATGCCGTTGAAATCCATAGGCTGAAGGCGGTATTTAACGCCCATATCCTTGGCCAGCGCATCCCACAATTCAACGTCGAAACCCACATATTTGCCGTCCTGCTTAAATTCGAAGGGCACAAAAGCGGTATCGGTCGCAACCACAAGCTCTTTGTCCTGCGCTTGAGCAACGGTAGTTGCCGGCACAGCCAACGTAATGGCAAATCCCAGTAAGGCTGCTTTCAGTTTGCTCTTGATCATCTTGAACCTCTAAAAAATTATTTTTTAAATTCAGGCCATACGCCGCTGGCCTGGCCGTGAACACGGTTTTACCAGACAACTATAACCCAATTTTTTGTCGGGCGCGCGCAGGCAGATTCGCGACTCAGGTAAACCCTGAGCGGCAGAATCAATATCAAAAGGCAGAGTATAGTGGCCGATGCGCCGATGGCATCGCTATGGGTCAGCGATCGCGTTCGGTGGCGAAAGTACAAAATGCCAGCAGCGACTCCCTGAACTCGGTGTCGGGGAATGCCTGCAGCGCAGCACGCGCACGTTCGGCCTCTTCACGTGCAACCTGGCGGGTGTACTCCAGGGCATCGGTGTCGTTGATGGCGCGGGCCACATCGGCAAAATCGGCCTCACCCGTTTCAATCGCCTTGTGAATCAGTGAACGCTGCTGTGGCGTACCCACCTGCATTACGCGAATAAGCGGCAGCGTCGGCTTGCCTTCGCGCAGGTCATCACCCACATTTTTACCCAGCGATTCTACGTCGCCCGTGTAATCGAGCACGTCGTCAATCAGCTGAAACGCCGTGCCCACGTAGCGACCATAGTCGGCTGCCGCAGTTTCCTGCGCCGGCGTGGCTCCGGCCAGCAAGGCGCCGGTCTGCATGGCGGCTTCGAAAAGCTTGGCCGTTTTGTAGCGGATCACCTGCAAGTAACGTTCGACCGACACGTCCGGATCATGCACATTGAGCAACTGCAGTACTTCACCTTCGGCAATCACGGTGGTGGCGGCTGACAGCACCTGCATGATTCGCATCGAGTCGAGCTCGACCATCATTTCGAATGACCGGGAATACAGATAGTCGCCGACCAGCACGCTGGCAGCATTGCCGAATACGGCATTGGCCGTATCGCGGCCCCGACGCATATCGGACTCGTCAACGACATCGTCATGCAATAGCGTGGAAGTGTGGATAAACTCAACCACCGCAGCCAGCGTGTGGTGGGCCTGTCCCTGGTAGCCAAAAGCACGGGCCGCCATGAGCACCAGTGCGGGTCGCATGCGTTTGCCTCCGGCCCCGATGATGTAGTCACCAATGGTACGGATAAGAACAACGTCAGAGTCGAGTTTGTTGCGGATTACGCCATCCACGGCGCGCATATCATCGTTGATGGGACGGATAATCTCTGGGAGGTTCAAGGCAGATCCTGAAGCAGAAAAGGGAATTAACTCACGGCAAGCTGTGATTATATTCCAGCCCGCAACAAGAAACAGACAAAGGCCTTTTTTTGATGATAATGTATGCATTTTGACCGCTATTGACCACATAGGACACGCCAGTGAGCAGCCCCGATTCCCGTCCCGACCTCTCCTCCCTGATCGAACGAGCCGACCAGGTCCTGCGCCAGTTGGCCGCCTGGCTCCCGCCGGCGCCCCCGCCGATAGACTGGAGCGCCCATGCCTTTCGCTGGCGACGCAAGGGATCAACCGGCTGGCTTGAAGCGGTCAAGCATATTTCCACCATCCATAAGGACGACCTGCTGCATATCGAACGGCAGCGGGACACGATCGATCGCAACACGCGCCACTTTCTGCAACAGAAACCGGCCAACAATGTATTGATGACCGGCGCTCGCGGCACCGGCAAAAGCTCCCTGGTCAAGGCCATGCTGGCAGAATACGCGGCCCAGGGCTTGCGTCTGGTGGAAATGGACAAATCCGACCTGGCCGACCTGACCGATCTGGTCGATATCGTTGCCGGCCGTCCGGAAAGATTCATCATTTTCTGTGACGATCTGTCGTTCGAAGAAGGTGAAGCCGGCTACAAGGCCCTCAAATCGGTGCTGGACGGCTCCATTGCCTCGGCTGGCGACAACGTGCTCATTTACGCAACGTCCAACCGACGCCACCTGATGCCTGAATATATGAACGAAAACCTGTCCACCAAGCACCAGCCCGACGGAGAAATCCATCCGGGTGAAACCGTGGAAGAAAAAATCTCGCTGTCCGAGCGATTCGGCATCTGGCTGTCGTTCTACCCTTTCCGCCAGGACGACTACCTGGATATTGTGGCGCACTGGCTGCGCGAACTGGGCTGTCCGCCTGAATCTATCGCCGCAAGCCGGACCGAAGCCTTGCAATGGACACTGGAACGCGGCTCGCGCTCCGGCCGTGTGGCCCGGCATTTTGCCCGTGACTGGGCGGCCAGGCATATGACTGCCGGATCCGGCGCACAAGCTGACAACGGAGCCGGTCAATGAGCGAGACAAAACCGTATATCAAAGTCGTGGTCGGCGTCATCCTGAATGAGCAAACCGGAGAAATCCTGCTGGGCCAGCGCCCCAAAGGCAAACCCTGGGAAGACTGGTGGGAGTTTCCGGGAGGCAAGATCGAAGAAGGCGAATCCCAGAAACAGGCGCTGGTGCGTGAACTCAAGGAAGAACTCGGTATAGACGTGCATGCCTGCACCCCGTGGGTGACATTCACCTATGAGTACCCTAAAACCATTGTCAACCTGGCATTCTGGCGAGTTACCGGCTGGCAAGGCACGCCCAGGTCGCTGGAAGAGCAGCAACTGGCCTGGACGACACCCGCAGACGCGGGCAAGCTGGGACAATTGCTGCCGGCCTCCCTGCCCCCGCTGCGCTGGCTGGCACTGCCTGAACACTATGCCATTTCCAACATTCAGACGCCTGAGAACAGTCAATCATGGCTGGCTAGCCTGCAACAGCAACTGGATAATGGCTTGCGACTGGTGCAATTGCGTGAACCGGCCTGGCCCGACGGTCCAGCGGCAGCCAGCCTGAAAGCCGTATTCGAACGCGCCATCGACTGCTGTCATGCTGCCGGCGCCCGGGTGCTGGTCAACAGCGTGCATCCCAAAGCGTGGTGGAAATTGGCCGACGGGGTCCAATTGAGAGCGCAGGACGCCCTGCTCGCAGAGGCCCGTCCGCTGCCTGAGGAAGAGTACCTTGTCGGAGTCTCTGCGCATAACACGGCCGATGCACTGTATGCCCAGGTGCTGGGCGCAGACTTTGTGGTGCTGGGACATGTGCTGGAGACGCCGTCGCATCCGGATCAACCGCCGCTGGGCTGGGACGGTTTTGCCAGCATCGCCCGCGAAGCAGGCCTGCCGGTGTACGCCATCGGCGGTCAATCGGCGGCAACCCTGGCGGTGGCGCGAGAACACGGCGCGCACGGCATTGCTGCCATCCGTGGACTGGTCGTTTGATAGCTGGTTAGGCAGGGTCGTTTCAGCTGGCCCGCCGTTGCCCCGGCCTCAGGGCAAACAAGATGTCCGCACGCAGACGCAAGAGATGAAACACAAAAAAGCCTGTATGACTTTATTCATACAGGCTTGGCGTCGGCATTTAGCAGTGCCGTGGTTTAATCACAGTTGCCATTGAACAACGCTTCCTTGTTGCTGGCAGACGCCTGACGCACGAAACAGCCCGGGGCCACATCATGCGTGAGCCACACGTTGCCGCCTACCACCGCGCCCTTGCCGATGGTCACCCGGCCCAGCACCGTTGCGCCGGCATATATGACGACATCATCTTCAACAATCGGATGACGGGCAATACCCTTGCTCAGATCGCCATTGCTGTCGGTGGGAAAGCTCTTGGCACCCAGGGTCACGTTCTGATATAGCCGCACCCGTTCGCCGATAATCGCGGTTTCTCCAATGACCACACCGGTTCCATGATCGATAAAGAACCCGGCGCCAATTTGCGCCCCCGGGTGAATGTCAATGCCGGTCTGGCCATGCGCCAGCTCGGCCGCGATGCGCGCCACCAGGGGAACCCCTAGCGTATACAGGCAATGGGCCAGCCGATGGTAGACCATGGCAAGCACCCCGGGATAGCACAACAACACCTCATCCACGCTCTTGGCAGCCGGGTCACCGGAATAGGCTGCGTAGACATCGGTATCCAGCAATCTGCGTACGCCGGGCAACTTGCGTGCGAATTCCCGCGTGATCCCGACCGACTTCTCTTCCAGTTCTGCCGGATCAGCGCTGTCGTTGCGGTGTTGGTGGCGTACTTCCAGCCGCACCTGGGTCAGCAGCGTGTTTAACGCAACCCCGATGGTGTGGCCGACATAAAAGTCTTCGTTTTCCTGCAACAGATCGTTCGGACCCAGCCGCATGGGAAACAGCGCGCCAATTACCAGCTCCAATGCCTCGTTGATGGTATGCGGCGACGGCAGATGGCGGCCGCCCATTTCCTTGAGGCGGTTCTGGTCGGTGCGCCATTTGAAGCGTGCTTCGCGCAGGCCCATCACGATTTCATCGAGCGGGAAAGTCTGGGGATTGACCGAGGAAGACTCACATTTGTAAATTGGCATAGCAGTAGAACCTGTATAAAAACCGGGATAAACAGCAATAAGAATATAACTATTTTTACCACACTATTTCGATCGCGCCGGAAGAACCCTTGTGGCATCAGGGCATTTACGATCACATCATGAACCCTGATGATTTATCCGGTCGCCTCATCGTCGCTTATTATCGGCCCGTTGCCGTTACGGCGCCGTCCGGGCTTGTAGTGCCTGCTTGTCCCAGCCTCCGCCAAGCGCGGCAATCAATTGCACGCTGGCCTGCAGACGCTGGCTTTCCAGCTGCAGGGCAGTCTGCTCCGCCGAGTAGGCGGTTGACTGTACCTGGGCCACGCTCAAATAATCGACCAGTCCGGCCAGATACTGGTTCTGGGTGATGGCCAGCGATTGGCGGGCGGCAGCGAGGGCGCGCATCTGTGCCGCCTGCTGGCGCTCCAGTACCCGCAGCGTGCTGATAGCGTCTTCCACTTCCTGCAGGCCGGTCAGCACGGTTTGACGATAGGTTGCCACTTCGGCACGATAGGATGCCCTTGAAGCATCCACCGCTCCGGCACGCGCGCCGCCATCGAGCACAGTCATGGCCAGCGCAGGGCCGAGCGACCAGAACTGCAACGGCGACGCCAGCCACTGTGCCAATGTGGCTGTGGTATTGCCTACGGAGCCACCCAAAGTCAGATCAGGAAACCAGGCCGACTGGGCCACGCCGATCTGTGCGTTGGCCGCTGCCACCCGTCTTTCAGCTGCCACAATGTCGGGACGTCGTAACAACAGCGTAGAGGGCACATCCACCGGAATGGAGGGGAACTGAACATCGTAGGCGGCCGCTTCGATGGCAAACGACGCAGGCGGCTGACCGATCAGCACGGCGATGGCATGCTCCAGCACATTGCGATCCGCCTCAATGGCAATGGCAGAGGCGCGCGCGCCTTCAAGCTGCGCCTGGGCGCTGACCACGTCGGCGCGGGCGGCCACACCCTGATCATAACGGTTCTGGTTGATCTGTACTGAACGTTCGTAAGCGCGCACATTGGCCTGCAGCAGGCGCTTGCGTTCGTCCAACATGCGCAGGGCGAAATATTGCTGGGCCAGGGTCGATTGCATGCTCAGACGCGCTGCAGCCACATCAGCCCTGCTGGCCTGCTCATCGCTTCTGCTACTCTCGTATTGCCGACGCAGTTTGCCCCACAAGTCGGCTTCCCATTGCAGAGATACCGAACCGTTCACCGAATTGCCAATGCCGGCGGCCGATTTGGCCCGATCACCCGACAAGCTGAAACCGGTCGTGGGGAAAAACGAAGAGCGTGACTGCGCGGTCGCCGCCACCGCTTGATCGTAACGTGCCACGGCCTGGGCCAGCGTCTGATTGGAAACATTCAAGCGCCCGACCAACTCGTTGAGCAATGGGTCCTGATAACGCTGCCACCAGCTATCGCTGGCCAGTGGTGCGCCCGGCCGGGCCTGCACCCACCCTTGGGCCGATTTGAAACCGACCCCGGTGTCCTGTTGGGGGACCACGTAATCGGGCCCCACCGCACACGCCGCCAGCAGCAGCAAGGCAGCGGCCGCAGTGCTCAGGCGCAGCGGTCTGATTAAGGGTGACACGGCATTTCTGGTGTTTTTCATAAGAGAGAATTCACGACAGTTATTGACCTGGACGGGGCGTCACTTCGCGCCCGCCGGCAGGAGTGCTTTTGTTTTTGCGGCGCCGCTCGAAGGTGTGGCGCAGCCTATCAAGGTAAATATACACGACCGGCGTGGTAAACAAGGTCAGGATCTGGCTCAGGACCAGACCGCCCACAATGGCGATTCCCAGCGGCTGGCGCATTTCCACGCCGGCACCGGTCGCCAGAATCAGCGGCAACGCGCCGAACATGGCCGCCATGGTGGTCATCATGATGGGTCGGAAGCGCACGATGCAGGCGTCATAAATGGCCTCTTCGGGTGGAACATCTTTTTCCCGTTCCAGCGCAAGCGCAAAGTCCACCATGATAATGGCATTTTTCTTAACGATACCGATAAGCAGGAAAACGCCGATCAGGGCGATGACCGTAAATTCCATATTGACCATCAACAGTGCCAGCAGCGCGCCTACACCGGCAGACGGCAGGGTCGACAGAATCGTTAGCGGATGCATATAGCTTTCGTAAAGCATTCCCAAAATCAGATACATCACCACCAGTGCGCCCAGAATCAGCAGCGGCTGCTGGGACGAAGACTGCTGAAACAGTTGTGCGTTGCCGCCAAAGCCGGCCTGGATTTCGTTGGCTGGCAGACCAATACGGGCCACCGCGTTTTCAATCGCATTGCTGGCCTGTTCCAGCGACACGCCTTCGGCCAGGGAAAACGAGACCGAATCGGACGCCATCAGACCCTGGTGCGACACGGACAGCGGCGAGGTGCCGATTTCAAACGAGGCGAAGGCCGACAGCGGCACCAGCTTGCCATCCGAGGCAATGATCTGCACCGTCTTGAGCACTTCGGGATCCTGTGCGTATTTGACATCGATGCCCATGACCACCTGGTACTGGTTCAGCGCGCTGTAAATTGTGGAAACCTGCCGCTGGCTGAACAGATTATTGAGCACACCGGCGATCGTCGCCATTTCCACATTCAGGCGCGTGGCGCTTTCGCGGTTGATCACCAGCTCAATACGCCGCCCCTTTTCCTCGGCCTCGGACTGCACATCCACCAGTTCGGGCAACGTGGTCATGGCTTGCCGCACTTGCGGCACCCATTTGCGCAGCGTATCCAGATCGCCCGACAACAGATCGTACTGGTACGAGCCGGCCGAATCGCCGCCGCGGCCGGCGCGAATATCCTGCTGCGGCACCAGCGAGAGCCGTGCGCCAGGAATCGTCGGCAGCGACTTGCGCATATCGTTGATAATTTCCGTTGCTGACTGCGACCGTTCGGCAAACGGCTTGAGCTGGATCAGAAAGAAACTGCTGTTGCTGCCGCCGCGCCCGCCAGAATAACCCGAGACCGTATCCACATTCGGGTTCTGCACAATCGCCTGGCGAAAAGCCTCCAGCTTGGGCACCGTCGCGGCAAACGACGTACCCTGGTCCGCGCGAAAGAACCCCTGGATCATGCCGGTGTCTTGCTCCGGAAAAAATCCTTTGGGAACCGCAATATACAAATAGACGTTCAGGACCACGGTGGCCAGCAGCGTGAGCAATGTCAGAAAGCGAAAGCGGATGGCAAAGCGCAGCATGCGCCCGTAACCACTGACAAGCCGATCAAAAAACGAATCCCAGATCCTTTGTGCGCGATTTTTTTTCAAGTTCGGCTCATGCCTGAGAAACTGCGCGCACATCATGGGCGTGAGGGTGAGCGAGACAAGCAGCGACATGGCAATGGCGATCGACAATGTCATCGCAAACTCGAGAAACAGTCTGCCGATCAGGCCACCCATGAACAACAACGGGATAAACACAGCCACCAGGGATACACTCATGCTGACGACCGTAAAGCCCACTTCGCGCGCACCCACCAATGCTGCGCGCATGGGGTGCATGCCGCGCTCGATATAGCGCATGACATTTTCCAGCACCACAATCGAGTCATCGACCACGAACCCGGTGGCAACGATCAGCGCCATCAGCGAGACCGTATTGAGCGAGTAGCCAAGGAAATACATGAAAATAAACGTTCCCATCAGCGAGACGGGCACCGAGATGGCTGGTATCAGCGTGGCGCGCAACCGTTGCAGAAACAGCATGACCACCAGGATCACCAGCAGCACGGCGATAACCAGCGTAAGCTCGGCTTCGTGCAACGTCGCCCGAATGCTGGGCGTACGATCCTGCGCCACGTCCAGGTTGACTTGCGGCGGCAGCAACTGGGTCAAGTCAGGCAACATATTTTTGACCGCATCTACCGTCTGGATGATATTGGCATCGGCCTGTCGCCGCACCAGCAGCACCACGGCCTGTTTGGTATTGTAAAAACCCTTGTTGTACAGGCTTTCTGTCGAGTCATAGACATGCGCGACATCTCGCAGGCGCACGGCCGTACCATTTTTCCAGGCAACAATGAGGTTCTCGAAATCTTTGGCATACCGCAATTGCCCGTTGGTTGCCAGTTGCCACTGATATTCGTTATTGTCCAGAAACCCCTTGGGCCGGACCGAATTGGTCGCGGCCAGCGCGTTGCGTACCGTATCCAGCGAAATGCCCATGTTGTTGAGCATATTCGGGTTCAAATCCACACGCACGGCCGGCAGGGAACTACCCCCCACGGTAACCTCCCCCACCCCGCGCACCTGGGCCAGTTTCTGCGCCAGAATCGTGGATGCAAGGTCATATAACTCGCCCTGCCCAAGCAGGTCCGACGTGAGGGCCAGCACCATCACCGGCGTCGCGGACGGATTGACATTACGATAAGTGGGCGGTTGCTTCATGCTGCTGGGCAGCAGCGGCCGTGCCGCGTTGATGGCCGCCTGGACCTCGCGGGCAGCGGTATGCACGTCCTTGTCCAGATCGAATATCATGAAAATGGTGGTGGAGCCCTCCGAACTGCTGGATTGCATCAAGTCTATACCGGCAATATTGCCCAGCGAGCGTTCCAGCGGCGTAGCCACGCTTGAGGCCATGGTTTCCGGGCTGGCACCCGACAATGACGCGCGCACCACAATCACCGGCGAATCCAGTGTAGGCAGCGGCGCCACCGGCAGCAGGAAAAAGGCGACCATGCCCATCACCGCAACCGCCAGCGCCAGAAGTGACGTTGCTACCGGTCTAAGGATGAACGGGCGGGACAAACTCATATTTCTGCCCGTGCTGCCACATCGGATGGCTTCGGTTTTTTGACCAGCCGGTCAAACATGAGGTAAATGACCGGGGTGGTAAACAGGGTCAGCAACTGACTGCAGATCAGACCGCCCACCATGGTCAGCCCCAGAGGCTGGCGCAATTCGGCGCCAGTACCGGTAGAGAGCATAAGTGGAATCGCGCCGAACAGCGCCGCCAGCGTGGTCATGAGAATCGGCCGAAAGCGCAGCAACGCAGCCTGATGAATCGCCTTGACTGGTGGCAATCCCTGGTGACGCTCGGCATCCAGCGCGAAGTCGATCATCATGATGGCATTTTTCTTTACGATGCCGATCAAAAGAATAATCCCGATAATGCCGATCATGTCCAGCTCGTTGCCCGAAAGTATGAGCGCCAGCAGCGCCCCCACGGCAGCCGACGGCAGCGTTGACAGGATGGTCACCGGATGGATATAGCTTTCGTACAGCACGCCAAGCACAATATACATGGTGAAGATGGCTGCCAACAGTAACCATAACGTGCTCGACAGCGAAGATTGAAACGCTTGCGCCGCTCCCTGGAAACGCATTTCCACGGTCGGCGGCAAGGCAATATCGGCCTTGATCTGATTAACACGTTGCACCGCTTCAGACAGCGATGCCCCGGGCGCCAGGTTAAAAGACACCAGGGCGGACGGGAACTGATCGACGCGCATGATTTCCAGCAACTCCTGGCCGGGTAAAATCTGCGCCAGCTGCGTCAGGGCAATCGGCGCGCCGTCGGCGGTCTTGATATACACCTGATCAAGGTCCGCCGGATTATCGCGGAAATGCTCGGCCACTTCCATCACCACCCGGTACTGCGCAGACTGGGTAAAGATCGTGGAAACCAGGCGCTGGCCAAAAGCGTTGTACAGTGCATCATCAATCTGCGTCATGGTAATGCCATAGCGCGCCGCGGCATCGCGGTCTACTTTGACCAGGGTCTGCAGGCCATTGAACTGAAAGTTGTCCGTGACGCCAGCAAGGGTTTTGTCGGCCGCCAGATGCTCGACAAATATCGGGACCCATTCGCGCAACTGCTCAGCATCCAGGCTGGACAGACTCAATTGATATTGCGTGCGCGACACTCTGGCATCAATGGTCAGGTCCTGTGAGGACTGCAGGTATACTTTCATGCCCTGGACCTTCGAAGCCCGGTCTTGCAGACGTTGCATTACATCTGTGATATTTTCACGATCGGCGGTGGGCTTGAGCTCAACCTGCATCCGCCCGGTATTAAGGGTCGCGTTAGAGCCATCCACACCGATGAACGACGACACCGAGGCGACCGCCGGATCGGCCTTGATTGCCCGGGCAATCTGCACCTGGCGCTCGGACATCATCTTGAAGGAGGACGATTGCGGCGCTTCAGTAATGATCTGGATCATGCCGGTATCTTGCTGCGGAAAGAACCCCTTGGGTATCCACATATACAGCAGGATCGTCAGCACAAATGTGGCCAGCGCCACCAGCAGCGTCAATGTCTGGTGCCGTAGTACAACGGTAAGCATGCGATCATAGCCATGAATGACGCGATCAATGGCCTCGCCCATTGTGCGGTGCAGGCGATTACCCTCGTACGCCGACTCGGGCTTGAGCATACGGGCGCACATCATCGGCGTCAGTGTCAGGGAGATGACCAGGGAAATAATGATGGCAGTGGCCAGCGTAATGGCAAACTCACTGAACAGCCTGCCGATTACGTCGCCCATGAAAAGCAGCGGGATCAGCACGGCAATGAGCGAGACGGTCAGCGATATCAGGGTAAAGCCGATTTCGGCTGCCCCCTTGAGCGCCGCCTGCATGGGGGTTTCACCATCCTCGATATGACGGGCGATATTCTCGATCATGACAATGGCGTCATCGACCACAAAGCCGGTGGCAATGGTCAGCGCCATCAATGTCAGATTGTTCAGGCTGAAGCCTAGCAGGTACATCACCCCAAAGGTGCCGACAATGGACAGCGGCACTACAATCGAGGGAATCACGGTGGCGCTGAAACTGCGCAAAAAGGCATAGGTTACGACGATCACCAACAGGATCGCCATCAGCATTTCGTTTTGCACATGGCTGATCGACTCACGAATAGTCTCGGTGCGATCAGCCACCGTATCGACTTGCAGCGAAGCCGGCAAGGCCTGACGCAGCTGCGGCAAAATCTTTTTCACATTGTCGACCACGTCGATCACATTGGCGCCGGGCTGACGCTGGATATTGAGCAAAATAGCCGGTTTATCGTTGATCCACGCAGCCTGCCGCACATCCTCGGCCGCTTCGATCGTATTGGCCACATCCTTCAGGCGCAAGGGTGCGCCGTTGTTGTAGGCAAGAATCAGGTTGTTGTACTCGGCTGCGGTTTTGACCTGGCTATTGGCATAAATGGTCGTGCCGCGACGCGGGCCGTCAATATTGCCGGTAGGCTGGTTGACATTAGCCGCGGTGATGGCAGTGCGCACATCACTTAACGCCAGGCCATTGGCCGCCAGTGCCGTGGGGTTCACCTGGATGCGCAATGCCGGCCGTTGCCCGCCCGCTATACTGACCAGGCCAACACCCGATATCTGCGACAGTTTCTGCGCCATGCGGGTTTCAACCAGATCCCGCGCCTCATGCAAAGGGACGTTGTCAGAAGAGATGGCCAGCGTGACCACCGGCCGGTCCGCCGGATTGACCTTGTTATACACCGGCGGCATGGGCATATCCGAAGGCAGCAGGTTCGATGCGGCATTGATTGCCGCCTGCACCTCCTGTTCGGCCACGCTCATTTGCACATCCAGTCCGAACTGCAGCGTAACCACCGACGCCCCGCCAGAACTGGACGAGGTCATCTGCAATAAGCCGGGCATCTGGCCAAACTGGCGCTCCAGCGGCGAGGTCACCAGCGAAGCCATGGTGTCGGGTCCCGCACCCGGATACAACGACACGACCTGAATGGTCGGGTAGTCGACTTCAGGCAGGGCAGAGACCGGCAGCAGGCGATAGGCGACCAGTCCGCCCAGAAATATGGCAATCATCGCCAGCGTTGTCGCCACCGGCTTCAGAATGAACATGCGCGAGATGTTCACTTGACGATCTCGACTTTGGCCCCGTTGCGCAAGCGATCCACGCCTTCGGAAACCACTTGCTCGCCTTCGGCCAATCCCTTGGTGATCTGGGTATAACCACTATCGACCACGCCCAGTTCGATCTGACGGGTCTCGACTGTATTATCTTTTTTCACCACATAGACATACGGGCCACGGGAACTGTTCTGAATGGCATCGGACATAACCACCAGCGCGTCGGGCACCTCACGCACCTTCAGTTCCGTATTCACAAACTGGTTTGGAAACAACGTTTCGTTTTCATTAGCAAAGGTGGCCTTGAGCCGGACTGTGCCGGTTGTCGTATCTACCGCGTTATCCATGGAGGCAAGCTCGCCTTCGGCCAGTTGCACTTTGTTGTCGCGATCGCGCAAAACGACCTTGAGCTTTTCGCCTTTGTACAGCGGACCGGCCACATCAGGCAACCAGGACTCCGGCATGGAAAAAACCACCGCAATAGGCTGCACCTGGGTAATCGTGACGATCCCATCAGTAGAACCGGCAGACACCAGATTGCCCACATCGACCGTGCGCAGGCCCAGGCGACCGCTGATAGGCGCGCGCACTTTGGTGTACGTCAGCGACAAACGGGCGTCATCTACGGCGGCCTTGTTGTTCTGTGCCTGCCCCTCGTACTGACGCACCAGAGATTGCTGCGTATCGACCTGCTGGCGAGCAATCGAATCCTGCTTGAACAGGGTCTGATAGCGCTGCAAGTCACGTTTGGCATTGGCCAGCAGCGCGGCATTCTGTGCCTGCGTGCCCAGCGCCTGCTGCAGCGCCACTTCGAACGAACGCGGATCTATCTGCACCAGCAGGTCACCTTCATTGACCTTCTGGCCTTCTGTAAAGAGAATTTTCTGAATCGGGCCGTCAACCCGGCTGCGCACCGTTACTGTATTGAACGCAGTGACCGTACCCAGGCCGCTGACACTGACGGTCAGGGATTTTTTCATGGCAGGGACAACGCTGACCGGTGTGGCGACACCAGCCGGGCCATTGCGCCCGCCTCTTGCACCACCACGTGCGCCCGGTGCCGGCGTTGTTGCCGCCTGCTGCCCGGCCGCCGATTTGTCTGCAGGCTTTTGATTGGCGCTGCGTTGCCAATAGTAATAGCCCCCACCGGCAAGCACGAGGATAATAAACAGGAGCAGCAGTTTACGGGACTTTCTATTAGTGCTTGTGGGAGCCGGCATGGATGTGACAACGCTTCTTATTCATGAAGCCCCTATTTTTACCTATTTACACCAACGCGGCATCTCTTTTGCCAGCACCTGTAATAAATCGCAACAGACCAGTTGTAACAGGAAGAAGCTGACAATCACGCCAGATCGCCGCAACCATTGCGTTCAAACGTTGCAGAATGACATTTTAAACGCCGTTGGCGTTGTGATCAATTGCGTTTTGTATTGATTGTCCAATTCGGAAAACCGTACCCATACCACATATTTGTTCGCGCTGATTTCCGGATAGATCAGGCGTTCGCCCGAAACCCAGACGCGCACCATCTGATAAATTTTACCGCCGAGCATTTCCTGGAATACGCCCCCTTCCTGCGTACTGGCATCGACCGGGCTACCCGATTCGCGCAGCATTTTCAGAACGACGCTGACCCCGTCGAAAAGCGGCATAAAGGGTTCGACCCATTGGGTGATCGCGCGCTGGCGATTGTCTTCGGCCGACAATTGCCATGCATGATAAGAAGGGATATCGATCTGCGAAGTGCCACCGGGCACCGCGAACCGGTTCTTCAGGCTCATAAGCCATTCGTTTTCGCGCGCCGCCTGGCCAATGCGACCCTTGCCCATGAGGGCAGCCGACACACGATTCAAATCGGCAATGGCTGAATCGAGCGCGTTCAGATCAATGTTCGGATGGTGGCGGTAGTTTTCCAGGTTGGCTTTCTGCCGGTCAACGTCCTGCAGGATACCCGAGCGCACTTCCGCACGATCACATGTGTCCATAATTTCAAACAGCAGGGACAAGGCGACATGCTGATGCATGGGACTGGTACCGCTGATAAATGCAAACAGCCGCTTGAACAGATATTCAAGTCGCATCAGGGATCGGATACGCTCATTGATGGGATATTCGTATAAAACCAATTGACTGACCCTTTTGTTTTTTGATATCACATTAAGCAGGTGCTGCATGCCTGCTCACTGCTGCGGTGGATTAGGCGGTGGTAGCACCCCTCTGGCGCAGCCATGCCGCGACGATAGACGCCCACCGTTTGCCGTCCTGCTATTGTTCCTTCTGTTGCCCGATCAACTGCAGCCAGTTCTCGTGCACCTGCCGCACCCGCTCTTCGAGCAAGGCAAGTGTAATACCGATACCGTTGAAAATCACATCATCGGCTGCGGCCAGCCGTTGCTGGCGTGACGCCTGGGTACTCATGATTTCCGTGACGGCCTGTACCGAAAGACCACTGCGTGCCTGCACGCGCACGATCTGTTCTGTTTCTTCACAGTCTACCACACAGATCCGGTCCATTATCGGGCGATATCTGGCCAGCGACTCAACCAGCAGCGGAATATCATAGACCAGATAAAGCCCGGCGGCCGTCGCGGCAGCCGCCTGCATGGCCTGACCGATAAGCGGATGCAATATCTGTTCGAGCTGGCGGCGCTTGTCTGCATCCTGGAAAACCTGCTGGCGCATATAGCCGCGATCCATGGCCCCATCCGCTTGCACTGCCCTGCTCCCAAATGCCCGGGCAACGGCAGGCATGGCCTGGCCACCCGGTTGGGTCAGGGACCGTGCCAGTGCATCGGCATCAATCACGCTGGCGCCCCAGGCAACGAGCAATTGTGCCACGGTGGATTTACCCGAGCCGATCCCCCCTGTCAGACCTATCCTGTACAACGCCAACCCCCGTGAAAAACAAGGCCGGGCGTGCAGCGCCTGGCCTGATCATGCAATATGTGCTGCCGTTCTCAGCCTGCAGGCAGTCGCAGGACAGATGCACAGCAAGCGCACCCAACGCCAGACAGGGACCAAAGGCAATTGTCCGCGGGAGCACGCCAGCAATACATCGTATCACCAGAATGTACACCAGTCCTGCTAAACTGGCCACAAATAACACGACCGGCAATTGATTGTAAGGAAACCAGAGTGTCAGCACGGCAATCAGCTTGACGTCTCCTGCGGCCAGCCCTGGCCTGCCGCCACCGGCTTGAACGACCATGCAAAGCGGGACAATCATCGCGGCGCCCACAAAAACCGGCAAGGCAAAACGCAGCGCTGGCATTTGTGGCAGGCCGGCAACCAGCGCGATCAGGCCAACGGCCAGCAGCAAGACCAGAAGGTAATCGGGTAACAAGCGCATCTGAATGTCGGCCAGGGTCAGCAACGCCAGCAGATAGAAGAACACCAGCCAGTGCAGCGCCTGGCCACGGGTAAGCATGTGCAGAAAGACCGGCATTGCGATGCCGGCCACAAGCAGGCGCATGTACGCAAAGGCCCTGTTGTCTGCGACAATACAGTCTGCCACGGCAACGTGGCCATAGCGCCAGCGCAAACCGACGCACAGCAGTGCATATGCCGGCCAAAGGCTGAGCGCCACCAGAACGCTGAACAAAAATTTTGCCATCCCTCCGCACCTGGCAACGCTGATTGAATCACGCCGCAGGCTGGCCAAACCGGCAAGCGGTCGCGCCCACTGAACCGGACACCATGATATTGCCCGCCAGCGGCTCGGGGCCAGACGCGGACATTATCGCAGCGTATTGCCCTATGGCAATATGAGTCGGCTCAAGGCTGACCCCATCATTCACAATGTGGTCAGCCCCATCGGAAACCCGATGGGTCGATCCGAGCCGATGGCCTAGACTGATATGGATAGTGCCGTGGTAATATGCCGCTAGTTCGGTGCCTGCCCAGGCTTGTGGCGTCGCCTTAGCTTTACCTCGAACCGGGGCCCCGGTCCTGTTTAATAGGAAAAAAACTGTCATGTCTTCTGTTCCATTCCGTTTTGTGCCGGCACTGCTGTCGGCTTCCCTTCTGGTCGTGCTGGCCGGCTGCAGCAGCCCTTCGCAACAAGCTGCCGTGCCACAGGTAACGGCAAGCGATACCGCAGCAACAGAGCGTGAGACAAGGCCAACGCCTTCCTATAATCGCGGCGGACAGATCCAGATTCCCTTTGGCACCTCGGAGCCCACACAGGCCGAGCTTCGCGCCGAACGTCAACGGCAGTCTACAACCCAGGGTTTGATTCCTGAAGGCAGAACCTACCTGGGCTCCATCCCCTGCGAAACGGCAGCGTGTACAGTACAGCGCGTCACCCTGACCCTGCTGCCTGACGGACGCTGGCGCCGGATATCGCAGCCGCTGGTCCCATCTGGTTCGGCACGGACAGACGCCGGCTGCTGGAGACCGGAACCGGGTGCACAACCCATGATTCATCTGTTGCCTGCCAGCGCCAACGACAGCAGCGCCAGTGTGGCGTCGTTACGCATGCAAAGTCCCGCCAAGCTCAACGTACAGACGCTAGGAGCCAAGACAGTGACCAGCCTCTATACGCTCAACATACAGGCCGATACGGAATCGACCAGCGCATTGCAGAACGACACCACGTTTTTCTGCCCGGCGCGATAAAGACCAGCACATGAACGTCCGGCGCAGACCATACCTTGTTCGGCGCCCCTGACGGCTCAAACCTGATGACTGTCGGAAATATGTGGGTTCAGGCGGGTAAATACCTGCCGCGCAAGCTCTGTGGCATTGCGTACATTCATTTTGCGAAAAATTCGGGCCCGGTGCGCTTCTATGGTCCGTTGCGAGACGCCGAGCTCGGCAGCCGCGACCTTATTTGGCAAGCCGCGTGAGACAAAAAAGAAAACCTCTTTTTCACGCGGCGTCAGGCACTGTATGAGCACATCCAGCCCTGGCATATTTTCCCCTGTTCCCATCTTGATTCCTCGTATTGCTTGTGAAGAAGGGACAAATTATAGTGATCATGCCAGTGGCCAAGAACTGTCAGCGTTGACAGTCTATGGTTGATATGCGAATTCCAGGTTATCAATCAGACGGGTTGCCCCCAGTTTCGCTGCGGTCAATACGACCAGCGGTTCGTTGGCAATAATCTCCTGCTGCGACGGCGGGTTCAGATCATGCTGGCGACGGACCGAAACATAATCCACCTCCCACCCCCGGTCAGCCAACTGTTTGCGACCGAATGCTTCCAGCGATTCCACAGAGGTATCGCCCGCTTGCAACTGGTTGCGCACCGCCTGCAGGGTCTGATACAGAATCGGCGCTTCGGCGCGTTCGCTGTCCGACAGAAAGCGGTTGCGTGACGACAAGGCCAGCCCGCTGTCCTCGCGTACGGTTTCGTGAGCATAAATGGTGACCGGCAACTGAAACTGGCGACACATTTTGCGCACAATCATCAATTGCTGGTAGTCTTTCTTTCCGAATACGGCCACCTTGGGTTGCACACAGGAAAACAGCTTGAGCACAACGGTCGATACGCCGGTAAAAAAGCCCGGGCGAAACTCGCCTTCCAGAATGTTGCCCAAGTCATCAGGCGGCTGAATCTTGAAGCTTTGCGGTTCCGGATACATTTCCTTGACGGCAGGTGCGAACAGTGCATAGACATCCCGGCGCTCTTCCAGCTTGCGAATATCTTCTTCAAGGGTGCGCGGGTATTTGTCGAAATCCTCGTGGGGCCCGAACTGCAGGGGATTGACAAAAATACTGGCCACAACCGGATCACCATGCTGGCGAGCCATTTTCATCAGGGCCAGGTGACCCTCATGAAGATTTCCCATGGTAGGAACAAAAGAGGCGCGTAACTGGCCGCGCATCTGGTCTCTGAGTTCTTCAATGGTATGTACGACTTTCAATCTTGTTCCTTTGACAGGTCAGGCCACGGCCTGGCTGCTGTATGAGAGGCGAATATAAATGGGGGCGTAGGGTTCTGCCTGCGTGATTTCCAGAAGTGTTTCGCGGGCCAGTTCCAGCATGGCCAGGAAATGAACTACCACGACTGCTGCCGGGTCGCCCCCTTCCACCCGTTCAATGAACAGGTCCCGAAACTCCATGAACCGCACGTCGGACAGGCGCCGCAGAATATGAGTCATGTGGTCCCGCACCGACAGCTGTTCACGCGTAATGTGATGATGCGCGTTCAGTTTGGCCCGCTTCATGATATCAAGCCAGGCCAGACGCAGATCTTCGGCATTGACCTCGGGCAGCGCTCTCTCGGTGCTCAGATCCATGTAGGCGCGGGCGCGCTCGAAGTCGCGGCCCAGCTGTGGTAATTCATTGAGCTTGGCGGCCGCCAGTTTCATCTGCTCGTACTCCAGCAGACGGCGAACCAGCTCAGCGCGCGGATCTTCCACTTCTTCGCCGGTATCTGATTTCTTGACCGGCAGCAGCATGCGCGACTTGATCTCGATCAGCAGTGCTGCCATGAGCAAATACTCACCGGCCAGCTCCAGATTATGCTGGCGGATCTGATCCACATAGTTCAGATATTGCCGGGTCACTTCCGACATGGGAATATCCAGAACATTGAAGTTCTGCTTGCGGATCAGATACAGCAACAGATCCAGCGGTCCCTCGAAGGCCTCCAGAAAAACTTCCAGCGCGTCTGGCGGTATGTACAGGTCCTGCGGAATATTAAACAGCGGCTCGCCGTACAGGCGCGCCAACGCAACCGAATCGATGGTGTCGGGTGTGGAATCCACTTCAGGAGAGACCAGCGCATTGAGCTGATCGGCAGGCACCGTCATTCGGATATTCAGCTATTGTTCGAATATACGTAGGGCTTCTGCGGCACTTTGGCCTTTTTGAACCCATCCAGCAGGTCGGAATCCAGTGTTTTATCCCACAGGAGTCCGCGACCTTGCCGCTGGCGCTCTTCAGTGCCAGGGTGTTCGTCCTTGTACCGTTTGATGAACTTGGTGATATCGGATTCGAAATTTTCTGCCATGATTTTGTAACCGTTGGTGTAAATAGCCGTAAACGGCTGCGTGGTGCCGCCATTTTACACCGGAATCCAGACAGGCATCCCGGCCTGGGCGTTAGTGCAGAATCTGTTCCAGGAAATGACGGGTACGTTCGTGCTGTGGATGATCAAAAAACGCATCCGGCGTGTTCTGCTCCACAATGCTGCCCTGGTCCATGAACACCACGCGATCGGCCACCTTGCGCGCAAAACCCATTTCATGCGTAACGCACAGCATGGTCACGCCCGACTCCTCGGCAAGATTGACCATGACGTCCAGCACCTCCTTGACCATTTCCGGATCCAGCGCAGAGGTCGGCTCATCAAACAGCAGCACCTTGGGGTTCATGCACAGCGAACGGGCGATGGCAACCCGCTGCTGCTGCCCTCCGGAGAGCTGGCCGGGAAACTTGCTGGCCTGATCCGGTATGCGTACGCGTTCAAGGTACTGCATGGCGCTGTCGCGGGCCTGTTGCTGCGACTGCTTCAGCACCCAGATGGGTCCCAGCGTCAGGTTTTCGAGCACGGTCAGATGCGGAAATAGATTAAAGTGCTGGAACACCATGCCCACGTTTTTGCGTACCTGTTCGATTTTTTTCAGATTGTCGGTCAGCTCTGTGCCGTCAACAATGATCTTGCCTTCCTGATGGGACTCCAGCGCATTGATGCAGCGGATCAACGTGGATTTTCCGGAGCCCGACGGGCCACAGATCACGATGCGCTCACCTGCGACGACGTCCAGATTGATGTCGCGCAGGACATGGAACTGGCCATACCACTTGTTGACGTTTTCCATAAGGATGATAGTTTCTGACACAGATAAACTCCAGGGTCTGGCGGCTAACGCGAATATCCCGTATCCAGCTGCGCTTCAAGCCGTTTTGAATAGCGGGACATGGCAAAGCAAAACAGGAAATAAATCAGGGAAATGAATAAGTAGGCTTCAATACTAAACCCCCGCCACACTGGATCCGACAGAGAAGCCTTGGCCGACAGCGTCAGATCGTAAATACCGATAACGACCACCAGCGACGTATCCTTGAACAGGGCGATGAAAATGCTTACCAAGGGCGGAATCACGATCCTGAGCGCCTGCGGCAACACAATTTTGCGCATGGTCTGCCAATAGTTCAATCCGATAGACTGGGCGCCTTCGATCTGCCCCCGGGGGATTGCCTGCAACCCGCCGCGGACGGTCTCTGCCACATAGGCAGAGGCGAACATGATGATGGCGATCTGCGCACGCAACAGCTTGTCAAAAGACATCCCTTCGGGCAAAAACAGCGGCAACATGACAGACGACATAAACAGCAGACTGATCAGCGGCACGCCGCGGATAATTTCAATATACACGACGCACAGCGCCTTGATGACCGGCATATCCGAGCGGCGACCCAGCGCCAGCACCACGCCGATGGGAAATGCAAACGCAATACCAAAGGTCGATAGGATCAGCGTGAGCGGCAGGCCGCCCCAGCGGGTATTCTCTACATAAGTGAGGCCCGCAAAGCCGCCCCACATCAGGCAGGCAACCACCGTCAATCCGGTTGCCCAGATGGCAAACAGCCGCATATTCCAGAAACGACGCATCGCGCTGCAGACAATGACCGCCAGCAGCACCAGCGTGGCCAGCAAGGGGCGCCACTGCTCATCGTAAGGATAGGTGCCGAACAGAATAAGCCGATATTTTTCCCGAATAAAGGCCCAGCACGCGCCGCCAGGCCCGGCGCGACATTCCTGGGCATTGCTGGCGGTAAAATTGGCTTTGAGCAGGGCCCATTCCACCAGAGGCGGCAGCCCCATCAGCAACAGCCATGCGATGAGCATGGTAATCAGGATATTGAGCGGTGAGGAAAACAGGCGCGCCCGCAACCAGCCGATAATGCCGCTTTTCCCCCTGGGCGGCGGCAATGCCGCTGCAACATCCTGCTCCCGGTTCGTGATATTCATGGCTATCGCTCCACCAGCGCAATGCGCCGGTTATACCAGTTCATGAACAGGGAAATGGACAGGCTGACGGTCAGATACGCCGCCATGACAATGAGAATACCCTCTATGGCCTGTCCCGTCTGGTTCAGTGTTGTGTTGATGATTGACACAATATCCGGATAGCCGATCGCCACGGCCAGCGAACTGTTTTTCATCAGGTTCAGATAGGTGCTGGTCAGCGGTGGAATCATGATCCGCAACGCCTGCGGCAACACCACCAGCCGCAGTGCGCGACGACGGCTAAGCCCCACCGAGCCGGCTGCTTCCCATTGGCCGCCGGGCACGGCCTGTATCCCGGAACGCACAATTTCCGCAACAAAGGCCGAGGTGTAAATAACCAGGCCGCTTAGCAGCGCCGTCAGTTCCGGAGAGATACTGGCGCCTCCGGCAAAGTTGAACCCCTTGAGCTCAGGAATGCTGAAGGCCAGTTGCCCGCCACCGAAAAAAAAGCCGGCCACTGGCAACAGGATAAAAAGCGCAAGGCCTATCGGCCACAGCGCCGTTGGTGTACCCGTTTGGATTTGTCTGCGGCGCAAATACCGGCCCGCCGCCAGGGTCAGCAACAGCGCCACCACGGCGCCGACCACAATCCATGCCAGGCTCTCGCCTTGCACCGCGGGAAACCGCAGGCCCCGGTTCGACAGAAATACACCTGGTACCGGATGCATGGCCTGGCGCGGGCCGGGCAACGTTTCCACAATCAGCGCGTACCAGAAAAAAAGCTGAATCAACAACGGGATATTGCGCAACACCTCAACATACACAGCAGCCAGCTTGGCGATCAGCCAGTTTTTTGACAATCGGGCAACCCCGATCACCACGCCCAGGAGCGTGGCCAGCACGATGCCAGCAAGGGAGACATAAAGGGTATTGAGCAGACCCACCAGAATGGCGCGCCGATACGTGTCGGTCGGCGAATAATCAATCAGCGACTCGCCGATGGCAAACCCGGCCTCGCGCCCCAGAAAATCGAAGCCGCTGCGGATATTGCGCACTTGCAGATTATGCATGGTATTGGAAACCAGATACCAGACGCCGGCGGCCACCAGCCCGAGCACGATTATCTGATAGACGATCGAGCGAAACGTTGGATCATTCCAGGAAAAGGCCAGGCCTTTGGATTTGTTTTTCTTCATGCGTTACAGTGTCAGTCGGGGCCAGCATCAGCCGGCTCCGGGCCCTGCGATCAGGTGCGAATCAAGGGTCGAAACCACATCGTACCTGTTTTTGGCGTTCAGCGAACCGGCATGGCGTAAAGAATGCCACCGTTGTGCCAGGTATTGTTCAGGCCGCGCTCCAGTTTAAGCGCACTATCGGCGCCCACATTGCGGGCAAAGCTCTGGCCATAATTGCCCAGCGTTTTAATGATGTTGTAGGCCCATTTTTCATCGACGCCAAGATTTTTTCCCATGCCCGGACTGGTGCCCAAAATCCGCTGGATATTGGGATTGGGCGATTTGGTCATTTCATCCACGTTCCCGGAGGTAATGCCATACTCTTCGGCTTCGATCATGGCGTTCAAGGTCCAGCGGATCACGTTGAACCACTGTTCATCGCCCTGCCGCACCATCGGCCCCAGCGGCTCCTTGGAAAAATTCTCGGGCAGGATCTCGTATTCATCGGGGTTTTCCATCGTGGTTCGCACCGAAGCCAGGCCGGACTTGTCGGTCGTCAGCGCATCGCAGCGCCCCGAGGCGAAGGTACGAATCACTTCATCGAACTTGTCGATGACAACGGGCTTGAATTCCAGCTTATTGCTGCGGAACCAGTCAGTCAGGTTCAGCTCGGTGGTGGTGCCCGGTTGAACACAAATAGTCGCCCCGTTCAGTTCCTTGGCGCTTTTGACGCCCAGATCTTTTTTCACCATGACGCCCTGGCTGTCATAAAAATTGACGCCAACCCCCATCAAGCCCAGCGTAGTATCGCGGGTCAGGGTTTGCGTGGTGTTACGCGTGAGCACGTCGATCTCCCCCGATTGCAGTGCCGTAAAGCGCTGCTGGGTGCTCAGGGGTGTGAGTTTCATTTTACTGGCATCGTTAAACATGGTGATGGCGATCGCCTTGCACAAATCGACATCCAGTCCCGATGCCTCACCCTTGCTGTCAATGATGGAGAAGCCCGGGATTCCGGTGCTGATACCGCATTGAACAAAGCCCTTGGCCTTGACGGCATCGAATGTTTTGCCGGCCTGGGCCGGCGTCGCGATGACCGTAAAAGCGCCTGCGGCCAGCAATGCCGCTGCCCTGATCATTTTCATATTCATCCCCTGGTAGGAAACCGTTCCCCGTTGATAAACCCGCCGTGTACTCGATGGAAAACAGTTACTGTCTATTTTTTGTTCAGCGGTTTTGTCTTCGGGTATCCTAGAGTATCCATTCACGCATTGACAATCGTAAATACCCTAATGCGTCTGCAATTACTCTAAAATGCGCATTAACAGAACCGAATTTTAAGTAACCGGATCCACATGATTCAATTCCAGCATGTCTTCAAATCCTACGGACAGGGCGCGAATATCCTGGCTGATATCAACTTCAGCATTACGCCGGGTGAATTCGTTTTCGTCTCCGGCCCGTCCGGGGCAGGCAAATCCACGCTGCTCAAGCTGATCGGCGGACTGGAAGCGCCAACGCGCGGTTCCATTATCGTCAAGGGCCAGCGCATGGATCAGATCGGCAACCGCGCAAGACCCTATCTGCGTCGCGCCGTTGGCGTCATCCTGCAAAACATGCACCTGCTGTATGACAGGACTGCTTTCGAAAACGTGATGCTGCCGCTGGCAGTCATTGGCCTGAACTCGGACAAGGCAGCCGCGCGTGCCCGAGCGGCAATCGAAAAGGTGGGACTGTCCGGCAAGGAAAAACTCAATCCCATCGCGCTTTCAGGCGGCGAACAGCAGCGCCTGGCCATTGCCCGCGCCATCGTCAACAAACCCGCCATTCTGATCGCCGACGAACCTACAGCCAACCTGGATCAGGCCAGTGCACAGAAAATTCTGGAAGTTTTTCGTGACTTCAATCGCGTCGGCGTGACCACGCTTATTGCTTCACATGACCTGGAACTGCTGCGCCGGCACGCCAACCGCACCCTGCTGATCGAACCGGGCCGCTTCAAGGATCTGGGAACACACGCATGAAAACCTGGATAAGACATCATTTTTACGCCATGCGCATCGCCATCCGGCGGCTTTTGGCTACGCCATTTTCGTCACTGACCAATATTGCCGTGATCGCCCTTGTGCTGGCGCTACCGCTGCTGGCCAGCTCCATCCTGGTCTCGATGGAGCCGGTTGCGCGCAATGTCTCGGTTAATCCGGCCATCACCCTGTTCATGAAAGCGCAGGTTCCACTGGCGGAAACGCGCGAGCTGGGCGAGCAGTTGCAACAGGAAAACCAGGCCTATATAGAAAAACTGGAAGTCATCGACAAAAACGACGCGTTGGCAGGATTGCGGGCCTCGGAATCCTGGTCCAACGCCCTGAAGGTGTTGCCCCGTAATCCCCTGCCCAATTCGATTGTCGTGACGATCAAAGCGACCGGCGATCAGGCCAGCAAGGCCCAGGAACTGGCGCAGACCTGGAGCAGCCTGGACAATGTAGACACGGTGCAGTTCGACAGCGCCTGGGTTCAGAAGCTGGACGCCATTCTTTCTTTTACCCGCGGCGTCCTGCTGCTACTGGCCATCGGCGTGGCCGTAGTGGTGGTAGGTACGGTATTTAACACTGTGCGCATGCAGGCCCTGGTGCAACGGGAAGAAATCGCCGTCGCGCGCCTGGTCGGCGCCACCGAGTCATTCGTGCGGCGTCCGTTTCTGTATCTGGGCGCCCTGACCGGCATGGCTGCCGGCGTCTTATCGCTATTGCTTACCACGTTTGGTCTGGCTTCGCTCAACGGCGCCATCGCCCGGCTCTCGCAGAGCTACGGCACCGACTTCGTCATCCGCCTGCCCGATGTCACCTGGCTGGCCACTGCGATTGTGCTGGTGATGATTGTCGCCGCGCTGGCGGCCCAATGGTCCATGACCCGGCACTCGCGTTTCTGATCCATGTCATTTGCCGGTACCGTCATTGATTGGCAGCGTGAACGCGGCAGGCACGACCTGCCGTGGCAAGGTAGCCGCGATCCCTATCGCGTCTGGCTCTCGGAAATCATGCTGCAGCAAACGCAGGTGGCTACGGTTATTCCGTACTATGCGCGCTTCCTGTCCCGGTTTCCCACGCTCAGCGCGCTGGCCCAGGCCAGCCAGGAAGAGGTCATGCCCTATTGGGCGGGGCTGGGCTACTATGCCAGGGCGCGCAATCTACATCGCTGCGCCAAGGTCGTCATGGATGACTGGCAAGGATCTTTCCCAGAAAACGCCGAGGATATCGCCCAGTTGCCGGGCATTGGGCCGTCCACGGCCAACGCCATTGCCGCTTTCTGCTACAACGCACGCCAGCCTATCCTGGATGGCAATGTCAAGCGTGTTTTTTGCCGTTACTACGGCATCGAAGGCGATACGCAGAAGAAAGCCACCGAAAGCATTCTGTGGGAACGGGCCTGGCAGCATCTTGAGTTCGCCCCCGCCGATGTAGATATGGCAGCCTACACGCAAGGCCTGATGGATCTGGGCGCGACCTTGTGTACGCGCAGCAGGCCCGCCTGTGAACGTTGTCCGCTGGCTGCCGATTGTGTGGCCAGGCGCGAGGGCCGGCAAGCGCAACTACCCACGGCACGCCAGCGCAAGGCGGTCCCGCAACGCCAGGTGTGCGTATTGATTCTGGAACACAAGGGTCAGATCCTGATGTATCGTCGTGCAGATAAAGGGATCTGGGGAGGGTTGCTGACGCTGCCCGAATTTGCCGACCGCCGGGCCTGTACCACCTATCTGCAGCAGGCGCTCGGCGAGCACGCGTTACCCGTGCCGCTGGCGGCATTCGAACATGTATTTACCCATTTTCGCCTGCATATCGAACCGATGCTGCTGCACGCATCAGCGCTGCCCGCCGTGCTGCCGCCCGTCAGCGAAGATGCCGACCAGCCCAGCCGCTGGCAGTGGGTTGCACTGGACGCGCTAGCAGATGCGGCGTTGCCTGCGCCCTTGCGCAAACTGCTGACGGGCTATTTTGATGGGAACAGCACTCACGCAACCGACACGCCCCGCCTGTTCTGAGCCGGCAGCAAGTCGCCTGGAACGCCCCAGCGGTGGTTATTCCTCGGCCCGCGCCGACTTGCGGCTGGGAACGTAATTGGAAATGCTCATCAACAGACCGCAGGCGAAACCCAGCGTGACCAGCGCCGTACCGCCGTAACTCATGAAAGGCAGCGGCACGCCCACTACCGGCAATATTCCCATGACCATTCCCATGTTCACAAACACATACATAAACAGCATCATGGTCATGGCGCCTGCCAACAAACGGCCGAACTGGGTGCGCGCCCGAATCGTGATCAGAAAACCGCGCAACAGCAGCAAGGTATACAGCAGCAACAGTGTCACGCCGCCGTACAGCCCGAACTCTTCGGCAAAGACGGCAAAGATAAAATCGGTGGTCCGCTCGGGGATGAAATCAAGATGCGTCTGAGTGCCCAGCATATACCCTTTGCCATATAAGCCGCCCGAACCGATCGCAATCATGCCCTGGATGGTGTGAAACCCCTTGCCCAGCGGGTCACTGCCAGGATCAAGCAATGTGCACACCCGATGCTTCTGGTATTCGTGCAGCACAACCCAGTCAAAATCCGGACCGCACAGCACCGGCTCATAGTACAGGATCAGCGCGATGGTCGCGACACCCAGCACAAACACCGGCACAATCAGCTTGAATGACAGACCGGCAAAATAAATGATGAAAAAACCGGTGCTCAACACCAGCAGCCCGGTCCCCAGATCAGGCTGTCGAATGATGAGCATAAACGGCACCAGCAGCAGCAAGCCGGCAATCAGAAAATCTACCACCCGCAATTCGGAGCGGTGTTTATCGAAATACCATGCAAGCATCAACGGCACGATGATCTTCATCATTTCCGATGGCTGAATGACCGTCACACCAATATTGAGCCATCGCGTCGCACCCTTGTTGGTAATGCCGACCAGCAGCACTGCTATCAACATCAGCACACCAATGACATACAACGGAATGGCGAACTTCATGATGCGTGAGGGAGGAATCATCGCCACGAACCACATGACACCAAAAGCCAGCAAAAAATTGCGCGCCTGGCTGGCAAAACGCCAGTCTGTTCCGCCAACGGCAGAGTGCATGACGGTCATGCCCAGCATGCAGAAAATGACCAGGATCAGTAGCAGCGGCCAGTCAAAGGCGCGGAAGGCGCGCAGGATCCAGTCCATTAATTTATTCATTATTTTGCCTTTGTTCTGCGTCATTGCGACCACTGCCATTGCCTACCGGCGCAAGAATATCGGGCAAATGTTCCGGCGCCTTGTCTTCGGGGTTGGCCGGCACTTCTTGTGGCACCATCACATCGGGCGACGTATCTTCGGCAGGCTCGTCATTGTCCAGCTGCAGCACTGGCACCGAATCGACCTGAGCCGAACGCGTTGGCGAGAGCCAGTAATCAAAGACCTTGCGCGCAATGGGCGCAGCAATGCTGGCACCCCAGCCACCGTTCTCGACAATCAGCGCCACGGCGATTTTCGGCTCCTTGGCTGGCGCAAAACCCATATATAGCGCGTGATCCCACAGAGTGCGCTTCAGATTGCGTGAATTGTATTTCGATCCCTTCAGGCTGAATACCTGAGCGGTACCGGTCTTGCCGGCAGACTCATAGGCAGCGCCGGCAAAACTGCGCTTGGCCGTTCCGCGCCGGGTTACATCAACCAGCGCGTCCTTGACCAGCCGCATCGACGATTGGCTCACCGGAATCTGATAGTCGGGCTGCTTGACCGTTGGCGTGCGGGTCTTGCTGATGGTGTTTTCCATTTCGCTGACCAGATGCGGGCGAATATACTTGCCGTCTGCCGCCAGCGTGGACGTGGCCTGCGCCAGTTGCATGATGGTAAATGAATTGTACCCCTGGCCCACCGCGACCGAAATCGTCTCGCCCGGAATCCAGCGCTGCTGCCGCGGGTCCTTGAAGGCTTTTTTCTTCCACTCACGCGAGGGCAAAATACCAATCTTCTCGTAATCCAGATCGATCCCAGTCTTGCGCCCGAATCCGAACATCAGGGAAAAGTCGTGCAGCGCATCCACACCAATCAACGGGCCCAGGCTGAAGAAGTACGTATCGGAAGAAACCACCAGGGCCCGGTGCATGTTGGTCGGACCGTAAGCCGCACCACCCGCGTTGCGAAAACGCTGGTTGCCATATTCGAAATAGCCGGGATCGGCAATACGGGCATTCGGATCGCGCACGCCCAGCTTGAGGGCAGCGAGCGCCACAAAAGGTTTGTAGGTCGACCCGATAGGAAACGTGCCTGACACCGGACGATCAATCAGCGGATGCTCGGGCGAGTCGGCCAGCCGACGCCAGTTTTCCACATCAATGCCGTCAATGAACAGATTCGGATCATACGAGGGTGCCGACACATAGGCCAGAACTTGCCCGTTGCGCGGATCAATGGCTACCAGCGCACCGCGCTCGGGCACGCCCTCCTTGACAAAGCCTTTGTTGTACAGGTCTTCAACCATTTTCTGCAGGCCAAGGTCAATCGACAAATGCAGCGTATCTCCTGGTATCGGATCAATACGCTCCAAAACCTGTACGGGCTTGCCCGATGCCGCCACCTCCACCTCTTCCCAGCCCGTCTTGCCATGGAGCACCGCCTCGTAACTGGCTTCAATCCCCTTTTTGCCGATCACATCGGTGCCACGATAATTGCCCTCGACGCCATCGCGCTCCAGACGCTCCTCGTCTTTCTCGGAAATACGGCCCACATAGCCCACCACGTGCGCGGCCGACTCGCCCTGCGGATACTCGCGCACCCAGCGCGCACGCAGATTGACATCAGGAAAACGAAAGGAGTGGGCGGCAAAAACAGCCGCTTCATCGTCGGTCAGGTTGCCGCGCAACATGACCGAGGCGTAGCGCGTCGTCTGGCCGATACGCCGCTTGAAACGACGGATATCCAGGGGCGTCAGCGGAATGATCCTGCTGATCTGGCTGATCAGTTCGTCCAGATTTTTTACCTGAGCCGGTACGATTTCCAGCGTATAGTCCCGATAGCTGCGCGCCAGCACCGTCCCATTGCGGTCAACGATATCGCCCCGCCGAGGGGCGATGGGCACCAGCGCAATACGATTGCGGTCTGCACGTTCGGCCAGCCCCTGGTAGCGTTCAACCTGAAGCACCCACAACCGGTCGATCAACAGCCCGAAGCAACCGAGCACGAACACCAGCGCGACCAGTACGCGCAACCGGATTTTCTTTCGTTGTATGGTGGAACGCTTGCGGAATTCGAACATAGCCCGTTTCCCGTCAGTTCAGTGTTTCGTTATCATCTACCGGTCGCAGCGGCAGCTTGAGGATCAGATCAGCCACAACCCACATCAACCCTGTAATCAATCCCGACAGCAGCCATGTCCAGCCGCCCCAGGCACCCTGCAGCCACGCGTTCAGCAGATGGCCAGGAAATGGCGCCAGAAAAAATACGGGGAGCATTTGCAGCATCTGGCTGATGAATCCGAACTGCACCATCCTGCGCCGAAACACCATGGCGCCGAAGATCACCAGCACATAGCTGAGCGCGTGCCCGCCCATGACATTGGCATCATGCACGTCCATCAGCAAACCGAAAATCAGGGCACTGGTCAAGCCGACCCCGCGCACCTGCTGCACGCACCAGAAAGCCAGCACCAGGATCAGAATATCGGGCGCCCCCTCCCATTCGCGCCAGGGAAGCAGCGAGGCCAGCCAGGTCAACACAATGGTGATCCAGGCGTAAATGGGGCTCGAACCATAGAAGTAATTGGTCCGTTGCAGTGGTTCAAGCGCGGTCAGGCTACGTTTGACCATCTCAGTTCACCCTGCCTGGCACGGTGCTCTCCGAGGCATCGGTCAACGACGCCGGAATATCCGGCAGGTTGTCTGTGGGAACCAGCAGCACGAGAAAATGACGATAGCGCTCGGGATGCGCCGAAGGCACCGCACGCGCACGCATAAAGCCTTCTGCTGAATTGTTGTCGACTGCGGCAATTTTTCCGACAGACAGGCCTTGCGGGTAGATGCCACCGATACCGCTGGTCACCAGATCGTCTCCGGGCCGAATATCGGCACCCAGCCCCAGATAGCGCACGTCCAGCCGCCCCGTCTGTCCCGAGCCGAATGCAATGACCCGCAAGCCGTTGCGCAGCACCATGACCGGCACTGAAATTTTATTGTCGGTAATCAAGGTTGCCTCCGAGGTCATGGATGTCACGCGCCGGATCTGGCCGACCACCCCACCCTCGTCAATGACCGGCATGCCTGGGCGAATACCGTCGTTGCTGCCCTTGGTAAGCACCAGGGTCTGGTTCAGCGGATTGACCGAGGTGTATAGAATTTCTACCGCCACCGAGGGCGTCTGCACCGTTGTCTTGACAGCGAGCAGGCGTCGCAACTGAGCGTTTTCCGCCGCCATTTGCGCGGCGTGCGTCGACAGTTGGGCCAGCTCAATGCGCTGCCGCTGGACCGCTGCGCTTTCCTGTTTGGCAATGGTAATGGCATTGGACCAGTCGTACACCTGCGTGACCGCATCGCGCGGCCACATGGCGGTTTTCTGGAACGGATAAAGTATCACGGACACCACTTTGCGCACCGGCTCGATATAGCGGGTTTGCGAATCGGCGATCATCAGGCCCACGCAAAAAATAGCCAGAAAAAAAAGTCTGACCTCTGCAGCTGGCCCGTGAGTGAAAAAACGTAATGAACTGTTTTGCTGCATAGGGCAACCGTAAACGGGAACGAAACGATCAGGAAAGACAGCGCAAAAGGATGCAACGGGCGCGCGCTGCATCCTTCAGAGGACGTTAGTCGTCAATAAAAATCTGGCCGAGCTTGTCAATATGTTCCAGCGCTTCGCCACATCCGCGCACCACGCAGGTCAGGGGATCATCGGCAACCACGACCGGGATGCCGGTTTCTTCCTGAAGCAAACGATCCAGATCCTTGAGCAGTGCACCGCCACCGGTCAGGGCGATACCCTTGTCGGTAATGTCGGCGCCCAGTTCAGGCGGCGTCTGTTCCAGCGCAATTTTCACAGCGGATACAATTTGGTTGAGCGGCTCGGTGAGTGCTTCGAGAATTTCGTTGGAAGACACGGTAAAGCTGCGCGGCACGCCTTCAGACAGATTGCGACCCTTAACTTCCATTTCCCGCACTTCGGTGCCGGGAAACGCTGAACCAATGGTTTTCTTGATCGCTTCGGCAGTGGGCTCGCCAATCAGCATGCCATAGTTACGACGGATATAGTTCATGATGGCTTCATCGAACTTGTCGCCGCCGACACGCACCGACCCTTTGTACACCATGCCGCCAAGGGAAATGACGGCCACTTCGGTCGTGCCGCCGCCGATATCGACCACCATCGAACCGCTGGCATCGGATACATTTAAGCCGGCGCCAATGGCTGCCGCCATGGGTTCTTCGACCAGGAAGACCTGACGGGCGCCTGCGCCCTGGGCCGATTCGCGAATGACCCGGCGTTCCACCTGAGTAGAACCGCAAGGCACACACACGATGATGCGCGGGCTCATGGTAAACAGGCTGCGCGGATGCACGATACGAATGAACTGGCGCAACATCTGTTCGGTCACGGAATAGTCGGCAATGACACCGTCTTTCATGGGCCGGATGGCCTCTATGTTGCCGGGCACGCGCCCGAGCATCTGTTTGGCGGCATGACCGACGGCCTGAATGATCTGGCGACCATTGGAACCGCCTTCGGTACGAATGGCGACAACCGATGGCTCATCAAGCACAATGCCTTTGCCGCGCACATAGATCAGGGTGTTGGCCGTACCCAGGTCAATGGCCATATCGGTGGATAAAAAGCTTCTTAGAAATCCGAACATAATCGCTCAGTTTAAAATAGGGTCAGAGGAAGGTTTTGCGGAGCGCAAAAGGGCTCAACACACGGGTTTGAACGAGTGAACACGTAATCATAACGTATAATTACTTTTCGATCGCGTGATTTATTGTTTTTGCAGACTGTTTTTCCCAAACCGCTGACTATTTTCAGACAACCTTCACGCGATGCATCCGGCGACTCAATTAATTTCTGAAAAACAAGCGTTTATGGCCCTTACCGAAAACGATGTGAACCGCATTGCCCGCCTCTCCCGGCTCGAACTGGATCCGGCAGAACAGGCGCAGGCGCTCACCGATCTCAATAGCATTCTTGGTCTTATCGAAAAGCTTCAGGCTGTGGACACCCAGGGGATCGAACCACTGGCCCATCCGCTGTCGGCCATCCAGGACATTGCCCTGCGTCTGCGCGAAGACGCCGTCACCGAAATTCCCTCCGAGACCACCCGCTCCCGGCTCATGGCCAACGCCCCGGCCCAGGAAGAGGGTTTGTTTCTAGTTCCCAAAGTAATCGAGTAACCATGACCGACATTTCCAGTTTCAGTCTGTCCGGACTGCGCCAGGCGCTGGACGGCAAACAGGTCAGTGCCGTCGAGCTGGCAGAGGCCGCACTCAATCGCGCCGGCCAGCACGCCAGCCTGAATGCATTTTTGCACATTGATCCCGAACTGACGCTCGCCCAGGCGCGTGCCGCCGACGAGCGCATCGCACGGGGCGATGTGCACGCCCTCACCGGCATTCCGATCGCTCACAAGGATGTCTTCGTGACGCGCCAATGGCGCACCACGGCCGGCAGCCTTATGCTCAAGGATTACGTCAGCCCGTTTGACGCCACCGTGGTCACGCATCTGGCCAACGCCGGTGCGGTCAATATCGGCAAGCTCAATTGCGATGAGTTTGCCATGGGTTCCGGCAACGAAAACTCGGCTTTCGGCGTCTGCCGCAACCCCTGGGATCCGCAGGCAGTGTCCGGTGGTTCGTCAGGCGGTTCGGCTGTGGCTGTAGCGGCCGGCATCGTGCCGATCTCTACCGGCACCGACACCGGCGGCTCTGTGCGTCAGCCTGCAGCTCTTTGCGGTATCAGTGGCATCAAGCCCACCTATGGCACAGTCTCCCGGTTCGGCATGGTTGCCTTTGGCTCCAGCCTGGATCAGGCCGGCCCGCTGGCCCGCCACGCCAAAGATCTGGTCACCGTACTGGATACCATCAGCGGTTTCGACCCCATGGACTCAACCAGCCTGCAGGACTGCCTGGGTACGCCCAATGTCGTAGGACGTGTGCAGCAGGCCTTTGACAAGGCAAGCGCCGGCTACCGCAAAGGCGGTGCCCGGCCACTGCAGGGGTTGCGCATCGGGGTCCCGCGCGAGTATTTCGGCGCTGGCCTGAACAGCGAGGTTGCCGCTGCTGTTGAAGCCGCACTTGTCGAGCTTGAAAAACTCGGCGCGGTCAGGGTGGACATTTCCCTGCCCAACACAGAATTGGCCATTCCCGCCTATTACGTCATTGCCCCGGCCGAAGCATCCAGCAACCTGTCCCGCTACGATGGCGTGCGCTACGGGCATCGCGCCACAGCCTATCGCAATATTGATGAAATGATCAGCCGCTCGCGCGCCGAAGGCTTCGGCGCCGAAGTCCAGCGACGCATCCTTATCGGCTCATACGTGCTGTCTCAGGGCTACTATGATGCCTACTACCTGCAGGCGCAGCGTATCCGCCGATTGATCGTGGACGATTTTCACCAGGCGCTCAGCACCCAGTGTGACATCATTGTCGGGCCGGTCACCCCCGATGTTGCCAAGAACATTGGCGACAACAACGAGGATCCGACCTCCGACTGGCTGGCCGATATCTATACCCTGGGCGTCAGTCTGGCAGGCCTGCCAGCCATGTCGGTCCCTTGCGGTTTCGGTCGCAACGGCACGCGCCCGGTCGGCCTGCATATCATTGGCAATTATTTTGACGAAGGTCGTCTGCTGGCCGTAGCCGACTGCTTCCAGCAGCACACAGACTGGCACACACGCACACCGGATATCCAATCATGAAGTGGGAAATCGTTATCGGACTGGAAACCCATACCCAGTTATCAACCCAATCCAAAATTTTCTCGGGCAGCAGCACCGCCTTTGGCGCGGCGCCCAACACCCAGGCCAACTGTGTCGATCTGGCCCTGCCCGGCAGCCTGCCGGTCATGAACCGGGGCGCGGTCGATCGCGCCATCCGCTTCGGCCTGGCGGTCGGTGGCACTGTATCGCCCCGCTCCATCTTTGCGCGCAAAAACTATTTTTATCCCGATCTGCCAAAAAACTACCAAATTACCCAATTTGAAATTCCGGTCGTCGTGGGCGGCAAAATCCGCTTTTTTGTTGGCGATGAAGAAAAAACCGTCAACCTGACGCGGGCGCATCTGGAGGAAGATGCCGGCAAGTCGCTGCATGACACCTTCAAGGGCCCGCAGGGCGAGCCGGCCACCGGCATCGATCTGAACCGCACCGGCACGCCGTTACTGGAAATCGTAACCGAGCCGGAAATGCGTTCCGCTGCCGAAGCGGTCGAATATGCAAAAACCCTGCACGGCCTGGTGGTCTGGCTGGGCATATGCGATGGCAATATGCAGGAGGGCTCGTTCCGTTGCGACGCCAATGTCTCGGTGCGGCCGGTCGGACAGAAAGAATTCGGCACACGTACCGAGATCAAAAACGTCAACTCGTTCCGCTTCCTGGAACGCGCCATTCTGTTTGAGGCCCGCCGGCAGATCGACGTCCTGGAAGATGGCGGCACCATCATCCAGGAAACCCGGCTGTACGATGACGTGAAAGATGAGACACGCAGCATGCGGACCAAGGAAGACGCGCATGACTACCGTTATTTTCCTGACCCGGACCTGCCGCCACTGATTATCAGCAGCGAATGGGTCGAACAGGTCCGCGCCGACATGCCCGAGTTGCCCGTATTGCGACGCGAGCGCTACGAAACCGAACTGGGCCTGCCCGCTTACGACGCAGCGCAGCTGACCGTCACACGCGGCGTTTCCGACTTTTTCGAAGCGACCATGACGCGCCTGCCTGCCGAACAGGCCAAGCTGGCATCGAACTGGATCATGGGGGAACTGGCCGCATCCCTGAACCGGGAAGAGCGCGAGATTGCCGACAGCCCGGTCACGCCTGACGACCTGGCCAGACTGGTTCAGCGTATCGCCGACGGCACGTTATCGAACAAGGCCGGTCGCGAGGTGTTTGCCGCCATGTGGGCCGGTGAACATGACCGCGATGTCGACGCCATTATCGAGGCGCGCGGACTCAAACAAGTGAGCGACGCCGGGGCCATTGGCACACTAATCGATGACGTGCTTGCCGCCCATCCCGCCATCGTCGAAGAATACCGCGCCGGCAAACAGAAAGCATTCAATTCATTGGTCGGTCAGATCATGAAAGCCGGCAAAGGCAAGGTCAATCCGGCCCAGGTCAACCAAATACTCAAGGAAAAACTGGGCTGACCGTTGCTGAACCTGCTGCAATCTGGTCCAGCCACCGACCATTGCAGCAGCAGGCATCTGCGGCAAGCGCCGCAGAAAACCTCACGGCCTATTGCAGTATTTAGCCGGCAATCCCATATTTGTTCCGGTAGGCAGACACTGCTGCCTGGTACTGGGCAAACGTTGCATCCTCATCCAGCAATTGCATAATATCGTCCAGCGATGCGATGCTGATGACAGGCATCCCGTACTTCTGTTGTACATCCTGCACTGCGGAATGGGCCGACAACGCATCGTCGGCGCCGGCGCGCTCCATCCGGTCAAGCGCAATAAGCACAGCTGCCGGCGTGGCGCCGGCCGCGCGAATAATTTCCACAGATTCGCGTACCGACGTACCGGCGGTAATCACATCATCAATGATCACGACACGTCCCTGCAGCGACGCGCCCACCAGCGTGCCACCCTCGCCATGCGCCTTGGCTTCCTTGCGGTTGAAGGCAAACGGCACATCGGTCGCTTGCGGCCCCTGACCAGCCAGCGCGATAGCCGTGGCCGCCGCCAGCGGAATACCCTTGTAGGCAGGACCAAACAACATATCGAAGCCCTGTCCGGAATCGAGCAATGCCTGCGCATAGAACCGACCAAGCTCACCGACCGATCTGCCGGTATTGAACAGGCCTGCATTGAAAAAATAGGGACTGAGGCGCCCGGACTTTACTTTGAACTGGCCAAAGCGCAAGACCCCTTCCTGCGAGGCGAATCGGACAAAATCAAGACGGTTCTGAGAAGACATGGTGTTCCTGCTGAGATATCGATATGTTGTAGACCCCGCAATGATAAAGCAAGCGCGCCCTACGACGCCATGGCTGCAGAGAAAAAATCAATAAAGCTGCGTACTTTGCCGGTCTGGTACTGGCGACTGATGTAGCTGGCAAAAATATCCAGCGGCGGGCTGTCATGGTCGGGCAGCAGGCGCAGCAGGCGCCCCTCGTGCAGATCTTCCTCCACCAGCCAGGCGGGCAGCATGGCGATGCCCATGCCGGCCAACACCAGTTCGCGACTCAATGTCGTGTCGTTCAACTTCATCAGGCCATGCAGCCTGAACTTCATCAGGCCTGCAGGCCCCTGCAGCATATAATCATTGCGATCGCGATAATTGGGCATGACCGCCCCGTACCGCTCAAGATCCTGGACAGACTGTGGCTTGCCCATGCGACTGATGTAGTCCGGGCTGGACACCAGCATCAGCCTGACCGTTCCGATCTTGCGCACAATCAATTGCGGTTCAGGCTCATGCGTAACCCGTATTGCCAGATCCATCCCGGCCTCGGCAAGTTCGATCTTGCTGTTGGTCAGGTAAAGATCCAGTACCACCCTGGGATATCGCTTCTGGTATTGCACCAGTATTTGGGCAATACGGTTGCAGGCAAACCACACCGGCGCGGTGACCCGCAGCACACCACTGGGCTCGCCCTGGCGATCACCCAACGCTGCTTCAGCCTGATCCAGCACGTCCAGGGCATCAACACATTTGTCATAGTACAGCTGCCCGGCTTCTGTCAGGCTCAGCCTGCGACTGGTGCGATGCAACAGACGTGCGCCCACCTGCTGCTCCAGATGCACAACATGTTTGCTTGCCATGGGATTGGATATCCCCAGATGACGGGCTGCAGCCACAAAACTGCCGGCACGCACCACTTCACAAAACACCTTGATACTCAGTAGTGTATCCATACAAAAACTCCGTCATATCCAGTGCAATTGCATATCCGAGAGCGGTCGATTGCACTTTACCGTCGCAAATATGCTGCAACTATCATTTCCTATAAAGAAATAGTTTATTAATAATATCAGCATATATTTCCTGATTAAATACGATTACACTGTTTCATACATTATCCGATACGGCACCAGCCCAGCGAGTTCATTGTTCAATTGTGATTTTTTGCAATTACCGATAAAGTCATGTCAGGCATCCGCCGTATCGATTATTTACCTGACTTAAGGATTAATCATGAAAACAGACCATCTGGTTCCCTACGCCCTTGCCCTGCTCCGTATCGTGTCCGGCTACACCCTGATGTTGCATGGCACCGCCAAATACTTCCATGTCCCTCATATTGAAATGTTCGACAATCTGCAGGCACTGTCCATGCCCGGCATCGCCGGCATGATCGAACTGGTTGCCGGGATTTTGCTTATTCTTGGTCTGTTCACCCGTTCCGCAGCGTTCATCGCTTCTGGCATGACGGCAGTTGCCTATTTCTACGCTCATGCGCCTCAGGGCAATGCTTTGTTCCCGCTCATGAATGGCGGTGAAACTGCTGTGCTTTACTGCTTCATCTTCCTGTTCATCGCTACGGCCGGCCCTGGCACCTTCAGCATAGATAGCCGCCGCAAAGCCTAAAACGGCCTTCCAGCACACCAATACGCCCGGGCGCAGTTGATCTGGACTGCGCCAAGCCTGCCGGATCATCAATGACCATCAGCGCGCCGGGCAACTGTATCCGCTCCCCGCAAGGGGTAGCGCAGCAGGTTTCTCTTTCCACTTTTCGATTTTTCCGCCCTGCCAAACGGGCGCGTACACCCGCGGCCATATCCTGACCGGTCCGACACCGGAAGACATCCTGCACAATGCAAGTTGAGCGATCTGCCCGCCTGTTCATTTAAGCTTACGGAGATGATAATGACAATGCCTGTTTATTTTATTTCTCACGGTGGCGGCCCCTGGCCCTGGGTTGAGCAATGGAAACCCATGTACACCAAGTTGCATGACTCGCTGCAGCGCCTGCCGGCACAACTGCCGGCAACGCCAAAAGCTGTGTTGATGGTATCAGCCCACTGGATTACAGATGAAATCACCGTGAGCACTGCCGCGCAACCGGGCATGCTATACGATTACTATGGCTTTCCCGAGCATACTTATACTGTGCAATATCCTGCGCCCGGCGACCTGGCACTGGCCGCACGCGTGCAGACCTTGCTGCAGGCTGGGGGCATTGCTGTCGCACAGGACGCCGAGCGTGGCTTCGACCATGGTGCATTCGTACCCATGGCTGTGGCCTTTCCCCAGGCGAATATTCCCATGGTGCAACTTTCCATCCGCAAGGATTATGACCCGGCATTTCATCTGCAATTGGGCCAGTTGCTGGCACCGCTCAGAGAGGAAGGCGTGCTGATTATCGGCAGCGGCCTGAGCTATCACAATCTGCGCCTTCTGGATGAGCGGGGCGCGCAGCCATCTGCGCAGTTTGACGCCTGGCTGCAGCAGACCGTCGTGGACAGCAATCCCGAGCAACGCGCAACGGGCCTGCTTCACTGGGAACAGGCGCCCTCTGCCAGATTGGCGCACGCCCACGAAGACCACCTGATCCCCTTGATGGTCGCCGTCGGTGCCGCGCAGCAGGATCCGGCCACGTTGTCATACCACGAAGCGCATGCCTTTGGTTCCATCACGGCGTCCAGCTTCCGTTTCAGCCAAACACCCGCTTAGGCAGACTGCGCGACCGGCAGCTGTGCGCAGCCATCATCAATGGCTACGCGCCGTTGCCCGGTCAATGACCAGGATCAGGCGCCAATCGCTTGCCAAATGCCTTGCCGATCTCCACAATACGAGTTTGCCCGAACGAACTCCCCTGACATGACACCGCGACAAAAAGGCCTGACCAGCGCGCACATCGCCGCCGTTTTTTTCGGACTCACCGGCGTATTGGGCCATGTGATTCACGCCAGCCCCATGACCATTACATTCGGTCGGGCCCTGTTTGCCGTGCTGGCGCTGTATGTCGTTGCACTGTGCCTTAAATCCTCGATCGTGCGCGGCCTTGACCGTCGCAGCTACGTGTCCCTGTTTTGTTCCGGGCTGGCATTGACGATTCACTGGGTGACCTTTTTCATGGCCGTCAAAACTGGCGGCATTGCCATTGCCACCCTGGGTTTTGCCAGCTTTCCGGCCTTTATTACGCTGCTGGAGCGACTGGTACTCAAGGACCAGGTCAATCTCGTGGACTGGATCCTGGTGGTATTGGTGATCAGCGGGCTGATTCTGGTGACCCCCGCCATAGACTTGAACAATGCAGGCACTATCGGCCTGTTCTGGGGCGTGATCTCGGCTATTACGTTTGCCGCACTTGCCCTCATCAACCGCACGCTTGGCCGGCTCAACGCCATACAGATTGCCTTCTGGCAGAATCTGGTCGTACTGATTCTTTGTCTGCCGCTGGGGCTGGGTGGCATGGCCATGCTGTCCGATAGCAGCCTGCTGTGGCTGATCGTACTGGGCGTGATCTGTACTGCGCTCTCGCATTTTCTATTTGTCCATAGCCTGCGCAGCATTCCGGCCCGCAGTGCAGGTCTTATTATTGCGCTTGAACCCGTTTATGCCATCGCCTTTGCCATGGTATTGTTCAACGAACAGCCCACCCTGAAAATGGCGCTGGGCGCTGTACTGATCATCATAGCAGCGGTATGGCCTCGCAAGCAGACCGGGCACGCTGCCTGAGCAGCGCGCCTGACAGCCGTTCCGACAGGATTGGCCAGATGCCAGCTACTTGACGCTCCTGATATGCTCGATGGCAAGATCGCCTCGATCCATAAGCGACCACGGCAATAGAGCATAGTTATTACATATGTCATCAGTCCCCGATGTCATCGATACATGACCTCTGACCATCCCGCCAGATCCGAAGCGCTCGCAGCGCTGATGCCGACAGTTCGCTACTGCTGGAATCATGAAGATCGCGTTCGCGTCCACGCCAATCCTGTGCTGGCGCAAACAATGACCGGCGATCAGCGATTGTGGCGATCCCGCCTCAGGCGCTACAATAGGGCTTGCGCTGATTCATCAAAAAGGATTCCCCGTGCTTCGTGTAACCTCACTCAATGTCAACGGCCTGCGTTCCGCCTTCCGCAAGGGGCTGGCTCAATGGATGGAAAATCATAATGCAGATGTCATCTGTCTGCAGGAAATCAAGATCCAGGATGCGGATCTCATCGACGATCTGCGTCACCCGCTCAATTACACCGGCTACTTCTGCCATGCAGAGAAAAAGGGCTACAGCGGCGTGGGTCTGTATCTTAAACACGATGCCAATGTCAGTGCCGGCATGGCCTGCGATGAATTCGATCGTGAAGGCAGGATCCTGCGTGCAGACTTCAAGGACCTGACTATCATCAGCGCCTATCTGCCTTCAGGTTCCAGCGGAGACGAGCGGCAGGCCGCCAAGTTCCGTTTTCTGGAGCATTTCGGACCCTGGGTCGACGCCATGATGGAAGACCACCGAAAAACCGGCCATAACTACATTATCTGCGGTGACTGGAATATTGCACACCGGGAAATTGACCTGAAGAACTGGAAAGGCAATCTCAAAAATTCCGGCTTCACGCCCGAAGAACGCGCCTGGATTTCAGATGTGTTTGACCGCCGCGGCTTCGTGGACGTTTTTCGCAAGATCAACGAAGAGCCGGATCAGTACACCTGGTGGAGCAATCGCGGCCAGGCCTGGGCAAAGAACGTAGGCTGGCGTATCGATTACCAAATCGCCACGCCAGGCATTGCCGAAAAAGCCATCGCCACCTCCATTTACAAGGATGAGCGCTTCTCGGATCATGCCCCGCTGACCATCGATTACGACTGGAAGCTGGAACCGGTAGCGCAAGGCTGACCGGCAAACCGGGAGCTGCCTTACCGGCCGCTCCCGCCATCGATACGCCCCCCTGAACAGCAGCACCCATTCCGGCAACGCCAACACCGGAGTCCGCCGCGCCTGGCACGGCGCGTCGATTTTAGTATTTATCGCTGGCGGTTCAGCGGCTGACTATGACAGCCAGTCCGAGCCGGTCTGCGCGCACACACTAACCATCAATTTCACGACGTCAATTCGTTGACTTGCAAACTTTGGCGCACCAATCTGAGCACCGTCAATCCATATTGCGGACACGATTGACCTCGCGTTGATTGACACCGCCCGATTCATTACCCCAGGTATTGCGAATGTAAGTGGCCGCTGCCGCAATTTCCAGGTCGCTCAGGAAATGACGGAATGGCGGCATGCCGTAAGGTTGCGGGGTTTGGGCCGTCGTGGGCGTAAACCCACCGTCCATGATCACACGCAACAGCCCCGTCACATCCCGTCCGCGCACCAGGCTATTGCCGTCAAGTGCAGGCCATGCCTGTGCCACACCCTTGCCATCGGCCTGATGACAGGCAGCACAGTACTGACCATAGATTTGTTTGCCCATGGAATACAGCGTATCGTTAACTTGGCCGCTGCGCTCGGTTTTCAGGCCGACGGCAGGCAATGACTTCAGATAAACAGCAATATCGGACACATCCTGCTGATTCAGATATTGAACCCCACGCAAGGCTTCGCTCATCGGACCAACCACGGCGCCGTGCGCAGAGGCGCCAGTCAGTAGCAGTTGGGCAATATCCTGCGCACTCCATGCTCCCAGACCACCATCGGTATCGCCGGTCAGCGCGGGCGCATACCATATGCCATCTGTCATTTTGCCACCCTGCAGGAAACGGCTTTGATCCAGACCTCCCAGGCTATCGCGTGGCGTATGGCATTCTGCACAGTGCGCCACACCCTCCACCAGATGCCTGCCACGCACCAGCGCATCGTCCGACGGCTCGGTGCGCACCACGGCATCAGCCGGCCGGAAATACAGCGCACGCCAGAACGCCAGCAGAAAACGCATATTGAACGGTTGCTGCAGCTCATGAGCGGGCGCCTGGCGATCGCTGCCCGGCAAGGTTTTCAGATAGCTGTAAATGGCATCGGTATCGGCGCGACTCAAATGCGAATAACTCTGGTACGGAAAGGCCGGATACAGCAACGAGCCGTCCGGCGCCTTGCCGTTGTGCAGTGCATGCCAGAAATCGTCGGCAGTCCAGTTGCCGATACCGTGTTGCGCATCGGGCGTAATATTCGGCGCGAAAAACGTACCAAATTCGGTCTTCAGGCCGCTGCCGCCGGAAAATTCCGGTGTATCCACTGCCGTGTGGCACCCGACACAATTGCCGATCTGGGTCAGATATTTTCCCCGCGCAATCACCGCGGCCGGCGCGTCGCCCTCGGGCAATGCGGATACCACCAGTGGACCATCGCGTGAACCCAGCCAATACATGACGCCGGCCACAACCAGGCCGATCACCACCAGGGCAGCAAAAATTCTTGTAAGCCATTTCATTGCTGCACTCCCGACACGGTCTGAATCCCGCAGGTCACCGGCGTTTTGTCCGCTTCATTAATCGTCCCCGGCAAATGGGGATCCTGGTTAGCCAGCCAGGCCGAGACAGCCTGTACCTCGGCCGAGGTCATCTTCCGGGCGATATCGCCCATGCAATCGGGGTCCACGGAGTGACGGATGCCATACTGCCAGGCCCCCATCTGCGCCGTAATATACTCGTTGGTCAGTCCGGTCAACCCCGGGATGCCCGGCTGCATGCCCTTCAGATTGTCACCGTGACAAGCCACACAGGCAGGAATGTCGCGCTCGGCAGCGCCGTGACGAACCAGTTGTTCACCCTGCTGCAAAATAAGCGGCGATACACGCGGCGCAGGCACTGTTGCGTACTCGGGTGTCTGCTTGCTGAACCAGACCGCAATTTCATACAAATATTCATCAGACAGAGTGACCAGCAGCCGTTGCATCGGCAGGTATTCACGACGCCCCTCGCGGAAACGAAGCAGCTGTTGGTAAAGATACTGCGCCGGCTTGCCGGAGATACGAGGATAGAAGGCATCAGCCCCCTGTACCCCGGTGGCTCCATGGCACATGGTACAGGCTGCCAGCCGGGCTTCCAGGGAACCGGGCGAACCCACCGGAATGCGGTTTTCACCGTTGACCGGTTTAGCCGGTGCAGCCGGTGTCGCTTTGGGTGGTGTGGCCGGAACCTGGGCGTCCGGTATCTGCCCGGGGTCGGCCTGCGTACCGCGGGTGGTCGACATGCTGTTGCTTGGCTGGCCGCCTGCAGCAGCTTCCGGCTGGGCAGGCGTCTGTGCCATCGCCGAAGAAAGCACCAATATGCCGCACCATGGCATTGCGGTTTTAAGCACGCCCCTTAAAATCAAGTTCATCATTCGTCTCGTTCAAGTGCCGGTCTCGGGCGCCGGTGACCGATCTTTTTCCAGCGCCTTTATTCCGGCACGCATAAACCACAGGACCAGCAGTCCCGGCAATGCAATAAAGAAGGTAAACACAAAAAAAGCAGGCCAGCCATAAGCCTCGACAATCGGCGGCGTCAGCGGCCCCGCGACAAATACGCGGCCAACGGCCGACAAAGCGGACAACAGCGCAAACTGGCTGGCGGTAAATTGCACGTGACATAATGCCATCAACAGGGCGACAAATGCAGCCGTCCCCAGGCCGCCGCAGAGATTCTCGAAACCCACGCCCAAAGCCATCAGCGGCAGGTTCTGCGGATGCAGGGCAATCAACATATACATCAGATTGGACAGCGCCTGCAGCAGACCAAAAAACATCAGGGAGCGGTAGAGCCCCAGTTTGCCCATGATGCCGCCACCGATAAGCGCGCCAACGATGGTTGCCACCACCGCAAGAATTTTATTGACGGAGCCGACCACTTCCGGCGAAAACCCGGCGCCGCGGATCAGAAACGTCGTCGACAGCGCACCGGCAAAGGCATCACCCAGCTTGTACAGCACAATCAGTGCCAGAATACTAATGGCGCCCTTGCGCGAAAAGAACTCCTGGAACGGGACGGTAAACGCATCATACAAGGTGCGCGGCGCGACATTGGCTCCTGCCGCCTCGGGCTCAGGCGCCAGCCAGGTCAGCACCGCAGCGCCGAACATCAGCAATCCCATGAAGATATACATGCCGCTCCAGCCCATCCAGGCGGCAGCCAGCCAAATGGCCAGCCCCCCCGACACAACCATACCAATACGATAACCCAGTGTCCGAATCGCCGCCCCCGCAGCGCGCTCCTCATGTCGCAGTACATCGGCACTGTAGGCGTCAAATGCAATATCCTGCGTTGCCGACAGGAACGCCACCAGCGTGGCCAGCGCCGCCAGCCAGAACAGCGAGCGCGACGGATCCAGCAGGCCCATGCCGCAAATTGTCAGGCCCAGCAGGATCTGCGACAACGCCATCCAGCCGCGACGCCTTCCCATGAACGGAGGCACGTAGCGATCAATAAAGGGCGCCCACAAAAACTTGAATGTATAGGCTGCGCCCACCAATGTCAGAAAACCAATGTCGGTAAGCGGCACATCTTCGACCGTAGCCCAGGCCTGCAATGTTCCGCCGGTCAGCGCCAGCGGCAGCCCGCTGGCCAGGCCCAGCAGCAACAGCGGATAGACGCGCGGGCTCAGGTACGGACGGATCAGATTTATCATGGCGCGGGCTTTCTGTCGGTCTCGAAATGATAAACCGCCAGCGTACTACGCAGACTGGGCATCAGGGAAATTTCGGTTTCTTCCCGGAAGGTGGCGCGCTCCAGTATCCGGAATCCAAGACGCGTGGCCAGATCCTCAAAATCTTTCAGCGTACATAAATGAATATTGGGCGTGTTATACCACTCATAGGGCATCTGGCCGGTAACGGGCATGCGTCCGGTCAGGATGGACAAGCCATGCGTCCAGTGACCGAAGTTGGGAAACGACACCACGCCATAGCGCGCAACGCGCCCCATTTCCTTCAGAATATGTTCGGTGTTGACCACAGCCTGCAAGGTCTGGGAAAGCACAACCGTATCGAACTGCCGGTCATCGAACATGGCCAGCCCGTCATCCAGATCCTGCTGAATAACGCGTACGCCTTTGTTGACGCAGGCGATGACCTGGGCATCTTCCTTTTCCACGCCCACCGCCGTGACGCCGTGCCGACTCTGCAGATGGGCCAGCAGCATACCGTCGCCGCAGCCCAGGTCAAGCACCCGGGAATCGTCGCGAATCCAGCCGGCAATGCGCAACAGGTCGGCGCGCACTTTTTTTGGCTCTGTCGTACTCGTCATGCTGCTTCCTGGTCAAGTTGCATCGCCGTCAGGTTCAGGCTGTCGGCAATGCGCTGATAGTAAGCCCTGACCACTGCATGGTAGCGCGGGTCGTCCAGCAAAAACGCATCGTGGCCGTGCGGCGCGTCAATTTCGGCATAGGTAACCGGCTGCCCGTTTTTTAGCAGCGCCTTTACCAGTTCTCGCGAACGCTCTGGCGGAAAACGCCAGTCGGTGGAAAAAGACACCGTCAGAAATTCGGCCTGTGCCGGGCGCAGAGCCTCGGTCAGATCGCCGCCATGTTTGCTGGCCGGATCGAAGTAATCCAGCGCCCGCGTAATCAGCAAATAGGTGTTGGCATCGAAATAGCGGGAAAATTTCTCGCCCTGGTAACGCAGATAGGACTCGACCTCGAACTCGACATCGTAGCCAAACCGGAACTGCCCATCTGCTGTCGGATTGCGTTTTGCACGCCCGAATTTTTCTGCCATGTCGTCATCGGACAGATAGGTGATATGCCCCACCATGCGCGCGACGGACAGGCCACGTGCGGGCACAGTATTGTATTCATAATAATTGCCGCCATGGAAATCGGGGTCGCTGATAATCGCGCGCCGCGCCACTTCATTAAAGGCAATATTTTGTGCCGACAGATTGGTAGTGCTGGCGACCACCACACAATGGGCGATGCGCTCGGGCAACTCAATGGCCCAGCTCAGCGCCTGCATCCCCCCCAGCGAACCACCCATGACAGCAGCAAACCGGTCAATGCCGAAATGATCGGCGACCCGGGCCTGGGCCCTTACCCAGTCCTCGACTGTCACGACAGGAAAGGTTGATCCCCAAGGCTTGCCCGTTGCCGGGTCGATCGAGGCCGGCCCGGTCGAACCGAAGCAGGAGCCCAGATTATTGACGCCGATGACGAAATAGATATTCGTGTCTACCGGCTTTCCCGGTCCGACCATATTGTCCCACCAGCCTACGTCTTTTGCGTCAGTGGCCGACACGCCGGCAACATGATGCGACGCATTGAGCGCATGACAGACGAGCACGGCATTGCTGCGCTGGGCGTTGAGCGTGCCATAGGTTTCCACGGCGAGCGTGTACGACGGCAGCACCTGGCCACTGCTGAGCATGAGCGGTTGATCGAACTGAAGAAATTGGGGCGTAACCACGCCCACAGACTGCTGTGAAGTAGAATGTTGTGAGACCATACGGACCTTTTTAGCGGGATTTTTGAGGCGCCCGCAAGCGGATCAGACAAATCGGCGCCGACCTTTACAGCATTGTATCATTTTAAAAACAGCCAGACAGGTCGCTATCGGAGCGTCATGCCGTTCAGGAATTCGTCGGCAACCGATTCTTTCAGCGTGTTGTCCTGACCGGCCGCATAGGCCTGGACAATCACGCCACTGCCCGCAAATACCTTGACGTAGACGCTGGCATTCTCGTTGCCCACGGCTTTTCTGAAAATAAGCTTCTGCCCGAATGGCGGCAACGGCTCGGGCACCGGCTCATTCATGCTGGCGTATACCGAGCGCAGGAGTGCCTCACCCGCCTTGCGCGTGCTGGCCTCATCCTGCTTTCCCTCTGGCAACAAGCTGTAGACAACCGCAAATACCTGATCGTCCACCAACGCCATGTCCATGGTAAACGGATATTGCACCCCTTCGATTTCCGTGGTGCGCGATTCGCTGCGCGGCTTGTCAGGGAAAATCGCCTGCACCCGCCCACCAGCGGTGGGCACTTCGCGCCAATCGTACTTTGGCGAACAACCTGCCAACAAAACCATGAAAAAAACAAGAGCCAGACGTTTGATCACCTGCACCACCCAAATTAATTAATTCGAAACAAACCGTTTAAAACTGAAAAGCTGCCGAACTCCCTTAAAATCAGCAATTATTGATTTCAGAGATATCTCAGGACGACTTGTGCAGCGCATGACCACACTACAGCAGCATCGAGACTCGCTAACTCATATTCTACGCGGAATTGAACGCGAAGGGCTACGGATCGACCGTGATGGCGCGCTCGCCACCACGCCGCACAGTACCCTTCTGGGCTCCGCCCTGACCCATCCGAACATCACAACTGATTATTCGGAAGCGCTGATCGAGTTGATTACCGGAACCCATACTTCAGTGGACGATCTGCTCGAAGAGCTGACCGACGTACATCGCTTTGCTACCCGCCAGTTTCCTTCCGAAAGCATCTGGATGCAATCGATGCCAGGGCATCTGCCTGCCGACGACCAGATTCCCATTGCGACTTACGGCAAATCCAATAGCGGCATGCTGCGCCATGTATACCGTCGCGGACTGGCCGAGCGCTATGGCCGCACCATGCAATGCATTGCCGGCCTGCATTACAATTTTTCACTGCCCGATTCGCTGTGGCAGGTTCTCGATCTCGAGGGCACAACCGAGACCGAGCGCCAGTCTGTCGGCTATATGGGACTGATCCGCAATTTCACCCGTTATAACTGGCTGCTCATGTATCTGTTCGGTGCCTCGCCCGCAGTCCCCCGGTCATTCCTGGGTGATCGGCCTAACCCATTGCGCGAGCTGGATCACGACACGCTGTATCTGCCCTACGCCACCAGCCTGCGCATGAGCGATCTGGGCTACCAGAACGATGCCCAGGCCGGGCTGAAAATGTGCTACAACGACCTGTCCACCTTCATCAGAAAAATGTATCACGCTGTCACGCAACCCTGGCCTGAGTATCAGGCGCTGGGCACCCATCGCGACGGTCAGTGGATTCAACTGAACACCAATGTGCTGCAGATCGAAAATGAGTATTACTCAACGATCCGGCCCAAGCGCACTACCGCGCGCGGTGAAAGACCCATTACGGCGCTCATGGAGCGCGGCATTCAGTACGTCGAGATCCGCTGCCTGGATATTGATCCGTTCAGCGCTGTTGGCATCTCGAATGCAACCTGTCATTTCATGGATGCGTTCCTGCTGTTTTGTGCCGTGCATGACAGCCGGCTTTTCCCTTACGACGGTTTCTGCGAGGAAAGCCAGGCCAATTTCACCGACGTGGTCAACCGCGGCCGCGATCCCGCATTGCGCCTGACCAGCAACGGCGAAGATATTTCCATCCCTGTCTGGGGCAATCAATTGCTCGACCAGATTGCGCTATACGCCAAGGAATTGGATATCGCTTTCAGCACTACGCAATACAGCGCAGCGATCCAGGAGCAACGTCACAAACTGGATGACGTCTCTGCCACGCCTTCAGCCCGGATCCTGCAGGAGCTACGCGACAGCGGCTTAAGTTTTGCCGACTATACCCAGTTGCAAAGCCAGCGCCTGTCCGACGAGCTGCGCTTTGGCGAGCTGTCTGCCGACACCGAACAGAAAATGCGCGCCAGCGTGAAAAAATCGCTTGAAGAACAGGCGGAGATAGAAGCGTCTGACAACGAAAGCTTTGACGAATATGTCGAGCGTTATATGGCGGCCCTGAAACGGCCGGAATAAACGGAGATTTTCATGTTTCTGAAGAATGCATGGTATGTCGCGGCATGGAGCCACGACATTGTCCATGAGCTTTATCCATTGCAGTTGCTCAATGAATATCTGGTGTTCTATCGCCAGCAGGACGGTCTGGTTGTCGCCCTTGAAGACGCCTGCCCGCACCGCAAACTGCCCTTGTCAATGGGCCGGCTCATCGATGATACCGTAGAATGCGGCTACCATGGACTTACCTTCAACGGCCAGGGCACCTGTATTTTCGCACCGGGCGCAAAAATCCCCCGGGCGGCCACAGTTAAAAGTTTTGCCACAACTGAAAAATACGGTCTTGTCTGGGTCTGGATGGGCGACGCAGAAAAAGCCGATGCTTCCCTGATCCCGCATATTGCAGAGTATGGCGATCCTGACTGGGGAATCAATCAGGGCGATGCAATGATGGTCAAATGCAACTACCTGTACATGACTGACAATCTGCTGGACCCTTCGCATGTAGCCTGGGTTCATCGCAGTTCGTTCGGTAACAACGCCTGTGTGAACGAACCCTTGAGCACAACGGTAACTGATACCGGCGTCATCGTCTCACGCTGGATGTACGACACCGAAGTGGCGCCCTTCTATGCGCAGTTCGTCAAATTCACCGGCAACTGTGACCGCAAGCAACATTATGAAGTGCGCTATCCGTCGCACGCCATCATCAAGGCAGTCTTTACGCCGGCCGGCACCGGTGGCGACGAAGCTGCAATCGATCCCGACGTATTTCTGATGGACTCCTACAACTTTCTGACGCCGGTAGACGAAACGACCACTCGCTACTTCTGGTTCCAGCTTAGAAATTTCAGTCCTGATGATACAAACGTTTCGCGCCAGTTTGCCGAAGGCGTGCGCAAGGCATTTGAAGAAGACCGGATCGTGCTGAGCGCCGTACAAAAAGGCATGGACAATCGCCGCACGCCATTCATCAATCTCAAACTGGATGGCGGCCCGATCAAGTTCCGCAAGGGACTGGAGCGCCTGATCAGCCAGGAGCAGGCTGTGACGCCTGCACAGGCCGTTCGAGCCGGGCCGACGGTGATTCCCATTCAGGAAACAGCCATAGCTCAGCCCGATTAACCAGGCGGACTTGCTCACAGGAAAACTTGAAACAGGGCCAACGACGTACCAGACAGCGACTCAATCTTTGGCCTTGTCGCCTACATGTTACGGCTTGCCTTTTCGTTTGGTGGAGGCGAGCTCTTCAAGTTCCTGTTCCGACATAGAGTCGTACATGGATCTGGAAGCGCCCTTCAGGCTACTGACCTTCGTTTCTCCACGCTTGGCGGCCAGTGCCGCGCCCGCCGCTTTCTGCTGATCCTGGGATTTTGCTGGCATTGATAAATCTCCTTTATTCAAATCATGGACATCAAGTGCCCATCGAGACGTAACAACGCAACAACGATGTTACGTATCTTCTGACCATAACATTTTTATCCTCACAATGGCAGGGCTTGCTGCATCTGTTTGTGCTCAATTTGTTATCAGATGCGAACACTGCATGCCACTTGATACCTTGTCGTTAATTTACGGTCAAAAATCCCGCCCCGACTACGCACACTGACCTTAACTATCGCTTATCTGCGCTGCCAGCAAAGGCGTGTGCGGGTTTTAACAGTCAATACAATTTGTTAACCTCTTTTCAGACACTGGACGCGCCAAACCATTCTCATGCGTGAAGCGGCGACATTAATTCACTCGAAGATGGTTGCGATAACGCAGCAGCCGCCGACTGGTCAACCATTGAAAAGGCAGCATCAGCACTGACAACATTCCCGCGACCACAACCCATGGCTGTGCCATCAGTAAACCTTGAAGGACCGCCATACCACCAAGAACGGCAACCATCGCAGTGGTTGTGCTGTGCGCGGCAGCCGATTCGTCACAAATGCTCTTGTTGGTGCGATGAAAGGTCCTGGAGGCCGGCAAGTTCCCGGTAAAGGTGGCCAATGAACTTCTACCGGCAAGGGCCCACGAAACAACAAACGTATCCAGCACTTCGACCAGCTTTGTGCCCATAGCCGAAAGTCGAATAAAGACAAACCGTGATACGAAATCAATAATGATCGTTGTCGCCGACACTGCCAACGCCCATGCTGCAGCGTTTGACAATGGGCGATAGCCCGAAAATAGCGGGATCAGGAGCATAAAGACCATAGGTATCAGTAAAAAGGCAAACCAGGCTGACAATTGGGACAAAATCGGCACAAGATAGGTTTTTTTCACGGTCATAATACGTGTGAAATAGCGGGTAAGGACCTGGAAATTACCGTGAATCCAGCGCTCCCGCTGCTTTTCCAAATCAAAAAAGGTAAACGGCAGCAAGCCGGCACCGGCCGACTGTGCAATATAGCGACCACGGAATCCGCGCATATGCAATTGGAGCCCGATTTCTGCGTCCTCGGTTAACGTAGAAGTTTTCCATCCGCCCAACGTACGCAGCGCCTTGACCGCAATCACAGACAAAGTACCGGTCAACAGCATGGTATTGGCCGCATCGGCAGCTCTGGTCACAGTCGCAAAATACAAGCCCAACTCATATTTCAATCCTGCAGCCCCTTGCCCCCGATAAGATTGAGGAAACTGAATATAGTCGTATTCGTTCTGTGCTAGCAGGTTTGATGCGCGACTCAGAAAATCTCTGTCCACGGTATAGTCGGCGTCCACAATCACAATATGCGTGGCCCTGCGATTGCGCAGTTCCAGTGCAATATCCAACGCCCCAGCCTTGGCATTGGTAACGTCCATGCAGTGATAGAACCGCAGCCGCGCCCCCTTTTCCATACAATGATCACTCACCGGCATCCATAGATCAGGATCGCTCGTATTATTGTCAATCACAAGCAGTTCAAAATCGTCATAATTGGATGCGAGAATGGAATCGATAGTCTTGATAACAATATCGGGCGGCTCATTGTGCGTGGGCAAGTGGACAGAAAAATACGCTGCGCCACGGCCGACCGATGCTGCCAGGTAGCCTGCAGGTGTAGTGAGCGTCTCGTCGACTGGTGCCGTTGTCTGCAGCCTGTTCTTTCTCCAGTTAACAAACAGCACAGACCATTTCAGTCCCCAACTCACAACGAACAAAATCGTGTTCGCATACACTGCAAGAATACTTATAGCTAGAATCCATTTCATCATTATATTTCCTGATATCGGCGCGTTGAATGTCTGCGAAATATGTTCACATTCGGTTTGCGTAAACGCTGAACAGGCGTACTAGAAAAACTTCACTCAAGCCATATCCAATTGCCTCACTTGCATCAACATGGCCTCAATTCTTTTGAGCTGAACGGGCAACTGGCTGTACAGCACACGTGCGGGTCCCAGGCAGGGGGCATGCTGCTCAAGCTGTTGCCAAAGCATCCCGAATCGGCCGATAGTGTCCAGCGCGTGATAGCGTGACTCGTCGATATCCAGGAATGCATACAGATCATGACGGTTTAGTCCCTGCTGCCACATCAGCCGGGCAGACGCTCGTGTGCCCGCACGCAGTAGCACCAAGTGCGCAGGCTCCAGTGATTCATCAATCAGGAAATCCTCGCTGCCAGCCCTGATGCGCAGCGCCTGGGCCATCCCGCCTTCCGCTCTTCCGTCCATGCGACACGAGGTCATCACCCTGGCCTGGCTGCAATAGCAAATGCGATAGTCGTGCAGCGCAACCCGCTGCGCCAAAGCCCGGTCTTCAGCCAGCGGTACAGCCGGAATGCCGCCAACGAAATCATGCACCTGTCTGCGAATAGCAAGGCTGGCGCCCGAAACCTGATTGTGATGAGGCCAGGCATTATCTGGATCCGGATCCAATTGATGTATCAATTCAAGACAGGCCTGCCGATACTGTCCTTCCAGCGCGTTCTTGCGATGAATGGCACAAATTTTCTCGTATTGCGGATGTGATTGATCCAGCAAAATCTCTCCGCACACCAGATCATAGCCGGCTGTAATCTGTGTCAAATTGGCCGACACCCAGTCAACATGGGGCCGCGAGTCGGCATCAGTGCACAGGAGAACGCCATCGGACATGACAGAAAGCGCAGCCCATTGCATCGCCATCCTGCGGACAAAACCGGCCTGAGCAACGCGAGCGGCAACCGTAATATTGATCATTTCAAGCGGACAGATTGTTCCGCGTGCCCATGCTGCGGCCAGTTCCTGAGTGTCATCTGTGGTGTTGTTGATCACCAGCAGAATCTTGCCCGTTGCATCCGCCCGCTGCATGCTTTGCCAGCACGCATCCAGACAGGCAACGATTGTCGCCTGCTCATTCTTGGCCGGAATGGCAATGACATAAGCAAACTTGCCTGTTGCCAATTGCGGAACACTGCAGCAGTGATCGTTCAACTGCACGCCATCTGTTGTTGTAAGCATTTTTTTTCCAGATAATTCGTAATACAATGCGGAATCGACCGCTGTCGTTCCCATCTTATAAGTCGTCTGCGCGCATGGCACGACGCTGACCGCATGGCAGCCTGCGCAACCACCCTGGCCTTTGCAGGCCATTGTTACTCGTCGTTGCCGCCAACCCTGGTAAGCACCATCAGGCTATATTTCTCATGGCGCTGGCTCGAAATACAATCGATGCGGGTGTAACGGCTGATGGCCTCGCGAAATATTGTCGACGCCTGCTCGCCCTGCAATGTCTGGCGGGTATCTCCGGAAAAATTCACCACGATACAATCGCCATTTTTTTTCCAGCTGCGGGCCATTTTTGCCGCCAGTTGGTCGATCTGCGCGTGATCCAGAAAATAAAGAATTTCCGAGAGCACAATCAGATCTGCAGATTCTTTTGGCCACGCTTCAGGCAATTGCGCTTGCCGGAACTGGATCTGCGGGATGTGTCGGTTGCGGGTACGTGCCAAATCAATGGCCACACTCGATATATCCAGCCCGATCACCTGGTCACAAAACGAGGACAATCTTTCGGTCAACACGCCAATGGAGCAACCTGCTTCAACTGCGCAATGATAGTGAGACTGAGGCAGGGCAGACAACGTTGCCGCATACTTGTTTTTCTCGTATTCCGACGTAAGAAACTGCCACGGGTCAGGATCGGTCATGTACAGGGCATCAAACTCCAGTCTGCGCGCCGGTATGTCATATGAAATAAAAAGTTCAGGTGTCTCCAGAAAATGCGCCCGGGTCTCAGGCGCCATCACAAACCCTTGCGGATCGTCGTCAATAAGCATTGTTGTTTGGGAACGGTAACAATCTATCGCACGCGCCTTGCGGTCACGGTCGCTCTCGCCCGTTCCGGTAAATTGGTACAGGGTACCTTCAACGGCCTGTGCCTCGGGCAGGAAGCGACCCCATATGGGATACTTGAACAGCCTCAGTTGCGGCTGACGTGCTAGCAGCAGTTCGCCCAGCCGGGCGACACGCTGATGGTCACAGTGGGGGTCCTGCTCCCAGGTTGTCCATATAGCAGTGATCTCATACTCACGTACCCATCGCTCCAGACGCGCGACACAAATTACCTGTTCGGCCACCGACTGTGGAGCGCACTGGTCATCGTACTCCATAAACACAGGCACAACGCCAACACCACCCAGCACATCCAGGGCGTCGATACATTCCTGCTTTCGCAGCGCCGCAAGCGCGGCCTTGGGATAGCGCTGCGATTGAGGATGAGACAGATTGCCATTGGTAACGGCAACAACAATCACCTTGCGCCCCAGATCGCAGGCAGCGGCAATTGCCTGGGCACAGCCCAGCGTTTCATCGTCCGGATGGGGAGTCAAAACCAGTATGTTGGCGCGCCCAGCCAGCGCTTCCAGAGAAATCGCCGGCGCCTGCCCCGCCTGAACCAGCAAGCTGCCCCGCTGCATGGGAGTCACCATAAGCGCGTCCTTTCTTCGGCCTGGACCAGATAAAGGCGGCCGGCATTAAGCAGCTTGCCGTCCGGGCCTGCCTGACGCAGGTACATTGACAAATCCCGGCAGATTCTTTCCATATCCGATTGCGGCAAATGGGCCTCCACGCCCAGCGCTTTCCTGGCGTCGTTCATCAATGCCACCGCCATCTCTTCGGTCATTTCCCGGCCCAGAAGCGCCATTTCCACCGCAGCGCGCCGGTCATCTTCATTGATATTGCCTTGCCCGTCTCCTCGATTGCAGGTCTCTGCCTGCAGACATACGTCTCGCAGCAGGCAGTAGATAGCCAGCAGTCGGGCACGCGCCCGGGCAAGGCGAGTCAATTGTATCGGATCCTCGGCCCGCCCCTTTTGCTCCAGCCGGGTGCGCCATAGTCGTACAATCTGCTCGGCAGCACCGTGATGGGCGGCGCAATAGCGCCATATGCCGCCCTCGAAATAGGGTTCTTTCACATAATCACCCGGTTTGCCGATCAGGGCGCTGGCATCAATCTGCACGCCCTCGAAATCATAAACGCCAGACCAGGTGGCTTTCATGCCGGACACTTGCCATGCCGATCTGTCCTGTCGTCGCTGCTCACCGACATTCACCAATGCCAGCACGACACCCTCGGCACCCTTATTGAACGTCACGATGGCCTGGTCCAGCAGACCCAGCCCCGAGGCAAATGCTTTCTGTCCGTGCAGGACATATCGCGGCATGTGCGCCGGTGCGTCCGCTGCCAACGATGCGCTCAGGGGTGTTTTACCATCAGCGCCCCACACGCCCCACAACTGGCCGGCAAGTATCAGGGGTAGCCACCGGGCTTTCTGCTCCTGGCTACCGTACAACACCACCAGTTTTACTGCATTCATGTGCCCTTCGTAAAGACGCGCCACAGACAGCGTCGCTCGCCCCAGCATGCGCAATACCGCAAATGCGACCAGTGTGGCATGTGTATCGTGCTCGCAACCCAGTCCTTTGCCTCCATACGAATAAGGCGCACAAGCGGCCAGCAAACCCGCGTTGCGCAGCATGGCCATTTCGGCATCCAGGCCCAGGCCCTGTGCGTCCACGTCTGCCGCCCTGGCATACAACGCCTGCTCAAGTTGCGGCAGGCTGGCCAGAATGGGGTCATCAAGATTGAATGCATCAGGGTACAGCATAGGACATCCCCTCCGTTAGGGACCGGCGCATTTCAGGTGCGACCATATTCGAATCGAGCAGGGTCAGCCACTCGGTTTTGATCGTTTCAAGAGCGAACGCCGGATTCATCGACAGTTGCGGTCGCAGGCCGCTACGCCAGCGCATAATCAAGTCGTACACAGCCTGGGTATCGTTCACCTCCAGCGCCTGCCCATCTCCTGCTCCCACCACTTCGTCCACGGCACCCAAACCGCGCTGCGCCACAACGGGGGTACCCGCACTGTGAGCCTCGGCAAAAACCAGACCGAAGGTTTCGGCAAAGGTGCTCTGGGCATTGAACAGACACAGGCTGCGGCGCATATGCCCATGCACCTGTGCTGGCCGCAGTTTACCGGTATAGTGCACGCCATCACAGTACGGCACCGGGCGCTCAAGATAGCCCGGATTACAGACCAGCAATGATAGTTGCGGGATCCGTTCCCGCAATTTCGTGAAGTTATCCAGCACCTGATCCATTCCCTTGTGGGGCGAACTGGCAAACAATAACTGGTCAACATCCACGCTGCCCGGCAGCACCGGTTCGCCTTGAATCAGCGTTGTCACCACGGGGTTATATATAACCCCGATCCGGGCCGCGGCGTCTGACGATTCTGCGATGCCCAGTGCAGCCATCGTATGGCGCCTGTGGCTGTGCGAAACGCAAATCATCTGCGCATCAGTCTGGCCCAACAGATTTGCTGTATTCTTGTGCGTAGCGCCCATGAAATTGTGTCGCCACAAAACAAGGCGGGTTTGCGCAGGCGCATGCTTGTGCCACAGCGCAAGCAGTTTGAGCGAATTAATAATAATGACAACGTCAAAATTGCGCTGCGCCGCCAGCTTGCGCCAATCTGCGCCAGGTTCATAGCACACCCCTTGCGGACTGCATGTCACCTGTTCTCTACAGTGCTGCAGCACCACCAGATCATGATCGGCCGCAAGCGCTTCAGCCACACGCGCCGCTGTCAGCTCTGTCCCGCCCATTGCCTCGTGCTCCCACGTCTGCCCATCATAGGGGCGCGGACAGAAACCATCAACAATGGCGATTTTCAGGCGCGTCATGATGTGTCTGCGGCTTGCAATTGCCGTTGCAGTCGTTCCCGTGTCGCAGGGGTCATCATCGCTTCAGAAATGCCAACCAAGGCCGGATTGGAAATAAAATCGATTTGTAAATCTGGCAGTTCAATGGGCTGCGGTACCACCTGTCCGGTTCGGCGCCATGCTGCAATATCAGCCCAGATCGCCGCGCGGTCCACCTGGCGGCGTGCGCTGTGATAATTGGACGCCTCTGCCACTGTCAGCGAATCATCATATTCGAATTTACTCAGCAGGACCTGGGGTAGCAGATGGAGCACTTCGCCCGCCATCATCAGCCTGTTGCGCATATCCCTGTCTTCTTCGATACTGTTACGAAAACCTCCGTGACGAGCAAACACCTGAGCACGAAAAAGACCGGCATTGATCAGGATCCAGTCTCCAGACTGTCCTGATCCACCTTGCATATTCGGAAAAAAATCGTCAACAAGGCTCAGGGCATGTTGTGCAGTCAGACGCGATCCATCCCACCGGATCAATTCGTGTTCTGTGAGGACCAGTGAAACCGGTAGCGTCTGCTGCGGCTCATATTCGAAAGCCGTCCAATTCATGCTACTGTCGGCAACCACAATGGTATTGAAAAGGGTACGCGCCTGCATCAGCACCTTGTCTGGTGCCGGTCGATCATCGGAGTCATGAAAGGTAATGGCATCTGCCATTGATAGCGCTATGCCGACATTCTTGGCCTGCGCCGTATGCATATTGCGCGCAAGACGAACATACACAAAGTCCGGGTGATCAAAATAGGGTTGCAGCATGCGACGCGTATCATCGGTAGATGCATCATCGATGATCGTGACTTGTTTGTTCGGATAGCTTTGACCCAATGCCGCGTCTACTGCACCTGCAATTAACCCGGCACGGTTAAACGTTGGGATAATAATATTGACACGTTGCATACAGACTCTCTCTTAGAGAGAACAGGACTTCAGGGGAATGCATACCGCCATTCCAAATTACATTTAATTATATAAACGGCCTGTAACCCTACCAATGTACACTAGTTTTCCGTGAACAATGTAACCGAGGTGGTTCTGAAGAATATGACTGTTTTGTGATCAGTTGGCCCAGCCCAACAAACTGTGTACTGACAATCAACAAATCAGCGGGCAATGCCAGCGACCCGCAAAACGCAGCCCTCTGAATTGGTCAATACATTTTACTACTTAAGATTTCCTGCCAGAAAAGTAGCCAGCCGCGCGCTTTTGGGTTTGCTCAGAATATCGCCGGGCGCGCCCTCTTCTTCGACCACGCCCTGATGCAAAAACATCACATGACTGGATACCTGGCGGGCGAACGCCATCTCGTGTGTCACGATAATCATGGTGCGCCCCTCCTCGGCCAGTTTCTGCATCACGCGCAGCACTTCTCCAACCAGCTCCGGATCCAGAGCCGATGTGGGTTCGTCAAACAGCATGACCTCAGGCTCCAGCGCCAGTGCACGCGCAATCGCCACCCGTTGCTGCTGCCCGCCCGACAGGTGCACCGGGTACTTTTTTAGTGTATCCAGGCTCAGTCCGACCTTAAGCAGATTGCTTTCAGCCCTGGCAAGCGCTTCCTGACGCGACAAGCCCAGCACATTGACCGGCGCGGCCGTAATGTTCTCCTGTACAGTCATATGCGACCAGAGATTGAAATGCTGAAACACCATGGATAGCCGCGTGCGCATATATTGCAATTGACGGCGGTCAGCCGGCACCAGCGTACCCTTGCGCTGTACCGTGCGCAGCTCTTGGCCATGAATGAATATTCTGCCCGCATCGGGCGTTTCCAGAAAATTGATACAGCGCAGCAGCGTGCTTTTGCCCGAACCGCTGGAGCCGATAATACTGATCACATCGCCCTTGTTGGCCAGCAGCGACACGCCCTTGAGCACCTCGTTGCTGCCGAAACGTTTGTGAATATCCTGGACGCGTAAATTTTCCATGGTGATAACCTGTTAAATAGCAGCGGGTTTCAGAAACCCGAGCCATTTTTTCTCTGCCTTGCGAAACAGCGCAACCAGCACCATTGCCAGAACGGCGTACAAGATGGCAGCAATGCCAAAGGCGGGTAAAGAATTGAACGTGGCGCTATTGACATCACGCGCCACCTTGAGCAATTCGGGCACCGTTGCCGTAAACGCCAGCGAGGTGGAATGCAGAACCAGAATGACCTCGTTGCTGTAAAACGGCAAGGCACGCCTGAATGCGGAGGGCAGAATAATCTTCGTGTACAACCGGAAACGGGAAAAGCCGAAAGCCTGCGCCGCCTCAATTTCGCCATGAGGAATAGCTCGAATCGCGCCCGCCAGCACCTCTGTCATATAGGCACAGGTGTTGATTGTGAAAGCAAGAATCACGCAATTGAAACCGTCACGGAAAAACGTGGCCAGCAATGGCGTGCCACGCACCACGCTCAGGCTGAACAGGCCGGTGTAGACCAGCAGCAGTTGCACGTAAAGCGGCGTGCCACGAAACACAAAGGTGTACACCCGCACCGGCATGCTGACCCAGCGATTGGACGAACTGCGCCAGATGGCCATGGGGATGGCCAGCACCGTGCCAAACAACACGGACAACAGCAATATCCAGATAGTCATGGCCAGCCCAGTCATGGGAAAACCAAACCCGAGATAGGCCTGCCAGTAGCGCTCAAGGATCTCGCTCACAGCCGAACCTCCCGCACGCCAGCCGAATAGCGTCGGTTAAGCCAGGACAGTACGACCAGGCTGACCGCCGTCATGCACAGATAAATGGCTGCGGCCACCAGATTGAAAAAAAACAGCTGCTGGGTACTGCGCCCCGCCTGCTGCGTGACGGTCACAATATCGAGCAAACCGATAATGGAAACCAACGCCGTTGCTTTGATAATAACCTGCAGATTATTGTTCAGCCCAGGCAGGGCAAAGCGGATCAACTGAGGCAACAGGATCAGGCGAAACACCGTCAATGGCGACATGCCTGTCGCGTAGCCTGCTTCCAGCTGACCTTTGGGCACAGACTGGATCGCCCCGCGAAAGGTCTCTGTCATATAGGCGCCATAAATGAACGCGAGTGTTGTCACCCCTGCCGAGAACGCATCCATCTGATATTGCGGCCAGCCGGCCCAGGTGCAAATGGCATTGATGAGTTCCTGCAGGTTGTAGAAAACCAGCAACATGATCACCAGGTCAGGAACACTCCGGATCAATGTCGTATACCCGGTGAAGGTCCAGCGCAGTACAGGATTGGGAGACAGCTTGCACAAAGCCCCGACCATCCCGATAATGATCGAAAAAACCAGCGTCAACAAGGTCAGCAGACAGGTTGCGAGTGTACCGGCCCATATCTGGGATCCATAACCGTACAGCATCGGGTTCCTTAAATATCGTTATTAATAATGCAATAATGCAATTTCCTGTTGGCGGCACGGCTCACACCGTTGCATTCGGCCAGACAGTTAGGCAGGCCCGGCCGCCCGAAAATGCAAACTGCGCGGATCGCCGGCGTAAAGCCGGCCCGCGCAGCACCGGTCAGACAAGCTTATTCGTGTTCCTTGATGCCGTATTTCTTGTAGGCTTCAAGTATTTTTGCGTATTCGCCGTCCTTTTTCATATCGGCCAGCGCCTTGTCAATTTTACCCTTCAGTTCGGTATCTTCCTTGCGCAGACCGATGCCGTTGCCGTTGCCGAAGACTTCTGCATCGGACACAGGCGTGCCCACCAGCTTGAAGTTCTTGCCGTCAGGGCTATCGAAGAAAATCGTGGCCGCCGCAGCATCCTGCAGGGTAGCGTCAACGCGCCCCAGCGCCAGATCCTGCTTGGCCAGATCATCATTTTGGTAGGAAACCAGATTAATGCCCTGGCCTTTCCAGTGCTTATCGGCATAGGCAGCCTGGGTGGTGCCCTGAACAACCCCTACCGTTTTACCCTTGAGCGACTCGGCAGTCGTATCCAGCCCTTCACTGTTTGCCGGGACCATCAGACGTGTAGAGCTGGCGTACATCACATCTGAAAACAGGACCTGCTTCTCGCGCTCTTTGGTGATGGTCATCCCGGACAGGATGCCGTCTATTTTCTTGGCTTTCAGGGCTGGAATCACGCCATCGAAATTCATGCGAATCCATTCGCAGTCCGCTTCAATGCGCTTACAGATGGATTTACCCATATCAACGTCAATACCCACCAGCTCGCCCTGTGGATTGACCGACTCAAAAGGCGCGAACGTGGGGTCAATACCCAAACGCATTTTGGCGGGTGCCGCAGACACCACTGTCGGTAACAATGCAGCCAGCATTGCCGCAACAAAAAGTTTTTTCATTCCTAACCCCGGGAAACATATCGTAAATAATTGAAGTAGTATAACGCCTTGTCCCTGGTTCACTGGTGTGATTGCAGGCAGGTTACAACGCGCGGACACGAGATTTTTGCATAAATTTCCCGCCCGCTTCCTGATTTTGTCCGAAACCCATGTTTTTCTTGCCTTTGGGCCCGAGAATTCGCTCATGACCCCCTTCGATTCCGCAGATTTACCCATTTTCCGACTGACGCCTGGCCAACTGACCTATTCGCAATTGCGCGCCTCGTTCCTGAAGGCCGCCCATCACCGGGGCGCCCGCCTGCACGCTTACCCTCATCCGCTCAAGGGTGTGGAAAACGAGAATCTGTGCACCGACGTGGCCGTGGCCGGCGACCCCGACGCCGAAAACTGGGTGGTGGTGGTGTCCGGCACGCATGGCGTCGAAGGTTACTATGGCTCCATCTGTCAGACCCGCTTTCTGCTGGAACAGGACGTCTCCCCGGCTGCGGGCGTGGGCATCCTGTTCATTCACCTGATCAATCCGTGGGGTACCTCCTGGAAGCGGCGGGTCAACGAAGACAACATGGATCTGAATCGCAATTATCTGGATTTTGACCAGCCCTTGCCGGCCAATCCGGGCTACGAAGCGGTTCATGAGCTGTTTGCGACCGATATCCGTGACGCAGCCAGGCGCAAAGCGCGAGACCTGCGCTGGCGTCAGACCGTGCAGGAAAAAGGCTATGCTGCGCTGATGAACATTGTGGAAGCCGGTCAATATCGCCATCGGGATGGCCTGTATTACGGCGGCGAAAAACCCAGCTGGTCCAATCTCACGCTGCATAAAATCCTGAAAGAGCATCTGCCGGCGCACGCCAGACAAATCATCAGCTTCGATCTGCACACCGGCGCCGGGCAATTTGGCCACCCCATGCTCATGGCCATTGCCGAACAGGAATATCCCGGGATCGCGCGCGCCCAGTCCATATATGGTCCCTGGCTATATACCGTGATTACTGGCGCCAACAATGCCAGCGATACGGGCATCTCGGCGGCCGCCACCGGCTACACCTCTGCAGCCATGGTCAAGCTGTTCAGTGACCGCCAATTTACACAACTGGTTGTCGAATGCGGCACCTATGACAGCCAATCGGTGGGGCAGCCGGCCTTGCTGGCCGACCATTTCCTGCATCTGCACGGCGACCCGTCCAGTGCGGAAGGCAAGAAAATAAAGCAGCGCCTGCTGGACTTTTTCTTCCCGGCCGACCCCGACTGGCAGGCGCTGGTGCAATTTAGAACCCGCCAGATCCTGGAACGCGCCGTTCGCGCACTGCGCAAAAACGATCAGTAGTCAACTTTACTGAAATAGAAAAAGGGGCACGCTTGCAGTGCCCCTTTTTTCATGCGTTTGCGATTGATCCACTGTCGGCACCAGGTAAAGCCCGTCCCCTTGCAAACGCACGACCTGAACGCGGTGCCTCTTGTCCGCTCAGTCAGCCGCCTGCGCAACGCCTATCATCTGGTCATCAACCTCTGCAGGCAACTGCTGATTCAATGCGGCTTCCAGTTGCCGGGTGTCCAGTTGATTCTCCCAGCGGGCCACTACGATGGTGGCGCAGGCATTGCCTACCAGATTGGTCAGGGCGCGACATTCGGACATAAAACGGTCAATCCCCAGAATCAGGGCCATGCCTGCCACCGGAACATCAGGCACCACGGCCAGCGTAGCAGCCAATGTAATAAAGCCGGCTCCGGTAACCCCGGCAGCGCCCTTGGAACTGATCATGGCCACCAGCAGCAGCAAAACCTGCTGTTGCAGGGAAAGGTCGATATTGCAGGCTTGCGCAATGAACAGCGCGGCCAGCGTCATGTAAATATTGGTGCCGTCCAGATTGAAAGAATAACCAGTAGGAATCACCAAGCCCACCACAGACTTGGCGCAACCGGCCCGCTCCATTTTCTGCATCAGCGTAGGCAGCGCGGCCTCCGATGAACTGGTGCCCAGCACCAAAAACAATTCATCTTTAATGTAACGCACCAGTTTGAAAATCGAAAATCCGTTGTACCGTGCAACCAGCCCCAGCACAATCACAACGAATAGCACGGCGGTAATATAGAAGGTCAGAATCAAATACAGCAGATTGCCAATAGAGGCGATCCCGTATTTGCCAATGGTAAATGCCATGGCGCCAAATGCGCCGATGGGCGCAGCCTTCATTAAAATAGCCACCAGTTTGAATACCGGCCGGGACAGTTGCTGGAAAAAATCCAGAACCGGCTTGCCGTGTTCTCCGGTGGCCGCCAGCGCGATGCCAAACAATACCGAAATAAACAACACCTGCAGAATATCGCCACTGACCAGCGGGCTGAGCGTGGTGTCGGGAATGATATTCATCAGAAACCCGACAATGGACGAGTCATGCGCCTTGGTTACATAAGTGGCCACCTTACCGGCGTCCAGCGTTTTCGGGTCAATATTCAGACCGGACCCAGGGTGCAGCGTGTTGGCGACCACCAGACCAATGATCAGCGCCAATGTGGAAAAGGTAATGAAGTAAAGCATGGCCTTGCCGGCCACGCGCCCTACCGTCTTCATATTGGTCATGCCGGCAATCCCCGTCACGACAGTAAGAAATATGACGGGCGCAATAATCATTTTTACCAGCTTGATAAACGCATCGCCAAGCGGCTTCATGCTTTCGCCAACCTGTGGATAGAACTGCCCCAGCAGCACCCCCAGGACAATGGCGATCACCACCTGTACATATAGAATTTGATACCAGCGCTTGGGCTGACGCGGCGCTTCGACCGAAAGCTCTTCAGCAGACAACATTTGATTTGGTTTCCTGGAAGTGGATATTTTCGGTCGGCGCACTTGCTTGCCGTTGCCGATACGTAAATGATTTGAATGGATCCGCACAATGCAATCAAAACAGTCATTGACGCGGGACGATCCGTGAATACAGCAACAGCGGTCGCTGTCGTGTCTTCCGTATATTAATTTTCACCACCTTAAAGAAAACTGAAAATGCATCAATAGATGGCATCTGGCCGGCTTTCCGATACAATCGCAAAAGGCGATGGGTGCCAACCCTGCCCCTATTTCACAGCACATTCCATTCAAACGAGACATTTCTATCATGCCCATTCTTCAAGTTCAGGTCACCGCCGGCCGCAGCCAGCAACAGAAAACCGCCTTCCTGCAAAATGCCACCAAAGTCATAGAGCAAACGCTGAATGCGGCCTTGCCCAGCATCCGCATTTCCCTGCAGGAAATTGAACAGCAGGATTCGATTGTAGCGGGCCAGGTCGGCGCCGAATTCGTCAACATTGTGGCTTTCCTGCTTGCCGGCCGCGACGATGAACTCAAGGCCAATTTCATGGCCGCCATCAACAAAGCGGCCGTTACTACGCTGGATGTATCGGACACCTGCATCCGCACGATGGTGATTGATGTGGCCCCGGAACATATGGGCGTTCAGGAAGGGCTGAGCGCCAAGGCATTCCGGGCCAGAAGCGCCAACTGACCCGGATATAACGACAACAGATGCCTGCTGCGCATTGCCTGGTGCCTGGCGCCCCAGCGCGCATCGCAGCAGCGCCACTTCCCTGCCTTAAAGCTGGCCCTGGCTGTCCACTCCATTTCCCTTATTGACAATACATCGTGATCCAACCTATTCTTCTCTGAATCATTACCAATTACAACAAACCCATTCGGAGCGGACATGAAACTATCAGCCATCCTGCGGTCGTGCATTGCGGCCACCACACTTTTTGCTGCAGCAGCCAGCGCACAGGTCAGCGTCATGCTGCCGGCCAATCCCGGCGGCGGCTGGGATGGCACGGGCCGACAGGCCTTCTCGGCCATGAACAAGGCCGGCATTTATACTGGCAGCGTCAACTTCACCAACAAAGGTGGAGCCGGTGGCACCATCGGCCTGGCCGAATTTCAGAACGGGTCGGCCGGCAAGCCGGACAATCTGGCCGTCTTCGGTGCCATTACTGTCGGCGCGATTACTTTGAACAAGTCGCCCATTGATCTTGCCAAATTCAAACCAGTCGCCCGCCTGACGGCAGAATACCTGGTGCTTGCCGTACGCCCAGATTCTCCTTACAAGACGCTGGCCGATTTTGCCAAAGCCCTCAAGGAAAATCCTGGTGGCACACCGGTAGGCGGTGGCTCGGCCGGTGGCGTGGATCATATCGCGCTGGCTCTGCTGGCCCAGGCGAGCGGCACAGAGGTTAACAAACTCAATTACATTCCGCAGGCCGGCGGCGCCGATACCGTCACCGGCATTGTCAACGGCACCCTCAAGGCCGGCATCTCAGGTATTTCCGAATTTCAGCAATTTGCCAAATCCGGACGCGTCAAAATACTGGGCATTACCTCAGCCGAGCGTATGAAAGGGCTGGATGCGCCCACCTTCAAGGAGGCCGGCTACGATGTGGAACTGGCAAACTGGCGTGGCGTCCTGGGTTCAGTCGACATGCCCGACGACAATTACAAAGTCTGGGTCGACCGCTTCACCAAACTCAATGAGAGCGATGCCTGGAAGCAGACCATGGCCACCCAGGGCTGGGACCAGTTCTTCCTGGCCGGACCTGAGTTTGGCAGCTTCATCAAAGAAGAAAGTGACCGTATCAACAAAATCCTGAAGGATGCAGGTCTTGCAAAATAAGGAAACACCATCGCCGGCAGGCGTAACACCGGCGGGCCCAGAGGCTGCGGCGCCTGGCGCCCGGCCCTGGTGGCTGGGTATTGCCGTTATTATCCTGGGCTGTATCTGCCTGTACGCCACGACCACATTGCCGGCAACGGCACAGTACGCGGCTATCGGTCCAGGCATGTTTGTCACCATCGCCGGCGGTGGCCTGCTGTTGCTAGGCATTCTGCTGTTGATTCAAATTGCGCGAGGCGAACGCTTCGAAGCGCAGGATACGGAAAATGCCACCGGCAACCTGCCCATGGACAAGCGCGCCTTCTTTACTGCGCTCGCTGCCACCATCGTACCGGCACTCACCATGGAAGCACTGGGCCTGCCCATAACCGCCATGCTGTCGTTCACGCTGGTTGCGCGCGCTTTTGGCTCGCACAAGACACTCATCGACCTGATCACCGGGGCCATTCTCGGCTCGGTGTGCTGGTTTCTTTTTTCGCGCCTGGGTCTGCAACTGGGCGGTTTTCTTCCCCTGGCGGGCTTCTGAATGGATACCTTCAGCTTATTACTGCAAGGCTTTGATGTCGCCCTGCAACCCATGAATCTTTTCTGGGCGCTGGTCGGTTCCGTGCTTGGCACTGCCATTGGCATCCTGCCCGGCATCGGCCCGGCGCTGACCATTGCACTGCTGCTGCCGGTAACCGTGTCTGTGGGTCCGGTCTCGGCATTCATCATGTTCGCCGGCGTCCTGTACGGCGCGATGTACGGTGGCTCCACCACCTCAATTCTGATCAACACGCCCGGCGAAGCCGGCTCCATGATGACCGCGCTGGAGGGCAACAAAATGGCGCGCTCCGGACGCGGGGCTGCAGCGCTGGCCACAGCGGCGGTGGGTTCCTTCGTCGCCGGCACGATCGCCACCCTCCTGTTGACCTTTGCCGCGCCCTCCATTGCCGAGTTGGCGTTCTACTTCAAACCGGCAGACTATTTTGCCCTGACCGTTCTGGCCTTCACTTCGGTGGCGGTCGTCATGGGCACCTCGCGGGTCCGCGGCTTTATTTCCCTGTTCATCGGCCTGGCATTCGGTGTCATCGGCATCGACAAAATGACCGGACAGCCACGGATGACATTTGGCGTCAGCTCACTGCTGGATGGTATGGAACTGACCGTCGTACTGGTGTCGCTGTTTGCGATCGGTGAGATTATTTATGTTGCCAGCCGCTATCGCCACCAGAACGACGACATCATGCCCATCAAGGGCGGCCTGTGGATGACAAAGGACGATTGGAAGCGCTCTTTCATGCCCTGGTTGCGCGGCACTGCCATTGGCTTTCCCATGGGCGCCCTGCCCGGTGGCGGCTCCGAGATTCCAACCATGCTGTCCTATACACTGGAAAAGAAACTGTGCAAAAGGAAAGAGGAATTCGGTACCGTGGGCGCCATTGAAGGTGTCGCTGGCCCCGAGGCGGCGAACAACGCGGCTGCTGCAGGCGTGCTGGTGCCATTGCTGACACTGGGCCTGCCAACTTCTGCCACAGCCGCCATTTTGCTGGCCGCGTTCCAGAATTTCGGCCTGCAGCCTGGCCCGTTTCTCTTCACTTCAAATCCGGAACTCATCTGGGGACTCATCGCGTCGCTGTACGTCGGCAACGTCATGCTGCTGATACTTAACCTGCCGCTGGTCGGCATCTGGGTCAAGCTGCTGCTGATTCCCAAACCCCAGTTATATGCCGGCATCCTGGTATTTGCCATGATCGGCATCTGGGGCGTGTCCGGCTCCACCTTTGACCTGGCCTGCATGGTAGCTGTGGGCCTGATGGGTTATGTCATGCGTGTCTATGACTTTCCCATTGCGCCCATCCTGATCGGTCTGATTCTGGGGCCCATGGCAGAGAATCAGTTGCGCACGGCCCTGGCGGCAGCGCAGGGCAACCCGGCCATACTGGTAGAAACGCCGATTTCAATTGTCATTCTGACCGTATCTGCGTTGTTCCTGCTGGTGCCTGTTGTGTTGCGCAGGCTGCGCAAGGCTGCGTAACGCCACGCAGTTATTGCCTGCTACCGTTGTCAGCGCCTGTCTGGCCTGGCAACGGTGGCCGTAACGGCCGCCGGCCACCTTAGGCCCGGCGTATTCCCGTATTCAAATTTCTGCCGCTTGCCTGCCCCAGCGCAAGTGGCAGCCAGCCTGCACGACCACCAGTCCAAAGTTGCCGTTTTATAACGATGTTTTCGCCACCCGCACCATACATCACCTGGATCGGGCACGCATTTTGCGATGAAAAGAAAAAAACATTGGCGTTAGCACAACGAATACGCGTCACTTACGAGTGCCGCAACCTAGGTATTCTCCCTAGATGCATTAGTATTATCCCTAGGACAACGATACATCAATACCCCCATACACTTATCGTCCCAGCTGGGTCATCCCGGCACGATTCATCAATTTTTACCAGTTCGAGTAGGCAATGACACTAAGACAACTCGAGGCATTTCGCGCCCTCATGATCAGCCGTACCGTTACGAAGGCAGCGGAGTTTCTTTCCATCTCGCAACCTGCCACCACACGTTTGATATCGGATCTGGAAACCTCGGTCGGCTTTCCGCTATTTGAGCGTCGCCAGGGCCGTCTTTTTCCGACACACGAGGCCGAAGAACTGTTCAAGGAAGTGGAGCGCAGTCTGGTCGGCGTTCAGGAAATTGCCTATGCAGCCAGCCAGATCCAGAAAGCGCAAAAGGGCCAGTTCCATATTGCGGCCGCGCCCTGTCTGGCCTCTGCCGCATTGCCTTTCTTGCTGCACAACTTCATGCAAACACATACCGACCTGTCGGTCAAGCTGACAACCCATGCCTCTACCACCATCATGGATATGGTGCAGAATGCCAAGTGTGATCTCGGTATGGTCATCCTGTCCAGCGAGTATCCCAGTCCGCTAGGCGAGCATCTGTTCTCGCTGGATTCCAAGATAGCCATTCCGCGTAATCATCCACTGGCTCAGAAAAGCGAGATCCACGTCACCGATCTTCAGGGGCAGACCATGATACTAGGCTCCCACGACATGGACACCCGCCAGGCGTTTGGCCTGTTACTGGTGTCCCATGGCATCAAGGTGTTCTCAAGCGTTGACACCAACACGTCGCAAACCATGTGCTCGTTTGTGGAATCAGGCAATTGCCTGGCAATCGTCGACCCCATCACAGTGATAACCTATATCGGAAACAACATTGTGTTCAGGAATTTTTCACCGCGACTAATGGTCCATTTCAGTGCGCTTTATCGCGCCGACAAGCCGGCTTTGCGCGTGCTCAAGGATTTTGTGCACTACGTCAAAACAAATGTGACCATGGCAATCGCACAAAACGGCAAGCTGCTTTAACCTGGTGAACAATCATGAGCATGCCATAACACCATATTATGGACGGGCTAAAAAAAAGCATTTTACATAGCGGGCAGTGTTCTCTATTGTTATCCGTAAGTTGTTCCCCCCACCACGGAGAAAATGATGAAACGCAAGCTTATGACAATTGCCATAGCAGGTTTACTGGTTCCGGCAACCTCGATGGTATATGCGCAAACGCCCACGTTGTATCTCGGGTCATATGGCGGTTCAACGCAAAAAGCGTTTGAGGAAGAGGTGCTTCCCACTTTCGAAAAGGCCAACAACGTCAAGGTTGTTTATGTCCCGGGCAACTCGACCGACACGCTGGGAAAACTTCAGGCTCAGAAAAGCAATCCTGAACTGGACGTAGTCATGCTCGATGACGGCCCCATGTACCAGGCAATGCAATTTGGCTTCTGCGACAAAATCGACAAAAGTGCACCCGTATTCAAAGACCTGTACCCGATCGCTGACCTCGGACCCAATGCCCTTGGTATCGGCCTGGTGGCCACCGGCCTGTTCTACAATGAAGAGGTCTTCAAAAAAGAAGGTCTGACGCCACCGACATCATGGCACGATCTGGAAAATCCCCAGTTTGAGCAACGCATGGTCATACCGCCGCTGAACAACACATACGGCCTGCACACGCTGGTGAAATTTGCCAAACTCAATGGCGGCAATGAAAAGAACCCCGATCCCGGCTTTGATGCCATTATCAAAAAAATCAATCCGAATGTGCTCGCCTGGGAACCCTCGCCCGGCGGCATGACCTCGCTGTTTCAGAACGGTGAAGCAATTATCGGCGTGTGGGGCAATGGTCGGGTTGAAACGTTCAAGTCAACCGGCTTTCCGGTCAAATTCGTTTATCCGAAAGAAGGCGCGATGGCACTGCTGACAGCCGCCTGTCCTGTGGTCAAAAGCAATGTGCCTGAACTGGCACAGAAACTGGTGCAATATCTGGCAACACCCGAAATACAGGTGGTCTTTGCGCGCACCCAAAGCTGGGGCCCTGTCAACAAAACGGTGAAGCTGCCCGCAGAGGACGCGCAACGGGTGGTGTATGGCGCGGCGGTCGACAAACTGGAAAAGACCGACTGGGATACCGTCAATGCCGTGCGCACGCAATGGAATGATCGCTGGAACCGAACGGTGGAGCGGTAAATGAGCTTTCTTTCTGTCAGAAACCTCGGTAAAGACTACGGCTCGGCGCGCGTGGTCAAATCCATGAATCTTGAAATCGAGCGCGGCGAGTTTGTCTCGCTGCTGGGCCCGTCCGGTTGCGGCAAAACGACCACCCTGCAAATGATTGCCGGATTCACCGACCCCACTCGTGGCCAAGTCATCCTGGACGGCACGGATCTGACCGACATGCCACCTGAAAAGCGTGATATTGGCGTGGTATTCCAAAGCTACGCGCTGTTTCCCCACATGACTGTCCAGGACAACATCAGTTTCGGTCTGGAAATGCGGAAAATGGCCAAAGCCGAACGGCGCGAGCGCATCGACCAGGTGCTTGACATGGTCAGCCTGACCGGGATGGGCGAGCGCTACCCTGCCCAGCTCTCCGGGGGTCAGCGGCAACGTGTCGCAATCGCCCGTTCACTGGCCATCCGGCCCAGGCTGCTCCTGCTTGATGAACCCATGTCCAATCTGGATGCCAAGCTGCGCGAAAACATGCACATCGAGCTGCGCCGAATCCAGCGCAAATTGGGCATTACCACGATTCTGGTTACCCACGACCAGACCGAAGCGATGACCATGAGCGACCGTATTGCGCTGATGAACGACGGCTGCATTCAACAGCTGGCGCCACCGCTCGAGGTGTACCATAACCCCAGGACGCTGTTTGTATCCGGGTTTCTGGGGCGCGCCAATGTTTTTGAAGGCACGATTGCGCACAGCGATACCCAGGGCTATCAAGTAAGCAGCGATGGCCTGACCTTCGCGGTCTGTCTGCCGGAAAACCATCCTTTTCGCGCAGGTACGGCCAACATTATGATCCGACCGGAGAATGTCGGTTTTGCAGGCCCCGGCATGGCCGGAAAATTGCCGGGCACGCTGTCCGAGGCCGTGTTTCTTGGCACGCACTGGCTATGCGAAGTCAAAACGCCACTGGGCATGTGGTTTGTCTCGATCAAGACGCTCACCGCGCAACCCGGTGAGACGGTGACATTGGACTGGCAGGACTGCGATCTGCGCATTATCGCCGAGCAACAGTAGGATGGGTGGCTCAAATGCGTAAAGAACCCTTTGTCCTGCTGACGCCCGCGCTCCTGCTGTTTTGCGGCATGCTCATCACACCCATGCTGCTGGTAGCGGTGCTGTCGTTCTATGCTTTTAACGGCACCACCGGCATCGTCCCGGATTTTTCGTTTGGCAACTACATAACGATTTTTTCCGACCCTTACTACGGGGAGATTTTCCTGCGCACCGCTGGCATGGCCCTGCTGGTCACCGCGATCTGCCTGGTACTGGGTATTCCGGAAACGCTCATCCTGGCGCGCATGCGTGCCCCATGGCGCGGCATTTTCCTGGTCATGGTGCTGGGACCTTTGCTGATCTCGGTGGTGGTGCGCACGCTGGGCTGGTCCATCCTGATGGGCCGGCAAGGGCTTATCAACGATACCCTGCTCCTGCTGGGTCTGATCGATTCGCCAATCCGCCTCACTTTCACGTTTACCGGTATGGTCATCGGCCTGGTGCACGTCATGGTTCCCTTCATGATTATTTCCATCTGGGCAACCTTGCGCAAGCTGGACCCCACCGTGGAGTATGCCGGCCGCTCGCTTGGCGGCTCACCCCTGACTGTCTTTCGCCGAATCATTTTCCCGCAACTGATGCCCGGAATACTATCGGGCTCCATCATCGTTTTCGCCCTGTCGGCCTCGGCGTTTGCCACGCCCGCCATTCTGGGCGGACGCCGCCTGAAGGTGGTGGCCACGGCGGCCTATGACGAATTTCTCAGTTCCCTGAACTGGCCGCTGGGCGCCGCCATTGTGGTCCTGCTGCTGATCGCCAACATCATTATTATCATGGGACTGAACCGCTACACCGAAAGAAAGTACCGCATGATTTTTTCCGCCGGAGAAAATGGATGAAACGCAATAGAACGCTCTCGCTCCTTTTTCATGCCGCTTTCATGCTGTTTTTGCTGGCTCCCCTGCTCATCGTGATCGTCGTGTCGTTCACAGACAAAGGTTTCATTTCCTACCCGAGTGACGGGCTGTCGTTGCGCTGGTATCGGGCGGTGCTGGACGAACCCCGAATTGTGGAATCGTTCTGGCTGTCCCTGAAACTGGCCTCGTTTGCATCCACCATTGCCGTTTGCCTGGCGGTGCCGGCGGCGCTGGCGCTGACCCGTTTCCGTTTCCCGGGACGCGACACCGTCAGCGCATTTCTGATGTCGCCGCTCATGATTCCAAATGTGGTATTGGGCGTGTCGTTCCTGAGATTTTTCAATATCGCCGGGCTGTCGGGTTCGGTATTCTGGCTGACAATGACACACGTGATTTTCATTTTTCCCTATTCCCTGCGCTTGGTTCTGGCATCGGCCACCGGCATGGACCGGGAAGTTGAAATGGCGGCAAGATCGCTTGGCGCGGGCAAACGCCATGTGTATGGCCGTATCATACTGCCATTGATTCTGCCTGGCCTGACCGGCGGCTGGCTGCTGTCCTTTATCCAGAGCTTCGATGAACTGACCATGACAGTATTCGTTGCAACGCCGGGCACAACAACACTGCCGGTCTGGATGTATAACCATATTGCGCAAACCATCGATCCCCTGATCACCTCCGTATCGGCAATACTCATTATTGCAACGGTAATAATGATGATCATCATGGACCGTCTGGTGGGCCTGGATAAAGTGTTGATTGGAAAAGGTTGAAATGTACAATACAGATATTATTGTAATTGGCGGCGGCATTGTCGGTTCAAGCGTCGCTTACGGTCTGGCCCGTCAAAAAGCGAAAGTGCTCATGCTTGACGAAGGCGACGTCGCCTTTCGCGCATCCAGGGGCAATTTCGGACTGGTATGGGTGCAGGGAAAAGGCCACGGCTTTTCTCCCTACACCCGATGGACCCTGCAATCGGCCCGCAACTGGCCGGCACTGGCCAGCGAACTTACCGAAAGCACCGGCATTGATCCTTATCTGCAGCAGCCAGGCGGCTTCGTTTTCTTTACCAATCAGGCCGAGATGGATGCAAGGCAGCAGTTGATGCGCGATATCCAGGCCTCGGTAGACGAAAAGTATGACTACACGTTCCTGTCGCCGGGCCAGTTGCGCAAGTACATTCCGGCGATCGGCCCCAAGGTGATTGGCGCCTGTTATACGCCCATGGATGGTCATGCCAATCCATTGAAACTGTTGCCAGCTTTGCAGCGAGGTGCGCGCCTGCTGGGGGTGGACTATCGCTACAACAACCCTGTCGAGCATATCGATTATCAGTCAGGCAACTTTATCGTAACCACACGCGCCGGCGATAAATATGCCGCAAAAAAAGTGGTGCTTTGCGCTGGCCTGGGCAACAAGCAACTGGGTGAATTTGTCGGCCTGCACGTGCCGGTCGAGCCGAATCAGGGCCAGGTCATGATCGGCGAGCGCTGTGCCCCGTTCCTGTCCTACCCCACCATGCATGTGCGGCAAACCAATGAAGGCACGATACAGATCGGCGACTCGCTGGAAGACGTGGGCTACGACGATACAACACGACTGTCATTACAGCAGGGCATCGCCCAGCGAGCCATCGATTATTTCCCGGCGCTGGCAGACATGCGAATCATTCGCTGCTGGGCGGCGCTGCGGATCATGTCGCCCGACGGCATGCCGATCTATCAGGAATCGTCCGACATGCCTGGCGCCTACGTGGTCACCTGCCACAGCGGCATCACACTGGCGGCCAACCACGTTTTCACGATCCCCGAGTGGATTCTGCGCGGCAACGCTACCCAAACCATCGCCCCATTCTCCAACCAGCGCTTCTGCAATTTGAACAGAGATCAATCATGAACACAGTACTTTTCAGAACCGTGCACGCCGACAGTGGCCAGGCATCTGCCCAGACCGTTTCCTTTGACTTCGAAGGCAGGCAGCTCAAAGCTCCCAAAGGTATCACCGTGGCCGCCGCACTGATGCAAAACCAGGTTCTGCATTTTCGTGATTCGCCCGTCAGCGGCCAGCCCCGCGCCCCTTACTGCCAGATGGGCGTCTGCTTCGAATGCCTGGTGCAAATCAATGGCGTACAAAACCGGCAAAGCTGCATGACAGTGATCGAGGACGGCATGGTCATCCGGATGCAACAGGGTCAGACCACGTTTACGGTGATTCAGACAGGTGACGAACAATGAGTACACACAAAAATGTCGCCATTATCGGCGCGGGGCCTGCCGGTATGATTGCTGCGGCCAGGCTGGCAAGCCGGAATCATTCGGTTATCGTTCTGGATGAACAGCCGCAGGCCGGCGGCCAGATATGGCGCAATATCACAGGTACCACGACCGGACTTGCCGGCATTCTGGGTCCAGACTACGCTGCAGGCGCGACCGTGGCTGGGCAGTTTGCCGCCAGCGGCGCGCAACACTTGCGCGGCGCAACCGTATGGAACCTGACGCGCGAGCGCCAGCTCCATTATCTGCATGAGGGGCAGACGCGTACGCTGACGGCCGATGCAGTGATTCTGGCCACGGGGGCCATGGAGCGCCCCTTCCCCATTCCAGGCTGGACCTTGCCTGGCGTCATGGGTGCCGGTGCCGCCCAGGTATTGCTCAAGGGGTCCGGCACCGTGCCGGCCACACCCGTTGTCATTGCCGGCTGCGGCCCCCTGCTCTATCTGATTTGCTGGCAGTATTTGCGGGCCAATGTGCCCATTGCCGCCGTACTGGACACCAGTTCGGGCAGGGATATTTTTCAGGCGAGTGCTGCGTTGCTTACGGGGCTTGCTGCATTCAGTGACATCCGCAAGGGATTGTCCATGATCAACACCATTAAGGCAAAAAACATCCCCTTCTATCGCGGAGTGCAGAATCTGCGTGTGCTGGGCCAGGCCAGCGTGCGTTCAATTGCATTTGAACATCAGGGGCAAACCCATGAGCTCGATACCAATCTGGTATTGCTGCACCAGGGCGTAGTTCCCAATACGCAATTTACCTGGCTGTTGCGCGCCGCACACGACTGGTCCGAAACAGGCGCCTGCTGGATCCCCCAAGCAGATGCCTGGGGCCGGCTGCACGACCTTGAAGGGATTTACCTTGCCGGTGATGGCCAGGGCATTGCCGGCGCCCAGGCTGCCGTTACCCGCGGCGAGCTTACCGCATTGGCCGCAGATGCACAATTAAACCCGACGCAGGCAGATTCACTTGAGCGCCGCAGCGCGCCGTTGCTATCACGACTGAAAAAGGACATGGCGCTGCGCCCGTTTCTGGATGCGGCCTACATGCCCAAACGCGAGAACCGGATTCCACACGACGACACGATTGTTTGCCGCTGCGAAGAAGTAACCGCCGGGCAAATCCGGGACTTCGTCAAACAAGGCTGCATGGGACCGAATCAAGCCAAGTCGTTCAGTCGCTGCGGGATGGGCCCCTGCCAGGGTCGCATGTGCGGGCTCACGGTGACCGAAGTGATTGCCGACCAGTTGAAGGTTGCGCATGACCAGGTCGGCTACTACCGGATCCGCGCACCGCTCAAGCCGGTTACACTGGCCGAGCTGGCCTGCGCCACCGATTCCAAATTCTGAATTTTTCACAGGAGTAAACGATGTCAACAATAGAACGTTTCGAAACCAACAAGCGGATGAGCCGCGTCGTCAAATACAACGGCATTCTTTTTCTGAGTGGCCTGACAGGCGATAATCCTGACGAGGACGTACAGGGCCAAACCCGCAGCATTCTGGCGAAAATTGAAAAATATCTGCAAGCACATGGTTCATCCAAAGACAAGATCCTCACTGCACAGATCTGGCTCAAGGATATCGACCGGGATTTTGCAGGCATGAACGAAGTCTGGGACAGCTGGTTGCCCGAAGGCACTGCGCCCACACGCGCCACCGGTGAATCCAAACTGGCTGCGCCCAAGCTGCTGGTTGAGATCATCGTCTCGGCCGCCGTGTAACCGTACGAGCAGGGCAACCCATGAGTCACCATGTCAAATGTGATGTTATCATTGTCGGTGGGGGCATTCATGGCGTTGCCGCAGCCTATTTTCTGGCAAAAAAAGGCGTCTCGGTCGTGTTGCTTGAGAAGGAGTTCTGTGGCCGCTGCGCCTCGGGTGTTAATGCCGGTGGCGTACGAACCCTGGGACGGGTATTGCCGGAAATCCCCCTTTCCCTGGCATCCTCGACACTGTGGCAAACACTCGATTTTCTGCACGGTTTTGATGGCGCCTTTGTGCGAACGGGGCAAATCAAGGTTGCCGAATCCGGGCAAGACATGCAGATTCTGCGCGAACGCCGGGATCTACTTGCCCAACATGGTTTTGATCACGAAAAACTCATCGACAGGGACCAGGTGCGACAGATCGTACCGGCTATCGCAGCGCACGTTCAGGGCGCCCTGTGGGTCAGCACTGACGGTTTTGCCTTTCCCTATCTGATCGTACAGGCATTTGCCCGTCAGGCCCGTAAACACGGCGCGCAGATACGGGAGCAATCGCCCGTCAATACAATAGAAAAAAGCGGCAATCACTGGCGCGTGCGTACGCCAGAGCACACCATTGCCGGCGAGAAACTGCTGCTGTGTGCCGGTGCCTGGACCGGCGAGCTGGCACGCCTTTGCGGGGACAATCTCCCGATCACGCCCGGCGGCCTGATGCTCATGGTGACCCAGCGCGTACCGCATTTTATCAATCCGGTACTGGGGGCCACCAGTCGCGGCCTATCCTTCAAGCAGTTTGGCAATGGCACCGTGGTTATCGGCGGAGCGCTGGAGTGTGAGGCCGACGCCAGGCAAAACCATGCCGAACTGGAATTTTCACGACTGGCCAACAGCGCGCGCATCGTGACCGAACTTTTTCCATTTCTCAAAAATGTGAGTATTACCCGAGCCTGGTCCGGCATTGATGGCTATGCGCCAGATCACACCAGCATCATCGGGCCCAGTGCATTGGTGGACAATTTGTATTACGCTTGTGGTTTTTCATCCAGCGGCTTTCAGCTGGGGCCGGCATCGGGCCAGTATCTGGCACAGTTGATCGCCGACAATGCAGTGAATCGGCTGCATCATGGCCTGTTGCCTGCGCGTTTTTCCGCATAGCGGCAAAGCCGACCGGCCTTGCCGTCTTCCCGCCTTGTGTCAGACAGGCAGATGCAGAACATGCCTGGCAACAATATTGCGCTGTATCTCATTGGCGCCACCGTAAATGGTCGTGACCATCGAGTGTGTAAAGGGCGCCAGGCTGTTGATCACCGTACCGTCCTCATAATGGGTGTCGTCAAACTGGCCGCCGTGCTCGTTTGCAGAACGGGCAAGCTCCAGGCCGATTCTCATATAGGTTTCGGTAGCCCATATTTTCAGCAGCGATATCGAAGGCGGCAAATCCGTCCCATTTTTTACATACCCGGCAAACATCGAAAACAGACTTTCCAGATCTGCAATATCCATTCGCAATTGTGCATAGCGTTGCAAAAAGAATTCACTTGTAAACAGATTTTCCTTGCGCGCAAGAGTTGTCAGTATCGAAAAGGCGTGTTGTGACTGTTGCGGGCTGCCGGCAAAAATACGCTCGAACCCCAGCAAAGCCTTGGCAATTGCCCATCCTTCATTGAGACGGCCGACAAGGTTGGCTTGCGGCACCCTCACATTATCAAACAATACTTCGCAAAACTCCTGATCGCCCAACAAATTGGTAATGGGTGACACGCTGATGCCGGGGCAAGACAGATCGATCAAAAGAAAACTGATCCCCGCCTGCTTCTTGACGGTCTTATCTGTTCTTACCAAGGCAAAGATATGCGTCGCATTATGCGCCAGTGTTGTCCAGATTTTCTGGCCGTTGACGATAAAATCGTCGCCGTCGGCGACCGCTTCGGTTTTCAGGGAAGCCAGATCAGACCCGGCGTTAGGCTCCGAATAGCCCTGACACCAAATATGTTCCCCTGAAAGAATTTTTGGAAGATACGCCTGCTGTTGCAGCGCGGTACCGTATTTGATCAGCACTGGTCCCAGATTGATGATGCCCTGGTCCGGCAGCCGGGCCACGCCATATTTTTCCATTTCCTCAAAGAAGATGAGCTGCTTTTGCGCTGAAAGCCCCATGCCACCGAAGGCTTTGGGCCAGGCCGGTGCCAGCCAGCCTTTCTTGGACAGCAAATGGTACCAGTCCTTGACTTCAGACCAGTACAAGCGCCGGGCAACATGCCGCAAGGACGAAGGATAGTGATCCACCAGAAAGCTTCGGACCATGGATGCAAAATCCCGGTCGGCCATTGCATTCAGATCCCCATGATGATCGGTTGCGGCCATATCCACTGTTTCGCTACTCGTGCTGCTATCGCTGCTATTGCTTTGCACATTGAGCTGGTCTCTGATGTACCGAAGACGGTGCCGGTCCTCGTTGCCCAGCCACGCAGACAAATGAAGGGCGCGTTTCAGATAGATCCCGAGGTCAAGCTCGTCCGTGTATCCGATCGCTCCGTGCAACTGAACCGCCAGCTTTGATACGGATACCCCAACCTGATCGGCGCGGGCCTTGACCAGACTGGCCACGGCCGAGAGCGCAATATCACCTTTGCAATAGGCAATCCAGGTTTCCTTCAGGGACGCTGACAATAGCAGGATATGCATGTAGGCATCGACCATCCGATGCTGTAATGCCTGATTGGCCCCAATCGGCTTGCCAAATTGTTCTCTGGTTTGCAGATAGTCCAGCGTCATGTTGAACGCCTGTGCAGAAATGCCCAGCAATTCGTGACTGGCAACAAACCGACCTGCGTCAAGCGCCTTGTCCAGTGCCAGCCTGACTGTGCTGCCACTGGCGACAATACGCTCCTGGCCAACGGCAACGTCAAACGTCAGGTGAGCCACGAACGAGCCGTCAATCCGACGCACACTCTCTATTTTCACGCCCTGATCGGCACAATCGACCCAAACCAGAACGTCATCATCGCCCCGCGAACACTGCACTAACCAGCCGTCAGCGCCATTGCCAGGGCTGACCCATTTTTTACTTCCTTTTAACCTGAACAGCGAGCCCTCTCGCGTAAGATAAGTGGCCGCATCGCTTACATTCAGCTGGCCTGCCTTTTCCTGCCAGGCCAGGCCGCAAATCAGCTCACCCTGCGCGATACGCGTCAACAGATTGTTGACCGATTCCGATGGTTCCAGCTCAAGCAAGGCGATGGCGGGCATGATTGCGGCGGCAACGTACGGCTCGGGAATGGGCATTTGGCCGATCACAGTCGCAATGGCTGCAGCAGCATCAAGTCCGAGCCCCAGACCACCTCTTTGTTCCGGGATGAAAATCGAGGTCCAGCCGGCCGCTGCAAGTTTGCCCCACATCGGTTTATCAAAACCCGGGACGCTATCTCTCAGACGCCGCAATCTGGCCAAAGATGATTCGCTCTGAATCAGGCCGCACGCACTTTCGGCAAATTCCCGGTTCGACTCCGCAATGAGCTCATTTATTTCAAACGCCATGAAGATTTGTCTCCTGTTGCCATCAAGCTGTTCTGTTTGTGTCCGTCTATAGTAAATCGATTCAATTGCCCAAGGTATAACAAAAGACGTCATTCAGATATCACACATTTGACATATCAAAACAGCCACACCTGAAATAGAATCAATAAAAACAATCATATTGGAGACAAACATGACAAAAGCCATTCGCTTCGCTGCAATGCTGCTGCTCGTACCCTCTGCAGCGGTGCAGGCAGCCTCTTTTCCCGAAAAACCGGTCACGATTCTTGTCCCCTATTCAGCGGGCGGCATCACAGATCAGATTGGACGCATACTGGCCGACAAGCTCGGCAAGAAATGGAATCAGCCTATGGTCGTGGAAAACAAACCCGGCGCCGGTGCCGCGATCGGCACTGCGGCAGTGGCAAACGGCAAAGCGGACGGCTATCAGCTCCTGATAGGAAGTGTGGGGACCGTGACCAACCAGTTCATGCTCAAGTCTCTGCCGTATAAAACGCAGGATCTGGAGCCCTTGCTGCAAATTTCAGAGGCGCCCAATGTGCTTTACGTCAGATCATCCTTACCGGTGAAATCGGTCACTGAACTGGTGGACTACGCCAAAAAGAATCCGGGCAAACTCACCTTTGCCAACTCCGGAATCGGCTCCAGCCCGCATCTTGCCGCTGCGCTTTTTCAGGATAAAGCAAAAATCAGCATTACCAATGTCCCCTACCGCGGGACCTCGGCTGCGATTACGGATTTTCTGGGCGGGCAGGTAGATGCGTATTTTGACACCATGCAATCGATGCCCTATGTGAAACAGGGCAAACTCACAGTCCTGGGCGTCGCCGCTCAAAAACGCGTATCCAGCCATCCGGATGTTCCCACTATTGCAGAATCGGGTATCGCGGATGTGCTGGCCAGCAGCTGGTTTGGCGTATTCATTCCGGCCAAAACCCCTGAAGCAACAAAGACTGAAATAAGTAAGGCCATTACAGAAGCGATGCAAGATCAGCAGACAGCACAGAAAATTGAAAACCTTGGAACTGTGATTCAACTTCGCGATAGACAGCAGTTCAAACAATTTTTTGACAAGGAAACGCAACGATGGGGGGAGCTTATCAAACGCCTGAATATTGCGGGCAGTTAACATGAACACAACAATCAGTGAAAAAGACGCCCGCACAGCCGGCGACAGCCCTGTTAACTGGGATATCAAATCGTTGCGGATTTTTATTCTTGTGGCCCGCATCGGAAATCTCACCAAGGCGGGTGTTGAGCTGGGGATGTCGCAATCGGCGATCAGCCGGTATCTGTCCACGCTTGAAAAGCGGGCAGGCGGCTACTTGTTCCAGAGGCACGGTAGAGGCGTTTCGCTGTCCGAGCTGGGGCAGCGCATCTATCCTGTTGTAGAAAAGGTACTGGCAGACCTGGGCACACTCTCAGAAATAGTCAGCGAAGAAGCTGAAAGGCTTAGCGGCCTGGTGCGTATTGGTACGCTGCCTTCTCTGTCACGCAACATATTCGTGCCGCTGTTTTTCCTGATGCAAAAAGAATTCCCGGGTGTGCGACTGAAAATCCAGGAAGGCTCCGGTGGACAAATCGACAATTGGCTATTGACTCAGCAGATAGACATCGGTCTGCCCTATCGAAATAATAACGAAAGCCAATACGCTGATGAGTCTATTATTCAAATGCAATCCTACCTGGTTGGCCCTATCGGCGACAAGCTCACCAGAGGTACGAGCGTGCCGTTCAAAAAAATGCATCAGATCCCACTTATCCTGCCGAGCAAACCCAGTGCCGTGCGGATGAAGCTGGACGAATTGGCCAGACGAGAAAAGATACACTTGAATGTCGTTCTTGATGCCGATTCAGGGTTGATGCAAAAGTGCATTTCCGAACAACAAGGCGGCTACACCGTTTTGCCGTGGCATGCAATCAAAGAAGAAGTCGAGAACCGACAGATTCAGGCTGCTCGCATCGTAGAACCGGAAATTGCGCGAAACATTTCAATTGTGGTGAACAACAATCCTTCCAAAGCGACCCGGACAGTCAGCCGAATCATACGGTCATTGTTCGATAAAAGTCGTATCCACCAGTAAACCGCCTCCCGAGGAGACAACATGAAAACGATTCTTTCCATTTCATCTGTCATGGCAGCATTGCTGCTTTGCACAGTTGTGCAGGCAGCCGATACCCCGTCATTTCCGACTAAACCACTAAGAATGGTCGTGCCCTTCGCCCCCGGCGGCGGCGCGGACATGACCGCCAGAATCATCAGCGAAACACTGGCCAAAAAGCTTGGACAGCCAGTTGTTGTTGAAAACAAGGCCGGCGCAGGAGCAACCATCGGCGCAGCCTATGTCGCCAGGTCCGCGCCCGACGGCTATACGATCCTGTACACAACGCCGGGACCGCAGATTACCAACCCGCATTTGATGAAATCCCTCCCTTACGAGCCTGATGATCTGAAGCCGGTCTCCAAGGTATCCATTGCGCCCAGCGTGTTGGTCATCAATAGCAATCTGCCGGTCAAATCGGTAGACGAATTGATTGCGCTGGCCAGACAGAAACCCGGCGAGATTCGTTATGCCAGCGCAGGCATCGGCGCCAGCAGTCACCTGAACGGCGAGCTGTTACAGACAATGGCCAAGATCAAACTGCAACACGTTCCCTATAAGGGTACCGGTGAAGCGCTCAAGGACCTGGTCGGCGGCAATACCGATATGGCAATCGACACGCTGGCCGTGTATATGCCATATATCAAGTCCGGCAAACTCACCGCACTTGGCGTCACCACACCCACGGAAGTGTCCCTGCTGCCCGGTATAGAGCCAATTGGAAAGTCGCTCCCAGGATATGACGCTTCACCCATGAATTATCTGTCCGTTCCGGCAAAAACGCCTGACAGCATCGTCAACATTCTGAACAAGGCCGTCAACGCCGCCATCAAAGAGCCTGAAGTCAAAGACAAACTACTGCAACAGGGCATCCTGGCCGAAGGCAGCAGCCAGCAGGAAATAGAGGCATTAATCGGCAAAGAGCAGGTCAAATGGCAAAAAGTCATTGATGGCGCCGGCCTGTCTCCGAAGTAGACCGCCCCACAGCCAGTTTTTTTAAATGAAATCAACAGGAGTATAACGTTGTCAAACCCGCTTTCCCATATCACCGTACTGGATTTGAGTCGAGTGCTCGCCGGTCCCTGGGCCAGCCAGATTCTGGCCGATCTTGGCGCCAATGTCATCAAAGTTGAGCGCCCTGGCGCCGGTGATGATACGCGCGCGTGGGGCCCGCCCTTTTTGCAGGATGAACAGGGAAACGACACCCGCGAATCGGGCTATTACCTGATTGCCAATCGGGGCAAGAAGTCTATCTCGGTCGACATAAAATCGGCAGAGGGCCAGGAAATCATCAAAGCGCTGGCCAAACAGGCAGATATTGTGCTGGAAAACTTCAAGGTCGGCACGCTTGAAAAACTTGGCCTGGGCTACGAAGATTTGCGCAAAATCAACCCGCGGCTTATCTATTGCTCGATCACCGGATTCGGGCAATCGGGACCCAGAAAATCCCAGGGTGCCTACGACTTCATGATCCAGGCCATGGGCGGCATCATGAGTGTGACCGGCGAGGCCGATCACAAGCCGGGAGGTGGTCCGCAAAAAATCGGCATCCCCCTCATTGATCTCATCACGGGCGTATACGCCTCGTCTGCCATTCTTTCAGCACTGGTCCACCGAAACGAAACCGATCAGGGCGAATATATCGATATGGCCATGCTCGATGTTCAGGTGTCCCTGCTGGCCAACCAGGCAATGAACTATCTTCTTACTGATCAGATTCCGGTACGACGGGGCAACAATCATCCGAACATTCAACCGCAACGCGTATATACCTGCAAGGACGGACAAATCATCCTGGCTGTTGGCAGCGATAGTCAATTTGCCAAACTGTGCCAGATCCTCGGCCATCCTGACATGGCCGAATCAGACAAGTTCAGGACGAATGCCGCGCGCGTTGTCAATTTGCCCGAACTGGATCTGTTTCTGGATCAGGCACTGGCCAAACAGGACAAGAGCGTACTGCTCAATGCCCTGGAGGCAGCCGGCGTACCATCGGGGCCCATTAACAATATTGCTGAAGTATTCAAAGACCCGCAAGTACAACATCGCGGGCTTCTCAGGAAATTCGCGCATCCGCTGCGCGCTCAGATCCCCCAGGTTGTCAATCCATTCCGATTTCGCAACGCCGACCTCAAGCTTGACCTTGCACCCCCTACGCTGGGCCAGCACAACCTGGAAGTGCTATCGGCTCTCGGGTACTCCGACAGCGACATTACACGATTGCAAGAACAGTCTGTTATTTAACCCCATCAAGGACACACTATGAATCAACTGGAAGCCCTGGATATCCAGATCAAGGATCACATCGCACTCGTCTATCTGGACAATCCCCCGGTCAATGCAGTCAATACATCCATGCTCAATAGCCTGGCATTGGCCATGGATCAGTTTTCGGATAACGATAACGTACGCGCTGTCGTGCTAACCGGTAAGGGCAAAGTCTTCTGCGCCGGCGCAGATCTCAAAAACCGCGGTGAAATCACTGCTAATCCCGGCGGCTTGCATCAGCACTCGCGCCGTACCCGCGAAGCATTCCACGCAATCCGGGAGTGCTCAAAACCGGTGATCAGTGCGATCAACGGCGCAGCACTGGGCGCCGGTCTTGGCATCGTGGCCTCGAGCGATATCCTGGTTGCAGCAAAATCGGCAAAGCTGGGCCTTCCCGAGGTAGACGTAGGCCTGCTGGGGGGCGTTCGCCATGCGCAACGGTTGTTTGGTCATTCCCGCCTGCGCCGGATGATGCTCACCGGCATGCGTGTAAGCGGCGACGAGCTGTACCGCCTGGGCATCGTCGAGGCCTGCGTGCCAGATGAAGCATTGCTTGAAACGGCAATGGACATCGCCCGGGTGATTGCAGAGAAAAGCCCGCTCTCCATCCAGCTTCTGATACAAACCGCCAACGCGATTGAAGACATGAGTTTGCGCGATGGTTATCGCTATGAACAGGATATGACCGCTGCCATCGCGAAAACAGAAGATGCGCAAGAGGCTCGGGCGGCGTTTCTGGAGAAACGCAAGGCTGTATTCAAGGGGCGTTGAATTCAACAGCGAAGTAGCGGTTGCCTGCACCACAGGCAACCCCTGGAATCAGGTGGCCGGCTTTGCGTTCAATCCCGGCAACCGAGTGAGCCGTGCCGCGGTTCGAACCATGGCTCGCCCCGAAGACAGCGTTCAGCAGTGTCTGCTTCGCACCACATGGGCGCCCTGCGCCTGAACCTTATAATTGAACTGATTACGCCGCTGCCTGACTGATAAATCGCGTCATCATATAGGCCTGCAGTCCCTCCATTCCGCCTTCACTGCCGAAACCGCTTTCACCTATTCCGCCAAACGGCGTTTCGGGCAATGCCAACCCAAAATGGTTGATTGACACCATCCCGGTTGCCAGGCGGTTTCCAAGCTCTGTTGCATTTACGATAGACCGCGTAAACGCAAAAGAGGCAAGTCCGTAAGGCAATGAATTAGCCTTCGAAATTACCTCATCCAGCTCATCGAAAGGCATAAAGGGCGCAATCGGGCCAAAGGGCTCGTCGTGCAACACGCGTGCCTGGTCATCCAGGGAAATCATTATCGTTGGCGGGTAAAAGTATCCCTTCTCATGAACGCGAGCGCCCCCTGCCAAAATTTCCGCTCCGCCGGACACTGCGTCAGAAACAAACGATTCCATCGCCTGCAGACGGCGAATATTGGCCAGCGGACCCATTTGTGTCGCAAAATCTGTTCCGTCTCCAATCACTACCGCACTTGACAGTTCCTTGAAGCGAGAGACGAATTGGTCAAAAATATTGCGATGGACGTAGAATCTCGAAGGGGCAGCACATACCTGACCTGCGTTGCGCAGTTTTAGAGCGACAGCAAGTTTTACTGCCGGTTCAAGATCTGCGTCTTCGCAAACGATAAATGGGGCATGTCCACCCAACTCCATTGTTGTGCGTTTCACGTGTCTTGCTGCCAGCTCACCAAGTTGCTTGCCAACACGGGTCGAGCCCGTAAACGAAACCTTGCGGATAATCGGTGATGCAATCAAATACTCTGACACTTCATGCGGTACGCCGAATACGAGGTTCACAACGCCAGCCGGCACACCCGCGTCATGAAAGCATCGTACAAGCTCAATGCACGACGCTGGTGTTTCCTCTGGTGCTTTAATAATAATTGAGCATCCTGCAGCAAGTGCGCCAGCTATTTTCCGCACTGCCTGATTGATCGGAAAATTCCACGGTGTAAATGCGGCTACGGGGCCAATCGGGTCTTGTACGACCATTTGGCGGACATTCGGCGAGCGTGGCGGAATCAATCTGCCGTAGGCTCTTCGTCCCTCTTCCGCGTACCATTCAATATGATCAGCGGCACTTGCTGCTTCCGCCGTCGACTCGGTTAGTGGCTTGCCTTGCTCCAAAGTCATAAGGCGGGCAATATTTGCAACACGTTCCCGTACTAGTAGCGCCGCCTTGCGCATAATGACCGATCTGTCATAAGCGGACGTACGGCTCCAGTTCGCGAACCCTGTCTCTACAGCTTTCAACGCATGGTCAAGATCATCTGCCGATGCTAACGGAAGTGATCCGAGCATTTGCTCCGTCGCAGGATTGATAACGTTCGAAAACTTGCCAGAAGTCCCCTGCGTCCACTCACCGTTGATGTACATTTCCAGTTTCAAATACACTTGCATACCTTATTATCTATAAGTTGATATCATTCAATCGATAGCCTGCCTCGCAGGCAACCGCACATCCAATAAACGGCATTGAGCGGTGCACTATGCCGTAGCTAATCCAGCTTGACACCCGATCTTTCTATCAAATCCGAAGCCAGCTTCTTGTCTTTGTCCAAAAATGCTGCAAACTCGTCTGGCGTATCGCCAACCGCCTCCAGAGCGAAAACGTCCAGGTACTGCTTTTTGAAAGCCGGATCATTGACAATTTCATGAACATCGCTGGCAATTTTTGACTTAATCGCATCGGATACGCCTGCAGGTGCAACAAGGGCGTAATAAAATTTAGCCTCAAAATCGGGGAATCCAGCCTGCGTGAAAGTGGGCACATTCGGCAATACACTGGCACGGTCTTTCCCTGATATGGCTAGTGCCTTCAGGCGTTTCTGTGTTACATAAGGAGCAATAACCGATGCCGCGCCTACCGTGGCGTGTACCCGACTGCCCAGCATGTCCTGAATCACCGCAGCTAATCCCTTGTATGGAACATGCTCCATCTTCAGATTATTATCAAGCGCAAATCTTGCCATTGCCAGATGCGTGCCATTGCCTAAGCCGGAAGATCCATAGGAAATTTTTCCTGGGTTTTTCTTCGCGTAATCCACAAATTCCTGTAGCGAATTGGCCGGGAAATCTGCAGGCGTGGCCAATACCATATTTGAAATAGCGACACGAGAGACTGGAGTCAAATCTTTTTCCGGATCGTAAGGGAGTGACTTGAACAGAAACTGATTCAAGGACAGGGTCGGATCAGTAGCGAGCATTAATGTATAACCATCTGCCTTTGACTTTGCAAGATTTTGAGCGCCAATAATCTCATTGGCACCAGCTCTATTCTCTACTACAACGGATTGATCCCACTTCTCACTGAGCTTTGCACCCAGTGCCCGGGCCAAACTATCTACAGGACCACCAACGACATAGGGAACAATTAGCCGTACAGCCTGTTTTCCGGGATACCCATCGCTTGCTTGAGCCAACGCCGAAGCATCTGTAGCTAATATTGCCGCAACGATGATTACTGTTGAATATAGCTTTTTAAGCATTTTTTTGTCTCCTTGTTTTATTACTATGGCTTACTGATTTCTCTGTTGTTATAGATCGGCAAGAATAAACTCAGCACATCGTTCTCCAATCATCACGGTAGGTGCGGTAGTGTTGCCGCTGACCATCGACGGCATGATTGAGGCGTCCGCGATCCTGAGTCCTTCAAGACCATTGAGCTTTAATCGAGTATTCACCACTGCACGCGTATCCGATCCCATGCGGCAAGTTCCGATAGGATGAAATACCGTTTTGCAAATTTTCTTGATATGCGCTTCGATTTGCGTAATTGACAAATCAGTTGAGCCGTCCAATAAAAGCGTGCCGGTGGTCAGTTTCGCCAATTCTCCTGTGCGCAATATATCCAATGACGCTTGGATACCCCTGACCATTGTCGCGAGATCAGCTGGATCTTTTAGAAATCCTCCATCAATTTGTGCCTGATCCAAAGGATTCGTAGTCCTCAGCCGCACTGATCCGCGCGACCTCGGACGTAACGCGCATGGATTGATCGTAATACCGTGCCCCTCTGGTGGAGCACGATCTATATCTCCTACCAAAGTCGGGGTGACATGTATCTGAATATCGGGTCTACCGGCACCATCAGTATCCAGAAATGCGCCCGACTCAATCACGTTCGATGACAACAGTCCGCTACGGTAAGCGAGGTACTGTAATCCATGTTTCATCGCACGAATACCTCGATCGTGCCCTAACAGACTAATGGGATCACGAGTGCGGCCATATACTGATGCAGTCAGATGATCCTGGAAGTTTTTACCGACTTCTGTACTGTCCACGATGACCTTGATGCCGTGCCTCTCCAGCTCCCCCGCATCGCCAATTCCCGACAGCATCAGGATTTTAGGTGTCGATACCGCACCTGCTGTCAGAATAACTTCTGAGCGAGCGCGATGAATTTGCTCGTCTTTTCGATTTACCAAAACGTTAACTCCGACCACTTTTTCGTGCTCGATAATCAATTTTGTGACATGCGCATCAGTCAGTATCGTCAGAAGGGGGTTATTCCTCAGTGGTTTTATATATGCAGCGGCAGCGCTGCTGCGACGACCGTTGAGTATCATTGCCTGATAAAAACCGGCGCCTTCCTGAGATAGTCCATTGAAATCATCGTTATATTTATAGCCCGCGTCTTGGGCTGCGTGCACAAACGCCACACTAAGTGGATGCCTATGCGTCAAATCGCTAACCTTAAGGGGCCCGTCAGTGCCATGTAACGGCCCGGCGAGTCGCTGGTTTCCTTCAGCCTTGACGAAATATGGCAATACTTCGCGCCAGCCCCAACCGTTGCAGCCAGCTGCTTCCCAGTCGTTATAGTCATCTGCTTGACCACGAATATATATCATGGCATTGACAGAACTGCCCCCTCCAAGTGTCCTGCCTTGCGGGATATGTATATTTCGCCCGCAAAGCTGTTCCTGTTTCTCCGTTTTATAAATCCAGGTACGCCGGGTTCCATGCATCTTGATGAATGTTGCCGGAATGTGAATAAACGGGTGATTATCCCTTGGGCCCGCCTCAATAAGCAGAACACGCATACCCGCTTGCACGAGCCTTGCTGCTACAACGCAGCCACCCGCTCCTCCTCCGGCCACGATAAAATCGTGCTCTTGCATTTGTCTCACTCCAATCATGTATATTTTTATGACGTGGTCGATGCTGAATGTGGATCCAGCAACGGGTTAAGCCCACTCAAGGCCACTTTCGAATGTAACGCCCGACCCAGTACAGACTCGCAATATGCAGAGGCATCCAGCATGCGCTGCAGATCAACGCCCGTGTCCACCCCCATGGACTCAAGCAGATTGATCCAATCTTCGGTGCAGACATTACCCGTAAAGCCTCCCCCATATTTCACCTTGGACGGATGGCCGCCTACGCCGCCCATGGAGCAGTCAAAATAGCGCACACCGCTCTCGTAGGCAGCAAGGTAATTGACCATACCGGTGCCCCGGGAGTCATGAAAATGAGCGACGGGTACCACTTGCGGGAATTGTCTGATAACTGCGGCAAAAAGCCGCTGGGTTGCAGCCGGCACAGCCATTCCCGTAGTATCTCCCAGGGCCACCAGTTGTACGCCTGCGTTGCTGAATTTTTCTACGTCCTTGAGCACCTCAGATTCGCTCACTTGCCCTTCGAAAGGACAACCAAACGCCATGGAAATTGTTCCTACCAGACGATATTTTCCGCTGGCAGCGGCAACCATATCAGCAATATTCTTCCACTGGTCCGCACGCGTGCGCTTCAGGTTTTTCAGCGAATGACTATCTGTGGCGGACACCAGCAAACTGATCTCATTCGCGCCAATCCCCTTGTCCGAGTCTATCAGCGCACGCTCCACGGCCCGTACGTTGGCGCACGTGGCCTTGTAAAACACGCCAGGTCGTCTTTGGATACCGGCGAGCACCTCACTGGCATCGGCAAACTGCGGAATCACTTTCGGATTTGAATAGGAGGTCGCTTCGATTCGTGTCAATCCCATTTCGGCAAAGCGGTCCATCAGCGCGATCTTGGTAGCCAGCGGCAGCATGACAGGTTCATGCTGCAGACCGTCCCGGGCGAAGCATTCACAAATAACGATATCGCTCATTTTGTCTGCTCCGTCAATCCAAGCAAAGCAATGGCATGCGCACGCAGTTTGTTTTTCTGTACCTTTGAACTGCCGGTCATGCCGATTTGATCAAAACTGTCTACGACCCGAACGTAACGAGGCACCTTGAAATTTGCAATGCGCGGCTTGCACCAGGCAATCAGCTCGTCGGGTGTGCAGCTATGCCCTTGTTTGAGGATAACGAAAGCGGCCGGTACTTCTCCGAGCCGCTCGTCGGGTACACCCACCACCTGTGCCAGTTCAATGGCCTCATGCATCAGAATAAATCCCTCGACCTCCGTGGGAGCAACGTTCTCGCCGCCGACACGAAAGATGTCTTTTAACCGGCCAACCATCTTCAGGCGCCCTGCCTCATCCATTTTGCCAAGATCGCCTGTCTTGAGCCAGCCATCCTCGGTAAAAGTTCGGGCTGTGACCTCGGGCATGTTGTAGTATCCTCGCATGACACTCCACCCCTTTACTTGAATCTCGCCAGCCTCACCCGCAGGCAATATTTCGTCTGTGTTGGTATCCATAATCCGTACCTGCACGCCGGTGTGGGGCAATGCCCAGCCTTCTGTGCGCAATGGCAGTGGGTCGTCCCAGCTGGACATCACCACATTGGGCGAGGCTTCTGATAGTCCATAGGCATTGCACAGGTTGGGCACTTTCATCTGGTCGTGGATTTTCTGCATGACCTCGGGGCCCGCCGCGGCCCACCCGCCGCGCAAATGCAATGTCGATGCATCAAAATCCGGATGCGCCATGAGCATAAGAAAAATCGTGTCATTGCCTGAAGTCAGGGTGCATTTCTCCCGCTGCAGCATGGCCAGCGCAAGCGATACATCAAATTTGGGCAAGGTCAGAAGGCAACATCCGGTAGACAGGGACACCAGTATCGATAAGGTGGACCCGGCCACATGGAAAAAAGGCCGGATGCTGAAATAACGATCCTCTGGCGTAATGCCCATGCGCAGCGACACTGCATAGGCATCCGAGAGCATATTGTCATGGCTGAGCATGACGCCTTTTGGGAACGACGTCGTGCCAGAGGTATATTGGATCAGCAGGATATCATCCGGATTGATGCTGCCGCATTGCGTGTAGCAGGTATTGATGTCTTCATCGTTTACACTGGCAATCAACCGGTCAAAGTCAATCGCCCCGGCCGGCACCGATGCAGTATCAAACATGAGCGCCTGAGTCAGTTTTGGCAATACCTCTCCGGGCAAACTCACAGCCAGGGCCGGCTCCACCTGGCCCAGCAATGCCGAAAAGTCAATGCCCAGGAACTTTTCCGCCAACACAATGGCCTTTACATCAGCCTGCTTCAGGCAAAAGGCAAGTTCTTCCTTCTTGAAGCGCGTATTGACGGGTACGGTTACCGCGCCGATCCGGGCGCATGCAAAAAATGTCTGCAGCCATTGCGCACTATTTCCCAGCATCACCGCAACGTGATCACCTTTGCGAACACCCCGTTGCCACAAGGCAGCTGCCGTACGGTCTACCTTTGCAGACAAAGTCCGCCAGGTCTCGCGCGATGCATTATCGATAAAAGCATCATTGTCGGGATATGCAGCCACGGTCTGGGCCAGCACTTCGCTCAAAATCCTGCCTCTGGGCAACATGATCACTCTCCTTTTACGCTGCCGAATGTGGATATGGCGGACTTCCAGTCGCTATTGCGCAGATTCTTCTCAATTGCCAGCAGTTCAATCGCCATGGCGCCCTCGCGGGTCGTCTCAACGCCGGCATTGATGCAATGCTTGGTCAGCTTGACGGTCAGCGGTTTTGCATTTGCAATATCCCCAGCCATTTGCAGCAGCTGTTCTGCGATCGTATCTTGCGGGACAATCCGGTTGATCAGGCCATACTCGCGCGCTTGCTGCGCATCGAAAACACGACCACTAAAGAGCAGTTCCTTGGCAATGCGAATTCCGGCAATCCGGCTGATGCGCTGGGTAGCGCCCACCGTACCCCAGCTTACTTCCGGGTAGCGGAAGGTAGCCTCGGGCGTTGCCCAGGCAAAGTCGCACGCGGCGATAATTTCGCAACCGGAGCCGAAAGCCGGACCGTGCACCAGCGCAATGGCAGGACGCGACAGTTTTTCAATCGCGTCATAGGCGGCAAAGCCGGCTACCCGTCTGGCCGTCATATCGGACAATGTCATATCCTTGCGCTCTTTCAGATCTGCGCCCGCGCAAAACGCCGGACCCGCGCCACGAAAAACCACCACGCGAATGCGTTCATCCTGCTCGATCTGCTCGGTGACGCTGACCAGTTCTGAACACATTCTCACATTCAGCGCATTTCTGCTTTGCGGACGATTCAACAGTACAGTGGCCACGCCATTTTCCTCTACCGTCAGCTCAATCGTTTCATATGACATTTGTCGTATCCTTATTTGCTGGTAATATTGGCCGCCTTCAGCAGCTTTTCTATTCTTTCACGGTCCTGAGCAACGAAATCGCTTGCCGCCTTGCTATCCATCAGAAATGGTTCAACGCCCTGCTTCTCGTACATACTGATCGTCTCAGGACTTTCCGAGACTTTTTTCAATGCGGCGTACAAGGTGTCTACTACTTCCCTGGGGGTATCTGCCGGTACGGCCATGCTATACCAGCTCGAGCCCTTGAAGCCGTCGTAACCCAGTTCGTCCATGGTCGGAACCTCGGGCAAGGCGGGAGAACGCTTGTTGGCGGCAATCGCAAGCGCATGCAACTTGCCTTGCTTGATGAACGGCAACACTGCCGGCAAATTCAGAAAACCGACCTTGACCAGTCCGCCTGCCAGGTCTGTTGATGCGGGCGCCGCCCCCTTGTAGGGTATGTGCAGTAATCTGGCCTGCGTTTTCTGTTTGAAATTTTCTCCCGTCAGATGGGGGGAACTGCCGTTGCCGGCCGAGGCATAGGTATATTTTTCCGGGTTATTCTGACTATCCTTGATCAGTTCATCGACCGATTTCAAACCCGAATCGGCCGCAACGGTTAACACATTCGGAATATTGCCAACCATGCCGACAAAGGTAAAGTCCTTGATGCCGTCATACGGTACCTTTTGCATCAGGGGTGTTACCACATGCGCGGCTGCAGTACCGAACAGCACGGTATAGCCATCGGGTTTGGCCCGGGCAACATACTCGGCGCCGATGCTGGCACCGCCACCCGGTTTGCTCTGGATGATAATGGACTGGCCCAGCACATCACTCATTTGCTTTGCCACAATACGCGCCAGAATATCAGCCGGGCCTCCGGCAGCATAAGGGTTGATGAACGTAATTGGTTTATCCGGAAAGCCGGCAGCCGGCGCCGTATGCAGGACGCCCGCCGCCAGTATCGTTATGGCGCCGGCAAAGAGCCGGTTGCGGCTGGAAAAGTGGTTGGACATATCTGTCTCCTGTATTGCTGATTTTTGCATCAGTCGAAAATGGCGCTGTAATGGCAGATCCTCGAACAACTCAACCGGATATGCCAACCGTAATATCAAATTGCCTTCAGTTGCCTCAAACCCAGGATTTGTTCTTCAGTCAGCCCGAGTTTTTCCATCAAGATATGATCTGTATGTTCGCCCAGCAGGGGTGGCCGTCCCATGACCGGGTTGTCGTATCCTGTAAACTTGAACGGTACGGCAATTCCTTCAAATTCGCCTACCTGGGGGTGAGCAAAGCGCTGCACCAGCTCCCGGCTTGCCACATGGGCGTCGGCAAAAATCTCATCGACCGACATAATCGGTCCGGCCGGCACCCCACGTTCGTCGCACAACTGGCAAAGGCGGGCGCGATCCAGCTTGCCAATGGCCTGCTGCAATCCCTGCATGACTTCGCTGCGCCGCCGCACCCGCTCGGCATTTTTTGCCAGCCCGGCGTCTGCCGCCCATTGATCCAGTCCGAGCAGCTCGCACAATGGTTTCCAGTGCTGGTCGCTGCCGGTAATCTGCACCCATCGGCCATCGGCACACTCGAAAGCAGCAGACGGCACCCGCCCGGGGTGTTCTGTGCCCAGCCGAGCCGGCACCTCGCCCAGCGAAAAATAGCGGGCGGCAGCCAGTGATAGCAAGCCAACCTGCCCATCGAACATGGAAAAATCCACATGGCAGCCACGACCCGTTCGATCTTTGCCAACCATGGCAGTCAGAATGGCGATCACAATCCATAACCCCGAAGTCAGGTCAGCAACCGGCAAGCCGGGTTTGACAGGACCGCCGCCACGTTCTCCGGTCAGGCTCATGATGCCGCCCATCGCCTGGAAAACCGTGTCATAGCCCTTGCGCGGCGCATACGGTCCTGTCATGCCAAAGCCGGTGCACGATACATAGACGATGTCTTCGTTCTGTTCTTTGATGGCATCGTAGTGCAGATGGTATTTTTTCAGGGTATCGACCGGAAAATTTTCCAGGAACACATCTGCCTCGCGCGCCAGTTCCCGGATGATTTTCTGTCCCTCTTGCGAGCGCAGATTGACGGTGATCGATTGCTTGCTACGGTTAAATGCAAAAAAGTAGGCCGATTCGCTGCCATGCTCTCCTGTCACGCGCGGCTCGAAATGACGCGTTTCATCACCGGTGACCGGCTGTTCGACCTTGATCACCTGCGCGCCCATTTCAGCCAGAATCATAGAGGCAAACGGACACGCCAGTACCCGTGACAGATCGAGTATCTTCAGTCCTTCCAGTGGTCGCATGTTTGCCTTCATGGTTTGCTGAAACCGCGCATCATGACGTTGGCATCACGGCCCACAGCCAGCGCCTCTTCTAGGGTCAAATCTGCCGCGCGATAAAATGTGCGCTTGGTCGTCGCCATCGCCACGGGACTGAAACCCGCCAGTTTCTCTGCATAGATCCGGGCCTCGCCCAGCACGTCCGCCGCCGGGCACACCCGATTGACCAGATCAAGTTCAAAGGCACGCTGACCGCTCACCGGTTCGGCCATCGCCACCAGTTCGAAAGCTTTTTTCTGACCCAGCTGGCGCACCAGATTGGCCAGCACCACTGCGGCAACAATACCGTGCTTCAATTCAGGGTAGCCAAAACGGGCATCTTCAGCCATCACCACCAGATCACAGGCAAGCGCCAGCCCGGCGCCGCCGCCCAGCGCATTGCCATGCACTGCAGCAATAATCGGTTTGGCAATTTTTGAAAATGACAAATGCAATGCCGTTGTCAAATCCGCACGGTCCAGCACCTGATCAGATGCGGCCGGCGTCAGACTGCTGAACTCTGTTGTGTCGGCTCCCGCACAGAAAGACTTGCCGTTGCCATGCACGATAATCGCCCTGACCTGGGGGTCACGCTCTGCCTCTTTGAGGGCATCGAGCAACGCCTGGGTCAGCGCCGTATTCAGGGCATTGTGTTTTTCAGGCCGGTTCAGACTGATGGTCAGAACATTGTTTTCAATTTCAGTCAGCAAGACAGACATGCGATTTCCTTCCGTTCGTAAAAGTCATATTCCACTTCATATTGCATTTCATATTTCACTCAGCGCGCGCCGAGCATCATTCAGTTGCCCGACCAGTTGCAGCATGAGCTGGTGTACCGGCACAATGCTGTCCACCAGCCCGGCCGATTGGCCAAGTTCCACTTTGCCCCATGCCACATCGCCGTCCAGCGCCGCCTGCCTGAGCGTGCTTTTTCGAAATTGAGCTTCGTACTCCTGTTTGTCGCAAGCCGACAAATCGATTTGCTGCATATGCGCAGCGAAATCATTGCGAATCATCCTAACCGGCAGCCCCTTGCGGCCGACCAGATCGGTGCCATCTACGCCCGTTGTCAGCGCCACGGCCTTGTAAGCATCATGGACACTGGCTTCCTCTGTCATCAGAAAACGGGTCCCCAGTTGCACAGCATCCGCACCCAATGCAAGCATGGCGGCAATGCCATAACCGTCGGCGACACCGCCGCCACCCACAATCGGCAGCGTAAAATCCCGGGCGGCCTTGCGTACAATAACCAGCGAGCTCACTTCATTGGCCGGCGGATGCCCGCCAGCTTCGGCGCCTACCACGGCCAGGGCGTCAACACCCGCGGCAGCGGCCTTGCCTGCATGCTCCAGCGTAGACACGACGTGAACCCACTTTGTCCCGATCTCCCGAAAACGGGCAAGGTGGGCTTTGGGTCCGCCCTGCGAAGCAAAAATGACGGGAACCCGAAATTCATAGGCCATGTCCAGAAAAGCCTGGGCCCCCGGCCGGTACAGCGGAATATTGACCGCAAAGGGTTTATCGGTGCCGGCGCGTACCGCTTGCAGCACCTTGCGAAAATCCTGCTCATACATCGGTCCGGCGGCAATCATGCCCAGCCCGCCCGCATTGGAGACCGCTATCGGCAACGCCGCGCTGGACGATGCCCAGCTCATGCCAGCCTGGATAATCGGATATTCGATATTCAACATTTGGGTAATACGGGTTTTCATGCAGTGTCGACCTGAGAACAATGAGTAGAAGAATATGTGTTGCCTGATATTTGCCGCCAGACCTGACAGCAACCTGGGCAAGAATGGATGACAAACTAGTTGATTTTTTCAACCATTATGCAGATCGTAAACTATATAGTTTCTTTATTCAACTATTTTTGTTGATTTTTTTTATCATATCCCGCATGATTCAGTACATTGGAAACACAAAGACGATGATCATCATGAAGCAACCTGAAAACATCAAAGAACTGTTTTCGTATCGCCTGAACCGGTTGGCATTTTTAAGCAGCACGCTGGCCGAATCCATCAACCAGGATCTGTTTGGCCTGGACAAGCAGAGCTGGCGCTTTATCGGCCTGCTGGCCGCGTTTGCACCCATGTCATTGAAAACCCTGGCAAAGGAAGCAAACATTGACAAAAGCCGCGCCAGCAAAGCGGTAGCCAGTTTGTCAGAGCGGGGGCTGATCCAGCGTAAAAGCAGCGACAGCGATGGCCGCAGCATCCAGCTGTCGCTCTCGGAAGAAGGGGAAAAGCTCTATGCCAGCGCCTTTCCCATCGCCCTGCGCAGGAACAATGAAATTCTGGATGTACTGACGCCGCAGGAAAAGGAGCAGTTTGACGTGATCGTGGACAAACTGATTTTTCGCACAAAAATTCTGATGGATCTGCATCCAGGCCGCAAAAAAGGCGCCTCGGTGGCGCCAGACCGTAAGCCGTAAGCACCACAAACGGTTGACAGCAAGCCGCCGCGCTGTTGTGCTGTAGATCTGACAATGCCTTCCTTCTCTTGCCCGCACACGCGTCGGGCCGGCCCTTTGTCGGGCACAGAGCAAAACGCCACCATCGACATCGCTGCAATTTCCCCAAATGTGATATAGTTTCATTTATCAACTATATAAAGTGTTTATTTATAACTATATCCACACAGGAGGAATGACAATCGTGAAACCGTCAGCACTATTTGCCTGCAGGGTCGGGCCCGGTCAATTCCCATGAATAAAAAGCCCCCACACCCGCTACCGCTAGAGGGCATACGCATTCTGGACCTGACCTCAGCCGTTGTCGGACCCTATGCAACGCAGACGCTGGCAGACTACGGTGCAGATGTCATCAAGCTGGAGCAGCAATCGGGCGACATCATACGCTGGATCTCCGGCCATTCCCCCACCCCCGGCATGTCGGGCAAGTTCATGCACATGAACCGTAACAAACGTAGCATCTGCGTGAACTTGAAAACAGAACGGGGCAAGTCTGCGTTCATGAAACTTGTCGCCCAGTCGCATATTGTCATCCATAATATGCGAACAGACGCCATGGCCCGGCTGGGCATTTCCTTCAGTTTGCTCAGTAGTGTCAATCCCAATCTGATTTATTGCAACATTGTCGGCTTCGGCAGCCAAGGGCGCTATGCCAACCGCCCTGCCTATGATTCCATTTTGCAGGGTGCGACGGCGCTGGCGTCCCTGTTTGCACACAATGGTAACGAGCCACGCTACGTGCCTTATGTTGTGGTGGACCGAACAGCGGCCCTCATGGTGGCCAATGCCATCATGGTCGCGCTCTATGCACAAACCCGCGATCCCGGTCCACGGGAGATCGAAGTCCCGATGTTTGAAAGTTATGCCACGCTGGTGCTCAGTGAGCATCTGTACGGTGAATCTTTTGATCCCCCGATCTCACCCAGCGGCGACAAGCGTTTGCTTGACGAAAACGCCCGCCCGGTCAAAACCAGCGACGGCTATATCTGTGTCACGACCAATACTGATGCCCAGGTACTGGCCCTGTTCGATGCAATGGGTACGCCGCAACTTAAGTGCGACCCGCGCTTTAACCGGGCTCTAAACAGAATTGATCACATTGCCGAGTTTTTTTCGTTGCGTGCCCAGGAAATGGCCAAATGCAGTACTCAATATTGGCTGGAGCGCCTCACGCAGTACGACATTCCCTGCATGCCCTGCCATACCATTGCTTCCCTGCTGTCGGATCCGCATATTGCAGATGTGGGCCTGGTCCAAAAGCGGCAGCATCCCACGCAAGGAACGATACGGCATCTTAATGTGCCGGTCAGCATGACTGGTTTTTCGCCAACGCTGCGTCATCATGCCCCGCATATAGGCGAGCACACAAGACAGATTTTGTCCGAGGCCGGCTTTAGCCAAGACGACATCTCGAACATGCTGCAGGCTGGCCAGGCTTACCAAAGCGATCCGCAAGACAGTGCCGCCGGCAGCTGAACGGGCTACAAAAAATCGCTTTGCCCGACGCCATCATTGAGCAGCGCCCGGACATACCGGCAATTACTCAGGCTTGGCGCCTGACATTTTCACCAGTTCAGCGTAACGCGTTATTTCAGATTGAATGAACGTGCCAAACTCAGCTGATGTGTTATCCCCTTCTACAACCTGTGCGCCCATGCCTTCGAGCTGGGCGCGGATTTGCGGATCTTTCAGTGCGTTATTGACCGCTTTATTCAAGGTATCGACGACATCTGCCGGGGTGCCCTTTGGAGCAACAATGCCATACCAGGCAGAGGCCACCATATCCTTGATACCCGCTTCTACAAACGTGGGCACATCAGGCAGAAACGGGATGCGTTTTGTCGATGCCACGGCCAGCGCATTCAGGTTCCCGCCCTTGACCTGCGCCATAGAGCCAGTATCAATCATGAAATCAAGCTGCTTGCCCAGCAGATCGCTCACCGCAGGACCACTGCCCTTGTACGGAATATGCGTAAAGCTGGCGCCCGTAGTGTGTTGCAGCAGCGACGTGGCAAGGTGCTGGGATGAACCCACGCCGGCAGATCCGTAATTGAGCTGCCCCGGGTTTTCTTTGGCAAATACGAGCAGATCGCCCACTGAAGTAAAACGCGAGCCCTTGGGTACTTCAAGCACATTGGGAATGTTGGCCACAAATGCAACCGGGGCAAAGTCATTTTGCGCATCAAAACCCAGTCGCTTGTATAAGTGCGGGTTGGCCGCATTGGTCGAACTGGTGGCCACCAACAGCGAATAGCCGTCCGCTTTCTCACGCACAAAGGCGCTTGTACCGATATTACCGCCGGCGCCGGCCTTGTTTTCCACGACTACGGTCTGCTTCAACTGAGCCGTCAGCCCCTTGGCCAGGATACGACCCAGCACATCGGTTGCACCACCTGGCGACCAGGGCACTACCAGTTTGATCGCGTGTTCCGGAAAGGCCTGGGCATGGACTGTTGCCGGCGTAGCGACAGACAGTAGCGCGCCGGCCAGGGCAGGTGCACACAGATGCCTGAGTCTCTTGCTTGTTTTCATAAATAATCTCCTTGTTTGGGTGGCAATCAGCCACGATTCGATGTCAGGTCGCACGGTCTATTGCGGCCAGACGATGATTAATCCGTTATGCAGGCCAATGCAGCCATAATTGCATTTGAAAAAAAATAATATTGATTGATAATAACGATTCTTTTTGGGAATCAATTTATCTCCCTCTGCATTTGAGCGCCACGAAACATTCGTGTCCTTAACAATCCAATCCTGAGTCGCGATGCTTACATTCAAACAGATCGAAGCCCTCTACTGGGTGGTGCAGCTGGGCAGTTTTGCCAGCGCGGCCCAGCGCCTGAATACAACCCAATCGGCCATTACCAAGCGCATCCAGGAGCTGGAATCTGATTTCGACGTCAGCATTTTTGATCGCAGCGGCCACAAGGCAACCTTGACGCCCAAAGGGCAAGAAATGGTTGAACTGGCTTCCGAACTGCTGACGCAACGCGATGTGATGCTCATGAAGCTCAAGGGCCATCACACGTTTTCAGGCATATTGCGCCTGGGCATTACCGAAATCACGGCAATGACCTGGCTTCCCGATCTGATTGCGCAATTGCGCATCCTGTTTCCCAAATTGACGGTCAGCCCCAAGACAGGCATGGCAGCCGAGCTGCAGCAAAACCTGCTTAAAGGTCAGCTGGATATGGCCTTTTTGCACAATGAATTCAAATCCCCACTGCTGGAACAATATCCCCTTGACTACGTTCACTTCGCCTGGGTAGGCAGCCCCAGCATTATCACAAGTGACCGGGTTTACACACCGCAGGAAATTTCCGAAATGTCGCTGATTCGCCAGGATATGGAATCGGGTCTCAATTCCCTGTATGACGATTGGCTGCAACCGTATACGGCAGAACAAAACCTGTTTACGATCAACAGCTTGCTGGCCATGGCAGGACTGACGGTGGCCGGTTTCGGCATCAGTTGCCTGCCGATTGACTATTTTTATCCCCTGGTCACCAGCCGCAAGCTGGCCATTCTGAAAACCACCAAAGCCCCGCCTAAATCCCTTTACTGTGCCATGTATGCAAAAAATGCCAATGCCATGCTCTACAAGGAAGTTGCCATGCTGGCCAAAGACGTCTGCAATTTCGGCATTCCCTATGGCAGCGGCGTCAATGCCTGATATCGGCCAGGAATTTGCGGGCGCGCTCGGTCCGGGCCCTGGTAAAGAACTCGGCTGGCGGCGCCTGTTCGACAATGGCGCCGGCGTCCATGAACCAAACAGTGTCGGCAACATCCCGCGCAAAATTCATTTCATGCGTCACGCAGATCATTGTCATCCCTTCCATTGCCAGCGACTTCATCACCAGTAAAACCTCATTGACCATCTCGGGATCCAGCGCACTGGTAGGTTCGTCAAACAACATGATCTTCGGGTTCATTGCCAGCGCACGAGCAATGGCGACCCGCTGCTGCTGGCCACCTGACAGCTGCCCGGGAAAGGCATCAGCTTTATGGCCAAGGCCCACCCGCTCCAGCAGCGACATGGCCTTCTCGCGCGCAGCCGCTTTATTGCTGCGCTTCAACATCACCGGCGCCATCATCAGGTTATCCCGCACGCTCATATGGGGAAACAGATTGAACTGCTGGAACACAAACCCGATATGACTGCGCAGTTCGTCTATTGACTTGCAGGCATTGACGTCCTGCTTATCTACAATAATGGAACCCGCCTGTATCGGCTCGAGCCGATTGACGGTGCGAATCAGCGTAGACTTGCCTGAGCCGGACGGGCCGCACACCACCAGCACTTCGCCCTGGGACACCTTTGCGGTCACGTCACACAAGGCCTGATATTGGCCGTACCACTTGGACACGTTATTAAACTGAATCATGCGAAACTCCTATCCCTCAAATGCTATACGGCTGTGTTCAATTCGCGTCTCAACCACCTTGACCAGCCCTACCAGAATCAGATTGAGAAAAAAGTAAGTCAATGCCAGCAAGCCGAATACTTCAAACGGCCGGGTCAGCAATATATTGTTGATCTGGGTGGCGGCAAAGGTCAGTTCATGCACACTGATCACAAATCCCAGAGAGGTCTCTTTCACCGTTGAAATAAACTGGCTCAGAATGCTGGGTATCGTATTGAACAGGGCCTGCGGCAGAATGACTTTGCGCATCGTCTGAAAATAGCTCAGGCCCAGCGAGCGTCCTGCTTCCAGCTGTCCGGCAGGCAAGGCCTGAATGCCACTGCGGACAATCTCGGAAATGTACGCGCTCTCATAGAAAACAAGGGCCACTACCATGGTTGTCGTACCGGCGACCGGGCGATTGATAATCACAGGCACCATGAAGTATGCCCAGAATATAAACATAATCAGCGGCAGACCGCGCACCACATACACCACGGCTGTGGCCGGCCAGTACAAAATACGTACTGAACCAATCCGGCACAAAGCCAGCGCTATACCCAAAGGAAAAGAGAAAGCCAGGCTGAGCACGGCCAATACGATGGTGGCAGCCAGCCCGCCCAGTGGCCCTTGGGGGTACTGGCCAACCAGCAGCAACAGCCAGTTATCGGAAAGTATTTCAAACATGCTGTTTCCTAAGACCGTTTTTCACTGAAGGCGGCCTTTCTGGACAGAGTCGCACCAACAAACATCAGGCATAGCGAAATAATCAGATAGATCACAGTTACTACTAAATAAATTTCAAACGTCTTGAATGTTGCCGACTCGATCTCACGACCGGCGCCCGTCAGCTCGATCAGGCCTATTGCCATCGCAAGACTGGTATTTTTGAACAGCAACAGAGTCTGGTTGGTGAGCGTGGGAATGGATACAACAAATGCCTGCGGCAAAATCACTTTGCGCATCGATTGCAGATAATTCAAACCCAGGGTTCTGGCCGCTTCCATCTGCCCTGTCGGTATCGAGCGGATCGCACTGCGCAAATCTTCGGTCACATAGGCAGCCGTGACCAGGCCGATGGCAATCGTCGAATAGAAGAACTCGCCGCCTATTACATTGATTGCATCGTTGATCGCCTCGGGCACAATCGAGGCCACGCCAAAGTACCAGAACAGGATATGAACCAGCATGGGCACATTACGGTGAAAGGCAACATACAAGGCAATCAGGTAATTGATCACCCGGATATTGAGCGTACGCACGACGGTCAGGACACTGCCAAGACCAAACGCAATCAGCCAGGCCAGCAGGGTCATTTTCAACGTCGTCAGTACGCCCTGGAGCACAAGCCACGGATACTGGCCGTCAAGCAGCGAAGCGAAATCCAATGTGTAGTTCATATACCGGCTACCTGCGCCCTAGCCTTTGATCTCTTCCATCTTGAATACCCGCTTGGTATGAAACTGGGTCTGGGGGCCGAACCAGCGATCGAATATCTGCTGGGCTTTCCCGGATTGCTCAAGACCGGCCATCGTTTCATTAATCTTGTTAAGCAGCGCCTGTTCCCCTTTTTTGACGCCAAGGCCCCACGGTTCTGTAAATAGCGGATCTTCTATCATGGTCAGTTTGACCGGTGTCTTCTGCGCACCTTGTTCAAACTTCAAAAGCATCAGCTCGGACCCGACGAAACCATCCACTTTTTTCTGCTGAAGTGCGACAAATGCCGTAGGTGGATCTTTGAACGTGACCGTCGTGACATCGGGGATCAGGCGTTTTGCGCCTGCCTCGGAAGATGAACCGCTTACAGCGCTCACGCGCTTGCCCGCCAGATCTGCGGTTTTCTTCAGTTTATCGGCATCAGCCTGGCGGATCAGAATCTTCTGCGGGCTGACATAATCGGCATAACTGTAATCAATTTGCTTGGCCCGATCCACAGACCAGCCCAGGTTAGCCGCTACCACGTCCACACGACCTGCCGCCAGTTCGGGAATGCGTGCGGCCACCGAAATCATTTTGACCTCGAGCTTGACGCCTATACTGTCAGCGATTTGCTTGCACAAATCCACTTCATAGCCAACCACCTGGCGCGTTTTTTGATCCTGGAAACTGAATGGTTCAGAAGTGCCAAGCGTGCCGCATACGAGCGTGCCGCGCTCCTTGATGGCGTCCAGCGCGTCGGCCTGCGCAACATTGGCGCATGCCATGACAAATGGCAAAATGGTCAATAGGGTTTTCAATTTCATGATGATTTTCCTGGCAAATTTCATTGTTAGACAAGTTGTCTGCAAGCAGATGCAATTTTTTCACACCCTTTCCTGATGATATCCAAATCGGTAGCAAAGCTGATTCTTATAAAACCCGGCGTACCATAGGCTGTGCCATCGAGCACCGCTACGCCGGCATGGTCCAGCAGGTAAAGCACAACATCCAGATCCGTAGCAAGGATCTTGCCCTCGGGCGTGCGTTTGCCCAGCAGCCCCTTGACACTCGGAAATACATAGAATGCACCTTGCGGCACCGCGCAAGTTATGCCCTCGATCGCATTGAGCAAAGGCACAATCACATCACGGCGTTCACGAAAAATGCGGCTGGCCTCTCGCACGCAAGCCTGGTCCTGCGTCAGCGCCGCCACTGCAGCACGCTGGCTGGGTTCACTGGCGCAAGAGGTCGTCTGCGATATCAGGGTCGTCATCGCCTTGATCAGAACCGCAGGGCCTGCTGCATAACCGATACGCCAGCCGGTCATGGCATACGCCTTGGAAACACCATTGACCACTAATGTGCGGGCTCTGAGCGTTTCGCTGTAGGTAGCCAGTGACACATACCCATCGTCGTAGCTGAAGTGCTCGTAGATCTCGTCTATCATCAGATAGACTTGCGGATGCCGCTCCAGCACTGCCGCGATTTCGCGAAACTGCGCTGCCGTATAGATGGATCCTGACGGATTATTCGGACTATTTAACAACAGCCACTTGGTTTTGTCGGTAATGGCCCGTTCCAGTTCTGCTGCCGAAATTTTGAATCCCGATTCGGCAGTGCTTGCCAGCATAACCGGCGTACCACCATTGAGCGTGACCATGTCGGGGTAAGATACCCAGAATGGCGTCGGAATGATGACCTCGTCGCCGTCGTTCAATGTCGCGGCCAGCGCCGTATAGATCAACTGCTTGGCGCCGGTACCCACAATGAGCTGATCTGTCGCGTAGTGAAGGCCGTTTTCGCGTTCGAATTTTTTTGCAACTGCCTGCAGCAATTCAGGCACACCGGCAGATGCCGTGTATTTGGTCGCGCCGTGCCGGATCGCCTGCACGGCGGCGGTTGCGATATGTTCCGGCGTCGCCAGATCGGGCTCACCGATCGTAAAGTCAACAATCTGTTTGCCGGCAGCCCTGAGCGTGTCTACTTTCTTTTTTGCCGCCATGCTTGGCGAGGCCTTGATGCGCTGCATCCGCTGTGCCAGCAACTGGTTCGGGCTTGTCATCACTGTAGTCATCTCAGGACAGTCCTTTGGCCGCAAGCACCGGATGCAGCCAGCTTTGTTCTTTAGCGCCTGACGCAATTTCATTCATGATTTTTTCTTCTTTTTCCGCATGTGCCCTGGCAGCAGTGATCAATGCTTCGGCCTGCCCGACAGGAAAACAGACAATACCATCTTCGTCGGCAACAACCACATCTCCCGGCGCGATCACCTGCCCGCCGATACTGACCGGCACATTGATCTGGCCCGGACCTTCTTTGTATGGTCCGCGGTGCACATTGCCCCGGGCATAGCACGGAAAGCTGTCGTGCTCAAAAGCGGCCACATCGCGAATGGCGCCATTGACAATAATGCCGGCGCATCCACGTTGCTGCAGATATTTCTTCATGATCTCGCCAATGCAGGCATTGCTCACATCGCCGGCTGCGTCTATGACCAGTACGTGACCGGGTTCAAGCATGGTCATCGCCTTGTAAATATACAGGTTGTCGCCTGCACGCGTTTGTACGGTAACGGCGGTCCCAACCAGTTTTCCTGTCCGGTTGTAGCGCGTGAGTCCGACAACGCCTACCTGCCGATGAAGATTATCACTCAGGTGCGGGGTGACTATTTGCTGCAGAGCAGCGGCAATGCCCGGTTCAAGTACAGGGCTGGACGGATTGATCTGGATCGAAAGGTCTTGCTGTGTCATCTTGTTTACTCCTTGATGACAGCATCATGCCCAGTCCGTCTTTTTTCTTAAAGGGAATTTAATGCGTAATTGATTATTCCCAAAAGGAATATACATGCCACTATGCGTCGTTTGCATGCAGCATGAGGACCATATTTCCCGACATTTCAAAAGGTTAACCTACTGGTACAATCAGCAGCTCGCGGCAAACCTGACGCCCCAAACTAGTGCAAAGACACCATGTCTTGGCGCTCCCCTAGGGAAAGTCCTAGGCTCTGATCGTCTCTTTCAAATGCGTGATCAGCGCCTGCGCCGCCACCGATTGCACCCGGTCGCGCGCCTGTACAAGGCAAATCATGCGGTTCGGTACTTCCAGTTCCAGCGGAATAATGGCAATGTCCGGCTTGGTGTAAAGAAACAGCGACAGCCCTGGCACAATTGAAATGCCCATATTGTTGGCCACCAGACCTGCCACCGTAGACAAATTGGACACTTCCATATGGGTAACGAGTTTTTCAGGATAGAACGAGGCATCCAGATGTTGTCGAATACTGGTGCTGCGCACGAACTGGATCACAGGATGCGCCAGCATGTCTTGCTGGCGCAGCTTTTTCCTTGCGGCCAGCGGATGGTCGGTTGAACAAACCACATAGAACGAATCAGAACATAAGGGCTGACTGATCAGCTCCGGATGGTGTTCACCGACGAAGGTCACGGCAAAATCCGCCTTGCGCGTCTTGACCAGACTCAGACACTCATCGGCCGTCACATCAATAAAGGCCACCGATACGCCCGGGTAAATGCGGTTAAATTGCGCGACAGCCGGAATCAGACTGCCCACAGCGACCGACGGCAATGCAGCCACCGTCACGTGGCCCGCCTTCTTGGACACATGCTGGCGCAATTCGCTTAGCGCGTGCTCGAAGTCATCCAGTAGTTTGTCTGCGAACGCGTCAAACAGTAACCCTTCGGGCGTGAGCATGACGTTGCGCGTATTGCGCTCGAACAACTTGGCGCCCACCTGTTCTTCCAGATTCTGGATAAGTACGCTAAGCGCAGGCTGCGTCAGATGGCACTGGCTGGCAGCCTTGGTAAAGTTCTTTTCGGTTGCCAGCGCCTTGAAGGCTTTCAGGTGTTTAGTAGAAAGATTCACAAATGTAATGGATAGCCCGGTAGTTGATTGGGAGGCGCCAGCGGCAGCCACCCCGACAACTGCTATCGTACTTCAACACCGGCCTTGGCAACGATATCTACCCACTTTTCGGTTTCGGCTTTCTGAAAGCTGGCTAGTTCTTCCGGAGTACTGGCCTGGGCTTCAATACCCTGGAGCTGAAGATTTTTCACAATTTTCGGATCGCTCAGGGTTTTGACGAATGCCTGATTCAATGTTTTGATCACTTCATCGGGGGTGCCGGCAGGTGCGTACGAGGCAAACCAGGCGACCATCTCATACCCTTTGACGCCGGTTTCGGCCAAGGTTGGCAAGTCCGGGGCAATATCGGTACGCTTGCTGGTCGAGACGGCCAGCGCACGCAGCTTGCCGTCACGCGCCAGAGGCAGTGTGGTTGCCGCATCGGCAATCATCATCTGAATCTGTCCGCCGACCGTATCCACCACAGCCTGCGGATTACTTTTGTAATCGACATTGCTGATCTTGGTACCAGTCAGGATTTTGAACAATTCCCCGCCAATTCTTGCAGAGGTGCTACCACTGCCGAAAAACACTTTATCAGGATTTTGTTTCAGGTGCTCAATGAATTCCAGAACGGTTTTGGATGGAATGCTTTGCGGGTTCACCACCAGCACCAGCGGAATATTGCCCAATTTGGAGATAGGGGCAAAATCCTTCACCGGATCATACGGCAGTTTCTTGAACAGTGCCGAGTTGCTTGCATGCGTTGTATTGGAAGTCACAAAAATGCGATAACCGTCAGGCTTGGCCCGGGCAATGTCCTGCGCGGCAATAAAGCCACTGGCCCCGCCCTTGTTTTCCACCACCACCGTCTGCCCGACCTGTTTTGACACTTCCTCAGCCAGCACCCTGGCCAGCTTGTCGGTGCCACTACCCGCGCCAAACGGCACTACAAAGGTGATTGGCCTGTCGGGATAGGCTGCCATGGCGCTGCCTGAAGCCAGTGTCATGGCCGCAAGCGATAAGATAACTTTGGATTTGAAATTATTCATTGTCATTGACTGTCTCCTTTTTGAGTTCCGATCTGTATCGACATATCAAGCAGTCGGAACGAATTTGATTTACCGTGTTTGTCCAGATTCAGGCTGGTGTTCACGCCCCCTTCGAGCACATTATCAATAACGAAATTCAATGCCTTCAGATTGGGTAACTCGTAGCGCACAACTTGTGTTGCGCCGCGGTGGGCAAACCATGCCTTGACTTTTTCCGCACTTACCTGCTCCAGCAATAGCGGCCAATACACCGGGTCATACGGAATCAGACTGATGTTCAGACGATTACCCTTGTCCCCCGCCCTTGCATGTGCAATTTCATGCAGCTTTATCAATTTGCTCATCGTGCCTCTCCCGCAACGTAACGCCAACCTTCCTGCACCAGGTCACGGGGGACCAGGTACGACACCGTGCGCACACTGCTTTTGACACTGGTTCGTACGCCTCCGCCGCCGGCCGGCCCGCAGCAGTACAGCGCATTGACTTCATGCATCATGCGTTCAACGGTCGTTTTGTCCGGCGCATTGACAGCCAGCCGCAGACGCACGTCCGTGATCTGATCAAGCGGCAGACTGTCACGCAGCGCCGCTGTATCCGAATCCAGTACGCTGACCACGCCAAGCAGATCACGCCGAAAGCGGCATGGTCCCTTCAGCAACTTTGCCCGCTCGCCCAATACGTCTGCGGCCAGCTTTGCGCGTTCCCCTGCATTGGGACCGGCATAGGAAATCTCGCCTTCGCCGAACCAGTCTCCCATAAACGAAACGGTGGCCTTTAGCGTGCCTGGCCTGGGAGCACCGCGGGCGCCGGTGACTTGCACCTGATCGGGCGCAATCTGATGAATCTGCACCTGGGAAATATCAAGAATGACATCTGGGGTCATATAGCACGCCGGGTCATGGATTTCATACAGCATCTGCTCTTTAACCGTCATCAGGTTGACCGTGCCGCCGGTATGATCTGCCTTGCCTATAATAATCCGGCCGTCTTCGAACAGTTGCGCAATGGGAAAGCCGACATTGGCCAGATCCGGCACGTCTTTATAGCCCGGATCGGCAAAATAGCCGCCTGTGACCTGCGAGCCGCATTCGAGCAGGTGCCCGGCCAGTGTTGCTGCAGCCAGCCGGTCCCAATCCTGCCAATCCCAATTGAAATGCGCCATGGCAGGCCCCAGCGTGAGCGCCGGATCGGCCACTCTTCCGGTAATCACAATTTGTGCGCCATCGGCCAGGGCGTCTGCAATGCCTTTGGCGCCCAGATAGACATTGGCCGCGATCGGATCGCCGGCGCCGGCAGCCAGTTCACGGTCTCCTTCCCAAATCTGCAAACTGGAGATATCCACCTTCGCAAGAATATCGTCGCCTTCTACAACCGCAATTTTCAAGCCCACCAGATTCTGCTCGATGGCCAATGCCTCAATGGCTTTGGCCGCGGCAACGGGATTGGCTGCCCCAAAATTGCTGACGATGGGAATATGATGGGCGATGCAATCATTCAGAATGGGCGCCAGCACCTCCTGCAGCAACGGTTCGTAGCCGCGCTGCGGATCTTGGTTTTTAGCCAATTGACCCAGTGCCAGCGTCCGCTCGGCCAGCATCTCGAAGATAAGCACAGCGGGCTGCCGGCGCGCAATCAACGTCTTGACAACTGCCTGGGCAGCATCAATGCGGTCGCCGGAAAAGCCGGCGCCGCAGCCTATGAGCAGACTTTGCATCTGTCCTCCCTGATCACTAATGAAATAACCTGGAATTCATTCTATTGAATTTCAATTGAAAAATTAAATTAATTATTTTGATCAATTGATAAATAAATAGTATAAATAGCATGTGTCATGCATGACGATGATCTGTCTTCAAATTGTCATCTCAGGGTTAACCTCCTGTATACTTTTTCGAAAGACTTACTCAAAAAAAGCGACTAATTGGGATTGATGATGCATCCATTTGTTGAAGGTGGCCTGCAGAACGTCTGGCTTAGCAATGGTTATCGAATAAAGGAGACCAGAAATGGCAGGAGCATCGTCGTCCATAATCCCCAGGGGCTCAAAAGAACCATTTGCAGCGCACTCTGCGTAAAAAGCGTACCTCTGTCCGGCGCTGAATTTCGCTATCTGTGCAGGGAACTGCAAATCAGTTCCGCCGTGCTTTGCAAGCGGCTGGCACTCACTGAATCACAATTGCAAGAATGGGAATCGGCCAGGCAGGTACCCCGGCATGCCGACACCTTTATTCGCATTATGTATGCCGTGCATCTGGACCGCCCGGAACGAGTGCAACGCCTTGAAGCGCGCTCGGTGGCGCGAAATCAGAACGTGTATTTCCTGCTGCGCCATACAGACCGGGGGTGGATCCTGCAGGAAACGCTGGAGGCACCGGCCACCGTCACGTCAGTCACACAGGTAAAAGGCCAGGATCCGACGCTGGCCACTGACCGCGACTCCCTGGCCTGACAACAGTTCAAGCATATCATCGAACAAATAACAAGACCACGGCGGCACATTGCCCGTGGTCTTGTTGTTCTCATGTACGGATCAAGCCGTCAGGCCAATGTCCGTAACGTTGGTTCCCGCTTCCACTGCCGTGTTTTAGCCAGCTTGATAAACGCGCTGATGTCTTCCGGTGCGACCACGCCCGCATCGGGCTTGATGCCGGCCGCTTCCAAAATTTTATGCGTTCCCTTGCACGCGGCAATGGCTTTCAAATGCCCAAAGGCATCGCGGAACCAGTCTACGGCGGCCGCCTCATGCACCAGCTTTTCCGCTTCGGCCATTGGCAAAATACTGACCACCCCATCGAACACGATCGATGGCGTACCCGCCAGTTGCCCGTCGGCTGTCACGTAGGTTCCATCCTTGAGTGTCACACCGCGTTTTTGTGCAACCAGTTTCACTGCCGCGCCGGCCTTGTCCAGTGCACTTTTCATCGCGTTGATGCTTTCGTTGTTGGACCCGTCGGCAATCAATATTCCGATGGTTCGCCCTTCCAGCGTATCTTTCATTCGATCAATAATACGCAAGGCAGGAGACAGATCCAGGTCTTGAACAGGCACCACCGGCTTGACGGCTGCCGGCAGCGATTTGAGACCCAGCCCGTCTGCAACACGTTTTGCCAGACTCTCGTCTACTGTGCGCAGTTGACTGACCACTGCCAGGCGTACATGCTCAGTCTCGACCTTGGATAGTTCGAAAACCAGTGCCGAAGCCAGATGCGCCTGCTCCACCTCGGACTGACTACGATAAAACATCCGTGCCTGACTGTAGTGATCGGCAAAGCTTTCCGCACGAATACGGGATTTGGCGCCTTCTGTCTGCACCGCAGCACTGTGAAAGCCCGTTTTCAAGCTGGCGCGCGTGGCATTGGGATCAAGGCTTTGCGGGTCGTACGCCGTTCTTCCCTTCTGCGGCTGCATCTGCATATGCCCGTCGCGCTGCGTATTCTGGAAAGGACATTTGGGGGCATTGACCGGGATCTGTGCAAAATTCGAGCCACCCAGTCGAGACAACTGTGTATCCAGATAGGAGAACAGCCTTCCCTGCAGTAGCGGATCGTCGGAAAAATCAATACCAGGTACGATATTTGCCGGACAGAATGCCACCTGTTCGGTTTCTGCGAAAAAGTTATCCGGCCAGCGATTCAATACCATCCGACCGATCATTTTCAACGGCACCAGTTCTTCGGGAATCAGCTTGGTAGAATCCAGATGATCGAATGGGAAGGCATCGGCCTCTTCCTGAGTAAACAGCTGAACACCCAGCTCCCACTCAGGAAAAGCGCCATTCTGAATCGCCTCGTAGAAGTCGCGACGGTGAAAATCTGGATCGGCGCCTGCCAATTTGACCGCCTCATCCCACACGGTAGACTGAAGTCCGATTTTGGGACGCCAGTGAAACTTCACAAATGTGCTTTTTCCTTCCTTATTCACCAGACGGAAGCTATGAATGCCAAAGCCTTCTATCATTCGCAGGGAGCGAGGAATGGCGCGATCGCTCATGGCCCACATGACCATGTGCATGGACTCGGGCATCAGCGAAATAAAGTCCCAGAAGGTATCATGCGCACTGGCTGCCTGTGGGAAGCCACGATCCGGTTCCATTTTGACAGCGTGAATTAGATCGGGAAACTTCATGGCGTCCTGTATGAAAAATACAGGGATGTTATTGCCTACCAGATCCCAGTTGCCTTCCTGCGTATAGAGCTTTACGGCAAAACCGCGCACATCACGAGGAGTATCCACCGAGCCGCTGCCGCCTGCCACGGTGGAGATCCGACAGAAAACCGGCGTCTGCACATTTTTTTCGGTAAGAACTTTTGCCGTTGTATATTTCGACAATGATTGGGTCAATTCAAAATACCCGTGTGCACCAGTGCCTCGGGCATGAACGATTCGCTCAGGAATACGTTCATGATCGAAATGCGTGATTTTCTCTCTAAGCACGAAGTCTTCCAGCAGGGTCGGGCCTCGAGGGGTTGCGCGCAATGAATTCTGATTATCGCTGATGGTCAGACCCTGCTGAGTTGTCATGACCGGATGCGTGCCGCCAGCCTGTTGTTGCAATTCCCCGGCGTTACCAACTTCGTCTTTTGCCCCATTGGCAGGGCGGGAAACCGATTTTTTCGAACTTGACTTCATTAGTATCTCCTTAAAACAGGACTTGAATAATGATCAGTTGAAACGGAAAACAGGACAAGAAATTATGATTTTATTTGATTATAAATTTCTGGATTGGGTAATCAGTATGCCATATTTCCCGACCATTGTATGTGCGCATTGAAAAAGGACACTTGTAATAAATTTGTAGAGAAATTTGCATGACATGTTCTTAACAAATATTTACTTTGTCATATACGACACGTAGCACTTCCAGCGACGCACCATCACCCTTTGCGCCTGGCAGTACCCGCCTATCTGTAGCGTCACTTAATACCAGATCGGGGTTTTCTATTTGTTCCCAACGGCGCCTGCGCGCAATTTTTTGAGGAACGCCAGAAAATCAGGATCATTGGCATAAGCAACATTAATTCTCAGCGCCGGTTTCTGGCTGGATTTTTTTTCCGGATAGAACACCGTACCCGGGGCAAGGAAAATCCCCTCTTCAGCCGCCTTGCGAGCCACTTGAATATCATCCAGATGAGCCGGCAACTCGAGCCACATGTAATATGTGCCCTCCGACTGATAAGGAACATGAAATCCCAACGATGAAAAATTGTTCAATGCCTGGGCGCTCGCCTGTTCGACCATTGGCCTGAGCCGCCGCAGATGCTTCAGATATTGTCCGTTGGCAATCAAACTGTAAAGCCATCGCTCAAGATAGTCCGACGATGTGACCACGGTGAGCATCTTTATATTGCAAAGAGAGTCAATCAGCGCCTGTCTGCCGGCAACATAGCCAACTCGAAAGCTGGCCGACAGGGTCTTGGAAAAGGTGCCTATATACAAAACCCGATCCAACTGGTCCAGACCCGCCATACGCGGCATACCAGACGGCAGCAAGTCTGCAAACGCATCATTCTCGACAACCCGGAAATCATATTTTTCGGCCAGCTTGAGCACCTGATATTGCGCAGCCAAGGTTGCGCAGCCGCCAGTAGGATTGTGGCCCAGTGTTTGCGTGAAAAACAGCTTTGCACGATGCTGTCTGGCCTTATCCTCCAGATCTTCGGTATCGGGGCCCGTCCCGCCGCGCCTGACGCCGATCATTTTAATTTTGTACAGTTTGAGTTTGGCAAATAAAGGATAATACCCGGGACTATCAACCAGAACTGTATCCCCCGGGGAGAGAAACTGTTTGATAACCAAGTCCATTGCGTGGTTAGCGCCGTAAGTGAGCAGAATCTGGTCCGCCGACGCCTGAATGGATCTCTCAATGAGATTTTGCGCGATCGCCTCACGCAGTGGCTCGAAACCCATGGGATGTCCGTAGCCATATTTACTATCATTCGGTATTTTAAGCCGCATATCAAAATCGAACTGGCTCATCCATGAGGGCGGAGGCCTGCCGTCTCCGACACGGACACGATAGGTCTGGTTTAACTGTTCCCGCAGCAATGATATCGCATCCACCGCTTCTGCTATATGCGTGGTGCTGCTTCTATTTTGCTTTTTACTTAATGTGCTGACGTAATAACCGGAGCCTGGCCTGGCCGTAATATGCCCCAATGAAACGAGTCTGTCATAAACATCGATCATGGTATTTTTCGACACATTGAAATGTTCACGGGCAACGCGTATAGACATCAACTTCTGACCACTTTTCAGATTTCCATTCTGTATGGCAAGAAGCATGTGCTCGACAATATTATTGACTTTACTCATTATCGTTCCGATGTATGGTGCTTCGCACCATAGGTGTACCCCTACACATTCAGGCACAGTATCCGCATATTTCGATGCAACCGTACCTTGTTTAATTTCACATAACTTAGCATCATAGCGAACAAGAGAATAATTATATATATTTATACCGTACCCACTACTGTACCTATATATCTTAAAAAATCAAGGAGACATGAATGAAAATCCTACGCCGCGATCTGCTTAAAAAGCTGACATCAGGAACTGTTGCGGGCATCGGTGTCCTGGGCATGCCTGCCGTAGCACGGGCCCAGGAAGTCGTGAAATGGAAGATGCAATCATTGTGGGACGGCGGCACCACGCCGCAAAAGTTTGAAGAGCTATTTGTCAAGCGTGTGGCAGAACTGACTGACAACAAATTCCAGATTCAACTTTATTCCGCGGGTCAGCTTGTGCCAGCCAATCAGGCATTTGATGCCGTGCGCGGTGGCGCCTTCCAGATGATGAAAACATTTGACGGCTATGAGGCAGGAAAAATTCCGGGGCTGGCGTTTACCAGCACTGTTCCTTTTGGATTTCCCGAACCAGACCAGTACGAAGCCTGGTTCTACGAGAAAGACGGACTGACCCTGGCTCGAGAAGCCTATGCGCCCGCGGGATTGTATTATGTCGCCCCCACTGTATACGGACCAGAGCCAATACATTCACGCGTACCAATCAAATCGCTTGCAGATCTGAAAGATAAAAAGGGGCGATTCGTTGGACTGGCCTCCACTGTCATGGGAGCCCTTGGCGTATCGGTCACGACGCTGGCAACAAACGAAGTCTATTCTGCTTTGGATAAGGGCGTGATTGATTTTGCCGACCGAGGCGATCTGACCGCCAACCTTGAAGCCGGCCTGGCCGAAGTAGCCAAATACATTATCATGCCTGGCCCGCATCAGCCTACAACGGCAACAAGTTATGTGGCCAATCGCACCGCATACGAAAAACTATCCGCATCAAACAAAGCGGCCCTGGCCAGCGCTGCCCGGGAAGTTTCCGGCGCCCTGCGTCAGCATATTCTTGTGGCTGACACAGTGGCATTGAAAGCTTTCCAGAGCAAGGGCGTAGAAGTCACTACGCTGAGTGCGGATGAATTGGCGCAGGGTCGGGCACAGGCGGTAAAAGCGTGGGCGGCGGCAACCAAAGACAACCCCCTGGCCAAAAAAATGATGGATAGCCAAATTGCATTTATGAAGGATCTCGGGCTGCTGTCTTGAATATTCAATTGAAATAGTCGCTCTGTGCAACATTGTTTTTTGGATTTATCCCATGCCTGCTTTCGTGTCCGCCTACATTTTCGGTATTACCCGCATCAATAAATTCTTTTTCAATATTGCTTCAGTGCTAATTTTCCTGATCGTATTTTCGATGTTGTACGAAGTGATCAGCAGATATGTATTCCATGCCCCTACAACCTGGGGCATGGAACTGGCAACACTGCTGTTTGGTCCCTACTTTCTGCTTGGCGGAGCCTATTTGCTGCACATGCGCGGTCATGTCAGCCTGGATTTGCTGCAAAAAAAACTCTCCGCGAAAAATCAGCGACTGCTCGATGTATTCAGTTTTGTAATCATTATTGTGTTTAGCATCATCATGTTTTCCTACTCTTTCTCACCCGCAATGCAAGCATGGGAGTACAAGGAAACATCTTTTTCTGCCTGGAATCCGCCAGTCTGGCCAATCAAGTTTGCCATACCCATATCGGTTTTATTACTGGGACTTCAGAGTTTTGCGGAAATGCTGACGGTTCTGTACAAAGAACAGGATCACCGGTCATGAGCGCGAACATTATTCTGGTCATCATGTTTGCCGGGTTAACGCTGTTCATGCTCACCGGCCTGCCCATTGCCTTCGTGCTTGGCGGCTTATCACTTCTCATTACAGTGACCCTTTGGGACGCGAATGCAGTGGTGATCATGGTACTGCAGATTTTCGACACCATGCGATCCGAAGCGCTGCTGGGCATTCCCCTGTATATCTTCATGGCAGCAATTTTACAGCGCACCGGCGTTATTGAAGAACTGTACGGTGTCATGGAGATCTGGTTCGGCCGCTTGCGCGGCGGATTGGCCATTGGCACGGTTCTTATCTGCGTTCTGATGGCAGCGATGACAGGGGTAGTCGGCGCAGCAGTTACCGCAATGGGGCTGTTAGCCATGCCGGAAATGCTCAAGCGGGGATATGATCCAAAGCTGGTTACCGGCACGATATGCGCGTCCGGTACACTCGGCATTCTCATCCCGCCGTCCATTCTGACCATTGTATATGCCGTCACAGCCCAGGTATCAATCGGTAAAATGCTCATTGCCGGTATCGTGCCGGGACTGATTCTCGCTGTTTTCTACATTCTGTACATTCTTTACGTTGCCTATGCGCATCCGGAACGTGTGCCCCAATCCCGGCGCGAGCGCGTCCCCTTCTCGACCAAACTGCGAAGCGTCAAGGGCGTTATTTTCCCCATCATCCTTGTCATATTGATACTGGGCTCAATATTTTTTGGCATCGCCACCCCCACAGAAGCGGCCGCGGTTGGCGTTGCGGGTGCATTCATCATCGGGATGCTCAAACGCAAACTGGACTATTCCGGCATTCGCCATGCAACGTTTGAAACCGCGAAAGCCACCACAATGATTCTGTGGATTACCATTGGCGCAAAAGCCTATGTCTCTGTTTTTACCGGCCTGGGCGGCGCCGATACCCTCCTGAACCTGATCCGCGATATGCAAGTTCATCCTTACGTCATATTGGCTGCGATGATGCTGATCCTTATTTTTCTGGGAACAGTCCTGGACGAAATCGGAATCATCCTGCTTACGGTGCCGGTCTTTTTGCCTATCGTCAAATTACTCGGCTTTGACGAAATATGGTTTGGCGTCTTGTATGCCATCACGATACAAACCGGCTACATCAGCCCTCCTTTCGGATACACCCTGTTCTATATTAAGGGGCCATTACCCGCGCACCTGGGCATGGGTACAGTATACAGGGGCGTTCTGCCGTTCATGCTATTGCAAATGTGTGCGCTGATATTCTGCGCAGCCTTCCCGGATCTTGTTACCTGGCTTCCGTCCTTAATGGACAGACGTTGATCTTTTATTTTTCACACGGAACGAAACACCATGCCTGAACTCAGCTCTCGAATTGCCGGCTTTCACAAACTGGGAATACAGGGTCGCCTGGATATTTTGAAAGAACGATGCAATCTGGACCCGGAAACGGTGCAAGCCATGCTCAACACCGGCAATTTGCCCGCTGACACTGCCGATCATCTCATTGAGAATGTCATTACCACCATGAATATTCCGGTGGGCATTGCGACGAACATGAAAGTCGATGATAACGATGTACTGGTGCCGATGGCCACCGAAGAATCCTCGGTGGTTGCCGCAGTTTGTAATGCCGCCAGGCAGTGTTATGACAACGGCGGATTCACTACGTCCATGTCGGGCTCTCAGATGATTGCCCAAATTCAGTTGGTTAACATCACAAATCCGCAATTCTGCAGAATCTGCATTCTGGAGCAAAAAGCGCAGATAAAGAAACTATGTGATGATTGCGACCCCATTCTGCTTTCATTGGGAGGCGGTCTGCAGGATATCGAAGTGCGAATCATTGACTCGAATATCGGGCCTATGGTCATTACACACCTGATCGTTGACACTCGAGATGCCATGGGAGCCAACGCAGTCAATACGATGGCAGAGAAACTGGCGCCGCTGATTGAGCAGTGGACTGGTGGCAAGGTTTATCTGAGAATACTTTCAAACCTTGCTGACAGGCGCCTGGCGCGGGCGCGTGCAACATGGACTTGTGATGCGATTGGCGGAGAAGCAATCCGCGACGGCATTATAAGCGCCTACCATTTTGCCGAATCTGATCCTTATCGTGCAGCAACCCATAACAAGGGCATCATGAACGGCGTATCGGCCGTCGTTCTGGCAACCGGCAATGACACGCGCGCCGTGGAGGCCGGCGCTCACGCTTATGCCGCACGTAATGGACACTACTCAAGCCTGACACACTGGGAAGTCAACAAAAACGGAGATCTGGTCGGCAGTATCGAAATTCCAATGGCCGTAGGCCTGGTTGGTGGGGCAACCAAACTTCATCCTATGGCAAAAGCCAATCTGCAAATACTTGGCGTAGAAAGCGCAAGCCAATTGGCCCGAATTATTGCTGCCACGGGACTGGCACAAAATTTTGCCGCATTAAAAGCATTGGCAACGACGGGCATCCAAAAGGGACATATGGCATTGCATGCTCAAAATGTTGCCATGATGGCCGGGGCGGTTGGACAGCAAATTGATCAAGTGGCCAATGCGTTGATCTCTCAGGGAACCATACGGATAGACGTCGCTCAGAAAATACTTCAGGACATCAAGACTGACTGATCAACTGCGTCCTGGCACGCATCGCCGGCGTGCCACGACTACACTGATTGGTTTTACGACTGCTGATTGACCACTTTCAGTGAAAGCTCATTGCCGCCTGTAAGATCAAGGCTGATTCAGTAAGCTTATAGATCCAAATGTTTCATCGCCGCCTCTGCTGCATTGGCTACGTGACGCGCACAAAGCTTCTTGGCCAATTTGGCGTTTCTCAGGGACACCGCGTCCACAATGTCAGAAATCTCTTTAATGGTATGCGGCAGGCGCTCTGTGCCGGACAACGAGATACGGCGCAGAATCATTATTCTATTGTTCAACTGGGTTAACAGATTTTTAACTACTTCGTTTCCACACCCATCCAGCAAAATTCGATAAAACAGATTCTTGATATCAAGTACGGAATCTGTAGAACGGCCTTCGCCAATCGCCTTCAAACGTTCCAAGCAGTCCTGCAAGGCCTGTATTTGCGCCTCAGACGCATGGATGGCGAAGCCCTCGCCCGCCAGCGCCTCCAGCGCCTGGCGTACCTGGTAGATATCTTTTACTTCCTCGCGCGAAATGGTTGCAACTACGGGCCCTCTATGGGGAATGTTTGTAATCAGTCCTTCAGCATTTAGTTGTTGCAGGGATTCACGCAATACCGTCCGACTGATTCCGAGCATCGCACACAGGTCCTTTTCCACCAGCTTTTGGCCTGCCGTAAACGTACCGGAAATCACAGCCTCACGCAAACGCTCTGTGACGTGTTGCCGCAACGTTGTATTTTCCCGATGTATATGTAAATCCAGTGGTGTAGTCATAACCTGACTCAAGCCTCAAAAAGTTAGCAAATCCTATCACAAACACTCGCTCGTAACATGCGTCCACCGTGGATTGCCGCAATGCTGACCCCCGAAAAATTATATTTACAAAAAACGACATCTACCATATAGTAGTATTGTATGACAATCATACTATATTTTTATATGACCTAGGCTTCAATCAGGCCGTAGAACTGACCATCAGGAGAAAATCAAATGACAGAAGACGCAAATAATCCGCTGGATACGTTGTTCAAGCAGGGGCTGGCCACGCGCAGAGCAGTGCTCGGTGCCGAATATGTAGATAATTCACTGGCCAACGCAAACGAATTCATGATGGCCTTCCAGCACATCACAACCGAATGGTGCTGGGGCTACGCGTGGAACCGTCCGGGCCTGGAACGCAAGACGCGTAGCATGCTGAATCTGGCGATGCTTACAGCGCTCAATCGCCCGGCTGAAATCAAACTTCACATAAAAGGCGCACTCAATAACGGCGTGACTGTTGATGAAATAAAGGAGATCCTGCTACAGGCCACCGTCTATTGTGGTATTCCAGCGGGCCTGGATGCCTTCAAGGTTGCCAATCAGGTCCTGCAGGAGGCGGGCCAATTTGATCAGGACGAGGACAAAAAATGAACCCGGCAGATCAGAAAATCGGATTTATCGGAATCGGCAGCATGGGCTATCCCATGGCGTCGCGGCTTCAGCAGGCGGGCTACCCATTGCTTGTTATGGATGCTAATTCCCGACTGACAGAACCGCTAGCTCGGCTAAGTGGCGTCACAGTCGCAGCAACCGGGCACGAGATGGCCCGGGAATGCAATTTTATTATCACCATGCTTCCGACCAGCGCTATCGTTGAAGCGGTCCTCACCGGTGCCAACGGCATTCTTGCCGCACTCAATCCGAATACGGTCGTTATTGAAATGAGTTCCGGCATACCCACGCAAACACTGCGGTTGGCCAAATTGACACAGGAAGCCGGGGGAACACTCATTGATGCACCTGTGTCGGGAGGCGTGGCGCGTGCACGTACCGGGGAACTGGCCATTATGGCAGGTGGCGCGGATGACATCATTCAGCGGGTACGTCCGATACTGTCCGTGATGGGCAAGACTATCTCGCATACCGGTGATATAGGCTCTGCCCACGCGATGAAGGCCCTGAACAATCTGGTGTCAGCGGGAGGATTCCTTATCGGGATTGAAGCGCTGCTCATCGGGCAACGGTTTGGTCTTGATCCCTCTGTCATGATCGATATTCTGAACGCTTCCACCGGAATGAACAATTCGACGCAGAAGAAATTCAAACAGTTCGTACTCTCACGAAAATTCGATTCTGGATTCGGGCTGGATCTGATGATCAAAGATCTGACCATCGCAACAGGGATAGCGGCAGAATCAGCAACGCCTGCTCCTTTTTCGGCGCTCTGCAGAGAAATGTGGGCATCTGCAGCTGGCTTGCTCGGACCAGGCCAGGATCATACCGCCTTGGCAAAACTATTGGAAAACCTTAGCCAAACCGAACTGGCCGACGGTAAGCCATAGTCCTTCGGCGATTTAGCTGCATTTCAACATATGAGATAAACCCATACATTAAAAGGAGAAAGGCATACGCGTTTTTTCAATGCGATACAAACGCTACGCCTTGAAGAGACATGAACAAAATACTAGCTGTAATCATAGCCTCATTATTGCTGCCGACAGTGGTCCAGGCAAACAATTATCCGTCAAGACCCATATCCATGATTGTTCCGTATGCGCCTGGCGGCTCCACGGATGCACTTGCGCGTGTTATCGCTAACGCCATGGGCAAGGCGCTTAATCAGACCATCGTTGTCGAAAACGTCGGTGGCGGCGGCGGTATCATCGGTCTGCAGAAGCTCATGCACGCCAACGCAGATGGCTATACTATTTCATTTGGCAATATGGGCAATTTCGCCATTGCTGGCACTCTCTATCCAAAAGCCAATTATGATCCGCGCCGCGACCTTGAGCCAATCGGTCTGGTTGCTAGCGTACCGATGGTACTATCGGTCAGCCAGAAAAGCGGTATCAAAAACATGAAAGAATTATTGGAAAAATCACAAGGTTCTCAAAAGCAGCTTAATTTCGGCAACTCCGGAGCAGGTTCGACTGGCCACATTTCATCTGTGTACTTCAACAGCGTGACCAACGGCAACGTTGAACAAATCTCCTATCGGGGTGCAGGCCCTTCCATTGCTGATCTTATGGCCGGCACGCTTGACGCCGTCATTGACCAGACAGTAACCATGATTCCGGCAAGCAAAGGTGGGCGCATCCTGCCCATCGCCATCTCCGGAGATAAACGAGTCGGACAACTCCCCAACGTCCCGACGTTCAAGGAAGCAGGAGTGCCGGCGTTCGACATGAAAGTCTGGAATGCCATCGTTGCCCCCAAAGGAACGCCGCCAGCAGTTATCGATAAGCTTTCGGCGGCGCTTGAAGCTTCCTTTAGCAACAACGAGGTCATTGCAAAGATGGAGACGTTTGCCGCACCCATTCCTGCACAGAAGGAGCGTGGCCCCGCAGCGCTCAAGCAATTGATCGATTCCGAAGTTGAGCGATTTGCAAAACTGATCAAGGATAACAATATCCACGTTAACGAGTAAGACAAAACCGGCACCGCTGCAGATAAAACAGTCTGGTGCCGGCAATGGGCACCGAAATAGATCAAGCAACGCTCACGTGTTCAACGTAGCATACTTCCACCAGCCTTTATCGATCTCGGCCGACAGCAAATTACGCAATATCCCCTCGACTCTGCGGCTGGCCCGGCTCAGTGGCCTCTTACTTGCATAGGCAACTGATACCCGACGCTCAATAACAGGATCGACAATACGTGCAATGAAAAAAGCGTTGATATCCCCGTGCATCTTCAATGCGGCCAGTGACAGTACCGCACAATCGGCAGTGTCTTTTACCCACTCGGCCAGCAATTCATGCGCATCCAATTCCGTACGAATATATAGCTTGACGCCGACAAGCCGGGCCTGCTCTTCTACGATGCGCCTGAGTCCGTGCTCTTTGCCGGGCAGCACAAGCGGCAGATTGTGCAAATGAGCAAACGGAATGTCACCCGCTGCCGTGCATTTCGATTGAAGACTTGTGTTTCCGAACGAAGACACAAGAAACAAATGTTCCCGCATAAGAAAGTCAAAATCCAGGCCGCTCTCTTGTGGAATGCCGTGCACCAGACCGAAATCAACGTCCCCGTCTTCAATCCACTTTGCCAGATGACCAGATAGGCCAGACACAAGTTTGAGCCGAATATTGGGACACTCAAGCTGCACCTGTCTCACCAGAGGCAGACTCAGCACAGTACTCAGAGACCCGGGAATACCGACAACCACCTTCCCCACTTCCGATGATGTTTTGGCACGCAAGCTAATTTTCGCGGCATCCAGCGCATCCAGCGCCGTTCTTGCATAGCTCAGAAACAGCTCCCCTTCTGGCGTAAGCACTGTCCCGCTCTGTCGTCGCTCCAGTAACTGCGCCTGCAATTCCTCTTCAAGAAGCTTGATCTGAGTACTGACGGAAGGCTGTGATATATGTAGAACAGCCGACGCCTTTTGTATGGATCGCTGCTCTGCAACGGCGACGAAATAGGCAAGCTGACGCAGATTCATGAGAGGGAAAATTTCCGGTTACGGGCAATCGGCTCTATTATACATACGTACCTTATCCATGATGTTTCTTGCCTGAAGAAGTACAGGCATATCAACCATACGCCCGTTTACAGTGAACGCACCCTTGCCCAGGCCTGCGTGCTTTTCATATTCTTCCATAATGGTTCGGGCATGAGCGATTTCACTGGCGTCCGGCATGAATGTTTCGTTGACAATATCAACCTGCTTCGGATGAATACAAAAGGACGCTTCAAATCCCATGGAACGCGCCTGTCGGATTTTCGTTCGAAACGCTTCTTCGTCATTGAAATCGGCAATTGAGCCGACAAAGCCAATGGGCAGGATTCCCGCCTTGCGGCAAGCAATAACCGCGAGCATATTCGGAACATACAGCGCGTCCGGGCAAACAGCCGACTGCAGCGACGCTGCCAGATCTTCGGCGCCGACAATCAGTGCGCATACCCGGGCGTCAGCTGCGGCTATCTCGTTAATGTTTGACAGGCCCCTGGCGTCCTCGACCATCGTAATCAATCTGATCGCCCCCTGTTCCAGCCCGTTTTCCTGTTCGAGTTCGCCGATGACTTCGGCTATCGATTGCACATAACCGGCGTCCGGCACTTTTGGCAGGCAGATTGCTTTTACGTGTCTGCTGACTGAATGTTCCAGATCACGGACCGCATGCCGCCAGCTGCGATTGATCCGAACCACGACATCAAACCCGGCCTTGGCAAATTTCTCTGAAATTTTATGCACATTTTCTCGTGCCTGCTGCTTATCGGCAAAGGGAATACTGTCCTCCAGGTCTATCTGCAGCGCATCGGCCCGCTGCTTTATGGCACTCTGGACAAAGCGGTCGCTGGTGGCCGGTACAAAGAGCAAAGATCGCCATCGAATCTGTTTATCGTTCATAGTATGTTCTCCAACCCGAATTGATTGATTATTTCCTTGGTATGCTGACCTATAGACGGCGCCGCGCGATAAAAGTTGCCTGGTGTCCGGCTCAGACGCGGCACTATATTGTGTGTCGTAATACATCCCAGGTCATCGTCTTCCAGTTGCACCATCACTTCGCGACCCCGGATATAATGGCTGTCAATCAGATCTGCAACCGAACAGACCGGCCCGACTGTTACGCCCGCGGCCTCAAACAACGCCAGATTCTCCTGCTGGGTTTTCTGCTTTATAAAATCGCCAATAATCAAATCCAGCTCGTCTCTGTGTTTAACCCGCGCGTCATTATCATGAAACCGTTTGTCCTCCTTCAGTTCCGGGCGACCGATAGTGTCCAGGATTCTCAGTGCCATCGATTGCATTGAGCCGGACATCGCCACGAATTTGCCATCGCTGCATTCATACACGTTGCGCGGTGCAGTATGTGACGACTGGTTTCCAGAACGCATGGTCGGCACACCTGACAACTGGAACTTAAGCGCCTCGGAGGAAATAAAAGAGAAAATAGGCTCGAACAGAGACAAATCAATAACCTGCCCTATGCCTTCTTTTTCCGCTGCCCTAAGCGCAGTCAACACGCCAGCAGCCCCGTATACGCCAGCGATCATGTCTGCCAGGGCCAGTGGCGGCAGGGTCGGAGGCTTATCTGCATGGCCATTCAAATAGGAAAACCCCGACATTGCTTCGACCAGCGTTCCGAAACCGGGCTTGTGGCTAAACGGGCCGGTCTGGCCCCATCCCGACACGCGAACAATAACCAATTTCGGATTTGCCTCGTGTAACACTTGCGGCGCAAGACCCATTTTCTCCAGACCGCCGGGGACGAAATTTTCAACCAGAATATCCGCATGTGAGGCCAATTTCTTCAACGCTTGCCTACCTGGTTCCGACTTAAGATCCAGAATCATGGAGCGTTTGTTGCGCCCGTAGATTTTCCAGTAAATCGGTTCATCCGATTCCTTCCAGCTTCTCAAATCATCCCCTTTTCCTTCCTTCTCTATTTTTATGACGTCTGCCCCAAAATCAGCAAGGAATAATGTGAGCATGTTACCGGCAACCAATCTTGACAAATCCAGAACCCGTACGCCGTCAAGAGGGCCTTTTTCACTTTCATTGAATTGATGAATCATCCCGGTCCTTCAAGAGAATGTAATAACAGGTTTAATTTCCTGATAGCTCTTCATTCTTTCCATGGCGGTATTGACAGCGTCCAGGGTATAGCGGCCGGTAATCATGCGCTCAAATGGAAAATTATGCATATGACGGTCCATAAATTGCAGCGCCAGGGAGTAGCTGCGCGCGTCACCCGAGAAAGAGCCGATGACGTTGATATTTTTCTTGACAATCATGGATGGCTGAAATTCCACCCTGCCTTCCCCCAACTGACCAACAACAAGATACCGCGCGCCCTTGCGGCATAGCGCCAGCCCTTCCGAGAAGGCAGCCGGCACACCCGTAAATTCCATCACAATGTCGGCCCCGCGCCCTTGAGTATGCATGAGAACGGTATCAAGCCTTTCTTGATCTGTGGTACCTTCTACAGGGATGCAGACATCGGCGCCGAACTCCCGGGCCAGCTCTAGACGCGCAGCAGGCGAGCCGATTACGATCACTACCTTGGCGCCACGTACCTTTGCGTTGGCAGCGGCCAGCAATCCCAATGGCCCTGCGCCCTGTATCACAACTGTCTGGTATGGCTCAATTTGCCCCACCTGCGAGAAAGCGTTCATGACCGATCGCAATGCGCAGCTTGACAAGCTGGCCAGCTCACTGGGCACATTATCAGGCACCTTAAGCCGCCCTGCTTCCGGCATGATATACCCATACTCGGAAAAACCGCCGAGCAGATACGGCGCATTTGCCATCGTCTCGTACATGTAGGCCTTTCGATTAATACACAAAGTAGGAGATCGGGCCGTTGTACAGAAAAAGCAGCTGCCACAAGATGTATGCGTGTATACGACTCGATCACCTGACTTCAATACATTGCCTACCGAATCCTGGTGAGCGCCATCGCCAAAGGCGACCACGGTGCCCACCATTTCATGGCCAATAATGACAGGCAAATCCACTTTCAGCGACAGCGACCCCTGCCACAAATGAACATCTGTTCCACAGATCGAACAAGCATCCATTTTCACCAGAGCGCTACCTGGCTCAAGGGTGGTCGGCACGGGCACATCTTCAATATTAAGCGGCGTCTTGAAAGCTCTTAGTACAGCTGCGCGGGAATACTCGGGTATTACATATGACATAATCAGCTCACCTTAAAATAATTGGGCCACATGGTCAGTTGGGGAATAAAAGTAATCAGCATAAGCACTAGCAATGTTCCCCCCAAAAACCACCAGGTATATCGCATCATTGCGGACAGCCTGGCATTGTTCGTTCTTGCAGCTACATACAGATTTGCGGCCAATGGCGGCGTAAGCAGGCCAATTTCAATATTGGTAACTAAGATGATTCCGAAATGCACGGGGTCAACACCAAACCGGATAGCCGCAGGCGCCAACAAAGGTCCCATCAGCAAAGTGGCAGCATTTGTCTCCATAAACATCCCGACCAGGATAAGCGCGATATTGACGACAAGCAGAAATAGCATTGGGTTGCTAGTGAATGTCGTCGTAAAATCCGCGATACCTTGCGGTATTTGTTCAAGCACCATGGCTCGGTTAAATACGCTGGTAAATGCAATGATGACAAGAATGGCTGCCGTGGCAAGAACCGCCTTTTCAAATATTCTGCGCATGTCCCCTCTGCCCGCTTTACGCGATATCACAGTAACGACCATGGCATAGACGCCCGCAACCGCTGCGGCTTCTGTTGGCGTAAATATGCCTGAATAGATTCCGCCCAGCACCAGTACTGGAAGAAACAGGGCCGGCGTGGCATGAAAAATGGTCTGGATGGGCCCTCGCACAATACCTATGTCTGTCGGAGTATCTTCAGCCCTCGTTTCCTGTCCGTCCTTTAACACCCGTCGGGACAGAATCAGATGAATGATGCAGAACACGACAATGGTCAGCAGACCCGGGATCAGCGACGCCATAAACAGCTTGGTAATGGAAACGCCCACGATCGATCCGTATAAAATCAACGGGATAGAGGGTGGAATCAGAACTCCGAGCAAACCGGCAGCGGCGTTCAGAGCCGCAATATATCCGACGGGATATCCACGCTTGCGCATTTCGCTTCCCACCGTACTGCCGATAGCGGCCACTGTCGCCACCGATGATCCGGTGATAGCCCCCATCAGCGCACTGGCAAAAATCATAATATGCCCAAGCGGCGCCCTTACTTTGCTTAAAAAAATATCACATACTGATATGAGTTGGGCTACCAGCCCGCCTCTATTCATCAGTTCTCCCACCAGTAGAAATAGCGGTATGGCAAGCAAAGGAAAGGAGTTGACCGTATCATAGGGCAATGCCGCCAGTGTGAACGGGTCGATATTCCACGACTCTGCATTAACCATGACGATCAGGGCGAACGCAATGCCAATAGGCGTACCGACAACAAGCAATAGCAGAAGAATAGAGACAATCATCACTCCACCCCCGCAGTTGCGAGTTCGGGCAAAGAACTGAATGTCGCTGCCCGGGTTAATTGACATAAGGCGTGGATCGACATCAACAACATGCCAAGAAAGTAGCAAAAAATGGGAATGGCAACTGGCGTACCCAAATCAATCATTGCTTCTCCCGACGATATCGCGTCATCCAGCAATGTCCACGCGAGCCAGGTATATACCCCGGAGAACAACAGTAGCAACAAGGATACAAGAAGATGTGCACACTTTCTGAGCGTCACTGAGCGAGACTGATGCACGAAATCGACCGCGATGTGCTGCCCAAGCTTGGTGCACATCGCCGCTCCCACGAAGGTCAATGGCGACATGGCCACCAGCGCCCATTCGGAAACGTTTGGCAGCGGCAGGTTGAAGTACCTCACACAAACGCTCAGAAATATCATCAGGAGCATGACCATAAGGCCTAAAGAACATAAGAAATTCTCAATTTTATATAGCCTGCATTCGATCCATGCCATACGCACGGCCAGTCTGCTTCCCTGTTGCATAGCATCTCCTCTTGTTTCTTATCTGTTGCTTATTTTTTTGCCAGCGCCTGCACTTCTGCCCGAAGTGCCTCGATGCGCTTTTCACCATAAACCGGCGTCAGCTTCTCCCATACTTTTTCTCCTATTGCTTTGAATTGAGCCAGCGCCTGCGGTGCGAGCTTGTGTATTTTGACGCCACCGGCTTCGATTTTTTTCATATATTCTGCGTTCATCTGCCGGTTTTTCCTGATTTCTTCAGCCGATACCTTGGCTGCTGTCGCCCGGAACAGTTCCTTTTGCGAATCGTCGAGTCTGCTCCATGCACGCTGGCTGGAGACAATCGCTCCCATTGCATATACGTGATTGAGTTCAGTCATGAACTTCTGCGCTTCGAACAAGCGTGAATTATGCGTAATGCTTGCACCGTTGTCCTGACCATCTACCGTTCCCTGTTGCAGTGCTGTAAACAGCTCCGGGAATGGCATGGTCACGGCCTGCGCACCAGCTTCGTCAAAGAAACCACGAATGCCGGCCGAGCCTGGTACACGAACTTTCAGCCCCTTGAGATCAGCAACAGTCTCAACCGGATGCTTTGAGTTGGTCAATGCACGGAATTCAAGCTCGAAAAAACCCAGCGACTCCATTTTGTGTTTTTTCAACGTTTCTCTTAACGTACGCTGGATAATGCCTTCAGGATTGTAAAAAATCTTATCGGCCTGCGAAAAATCGGCCACGATATAGGGAAGGTAATGAATATCTAGCAAAGGATCCAGCCCCGAGAGAGAACCGGGATTCACAAAGGCGATATCCAGGGACCCTCGCGAAATATCGCGGGCGATCGCTTCATCTCCGCCAAGCTGGCTGTTGGGAAACACCGAGATTTCTATTTCACCATTGGTCTTCTCTTTAATGATATTGGCAAACTGCTTGCTTGACTCATCGACCGGACTGCCAATGGCGAAAACATGAGCAAGACGCAGCTTGATGGGCGCCGCATTCACCGTTTGCCCCGCCAAGAGCGTCAGAGCGAAACCGGCCACCAGTAGCCTGATTGCGCTACGCTTGAATAGCTTGTGCATTTTTGTCTCCTAGTTAGATTTTTTTCATGTGCATATATCCCTATACATGCATAAGCAGATACAGGAAATTATTATTCTCAGCCACAAGCCCGGACAGCTTGTTTCCTATCTCTTAACGTATCAGATGTGACATGTACCGCAACGTCAATCAGGTTAGTGCTTAATGACCACTGTTTTTGATACCGTATATTCCTTCAGTGCCTCAAATCCCTTTTCGCGTCCATGACCGCTTTTCTTGAATCCACCAAATGGCAGTTCGATTCCACCTCCGGCTCCATAGGCATTCAGATAAACCTGGCCGACGCGTAATTTTTTGGCCATTCTGATCTGACGTGCCCCGCTTTCAGTCCACACGCCTGCGATCAGACCAAACTGTGTTCCATTTGCAATTGCGATGGCATCGTCTTCATCATCAAATGGAATCGCGGCCAATACCGGTCCGAAAACTTCGTCCTGAGCCAACTCATTTGCCGGATCGACGGGTCCCAGTAGCGCGGGGGTGACATAAAAACCGGATGCCACCGCGGTAGCATCCAGGCTGCCTTCGGCGATCAATTCGATACCATTTTTTTTCGCTCGTTCCAGAAAGCCTTTCACTCGCTCACACTGGACCTGGCTGATTACCGGACCGCAGTCCAGATCCGATTCATGAGAGCCCACCTTGATTGCCCTGAAACGCTTTGCCAGTGCATCCACAAATTCTTCGAATATCGAGCGTTGCACAAGCACACGACTGCCCGCCGAGCAGGTTTGGCCGGTATTTTGAATGATCGCAGCAATGATTACCCGAATGGCCTCATTAACATTGGCATCGTCAAATACAATTTGCGGCGACTTTCCTCCCAACTCAAGGACACACGGCACATGATTCTCTGCCGCCGCCTTCTGAATCAGCGTACCGACCTCAGGTGAGCCCGTGAACGACATAAAGTCGATACCGTTGTGTGCAGACAGTGCAGCCCCGGCCTCGTCACCCAAACCGGTAACAAGATTGATGACGCCAGGCGGGACACCGACTTCGTGAGCAAGCTCAGTCAGCCTGATGATGCTCATGCACGCCTCCTCGGCAGGCTTCAATACCGTTGTGTTGCCTGCCGCCAATGCACACGCAATTGTTCGGCCATACATCTGTGCAGGATAATTCCACGGAATGATGTGTGCGGCCACTCCCCGTGGTTCACGAAGAATCATCACTTGATAACCGTTCAAAAATGGTATGGTCTCACCATGGATTTTGTCAGCCGCCCCGCCATAATATTCAAAGTATCGCGCTGTCGCCGTGATGTCGTTGCGAGCCAGAGTCATGGGCTTGCCAGTATCCTGCGCTTCGATCAAGGCCAATTGTTCAAGGTTTTCCAGTATTTTTATCCCAAGCCGGGACAGTAAACGACCTCTGTCCACTGCGGCCATTTGCCCCCATACACCATCGAATGCACTTCTTGCAGCGAATACCGCCTTATCGATATCGGCCTTGTCACCTCGCGATATTGCCCCGATTTTTTTTCCGTTGCTGGGTGCCAGCATATCAATCTGCTTCCCGTTCTCTGACTGTTTCCAGAGGCCGTTGATGTATATGGATTTCGTGGCTTGCGGCATGTTGTCTCCTGTTATACCGATGCGTATGACGCGCAAAAACTGATAATCAGGAACGAGTAGACCGGATTATGGTAAGACAATCAAATATTAAATTCAGATGCGCGTATAGGCAGGCACTATATCGGTAAAATCCCTCATCCGCTAAACAAGTTGTCGTTCAGCCTGCTCTCACTAGTACTGTTCTGCGGATAAGATGAATGCGCCAGCACGATTTCTGCGCGCAAAAAAAAGAGCCTGTTGGCTCCTTTTTCATATTTTATATCAGATAATCAAGACTGCTGATTGACCACTTTCGGTGAAAGCTCATTGCCGTGGTATTTTTTATAAATATCATTGAGCTTACCGTTTTTCAGATTTTCAAGAATCCACTTGTCCAGCCACGACTTGAGTTCGGGATTGTTTTTTGGCATGGCGATGCCCAGCATGAATTCATGCTGAACAAATTTTATCTCAAAGGGATTGCTGGTCTGTTTCTTGTTTATTTCCGCAACGATAGGCCATTGGGAAGAGACTGCCTGAACCTGCCCTGATACACCGGCGGTTACCAATGTGGCGTCATCCTCGAAACGGCGAATATTGGCGTCCTTCGCATTCTTGGTCACATCGGCATCATTGACAGTAGCGCGGGTCACACCCAGGCGCAGGCCCTTGAGGTCGGCATAGTTCTTGATCTGCACGTCCTTGGGCGCAGCGACAATGGTCTGCAGCGAAGCATACGGAACAGTGAAATCCACCACTTTGGCACGCTCTGGCGTAATCGACAGGCTCGAGACCGTCAGGTCTGCCTTGCCGGTCTGAATGCTGGGAACCCGCGCCGCGTTCGTAATTTGCACCAGATCCAGTTTGACACCTAGATCCTGGGCCAGCAGTTTGGCCGTGTCGACATCCGAACCTTCGGGTTCCATACTGGCATTGGCATAGCTGAACATGGGTACGCCCATTGCAACCGCCACACGGATCGTGCCATTTTTCTTGATGGTATCCAGGGCATCGGCATGGCTGGCCGCGCAAACACCCATCAGGCCCAGACCGAGACCGATCGTTTTCACTGTCTGTATTAATTTCATTTGTCGTCCTACCTTTTATAAATATAGTGAACTGCGATGAACTGCTATAACCCGGTGCCGATAAACTGCTGCAGCTCACGAGTTTGTGGGTTGGTCAGGATTTCCGGGCCACCGGTTTCCCATACCATGCCCTGATACATATAAATCACCTTGTCGGCAATTCTGCGAGCGAAAGACATTTCGTGGGTAACCAGCACCATGGTCATTCCGCCTTTGGCCAGATCTTCGATCACCCGGAGCACCTCACCGGTCAATTGCGGATCCAATGCGGAGGTAACTTCGTCAAACAGCATCACTTTGGGTTCCATGGCCAGCGACCGGGCAATCGCCACCCGCTGCTGCTGGCCGCCCGACAGTTGTTCCGGATAGCTGTCCGCCTTTTCGGCCAGGCCCACTTTTTCAAGTACGTACTGCGCCTTGCGGTTGCACTCCTCGCGCGTTAGTTTGCGCACATGCTTTAACGCAAGCATGATGTTTTGCCGGACTGTCAGGTGGGGAAACAGGTTGTAGCTCTGGAACACGATGCCCACATCCTTGCGCAACTCGCGCAGGTTGACCGTACCCGTACCGAGTTCATGCCCACAGACCGAGATGGAACCGCTGTTGATGGTCTCCAGATGATCCATGCAGCGCAGCGCCGTGCTTTTGCCCGAACCGCTCTGCCCGATGATCGCTACCACCTGGCCTCGTTCTATTTCAAACGACACGCCCCTGAGCACCTCGTTCTCTCCGAATTTCTTGTGCACATCCCGCACATTAACGATTGCCGACATTCAGTTTTCTCTCCATGGCCCGGCTCCATAGCGACAATGGATAACAGAGCACAAAATAAAAGGCGCCCACCAGCACGAAAACCAGAAATGGCTGGAACAGCGAGTTATTAATAATCTGACCGGCGCGCGTCAGTTCCACGAAGCCGACAACCGATGCGAGTGACGTCAATTTGATGACCTGCACCAAATAGCCCACCGAAGGCGGCAATGACATACGCAGTGCCTGCGGAATAATCACCAGGATCAGCGATTGCCAGCGCGACAGGCCCAGGCACTCCGATGCCTCCCATTGGGTTTTCTCTATGGCCTGCACGCTGCCGCGCCAGATCTCACCCAGGAATGCGCTCACATGAATCATCAGCGCGATAGCAGATGCCACCAGTGGCGCGACGTTGATGCCAAAAATACCGACACCGAAATAGACAATAAAGAGCAGGACCAGTAAGGGAATGCCCTGGATAACCTGGATATATGCAGATGTGATCACCCGAACCGGTTTGTGAACCGAGACGCGGGCCAGCATTACTGCAAATCCTGCCACAGAGCCAAGCGCAAATGAAATAAGCGACAACACCAGCGTCCAGCCCACTCCCTTGAGCAGATACAGCAGTTGTACAGAAGAAAATGAGTCCATGGTTACCCTCTGATCGTAACGGCGGGTAGCTTGCGCGACACCGCATTTCGCTTGCGAGCGGCCGCGTTGCCCATGGAGGCCGAGCGGCGCTGCGCCTGGGCGATGACACGCTTGCGTCGAAACAGCAGTTGCTCGGTCAGCCAGAAAAGCAGCCGCAGCACGACTGCCAGCAGCAAGTAAAGGGCAGCAACCACGATGTAGGACTCCAGCGAGAGAAACGTTTCCGACTGCACATTATTGGCCACCGCAGTAAGCTCCTCGGTGGAGATCTGTGAGGTGATCGAAGACATCAGCATCATCAGAATGAACTGACTCGTAATGGCCGGGTACACTTTCTCAAAGGCCGGAAGCATAATGACGTGCAGGTAGATGCGAGGCCGGGACAGCCCAAGACATTCGGCAGCCTCAATCTGCCCCTTGGGGATGGCGTCCATACCGGCGCGGATAATCTCCGAAGAATAGGCGCCTACATTGATGACCATGGCAATGACCGCAGCCACCGCAGCCGGCATCTGCAACCCGATACTGGATAGCCCAAAATAGAAAATGAATATTTGTACCAGAAACGGTGTATTGCGAATCGTCTCAACGTAGACAGCGCAAGCACGGTTTACCCAGCGGTACCGGCTGCGGCTGCCGATCGAGCAAAAAATACCGATAGCCAGACCAAACACCGTCGAGGCCAGGGTCAGCTCAAGCGTGAGCAATGCGCCTTCAAGAAACGTATGCCAGTAAGGAAGCAGACCCGCGAAATTAAAATCATACTGCACTTATATCTCCCATCCACGTTGGCCGGTTTTATATAGTTCTGCAGTCATGTGAATTACTCGAACGGACCTTGGGCGGTGAACGCGCCCCCCTGGTAGACGGCTACAGGATCATCGGCTGCAGGCAGGGGCTGACGCTCAACCTGCTCGCGGAATATTTCCGAGGTATCCTGCGCCACGAAGTTAAGCCTGGCGGCCATGTGATTGTCCCACCACACCTGCTTGTTATCGGACATGCCATACACAATCGTGTGCCCCACTCCCTCAGTTACCAGCGCGCAACGAATGAGTTCGGTCAAATCGCGGGCACTGATCCAGGTGTGCATCATGCGCCGGTCTTTCGCAACAGGAAAGCATGATCCGATACGGATGCTGACCGTTTCAATGCCATAACGATCGAAATAGAAACTGGCCATTTCTTCGCCATAGGCTTTGGATAAGCCATAATAGCCATCAGGTCGGCGCGGCACGCCGGCATCAATGACTTCATCCTGCCGGTAAAAACCGATGGCGTGATTCGAACTGGCGAAAATCACCCGTTTGACACCATGACGTCGAGCGCCTTCATAGATATGAAACACGCCCTTGATATTTGCTTCAAGGATTTCTTCAAAAGAACGCTCCACCGATACCCCGCCCATATGCACGATGGCATCGCAACCGGCCACTAACTGCGCTACCGACGCCTTGTCGGCCAGATTGCAAAGAATGATTTCTTCACCGGTTTCCGCCTGCTGTTTGTCAGCAGGAGCAATGATGTCAGACAGCCTTATGGTGTCGGCAAAGGGTTTCAGGGTTTGGCGCAGCACGGTGCCCAGTCCGCCGGCAGCACCGGTTAACAATAGGCGTTTAAAGGGTTTTGTCTCTTGCACGAAGATTCCAACTGAAATACAGCGTTTGTTTATGAGCCTTATTGTTGTATGTTATCTGACATCTTTAAATTGTGGTTTACCCTGAAAGCAACCATAAAAGTGTTTCAGGGAACCGCCTGCCTGAAGGCTATTGGTGGCACGCCTCCATGATTTTTTGAGCGCGCAGCAGCAAGGGCTTGTCTATCAATTTGCCATCTACGGCAATTGCACCGCTCCCCTTCTCTGCCACTGCCGAAATGACCTTTTCGGCCCAGGCAATATCTGCCGGCCCCGGCGCAAAACCGGCATTCACAGCTTCAATCTGCGAGGGGTGGATACACAGTTTTGCTCCGAACCCGAATTTTCGCGATTGTGATACGTCGCGCCTCAGTTGTTCATCGTTGCGAAAGTCGACGCTTACCCCGTCGATGGGCGGCGCGACGCCGGCCAGCCTGGATTGCAGAACCAGCGAGGAGCGAACGAAGTTCAATTGTTCTCCATCCTCGGCAATACCTGCATCAATGCAAAAATCCACGGAACCAAAAGCCAGTCTGGATACGCGAGCCACAGCCGCAATGTTGCGCGCGCTATCCCATCCGGCTACCGTTTCGATCAGGGGGATCAGTTCCTGATCCGGACGCAGCATGTCAGATAGCGCTGTCACTGCCTGCACCTGTTCCGCTTTCGGCAACATCACACCCGCAATAGACACCGCGCGCAGCAAAGCGCAATCGCTCTCGTACCAGGGGGTATTGACGTCATTCACCCTTATAAACAACCGCGGCAGGCCGGCCAGGTTGCGTTTGCCCTGGAGCCAGTTGCCGATCGCCGCAAGGGCAAGGCCCTTGCTCTGGGGCGCAACCGCATCTTCCAGGTCGATAATGACTACACTGGCTTTCGTACTCATGGCCTTGTCAAAGCGCTCGGCACGGTCTCCCGGCACGAACAGATAGCTTCTGTCTCTCATTTATCCCCCCTGAAAATGTCTTTTGGTCCTGCCCAGCAAGATGATTGATGCGATGGTGGGCAATAGCAACGACAAAAAGCCGTAACCGAATCCACCTGCCGCCTGTGATACCAGGCCGATGGCCGGAGGCCCTAAAACCACGCCCAAATAGGTGACCGCCAGCGTAGCGCCGGTGACCGAACCCGATTTCCCCTCAGGCGCACGCTTGGCCACTTCTGCCAGATACACGCCATTCCAGCCAATGGCAGTGGCGCCGAAAATGGCAAAAACAAATATGATCCACCACTGACTTGAATCGGCGTCAATATAAAAGACACCAACGGCAGACAAGAGCATGCCGGCAGCCAGCACCAGCAACATGCTCCAGGTGGAAAAGAAATTATCAGCCAGGTAGCCCCACAAAATCCGCCCGATCACGCCTGCCGCCTGCGACACTGACAGAAAAACCCCTGCCAGAACCAGCGACATGCCGACCTCGTTATGCAGGAAGGTAATGGCATATGTCATTAACGTGAGCTGGCATACAGAAAAGCAAAAGGAACATACGGCCAGTGTCCGCAATACAGGAATGCGATAAATCGTTCCAAGCGCACCAAAGAACTCTTCCCTGAAAGACCGTCTGACGCCGGTTGCGTCTGGCTCCCAGGAACGCGGAGCAAAAAGCGACACCACCGCGCAAAAGAACAGCACAACGCAGACAACACCCAGGGCGCTGTGCCACCCGAGCATTTGCTCCAGGCTGGGCATTATCATGGCGGCCAGCACGCCGCCAAGCGGCACGCCGGTTTGCTTGATGGAGAAAATCAGACTCAGCCGATGCATGGGCGTATTCTTAATCAGTATCTGCGAGCTGCACGGCGTTACCGGACCATAGCCAAGACCGATGAATACGCCGGCCAGCGCGAGCGTCCACACAGACGGCGCCATCACGAACAGTGTCAGGCCGACGGCCGAAGACACCAGACACAAGGCGCTCAGCCGGATCGGCCCGACCATGGTCAGCATCGCGCCTGCGCTCAGGCTGCTTAACATCGCAGACAGATAAGCCACCGCAATATAAAAGCCGATATAGCCGGCAGGCACGCCCAGTTGCTCTGACAGCACGGGCGCCATCACTGGTGGCACCAGCAGCACCATGGTCGCCAGCGCCTGAATGGTCAATGTCAGGACAAGCACCATCCAGCCTGCGCGACCATCCTGTTTTTTGCGGATAGGGTTAGACTGATTATTCGTCGTTGTGTTTGTCATAGCCCACTCGTCTGCAAGAAATCGTTATGCCTGACCACGCCATTCCCGATTGAAAACAGAATGGTAGCTGTAGCGATCTGCAGCATGCGTGCTGACCGACACCTCGATAAGCTCGCCTTTTCTATTGCGATATTTTCTGACGATCCTCAAGCTTGGACCGCCGACCCGGGACTGCAATTGCGCAGCCTGGCTGCGGGTCAGACAGATTGCCTGAATTTCCTGTTCAACGGTGGCAATGGTTTCGCCGAACTGGTGCTCAATGTTCGAGTGGATTGCTTCGTGCTGTTCCCCCATGACGCCGCGAATGGATCGAAACGCCGGATGAATCCAGATTTCGGTCACGCAAATCGGCAAAGGACTGTCGCTCACAAACCGTTTGCCCTGCAAATGCAGCCAGGTTTCTCCAGCCGTGCCTTGTACCAGTTCACTTTGCGCCTCGCTCAGGGAAACAATCTCCTGCTTTTCAATGACAAGTGTCGTATCGGTGGCATACTGATACAGATCGGAAATGCCCGCCATGTTCTGGCTGTATGCGCTGTTGGCCTTGTTGGAAACAACCTTGGTGCCCACACCTGGCTGACGTGTGACCAGTCCCGACTGCACCAGCTTTTTCAATGCTTCCCTGGCCGTAAAGCGGCTGATGCCGAACTGCGTGCATAATTCCTGTTCGGTCGGCAGCAGATCGCCGACAGCGTACTTGCCATCGGCAATTTCGGCGACCAGCGTTTTCGCCAGTTGCATATATCGGGGCTGGCTGGTATTGAGCAACGAATCGTGAATAGTGTCAGCTGACCTGGCCATATTCCACCTGCCTCAAAAAACTTCTATTATAGTGAGCTGGCATTGGCAACTTTGCTAAATCACTGCGCTTTCCAGGAAAGACTGAATCTGTGCATCGGTATAGCCCAATTCAGTCAGCAGCGCCTGATTATCCTGCCCCATCGCGGGCGCAGCCTGCACCGGATGCGGACCGGCCCGCACTGGTGAGGCAATCGCCCGCACTTTCGCGCTCGGATGCGCCAGCTCCAGAATACGTTCCTGTTCATGAATGAAATCATTGTCCAGCGCCTGCGCCACATCGTAGACGGGCGCTGCAGGCACCTTGCCGGCAAAGCGGGTCATCCACTCCTGGGTCGTATGGCGCGTCAGCACGCTTTCAAGTTCCTGTTTCAACTGATCGCGATTGGCCAGCCGGCTTTTGAAGTCCTTGTATCGGTCGGCGGCGATCCACTCAGGCTGTTCAATGGCACGGCATAGTACGCCCCAGAACTTCTCTTTATTGCACATCAGGAAGATCCAGCCGTCGGCCGTCCTGTATAGCTGGCTGGGTGTGAGCGAAGGATGGCTGGAGAACGGCTCGCGCTTGAGCGAGAAGCCTTCATTAAGATACCAGGTGCCTACGTAGGCCAGATTATGAATGGCCACATCATACAGGCTGACATCAATATCGCGGCCGATACCGGTTGCACGAGCGCCCAGGATTCCGGCCAGCAACCCCATTGCCGCCGTCGTGCCCGTCATCAGGTCGATAATGGACAAACCCATGCGGCTCGGTGGCCCTTGCGGTTCTCCTGTCAGGGAAAGATAGCCAGCTTCGGCCTGCATCAGATAATCGTAGCCTGGCCAGGATTTTCTGGAACCCTGCCGCCCATAAGCGGACAGATGACCGCAGACAATCTGTGGGTTCAGGTGTTTCAGGTCCTCGTAGGTCAGCCGCAGCTTCTCGGGCAGATCGCCACGCAGATTATTGAATACCGCTGCGGCATTCTTGACCAGTCGATGCAGGATTTCCATACCCTGTTCGGATTTCAGGTTCAACGTCATGCTACGCTTGTTGCGATTGAACGCCTGGTAAAAATGGCTGTCATTCTCATCAAAATAGTAAGGCCCCACATGCCTGCCGACGTCACCACCGTCAGCCCGGTTTTCAATCTTGATGATTTCTGCGCCAAGATCGGCCAGGTGCTGGGTGCCAAACGGGCCGGCGCCATATTGCTCGACCGCAATAATGCGTACGCCGGCAAGCGGCAGCCCCGCTGCCTGGCTCTTTTCTGCACTGCCGCTCATACCCGATTCCTCTCGATCATTTGTTTGGCGATAATAATGCGCTGCATCTCGTTGGTGCCCTCGCCGATAAGCAGCAAAGGGGCATCGCGATAAAGTCGTTCGACGTTATACTCCTTTGAATACCCATAGCCGCCAAAGATACGCATCGCCTCGAGCGCATTCTCCATACCGGCTTCGGTCGCAAAAAATTTGGCCATACCGGCCTCGGCGTCACACCGTTCACCTCTGTCATACGCGGCGGCAGCTGAATAGACCAGCAGACGGGAGGCCTCGGTGCGAGTCGCCATTTCTCCCAATTTTAGTTGTATTGCCTGATGTTCACAGATCGGCTTGCCAAACGTTTTGCGCGTTTGCGAGTACGCCAATGCTTCTGAGAGCGCGGCCTGCGCCACACCCAGGCCGCGTGCCGCCACATTGATCCTGCCCAGCTCCAGGCCATTGAGAATCTGCTGCAATCCCTTGCCTTCGACGCCGCCAATAAGACGCGTAGCATCCACTTGATAATCATCAAAATTGAGCGCGCAGGTATCAATACCTTTATAGCCAAGCTTTTCCAGCTTTTTGCTGACAATAAACCCCTTGCCTTTTTCTGCAATCAGCAGGCTCATGCCGCGATGTCGTGGATTCGCCTGCGTATCGGTCTTGACCAGGAGTGCCAGGCAGTTGCCATACATACTATTGGTGATCCACATCTTGGCGCCATTCACAACATATTTGTCGCCCTGTCTGCGCGCCACCGTTCTGATGGCCTGCAGATCCGTACCGCAGTCCGGTTCGGTCAGCCCCACGCCACCACGCAGCTGCCCGGTGGCAAAGCGCGGAAGAAACTCGCGTTTCTGCGCCTCGGTGCCGTTACGCTGTACTGTCATGGCCATGATGACATGTGAATTAATGATGCCTGAAATGGACATCCAGACCGCGGACATGCGCTCGATGATTTTGGCGTAGGTCACGGTGGTCAGACCAAGCCCGCCATATTCCGGCGAGATGAGGCAGCCAAATAGCCCCATCTCTTTCATTTTTTCAACAATTTCTTCGGGATAGATATCATCATGTTCCAGTTTATGGACATGTGGTTGAACCTCTACCGCCAGGAATCGGTCCAGTGAGTCCAGAATCAACTGCTCCTGCTCGGTATCGTATGCGTTGGCTGTATGCATTACTTCTGCGCTCCCTTGCTCATGCCGTTCATCACATCACGTGCGTTATGTTTTTCAATATTCCGAATCAATGACTCAATCTGGTCGATTGCGTTGGTCTGTAGCACTGTTGCCGCATTCTCGCGAAATTTGACGACGATTTCTTCGTTGGTAATGGGCCGCGTATCTGCACCCCGATTGATATGTTCGCGATGCGACAGTCGACGCCCGTCCTTCAACTCCACGATGACTTCGCCGGAGTAATATTTGGGGAAATCGGCATCGGGATCTGCTTCGCTTTCGACTTTCTCGGCAATGGCAAGTGTAGTTGCGTCGGTGTACGCGGTCTCTTCCAGTGCGTCCAGGCCAAACCGGCCGTAGCGCAAGCCTGTTGCCACAGAATACGGAATACTGAATTGCGCCTCGTAGGCATTGGCCGGCTTTTTCTTGTTTTCAACGGGTTCGCACACCGTTTTCATGACACCGGCAGGAACTTTTGCGACAATCCGGGCAATTTCCTCGATCGCCAGGTCTTTATGCAGTACCGCGGCGGCATCGGCACTGGCATGGGTAAAATGACACGCTGGAATTGGCTTGATGGCCACATTCATCAATTCCCATACGGTGCCGATGGTATTGATGCTCTCTTGCAGGCCATCCAATTGAAACTCCTTGCCCAAATGACTGGCGAACAAGCCGAATCGTCCTTCATAAGTTTCTCTGGGGCCGACAAATCCATTTTTCGCCAACGTAGCTGCCGTAATAGCGCATTGCGCTGCCCATCCGGGGTGAATCCGCTTGGTCCAGGCCCCGTCCTGCAGAAACTCCATGCTGCCGGCGGCAAAAGACAAGGTGATGCCCTGCGCATGCGTCAGCTGCGCTTCGGTCAGGCCGAGCAGCCAGCCTGCAGCCACGGTGCAACCAAAGGCCCCTATCAGGCCCGTAGGGTGAAACCCGACCTGGTGAAACTCACCATGCGCCGCAGCACCCAATCTTGTGGCCACTTCGATACCCAGCACATAGGCGGTAAGCAGATCCTGCCCGGACGTATCCTGTTTGTAGCCCAGCGCAGTTACCGCCGTGATAACCGACGCGGTGGCGTGAATAATCCCGCTCGGGTGCGTATCATCGTAATCCAGCCCATGAATCAACAGACCGTTCATGACAGCCGCATCCCGCACCGGCAGGCGGGCATCCATTCCAACAACAGGAACGTCGCCCGTCGTTCCTTCGCTTAACATCTGTAATCCGTCCAGTGTGTGCCTGGAAAAATCAAAGCGGGTAGAGGCAAATGCGATGCCAAAAGCATCCAGAATCAGGTGCCGTGCCCGTTCGCGCACTTCCTGTGGAATACCATCGTAGTTGAACGCTTTGGCCTTGTTGCTGATTATCTGTGAAATCGTAGTCATAGCTTCCTCTTCAGTTTACTTGTGCACCGGACAGATCCACGGCGACTTTCCATTTCTTTATTTCGTCTGAAATGTACTGGCGAAAGGCTTCGGGATCCTTGAGTACCGCCTCGGAACCCAGCCCATTGAGCACTTTGATGTTTTCCGGCGTCCTCCAATGGCCTTCCAGCGCCTTGTACAGCGTATTGATAATTTCCGGCGGAGTGCCTTTGGGCGCGCCCAACCCAACCCATGCCGGGGTTTGAAGATCGCCAATGCCCGCCTCTTTGGCTGTTGGAACCTCTGGCACGGCAGCATTGCGTTTGTCGTTGAGAGTTGCCAGAATACGGATATCACCGCGCCGTGCGACCGGTAGCAAGGCAGGCCCCGTATCGACCATTGCCTGAACATGTCCGCCAATCAAATCGGCCACAGCGGGCGGGCTGCCCTTATAAGGCACGTGGCGAATATCCATATCCTGATTGTGTTTGAGCAGTTCCATGGCCAGATGACTGGTCACACCACTGCCGGCGGACCCGTAATTGAGCTTACCCGGATTGGCCTTCACGTAGCTGATGAATTCGCTCGCCGTTTTCACCGGCAGTTTCCCATTCACCGCAAGAAACAATGGCACTTCCGACAGTTCGGTGATCGGCTCAATGTCCCGCAAAGGATCGTAGGCCAGCTTGGCATACAGACTGGGATTGATCGACAGCGTACCGCTGGATCCCACCAGCAACGTATAGCCATCAGGTGGCGCACGCACCACGTCCATAGTACCGATAATGCCCGATGCACCTGGCTTGTTTTCAACATACACAGACTGCTTGAGCGATGTCTCCAGTGCCTTTGCAGCCAGCCTGGCCACAATGTCCGTTGCCTGCCCCGCAGGAAAACCGACAATAATCCGTATCGGCTTTTCCGGGTAGGCGGCCAGCGCCGGTGTGGCATGCAGTAGTGCCAGGGACAACGCGAAGACGCCCCCAATCCATTTTTGTCTCATCTCTATCCTTTAAGTGGTATGGCTGGCCATTGTGTTTGTTGTTTGTCCGGCCGTGGTTTGCGCCAATACTGCAGCCGATATCAGCCGGCAGCCGTTGCCGATTGCGGTTTGCGGCCGACCAGAAAGCTGCGCTCAAATACCATGATTTGTTCATCGCGCTGATTAAAGGCCCTTGTGCGGACCGTCACGATGCCTTGATGCGGTCTGGACTTTGATTCCCTGACCTGCAACACTTCAGACTCTGCATACAGCGTATCGCCGGCAAAAACCGGATTGGTCAGTTGAATATCTTTCCAGCCCAGATTGGCGATAGCCTGCCCACTGACATCATTTACCGACATGCCCAGCACAATGGCCAGCGTCAATCCGCTGCTGATCAGCAGCTTGCCAAATTCACTTTTCTTGGCAAACGCCTCATCGCAATGCATGGGGTGATAATTCATTGTGAGCAGAGAAAACTGGATATTGTCTGCATCCGTCAACGTCCGTCCGGGTCGGTGTTCGTATATGTCGCCAAGCGTGAACTCTTCCAGATAACGTCCGTAACGGGCCCGATAACGATTGGGTGCAACCTGTTCAGGTGTGAGCATATCATCTCCTTTATATGTTTGTCCGTACAATATGGAAGAATCATAAGATCATTTTTATTTTGTGTCAATATTTTTTGTCCACAACAACGACCATCTGGTCTGATATAAAGGGGAAACCTGCCCTCAAAAGAGATGTACATACGAATAGAAAGCCTCGAAGAAGATGAAGTATCCATTTTCAGGCTCGCTTTCTTTTGCGTAAATTGACAGGACAATCGATTAATGTCACTATTTATACGGACAATATCACAAACTCTATATTCATTGACATAGACAGACGATATAGTCGGCCAGTCACTGGCACTTCTCATCCCTCTAAAACAACAATTCCCATCCGGAGACAGACATGAATAAATTGCATTGCAGGTTGTTGGCTTCGCTCTGGCTTTTTTTCTTCGCAGTCACTGCCCACGCATACGACTTTAGCGGCAAACCAATCACAATTGTGGTTCCATATAACCCCGGAGGCGGTACCGATACCATTGCCCGCAGGCTATCGAACCAGTTGGCAAAACAGTTGAACACAAATGTCATTGTCGAAAACAAGGCGGGGGCCGATGGTATCATTGGCACCTCCGCAGTCGTGCGGGCCAAACCCGATGGGCATACCTACGCGCTCGTAGTCAATACCCATATTGTCAATCCCCTGTTTCACAAAACCATGCCCTATGACACCTTCAAGGATCTAGCCGGCGTGACAATGATCGCCAAATCGCCGCTGGTGCTGGTGGTACCAAAAAGCCTGGGCGTGACTACGCTGGGCGACCTGATAAAACTCGTTAAGAAAACCCCTGGAAAGTATGCTTACGGCAGTTCTGAAAACTTCACAAAACTGGTAGGCGCCAGATTCGTCAAGGAACTGGAGCTGGATATGATCAACGTCCCCTATAGCGGCGGAGCGCCACTGATGACCGATGTCGCAGCCGGCACCACCACCCTGGGAGTCGGCAGCATTCTGGCAGCACATGCTTATATTTCATCGGGAAAGGTTGTGCCCATTGCCCTGACCGGCGACAAGGCAGATGATTCCCTGCCTGGTGTCAAAACGCTCAAAGATCAGGGCTTGAATCATTTTTCAATGTACGTCACTTATAGTTTATTCGCCCCGGCAAAGACACCGAAACCTATCGTACAGGCCATGCAACAGGAAATACGCAAGGCGGTCTTTGCCCAGCCAGTGCGGCAGGCGCTGCAAGCGCAGGTGGCCGAGCCGGTTGCCAACCCAGTTGAACAATTCAATAAAGAATTGCTCAGCGAGTACGCCCAGCTGGATCAACTGGCCAAAAGCATCGGCATGAAAGCCGGCGGCTGAACACAGAGCGGGCCTGGCGCGGTCGATTGACTCGAGCGCGCCTTCTGGCACTGATCGCTCTCGCTACAAGCAAGCATAGCGACGACATGACTGCCAGCGCGCGTTATCGGGCCGTGATGCCGCCCTTGTTGGCAACCTGCTGCCATTTATGCTTTTCACTTTCCAGAAATTGTCGGAACGCGGCCGGCTTATCCAGGGTCACCGTTGCACCCTGCGCCTTGAGCTGCGCTGCGATCTTTGGATCCTGTGTTGCGGTCAGCAGGCTATCATTGATTTTCGAAACAATGGCAGCCGGCATATTTTTCGGGCCAAAAAAACCATACCAACTTAACGACTCAACTTCGGGATGACCGGTCTGGGCAAATGTCACGGCATCCGGAAAGACGTCCAGTGGTTTGTCTGCGGCTACTGCGATGACTTTAAGCTGTCCTGATTTGACATAGGGCAGCACGGTCAGCACGCTGGTTACGCCAGAATCCACGTGACCGCCTACAATATCCACCATCAATGGCGATCCTCCTTTATACGGTACCGGCACCGCCTTTATCGCGGTTGCCTGACGGATCAGCTCTCCGGTCAACTGGGTCTGCCCTTCCGAATAGCCGACACTCACATCCTGTTTCTTTCCCGCTTCGATAAAACCTGGCAGGTCGGCGAATTTCCCGTCACGCTTTACCGCCAGAATAGACGGCGATACTGCAAACCGGGTGATAGGCGTAAAGTCGGTCTGTGGGTCATAGGGCACGTTTTTGGTCAGAATTTTATTGATAATATGCGAGCCCACGACCAACATGATTTTGTACCCATCAGGCCGGGCACGCATGATTTCGGCAGATCCGATAATACCGTTGGCGCCCGCCTTGTTTTCCACAACCACGGTCTGCTTCCATATTTCAGACAGCTTGGCGCCGATCATCCGGGCCAGAATATCGGTGCCGCCTCCGGGCGAATACGGCACAATCAGCACGACTGCTTTTTCCGGCCATTTGTCTACATCCTGGGCAATTGCGGCCGCTGGTGCGGCGAGCGCGCTCGCGCATACCAGGACTGTCTTCATTAATAATTTCATATTGTCTCCTTCTCCTTTTCGGATGAATTATTGTGCGCTATCCAGCTCTCGATATTTGTCATCAAAGTCCCATACCTTCTGGAACCCCATCAGCTTGCTGAATGCTTCAAAGTCAGCCAGCTCTGTGTACGCCAGCGAATCGCCGGTCTTGTTCAAATGCCCGTAAGCGGCTTGCAGCGCGCGGCCCATTGCCAGAAAGCCAAGTCCAGGATGAATGGCCAGCGAAAAACCCATCTGCTCCAGCTCGTGCGCCGTTGGCTGCGGGGTTTTTCCACCTTCCACAATGTTGACCACCAGCGGCACATCGAATCGGCGCCCAATTGCTTCCAGTTCATCGTGCGACTCAGGCGACTCTACAAACAGCACGTCAGCGCCGGCGTTCAGATAACACTCTGCGCGGCGTAGCGCTTCATCCAGTCCCAGCGAGGTGCGCGCATCGGTTCTTGCAATGATCAGAAATTCACTCCGATCTCCACGCGTGCCGACGGCGACCTGAATTTTCGCCGCCATTTCGCTCGCGCTAATCACTCGACGGCCTTTGGTATGGCCGCATTTTTTGGGAAATTGCTGATCTTCCAGTTGGATACCAGCGGCACCTGCGCGGATATACCCCTCGACGGTATGCGCCACATTGAGCAGCCCTCCATACCCGGTATCGCCATCGCAGATAATCGGTGTTGTCGTCGCGGAACAAAACGCTTGCACCCGGTTGACCATGTCCGAATAAGTTGCAAGACCGGCGTCGGGCAGTCCCAGATAAGAGGCGACCGTTCCGTACCCGGTCATATACAGGCATGGAAAGTTGAACTGATCGGCTATTTTCAGGGACACCAGATCGAAAATACCGGGTGAGACAACCAGCTCTTGTTGATTGAGCAATGCTTTGAGTGAGACTGCCTTGTTCTGCATGGATACTCCTTTTGATAACCAAAGTTGTGACTGTCAGCGCCCTGCCGATTCAGCCTGCGATGTCAGTCGTGATATCACGGTATTTTTTGCCGCCAGGATATGGCTCAGCATTACGCTTTCGGCCCAGCACCCATCCCTGGCGCCTGCAGCCTGGACGATTTCGTAATGATGATCGTTGCTTCTGTTGGTCTCCTGTGGCGTGAACTGGCGAAATGTCCAGATCACCAGAGGTAACTCCACCAGGTTGTTCAGAATCGCCACCGCGCGCGGATTGCCGGACGCCGTCAAGAGCGTGTTATGAAATAGGTGATTGGCCTGGGTGCGCTTTTGAATTGCCACTTCGCCCGCCGTATTGGAATAACGGGCGATATCATCCGCATACCCTTTGAGGGCCTGCAGTTGGGTCGTATCGAGCCTGCCAACGGCACAACGTGTGAGGTATGGCTCCAGTCGAACCCGAATATCAAAAATGTGCTCCAGATCGGCCACAGACCATTTGGTCACCCGGACACCCTGATTGGGTATATTTTCCAGCCATCCTTCGGAGATTAGGCGTCCAAATGCCTGTCGCAGCGGCGTACGGCTAACGCCGTACTTGCGGGCAACGGCAACTTCCTTGATTCGGTCCCCGGGCCTGTAGACCTGGTTCAGAATGTCCAGGCGCACGCCCTGATAGGCAATTTCGGTGGAAGACATGGGTATTCCTCAAAGATCAGAAATCGATTGATTTTCAATATTGTATACATTATTAAGAAATACCCGAATTTCACTTCATGCCGGATATTATGAAACCAACCCTAACCTCCATTCAGGAACAGCTTGAGGCCTTTGCCAAAGCCCGCGACTGGGATCAATACCATTCGCCCAAAAATATCGCCATGGCGCTTTCGGTGGAAGCTGCAGAGCTGGTTGAAATATTTCAATGGAAGACAGAAGCCGAATCGGCCACACTGAATGAACAAGACCAACTGGCAGCCCGACATGAAATTGCCGATGTGCTGCTGTATCTGCTTACCATCAGCCGGGTCCTGAACATTGACATATTGCAGGCTGCCCGGGAAAAACTGCAACTGAATGCACAAAAGTATCCAGTGAAAAAAAGCAAAGGCAATGCAAAAAAATATGACAGACTCGATGACTGACGGCAAGCCAGATTCCTGCCCCGGGCATCATCAGCACGCACAGGGGGCTACCGATACGAATATGGACGTGTTCGTGCCGTGGATGAAAAAATGGAACCTGGTCCAGGACGGCACTCCCATTGCGACCCCGGGCAGCAGCCTGCTGCCGGTGAAAATGAACAATGCCATGGCAATGCTGAAAATTGCCCGTGATGAACACGAAATACGCGGCGGCAAAGTGCTGCAATGGTGGGATGGCAATGGTGCTGCCAAGGTATTTTCCCGTAACGCCAATGCCTTGGTAATGGAACGGGCCCAGGGCAGACAGTCCCTGATGCATATGGCGTTGCACGGCCAGGACGACAATGCCAGCCGTATTGCCTGCGACACGGTGGCGCAACTGCACGCCCACGCGCGGCGCATTTCGGGCCGACCTCAATTGGCTCCTTTACAATTGTGGTTCGCTGACCTGTTTGCAGCGGCCCGGAACAACCCGGTTTTGCAACAATGTGCAAATGCAGCACAACGGCTGCTGGCCGACCCCGAAGAGATAACCGTACTGCATGGCGACATCCACCACGACAATATTCTGGATTTTTCGGATCATGGCTGGCTGGCCATCGACCCCAAGGGGCTACTGGGCGAGCGGGGCTTTGACTATGCCAATCTGATTCTGAACCCCGACCTGCCCACCGTAACCGACCCGGTTCGCTTCTCTCGCCAGGTTCAAGTCGTATCGCAGGCGGCCAACCTGGAACGTCATCGCTTGTTATGCTGGGTTCTGGCGTTTGCCGGCCTGTCTGCGGTCTGGTTCATGCAGGACGCAAACGAGGCGCAGGCACAGCAGGACCTGAACGTAGCGCGCCTGGCAATACAGGCCCTGTCACTGAGCCCGAATTAACTGCGCGCCGCTTGTTCATTCCAGCGTAAAACCAGCCTTGATACTGACCTGCCAGTGGGCCACTTTGCCGTCGACAACGTGCCCCCGGGTCTCTGTAACGGAAAACCACTGAATGTTCCTGACCGTCTCATTGGCTTTGGCCAATGCGTTGCTCACTGCGTCTTCGATGCTGTTTTTTGATGAACCTGTCAGTTCAATATGCTTATAGACATGATCGCTCATGGCGCTGCTCCCTGTAGTGTGGATCGGCACTTACCATGTTACGGCGATTGGAAAATATATGCAATTATTGAATCGTGGATTTTGTGGATGCATATACGACCACGATCTAAAAACAGCGTTCAAAGTGAAAAACACACGCGGAGCCGATTGGTCTTGCATATTAGTCTGCGGTAAAAGCAGTTCCATACGTCTGCACCAATGTTTCCTGACTTTCGTAAATTGTCTTTTTTAACTCAACGACAAACTCGTTCGCCACCAGCGAACGGGATGCGCCAGCAGCTCTAATCAACAATGTTTTAAGACCAATGTACGGCCTTAACGGTCTTGCCACCAATCCTGGAAACGTAAGGGAGGTCAACAGATAGGGCTCTACAAGTGCAATACCGGCGCCATAATAGGACATCATGATTCCGGTTAGCGACAAACTGACCTGAACGCTGACGACGGGCGCCACCCCTGCATCAGCCAGGGCGCGATCAACATAACCTCTTAGCACCGCCTGAGGCAAGTACGTAATTATCGGATATGGCGTCAAATCCTTTAAATCGATTTCTTCATATTTTGCCAGAGGATGTGTCTCAGGTAATACGCAAGCAATGGCAGAATGCACCAGCACTTCAGCCTCAACTGCTTTGCTCAAAGACTCATAATTGTAAGCAAGACCAAGCTCCGCCTCACCGATCGCAACACGCTCGGCCACTTGCGGCGAAGTCAGAGACTGAAGCGCCACCTGGACCGATGGCCTTGACTGCAGAAAATTTGCCACGGCTTTTGTCAAATAGCCGTTAGCGATGGGAAATGCTGCGGCCAGCGACAAATTACCCAATCTGCCTCCTGCCAAATCTTGCACCTGCCGATCAACGGCATCCAGACGGCCGAATACCGCCGCGACATCTGGAAACAATGCACGCGCTTCCGCTGTAGGAATCAGCCGGCCTCCCGTCCGCTCAAATAGCTGAATTTTCATCCGTGATTCAGCCTGCTTGAGCATCTCGCTGACTGCGGGCTGCGAGACATGCAGCGAGCGCGCAGCTGCGGTAATCGAACCTGTCCTCATGATGGCGTGGAATACTTCAAGATGGCGGAAATTGATCATTGCTGGGGTCCGGTAGGTTACGGCAACTATAAGTATAGATTATGAACCACCCATAAAAAACGATTTGCTACCTATCCCCCCCCCAGTCATAATTCGCTCAACAATAATAATCCGCGGATTCATTTGAGTTACTACAGCAAAATACATCAGGAGCAAAAATGCAAACTCCCACTCTGGCACGCACGATTCGTTCAGTGATCATTTGTGGTCTGGTGGCGCTAGGGATCGGTAGGGAAACGGTCTGGGCCAGCGTCACCGACTATCCGGACAGGCCAGTAAAAATTATCGTTGGATATGGGCCAGGTGGAACCGGCGACCTGACAATCCGTATCATCGCGCAAAAACTATCTCAATCACTCGGTCAGCCCTTTGTTGTTGAAAATCGGCCCGGCGCCGGCGGCATCGTGGCATCACAAATGGCACAGAAAGCCAAGCCTGATGGCTATACATTGAATTTCATTGCTGCCGGCAATTTCGCAATGACACCCTCTCTTTTCAAGTCTCTGCCATTTGATCCTATCGAAGATTTCGACATGGTCTCGTTGATCGGCACATTCGGATTTGCATTGATCGTCAACGGCAAATCTGAGATGCACACATTGCAGGATCTGATCGACCAAGCGAAATCGAAACAAAATGATTTTTTTATTGCCACCGTTTCTGTAGGCAGCGCTCAATACCTTTCAGCACAAATGTTCAAATCGATGGCCGGATTGAATATCAACATCGTACCGTACAAATCTTCTGCTGAGGTTATTCGTGCTGTGCGAGCCGGCGATGTTGATGCCGCTTTCGAAACAATTGCTCCTCTTATTTCCCACGTCTCGTCCGGCGATATTCGTGCGATCTCAGTCACAGAGAAAAGTCGTTTTTCAGGACTGCCTGACGTTCCCACGATAAGCGAAAGCGGCCTGTCGGATTATGCTGTCTCCGCCTGGAATGGGTTGGCCGCACCCCAGGGAACACCGCCCGACATTATTGCCAAGCTCAATTTTGCAATTCATCAGGCAGTACAAGCCAGTGACACGCAGCGGCAATTCCAGCTGCTTGGTGTAACTGCAAAATCCAATACACCGGGACAAATGACTCAATTACTTCGCACAGACACAGACTGGTGGAAACAGGTCATTGAGGACGCAGGTATCCCTAAGCAGTAATGATTCTTAACCATAAGTGTGACCAGACATGAAAAAAATATACATACTCGACGCGTTTCACGAAGCAGGTATCACGCTTGCAAAGCAGCACGCGCACATTGTCCGTTGGCCGGACCCGGAAATGGCCAATTGGCCGGAAAACGCCGACGGCGTCATGGTCAGAATGACTCCCATCACGGGAGCCGAGCTGGCCAGAGCGAAAAATGTAAAGATCATCTGCAAACAAGGCGTAGGCGTAGACACCATCGATCTGGATGCAGCGAAACGACACAATATACCTGTATGCAGAACACCTGGCGTAAACAGCGAAGCGGTGGCCGAGCTGGCCTTCTCTTTGGCGCTTAGCGTTACGCGCCGTATCGCACGGTTTGATCGCATGTTGCGTGCCGGCGAAAAAATTGTTCGCCCCGATCATTTGGGCCTACAAATGGAAGGAAAAACAGTCGGGCTGATAGGTATGGGCAATATCAGTACCCGTGTAGCAAAAAAATGGATTGGCGCGTTTGGAGCCCGCATCTTCGCATACGACCCTTATGCACCGGAGAACGCCTGGAGTGACATTCCTCATACCCGTTGTCACTCGCTGGAGCAAGTGCTGTCACAGGCGCATGTCCTTTCGCTCCATCTTCCCCTGACGCCTGAAAGTCGCCATCTGATCGGACACGACCAGCTCAAAGCAATGAAAGCGGATGCCGTCATTGTCAACACGTCACGAGGCGGAATTATCGACGAAAAGGCCTTATTTGAGGTCATGCACGGTGGACATCTCTATGGAGCCGGACTGGATGTGTTCGAACAGGAACCCCCCTCCTGCGATCATCCTCTGCTCTCTCTTCCCAATGTAGTTGCAACACCACATGCGGCAGGCGGCACCCAGGAAACACAGGAAAGAAGTTCATTACAGGTTGCACAGCAGGTCATAGACGTCCTAAATGGGCTGCCGCCTAGCAACCAGGTCAACTGACGTCGCCACGAAAAAGACATCTCCATTCACGCAATAGGAAAATAAATGAACCCCAAAGCCAACGATATTCTGAAAAACAATGTTCGTGAAAAACTGGCAAAAAATGAGCTCGTCTCTTCAATGACTGTACGCCTGGTCCGTGGAATCGAAATTGCACAAATTGCTAAAACAGCAGGATTCGACTCTATATATATAGATATGGAGCACAGTAGTCTCTCCATGGATACGACCGGACAAATTTGTATGGCAGCGCTCAGTATCGGCATCGCTCCTTTTGTCCGTGTACCAGCAAAAAGTCCGGAATGGATTTCTCGCGTGCTCGATGCCGGTGCGCTAGGCATTATTGCGCCTCACATTACATCCGCCCACGAAGCACAGAAGATCGTTTCCTATGCAAAATTCCAGCCTGAGGGAGAACGCTCGGCCGCTGGCGGGCTTCCTCATCTGGAATACCGAGCCATTCCAGCAGCCCAGGCTTATCCGGTCTTGAACAAAGCAACAATGGTCATCGTGCAGTTTGAAACGGCGAGTGCAGTGGACAAAGCAGATGAAATACTGGGTGTCGACGGTGTTGACATGGTATTGATCGGGACCAATGATCTGACAGCCGATATGGGTATACCAGGTCAATATGACCACCCTTTGGTCGAAAAAGCATTTTCGAGCACCATAGCAGCATGTAAGAAGGCAGGAAAGCATTGTGGCGTCGGAGGGCTGTCCTCCAGACCTGACCTGGTAGACAAATTTGTAAAAATGGGCGCTCGATACGTCTCCAGCGGAACTGACATCGCATTTTTGCTGTCAGCGTGTACTGCCAAGGCAAAACAGGTCACCGATATTCAATATACGTGATTGACTGCGAAGAGCGAGGTGATCATGTCAGAACACAATAGCAGCACGATAGAGTTTGTCATGCCAGAAAATGCATGCGACTGTCATACGCATGTTTTTGAAAAGGAAGACTTGTACCCGTTCTCACAGCAGAGAACTTACACACCGGGGCCTGCCCCGTTGAGTGGATTGTTATCACATTTGAAACACTGCGAACTTGGTCGGGTAGTTCTGGTGCAACCGTCGCCGTACGGATCTGACAATTCGTGTCTGTTGGACGCTTTGAATAAAATTCCGGAAATAGGACGAGGCATTGCTGTAATTGACCGGTGCACGACAGACGCACAATTGAAGGCAATGCATGAAGGGGGGGTCAGAGGTGCTCGTGTCAATCTGCAGACTCACGGGATCAGTGATCCCCTATATGCGGAAAACGAGTTGAAATGGGTAGCCTCCAGAATCGCTGCATTCGGGTGGCATGTACAGATATTTACCAATCTACATGTATTGGATCATTTATACAAAACAATCCTTTCACTTCCTACCGGCGTCGTTGTCGATCATTTTTCTCAGGCAAGCGCCACCCTGGGAAACAAGCAAATGGGGTTCCCGCGACTACTGGATCTGATGGCACATGGAAAAGTATGGGTCAAAATGTCAGCAGCCCAGCGCATTTCAACACTTACTGACTGCGCCGACGTAGAGCCGATAGCTCGCTCACTAATACAAGCCAATCCTGAACGCGTGATTTGGGGAAGCGACTGGCCACATCCCGGCGCACGACCCGGTCAGCCCCGTAGCAAAGAGAGCATAGAGCCATTCAATGATGTGGACGACATTCAAGCGCTCAATCGCATCGCGCTCTGGACTCATTTTGACGACCATCTACAAAAAATACTCGTGGATAACCCGAGAAAACTCTACGGTTTCAATTCTTGAAATCGAGATCAAGTCCTAGAGGAGACAACTCATGAATAACAGAACATCAGCCATACGGCGCAAAGTCCTGCGATACACACTGAGTCTATGCGCAACATTTGCATTTGCACAGAGTTGGGTACAAGCCCAGGAATCATCGCAACCGTTGCAGATCATTGTACCGTTCGCCCCCGGCGGCAGTAACGACATTGTAGGCCGTGCAGTAGCCAATTTACTCACTGCTCGCCTTCATCGCAGCGTCATCATAGAAAACAAACCAGGAGCGGGAGGCACGATTGGATCGGAAAAAGCAGCCCGAGCCACGCCTAACGGCAATACGCTTTTACTCATCTCTTCCACATTCACCATGAATCCGTCTGTCATGAAACTGAACTACGATCCCGTTCATTCATTTATTCCAGTCGCAATGTTAGGTCAGGGCCCAAGTGTCATTGCAGTCAACTCATCCCTGCCGGTCAACTCAATCAAGCAGCTTATTTCCTACACGAAAGAGAATCCCGGAAAGGTAAATTTTGGCTCTTCGGGTGTCGCGAGCTTTCAACATTTTGCTATTGAGTTGTTCAAGCTGAAAACAGGCGCGGATTTGACTATCGTCCAGTACAGAGGTGGTGCCCCTGCACTTGTCGATCTCGCCTCGGGAAATGTGCAGGTTGCGTTAGGCAGTTTGATTCAGATGCAGCCGTACATAAACTCTGGAAAAGTGAAAATACTGTCGATCGCAGGTCCGGAACGCGTTGCACTGATTCCTGATATTCCGACACTCAAGGAGGAGGGAATTGACGTCGATGCAAGCAATTGGTGGGGCATCATGGCTCCGAAAGGGACTCCCAGCAAAGTGGTCGAATCACTTCATAAAAATATTAATGCAGTGCTTTCCGATAGCAAGCTAAAAGACAGCCTGGCAAGTGAAGGGGCTCAGATTCAGGGCACAAGTCGCGAGGATTTCACAAAAAAAATCGCTGCTGAAACGGATAGATGGGCAACGGTAGCAAGACAAACAGGACTTAGCCGTTAAGGCAATTACACAGGAGACTTAGTCATGAATTTACAAGTGTTACCTATCAATAACGTTTTTGGTGCAGAAATCTCGAACATCGACCTGACCAGGCCGGTGAGCGCTTCGATCAGACAGGAGTTGAATGCTCTGTTTGCCGAACACGCCGTGCTGGTCTTTCGAAACCAGCATCTGAGTCCGCCACAATTTATTGAGGCTGGCAGAATATTTGGTGAACTCATGGACCAACAACTGAAGAAATTCGTCCTCCCCGACTATCCATTGGTCGGATGTAATTCGACAAGGGATCTTCCAAGAAAAAATGGAAAACTTCAGGTAAGAGGTGAAAACTATCATACCGATCATTCAAATTATTTAACCCCGCCGATGGCAACGAGTCTGGTCGCAGTTGAAATACCATCATATGGTGGGGACACACAGTTCGTTGATGTAAGAAAAGCATATGACGACCTATCCGACGATATAAAAGAGAGAATATCCGGGTTATTTTCCAAACATGTTTACGAGAGCAGCAGGAGTCCGCGTAGCTTTGCCAAGCTCACACCAGAAGAGTATGCTGCGATCCCGAATGTCAAACAACCGATCGTTATCAAGCATCCTATAAGCGCGCGTCCAGCCTTGTACCTGAATACCGGCCGCATGGAGGGGATCGAAGGTATGGATCCCGAAGAGGGATTTGCGCTTATTGAACAGCTTTATGCACACGCGACCCAATCCAAATATGAATATCGTCATCAGTGGCGCGTGGGTGATCTGGTTATTTGGGACAATCGCAGTGTGATGCATCAGGCAAATGCCGATTATGATCCTGAAGAATATCGATATCTGTATAGAATTATGCTACAAGGTGAAAAGCTCGAACCTGCATTCAATTGACACCCTCTCCAGCAATGTTCCGCTCAGTACCAAATAAGCGGCACCTTTGATGTCGCTTATTTTGAACATGAATGCTTCAATATTGCCTTGGTGAATTTGAAAACAAGGCAGGTTTTTACCTATCAATAGTTTTACAACAAACTGTACCTATTGTTAACACCTATCCTCGTTCTGTATCAGCAGACCGGCACTTGCAGCAATTTATCGAAAATATCCTCGCCGCCCATCTGCCCGCCCTTTAACATGACGGCCAGACCATTAAGTGCCGGATTATCGCTATGCATTGAACAGACCGTTACCCCAGGCGACAGTACGCTTGTATAAGACAATGCCCATACATCCAGTTGCGCGATTGCCTGGCTGGACGTGTCTCCACCCGCAATGCCAAGCTGACCCAGGCGTATGCCCTGTTCTGCCAGCAATTGCAGCGTCGAATGCACAAACCGGGCCGTTGCCGCCGCCAGGTCCGCTGAATGTATTGTGCAGTCGCGTCCGCTTTGCTGGTCGACATAGGCCAGAACATTCCGGTTAGCGCTCAGCTCATCGCAAATGTGCTGACATTGTGCGCTCCGGTAGGCGGCATCATTCAACAACGAGCGTGCCTGCAACGGCAGTTTTACATATCCGTCGGCAGCCCGAACCTGTGCAGCGGTAACCGGAGACAGGCTTGCCGCCAGCACGAAGGTCGGACCAATCTGTGCCGGGTGCTGCCTGTCGTCGGTCACGTGGGTAGCAACGCTATGGGCGGGCTTACCGGCATTTTCTGCCGCCGCCACCGCCTGCAGCACGACACTTGAGCCCACAACCAATGCTGTTTTATGGTCATTGGCGATACGCAGGATCTGTCGTCCCACGCTTGCCAGCTGGTTACTGTCAGAAACATCGAACAGGATACCCATGTCCATTTTGCCCTTGACGCTGCCACAGCGCTGAACAGCCCGATCCACCAGCGCATCAAGCACCGCTGGTTGCTGTTGATATGCCGTGTAAGGAATGCTAATGACATCTGCCATTGCCTGCGATTGCAGATGCAATCTCAAGTCGGCTTCATCCATTGGTGTCACCGGGTGGCATTGCATGGTTGGGTGCCGGTCAATACGATGTACCTGGCCGCAATCGCCCGCAGCCGCAAACAGATTGCCAAAGCAGCAGTAACGGCCAATATCGGGCTGCCCCCCCACAAACAGCGCAAACGGCGCTTGCACATAGTCGCCCAGGATATTGACTGCGGCTCCAAGGCTACCCGTGTGCACGGCACTATCAAAGGTGGAACAACATTTGTAATGCAGCACCGGCACCTGCTGATCCTGGAAAAAACGTCCGATCTTCGGCAGACTGGACTGCATCTGTTGCGGGCTCATGCTGCGTGCCGTACCGGCTATTCCTATTGCCTGCAGTGGGCCGATACGCGCCAGTTGCGCTTCGGTGGGCACGTCCAGAAACAGGATGCTGCGCAGATTGGCCCGTGCCGCAACAGCCAGCGTATCGGTCGCTCCGGTAAAATCATCGCCGTACCAGCCGAACGTCAGATTCATGATTGCTTGTCGCCAAAAAACGCCAGTGCAGCCTTCAGCTCAGGCATATTACAAGCGAAATCGTCCAGCGTTACTCCTTGCTGCTGCGCTGCCCAGGCCTGGCGAAGACTGACCACGCCGGCAGCCGGCCCCATAGGATGGGCCAGAATGCCGCCACCCGACATGAACAACAGGTCCTGGCTTTGAATCGACTGCCAGGTCACCGGGACTGTACCCGCCCATTGGCCCGAAGAAAACACCGGCAGCACCCGATCGTCGACAGTGTCGGACATACGTGCCAGGGAGTCGGCTGCTGCACTTACTACCTCACTATCAGGCTGCGAGAATTTTCCCTGCAAGCCGTGCACATGCATGTGATCCACCCCCGCCAGGCGCCACATTGTCTGATACGGCTGATACGCCATTCCAAGCAACGGATGCCGCGAAACGGCCCCAAAGCCGTTGCGATGACCATGGATAGCAAGCGGTGTACTCTTTCTGAGGCTTTCAATTGCCGAGAACCCGCAGTAATTGAGGCTGGCCATCACGCAGGTACCTTCTTCCTGCGCCACCAGGTCTGCGTGACGCCGCATGGAATCCAGATCATCGCTGATATTGAATGCCATCATGACCTTTTTGCCGGTGCGCTGTGCATGCTCACGAATGACCGCCATCACCGCGGGTACGCGCTGGGCCAGTGGTGCATGGTCGGGATTGGCGCACACTTCATCATCCTTGATGAAATCGACGCCCGCCTCGCACAAAGTTTTTACCAGCGCTGCCGTTTGCGCTGCGCTCATGCCGACATTTGGCTTGATAATAGTGCCGACCATGGCGCCGGCGGCCACACCAATACTGGCACGCGTGCCGGCAATGCCCAGACGAGGCAAGGCAAACCGCATACGAAATGAAGCGGGGAGCGTCAGCGACTCAAGACGCAGGCCGGTCACTTCACCCAAGTCGTAAAGATTGCCCGAGACCGTCGCGGCCAGCGTGGCCAGGTTTGCGCCGAAGTTAGCTATCGGAAATGAAATATCAATGTGAGCACGGCGCCATGGCCCGTGAACACCTCTGCGTTCGAGCCAGGCATTGGGCAAACTGGGCGCTTCGACTGCAGGCAACTCGTGAACCGCGGTTACCGTAGCACGGGCTCTGTCCCGCAACTCATCGGTTTCGCCAGCAACACGGGTAAAGGTCCCGCAGGACTGTTCGCCCGCCATGATCTGGGCCACTTTGGCTGGCTCAAAAGGCGTTTCCACCACATATCGGGCCTGTACTGCAGTATCGCTCATAATGTATCCAGGTCCGGAAACGGTCGGATGGCCTGCTGACCATTCCAGCCTTCGGATGTCGCACGAATCAGGTCAAACAGACGACCCTTGGGGCCCGCCACTTCTGAAAGTTCGATGACTGTGCCCGGATGATACTCCGTATCAAAATAGATGAACCTGCCCTGTTCTCCCACTTCGCCGCTCATGCGTGGCTTGAATCCCTGTTTGAGCAACCGTTCAAGATCAGCATCATATTGCTCGGTCCAGTAAGCGACATGCTGCAGGCCGGTGCGACCCGCCTGCAGAAAATCGCGGTACATGGACGGAACATCATTGCGCGTCTGTATCAGCTCGACCTGCACGAAACCGGAATTGGCCAGCGCCACTGAATTATGCGGCTCGTAGGTCTGACCGTCATATTGATAGTTGCGGATCGGCACCTTGGGGTTGTAATACCAGGGACCCACGCCCAGCGTGTTGCTCCAGTAAGCCATTGCCGCTTCGATATCGTCGACAACATATCCCAGCTGACGAATTTCGCCAAAGAATGTACTCATATTGTGTTCCAGCTATTTGATAAAAATGATGCCTGCAGAAACAGGCATCATGGACCTGTATGGCGAGATGACTTATTTGATAAAACCGGTGGATATCCAGGGAACAAATGTCACGATCATCAACCCGACAAACAGCGCGACAACGTAACCCCAGATATAGCGCATGCCTTCAGACGGATTGACCTTGCCGATTGCGCACGCGCCGTAATAACCCACTCCGAACGGCGGAGCGAACAGCCCGATACCCATTGCAAAAATGACAACGATCGAATAGTGCACATCATGGATATCCAGGGCGCGTGCGACCGGAAAGAGCAGTGGCCCGAACAGGACGATAGCCGGAATACCTTCCAGAATACTTCCCAATATGATGAACGCAATAACCGAGATGATAAGAAAGCCATAGCCACCGCCTGGCACGTCTGCCATGAGCGCTGCCAGATCGCTGGAAAAACCAGATTGAGTCAGTGCCCAGGCCATGGCCGTTGCGCAACCGATAATCAGCATAATGGCGCCTGACAGCGTCGCCGTTTCCACCAGGATCGGCGTCACGCGCTTCCAGTCGAACTGCCGGTAGACCAGCAGGCCAAGAAGAATGGAGTACACCACCCCAATGGTAGAGACTTCAGTTGCTGTCGCAATACCCTCGACCACTGCAGCGCGGATAACGAACGGCAGTGAGATAGCGGGCAAGGCAATCAGCAGGAAGCGAAAAATATCACGCTTGGGTACTTTTGCAACCTTTGACAGATCTTCGCGGCGATAGCGCCAGCCGACCACGACACACAGGCACAAGCCAAGAACAACAGCCGGCAGAATGCCTCCGGTAAACAGCGCGGCGATGGATACGCCGGTAACCGAGCCTATAGTGATAAGCACAATGGATGGCGGAATGGTCTCGGTCTGCGCGCCCGTGGCCGACAGCAGCGCAACAAGTTCACCCTTTTTTGCACCACGCTTTTCCATCTCGGGAAACAGTACCGGCGTAATGGCGGCCATATCGGCAATCTTCGAACCGGAAATACCGGAAACCAGATACATGGCGCCAATCAATACATACGATAGGCCACCGCGAACATGCCCAAGGCAACTGGCCAGGAACTGGATCATGGCCCGCGCCATACCCGTCATCTCTATAAGCGCGCCCAGAAAGATAAAGAGCGGCACCGCCAGCAGAATCAGATGCGACATGCCTTCATTCAAGCGGCCCACCATCACGACAATGGGGGTCTGGGTCGTTAGCGTCAGATAGCCGAAAGTGGCCAGCGCAAACGAAAAGGCAATCGGCACACCGGAAAAGACGCAGGCGGCCACCACAAAGACAAAGAAAATTACCAGATTGAACTTACCAAGCCCCATCAACACGGGATGCGCCAGCCAGAACACGGCTAGCAATGCCAATGTAACGCCCAGACTGACCCACAGTTGCTTGCGATCGGCTGTCATGACCATGCGAAAGACCGATGTCAGGATCATGAGTGCAATACCCACCGGCAATGCGGCGGCGTGCCATGCGTTACTGATTTCCAATGCCGGAGTAACAATATAGGATTCTTCGTAGGCATACTCGAATGCCGGATACAGAAAGAGCGCCAGGAAGGCCAGTGATGCAGACGAAGCAAAACCTTCAAGCAACAGACGCCGAGTGGCGGAGACACGGTCAATAAAGGCGGTCATGCGCATGTGCTGCCCGCGCCGCAACGCGATGACCGCACCCAGCATGGACAGCCAGAGAAACAGGATCGACGCCAGTTCATCGGTCCATACCAATGGCACATGCAATACGTACCTTGCTGCGACGCCCGAAAACAGGATCACAACTTCCAGAATGATCAGCATCACGGCGACCAGCTCAATACTGCGGCCGAGCACGTTGTCTGCAGCACGCACCAGCTTGCCTGCGCCGGAAACAGTGGTTGTGGCGGGCGTTTTCATTGCCATCGCAGAATCGGTCATTATTGCAGTTTCCATAACACTAAACCAGTTTACCTACCGAGGCCTCGAGCGCGGCCCAGGCTTCATCACCAAATCGGCCCTTCCACTCTTTGTAAAAACCGGCATTACGCAGTGCAGCCCGGAATGTGTCGGGAGATGGCGCATTGAAAGTAAGCCCCTTCGATTGCAGATCACTCTGCACCGAGTCATTGAGCTTTTTGATATCGTCGCGCTGACGCATACCCGCTCCATTAATACCATCGGCAACAATTTTCTTCAGATCATCGGGCAATCGATCCCACGCCGCACCGTTGGCAATAAACCAGAAGCCATCCCAGATGTGATTGGTCTGAGAGCAATATTTTTGCACTTCATACAGTTTTGCCACCTGGATAATGGGCAACGGGTTTTCCTGAGCATCCACAATTTTGGTCTGCAAAGAAGAGTACACCTCGCTGAACTGAAGGCTTGTCGGGGCGGCGCCCAGACCTTTGAACATGGATATGGACAGGGGGCTGACCGGCACACGGATTTTCAGATCTTCCAGATCGGAAGCCTGCTGTATCGGCCCTTTGCTGCTGGTCATCTGGCGAAAGCCGTTGTCCCACATTTTGTCAAAGGCATACAGGCGTATCTTGCGGATGGATGCCCGCACATGCGCACCCAGATCGCCATCCATCGCTTTCCACACCTGGGCATAATCACTGAAAGCAAAACCCAGCGCATTAATGGCCGCCACCGGCACCAGCGTAGCAATCACAAGTGAAGACGGCGTAAAGAACTGAATGCCGCCGGAGCGCACCTGCGACAACATATCGGTATCGCCGCCGAGCTGGTTGTTGGGGAAAATGGCAATATCGACCCGACCGCCGGATTTTTCCCGGATTTCATCGGCCGCTTCCTTGGCACGAATATTCAAGGGGTGAGACAGCGGAAGGTTGTTGCCATACTTATAGGAAAATTCGGCAGCACGCGCCATCTGTGGCAGCGCGCTGACAACACCTGCCAGCGGCATGGCGGACAGGGTGCGCAGCATGCTGCGGCGAGAATACTTCTGCATATTTGTCTCCAGACGTTAAATGATGTTTTTTGATTTTATTATTTTTCTAACCGCAACAATATAGTGATAATATACCAGCGTCAATCAAATTAAATGATGGTTTTTGATGTAATGAAAAACTCAGAGAAAGCCGCAAGCAGGGCCAATATTGCAGATATTGCCAAACTGGCCAATGTCTCCACTGCCACGGTAGACCGCGTATTGAACCAGCGATCGGGCGTGCGCGAGGCCACGGTCCAGCGCGTACTGCGAGCCGCTGCCGAACTGGCCTATCTGCCGGAAAATGATCTGTACGCGGCACTTACACCCAGCGCCATGCGTATTTCATTTGTGCTCCCACAAGGCACCAACCGTTTCATCAGGATGCTGGGCGACACCATCACTTACTCCCAGGATAGCTGGACGCCCTACAACGTGAAATGCAGAGTCGACTATGTGGAAGGCTTCAATCCCGAGGCCCTTGCCACAAGCCTGAAAAAGCAGGCAGAGCGCGCTGACGCCATTGCCTGCATGGCCATTGAGCACCCGCTGGTGCGCGACGCCATAGAGGAATTGGTCGATAAGGGCAAGCATGTGATAACGCTGATTACCGATATTTCCAATACGCGCCGCGCGGCCTATATCGGACTGGACAATCGCGCAGCCGGCCGTACTGCGGCGTACCTGATTGCCCGCTTCATCGGCACGCGGCCAGCCAAGGTTGCCATGATCGCCGGCAGTCTGAGCTACCGCGCTCACGAGGAGCGTGAAATGGGTTTTCTGTATATGTTCAAGGAATTGTTTCCCACTGTTGAAGTGGTGGGATTGCGCGAAGGCCTCGATAGCGCCGAAGAAAATTATCGGCTCACGCGACAACTGCTGGAACAGTCTCCGGATCTGGCAGGAATCTACAATATTGGCGGCGCGTCCGACGGCGTGGCCAAAGCACTCCAGGAAGCAGGCCTGGCGCACAAAGTGGTGTTTATCGGTCACGGCCTCACGCCCGATACGCGCGCCCTGCTGATCGACGGAACCATGGACGCCGTCATTACACAAAATCCACAGTCCGCGACCATGAACTGTATCCGCATCTTTGCCAACCTGCGCGATCGACGGCCGGTCATGAGCGGCATAGACCCTGTGCAAAGCCAGATCATTTTCCGGGAAAACCTGCCCTGATCCGGCCGGCGGAATCAAGCCGCCCGCCTTGCACTCTATTACACCTGCAATAGCAGGTCGGCCAGGCAACGCTACACGGCAGGCATGACGGTCAGCGGCTGCGCCGAAGTGGCGGGAACCGGCGTCCTGGCTACATTCATAACCATGGAAAGCAGCGAATAATAGCCATTGATACCGACAAGGTCCATCACCCCCTGCTCGCCAAACTGCTGCAATGCCCGCTCGTACGTACGGTCGCATACCGACTGATTGCAAAATAGTTCGGTCGAGAATGCATAAAGTATCGCCTCGTCTTCAGGTAGATCCTCGGGCTTGCGGCCTTCGCGAATGGCCTCGATGGTTTGTTCGGACACGCCTTCACGCAACGCTATCGGCGCATGAATCGCCCACTCGACCTGCTGAGACCATTGCCGAGAGGTAATCAGGATCGCCAGCTCCGAAAGGCGCTGCCCCAGCGAGCTGCGATACCGCAGGTACTCTCCCATACGACTGGCGTGGGCCATGAGTTCTGGGCTGCGCATCAAGGGAATGAAGGGCGACAAAAGCCCACCGCGCGGGCCATTGATAATTTCTTCAGCGTACTGTTTCTGATCGGCGCTCCAGGTTTCTGGTGCAAGGGGGGCAAAACGGTCCGGATACTGGGTCATGATGGCTCTAAAGTTTAAATAAAGGGAGTTGACTAAGAACAGTCTTTGCAACTATACCAATTCCATTATCCCAACAACAGCGCAATCGCCAGGTGTCCCTGTTAATCATATGCAATGGCATGCCGCACAAGGGGCGGCCTTTGATAAGTCTGTCGTTATGCGTTGAGCAGCTTGCGATATTTTTCCACTTCCTGTTCATAAAGATCACCACCCCGGGTATCGTTAGTTACAAGCAGGGGGAAATTTTCTATTTCCAGGCGCTGAATTGCTTCGGTCTTAAGATCTTCATACGCAACCACGTCTGCTTTCCTGATACACGCAAACAGCGTTGCTGAAATGCCGCCAATGGCCGAGAACGACACTGCGTTAAAATCGACGCAGGCTTGGCGAATCTCCTTTGCACGATTTCCTTTCCCGATCGCCGCTTTAACCCCATATTCAAATAATTTCGGCGTATACGGATCCATTCGGTAGGACGACGTTGGCGCCACCACACCTATGACATGATCTGGCTTGGTCGGCCCCGGTCCACCGTAAAAAACCACCTGCCCTTTCAGATTGACCGGCAAAGATTTTCCCTGGTCAAGCAGAGTAATTAGGCGCTTATGCGCAGCATCACGCGCCATGTAGATTATTCCGCTCAGATATACTTCATCCCCAATCCTGAGCTGGCTGATTTGCTCATCGGACATAGGCGTTGTCAGGTGATAGGTTTTCATTACATCTCTCCCTTTAGATAACGGCAGTTTTGCGACGCGACGCATGACACTGTATATTGACGGCAACTGGCAGCGCCGTGATATGACACGCATACGTTTCCACAGCAACCCACAACGCCGTATTCGAACCACCGTAACCTTGCGGACCGATACCTGTTTTGTTTATTTCAGCCAGCAGCTCTGATTCCAACTGTGCAATATGCGGCAATTGACTGTGTACACCAATGTCCCGCAAGATGGCTTTTTTGGCAATTTCTGTCACCTTATCAAAACTTCCGCCCAATCCAACGCCAACAGTCAATGGCGGACAGGCACTTCCTCCCGCTTTGATGATTGCCGCAAGAACAAAGTCTTTTACACCCTGAACGCCTTCGCCCGGCAACAAAAATTTCATCGTGCTCCAGTTTTCACTGCCCCCTCCCTTGGGCAACACCGTCAGGCGAATCTGTTCGCCCGGCACAATTTCCGTGTGCAGAACAGCAGGTGTATTGTCATTCGTATTCACTCTTGTTAACGGGTCGCCAACCACGGACTTACGCATAAATCCCTCGGCATAACCTTTTCTGACTCCGCTCTGAAGCGCATCGTTGAAATTACAGCCTGTAATATGCACATCCTGTCCCACTTCTGCATAGACGATGGTCAGGCCCGTATCATGGCAATAAGAAACATTGTTCTGTCTTGCAATACGGTCGTTCTCGATGAGTTTTATCAATACCTGTTTTCCCAACGGCGACACCTCTGTTTCTGCTGCACGGTGGAAACTATTGACCAGATTTTCCGGCAATTTATGACAGGCATCAATACACAATTGTGCAACGGTATTCGTTATCAGTTCAGTGTTAATTTCACGCATTTTTCTCTCATTCCTATCCAATCATATCTGCAAAAAGCGAGATCAGCTCCGGCTTGCATTCGAATCCAAAACCCGGCACATCCGGGACATTAACCATCCCATCGACTATTTGCGTTGCTCTGCCGTAGCCGCCCATAGGCTGGAATATGCCTGGATATACCTCGGAGCCCCCCAAGCCAAAACCTGCTACCACCTGCAACGCCATCAACTGGCCGCCATGAGGAAAACAGAATTTTCGGCTGAAACCGCGACTTTCCATTTCATTTAGCATTCGCGCATATTCCGTGATGCCATACGCCAGTCCCGAGTCCATCTGGAAAACATCACGATCGCGGCGCATCCCTCCATACAGAGCAAGGTTCTTCACATCCTGGTGCGAAAACAGATTCTCACCTGTCGCTATCGGCCCCTCATACTCACTCGCAATAGTTGCATTCAATTCGAAATCCAACGGGTCACCGGCCTCTTCGAACCAACGCAACTGATAGGGCTGCATACTCGCGGCATACGCTCTTGCAGCGGCAAGATCAAACCGGCCGTTGGCATCGACCGCCAGATTCCAACCCTCTCCTGCGATGGCCAGGGCCGCCTCAATCCGGCGCATATCCTCTTTCAAACTGGCGCCGCCGATTTTCATTTTGTACATCGTAAAACCGCTGTCCCGGTAAGATTGCAGTTCGTCTTTGAGTTTGCGGCTACCCTCGCCTTCATAGTAGTACCCACCAGCGGCGTAGACAAATACACGACGCCCATCATGGTCCAATCGATACCGCTGTCGGATTAACTGGCTAACCGGGCAATCCTGCAGCTTTCCATTCAGATCCCAAATAGCCAGTTCCAGAGCGCTGGCGGCCGCAGCCCGATCCCCATGTCCGCCCGGCTTTTCATTACGCAATGCGCAAGCCAAAACTTTTTCCGGGCAAATCATTCCGTTCTCGTCCAATAAGGCGTCAGGCGGCTCCTGCGCTATTCTGGGAATCATGCGTCTATTTACAATGCCGCTTTGCGCGTATCGGCCGATCGAGTTGAAAGATAAGCCCACTACCGGTTTGTTATTACGTATTTGGTCAGTCTCGACAGCGACAAGCGACACGGTATGCTCGGAGAAATTGACCAATGCATTTGAAATATTACTTTTCAGATGCACAGGACGTTCAATAATGCGGGTTATTTTCATTTGCTTCTTGCCTCTGTCATTATTTTTTTTCTACTTTGGCCGTATCCGCAATTTTTTTCCACTTTTGCGCCTCATCTTCCAGATAAGCGGTGAACTGCGCCGCGGTTTGTTCTTTGGCCGGAGTCAGTGCCAATTTTTTAAACTGTTCAAGCGTGGCCGGATCCTTCAACGACTTATTCACTTGTGCGTTGAGCAATTCAATAACCTCTGGCGGGGTGCCTTTGGGCGCCATCAGAGCAAAAAAGGCAACGGTATTCAGACCCGGAAAACCCGCCTCGTCTGTCGAGGGCGTGTTGGGCAGGAACGCGGAGCGCTCTGAATCCACGACAGCCAACGCCTTGAGCCTGCCCGCTTTGATCTGCGGCAAAATTGCCGGAAGCGTGTCGGAAAGCCCGCTAATCAGGCCGCTGATTACCTGCGGCTGAGCCTCGGAGCTGCCTTTGAATGGAACATGGGTCATTTTTGCACCCACCTTACTTAGAAAATATTCCATTGTCAGATGCTGGGTTGAGCCCGTACCGGCAGAGGCAAAGTTCAGATCCTCGTGTTTTGCCTTGGCCACCAGATCCTTCAGGGAGTTGATGCCGTTATCAGGGTTGACCGCCAATACTTGCGGCGAGGTGGCTATTTCGGCAATGGGTTGCAAATCGTTAAGCGGGTCATAGCTTAGCGATTTATACAAATGGGGCGCGATGGAAAACGGACCAGTACTGGTCAACAGCAGGGTGTAACCGTCCTGCTTTGCACGCGCGGCATAGCCCGTACCAATCGTGCCCCCGGCCCCGCCTTTGTTTTCGACAATAAATGCCTGACCCAGCGCTTTGGATAGTTTTTCACCCACCGTACGGGCAATCAGATCACCGGTCTGTCCGGCGGGAAATGGCACAATTATTGACACAGGTTTTTCCGGATACTGCGCCTGCGCGCAGCTCATAGCAGCAAGGCTCAAGCCAACGGCCAGTCCACATGCATATTTTTTCATTATGGTCTCCTTTGAATTATTTTGAATTTAATAGTACGTACTATTTATTGGTACGGACTATTATAATCAAATCAATTCGCTCGTCAAGAACCCATATCGCTGAACCGCCAACGTAGCGCGCAAACAGGCGCAATGACTCAAGGACCGTTTCCTAAGTACAATGTGCATCTATTAGAGGAATGCAGATTATGGATGTCAGATACTCGGAACTTGCCAATACCATCGTAAAAAACATCAAGGATGGCATTTATCCGGTGGGCTCCCGATTGCCAAGCGAGGTAGATTTTGCACGCCAGTTCGATGTCAGCAGAACAACAATACGGTCTGCCTTGAGGGTTGTAGAAGAGTTGGGCCTGATATCGCGCAAGCGCCGGGCAGGCACAATTGTAGAGGCGGCCAAGCCCGCCACCCAGTACAGTAAGTCACTGCATAGTATCGAAGATCTGGTCAATTACGCGAGCAAGACCATTCGAAATGTTCTGGATATCAGCGAAATTATTTGTGATGATGCACTGGCAGCTACCCTGGAGTGCAAGGCTGGAAAGCGCTGGCTCCGTGTACAGATACTGCGCACCGAATTAACAGACCAGGATCACCCTATCTGCTGGACCGATGCCTATATGGACCCGGACGATGGACGAGCCATCCTGGATCTTATCAAGGATGGCTCGGGCTTGTTGTGCCATTTCATCGAACAGCGCACAGGCCGTACTGTCATTGATTTGAAACAGCAAGTCGGGGCCACCCAGGTTCCCGCAGCTGTGGCTCACTTACTGCAGGTCGATGCCGATTCGGTAGGCCTGGAGATCACCCGTCATTATCTGGATCAGGCAAAAAAAGTATTTCTGATCACAGTCAACATTTATCCTAAAGACAAATTCAAATTTACGTTCTGGATTCACCGCGATAAACACTAAGTGTCAGGACAAGCGGCGGGCGCCAGGCGCGCCCTGCCTGTCCGCCCACTCAGCTCACGACCGGCATTACCCTTGCAGGTTTGATTTGAAAAATTCCAGCGTCCGGGACCACGCCAGCTTTGCGGCTGCTTCGTCGTAACGAGGCGTGGTGTCGTTATGAAATCCGTGATTGGCCCCCTCATACATATGCATTTCATACTTCTTGTTATTGGCCTTGAGCGCGGCTTCGTAATCCGGCCATCCCGCGTTGATGCGCTCGTCAATGCCGGCATAATGTATCAGTAGTGGCGCATTGATTTTCGGCACGTCCGCAGCCGCAGGCTGACCACCATAGAACGGTACTGCGGCAGCCAGTTCCGGCATGCGAACAGCCAGCATATTGACCACCCCGCCGCCATAACAAAATCCTACTGCGCCAACCTTGCCGTTCACGGCCTCATGCCCCTTCAGAAATTGCGCCCCCGCCACCATATCTTCGGTGCGCTTGGCCGGATCCAGTTTCGCAAAAAGCTCGCGCGCCTTATCTTCGTCCCCAGGGTAACCACCGGCCGGCGTGAGTGCATCGGGTGCAAAAGCGACATAGTTTTCAACGGCCAATCGTCTTGCCACGTCCTCGATATAGGGATTGAGCCCCCTGTTTTCATGTATGACTACCACACCAGGCAACTTGCCCTTGGCATCGGCTGGCTGCGCCAGATAGCCTTTCATGGTGCCATTGCCCTGGGGGGACGGGTACTCCACGTAGCCAACGTTAATTCGTTTGTCATCGGGCGCGATTTGCTGCGCCCAGGCAAAATTCGGTGCAAGACTGCTGAGAATCGCAGAGGCAGTGACGCCGCCTACGGCATAGCGCGCTGAACGATCCAGAAACTGCCTGCGACTGATACCGCCGTGCACATAGGCATCAAACAGCTTAAGAACATCGGGATGAAAATCACTCGCGTTTTTTCGATTCATGTTGCGGACTCCTTGACAGGCGGGCCAGCAGACCCGGATGAGCTGAGAAAGGAACTGATGGAGATATTGCATGAACAATGAAATGTGAAACCCGATGCTGGTACCATATGCTGGCGCAGGAGGGCCTTCTGCCGATCCTGAACAGGATCACATTCATGTTAATTAAATCACAATAAGGAGACAATCATGAAAAAAATCTCATTTGTATTAGCCGGACTGTGCGCAACACTGATCGGCGCTGCCCACGCCCAGGAAAAGCCAACGGTTCAATTTATTGCCACCGGCGGAACAATTGCCATGAAAATTGATCCGGTCAAAAAAGCGCCAGTGCCGGCCATCTCCGGGGATGATCTGCTGGCAACGGTGCCCGGCGTGGCCGAGTTTGCCAAAATAGAAGTCAACAATCTATCGAACGTGCCGTCAGACTATATGGATCCGCCGCGCTGGATTGAGCTGAGCAAGGCGGTCAGCGCAGCCTTGCAACGGCCGGAAGTGTCGGGGGTTATTGTGTCACACGGCACAGATACCCTGGAAGAAACCGCGTTCTGGCTGGATCTGACCGTGCAATCGGACAAACCCATCGTCTTGATTGGCGCCCAGCGCAATGCTTCTTCGTCCGATTTTGACGGCCCTCGCAATCTGCTGAATGCGGTGCGTATTGCCGTAGATGAACAGGCAAAGGGCAAAGGCACAATGCTGGCCATGAACAACCAGATCAATGCCGCACGTCATGTCACAAAAACCCATACGGCCAATGTGGAAACATTTCAATCGGGCGACTATGGTTTTCTGGGTGAAGTCTATCCTGACCGTGTGATATTTGCCCGGGAACCATTGCGCCGCCAGCATATCGCCATCAGCGCTGAAACTATGCCAAAAGTAGATATTGTCGCCATGTATGGTGGCGCCGACGGCAGCCTGCTGCGCAGCGCCGTAGATCAGGGCGCAAAGGGCATTGTGGTGCAGGCGCTAGGCATGGGAAATATGAACAAGCCGATGTTTGAGGCTGTGAAATATGCACTGGAAAAGCAAATTCCAGTTGTGATTGCCACCCGTGTCTACAACGGTCGCGTGATGGCCAACTACGGGTTTGAAGGCGGTGGTAAAACGACAGCCGACGCAGGCGCTGTGATGGCGGGAAATCTGAGTCCGCAAAAAGCCCGTATTCTGCTGATGCTTCTTTTGCAAAGTGGCAAAACGGGCAAAGACGACCTGCAGGCCGCATTTGACGCCATGTAAAGGGTTTGAGTACAATCCAATCCATAAATATAGCAATCCATGGATATCGATGCATTGATATCGATACATTGATATATCTGGCCTATCAATAGGGATCGGTGCGGGGATCGGTGCGATATGCAAAGCCTGTGCTGCCCATATCTGCCGATCCGCTGCCAGCCGCTCTGACCAACCCTCAACCAACACCCGCAGCAACTGTCTTGCGGTCCCATCGCTCAGTTTTCTGGCGCCCTCTTCTTGTTATATTTCCCCTCCTGATCAGCCGCGGCGCCTGCCGGTGCATCAATTCGATCGATCAAGCCAACGCCCTCGCCTTTTGCCCGACACAACCGACCTTCATTTGGTGACAACCTGTCGGCACGCTACACGCAACCGCACTTTGTTGCATCCTTCATTTATAAATCAGACCCACATCAGACATGAACCCTCAATCAGCCAACTTTTTTGTATTGACCGGTGGACCCGGCTCCGGCAAAACGACACTCATCAACCATCTGGCCGATTTGGGCTATCGCTGTATGCCCGAAGCCGGCCGGGCCGTGATACGCCAGCAGTTGCGCTGTGGCGGTGTTGCCCTGCCATGGAACGACAAAACCGAGTATGCCCGACTTATGTACCAACGCGACATGGCAACTTACCAGCGTGCATACAATATGAACGGTCCGGTTTTTTTTGACCGCAGTATTGTGGATGTCATCGCGTATCTGCAACTGGAGCAATTGCCAATTCCAGAACCCATGCAAACAGCGGCATCACGTTGTCGATATCATACGACAGCATTCATTTTGCCGCCCTGGCCACAAATCTACCATAGTGATCAGGAACGCAGGCAGGACCTGCCCACCGCCATCGCAACCTATCACGCGATGGTGAAGACTTATTCACAATATGGCTATGCGCTGGTGCGCGTGCCCCGTCTGCCGGTAGCACAACGGGCCGTGTTCATCCTGAACGCGATCGCTTACGGCCATGGCGGCAATATGGCTTGAAAGCCCCGTTGATAGAGCATGCCACAGCACGGCACTTGTGTTCTCCCATGCGGATCAGAACCGATAGCCTGCGCCGACAGTGGCAACCCAGGGATTGATTTTAGCAGTGCCGATTTTAGTGCCGTCAAGCCGAACGCTGGTCTTGATATCAATATAGCGCACACTGGCATTCAAAAACCAGTTATCGTTGATTTTCACATCGGCGCCCACTTGTGCTGCCAGTCCCCAGGAGTCTGAGAGCTTGAGTTTGTCAACGCCAAGAGCCCGTAACGCACCTGTCGGCCTGGTGTGAAAGAAGGTTGTGTAATTGAGCCCGACACCCACATAAGGCTGCACCCGGGCGTTGGGCAAAAAGTGCCACTGAACGCTAAGTGTAGGAGGCAAGTGCCTGGTGATGCCAATCCTGCCAAGATCGCCGCCCAGATCAGCAGCGCTACCACGAATGTCATGTTTGAACGGCGCAGCCGCCAGCAGTTCGACGCCAAGATGACGTGTTGCCATATACGTCAGGCTGAAACTGGGGCGCGTGCTGTCATTAACATCCAGGTCAATGCCGCGGGGGGCCATACTTTTTCCGACCGTGCCATTGCCCGACCTGGGCATCACACTAGTCACGCCAGCTTTCACTATCCAGTCCCCTGCTTCGTGGGCAAAGGCAGGCAATACAGCGAGTGCACCCAGCGCAAGCGCGCTTGCTGAAACCATATGACGAATGACATGCATTTTTTTCTCCATCAGTACTTGTTAACGAACTGACAGAGTGCAACAGAAATCACAAATGAATATTGCGTTTGCGCAAGCAACAGCGACTGCGCTACATTTACATTTGATTTAGATCAAATATCATGCATTAAGCACAGAGAGAGATTCGCTCATCGATGATGCGTTACAGGAAAATTGTCGCTAGGGCAAACCGGTGGTATGCCCTGTTTAGCCCTACTGAACACAATGCTATAGGGCGGGCGCACAAAGGAATCGAAGCTGTATCTTCTTGTCTGCGGCCAGCGCCTGCTCTGATGCCAGCACCAGTATTTTGTTGCCGCTCTTGTTGATCCCGATCAGCCCATTTTGCAGAACCTGCGGCGCAGTGTTCACGCTTGTAACACTATTGTAGCTTACCAACGAAGAACGGCAGCCACACTCACCAATGGACTTGCGCAATTGGAAAATCGTATTGGCCAGGACCATATTGGCGTGTATGGACGTGTCTTTAATGTGTATGGACACGCAGGCCGCGAGCGTGTTCTGAATATTTAACGGCACATCGTGTGCCGGCGCTGGCTCGTTGATCGATGCCAACAATACGATTGCGCAGGCACTACGTTTTTTCATGGACAGTACCTCATACAATGAGGATCGCAGTCGCCCGGCGCAATCCATAACACCGCCGGGCCAACATTGCCTTTAGTCGATGTGCGGATGACGATCCACCAGGCGCTGGCGGCGCGCCTGGAGCGCTTCGAGCTGCTCCTGCACTGCGGTGATTTCTTCATCCACATCGGCAACGGTTTGTTCGATATGATCGTACGCTTCCTTGAGCAACGCCTTGGCTTCGTGCTTGTTGGAGGCTGTGGGTGTGTCGCCTCGCATTGGTCTATTGGCGGTCTCGGGAAGATAAAAGGAGGTAATGATTCCGATGAGGGCAGCACACATCAAATAATAAGCCGGCATCATCAGGTTCCCTGTTTCTTCCACCAGCCACGCGGCTACGGTTGGCGTGAGCCCGGCAACAATAATGGCGACGTTAAAGGAACCAGCCAATGCGCTGAAACGGATACGTGTTGGAAACAGCGCCGGAAGTGTAGAGGCCATCACGCCTGTCATACAATTGAGCACGATTGCGATAAACAAAAGCCCCAGAAAGATCAGGCCGGTATTGTCGCTGCCAATGAAGTGATAAGCCGGTATGGCCAGCAAGAACAAGCCGATGCTGCCAATTCGCAAAAAGGGTTTCCGGCCGATTTTGTCGCTGAAGAAACCGACGACCGGTTGCACGAACAGCATCCCGATCATGACCACAACGATGATCAGTACGCCATGTTCTTCGGTATAGCCCAGGCTACTGGACAGATAGGTGGGCATATAGGTGAGCAACATGTAATAAGTAATATTGGTCACCAGAACCATACCAATGCTGATCAATAATGCCTTGCGATGTTTGGAAAAAATCTCGCGAAAGGACACACCCGGCTTTTCCTTGATGGCGTCCTTGTCTTCTTTTTCCATCTTTTCAAGCTGTTGTGTAAAAGCTGGCGTCTCTTCTGCAGCGTGACGCAGATACAGCCCTAGTAGCCCCAGCGGGCCCGCAACAAAGAACGGTACGCGCCAGCCCCATTCCAGGAAGGTCGGCTCTTTAAGGATAGTTTGCAACAACACCACCAGGCCTGCGCCCAGCACGAAACCGGCAATTGAGCCGAAATCCAGCCAACTGCCCAGAAACCCTCGCCGTCGGTCTGGCGCATATTCGGCAACAAAGACAGCCGCTCCGGTATATTCGCCGCCTACCGAAAAGCCCTGAGCCAGTTTGCACAACAGCAAAAGAACCGGCGCCCACAGACCGATGGTTGCGTAGGAAGGAATTAGCCCGATGCAGAAGGTACTGATGGCCATGATAATAATGGTCAGCGATAGCACCTTCTGCCGCCCGAATCGATCGCCCATCACGCCAAAAAACACCCCACCAAGCGGTCGGACCAAAAAAGGGACAGAGAACGTGCCTAGCGCGGCAATAGTCTGCACTGCAGGCGAGGCATCAGGGAAAAACACTTTACCCAGCGCATAGGCCACAAAACCATACACGCCGAAATCAAACCATTCCATTGCGTTGCCAAGCGCCGCGGCCGTCACCGCCTTCTTGAGCTTGGCGTCGTCAATGACGGTGATATCGTCAATATGCAAGGGCTGGCTTTGTTGTGATACTGAAGTTGACTCTGTCATTATCTGCTTCCCCGGGGCTTCCCATTATTACGGACCATGGTGCCATAATGTCTACCACGTTGCAAACATTTCCTATTGCGCGCTACCGGCACATTTATTCACAGACTGCGCGCAGTGCCTGTTTTCAAATTGTCATAAACAGGGTGAAAAAACCTGTCAGCCAGATTAGTCACATCCGTGATGGCGCTTCTGGCAAACCGCATGAAGCTACCACAACAGCCTGATATCAACCGCCGCATGAGAAAAAGCCGCGTGACCAGATGGCGCAAGCGATGCACCCGTAAAAAGGATAAATGATGTGGGGGACATCTGATTTTTCCCTGCAGATAGTGCGTTCAGCAGGCAGCCAAAGGCCTGCAACTGATGATATCCAACTACCCGTGCGATACAGCATGGCGACTGTGTTGTCGCGTTGCAAATTATACGGATGGTCTGCGCGGAAACGCCGAGGCAGAACGAAAAACCCCAGAAGCGACAGGCGCCCTGGGGTTCAAACTACGGAGTTGATGCAAGGGCCGGGAAGCCTTGATACGTTGCCAGGCAACCGCACGTCTTGGGTGAATAGTATGTTGGAACATCTCTAGTCACTACGGTTGGCTGCAGACTCCAAGCCTTTATTCTACTGCATCGAGCCGCGCTGGCAATAACGACGCCAGGCGCCGCATTGCCAGTAGCGGCAAGTCATCAGAAGCGATGATTCAGACCGACACCAACCAGTGTGGATTTCAGTTTGACGTTTTCAGTGTTGTCAAACTTCAGTTTGCCTGTACCGTAAGATGCGATTGCATAAATAGTAGTGCGTTTAGACAATTTCTGTTCGTAACCCAGGCTGAAAATACTCAGTTTGCCTTTCACGCCGTCAAATGCATCATCGTTGTTTTTGGTTGAACTGCCCTGATACGAGAACATGACTTTGCCGTCATCGCCAACTGGCGCTGACAGGCCGGCCATCCAGGCTTGTTGACGGTAACCGTTGGTTTCTGCGTAAGTGAGTCCATCAGCATTGGTCGTGAAGTCATCCAATGCACCTGTCAGACCTGTACTTCCGACACCGCTAGCCACGATAACATCGTTGGCCATGGAACCGCGAACCTGACCGTAGCCCAGATACAGTTTGACGACGTCAAAATCATAGGCGCCAAACAGATTCCACATATTTGTCGTGCCCTTGACATCATCAGCGTCTGAAAAACGGACGTCTGTGCGGAAGCGATCGTAAGATGCGCCGACAGAGATTGGCCCGTTGTCATAAGAGATACCCGCCGTGATCCAGTTGGAAGTATCACGTTCCTCGAAATCTTCGAAGCCGTCGCTGCCGGTGGTTTTGGTGTTCTCGCCAGCATAGCCGACGCCAACCTTGAAGCCGGAAAGATCAGGACTTACATATTTGATCGAGTTGTCCATACGGGCGTATGTTGAAGCACCAAATGCGCCAGAAAGCACACCGGCCTGCATGTAGGCGACGCCGAAAGGATTAAGCGACGAGACTGTATCTGCCGCAACGTTGAGTTGGCGACCCAAACTCAGCGTACCCCAGTTGGCGCCGGTCAGACCGACATAGGCATAACGACCAAACAGACGGCCACCCTGTGCGGATCTGCCGTTGCCCAGGTCAAAGCCACTTTCCAATTGAAAAATGGCGCTTGTGCCGTTGCCCAGGTCTTCTACACCCTTCATTCCCCAGCGATTGCCGTTTCTGACGCCGTTGATCAACCCGATATCACGTGTTTTGGTATAGGCATCGCCCTGCGTCACTTTGGTCTGTTGATAGCCAATACCGGCATCGACAATACCATACAGGGTTACGGAAGTTTCTGCGTGGGCTACGCCGGTAAAGCCGACGGCCAGTGCTGCAGCAAGCAAAGTCTTTTTCATGTATCAAATCTCCTCAGGGATGGTCATCATTCTTCGTACCCGAATGGTTCAGAAACGATTCAGATTTGAAGCAATATAAAGATTAGATACATTTATGTAAAGGAACCGGCTACCTCGGAAAATGGCCAGTTCCGGCGGTTCGCACTCGAAGGTGCGATGGTGTTTTAATCAGGATTACAGCATTTATATTGCGTATGACAATAATCTAACTGCAATTGAATTAGTCCCAGTTTTAAACGTAATTACATTTGCAATCATAGGGTTAAAGACGCATCTCGCAACGAAGCTGGATCCGGCCGGTTTCGTTAACTGGCACGCAAAGTTGGCACGATTCTTGCCCAGGCAATGATTTTACTCTCTTAGGCCATGCGGGTTTTCCCCCATAGTGAATACGCTTAGCGTTTTTATTACATTTGTGACATATATGCGACATTTGTGCGCATCCGCGCTAGTCAACTGTTGGCGTGTAGGAATGCCAGGCCGTCAGGGATTGAATAGTGCTGCCGATGCGCAGTAGCATAAGTTCGTCTCCCGCCTTGCCAGCCAGCTGTACGCTGACAGGCAGGTTGGTTTGGTCAAAACCGGCAGGCAGCGCCAAAGCGCAACCATTGACCCAGTTCACAAAACGGGTAAAGTAGCCCAGCGGTGTACCGGACTCGTCCACCTGCGCAAGCGGTATCGGGCCAAAAGGCGTGGTGGGCAGCATCAAGGTATCTTTATCGGCCATCCAGTGCGCCCAAACTGCCTGCATATTCAGATGGGCACCCAGCAGATCCTGGTATTGCATATCCGATATGCCCTTTCCGGCCATGAGGCGATCACGCACAAAAGGCCCGAAATGCAGGCTCGGGTCCTGAATATACTCCCTGTGCACGCGCCATCCCTCGGCTGCAATCAACTTTCCGCAATCGCTCATTGCCTCTTGAAAGTTGAATGGAGGCGCTTCGCGCACAATTGTTGCGCCGGCCATTTCGACCATCCTGACCATATCGCGCAAACCCAGGCGTACCGCACGCTGCACTTGCACACCATAGTCATCCTCGGGCAGGACGCACACCCGTATCCCCGCCAGCTCGTGAGCATTATCCTGGGCCAGGTACGTCATGCTTTGTACTGTCTGACCCGGCGCATGCGTCAGCGCCTGCAGCAGCAAGGCGGCATCATCGGCGGTCCTGGTCATGGGCCCCACGCTGTCCAGCGTCCGGGACAATGGATACACACCGTCGGCATTGATCGCACCAACTGTCGTCTTCAAACCGGTAATACCGTTGAGCGCGGCGGGAATCCGCACCGATCCGCCGGTATCGGTACCCAGTGCTCCCGGCACCAGGCCGGCGGCAACCGCAACACCCGAACCGCTTGAGGAGCCACCGGGCACGCGATGATGGTTCCTGTCCCAGGGATTGCGAGGCGTTCCCAGCAAAGCATTGGTTCCCCAGCCGCCAAACGCAAACTCTACCGTGTGCGTCTTGCCGATAATGACCGCGCCATGGGCTCGCAAGCGATGCACCGCATCGGCGGTTCGGGCACTGGTCCGGGTTTCCCACTGGCTGGAACCGCAAGCCGTTATCGTGCCCTCGATATCACACAAGTCTTTGATGCCCAACGGTATGCCATCGAGCATACCCAGCGCCCTTCCCTGTTGCCGTCGCTCATCGGACTGGCGTGCCTGCGCCAGCGCCTGATCCGGGAAGACGCGCGCAAAAGCATGCAATACAGGATTCAACCTCTCTATCCGGTTCAAAAAGTAGTTCGTCAGCGACTCGGCAGTCACGTTGTTCGTTGCCAGACTGCGGGCCAGTTCGGTGATCGAGGCGAAGGCATACTGTTCCATGATATGTCCTTTACACCACACCGGCTTCATCAAGCATGCAATGGAGCAGGACGTTGCATCCCGCTTCCACGTGCTCCGGCAAGGCATCTTCAATTTCATTGTGACTGATGCCATCCTTGCAGGGAATGAAAATCATCGCTGCCGGGCATATTCGCGCCAGGTATACAGCATCATGGCCTGCGCCGCTAACCAGCCTGGAATGCCGATAGCCCAATCGGGTAGCATTTTTTTCCACAGCAGCAACTTGCGCCGCGGCAAATGCCTGAGGAGGAAAATAAACCACTTCTTCGGCGTGAATCTGTACCTGATACTTATCGGCAATGGCATCGCAATAGCGCTGGAAATCGGCAGACATCGCAGACAGGTCGTCGTCGGTCAGCGCGCGCAGGTCCACAGAGAACCGCACCCGTCCCGGAATGACATTGCGCGAATTGGGATATACATCAACCCAGCCAACCGTACCACGCCCATCTTCTCCGTAGCGACGACCAATCTCGTTGACTTCGCTCATGATGCGCATTGCGGGCAATAATGCATCCCTGCGCAGTTCCATGGGTGTCGTACCGGCGTGTGACTCTACCCCCTGCACCTGGACATCATACCAACGCTGACCCAGCGCGCCTGTTACCACGCCAATGGTATGCGAGCGTTGCTCCAGCACCGGTCCCTGCTCAATGTGAGCTTCAAAATAACTTTTCACTGGTGTAGCCCTGCACGACACAGCGCCATCGTAACCAATGTCCGCGAGCGCGGCGGCAACACTGATACCATGGGTATCGGTGCTTTGCAATGCAGTCTGCGCAGAAAATGCCCCGACATAGACACCCGATCCCATCATGACAGGCACGAAGCGCGAGCCCTCTTCGTTGGTCCACACGGCGACCTCAAGCGGCGCTTGCGTCCTGATCTGCAGATCATTCAGCGTGCGTAGTACCTCGAGTCCCGCCAATACGCCATAATTGCCATCAAACTTGCCACCGGTCGGCTGCGTATCGATATGGCTGCCGGTCATGACTGGCGGCAATTGCGGGTCCAGCCCCTCACGGCGGGCAAAGATATTGCCCAGTTCATCCACACGGATGGTGCAGCCAATCTCCTTTGCCCACTGAACAAACAGATGACGGCCTTCCTTGTCCAGTTCGGTCAACGCCAGACGATTTACACCGCCTTTTTCCGTGCCGCCGATACGAGCCAGCGTCATCAGCGAGGCCCAAAGTCGCGCGCCATTGATGCGCCCGACACTGTTGTGTTCATTCATATCCATTATTCGTTACCTGTTTAAAAAATCGTTGATACGGGATCGCTATCAGGCAGCTGCCAAATGGCACTGCACCTGATGACTTTGACTGATCTTGGTCGTCTGCGGCACGCTTGTTGCGCAACGCGCCAGCACATGTTCGCAGCGCGCAGCAAATGGGCAGCCAGGCGGCAAATTGGCCAGATCAGGAGGCGAACCACGTATCACATCCAGCGGCTTGCCTCGCTCCATGCCATGACGACGGCTCTTGAGCAACGCCAGCGTATAGGGATGGCGAGCATCTTGCAAAATTTCCCGAATGCTGCCCTCTTCGACGATTCGCCCGCCATACATGACGGCGACCCGGTCCGCCATTTCCGTTGCCGCGCCAATATCGTGTGTGACAAAAACAATGGCCAGCCCTAATTGCTTTTGTAATTCGCGCATCAAAATCAGCACCTGTATCTGCACCGTCGCATCCAGGGCTGTTGTCGGTTCATCGGCCAGCAACACTTCAGGCTGGGCGGACAGTGCCAGCGCGATCATCGCCCGCTGACGCATGCCACCCGACATCTCATGAGGGTATGCCGCCAGGCGCTTTTCCGGGCTCGGGATGCGTACCGCTTCCAGCGCCTCGATCGCACGGGCACGAGCGTCCTGGGTGCTGATCTGATGATGCGTGCGAATGCATTCGATCATTTGCTGTCCCACTGTATAGACAGGGTCCAGGGCTAATAGCGGCTCCTGAAATACCATTGCTATTTTCTTGCCTCGCAGCGCGCGCAACTGCCGCCGGTCCATCTGCAATACCTCTTGCCGATTGATCTGGATCGAGCCACTTTGCCGGGTTTGTCTTTCGGGATGCAGGCGCATCAATGCCCGCAACGTCACGCTCTTACCCGACCCCGATTCGCCGATAAGCACCAAGGTTTCACCCTTGGCTACGTGAAAAGAGACACCGTTGACCGCCCGTATCGTCTTGCCCGCGCGTTCGAAGGCAACAGTCAGATCAGTCACTGAAATGGCGTTGCCTGCCTGCTCGCCTGTAGCGGGATGAGCGCTGTTGAACTCGTCCATAGACGTAATCGTTTGTGTATTCATGGTGATCCTCTTAGGTCGACATACCTGCAGATTCTTGCTGAGCCGTACTCACGCTTTGGCCAATGCGGTCGTTGACGCGAATGCACGCCACCTGATGCCCAGGACGATGCGCCAGCAACAGCGGCATATTGGATTTACACTGCGGGATCATTTGACTGCACCTCGGATGAAACCGGCAACCGGAAGGCGGTTCTATGGGATTGGGCGGATCCCCGGCCAGCGGCGCCTTTTCAGTGCGCCGATCCGGATCTGTTGTGGGTACCGACGCCAGTAACGCCTTTGTATAAGGATGAGCAGGCGTATTGAGCACCTGCCGGGTCGTGCCCAGCTCTACCACCTTGCCCAGATACATGACCAGGACCCGATCACACAGGTACTCGATCACACTCAGATCGTGGCTAATGAAGACAAATGTAAGGTTGTATTTTTTCTTCAGATCCGATAGCAGATTCAGCACCTGGGCTTCGACGGATTTATCCAGCGCAGAGACGGCCTCATCAAGAATAATCAAGCGTGGCTTCAGGGCAATTGCCCGCGCAATATTGACCCGCTGGCGTTGCCCGCCGGACAATTCATGAGGATACCGTCCGGCAAAGCGTTGCGGGTCCAGGCCCACATTTTCCAGCAGCTGTAGCGCCTCACGTTCCGCCTGCCGAGGGGACATGCCATGTACGATCGGAGCAAACGCAATGGTATCCAGAATAGTCATGCGCGGATTCAGGGATGAATAACTATCCTGGAAAACCATTTGCACCTGGCGCCGGAATGATTTCATCGGCAACTGCGCGCTGCCGACAGTCTGTCCGTCGAAAATCAATTCCCCTCGGTCCTGCTGCAACAGTTGCATCAGCAGCCTGGCCGTTGTCGATTTGCCGCAACCGGATTCCCCGACAATACCCAGGGTCTCGTTTTTCATGACATCGAAACTAATGTCGTCTACAGCCTGTACGGCAGCGGCGGCACGACTGAAAAACGGCGTTTTCAAAGGGAAGTGCTTCAGCAGGTTTTTCACAATAAGCAAGGGCTGGGCCGGGCCGCCAATATCCTGGGGCTGGGTCAATGTGGTTGTCACAATATTACTCCTTGATATCCATCGCCTGGCGCAGCCCGTCAGAAAAGACGTTGAAGGAAATCGATGTGATGAAAATCATCAGGCCTGGCAATGCTGCGATCACCGGCTGGGTGTAGATGGCAGTGCGCAGGGTATTGAGCATGAGCCCCCATTCGGGCTCTGGTGGTTTGACGCCCAGGCCAAGAAAGGACAGTCCCGATGCCAGGATCATGGAGACAGAAATCAGACTGGTGGAAAAAACGAAAATGGGTCCCAGCACATTATTGAGCACCTGACTGAACACGATCCTGACCGGCGATGCACCCGATGTTCTGGCGGCATCCACAAATTCCTGAGTGCGCATTTGGGTAGTCACGCTTTCGGCCACGCGAATGATTTGCGGAATGAACACCACGGTCAGCGACAACAGGGCATTGCCAGTGCCGGCGCCCAGCGTACCCGAGAGCGCGATCGCCAGCAACACAGAAGGAAAGGCGTACAGCACATCGGTCAGGCGCATGATTGCCGCGTTGATACGCCCACCGGCATAACCGGCAATAACGCCTATCGTTCCTCCGATTGCAAACGCAATTATTACCGGCGTAATGCCCATAAACAGCGACAGCCGGGCGCCCAGGATCAGGCGCGACAGCATATCGCGCCCCAGCTCATCGGTGCCCAGCAGATAGTTTTCCGTGCCGATAGGCTTGAGCCGGTGAATAATCGAAGATTTATAAGGATCGGCCGGCATGATCCACGGTGCCAGAATCGCCATCAGCAACAGGAGCAGCAACAGACAGGCAGCAAACATCGCAACCTTGTTGCGGCGCAGATTGAGCATGACGCCGCTCCAGTATCCCGCCGAGCGGTGCGCCTGCACGAGCAGCAAATCTGCGTTCCGGTTAAGGGAATAATCGGTCATTGTGTTACCTTTGAATACGGGGATCAAGCCAGGTCTGAACGGTGTCGACCAGCAGATTGAGCAGCACGAAAAAAATCGCCATTATCAGGATCGTGCCTTGCAGCAGAGGAAAATCTCGCTGAAACACGGCTGAATTGAGCAGAAACCCGGCTCCCGGCCATGAGAAAACGGTTTCGATCAGGATCGAGCCGCCCAGCAGATAGCCCAGTTGCAGCCCCATCACGGAAAGGGCCGTTGGTGCCACGTTCTTGACCAGATGCATGAACATCCGACCGCGGCCCAGACCACGCGCCTGCAGCCCGACCATGAACTCTCGCGACAGAATATCGCTGACAAGGGCACGTATGGTACGGGCCACGATTCCCATGGGAATCACTGACATTGTGATTGCAGGCAGGATCATATATTGCACGTGGTCCCAGTCCCAGCGCCATCCGGTGCCATCGCCCGCAGCGGAACCCGTCGCGGGGAACCAGTTCAGGTACACCGAAAACACAATGACCAGCACCATGCCCAGCCAATAATGCGGAATACTGACGCCGAATATAGAAGTCAATGATGCCAGCCGATCCCATATGGAATTTCTGGCATAACCGGAAATCATGCCGAACACGACCCCCAGCGAAAAACCGATCAGCACGGCGATCACGGCCAATCGCAACGAATTGCCCACCGCCGCGATAACCTCTGCGGCCACGGGGCGACTGGTCGCAATGGACATGCCAAGGTCGCCATGTAATGCCCGCCACAACCAGTTCCAGAACTGAATCAGAAATGGCTGGTCAAACCCGTAGATGCTCATCATCTGGCTGCGCAGGGCTTCAGAGGCGTCGGGAGGCATGACGGAAATCAGTGGGTCGCCGGGAGCGATATGGATCAGGGAGAAGCACAGGAATGCCACTCCCAGCAATACAGGCAACGAATACACGAGCCGTCTCAGAAAATACATCATAATCATCGGGCTCCAAAAAATGGGAATACGGGGAGATGCCAACCACCGCCGTGGTCGGCCAAATCACTCCTTGGACATCGTCGCAATATCAATGAACCAGCTTTGTGGCTGGACCACGCCCTTTACCTTGTTGGAAATTGCTCTGGGGCCGACATCATGCGCCACGTAAAGAAACACGGCTTCGTCTACCATCCTGGTATGCAACTTGGCCAGTGCAACATCGCGCTGTGCCGGATCAAAACTGGTGCGCGCCTGCCGAATATAGTCATCGAACGTGTCGTCAATTACATAGCCCCAGTTATTCGATACGGGCGGCAACGCTTTGCTGCTGACAAAACGCACCATGGCAAAGAACGGATCCATGGTTGCCGCACTAACGTTGGTCGCCTGTGCCCCATGTGCGCTGGCGTCCTTGGCGCCCAGGCGCCAGCTGTTAAACAGGGTATTCCATTCAACAACATCGAACTGAACATCGAAAAAGCACTCTTTCAGATTCTGCTGTATGTACTCATTCATCGGCAGCGGTTGCATCTGACCTGAACCCGACGCGGAAATCTGCACTTTGACCTTGACCGGCTTGCTCTCGGAGAAACCGGCCTGTTGCATCAGCTTGCGCGAAGCGTCCGGATCATATTTGATATCGAATGTCGGTGTGCCCCACCAGGGGCTGGATTTGGCCACAACGCCCTGCGCCGGCGCCATCAGGCCGCCCAGCATGCCTTTCATGCCCTCTCGATCTACGCAAAGATTGGCTGCCTGCCGCACCCGCTTATCAGCCCAGGGCGAGCCCTCGGCCAGGGAAAACTGCCATGGCCAAATATGCGGCTGTACATTTGTATAGATGGTATTGCCACGTGCCTTGATAGGCTCGAGCGCATCCGGTGCCGGCGCCTCTATCCAGTCCACCTGTCCCGACATGAGCGCAGCGGTCCTGGCACTGGCTTCCGGCATGGGAATCAGCACAACCTTATCCAGCTTGGGTACGCGCGCAGGATTCCAGTAATGATCATTTTTGACTATTTCAAGCCTGGATCGCGGCACCAGCCGGGATAGCTTGAACGGGCCGGTACCAGACGCTTCACTTGCGAATGCATTCCAGGCTTGTTTTGATCGCTCCAGCGGATCCTTCACCGACTCCGGTATTGCATCGAATTTCTTTTGCCATTGCACAGGCGAAGCCATGAACAGGTTTGTCAGGTTATAAGGCAGGAAGGCGTCGGGTTCTGTCGTTGTTATTTCAACCGTCATAGCATCAATTGCTTTGACGGCCTTGAGCGTGGGCATTCTTGACACAGTAGCGCCGACTTGGGCCGGATCATATTGGGCAGCAGACTTGTCCAGCACTTTGCCGACGTTCCAGACCACCGCCTCGGCATTAAACGGTGATCCATCATGGAACCTGACATCTGGACGCAGCTTGAAAATCCATTTGGTCTTGTCCGTCTCGTCTACGATCCAGCTTGTAGCCAGCCCCGGCGTCAGGGGCGTTGCGCCTTTATCTGATGACAGATCCCATCCGACGAGTGCATCGTACATGGGGATGCCGGTAAAACGATTGCCCTCGAATCCCTGGTCAGGCTGCCCCGAAGTCCGGGGAATATCAGCAGCGGTCATGGCAATGGTCAGCACCGATTCTGCGTTGGCAGCCAGAGGCATGGCACAGGCACTACAAAATACAGCCAGTGTCATGGCCGTGGATAACGTGTTCTTGGAGAAAGATGGGATCATGGCGTGTCCTTGAGAGTTACCAGAGCTCTCAAGCAAAAGGCGTGCCAACATCAGATTCGTACAGTCTGCGCTGTGTGGCACGCTTGTCGCGGCTTACAGAATGAGGTTGTCGCACCAAAACAAGGCAGGCATGTGCATTGGTTGACATGCACACGAGAAAACGCGCCTGGAAACAGCGGTAACTGGGCAAGTGTCACAACCCCAAGGTACTCAGACCGATATGCGTTCGTATTGTGCATACGGCTGGCCTGTAAAAACAAAAGATCAACGGAGCATCATGCTCCTCGGAGACGGTGATAGCATACAGCGCCTTGTCCCTTATTGATCAGGCGCAACTGGCGCCCTGTCTCTGGAACGTACGTCCTCCTATCGCCGCCTGATCTGAGTACGCCCTATACACAGCTCTGCCAGCTCACTCCACCTCTCCCAGCATGGGGAAATCTCCCCCTTGCAACAGCCGGCGACTGTAGGTGCGACCTTCTGCGGCCAGAGCCAGTAAATTGCGATCCTGTTCCCGACTATCCAGAAACAGCAGTGCAATGTGTTGGGAATAGGTATGCTCAGGACTCAGTGGAATCAATTTGATACGCGGAGTGAAGGATGCAATTCGCCCGGGCAGCAAACTGATTCCCATGCCGTTGCTGACCAGGTTGATCAGCGAAAAGATATCGCCCACATGCATCCCTATCACAGGTGAAATACCCGCATGCTCCATCATCCGGTTAAAACTGAATGATGTTATGAACCCGTCGGCCAGGGTCACAAAATTCTCGTGGGCCAGCTCCTGCAAATCGACCTGGGTACGACTCGCATAGGGCGAATCCAATGGCACGGCCAAAAACATTTCGTCGGAAAATAATGGCACCGTCATCAGGCGCTTGCTGGCGATACCGTCATGCACCCCGATGACAATGGCATCGAGCCTGCCGTCTTGCAGCTTTTGCAACAGTTCGTCATTGGAGCCCAGCGTCAGCTCTATATTGAGCCCGTCCTTGCGCAACTTGGTTCCGACAATCAGGTGCGGAATGCAGTGCAGCGTAAGGGAATAGATGGCTCCCAGCCTGAGCCGGGAGGCATTAATTCCGGCCATGTCCCGCACCGCGCGGATGCCCTCTTCGCACTCGGCCACTGCCCTGCGGGCAGATTCGGCGAGTCGTCGTGCCGTATCCTGCGGGACCAGGTTCCTTCCTTCCAGCTTAAACAGTGGGCAGCCAATGGCCTGCTCCAGCGAATGCAGGGCGCGGTGGACGCTGACAACGCTCTGGCCCAGGTCCTCTGCGACCCGGGCAAGGCTGTTGCGCTCCATGAATGCCAGAAAGACTTCCAGTTTTTTCAGGGTAATGGATTCATCAATGGCCATGGGTTTAACTCACAGGATCTTTCATGATGGCTAGGGTAAACGATAAGTGAGGCCAAACACCCTGGCCATTGACTATAGAAAAGCACCCCAGGGCAGAAAAATATTTAACCTCAGGTTAAACGATTGTACATGCAGGTTGATTGAAAAGCCCGCCGCCCGTGTCTATTGTCTGTCTTACCAAAAGGAGTCTTGGCAGCGTGCGCAACGCTTTTTATGCAGACCGATTCCATTTCGGCACCAGGAACACTTAACTACGCATCATAAAAAACATCCGGAGACAACACCATGATTATTTACGGTACAGCCATACTGGCTGCATGTCATTTACTGGGCGTCTACATCGGCGACCTGCTGGGCATGCTGATCGGGGTCAAGGCCAACGTGGGCGGCGTCGGCATCTCCATGATGCTGCTGATCGCATCCCGCACCTATCTTCACAAGAAAGGACTCATGCCCGCCACAACACTGGCTGGCGTAGGGTTCTGGTCAGCCATGTATATTCCGATCGTCATTGCAATGGCTTCACAACAAAATGTTGTAGCCGCACTCAAGGGCGGCCCGGTCGCCGTACTGGGCGCCATCCTGACGGTGGTGCTTACTGTATGCGTTATCGCGGCGATCAACCGCCGCGGTCCTGAAGATGCCGGCGCTGCCTGGCAAGCCAGCCTCGCTGCAGAGCGGGCCTGAAGGGAGACATGACTATGGATATGTTGAAACAAGCGATTATGCAGAACAATCTGATCGCCGCCTTCGCTTTCGTCGGTCTGATCATATGGATATCAGGCCATCTGTCAAGACGACTGACCAACGGGCGCGTACATGGTTCGGCCATTGCAATTGTGATCGGTTTGATTCTTGCCTACTGGGGCGGAATGGAAACGGGTGGCACCAAAGGGCTGGCTGACATCAAGCTGTTTGCCGGGATAGGGCTGATGGGCGGCGCCATGTTGCGTGATTTCGCCATCGTCGCGACGGCATTTGACGTACAGGTAGATGAAGTTAAAAAGGCGGGACTCATCGGTATGGTTTCCCTGATGCTGGGTATCGTGCTCCCGTTCGTTGTGGGCGCCAGTGTTGCCTATGCATTCGGGTACCGAGACCCAGTATCCATGGCAACCATCGGTGCCGGTGCCATGACTTACATTGTGGGTCCGGTTACCGGCGCGGCAATCGGCGCCAGTTCAGACGTCATTGCCCTGTCCATCGGCGTCGGCCTGATCAAGGCAATTCTTGTCATGGTCTTTACCCCTGCCACGGCTCGCTTCATGCGTCTGGATAATCCGCGTTCGGCGATGGTCTTTGGCGGTATGGCAGGAACAACAAGCGGCGTTGCAGCAGGTCTGGCGGCGACAGATCCGCGACTGGTACCTTATGGCGCGTTGACGGCAACCTTTTATACCGGTCTGGGCTGCCTGATGGGGCCCTCTGTTCTGTTTCTCGCAACAAGAGCGTTATTCGGTTAATTTAAGCAACAGGAATATCCTATGAATCATACTGGTACCTCTAAAGTCTGGGATACACGAAAACGCGGACGGCAGCGACGCCTGGAGCGCGCAGCCAATCTGGGACTGGCCCCTCAGATCACGCAAGAGCAGATCATCCAACTGCTGCAGACGGTTATTGAACCAGGCGATCGCGTGTGCCTGGAAGGCAATAACCAGAAGCAGGCCGATTTTCTTGCCGACTCGCTGGCCGCTTGCGATCCGCAACAATTGCATCATCTGCACATGGTTCAGTCCGTACTCGCCCTGCCCAGTCATTTGGATTTGTTCGAAAAAGGCATTGCCAGCCGACTGGATTTTTCATTTTCAGGTCCGCAAGGGGCTCGCCTGGCGCGACTGGTGCAGGACAAACAGATCGAGATCGGCGCCATCCATACTTATCTGGAACTGTTCGGTCGCTACTTCACCGATCTGACTCCCAATGTCTGCCTGATTGCGGCGCAGGCGGCAGACGCGGCCGGTAACCTGTATACCGGTCCGAATACCGAAGATACACCAGCCATTGTAGAGGCCACGGCGTTTCGCAGCGGGATCGTGATCGCACAGGTCAATGAACGAGTAGATACCCTGCCACGGGTCGATATTCCGGCGGACTGGGTCGACTTTACCGTAGTAGCACCGCGTCCCAATTATATTGAACCCTTGTTCACCCGCGATCCGGCTCAGATTACAGAAGTGCAGATCCTGATGGCCATGATGGCCATCAAAGGCATTTACGCCGAGTATGGCGTACAACGCCTCAATCATGGAATCGGCTTTGATACCGCCGCAATTGAATTGCTGCTACCCACTTACGCAACCGAACTTGGCCTGAAAGGAAAAATTTGCACCCACTGGGCCCTGAATCCCCACCCCACCCTGATTCCCGCCATTGAATCCGGTTGCGTGCAATCCATCCATAGCTTCGGCTCGGAAGTTGGCATGGAAAACTACATTGCCGCTCGCCCTGATGTGTTCTTCACCGGCAGGGACGGCAGCATGCGCTCGAATCGCGCTTTCAGCCAGACGGCCGGCCTGTATGCCTGCGATATGTTCATCGGTTCAACATTGCAAATCGATCTGGCCGGCAATAGTTCAACCGCAACAACCGGACGCATTACGGGCTTTGGCGGCGCACCCAATATGGGCTCAGATCCGCATGGCCGGCGCCATGCCTCTGCCGCCTGGCTCAAGGCGGGCAGAGAAGCAGCCGGACCCGACGCCATACGCGGGCGCAAGCTGGTTGTGCAGACGGTAGAAACGTTTCGCGAGCATATGACCCCGGTATTTGTAGAAGAACTGGATGCCTGGCAGTTAAAAGCGACCATGGATGCCCAGTTGCCTCCCATCATGATTTACGGGGACGATGTCACCCATATCGTGACCGAAGAAGGCATAGCCAATCTGCTTTTATGTCGCAGCGCCGAGGAACGCGCCCAGGCCATTCGCGGCGTCGCCGGCTTTACACCGGTAGGCATGGCGCGCGATAGGCGCATGGTCGAAAATCTGCGCGATCGTGGCGTGGTACGCCGTCCCGAAGATCTGGACATTGATCCACGTCTGGCAACCCGGGATCTGCTGGCGGCCCGCTCGGTCAAAGATCTCGTCAGATGGTCTGGCGATCTTTACGCGCCCCCTTCCCGATTCCGCAATTGGTGATCTCCATGGAAAAACTTGAATATCATTTTTCAACACCCACTATCAAACCCGCAAATGACGCCGTGCTTTGCGGCGTGGTTGGCTCGGGCAACCTTGAAGTCCTGGTCCGGCCCGCAGATACGGCGACGTCCTGCACAATAGAGATAAAGACCTCTGCCCGTGGATTCGGGGATATCTGGCAGGCCGTTCTGGCAGAGTTCATATCTCATCATGCCGTGGGTGGCACGCACATCGCCATTAACGATATGGGCGCAACACCTGCCGTGGTCACGCTCAGGCTTGGCCAGGCAATCAGTCAATATGCAGGAGGTTTGCGATGACCATGGAAAATAGCTCAGCGCGCCCGTTACGCCATAGTTACTTTGAAGCCACCGCCCGACAACGTCTTTCCTGGATACTGGATGAAGGCAGTTTCCGGGAACTGATGCCGCCGGCAGAGAGCTCGCCAAGCACGCATCTGGCAGCACTGGATATTCCCGGCGCCTTCGATGATGGGGTGGTCATTGGCGAAGGCGCCCTGGATGAAAAACCGGTATTCATTATCTCCCAGGAAGGCCAGTTCATGGGCGGGTCTGTTGGTGAGATCCATGGAGCCAAAATTGTCGGCCTTTTACGCCGCGCCATGCGCGACAAACCCGCCGCGGTCCTGTTTCTGGTCGACTCCGGCGGCGTGCGGTTACATGAAGCCAATGCCGGATTGATCGCCATTTCCGAAATCATGCGCGCCATACTGGACACGCGTGCCGCTGGCATCCCGGTAGTGGCGCTGGTGGGAGGCAGTTGCGGCGCGTTCGGTGGCATGGGCATTGTGACCTGCCTTTGTTCCGCAATCGTCATGTCCGAAGAAGGCCGTCTTGCCCTGTCCGGACCCGAAGTCATCGAAACCGTGGCCGGTGTCGAGGAGTTCGACTCCCGTGATCGGGCGCTGGTGTGGCGCGTGACTGGCGGCAAGCACCGTTATCTGATGAACGATTGCGCCGCTCTGGTAGAAGACGATCCGTTTGCATTCCGGGATGCTGCCAGGCAGTTGCTTGCAGATAATCAATTTGCGTCACCTGATCTGGCTACGCAGAAACAGAACCAGTCGCGCCTGCTGGCTCGAATGGACAATTTCAAAAATATGCGCGATGGGCTGCAAGTGTGGCAGGCACTGGGCATCCAGACTCCCGCCGACATTCCCATGATGAACTGTGCGGACCTGACCCAACTGCACAAGGAACTTTACACATGAACCTGACAACCATTCTGGACACCCTGTTTCCGGCCGGACATCAAGTTCGAATCGACGGGCATCAATTGGCGGGAACCGCAAGCACTGCCGCTGGCGACGTTGCCGTACTGGGAACGACGGATGCTGCCGCCATCGACCACGAGATTGCACTGTATCTGGCCCAGCAGATATTGACTACGATCCAGGCGCATCCGCTCCGGCCGCTGGTATTTCTTGTCGATACCCAGGGTCAGGCGCTGTCGCGGGCCCAAGAGCTGCTTTGCCTCAATGGGAGCCTGGCGCATCTGGCAGCCTGCGTAGACTTGGCCCGACGCCTTGGCCATGTCAGCCTGAGCCTGGTCACCGGAGAGGCAGTCAGCGGCGGCTACTTGTCTTTCGGACTCATGGCCGATCGCGCCTATGCACTGGCCAGCTCGCAAGTTCGGGTCATGGATTTGAAAGCCATGGCGCGCGTGACCAAGATAGATCATGCAAAACTGGTGCAACTGTCAGCCAGCGCCCCCACCTTTGCACCGGGTGCTGAAAATTACCAGCGCATGGGCGCAATAGAAGATATATGGCCGGCACCCTCGGCCCCATTGCTCGAAGCTGCGCTTGCCGGACTATTAAAAGGGCAAGCCGGTCCAGACCTTCGTATGCAGACAGGCCAGGACAGAACCGGGCGGGTACAGGCGGCCAGCATTGTCGATCAGATCCTGGCAGCCTAGGAAATAAATCATGCGTCGCCATGACCTTGCCTATCTGTACCCGGCCGCAGATTACCGGTTGCTCAGCCCAATGCAGAGCCCAACTGCTCACCAGGCCCTGCAGTGCTGGCTGCATGCGCAGCGGCCGCTGGTGGTGGCCCGGCAATCTGCGGGGGCCTGTGCCCAAGTTCTGTTGGGACTGACATTGCCACCGGGTGCAGAGCCAAGACGAATAAGCCTATCGGTCAAACCCGATGTAATCCGCGTAATCGCGTCCCCGCTCACGCTTGCCCATTGCGTAAATACATGCACTGCTGCCGTTGCGGCACCATTGAAACGCCTGCTGCAGCAATGTGAATCGCATGATATCGCGGTCAGTGTGTACGGATCGCTTGCATGGGAAATGCTAAGCGGAACCACATATCGACACAGCCAGTCTGACATTGATCTTGTCTGCGATATTGCCCATGCGCCTCAGCTTGCTCCCTGTATTGAAGCCTTGCAGCAAGCCCAGCAGGCACTGCCCTGCTCGCTGGACGGCGAAATACGCTTTGGCGATGGCCCGGCTGTCAACTGGAAGGAGCTTGCCCAGGCCTTGTCTCAACCGACGCAACCGACGCAACCGACGATTAGGGTGATCGCCAAAGAAAATACCAGCGTGGCATTGCTGTGCCCGACTGAACTGCTATCGCGTTTAAAGGAACACGACCATGTTTGCTGAATCCATCAAGCCAGAGCAAAGCATTGATTATGCGTCCCGTGCAACATTGACACCGGAAAAAATTGGTCGGCTGGCAATCGGCGCGCTGTACCGGGAGGTCGCACTTGCGCCTAAACCGGGCCTGGTCAACCCCATGGACAGTGGCAGCCATGCTGACATGGATTTCAGTACCTTTGTGCGAAGTCTTCAGGCGCTGCGAGGGTACTTCCCGGCGATATCTCGCCTGGGCATGCAAACGCCCACTTATGCGCAGTTGCAATGTTGCGGCGTGGATGCAGAGCAGCGCATGTTGCAGGCCACCAATGGTATCAACACTCACCGCGGGGCAATTTTCAATTTGGGGTTGCTGTGTGCCGCCGCTGGTGTTGACATTGCACTTGCCGGTTCGTGCTCGGCCGAATCGGTCAGCCGGCGCGTTGCCGATCTGTGGGGGCCTGCCATCGAGGCCACGGCAAAAACCGGCAACGATAGTCACGGTGCTGTCGTTCAACGCCGTTACGGCAGTGGGGGCGCGCGCACAGAGGCTGCCGCGGGCTTTCCCTCTGCCATCAGCATCGGCTTGCCGGCCTATCGTGCAGCGCTTGCGCAAACACATTGCCCGCAACAGGCAGCAGTCCAGTGTTTCTTTACACTGATGGCCGAACTTGAAGACACTAATCTGCTGTGGCGAGGCGGGCGCCAAGGCCTGGATTTCGCCCGCAAAGCCGCAACAACATTTCTTGCCCGGGGTGGCGTGTACGCTCCGGACTGGCAAAATCAGGCCCAGGCATTGCATGCCAGGTTTGTGACTCGTCGGCTAAGTCCTGGCGGATCTGCAGACTTGTTAGGAGTCGTCCTGTTTCTGGAGTCACTCTGATGCGCCTGGCCATCGTGTTCAGCGGCCAGGGACAACAATCTGCTGAACATTTTCAAACACTGCAAACGATGGTGTCGCCAGAAACGGCGGCACAATTGTCAAGACAACTGCCAGATCTCTGGCAGAACACTGCAGTCGATTGCGAGACACTTGCACAAAACAGGATTGCCCAGCCATTTATCTTTACATTTCAAGTGCAATGGTGGCACGAACTGCAACCGTTGCTGCCGCGGCCGATTTGCGCAGCGGGATATTCCCTGGGGGAGTTGGCCGCTTGCAGCGCAGCCGGCGCCTTCGACATGCAGCAGGGAATGACTCTGGCAGCACAACGTGCTGCCATTATGGACGACTGCATACAGACACCGGCCGGCCTGATGGCCATCATGGGCTTGCCCCTTAAAGATATCGAAAAGATTACCACTAGCAGCAATACGCATCTGGCCATCATCAATCCAGAGCAGCACTATGTTATTGGTGGTTTCGAGCAAGACTTGCAGCATGCCGGGCGATTGGCCCACGAGCAAGGCGCCATGCGCGTTGTCAGGCTGTCTGTTCAGACGCCTTCGCATACCGCGCTGCTGCAATCCGCGACACCGGCATTCGCTCGTCACCTGGCGCCCTATAGCAATAAGGCGCCCCTGACATTCAAAGTGCTGAGCGCCATGGACGGTCGCGCAGCCATGCTGGCGGCGCAGGCGCTGGATGCGCTGGCTGAGCAGATAAGCCATGCCATGGATTGGGTAGCGTGCCTGCAGGCCGTCCGTGAACTGCAACCGGATGCCGTGCTTGAGATCGGGCCGGGTCGCGCCATGGCGCGAATGTGGAATGCTATCTATCCAGATATACCAGCCAGATCGATCGATGACTTCCGCTCCCCGATCGGCATACAAAAGTGGGTTGACAATGTGCAGGCGTGCCGTTGATACCGATTAATGGCAAGCAACTTGATTGTTCTTAAACCGTATTTTGAGACGTTCAACGATAGAGAACGCCTCAAAATAAGCTGAAGACCGCACTGCCAATCCTTATGGAGTCATCGCAAGAGCCAGTAAGACGCGCATCACATGTACATGCCAATAACGAGACCGGGCTACTGCCGTGCTATCCCGGAGCGGCGTGCGCGGGATTTTCGTACAAGCAGTTCAAGCAGCAGCAAAACAACGGTGACGGCTATCAGGAAGGTGCTGATGGCCGCGATAACCGGCTCCATATTCATCAACAGACTGTTCCAGATCCGAACCGGCATTGTTTCGCTTTCCAGACCTGATAGGAAAAGCGATACGATAAGTTCGTCAAATGAAGTCAGGAAGCTGAAAAAAAGAGATGACAAGATGCCCGGGATGGCCAACGGGATCACGATATGCATAAATGTATAGCGTTTGCTGGCGCCAAATACTTCTGCAGCACGTTCAATCGATATATCGATATTTTGCAGGGAACTGATCAATATGAGCAGTACCACGGGAATAGCAAGCATGGCATGACAAATGGCAATCCATAACTTGGAGCCGACCAGTTCCAGTGGTACTGATGCAAAATACAAGGCGACCGCCGTAATGATGGTCGGGATAATAAGAGGCAGCAGGCAAAAGGAGATCAATAATTTCTTGTTGCCATAATCGCCTCGCACCAGCGAATAGGCGCCCAGAAAACCCAAGGTGGTGGCAATCAGGCTAGCCAGGATCGCAATGATGAAACTGGACAGCAGCGAACTCATCCATTCAGAACTGGAAAAGAACTCACCGTACCAGCTAAGGGAAAACGCCTGCGGTGGAAAGGTCATATAGCTGCTCTGCCCAAAGGACATGATGACAACGATCAGGATCGGTGCAATCAATATCATGCAAAGCAGGAACGAAATAAAGTTAACAATTCTGATAGGGTTGCGCATCATAATTTCCTATTTGCCCAACATTCTGTCAAGGTCCGTGTACCTGCAATACAGCGTGTAAACGATGAGCGTAATGACCAGCAGAAACAGCGACAAGGCGGAAGCCAGTGGCCAATTGACCGAGACCTCGATATTGCGCTGGATGAGCATGGCCAGCATGGTGTCGTTAGGACCGCCCATCAGGGACGGCGTTACAAAGAAGCCGATGGCCAGGATGTAAACGATGAGAAAACCGGAAATGATGCCCGGCATGCTTAGCGGAAAAAATATGCGACGAAAGATGTAGAAATTGGAGGCCCCCATACCGCGTCCGGCATGCAACAGCCACAAGTCAATACCTTTCATTGCCGAAAATAGCGTAAGCACAAAATAAGGCAGCAAGACATAGGTCATACCGATTGTCACGCCAGTCATGTTGTACATCAGGCCCAGCGGCTTGTCTATCAGTCCAGTGTGCATCAGAAAGGAATTGATCACCCCGTTGGTTCCCAGGATAATCATCCACGAGTAGGTGCGCACGATGATAGAGGTAAAGTAAGGCACGATGACGCAGATAATGATCAGCGTGAATTTGAACGATCCTGCGCGGGTCATTGTGTATGCTATCGGATACGCGCATACCAGACAGAGCAATGTCACGACCAGCGATAGCCAAACGGTTTTCCAGGCAACCGCCAGAAAAAGTTTGGAAGTGAATGTCTGGTACAGCATGACCAGAAAATTGCCCTCGTAATCGAGCGCAGATTTGATAAAGAACCAGCCAATGGGCAGGACAAAGAAGATCAGCAGGAATGCCAGCACCGGATACAACAGCATCTTGTTATTGAACGCCAGCCTGTTGTCGGACGCACTGTTGCCGCCAGGCAGGACGGATACGTTATTCATAACGGATAATCCTTATGTCGTCCCGGTTGCGCCAGCCCAGGCGGACAGCATGACCAATGTCAAAGACCTGCATGTCCGCAGCATTGGTCATATCGGCATAAACCTTGATCTGGTCATTGATCTTTATCTGATACCTGACAATATGTCCCAGGAACGAGACATGGACCACTTCTCCGGATAGGCCTGGCTTCTCACCTGGTCCTTGGCTCGTGCCATCTGCCAGGGTCACACGTTCGGGGCGAATGAACAGACAATCGCCGCTTTGCATCTTCATCTGTTGGCGACTGAGTTCATCCAGATCCTCAAAAGCCAGCAGATTGGCTTCTCCCAGAAACCCTGCTGCAAATACGTTACATGGAGACTCGTACACCTGCCTGGGTTCGCCCAATTGTTCGATCCGCCCGTTGTTCATGATCGCGATGCGGTCCGACATATTCATGGCTTCTTCCTGATCGTGCGTGACAAATACAACTGTCATATTCAGCCGGCTTTGCAGTTCCTTGATTTCCATCTGCATTTGATAACGCAGATTTTTGTCGAGCGCCCCCAGTGGCTCATCCATCAACACCACCTCCGGGTGAAACACAATGGCACGCGCCAGCGCCACCCGCTGCTGCTGGCCGCCGGACAGAGCCTTTGGCAACCGTTGTTCAAAACCGGACAGTCGCACCATCTCGATCGCCCACCTGGCGCGCTCGACGCACTCTTTTGCAGCAATCTTGCGCACCTTGAGCGGAAACATGACGTTGTCCAACACACTCATATGGGGAAACAGTGCGTAATTCTGAAAGACCATCCCAAGATTGCGCTGTTGCGGACTAAGCGTGCTGATATCCCGACCGTCTAGCAATATCTGCCCGGAGTCGGGCAACACAAAGCCAGCCAACATCATCAGGGTGGTCGTCTTGCCGGAACCACTAGGGCCCAACAGTGAAAAAAACTCTCCGGGGGCAACCTCCAGGCTGATATCGTTGACCACACGTTGCGCGCCAAACGCTTTGCTGATTTGGCGAAACTGGATATGTCCTTTCTGGTTCATGTATTTAGCACCCAATTTGCCCACTCCTTGCCGACATCGGCACGATTTTTTGCCCACCAGGCCGCATCAATCAGAAATCCGTGTTCGCGCGTACGATCTCCACCAGGAATTTTCTCCCGGGTTGCAGCGGTCAATGCCTCGTAGCCGGCTTTGGTCACGGGACCGCTATTCCACAATGCGCTAAATTGACTCTGGATTTCAGGGCGCAGGCAATAGTCAATCAGCTGCTGGGCCTGCTCCTGATTTTTTGACTTCTTCAAAATAGCGTACGCCTGCACGCGCACCCCATGCTGGTTCCAATTGATGGCCAGCGGCGCCATATTTTCGATGCCCTTGAGGATACGAGTGCTCCAAACCGGACTGATATCGGCGTCGCCGGTGCTGAGCAATTGAACCGAGAGTGCGCCGGATGTCCAGAACTTGGCCACGCCCGGCTTGATTCGACTTAATGCCTTGAAGGCGCGTGGTATATCCAGCGGATAGAGTTTGTCCATTGGAACTCCGTCGGCGAGCAAGGCAAATTCCAGATTGGGGCCGCCAGTATCTATATCGGCCAAGGCGCGAGCGCCAGGAATGCGTTTGTAATCCCAAAAGTCGGTCCAAGTCTTCGGAACCGAGGCCTGGTTGAATTTCCCGGTGTTGTAACCCATGACATCACCGTAGACGAAGTTGCCCACATAATTGGAGTGGCGGTATTCGGGCAGGATATCGTCTGGGTCGGTGAATTTGAAGCGCTTGTAATCCAGCACGGCCAGTTCATTTTCCCATTGCAGCAGCACGCTATCATCGTTATCGATAATGTCGATCTCAATATTGCCGGATCGGATCATGGCTTCCAGCTTGCCGGTAGTGGTGGCAACAGGAATAACCCGGATACCTGTCTCCTTGGTAAAGGGCTCATATATCAACTTCTTACGAATATCGTCATATGCGCCACCGGGCGAACGGATGACCACGCGATCTTGCGCCGCCTGTACGTTCTTTATCCAGACTGCAGGCGCGATCATCGTGGCGCCCGCCATTTTCAATACAGTGCGACGGCTGAATGCATGATTGCTTTTGTCATCTTTGTTTTTCATATTTGTCTCCCAAAAAGAGCTGCTAAAAACGATCAAGCCCATATGGCGTGATATCCACGTCATTGGGTGTGTTGGTTATCAGATTGGCCAGAATCTGGGCCGATTTGGGTGCCCCGGTGATACCGGTATGGCCGTGACCGAACCCCAGGTACAGTTCCGGCAGCTTATCGACCGTACCCAGGATGGGCAAGCTGTCCGGCGTTGACGGACGAAAACCAAGCCAGAAGTCCTTCTTTTTCTCCAGTTCAAGATCCGGAAAAAGCATTTTTGCCTGCTGTAGAAGCACTTTTTCCCTGGCCATATCCGGTGGCGCGTCCAGCCCGGCAATTTCCACAAATCCCGCAACACGCAAATTGTCGACCATGGGTGTAACGCCAAAAGCCCGTTCCTTGTGAAGAACCGGAATAGACAACTGCAGCGCATCGGGTTGGAAGCTAACGTGGTAGCCACGTTCGGTTTCCAGCGGAACGGCAACTTGCAAACCACTAAGCACTCTTTTGGCCCAGGCCCCCGCGCAGACGACCAGCCGAGGAGCACGCAGGTCTTGTGCCGCCAGAATGATGCGGTATTGTCCCGTATCGCCATCACGGCTGATGCCGTTGACTTTCTGACGGATGAACTGTCCGCCATTTTTCAAAAATAGCTGGAACAAACTTTGTACCAACTGGTAGGGATTGCTCGCATGGCCATTTTTTTCGTACAACTCGCCGCGTTTGACCTTGCGAGATATATGAGGCAATAAATCCTGTATTTCTTGTACATTGAGCGTTCTGGGTATCACGCCATTGTCCGCACGTATCTGACGTCCCAACGCGTCGTTATCCTGTTCGCTTTCCCAGATATGAAGCTGTCCGGTCATGTGAAAAGCCTGCGCGAACTCTTTCGGTCCCAGCAATTGCAAATAGAGCTGGTCTGCATCCCGATGCAGGACGCGCAAGGCGCTCGACAAGCGCCGCACACCGGATTCACTAAACCCTGCCTTGAGCCATTTGAGCAACCACGGTGCTGCCGTGGACAAATAGGCCGGTCGCACGCTCAAGGGCCCTTCCCTGTCGCTCAGCCATTTGGGAATTTTTTTGATCATTCCAGGCATGGCTATCGGCATGCAGCTATCGACGCTAAGCAGACCTGCGTTGCCATAGGAAGTCCCTGTTCCCGGCTCGCGCTCATCAATCAACCGGACCGGTATTCCACGTTGTTGCAGCGTCACGGCGGTGCAGATGCCGACAATGCCCGCGCCAATGATCGTCACCTGGTTCATGCGGCAACCTGTTTTCGCATGGCCTGGACCACGATTTCAATCAGGCAGTTAGGACCAAGCAGTTGCTTGACGACAACTGTAGCCCGGTTCGGATAGGGAGCATTCGGAAAATAGTGCTTGTAAACTTCATTCATACCGGCAGCATCATCCTGATTTACCAGATAGATAGTCATTTGCGCTACGTGCCGCATGTCCGAACCCGCGCACTCGAGCACATGAGCCAGTTGCGAGAAAACTCGATCGGCCTGATGCCGAATGTCCCCGTCTCCGCTAGGTCCAAAGGTATGCGGATCACGTGGCACTTGTACCGTATAGACCATCATGCCCGCGAGGACGGCATTGCTGATGGGAGTATCCGGGTGATTGACAATATTGCTTTTGACGGTTTCGATCATCTTATTTTCCTTGATTGGGCTGCAACTGCCGCTTTAGCTTTTGCAGGTTGAGATTGACGGCGACTGTCCGAAAGGGTTCTGGAGGAATGAAGCTGGGTCGGCAGTGAATCCGGCTTTCCTGCAGCAGGGGCGAGTCAACATCACAAGCCATGTCAGCCAACAGGCTGCCAAGTGCGGTCATCTTCAATATGCCCGACGCATTGCAACCGGAGACCCCGTAGAGACGCCGCCCCAATTGCGCCAGAACGGCATCACCGTTGCGCGTAAGACTGACGGCCCCGCCCCAGGCGTGCTCAAACATATCGAGCGGCGCATCGGGATAGCGTGCCTGCAATTTCGCCTGCAATATCTGCCTCACCTGATCGGGAGCCAGCTCTGACTTGTAAGAAAACCCGGCGCGCAGCAGCAGGCGGTTGTCCGCCGTCTTGCGGCTGGTCGCCTCAAGCTGCTCCACCGGGGTAACACCCCATTGCTCTTGATTGCCCAGCAATGTGCGATACTGCTCGCCCAGCGGCCTTGATAGTCCGGCGTAGGTATACATGGCAAGTTGCCGGTATTTCGCATGGCCGAAGGCCGCAAGCATGGTATTGACGGCCAGGAAAACCGTATCGGCGCAGATCTGGTTCGTGCCGGCCTGTACGACATAGGGGTGGCTACCAGCAATGCCGGAAACCGGGCAGCCGAAATAGCTCTGTACATTCTCCGGCAGACTGCCGACCAAACCATGGATGAGATCCGCCGGCTGAACCAGGGAGCACTGGCTTATCCAGATGGCGTCCAGATAGTGGGTGGTGCCAAGTTCATTTCGGATGTCATCGGTAGACAACCGGCGGGACGCGATCCGATTGGCGGTCAGAGTCTGTCGCAACTGCTGTAACTGCGCGACGCCAAATGCTGTCGTTGCCGCCTTGTAGTGTCCAACCGTATGCCAGTCGCAATCGATCGCATGACGGGTTACCGTCTGCTCCAGCAATTGCTGGCCCATTGACATGACTCGGGTTTGCCACTGGCTTTGGGCGGCGCTGGCGCTCGTACGGATTTTGGCAAACGGCAGGTTGATCATAAAACCGGAGTTACGCCCGGAGCTATTCTGGGCAGGCTCAAGCGCATCAACAAGTGCAATGGATTCATCAGGATAGCGGGTCGCAAGGCGCCGAGCGATAGCCAATCCTGCGAAACCGGCCCCGACCACCAGGAACCGGACCTTAAGATCGCGTTGCAAGCGTGCGCCGACAACACGATTGCGCGCAACCGCATTCCAGCCACTGGGCGTGTTATAGCCACCGCTATTGATCACTGGCCTGTCTCCAATTTTCTGTTTGCCACAGAATTCTTTTGTGCTGAAAATCGGAATAAAACATTCCGCTTACCGCATCGTTCAGACAATATACCAGTTGCCCCTGATTCTATATAATGAATAATTCGGAGGGCGGTGATGAATAAAATTCATAATGAACTTTAAACAATTGAACCATATCGTGGTGCTGTCAGAAACCCTGAATTTCAGCAAAGCGGCCGAACGCGTGTTTCTGAGCCAATCGGCCCTGAGTAAAAGCATTCAGGCAATCGAACAACAAATCGGTATCGCGATTTTCGATCGAAGCAAGAATTCCGTGCTTGTAACCCCTGCCGGCAAGTTCGTGGTGGACCACGCCAGACATCTGCTGGCGGAGATCCGCAACTTTCACAAGAATCTGGACTATCTCAAAACCGGAGAATACGGGACCATCAAAGTGGGATCTGGTCCTTTCCCCGCCAAGTGTTTCCTGCATACCGCCATAAGGCAATTGCAAGCGAATTATCCGAGAATATCCCTGGATATCCGCATAGACAACTGGACCAACCTGCTGGTGCAATTGAAAGAAGGGGCGATCGATTACTTCATCGCCGATATCCGCAATCTTGAGGATGACCCGTTCCTGAAAGTTACCCCCATTGGCGGCCTGACAGTCGCCCTGTTTTGCGATGCCAATCATCCACTGATCCGGCTTGACCGGTCAAGACCGATAGCGCCAGTAGAAATCCTGGACTACACCTTTGCGTCAGTCAGCCTGCCGACCCTGGTTTTTTCCGAGCTCAAGCATAGTCTTGGCCTGGACCACAACGACCTGTTCTCGGTCAATTTCAAATGTGATGATATTTCGCTGATCAATCGCCTGGTCCCGGACTCGGATATTATTTTTGTAAGCAGCAACCTGATGATGGAGCAGGCGCTGCAAGAGAGACACGCGGTCCGCCTGAATATCCCCATGACACGTAACCGGTTCGGCGAATGGGCATTGGTTCAGATCAAGGACCAGAAACTGGTCCCCTGTGCGGAAATTTTTGCGCAAATGCTGATTGATATCGTGCGCGATGGCAGCCTGCAGGACGATGATAAATATGGACTGGCGGGCAACGGGCCATTGAATTTTATAGCCAATAGCGCGCGCGCTGATGGCAGCGGCACTGGTGCTGTGGAACGATAAGCGGGTTCGCCGATTGCGTAAGCAACCAGTGCAAGCGCCGTATCTAGCGCCTGCGAATCCGAGTATTTCGTTTACCTGACAAGATCTGATTGCGCACAACAGCCCGACCCGCATCCACACAAATATACTTGCAAAGCAGATAACGTATTAAGCCTTGCATATGTGCAGGACTGTGCTCCCACCCTGCACCCAGACGATAAGATAATGCACTACGCGCCAAATAGAGATAATATGCCGTCTCATATTATTTTTATAACAAGGACTATTTCTTATGCAACTGATGAATCCGGCCAGCATTATCGGCATTGCTATTGGCGCGTCATTATTTACCCTGTTCTCAAAGAAAAACAAAGATAAGACAAAGTTGCACAGGTTCGGTCTTTTTATTGCCAGTTTTTTTGGTGTTCTGGTTGCCCTGCTAGCCATTAACTTTGGTATCTATTATTTTCAGCGGTATTGAGTATAAGAAGCACAAGGGCATTAGTCAGCTGGCTCGTCAGCACATCTCACTATGAAACACCTGTCTCGCGTCACAGACAGGTGCCCAAATTTCTCGTATGGAACGCCGGCACCCTCGTAAAGCAGTACGGCGGCCAAGTGTGCCCCGCTCCTCAATCGGCCAGCGCCAGAAAAGCATGAATCAGCTTTTCCCTTACATTGGAACGCAACCACATGATGCCCAAATTGCGCGTGGGCACCGGCCCCGGCAACCGATGGCGGATCAGGCCGGGATCGTATTGATTGCCATAGCTCCAGTCGGGTACGACGGATACCCCAAGATCGGCCTTGACCAGATCGGAAATATAGTCCAACCCATCCAGCTCCAGCCAGGGCTCCGGATAGACCCCATGCAATTTCAGGTAATCGTCGGCCATCTTGCCAGCGACAACACGTCTGTCATAGCGGATGAATGGATATTTTCTTAAAATCGAAAAGGGGTCCTCTCCCTGCAACCGGGCCGGCGCAAGCAGGATCAGCGGCTCTTTCCTGAGCTGCTTCCACAAGATTGTTTTGGGCACCTCGAATAAGGGGTGCACCAGTATGGCCGCATCCAGCTCCCCTTGCAACAAGCGCTGGTAAAGCACGGTGGAGGCTGCCGGTTCTATCAGGATCTTGGTACCTTCATATTTGCCAAACCATTTTCTCAGCATGCCTGGAAGCATGCCCTTGACGACTGATGGCGTGGCGCCAAGCGTTAGCGGACCGGCCGGCAACTCGGTATTGCTGGCCAGCGAATTGAAGTTTTTTACTTCAGCCAGCACCAGCTTGGCCTGGCGCAATGCCTTGCTGCCCGCCTCGGTTGGCATCATGGTACGGCCCACGCGCTTGATCAGCGCCGTGCCGACGTCGGCTTCCAGCGCCCTGAGCCTGAGCGATACGGCGGTGGGCGTCAAATCCAGCTGCCTGGCCGCCGCAGCGACGGATCCCAGCTCGACGACCTGCACGAAGCTTTCCAGAAATCTGGTGTCCACATCTGTCCTTTCACTTGTAATAAAACGCAAACCCGATCCAGGTGAGCCGGGGCCTTAAAAACCAGTTTTTGTTATTTCTAAACCCAGCAAAACAATATTGTTCTTTTGTTACGAACTTCCAATAATAGCATTATGTGTTCACTTCATTTCACTCGCCATCAACTGTAAAAAGGATCCTATGCCAATTATCGAATCGATACAGGTATGCGCGCCGGTCGTGCCACTTGATAAAGTCACCTCGTTTTCCAACCGCACCGTGAGCGCGCGCCATTACGGCCTGGTCAAAGTGACCTCGACCGACGGGGTTACGGGCATTGGATTTTGCTACGTCGGCAGCGCCGGTGGCCCGCTTTTTACCCAGGCAGTCAGTCAGTTGCTGGCGCCAGTATTGATCGGGCAGGACTCCTATGCGGTGGAGGGGCTGTGGCAGACAATGTACCAGGAGTCGTTGTTGCAAGGCAGGTCCGGCACCGTAATGCGCGCGCTCAGCGCGCTTGATATTGCACTGTGGGATCTGAATGCGAAAACCCATCAGATCCCCCTGCATAAATATCTTGGCGCTGTCGCCCTGGAGCAGGTGCCGGCCTACGCCAGCGGTGGCTATTATCTGGACGGCAAGACGCCCGGGCATCTGGGTGAAGAAATGGCAAGTTACGTCGCCAAGGGATTCAAGGCGGTGAAAATGAAATCCGGACGCCTGTCGCCCAGAGAAGAAGAACAGCGCTTGAAGGCAGCGCGCGAAGCGGTAGGACCCGACGTTGAGCTGATGATGGATATGAATAATGCCTGGTATGACACCACCCAGGCCATGCAGTATGTCAGGCGCTTCGAACAATACGACCCTTATTTTATCGAAGAACCCTTCTTGCCGGACGACCTGGAAAACCACGCCCGTCTGGCCCGCATGACGCATATACCCATAGCCACTGCCGAGATTGGCTATGGCCGTTGGTACCACAAGGCCTTGATGGACCAGGGCGCGGCTGCGATCCTGCAAACCGATGCGGCGGTTTGCGGCGGCATCACAGAATGGCGCAGAATTGCCCAGACTGCGGCCAGTTTCGGCCTGGTCATGTGCCCGCACTGGTTTCATGACCTGCATGCACCACTGGTTGCCAGCACGCCCAACGCCCGCTACGTGGAGTACTTCTGGGACGACCAGGTGCTTAACTTCCGGCGTCTGGTAGACCGGCAGTTATCGCACAAGGATGGTCATGTCATCCTGCACCAGGAGCCCGGCCTGGGCTTCGGATTCGATGAAAAATACCTGGCCAGCCTGGCCAAATGGGAATTAATAAAAAAGTAATAAGGAATGAATGGGCAAGCAACACAGAAGTAATCAGACAGAAGTGGCCCGGGAGATCACCAGATAACGAGTCAGAGCAGACAGCAGCTTTTTCGCAAAATGGCCGTACACGTTCCAAGGAGACAAACGTGAACAAAATTCAATATGCAATTGCAGCAACGACGTTAGTGGTGGCATCTTTTCCCGGTTTTGTCTGCGCACAGGATACGTGGCCGAACAAGGCGATTACCTATGTTGTACCGTTCCCGGCAGGCAGCAATACCGATGTCCTGGGCCGTATCATTGCCGACGAACTGGGCAAGCGGCTGAAGGTGCCGGTGGTGATAGAGAACAAACCTGGCGCCACCGGCATGATCGGCTCGACCTACGTAGCCAGGGCCAAAGCCGACGGTTATACCATCATGGGCGGCAGCATCGCCTCGCATGCGATCAATGCCGGACTATTTCCGAATATGCAATATGATCCCGCCGGGGACTTCAAGCCCATTACGATTATCGGTTTCAATGCCAATACGCTGGTGGTATCCAACAAAAGCCCGTTCACCGACCTCAAGACGATTATCGCGGCGGCCAGGGACAAGCCGGACACCATCACCTACGCATCTTCGGGAATTGGGACGACACAACATTTGTCCGGCGTACTTTTCGGCCAGCAAGCCAATATCAAAGTCGTACACGTCCCTTATGGCGGCAAGGCAGCACTACCGGATGTAATGGGCGGGCAGGTAAGCATGATGTTCGAAGGACCAACCGTCATCCCTCATGTACAGCAAAAAACAGTCAGAGCCCTGGCGGTCACGTCCACAACCCGGCTGGCCGGCTTGCCTGATGTGCCAACCATGAAGGAGCTGGGATTGCCCGACTACGAGATGCGTTCATGGCAAGCCATTTTCGCCCCCAAAGGCACGCCCGACCCCATCGTAGAAAAGCTATACTCACAAATCAAAGCCATTCTGGACACCCCGCAGATCCGCAAAAAACTTGACACCATGGGTGTTGAGCCCTCAGGCATGCCGCCCGCCGAGTTTGCTGATTTTCAAAAGCAGGAAATAGAAAAATGGCGCGCAGTCATCAAAAGTGCGAATATCAAGATTCAATGATCGCACGCCTCCCGTGTCCTGTCAGACCCGGGTTTTACAACCACACCCCCAACAGGAGACATGATGTCCGATCGAATTAAAGGTGTACTCTCCCCTGTCGTGACCCCATTTAGGGAAGACTCGACTGTAGATCTCCCGCGCTTTACCGAACAATGCAAATGGCTGCAAGCCAATCAGATCGGCCTGGCCTTTCTGGGCACCAACTCTGAAGCAAATTCGATTTCACCCGATGAACGCATCGCCATGATTGACGCTGTCATTGATGCCGGGCTGGATCCCAAAGGGATGATGCCTGGCACCGGCAGCTGCGATCTGCCTACCACCGTGCGCCTGACCCGGCACGCTGTCGAAAACGGCTGCGCCGGCGTGCTGATGCTACCGCCCTTCTATTACAAAGGGGTATCCGACGAAGGCCTGTACCGTTACTTCTCTGAGGTTATCCAGCAGGTTGGCAATGACCAGCTTAGAGTCTACCTGTATCATATCCCGCCGGTTGCGCAGGTGGGCATCAGCCTGCCCCTGATCGAGCGGCTGCTGAAATCTTATCCTTCCGTTGTTGCTGGTGTCAAAGACTCCTCCGGAGACTGGGACAACACCCAGGCCATGCTGACGCAGTTCGCACCAGAGGGCTTTGACGTCTTTGCAGGCAGCGAAACCTTTCTGCTGCAGACGCTGCGCGGCGGTGGCGCCGGCTGCATCAGCGCCACCGCCAATGTAAATGCGCCAGCCATTCATGCCTTGTACAACAGCTGGCAAGGCCCCGACGCCGATAACCAGCAAAGGGATCTGGATAAAATCCGCCAGATATTCCAAAGCTATCCGATGATACCTGCGCTCAAATCAGCCATCGCTCATTGGAGTGCAAATCCGTCCTGGACCCGTGTACGTGCACCGTTGGTTCAATTGGAGCCGCAGCAGCACCATAATCTGATTGAGCAATTGCAAGCGGCCGGCTTCAGCATATCAGGCCTGGGAACATGATAGGCGCCTGACGCAATACGAAGTCAACCTGCGTCGGAGGCTCCAAGACACAGACAGGCTTGTCGGCAAGCGTCAAGCCTGTCGTTGATTCGTCTGGACAGAGCTTTCGGCGAACGCAGTGGCGCGTGCCCTGTCCCATGGATTACAACGGACGTGCCCTGGTCGCGCTGCGGGTAAACAGACGCGGACCAGGCCTCGATCATCAACTGACTTCAGTGGCCGGGGCACGAGGCGGGGTCTGCTCATGAAACCCTTTGGTCAGCTCCAGCACCTGTCGCTCGAACAACCGGCGATACAATCCGCCTTCGAGCCGGATCAGGGTTTCATGCCTGCCCTCTTCGATGACTTTACCCTTTTCCAGCACCAGCAATCGATCCAGCGTGCGGACCGTAGATAACCGATGGGCTATGACAAGCGTGGTACGGCCAACCATCAGGCGTTCCATCGCCTGCTGAATGAGTACTTCGCTTTCACTATCCAGGCTGGCCGTTGCCTCGTCAAGGATCAGAATCGGACAATCGGCAAGAAAGGCGCGTGCAATGGCAATACGCTGACGTTCGCCACCGGACAGTTTGACCCCTCTTTCTCCGACCAGCGTTGCATATCCTTTGGGCAAGGTGGTAATAAAGTCATGGGCACTGGCCAGCCTTGCCGCCATCTCAATCTCGGCCTGGCTGGCATCGGGTCGCGCGTAGGCGATGTTTTCCGCCAGCGACCGATGAAACAGGATGGGCTCCTGCTGTACAATGGCGATCTGGTTGCGCAATGATGCCTGCGTCGCGTGCGCGATGTTCTGCCCGTCGATGCAAATACGCCCCTGATTCAGGTCGTACAGCCGCTGAATCAGTTTCACGAAGGTTGATTTACCCGAACCCGATTGGCCCACCAGGCCGATCCGTTCGCCTGCGGCGATCGTCATTGAGAAGTTGTCAAACAGCGGCGTTACGTGATCGCCATAGCGAAATGATACGTTTTCGAAGCGGATCTGGCCGTCCCGGATAACGATTGGAACCGACTGTGCACCGTCGTCCACGCCAATGGCCTGCGCCTCAAGAGCGACCAGCTCTTCCATGTCGTTAACTGCTCGTTGCAAATTGCGAATGTGCATGCCCACGTCACGCAAGTATCCTTGCAACATGAAAAACATCGTAAGCGCAAATGCAATATCGCCGACACTGGCCTCGTTCCTGCCCCAGAGAAACAATGCCACTCCAAGAATCGTCGTCTGCAGAACAACCAGCAAGAAACCCTGCACGCCTCCATTGATCGTGCCGCGTATCCAGGTTCGGCGCGTGCGATGCCGCCATTTGTCGATGACACGGATAAGCCGTGCTTCCTCCCGGAGCTCGGCGCCAAATGCCTTGACAACTGAATTGCAACTGATCGCATCGGCCAGCGCCCCGCCCATCCTGGTATCCCAGGTATTGGCCAGGCTGGCGGCAGGCGCAACATAAGCCAGCGACAGGAAAATGGTAACGCCGATATAGATGACCGATCCAAGCCCGACCACCAGACCCATGATGGGCCATTGAATACTCAACAGCAGGGTCGAACCCACCAGCATGACAATGGAAGGCAATAGCGCCACCAGCAAGGTGTCGTTCAACATGTCAATCGCCCACATGCCACGGGTGACCTTTCTGACGGTAGATCCGGCAAAGCTATTGGCATGCCAATCCGTGGAAAAACGCTGCACACGGTGGAAGGCGTCGGAGGCAATTTCACTCATCATTTTCAGAGTGAGTGCGATGATGTTCAGGAACGTCAGTTCCCGACACAGGGTTCCGCTCAGACCCAGCGCAGTCAGTACCCAGAATGCCAACATGGCGGCATCCCAGGCAATGGTGGCGTTTTGCGCATTTGAAGCTACCGCGTCGATCAGCCGCCCCGCATACAAAGGAGTGAGCACATCGGCCACAGCAGAGAGCAACACCAGGCCGGCAATCAGTAAAATACGCAAGGGCTGCTTGCGCCAATGAGAAAGGGTAAAAGACAACACGCTTCGAAAAGCGTGGCCACGAAAATCAAGTTTTTTCTGAATCATTGATGACACCCCGGACGCCCTTGTGAGGCTCCGGCATTCCATAAGTGAGAATATTGACGACGACAGGCAATCGCTCCGAAAACATCGGAGTGCAGAATGCTGCGCTTTAAATTTGAGGCTGCGTCTTGGAGATGAGCGCCGACCTAAATGAGAAGCAACTTAATGTTGCCGATCCCAGAGCGGGAAAAAGTTATGTGCTGCTGCCATCGACTGACTCCCTTTAGGTGGTATTTGAGAAATAAAAATGGCCGATTTTTTTAGATCGGTCTGTGGATATTAGCTGAGTAATCATTGCCTGACAAGGCCTGCGCCAAGGTTGGCGTTGTCTGCGCGCAACGAATAAGCCATGTCAGATTCAGCAGATCACCTGCCCGAAGCTCATTCAAAAGACACCGAAGGGTCGGCAAAATCAAATTCAACATCGTCGTCAGTATTGTGGCCAGCGCATACCGAACAATAACAATCCCTCCTCCGCTTGCACACGCGGTCAGCTGCGCCAGCATCAGCACACATGAGAATAGCTTTCTCATTGACTCGAGCTCCCGTGAGTGAACTTCGTTTTTGTAAGAGCAAAGCCATAAGACGAAAAAACCGCATCGGTAACAATGCGGTTTCGAAAAATTCAGTTTACAGACCAGGCCAAAGTGTTGGCATAAAACCGGGTCAGCCCTAGTGGGCGCTTGGAATTCTTGATGAGTATTAAGAAATGAAATCGTTCACAACGGTATAATCCCGCTGGCTCAAAAAATTAGTTCGTGCCAAGCGAGAAGGAAAACGTAAACCTAATCATATCCATAACATAAGGGTTAATCTTATGGCTGACTTTATGACTATTTCTTGATCGTCACAAGATGGTAAAAACAGGTGTGGCTTGTATTCGCCAAACTTTGCCTTTGCCAAGTAAAGATGCTAGTGATGAACTTGGAAAACCGAATTTGTCTTTCGCTTGTGATTTGTGATTTGTCATTTGGCAATTTTTCAGGAAACACAGATAAAAAAATAGGGCGATCCTGAAATCGGTATTGTGGGAAAACGATTTCCTGATCAAGCTGCACTCATACGAGAAATTTTATAAGCATACCGGTGAAGCAATACACTCTATATCTCGCGACAATATTCCTGATTATCATCACGCCAGGACCTTCCGCTTTGCTTGTCATACAACATTCGGCAATGTTCGGAGCGAAAAAATGTCTCTACAATGCGCTTGGCAGCATCTCTGCTTCTTTCATTCTAATTGTCATTTCCTTGGCTGGAATAGCATTTTTTTTAGATGACATTTGGATGAATATATTATCTATTCTTGGATCGATATTGCTAATTTATGTCGGCGCATCCAGTTTTAAAAATATCGAGGTCAATAGTGTTGGTAAGTATGAGCATACTAATCTCGCTATATTCAAAGAATCTTTCTTTACCGGAATAAGCAATCCGAAAGATATTATTTTCTTTATCACCCTTCTTCCTCAGTTCATCAATAACTCGATTCCTTATTTTGTGTCAGCGACATCATTGGCTGCTGGGTGGATCATCACTGACTTTAGCATCATGATGGGGTATGCAGCAATTGCCAACATCATTGCAAAAAAACTGAATCAATCGGCCGTCAATAAGGCTCGCAAAGCAAGTGGTTTTTTGATAATCATAATAGGCACCACGTTATTTACAAAAAATATTATTTATTTGATAGGCCTGTAAAGCAAGTATGCAATTTAGCTGCAAACAAAAAGCGGCGTTGTATAAAGTTCTATCTCCGATTCTGACTAATGAACCCGCTCCCTGACTTTTGTAAGCCACGTGTTTCGGGATGATGATTGGGTTGGCTCAAAACCACTCTACACCAATCATAAAAAGCGCGTACCGAAGGTGGAAGATATCTGTTTTGCGGATATACCAGCGACAGAGGTAAATCAAAAGAAAGGTCGTCCATGCAGGAAACAAGCGCTCCGCACCGCAGATACGGCTTAACCAGATAGCTGGCAACGCGAATTAATCCAAGACCCTGTATCCCGGCCTGAATATATGCATCCGTATCGTCGACTATCAGAGTTTCATTCATACGGATCGCATAATCTCCCCCATTAAACGTAAAAAACCAGTCGGTAGTACGTCCTGTGCGGTGGTTCAGATAGCCAACAGCGCGATGCTTTTCCAGATCATCTAAACTCTCCGGCTTGCCATAGCTATCAATGTATGTCGGAGATGCAAAAATCGCCCACTTAAAATTCACGAGAGGCCGCGCAACCAGCGTTGTTGAATCTTCGATCCTGCCGGTACGAATCACGCAGTCATACCCATCCTGGATAATATCCTCCACGTTATCGCTTGAACAAAGTATTAACTCCAGCTCAGGATACTGATGCAGAAATTCCGGGAGGCTGGGAATAATGCAATGTCTGGCGAGAGACTGCGGCATCCCCACTTTAAAACGGCCTTTGGGCAGCGCAGATCTACCGGGAAATGAAGATTCCATTGTCGCGATATCAGCCAGTAGTCTTTTACACTCCTCGTAGTAACGTCGACCATCTGCGGTCACACTGAGTTTGCGAGTAGTACGCTGTAGAAGTTGGATCCCAAGCCAGGACTCCAGCTCCTTTATCACCCGGGATACCGTCGAACGCGGCAGCCCAAGCACTTCGGCTGCCCTGGCAAAGCTATGGGCATCCACCACACAAACGTAGACCTGCATTGATTCGAGCTTATCCATAATCTCTCTGTACCTGAAAGCGTTGATTATCCCATTTTCGCAAACAGTTTAACCTGTATTCATAATCTTATCGAATCACGAACACTGCTATAAACTTGCCTTAATCGTAGCAACTATGCTGCTTACAAACGTGAGAGATAAAAATGAAACAACATGATTTCAACACCGCTAAAAAGGTATTAGTACTAGGGGCGGGACAATTGGGAGTCGCTGTACTGAACGCCCTGCTCCCGGCAGTAACGCAACTAAATGGCATCGTCTCTGTCATCGTGTCACCTGCCTCCTGGGATAAACAAGGCAAACTGCTGTCCGATACTCATCAAAAACTGGCTGATGCCGGGGCGCAATTTATCTCTGTCGACGTCGCAGCCAGTACGATTGAATCGTTAAAAGCCCACTTTGCAAGTTTCGATACCGTTATCAATTGCATGGGTTTTGTCGCCGGAGCAGGTACACAGATCAAAATTACGCGCGCAGTGCTGGAAGCTGGCGTAAGCCGATACTTCCCCTGGCAGTTTGGCGTTAACTACGATGTAGTCGGCAAAGGGAGCGGTCAACCCGTCTGGGACGAGCAGTATGACGTTAGGACACTACTGAGGGAACAGAACGCGACAGAATGGGTGATTGTTTCAACCGGCATGTTTACCAGTTTTCTCTTCGAGCCAGCATTTGATGTGGTGAATTTATCCGAAAAAACTATCAATGCGCTCGGGGAATGGGGAACGCAGGTCACCGTTACCTCACCTGCGGATATTGGCCGACTGACCACTGAAATTTATTTGCATCAGCCTCGAATTGTCAACGAAGTAGTATTTGTCGCGGGTGAAACGACGTCCTATGGGAAACTGGCGGAAACGGTTGAACGCGTGACAAAACAAACTTTTTCTAAAGGCGTATTTACCTTGCCCACGCTACTGGATGCACTGCGTTTAAACCCGGATGACCAAATGCTTCGCTATCGGGCAGCATTTGCCCGCGGAGCCGGGATGTGGTGGCCGATGAGTGACACCTACAATGCGAAAAATAATATTCGAACCCAGAATATTGAATCCTGGCTTAAGGCATTTATTTAATTCACTCACTCATTCACGGCGCAGCCCTTGAGCGTCAGCGTGGGCTGACTTGGTCGCCAAATGGCTTTGTCTTTATCAATCCCAGAACTGGGCAGCGATTCGCCGATTCGAGCCGTCTGCGACAGGTGTGGCACAAGGCGTTGAGAGGTGTAAATATTAGAGCGTGAGGCGAGGATTAGACCCGGCACACGTGGCTATGCTGTGCCTGCATGAATTCCGCTTACGCCTGAAGACAAACGGGCCATGCGAACGCCACGATTGATGCCCAGATGTTTGCCAAGATGTTTTTTGAGATGTACTCACGCTGGGTTGACGGTGATGCCAATACTCGCGAAAAAGCCAAAATGGACGCTTATCTTGAAGCCCCGCTTTAACCCGAAGTCTGGAGCTGCAAAGTGCCGAGGTGGCTTAGCTAATTAATAATTAATGGCTACCAAATAATAACCACCAAATTATGGTGCCTCCGACAGGAATCGAACCTGTATCAAGAGCTTCGGAAACTCTTATTCTATCCATTGAACTACGGAGACATTCAACCAAGTCCGTTATTTTACCCTATTGTGCAGATTCCTGTAAGGCCCAGACGGTATACTTTCATAGTTAATTTCTGTTTAAAATAAGACACTTTCACCTGTTGCGGGGCGTATTGACGTACAAAACAGGGTGACAATCGTTATAATCCAACATTACTTATTATTTCACTTTCGGGGGAAAGGGCATGGTCCGGCAGTATGCGAGTCATTTGGCTTCTTTTTTTCCATTATTTAACATTGCAATGACCTGTAGGATGTATCTATGAGCGATCAAACAGAACACCACGAAGAACACGATGAACATGTAAGCCCGATTAAAACGCCCAAACAGCTGATTGTCGTCGTCGTACTCGCGTTCATACTCCCTGTACTGATTATTATCCTGCTGGTCAATGTAGTCAGCTCTTCAAGTAGTTCCGGCGCAGGTAGCGATTCACTAACTGAAGAATCCGTTGCCGCCCGTATCGCGCCCGTTGCCAAATACAATACCGCTCCCGTGATTGTTGCCGCTGCCGACGCCGGCCCGAAAAAACTCAAGACTGGCGAAGAAGTGTACAAAAGCCTCTGTATGGGCTGTCATGACACCGGCGTTGCCGGTGCACCTAAATTCGCAGACAAGGCTGTCTGGGCACCGCGCCTGCAAGCCGGTCAGGCTGAAGTGGTCAAAATTGCCATTCATGGCCTGAACGGTATGCCACCGAAAGGTGGCGATCCAAGCCTGAGCGATCTTGAAGTGGAACGTGCCGTTGTGTACATTGCCAACCACTCCGGTGGCTCATTCAAGGAACCTGCTGCGCCTGAAGGCGAAGGTGCTGCCGCTCCTGCCGAAGGTGCTGCTCCTGCCGAAGGCGCTGCTCCTACCGAAGGCGCTGCTCCTACCGAAGGCGCTGCTCCTGCCGAAGGCGCTGCTCCTGCCGAAGGCGCTGCTCCTACCGAAGGCGCTGCTCCTGCCGAAGGCGCTGCTCCTACCGAAGGCGCTGCTCCTGCCGAAGGCGCTGCTCCTGCCGAAGGCGCTGCTCCTGCCGAAGGCGCTGCTCCTGCTCAAGGTGCTGCTCCTGCCGAAGGCGCTGCTGCTCCTGCCGCAGCTGCGGGCGCTGCAGCCAGTGACGCTGCGGCTGCTCCGGCAAATGACAAACTTGCCGAAGGAGAAGCGCTGTACAAACAGATTTGTTTCGCCTGTCATGACGCCGGCGTTGCCGGTGCGCCAAAACTGGGTGACAAGGCTGCCTGGGATGCCCGTATTGCAACCGGCATGGACAAACTTTATGACGCTGCTCTGCACGGTTTGAATGCCATGCCGCCCAAAGGAGGATCGTCAGCATCAGATGAGGTCGTCAAGGCCGCAGTTGATTACATGGTCAAATCAGTAAAGTAATCTGTAACTTGTTCGCTTGAAGTTAAAAAGCCCACTTCTATAAGTGGGCTTTTTGTTTGGGATGATGTTTCTTGCCGCCGGTCATTCTTGTTACCGTTACCAGCATGCGACTGGCTCTCGGCACAATGCAGTGCATCCGGGCGGCTGCCTATTTCCGGCAACCAAGCCACACAAGGCCATCCAACTGGGCAGGCAGCGCGCCCCGTGTCGTGCTGCTCTTTTACTTGCCCAGCAATGTCGCGATCTGCTCTTGGCTCCAGCCCAGCTCCTCTCTGAGGATATCTTCGGAATGTTGACCCAGCATGGGCGGCGCATTGCGATACTGAACGGGCGTGTCGGAAAACCGCATGGGACTGGCCGTCATGGGCGTGGTTCCCGCCGCAGGATGCGGCAGTTCCAGTTTCATCTGGCGCGCGATCACTTGCGGATCTGCGTAAACCTGGTCAATCGTATTGATCGGTCCAGCCGGAATATTGCTGGCCTCCAGATCAGCCAGCCAGGTATCGCGCTTGCGGGTTTTCATCACCGACGCCAGCAATGGAATGAGTGAATCGCGATTGACTACACGGCCGGCATTTTTCCGATAGCGCTCATCTTCAACCAGTTCCGGCATATTGATCAGCCGGCAGAACGAGGCAAATTGCGTGTCGTTACCTACCGCCAGGATAAGATGGCCGTCTTCAACTTCAAACACCTGATAAGGCACCAGATTCTGATGTGCATTACCGGCACGTTTGGGCACCTGGCCAGAGGTCATGTAATTGAGATTCTGATTGGCCAGCATTGCCACCTGGCAGTCGAGCAGCGCCATGTCAATATATTGACCCAGACCGCTGCTGTGGCGCTCATTCAATGCAGCCAGAATGGCAACGCTTGCATACATGCCTGTCATCAGGTCCGACACTGCCACGCCAGCCTTCTGGGGGCCGCCACCTGGCAGGTCGTCGTGTTCTCCGGTAATGCTCATGAGACCACCCATGCCCTGAATAATATAGTCATAGCCCGGGCGGGTGGCATACGGCCCCGTTTGTCCGAACCCGGTAATGGAACAGTAGATGAGTCGCGGATTGATCTGCTTGAGGCTGGCGTAGTCGAGCCCGTATTTTTTCAGACCACCCACTTTGTAATTTTCCACGACAATATCGGCTTTGGCCGCCAGCGCCAGAACGACCTCGCGCCCCGCATCCGTAGTGAAATCGAGCGCCAGTGAGCGCTTATTGCGGTTCGCAGAAAGGTAATAGGCCGCTTCGGTGGTGTCTGCCCCGAGTTGATCCTTCAGGTATGGGGGCCCCCAGCCACGCGTGTCATCGCCGCTGCCTGGGCGCTCCACCTTGATGACATCAGCGCCCAGGTCGGCCAGATTCTGGGTACACCATGGACCCGCCAGAACGCGCGTCAGATCTAGTACCCTGATGTTCGCCAATGGCGCCATACGCTGTGTCATTTTCCTGCTTCTCCGTATTCAAATTTCAGATAATGTTGACGCCGCCGGCCAACATGCCAAACGTAATAAATTTCCAGAATCGGCCACCAGCCTCACGGCGCAAGTAATATGGCGAACCGACAGACAGACCAGCGGCACGGCTGCCTGGGGCTTACATTCTACCCTTTTTTCTGCAGCATCTCTTTGAGCCGCACCAGCCGTTCCTTGGGAGTCATGCCGCTGAACGGATCCACCACTGTTTTGACGCCGCTCTCCAGACCCATTTCTCCGATAAACCGCGAGGGTTCTCGAATCAAGTCTTCGCGGGCCTTGCGACGCTTCTTGCACCAGGTCAATGTCAGATGAAATTGCGCTCGGGTAATACCCACATACATAAGACGACGCTCTTCCTGGATGCGTACTTCCAGCGCCTCGGCGTCCTTGTTTGCATCGCCATATTCGTCGTCCTTGCCAAAATGCGGCAGCAGCCCTTCTTCTACGCCAACCATGTGTACATAGGGATATTCCAGACCCTTGGAGGCATGGATGGTCGTCAGCCGCACGGCATCGGGATCTTCGTCGTCTTCGCTGCGTTCCAGCATGGTGATCAGGGCAATATGCTGAACCAGTTGCGCAAGCGTCAAGCCGTCTTCCTGTGCCTTGCGCTTGAGCCAGTTGGTCAATTCCAGTACGCTCTGCCAGCGCGATTGTGCTGCTCGCTCTTCCTGGGTGTCATATAAATAGCGCTCGTAATCGATGTATTTCATCAATTCGTCCAGCAGCTCGGTGGCGCCTTCGGCCGGCGTGGCTGCGCCGCCATCGGTCCTGCCGCGCCCGGAACGCCATTGTATATTTCGGATGAAATCAACAAAAACCTTCAGGGGCTCAAGCTGGCGCGGTGCGATACGTGTAGCGGCCAGCTCATCGTGAACAGCATCGAACAGCGAACAATTGAGCTGCGTGGCCGTGTCCCCGAGCGCTGTCAGGCTGGCTTGCCCCACACCACGTTTGGGCGTGGTAACCGCGCGAATGAACGCAGGATCGTCTTCTTCGTTGGCGACAATGCGCAGGTACGCAATGATATCGCGGACCTCGGCCTTGTCGAAAAAGCTTTGCCCGCCGGCAATCACATAGGGAATCCGCAGCTCCCGGAATGTCTGCTCGAACAAGCGCCCCTGATGGTTGCCACGATAGAGCACAGCGTAGTCCTTCCAGCGGGCATTGCGTTCGAAACGGGACGCCGAGATACGCATGCCCACCGATTCGGCCTCGGCCTCTTCATTGTCCATGACCACCACCTGTATGGGCTCGCCCTGCCCCAGCGTTGACCAGAGTTTTTTACCAAACAGATTGGGATTGCGGCTGATGACCTGATTGGCCGCGTCCAGTACGGTCGCGACCGAGCGATAATTTTGCTCCAGCTTGATAATGCGCAGTGCCGGATAATCCTGGGGCAACTTGGCCAGGTTTTCAATGGTGGCGCCGCGCCAGGCGTAAATGGCCTGATCATCGTCACCCACCGCCGTAAACATGTCGCGCAGTCCGGTCAGGGATCGCACCCACTGGTATTGGCACACGTTGGTGTCCTGGTATTCGTCCAGTAGCATATAGCGACAGCGCCGCTGCCAGCGCTCGCGCACCTCATCGTTGGTGCTCATCAGCGTGGCCGGCATGACAATCAGATCGTCGAAATCCACCGATTGATACGCACGCAAGGTTGCATCGTAGCTGCGGTACACGCGGGCCGCGTCCATTTCGTCAGGGGTCTGGGCGATTTTTTCTGAGTCATCGGGCGTAATCAGCGCGTTTTTCCATAGCGATATCTGCTGCTGCACGCTGCGCAACCGGCCCTTGTCAGTGGTTGCCAGCAACTCCTGAATCACGCCCAGCGCGTCAGTAGAGTCCAGGATGGAAAACCCGGGCTTCAACCCCGCCAGCACCGCCTCTTCCCGCAAAAAACGCACGCCCAGCGCATGAAATGTGCTGATCGTCAGGCCTCTGAGACGTTTCTTTTCCACGCTTTGCTGAATACGTTCAGCCATTTCGCGCGCCGCCTTGTTGGTGAACGTCAAGGCAATGATGCCGCGGGCATCGTAACCGCATTCATTAATCAAATAGGCAATTTTCTGAGTGATGACGCGGGTCTTGCCGCTGCCGGCGCCAGCCAGCACCAGGCATGGCCCGTTCAGATACAGCACCGCCTCTCGCTGCGCGGGATTCATCGATTGCAGTGCATTGCTCATTATTTAAATTTCCAGTGGGTCTACTTCGATGAAATAACGCATGCGCTGCTTCTGTCCTATCGTTTGGACCTGTGGCAACCACTGCTGCAGAAAACGCTGCAGCGCCGGTCTTGATGCCGATTCGACCAGCAATTGAGCCCGCTCAACGTGGGCGACGCGCAGAATCCTCAGGGGGACAGGATCGTAGAGACACACGGCCTCGGGCTCTCCATCACCAGAGAGGACCAAAGCAGCCTGCTCCCGGATGTCCTGAAGAAAGGCCAGCGCCAGTTGCACACTTTTGGCTTCGGCGGTGATCAGAGCCTGAAAGGTAAAGGGCGGCAGGCCCGTATCCTGGCGCTCAGCCAGCAAGTCGTCGGCAAAGGCCGGGAAGTCGTTGTTAAGCAGTGTCTGATAGACCGTATGATCGGGATAACCGGTTTGAATCAGCACCTGCCCCCCTTCCATATGACGCCCTGCCCGACCGGCTACCTGCAGCAACTGAGCAAACAGGCGCTCGGGGGCGCGAAAATCGGCAGAAAACAGCATGGAATCTGCATTGAGTACCGCAACCAGGCCAAGCCGCTTGAAGTCATGCCCCTTTGCCACCATTTGCGTGCCTACCAGAATATCGATATTGCCGGTATGCACTTCATCGAATAACCGCAGGGCACTGCCCTTTAAGCGTGTGCTGTCGGCGTCGATGCGCTGGATTCGCGCGGCGGGAAACGTTTCCTGCAGAAACTCTTCAACCCGTTGGGTGCCGCGCCCCAGCGGCTGCAAATCCTGGTTACCGCAATCGGGGCAGATGGACGGGACACGACTGTGGAAACCACAATGGTGACATTGCAACTGATAGCCGCTGCCAGGGGGGCGATGCAGTACCGTATGTACCGAGCACCGCGGACACTGGCTGACCCAGCCGCAAGAGGCGCAATGCATCACGGGGGCGTAGCCCCGACGATTCAGAAACACCATGGACTGTTCGCCACGCTCGAGGCGGGTGCGGATAGCTTCCAGCACGCTCGGCTCAAACCCCTGGTTAAGTTTGGCCTTCCGGGTATCCACAAGACGAATGTCGGGAAGAAAGCGGGTTCTGGCGCGCTGCTCCAGGCTCAATCGCGTATAGCGACCGCTGAGCGCATGATGCCAGGTTTCCAGAGAAGGCGTAGCCGATCCCAGAATCAGCGGAATACCCGCATGATGTGCGCGCCAGACAGCCAGATCGCGCGCCGAATAGCGCAAGCCCTCTTGCTGCTTGTATGAAGCATCGTGTTCCTCATCGACAATGATCAGACCAGGATTGTCCAGTGGCGCAAAAATTGCCATGCGCGTGCCCAGCAGCACCTTGAGTTTGCCGCGCTGGGCGTCTGCCCAGGCCTTCAGACGCTCGCCATCGGCCAGCCCACTGTGAAATACGGCAATTTCCTCGGGAGCCACAATATCTGCAAAGCGGGCTCGCACAGCCGTCTCCAGCTGTGGGGTCAGATTAATTTCCGGCACCAGCATCAATATTTGCTGGCCCCGCTGCAGGAAGGTGAGCGCCGCGTGCAGGTACACTTCTGTCTTGCCACTGCCGGTCACGCCATGCAGCAGATAGGCTGAGTAGCCGTCTGACTGGCATATTTGCTGCACGGCATGTTGCTGCTGGGCATTCAATACGATTGGGGAGGCGACCGCCGGGGCGACTGCACTGCGTTTTTTACGATCGGCGCGCGCTACCGGGCCGCCAGCGGACCGCTTGCCCAAATAAGCAGCCGGTTTTCTTAAGCCGTTGGGCAACACCGGAAGAATGACCTCGCCCAACGAGCGCTGATAGTAACGCGATGCAAAATGGGCCAGGGCCAGCCAGGAAGCTGAAAAAGCAGGAAGATCGTCCAGCACCTGCTCCACATCGCGGATCTGGTCAGGATCAAGCGCGGGCGCCGGTAGCAATTCGATGACCACACCGATAAGCTGTCGCGAGCCGAAAGGCACAATGACGCGCTGCCCGATTTGCACCGCATGCTCGCATCGATAGTCGAATGCCTCCTGTCGAGGAATATCCAACACGATACGAACCCAGCTGACTTGCACGCTTAATTCCTGAAAAAGAGAAGACAAATGGCAGCAAAGCCACCTGTTTGAGTATTACCTTTAAGTTACATATCCATGTCAACACTTAAAGTAGTTTCGCAGGTATCAGCGTTAAAGCATCTGCCCGAAACCACTTATTAAATAATTGACTCTGCCTGTGGATAACTTTGGGGAAAACTATATTACAAAAAAACTATTGAAATGAATTGAAGGATCAAATTTTTTTCATACCCGAAACTTCATAAACTAATTTCTTAAAATTCAATAACTTAAAACGCAAGCTCATTGTGTTACAACAGTTTGTCCAAAAACAACAGCAGCTTGACATCTGTGTACAACTTGGCCTTAACCGTGTTTGCTTGCGCTATAGCTGTGCACTTCATCGACCAGGAATGACACATTTTGGGGCGGTGTAAATTGTGAAATTCCGTGACCAAGATTGAATACATGCCCCCCATTTGTTACCGGTCCGAAGTCGTCAATGACGCGGCGCACTTCCTGGCGAATGGCGTTTTCTGTTCCAAACAGAGCCATGGGATCAATATTGCCTTGCAATGCAACACGATCGCCTACCCGCTTGCGCGCCTGCTTCAGGTTGACGGTCCAGTCAAGCCCGACCGCATCGCAACCACTGTTAACGATGTCTTCCAGCCACAAGCCGCCGCCCTTGGTAAACGAAATGACCGGCACCGTAACACCATCATGATTGCGTTCCAGCTGGCTGATTACCTTGGTGATGTATGCAAGTGAAAATTGCTGATACAGGCCATCGGCCAGTACACCGCCCCAGCTGTCAAAAATCATGACCGCCTGGGCTCCCGCGCGAATTTGCTCATTCAGATACTGTGCAGTCGCCTGTGCGGTGACTTCCAGAATATGGTGCAGCATCGCAGGCTGCGCATACATCATAGTTTTGATCTGACGATAATCTGAGGAACCTCGCCCTTCTACCATATAACAGGTAACGGTCCACGGGCTGCCGGCAAAGCCGATCAGAGGTACGCGACCATTGAGCGACTGGCGGATCTGGCTGACAGCGTCGAACACGTAGCGCAACTGATTCATATCGGGAACGGCAAGCTGCTCGACATCTTGCTGCGTGCGCAAGGGACGGGCAAATTGCGGACCTTCACCAGCAACAAAACCCAGTCCGAGACCCATGGCATCGGGCAACATGAGAATATCGGAAAACAGAATGGCCGCATCCAGGGGAAACCGATCCAGAGGCTGCAAAGTGACTTCCGTGGCGAAGTCCGGATTTTTGGCCAGTCCCAGAAAGGACCCCGCCCTGGCGCGGGTCTCGTTATATTCAGTCAGGTATCGTCCAGCCTGACGCATCAACCATACAGGCGTATAGGGAACATGCTGGCGCTGCAGTGCGCGCAGGAAAACATCGTTCTGCAAAACCGGGAAAGCCATCGGGCACCTTTAATATCTATAAATCTATGATTTTCTTACCGGACAGATTGTATCGTACCTGGTGTAAGAATGGCCGCCGACCGTCGCCCGGCCATGAAGCGGTTTGCCACCAGGCATCACTGCTGTTCAAAAATCATTGTCTCGAAACGGTTCCGCACTAATCTGGTGTTTGCGCATGAGCGCCCAGAACGCCCGTCGATGTTTATGGGAATTACGGGCGGCCAAGGCAATATTGCCCTTGCTGCGCGCTAGTGCGTGCGTAAGATAGGTACGCTCAAACTGGGCAACCACCACCGACTTCAATTGCTGAAAACCTTCGGGAAATTGTGCTATTTCCTGACAGCAAACCCTGGGGACGCTCAGGCGAGCCGGATGGGCACCGGCAGATTTATTCCCCTGAGGCAGCGTGCTACCGATTCCGCGAAAAAGCGAAACGGGCGACAGGACATGATCAGCGCCTGGGCTGACCCCTACCGTTGTGGCAGCCGCCGCGCGACCGGCAGATCGCTTGAACGCGGGTACCAACGGCAAACCCGGTCTTTCAGCCGTCAGGGGCTGCGGGCCGGCTGGGGCATAAGCGGATGCCAACGCCGGAACCGACGCATATCCGCCCGGATGCGGGATTGCCGCGTCATGGACCGCATACTGGTGCGTATTGACGCTGTCGCCCAGCAGCGACGGAACGCGGGACTGAAGATTACGCAGTTCATGCAAGGCACGTAGCAGCCTGACGCGGATTTCCTCTGGCTCGCATGGCCATAAGGCAAAATCGACGACACCGAGTTCGAGCAGATCGATCAGGCCAATGGGGCGCAGTGACAACCCCAGTACAAAAATGGGACGATGCTGTTCGATACGGGTTTGCTGCAACAATAAACGCGTCCAGACCAGCGAGGCCGACGAGACGGGCAGACAGATAGCATCAAAATGACGCAGGGAGTAAGTCATGTCCTGCAACAACGAAACAGATGGAAACGTGCCATGCCCCGCCCCGGGGGAAGTTTCAACCAGACTGAAATGCAGACGACCATTGTGCATGCGGTCGTGTTTGAGCAGCGTTTCTGCGAGCGCTTCGCACCCGGGAATACTGATAAGGGCGCAGTCCAGTCGTTCTTTCACTTCGAGGCCTTTTCCGTGTAACAAAACGTACAGGATAAATGGCCTCTTTGTGAGCGGCAATTCGCATTTATCACACTAGGGCAATTACTGTTAAGTGACTGTTTTTGCTGAAAAAACAACGGAATTGTTGCACTGCATGACATAAAGGCTCACTACCCTTGCTTATTGCTAGGGTTAACCCTATAATGGTTTATACCTAGTTTTTACAGTCACTTTAAAGAGCCCAATACCATGAACATGTCTATGAAAAACGCCCTCGCAATGAGCGACGCCCCTGAACTTGCTTTCAGCGATTCCATGGAGCGTGAATTGATCCACAAAGCAATCAACGAAGAACGCGCACTGAGCCTGACCGCTCTGGCCAAAGCCATCGCCGCTTCTGTCGCCGCAGCTTGCATCATGATGTATGACATGATCAAGGAAACAGAAAAAGCGATTGATGACACCGATTCCGAAGGCGGATTCAGCTGGTAATAGCTGACCGTTCCTGCGGCAACAAGCGCGGGTACACGAAATCGAAGTGCAATAATGAATGTGGCGGACGTGATCGTACGCCAAACGGGTGATTGACTGACGGCACATCTGCCTGCAATTGAACCCACAGCGGCCAGACAGCTGCTGTGATGCAGGTGGATGACATGCCGATTCAGTAACCTGGCAGTGCAGATAAGGATAAGGGGCATAACCGCGACCCTGATCCATTGATTTACCCTTCTGAATATATTTCCCGTGGCATACTGCCTGCAACAGGCAAGCGATACCCTATCGCAGTCGCTACAGCGCTCCCCAGCCTTTTAACGTCATTGTTCGCATGAAAGACGAACATCGCATGGCTATTTTGTGCCAAATTTCACATTGTTGACGGCAACGCTGAGCACTCAGTCACAAAAATAAAAGTTAGTGGCACATACACGTTCCGTCCAAATGAGTATGGCAGTCGGGTGCCACATAAAAACTTGCTCAATCCGATCCACCTGCGTATATTGCGGTTGCGTTACTCGCGATCCGCTTTGTCATTCCTGACAATCAGCATCCGTTCCGGCAGAGCGATCTGACGTTGACAAGATCACCGATGAACATAATGAGTGCTGTGATGCGCGCAACGTAATGAAAAACGGCAACAGGTGCCTATGCCCCTGCTGCCGTTTCTGTTATGTGCTACCACGAAATGCCCTGGCCTTCGCGCACTACCTGCTGCTCAGTTATTCAATTGAAATATTGCCCTTGCGGATCACTTCACCCCAGGTCTTGGTTTCGTCAGAGACGAATTTCGCAAACTCTTCTGGTGTATTCTTTTCTGCTATCGCGCCCAAACTGTCGAGCTGCTTGATCACTTCGGGCTTGGCCAGAATTTTCTCTACAGTTGCATTGATTTTATCGATGATAGGCTTGGGTGTACCTTTGGGCGCCACCAGGCCGAACCATGAAGACACGTTAAACTGCGGATAACCAGACTCCTTGAGCGTAGGCACGTCGGGAAATGCATCCGAGCGCTTGTCTGTCGTCACGGCAAAGGCCTTGATCTTGCCTGCCTTGATTTGCGGTACGGCGGCCGGCATATTCTCGAAAACCACGTCAGTCTGGCCTCCGACCAGAGCCGTCATGGACGGGCCACTGCCGCTGAACGGAATGTGCAGCATGTCGATACCAGCCTGCTGTTTGAACAGTTCACCAGCCAGGTGAATAGAGGTGCCGGCGCCAGAAGAACCATAATTGACCTTGCCAGGATTGGCCTTGGCATAGTCAACGAACTCTTTCAGGTTGTTATAGGGCGTATTTTTGCTGGCAACCAGAATATTGGGTACTTTGGCAACCAGAACGATGGGTTCGATATCCTTTTCAATATTGAACCGGGCGTTTTTGTACAGCGTCTGGTTGATTGTGGTAGTTACAGCCATCATCATGAGGCTATAGCCGTCTGCTTTCCTGCGCAGCAATTGGTCCGTCGCGATATTGCTGCCCGCGCCCAGTTTGTTCTCGACCACGAAGCTCTCGCCCAGTTCGTCGCCCAGGCCCTTGGCTACGATGCGGGCCAGCACGTCTGTAGTACCCCCGGCTGCGAAGCCGACCAGTACGGTCACCGGTTTTGATGGATATGCTTCTTCCTGCGCAAACGCGGTATTTACTGCAGCCAGCAGTCCCATGCCAGCCACGAGCGAAAAAGCGCGCGGGAAAAAACCTTTCGGAGTCAAATTCATATTCTATATCGCCTATACTTTACAATGATAATGTTGTCTGTGATTGTGCGTGCGACATAAGCGACACGCTGATCTGGAATCATGGACAGCATTCCTTTCACAACTGAAATTATAGAACACTCATGCAAAACAATAGCCAGAGTCGTCCCGGTGGAGAAATTATCGTCGATCAACTCGTCCGTCAGGGCGTTGATCATGTCTTTTGTGTTCCAGGTGAAAGTTACCTGGCAGTTTTAGATGCGTTGCACGACGCCAGCATCAATGTCACGGTGTGCCGCCAGGAGGGTGGCGCGGCCATGATGGCAGAAGCCCACGGCAAGCTTACGGGCAGGCCCGGCATCTGCATGGTGACCCGCGGCCCGGGCATCTCCAACGCTCTGGCGGGTATTCACATCGCCAAACAGGATTCCACGCCGCTTATCGTTTTTGTCGGGCAAATTGAAACCGGCATGCGCGAGCGTGAAGCCTTTCAGGAAGTAGATTACCGCGCCGTTTTTGGTACGCAGACCAAATGGACCACGGAAATCGATGATGCCGCGCGCATTCCCGAGCTTATCGCGCGTGCCTTTCACGTGGCCATGTCCGGTCGCCCGGGGCCTGTGGTCGTCGCCCTGCCGGAAGACATGCTGGTGCAGCTAGCTACCGTGGCGGACGCACCACGCGTAGAACCGGTAGAATCGGCGCCTGCTCCTGAACAGATGGCGCAAATGGCCACTTTGCTGGCGGGTGCGAAAAAACCGTTGGCCATTCTTGGCGGTTCACGCTGGACACAGGAGGCTGTCAATAATTTTGTACGCTTTGCCCAAAAGCAGCAACTGCCTGTAGCGGTCCAGTTCCGCCGCCAGCATCTGTTCCCGTCATCACACCCCAATTTCGTTGGTGATATTGGCCTGGGCATCAATCCGAAACTGCTCAAGATGGCGCAGGAAGCCGACGTGATTCTGCTGGTGGGCGGGCGCATGTCGGAAATCGCTTCGCAAAGTTACACACTGCTGGACATCCCTGTACCAAAGCAAACGCTGATTCATGTTCACCCGGACAGTCAGGAACTGAACCGCGTTTATCAGGCGGCACTGGCCATCAACGCCACACCGACCCAGTTTGTCAATGCCGCTGCCGGGATCTCTGCCAGCGACCAGGATGCGCGCAAGGACTACGTTGACGCAGCCCATGCAGCCTATGTGCAATGGAGCGATCCGCAGTCTGTAAGCACGCCCGGCGACCTGCAAATGGGTAAAGTCATGGCATATCTTGAAAAGCATCTGGAACCGGACGCCATTCTGACCAATGGCGCCGGCAACTATGCTACCTGGCTGCATCGCTTTCACCGCTTCAATCATTTCAATACCCAACTGGCCCCTACCTCCGGGTCGATGGGTTACGGGGCGCCTGCTGCCGTAGGCGCCAAGCGTGTCATGCCACAGCGGCAGGTTGTCTGCTTTGCCGGCGACGGCTGCTTCCTGATGCACGGTCAGGAGTTTGCCACGGCCGTACAGTACGGGTTGAATATTATTGTGCTTGTATTCGACAACGGCATGTACGGTACGATACGCATGCACCAGGAAAAGCACTACCCTGGCCGCGTCAGCGCCACCGATCTGCAGAATCCGGATTTTGCCGCTTACGCAGTAGCGTTTGGTGGCCATGGAGAGCGGGTGGAAAAAAGCGAAGATTTCGGGCCAGCATTTGAACGAGCAGTAGCCAGCGGCAAACCGGCCATTTTGCACTGTCTGATTGATCCGCAAGCCATAACCCCCACCGCCACGCTGGATCAACTGCGCGCTGCTGCAGAAAAATCACAAGCGAAGTAATTCAGCAAGGACCCTGACGATTTGAAGCCAGCGCTACAAATCGTCAGCATGCACCCGCTGTTAGATAGACACAAGCGAAGCAATTGAACGCCGTATGCGTTGGCGGACTGAATCGACGATAAACACGAAGATATAAAACAAAAGACGCCCAGGTGGCGTCTTTTGTTTTTACTGACAGTACCGCAGCAACAATGAAGAATCAGTGACGATTTTTCATGTTGGCCAATCGGCGAGCCGCAGCAACCTGCGCTGCCAGCATGGCCAGTTCGGCTTCGACAGCGGCAATATCCTGCTTGTCGTGTGCGTTCTCGAGTGCTTCCAGCGCCTGCTGGCGAGCCTTCTCGGCCTTGGCTTCGTCCAGGTCTGCCGCACGGATTGCCGTATCGGACAGGACTGTAACGCCAAATGGTTGCACTTCAAGAATACCACCGGCTACAAACACCAGCTCTTCTGTTCCATCTTCACGTACGATTTTCAACGTACCAGGACGGACCTTGGACAGCAGCGGCGTGTGGCCGGGCAGAACGCCCAGTTCACCGCTTTCACCCGGCAAAGACACAAACTTGGCTTCGCCCGAGAAGATGGATGCTTCAGCACTGACAACATCTACTTTGAGTAAAGTAGCCATAGCTATTCCTTATTTTAAGCTTTTCGCTTTTTCAAAGGCTTCATCGATGGTACCGACCATGTAGAAAGCCTGTTCAGGCAGCGCGTCGCATTCACCGTCAACAATCATCTTGAAGCCGCGAATGGTTTCAGCCAGCGGTACATATTTACCAGGAGAACCGGTAAATACCTCGGCAACGTGGAACGGCTGAGACAGGAAACGCTGGATTTTACGTGCACGGGCAACAGCCTGTTTGTCTTCAGGAGACAGCTCGTCCATACCCAGAATCGCGATAATGTCACGCAATTCCTTGTAGCGTTGCAGCGTCTGCTGAACACCGCGCGCCACTGCGTAGTGCTCTTCGCCAACCACTTGAGGATCCAGCTGGCGGCTGGTGGAGTCAAGCGGATCAACCGCTGGGTAAATACCCAGGGAAGCGATGTCACGCGACAGCACAACCGTAGAATCCAAATGCTGGAAGGTCGTTGCAGGAGACGGGTCGGTCAAGTCATCGGCAGGAACGTAAACGGCCTGGATCGATGTAATGGAACCTGTTTTGGTAGAGGTAATACGCTCTTGCAGTACACCCATTTCCTCGGCCAGTGTTGGCTGATAGCCCACAGCAGAAGGCATACGACCCAGCAGCGCAGATACTTCAGTTCCGGCCAGGGTGTAACGATAGATGTTATCAACGAAGAACAGAATATCACGGCCTTCGTCACGGAATTTCTCGGCCATTGTCAGACCGGTCAAAGCCACACGCAGACGGTTGCCTGGAGGTTCGTTCATCTGACCGAACACCATGGCTACTTTATCCAGAACGTTGGACTCTTCCATTTCGTGATAGAAGTCGTTACCTTCACGAGTACGCTCACCCACGCCGGCAAACACGGACAAACCGGAGTGCTGTTTGGCGATGTTATTGATGAGCTCCATCATGTTAACGGTTTTGCCCACACCGGCACCACCGAACAGACCCACTTTACCGCCTTTGGCAAACGGGCAGACCAGGTCAATCACCTTGATGCCGGTTTCCAGCAGTTCGACCGAAGGAGACAGTTCGTCAAACTTCGGTGCAGGCTGGTGAATTGCGCGTCTTTCCTCGGTAGCAATAGGACCGGCTTCGTCGATAGGACGACCCAGTACATCCATGATGCGGCCCAGAGTGGCTTCACCGACAGGAACGGAAATAGCAGCGTTGGTACGGCCAACGGCCATGCCGCGACGCAGACCGTCACTGGAGCCCATTGCAATCGTACGCACAACACCGTCGCCCAGCTGTTGCTGAACTTCCAGTGTCAAACCTTTCTCGGCGAATTTTGATTCATTGTCCGCCAGGACAAGGGCTTCATAAACTTTTGGCATGTTGTCGCGTGGGAACTGAATATCCACGACGGCGCCGATGCACTGAACGATGGTACCGTTACTCATGTCGATTCCTTACTTAATAACGATTGAAAGATGCCGGTTGGTGTTGACCCGAAGGTTACACGGCCGCGGCGCCCCCCACGATTTCTGAAATTTCTTTGGTGATGGATGCCTGACGGGTTTTGTTGTAAACCAGTTGCAGCTCTCCAATCACTTTCTTTGCATTGTCCGATGCAGCCTTCATCGCCACCATCCGTGCCGACTGCTCTGACGCCATATTTTCCGCAACTGCCTGATACACAAGACCCTCAACGTAACGGGCCAGCAGATCGTCGATCACCGATTTGGCATCGGGCTCGAAGATATAGTCCCACTGGTAGCTCGATTCGATTGCCGCTTCTTCGTCCTCGGCTTTTGCAGCACCGGCGACAAACGGATCTTTCAAGCCATCCGGCAACGGCAACAGGCGCATGATCGTTGGCTCCTGCTTCATGGTGTTCACGAAATGCGTGGACGCCACATACAGGGCATCGATCTTGCCGTCGAGGTAATCGTCAAGCTGTACCTTGAGGGCGCCGATCAGGCGTTCAAGATGCGGCTGATCACCAAGCTGCACTTCGTTGGATACCAGATTGCTACCGATACGTGTCAGCAGGCTCAACCCTTTATTACCCAGGGCAGTCGTCTGGACCTTGATACCCTTGGCTTCAAATTCCTTGAGACGCGCCAGCACCAGCCGGGAGATATTTGTATTCAGACCACCGCACAGACCTTTGTCTGTGGTGACCAGCACTACACCCACCGCCTTGACATCTGTACGTTCTTCCATGTACGGATGACGGTAGTCAGGATGCGTTTGCATCATGTGTGCAGCGATTTCGCGTACTTTCTTGGCATAGGGACGGCCGGCACGCATTCTTTCCTGCGCCTTGCGCATTTTGGATGCTGCCACCATTTCCATGGCCTTAGTGATCTTGCGCGTGTTTTGCACGCTCTTGATCTTCGTACGAATTTCCTTGATTCCAGGCATTTCGCTTTCCTGTTAAACCAATTTCAGGAAGGTGCACGGCAACAGACCCTGCACCTCACGGACTTACTTAGTATGAACCACCAGTTTTGAAGCCGGCAACGATATCTTTCAATGCAGCTTCGTCTTCCTTGGACAGTTCTTTTGTATCTTCGATACGGCCGATCAGATCAGCGTGCTTGTTCTTCAGCTCGTCTTTCAGGCCTTTTTCGAAGGACAGAACCTTCTCGACTTCAACGTCATCCAGATAGCCATTGTTCACGGCATACAACGATACGGCCAGTTCCCAAACCTGCAAAGGCTGGTACTGAGGCTGCTTGAGCAGTTCTACCACGCGTTTACCACGCTCCAGCTGACGGCGTGTCGCATCGTCAAGGTCGGAGGCAAACTGGGCAAAGGCGGCCAATTCACGATACTGGGCCAGGTCGGTACGGATACCACCGGACAGTTTTTTGATAACTTTGGTCTGCGCTGCACCACCAACCCGTGAAACAGAGATACCGGCGTTGATCGCTGGACGCACACCGGCGTTGAACAGATCGGTCTCAAGGAAGATCTGGCCGTCGGTAATGGAGATCACGTTGGTAGGAACGAACGCAGAAACGTCGCCTGCCTGAGTTTCAATGATAGGCAGAGCGGTCAGAGAACCGGTTTTACCTTTCACTTCACCGTTGGTGAATTTTTCTACGTAATTTTCGTTAACGCGAGCGGCGCGCTCAAGCAGACGGGAGTGCAGATAGAACACGTCACCAGGATAGGCTTCACGGCCAGGCGGGCGACGCAGCAACAGGGAAACCTGACGGTATGCCCAGGCCTGTTTGGTCAGATCATCATAAACGATCAGGGCGTCTTCACCGCGGTCGCGGAAATATTCACCCATGGTGCAACCGGCATACGCTGACAGATACTGCATGGCAGCAGAGTCAGATGCAGTCGCTGCAACAACAATGGTGTATTCCAGCGCGCCCAGCTCTTCGAGCTTGCGCACGACGTTGTTCACGGTAGAAGCTTTCTGACCGATAGCAACGTAAACGCAGGTTACGTTCTTGCCTTTCTGGCTGATGATCGCATCAATGGCAACAGCAGTTTTACCAGTCTGACGGTCACCAATAATCAGTTCGCGCTGACCACGGCCGATAGGCACCATGGAGTCGATTGATTTAATACCGGTTTGCAGAGGCTGGGAAACAGACTGGCGCTCAATAACGCCGGGAGCCACTTTCTCGATAATGTCCGTTGCTTTCGCGTTGATCGGACCTTTACCGTCGATGGGCTGACCCAGTGCGTTCACCACGCGGCCGCGCAATTCGGGGCCAACGGGTACTTCGAGAATACGACCGGTTGTTTTGACTTGGTCACCTTCGGATACGCCGGTGTAATCACCCAGAATAACGGCACCCACGGAATCACGCTCGAGGTTCAGAGCAAGACCGTAGACGTTATTGGGAAACTCCAGCATTTCGCCTTGCATCACATCGGAAAGACCGTGGACACGTGTGATACCGTCGGTTACGGAAACAACCGTACCTTGCGTACGAACATCGGCAGAAGCGCCCAGGCCTTCAATACGGCTTTTGAGCAGTTCGCTGATTTCTGACGGATTGAGTTGCATGTTCAGACTCCTGAAATCCTGTTATGTATGGCGCTTAGTGAGCCGCCAGTGTGTCGCGCAGGCGGCTCAACTGAGCCTGCACGGAAGTATCTAATACCTGATCACCTACTGTTACGCGAACGCCACCGATAAGCGATGGATCAACGGTAACAACCGGCTTCAGTTTAACGCCGAATCTTCTCTCCAGCCCGGCAATCAGTTCCTGCACCTGGGCTTCGGACATCTCGAAAGCACTGGTGATATCTGCCTGTGCAGTTCCATCATTGCGGTTTCTGAGCGCCTCGAACTGCTCGGCGATTTGTGGCAGGAGCAAAAGACGATCGTTTTCGATGAGCAGGTCGACGAAATTGCGCATTGGCTGCGACAAGGTCGTTTTGAGCAGGCCCAGAAAAACGTCTTCTTTTGTTTTTCGTTCCAGTTGCGGATCTGACATCGCTTCACGCACATCTTTCAGGCTTGAAAGCTGCGCGAGCTCATTGACGGCATCCGACCATGCAGCAAGACCTGCCGGATCATTTTTCGCAGAGGCAAAAAGCGCCTCGGCGTACGGACGGGCAACGGTTGATAGTTCTGCCATGGTATTTCCGAATTAAAGCTGTGCCTTGAGTTGGTTCAGCAACTCGGCATGCGTCTGAGGATTGACTTCGCGCTTGAGAATCTGCTCTGCGCCTTTGACGGCAAGGGCAGCTACTTCATCACGCAGGCTGTCCCGTACACGCTGCACTTCACGCTCGGCGTCCTGTTGGGCCTGAGCGATGATGCGTGAACGTTCAGTTTCGGCTTCTCCGCGGGCAGCATCAACAATCGATGCGGCATGTTTTTCAGCGTCCTGCAAGCGAGCATGTGTTTGCTGCTTGGCATCGGCTTCGATCAGACTGATACGAGCCTGGGACTGAGCGAGATCCGCTTTGCCTTTGTCGGCTGCAGCCAGACCATCGGCAATCTTCTGACGACGTTCTTCAATGGCCTTGATCAGCGGGGGCCACACGAATTTCATCGTGAACCACGCCAGCACAAAAAAAACGAGCGTCTGGAAAAAGAGCGTCGCGTTTAAATTCACGGTCGTTTCCCTTCAATAATGGGCGGTTTCGCCTGGGCGAAATCCTGAAATTTACTTGAACTTTTGTCATTGGCGAACCCTGAATATCAGGGTTCGCTATTCCATCTTGTTCACCACCATCCGAGGATGGCCTTACGTCTTGTTATCAGGCACCAAACGGGCTTGCGAACGCGAACAGCATGGCGATACCAACACCGATCAGGAACGCAGCGTCGATAAGACCAGCCAACAAGAACATTTTAGTTTGCAAAACGTTCATCAGTTCTGGCTGACGAGCGGATGCTTCGAGGTATTTACCGCCCATGATACCGATACCGATACATGCGCCGATAGCGCCCAGGCCGATGATGAAAGCGCAAGCAAGAGCAACGAAAGCTGCTGTGGTCATGACAACTCCTTGTGGTTATGAACCTAAAACAATTTAAAGATGGAAAATTACTGCTTAAAATTTGGCAGACCGGTTATTGATTTCCAATCTGCCGACTACGGCATAACAGAATCTGCTATGACGAAACCTTAGTGGCTCTCATGCGCCTGACCAAGATATACCAGGGTCAGCATCATGAAAATAAAGGCCTGGAGCAGAATGATCATGATATGGAAAATAGCCCATATTGATCCGGCCAGTACCTGGCCGATGCCAAGCCCGATATTCATTGCGGAAAAACCAGTCCATGCGCCACCCAACAAGGCAATCAGCATGAACAACAGTTCACCGGCGAACATATTACCGAACAGCCGCATACCGAGAGAAACGGTTTTGGCAGCGTATTCGATGATATTGAGCAACAAATTGAAAGGCGACAACAGGACAGCGGCAAAGCCATGCGCGTGAAACGGCGCAGTGAACAGGTCTTTCACGAAACCGCCGGCGCTCTTGATTTTGATACCGTAGTAAAAAGACAGCAGCAGCACAGCCAGAGACATTCCCATGGGAACATTCAGGTCGGCAGTAGGAAGAATACGATGATAATACAGGGGACCATGCGCATTATGGTCACCGGTCAGGCCCAGCCAGCCGAAAATGGCCCCAGGCAAATCAACCGGAATGAGGTCAAGCGTGTTCATCAGCGTGACCCACAAAAACACGGTCAACGCCAATGGCGCGATGTACTTGCGTGATACTTCGTTATGAACAATGCTTTTGGCCTGGTCGTTGACCATATCAACAACCATTTCGACGCCGGCCTGAAAACGACCAGGTACGCCATTGGTCGCACGGCGGGCTGCCAGCCATAGCAGGAATACGACCACCAGACCCGTAGCCAGAGACCAGAACACGGAGTCGTAATTGATGACACTCATATCCAGAATACTGCTTTGAGGATGACCCGTATTGTTCAGGTGTGCCAGGTGATGCTGGACATAAGCTGACTGAGGCGATACTTCGGCAGATGCAGCCATTTAGTACGTACTCCAAATTCGCAGCCGGTTCAGGCTGCATTTTGATTTATCCCATTTATGTCTGACTACCTGAGTTTATTCAACACAAGCAGCAGGACATACCCCTTCAATACAACAACAAGCCCAATCAGCAATGCAGGCCAGACAAGGTAGGTTCCCGCGAACCTGACCACCAGGGCCAGCAATGCCAGCGTGCCGCCAATCTTCAGCGCTTGCGTCCAAAAGAACGTAAGTGCACCGGTGTTAGCCTGACTGTAAATCTTTACAAGCATATGAAGAGCAGCGAACGAGGATGGGATCAGATAAATCAACCCCCCGGCCAGCGCCGATAGCGCTGCATAGCCCCCCGCGACAAGCCAGCTTACCAGTGCCGTTACGAGCAGCAACGCTGCTTGTGCCAGCACCAGATTAACCAGGCCCCTTGCCGCCCTTGCGTTCATTCTGGCCCGCTCTTGTGGAGTCAGGCTCAGTGGACGCGCTTCCTGTGGCGTTGTTTGTGCTTTTTCTGACATTACCGGCGCAGCCTTTCCTACTGCGGTGTGTTGGTTATTGGCAACGGGCGTATCTGTGGATACCCCGGACTGCAAAACCGACCTTTCCGGCAAATGCTTCGTACGATCTGGCTCGATGGCTTTCGCTGGATGATTCATGCCGATGGATGATTCATAAATAAAGCCCCCGCGCCGTTCATAACGGTTTTTAGCATTCAGTTAAGCCATAGAAGTATATCGTATATTTCAAGTCATAGGCAAGACGCGGGGACGTTTTCTTACATATTATTGAAGGCAGGTGTACGCTTGCCAACGAAGGCGTCCATCCCCTCTTTCTGGTCCTTTGTCGCAAACGTTGCGTGAAATACACGGCGTTCAAACAACAATCCCTGCTCAAGTGTTGTTTCCAGCGCCACATTGACGCACTCCTTGGCCATCATGAGCGTGGTTTGCGACATGCCGGCCATGCCCTGTGCGATTTTGATCACTTCGTCAAGAAAATTCTCGACCGGCAGGACACGGGCAACCAGCCCGGCGCTTTCTGCTTCCTTGGCGTCCATCATGCGGCCGGTAAGCACCAGATCCATGGCTTTGGCCTTGCCCACTGCGCGAGTCAGCCGTTGCGTGCCGCCCAGACCGGGAATCGTACCCAGCTTGATTTCGGGCTGACCGAAGCGGGCACTTTCTGCCGCATAGATAGTGTCGCACATCATGGCCAGCTCGCAACCGCCGCCCAGGGCATAACCGGAGACCGCCGCGATGACTGGTTTGCGAATGACATTTTTCATGGTCTCCCAGTCGCCGCCAATGTAATTGCTCTTGTAGACATCCATATAATCCCAGTCTTTCATGGCAGAGATATCGGCGCCGGCAGCAAATGCCTTGTCAGAGCCGGTCAATACAATGACATTGACACTGCTGTCTGCCTGCATGGCCAGCAGGGCCTGGCTGAGCACCTGCATCAGCTCATTGCTAAGCGCATTCAGGACCTTGGGACGATTGATGGTAATGACGCCGACAGCGCCTTCGACACGTGATACAACAAATTCTTCTGACATGTTTCGGTCTCCCTGTGAGTACTCGGATATTCACTGAAATTGTGTCGAATATTGTAGCCACTGAATGGTCAAAAAACGACAAACCTTGGGTTTTTGCTATAGTTACTCACTTAACCTTCCAATTTTACAGAATCAGCATGCCTTCCGTTTCCTATCAGATCACGCCCGCCGACCCCGCCGCTCATTATTTTGATGTCCAGGTCACCATTGACAACCCCGACCGTCGCGGCCAGGTGGTGTCGCTGCCGGCATGGATTCCCGGCAGCTACCTGATACGGGATTTTTCCCGGCATATTCACAGCCTGACGGCAAAGACCGGCAGATCTGTGCTGGCCATCCGAAAACTGGATAATCACACGTGGCAAGTAGCGCCCTGCTCCCGACGCCTGACGCTCAGTTATCGGGTGTACGCCTGGGATCTGTCGGTGCGCTGCGCCCATCTGGACCAGACCCACGGCTTTTTCAATGGCACCAGCGTTTTTCTGAAAGTGCATGGCCGCGAAAAGCAACCATGCCAGGTGACGATTGAACCGGGCAGCAGCACCCGCCACTGGCGCGTTTATACCAGCCTGCAACCGGCACGCCGGGGCCGGCAGACAACCCTGCCCCACCGGTTCGGGGTCTATCAGGCGCCCGATTACGATGCCCTGGTGGACCATCCGGTCGAGATGGGCACGCCGCACGTGGAAACGTTCACCGTGTGCGGGGCCAAACATGAAATGGTGTTTACCGGCGTTTTGCCCAACGTCGACTTCAAGCGCATTGCACGCGATGCCGCGAAAATCTGCGAAACCCAGATCCGTTTTTTCGAGCCGCGCAGCCAGCGCGCACCGTTTCTGGACAGCGCCGATCGCTATGTGTTCATGACTTACGTAACCGGAAAAGATTATGGTGGCCTGGAGCATCGCGCCTCTACGGCGCTGGTGGCGTCCCGCAAAGACCTGCCAGTGATCGGCAACGATGAACGCAGCGAAGGCTATACCGGATTTCTCGGACTGGTCAGCCACGAGTATTTTCATACCTGGAATGTCAAGCGCATCAAACCGCAGGCCTTTGTTCCCTATGACCTGTCCCAACCCAATCTGACCAGCCTGCTGTGGATTTTCGAAGGATTCACCTCATACTACGATGACCTGATGCTGCTGCGCGCCGGTGTTGTGGATGAAAAAGACTATCTGCAACTGCTGAGCAAGACCATTACCGGCGTGCACCGGGCGCCGGGGCGCTTCAGGCAGAGCGTAGCCGACAGCTCCTTTGACGCATGGAATCGCTATTATCGCCAGGACGAGAGTTCCATCAACAATATCGTCAGCTACTACACAAAGGGGTCCCTGGTTGCGCTGGCGCTGGATCTGAGCATTCGCAACGCCACCGGCAACCGCAAGTCGCTGGACGACGTCATGCGATTGCTGTGGGATCGCTATGGCCGCCGTTTTTACCAGTCACGTCAGCGCGGCGTGCAAGAGCACGAATTTGCGGGTCTGCTCAAGCAGGCGACAGGGGTGGATTTGCAGGAATTTATTGACGCAGCCACCGAACAAACAGACGATTTGCCGCTGGCCGCGCTGCTGGAAAAACAAGGCATCAGCCTGTCCTGGCAGACCGAGCGCCGTGCGCCAGACATCGGTGCCACCATGCGGGCCACGGCTACCGGCGAACCGGGCCTGGCGCAGGTCATTGAAGGCGGGGCAGCGCATGCGGCAGGCCTGTCGGCTGGCGATATTCTGCTGGCCATGGACGGTCTGCGCATTGAAGCGGCAAACTGGGACAAGCTGCTGGACCGTTACCAGCCCGGGCAGCAAGTTCTTATTCATTATTTCAGACGTGATGAACTGCGCAGCACGCAACTGACGCTGCAGGCGCCAGCTAATGACAAGTGCAATTTAACCAGGAAAACACCCGGCCAGGACAGCAATTAACGATCGCGTGTTGCGCATACGGGGCATGCGCGATTGCGCTCCAGCTGCAGCGTTTGCCATTGCATGGATAGCGCATCGAGCATCATAAGTCGACCGCGCAGGTTCTCGCCCGCATCCAGCAGCGTTTTGATGGTTTCTGCCGCCTCTACGCTGCCGATGATGCCAACCAGCGGCGCAAAGACCCCCATGGTGGCACAGTTGTCTGTCGGCAAATTGTCAGACGGAGGAAATGCGCAGGCGTAACAGGGCGAGTCTGCGTGGCGTGTATCAAACACCGTTACCTGGCCGGCAAACCGGATGGCCGCGCCCGACACAAAGGGCTTGGACTGCGCAACACACACTTCATTGATGGCCTGGCGCGTGCGGAAATTATCGGTGCAATCCACGATAATATCGACCCCGGCAAGCAACTGTCCCAGACGATCGGTATCGACCCGTTCGACGACCGTGTCCACCACGCACTCGGGATTGATCTGGCCAATGGCCGCAAGCGCTGATTCTACCTTGCTCTGGCCGATACGCGCGGTGGTATGGATGATCTGACGCTGCAAATTAGACAACTCGACCTGATCATCATCTACCAGCACCAGCCGACCCACGCCGGCAGAAGCCAGATACGCGGCCACCGGCGAGCCCAGGCCACCGAGCCCGAGGATCAGCACGGAACTGGCAAGCAGCTTTTCCTGCCCCTCGATGCCGATGGCCTCAAGCATCAGATGTCGCGCATAACGCAGCAACTGGTTATCATCCATTGGCTATTTTCCTGCAGGCTGCGCGGGTGCTGCTGGCTTGACTGCATCGGCTGGCGCCTTGCGATCGGCCGGCGGTGGCGCAGAAGGCGCGGCCTTATCAGGCTGATCTGCATCAGCCGGTTCACTGCCAACTGGTTTGTCGCCCTGACCCTGTCCATGTTTACCCGTGCCACCAGCAGTCGCGTCAATGGACTTTTTCTCTGCCTGTTTTTCCTTCTCGCTCAGTTGCTTCGGGGCAACCGGTGCACCGCCTTTGACTGGTTTGCCCAGCAGTTTGTTCACCGCCTGCGCCAATTGAAAATCGTCAGCCGAGCCGAACTCAAAGACCTGCTGATCCTCTGCCTTTTCATCTGGCTTGATTGCGGTGGTGCCCTTGACCTCACCATTTTCACCAGCCTGATCATTGCGCAGATGCTCGGCCAGATCAGCCTCGCGCGGGAAGCTGAACAGATCGCCTTTTTCGGTGTCTGTCACCACGAGATCCGGAACAATGCCGGTGGCCTGGATGGAGCGACCGGAGGGGGTGAAATAACGCGCCGTCGTCAGTTTGAGCGCAGTGTTGTCATCCAGCGGCATGACCACCTGGACCGACCCCTTGCCGAAACTGCGATTTCCCATTACCGTGGCCCGCTTGTGGTCCTGCAGCGCGCCGGCGACAATTTCCGCGGCTGATGCCGAACCGACATTGATCAATACCACCATGGGAACCGTTTTGGTCCAGGCTGGCAAATCTTTCAGATAATCACTTGAATTGTGAACATAGTCCCGTGCATCGGCCTTGAACACATGCGAATCCTGATCGTCACGAGACTTGGTGGACACCACATTGATACCGGACTTAAGAAACGCCGCCGACACTCCGATGGCGCCGGTCAACAACCCGCCCGGATCGTTGCGCAAATCCAGCACCAGCCCTTTGGGCTTGCCCTTGGCGTCCAACTGTTTCAAGTGCGTCGCCAGGTCGGGACCGGTACGCTCCTGGAACTGCGATACACGCAAATAGGCGATGGCATCAGGCAGCATTTTGCTGCGCACGCTTTGCACCTTGATCACAGCGCGCACCAGATCAAAGTCCAGCTGTTTACCGGTGGATGGACGGCTGACCGAAAGCTTGATCGACGAGCCCACGTCTCCCCTGAGATTTTTCACCACATCGTTCAGTGGCTTGCCTTCCATGCTTTCGCCATTGATGCCGGTAATGATGTCGCCTGGCATGATGCCGGCCTTGGCCGCTGGCGTATCTTCAATGGGCGAAATAATTTTCACAAAGCCTTTTTCAGGACCGATTTCAATGCCCAGACCACCGAACTCGCCATCGGTGGACACCCGCATCTCTTCATACTCAAGTTCATCCAGATAGGCCGAATGCGGGTCCAGGTCCTGAACCATGCCCTTGATCGCGGACTCGATCAGCTTCTGGTCCTCTATCGGCTCTACGTAGCTGTTTTTGATCGCGGCATACACACGCGCGAAACGCTGCAATTCGGCAAACGGCAACGATTCTTCGGCAGGTAGCGGGGCGTGAGTCTCGGGCGCGGGAATCTGCCGCACCTGATTGGCCGGTTTCTGCTGAGACAAGGCCACCGGAGAATAGGCGATGCCAGCCTGAATCAGCCCGATGATAATTACATATGACAACTGGCGCACTGCAAACAATTTCATAGCGTCTTCCGGATAAATGCGCGGCACCGTTACCGGGCCAGCCAGCTCATGGGATCTACCGGGGTAGACCCTTGTCTGATTTCAAAATAGAGGCCAGGGTCAACCTGTCCCCCCGTAGCGCCGACACGGGCAATGGTCTCGCCAATGCGTACACGGTCGCCCACCCTTTTGCTCAGGCTCTGATTGTAACCATACACACTCAGATACCCATTTTGGTGATCCACAATAATGAGGTTACCAAATCCCTGAATCCATGACGCATAAACCACGCTGCCGCTGCCTACCGCCTTGACCGGCGTGCCGTTGCCCGCCCGAATCAGAATGCCGCGCCAGACATCACCCGTATCTGGACGCGGCGTGCCGAAGCGACCCTGCACACTGCCTCGTACGGGCCAGGGCGCACCACGCTGCAAGCCGGCGTTGCCAGACGAGGCCTCTGCAGCGGCCTTGCGCTCATCTTCACGCGCCTTCTGGGCCAACCGCACTTGCTCTTCAGCTTTCAGGCGCGCCAGACGGGCCTTCTCGCGATCGATTTCCAGATTTTCCCGCTGCATCCGCGCCAGCGCCAACTGCTCCTGCGCCGCTGCCGCAGAACGGCTGGCTGTGTTCAGGTCGGGAGAAGGCGGCACGCCAGCGCCGGCAGATGGCGCGTTTTCGCGGGCGCGCCGCAGTGCCTCGGCCTGCTCTTCGGCCGTCATATAGGCGCGCTGTTCTGCTTCCCGGGCTGCCTGAGCCTGACGCGCTGCCTGTTCGGCACGTCTTGCCGCAAGCGCCGCCTGCTGGGCAGCTGCACGAGCGGCCTGCTCACGGGCCTGTTGCAGCGCCTTGCGTCGGGCGGCCTCGCGGGCCTCGCGCTCGATCGCGGCACGACGAATGGCCTCGCGCTGCTTGACAATGCTGCCCTGAATATCATCGATAAGCGCATTCAAGCGCTTGTCGTCCCGCACCAGCTTGCCTGCCTGGGACCGCCGCGCTTTCAGATCTTCTTCAACCCTGGCCAGCACCGCCGCGTGCTTTTGTTTTTCCTGCTCCAGATCAGTCTTGCTTTTTTCTGCGTCATCAGCTAATTTCTGCAACGTTTTCCGGTGATCCGCCACCTTCTTTTTGACTGCATCAAGACGGGCGATTTCGGTGTTGAGCGCTTCAACAGCCTGGGTTCTGGCCTTGGCCACATAACTGAGGTAGGTCAGGTCACGGCCGATTTTCTGCGCATCATCTCCGGAGAGCAGCGCGGCCCATGGCGAAACACCGTGGGTGTACTGGGACTTGAGCTGCTCTGCCAGCTCCTGGCGGCGCTGCTCCATGAGCGCCTGCTGCCCTGCCTGCTCCTGGCGCAACTGGTCCAGCTCCCTCTCGGTCTTGTCCCGCTGACTGTCCAGATCATCAAGCCTGGCATTGAGCCGGGAAATTTCGGTCTCGGACTGGCGCAGCGATTCGGTGACATCCTTGCGGTCGCTTTCGGACTCATCGATCCGCTTTTGCACTTGCGTGATTTTTTCCTGAAGGTCCCGGCGCAACTGCTCAGCATTCTGTTGCTGTTTGGTAAGCGAAGAAATGGACTGCGCCCCCGCCGGCTCGCCAGCCAGCAGCGCCAGACAGGCAAGCGTTGCGCTGCCAAGCAAACGCAATGACGGCAAGGGACCGGGCCCACTCATGATGTCTTCCCTATGATCGGCATGCAGACCGAAGACGCAGCTTGCGCGAAACCCGGATCACGTCAGTCCTTTTTGGCCTTTCCCTGGGCCGCAACAGCTGCCATGGCCGCAGCGATGGCTTCCTGATCGCCCAGATAGTAGTGCTTAATGGGCTTGAGGTTCTCATCCAGCTCATAAACCAGCGGCTGGCCGGTAGGGATATTCAGATTGACGATATCGTCTTCAGAGACCTGATCCAGGTGCTTGATCAACGCCCGCAGGCTGTTGCCATGGGCTGAAATAAGCACATTGCGGCCGGCCTTGATCGCTGGCGCAATGGAGTCGTTCCACAAAGGCAGCACCCGCTCCACGGTATCTTTCAGGCATTCGGTTGCCGGCAGATCGGCAGCCGCGATGCGACTATAGCGTGCATCAAAGCGCGGATGACGTTCGTCATCGCCGTCCAGCGGTTCTGGCGCAATGGCATAGGCCCGGCGCCACACAAGCACCTGTTCATCACCATATTTCTGCGCTGTTTCCGCCTTATTCAAGCCCTGCAACGCACCATAGTGCCGCTCATTCAGGCGCCAGCTGGGATGCACAGGCGTATACATGGCATCCATGGCATCCAGAGCGATCCAGAGCGTTCGAATCGCGCGTTTTAACACAGATGTGAATGCCAGATCGAAGGTGTAGCCTTCTTTTTTGAGCAGTTCGCCGGCTTCCCAGGCTTGCTGGCGGCCGGTTTCAGTCAGATCGACGTCTTTCCAGCCGGTAAACCGGTTTTCAAGATTCCACTGGCTTTCGCCATGGCGCATTAACACTAGCTTATACATTATTGATTCCCGCAAGACAAACTGAAAAACTGTACCGGGTTGAAAATCGGCCCGCCGCGTGCCTGCGGCCCGGGTCAACCATTAATTTTCCTCTATTTTACAGAAGTCTTATCGCGAATAGGCGAGCTATTTTATAATCAGTAAATTCAGCGTTTGAAAAACGCATTTTCAGGATTCATTGTGGATTTTCTTTTTTATCAGAACTCGATTTACTTTCTCATTTTTCTGCTGGTCTCTGGCGCACTGTTGGCTTTCCCGCTGCTGCGCAAACAGGGCAAGGGCAATACCGGACTGAGCGTCAAAGACGCGGTTAACCTGGTCAACCGTGAAAATGCGGTGTTTGTCGATCTGCGTCCCGCCGATAGCTATCGCAGCGGCTCCATTCCTTCTGCGCGCAATCTGCCTGCAGCCGACTTTGATCAGAAGGCCGGCACCCTGCCGCGCAACAAACCACTGATCCTGGTATGCGACAATGGGCGTGAATCGGCCAAAATGGCAAATGTGCTGCGCAGCAAGAACACCGAAAACGTGTATACGCTGGCCGGCGGCATGGGCGCCTGGAAGGCTGACGGCATGCCCGTCAAGCAACACGGCTGATACCATTGGCGCCGTCCCCACGGCGGCGCAGCAACGTATCCATTGCTACACAAAGAACAGAAAAGGCTCATGATGAAAAAAGTGACCATGTATTACAAGCAGACCTGCCCCTACTGCGTGCGCGCAGAAAAATTATTGCGTGAACGCGGAGTGAGCGATCTGGAGAAAATCAGCATTGACACAAACCGGGAGCAGCGGGCTGCTATGATTGAACGATCAGGCGGGCGCACAACCGTGCCGCAAATCTTCATCGATCAGGCGCATATCGGCGGCTGTGACGATCTGATGGCCCTTGACCGCGACGGAAAACTGGTTACCATGCTGGGTGCATAACCCGCTTATTTTTGAAATTTACATAATTTAGGAAGTTATATGGCTGACGAAAACAACGCTGCATCGAACAACGACGCGACAGGAACAGATCCGGTATTCGCGATGCAACGCGTCTATCTCAAAGACCTTTCCCTGGAAATGCCCAATGCACCGCAAATTTTCCTGGAACAGGAAACACCGAACGTTGAAGTATCTCTGAACGTAGGCGGCGAGCGCCTGGCCGATACCGTTTTCGAAGCGACAGTGACAGTGACAATCACTACCAAGATTGGCGACAAGACACTGTATCTGGTCGAAGGCACGCAAGCAGGTATTTTTGAAATTGCCAATGTACCTGAAGAACAGTTCGAGCCACTCATCGGCATTGTCTGCCCGACCATGCTATTTCCTTACCTGCGCGCCAACGTAGCGGATGCCATCAATCGCACCTCGCTGCCTCCGCTGCATCTGGCCGAAGTGAACTTTCAGGCATTGTATGAGCAACGCGCACAGGAAGCGCAAAGCCAGGCTGGCGGCAATGGCGCGCCAGACAGTGGTTCAGGCATCTACGTGCCTCCCGGTACAACACGTCAATAAACGCTCATGACGCCAGCGCCCTCGCCGTTGTCATTGCGCGTGCTCGTTCTCGGAGCAGGCAGTTGGGGCACAGCGCTGGCGCATGCCGCATGCAATAATGCTCAGACCATGGTCTGGGCGCGTGACCCGGAAACTGCACGACACATCAATCAGCAGCATCGCAATCCGCGATATCTGCAGGACATTCCCCTGCCTCCCAGCCTGCTTGCCAGCGACAATCTGGACCAGGCGTTTGCGTTTCTGCAAGAGGCGTCAACATCCCTGATTATCCTGGGCACACCTGTCGCAGCCATTGCCCACACCTGTACTATTTTGCGCGAGCGCCTGCCACCTGCCGGCCTGCACACAACGCCTGTGCTGTGGACCTGCAAGGGATTCGAACAACAAACGGCGCGCCTGCCTCACGAAGTGGTGCAGGCCATTCTTGACGATATCGTCCCATATACAGGCGTGCTGTCCGGTCCGTCGTTTGCGCGTGAAGTGGCGCAGGGTCTGCCGGTTGCACTCACTGTGGCCAGCCGCCATGAGTGCGTCAGGGCACGCGCCACAGAAGCCCTGCATGCGGGCAATACCCGCATTTACCGAAGCCAGGACGTGGTCGGCGTTGAAGTGGGTGGCGCGATGAAAAACGTTATTGCGATTGCCTGCGGCATTGCCGATGGCCTGACACTGGGCATGAATGCACGTGCGGCGCTCATTACCCGTGGACTGGCTGAAATGAGTCGCCTGGGCCTGGCGCTGGGCGGCGAGGCCGCCACTTTCAGCGGGCTGACCGGGCTGGGCGATCTTGTCCTGACAGCAACCGGAGACCTGTCGCGTAACCGCCAAGTGGGTGTCGCGCTGGGCCAGGGTCAGGATCTGGAGGCGATCCTGTCCTCAGGAATGACCGCCGAAGGCGTTCGCTGCGCCCAGGCCGCCCTGACCCGCGCACGCGGGTTGAATATTGATATGCCTATCACGGAAGCCGTCTGCGCTGTGCTGTTCGACAAGGTATCCCCGCTACAGGCCGTATCCCGGTTGCTATCGCGCGAATCGCGCAGCGAATAGCGCAGTAGCCCCAGCGCCGTAGATCGGCGACGTTATGATCACATTTGCCATCAGGCTGCGTCGCCGGCTGCGCACATGCCTAACGTACGGCCCGCTTGATGGCGCTGACCGGCACCAGGGTCTCGCCCGCTGCATTTTGTCTTACCGGCTTGCACCAGGCGTGCCCGTACGCCACCTCTAATGACAAGCGCAATAAGCCATCTTCTGCGCGCCCGGCCTCCAGGGCCTCGCGAAGACGCCGGTACCATGCCCGCCCCTTGAGTCCGTCCCCACGCGCTTCGCTCGGATTACCACCCAGCCCGCGCACATCCTTGAGCAGCGCATCCACCGTGCGATAGGTCAACGTAATCACTTCCTGATCCATGACCGGATCCATAAAACCATTTTCCAGCAGGATGTCGCCGAAATCATGCATATCGACAAATTGCATGGTCTGGGTCTGGATACCCGCAGCCGCCACGGCGCTACGCACTTCGCGAAAGGTGCCAGGGCCAAGACAGGAAAACATGGCCAGACCGCTATTGCTCAGAACCCGACGCCATTCACGGATAACATCATGCGGTTGCTGATGCCAATGCAGCGCCAGATTGGACCAGACCATATCGACCGACTCAGCAGCCATGGGCATGGCCGCCATATCGGCCAGCGCGAAGGAAAAACCTTGCCGGCCCGTGAGTTTTTGTACGATAGACTTGAGCCCTTTGGGCACATACTGGCTCTGGCAATGTTCAATAAAGGGCGCACAATGATCCACACCAATGATTGACGCCTGCGGGTAGCGCGCCGCCAGCAGATAAAGCGCATTGCCGGGACCGCAACCGGCGTCCACGATCCGCTCGGGCGCCACTTTGATATATCCCAGGCGGTCGATCATGCGCGTGGCGATTTCATCATAGAAAAAGCGCGCGTCTTGCAGCGTGCCACGGCGGGCAAACTGCTGACGAACATGCGTCATGTTGATGGGCAGCCGGGAAGCCGAATGAATTAGCTGGGACATTGGTATCACAAACCCGATTGATGCCAGAACTGCAATCTGGCAGATTATGCAATCTGCCATTGTAATGAAGGTGACCAGTCATGACTGCGGTCGGGCCGTTTTCTCCACGATTTTCCCATCTGCGTGCACGTCTGCCCGCTGCCATCGGGGCCGCGTGTGCGCTGTGCAATGGCCCGGCGCCAATCGGGCGGCTCTGTCCCGGATGCTCGCGCGACGTGCAGCATTCCATGCGTCATCACCCGTGGCGCTGCGCCCGCTGCGCACTGGCACTGCCGGCGCCGGGCCCATGCCCGGACTGCGCCGAGCACAGGCCATTGCTGGAAAAAGTCATTGCTGCCTTTGACTATATTTACCCGGCAGACAGCCTGATTCTGCGCTATAAAAACGCCCGTCAGTTTCAGCTGGCCGCCGCTTTTGCGGCGCTGGCCGTTGATGCCTTGCAACTGGAAAGCCCGGGCGGCTCACCACCATGGCCTGCCCAGACCCCGCTGATCCCGATCCCTGGCAGTCAACGCTCGCTGCGAAGGCGTGGCTTTAACCCGGCCGGCGAGTTCGCCAGCCGACTGGGCCGGTTGTTAAACATGCCCGTGCTGCATTCACTGCTATACCGGGAACCCGACCATCTGAAGCAAAGTACGCTGAACCGCCGCCAGCGACGCGCCAATACCGCGCATCTGTATTATTGCGCTCGAAATATCCGTTTGCCGTACGCTGTTCTGGTGGATGACGTGCTGACCACCGGCAGCACACTCAATACCGCTGCCAGGGCACTGATCGCAGCTGGCGCACAGCAGGTAGCTGCCGTGGTCATTGCCAGAACGCCCTACGTCGCCCACGACGATCCCGACAATATGGGTTTGCCCGATAGCCTGTCAGCGCACGACCGATCAGACCACGACTGACTGCGAAGCTGCGCGATCAAGTGCACCCATCCGTCGCGCTTATGATTGTTGCCTGACCTGTTACAGCAAAGTCGGCGCTGATCTGGTGTCTGTCGAATTGGGGTTTTCCATTATTTTCTCAATATTCGGGAACATAATATTTGATTATTGAGAAATTGACGTTATTCTGCGTTTCTCTTTCTTTTTTCCAGCAAGGTCATGCTTTCTCAATCAGACAAAGGCGGCGCCGATCGCGCGCTTTATATTCTGTCGGTTTTCGCCAAAATCGAACGGCCAGTCACCGTGGCCGAGTTGATCACGCTTACTGGTTTGCCTCAGAGCACGCTTTACCGACAGCTGACATTACTGAAAAAGTGGGGGTTTGTTTTTGAATCACAGGGCCAATACATGCCCGGCCCCGGATGCCTGCCGCTGGCGTGGGGATTTAGTCAGTCGTCTTTTCTTTTGCAGCATGCACGCAGGGATATGCTGACCCTGTCCACCCAGACCGGTGAATCGGTCGGCATATTGGTTGCGCTGGATGCGATGGCGGTCTGCCTGGATATGGTCGAAAGCACAAATTCCCTGCGCTGTTCGTTCGTCAAGGGGCGCTCGCTGCCATTGGTCCGTGGGGCGTCAGCCAAATCGCTGCTGGCCTTTCTGCCTGCAGCCAAACAGCAGGTGATTGTGCAGGAAGCCGTACAGCAGAATTTGCTGACCAGCACGCAGGCTGAGCAATTGGCGACAGATTTGCACCAGATTCAGCAGCAAGGTTTTGCGGTATCGGAAGGCGAAGTAGACGACGGGGTCTGGGGCGTCAGCGCCCCGCTCTTTCAGCACAAACGGATCGCGCTTGGATCCATTACGCTGATGGCGCCCACTGCCCGGGCCCTGCCACGAAGTCAGCAACTGATTGACGCAACCGTAAAGGCTGCAGCCAATATTTCAACCACGCTTAAAGCGCTCCTGGTTTAACTCACGTGAAGGAACTTCCATGAAGACATTTTTTCTTACCAGTCTGCTGGCTCTTGGCCTGGCAGCCCCCACTCTTTCCGTCGCTGCCGATGCGCCATTGCGCGTGGTCACCGACGCCACCTTTCCACCCATGGAATTTTTTCAAGACGGCAAGCCTACCGGTTTTGATATCGAGCTGATTCATGCACTGGGCAAGGAAATGAACCGCCCGATAGAATTGACCAACATTGACTTCAAGGGTCTGATTCCTGCCATTGTGTCCGGTCGTGCAGATGCAGCCATCTCAGGCATCTACATTACGCCTGAGCGTAAAAATGTTGTGGACTTTACCGATTCGTACTACGCCGGCGGCCTGGTCGTATTGACCAAGAAAGACAACAATATCAAAACCCTCAAGGATCTGGATGGCAAGAAAGTCTCGGTCCAGGTAGGAACCAAATCGGTCAACTATCTGACCGAGCATTTGCCCAAAGTCCAGCGCGTCGAAGTGGAAAAGAATGAGGAAATGTTCAACCTGGTCAAGATCGGCCGCGCTGATGCGGCAGTGACCGGCAGGCCGGCTGCCAAACTCTACGCCCAGCACAATCCGGACTTCGTCGTTCTTGACGAGCAAATCACCACTGAAGAATACGGCGTTGCCGTGAGCAAATCACAATCGCAAGTACGTGATGCGCTGAACGCAGCGTTAAAGAAAATCCGTGACAACGGCACCTATCAGAAGATCGTAGACAAATGGTTTGAGGCCAAATCATGAATCTGGATTTCTCTCCTGTCCTGGCCGGCTGGGAGCCGCTGTTACGCGGGACCCTGGTGACCATCGAGGTCACTGCCGGCGCATTGCTGCTCTCGTGCATCGTCGGGCTGCTCATCGGTATCGGGCGCCTGAATCCCGAGCGCAAATTTATCTATATGCTGTGCAGTACCTATCTGACGATTTTCCGCGGCACGCCCCTGCTGGTGCAGCTATTTATCTGGTTCTTCGGGCTACCGCAATTTGGCATTCTTTTGCCGGCCTACCTGTGTGGCGTACTGGGGCTGGGCATGTATTCGGCCTCGTATGTCTCCGAAGTGGTGCGCGGTTCCATTCAATCGGTGGACAAGGGCCAGGGCGAAGCGGCCAGGTCACTGGGTATGTCCGCGCGCCAGGCCATGCGCAAAATCGTTCTGCCTCAGGCGCTGGTACGCATGATTCCGCCATTGGGCAACGAATTTATCGCGCTTATCAAAAACTCTGCTCTGGTGTCTTTGCTGACGATTCACGATGTGATGCATGAAGGCCAGAAAATTATCAGCGTGTCATATCGTTCGCTCGAAACGTATCTGGTCATTGCCCTCATTTATCTGGTGCTGACCGCCACCGCAATGTTCATATTGCGTAAAGTAGAAAACTCACTTAAAGCCGGAGGAATGGTTCAATGACGCCATCCATGATTCATCTTGATCGCGTTGAAAAATTCTACGGCGACCATCAAGTGCTCAAGGGCGTAAGCCTGGATATTGCACGGTCCTCTGTCGTGGTCCTGATCGGGCCCAGCGGCTCAGGCAAAAGTACCTTGTTGCGCTGCTGCAATGGTCTGGAGACGGCGCAAAAAGGCAATATCACGATCAACGGACAAGCGCTGCTCAAGGACGGCAAACTGATTGCCGAAAAAGACCTGAATGCATTGCGCATGAACGTTGGCATGGTGTTCCAGTCGTTCAATCTGTTTCCCCATCTGTCGGTACTGGACAATGTCACGATTGCGCCCAAGACTCTGAAAAAAACTACCGATGCCGATGCGCGAAAACTCGCATTGTCGTTACTGGAAAAAGTCGGCTTAAAGGAAAAAGCCCAGGCAATGCCGGCCAGCCTGTCCGGTGGCCAGAAGCAGCGCGTGGCCATTGCCCGGGCGCTGGCCATGGAGCCGGAGGTCATGCTGTTTGACGAACCAACCTCGGCGCTGGATCCCGAACTGGTAGGCGAGGTGCTGCAGGTCATGAAAATGCTGGCCAGCGAGGGCATGACCATGCTGGTCGTTACCCACGAGATGGGCTTTGCCCGCGATGTAGCCGACAAGGTGGTGGTCATGGATCACGGTGTGATTCTTGAAGAAGATATCCCCTCTGTCATCTTTACGCAGCCGGCACATGAACGTACCCGTTCATTTCTGCAGGCCGTCCTGAACGCTTGAATTTCACTTATCATAATGACAAAAGCAATATTTTCCTGGCACGGCAGAGTGGATGCTGCCGAACGTGGCGATACCTGCCGGCTTCACCAGATTGCCCAGCCACTGGGCGATAGCCTTCCCGACACCCTGAACGAGCAAGCCGTTGTTCTGGGGTTTTGCTGCGACGAAGGTGTCAATCGCAACCATGGCCGCATGGGCGCACGTCAGGCACCTGATCATGTGCGTCGGGCGCTTGCGGGCCTGCCCGCCCATAAACTGCAACGCCTTTACGATGCAGGCGATATTTGCTGCGACGATAATAATCTGGAACTGGCGCAAAGCCAGCTGGCAAACAGGATCGGCGCTCTGCTGAACACCTCTTCACGCCTGGCCGTCATCGGCGGCGGCCATGAAATTGCCTACGGCAGTTACCTGGGGCTGGACCAGCATTTGCAAGCAACGGCGCAGCCGGGGACCGTGCTGGTGCTTAATCTGGATGCGCATTTTGATTTACGCACCAGCCGGCCCGCCAGCTCGGGCACCCCATTCGACCAGGTATTGGAACATGCGGCGCAACACGGTCGGTCTGTTCGTTATTGCTGCCTGGGCGTCTCGCTCCTGTCCAACACGCCTGCCCTGTTCGAACGGGCACGGGAAATGGATGTTGCCTATCTGGAAGACACGCAAATGCAGGAAAGCCAGTTGCCGCAGATCCGGCAGTTTGTGGCTGCGCAATTGCAGGGGGTATCTCATCTTTATCTGACCATTGATATGGACGTGCTGCCGGCCTGGCAGGCACCCGGCGTATCGGCGCCAGCCGCCTATGGCGTCAGCCTGACGGTCATCGAAGCCATTCTGGGTATGGTCAAGGAGTCGGGCAAGCTGCGACTACTGGATATCGCAGAGGTCAACCCTGAGTATGACCATGACGGGCTGACGGCGAAAACCGCTGCAAGGCTGATCTGGCGGTATCTGCAACCGGCATGATACAAAGTAACAAGGCGCGGCAGGCCACAACGCGCCTGCCGCGCTTTGGCGCCCGATTCAACGACGGCGATATTGCTTTTTTCCTGCCAGCGTTCAGACCACAACAGCGTTAGCTGCCCGACACAAACCCCAGTTGCCGCCATGCTTCGTAACTGACAATGGCCACGGCATTGGACAGATTCAAACTCCGGTTATTGGGCAACATCGGGATTCTCAGACGTTCGCTGTCGGCAAAGGTGGCCATGACCTCGGGAGCAAGCCCGGTGGTTTCGGCACCAAAAAGCAGCACATCCCCATCCTGAAACGCCGCATCGGTATAGGCGCGCGTGCCTTTGGTGGTGATGGCAAAAATCCGCTGGCCAGGCACACTGGCCACAAACGCGGCGTAGTCCGGATGAATCGTCACCTTGGCCAGATCGTGATAATCCAACCCGGCGCGGCGCATTTTTGCATCATCAATGCGAAACCCCATCGGCTCAATCAGATGCAGCCAGCAGCCATTATTGGCAATCAGCCGAATAATATTACCGGTATTGGGCGCAATTTTAGGTTCGAACAGGGCAATATGGAGCATGGGCAACGTAAGGAGAAGGGAACAGATGGCAGGCGCAATAGGCGCGCCCTATTTTTTCCAGAATCCGGGAGTAAAGAGCACCAGCACGGTAAAGAACTCCAGGCGGCCTATCAACATGGCAAAGGTACAAATCCACATCTGGAAGTTGCTCAGTCCTGAGTAATTACTCATGGGGCCGACATCACCAAGACCCGGCCCAATATTGGACAGGCTGGCGAAAACTGCAGATGACGCCGTGGTAAAGTCCAGGCCGGATATGACCATCACACCGGTCAGCGCCACATTCATGATGACAAACAGAATCACAAACGCCATGATGGAAGAAATAATTGGCGGCGGCACGATCCGTTTACCCAACTTGACCGGACAAACGGCATGCGGATGCAGCAGCTTGCGCAACTCTGCCCGAATCTGCTTCACAATCAGAACGACCCGGATCAACTTGATACCGCCTCCGGTTGAACCGGCGGAAGAGGAAAAACTGCCCAGCAGCAACATCATGACCGGTAACAGGACCGGCCAGTGCAAATAATCGGTATTGGCAAAACCCGTCGTGGTCGCCAGCGAAATGGTATTGAACATTCCGAAACGGAAGGCCTGGGTCAGGGTAGGATATACGCCGTCAAAATACAGCCAGGCGCTGACTCCCAAACCGGCAAGCAGGAGAATTGCCAAAAATATTTTTGTTTCCGGGCAGGTTACATAGTAGCGCAGGTTGCGGAATCTCAACACATTGTAGTGCGTGGCAAAGTTAATGCCTGCAAACAACATGAATACGCAGGCAACCGTATCGACCAAGGGGGAATCGTAATGCTGAAAGCCTTCATCGTAAATCGAAAATCCACCGAGCGCCATGGTAGAGGCCGCATGGCACCACGCATCGAACCAAGACAAACCAGCCAGACGATAGCAAATGACGCAAAGTGTAGAGACTGAGATATAAATGGCATACAACGCCTTGGCCGTCCCCGCAATGCGAGGCGTCAGCTTTTCTTCTTTCATCGGGCCCGGTATTTCGCCACGCATGACCTGATGGCCACCCACGCCCAGTAGCGGCATGATTGCCACGGCCATTACCAGAATTCCCATACCGCCCACCCAAATCAGGGTGACCCGCCAGATATTGACCGAAGGCGGCAACTCGGAGATGTTATTCAGAACAGAAGCACCTGTTGTGGTCAGTCCCGACATGGCTTCGTAATAGGCATGAGTAAACGTCAAAGACTGCCCTTCTATATAGGCATCAAAGACGAACGGTAGAGAAGCGATCAGCGGGAAGACCAGCCAGACCAGAGAGACCAGCAGCAGTCCATTGCGGGGGTTGATCTCGTCCTTGGAACTGCTGGTGAGTTTCCACAGCGACGCCGACACAACTACTGCAATCGCCAGGCTAAGCAGAAAGGCATTATGTGCGCCATCTTCAAAGTAGAGCGAAACGCCCAGCGGGAAAATCAGTATGGAGGAAAATCCGAGCATCGTCAGGCTGAGCGCATGCAAGACATTCAGAATATTGCGCATGTAGGCAGCCTAGAAGAAAAACACGGAAACCTGGAAGAGTTTCTCAACCCGTCGCATATCGTGTCGGTTTCCAGCAAAAACCACCACGTGATCGCCCGGCTGAATAATGGTTGCCGGTTCGGGCAAAATTACTTCATTCTCACGCAAAATGGCTGCCACGATGGCTGTCTTGGGCAATTTGAGATCGTGAATGGATTTGCCGACCACTTGGGAGCTTTTCTTATCACCATTGACTTCGAACTCTATGGCCTCGGCGTTGCCCCAGCGCAGGCGATGCCCTGCCACTACCGCACCCTGTCGCACATCGCGCAGCAGCGCGCCGATTGTTGCCTGAGATGGAGATACAGCGATGTCGATCAGACTGCCCTCCATTAATTCACCGTAAGCCTTGCGGTTGATCAGCGCAATAACCTTACGGGCGCCCAGGCGCTTGGCCAGCAACGACGACATGATATTGTCTTCATCATCATTGGTGACGGCCAGGAAGGTGTCCATCTCTTCAATATTTTCATTATCCAGCAACGACTCATCCGTGGCATCGCCCTGCAACACCAGGACTTTGCTGGGCAACAGGGAGGCCAGGGTTTCGCAACGCTCCCTGTTGTTTTCCAGGATACGCACGTTGTAGCTACCTTCTGACAGCTTGCGGGCAAGCCGGTAGCCGATATTGCCACCGCCGGCAATCATGACCGTACGCACCTTGCGCGAAGCATATTGAAGTTTGGCAACGGCCTGCTTACCCTCCTGGGTATCCACAGCCACCACCAGTTCGTCGCCTTGCTGGATCTTCGATTCGTGATCCAAAGCGACAGAGGCACCGTTGCGAAAAATTTCCAACACACGAGCATTCAGGTCAGGCAGATTTTCTCCCATCCGATTGACCCGCAGATTAATCAGCGGACTGACGCGGCCGATGCGAATGATCAGAATGCTCAAGCGACCGGCACCAAACTCCACCACCTGCAGCGCTTCTGGAAATTCGATCAGGCTGTGCAGATAAGTAGTTACGCTATCTTCGGGGCTAATCACAGAATCCACGCCGAAGCTTTCTTTGATCAGCTCGGCATTGCTTGAATAGTCGTAGCTTCTGACGCGGACAATCCGGCGCGGAATATTGAAAACATCCTTGGCAATCCTGCACGCAACCAGATTGACTGGATCAGTGGCCGCACAGGCGACCAGCAGATCGGTGTCGTCGGCTCCGGCAGAACGCAGGACATCGGGCATAGAGGCGTCGCCCTGCACGCCACGCAGATCGAACCGGTCCTGCAGGTAGCGCAGGCGCTCACCATCGGTATCGACAATCGTGATATCGTTTTTTTCAGAGACAAGATTCTCGGCGACGCTCGCACCCACGCGTCCCGCGCCAAGGATCAGAATCTTCATGAATTGCGTTTGCGTGAGGAATCAATACCTAGTTGACGCAGCTTGCGATACAAGTGTGTGCGTTCCAGCCCGGTTTTTTCCGACACCCTGGTCATGCTGTGATTTTCGCGGCCCAGGTGATATTCAAAATAGACTCGCTCGAATTCGTCCCGGGCGTCACGCAGTGGCTGGTCAAGCGAAATGCTGCCCAACTGCGACCCTTGCACCGGCGCTTCCGGCTCAGCCGCAACCGCCGAACCCTGGACCGTCGCAGAGGCAGGCGCCGTCACCGTACCCGGTCTGGCAGCAGGAGCTGCAGCCGGCGTGCGGTTAGCGCCATTGGTTGCCGATGCCAAAACCTGTTTGGCGTGCGGCCGCATCAGGCCGGCCTGCACGGTCTTGAGCAGTTTTTGCAGCGTGATGGGTTTTTCAAGAAAATCCATGGCGCCAATGCGGGTGGCTTCAACCGCAGTGTCTACAGTCGCGTGCCCGCTCATCATGATAACTGGCATATCCAGCAAACCCTGGGAGCCCCATTCCTTGAGCAGGCTGACACCATCGGTATCGGGCATCCAGATATCAAGTAGCACCAGATCGGGCCGGTAGCGCAGGCGAGCGGCACGTGCCTGCGAAGCGTTCTCTGCAAGCTCTACGGTGTGACCTTCGTCGTATAAAATTTCCGACAGAAGTTCGCGTATACCAATTTCATCGTCAACCACCAGAATTCTGGCCATATCTTGTCACCTATTACTTTCTGACTGCATTTTGGTACTGATCAAAGTTCCGGGTTCAATTATAACCACGGGAATGCGCTAATTGCCTGTTTTCGGAGTCAGCCGCGTGAGTAATATTGAGACACGGGCTCCACCGTCCTTGCGATTGGCAATATCAATTCGGCCGCCGTGCTCCTCGATTATTTTACGCACAATCGGCAAACCCAGCCCGGTACCATGCGCCTTGGTCGTGACATAGGGTTCAAAGGCCGTCTGCAATACCTTGGCAGAAAACCCACCGCCTCTGTCCTCAAGTGTAATACGAATTGCCTGTCCGTCCGTGCTCTGATCCTTCTCAGAGCGCGTAAGTGTGGTGCGAATGGTGATCCCGGGCTCATCGCCTTCGAGTACCAGGTCGGCCATGGCATCACGGGAATTGGACAGCAGATTGTTCAGAACCTGGCGCAACTGGGTCGGGTCGGCTTCGGCCAGCGGCAGGCCTGGCGCCAGGTCCAGACGAATATGACGGTACAGCGGCTCGTCATGGTGCCCGGCGCCTTCCGGATCCCAGCCATACAGGATGGCCAGATCGGCTATCAATGCATTGATGTCCACATGCTGCATTTGCGCGGGCGGTGTTCGTGCGTACTCGCGGAAATCATCCACCATTTTTTTCAGCGACGATACCTGATTGATAATGGTATTGGTCGAGCGCGCCAGGATGCCGGCATTGCGCTCGTCCAGGTGCCCTTCCAGCTTCATGGCCAGGCGTTCGGCCGACAGCTGAATCGGGGTCAGCGGATTCTTGATTTCATGCGCCAGTCGCCGCGCCACTTCACCCCAGGCGCGGGCCCGGTTAGCCGAAATCACTTCCGAAATATCGTCGAACACCACGACATAGCCCGTGGGACGCCCGTCAATGCGCAGCCGGGTACCGCGCATCAACAGGGTGACATCGTCGGTTTCGTCACTTTCACTACTGGTCGACAGGGTGATCTGCTCCTGCCAGTAATGCCGCTCGGATCCCACGGCAGCGTGATCGGCAAATGCCTTGCGAATCTGCCGGGTAAATTCAATCAGCGAATCGATCACCTCCAGTGGCCGCCCCGGCACCGATCGCAAGTCGACATCCAGAATCGATTGGGCGCCTTTGTTGACTGTGGTCACATTGAAGCGCTCATCGAATACGATCACCCCGGAGGACAAACCGGCCATCACACTTTCCAGGTACGCATTGGAGCGCTCCAGCTGAATGCGATTGCTTTCCACTTGACGGCGCGCCTCATCAAGCTGACGCGTCATGGCATTGAATGAGCGGGTCAGCAGGCCAATCTCGTCCATGGCGGTGGGTTCGGGCAACGGCCGGTAGTCGCCTACAGCTACTGCCTGAGTGCCGGAAGCCAGCGTCAGCAGCGGCTTGACCAGGCGGCGCGCGATGGCCAGCGCCACGGCAATGGAGGTAAACAGCGTGACCAGCAGCGCCAGCGTCAGGGTAATGCCATACAGTTTCTGGATGCCCTGGCGCGACAATGCCAGCTCCTGATAATCCCGGAACCCCTTTTGCACCTCATTAAGATTGCTGCCGATATTTTCCGGCACCAGCCTAGTCAACTGCAGCAGATACGGTTCGGGCGAAGCGCCCAGGGGCGCGTCAAGCTTGAAGGAATTGGAAAATACCGGCACGATGACGCGAATGCGCAGCTGCGGGTTTTCGAAATCGGTGCCTTCGACCGCCTCGGTACGGGCATAGGAGCGCGACAACCGCAGTTGGTTCAACACCGACACCGGCGGCATTTGCGGCAAAAGACTGCCGAAAGAGGAACTGGAAAATCCCACTACCCGGCTGCCGGAAACAGTAAACACCAGGGCATCGCCCACCGTGGTATTTTCACGTAAACGGGTCAGCGCCACAGACAGTTCCTGATCGGGAACGGTCGACAGATCATCGGCCATCAGCCTGGCGCGCGACAGCAAATCACCCACTTGGCTATCGAGCGACGCCTGCCCCAGCGTCAGGCCCGATTGCAGAGCGCTGTCAACCCTGACGTTGAACCATGATTCGACCGATCGCGACATGAACTGCACGGACAGCAAATAGATCAGCACGCCGGGAATAATCGCCATGACAGCAAATGCCAGCGCAAAACGCGACGTGAGCCGTGCACCGAATTGCCTGGAGCGCAATTGCCGGATCAGGCGGAAGGTCAGCATCGAGACCCACAGGAACAATGCAAGCGCCAACACCCCGTTGAGCAGAAGCAACAGATCGTACTGTTGCGCCAGCCTTGAGGAATTGCCTGTAGAGCGCACCAGCAGGCCCATTAGCACCAGGGCCGCGAGCACAGCGGCAATAAATACCAGTCGTACAACCCACTTGATCAGGGATTGGGCGCGGTTGCCGAGAATTGAAATGCGAAGTTTTTCCATGGTGTCGATAAGGCCCAGGCGCGTCCGCCCAGAGCGTCCATCCGAAAGGGCCGCGGTAAAAGAGAGGTATCCAGTTTCATGCGAAACTGCGCTTCATAATGCTGGTCGGGATCCAGGTCCGTGAACGGTCCCACCGGCCAGTTATAGATTCGTGTAATGGTTTGCAGGGCATCGTCCAGAGACATTTCCGGGACTGAGTAGTCACCCGAGGTCACGCGCCACTGGCGCACCAGCGCATTGTAGGCCACACGCCAGGTTTGCGACTGATCATACACTTGCCGGTCAAACCACCACCAGCGTGGCTGCACCAGGCGGAACTCGACCGTGAAATAAAGCGGCACGCCATGCTGGGCGGCCACTTGCAACTCGTGCGACAGCGGCAGGTCAACGTCGGCATTCAGGACATAGCCATCAGCCTGCTGCTGTATTTCGACGCTGTTGATAGTCGCCACTGCAGCCGTGCCAGTACCTGCGGCGCCGGCATCTGCGGTGGTGGTCTGCGCGTGCAAAACGGCGCCGTCACTGACAGCCAGACCCAGAAGCACGATCAGCACAAGCCTGAGAATAAATGCAATTGACATGGAAACGGGCTGGGTTTTCATCCGGAATAGGTCATTGGGGTTGGCAGCACCGCCGCTTGCGGTGCCCCTATAATACCCCAACCCAACCGGTGCCGGCGGTTGAACCGCCCGCGCCGAGCGTTCAGCCCTGTTTGCGCAGTAATGAATAGAAAAACCCATCATGCTCCTGACCCTGCCCGGGCAACAGCTGGCCGGGTGCAGGTAGTGCAACGGCGCCCTCAAGCGTCTGCTGCATCCATTGGTCCTGCTCAACCCCTTCCTGCGGAAAGACCGAACATGTGACGTACAACAGAGTCCCGCCTGGCTTGAGCGTCTGCCACAGGGCCGATACAATACGCCGTTGCAATGCGACGGTGTCGACAATATCCTGCTCCTGACGCAGCCACCTGATATCAGGATGCCGACGCACGATCCCCGATGCAGTACAAGGCACATCGGCAAGAATGGCGTCAAAAGGCTGACCGTCCCACCACGATTTCAAATCAATCGCATTGCCGGCACGCAGCACCACACCCTCAGCATTCAAGTCGAGCCGCTGCAGATTCGAGGCCACCCGTTCCAGACGGCCCTCGTCGATATCCAGCGCAGTCAGCTGCAGCCGGGCCTGCATCAACAAACCCGCCGTTTTGCCGCCCGGCGCGGCGCAAGCGTCCAGTACCCGCATACCGTCTGTGACCGGCAATAGCTGGGCGGCCAGTTGCGCGCCCGCATCCTGCACCAGCCACCAACCTTCTTCGAACCCGGGAATTCTGGCCACGGGCAGCGGCTGATCCAGAATCACGCCATGATCCCCGATAGCCGAGGCAGAAATGCCTTGCTCCTGCAGCACTGCCAGCAAGGCTTCCCGGCTGGTTTTGCGTGTATTAACACGAAGGGTGAGCGGACCCGGCTGAAAGCTGCTGCCCAGGATTGCTTCCCATTGCGCCGGATATGCCTGGCGAACCCGGCCGATCCACCACTTGGGAAAGCCCCAGCGAACATTGCTGCGCAGGTATGCTTGCTGCAGCAGCGCTTCGCGCTCCCGCTCAAAGCGTCGCAGGCAGGCGTTGATCAGCCCTTTGAAGCCGGCCGTTTTTCGGTCCAGGCCGGCGGCAGTGACTGCCTGGCTGACCAGGGTATAGGCCTCATACACCGGCACCCGCGGATTGTCGCGCACTTCGCTCTCGTCTACGGACAGCAGGCACAAGGCCGTGATCAGAAGACTGTCAACCAGCGAATTGGGCGGACTGCGATCCAGGAGCAGGTCTGCCAGCGCGTGTCCGCGGGCCATCTGACGCATGACATAGAATGACAGTGATTGCACCGCCGCGCGCCGGTTTGCCGGCTCGGCATTCAATATATCGGTCAGGGAACGGCCTTCACCGACTGCCTCCACTGCGTATGCCGTTGCCAGCATAAGCTCGCTTAAGGGCGGTGTGACCGACGCCGCTTGCGGCGAGAGGGTGGAATGTACGGGACGGGTCATTGACTGAAATCCCCGAGCATAAAAAATTGACTGTGCATATACACCGTTAGTGAGCGAAAATGGTAAAATTGCCTGATTATTCATTGCGATAGCAAACAACCGGCGGCAAATGGCAGGCTGACAGACCAAAAACAAGCTTTGGCAGTTCCCGGCGTCCTGCCAGAAGTACGGCCCCTTTTTGCAAGCGTTGCCGGCCAGCAACCGGCTCCCAATGCGCGCAACAGCCCCTGCCCTGCACCCCCTTACTGTAAGTTAAGAATACAGCAGGACAGGCAAAACCGGCAGCGCCAGCGGTCTTGCTGCGGCGCTTGGGGCAAATGGCATAAGCGCCCGTCGACCTGGCTGCCGGCAGTATAAACCTGGCAGAAATTTGTTGATAGGCGCCGTGCCTTTACCGAAACAGGGCCGGCAACAGGATCCGTTTCGATCTGCCGCAAGAATAAACCGGACGCCTCAGGATAAGGTATTTTACTGCCCATACCCCATTGAGGCGCGTTACTTCCCATTGTTTCGTATTTATTCTCTATATATTAAAGGTTTTCTATGTCCGCTCCCCGCGTTGGCTTTGTCAGTCTGGGCTGCCCGAAGGCACTCGTTGACTCTGAACGCATCCTGACCCAGTTGCGCACTGAAGGTTATGATATTTCTCCCTCCTATGAAGGCGCCGACGTGGTCGTGGTCAACACCTGTGGCTTCATCGACAGCGCCAAGGCCGAATCACTTGACGCAATCGGCGAGGCCATCTCAGCAAATGGCAAGGTGATCGTGACCGGCTGTATGGGCGTAGAGGAACAGGTCATTCGCCAGGTCCATCCTCGCGTGCTGTCCGTGACCGGTCCCCAGCAATACGAAGAAGTGGTCCGTGCCGTCCATGAAGCGGCCCCCCCTTCGATCGACCATGATCCCTATATCGACCTGGTGCCGCCACAAGGTATCAAGCTGACGCCCAGGCATTATGCCTATTTGAAGATTTCCGAAGGCTGCAACCATCGCTGCAGCTTCTGTATTATCCCGTCCATGCGCGGCGACCTGGTCAGCCGCCCGGTGGGCGACGTGCTGCAAGAAGCGCAACGCCTGGCCAATGCGGGCGTCAAAGAACTGCTGGTCATTTCGCAAGATACCAGCGCCTACGGCGTAGACATCAAATACCGTAGCGGTTTCTGGAACGGGCGCCCGGTGCGCACACGCATGACCGAACTATGCGAGGCCCTGTCTGAATTGGGTATCTGGGTGCGTCTGCATTACGTCTATCCATATCCCAGCGTTGATGAAGTGATCCCGCTGATGGCCCAAGGCAAAATCCTGCCGTATCTTGATATCCCGTTTCAGCACGCCAGTCCCAGGATCCTCAAGGCAATGAAACGCCCTGCCTTTGAAGACCGCACGCTGGCGCGCATTCACAAATGGCGCGAAACCTGTCCCGACCTGACCATCCGCTCGACCTTTATTGTGGGGTTCCCTGGCGAAACAGAGGAAGATTTCCAGTATCTGCTTAACTGGATGACAGAAGCACAACTGGATCGCGTGGGCTGTTTCCAGTACTCACCAGTAGAGGGTGCGCCCGCCAACGCATTGGGCGACCATGTGCCCGATGACGTTAAGCAGGATCGCTGGGAGCGCTTCATGGCTCACCAGCAGGGTATTTCCACCGCCCGACTGGCGCGCAAGGTGGGACGTGACATTGACGTTCTGATCGACGAAATCGATGAGGATGGCGATGCCGTGGGCCGCTCTCACGCAGATGCGCCGGAGATCGACGGCTGTGTGTTTATCAGCAGCGCTGAAAAACTGCAGCCTGGCCAGATTGTGCGCTGTACCGTGACAGACAGCAACGAATACGATCTGTGGGCAGATCATAAACCACTATCATGATTGTGATTTACCGATGAAGTCTCTGCCTTATCAGTTGCTGGCCTTTGACTTTGATGGCACGCTGGCCGATACCCTGCCGTGGTTTGATACGGTGCTGGCCAGCGTGGCGCAAAAATACGGGTTCCGTAACCCGGCCGAAGACGAGAAGGAACAATTGCGCCACCGTGATGTGCGCCATATTCTGAGCACACTGGATATTCCCTTCTGGAAAGCGCCCGCCATTCTGATGGAATTTCGCCAGCGCATGCAGGAGGCCTCGCCGGATGTACATCTGTTTGAAGGCATTGAGCAGGTCCTGGCTGCGCTCAAGCACGCCGGCTACCAGATCGCCGTCCTGAGCTCGAACAGTGAAGTCAATGTGCGCCGCACGTTGGGCAGGGCAACCGAATTCATCGACCAGTATCGTTGCGGCAGCGACCTGTTTGGCAAAGCATCCAGGCTCAAGACCCTGTACCGCCAGACCGGCTGCACGCCCGAAACCTGTTTGCTGATCGGTGATGAAATCCGCGACATCGACGCCGCGCGCGAATCGGGCTGTCATGCCGCCAGCGTGGCCTGGGGCTATAACCATCCCGAGGTGCTGTCTGCAAAAGGTCCACAGTTTCTGTTTTGCACGCCGGATGATATCCGGGCCCAATTGCTGCCAGCTTAACAGGCCGATAACGGGCCCGAAGCTGGCCACAGCGGCGCCACAACACGGTGCATGTTCCATGCGCGCGCACCGCTTGCCGGGCCAAACCGGGCAAGGCCCGGGGGGGGTCAGCCCTGTGGCAGCTTCCACCCGGTGACAAATACCGAGACAGGTTGACGCTTGCCGCCCGCTTTCTGCAATTGCAATAGTCGCAGTGTGCCATTACCAGTAGCAATATCAATGCCCTCGGGCGTCACAGCCAGCACCTGCCCGGGCGCTGCCGAAGCAGATGCCCCTGTGGCATCTGCCTCAAGCGCACGAGCATCCCACACCTTGACCGGGCTATCGAGTCCCGGCAGCAGCACGCTTGCCCCCGGCGCAGGGTTAAATGCGCGAACACGGCGCGCCAGCGTAACGGCATCCTCTGACAAATCCAGCGCCGCTTCGCGCTTATCCAGTTTGGCGGCATACGTGACGCCAGCCTGTGGTTGCGCTCTTGAGTGCAGCACTCTGTCTTTGTCCAATGCCTGCAGCGCCGCGACAATTTGTCGTGCCCCCATGACGGCCAGTTCATCGTGCAGTTGCGCTGCATTCTGGTCCCCAATGGGAAGGGTTTCGCTGGCGATGACATTGCCTGTGTCCAGGCCAGCATCCATCTGCATGATTGCAATACCGGTCTGGCTGTCGCCGGCTTCGATCGCCCGTTGAATGGGCGCCGCACCGCGCCAGCGCGGCAACAGGCTGGCATGGATATTCAGACAGCCATAGCGAGGCAGATCCAGCACCCACTGCGGCAGGATCAAACCGTAGGCGGCCACCACCATGACATCGGGCTGCAGCGCTTGCAGCGTCTGGCGGGCACTGGCGGCCTCTTCGGGATACTTGCCATCCAGGCGCAGACTGACAGGCTGAATCACCGGGATATTGTGTGCAACCGCCTGCTGCTTGACCGGGCTGGGCGTCAGCTTCATTCCCCGGCCCGCGGGACGATCGGGCTGCGTCATGACCAAGGGCACCGAAAACCCCGCCTGCAGAATCGCTGCCAGCGCCTGGCGCGCAAATTCGGGCGTTCCCGCAAAAACAACATTCAGCATAATCTTGATACTTGGAAAGTGATGGACAATTGAGTAGCATACCTTAAAGACGCTTTTATTTTCAGCCCCAACCGACATGACCCATCAACATGATCATTCTGCGGTACCTGTGCGCCGGTTTGCCTCCTACCAGGCATCAGAACCTGGAGCAGAAAGCGAACGCTCGCAGGTAGCCCGGCGCAGCACCTGGATCAGCGTCGCCGTCAATATCATCCTTGTGATATTCCAGATCATTGTGGGTGTGTTCGCCCACTCACAGGCATTGATTGCAGACGCCATTCATTCGCTGTCCGACATTCTCTCCGATTTTGTCGTGCTGTTCGCCAACCGCCATGCCGCCATGGCGGCCGATGCCGGCCACCCTTTTGGGCACCGCCGTTTTGAGACTATCGCATCGCTGGCCATCGGACTGATCATGCTTGGGGTGGGGTTGGCCATGGTATGGAGCGCAGGGCTGCGTCTGACCAATCCGTCAGCGATCGCCACCGTGCATCTGAGCGCGCTGTTTGTCGCCGTCAGCGTGCTCATGGCCAAGGAACTGCTGTTTCGCTATATGTTGCGCCAAGCACAGCGCGTGCGCTCTGCCCTGCTGGTCGCCAATGCCTGGCATGCGCGCTCGGATGCAGCGTCATCGCTGGTTGTCGGCATCGGGATTCTGGCAAACATTGCCGGGTTCCCCATGGCCGATCCGCTTGCCGCGCTGCTGGTGGGCGCCATGATTGCACGCATGGGCGGCAAGTTTTCACTCCAGGCGCTGAGCGATCTTGCCGATCACGCTGTGGACGATGAAATCGAACAGCAGATCCGCCAGGCCTTGCACGACACGCCCGGCCTGCTGGGATTTCATGATCTGAAGACGCGCAAGAGCGGCGATATGATACTGGTCGAAGTTCATCTTGAATTCCCGTCGGACATGACCATCCTGGCGGCGCATGAAATTTCCGAGCTGGCCTGCGCGCGTATTATGCAGATCGATGATATTTTGCAGGTGACGACGCATTTTGATCCGGTGACGGTCGCCGCCGCGGACACTGACCGCGAGGTCAGTAAATAAGAGATGCTGAATCTCTGATGACGCGTACACATTGAGCGGCGGCGTTGACCGATGCGTTGCAGCCAACGGGAGCAACGCCCGCAGGCATTGCCTGCCCGGACCTGTCACGCATCACACTTTGCGGTTTTTGAACGCCAGCGAAATTTTTGCAAACGCCACCTGCAAATCCTGTGTACCGCCCTGAAACACTACGGGTTTGCCTTTTTTTGTGAAGACCACCAGCCGCTTGGACGCGAGCATCGGCACAAACTTGGCGAAGGTCACGTCTTCCCAGGCCACTTCACGACGGGTCAGCCAGCTTTGCCGCAAACCCTGTACATCTATGGTGGTGACAGAGGTCTGCATATAGCGAGTCGTGACGGCAAGCGCCAGGAACACAACCAGCAGAATCAGACCCGTCATGGAAAACAGTACCTGTACCCCGGCCTTGTTGAAAGCCACAAGCGACTGCAATACGATAAGACCCAGAATAACCCAGGCGACTGTTTTCACCCAGGCGGGCCATGCCTGCCCGCGAATGGGCAAGGGTTCGATCGAAGCGAGCAACTGGTCGCGCTCGGACTCGGAAAGCGGCAGAAAATTGATGACCATATGTGCGCTTACGCCGCCTGTCGTTTGGTAATAATTGCCTTGCCGGCACGACTGGAATTGGCGCGCTGCAGGTAATCGGAGATCCACTGGCCGGTGCTGATGACCTGATCCAGGTCGATACCGGTTTCGATATCCATGCCATGCAGCATGTACAGTACGTCTTCAGTAGCGACATTGCCGGTCGCGCCCTTGGCATAGGGGCAGCCGCCCAGACCGGCTGCAGACGAATGCACAATGGCAATACCCGCTTCGAGCGCGGCCAGAATATTGGCCAGCGCCATGCCATAGGTATCGTGAAAATGCGCAGACAATATGGCAGGATCGGCCACCGCCGATACGGCGTTCATGACTGCTGTCACCTTGCGCGGCGTGCCCACCCCAATCGTGTCGGCAATATCTATTTCGTGACAACCCAGTGCCAGCATGCGCTTGACGACATCGGCTACCGCAGCAGGCGCGATCTCGCCCTCGTACGGACAGCCCAGCGCACAGCTGATGCTCGCACGCACGCGCAGGCCGGCATCTTTGGCCGCACTGGCCACCGGCTCGAAACGCGCAATGGATTCGGCAATGGAGCAATTGATGTTGCGCTGAGAAAAGGATTCACTGGCTGCGCCAAAGATCACCACCTCGTCGGCGCCGGCGGCAAGCGCCCCTTCGAATCCTTTAAGATTCGGTGTTAGAACGGAATAAATGGTGCCTGGCCGGCGCTCGATGGCAGCCATGACATCTGCGCCATCGGCCATTTGCGGCACCCACTTGGGCGACACGAACGAGGCTGCTTCGACATTCTGAAAGCCGGCAGCCGACAGGCGATTGATCAGCTCGACTTTAATATCGGTTGGAACAAATTGTTTTTCATTCTGCAGGCCATCGCGAGGCCCCACTTCAACTACTTTTACGCGTTCCGCAATTGCCATGACTATCTCCGATCAGGCCTGATTCTGTTTTTGGTAATGCAGCTCGAGCATACGAGCCAGTTCCTTCAGATGATTGCCAATAAAGGTAAGCGTGGTTTCGTCGGTAATCTTGCCGCCTTCGCCTTCAGTCTTGTTCTGTACTGTGCCGACCATGATTTCGGGCCGATTGACCAGATGTATATTCATCGCAACCAGGATCTGGCGCAGGTGATACTGCATTCTGGCCCCGCCGATGGCGCCGCCCGAGGCCGAAATGATGGAGCCCACCTTGTTGTCAAACGGTAGCGGACGCAGGCGTGATACCCAGTCAATCGCGTTTTTGAGCACACCGGGTACCGAATAGTTATATTCAGGTGTCACAAAGATCAGGCCATCGGCGGCAACAATGGCGTCGGCAAACGCCTGGACTTCCTTGGGAAATCCGGCATCCTGCTCGTCCTGGTTATAGTGAGGCAGCGTGCCAATGGAAGGAGCGTAAACCAGTTCCAGATTATCCGGTGCCAGGTCAGCCAGTTGCAGGGCGATCGCGGCATTATAGGATTTTTCACGAAGACTACCGATGATAATCAGAACTTTGAACTTGGTGCTCATTAAGCGCTCCTGTTTGGGCTTGGAAATAAATAGAACCTGGCTGGCGCATTGTTGCCGGCATCCCTGTCGGGGCTGCTGCGGTGGCAATGGCCGGCACTTAGGTGCCGGACAAACACCGCTGTGGCATCCGTGACGACGCTGACTTTGCTGCGCTGTTTATTGTAAGTGATTCACCCGTTGCAGATAGCGTCCGTCGGGCAGGCGCACGATTTTACCGGCCATTTCCAGTTCGGTCAGCAACCCCGCCAGCTTGCCCACCGTCGTGTCAAGCCTGACCAGCAGCAAATCCATGGAAACCGGGTCAAACCCCATCTTCTCCAGCAGTTCCTGCTGTGCCGCATTGCTAAAGGCCGTGGTATCAACAGGCGTGCTGCGCGCGCCGCCCGGTTGCGCCTCTCGGCCCGCTGCAGGCATTACGGGGGTTAGGGACGGAACGAGAGTCAGGTGCGCCTGGGGTTTGGTCGCACGCTTTGCGCCAGGCTGCGCCTCCCGTCCGGATTCACTGCCCGAGCCGGCGCCCGACCTGGGTGCCGAACCGCTGCGTGCAAGCTCTTCCACGATGTCTTCGGCGGTTTCCACCAGTTTGGCGCCCTGCCGGATCAGCGCATGGCAGCCACGTGACAACGGCGAATGAATGGAACCCGGAATGGCAAACATCTCGCGACCGTTTTCCCCTGCCAGACGCGCGGTAATAAGCGAGCCGCTGCGTTGCGCAGCTTCGACCACCAACACGCCGAGCGAGAGCCCTGCGACAATTCGGTTACGACGGGGAAACTGGTGCACCACCGCTGCGGTATCCAGCGGTAACTCGCTGACCAGCGCCCCCTGCTCCCGGATCCGCATGGCCAGCCCCTTGTTGGCCGCCGGATAGACGCGATTGATGCCCGTTCCCATGACCGCAATGGTGGCCGGCGCCGCGCCGCTGGCCAACGCGCCCTCGTGAGCGGCCGCGTCAATGCCCTGGGCCAGGCCGCTAGCGATGGTCCAGCCGGCATCGGCCAGATGCCGTGCGAAAGCGAAGGCATTATCGGTGCCGCCCGCCGTGGCCGAACGCGCGCCCACCATGGCAAGCACCGGCCGGGACAGCGCCCGGGGATCGCCGTCCACGTAAAGCAGGGACGGCGGATCGGCGGTATCCAGCAATCGGGCCGGATACAGTTCATCGGCCAGCGTCACGATATGATGGCCGGGGCGGGCAAGCCAGTCGAAAGTGCGCTCGATCAGGGTATGGGTGACCGGGTCGACCGCTGCGGCCAGTTGCACGGCCTGTTTCTGGGGCACCACCTTCATCAGCGCGGCAACCGAGGCGCCAAAAATATCCTGAGGCAGCCCGAAGGCAACCAGCAGATGACGGGCAGTGACCGGGCCTATCCCGGGTTCCAGCGTGAGACGAATCCACGCGTACCGCTCTTCATCTGACATTGCCATAACCATCCGCTTGAATTTGTGAAAAAACACCCTATTATAGGAATATAGCCGCAAGAGAATGATGATTTTTCTGCGGCACCCCCAGGATTGCGATTCATCCTGCAATTTGACCTGCTGCGCCAGAGGCGCCCGGCGGGCTCAGAACCCCAAGCAGCATCGATTTCAATTATAATATTGGCCATGGCACTCTTACCTATTCTTCAATTTCCAGATCCCCGGCTGCACACGGTAGCAAAACCGGTAGCCCAGGTGGATGACCGCATTCGCCAGCTTGTCCGCGACATGGCTGAAACCATGTATGCTGCGCCCGGCGTGGGGCTGGCTGCGACCCAGGTCAACGTGCATGAACGCGTGGTGGTCATTGATGTCTCCGAAGAAGGCGACGACCTGCTGGCGCTCATCAACCCTGAAATTATCTGGAAAAGCGACGACAAACAGGTATATGAAGAAGGCTGCCTGTCGGTACCCGGAGTTTATGACAAGGTGGAGCGTTCGGCCAGCATTCGCGTACGGGCGCTCAATGAGCAGGGAGAAACCTTCGAATTTGACGCAGAAGGCCTGTTGGCCGTGTGCGTTCAGCACGAACTGGATCACCTGCTGGGCAAGGTATTTGTTGAATATCTTTCGCCCTTAAAGCAAAGTCGCATCAAGACCAGGCTGAAAAAACAAGCCAAGGAACAGGCCGAGGCCTGATTGAGCAAGGCGGCCGGATGCAGACCCGCAAAGGCCGCCGCGGCTCTCAGACTCGTCCGGATCGCAAGCGCGCCAATCGTCATCACCAACCAGCAATCGCCCAGCCGACCTCCAAATATAACCGTCCAGAATTTTTCACCGCGCTCGTGAACCTTCTCTACCGACCGGTGGTTACTCACTGTGCGTTAATCCCTTCTGCCCGCAGCATGGCCCGACCTCTCCCGCGCCAGGACCGCCAGCCAACATGAATACACCCTTTTTTGCCCTGTCGCCCAGTGCCATTTTTGAAGACGGATGCATTCGTCGAGACAGCGAGACGCGTCTGCTGGATCGGGTCGACCAACAGGGACAGCGCCTTGCGGTCATCCACCAAGCCAGCCGGGGGATCAGCGTACCGCGCAGTTATCAGCGCCACCCGCGCTTTGAAGCGGCCAGCAGACAATTGGCCGCAACGGGCCTGCCCGTAGATGTGCGTCTGTCCGGCGGGGGTGTGGTACCCCAGGCGGCCGGCGTAATCAATTTACACCTGGCCTACCCGGTGCAGGCCAATTATCCGCTGCAACAAGTTGAAGCACATTACCTTGGCCTGTGTGACCTGATTGCCCATACGCTGGATCGCTGCGGCATTCATGCGACGCCCCAGCCGGTGCAGGGATCATTCTGCGACGGCCGGTTCAATCTGGCCGTTGCCGGTAAAAAAATAGCTGGCACGGCCCAGTACTGGCGTCGCAACAGAACGGCAGCAACGCCCTCCTTTTCGCTGCTGTCGCATGCAGTGATTCTGGTCAATGCCAACAGTGCCGAACTGACCGACATGGCCAACCGTTTTGAAGCGGCGCTGCACAGTCCGGTACGCTATCTACCCGAAAAAACCACCTCGGTGATAGAGTTACTGGGCAGTCCCGCAAACGACTTTGAACAGACCCTGTTGCAGGCGCTGCAGAACCCGCCCTTCTGAGGCAGGTTCCATTTCGCTTTTTTATTCGTAAGAGCGACTATCTTCAATGACCTTCCCGTCATTGGCCAATTCGCCGACCCCGACAATGACAATGGCAGCACGCAGCTTGGTTTCCTCCCGGACCACATTACCCAGTTTTTCCTGCAGGCCTGCGACGGGCGCGCCGTCCACTTCCACAAACAGGGTCATGTCATCGCGCCCGGTCTCACCGGAAACGACGAGCCTGGCCTTGTTGACCTGCTCGAAGCGGGCAACGATCCTGGCCACTTGCTCCGGATGCACAAACATGCCCCGTACCTTGGTCGTCTGGTCGGCGCGCCCCATCCAGCCGCGAATCCGCTTGTTGGTGCGACCGCAGGCCGAATGTCCGGGCATGATCGCCGACAGGTCTCCAGTGCCAAAACGCAGTAGCGGATAATCGGGATTCAGGGTGGTCACGACAATCTCCCCTACCTCACCCTCGGGTACCGGCTCATTGGTGCCGGGCCGCACAATCTCCAGCACTATATCCTCACCAATGATCAGCCCGTCCCGCGCTTCGGACTCATAGGCGATTAAACCCAGGTCAGCCGTGCCATAGGCCTGATAGCCGTGAATCCCGCGTTGTGCGAACCAGGTCTGCAACGACGGCGGAAATGCTTCCCCGGAGAACAGCGCACGTTTCAAAGACGGTAATGCGACCTGCATTTGGTCGGCCTTCTCCAGAATAAGTTTGAGAAAGCTGGGCGTGCCTGCATAGCCCTCGGGCTGCAGATCGTGAATGGTTGCCACTTGCATTTCAGTCTGGCCGACTCCCCCCGGAAATACCGTGCAGCCGATGGCCAGCCCGGCGGTTTCAAACATGGAACCGGCAGGGGTAAAATGGTACGAAAAGCAGTTGTACAACAGCGTGTTGGCTCGAAAACCTGCGGCATACAGCGCGCGGCCAAAACGCCAGTAGTCGGCCCGTTTGCTCTCGGGCTCATAAATGGGACCGGGTGAGGCAAATACGCGCGCAGCGTCGCCCCAGCCGATTGTCGAAAAGCCGCCGAAGACGCGTTGCACGACAGTGCCGGCACCAGGGCCCGCATGGGCGAGCTTTTCTCCGGCCTGCGTACGTTGCGCATGCTGTCGCTTGAGCAACTCGGATTTACGCAATACCGGTATGGTGGCCAGCGCCTGGCGACTGGTGATACGGTCCACCTGCACATCCTGCAACTGTGCGGCAATCGCTGGCGCACGCTCGCGTGCTGCCGCCAGCGCTGTGGGCAACGCGGCAAACAGATCGGCCTCGCGCTGCGCCTGATCGCGCACTTCCAGAGCATCGAAATACTCAGTCATTCTTTGCTCCTAAGCCAGCCAGCGCTTGCGGCGGCGATAAAATTTTGTATCGCGAAAGTTTTTGCGATCACCGCTTTCAATGCCCAGATAAAACTCTTTCACGTCATCGTTGCTGGCCAGCTCCTGGGCTGTGCCGTCCATCATCACCCGGCCGCTTTCCAGAATGTAGCCATAGTCGGCATAACGCAGCGCGATATTGGTGTTCTGCTCAGCGAGCAAAAAACTCACCCGTTCACGAGTATTGAGATCTCGCACGATTTCGAAAATTTCCTCGACAATCTGCGGCGCCAGCCCCATGGATGGCTCATCCAGCAGGATCATTTTAGGGTCGGCCATCAGGGCGCGCCCGATGGCCGCCATCTGCTGTTCACCACCTGAGGTGTAGCCTGCCTGGCTGGTGCGGCGCTGCTTGAGCCTTGGGAAATACTGATACACCCGATCCAGCGATGCGTCGATGTCGCCCTTGCTCACCTTGCGCGTATAGGCGCCGGTAAGCAGGTTTTCCTCGATGGTCAGGTGGCCGAAACAATGACGGCCTTCCATGACCTGTATCACTCCCCGTTTAACCAGGTCAGCCGGCGTCATGCTGTCGACGCGTTCGTCCTGGTAATGAATCGTCCCTTTGGTTACGTCGCCGCGCTCACTTTTGAGCAGGTTCGATATTGCACGCAGCGTCGTCGTCTTGCCGGCGCCGTTAGCGCCGAGCAGCGCGACAATCTTGCCTTCCGGCACCACCAGCGAAACGCCGCGCAGTACAAGAATGACGTGGTTATAGATCACTTCAATACCGTTAACATTCAGCAGGAGCCTTTCAGGTTCCGGCTTGGCGGCAGCGTCTGCTGCAGTTGGTGTGGTTTGCATATTGGTATCCCGCTATGTGCTGTCTGATGGGTTGCCCATCCCCCGGCACCGTACCGCGCCGGGGGTGGACGTGCCTCATCCCTCAGGAAGAAGTCTTGCTGCAGTCACGTGGAGTGACCTTCTTTGACTGGGCATATTTCTCGGCTTCAGACTTGACCAGCGGCCCCACATATTTCTGGTCCGCCTGATACAGATCGGAAGCTGGAACAAACTTGCTGCCATCCCATTGGACGATCCGGGCCCAGTCTTCACCAACGTGGTTGGCGCAAGAAGTCTTGAACGGTTTGACGATTTGATCAAAGCCTATTTCCTTCAAGCGCTCTTCGGTCAGGTTCAGGTTTTCGAATCCCCAGCGCACCTGCTCGGAGGTCATATGCTGGCCCTTGCCGTATTTCTCCTGGGCAGTGCGAATGGCTTCAACCTGCAGCATAGAAATGACCAGGCCGCGAGTGTATGCAATCGTGCCCAAGGTGTTTTTGCTGGAACCATTGCCTTTGTCAAACAGGTGCGTTTTCAGATCGTCGTATACCTTGCCCTTGGCTTCACCGGTATTGTGAATCGTAATGGCGTTGTATCCCTTGGCCACCTGGCCCAGATCCTTCACATCGCCCTCAGACCCGGCCCACCAGATGGCATAGATCTTATCGCGGGCGTAACCAGTAGACTGCGCCTCACGTATGGCCGTTGGCGTCATGATGCCTGCACTCCACAGCAATACGTAATCAGGCCGTTTCTGGCGGATTTGCAGCCATGTGGATTTCTGTTCAACACCTGGCGCCGTTACCGGATAAAGCTGCAGTTCAAAACCGTTGGCTTCGGCGCGCGCCTTGAGCAACGGGATCGGCTCTTTGCCGTAGGGCGAGTCATGATAGACAAGGGCGATTTTCTTGCCTTTGAGCTTATCTTCGCCACCCAGTTTTTTCGCAATGTCCTGAATCATCACATCAGCGGCGGTCCAGTAGGTGCCCAGTAATGGAAAATTCCACTCAAAAACCGAGCCGTCTGCAGATTGAGACAAGCCATAGCCTACCGTTTCGATAGATACCTTGTCTCCCGGCGCCTTGTCGGAAACCGCAAATGTAATACCAGTGGACTGCGAATCAAAACCAGACGCGCCGCCATGAGCAGCTTTAAAGCGCTCGTAACATTCGACGCCGCGGTCTGTGGCATAGGCGGTTTCACATTCTTCATAGGCGATTTTGACGCCGTTGATGCCGCCGTCGCGCGCATTGACCAGTTTGAGGTAATCAATCTTGCCATCGGCCCACGGAATACCCAACGGGGCGAACGAACCCGTGCGATAGGTCAGCAACGGGATAAATTGTTCATCGGCGGCCTGCACCTGTAGCGGCAGCGTACCCAGTACACCGGCAACACCCAGCGCGGCTATCCATTGTTTCATTTGCAATTTCATGTCTCTCTCCTCGGATTTTCATCCAGATAGGTTTTATTTGTTGAATACATCCAGCACAGCAAACTGAACACCACTAGTGCGGAAACGGCCATATCCGCAATTTTTCTTTCGCAATACTCCACAAGCGCGCCAGACCATGCGGCTCGACGATCAGGAAAAACACAATCAGGGCGCCAAATACCATATGCTCGATATGCGCTGCCGTATCCACGCCCAGCGACAGTCCCAGCATTTCGGGAATCCGATTCAGAGCAATGGGCACCAGGACGATGAAGGCCGCTCCGAAAAAACTGCCCACGATGGATCCAAGCCCGCCGATAATCACCATGAACAGCAACTGGAAAGAGCGGTTCAGATCAAAGGCAGACGGCTCCCAGGAACCAAGATGGACAAAGCCCCACAAGGCACCGGCGACTCCCACAATGAACGAGCTGACGGCAAAGGCGCTAAGCTTGGCATACATGGGGCGAATGCCGATAACAGAAGCGGCCACGTCCATATCGCGAATGGCCATCCATTCGCGACCGATGGCGCCGCGCACCAGGTTCTTGGCCAGCACGGCGATCACAATCACAAGTGCAAGAACGAACAGATATTTCTGCAACGGCGTTTGTATCGGCAGGCCGAAAAAATCCAGCCGTGGCACCGACACGCTGCCCGATGATGAGTTATTGGTGAAGAAGGGAATACGCAGAAAGGTCCAGTCTACAAAGAACTGCGCTGCCAGCGTGGCTACCGCCAGATACAGGCCGCGAATGCGCAGGCTGGGAATGCCGAACAGAATGCCGACCAGGGTGGCAAAGACACCGCCCATCAGCAGTTGGAAGATCAGCGGCAGCTCCGGAAAGCGTACGCCAAAGTTCCATGCGGCGTAGGCGCCCACCGCCATGAAAGCGCCGGTACCCATCGAGATCTGGCCGCAATAGCCCACCAGAATATTCAAGCCGATGGCCGCCATGGCCAGTATCAGAAACGGGATCATGATCCCGCCCAGGAAGTAATTGGTGGACAACAGCGGCACTACAACAATTGCCGCAATCAGCAGCAACCCGATAAAAATACGATCCTGCCTGATCGGAAAAATCTGCTGATCCTGCCGGTAACTGATTTTGAACTGACCGTTTTCACGATAAAACATATAAATTCCCTTGCCTGTTATACGCGGTCAATGATTTTTTCGCCGAACAGTCCCTGCGGACGGAACAACAGGAACACCAGCGCCAGGACATAGGCAAACCAGATCTCGATCCCCCTGCCGATGAACGGACCGATATAGGCTTCGGACAGCTTTTCGCCGACGCCGATAATCAGGCCGCCGATGATCGCCCCAGGCACCGATGTGAGCCCACCCAATATCACAACCGGCAATGCGCGCAAAGCGGCTGTGGACAGCGTAAACTGCACGCCGAATTTCGATCCCCAGATAATCCCGGCAACCAACGCCACAATGCCGGCAACAACCCAGACAATGACCCAGATGCGGTTCAATGGAATGCCGATCGATTGGGCGGCCTGGTGGTCATCGGCCACGGCACGCAAGGCACGCCCTGTAGCCGTGTACTGGAAAAAGAACGCCAGCAGTGCCACCAGCACTGCCGAAATAACCGCAGCCGTCAGGTCTTCCAGGCTGATCAGAATGCCGCCCTCGAACACCGAGTCCAGGATGAACGCCGGATCCTTGGGCATGCCGACATTGATGGAATAAACCGAGCTGCCGAAAATAATCTGGCCCAGTCCGTCCAGGAAATAACTGATGCCCAGCGTGGCCATCAATAGCGTGGTGCCTTCCTGGTTGACCAGATGACGCAGCACCAGCCGCTCCACCAGAATGGCGATCAGCACCATCACGCCGGCACTGACAATGAACGCCAGGATATTTGCCAGCAGCAGATTTTCAAATCCCAGCCATTGCGGAATCCATACCGAAAACCGGGCCATGGACAGCGCGGCAACCAACACCATGGCGCCCTGGGCGAAGTTGAACACCCCAGATGCCTTGAAGATAAGCACAAACCCGAGTCCGACCAGCGCATAAAGCATGCCGCCCATCAGACCACCAAAAAGCGTTTCAAGAAAGTAAGCCATGATGATCAGTGCTCCACACCCAAATAAGCCCGAATCACGTCTTCGTTCGAGCGCACTTCCGACGGCGTACCATCGCCGATTTTTTTACCATAGTCGAGCACCACTACCCGATCGGAAATGTCCATTACCACGCCCATATCGTGTTCGATTAACACAATGGTCGTACCGAATTGGTCATTCACATCCAGGATGAAGCGGCTCATATCCTGTTTTTCTTCGATATTCATGCCCGCCATGGGCTCGTCCAGCAGCAACATGCGTGGCTCCATGGCAAGCGCCCGGCCCAGGTCCACACGTTTTTGCAAACCGTAAGGCAGCCGCCCGACCGGGGTTTTGCGATAGGCCTGGATCTCCAGGAAATCAATAATGTTTTCGACAAATTCGCGATGGGCGATTTCCTCTTTTTCCGCACCGAATATGCGGAAGGCTTGCGAGAGCAGCCCGCTTTTCATGCGCAGATTGCGTCCGGTCATGATATTGTCCAGCACACTCATCCCCTTGAACAGCGCAAGGTTCTGAAAGGTACGCGCCACCCCCATCTCTGCCGCGCGACGCGGCGTCATCCGGCCAAACTGTTGGCCATCGAAGTGGATGCTGCCATCCTGCGGCACATACACGCCGTTGATTACATTGAGCATGGAGCTTTTGCCGGCACCATTGGGCCCGATAATCGCACGAATCTCGTGTTCCTTTACATTGAACGAAATGTCGGTCAGTGCCTTGACGCCGCCAAACCGCAGCGAAATATTCTGCATATCAAGGATCACCCTGCCGATTCTGGCTTGACGTTCGTCACTCATGCTCATGCGGCCTTTTTCAAAGGATCGGATACAACGACAGCGGGATGAATTTTCAGCTCTGCAGCAATTTTCCCGGTTCGTCCATCTTCATATTTCACTTCGGTTTCGATGTACTGGCTCGGTTTACCGGCAAACAGCGCATCGATCAGTACTCCATAGCGTTCAGCGATGAAAGCGCGACGCACCTTGCGGGTACGCGTAAGTTCACCGTCATCGGGGTCCAGCTCTTTGTGCAGAATCAAAAAGCGGTGGATCTGCAGGCCCGATAACTGCGGGTCCTGTGCCACATCTGCATTGACCTTGCTGATGCAATCTGCAATCAACTCATATACTTCAGGACGCGAGGCCAGGTCGGTATAGCCGGCATAGGCCAGACTGCGCCGCTCGGCCCAATTGGCCACGGCTTCCAGATCGATATTGACAAAGGCAGTGACAAAATCACGATTTGCACCAAACGCCACGGCCTCCTTGATAAACGGAAAGAACTTCAGTTTGTTCTCCACATATTTTGGCGCGAACATACGCCCGTCACTTAAGCGGCCCACGTCCTTGGCGCGATCGATAATCCGCAGTTGCCCCTGGGCATCAACAATGCCGGCATCACCTGTGTGATACCAGCCATCTTCGGTGAACGATTCACGCGTGGAATCGGGATTGCGATAATACTCGCGAAACAAGCCGGGGCTTTTGACCTGCACTTCGCCAGTATCTGCAATGCGCAGTTCGACGCCGGCCACGGGTGGCCCGACAGTGTCGGCCGATACCTGCCCGTCGCTCTGAACACAAACGAACACCGAGGTTTCGGTCGATCCGTAGAGCTGCTTCAGATTGATGCCGATCGAACGGTAAAAGCGAAACAGGTCAGGACCGATGGCCTCGCCGGCGGTATAGGCCACGCGTACCCGGTTCATGCCAAGCGTGTTGCGCAGCGGTCCGTAAATCAGAATATTACCGATTGAATATTTGATCCGATCCAGCATGCCGACCGCCTCACCATCCAGGATACGCCCGCCCACCCGATGGGCCAGCTTCATGCATGTATCGAACAACCATTTTTTGAAACTGCCGGCATCTTCCATGCGAATGGTCACGTGCGTCAGCAGGTCTTCAAGAATGCGTGGCGGCGAAAAATAATACGTTGGTCCGATATCATGCATATCTATCGCCACAGTCGCCGGCGATTCTGGATGATTCACGGTAAAACCGGTGGCCAGCAATTGCGTATAAGAGAACATATTCTGGCCGATCCAGGCAGGCGGCAAGTAGGCCAGCACCTCTTCCCTGTCGGTCAGATTTTCCAGTTCCTGAATGACTCTCGCCCGATCGATCAGCGCAGCATGCGTGAGCACCACGCCCTTGGGCTTGCCTGTGGTGCCCGATGTATAGAACATGGCCGCCGTATCTTCGGGCTGTACGCGATTTACTGCATCGGCATAGGCATTGGGTGCCCCGGCGCCGTACCGGTCGCCCAGTTGCTGCAGCTCGTCCCAGGACAGCAGTTGCGGATCGCTGTAATGGCGCAGGCCGCGCGGATCGTCATAAATGACGTGAGCAAGCGTAGGCACCTGTTCACGCACCTCGAACATCTTGTCGACCTGCTCCTGGTTTTCTGCCACGACAACCCGCACGCTCGCATCCTGGAGCACGTAAACCATCTCCTGCGCAACAGCATCCTGATACATGGGAACGGGAATCGCGCCAACTGCCTGCGCAGCCATCATTGCCATATACAGCCGCGGCCGGTTCTCGCCCACAACGGCAATATGTTCGCCAGGCTGCACACCAAATTGCAGGTAGCCGTTGGCAACGCGCTGCACCTGGACTGCAACCTGTGCCCAGGTATACGTCTGCCAGATACCCAGATCTTTTTCCCTGAGCGCCGGCCGTGCCCCACGAACTGCTGCGTGATGCTGCAGCAGCGCAGGAAAGGTCTGCGGCATGGTGGCATTCGTGCTGTTTACTTGTTGCGGCATGTTGTCTCCTTGCCTGTATCGTCGGGCTCTGATTTATTTATTCTGCCCGCCCCGGTCCGGATTCCCCGTACTGGCGAAAAGCCCCGGAAACTTAATGTGTTGCTAAGTTAACGGTTTGATTGTAAGCTAACTGTCGCCATCACGACATTCTATGATTTTCTAGGGTAAGTCCTATGTCATCTTTTTCCCCAGAAGCCGCGCAGTGGTTCAATCTGCTCGCGCACGAACACCAGCGACGCGTACTGCAGGATGTAACTGTTGCCCATTACGGAAACGGCGCCCTTATTGCACGCAAGGGCGAGACAGCAGATCACTGGATCGGCGTCATGGATGGCCTGATTCGAATTTCGGTAGGTAATGCCGATGGGAAGGTTGCATCCCTGACCGGCATTCCGGTCGGTGGGTGGCTGGGCGAAGGCAGCATCCTGAAGAAAGAATGCCGCAAGTACGATGTCGTGGCGCTGCGCGATTCCTACGTGGCCAGACTGCCATCCCGCACCTTCGAGTGGCTGCTGGACAATAGCATTCCGTTTAACCGCTATCTGCTGGATATGCTGAACGAGCGCGTGGGACAGTTCATCGGTCGCGCAGAACATGACCGGCTGCTTAACGCCGATGCCCGCGTTGCCCGCTGCCTGGCCGAACTGTTCAATCCCCTGCTGTATCCCGGCCTGAAGCAACGGCTGGCGATCACTCAGGAGGAAATGGGTTATCTGGCCCGGGTATCGCGCCAGCGTGCCAATCAGGCGCTCAAGAAACTGGAGGGCGAAAAATTATTGCGGGTGGAATACGGCGCCGTATCCATTCTTGACCTGGACGGGCTGCGTCGCTATGGCGCGTGATCGTTGTACTGTAATAATTGTCCGGTGAGATGTATACCCTGATCGCCGCATCATAATATTTACATCGTGGTATCCGCCGCTTGAGATCTGCACCAGGAAAGCCTCACCGTGATATCGGCATTGTGATATCAGCGCCTTGGTATGGGCGCCGAGATATACGTACCGAGTATTCACAGCCAGCATCCACGTCGAGCCATTCACACCAGGTTATTGCACTGAATCATTCCACGGTGAATTGAGTTCGCCCGGTTATCAACGGCCGCATCAGCGCATGGGGGTACGCTGGCCGAACAGCGCAGATCCAATGCGCAACTGCGTCGACCCTTCCTGTATCGCCAGCTCAAAATCGGCACTCATGCCCATGGACAAAACCGGCAATGCGTCGCCCAGTTCATCCTGACATTGATCACGCAACTGGCGCACACGTGCAAAACAGTGTCTGACCCGTTCCTGCACATCGGTGTTTTCCGCCACTGTCATGAAACCTTTCACACTCAGGGTGTCATAGTCGCGAATGCTTTTGAGAAATTGCGGCACCAGCTCGGGCGCCATGCCGGTTTTGCTTTCCTCATCGCTGGACTTGACCTGCACCAGCACATCCAGACGACGACCGGCCTGTTGCAGGCGTTTGTCCAGTGCCTGCGCCAGCTCCAGCCGGTCCAGCGATTGTAATTGGCTGGCATAGCGCACCACTTCCTTGACTTTGTTAGTCTGCAGGTAACCAATAATGACCCATTCGATGGATGAGTCATTCAATGCCAGCGCCTTTTCCTTCATTTCCTGGACCCGGTTCTCGGCAAACTGGCGCTGGCCCAGCGCCATGGCCTGACGCACCACCTCATGCCCAAAGGTCTTGGAGACCGGCAAAATGCTGACCTGCTGCGGATCCCTGCCGGCGCGTTCACATGCCAGCCGCACCTGCTCATTGACGGCGGCAAACTGCTCGGCCAGACTCATTGTGTATCCCCTTGTTGCCACAGCCTGCATCAGGCCGCTTCCTTGGCTTTCATGTTGGTGTCGGTATGGGTGGCCGCTGCAGCGTCTGACCGCAATTTGCCGAACGCCCACATTACGTGCTGTGGCGTGAGCAAAATGCGCCAGTATCGGTCGCGCAACCGCCCCCCTGGAATATACCATGGCGCAACAATCCGTGAGATGCTCCAGGCTGGGCGCCACGCCCGGGTCCGTTTCATTCGACCAGTCAGCGTAAGCACCGGAATACCGGCAGCCGAAGCCAGATGGCCAATGCCCGACTCATTGCCAATGAACCAGCCCGATTCGCGAATGTAGCAGGCAACCCCGCCTAACCCCGGATTATCCGGCAACGCTGCGCCCACACCAGTGACCCATTGCCAATCAGCCCGTTCGTCCGGTGACACAATAAAGGCAGGTTCAAAACCCGCCTTGATCAGATCTGTGGCCAGTCGGCCAAAGTGCTTGGGCGCCCAGCAACGCAATACGCCCGTGGAGGTCGGATGGATTGCCACCCGCCCAGGAGAGCGATTCTTTTGAACGCCGCCTGGCGCGACCATGCCGTTGCTGTGCGTGCACCCGGTATGTCCAAAATAGTCGCGGCAAAAATCGCGCATTTGGTAGGCCTTGACAAAGCCCTTGCCGGTAATGACCACATGCTCGTCGTAGATGACAGCATTCGGATGTTGTTGAGTCAGATCGAAAGGCCACCCTGGATGCATTTGTATGGCCCGATCAAAACCGCTGAGCGCCGCATGCGCCTGCTGCTCCGTCAACGAACGATGAATGTCAAAGCCCGGGAACCAATCGCGCAGTTGCCAGATATAGTCACCAAAGATGGACACCTGAGCGCCATTGTTACGAAAATTATTGGCAATCACCATCATGAGCAAGGAATCGCCCAGACGCGGCGCCATCAGAATGGCTACCTTTTCTTGTTCGCCCATATATGTTTTTCAATCCCCATGATCAGACGACATTGCTATTGTACTGTTGTCCGATTAGCCACATGACGCCGCGACACCAGGTACGCCAAAAGTAATAAACGCCCCAACGCCCCGATCTGCCGTCCCGGCCATAACGTATTTGCCAAAACTGCGTGAAAATTCGCCTTGATTAATGTTCAACACCCCGGATTCTTGTGGACAGAGCCAGGTACACGGCCACGATGACGGTATAGAAACCCATGGTGCGCAAGCCGCGGAACATCAGCTCCGAAAGCCCGAAGACGGCAAAACCGACACAGACAGCCGCCCCCATTGCCGCATAGGTTCTTAACTCTTCATTGGTTGTACGCAGCATTCGCTTGACGAAGACGGCAGCTGGCGCAAAGTAAACCAAAAACAGGCCCAGCACCCCAAACAATCCGTAACTGCTTAGCGCCTGCAGCCAGTCGTTATGCGGCTCCCCCCATTGGTTGGCCACCACTTTGGAAACCAGCCCGCGCTGCACGCCGTCGGTTTTCATGAATTCGGAAAAATACTTGTTGGCGCCGGACCCAAACAACGGATTATCTTCCCAGATGGCAATGGTTGAACGCCACAACTGCAAGCGTATGCAGATAGAGGACAGCTTGGTGCTGTCCGTGGTAATGCATTCCTTGAACTCTTTCTCGCCCAGTTGCACCCTGTCCTTGATACCGGGTACGGTCAGGGTGACAACAGCAGCCAGCACCAGGCCAACCAGAAACACACCTGCCAGCTTCATGCGATTATTTTCCCGCATATGAATCATGATGCCGAACAGCAGAAAAAAGGGCACCGCCACCCAGCCGCTGCGCGTTTGCGTCAGCACAAACGCTGCAATACCCACTATCCCCAGAACGATCTTAAGGATTTTTTCTGTTCTGGCAAAACGTGTAAACGTCACATTACAGGAATACAACGTGATCACGCTGAGCAGAAAAGTAAGATCGCCATAGCCCACGGCATTGTAAACGGCGCTGGTTTCGGGTCGAATGAAATCGGGCAAGGCCAGACTGACAATGAATACAATAGCAAACACCAGGGCTGCATAGACACCGAATACAGAATAGGATAGCCAGCGGCGGGGAGCGTAGCAGCAGGCAGCTACCAGCAGGGGCAAGCCGGCGGAAAACCGCAGTGCTTTTTCAAACCCGGCGCCATCGCTACGGCCATTGACCAGTTCAGATATCACTACGGCCACGACAAAGACAGCACACAGGGCAAACAGCCACGAAAACGTCTTGAGCCGGAAAGTATTTTGCGCCGGGCGCAATGCGACCACAATAAACAACGACAAAACAAGCAGGAAATAAAAAAGCGGACTGGGAACGCGTTGTGTGCTCATGATGGCAAGTGGCATTGCCACCAGCGCCAGTATGAATGTCAGAAAAACAGGGCTTGCCAATTTATTCTGGATGAAATGTGGCATTCGGTGTTCCTTTTCCGTAAAGCATATGACAAAGCGGGGACTTTGCGTCACCGGGATTATAAAACGGGTTATTAAGGCCTGTCCAAAATTGTATCGAGCTGCAAAAACTATTGGAGGCAACAGCGCGACAGGGCCATAATAATCGCCGACCGGCACGCTTTGGGCCGAACTCTTCTGCTAGAATCAGACTTCCCTCTCATTTGTCAAAATGAACATCTATGGATAATCAGAACGTACTGCCAGACCTCATTGAGCAACTTCAGGTCGAGTCACTGGGTAATGACGTTTTCAATGGTATCAGCACCGACATCTTTGGTACAGGCCGCATTTTTGGCGGACAGGTGCTGGGGCAATCCCTGATGGCAGCATCGCTGACGGTCAGCCCGGGTCGCGCCGTGCATTCGCTGCATTCGTACTTCCTGCGTCCGGGCGATACCAGCAAACCGATACGCTTCGAAGTGGAACGCACCCGTGACGGGGGCAGTTTTTCGGCCAGGCGCGTCATCGCCTCGCAACTGGACCAGCCCATTTTCATTATGAGCAGCAGTTTCCAGGGCGAAGAACCGGGTTTTCAACACCAGACCCCTGCACCGGTTGTCACACCACCGGATTCGCTGAAAAATGAAAAACAACTCATTGCCGACTTTGAACATAAGCTGCCCAAACGACTGGCCAGCCTGGTCGGTCGGGATTTTGCCATAGAGATGCGGCCGGTTGAGCCCACCCATATGCTCAAGCCGGGCAATTACGATCCGCAGGCACACATCTGGTTTCGTGCAGCAGACAAACTGCCCGATAACCCGCTGCTGCACCGCGCCATGCTTGCCTATACATCAGACTTTTACCTGCTATTTACTTCGCTGCTGCCGCATAACCAAACGCCTTTTTCCAAAAGCATGCAAATGGCCACCATTGACCATGCCATCTGGTTCCATCGTGCGTTCCGTATGGACGAATGGCTGCTGTACTCGCTGGAATCGCCCAGCGCCAGCAATGCCCGCGGGTTTTGCCGGGCACATGTATACAACAGCAAGGGTGACCTGATCGCTTCCACCACCCAGGAAGGGCTGATCCGCAAGATACAGGAGCACTAAAGTATGGCAGTTGCAAACCTGCTGGCTAAGCGCCTGGTAGCCATAACGACTGGTTCCTGACAGGTTGAATCGAAAGCGGCGCACCGGCCGCTTTTTTTTGCCATCGGAAAATCCATTCGCCCTGCTGCCGGCAGGATCACCTGCAAAAGGCTATCGCCGCCCGCTGATGGCATTAGCGCCTGCATTCGACCACGCTGCGGCCCATTACGAAGGCACAGTCATCCGATTTGCGTATAGCGAGTCCATTATGCAATGGGTTTGCGATCATCAGGCATTACTTCGCGAATATAGCCTTGAGCCTGGGCCACAGGCCCTGCATGACGAACGCCGACCCTTGCTTGGACAAATGGGTTCCATCGGAATAAAGAAACTGTTTGCGCTTGATCATGGTCACGCAGCGTCCCCCTTCACACAATACCGAATAAGGATTGATGAATTCGACGTTTTTATGGCTTTGCGCATATTTTTCCAGACTGAGATTCAGCGCATAAGCGTTGCCCTTTTCTTCATTGAGTTCCAGATATTTGGCGCATACCAACGGCAGGTAGCCCGGTCGGTCAACGCATGAGGCCAGTCCCACCTGGGAACCCGCTCCTGGTGGCGTACCGATAATGACAAGCGTATTGGCCAGGCCGATCCGCTCATGAATGGCATCGAAGTTTTTTTCCAGAAAGCCGATATAGGCCTCTGTATTGGGGAAATCCACGCGTTTGCCGTCGGGTGTGCCCATGGTTTTCTGGTAATTCTGATAGCTCACTGCGTACAGCAGCGGCACCTTGGACAATTTTGCCTCTTTCAGCGCATAGTCCAGCCGTTCCACACAATCCTTGCGCGGCACGCCATCGAGCAAGCGGGTATAACCGGGTCCGAAAAAGCAGCCGTCCTCGAATGAGGTATCCACCCATTTCTTGTTGGCCGCCAGGATCTGGTTCAAGCCGAAGGCATACTGCCTGGCATAGCTGTCGCCCAGAAGGACGGCTGATTTGCGTCGACCATTGGCATCCCCCAGTACCTGACTGCCCATGGTAAACCCCTCTCCTCCGTATTGTTCTTCATGGAACCGGGGAGAATTGGCCATATGCTCGGCGAAATAATCATTCATCCGAAAACTCATACCGTTGCTGGTCATGATCATCAGCGCCGGCACCAGAATCAGCGCCAGCGCGCACACGCGCTGGATGGTCTGGCTGAAATACCAGCTGTACAGATCCACACGGCGATACCGGTTTTCCACCAGTACATACATCAAATAACCCAGAATGAACGGCGCGATCACCAGCGCCCATCTTTCGGACAGCAGCAACGGCCGGTAAATATAATACTTGTAGAAAACAATCAGCGGCCAGTGGATCAGATACATCGAGTAGGAGATCAACCCCACCGTGACCATGGCGCGATTTCTGAAGATATTGCCCAGGTACTTTGCCGGGCTCGCATAGATGCACAGCGCTGCGCCAATGGCCGGCACCAATGCATGCAGCCCCGGGAAAGTGGTTGTTTTATCATAGACAAAGATGCTGTACAGCAGCAGTGCGATGCCTAGCGCCATGATGATTTCGTACAGGATCACGCCTGGTGTATGCCGCTTACGATAATCCACCGCGAACACCATCAGGCCGCCGATGGCAAACTCGAACACCCGAAAGGGTGTCAGATAATAATTGGCCGATGTGTCTACCGACAAATACCATTGCGACAGCGCCAGTGACACTGCGCCCAGCGCCAATAGCACCCACGGCAACAACGTACGATTGAGCCGATATACCAGAAAAATAACAAACGGCCAGATCAGGTAAAACTGCTCTTCAACCCCCAGCGACCAGGTGTGCAGCAACGGATTGGTTTCTGATGACGTATCGAAGTATCCCGACACCAGCCAGAATCGGAAATTGGAGACAGAAAACAGCGCGAATACGCTGGAATCGGCCAGGGCGACGTAGTCATCCGGCGAAAACAACAGGAATCCGGCAATCAGGCACAGCACCAGCGTCAATAGCAGGGCCGGATACAAGCGCGCAACACGCCGCGCCATAAAGCGCAAAAACGAGAATTTGCCTTCAATACAACTATTGAGCAAAATCCCGGTGATCAGGTAACCTGAAATGACAAAGAAGACATCAACCCCGATATAACCGCCACTGAACGCCTGAAAACCTGCATGGAAAAACAGGACGGCAATCACCGCCAGGGCGCGAAGACCATCAACACCAGGTTCGTAGGATGCGGACTGCGTTTTGGAAGTCGTTGAAAACAGGGACATCAGGGCCTTTCTTTATTGGATAACCGGGACTATGTTAATACAAATCGGTGACGGCGCATCCATGGTGCTGTATATGCATCTGTAAATATTGTGTGGATTCCTTATCAATTGTTCCTGCCCATGCCCGGCCGACACCCCGCCTGTTTCCAATTGCAGCAAATCAATTGCCACAGGGCACATGCAACGCGTGCATGGCGCAAGCCCTGCTTTGCTTATCGGACCTTGCCATCCCAAACGGCGGACCTGCCTCAAAGGGGCACGCATTATGTCCTGCTGAGCAAGCTAGCCACAGCACAGATCTCGTCCTTGGGAAGGCACCACTCAGTTCCTGGCAACGGCGCCCGCCTCGGTCGCTGTGACACCTGCCGGAGCTGGTAGGGACGCCGCTTGTCGTTCCTGCTCAAGCGCCAGGTAAAAGCCGTCCATCAGATCGGACCATTGCGCATTGTACTTGGGCACAAAATCTTGCAGCAGCGACTGGATATGCGCCTTGTTGGCCAGCACGCGCTTCGTCCGGACATAAATGGCGTAGGCATTATCCACGCATGGCTCGACCAGATATCCGGCCAGTTCATCGGAAATGCCCGAGAATATATCGCCAGCGGGTCCGACAATGCACGGCACGCCCAGCGCGCTGCATTCGAGCACCACCATGGGCGAGCATTCGGTATTGGTCACATACAGGTTCACATCCAGCGACGCCAGCAGAGCGATGAACTGTGGGCGAGGCAATTGTTCATAGGATTCCATCCTGCCCAGTTGCCGAAAATCCAGATCCCTGAAGGTAATACGCGGCACATTGGTATGCAGGGTCCAGTTCTCTTGTCCAAGCGTGGCCAGCAATTGCACAAACGGATTCTTGTACCAGGAGCTGACGGCAGAAAAAACGCCTATATGGGCCACCCCATCGTCGGTGCGCCGGGTAACAGGGAGGGTGAACTGGCGACGGATATCCGGAATCGGATTGATCAGTCCGAAGCTTTTGATGCCAATCACGTTCAGAATTTTTTCCAGGTCAGGCTTGACCGATATCACACCATCGATAACACGATTGTTATATAGCTTGTGCCACAAGTTAAAGTGTTCCAGTTGGCTAGGCTCAACCCACTGCGCCGGCGAACCGTGCCATAGAAAATACTGCTGAATGTTCGGGGCGCGTTCGCGGACTTTTTCCGCCATGGTCAGGTGAATGACAGACCCGCCACTATAGATAATCTGCGCGGGCGAATACTCAAGCAGCGTGTCGATCGCCATATCCAATTGCGGATGATTGACCACCTCCGGGTATTCGTCATCAAAATATGGAAACCGGAATCGCCCATCAGCAAACAGGCTTTCAGTAGATGCGGCCACGCCCTTCCACATGGGTGCGTAGACCACCACCGGTCGGTCCGGACTGCGCTGTTCAAGCGTCGCCCGATAGGCCTTTTCTACGGTTGCATATTGGGCTGATCGGTGCGCCGCACTAGCACCAAATATCGATGCGCTATTGCCGTGCAAAAGGCGGTTATACCATACAGCTGCTTTGGGAAACACGCGGTCGATTGCCCGAACCAGACCGGCGCGCTTGAGAAAGAACACAAATGTTCTGGCACCATTAATGGCATATTGTCGCAAAACACTGCGATTGATGCTGTAGCTTTTCTGGCGGGTGGCCAAAGGTATCGTCCTGGCAGCCGCCGCCTGCAGAAACTGCAACCATTGGGCCCTGAGCGGCCCTGTAGGAGCAAACTGTTCCTGGAATGCCTGCAGATTGGCCTGTTTCATCGCAGAAATGCGATCCCGCGACTGCACCAGCGACTTGAGCGTCGTATAAAACTGCCCGGCGCTGCGCTCAATCACTGTCTCTTGCTGATACTGGGCAGGCAGCACTTCCCTGGCGATACCCACAGGTGTGGAGACAACGGCGACGCCAAGACTCATGGCTTCGATCAGCGTGAGCGGCGTTCCTTCGGCCAGCGAGGCCACCAGAAGAATATCCTGCTGCGCCAGCGTCGCCAGTACATCGTCGCGTGAACGCTTTTGCTGGGCTGAATCGATCACCGTCAGTTCAACCGGGAAACCTTCCTGTTTCAGCCGCTCGATTGCCGGTTTAATAATTGACTCCAGCCCCTTGTAGTCGCGATAGCCCGCGTACTCACCCCATTTGGAATTGCCGGTCCACATAATTTTGATGGGACCGTCGGCAGCAACCGGCGCGGCCTGACCGCCAGGTACGTCCGCCTGGCTGATCGGCCAGTCGATAACTATACCGTCAGGTTTGGCAAAGAAATCCTGACTGTCATAAATCTGTTTGAGATCGGCATTGGTTACGAAGTAACCATTCACGAAATCAAACACCAATTTTCGCTCGATCAGCTCATCGGTCGAGTGATAAAGATAGTCCGGGATATGCGTGGTAACGACAAGGCTATTGAGGTGCGCTGCCGCTTTGGACTTTGCTCCTACCGTTTCAAAGATGACCTTCAGGTGCTCCCGGAAAAAAAAGTGCACATGCTCAATGCCATCCGTTTGCAGTTTCTGCAGAAGATGGGAGGCAATCGGATAGTCGGCCCAATAGTACAGACTGATCTCATATGTGTCAGACAGTTGTTGCCTGATATGACTAGCAATAATGTCAAATGCCCAGCCCCGTATATCAACGATAAACGCCAGCTTCTTTTTCATATCGATCCCGGGCCGCACATTCAAAACGACTGCTCGTAGGCGGAGATCACCTCTTCTACCGGTCCCACCATCATTTGCTTGCCGGCATCAAGCCAGATCGCCTTGTTGCACATATCGCGGATGACCTGGTTCGAGTGCGAGGCGACAAAAACAATTTTGGCACGCTGCTGAAATTCCTTGAGTCGCTTGTTGGCCTTGTCCAGAAAGGCAGCATCGCCAACGCCAATCACTTCATCAAGCAGCAGAATTTCCGGATCGAGTGCCGTTGAAATGGCAAACGCCAGCCGGATACGCATACCCGATGAATAGGTGCGAATGGGCAGGTATAGATAATCGTTCAGATCAGTAAAATCGGCGATTTCCTCGGTTTTTTCCTTGATCTCGGCAGTGGACATACCCAGCAGCGTACCACGCAGGCGAATATTGTCATAGCCGCTGAGCGTCTCGTCCATACCCAGGCCCATATCGAGTAGCGCCACCGCGCGACCCTTGGTGATCAGGGTACCGTTGGTTGGCTCATAAATGCCTGCCAGGACCCTGAGCAGGGTCGATTTGCCCGCGCCATTGCGTCCGACCAGACCGACCCGGTCACCGTTGCCAAATTCGAAATGCAAGTCCTGCAGCGCCTTGACAACTGTAATACCGTGATCGGAGCGCAGGCGATCGTTCTTGAGCGAGCCCAGTACGCGCAGTTTCATGGAACGGCCGCTCAGGTCGTACACCGGCATCTCGACGTTAAGATTTTCTGCTTTTATGTATGCGGTCATGATTACACCCAGAAAGGAACGCGAGCACGGTAGCGACCGTGCATGAAAATAGCCAATACGGTTCCGACCACGGCCATCACCAGGCAGACAATCCAGTTTTCAATACTGGGGTATTCGCCCAGCAGCGGCGAGCGGATAATTTCGATCAGATGGGCGAACGGGTTCAAATCAATGATCCATGGGTATTTGTCCAGCATGTCCTTTTTGAACAGAATAGGCGTGATATAAAAGATGACCTGCAAAATACTGATGACAATCTGCGGGACATCACGAAAACGGGCGCAGACCAGAGAAGCTACGGTGCAGATCCACCACAGGTTCCACAGCAGCAACAGCATGCCCAGGACAAACAAATGCAAGGTGTGCCAGAACGAAATCTGAAAGCCGATCAGCACCAGTACCACGATCACGAAGTTATGCGCCAGTACGATCAGGTTGCGCCAGATTGTCTGCAGAATGAAAATGGATCGAGGCAGCGAAATCTGCTTCAGATAATTGGTCGAGGCAATATAGGTATTGCAGCCATCGGTAATGGTCAGCGATATAAAGGACCAGATCACCAGTCCAATAGCCAACATTGGCAGGTAATCGCGCAGATTCATCTTGAACAGTGCACCGTAGATGACGCCCAATGCGGCAACCATGACGCCCATACTGATGGTCAGCCAGAATGGGCCGATTTTTGACCGGTTATAACGCTGCTTGATTTCAAGCCAGGCCAAAAGCATCCAAATGTGATGATGCTGAAGGCCCGCACGGATATCGCCCAGACCTCGATTAATATTGAACAAAAACATGTAATGTAAACTCATCCAAAAAAAGCCAGATTCGCCATATGTCGTGCCGAATTGCCTGACGATGGGCGCTGCAGGCCAGTTGCCCGCCAGCGGAATTATTTATCTGTTCACGCCCCGTCCACAGACAAAGTGCAGGCAGATATGCGCCGCAAGTGCAATGGCGCCGTGCGAACATTGCAACTTGCAATGCCGGGCGCACAAAGCGCTTCCTGAGCGCTGACAGGGATGGATTTTACAATATGTCCCCTGGATAACGTAAAACCCGTGAGCAGTGCAGCAAATATTGGGGCCATGTTGATTACAGCAGGTTTCAGTCTCCAGTACCACCCCGGGCAGGTATCTCAATTCTTACAATTTGCTGACAATCATCACGCCTTTTGCCTGCGTTTGCCGGGAAAATCCGAGCCAAAGCAGAAAGACGGCGAGCGAGCCCGCTACGATACTCCAGTAGTAATACCGGAAAAAAGGCGCGTTCGCCACCAGCAAATAGGACATCAAGTTGATACCCGCCGACAATGACAGGGCCAGGGTGACGGTTCGGTACGGTAGCCTTGAGGCGACGCTCAGACAGAACGTCACCGCCGCCACCGCCAGCCAGAACGCCCCGGTAAAGAAAAACGGGGCCAGCTGTGCCAGCGTCTTGACATACTGTCCCAGCATACGACGAATCCCGTTGGTCTGGCTGCTCTGGTAGGAACTATCGAGCCAGTACCCGTAGCTGGGCTTGTCCAGCTGGAACGGAGGCGCCAGCGAGAAACCCAGAAAACGCAGGAATACTTTGCCGCGAAATTGCAAATACATCCACGGATGATCGCTTACTGCCGCTTTCCAGCTGGCCTTGACAGCCTCATAATCGAGCGCATGGCTATAGCGGAAGACATTGTCGCTCACTGACACCTGCGAGCTGCGGGTTACCGTCGCCAGGTCTACCCCCGGCACCAGCGAATGCCCCATCTGTGTAGACATGTAAGCCAGATCATCCACCATAATGACAATTTGCGGCGTGCCTTTGGTGGTATTGAGAAAATGATAATTGAACAGGTTCAGGCACGTCAGTTGCGCTATAAAAAATACGCAAGACAGCACCAGTACGCGCGCCCATTTATAGGAAACCTGACGGTTTGCAAACTGTTGCCAGAAATAAGCCACGATCAGCGGCAGGCAGGAAAAAAAAGAGTTATAGCGAATGCCAATGGCAACGAAAATGAACAATGAAAATAGCGCCAAACGGCTGCGCGATGGTGGTCGAAGCAGCACAATGGCCGCCCACAGCAGCGCATAGGCGGTTGCCACATCCTTCCAGACTACACCGGAAAGATTGATCACGAACGGCAAAAACCCCAGCACGTAGACAAATGGTGCGTAGCGATGATCGACACGGCGATTGACACAGTACAATCCGAACCAAAGCAGGAACAGATCAAAAAAAAGAAAGCCTGAGGCTGCCGGAAATACCCGATTCAACCCTGACCAGAGCCAGGCCATCATGGGCGGATGCCAGTCATTGAAAGACTGGGAATTGGCCTGGGCAAGCTGATCCAGGGTATCCGGGGTCATGATGCCCGGATAAAAGGCCAGTGCGCACACGATGAAACCCATAACAGGAATCAAGTCCCACCAGCGCAGCGGTTTACCGGGAAATGGTGTTTTTATCATATTTATACATTCCCAGCCGCAATTGCAGATAATTGACGAACATGCCAGCCAGGCTGCCCGCTGCGACCCCGAGAACAGGAAACTGACGCACAGTGGGCGACCAGGTTACCAGCGCGGCATAGGTCAGATAATTGACCGCGCCACCGGCAATCATCATGACAAAATACTGCACAAACTCAAGCCAAGGTGCCTTGTTGGAAGACTTGCTGCGAAAGGTCAGGTTGCGGTTCAGTATCCAGGTGACGAACACGGCGCAGGGAAAGGAGATAGCCCGGGCCCAGTAATTGCCCACACTGTCTCTGAACAGATACAAAACGGCCGTGTCAGCGACAAAGCCAGCCGCACCCACCAGGCCGAAAAACAGGAACTCCCGCAACCACGGCTTCATTGCGGCGTTCTGGATAAAATGGGAATGGCCAGATAAGCAAATCGGCGCATTTCCCGCCGGCTTTTGCCGATGGAATCCAGGATAATGCCAGCGACAAACAGCTGCATGGCGAAAATAGACAGTCCGGTGGCCGCGACCGCCGTGGGCAGCCGGGGCACCAACCCCGTCTCCAGCCAGGTCAGAAACAGCGGGATGGCCAGGCCAATTGCACTTAACGCACATGCTGCGGCCAGAATGGACAGACACGCCAATGGCCGCTCGAACATATACAAACGCACGATGGTGCGGGCAATGCGAATGCCATCCTTATAGGTACACAACTTGCTGTCTGACCCTTCCGGTCGCGCACCATAAGGTGTATCCATCTCGCCGTAGGGCATGGCGTTTTCCAGTGCATGCACGGTCAGTTCGGTCTCGATCTCAAAACCAGAGGACAGGCTGGGGAAGGATTTGGCAAACCGTCGGGAAAAGACCCGATAGCCGGACAGCATATCGGTGAACTGGCCACCGAATATCTGCATCACCGACCCGGTCAGCATACGGTTGCCGAATCGGTGCCCCTTGCGGTAGTTGGCTTTCGCGCCTTCATCAACACGACATCCCACCAGCATATCCAGATGCTCATCCAGCAATTTTTCCACCATGGCCGACGCCGACGGTGCGTGGTAGGTTGCGTCGCCATCGACCATGATATAGATATCGGCCTGTACGTCGGCAAACATGCGCCGAACCACGTTGCCCTTGCCTTTTTCCCTGACATGAAACACATGCGCGCCGGCTGCTCGGGCCACGGCGGCAGTTCGGTCGCGGGAATTATTGTCAAAAACGTAAATATCCGCCTGAGGCAGTGCCGCCGCGAAATCGCGAATAACCTGGCCTATGGCGGCCTCCTCGTTGTAACACGGTACAATGACAGCGACCGTCGGGGCTGTGAGTTCGTTCAAAGTCGCCACTGACTGATTTCCTTTTAGTTTGGATATTACAAACCGCAAATCTGGCCCCCTGGCGTAGTCAGAAGCCCGGGAGTGAGCATATTGTGCTGCAGACAGTTGGCCCGAGTACTCCCTATGCGCTGAGTCAATCGCGACACGACGCAACACACTTTTACACCCGGATACACTTGTCCCGTTTATAGCATAATAGCGGGTATTCGGTCTGAAAAATACCATTACTGTTGTACGCTTACGATACTGACACTGCTACCGCCAATGACACCCTCCATCCCATTTTCGCTGCTGATGGCTGTCTATAAAAATGACAGTCCCGATTTTCTGGCGCAGGCGCTGGACAGTGTGGCTGCCAGTACCTGCCAGCCAACCCAGGTTGTGATGGTCAAGGACGGTCCGGTCACGCCAGAGCTCGATCGCGTACTCCAGCAATATTCACAACACCTGGCGCTGGACCTGGTCTCCTTGCCAGTGAATCAGGGTCTGGGGCCGGCGCTTCATGCCGGGGTCCTGGCGTGTCGGGAAGAATGGATCGCCCGCTTTGACAGCGACGACATCTGTAGCGCGACTCGTTTTGAAGAGCAACTGACCTATATCGCTGCGCATCCGGAAACCAGCCTGCTGGGTGGTCAGATCCAGGAATTCGAAACCCGTCGGGAAGACGCTTACGCTTCCCGTATTGTCCCGGTGGAGCAGGCAGCAATTTACCAATTCGCCAAGAGACGCAATCCGTTCAATCACATGACGGTGATGTTCAGAAAATCGGCCGTCCTTGCTGCGGGCAACTATCAGAATGATCCGCTTTATGAAGACTATGCATTATGGATCCGCATGATTATGCAAGCACGGACAGTCGCCAATCTGCCATCGGTGCTGGTATATGCGCGGGCCGGCAATAATATGTTTCGCCGGCGCGGAGGCTGGAAATATGCCTGGAACGAAATTCGTTTCCAGTACGGGTTTTACCACAAGGGATTCCTCTCCCTGCCCCAGCTAGCAGTCAATATTGCCAGCCGGGTACCCGTCCGGCTGGTGCCGAATCAGGCTAGGTCTTTTATCTATCGGCGCGTATTGCGCCGACCGAACCAATAGCGCTATTTCAGGATGCCAAGCTCACGCAGGATGCGTCCACCGGCGGATCGCAGTTTACGCAAGGCGGGGCCTGTGCGTTCATTCTCATACAGCCGGTTGTAGCGCACCCACAGGCGATAGCCTCGTGACTCCAGAAAAGCCTGCTGCTGTGCAGTAGGTCGCGCTTCAGTCAATGCCTGGGCGCTTTCTTCCAATTGCTTTGCAAGCGCGTCAAGCCGGTAAGCATAATTGAGATTTCTATCCCTTGTATCCTGCAGTTCTTCGTTCAGCATGCGATACCTTTCTGTCAGGCTGGCCAGCGACTCATTGACGGCCGTCATATCGGTTGCTGCATGTTCAATGGCTTGCAGATCCTGCGGATCTCGCACGCGCGATACGCTGCCGGGTTCCTCGTTTTCGTCCGGCTTGCCGTCGGTAAAGGTCACATTCGGAAATCGCGACAGGGAATAGTCATAGACCGCCTTATTTTTGAAATAGCTGCTGGGATGCATGGTCACTTTACATCCAAGAAGAGTGCCCAATATCGACATATGCAGCCGGTCAGTATAAACCAGCTCAAACTGCGACATCAGATCGACTAGTGGAGACAGCCGCCGGGTACACATCGCCTTATCGGCCCAGGAAATACCATTCCACAACAGAGACAGATCGTAATTATGAGTATAGTGCTCGGCACTTCTGGCTTCTTCATCTTCTCGGAACAGATTCAATCTGCCACTTCGATGTTCAAGTACATGAATATTAAATAATGAAAAATCGGTAGCAAAGGCCAAATCATGGCAGAGAAATACCCTACCCCGCATGCCTTTGATTGACTTCAAGTGCTCGTACGAAACCCGCTCTCTGGCAAATATAGTGATCTGACTGGCATATTTTTCGAAGAAAGCCTCAAAGCCTTTGACCGTACTGGGAAGAATCAGTGCTTGCCCTCCCCGTTCGAAAAAACCATCCAGTATTGTTGCGTAGTGACCCCAAAGGCCGTCGAACCAACCGCCACTGCCACCAACAATGATGTAATCCGTGTCGGGGATAGCACTGTCAACCATGGTATCCTGAGTTTTCGGACTCACGCCAATTTCATCAAAAAGACAGAGCGTTCCCAGACCGATCAACCCATCTCCGAAATTACCGGCACTGGACAAATAAATAGCATCATTCGCCACAAATTTTTTCAAATTGCTGATGAGTGGTTCGCACGCTATTACTTCGGCCCGAAGCTCTGCTCGTTTTTCTACGATACTGTCCTGTTCTGCAATGCTGGAATATTTATACATTTTTTGCGTCCGCCAAAAATATTTCTTTTACGTGTGTCAAATATGCTTTTTCGCTGTGGCGCTCAAGAATAAGAGACAGCGCATCCTTTCTCAATCGATCTACATCAATGGCATTGTCATATATTTTCCGGATAGCATCCATATAGCTGTCAGCCATTGCTACATCGTCAAAATTATTTTCAAGTAGGAGGCCCGTCTTGTTCCGCAGAACAATCTCATTGATTCCACCCACCTCCGGTGCAATAACCAGCAGACCGTCGGCCATGGATTCAAGCAATATATTGGGCAACCCGTCAAACCGGCTCGTATAAACCAGGGCGTCATAACCATCTGCATTCAGATCTGCAAACCGTTTGAATCCCCCTTTGTAATGCACATTCGGAAGCGCCACCATCGAATCGCTATTCCCCGTGAAAACACTGGTACCGTATACATCCAGAGAAATTTCAGGATCATAATCGAGCAATCTGGCTGCAATCAGCGCAATAAGCTCAGGCCTTTTCTGCCAATCCAAGCGCGACGCCCAAAGCAGACGTTTTTTTGGAAAAAACGGCGCCAAGCGGTCCGGTCGCAGCTGTGTCGTACATTTTGCGTACAAGGTGACAGTCTGTATGTGATTCAATTCAAGTTGCTGATTCGCATACCTGATAGAAGAAAATTGGTCCGAAATAACATGGGAAAGCTTCGATGCAAATTCAGAAATGAAGTAAAGCACGCTCCCATCGATAATGCGTGCACCGCCTACGAACGAAACAGACTCGCAGAAATAATAAAATACCGCCAGGTTATCCAGTTCAGCAGAAAATTTCTCATAGAAAGAAAACGCAAATGGGCATGCCTTGATATGCAATACACTTGCACTGGCCAGCGACTGGATAATTCGCAGCGTAATAATATTTATATCACTCAGTTGCCAACGAGAACAAATGAGGTAGAGATCGATAAAAGTACACTGTGGCGGCAACATATCCATTGCATGATCGTCGTACTTTTCTCCGGATATTATCAAAATCCGCTTGTTCGGATCCAATACCAGCAAGGCTTTGATAACATCGAGAATATATTTTTCGCCCCCACCGCGCGAGATAAAAGGAAACAACACGACGTCAGTGAACTGACTATTATCAAGGTCCTTTACTGCTTCGTAGTATGCACAACCAGGAGCAAGCGGCCCACCCTTGGCATAACCTACGTTAATGTGTCTTATACTTTCGTAGTCTATTTTTGGTTCTATGTAGTTTGCAGCTGCTATCGATTCGAGTAAGACCTGAGACGATAAAATTTGCTGACGCAGATGTTCACTATTGAGACCATCAAACCATTTTCGACCATCAACGATTCGAAAGCCGTCGGCACATTGCCGAACAAATTCCCGAGGCATAAAAAAACGAGAAAACGGGATGATGCGACCATGGGAATTGGTCATGATACTGTTGCGACGTTGCCGGTAAAAAAGAATAGTATCTTTGGCCACATCAAATCTGTAGCCCTCAGCGGCCGCCTCGCAATTGAAGTGCCAGTCTTCAAAAGCCTTCAGACCACCCCGTGCATCAATGAAGGGTAATTGCGCGAATACAGATTTATGGCACCCGATACGGGAAACATAGGGATTGGCACCGAACAGCATTATGTTCGTCACTTCCTCGCTTGACGTATACTGCGCCCAATACGTGCGATCGCCAAAGGAATAGACATGTTCGGGACATATGATTGTGTTATTCCCGTGCTCAAGCAACGCAGCGTGCATCTGGACGAAAAAATTATAGGACACCAGGTCATCGCCATCTGCCGTCGTAATATATTCCCCGCCCGCCGCTGCAATACCATCATTGCGCGACAGCCCCAATGAGCGGTTACTTACGTGCAGAACTTTGAACGAGTCGAACTCTGAATAGTCGGCTTTTTCGACCCACTTGCGCGTAGCATCGTCGGCGCTGTCCAGCACCAGAACAAGTTCGGAGGTAAGCCCTTTATAGCGCGCAAATTCTGCCGCCTGGGCAAGCGAGCGCAACGTCCTTTTCAGGTATGGCGCCTCGTTGTGTAAATTGAGAACAATTGAATAATCAATAGTCATGTACTTCCCGTTACGCCTCAGTAGAAAAACAATGAACGGTTTTTGTCGTTGCTATTGGCTGCCAGCAACCCGTAAACCGTTTCATGCCAACGGCCAATATGCCCGTATCATCGAGCGCCATATCCTGTCAGCATTGTCTTGACCGTCAGAAAAATTATATAAATATCCAGAGCAAAAGAGGCATTCTTGATGTAATAAAAATCATGTTCTATCTTGATCTGCGTTTCGTCGACATCGGCCGCATAACCGGACCGAACCTGCGCCCAGCCAGTGATGCCGGGCTTGAGCACGTGCCGATAGCTATAGAACGGGATAAGCTCGTCAAACTGTTCAACAAAACTGGGCTGTTCCGGGCGCGGACCGATCAGGCTCATTTCGCCACGAATCACGTTTATGTACTGCGGCAATTCGTCAATGCGCAGCATCCTGATAATACGCCCGACCCGGGTAATGCGACCGTCGTCTTCCCGTGCAAAGGCCTCGGTCGTGTCGCCCGTGCAGGCCATGCTGCGAAACTTGTACACGGTAAAGGGCCGGTTGCCGCGACCAATGCGAGTTTGGGTATACAGGATCGGACCAGGGCCGTCCAGCCGGATACACACGGCGGTGACAGCGCACACAATAAGCACCAGCGGCAAGGTAAGCAGGACAATAATAATATCAAACAGGAACTTCAAACGTTCATAGTTGCGGCTGGGCAACAGCGACCCGATATCGTTTTCGGACATTTTACGGATCGATACCCGACCGGTGAGCGACTCCAGCAAATGCTTGGCATTGTAGACGGCGGTGCCCTTGAGCACACAACGGGTCAGAAAGCGCTCCCAGGTGCCGTCAATGGCATCGAAATCGGCTACCACACCGTCATAACGGATTTCCTGGAGATCTGGCGCCTTGAGAATACGCGCGTCGATGAACGGGATTTTGGTCAGTTCGGCGGCGCGCCCCATATCGATGACCGCCAGTTTGACCTTTTTCAGGTGCTGCAGCGCCAAAAATTCAATATGCAGCCAGAACAACGCCACCATACCACTGGCAAATAACAGATATCGTGATACTTCCAGGCGAAACAGCAATACGATCAACGACAGGATCAGATAGATCGCCAGAACCTGAGGCGCGACCAGCGCGGCGTTGCGCCCACCAGGATAACGGGTCAGCAAGCGGAAGACTGCTACGTTGGATAGGACCAGCGCAAGCGTGGTGACTGCCGCCGCCGTAACCTGCCCATTGTCGGGAGACCAGACCGCCCTCGGCCCCCACATCAGCACGTAAGGCAACGCAACGCAAAGTCCCCAGCCGATCGCTATTGAGAACACCCGTGAGAACAGGAGTTGCTCAAAAAAACGGTCAAATCGGCGGGTAGGAATTAGTTCATTCACGTTTCAGGACTGGTCCATAATAATATACGACACGCATTACACTACGGATCGGAAAATAAAGCTGCTAGTTTACCGCTTAAAAGTCACACTTCACCCTTCAAAAATTAAAGTATTGAAAAGGGTTGTATAGACTGTGGCGCCGTATTTCAGGGCGTTTCTGATATAAAGAAGAATCATTCTCATAAACTCATTACGGTATACTTGGCGCTATCGCCCGACAGGCTTTAACCCTGAACTGTTTTTGGCAGGAACAACTTGAATACTGAACCGGACTTTCACAAACCATTGACACAAATGCCACAGTGGCACGCTTACGTCAAGGCAATCAACGCAGCGCCTCGTGTGGCCCCTGCGCCAAGGATTGTCGAGGCCGGTGGCATGCAGATCGACCTGACTGCCCAAACCTATAGTCCGGAGGTGCTCGACACCGCCACCGCCCTGCTCCAGGCACGCAACTTTAACGGTGCCCGACAGGCGCTATTTGACGGCGAACCCGTCAATACTACAGAGAATCGGGCCGCCTGGCACACCCAGCTGCGTGCCCCTCGCCCTATCGAAGAAGTCGCCGAGGAGCGCAAGCGCGCGCTGGAATTTGTTCGGCGCAGCGACAGTGAGCGACGCTGGCGCAATATTGTTCATATCGGTATTGGTGGCAGCGACTGGGGCGTGCGGCTGGTCGTGGGCGCCTTTGGCTACGCAGGCATGTGGCGCAATATCCGTTTTGTTGCCAATATCGACGGTCATGCGGTCGAGGGCGGGCTTGCCGGCCTGGATCCGCGCGAAACACTCGTCGTCGTGGCGACAAAGTCGTTCAAAACTGCCGAAACCCTGGAAAATGCCAAGCGCGCTATTGAATGGATGCAGGCGGCAGGCATTGCCAAGCCGCTGAACCAGGTGATTGCCGTCACGGCCAACCCAGAGGCGGCCCAGGCATGGGGTTTGCAGCAAAGCCAGATATTCCGGTTCTGGGACTGGGTGGGGGGGCGTTTTTCCATCTGGTCGGCCGTGGGTGTCGCCGCCGGCCTGGCCGTGGGGCCCGATGTAGTTGCGGGACTGCAAAGCGGCGCCAAGGCCATGGACGACCACTTCCTGACCGCGCCCATCCAGGAGAATGCGCCGGTACAACTGGCCATGGCCGGCATTGCCAATCGCAGTATCCTGGATTATGGCTCGCTCAATATTTCGGCGTATGATTCCCGGCTGGCCAACCTGATTCCCTATATCCAGCAGCTGGAAATGGAGTCGCTGGGCAAATCGGTCGATATTAATGGACAGCCGATCACGGTACCTACCGGACCAGCTGTCTGGGGGATGCCGGGCACCGACGCGCAACATACGTTTTTCCAGTGGTTGCACCAAGGCAGCGATGGCGCACCGGTCGATTTCATTGCCTGCCAGCACGAGGATCATGCCTGGAAAGAACACCACATCCAGTTGCTTGCCCATTGCCTGGCCCAGCGCGAAGCGCTAATGAACGGCAAGACGTTCGAACAGGCGTTGCGTGAAAACATGGAGTCCGGAATGTCGGAAACCGACGCCCGTAAGCTGGCAAAACACAAAGTCCACCCGGGCGGCCGTCCGTCCAACCTGATTATGATGCCCAGCCTGACGCCTTTTTCACTGGGCGCCTTGCTGGCCCTGTATGAACACAAAGTATTTGTCCAGGGTCTGGTGTGGGGCCTGAACCCATTCGATCAATGGGGGGTGGAATACGGCAAGGTACTGGCAACTGACATTACCGCCGAATTGAAAGGCGCAGCAGCGCAGGCGCCGCACGACGCCTCTACCCGTTACTGGATTGAACGCATTCGCTCGCAAATGGAATGAAAATCCTCTTTACCAATTTTCATAAACGCAACGGCGGCGGGCACGTAACCTACATTCTGAACCTGCTGCGACAGTTTGCCGACCATGACTGCTGGCTTGCCACGCCCGGCACCAGCAGGCTGTTTCGCTACGCCTGCGGGCTGGACGGTGTGACGGTCACGGAACAGGGCTTCAACTCCCGTATCGGCAAGCTGATTCCGGAAGTACGCCAGTTGCGACAATTGATCCGACAGGAGCAATTTGACATTATTCACGTCAACGCTTCTGCAGATCACCGGCACGTGATGCTGGCCTGCCTGGGGTTACCGCGGCGACAACGCCCCCGCATTGTCTTTACCAAGCACAATGACCATTCGGTACATACGCTCGGACACCGGCTGCGCGCCTGGCTGGCCACCGATGCCATCATTGCCGTCAGCCACTACGTGGCTGGGTTGTTTGCCGACAGCGCCTACTCGTGCTTTCCCATACACGTGATTCATCACGGCATTGACGTGCAGCACTTTGCACCGCCCACCCGTGCTGAGCGAAGCGCGGCGCGCCAAAGCCTGCTGGGCGTAGATGATCCGCAACTGATTGTCTTTGGCAGCACCGGTGGTACAGATTATGAAAAAGGCTGGCTGGAACTGGTGTATGCGGTAGCGGGGCTGCCCGATGCATTACGCAGGCGTTGCCGTATCGTGGTGGCCGGCGATCCACCACCGGACGATACTATTCAGAGTATTAACGGGCTGCAGATGCAGGACCAGGTGATCTTTCCAGGATTGCTGGATGACACGCGACCCGTGCTGGCCGCCAGCGACTTGGGATTTGTCCTGTCGCATCGGGAAGCACTGTCTTATGCTGCCCGTGAAAGCATGGCTTGCGGGCTACCAACCATCGTGAGTGATGCGGGAGGCCTGCCCGAGAACCTGGAACATGGCGTCTCGGGCTGGGTAACGCCAACGCAGGACGTCACCGCATTGCGCGCCCTGCTTGCGCAGATTCTGCCGGATGCGGCTACCCTGGCAACCGTGGCTCAGCATACGCGGCAACGCGCAGAAGTCCTGTTCAATCTGTCGGTCTTTGCCAACAGCACCATGAACGTATACAAAGACGTGCGCTAGCCATGTTGTCCCGGGTTGGTGCGCCGGACGCAGCCTGCTAGGCCGCAAACCCCTCTCTGCGCTATTTCATTGGCACTGTCTCGTTTGCGCGCGCTTTTAGCGAGCCATCCGGGCGCGTGCCACTATTGTGGGTCGTTATTTTCGCTCCGATAGCCCTGTGGGTTGTTTTTTTGCCAGCGCCAACTGTCCGACATCATCAGTGACAGCCCGCGTCTGGCTGTCCAGCCCAGTTCCCGGCTCGCCTTCTCGGGGTTGGACCAGCACTCGGCTATATCGCCTTCTCGTCGGGGCGAAATTGTGTAGGGTATGGACACCGCCGTCGCCTCTTCAAATGCCTTGACGATATCCAGCACGGAGTACCCTTTGCCCGTACCCAGATTCCAGATATGGGCGCCGGTTTTATCCTGAATGAAATTTAACGCAGCCAGATGACCCTGAGCCAGATCCACCACATGGATATAATCGCGCACACCGGTGCCGTCGGGCGTTGGGTAGTCACTACCGAATATGGCAAGCTTTTCCAGCTTCCCTACGGCCACCTGGGTAATGTAAGGCAACAGATTGTTAGGAATACCATTGGGATCTTCGCCGATATACCCGGATTCGTGTGCCCCGGCAGGATTGAAATAGCGCAGGATCGCCACCGACCATCGCGGATCGGACTTTGCCAGGTCCTGCAGGATACGCTCGACCATCAACTTGGAACTGCCATAGGGATTGGTGGGATTGCCCACCGGACAGGTTTCTGCAATCGGCATGGTCTCGGGCTCGCCATAGACAGTTGCCGACGAACTGAAAACGATGCGACGAACCCCGGCATCGGCCATGGCTTCGGTCAATGTGATGGTCCCGCCCACATTATTGTCGTAATACCGCAATGGCTCGCGAACACTTTCACCCACGGCTTTCAGGCCAGCAAAATGCACCACCGCATCAATATTGTGCGCGCCAAAGAGTGTGTCCAGCACAGACCGGTCACGAATATCGCCTTCAATAAAGATGACAGACTTGCCGGTGATTTTTTCTACTCGGTTCAGCGATGTGACCGAGCTGTTGGACAGATTGTCCAGCACGACAATCTCGTGTCCTGCATTCAATAATTCGACAACGGTGTGTGAGCCAATAAACCCGGCTCCGCCGGTAATCAGAAGTTTCATGCCGGGATTCCCACTATGCAGATTCAGATCGGAGTGATATAGACCGGATTATAGTGCAATGCCCGGCGCAAAACCGGCGGGGCAACCGACTGAAAGAGGCACATGGCAGGATAATTGACCGGAAAACGACAAATCGGACCGGATTGCCGGTGCCACCGTCTGGCAATGCCCGAATCTCTGAAAACATGGCCAATAGAGCAATAAAGCGCCAGCCAGATCGCTAACGGCATCACGGGCCGTGTTGCTCCGCGCAAAAAAAAGCGCAGCCCTCAAAGAAAGAGCTGCACTTTTTTGCAAACTGCCACGAAGATAGCGTGACTGCGATCAGAAGCCGGCGGCGTGAGCCTGTTCGTCGGCGTGGTAGGAAGACCGTACCATGGCACCGACGGCGGCGTGCGTAAAGCCCATTTTGTAGGCTTCTTCCTCGAACATTTTGAAGGTATCGGGATGAACGTAACGCAGCACGGGCAAATGGTGCTCTGAAGGTTGCAGATACTGGCCAATGGTCAGCATATCAATGTCATGATCGCGCATGTCGCGCATGACCTGCAGGATTTCCTCGTCCGTTTCGCCCAGTCCCACCATCAAGCCGGACTTGGTCGGTACGTTCGGATAGCGCTGTTTACAGTCGCGCAATAGTTTGAGCGAATGCATGTAGTCGGCCCCGGGACGGGACTGTTTATACAGGCGGGGAACCGTTTCCAGATTGTGGTTCATGACATCGGGCAGGCCGTTGCCGAAAATGTCCAGCGCCTTATCCAGTCGGCCACGAAAATCGGGCACCAGTACTTCAATCTGGGTTTTGGGAGAACGACTGCGCGTCTCGTTGATGCATTCCACAAAGTGGGCCGCGCCGCCATCACGCAGATCATCGCGGTCAACCGAAGTAATGACCACGTAGTTCAGGCGCATCGCGGCAATGGATTTGGCCAGATTGGACGGCTCGTTGACATCCAGCGGATCGGGCCGGCCGTGGCCCACATCACAGAACGGACAACGACGCGTACACTTGTCGCCCATAATCATGAAGGTCGCCGTACCCTTGCCGAAACATTCGCCGATATTGGGGCAAGACGCTTCCTCACAGACCGTGAACAGATTGTGTTCTCGCAGGATTTTCTTGATGTCATTAAAGCGCGAATTGGGCGCCGCCGCCTTGACCCGAATCCATTCGGGCTTTTTCAGGCGTTCGACCGGAATAATCTTGATAGGAATCCGCGACGTTTTGTCGAAGGATTTCTGTTTCTTGGTGGCATCGTACTGTTCGTCTTTGACAGTCGGAGTTACTGCTGTGTTTGTAGTCATAGTGGTGTCACGGCCCTTATGGGAATGGACGTTACGGCAATCAGGCAGGTTGTATTTTACTGACGACGGCTTATGAAAACCGCGTGAAATTTCAGCTCATTTTAACGCTTAATAGTGGCTTATCCGCAAAAACCCTAAGAGCGCCATAAGTTTAGCCGGTGCCAGCGCCTCTGGACAATGAGCTAGAGCGCTGATTAATCGGGAGGAAAGCCCAGCCCCCAGTCGGCAGCCCACGACCTGGCTACCTCTCAGTCTTATAGCAAACACATTACAGCCGCAAACCCCGACGCGCATCAGGAAAGCCGGGGCAACAGCCGCTCAAGCACGCGCATGCCTGCTTCCTGCACTGTGGTAATGACACCCATGGTTTTCAGATCTACAGTTTGCAAACCCGCGTAGCCACAGGGGTTGATGCCTGCAAAGGGTTGCAGGTCCATATCCACGTTCAGGGCCAGGCCATGATAGGCGCAGCCCTGGCTGATTTTCACGCCAAGCGCTGCGATTTTGGCCAAACTACCGTCCTGCAACGGCACATAGACGCCTGGCGCACCAGCCTTGCGACAGGCTTGCCTCAGGCCGTAACTGGCCAGGGTCTCGAGCACGACATCCTCGATCAGCGCCACGTATTCCTTGACGTAAATGCCCTGGCGACGCAAATCTACCAGCGGATAGACAAGCAGTTGCCCCGGGCCGTGGTAGGTGACCTGTCCACCACGATTGCAATGGACCACCTCTATCGCACCGGTATTGAGCAAATGTTCCGGCTTGCCGGCCTGCCCCAATGTATAGACCGGACAGTGCTCTACCAGCCAGATTTCGTCTGGCGTCTCTTTGTGGCGGCCTTCGGTAAACGACTTCATGGCCTGCCATACCGGCTCGTAGGGCGCAGGCCCGTCCAGATGGCGTACCTGTACTTGCATCACAAAACGATTTTGACCAGCGCGTGTCCGTGCAGGGCACGATACAGATTATCGAGCTGTTCACGGGAAGTGGCGCGCACCGTGAATGTCAGGCCGATGTAATTGCCCTTGCTGCTTGGGCGCATTTCCACCGTAGCCGGATCAAACTGCGGATCGAACTGCAACACCACCTCTGTCAGCAACTGGGCCAATTCGGGATGCTGAACGCCCATGACCTTGATGGGAAAATCACTAGGATATTCAATCAGCGACTGCTCTGGCGGAATGTCTTTCATCATAATCGGGAAATTTCCTTGTCATATTCAGCCCTTACCTTTCTGTATATGGGGCCGGGCTGGCCATTTCCAACCGGTGCGCCGTCCAGTTCCAGAACCGGCAACACTTCCTTGGTCGCCGACGTGACAAGAATCTCATCGGCGGCAAAGACTTCTGCGCGGGTAATGTTCCGGGCTTCGAACGGCACCCCGGCCCGCTCGGCCAGCGTTGCCAGCAGACCGTAGCGGATACCTTCAAGAATCAGATGGTTTTTGATGGGCGCCAGCAAGGTTCCATCTTTGACCACCCACATGTTGCTCAGCGAACCTTCAGTCAGGAAGTCATTGCGAAACTGGATAACTTCATCCACGCCGCGCTCGGCAGCCGCCTGGCGCGCCAGAACATTGCCCAGCAATGACACCGATTTGATATCGCAGTGCAGCCAGCGCTCATCCGGGCCCGAGATCACGCGAATACCACGCTCGCGCTGCTCTGCCGTTGGCCGGATAAAGGGACCGCTGGAGCAGAAAATGGTGGGTGTAACCGCAGGCACGGGGAAAACATGCTCGCGTTTGGCAACGCCACGCGTGACCTGCAGATAGATAAAAGAATCATCGGTTTTGGCGCGATCGATCATGTCCTGCATCAGACCGGCCCAGAACTGTGGGGTTTTGCCGGATGCCAGGCTGATAGCGTTCAGGCTGCGCTCCAGGCGCTGCACATGCTCATTCAGCCGAAACGGCTTGCGGTTGTAGGCAGGTACCACTTCATAGACGCCGTCCCCAAAAATGAATCCCCGATCGAATACCGAAATTTTTGCCTCGTCGGCCCGTACATACTCACCGTTAAGATAAACGATGCTGTCGCTGTCTATACCCTGTATCACCACACTCTGCCCGAAAGATTAACTATTGAAACTGCTCAGGACCTTGTCCCACATGCGTCCGAAGAAGCCGGCCTGCGGTATATCTTCAAGAACGGTGAGTGACTCCTGCTTGAGTACTTTGCCATTGAGCACAAACTGGACGCTGCCCACGTTCTGGCCCTTGGCCAGCGGTGCAACCAGTTTGCCGTTGATCTGCGTAATGGTCTGGACTTTGTCTTCCATGCCGCGCGGTACAGTCACGCTGACGCCATCGGCAGCGCCCAGCTTGGCCTGTTTCACAGTTCCTTCCCAAACGCGCGGGCTGATGAGTGGCGCATCAGCCGCAGCCACCTGTTTCGCGGTAAAGTTCTGGTAGCCCCAGTCCAGCAAGTTCTGACTGACCTGTTCGCGCTCGCGCACGGTTGCCGCACCAACGACAACTGCAATAAGGCGACGATCATCGCGCTTGGCTGCTGCGATCAGGCAATAGCCGGCATCTTCCGTATGCCCGGTTTTGAGGCCATCTACGCCAATATTGCGGGACAGCAGACCATTGCGGTTGTGCTGGCGGATTTTGTTGTACGTAAACTCAGGCTGGCTGAAGTAATGATAATACTTGGGGTGATCCTTGATCACGTGCTGTGCCAGCACCGACAGGTCGCGTACCGTCGTGTAGTGTTCCGGTGCCGGCAGGCCGGTCGGATCCGTAAAGTGGGTGTTGGTCATACCGAACAGCGCCGCTTCCTTGTTCATCTGGTTCACGAATACATCTTCGCTGCCGGCCACGGTTTCGGCCAACTGAATGGTGGCATCGTTACCAGACTGCACAATCATGCCCTTGATCAGGTCATCGACAGTCACTTGAGTATTGACCCGGATGAACATGCGCGAACCACCGGTACGCCAGGCTTTTTCCGAGACGGTCACTTCCTGTTCCGGCCGGATGCGGTTTTCATCAAGCGCCGAGAAGACCAGGCTGGCAGTCATCAGCTTGGTCAGTGAAGCAGGCGATACTTTCAGGTCCGGTTCCTGATTGCCGAGAATCTGGCCTGAGGTGGCATCAATCAGAAACCATGCCTTGACATTGGTTTGCGGCGGCGTCATGCCGGCTACCTCTGTGAGCACCGGCGTACTGGCGTTGGTTACCGGCACGCTGGAGCGCGATTCCGGCTTGGGTGGGGTCGTAGGAGCCGCCTGAGTAGCGGATCCGGCTTGCGTCGTGTCCGAACCTGTGGTTGTCTGCGTGCTGCCCGAGGGCGCGCTATTGTTGGTTTTATTGAAGAAGACATAAGCACCGCCTGCGACCAGGACGATGATCAGGATAAGAACAATACGACGTAGGAACATGGAAACGGATCCGGATAGAAGAAAGGATTTGAGAAGAGGCGGGCCTGCCAGTTAGGAATTATAAGCGCTTGCAGAACAAAATGCGTTACACGGCGGTTTCGGCCGACATCTGCTGCAACGCGTCGAGCGCCAGTTTTTTCAATTCGATCAGATAGCCATGAAAAAAATGGGTAGCGCCGGGGATAACCGTAACGGCAATGCGATAGCTGACGATCCAGTCAAAAACTTCCTGCAGCGGCACCACTTCATCGCGTTCTCCATGAATAACCACTGTATTTGCAGGCAGCACCACCTCGCGCCAGGCAAACCGTTTTACTGCCGTGCCCACCAGGGTCAGCAAGTGTGGCAAGGGCTGGGTTTGTTCTTCGCGCAACACCGAGTACAGTTGCGCCGCCACCGATGTTCCAAACGAAAAACCGGCCAGTAGCCACGGCTTGCCGTCCAGTTGCGGATGCTCAGTCAAAAACGCCTGAACCAGTTGCTGCATGTCTGCGGTTTCGCCGCGCGCCTGGTCAAAACTGCCTTCAGATTTGCCAATGCCACGAAAATCAGGGCGCAGCACGGCGTAGCCAGCCTGCGCGTAGGCGCGCGACAGCGTCGTGACCACTTTGTTGTTGCGCGTGCCACCATGCAGCGGATGCGGATGCAGCACCAGCGCCCAGCCCAGTAGCGGCTGATCCGGATCGGGCCAGTCGACAAGACAATCGATGCGGCCTGCCGGGCCGACGGTCTCAAACGGTTCAGTCTGGATAGCCATTAACGAATGGGTCCTACTTCAATGGCGCCTGGCCGAAATTCGGTGGGGGTTTTGACAGCCGCCCCCAGACGAGATTCGCCCGGCTTGAGGCCAAACCAGCCTGCGCCCAGTCCGTAAGTGAGGACATTGGCCAGGACGACAATAAAGAAAAGCGTGCGCATATCAGGCGTCCGTTGAGTGCTGTGCAAGCGCGCGCAGGCCATCAAGGACCGGCGACTCGCTCTCGATGAGTGGTATTGTACCAAATCCCATATCAACGCTGAATGCATCGATACGCGCCTGCAGTTCCGGCATGATCGCCGCGCGCGCCCCGCCGGTGACAAAAACCAGCGGCGCGCGGCCCAGATGTTCGGTCACCTGCTGCCACTGCCGGATCACGCCACCCGTTTGCGCAGCCACAATTCCGGCGGCAATGGCCGCCTGGGTGTTTTGCGGAAACGAAGGCCAAATCTGTGCAGGCATCGGGGCAACAGGCAGGCGGGCCGTCCCTGCGCCCAGCGATGATTGCATCATGCTCACGCCAGGGAAAATTACCCCGCCCAGAAAAGTTTCATGATCATCGATCGTATCGACGGTGGTCGCCGTCCCGAAGCTGACCAGCATCATCGGGCCATCAATGGGTCGCGCAGTCAGAATGCCCAGCAGGCCAAGCCAGCGATCGGGTCCCAGCTCGGCTGGGTTGTGATAGCGGTTTTTCAGCCGCAGCAGGCGCGCTCCCGGCGTCAGCCACTGGATCGGGCACGGCGCAAGGATCGCGTCCAGTTCCTGCCGGATCGCCTCGGTGGTGACACTGACGCCCAGCGCCCTGGCCGGCGCCTGCGGCAGTTGCCTGATCAGATCGGCCAGGGCATTTAAGTCTGCAGCGGCAAAGGCATGCACGCCCGTATCCGCAGACCGGTCTGCCGAATCGAAAAGGGAAATTTTGATGCGCGAGTTGCCGGCGTCAATCAGAACGGTCAGCATAAGGTCAGCCCTGGCCTTCAGGCCGGATGGAAATATCACCAATCGTAATGGGATGCTGCTGCCCTGCGCACTCAACCAGCAGGCAGCCATCCTGATTAACACCACGGGCGGCGCCGGACAGGACGATCCGCTCATCCTGGACCACATCGACCTGCTGCTCGCGTAGTGCATCGATCTGCGCATGACGCGCCATGAAAGCGGCAAAACCCTGTTGTTCATACTGCGCAAAGGCGTCGCGCCACGCCCGGGCAATGCGGGCAACCAACAAGGCGATGTCTTCCGAACGACCGGGGTCATCGCTCATATCGCCCAGCACCGAGGTCCAGTCGGCAACCTTGCGCCCCAGATGCTGAGTCAGTTCTACTGCACTGGATAAATTCATCCCCATGCCTACGATGACTACATGGTGGTGCTGCGATTCGCGTTGCAGCGGCCGGGTCGATTCGACCAGCAAACCGGACAGTTTGGCCTGATCATACAAAATATCATTGGGCCACTTCATGAGCAGGCGATCCTGCACCGCCGGGCCGGCGATTTTTCGCAACTGCTCGCAAGCGACAATCCCCACCACCGGCGCCAGCATGGGCAGGCGCGCAGGCGGCACGAATACATCGTAAGCGCAGGAAAACATCAGCGTGGAGCCTGGCGTATCCTGCCAGCGGCGTCCGGCCCTGCCGCGTCCGCTGGTCTGGGTATGGGCGCCCAGCAGCGCCGGCCTGCCCATGGCAGACTGCGTATTTCTGACTTCCTGCATCAGATTGACGTTGGTCGAACCGATCTGCTCAACCCACGCAATACTGGCAAAGTCTGGCAATGCCGAATAAAGGGTCTTTTGCAGGACGGAGGCGCTCGGTAACAGGGACATGGTTTACTTCAAATAAGGCTGCAACGCAGACATGATTCTATCGGTAGCGCCCTCGTGCAGGGACAGCCATTCTTTGGCAGCGCGACTCATACCCAGGCGCAATTCAGGATTCTCCAGAATCCGCATTGCCAGACCAATGGCCTCGGATGGCGTCTGGGCGCGGCGGGCAGCGCCCTCGGCCAGCGCATCTTCCACCGATTGCTGAAAATTGCGGGTATGCGGACCCACGATGACAGGCAGGCCAAGCGCACTGGCTTCGATATGGTTCTGGCCACCGAGCTCGGCAAAACTGCCAGCCACGATGGCCACGTCAGCCAGGCCATAAAAGAAAAACATTTCACCAACCGAGTCGCCCAGCAATACATCGGCCGTGCGCAACTGGTTATCGGTTGGAAAGGTGCTACGCCGACAGACACTCAGGCCATCATCGGCCAGATAGCCGGCGACCAGGTCAAAGCGTTGCGGGTGCCGCGGCACCAGGACAAACAGCGGCATCCGATTGGTGTCGATGCCCGATGCGCCTTGCCGGTCCGCCTCGCTCTGCTTGCCCCACTCGGCCTGATGGGCCTTTTTCACCTCGGCTATGGCGCGGGTAAACAACTCGTCTTCGCCTTCCCGAGTACTGGCAATCACAATGACAGGCCGTCCGATATGGCGCCGCGCCACCTGTCCCATATGCGATTGCTCGGGCGAGATGCGCAGGTCAAACTTCAGGTTACCCACCACGCGCGTGCGCTTGACGCCGATTTCCGCAAGACGCGCTGCGTCAATGTGGGTCTGGGTAAGGATCAGGTCAATACTGGTCAACGCCTTGCGCAGCACGCTGCCCAGCAGTTGTCCGCGGCGCAGCGACGCCGGTGAAAAGCGCGCACTGGCCACAATCACGGGAATGTTCTGTTTCTTGGTCTGGGCCACCATATTGGGCCAGATTTCGCGTTCGATCAGAATACAGCAGCGTGGCTTCCAGTAATCGAGAAACCCTTGCACGGCTTCGGGAAAATCGTAAGGCATCCACGCCTGGCACAACCTGCCGGTATTGATTGCCGGCGCAAACAGTTTGCCGCCGATTGACCTGCCGGTTTCCGTAAAATGCGTCAGCAGGACAGGCAACCCCTGGTCCAGTAGCGCCTGTACCAACGGCTGGGCAGCCCGCGTCTCGCCCAGGCTGACGGCATGCACCCACACAGGCCGGGCAAAACCAAATACCGATTCTGCATAACCCTCATCTTCATCATGCGGGCCGGCCTGTTCTCTTTCGATATAGCGACCAAATCGCTCGGGACCGCGGATATCCCAAACGCCGCCAGCCTTGCGCGCACGCCGTTGCAGCCACCACAGCAGCAAAGGTGAGGCCATTCTTAGGGTTGCAGTATAAAAAAAACGATTCATGTTCTGATTCTAGGTACCGGACGGCCACAAGGACGGATCACTGTCAGGCCTGCAAAGCCTGCTTAAGTTTTGACACCACCATATCTCGCGTCGGTGGCAGGCCCCGGTCGCCCAGACTGGCAGTAAAGCCGGCGCCTTCCAGGGGTGTACGGACCGGCGTCGAGGCGCTGTAAATACCGATAGTGGGACGACCAAGCGCCGCTGCCAGATGCGTCAGACCGCTGTCAAGACCGACCATAATTTTGCAGGCTGCCAACAGTTTAGCAACTTCGGTCAGGTTCATTCGGGGTAAAACTTCGGCATTATCGAAATCCCGTATAAGGGCCTGCGCCCTTGCCGCTTCGTTTTCGTTTCCTGCAAGCAGCTTGAGCCCCAACCCGGCCTGCTTGAGCAAGCCAAATACGACCTGCCAATCCTGTTCAGGCCATAATTTGTCTTCCCGGCTGGCCGACGGCATGATGACTGCATAATCCTGTATCGGCGTATTGTCGGTAAAGGACTGCAGGCCGAAATCGGGATCGCCCGAGAAGGTATAGCCCAGCGCGGCAGAGGCCAGCAGGCGCTGACGACGCACAGCTGGCTGCCAGAATTCAACTTTATGACGATCATGATAAAAAAGCGAGGCCAGCGATTCGCGTGCCGAACGCCAGTCCAGGCCGTGGCGTCGCCCTTTTGCCTGGCGCACGACCCAGGCCGATTTCATCAGCCCCTGCATGTCCAGCACAATATCGTAATCCCGCTTGCGCAGATTCTGCGCGAAAGCCCGCCGTTCGCTGCCGGCCTGCCGCGAGAGCCATTGCTTGCGCCAGCGGCGATGGGAAATGACGATCACCTCGTGTACGGCAGGATGCCAGGCAGGAATCTCCGCAAAATGTTCTTCCACGACCCAGTCGATTTGCGCGCCAGGCACATGCCGATGAATGTCGGAGATGGCCGGTAGCATATGCACCAGATCTCCCAGGGAGGACGAGCGAACAATCAGGATTTTTTTTGTCATCGTAGCGATTTTCGTACTGTGACATGCCCAAAGGTCTGCCACGGGGTAACTGAGTGCAATTTCAATGGGCAAGTCGCGGCAACCGCAGCCTGCTGTTGCCAGCGCCAGGCACGCCCTGAGTATTGGTCGCTATTGTAGCGAAGAATGAGGCGTCGCTGCATTCGGCGCTGGCAAAACAGGCTGCGCCTGGGCACATGCCCCGCCGATTGGGGCCAACCAGTCTCGGATGGATGCATTCAGGCCAGTTCCAGCTCGGCCAGAATCGGCGCATGATCGGAAATACGCGCCCAGGGTCGCCCCTTGAGCACTTGCGCCGACAGGATGGTAAAGCCGCGTTGATACATGCGATCCAGCCGCAGCCAGGGGAACATGGCCGGAAAGGTACGCGGTGGCGCCAGTTGGTCCACGGCCATCAGGCCGCGACCATCCATCATGCTGCGCAATGACGTTTTCAGACGCGGTAGCTCGTTATCGATCCGTAGCGGACTGTTGGCGAACACCTCGTGCAGGCCCAGCTCATGATCGAAATAAGGCGCCAGTTTTTCGTTCCAGTCGTTAAAATCACCGGCCAGAATAAGCGGCTCATTATCCGGCACCAGCCGCTTGATGCGTTCGATGATGGCAACGACCTGGCGGCCGCGACTGGCGGCAAATAGTCCCAGGTGTGCAACAAAACAGTGGACTGTTCTGCCATCGATTTCTACCCGTGCATGCAGCACGCCGCGCTGCTCCAGCCGATGATCGGAAATATCCTCGTTTTCGTGCTCCACAATGCGAAACCGGGAAAGCAACGCATTACCGTGATCGGAGTCGGTGCGCACGGCATTGCAGCCATAACAGACATCCATCGACAAATGACTTGCCAGCATATCCTGCTGCGCGTGCAACGATTCGAACCGGCTATTGCGGCCCTGCACTTCCTGCAGGAACACCAGATCTGCACTCAGTTGCGTCAACCCGGACTGCAGATCGGCAAGCGACACCCGCTTGCCAAATGCTGATTTGCCTTTGTGAATGTTATAGCTGACAACTTTGAGTGTAGTCATGATTTATTCTTATCCGAACAGAAACAGACGCCCAAGCAGTTCAAGCACCACACTGATAACCGGCAGGAGCACAACCTGCAACAGACCAAAGGCGATCAGGCCAAGCACAATGAAAAACCCGTAGGGCTCCAGTCGCTGATAGGCAATGGCCCACTTGGCTGGCAGGAATCCGGCGATGATGCGGCTGCCGTCCATAGGAGGAATGGGCAACAGGTTAAAGACCATCAGGAAGATATTGAGCGTAAAGCCGGCGATTGCCACCTTCCACCAATAACTGTCCAGCAGGCCGAAGCCCAGCAACAGACGCGCTGTGATCACCCACAAAATGCCCATCAGCAGATTGGCCAGTGGTCTGGCCAGCGCCAGCAGGATACTGTCGCGCTTCGGGTTGGCAAATTGCGACTCGTTCACCGGAATCGGCTTGGGCCAGCCCACCACAAAACCCGGGTTGGCGGCGATCAGCAGCAACGGCACAAGAATGGTGCCGATGGGATCGATATGCTTGGCAGGATTAAGAGTTAAGCGGCCCAGCATCAGTGCCGTGCGATCTCCCAGCTTGTGGGCAACAAAGCCGCGTGCCGCTTCGGCCAGCGTAATGGCAAAAATCAGCGGAATGGCGTAAATGGTAATGGCACGGATAATGTCACCCATGATGGCGGCGTCCCTCACGGCAACGGACTGGCCGTTCGGCAACGATGGCCTGTGGCCAGGCCAGCCCGCATCCACCATTCACATAACGATCGCCCGGAGAGCCCGGCGCGCCAACAACAACAACAACACAATTGAACATATTTTTCATGATCCTATTTTAATCGTGAAAACCCACAAAAGAATGACAACCGGGCACCCCATGCGATTTGAGCTGTGCTGCAGATCTTGCATTCGGTTACGTGATTTGCCGCAATTTACCCTGCGTTCCCGTATAAAATCGGGGCGCAGTCATATAATTTCAAATAAAAAACAACCTGCCTGTTTCATTTGCGGTGGGCTTGCAACAGAGGGATCAAGATGCGATTAGACGATCAGGAACAAAGCAGCAATGTGGAAGACCGCCGTGGATCCGGCGGCGTTGGCCGTGGTGGCATGCGACTGGGAGGGGGCAAGATCGGCATCGGCACGATCGTCGTCGCACTGGCCGCCTGGTATTTTCTGGGCATCAATCCGATGACCATTCTGGGCGGTGGCGATATCATGCAGGAGCCCGCCGGCCAGTCACAGCAAGCCGGCCAGCCGGTTGCCAATGACAAGGACAAAGTATTTATTTCCAAGGTGCTCAAAACCACCGAAAACGTCTGGACTGGCATCTTCAAGCAGAATGGTGGCACCTATCAGAATCCGGCACTGGTGCTCTATTCCGGCGCCACCCGTTCCGCCTGCGGTGTGGGTCAGGCAGCGATGGGGCCATTTTATTGCCCTGAGGATCGCAAGGTATATCTGGACATGAGCTTCTTTCATCAGATGGGCGCGCAAATGGGGGTCCAGGGCGATTTTGCGCAGGGCTATGTGCTGGCCCATGAAGTTGGACATCATGTGCAGAATCTGCTGGGCGTCATGGATAAAATGGCCCAGGCGCGCAGCTCAATGAACGAGCGCCAGGCCAACGATCTGTCGGTGCGCGTGGAGCTGCAGGCAGACTGCTTTGCAGGTATCTGGGCACATGAACTGCAGAAAGAAGGCACTATTATTGAAGACGGCGACATTGAGGAAGCCATGAACGCCGCCGCAGCGGTTGGCGACGATCATATCCAGAAGCAGGCTCAGGGCTATGTGGTGCCTGACTCGTTTACGCATGGCTCTTCAGAGCAGCGCATGAGCTGGTTCAAGCGTGGCCTGGCTGGTGGCGATATGAAACAGTGCAATACGTTTGCGCAGCAATAACGCAGGGAGATACCCAGCCAACGCCGAATCAAGCACAAAACAGGCAAAAAATAATTCATTTTTTCAAACAAAACTGCCTGATGTTTGCCTTGATTCGGCGTTAAAACCAATTGATTCCACTTGATCCACCTATATCAAAGATTCAGGCTGCTTGCACCGTGCAGCGGCACACAGCACAATAAAACAATGAATTGATAGCCCAAAGGAAAACGGGGGAATGATAAAAAGTTTTCGCCACAAAGGACTTGAAATTTTTTCCGCACAGCTTCAACAGTCAATCGCGATTGCTTGCCCAAACACTTCGCCCTGCTCAGAACTTTCTCTTGCGGGCTGCTTCGCTTTGATTGCGATGAATGTCATGCGTCACAAATGAAATATCATTATCGGGCATGGCAAGATAGTCGGGGTGCGCTAGCGTGCTGCGAATATCCTTAAGCCCGGATTTCCAGTGATCGCGCATTGCACTCACGCCGAACTGATAATCTTTGTTGTACGACTCGTACTCGCGATCGCGGTAAATAAGCTGAATCACATTGCAGTGCTTGCTGTCTGCAATGGCCCGGGCCATATCCAGGGTTTCAGCGTCCAGGGTGTGCTTGTCTGGCAACTGCTCAAGCACTTTGGCCATGACCGAGCGCATGCGTTGCGTGCGCGCCCATTGATTGGTCACAAGCCGGGTACGGCTGGAGTACTGAATTTCCTTGACCCTGTCATAGACCTGCAACATATTGTCGGGCAAATGCCCGCGAGCGCTCCATAAATCCACCTGAAAGACCAGGGTGTCGGCGTTCACTTGCGCGTCCAGCACATAACCCAGCGGCGTGTTGGACATGATGCCGCCATCCCAGTAATATTCGCCATCAATCAGAACCGGTGCGAAGGCTGGCGGCAATGCGCCGGACGCCATGAAATGGGCCGCTGTCAGGCGATGTCTGTCGTTGCAGAAATAGGTGAAGTTGCCGGTGCGCACATTCACTGCGCCGACCGACACATTCAGATGCCCCTGGTTGATCAGGTCAAAATCACACAGCCGCTCAAGCGTCTCGCGCAATGGCGTCATATCATAAAAACCGGTATGCTCGACGCTGCCTTTCGTATACAGCGAGGGCGGCGGAAAGCGCGGCGTGAAAAAGCCTTTTTGCCCATCCATCATGGCAGACATGCCGTACATGGCCGACAAACTGCTGCGGGTCAGATCATTGAACCCGAACAGGCTTTGCTCCACCCAAGGCATCAGACCAAAACCATTATTGGGCTGACAGATGGTTTCCCAGAATTCATGGAGTCGTTGCGCGCGTTTGCCCGGCGGGTTTCCGGCAATGATGGCGGTGTTAAGCGCACCAATGGAGATGCCGGAAATCCAGTTGGGCTCTATCGCCGCCTGCTCCAGACCTTCGAATACGCCGGCCTGGTATGCGCCGAGCGCACCGCCACCCTGCAAAACCAGCGCAATCCGCTCGTACCCGGGCAACTGAACCATGATATGCCTTATTGCATGAACCAGCCGTGGCTGACCACGACCGATTGACCGGTAAGCGCGTTATTGGGAAACGCGGCCAGAAACAGCGCTGTCTGGGCGATATCTTGCGGCGTCGTAAATTCACCATCCACGGTACCGGCCAGCATCACGTTCTTGACCACTTCTTCTTCCGAAATACCCAATTCCTTAGCCTGCTCAGGAATCTGTTTTTCCACGATCGGCGTGCGTACAAAACCGGGGCAGATCACATGCGAGCGCACATTGTGAGCAGCGCCCTCTTTGGCCAGCACCCGTGCCAGTCCCAGCAGGCCGTGCTTTGCCGTCACATAAGGGGCTTTCAGTTTTGAGGCCTCGTGCGAATGCACCGATCCCATATATATGACCACGCCTTTTTTTGCCTTGTACATGTGTTGCAGGGCAGCCTTGGTGGTCAGGAATGCGCCATCCAAATGAATGGCCAGCATCTTTTTCCACTTTGCAAACTCGAACTTGTCGATAGATTCGATGGTCTGAATACCTGCATTTGACACCAGAATATCCAGCGCGCCAAAATGCGCCACAAGATCGTCCACACCCTTGTTAACCTGCGCCTCGTCGGTCACGTCCATGGCGATGCCGAAGGCTTTTCCGCCAGTGGCATTGATTTGCTCTGCTACCTTATTGGCGCCGTCCAGATTCAGGTCTGCAATGCCCACTGCGGCACCAGCCTTGGCATAGGTTTCGGCAATTTCCTTGCCCAGGCCGCTGGCCGCGCCGGTAACCAATGCCACTTTGCCGGCGAGTGAGGTTTGTACTTCGGTTGTCATTACGTCTCTCCTGAAATTTCAATGAACGAGTGGCGGGTACACGCCCGAAGGCAGGTCCTTGCCACTGGCGTATAAACAAATAGGAACTGAACAGCAGAATAACAAAATTATAGGCCCACTGATCCGGTTACGCAGTGGCGCAACAGATACATGCCACAAATGGGCGAAAAAAAAGCCAGAATCAAATTCTGGCTTTTTCTCTGGCTTATTCGACGACTGTTTTATTACGTAAACGAATATGCAGTTCACGCAATTGCTTTTCATCGACGGGCGATGGTGCCTGGGTAAGCAGACACTGCGCGCGTTGTGTTTTAGGAAAGGCAATCACGTCACGAATCGATTCAGCACCGGCCATCATGGTTACCAGACGATCCAGCCCCAGGGCCAGGCCGCCATGTGGAGGCGCACCGTACTGCAGCGCATCCAGCAGGAAACCGAATTTGGCGCGGGCTTCTTCGTCGCTGATGTTCAGGGCACGGAATACCTTGCTTTGCACTTCTTCACGATGGATACGGACTGAACCGCCGCCGATTTCCCAGCCGTTGAGCACCAGATCATACGCCTTGGCGTAAGCCTTGGATGGATCTGTGGTGAGAAAATCTTCGTGGCCGTCTTTCGGGCTGGTAAAGGGGTGATGCGCGGCAAAATAACGCCCCTCTTGCTCGTCATACTCGAACATCGGGAAATCAACCACCCATAACGGCTTCCAGCTGTTTTCGAACAGGCCGGTAGACTTGGCAAAGTCACTGTGGCCCAGCTTGACACGCAAGGCGCCCATGGCGTCGTTCACAACTTTGGCCTTGTCGGCGCCAAAGAAAATGATATCGCCGGCGGCAGCGCCCGAACGCTGCAGGATTTCATTGATCGCGGCGTCATGCAGGTTTTTCACGATGGGCGACTGCAGGCCTTCGCGGCCCTTGGCCGGGTCGTTGACCTTGATCCATGCCAGACCCCTGGCGCCGTAGATGCTGACAAACTGGGTATAGTCGTCAATTTCCTTGCGTGACAACTGGGCACCGCCCGGTACGCGCAATGCAACAACACGCCCGCCCGGCTGGACCGCAGCAGCAGAGAACACCTTGAACTCAACGTCCTTCATCACGTCGGTCAGCTCGGTGAACTCCAGCTTGACACGCATGTCCGGCTTGTCGGAACCGAAACGGCGCATGGCTTCGTCCCAGCTCATGATCGGAAAGCGTGGATCCAGGTCCACGTTCTGCACCTGCTTGAACACATGGCGCACCATGCCTTCAAAAATCTCACGAATCTCTTCTTCGTTCAGGAATGACGTTTCGCAATCGATCTGTGTGAATTCAGGCTGACGATCGGCGCGCAGGTCTTCATCGCGAAAGCATTTGACGATCTGATAGTAACGGTCAAAACCGGCCACCATCAGCATTTGCTTGAACAGTTGGGGCGACTGTGGCAGGGCAAAAAAATGTCCATCGTGCACCCGTGACGGCACCAGGTAGTCGCGGGCGCCTTCGGGGGTGCTTTTGGTCAGCATGGGTGTTTCGATATCAATAAACCCGAGCCCGTCGAGGAACTTGCGCACTTCGATGGAAACCCGATAGCGCAGCATCAGGTTGCGCTGCATTTGCGGGCGGCGCAGATCCAGGACGCGATGCGTCAGGCGGGTCGTTTCAGACAGGTTTTCGTCATCAAGCTGGAACGGCGGTGTGACGGACGCATTGAGCACTTCGACTTCGCGGCAAAGCACTTCGATCTCACCCGAGACCAGCTCTTTGTTGGAGGTGCCTTCAGGGCGGCGACGCACCAGACCGGTGATACGGATGCAGTATTCGTTACGGATCTCTTCCGCTATTGCAAAGGCCTGCGCATTGTCGGGATCGAAAACGATCTGCGCAATGCCTTCGCGGTCACGCAGATCAATAAAAATCACGCCGCCATGATCGCGACGGCGATGCACCCAGCCGAAAAGGGTGACAGTTTGATCCAGCTGATCAAGGCTGACTTGACCGGTGTAGCAGGTACGCATGAAAAATGCTCCGAAATTCTTTGATTTTGTGTAAATGCTTCAAGCGGCACAGGCCAAAGGCACTGCGCCGCCGCTGGCAGACGGCGAATTATGCAGCGCTGCCTTCAGATGAGGATGGGGTCGGCGCGGCTGCCGGCGCAGCCGTACTCTGACCGGCACTGCCCGTGTCGGACTTGGCCGCAGCGTTGCCGGCGCCATTGGTGCCGCCGCCGCGGAAATCGGTTACATACCAGCCAGAGCCCTTGAGCTGAAAGCCGGCAGCAGTAACCTGCTTGGAAAACGTACTCTGGCCACACTCGGGACAGGTGGTCAGTGGCGCATCGGACATCTTTTGCAGCACATCCTTGGCATGGCCGCAGGCGCTGCATTTATATGCATAAATAGGCACAACGAACTCGCAAAAAACAGGGTGAAAAGGGATACAAACCCGCAATGGGACGCCCCCAAAAATGGGGCGCATATGGGAAGCCTACGGGACTTATCCCCAAATTAACCCCTTATTTTATCGCAATTTACAGGCCTGTATTTCCCAGAAGTTGCACCGGCAGCAAAAACATGGCCGCCGCCACCAGCGTCGGAACCAGCGCTGCCAGAAACAGGTATTTGGGCGAGATCGCCTCGTCGGGAAAGCATCCCTTGAGGATGGAAAAGCCCGCCGGATTGGGCGCATTGGCAATCACGGTCAGACCACCGCCGGTCACCGCACCGGCAACCAGCATATAGCGCCAGACTTCGTTGGTGCCCTCCACCAGCGAGCCCAGATACGTTAATGCTGCGTTATCGGTAATTGCTGTCAGTGCCGTTGCGCCCCAGTACAGCATCGCGGGCGACAGCCCGGCCAGCAAATCCTGCAACCACCATTGCTGCAGCCCGCCCAGCACAATCAGGCCCGCCAGAAAGAACGCCACCATCAGCGCCTCTTTGATCATCAGCTTGTCTTGATAGTGTTCGTAGGCAGTGCAATAACCAACAAACAGCATCATCAACCCGATAAACACAGCCGGATGGTGTGCGAAAATCACAATGCTGGCCAAAAACGCCAGATGAATCAGGATAACAAACCACGGTATCGGCGCACGTTCGTCGCTATTGCTGCGGGTCTGCTCATTCGCGTGCTCGCCGGCTACCACCAGCTCCTTGCGCATCAGGAAGGTAAGCACGCTGGCATTGATCACGACAGCAAGCGCCGCTTTCCAGCCGAAATGGGTTGCCATGTACACGGTATCCCAGCCAAATGAGCCCGCTACCATCAGCACCGGCGGCGCGGCATAGGAAGTAAGCACCCCGCCGATGGAAATATTGACAAACAGCACGCCCACGGCCATGTATTTGAACCGGGTATGGCTGCTGTGGTCAAAGAACGCACGCTTGAGCAGCAGGGCCGCCAGCGTCATTGCGGCCGGTTCGGTAATAAACGACCCGGCCAGCGGCACCAGTGTCAGGGTCAGCAAAAAGGTAGCGATAGAGGTCTGCAGGGGCAGCACACGGGCCAGATAACGCACCGTTGTGCCGACCAGCACCAGGATAGGCCGGCTGGCGGCAACGACCATGATCGCAAATACGAACAGCGGCTCGGTAAAGTTTCGGCTGTCCATATATTTGACAGCGCTGTCCAGGCCGCCGGTCACGCCCATAAAGATGATCAGAATGGCCGCCCATAAGCCGAATACGGCCTCCACTTCGGAAAAGGCATGCCACAAGCCTGAGTGCGGCCCGCCCTGATGTGCTCTTCTGGCAAAAAACGGCACCGAAAAGGTGTGCACAATGGCAATCGCAAACAGCACCGTTGCGATCAACTCGATCTTGTCCGGCATTATTATCCTTTATTGTTACTAACGAAATGGGGGGATTTTACGGACATCTCTATGAAGTTTTCAATCGAAACACAGGCAAATAAGGGTTTATCTGTGCACGATCAGGCAGCTACACCCTGGAGCTGTCGCAGGCATCCAGCCACACCTGGCAGAGCGCCTGCATACCGGCTTTGTCCTCTTGGGTAAAACGACCAGGTTTGGGACTGTCCACATCCCAGACGCCGATCAGCTGATCGTCCCTGAACAAGGGAATAACAATTTCCGAACGGGATGCCGCATCACAGGCAATATGGCCAGCAAAGGCAAATACGTCGGGCACCAGTTGGGCCTGGCCGGTCGCGGCGGCCGTGCCGCATACGCCTTTTCCTATCGCAATACGCACGCAGGCAATCTTCCCCTGGAAAGGTCCCAGCACCAACTCGCTGCCATCGTAAAAATAAAAACCGGCCCAGTTCAGATCGGGTACGGTGTGATACACCAGCGCCGCCAGATTGGCCGCGTTGGCGATATGGCTGGGTTCGCCGTCAAACAGCGAGCGCGCCTGGGAAACCAGTGTGTCGTACATGGCTGGCACCGACTCAAAGCCGGAAGAATGATCGAAACTGAACATAATCTGTTTTAGATAGAGTGAGCGCCGCAATTGCAAGAAGACCGACTCAAAGCGAGGCGCCCACGCACAACAGACGGCAATATTGACTGGCAGGCATGCCTGGCAACACCATACCGCGGGACTCTGATTGTATCCACAAAGCGTGGCCTGACAGCAAAAACCACTGCCGACGTTGCAGGAAATTGCGCTACACCACCCGCACAGCCCCCTTGGCCGGCAAAACCTTTAAAATCCTCTTTTGAGCATCAAATACCTCGCGAACCCTTGCGACACTCAGCACTTACCATGGCCAGCACTCACTCTGATCTTAACGACATTCGCCACAATGACTGGGTGGAACATTATCTGCCCGCCGCCTGGCGCCCGTATGCGCGGCTGTGCCGACTGGACCGTCCTGTTGGTACCTGGCTCACACTGCTGCCCTGCATCGCGGCGCTGATCCAGGCCCAGCACGGCGTGCCCACACTGCTGCGCTTTGTGGTTTTCTGCCTGGGCGCCTTGCTCATGCGCAGCGTAGGCTGCACCGTCAATGACATTTGTGATCGCGACTTCGACAAGCATGTGGAGCGCACCCGCTTTCGTCCCTTGACCAGCGGCCAGATCTCGCTCAAACAGGCCATTCTCTTTCTGGTCGCGCAACTGCTGGCGGCCGCCCTGCTGCTATATTTCATCAATAGCTACAGCCGCTGGCTGGCTGTGGCCCTGGTGCCGCTGGTGTTCATCTACCCGTTATGCAAGCGCTTTACCTACTGGCCGCAATTGGTGCTGGGCATCGCTTTCAATTGGGGAATGCTGATGGCCTGGTCCGACACCACCAATAGCGTACCGCTGGCTGCCGTTCTCATGTGGATGGGCGCGGTCACGTGGCAGATCGGCTATGACACCATCTATGCCTATACCGACATGAAGGACGACGAACAACTGGGGCTGCGCTCCACCGCGCTGCGCTTCAGGGACCAGGGGTTGGCCTGGCTCATCGGGTTTTACGTCGCCACCGTTGTCTTGTGGACCGTACCCGGCATCATGCTGGGGTTCGGTTGGCTTTATTACGCATTCATGCTGGCTATTGCCGTGCATTTTTACTGGCAACTATCTACCTTTGACATACAGAAACCGGATCGCAGCTTTGCGCTGTTTCGCGCCAACATCTGGACCGGCAGCCTGCTGGTAGCCGGCTCGCTGGGCGGCACGCTGCTGTAAACATCAACGGGGCGGCGCGACCGCAACGACGGTCAGCGTCGACTGTCCAGCAAGCCGGGCACCAGCGCCCAAAAAATGGGATCCGTTGCGCCATGCAGGTTAACTGGCACGTGCCCACATCCATTTCCGGGCACTCCTGAACATCGGCTCGCAACAATGACATCCTTGCCATAACCCGCCCACACTCAGGCAAGCACTCCACCTGTGGTTAACCCGAGCTTCGACAAAATCAATACCAACAAATAATTCAATAAATCCAATGGTTAACCTAAAAATAAAGGGTTAACCCTAATATTATTTTGGCCGCAGATTCGGTACGCTCAGCGTCATCACCCGAACCAGACTTGAGTTGCATATGGCTACGACTACTACACTAGGCATCAAGGTCGATACCGACCTGAAAAACCGCCTTCAATATCACGCAGACAAATTGAACTGTACCCCGCACTGGCTGCACAAGCAGGCGCTGATTACGTATCTGGAACAGATCGAGCGCGGTCTGACGCCCGACGAGCTTCGGCATCTGGCCCCTGCCGCTACAGACAATGACGGCGCCGTGACCTATTCGCAGGACAACCGCAAGCCGCCCTTCTACGAATTCGGCCAGGACGTGCAGCCGCAATCGGTGCTGCGCGCGGCCATCACTTCGGCCTATCGCCGACCCGAGCCCGAATGCGTGCCCTTGCTGCTGGAGCAGGCGGCACTGGTCAAGCCCGAACAGACACGGGAACTGGCGCTAAAACTGGTCAAATCGCTCAAAGAAAAAAGCCCCGGTGGCGGTGTCGAAGGCCTGATTCAGGAATTTGCCCTATCCAGCCAGGAAGGCGTCGCACTCATGTGCCTGGCCGAAGCGCTGCTGCGCATCCCGGACCGCGCCACGCGCGATGCGCTTATCCGCGACAAAATCAGCCATGGCGACTGGAAGTCGCATATGGGCAGTTCGCCCTCCCTGTTCGTTAACGCCGCCACCTGGGGGCTCATGCTCACAGGCAGGCTGGTGGCCGTCAACAGCGAGCAGAATTTGTCCAAAGCCCTCACGCGCATGATTGCAAAAGGCGGAGAGCCGCTTATCCGGCAGGGCGTAAACATGGCCATGCGCATGATGGGCGAGCAATTTGTATCGGGCCAGACCATTTCGTCGGCCCTGGCCAACAGCCGCAAATTCGAGGCCGAGGGCTTTCGCTACAGTTACGATATGCTCGGTGAAGCCGCCACCACGGCGGCCGATGCACAACGTTACTATGAATCATACGAACAGGCGATTCATGCCATCGGTAAGGCTTCCGGCGGACGAGGCATTTATGAGGGACCCGGTATTTCCATCAAGCTGTCCGCCCTGCACCCCCGTTACTCGCGGGCCCAGCGTGACCGAGTCATGAGCCAATTGCTGCCCCGCCTGGTTGCGCTAACGCGTCTGGCCCGCTCCTACGATGTAGGCCTGAACATCGATGCCGAAGAGGCCGATCGACTTGAACTCTCACTGGACCTGCTGGAAGCGCTTTGTGCAACGCGTGAATTCGAAGGCTGGAATGGCATCGGGTTTGTGATCCAGGCCTACCAGAAACGCGCCCCTCACGTTATTGATTATGTTATTGATCTGGGCCGCCGCACCCGCCATCGCCTGATGGTCCGACTGGTCAAAGGCGCCTACTGGGATACCGAAATCAAACGCGCGCAACTGGACGGCCTGGAGGGCTATCCTGTGTATACTCGCAAGGTCTACACCGATGTCTCCTATCTGGCGTGCGCCCGCAAACTGTTGTCGGCGCCCGATGCAGTGTACCCGCAATTTGCCACGCACAACGCGCAAACGCTCGCTGCCATTTATCACCTGGCAGGCAACAATTACTACCCAGGTCAGTACGAATTCCAGTGTCTGCATGGTATGGGTGAAGCGCTGTACTCCGAAGTGGTCGGCAACAAAAAGCTGAATCGTCCCTGCCGCATTTATGCCCCCGTTGGCACACACGAAACGCTGCTGGCCTATCTGGTGCGACGCCTGCTGGAAAACGGCGCCAATACGTCATTTGTCAATCAGATCGGCGACGATAACATTGATATCAATACCCTGGTTGCCAATCCGATCGACGTAGCCAGCGCCATTACGCCGCTGGGCGCGCCGCACGAGAAAATTGCGCTGCCGCGCGATTTGTACAGTATCGATGGCAAACCCGGCAGACGCAATTCCAGCGGCCTGGACCTGAGCAACGAGCACCGTCTGGGCTCGCTTGCCGCGGCGCTGCTCAATGGCGCCACTCAGCCCTGGCTGGCAGCGCCCACTCTGTATAACGCCGACAGCGGCGAGGCCGATACGGCAAACCGCAAGCCTTTACTGAACCCCGCCGATCATCGCGATGTGGTCGGGCAAGTGATTGAAGCGAGTGCGCAAGATGTGGACCAGGCCATAGCCGCAGCCACCACAATGGCGCCCATCTGGCAAGCCACGCCTATCGAAGACCGGGCCCGGGCCCTGCGCCGCGCTGCGCAGCTGCTCGAGTCGCGCATGCAGCCATTGCTTGGCCTGATCGTGCGCGAAGCCGGCAAATCGCTGCCCAACGCTATTGCAGAGGTGCGCGAAGCTGTAGATTTCCTGCGCTATTATGCCGACCAGATCGAAGACAACTTCAATGAAGACCATCATCGCCCGCTGGGACCGGTGCTGTGCATCAGCCCCTGGAACTTCCCGCTGGCGATCTTCACCGGACAGGTCAGCGCCGCGCTGGCAGCCGGAAACACCGTACTGGCCAAGCCGGCCGAGCAGACCCCATTGATAGCTGCGCAGGCCGTGGCCATCCTGCATGAGGCAGGTATTCCCAAAGAAGCGGTACAACTGCTGCCTGGTGCAGGCGAAACCGTGGGTGACCAGCTCGTATCGCACCCGAATATTCGCGGCGTGATGTTTACCGGCTCCACCGAAGTGGCGCGCATTATTGCCGGCAAGCTGGCCGGCCGTCTGGACAACCACGGCCATCCGATCCCGCTGATTGCCGAGACCGGCGGCCAGAACGCCCTGATCGTAGACTCCTCTGCCCTGGCAGAACAGGTTGTCTACGATGTGCTCAACTCCGCGTTTGATTCTGCCGGCCAGCGCTGCTCTGCCCTGCGCGTACTATGTATTCAGGAGGACGCAGCCGATCACGTACTGACCATGATCAAGGGCGCCATGAAGGAATTATCTGTAGGCTGCCCCGATCTGCTGTCTACCGATGTGGGTCCGGTCATCGACACGCAGGCGCGCCAGATCATCGAACGCCATATACTCAAAATGCGCCAGTCGGGACATGCGGTGGAACAGCTGCCAATGGACGCGTCCACCGAAAAAGGCACTTTTGTCTCACCGGCAATCATCGAACTCAATGACATCAGCGAGCTGGAGCGTGAAGTATTCGGCCCTGTACTGCACGTTGTGCGCTACAAGCGACAGGAGCTCGACGCACTGGTCGACAAAATCAATGCGACCGGCTATGGTCTGACCTTCGGCATCCACTCGCGCATCGATGAGACCATCGCCCGCGTCAGCAACCGTATCCATGCCGGTAATATTTATGTCAACCGTAATATCGTGGGCGCTGTGGTAGGGGTTCAGCCTTTCGGCGGCCAGGGTTTGTCGGGAACCGGCCCCAAAGCGGGCGGCCCTCTGTACCTGTATCGCCTGCTCTCGCAGGGCAACGACGATATGCCAAGAGGCATTGATCTGCCGGGCATCAATCCTGCCGGCACGCTCTTGCCCGGCCCCACCGGAGAGACCAATGTGTATCGTCTGGTGCCGCGAGGCACGGTGCTGGCCTGGCCTGCGTCAATTGAAGGCGCACGCCTGCAACTGGAGCAAATTCTTGAAACCGGCAACCAGGCCTTGTTTGTGGACACACCTTCAGTACGGGAGTGGATCGGCGCGGTATCAAATGCTGACAACCGTCAGCGCATTGAATTTATTGCCGAAGAGCGGATAGACGATGCGGTCCTGGATGGGGCGTTGTTCGAAGGCGATGGCGACACTCTGCGCCGTTTGAACTTGCAACTGGCCGCAAAAAAAGGGCCGATTGTTATTGCCCAGGGCCTGCAAACCGATGAAATCGCGCAGGGGCATCGCTATGCCATCAGCGGCCTGGTGCACGAACAAAGTATCAGCACCAATACCGCAGCGGCAGGCGGCAATGCGAGCCTGATGACAATCGCTTAGTGGTTGCTGCAGAACCGGAGCAGTGGGCAAGACCTGCGGTCCCGCCGCACTGGGCCGCAGGGCGGCCGTTTGGTCCGGCGCCCCATTCTGCTTTCAAAATTCTGCCCTGGCGTTAGCCGCCAGCACCTGCCGCGGCGGGCGGGCGCTGCCCCGCCTTATCCGGTTCAGCGCCGGGCGCCGTCGGGGCGGCCTCATCAACGGGCGGCGGTTCCGGATTCGGTGAGGCCGGTACGCCGGACTGTGGAACGGCAGCCGGATCACTGGCCGGTGGCAATGTCGGCCCGCGTTTGATATCGGCATTGGCGATGGTAATCAGATCCTGACCGATTCTCTCGGACCAGTTCTGCAGCACTCCAGCCGCCGCACTTTTGAATGCCGCCTTCTGCTGATCAGTCAACCTTGTCACTTGTACACCCGCCTGCTCCAGCTGACCAACCGTTTCATCCACTGCCTGAGCTGCTGCCTGAGACGTCAGAATTGGCGCCGTTTCGCTCATGGCCTGCTCGGCTGCTTCGCGCACGCGTTGCTGGTCGTCACGCGACCAGTTATTCCAGACATTTTTATTGACCGCGATAAAGATCGGCTCTGCCGGATAGTCCCACACCGTCAGGTATTTCTGACCCATTTCATTGAACTTGAAACCGGTAAACACCGATAGTGGATTATCCTGGCCATCAATGGCCTTTTTCTGCAACGCATCGGGCACCCCGGTCAGATTCAGTTGCACCGGCGCGGCGCCCAGGGCTTTGAAAAAGTCCATGAACAGCGGCAAACCAATCACACGAATACGCATGCCCTTCAAATCGGCAGGCACCTGCACAGGCCGCAGCGCATTGCTTAGCTGACGATAGCCCGATGTGCCCCAGGCCAGGGTCACAATGCCCGCTTTGTCCATATTGTCACGCACCAGGTTGCCCAGATCACCACGAATCAGTGCCGCAGTCCCGTCGATATTCGGAACAAAAAAGGGAAGAGAAAATATCGACAGCGCGCGAAACTGGCTTGACCAGTTGCTGGCCGAAGCGACGGCCATATCCGCCACCCCCTGGCGCACCGCCGTGGCTTCACGGGTCTGCTCCCCTTTTACCAACGAAGCGTTGGGATACATGCGGAGGTTTACACGCCCTTCGGTTTTTTCTGCCACCAGCTCGCGCCAGCGCTTGGCGGTGCGCCCGATGGCAATCCGCTCATCGGATACAAAGGAAAGCGAATACTCGGGCTTATAGCCGCCCGCACTTTGTGCCAAGGCCGGATAGGCATGTAGCAGCAAGAATGCAGCACAGGCTCCAGGAAGAAAAAACCTGCACAATACTACCCTTTTCATTCCGTGAACATCCGTATTAGTGATTGATCGTACCTCGCATGTTACTGGAATTGGTGTACAACTGTGATATTTTCACCGGCCTTGACGGTAATCACCCGGACATAGCGCGGCAAGTCCCCGTTTGTAATCATGACATTATAAGTGCCGGGATCCAGCCGCAGGCTGCGAAATGGCGGGCTGGCGCCGCGAGAACGTCCATTGATGAACACATTGCCCCACGGCCGTATCACAAAGGAAACCGTCCCTTTTGACGTACTGCGTGTAGAGCCTGCGCTTTGCTCGGCACGTGCCTCGGCTGTACGCCGGCGTTCACGCTCTTTTTTCAGGCGCGCATCTTCCTGGCGGGCTTTCTCCAGCGCCGCCTGCTCTTTGGCCTGATTTGCTTCCTCCTCGCGAGCAGCATCCGCCGCTTTCATTTCAACAGACTCGTTTGTCCCTGAGGCCGGCGCCGCGTTTTGCGCTGCGGATGATTGGTCCGCAGCAACCGTGCTTGCAGCACTGGTCGCAGCCTGATTGCCTGTGGTCGCATTGGTATTGGCTGCATTGTCGGATCCGGCAGTGGCTGAGGGCGCCTCCTGGGCAAATGTACTGGTGCGCCCCGCAGTAGTGGCCTGTGTGGCTGCGTCAGGCGCTGCCGATGTAACTGTATCAGGCACCGCTGGTGTACTCGCAGTTGTGTCTGCGACCGTCCCTGCGGCAGGCACCGCCGTGGATGCTGGTTGTTGACTTGCCGCAGCCAGGCGCGCTTCTTCCGCCTTGGTTGCTTCTTCGATGCGTCGAGCCTCCTGCTCACGACGTGCCTGCTCTGCAGCGGCCTGATCGTTGGCAGCAGCAGCGCCTGGTGTCTGCGTAGCGGTCCCGCCGGTAGCACCCAGAGTATTGCTTTGCTCGGTGGGCATGGGGCTGGCGCCCGTTGCCGACGGTGCGGTGCCAGGGCCGGAAGCCGGCTCGCTAGCTGCAGGCGGTGTGCTCGCCGCCGTTTGCGCCGAATCGGTCACCGGTGCTGTATTGCTGACGGCCTGGTCTTGACCCGCAACTTCACCTGTTGACACGGCTGCCGACGAAGACTGTCCGGTCGCACCCGATGCGGCCGTGCCCGCGGTATTACCGGCATCTGTTGGCGCAGCATTATCCGCAGTGGTGGCCGCATCGGTTGCTGGCGCCGCATCGGAAGGTGACGGCGACGTGTCAGAAGAAGGTTTGCCGCTCTGGTCGGCAGTTGCCGATGGGGTTGTCGTTGTAGCAGGCGCCTGCGGCGCTACTGGTTCATTGGAGGTTGCCACAGGAGGGGTGTCGGCCTCTTTCTGACCGCCAAAACCGAAATAGGCGCCCGCGGCGATGGCTGCCAGCACAAGTGCTATCAGCAGCACCGGCGCTTTCTTTTTTTCGTTCCGGGCAGGTGGGGGGCTAGCAGTCCCACCATCATCGGAGGCATCCGGCGGCGAACCGGATCCGCCGCTGCTGCCTGTACCATTGGTCGCAGCGCCACGATTACCAGCTGCGGCTTTTTGTGCGTCAGCGCCCGCATCCGTTGCAGCGTCCGAGGTTGTGCTCTCGTTTTTGGCTGCAGCATTGTCGGCCGCTGGTGCCGCTTGATGATCGGCACTACCCTGTGCACTTGCCAAATGAGCCGCGCCCGCCGCACCGGCTACGCCGGCAGCACCCAAGGCGGCCAGTCTGGCGCGTTCGCTTTCATCGTGATGAGGCTGCGTTTCGTTTGCCGCCGCGCTCCTGGACGCAGCAGCATCGTTGCGCGACTGGCTTTGCGCCTGTTCTGCCCTGGCTTGTTCTGCCCTAGCTTGTTCTGCTTTAGCCTGTTCTACCCTGGCCTGTTCGGCTTTAGCCTGTTCTGCTCCTACTTGCTCTGCACGGATCTGTTCCTGTCTGGCCGCTTGTTCGTTGGCTTGCGCTTGCCGCGCCTGCTCAGCTTTAGCTGCTTCGGCCTCCTGGGCTTTACGCTGAGCCTCTTCCTGAGCCGCTTGCGCCTGTCGCGTCTGGTCTGCCTGGTGTGTCGACTCCTGCGCAACTGATTGCTGCCCGCTTGGCTCGCCTTCGTCCTTGCCCCTGCCACTCCCTGCTGCGGGGCTCAGGACTCCCTGAGCGGCCAGGCCACCGGCAACCACGCCGGGCACCGCGATGCCGCCCGGTATCGCAGTCGCCACCGGCATACCCGGGCTGGCAGCCGACAATCCCATCATGGCCGAAAGTTCATCGATCGATTGCAAACGCAGGGCAGACTGCAGCACCGTGCTCAAATCCACCGTACGCAGAAACTGGCGCGAATAGCCCGCAGGCGCCGCTGCCGCCAGCGGTTCCTGCGTATCCTTGACAAAACGACGCACCGGGCTTTGCGGCGTCTGTCCGCAAATCATCGCCCGCAACAAGGCGCCCACGCCATAAACATCGGTCCAGGGGCCGATACGCCAGGCCGCATCGTCTGTCTGCAACTCGATGGCGGAAAAGGGCTCCGTGCCCGGCACAACGAGGGTCCCGTGCTTGACAAAAGGCTGGCTGACACCCGGCAGCAGCTTGGCGCGGCCTACCGGATCCAGAAACACGGTTTGCATGGACCACAGGCCATAGGCACGCTGCTGTGCATGCAATGCCTTCAGTTGTGGCAGCAAATCCAGCACCAGATCTTCCAGTTGTCCCTGTGATGCAGATCCTGTCCCCAGTCCGGTCTTGTCCAGCGACTGCCATGAGGGGTCGACGTTGCTTATAAGGTCCTGTAACGAGGTCGCCATAATGTTGTTTCCTATGCCAGGCTTGTCAAATGCATTAATCGGTAAATAGCTACAATCTGAAATTGGTATGCGTGATAAACAGCGAATTGAACAGTGTAATATTCAACGCGCCGCCATGCACCATGGACTTTTGTGCCGCGCCATTGGCCTGGTTGGTCCACCAGTAACTGTTGTGCGCATCGCTGTTAAAGCATAGCGCCAGCTCCGGCCAGCGCGAGTCGTTCTGGTCCAGCTTTTCAATCGGCGCAGTTTCATGGCCTCCGTTCAGAATGTCCAGTATGTCACTGCTGCCGTCGTCTTCTACCATTTGCGTAGAAGCGCGTGTCAGCATTTGCGTCAACATGCCGCGAGTCCCCTGAATATTCTGCTCGAACTGGGTGGCCGAGCAGCCATGCCCTACAGCAGCCAGTAGGCTGCGACCCAGATGCTCGTAAAACCGCCCCGAACCCGACACCTGCTGCGCCTCGTACTGCGTTGCCGGCACATACAAAACGGCCAGCAATGGATAGGCGCGCCCCACCCGGTCGCGGCTTGGCGCCAGACATCCCATTTGCACCATATCGCACCCGAGCGAAGCGGGAATCAGGAAATTCCAGATGGGCGCGCTCAGGTATTCCTGCTCTGCCGACAGCAACACGGACTCATGCATGGAAACCAGACCGGAACTGAGCCAGCGGTGCCACCAGCCGATCAGGCTCTGATCGAGTCGTCGATGCACAAAATCACCGCTGGAGGGCATTTTGCCATACCAGCCCAGCGATTCGGAAAGTTGGTCAATACTGATTTCGCCCATGCCTAACCCTTCCCTGGACATCTGAAACTGCGCATATCGCTCAGGCGAAACGGGCTTTTGGCCGAATAGGCGGCGAACTCCAGCGTCACCCGACGACCACCGATATTGAAGGTGGCGACCGTCACTTCCGGCGAGCGCCCCTGCCGCAGGCTGGCACGATCCAGCAGGCGGTTCAGCGCCCAAGGGCCTGATGCGGAAATACCTGACGTGCCGATTTGCGGTTGCAGACTGATACTGACCTGGTTACTGCCCTGCTTACCCGGCCACTCCATGGTCGTACCTACCTGCGGGCCATGGGCGTATGTCAGCGTCTGCCCGTCCACTTCCACTACCATCTGCGTGATTTCCGGATCCATATCGATCGGACGAACCGCAACCTTGTACGACGGCTCCAATTTTCCGGCCGCAAAATAGACATCGCGGATGACCGCCGCTTTTTCAAAGGAATCCAAAAAGCCCGCGACGCCCCCCTTGTTGCCATCAATACCGGGCTTGAAGCGCCAATTGCCGCCACTCATATCGACCAGGCTGGCCAGGTTTTCGCGAAAGAACTGGTCCATCATCTGCTGGGGACCAAAAAAGCGCGCAAAGTCATTGGGCGCCACATCCTTGGACGAGTTGCCAAACGGATACCGCCCGGCAATCGAACGGCGACAGAAATTGCCAAGCACCGCATTCACATCTTCACCCACCTTTTCCTGACGCACGCCGGCTACCTGGCGTGATGCGGTGACCGACAAGTCTGTCAGCACGCCGCCTACCGCCGGGGGCACCCGTCCCGCCTCGGCTTGCAGCTTGGTCAGGACATCAGCCGGGGGCAGCGGACTCTGGCTGCGCAAAGCGGTATCGGCTGCGGTCAGATAGGTATACAGTTCATTGAGCAGCCCCGTCGTACCCTCGATTGGCGGAGGCACGCCCTGCCCCGCGCTGCGGGCCAGTTCACGATACTGCACAAAATGGTTGTCGACAATTTTTTCCAGCTTCTCCTGGGTCGCATCCCGGCGTATCGGATTGTCGATCCCGGTCGCGCCGAACATGGATTCGAGCGACTGGGTCGAGCCGGTCACCCGTTCCCGTGCCCGGTCGATCAGTGAGCGCTGATTCGCCTCATCCTCGCGCAGCAGTGTGGTCTCCAGGGCAACCCCTTTGACAAACTTGACCAGCGGTGAATTGGACGAGGACAGGCTGCGGGCGATTTCTATGCTCTGCAGCATCGTCTGCGACTTGCGTACCGACACATCGGCCAGATAGTTGTCCCAGTACTGCACGTAGTCGTCAAAGTATCTTTTTTTTACATCCTCGAACAGCTTGCGATTGCTGCCATCGGCAAAGTTGCCTGCCTTGACCTCCAGCACCCAGGTATCATCATCGCGCAATTGCGTAGCAACATTCTCTACACTTTTGCTAAAGACGTTCCAGTAGCCATTATAGGTATACAGCCCGGGGATCCCCTCATTGAGGGGCTTGCCGCTTTTGCGAAAAAAAACCGTAGAGGCTTCGGCTCCACCCAAAGTAATAAACGTGCTTTGTGTCAGGCTCTGGCCGGATAGCAGGCGCAGCATGCGGCTATACACCCGTTCGGCCAGCGCGTGACGATCAAGATTGCCACGCACGCGCTCGATCAGCGCATCATTCTTGGGAAACGGCGAGGACATCACGCCGTTGTTGAACAGCCGGTTGATATGCAGTTTGAGTTGATCATAATCCTGTGTGGTGTAGCCAGCCGGAAGAATTTTCTGCATATCGGACAGCACCCACGACTGCAAAAACGACGGATCATAATGCTCGGTATCGTACATCATCAGATAGGCGCGCAAGGCCTCGTATGAGTATTCCAGATCGTCGGGCGGCGCGTTTTCCAGCGCATTTTCAATCCGCCGCGACACTTGCGGCAACAGGACTTGTTTGATTGTCTCATCGTAAATACTATTGGCCGCCGCAGCGATCTTGCTGCCCTGATACAGGCCAAAAGTATTCCAGACAGGCGGGCTCTCGGCCGGGAAGTCTTTGCCATTGGGCAGTTCTGTCGTCGCATTCATAAACGGCACCAGACCCAGCACATCGCCCGATTCGGTAATCTTGATATCCCGGCTCAGTTGATTAAAGCCAGGCAGTTTGTCACCGACATGCTCAAGATAGTTACGATTGTTCCGGTAGCTGTTGAGCCACACCAGCAGACAAATGGCAAGAACGGCAGTCAGCAGCACATAGCCGCCCCACTGGATCGTGCGGTAGCGGCGTTCCCATTTCAGGTTCAGGCCGGCCAGCATGGATTCGGGAAAGACCACGTCTTTGAGCAGATTATGCAGGAAGTAGCTTTTTCCCGTTTCCAGCGGAATGCCTGATCCCTGGTCCTGGATGCCCTCGATCTTCAGATATTTCTTGAGCTGGCCCGTGACCCGATCGAACGTCTGGCCGCCTTGCGTGCCGCTGGTGAAATAAATACCCCGAGGAATCACCACCGATTCAAACTTGGAACTGGAAAACACGTCGCTCAGGAAATGCCCCAGTACCTGGCGCAGGCCGGCAAACTGTTGTGGCAGCAGATACGCCAAAGCGCGTCGCGTGTCATCCGGTTCCGCAGCCAGTACATCGGGCAGCGCTTCGTAAAGCCGTTTCTGCAGCAATTCGTACTCGGCATCATAAGCGGTCATCAGCTTGAAGTCTGGCTTTTGCGCCTGCTCATACGGAATCGTAAAGCCCCAGATCTGATCCAGTTCCTGCCGGCTGAAAGTCGCAAAGTATTCTTCGAATCCGGACAGCAAATCCGTTTTGGTTACCAACACGTATACCGGAAACTGAATACCCAGTTCTTCACGCAACTCCTGCAAACGACGGCGCAGCACGGCGGCGTGCGCCACCCGCTCCGTGTCGGTCGCACTCAACAGATCGGCCACGCTCACCGTGAGCATCACGCCATTGATAGGCTGGCGTCCGCGATATTTTGTCAGCAGGTTCAGAAACCCCTTCCACTCCTGCTCATCGCCGGTGGGGTCGCTTTCATGCGTGGTATAGCGGCCTGCCGTATCCAGCAACACGGCCTCGTCGGTGAACCACCAATCACAATTGCGGGTGCCGCCGATGCCTTTGAGCGCAACTTTGCCGAAGCGGTCCGCCAGGGGAAAATTCAGGCCCGAATTGACCAGCGCAGTGGTTTTTCCCGAGCCTGGTGCGCCAATAAATACGTACCAGGGTAATTGATACAGATATTGCTTGGAAAAGCGCGCCAGCGGCGATTTATTTTCGCCGGCTTCAAAACGCGAATTGCGCAGTAGCGTAATGGCCTCGTCGAACCGCTCGGACAGGACCTTGATCTCGGCCCGCTCGGCTTCGGGCATCGCCTTGAGTTCGGCTTCGGGCCTGGGCTTGCGCAATTGCCCCAGCAGTTGCGCATTCAGCCGCCCTTCACGCCACTTGCGCCAGATAATGCGCAACAGCCAGATGCCCCAGATGGTGCCGATCACCCAAAGACGCACCTCCTGGGAATCGAGCAAATACCAGTTATTGACCGACAGGCTCGGGCCCACCGTCCAGATCAGGAACGAGATGACCAGCAGGCCGAGAAAGACCCACAGGCCACGACTGAACAGAAAACTGAAGAAGCGACTAATCATCGGTTCGCTCCCCGTTCGGGCATGGCAGATGGATCAGCCGGGGCAGATGAGCCCGGCGCAACAGGCGAAACAAGCAAGGTAATCTCCACGCGTCGATTACGCGCCCGGTTTTCCGGCGTATCGTTCGCAGCGACAGGATCGGCCTCGCCACGGCCTTCCGCGCGTACGCGCAACTTGTCGGTCAGGCGTTCGTCCAGCAGCTTTTTGACGGCATCAGCACGGGCCTGGGACAATTCCCAGTTAGAGGGATATTTAATGGTCTTGATCGGCACATTATCACTGTATCCGGTGACCAGGATATTGCCCTGAACGGCATTGAGCGCATCGGCCACGCGCGAGAGCACCGGCAGATATTGCGAGCGGATGGCATCGGCGCCCGACTCGAACAGGCCGTCGCCACGCAACACGATCACGCTGCGATCGGCTTCGTCACGAACGGTCAGCAAATTCTCGCGTATTTCAGGTGCAAGAAACGGCGCAATCCTGTCGGTTTTGACCGGTTCGCGCTTGGCTTGCGGCGCGCTGATCTGCACTGTTGGCGGTTTGATTTTAATGACATCTGCAAACAGTTTGTCCGAACGATCTCCCAGGCTCCATTGCAAGCCAAGAAACGACAGAAAACCCAGCGCGGCGGCCAGTACGGCAAATACCCACAAGGGAATCGGCAAACGCCGCACCTTGTTTAAAATCGGCGCATCCTGCCAATGCGGCGACAAGGCGGCGGCATATTGGCCACGCGCGTTGCGCAAGATAAGCAATAGGCGCTGGCGCAAGGTTTCCAGTTGCGAGCGGCCATTGTCCACGACCCGATAGCGACCTTCAAAGCCCAGCACCAGGCAATAGTAAAGCAGCTCCAGCAAATCAATATGCTGGGCCGGATTCTGCGACAGCTTGGCCAGCAACTGGAAGAATTTTTCGCCCCCCCAGGTCTCGTTATGAAAGGTGACCAGCAGGCTATTGGCCGACCACATCCCGCCACCGCCCCAGGGCGTGAGCGCAGCCGCTTCATCCAGTGCCGTGCACAGGCAATAACGCGCGCCAAGAATGGTCTCGTTGCGTATGCCTGCATGCTGCGCGCGCAATTCAAACTGGCGCACTTCATCGACCAGGTGTTCCCGCAACTGGGCGGGCGACGGATGCGATCGGGTATTGCGGATTTGCGGAATCAGCACCAGCAGCGGATTGGCCGCGGCAACCAGCGTATTGGAACCGCTAATGACATAGTCATCGGGCCGCAATTTGCCTGCATCGGGCACTGCGGTGGAGTTTGCCCAGGGACCAATCGGCGTCCCCGCGAAATTTTCTGCCATGTTTATCTATCCCGATCCTCTCTGACCGCCCAGAACTCAAGTGTCAGCCCTGGAAAGTCCCCGGCCAGATGTAGCGCCAGCGCGCCGGTGCGTTCCAGTTGCGTCCACATATCGCCGGTTTTTTCCAGAGAAAAATAAATATGCCCGGCACTGTACGGCAACTGACGCGGTACATTGGTGACTGGCTTGAGTGAAACACCCGGCAACTGCAGATGCACCAGATCACGGATACGTTCGACCGGTCCCAATTTGACCTGTGCCGGAAAGCGGGTTCGCGTGAGCTCGGCCGGCATATCGGCATGAACGGCAATAATAAATTCGGCAGACTGCAACAGATGCGGATCGGTAATCTGCCCCACCCGTAGCCCCTGCCCTTTGTCGTGCAGCGGTATGCGAATAGCCTGCTCTTCCAGAATGGTCGTCAGCGCACGGCGCAGCACTTGCATCAACGGCTCAAAGCTGAGTCGCAAATTGTCATGCACATAAGCGGGGAACGTTTCCATTCGTTTTCCCGTGCCGGTAAAGGTGGCCAGATCACTGGCCAGCATAAGAAAGTCGTGGAAGATGCGTTCCGGATGCAAGTTGCCAAGTGTGATCATATGCCATAAGGCGCCACGATAGCGATTGATGGTTTCCAGTATCAGGAACTCCGAGACCTCGGCAACGCCGCCACGCCCCGGCTGATTCAGGCGCGCCGCCAGCAGTTCGCTGCGGGCGTTGAGCAGCCCGAACAGTTCGCGGATAAAGCTGGTCAAGGCAAAACTCACACTGCTCGACAGAATCGGTGCGATATAAGTAAAGTCAAGAACCACCTTGTTGTCGGCGCTGCGTTCGGTAATCCAGGCCAGCGGCATGCCGATCCATTCGTCGCCAAAATCGGATTCCAGCATTAGTCGGAAACGCAACCGCCCGACCTGAACCACCGCCGTTCCAAGGGAAACCTCACAGGTATCGACAACTTCGTCTTCAATAACGCTATAGCGGGCCAGAGAGTCGGTCGTCTCTTCGAACACAACATCTTCAGCACCTTCGCGTACTCGCGGTATCGCCAGGTATACCCGTTTATCCAGCGTACCGGCTGGCACCTCCAGGGCAAATGGCGCCGACTCTGCATCAAAGCTAAACGGCGTACCATCGGGAAACATGCCCGTTGCCTTTTTCAGCGCAACTTTGCCCAGCGCCAGGGCATCAATGTCAATATCCAGGTCCTGAAACCCCCAGAACACACTTGTGATACTTTCAATGCGTACCCGCAGATTGTGTTCCAGAAATCGTTCGAACTGCTGAAAATGATGAGGGCGAAGAAACATCCCCTCCGACCAGACTACTTTATCTTTTATGCTCATAAAACAATCTGCAATTTAATTTATTTTGGTTCTGTTTTGTTGACGTTGACAGCGGCTCTCTGCACATCGATGCGAATTCGCTTTTCATCAGGAGAGAACTGCCAGAATTTGTAGAAATTGGTCGTCTCGGCTTCAGGCAAATCTACCACCAGGCGCCATTGACTGTTGTTCAGATCGCGGTACGAGGCAACAATGCCCAGCGCCTTGGCCTGGGTGCTTCCCGATGCCTTGATTTCTTCGGTACTGCCTGGCTTGATGATACGGGAATTGACTTCAAGCATTTGATCGCCAAGTACTGCACTCGGGTCCTTCATAAGGGCAAAATAGTCTGCCGTGTCAAAGGCATTGGTGGACTTCAGTTCATAGACGGTGACCTTAACAGGTGACGCTTTGCCCGAAGCATTAGGGTTTACCTGACTATCCGCCTTTAACTCTACAATATAAGGAACAGCCATTTTGGATTCGGTAGATGCGCATCCGGCCAGCACACCGGCGGCGATCAGGCCGACCGTCCCCAGTTGCATGATCTTGTTATAAATAAATGTCATTTGCCTCGTCCTTATCAAATAGCGTGCAAGTGTCTGACCGTATGCATGACCGCCATAATAGCCGCCGTAAAGACACATCCGCAAGGGCTTAGCACCCGCCAGGTCCTGTCCGCCAGCGTGCCCGCACGCCCGGTAAATTCGTCAATTTCAATTGTGTTTGTGACAGACCAAAACATCAAGCACAAAAACCTATACTCTTACTGAAATTAACCAAGGTGTAGTTAAATTAAACAGTATTTTTCCAAAGTTACTTATGTGTTACATAATTTACGTTTCTTAAGCACGACGCTGCCGAATTAACATGTTATTGTCATCTACAAGTATTAATATATTTAGTACGCAGTCCTGTCGCCCTAAACACTCCAATGAGGGACACTTCCTTCGCAGAAATGGCAGTACAGTGACTAATCGTGCATTTGTCATCCGCCGTCATAAAACGGTATATTTCAGTTGCATTAACAGGCTATGTCAAACAGCATTATTAAATATTTCTATTACACAAACATGTCTCAATTCAAAAAAATGAACGCTTCACGTGTATTTCTGCTGCCCGGTGTACTTGCTGCTGGTGTCCTCATGTCGGCCTGCTCCCTATGGGGCAGTTCCGATTCAACTGCGCTGTCCTCGTCCGAAGAAGTACAGATTCGACCGATACGCGAAAGCTTTATGGCAGGACAATACGATGCGGTCATTACACAAGTGACAAACACGCCGGCACTGAGCACCGGCTCGGTTCCACTGCGCACGACTTCACTCAAGTACAAGGCATTCAGCGAGTGCCTGACGGAAGCCAAGCGCAGTTGCGCCAGCACTTTTGAACAAATTCTGACACTGAATCCCAATTTCACATTGCTTCCCGCCGAAAAATCGCATCCCTCATGGGGCCCGGTTTTTGAGCGAATACAGGCAGAGCATCAGCCCGGCAAAACAACAGGCCCGGGCACACCGGCCGGCGGCAGCATTACGCCCATCCGTCCTCTGACAAAGTAGGCCGGCGCGGCACGACGGGGACGCCACAACCGTCTCCGGTCAAGGAGCAGAACCCATCATGAAACTGACCGTACAACATCTGCACAACGCCACTACGTTCACCTGTCAGTTGCAGCCGCCCGGCGGCACGATTGGCCGTGGCCAGCAGAATGATCTGAACCTGCCCGATCCGTCGGGCGAACTAAGCACCCTGCAGGCTATTGTCCGCATGCAGGAAGGCGGCGCCACAGGCACTGTGCTCAATATGAGCAGCATGAGCCGCGTCGCTGTCAACGACACACCACTCGGACTGTCCCAGGAAGCCAGCGTAAACAACGGTGACCGGATTACCGTAGGTGATTATCTGATTGTTGTTGACGGACCAGCACCAGAAACGCCCAAACCTGCTGCCATTGACGACTCTGCCCTGAGCGCAACCCCGTACGATACCGCAGCGTTTGTCGGCGCGGCCGCAGCAGCGGGCGCGACGACAACAGAGCGCGCCTTCCCGGACCCAACGACAGAAGCGGCCGGCCATGACGAGCGCCTGCCCACCTGGCATCCGGCTTATCAGGATCCGGCAGAACAGGCCGCCGGCGCAGCGCAGTCGGACCCCTATCCTGAAGAACACCCTCTTGGCACGCCAATCAACAGGATGCCGCCCCCAGCGCCTGTACCCACCACGACGGTCGCACCCTTGGGAGAGAACACCAGAATATCGCGTGAGTCGCCGGAAAATGCACATGCAGCGCAGCCTGCCGATACAGGCAACAGCCCTGCAGCCGCGCCGGTGCCGGAAGAAAACCCCGACGATATTTTCAAGGACCTGCTCAGTGGTCCCGGCGTGCTACCCGTTGGCGGCACTGCGACTGATGAACGACATCCATTTGACATGGAATCGGCCACCAATCGCAATCACCATAATCCCGTAGAATTGCTCAGGCCGGAAGGCATGCATCATCCATCGATCGATGGCGACCCACTGGATGCATTGCCCAGCGATGGTGCGGACAAAGATCGCTACACCATATTCAGCGACGACAGCCCGACTACCCTGAACAAAGATACTGCCCTGGACAGCCACAAGCAGGACAATATTCTAGAGACGCTGCAGCGCGCCGCGCACTCCGGATACAAGGACAAGGACCCGGGCAAAAAATAAAGCGCCACGATAAAGCGCCTGGCAAGGCGGCCAATCGGCAGACGCGCAATGTCGGAAGTCAGATTCCTTTTTTTAAAAAAAATGCCCGCTATTGCAGCGGGCATTTGTTCGATCGTTATTTCAACTGTATTGGTGTTCAGCTGTATTGATACACAAACTCGCCGTCCTGCGCATCCAGGCACAACCGAGCGAGACTGCGGCCCTCAATGGTGCTCATGAGAATTTCCTGGCTCACGTTAGGCAATACCGTATTGGTCAGAATCGCATCCACCATCCGCCCGCCGGATTCTACTTCGGTACAGCGTCCGACGATCTGCGAGACTGCAGCGTCGGTAACCTCAAAATCAATATTGTGATTTTGCTGCAGACGCACCTTGATGCGATCCAGTTGCAGACGCACAATAGTGCCCAGCATTTCATCGGACAGCGGCAGATACGGCACCACCACCAGCCGGCCCAGCAGCGCAGCAGGAAACACACCCAGCAGAGGCTCGCGCAAGGCGCCGGTCAGCCCTTCGGCATCGGGCATCAAATCGGGATCCTTACACAGATCCACAATACGATCCGTACCTACATTGGAGGTAAGAATAATCACGGTATTTTTAAAGTCGATATAACGCCCTTCACCATCTTCCATCCAGCCTTTGTCGAACACCTGAAAGAAAATTTCATGTACATCAGCGTGCGCCTTCTCGACTTCATCGAGCAGGACCACGCTATAGGGGCGCCGCCGCACGGCTTCAGTCAACACACCGCCTTCGCCATAGCCAACATATCCGGGCGGTGCGCCCTTGAGCGTGGAAACGGTATGCGCTTCCTGGAACTCGCTCATATTAATGGAGATCAGATTCTGCTCGCCGCCATAAAGCGTTTCAGCCAGCGCCAGCGCCGTCTCGGTCTTGCCCACGCCACTGGGGCCGCAAAGCAGGAACACCCCTACCGGCTTGTTCGGATCGGTAAGGCGGGCGCGGGACGTCTGGATCCGGCGAGTGATTGCATCCAGCCCATCACGCTGGCCAATCACGCGTTTTTCCAGCGAATTGGACAACTGTAATACCGAACTGGCCTCGTCCTTGACCATCCGGCCAACCGGAATGCCTGTCCAGTCCGCCACCACAGCAGCAACCGCATTGGCATCTACCGATGGAAAAATCAGGGGCGCTTCACCCTGCTGGGCCGCCAGTTGCTCCTGCACTTGCCTGAGCGCGGCCAGAGTTTCGTTGCGCAGTTGCTCACTGGTATCCTCATCACGCAAAACCTGACGCAACTCAAACAGCCTGGTTGCCAGTTCCTGCTCGGTCCGCCAGTCTTCTTCCAACTGGCTCAATTTGTCACGTGCAGCCTCCAGGTCGCTATCAATATTGGCGATGCGTGCCTCGTTGCCGACGCCCACCTGCAATTCCCGCTGCGCAATATCGCGCTCAATCTGCAGATGCTCTATACGTCGCCGACTATCCTCTACAGCCGGCGGCTGGGCGTGCTGGCTGACCGCCACGCGGGCGCAGGCCGTATCCAGCAGCGCAACCGCCTTGTCGGGAAGCTGGCGTGCCGGAATATAGCGGTGCGACAGCCGCACTGCAGCATCGATTGCTTCGTCCAGCAGCAGCACCTGATGATGCGACTCCAGCCTGCCGGCCAGGCCGCGCAACATAATCAGCGCCTTGGCCTCGGCCGGCTCATGCACCTGCACCACCTGAAAGCGACGCGTGAGGGCGGGGTCTTTTTCGATGTACTTCTTATATTCAGCCCAGGTCGTGGCGCCGATCGTGCGCAACTGGCCGCGCGCCAGTGCGGGCTTGAGCAGATTGGCTGCGTCACCCGTACCAGCAGCACCGCCCGCGCCAATCAACGTATGGATTTCATCTATAAACAACACAATCGGCTTTTCGCTGGCCTGCACTTCGTCGATGACCTGGCGCAGTCGCGATTCAAATTCACCTTTCATGCTCGCGCCGGCGGACAACAGCCCGATATCCAGCAAATACAGCGACACCTCGCGCAACGAGGGTGGCACATCGCCGCTGGCCAGCCGCAGCGCCAGCCCTTCGACCACAGCCGTTTTGCCGACACCGGCCTCGCCGGTAAGCAACGGATTGTTCTGGCGACGCCGCATCAGGATATCGACAATTTGCCGAATTTCTTCATCGCGACCGGATACCGGATCAATTTCATTGTTGCGCGCCCGGGCAGTCATATCTACCGCATACTGTGCCAACGCAGACTTGCCGCTGGCCCCGGCAGCAGGCGCTGCCGCGCCGCCCTCTGACAAGGCCGCGCTGTCTTGCTGCTCAACAGAATCCCTGACAATGGCCGGCAGATGATCGGCCAGCACGTCCGGCGTGATTTTCTTGAATTCAGATGAAATACCGTAGAGCACATTGCGCAGCGAATGGGTCTTGAGGATGCCCAGAATCAGATGCGCACTGCGGATACGCGCTTCGCCATACTTGAGCGAACCATATACCCAGGCGCGTTCGGTTGCGTTATCCAGATGCTCTGACAGATCGGAAACGGACGAGGCGCCCCGCGGCAGCTCGTCCAGGGTGGCGACAATGCCGCGCTCCAGCTGATCGGGGTTGAGTTCGAAATAACGGATGATTTTCTGCAGATCACTGTCATGCTCATGCATGATCTGATGAAGCCAGTGCACCAGCTCCACATGCGGGTTCCCGCGAAGTTTACAAAATGCCGTGGCGCCTTCCAGTGCGCGGTACAGCAGGGTGTCAAGTTTTCCAAATAGATCGCTGCGATTGATTTCAGACATAGTTGTTTGTTTTGCTTGCTGTCATTTGTGAATAGAAAAGCGTAGCCGAAAGATATGACCTGCCTGTGAAAATGATGTCCTGTATGTTACGTGTATCCGCAAAGGTTTTCGAACCTTAAAGTTTTGCCAAATGTAAGCGCGCCGATGCGACTACCTCTCGGAGCCTGCCACAGCACCACCGGACCTTGCCCACCATCAACCGCTAGGCTGTCGCCGACACAATCAGCATCATGGGACGCTCCAGTTCCTCTGCCAGTTGTGGCAACTGCCGGATCTGTTCGGCAGTGGGCGCAAACTCCTGCACCGCCTCAATGCGAAAGCCTGCAGCAATCAGCGCGTTCAATGTTGTGCCGATGGTCCTGTGATATTTCAGTACGCCGGCGGCAAACCAGTCCGTTCGGCGCTCCCCTTCCCGAGCGTACCCGTTGACCGGCCAGGTTTTGCGCCCCTGCTCATCACTGATCCAGTGGGCGTCGGTGGCGGCCATGAAAATCGGATGCTCAATCGAGAAGACCAGGAGCCCGCCCGTTCGTAGGCATTTATGAACCTCGCGGACAAGACGCTCAAAATCCTGCACATAGTGAAAGGTCAATGCGCTGAAGGCAATATCGAAGCCGGCCTGGGCAAGCACCAGCGTATCCAGATCGGCGATCCGATATTCGATTGCTGAGTCTGCAGTCTCCGCCTGGGCACGCTGGATCATGTTCCGCGACAGGTCCAGTCCCAGCACCGAACTTGCACCCTGCTGACGAAACCAACGGGCGGCCCAGCCGAAGCCGCAGCCCAGATCGAGAACCCGTTTGCCGGTCGGATCCGGCAGCAACGCCCGGATCGCAGGCCATTCCGGCGCGCCCTTCAGGCCAAGAACCTGTCGGGGCAATTGAATATAGCCGGCGAAAAAATCAGGATCATCGTAAATGTTTTGTGCCATTTATCCCTCAATGCATTGGAATGCGGCGCTCACACGCGCTTGCCGTCCTTCCTGCCAACAGTGTTGCTGATGGTTTATTCAGACGCCTGGTCAGCAGCAGTGGCCCGGCTCAACGCCAGCGGTCGGGAGCAATAGCACAAGCGCAATAGAACGCCCGCCATAAAACAATTGTATTCAAGCGCTTGTGTTAAAGCGGCGGCAATAGACGTGGCGCGCTCTTTCTGCGCGATCATCATGCCGGCGTGCACCAAGGCGGCAAGCATCTTCTGACACTGCAGATACGGCGTTGTTTTCCGTATCTGATATCATCTGGGCTATTGCAACCGGTCACCTTACACAATATTAAGCTTTCGAGTACACTGGCGGCAACCGCCATGTCATTTCACCAAGATATCTTATACACCTTTTGACAGGTACCACAACTGCATGGATACACCTTCGGATCCTGTGACCCCAGCCAATACGCTGCCGCCGGACTTCTGGCAAAAGCTTGAAGCGGACCCCTATCGTTTCGGTCTGTATCATGTGCTGCGCTGGCTGGACGCACGCAGTGGCACACGCAAGCCGCTGGGCCGCGATTCGTTGCCCTCGCGCGAACCGGTGCGACTGCGCCAGGAACCGTCCATGGCGTTTGCGCCGTCGACCATTTGTGATGTCAATCGGGATAAAGACGGCCCGCCCGTTGTCTCCATTCTGAGTTATGGTCTGTTCGGCCCCAACGGCCCGCTGCCCTTGCATCTGACCGAATACGTGCGCGAGCGGATCGTGCACCATCGAGACCACACCCTCTCGGCCTTTGCCGACATTTTTCATCATCGCCTGATTGCGCTTTTTTACCGGGCTTGGGCAGATGCGCAAAGTACGGTCAGTCTGGATCGTCCCGAAGAAAATTTCAGTCGTCATGTTGCCAGCCTGATCAATCAGGGACAGGAATCGCTGAAACAACGTGATTCCATCATGGATCACGCCAAGTACTTTTTTGCCGGTCACCTGGTGCGCCAGACGCGCAATCCGGAAGGCATTATCCAGATACTGAAAACGTTCTTCAACATCAATGTCAGCTTAAAGGAGTTCGTGCCGCAATGGATCGAACTGCATCCATCGCAGCAACTGGGCCTCAATGGCAGCATGGGGCTGGGTCAGGACACGATTCTGGGCAGCTCCGTGCGCGATGCACAGCATAAATTCCGCCTGTCGCTGGGCCCGCTTACCCGATCCGAATTTGATCAATTCATGCCTGGCACGCGCAAGGCAAAACAGCTGACCCACTGGCTGCGACATTATGTGGGGATCGAACTGAACTGGGATGCCGAGGTCGTGCTCAAAAAAGAAGACATCAAGGGCATTCGCCTGGGCGAAACTGCACCGCTGGGACTGGGTACCTGGATGGGGTTGCGGCCCGAGGGCGCCGGCGACGCGCGCGATGTCGTTATTGACTACGAATTGCGCGAAAAGCTGTAGATAGATGATTTACCGCCTGCACAACCGCCAGCCATGAAGTGCCGGCGTGGTTGCCGGAGCACAGCGTATGAACACGTCGCGTGTAGGTCCAAAAATCCGGGGGTCAGCAAAAGGCTGTCCGGATCAACGAGCCAACCGGTGTACCAGTGTTGCCAGTCTGCGGAGCACGTGCGCCAAAGAGCCAAGGAACCACTGGCTGGCTGGCGATCGGATTACTGAGCAACCAGGCAATTGGGTAACCTGAGGTTAACCCGGACAAAAAACAGAAAAATAAAAAACAATATCCAAATCAAATCAAAAAGTTAACCCTTATTAATAAGAGTTAACCCTTATAGTCATCTGTTTTACTTTTCCGTAAAATCCATCACTTTCAACAGACAGACACAGGGAACGAGGAATGAGTGGCATAAATCCAATGATCATCACGTTCGCCATATATCTGATTGTCGTACTGGCAGTCGGGTTTATCGCCTACTTTTCAACACGTAATTTTGACGACTATATTCTGGGCGGACGCAGCCTGGGTAGTTTTGTAACAGCGCTATCGGCAGGTGCCTCCGACATGTCGGGCTGGCTGCTCATGGGCCTGCCCGGCGCGATTTATCTGGCCGGCCTGTCCGAAGCCTGGATTGCCATCGGCCTGACCGTCGGCGCCTACTTCAACTGGCTGCTAGTGTCCGGCCGTTTGCGCATGCACACCGAATACAACAACAATGCACTGACGCTTCCCGAATATTTTCATCATCGCTTCGGGGCCGGCAACGTCATCATCAAGATTGCAGCTGCGGCCATCATTCTGTTTTTCTTTACCATCTATTGCGCCTCGGGCATCGTGGCTGGCGCCCGACTGTTCGAGAGCCTTTTCCACGTCGACTACGTTACCGCAATGTGGCTGGGTGCTGGCGCTACCATCATCTATACCTTTATTGGCGGCTTTCTGGCGGTCAGCTGGACTGATACGATCCAGGCTTCGCTGATGTTTTTCGCGCTCATCCTCACGCCAATCATGGTGCTGCTCGGGCTGGGCGATCTGTCTGCTGTCACCGCGACCATTGACCAGGCGGCTGCCGTAGCCGGCAAGAATTACTCCAGCCTGATTTCGGGCACGAGTTTTATTGCAATCGTGAGTGCTGCGGCATGGGGCCTGGGTTACTTCGGCCAGCCGCATATTCTGGCGCGCTTTATGGCAGCCGATTCGGTCAAAAGCCTTAAAGCTGCGCGGCGCATTGGTATGACGTGGATGATTCTGTGTCTGGCTGGCGCGGTCGCTGTAGGTTATTTTGGCATTGCATGGTTCCAGTTGCATCCGGAACAAGCCGGCGAAGTCAACAACAATAGCGAACGTATTTTTATCGAACTGGCCCAGATTCTGTTCAATCCCTGGATTGCAGGTGTGATTCTGTCGGCGATTCTGGCTGCGGTCATGAGCACGCTCAGTTGCCAGTTGCTGGTATGTTCCAGCGCCATAACCGAGGATTTCTACAAAGGCTTCATACGGCCACACGCGAGCCAGAAAGAGCTGGTCTGGACCGGCCGCGTGATGGTACTGATGATCGCGCTGCTCGCCATCTGGATTGCGTCTGACCCCGAGAGCCGGGTACTTGGCCTGGTTTCGTACGCCTGGGCAGGCTTTGGCGCCGCTTTCGGACCGGTCATTATCCTGTCGGTGTTCTGGCGTCGCATGAACGCCGCCGGCGCACTGTCCGGCATGGTGGCCGGCGCGCTGGTAGTAGTATTGTGGAAACAATACAGCGGCAGTGCGCTGTATGAAATCGTACCAGGTTTCATTGCCGGCATGATTGTGATCGTAGCGGTATCTCTGTTGACCAAAGCGCCCTCGCAGGCCGTGGTAGACAACTTCGACCGCGCAGATCGCGACTTCAAAAACGCGGTATAAACTGTAAGCAGCAATACTGCAGAGCCGGCCACACAGGCCGGTTCTGCAGACAACAGTCAAACGCTCCCGTCCCACCCAGGACCGGAGCGTTTTTTTATACGCCCCGTTTTTTGACATAACGGTTGCAATAGGCGGCGCAATAAGGTGCGCTCTGGATGCCAGATGCCAACTGGCGTCATTTTTTTGAAATAGACGTCCAACACGTACGCTTTATACAACATAGTCAGTGATTTGCATGAATCCTGTCGGCAGAATACGGGTTAAGACCTACAATCGACAATACCTGAACACTTGCACCCATAAGGGCTCGTCTTGAAAATCCGCCAGCCGCTTCCCCCGCTGAACAGCCTCAAGGCATTCGAAGCCACTGCACGCCTCAAATCCATGGCGCTGGCGGCAAAGGAGCTGCACGTCACGCCATCGGCGGTGAGCCAGCAGATAAAGCAGTTGGAGCACCACTTGGGCCAGCGCGTCATTACCCAATCGCGCAGTGGCATCGTGCTGACTGCTTACGGGCGCGCAGCCCTGCCTAAGTTGTCTCAGGCGTTCGACCTGCTCGCAGGGTCCTTTCACCATCCACGCGATCCATTGCTGGTGCGCATCAGCGTACTGCCTTCATTCGCACGCTTCTGGCTCAACCCACGCCTGCCTGCGTTCTTTCGCCAGCACCCGACTATCCGGCTGGACATAGACAGCTCGCCCAAATTGATTGATTTTACCTTTGACGATCTGGATCTGGCGATCCGGTATGGCAAAGGTAATTATGAGACGCCGCTGTGCGACAGCCTCATGAAAGAGGCCCATCAGGCCGTCTGTACACCGCGCCAATATCCGGCATGGGCGCCGCTGGTCGAGTCCGGCGACTTCGCCCGTCTGCCATTGATAGGCGATAGGGGCATGCTGGGCGGCGATGACCAGGACGTGACCTGGCGGGAGTGGTTGCATGCAAAGGCGCCCGAGTCCACGTTGCCCGACTATCGCATTACCTATACCGATTCAGGCCTGTCGATAGACGCCGCGCTTGCCCACCAGGGCATGCTGCTGGGACGATTGGTGCTGCTGGATCCGTTGCTCAAGGAACAGAAACTGGTCGCGCTGGATCCGCTGACATTGCGCTCGGAATTGGGATATTTTTTGCTGGGTCCATCATTGGCCGGTCTATCCGAAGGGGCGCAAAAATTTCGGCAGTGGCTGCTACAGGAAGCCGCAGCATACCAGACACAGCACCATACCCAGTCGCCAGGCTTTTCTGATCGATAACCACACACCAGGCCAGACACCAGCAGAGGCGATGTCCTCCGTCCCTGGCGATGGTGAGCGTCGCGCTCTGAGACAGAAACAGTCGCGGTGCGCTGATGGCACGCCAATTAGAGGACGTTGCCTTTACAGATTAGTGCTGTAAATGCGGCCAATACAATTTGAGCCCTCCTGCCACAAATGCCGTGCCGCTACCGTCACTGCGCAAAGACAATCCGGCTTATTGCGATTGTGTTCGCACCGGACAGTGACTACTTGCTTCACCAGCAAGCTCGGCCTGCCCGTCTTGTTTGTCTCGCTGCAACGAATCCGGCTGCTGCGCCCGCACCCCCGAATTGCGCGCATTGGCTACACCGGCAGCAATAATCATGACAATGCCCAGCCATTGCCAGCCGCCCACTTCATGGCCAAACGCGAAATAATCTGCAATTACCGCGACTACCGGATACACATAGGACAGGATTGCAATTTTCCCCACCGGCAACGATTGATATGCTGAGTAGATCAGGATATACATCAGGAAGGTATGAAACACCCCCATGACAACGACACACAGCCATTGCATTGAACTCTGTGGCATCTGGTCAAATGCCATGATCGGCGCCAGGAAAACTAGCCCTACGCCCAACTGACACATCGCCACAACATGAGGTTTGATGCCGGTCAGTTTCTTGGTAACAATGGTCAGGCCTGAATACAGAATGGCGGCAAGCAAGGCAAAGCCGGCACCCTGCAGAAATAGTAGATCCACTTCTACGCCAAGCAGAGCGGGCAGCACTATCAGTATCACTCCGCCAAAAGCCAGTATTGCCAGCAATACCTGTTTAAGCGTAATGCGCTCCCCAAACATCAGCGGTCCGGCCAGCAACAGAAAAAACGGCTGCGTATTATAGATCACCGTGCCAACCCCGATACCCGCGTGCAGATAGGAAGCGAACAGCGCTGCCCAGTTCAGCACCAGCACCACGCCGCTGACGGCAAGCAATACCCATTGCAATCTTGATACGTGTGCCAACTTCAGATATCCCTTGGCAAAACAAAACAGCAACAGGCACAGCCCGCCAATCAGGCAACGCCAGAATCCGACATTAAAGGGATTCTGCCCCGACCAGACCACGAACAGCCCAATGGTGCCCGACATGGCCATGCCCGCAATCAGTTGAAGCTGGCCTAGATTTTCGTTTTTTGTACTCTCTGTCATTGTCTTTTCCTGAACTGCCCTGATTATGCCAAAACTGATGGCGTTGCGACAGGTACCTGATGAAACTGCAGAACCACGCAGACCGGCATAGGTTCGAATCACCGCTAAAAGGTTAAACGCGTCGGCTCTGGCCAGCCAACGTCGGCCTGCCAACCCTGCCACGGCCAACGGCCTTGTGAATGCCTGCAGCCACCAATGGACTGTAATCATTGTGAATAAACGACATCTGGCTGGCAAGCCACTTTTTCTTAATAGCCTTTACTTTTTCTGGTGAACCTGTCTGCTATGGATGTGCACGGCAGGCGTACAGCGCAACGCTGGCAGCGCCTGCGCAATGAAAGGCGGCATGGTCGCCGGCTCGCTCGGCAAGTGAGGAACGCGGTTACAACGCAAGAGCATGAGGCAGTTCAGACACCACCGCACAGGACATTCGAACCGATTGCGCGCCCATTCATCGACATATCTTCGCCACCTGCTCCTTGTGTCAGCAGTCCGATCCAGCGGCATCAACTCTGCTGCACATGCGCCAGCGCACGGAAAAGACCACGATGTTCAGGAATAATTAAGATACAATCGCCGAATTATTATCCGTTGTACCACAACCCTTTACCACTATTGAATTAGGACAACTGAAATGTACCTGGTCGCCATTCTTGCCATATTGATCGCGCTGATCGTACTGGCAACAACCAAACTCAAACTTCACCCGTTTCTGGCTTTGCTGGCAGCGGCATTTATTGGCGGCTTCATGTATCAGGTGCCGCTGCTGGATATTGTCAAACACATCACCACCGGCTTCGGTGGCATCATGGGCAGTATCGGGATTGTGATTGTCCTGGGCACCATCATTGGCGTCATACTGGAGAAAACCGGCGCCGCCATTACCATGGCAGACAGCATCATCAAGCTGTTGGGAAACCGCTTCCCCACACTGACCATGTCGGTCATTGGCTATCTGGTTTCCATCCCTGTGTTTTGCGATTCAGGCTACGTCATTCTCAACTCGCTCAAGGAAGCGATTGCAAAACGCATGAATGTCTCGCTGATCGCCATGAGCGTCGCGCTGGCAACAGGCCTGTATGCGACCCACACCTTTGTGCCGCCAACCCCGGGACCGATTGCCGCCGCCGGCAATCTGGGGCTGGGTGACAACCTGGGCCTGGTCATTCTGGTGGGGCTGGTCGTGGCTGCAGTTACCGCGCTGGCTGGTTTGCTCTGGGCCAATATTTTCCTGAAAAAGGACATTGAACTGGAGGAACCCGTGGCCCCTGTCGGCCCGAATCAGGGCCTGATGAAAACCCGTGAAGAATATGGCGTGCTGCCAAGCACAGCCCAGGCATTCACGCCAATATTTCTGCCGATCATCCTGATCTGCATTGGCTCGGTCGTCGCCTTCCCCAGCAAGCCACTTGGCGACGGCACTGTTGCCAACATTCTGCTGTTCCTTGGCCATCCGGTCGTTGCACTGCTCGCAGGCATGATCTCTGCCATGTTCCTGCTCAAGGGTACAGGCAAACGCCAGCAATTTCATGATTATGTCGCCGAAGGGCTGACCTCTGCCGCACCGATTCTGCTGATCACCGGTGCGGGCGGTGCTTTTGGTGCGATTCTCAAAGTAACACCGCTGGGCGACTATATCGGCACGACCCTGTCGGCCATGGGCATCGGATTATTTATGCCCTTTATCGTATCGGCAGCGCTCAAAACCGCCCAGGGCTCGACCACCGTCGCGCTGGTAACAACCTCTGCGCTAGTTGCGCCGATGCTCGGTCAATTGGGTCTGGATAGTGAAATGGGACGTGTCCTGACAGTAATGGCCATTGGCGCGGGCGGGATGACCGTCTCCCATGCCAACGACAGTTTTTTCTGGGTGGTTACCCAATTTAGCCGTATGCGTGTATCAACCGCTTATTATGCACAGACCATGGCCACGCTGATTCAAGGCGTGGTCGGGATGCTCACGGTTTGGCTGCTCAGCCTGGTGTTGTTGTAAAACAGGGTGCAGGGCTGTAGCTATATCACAGCCCTGGAGTACACCAAGATCAATTGGCGTACCGTGCTGCCAGCATTCACGGTGAATAGCAGCAGGACATTTAACCCACCATTGCTGAATGCTGATCGCAATATGTAAGAGAGCCACGACGGCATCATGAACGTCATAAAAATTACAATCATGATGCCGCGCTGATGATTCACTAAGGTTCTGCGTGGATAAACAGCGTGAATCCTCCGCCAGACGCCCACGCAGCCCGCCGTTTACTTCCCTTTTTTAGGTACAGGAAGCCCTAGCCAGTCTTTATAGAAAGACTCAATATCCGGCGAAAAATCGTGAATCACGGGATACCATGGCGTGGGCGCTTCGACATCCAGCATGACGCCACAATCAGGGCAATAGTATTCCCGATAAACCTGCCACTGCGTGTCGGGTGCCATGAGCAATGGATAGACTTCTTCCATTGCTTCAGGCGTGTCGCGCACAAAAATGCTAGCCTCCAGTTTCCAGTTTTTGTCATAGGCACAAAACTCGTGCCCGCACTCACATTTGGTGATCCACTCGCCGGTTTTCGCCGAGCGCACGATATGAAGATGCGGCCCCAGCGGCAGAATGATTTCATCTTTCCATGACATTTTGGACTGCAGAATATCGCGGTACATTTCAAAACGTTCCTTGTCCTTGGGCATCTGCAACATGCGCAAGGTCGTATCCCAATCGAGTTTGCCGTCAACCAGATTGCTGACCTGTTCCTTGGTATAAACTGACATAAATTATCTCCAATATTGTTGTAGCGGGATCGGCTGCCTTAGCGCCGATCCCTGCGATTTACTCTTCCACCAGCACGACCGTCCGAACGTCGGGCATTTCGGAAATGTCATTGCGATACGTGGAGCCAAAGGATGGAACACCCAGCTCGGATTCAGGCAACGACCAATCGGCTGGCAAATCCCAGAAGGACTTGAATTCGTTGGTGAATTTTTCACTCAGACCGAAGCTGGTTGAGTACATATGACGTACCGGCAATGACGCATCCTTGGCGATAATCCGTTCGCGCTCCTGTTTCATCCAGTCGCGTACAGGAACGGCGCGTTTCAGGCGTGCCTTGCGGATCTGCCTGCGTCGTTCTTCGGTTTTGCTATCGTCAATCGTCCAGACGCCATCGGCATCTTTTGCAATAACCGCACCATAGACACGCTCGGCGTATTCAGGCAGAACGAAACGGCAGTTGAGGTCCCGGGCAATCGCCTGAGGATCCCGATCCAGCGGATCACCAAAACCTGGGCCTCCACGAATGTAATTGAGGTACAAATCGTGGTCATCAAATACGGTTTCGGTTGTCATGCATTGCTTGTCGCGCTTGACTACCGCGCCTGTGCCCAGATGTTTCTCGTAATCAGGGCGGTTCGGGTTGGCATCGGCCCCCAGCGGCAAGGACTCGCGATTGGCAATGCGATCTTTCAGCCCGGTGTGGTGGGCTTCAAAGCGATAGCCGGTCGCCGCAGGATAACCGCCCATCATTCCCCAGTCACTATTCATGTAGCCGTTGCCCGAGAAGAACATGGTCCAGTCCTTCGCGTGCCATACCATGCGCAAGGTTTCCAGACCGCAACCACCGCGATACTTGCCATAGCCACCTGAGTTGCATTTGACCGTGCGGCCCATGAACAGCAAAGGCTCGGCCATTTCCCAGATTTCGATATCTCCCATGTCGCCTTCGGGGTTCCATACGGCGGCAGCATGATTTAAGCCATCCTTGACCGCGCAGGCGCCGGTGCCGGTGGCCGCCGTTTCAAAGCTGTTGACTGCGTGAATTTCACCATCCTGGTTGATACCACCGCCCTGCAGCCAGTTACTGGTGTTGCCGTTACCAGCATTGACCTCTTCCAGATAACCACGGCTGAAATAGGATTGGCTCATGGCACGCCACATGCCGGTCCAGGCAGAAACAAGATAGTGCCAGGCATCGGCATGTGCTGTACGACGGTCGTCCGGATTCATCCATGTTCCCTTGGGAATATGGAACTCGGTTGCGTAATAAGCGCCGTCATTGATACGTTGCGTTGGCACCAGCGTCTGGGTCAGCATCACCCAGATACCGCTGGTGAAAGCGACCTGATTGGCGTTGAAACTGTGCCAGCACCAGCGACTGCCCCCTTCGAAGTTCATGCGCCACGAAGCATCCGGCCTGATGGTCAGCTCTGTGGGTGCGTGCATGATCGTATTCATTTTGGCGTAGGAAGACGTCAGGTTGACATCTTCATGGTCGTACGGCACGTCAACAAAGGCTACCTTGCGATAGACGCCCGGAATGGTCATATCCTTGAGCCGTTGCCGCAAGCCACGACGCCCTTCTTCGATGATTTCGTAAGCAAAATGTTCAAACGCCTCTACACCTTCGCTTTCGATCACCTCTTCTACCAACGCCCGGATCATATGGCAACCGGCGATACGGGTACGCTCATCCAGAATCAGGTACTTCGGTGTACGTACGGAGCGCTGGCTTTCATGCAGCCAGTCACGCAGAGGCTGATCATTGACACCCGTCTTGCGGCAGGTCGTCATATAGCCGTCGCCGAAACGCTGTGTCTGACCAGTGGACATGGAGCCCGGGCTGATGGAGCCCGTATCGATAACGTGAGTAACCCCACCGACCCATCCCACCAGCCGGTCTGCCCAGAAAATGGGAACAATGGTCGCAATATCGCAAGGGTGAACATTGCCGATGGTGCAGTCGTTGTTGGTGAACATATCACCCGGGTTGATGCCTGGGTTGGCTTCCCAGTCGTTCTCGATCATGTATTTGATCGCCGCACCCATGGTACCCACGTGGATAATGATCCCGGTCGAGGTCAGGATACAATCGCCTGCTGCGTTATACAGCGTAAAACACAGCTCGCCTTCCTGCTCCACGATCGGAGAGGCCGCGATTTTTTTCGCAGTTTCGCGAGCATGAACCAGACCGCCGCGCAACCGGGAGAACATTTTCTCATAGCGGATCGGATCCTTTTCCTTGAAGGTCAGCGTGCTCAGGCCGTTGTAGTACCCTGTCTCGCGGGTTTTCGACAGAATCTCGTTACGATGTTCGCGCAGCGTCTTGCCGTTGCCCAGCAACTCCCCCGGACCGAACACGTTCTTCGTCATCATATTATTCATATGTGTCTCCTGCTTTCTATTTGACTTCTTTCAGATGGAACAAGCGGTGTGTATCGAGCCTGGTTTCGAACCCTTTGGGCACCACGAAGGTTGTGGAGTCAGATTCGATCACAGCAGGACCGACGATACGGTTTCCAGCCTGCAGTTTTTCCATGGACCAGACATCAGCCTGCTGCCATTCCTTGCGACGGTAGAATGGACGCTTGCCAAGCAACGCGTCTTTTGGTGGCGTCTCTCCGACCAGTTCCTCTTCTGGCAGTTCGGGTTTTTTGGAAACCACACTGCCTCGCATGATGGCGCTGGTGACACCGAACCCGAGCTCAGGAGAACTGGCAGACGTGGCATACACACGGGCATAGGTTTCATCGAAAGCGGCAACCAGTTTTTCCCAATCAGTCACCGTGGCAGCGGCACTGATGGGAGAGTCGATTTCCAGGTCATTCAACTGGCCAAGATACTGCATGCTGTAGCCTGGGCGCAGCATGACATCTTCACGCTTGAAGCCATTGATGATGAATTCTTCGATCACCTTCTCTGCGAGCTCGGCCCACGCTTCGGTCAGGGTTTTGCCTGCTGCAATCTTGACCTCGTCTGCGGCGGTAGGCGGCACCGCAATGTCGACACTCTTGTCATACCGATATTCATACTCGGCGCAAGCGCAACCGAAGGCCGAGAAACCGGCTGCCCATGCAGGCACGATGACGTCTTCAAAGCCCAGGCCCTCGGTATAGCCGTAGGTGTGGACCGGGCCGGCGCCGCCATAGGAGAAGCAGACGAAATCGGCCGGGTTGTATCCCTTGGCACTGATAATGGAACGCGTATATTCACGCAGTTGCAGGTCAAGCAGTTCGATCACGCCGGATGCGGCATCCTCGACCGACAGGCCCAGCGGGTCGGCGATCTGTTCCTTCAGGCAGCGGCGTGCACGATCGACGTCCAGCTTAATCGCGCCGCCCAGGAAATTGTCGGTGTTCAGGTAGCCCAGGATCACGTGACAGTCAGTTACCGAGACGGTATCAAGACCGCTTTCAGGCCAACACATGCCGACGCGATAGCCCGCGCTGTCGGGGCCAAGCTTGATCGCGCCGCTGTAAGGATCGATGCGAACAAAACTGCCGGCGCCTGCCCCTACCGAGTCCATGGCGACCAGGGGCAACGACAGCACCAGCCGGGCCATGTCGGGATCGGACTTGATGGCAAAATTGCCTTTGGTGATAAGCGCCATGTCGAAGCTGGTGCCACCGATGTCACTGCAGGCAATATTCTCATAGCCAAGCAGTTCGCCCAGATATTTCGAGCCGATCACCCCCCCGATGGGGCCGGACACGATGGTGCGGGCCAGTTCCTTGGCTCGCCAGCCGATGGTTCCGCCGTGCGTAGCCATCACGCGCAGATCGAACTTGCCGCCGTGTTTCTTGAAGCGGTCACTAACGCGTTTGAGCGTGGCGCGCGACGGCTCTGCCGCATAGGCTTCAAGCACGGTCGTGTTGGTCCGATGACTCTCCTTTCGGGAAGGATAGTAGTCGATCGTTGCAAAGACAGGAATATCGCTGCCGATTTTTTTGAGCTCTTCCAGGCATATGTCGCGGGCGCGCTGCTCGTTCTGCCCATTTTTGTGGGACTGCAGCAGGCTGATAACGATGGCCTTGGCGCCACTGTTGACCAGCTCGCGCGTGACGGAGCGCACTTCGTCTTCGTTCAGTGGAATAACGATTTTTCCCTGCACATCGGTTCTTTCCGTCACCCCGCGCGTGCGCGATAGCGGCACCAGCGGCTCGTCGTAGCGGCGGGTATTCAGGTGGATGCGGTCTTCCAGCGCATAGCCAAGATAGCTCTGCAGTGCGCGACCCATTGAATGAATATCCTCGAATCCCTTGTTGCACATCAGGCCGACATCAAGCCCCTTGCGCATGACGACGCGATTGAGCATGGCCGTTCCCGAATACACGCAAGTGAGCAGTTCAGGATAGACATCTTCGACGCTGCGCCCCCATGGCGCCAGCGCGTCTTGCGATGATTCATAAATGGCCTGGGATTCGTCGCCGGGATTACTTTGGGCCTTGCCCACCACGAACCTGCCATCGCTGCTGACGAAGAAGGTGTCGGTCATCGTGCCGCCGGCATCGATACCCATTACCTGAACGGGCATTGATTCAGTTTGCATATTTTATCTCCGAATAATTATTTACCGCGCGTCCTGATGAAGGCACTACTGGTGCGGGTATCAGGACGGCTGCACGACAGATCTGACTGTCGCGCGTCTTTAAATAGCAAATTCCGGGCCAACTTTTTTCTTCAATTTCCAATGCATTGATTTTTCGGATAAAAATTTCAATAAATCCAACAGCATTCGTATTTCTACCAATAAATTTGACACCCGCAGACCGTTCGAAAACTGTACGAAATATTGATCGGCGTATGAAATTCGTTCGCATCCCAATGCGAGAATAGAGAGGGGAAACGGCACGCGAAAAAAAAGTATCCGCCTTGTCGCAAATGCACAATCTTTCGGCTTTTCCTATATTGCAAAGGCCGGGCTTGCACCGTTATAGTTGCAGACAATCTCAACATGTCACGAGTGCGAGGTCAGGTGGAATTTACCCACCCGGCACCCTATTGCCCTCATGAAAGGAAGCGCTATCAGACACGCCGCAGCAAGGACAGACGGCGGCACCAAAATGCAGCTGGAGACACTGATGATCAGCAACGAAACAATACAAAGGCTATCGGATCCCAAAAAGGATGATCTTGTCATGTCTGCCTGGGAGCGTATCGTTCACGGCAGCCCCTGCGAGCCAGGTGCCCTGCGGCGCGTTGTTACCGACTCATGGCAACGTTGCCTGCACGCACATATCGATCCCTTTCAGTCGGCACCGGCACCCACACTGGATAGTAGGTCCTTTCGTCACCTGCAGGATCAACATACCGAATTGCTCAAGGCCTGCCACCCAGTCATGCAAATGGCGAAGGACTGTCTTGCAGACACCGGCGCCATCATGATCGTCACGGACCCGCAAGGGGTCATTCTATCCATCGAAGGCGACAGTCGTACGATCAGCGAAGCAGAAAACATATCGCTGATTTCCGGTCACAGCTGGAACGAACTGGTCTCCGGCACCAATGCTATTGGCACGGCCCTGGTGACAGGTCTTCCGGTGCAGATTCATGCAGCCGAACATTTCTGTCATTCAGTGAAGGACTGGACCTGTACTGCAGCCGTCATCCGCGATACAGTCGACAGGCGAATACTTGGCGCGGTCAACATTTCCGGGCGGAAGAAAACCTATACGCCCAACACGCTGGCATTCATTGCAACCGCTGCCAGCAGAGTCGAGAATCTCCGGGCAGCAAGCGAACTACGCCTCCGCTATCAGTTACTCGACCAATGCATGGACAAGTTTTCCGCTAGCCAGGATGGAATTGTTCTCGTGGACAGATTTGGACGTCCCTTCAAAATGAATCATCACGCCAAAGCGGCACTTCATGACAGGAAAATACCGATGGATGGCGACAGCCTGGCGGCCATCCCGTCACTGAATCTGGAACCACCGGGCCACAGCACTGACACATCGCCGCCATGGTGGCTGAGCCCCAATTGGATTGAAACCGTCGTTATCCAGGGGACCCGGGTCGGAAGCATACTTACCATTCCTTGCCGCAGCACTAAACCGTCAGCCACTAGAGGAAAAGTAAATGAACTGTCTCCTCAACCATTTGCTCACCCGGAACCCAGGTGCCGCCCGGCTGCGTTCTCACGCATTATCGGCAACGCGCCGCCGCTACTGGCGGCAATCGACAAAGCCCGACAACTGGCTACCGTGAACGTCCCGGTTCTGGTGCTGGGGGAAACCGGGGTAGGCAAGGAAAATATCGTCCGCGCCATGCATCAGTTCGCCCAGGACGGGGACACATCCAAAGAAGCAACAAGCTCGGGCACGATACCGCCCCGTCCTTTTGTCGCCATCAATTGCGGGGCTTTGTCTCCCGACCTGCTGGCAAGCGAATTGTTCGGCTTTACAGATGGGGCGTTCACCGGGGCTCGCAAAGGAGGAATGACAGGCAAGGTGGAAGCAGCACACGGAGGCACGTTATTTCTGGATGAGATCGGCGAAATGCCATTGGCACTGCAACCGCATTTATTGCGCGTGCTTGAGGAAGGAGAAATCTACCGTATCGGAGAAACACGCCCCCGAAAAGTCGATTTCAAACTGATTTCGGCAACACATCGCGACCTGCAGCGTGAAGTGGCCGAAGGGCGCTTTCGTGAGGATTTATACTACCGTATCTCCGTCACAACCATACGGGCACCTGCGTTGCGCGAAATGGCCGGGGATATCCCATTGCTGGTACAACATCTGTTGCACCGCTTTGCCGAGCGCTATGGCGCCGGCGCAAAAACCATTTCGGATGATGCCTTGGCCTTACTGCGCCGGTATCACTGGCCCGGGAATATTCGGGAGCTGCGCAATACGATCGAAAGCATGTATCTCACCTCGGCCACCGCCGAGTTGCAGCTCAGCGACTTGCCCTCGCGCCTGCTACCCGACCTCAGCCGCAACGCTGACGCGGCAACCCGGCAATCGCCTTTCCTGTCGGGAAAGCTGCAAGCCGGCGAGTCGCAAGTGATTCAACAAACCCTTCTGTCCTGTCAGGGAAACCTCACACTCATGGCACGCGAGCTCGGCATCGCAAAAAGCACCTTGTATGCAAAAATAAATAAACTCGGGCTGATTGATCAGTTGAAAAAAATAAGACAAGGCCGCCATGCGTCATGACCGACTCAGGAAAAAGCCATTTTTCTCGAATGTTTTAATCATCAACACAATCGGGCGCCCAGAGACTACATATCCAGGCGCCTACCGTTGCGCTACGGGTCCTACATGCTGTTTTAGCATCGTGATCCGCTTTGCGCACCAACCTACGGCTTATCCTGCTGCAGCAGCGCTTTCGCATAGGCACTGAAATCCCCCGGCCCTTCGCTGGCCGGATAAGGCATCCTGCCCCGTACCGGATGACCCGGATCGTTGTAGCCGGGCGTGGAAGCATGCCCCGGGGTGACCAGTGCATCAACCAGCGCCTCATCTTCGTCGGTCAACCGGTATTGCAGCGCCTTCAGATAGGCCTGCCATTGCTCGAAAGTCCGTGGTCCGACAATGGCCGAGGTCACAAACTGATTGTTCAATACCCATGCCAACGCAAAATCGGCAGCGGATATGCCTTGCGCCTCGGCATGCGCCTTGATTCTCTGCGCCACCTGCAGCGACTCCGGACGAAACTCCGTTTGCTGAATACGCTTGTCACCACGGCCTGCCCTGGAATCTGGCGGAGCAGGCGTATCTGCCACATATTTGCCTGTCAATACACCGCGCGCCAGTGGGCTGTAAGAAATCACACCGATGCCATAGTTTGCTGCAGCAGGTAACTGCTCTACTTCTGCATTGCGTGATACCAGGTTGTATAGCGGCTGACTGGCCACAGGGCGGTCAATGCCCAGCTCATCAGCCAACCGGACGGTGTCGGCAATTTTCCAGCCCCGAAAATTCGATACGCCGAAATAACGCAGCTTGCCCTGGCGGATCAGATCGGCAATGGCGCGAATTGCCTCGCCCAGCGGCTCGCCCGGAATTTCGCGATGCATGTACAGGACATCGATATAGTCGGTGCCCAGCCGTTTCAGGCTCGCCTCTACCGACTGAATAATCCATTTGCGCGAGATGCCCCGCTCATTTGGCCCCTGGCCTGCTGGGTTGCCCAACTTGGTCGCCAACACCCAGAAGTCACGATGCTCCTTAAGGGCACGTCCCACCACTCGCTCGGACTCGCCGCCATTATAGACATCTGCCGTATCAATGGAATTGATACCACGCTCTCTTGCGTCGTGAATAATACGGTGCGCTTGTGCTTCATCCGTTGGTCCGCCAAACATCATTGTCCCTAACGTGAGGGGAGAGATGCTCAATCCACTTTTACCCAGATACCGATATGACATGACATTTCCTCGTGCAATTACGTTTGAAATAAACTGTTTTTACTTTGACCAGGCGGTCAACAGGTGGCCTAGCGCCTCACGGTTAAGCCCGTTCCATATGGCGGCACTCAGCAACAGTCTGGCCTTGCGCGGGCACAACCAGCCACCCATCAGAATACCGTGCTGCTGTAAATCGATTTCAGCCCCCTTATAACCATACACTGCCGAGGTGGTGCTGCCGGCACCCGTACGGCTGCACATGATGACTGGCACCTGCGCTGCCGCCACCACCAACGCATCGCGCAACTGTTCCGACACATGTCCGGATCCGAACCCGGCGATCACGATGCCTGCGTATCCCGCGCCCAATGCATAAGAGACAATATCAGGATTGTCATCAAGACTGTGCTCCAGCAACAGCACTTTTTCGCCGTGTGCAGATGGTGCCGGCAAGCGTGGCGTTTCGGGCGTGTCGCGCAAATAGCGTACCTGCCCTTCCTGCACCACCCCGACAGGTCCAAACACCGGCGAGACAAACGCCTCAACATGGGTGGTGTGCATTTTGCGCACGCGCCGCGCCTCGTGAATATCATCATTCATGACCACCAGCACCCCGCGACCGCAACTATTCTGGTCGACAGCGACCTGTACCGCGGCCAGCAAGTTGGCGCTGCCATCGGCGCCGGGCATTTGCGGGTTGCGCATGGCCCCCATCAGCACCAGTGGCTGGCGTCGGTCCCAGAATAAATCCAGCAAAAACGCCGATTCTTCCAGTGTGTCGGTGCCCTGGGTAATGACCACACCTTGCGCACCCTGGTCAATCTGCTGGCCGGCCCACGCCAGGGTATCGAACAGATGCTGGAAACGGATGGAACCACTGGCGATTCTGGCCAACGTATGCAAATTTAGCGTGGCTACCTGCGCCAATCCTGGCACAGACTGGGCCAGCTCCTCTGCGCCAAGGTTCGAACTCACCCCTTGACTACCCGGCGTGCCGGTCATGCTGATCGTGCCCCCCAGGGCTCCAATGGAAATCATGGGTTTGCTGTTGGTGTTGCTCATGCTCATTCTTTTGAGAAAAGGTCTGGCGGTAAATTTATGCGGATTTGTCTACCGGTCAATTCGGTAACTGAAAGTCTGGTGCAGCACCAAACGTTGCCGGCAGCGTTCGGTCTCAAATATTCATGCCTGGAAAAAATGCCCGGTAGATTGCTGGCACTCCTGACTTCATCCGTTCGATTATCACACAATAATAGATAAAAAAATCGCCAGCACCGGCCAAGCCGATCTGACGATGGTACTTTAAAGTAGCGTGTTGACAGAACCGAAACGGCCCAGTTCGTTGCGCACATTGGTCTGCTGCCTGTACTGCGTATTGGCCAACAGATTGCTCAGCGTATGAGCCAGCGCATTGGCATGCATCACGCCCAACCGCTTATCGCTTAGCCCAGGTCAACACAAAAACTGTTGCCTGGGCTTGCGTGCCCTACTGCTGACTGGCGACCAGCTGTGCGATTGCCTGGCCCATCTCCGAGGTGCCCGCCTGCCCACCAAGATCAGGTGTTTTGGGCCCATTGAGCAGTGTTGCTTCCACTGCCTGCATGATGCTGTCTGCCGCTTTTTGCGCGTCCGGGTTGTCCACCGCAAAAAACTCCAGCATCATCGCGCCGGACCAGATCATAGCCACCGGATTGGCAATGTTTTTGCCAAAAATATCCGGCGCAGAACCGTGCACTGGCTCGAACAGCGACGGGAAATCACGTTCCGGATTCAGGTTTGCCGATGGCGCAATGCCGATGGTGCCCGTGCATGCCGGTCCCAGGTCGGATAAAATATCACCAAACAAGTTGGAGGCAACCACCACATCAAAGCGATCGGGTTGCAGAACAAAGCGGGCGCTCAGGATATCAATATGCTGTTTGTCCCATTTCACGTCCGGATACTGCTTGGCCATTTCCACGACGCGCTCGTCCCAGTATGGCATGCTGATTGAAATGCCATTGGACTTGGTGGCTGCAGTCAGCGTCTTGCGCTCCCGCTTGCTGGCCAGTTCAAAGCCGTATTTCAGAATGCGGTCCACGCCCTTGCGGGTAAAGACCGACTCCTGCAGCACCACTTCCCTGTCGGTGCCTTCAAAAATCCTGCCGCCTACTGAAGAGTATTCGCCTTCGGTGTTCTCGCGCACGACCAGAAAATCAATATCGCCCGGTTTGCGATTGGCCAGCGGACATGGCACGCCCGGCATCAGGCGCACAGGGCGCAAATTCACATATTGATCAAATTCGCGACGGAATTTAAGCAAAGAACCCCACAGGGAAATATGATCGGGCACTTTGTCGGGCCAGCCGACTGCACCGAAATAAATCGCATCGAAGGATTTGAGCGTTTCGAACCAGTCATCAGGCATCATCTGCCCATGCTTTTCATAGTAGTCGCAACTGGCCCATTCAAATTCGGTAACAGCAAGATTCAGGCCGAATTTTTCGTTCACGGTCTGCAAAACCCGCAGCCCCTCGGGCATGACTTCCTTGCCAATACCGTCTCCGGGTATCGCGGCGATTTTAATCTGTTTCTTCATAACGACAAATTCCTGGCGATGCAACGCCTTGATATGTTAAGGATAATGAAGCGATTGCCCCGGGGCAACCGGGGCAGATTGCTACAGCTTTTCGGTTTCACCCGCTGCCGGGCGCCAGGTGAGCGCATACTTCTCGGTAATGCTGACAATACCGTCAAGAATAAGGGCAAACACCGTAAGCACAATGATGCCGGCTACCACCGTGTTGATATCGAAGGTACCCTCGGCTTGCAGGATCAAATAACCTACGCCACTGGCAGAGCCAAGATATTCTCCGACTACCGCTCCAACGAAGGCCAGGCCGACCGAGGCATGCAGACTGGAAAAGACCCAGCTGGTTGCAGAAGGAATATATACATGACGCAGCAACTGACGTCGGTTGGCGCCCAGCATGCGCGCGTTATCCAGCAGCGTCGGGCTCACTTCGCGGATGCCCTGGAAGACATTGAAGAACACGATAAAGAACACCAGCGTAAAGGCCAGTGCGACTTTGGACCCGATACCAAGCCCGAACCATAGCGCAAAGATGGGCGCAAGAATCACCCTGGGCATGGAGTTGAGCGCGGTCAGGAAGGGATCGAGCACCAGGCTTGCCGTGCGCGACAGCCCCAGCCACAGGCCAAAGCCCATGCCAAATACTGTACCAAGAAAAAAGGCCAGCAAGGTTTCGATGAGCGTGATTCCCAAGTGTTTGTAGATGTCGGCATTGACAACGAACCAGTTCCAGATGACCTCGGCCACGCCCAGTGGCTGGCCAAAGAAGAACGCCGCTGTGTCATTCAGCGAAATAAGGTACCAGGCACCCAGCAGCACGATGACGATCAGCAACTGCCATACGCGATAGTTTTTGGGTGAGGGTTTAATGGCGTTCCACATATTACTTCCGTTTTTGTTGATCGTAGCCTTTGAGAACTTCGTCACGCAGGACGCTCCAGATAGCCTGGTGAAGTTCAACAAAGCGCGGATGAGCACGAACCTCGGCCACATCGCGCGGACGCGGCAGATCGATGTGAAATTCGCCCATGATATGCGTTCCTGGTCCTGCAGAGAGCACAACCACCCGGTCGCTCATGGCGATGGCTTCGTCCAGGTCGTGGGTAATAAAGAGCACGGCCTTGCGCTGCTTCATCCAGATATCGAGCACTTCATTTTCCATCAGTTGACGGGTCTGGATGTCCAGGGCCGAGAACGGCTCGTCCATAAGAATGATATCGGGATCGCGAATCAGCGTTTGCGCCAGCATGACACGCTTGCGCATGCCGCCGGACATTTGATGTGGGTATTTGTATTCGGCCTGCGACAAGCCCACGCGACGCAGCCAGTCCAGGCCCTGGCGCTTGGCTTCTTCCTTGGCTGTGCCCGCAAACTCCAGGCCGGCGGTGACATTGTCCAGCGCGTTGCGCCAAGGCAGCAACGCTTCACCCTGGAACATATAACCAGCCCGTTTGTTAATCCCGGACAAGGGCTGGCCGAAAACCCGCACCTGCCCGGATGACGGGGCAAGCAGGCCTGCCCCCACATTGAGCAGCGTGGATTTGCCACAACCTGTCGGCCCGACTACAGAAACGAATTCCCCGGGAGCGATATGCAGCGTCGCATCCCGGACTGCGGTGTACTTCTGATCACGGTCGTCCTTGGAGACAAACGTGCAGGTGATATTGTCCAGGCTTAAGGCAGCATCATTCATAACATCAGGCATTGGCAGCTTTGTCGGTGAAATCATTGGTCCAGCATTTGGACAGATCAATGGCCTCGGCTTTGAATCCCGCAATATAGGCGGCCTGCGCCTTCAATGAGGTTTCTGCGCCCAACGGGTCGATCCGGCCATCGGGAGAGAGCCCCTCGAAACTTCTGGTCAGCGCCAGCTTATATACGTCGGGATCACCCAGCAAATAGTTCTTGGGTACCGTTTTCATGATTTCGTCAGGCCCGGCTGTCTGGATCCATTTGTCAGCCTTGACCATGGCGTTGGTCAGCGCCTGCACCGTGCCCGGATTTTCATCAATATACCTTTGCGAGGTATACAGGCAACCGGCAGGCATGGGGCCGCCAAAAATGGCTTGCGTATCTTTCATGGTACGCGTATCTGCGATGGTGAAGATATCACCGGTGCCGTCGAGCAGGCTGATCACCGGATCCAGGTTGCTCAGCGCATCAATTTGTCCGGCGCGCAGGGCACTGACGGCGCCGGCGCCGCCGCCTACGCCAATGATGGAGACATCAGAATCTTTCATTCCATGTTTGTCAAGAAAGAAACTGACCAGCATATTGGTGGAAGAACCCGGCGCCGTAACACCGATTCTTTTGCCTTTAAGGTCTGCCGGCGATTTGTAGCCTGCCAGCGTTTTCTTGTTGCCCGCCAGGACAATCATTGGGGCACGCCCCTGCAGCACAAATGCACGGAAAAACTGTTTCTTGGACTGCAGGCTGATAGTGTGTTCAAACGCGCCGGAGCAGACATCGGCACTGCCGCCAACCACGGCCTGCAGAGCCTTGGAGCCACCCGCAAAATCGGCAATCTTAACGTTGAGCCCTTCTTCCTTGAAGAAGCCCTTTTGTTCCGCGATGGTCAGCGGCAGATAGTACACCAGACCCTTGCCGCCAACGGCAATAGACACATCGGTTTTTTCCAGCTTGGGTGCATTCTGTGCCAGGCCGATACCAGGCCAGACTGTTGCCAGACCGGATAAACCGGCGGCCTTCAGTAAATGACGACGTGAAAGACTCATGTGATGCTCCTTGGTTTTTTTTCTTGACGATGGTTGATATATGACAACTGGAGTTGCGTTGTGCCGGTTCGAACAGTGCAGCTCGCCCCTCGCCCCGGCCTGGCCAATCCGATCGGCAAGGCCTGGCAAAAAACAGGCGATTAATCGACGGATAACTGGCGACTTATCAGTCGGATAACCGACCGATAAGCGGCGGATAGGCAGCAGATGAGCGACGCAACGGTACAGCGGCGAACCGGGCTATTGTATCAGAACCCTATAGGGTGAAGACAATCGTGATTATTACCAAGGCTCAGCAACTGGGCGACATTAAACCAGGCCACATTAACCAAGCCATTCTGACCAAGTAACACCAGGGGCAACCGAACTGAAGCCCGCCGAGACGGGCAACGCCGCCTGCCACCGCGTCACGCCTGGCGCGGCGCAAAAAACTGCTGCCATTGCTGCAGCTTGGCCACAAAGGCGAGCGTGTAGGCCGGACTACTTGAAGGCAACGTCTGCGTCTGGATGTGTGCGGGAATATGCGGCTGTCCCGCCTTGGCAGCCGCCTTGCCATTGAACCCCACGTATTGCAAGGCTGGCGCGGCGGCAAACAGGGTGTGCAGCGGATTGAGCTGGCCCCGACGGATGGCGCTGTCCAGGCTGCCAACACGCTCGCAGCCTGAGTACACATCCCAGAGCCCGATCCGGTGCGCCAGCAAAATTGCGGTGCGCGCCTCATAGTCCAGGCGATCCATGGGTTCATCCAGGATCGCACCCATCAGCCGCCAGAACTGATTCTGCGGATGTCCGTAGTAACCCTGACGCGCAAGCGACGCTTCCGACGGGAAACTGCCTAGAATAAGGTGAGTAATGTGCGGTGAATGAAGTGGCGCAAAGCCGGTCAGCCAGGGCGAGGTATCCATTGTGTCAACGTTGTAGATTGGGTATGCACCAGCCAGTGTACCCGTATATTGGGATAAGCCTGATTGTATTGCATCTGAAATTGCGCCAGACTTGCTCTTTTTCCCATCCTTGTCTTCGGAGAATAACCATGAAAAAGACCCTGCTGTCCGCCCTGCTTTGCGCCTTGCCGCTTTCGGTACTGGCGCAGACGCCCCCCGATACGCTCAAACAGGTCACGGACAGCAAGACCCTGCGCGTCTGTACGCCAGGCGATTACAAGCCGTTCAGTTTCGACCAGGGCGGGCACTTCGAAGGCCTGGATGTCGACCTGATGAATGCCCTGGCCGCCACCCTGGGCGCCAATATGCAGGTTGTTAAAACCACCTGGGCCAATCTGATGGCCGATTTCACTTCCGGCAAATGTGATATCGGCGCCGGCGGCATTTCAGTATCTGTGGAACGCCAGAAAAAAGCCTTTTTCAGCGCACCCTATATGGTAAATGGGAAAACGCCGATTGTCCGCTGCGAGGACAAGGAAAAATATCAAGGCATCGAGGCCCTGAACCGCCCGGAAGTACGAATCGTGGCCAACCCCGGTGGCAGCAATGAAAAATTTGCGCGCACCATGCTGCCAAAAGCGTCGCTCACCATGCACAAGGACAATCTAACTATTTTTGATGAAGTTGCCAATGGCAAGGCCGATGCCTTTGTGACCGAAGCGGCCGAGGCCCGGGTCCAGAGCAAACTGAATCCCAAGCTATGCGCGGTCAATCCCGACCAGCCACTGCAATATGCCGAAATGGGGTACCTGATCCCTGACAATGACATACGATTCAAGCTGTATGTCGACCAGTGGATGCACCTGCTCAAGGCCAGTGGCCAATACGATCAAATGGCTGAAAAATGGATCCCGGCCGATCCTGCGAAGTAACCGCGCTGAACGTAACCGCGTTGCCTTGGCCTGTGCTGCTGTCGGCGACAGCAGCACTTAACATGATGCCTGGGGTTCATCATTGCCGTGCACAATATCGCGCATTTGCCCGGGCGTGATGGCATAGTGTCAGCCGGCCCGCCAGACCATGATTTACACACTACCCCAGCATCATGGCATATCAGCCAGCCACTCCACACCCACGCAACTGAATTGCTCTACGTACGGCCGAAGCAAGCCGATCAGTTCGCCTTGCAGTGCGTTCACCGTATGCGGATTGCGATTGATTACCGGACTGCCGATGATCACGGTCCGCCGAAGGTGAGGACTGACGATGGGTGCGCCGACGATGCGCTCGGCCTTGAGCATGGGAGTAATCGGCATGACCGGCAAAATGGTGTAACCCACGCCGCGCTCAACCAGGTCGAGAATGACCGCAGTGCTGTCAGATTCAGCCACCAGATTCAAATTAACCCCAATGATGGTGCACGCACGGTCGATGGCGTTGCGCAGACTTTGCGCTTCCGGAACCACCATGGGCCTCTTTGCGACTTCGGCAAGGGGGACTGGATGGGATTGCGATAACCCGCAACCAGGTAGACCCACGACATAAATGGGTTCGCGAAAAACCGGCGACGTCACGAGCATCTCCGATTGCAGGTAGTCGCCCATGAGGCAAATGTCCAGCTTGCCATCCTCAAGGCCGTCTTGCAGGAAATCGGTGAAGCCGGTAGCGATTCGTACTTTCAGGTCCGGATACTGACGACGCAGAGACGTGACCAGTGGTCCGGCCAGTGCAGCGGCCAGCCCTGGCAGCATCCCGACAGCAACGGATCCCATCAAGTTCGCGGCAGCCGCTCCGATGTCAGCCTTGGCTTGATTAAGCCCCTTTAATGAAACTCGCACTTGGTCAACAAAGCGGCGGCCTGGAACGGTCAGCACCATTCCGAGACGATTTCGTTCAAACAGTGGCGTACCCAGCTCGTCTTCCAGCTGCTTTAGTTGTCGGGACAACGCCGGTTGAACGACGTGAAGAAGTTCAGCAGCCTTGGTCAGACTACCGGTTTCCGCAATAGCCAGGATGGTCCGAAGTTGTCTTAAGTCCATCGTCAGTTCACCCCACTTGAGATCTATGCCGAACCGCTATAGCTGTCAGAGAAAGATGTGAATTGTGTCACAGACTCACGATAATTACTATTACACCACTGAATTGCACGCGCATGAGCATGACAAACCATTCTTCGTTGACCAAGAGATTCGGCTGGTGTTAACCCGAACGCTTGCCATGTCATCCAAAGGTTGGAAAAGTGCCAACACTGGCTCTTTGTTGATTTAACTGCTTGGGCAAACGGTATCAGTTAACAGTTAAGCATTCAATAAAAGCGCTCTAGCATCGTTATTAATAAGCGTAACGATGAATAAAGGGCAAAATTTTCGGAGACAAAATGCTGGCACGTTACAAATTGAACCGCCGAGTGTTCTCGGTAGTTCCGATACTCATCGCTGCATCGGCGCTGGGCTTTTCAAATAGCGCTGCTGCTGCAGATTGGCCAACAGGGCAGCCCATCAACATCATAGTGCCTTTCGCTCCCGGTGGTTTCACGGACTTGATTGCACGCCGCCTGGCGCTTGATCTGGGTAAAGCACTGAAGACAAGCGTGGTCGTGCAGAACAAAGCGGGGGCAAGCGGACAAATTGGCAGCGCGGTGGTTGCGCGGGAAAAACCCGATGGATATACATTATTGGTCACGGCGACGCAACACGTTATCTACCCGGCATTGCAACCGGAGCTTCCCTATGATCCAAAGAAAGATTTCTCAAACATAGCAATTCTGGCACTTGCGCCAAACGTGCTGTTGGTGCCGGCCAAATCGCCTATCAACAACGTAAGAGAATTTGTCGACTACGTTAATAAGCAGCCGGGAGGGCTCGCCTTTGGCTCAAGTGGCGTCGGGGGTTCAGCACATTTATCTGGCGAACTATTCAAACTCGTAACGGGTGCGAACCTGCGTCATATCCCCTATAAAGGTGCGGCACCTGCCATAACCGACCTGGTTGGCGCGCAGATTCCATCTGCATTTCTGGATGCGACATCGGCTTCAGCATTTATTCAAAACGGAAAGGCCAAGGCATTGGCGGTCACATCAAAGCAGCAATTGCCTTCATTGCCAAGCATTCCAACCATCGCTGAGTCCGGGTATCCCAGCTATGAATCCCAAGCCTGGGTAGGGCTGTTCGGGCCGCCCGGATTGCCCTCGGACATCGTAAGCAAGCTCAATCAAATCGCACAACAGGCTAATGCCGCGCAGGGGAATATGAAATGGTTGGCCGACAACAACTGCATTCCCGTGAAGTTACCACCAGCGCAGGTAACAGCGTTTATCCATTCAGAACTCGACAAGTGGCAACAGGTCGTCAACAAAGCGCACGTCACGGCCCAATGATCTTTGGTTTATTTTGATGTGCAGGTTAGAGGGCTCAAGTTTGAACAGTGTAAAAAACCAGGAATTGTCGATAGAAGCAGGTGACTTGCAATTGGGGCACTTTGGCATTGATGTGCCCTTCATGCACCATATTGGTCTTCAAAGTATCAGCCTGGAAGGTGATTGTTGCCGTACACATCTGAAATTGAAGCGCGAGCTCGTCAACAGTCGAGGTGATATTCACGGGGGCGCGTTGATGAGTGCACTGGATTTCACATTGAGCGTTGTGGCGCGAGCGCACGACCCGCTCAAAGTAGGAGCGGCCACGATTGATATGTCGACTCATTTTTATGCGCCTGCCAAATCGAACATAGACATTATTGCCACATGCAAACGACGGGGCAAAAGTATTGCATTTTGCGAGGGCGAGGTCCAGGACGGCGATGGCGTGGTGTTGGCCGTTGCACGTGCCGTATTCAAACTGGTGCCGCGACAGCGTTGAACGTTTACTTGACCTGGGCGGTGTCACTGCCAGTGGCGAACAAGAGAACCATTAAGACTAGAAATCAGGAAAACAGGACATTATGAAGAAAATTTTGGTTGCCAATCGTGGCGAAATTGCCGTTCGCATTCTTCGCGCCATACGTGATCTGGGAATGCAGAGCGTGGCGGTTCATTCGAGCGATGACGCCAATTGTCGACATCGCATTCTGGCGGACGCCTCAGTCGCATTGAATGCGGCGGGTCCTGCGGCATATATCGATATCGACACCATGATCGCTGCAGCAAAAAGGGAGGGCTGCGATGCCATCCACCCTGGTTATGGCTTTCTGAGTGAACGACCGGATTTTGCTCAAGCGTGTGCTACTGCAGGCATTACCTTTATTGGTCCCGAAGTCAAGCAATTGGCCTTGTTTGGCGACAAGGGCAGCGCACTGCAGCTTGCAAGGGAGTGCGGCGTGCCTGTGATGCCGGCCACGCATGGTGGAGCCACGCTGGCGCAAATCGAGCAGTTCTTCGACGAGCAGCGAGGCGTGGGCATCGTCATCAAGGCAGTGGGCGGTGGCGGCGGTCGCGGCATGCGTGTCGTAAAGTCCAAGGATCAAATCGCTGAACTCTATGCTCGCTGCCGCTCCGAGGCGATGTCCGCATTCGGGGTGGATGCCCTCTATGCAGAACGCCTGGTAAACCGCGCACGGCACATCGAAGTGCAAATTGTGGGCGACGGCGCACATGTCGTCGCGCTGGGTGAGCGCGATTGCACCTTGCAGCGTCGCTTTCAGAAAGTGGTTGAGATCGCGCCCAGTCCTGCTCTCAAGCCGCAATTGCGTACCGACATTATTGCAGCAGCAAGCAAGCTTGCGTCGACGGTGAACTATCGCAGCCTTGGTACGTTTGAATTTCTCGTTGAAGAAGATGAAAGCGGCGTACAAACGGGTTTTGTTTTCATCGAGGCCAATCCTCGACTTCAAGTCGAGCATACGATCACCGAACAAGTGACCGGAGTCGATCTGGTGATGCTGCAAATCGGCATTGCAAAAGGAAAGAGCCTTGAAGCGCTGGGCGTGAACCCTGCCAGCCCTCCGCAGACGAAGGGCTATGCAATTCAAGTGCGCGTTACGGCAGAGTCCACGGACGCCAACGGCTTGGCCCGACCTGCACACGGTCGTCTGGAGCGTTTTGATCCACCTGCGGGCCCTGATGTGCGCGTGGATACGCATGCCTATAGCGGCTATTGTCCCGCGCCGGCTTTCGATACGCTGCTGGCCAAGCTGATTGTATCGAGCACCAGTAATGATTTTTCAAACGTGGTCAGGCGCTTGCGACGCAGTTTGGCTGAGTTCCGGATAGAGGGCGTATCGACGAATATTTATTTACTGAAAGCGCTTGTGGATCGTGATGATTTCCTCCAGCAAAAGAACCATACCCGTTATATCGAATCGATTCTTGCGGACTTGGTCGCTGCTGCATCTACGCTCGAAAGTGACCAGCAGGCGCAGGATCTGCTCATGAGCGATGCGAGTCGTACAGCCGCCGCACCGCCAGCCGCGAAAAATGTCGTACAGGAAGTGCTTGACCAGGGGCTGGTTGCCTCGCGCGCGCCATTGAGCGGACGCATTGTCGAAGTCTGTGTTGGAACAGGCGCTGCGGTTGTGAAAGGCCAGCCCATTGCGGTCATCGAAGCGATGAAGATGGAGCACTCCGTTCTCGCTGATTTCAATGGGCGAGTCGTTGAGGTACGGGCCGACAGCGGCAGTCAGACGGCTGAGGGCGATATCCTGGTGGTCCTGGAACAGGCGCTGAACGGCACAGAAGCCGAGGCCGCGGTTGAAACCCTCGATTTGGCGACCATCCGCCCCGATTTGCAGACAGTGCTTGATCGCCATGCCATTCTGTATGACGAGGCTCGCCCGGACGCGGTGGCAAAGCGGCGCGCCCGCGGGCAACGAACTGCCCGCGAGAACCTTGCAGATCTGTGTGATGACGGCTCCTTTGTCGAGTATGGCGCATTGGTCATTGCTGCACAGGCGAGCCGTCGCTCGAAGGAGGATCTGATTGTCAACACACCTGCTGACGGCATCGTTACGGGTATTGGCAACATCAACGGCGCCCAGTTCGGTTATGAGCAGTCGTTAAGTGCCGTGATGGCCTATGACGCAACGGTTCTGGCTGGTACGCAGGGCAAGCGCAATCACATCAAGACCGATCGTTTGGTCGAGCGTGCGCGCCGCGACGAAATGCCCTTTGTGCTGTTCGCCGAAGGCGGTGGCGGGCGTCCGGGGGATGTGGACTTCCCTTTTGTGTCCGGCCTGTACCAGCCTTCATTTGCAGCGTTAGCAGAACTCAGTGGGCAAGTTCCACTGCTGGGCATCGTGTCCGGCCGATGTTTCGCCGGCAACGCTGCATTCCTGGGCGTATGTGACGTCATCATCGCGGACAAGAATTCCAATATCGGCATGGCCGGCCCCGCGATGATTGAAGGCGGTGGCCTGGGCGTATTCAAGCCTGAAGAGGTTGGACCTGCGAGCGTGCAATTTGCCAACGGCGTCATCGACGTTCTCGTGGACAATGAGGCTCAAGCCGTTGAGCTCGCCAAGCATTACCTTTCCATGTTTCAAGGTAGAACAAAAGACTGGTCAGCACCCAATCCACTGAAACTGCGACACGTGGTCCCCGAGAATCGCTTGCGCGTCTACGACAGCCGCAAGGCCATTGAAGGCATTGCCGACGTGGACAGCGTATTGATGCTTCGTTCCGGGTTCGGGCACGGCATGCACACCGCGCTTGCGCGCGTTGAAGGCCAGCCGGTGGGCATCATCGCCAATAACCCATATCATCTGGGCGGCGCCATTGACGCGGATGCCGCAGACAAGGCGGCCCGGTTCATGAATCTTTGTGATATTCATGGCCTGCCGATCATTTCGCTGATCGATACCCCCGGCTTCATGGTTGGCCCCGACGAAGAAGCCAAGGCACAGGTGCGTCATGTATCCCGTATGTTCGTGACCGCAGCCAAATTGCGCGTCGCGATCCTCGCCATTGCCCTGCGCAAGGGCTACGGGCTGGGTGCCATGGCAATGGCAGGCGGCGGATTTCGTTCGGCCAGTTGCTCAGTGTCCTGGCCAACTGGCGAGTTTGGGCCGATGGGGCTGGAAGGCTCGATCCGCCTGGGCTTCAAAAAGGAACTCGACAACGTTCCGGAAGGGCCGCAACGGCAAGCGCTTTATGAACAGTTGGTGGCCCGCGCATACGAACGGGGTCATGCCATCAACGTGGCATCCACCACTGAAATTGACGCAGTCATCGACCCGGCCGAAACGCGGACATGGATTCGCCAGGGCATCGCTTCGGCGTCGTTGCGCGCGGGTCGTCCCCGTCGCTCCTTTGTCGACACCTGGTAAGCACGGCACACAAATAAAGGGAACAGACTGTGATTAAGCACGAACCTACCAGCCAGCTCGCTCTTGCTGGACTGCGCGTCCTGGAAATAGGTAATGGAGCAGCATTGGCTTATGCGGGAAAGCTCTTTGCAGACTTTGGCGCAGAGGTCATCAAGGTGGAGGATCCAGACGGAGATGTGCTTCGGACGGTACCTCCGCTGCTGACTGGCTCCGATATCGAATCGCAAAGCGCGCTGAACGCCTGGCTCAACACAAATAAACGCAACGTCACATTGGGTGGTAAACGTTTCGAGGAGCTGGCATGGCTGTCGCGACTGGCGAAAACCTGCGACGTGCTGCTCGATGCCAGAGCGCTCAGTGAAGGCATCGAGGTTCTGAAGCGCCCTGTTTATGGTGCAAGTGAAGCAGCCAACAGCGAAAACGTGCCAATCGAGGTGTGTTTGACCTGGTTTGGGCAAAGTGGTCCGTACAGCAAATTCGTGGGAACAACTGCGGTTTGCCGCGCCTTGGCCGGTGCTGTTTACTGTAGCGGCGCGGTGGAAGGACCGCCTCATCTGCCGCACGACCTGCAAACGGGAATTGTTGCGGGTATCGCTGCTTTCTCGAGCGCGGTGTCGGCCTTGCTGGGGGAATCTGACGGAAGCCGCCGTTATGTGCTCAGCATTCATGAGCTCGCCTTCTCTGTTGTGGAGATGGAGGCCGGCATGGTGCAAGACGGGCGTCACCCCAAAGCGCGATTGGGCGTTAACCGGTTTTGCACGACCCACCCCGGTGGTATCTACCAGACCCGCGAAGGCTGGATCGGCATTTTCGCGCACACGGCTCCGCAATGGGCTGCGCTATGTTCGGCGGTGGGGCATGCAGAACATGCCCAGGACGCTCGATTCGTGAACGGTCCAACACGCATAAAGCATGCCGACGAGATTGACCAATTCTTGATTCCGGCGTTGCTGACCAAGACGGCCAAGGAATGGTTTGAAGAACTTGGCAAGGCTAAATTCCCGGCTGTTCTGGTGCCGACAATGGACGAACTGCTTGCGCAGCAGGTTCATCGTGAGCGCGGTGCATTTGTGCCTGTGACGTCTGGGGCCAGCCAGTTTGAAGGTGTGGTCGTGCCGCTTCCGCTCGGCGATGCAGGACCGTTGCCGGGGGGAGCTGCGCCGCTCAAGGGCGCAGACAATCGATTCTATCGCAGTGATGCAGCTCTGGCTTGGCGGGTATGCCGTACTCGCGCAAAAGTGGCGGTGCCGCCGCTTCGAAAGATTCGCGTGATCGATCTGACCATGGGGTGGGCAGGCCCCCTGGCAGCACGAACCCTGGCAGACTTTGGTGCCGAAGTCATCAAAGTCGAAGGGGCTCAGTATCCGGATTGGTGGAGAGGAACGCATTACACCGACGAGTTCTACGACGAGCGGCTGTACGAGAAGAATTCGAACTTCGCTCTGATGAACCGGAACAAGCTTGGCATTACCCTGGATTTGACGCGTCAGGAAGGGCGCGCCGTGTTACTCGAATTGGTAAAAACTGCCGACATCGTCATCGAAAATTATTCAACAGAGGTGCTTCCCAAGTTGGGCCTGGATTATGCGGCTTTGTCCAAGGTGAATGACCGGCTGGTAATGGTGTCCATGCCCGCGTTTGGTGGCGGCAACGAATGGAGCACCACCCGGGCTTATGGCGGCACGCTTGAACAGGCTAGCGGCCTGCCGCATCACACCGGATTTGCACAGAACCCGCCCTCACTAACCTCCTACGCGTATGGCGATCCTATAGGCGGATGGAATGGCGGTGCGGCCGCCCTCCTATCGCTACTGGTGCAAGCGCGTACAGGCAAAGGCAGGCACGTTAATCTTTCGCAAGTCGAATGCATGCTTCCACTGGTTGCCCCATTCATCGTGGAGCAATCTGTTTGCGGGAAAACGACGCCGCGTAACGGTAACCTGCATCCCATATTTGCCCCTCACGGGGTGTATCCATGTGCCGGCGATGACGAGTGGCTGGTTCTGAGCGTCACTAACGACACACAATGGCGGACCCTGGTCAACGTCATTGATGCTCACCACCTGGGCACCGATTCGTCGTTGAACCAGGTTGAAGGCCGTCGTTCGCAACAACAACAGATAGATGCCCAAATAAGCACGTGGTCCAAACAGCGATCGGCGGACAGCGCCATGCGCGAGCTGCAACTGGCCGGCGTTGCTGCGGGCGTGGTAAAGCCAGTCTGGCGTGTTTTGGACGATCCGCACTTGAACGACAGGGGGTTTTTCAAAAAGATAGCGCGCCCCTATCTTGGCGAGTATCTGGCCACGACGCCCTGGTTCAGAGAGACAGTCGCACCAACACAGATCGTACACCCGGCGCCCACGCTGGGCGAGCACAGCCGCGAGGTCTTCTCCCGGGTACTTGGAATGACTCAGGAGCAGCAACAAGCGCTTGAAGATGGCGCAATCTCTGGAACCTCGGCAACCAGGAAAACTGCATAGCGTTGGTAAAAAGCTTTATTTGATTTGTCGCAAGTCGCTGTTTCTGTTGACACCAAATGGCAGGCTTGCGAGCGTTGTACAGAGCGATCAATAGATATCGCAACTTGAACCTTTTATTTTTGTTCATCAAATTTTCGGAGACATAACATGGCAATATTGAGATCGCGTAGAGATTTTCTAGTCGCTGCCGCAGGCGTCGCAGGAGCGTCAGCGTTTGGGCTGAGTTCTCCCATGGCGTTTGCCCAGGATAAAAAGTGGCCGGCCAAGCTAATTCGAATCGTCGTTCCATTTCCAGCGGGATCCATTACCGATGCGATGGCTCGCCTGCTTGCCGACGGTCTTTCCAAGTCCCTGGGACAGTCGGTGATTGTGGAAAACAAAGGCGGGGCCAACGGCTCCATCGGTGCAACTGACGTCGCTCGTTCGGCACCGGACGGCTATACCTTGTTGGCTACCAATAGCAGCAGCATTACCGGCAACCCGTTGATTTACAAAAACTCGCCATACAAGTCGACGGACTTTGCCCCGATCGCACTGGTGCTGGATGCACCGTTCATCCTGAACGTCAATGCGCAATGGGCAAATAAGCACGCCATCAACTCCGTCAAGGACTTGGTTGCGTTTGCCCGGAGCCACCCTTCTGAGCTCAGTTACGGCTCTGGCGGTGTAGGCAATCTCGCGCATCTGGCGTATGCAATGCTCAGCAATGACGGGAAGTTCAAGGCCACGCATGTCCCGTACAAGTCGGCATCGCAGGCGAGCTTGGCGGTGATGTCTGGCGAGGTGAATACGTCGTTCGACACCTTGGCCAGCGTTCCGCAAATTCGCGCCGGAAAACTCAAGGCCCTCGCGGTAACGCCCAGGCAACACATTCCCCAAGTGCCTGATGTTCCCACGATGGCAGTAGCGGGCTTTCCGAATATTGATTTGACGTTCTGGTTGGGTCTGCTGGCACCCGCTGGCACCCCTGCCGACATCGTTGAGAAGTTGTACGAGCACTCCAGGCAGGCCATGTCCGTGCCGGCAGCGAATACGGCACTGAGTGCGCAAGGAACCATTGTCATGACAAATCCTAAGGATTTCGCCACGCGTATTGCGAGCGAGACCAAGCAGTTGGCTGAAGTCATCAAGCGAGAGAACATCACGCTCGATTAATTCACTGCACGATTTCTGTACGGTTCACCGCAAGAATCGATCGTGCGGATCAGGCATAGGTGCAAGACTGAATCGAAATGCCATTATGACTTGTGCGACGATGGTTTGCGCAGGAACGGCCGAATGACCGAAAAATGGATTTCGGCCGTTCCTACGAAGTAACTGCGCTGAACGTAACCGCGTTGCCTTGGCCTGTGCTGCTGTCGGCGACAGCAGCACTTAACATGATGTCTGGGGTTCATCATTGCCGTGTACAAGATTGCGCATTTGCCCGGGCGTGATCGAATGGTGTTTTTTGAAAACCTTGCCAAAATGCGCTGGGTCGGCAAACCCGCAAAGCCAACCAATATCGCCAACGCTAAGGTGCCCCAGCAATGAATCGCGCAACATGTTTCTGGCATTCCACATGCGGATATTATTCAGAAAAATCGCGAAAGACGCCGAGTCATTGAACTCGCGAAACAGCTTGTGCAGCGTACGCACCGAAATGTGAAACTCCCTGGCCACCTTTTTGCCTGTCAGGCTGACTTCCCCGAAATTCAAGTAAAGCCACAGCGTGATGTCTGTGTACAGCTTATGCCGGGCCTGCCGTTGCCTATCGGGTGCTCGGCCCGCCAGACCATGAGGTACTGTCTGCCCCATCATCATGACTGCCAGCGAGAGCACCGTATCCAGACAGACAGCCTGATCTGACGGTACTGTGGAGATCCGCTCCATGAACGGTTCATTCAATTCACGCAAATATACCGATAGCAATCGCGCCCAGCCGCTGTCTGCGCAAAAGCACTGATTACAGGTCTGCCGAAACAACGTTTGCCAGTGCCCGACGCAATGATCCCGCAGGGCAATGACTGTACAGTTCAGATTGATATGTGGACGCAGGCGGGCTGAACTGGAATTGTGAATAAGCAGCAGATCGCCTGCCTGCAGTGTACAGCTGTTGGCATTGTCGGTGAACTCGGCTGCCTCCCATGCGCATAACAGAAACCATTGCTGACTATTGCTGTTGGCTGGCGACAATATCAGATCGGCACGGTGCGCCTGCAGCATGACCACACTGGCCCTTGCTGTCAAGGCAAATGCAGATAAATTGACACCGGACGCGAGAGCCTGTTGAGCGGTGAGATGCAACTGGGCATTGGGCAGAATTTGCAGCAGGATTTGATTAAGACGCGGCAGGTTTAGATCTGTGCCTGCCATGATCGAACTCAGTCTGAATGGTCCGGACAGCCCATTGACAAAATCTTTGAAATGCATCGGTAAGACTGACAGTAGGACAAAGTAAAAAAACCACGACCATTCTGAAACAGATCAATCAAACCGAGTAGTCCAAGAACGCCAAAAAAGCATAATATTCGTGCCCTGAATCAAAATTTTCATGGCCGCCGCAGCGTGCAGCAACCAGCAGTGGAGTCTCACCCAGCGCCGTTTCGTCAAGCCACTAAGTACACGTTCCATATCACTGGCGGCGGTCAGCCCAGTGTGCCTGATGCACCAGGCACTAGACGATTACCTCTGAATCACGCCGTACTAATAACGCCTTTATGGTGCACAGCGAAATGATACCGATCCCAACCCTTCTAGTTCAAACGTGAACTGGTCTCCTGCACGAGGAAATCGCACCGTCATCAGGTTACCGGTGATAAGCACTGCGCCCGCAGGAATGCTACGCTGCTGTCTGGCCATGACCTTGGCCAACCAGTATACGGATTCCAGTGGGTTGACAATAGCTGCCACGTTACCCTGTTCGATCACTTCGCCATGCGCGGTGATGGTGATGTTCCGGTCAAAATCGGGCACAGCGGACTGCCACCGACCCAGAATAACGGACGTATTATTGACATTGCATGCCACCAGCGTCTGGGCATCGGGCGGCGTTTTTTCCGGACAGCGATCATCGAGCACCTCGACTGCCGGCGCAACGGCATCGATCCAGTCAGCAGCCGCTTGCACACTGTTTAAATCATCACCGGAAAGTTCCCTGCCGATGCGCACAGCCACCTCAAACTCGAATTTCATATGGGTGTAGTCACTCATGGACAGCACGGCATCAGACGACAACAACGCCGCGTCCAGCAACTCGCCATAAACAGGCTCGGTCAGGCCATGCTTGCTCCAGGCGGCAGGCGCATTCAGGGCGATTTTCAGCCCGGCCCGCCGGGTATTGTGACGCGCCATACGAAGCTGGACCAGTTGCTCCTGAACCGCATAAGCCTGCTCCAGACTCAAAGGCCTGCCTTCGGCCAGCAATGGGGAAAAATGCACGCGGTTATCAAATTGCTGCTGCAACTGCAGTGCCAGCTCACGAGGGGTTGGACCCATGACGTCTCCTTTACGAATTGGGTTGTGCAACAAAAGCGCTACCGCTTGTGTTGCCGTTGTTATCGATATTGGTATTCAAATTGCCGGCGATGGCCGGCTTGAGTGCTGCCATATCATACCCGCTGGGCTCCTGGAATACGCGCAAATCGAACTCGCCGACTACGGCAAAGATATGATCGAACAGATCGGACTGGATACGTTCATACTCTGCCCAGACCACCGTTGTCGTAAAGGCATAGATTTCTATAGGGACGCCAGTCGCCCCCGGAGCCAGCTGGCGCACCAGCAGGGTCATATTACGATGGATGTGTGGATGATTGCGCAGATAGACTTCCAGGTACGCCCGAAAGGTGCCAATATTGGTGAGTCGTCGACCGTTCAGCGCAGACGACAGGTCTTCGCTGCGCGACTGATTGTAATCTTCTACTTCGCGGGATTTGTCCAGAATATATTGGGACAGCAGCCGGCTTTTGGTCAGGCGCAACATTTGACTTTCGGTAATGAACTTGATGCTGTTGACATCGATATGGATGGCGCGCTTGATCCGACGGCCGCCGGATTCGGACATGGCCCGCCAGTTCTTGAATGAATCGGAAATAAGCGAATAGGTAGGAATGGTGGTTACCGTATTGTCCCAGTTGCGCACTTTGACCGTTGTCAGGCCGATATCAATGACTGCGCCGTCGGCATTGTATTTGGGCATTTCCAGCCAGTCGCCGATACTGAGCATATTATTGGCGGACAACTGGATGCCGGCCACCAGACCCAGTATCGGATCCTTGAAAATGAGCATAATCACGGCAGTCATGGCGCCCAGACCGCTGATCAGAATAACCGGAGACTGGCCGATCAGGACCGAGACAATGAAAATTACGCCGGTAATGGCTGCAATGATTTTGAGGCTTTGGACGATACCCTTGAGTGGAAACTGTACCGCAACCTGTTTGCGAAAACACCAGTCCAGCACGATATCCAGGAATGCAAAAGCTGCCAGAATGGTGTAGACCAGCATCCAGATGCGCGAGAACCCCAGCAAACCTTCATGGACAGAACCGGGCGGCACCCACAGGCGCGTAAGCAAGCCAAGGGCCAGCCCCTGTACCAGCATGGCAGCATAGCGAAACAGGGACGAGTGACCGACGAGCTTGATAAAGAGAAAACGGTCGTTACGCATTCTGCCACGCAACATGCGCAACACACCATAATGCAGGACACCATGCAACAGCGCCAGCAAAAGCAGCATGACCCCAAGGGTGACGATCAACGTTGCAAAGGGAGAAAGCTGCAAACCCGCCAGAGCCAGCCAGTCAGAAGGAGTTTCGTTCATGAATTACCATCAGAATACTTAGGAGCATCACATAGTAGCAAACTGGCCCACGCTCGTCATCTGTGTAAAGTACCAGGAGCACGACCAGAAGCTGTTGGGGCGACGATCTGGGCACGACCACGACAAGATCGCAAACGGATACGCACGATGTGGCGTCATACCTATACACCCCATCATACTGGCCCTGGACATATAAATACCGGCCACCTGAATCTGACCATTTATATCTTGACTCTGTCTATACGGCTATTGCTATCCGGCCACGTCTTTCTGATTTTATACGTTGGATTCTATGCTGCTGACCGGATACGGCTGCGCCTGCTATATGCGCTTGGACTGGCCTCGCCTGGCGGCAATGTAATAAATTGAGATTACCAGGCTGGGGCGCCACGCTGCTTACCAGATCACAAAGAACAAGAGCCAGGCATAAGTGAACGGCGCCAGGCCTGCCATCAATAACAGCATACAGGTGACCCGCTGCCACAGCGACACCTGGTGCCGTCGCAGAATTTTCCAGGCCAGGCGCAAAGACCACAGCAGGGAAAGAAACAACAATGTCAGACGGGCAGGACCCGCCCAGCCGGTGGCAATACCGTCATTGCGTAACAGGGTAATCGTGGTTGCGGACAATCCCAGAAAGACGCCGACGCCAGCCGTCGGAATCAGCGCCTGCGCAACGGTATCGACGGCATCGATAAATGTTGCGCCCACCACTTTCTGTATGCATTGCAGGCTCAGCCACAACGCCCCGCCAGTAACCAGCGCAGTGCCAAAAATGAACAACACAATTGTAAAACCGTCGAGCCAGCTGAAAGCATCATTGACTTCAGGATAGTGAGTCAGAATGAACCAGGGCGCGTTCTGCTCCAGAGGCCAGAAGACATCACGGTTGACCAGCCACTCGGCCATGGCCTGTTTCAGGCTGACAAACCAGGGGCTGGCACTCCACAGGAAGGCGCCCACGGCAATGCCCATCAGCCCCCATATGATCAGGGCCGTCTGCCAGCCGCCGGTTTGCGCCACATCAACAATTTCTTCCTCGGGTGAGCGGGGAGTAAGCGCAATCGCACCACGATAATCAGCACAACGTCCGCACATATGGCAATCGGTGGCCCCCTTCATATGGCGCAAGGGCACCAGCGGCGCGCAATTGATTCTCTCGACGCGGCGAACCGGATGGCGCCAGGCGTCTTCACTGACCTTGTAATGCCAGGGTGCCAGCTTGGCCAATAGCTGGAACACCCCGTTGACCGGACACAGATACTTGCACCAGACGCGTTTATTGCGCCCGTACAGGTAACCGACCACCATGGCTGCCGCAGTCGAGCCGCCCAGTACAGCCAGCACCGCCCAGGGATATTGATATACGCTGACCAGTTGGCCATAGACGGTTGTCAGGGCAAAGGCCACAAAAGGCCAGCCACCCCAGCGCATCCATTTGGGAATGGCACGACCACGGCCGTGTTCGCTGGCCCACTCGGTGAGCATGCCTTCAGGACAGAACCATCCGCACCATGCTCGCCCCATCAGGGGCATGGATACGAGTACAAAGGGCCACCATATGCCCCAGAAGGCAAACTGGGCAAAAATGGTCAGATTGGAAAAGATATGCGCGGAATTGCCCGGCAGGGGTAACGCAGCAGGAACAAGAATGAGGAAAAAGTAAACGCCGACCACGCACCACTGCATATTGCGAAGCAGCCTTTTATGGTCCCGCAGAAACGTCGAGAACCGATAAGCGAAAGATTGGAGCATGGCGCTCATGGAGCACACCCTAAAGGAACAAAGGTACCGCTACAGACAGGAAAAAGCGTGAAGGCGCCATGTCCTGCCAGCGGAGGCGCCTTTTTTAAAAAAACTTCACGACACGTTCTGTTGCGCGCATCAGCCACGGGCAGGAACAGCGGCTCCTGCCGGCTCCGAGCGCAACATCCGGTACAGCAGGAAAACACCCAGCCAGTACAGGACGAAAATAATAACATGCATGAGAGAAGGCATTGCCCTGTAGCCAGCGAAATCGGCCAGGACCTTGCCAATGCCACTGCTGTCATCAAGCACTGCACTGGTGTCCCACACAGGATCCACCAACGTCGGAATGGCTTCAAGCGAAATCAGATGATCAATACCATTGACGAGCAGCGAGCCAGCCAGCAGCAGTAATAACACTTCGGTAATTTGAAAGAAGCGGCGCCAGGTAATAATTTTGCCACCCAATTGCAAAATATAGAATGTCAGCAACGCCAGCAGGAAACCACCCACACCCGCAGCGGCAAGCATCCATGCCTGATTCTGTTGCGCGCCGGCCAGTACTGTGCCCCACAGGAAAACTACGGTCTCGCTGCCTTCGCGCGCCACGGCGATCATGACCAGAACCAACAGGCCCCACCAGCTGTTACGCCGGAGATTGGCCGAAGCACCACTGACCAAGTCACTTTTGAGCTTGCGGCCATTTTTTTTCATCCACATGACCATCTGCACCACCAGCCCGCAAGCCACCAGCGCCATGATCGCCTGGAACCACTCCTGACCGGTATCGGACAGCCAGGTGGAAACACCCATGAATACCAGCGCCAGCGCGACAGCCAGCAACAGCCCGGCAGCCACCCCGCCCCAGAGCCACGGCATACCACGCCGTCCTTCCGGAGAGGCTCGCAGCCAGGTGTACAGAATACCTACAACAAGCAGGGCTTCGACGCTTTCACGCCAGACGATAAATGCCACTTGATCCAATTGGATTCCTTGTGAATGAATATGCTATTGCGCAGGCTTGACCACCAGGGTTCCTTTTACGGACTGGTGGAAGTCGTCGAAAAACGGATACTCGCCGGGCTTGGAAATCGTGAAAACCAGAAATGAGGACAAGCCCGGTCCCAGCACTTTTTCCTTGCGCAGCGGCAGGCTCTCGAATTCAACAGGCACCTTGCTTTCATTGACGAGGTTGATCTTGAAGCGACCGGCGGGAACTTCAAGCCGCTGCGGCTCGAACGTGCCATCTTCCTTGAACGTGAGAGTAAAGGTTGGCGTCTCGGCCCAGGCGCTTGCCGCTAGCAACGCCTGGGTCAGAGTCAGGAAAAGCGCCAGACCGGCAATAGCCAGAGCGCGTTTGACCATGATCAATATCCGCCTTTTTTACCTGTACCGGCATACGTGAATTCGTACTCGACTTCAAATGGCTTCCAGAACGCTTCGACGCCGGTTTCCTTGTCGGTATGATGGCCAAAATGGGTCATTTTACCGGACTCGGGCGAACCAATAATGAACGTGAGCTTGTATTTGCCGGGACCCTGCAGCTTCACATTGTCGCCATAGTGCGGGCCGTCGTTGGCCACCATGGGCATGAGCGGGCCTTCCTGAACCTTGCCGCCTTCTTTTTCCAGCTTATATTTGATGTCCAGATACGGCATCCATGCGCCTTCCTCGAACCCGTTTTTGTTATCGGCCGTTGCATGAATATCTGCTTCAAGATGAATATCGGAATCCTTGGCCTCGCGCATCATGCCTGCTGGTTCCATCGTGATGGGTTGCAGGTACACGGCAGCGATTTCCATGCCGTTTTTCATATGGGGTTTACCGATAGGATACTCTGCAGCCTGCGCAGACAGTGACAGAGCCAGCGCCGCACCGGCACCGATCAGGGCTATTTTTTTGATCATACTTGAACGTCCACCAATGAGATAATTAGGTAAATGAGAATATTTCTCGTTTATATTAGTATATATTGGCTGACAGTTGCCTTAACAAATATCAAAAGCACGGGGACAGGTGCTGGTTTTTGCCTAATATCTCTCAACAATCATCCCAGGCCTCAGGGCGGATTGGTGGGATTGGACGGCAACGAGACAACGCCGCCAGCGCCTACGAGCGAGGATCAGGCGGCCGGCCATGGCGCAGGCAGCAACCACCCTGCCCTCTAGCAATAGAATTGAGCGCCAACGCCAACCACATCATGCCCGGCATTCCACTTATAGCTGAATCTGGTCACCGTCAAAGGCCTGACGCACGTCCCCTGGGAGCGCCTCCGGGTGAGCCATCAGGTATCGGTCCAGTTCGTGACCGGCATGGGTCAGCCAGGTGGTTCCTGCCCCAATAGCGGCATGGATCGCCAGCGCCTGGTTCAGATCGTTGTGATTGCGCCCGGGTCCCGGTCGAGGCGGATAAGAGCAGTCGAGCACGCAATGGGCAGGGCGCTGGGCGCGCAAAAAGCGCTCTACCGGTTCTGGCAGGCCTTGCGTATCGGTCAGGTACGCCAGGCTGTCGCCCTGATCGGGCCGGATCAGATAACCATAGGTCGGACGGGAATGCTGCAACGGCAAGGCGGTGATGCTGAAACCGCCAAACTGCCGCTCTTCAAAGTCCTCAAACGGTGCGGAAAAATCCAGAATGCCCGGATGCTTATACAGGTCTGCAAACCCGGTTTCATCCGCAGGTCCGTGCACGGCAATACGCAAATTGACGCCCCAGCGCAGGTGCAACAGGCCCTGGGCATGATCGGCATGATAATGCGTCTGGAAGATGCCGTGCAGCGTGCCGGGCGCAAAGCGGGTCGTCAGGTCCGTCAGACCGCTGTCGATCAGCCATTGCCCGTCATCGGCCTGCAGCAATGCACTGCAGGGCAGGCGCACATGGCGAGCATCGCTGCGGGCCCGGGCACAGGCCACGCAGTCGCAGTTGTATACAGGCATCTGCGCCGAATTGCCGGTGCCCAGGAAAGTCAATTGCATTGCCGCTCCAGTGTCGTGGCCTGTTCAATTGTTTGCAATAACTGCGTAACGGCGCTATCGAGATCGCCGGAGTTATCAAGCACCACCAGCCGCGCGCCCTGCTCCCGCAGGCCCTCCATGAATGCGGTATCGAGCGCGGTATTGCGCGCCAGCCGTTGGGTAATTTCCTGGCGGCTTTCACGACCGCGCTGCAGCAGCCGTTGCAGCAACAATGGCGGATCGACCTGCACCAGTACCACCAGCACCGATTTGTAGCGTTGTACCGCAGACTCGCAATAGGCGCGAGAACCATTGACCAATACGGTATGTCCCTGCGCCAGCAGATTATCGAGCTCTGCCGGGATGCCATAGGCCAGACCGTTGGCACGCCAGCTCATGGCAAATTCGCCACGTGCCTGCATCGCATCGAAGGCGTCGGGCGACAGGGAGAAGGCATCTTCTCCCTCCGATTCGGCCGACCGGGTTATATAGCGTTTCATCAGCTGCACCTGCGATCCTGCACGGCTGGCCGCCAGTTGCAGCAGACTGTCTTTGCCCGACCCCGAGGGCCCCATCACGTAAATAAGCTGACCCGACATCAAAATACCCGTTGACCTTCGCGCAGCACCTGCTGCACTACAAATTGCCTGCCCGTATCCTTGACCTGCACCAGATCGGCACGCAATCCCGGGCTGATCTGGCCACGGTCCGGCAAATTGGCGGACCTGGCCGGCGCCAGGCTGACCATATTGACTGCCTGCGGCAGGCTGATACCCAGGTCTGACTGGCTCAGAATACGCACCGACTGCAACATGCTTGCCGGATAGTAATCGCTGGACAGAATATCCAGCACTCCCTTGCGCGCCAGGTCGGTTGCCGCGATATTACCCGAATGGGAGCCGCCACGCACCACGTTGGGCGCGCCCATCAGCACTTTCAGGCCCAGTTGGTGACTGAGCGCAGCTGCCTCATGGGTCGTGGGAAATTCAGCGATGGTCATGCCAAAACCGGCTGATTCGTGCACGTGCTCGCTGGTGGCATCATCATGACTGGCAAGCGACAGACCACGCTCATGACAAATATCCACGATACGACGGCGATAGCTCTCGCTGTAACGATCGGCATTCTGTTTTTGCAGCACGATAAAAGCATCCATATCGGCATCATTCAAATGATACTTGCCCTGATAGTATTCGCGGTATTTCTCGTACTTGACGAACTGACGCTGACCCGGCGTATGGTCCATGACCGAGACCAGATGCACCAGCTCATTGCCTACCAGGTCTTCGAAGATGCCCAGCGTTTTTTCATGACTGACTTCACAACGCAGATGCAACCGGTGCTCGGCACGCGTATGCCCCTGATCGGCGGCATGGGAAATGGCTTGAACCATTTTGGGCAATTGCAAAAGGCGTTGCCCTTTGGGGTTCACATCGCCAATAGAGAGCGCATCAAATACGGTTGTGATGGCCGCACCGACGATTTGCGCGTCGTGCGCCAGTACCGCATTCTCCGAGGGCCAGTCTACGCCGGGACGCGGATTCATGTACTTTTCAAGGTTGTCGGTATGCAGCTCGATCAGCCCCGGAATGACAAAATCGCCCTGCCAGTCTTCGGCGGCGGGCAGACTGCTTCTGCCCTCGCTTATATCATGGATCTGTCCGTCACGCAGGGACACGGTGCCGTTGATGACCTCGCTGGCGGTGACAATCTTTGCATTTGTGATAACTCTTTCATGCGACATTTTTCATCTCCCGGGTTGCGATATCCAGGCTGCGGTCTGCCACGGCCTCGCGCGCCGCCTTGTCATGAAAAATGCCGATCAGAGCAGAACCGGCTGCCCTGGCCTCGCCAATCATTTCCAGTACCACCTGACGATTTGCCTCATCCAGCGACGCGGTCGGTTCATCCAGCAGCATCAATGGCCAGTTGACCATGAACCCCCGGGCGATATTCACGCGCTGCTGTTCGCCGCCAGAAAAGGTATTGGGCGCCAGCGACCAGAGCCTTTGCGGAATATTAAGGCGCGTTAACAGGTCGGCGGCACGCGCACTGGCCTGCTCCGCGCTCCAACCACGCAGCAGCGCCGGTTCACTGACCACATCCAGACAGTTGACGCGTGGAATGACGCGCAGGAACTGGCTGACGTAGCCCATTGTTTCCCGGCGTACCTGCATGATCTGGCGCGGCGCCGTGCCGACCAGTTCAGTCATGTCATCGCGGTGCAGTACGCGAATGGAGCCGCCACCCGGCAGGTAGTTCCCATATAACGTACGCAGCAGCGTTGATTTGCCGGCACCCGACTGACCGTGCAGCACCACGCACTCGCCGGCATTGACCGAAAAGCTGATGTCTTCGAGCACATGCAGTTGCACACCCTGCTGTTGATGCAGGGTGAAGGTCTTGGATAGATTATTTACTTCCAGAACGGTATTCATTGTTTCTCCGAATGCGTTGATTGCAACTGTACTATCACGGTTGCAATACGGATGAGACCAGCAATTGCGTGTACGGATGCTGTGGGTCATCCAGGATCCGATCGGTCAGCCCGCTTTCGACCACGCGCGAGCGCCGCATCACCATCAAACGGTCTGCAAGCAGCCGGGCCACGGCCAGATCGTGGGTCACAATAACGACGGCAAGACCCAGGTCTCGCACCAGTGCACGCAGCATATCCAGCAAGCGTGCCTGCACCGAGACATCCAGCCCGCCAGTGGGCTCGTCCATAAACACCAGCCGTGGATGGGAGACCAGGTTGCGGGCGATCTGCAGCCGTTGCTGCATGCCGCCGGAAAAAGTGCGCGGCAGATCGTCAATGCGCGACTCGTCAATTTCCACCTGACGCAACCAGCGCACCGATTCGCTGCGCAGCACACCGTAATTGCGTACGCCTTGCGCCATCAGGCGCTCGCCGATGTTGGCGCCGGCCGACACGGTCATGCGCAGACCATCGCGCGGGTTCTGTTCTACAAAGCCCCACTCGGTGCGCAACAAGGTGCGCCGTTGCGCCTCCGAAGACGCATACAGATCAGTTACCGCGCCATCGGTCTGCCGATAATGGATTGTCCCGGCATCGGGTTGGCTGCGCCCGGAAAGCACATTGAGCAGCGTCGATTTGCCGGACCCCGACTCGCCGACGATGCCCAGCACTTCGCCGGGATACAAATCGAAACTGACCGCCTGGCATCCCTTGTCCGGACCAAACAAAAGGCCGATATCCGATACCTGAAAAAGCGGTTCGCCGGCCAGGTCGTCCTGTACCGGACGATCTGCCTGATTGTTGCTTGCCTGCAATGCACTCATGGTGTTACCTCTGCTTGTGCCACGCGCTGCGCGCAGTAATCTGTATCAGAGCAGACAAATTCTCGGCTGCCCTTGTCATCTGTAATAATCTCGTCCAGAAACGATTCCGTGGATCCGCAAATGGCGCAACTGTGCTCCCACTTCTGAACCTCGAACGGATGATCTTCAAAGTCCAGACTGGCCACATCGGTATAGGGCGGCACGGCATACAGGCGCTTTTCACGGCCGGCGCCAAACAGCATGAGCGCGGCGCTGCGATTCAGTTTGGGGTTATCGAACTTCGGTATGGGAGACGGGTCCATCACATATCGTCCGGCCACCAGCACCGGATAAGCGTAGGCGGTAGCGATATGACCGTAGCGGGCAATGTCTTCGTACAGCTTCACATGCATAACGCCGTAATCATTTAGTGCATGCATGGTTTTGGTCTCGGTTTCCGACGGTTCAATAAAACGCAGCGGTTCGGGAATCGGCACCTGGAACACCATGATCTGGTCATTGCTCAATGCGGTCTCGGGAATGCGATGACGGGTTTGTATCACGGTCGCTTCGGTCGTATCCACTGTGGTGCGAACGCCCGCGGTGCGCGAGAAAAAACGCCGAATGGACACAGCATTAGTGGTATCGTCTGCGCCCTGATCGATCACTTTCAATACGTCATCGCGTCCCAGGATCGCAGCGGTCAGTTGCATGCCGCCGGTGCCCCAACCGTAGGGCAGCGGCATCTCGCGTCCGCCGAAAGGCACCTGATAGCCGGGAATGGCCACTGCCTTGAGCAAGGCACGGCGGATCATGCGCTTGGTCTGCTCGTCCAGATAGGCAAAGTTATAGGGTTCAGCTATGGCGTTCATGCCCGTTTCTCCTTCTGCGGCGGGACCTGTCCCGCTTCTGTTTCCTGCTGCGGTTCCTGCTCGGATTCGGCCTGCGCGTCACGCTTTCTCATTTTGCGAATCAACTCGAGCTCAGCCTGGAAGTCCACGTAGTGCGGCAATTTCAGATGTGATACGAAGCCGGCCGCTTCGACGTTATCGCAATGCATCAGCACAAACTCTTCCTGCTGCGCCGCAGAGGTAATCTCCTCGTCATACTCGGCCGCGCGCAGCGCACGATCGACCAGGGCCATGCCCATGACCTTGCGCTCGTTATAGCCAAAAGCCAGGCCGTAGCCGCGCGTAAACTGTGCAGGCTGATCCTTGGAGCCGACAAACTGATTGACCATTTCACATTCGGTGACTTCGATATCTCCGGCCGGTACGGCAAAATCCAGTTCCTCAGGCTCCAGCCACACCTCGGTAAAGCCGATACGGATTTCGCCGGCAAATGGGTGGTTGCGACCATAGCCGCGCTGCGTCGAATAGCCCAGCGCAAGCAGAAACCCCTCATCGCCACGCGCCAATGCTTGCAAGCGCTGCATCCGGTTACTTGGGAAATCAAGCGGCTCACGGGTAATATCGGGAACCGGCTGGGCACTGTCCGTTTCTTCCCGCATCAGTCCTTCCTGCGCCAGCAGGCCCAAGACTCGCGGAAAGTCCTGCCCTGCTTCCTGCATAGTGGCATCAGCCTGCGCATTTGCATCCAGGGGTCTGGCGCCCGGCAATGTCGCCTGCTGTGCGGCTGCGGCCTGGTCCACGCCATCAACGACGGCCTGAATCTGCTGCCCATCACCCTGCTGCAGCGCCTGAGGTTGTTCGCCTTCGGCCTGCAGGGTAAAGTCCAGCAAACGGTGTGTGTAGTCGAAGGTCGGTCCCAGCAACTGCCCGCCCGGCAAATCCTTATAAGTAGCGGAAATGCGTCGTTCCACCTGCATGCTCTCGGTGTGCAGGGGACGGCTCACACAGTAGCGACTCAGTGTGGTGCGATAGGCTCGCAACAGAAAGATCGCTTCCAGCAGATCGCCCGCAGACTGTTTGATGGCCAGCGCGGCCAGTTCTCGGTCGTACAGCGAACCTTCGCTCATCACCCGGGCCACGGCCAGCGGCATCTGTTGCGCGATCTGAGCCAGCGACAAAGGTGGTACGTCAGTCGCGCCGCGACGTTTCTGATCAAGTAGTCTATGCGCATTTTCGATAGCGGTTTCACCGCCTTTTACAGCAACATACATCGTATTCTCCTATAGGACGCTGGCCACGGTACTGCGTGGCAAAGCCATCAACTGGCGCTGGCTGGTCATGAAAAAGTCCAGCCCCTTGGGAAAATCGGTCACCCGATTACGTGCCGACCAAAAACGCTCACACAGCGGCAGTGTTACGGCGCGCTGTGATTCGATGCCCGGCCCTTCGAGCACGACCTGGCGCCCGCCTTCCAGGCTGTCCAGCTGGACGATCACCGTACATGACAGCTCCGGATCGCGATCAGTGCCGCAACGAAATTGCTCAAGATAGTCGACCTCGGTAGCGGTAATGATGGCCAGGTCGGCCTGCCGCGGATCGTGGGTCACAGGGCAGGCACAGTGAAACGCCAGGTTGGCCCGGACCATGGGCGTATCGAGCGCTGGACTGAGCCATACTTGCGTATCGTCATCAAACAGCGTCAGCGCCAGGGAAAACGTAGCCGGATGCATAATATCCAGGGCATCGGCAAAATCGGCCTGGGCGACCATGCCCGGCTCGGACATGGCCTTGAGCGCGGCGCGAAAACTCATTTGCGCATTCAGTACAGGATCTGCAAAGGCAGGAACCAGAACGGGAGCAGTCATGCATTTTCTCCTCGGAGAAGGGTAAAGAAGTCAACTTTGGAAGCGGCCACCTGAGCTTGTCTGGCCAAACGCGCCTGTTGCTGACTGCGCGCAAGCGGCTCGATCACCGATTGCATGAGTTTTGCTTTCTCGTCCCCAAGCAGCAAGGCATCGGCCAGCGCAGCCAGCTCTGCATGACGCTTGTTGCGTCCGGCAATGTAGCTGTACCCGGCACGACCGTCCGGCAATTGCACGACGCAACGCGTGACCGTCATCTCGCCCAGGTTGAATGCCTGTCCGGTGCCGCCAGTACGTCCCCGCACCATGGCCATGCCGGTTTCCGGCTTGCGTATGCATTGATAAGGTACACCGCCAAGCTCGGATTCATACCCGGCCAGCGCATCACCTGCGCGTGCGAGCACCTGCATCCAGCGTTGACGCTCGGTCGGAGCAAAGTCCGCTTTCATATGTGTTCTCCGTTTAAAACTACCTGATATTGAAAACGGTCGGCGCGGCTGACGGAAAACGTCAACTCCACGGGATGACCGTGCTGGTTTTTGGATAGGGTGGTAACGGTAAGCACCGGCGCCGATTGTGGAATCAGCAGGCGCGAGGCTTCGTCAATGGTGGGCAGTCTGGCGCCGATCACGCTGGAAGCGCGCTGCAGCTCACACCCACGCTCTTTCAGATACTGGCGCATGGAATCACGTTTGTAATCTTGCAGCAAGGCTTCGTAACCGGAAGAAAAAAAGTGCGTCATGACGCTGATCGGCTCGTTGTCGATAAATCGCAGCGTGCGGTATTCAAGCACGGTGCTGCCCGGCGCCAGGGCCAGTTGCGTCAGTTCATCGTGATTGGCGGGGCGGCGATACACTTTGAGCAATTGCGCCCTGGCGGTGTGACCCATGGCTGAAAACTGATCGGTGTAGGCGGTTTTGGCCTGTACCGGATACAGCAGCGGTCGGGTCAGCACCTTGGTGCCCTTGCCCTTGATCCGGATAACATTGCCCTCTTGCACCAGCAGATCCAGCGCCCGCCGCACGGTATGACGATTGACATCAAAGCGCTCAGCCAGTCGCAGCTCCCCAGGCAGCAGGTCTCCCGGTTTATACATAGACAACTCAGCCCGGATAGTGGAAGCCAGTGTCTGATAGAGGGGTTCATCTTGTCTAGACAAGTTCATCATTTTAAAAAGGCAGTTGCCTGCCTTGTTCCATCATACGAAGAATTTTCTAAGTCGCTGCGAGACCACGTCGATCACACTCACGCACACAATAATGATGAGCAATATGGCTGCGGTCTGCCCGAAAGCGAAGCTGCGGATTGCTTCCCACAGTAACACACCGATACCGCCTGCGCCAACCATCCCCACCACGGTGGCCGAGCGCACATTCGACTCAAACCGGTACAGTGCGTACGACACCCACAAGGGCATAACCTGGGGAATCACACCGAATATCACCTCTTGCAAAGCGCTCGCTCCAGTGGCGCGCACCCCTTCGACAGGACCCGGATCAATCGCTTCCACCGCTTCTGCAAACAGCTTGGCCAATACACCTGTGGTACCAAGAAACAGCGCCAGGGTGCCGGCAAACGGGCCCAGGCCCACGGCCACCACGAACAACATCGCAAAGACCATTTCATTGATGGAACGCAAGGCGTCCATCAGGCGACGCACCGGCTGGCAGACCCACCAGGGCACCAGATTGGATGAAGACAATATGCCAAGTGGAATACCAAAAATGATCGCCAGAACGGTCCCCCATACGGCGATCTGGATCGTAACCAGCATTTCCCGCGCATACATGCGCCATTCAGAAAAATCGGGCGGAAAAAAGTCCGCGGCAAAGGTAGCCATGTTGCCCGAATCGGTCCACAGCAGGACCGGATTCATTTCAGCGCCCTTCCAGGCCCAGGCCAGAAACAGCAGGAACAGCCCCCATCCCAGCATTTTTGCCCATGTCATGCGCGGCGGCTGCGCAGGCAGTGCGCCGGACATCGGGCTGGGGCTTGTCGTCAATACAGACATATTCATTTCCAGTTTATGGCAACCTGCAAACACTGCACAGGCCGCCATCATGATCAACTCAAATTACGAGTTTTTACCTTCGATTGCTTTCATGCGGACAGAGATCTTGCTCAGTTGTTCATCCAGGCTGGCGATCTGTTTCTTGCGATCTTGCTCATCCAGTTTGCTGTCGCCGGCAATTTGCGAACGTTTTTTGAACAGCTCCAGTTGGCGGATAGGCAGCAACTGATCATTGCTTGAAGGCTTGAACTTGCCCCAGGCCAGGGCATTGAGTACTTTGAGCTCTTCGGGCTTGTCGCCGTATTGATCAAAAAATGTCTTGAGTTTTGTCTTGGCATCTTCAGGCAGATTCTTGCGCCAGACGATTGGATCAGCCGGAATCAGTGGAGACTTCCAGATCACTTTCAACTCGGCAGCCTTGGCTGGATTGGTTTTTTGCAAACGCTCCATGCCTTCGGTATTGAAGGTGGCCACGTCAACCTGTTTGTTTGCCACAGAAAGTGCATTCACTTCATGGCTGCCATTGACCGAACGTTTGAAAATCTTGTTGGCATCGACATTGTTTTCAGCAAACACATAATAACCAGGCACCAGGTAACCCGAGGTGGAGTTCGGGTCGCCATTGCTGAAGTTCAGTGTCTTGGCGTTTTCCAGCATATCCTTGACTGAATTGATTTTGCTGTCTTTATGGGCGATCAGCAGGCTCCAGTAGCCAGGTTTGCCATCTTTATCAACCGTCTGGTAGATCACTTCGCCATTGGCACGATCCACGGCTTCCATGGCCGATTTGTTGCCGTACCAGGCAATGTCGACTTTATCGAAACGCATGCCCTGGATGATGCCGGCATAGTCAGGCGCGAAAAAAGCCTTTACCTTGTAGCCGGTTTGTTTGGACAGATCGGCCAGAAAGGGTTCCCACACGGTTTTCAGGTTCTGGGAAGATTCCGTAGAGATAATGCCGAAATTGAGTTCCTTGGATTCCTGGGCCTGAACTGCAGCGGCGCTCATACCCAGCGCGAACAGGGAAATACCAAGACGGCGAATGGTCGATTTGAACATGAAAATTCCTAATGAAATAATGTTTAAGCTGCTGCCAGAACCAGGCGTGCCGGGTCTCTGGCGGGTGTTTTTTGTGCCTCCTGCTCTCCGAACAGAAGCGCCGTACCTATTTCCGAGCCGTACAGATCGCTCAGAAAATCGTTGCTCAGCCCGGTGATGGGGCCGTCGAAATACTTCTTGCCGCCTTTGAGCGCTACCGCGTGGCGGCAATATTTCACTGCGTAATCCACCTGATGCAGCGTGACAATGACTGTTTTTCCGTCGCGCTTATTGATGTCTGCCAGTGTCTCCATGACACGGCGCGCCGATTCCGGATCCAGTGAAGCGATAGGTTCGTCTGCCAGAATAATTTCGGCCTTCTGGCACAGGGCGCGGGCAATGGCCACGCGCTGCTGCTGACCGCCCGACAGGGTCGAAGCGCGACGATGGGCATACTCAAGCAGACCTACCCGCTCCAGCGCCCGCAACGCGTTGTTCACTTCTTCCTTGTTGAACAGACCAAGTGCGCCGCGTACCCGTGACATGCGTCCCAGACTGCCCAGCAGGACGTTCTTGAGGACCGACAACCGCCCCACCAGGTTGAACTGCTGAAAGATATAACCGATGTCCGAACGCAACCGGCGAACATTGCGGTTCAATATGCCGTCTTTCTGCATTTGCTGGCCCAGCATCTGTATATCGCCACCAACCCGGCGATCACCGATGGCCAGGCCGGCCAGATGACGCAATAACGTGGATTTGCCGGAACCGGATGCGCCGATCAGCGCAACCATCGCGCCAGGAGCCACGTCCAGTTCCAGGTCGTGCAGGACCTGTCTGGTGCCGAATGTCTTGTTCAGATTCTGAACCCGGATTGCCTGAGTCATCGTATTCCTCTGTATATTTTGCAACTGCCGGCTCGATACACAGCAGAATGCCCGAGCGCAAGCAGCAGATGTCAGCAATTGGCCAGCCATAGCGGGCCGCTGCTGTTCAAGTGCCGTCATATTAAGGAATATGTGTGACAGTCCGGTTAATGCCGTCTTACAAGGCAGTGACAGTTTTGCCATTTTGGGGGCGTTTTACTAGACAAGTCGGACATAGCAAGAAGGAATAATTCTTATAATTAATCAATGATTTGGCATTTGTGCAACACTATTTCGTGCGTATCGCATAGACAAGTGAAAACCACCGGAAAAATGTAACAGCTGCGCTGAGGCAAGCGTAGGCATCCTGCCCAGGCGATGCGCCAGCCAGCAGTTGCCCTGTCGACGGGCGCTGGACTGATATTGACGGGTGCTATTGAGGATGCGATGGGCGGGCAGGTGGCGCTTGATGGCACTTGCGATCAAGCGCCGTCGCACAGTGGCAGCGCGCTCGCCCGGCCTTATCTGCTTTTAACTGGCGTGCCCCTGCAAAAGACAGGGAGGCACGACGCAAAGCCAGATCGCCAGATCATGGGCCAGGCGCGCAATCGCGCTTTGCCCGGACCAGGAATGAAAAAAGTGCTTAGCGTTGCGCCGTTGGCCCGGGGAACAGCATGAGCATGACAAATGCAATGGCCAGTGCCACCGCGGCCAGCATGAAAAGCAGCAGATACTGGCCGTTGGAATGGGCAAACACAAATGACATTGCGTAGGCAGCGGCCGCCTGCATAAGCGCAAAAGCGGTTGTCGCCCTGCTCCAGGCGGTTTTTTGCGCCGTCGGCGAATGCGGCAGCATCTCGCGCAAACGCCCCAGGACCAGCGGCACGATGCCTGGCGTGAATGCGCCCACCGCAAAGCTGGAAAGACCAAGCAGAATGGGCGCCGTGCTCAGGATCGGCAGAATGACCATGACCAGTTGCAGCAGCAACGCGCCACGCAGGGTCAATCCATAGCCAATGCGATCGGCTACCGCACCGGCGCACAGGGGTCCTGCCACGGCTCCCAGACCGTAAATTACCCAGAAAAACGACCCAGTATTGACGCCCCAGCCAAGCCCGCGCGCGACATAATCAACGAGAAACACCATGTGCGCCACCAGTCCGACCGCGTTCAGGCCGTAAACAAGATACAACACATACAGGCCACGACTGCCGGTTTCAGCGGACATAGGATGCGACGGCGTGATCTGCTTACCCATCGGGTCGTCAGGACCGCCCGCGCGGTGGTTCGGGTTCGGGTTCGGCGCAACATCGGCAGGAACCGTTGCCGATGCCAAGACTGATGTAGATGCGGATGCAGGTGCTGATGTCGTCGATAGCGATGCTGCTGGTGCTGGTGCTGGCGCTGGTGGTGTAGATGTTGTAGATGCTGGTAATACTGTTGTTGCTGGCGGCGCCGGTGGCCAGCTGGACCAGGCCAGAAGCGTCAATAATAAAGACAGGCCCCCCAGCCCGAGCCATGTTTGCGTCAAGCCCAGTTGCAGCAGCATTGGCACCAACGTGCCCGATGCGGCCACGCCCAATCCCACCCCGGTAAATATCACGCCACTGGCAAGCCCGCGACGCGAGGGCAGCACGAAAGGCAGGATAGACGTTGCGGCAAGCACCATTAAGGCGCCGCCGGAGACGCCCGACACGAAACGCCACAGAAAAAACCAGATAAACGATACCGGCAGGGCACAGGAAAAAAAAGCAAGTGTGGCCAGCACCATCATCAGCCGCAGGGCAGCGCGCGTCCCGGTCTGCCGGGCGATGCCTACGCCCAGCAGCGCGCCGGCCAGATATCCTGCCAGATTGGCTGCCCCCAGATAGGCTGCGGTGGAGGCAGAAAACCATTGTGCATTGATAATGGCCGGCAGCAATGGCGTATAGGCAAAACGCGCCAGCCCGATGCCCACCAGGCTGGCACAAAGCCCTGCCATCAACATCCGCCATTCCGGCAACTGCGCAGGGGTATTAACGATCGACTGTGCTGTGCGCATCTTCAAGGCTTCGTTCCATCACTCCGAGTCGCTGCCGAGCAACGCGCAGAAATTGGCCAGGTCGACATTGCCGCCGCTGATAATAATGCCTACCCGCTTACCACGCACCAATTCTTTTGCACTGCAGGCGCCAGCCAGCGACAGACATCCCGTGGGCTCGACCAGCATTTTCATGCGCTCGGCATAAAAGCGCATCGTCCGAATCAGCTGCTGATCGGTAACGGTCAGGATATCAGCGACTTCGCGTTGAATGATGGAAAAGGTGTAGTCACCCAGGAACTGCGTCTGCGCGCCATCGGCGATGGTTTTTGGCATATCGATGCGCACGATATGACCGGCGCGCAGGGACAGCTGCCCATCATTGCCCGCTTGCGGTTCCACGCCATAGATTTGGCATTCCGGGGCAAGGGCCCGTGCCGCCAGGGCCGAGCCCGACAACAATCCGCCACCGCCCAGGCAGACAAAAAGCAGATCCAGCGGCCCGGTCTCCTGCATCAGTTCCATGGCAGCCGTCCCCTGGCCCGCGATGACATCGGGGTGATCATAGGGCGGGATGAGTGTGTAGCCGTGTTGCTGCGCCAAACGCGTGGCAATGGCCGCCCGGTCTTCTGTGTAACGGTCATATTGCACCACCTGCGCGCCATAGCCGCGTGTGGCTGCCAGCTTGGCAGCGGGCGCATCCAGCGGCATCACGATGGTGGCTTTGACATTGAGCACGGATGCTGCCAACGCCACACCCTGGGCGTGGTTGCCCGAAGAAAAGGCAATAACCCCTGCGCGCTGTTGCGCTTCGCTCAATGCCGCGATCGCATTGAATGCGCCACGGAACTTGAATGCGCCGATACGCTGCAGGTTTTCACATTTGAAATACAAGCTAGCGTCCAGCTGCGCGTCAATGGTCCTGGAACTCAGTACGGGCGTGCGGTGCGCGTAACCTTTGATGCGTTCGGCTGCGGCGACTACATCAGTATAAGTGGGCAATGTCTGCATAATGCTCCTGTTTCAGAAATGGCCCTGCCGCGCAAAACGTCATGACCTTGCCGGTTTATCTCAATCAGCATATTCTACCCGCGTTTGAGCCGTTACAATGGACGCCATCATCAGGCCAGATCGAGAAGCATCCATGTCCATGCAAAACAACTCAGTTGCCATTATCGGCGCCGGCATTGTCGGCTTGTGTACCGCGCACGCCCTCAGAAAGGCGGGCTGGCAGGTAACTGTATTTGACGCTCAGGCCCCGGGCTCTCAATGCTCATTCGGCAATGCCGGTGCGTTGTCCGAAGGTTCGGTCGCGCCATTGGCCATGCCCGGTGTCGTCAAACAGGCAGCCTCCATGCTGCTGGACAGCACCAGTGCGCTGCATGTCCCGCTGGGCTACCTGTTGCCGGCCATGCCCTGGTTTGTGCGCTTTATCGCTGCGTCAAGGCCGGAACGCGTCCGGCAAATCGCGAGCGCCCTGCATGATCTGCTGGCCGGATCGGTGCGTCATCACACGGAACTGGCCCGCGACATCGGCTGCGCCCATTTGATAAAAACCACAGGTCAATTACACCTGTACCCAGACGCCGGCAGCCGCGACAAGGACAAGGCGTCCTGGCAACTCAAGGCCGACTTCGGACTGGCCATGCAGCCAGTGGATCGCGCCGCCATTGCCGACCTGGAACCGGCCGTCAGCGACACCTATCGCAGCGGCTGGTTTCTGCCGGAAGAAGGCTGGGTCAGCGACCCGTTCCAGTACTCTCAGGCGCTGGCCAGGGCGAACACTGACCTGGGCGTTGCATTTGTCAACGCCGGCATCAGCAACTTGCGTCGCAGCAATGACAAGTGGCATTTGTTCAGTGGCGAACAATCATGGCAGGCCGATCATGTTGTCGTTTGTGCAGGAATGGGCTCGCGCGATCTGCTGGCGAGACTGAACCGGTCGGTTCCTCTGGAAAGCCAGCGCGGCTACCACCTGCAGGCGCCGCATCCTGGTCTCACGCTATCGCGCATTGTGGTGCTGGCCGATCGCAAGATCTTCATGAACCCGATGCAAGGCCAATTGCGTATCGCCGGCACGGTTGAATTCGGCGGCACCGGCAAGCCGATGAACGAGCAGCGCGCGCTACTGCTCAAGGATCACGCGCTGGCCGGCCTGGACAATCTGGATACCAGCGGCTTTACCACCTGGCTGGGCCATCGACCCTGCCTGCCCGATTCTTTGCCTGTAATAGGTCCTGTCGCAGAATTGCCGGGCCTGTGGACCGGATTCGGGCATGGCCATCTTGGACTGACCGGCTCTGTAAACACCGGCAGGCTGCTGGCACGCGCCATGGCCGGCCAGGCAAGCGCCAATGAACTGGCGCCGTTTTCGCTGAACCGTTTTCATTAAGCCACTGCCGGTGCGCTGTTTTCAGCAGGCAAATCGTTATTTGCCGAGCAATCGCGTTTATCAACTGCGTTGAGGCAACCGTCATGCCACTGTACATTAAGTGGCAGATACATCAGTTTACAGACGAGTGCGGGCCAACAGATCGAAGTAAGACCCCTCGATCAGTTGCGAACTGTGGATCCCCAATTGCTGCATCAATGCTTCGGCTTGCTGCATGCCAATGGCTGTCGACTCTTCGTCTTCTAATACCACTTCAAGCTCCATGAACTGGCCCAGTCCTTCCACGTGATCAAGATGAACGCGCGTTCTGCCTACCATGTACAACGTACGTCGCTTGATTACCCGACCAATCACGCCATAGGCCAGAGATAACATTTCTCTGAGCGATTCAGGCGTCGCCGTTTCAGACAACACATAAAATGATTCTTTCGGCCCCGCCTCATCCTGGCGCCGATAAAAAATAAGCTGTCCTGTCCCGTCTGCGAAGTCCCGGAGCTTTAGCCGACCCTCATCACATTTGAAAAACGTGTCATCCTGGAATATCTCGCAAGGTGATTCGGTTGCCATCGTGGCCGCCTGCTGCGCCAGATCACTGACACTCGCAATACGCGCCTTGATTTCGATATTTCTCGCCATTTTGCCATCTCGTCCATGCATGTTTGCTGCGCCAGTACGACCCTATTGCAGTACTGGCGCAGAGGTCAGTCATTATAGCTGCACCCACGAGGATTCAAGACGGCGCCCGGCTGATCACTGTGGCCACATAATGACCATTAAAATCCTCACAGCGATAGTCACCGTTCTTGCCAATCAGCTTTAATGGCAATCACCTCTATTGATTCATCTTGATATTTTCCGCCTTGATCAGATCGCCCCATTTCTTGGTATCCTGATCGATCAGTGATGCAAACTGCGCCGGTTCCAGATCATCTGTGTCCAGGCCTGAGGTTTGCACATATTGCGTGACCGCCGGTGTTTTCATGACCGCACGATAAGCCAGGTTCAGTTCCTTTATTTTCTCGTCAGGCGTGCCTGCCGGTGCAAAAACCCCGTACCAGTTTGTCGCATGAACATTTTTGATGCCCAGCTCGTCAAAAGTAGGAACCTGCGGCAGCGCTGCTGATCGCTTGGCCGATGCCACGCCGATAGGCACCAGGCTGCCTTGCTTGATGTGCTGCACCAGGCCGGACACATCGCCAAAAAAGCCATCCACCTGTCCGCCTATGGTTGCGGTAATCGCCGGAGCTGCGCCACCAAAGGGCACAATCAGCGTATTGGCTTGGGTGGCAATGCGAAACTGGGCAATCGCCATATGAGGCATGCTGCCTACCCCGGAGGTGGACAGCGAGATACCGTCAGGATTACTTTTGGCCTTTTCAAGCAACTCCTTCACACTTGTAATACCGCTTTTTTTGGACACGACCAGCACTTCGGGTGTGGAAACAAGCAGTGCTACTGGTTGCAGATCCTTTGCCGGGTCATAGATCAGTTTTTTGTAGAGCGCCGGATTGATGGCAATCGCACCGGTAGAGCTTAGAAACAGTGTATTGCCATCCGGTTTTGCTCGGGTGACCGTACTGGCGGCAATGGCACCATTGCCGCCCGGCTTATTTTCCACCACCACCGTTTGCTTAAGCTGGCTCTCCAGCTCTTTTCCGGTCACCCGGGCCAGCGTATCGCCGGGGCCGCCGGCAGGAAAGGCCACTACGACACTGACGGGAGATGCGGCCATGGCATGCTGGCTGAATGCAAGACCCAGAACAGCAGCAAATGGCATCACGTATTTAATATATTTTTTTCCGATTCCGGACATGTCTTCCTCCTTATGCCGTCAGGTACCCGCAATCCCTTGCGTATTGACGAACAGTGAATAAATTGACGTACACGACGCCATGAGCAGGCGGTTCCGATGCAAACCGCCAAAACAAAGATTGGCGCACCGCTCGGGCAATGCAATGCGCCCCAGCAGTTCGCCTTGCGGACTAAATACCCTGACCCCATCAAGGTCGGCAGTACCCATTCCCCAACCACACCACAAATTGCCATGGATATCGACCCGAAAGCCGTCCGGCGTCCCCTGGCCGGCATCGAAAAGCACGCGCTGCCCAAGCAAGCCAGTACCGTCGGCATTCAGATCAAAGGCCAGCAGATTACGCGGTTGGGCACGTGATTCGACCACGTACAATTGTGATTCATCGGCAGAGAATGCCAGACCGTTGGGGCCATTGACGGCATCGCTCACCAGGGCCACTTGTCCATTAACGGGGTCGATGCGATAGATGGCCGCAGGCAGTTGCTGCTCAGCCTGTTCACCCTGATAGTAGCCAACGATGCCAAACGGCGGATCGGTAAACCAGATTGAACCGTCTGACTTGACCACCACGTCATTGGGAGAGTTCAGCCGCTTACCCTGATAGCTGTCCGCCAGTACCGTAATGCGGCCATCCTGCTCCGTGCGCGTCACCCGGCGCGACAGATGCTCGCAGGTGATCAGGCGTCCCTGCCGGTCGCGTGTATTGCCATTGGCATAATTTGACGGACTGCGAAACACGTGGCTCTGGCCGGTGGCGGCATCCCATCGCATGATGCGGTTATTCGGTACATCGCTCCATAGCAAACAGTTCCAGTCGCCAAACCACACCGGCCCCTCGGCCCAGCGGCTGCCGCTTGCGAGCCGCTCGAGCCCGGCCAGGGGTAGCGTCAGCGCATGAAAGCGGGGATCCAGGGCAATTACTGCAGGATCCGGATAGCGGACGGGGGTCTCAGTCGCAGCGTGCACTCATGCCTCCGTCCACCACAATTTCGGTGCCCGTGATAAAGCGCGCTTCGTCGGACGCCAGAAAAAGCGCGGCATTGGCCGTATCAATGCCATCGCCCATGAATGGCAGCGGAATACGAGCCTGGCGCTGTGCAAGCAGCGTACTGACATCGCCGCCTGCGCGTTGTCCTGCCAGACGCGTTTCTACCATTGGTGTGTGCATCTGGCCCGGCACCACGGTATTGCACCGTATATTGCGCTTGGCATACTCCACTGCCACGACGCGGGACAATTGGATAATGCCGGCCTTGGCGCTGGCATAGCCAACTTGCGCCGAACCGGTCCAGCGGATGCCGGAGGTGGACGAAATATTGACAATGGCCCCTGCACCCTGTTGTTCCATAATCGGCAATACATACTTGCAGCCCAGAAATACACTTTTCAGATTGAAATCAAGCTGGCTGTCCCATGTTTGTTCGTCCAGGGCAACCGGGCCACCCTTTTTCGACCCTCCGACATTGTTGACAAGAATATCGACGCGTCCGAAGGCCTCCTGGCAGGCACGCACCATCTGCTCAACAGCATCTGCCGAAGTGACATCTGCAGTCCATGTACGGATTGTGCCGTTTACTTCATTGACCTTGGCTACGGTTTCATTTAACGCATCGGGGTTCATGTCCACGGCAAAAACCTGCGCGCCCTCGCTGGCAAACCGCCAGGCAATCGCCCGACCATTGCCCCAACCCGGCCCGACGCTGCCGGCACCTGTCACAATCGCTACTTTGTTTTCCAGTCGTCTCATTGCTCGCTGTCCCCTGTCATTGTCTAATCACAGCCATGATGCGCGAGGGTCTGCGAATCATCAAGACCCGCCTTGCGACTTCTGATATTGAAAAAACGTATATCATTGCTACATGGATCTCAAACAGCTTCAGTATTTCATCGTGATTGCAGAACAGCGCAGCTTTTCCCGCGCTGCGGATATGCTCGATCTGTCGCAGCCGTCGCTGAGCCGGCAGATCCAGTTGCTGGAGGCCGAGCTTGGACAGCATTTGCTGGTTCGCACGGGCCGTGGGGTGGAACTGACTGAAGCCGGCGCCCGGCTGCTGGGTCATGCCAGAACGCTGCACCGGATGGCCACGCAGGCAAAGCAGGACCTGATGAATTTCCGGTCTGCTGCGCCGGGCCGGGTGCGGCTGGGTATTCCGCCGCGCATCGCCCGACGTCTGGCGCCGAGTATCATGCAACAGTTCCGGGCGCTGTTTCCTGATTCGTCTATTACACTGGCCGAAGGACTGAGTGCCCAATTGCGGGACTGGTTGCTCAAAGACAAGGTGGATCTGGCGTTGCTGTACGAGCCGGCACCTTCTTCTCTAATGCAGGTCGAATCGCTTTATCGTGAAAATCTGGTGCTTGCTCATGCGCATGCCAGCGGACTGCGGCTGCCGGGACAAGTACAGGTGGCTGATCTTGGACAGTATCCCCTGGTGCTGCCCAGCGCACCCAACACAATTCGTACCCTTGTTGAACAAACCTGCCGGGATCGCAATGTACAATTGAATGTGGTAGCCGAAGTAGATGTCGTACAGACAATCGTCGAAACCCTGAGTTATTCGCACGAACCAGTATTCACGATCATTCCGCGCTCTGCCCTGGGCGATATTCCCGGGCAGGCCAATCTGAGCTGCGCGCCTATTGTCGAGCCAGCTATTCGCAATAATCTCACACTTGCCATTGCCACCATGGCTGCAGAATCACGGCTAGTGCTTGCCGTTGCCGACATCATTCGTGGCATTGATATGCCCGGCAAGATGAGCTGAGACCAACCCCACCAATCACACATGAAATACCACGCAACGTGGTGCATAAGCGTCATCAAGGCAGACTCATACCTGCTCCGGACAGATTGCGCTTGTCAAATAGAACCATTTTCAGGTAGTTGATAGCTTGGGTGCATAGAATGGTTACATTACGCCATTACCCATGGGCATGAATTGATGCCCTGAATGTACCTTTACCCAACTTACCTGGCGTTCCTTGACGCGACGTTCCGCATTGCCATTGACCGCCAGATTCCGTGCCAAAGCTCAAATGCAACAAGGTGTCCTGAGCAACGCCTCATGAGCGAGACGCAATGACAGATGTCATCACAGTGCGCTCATGCCTTCCTTGCCAGCGCAGATTGCCGGGCCATTTGCGCTGCCGTGCTGTTTCCTATTCCCGGCAGTTGTGGTCGCCGGTTCCAGACGCATCACCCACATGACCGTCGACGTCTTCCAATGCATCATACGGAGTATAAAGACATGACAGATCACGAGAATCCAGACGAGAACAAACCTTCCGGCAGGCGAATGTTCCTGACGCGGTCCCTTGCTGCAGGTGGCGCCATGTCGGCAATGCCACTGGCCGCGCTGGGTACGGCACAAGGCGCAGAGCAGAATCCGGATTTTTCCACTCCCGTCGAAAACAAACCGTACACCCCCACCTACTTCCAGGAAGCTGAAGTCGCCTTTCTGCAAGCGGCCTGTGCACGTCTCATTCCCAATGACGACAATGGCCCAGGCGCCGTGGAGGCTGGCGTGATCGAATATCTGGACCGGCAAATGGAATCGGGGTTTGGGCATGCAGCCAACTGGTATATGCAAGGCCCCTTCGCTGACGCGGCTCCCGAGTTCGGGTATCAGTCAAAACTCAAGCCGCGCGAAGTATACCGGGCTGGCATCGCCGCCACCGACGCATATTGCAAGCAGCATTTTGCCGGCAAAGTCTTTGCCGACTTGAGCGACGAACAAAAGGACGATGTTCTCAGGCAGCTCGAGGGTGGCAAGATCCAGTACGACGACGTCAAGGCCAGCGACTTTTTCTCGTTCCTGCTGACCAATACCCGCGAAGGCTTTCTTTCCGATCCCATTCATGGCGGCAACAAAGGCATGGCGGGCTGGAAACTGATCGGTTTTCCGGGCGCACGCGCCGATTTCCTGGACTGGGTAGGACGCAATGAAAAATACCCGCTGGGCCCGGTCAGTATTTCTGGTGAAAGGGGCTGAGCATGGCAGATATCAAGAAACCCAAAGTGGACGTCGTGGTGGTCGGCATGGGCTGGACCGGCGCACTCACAGCAATGGAGCTGACAACCGCCGGCCTGAATGTAGTGGCACTGGAACGCGGGGGTGACCGCGATACCAAGCCCGATTTCAGCTATCCGCGCATTGCGGACGAGCTGGAGTATGCCTTGCGCTATCGACTATTCCAGGATTTTTCCAAGGAAACCTGTACGCTGCGACACAGTTCCAGTGAAACGGCTTTGCCCTATCGGGCCTATGGCGCTTTTTTGCCTGGCGATGGCGTGGGCGGCGCAGGCTCGCACTGGAACGGCATGCTTTACCGTTCGTTACCGGAGGAATTGAACCTGCGCAGTTATGTCACCGAGAAATTCGGCGCCTCGCTGATTCCAGAAGACATGACCATTCAGGATTATGGCGTGACCTATGATGAGCTCGAACCCTTTTACGACAAGTTCGAAGCCATTTGCGGCACTTCCGGTTCAGCGGGTGTGATCAATGGCAAGGTGACCGGCAAGGGAAACCCGTTCGAAGGTTCGCGCTCGCGCGACTACCCCCTGCCGCCGTTGAAGGATAACGTGGCCCAGCAACTGTTTGCGAAGGCGGCTACAGAGGTTGGCTATCATCCCTACGCTGCGCCGGCTGCTCATACCTCCGAAGTGTTTACCAATCCGTATGGCATGCAGATGGGCCCCTGTACATACTGTGGCTACTGTGAACGGTTCGGCTGCTACAACTATTCGAAAGCCTCGCCCAACGTCTGTGTTATGCCGGCACTGCGACTGCGCAATAATTTCGAGCTGCGCACCCACAGCCATGTCACCAAGGTGAATCTGGATAATACGAAAAAGAAAGCAACCGGCGTCACTTACATCGACGCCCAGGGCCGGACTGTCGAACAACCGGCAGACCTGGTGGTCCTGTGTGCCTACCAGTTACACAACGTGCGGCTGCTGATGCTCTCTGGGATTGGCGAGCAGTACGATCCGGCAACCGGCAAGGGTACGGTCGGCAAAAACTACGCCTATCAGGTGGGCGCCGGCTATACATTGTTCTACGACAACAATACCCAGATCAATCCGTTCATGGGCACCGGTGCTGCCGGCCAGGCGTTTGATGATCTGAATACCAGCCAGCTGGATATGGGCAAGATCGGTGCTATCGGTGGCTCCGTGGTGCGCTTGAACCTGACCGGAGGCCGCCCTATCGGTCAGATGAATCTGCCGCCCGGCACACCCAAATGGGGCTCGGGCTGGAAAAAGGCGATCAAGGACAATTATCTGACCTCGGTATCCTTCGGAATCAGCACCTCCAGCATGGCCTATCGCGACTGTTATCTGGATCTGGATCCGACCTACAAGGATGATCACGGCCTGCCCTTGCTGCGCATGACGTTCAATCTGAAGGACAATGATCTGAAAGTGGCACAGGACGCGGTCAAGCAAACCAAAAAAGTGGCCGAAGCCATGAATGCCAGGCATTACGTGGGTGCAGCCAAGCCATTGGGTTCGAAATTCGATCTGCGTCCTTATCAATCCACCCACAATACGGGCGGCGCCATCATGGGCGAAAGCCCGGAATCCTCGGTGGTCAACAAGTACCTGCAATCGTGGGATGTACCCAATGTGTTCGTGATGGGTGCTTGTGCGTTCCCGCAGAACCGGGCCTATAACCCGACCGGCCCACTGGCGGCGCTGACGCTGTGGTCGCTGCATCATATAACGACGCAGTACCTGAAAAACCCCGGCGCATTGATTCAGGCTTAAAGGAACCGTGATGAAAAAATTACTCGTTTTTATCGTCGCTGTCATCGTGCTGGGCCTGATTGTGCTTTTCGGAGCCGACTATGTGACGCCTTCCAAACCCGAACTGGCAGACAGCAGTACTGCCGATGCCACCAACAAGGATTTGATCGCAAAAGGCCAATACCTGGCACGCATGGGCGACTGTGTAGCCTGTCACAGTGTACCCAGCGGCAAGCCGTTTTCCGGAGGCCTTGCCATGAGCACACCCATGGGAACCATTTACTCCTCAAACATCACGCCCGATCCCGATACCGGCATTGGGTCGTATAGTCTGCAGCAGTTTGCCCGGGCAGTACGTGAAGGTCGGCGCAAGGATGGCACGCATCTTTATCCGGCAATGCCTTACGCCTCATACGCCAAGGTCAATGACGATGACATCCGCGCCCTTTATGCCTATTTCATGCACGAGGTCGAGCCGGTCAAATTGGCCAGCAAGCCCGCCGATATGTCCTTCCCCTTCGGGATACGCAAGTTGATGGCAATGTGGAATCTGGCTTTTTATGACGCCTCGGATTTCGACGGCAAGGCACTGGAAAATGCGCAGATTGCGCGGGGCGCCTATCTGACCGAAGGCCTGGCACACTGCGGCGCGTGCCATACCCCGCGCGGCTTCGGCCAGCAGGAAAAAGGCCTGTCGGGCAAGGATGCTGATTTTCTGACCGGCAGCAGTGTCGACGGCTGGACCGCCCCTGCGCTGCGTGCCAAGGACGGCCCGGGCGTGGGTGCCTGGAGCGCACAGGAAATTGCCGACTTGCTGCTGTCGGGTCGCAGCGTGCATTCCGGTGTTACCGGCCCGATGACAGATGTCATCGCAAACAGCACCCAGTACGCAACCAAAGACGATGCGATGGCGATGGCTGTCTATCTGAAATCATTGCCATCGGGAGCAAAGGACAATGCCAATGGGAAGTTCGTAGCATCTGACCAGACCGCCAATGAACTTCACAACGGCATTACCAAAACGCTGGGTGCGCGGCTTTACGTGGACAACTGTGCAGGCTGTCACCGCAGCAGCGGTTCGGGAGAAAAGCGTGCCTTTCCTGCCCTGGCCGGCAATTCACTGGTGCTTGCAGATGATCCGTCCTCATTGATCCATGTGATTCTGGCCGGTGCAACCTTGCCTTCGACACAGGCCGCGCCTTCCGACCTGGGGATGCCGGATTTTGCACACCGCCTGAATGACAGCGAAACGGCAGAACTTGCCACCTTCGTGCGTTCGGCCTGGGGCAACAAGGCTGCCGCGGTCAATGCATCGCAGGTCGCTGCCGTGCGCAAGACACTGCCGGCATCCGTGACAAGGCAGGTGGTGGAACAGGACCACAAGTGAAATAGAAATCGGCTGTCTCCGTTAAAACCGGAGGCAGCCGATATCACAAAAGCAATATAGCGAAAGCGCTTCGCGGGAGCCTTAGCCGCGCATCGTCACAAACTCTTCTGCCGCCGTAGGATGGATACCGATCGTGGCGTCAAAGTCTGCCTTGGTCGCGCCCATGCGCACGGCAACAGCAAACCCCTGCACGATTTCTCCTGCGTCGTCGCCCGCCATGTGCAAGCCCACCACCCGGTCGGATTTTTTATCGACAATCAGTTTCATCATCATTCTGGCGGTGCTGCCGCTAAGCGTGTGCTTGAGGGGGCGAAATTCGGAACGATAGATAGTGACCTCACCATACATCTGGCGCGCTTCGTGCTCACTGTAGCCTACCGTGCCCACGTTTGGATGCGTAAAAATGGCAGTTGGAATAAATTCATAACTCATGCGGCGTGCGCCTTTGCCGAACAAATGATCTACCAGCACCATGGCTTCGCCCAGCGCAACCGGCGTGAGCTGAATCCGGTCGGTCACATCGCCCAGGGCATAAATGGAGGGTGCGGATGTCCGGTAGTTGTCGTCAATTTGAATGGCGCCATTGTGATTGACCTGCACGCCGGCAGACTCAAGATTGAGCTTTTGCACATTGGGCGCGCGTCCTGTCGCATACAGGACCTGATCTGCCTGCAGGGTCGTGCCGTCATTCAATTTCACTGAAAGAACATCACCCGCTTTGTCGATCCCGTCCACTTTGGTTTCAAAGTGAAAATGCACGCCGGCTTTTTCCATTTCTTTTGCTGTGAACGCGCAGATTTCTTCATCAAAGCCACGCAGGATGCGATCGCGCCGAATCACGATATGCACTTGGGCACCCAGGCCATTGAAGATCGATGCAAACTCACATGCGATATAACCGGCGCCTACCACAACCAGTCGTTTCGGAAACTGCGGGACATCGAAAATTTCATTTGAGGTAATCACATGTTCGCGCCCGGGAAATTCGGGCACGACGGGCCAGCCGCCGGTCGCGATCAAAATGTGCTTCGCAGTATATGTCTTGCCGTCATCCATGCGAACGGTATTGGGTCCGGCCAGTTCGGCCCAGCCGGTCAGCAGCGTTGCGCCGGCGTTGGTGATCAGCGAGTGATAAATGCCGTTGAGACGGGAAATTTCCTTTGCCCGGTTGGTTTTCAGGACCGACCAGTCCAGCGTTGCCTGGCCGACATTCCAGCCAAAGCCGCGCGCCTCTTCAAAAGCTTCATGGTAATGCGCAGCATAACTGTAGAGTTTCTTGGGAATGCAACCGACATTGACACATGTTCCGCCCAGATCGGATCCTTCTGCCACCGCCACCCGGGCGCCGGCCTGTGCTGCCATGCGCGAGGCACGTACCCCGCCGCTGCCGCCGCCGATTACAAAAAAATCATAGTCGAAACTTTCCATGCTGACTCCAAATTCAAAATGCGCAATATTGTGGGGCCGCCATGCCAACTGCTGCGAAAACCGGACAAGGCTTCTACCTGAAGAGGTATTGCAACCGCCTCGCGCAGAATGCCTCCGGCAGCCGTATCGTTCTGGCCCCGTCTGATTGTAACCTCACTGCCACGGCAACAGACGCAAAACCCTGCCCGCGAATGCGTTGCCGACCTGCCCTGGTCGTATAATCATGACTTACGGAGAGTTATAGTCATGTCATTGCTTCATACAACCGCGTTTTCATCTTCCCTGACTGCAGCGCCACCGGTCTGGCCTGTGCTGGGTGTGCTGGGTGGCATGGGGCCGCTTGCCGGCGCCACATTTGCGGCCAGGCTTGTGCAACTGACCCCGGTGACGGCAGACCAGGCCCACATCCCGGTGCTACTGCGCAATGACCCGCGAATTCCTGACCGCAGCGCGGCCCAGCTGGCAGGCGGACCCAGCCCGCTGCCGGCCATGCGCGAGGGAATGCAGGACTTGCAGCGCTGGGGCGCGCAATGCATTGCCATCCCGTGCAATACGGCGCATTTGTGGTTTGAGCAATTGCGCGACAGCGTCCAGGTGCCGGTTCTGCACATTGTCGAATCGGTGATTCAGGACCTGCGACGCAATGGCATCTGTGACGGTCCGGTGGGCATCATGGGCACCCCGGCGACGATGCAATTGGGGCTGTACCAGGACGCCCTGCGCGCGGCCGGATATGAGCCGTTTACCGGCGACGACAACAGCATTCGTGATTGGTCTGTGCAGGCCATCGCCGCCGTCAAATCCAACCAGAACGAACAAGCCTTTGCCCCCGCGGCCGCCGCCGTCAATCGATTTGCCCAAATGGGGGCACGGGCCGTCATTCTGGGTTGTACGGAATTGCCGCTGGCCATCCCGCCATCGCGTCGCGACGCTTTTGGCGTCGTAATATCGGACTCAATTGACGCCCTGGCACGAGCCGTGCTAGAGACCTTTTCACATCAGGCTTTTTCGCATCATGAGCACGCCAGCGACAGAGCAGAACCTCCCGCAGCAGTGGCCACAAAACCGGAGTAGCCATGTCTGTACCACACACTGTCATTGATCATATTGTCGTGACTGCAAGCGACCTGGATGCAGGTGCCGCCTATGTGCGCGACTGTCTGGGCGTTGCCCCGCTGCCGGGTGGAGAACACGCAAAAATGGGCACCCACAATCGCCTTCTGCGCTGTGGTATGAACTGCTACCTGGAAGTGATTGCCATCAATCCAGCCGCGCCGGCACCCGCGCAGCCACGCTGGTTCGGGCTGGACGCAATCGCGCCGGGAAGCGCCGCATCGCTGTCGGCCTGGGTAGTACGTACCACAAATATTCATAGACATGCGGCGGCCAGCACCCAGCCTTTGGGTCCAGTGACCCCCATGCAGCGCGCAGACCTGAACTGGCTGATCACCATTGCCCAAAGTGGTCTGTCTCCCCTTAACGGGATGGCCCCGGCGCTGATCGAATGGCAGACCGCCGAGCTACCGGTATTATCCATGCCGGATCAAGGCCTGTCCCTGGAAGCACTGCATATCTATCATCCGGAACCTAAGGCGATGCAGGTACTGCTGGCCAGTCTGCAACTGGATGCCCCGGTCTCGGTATTTCCAGCAGCACCGGACAGCAAACCGGCCTTGCGGGCAATCATCCGCACACCGGCAGGTATCCGCGCGCTGGGCTGATCAGACCTGGTGCCGCAACGCCCTGAATCCTAGCGCAACGCAACCGACATGGTGGAAAACACATTCAAGGTGCGGATAACATGCTCGATACTCTCGGCCGTAAATGAAAGGGTGACCCCATCCACACGGTCTGTGCCGGGCAGTACACAAAACGTATCGGCCAATGCAGGAGAATTGGTTTGCAGCCTGCATTCATATGGCGCGCCGATCACAAATGGTGTCAGCACTTGCGCCATGCCGGTCTGAACCGCGCTGCACATGCCCTCGCGTATGCGCGCGCAGGCTGCCTGCGGCGTTAGCGTAGCGGCGCTGGCATGGCCCATGGCCTGTTTGGTTTCCACCCATACGGCGCCATCGAAAAAATCTTTGTTTTCTTCGATGAAATACTGGTCGCCGCTGCCGAAAATCACTGGCACACCGGCCTGACCGGCCAGCGCACCATAGAGGCCCGGCTCGCCCAGTTCCATGCCGTTGACCGTCACCCGGGCAAAAGCAAAGCTGTTGATGGTATGGGCCAGTACGCCACGGCCCTGAGCCCTTGAGTGATGCCCGACCAGGGCGACAGCGCTGACGCCGAATTCCAGACCGGTCATCATGCTGTAGACCCGTGGCTTGCCGCTGATCAAAATGGCGCGTGCATCAATTTCAGACGCAATCATATTGCGAAAACCACCATGCGAATCGTTCACATAAACAGCGGTGGCGCCGCCATCGAACGCGCCGGCAATAGCTGCGTTGGCTTCGGCTGTCATCCATTGCCGTGCCCGTTCGTACTCGACGTTGCCGGCACGCACTTGCTGCGCATCTACCACACCGGCGACGCCTTCAATGTCTGTTGATATCAGTACTTTCATTGATCACACCTTGTTATTTTTGCCAACTGTTATTGCAAATGTAATATTAATAGCATTCAAGACTGCCCTTGCGCGGCAATGAAGAAGCTGCTTAGTCATGCAGCCAGTCTGTGATCGGCGATCGCGTGTTGCCATCACGCCCGGTCACCACTGTGGCGCGCCACAGCGAATTGACAATGGCCTGTTCTGTAGCCTCGGCGGCTGCATCAAACAACGATTCCAGCTGTTCCTCATGCAGGAGCGTCACCGGTATCTGCGCAGCCTGCACCTGCTGGCCGATGCGCATTCCTGTTGAAAATGCAACGGCAATATCGCCGCTGCCATGGCCAAAGTTCGAACCGGTGCGCGCCAGCCCGGCAGCAGCGCGCATGCTCAGCCGGCGCAATTGCCTGGCGTCCAGCGGCGCATCGGTTGCCAGCACCATGATGATGGAACCCTTGTCGGGCGCATTTTCCTCGATATCCGAGGGTACTTGCGATGTCGTGCGCCGACGGGCCATGCGCATTTTGATCTTCTGGCCCAGCATGCTGCCATTGACCCGCAAATGACGCAGTTTGCCAAAATTGGACAGCACCAGCGCACCCACCACATAGTCGGGCGCACTGCCTGCCAGTACCCCGTCCTGCCGGGCGATCCGCGATGCCGAACCAATGCCGCCTTTCAAGCCAAAGCAGCTCATCCCGCGCCCGGCGCCCACCGCGCCCTGCTCCGGTAGCGCAGTTGCATTGGCGCAGGCGTTGAAGTAATCCGCTTCGGTCACGGCCATGGCCTGAATATCATTCAAATACCCGTCGTTGCACTCGAGCACCAGCGGGTTGACGGTCGGCCAATCTCGACCGATCTGCGCATTGGCCGCGATCGCCTGCCTGATTTGCGCCTGCGCCACCATCGGCACAGAAAAAGTATTGGTCAGCGCCAGCGGCGTTTCTATTGCCCCCAGCTCCTGCAACTGCACCAGCCCCATGCTTTTGCCGAAACCGTTGAGCACCGACACACCGGCCGCCACCTTGTTCAGGAACAAGTCGTCCGAATGCGGATAGACAACCGTGACGCCGGTCTGGATCGCGCCTCGCGCCAGCGTGGCATGACCCACCTTGACGCCGGAGACATCGGTAATACAGTTATGCGGTCCTGCAGGCAGGATGCCCACTGGCGGCGCAGAGCACGCCGCCGCCACAGTTGAAGAATCAGTCATATACGCTCATCTGTGTGTGCCACCTATCGATAACACGACGGGATTATTGCCGGTCAATCTTCGGATCCAGTGCATCCCGCAATCCATCGCCCAGCAGATTGAACGCCAGCACTGTAAGGAAGATGGCCAGCGACGGGAAAATCGCCACATGCGGGGCCAGCACCATATCGGAGCGTGCCTCGTTGAGCATCGCGCCCCATTCGGGCGTAGGCGGCTGCGCGCCCAGGCCGATAAACGACAGCGAAGCGGCCGTAATGATCGAGGTGCCAATACGCATGGTGCCATAAACGAGAATGGGTGAAATCGTGCCGGGAAGAATGTGCTTGAAAATAATGGTGAAATCTGAAGCGCCGATACTACGCACGGCTTCAATGTACGTCATGTTTTTCAGGGACAGAGTATTGCCGCGCACCAGCCGTGCAAATGCCGGAATACTGAATACCGCCACAGCGATCACCACGTTCACCATACTGGGGCCCAGCACCGCGATCACACCAATGGCCAGCAAGATGCCGGGAAACGCCAGCAACACATCTGAAATACGCATAACAATGCGTTCCCACCAGCCTTCGTAATATCCGGCCAGCAGGCCCAGCACTGTGCCTACAACAGCGCCCAGCGCAACCGAGATGAAACCGGCAGCCAGGGAAATGCGCGTACCCATCACGATGCGGCTGAAAATATCCCGACCCAGCGAATCCACACCCAGCCAATGCAGCACTGACGGCGCCTGGTTGATGCGATCATAATCGAAATAATTCTCTGGATCGAAGGGGACGATCCAGGGCGCCATAATGGCGATAAATACAAGTGCAATAATAAAAAGCGCCGCGACCACAGCCAGATGCTGCTTACGGAACTTGCGGATAAACTCCGTCATCGGGGTGCGGATGCGTTCCCTTTGTGGCGGCAGCGATTCTATCGGAGAAGAAGTTACTTGCGTCATGTCTGTCCCGCTATTTGTAACGGATGGTCGGATTGATCACGCCGTACAGCACGTCGACAATCAGATTGATCAAAATGAATTCAAAGGAGAACAGCAGAACCAGCCCCTGAATAATCGGATAGTCCCGTGCCGAAACGGCATCCACCAGCAGCGTGCCCATCCCGGGCCAGCCAAAGACGGTCTCCACCACGATCGAGCCGCCCAGCAGAAAGCCAAACTGCAGGCCCATCATCGTAATCACGGGAATCAAGGCGTTGCGTAAGGTATGTTTGACGATAACTACTTTTTCAGACAAGCCTTTGGCGCGGGCGGTGCGCACGAAATCTTCCTGAATCACCTCAACGAACGAGGCCCGCGTAAAGCGCGCCATAATGGCCGCGACCGCAGCGCCCAAAGTAATGGACGGCAAAATATAGTGCTGCCAGCTGGTTGCGCCTACAGAAGGCAGCCAACCCAGGTTCACGGCAAAAATCTGGATCAGGACCATGCCCAGCGCAAAGGGCGGAAAGGAAATGCCGGAAACGGCCAGCGTCATGAACAGGCGATCCGGCCAGCGGTTGCGCCATACGGCCGACACCACGCCGATCACCAGGCCGAAAATAACCGACCAGATCATGCTGCTAATAGTCAGCAGCAACGTCGGGGTAAAGCGCGCCGCGATTTCAGTGAGCACCGGCCGCTTGGTGCGCAGCGAGGTACCCAGATCACCCTGACTCAGATTGAGCAGATAATGGCCGAACTGCTGCGGCAACGGCAAATCCAGGCCCAGTTGCTTGCGAATGTTCTGAACCGTCTCGGCATCTGCCTCGGGCCCTGCGGCAAGTCTGGCCGGATCCCCGGGCAGCATATGTACGAACAGGAAAACCACCACGCAGACCAGAATCAGCGTCGGTATCATCCCGAAAATCCGTTTAACCAGATAGGAAAGCATTTTTGAATCCATTGGACCGCGACACCCCGGGGTGTCGCGGCTATTTCAATTGCAATTGAACTGCGAAGCAGGACGAATCAGTCCTTCAGGCTGACATCCCTGAAGTAATAGGACGCGTCAGGCATCACATGAAAACCATCAAGCTTTTTGCTGCGAGCCGCTACGGTATCTGCCGTATTCAGGAAGATCCAGGGTGCATCCTTATAGATCTGTTCCTGTGCATCTTTGTAGAACTTGGTTTTCGCGGCTTTATCGGTGGTTTTCAAAGCGTCGGCCAGATCTTTATCTACCTGCGTATTTTTGTAATAGGAGAAGTTGCCAAAGGTGGGGGGCCATGAATCGCCCGCCAGCAAGGGGCTCAGTGCCCAGTTGGCCTCGCCCGTAGAGGCGGACCAGCCAATGTAATACATGCGCACCTTGGCGTCTTCGGGTTTCTGTATCGTTTCAACCCGTTGTACCCGCTGACCGGCTTCCAGAGCCTCAACCGATACTTTTACACCGACTTGGCGCAGTTGCTGCTGAATGAACTGGATGGCCTTCACTGAAGTACCATCGTTATAGGCGCTCCACAGCGTGGTTTCGAATCCCTGCGGGTAACCGGCTTCGGCCAGCAGTTCGCGAGCTTTTTTCGGATCGTAGGGCCAGGGCTTCATTTTTTGCGAAAACTCGACCTTGCCCGGCACAACGCCCTCTGCAACGCGCGCGTAACCGTTAAATACGACCTTGTTCAGCGCTTCTTTATTGATCGCGTAATTCATGGCTTCGCGCACTTTCGGATTATCGAAAGGCTTGACCAGATTATTCATGGCAATATAGCGCGCAATAATGGATGGCTCGGCAAGCAAATCAAGCTTGTCATTTTTCTTCAGGATGGCCGCCTGCTCATAGGGAATCGGGTAGGTAAACTGGGCCTCGCCGGTCTGCATGACCGCGGCACGCGTATTGTTGTCGGTCACCACACGGAAATTGATGGAATCGACTTTGGCCAGGTGTTCCTTGTCCCAATAACCGTCGAATTTTTTCATTTTCACATTCTGGCCGGGATTCCATTCAACAAACATGTATTGTCCGGTGCCGGTAGGATGCAGGTTGATATCCTTGCCATATTTTTTCAGGGCAGTCGGAGAGATCATCATGGCCGAGGGGTGCGTCAGATTGTTGATGAACGCAGAGAACGGCTCTTTAAGGGTGATCTTCACGGTGGCCGGGTCAATCACGTCGATTTTTGCAATACCCTTGAACTGGTTGTAGCGACCCAGTGCATTGTCGCGGTTCAGTACGCGCTCAAAATTGACCTTGACCGCTTCTGCATTGAAGTCGGTGCCATCATGGAACTTTACGCCCTCGCGCAGCTTGAATGTATACGTCAGCCCGTCTTCACTGACCTCGTAACCGGTAGCCAGTAGCGGATGAATTTTGAAATCCAGATCGAACATGAACAGGCCTTCGTACCAGCCCTTGCCAACAGCCTGTGACTGTGTCGAATTGGTGTTATAGGGATCGAGTGAATCAAAACCATAAGGCACCGCGACCGTGACATCTTTGGCCGCCAGTGCGGTGTGTGAAAAGGCCAGGCACGCCATCAAGGCCGGGGCCAGCAATGCTCTGCGAAGATAAATAGGCTTCATGAAAATCTCCCTGCGAAGGATAAATGGTTAAACGCCGTTTGACTAAACGAAATATAAATCAGTAAATACCTACCGGGTGGCGGGCAACAAAATGATCCGCCCCCACCTGCTCCAATGGCATTACCACCGGCTCATCACCAACAGCACGCACCGGGCTGGGAATCTCACCTGCCATCAGGGTGGCCAGTTTGTGGCGCCGCGCCGGATCAGCGATGGGAACCGCAGCCATGAGTTTTTGTGTATAAGGATGTTGGGGGTTTTCGAATATTTCACGACGCGACCCCAGTTCAACCACCTGCCCAAGGTACATCACCGCCACGCGATGGCTGATGCGCTCCACCACCGCCATGTCATGTGAAATAAACAAATATGAAATACCAAATTCTTTTTGCAGATCCATCAGCAGATTGACAATCTGCGCCTGGATCGATACATCCAGTGCCGATACCGATTCGTCTGCAATCACCACTTTGGGATTGAGCGCCAGTGCGCGTGCAATACAGATACGCTGGCGTTGACCTCCGGAAAATTCGTGCGGGTAGCGCTGCGCCATGGCGGCCGGCAAACCGACCTTTTCAAGCAGCCATTCGACACGGGCCAATGCCTCGCGCCCGCTGGCCACACGATGGATCAGTAGCGGTTCCATAATGGAATATCCCACGGTCTGGCGCGGGTCCAGCGAGGCGTATGGATCCTGGAAGATAAACTGGATGTCGCGCCGCACTGCCTGCATATCCTGTGTATTGAGCTTGCTGATATCACGCCCCTGGAACAGAATTTGTCCCGAGTGCGCTTCGATCAAGCGCAGCAGAGAGCGACCGGTCGTGGATTTGCCGCAACCAGACTCCCCGACAAGGGCCAGCGTTTCTGCTGGATACAGATCAAAGCTGACTTTTTCGACTGCATGCACACGCCTGACAACGCGATTGAAAATACCGCTGGTCAAATCGAACCGCGTCACCAGATCCTTGACCTGCAGGATCGGACCGGCCTGGCGATCCGGCGTTAGCACCACCGGCTCGTGCGGGGTGATGGCTTCATCGGCACCTGCTTGTTGCAGTGACAGCAGGTCAAAATGCGCAGGCAATGACGTGCCGTTCATGGACCCCAGCCGCGGCACGGCCGACAGCAACGCTTTGGTATAGGCATGTTGCGGATTGTGGAAAATCGCCTGGGCGCTGTTTTGTTCGACCTTGTTTCCCTTGAACATGACAAGCACGCGGTCGGCCACTTCGGCCACCACGCCCATATCGTGCGTAATGAAGATCACGCCCATGTTCATTTCTTTCTGCAGTTCCCGGATCAGTTGCAGAATCTGCGCCTGGATGGTCACATCCAGCGCCGTCGTGGGCTCATCGGCAATCAGCAGGGCCGGTTTACAGGCCAGCGCCATGGCAATCATGACGCGCTGGCGCATACCGCCGGATAACTGATGCGGAAACCGCGCCAGTACGGCACGCGCTTCAGGGATACGCACCTGATCGAGCATGCGCAAGGCTTCTGCCATGGCTTGCTGCTGGTTAAACCCCTGATGCAGGCGAATGGATTCTGCAATCTGCTCGCCCACCGAAAACACCGGGTTGAGCGAGGTCATGGGCTCCTGAAAAATCATGGCCATATCGGCGCCGCGAATGGCGCGCAGTTGCGCGCCGGGCAGCCGGGCCAGATCCACCACCTGTCCCTGGCGCCGGCGAAACAGCATTTGCCCGCTGACGATGCGCCCGCCACCGTGTTCGACCAGACGCATGAGCGAGAGCGAGGTTACCGATTTGCCCGAGCCCGATTCGCCCACGATGGCCAGTGTTTCACCCTGGCCCACCGAAAAGGACAAATCCTGAACTGCCTGCACAGTTCTTTCTGATCCGACAAAATTGACGCTCAGATTGCGTACGTCCAGCACGCTGTCCGGCGCCAGTTGTCCGGTGCCGTTGGCTGGCGCCTTGTCGGCATTTGCATTAATCACATTTGTATTCACTTATTGTTTTCTCCATACCGCTCGCGGTGCCGCTCAGGCATCGGAGTCACGATAAATACCCACGACCGGATCCTGTCCGATGCGCAAATAACCCCGGTACATGCCTTCAGAATTGAACGGCAGCGCTACATTACCCTGTGCATCGATGGCAATCAGGCCACCCACGCCACCGATAGCCGGCAACTTCTCGAACACCACGTTATCGGTAGCCTGCGCCAGCGTGCGGCCTGCATATTGCATTTGTGCCGCCACGTCATACGCGGCAACAGTGCGAATAAACATTTCACCCGTCCCGGTGCTGGAAACCGCGCAGCTGTGATTGCTGGCATAGCACCCGGCGCCAATAATCGGCGAGTCACCGACCCTGCCCGGCTGCTTGTTGGTCATGCCGCCGGTTGAAGTGGCTGCAGCCAGATTGCCGGCCTGATCCAGCGCCACCGCGCCGACGGTACCCAGTTTTCTGTCTTCATCCAGCGGCGCCGCCGCATTACCGGGTTGCACCTGCGCCACGGCATCGTGATCCAGTACGAAGCTGGCGGCGCCGGTTGCGCGGACCCGATCAAGCTGCTCGCGGCGCAAGGCAGTGCTAAAGTAATCGGACTCGACCATATCGAGCCCTGCGGCAGCCGCCAGCGCTTCGGCAGGTTTGCCGCAAAAGAAAACGTGCTCGCTGGTTTCCATAACCGCTCTTGCCGCCAGTACCGGATTGCGCACGGTCGAGATCGATGCAACCGAACCGCAGCCCAGCGTGGCGCCGTCCATGATGGCGGCATCCATTTCATGGGTCGCGGCACTGGTAAATACAGAGCCATGGCCGGCATTGAATAACGGACAATCCTCAAGCAGGCGCACGGCCAGCGTCACGGCATCCAGTGCCGAGCCGCCCTTGTCCAGCAAGGCGCCGCTTTGCGCCAGAATGTCGTTCAATGCCGTCTCGTAAGCCGCTTGCTGTTGCGGCGTAATGGTTTCGCGAGACAGGGCGCCGGCCCCGCCATGAATGGCGATAATGGCAGTTGTCATGCCGAGGTTTCTCCGTGAATGAGCCAGGGGGTGATGGTTTCTGCCACTTCGGTGGCAATTTCAACTGAAAAGGGGGAACGATAATCCAGGGCGGCCATCAGCGCGTCGATCAGCGACAGCGCCACCGGGTCGCTATTGGTGCCATAGACGCTGTCGCTGGAGGTGTACAGAATGCAGTCACAGGCCGGCACGATTGGCGAAGTGGCTTTATCGGTCAGCCCAAGTACCTTGGCGCCGCGGCCATGCGCTTTTTGCACGATCCTGACCGTGTCGGCCAGATACCGGGGGAAAGTGAGGGCGATGACCAGGTCGTTCTCATCGACCAGCGCCAGCCTGCGGGCCGCATAGGTCACCCCGCCAGGGCCGGCCAAGCTGACCACCATATCGTTGTGCGAAAACAGGCGCCGCTCCAGCAGCCCCGACAGATAACCGCTGGATCCCAGACCCAGTATGAAAATACGGCGTGCGGCCAGGATCATGTCAACCGCCTTGTCACAGGTCTCGGCGCTTAAATTAAGTCGGGTCTTCTCCAGATTGCGCTGCCCTTCTACCAGGACATTGGACATGATTTCCTGATTGGTGGCCGGATACGACTGTTCTTTTTTCAGGCGATTGACTGACTCCAGTACACCCTCGAAGCCCTTGATAATGTTTTGCCGAAACTGGGCATACCCAGGGTAGCCCAGCGCCCGCGCAAAGCGGTTGGCGCTGGCGCTGGAAACGCCCGCAGCCTGTGCAAATTCGTCAATCGACATGATGGCGACCTTGAATGGATGTTCGAGCACATAGGCGCCAAGCAAACGCTGGGGCTTGGTCAGCTCAGGCAGCCGTTTGGCCAGCGCCCGTGTAAAGTCGGTTTCAATCATAATTGGCAGAAAGTATGGAGTCCGAATTGGGAAGAACAGCACCTACGTCGATGTAAGTAAATTTACTATTTTCATCTTTTATGAAAATATAATTACATTTTATGCTGCTTTATACCATTTTTTCGGCAGTTTTGCTGCGCCAAGTAATATGGACCGCAGTGTGCCCCCGCCGGCCTTGTTGATAAACCCGATTTTCGGCGGGCAAATATGCGCAATCATGTCAACATCAGGGTCATATACCGGTCGCTGTTGGCCGGTATGGTAAAAACAGAACATGGCGCTGACAAAGGCTTGCTGGCGCCCATGCCCCCTTTTTCCGACAATTTCTAAAGTGTAAAGACGCCATGACCGATTCGATCCTGTTCAGTCCCTTCAACCTGGGCAGCCTGCAGCTTAAAAACCGCATTATCGTTCCTCCCATGTGCCAGTATTCAGCCATAGACGGCTGCATGCAACCCTGGCATTTGATGCATCTGGGTTCGCTGGCTGTGTCCGGCGCAGCGCTGGTATTTATCGAGGCCACGGCCGTTGAACCGGCGGGTCGCATCTCGCCGACAGATGTCGGGCTATGGGACGATGTTACCCAGGAAGCAATCGCGCACACCCTGCGCGATATCCGCAGCTTTTCCGATACTCCCTTTGCCATTCAGCTGGCGCACGCCGGACGCAAGGCGTCATGCCGCCAGCCCTGGTTTGGCGGTGGCCAGTTATCAATCGAGGAAGGCGGCTGGCAAACCTATGGCCCATCGCCCGTGCCTTTCGATCCCAAGGATCGAGCGCCGCAGGAACTGGACCAGGCCGGGCGCACGCGTATTATCAATGCCTTCGTGCTGGCGGCCCGTCGCAGCGTAGACTTGGGCATTGACGCCATCGAGCTGCATGGCGCGCATGGTTACCTGCTGCATGAGTTTCTGTCGCCCCTGTCGAATCAGCGCCAGGACAATTATGGCGGTTCCCTGGAGAACCGCATGCGCTTTGTGCTGGAAGTGTTCCAGGCGGTACATGCGGAAGTGGCCGGCAAGGTGCCGGTGGGTGTGCGGATTTCGGCCAGTGACTGGGTCGATGGCGGATGGGACGTGCAGCAAAGTATCCGTCTGAGCCAGGCGTTGAAAGAGCGTGGCGCAGCATTCATTCATGTCTCTTCAGGCGGCCTGTCACAGGCGCAGCAAATCAAGAACGAGCCGGGCTACCAATTGCCATTTGCGCAGGCCATCAAAAATGCCGTCGATGTGCCGGTCATTGGCGTTGGCCTGATTACCGATCCGCAAATGGCCGAGTCGGTGGTGGCCTCGGGTCAGGCAGATCTGGTCGGGGTTGCCCGCGGTATGCTTTATGACGCGCGCTGGCCCTGGCACGCCGCAGCCGAACTGGGTGCAAGGATTGATGCCTCGCCCCAATTCTGGCGCAGCCAGCCCTCAAGATTAAAGACACTCTTCACAAACAACATAAGCTAATTTCATTAAGTTGTTGTTTTTATGATTAATTTTTTATATATTTTATAATAAACAGGCAAAATGCTTTTCCCGACGCGGCGAAATTGCGATACTGGAATCCAGAGTTTTTTCGCGTCGGGTAAGCTATGCTACGTTTCCAGATTTCTATTGCAGCGGTAATGACAGGCTGCCTGCTGGCAGGCTGCGCAAGCCGTGGTCCGGTGGCCGAGGTGCCCGCTTCCTTTTCGACGCCTGCGCTTGACGCTTCCTATCGCGATCCGGTGCTCGAACGGGCGCTGACCCTGACCGGCACACCCTACCGCTACGGCGGCATGACCCCCGACGGGATGGATTGCAGCGGGTTTGTGCGCTACGTGTTTCAGGAGTCGGCGGATTTCCGCTTTCCGCATAACACCGCGATGATCGCCAAATTGACCAAGCCGATTTCCCGATCAGAACTCAAAAAAGGCGACTTCGTCTTCTTCAATACCTACAAGCCCTATTCGCATATGGGTATCTATATCGGCAACAACGAATTTGTCCACGCCCCATCCAGCCGCAACAATGGCAAGGTCCGCGTCGATTCACTGGACAGCCGCTATTTCGCCGAACGTTTCCTGGACGCACGAACGGCATTTCAATAATCGACATTTCAATGATCGGCAGGGCAAGGGCAATCTCGCAGGCATCGCCATGCGCACCCCATCACCCGGGACCACTTAACAGCACATACGCACCATAACAAAGAGGCAGACCGCCACGGCTGACGATCTGCCTCTTTTAATCGGCCTAATTTATTAGCCCCTCTTGTGCAGGGCACGCAACAATCGTTACGCCTGCAACTCTGCTTCGTGCAACCACGCGGCGTGCTTGGGCGCACGCCGGGTCTTGCTCCATTCCTCCAGCATATCCCATTTGACCTCGTCCAGTTTCCGGTTCATTTCCGGCGTGGCGGTGGGCGCGGCCAGTTCGACACGATGCCCGTTGGGGTCCCGGAAATAAATGGACTTGAACAGAACATGATTGGTAATACCCACAACTTCGATTCCTTTGGCCTGCAACTTTTCCTTGGTGCGCTCCAGCACCTGCACACTGGGCACTTCGAACGCTATATGCTGAACCCAGTCTGGCGTATTGGCATCAAAGCCCATTTCCGGAGAGTTGGGCAGTTCAAAGAACGCCAGTATATTGCCGTGGCCGGCGTCAATGAAAACATGCATGTAGGGATCATTGGCCTTGGTCGAAGGCACGCGATCCTCGGCAATGGCCAGCACGAAGTCCATCCCCAGATTTTCCTTGTACCAGAGAACGGTTTGCTTGGCGTCTTTGCAGCGATAGGCTACGTGATGTATTTTCTGAATGTCCATGTCTACCCTCTTTGTCTGATATGCTGAATGAAATATTGCGCATAAGCGCCGGATCGCAAAACACGGTCACCGCAAGGGCCTGGACGACGCTTTGCAGTGCGAGCCGGGCATGAGCCATGCGCACTATGCACAGGCTCGGATGCGCAAGCTCCAATGCAAAGTTTCTGATGTGCAGGCTATTAATAATAGTAACCAACGTTACTATTAAATAGTATTTAATTTTGTCCGTCAATAAATAAATACATAAATTCTTTATATTTTATGGTCTTTAGCCTTATTCTATATTTTATAGCAGCCAAGTTTAGCTATAAAAATAAAGTATCATAAGTTACTAAATAAATATTGAACGAGTTTTCCATGATTGATTTGAATGCTTTTTTGCCCTACCAATTTTCGCAGTTGGCCGACGTGGTCAGCCATTCGGTAGCCACGGTTTATGAGAGCCGGCTGGGCATATCGCGCGACGACTGGCGCGTGCTGGTTGCCGTCAATCAGGCACGACATATGCGTGCGACCGACATCGCACAACACACCACGCTGGACAAAATGCAGGTGAGTCGGGCCATTGCCCGGCTGGAGAAAAAGGGATTCTTGTCCCGCACCGCAGATACTGACGATAAACGCCAGCAGATTCTGGCGGTGACGCCTGCCGGCCAAGCTGCCTATCGGGAAGTGTCGCCATTGATGATGGCGCGTAACGACTACCTGTTACAGGACCTGATGCCCGCCGAGCGCGAGGCGCTGCAGCGCTATCTGGAGCAGGTGCTGAACCGGGCCCAGCAATTGGTGGCGCGCGGATAGCTTCAATGGATGGATGCATGGGCCATGCACCGATAACCGGCGCATGGCCGCAACCACAACTGGCCGCGCATAGCGGTTTTAACGGGTGTCCTGCTTTACCCCTGATGGGCTGTGCAACGCGTGTTCGCCCTGCTCGTAGACCACGTTGGAGCGACCCACAATCAACGGGTCAATCTTGCCGATGTGCTTGGAGTCCTTATTGGTGTAATTGAACTGCTGCAGGACATAGCGCATGGCGTTAAGCCGCGCACGTTTTTTGCAGTTGGACTTGACCACGATCCAGGGCGCGTCGCTGGTGTCGGTATGAAAAAACATCGCCTCCTTGGCGCGAGTATAGTCATCCCATTTGTCCAGAGAGGCCATATCGATGGGAGACAGTTTCCACTGCTTGAGCGGATGGTGACGACGTTCCTTGAACCGGCGTTTCTGTTCATCCTGGCTGACCGAGAACCAGAACTTGATGACACTGATGCCGCTGCGAACCAGATTGCGTTCGAACTCCGGCGCCTGGCGCATGAATTCCATGTATTGGGCATCGGTACAGAATCCCATGACCCGCTCAACCCCCGCCCGGTTATACCAGGAACGGTCAAACATGACAATTTCACCGCTGGTGGGCAGATGCTCCACATAGCGCTGGAAGTACCATTGGCCCAGCTCACGTTCCGTCGGCTTTTGCAACGCAACCACGCGAGCGGTCCGCGGATTCAGATGTTCCATGAAGCGCTTGATGGTGCCGCCCTTGCCCGCCGCATCGCGACCTTCAAAGACAATAACCACACGCTGGCCGGTTTCCTTGACCCAGGACTGCAGCTTGAGCAGTTCAACCTGCAGGTCATATTTCTGAAACTCGTAATTACGGCGCGACATGAGATATTTATAGGGATACCCGCCATCCTGCCAATTATCCTGGAGCTTGTAGTCCGGATCCGTTTCCGGGTGCCTGAGGTTGTCGGCGCGCAGTTTTTCCTCTCGCAACAACTGGAGCAATTCACGACGATCATCGGCCGCGATGCCCTCAAGCAGGAGTTTAGCCCGCTGATTGCGCGCTGCCTTGTCAGTGCCGACAAGATCTGCCGTAAAGGCAGCGGCTTCGGCGTTGATGCGTGCCCGCTGGCTGTCCATGACAGTATTGTCGCGGGTTTGCTCCGGCGTGTCGCCCGATTGGGTATCGCCCGCTGTCACCTCTCGTGCCACACGATCGGTCTTGGCGTGCTGACTATTGGCTTTCGTGCCCTGACGGCTCGTTCGATCTGTAGATTTACGGGTAGCCATTTGACATCCTTGTACTAATAAAAGCGCACGGTAAGATTGCGCCTTCATTCAATCATTAACATTAATTCAGAGGAAGACATTATCATATGCGTATGACAACAATACTGTCGACAGAGAGGCTGTATGATTTTTAATACTTTGACCATTGCCGGTGTAGATCCTTCCGGCGGTGCCGGCATTCTTGCCGATGTCAAGACCATGAGTGCCCTGGGCACTTATGCCTGCGCCGTTGTAGCGGCCCTGACCGCCCAAAATACCAAGGGAGTGAGCGGCGTGCAGCCTGTCGCACCCGAGTTCGTTCGTCAGCAGATTGATACGCTGTTTGACGATGTTCATATCGATTCGGTAAAAATCGGCATGCTAGGCCAGGAACCGGTAACCCGCATGGTGGCCGAACGCCTGGCCTACTGGATGCCTGACCATATTGTACTGGACCCGGTCATGGTGGCCAAAAGCGGCGATGTGCTGCTGGACAAGCCGGCCATCGCCACACTGCGTGAAGCACTAATACCGCTGTCGACCGTCATTACGCCAAACCTGCCCGAAGCCGGTGTGCTGCTGGGCGAACGGGAGGCCGATTCCTTAAAGCAAATGTACCGGGTGGCAGAGCGCCTGCGTAAACTCATGGACCATCACCGCACTGTTTGGGTCATGCTCAAGGGCGGCCATTTGCCAGGCAACGACACTGTCGATCTGCTGACCGACGGCGACCGCATGATCGAGCTGCCCGGCAAACGCGTTGACACTGCGAATACTCATGGCACAGGATGCACGCTGTCTGCCGCCCTGTGTGCGCTGATTCCAGGCACGGGCGATGTGCCGCAGGCAGCCCGGCTGGCCAAGGCCTACATCGAGACCGCCATTGCCCGGTCGGGCGAGCTGAACGTTGGCCACGGGCACGGGCCCGTTCATCATTTTCATGCCTTATGGTCATGAAACCGGAAGCACCGCGCCAGTTGCGGGTAAAATGAACAAGAAATTCCAATCTCAGGACCACGTTTGATACTCTTCCTATGAATGCTCTGACTTCCCTCGCCGAACAAAGCCGTTTCAACATGATCGAACAGCAGATCCGTCCGTGGCATGTGCTGGACCAGGATGTGCTGGACGCGCTGTCTGCGATTCCGCGTGAACGGTTTGTACCCATCCGCTATCAGAATATGGCCTATTCCGATATCGAAATTCCGTTGGAGGTTGAAGGCATCAACAGCTGTGAAGCCATGCTGGCGCCGAAAATCGAGGCCCGGCTGGCCCAGGAATTGCGTCTGACGCCAACCGACGGCGTGCTGGAAATCGGCACCGGCTCGGGTTATCAGGCAGCGATTGTCAGTCGCCTGTGCAGCACCGTTGTCAGCGTCGAAATCGATCGTCATATTGCAGCTTTTGGCAAGGCCAATCTGGAGCGCGAACAGATCGGCAATGTGAAAGTGGAAATTGGCGATGGACGCGCCGGCTGGGGTACTGGCGAGTACAGCGCCATCCTGCTGACCGGATCCATTCCAAACATTCCCGATTCTCTGAAGTACCAGCTGACTATCGGTGGCCGGCTGGTCGCCATTGTGGGACAGGCGCCGGTCATGACGGCATTGCGCATTACCCGGGTCAGCGCTGCTGCATTCGAAACCGAATCGCTGTTTGACACATACGCCAAGCCATTGCGCGGCACCACTGTATCTCATTTCAAATTCTGATTCGTCTATATCGCAACTGACCATTGCCGGTTGCAACTCAATACCAAAAGGCCGTTCAGGCGTACTGCACATTGTGTAGTCGCCGGAACAGCCTTTTATTGTGTATTGCCCGCGCGTGGCGCTGCAGCGATGGACCGAAGCACTATTGCCGAGCGCTACGGTTCAAGGCAAGATCAGGGTCCTTGTCCGGCACGCCGATTTGGCGACGCGCCTGCGCGCCACCACATTACGGCATGTTGCGCAGTAATATCTTCACCGCCCGCTTCGCAGACGACACGGGTGACACCGCGCCACCCAGGTAAGATTCCGTTGCCGAACCATCGAGTAGTAGCAATATTTGATCTGCAAGCTCATCACGAACAGCACGCGCCTGATCAAGCTGGTCGAAAATAAACGCGCGCAGTTTACGTTTGTAAGACCGTACAATTTCATATATCTCTCCCAAGGGCTCTTCCGCCTGCAGGCTGGCATGGATCATCGGACAGCCTCTGCCACCGTCTTTCACTGCGCCGATCTGATCGAATAAGGAGAGAATTTTTTCTTCTTCGGTACGCTTTTGCGCCACCACTTCAGCCAGATTTTGCATTATTTGTTCGGCAAGTTTCTGATAAACCTCGGCAATCAAAACCTCTTTGGACGGAAAATTGTTGTAGAGGGTCATCCGGGCGACGCCTGCGGCGGCAGTTACCTCGTTTACGCCGACGTTAGCCGCACCGCGATCTATAAACAGACGCGTTGCCGTAGTCAAAACCTGATCTCGTCCTGCGCCCTTGCGATTATGACGTTCATTCATTTTCCAGTCTCATGTTGACATGTCCATTAAGTCTAATTATTATAGACCGTTCTATCTAATTAACAAAACGAAAATGATTATGCCAGATATAAAATTTTGGTACGGCTCAGGCTCCTGTTCACTCGTACCACACGTTTTACTGCATGAATCCGGCCTGCCGTTCGCGGCAACAGAGATCTCGATAGCCAGGCTGGAGACGCGAAGCGAAGCCTTTTCACGCATTAACCCCAAGCAAAGAGTGCCTGTGATTGCTATCGATGAAAGCGTTATCACGGAAGTACCGGCAATAGCGACTGCCATCTCTCATCTAGTGCCTAAACTGGGCCTGATGGGTAAAACATCTACTGAACAGGTCCGGGTCGTGGAATGGATGTGCTGGTTGTCCGGAGAACTGCATGGTCAAGGCTTTGGCGGCTTATTCCGCCCCGAGCGGTTTATTGATGACCCGAACCAGTTTGAAGCGGTTCAAGCAAAAGCCAGGAAAAGGATCATTGATTGCTTTAAAACGATTGAAAGCAGGCTTTCAGGTTCCTTTGCAGTCGGCAATGGGCTGACAGCAGTCGACCCTTACCTTCTGGTGTTTTATCGATGGGGGAGCCGCAATGGTTTCGATATGTCAGAGCAGTACCCCGCATTTACTGCTTATATTCAGACAATCGTAGCGTACCCCGCTGTTGTGAGCGCGATGACTGAAGACGGGTCCACTCTTTAAAATGAGAAAAGACGCCTCGCGCGGCACAGGATCGCGACGCGAGGCCCCAGGCTTTGCAGGCATCACTCAGACGTGACATCGTTCACTGCAGCCGGACAATTACTGGGCGGTTGCGCCGCGGATGGCATTGACCAGGGCTGTGGTGGAGCGCTGAAAACGGAACGGAATGGCAACCGCACGCCCGCCCCAGCTTTGCACCAGCCCGGTTTCTCTTAGCGTGGCCATATCATAATCACCCCCTTTGACGATCACATCCGGTCGCAATTGCGCGATCAGTTCGTAAGGGGTATCTTCTTCGAATACGGTCGCTGCAGAAACGCTGGCCAGCGCGGCCAGCATCGCCTGGCGATCCTGCTGCCCATTGAGGGGGCGGTCTGGGGCCTTGCCCAGCCGCCGCACCGAATCATCGGTGTTGACTGCAACCACCAGGCTGGCGCCAAGCTGCGCAGCTTCATCCAGGTAGCTGACATGACCACGATGCAGGATATCGAATACGCCATTGGTAAACACCAGCGGTCGGGGCAATGTCCCGTTGCGAACGGCATCAACACATTGCTGGCGGGTCAGAATCTTGTTCTCGAAACGTATGCTCATTACTGCCACTCCAGCAACGTGGCCACCAGCCACAATATCAGCCCGGCCTGCAGCGTGAGAATCAGCGTCATGACGATAAAGATGCGTTCGCTGCGACGATGGCTTTTTCCCAGTTGGGACAATTCCTTGCGAATGGCCGGCAAACTATCCTGGCGCGCCAGTTGGGTATGCACCAGTCTTGGAATTTCCGGCAACAGATGCGACCACTGCGAGGCCTCCTTGCGCACCTGGGCAATAAAAGCTCGCGGACCGATGCGATCCCACATCCAGCGTTCCAGAAACGGTTTGGCCGTTTGCCACAAGTCCAAATCGGGATCAAGCTGCCGGCCCATCCCTTCCACGTTCAACAGGGTTTTCTGCAGAAGGACCAGTTGCGGCTGGATTTCCACATTGAAGCGACGCGAGGTCTGGAACAGGCGCAGCAGCACCTGGCCCAGGGATATTTCGGACAGCTTGCGATCAAAGTATGGCTCGCACACCGAGCGCACAGCCGCCTCAAGCTCTTCTTCGCGGGTATTGGCCGGCACCCACCCTGATTCAATATGCAGTTGGGCTACACGACGATAATCCCGGCGAAAGAATGCCAGAAAATTCTGCGACAGGTAATTCTTGTCGAATTCGGAAAGCGATCCGACAATGCCAAAATCAAGCGCGATATAGCGCCCCAGCGTTTCAGGCTGCAGCGAGACAAAAATATTGCCCGGATGCATATCGGCATGAAAAAAACCGTCTTCAAATACCTGGGTAAAGAAAATTTCCACACCGTTGCGGGCCAGTTTCTTGATATCGACGCCGGCCACCTCCAGCTTGTCGATCTGGCTGACCGGCACGCCATGCATGCGCTCCATCGTCATGACCGTCTTGCTGGTAAATTCCCAGATCACTTCGGGCACCATCAGCAAATTGGCGCGCTTCGGATTGGATTCGAAGTTGCGACGCAACTGGCTGCAGTTGGCCGCCTCAACCTGCAAATCGAGCTCATCATGCAAGTATTTGTCGAACTCGCTGACCACTTCCCGGGGTCGCAAGCGGCGCCCATCCGGCAGCAGGCGTTCGACAAAACCGGCAAACAGATTCATGAGCGAGAGGTCCCGCTCAATGACTGCCAGCATGCCGGGGCGCAGCACCTTGACCGCCACTTCACGGCCGTCATGCAGCACGGCAAAATGCACCTGAGCAACAGAGGCCGAGGCCACCGGCTCGGTTTCAAACAACGCGAACAGTTCGGACGGATGTTTGCCAAACGCCTTCTGGATGCTTTCCATGGCCTGTTCGGACGGAAACGGCGGCACACGATCCTGCAACGCCGAGAGCTCATCGGCAATATCCAGCGGGATAAGATCACGCCTGGTGGACAGAACCTGGCCGAACTTGATGAAAATCGGTCCCAGCGATTCGAGCGCAAGCCGCAAGCGCTCACCGCGCGGCTGATCAAAACTGCGACCCAGCCGTACCACTTTGAGCAGGGAACTGGCAATGGGATGCTTGAGCCCGCTGAGTACCAGCTCATCCAGCCCGTAGCGCAGGCAGATTAGCAATATGCGCAACAGGCGCAGGGTAGACATAATCATCGTCCGCTCCTGCGTTGGCGCGCATCAAGCGCCCTGAGCCGGGCATTGAGCTGATCCAGTTGTACGGTAGCAGCGCGCAGGGTGTGTTCCCAGGATTGCAGCGCCGGCTTGCCCAATACCATGCCGGCCTCTTCGGACACATATTCGCTCACGTTTTCCGACAGGCGGCCGGCCACGGTGGTGGTGGTTGCAATCGCACGATGCAACAGCAAATGAATCTGTTTTGACAACAGGCCACCGGTAAACCGCGCCAATTCGTGCTCGGAATCCCAGCGCAGGTCGCGTGCCAGCTCCGAGACCAGTTGCGCCAGGCCGGCGTCTCCTTCCAGATGCAGCAGCGAGGCCAGTTGTGCAGGATCGTGCCGGTTGCGCAAAGCGCCGGGCAAATCGCCCAGCCGGCTTTCGGGAATGGACAGGGTGACATCGGCAACCACTGCGGGATCGGCGCGCGCCACGCTGCCATCGTGCCCAAGCGTAAACCGAAGCACAAGACGGCTGATGCGGATGCATACGGTTTTGCCGGCATGCGCGGCAATTCGCGTCTTTGCCCAGGGTTCGCGATCCAGCAGCAGGTTCAGGGCGCGCACAATAGGAATGTTTGGATCAGGTAAGGCGGAGAGCAACATAAAAATCCGGTAGACCACGCAAGATTCTGAATCCGATAGTGTACTCTTTTCGTGCAGAATCCGACCCGTTTTACGCTTGCGGGCACTGTCGCGCCTGAATCACAGCGGCGCCTTTGGTCAAATCCCCAGGCGGTGCCGCGAGCACTCAGCTATGGCAGTCGGGTACTTCCTGATCCAGATAGACGTCAAAGGCCACATCGGTCGCCCACTTTTTACTGAATGCCGTCCATTGCCCTGCCCTGTCCCATTGTTGCATCCGGACCTGCAGCCATTGCGCTTCATGCGTTTTTTCGGCCGGAACCAGCCAGGTCAGCGTACGGGGCGCGTCGGCCAGCTCAAGTGTGGCGGAAAATTTTTTCCATTCCGGATAATGCATCAAGGGTTGCCAGACCGTCTGGTCAATCAGCCCCAGATCACATTTGCCTTCGCGTACCGCAACCAGCGCATCTGAAGGTTGCGCAAACGGCAGCAGGGTTGCCCCCGCCTGCGTTGCTGCAACCGCCGCATGCGCTGCGGTGCGGGCGATGCAAACGGTACGCCCGGCTAAATCGGCCCGCGAGCGGATTTGCGTGTCGCTACGGATGACCGCCTTGGGGTACGTACGGTAGCTGGTAGGAACAGGCGTCACACCGGACCAGTTGGCTGCATCTGCCGGTAGGCTGTAAAGCGCCAGATCAATGCTGCCTTCTGCCAGGGCCTTGGCCGCCTGCTCAGGTGCAAGCTGAACCAGTTGCGCCGGCAGATTCAGGGCCGTGGCAAGCGCCTTGACGGCGGGTGTATCAAGCCGGTCTTCGGTCCGGACCTTGGCGCCCGGTGCTGCTGCAGGCGTGACATGGACCACCGCCACGCGCAGGGTGCCTCGGGATACTGCCTGGGGAAATAGACCTACGGCGTCGGTGGCGACAGAATCAGAAGTAGCAGTAGAAGTGGCAACGGCAGGCGTCAATGCCCCGGCACCGGCTAACACTAGCAGGGTACACAGGACAGATCGGATGGACAGCAGGGTCATGATGCATCTTCCCGTCCCGCTCAGGCGGCGGGACTTGCAGGATAGGGTATTGCGTTGACTCAGACGTATTGATAACGCAGCAGGCGGTGCTTGATACGCTCCAGGACCAGTTGATCAATAAGCGCGGCCAGAATGGCAATGACCAGAATATTAGCCATGACACCTGTCATATCGCCGGTATCGCCGGAGAAACTCAGCGAACGGCCAAGACCCTTGCCGAAGTCCACCAGCATTTCCACGGAGATCAGCGCACGCCATGCATTGCCGAAGGCCAGTTGCGCGCCGGTAATCAGCTCGGGCATGACCGCAGGCAGATAGACCCGCCTTACCAGGCCCCAGCGACTGGCTCCCATGACGCGAGCCGCAGAAATATGCACCTTGTGCACCGATTCGGTGGCGTTCATGACGCTGAGCGCAGCTGGGAAAAACGCAGCCAGCGCCACCACGACAATCATGGGCTTGTTGCCAAAACCCCAGACGATCAGAAACAGTGGCACCCAGGCAATGCTGGGCAGCGACTGCAGAATCACAATCACATTGCGCAGCACCTCGCGAAAGAAATTCAGACTGGCCGCCAGCAGGCCGAAGGCGATGCCACAGATCAGCGCGATGCCGTAACCCGAGCCAAGACGCGCCAGCGAACCTGCCAGGCCGCTATAGAATTCACCGCTACGAATACTTTCGGACAGGCGCTCGAGCACCGGCAGGATACCGGGCATGAGAAAGTCCGGCAGTGTCAGTGCGACCAGTTGCCAGACCAGAAGAATGAAAGCGATGGCCAGCACCACCGCCAGCGGCTTTTTGAAGCCGCCGATCCGGGTGTTGTTGCTCACAGTTTACGTGCCTTCTGCCATTCAAGATCCAGCACCGTGTTCACGTCAAATGGCTTGCCATCTTTGGTTTTCAGGGAACCATCACGCTCCATGATGCGAGCCAGCTCAGTCATCCGCTCAACATCCTTGCCGGTTACGGTAGGCGTAAATTCCTGGGTCTTGATTGCGTCTTCGATCACGACCTCACGTGCCAGCTCACCCTGCTTGAGTGTCTTCAGGGTGGGTTCGGCGATAAAGTAACTGGCGATCAGTTTTGAGGCCTGGGCCGGCTGCTTGTCAAGCAGTTCGATGGCCTGCTGCTGGGCGTCCAGCGCCTTCCAGATATCATCCTTGCGGGCCTGGAGCACTTTGCCGGAGGTAATCACGACCATGCAGGGAAAGGGCCAGCTTTGCCCGACTTCATAGATTTGTTTGACTGGCGCAACCAGTTGCGCAATCCGGTCATACGGCTCAAAAAGAAAAGCAGCATTCACCCGATTGCCCACCAGCGACTGTACAGCGACCGCGGGGCTCACGCCCATGACGCTGACGTCGTCCTCAGCCAGACCGGCTTGCTTGAAGACCACGCCGCGCAAAACGGTGTCGGCGGTGCTGCCCTGGCTTTGCGAAGCCAGTGTTTTACCTTTGAGGTCGGCCACAGCATTAATACCGGCATCATCACGCACGACCAGTGAGTGGTAGCCACGCTGCGCACCGGCCACTACCTTCAGGTCTGCGCCACGAGAAGCCCAGGAGATGGCGTTGGTAAAGCCAAGTACGCCCATATCGACCTGGCCGCCAACAATGGCCTTGATCAGATCGGTACCAGACTTGAACTCCATAAGATCGACGTCCAGCCCCTGTTTTTTGTAGAATTCACCTTCGTGAGCGACGATAGCCTGCGCATCATCCATCACTCGCAGATAGCCTACCTTGAGCTTGTCGGCCGCCATGGCCGCACCAGACAGCAACAGCGAAGCCACCAGCGGCAATGCGGTCCATTTACGAATATTCATCTCTGACTCTCTCTAAAAATTTGAATGGTTTTTGTTATTGACTCACATACTGCCCGCTAGCGGGCTGCCTTGCAGTCTGTTTGAATCGGTGTACTGAATCGGTGTTCCGAATCGAACTGTACCGTCCCTGATACACAAACGACTGAGCGCTGAACGAGAACCGCATCAGCGCCTGCAGCGCCACGCTCAGGCAGCCATTTCGATCGGCTTGGCATCCGGTTTGGTTTCATGCTTGACTGCAATACCCAGCAGGCTGAGAATTTCTCGTTTTTCCGCTGCCAGGTCCGACAGATCGTGCGAACGTTCACGGTGGCTCAGATTGAATTCCTTAAGTACCGTGGCTGGCCTTGCGCTGAACACCATAACCCGATCGGCCAGGAACAGGGCTTCGTCCACATCATGCGTTACCAGCAGCACGGTCGGCCTGGCCTGCTCAACCAGATCAAGCAACACATCCTGAAGACTGAGCCTGGTCAACGCATCCAGCGCGCCGAAGGGCTCATCCAGCAAAAGCACTTCCGGCTCGGCAATGAACGCACGGGCCAACGCCGCGCGCTGACGCATCCCTCCTGACACCTGGTGCGGATAATATTGTTCGAAACCATCCAGGCCCACGCGTTGCAGCCACGTCGCAGCGCGCTCGTACGCCTGCTTGCGGGCCACTTGCTGGAATTCCAATGCCATGGCAACGTTCTGCTTGAGGGTTAGCCATGGATATAGCGCATGCTCCTGGAATACCAGTGTGCGACTAGGATCCGGCTTGGTCACAGGCTGCGAATCGGTATCGATATTGCCCGATGTGGTGTTCTCCAGCCCGGCAGCCATGTGCAACAGCGTGGATTTTCCTGAACCGGACGGCCCTACCAGGGCAACAATCTCGCCCGAACGAAAGTCGGCGCTGAAATTCTCAACAACCGAAAGCGAACCGAACTGCTTATAAACATTGTTGAAGCTAAGATTCACGGTATTTTCCCTATGCGATCTGACACTATAACCAAATCTTCTTAAGAGAAAAAATAATTAGTATTTATTTTTATATAACTATTAGTTATTAATAATAAGCAGCAGTCATAAGGGCCTGCAACGCCACAAACAACAAGGCGTGATCACGAAAACACATGATCACGCCTTGTGCGCCGGCTGACATTGCCGGCGGCCATTTAACTACGGTCAGGAAGCGTTTTCCACCGGAATCTGCTGAATACCCGCCAGCAGCCAGCCGGAATTGTTTTCCTTGTACAGGTTCCACACTTCCTCGAAACGGAAGGCAGCTTCCTGCGCGTCTTCACGCAACATGCCGGAGAAACGCACCGAGGCAAGATGGCCATCCTGAACCTGCTCGATACCAAGCAGTTCTGCGTTGAGCAGCACGACTTCAGTCTGGCTTTGTCCGGCACGGCTGGTAATTTGCGGAGACAGTTCTGCAACCAGATCTTCGGTCAGATAGTTCTTGAGATCTTCAACATCACCCTTGTCCCACAAACCCTGAATGGTCACGAACTGCTTCTTGGCGGTTTGCAGAAAGGTTGGAGTATCAAAATCGCCCGGGATAAACCAGCTTTTGTCTGCCGGTTCGGCCGCTGCCTGCGCATTGCCGGAAAAGTCTGTGGCAGACAGCCCGCTTTGCTGCTGCATGGCGCCACCGGTGCTATCCTGCCCGCTGTACTGATGCCGTGAACCCGGCGCCGGGGCGCCAGACTGGCGCTGCATGGGCGAGGCGCCCTGGAAGGCCGGGCGGGCCTGACCACCGCGCAAGCGCCGCACAATAAACATAACGCCAAAAATAACGATGGCAATAAGCAGTGCGCTGGACAGAAACTCAAGCATGGCGCCGCCCAGACCCAGGCTTGACAGCAGCGCGGCAATACCCAAACCTGCGGCTATGCCGGCGATTGGGCCCAGAAAGCGGGAAAAACCACTACGCTGTGCCGCCGCGCCTGCGTTGGCCGCTGCGCCGGCTGGCGCCGCTGAAGTGCGATTAACGGCATTGGGAGCCTGTGCAGCTGGAGCCCGGTTCGTTGTAATGTTGGAAGACTGGCGTCCGAAACTGCTGCCCCCTCCCATACGGCGGGCTTCAGCGTCATGGGTCACGGCCAGCATGCTTACAGATGACACGACAATCATCGCAGCGGCGAGAAATTTAGACCACTTTTTGAACATTGATTATTGCTCCGGTGGGATTGACCCACAATGAATAAATTAGCAAACAATTCAATCTTACAAAAACCTGAATATTTATGCAAGCTACTTTGTAATGAACGGAAAATGAAGGATTGGCATGCCTGAACGGCACGCCCGTGCCCAGGTTGCAGTCCAAGGGGAAAGCAAGCGGTCAGGCAGGGAGTCAGAACAGCTTGACGCCTTCGTGCAACGCCACCACCCCGGCTGTCAGATTGAAATAGCTGACCCGTGGCAAACCGGCGTCGCGCATCATTTGCGCCAGCGTTTCCTGATCGGGATGCATGCGGATGGATTCGGCCAGATAGCGGTAACTTTCTTCGTCATCTGCCACTTTTTTGCCAAGCCAGGGAAGAATATTGAACGAATACCAGTCATAGGCAGGCGCCAGTGGCGCGGCGATCCGCGAGAACTCCAGCACCAGCAACTTGCCGCCAGGCTTGAGCACCCGTTGCATTTGTTGCAGGGCCTGATCCTTGTGCGTCATGTTGCGCAGACCAAAGGCAACGGTGACCACATCAAAAAATTCGTCGGGAAACGGCAGGTGCTCGGCATCGCACACCACCGTAGGCAGCAACACCCCTTTATCAATCAGACGGTCCCGTCCGACCTGCAACATGGAGGAATTGATATCGGTATGCCAGACCTGACCCGTTGGCCCGACCTTGCCTGCAAAAGCCAGCGCCAGATCGCCGGTGCCCCCGGCAATATCGAGCACCCGCATGCCAGGCCGCACACCCGCCCGCCCGATCGTAAAGCTTTTCCAGAGACGGTGCATGCCGCCGGACATCAGATCATTCATGACATCGTAACGTTGCGCCACCGAATGAAACACTTGCGCCACTTTCCCGGCTTTTTCCTGTTCATCGACAGTACGGAAGCCGAAATGCGTGGTACCGGATTGCCCGGCTGACGTTGGACGTTCTGAATTCATATGCAATCTTTATGAAAAGTAGGCAGGGTTGTCACAAACATGACACAATCAGGCAATACCATTGAGACTAGTATTCCCGGTTAATGTCAATCGTGTGACTTTTTAATTTTACTTCATTATGGCCAGCACAATTCTCGTCGTCGAAGACGAACCCGCAATTCAAGAGCTCATCTCCGTCAACCTGTCCTTTGCCGGACATAAAGTGCTGCGCGCGCTGGATGCCGAACAGGCAAAGGTCCTGATCAATGCCGAATTGCCCGATCTGATTCTGCTGGACTGGATGCTGCCCGGCTCCACCGGCCTGAACCTGGCGCGTAATCTGCGCAGCAGCGAGCGTACGCGCGACATCCCCATTATCATGCTCACCGCCAAGAGCTCCGAAGCCGACAAGGTGGAAGGGCTCGAAAGCGGCGCCGACGATTACATTACCAAGCCCTTTTCTCCCAAAGAATTGATGGCGCGCATCAAGGCGGTCCTGCGCCGCCGCGCCCCGCAACTGACTGATGATGAAATCGAGATCTCCGGGCTCAAGCTGGACCCGGTGTCGCATCGCATCACAGGCAATGGCTCAAACCTGCCGCTGGGTCCGACCGAATTTCGCCTGCTGCATTTTTTCATGACGCATCCGGAGCGAGTGTTCACCCGTGGTCAGTTGCTCGACCAGGTCTGGGGAGACCATGTATTTCTGGAAGAACGCACCGTCGACGTGCATATCCGTCGCCTGCGCAAGGCGCTCGAGCCGAGCAATCATCATAATCTGGTTGAAACCGTGCGCGGAAGCGGGTATCGTTTTACCTCTAAACTGCCGGCCTGATTGCCCAGCAGGCCGTCCATAGCGGGCCCGGTTTTCATTATTGATGCTGGCAGCTGCTGGCGCGTCGTGTTTTTTCTTCAAGGTTGGGCGACCAGCGCAAGCCACTGTTCCGGAATATAATCAATCATGCCCCGCCCCTCACTCCTGTTCGCCTATCTTGCTGCTGTTGCCCTCGCGCTGGGCATCCAGTGGCTCGTTGGCGGACTCAGCGGCGTTTTATTTCTGGCTATTTGCGGTCTCGTTTATCTTATCGGACACCAGCGCCATCACAGGCTCACGCTCAAGTGGGCCAGCCACCCCACCAGCGCCCCCCCGCCCGATCTGGGCAGCTATGACGAAATCGTCACCCCAATTTATAAATACGTACGCACCCGACAGAATGAATATACCGCGCTGCGCGAACTGACCAATAACGTTCTTTCGGCTGCGCAGGCGCTACCGGCCGCAGCGGTCACGCTGGACAAGTCTTTTCAGATCGAATGGTGCAACGCCCAATCCCAGCGGCTGCTGGATCTGGTCTACGAAAAAGACAAGGGCTACAACATATTCAATATCATTCGCCTGCCCGAGTTTTTCGAATATGCCCAAAGTCGTCAATGGACTCGCCCTTTGCGCAGCCGCAGAGAAATCGGCGGACAAATATGCTCCCTGCAATTTCAGCTGACCCAGCACGCCAATGAAGGTTATCTGCTGCTGTGCCAGGACATCACCCAGCTGGAAAAACTGCAAACCACGCAACGGGACTTTGTCGCCAACGTTTCGCATGAAATCCGTACTCCCCTGACAGTACTAATCGGTTTTCTTGAAACCATGCGCGACCTGCCACATGAAGCGCTGACAAAAGAACAGCGCAAGCAATACGAGGAACTGATGCACGAGCAGGCGCAAAGGATGCTGGCCATCGTGGCCGATCTGCTGACCCTGTCCACCCTGGAGTCGACCGAAATCGTCGACGGCACCAACGTGCAATTGGCCCCTATTATTGACAAAGCTGCCGTACAGGCCCAGTCAATCTCTCGCGAATCGCACGCGTTTGAATTCGACGTAGACCCCGCGTTGGCGGTAACCGGGCAGATGAACGAGCTGGCCTCGGCGGTAACCAACCTGTTGACCAATGCCGTACGCTACACTCCGGAAGGCGGCAAAATAACCATACGCTGGGCCCGCAACGAGCACGGCGAGGCCATCTTCAGCGTCACTGATACGGGGCTGGGCATTGAAAAGAAAGACATTCCACGCATTACCGAGCGCTTTTACCGGGTAGACAAAAGCCGTTCCCGCGCTTCCGGCGGAACCGGCCTGGGCCTGGCCATCACCAAGCACATTGTTATCCGGCACAATGCCAAGCTGGTTGTAGACAGCGAAATCAACAGGGGCAGTACGTTCAAGATTGTTTTTCCGGCCGAAGCGGTGGTATACGAACAAAAAGACGGCAGCGCCAAAACGACTGAGGCGGCAGGCGCCTGAGAGGTCATCGCGCCCGTGTTGCCAACCAGGCCCGTCTCATTGCCACGTGTATTGCGACCATCATTCGGCAGACGCTTGATGGCTGAGTACGCCATTTAAATAAGTATCAAGATAAATATCCATGATTTGCGTGGCACTATATTTGCCGCCACTGCGATACCATTTTGGCAATTGATTGATAATCGAAAGCAGAAATTTGCTGGAAAGCCGCGGCTCCAGGTCGCTTCTGAAGACGCCCGCGCTCATCCCGTCACGGATAATCTGCTTTAACAAGCCCTCGTAGGCATCCCTGACTTCCAGAATCTGCTCACGGGCCTCATCGGAGGCCGCGCCCCAAAAGAGCGCAGACCCCGACATCCAGCTATCCTGGTTTTTTTCGTAATGCTTAACAGAAGCGTGCATGTATGCGCGTAAACGCGCCTCTACCCCAGCTGGTGCCTGGCTGACCGCGTTCTCCACTTCATGCAGCAACTGGTCCATGCCAGTCCTGGAACTGGCGCGATAGATAGCCTCTTTGCTCGGGAAATGATGATACAGCGCGGCTTTGGTCAAGCCGGTTTCAGCCGCAATCATGCTGATCGACGCACCACCATACCCATATCGCGCAAATAGACGTCGCGACGCTTCCAATATTTTTCCTCTTCGGTCCGGATCTCTGGATGCCATGCAATAGTCTCGTTATAGGGTTCAGCGGTGAATTATAGCTAAGTTCCCTTTCTAAACGAGATCACTGCGTCCAGACAAGCCGTCCCGGACTCCATGACAACGAACGGATTGATATCAACCCCTTCGAGCACCGGCGCCCAGTCTTGGGCAAAATCCGACAGACTCAGCAGCGCAGATTCCAGCGCTTCGATATCGTGCATTTTCTGCCCCCGCCAGCCGGTAAGCAGCCGGCAGGCGCGCACCGACCGGAGCAGTTGGCCGGCCCGTGCTTTGGACAACGGCACAGAGGCGAAGGCGACATCGTCGTATAATTCGACCGCCACGCCCCCCAGACCGAACATCACCATGGGACCAAACGTCGGATCTATATGAATGCCCAGTATTGTCTCGATGCCGCCTTTTATCATCGGGGCGATAAGCACACCCTCAATTGACGGCTTGTCACTCAATTTCCCGGCTGCCTCCAGCAACGTCTCGAATGCCTCCTGCACTTGTTCGGCAGTCTGCAAATCCAGTAGAACACCGCCGAATTCGGTCTTGTGCTGAATGTCCGAAGAGACAATTTTCGCCACGACCGGGTAGCCTATGTCGCCAGCTGCGGTCACTGCTTGAGCTGCGCTTTCACACAACGCTTCTGTCGGCACTGGCAGGCCGTACTGTGCGAGCAGGCGTTTGGCCTGCCACTCGTTCAGTGCAGGCTTGCCGGCATCAGGCCGATGTCGGCCGGGTCGAACCGGATCAGGCAAACCTGGATGCGGCGTCGACCAGCGCCGTTTGAGTTCGCACAACGCAGCCACGGCTCGCATTGCCCGTCCAGGATCGGCGAAAATCACCAGGCCTTGCAACTCCAACTGCTTGCGCAACGCCTCATCGGACGGCCCCACCAACACGATCAGACGTTCGGGATACTTGGTCCTGATCACTGCCAATTGCTCGAGCAGCGGAAGAAATCTGCCCGGATCGCAAGGGATTTGGGCTAAATAGATAAAATGGGTGGCAAACTCGGTACATCCAATGACAAGGTCTATCAGACCCGACAACCCCTGCTTGATGGCACCGATCTGCGCAGTTGTATCCAACGGATTGACGCCGACAAGAAATGGCACGAGCTTGCGCGCCTGCTGCTGCAAATGGTCGCTTATAGCAGGAACCTTTACGCCATAACGCTCGGCATCGTCGGCCATCAGCACACCAATACCACCCGAGACGGTAATAATGCTGGCGCAATCATTCGCAGGCAACGGCAGTTGCGTGCACACATATGCAATGTCCAGCATTTCTTCAATTGAATGGGCGCGCCATGCGCCGCATTCCTGGCATACCACGTCAAAAATCCTGTCGTTGCCGGCGATCGCTCCCGTATGGGTCGCTACTGCCAGCTGGCCGGTAGCAGAGCTGCCGACTTTCATCAGAATCACCGGCTTGCCGGCCGCAGCAGCTTTGAGCAAGGCGGCGCGCAACCGATTGCCGTCTCGACACCCTTCGATAGCCGCACAAATGACTTTGGTCTGCGTATCCGAGGCCAGAAAATCAATACATTCGGTGACGTCAATATCAGCTTCGTTGCCGGTCGCAACGATGCGTGCGATACCCAACCCTCGTTGAATGGCCTGCGCATATGCACAGGAGCCAAAAGCACCACTTTGGGTCGCAAAACTGATGCCGCCAGGCGAGGGTACAAGTGCCTCCAGTGCAGTGGAGAAGGTTGCAAAATAGCGATTTCGCACACTGACGATGCCCAGGCAATTGGGACCAAGCAATCGCACACCATGCCGCTTGGCCAGGTCGACCAATTGGTTCTGGCGCACAAGACCTTCTGCGCTTTCTTCAGAAAAGCCCGAACTTAATACCTGAACCGCTTTGATGTTTTTTGCTACGCAATCGTGCAACGCGTCAAGCGCTGCTGACGCAGGCACAATAATGAGCGCCTGATCAACATTGCCGGGGATATCTGCCAGACAAGAGTAGGCTTTCAACCCTTGCACTGTTTCGGCACGCCTGTTAATAGGGTAAATGTCCCCTTCATAACCTGCTTCGAGCAAAAACCGTATCGGCCTGCCTCCCAGTTTTGTCGGGTCTGATGATGCTCCGATGATCGCAACCGAGCGTGGATTGAAGAACTGATTCAATGAATGACTGTTCATCTTAGCTGAGGTCATTGGGTGCCCGCCTGAAATTGCGTCAGCGCTTTGGCATGACTGTACGCATCACCAAAACGAAATGCACTGGCCAATAGTCGCGATGCCATGCGCGCTGCCATGGTCTCCTGGGTCATGCCCATGCCGCCGTGCAGCTGGATGACCGATTGGGCAAACGCTATCGCCTGTTCCCGTGTATATATGCCAAGCAGATCCAAGGCGGCCAGATCCTCGCTGCCCCCTGCGTCATCCAGTGAACGCAATGATGCTGTTAACAGGTTCTTGCACGTTTCAAAACTGACATAGAGTTTGGCAACATCATGCCGAAGCACCTGAAACTGGGCCAATGGCTGTCCAAACTGCTTACGCTCCTGCAAGTAGCTCACGGTCTCGGCCAGCATATAGTTCATGGTACAAACAATATCTGCGGCAACCGACACTTGCGCCAGTTTCCAGCCGGCCTGACGCATTGCCACCGCGGCATCACCCTGGGCCAGAACGCTATGGTTGGCTATTTTTAATGATCCGATATCAACCTGCTTGATACGCCGCCGCTCCACGGTGGTAAAACGGCGGGCCTGATCCGGCAATTGCCCGGCCTCGATAATGACAATACTGATTTTCTGGCTAGCCGTGTCAAGCGCGCAGAATAATACGTGTGTGCAACATTCACTCCACTCAAAAGCATCTAGCCTACCACTAAGAATCCAGCCATCAGTGACGGGCGACAGTTGGGCAAGCTTGGGCGTTTCCCGACAGTTGAGCGATCCAGCCAGTTCAATACACGCAACGCCTTGGGCAATCTGCGACAGCAAGGTGCTGACGGTTTCCTGCTCGGGCGCCGCCTCAAGCATGCCAGGCACAATGCAACACCGAGTCATGACCGGCAGGTTAACTGCGCGGGAAGCGATACCTTCTAGCAAAGAGCCGATATCTGCAAAAGAGCCGCCATAGCCGCCATTGCGCTCGGCAATCAGCGTGCTGCCCCACCCCATTTCCTGGATAATGCGCGAATGTATTGCTGTCTGGTGCATCGATGCATTTTTTGCTACACGTTCAGCGCCCTCCAACAGTACGCCGGGAAAAATAGTTGCTGCTTCAAACCCCATCAAATCATGCTCCAAACAATTGACGTGCGACCACATTGCGTTGAACTTCTGTCGTTCCGCCAGCAATGGTCTTGGACCGGGTAAAAATATAGTTCTGTAGCCAGATTCCGGATTCAGTCGGGTCTGCCTCCTCAGATATGAATTGTTGGCTGCCGGCCGGGCCGATAATCCGCAAGGCCACTTCGCTAAGCCCTTGCGCTACCAGGCTGCATCGCAATTTCAGTGCAGAGGGTTTTGCCCCCAATGGCTTTTTCGCCATCATGTCATCGATTGCGTCAGCCAGCATCTCGCGGGCGCCTTTTATCTGCGCTGCCAACAAGAACATACGCTGATTCAGCGCCGAGTAGTCATGACTCGCCTGCTGCTCATGCTGACTTGCCCATAACAGCTGCGTCACTCTGCGCCATTGCCGGACCAGTTGACCAACGCTGGCCGGTGGCAAACGTTCGCGCTCAAGCAGATACTTGGCGCATTGCCAGCCCTGTCCCTCTTGTCCCACCCGTTGGGTCAGCGGTACATGTACGTTTTCGAAAAACACTTCATTAACATGATGCCAGCCATCGATGGTTTCTATCGGTTTCACCGTTATCCCCGGCGTGTCCATGTCCACCAGCAGCAGCGTAATGCCCTCTTGTTTTTTTGCTTCGCGCGAGGTTCTCACCAGCATATAGATCACATTCGCTTCATGCGCGTGAGAAGTCCATATTTTCTGTCCATTCACAATGTAATGGTCGCCATCCAATTGGGCACGGGTTTGCAGGGATGCCAGATCAGAACCGGAATTAGGCTCCGAATAGCCCTGGCACCACCAGTCAGAACCGTTGAGAATTCGGGGAAGATAGTGTTGTTTTTGTTCGGGTGTCCCATACTGCATAATGACCGGCCCGATGTGCCCCAGCCCATGATGATAAAGCGGTGGACAATCAAAATCTGCGATTGCCTCTTCAAATATCATGCGCTGGCGCAGGTCCCAGCCGGTACCGCCATGCTCCAGCGGCCAGCCCGGCGCTGCCCAGCCATGTTCGTGCAGGATTTGCTGCCACTGGCTATATACTGTACGCGTCAGTTTTTCTCCGGCCCGCACCTTTTCGCGGATATCTTCGGGACAATTGTGTCCAACGAAATGACGCACTTCGCGTTGAAACGCCAGATAACGACCCTGTTCATTGTTTGTGCTCGATAGCAAGGAAAGATAATGTTCATTCAGTTGCGCAGCCATATTACCTGCCCTTGTACTGCGGCGAACGTTTTTCCAGAAAAGCCTGTTGCGCCTCGGCTGCGTCTTCTGTCCTGGACAGCGCAACAGTAATGTTTTGCTCGTAACGATAACCCTCACGCTGCGGCATATTGAGCGTCACTTGCGCAGCCTGCTTGGCATACTGTAAAGACAAAGGCGCTTTTGCTGCGATCTCTTTAGCCAGATTCAAGGCATAAGGCAACAGCTCTTGTCGCGGCAGGCTGGCCTCGATCAACCCTAAACGGTAGAGTTCATCAGCGGTCACTTTCATTCCAGTATAAAACATGCGCCGGGCCCTGGATTTTCCAAAAATTCGCTGTAATAATGCAGTCCCGCCGGCCAGCCCGACATTGATCTCTGGCATGGCAATGTACGCATTATCCGAAGCAATCCAGATATCGCAAGCGGCCATCAACCCGAAGCCGGCTCCAAGCGCGGGGCCGTTTACCGCTGCGATAACCGGCTTGCTGCAGTCAGCAATGGAAAGAGCCGCTTCGCGCACCAGACGATTGTGGCTCCAGTATGCGCCTGGACCGCGTTGCTTTATAGCAGGACGCTCTGAGATATCCGCACCCGCAGAAAATATGTCGCCGTGCGCAGTCAATACAACGCATCTTATTTCTTCATCATCATTGAAAGAATCGAAAACGCCGATCAATTCCTCACGCAGGGCAGCACTTTGTGCATTGACCGGTGGGCGATTCAAATAGACAATAGCAACGCCATCTAGACGTTCAACTTCGATAAATTTAAGAGTCATTGGTTTGGCTTCCATAGATAGTATTCTGGTTATTACTGAACGATAAATTTCACACCGCCGTCCACCAGCCCCTGCAGCTTTTGGGCCTCTGCGTCAAGGAAATGGGCAAACTCGGCTGGCGTGCCGCCGACAACAAACAGTCCAGCACTATCGAGCACTTTTCGAACCTTCGGATCGGAAAGAGAGGCATTCAGTCCCTTGTTCAATTTATCGATAACGGGTTTTGGTGTATTGGCCGGTGCAATGAAACCGAACCAACTGCCAAAGACCATATTGATGCCCTGTTCCTTGAAGGTTGGCACTTCAGGTGCCGCCGGATGTCTGGACTCATTCGCAATACCCAGTGCCCGTAACCGTCCCGCACGTACATTGGCAATAGAACTCGGTCCGTCAAAAATGCCATCGACCAGACCGGCCAATAGATCATTCATGGCGGGTCCTGTACCTTTGTATGGAACATGAGTAAACGTCACACCCACTTGCTTGGCCCACAACTCCGCGGCAACATGAGGGCTGGAGGCATTGCCGGACGAGGCAAACTTCAGGTTACCCGGTGCTTTTTTCCCTTTCTTGATCACGTCATCAAGCGTATGCAAATCACTGTTGGCGGGCACAACAAGCATACTGCGGCTGTTGCCCAGCAACATGACCGGTGTCAGCGCAGCTGACTCGTAGGGCAGGTCCTTTCTCAGGATCGGATTGGATGTATAGGCATAACTGGTCAGCAACAACGTGTAGCCATCGGGTTTGGCTCTGGCAACCTGCTGCGTACCGATAATCGTGGCTGCGCCGCCTTTGTTTTCCACCACGACCTGCGTATTCCACAAACGCCCCAGATAATCACCAATTGAACGGGCATAGGCATCCGTGATGCCACCTGCCGTGTAGGGAACAACAAGTGTAATAGGCCGATCCGGGAAGGTCTGCGCGTGCACCGAAAATACGCATGCCGCACATAAAGACGCAATCGCCATTTTCAATTTCGTTTGATGTTTTCTCATGCTTTTGATCTCGGGAGGATATTGACCATTCAATTATTTTTCATGTGTCACGGCAATTGCCGCACTATCGATGACCGCTTTCCAGCGCTTTTGCTCGCTGCGGACAAGAGCCTGCATTTGCTCAGGCGTACTGCCACCGAGCATGGAACCGGTTGAGGCAAACGTTGCCTGTAATGTCTTGTCGGACGCGACCTTATTGATTAATGTGTTGAGCTTTTCAATAACGGCATCGGGTGTTGCACCAGGCGCCGTAATGTAATTGACCGGCGACGCCTCGAAACCCTTCAACACGTCGGCAATTGGCCGAATGCCCGGTTCAATTGCCGCCGGCTCCAATGTCGACACGCCCAGTGCCCGCACCTTCCCCGAGCGGATATACGGCAGGTATACGCTAAGCGTATCGATAGTCATCTGCACGCGTCCTCCTACAATATCGGCTGCAGCAACAGACGAGCCCCTGTAAGGTACATGGGTGATGTTTATGCCTGCCATTTTCTTGAACAGCTCTCCCGCAAGATGACTGGTCGAACCAATACCCGAACTGGCAAAATTTACCTTGGCCGGGTTTTTCTTTGCGTAGTCGATCAATTGCTGTATTGAGATGGCGGGAAAGTCTCGGGCGACAACCAGAACATTCACGCCCGCTGTCAGTTTACTGACGGCGCGCAAATCCTTGAGCGCATCATAGGGCAAGTTATCTATCAGATAAGGTGCGGTCATTTGCTGGCCGGGCGTGGTGTACAAAAGCGTATAGCCATCGGGAGTCGCGTGTGCTACTCGGGCGGCACCCAGCGTGCCTCCTGCACCCGGTACGTTCTCTACCACAACACTTTGCCCGACCAGCTCGGACATCGCCTTCGCAAACCTGCGTGCACCAATATCCGCCCCGCCACCCGGAGCAAATGGCACGACCAGGCGGATCGCTTTATTTGGAAAACCTACTTCGCCAGCGCGGACAGATAGCTGTGAACCGGTAAGCGCGGCGAATGCCAAGAACACGGGTAACCAAATCCTCACATTGCCTCCTTATTTTTATAAGCCGCCCGGATCCGCAATTTAAACTTACCGAACGATCGTTAAGTTCGAACTATACAGATAGCCAGAAATCGGACAAATTAGGGCAAACCCGCACAATAGAATCAAGCAGAATGCAAGCGCATAATCTCGGTAGCGTGAGAAGCAATCATTTCCATTACTGACGTAAACAGCAAGGCGCCGCGCGCTAGGCAAACATCCATCTTAGTTCGCGGATAACAAAATCGATGAACCTTCTTTGCAATTGCGTCATATGAAAAGTCTGTGTGGATATCACATACAGACGATCACCAAACCCTTTTATTTGGCAATCCGGCAGTAGCCTGACCAACGAGGCGTCATCCAGTTCTTTTTGTATCGAATAAACCGGCAGCAAGCCAATGCCCTGGCCGCCGATCACGTTATCTCGGAGAAACGGCAACGATTCGGACTGCACCCGTAAATTCAGTGGAATATGGACCGTGCTGTTTTCACTTGTGATAACAGTAAGTTTGGGGCTGGCCACGGTGTAGGTAGGCGCAATAAATGGCAAAACGGCCAGCTGCCCTGGCAGCGTAATCGGCTCAATCGTTTCCAGAAAACCAGGAGCAGCACATATACACCAAGGCACGGCGCCTATATCACGGGCGACATAGTCCTGGGGAATGTTGTCAATCGTTGTTATCTGCAAGGCAACATCAATTTCGGAAGACAGGAAATTCTTGATCCTGTTGCTGAAAATTATTGTGAATGAAATATTCGGATTTTCTTTGATGAAATCGATGAGGACAGTGTTGAAATAATCCAGGCCCAGGCTGGTCGGCACGCATAGCCGTATGTGTCCCTGCATCTCATTTTTCAGTCCCGCTAGTTGACGCTGCGCATTATCGAGCTGTTCAAAGACTCCGACGCAATGGTCATACAGGCATTGACCTGACCCCGTCAGGTCAATATCGCGTGTAGAGCGCCGGATCAGTTGCGTGCCGGTGCTATTTTCCAGCGCCTTGAGTTTCTGACTGACCCCCGAACGGCTGATTCGCAATTTTCTGCCGGCGGCAGACAGCGAACCTGTACGCACAATTTCATGAAATACGTACAAAAGATTTAAATCGTATTCATAAGGTTTCATATGAAATACACCCTGCCTTGTGCATGCCATCATTGTTCATCAATTTGTATTGTAGGTATTTTCCTTTATATTGTTCATAATTGATAAACAATCTGTTAAGGGCAGGCGCGTTGTATCGGCCAGGCAGATTCGGTAAGCTTTTTCTTATAACGAAAGGATACGAGACAATGATCAAGGCAAATCTGATTTTCAATGATGCCGTGGTAAGCAATGAAGCGATAAATCGGCAAACAGACTTGCTGATGGGCGCATTCGAACAAGCTGGCATGACAGACACAGATGTTATTGCCATCTACCTGCCCAATTGCCCTTCGCTCATTGAAGCCATTGCCGCTTCGATGTTATACGGCAATAATTATTGTCCGATCAATTACCGGCTGACCCCGGTCGAAGTCAGCTATTTGTTGCGCGACAGTGAAGCCAAAGTAATTGTGACCTGCAACGAAGGCTACGAAAAGATCAAGGCAGTTGTGCCCAGTGAAATGAGCGTCATTCTTGCAGATCAAGAACGTGGCCAAATCACCCGCGCGCACACCTACTACAAACTGGATCATTCCGAAGCTGCTGCTCACACGGCGACGGCATCGCGTCGCTGCCGATATCTTGGCACCCATATGCCCTATACATCGGGCACCACAGGCAAGCCAAAAGGAATCGTACGGGCAAAAAAACTGCGTACCGACATTTCTGCAGCGCCCGGCCTCATCGCCGGTGCACTGGGCATTGACGGCGCTGGCGTAGCGTTAATGCCTGCGCCACTGCATCACAGCGCAACCAACAGTTATGTCCAGCAGGCGCTGTTATACGGCAGCACGCTTATCCTGATGGACAGATTCGACTCCGAAAAAGTCTTGCAGTTAATTGAAAAATACGGCGTAACAACTGCCTATCTTGTGCCCACGATGTACAAAAGAATGCTCGATTTGCCACGGGAGATCAAAGCGCAATACGATTTGTCCAGTCTGCAGTTCGTTGCCTCTACCGGTTCGGCCTGCCCTGCCCCTGTCAAACGCCAGATGATCGAATGGGTAGGACCGGTCATCCATGAAAGCTACGCCTCCAGCGAAATGGGCCTGGTGACACTGATCAATGCTGCCGAATCCATGAAAAAACCCGGCAGCGCCGGCAAGCCGCTGGGCAATGCCCAAATCAGAATCCGGGCAAACGGGACATGGGCGCAAGCCGGCCAAAGCGGACTGATATACGCGCGACAACCCGCCTATGCCGACTTCACCTATAAAAACAATCATAATGCGCGCCAATCCATGCAATGCGATGGTTTGTTGACCGTCGGTGACATTGGCTATCTTGACAATGAAGGATATTTGTATGTGACTGACAGGCAATCGGATATGGTTATTTCTGGCGGCGCCAATATCTATCCTGCCGAAATAGAACAGCTCATTCATCAGCGACAGGACATTGAAGACACCGCCGTGTTCGGCATCCCGGACGACGAATTTGGAGAAAGCCTGATCTGCCTGCTACAAATGAAGGCCGGGCGCACATTGGACAAAGATGAATTCATCCAGTTTCTCAGGGCGCATCTGTCAGGCTACAAGATCCCAAAAAAAATCGGCTTGATTGACAAGCTGCCCCGCGAAGAGACCGGCAAGCTATTCAAAAAGAAATTACAACATTCGCTGGCCGATACGCCGGTCACCTACCTTTAAACCATTTTTATAACAATCAGCGAAAACAGAGAGACAATAAAATGAAACGAATGACGGGATGCCTGATGCTTGCAGCATTGAACATGAATACGGTAGCCTTGGCCGCCGACTACCCGACCAAGCCAATTACGCTGGTTGTTCCTTATACAGCCGGCGGCCCGACAGACCAGATGGCCAGATCGCTCGCCCAGGGGCTTGCCGAGCAATTGAAGAGGCCCGTGGTGGTCGATAACAAGCCAGGCGCGCATACCTCCATTGGCACCGGCTATGTTGCCAATGCTTCTGCCGACGGCTATACGCTGTTGATGGCAAGCAACGGCAGCATGATATTAAACCCGTTACTGTACAAAAAGACGCCCTACAAACTGGCAGACTTCAAGGTCTTTGCCATTGCAACCGAAGCGCCCCTGGTCGTTGTCGTCAATCCAAAGCTCAAAGTGCACAATATCCAGGAGCTGATCAACTATTCCAAGTCTGTACCGAAGGGACTGAACTATTCGTCCGTGGGACAGGGCAGCCCGCTGCACCTGGCTACCGAGATATTGAATGAAGAAGCAAAAATGAATATGACGCACGTGCCCTACAATGGCACGGCGCAGGCGCTCACGGCCGTAGCCGCAGGGGACGTGGATTTGATGAGTGACGTTGTGAGCACGTCATTACCACTGATAGCGGCAAACAAAGTGCGACCTATCGCCGTCACAACATCGGCGCGGCTCAAGGTGCTTGCCGATGTACCTACCGTAGCGGAATCGGGTTTCCCCGGTTTTCATGTTGCCACCTGGTTCGGACTGGCCGTGCACAAGGACGTACCCGCAGCAGTCACTGAAAAGCTGCACAAGGCTGCGTACCAGGTAATTACCTCCGGCAGCTTCCGCGAGCGCTTCGAAGCCCTGGGCCTGATCGTACAAAACAATCAGAATCAGCAGCAGGTGGATCAGTTTGTCCAAACTGATCTGGCCCGTTGGAAACGGATTGTGGAGCTGAAACAGCTTTCGCTGGATTGATGCACTCAGGTTTTACCCCTAGCCGTCGTCGCATCTTTCGGATTACTGATAAACTGTACCGCACACCCATTCGCAGGTCCCGTTTTCCGACAGCATTTGCACAACGCATGAGTTCACACCCGGTCAATTCCACCGCCCCCTGGACCTTTACCGCTGAAGGCGATCATTGCCTGATCATCCGTTTCGGCGATCGCATTGATCCGGCCATCAACGCGCGGGCGCGCCAGGCCGCCGAACTCATTCACAACGCTAATCTGCCTTATATCAGCGACCTGGTTCCCACCTTCACTACCTTGGGGGTGTATCTGCATCCCTTTTATGCCGCGCCGCCTGCGCACACAACGCTGATCGACACCCTGACTGCCGTACTGGCACCGCTGGCGCAGCCACAAGAGGACGCCACCGGCGCCGTTACCGAAGCCACTCGACTGATCCGTATCCCGGTCTGCTATGACCCGGAACTGGGCATCGATTTGGCGCAAATTGCCCGGCATTGCAAGCTCTCGGTCGATGAGGTGGTTCAATTGCATACGGCAGCGCCGGTTCGCGTTTTCATGCTCGGCTTCGCCCCTGGCATGGGTTATATGGGTTTGTCCGACAGCCGCCTTGCCATCGGCCGACGCAGCACACCACGCAATCGCCTGCCTGCCGGTTCAGTCGCCATCGCCAACCGCCAGACCGTCATCTATCCCAATGAATCGCCGGGCGGCTGGAATATTGTCGGCGCAACGCCGTTGCGCCTGTTTGACCCAAACACGCCGCCCTACGCGCTTTATGCCCCGGGTGACCAGGTGCAGTTCGAAGCCATCGGCCGTCAGCAGTATGAACAGATCAAAACGCAACAGCATGCCACGGGTTGAGGTGAGAACATGAGTCTGCTGGTACTCAAACCGGGCCCGCTGTCCCTGTTTCAGGATGCCGGACGGCATGGCTATCAGGCCTACGGTGCACCGGTTTGCGGCGTCATGGACCAGGTGGCATACAGGCTGGCCAATGCCCTGGTGGGTAATCGCACGCCCTTGCCCGTGCTGGAAATGACGCTTTCCGGTCCACAGATCAAATTCCAGCAGGATGCCTGCATCGCCGTATGCGGCGCCCCTTTTTCCTTGCAATGCGACAAAAGACCGCTCGCGGTCAACCGCCCGCACCTGATTCGCGCCGGGCAGGTACTGGACATTGGTGCAGCTCCCATGCTCAATGGTCGGCCGCAGGGGCACGCGCGCGCCAGCCTGGCCATTGCCGGGGGCGTGCAACTGACCACCAGCATGGACAGCGCCAGCACAGACATCAAAAGCCGCATGGGCGGCGTGCAGGGACGCGCACTGGCAAAAGATGACAGGCTTGTTCTTAATCGGCAGATCAATGCAACAGCTGTTGATGCATTGGACAACTTTCTGGATGACTTTCGGATCTATCTACCAGCAGGGCTTGGGCTGGCAGCCCGACAGCATATCCGGATTACTCGTGGTGCGCACTGGACCCTGTTTGACACCCGACAGCAAGACCTGTTTCTGAGCTCAACCTATCGCATTACCGCGAACTCGGATCGAATGGGTTACCGCCTTGATGGCCCGTCCCTGGAACCCGAACCCGGCTTGCAGATTCTATCGGAGCCCACTGCTTTTGGCACCATCCAGGTTCCGCCCGACGGCCTGCCGATTATTCTGATGGCAGACCGCCAGACCACAGGCGGGTATCCCAAGATTGCCAATGTCGCCAGCGTTGACCTGCCAGTGCTGGCGCGCTGTTTACCCGGCGAGCGCCTTGAGTTGACTCTGATCAGTCTGGACGAAGCGCACCAGATCTTCCGGCAGCGCGAAGCGCTGTTTGCACCGTTGCAGCAAGCCCTGGAGCCGCTGGCCACAAACATTGCCGCTGCATTCTCCAGGTGAGAAGGCAGGGCCGATAGCGGCATTATTTGGCGGGCACCGTTTGTGGTCCGACCTTTACGGTATAGAATGCCGGTATGACTGCCGTGTTTTCACATGCATGCGGCAGAGGGAAAAATCCTATGAAAAAAATTGATCTCAATTGTGATATGGGCGAAAATTTCGGCGCCTGGACCATGGGTGACGACGCCGCCATCATGCCTTATGTCACGTCAGCCAATATCGCCTGCGGCTTTCATGCGGGGGATGCGCATACCATGCGGCACACGATGCAGCTGGCATTGCAACAGGGTGTCAAGCCGGGTGCGCACCCTGGCCTGGACGATATACGCGGCTTCGGGCGTCGCCCTTTTGCGCTCACGCCCATTGAAGCCTACGACCTGGTCGTCGTGCAGATCGGCGCGCTTGCCGCGGTCGCCCGCGCTCAGGGCGGCAGGCTTTATCATGTGAAAGCGCATGGCGCCTTGTATAACATGTCGGCCAACCATGCCGAACTGGCGGCGGCCATTGCGCAGGCGGTATTGGACGTGGATTCGCAATTGACGCTGTTTGCGCTGGCCGGCAGCAGACAGGTAGAGATTGCCCGCGGCCTGGGCCTGAACGTGATGCAGGAAGTCTTTGCCGATCGCTCCTATCAGGACGATGGCACCCTGACGCCGCGCAACCAGCCAGGCGCCCTGATCGAAGACGTTGAGACATCCGTGGCTCAGGCGCTGACGATGGTGCGCGAGGGTTATGTGATCGCCCAGTCAGGCAAAAAAGTAGAGATACAAGCAGATACGCTGTGCCTGCATGGCGATGGCGCGCATGCATTGGAGTTTGCCCGGCAGATTCACGCTGTTTTTGCAAAGGAAGGGCTGCTGATGGCCCCTTAAGGCGATGCTGTGATGCACGATAACGTGGTCATCACGCCTTCATGCATGCCGGTCAGGCCATTGCTGATTTTGTCGACCGCCGACAAACCATTGTTATTTCATCTGCCGCCAGGCGATCAACGCCCGGGCGTTGCCCCGCCAGCCCGACCACACCGCAGCCAGCACCCGCCGCTTGTTACCAGAGCCACAATACGGCGGAGGTCATCAGCAGATAGCGCAGGAACTTGCCGATGGTCATAAAGACAATACACGAGAACAAGGGCAGGCGCATCCATCCGGCGACACCGCAAAGGGGATCGCCCACCACGGGCAACCAGGAAAACAACAACGCTGCGGGGCCAAAGCGGTCAAAATAATAGGTCATCTTGCCGTGCCACCGCCCTCCTTCTTTGCCCGGGGCAGCAGGCGAGGACGCAGCCTCATCGCCTTCAGACAAGTATTTTTCTTCAGCCGCAACCGACAGGCCGGTCTCATCCACAATTTCACCGGCAGCCAGCGCCTGCTTGTGCTGGAATTTTTCGTAGGCCACCTTTGCCGCCTTGCCCATATAGTAGGTGATCACGCCGCCAATGGTATTGCCCACGGTGGCGATCAGGATTGCAGGCCAGAACATGTCGGGCGCTATTTTCAGATAGGCGATGACCACGGGCTCAGAGCCCAGTGGCAGCAGCGTGGCCGAGACAAGCGCAACGACGAAAATGCCGGGCAACCCGACAGTCGGTAGGGACAACACAGTCAGCATTTCCCTGACCCACAGCATTACTTCATGTTCCATAACTTCCCTATTGGACCGACTTTTTGAAAACGACGGTTCCAGCTTTAAACCTAAAATCAGATCCGCTATGTTAACCTTAAGCGCTCGCCTGTATTCTCTTTTCTTTCAAAAATAACATGTCAACCGACTACCTCAAACGCATACTCACATCCCGTGTTTACGATGTCGCAATCGAAACATCCCTGGAACCGGCCACTCTGCTATCGCAGCGGATTCAGAATACAGTGCTGCTCAAGCGTGAGGACACCCAGCCGGTTTTCAGCTTCAAAATACGCGGGGCCTACAACAAAATGGCCAACTTGCCCCCCGAAGCGCTCAAACGCGGGGTGATTGCCGCCTCTGCCGGCAACCATGCCCAGGGCGTAGCCATGTCGGCCAAGCGACTGGGCTGCCGCGCCGTGATTGTCATGCCTACCTCCACACCCGCTGTAAAAGTAGAGGCGGTCAAGCGCCTGGGCGGCGAAGCGGTGCTGCACGGCGACTCGTACAGCGACGCCTATGAATTTGCCTGCACCCTTGAGAAAAAGGAAAAACTCACGTTCGTGCATCCATTTGACGATCCTGATGTCATTGCCGGCCAAGGCACCGTTGCCATGGAAATCCTGCATCAGCATCCCGGCAAACTGGACGCGGTTTTCGTGCCTATCGGCGGCGGCGGGCTGCTTGCCGGCATTGCCGCCTATATTAAACAGCTGCGTCCGGATGTCGCCATCATTGGCGTACAGACAGAAGACTCCGATGCCATGGCGCGCAGTTTCCGTGCCGGACGTCGCATCCATCTGAACGACGTGGGTTTGTTTTCCGATGGTACTGCAGTCAAACAGGTTGGCAGCGAAACCTTCCGCCTGATTCATAAATATGCAGACGATATCATCACCGTCAATACCGACGAGTTATGCGCGGCAATTAAGGATGTGTTCCAGGATACCCGCAACGTGGTCGAACCGGCTGGCGCGCTTGGCCTGGCCGGCGCCAAGCGCTACGTGGCCGAGCACGGCTGGAAAAACAAAACCGTCATTGCCATTGCCTCTGGCGCCAACATGAACTTTGACCGGCTGCGCTTTGTTGCAGAACGGGCCGATATGGGCGAAGCCCGCGAAGCCATTTTTGCGGTTACCATGCCTGAAGAGCGCGGCAGCTTCCGCCAATTATGCACGCTGCTGGGTAGCCGCAGTGTGACCGAATTCAACTATCGCATTTCCGACGCGCAAAAGGCGCATGTCTTTGTCGGGATTCAGATCAGCTCACATGCTGAAGCCGAAAAACTGGCCAACACCCTGCGCCGCAAGAAATTCGAAACCCTGGATTTGACCCACGATGATCTGGCCAAATCACATTTGCGATACATGGTTGGTGGCCATTCGCCGCTGGCAGATAATGAAGAATTGTACCGATTTGAGTTCCCGGAACGCCCGGGTGCGCTGATGCGTTTCCTGGACACCATGAATCCCGAATGGAATATCAGCCTGTTCCATTACCGCAACCAGGGCTCTGATTACGGTCGGGTGCTGATCGGCATACAGGTTCCGCCTGCCGACAAAAAGGCGTTCAAGCAGTTCCTCTCGCAAATTGGCTATCCTTACGAGAACGAAAGCAAGAACCCGGCATACAAGCTGTTTCTGTGAAAACAACCGCGGCGGCAGTCAGTATATAAGGGCACATTGGACATATCAGGAGAAACCGACGGTTTCGTCTTATGCCTTGGTCCGGTCAGTGTTCTATCAGACCAGATCCGGCCCTGGCATCCTTGCTAAATACCTGCGTCGTCGCTCAACACCTGCAGCCCTGTCATCCCGGCGAGCTCATAAAACGCGCCGCCTGACGGTGGGGCCAGGCTTGCAGCAAAAGCCAGGGTTAACCTCGGAAGACCTCAGAATTCACAGACGGTAAAGACGGACGCGCCATTTTCCCGCAACAGTTTCGAACCACCCAGCTCGGGCAGATCAATAATGGCCGCCGCTTCCACAACATTGGCGCCCAGGCGCTGCAACAGTTTGGCTGCTGCCAGCATGGTGCCGCCGGTCGCAATCAGATCATCCACCAACAGCACACGCTGGCCGGGACGAACCGCGTCGGTATGCATTTCGACACTGGCATTGCCATATTCCAGAGAGTATTCCTCGGCCAGTGTCTGAAAAGGCAGCTTGCCTTTCTTGCGTACCGGCACAAACCCCAGCTTGAGCTCGTAGGCCAGCACGCTGCCCACGATAAAGCCGCGCGCATCAATGCCGGCAATCAGATCCAGCCGTTCGCGCATATACCGGTAAACAAAAATGTCCAGCAGGACCCGGAAAGTACGCGGATCTTGCAACACAGGTGTGATATCACGAAATGTAATGCCCGGCTTCGGCCAGTCAGGCACGCTGCGGATGGCGTTGGTCACCATTTGATGCGGGTCAATCATGGTCATGATGTCAGAAACTCCTGTGGCGGTGAAAATCAAACAACGACACTATAGCCGATTCACGAACGCCAATACCGGCGATTCGCTTTGTGTCCTTAATCGACGGCCGACACCTTGATGGCCGACGACACCCGCAGTGCTTTTTCACGGGCCAGGTCAGTTGTTGCCGCTGCGGCCAGCGCCACCCCCATGCGTCGACGCACAAAGGACTGCGGCTTGCCAAAAAGCCGTACGTCAGTATCAGGCTCTGCCAGTGCTTCGGCCACGTGACTGAAGCTGATGGCACCTGCATCTACGCCTCCATAAATCACACTGCTGGCCCCGGTGGCGCGCAACGCCGTGTTAACCGGCAGCCCGAGCAGCGCCCGCGCGTGCAGTTCGAATTCATTCTGAGTCTGGGTGATCATGGTGACCATCCCGGTATCGTGGGGCCGTGGGCTGACTTCGGAAAACCAGACCTGATCGCCTGCCACAAACAGTTCTACGCCGAAAACGCCCTGCCCCTGCAAGGCGCCGGTAACCGCCAGGGAGATCTCTTTGGCCCGCTGCAGCGCTGCGGCCGACATGGCCTGCGGCTGCCAGCTTTCCACATAGTCTCCGGCTTCCTGGCGATGACCGATAGGTTCACAAAAGTGCGTGACGATCTCACCGCTTTTGGGATCACGAGCCCGCACAGTCAGCAAGGTGATTTCATAATCGAACCGGATAAATCCCTCGACAATGATTCTGCCCTTGCCAACGCGCCCGCCTTCCTGCGAGTACTGCCAGGCGTGCTGTACATCATCGGCGTTACGAATAAGCGACTGGCCTTTGCCTGACGAGGACATGACCGGCTTGACGACGCAAGGGTATCCAATCTGTTCATCAATGGCCTGCTGCAGCGCCTGCTGCGTATCGACAAAGCGATAGGGCGACGTGGGCAGGCCCAGTGTTTCTGCGGCCAGCCGGCGAATACCTTCACGGTCCATGGTCAGTCTTGCGGCCAGTGCCGTCGGCGTGACCCGAACCTGACCCTGCGCTTCCAGCTCGACCAGCAGATCGGTGGCGATGGCCTCGATTTCGGGCACGATCACATGGGGTTGTTCTGCCTCGATAATGCGACGCAGGGCTTCCCTGTCTGTCATGTTTACCACATGGGCGCGATGGGCCACCTGATGGGCCGGCGCATTTTCGTAGCGGTCCACGGCGATCACTTCGACCCCCAGGCGCTGCAGGGCGATCACGACCTCTTTGCCCAATTCACCCGAGCCGAGCAGCATTACACGGGTGGCCGCGCTGGAAAAAGGGGTACTCAAAACAGGAGAAGCAGGATGGGCAGTCATGATGGTATTGGTGATAAAGAAGATTGTACGGTTGCCATACAGGCCGGCAACGGCAAGAAATACCCTGTTGTTTCTGCTGGCACGCTAAAACACGCTGAACGGACACTAAAGAGACGCTAATGGACACTACAGGCACGCTGGCCGGGGCAAAACGCGCTCGCGCCGGTTCAGCTTCGCAGCAACACCGTTACGGGATCGATATCAGGCAAACAGGGTACGGACAGCGTCGATTATAAAACGCCTGCATGACAAAAACAGCGTCGCGCCTGCAACAGCCGATTTCCCCTGCACGCCGCAGCCTGTGTCGGACAAACTGCGCCGGGGTCGGCCGGCTACCGCTGCGCCGCTCGTCGGGCGCCGGTTCCGGTTGCAACCCGCTGCAATGCGCATTTTGACGCAAGCCTGAAATTTATCCATCTTGCACTCGCGTTGCGATTAAAATCGCCGGATGGCCAATGAAATTGCATTTACTTCTGATGATGCCCTTGCCTCTGCGCACCGTACGCTGCAAACCGAGATTGCCGAGTTGCAGCACCTGGACGCACGCCTGGATGAACGCTTCGCCCAGGCGGTAGCGCTGCTGCTTGCCAACAAGGGACGGGTCGCGGTCACGGGCATCGGTAAATCGGGACATATCGCCCGAAAAATATCGGCCACTTTCGCTTCCACCGGCTCGCCCAGCTATTTTGTACACGCTGCCGAAGCCGCACACGGCGATCTGGGCATGATTACCGGCGACGATATTATTATTGCCGTATCCTATTCCGGGTCATCGCCCGAATTGGCAACCATTTTGCCGATCGCACGGCGGCTGGGCTCGAAAATCATCGGCATTTGCGGCAACCGCTATTCCGAACTGGCCAGCCTGTCTGATGTTTTCCTGGACGTTGGCGTCACGCGCGAAGCCTGCCCGCTTAATCTGGCGCCCACTTCCAGCACCACCGTCACGCTCGCATTGGGCGATGCGCTGGCTATTGCGTGCCTGGAAGCGCGCGGCTTTGGCACTTCCGATTTTGCCCGCTCGCACCCCGGCGGTGCGCTGGGCCGCCGCCTGCTCACGCACGTGCGCGATGTCATGCGCCAGGGCGAGGAGCTGCCCATTGTCGGTCCGGACACCCCCATGCAAAAAGTCCTCGAAGAAATGACAGGCAAGCGCATGGGCATGACAGTAGTTGCCGACGAGGCACGCAAGCCCCTGGGCATCTTCACCGATGGCGACCTGCGCCGTCTGATCATGCAAAAGGGAGACATCCGCCCGGCTACGGCAGGACAAGTCATGACTCCCCACCCACGTACGATCGGCCCCGATGCACTGGCTGCAGAAGCGGCTGCCGTTATGGAGCAACAAAAACTCTCGACCATGCTGGTGGTCAATCAGGAACAAACGCTGGTCGGCGCCCTGCACATGCACGACCTGATGGATGCAAAAGTAATCTGACGTATGAAACCAATCACTCCCCCCCATCCGGCCGAAGCGCTGGTTCTTTCCAAAATCAGCCAGCCCGTGCGCGAGCTGGCGGCACAAGTTAAGCTCATCGCCTTTGATGTAGATGGCATTCTGACCGATGGCAGCCTGTGGTATGGCGAGCACGGCGAACTTATGAAGCGCTTTTGCGCGCTGGACGGGCACGGCATGAAAATGCTGCATCAGGCAGGCGTGCGCGTGGTCCTGATTACCGGTCGTGAAGGAGAAATCCTGACGCGCCGCGCTGCGGACCTGGGCCTGTCGGATGTTTTTCAAAATGTGCGCGACAAAGTTGCCGTACTTAGCCAACTGGCCGGCGACATGGGGCTGGGCTTCGAAAACGTTGCATTCATGGGCGACGATGTCATCGACCTGCCGGCCATGCAAAAATGCGGCTTTGCCATCAGCGTACCCAACGCCCCACTGTATGTGCAGCAGACGGCACATTGGACCACCACTTTGCCGGGTGGCAGCGGCGCCGTGCGCGAGTGTACCGACTTGATCCTGGCAGCCCAGGGCACCCTTTCCGGCTTTTTCACGCCGGGCCGAATTACCGGCGACGTCATCCAGTAATGCGATGAAAGAACGTTTCCCGGCCCTTATCGCGCTGTTCATGCTTATTACACTGGTTATCTCAACCTGGTGGGCAGCCGATTATGCGCAGCGGGCAATTGATGTAGATCCGCCGGCACGCAAAACGCAGGAACCCGATTCGTGGTCGGAAAAATTCGTGATGCTCAGCTCCGATACCAACGGTGTACCCATCAACCGGCTCGAAGGCTCGCAAATGCAGCACTTCCCTTATAACGACAGTTACCTGGTTACCAACGCCACCGCTACCGGCCAGCGCCCAGACTCGCCCCGTACCGTGGGCACTGCGGATACAGCCACGGTACTTGATAACGGCAATAAAATTATCATGCAGGGCAACGCCCATCTGCACCGCTTCCCGCATGGCGAAGACAAGGCACTGGACGTCACCAGCGAGCAATTGATCATCTATCCCAATGAAGATATCATAACGACTGACAAACCGGCGCTCGTCATCAACGGCAATTCCCGTATGAACGGCAACGGAATGATGTATAACAACAAAACCAGAAAACTCGACGTGTACTCCTCTTCCGACGTCTCCATCTCAGGGCAGGACAGTCAACGGCGTCGCACCGTCATCCCCAACAAGCAAGGAAACTCCCCGCAATGAATGCGTCATCTTTCAGAATCACGACACACGCGCTGTGCCTTGGCCTTTGTGCCCTGCTGGCCAGCACCGCGGCGCTGGCCCAGACGCCTGCCGGCTCCAATAGCCCGGCAAACAAAGAAGAGCCCGACACCCAGGTGCTGTCTGATACCCTGAGCTACGATGACGCAAACAAAACCAGCCTTTTTACCGGTAATGTCATTCTCACGCGCGGCCTGATGAAACTGACCGCCGACAAGCTCAGCCTGCGCGAAGATGCGCAGGGCTTCCAGCATGGCGTGGCCACGGTCAGCAAATCTCGTTTTGTATTCATTCGCCAGGAACGACCCGAGAACTATGAAGTGGTCGAAGCGCGCGGGGATCGCGGCGAATACGATGGCAAGCTGAACACGGTCAAGATGATTGGCCACGCCACGGTAACCCGATTTGTTTGCGGCAAGCCGTTCGATACGGTCAATGGTGAAGTCGTCACTTTCAACAACCAGACCAATACCTACTCTGCAGCCGGAGGTCCGACCTCAGCGACCCAGCCTGGTCGGGTGCGCTCCATTGCCCAACCACGAGCCAAAACAGACCAGGCCGTGGCCGAATGCCGCAAGCTATATAACAACAAGCCAATGCCCAGCACTATCCAGGCGCCTGCCCAGGATGGCGCATCGGCTGCAACCGGCAAAGCCGGCAAAGCAACTCAGAATTAATGCATGAATACCTCATCCAGCTCTAGCCTGCAGACCAATACCATTGACAGTCTGGGGCAGCTCAAGGCCATTGGCCTGCAAAAAATATACAATGGCCGCAGCGTGGTCCAGGACGTCTCCATTTCCGTGTCCAGCGGCGAAGTCGTCGGCCTGCTCGGCCCCAATGGCGCCGGCAAAACCACCAGTTTTTACATGATCGTGGGGTTGGTGCCGGCCGATTTCGGGCGAATTGAAATTGACGGGCGCGACATTACCGCCCTGCCCATCCACAAGCGCGCCCACCTGGGCCTGTCCTATCTACCCCAGGATGCCTCGGTATTCCGGCGTCTGAGCGTCGAACACAACATTCAGGCCGTACTGGAACTGCAGAATGACCCTGAAACCGGCAAGACCCTGACACGCAGCCGGGTCCAGGAACAACTGGAACTGCTGCTCGAAGAGCTGCAAATTACGCACATTCGCAAGAATGCCGCCATCTCCCTTTCAGGCGGTGAACGGCGTCGGGTTGAAATTGCCCGGGCGCTGGCCACCAATCCTCGCTTCATTTTGCTGGACGAACCGTTCGCAGGCGTTGACCCGATCGCAGTAATCGAAATCCAGCGCATCGTGCGCTTTCTCAAAAGCCGCAATATCGGGGTCCTCATTACCGATCACAATGTGCGCGAAACCCTGGGCATTTGCGATCGCGCCTACATTATCAGCGCTGGCAAGGTGCTCACTGACGGCGAACCCGACTCCATTATTACCAACCCGGAAGTGCGCAAGGTCTACCTGGGCGAACACTTTAAAATGTAACTTTGTGCATGCCCCTGCCACGCTCTGCCACAGGGGCGCAGGCAGGCAGGCCGCGGCTTGCCGGGGGGCTTGTATAAGTCCAAATAAGGTTTAAACTATCCATAAGGAATGAAAAAACAGCTTTTCATCAACCTGTCAAAAAAGGAGTTACGCCTCTCTCATCTTTTTGTACTGACGCCCTGTCCTGTTTCGGCGTCTGCCTATTCAACTTTCAAAAGGAGCACACTATGAATCTTAATATCAGTGGCCATCATGTGGAAATCACCCCTGCCATTAAAGAATACGTAGTGACCAAGTTCGCCAAAGTCCTCAGGCACTTCGATCATGTCATTGACACCCAGGTTATCCTCTCCAGGGAGCCCCTCAAACACAGCGCAGAAGTTACGCTACGCGTGCCGGGCAAAGACATCCATTGCGAAGTTACGGACGAAAATCTGTATGCGGCCATTGATTTGCTTTCGGACAAAACCGACAGACAAGTCATCAAATACAAAACGAAAGCGTCAAATCACTCCAATGAATCGGCAAAAAGAATGAGTATCGGGTAGATACGTTGTACTTTTTTCCCGTTTTTCGCCTAAACCCGGCCGGATGGCCGGGTTTTAGCTTACCCTTCTATTTCTTATTGTAAGAACATCCTATAATTGCGGCATGAATCAACTATCCCGTATCCTTCCGCAGGAAAATATCCTGCTGGATGTCAACGTCACCAGCAAAAAGCGCGCCTTTGAACAGGCTGCGCTGCTGTTCGAAAACAATCAGGGCATTGCCCGTTCCACGGTTTTCGACAGCCTGTTCTCGCGTGAGCGACTGGGCTCCACTGCCCTGGGTCATGGTGTAGCGGTGCCCCACGGCCGCATTGCCAACCTGAAGCAGGCCGTCGCTGCCGTCATGCGATTGAGCACGGCCATCCCCTTCGATGCCCCAGACGGGCAGCATGTGCAACTGCTGGTCATCCTGCTGGTACCCGAAAGCGCAACCCAGCAACATCTGGAAATACTGGCCGAACTGGCGCAATTGCTCTCCAGCGCAGAAACACGCAAGCAATTGCTTGGCAGTCCCAATGCAGAGGGCATTCATCAACTGCTGGCCAATGCTGCCAGCAATTAATCGGGGGCACGCTCATGCTCAGTATTCAGGATCTGGCGGCCGACAATGACGAAACGCTGCGTTTCACCTGGATCGCGGGCAAGGAAGGCCGTACCCGTCATATCCAGGATTCAGCAGCCAATACCTCTGCGGCAGACCTGATCGGGCACCTGAACGTAGTGCACCCTTCGCGAATTCAGGTATTCGGCAAGGAAGAGCTGATTTTTTATAACCGTATTTCTGCCGTTCAGCGTGAAAAAATCCTGATCGAACTGGCCGAAGGCGGCGTTCCGGCCATGATTCTGGCCGAAGGCCTGGACTCTCCCGCCGATCTGGTCAGCTTTTGCGCTCGCAGCAGAATCCCCCTTCTTTCCACCCCGGTAGATGCTGCGCATCTGATTGACGTACTGCGCATCTACCTGAACAAGCGGTTTGCCCCTAAAACCACGGTACATGGCGTGTTTATGGACGTGCTGGGGCTTGGCGTGCTGATTACGGGCGAGTCCGGGCTGGGCAAGAGCGAGCTTGCGCTTGAATTGATTTCCCGCGGACATGGCCTGGTGGCAGACGACGCCGTCGATTTTTCCCGCACCTCGCCCACACTGATCGAAGGCCAATGCCCCGATTTGCTGCGCAATATGCTCGAAGTACGCGGACTGGGCCTGCTGGATATCCGCACCATTTTCGGGGAAACCTCGGTGCGCCGGAAAATGCGCCTGAAGCTGATCGTGCATCTGGTGCGCGCCAACAGTGAAAAGTTCGAGCGCCTGCCCATTCAGGACCAGACCCAGGACTTGCTGGGCATCCCCATCCGCCGCGTTATGCTGCAGGTGGCAGCAGGACGCAATCTTGCCGTTCTTGTCGAGGCTGCCGTGCGCAATACCATCCTCAAATTGCGCGGCATTGACACCCTTGGCGAGTTCATGGAGCGGCAGGCGGCCGCCATCATGGAAAACAGCAACCTCTGACAGGCAGTCGCCCCCGCCGGGCCGAATCGGTCCGTGCCTGTCGCCGGGACACCAACCGCAGCATATAATAAGAAAAAGAGACGTCACACAGGTTTTACCGAACCAAATCCCGGCCACAGACCGATCTGTTATATTTTGTCACGTGTCTATGGTTAAATAGAGTTAAGAGACATAATTTCGGCCACCACGACTGTACAAGAACGAACGAAAGGCCATTTTTCCGACCATCCATACGTTTTGTCCAGGATAAATACCCATTATGCTTCATGTTGTACTTATTACCGGCATTTCAGGATCAGGAAAATCCGTTGCTCTGCGCCAGCTCGAAGACCTCGGATACTCCTGTATCGATAACCTGCCCGTCAGCCTGCTGCACGACCTGGTTGCTAACGCCAGGGAAAACCGCCTGAAGGCGGTAGCTGTTGCAATTGATGTCAGAACGCCGGGCGAACTGGCCGGCCTGCCGGGAGTTATTACCGCTCTTCGCAGCATGGGTCTGCCCATGCAAGTTATCTTTCTGGACTCCGATGACGAGACCCTGATTCATCGTTATTCCGAGTCGCGCCGCAAGCACCCGCTGAGCAACCGCATGCGTGAAACCACAGGAATTACGCCGTCCCTGGAAGATTGCATCACACACGAACGCAATCTTCTGGCACCGTTGCGCGAGCAGGAACACGTGATCGATACCTCGGGTCTGACGCCCGGACAATTGCGCTCATGGGTCAAAGATGTGGTCGATCATGAAGAGCCGGAAGTCCTTTTGACCTTTGAATCCTTCGCCTACAAAAAAGGCGTCCCTAATGACGCAGACCTCGTTTTTGATGTAAGATGCTTGCCTAATCCTCATTACGACAGCAACTTACGCCCGCTTACGGGCCGTGATGAACCCGTGGCGACATGGCTGGCTCAATTTGACAGCGTGCCCGCCTTAATCAACGATATTGCCGCATATATCGAAAAATGGCTCCCATTGTATATGCAGGATACGCGTAGTTATCTCACCGTTGCCATTGGTTGCACCGGTGGCCAGCATAGATCGGTCTACGTGGCCGAAGAACTGGCCAAGCGCTTCAGTTCCTACAAACCCTTACGCGTTAGGCATCGTGCCCAGTTGACACTATGACATGATAAAACGAACAACTTTTTTTATACGCAGTACTTTAACGACCCTTATTACCGGCCTCTTTCTTGCGCCGGTTGTCCATGCCGCCGGCATCGAGATCCGTGAGAATCAGGATTTCTCCGAGCACATGGTTGCGCCGGCCGACGCCGCAGCGCCTGGGGCAAAGGCCCAAAAACCGGCAGCGCCTGTGCAAAAAATGCGCATCACAGCCAACGGGGTCGTGCCCGAAGCGGCCGATGATGCTGCTGTAACTGCCAAACCGGCGGTAACAGGCAAAGAATCTGCCAAAGCTCAGGTTGCGGTGGCAACACCTCCAGCCAAGGGCGGCGACAGCGACGCGGCCAAGCCTACCCAAGTGGTCAAATCAGGCAATACACTGGCCAGCCGCACAGGGGCTCCGGTAAAACCGGCTGCGACCACGGGTGAGCGCGCTAAACAACAGATCAAGGCGGGTTCCCGCCTGACGCAGAAAGACAGCGGTCGAGCCATCGAAAAACCACAGGCTGCCAAGGCTGATATAGAAAAAACCACAGCGGCAGTCAAACAGGCAAGCGTTGCCGCAGCCCCAGTGACAGTAGCACCTGCCCCGCCCACCGAGAGCAGCAAACCACAACTGGTGGACGGCCTGACGATGCGTATCACGGAAAATGGCATTATTCCCGAAAGCGAATACGAAATTCAGGTACCCAAAGAGGATATCAGTCTGGCCGAACGAGACGATACGCAACCGGCAGACGAGGATATTGCCACCAAGGCACGCAAAGCGCTCTCGGGCACCAGCAAATCCTACAGGGTCAATGGAATCCGTTACAAGCCCATGAGCATAGACGAGACCGACAGCTTTTCCCAGGAAGGCATTGCCTCCTGGTACGGTCCGGGTTTCCACGGGCGCAAAACCGCTAATGGCGAGACCTTCAATCAGAATGCAATGACAGCCGCTCACAAGCGCCTGCCCATTTCTTCCTATGTCCGGGTAACGCGTGTGTCTACCGGTAAAAGCATCGTGGTGCGCATCAATGATCGCGGACCGTTCATCGGCAACCGGGTCATTGATTTGTCTTATGGCGCCGCAAAGCGCCTGGGCATTGTCAACCGTGGCAGCGACAAGGTGAAGATCGAACCTGTTTCCAAGGCAGCGGCAGCGGGCGAACGCAGCACCGAAACGCAGGTCAAAGCCAAGAAAATGCTGTAATCACGCTTGTCGCCGATATAACGTCGACAGAAACACAAAGGCCGTTTCCTTACCGGGAACGGCCTTTGTGTTTTAGCACTTATCCTGTTTTTGTCACTTGCTTAGCTGAGGCCGCCATGCACGGCCATCGCAGTGACGCAGTACTCAGTCTTGCGCTTCATTGTCCTGCTGCTTTAACTGCAGTGCTTTGGCGTACAGCACGTCGCGCGGCAGACCACTGAAAGCGGCAAGCAGTCTGGCCGTATCCTTCACCGAATAAGACCGCAGCATGGCGGCCACAATCTGCTCTGCATCCTGGCCCAGCGCCGCCGCCTCTTTTGTTGCTGCCTCATGCACAATCAGGACAAATTCGCCCATCGTCCGCTGGCTATCCTGCGCGAACCAGTCGGCAAGCTGCCCTGCCGGTACGGTGGCAATTTGTTCAAACCGCTTGGTCAATTCTCGTGCAACGGTCACCGGACGATCATCGCCTGCGATTGCAGCAATGTCGGTCGCCGTGCTGCGCACCCTATGCGGCGATTCAAAAAGAATTATGGCCGCCGGCACCGCACACCAGGTCTTCAGCCAGGTCTGCCGCGCCACGGCTTTTTGCGGTGCAAAGCCGGCAAAGACGAAGGCCGGGTTTGCATCGCTGGTTGCACCGCTGCCCATCAGGGCGGCAATTACCGCTGAAGGACCCGGAATGACCCGTACCTGGTGCCCGGCAGCGCGCACTTCACTCACAATGCGCCCCCCGGGATCGCTGACCGCCGGCGCACCGGCATCGGAAATCAACGCAACCCGCTGCCCCTGGTCCAGATGACGCAACAGGGTCGCCGCTGCCTGAGCCTCATTATGCCGGTGCGCGGCCATCATCGGCGTCTCTATGCCCCAGGCATTGAGCAGCACGCGGGAAGAACGCGTGTCTTCGGCTGCAATCAGATCGGCCTTCTGCAGCGCATATAAGGCACGCGGCGACAGGTCGGCCAGGTTGCCGATCGGCGTGGCAACCACGTAGAGGCACCCGGCCGGCCAGTCCTGGTTGGCCAGGTCATGCAGCACACGCTGCCATCGGGCATCAAATTGTCCGCTTTCGCTAGTCATGGACATCTCTGTGTGAAAAAATCATATTCGGACATTATCCCCGATAGCTATCGCCCCCCAATGGATCCATGCCGTGACCGGAAAAAAACCTGCTGAACTCGCTCTCGATAAGCCCCAGCCCCCCGCGCCCATGCAAAGCCACCAGGACATCGCATTCATGCTGGCGGCGGCCGCGCAGGGCAAGCAGCGAACGCGACGGCGCCGTCGGGCAGCAACAGGCACCAGCGCCCGTCGCAAAACGCCCGAGCATCGATTATCACCCACCCAGCAGCGCGGCCTGCAGGCCGAAAGCCACGCCATCGCCTGGCTTTGCGGGCACGGGCTGCAATTGCTGGGCACCAATCTGCGCTGCCGGTACGGAGAATTGGATGCAGTCTTTCGCGCCGATGCCCAGACCATGGTTATCGTTGAAATCCGCCATCGCAGCAATCTGCGTCATGGGGGCGCGGTCGCCAGTATCACCTACGCCAAGCAGCAGCGCCTGCGCAGAACTGCGGCCTGGTTCCTGCCCCAACTGGCGGCAAGCGGGTTTGGCGGCAGAACGCCACGCTGCCGCTTCGATGCCGTCTGCATCGAAGGCGATACCCTGAACTGGCTGCCTGCTGTCTTCTGACGATCACAAAACCGTTACAATCGGTTTTGCTGACGCCTCAAACGCGCCTTTTGCCGCCCGTTGCCTGCTTTCATAGCAACAGCTGCCCATGCGGTTTTTTTTAACACGTGCGATAATATCGATATGGACATCTCTTCCCGTATTTCTTTTCATTTCGATGATTCGGCCCGCGTCGTCGCCCAAAGCCACCAGGTACTGGCCGAACCGCTGGCTGTGGCCATCGACATGCTGGTCAACGCCATCAGCAATAACGGCAAAGTGCTCGCCTGCGGCAATGGCGGCTCGGCTGCCGATGCCCAGCATTTTATCGCCGAACTGGTCGGCCGGTTCGAACGCGACCGTATCCCGTTTGCCGGCATCTCGTTGAACGCCGATACCTCTATCCTTACTGCCGTCGGCAATGATTATGGTTTCGACAATATATTTGAACGCCAGGTACAGGCGCTGGGTCAGCCGGGCGACGTGCTGGTCGCCTTCACCACCAGTGGCAATTCCGCCAACGTGATCAAGGCGATCCGCGCTGCCCATGAACGCGAGATGCATGTCATCGCCCTTACCGGCAAGAAAGGCGGCAGTGTGACCGGCCTGCTGACCGATCAGGATGTCCATCTTTGTGTGCCGCATGACCGTACCATGCGTATCCAGGAAGTCCACTCGCTGGCACTTCACGTTCTGTGTGATGGCATTGACGCCATGTTACTTGGAGATTCCGAATGAGTGTATCGCGCCCATTTTCCCTGTCCCGCCCTGCCACTGCCCTGGTTGCCATTTCACTGTCGTGCTCGCTGCTGGCCGGTTGCGTACCCCTGGTTGTGGGTGCTGCCGCGGGCGGCACCGCCATCGTAGCCGTGGACCGGCGCTCGGCCGGCATGCAACTGGTCGACAAGAACATCGAACGTCGCACCCAAAACACCATCAATGACAGCATCGGCGAAGCCGGCCGTGTCATTGTTTCATCCTTTAATCAGCGCGTCCTGCTGACCGGTGAAGTGCCCACAGAGGCCGCCAAGCAGTCGGCCGAAACAATGGCGCGCAGCGCCACCGACGTCAAACGCGTCGACAACCAGCTGACCGTGGGTCCCCGGGCCTCTTTCAGCACTCGCAGCAATGAAACCTGGATTACTTCGCGCGTCAAGGCGGAACTTCTGGCCACCAAACAGGTCCCATCAGGATCCATCAATGTGATTACCACCCGCGGTGTTGTCTATCTGATGGGCCAGGTCACCGACCTTGAAGGACAGCGCGCAGCCTCGGCTGCTGCCGGCGTCAGCGGCGTGGCCCGGGTTGTCAAGGTATTTGATATTGTTTCGGGCAGCAGCCTGAACGCGACAACCGGCGGCACGGGCGCGCCTGCAACGGTGCCCGGCACTGGAACCGATCCTTCTGCGGGCGGCGTGCAAACTTTCCCTCTGGAATAAAATCGAATATCCATGAAAAAAATCGTTCTTCCTGCTGTACTAGCCGTGGCCGCCATAGCGGGCGGGTTCGTGATGACCTCATCCAAGGCTGCGCCCGATGTCACGTTTACCACGCTGGACGGGCGCCAGTTCCAGACCGCAGATCTCAAAGGCAAGGTGGTGCTGGTCAAATTCTGGGCTACCAGTTGCGTGACCTGTATCGCGCAAATGCCCGATACCATCGGGTACTATAATACCTATCATGACAAGGGCTATGAGACCGTTGCCGTGGCCATGGCCTACGATCCACCCAATTTCGTGAAAAACTACACGGCTGACAAAAAGCTGCCGTTTACCGTTACCCTTGATAGCGATGGCAGCGCTGCCAAAGCCTTTGACGATATCAAATTCACACCGGTGGCTTTCTTGCTGGATCGTCAGGGCAATATAGTTAAACGCTATATTGGCAATTACGATAAAAAAGATTTCATCAAAACGCTGGAAAATACTCTGGCACAAAACTAACTTTCAGCAAACGCGAGCTAGCATGTCTGACACACCCCTGGATATCAACGCTGTTTCACCGGCAATCAAGGCCGACATTATTTCCGAGTCTTTGCCGTATATCCGGAAGTTCCACGGCAAAACCGTCGTGATCAAATACGGCGGCAACGCCATGGTTGAAGAACGGCTGCAACGCAGTTTCGCCAGAGACGTCGTCTTGCTCAAGCTGATCGGCCTGAACCCGGTGGTAATCCATGGCGGCGGCCCGCAAATCGACAGCGCACTCAAGCGTCTTGGCAAGGAAGGCAACTTCATCCAGGGCATGCGCGTTACCGACGCCGACACCATGGAGGTGGTCGAGTGGGTACTGGGCGGCCAGGTCCAGCAGGATATCGTCATGATGATCAACGAGGCCGGCGGCAAGGCCGTGGGCCTCACCGGCAAGGATGGTGGCCTGATCCAGGCTCGCAAGAAATTGATGCCCAACAAGGAAAATCCCGACGCGCCACTGGATATCGGTTTCGTAGGAGATATTTCCAGCATTGATCCGTCCGTGGTCAAGGCCCTGCAGGACGATCAGTTCATTCCCGTTATTTCCCCCATCGGTTACGACCCTGAAGAAGGCGACGTTTACAACATCAACGCTGACGTAGTCGCCGGTAAAATGGCCGAAGTCCTCCAGGCGGAAAAACTGCTGATGATGACCAACACCCCGGGGGTACTGGACAAATCAGGCCAGTTGATGCGCAAGCTGTCGGCCAAGACCATTGATGAATTGTTTGCTGACGGCACCATCTCCGGTGGCATGCTGCCGAAGATTTCATCGGCGCTGGATGCCGCCCGCAACGGCGTGAACTCCGTGCATATTGTCGACGGCCGGGTTGCTCACTGCCTGCTGCTGGAAATCCTGACCGACAAGGGTGTCGGCACCATGATCACCTCATGATCACGTTTGCGGCGTTATTACGCGTCGCAGGCGTTGTTGTTGCTGCATGATCTGTACCCCGCTCATCAAACCCCTGCAACCGCTGGTGCGCCATAGCCGCACGCCGCGCGTATGGCTGTTCGACCTGGACAACACACTGCACGATGCCTCGCACGCCATCTTTGGACACATAAACCAGAGCATGACGCGGGCCGTCATGCAATCGCTGAATATCGGCGAAGACGAGGCAACGGTTTTACGAAAGACCTATTGGGCACGTTATGGCGCCACACTGATCGGGATGGTGCGGCATCACAATGTGAAAGCCGCCGATTTCCTGCACTTGAGCCATGACTTTGACATTGCCGGCAACACCAAAATCGAAAAAAACCTGTCGGCCATGCTCAATGCCGTACCAGGCATCAAATATGTGGTCACGAATGCGCCCATGCATTACGCCAGAATCGTTCTGGACCGCCTGAATATACGCCAGTGTTTTGCAGGCATCTGTTCCATCAACGAAATGTGCCTGCAAGGCCGGTTTCGGCCCAAACCTTCACCGGCATTGATGCAGCAGTTGCTGGTGCAGTTGCAGTGTGAGCCAACTCGTACCATTCTGGTCGAAGACACGCTGAAGAACCTGAAAACGGCCAAGCAGTTGCATATGAAAACCGTGCATATCTTTCATCGCGGCACGCCGTTCAGTTCCATGCAGCGCATGCGGCCCGCCTATGTGGATCTGCGTGTCAACTCTGTACAGCAACTGCTGACCCATCCATTTGCCCTGTCGGCCTGACAAGCACATTAACCGGCACGCGGCCAGCCTATCAGGGCCGAGGCCGATGAATCACTTGCGATCCAGTTCCTGATTGAGCCGGGCCGCCGGTACATAGCCGTTGACGCGATTGCCACTTTCAAAGAAGATGGCAGGCGTACCCTGTACAGCCAATTTCTGACCCAAGGCGAGATTTTTCTCGATGGGTGTCTCGCAGGTGGCTGCAGGTGGCTCAACCCCCTTGTTCATCCAATCTGTCCATACGGTGGCCTGGTCTTTGGCGCACCAGACATTATTGGCCTTGGTCACTGAATCGGGTGCCAGGATCGGGAACAGGAAGGTGTACACGGTGACGTTATCCAGCGTAGTCAGTTCCTTATGCAGTTTTTTACAATAGCCGCAGTTGGGATCCTCGAACACGGCCATTTTGCGCGCGCCATTACCCTTGACCAGCTTGACTGCCTGGGCCAATGGCAAGGTGGAAAAGTCCACCTTGGAAATTTCCTCGATCCGCTCGGTGGTTACATCGCGTTTTGTTTTGGCGTCGACCAGATTGCCGGCCAGCACAAACTCGGCCTTTTCGTTGGTATACACGATATTGCCGCCCAGTTGCACTTCATACAGATTGGCATAATCGGTCGGCTGAACCCGGGTCACTTCAACATCGAACGCCTTTTTTACCGCATCCCGAACGCTTTCCAGCTTTGCATTATCGGCTGTCTGAGCCTGTACTGCCGGCACGACAAAGGCGCCCGCTACCAGTGTCAGCAAGCCTGCCATCGCCGCCCGCCGGTACTGCTGCCCTGTGCGTGCTCTTATCCAATTCAATCCCATTACCTTACGTCCTTTTACAACAGAAACCTATTGAGTGGCGTTGCCGCCAACGAAGCCTTGCACGTAACGTGAAAGGCGCTACTGTAGCCGGTGATGTCACCGGCACTGTTTTGTACTGGCCGCGATCTTGCACAGGTTCCGGTACCGCGCTCCCGCAGCGCTACCCCTTCTTGCAAGACAATCACGACCCCGATGCCCCGGCAATCAGTTGCCGCTTGACCCAGGCAAGCTGCTGCACCAGATTCATGCCTGCATTGCGTAGAAACGGCAGCGCAGGCAGGTCACGGGAAAACAGCTGGTACAGGCCATCGGTCGCCACACGCATGGCCATCACATCGGCAGCGCGCGTGCGGGCATAACGCTCGAGCACACGCAGATCTCCATAAGACCTGAATGCCTCTTTTTCGTTCAATACTTGCGTGAGCGCCTTAACGTCGCCCAGCCCGAGATTGAGCCCCTGTCCGGCCAGCGGATGGACCCGATGCGCCGCATCGCCCACCAGCGCCACGCCCTGGGCTGCCATTTGCGCCTTTTCCAGTGTCAAGGGAAAGCCATGCAAGCGTGCGCGCACCTTGAGCGTACCCAGGCGCCCCTGCGCCACCGCATTGAGGGCCTCCGGCAGCGCACGACCCAGCGTCGCCTGGTCCATTTGCAGGAACCGATCGGCGGTTGTATCGTCGACCGACCAGACCAGCGATACCTGATGCCCTTCACTGGTATCGGGCATGGGCAGAAAAGCCAGCACATGATGATTGCTGAACCACTGGTACGCCGTGTTCATATGGGGCTTTTCGCAAGTCAGATGCGTGACCAGCCCCTGATCGCCGTAGTCTTTTTTCTGGTGCACCATTGCGGCAGCACTGCGCAGCGGTGATCGGGCCCCGTCGGCGCCGATAAACAACTGGGCCTGTAGCGTCACGCCACCCGCCGTAGTCACCTGTCCTGGCTGCCAGGCCTGCATCGTATCGTCAATCCACGGCACACCGTAAATGGTGAGCGCCTGGAACAGGGCTCGTTCAATTTCCCCCGATTCGACAATCCATGCCAGATGGGATTTGGCAGCCTGCCAGGCATCCAGCACCACCTGCCCGTCACGATCGCCATTGACCTGCATGACATCGACCGGCGTAATCCGTTCCTGCGGCATGGCATCCCAGATGCCCAGCGACGCCAGCAATGTCTGGCTGGCTTCGGAGATGGCATAAACGCGAGGGTGATACTGCTCGCCCTGCATAGGCGCCGGTGCCCGTTTGGGCGCCAGCAGCGCCACATTCACGCCGGCACGGGTCAGCGCCAGCGCGCTGGCCATTCCCGCAATACCGGCACCACAAACAATCACATCGTGTTTCATCGCGCCTCCGGAACTCCTGCGCTGCGCGGCCAAAGAATCCATACCTGGCCGGTCTGTTTCATGCGACCTGCCAGCTCGCCCGCCGCATCGCCCGATCCCCAGAAAAAGTCAGTTCGCGCCACCCCTTTGATGGCAGCACCTGTGTCCTGCGCAAAGACAACGCGTTGCATAGGCTGGGTCGAATGTGGTCGGGTGGTCGCCAGAAACAGCGGACTGCCCAACGGCACATAATTGGGATCGACGGCCACTGACCGTTCCGCCACCAGCGGAATGCCATAGGCCCCCTTGGGACCTGCTGCATCATCAGACAGCGCCTCTTCACGGAAGAACACCAGGGCCTGATTGGCGTTAAGCATTTCATCAACCCGATCCGGGTGGGCTTTGGCCCAGGCCTTGATATTTTGCATATTGGCCTGCGCCAGCGGCAATTCGCCCTTGTCGGCCAGCCACTTGCCGATCGAACTATAAGGACGGCCATTATGGTTGGCATAGGCCAGGCGAATCGTGGTGCCATCTTCCAGCTGCACTCGGCCCGATCCCTGCACCTGCAGGAAAAACGCCTCGACCGGGTCATTCAGCCAAACAATGACCGGCGGCTTGGTGTCGCGTTGGCCAATTTGTGCACGTGTGTCGTAAGGGACGATCGTCTTGCCCGAGAGCTTGCCGCGAATGCGCTTGCCCGCCAGTTCAGGATATTGCTGGCCCAGATCGATGGTCAGCAGATCATCGGGGGTGGCATACATTGGCCACTGATACTGGCCGCCATGTGAGCGTGAACCATGCACCACCGGCTCATAATAGCCCGTGACGGTGTTGGTTGACTTACCGTTTTCCGAGACCTGCCAGGGCTGCAGATATTGCTCCAGGAAGGCCTTGACCGCAGCCGCATCGTTGCTGCGCGGGTCAATCCCCGACTGCGCGGCTGCCTGGCATACCGGCTGCCAGACGGCAGGGGCAGCGCGCGCTGGCATAGCCTTGGAGCCGCTGACCGGGCGCATCAGGCCACGACAATTATTATAGAAAGTCAGCCATAAATGGCGCGCGTCGTCCGCATTCCATCCGGGCAGCGATGACCAGGCTACCTGGCTATACTGGCCCGCCAGCGGTCGTGGCGGCGTAGGCGCAAAGGCCGACTGGTCCGGCACCGACAGGGGTGCTGTCATGGAGAACGTCGACTCTGATGGCTGCATCCCGGCCTCTTGCGTCGAACAACTTGCCAGCAGGACAAGTGCAGCCACAGCTGCAGGCAGTAGCCTATTTGATACGGGCGGATTTTTCATATTTATTTATCCAGACAAATAATGGAAGACAAGCCCCGTGACACGGCAATAGTGCCGGGCGATCAGTGCAGCGTTCGCGGCAGCGTCAAAATGAATTCGGGAATATCCACATCAAATGGAACACCGTTTTCACCCACACAGTGGTAGCTACCCTTCATGGTGCCAAAAGGCGTATTTAGCGGACACCCGCTGGTGTATTCGTACATATCACCAGCAGCAATCAGCGGCTGTTCACCGACAATACCCAGCCCGCGCACCTCCTGGATTTTCTCATCGCCATCGGTAATGACCCAGTGACGGCTGATGACCTGCGCTGCGGCTGTACCGGTATTGCGAATTCTCACGGTATAGGCAAAGACATACTGCGAGCGAGACGGGTCGGACTGTTCTTCGAGATAGCGCGGTGTGACTTCCACCGTCATTGTATTTACCATTCGTGCCGGATCCTCGGAAAGCTAAACGTGTTTGTATGGAATAATAGAACTTCATTGTACTTCGTGCGCCCCCTTACAGGAGAAAAACGCTGTCATGGAATTACAACCCGTTACCCGCATCGCCCCCAGTATTCTGTCAGCAGATTTTTCCCGGCTCGGAGAAGAAGTCAGAAATGTAATCAGCGCCGGTGCCGACTGGATTCATTTTGATGTGATGGATAACCATTATGTGCCCAATCTGACCATCGGACCCATGGTGTGCAAGGCCATTCGCCCCTGTACGGATGCACCCATCGATGTTCACCTGATGTGTGAACCGGTAGATGACCTGATCCCGCAATTTGCGCAGGCCGGCGCCAACATCATCTCCTTTCATCCGGAAGCATCGCGTCATGTAGACCGGTCGCTTTCTCTGATCCGCGACAATGGCTGCAAGGCCGGGCTGGTGCTCAATCCGGCAACACCCCTGTCGGTGCTGGATCATGTCATGGACCGCCTGGATCTGATCCTGCTCATGTCGGTTAACCCGGGTTTCGGCGGACAGTCATTCATCCCGTCTACTCTGGACAAACTGCGCGCCACCCGCCAGCGTATCGACGCCTGGCAGGAAAAAACCGGCAACTCCATTGTGCTTGAAGTGGATGGCGGCGTAAAAACAGACAATATCGCGCAAATCTACGAAGCCGGCGCCGATACCTTTGTCGCCGGTTCGGCCATCTTCGGCCAGCAGGACTACGCCGCGGTTATCGCAAACATGCGCGAACAGATTGCCGGAGTGCGCCGCTCATGAGTATCCGCGCCGCACTGCTCGACCTTGACGGCACCCTGGTCGACTCCATTCCCGATCTGGCCCAGGCGGCCAATGCCATGCGCATCAAGCTGGGGCTGCCGCAACTGCACCAGGAGCTGATTGCCCAGTTTGTCGGCAAAGGGATCGACAACCTGGTACGTCGCGCCATGACAGGCGGCGACGATGAGGCCGTGGTCACCGCCGAAGCATTCATTGTTGCCCGCGAACATTTCGTTGACGCATACCACCAGGTCAATGGCGATCGGGCCACGGTATTCGAAGGCGTGATCGAGGGGCTCAAATCCATGAAGGCCGCCGGTATTGGCCTGGCCGTCGTGACCAACAAGCCTGCTGTATTTACCGAACAGTTGCTGATTCAGACCGGTTTGCGGTCGTTTTTTGACGCGGTCGTCTCCGGCGACACCTGCCCCACCCGCAAGCCGGACGCCGGTCCCGTGCTGCATGCCTGCTTCCTGCTGCAAGCTGCGCCGGCAGACTGCGTTTTTATCGGCGACTCGATCAACGACGCCCAGGCGGCGCAAGCGGCGGGCATGCCGGTACTCATTGTTCCTTATGGTTATAACGAAGGAAACAGTGTACAAAACCTGAAAGTCAATGATATAGTAGAGACTATCGTCGAAGCGGCCCAGTGGATTGAACGCCACAACGCATCGGCAGACCAACCTGATTTATTAACGTAATGACTGCACACTCCCTTTATGCTCGCTCTGCTCTGGTTGCCATGTATTGGCGCTGGTGGCGTTCGTTTGCCGGGAGTGTCGCTCAATAGACTGTTCCGGATGCCGCTTTTTTTCCGCATCCGAAAATTGTAGTCAGTACGCACAATACCCGGTAATCCCTTAAAACAGGACCGGGTATTTTTGTATCTGCCCGGTCATTCAGGAAAACACAAACAGAGACCGTCATGATGACTGAAATTGAATTTAATGCACTCGCAGCACAGGGTTTCAACCGCATCCCGATCATCAAGGAAACCTACGCCGATCTTGATACCACGCTTGGCATCTACCTGAAACTGGCCCACACCGGCAAAGAAGCCGGTCGCATGACCTGCCTGCTTGAATCGGTGGTCGGAGGCGAGCAATTCGGTCGCTATTCCTTTATCGGCCTGCCAGCCAAAACAGTCATCCGCGCCACAGGCGATCTGACCGAAGTGCTGACCAACGGCGAAGTTACCGAAACCTATCGGGGCGATCCGCTGACCTTCATCCAGGAATTCAAAAAACGCATCAAGGTGGCCCTGCGCCCAGGCATTCCCCGCTTTGCCGGCGGCCTGGCGGGCTATTTCGGCTACGACACCATTCGCCACATCGAACCGTCCCTGGGGCCCAACGTCAAGCCCTATCCGCATGGACAGAAGGAAGGCGTACCCGATATCATGCTAATGCAGGTCGATGAACTGGTCATTGTCGACAATGTGATCGGCCGCACCTACCTCATGATCTACGCCGATCCGAACGAGGCGGAAAGCTACAGCAAGGCCCAGAAACGGCTGCTTGAACTGCGCGCCCGCCTGCGCCATCCGGTTGAAATTCCCTACAGTCTGCCCAGCCTGCAAACAACAGAAATCCGCGACTTCAAGAAAGAAGACTATCTGAAGGCTGTGCTCAAGGCCAAGGAATATATCGCTGCGGGCGATCTGATGCAGGTCCAGGTCGGACAGGTTATTGCCAAGCCATTCCGGGATTCGCCGCTGTCGCTCTATCGCGCCCTGCGCTCCCTGAATCCCTCCCCCTACATGTATTTCTGGAACTTTGGCGACTTTCATGTCGTGGGCTCGTCACCAGAAATTCTGGTGCGCCAGGAAACCTTTACCGAAAACGCCGAAGAGAAAACCGCCATCACCATTCGCCCCCTTGCCGGCACGCGCAAGCGCGGTGAAACCCCGGAAGAAGATGCCGCGCTGGCCGATGAATTGCGCGCCGATCCCAAGGAAATTGCCGAACACGTAATGCTGATTGATCTGGCCCGCAATGACGTGGGGCGTGTTGCCGAAACCGGCACCGTGGAAGTGACCGACCAGATGGCCATTGAACGCTATTCCCATGTGATGCATCTGGTATCGAACGTCAAGGGCATCCTCAAGCCTGGCATGGATGCCATCGACGTGCTGCGCGCCAGTTTTCCCGCAGGCACCCTTACCGGTGCGCCCAAAGTGCGCGCCATGGAACTGATCGATGAACTGGAACCCGTGCGCCGCGGTATCTATGGGGGCGCCGCCGGCTATCTGAGCTACAACGGCACAATGGATGTAGCCATCGCGATCCGCACCGGCGTCATCAAAAACGGCATGCTATATGTGCAGGCCGCCGCTGGCATCGTGGCCGATTCCGACCCTGAAAAAGAATGGCAGGAAACCGAGGCCAAGGCCCGCGCGGTGCTGCGCGCCGCCGAACAGGTGCAATACGGTCTGGATCAACCCATCTGAGGAACTGTCATGCTGCTCATGCTCGATAATTACGATTCGTTTACCTACAATCTGGTGCAATATTTTGGCGAACTGGGCCAGGACGTCCATGTGGTACGTAACGACCAGATGACAGTTGCGCAAATTGCTGCGCTCAATCCCGAACGACTTTGTGTCTCACCCGGCCCCTGCTCACCTGCCCAGGCAGGCGTATCGGTTGAACTCATCCAACATTTCGCAGGAAAAATTCCGGTCCTGGGCGTGTGCCTGGGGCACCAGTCCATCGGCGCCGCTTTCGGCGGTAAAATCGTCCGTGCCAAGCAGATCATGCACGGCAAGACTTCGGAAATCACCCATGATGGATCTGCGCTGTTTCGCAACATTCCTTCACCCCATACCGTGACCCGCTATCACTCACTGGCGATCGAGCGCGATTCATTGCCCGACTGTCTGCGCATTACGGCAGAAACAGCCGACGGGGAAATCATGGCGGTAGAGCATACCAGCCTGCCGGTTTATGGCGTACAGTACCATCCTGAATCCATTCTCAGCGAACACGGCCATGCCCTGTTGCAAAACTTTCTGGACATTCATCCATGAGTATTTCCTACACAGACGCCCTCACGCGCTGCATTGAACACAGAGAAATCTTTCATGACGAAATGCTGTACCTGATGCGCCAGCTGATGCTCGGTGAAGTGCCGCCGCCCATTGCCAGCGCCCTGCTCATGGGATTGCGCGTCAAAAAAGAAACCATCGGCGAAATTACTGCAGCCGCCACGGTCATGCGCGAATTTGCCACGCCAGTCAGCATCAGCGACCCGGACAATCTACTGGATATGTGCGGCACCGGCGGAGATGCGAGCCATACCTTCAATATCTCCACCACCGCCATGTTCGTGGCGGCGGCCGGCGGGGTGCGCATTGCCAAGCATGGCAACCGCAGTTCGTCTTCCGCTTCGGGCAGCGCCGATGTCCTGGAAGCGCTGGGCATCAATGTCATGCTCTCTCCAGAACAGGTTGCCGAATGCGTAGAACAGACCGGCATCGGCTTCATGTTCGCGCCGGCGCATCATGGCAGCATGAAAAACGTCGCCGAAATACGCAAAATGCTGGCCGTACGCACCATATTCAACATCCTGGGCCCCCTGACCAACCCGGCCAAAGCCGGCAATCAGCTCATGGGGGTTTTCCACCCGGATCTGGTCGGCATCCAGGTGCGTGTGCTGCAGCAACTGGGATCCAAGCATGTGCTGATCGTGCACGGCAAGGACAATCTGGACGAAGCTTCGCTGGGCGCAGCTACACTGGTGGGCGAGCTCAAGGACGGCAAAGTCAGCGAATACGAGATTCATCCGGAAGACTTCGGCATGCAGATGGTCTCCATTCGCAATATTACGGTCAGTAACAAAGAAGAGTCCCGTGATCTGGTCATGAGCGCACTGAACAATGAAGCGGGCACAGCCCGCGATATCGTGGTGCTCAATGCCGGTCTGGCACTCTATGCAGGCAATCAGGCCGCCACCATGCAGGATGGGATCAATAAAGCACGCGAACTGATCCAATCGGGGGCTGCACGTGATAAATTAGAGACATTCCGTGCCTATACCAGGAAGCTCACGACATGAACGATATTCTTGAACAGATTCTCAGCGTAAAAAAAGAAGAAGTCGCCATGCAGCGCCAGTTTCGCAGCGAAGCAGATCTGCTGCGCGAAGCCCAGGCACGCAAGGATGTTCGCGGTTTTGCCAATGCGCTGCGCGAAAAAATCCGACAGAAAAAAACGGCTGTCATCGCCGAAGTCAAAAAAGCGTCGCCGTCAAAGGGCGTGATCCGGCCCAATTTCAACCCCGCCGAAATTGCCCACACCTATGCTGCACATGGCGCGACCTGCCTGTCGGTGCTGACCGACGTGCAGTTTTTCCAGGGGTCCAGCGATTACCTGCGCCAGGCGCGCGCCGCCTGCCCGCTACCGGTGCTGCGCAAAGACTTCATGATCGACCCGTACCAGATCATCAATGCCCGTGCACTGGGTGCCGACTGCATCCTGCTGATCGTTGCCGCCTTACCGCCCGACCAGCTCAAGGAAATGGAAGCGGTTGCGCAGGAACTGGACATGGATGTCCTGATCGAGGTGCACGACCGGGCCGAACTGGATATTGCCCTGGACATGAAATCGTCTCTGATCGGCATCAATAACCGCAATCTGCGAACCTTCGAGACCACCCTGCAGACCACCCTGGACCTGCTCCCGCATATTCCCGAGGGTCGCTTTGTCATTACCGAAAGCGGCATCCACGCGCCCGAGGACGTACGCAGCATGCATGAGAACGGCGTCTATGGGTTCCTGATCGGTGAAGCGTTCATGCGGGAAACCGACCCGGGCATCACACTTGAGTCATTTATCGTGAATCATTGATTCACCCACTAGCCATTTTCTGGGAGAACCGCGGCAGTGACTTTCCATGCTGAGTGCCCACTGTGCCATGGCGATGGCGGAACCGTGCTGTTTCGCAACGCATTCCTGCGCGTCATCGATGCGCAGGAAGCCGATTACCCGGCATTTACGCGGGTGATCCTCAATCGCCATGCACAGGAAATGACCGACCTGAATCAGGCCGAGCGTAGCGGCCTGATGAGCGCCGTGTATCTCGTAGAAGCCTTGCAAAGGCGCCATTTTCAGCCCGATAAAATCAATCTGGCGCAATTGGGCAATATGGTGCCGCATGTACACTGGCACATCATTGCCCGCTTTGCCGACGATAAACATTTTCCCAACCCGATCTGGGGCATGCCGCGCGAGGCGGCAGATGCACCAGACGGCGGCCACGAGACAGCCCGTAGAAGCGCACACATCAGGCAACTGCTGCCCGCCTACCACCAGGACATCACGCAGTCGTTTACCGCCCTTTTCGATGAGCTGGCAGGTATAGTGCCAGAGCAGACCCGCTTTGAGCAAACCTTGCAGCGCATCACGGATGGATGAACCTGACGGCACCCGGCCCGCGTACCCTCACAACAACCTGTGGCCACCTGCGCCGAGTGTGCGACAGTGGGGCTACACGACAGTGCCAAATACGTGGTTTTACCGTATACGCAACACGACTGATTGGATATTGCAATAATAATGCTTGCATTCTAGGGAAAACACTTATATAATCATTTTCTTTGCAGCAAATTCTCTTTATTTTTGCTGCCTGGCTTATTAATCAAAAGCCGTCATCGCTCCTACCTCCAGACCCGCATGCGTATTTCCTCTGTCATGCAACGGTTGATCCGGTCGGCTCGATGCTCCGATCAACGATTCGTCTGGCTATTTCCCATTCGTTTGTTCATCCTGATCAGTAAAGTGCAGATGTGCATTGTGCATATCAGCAAGACTTTGCTGCGTGACAGAATTGTCGTTTTGTCCTGTTTGCCGATGGCCTGTCCATCGTGCGGCCTGGGGTTGCTTATGCAATCGTCCAGCATCACAACCGGAATCAACGGCCATCTGCGCTCCTGATGAACAGGCTTGCCTGACACCTACTTAGGATTACAAATGTCATTTGATTCTCTGGGTCTATCGCCCATTCTTCTTGCTGCCCTGAACAAGGCCGGCTTCACCCAACCTACTCCTGTGCAAACCGAAGCGATCCCCAAAGCCCTCGAAGGCAAGGATCTGATCGTCTCAGCACAAACCGGCAGCGGTAAAACCGCAGCATTCATGCTGCCCTCTTTGCACCGCATTGCCGGCATGCCTGGCAACAAAGGCGTTGGCGTACAGGTATTGGTCCTGACCCCAACCCGCGAACTGGCCCTGCAGGTTGCAGAAGCCACCAAATCATACGGCGTTGGCATCGACGATCTGCGTATCGCCACTGTAGTGGGCGGCATGCCTTACGGCGCACAGATCAAAGCGCTGTCACGTCGTGTTGACGTGCTGGTCGCCACCCCCGGTCGTCTTATTGACCACCTGAACGCACGTCGCGTCAATCTGTCACGCGTTCACACTCTGGTGCTGGACGAAGCCGACCGCATGCTGGATATGGGCTTCATCGAAGACATCGAAAGCATTGTTGCGCAAACGCCAGGTGATCGTCAGACACTGATGTTCTCTGCCACGTTCGAAGGCACGGTTGCCCGTCTGGCTGCTGATATGCTGAACAATCCGCTGCGTATCGATATCGCCGGACAGAAACAGAAACACGCCAACATTACCCAAACCCTGCTTTACGCAGATGACAGCGGCCACAAGCTGCGCCTGCTGGGTCACCTGCTGCGTGATGCTTCCATGGATCAGGCCATTGTCTTTACGTCTACCAAACGGGGCGCCGATGCACTGGCCGAACGCCTGGAAGATGAAGGTTTTGCCGCTTCCGCCCTGCATGGCGATATGAACCAGCGTCAACGTACACGCACACTGGGTATGCTGCAAAAAGGCCGCTTGCGCGTGCTGGTTGCAACCGACGTTGCCGCCCGCGGTATTGACGTGCAAGGCATCAGCCATGCTATCAATTTCGACCTGCCCATGCAGGCTGAAGACTACGTTCACCGTATCGGCCGTACCGGCCGTGCCGGTCGCAACGGTCAGGCATTTACGCTGGCAACCCATGGCGAACGTCATAAAATCCGCCGCATCGAACAATTCACCGGTCAGCCTATGCCTGCCGAAGTGATTGCTGGCCTGGAACCGGTCAAGTCTGCCGAGAGTGGTCGCGGCGCCGGTGGCAAGGGTCGTGGCGGCAAGCCAAATAGTTCACGTCAGGGTCGCCCAGGTGGCGGTTCGCGCGAAAAAGATCAAGCCCGCACCGGTTTTGGTCATCGCAAAGGCGGCAGCGCACCTTCTTACGGCGCCCGTGAAGATTCACGTTCTGCCGAAGGCCGTTCCGAGCGCGCTCGTCCGGCACGCTCTTATGACGCACCTCGTGAATCGCTGATTGACCGTGCAGCCACTTCGCTGTCACGCAATCCGTTTTCATCTGATCGTCCGCGTACCGAAAAAAGCGGTTTTGTCAAAGCCGATGCAGCACCGGCACCGCGCAAGCCACGCACCGAGTTCGCTCCTGCACCGGCCCGCAAGCCTCGCCCAAGCACCCGTTCCGACGGCGGCTTCAGTGGTGATCGCCCCGCACGCTCAGACAAGCCCGCTTTTGCTCGCAGCAAAAAGAAACCGAGTTCAGCACGCACCTGGGCATAAGCCTTTATAATGATCTTTCCCGAAGTAACGTTGGAAAGATATGCGTGCAGACCCAACCGGCGCTGCGCTGCCCCAAATCCAGGAAGCAGCGCAGCGCTATAGCGAAAATGCGCGGCACAAGCTTGCCGGGCTTATTCATGAAGCCGGCCCCCAGGGGCTGCCCTTCGCGCGCTGGATGCATGCAGCGCTGTATGATCCTCAAGCCGGCTATTATGCCGGCGCCCCCCTCAAATTCGGTGATACCGCCGCCGCTGCAGGCACCGCACTGCAAGGCGACTTTGTCACGGCACCGGAACTGACACCGTGGTTCGGCCGCGCCCTCGCCCGACAAATCAGCCCCATCCTCGCCCATCTCGGCACGCCTCATATTCTGGAATTTGGCGCCGGCTCCGGCGCGCTTGCCGAGCATATATTGCAGGCTCTGCTGCCCGAATTTCCCCAACTACAATATTACATTCTTGATATTTCACCGGACCTGACGCAACGGCAACGGCAACGACTTGCCCCTTTCGGGGACAGCGTGCAATGGCTGCACAGCCTGCCTTCGGGCTTTACCGGCTGCGTCATTGCCAATGAAGTGCTCGATGCCATGCCCGTCTCGCTGTTCGAATGGGGTGAGGATGGCAATGTCTATGAGCTACACGTCATCAACAAGTCAGATCAAGCATCAGCGGCTACGGGCCAGCAAACTAACCAAGACACCCAGGCCGCATCCCATTTTGACTTTCTGCCTGTTCCTGCCAGTGCCCTGCTGGAGCAGGCAGTACGGGCGCGCATGCCCGCACTGCCCGGCTATCGATCCGAAATAAACCTGCAAGGCGAATCCTGGGTATCCGGTCTGGGACAGTGGCTGGATCAAGGCGTCGCCCTGCTGATCGACTATGGCTTTCCTCAACACGAGTACTATCATCCACAACGCAGCCAGGGCACGCTCATGTGCCATCTGCTGCATCATGCGCACAGTCAGGTGCTGTATTTTCCCGGGATCCAGGACATTACCGCTCACGTAGACTTTACCGCCATGGCCGATGCGGCGCTGGCCGCAGACCTGGAAGTGCTCGGCTACACCTCGCAGGCCCGCTTTCTGCTCAACTGCGGGCTGCCGCAAATGCTAAGCGACCTGGACCCCGACGACACGGCGAGCTACGCGCGTGCAATCGGCCCAGTGCAAAAACTGCTGTCAGAAGCCGAAATGGGAGAACTATTCAAGGTGCTGGCCATCGGCAAAAATGTGAATATGGATCTGGCCGGATTTGCCACGGGTGATCGCCGCCATCGTCTCTGAATGTCTGTGAACGCACGGCGCCTGTCCTATGGTTATCGGACAGGCGCCGTGACCCCGACGTTCGGCGCGGGTGCGCCATCGGATCGGCCGAGGGAACGGATAGAGTGAACTGTCGGAACGGATGTGTTGGCCGAACAGCCGCTGCCTTGGCGGCGCCAGCACACGACAGATGAGCCACCAGAGTGACCGTCGGCAACACACGCGCGACTGGCCCGCCAGCACCAGTGCGGCGCCAACTGGCACGCAAGGGGCATGACCCTTACCCGGTCCGAGCCGACTTGGCCTCAATGGTATATAGTGTGCTGGTGGCAAATCATCCTGCCATTGCGAGAGCGAACCGAAACTGCGCAACAGAAAATGCGCGATACACATGGGGACACCCGATGACCCGAAGCACGCCGCAAACTGATCACGCATCGAATATGGTCATTTATATCGCCCTGGCGGGCAATATTCTGGTGGCCATCAGCAAGTTCATCGCCGCCGCCATTACCGGCAGTTCGGCCATGCTCAGCGAGGGCGTGCACTCGGTGGTCGACTGCACCAATGAAATTCTGCTGCTATATGGTGTCCATCGCAGCCGCAACCGGCCTGACAAAGACCACCCTATTGGCTATGGCCGCGAAGTCTACTTCTGGAGTTTCGTTGTCGGCCTGTTGATTCTGACCTTCGGCGCCGGAGTCTCGGTCTATGAGGGCATCGTCCACATCCGTGAACCGCACCCGATCGAATCACCCCATGTCACATACATCGTTCTGGCGTTAGCTTTCCTGTTCGAAGGCTTCTCCTGGGTCTTTACCCTGAGAAAATTCAAGGGCAATCGCCCCTACTCCGAGCTGTTCCGCATGATCGTCCATAGCAAGGATCCACCCACATTCATCGTATTGCTGGAGGATTCAGCCGCCATGCTGGGGCTGCTCATCGCCTTCGCTGGCGTCTACCTGTCTGTGGCGCTGGATAATCCGGCGCTCGATGGCGCCGCGTCGATAATGATCGGTCTTACCCTGGCCTTGACCGCGCTGCTGGTGGCGCGTGAAACCAAAGGTTTGCTGATTGGCGAGGCTGCCGGCGCCGGCATTCGCGATTCTATCGTGACGCTGGCCGAAGGCACTGCTGGCGTAGCACGCGTCAATGGGCTGATTACGGTACAGACAGCACCGCAGGAGATCACGGCTGCAATGAGCCTGGAATTTGCCGATGCGCTGCGCGTACCGGAACTGGAAGCGATCGTCATTGCACTTGAAAACAAGATCCGCAAGGCCCACCCCGAGGTTGCAACGCTGTTTATCAAGCCTCAATCGCACGAACAGTATGAAAGACACAAGCCCGAAGATGACCCCGGTTATATCGAGCCCTGACCGAACCCTGATCGCTGCGGGATCCACCGGCCCCTTTCAGGGCGAGTCGACTGGCTGGCGCATGCCCATGGAGAGTGCACCTGGCACAAAACATTGATCTGCTCACGGATTTGCGCCGGCAGCGCAAACGATAGTCGGCCGCTACGCTCAGGTAACAGCTCAGGCGTATCAGCCTTTGAGCGCCTGTTCCAGCAATTGCCCGATAATGTCGTTGGTGCTCTTGTCCTGCTGTACAGCGCGCTCACGAATCTGATCGATCACCCCCTGCCTGAGCTTGACCGGAAAAGAGACCAGCCCCTGGGCCTGGTCCAGCTTGCGCTGAGCACGGCGATCAAGCGCGGCATCGGCAGCGGCGGCGAATTGACCTGGCACGCCTTCCTGTTTCATTTTCCCCACTGTTTTTTGCGCTTTGGCTTTTTCAAGGTCGAATTTTTTCATTGTTATAGTCCATATAGTAGGAAGGATAAGAGATGCGGCGACGCCAGAACAGACTCAATCGCCCCTGATCCGAGTAACTCTGGCAAAAGGGACAAATTGCAGCACACGCCGCGCGAGTCTACAGTATCCACCGGTTGGACGCAAACACTTCCTTGGCAAATACCGGTCTGCTACATTTTTATATGAATGCAATATCGGTTTATTAAACTTGCAATCTATATTAAAGTGATTATTGCTTAAAGTTTAAAATAGATAGACTTAAAGTGGCTCACGACTGAACTCAAGGGGAAACTGTAATGAACGAAGAAACCAGCCAAAGCCAGACTCCGGTTCCCGCACCGGATAACGCTGCCCGCAATTTCACCTGGATTACCTATGCGATGTACGCATTGGGACTGTTTACCGGGCTGTTTTCAGTGGTGGGCGTCATCATGGCCTACGCCAAACGCGGCGAGTTCGCCAATACGGTCTATGCCGATCATATGCAATACCTGATTCGTACGTTCTGGATCGGTCTGATCGGCGCGATTGCCGGCTTTTTGCTGATGATCATCCTGATCGGCTGGATCGTGCTTATCGCGGTTACCGTATGGTACATCTATCGCATCGTCATGGGCGCCATTCGCCTGAACGATGGCCAAGGCGTATCCACTACATCCTGGTTCTGATCACAGTAACCAGACCTTCCTGCGGGCTGCAAGGGTAGCGGCAATGCTGATCCCTTGCAGCCCGCAGGTGTTTGCGTCAGCATCAGACTGATGCAAACACGGTCACGGCAGCCAGCACGACCTGGTGTGCATGCTGCAGCGCCAGCCACGGGTCCGTAGTTTGCTCGTCGGCCACAAGTCCCGCCGCGCCTCTTTCGACTGCGGCAGACTGCATTGCCCCATCATTCTGTGCTGCCCCATCATTCTTGGCCTCATAGTGAGCAACCACCCTGACGGCAGTCTGCTCCAGCACGGCCAGTTGCCGGGCGTTCTCTGCCGTATCGGCCAGCGCTGTTTGCGGCCGGTGCGTTACCCGGAACCCGTCTTGCGTTACAGAGTCGGGCCACACATTGTCCCGAGCCTGCGACACCACCGTCATCTCCTGAACCGCAGTGCCGTGCGCTGCGGCGGCGTTCGCCCGCGCCTGTTCCTTCACCCATTGCGCCAGCATCTCCTGCTCCATGCGTTCGGCATCCAGTTCCAGGCGCTTGATGTCTTCCCTTAACATATTTGTCATTGCATCGGGCGCCGGTGCCGGACCGCTCTTGAGCCGGCCTCGCAACTGACGCAAGGGGATAACGATCTCGTGTCGCCACGCACTGATTCTGCTATCGGCATCGGCAATCTGTTCCGCCGTAGGCGCATCGCCCCACTGCCTTGCCGCCCACAACATCAGCAACAGGACATTGACATCCAGTCCCAGCCTGTGTTGCAGCGCAAGACAGTGCTCGGCCACGCCATCACGAGTGTAAACGGCCAACGAAAACTGCCAGTGATCCGCTGCGCTTTTATCCTGATCCATTTGTGCTCCCTGTTGCCTGCCTTGACTGCCCGAAATACCAACTGGACTGCACACCAATTACCAATACCGGCCGACTTGTGCCGTCCTGTTAACCACAAACCACCAGCCCGCATCGCTTTGCGCCCCTGCGGGTATAATACCCCTTCAAGCCGGTGGTTATACTCCGGCAAGGCTGCCAATAGCAGCCAGCCCATTCACTCTCACCGAAACAGCCATCTGCCCATGCCAAGCTCCGTTTCCACGCCTGCGCGTATTATTGTCGGTATCACCGGCGCCTCTGGCGCCATTTATGGTGTCCGAGCACTTGAGCTGCTTGGCCAGGCCGGCTTCGAAACCCATTTGGTCATGAGCCGCTCGGCCAGCCTGACCTTGTCACAAGAGCTGCAAATGCATCCCGGTGAACTGGCTGACCGGGCTACGGTCGTGCATGCGATCCAGGACGTAGGGGCCGCCATTTCCAGCGGTTCCTTCAAAACCTGCGGCATGCTCATTGCACCTTGCTCTATTCGTACGCTCTCGGAAATTGCCAGCGGCGTCACCTCGTCGCTGCTGACCCGTGCTGCCGATGTGGTACTCAAGGAAAGACGCAAGTTGGTACTCATGGTCCGGGAAACTCCCCTGCACCTGGGTCATTTGCGCAGCATGGTGGCGGTTACTGAAATGGGCGCCATCGTCATGCCGCCGGTCCCGGCCTTTTATGCACGCCCGGAAAGCATTCAGGCTATGGTCGACCATAGTGTCGGACGGGCCCTGGATCTATTTGACATAGATACCGGTTCGGTCACCCGCTGGGACGGAATGAGCAGCCCCTGATATTACAATTGAAATAACCGCCCTTGGCGCATGTACAAAGGGCTCAGCGCCACACGACCCGGGCCTAGCCAGGCGCAATTTTTTCCAGACAGGCCGCAATGGCATCCAGTCTTGCCGAGCGCACCGCCACTTTGATCGCGTTGGCGCCCCCCTCAGTCTGCCGCGCGATCGCGCCCGCATCCACCCGCAAATAACAATCCAGTATTTCATTCCAGGATGCAATACGCGTAATTTCCGACTGCAGATTTTCCGCCGCAGAATGCCGGGTACACAGCACGATGCCCAGCAAATCGCGAAATCTCGCCGGCTTGCGCAAACTGTCCGTTACTTCCAGTGTTTCCAGCACATATTGGGCCCGGTTCAACAAGTGCGCCTGCGCCGTCGGACTAGGCGGCAATGGCAACATATCAAAACGCTCCGATAGCGCTTGCGTCAGGCGGGCGTAATCAGCACATTCTGCAGGCACTTTAAGGTGCGCGCTCAGGGCTGCATGCTCACGAGTCTGCGACAGCGCGACCGCGTAGCGGGAAGGCAGCGCCAGGATCCTGGCGGCCGACAAATCGGTAGCCTGCGCCACTTCTGTATTCCATTGCAACTGCGGCATCACAACTGCGAGCGCATTGGTCTCCTGCAAAACGGTGAACATGCGCGACGGCTTTTCGTTCATGAGCCCACGCGAGACTTCTTTCCACACCCGCTCGGGCACCAGGGCATCGGTCTCACCACTGCGGACCATGTCCCGACACAGCTGTAGCGTATCGCCGGCCAGTGTGAAGTCTGTGAATCGCGCAGCAAACCGCGCCAGGCGCAATATGCGCACCGGATCTTCGGCAAACGCCTGACTGGCATGCCGGAACACACGGCGCTCTAGATCATCACGACCACGCAGGGGATCGACCAGCGTGCCGTCGCTACGCAGCGCCATGGCATTGATGGTCAGGTCGCGACGCTTCAAGTCCTCTTCCAGCGTTACTTCCGGACCCGTATGAAAGGTGAAACCCTTGTAGCCGCGCCCTGCTTTTCTTTCAGTGCGCGCCAGCGCATATTCCTCTTTGGTCTGCGGATGCAAAAAAACCGGAAAGTCGTCGCCTACCGGCAGGAAACCACGCCGGACCATTTCCTGCGGACTGGCCCCCACCACGACCCAGTCCCGGTCTCCCTGCGGCAGCCCCAGTAACTGGTCGCGCACGGCGCCGCCCACCACATACACATCAAGGCCGTCGGTAACGGACATCAGGGGCTCACCTGCCCCAGCCGATCTACAATCGATTGTGGCCGCCCGCTGAACTGAGCATCGTACCAGGTCGCATTGGACATGACATATTTCACATAAAGGCGCGTTTCCGTAAAGGGAATGGTTTCCGCAAAAATCGCGCCTTCCAGCGGCTGGCTCAGCGAATCACGCCAGCGCTTGGCACGGTTCGGCCCGGCATTATAGCCCGCAGTGGCCAGCACCTCGGAGCCGTTCACATCATCCAGAATCATCTTCAAATAGGACGTTCCCAACAACGTATTGGTGTCAAAATCGTGTGCGCTCGCAGCCGAATAACTCAGACCCAACTTGCGCGCCACCAGTTGCGCCGTTCCCGGCATGACCTGCATCAGCCCGGCCGCGCCGACCGATGAACGGGCAACAGTCACAAAACGCGATTCCTGGCGGATCAGACCATACACCCAGGCAGGGTCCACGCCCACGGCGCGCGCCTGCTGACTGACCCGCCCCTCGAACGGAGCCAGGTAACGCTGGCGGAAATTGAAATCGTTTTTGGTCAGCATGGACGTGTTGATGGCCCGATCATAGACCTGCTCACGCAAGGCCCATTCTGCTGCCGCCATCAGCTCGCGATCACTCATGCCACGAATCGCAAAATTCCATTCGCCCACCGCTTCCGGGCGCCAGCCCAGGCGGAACAAGGCAATGGCGCGTTGCAAGCCTTCGTGTGTCATCACTTTGTTGATTTCCGCAGCACTGGGTTCTGCCGGCTGTGCAGGAACGGCAATTTTGTTTCCCAATGCCTCGGTTGCAAGCTGCCCATAAAAGCCGTGATCATACAAAATAGATTGCCAGGCGCTTGAGGCCGCGCCGGTGTCGCCCTGCCCTGCACGGGCGCGGCCATACCAGTAGACCCAGACCGGTTCTTTCTGCTGCTCGGGCCCCATCATGCGAATGGTCTGCTCTACCCATTTCCAGTCAATGGTGGGCTGGCGCAGCGCCATGCGCGTGCGCCAGGCATGGTTGTAGTCGCTCAGACGAAAACCCTGGCCAGCCTTGCGATACCAGCCGTCAGCCCGGGCTTCCAGATTCAGCGCGGAGATCAGGCCGAACTGTGTCCAAGCCCATTGACGGTTGCGCTCGTTCAGCAATGCGCCGCCCTGCGACTCCAGAAAAACCGCCCCGCCATCTCTGTCCTGACGCGCCAGGCGACTGAAGGCCAGTGCCCGCAACTGCTGCAGTTCACCATTGGCCGAACCGTTCTGGGTCGCCAGCCAGCCCATCGGGTTGGCCATGAGTGCATCATAGGAAGACAGCCCGGCTGGCGAGAACGCCAGCGCGGCATAGCGGCGGGCACTGTCCTTACTATCGTATTCGACGGCATCGCGCAGCAACGGTTCCAGATGTTCATGGGTAATGATCTTGGCCGCCGTCAGCTGCCCGAGCATGTTCCAGCAGGCATCGCCCGGCTTGAACACATCCAGCGCCTGTGCGGCAGAAACCTGCCCATTACCAAGAAAGCGTGCCTGCAGAATGGCGCAATCGACTTCCGAGGTCCGGCTGGCCACCGTACCAATCCGCCGCACAGTATCAAAGTCTCCGCGCTTGGCCGAGGCCAGGATCCAGTCCGATTTCAGCCGGTTTTCCAGGTAGGGATTCTTGTTCTGCTGCAAAAAGGCATAGATCTGTTGCGTGGGCACCGGCTGCGCTGGGTCGCTCAACAGCTGGCGCAGGTACCAGTACATGGGATAGCTGCCAAGTTCATGATCATCCCGGGCCTGCTCTGCATAACCGGGCAGCGCCTCCCACTGGCGACGCTGCATGGCCTCCCGGGCCGATACCACCGCTGCGCGTGCTGCCTGCGGCACCGCACGCGGAGCCTGTCCGTAGATGACTGCCGATGAGGTCACCGCCAGATTCTGCGGCGTGAACGACGCCCTGGCGTCCTGGGTATTTTGTACCGATTCGGCACAACCGGCCAGCAGCACGCCGGAACCGAGCACCCCCCAGATGGCTTGCACGGACCGTCGACGCAGACTGCCTGCAACACCTTTGTTGAACCCGCTTTTTGCTCCTGCCCGCTGTTGCATATGCTGTCCTGTTATAGTCATGCTTTGTACTACATTCTATATCGTCACAGGTCATGAAATCCGCCGACACCCCGACTTTGCGTCAATCCCTGCTTGCGGCCAGATCGGCCATCCCCGACTCGCGTCGCCAGATGCTAAGTGTACAAATAAAACAGCATATTTTGGACTGGTTGCAAGGCCGCCATCAAGATTGCCGCTTGCCGGATCGCACAACCATCGGCTCCATCGCCGGTTTCTGGCCCATACGGGATGAACCCGACATGATTTCGCTGCTGCATGATTTACATACGCTCGGCCACGACATCAGCCTGCCGGTCATTGAACAGCGGGACGCGCCACTGCACTTTTATCGCTGGTCGCCCGATACCCCCTTGCGGCGCGGCGCCTTCAATATTCCCGAACCGCAAGTAGATACGCCGGCAATACTGCCGTCCCTGATTCTTGTACCCACGCTCGGTTATACCCGTGACGGACACCGGCTGGGCTATGGCAAAGGGTACTATGACCGCACCCTGCATGCATTGGCGCAGCAAGGTCACAACACGCTGAGTGTGGGCATCGGCTGGGATGAAGGACTGATCGACGGATCCTATTTGCCAGCAGCCCATGATATGCCGCTGGACGCCATTGTGACGCCCGGCGGCTGGATCGTACCGGCCAGAAACGGCGCGGATTAAGTTGCCCCCGGACCGGCGAGGACGGCGCCCCCTCACTGCCGGACAAACCGAACAACGTATCACAGATGTGCTCTGGCACGCAGCACCGTGCTTTGCACATCATAACTAGCGTCAAACGAAAAAAGGCCCGGCAGCGACCGGACCTTTTTTGCTCATGACTTTGTTAATTCATGAGTTCATGACTTGATTTATCACAACTGAGTGGCAACGGACAGGATCGCGCAAGACGCTTTACCGTCGCTGACCCAGACATCGCTGCATGAACGGCACCCGCCAGGCCACTGCCGTTGCACGCACTCAATAGCGCAGATTTTTCCAGATGGCCAGCGTGGCTTCGGCATTATTGAGCGTATAAAAATGAATGCCCGGCACGCCACCGTCAATCAGCTTCTGGCACAGTTGCGTAACGACATCGGCGCCAAAGGCTCGAATCGACGCCTTGTCATCGCCAAATTGCGCCAGGCGCAGGCGAATCCAGCGCGGCACTTCAGCGCCGCACATTTGCGAAAACCGCAGCAACTGCGTATGGTTTGTAATGGGCATGATTCCGGGCACAATCGGAATACTCACGCCACGCTGCACGGCACGATCAACAAAATCGAAATAGGCATCGGCGTTGAAAAAATACTGTGTAATCGCACTGTTGGCACCGGCATTGACCTTGGTGACAAAATTATTCAGGTCATGCTCGGGACTGTCGGCCTGCGGGTGCACTTCCGGATAAGCGGCCACTTCGACATGAAACCAGTCACCCGAATGTTCACGAATAAGTCTGACCAGCTCAGATGCGTATGGCAACTCTGAATCATTGCCTCCCATGCCCGAGGGCAGATCGCCGCGCAACGCCACAATACGATGAATGCCTTTGGCCTTGTACTGATCCAGCAATTGAATCAGCGATGCTCTGCTGGCGCCGATGCAGGAAAGGTGTGGGGCGGCCTCGCAACCGAGTTGCGAGAACATGGAGACGGTCTCGGCCGTTCCATCCCGGGTAGAACCGCCTGCCCCGAAAGTCACACTAATATAACGAGGATGCATCGCCATCAACTGCTTGGCGGTGCCTACCAGCCGCTCGCGCGATGCCTGATCGCGCGGCGGGAAAAACTCCAGGCTGAATGCCTCGTCGGAAAAAGAACTCATAACGTTAATTCAGAATACTCAGCAAAATTGCAGAAATAATGGAATACAGCACTGCGCCAATCACGGCCCACCAGAAACCGTCCACCTTGAAGCCATTGAATACCGATCCGGCCAGCCAGAACATCAGCACGTTAAGCACCAGCAGGAAAAGCCCCAGCGTAACAATGGTAATGGGCAGGGTGAGAATGGCAAGAATGGGATAAACCACCGTATTGACCAGCCCCAGAATGACAGCTGCGATAAGCGCAGATACAAAGCTGGTTACAGTAATGCCAGGCAGAATATAGGCAACAATCATGAGGGCCAGCGCTTGCAGAACCCAGGTTAACAGCAATGTCATATCACTTCTCCTTTAAATTCCCTAATAAAACACCAACACCAAAAGAACACCAACACCACAACAACGTGCGCCCTAAGCTCACGCTGCCATTGTGCACCCGTCCAGCCACAGCACCTTGCATGACAGCTGCACGGCAGCACAATGATCGAAAGCTACCGCACAGCGGCAAGCTGCGGCTACCAACCGAAGAACAGACTGCTGCCGACAGGATTATCACATTCGTACCAATCACATTTGTGATAATCACGCAGACCAACAGCAGCCCGCAGCGATTGATCAATAACGATAATGATCGGGCTTGAACGGTCCCTGCGCAGGCACGCTGATGTAATCAGCCTGTTTCTGCGACAGGGTAGTCAGGTTCACACCCAGTTTTTTCAGATGCAGGCGCGCCACCTTCTCATCAAGATGCTTGGGCAGCACATACACCTGGCCTTTCTTGTACTGATCGGTACGGGTAAACAATTCGATCTGCGCAATAGTCTGGTTGGTAAATGAGGCAGACATCACAAATGACGGATGACCGGTAGCGCAACCCAGATTGACCAGGCGTCCCTTGGCCAGCAGAATAATACGTTTGCCGTCGGGGAAAGTAATATGGTCAACCTGCGGTTTGATTTCTTCCCACTGCAAATCTTCGACGGCCGCCACATCAATCTCATTGTCAAAGTGACCAATATTGCAGACAATGGCTTCGTTTTTCATGCGTTCCATATGGTCGCGTGTAATCACATGGTAGTTGCCGGTAGCCGTGACAAAGATATCCGCCTTGTCCGCCGCTTCTTCCATGGTGACCACTTTGTAGCCTTCCATGGATGCCTGCAGAGCGCAGATCGGATCGATTTCGGTGACCCATACCTGGGCGCGCAGGGCCGATAGCGCCTGGGCGCAACCCTTGCCCACATCGCCAAAGCCGGCCACAACCGCAATCTTGCCGGCGACCATCACATCGGTCGCGCGCTTGATGCCATCGACCAGCGATTCACGGCAGCCATACAGGTTATCGAATTTGGATTTGGTCACAGAATCGTTGACGTTGATGGCTGGGATATGCAATTCACCCTTCTGTGCCATCTGATACAGGCGATGCACGCCGGTCGTGGTCTCTTCGGTCACGCCAATGATATTGGCCAGCCTTGTGGAGTACCAGGAGGCATCTTTGGCCAGGCGCTCGCGAATGGCGGCAAACAGCACTGTTTCCTCTTCGCTGCCCGGATTGTCCAGCACGGAAATGTCTTTTTCCGCCTTGGCGCCCAGATGCAACAGGGTGGTGGCATCGCCCCCATCGTCCAGGATCATATTGGCCTGTTCACCCGGCCATTCGAAAATGCGGTGTGTATATTCCCAGTAATCGGCCAGCGTTTCACCTTTGATGGCAAATACCGGTACGCCGCTGGCAGCAATGGCGGCAGCAGCATGATCCTGGGTAGAGAAAATATTGCAGGAAGCCCAACGGACTTCGGCACCCAGCGCAGTGAGCGTTTCGATCAGCACACCGGTCTGGATGGTCATGTGCAGGCTACCGGCAATGCGGGCGCCCTTGAGCGGTTGGGATTTGGCGAACTCTTCGCGCGTGGCCATCAGGCCCGGCATTTCGGTTTCGGCAATGGACAGTTCACGCCGGCCCCAGTCGGCCAGTGCAATATCGGCAATTTTATAATCAGCAGTCATAGTTTTCATCCTGAAACATACTGCGATGCCGACTGTGAGTTACGTCTCACCATAGACCAGCAACGCAGTATATGATGAGCGCGGTTCGTTACCTGATCGTATCCTGAGCCTGGCATGACGGGTAAGTCATGTCGCAACGCCCCTCAGGACACGACGATTATACCTTAAGCGATCGCTTTTTTCAGAACTGCCGCCTTGTCCAGCGCTTCCCAGCTGAACTCGGGCTCCGAGCGGCCAAAGTGCCCATAGGCGGCCGATTTGGCATAGATCGGACGCAGCAGATCCAGCATCTGCACAATACCGCGCGGACGCAGGTCAAAATGCTCATGTACCAGTTTGGCAATTTCGTCGTCAGGAATGACGCCGGTGCCTTCCGTGTACACGGTAATGTTGATGGGCTCGGCCACACCGATGGCGTAGCTGACCTGGATCTGGCACTGACGCGCCAGGCCCGCAGCAACAATATTCTTGGCCACATAACGTGCCGCATAGGCAGCAGAACGGTCAACCTTGGAAGGATCCTTGCCTGAAAACGCGCCACCTCCGTGCGGGCAGGCACCGCCATAGGTATCGACAATGATCTTGCGTCCGGTCAGTCCGCAATCGCCCTGAGGGCCGCCAATAATGAACTTGCCCGTCGGGTTGATCAGAAACTTGGTATCTGGTGTGATCAGGCCTTCGGCGAAAGTCGGCTTGATGATCTCTTCGATGACTGCTTCGCGGATTGCTTCCTGAGAGATGTCCGGGGCATGTTGGGTAGAGAGCACAACGGTATGGACCTCTACCGGCTTGCCGTCGACATAGCGGAATGTGACCTGGGATTTGGCATCGGGACGCAGCCAGGGTAGCCGGCCATCCTTGCGCAATTCGCTCTGGCGCTGTACCAGACGGTGGGCATACCAGATGGGCGCAGGCATCAGATCAGGGGTTTCGTCGCACGCGAAACCAAACATCAGGCCCTGATCCCCGGCGCCCTGGTTCAGAATATCTTCTTCGCTGCGATCAACACCCTGGGCTATGTCCGGAGACTGCTTGTCATAGGCGACCAGGACGGCGCAGCCCTTGTAGTCAATACCATACTCGGTGTTGTCATAGCCAATACGCTTGATCGTATCGCGCGCGATCTGGATATAGTCGATATTGGCTTTGGTGCTGATTTCTCCGGCCAGGACAACCAGGCCGGTATTGCACAGGGTTTCGGCCGCCACGCGGGACTGTGGGTCCTGCTCCAGCAGCGCATCAAGAATGGCGTCGGAAATCTGGTCAGCAACCTTGTCGGGGTGACCTTCGGAAACGGATTCGGAAGTAAAGAGAAAATCGTTGTGGGCCATGTTGCGTCCAATTAATAGTGTCAAAACAAAACCGACATTCTTAAAAAGAACACGCAGCACCGAATGGGATTAATACTGGCGCGACGCTTTAGCGGAATGTATCTGAAAACGACCTCATGCCAAGCCTGGCATGTGCACCGTGTATTCAGCTGTCGCCCCGCAAGTTGTCGGTTAACTCAGCGACCAGAAATCATTTTATGACAATTTGCCTGCGAAGGCCTGAAAAACCCTGATAGCAGTAGATAAAAGGCAGCCAGGCGCAACGGCACGGCGCGCACGGGCGCGACATTCGCCATTTGGGACTGCAAAAGTTGGCGGGCTGACCGGCTGTCGTTGTAGAAAACGCGGTAGGTAAATACGACGCACCGGCGGACCGCAAGGGCATGGGTTTGCAGAAAATACCGCTGTGGCAGGGGCAAGGCGCCTTTGCCACAGCGCTGATAAGCAGCGGACGGTAATAAGGCCAGACGAAATCAGGCCCGACCGAAGCCGGGCCAATCTGATAAGGCGTTTACGATGAAACAGATCGTATTTCTGCTTATCCTGATCGTATTGATGCTGGTGTTGATGACACCCGCCTGATGACACCCGCCTATTGATCAGGGACCGGTGCGGGAGGCTCCGCATCGGTTCAGGTGTTAATGTACTGAATCGTTCGGGATTTTGTCAATTGTGGAAAGCGATGGGTGCGCTGTTCATGCCTGTAGACCATCCAGGGTACGCCACTATCCAGAACGTGCATATGAACACACCGTCGCTCACTGCCGGCGGCATGGCCGGTCGACATAACCCGGCGCGTGACACCATCACCCCTTGAACGTGACGCACGCCATAACGATAGCGCCAGGCCAGCTATCCTGCATTGATAAATTTCATGAGCAGCAGCTTTTCACACCCGCATTCTTTGAGTGCGTCATCCAGCGCATTTTCGTAATCGACTCGCGCGCCATCCAGATGCGCCCGCCCTTTATCGGTGATCACTGTATAAACCCCACGTTTATCGTCCGGGCACAGATCGCGAATAGTGAACCCGACACGCTCCAGACGCTCAGCCATCCGCGAAACCGAACTCTGGTTCAGGCGCAGATGCGACGCAAGCTCCTGCATGCGCAATTCGGCGTTGGGCGAACGCGCCAATACCTCAAGCGCACGATACTCTGAAAGACCAAGCCCATGCTGTGCCTGCAGCACTGCCCCCAGCCGGGTCTCGACATTGGCGATCACCTGAATCAGCTTGAGCCATGTATCACTTTTCTTTGACATTGAAGATCACCACGTCCTTAATCGTTCAACAGAATATCTTATCATATGCATGTCCATGCAAACTTAGGCCGAGGCAGACCGGGCGCGAAACGCTATGCCTGTCAGTTTGTTTGCCGCGTTGTAGCAAACAGTCGGTCAGAATGGCTCGCCGCTTTGCCCAGCCTGCAGTTTGGCGCTATCGGCCAGTTTGAGCCAAACAACCCCGGCGATGATGACGACCAGCCAAAATACCTGCACCGCCGTCAGCGGTTGATCAAGCAGAATACTGCCAAAAGCAGCCGCGCCGACCGCGCCAATGCCCGCCCATACTGCATAGCCTATCCCCACGTCGATTGTCCTCAGAGCTGCACTGAGAAAATACAGCGTGAGCAAAAAGAAAACGATGGCAGCAAGCGACCAGCTCAATACAGTAAAGGCTTTACTTCCACCAACACTGAGCGCATAACCGATTTCGAACGCGCCGGCCAGCAGCAACATCATCCATGCCTGCCCATTGCCTGGATTTTTTGTGTTTGTTTTCGACATATCTATTTCCTTCAAAATTATATAAATTAATTAACCAATAACTGCCAATGCCTTACGCCGCACCGCTGAGCTGCAGACCGACAACGCCTCCTATAACCAGAATAATTCCCAGGACCTTTTTCCAGTTGAGTCGCTGCCCAAAGAACAGTGCGCCCAGAACAACGATACCGACGCCTGCAACCGAGGTCCAGATTGCGTAGCCAATGCCGACATCGAAAGTCAGCAGTGCAAGGCTGAGAAAATAGGTAGCAATGACGCCACTGGCAAGGGTGGCGATTGTCCACCCTACCCGGGTAAATCCCTTGGCATTGCCTGCCGATATTGCGACCGCGACCTCAAAGACCACGGCGATTCCAAGATATAACCAGCTCATCATTTTTCCTTTATTGAGTGTGCAACAGCTTGCTTTCACGCCCGGCAATAGAGAGCATCTGAGTTCATCTATTGCTTGCATGCACATGCATATTATAAGAATCAAAAACATCTGTCAATTTATTTGTTTGCGCATGCATATATAAATATCCGAATTTTTCGCCAGGCCACCCGTCTTGCTGCTTGAGGCAATCGCCTGGACAATGCCTTCCCTTTCTCCATTACAATCGAAAAAATCCAGGATCGCCCCGTCTGCCGGCAACGCCAGCAGACCGGCAGCCAGCAACGCGCCAGTCACGGTGCACTGCCAGCACATATTGTCATGACGCACTCCGCTTATCTTCAAACATTATGAAATCCGCATTACTCGTTTTTCTCTTCCGCAGCATCAATCTATTACCGGACAGCCTGCGTCTGGGCCTGGGCAGCATCTGCGCAACCTTGATGCGCACGCTGATGAAGCGCCGCCGCTTCATCGTGAGCACCAATCTGCAATTGTGTTTCCCCGAGGCTACGCCGGCGCAGCGACAGCGCTGGCTGCGGGAACATTTCCGCGCCCTGGCCCAAACCATGATTGACCGCGCCGTACTGTGGTACGGCTCGGAAGATAAGATCCGTCGCATGGTGCACCTTAGCGGTTATGAACACATCCAGAACAGCATCGATTCATCCCGGCCCACATTGATGTTCGCCCCGCACTTTGTCGGACTGGACGCCGCAGCCACTATTTTGTCCATGCATCTGGTCAAATCGGCCACCATGTACACACCCGCGTCCGATCCGCAGGTTGACGCCATCATGATCAAAGGCCGCGGTCGCTTCAACAAAGTTACCCAGATCTCCCGCAAGGAAGGCATCCGCGGTCTCATCCGGCAACTGCGCCAGGGCACGCCGGTGTATTACCTGCCCGACATGGACTTTGGTCGTGAAGGGGCCCTCTTTGTGCCTTTTTTCGGCGTTGCTGCTGCAACCCTGCCGGCCACCGCCCAAATTGCCCGAGCCTGGGAGGCCGACGTGATTCCCATCGTGACCCGCTGGGACAGCGCCACCGGTCACTATCACACCCGGGTGCTGCCCCCCTTTGCCGACTTTCCGGGCCAGATGAACCTGGAACAGGCCACGCTTTTCGGCAATCAACAGCTTGAGGCGTGGGTGCGCGCCGATCCTCCCCAGTATTATTGGGTGCATCGACGCTTCAAAACCCGGCCCGAAGGGGAAAAGAAATTCTACTGATTGCGCATGGTCATGGTGCTGCTGCGCAGGATCGGCGATAATAATGTCCAATACAGCGGTTCAATCAGGAAAACGTTCAATGATCTGGTCTTTCTCGAAAATGCACGGTGCCGGCAACGACTTTGTTGTGCTCGATGGCGTACGTCAGTCCATCGACATGACGCCCGAGCGTGCACGCGCGCTGGCGCACCGGCAATTTGGCATCGGCGCAGATCAGATCCTGCTGGTCGAAGCGCCAAGCCACCCCGAGGCCGATTTCCGTTACCGCATTTTCAATGCCGATGGCACTGAAGTAGAACATTGCGGTAATGGCGCCCGCTGTTTTGTCCGCTTTGTGCACGAACAGAAACTGTCTTCGCGCAATCCGCTGAAGGCCGAAATTGCAACCGGTCTGATCACGCTTGAAGAAGCCGATGACGCAACGGTCACGGTCAATATGGGACAAACCCGCTTTGAACCCGAGGCTGTCACATTTGACACAAGCGATCTGCCAAGCACGCGCGATCATGACGACACACTATGGTCGTTGCCGCTAGACAATGGCGATACGGTTACGCTCTCGCTGGTGGCCATTTCCAACCCGCATGCCGTGCAGATCGTAAATGATGTGGCCAGCGCACCGGTGGCCGTGCAAGGCCCGCTTATCGAAGGACACCCGCGCTTTGGCAATCGCGTCAATGCCGGGTTTATGCAAATCGTAAATCCGCATACGATCAACTTGCGGGTATACGAACGCGGGGTTGGTGAAACGCTGGCCTGCGGGACCGGTGCCTGCGCCGCAGTGGTCGCAGGCATTCGTCGTGGGCGCCTGCAATCGCCGGTGACCGTCCATACGCGCGGCGGCGAGCTGAACATCGCCTGGGACGGCACGCAAATTACCATGCGCGGCCCGGCCGTGACGGTATTTTCAAGTGAAATAAACATTGATCGCCTGGTTGCGCAGTATCGCAACAGCACTGCTTTATAAAGGAACGTACTCATGTCTGAAGCTGCCACACTGACAGCAGAAACCGTCGCACAATTTCTGCAGGACAATCCTGCTTTTTTTGATGAGCACGCCGATATTTTTTCGTCGCTAAAGGTACCCCACCCTCATGCACGCAATACCCTGTCATTGGGCGAACGCCAGATCCTGACGCTGCGCACGCGCAACAAGGAGCTGGAGTGGAAGCTGTCTGAGCTGCTGCACAATGCCAATTCCAACGAAGCCATCAGCGATCATGTCACGCTCTGGTGTACGCAGATGCTGGCAGAGCAAGATCCCCAGCGACTGCCGCAACGCGTGGTAGACGGGTTGCGCCAGGAATTCGATATGCTGGAAGTCGCCCTGCGCCTATGGAATCTTCCAGCCCTCGAAGACGAACGTTTCCAAGGGACCGACGATATGCTCCAGGCCTTTGTGGCCGGGCTGCAAAAACCCTATTGCGGCCAGGAAGGCTATCTGCCGGCGCACGGATGGTTCGACAGCAAACCCGGTTCGGTCGCCATGGTGCCATTAACACATGAGGGACGCACGATTGGCGTGCTGGTCTTCGCCGCAGAAGGCGCCGAGCACTTCAAGCCGGACATGGGCACGACATTTCTTGAAATTCTCGGCAAGCTGGCCAGCGCCTGCTTAAGCCGCCTGAATTACACAGCCTGACACCTGCCACACCGTCTTTCGGCCAGGTGCAGCAGTACTTATGGGAAGCACCATGACACGCGTTCTGCCCGATTCAATGGAAAAATGGCTGGCCTACCTGCAAACCAACCAACGGTATGCCAGCCACACACTGTCCGCCTATCGACGTGATCTGGTGCTGTTGCTGGGCTTTTATCCGGACATCCCCGCCGAGAATCTGAGCAATGCGCAGATACGCCACGCCATTGCACGGCTGCATGCCCAGGACTACAGTCCGCGCAGCCTGGCGCGGATTCTGTCGGCCTGGCGCGGCTTTTATCAATGGTGGATTCCTCAAACCACGGTCAAAGTCAATCCAGCCCTGGATGTAAAAACGCCCAAGATCGCCCGCTCGCTGCCCAAGGCACTGTCGGTAGAGCAAACCCAGGCGCTGCTGGACCATCCGACCGTGGCCACCGGCACGGAACCGGCGGATCTGCGGGATCAGGCCATGTTCGAAGTACTCTACTCCAGCGGCTTGCGGCTGGCCGAACTGGTCAGCCTGGACATTCATTACACCCGCAAGGACGGCTATGAATCGGCCAGTTGGCTCAACCTGGATGAAGGAGAGGTCACGGTCACCGGCAAAGGCGGCAAAACGCGCAGCGTGCCATTGGGCCGCACCGCCATCGGCGCCCTGACGCAATGGCTGGCCGTCAGGCATAAACTGCTACCGCCGGGCAGCACGACAGACGATCAGTCTGCTGTGTTTTTGGGTGCCCGCGGTCGCCGCGTTGCCCCCCGGGTCGTTCAATTGCAACTGAAAAAACTGAGCTTGCGCAGCGGCATTCCCGCGCAGATTCATCCTCATGTCCTGCGTCACAGTTTTGCCAGCCACGTCCTGCAATCGGCGCAGGATCTGCGTGCGGTGCAGGAAATGCTGGGGCACGCCAATATTGCTACCACGCAAATTTATACAAGGCTCGATTTTCAGCATCTGGCCCAGGTATACGACAAGGCGCATCCCCGCGCCAAAATGGACGAAACTGATAAAGAGAAATAAGGACTTTTGGCTAGCGGCCGGATCGCAGCAAGCCGTGCTGATTGCCAAATAGCATTGACAGGATATACAAGGCGCCCGCCGACAGAATGATGGCGCTGGAAGCCGGCAAGCCGAAGTGATAGGACAGCACCAGGCCGATATAAGAGGCCACAACGCCCAGACAGACAGCCAGGACCAGTTGCCACCCCAGCGTACGCCCCCAGAAGCGCGCAGCAGCGGCCGGTAGCATCATCATCCCCACCACCAACAGGGTGCCCATGACCTGGTAGCCGGCTACCAGATTGACCACCAGCAGAATCAGAAAGCCGCCGTGAACCAGCGATCCGCCGCCACCTTCCATTTTCAGAAAAGCCGGATCAAGACACTCGATGACCAGCGGCCGGTACATCAGCGCAAGCACAACCAGCGTCACACTGGAGACGCACATGATGAAAACCAGATGACTGTCATCGAGCCCCAGCACAGTGCCGAACAGCACGTGCAACAGATCCAGATTGGAGCCTTTGAGCGAAATCAACAACACGCCAAGGCCCAGCGATATCAGGTAAAACGCAGCAAAACTGGCATCCTCTTTCAGGCCGGTTGAGCGGGCCACGCTACCGGCAAGGACGGCGACCAGCAAACCGGTGGCCAGGCCGCCGACCAGCATTGCTGTCATGGAAACGCCGGCCAGCAAAAAAGCCACCGCCACGCCGGGTAAAATGGCGTGCGACATGGAGTCTGCCATCAGGCTCATGCGCCGCAAAATCAAAAATACGCCCAGCGGTCCTGCAGCCAGCGACACGAATATCGACCCGAACAGGGCCCGGCTCATAAACGCAAACTCAGTAAAAGGCGTAAGCAGCGCCGCAACAACCGCCTCGATCATCAAAACCCTCCCAGCGCCAGCGAGCGGGCCCGGTCCAGATTGGCTTCGGTCAGAACGCGAGCAGTGTCGCCCCAGGCCACAACCTGCCGCGCCAGCAGTAGCGTTTGGGGAAAGCACTGGCGCACCAGCGCAGCATCATGCAGCACCACCAGTACGGTGCGCCCTTGGCGATGCCAGTCAAGAAGAATCTGCAGCAGCAAGTCGCAGGTTCCCTCATCGACAGCCGTGAAAGGCTCATCCAGGATCATGACCGGCGCATTGCACACAATAAGACGGGCAAACAGCGCACGCTGCATTTGCCCACCGGACAGATTGGAAATCAGGTCGCGGGATTTGTCTGTCAGCCCGACGGTGGCCAATGCGTCATGAATGCGCTGGCGCTCGCCTTTGTCATAGCGCCGGAAGGCGCCCACGCGGCGCCAGGCTCCCATGGAGACCAGATCGTAGGTGGTAATTGGAAAACTGCGATCAATTTCGCTAATTTGCGGCAGCAGGGAAATACCGCCCCGGAAAGGGTCGTGAATCGTCACCCTGCCGGTGCGCGCCGTCAACTGCCCTGTTACCGTCTTGAGCAACGTCGATTTACCAGCGCCATTGGGGCCCAGGATCGCGGTTAGCGACCCCTCAACAAAAGTGCCCGTCACGCCGCTGAGCGCCGGCACCCCGTTCCAGCCTACGGTCACATCGTCAAGCTGGATCACCGGCCTGGCCGCTGTTGACGCCGCTGCAGCGGGACGGTCAACACTGGCGCTGTTTGTCGCAGAGGGCATGGGCATGGATGTCAGTAGGAATCAGAAAGGCAGATGCGGGCAATCAGTAGGCAATCGCGCTCAGCCAGCCGGCTGACCAGGCGATCAGGCCCCATAGCAGCAGGATAATGCCCAGCACGGGCCCCAGCCTGCCAACGGCAGATGCCAGAAAAATCGTGGAGGTTGAATCTGCCTGCATGTGTAATGCGTCGCCGGCTGAAGCAAACGAGCCACGCCGGCCAGCGACGGATGCCGCCGGTGCGGCATCAGCAGGCTTGACGCGCGCCTGCTCGACAAAAGGCGTCCCTGCTACCGTGGGATAGACACGCTGTAAAGCCGGGAACAGGGTATCATTGTGCATAATAGTCTGATTTAACGAATATGTTAATGGATAGATCAGTCTGGATGGAAACGGTCATTGGCCTGAGTAAAAGCTGCCCGGGTCTACCTTAAACTGCGCTAAGTACACTGCGCTAAAGCAGTCTGAACACGCTGCGTCTGCACCTCAAATTGCATGCTTCGGGCTTGCTTATTCCACCCGCGCCATCCTTCCAAAATGATATGTTATATCATAATACACAAATCAGGTAATGAAATGGCCTAAAATAGGCCGAAAGTTTCCTCCTTGCGGACGATGGCGGTATCATTCCAACCATCCCCGCCAAATGATTGCCTGTTATATGACCCCCAGAACGCCACCCGATACAGATCACCCGGAACAGACGCACCAGCATGGCGCCCATGGCCACTCTGTGGCCTATCAGTTGCTGGAAGCCATTCGCCATTGCGAGCAACGCGGCACCCGCCTGACACCGATTCGCCAGCACGTGCTCACCCTGTTGCTGGAAGCCGGCCGCAGCCTGAAAGCCTATGAGCTGCTTGAGGCCATGAAGCAGCTCTATCCGCAGGCAAAGCCTCCCACCGTGTACCGCGCCCTGGATTTCCTGGTTGAAGAAGGCCTGATCCACCGGCTGGATGCCGTCAATGCCTGGACTGCCTGCCAGGACGTATCGGGTCACCACCACGACCTGTTAATTGTCTGCACGCGTTGCGGCAAAGTCGCCGAACTGAGCGCCCCGCTTATCAGCCACCAGTTGCAGGACATGATTCATGCGGCCGGTTTTATTCAGACAACCAGCGAAACCGAATTGCGCGCCATGTGCAAAGACTGCAGCCAGAAACAGGAAGAAACAGTCTCGGCCTCGTGACTGAGAACAGCCGCCCGGCAACGGCAGCCCTCCGCAACTCCGGCTGCCCAGCTGAAATCGTAGCCAAACCTGCCCTTGCAGGATACACGGGCGAACGGCAAGGAACAGCCCTTCGGAAAAAAGCGCTCGTAAGACACAATAGCGCCGCCCTTTTACTCTAGGCGGCCGATGAACACCTGTTATCCTGGCCAGGCATACCAGAATGTAAATTTCATTACACAAATCAAGATCTTAGGGTTTATCCCCAGTATTGGGGTTTATTTTCTTCGAGAAACAATTAACGTTTGCCACTTTCGCAAAGCTATGATGTAATCCTGCGATTGACTTTAGGAACGTCTTTTTGGAACCGGCCGGTTTCTGTTGCCGGTAGGACGTTTAAACGCTATGACAAAAACGCAAGCACAAGCAGATAAAATGATCCCTGTCACCGTTCTTACCGGTTTTCTGGGGGCAGGTAAAACCACACTCCTGAAACGCATCCTGACCGAATACCACGGCAATCGCATCGCCGTCATCGAAAATGAATTCGGACCGGAAAGCATAGATAACGAACTTCTGGTGCAGGATAGCGACGAGCAGATTATCGAGCTGTCCAATGGGTGCGTCTGCTGCACAATTCGCGGCGACCTGCTGAACACGCTGACCGATCTGAAAAATCGCCATCAGAAAGGCGAGTTGAAATTCGAACGTGTGGTGATCGAAACCACCGGCGTGGCCAACCCCGGTCCGGTTTGCCAGACATTCTTCATGGACGACAGCGTCGCCGCCTTCTATCGGCTCGATGCCGTGATTACGGTGGTCGATGCCAAACACGGCATGGAAACGCTGGATACCCAGCCGGAAGCCCAAAAACAGGTCGGGTTTGCCGATCGCATCCTGGTGTCCAAGAAAGACCTGGTCACCGACCAGGAATACGGTGCCCTGCGTCATCGGTTGCTGCATATGAACCCACGTGCAGAAATCATGCCGGTTCACTTTGGCGAAATCGACATCAATAAGGTACTGGACATCAGCGGCTTTAACCTGAATACCATTCTTGACATTGATCCGGAGTTTCTGAAAGAAGAACACCCCGATGCGGCGCATGATCACGACCATGGCCACGGACACGATCATGGGCACGATCATGATCACGGCCACGCGCATGATGAGCATCATGACCATGACCATCACGATCATCATCACGCTCACCATGATGATGAAATCGGCGCCTTTGTTTTCAAATCTGAAAAGCCGTTCATACCGGAACGTCTTGAAGAGTTCTTAAGCGGTGTCGTGCAGGTGTTTGGTCCCGACCTGTATCGTTACAAAGGGATTCTCTACATGAAAGGCATGCGCCAGCGCATGATCTTCCAGGGTGTGCACATGCTAATGGGTGCAGAACCCGGTAAACCATGGGGGCCTAAGGAAAAGCCCTCCAACACCATGGTGTTTATTGGCCGTAAATTGCCCAAGGATGTCATCCTTAACGGGCTAAACCAGTGTCTGGTACAAAAATAGTGGACACTGAAGCATCATATTGCGCACAAATGTGATCACGCAATCTCAATCCATTGTGCGCTATATTCAACATTATTGAAGTGATATATGGAGTGTTTTATGGCTAAGGCAGCTAAAAAAACAGATGCAACAACGCAAGCCCCTCTTCTGACTGAAGAGCAACTGCTCGCCATGCCCGAATCTGACTATATGAACGATGAGCAACTGGCGTTTTTCCGCGACCGCTTAAAGCGCCTGGAAGACGAGATCATCAATAATGCAGGCGTCACCACCGAAAACCTGCGTGAAACCCAGTTTGTGCCTGATCCGGCCGACCGAGCCACGATTGAAGAGGAACACGCACTGGAATTGCGCACCCGGGATCGCGAGCGCAAGCTGCTCAAGAAGGTACAGCAATCGCTTGCCCATATCGAGTCGCGTGACTACGGCTGGTGCGAAGAAACCGGCGAACCTATCGGCCTGCGCCGTCTGCTGGCCCGTCCGACCGCCACTTTGTCGCTGGAAGCCCAGGAACGGCGTGAAAAACGCCAGAAAATGTACGGTGATTAATTAATTGATCCGGGTTCCTTGAAATCTTTCTGTCCCGTCCCTATCTAACTAGGGAAACAACAGGAAGGCTCTATGGAACAATTTCACGCTACTACCATCGTCTGCGCCCGGCGCGGCAATCAAGTCGCGCTCGGCGGCGATGGCCAGGTCACTCTGGGCAATATTGTCATCAAAGGCACTGCCCGCAAAATCCGTCGCTTGTACCACGATAAAATTCTGGCCGGCTTTGCTGGCGCCACTGCGGACGCCTTTACCCTGCAGGAACGCTTCGAAGCCAAACTCGAAAAACACCAAGGCAACCTGATGCGCTCTGCGGTCGAACTGACCCGCGACTGGCGCACCGATCGCGTATTGCGCCGACTGGAAGCCATGCTAATTGTGGCAGATGCCGAACACACCCTTATATTGACTGGAAACGGTGACGTACTGGAACCCGAAAACGGCATTGCTGCCATCGGCTCCGGTGGTGCCTACGCACAGTCAGCGGCCCTGGCGCTATTGCAAAATACCGACCTGGCGCCTGATGTGGTCGTTAAAAAATCCCTGGAAATCGCAGGCGATCTGTGCATTTACACCAACAGCAACCATATTGTTGAAACACTCTAATCGGAAATATCAGTATGTCAGCCAGTGTAATGACTCCCAAAGAAATTGTCTCTGAACTGGACAAAAACATTGTCGGACAGAACAAGGCAAAAAAATCTGTCGCCGTTGCCCTGCGCAACCGCTGGCGCCGCCAGCAGGTGCCTGAGCCCTTGCGCAACGAAATCCACCCCAAGAATATTCTCATGATTGGCCCCACCGGGGTCGGTAAAACAGAGATAGCACGGCGCCTGGCCAAGCTGGCCAATGCCCCGTTCATCAAGATCGAGGCAACCAAATTCACTGAAGTGGGTTATGTCGGTCGCGATGTCGACACCATTATTCGTGATTTGGTCGAAATTTCCATCAAGCAGACCCGTGAGCTGGAAACACGCAGGGTGCGGACCCAGGCCGAAGATGCTGCCGAAGATCGTATCCTGGACGTTCTGGTAGCGCCACCGCGCGACAGCAACGGCGAACCACTGCGTCAGGAAAATACTGCCCGCCAGACCTTTCGCAAGAAACTGCGCGAAGGACAGCTGGATGACACAGAAATTGAAATCGAAGTGAACCAGGCCATGCCGCAAATGGAAATCATGGCGCCACCGGGCATGGAAGACATGACCGAGCAGCTCAAGGGCATGTTTGCTGGCCTGAGTCGTGAGAAGAAAAAAACCACGAAAATGACCATCAAAAACGCCTTCAAGCTACTGGTTGACGAAGAAGCCGCCAAACGGGTCAATGAAGAGGAAATCCGTACCGCTGCGGTAAAAAATGCCGAACAGCAGGGCATCGTCTTTCTCGATGAAATCGACAAAATCGCGACCCGTCAGGAAAACGGTGGTGGCGATGTTTCCCGCCAGGGTGTGCAGCGCGACCTGCTGCCATTGGTAGAAGGCACGACAGTCAATACCAAATACGGCATGGTGCGCACAGATCACATTCTGTTCATCGCCTCCGGTGCATTTCACCTGTCCCGTCCTTCGGACCTGATCCCCGAATTGCAGGGCCGGTTCCCCATCCGGGTCGAGCTCGACTCACTGACGACTGATGACTTCGTTCGTATTCTGTCAGACACCGATGCATCACTGACCAAGCAGTACACCGCGCTGATGGCCACAGAAGACGTTGCGCTGGAGTTTTCTGACGAAGGCATCCATCGCCTGGCGGAACTGGCTTTTGACGTCAACGAGCGCACCGAAAACATTGGTGCGCGTCGGCTTTATACCGTCATGGAAAAACTGTTGGAAGATCTGTCATTTGATGCAACCACCAGTAGCGGCAAAGTTGTCAAAATCGACGCCGACTATGTCAACAGCAAGCTGGAAGCCGCCGCCAGCAGCCAGGATCTGGCACGCTACGTACTGTAAGCAATTGCAGTAGGCAATTCGGCTGAAAACGAAAAAGGTGCAGGACTCATATGAGTACCTGCACCTTTTTCGTATCAACCGCTGGTTCGCGTAAATTGGCCCGATGGTCTGCACATCACGCAGGCCTCGCGCCAGACTGGCTATCGAACAGGATGGCTATTGAAGAAGACGCCGATCCGAGGGCTTTACCCGGCTCTGCGGGCAACGAGCACACGTCGTCCACACCCAAAGCACTTCTGTGCCTGCCCTGCGCTGCCTGCAGCGCTCTAAACTGCGGTGTCTGTCTGAATGACCGCACGCGTGCAACAACGAACCAATGTCAGGCCCAACGTCCGCCGCGTGGTCTTCAGGCTAGTTGCTGATTTCCTTGATGACGTAGTCCTTGCCAACCCGTTCGGCAGTAAAGCTGACCGAATCACCAGGCTTGATGTCCTTGAGCAGCGCGGCATCGATCTTGTAGGACAGGGTCATGGCCGGCAGCTTCAGATCGCTGATGGCATCCTGCTTGATGGCAATCTTGCCCTGTTCAGGTTGAATGCGGCGCACTTCTCCGCTGCCCCGCCCCGTTTCCTGGGCGTGGGCGACGCTGGTGACAGCCATGGCTGCGGCCAGCCCCAACATCACAGCTGCAATTGATTTTTTCATGCGCATCTCCGGTGTTTGCATTTCAATCTTCATTTTAGGACAAAAGACAGCATCCGACGAAACGGGCGCGTTTCATTCGTTACATGGCGCTTCAGGCTGCGGCGAATTTAAGCTAGCCCATACGTGCTTATTCCAAACCTTGTATCATGGTCATGACCAGGATCACGATACAATATATGACTCATTTATGAATCGGCAAGATTCATATCATTCAAACACAAAAGCCTGGGTATCACCACGGCGCCAGCACGGCTTGGCCGTGCCCGGCTAACGTTGTCCAGGCCGGTTAACGGCCACCATGGTGTGAGTCCTGATATGGCGTTGCATCTGAAAAAGCGAGTGCCGGCGCAGCGCAATTGCCGATGCAGCTGCAAATGAACGACGAACTATCAAAATGACGTGACAGGGAAGTAGGCAATGTGTCTTCACCAATCAAAAGGAGCCTCTGAGCACCATGAACGACCGACTGACTTCAATCATTACCAAAACTGGTGACGATGGCACCACCGGCCTGGGTGACGGTTCGCGTATTTCCAAAAACAGTCTCCGTATTCAGGCGATCGGCGATGTAGACGAACTCAACAGCCAGCTTGGGCTGCTCCTGACTGAACCGTCCCTGCAGCAAGACATTATCCAGGCGCTGCAACAAGTGCAGCACCGGCTGTTCGATCTGGGCGCAGAACTTAGCGTGCCTGGCTACACCGCGCTAACCGAAGATCACATCACGATGCTGGAGCAGGCGGTGCAAACGTATCATACGACCCTGTCCCCGTTACGCGAATTCATTCTACCTGGCGGTTGCGTAGCGGCGGCGCAAGCACATGTATGCCGCAGCGTCTGTCGGCGCGCCGAACGCAGCGTGGTCGCTCTCAATGCAGCCGAACCGGTCAGCGACACGGCCCGACATTATCTGAACCGGCTATCCGATTGTCTGTTCGTGATCGCCCGCGTTCTAAATCAGCGTGCAGGACAAAGCGATATTTTCTGGCAGGCGGCAAATAAAAAATCGGCGCCTTAGCTGCGCAAGCCTGGCACTGGCTATCGGCCTCGTCTGCTGCCCCTCTGGCATGGCGGGATGACAAAGGCAAGATCCTCCCACCAAGCGCATGACGCCCAGGCGGACGTTTGGGCTATCTATTTGGCGAGCATGCAGCAATTGTTATTGCACGCGCAGTTCTTCATACGAAACCATGACATGTTCCACATATGCAGGCCTGCGCTTGAGCTTTTCATAATAAGCTTCGATAGCCGGCAAAGACGGCCTGACAATATCAATATCAAAGTACCGATATAGCACATGGCCGAACTGTATATCTGCCATCGAAAAAACAGCTCCGGCGACAAACGCATGCCTGGACAGCCGGGCGTCTGCAATCGCCATTTTCAGGTGCAGATCTGCTAATGCCGCGTCGATGGCCGGCCTGTCCTGCTGCGACTTTGCCGTTCTGACGAGTTTGCCAAATACCGGGCCCGTAAAGTTAAGTGCAATATTCAGCTTGGCCCATTCCGCCCATTGGTCGATCTGCGCACGCCTTGCCAAATCGGCAGGCCAGAAATCCTCATCCCCGTAACAACCTGCCAGGTAGCGGACAATTGCGCCGGTTTCCCATATCGGATCACCGTCAGCGTCACAAATGACAGGAACAGTGCCGTTCGGATTCATTGCCAGGAACGCCGGCGTATCATTACCGCCATACTTATGACCAATGTCGTAGCGCTCATAGGCGAGCGCCAGCTCTCCGATGCACCACATCAATGCCTGCACATTCGAAGAAGTCTTTCTACCCCAAACCTTGAGCGGTTCCTTATTTTTTCTTGAAGCGGCGTGCCTTTGATTATTCATTGCCAACCCGATATGGAAGTAGAAAAATGGTTAAGCTCGCGCTGTCTGACGCAACATCTGCTATTGCCCTGGCACCCACTCACAATGCTTAAAAAAGCAGTTGCAGCACTCAAAACAAAAGCCCCGCAATCAGCATACCAGGAGTATGACTGAAGACGGGGCGTTTGAAATTCTGGTGCCGGTTAAAGGAGTTGAACCCTCGACCTTCTGATTACAAATCAGCTGCTCTACCAACTGAGCTAAACCGGCGAAAGAAAGATTATATGTGAAGCCGGCGGAAAAAGTCCAGTTTTACGGCATACAGGGTCAAAAAAGTCACGGTCGTGTCTTGTTTTAGCTGCAAAAAGCGCCATACAAACCGCTTTGCACCCGATTTACATGGGCCTGGCCATGACATGGCGCTGACGCCACTGCCGGCCATCCTCGGTCATCTGCGGCCAGGCCACCTGATTACTTGACTACCTTGAGCCAGGGCGCCTTTTCTTTCGGCGTGGGCGAAGGTGGCGGATCATCGTCTGGCGGTGACGAATCGTGGGTATCGGAACCCGCGTCAGTCAGATCGTACTCTTCCACCTCAAACTGCATCCCTTCCTGTGTCTCGCGTGCGTAAATCGCTTCGACACGCGCCACGGGAACGGAAATTTGCCGCGAAGCCCCGCCGAATCTTGCCTGAAACTCAATCCAGTCATTGCCCATGACCAGACGATTGGTTGCCATTGCGCCTACATTCAACGTAATGCGTTCGTCACGGACAAACTCCCTGGGCACCTGGCAGGCCGCATCAACATGGACCACCAGATGAGGGGTGTAGCCAGCATCGGTACACCACTCATGCCAGGCACGCAACAGATATGGTTTGGTAGATGGTTTTTCCATTCACTTTCCTTTAGTCTGTGGCTGTGCTAACTGTCCTGGAACGGATCAGCGACGCATTACCTTTTCTGACGGCGTCAATGCCTCGATATACGCCGGGCGCGAGAAAATCCGCTCAGCGTATTTCTGGATCGGCGCTGCATTTTTAGGCAACTCGATACCGTAATGGTCCAAACGCCACAGCAGCGGCGCCATGGTCACGTCAAGCATGGAGAACTCTTCACCCAGCATGTAGCGATTTTTGATCAGCAAGGGCGCCAACTGTGACAGGCGGTCGCGGATCATACGACGGGCATTTTCCAGCTTCTTCTCGTCGGAGCGGGCAGAACGATCTTCCAGCACGCCAACGTGAACAAACAACTCTTTTTCAAAATTATGCAGGAACAAGCGGGTGCGCGCACGCATGACCGGATCGGCAGGCATCAGTTGAGGATGCGGAAAACGCTCGTCAATGTACTCATTGATAATATTGGATTCATACAAAATCAGGTCGCGCTCTACCAGGATGGGGACGCGACCGTAGGGGTTCATGACCGAAATATCCTCGGGCTTGTTGAACAGGTCAATATCACGAACCTCAAAGTCCATGCCTTTTTCGTACAGGACGAAACGGCAGCGTTGAGAAAATGGACACGTGGTTCCAGAATAAAGCACCATCATGGTGTGCAGTCTCCCGCAAAAAATAAAAAAAAGAAAAGGTCAGTGCCCATCATACAACAAGCACTGACCCGAATCACAGTGGTTCTGACATCGGCAGCAAAGGAAGGGTTTTGCATCCCCCCGGCTGCTGCCGACAACGCTTACTTAACGTGTTTCCAGTAAGACGCGTTCAGCCTCCAGACAACGATAAAGAACAGCCCGAGGAACAACAGCACCCATACGCCCAACTTCTTGCGCAGCAGTTGTTCTGGCTCGGACATCCAGCCCAGAAAGGCGGTCAGGTCAGCAACGTCGTTGTCAAACTGTGCCTGTCTGGAAGGATCCAGATACTTCAGTGTCGAGTGTGAGGAGGCACTGCCATGAAACTCGGGCAGGGGCTCATCACTCACAACAGACTTGAAGCCCTCGGAGTCCACTTTCGTGGTGATCTTGCGCCATTCCTGCTTGCCGTCTTTTTCCACAGGGTGGATGTCGACGGTTTCCAGTTCGCGCGGGCCTTGCAGGTTCCACATGGCATGCGGCATACCTACGTTCGGAAACAGCAGATTGTTCCAGCCCAGAGGGCGGGACGCATCGCGGTAGAACGTACGCAGGTAGGTGTAGATGTAGTCGGTACCGTCCTGCCCCAAATTGGCAGCCTTGGCACGCGCCATGACAGACAGGTCGGGCGGTGCTGCACCAAACCAGGCTTTGGCGTCAGCCGGGCTCATGGCAACATGCATGAGCTCACCAACCTTATCGCCGGTAAACAGCAGGTTTTCCTTGATCTGTTCTTCGGTCAGGCCAAGTTCCGTGAGCTTGTTGTAGCGCATGGAATTGGCACTGTGACAGTTCAGACAGTAGTTGACGAAAAGCTTCGCACCATTTTGCAAAGAAGCCAGATGATTGACACGGTTGGGGGCACGATCCCACTCCATGCCGCCTTCGGCGGCCAGGACAGGAGTGGCAAAAGTGACGGCCAGTAACAATGCGCCTATTAACTTTTTAAACATGTTCATTCCTGTATTTTTCAACTTAGTGGGGATGGAAGGTCACACGATCAGGGACTTTCTTGAACGTACCCAGCCGGCTCCAGATTGGCATGAACAGGAAGAAAGCCAGGTAAATCAGTGTACCCACTTGAGAAATAATATTCAGGACAGGACTTGGCGCCTTTGTACCAATAATGCCCAGGATCACGAAGTTGATCAGGAAGACGGCATACACCAGCTTGTGCCAACCCGGACGGTAGCGGATGGATTTGACCGGAGAATGATCAAGCCACGGCATGAAGCCCAGGATGACCACGGTACCGCCCATAATGACCACACCCCAGAATTTCGCATCGTAGACACGCAGGGCAACCGCAACCAGCACCAGAATGACCGGGAAAATGATTTTCCAGATGCCCTTGAGGTTTTTGCTGAACAGCAGGCCTACGGCAAAGATCAGCGCCAGGGCAACCAGCACCCAGGTAAATTCATCTGTCGTTGCACGCAGCATGGAATAGAACGGCGTGAAATACCAGACAGGCGCAATGTGCGGTGGCGTCTTGAATGCATCGGCCGGCAGGAAGTTATTGGCTTCCAGGAAGTAACCGCCCATGGTTGGCGCAAAGAACATGATCGCCGCAAAAACAATGAGAAAGCCGACAACGCCCATCAAATCATGTACAGAATAGTACGGATGAAAGGGAATGCCATCCAGGGGACGACCACTGGCATCTTTCTTCTCTTTGATTTCAACGCCATCAGGGTTGTTCGAGCCAACTTCATGCAGGGCAATAAGGTGGGCAGCAACCAGACCAATGAGCACCAATGGAATGGCGATCACGTGGAAAGCAAAGAAGCGGTTGAGTGTGGCATCGGATACGACGAAGTCGCCGCGAATCCAGATGGACAGGTCAGGACCGACATAAGGAATGGCGGAGAACAGGTTCACAATCACCTGGGCACCCCAGAATGACATTTGACCCCATGGCAGCAGATAACCGAAGAAGGCTTCGGCCATCAGACAGAGGAAAATGGCCACGCCGAAAATCCAGACCAGTTCGCGCGGTTTGCGATAGGAACCGTAGAACAGACCACGCAACATATGCAGATACACGACCACAAAGAACATGGAAGCGCCGGTAGAGTGCATATAGCGGATGATCCAGCCATAGGGCACTTCGCGCATGATGTATTCGACCGATGTGAACGCCAGAGCGGCATCGGGTTTGTAGTGCATGACCATGAAAATACCGGTCACAATCTGGATAACCAGAACCAGCAGAGCCAGTGATCCGAAGAAATACCAGAAATTGAAGTTCTTGGGTGCGTAATATTCGGACAGATGGGCTTTCCACAGACTTGTCAGTGGGAAACGCCGATCAACCCAACCCAACAATCCTGTCGTTTCGACAACTTTTTCGCCAGCCATTTTACAGGGCTCCTTTTCTAACTAGGCAAGAGATCAGACGGATCATTGGGATCAGCCTTCCGCTTTTTCTAAACCGACCATAACTGTGTTATCGTCGATAAAGTAATAAGGGGGAATAAGAAGATTGTCAGGTGCGGGCTGATTTTTGAAAACCCGGCCGGCCAGATCAAAATGGGAACCATGGCAAGGGCAAAGAAAGCCGCCTTCCCAGTCGGCGCCCATACCCTCGGAACCGCCGATGGCGAAACGGGGTGAAGGAGAACAGCCCAGGTGTGTACAGATACCAACGCAAATAAACCATTCCGGCTTGCGTGAACGGCCTTCGTTCTTGGCAAAATCGGGAGTGTAGTCAGGACGCTCGGACTTCGGATCGGCAAGATGCGAATCGTTTTTGGTCAGACCGTCAATCATGGCCTGCGTACGGTTGATGACCCATACCGGCTTGCCCTGCCATTCGGCTGTGATCATGCTGCCTGGGGCAATACCGGCAAGCGAGATTTCCACTGGCGCGCCGGCTGCCTTGGCCCGATCGGACGGGTTCATTGATGCTACAAAGGGAACGGCCGTTGCCACTCCTGCTACACCACCGACCGCACAGGCTGTACCCAGCCAGAAGCGTCTTTGCGGATCAGAGGGAAGCACCGCTGGCGTAGCGGGCCCCTGATTATCATACTGCTGTATAGAATCCTGACTCATTATCCATCCTTGTTGATACACTCAAGGTACTAAAATTTACTATATTTTATGTGTACATAATTTGGCAACCGTTTATTATATACCGGTGCCCGAGCCGGGCGTGGAAAAAAGGACATAATCATGAGTAAAGGTTTTATAAACGAGTTCAAAGAGTTTGCAATCAAAGGCAACATGATTGACCTGGCGGTTGGTGTGATTATCGGCGCCGCTTTCGGAAAGATCATTGACTCTTTAGTGAAAGACGTCATCATGCCTGTGATCAATTTCATCCTCGGTGGATCTGTTGATTTTGCCAATAAGTTCATTGTCTTATCCGAGCCTGAAGGCTATGCCGGAGCACGCACCTACGAAGCCATGAGCAAAGCTGGCGCTAACCTGCTGGCCTATGGTAACTTTCTCACAATCTTCATTAATTTCATCTTGCTGGCGCTGGTTATCTTCTGCCTGGTCAAAGCCGTCGCCAAAGCGCGCGCCACCTTTGAACGGGAAAAAGAGGCCGAAGCTGCCGCCGATCCGGCCGATGTCGCCCTGCTCAAGGAGATCCGCGACCTGCTGCGTCAGAAACCCACGGTCTGACCTGCTACGCTTATTGTCACCGCTGGCCTTGCCGTCCTGAGGCCAGGCCCTGACAGCAAGGCTTGGAGTAAAAAAACAACATCTGTGATAAATTGCAGATGTTGTTTTTTTTCGCCCGACAGCAGCTCATTCGCATCGCCGCGGCGACCATCAATCGAAGCTGTACGGCTGCGTATGGCGTACAAGCGATACCCGCGCGATAGGCACGACAGGCGCGCCCCGGCCAGCCCTGCCAAGTCGCATTACACGGGGTTGGGCAGATCCACGAACTCCACATCCAGGCCGAAGTGCGCTGCCACCGCCTGCCCCAACGCCTGAACACCATAGCGCTCGGTCGCATGATGGCCGGCGCCAATATAGGCAACGCCCGACTCCATCGCCTGATGATAGACCTGTTCCGACGCCTCTCCGGTCAGATAAACATCCACCCCGCGTGCAATCGCCTCTTCAAACATGCCCTGAGCGCCGCCGGTACACCAGGCGATACGTTGCAAGGGCCGCTCACTGTTGCCTATAAGCAACGGGCGCCGACCCAGGGCAGTTTCAATCTGCACACCCAGATCGCCCAACGTGCGCAGCCCGGGCGGCAATGTACCCGACCAGATCAACCCGCCTCTGCCGAATACGGCCGGCTGCCCGCTGCCGTCGTCGGCCCGATCCGGGATCAGGCCCAGAACCCGTGCCAATTGCGCATTGTTGCCCCATTCCGGGTGCGCATCCAGCGGCAAATGGTAGCCAATGATGTTCAGGCCATGCCGTATCGCCAGTTCCATGCGATGATATTTGCTGCCGACCACACAGGGATTCTCGCCTTTCCAGAACCATCCGTGATGAACCAGAACGGCATCTGCGCCTTTATCTGCGGCAATTTGCAACAGTCGTGCCGAGGCGGTCACGCCCGTAATCACCTTTTTTATTTCGGGCTTACCCTGCACCTGCAGCCCGTTTGGTGCATAATCTTGAAAGAGGGCTGGTTTTAGTTGCTGGTCCAGCCAGCCCAGCAAATCCTGCACGAAAATTTTATTCACGACGTCTTCCTATGTATCGTTTTTGGTTACTGTTATCTCAGGCGGTCACCGTCTGCCTGGCGTTGGTTTTCACCATTACAACATTGCGCCCGGGCTGGCTAACGCCTGGCGCCAGCGACAATCCACGCGCTCTGCCCGCTACGGCGCTCACATCAGCCAATGAGAGCCTGAGCTTTGCCTCGGCCGTTGCCGCTGCCACGCCGTCCGTTGTGAATATCTATACCACAAAGAACATCGAATCGCCTTTCAAGAACCTGCCGGACGTTCCTGCGCTCAAACCCTTTATCAAGGATAACAAGGATCAGAACACAATGGGGCCCACCAATCTGGGTTCCGGTGTTATCGCCTCGGACCAGGGCTATATCCTGACCAACTATCACGTAATCGAAGCAGCCGACTCCATTGAAGTGGGTCTGTCAGACGGGCGCAAGGCCCCGGCCAAACTGATCGGCTCCGATCCCGATACAGACCTGGCCGTACTCAAGGCCGATCTTCCCGATCTGCCGGTGATCCATTACAACGCCGGCAATACGCCACGAATTGGCGATATGGTTCTGGCAATCGGCAACCCGTTCGGCGTGGGCCAGACGACCACCATGGGTATTGTATCGGCGCTGGGTCGTACCGGCCTGGGAATCAATACCTATGAAAATTTCATTCAGACCGATGCCGCAATCAATCCGGGCAACTCCGGCGGCGCGCTGATCAATACCCGAGGCGATCTGATCGGCATCAACACCGCCATCTACACCGAATCGGCTGCTGGCGGCTCGCTGGGCATCGGCTTTGCCACGCCCGCCGATACCGCCATGCGCATCATGTACGAAATCATCAAGACCGGCAGTGTTTCACGCGGCTGGCTTGGCATAGAGCCACAGGACATCACCACCGATCTGGCCAGGGCGTTCAATCTGAAAAATACCAATGGGGTGATCATTGCCACGCTGGCGCCAAATGGTCCGGCCGGACAGGCTGGCCTGCTGGTAGGCGACATCCTGCTTGCGGCCAATGGCGAAGATATTACCGGCACCGACCATTTGCTGAACAAAATCGCCGAATTTGCTCCCCAGTCCAAAGTCACTTTTACCGTTTTGCGCGGCGGCAAAAAGCATGACTTCATCGTAACGCTGGGTAAACGGCCCCAGGTGACCACCACCAACTGACCGCGACAGATACGACAGCAGACAGACGGCTCTGCCGCATCAGAACAATGCCAGCGCGCGAATCGCAGCCGCTGATCCGCATTCATTAACCCCACCATGCCCACAAACCACCGATATGCCGGCTTTGCCGCTGCCACCACGCCAATGCGTCTGCCCTGCGCCAACGCTGGGATGCGGATCACATTGCACGCAGAAAATTCGATAGTATGAGATGCATAACAGCGGGACAATAGAATGATGGGGATGACACGCACAGCAGGTCAATAGCTGCCCGAACAAAGCTGTAGCGCTGAAATCGCAGGAGAGAAGGCGACAGAAAAAGAAGAGGAATGAAACAAGAACGGGTACGATAAACAAAGGTGCGACAGCATCAGCAGGCGCAATCTGCACGACACCATTCACGCAATAAAGCTGTATCACCCATCAAAGACAATATGCACAGCAGGCTCTGTCTGTGTGGCTGCTGCGCACGACCCCGTCACAATCCCGCGTCGGCCACGACCGCCTCACCGCTATGGGCCATCTCGCCAGCACAGGGTACAGGCAGGCAGACCGCCCTACTCGTCAGTTTCTGCTTCTTGCTGATCGAGCTTGCTGATCTTGACAAAGCGTGCAGCAAACAACCCCAGCTCAAACAACAGGCACAGGGGTACCGCCAGCAGAAATTGCGACATGACGTCGGGCGGCGTTACCACTGCCGCCACCACAAAGGCCCCGACAATGACATAGCCGCGCATGGACTTGAGCTTAGCCACTGAAATCATGCCGGTGCTGACAAGCACGACAACGACAATAGGCACTTCAAACGTGACACCAAAGGCCAGGAACATGGTCATCACAAAACCAAGATACGCCTCGATATCCGGTGCGAAATTGATAGACTCGGGCGAGACCATGGCGATGAAATGAAAGATGGTATGGAAAACAATGTAGTAGCAGAATGCCATGCCGAAAAAGAACAGCAGCGTACTGGAGACCACCAGCGGCATGGCCAGTTGTTTTTCATGACGGTACAAGCCCGGAGCGATAAAAGCCCAGGCCTGGTACAGCACGTAAGGCAGGGCGATCATGAACGCAAGCAACAGCGTTACTTTAAGGGGCACCAGAAATGGCGTGATCACGCCGGTGGCGATCATTCGGTTGCCCGCCGGCAACGACGCAATCATGGGCTGCGCAATAAAATCGTAGACTGCGCCAGTACCTGGATAGATACACAGAATGGCAAAGAGCCCGATTACGGCCAGTAGCGCCCTGATCAAGCGGGTGCGCAATTCGATCAGATGGGAAAAAAAGCTGTCTTCAGGCAGACTTTCCTGCGCGTTGTCGGGAGGAAGAATTGGATTGGCCATCAGGAATGCTTATCGGAACGGGTAACGGCAGAAGCCGGTGCATCGGCTTGCGCAGGTTTGACATCGGGCCGATCAGCCGCGGCAGGCGGGTTTGTAGCAGTTTGCTGCGCAACCTGGGGCGCAGCCTTGTCAACAGACGGGGAACCGACAGGCGCAGCGGCACCCGCTGTTTTGTCAGCAGCCGTCGTATCAGATGGCACGACCGGCTCAACCGGAGGCTCTGCCAGGGGCGCCATCGGGTCTGCAACCCCTGCCGTGGTCGATTGCGGGCCGGCTGCCGTAGACGCGGCGGCTGGCGCAATCATTTTCGATGAATCGGCATCGGCCTGTGCGTCGACCGCAAGATTGCCTGCACCAGCAACGTCTGAATCGCCTTGCGGTGTTGTCGTGGGGTTTGAGCTGACGCTATCGCGCAGCGTATTGCCGGTGCGTTGCAGATCGTCCCGCAGGGCATTGACCGGGTTACGCAAGGCACTGGCAGTGTCTTCTACCGACGATTTGACATCGCTGACAGCAGACTGCATTTCTTCTTTTATCTTGGCAATTTCCTGGATATCCACTTCCCGCTGAATATCGCTTTTGACATCGTTCACGTAGCGCTGCGCACGGCCCACCAGATGACCCAACGTACGGGCGACCGTAGGCAGGCGCTCGGGGCCGATCACAATAAGCCCCACAACACCGATAACGAACAGCTCTCCGAAACTTAAACCAAACATACTTGCTACTTTTCAAGAAGATCGGCGGGATATGCCGCAGCTGATGCCGACCGTCGGCACAACGTGTTTACTCGGACTTTTCGCGAGCCTGCACGTCGATCGCATCCGGATTGGAGCGAGCTGTCGTGTCGGGCCGGGCCGGGTCCTGCGTGTCGGCTACCTTGCGATTGAGCCCATCGTCTTTGGACGAATCGGCTTCTTCATTGGCGTCCTTGATGCCTTTTTTGAACCCCTTGACTGCACCACCCAGATCTTCGCCTACGTTGCGCAGCTTTTTGGTACCGAAAATGAGGGCGACAATGACCAGTACGATCAACCAGTGCCAGATACTTAGACTGCCCATGTTTTACTCCTGAAATCAGATTGCGTGAATACGCATACTATACCAATTAATTGGCGAATCAATAGGGAAATATCATGAACGTAATCGCAGTTATGCACTGCGATCCGGCGCGCTGTTCACGCCTTCATGACTGCGTGCTGCCTTTTCCGCAAGCCCGGACAGGCCTTCGCGGCGCGCCAGCTCGGCCAGCACATCTTCAGGCCGCAGCCCATAATGGGTCAACGCAACCAGACAGTGAAACCACAGATCAGCCGTTTCCGACACAATCCGCTCGGGCACACCGTCTTTTGCAGCCATTACCAGTTCGGTTGCTTCCTCGCCGATTTTCTTGAGAAAAGCGTCGGGCCCCCGTGCCAGCAATTTGGCCGTATATGACGATTGTGAATCACCGCCGGCCTGCGGCCTGCGCGTTTCCAGCACATCGGCCAAACGGACCAGAATGTCAGCAGTTGGCGCTGGCAGGTTATCTTGCGTCATTTGTACATACTCTCCGGATCCTTGAGCACCTCATCGGTTACCTGCCATTGCAGAGCCGGTGCATCGCCGGTAAGTTCGCGAAAAAAACAACTCTCACGTCCGGTATGGCAGGCCACACCGCCCTTCTGCTCGACAGTAAGCAATATCACGTCGCCGTCGCAATCCAGACGCAGCGAATTTACCCGCTGGGTATTGCCCGACTCTTCGCCCTTGCGCCAGAGCCGCTTGCGCGACCGCGACCAATAGACGGCTCTGCCGGTTTCCGCGGTTTCCTCAAGCGCCTCGCGGGTCATCCAGGCCACCATCAGGATCCGGCCACTTTGCCAGTCCTGTGCTATAGCAGGCACCAGGCCGTCCGCATCAAATACTACGTCATCTATCCAATTCATTGAGTGTTCCTGACCTGTATCCCGTGTTCGGCCATATACGTCTTGGCCTGCGCGATACTGTAATCGCCGTAATGGAATATGCTGGCGGCCAGCACCGCGCTGGCGCGGCCTTCGTTAACACCGTCGCAAAGATGTTGCAAATTGCCGACCCCGCCGGAGGCGATGACCGGTACAGCCACGGCATCGGAAATGGTCCGGGTCAGCTGCAGGTCAAACCCTGCCTGCGTGCCGTCCTGATCCATGCTGGTAATCAATAATTCACCGGCGCCATAGCGGGCCATGCGTACGGCCCAGGCAACGGCGTCGATACCCGTGGGCTTGCGCCCGCCGTGGGTAAACACTTCCCAGCGCAGCGGCTCGCCCGGTGCCGAAACCCGCCGCGCATCCACAGCCACCACAATGCACTGTGAACCGTAATAATCGGCGCAGGCGCGCACCAGCTCGGGTTCATTCACCGCCGCACTATTGATGGATACCTTGTCGGCGCCGGCATTGAGCAGGCGTTGCACGTCGGGCAGCGCCCGCACACCGCCACCGACCGTGAGCGGAATAAACACTTCTGATGCCACCTGCTCTATCATGGACAAGGTCAGATCCTTGCCATCACTGGTCGCTGTAATGTCCAGGAAAGTGAGCTCGTCGGCCCCCTGTTCATTGTAGCGCCGTGCAATTTCCACCGGGTCACCGGCATCGCGCAACTGGACAAAATTCACACCCTTGACGACGCGCCCGGCCGTTACATCAAGGCACGGTATGACGCGTGTGGTCAGGGTGTGCGCAGCAACCGTCGAATGTGTCACTCCTGCTCGTCCCCGTTCAGCTCGTCAGCCATTTCCTGTGCCGCCTGAAAATCCAGCGTGCCTTCGTAGATGCTGCGGCCCAGAATGACGCCTTCGACGCCCTCCTGTTCAACCTCGCACAAAGCTTCGATATCTGTCAGGTCTGTGACGCCGCCCGAGGCAATGACCGGGATCCTGACGTGCTGGGCCAGACGCACCGTGGCTTCGATATTGACGCCAGTTAGCATGCCGTCGCGGCCGATATCCGTGTAGATAATTGACTCAACGCCGTAGTCTTCGAACTTGCGGCCAAGATCGAGCACATCGTGCTTGGTCAGCTTGCTCCACCCGTCGGTAGCCACCTTGCCATCCCTGGCATCGAGCCCGACAATGATGTTGCCCGGGAAAGCGCTGCAGGCATCCTGCAAAAAGCCGGGATCCTTCACGGCCGCCGTCCCGATAATGACATATTCGATGCCGAAATCCAGATACCGTTCGATGGTATCCAGATCGCGGATGCCACCGCCGATCTGCACCGGGATGTCGTCTCCGACGGCCCGCACGATGGCCCTGATCACATCTTCGTTTTTGGGTTTGCCAGCGACGGCTCCGTTCAGGTCGACCAGATGCAGGCGTCTTGCGCCCTGGTCATACCACTGTTCCGCGACGGTAACCGGGTCTTCGGAAAAAATGGTGGCATCCTGCAAGTCCCCCTGGCGCAGGCGGACACAACGTCCGTCCTTCAAATCAATGGCTGGTATGAGCAGCATAACAATCAGATTATCAAAATAAGAATAAAATTAAAATCATGAACGCATGAAGCGGCTTCACAATTCACCCAACTGCCATGACCTTAATGGTCAGATATCCCAGTTTACAAAATTCCGATAAAGACGCAAGCCTAATTGTGCACTTTTCTCGGGATGGAACTGTACTGCAAAGATATTGTCCCGCGCCACAGCGCAGGTAAAATTGTGCCCGTATACGGTTTCTCCCACCGAAATGGCGGTTTCTGCCGGATCGACATAATAACTGTGGACGAAATAAAAGTAGCTATCGTCCGGGATACCATCCCACAATGCATGCGGTTTTGCCTGCCTTACCCGGCTCCAGCCCATGTGCGGCACTTTGAGCAGGCGCGCCTCGTGCTGCACCAGCGTAGCAGACGTATCAGACTGCTCCTGCAAATTCACGGCAAATTGCGGTCCGGCAAACTTGCGCACTGTGCCGGGAAAAATACCCAGACATGGCACATCGCCTTCTTCACTGTGCTGCATCAGCATCTGCTCACCAACACAGACGCCCAGCAGGGGCTTGCTGTCGGCGGCGCGAAGCACTGCCTCCATCAGCCCGGAACGTTGCAGATTGCGCATGCAATCGGGCATGGCCCCCTGCCCCGGAAAAACAATCCGGTCTGCCTTCTCGAGCGCCGCCACATCGGAGGCCAGATAGACATCCGCTTCGCTTGCCGCATGACGCAAGGCGCGCTCTACCGAATGCAGGTTTCCCATGCCATAGTCGACAATGGCAATTTTGCTGCTCATGTCCGCATACCTGCCATTACAGCACGCCTTTGGTCGAAGGAATCACGCCTTCGCTGCGTGCATCGGGGGTCAGCGCCATGCGCAGCGCCCGTCCGAATGCCTTGAAAACGGTTTCGGCCTGATGGTGCGAATTGGTGCCGCGCAAATTATCGATATGTATTGTCACCAGCGCATGGTTGACAAAACCCTGGAAAAACTCACGCATCAGATCGACGTCAAAGCGCCCCACATGCGAGCGGGTAAAGGGAATGTGATATTCCAGGCCCGGACGGCCGGAAAAATCAATGACCACGCGCGACAAAGCTTCATCCAGCGGTACATAGGAATGACCATAACGGGTTATTCCCTTTTTGTCGCCCACGGCCTTGGCCACAGCCTGGCCCAGTGTAATACCGACATCTTCCACGGTGTGGTGATCGTCGATATGCACATCGCCTTCACATTTGATGTCAAGGTCAATCAGGCCATGGCGCGCAATCTGGTCGATCATGTGATCAAGAAAAGGCACGCCGGTATCAATGGACTGTTTGCCTGTGCCATCCAGGTTCAGTGAAACCGCAATACGGGTTTCATTGGTATTTCGGGTAATGTCAGCGGTTCGCATAACTTATCGTCAGGTAGTAGTGTTCAGGCGGTAACGCGCACTCTGCGCGTGCGCAGCCAGGCCTTCGCCATCGGCCAGTTCGGCGGCAATCGCCCCTAGTGTAATCGCTCCTGCCTCGGACACCTGGATAATACTGCTGCGTTTCTGAAAATCATAGACGCCCAGCGGCGAGGAAAAGCGGGCGGTACGCGCAGTAGGCAGCACGTGATTGGGTCCGGCGCAATAGTCGCCCAGCGCTTCGGACGAAAAACGTCCCAGAAAAATCGCACCGGCATGGCGAATTTTCTCGGCCAGCGCAGGCGCATTTGCGGTGGAAATTTCAAGATGCTCGGGTGCAATTTCATTGGCGATAGACGCCGCCTCATCAAGGTCCTGCACCAGAATCAATGCGCCGCGATCAGACAGGCTTTTGGCAAGGATCTGGGCACGCGGCATGGTGGGCAGCAGGCGCACGATCGCCTCCTGCACTTTTTCCAGGAAACCGGCATCGGGGCACAGCAAAATGGCCTGGGCCAGCTCGTCATGTTCGGCCTGAGAAAACAGATCCATGGCGATCCAGTCTGCCGGCGTGGTGCCATCACAGATAATCAGGATCTCACTGGGGCCGGCGACCATATCAATGCCTACCGTACCAAAAACCCGACGCTTGGCAGCAGCCACATAGGCATTGCCAGGGCCGACAATTTTATCCACGGCGGCAATGCTATCGGTGCCGTACGCCAGCGCCCCCACCGCCTGGGCGCCACCGATGGCAACCACGCGATCAACGCCGGCCACGGCGGCGGCGGCCAGTACCAGCGGGTTGCGTACGCCATCGGGCGTTGGCGTGACCATAATGACTTCGCCCACCCCAGCCACCTTGGCCGGAATCGCGTTCATTAGCACCGAAGAGGGATAGGCGGCCTTGCCGCCCGGTACGTAAAGACCTACGCGATCCATGGGCGTGATTTTTTGGCCCAGCACCGTTCCGTCTTCTTCCTGGTACTGCCAGGATTCGGCTTTCTGCCGGTCATGATACATGCGCACGCGTTGCGCCGCCTGCTCCAGCGCCTGGCGACGTGCCGGTTCCAGCGCATCCAGCGCGGCCTTGCATTCTGCGGGCGAAATCTCCAGATCTGCCATCGCGGTCACCGGCAAACGGTCGAATTTGGCCGTGTATTGCAGAACGGCAGCATCGCCGCGCTGCCGGACGTCTTGCAAAATACCGGCAACGGCCTGTTCGATATGGGCGTCTTCGCTAGCCTCAAAAGCCAGCAGTTGGCGCAGCTTACCCGCGAACCCGTCGGCACGGGAGTCCAGTCGATTGATTACAGGTTTCATAGCTTCAGATTATCCCTGCGAGGGCGTTGCGTGTTCAAAGGCATCCAGAATGGGCTGCAAAACCGCGGCACGGGTCTTGAGCGCCGCCTGGTTGACAATCAGCCGGGAAGACACGGGCATGACATCTTCGACGGCGACCAGACCATTGGCGCGCAGGGTGCCCCCGGTAGAGACGACATCGACAATGGCGTCGGCCAGTCCGACCAGCGGCGCCAGCTCCATGGAGCCATACAGCTTAATAATATCAACATACACGCCCTTGCGGGCAAAATGCTCGCGCGCCACGTTAACGTACTTGGTGGCCACACGCAGCCGCGCGCCCTGGCGCACCGCTGCTTCGTAATCGAATCCTTCGCGCACCGCAACGGCCAGACGACAACGTGCGATATTCAGGTCGATAGGCTGATACAGGCCACCCGGATGTTCTTTGCTGTATTCGTACAGCACGTCTTTGCCGGCGATGCCGAAATCGGCCGCACCATATTGCACATAGGTGGGCACATCAGAAGCGCGCACAATCAAAATCCGCAGATCAGCGCGACTGGTAGGCAGTATCAGCTTGCGCGACTGATCGGGATGCTCGGTCACGACGATGCCTGCCTGCTCCAGCAGCGGCAGCGTTTCTTCAAAAATACGCCCTTTTGACAGGGCCATGGTCAGTTGGGGATTCTGTGTCATGAGTGTCAGCTCCGCAGTCGCTGGATGTCGGCGCCCACTGCCTGCAGCTTGTCTTCCATTTTTTCGTAACCGCGATCCAGATGATAGATGCGATCAATGATGGTTTCACCAGTCGCTGCCAGGCCGGCGATGACCAGGCTGGCAGAGGCACGCAGATCGGTCGCCATGACCTGGGCGCCCATAAGCTGCGACACGCCGTTGATGACTGCCGTGTGGCCATCCAGTTCAATATCGGCGCCCATGCGCATCAGTTCGGGCACGTGCATGTAACGGTTTTCGAATATGTTTTCGACAACAAATGCCGTTCCGACAGCTACTGTATTGAGCGCCAGCAGCTGGGCCTGCATATCTGTCGGAAAGCCGGGATATTCACGGGTACGAAAGCCCACGGCTTTGGGCCGTGTCTGCATCGAGGCGCGAATCCAGTCCGCGCCGGTTTCAATTGTCAGGCCGGCGTCTATGAGTTTGTCCAGCGTCGCGCCCATGGTATCGGGCGCAGCATTGCGCAACATGATGTCGCCACCGGTTGCACCGACTGCGCACAGGAAAGAACCGGCTTCGATACGGTCGGGCACGACCGTATAGTCTGTACCGTGCAGGCGCTCAACACCGTCAATCACGATCCGGTCCGTGCCATGCCCGGAAATGCGCGCCCCCATGGAGATGAGCATTTCCGCCAGATCTACTACTTCCGGTTCCCGTGCCGCATTCTCCAGCACTGTCTGGCCTTCGGCCAATGCTGCGGCCATCAGAAACTGTTCGGTACCGCCCACCGTCACCATATCGGTCACAATGGATGCGCCCTTCAGGCGCGTAGCGCTTGCCACGACAAAACCATGCTCTACGGCAATGTCTGCGCCCAGCGCTGTCAGACCCTTGATATGCTGGTCTACCGGACGCTGACCAATGGAGCAACCACCAGGCAGGCTGACCTTGGCCTGCCCGAACCGCGTCAGCAGGGGCCCAAGGACCAGGATGGAAGCGCGCATGGTTTTCACCAGTTCATATGAAGCTTCCAGATTGGTGATCTGGTCAGCCTGCAAATGCACAATGCCGCCTGCTTCCTGGGTGATTTTAACGCCCAGGTCGGCCAGCAGCCGCACCGTGGTGCTGATGTCATTGAGCTGTGGCACATTGCGCAGCGTCACTGGCTCTGCCGTGAGCAGTGCGGCGCACAGGATCGGCAAGGCCGCGTTCTTGGCGCCAGAAATGCTGATTTCGCCGTTCAGGCGTTGCCCGCCGACAATTCTGAGTTTATCCATGCTTGCGGTACTCTTCGGGAGTCAGGGTTTTCATTGAAAGCGCGTGAATCTCGGCTTTCATTCTTTCGCCCAGCGCTGCATACACCGCCTGGTGTCTTGCAATGGGGCGTTTTCCTTCAAAAATAGTGCTCACGATCAGCGCTTCGAAGTGCGAGCCATCGCCGCGCACTTCAATGTGCTCACAGGGCAGGTGCGATTCGATGTATTGCTGAATCTGTTCGGGGGTAGGTAACATAGTCATGTCCGGAGTTTATATCCCTGAGCAAGCAGACGCAGGGCGTAGGCAGAGAGCAACACGAAAAAGGCTGCCACCACGGCAACACTGTGCCATGGTGAGACATCCGATACTTCGAAAAATCCGTAACGGAACCCGTCAATCATATAGAAAACCGGATTCCAGTGCGATACCGACTGCCAGAATGGGGGCAGCGAGTGAATAGAATAAAACACACCCGACAAAAAAGTAGCGGGCATGATCAGAAAATTCTGGAATGCCGCCAATTGGTCGAATTTTTCCGACCACAGCCCGGCGACAATACCCAGCACGGCCAGAATACAACAGGAAAGCACCGCAAACACCAGTACCCACAGGATGCTGGCCGGCCATATGGGCACGAAGAACGACGCCATGATCCAGATGCCCAGGCCAACCACCAGGCCGCGCAGGACCGCCGCAATCACATAGGCGGAGAAAAACTCGTAATGGGACAGCGGCGGCAGCAACACGAAAACCAGGTTACCGGTAATCCGGCTCTGAATGAGCGAAGAAGACGGGTTGGCAAAGGCATTCTGCAGCATGCTCATCATCATGAGCCCGGGAATCAGGAAGGCCGTATAGGGAACCGAATCGTACATCCGGACCCGGTCCTCCAGCACGTGGGCAAAGACCAGTAGGTACAGCATGGCCGTCATGACCGGTGCGGCAACCGTCTGAAACGCGACTTTCCAAAAGCGCAGCAATTCCTTGTAGAGTAAGGTCGGAAAGCCCGAACCGAATTTGATATCTTTCTGCAGGGGATTCACGATGCAATCTCCTGCTGCAGGCCGTTATGCATGATATGCACAAACGCTTCTTCAAGATCCCGGCCGCCCACGCGCGCCATCAGCGCCTGCGTGGTATCGAGCGCAACAATTTGCCCGCGCTTCAGCAGTGCAATGCGGTTGCACAAGGCCTCGGCCTCTTCCAGATAGTGCGTGGTAAGCATGATGGTGTGGCCGCTTTTGTTCAGCCGCACGATGAAGTCCCACAAGCTGCGGCGCAGATCCACGTCAACGCCGGCAGTGGGTTCGTCCAGAATGATCACTGGCGGGCGGTGCACCAGCGCCTGAGCCACCAGCACGCGCCGCTTCATGCCGCCAGATAGTGCGCGCATATTGGCATCTGCCTTGTCGGTCAGGCCCAGGTTATGCAAAATTTCGTCGATCCAGTCGTCGTTCCGGTGAATACCGAAATACCCCGATTGCAAACGCAGGGTTTCGCGCACCGTGAAAAACGGATCGTACACGAGCTCTTGCGGCACCACACCCAGCGAGCGCCGGGCCTGTTTATACTGCGCAGCAACGTCAAAACCGCAAATGCTGGCAGTGCCTGCACTGGGGTGGGACAAGCCGGCCAGCAGGGAAATGAGCGTGGTTTTGCCGGCCCCATTGGGACCCAGCAGGCCAAAAAACTCACCCTCTTGAACTGTGAAGCTCACATCATCGAGCGCACGGAACGGCGCGCGCGCAGGGTCCGCCCGGGACGGCAGAAAACGCCGCCAACCCGCGTCGCGGACACTGTTATAGATTTTGGAAAGATGTTGTACTTGGACGGCGGACATGAATATAAAAAAATGCTTGCCTCACCAATGAAGCAAGCATTTCATTATAGCTCATACGCCCGTAGAATCAGCGATTGAGTGCCTTGATCAGGCCATCAATGCCGCCCTGCGAGATCTGGCCGGCAAACTGATTGCGGTAATTCTGGATCAGCCAGATGTTTTCCACGTTCAGATCATAGATTTTCCAGCTGCTGCCGGCCTTTTCCAGGCGATAATCCACCGAGACAGGCCCCTGGCCGGCCGTAATGGTCGAGCGCACGACCACATCACTGGCGTTGGCATCACCACGGAATGGCTGCATGGTAATGGTAGTGCTTGGCGTCACATTGCGGAAAGCGCCGCTATAGGTCCGCAGCAATGTCTGTTTGAACCCGTTAACCAGCGCCGAACGCTGCTGCGCAGTGGCCTGACGCCACGGCTGACCCACCGCCAGACGGGTGGTCTTCTCCATATTGATGTGCGGCATCAGGTACTGCGTGACAATGCCGTTGATGGCGCTAACATCGCCGCCTTTGGCCGCTTCATTCTGATTCACGGCCTGCAAGGTGTTATTGGCGATCTGCTCGACGAATTGATTCGGATCCTGGGCAGCCACAGCAGCCTGCATGGCACCTGCCGAAAGGAACCCGGCGATCATGGCGGCCTGGGTGGTCCTGAGAATACCTGCGAATTTCATACGTGATCTCCTTTCTGATCTGTGACGTGACAGTCCGGACTGGCCGGAACCTGCCCAATTGACTCATTGTATTTCCGAGGATACATGGGAAATGTCAGCAAGAGTAAAAGAACCCGCCGAATGAAACAGCCTGAAAGGAATGGGTCGACTATCCCATTTCAGGCTGTTGTATTCATGCGCGCAATTACTTGCTTTCCGGGTCCGTATAGACGGGAATCGATGTGTCTGCATTGGCCGGAGCGCTTGCAGGCGCTCCGGCCGGTTTTTGCCGAACGGCTGCAGACGGCTGGGAGGTCGGCTTGAGCGCACTTTGGGCAGCGTCCCCTGCCGGAGCCGCTTCCGGATCATCGTAGGACGGCAGGTTACTGCTACCGGCCTTATTCTGCCCGTCTGGCTGATCCAGCACGACCGGGCCTAATTTCTGATTGAGCAATGCCTGGCGACGTTGCAAATAGGCATCACGCAGGAAGCTGTATCGATCCAGCGCGACATCGTTCATGAGATCGCTGGCATTGAGCAGATTGGCACGGGAGTTAACGATGCTGATGCCCCAGACCGTGTTGCGCACCGGCACATCACTGATGGCGCCGGGCGAAGCATAGACCGCAGATCCACCGAAGCCGTCGCCTACCGTACCTGCGGTATCGCGGATCGTTGACGGGCCCAGCAGCGGCAGAACAAAATAAGGCCCCTGGCCTATGCCCCAGACCCCAAGGGTGGTGCCAAAATCGTTCTGGATGCGCGGCGCGCCTTTCATGGAGGCAACATCGATACATCCGCCCAGGCCCATGGTGGAGTTAAACAGCACCCGGCCGAAGGTATTGACCGAATCAAGGCCACGGCCCTGCAAAAAGCTGTTCACCCCCGACCAGATATCGCCGAAGTTATTGAAAATATTGGTAACGCAAGTGCGCACCGGGCTTGGCACCACCGCCTGATAGCCCTTGGCCACAGGCGTGAGCAGGTTACGGTCAACCGCATCATTGAACGCGAACATATTGCGGTTGTAGCCTTCCAGCGGATCGCCGGGCGTCGGATTTTTAACCGAAGCACAACCGGCGAGCAACATCAGCACCGTACCCAGACCAACCAGGCGTATTTGAGTTTGTTTCATAAGAGACTCGTTATTTTATGTCGACAGGAGCGTTCCGGACGGTAACTTGCCATCCGGACTGCGCCGCCTTACGTTAGCCTAAATATACCAGTATTTGAGCAGTTATTGCACAGGTGCCGGCGCAGAGGCAGGTGGCGTCAGCGCCGGTGCACTTTGCTGCTGGCCCGCACCACCACTGTCCGAAGCACTGGATCCTTCCGATTCCGCCTTGGAAAACAGGAATTTGCTGATCAGCTCTTCAAGCACCACAGCACTCTGCGTATAGATAATTTCACTGTTGTCCGCCAGATTTTTCTCTTCGGCGCCAGGCGTCAGACCCACATACTGCTCACCGAGCAACCCCGAGGTCATGATGGATGCCGAACTGTCTTCCGGAAACTGATAGCCGTCTTCGATATCCATGCCCACGACTGCCTTGAACACTTTATTGTCAAAGTCGATGCTACTGACCCGGCCAACTACCACACCATTGCTTTTGACCGGGGAACGCACCTTGAGCGCGCCGATATTCTCGAATTTACCGGTGACATGATAGGTTTGCCCGATAGAAAAGGTTCTGAGGTTGCCTGCCTGCAGCATCATAAACACCGCAGCCAGAATACCCAGCAACACGAACAACCCGACCAGAAAATCTGTTTTCTTACTCATTTGAATTTAACCTTTTTCGTGTGCGCGTCACAAAACGCGACTAACCACCGAACATCACTGCAGTGAGCAGGAAATCGAGCGCCAGCACCAGCAGCGAGCTGACCACCACCGTGCGTGTCGTGGCGCGCGCCACACCTTCCGGCGTGGGTCGCGACATCCAGCCCTCATAGACTGAAACCAGCATGACTGCCAGACCGAACACCACGCTTTTGATGAATCCGGCCAGAATATCGTCCCGAATATCGACAGCGCTTTGCATTTGCGACCAGAATGAACCGCCATCCACGCCAATGAGCACCACCGCAACCAGCCAGCCGCCAATAATACCGACAGCCGAGAAGATGAGAGCGAGAATCGGCATAGCAATCACGCCGCCCCAAAAACGCGGGACCACAATGCGTCGCAACGGGTTAATGCCCATCACCTCAATGGCCGCAATCTGCTCGCCGGCTTTCATCAAGCCGATTTCCGCGGTAATGGAAGTACCCGCCCGGCCAGCAAATAGCAGCGCGGTCACCACCGGGCCCAGCTCGCGCACCAGGCCAAGGGCTACCATGACGCCCAACGCCTCTTCGGAACCATAACGGGTGAGCGTGTAATAGCCCTGCAAACCCAGCACAAAGCCGACAAACAGGCCCGATACAGCGATGATGATCAGCGAATAATTGCCGATAAAATGAATTTGTTCAATCACCAGCCGGGGCCGCTTGAAGACCACACTGCTGCGCGCCAGGATGTCAAGAAAAAACCGGAAGCAGATTCCCAGCGATAGAATGGGACGCGTAACACGCGCTCCCAGCGCAGTAATAAAATTGACGATCATTTGACGCCCTCACGATGACGGCTGAGCCAGCGGTCGAAATCATCTGAGGGTGGATACTCAAACACCACCGGTCCGCTGGAGGCGCCCTTGAGAAACTGTCGTGCCAGCGAATTGTCAGACTGGCGCACTTCATCCGGCGTGCCCGATACCACCAGGCTGCCGTCGCCAACCATGTAAACCTGATCGGCAATAAGGAAGGACTCTTCCAGATCATGCGTGATGAGCACAGTGGCGCAGCCGAGCTTGTCGGTCAGACTGCGGATCAGACGGGCGGTCATGCCAAGCGAGATCGGATCCAGCCCGGCAAAGGGCTCGTCAAACAAAATAATCTCGGGTTCCAGCACAATGGCCCGGGCCAGCGCTACCCGGCGCGCCATGCCGCCCGAAATCTCGGAAACACTCAAATGCGCGGCGCGTTTGAGCCCGACCTGGTCCAGTTTATCCAGCACCTTTTCCAGGATAACGGCCTCGCTATCCTTGCTCAGTTCGCGCAACGGGAAGGCCACGTTGCCAAATACGCTAAGGTCTGTAAACAAGGCGCCCTGCTGAAACAACACGCCCATGCGACGACGCACGGCGCCCAGTTGCTGGGGCGTCATGCGATTGACATCGTGGTCAAAGACCGTGACGGTCCCTTTCTGGGCGCGAATCTGGCCCGTTGCTGCACGCAACAAGGTGGTCTTACCGGAACCGGAACCACCAATAAGTGCAACCACTTCGCCTTTGTATACTTCGAGATTCAGATCCCGCAAAATGACGCGTGCATCGTAACCAAGGGTGACGTCCGCAAACCGGATAACCGGCGGGGAGGAGTGACGTGACTCTGCTGTCATCAAAGAAATTTCTTGAAAAAGAGACCCTATTGTATCTGTTTAACGGGAGTTGGTAAAAACAAAACGCAAAAATGCGCAAGTACCTGTTTAACGTGCAAACAGACACTTGCGCATGTGCAAGACAAAATGACCGCGGCTATTGTGTAATGCAGCGTAACAATTGATTCACACTGCCCGACGGAAAATCAGCGTGGCAGCAGTGAGGCACCCATCAGGAATTCATCGACTGCGCGCGCACACTGACGACCTTCGCGGATGGCCCAGACCACCAGCGACTGGCCACGTCGCATATCGCCCGCCGTGAACACTTTGTCCCGGGATGTGCGATAGTTTTCAACGTTGGCCTTTACATTGCCGCGCTGGTCTTTCTCCACCCCGAATGCGTCCAGTACTGCCGCGACCGGAGAAACAAAGCCCATGGCCAGAAATACCAGATCCGCTTTCAGCTCAAATTCCGAGCCTTCAATTTCCTGCATTTTCATCTGGCCGGTCGCTTCGTCCTTAACCCACTCCACCCGTGCGCAAACCAGTTTTTTCAGCTTGCCCTTGTCACCCGCGAAGCATTTGGTGGTGATAGCCCAGTCACGCTCACACCCTTCGAGATGCGAAGACGAGGTGCGCAGCTTGGCAGGCCAGTAAGGCCAGCTCAACGCCTTGTTTTCGTGCTCCGGCGGTCGGGGCATCAGCTCGATCTGCGTGACCGATGCCGCCCCCTGGCGATTACTTGTACCCACACAGTCCGAACCGGTGTCGCCGCCGCCGATCACAATAACGTGCTTGCCAGCAGCCGAGATCTGGTTGGCGATACGGTCGCCCGCATTGCGTTTGTTTTGCTGACGCAGAAAATCCATGGCGAAATGAACACCACCAAGCTCACGCCCCGGCACCGGCAGATCGCGTGGCATCTCGGCGCCACCAGCCATGATGACAGCGTCAAATTGCCGGTCCAGCTCGGCGGTCGTGATGACATTTAAGCCGTCTTCGGTGGCATCGCCGGCGGCGCCCACATAGGTGGATGCCTGGAACTCAACGCCTTCGGCTTCCATTTGGGATACGCGACGCTCGATCAGGCTCTTGTCCAGCTTGAAGTCGGGAATACCGTAACGCATCAACCCACCAATACGATTGCTTTTTTCAAAGACCGTCACACTGTGCCCTGCGCGTCCCAGCTGTTGCGCAGCTGCCAGCCCTGCGGGGCCGGAGCCGACCACAGCGACTTTCTTGCCGGTTTTTTTCAACGGCGGCTGCGGCACGACCCAGCCTTCATTCCAGCCCTTGTCGATAATGGCGTGCTCAATGGACTTGATGCCGACCGGATCATTGTTGATATTGAGCGTACAGGCCTCTTCGCACGGTGCCGGACAAATGCGGCCGGTAAACTCGGGAAAGTTGTTGGTCGAATGCAGGACCTCGAGCGCCTGTTTCCATTGCTGACGGTACACCAGATCATTCCAGTCGGGAATGATATTGTTGACCGGACAGCCGGTATTGCAGAACGGAATGCCGCAATCCATGCAGCGTGCGCCCTGTATCTGTGCCTGCTTGTCGTCCAGCGCCAGGACAAACTCTTTATAGTGCTTCAGGCGCGCACCGGGCGCCTCATACGATTCGGCGACCCGCTCGAATTCGATAAAACCGGTAATTTTACCCATGATAGATCTTTCCTTAAGCTGCTTTGCGGGCGGTTTGTTCTGACTGCCAGATTTCTGCCAGTGCACGTTTATAGTCGGTCGGCATGACCTTGACGAATTGCTTGCGGGCCTTGTTCCAGTCGCCCAGCAGATCACGCGCACGGAAACTGCCCGTCAGGCGGAAATGATTTTCCACCAGCGTGCGCAGGATAGATTCGTCGGTCTGACGCTCCTGTCCGCGCTGGACACAATGCCAGCCTTCCTGCCGGTTTTCCTTGAGCTGATCGTCGTGTGCCGCGACCTCGCCCAGCTCGACCATGGCCATATTGCAACGCAACTTGAGCTCACCTTCGGGGTCCCACACATAGGCCACGCCGCCAGACATACCGGCAGCAAAGTTGCGGCCTGTTTCGCCCAGCACCACGACCGTGCCGCCGGTCATGTATTCGCACCCATGGTCTCCGGTGCCTTCCACGACCGTAGCGGCGCCGGAGTTGCGCACCGCAAACCGCTCGCCAACCACGCCGTTGAAATAGGCATCACCGGCCAGCGCGCCATAAAGCAATGTATTGCCCGCAATGATGTGATCCGGCCCGTAACCGCGGAAGTCATTGGGTGAGCGCACGATAATGCGACCGCCCGAGAGCCCCTTGCCCACGTAGTCATTGCCTTCACCGACCAGGTCAAAAGTAATGCCGTGTGCCAGGAAGGCGCCAAAACTCTGGCCTGCCGTGCCGTTCAACTGAATATGAATCGTATCCTCGGGCAACCCTTCGTGGCCATATTTGCGGGCAACCGCGCCCGACAGCATGGAGCCAACCGTCCGGTTGCGGTTGCGTATCGGTACAATAAATGACACTTTTTCACCGCGTTCGAGCGCTGCCTTGCTGCGCTCGAGCAGTTGAATATCCAGCGCCTTGTCCAGCCCATGATCCTGCTCTTCGGTGTGGCGCACAGAGGTGTCCACATCAGGCTGATGAAAGACATTGCTAAAGTCCAGCCCACGCGCTTTCCAGTGCTCGATGCCGGCACGCGTATCCAGCAGATCGGCGCGTCCGATGAGTTCGTCGAACTTGCGGATACCCAGTTGCGCCATGATTTCGCGGACTTCTTCGGCAATGAAGAAGAAGAAATTGACCACGTGCTCGGGCTTGCCCTGAAATTTCTTGCGCAGTACCGGATCCTGCGTTGCCACGCCTACCGGGCAGGTATTCAGATGGCATTTGCGCATCATGATACAGCCCTCAACCACCAACGGCGCCGTTGCAAAGCCGAACTCATCGGCCCCCAGCAACGCACCAATGACCACATCGCGGCCTGTTTTCATCTGGCCGTCCGCCTGCACCCGTACGCGGCTGCGCAGCTTGTTCAGCACCAGCGTCTGCTGGGTTTCCGACAGACCCAGCTCCCACGAGGTACCGGCGTGCTTGATGGAAGAAATGGGCGACGCCCCTGTGCCACCGTCATGCCCGGCAATCACAATGTGATCGGACTTGGCTTTGGCCACCCCGGCGGCAACCGTCCCTACACCCACCTCGGAGACCAGCTTGGTGGAGATGGATGCTGATGGATTGACGTTTTTCAGATCATGGATCAATTGCGCCAGATCTTCGATGGAATAGATATCGTGATGCGGCGGCGGGGAGATCAGGCCGACGCCCGGTACCGAGTAACGCAGCTTGGCAATGTACTCGGACACTTTGTGGCCGGGCAACTGGCCGCCCTCACCAGGCTTGGCGCCTTGCGCCATCTTGATCTGGATCTGATCTGCACTGGACAGATACTCTGCGCTCACGCCGAAACGGCCCGATGCAACCTGCTTGATTTTTGAACGCAATGAATCGCCTTCCTGCAGCGGCACATCGGCTTCAATGCGATCGGCGCCCAGCACCGAGGCCAGCGTATCGCCTTTTTTGATACCGCTGACGCCGTTGCGCAATTCATTGCGGTAGCGCAGTTCGTCTTCACCGCCCTCGCCGGTATTGGATTTGCCGCCAATGCGGTTCATGGCCACGGCCAGCACCGAGTGCGCTTCGGTAGAGATCGATCCCAGCGACATGGCGCCAGTGGCAAAGCGCTTGACGATTTCCTTGGCGGGCTCCACTTCTTCCAGCGCAATGGCCCTGGCCGGATCGACGCGAAATTCGAACAGACCGCGGAAAGTCATGTGACGGCGTGACTGATCATTGATCAGTTGGGCGTATTCCTTGTAGGTGCGATAGTTATTGGCACGAGTGGCATGTTGCAGTTTGGCAATCGAATCGGGCGTCCACATATGGTCTTCACCACGAACGCGATACTCATACTCGCCGCCGGCATCCAGTGCATTTTTCAGGACCGGATCTTCGCTGTATGCCGCCTGATGCAGACGCAGCGCTTCTTCTGCTACCTGAAAGACATCGATCCCTTCGATTTTGCTTGGCGTGCCGGAAAAATATTTGGCGACCAGCGCCGATTGCAGGCCGACCGCCTCGAAAATCTGCGCGCCTGTGTATGACATATATGTGGATATGCCCATTTTGGACATGACCTTGTTCAGGCCTTTGCCCACGGCTTTCACATAGTTCTTGACTGCCTTTTCCGGCTCCGGAAAGCCTGCCAATGTTTCCATGACCAGATTCGGATAAATTGCCTCGGCGCCAAACCCACCGAGCAGCGCAAAGTGGTGCACTTCACGCGCCGAACCAGTTTCCACGACCAGGCCGGTGGCGGTGCGCAGGCCCTCGCGAATCAAATGCTGATGCACGGCCGAGGTTGCCAGCAAAGCCGGAATGGCCACGCGCTCGCCGTCCATATTACGATCAGACAGAATCAGGATATTAAGCCCGCTGCGAACCGCATCGGCGGCACTGGAACACAAGGCGGCAACACAGGCCTCGATACCTTCGCTGCCCCAGGTTGCCGGGTAGGTAATATCCAGCTCGGCACTGCGAAACTTGTTATCGGTATATTTTTCGATATCGCGCAACACCGACATGCCTGCAAAGTCCAGGATGGGCTGGGACACTTCGATCCGCTGCGGCGGATTAACGTTGTTGATATCCAGCAAATTGGGCTTGGGACCAATGAACGACACCAGCGACATCACCAATTGCTCACGAATCGGGTCGATAGGCGGATTGGTCACCTGCGCAAACAGCTGCCGGAAATAATTGTAGAACGACTTGGGCCGGGACGACAGGACAGCCAGCGGCGTGTCGTTACCCATGGAGCCAATGGCCTCTTCGCCATTTTTTGCCATGGGCTGGATAATGAATTTGAGGTCTTCCTGGTTCCAGCCAAAGGCCTGCTGGCGATCCAGCAAGGCAGCCGGAGAACTGGCTGCCTGTGGATGGTTTTTCTCATGAATGAGAATGTCATCAAGCTTGACGCGCAGGCGCTTGATCCACTGGCCATAGGGACGGTTATTGGACAATTGCGATTTGATTTCATCGTCGCCAATGATGCGACCCTGCTCCAGATCAATCAACAGCATACGACCGGGCTGCAGACGCCATTTTTTAATAATGCGGTTTTCCGGGACGGTCAGGGTGCCGGCCTCGGATGCCAGAATGACCATATCGTCGTCGGTAATCAGATAGCGGGCGGGACGCAAGCCGTTACGGTCCAGTGTAGCGCCGATCTGGCGGCCATCGGTGAACGCTACTGCCGCCGGGCCATCCCAGGGTTCCATCTTGGCCGCGTTGTACTCGTAGAATGCACGACGATTCTCGTCCATCGTAGCGTGCTGCTCCCAGGCTTCCGGGATCATCATCATCATGGCATGCGACAGCGAATAACCGGAAGTGACCAGCAGCTCCAGGCAGTTGTCGAACGTAGCCGTATCAGACTGCCCCTCATACACGATCGGATAGAGCTTTTTCAGATCATCGCCAAGCACTGCCGATTCCATCATCCCTTCACGGGCGCGCAACCAGTTGAAGTTGCCCTTGACTGTATTGATCTCGCCGTTATGAGCGATCATGCGATAGGGGTGAGCAAGCGGCCAGGCCGGGAACGTATTGGTGGAAAACCGCTGGTGCACCAGCGCCAGCGCAGACACGGCACGGGTATCGGCCAGGTCGCGGTAGTAGATGCCAACCTGGTTGGCCAACAGAAGCCCTTTGTAGACGACAGTGCGCACCGAGGCCGAGGGTACAAAATACTCCTGGCCATGGGCCAGGCGCATATTTTGAATCGCGTGGCTGGCGGTCTTGCGAATAACGTAAAGCTTGCGTTCCAGCGCGTCGGGCACCATCACATCCGGCCCGCGGCCGATAAAGAGCTGGCGAATAAGCGGCTCGCAATCGCGTACGGTGGGCGACATTTCCATGTCATGATCGATGGGTACATCACGCCAGCCTAGCAAGACCTGGCCTTCATCGCGCACAGCGCGTTCCAGTTCTTTCTCACAGGCCAGACGGGAAGCCGTTTCCTTGGGCAGGAACACCATGGCCACACCGTATTCGCCCTCGGCAGGCAGGCTCACGCCCTGCTTGGCCATTTCCTCGCGGTAAAGCGTATCGGGAATCTGGATCAGAATCCCCGCACCGTCGCCCATGAGCTTATCGGCGCCTACGGCACCCCGGTGATCCAGATTTTCAAGAATCTTCAGACCTTGCTGAATAATGGCATGGCTTTTGCGGCCCTTGATATTGGCTACAAAGCCGACACCACAGGCATCGTGTTCGTTGGCCGGATCATACATGCCCTGCGCTTTGGGCATGCGATGAGGGCGATGGCCAATGGCAGAGGCGTCGATAACCGACACCTGACCGTCGAAAGAAGATGAATGAACTGACATAGGAAAACTCCGCAGAGTGCTGCGTAAAAAAATGCGCCGCGATTGGACCGGGATACTTCGTGATTCTTAAACTTCTTAAACGCTATCGTGCAGCGCAAAAAGGGAGAAGAAAGAATACTGCGATTCCCCAGGCGTGGCAAGAAAAATAATTGGGGACGCACCCTAATATAACACGCACTATTTTGGTTCAATTTTAATTAGGGACGGATCAATAATTATAACGGTTTCAGGTACAATAAGTCTTCGATTTCATTGCGCTTTTCCTATCGCGCTCATTTTTTAGCAAGGCCGCATCGCTTGCGCCTTCGTCACCATCAGGCCACCATGTCTTTTTCCACCCTTCCTCTTTCCGACGCCCAGCAGAAAAATCTGGCCGAACTCGGCTTTCAAACGATGACGCCGATCCAGTCCGCCAGCCTGCCCGCCGTCCTGGAGGGCCGGGATGTCCTGGCTCAGGCAAAAACGGGAAGCGGCAAGACACTGGCCTTTGCTCTGGGCTTGCTGCAACGACTGAACCCTGCCTATTTCGGTTGCCAGGCGCTGGTCCTGTGTCCTACCCGGGAACTGGCCGAACAGGTTGCACAGGAAGTGCGCAAGCTGGCACGCGCGCTGGGCAATATCAAAGTGCTTGCACTATATGGGGGCACAGCACTGAAACCACAGGCAGAATCGCTCCAGCATGGTGCACATATTGTTGTTGGCACGCCCGGCCGGGTATTGGATCTGGTTGATCGCGATGTCCTTAATTTGTCTGCCGTCAAGGTTTTGGTGCTGGATGAGGCCGATCGCATGATCGATATGGGCTTTTACGAAGACATCAGTGCGATTACCCAGGCCTGCCCGCTCAAGCGACAGAACCTGCTGTTCTCGGCAACCTTTCCGCCCGCTATCCTCAAAGCCAGCGAGGGATTCCTCATGAATCCGGTGCATGTGCGCACGGACGACAAGCCCGACCATCCCGACACCGAGTCGTGGTTCGTGGCCACCGAAGACGCTGACCGGTTTGAAACCACCGCCACACTGCTCAATGCCTATCGTCCTGTCTCTACACTGGCCTTTTGCAACACTAAGGCTCAATGCGAGGCACTGACCGATTCCCTGCTGGAGCGAGGCATCGAAGCCCGTACACTGCACGGCGATATGGACCAGCGCGACCGCGAAGATGTGCTGGTCGATTTTATCGGGCAAAGCTGCTCGGTGCTGGTGGCCACCGACGTGGCCGCAAGGGGCCTGGATATTGCTACGCTTGATGCGGTGATCAATGTCGATATGTCGCCCAACGCGGAAACCCATATCCATCGCGTGGGCCGCACCGGCCGGGTCGCCGGACGAGGCGGACTGGCGCTGACCTTGTGCACGCCCAAAGAGAAATTTCGCGCCGAACGCATTGAACAGGCGCTGGGCAAGCCGCTGGCCTGGCTGGATATGAACACGCTCAAGCGTGCTCGCGGCGCCTTCACGCCCCCAATGCGCACCATCTGCATTCGTGGCGGCAAGAAGGACAAGCTGCGGCCAGGCGATCTGCTGGGAGCACTTACCAAAGACCTGGGCCTGCAAGCCGATCAGGTCGGTAAAATCAGCCTTTTTGATTTTGTGGCCTTCGTGGCCATTGACCGCAGCATTGCTGAAGATACGCTGCAGCGACTGAGCCAGCGTCCCATCAAGGGCAGATCATTTCAGATGCGCTTTTTGAGCTAACCGTGGCAGTGCGGGCTGGGCCCGCCAGCCATCAGGTGCCGCTGATCGTTTGCGCCACTGCCTTTTCCCACTGCTGCATGCACGCCTGCGCCTGGTCCCGGCTCATGGTGGGCTCAAAGGTTTTATCGATGCGCCACAACTGCTCGATCTGTTCAACGTCAGACCAGATGCCGCACTGCAGCCCTGCCAGATATGCAGCGCCCAGCGCGGTGGTCTCCACCACTTGCGGGCGTAACACCGGGATACCCAGCAGATCGGCCTGAAATTGCATCAGCGCATCATTGACACTGGCGCCGCCATCTACCCGCAACTGCTCCAGCCCTGCGCCGTCACGCGCCATGGCCGACAACAACGCGGCGCTCTGATAGGCAATGCTCTCGACCGCTGCGCGGGCAATATGCGCTGCGGTCGTGGCGCGACTGATGCCGACCAGCGTCCCACGCGCGTCTGCATTCCAATACGGCGCGCCCAGCCCGGTAAAGGCCGGGACGAACATGACACCACCCGTATCGGGAACCGATTGGGCCAGCGCCTGCACATCCCGGCTTCTTTTAATGATCCCAAGACCGTCACGCAGCCACTGCACGGCTGCGCCGGCCACAAAGACACTGCCTTCCAGCGCGAACTCCGGCTGTTGCTGGCCATATTGCGCAACCCGGGTCGTGAGCAGCCCATTTTCAGAAGCGGTAAAGCGCGTGCCGGTGTGCAGCAGGGCAAAGCAACCGGTGCCATAGGTATTTTTAGCCATTCCGGCCCGCGTGCACGCCTGGCCAAAAAGCGCACTATGCTGATCGCCCGCCACGCCGCAAATAGGCAGCGCATAACCCAGCAGCTCGGCTGGGATATCACCATAGTGGGCGCTAGAGGCCATCACCTGCGGCAGCAGGCTGGCGGGAATCTGGAACAAATCCAGCAACTGCGGGTCCCACTGCCCGGTATGCACATTGAACAGCATGGTGCGCGACGCATTGGTCACATCGGTGGCGTGCACCTTGCCACCGGTCAGTTGCCAGATCAGCCAACTGTCAATGGTACCGAACAGGAGCTCGCCTTTTTCGGCACGCGCCCGGGCCTGCGGCAGATGCTCCAGCATCCAGGCCAGTTTGGTCGCAGAAAAGTACGCGTCCAGGCGCAGGCCGGTTTTCTCCAGAATCATGGGTTCGCGCCCCTGATCGCGCAACTGACGGCACAACGGTTCGCCCCGACGATCCTGCCATACGATCGCCGGCCCCAGGGGTTCGCCTGTGGCGCGGTCCCATAACACTGATGTCTCACGCTGGTTGGTAATGCCGACTGCGCGCACTCGGGCAATGTCTACCGCGGTCTGATGCAGCACCTTTTGCATGGTGACCAGCTGGGTACGCCAGATTTCAACCGCATCATGTTCGACCCAGCCAGATTGCGGATAATGCTGCGTAAACTCCTGCTGCGCAAGACCAACAATTTGCCCGTTGCGATCAAATAAAATGCTGCGGGAACTGGACGTTCCCTGATCTAGCGCCAGCAGATAATCCATGGTTGGCTCTCCGAAAATAAGTTCAGGCTGGTACACCCCGACACGAGTGCGCGTTACCTGCGATCAACGTTGTTTCGGCACAGTATAGCTTTTATCCCGGTAAACACTGAAGGGCCACAGCGCATGGGCGCGCGCCAGCCTCACCAGCGTCTCATCGGACACCATGGGTTCAAACGACTCGGGCGCCGTATAGCGAAACTGCTGTGGATCCAGATGAGGCTCCAGCACCGTCAGGTGCTCGCCTTGCAGGTAGCCGTAACGGTCACCATATTGCATGATGGCGCGGTCAGGCGTCTGCCGGGTCAAATCCTGGCCGATCATCGGGTGCTCACAAGCGGCGCCGGCCAGCGACAATAAGGTGGGCGCCAGGTCGATCTGGCTGATAAGGCGATCGTCGCGACGCGGCGCGATCGTGCCACCCAGAATAACGGCGGGAATATGAAAATGCTTCAGGGGGATCAGCTCGGCGCCGAACACCCGCGAATCGTGGTCGGCCACCACCACAAACACGGTATTGTTCCAGTAGTCCCGGGTTTTGGCGGTTTCAAAAAACTGTCCCAAGGCGTGGTCGGCATAACGAACGGTATTGTCCACGGTTGCCGGATTGCCGGTAGTTTGGATCCGGCCCTCAGGATACTCCCAAGGCGAATGATTGCTCACGCTGAAAGCTAGCGTGAGCACGGGTTCCTTGCGCGAGGCATCCTCCTGCAACAGGCGATCCAGCTGGTTGAACATATCTTCGTCGCAATAGCCCCAAGTGCCCAGAAACGCCGGGTCCTTGAACTGCGGGCCGTCAATCACCTCGCGAAAGCCATTGCCCAGAAAGAAGCCTTTCATATTGTCGAAATGGGCTTCGCCACCATACAGAAAGCGGGAATGATAGCCATGCTGCTGGCCCAGCACGTCGGCAATCGTAAAGAAACCGCTTTGCGCCCCCGGCAGTTTGAATACCGATTGAGTGATGGTGGGTGGAAAGCCTGCGGAAAGCGCCTCCAGCCCACGTACGGAGCGGGTACCAGTCGCATACGCACGGGTAAAGCCCCACCCCTGTTCGTACAAGGCATCCAGATTGGGCGTCAGCGACTGCCCGCCCAGCGTCTGCACATATTGCGCCCCCAGGCTTTCTTCAACAATCAATACGATATTAAGCGGCCTGTTGCTGCTGACTGACACCTCTTGCCGATGCCGGGTTGCGGGACCGCCTGGATCAGCAGCCACGTCAATACCGGCGGCCTCGCACACAATCCGGTTCATCTGCTCGGCCGGCATCTTGCCATAGACATCTTCGGCCGACATCTCATATTTCATTGCATAGATGGCGTACTGCAGGCTATACATGGAGTTCAACGCCAGACTATTGACCATGCCGTCGCCGGCAAATGCCACGGTAGACGGGTTAATAGGGCGCTTTTTCAGCGTACCGCGAATCATGAGAAAGCACAGGGCCGCGTAGACCAGCGATTCAATGGGTCTAAGCCACCATGGGCCCAGCGGCGCCGACGTATAGCCTGAAAACAGGTGCAGCGCCAGCGCAATCATCCCGGCAAAAACCAGCAACCCCAGCGCCAGCACTTTTTTGTATCCACGCCACAGCATCCCGGACACCTCTTTGGGGTGTTTCAGATACTCAACGAACAGCCGGTTCGGACGGGAATCGTATTCATCAATAAATTGCGGCGTGCAGATTTCCATGAACACGCAGCCCAGCCACCACACGCCGAACCAGATTGCGGTCACAGTAACAAACCACTGGCGATCTTCCAGCCAGGGCATCAGCACCGCGGGCAACGCAACGTAGGTTGCGATCTGGTTCAGGTCCATGCGCAATCCGCCCAGAAACACGCGACCAATGCCGTGGGCTGCCTGAACACGCCTGCGCTGCCATAGCACTAATAAAACACGACTGACAAAAAATACGAGAAACAGCGCCAGAACAAACGTAAGCAGTTGATATCGCAAAATAATTCCAGAATCAGCAGGAAACAGTGGAGTATACGCAACTCTACTGGGCGGTGTGTAAAATTTTTGTAAAACCCTGACCGTTTGCTACGGCCTGTTCACGGCTCCTTCGCGTGTTCATACTGCCCGGCAAGCGACCGGTAAATGCACATGCGACATAACAGAAGGTATGCCCAACCCTGGCCGCAACTTACGCTTGCAACTTATTCTTCCAGTGACTGGCCCGGCTCCTGAATTGGCCGGATGCGCGGACGCCCTCGCCTGCCCTGCATAGGACGCCGGCTGGCCACCGAGCAAAGCTGGCGGATGAACCCCGGAGAACCCAATGCCCATTGCCCATGCAACGCCTGTGCAATCTGTTGCAATTGACCTGACGAGAGCCCCTCGATATAGCGGTATTTGTATGCCGCCTGCCTGTCAAATGGCGTGTTGCCAGAAGACCAGTAATCGGCGTGATCATTCAGGACAGGACAAGAACCCATAAAGGCCCCGGTATGAAAGCCGGCCGAAGACCACGGCCACAACTCGCTGTCACTGGCCCCCTTTTCCCGGGCTACCCACGACTCCAGCCAGATCATTGCAGGGATAATCCATACACCGGGCTCGACCAGCGTGGAACGATAGCGTCCGCTGAAAACGGGGCCACTGCGCAGTGTTGTCGCCAGATTACGGCCCAGCATCTGGATCAGACGCGACAGGGATTTTTCATCACCGGGTGTGGCCAGCAACAGAATACCGTCATCAGTCAGGGTCCACGCATGCAACATGACCCCGTGCCGGGCAAGCCCGTCGAAAAGCCATTTCTGCAAGGAGTCAAGAATCCGGGTGCCGGCCGAGGCACGCGTGGCAAGCGGAAACAGAAACCGGGCATGAACCAGTTGTGGAATGCCGGGAGCATAAAGCCGGGGTAAACGGGCCATGGAATGTGCTGTACTTTGGATGAGAAGCCGTCATGGCCCCGAAAACCGGCAAGACCCAAGGGTTACCGGCGATTTTTTTCCTATATTGTAACCATGATTGAAACAATGCTATGGTAGAACATAGCTGTAAATTTGGCAAAAAGCCGACAATAATCATCATATCAGGAGCAAGGGCCTACTCATGAGCGAAAAACTCGAACTTTTAAGTGAACATTACTGTTTTGACGGTACTCAGCGCTTTTATCGCCATACCTCACGCGAAATCGGCCTGCCCATGCAGTTTTCTGTTTTTATTCCGCCTCAGGCCGCACGCGGCCCGGTACCTGCCCTGGTTTATCTGGCCGGCCTGACATGTACCGAAGAAACGTTCATGACCAAGGCCGGCGCACAGCGCATGGCTGCAGAGTTGGGTTTGCTGCTGGTGGCGCCAGACACCAGCCCGCGTGGCGCCAATGTACCGGGCGAAGATGACGGCTGGGATTTTGGCACCGGCGCCGGATTTTATCTGGACGCCACCGAACCAGGCTGGAAAGACAACTACAAAATGTACAGCTACGTGACCAAAGAATTACTGGAATTTATTCCAGAATTTGGTGGCGACCAAAGCCGTACAGGCATTTTCGGGCACTCCATGGGCGGCCACGGCGCGCTGACCATTGCCCTGAAAAACCCCGAGCTGTTCCGCTCGGTGTCGGCATTTGCGCCCATCAGCGCCCCAATGAACTGCCCGTGGGGCGAAAAAGCCTTCAGCGGCTATTTGGGGCAGGACCGCACAACTTGGGAAAATTACGATGCCAGCAAACTGATGGAACAAGCCAAAACGCCGTTCCCAGACGGCATTCTGGTTGATCAGGGCCTGGCCGACAAGTTCCTGGCTGATGGCCAGCTATTGCCTGAATTGCTTGAGGCGGCCTGCGCCAAGGCCGGGCAGCCCCTGACGCTGCGGCGTCATGAAAACTATGACCACGGTTATTATTTCATTTCTACATTTATGGAAGATCATCTGCGATTTCATGCAGAGCGCCTAAAGTAAGGGCAGGCCAGGCAACCGGCAGACCCGCTGCGGCCTTGTCCGGTTACTGACCCACCCGAACGACCCGTTGCTGCATGTTGCGGCGTCTTTTTAAACAAGCCTTTCTTTTCCAAAGGCACATGCTGCTCCTACTGCCCGTATTGCACGATGCACCCGCAATAAATCAACGGATTGGGGAACAATTGGACGCGCCAGCGGTCTTATTAAGAGCACAACGCTATTTAAGCAAAATCAAGCAAACATTAATCAGCATATTCAAGCGAGCGCACCAGCAGGAAAAAGAAGCGTGGGTACAGATTTGCCGGCGCAATACAGGTTTTTGTTACGGATTTTTGCGTATTTTCCAAGTTCGACGCTGCTGCCCTACCCTAGGCGGCACAGCAGGCAGCGGCGCTCAGCCCCAAGGCCGGCACAACCGTGAACAACTGGCTCAAATAACCATTTGAAACGGAACTTTTTTGCTTATGCCCACTCAATATTAGCACTCAGTGACAGAGAGTGCTAATATATAAGTACTTTGAATATTCCTTGTCAGGAGATATACAAAACCATGTCAAATCAAGCGCTTACACTGCAAAATTCGATTGCCTCGGCGATTTCCAATCCGGGCGCCCTGGGTACGATCGAGTCTTACATTAGTGCTGTGAATCGCATCCCCATGCTCACCCCCGAGCGTGAGAAGGAATTGGGCGCAACCCTTCAGGAAAAGGGCGATCTGAACGCTGCGCGCGAACTGATCATGTCCCATCTGCGGCTGGTTGTCTCCATTTCCCGCCAGTATCTGGGCTATGGGCTGCCCCACGCCGACCTCATCCAGGAAGGCAATATCGGGCTCATGAAAGCGGTCAAACGTTTCGACGTGACCCGCGGTGTGCGCCTGGTATCCTTTGCCGTGCACTGGATCAAGGCCGAAATTCATGAATACATCATCCGCAACTGGCGGTTGGTAAAAATCGCGACCACCAAGGCGCAACGCAAACTGTTTTTCAATTTGCGCAGCATGCGCCCCGATGGCCAGACGCTCACACCAGAGCATATCGAAGGCATTGCCTCCAAGCTCAACGTGCGCCCCGAAGACGTCAGTGAAATGGAAGTACGCCTGACCGGCCGCGACATGTCGCTGGAGTCGCAAGACGACGATAACGATGATTTCGCGCCTATTTCCTATCTGTCCGATGAAGGGGAGCAGGAACCCGGTACGGTACTGGATCGTCGGGCTCATGACGATATGCAGGGTACGGGCGTTTCCAATGCACTGGCTGTCCTGGATCCCCGCTCTCGTCGCATTATCGAGGCGCGCTGGTTGCAGGACGAGGGCGGTGGCTCTACCCTGCATGAACTGGCAGATGAATTCGGCGTGTCGGCCGAACGTATCCGTCAGATCGAATCGGCCGCGCTCAAGAAAATGCGTGGCGCATTCGCCTCATAGCGCGGTAAGGCCATAAAGCCATAAGGCCGCTTCGGCTGGCAACAAAGGGCACCCACTGCGGTGCCCTTTTTCTTTTCGGCAGACACATTCGCGCTGCGTAACCGTCTGAAATATTCGAGATGAAACTGCCGGAACTTCCCCATGAACTGTTTGACTAATTACCATGATTCGCTCATCCCTGTCCTTGACATATGTTCGGATCCGTCCGTTTCTGCTTCTCCTCTTTCCCCTCCCCTTTGAAACGGATGTTAAGGGTGCTTCTTTATGAAGCACCTTTTTTTTGTCCGCGCCAAAAATATCGGTCTGCACAAAAACATATCCGGGTATAGTTGATTTCCGCCGTACCAGAAAATGTTCTCGCATGGAAATCCAATACTTCGTATTTGCATTGGCCGGGCTGCTGACGATCGCCTGTTTTATGCCCTCGCTGGCAAGCCGGCTGGGTTTGCCGCATACCGTCACGCTCGCAATTTTAGGCGGCGCATTGGGACTGATTGTCCAGGCCAATGGCATTCACTGGCCCTTTATCGGCGATTTCCTGCATGCCCTGCACGGGTTCTCCATCTCATCCCAGACCTTTCTGATTGTTTTCCTGCCCATCCTGCTGTTTGAAACCTCCATGGCGATGAATGTGCGTCGCATCATGGTCGACATCAGCCCGATACTGACCATGGCCATTGTGGCCGTTCTGGTCTGCACTGTCAGTGTCGGCATGATCATGGCCGAGTTCTCAGGCTACAGCCTGGCGGTGTGCCTGCTGCTTGGCGCTATTGTCGCCACTACCGACCCGGTGGCCGTGGTCGGCATCTTCCGCGAAGTGGGCGCGCCCAAGCGCCTGACCACGCTGGTCGAAGGCGAATCTCTGCTCAATGACGCTGCGGCCATTGCCCTGTACACCGTTTTCATATCCGTGATTACCCGCGACGCACCGCTCAGTATTGAAAACATCGCTGGTCATTTTCTGTACAGCTTCCTGATCGGCGGCTTCATCGGTTTCATCTTTGGCCATATTACCTGCCGGCTTTTTCATTACATGCGAGGCTGGCCCACTGCCGAGATCAGCCTGACCATCTGCACCGCCTATCTGACCTTCTTTATTTCCGAGCATTATTTTCATGTTTCGGGCGTCGTGGCCACCGTGGTGGCAGGACTGGTCGTGGGTTCGGCAGGCCGCACGCGGATGTCACCCTCCACCTTCGAGCAGCTTGGGCACGCATGGGAACAGTTCGGGTTCTGGGCCAATTCGCTGATTTTCATTCTGGCAGCCATGCTTATCCCGCGTCTGGTCGTTGACCTGGATTTCAAGCAGACATTGCTGGTGGTCCTATTGTTCATCACCACGCTTGTCGCCCGTGCTGCAGTCGTCTTTGGCGTCATTCCACTGCTGACAATGTTCAAAATGTCGACCTATGTGAGTCGCCCTTTTCGCGCGGTCATGTGCTGGGGCGGCCTCAGGGGCGCGATCTCGCTTGCTCTGGCGCTGGCGGTCACAGAGCAGACGGCGATTCCTGCCGATGTGCGCCATTTTGTCGCAGCGGCAACCACCTGCTACGTACTGGCAACACTGCTGATCAACGGTCTTACCCTGCGCCCGCTGATTTCCAAACTGGGGCTTGACCAGCTCAGCCCGGTAGAGCAAGGGCTGCGCAACCAGGCATTGGTGATCGCCCTGGACGACGTCAAGGAACAAACAGATGAACTGGCTGGTCGGCTCAAAATGGAAGCCAGCGCCAAACAACAGGTGGATGCAATATTTGCCAAGGGGATGGCCGACATTCAGAAAGACGAAACCGATTATCTGAGCAAGGGTGATCGACTCTCTGTCGCGCTGGCGATTATTTCCAACCGGGAAGAAGAACTGTTTTTTGATTCGCTGAAGAAACAGCTGATTCCCTGGCAGGCTGCCCAGACCCTGCTGTCCAATGCCGAGAATCTGGGCGATGCTGCCCGTGCCGGTGGCGCACGCGCATACACCCGCGCTCTGCGCTATGACATACGTTATACGAGCGCGTTCAAAATTGCCTTGCGCATGCAGACCAATTTCAATTTCAGCCCCTGGCTGGCTCATGAACTGTCCCAGCGGATTATCAAACTAATCAGCAAACACTCAGTGGTCAGCCAGTTGGTCCGCTTCTGCCGAGACGACCTGACGCCCTTGCTGGGACAGGAAATTGCAGGCAAGGCAGAACGCATCCTGGTTGCCAGGCTGCACACGATCGACAACGCCTTGAGCGCCCTGAACCTGACTTATCCGGTCTATGCGCACTGGACCCAGGAAGATTATCTGGCGAGGATTGCCCGCTCACTGGAAGTGACGCGCTATAACGAAATGCTCGAACAGTCGCTGATTACCAAGGAGGTCTATAACAACCTGATTGCCCAGGTTAATCAGCGGTGGGAGCCGCTGTTTCGCCATCCAAGCCTGGACGTGTCGCTCAGCGCCAAGGAACTGGTCAAGCGCGTGCCGCTATTTGAAGAGATGGACGATACCGCCCTGACGCAGTTGAGCAAACTGCTGCGCCCCCGCCTGATGCTGCCCAATCAAACGGTCCCGCAAGTTGACCGGTACGGCCATAAACTGATGTTCTTTGTCGCTTCCGGGGCGGTTCTGATCACGCTGCCCGACTCTTCCCGCGTGGAACTGGGCTCAGGTGAAATGCTGGGTGAGTTGAGCATGCTCACCGATAAGACCCTGACGCAAAGCGTGCGCTCCATGGGCTACTCCAAGCTGCTGTTCCTGCAGGCACGGGATTTTCACGCGCTGATGAAAAAATTCCCTGATATCAAGGAAAAAATTGACCTGGTAGTCAAACAGCGGCTGCGGGCGCTGGAGGTTTGGGAACAATACGCCAAGGCTTCCAGCGAGCCTGATGGCATCCTCGTGGCAGCAGAAACCGCCGCCGCCCCAGGGGGAATTTCGGGTAAACAAGAGACTGACGAGACGGTACGCGCTGCGCCGGATGCTGACGGCACACACGCTACCGCAGATCATGGTGGTGACAGTGGCAACACTTCCGACGGCTCCGACACTGCCTCACCCGAGTCGGGGTTGAGCACCGGTACCGCTCCCGATCGCAACGACGACACGGCCGATGCCACAGCGCACCCATCCGTGGCGTCGGCCCCTGCCCAAGCGCCGCTGAAACCCGGGCGCCGCGACGCAACGGAGCAGCCATGATTCTGAAAAACGGCCAGCAACGTCGACTCGATATTCCCCGCAGATGGTTCTATCTCTTGCTGTTTTCACAAACGGCTGCGATCATCGTCGTTGTCGCGACCTGGGTGACCACGACCCACCCGGCCGGTTACGCACTGGCGCTAGGCTTATGGATGCTATCACTGCCTTATTTGCTCAAGGCCAGGACAGCCTTGCGCGATGAGCAGACGCTGAAACACAAAATACTCCGGGACGGGGCACCGGCCTCGGGCACGGTGCTGCACATCGAGCGGGCTGGCGAGCAAACCTATACCGATGAGTTTTACGATATCACATTGCAAACGTCATTTTCAGCAACGCCCGTCGTGATCCGCTCCCTGCTGCCAGATCACATACGCATTACCGCGGGCCAGATCCTGCCGTTGCGCTATCTCGCCGAGCAAGAACAAGCGATAATAATGTTTGAATCCGACGGCGACGGCGTTGCCCGAACTGATATTGCGCCCCCGAAATCTGATCTCCCCTGATACGACATCATCCCGCGAAACACTGGTTTTTAAATTGAAAACTAGGAATGATATCCATCACGATAACGTTTCTGCGATTACTCTTTTCTACACCCGATAGCCTGACCGACGGTTTATTATTCAATTTATAGGTTGTCGAGTAATTGGCCAGATGCGAGGTCTGGCTCATAAAAACCTGCGAGGCAATACCGCCGGCAACGCCAGGTTGATCACCGAAAGAGATAATTTTCTTGGTGCCTTTGTTATGCACGGGAGCACAACAAAACAGCAGGCGAAAGCAGGGGTTAGGCGCCAACAAGTGCGTCCCGAAGTTCGGGTAAGGGATGGGGAGCATGGCTGGCGGCGTTTTACAGCAGTCCGGAAATCCCAAATATCCGCCGCCTAATGAAGTAATGTTGTACATGTTTTGTTCCTGTCTATTCTGTCAAATTTCGGAGCGCATGCGCAACGCATGCAATTCGGCGTCTCTCAACGCCTGGTCTACAGGAGCCACGCCGGGCTTAACCGCCAGCCATGGATCGGTGCCGCTGACGCCGTGCATCGAAGTATATTCGAAGCTGGCGCCGCTAAAAACGGTGCGTTCCAGCAAGGCATAATCGAACCTGGCATAAGCCAGCGCCGCCTGGCTAAAATCGGCTCCACTGCAGTCAGCCCTTTCGAACGACGCGTAGCCAAGGCGAGCATGCCTGAAATCGGCCTGCATCAATGCCGCGTCAGTCCAGACGGTTTTTTCCAGATCGGCTTCGTATGCGCGCATACCGTGCAGCGTGGCCTCTGCGAACAAAGTATATTGACCCTGAACGCGACTCAAATCGGCGCCAGATAAATCCGCCTTGGCAAAGACCGATTGCGACAGGGTTGCGCCAACAAACAAGCAATCGTTCAGCAAGGCTTCAGTGAACTGGCATGCCACGAATACCCGGTCTGAAAACTGCTGTCCCTGCAGGTTGCAGCCAATGAACATCATTTGCTTGAACTGCTGGTTAAGGAACCGGGTTCGGCGCAGGTCGGTTTCGTAGAAAACCAGGCGATCCAGCTCTGTTTTGCCAAATTCCGCGTTCACAAAAGACGAATCCTTGAAAACACTTTTGGAAAAGCTGGCGACATGCAGACTGCAATTATCAAAGCAACAGGCCTGGAAAATCGTGCTATCGATGTGGGCGTCTTTCAGGTCCGCGCCTTTCAGGTTGACCTCGTTCCACGCCGCGTCGTGTATCCGGGCCACTTGCAAACTGGCTCGCTGCAGATCGCACTGCGTGAACACGCTGTCTGTCAATTGCACGCCATCCATGCGCGCATCGTCCAGGCAGCAATCAATGAACGTGCAGGCAATCAGGACACAGCCGGATAAATCGGCACCACAAAAATTCACATGATCAAATGCCATGCCCGACAGATCCATGGCGCGCACATCCTGGCCCGAAAAATCCTGTTCCGAGCACGGTTCTCCTCGCGTTTTGAATCGTTCCAGCAACACCCTAGCCATGGCCAAACAACGCCTCCATATCGACGGCATCGCGATGCATCGGATAAAGTTCCAGTTGCTGCCGATAGGCTTTGTCCAGGCGCGTCGCCGGGTCTATCCTTGCCTTGGAAACATTAGTCCTGAAAAAAGTCGCGTGATCGAAGTTGCATCCCTCCAATCCGGCCTTTTCAAACGTCGCCTGAATCAGATCTGCCCCGCGAAACGAACTGCCCGCCAGCTCAGCCTTATGAAAGATGCAATTGCGCGCACCAACAAAATCAAAATTGCAGTCATGAAGCACCGACTTTGTAAAATCAGTACCGTTCAGGTCGCTACGGGTGAACTGGCTGGATGACATGTCTACCGCCATGAAATTGCATTCCAGCAGGCGGCTGCCAACAAACCGGCATGCCGTCAGGGTGACATCTTCTTCAAATAAAATATTGACCAGCTTACATTGCGTAAAGCTGCAAGCGTTCAAGCGGCATTCCGTCCAGGAAACATCCTTGAACGTCCCCTGCTGTACAACGAGACCCTCGAACTGACTTTCTGTCCATGCCACTTTGAATAAATCGCAGTTTTTCAATTGCAGGTTCCTGGCCTCGCCATCTGTGATAATGCAGGCATTGAAGCGACACGCCTCAAATATCGTATCATGCAGAATGAGCCCTTCTGGCATCAGACTGGACAAACTGGCCTGCGCAACATACGTCCCAACGAATGACAGCTGGTCAGTATTGGTTTCATGAAACAGGCAATCGCGTAACTGCGCGTCGCTTATTCGCGCCATGGCAAGATTCGCATTGGTGAAATCAATCCGATTCATGCGTGCACGTGCGAACCGCGCCCGTGTCAGTACAGCTCGCGTGAAATCGATCTGTTCCAACTGCGCATCTTCGAAATTGACGCCCTCCAGGAAACTATCGGTAAAATTCGCGCCGCTAAGACGGATCCCGCGCAAGTCTGCGCCAGTCAGATCCATATCCGACAAGTCTCGATTGAGCTGATAACGGCGCATGACTTCCTGTCTCACACCAGTGCTCTGATCCTCGTCAAGCACGACCGCAGGCCTCTGATATTGCGCCGTATACAAGTACGATTTGCGAGTATTTTTTCTAAGCTGATCAATCGTCGCGACACTCATTGATGCCTGCGCGGCGCGGCCCTGCCCCTGCGCCTGCTCGCGCAACATATCGAAATGACTCAAGTCGGGCGGACCGGCATGATCGATCTGGATCTGGGCCAGATCCGTCTCGTCCATGTCGGCGTATTTATCCATTTGTGCAATATACTCGTCAAGTTCAGGCGTGTCCTGCTGCGCTTGCTCGGCCATCCCCCTGGCCTGGACCCGACCATCCTCACCCAGTTTTGTCAACCGCGCACGTCGGTCCGACATCGACATATTTTTGAAATCTTCCGGCGGTCCAACGAAAGGCGGATACATATCATCGTAATCAAGCCCCTGGTTCTGCATCCATTTTTTTATCTCCGTCTCTTGCGTGTTGACGAAACGCGCCAGACGGTCTGCCAACGGGGACTCCTGCATCGCCAATTCATCTTGTGCGTCGGGGCGCAATAAATCTGCGGTTAACAGTTCCTCATCCAGCTCATAATGCTCGGAAGCCACTTCTGGATCCAGTCGATATTGCATGATTTGTCGGTAATGCTGGAGCGGGCGCGGCGCATTTTGCCGCTCTATTGCTCCCATGATCACCGCCACGTCGTCGGCCTCTTCGTCCCTGATTGGCACTGTCCCATGGAACATGACAATCATGGACAGGGTATCGGGCAGCAACCAGACGGTCGACGCAACCATATTATCTACTTCCACCAGGTCATTACCATCGGGATGATTGCCGCCAGCGGTCGGCTTGAATTTCAGGAAACAACGCGCACGAAGTTCCGGCAGCGTACCTTCCCAACAGTGCTTCTGTTCATTCATATTCCATATTCGGAAACGCTCGCCCAAGGGTAGCTGCATGCGATTACGCCACTGCTGGTCTGGTCGGGCCATATTGAATATTTCCGGATTCATATCCGGCAGGAATCCTGGGAACTCGTATTTATGCCATTGCTCGCTATAGGTGCCTTGCATGCCAATGCGATCAGGATGCGTTAGCCCGATAGGTCCGAAGCAGGCCGGCTCGGGACTGTCCTGGCGGTGCGCGATCCTGTGCAACGGATCCTCAATATTAGGCAGCGGTATCGCCTCGATACCGTTGACCTCTACCTTCGTCGTGCCCTTGCCTGCCGGGTTGGCCGCGACCTTCTCGCCGCCAAATGCATGACTCCAGTCAATGGGCATGGCGTCAAACGGCTCGGGGGTGGATATCGATTGGTTGATCCAATACCGCTGCCCGGATACCACCAATTGTTTTTCAAGCTCACCAATCTGCGCGCGCACCATGCAAGCCGTCTTGTCTGATTGATGCGCCGTATAGGCATGCCCGCTAATCAAATACTCTGGAAACGCCTTGGGCATGATATGGTCAAGCATGCCGCCGCTATCGAGCGTCGGCAACAGATCCGCCCAGATCCGCTGGTCGTCCTGCAGGAAATGTCCCTGCTGATCTTGTTCTACCAGGGCGTAGATTGCAACGCTGAGATACGGCCGACCATGCCAGGAGTAGGGACGCGTGAGCAGGCTGAATCGATCTGCTTTTATGGTTTTCATATGAGATCAGTGTTGCGATTTCTTTTTGGTGGGCTGATAGACGAAAATGCCGCCCAACTGTTTCATATCCTTTGTCTTGTCATTCAGAAAATCGGCCCGGGATTTGTTGATGCCCTGCACTTTGAATTGCGCGATACCTGCCTGCACCCTCACCGGCGACGGCAGCAGGAAGTACTTGCCGGTATTTGTCGTCAAGCCCGAGAGGTTCATGTACATCCCCGACATATTGATGCTGTATCCATACAATGATATATTGATCGGAGACATCAGGATCTTGGCAATGAACAAGGACACCTCTACCGCCCTGATTTTCATAATGGTGTAATAGGTCTCATGAACGATTGGCGCCTTGCAATGAATCCCTGTATCGGTCAGCCAGGCAAGGAAAGAGTTATGCTCATGTAGCGACGGCTTATCCACTGTCTTGTTCAGTGTATTCTTATATTCAAGATCCACTTTGCCGACATGATGGTCGGTCGCATTTCCAATAATTTTTGCCATCTTGCACCTACCAACCGTTGATCGTCAGCCCGTTGAAGGACACGGTCTTTTTGTTTATCTTTTTGATTTTCACGTGTTTTTCCCAGGAAAGCACGTGCAGTATGGGCGTAAACACATGGCTGTTCTCCTCTGCCTGCGAGTGGGTGAACTTATACGGTGAAGGATTGAAAAAAAATGCGCCCATCAGCATATAGATGCCGGCCATTTCAGTTTTATGGGTGGCGGCCGCAGCCACGTTCAAACCGTTCATCTGCAGGTTAACGAACGATGCGCCCAGCTGTATCCCGGTTACATTAGTGCTGAAGGTGTAATCCAGTTTTTTCTGATCACACTCGAATGTGATCGTATCGCCGTTGCGATAATAGATCTGCCCGCCCGCGTCCACAGTCAGGCCATTCTTGTAATTCATCACGGTATGCTGATCAACCGTGATGTTTTCCGCCGCCTCGAGCTCTGTTGTCAGATTCTGCTCATAAGCATTCGTAAAGGTACTTTTATAGAAAGCCATAATTCACAGTAATGATATTGTCAGGAGACTTTTGACTTACTGGCGGTTTCATGTTCATTTCCAGTTCGCACATACCTGATTGCGTGCAGAATTTTCTTCTTTTTGCTGCGGTTGTCATATTTATGCGATAACGGTGTCGCCACCACTGTCACGAGCATTTTGAACAGATTCAAATTCACCCATGCAACTGAGCCATGACTGGTCACGACGGTTCCTAATGAATTGGTAGCGCCGGTGCTCAGGAAAAAAACGCCATATGCATTCACGTTAACGCCTGCGATCGTGGACGTGAAGTTCTTGCTCATTGTCTTTCTGTCGGTATCCACATCAAGATGGACACCACTTACATGGTCCACCAGGACCGTGGCATCAATTTTCAGCTTGCCTGAATCAACAGTAATATCCAGCCCTTGCTTATAATTCTGTATTGAGATGCCGTCCACGGTCTTGTGTTCCGTGCCCTTCACCGTATAAGTGGCGGGTCCCTGAAACTTGTCACGGTAACTGCCCTTGTAAAGTGCCATGAGTTACGTCCAGATAAATATATGTGTGCCTGCCCTTTTATTACAGTCATGCACGAAAGGGCACCTGCAACCAAAAGCATTAATAAAAACAACACCTACCATGAAAAACGCACTAATGCGACGCCTGCTTCTTCTCCTGGTGGACCGGCCTGCTTGTGCGGCCTGAGTCTCTTACCTAAACGAATAATTATGGAATACTTTACGATATAGGTATTAGTAATTTACTTATATTAATTCTGTCATCATATTCGCACTAACCCTAGAATTGAAACAATTCATTCTGCCCCGGCAAAAGCGGTTTGCCCGAAAATATCACAAGTGTAGATGCCAAGAGGTTTAAGCTGTCAATCAGCCTTAATTGCTGATACATTTAGTTTCTATTTGCCTGATGACCTGAAACAATGGCGCAGGAACCCATCCGGCGATAACTACAGATTGGCACAAAAAAAAGCGCCTTCGCGCTCTTTTTTACCTCCCGCTTGCCTTCGTGCTTCAAAGCAATTTTTGCAAATCGGCGGCAATATCTTCAGGGGGCGTATTCGGCTTGAACAGGAGTCTGGATTCTCCCTTGGCATCAATGACATACAACCCCGAGCTGTGCTCCATTGTATAGCTTGTCCCGCTATCGACCTTCTTGTAATACGCTTTGAAGGACGAAGCCGCTTTGGCGATCTGGTCGTCCGAACCGGTCAACCCCATGAATGAAGGATCGAAGGCCGCCACATATTGCTTCAACACCTGCGGGGTATCGCGTTGCGGATCGACACTGATCATGACCACTTGTACTTGATCGCGTGCTTGCGGCGCAAGTTTTTCCTTCACCTGAGCCAGCTCTGCCATGGTCGTCGGACATACGTCAGGACATTGTGTGAACCCAAAGAACACCACCAGCACCTTGCCGCGATAAGCATCCAGCAGGTTGATCTGCTTGCCATTGTGATCAAGCAGTTCCAAATTCTTGCCAAAACCGGTACCGGTTATGTCCGTGCCAGTAACGCCAGACAACGTACTCGCGGTGCCGGCAGACGCGCCTGAGTTTGCCGTACCGGCACCACCGCTATTGTCGCAAGCCGACAGGACGACCGCCAGGGTCAGCGCAAGTGCAGTCCTGGACGCGATCCGCAAGTACATTGAAGACATCATAGCAAACTCCATTTTTTATGACAGGCACCGTTGCATGGCGCCCTACCCATCAGCCGGCAATGCCCGACATCAAAATCCAGTGATCGATCAACAGCGCCATAAACAGCAAGGATAGATAAAGGATCGAATAGCGGAAAGTCTTGCGGGCCAGTTCGTCACTGTATGCCTTGTATAGCTTGTATGCATAACCGATGAAAATGGCGCCCAGTATCAGCGCGCTGGACAGATACATATAGCCGCTCATGCGAATCACAAATGGCAATATGGTGATCACTAGCAGCATGAAGGTGTACAGCAGGATATGCAGACGTGTAAAGTCTTTGCCATGCGTAACCGGCAGCATAGGCAGGCCCGCATTGCGATAATCGTGCTCGCGATACAGCGCCAGCGCCCAGAAATGGGGCGGGGTCCAGACAAAAATGATCAGCACCAGCAGCCACGCTTCTGCGGGCACGGCATTGGCCACTGCCGCCCAGCCCAATGCCGGCGGCATGGCGCCGGACAGGCCACCGATCACAATATTCTGCGACGTACGCGGCTTGAGGATAATGGTATAGATCAGTGCATAGCCGATAAAGGTGGCAAAAGTAAGCCACATGGTCAGCGGGTTCACCAGATGATACAAAACCAGCATGCCCGCTCCGCCAACCACGCCCGACAGAATGATCACCTGCAACGCAGTAATCGTTCCCTTGGCTGTCGGCCTGCGTGCCGTACGCAACATGCGCGCATCAATCTCGAACTCAATCAGGCAATTGATGGCAAACGCAGCGGCAGCAAGCAGCCAGATTCCAATCGTTGCAGCAATCAGAATCTGCACCGGCGGCAGGCCCGGCGAGGCCAGGAACATACCAATGACCGCGCAAAACACGGCCAGCTGGGTTACGCGCGGCTTGGTCAGGACCAGGTACTGTCGCAGCAGTCCGGCATCAGGATGGATAGCAGTTGTCATAGTGGCAGAAACGACCCTTTACCACCGCGGGACATACGCACCAGCAGGGTCACGCAGGCTATGGTAAGCCCGGCAGCACCCCCTGTGTGCAGTACCGCGATAAGCAATGGCCATTGAAAGAAAATGGTTGTCAGGCCGGTTAGCACCTGAACAATAAGCAGCCCGATCAGCAAATGGGCTGGCCCTTTCAGACCGGCTTCCCGACGCGCTACAAAGGCCAGCGCAAACAGGAAAACAAAAACAAAAAAAGCAAAATTGCGATGCGTCCAGTGTATCGCGGTCAGCGCTTCCTGAGAAATAATTTCACCTGTCGGCAACTCACCCAGCGCCCGCACCAGTGAAAAACCGCCCTGATAGTCCATCTCGGGCACCCAGGCGCCATGACAGGTGGGAAAATCCATGCAGGCAAGCGCAGCGTAATTGGTGCTGACCCAGCCCCCCAGAAACAACTGCACAATCAGCACGATGAACCCCAAAGCCATCCATGGCCGCCAGGCACGCGCACGTGCAGCAATGCCCACATGGGGCTTTTCACGGGCAGCCAGCCAGGTCATCATGGCCAGCAGCAGCATGCCCAGCACCAGATGCGTGGTCACGACCAGCGGCATCAGCTTGTGCGTCACGGTCCAGGCCCCGAAGGCACCCTGCAGGCAGACAGCGATCAGGGTAGCGGTAGCCAGCACCGGCGATCTGCCAAGCTCACGGCGATAACGCCATGCCATGTACACAATCGCAATAATCATCACCCCCAGCAACGTACCCCAGTAGCGGTGAATCATTTCGATCCAGGCCTTTGACATGGACACCGGGCCAAAAGGTTGCTGTTGCAGTGCATTTGCAATATGTTCGGAAGCGCCCAGAGGGCTGGCCTTGCCGTAACAACCCGGCCAGTCTGGGCAGCCCAGTCCTGAATCGGTCAGGCGTACAAATGCGCCGAACATAATCAGATCCAGCGTAAAAAACCAGGTCAGAAACACCAGCCTGCGATAGCGGCTGCGAATCCGTTCAGTTACCGTGTTCATATGCATCAGCCGATGGTCGAGGCATGCAGCAATTTGGCCAGATCACCACGAAAACGCACGGGGTCAGACTCATTGCCGGGGTAATGCATAATCAGGTTGCCATTGGGATCAATAATCCACAAGTAGGAATCCATTTTCTTTTCGACCGCTACGGCATCGCCCACACGATCGGCCTCGTCCAGCAGAAAGTCGCTGAGCGCCTTGGGATCGACCCGTAACATGATCGTGCCTTTGTATGCTTCCAGCACTTTTTCCGGAATAGGCTGATTATCTGTCACAAACCAGACCCGCTGAATACGGTTGACATTCTTGCCCTGACTGGCGTGCCCGTTGCGGGTGAAATGCAGTTTCTGTGCGCACGAATCCGGGCAGGCGCCGCCATCGGATGTGACCAGCAGCCATTTGCCTTTGAGCGTATTCAGATCGAAGGGCTTGCCCTCCAGCGTGGTCAGGCCGAGCGATTCTGACGATGGCATGGGCCGCTGTGGTTGAACAAAATTGCCGTAATTTGTCGCACCGTCTGGTCTCAGCGAAGGCACATAGTACAGCAGCGCAGCTGCAATCATGGGCACGATACAACTCAGAATAATCAGGTACAGGGGCATGTTGGAGCGCTTTGCGCCCGACTGCGTGGGAGTCCCGGATGACGATGGACGGTTGGTATTCATGACGACGACATTTCCTTTGTACTTTTCAGACGCAGCCGGATCAGGCTGATCAACAAGGCCAGGGCGGCAATGGCGGCAAAACTGAACCATTGCAATGCATAGCCGATATTCTTATCCGCATCAATAGAAGGATGCGGCCAATCACGCACCAGCCCCTGCTCGGAGGAACCGGTTTGCAGCACCACCAGTGGCAGCATATGCAAGCCACTGGCCTTGCCAAATTCGGCCAAATCCAGATTCTGCACCTGAGGCAGCGGTCCACTGCTTTGAGGAATCTGTTCAGGCAATTGCGCCACGGCCTTGCCGAAACTCCATAGCTCGAACAGGCGCGGCACCCGCAGAGCGATCTCGCCGCTCACCGTCTGCCTGCCTTCAGGCAAGGCAAATTCGGGCATGGCGGACGGTGTCAGCACTTGCGGAAACCAGCCCCGCAATACCAATACCGCGTCACGCGAATCATTGTCCAACAACAGGGGGGTGGCAAGCCAATAGCCCGGACGACCGTTCTGGTTGCGATTGACCAATACACTGAAGGCACCCAGCCAATGACCGGCGACAGTTGCAGGACGCCATGCCACAATATCGGAAGCTGGAATATGCTTGTCAATGGCCAGCGGCGGCAGAGCCTGCCCGCTTTCAATCTGCTGCGCAGTCGCGTGGCGCTCGTCGGCGCGATGCAACTGCCATCGACCCAGAGAAACGAAAATCACAGTCAGCAATGCCAGCAGAATCAGCATCGTTACTGTTTTCCAGTTTATTAATTTCCGTTTCATTACTACAATATTCTATTCCAGTCAGGAGTTAACCCATGCGTATCTTTATCGGACTCGCCTTTCTTGCGATCATAGGCAGTCTGGCATCGGCCTTTTTCTACCTTATGCGCGACAAAGGCACAACCAATCGCACAGTCAACGCACTTACGCTGCGTATCGCACTATCCATTGCACTGTTTCTGTTCGTCCTGTTTGCCCATTACATGGGATGGATCGACAGCACGGGCATTGACCAGGCCACTCGTTAAAACAGCGTTCCGGACTACGGCCCGGTCATGCGCTCAGGGGCTGGCCAGCGCGTTTTATACGCGTCAAATCAGCCTGAGCCGCCTCAATGCCAGCCTGCTGCCGGCACCACCACTATGCTATCAACGGCACGTTAAACATCATACCGCCAATGGCTGCGCTTTGCTGTAACAGCACCCCATTGCGCTGAAACAGCAAAGGGCCGGTTTTCCGACCCTTTGCCTTTTATCGAACCGCTGGGTAAATCAGAACCAGTAGACGAACAGGTACAGACCCAGCCAGACCACGTCCACAAAGTGCCAGTACCAGGCCGCGCCCTCAAAACCGAAGTGATGATCGGCAGTGAAGTGACCGCGAATCAGGCGGATCAGAATAACAGTCAGCATGGTTGCACCGAGCAGCACGTGAAAGCCGTGAAAGCCCGTCAACATGTAAAACAGGGAACCGTAAATACCAGAATCAAAGCGCAGATTCAGCTCGGTATAGGCATGAATGTATTCCTCGGCCTGGAAGAACACGAATGCGAAACCCAGAACAATGGTGATGAACAGCCACAAAATGGCGCTTTTACGATGATCGGCACGCAATGCATGGTGAGACAAGGTAAGCGTCAGACCGGACGATAGCAACAGCAGTGTATTGATTGTCGGCAGCCAGAAAGGACCTACTGTCTCAAAATGGCTGACAATACCTGCAGGACCCAGATTGGGCCACTGACCGGTGAAACCCGGCCACAGCAGCAACTGGTGGTCCATATCGCCAAGCCAGGGCGTAGTCACTTCGCGCGCATACCAAAGCGAGCCGAAGAAAGCGGCAAAGAACATCACCTCAGAGAAGATGAACCAGCCCATACCCCAGCGGTATGAGAGGTCAATGCGCTTGCTGTTCATTCCCGTCTCGGACTCATGGATGGCATCACCAAACCATTGATAGAGTATGAAAAACAGACTAAGCAGCCCAACCAGCACGAGATACTGACCGTAAGGCACTTTGTTAACCCAAGTGACCGCGCCGATCAAAATGATCAGCATTGATATACTTGTCTTAACAGGATGGGCCGAATCGGCCGGCACGTAATAATACGGTGCTTCTTTTACCTGAACCGAGTGGCTCGCACTCATAATGTTCTCCCTCATGGAACGCTTTGACCAACTAGGTGAGGCTGGTTATTGCCCAGCGCGCCACCATCACCAATAAAATAATAAACAGGACTGTCGCTATGATGCCACCCAGGATCAGATGTACTGGATTTAACCGGGAAATATCGTCCTGATAGCCCGAGCCACGGCGCACGCCGAACAGCCCCCACAGCACTGCCTTCATAGTCTGAAAGAAGTTGAGCTTTCTTTTGGACAAATCCCGTAAATCTTCACTCATTGCTACATCCTTCCCTAATGTCAGCGGTGTTAAGCCGCGGACAATACATGACCGAAAATCGCCCACAGGAAGATTGCGATTACCAGCCCGACCAGGATCAGGGCGGTAATCATGTTCCTACGTTTTTGCTCTGGTGTCATAACGTAATGTTACTTAACCACAGGTGGCGTTTCGAAGGTATGGAACGGCAGCGGCGAAGGCAATGTCCATTCCAGCCCTTCTGCGCCTTCCCATACCTGGGCAGTCGCAGTCTCGCCAGCGCCACGATAGGTTTTCAAAACGATATACAGGAACAGCAATTGCGAGAACCCGAACCAGAAGGCGCCAATGGTGGCAACTTGGTGAAAGTCTGTAAACTGCGGTGCGTAATCGACATAACGACGCGGCATACCGGCCAGTCCCAGAAAGTGCATTGGGAAGAACGTCAGGTTAAAAGACAGCATGGTAGACCAGAAGTGGATCTTGCCCAGCTTCTCGTTATACATACGGCCTGTCCATTTTGGCAGCCAGTAATAGGTACCGGCAAAAAGGGCAAACAGCGATCCGGCTACCAGTACGTAGTGAAAGTGAGCCACAACATAATAGGTATCGTGTACAGCGATATCAATTGGCGCAACGGCCAGAATCAGACCGGTAAAGCCACCCAGGGTGAACACGAAAATAAAGCCAACGGAGAACAGCATGGGCGTTTCGAAGGTAAGCGAACCGCGCCACATGGTGGCAACCCAGTTGAACACTTTCACGCCCGTAGGAATGGAAATGAGCATGGTTGCATACATGAAGTACAACTGCCCGGTAACTGGCATACCCGTTGCAAACATATGGTGAGCCCAGACGATGAACGACAGCACGGCAATGGCGGCAGTCGCGTACACCATGGACGCATAGCCAAACAGGCGCTTGCGTGAGAAGGTAGGAATGATGGCCGACACAATACCGAAAGCCGGCAGGATCATAATATACACTTCCGGGTGACCGAAGAACCAGAATATGTGCTGATACAGAACCGGATCACCACCAGCAGCGGCGTTGAAAAAGCCTGTGCCAAAATGACGGTCTGTCAGCAACATGGTAACGGCAGCAGCCAGCACCGGCATAACAGCGATAAGCAGGAATGCCGTGATCAGCCATGTCCAGCAGAACAGTGGCATTTTCATCAATGTCATGCCAGGCGCGCGCATGTTCAGGATGGTCACGATAATATTGATCGCACCCATGATGGACGAGGCACCCAGGATATGCACGGCGAAAATGGCCATGTCCATGCCAGGACCCATTTGCAGCGACAACGGCGCGTAAAGTGTCCAACCGGCAGCAGTGGCGCCGCCAGGAACAAAGAACGAGCCGGTCAGCAAAATGGCGCCGACAGGCAGCAGCCAGAAACTGAAGTTGTTCATCCGCGCAAAAGCCATATCGGAAGCGCCGATCTGCAACGGAATCATATAGTTGGCAAATCCAACCAGTGCAGGCATGATCGCACCGAAAATCATGATCAGGCCGTGCATGGTGGTGAACTGGTTGAACAGATCAGGCTGGAAGAACTGGATCCCCGGTTCAAACAGCTCGGTACGAATCAGCAACGCCAGCGCGCCGCCCTCCAGCAGCATGATGAACGAGAATAACAGGTACATCGTACCGATATCCTTGTGGTTGGTGGCGAACAGCCAGCGGCGCCAGCCCGTTGGGGCGGCGTGGTGATGGTCATCGTGTCCGTGATGATCAGGAGCGTGATCCACTACTGTACTACTCATTTTTGACTCCTTGCCTGCTGCGTGCCTGGCTTGCAGATATCACAGGCGCAATATTGCGAATATAAAGTTCCGAATGTCATTTTCATTTTGCTGCTACTTTCTGCTGCTCTGCAATCCACTTGTCATAATCCTCTGGAGAAACGACGCGGACTACGATTGGCATGAATGCATGGTTCTGGCCACACAGCTCGGCACACTGGCCGCGATAAGTACCCACCTTGTCGGTGCGGAACCAGGCATCACGCAGAAAGCCGGGAATGGCATCCTGTTTCACACCCAGCTCAGGTACAAAAAATGAATGAATGACGTCGTCGGCGGTGATCACGACGCGAACTTTCTTACCTGTGGGAACAACCAGCTCGTTGTCCACTTCCATCAGATAAGTATTGGATTTCTCGGCACCGCCTTCGATCTGATCGTAAGGCGTTGTCATATTGGAGATGAAGTTGATACCCTTGGCTTTGCCATCCAGGTACTCATAACCCCACTTCCACTGGTAGCCGGTTGCCTTGACGGTGATATCAGCACTGCTGGTATCTTTCATGGCAACCACGGTTTTCGTAGCCGGCAGGGCCATCGCGATCACGATAATGAACGGGACCACTGTCCAGGCCACTTCCACTCCCATGTGCTCATGGAATACGGAAGCCTTGAAACCCTTGGATTTGCGGTGCGCCCAGATTGAGTAGAACATGACGCCGAAAACGGCAATAAAAATTACAGTACAGATAATCAGCATCATGATGTGCAGACTGTACATGCTTTCGGCTATTTCGGTGACACCCTTGTGCAGATTGACTTGCAATACCTTAGGACCACCTGGCATATCCTGGACCTGAGCCCACGCCGTACAGGCTGGCAGGAGCGCTCCAAGACCAAGTAAACCTTGCAACTTCTTCATGTTGACCTCATTTTTGTGCGCTGTTCCGTTTTTCGTATGAAACTGATCGGATCGCGCCTGATTATCGTAGCTGACGGCAACCGCATAAAAAGCGTACCAATCATAACCCTTTGCGGTACAGGATTATACCCAAGACGCCTTAACCTGTGTCAAAGATAGTTCATTTAACCATATAAAAGCGACAGCGAACCTGCCTGCGAACTTTTTGCGAATACAATCGTTGCATGTTTGACACGACATTGATGCAACTTTGAACCGAATCCCCGCCCTTTACGCCGCCCTGTTGCAATCTATACAGGAAGTGCCGCCTGAATACTCGCTGCCGCTGACCATTGCTGGCAAACTGGCCGGCTTTATTACGCCGCAGGCGCTCAAGGCCATTGGCCATTTGCCGCAAGTGCGCACCACAGAGACTGCCGTACACTTTGTCGATCCCGGCACGCCTCGCTTCGAACTGGAGCCGATGCTGGCCGATATCGCCATCATTCTGCGCGACGCGGGCCTGCTTAAAACCTGGCGGGATGAGCTGCTCACAGTATATGCCGAAGGGGAAGATCTTGCAAAAATGGAGCGTGCTGCCATGCGCCCCTTGGGTCTGCTGACTCATGCCGTTCATTTGAACGCCTGGACCCCGGACCTGCAACTGTATATAGCAAAGCGCGCCATGACAAAAGCGAGCGATCCAGGCATGTGGGACACGCTGGCCGGCGGCCTTGCCAACGGCTCGGAAGACCTGGAACACGCGCTGCTGCGCGAAACCTTCGAAGAGGCCGGGCTGCATGAAGACGTGCTGACCTGCCGTACGCCACTGCGCACGCTATTGCGCATGCACCGTCGCCTGCCCGAAGGCTATCAGGTCGAGGACATTCTGGTCAGTGACTGCATCCTGCCGCCTCACGCCACGCCACGGAACATGGACGGTGAAGTATCGGAGATTCGCATCGTCAGCCAGCAGCAGGCCGTGCAAATGATTGCCGACAGACAGATCACGCTGGAAGCTGCACTTGTTATACTGGAAGGCATGCTGAGCCGTACATCCGAAACATTGCTCGCGCGGTTTCGCGCGCAGCCGCAAAATCAGGGAGAACCTCATGACAAGCAGCAACCCGTTTGATCGGCCCGGCCTGGGGCCTGACAGCGCCAGCAATCCCATCATGCAAAGCCTGGACATGATGAGCAAGGCCTGGCAGCAGTTTGCACAAGTTCAGCAGGCAGGCAATCCGGCCTTTGCCATGCCCCCTGCCCTGAGCCCGGAAGAGCTGGACAAGCGCATCCAGGAACTCAAAAGCATAGAAAGCTGGCTGACCATGAACCTGTCCATGCTCTCGGGCACCATTCAAGGACTGGAAATCCAGCGCGCCAGTATTCATACCCTGAAAACATTTGTTGACACCTTACAGACGCAGAACCGGGATCGCTCGCTGGACGACCTGTTCGGCTTGAAAAAATCGGCGCAACCTGCTGCCGCAAAACCCCCCCGCGCAACCACCGCTGACCGCGAAGAAAATACCGCAGCCAATGACAACGCCGGCTTTGCCAAAGACTCGGTCAGTCAGGCATCACAAGCCTGGTGGGACATGCTGCAGGGACAGTTTACCCAACTGGCCCAGGTAGCGACCCAAGCCACACAAGCAATGCACAAAGAGCCGTCACCCGTCAGAACACCGCCTGGCCCCGAACCCGATGAGCCGGTGGAACCGCAGGAGCCGGTCAAGCCGGCGACAAAAAAACGCGCGGCAGCCAGCCGGCCTACGGCAAAACGCAGCACGGCAGCACGCCACAGTTCCTGATACTTACAAGCTAACGGGGAAGGCATAATCACTTCCCCATTTTCTATCGCCCCCTTCACCAATTTCAAACTTTACGACACGCCTATCTATGTTAAATATCGTCATTCTCGCAGCAGGCATGGGTAAACGCATGCAGTCGGATCTGCCCAAAGTATTGCATACACTGGCCGGCAAGCCCATGCTGGCCCAGGTCATCGACAGCGCCCGGCAACTGTCCCCGGATCGCATCATTGTCGTGGTAGGACATGGCGCCGACGCCGTCAAGAAAGCCTTTGCAGACCAGACCGACATTGAATACGCCCTGCAACAGCCCCAATACGGCACCGGCCACGCAGTCCAGCAGGCCCTACCGCTGCTGGTTGGAGGTGAACAGGACACCGATACCACCATCGTACTGTATGGCGACGTGCCCCTGGTGCAGCCAGCCACGTTAAAGCGCCTGCTGCAAGCGCGCGCCGATGGCATGGCCGTGCTGACCGAAACGCTGCAGGACCCGACCGGGTATGGCCGCATCGTTCGCAACGAAAGTGGCCAGGTGCAACGGATTGTCGAGCACAAGGATGCAACCGAGCAAGAGCATAAAATCTGTGAGGTCAACACGGGCATTCTGGCGGCCCCCACCGCAAAGCTGAAAGACTGGCTGGGTCGCATCGACAACAATAATGCGCAGGGCGAATATTATCTGACCGATACCATTGCGCTGTCGGTCCAGGACAACGTGCCCGTCAATGCCGCCCAGCCCGATGCCAACTGGGAAACGCTGGGCGTCAACAGCCGCGTACAGCAGGCACAATTGGAACGCGCCTGGCAAGCTGAACAGGCACAGCGCCTGCTGATCCAGGGCGTCACCTTGGCCGACCCGGCCCGCTTTGATCTGCGCGGTACGCTCGAATGCGGGCGCGATGTGTTTATTGATGTCGGCTGCGTGTTTGAAGGCAATGTCACACTGGCCGACGGCGTGCGCGTGGGGCCTCACTGCGTTCTGCGCAATGTGACGCTGGGCGCCGGCACTCAGGTTGAGGCATTCAGCCATCTGGAGCAGGCCACTGCTGCCGAAAACGTCAAGATCGGCCCCTACGCGAGACTGCGTCCGGGCGCCGAGCTGGCCGCAGATTCTCACGTCGGCAATTTTGTTGAGCTCAAAAAAACCAGACTCGGCCAAGGCAGCAAGGCCAACCACCTGAGTTATCTGGGCGATGCCGATATCGGTGCTCAGGTCAATATCGGCGCAGGCACCATTACCTGCAATTATGACGGTGTGAACAAATTCAAAACCGTTATTGAAGACGGCGCGTTCATTGGTTCGGATTCGCAACTAGTCGCCCCGGTTACCGTCGGCAAAGGCGCGACACTGGGCGCGGGCACCACGCTGACCAAAGACGCGCCTGCCGACAAACTCACGCTATCGCGAACGCGCCAGACAACCGTGGAGAACTGGACACGTCCGGCAAAAAAACAAGATTGATGGCATGAACCAAGCCCCCACCCGCAATCCCAACAAACCAGCCCCGGCGACAGCGCCCAGAAACTCCACCGGCCTGCCAGCCCCGGCGCGCCAGTGGGCTGCGGGCGCGCTGCTGTGCTGCATTGGCGTCACGGTACTGGACGCCAATATCGCCAACATCGCCCTGCCGACGATCTCACGGGAACTGAATGTTGGCGAGGCCGATTCCATCTGGATCGTCAACGCCTACACGATTTCCGTGATGGCTACCCTGCTGCCACTGTCAGCAGTGGCCGAGCGCGTCGGCTTCAAGCTCATGTTTCGGGTAGGGCTTGCGCTTTTTACCATTGCCTCCCTGCTGTGCGCATTGTCTGGCAACCTGCCCAGCCTGGTGGCTGCCCGCATGCTGCAAGGGCTGGGTGCCGCATCCATGATGTGCCTGTTTGGCGGTCTGGTGCGGCACATTTACCCAGCGCACAAGCTAGCCGCAGGCATCAGCATCAACGCCATGACGGTCGGCGTCATGTCCGTCGTTGGCCCTTCGATCGGTGCTGCCATTTTGTCAGTCGCCTCATGGCAGTGGATCTTCGGCTTTACCGTACCTATATGCCTGTTTGCCATGTACGCCGCCGGCTATCTGCCGGAGGCGGCCTCGCGCAGCAAAGGTCGCTTCGATTACCTGAGCGCCGTACTGAATATTTTTACCTTCGCGCTGCTTTTGATCGGCCTGGACGCCATCGGTCGCAATCCCGAACGGGGACTGTTCATGCTTGCCGTGGCTGCGGTCAGCGGCTATGTGCTGATTCGACGCTCACTGCCGCAGGCAACGCCATTGGTGCCGGTTGACCTGTTTCGCTATCCTGTATTCAAATACGCCGTGATTGTCTCGGCGCTCACCTTTACCGCACAGATGATATCCATGCTGGCGCTGCCGTTTTATTATCAACACAATCTGGGCATGCCGCTGCAACAAGTCGGCCTGCTGTTCGGGGTCTGGCCGGTCGGCAGTGTTGTTATCGCTTCACTGTCGGCAAAACTATGCCGCTATTTCAAGGCCTCACTGCTGGCTGGCATTGGCGCTGCCCTGATGGCCATCGGCATCATTGCCCTGATGGCGCTACCTGCCGATATTTCCCTGTGGTATTACGTCGCGCCCATGTTTGTGGCCGGCATGGGTTTTGGCTTTTTCCAAACGCCCAATAACCGCGCCATGCTGCTGTCCACGCCCTTAAAGCGCAGTGGTGCCACCGGTGGCGTGCAGGCCACCACACGCCTGTTCGGCCAGGGTATTGGCGCAGCCTGCGTAGCCATCAGTTTTCATGTCGATCCGGTACGCGGCCCCATGTATGTCATGGGCTTTGCCAGCTCACTGGTTATAATCGCCGTTATCATCAATTTGTTCCGCTATATAAAAGGTCTCGACACCGATGCCTGCTGAAGCAGCTCATCCCACCCGACGCGTCACACTGGCCGTTGCGCTGATCGTCAAAAACGAAGCGCAAAACCTGTCCGCGTGCCTGGACTCGGTCGCCGGCTGGGTCGATGAAATCGTGATCCTGGACTCGGGCAGCACCGATGCCACCGAACAGATCGCCCGCCGTTACACGCAGGCTTTCTACACCAGCACCAACTGGCCCGGCTTCGGTCCGCAACGGCAGCGCGCACAAACGCATGTGACCGCCGACTGGATCCTGTGGCTGGATGCTGACGAACGCGTCACACCAGAACTGCGCGCCAGCATTGAAGCCGTGCTGCAAAACCCGGCGCCCGATACGATTTATCAGGTAGCCCGATTGTCCTGGGCGTTTGGCCAATTCATTCGTCATTGCGGCTGGTACCCTGGCCACGTTGAGCGACTGCATCCCCGAGCCCTGACTCAATACGACAATGCGCTGGTGCATGAATCGCTCGTGCTACCCCCTGGCGCCCGGCTTGCAACGCTCCAGGGTGATCTGCTGCACTTTACCTACGCCACGGTCGATGAGCATTTGCGCAAATCGGCAGGCTATGCCATTGCCTGGGCAGAACAGCGGGAAGCCGCCGGCAAAAAGGGATCACTGGCAACCGCCTCCTTGCATGCCGTCGCGCGTTTTTTCAGAACCTATTTCCTGCGCCTGGGTATACTGGATGGCAGGGCCGGCTTTCTGCTGTCGGTCATGGCTGCCCAGTCGGTCTTCAATAAATATGCCTGTCTGTGGTCCCGCACCCGACAGGCCCAGCCGCCGCGCTGATTCGGCACAAACATAGTCATCATGAAAATCCTGCAGGTAAATTTCGAAAAAGGCTGGCGTGGCGGTGAACGTCAGACGCTCTACTGCATGCGGGCATTCCGGGATGCTGGCCATGAAGTGTGCCTGCTGGCCCGCGAAGGCCAGCCACTGGCACAGGCGGCACAAAAGGAAAACTTTACGGTGGTGACGCGCCGGCGACCGTTTGAACAGGCATTGTATTTGCTGCGGCACGCCCGGGATTTTGACATTATCCATGTGCAAACCGCCGGTTCTCTTACCTGGGCGGCCATCACGCGCCGTTTTTTCGGCAAGGCGCGTTTGGTATTTACCCGTCGCACCTCCCTGCCCGTCAACCCGCAACGGCAATGGCGCACTATACGCAAGTGGCGCAAGGCGGATCTGTTTGTGGCCATCAGCCAGATGGCTGCGGCCGAGCCACGTCGGCTGGGCCTGGACCCCATCCTGATCTCCAGCGCCATAGAGCCCAGGCAGATAAACACAGCACATGCGCAACAGGTTCGTGACGAATTCGCTATCGGCAACAAAAAGGTGCTGGCCACCAGCGCCGCACTGGTTCCCGTCAAAGATCCGCTCACCCTGATTCGAGCCATTGCCCGCCTGCATGCGCTACGCCAGGACTTTATTTTCCTGCACTTCGGCGGCGAAGGCGATTGCTCAGAGCAGGCCCGGGCGCTGATCCGGGAGCACGGCCTGCAACAGGTCTATCACCTGGCGGGCTTTCGCCAGAATATCGAAGACTTATATAGCCTGTTTGATATTTTTGTCATGGCCAGTCGCGAAGAAGCGCTGGGCAGCAGCGTACTGGACGCGTTCGCATTGCGCATACCCGTGGTATCGACCAATGCCGGTGGGCTGGCCGAACTGCTGGACGAGGAACGCGGCTACCTATGCGAGACCGGTAACGATGAACAAATGGCAGCCGCCATGCAACAGGCGCTGACGCATCCCATAGAGGCCAGCGCGCGCGCCGACAAGGCATGGCAATACGTGCAGGACCACCATGATATTGGCCGCCTGAGCGCACGCTATCTTGCGCAGTTCGAGCAATTGTCCTACCAGGGCCGATAGCGCTCCACGGATCGTGGCATGGCGGTGCATGCATCACCTCATTAGGTGCTGAAACAAATTTATAGAGAAATGAAGCGATCACTCATCGCTCACCAGGGGCGTCGTCACACCATTTGTCCCGTATTATCATCACCCGGCGCTTATAGCCGAAACGGCCATCGCTCAGGTCGTAACAATGCCATTGCTCGTCAGTCTCATGACGTCGGACTTCGCTTCAATGACGGCTCGTTGGTACATTACCCATTCATTGCCTCATTCCGCTTGCGCTGCGCTTCACACCTCAATCAATGGCAACCTGCGTTTCGAACTTGCTGCGATGAACCGAGAAAAAACTGCGCACATTCCGCACATTTTTCTGCGCGGTAAAAAAGCGGTGAACCAGAGCATGATAGGCCGGCATATCGCGAACCTGCACAATCAATACAAAATCGGGACCGCTGGATACCCGGTAGGCCTGAAGAATGCTCTGCTCGTGGGCCACGCGCTCTTCAAAATCGCTATAGGCTTCTGCCGTCTGCACATCCAGCGTGATTTCAACAATCGCCGTCAGCGTGGTAGCCACCAGGGCCGGATCTACGATCGCCACTGTTTTCTGGATAATGCCATGCTCATGCAATTGGCGTACGCGTCGCAGGCAGGTAGGCGCCGAAGCATGTACCCGCTCGGACAACGCCTGGTTGGTCAGGCCGCTATCATTCTGCAGTTGCTGCAAAATACGTTTATCCAGTTCATCAAGTTCCATTGCTTTCCTTGCAAACGCACTTTCGCGCTGCCGATTATTTGGCTCACTGTGAGCAGGCCGCCACAAATTTGCGTCTTATTACAGTTTTGTAATGAAATATAATTTCATATTATAATATAAATGAAATATAACGTCGTTTTTATTCGTTAATGAACAAATATTTCATATGAATATCAAATTAGAACATTAATTTCTTCACTTGAGGCGCACAATACGCTTTTCCTATTCAGAATAAATGGAGTAAACGCATGTGCGGAATTGTCGGCGCTGTGGCGCAACGTGACATCACACCAGTTCTTGTCGAAGGCCTCAAACGACTTGAATATCGCGGTTACGATTCTTGTGGTGTTGCGGTGCATATGGACGGCGAACTGCGCCGTACCCGCAGCACGCAACGTGTATCGGAACTCGAAACCCAAATCAGGGAAGACAATATCACCGGATTTACCGGCATTGCGCATACCCGCTGGGCCACGCACGGCGTGCCTGCCACGCGTAATGCTCACCCGCATTTTTCCGGTCCCGCCAACGGCAAGCCGCGTATTGCACTGGTTCACAACGGCATTATTGAAAATCACGACGAACTGCGTGATGAACTCAAGGGCCACGGCTACGTTTTCGAAAGCCAGACCGACACTGAAGTTATTGCTCACCTGATTGACCATCTGTATAACGGCGACCTGTTTGAAACCGTACAGCAAACCGTACGTCGCCTGACCGGCGCCTACGCCATTGCCGTATTCTGCCACGATGAACCCCATCGCGTGGTTGGCGCACGCCACGGCTCGCCGTTGATTGTTGGTCGCGGGGATAACGAGAATTTCCTGGCTTCCGACGCATTGGCGCTGGCTGGCACCACTGACAAAATTGTCTATCTGGAAGATGGCGACGTAGTTGACTTGCAGTTGCAGAAAATCTGGATTGTAGACATCAACGGCAAAGCCGTTGAGCGCAAAGTCAATGTCGTGCACGCGCATACCGCCGCCGCCGAACTGGGCCCCTATCGCCACTATATGCAAAAGGAAATCTTCGAACAGCCTCGCGCCGTGGGCGATACCCTTGACGGTATCGAATCCATCGAACCGGAACTGTTCGGCGATGATGCAGCAAAGGTCTTCAAGGAAATAGACAATATTCTTATCCTGGCTTGCGGCACCAGCTACTACGCCGGCTTGACCGCAAAATACTGGATCGAGTCCATCGCCAAAATCGCTGTGAACGTGGAAATCGCCAGCGAATATCGCTATCGCGACAGCGTACCCAATCCCAAGTCGCTGGTCATTACCATTTCCCAGTCTGGCGAAACGGCCGATACATTGGCCGCGCTCAAACACGCTCGTACACTGGGCATGGAAAACACATTAACCATCTGCAACGTGCAAACCAGCGCCATGGTGCGCGAGTGCAAACTCAATTTCATTACACGCGCCGGTGTGGAAATTGGTGTGGCCTCGACCAAAGCCTTTACCACCCAGTTGGTGGGCCTATTCCTGCTGGCACTGACCATCGCCAAAGTCAAAGGCCGGTTAAATGACGTACAAGAGAACCAGTACATCAAACAGCTGCGTCACCTGCCTACCGCGATTGGCGCCGTCCTTGCGCTGGAACCACAGATCATCGCCTGGGCCGACCGTTTTGCCAACAAGGAAAACGCCCTGTTCCTGGGACGCGGCATGCATTACCCGATTGCCATGGAAGGTGCGCTCAAGCTCAAGGAAATCAGCTACATCCACGCTGAAGCCTATCCTGCAGGCGAACTGAAACACGGCCCGCTGGCGCTGGTGACAGAACAAATGCCGGTGGTCACCATCGCGCCGAACGACGAGCTGCTGGAAAAACTCAAATCCAATATGCAGGAAGTCAGCGCGCGTGGTGGCGAGCTGTATGTGTTTGCCGACAGTGATTCAAAAATCAAGGCCAGCGAAGGCATGCACCTGATTCACATGCCAGAGCACTACGGTAAACTGTCTCCGATCCTGCATACCATCCCGCTGCAACTGCTGTCGTATCACACGGCGGTGGCGCGAGGAACCGACGTGGACAAGCCAAGGAACCTGGCCAAGAGTGTGACGGTGGAGTAAAGCGAAGCTTACTATCCCGACTACAGACAAGTGATTAAAAATCAATATTTAGCCGTTTAAAGAGCCAGGTTCTTTAAACGGCTTTTTATTGCTGTGTGATTTTTTTTCTACGGCCCGGACCTGGGCCTGGCTTGCACAGGTTTATGGCCGTTACCAGCTGTCGGCCAAGTGTACGGCGCCATGTTTAACGAGATTAAATCTTTCCTCAACCTTTGGCGCGACGAAATGGCGGGTCATCAGCTCGAAATCAGCGTCACTGACTGCGAACTCGTGCATACCTTCTGCGTTGCGTTGGCATAACCGTGACTTGCAGATTTGGTCAGGCACATCCAAATAATGCAGTTGATGGTATACGCCTGCTCGCTCAAAAATATGTCGCATCCACATACGATTGGGAATCGTATTTGCAGGAAAATCCAGGGCCACGGAAACGCCAGCCTGCAGAAGGTGCTGTACATGTAACCCCATCGCACTTTGCAACTGCGCGCTACGTTTGACATAATCGGAGACGTTTCTGATTTCGCCCACATACAGGCGACTTAGCCAATAGTCCTCGCTAATGAGCACCGCGTTATTATCTCTGGCAATGTTGGACGCTAACGTGGACTTTCCGGAAGCGATCTTTCCACAGAACAAATGAAGCGTTGTCATTTATCTCTCCCCAAGAAGATCTGTTCCATATGAATTGTCAATGACGCATAACCAGCCGTCCTGACCATCTTTACGAAATACATACGTGGCCCGTCTTGAAATTGCCGTTGCCTTACCCGTCTTATCAATCGAATCCAATTTGGTCTCCATGATTACCAAAGCAGTATCTCCGCCCTCTATAACCACCATCTCTCCCTGAGTGACTTTGATGCTGTGATTAAAGTAATCTGCGATAGCTTCGAATGCCTTGCGAATGTTTTCCTTGCCCTGTACGGCCATACCGGGTTTGACCACAAGGGTGGCGTCATCGGTATAGAAATTCATTAATGCATCGACATTTTCCTCGGCAATTGCATGATCTGCTGAGGCAATGAGTCCTTTAAGCTGGTGTGAAGATACGTGAAACGCTCCTGTATGGGTCGAGACGGCCGGAGACAGGAAATAAAAAACCCGCCTCTTGGCGGGTTGCTTTTAAAATGAAAATGCGCTATCCCACCATTTGGTCAATGGTGATAATAATCAAAGAGAAAGGGGCGCGTAAATTCATGAGTAAATGATGATTGATCAGCTTATATTTGTCAATCTTTTAATAAAGGCGCGGGCGTGCAATTAATTTGGCGGCAAGTCATTATCTTAGCGATAAGTGATCACTGGATACACCGACGCGTCAGGTTTTTTTGATAAAAACCACTTCGTCTTGAAAAATCACATCCTTTTACTTATCGTGCTGCCCAGCGAGGTACATGTTACGTGATGATCCGCCCGGTCATCAACATCCTGCGGTTTTACAATCGTGATATACATGCTGTCGCCGTATATTGTCATTCAGAGCCGCTTCGTATGGCTCTGAACGACAATATGAGCGGCCTGGCAGAGCATATCTCGTTAAAACGGATGCAGCATTTTTTCGGCTCTGCGTGCGTAGTAAGCAAAAGTGGCTTGCGTGCGACGTGGCGTATTAATCCATTGCTGTGCCTCATGGCCGAGCTCCGCCGATATGGGCTGTATCGTTCCTGCCGCCATGGCCAAGAGCTGGAGACGGGCCGCCCGCTCAAACATAACACCAAGAACACACGCTTCCTCAACGCTGGCGCCTGTCACCAACAATCCGTGATGCGCCAGGAGAATGGCTTTTTTCTCTTTTAGCGCGCCGGAGATAATTTCTCCTTCTTCGTTCCCCACTGGTATTCCTGGCCATTTTTCCAGGAAAGCACATTGGCCATATAACACGCATGTATCCATGTGGGCTATCTCAAGAGGCACTTCGAGCATGGAGAGAGCCGAGACATGAGGCGCATGGGAATGGACAATACACTGAACATCAGGTCGTGCACGATACAACCAGGAATGAAAGCGATTGGCAGGATTGGCCATACCCTCACCCTGTAGTACATTGAGATCCTCATCAATCAACAACAAATTTTCCGACGTTATTTCGTCAAAACCCAGACCCAGTCGCTGAGTCCAGTAGGTCCCTGGTTGCTCTGCCCTGGCAGTAATCTGGCCGGACAACCCCGAATCATGACCAAACGCAAATAATGTCCGACAGGTCTGGGCAACTGCGTCGCGCGTCGACATTTTTTGGGAATTTAAATTGGCTTCCATGCTTTTGAGGGCTGAATTGACAATTTCAGATTTGCCAAGTTGCATAGTATCTGCTGCCATCATTATCTCCTGTTACAGTTAAAGATTGTGTTCATTGTTTGGTTGATGCTAACGGTTTAGCCATGATTTTCTTCCATTTATCATATTCGGCAACGACAGCACTGCGAAATTCCTCAGACGTCGAACTGGCTGTTGTGGTCCCTTGGTCGGACAACAATTGGACATAATCTGGGTCTTTTAAGGCTTGCCGTGTCGCCTCATTCAATTTGTCGGCTATCGGTTTTGGCAAACCCGCCGGGCCGATCAATCCAGATATTGATCCAGAAAGAATATCAGGGTATCCCAACTCTGCGGTGGAGGGAAGATCGGGAGCACTGTTGATTCGCGTAGCGTTCGCCAAGGCAATTGCGCGTAATTTTCCTGATTTAACAAATGGCATGACAACAGGGGTTGCCTCCATGGTTATGTCTACCTGCTTGCCAACCACGCTCGTTACCGACTCGGCCCCACTTTTGAACGGCACATGCAAGAACCTGGATCCAGTGTGTTCCTGCATAATGATCATCCCCTGAAACGGAGAGCTTCCAATGCCAGCGCTGCCAAAGCTGATACTTTCTGGCTTATCGTTTGCCAGAGCGATCAGTTCCTTCAAGGAATTTGCCTTAATATCCGGATTGACGGCTATCACATGCGGCGTTGAGGCAACAGAGGAAATATAAGTAAAGTCTTTAAGACTATCAAAAGTTATATCAGCAGTGATATGCGGATTGACGGCAACAACGCCCAGCGTAGTGAACATGAGGGTGTAGCCATCTGGCTTGGCATTTTTAAGCCGTCCTGCGGCGATATTGCCCCCTGCTCCGGGCCTGTTATCAACAATGATTGGTTGTTTAAGTTGATCTGAAAGTACCTTGGCAGTGGCCCTCGCCACTAAATCTGTTATTCCGCCCGCGCCAAAGGGGACGATCAGCGTGATCGGCCCGGACGGGTATGCAGCAAATGCCGCAGAAATGCCAAAAACATATACCGCAACAGAACGAGCCAGAACGCCAATCCCGGCCTTGCATATTTTCATCATCGTTATTCTCCTAATATATTTTGGTATTGGGTACTCGCGCTAAATTGGGTACTCGCGCCAATTATGACACTCGGGTGTCATATATGCAACCTTTATGATATTTAGGACACGATAATTGATTTACAATAAACGGACAACGTAGATTAAGAGAATGCAGTGCAAACAAAAATACCACCAGACTCCCCAGCGGCCAGAACACGAATCAGCAAAAAATCGCCCGACCAAAATTTTTTAGCCGAGCGCCTCTCCGTTTTTCGCAAGCTCAATGGGCTTAGCCTAGAGCAAGTTGCAACACGGGCAGGAATTACCAAAAGCTATCTTTCAAAACTGGAGCGCGGCCTGTCTTCACCCACAATTGCAACCTTGCTCAAGCTGGCGCAAGCTTTGGGTCGAAGTGCCGAGCAGTTAATCGGTGAGGAGGCACAGGATGACGATATCGTTTTAGTCAAAGCGGGCGAGCGCATACCATTTACCCGTTCAAAAGAGCGTGAAGGATACGTTTATGAAGCCATCGCTGCCAGCCGTACCCAAAAGGCCATGGCACCTTTCATTATGACGCCGCCAACATCAGTCAATGAAAAAACAGATCTTGCGAGCCATGCAGGTGAAGAATTCATCTTTCTCGTAGCTGGTGTTATGGAGGTAATATTCGAAGATCGCGTAGTCAGGCTCGAAACCGGGGATTCTCTTTATTTCAATGCATCAATACCACATAGGTCCAGATCAATTGGCAAGCCCGCACAGGCATTGGTTGTCGTGAGTATGCCCGATATCCACTTGGCCGAACAGCAGCAGGTATCGATCGCTGTGTAAAAACCTTGATGGTTGTAATTGACTACCTGGACAACGCATTCGCTGCAATAAGGTTCGAATTTCAATCAAGAGAAATATTCGCGGCCTTGATCACTTCGGTCCACCATTTCCAATCAAAACCCACCCGAACTGATGAGTAAGACAACAGTCTGTTGGAAGGCAATAAAGTCTGTCGATTATTAAACGCCTCTTATTAACCAATAAACTGCTTTGTTTGACTAGTTTAGGTAAGGAGATACCACATAAGTTTGATCGAAGCTCACTCTCGGCCACCTACATTAAAGCGCGCTATTGCTGACTCATCGAGCTCCAGACCGAGACCGGGTTTGTCGCTTAAATGTAACACCCCATCTTGGGGCTGGGGAGGTTCAATGAAAAGCAAATCCCACCACGGCATAAACTCTATCCATGCACCTGTTCTCGCAGCGGCAAGCAAATGCATGTGCACGGCAGGATGCGAATGAGCTGACAGTGGCAGGTTGTGCGTTTCTATTGCCGCGGCGGCCTTGAGCCACGGAGTAATACCGCCCAAATGATGAGCATCCAGGATAGCGTGATCTACCACGGCAGCAAGACTATCGATGCCTGTCACGCGCGAGATGCGTTCGCCGCCGGCGATGGGCAGGGCCTGTGCTGCACGTGTCCTGCCCAATCCCGTGAAATCGCCCTCCCGGACTGGCTCTTCGAGCCAGGCATAGTTCAGCTCTGCCAGGGCCTGTGCCAACCTCAAGCCCTGATCCACCGTCATCCCCCACAAGGCATCGACCATGATGATGGCGTCCTGACCAACTGCCGTCCGCAACGCTTTCGCCCTCTGGATATCCTCGCCCAAGGAACGGCTGCCACCCAGACGCAGCTTCATGGCGCGATAGCCCTTTGCCACTACATCACAGCCCTCCGATTCAAGCTCAGCAAGACTCATGTGACGCCATAATGTCCAGCTTGCATAAGCGGGGACTGCCTGCCGGAAACCACCAAGTAGTTTCCACAAGGGCATGCCAGCCTGTTTACCGGCAATATCCCATAGCGCCACGTCGATGGCAGCCAGTGCCAAGTTGACCGCACCGTCATGCAGCAGATCGACGGTCAGTTGCCACATTCGTTCATAGAGCGATTCCCGCCGCAGCGCATCTTGCCCCCTCATGTAAGGCGCCAGCCCTTGCACAATGCACCTGACCGCCGACACCATGGGCACGCTTTCAATTGATGCGTAACCGAAACCGATGCAGCCGTCAGTAGTGTACACTTGCACGATCAACGTCGCGAACTGCGTACGCGCTCCAAGATAAGCATGCTGGATCGGTCGCTCCAGCGGCAGAGCAACAATGCGTGTAGTGATTTTTTCTATATTTACCATCACGACACCGCCAGGCTAGCAAGGGTTGTACGGTGCATGCGCCGACGCAGGGGCAGGTCAAAGTCAGCGATTGCCTTGTGGATGCAGGAGATGTTGTCCCACATCACGATATCTCCCACACGCCAGCGATGACGGTAGACATATTCCGGCTTCAATACATGCTTGCGTACGGCTTCAAGCACTGGCGCCGATTCCTCCTGCGTCATGCCAACGATATGGCTGATCGCACCCTCACTATAATAAATACATTTACGCCCGGTTCGCGGATGCCTGCGCACAAGTTCGTGCTCTATTTCAGGTGTCATATGCGCCATTCGCTCGGCATAGCCCTCTTGCGCCTCCATTGAAAGCGCACCTGCTGTGCGCTGGCGAAATTCCACCAGCTTTTGTGTGCTGTAAAATGCCCGCCGCCCTTCAATCCGCGAACGAAGCTCCACTGGCAGGCCATCGTATGCCGCTGCCATGCTGGCAAAGCATGTGTCGCCCAGGGGCGTTCCATCATCTGCATGTGGCACTTCCAGCGCATGCAACATCGACCCTCGCGGCGGATTGGGTATCGACCACATGTCGCTGTGCCAATAGCGACCGGCATCTGCCAGCCCGACGGATTTGCCGTTTTCGATCACATTCGAAACGACAAAAATTTCAGGCTGCGTTGCCAGGTTGTATTTATCAAGGATGTATCGGTCCAGTGCGCCGAAGCGCTGGCTGAATGCCACTTGTTGTTCAGGTGACAAACACTGGCCGCGTATGACGATGACACCATACTGATCGTATGCTTGCTCTATCAGTGCAAAATCATGATCGAACAGCTCGTTGACGTTTACCCCTCTGATCTCATGACCAAGCGGTGCGCGACTGAAATGAATTTGAATGCTCATAATGATCCCTCGCTGGTTTTTTCCCATTCAGGGAACGAAATAGTGTTGTCTCCAGCTACTGAGGCTGGATGCCGGCAGATTCGGTAATTTTTTGCCATTTTTTCTGCTCGGCAATCTGAAAGGCCATCAACTCTGCCTCAGTGGTCGGAAACGGCTGGCTTCCGCCACCGATCAAAAACTCCCGTACACGTTCGCTGTTGAGGGCCTGCACAAAAAGCTTATTCAACCGGTTGGATACGTTCTGAGGTGTCCCTGCCGGTGTATAGGCAGCCAGCCAAAAGGTCAATTCGTAATCGGGAACCCCCGCTTCCTGCATAGTAGGAACGTCGGGTAATGCCGGGACGCGCCCGGCAGTAGAAACAGCCAGCGGACGTAGCTTGCCTGCCTGAACAAGAGGCGCGAGCAACACCATATCTCCCATGACCATATCAATTTGGCCTGCCAGCAAATCAACACTCGCCTGAGGATTGGATTTATACGGTACATCCATGATTTTGATGCCCGCAGTCAATTTGTAGAGCTCGACTGCCGCGCGCGTGGATGAGCTCCCCCAGCCATACGTCAATTTGCCGGGTTCCTTTCTGGCCGCCTGCGATAGCTCATCAATACTATCAATGGGTGTATCGGTACGTACCGCTGCCAGCAACGCTCCTTGAGAGATCCCGCTGATAGGGATAAAGTCTTTGACGAAGTTATAAGGCAGGGATTTGTAAAGGCTTTGATTGGCCGCGTGGGTAGAGTTCGTACCAATCAACACCGTATAGCCATCGGGCGCTGCTTTGGCGACATAATCGGCCGCGATAATACCGTTAGCACCAGGCTTGGGCTCGACCACCACGGGCTGGCTCGTTTGGCGGGAAATTTCTTCAGCCAGGATGCGCGCGGTGGCTTCCGGAAATCCAGTACAGCATGCGATAAATCGAATGGGTTTGTCAGGAAAGCCGGCTGCCACTGTTTTCTCGGCTATGAATCCTATCGACGCAATCCCCACGATGGCCAAAGTACGAAAAATCATAGAACCCTCTTGCAAATGTGTGACAACGATCTGCGTTGCGGTGAATCTATTATTCTCGCCAAGACCACGACAGGCAATAGCGCACCAGGCTGTATATGGGTATAAAATTCACAATGTGAACTAATGTTGAATTCAAACTTCAAGAGGGATCGACGCATGAATAAACTCAAGCGACGCGGCACGCAGAGTATTGAACGCGCGGTCACCATCCTGCGGGAGATCGCTACGCGAAATCGCTTCGGATGGGGATTGTGGGATATAGCAGAGCGTTGTGAACTTGATCGAAGTACGACGCATCGTATCCTTGCCTGCCTTGTCCAGGAAGGCCTGCTTCAGCAACGCGAAGAGGACCGTCACTATCTGCCGGGCCCGCTACTTTTCGAACTGGGCGTATCTACACCCGCTTACGCAGAACTGCAGGTTACTTGTCAGAAACACCTCGATATCATCGCCAGACATTTCGGTAGCCTGGCTCTACTCAATTTTCGCAGCAATGCCGATTTCGTTTGCGCAGCGCGCTCGGGCGAATCCGTATATCGAGGTACCGCCATGGAAGTGGGCACGCGCAAGCCGCTGATCTCCTCTGCTGGTGGTGTTGCCATTTTGATTGCGCTGCTCCCGGCTGAAGCGCAAGCGATCATGGCACAGAACAGGAAGCGCCTGGCGCAGTTGGGACCCGCGCACCTGCGTTCACTGGACAAAATGATTCGGCGCTCGTTGCATCTCGGTTTTTCGTTCAATCAAAGCGAGACTGCACGCGGCGTACATGCTTTCGGGATTCCCATTCGGGATGCGCTGGGAGAGGTGTTTGCCTCAATCACGCTAGCGGCGTCCGCCAACGATTTTCCAGCGTCGAGGGCCCGGGAAGTCGTTGACTTTCTCTCCATTCAGGCTGGCAGTATTGAGCAGGAGGCTCAAAGACTGTTGCCGCACGGCGTCTACAGAATGCGTTGCCAGTAGACAGGGGCCTATGCCCTGATTCCATCAACGCATTAATAAATGTGCTTTGGCTGGCAATCTGGCAAAACGCATCGTGCCCTGCTTGACGATTGCGCCGAGATGCCGTGATTGTTTGATCTATTTTAGACAAAAAGTAAAAAGAATCAAAGTCAGGCAAAACAACGACTGTCTGTTAACAAAGCAAAACTTGGCCCGCCAGCGTGGCCTTTAACATTCCGTGCGACACAAGGAGATTCAGCGATTCACATCCACTACCACGCGGCCGCGTACCTTTCCAGCTAATAATTCACTGGCCATTGCAAGTGTCTGCTCCAGCGATACGATTTTCTGGCCAATCACCGCAAGTTTGGCTGGATCGAGATCGCGAGCAATCGAATCCCAGGCAGACTGGCGATGTTCGCGAGGACAATAGACACTGTCAATGCCCGCCAGGGTAATACCACGTAAAATAAACGGTGCTACCGTGGCCGGAAAATCCATTCCTTGCGCCAAGCCGCAAGCGGCGACGATACCACCATATCGTGTTCCCGCGCAGACATTGGCCAGCGTATGGCTGCCCACACTATCGACAGCGCCCGCCCAGCGCTCCTTGGCCAGCGGTTTGCCGGGCGCGCTCAGTGCATTGCGATCAATAATGTCCGCTGCGCCCAGACGCTTAAGGTAATCCACCTCTTCGGGCCGGCCGGTAGATGCCACGACACGGTAGCCGAGTGTACTGAGTAACGCGATCGCCACACTGCCGACACCGCCCGCTGCACCCGTAACCAGGATGTCACCGTCGCCGGCCTCAAGGCCATGTTTTTGCAGCGCCATAACGCAAAGCATGGCGGTGTAGCCGGCCGTGCCGATAGCCATTGCCTGCTCGGATGTAATGGCATCCGGCCGCCGTATCAGCCACTCGCCTTGCACTTTCGCCTTCTGTGCCATCCCCCCCCAATGCGTCTCGCCCACGCCCCATCCATTCATAATGACGGTATCGCCTGCCTTGAATTCGGGATGCCTGCTTTCCCGTACAGTGCCGGACAGATCTATGCCCGGAATCATAGGAAATTGACGAACAACTGGTCCCTTACCGGTAATGGCCAGGGCGTCCTTGTAATTTAACGTGGAATGCTGAACGTCGATCAGGACGTCCCCTTCGGGCAGTTGTGCTGTGTCCAGTTGGGTCTGCACGGTTCGATACCCCTTTTCGTCCTTCTCTATTACCAATGCGTTAAACATTTTCGCTCCTGTGATATTACGATTCAATTTTGTGCCGTCTACCGCCGCCGCACGCAGTATTAAGCTTGTGGCCATGCTGCGAAATATTAGTCAACTGTCAAAGCGGCTTGGCGCACGCCATTTCCCCAGCGTTCGTATTCTGCCGCCATGAACCGGCGAAACTCCGGCGTTGGCATAGTGCGTGGCACGGCGCCTAACGCGGCGTACTTGCTGCGCACCACTTCCGACTGGATTACCTTCATTGCCGCTTTGTTCAGCCTGGCCACACGATCCGGCGGCACTCCCTTAGGCATCATCAGGCCAAGCCACGCGCTGAGTCTGAAGTCCTTTACTCCCAGCTCGGCAATGGTCGGAACATCCGGAAAGGCCGGCAATCTTTCAGAATAAGTCGTCGCCAGAAGCCGTAAATTGCCAGCGCGTATCTGTGTCTGGGTGACGGCTACGGTATCGATGGCTGCCTGAACTCCGCCGCCGACCACGTCTGCAATCGAGCGAGCACTGCCCGAATAGGGTATATGCGCGATTTCCATCCCTGTATGCCGCTTGAGCTCTTCCATTCCCAGATGCGAGAGTGTTCCGTTACCTGAAGACGCATAGTTCAGTTCACCCGGGTGGTCTTTGACATAATTGACCAGTTCCTGATACGAATGCGCAGGCACCTTGGGATTGACGACCAACAGCATGGGAAGATCCGCCACCAACGCTACGGGCTCGAAATCACTAAGCGTCGCATAGCCCACATTTTTATAAAGATGAGGATTGACCACCAGAGAAGCCAGCGCTGCCAGTACCATGGTGCGACCATCCGGCTCGCTGCGCTTGAGCGCCGCCAGGGCCACGCTGCCACCTTGGCCTGGTCGATTTTCCACGATGAAGTTTTCCTGCAGTTCGCGTGACAGCTCCTGTGCAAGCAGGCGTGCAACTTGGTCTGTCGCCTGCCCTGGAGGAAACCCAACAATAATCTTATTTACCTTATCGCTTTGCGCCTGGGCGATTGAAGTGGCCACCGCCATCACCAGGCAAAAAATCAGCTTTTTCATCAATAGTCTCCTTCATTTGTTGTAGACCTGATCTCGTTCTCCTGCCGTCTATATCACGCCCTGATGGCGCATTTCTTCAATTTCCTGATCGTTAAAGCCTAACGAGGCATAAACAGCCTCGTTATCCTGGCCGATACCAGGCCCCGTGCTGTGAACCCTCCCTGGCGTTTCGGAAAATCGCGGCACGACACATTGCATACGTACCGGCCCCAGTTCGTCGTCGTCCACAGTAACAATGGCTTCGCGTGCTTGAAAATGCGGATCAGCCATGACATCCGACGCATCGTAAATGGGTGAAAAACCGACATGCGCACGCTCCAGCCGTTGCTGCAGGTCCTGAAGTGTCAGACTGGCGATGCGCTCGGAAAGCATGCCATCCAACACTTCTCGATGAATTACACGCGTGGGATTGTCCACAAAGCGGGGATCCGTCAACAAAGTTGACAGATCCAGGGCATGGCATAGCCGTTCGTAAATGCTTTGGGTGGATGCCGCAATGGACGCCCATTTACCATCCTGAGTGCGATAGATGTTGCCGGGAGCCGCATACTGACTCAAATTGCCCGAACCGACCCGCGTTGCTCCCAACTGGTCATATTCGATGGCGAGAAAATCCAGGGTCCGTAGCATGGCTTCGGTAACAGAGACATCAATTTCCTGACCGCTGCTCTCCGGCTGCGCCCGCAGCCTGCTCAGTTCGGCCAGGATGCCGATCGCGCCGAACAACCCACCTACCGCGTCGGAAATGGGATACCCCAAATGTAGCGGGCTGCCACCCTCTTCACCGCACATGCGGGTAAAACCGCTCATTGATTCGAAGACGCGCGCAAAACCGGGACGGTTGCGATAAGGACCTGTCTGCCCAAAGCCAGTTACACGCAAGATGATGAGACGACGGTTAATACCATGCATCCATTCCTTGGTAATACCCCAGCGGTCCAGGGTATCAGGCCGAAAGTTCTCCACGATCACGTCCAATTCCGGCAAAAGTCGTTCTAGCACGATTTTCGCGCCCGCCTTGCGCAAATCAAGCGTTATACCCCGCTTGTTGCGATTCGTCACTTTCCACCAAAGGGGAACGCCATTCTTGTGCGGCGCCAAGGCGCGCAGGCCGTCGCCATTGCCGGGCAATTCCACTTTAAGGACGTCGGCCCCCAAGTCTGCAAGTAACGTCGACGCATAAGGCCCTGCTATTACCGTCGACAAATCAAGAATACGTAGACCATGTAGCGGGCCGTGAGCGTTGTCAGAAGTCAAAATTCTTGTTCCCTGGAAGTTGTAATCTGTAGACGATTCTAGGGCCTTTCATATATGATGAATGCGTCGTTTCGGGATATCAGATATGTGATTTATGCAATTCTTCCCACAGCCCAAAACAAACAGGAAAAACAACCCGATATGGCCGATACCGTCGACTCCTCCATCGCAGTTGCAGGCTTGAAAGCCGCTATCCGGGTAGCCAGTCATGGTAGTTTTTTGCGTGCTGCCATTTCGATGGGCGTATCGCAATCGCAATTGAGCAGACGGGTGGCCAGTCTGGAGAGCCGTTTAGGCCAAAAACTCTTTCATCGCCATGGTCGTGGCGTCGCCTTGACCGATTTCGGGCAACGTATCATGCCGCGCGTTCAATCCTTGATAGCTGAACTGGAAGCTTTCGATGCTCTGGTCTCCGATACCCGGGCTCAACTATCAGGAGACGTCACGGTTGGCGTCATTCCGCTAGTATCGCGCCATTTGGCATCCAGCCTGGTACGCCGTCTGCAATCCACGCATCCGGGCATCCGGCTGCGGATGCTGGAAGCCTACAGCGGGCAGATCGAAGAATGGCTAAGTTCTGGCCGCGTTGATATTGGCGTTTTCAATCGCTACGGCGGCGCCCGACCGGTTTACGCCGACCCGCTCATGCGTGGACAGGTATCAGTCATAGGCACGCCCGATCACTCCTTGTTTCGGCAGAAGGATATTCCCTTTAATGTTCTGCAGGGAATTCCAATCGCCATGCCAGCCCGCCCCAACAGTCTTACAGACCACATCCTTGGTGCCGCAGCCAATCACGGAATCTCGCTCAATATTGCCTTGGAAGCAGGCACCTCGTCGCTGATCCAGGAAGCCATGATGGCCTCCGGCCTTGTCACCCTGTCCCCTGCCGGCACCTACGTCAAAGCCATCAGCAACAACCAGTTAACTGCCCGTCACTTGTGCAGCCCAAGCGTGCAGCAAACAACCTGGATCGCGACATCCAGGCAGCATCCACTGACAGCAGCTTCGCGCGCTGTAGAAAAATTCATCAAAGAAATTTTGTATACGTCGACACAGTGACAGGCAGGCAACAGATACAGAAAAAATGCCAGCTGTGTTTGATGCACCGAGCCGGCACCCAATCGCCGAAATTCATACCTATTTTGGCGATTTTTTTGCGCCACTTACGCGGCACGACGCATATCATCTCGACACAGAGGCAATAAATGGTGACTGAAATAGGACTGCTCACTTCCGTGATATTCCACCCATCGCACAAAGAAGGTTCGAATTTCAATCAAGAGAAATATTCGCGGCCTTGATCACTTCGGTCCATCGTTTTAACTCGAAGTCGACCAAATCTTTGTAATCCTTGCTATTGCCTGCACGAGGCTCGGCCCCGATACCGCTCAGGCTTTTAGCAACTTCCGGACTATGTGCTATCTTGCTGATGGCCTGCGAAAGCATATCGACAACAGGAGCGGGTGTACCAGCCGGGGCCAGGACACCGGACCAGGAATCCACCGCAAAGTCCGGAACACCTGCTTGCGCCATTGTGGGTACAGCGGGAAGCAAAGCAGACCGTGTGTCGCTGGCGACAGCCAGGGCGCGAAGCTTGCCTGCCTTGACTTGCGCCAGAACGGTAGGCATATTCACGAACATCAGATCGATCCGACCACCGATCAGGTCATTGTTCGCTAAACCTGCGCCCTTGTAGGGGACATGTTCGAACTTGGTACCCGTCCTGAATTGAAAGAACTCGCCAATAAGATGGTTGACCCCACCTGTCCCGGAAGAGCCCATAAATAGCGTCTTTCCTGGAGACCGGGAAATATTGATCAGCTCCTGAACATTGTGCGCAAGGACCTTGTTGTTGACCACTAGCACGTTAGGTACCGTGGCAAACAGGGCAACCTGGGTGAAATCCTTGCGAGGGTCATAGGGCAGTCGTTTATACAATAAGGGATGGAAAGTCTGGTGAGATGATGCAGCGAGCAGTAATGTATACCCATCGGCTTTAGATTTGGCAACGACATCTGCGCCAAGAGTGCCGCCTGCTCCCGATTTATTCTCAACAATGACCTGCTGGCCCAGGGCTTTGGAAAGATGCTCGGCCAGTAGCCTGCCAATGATGTCCACAGAGCCGCCCGGCGCAAACGGTACGATGAGTTTAATTGGCCGCTCCTCAGGGTAAGGTGCTGCCGCTGCGATGCTCAGACAGCATGCCATCAGGATGCCTGCGATCAATTTAATGCTCAATGGCTTAATATTAAGTTTTTGCATGTCCACTTTCCTCCAAAGTACTTGTATTGATGCGTCAGATCGATGCAAGGGCCTTGATCTGTTCATCCATGTCCTGATTCGCGGCCTCAAGCCGTGCTCGGGTTGAGGCTACGACGGCCAGCGCATGATCGATGTGCTGCAATTGCCTTTGAACCGCCTGCTGCGTGGCCACAGGAGCCGGCCCTCCACTCTTGCGTGCATTCACGCTATCAACTGGACTCAGATACTTGTGCAGCTTATCTTCGGGCCATCCGAGAGGAGCCCCCGTTACCTCGATAACGGCCTGGTCCAGCATCTCGCTGGTCAGCTCATTAGCACTCTTTCCTGCATCAATAGCCAGTCGCACCAGTTCCCCGACGATATGATGGGCATCGCGGAAGGGCATATTCGCTTCGGCGACCAGTCCATCGGCCAAATCGGTTGCCGCTGAGAAGTCCCGGTTGACGTGCTCCAGCATATGCTGCTTTCGTGGTTCGACACTGCTCATAATCAAGCCGAACAAAGAGAGGCTGCGCTGGACTTCGTCCGCGCACTCCCAGAAATTTCTCATGCTTTCTCGACTACTATCACCGGAATGCGTGTAATGCGTACCTTTTACGGTTACCAAGGCCGTGTTGAGCAAGCCAAGAACATGAGCACTCTTGCCTTTCAAATACTCCAGCACCGCCGGGTTCTTTTTCTGCGGCATGATGCTTGATGTGCTGGCTACACGGTCTGGAAACGAGACGAGTCCGAACTCGGGTGTGGACCACACATGCAGATCCTGGGCCACGCGCCCCCAAGTGACGGCAAGCATGGCCATGGCAGACATGGCCTCCCAGGCAAAATCCCGGGATGCGACCGAATCCAGTGTGTTGGCCTGAACTGTAGTGAACCCAAGGTATTTAGTAGTAATACTCCGATCAATTGGGAATCGGGTACCTGCAAAAGCCCCGGCACCCAGCGGACACATATCGATGCGCACCAGAACGTTTAGCAGACGGTCCATGTCTCGCCCAAGATGTTCAGCAACACCAGCCATATAGAAGCCGAAGGTCATGGGCTGCGCAGGTTGCAGATGCGTGTAGCCAGGCATGACAGTATCGGCAAAACCCAGGGCTCGTTCGAGCATGTTCTTCCTGACTCGCCCGATCGCCTCCAATATCTTGAGCACAACATCACGAGCACGAATGCGGTCTATCGTCACGCTAATGTCATTGCGACTGCGCGCCATATGCACCCGACCCCCGATATCTCGGCTGGTGATCGCCATCAGCCTGGCCTCGTAATTGAAATAGGGATCCTCCTTAGCAGGATCCAGAACGACGGACGCTGGACCTTCTGATTCTATCTGCAACAGGCCTTTGGCAAGCTTTACGGCAATATCCGGGATCATCAGACCCGTCTTGTGCAGCATCAGAAGGTGGGCCTTGTTTACCTGGGTGAGGTGTGGGAATACCGTAAGGAAGTCCCTGGCCAGGCGTGGCGCGTAGATGAGTTCACAGATTTCGGCGGCAAGAGGTTCTTTCAGCCGACGACTTACTTTTGATTCCATTTTCAGTGCTCCATTTGATATGGAAGTAGTATCCGAGCTGCGACCTCATCACGTCAAATAACAAATTCAAGACAGTCCATACATTTTTGATATGATATCCAGTATTATTCAGGTATGCCCTGGGGCCAATCCACAGTGGATATTGGCGATTGGGTGCAATGATTATTGCAAAACCACGCTTTTGATCGGAGGACTATGAACTTCAAGCAGCTTGAGACATTCCGGGCCGTCATGCTCACCGGTTCGATGACAATCGCCGCCAGGCAGCTGCATACATCGCAGCCAAATGTCAGTCGCATCATTGGCAAGCTCGAAGCCGAAACAGGCTTCGAGCTGTTTGATCGTTTTGCAGGCCGTGTTCAGCCCACAAAAGCAGGAGAAGCGTTTTTCAGGGAAGTGGAAAGGACATTCATCGGGCTCGATAGCGTGGCCGAATCAGCCCGAGCCATCAGAGACATGGGGCAAGGAGCACTGCGGGTGGCTGCAGCTGCATCCATTGTCATGAGTGCATTGCCTATCGCGATACGCTTATTCCATGAGCGTTACCCGCGCGTCCGGGTGATTGTTGACACTGGTGAATCTTCCGTGGTTGCAAACTGGATCGCAACACAGCATTCCGACATTGGCTTTGTGGCCTATATGCCCGATAAGCCCGGTGTTGTTGCGTCGTTAATTCATGCAGAGAATGCCACTTGTATTGTTCCGTCCGGGCATCGTCTTGCTGGCAAGCCCCACCTGACTCCGCGTGACCTTGCGGGAGAGCGTTTCATTTCACTTCCGTCGGGCAGTGCTTCCCGAGTCGCGGTTGACGCAGCGTTCAGCGCCGTACATCGCACCATGGTCCTTGAAACAGCCTATGCTGTCACCATATGCCGGATGGTCAACGAAGGCTTGGGAATTAGTCTGGTGAATCCCATTGTGAGCCGCACCACGAAGTTTCCAGGTATTGTTTCCATTCCGTTCAAACCAGACATTCCGTTCAAAAGCTATATGCTCAAGCCTCAGCTCGCGCTACGGGATATCCATACGGATTTTTTTGTAGATTGTATGAAGCAAGCCTTCAAAGCAACGCTGGATGATTAGGGACAAAAATCGCCATGTCAAAGCGGTCGCTATACGGGAACCAGTGGCAGTATGCCCTCAAGCTTGCGCCTAGTTACGTACCATCACGGCTGACAGATAGGTGTGTACTCATCCGGAGTTCTTCCGGATTCTCATTGGCGCGTTCCCGAACTCGTTGTTGGCTTCGACTAGCCGCACTAATTGCATCAGGAGGTGATTCCGCTCCTCCGGTGCAATAGCTTCGATAGTACGGTCATGTGCCCGGCGGGCTGCCGGCTCTATGCGACGGAGCAGATTACGACCTTTCCTGGTGATCTTGACCAGTTTTACGCGGCGATCCAATGCAGAGGGTTTGCGCGACAACAGACCTCGCGCTTCGAGCCTTGGCAGTATCTCCGAGACACTTGTACGTTCCAGGCCAATTTCCATGCACAAGTCAGTTTGTTCAATTTCGTTGTGCTCAACAAGGGTAGTGAGCAAGCTGTATTGAACGGGAGTGATGTTGAACGCACCAACCTCCGCAATAAATAACCCCATGTGAATTTGATGCAACCGGCGGATAACAAATCCAGGACGGCTGAACAAAATCGAGCGTGCTCTTGCCGCACGCAGTTCCTGTGTTGCGGACAAATCTATTGAAGTTGGCTTAGGCATACGTTGGCTGATAAAAAAGTTCAGGCACAATTATAGATTGTCTTGCAGAAAAAAGGCGGCTATAGAAAAAATACGTGGTATGCAACATAACTGGTGCAATGCCCAGGTCCATCGCACCAGTTATGTTGCGACAAAAGTCAAAATGGTGCATCAGAGTCCGGTTATATCTTCTGTAAAGTTGGCACGACAATTGCGTGGTATACCTCATAACTAACCAGGAATCTGAAAAAATGTCCAAAATTCTTTTGCAAGGCGGCCGCGTCATTGATCCCGCAAAAAATATAGATAGCCAACTTGATGTACTGGTCGAGAACGGCAGAATATCTTCCATGGGTAACACACTGCCGGACCTCGAAGGCACCGAAGTCATCGATTGCCGTGACAAACTCGTGCTTCCTGGTTTGATTGATACCCACGGACATATATACCAGGGCGTTACTGGCAGATTTGGCTTGAATCCTGACATGTGCGGTGTACATTCCGGCGTCACTACCCTTATTGACCAGGGTGGACCCAGTTGCATTACACTCCCGGGCTTTCGTCAACACATCGTCGATCGCGCCAAGACTCGCGTTCTGACCTATCTCTCTGCATATCTCGTAGGTGGACTGGAAGGTCACTATTATCCCGAACTCTATCGTCCTGCGTGTCTGGACGCAGAAGCGACCATTAAGTCCGCCGGCAGCAACCCAGATTTGGTCCGCGGGTTGAAGGCCCACGCAGAAATCGGAGGATTTGCCCGATGGGGTGTAGATGTCATGCGTATTGCGTCGCGCATTGGCCGCGAAACAGATCTGCCCCTTTATATCCATTTCGGGCAACTTTGGCCGAAGCCGCAAGACGGCGGTTTGGACGTGAACCCTGACTGCATCTTCAACCAGGTAGTCGATATGCTCAAGCCGGGCGATATCCTGGCCCATCCATTCAGCCGCCACCCGGGCGGCTTCGTCGAACTCAATGGAAAACTGCACCCGATGGTGTCCGAAGCCGTCGCCCGTGGTCTCAAAGTCGACGTAGGCCACGGCTCGCACTTCAGCTTTGCCACCGCTCGCATCGTACTGGATGCAGGCGTCATTCCCGATACGCTGGGCGCCGACATGCATGGATATAACACGAGCGTACCTGCGCCTGCTGGTACACCGGACTCTCATCCGGACGAAGAAGATCACCTATTCAAAAGCAAGATACGCTTCAGCCTCGTGTCTGCAATGACCAGTATGCTGGCTCTGGGCCTTCCTCTTGATCATGTTGTGGCCATGGTCACAAAAAATGCCGCTCGTATGGCGGGCATGAGAGACGACCTGGGTACATTGACGGTGGGTGGTGTTGCTGATATTTCAGTGCTCCACGACCGCCGCGGACGGTGGGTGCTTCGTGACAACGAGGGCATACAAGTGACTGCTGAGCGGCTACTGGAGCCCGCATTCTGTCTGCGAGCCGGTGAACGTTTTGCCGCCAATTCCCCTCTCTTGCCAACTTTCGAAGCCGCTTAAATGGCCTGCCAGGCCCTGGAGGTGTTTGCAGAAAAATTGTTGCGGATGCCCAGCAAACCCACCGGTTTTGTACATAGCTTGAAGGGATTGGCTTTCCGAAAGTCTTCGCGGGTCAATCGTGCAATTGCCAACCGTTCTTGTACTTATGACCTCACAGGACGCAGAACGTACAACCTTTCCTTGCGTTGTTCGACAATCGTTAAACCGAATTTCCTCTTCCCGATTCATTCACTTTTAAATAATTGCATCATGAAAACCTCCACTACACGTTTTTCGTTGACCCGCTTCTGCCGATCTTACCTGTTGGCCGTCACGACTCTGGCGGTCGTATCTGGCAATGTATCGGCTCAATCGCCAACCAAAATTCGCTTTGCTGCAGACTGGGCATTTCAGGGGCCTCAAGCCCCGTTTCTTCTGCCACACGAAAACGGCTGTTACACAAAGTCTGGGCTGGACGTAACGACAGACCGTGGTTTCGGATCAGGCGACACAATAAGCAAGGTATCGAGCGGAAGCTATGACGTTGGTTTTGCCGACATCAACGCAATGATAGAGTACAACGCACGCCAGCCCGCCGCCAAGCTCATTTCATTCTTCATGATATACGACGGAGCGGCCTTGTCGGTAGTGACTAGAAAGGATACCGGTATCGCAAAACCTGCCGACCTGGTTGGTAAGACCATTGCTGCTCCGGCAGGTGATGCCTCCCGGCGTCTGTTTAGTGTTCTTGCCAAGGCGAATGGTTTCGATGCCGATCAGGTCAAGTGGGTAAATGTCTCTCCTGAGCTGCGCGAAAGCATGCTGGTGCGCAAAAGCGCCGACGCTATCTCCGGCGCATCGTTCACGGCCTATATAGGCGTTCACGCAGGTGGTCTGCCGAAAGATGACATTGTAGTGCTACGCTATCCGGAATTTGGCGCCTCGCTCTATGGCTCAGCGTTAGTGGTCAAGCCAACCTTTGCCGCGGCAAATGAGAATGCCCTCAAGTCTATGGTGGCCTGCATAGCTCAAGGTATTTCTCAGAGTATCCGTCAGCCGGACGTTGCCATCGACGCGCTGACCAAGCGAGAGAGGCTGACTGATCGGTCTGTGGAAAAAGAGCGTATGCAGTTGTCACTTGACTGGTCAATCAATACAGCATGGGTGAAACAACATGGCATGAGCAGTATCGATCCGGCACGCCTGGAACGATCTCTGAAGGATGTCGCTGCAGCACTTCAAATACCGGTCCCACCCGCTAGCGAGGTGTACACCGACCAGTATCTTCCTGAGCGTTCCAGTCTTATGTTGCCCAAATAATAACGACAATAGGAGACTTGGCAATGCCGACAACAAAGTCACTGGTTCAGATGCATGACGTAGCGCTCGTATATGGCGAAGGCGAGAACGGACTGCTGGCGCTTGAGCACTTCAATCTCGAGATCAGAACCGGGGAGTTCATCGCCCTGGTCGGCCCCTCGGGTTGCGGGAAATCAACCGTGCTCAAATTAGTAAGTGGACTCAGGCGCGCGCAACAAGGGGGAGTCATTGTCGCCAATAGAGAAGTCACAGAACCCCTTAAGATCGTTGGCATGGCCTTTCAAAGCCCGGCATTACTGCCCTGGCGTACGGTCATGTCGAACACGATGTTACCAATGGAGATTGTCGAGCCGCACTGCCGAAGTTTCAAACGCGATATTGCCAGTCACAAAGAGCGTGCGGAGCAGCTCTTTCGGAGTGTGGGTCTGAAAGATGTGGCAGAACGTTATCCGTGGCAATTATCCGGGGGCATGCAACAACGCGCTTCCCTGTGCCGGGCGCTCATCCATCAACCGCAGTTGTTGCTTCTGGATGAGCCTTTTGGGGCTCTTGATGCCTTCACACGCGAAGAACTCTGGGACACGCTTAAAGCGCTTTGGAGTGAAAAAAAATTTACAGTGGTTATGGTTACTCATGATCTTGCCGAAGCTGTATACCTGGCCGACACCGTGCATGTTTTTTCTCAAAGACCTGGGCGCATCATTCACAGCCGCCGCATTCCGAAAGAGTGTCGGCGGCGACGCGAGGACCGCTACACTTCATTGTTTTCCGATGAGGTAGCACGTCTGAGACAATACATTAGCCATTCTCAGGAGTCATGCTCATGAATCGCGTTCAATTTCGTCAAGCACTTAGCCCATGGTTAACGGCAGCGGGTATGTTCCTTATTTGGGAGTTTGCCTGCCGAACATGGGCCGTTCCGGAAATTATTTTACCAGCGCCTTCGGCCATCTTTCAGGCCATGCTGGATTTCTGGCCCTCTTTGGCAGAAGGCGCAGCACAGACTCTTTTCACCACTGTAATTGGCTTTTTGCTGGCGCTACTCTTCGGCTTGCTGCTGGGTGTCACGGTCGGCGCAAGCCCAGCTATCTATCGCGCCATCAATCCCATCATGATCGGTTTCAATTCAATACCCAAGGTAGCCGTTGTTCCGGTGCTGGTCATGTGGTTCGGTATCGGAACGATTCCTGCCGTGCTGTGCGCCTTTCTCACCGCCTTCTTTCCCATTGCGGTCAACGTGGCGACAGGTATAGCGACGCTGGAACCGGAATTAGCCGATGTGCTGCGTTCCCTTGGGGCAAGGCGTTCTGTCATCCTGCGCAAGGTCGCCATACCTCGTTCGCTACCTTATCTCTTTGCCTCGCTGAAGATTTCCATCACTTTGGCCTTCGTAGGCTCGGTCGTATCAGAAATGGTGGCCAGCAACGCTGGTATTGGCTATCTGCTATTGAACGCGAGCTCGTCTTTTCGTGTCTCGCTGGTCTTTGCATCGCTGACCGTCGTAGCGATTCTTGGCATTTGTATGTACGGTCTGGCAGATTTCGTGGAAAGGCGATCTACAGGATGGGTGAGACGAGGCAATGAATCAGGCGATGCCCTTGGCGGTGGTTAGTGAGTAACAATGTTACTCACCTCAATTTTTCAGTAATGTACAAAATAACGATATAAAGCATTCCAGTCTGTGGAGATCTGCTGTAACACAATTCGCAGCGTCATCATCCAGCTGGATATTTGTCATTGCTGTGGACAGCTTCCTGGAAAGAATGCATCACTGCACCGCTTTATGAACGCCATATATGTGGGATACCACCTAATGCACCACAACGATATTCCATACGGTGCAATGAGCGGGCCAAAGCGGTGCATGGCTACCCTGGAAAGATTCGCCACCAGGCTTGATTCAATTAATTTATGTGGTGTACCACTTAAATTAATTATTTATTTTTATATATTTATCAATGCCTTACAAGACCATCTCCGCTATTTCAAGAACAATTGGCACGGCTATTGCTTTGTAATCCTGTAGTGACTATCTGACCAGAGGACGGCAATGGCTACAACTGTTTTGAGCGGCGGCCCTATTTTTGACCCCGCAAATAGAATCGACGACACGGCGCCGGTATTGGATCAGCGCTACGGTGTTCCACAACGAACGGAGCAAGTGGACAACACAAGACCATCCAGGCAACCAGGCTATCACGCCATTCATACTGCGACTGCGCTTTTCTCTGCGGGGTCGCCATTGGTTCAACGCCGGCACGCCCATCCTGCTCCTGACCTTCACTGCCCGATCGCGCCATGACACAGAACCTTCCTGAAATCGTACAGAATAAGGGCATCGGGGCCCGACTGTCGCGCAAGGAGGACGCGCGCTTCCTGACAGGCCGCGGCCAGTATGTGGGCGACATGAAAATGCCGGATGCCTTGGACGTGGCATTCGTTCGCTCGCAACTTGCTCACGCCCGCGTGCGCGACATTCAGAAGCCGGCCGGTTTCGAGCATCTCGTATTCACGATGGCCGACCTGAACGGCGTAAAGCCCATTACAGCGACATCGGGCCTGGCCGGTTTTCGAAAATCCATGCAATATCCCCTGGCACACGACAAAGTTCGCCACGTCGGCGAGATGGTGGCCATGTGTGTGGCGCCCAGCCGCGCGCGTGCCGAAGACCTCGCTGACCAGGTTTTTGTGGAGTACGAAGAGCTGCCGGTCATCGCCGACATGTTCGATGCGGCCGACGGCAACGCGCCGGGGCGCATTCACGAGGAATGGGACGCCAACGTCTTTCTTGAAACCCATGTCAACAAGCCGGGTCCGGCCCATCCCCCTGGTACCGTGTCCGTCCGACGTAAACTGTCGACCTCCCGTCAATGTATGGTGCCGCTCGAGGGCCGTGGCGTGCTGTGCTGGTGGGACAGCCGCATGGATCAGTTGGTCGTTGTCTCGGCCGCACAACTGCCCCATGTAAATCGCACCGGGCTGGCTGAATGTCTGGGCCTGGACGAGGGCCGTATCCGGGTCGTTTCGCCGGATGTCGGTGGTGGTTTTGGCTACAAGGGCATCCTGCTGCCCGAAGAAATTTGCTGTGCCTGGCTGGCGATGCACTTGCAACGCCCGGTTCGATGGCTGGAGGACCGGCGTGAGCACCTCAGCGCCAATGCCAATTGCCGGGAGCACGCCTATGACCTTACCGTACACGTAACGTCTGACGGCCGGCTGGTCGGCATCGACTGCGATGCCATTGTCGATTCCGGAGCATACTCATCCTATCCATTCTCCGCGTGTCTGGAGGCAGCCCAGGTCGGTTCCATCCTGCCCGGACCTTATCGTATGGACAGCTTCAATTGTCATACTCGTTCGGCAGCCACCAACAAGCCCCCCATCCTGCCTTATCGCGGCGTGGCCAGAACCGGCGTGTGCTTCGCGCTGGAAGTCACGCTCGATGCGGCAGCACGCCAGCTGGGCATCGAGCCATATGTGCTGCGAGCCCAGTGCCTGGTACGCGAGACAGATATGCCCTATACCAACATCACCGGCAAAACCTTCGATTCGGGCGACTACGTCACGTGCATGGAACGGGCCGTGGCGGCACTGGACTGGCCGGCCTGGCGCGCGCGCCAAAGCGAACGCCAGGGCGACAACATCCGGCCACAGAGACGCATCGGCCTGGGCCTGGCTGTGTTCTGCGAACAGGGCGCCCACGGCACCTCGGTCTATCATGGCTGGGGAATTCCCATGGTACCTGGCTACGAGCAATGCCACGTACGCATGACGCCGGACGGTATCCTGGAGGTGCAGATTGGTGTCCACTCGCATGGCCAGAGTCTTGAAACCACGATGGCCCAGGTCGCCCATACGGCGCTGGGCATCGATCCCGCCCAAGTACGCGTCATGCATGGCGACACGGCCACTTCGCCCTACTCGACGGGCACGTGGGGCTCACGCTGCGCGGTCATGGCCGGTGGCGCAGTAGGGTCGGCCTGCGAAGCCCTTGGCGCACGGCTCAAAACCATCGCTGCCAGTTTGATGGACGTACCCGCCGAGTCGCTGACATTGGCCAACGGCACAGTCACGAGTACCAACACCGAGCGCACCGTGACGATCAAAGAGCTGGCGCACACCTGGTACCGAGCACCACAACACCTGCCCGCGGGCGTGGATCCGGGCGGTCTCGCCCTGACGGCGGGCTATCGCATGCAGCCCGACGGCGGCACCTTCAGCTATGCCTGTCATGCATGTGCCATTGAAGTCGACACCCTGACCGGCATAGTCAGACTGCTGGACTACGCCATCTGTGAGGATGGTGGTGTGCTGTTGAATCCCATGGTGGTCGAAGGTCAACTGCTCGGCGGTCTGGCACAAGGCATTGGCACCGCGCTCTACGAAGAAATGCCGTTCGACAGCGAAGGACAGCCCCTGGCCTCGACCCTGGCCGATTACATTGTCCCCGGCGCGGGTGAAATGCCACCGCTGAAGATCGAGCACATGGAAACACCCAGCCCATTCAGTAAGTACGGGCAGAAAGGGATTGGTGAAGGTGGTGCAATCGCGCCACCCGCCGCAATAGTCAACGCAATCAACGACGCCCTGGCCGGTCTGGGTGCAGAGTTACTCTCTGTCCCGGCCAGTCCTGAGCGGATCCAGGCCGCCCTGGCAGCTGCTTCGGAGGACCTGGCATGAAAGCGATTGCCTACAAATTGGCGCGAGCCGCCGACCTGAACGCCGTCATCACACAACTGCAGGAAGATGAACTCTATAAAGTCATCGCCGGGGGCCAGTCGCTTGGCGCCATGCTGAACCTGCGGCTGGCGCAACCCGAACGCCTGGTTGACCTTGATGGCATCAATACGCTGCGTAAGGCAGAGGTCGTAGAAGGCGAACTCCTGTTAGGCGCCATGACCACCCATGCCGAAATCGAAGACGGGCAGGTGCCTGACGTGACCCAGGGAATGCTGGCACATGTCGCACGCGGCATTGCTTATCGTGCCGTCCGCAATCGCGGCACGCTGGGCGGTAGTCTGTGCCATGCCGACCCTGCGGCCGACTGGATGACCGCGATGACCGCGGTCGGCGCACAGTGTGAAACAACCGCTCCGGAGGGGACCCGGCTCATCCCGGCCGCACAGTTCATGACGTCGGCGTTCGAGCCGGATTTGCGGCCAGCAGAAATTCTGGCGCGCATCCACATCCCCGCGTTCAGTCCATCTGCGCGCTGGTCGTATCGCAAACACTGCCGCAAGGTTGGCGAGTTTGCCATGGCTATCGTGGCCGGCGTGCTTGATCCAGACCGGGGAGTGGAACGGCTGGTATTTGGCGCCCTGGATGGCACGCCCCATCTGGTCGAACGTGACGGTCTGTTTCGTGAACTGGCTGATCCACGCACGCGCGCCGCGTTCCTGGCAAGCGCTGACTTGCAGCTGCCGACCACATCCCAGGCCCTGCACGCCGATCTATTGGCCCGCGTGCTGGCCGATATTGGAGAAACACAATGACCGTGCCCATAGCATTTCCTGAAGTCAAGGAGCACCCAGTAACCTTGACTGTCAACGGCCAGCACTATCACATACAGTGCGAGCAGCGGACGCATCTGGCCGATGCGCTGCGCGATCATTGCGGTCTCACCGCCACCCACATTGGCTGTGAGCACGGCGTGTGCGGCGCCTGCACCGTCGAAGTGGATGGCGCCCCCCAACGCGCCTGCCTGCAAGCCGCACAGCGCTTCGAAGGCAAATCGGTCACGACCCTGGAGGCATTGGACGACGACCCGCTGACCATCGCGCTACGCCAATTGTTCTCCGCCCATCATGCCCTGCAATGCGGTTACTGCACCCCAGGCATGTTGATGACGGCGCGCGACATCGTCCGTCGCCTGCCCAACGCCGATGAAAACCGGATCCGTGAAGAATTGGCCGGCAACCTGTGCCGCTGTACCGGCTATCAAGGCATCGTGCGAGCCATCGCCGAGATGCTCAGGACCTACCCACGGCAGGAGATCCCGAATGCAGCTTGAACAGTCCATTACCGTAGCCGTCGCGCCCGAACACGTGTGGGCGGCTTTCCATGATCCGCAACTGCTGGTGTCCTGCTTACCCGGCGCGTCCTTGCGCGGCCCGGTCCAAGACGGTCGGCTGCCTTTGCTGTTCAAAGTAAAGCTCGGGCCCATCGGCGCCGCATTTTCCGGAGAAGGTGCCCTGGCGCTGGACGAGGCGACCCACACCGGGGCGATCAGTGGCCAGGCCGCAGATAGCAAGACCAATAGCCGGGTCAAAGGTGAGGCCGGTTTCACCGTCAAACCCGCGCCCGAAGGCACGCAGGTAAATGTGACGGTTAACTTCACAATCACCGGCTCGCTGGCACAATTTAGCCGTGAAGGCATTGTACGTGGACTTGCCGATCAACTCACCAGGCAATTTGCCGCCAATATTCAGAACAGGATCACCGAATCAGCGGTCGTCGTACCTGCTACGGCTGCCCCCTTGAGCGACGTAACGACCAACCCGCCCGAGGCAGCGTCCGCCACACCGCATGAACCGCCGATCAACCGATCGTCGGAGGCGCCTGCCTTGAATGGGTTCGCACTACTGGGCGCAATGCTCAAAGATTATTGGCGCCGACTGTTCGAGAAACAATCATGACCCCAAACACGACTTGCCTGCCCTTACGACCAATCGAAGCCCACGTGAATCCTTACCAGGGTGCCCTGTGGTCTGGCGTGCGCCGCTTATGCGATGTTCTGCCGGCGCTGGATCCGCACGTATTGCTACATGCCGGCCCGCCGTTCGCGGGGCAACCCGTGCCAGCACCTGTACGGCACGCGGCAGCACAGGCCCTGATCTTCGAAGGAGCAGCCGTCGACCTCGCAGCTGGTCTGGCACTGTTGGACAGCGCTGTATATCAACTCGAACCGGCCCAGGAACATGGGGTAGTCACGCCGCTGGCGCAGGTGGTCTCCAACCGCATGCCCGTGATGATCGTGGGTGACAGCATGCACGTACGCTATGCTCCCCTGGCAGAGGGGCCGCCGCCAGCCTTGCGATTCGGAAGCGCCGACTCGCAAGGTGCTGAAACAATGCGTACGCTGGCCGATATAGCCCTGGATGAGCTCAATAACATCCTGGCCTCCCAGCCGCTGCACGTGGGAAGCGTCATCGCCGCAGCGCTCGCGCAGGGCGATGAATGTCATTCACGCACAGCCGCCGCAAATGCGGCCATGGTACACGCGCTCACCTCCTCCCCCGGCCTGACCGAACAGTTGGCCAGCAACCAGGGCTTTGTACTACCTCTCATCATGGCAGCCAGCGCCTGGGCGCTCGCCGCTCGTGGTGGCGAAGTGGCCTGCGTCGGCGGCAACGGCGTCTCGTTTGGACTGCGATTGGCTGCCAGCACACAGTGGCGCACCTGCCCCGCCGATCCGCCCACGGGCCATCGCTTTGATGGCAAGGCTGGTCTGACTGCCTTAGGCGCTATTGGCGACAGCGCCGTCGTAGACTTCTGCGGACTGGGCGGCCAGGCACTGCAACACGCCCCCACTCTGCAGCAAGACTGGCAGACGCTGTTGCCCGTCGATTGGGCACAGCGGCCTGAGCTACTGTTAGACAGAACGGGGCTGGTGTCGCCCGTGCTTATCACACAGCACGGCATTGCACCGATTATCCACCTTGCCCTGCTTGATGCCAGCGGCCAGGATGGGCTGCTGGGCCGCGGTTTCTACCTTCCACCGATCCATCTGTTCGAGCCGGACACCGTCGTCGGAGCCCAATCATGAGCGTCAAAGACCGAGTCATTATCGTTACTGGCGGAGCCAGCGGCATCGGCCATGCCATTGTCGAACATCTGGCCCGTGAGGGCGCGGCAGTTGTGATCGCCGACCGCGCGGACGCGCAAGCCCGTGCCGACGCCTTATCGGCGCAAGGCCTGCCCGTCATCGGCATGTCTGTCGACGTCGCCATCGAAGCCCAGGTCATCGCTATGATCGCCGATACCGAAGCACGACTGGGCCGTGTCGACGTCCTGGTGAACAACGCCGGCATTTACTCATCCCTGGAACCCAAACCATTCGACACATTGACGACTGCCGAATGGCGTCACGTGCTTGAGGTCAATGTCGTCGGCCTGTTCATGTGCTGCAAAGCGGCGACGCCGGCCTTCAAACGCGCCGGGGGTGGTCGCATCATCAACATCTCATCCGGCGTCGCCTTTAAGGGAAACCCGTTGATGGCGCACTACGTAGCCAGCAAAGGCGCCGTCATCTCGCTGACGCGGGCCCTGGCCACAGAATTGGGTGCGCACAATGTGCTCGTCAACAGTGTGGCACCAGGCTTCACGCTCAGCGACAACGTCGGCGGCAATCCTGCGCTGATCGAAGGTGTCAAGGCCCCCTCACTGAAGAACCGCGTGCTTGCGCGTGACATGTACCCGGAAGACCTTGTGGGTGCCGTCGCGTTCTTCGCAGGCGAGGGCTCACGCTTTATCACCGGCCAGACCCTCGTGGTCGACGGTGGCGCCTATTACCACTAAGTACTACCCAGGAGACGCTTCATGGCATTGGTCAGCATTCCCGTCATTGATCTTGCACCGGCCCGCAACGGCTCGGCCGAGGATCGCCTGCGCATTGGCAGGCGTATCGATGAGATCTGCCGCGAAATCGGCTTCTTTACCATCACCGGCCATGGTGTGGATCCTCGTCTCATTCACACCCTGCGAGAACAGGCCTATACATTTTTCAACCTGCCGCTGCAGGCCAAGCGCCGCGCCGCACCGGCAAAAGCTGGCACACCGCGCGGTTACCGCGGCCTGGGCTTCGAGTCGCTGGCACTGGGCAATACCCAGACCGCACCGGCAGACATCAAGGAGTATTATCACTTTGGCCGCGAATCGTGGCCAACCGAACCGTACTTCACCGAGGGTGAAGGCCAACGCTATTTCATTCCGAATCTATGGCCAGACACCCCCGCGGCCTGGCGCGACACGGCGGCCCAGTACTACGCCGCCCTCTCGGCACTGACCGAAGACATGATGAAGCTTGCCGCGCTTGGCCTTGGCCTGCAAGAGCAATTCTTTCAGGACAAGATTGATCGCCACATCACCGCAATGCGAATCAACCATTATCCCGCCCAAACCTTTCCGCCCGAACCTGGCCAACTACGCGCAGGCGCACATACCGATTATGGCCTGCTTACCATCCTGAACGGGGAGAACACGCCTGGCGGCCTGCAAGTGCAAACCCGGTCCGGCAACTGGGTCGGGGTAGAAACGGATCCGGACACGTTCGTCGTCAACATTGGTGACCTGTTGATGCGCTGGACCAACGACCGCTGGGTATCTAACAGCCATCGGGTTGTCAACCCGCCGGCAGGATCACAGCGAAGCGCCCGGATTTCCATCGCGTTCTTCCATCACCCAAATTACGATGCGCTCATCGAATGCGTCGCTCCTGAAGGGCAAGCCAAGTATCCGCCAATACGTTCCGGCGATTACCGTGATTTTAAGTATCAACAGACCCGAATTTGACGCCCACTTTAACCAAATGCCCTTCCATCATCATTCATCTGGAGCTCTTCATGTTCAATAAGAATCGACTTCTGACCCTGCTCGCTTTCAGCGCGCTGTGCTCCGCGCCCGCCCTGGCGCAAGAAACCATCAAGATTGGCATATCACAGCCTCTGACCGGCGTGGTGGCAGCGTCGGGCACCTACGTAACCAACGGCGCACGCCTGGCGGCTGAGCACATCAACGCGCGTGGCGGTGTCCTGGGCAAACCCATTCAATTGATTGTGGAGGATAACAAGTCCAACCCACGCGAAGCGGTAAACACAGCCGAAAAACTGATCCTGCGAGACAAAGTGCCGGTCATGATGGGCGCATGGGGCTCAACGTTCACCCTGGCCACGATGCCCAAGCTCGAAGAATATGGCGTACCAATGGTGGTAGAGACTGCCTCTTCCTCCAAAATCACCACCGCCGGCAACCCTTGGGTCTTTCGCATCAGCCCAACCTCGCATATGGAAGCGCTGGCCTTTGCCAAGAAGTTGTCGTCATTCAAACCGGCCATCAAGAAGGTCGACTTCCTGTCCGTGAACAACGACTGGGGCCTGGGTGCAGCCAACGCGTTCCGCGGTGTCTTCAAGGAACACGGCATCGAAGTGGGCCGTGCAGAAACCGTATCTCCGGATGCAACGGATCTTTCAGCGCAGCTGGCGGCCATCCGCAATTCGGACAGCGACACCATTATCGTCACTTCGGGCGTTGAGCAATTGACACTGGCCATCCGGCAAGCGGCCGAACAACGGGTCACCAAGCGCATCATCACGACCGGTGGCTCGTTTCCCGAGCAGTTAATTGCCAATCCCGGCCCCAAAGGCTACGTCAGCACCCATCTGCTGTTCTTCTCTCCCTGGACGGCCGAGCAAGCCTTGCATCCTGAAATCGCCAAGGCCTACATGGACGGCTGGAAAGACAAAAAATATCCCTTTCCAGGCTCGACCGAAGGCTTCCGCGGCTATGACGCCATCCTGACCATTGCCGCCGCCATCGAAAAAGCCGGCAAAGCCGAACCCAAAGCCATCCGCGATGCGCTCTGGGACACCAAAGTGAAAGGCGTAAACGGCGACATCGCCTTCCAAAAAGACGGCCCGAGCGGCAAAGAAAGCGGGCAGAACGCGCCGAACATCTACATCGTGGAACTGAAGGACGGCAACGTCACTGCAATGCAGTAAAAAGCCAGAATGTGACGGGGGCACGGTGCCCTCGCCACAACAGCCGCGCCACAGGCGCAAGCTACGGAGAGCAACTTGGACCAATTTCTACAACACGGCGTCAATGGCCTGGTGCTGGGGGCAACTTATGCCCTCCTGGGTATCGGCCTCACGCTGATCTTCGGGATCATGCGCATCGTCAATTTCGCTCATGGCGAATTCTACGCGCTAGGCGCTTATGTGGCCTACGCCATGGTATCGTTGCTGAACATCGACTACTTCAGCAGCTTATTGCTGGCCGCCGTGATCGGCTTTCTCTTTGGCTGGGCCATTGAATTTCTGCTGCTGCGACGATGCAAACTCGAGAACATCGACGAAGTCATGCTGATCATGATTGGCGTGATGATCGTGATGCAAAATACCGAACTGCTGCTCTGGAGCGGCGTAGCCAAAACGGTGCCCACTCCCTTCTCTCAGGAGTCGCTGATGCTTGGCAATATCGCGCTTTCGCCCATCAGGCTGTTCGTCCTGTGCGCAGCGGCATTCCTGCTGGTAGTGTTCTATTGCGTGATCGAACGATCACGATTGGGGATGGCAATGCGCGCCACCTTCCAGGACAAAGATGCGGCACGCATCGTCGGCGTCAACATCTCACGCGTCTACACCCTCACTTTCGCGCTCGGATCCAGCCTTGCGGCCATTACCGGCGCGCTGCTGGCGCCCGTATTCGTTGTCAGCCCGACCATGGGCGACCTGGCCAGCCTGAAGGCGTTTGCCATCGTCATTCTCGGCGGACTGGGCAACCTCGCCGGCGCGGCAGTAGGCGGATTCGCGCTCGCCATGATCGAGGAATTCGGCGCTGGCTACATCTCAACCGCCTACCGGGACGCACTTGGTTTTCTGGTGATCCTGTTCGTCATGATCGTGCGTCCCCAAGGCCTGTTCGCCATCAAGGAAAGGGTGGGCTGACCATGAAAATTCTGACATTCATCGTCTGTACGATCCTGCTGGCACTGGTTCCGCTGTTTTTTCCTGACCCGTATCTTCTGTCAGTCATGGCCGCCGCCGGGATCATGATCATCGCCGCCATCAGCCTGAACCTGCTGCTGGGCTTTACCGGACAACTGAGCCTGGGCCATGCCGCATTCTTCGGCATCGGCGCCTATGCCAGCTCCCTGCTCGCTCTGGGCTTCGACGTCGACCTGGGGCTGGGTTCGCCATTGGTGGTCGACCCTAAACCCGTATGGGTGGCGTTCCTTAGCGGGATGGTGATTGCCGGCCTGTTTGGCTGGCTGGTGGGCAGGCTTGCCTTTCGCGTGCGCGGTGCCTATTTCGTGATTGTCACCATCAGTTTTGCCCAGGTGATGCGCATGCTGGCGCTGAACTGGGTCGACCTCACCGAAGGCCCCATGGCGCTGACTTCCATTCCGCCTCTGACCTTGTGGGTGCCAGGTGAAGGCGTGATCCAGCTTGTCAGCAAGGCCTCGACCTATTTGCTGGTGCTGGCCGTCGGCGTGATCGCCTATCTGCTGGTTGCCGGACTGGTGCACAGCCGGACCGGCCGTGCCGTTATCGCCTTGCGCGAGAACGAAACGCTGGCACGCTCCGTTGGTATCCCGGTCACCCGCTATCTGGCGATCATCTCGGTCATCTCGGCGGCGATCGCCGGTGCCGCTGGCGGACTGTACGCGCATACCGTCAGGATCATCGACCCCGATGTCTTTCTTTTCATTTACACCATCACCATGGTGATCATGGTTATCGTGGGCGGCAAAGGGACGCTGGCAGGCCCTGTTGTGGGTGGCCTGATTTTCGGGCTGCTACCCGAAGTCCTGCGCGGTGTCGTTGCACCTGAAGTGCAATGGATACTGTATGGCGCCCTGATGATTCTCATCTTGCTCTTTCTGCCACGTGGCATCGTGCCGGCATTTCACAACCTGCTGCAACGCCCTCGTCGCCGCTCGCCCATGCCAGCCGACACGCGTCCCATTACCCGAGGAGCCTCATCATGACCTCTGCCCTGACGTCCCCGCCGGCGAGCAACCAGGCACCGGTGTTATCGCTGACTGGCGTAACCGTGCGTATCTCCGGCCTGGTCGCACTGAACGATCTGAGTTTCGAAGTGCATCCCGGCCAGATCGTCAGCCTGATCGGACCGAACGGTGCGGGCAAGACCACCGCCTTCAACGTCATCTCGGGCTACATGCGGCCGACCAGCGGCACTGTCTCGCTATTTGGCGAGAACATTGTAGGACGCAGTCCGGAAGAGATCGCCCAGCGTGGTCTGGTGCGCAGCTTTCAACGCACCAGCGTGTTCAACCAATGCACGGTGTTCGACAATCTGCTCACCGCCCTGCATATGCAAGGCAAGTCTGGCCTGGTCGGCGCCATTTTGCGCCTGCCAGGCTTCAGACGTGAGGAAGCCGCCTTGCGTGCCGCTGCGGAAGAACTGCTCGCGTTCCTCGGCCTGGAATACCGCGCCAACGATCTTGCCTCGACCCTGTCATACGGCGAACAACGGCTTCTGGGCGTCGGTATCGCGCTATCGGCCAAACCCCGCCTGCTGCTGCTTGACGAACCCGCCGCGGGATTGAATCCGTCGGAGACCGACCTGTTCAAGACCATGATCAGAAAAATCGGCGAGCGTGGTATCACGGTGCTGCTGGTCGAACACGACATGCACATGGTGATGTCCATCTCGGACTATATCGTGGTGCTCAATCAAGGCCAGCGAATTGCCGACGGCCCTCCACCGGTCATTCAAAAGCACCCCGAAGTCATACGCGCCTACCTTGGATCAGGATTAAAACGTGCTCAAGCTTGAAAATATTAATGTTCACTATGGGTCCACTATCGCTGTGGACAAGGTTTCCCTCCACGTCAGCGAAGGGGAGTTTGTCACGCTGATCGGCGCCAATGGTGCGGGCAAATCCAGTACCCTTCGCGCGATCAGTGGCCTGGAACCTGTCGTCAGCGGTCGCATCACCTTCGACGGCCACCCGATAGAACGAGGCCGCCCGCAAGACATCATCGAACGTGGCATTGCCCACGCCCCGGAAGGGCGCAGAGTGTTTCCGCAACTAACTGTGCGCGAAAACCTGGAAATGGGCGCGTTCCGGCGCAAGGACAGGCAGCGTGTACGTGACGACCTGGAAAGGATGCTGGATCGGTTTCCGCGTTTGCGCGAGCGGCTGGCACAGCCAGCGGGCACGCTCTCGGGCGGCGAGCAACAGATGCTGGCGATCGCACGCGCACTCATGTCCCGCCCCCGACTCATCATGTTCGACGAACCTTCGCTGGGGCTGGCACCCAATTTCGTGGAGCAGGTCTTTCAACTGGTGGTGGACATCAGGGCGTCAGGAACGACCGTATTGATGGTGGAACAGAATGCGTACGCCGCGCTGGAGCTCAGCGACCGCTCGTACCTGCTGGAAACAGGCCGCGTCGTGATGCATGGACAGTCCAGCGAGATGCTTGCAAACCCGGATATCCGCCGGGCCTATCTGGGTGGCTGAATACTGCTCGCGACGGCGGATATTGCACTCACAGCGATGAATTGCGCCGGGCGAACGGCATAAAGGCTGTCTCACAAGCGCCCGCCTCCTGTGTCAGCGCCGGCGGTTCACGGTCTTGCGAGCAAATGTCGATTTTTTTATGAAATGATATCGAATCGACCAAAATCGGCATGAAATTTGCTTGATTGTAGCTATATAGTATACATCAAGGTATTCATCATGCAGATTAGTTCACTCGAAGGCTGGAAGCTTGCGTACGATAACGGTGCCTGTCCGGCAGAACTGCTGGAGCAACAACGGCTCGCCTGCTCGGACAATGATCCGGCCTGGATCAGCATTGCCACTGAGGCCCAGCTGCGCCAGCAAATTTCCAACCTTAAAGCACTGGAAAAAACATGTGGCAGGGAGCATCTTGCTCTATATGGCATCCCCTTTGCCGTCAAAGACAATATTGACGTTGCCGGCTTTCGCACGACCGCAGCATGCGAAGCATTTGCTTATACTGCCAGCACAGATGCATATGTGGTCAAACAACTCAGAGAGGCAGGCGCCATTGTCCTGGGTAAAACCAACCTGGACCAGTTCGCCACGGGGTTGGTGGGAACGCGCTCCCCTTATGGAATCGTGCCAAATGTCTTTGACCCGGAATTGATCTCGGGCGGTTCAAGTTCTGGTTCGGCATCCGTCGTCGCACGCGGATTGGTACCGTTTGCATTATCAACCGACACAGCGGGCTCAGGTCGAGTGCCTGCGGGGTTCAACCAAATTGTGGGGTTCAAGCCAACGCCTGGCGCCGTCAGTTGCACAGGTTTGGTGCGAGCATGCCGCACTTTGGACTGTATTGGCGTGCTTGCCACCTCCGTAATCGACAGTGCCACCGTCTTGGCAATCATGGAAGGCACAGATGGCGTGGACACCTATGCCAGCGCTCGCCCAATCACTGGCCCGCATAAACCCTTGCATACACTGCGCATTGCCACCCCTGCAGACAGAAAACTATCCTCGGGCTATGAAGCGGCGTTCTGCGACTATTTGACGCAACTGCGTGAACAGACAAGCCAGGTGGCAGACATCTCTTTCGAGACATTGGACGCGGTCGCAAACCTGCTGTACCAGGGACCGTGGATTGCCGAGCGTGTCGTCGGCGCACAAGACATTTACGAACAGCATCCGGAGCACCTGCTGCCTGTCATCCGCAGCGTTTTGGATGTCGCCAGGCAATTTTCAGCAGCCGATACGTTTGCTGCGCAGTATCGGCTGCAGGATCTCAAGAAAGAGGCCAACAGGCTTTGGGAAGACTGGGATGTGTTGTGTGTGCCTACAGCCCCACATCATCCCAGTATTGCACAAGTGCAGGCCGACCCGATCTCTGTGAATTCGCAGATGGGCGTGTACACCAATTTCGTCAACCTGCTGGGCTGGTCTGCGATATCCATCCCCGCTTCAGTACTGCAAGACCGTTTGCCTTTCGGCATTACACTGATCGCACCTGGCTGGCATGAACCCCATTTGGTACGCTGGGCTGCGCAATTGGAGAAAAAAAACGATCTGCCGGCGGGTGTCTCTGGCTTGCGCGCAAGCACATCCACGCATCAATTACCGTTATGGCATACCCCCATACAGGGCAACACGATCAAACTGGCTGTCGTGGGAGCGCATCTGCGTGGCATGCCGCTGAACCATGAATTACAAGCATGTGGTGCGCGCTTTCTGAAGGAAGCCCGCACGACTCCAGACTATCGCCTGTTTGCCCTGCACGGAACCGTCCCGTCCAAGCCCGGGTTGGCCCGGGTAGACTCTGGTAGTGCAATTGAACTTGAAGTGTGGGAGATCCCCCTGGCAAGTTTTGGCTATTTTGTGGCTGGCATCCCTTCTCCGCTTGGAATTGGCAGCATTGCGCTGGCAGATGGAGAAATGGTTAAAGGCTTCATATGTGAAGGCCACGCACTTACCCAGGCAACGGACATCACTGACTTTGGTGGTTGGCGTGCCTACTGCAACACGCAAAGCACCACAGCGCTTCGTACAACCAATAATCACAAGCTTGAATCCACCCCCACAAACTAGTCTAATAAATACACGACAGGAGATATCCGTGACGCATACCAGTCTTGCAAAAATTGCTTACCAGCAATTGAAAGAAGAGTTGGACAACTTTCACTATATCCCCGGTGACCGCTTTAGTGAAACAGAGGTTAGCACCAGATTGGGAACAAGCCGCACACCTGTTCGTGAAGCGCTGCTGCGACTGCAGCGCGAAGGCTACATATCCGTCATGCCTAAACTAGGATGGATCGTCAATACGATCGATTTTGTAATGTTCGAACAGCTTTATGACGTACGCTCCGTGCTGGAGTGTGCTGCAGTGGACTTACTCTGTGAATCGAAAAATCTGGAACAGCTATTGCAGCCGCTATGCGCGATCTGGCGCGTTGACGCGTCCGAAAGATTGACCGATTATTCGCAGGTATCGAAGCAGGATGAATCATTTCATATCACGCTTGTGCATGCCAGCGGCAATGTAGAGATGGCCCGGATTCACCAGGACATCACCGACCGCATTCGCGTGGTCCGTCGCCTCGAATTTACCCGTAACTATCGAATTGACGCCGCCTACACCGAACATTGTCTGATGCTTGAAGCGCTACTGGCGCGAGATGCAACATACACCAAAACCATATTGATGAAACACATTGCGGTAAGCCGGGATGAGGTCAAGAAAATTACCTTGCACTCGCTGGAAGCTGCTCGTTACCAAAAACAACCTGTACCACACTGAACAACGCCCGGTCACATTCATTGATCGTTATGGTCGATCAATGAATGTCAGGCAGACAACAAAGCAGGTAGCAAAGCGCCATGCGGATCGGCCAAGTCGTTAAGAATGCTGAAATGGTCTGCCCCGCTTACAGGAAGCAAGCATCCTGGCAGGTTTAGACGATACTCAGAAAACGCTTTGCTTTGAGACTTCAGCTGCGGCAGCTCTTGAGTACCAAACGCGATGACAAACGGTTTTTCAACCGCAGATAAGGCCATCGGACTATATATGTCCGTGTCTTGCTCAGTAAGCTGCAATGCGCGGTTCAAATAAGTCATGCGAATGGGTGCCAGGTCGTAAATGCCGCTAACACCCAGACCGGCGACTACGGCCTCGCACCCCAGGCACAGGGCCGCCAAGTGCCCGCCGGCTGACCATCCGCTCACGAAAACATGCTTATTTGCACCGCTTTTTACGGCGTGCGCGCTCACCGCTGCAATGCCCTGGCGAACCTCTTGCACAATTTGCGCAAGACTTGCCTGAGGAGCCAGTGTATATCCGATCAGCGCGGCATTCAGCCCTTGCATCAAAGCACCTTCTACAACGAAGCGGAACGTGTTTTTGTGTCGCATTTGCCAGTAGCCGCCATGAACGAAAATCAACGTAGGCGCGTCGCGTTTGCCGGGGAAATAGTCAAACAACTGGCGCTCTTTTGGCCCATAACGCAAGTCCTGCTGACACGCTACTTGTGTTAGCAAGAACGCGCTGCGCTCTTCAAAATCCATCAATTGTTGTGCACTGTTACTGACTGCGGCCGTGTTGTCATATGCAGCATCCCGTTCGCTGGCAGTCAGCATGTCGAAGCGCTTTATATTCATGCTGTTTTGCTATGGACCACATGAGTGCTCAGCATCTCAGTCAGATGCTGACGTACACGATTAAATTCGGGCTCGGTAATGCAGCGGGGCCGATCCAATGGAACCTTGTAATCCAGCTCAACACGGCCAGGGCCCGCTGTCATCACAACAACACGATCCGCAAGGAATACGGCTTCCTCCACAGCATGCGTCACAAAAACGACGGTGAGTGCAGTTTTTTCCCAGATATCCAATAATTCCTGCTGAAGGGCCTCGCGGGTGAGCGCATCCAACGCGCCAAAGGGCTCATCCATCAGCAGAACTTCGCAGTCATTAGCCAACACCCTGGCAATTGATACACGTTGCTTCATTCCTCCGGACAGTTGCCCTGGGAAATAATCAGCAAACTTTTCCAGCCCAACCATGTTGAGGTAATGATCAGAAGTTTCCCGTATCAGAACTTCCGACAAGCCACGTTGCTTTGGACCAAAAGCGATATTCTGACGTACAGTCAGCCAGGGAAAAAGGCCATAATCCTGAAACACCATGCCCCGCTCCGGGCTCGGTTCCTCAATGGGTGCAAAGTACATTCGTGCCACTCCCGAGGATGCCGACTCAAATCCGCCCATGATTCTCAGCAGGGTGGATTTACCACATCCCGAGGCGCCGATTAAACAGACAAATTCACCTTTCTGAATCTGCAGGTTCACATCCTTGAGAGCAAGAATACTGCTGCCGCTGCGGTCAAACACTTTGCTGACATTGGCTATATCTAGTATAGGCGCTGCTTTACGGGTGGTGAGTTCAGACATTGTGTTGAGGGCTCCATTTGAGAATACGGTTGTTAAGCACGACCAGAAATCGGTCCGTCATGAAGCCGGTGAATCCGATGACAATCATTCCCGAGATAACAACGTCGGTACGTGAAAGCATGCGTCCGTCCATAATGGCCGCACCTAACCCTTCTGGCACGCCCGTCATCTCACCCACCACAATCAGAAACCATGCAATACCATGTCCTAAACGAAGGCCATTGAAGATCGATGGCATGGCCGCTGGAAGAACCACCTGACGAAACATCGAAGCACCCTTGCACCCCAGCATGGCAGCGGCCTCAAACAGGCGCCCCTCGACAGACTTCACACCAAACGTTGTGTTAATGACAATCGGAAAAAACGCACCAAGAAAAACCAGAAAAACGGCTGCATTAGGACCAACACCGAAGAAAATCATTGACAGAGGCAGCCATGCGGTTACCGGTACAGGACGCAGCATTTGTAGCGTCGGATCCACGATACGTCGAATAAGCGGCTCCTTACCAATTAGCAAACCCAACGGAATGCCCACGATCGCGGCCATTGCGAAGGCAATGTAAACCCGGGATACAGACTTGATCCAATGAATGCCCAGGCTTTGGCTGAAGGCATCGTCATAAATGCCGCCGAAAGCAAAATCCAGCAACATCAACCCAACTTCCTTTGGTGAAGGAACGAGCATGGTACCGGACAGTCGTACTGCAAGGTCCCAGGCTATCAACAATGCGACTGGCAACAAGGCTGGCATTATCCAGCGAACCATCCACTGCGGCAGCCATCTGGATGGTTTGTGCGTGGGTTTTGCTGCAATAGCGCTGCTGGCTGTCACTGCCGAAGCCGGTTCGGTTAGTTTTATATCAAGTGCTCCGCTGCTGTGGCTTGCGTGCTCGATCGAGGATACTGACATGGCTGCTGTTCCTGGTTCTTACTGTGGACGAAAAATCGGTTTCAGAGCTGAGGGCTTGATCCGGTAAAGATGAAGCTGTTGTAGTCAGGTAATTTTCGAATCTGCTTGCGCTCCAGCATTAGCGAGCCATAGTATTTGCTACGCTGGATCCATTCATTGTCTATTTTCCAGGTCAATTGAACGTTGTCTCCTGCTTTGTTAGCCACATCAGCAGGGATTCCCAGTTTTGCGCCAGCCATTTGAACCAATGCCTGGCGGTTAGCCATTGCGTACTCGGATGCCTTACGATGCATCTCCAGGAAAACTTTGACCAGTTCAGGATTGCCTTTGATCATATCGGCATGAGTGGTCATTACCATGTTGACCGAACCCGTAGGTGTGCTGTAAGGGAACTCCAGCACCTTGCCAACGCCTCTGACCACACTGATGGAAGGTCCTGGCTCGGCGCCGACATATGCCTCGATATCGCCCCGCTCCAATGCACTTGCCATCTCACTGAAGGAAACCCGAACAGACTCCACATCCTTGATACTCATTCCTTCAGATTTCAGACGATCAAGGAAGACAGCCTCTTGAGTGGAGCCCGGTAAAATGCCGACACGCTTGCCTTTAAGGTCTTTAAAATTTGCAATATTGGCATCCACCTTCGCAACGATTGCCATGCCGCCATTACATTGTGGGGCAATGATAACCACTGGCTCTCCCGCACCAGCACCCAGCGTGGCCGCTGCCAAGCCATAGGTTCCAAAGTCAACCGATTTGGTCACTACTGCGTTTTTTCCATCGGTGGGCGTCTCAAAGGGAATCACCTCAATCTTGTATCCCTCGGGGACAAACTTGTCATAGAAATACGGAGTGATGCCGTGAATAAGTTTCAGCGTCCCCACTTTGATGACTTTGTCCGCAGCGTGTGCTGGTGCAGACAAAGCCAGCGCTGAGCAGGTGAGCGTCGCAAGCAAAAGCAGACGAGTAAGCATGGCAAATCCTTTTGAAGTTAAAACGTTGCGAAAAGGCTCGTCTGCACTTGAATACTTGCTTGTGCACAAGGCCCAAGACAACACAAGCAAACTGCGTGCCAGTTTTAACTCAAGGGAAACATCTTCTGTCTTTTAGCTGGAAAAAGCCAAATAGCATCGAAAGAGTTGCCACCACTATAGGTTTATCTATCTATTGATATTTACATTCCAACAATCCATTGCTTCAAATACAGAACCAGAACAGGATTGCGATTGAAAATAGCACCCTAGGCGTGCAACGATCCGCGAACGAGCTGTCCGTGCACCGATATGGAACGCGAAGTAATTCCTCACGTTTATCTCAGAAGCATTTCTCATGATGACAGAGCACCGCTTTCTGTTTGCCACAGCACTGCCAGACTCAGAGCAGGTAAGCAAACCCGTCTTCCGGCAAGGGATTTTCCGCACCTGCTCCGAGTTTCTCTTTATCCGCCCGCGCCTTTATCGTTGTATTACACATTGGGTGCCTACTACGCCTCATCGCAGGCAACACCCCGAGCATCCTTCATTTTCTGCAGTTCAGATATTCAATTTCCTTACATTGTGAAGCGCAAAGTGTCCACGTAAGATTGAGTGCCGATTTGCCATAAGAAAAACATTGTGGACAGAGCCAATAACGCAGGTATCCCTATTCGAACGCTCGAACATGGCGTACCCCTACTGAATCGGCGAACCCGTATTACACCCACAATGGAGAAAGGAGAGACAAATGAAGTTCAGCCATATGATATTCGGCTTGTCGTGCATGCTGGCAGGCGTCACTACCCAGGCCGCTGACTATCCTCAAAGAACCATATCGCTTTCAGTCCCGTACGGAAGCGGCGGCTCCACAGACGGTATCGCCCGGCAATTTGCCAGGCTTTTAGAGGCGGAGCTGGGCCAGCCCGTCGTCATACTCAACCAGCCCGGTGCGACCGGCACTTTGCAACTGGGTAATCTGGCCAGGGCCAAACCTGATGGATATACCATCGGACTGTATTCATACAGTACCGCGACATTCACTTCACAACTGCTGAAGGTGCCCTACACAAGAGACAATTTCGAATTGCTCGGTGGTGTGGCCGAATTCAGCTATGGCATGGTTGTCAGGCCCGAGTCGCCAATCAACAATATCGAAGATCTGATAAGCAGGGCCAAGTCCGAAGCTGGCGTCTTCTATGGCGTGACAGGCGCCCCGAACAATTTTCCCTTTTTGCAGTTGCAAAAAGTGACCGGTGGCAAGTTTGACCAGATCACCTACAAATCTTCAGCCGAATCCATCAATGCCGTCATCGGCGGATTTGTGGACGTTGCCCTGCAAGGCCCCTCTGAATACGTCGAGCTGGTAAAGGCCGGCAAGCTCAAAGTCATCGCCTCTGCCAGCAATTATCGGCTGCCGTGGTTTGCCGATACCCCGACCATCAAGGAGCAAGGCTACGATGTAGGCATTACAGGAATCATCGGTGTCGCGGCGCCTAAAGGCATTCCCGAGGAGGCGAGAAACCGGTTGCAGGCCGCCATCCATAAGGTTGTCTCCAGCAACGAATACGGGCAATTCCTGGTCAACCGGTACGGTATTAAAAGCTACCCGGCAAGCGCGTCAGATTTTTCGGTGTATATCGATAAGGGTTTCTCGATTATGAAAAACATGATCAAGACCTATGATATCAAAGGCTTATGAATAGATGAGAACCGCCGTTCTGCAAGCGCAGCTTCACATGGATATCTAGTTTGAACCCGCCCCCATGGAAAAACCAATTGATTTGAGCAGCGCAGCCTGCTCGTCAAATGATTCACGTGCGTCTTTGACCAGGGCTTCACTGCTTACCGGTTCACCGGACTCCATTCCCAAAGCCTGCACCCGTTCGCGGTAATGCTCGTTCTTTACGACTTCAGCAGCCGCATCGCGAATTTTTTCCTGAACATCCGCCGGTACATCAGGCGGAGTCCAGAGGGCCATCCAACTGGCTTTTGCCATTTCAGGAAACCCCAGCTCGGCAAAGGTAGGAACTTCAGGTAACGCCACCGCCCTGTTAGCACTGGCAATGGCATAGGCTCGTAGCTTGCCTGCCTTGACAAGGGGAATGGAAGTGGCTGCCCCGTCGAACGCCAATGGGACATGCCCCCCCATCACATCTTGCAGCGCCGGCGGCGACCCTTTATAGCCTACATGCCCCATATCGATACCGGCAAGCTGATTCAACTGGATACCCATTGTATGTCCCCGCATTCCGGTGGCATAAGACGCATAATTGAATTTTCCCGGATGGTTCTTGATGTCTGCAATCAATGCCTTGAGTGTTCTTTCCGGCAGATCCGTATTGCCAACTAGCATCAGGCTCGTCTGCGCAACCTGTATGAGCGGCTTCAAATCCTTGAAAGGGTCAAAGTTCACTTTGATCGCCAGCGGGGTCTCGGACACAATGCCCTTTTGAGTCAGCAGGATGGTGTGCCCATCGTGAGGTGCTGACAGTAAAGCATGAACCGAAATCACACCGGCTGCGCCCGGCCTGGGCTCAACCACTACCGGTTGCCCCAGCGATTTTGCCAGATGTTCCGACATTAGGCGCGCCAGAATGTCGGCCGTGCCACCGGCAGGTCCTCCAACCACAATTGTGATGGGTTTGGCAGGCCATGAGCGAGCATGATTGACACCCGGCATAAAAAGAAATAATACGATTGCAACGGCGCACAACAGCGTCGCAATTCCAACGATTCCTACTACGGACTTACGCATATATGTCTCCTTTTTTATAACAGCAATTTTTTGCTTGAGCGGTGCTCCTCCTGTACGATTGCAAGTGCAATCAGGGCAGACGCATATATCACCTGTCAAAAAGGTTTGTCGCCAACAATGGCAGCACGCTCCATTTTTCGAGGCGCCGGCCAGTAATCCTGCACAGCATAATGCTGGGTGCACCGGTTATCCCAAATTGCCACGCTATTGGGCCTCCAGCGAAAACGCACCTGAAACTCGGGAATACTTGCCTGGCTGATCAGATAATTAAGCAAATGGCTTGCACCCGGCGTTTTGTCCTGTCCGTAGCGGACATTCTCGGGGGTATGAAAGTTAACAAAGTGCGTAGAAAATCCGCATAAATAAATGAGCTTCTCGCCGGTTTCCGGGTGCGTACGTACGACAGGGTGCTCTACCATCGGATATTGCGCCGCCAGTTCGGCGCGCTTTTCTGGCGTCATCGCAGCACCAAACGAATGCTCAATGCTGTGCTTGGCGCGTAGTCCGCTGATGCGTTGCTTGATATCGTCGGGCAGATTCTCATAGGCTGCAGCCATATTGACCCAGATTGTATCGCCCCCGACCGGCGGGCATTCAATACAGCGCAACACGCAGCCCATAGGTGGGCACTCGCGCCAACTGGCATCCGTGTGGTAGCTATTCTCGTAATTCTGTCTGGTGTCGCTGCGATAAATCCGGACCAGCCCGGGGTAGTCCGGATCGCTGCCCGCCACTGGATGATCCTCCAGCTCGCCGAAACGACGGGCGAAGTTGACGTGATCGGCGCGCGTAATATCCTGATCGTGAAGAAAAAGCACTTTATGCCTGAGCAGCAGTGCCTTGATCTGTGCAAACAGCGAGTCATCCTTTGCGGCGTCTGCCAAACTAACGTCATGAAGCTGAGCTCCTAACGTACATGTCAGTTGTTCCACTTTCATATTTGTCTCCTTACAATAAAAATCCGGTAATGCCATCTAGCATTCCCTGTTCTTGACTGTTTGCTTTCCCGATACCGTTTAGAATTCGTGCCGGATACCGAAAGCAACCCCGAGCATCGATGAGTGGCCATTGCCAAGTGTGTAGTCGTTTCCTGTAGCCAGGCTGCTGGCGTAGCTGTTAGCCGCCGAATCCAGGGTCAGACCGGCATTTTTCGAATACGCCGTGCTCATATAAATGCGCGTTCTCTTCGAGAGGGAATAACTGGTGATCAGCGCCAGTTGCCACGCGCTCGGTTGCTTTTGGCCGGCCAGGCTCTTTATTTTCTGATAGTTATATTCCGCAATAAATTCGATTTTTGGCGAATACCTGTATTGCGCACCCAACCAGTAGAAATCGTCGCGCAGCATGACCGCGCCGGACGGATCGGTATTTTTCCCCCACCGGTAGCCGCCCATCAATCGTGTCTTGTCATTCGGGTTATAGCTTGCCATGACGGCCAGCTTGCGGAACCGGGCGGCACCTGACCCAATCAAAGGGTTCCACTGATCGTAGCCGACGCCGAAACCGAAGTTGTCGCTCATATAGCTTGCCCCGGCGCCAAATGCCGTATTGGGACGAAACTGCGCCGGCTGTCCATTGGCGCCACCCGCAGATGGAAGCAAAGGATGTGTTTTCGGCAGCGCAGAACCCGTAGCCGACGACCAATGGCCAATCACGGACACTGCACCAAACGTCCCAAGGTACTTCACGGTATTGTCCTGACGGAAATTGGAACCGGCGATAAGCACTATCGGTTCGTACTGGATGGCATAGCGGGCAGGAACAAATTTTCCCAGGGTACTGAATATGGAGCTGTATTGACGACCAAAGGTCAGCTGTCCCACCTTCGTACTCAGGCCGATAAATGCTTGCCGGCCAAACAGACGTCCCCCTTGTTGTGAGGTGCCCGTATCAATATTGATCCCGCCTTCCAGCACAAAAATCGACTTGACGCCCCCGCCCAGATCCTCGGTACCTCGAAGACCAAAGCGAGAGCCGGAGTATCCGCCTGAATTGACGCGCAGCTTGCGTTTTGAATCGCCTGGATCAAAACCGTTGGCTGCCGAGGGTACTTCCCCCACATGATTGACATACTCAATATTGGTATCCATCAAGCCATATAAGGCCATGCTGGGCTGTGCCTGAACAGCAGGACAGGCGCTCAGCAGGAAAACAGTACAAATTTTATTTTTCACTATCCACCCCTCCTCCCTGGCGCGTGATTTTTATTGCGTTTTTTTCAGGAACCCTTGATTGCCGCCATTACGGTTAGGTGCAAAACCGTTGGCCTGCAGTGACTCTTCTACCGTTTCGTAAAACACGCCAATTTTGCTAATCTCGCGTGCCTGCCGGGCCGTCGCAATATCACGTCCGAATTCTTCCGATATGCGCACGAGCTGCTCAATCTGCTTTACCGTGCTTTGCTTTTCTGTGCGGCGCTGGTTCCACAGTACATCTTCAGTGCCACAACGCACATGCAGGCCCATGGCAATACCCATCATGTTGACCGGAAGCACGTTGCGCACATTGCTTTCCACCGTCACCACCGCGCCATCCGGAATGCCTCGCAGGAAATTGCCCAGGCTGTAGACATTGGGTGAATCCATGCCACCACCGATGGCAACCCAATTCATCACCAGCGGTCCTTTATAGATTCCGCGACGCATCAGACGCTCTACAGATTCAAAGCTGTTCGTGTTGTAGCACTGGAAGGCACTCTGTATGCCCTTTGCCGTCAGGCGACGCACGTGTTCCTCTACCCAGCCGGGCTGCGCAGGAACGGTCATTTCCTTGTAAGCGTTGAATATTGCCGGGTTGGCACGGGACGTTCCTGCAAAGTCGGCATCTTCGGCCTGATCGGTCACATTCATCTGCGAGGTGTTGACCGTAACGGTGACCTGGTCGGGCACAGGTTCAAGATCGGCCAGCATATGGCGTGTATCATCCGATAACCATTTGGCTGCCTGTCCTTCATCTTCGGGTGCAAACGAAATGGACCCGCCCACCTGGATGATCATCTCCGGAACGGCCTTGCGTACACCTGCGATCAACTCGTTGAATTTGGACAGCCGCTTGCTGCCCTTGCCATCTGGTTCACGTACATGCAAATGCAATACAGTCGCGCCTGCGTTATAGCAATCGACTGCTTTCTGGATCTGTGCTTCCATGGTCACCGGGATATCTTCCGGAAAATCCGAGGGCAGCCAGCCGGGAGCATATGGCGCCGCAGTAATGATCAGGGGTTGCTGGTTTTCCGGGAATAGATGGCCGTCAAGAAAGTTCACGTTAATTCTCCTGTGCAATATGGGTTTCGTCAGATTCAGCTTTATTGTCACGGCCATGAGGCAATTGTGCTTGATAGATTGGGACATTCATTTGTTTACTTGGGACATTCCATAGAACGCAATGACCGACTTCCAACCCATGGCACCCGAACGCCGAAAGCACACGCAATGAAAGTAAAAAAACAGCAATAACAAAGCAAACTGCAAAAGAGTCCGGTGTTTAGTGCGACACCAAGAGCGCCTGCCTGCGCCACTCTGATACGCTACAGCCGACAGTCGCGCGGAACCAGTGACTGAAGCTGCTGTTGGATGAAAATCCCAGCAGCGCGGCTATTTCGCCGACAGGCAGATCGCTCTCCTTCAAATGTTTCCTGGCCAGCTCCAGACGCACTTGGTCAAGCAGCAGAGAAAACGTGAGACCTTCCGCGCTCAAATGACGATGCAATGTGCGACGATCGACGTGCAGAAGGCTTGCCAGTTGCTCGGCGGTGCAGCGTCCGCCGGGCAGGAGCGCCATCATCATTTTCCGGCATGAGGTCCGGACCCCCTCGCCGTTGCGCCGCAATGCACTGTCCAGAAAATCCCGGGCAAAGCGGCTTGCAGACAGGTTCTCGGTAACGCGCTGTATATGCAGATCAGCCGAGGCACAAACCAAACCGTTGAACGGCTGGTTGTATACCGGGGACCGACCAAAGAATTGCCGGAATGGCGAAAGATCAGCAGGAGGACGATGGGTAAAGCAGACCTGCTGTGGTCTCCAATGCGGGCCGATCAGTTCGCGCAGGATACGGAACATGACCGCAATCGCCAGCTCTATGGCCTGCCTGGTCCCAAGCCCGGGTATCGGTAGCAATTGTTCACGAATAATGACAGTGGACCCGACATCTTCAACCTGGGTAACCAATGTTGCGCTAAGTAGCCTGAGGTAACGACAAAGCGTATCAAGCGCGATGCGCGGCGTCGGCTCTGCTTTCAGCACAAGACTGATGGGACCGAGATTGGACGAGGCCCGCCGCGCCGCAAGTTGCAAGGCGAAATCTTCCACGCCGGTATCTTGCGCTGTGATTTCAAGCAACTCGCGCACGGTCCGACTGGGGATCAGCGTTTCCGGGTTATCCAGCAGCCTGGAGGACAATCCCACCTTTTTCAAATAGCGGTACGGATCCCGGCCCAGCGAGCTGACCAGTTCAACGTAGCCGTCCAGGCTGGCGCTTCGGTTCAGTTTATCTGCAAGTTGCATCGCGTCGATATTACCTACGCTTCATTGTCATGAAGCACGACATTGCATTTTGTGATTATCGTGACGTTACCGCTTATTCTGAAAACAGTATTTCGCAGCTTGCCCGGCGCCGGCACGTCGAAGAACGAGATGCAGGCGGGGACCCGCTGACGCCCCGTTGATCACTACTGCGGTTGATAATTGATTTTTTTCAGCAACGCGGCTTGTTGCGTATATGCATCGTGCAAATCGGCCGTCAACTCTTCTGTTGTGTCGATATTCCCGGGTTCCATACCAATGGCCCTTACCCGATTCTGGACATCGGGCTTTTGGAAGTATTCGATTGCTGTGTCGCGCACTTTCTGCTGAATGTCTTTAGGCGTATTCGGACTGGACCACACACCAAACCAACCCGCCTTGGATAGCTCTGGATAACCCAGTTCCTTGAAAGTCGGCACATTCGGCAGTTCGTGAATCCGGGTTGGATAGCTGACTGCGATGGCGTTGATTTTCCCGCTCTGGATCAAAGGCAACGATGTCGTGATGCCATCGAACATCAACGGAAACTGCCCGCCCATTAAATCCACCAGCGCCTGGGGCGAGCCTTTGTAGCCCACATATTGCATATTCATTTGAGCGAGCTGGCCCAACAGCATCCCCGACGTGTGTCCCCGCATCCCCGTCGCATATGAGGCGAAATAAACGCCATTTTTTTGCGCCTGGCCAAATTTGATTACATCTTTAAGGTTTTTGAGGTTCAGGTCTTTGTTCGCAACCAGTATCAGCCCTGTACGACTCAATTGTGCCAGTGGTTTGATATCCGAAAATGGCTGATAATTCACCTTGTAGGCCAACGGCACTTCAGTGACCGCTCCTGACTGGATAACCAGGAAGGTATATCCCGTCTTGCCCTGATTCATCAAATCGCGGATAGCAATGCTGCCGGAGGCACCTGGTTTGGACTCGACGATGACCGGCTGTTCGAAGCGTTGGTGAATTCCTTCGGCGAGCAAACGCGCCAGGATATCAGCACTGCCCCCGGCCGGTCCCGCCACCACCAGACGTATGGGCTTGGTCGGCCAGGCCTCATCAGCGGATGCCGTCGGACTGATTACCGCCAGGCTCAGCACTGTCACCAGGCACCCAAGCCAGCCTCTGTTTATTTGTTTACACATTTTTGTCTCCTAAAATTTTTTAAATTGAACAAGACCGCTTGAACGCAAGCTCGCTCATTGACCGCCAAGTTCTTGGATAAGCTGCTCAGCCCTTAACCACTCACCGAATCCGGACGCGGGATTCAGATGTCCCACTGCCCCCAGCTCTACGAACCGGCTTCCCCAGTCCTGCGCTAGCGCATAGGCCCGATCCAGGCCACACAATGGGTCGTTGCTGCTGGCTGCCAGGATACTGGGGAACGGCAGCGGGCTGCGGGGAATCGGCAACCAGCCATGGCTGTCCAGTTGTTGGATGGTAGGGTAGCCAGTCGGCAGCGGTGTTTCCATATCGGACGGTGTGGCCAGAAGAGCACCCTGAATCGTTCGCGTCGCGCGCAAGCCCCAATGCGCCACCATGATCGCGCCTGCGCTGTGCGCCACGATAATGACAGGGCCTTCTATTGCTGCCAGTGCACGCTCAATCGCATCGACACGGGCAGAACAACTGAGCGTGTCTTGCTGCAGCGGCGCAACGCTGTGCGCTTTGGGGAGCCTGGCGGCCAGCAGGGTTTGCCAGTGATCTGCAACATGGTCCCGCAAACCCGGGACGATCAGGACGGTAGCTTGAGTAGGCATCATTGATTCAATCAGAAGCGTTAAAAAGGAATTTCGCCGACGATGGCCGCCCGTTCCATCATCCGATGGCTTGGCGGGTAGTCCATTACTGCATAATGTTGCGTAGCACAGTTATCCCAGAACGCTACGCTGTTTTTCTCCCATCGAAAGCGCACCTGGAATTCGGGAATCGTCGCCTGGCTGACAAGATAGCTCAGCAACTGTGTCGCACCAGGTGCTTTGTCCAGTCCGAAACGGACGTTGGCCGAGGTATTGTAGTTGGTGAAATGCGTGGTAAAGCTGCCGTTCACAAACAGAATTCTTTCACCCGTTTCGGGGTGGATTCGAACTACCGGATGTTCCGTATCGGGAAATCGGTTTTTAAGCGCCAGCCGTTTTTCGATGGGCATGGCTGCCCCAAAACTGGCCTCTATACTATGACGGGCCCGAAGCCCTGCTATCTTGAACTTGATTTCTTCCGGCAACTGGTTATAGGCCTCTGCCATGTTCACCCACATGGTGTCTCCGCCCACAGGCGGACACTCAACGCAGCGCAATACACAGCCCATTGGGGGTTTGTCACGCCATGTCGCGTCGGTGTGCCAGGAATTTTCGTTTCTTTCCAGCGGGCTGTCGGGAGTTTTATAGATTTGCACCAGGCCCGGATAATCCGGATGGCTACCCACTACGGGATGGTCTTCCAGTTCGCCGAAACGGCGCGCGAAGGCAACATGTTCTGCACGGGTAATATCCTGATCTCGGAAAAATAGCACGCGATACTTGAAAAACAGCGTTTTTACCTCTGCCAGCAAATCGCCATCTTCAGCAACTGCGCCCAGACTCACATTACTCAATTGCGCGCCAATGGTGCAGGTCATTGGTTCGACGCGTATCGATTTGGTTAACGATGCCGCACGTACCACTGCCGGGGCCGATTGATGATCTTGTTCCATCTCTTGTCTCCAGTGTAGAATAGCCTGATGCCCTACTTGGTATGTCAAGTGTGGTCGTATCTGGAAATGTGCGCTTGTCCTTAGATGACATTCGTTTTGCATTTTATGTCACCTTGATCTGAGCGAGGAAATTGTGCCTCTAGTCCGTGCCGCCTGTCTTACCAACTATCGTGAAGTGGCCACCGCATCCGGATTGAATCCGGTGCGTATGCTCCTAGACGCCGGACTCAACCCAAGCGTGCTTGACGAGCCCGATCTCATGATTCCGGTTGAGGCCGTCAGTCGCCTGCTGCAGGCTTCGGCTGACGCATCCGGCAATCGAAGCTTTGGCCTGTCCATGGCCAGATCGCGACAGCTCTCCAATCTTGGCGCTGTGGGCTTGCTCATGCGCGACCAGGTTACCTTGCGCGACTCCCTTCAGATGCTCATACGCTATCAATCGCTGCTAAACGGCGCACTTTCCCTGACCCTGGAGGAAAGTGGCGATACCGTAGTGATCCGCGAAGCCGTGCTGGCCGGAGGCGTACATCAACCTACTCTTCAGCGCGTCGAGCTGGTACTGGGAGTGACGGTACGTCTGATACGCCAGCTCTCGGGTCAGGATTGGCGACCACGACGTATTTGCCTTGAGCACAGCGCCCCCCACGACCTGGGTATACACACCCAGGTATTTGCCTGCCCCATTGAATTTGAGGCCGACTTCAATGGCATTGTCTGCAACAAGACCGATCTGGATGCCCCCAACCCTACCGCAGATCCCGCCATGATCCGCTATGCCCAGAAGTTGCTGGAAGACTCCCTGCGACTGTCTGAATCCCGCATCCTGGATGATGTTCGACGCACCATTTTTCTGCTGCTGCCCAGCGGACGCTGCAGCATTGAAAAAGTTAGTGAGCATTTGGGTGTGGTACCCCGAACGGTGCAGCGTCGGTTAGCCGAACATGACCAAAGTTTCTCGTCCATGCTTAATGACATCCGCAAGGAACTGGCAGCCCGCTATGTCTATGAAAGCAATCGTTCTTTGACAGACATTGCTGAGAGCCTGGGTTTCACCGCTCCCAGCAGCTTCTCTCGCTGGTATCTGGCGCAGTTTGGCATAAGCGCCAAAGAAAGCCGAGCTCGGCGCCTTACCGGAAATAAAAAAAAATAGTCGGCGTAAGAAACAAATAGTTTGATGCCCTGCCAGTAACCCGGGCTGCCTGCATCAGGCCATTCTTGATACCCGACTACGTCTGCCAATCGGCGTCATTCGGGTATACGCCTCGTGCTGTTGGCATTTGCTATTTCGATTCTTCGGACATCGCGGGCAACGTGTCCATCAGCTTACGATTCTGCGCGATCGTATCCGCCATTTTCTTCTGCAAGGCATCGACTGACAGAGAGGGCGGCATCTCCAGGCCATTAGCCGTCAATTTTTTCCGGAACCGTGAATCACGCGTGATTTTCTGTACTTCCTGACCAATACGTTCGGCCATAGGTGCGGGCGTGCTGCTAAGCAGGAATACACCCACGCTGGCATCAGGCATCACAAATTGCGGCATCTGCAGCTCAGAAAAACTCGGTACGTCTGGTAAATGTTCCGAGCGCGCAGAAGACACCACAGCCAAACCCTTCAGTTTTCCAGATTTGATCAGTGAGGCGACGTTGCTTACCACTTCGAATGCCATCTGCACCTGATTCCCCAGTACATCGGTCATCGCAGGGGCAGAGCCTTTATAAGGCACTACCAGAATTTTACCGCCGCTTTGTTTGCGCAGCAGTTTACCCAGCAGATCGGATCGCGTCCCCATACTAAGACTGGCTACACTGACCGATTCGCCCGGTTTTTCCGCCTGACCAATTGCGCTCTTAACATCATTGGGCGCAAAATTGGCATTGGCCACCAGCACATGCACCATGCGCGCGACTTCGGCCACATAGGTAAAGGTCTTGTTGGGATCAAACGGCATTTTTACGCTGAGCGGGAAGTCGGTCAGGACACTGGAGGGCGCGACCATCATCGTATAGCCGTCTGCCGGCGCATTCATCACGGTACGCTCGGCAATGACGGCCGAGCCACCGGGCTTGTTTTCCACGATGACCGGTTGCCCCAGGTTGTGGTGCAACTGTTCTGCCAACAGCCGCGCTACGCCGTCCGTGATACCACCTGGAGGGGCTGGAACCACCAGGCGGATCGGCTTGTCAGGCCATTGCTGGGACATGGCAGCAGGAGTAGCGGCAAGACACAGCAGCGCCGCGCCGGAAAGAATGCAACCTCGCAGGAATAAGCCCGTTAGCATATCGTTTACCTTGGAAAAAATTGTTTCACAATACGAAAATCGAGGAACCCGTCGTTTTACGTCCTTCCAGGTCCTGATGGGCCTGTACCGCATCCTCCAGCGCGTAACGCTGATTGATTTCTATTCGGATTCTGCCCGCGGACACATGGCCGAACAATTCACCCACCAGTTCCTGCTTTTCCTGCGGGTCAGCAATGTAGTCAGCCAGCCCTGGCCGTGTCAGGTAGATCGAACCCTTGCGCGCGAGAATCGCGGGGTCAAACGGTGGAATCTTGCCCGATGCCGTGCCGACGCATACCATTAGTCCCCGGCGCTTGAGCGAATCCAGAGATGACATGAAGGTTGCCTTGCCCACGCTATCGAACACCACAGACACACCGACACCGTTGGTAATCTCGCGGGCCCGCGCAGCAACATCTTCATGACTGTAATTGATGATGTGATCGCATCCATGGGCGCGTGCGATTTCGGCCTTTTCCTCTGTGGACACGGTTCCGATCACGGTCAGGCCGAGTAACTTGGCCCATTGCGAAACGATCAGCCCGACACCCCCTGCTGCAGCGTGCAATAGAATGGTCTCGCCGGACTGAAACGGATAGATCCTGCGCATCAGATAAGCAGCCGACAAGCCGCGCATCGTCATGGCCGCCGCCGTTTCACAGCTGATGGCCTCGGGCAGGCTTATCAACAGATTGGCATCCAGCAGTCGGTCGGCACTATATGCGCCCAAGGTATTGGTAAACCCGGTGTACGTGACCCGATCGCCAACCTTGATATGGGAAACACCGTCACCCAGCGCCTGCACCACGCCCGACGCCTCGTTGCCGATACCGCTAGGCAACGGAACCGGATAAATGCCACTGCGAAAATACGTGTCGGCAAAATTCAACCCCACTGCCTCGTGCCTGATGCGCACCTGGCCAGGACCCGGATCGCCCACCTCTTCATCCTCAAAACGTAAAACCTCTGGCCCGCCGGTTTCGTGGAATTTGACGACTTTACTCATATTGCCTCCTGTTTGGATTTAAAAGCGCTGTTTTATGTCCATGATGCAGGCTGGCCAGGCATTGCACTTGCTGTTTCGTGTCTGACACTTTTCTTTTTACGACAGCATCCATTCATTACGCCGCGACCATCCAGCTTGCGCCGCATTCGCTGTCATTGTCGCCAATTAGCAAGGCATAGTCCCCATTTGCAAAGTGAGCGCACGTAGGCCGCCTGATAATGACATGACGCATTTCAAACCGGAGACATATCACCATGAACTTTCTTGACGGACATCTGTATCCCGAAAACCAGCAACCCTTGATCATCACCGCGGCCCCTTATGCACCAGGCTGGATTCCCTCGGATTTTCCCGAAGACATTCCTGTCACAATGGAAGAACAAATCCAGAAGGCAGTCGATTGCTACGAAGCCGGCGCTACCGTATTGCATCTGCATGTGCGCGAACCAGACGGCAAGGGCAGTAAGCGCCTTTCCATGTTTAATGAATTGATCGCCGGTGTACGCGAACGCGTGCCGGAAATGGTCATCCAGGTAGGCGGATCCATCAGCTTCGCACCAGAATCGGACGGCGCCGCCGCCAAATGGCTGAGCGATGACACCCGCCATATGCTGGCCGAGCTTGAGCCCAAGCCCGACCAGGTGACCGTGACAGTCAACACGACGCAGATGAATGTGACCGAGCACGCCGGAGAAGACGATTTCAGGGGAGTTTCACGCGGCTTCCCTCATCTGTATTCCACCTACAAAGATATGATCGTGCCATCGAATCCCAGTTTTGTCGAAGAGCACATCCGGCGCCTGACTGCCGCTGGCATCCAGAGCGAATTTCAGTGCTACAACATCAATAGTTTCGAGACGATCGAGCGAATGATCCGCCGGGGTGTCTACAAAGGTCCATTGGTCATGAACTGGGTGGCGATCAGCGGCGGCATGGATCAGGCGAACATCTACAATCTTGCCAACTTTCTGCGCGCGGCCCCCGATGGCGCAGTGATCACCGTGGAGAGTTCCGTGCTCAATGTGCTGCCGGTGAATATGATCGGCATTGCGCTGGGCCTGCACGTGCGCTGCGGCATTGAAGATGTTCTGTGGAATCAGACGCGCACGGGAAAAATGAGCTCGGTTGAGCAGATCAAGCAACTGGTGCGCATTTCCGGCGAGTTTGGCCGCCCTATCGCCACAGCGCAACAGGCACGGGAAATCATGAAGATCGGCGTCTTCTACGACACGGCGGACGAAACGCTTCAGGCCAACGGCTTTGCACCCAACAGAAAGGGCGCAAACCAGGGATTCTTGCGCAAACCGGACTAAGATGTTTTGGTGTGCTCCTACCCATAGAAATATAAATTATCGCTATTCTGAATTTATCTGACATCATTTCTATTTCTCATCCGCGCATGGAAAATACCGCGTTTTGCATTTGAGATAAAACATAGGCACCAAAGCAGGCTCCCTATGTTTTTCCATATGCAAAGCAAAAAATAACGATAAATCGATAATTATTTTAATCGATCACGGTATGCGAGGGACAATCCCGCCACGTAGTGCACTTTCGTAACGACCAGGCCGTAAAACAATATAAAATCAACGCTACCTGCATCCAGCCGGATACGGCGGCCATTGACCTTGTGAGAAATCGGAGTACACGTGATCAGACTGAGTGGAAAACTAATCTGTAAAAGCCTTGAAGAATCCGAATTAATCCGTCGTTTTCTTCCTGAACATATCCGTTTGACAAAAAATGAACCCGGATGCGTGGCCTTTGAAGTGAAAGAAACCGCTGACCCATTGGTGTGGACGGTTGAGGAATTGTTTGTGGATCAAAAAAGTTTTGAAGCCCATCAGGGGCGAACAAAAAAATCCAGTTGGGGTGTTGAAACCGGCGCGATTCAAAGGCAATACGAGATACAGGAAGTGTCATAGACACGGTATTCGATGCCCTGACGACATAACCGCCGTTGCCATTGCGACATATCACAATTGATATCAGAGGGCAGCGTAACTGATGGCAATTCCAGAAGCGACACAAACAGGCCAATTGCGTAATTACCAAACTATCCTGAGCTTGTTATGCCTTGAACTGCAGAAATCCTCACTCTCCTGAGCTATTCGGAATGCGATGAATCAGCGCTCCTTTTTCTGCACTTTTATAACGCTTTTGCACGTGAACATCGAATATTTCTGACAGCACGCTTTGCAGGGTCCCAAGCGGTCGACTTTCCGCATCGGGCTTGCGCATGACCAGCGCAAAACGAATGACAGGCGCGTTGTGCAGCTTCTGAATACGCACGGGATAGTTCAAATGAATACCCGGTTCGGTCAGTTGCACCACAGACACTCCCAGGCCTGCACTCACCATGGCAAGAATCGCCCTCACCCCGTCAAACTCGACGCTTGCCGGCTGCACCGTCGGACCAATATGATGATTGACATAACGGGTCGCCAGTCGGCCCGCGATCGTGCGTCGATCATACCGTATCCAGTCATAGCGCTGAAACAGCTTTGTCAGGCGCTGCTCAGACTCATCAGGAGGCACCACCAGCGCCAGCTCCTGGGCCTGTAGGAAATGCCAGTGCATGCGCGAAGACCCGCCCGATTCGGGCTGTGCAACAACGGCGGCATCCAGCTCTCCAGCTTTCACTGCGTGAGTGAGCTCAGCACTCTTGCCACGCTGGATTTGCAAATGCAACGCCGGATATCGGCTACGCATAATGCGAGTCAGATCTGGTAAAAGCAAGGGTTGCATGGACTCGATGATACCAAGACGCACATGTCCTTCCACCACATAAGTGCGATCACGTTTGAGCAATTCCAGTTGCTCCAGGGCTTTTTGCATCACTGCTGACATTTCGAATGCAATTGGCAAAGGCTTGACCTCCAGCCCGGATCTGTCGAACAACTGTTGTCCCATATATAGCTCCAACTGCTTCATCTGAATACTCACAGCGCTGGGTGTGAGATGCAGAATGCGAGCTGCCCCCGCCAGCGTCCCGGAACGCAGCACCGCAGCCAGCGAAGAAAAGGTCTCCATCTTCATAAATTTTTTTTAATTAGTGTTTAACGAAAACTCGATTGTATCTTAATAGGCCCTGACTTATTCTTGCATACATCCCCTTGATTTTATTTACGATGGAGACAATACATCATGAATTCCGAATTACCTCGTGCATGGACAGCCCAGGATATGACCAATGACCAAAGCTGGGTCCAGCACTTAGATGCCGATGCCATTGCTGGCTTTGAACAGGCTTTGACACACGTAAAGGGCGTGAACAAGCCCATGCTCGACATGACCGCAAACGATTTCCCCCTCAATGACTCAGCAAAAAAAGCCCTGCAATCGGCCTTCGGGGCAACGCAAGGGCGCTGGGGCGTATGCCTGCTCAAGGGATTTCCGGTGCACAATTGGTCCGAAGACGACGCGCGTCTGGTCTACTGGGGCATCGGTCTGCACGTCGGTGTAGCGCGGACCCAAAACCGGGCCAGCGATGTCATGACGTCAGTACGGGATGTTGGAGCAAGCTATAAGACAAAAAACGGCCGCGGCTATAACACGAATGCGAAACTGGATTTTCACGCCGATTCGGCTGACGTTGTTGCCCTGTTGACGCTGCGCACAGCCAGGAGTGGCGGCGAAAGCAAAATCACAAGCTCGATCACCGTCATAGAGGAAATCGAACGGCGCCACCCCGAATTGCTTGAGGTACTGCGTGCCCCTATCCACCATAGCTACCAGGGAACCCAGGCGCCCGATCAGCCGCCTTATTATCAATGCCCTATTCTGGGCAGCCAGCCCACCCATTTCGCGTTGCGCGCCAATCGCAAGAACACTGTCGCGGCAGAGCGGGACTTCCCTGAGCTGCCACGTCTGACCGAACAGCAAAATCAGGCGCTGGACATGCTGGACCAATTGCTGGCTGATCCGCGCTTTTGCTATTCCATGTGGCTGGAACCTGGCGATCTTCAACTGCTCAACAACTACGTGGTATTGCACTCACGCACAGAATTTGAAGATTACGAGGAATTTCATCTCAAACGTCATTTATTGCGTTTGTGGCTGGCCATTCCCGGATCCCAGCCGTTGCCTGAAGAATGGCAGGATTACTTTGGCGACGTGCGTGCCGGGTCAGTACGGGGTGGCGTGCGCGGTCAGGGTATTTCAGATGAATTTCTGGCCTACGAACGACGCCAGGCCGACTACATGGGCATGCCCCTGAACATCAATCAAAACCTTCAGACCTCTAACAACAGGAAATCCGCGTGACCAATCCGACACTGAAACAACAGCTCCAACAAAACCGGGCAATCCTTGCCCCGGGCATCTACGATTCACTGACCGCCCTGATTGCCGAACAGGCGGGTTTTGACGCGCTTTATCTGTCTGGCGGCGCCGTCTCCTACACCCGCTTTGGCCGGTCCGACGTGGGTTTGACCACCGCCCATGAAGCTGTGGAGGTGCTGGCACAGATCTCTGACCGGGTTCAAACGCCCGTGATTGTGGACGGAGACACTGGCTTTGGCAATGCCCTTAACACGCAGCGGACCGTGCGCAACTTTGAACGTGCCGGCGCAGCCATGATCCAGCTCGAAGACCAGTCATTTCCCAAGCGTTGCGGTCACTTGGCCAACAAGTCGCTGGTTACCACTGCAGAAATGTGCGGCAAGCTCAAGGCGGCGCTCGATGCACGCCGCAGCGAAGAAACGCTTATTCTGGCACGCACCGATGCACTGGCGGTCGAAGGCTTCGAGGCAGCACTGGAGCGCGCCGAACGTTATCTGGAATGCGGCGTGGACGCCCTTTTTGTGGAAGCCGTCCGTTCTCCGGAACAAATGGATACGGTCTGCCGCCGCTTCGCCGACCGTGTACCGCTACTGGCCAACATGGTTGAAGGCGGCAAAACGCCGATTCTAAGCGTCAGCGAACTCGAAAAATACGGCTACCGCATTGTCATTTTCCCTGGCGGCACGGCAAGGTTTGTCAGCGCTCGCCTGCAGGCGTACTTTGCCAGCCTCAAGACCCACGGCACCACCGAGCCCATGTGGGATCAAATGAACGACTTTGACCAACTCAATGAACTCATCGGCACGCCCGAACTCATTGCATTGGGCCAGCAGTACGAACAGGGCTAGCCATGCCCGGGGGAAGGAGATAACACAATGACAACTTTAAAATTGAAAAAAAACGTGCTGGGCCTGGCCACTGGCCTTTCGTTGATCGCAGCACCTTATAGTTTCGCGGCGTCCTGGCCGCAGCAACCCATCCGCCTGGTCGTCCCGTTTCCAGCCGGTGGCAATATAGATGCCACGGCCCGCATTATCGCCAAGGGATTGGGTGAACAGATGAAGGCCACTGTTGTGGTCGAAAACAAAGCAGGTGCAGCCGGTTTGGTGGGCGCGCAAAGTGTCATGCGAGCCAAGCCCGACGGCTACACTGCCCTGCTTGCCTCTACGGGCTCACTGGCTGCCATGCGGGCGCTGGACCCAAACGTGCCCTTGGACCCGGCCAAAGACTTTGTTTCGGCGGGACCAATTGCAATCGCTCCCATGCTCCTGATCGTCAATAACGATTTGCCTGCCAGAACCTTGCCTGAGTTTCTGAAATATGCACATAGCAAATCTGGAGAACTCACGATGGGCTCTGCCGGTACCGGCACGTCCAACCATTTGGCTGGGGAGATGTTTCAGAATCTGAGTCAAACAAAATTCCTGCACGTACCCTATAAAGGCAGCGGCCCGGCCATGACCGATCTGATTGGCGGGCAGATTGACTTGATGTTCGACCAGATGGCATCCTCATTACCCCAGGTGAAATCCGGCAAAGTTCGCGCACTGGCTGTTACCACAAATGAAAAATCCGCACTCATGCCCGAGTTGCCCACCATAGCCAGCGCAGGACTGAAAGATTATGAAGCAAGCACGACCACGGGCATTCTCTTTCCCGCAGGCACGCCAGCGAGCGTCACAAAACATGTGAATGATGCCTTGCGCACCATCCTTCAAAACCCGTCCGTTCGTACACAGCTTGAACAGTTAGGCACCGAAGCCAAGCCCGGAACGCCGGAAGATTTTCAGCACATTCTCCAAAATGAAACGGATAAATGGACCGGTGTTGTAAAAGCGGCTGGCATTACCAAGAACGCTCAACAATAAGGGAGGATGATATGACCTATCCAGAATGCCTGGCGCCGCTTGAAAGCGCCACCCGGCCAAAAGTACTGCTACCCGCAGGCGCTACAGATTGCCATTGCCATGTTTACATGCAACCCGAGCGATATCCGCTGGTGGAACCGCGCAGCTATACGCCGGCCTGCGCCACCCTGGACGCCTATGTTGACCTATGCCGGCAACTGGGCCTGCAAAGAACCGTGCAAGTGAGCGCCAGCGTTTACGGCTTTGACAATAGCCTGACCACAGACGTCATTCGGCGCCTGGGCCAGGACCGGGCCCGCGGTGTTGCGGGCGTCTCTCCAGATATCGACGCAAAAGCATTGGGCCAACTGCATGAAGACGGTTTTCGGGGTGTGCGGCTCTCAACCTACCTGAAAGGATACGGAGGGATGCAGGCCATGCAATCGCTCGCACCCAAACTCAAGCCGCTGGGCTGGCACCTGCAGATACATTTGACGCGCATTGATGAATTGCCTGCACTCAAGAACGAACTGCTTGCCTTGCCGGTACCACTGGTTTTTGATCACATGGGTAGCGTGCGCGGAGACGAAGACCTCCAGAGCCCAGGGTTCCAGACATTATTGCAACTGTTGACGGAACGCGAGGACTGCTGGGTCAAGATCTCCAGTTGGTACCGCCGCTCCACACTGAAAGATGGCAGCGGAAACGATATGCGCCCATTCGCCGAGAAACTGGTGGCCACCCGGCCAGACCGAGTATTGTTTGGCACCAACTGGCCGCACCCAAATCTCTTCGGACGCGAACTCATGCCAGACGACGGTTTACTTCTGAATCGCTTCTGCGAATGGATACCCGAGAGCACAATACAAAAAAGCATATTCGTAGACAATCCAGCCGAACTCTATGGCTTTGACCCAGTGTAGACAGAAAACCCCCAAGTCATCTATTGCTCTATAACAGGCGATACCCGGGCCCGACGAAGATTGTCAGGCCCGGGACATGCGTCAAAGCGTCACGTTCGCCTGCTTGACAACTTCTGCCCAGCGCGTAATTTCCGATTCAATGAATTTTTCAAATTCTTCAGATGTGCCACCCACCGGCGCACTGCCCTCGATTTCGATCTGCTTGACCAGCTTGGGTTGTTTCAGAATTTCATTAATTTCACGGTTGAGCTTGTGTACGATCGCAGGCGGCGTGTCCTTACGCACCAACAAACCGTTCCAGGAACTGACCAGAAAATCCTTCACGCCAGATTCGGCCAGGGTGGGCGTATCTGGCAGCAAAGCAGAACGCTTGTCGCTGGCAATCGCAATGGGACGCAGGGCGCCTGCCTGGATCTGGCTGATCGCCCCCGGGATGGTCATGAAAGACATGTCAATGAAACCGCCCATCAGATCATTAAGCACCGGCCCCGCCCCTTTATAGGGAACATGACGAATGTCAATATTCGTTTTCAATCTGAACAGTTCGCCGGCCAGGTGCGGTGAGCCCCCGACTCCGGATGAACCAAAGGTCATTTCGTTTGGTTTGTCGCCAGCCTGTTTGACAATGTCAGCTACCGTCTTAATCGATGATTTGGCATTAACGACCAGCACACTAGGTGCTGCAGAAAACTGGATGACGGGCTTGAAATCACGCAACGTATCATATTTCAGATTTTTATAAACCGACATATTAGTCGCGTGTGCAATTGTGCCCAACAGGATGGTATAGCCGTCCGCCTTTTCGCGCAGCACCGCTTCTGTGGCAATATTGCCGCCAGCCCCGGGGCGATTTTCCACGACAACAGGTTGACCCAGACGCTGCTGCAAATCTGCTGCGACCAACCGTGACACAATATCGCTCGCTCCCCCGGGCGGATAGCCCACGACGAACTTGATAGGGTGTGTCGGGTAGCTGTCGGCCGCTGATTCGGCGGCTACTGCAACGTGACCCCATAGGGAGATCAACCCCGTGACTACCAGTTTCATCAATAGATTGTGCATTATCTTGCCCCAAATGGAAAACCAATATAAACCAAGAGAAGATAAGGCACAATTTACGTTTTATTGATAAGCAATTAAATTATTTTTATGTAGTATATGTGAACGCACGCCTGTTCAGGCCCCGCAACGCCTGATCAGCCGGCACCGTTAATGACAGTTAAATTGCTGCCGACCAGCGCGTAATTGTAGCCACGGTCTGACCAATAGCGGGTGAGCAGCGGCCCATCTTGCCTTTGCCCGTCTGCAAGCAACTTGTTCCCGGGGCCAGGCGGCCGGATATAGAATCCAGTCTGCTGTCCGGTGTCATTCTTATATATCACGACGGCGGCAGGGCCCTCCTCTGTCACCAACATACGAGCGGAAACAGGGTGAAAGCCCTTGGCGGTCAGGTCAGGCAGGCGTTGCGCATTTGAAAAATTGGCAGCCACCCATTGCTGCAAATCCGTCTCTGTAGCCAGCGCATCGGCGCGCAAAGCCGGATTGCCCGCAAAGACACGGTATGCAGCAATGGCATCCTGCATGGGCAGCGGGCGAACTGCCAGGTTCACTTGCGCAGTCGGTACGGGACGCAGTTGCCATCCCGACAGGCCCCCGATACAAAGGGCGACCAAGACGCTGGCCGCCAGTTTCCAGCGCATGTTTGTGCGTTCTTTTAAGCGCATGCGGATGGCTGCCGGGTCCAGTGCAGGGTTCAACAGGGGAGCGGCCGATTGCCATGCCGCCTGCAATTGCGCTGCATCCTTGCGCCATGCGTCCAGCTCACGCGCCTCTTGCGGGTGGGCCGCAAGATATTGGCTCATCGTTTTTTGCTGTTCTGGGTTTAATCGCCCATCCACGTAGGCGTGCCGCATCACGTCGTCAATGTGTTGATCTTCATTCATTTCATTATCCTCAGATGAACTCTGGATTCGCCGTCACAGGCATCGCGCAATGCACCGCGTGCCCTGGACAGACGAGACATGATGGTTCCCAGCGGCACATCAAACATATCGGCCACCGCCTTGTAGCTGAGCCCATCGACGCTGACCAGCCATAACAGGGTCCGCTGCGCTTCCGGCAGCTGTTCGAAGGCCTGCAGCGAAGCTCGGGCCTGCACATGGCGCTCGGTCGAAGGCGCATCATCGGCTTTGCGAAACCATTCCAATAACCGTGCGTAACGTTTGGCGTGGCGTTTGGTATCAATGAACTGTCGATACAAAATGGAAAACAGCCACGCGCGCAAATCCCCGTCTGGCCTGCGCGTATGCTGGTATTTTAGGGCGCGCTCTATGCTTGCCTGCACCAGATCGTCTGCGGTGGTCGGGTCTTTGCTCAGCCACAACGCAAAGCGGTACAGCCGAGGCAACATCTCGCGCAGCGACGCATCGGACATGTCATCCGCGGCATCACATCTGCATTCGGTGTCCGGCATCAGCGGTAAATCCTCTGAGCGGGGATCATATTGCCTGTCCTCTTGGTTGAAAATTCGGTGCTTGTTCATATTCTGCCCGGGTGATTGCAAACAGTGCAAGGCTTCTGTATGACGCTTGTGATTGGATATTATTCCATTTTGGAATAAAAAAAATACGCAGCCGTCTATATCCACATGTGCAACAGGCCGCAAGGCCAGGGAAGTGCGATGCTGGAAAACAAAGATACCCGTCCGCCTGCAATGACTGCCGGGCAAAAACTAATACGATTTGCCGTGATCGGCGTTGCCATACTGGGTCTTGGCGCCGCCTTTGGCTATACTGCAGGCTGGCTTGGCCCGCAACGGCTGACCGCCGATCGGATTGCCAACACCTTCGAGCCAGGTGGCAAAACCCATCCCGGCTTTCGTCGCAATCACGCCAAAGGAATTTGCGTGACGGGTCGCTTTGAGAGCAGTGGCCAGGCGCAGGCGCTATCGAGCGCGCCGATATTCTCGCCTGGCTCGGCCATCCCGTTGGTTGGACGTCTGGCACTGCCGGGACCCAATCCCTACGCACCCGACTCCAGTGTGCCTATCCGCAGCTTCGCATTGCGTTTCACCATGCCCGATGGCCAGCAGTGGCGCACCGGCATGAATAGCATGCCGGTTTTTCCGGTTGCAACACCGCAAAGCTTTTATGAGCAACAGCTCGCGGGTGCACCCGATCCCAAAACCGGCAAACCGGACCCGGCCAGAATCAAGGCTTTTTTTGCCTCCCATCCTGAAACAGCCAATTTCCGCAAGTGGGTCAAGACAGCGCGTCCATCGGCCAGTTTTGCTACCGAAGCATACTACAGCCTTAATGCATTTGTGTTTATCAATAGTGAAGGTGCCCGGCAGAACGTGCGCTGGCGCATAGTACCGCTGGGCGAACCCGTCGCGGTCGATGCCGCGCCGGAACATGATCAGAACTATCTGGATAAGGATCTGATGCAGCGATTGTCAAAGGGACCATTGCGCTGGCGATTAATTGTGACGGTTGCCGATCCCGGCGATCCGAGCAACGATGCCACGCAACCGTGGCCGGATTCGCGCAGGCAGGTAGATGCAGGCGTGATCGTAGTTGAAAAGAGCCAGACCCAGGATCACGGGCCTTGTCGCGACATCAACTTCGATCCCACCGTTCTGCCACAAGGGATGGCAATCTCGGACGACCCCTTGCTTCCTGCGCGATCCGCCGTTTATGCCGCCTCGGTCGACCGGCGAACCCGGGAAGGCCTAAGCCGCCCCTCTCCATCCTCTTCTGCTGTCCCATCGGAGCACTAAAAATGAGCCATTCTGTTGATCAAACACAGGGAACAAGTTTCAGTCTGCCCGCCAGAGTACTGCATTGGTTGATGGCCGCTGGGATCCTGGCGATGCTGTTTATCGGGGTAGGTATGGTCGCCTCAGTTTCCGAGCGACACAACTGGTTGTTAGCCATTCATAAGCCATTGGGCGCCATGCTTCTGTTGCTCGTGTGCTTACGGCTTATTGTGCGCCTGATCAAGGGCACCCCACCATTGCCGGCAGATATTCCTGCGTGGCAGAAACGAGCCGCGCTTGCTTCGCATTGGCTGCTTTACCTGCTCATGTTTGCCATGCCGCTCATCGGTTGGGCAATGGTCTCGGCCAGCGGCACGCCAGTCACCCTCATTGGCGCCTGGACTATCCCGGCCATTGCACCAGAAAATGCAGACGTGTTTGCCGTATTGCGCGCTGCCCATCACTACCTGGCCTATTTATTGTTCGCAACGGTATTACTGCACCTGGCAGCAGGGCTATTTCACGGGTTGATCAGGCGCGATGGCGTGTTGGGGTCGATGGTCAGCAATCGCACCTGAAATACTATTTTTTCAATCGGAACGCGACCACCGAATCGCCCTGCTGAGTGCCCAGCGAACCATGCCCACCGGCGGCGATAATCACGTACTGTTTGTTATCGGCCCCCATGTAGGTGGACGGCGTGGCCTGGGCGCCGGCCGGCAGTTCAGTTTCCCAAAGCAGATCACCGGTATTGATGTCGTACGCACGAAAGAAATTGTCTGCCGTTGCTCCATGGAAAACAACGTCGCCAGCGGTTGTGAGCGGACCGCCGTGCGCCACCATACCCATGGGGAAGCCAATGGGAAAGCGCATGGGCAGGAAGCTGGTCTTCAGGTTTTTAGTATTACCGATGCGACGCATCCAGGCCGTATTACCGGTGGTCAGATCCACTCCGACCATGCGGCCCCATGGAGGTGCAATGCATGGGACGCCCAGAGCCGAGGCAAACTGCCGGATCTGGGTTGCATACGTACCTTCAAAATTCTCGTTCCAGTAGGGCGTATCCTCTTGGGTGAACAGACGCTTGTCTGTCGTTTCGGGCGTGCGCTTGATGAGGTTGTATTTGTAGGCTAGACGAACCGGTGCGCCGATCAGGATTTGACGCTCGGGGTCAATGGAGATCGATCCCCAGTTGAATGCGCCGATATTGCCCGGGAAAACCAACGAGCCGGTTTCGGTTGCCGGCGTCCAAGGGTTACCATCGTAGCGCAATGTGTTGAACTCGATGCGGCATGCCATCTGATCGAATGGCGTCATGCCCCACATGGCTTTTTCGGTCAGCGGCTCGGGTATAAAGTTCAATGCCGATACCGGCTGCGTCGGCGCATAGGTTTCGCCTGTCAGCCCCTGCGTCGAGACATCTGCCTGTTTGATCGGATACACGGCCTGGCCGGTTAAACGGTTCAACACAAACAGATTTCCGACTTTGGTGGGCAGCACGACCACGGGCTGCTTTTGCCCCTGGTAATCAATATCCAACAGTGAAGGCTGGGACGGATTATCGCGATCCCATAAATCGTTCGCCGAAGACTGGAAGCGCCATTTGAGCGCACCGGTTTTCAGATCCAGGGCAACCAGCGCATCGCGGAACTTCTCGGTATTGCTGCTCGGGTCGCGCTTATCGCTCAATAGATCCGGAGAAGCGTTGCCGAATGGCACATACACCAGGCCATTCTTGATATCAGCGCTTAGCGTTGTCCAGGCGACAGGCGTGTCCTGAGGATAGGTCTGTCCCTGGGCGAGGGGCTGGGTGTTGTCCGGATTGGCAGGATCAAAATTCCAGACCAGTTGACCGCTAACGACATCATACGCGCGGATCACACCGGAAGGATTACCCTTGTCATAGCCATTATCCATGACCGAGCCACCCACAATGACCAGGTTGCCCGCCACCAGAGGCGCAGCCGTCTGCATGTATGCATGAGGACGGACTTCGCCCAAATTGGCATGCAGGTTCACGATGCCACCCTGGCCAAAATCTGCGCAAAGCTTGCCGGTATCGGCATCCAGCGCGACCAGTTTGGCATCGGCCGTGGCGCTCAGAATTCGCTTGCTGCATGCCGCCGGACTCTGGGCCGGCGCCGCAGCGGTAGCAGGTTCGGCAGGCTGCGTACCGCCAGCGACCGCAACATCATTGCCTGCATAATAACTCACGCCCCGGCATGTCTGATGCTGCTGCAAATAGGAGCGACTTTTCTCTGGGGTATATTTCCACTTCAGATCGCCGGTTTCCGGATTCAGGGCGTGGATTTCGTTATGCGCAGTACACAGATATACCGTACTGTTGACCTTCAGCGGCGTGGCCTCGAAGGTGTACTCGCTGGCGTCTTTGTCCTGACGCAGGTCGCCGGTCCGATAGGTCCAGGCAACTTCCAGATCGCCGACGTTATCCTTGGTGATCTGCTTGAGCGCAGAAAACCGCAGGCCGTTGTTTGTACCACCATAGGCTGTCCAGTCATTCTGCGCGACATCAACATCAGCCGCATTGCGATTAGTCGCCAGATTGCCTTGTACGGGATACGGATCGTAGAACATCATGCCAATCACGAGAATGATGGTGAAAATGACCGTGCCACCCAGGAAAGGATGGAAAGACCGGGCGTTGCTCTTATTTTGTGCCCGGAACAAGGGACGCACCACCCACGGCAGCGCCAGCCAGAGCCCGATCAGGCCGATAATATCGCCACGGGGAATCCACTGCCATTTATCGAAGCCGACTTCGTAAACGATCCATCCCATCACGATCCACATGATGACGGCATAGACAGACAAAGCGATAACGCGATTCATGAACAGAAGAACAGCTGTAATCAGAAGGCCAATAGCAAGGATTGCGTAGAACGGCGAACCGCCTATCAGCCATAGCTTGCCGCCCATGTATAGCATCGCGAGTCCGACGAGCGCGATGACAATGCTCGTTAATTTATTAATCATGACAGTTCCTTGCTGCTGGATATGTTTAGGTGCAATTAACGTTGGAGACATGGTAATTCGGCAACGGCTATTCGGGCGCAGTCATCCCGGAATAATGCGTATGTGATTTTATGTGATTATGATACTCCCACTATGACAATTATGCTCGTGCAGCAAGAATAAAGTTGAAAAGTATACTATTCAGAACGATGTCAGATAGTGTAGAAAGGGGCTATCCGGAACTGACAAGAATAATCCGCAGCAGTATGATTCTTTTGTTAGTTTAAGTTCGTTCAATTGAGTAACACGTTATGAAAACTCCATACTCAAGCAGACCCCCCCAAACCACTGGATCCGACAGCCGCGGGCGGACTTGACCGGTTAGCTTTAATCGCGCACCTTGCTCAAGAGACTTTTGAAAGTAAAGAAAAAGCCGCAATCTGGCTGGCCGCGCCTAACGAGGCTTTGGGCGGCAACAGTCCCGCAACGCAGTGCGAGACAGAAAAAGGAGCACAACAGGTTCGTCGCGTCCTGAATGCTCTCTAATGCGGTGGCGTTGTTTAAGTGTCAAGGTCTTGAATGACTATGATTTTTCCTATGACGAACGGATGTTGGAGCAACGCGTTTAGGGAGGCAATCGTCCTCATCCATTCAAGCCCAGCAGCCTGATTGCGTTTCCCCCCATGATTTTCCTGCGATTCTCTTGCCGTATCGGCAGGGTTTCGAACCATTCCTTATACCCTTTGATAGGGCAAAACGGGAACGAACTGGCGTACAGCATCCGGTCGGCCAGGAACCCGTCGGCTGCTTTCACATACTCTTCCCAGCCGGCCATCCGGGAGAAATACATATCGGGTGACAGGTACACATTGGTACGCCGAAAAGCAATATGCAGTATCTGCGTCACCCAGGGCCAGCCGCCATGGGCGAGCACAACTTTCAGATTGGGAAAATCGGCCAGCATACGGTCTGTCGGAATCGGATCGGAGTAGCTCAGGTCGGGACCCGCCGTGCCGCCCACCATCAGAATGATGGGAATCTGGCGATCTTCACAATGGGCATAAATGGGGTACAGGCGTCGATCATCAGCGTACATGGGTATCGGATAGGCGCCAGGTTCGATATTGATCAGGCGAAAGCCTGCAGCCATGGATTGATCAATGCTGCGGCATGCCTCGATCCTGTTGGTCGGGTCAATGGAGGCCGCGCCAATAAACCGGTTGCCATGCGCTTGCATCAAAGCCAGGACATCGTCGTTGGAAATGCTGCCCAACATACCGGCAAGCCGACCCACCACAACGCCATGGGCCACCCCGGCCTCATCCATTTCCGCAAGCGTCATCTGCATGGACTGCTGCTGCGCCGCCGGCGACGGCTCAAAGCCAACCGTTCGGGTAAAGCCGTCCCGGCGTTCGCCCTTTGCATACATGAGCGTAGACAAGAACTGTCCTGCCGGCGGCCTTAGCCGAAAATCAATAATACTCATTATTCCCTCTCCTACATTACTTCGTCTTTACGGTCATTGGTCTCGCCAAACCGGTGCAGCGCAGGTGGCTTCAAGCCGGCGTAGAGCGCATCAATGCGGGCGTTGATCTGCTCGCCGTGCTGATGAAACAGCGAATTGCCATTGATATCGCTCTCGACGATGAAGGGGCCGAAATCCTCCACCTCAAACAACCACATGGCCTGAGCGATACCCAATTCATCCAGCCAGAACACATCGCGAACCCGCTTGATGCCACGCCCCAGAAGCGCGCCGGTACCGTAGCCAACGGTGGTCAGATAGACTGCGCCATGCGGCACCATGATATTGGCGTAATCGTCGTGTGGCATGCCGCCCTTGCCGATCACAATTTTCGTCCCTGTCAGCTCAAGCCAGTTGGCCATCCACTTGGAAAACCGAAAACTGGCTGTTGCCGTGACCGCGCCCACGTTGTATTGGCCATCTGGCGTGACGGCGGCCGCCGGCGAACAGTGGAAATTAACGTTGGAAAGCGTTTTCAAGTCTACGGGCAGCGCCTGACCGTCACCCAGGACTTTCTGATAGACGCCCTCCCTGGCGGTGTAGACCACGCCGCTCATGTAGACCACCGAGCCGATTTCCAGGCTGGCGATATCTTCGGGTGTGGCCGGAAGATTGATTCTGAAAACCTTCAGATCTTCATCTTTATTGTTCCCTGTATCCTGGTTGCTTATCGGTTCCATTCGACTGTCTCCCTTCTCATATAAGGCGTGAACCATTCCGGATTGGTACGATATTCAACACGCCCGTCTGCATGAACCCTGGCAGTTGCCCGTCGCGACGACAGGCAGAAGGTGTGAATACTGACAGGCATGCCGCCAGTATGGGTATAGCCCACCTCGATATGACAATCGACCACCATGGATGATCCCACAAAGCCCATCGCACCCATGCCGATCGAGTTGCCGAGTTTTTTCAACTCCATTTCCAGCTCGGCAATTTTCGGATCAGGATTACGGTTGCCCACGGTTCGCAGGCACGCCGCCTGCTTGCCCAGTTGCATACAGGTATCCTTGGAGCCGCCAATGCCGATGCCAACAATCGCCGGCTGGCAGGCCAGTCCGCGTTTGCCAAACGCAATCAGGCCGTCCAGCACAAAGCGCTTGATGCCGTCAATCCCGTCACCGGGAAACAGCATCCGATAGTCGGTGCCGAACAGTCCGCCTTTATGCACTGTGGTGATATCCACCCAGTCAGCATCCGGTTCGAATGACCACTCGATCTCCGGTGCATTGATCCCGACATTGTTGTTGTGTTCGGTGCGCCACAACGGGTGTACCCGGTTTGGCCGCAAAGGGATCGCCACCGTGGCATCTGCGGTTGCCTTGCGTAATGCCCGCTCAATACCGATGAACCCCGATTGCACACTGGCGTTATTGCCCATTTTCACGTAATAGCGCGGCACCCCGGTATCGGCGCACATAGGACGACGGTCCTTGCTGGCCGCGTCCCAGTTGTCCACCATGGCGTGTAGCACAAAGCGCGGTAACTTACCCGTCTCTGTTTGCTGCATCGCCTTGATTCCCTGACTGTAATCTTCGGGAATATCAATGGCCGCGCGCTTCATGATTTCCAGCGCTGCCTGCTCGATCGTATTTATGTCAATTGCCATTAACTGTCTCCTGATATCCGTTTGCGTTCACGCACATTTTTCTGCCTCTTCGCCAAGCAATGTATTGCCTGGAGAGACGATATCGAACTTGACCGGAACCATCTGCAGCTCAATGTTGCCATCACTGCCGCTGATACTGGTGTAGGCCGTGGTGTCCAGATCGCCGGTTTCCGGATAATCTTCCCTGAAATGCGCGCCCCGGCTATCGTTCCTGGCCAGCGCCGCCGTTGCAATCACTTTTGAAATTGTCGTCAGGCTCTCCAGGTTAAGCCAATCATGCCAGCTCAGATTGAACCGGCGCTGACCGTCAGCCACGCCTATCCCGCGCAAAGCCTCATGATGGCTGGCGATACTGGCAATGCCCTTTTCTATGCCTTCTTTCGTTCGCAAAATACCCACGTCGTTCCACATGGTCTTTGACAAGGCATCGCGCAGCGGCAGCGTCATTTCGGCTTTTCTGGAAAATGGAAATTCGGCGCGGGCGATGCCAGCTTCAATCACAGACTGATCGGGCTGCCTCCAGCTTCCCTCCTTGCCGACGTACTCGGCCATTGAGTCGCCGGCAATGCCGCCGAACACCGTTGAATTGGCTACGCCGTTGCCGCCCAGGCGGTTGGCGCCATGCACGCCACCGCAATCTTCTCCGGCAGCAAACAGGCCGGGAGAGGCGGTTGAGCAGTCCACTTCGAACTCCACGCCGCCCATCAGATAGTGCGCGGTAGGCACCACCTCAACCTGTCCGCCTGCCAGATCGAAGCCGCAATCGGCGCAACGCTGCACCATGCCCGGGAATGACTTGCGTACGTGTTCCACGCCCAGATGCGACATCTGGATGTACACGCCGCCCATGGGGCTGGTTCGCCCGGCGCGCATTTCTGCATAAATCCCGCGACTGACCACATCACGCGTGGCGCGTTCGCCCCGTTCGTGATAGTTGCTCATGAAGCGTTCCCCTGCGCCATTGATCAAGTAACCACCGGCACCGCGCAGGCCTTCCTCAAGTACAGTACCGGTCATACGCGTATCGGGTCCGCCCAGCAGACCTGTCGGGTGAAATTGCACCATTTCCATGTCGCGCAGTTTGAGGCCATAGCGCAGCGCCATGGCCAGGCCGTCACAGGTTTTTTCGCCTGACGGCGTGTGATACAGATACATGGTCGGCCCGGCTCCCGTGCTCAGCAGCACAGCTTTGGCCTGCACAAAGCGGTAGCCGCCGCTGCGCATATCAATAAACAATACGCCTGAAATACCGGAGCCATCTGCCGCGGGGATCAGCTCGATCGCCCGATGCTCTTCAAGACGATTGACATCCAGCGCCCTGACCTTTTCCATCAGGCGATTGATAATTTCAATGCCAGTCAGGTCTGACTTATGCACCGTCCGGTCAAACGTCTGTCCGGCAAAGGCTTTCTGATGCAGCGTGCCATCGGGGTTGCGATCAAAAAAACAGCCGATTTCATTTTCCAGTTCCTGGACCCGCTCCACCGCACCGGTTACCAGACGCCAGGCCAGATCCTGGCGGGGCAGCCATTTGCCGCCTTCGATGGTGTCCATGAAATGCCGCTCTACCGAGTCGCCTTCGGCCAGGGCAACGTTATAGCCGCCCTGCACCATCCGAGTACAGCCGCTTTTTCCGATCAGGCCCTTGACTGCGATCGTGACATCCAGATCCGGGTTGGCCTGCTTTGCATGCAGGGCGGCAAACAGGCCGGCGCCGCCGCTACCAAGGATAAGAATATCCGTTTTCAAATTTTCTACATTCATGACCCGAATACCCCTGCAAGAAACACCGCGCCAATGATGACGCTGAACACCACACCCCAACTGATCCAGTTCAACCGTATGGACCCAGGCGTTGGCCACTGTACAAATTCAATAACCAATATCCGCAGTCCGAAACTCAGATGAATGGCCAGCAACAGCACCAGCCCCCACTCGGCAACTTTAACGCCCGGCAATTCGGAAAATTTAAGGAATCGGTCAAATTTATCGGTCTGCTCCAGCGCCAGCCCCAGTACATAAAAATGAATAGGAAGAAAGACGCCCAGCAACAGACCGGAAATCCTGTGTCCCAAAAAGGCAAAATAGGCTTTGTGTTTATGAACGCTCCTTACCATGCCAGTCCTCCTACCGCAACCACCGCCCGCAAGCCAAGCACCAGAAACAGCAGGCCTAGCGCCAATGCCAGCAAATTAAGCACGGAATACGACAAGCCGACCCACTCCCTGAGCACCTTACGAATACCAATAGGTGCATGGATTGAGGCGCTGATCACGAACAGAGTGTAAAAGGCAATCCACCACCCGTTGCCCTGGGTGCGCCCCAGAATTTCCGCAGCACTCAGGCCGCCACGGACTGCATAGATGATCACGCCGATATGCACAAAAATAAACGGCACCATGATCATGGCCGTCAACCGCTGCAATAGAAAAAGTTTCATTTCCATGGCTATTTCCCGCCAAGAAACTCGAACAGCGAGCGCTTTTTCAGGCCTGCAATACTGCCTGTGGGGCTCAAACCAACGGGGCAATGCTTCATGCAGCTGCCCTGGGTATGACAGGAATTGCAACCGCCATCGGCCATTGATTTTTCAAGCACCCCTTTGGGGTCCGCATGCCGCTCGTCATTGACCAGGCTCCAGGCGCGATTGAGCGCGGCCGGGCCGACATAGTCCTTATCCCACTCAACCACATCACAGGCGGCATAACAGACCGCGCAGTTGATGCACTCGATGGCTGCATCAGCCTGTTTTCTGGCCTTGCTCGCAGGATCTACCAGTGCAGGACGTTCATGGCGTGTGCGGGTGCCGATAAATTCGCCGCCGGCCTTTTTCCATTTATCAAAGAACTCCGTCATATCGACAACCAGATCCTTGATACGCGGCATATTGCGCAGCGGCTCAAGCACGATCGTGTTATTTTTCACGACATTTTTCACATGGCTTCTGCACGTCCATCTTGGTTTGCCATTGACGGTCATTGCACAGCTGCCGCAAACGCCTACCCGACATGAGAAACGGTAAGCCAGCGTCGGGTCCACCTGCCGCTGAATCTCAGTCACCACGTCCAGCACAGTCTGGTTCTCTCTGGACGGAATATGATAAGTGACATATTCCCCGCTCTCTTCGCCTCGCCAGATTTTTACCGCCAGCATCTTTTCCATAACGCCCCACTCAGATACACATAAATATTGGTTTTTCTAAATCACTACTTCGATTTCATTACTTCGATTCGATTTTCTGTTCGGCAATAATCTTCTTCCAGAAGACTGACTCGTCTTTGACCCTGTCATTCATGTACGCCGCGCCAGTTGCCGCCTGCTCCAGGCCCAGCTCCGCAAACTTTTGCGTCATGCGACTGGAAGCGATCGCCTTTTTGATGCCCTCTTCAATCCGGGACACAACCTGTTCAGGTGTGTTTTTGGGCACCACAATGCCGAACCAGCCCACCACATCAAAATCGCTGCCCAGTTGCTCCTGGACACTTGGCACATCGGGCAGGCTCCTGGAGCGTTTATCACCGGTAACCGCCAGGGCCTTGATGTCGCCCGAGCGCACGAATGGCAGCGTCGCAGAAAGGTTGGCTGTAATTACCTGAATCTGCCCGGCCACCAGGTCGGTCAGCGCGGCAGATTCGCCTCCATAAGGAATGTGGGTCATGGTCGCGTCCGTGGCGTTCATGATGGCTTCGGAGGCCATATGGCCCTGGCTACCCACCCCTGCCGAGCCGAAATTGGTTGCGGTCCCATTCTTTTTGGCGTACTCCAGAAATGTCTTTAAGTTGCTGGCCGGTACGTTCTTATTGACCGCCAGAAGCAGCGGCCCGGTGGTAACGATACTGACCGGCTGAAAATCCGCGACACTGTAGGGCAATTTTTTATACAGATAGGGGTTGACGGTGAACATGCTGCCCGAGATCATCAGCATGGTGTAGCCATCGGGCTTGGCGCGCGCCACTTGCGAGGCACCCACCGCACCACCGGCACCTACCTTGTTCTCTACCACGACGGTCTGCTTCCAGGCATTGCCCAGCTCCTGGGCCAGTACACGTGAAATAATATCGGTAGCGCCACCGGCCGCAAACGGCACGACCAGGCGGACCGGCTGTTGTGGCCACTCGCTGGCAAATGCCGACGTGGCCAGGCTACAGGCGATAGCGACACAGGCAACGCTGCTGAAAAAACCGCCTACTGCACGATTCAGTATGGTCTTCATTTTTGTCTCTTCCTTGTTGGCTGACTTCTTGCTCGAAGCCTGGGTTGGCGACAATAAAGCCGCATCTTTGTAGTTACTGTCATGAACACGACATGCAGTTTTATTATTTCGTTGATTATTGTTTAAATTTAAATTAAAGTAAAACCAATAATTTTTTAATTATTTAAAATTAAATTTTAAATTTATGATCACCTTAAGAACCTTCAACGTGTTTGTCGCGGTCGCTGAATGCGGCTCCTATACCGGCGCGGGCAGGAAAATCGGTTTGACCTCTGCCGCCGTCGGCCAGCAGATCAAAATGATGGAAAACACGCTGGAGGCGCCGCTATTTCATAAGAACGGGCATCAGCTTGTGCTCAACCACTACGGCGAAGCACTGTTGAGGGACGTTCAGGAACTGCTGGTCAAATATGAAGAAATCATCAAAAGCGGGGACGGCCGACATGGTCAGCTCACCGGCACGGTGCATATCGGCGCGCTGATCTCCAGCCTGATGGGGTCTTTTTCGGACGCGTTGTGGTCCATCCGCAAGAACAATCCGGAGCTGGATGTCAAAGTATTTGCAGGACAGTCCGGCGATTTTGCCCACAAGATCACTAGCGGTCAGCTGGATGCGGCCATTGCCACCGAGCCGCCGGAATATGCATACAAGGAGCTGATCTGGACACCACTTTATGCAGAACCCATGATTCTGATCATTCCACGCAAGCCGTTTTTTACTTTGGCGGACCAGGCCAGCAATCCTTCAATAGACATTCTGAACCATGCGCCCTTCATCCATTTCGACCAGATGACCTGGACCGGCATTTTGATCAGGCAAACGCTCAAAAAGCTGGCTGTCAGCGTGGATATTCAAATGGAAATGAACTCCATCGAAGCCATTATCGAGCTGGTGCGCCAGGGATATGGCGTTTCCATTGTTCCGAAACTGGCCAACCTCAATTGGGAACAGGATGAAAAGCTGCTGTTCGTAGATCTGTCACCAACCCGAATTTACCGTCGCATCGGCATTCTGGAACGCAAGTTTCATCATCGCAGCAATTTTACCAATGCGATCAGGGATCATTTTGGACAGTCCGGGCCGGCGCTGAAAGAGCGCCCCGTGCTGCGCTAGGGTTGAACGGTGGGGTGAAGGCAGGCAAGGCTGGTACCCAATGGACGAACGTCTGTCAAGGCCGGGCACCGGTGAGGCCCAGCCTTGACTGCTCAAACACAGCCGATAACGCCTTTTTCGGCCAGCCTCGCTATTGCATCTGTCGTATAACCGATCTCGCTCAGGATTTCCGAGGTATGCTGCCCCAGCAACGGCGGCGTTCGGCTCACGCCGCGGGGTTCCTTATTGAAGGTGACCGGATAAGCGATATGTTGCAAGTCGCCCAATGTCGGATGCTTGCTTTGAATCACAATATTCCGTGCCTTGACCTGTTCGTGCGACAGCGCCTGATCAAGCGTATGCAACGGCGCGACAGGAACACCAGCGCCACGCAGCCGTGATAGCCAGGATTGCGTGGTATCCTGGTCCAGCACTTCCTGGACCAGCGCGCAGGTTTGCTCAAAGCGATTCACACGCTGCGCATTGGTACTGAAATCGGGATCGTCTGCATAATGTGCCAGCCCGGCCTCCAGGCAAAAGCGCTGCCAAAGCCGATCGTTGCCAACACCGAGCATCAGCTCCCCATCTTTGGTGCGAAACGCCTGATAAGGGCACAGTGACGGATGCGCCGTACCCATTCTGGACGGTGCAACACCTGAAAACCAATAGTTATGAGACATATATCCCATAAACCCCATGGCGGTATCCAGCAAGGAGACTTCGATATAACCTCCCTTTCCCGTATTTTTTTTGTGCAGAACGGCTGCCAGGATACCGGAGACGGCGTGCAACCCCGTTCCCAGATCCACCGGAGAGAAGCTGACCCGGGCCTGGGGGCCGTCTTGCTGACCAATAGTGCTGATCATGCCACTGAACGCTTGCAGCATGACATCGTATCCAGGCTCTTCGCCCCAGGGTCCGTCGCGCCCGTATCCTGATATTTCACAATAAATAAGGTTGGGGTTGATGTCGCGCAAGCTCTGGTAGTCAACGCCAAGTCGCTGCGCCGTACCGGCGCCAAACCCCTGTATGACCACGTCGGCGCGTGCCACCAGTTCACGAACGATTTGTTTGCCTTCCGGTGACTTCAAATCCAGCGCCAGGCCCCGCTTGTTGTGGTTGACCGCCATAAATGAAGCCGATTCCCCTTCCTTTTGGGGTAACCAGCCGCGCGTCTCATCGCCGGATCCGGGCGGCTCTACTTTAATGACATCGGCACCAAGATCGCCAAGATACTGTCCGCATAACGGGCCGGCAAGCACTTTGCTGAGGTCTAATATTCGTATTCCTTGAAGCGGACGCATCTGTTTTTCCAATATCGTGATTGCTTATGCTTTATCTATACGCTGCCCGAAACACTTCGCCAGGCGCGAATGCATGCGGGTCGATTAAGCTTGTCTTTTACGAAGCAGGTATTTTTGTGTGCCTTCCAGTACAACAACTTCATTCTGATTGATAATGGTCGATTGCATCACCAGCACACCCGTTGTACGCCCGGCAATCAGTTCAGAAACCACCAAAGAACAATAGAGCGTATCGCCGACAAAAACCGGATTAAGAAACTTGCTGCTTTGTTCGATAAAGGCCTTCAGGGACTCTTCCACGCAGTGTGGAAACAGACCGGCACCGGCCGCTGTCTGAATGAGCACCTGAAACCCATGCGCCAGCATATGCGGCATGCCATGAGCCCGACAGTACTCCACGTCATAATGCACCGGATGATTATCGCCGCTGGCCAGTTGAAAGGCCGCAAACAACGCTTCGGTCATGGTTCTTGAAGGTATATTGAACCTGTCTCCGATTTCAAAATCTTCGAAGTATTTTTGTGCACACAGTGAATGCGAGATCATATTTTTTTCCAGTATTTACGTTGCCGTGTCCGGCTCAATTGGTTGCCATGTCTGAAGCTTTGACGACGGCGCTCCATTTTTTCTGTTCTGCAGCGATGAAATCTTTCAGGGCTTGTGGATCGGGCTTGCTTTCAAGCAACAAGCCCATCTGATCGGCCTTTTGCATTAAGCCCTCGTCGTTCAGTGCCGCTTGCAGACTGGAACGCAAGGCTTCAATCACGTCCTTATCTGTTTTGACGGGCACCTGCATTGCGTTCCATGTATACGCTTCGTAGCCTGGTAATGCTTCGGCAATGGCCGGAATATCCGGCGTCTGGGGTAGTCGCTCACTCATGCTGGTGGCGATCAAACGGACTGTTTTTGCCCGTACCTGCGCCAGCGCCGTTGGTGCGCTATCGACCATGAACTGAACGTGGCCGCCAATCAAGTCTGCCATCGCGGGTGCGCTGCCCTTATAAGGTATATGCCTGGCATTGAATTTCCCAACATGGTTCAGCAACGCACCGCCCAAATGAGGCGCACTGGCGATACCGGCGGAACTGTAATCGGTCTTTTCCGAATTCTGTTTCAAGTATTCAAGAAACTCGGCCAGGTTCTTAACCGGCAGATCATTGTTTACGACCAATGCCAGCGGAGCGCGCGCCGCCAGCCCGATAGGGGCAAAATCGTCGTTCGAATAGGACAGCCTGCTGTGAAGCGCCGGATTGACCGCATGCGCCACCGTGGACATCAACACGGTATAGCCATCGGGAGCCGCCTTGGAGACAAACTCCGTACCGACAATGGTGCCTGCGCCTGCCTTATTTTCAACGATCATTGTTGTGCCCAGCTTTGTTCCCCAGACATCAGCCAGCGCGCGTGCAAATGTATCGGTCGGGCCACCGGCAGCATAAGGCACCACCAACCGGACTGGTTTTTCAGGATAGGCAGCGTGGGCAGCGATAGATACAACGCCCAGCGAAAGGGCAGCAATAATTCGTTTGGTGAGTGATGTCATTTGTCGCCTCTGTCATTTATAGTCGGTCAACTATATCTATCCTCATTGACGGCCGTCCAGTTGAAAATATTGCCATAGCGTTAGAAAAAATCTAATAAACTATGGTTTTATTCCAGAAAACCATAATCCAACCATGCGATATGAGCTCACTGATATTCGTGTTTTTATGGCTATTGCCGATGCGAAGAACCTGAGCACCGGGGCGATGAATATGCACATGACCGCGCCTTCGGCCAGTTATCGATTAAAAAACCTCGAAAATGCATTGGGTGTATCGCTATTTGATCGAACAGCCAGGGGCATGGTCCTGACCTCTGCCGGGGAGTCGGTATATCGCTATGGCGAGGCCATGCTCTCAAGCGCAGACCAATTGCGAACCGAGATGACCCGCTATAACGCCGGCGTTACCGGGCATATCAAGGTTTTTGCCAATAGCAGCACCTTGAGTCCGTTACCGGTACCGCTTAGTCGTTTTCTGGCCAGCCACCCGACGATCAATATTGAGCTGCAAGAGCATCTGAGCGAAGAAAGCGTCAGGGCGGTACACGATGGCCTTGCCGATATCGGATTGGTTGCCAGCGTAGTCCATTTGCGAGGATTGGAGGCCATTGAGTATGGCCATGACGAGCTCGTTTTTGTAACGCCGCGCGGCCATCCGCTCACCATAGCGGGTCGCGTCACGGTGGATATGGCTTTGGAGCATGAGCTGGTATCGGTAGGCAAACGCAGCAGCAACTTTCTTTATTTACAGCAAATTGCCAATAAGCTGAACAGAAATATGAATGTCCGCGTACACCTGCCTGATTTCGAAGCCGCGTTGCACTGCGTACAGGAAGGCGTGGGTATTTCCCTGGTGCCGCTGTCGGTTGCCAGGCGCTCCGTCAAAAGAAAACTGGTCGACATTGTGCATCTGAGCGACCCCTGGGCCAAGCGCAATCAGCTAATCGTCATGCGATCGTTCTCCGCGCTGCCCAAATATACGCAGGAATTTATCCAGATGCTCGCTGCCGGATGATCTATCGCCCCGCCTGCCGCTCATTTTCCAATAGAAGCTCGCCAATATCGGGGGCTTAACGACATCTACAAAAACGTCTGCGCAATCTCCTGTGCCGTGCGCTGTAGTTGCGGCATCAGTTCCATCAACTGATCAAAGCTCTTTTCCTCTTCAAATGCCTGCACGGCGATTGCAGCGCAGATCCGGTTCTTGCCCAATGAAACCGGGACCGCGATGGCATTCATGCCTTCCACATGCTCGTGGCGGCTGATGCCGTAACGTCGCTTTCTGGTTCGCGCAAGTTCGGCCTCCAGTTGCTCCGGCTGCGTAATGCTTTGCGAGGTTCGAGCACGCAGCGGCAGCGTGTGCAACAGTCGGTCGCGCCGCTGCTTGGGCAACAGGCTCAATAACAGTTTGCCGCTGGCCGAACAATGCATCGGTACATGCGAGCCAGGTTTTAGGCCCAGCTTGATAGCCGCAGGATGTTGTGCCCGATCCAGATAAATAATTTCATGACCGCTGATCGCGGTCAGGTTGCAATTTAACTGCACCCGCTCGACCAGCTCGCTCAGCAAAGCGTGCCGGGCAACGGCCAGACTACCCGAGCTCATGAGCACCTTCACCGAGAAGTTGCGTATCCGCGCCGAGCATTCATATTTTTTACTGTCTGACACCTGCACGATCAGCCAGGCTGCCTCCAGCAGCTTGACGATACGGTGCACGGTCTGTTTGGGCAGATTGATCTGCTCAACAATTTCGCTCAATTGCATGGGTCGGCCAGCCACGGCCAGTATTTCCAGCACACGAAACGACCTGATGGCTGCCGCGTTTTCCGTTGCGCTCATATCCTTGCTTCCTCCTTTGTTGCGGGCTCTGAGGCCTCTTCTTTTTCCTCTTCACTATAGATTCTTTGTCCCGAAAATCAACAAAAAGCATTTCTTGTGCTCTGCGGCAAATGCGAAATGTCGATTTTCGGGACTTTTGACCGTTGAGCATACCCTATATTTTCAGAAATATTACAAATTCGATTTCATTAGTCCAGGGAGCAACAATGGATACCATCAACAGAAGCAGTCCGGAATACATCACGCAATCGGTCTTACAACTGGTGCAGCGGGCCCGTACTGCCCAATGCCTGTTTTCCACCTTCGACCAACAACGCATTGACCAGGCGGTACTGGCAGTGGGCTGGGCGATCATGGAGCCCGAGCGGAACCGCCAGTTGGCTGAACAAGCGGTTGCCGACACAGGCCTTGGCAATGTGCCCGACAAAATTCGCAAGAATCATCGCAAAACGTTGGGGCTACTGCGCGATCTGGATGGTGTCAAATCCACAGGAATCATCGGCTGCGACGCCGCTACCGGCATCACGGAAATTGCCCGTGCCGCTGGCGTTGTAGCAGCCATCACGCCGTCGACCAACCCCGGCGCGACCCCGGCCAACAAAATCATAAATGCAATCAAATGCGGCAACGCCATCATCGTGGCGCCGTCGCCTAAAGGGGCCGGCACCAGCAGGCTGCTGCTCCAATTCATTCATGCCGAATTTGACCGTATCGGTGTCCCCCGGGACCTGGTGCTAATGCTGCCTGAGCCTATCAGCAAGGCTGCAACCGCCGCCCTGATGCAGCACGCCGATCTGGTTGTCGCCACCGGCTCCCAGGCCAATGTACGGATGGCCCATACCAGCGGCACCCCGGCTTTCGGTGTCGGCGCAGGCAATGTCACCGTTATCGTGGACGAATCAGCCGATCTGCAGACCGCAGCCAGCCTGATTCGCCAGTCCAAGACCTTTGACAACGCCACAAGTTGCTCATCGGAAAATAGCGTCATTATCGACGCCTCAGTTTATGACGCCATGCTGGCGACACTGGTCGCTGAAGGCGGCGTGATGCTGGATGACCATGACAAGCAACGTCTGCAGGACCTTATGTGGCATGACGGCAAGCTGAGCGCCGTCTTCTCAGGCAAGGATGCCGCGCAGATTGTGCAGATCGCGCAAATCGGCGACACGCAAACGCCTGCCGCGCCTCGCTTTCTGATGGTAGAAGAAGCCGGTTTCGGACGTGAACATCCGTTTTCCGGCGAGAAGCTGGCACCGGTTTTGACCGTTTATAAAGCCTCTGACTTTGACCACGCCAAACGCATTGCCAGCAACATCTACGGCTATATGGGTGCAGGTCACTCAATCGGGCTGCATACGACCCGAACCGAACGCGCACAGGAGTTGGGCATGACGCTGCCCGTATCCCGGGTGATCGTCAATCAGGCGCATTGCTTTGCCACAGGCGGCAATTTTGACAACGGCCTGCCGTTTTCCCTGTCCATGGGTTGCGGCACCTGGGGCGGTAACAGCTTTTCCGACAACATGAATTATCGCCACTATATGAATATCACACGCGTGGTACAGACAATCGCTGCTAAAGAGCCCCAGGCTGACGCGATTTTTGCCGACTACCTGGAGAAATTTCATCATGCCTGAAACCACAACGACCATTACCGGCCTGCTTGATCGAAATGCAGCAACATGGGCGTCCGATCCGTATCTTGTCGACGCTATCCACGGGCAGGCGATGACCTATGGCGATATCACAAGTGAATGCAAAGGCTTCGCCAGACAGCTGGCAGCGCTGGGCATTGCCCGGGGCGACACGGTTTCGGTGTTCATGCCCAATGGTGTAAACACGGCCAAAATCATCGTTGCCACCATGTACGGCGGTTATGTCGTCAATCCGATCAACCTGCTCTGCCAGGAAAAGCAATTGGCGTATATTCTCGGCCACGCCGATACCAGAATCGTATTTACCACTAAAGAGCTGGAACCAGTAGTCTGCGCCGCATTGAAAGCCAGTGGCGCGCAGGCGATGATAGTGGCCACGGCGCCTGATGCGGCAACGCTACCTACATTAACGCTGGCCCCGCTACCGTCAAGCACAGGCGAGCCTGTTAGCGCCAGTCTACCCGCCCTGCTCATGTACACATCGGGCACCACCGGTGTTCCCAAGGGCGTCATACTTACCCATGCAAATCTGCTGGCAAGTGCCCGGGCCATTGCCAGCGAACACCAATTGGAAAAATCGGATCGCTGCCTTTGCGTGCTGCCGCTGTATCACATTAATGCACTTGTGGTAAACATATTGACGCCGCTACTGTGCGGTGCCGCTGTCATTATTGATTGCAAGTTTTCGGCCACGCATTTCTGGCCTCGGGTCCGGAAATTCCAGTGCACCTGGATCAATGCCGTACCCACTATCATCAGCTATCTGATCAATGACGAAAATCCCTGCTCCATTGATCGCAGCCAAATCCGTTTCTGCCGCTCTGCATCCGCAGCACTGGCGCCCTTTCACCACAAATCATTCGAAGAAAAATTTGGCATCGGCATTATCGAAACCATGGGAATGACAGAAACGGCGGCCCCCATATTCAGCAACCCCTATGATCCGGCACAACGCAAGATCGGCAGTATCGGTCGGCCCTCCGGCGTGCAGGCCAGGGTCATAGACAAACAAGGCAAGGATTTGCCACCGGGAGAAAAAGGCGAAATCCTGGTCCGCGGCGACAACGTCATGCTCGGCTATTACAAGTCGCCCGAACAGACCCAAAAAGCGTTTACGGCAGACGGCTGGCTGCGCACCGGCGATCTGGGATACAGGGATGGCGATGACTTTTATTTTATTACCGGACGCGTCAAGGAGCTGATTATCAAAGGAGGTGAGAACATCGCACCGCGCGAGATCGACGAAATTTTACTGGCCCATCCGGACATACTGGATGCCGCTGTGGTTGGAATAGATGACAAGCATTATGGCCAGAATATCGCAGCTTATATCGTAAAACGCATGACCACCCGAAACGACGATGACCTTATCCAGGACATCAATCAGTTTTGTATCAGGGAGCTGGGCAGCTACAAATCGCCTGCCGCGTTCCGTTTTGTCGCAGAGTTGCCAAGAGGACCTTCAGGGAAGGTGCAACGCCTGAAATTGCTGGAGCTGTAGAAATTGTCGGAACACAAAACATGATTCAATCATCAAGGATGACAACATGATCAGGAACATAAAAACCAGACATATGATACTGGGCCTGCTGTGCGCAATGTATTTCATTGCCTATGTAGACCGGGTCAATATCGCAGTCGCAGCACCCTTTATCGCCGAAGAATTCAATCTGTCGCCGACAGAGCTAGGCTTCATCTTTTCCGCCTTTGCCTATCCGTATCTTGTCATGCAGATATTGGGCGGCTGGCTGGCTGACCGATTCGGGCCGAAAAAAATTCTGCTTATCCTGTCGCTTATCTGGGGCCTGGCAACATTGCTGACCGGTTTCATCGGTGGCCTGATGGCACTTGTAATTATGCGCGTACTGCTGGGCGTTGGCGAAGGAGGCGCCTTTCCCACAGCCACGCGCGCCATGACCTCATGGATGCCCAAATCCTCTCGCGGTTTTGCCCAGGGTATTACACACAGCTTTTCCCGGTTGGGCGGGGCCATTACTCCGCCCATTGTCCTTGCCATTGTGTATTACGCCGGCTGGCGCGAGGCGTTTATTGTGCTGGGCGCGCTCAGCCTGTTATGGACGCTGGCCTATCTGCTGCTGTTTACCGATACCCCCCATCAACACAAAACCATTACCCCTGCAGAACTGGAGGAAATCGGCGAGCCGGCCCGCAAGAACAAGGCCTCGGGCAAAACCCCATGGAAAGACATGATCAGCAAAATGTGGCTGGTTACTTTTGTGGATTTTTGCTACGGCTGGTCCCTCTGGGTGTTTCTGACCTGGCTGCCCTCTTACCTGAAGGACGACCGTGGGTTCGATCTGAAAGCGATGGCGCTGTTTACGACGCTGCCGCTGCTGGCCGGTGTCATCGGCGATACCCTTGGCGGGGTGATATCCGACAAACTGTATATCCGCACCAAACGCCTGCGCTTTGCCCGCGTATCTGTACTCTCGCTCGGCCTGTTTCTGGCGTTCCTGTGCATTATGCCCATGATTTTCATCCGTGATCCGCTTATTGCAATCGTCCTTATCTCCGCCTGCTTTTTCTTTCTTGAACTGACCAATCCGGTCCTGTGGAGTCTGCCCATGGATATTGCCGGCAAGTATGCGGGCACGGCAGGCGGGATGATGAATTCAGGATTCGGCCTGGCAGGCGCGATTTCACCCGTGGTCTTCGGGTTCCTGATCCAGACAACAGGTAACTATACTCTGCCGTTTCTGATCTCCGGCGGGTTGCTGCTGATAGGCGCCATTGCGGCCCTGATGATCGATCCGAACCGGACCGTGAATGACACGACAACCACGCCGGTCGACTTTCAGTTCAAGGCCAGACCGGCCCCGGCCTTTGCGCTAGGCGTATCGTCAAGCCATAAGCGTTGATCTGGAGTGCTTTGCTGCCCGATGCCATACCAGGTGCCGGGCAGGACACAATTACTCACCTCCATGACAACTGGCATTACAGTGGAAACGGGCCTCGCATCCAGGAGAATAAGCAAGGCCCGTGCTTCATACCGGACGCATTACTTCAACAATAGTTCCGGTAGCCAGAGCGAAAAGGCGGGTACATAGGTCACCAGCGCCAGGGCAAGAATCAACGCCCCATAGAACGGCCAGATAGTGCGCATTACGGTACCCACCGACACCTGACCAATGGCGCAGCCAACAAACTGCGTAGTGCCAACCGGCGGCGTATTCAAGCCCAGGGCGCAGTTAAGGAGCATCACAATCCCGAATTGCACCGGCCCCATGCCGTACTGCATGCAAATCGGCAGAAAGATCGGCGTGCAAATCAGGATGGTGGCAGCCATATCCAGAAAGGTACCCAGCACAAAAAGAGATACGTTCACCATCAGGAAGATTGCCCATGGGCTGGTGGAAATGGAGGACATCAGTTCGCCGGTTTTTTCAGCCACGCCATAAAAGCCGATCAGGTAGCCGAACGTAGCTGAAATGCCGATCAATAACAACACCACACCGGTCGTCTTTACTGCCTTGGCGGCGGCGCGCACAAATTGCTGCATGGTCAGCGAACGATACACGAGGCCGGTGAGCAGCAACGAATAGAGCACGGCAATGGCCGCCGATTCCGTGGCTGTAAATACCCCGCTCAATATGCCCGCGATGATCAACACAATCACAAACATGCCGGGTATGGCGGCCACCATGGACGTGAACACGATACGCCATCCGGGAAACGTGCCCGCCGGATAACCGCGTTTACGCGCAACCAGATAGGCGGCAAGCAGATTGCACAGCGTCAGGATCACCGCCGGCACGATACCGGCAGCAATCAGCGCAGCAATGGATACTTTACCGCCGGCCGCAAGCGTGTAAATGATGATGTTATGACTGGTGGGCATCAGCGCCCCGACCAACGCAGCATGCGTAGTCACGTTGACCGCATAATCGGCGTGGTAACCTTCGCGTTTCATCATGGGAATCATGACCGAGCCCATGGCCGATACATCTGCCACGGGGGACCCCGACACGCCGCCAAAAAGCGTGCACGCAACCACATTCGACATTCCCAGGCCGCCTCGCACATGCCCGACCATGGACTTGGCGAAGTTGACAATGCGATCGGCGATGCCGCCGTACAACATCAGTTCCCCGGTAAAAATGAAGAACGGAATGGCCAGGAAGGAAAAGGCATTCATGCCGGATGTCATTTGCTGGAACGCGACGGCAATCGGCAGGTCTTCAAAAGCGATCGTGGCAATGGATGCCAGGCCAATGGCAAAGGCAACCGGTACGCCAATCACCAGAAAGCCGATGAACGACATGGAAAGAAGCGTCAAAGCCATGCGGGCACCACCTTTTGATTGCGCAATATCGCGATTATATGTTCGATCGAAAACAGCACAATCAATACACCGGACAGCATGGCGGGCACATACTTCCATGCCTCGGAAAGACCAAGATTGGGAATTTTCACCGCATGTACCGATTCTGCCAGCTCGCCGCAATACCATGCCATCATCGCGCCAAACAGCAACACCAGCGCATGCACGAAAATGCATAGCCGGCGCTTGAGCAAAGGCGGCAGCAGATCTGCCAGCGATTCGAAACCGATATGCCCGGCATCACGCACCCCCACGGCGGCGCCCATCATCGTCACAAACAGCACCAGCAGCAGCGACAGACTTTCTGCCCAGGTAGGTGTGTTGTTCAGGACATGACGCCCGAATACCTGGAATGCCACAGCAGCAATCAGGCAGACCAGGCCGGCAACACTGGCCATCATGCACAGACGCGCCAGCAGTGCGCACCCGCGTGTATACAGATCCAGCGGAGAAATCCGGCAACAGCCGGGCCTCCCCGCATGAACATCGCCAACGGTTTTGGAGTCAATCATTTGCGCAGTCATCACAAGTCCTATTTCACAGCCTGGATGCGCGCAACCAGATCCTTCATTTGCGGTGTCGTAATAAAGCGATCATAGACCGGCTTCATTACAGCCTGGAACGACGCCTTGTCCGGTTCTACAATCTGCGCACCACCTTTTTCCACGACGGCGCGGGATTTTTCCTCACGCTCTGCCCACAGTTTGCGCATATAAGGAACCGACTCCTGAGCGGCCTGGCGAATGATTTGTTGGTCCGCTGCAGGCAGCTTGTCCCACTGCCGTTTGGAGTACACCAGGATCTCCGGCGTCATCGTGTGCTCTGTCAGCGAAAAATACTTGGCCACTTCAAAATGATGACCGCTATCGTAGCTGGGAAAGTTATTTTCGGCTGCGTCCACCAGGCCGGTCTTAAGGGCCGTATAAACTTCGCCCATCGGCATAGGTGTCGCGTTGGCACCAAGCGCTTCAACCATGGCGACCGACAGATCAGATTGTTGTACCCGGATCTTCATCCCTTTGACGTCCGCAACGATTTTAACCGGCTTGTTACGGGTGTACATGGATCGTGCGCCACTGTCATACCATGCCAGACCTACAAAACCGGCATCTTCGCAGGACTTGAGAATCTGGCTGCCGATATCGCTGTCCAGCACTTTGTGCTGGTGCTCTACTGAACGAAACAGAAATGGCAGCGACGGCACCCGAGTGGTTTCACAGATGTTATGCATGGCAGCACTGCTCACCCGAGCCATGGCCAGTGCTCCCAGCTTGACCTGTTCGATCGAGTCGTCTTCGCTGCCCAGCTTACTGCCTGAAAATACCTTGACCGTAATACGGCCATCGCTTTTTTTCTTGATAAGATCGCCCATATACTCCATCGCTTTCACTGTGGGATAGTCACTGGGGTGGATGTCTGCCGAGCGCAGTTCGAGCGCCTGGGCGGTGCTCATGCCTGCAAACGCAAACATCGCGGCGGTCACGACCTGACCGAAACGGCTAGGGGTCAATTGCATTGTCTTCCTCCGGGTTGGGGCTGATATTGTTGTTGGATATGAGAACTGATTGATAAAACAGTAAAGCGTGGTTACTGCAATGCTGCGCACCGACCAGCATGGGCCGGTTTCTATCACTGATCACGATTGCCTAATCGCAATCGCTTAATCACGATAGCTTGGCTCCTGCATACCGCAAGTTCCCGGCTTGATGGCGAACACGGCGCCATCAAGAGCGTCGGGCGCCGCATTTGCGGGGCGAATGCTGGTTACAAACAACGTGTCAAGACTGCGTCCGCCGAAGGCGCACATGGCAACCCTAGGGACAGGCACCTGCACACTGCGATCCAGATGCCCATCGGGCGTATAGCGATAGACCCGTCCTGCTTCGTTGCCGCAGATCCAGTAACAACCATCCTGGTCTATTGCGGCGCCGTCGGGACGCCCGACAGGCAAGGCCTCAATGAACACCCGGCGATTGCTGGGCAAGCCGGTGCCGGGATCGTAGTCATACACCCACACCATCTTGCGTGATGGATGGGAGTCCGACAGATACATACGGCGGCCATCGGGACTGAACGCCATACCATTTGGCACGATCATCGGCTGGGCCAGCGGCATGGCAAGCTCGCCGGCCGCGTAACGGTATAGCCGGCCTACCGGCGCGCCCGCAGCCATATCCATGAGCATAGTGCCTGCCCAGAAGCGACCCTGGCGATCGCAGCGACCGTCGTTAAAACGCATACCCGAACGCGCGTGCATCACAGTTGCCATAGGCTGTACGCTTGCGGCGGGATCGGCGCCAGTCAAATCAGAAAGAGAAAAAATCCCGGTTTCCATGGCGGCCAGCCAGCCATCGGAGCGCATGGCGATGCAGCCGGCCATCTCGGGCAAAGACCATTGATCGATCGCGGCGCTGCCCGGCTTATAGCGCCACAATCGCCTGGCCGGAATGTCAGTCCAGTAAAGCGCCTGATGCTGCGGATGCCATACCGGGCTTTCTCCCACCTGGCACAACATATTGCCGACACGCTCAACATGGGCATGCGTCATGCATCTACTCCTGTCCTGGCGTTGCGGACATCACATTCATCATTGCCGTATGCCAGCCATTGCTGCGTCGGCGTGCTTGCACGACAAGCGCCGCTCATCTGGTACGACATGAGTAGCTCATGACGATTACGGGATATGACGTCCGATAAGATGCTCGCCCTATTTCTAATCGGCGCAATAGCCATCCTCCAGGAAATTGCGAACAACGAAAAGTGGCCAAACACGCCTCGTTTTTTCGTGAGATTTTTCTTTTCCTTCATGGAATAGGAGAAGACTCGCGGCAAACAGAAAGAAAACAGAAAAATGGATTTCATGAGGATGATTGCGCTCTTCATTGTATGACATCAGACAAGTATGTGCGTAGTATGGAATTCAATATTTTGGCTGTCAAGCACTCATTAATTCGGGATATCCCTTGTTTGCAGCGTGAATCCGCAAGGCCGTTACCAAGTTGAAAACCTGCATATGATTACCCATCAGAACGCGGCAAAAGCACCACATTCGCAATCGACCAATGCCATTTGCATATCATGATAGCCTTGCATACTCCGTAACCAGTACAAGGCAGAAAAAGGGTCACGGCAGTGACTACAAGCACACTCTGGCGCCAGCCGTGGCACCCTTTTTGGGTGCCGACAAACCCGCCAAATAGCAGGACAATACTGTGATGCGCAGCAGCATAAATCGAATAGCTTGAACAATCGATCTGCAGATTTGGTGTATATTGGCGATAGCTTATGCCAAATATGGAATTAGTTAAAATCAATCACCAATATATTCACCTATTGTTCCATATATGGAATTCATAATTCTGTAATAAGTATTTTTCTATCAATTTTAGAAGTCCATAATGAAGTCACTGAAACCTGCAGTGCATCAAAACCGATTCACACTTGCGCAGATTTCAACCGATCATTTATGGAGTTAATAATCATGAAAAACGTACTTGCTTCCCTTCTCTTTGGTGCCGCTTTTGCTACTGGCGCCGCTCATGCTGCTGGTTTTTCAGACAGCCAATATGGTTTCCCTGAAAATGCGGTCAGCCCCGTGCAACAAAATCTGATCGTTGAACAGAGTGACACTAACGACTCTGCCTACCCTGCGATTCTTATCAGAAGCACTGATAGCCGTGCTGATGTGCAACGCGATCTGACTGCCTATCAGGCAGAACATCCTGCAGACGAATACCTGGGTGACTAAGTCAGGAACGCGCCAGCTATTACAGCTGGCATAGCGTTAAAAAAGGCCATATTCCACAACGAATATGGCTTTTTCTTTATTGACCAAGCTACTCATGGTGGATGTTTATAATGGGTGTTTACGGTTGGCTGACCAGCAGCGCTTTGATATCCGCAATTCGGTAAGCGGCATTTCTCTTCATCACCTGGCTGAACACTTCAATAAATGCCCGTGTGGCCGGCGACAGCAGACGGCGCCCCGGGGTGACGCACCAAACGATCGCTTCGGGTAAATGCCAGCCCGGCAAAGCAGACACCAGCGTGCCATTTTCTACAAATGGTCTGGCCATGGGGTCGGGCAAGCCACCAATCCCCATGCCGTTGAGCGCCATAGTTCGCTGCAGGCCCAGCGAATTTGAACGGAACATGCAGGCCGGCGAACCTTCCCAGAAATCAGTGCCGCGACTCAATCGCCAGGGCCGAATGTCGCCCATGCTATTCATCAGCATCAATCCACGATGCGTTTTCAAAGCTGCCGGCTCCTGAAGCGGGCCATGCTTGGTCATATAAGAAGGACTGGCATACAGGGACGTCACGAGTGTCGCAAGGCGGCGGGCGACCAGGCTATTGTCGTCGGGCAAAGAGGTTGCCACACGAATAGCGGCATCGAAGCGTTCTGCCAGCAGGTCTACGCGCCTCGCCGACAGATCCAGCTCCAGCCGCACATTCGGGTGCTGCTCTGAAAACAGAGGTAAAAACTCGGCAAGCGCATGTTCAAAAAAATCGGGCGGAAATGACACTCGCAATGTTCCCTGGGGCGTCGCCTGCCGGTTCAGGGCAAATGCCATTGTGGTTTCTGTTTCGTCGACCAGTCGTCGGGCATGTTCAAGTACCTCGCTGCCAAACTCAGTGATCATCAGCTTGCGCGTGCTGCGGGTGATCAGGCGCTCACCCAGCTCTGTCTCCAATCCGCTGATGCGGCGCGACAGGGTGGATTTAGGCAGGCCGAGTCGGTCTGCTGCGGCGGAAAAACTACCGGAATCCATGACCTGGGCAAAAAGAATCAGGTCGTTTGCGTTGAGTGTCATGACGGTTTCGATTGTTCCAGATAAAGGAAAAAGAGTTCCGAATTTCGGTCTTCAGAATCCGTAATATACCCCATACAATAACAGTATCAGTGGTGCAACAGAGGGCGCGCTGCATTCAGTGCAGATCCATTGCAAACGCAATTCGAATCCGGCCTTTGAAACACCCCAATCAATTATCAGGGAATAAATAAAATGCTAAATATCAGAAAAAGCGAAGAACGCGGTGTTGCCGAACACGGATGGCTAAGTTCACGTCATTCGTTCTCATTCGGCGGCTATCATGACCCCGCTCATACCGGATTTGGCCCGTTGCTTGTGATCAACGAGGACCGGGTGCAACCCGGGCGCGGTTTTGGCAAGCACGGTCATCGCGACATGGAAATTATCTCATATGTATTGGAAGGCAAGCTGGCCCACTCCGATAGTATGGGCAACGGTTCGGCCATTGGCTACGGCGACGTGCAACGCATGAGCGCCGGAACCGGCATCATGCATAGCGAATATAATGATTCGGCCGAGCAACCAGTACACTTTCTGCAAATATGGATTGAACCGGACAGAACCGGCATCGCTCCTGGCTATGAAGAGAAAGCCTTCACACCGGCAGAGAAAAAAGGCCGCCTGCGCCTGATCGCGTCTCCCGACGCAGAGCAGGGTTCGGTGCTGATTCATCAGAATGCAAGAATATATGCCAGCATCCTGAATGCCGATCCCGCACTAAGTCATGAGCTGGCAGACGGGCGCGCCGGCTATGTGCATGTGGCCAAAGGCAGCGTAACGGTCAATGGCCGGGAGCTACAGACAGGAGATGCGCTGAAAATCACAGATGAAAAATCCGTGGTTCTGGAAAATGGCAGAAACGCTGAAGTACTGGTATTTGATCTGCCTGCGCAATTCTAAGCGTCACGGCGGTTGGCCGTTCAAACAGCAGGCGCCACACTCAGTGGCAGCCTGCCGCTTGTTGCCCGCACTGCGCAAACGTATGAAGCCGCGCCAAACCTTAGTATGGCGCTGACCTATCTCGACCGATGCCTGTCAAGCGCCATGTAATGAAAAGCCACCGATCCGCCAGGAGGAGACAACGGGACGGACCGGTGGTAAAAACGATGCAAAACCGATAGCTGCAAATTGATTTTACGCAATTTCAATCGGCAATATGAGCCAGGACGGGCTCGCCCTCAATGGCCACCGATGCGGTGCCATCCGGGCCGACAGGAATATCGCCCACCAGCGTGGTACGGTAAAGCTGGCGATCAAACGCGGTGTCAAATATATCTACCGGTGGCAGATGGGCTGTAGAACGGTTATCCCAAAAAGCAATCGATCCGGGTTCCCATTTGAAACGTACGGTGTATTCCGGTCGAACCACATGCTCAAACAGCAACTGCAACAACTGCTCGCTTTCACGCGGCGCAAGACCCACAATGTTTTTGAGAAACGACGGGCTGACATAGAGCGCCCTCTCACCGCTCTCGGGATGCACCCGAACCAGCGGATGGTGGCTGACCAGGGGACGTTTTTTGACATCCTGCTCAAACGCCGTCTTCGCCTGGGCGCCATCCGGCGGCGCAAAGCGGTGCTCGCCGACCAGCGTATCCACGAATGCCCGCAAGGTCGGTGACAAGCCCCGATAGGCGGCCACCAGATTGGTCCATTGCGTATCGCCTGAATAAGGGGGGATGGTCACCCCACGCAGGATAGAAGCAAAAGGCGGATTCACCGCGGCAGTCACATCGGTATGCCAGCCTGTCCACGGGCGCACCAGGCGCTGACCATCAAAGCGGTTGGCCTTACGATTGCGTCCAACCGAATAGACTTCAGGATGACCTAGCACATAGCCGAAGACAGGATGGCCAACAGTAAGCTGGCCAAATTGCCGGCTGAACGAAACATGCTGTTCATGACTCAGGTACTGATTGCGAAAGAAAATAACTTTCCACTTGAGTAGTGCCGCCCGAATGCCGGCAATCTGCGTTGGTGTCAGGGTAAAGCGCAAGTCCAGACCATCTATTTGCGCGCCAATATGCGCGGTAAGCGGTGTAATGGAAAGCTGCGTTCCCGATAACGGGGCAGCGGCCACCGCCTGTGCTTCTGTTGCTTCAAGTACATATGACATATCAAATCCTTTTAGACGATTGCATTGCTGCAACCTCAGGTTATTGAACGTGCTGCAAAGTCAAGGCCGCGCCAGGGCCGGTCGTTCAAGCGCGATGGGCGCTGCAGCGGCTGTGGCATCGATGGTCGGTGCAGCCACCTTCGTTAGCCCAACCGGCGTCGGCGCGTCTTGCGAGGAAATCACCGCATGCCGGTCATTCGCCAGCCGCTTCGGTACAATCCCGTCCAGGCGATTCTGGGCTGCCACAATATCGTTGAATCGCGCATCCAGAAATGGCTCGACCGTTACTTTTTTCTGCAATGCCCCGGTTTCGTACAGACCGTCAGCGATCTGCTGATAAACCTGCCTGAGCCGGTTTTCTATCGGGTAGTAAGTGCCCAGCCCAGATTTGTCGTACAGATATTTACCTTGCTCATACGTGAGCCCTTGCTGCTTCACATAGCTTGCGCTGATCCATTGTGCTGCGTTACGTTGTTGCCAGTTCAGGACCTGTACCGCGCGTCGCGTCAGATCGGCCAGCGCCCGCACTTTGTCCGGATCGTCCAGTACCGATTGCCGCGTCACCAGTACATTGAGGCCCCAGTTATGTCCTGTGCCGTCTTCAATAATCGGCGGGCTACCCAATCTGAACAATTGCTGGCCCAGGACAATGGCTGCGTCCACCGAACGCGAAGCGAACGTTGGCGCGACCTCCGATCCGGCCAGTGCCACGTTGCGGATATCCTTGCGAATATCCAGACCGGCCGAATGCAGGATACCGCTCAGGATCATATGCCGACCCGTGCCAGGCGGATAGGCAATCGTTTTACCCGCCAGATCGGATGCTTTGTGAATGCCGCTGCCGGGTTGGGCCACCAGAAAAATATTGCCCGGGCTGCCCGGATTGGCGATGGCGGCAATCACCTTCAGATCCTTGACGCCAGCAGCCAGCGCAATGGGCAACGGCGCTTCGCCGATGAAACCAACATCCACCGCGCCCGCCACCAGCGCTTCCAATACCGCCGGCCCGCCGTTGAAATTGGCAAATGTAATGTTGTATGGCGCGTTCGCACCCAGCCCCGAAATTTTCCATGGAATGGAAAACTGGTCGTTTTGTTCTGCAATAACAAGACGCACGCCCGCGGGCACGGCATCCTGCAACTTTTGGGAAAGACCGGCCTGATCATCTGTTGCCGCCACAGCCATCCCGGACAAGCACATGAGCAACAAGGTTCGGGCGCCGGCGCGCAGGCGCGCCCAGGCGCCTATTCTGGAACGAAACCGGTTCACCTGACCGGAAATGAGCAACTGCATGGCGACCTCTCTTTGTTAACTGATCACGAAAAATTTGTTCTGGTCAGGCTTGCGCAACACCCAGTTCCTGCAGCAGCGCAGCGCGCAGCTGACCGAAGCGCGGACTATTGCGTCGAACCGGATCGTCAATGGCGACGGGTTCGTCAAAGGCGATATGGCCGTCTGTCAGCACCAGTACACGATCGGCCAGCAACATGGCTTCGTCCACATCATGCGTAACCAGCAGCACAGCCGGCCGGTGTCGCTCGTACAGATTGCGCAATAGCACATGCATACGCAGCCGTGTCAATGCATCAAGCGCACCGAATGGTTCATCCAGCAAGAGCAGTTGCGGTTCGCGCACCAGTGCCCGGGCCAACGCGGCGCGCTGCGCCTCACCACCGGACAGCGTGCGCGGCCAGGCCTGCGCATGGCGCGCCAGCCCCACCTCATCCAGTGCCTCAACAGCACGCTGGCGTGTGGACCCGTTCCGGGGCAGCCCGACAGTGATATTTCGCAAGACACGCTGCCACGGCAGCAGCCTGGGTTCCTGAAACACAATGGCGCGCCTGGCCGGCACCCGCACCTGGCCGCTGACCTCTGCGTCTAGCGCCCCCAGCACGCGTAAAAAGGTGCTTTTCCCTGAGCCGCTGCGTCCAAGCAGTGCCACAAACTCGCCCTGCCCAACCGTCAATGACAGACCGTCAAGGACCTTGCGGGTACCGAATAGCTTGTCCAGCGATTGAACCTGGACAGCAGCAGGATTACTGGCCATCAAATACCCTCCGCCATTGCAGCAACCGTGATTCCAAATATCGGACCAGGCTGAGCGAGAGCAGACCCAGCATCGCATATACCGCCAGCAGGACAAAAATAATATCAACCCTGAAATACTCGCGCGCATCGGACATCATCCGGCCCAACCCCAACGGGGCATTAATGGTCTCGGCAAAGATCAGCGCCAGCCAGGCGCTGGTCAGGGCAATGCGCAGGCCCACAAGAAAGCCCGGCAGTGCGCCCGGTAAAATTACAGTCGTGATCATCTCGCGGCGTCGCACGCCCAATGTGGTGGCCGCCTCTATCAGCGACGCATCGACATTGCGAATTGCGCTGTAGGTGTTGATATAGATGGCCACCAGCACCCCTAGAGAGATAAGAATGATTTTTGAATCCTCGCCGATCCCGAACCAGGCAATCAGAACGGGCAACAAAGCAAAATTGGGTACAGCCCGCAGAATTTCCATATTGGCATCCACGATGTTTTCCCCGGCTCGTGACAGCCCGCTTACGATGGCGCCTGTCAGACCGACTGCCAGGCCCAACGCCAGGCCGGCAAGCACGCGCTGCAGCGACGACCACAAGTGCGTTTGTAATTCGCCCGAGGCCAGCAGCGCATAGGCAGTGCTAAGAACGCTGTATGGCGCTGGCGTCGTACGCGCATCGAAAATCTGCGCAGAACTCAACAGTTGCCATAATCCCAGTAGCAACAACGGCCCGAGCAAGCGTTGAACCGAGCGGGGGATGCGGCCTGGCCGCTGGCGGATCTGCGCGATGACCGTAGGATCAACCAACCCGGCCGGTTCAATGGCACGGCTGTCGTACACGTTCGCACGCGGCTGTCGGCTCAATAGTTCAAGTGGGTATTCAGCTACCGATGAAACAATGCCGGAAGAAGGGGAAACCATCGTGTTTATATCCACTTTCAGGTTAATAACCGGTGTCGGCCTATTCACTGGCCGACACCCGCGCTCATGCCGCCAGAAACGGCTCGCCTTCAATCGAGGTTGAGCGCTCGCCCACCGGTCCTACGGGAACGTCGCCCACCAGGGTAATACGGTGTAATATGCGCGCCACATCCAGATGCTCGAAATCACGCGGCGCCAGGTGCAATACCGCACGGTTGTCCCAGAAAGCAATGGACCCGGGCTCCCACCGGAATCTGTCGGTATAGACCGGATTGGCAATGTGTTCGAACAGCAGATCCAGGATATGACGGCTTTCTCTTGCCGATACACCGACAATGTGCCGCGTGAATGACGGGTTGACGTAAATCACCTTCTCGCCTGTGTCCGGGTGTATCCGCACCACCGGATGCACCGATGCCAGGGGCTTGTTGCGCACCCATTCACCGATTTTCTCGTTGCTGCGCTCGGCGTTCTGGCTTGAGCCGAAACGATGTTCGGCGCGCAGCGTGTCGATCAGATCACGTACTGGCCTGGACAGGCCGCGATAGGCCGCAGCCACGTTGGTAAAGTGAGTGTCGCCGCCGAATTCAGGCACGACTTCGGCGCGAAGAATTGAGTAGGCCGGCGGATTGATCAGCGGCGTAACATCCGCGTGCCAGCCCGGACCGTTACTGCCCTCCTGCCGACGATACTGATCGCCATAGCGTTTCTTGTAGGCCTCAGGCGATACCGTATGAATTTCCGGGAAACCGCTGGGCGCCAAATCACCTTCATAAGGATGTCCTGGTGTGATATCACCAAACTGCCGGCCAAAAGCGATATGCTGAGCGTTATTCAGGTGCTGATCCCGGAAATACACCACACCCCATTTATTCAGTGCACCGCGTATGGCGGCAATCTGCTCGCGGGAAAGCGGCTTGGTCAGATTGACGCCGGTGATCAGCGCACCGGTGTAACCGGACTGGGGCAGAACCTGGATCTGTTGATTTACGGGAAGCTCCCGGACCTTCAATGCTGTGGTACTCATAGGACGATTTCCTTATGGTGATTGATTGCTGCTGTCCGGTGATATTGCAATTGTGATAAATTTTATGCTATGGCGATCACCGTCTGACAAAGTCTACGCAGGGCACTTTGAATAGGGAACGTTTTTTTTGCGATAAGAAAAGACGCGATTTGCATTAGAATTTATGGTCATTTTCAAATGCAATGTCCGGCATGGGCAGGATGAGACAATGGCCGTTGCTGCAAGTGACAACCCCGCTCAGCCATATTGCGCGCACGCAAAAAATGGTAAAGTGAAGTTGCCGTCTTTTGTATTGATGGCTGCGTATTTCAACTGACATCCATGCCCGACGACCAGACGAGTTCCCATGAATAGCCGAGCCCCCCACTTCGACAATGAAACCCTGCAGGCAATCCTGACCCGCAAAAGCGTGCGCGGCTTTTTGCCCGATCAGGTTTCGACCGACGACATCCGCACCATTTTGCATGCAGCCGCCCGCGCACCCAGCGGTAGTAATATCCAGCCCTGGAAAGTCCATGTGGTGACCGGCGCCGCGCGCGATACCCTTGCGCAGGCTTTGATGCAGGCACACGACAATGGCGAGCCGGAACAGCGCGAGTACCAGTACTACCCGGTGAAATGGCGCGAACCTTACCTGGCAAGACGGCGTGAAACGGGCTGGTCACTGTACAACACGCTGGGCATCACCCGCGAGGACAAGGCGGGCATGAAACGCCAGCATGGCCGCAATTTTGCGTTTTTCGATGCGCCGGTTGTCCTGTTCATTACACTGGATAACGACATGGAGACCGGCAGTTGGATGGACACCGGCATGTTTATCCAGACCATCATGGTCGCAGCCAGATCGCTGGGCCTGCATACCTGTCCCCAGGCAGCACTGAGCAACTATCCCGAAATCATTCGCCGCCATCTGCATATCGCAGACGACCAGATCATCGCTTGCGGTATTTCGCTGGGCTATGAAGATACCGAACACCCGGCCAATCAGTTTTCCACCAGCCGGATTGAGGTTGATGAATTTACGGTATTTCACGCTGATGGGCAGAAAAACGCATCATGACCGACGCCACCCGCCCCCTGCAAGCGCCGCTGTCCAACAGTCTTCTTTGTTCACTGCTGCCCATTTTGCAACTGTCCCCACAGTATGTGCGGGAACATCTGCAACTGGGTGCGGGTAATTTTTTACCATCCAATCTGCAAGTCAATGAACTGGCTTGTGGCGCCGTCGCAGCAGCAGCATTGTCCGGCGCCGACCTGCGTCAGGCGCAGACCGTGACGGTGGATCCGGCACAAGTGTCGGTGGCCTTTCGCAATGATCAATTGCAAACAATAGACGGCGAGCGCGCTGCGGTCTTCAAGTCTCACTCAGGCTTTTTCCAAACCAAAGATGGCTGGGTCAGGTTGCATGGCAACTATCCCCATCACCGCCAGCGCCTGCTGGAGACGCTTGGCCTGCCCGATGCGTGCCCGCGTGAACAGTTGGCCGATACCCTCAAACAGTGGCGCGCCACTGATGTGGAAGAAACGGTGACCGCAGCCAAAGGCATTGCCGTCAAGGTACGCCATACGGCGCAATGGCAGCAGTCGGAACAAGCGCAGCAAGCCGCTGGCGTGCCGCTGCTGTCCATAGACAATATCACGCCGCAAACGCCAGTACCGTCGAACTCGCAGCAGGGGCGGCCACGGGTGCTGGATCTGACCCGCGTGATTGCCGGACCCGTTGCCACGCGCACGCTGGCATATCTGGGCTGCGATGTGTTGCGGATTGATAATCCGGCCATGCCCGAGCTGCCGGTGCAACATGTGGACACCGGAGCCGACAAACGCTCTGCCCTGCTCGACTTGCGTGAGCCCGACGCCTTGCACAGACTGCATGAGCTTTTGAGCACTGCCGATGTCCTGGTCACGGGCTATCGACCGCAGGCCCTGGGCGCTTTCGGGCTGGACAGTGCCACGCTGGCCCGAACCTATCCCCATCTGATTCACGCCACGCTTTCGGCCTGGACGTTCGCAGGCCCGTGGAGCGATCGACGTGGCTTTGACAGTATTGTGCAGGCAGCGACCGGCATTGGCATGCTGGAATCTGCGGACGGCGCCACGCCCGGGGCGCTGCCGGCGCAGGCGCTGGATCATGCCACCGGCTATCTGCTGGCGGCCGGCATTTTGCGTGCACTAAAATGGCGCAGCGAACAGGGCGGCACCTGGCGCGTACAGGCGCATTTACTGGCAACCGCCAACTGGCTGCTTGCCAGCGGCGCCGCCACCGATAAAGGCGTTACGCTTGCCAATGTCTCACCTTGGCAGTTCAGTCAACCCAGTCCATCGGGAATCGTTATACAATCGCGTCCTGCCTTTGCCATAGACAGCCATGCCGGTTTTTCACAGGTCGGCGGCCTTTGGGGCAGTGACGATCCGTCCTGGCGGACCGACTAAACGGCTTGGCAGCCGCCTGCGCACTCCACTTCACCTACCTGCATCATGCAACCTTCAACTTCCGGCACGACGCCGCCACAACACGTGGCCCTGGCCCTGCTCGCGCTGTCCCTGGGCAGCTTTTGTATCGGCACCACTGAATTTGCCAGCATGGGCATATTGCCGTTGATCGTAAGCGATCTGCAGGTCAGCATTCCGACTGCCGGCCATGCCATTTCGGCCTACGCCATTGGCGTTGTGGCCGGCGCGCCGTTGCTGACCATGGCCGGCGCACGCCTGCATCGGCGACCGTTTCTGCTTCTGCTGTTTTTCATGTTTATTGTGGGCAATGTGCTCTCAGCGCTGGCGCCCTCTATCGAATGGCTGATTATGGCGCGCTTTCTGACCGGGCTGCCACATGGCTGCTATTTTGGCGCGGGTGTTGTGGCCGGCGCCCATCTGGTCGGCAAAAGCAAGACTGGCAGGGCTGTTTCGCTGATCCTGCTTGGCCTGACCGTGGCCAATATTATTGGTGCGCCTGCCGCCACCTTTGCCGGACAGGTACTGGGCTGGCGCAATACCTACCTGCTGGTCGCGCTGTTCGGCCTGGTGGCCTTCGGCTGCCTGTGGCGCTGGCTACCCAAATCGGACGCGCTCAAGGGTAACCCGGTCAGCCAGGAACTGCATGGCCTGAAAACACCAAAAGCCTGGTTTCTTTTGCTGATCATCGCTATCGGCACCAGCAGCATTTTTGCCGTCTATACCTATATTGGCCCCATGGTGACCGATGTGGCCCATTTGCCTGCGGCGATGATTCCGGTCGCGCTGATGACCTTTGGCGTCGGCATGACCAGCGGCAACCTGCTGGGCGGCTATCTGGCTGATAAATATCAACAAAAGGGAATCATCATCGGCTTTTGCTGTGTGCTGATTGTGCTGTTTATCCTGGGCCTGACGGCAAGCTCTTCCTGGATGCTGCTGATCTGTATGTTTGGCATTGCGTTCAGCTCCATGCTGGTGGTGCCTTCCATGCAGGTCCAGATCATGCTGAGCGCCCCGCAGGCGCCGACGCTGATGGGCGCCCTGACGCATGCCGCTTTCAATGCCGCCAATGCGCTGGGGGCCTGGCTGGGCGGCATCACCATCACCGCCGGGCTGGGTCTGGTTTCGCCCGTATGGGCTGGCCTGCTGATGACACTGATCGGCTTGGTTATATTCCTGATGCGAGGCGTTATTCTGCACAGGAACCAACTGCGCACATAGCCCATTACCGTGACGCTTGTGGTCACAATTACGTTTGTGGTAATAATTACGATGGCGATGAAGCTCGCGCGGTAGCCAGGCGCCCAACAAATTGCCGGGCACGCTGACTGATCCGACAAGGATTTTTGCCGGTTTACCAGCCGGCTTCCCTGACCAGTGTCTCCACCATTTGCGCGGCCGGCATCGCCCGGGCCAATGCTGCGGCCTGACCTGCCCATTGCGCGGCAAAATCGTAGTTGCCTTTGGCGCTGGCGGCGGCATTCAGTGCCTTGGCCGCATCATAGGTCATGGAATAGCCGGGGGTGGGCGGACGAGCGCTGGTCGGTTCATCAATATACAGCCGGTTGCGCAAACCACGCGCCGCGCGCCCCGACAGCGTTGTCGTAACACGGGTGTCATAAGCGCGTTCGCTTTGCAACGCCTTGCGATAGGCGGCGTTGGCGGCCGATTCCGGGCACAGCACAAAGGCCGTGCCGCATTGCACCCCAGCCGCGCCCAGGGCCAGCGCAGCCTTGATGGCAGCACCGTCCATAATGCCGCCTGCGGCCACCACGGGCAATGAGGATTGGGTTGCCAGCATATGCACCAGGGCGAACGTACCATACTGAGCATCGCCATTTTCCGGATCGAATACGCCCCGATGCCCGCCGGCTTCATATCCCTGGGCAACCAGTACATCAATGCCGGCCGCCTCGATCTGCCGGGCCTCTGCAGGCGTGGTTGCGCTGGCCATCAGGAGGATGCCTGCGTTTTTTAACGCGTTAATATATTCCTGCGACGGCAGGCCGAAATGGAAACTGACCACCGCCGGACGAGTTTCCAGCACCAGTTCAAGCATATCGACATAACCCGGAAACGGCCGGTAAATGTCCTTCAGCTCTGATGGCGGCGCGGCCCCGAACTCTTCGAACATGGGACGCAGGTGTGCCAGCCACGCCTGGCTTGCCGCGTGGTCCGGCGTAGTTGGCTGATGACAGAAGAAATTGATGTTTACCGGTTTGCGCGTCAGGCTCTGGACTTCGGTGATCATGCTGCGCGCCTGATCCAGCGAGGCTGATGCCAGCCCCAATGAGCCCAGTGCACCGGCCTCCGATACGGCAGCAGCCAGTGCCGGCGTGGAAACGCCCGCCATAGGCGCCTGAATCAGCGGATATGTTGTATTCAATAATTGGACGAGTGATTTGCTCATGACATTCCTTTTTGCGTGACTGCTCGACCTGGCCAGGCCAAATGCAGCAACAGCACGGGTCAACACATGCGGCGCTTCACGATGTCCGGCATCAGGTTTGCCGGCCCATCATACCAAAGCGGCAGGTAGAATTTGCCCTTGTCATACATCGCATTGGGGTTTTGGGTGTGGGCGACATAGCCGACATAAATGGCATAGCCGCCATAACAATACAAATGGAGCAAGGCGCCGGGCGCTACCCGAGACGGCTGACCATAAGGTCGAGCGAACCTTACCAGCGTCGCCTCGCAAGGTATTCAAAAAAAATGGCGCCCGCCTGTGCCACCGCCATCCTCTTTGAAAAACGGCCTGCAAAAATGCAGACCGTCCATACTGTCACTCACCCCGCGATTTCAGTACCCCAGGGTGACGCCATCCGGATTACGCGGATCAGAATAGCCATACATCATATTGTCGCGAATCTGTATGGTTTGCGTGCGGCCCATTGTCGGCTTGACGACGACCTTGTAGCCTTGTTTTTTCAACAACTCGATGGTATCGGGACTGAATCCGGGCTCCAGCCGCAGTTCATCCGGCAGCCATTGGTGGTGAAAACGCGGCAGGGCAGCAGCGACAGCCGGGTTCATGCCAAAATCAATACTGTTGGTGAGCGTCTGCAACACAGTTGTGATAATGCGGGCACCGCCGGGGCTACCGGTCACCAGCCAGGGCTTGTTGTCCTTGAGTACCATGGTTGGCGTCATGGACGACAGTGGCCGCTTGCCAGGTTCAATAGCATTGGCGTCTCCGCCAATCAGGCCGAAGGCATTGGGCACGCCCGGCTTGGCCGAAAAGTCATCCATCTCATTGTTCAGCAGAATGCCAGTATTACCAGCCACAATCCCGCTGCCGAAATTCAGATTCAGCGTATAAGTGACTGCGACCGCATTGCCGTCCTTGTCTACAACAGAGTAATGGGTGGTCTGGTCGCTTTCATATTTCTGCGGCGCGCCGGGCTTGATATCCTTGGCAGGCGTCACTTTCTCTTCGGCCACCAGTTTGGCCAGATCGTCAGCGTAGGATTTGGCGATCAGGCCTTTTTGCGGCACTTTGACAAAATCGGTATCACCCAGATACTCGGACCGGTCGGCATAAGCGCGCTTCATGGTTTCTGCCATCAGGCGAATGGTTTTAGCGCTGTTGGGGCCCGATTCGTTCAGCGGGAAGTGTTCCAGCACATTCAACATCTGAATGATATGGATACCACCCGAGCTCGGAGGCGGCATGGATACAACCTTGTAGCCGCGATAATCGCCGGTAACCGGCTCGCGTTCCACCACTTTGTAGTTGGCCAGGTCTTCTTTGCTGATCAGACCCTGATGCTTGCTCATTTCCTGGACGATCTGCTCGGCAATGGCGCCCTTGTAAAATGCATCACTACCCTGTTCGGCGATCATTTTCATGGAATTGGCCAGATCTTTCATGACCAGTTGCTCGCCTGCCTTGAGCGGCTCGCCATCCTTGAAGAAAATGGCCTTGGTGTTTTCCCACTTGCCCAGGTTGTCTTTTTCCACGGCCAACGCTTCGGCCAGCGTCGGGCTGACGGCGTATCCCTTTTCTGCCAGGGCAATTGCCGGCTGCATCACCTCTGCCAGCGGCATGGTGCCCCATTTTTTCAGGGCATGCTCCATCCCTTTGACCGTACCCGGTACGCCAACGGCAAAGTGGGTATACAGCGATTTATTATTGATGACCTGGCCCTTGTCATCCAGATACATGTCGCGGCCGGCCTTTGACGGGGCCATTTCCCGAAAATCAAGCGCAATGGTCTTGCCCGATTTGGCGTCGTGCACCATCATAAAACCGCCACCACCCACGTTGCCCGCATTGGGCAATGCCACGGCCAGGGCAAAGCCCACTGCCACCGCTGCGTCGACCGCATTACCACCTTTTTTAAGAATTTCCAGTCCGATCTCAGAGGCCAGACGCTGTTCGGATGCCACCATACCGTTTTTGGCGCTGACCGGATGGAAAATATCCATATCGTAGTCATACTTGATGGTAGGCGGTGCCGGCAGGTTGACGGTGCTCGCAGCAGCGGGGGCTTCCTGCGCCGTGACCTGGCCGGCGCCAAGCGCCAATGCGACACTGATGCAGATTGCCGACAGCGCAAGCCGGCTTATTCTTTTGTCGAACAACATGTCTGTACTCCTCAATTTTTTTAGATGTATATCCTGAACAACCTGAGAAAACTCCCGTTGTAAAGGCTGGGTGTCAATGGATTGAACACGATTGTAAAATCATCCGCAACAAATTGATAGGTGTTGGTGCCGCTGTTTAACCCCTTATTACAATCTGTTTTATTGCCCCGTGCAGATTTGGCAGTGCTTACCAGTCGCCACCCTTTTTCACCTGTTCCAGCTGACGGCGATCTCGCTTTGTCGGACGACCATGTTCAAGACTAAGGGCGGGCTCGCCGGCCAGCCGCCGCTGTTCCTGCGCGGCCTCGCGCGCCAGCTGGCTCGCCTCGGTCTCTTCATAAAGCGTGCGTGCAACGGGCGCCGGGCCACGTATGGCTGATAACGCCAGCACCTGAACAGTGATCGTGGTCTGATCACGTCGGACTGCAACCAGGTCGCCCGGGATCACTTCACGCGCCGGTTTGACCGGCTGGTCATTGACCAGCACGCGGCCTTTGCCTATTTCAGTAGCCGCCAGCGAACGCGTCTTGTAAAAACGGGCGGCCCAGAGCCATTTATCAATACGTAGTTTTTCCATAGGATAATAGGTAAGCGGTTCTGCCCAAGCGGGCTCAATGCAGGCAAGATGTCGTATCGCCTGCCGTTCCGGAGGCGACCACCTACCGGACCGGACTATTGTAGTCGCATTTGGCAGCGGACGCGCCGGCGATTTTCGCCTGCCACCCGGGGTTTGCCCGGCAACCATCCGGCAGCACCCGATTGGGTGTAAACTCTTTGCCGACATTCAACTTATTCCCTTAGGTATCATGAGCATCATGAAACAATTCTTTCCTGCGCTTGCTGCCTGCGCCGCACTACTGAGCATCGCTGCTCCTGCCACTGCCGCCGCCGCTGATATTGGCTGTGTCAGCACCACCTGGCGTATCGTCAACAACGACAAGGTCTGCGTACAGTCTTTCAGCGATCCGCAGATCGAAGGTGTGACCTGCCATTTGTCCTACGCCAAAACCGGCGGTGTGTCCGGTGCACTGGGTTTTGCAGAAAACCCATCGCGTTTCGCGTTGTCGTGCCGCCAGACAGGCCCGCTGAAAGCTGCGCAGCCTGTGCGCAAGGTACAGGAAGACGTGTTTACCCAGCGCATGAGCTTTCTGTTCAAGGGACTCAATGTCTCGCGCCTGATCGACACTGAAAACAAATCCCTGATCTATCTGGTTGTCAGTGAAAAACTGATCGACGGCTCGCCCTACAACAGCATTTCAGTAGTGCCGCTGATGCCCTGGGGCGATACCGAGCCGGCCATTACATTCAAGTGAGTTCGCCATGACAACAAACGGATGCAAGGTCGCATTGCATGATTGTTGATGTGCTGTCCGGGCTGGACATGACACGTCCATGGTGGTCGCCTTTGCGCGCCTGGCTGCCGGATCCCGCACATTGGGACGCGGCCCCTGGGGCAGAAACGGCCATGAACTCACCCATGCCGGTAGCGCTATTGCTCAATGCACTGGCGCCGGCAGCGTGCCCCGTCCGCTTTACCAGCCAGTCTGCACTTCCTGCCGGCATTGCTTATGAGCAGTTCATCGGACAAAACGGTATGTGCCCGACGCGTGACAATTTGCATGATTTTCTCAACGGACTGTGCTGGTTCCGGTTTCCCAAAGTAAAAACCCTGTTCAATAAGATCCAGTGCCAACAGATTCTGCGCCAGGGCGTGGGCCAGCGACGCGGCGTGGTTCGCGATACGATCACCCTGCTTGACGAGGGCGGCCTGTTTCTGCAAGCGCCATCCGACTTATGGGATGCGATTGAGCAACGGGATTGGCGCCGCGCTTTTATCAAGGAACGCGCCTTGTGGCAGCAGACGCAAATTGCCATTATCGGCCATGCCCTGCTGGAAAAATGCGTGCATCCTTACAAGGCAATCACGGCAAATGTAATACGCATCCCGTCGGATACGCCCGCCGGTGCTATCGACGAAGTAATGGCGCAGACGTTAACAAACCTGCTGACCGAAGAACAATTGCAGGTCAAGCCACACTGCCCCTTGCCGGTCATGGGCATTCCTGGCTGGGATGCCGCCAGCGAAAACCCGGATTTCTACGACGACCCGCAAGTATTTCGCCCACCGCGCCCATAAGGCCCACCAGACCCCTCAGGCCTGTACTACCCATCACACCTATAAAAGGCCATACGGCCCGTGTCCTTAGGGCGCAGCGGCCAGTGCAGGCGCGGCGCTGTTACCCGCTAAACACACCAAATTGCTGCAGCGCCTTGAACAGCATATAGGCTGCCAGCGCAAACAACAGGCCTGCAAAGACCTTGCGCAGTTTGTCTACCGGCAAGGTGTGTGCCATGCGTGCGCCTACCGGCGCCAATAACACACTCATAATAACCAGCAAGATGAGGGCTGGCCAGTAAACATAGCCCAGCATGCCGTCGCGCACCCCCACTTCGCGGATGCCCGACAATATGTAGCCTACGCTATTGGCCAGCGCGATAGGAAACCCCAGCGCGGCCGAGGTTGCAACCGCGTTACGCAGGGGCACATTGCACCAGACCATGAAAGGGACCGACAAAAACCCGCCACCGGCGCCGACCAGCCCGGAAATGAATCCGATGCCGGTACCGGCTGCTGTGCGTCCCACCATGCCGGGCAGTTGCCGGGACGGTTTGGGCTTTTTATTGCGCAACATGTTCACGCCCGAGTAGCCAACAAACAGCGCGAAAAACAACGACAGCGCAGCGCCATGCAAATAGGCAAATACCGCGCCGCCAGAGAGTAGACCGCCAAGCAGGATACCCGGGGCCAGCGTAAAGACCACCGACCACAGGACCGCACCCTGCCGATGGTGCGCTCGCATGCTGGAGATCGATGTAAAAAGGATCATGCCCATGCTGGTCGCGATGGCCGAATGAACCGCAAGATCGGGCGACATCAGGGAGGCGCCAAACAGCAGGGTCAGAAAAGGCACCAGCACCATACCCCCGCCCACTCCCAGCAGACCGGCCATGAAACCGCCAAAGGCCCCCAGGCACAATAAGGCAATAATGGTCAGCACGCTCATTGGCAGTCTCCTGCGTGAGGGCGCAAGGGCAAGGGAAAAACACAAGCAACCAAAACACGCCCGGTAGCGGCGCGGCAGCCCCGCATTACTTCAGGTTTCCGGACAGGAACTGCTGCAGGCGTGGGCTACGTGTATTGCCGAAGACCTCATCGGGCGGGCCTTCTTCTTCGACCGTACCCTGATGCAGAAACATGACGTGGCTGGCCAGGTTGCGGGCAAAGCCCATTTCATGAGTCACCACAATCATGGTCCGCCCTTCTTCGGCCAGCTTCTGCATGACGCGCAGCACCTCTCCGACCAGCTCAGGGTCCAGCGCCGAGGTGGGTTCATCAAACAGCATCACTTCTGGTTCCATGGCCAGCGCACGGGCAATGGCCACGCGCTGCTGCTGGCCGCCGGACATCTGGGAGGGATATTGATTTTCCACGGCCGGCGGCAGGCCCACCTTGTTCAGGTATTGCCGCGCACGCTCGATGGCTTCGGCCTTCGGTACGCCCAGCACATGAATGGGCGCTTCAATAATGTTTTCCAGCGCCGTCATGTGCGCCCACAGATTGAAGTGCTGGAACACCATGGCCAGCTTGGTGCGAAATACCTGCAGGCGCTTTTCGTCAGAGACGCGCAAGCGCCCCCTGGCGTCTTTGCTTACCGTCAGCGTTTCACCATTGAGCGATACCGACCCGCTATTGGGCTGTTCCAGGAAATTGATACAGCGCAGGAACGTACTTTTACCGGAGCCACTGGAGCCGATCATGGCGATCACGTCTCCGGCTTTAGCCTGCAGCGACACGCCTTTCAATACTTCGTTTTGTCCATAAGACTTATAGATGTTCTGAACATCGAGTTTATACATAACGATCCTAGTGTTGGCTGTGACCCAGAAAGCCCAGCGTTCTCTTTTCCAGCCGGCGAAACAGTGCCACGAGAACAAACGAGACACACATATACAAAACAGCGGCCGTACCATAAGCGGCAAACGTCAGATAAGTGGCGGCGTTGGCGTCGCGCGCCACCTTCAGAATATCCGGCACAGTGGCGGTAAAGGCCAGCGAGGTGGCATGCAGCATAAGAATGACTTCGTTGCTATAGGCCGGTAACGCCCGCCGCAGCGCCGAAGGTAAAATGACGCGCGTATACATTTTATACCGGGACATTCCGAAAGCGCGCGCGGCATCCAGTTCGCCATGTGCGCTATTTTTGATGTAACCGGCAAAAATCTCGGTAGTGTAGGCCAGCGTGTTGAGCATGAGTGCCAGCACCAGGCAATTGTAGCCGCTCATGAAAAAAGTGTGCAGCAACGGCGTATCGCGCACCACCTGCAGGCCGATGACGCCACTGTAAATCAGCAAAATCTGCACATACAAAGGCGTGCCACGAAACACATAACTGAAGAACCAAATCGGCCAGGCGATCCAACGATTTTTCGACACCCGCCCCACCGACATGGGAATGGCCAGCACCAGCCCCAGGGCAAGGGAGAGCACCAACACCCACAGGGTGACGGCCAACCCGGAAAATGCAGTGCCATCCCAGAACAGCAGCGGCTTCCAATAGTCGTTCAGGATGGTGAGAAAATTATTGAGCGACTCGATCATAGCTGAGCCTCTCGCACGCCCACGGAGTACTTGCGTTCAAGCAGCCACAGGACAATGTTGGACACGCTGGTAAGCACTAGATAGATGAACCCGGCCACACAAATGAACAGGAACATGGACGAGGTGGCCCGGCCTGCCCCCTGGGTGACCTGTACCAGGTCGGTAAGCCCGATAATGGATACCAGCGCCGTGGCCTTGAGCACGACCTGCCAGTTATTGCCTATGCCCGGCAGCGCAAAGCGCATCATTTGTGGAAAGAGCACGCGCCGAAACACCTGGAAGCTGCGCATGCCATAGGCGCGCGCAGCTTCCAGCTGTCCGCGCGGCACGGCAAGAAACGCGCCACGAAAGGTCTCGGCAAAATAGGCGCCGTAGATAAAACCGATAGTAAGCACACCGGCATAGAAAGGTTCGATTTCAATCACCTCCATGCCCAGCATATCGGTGATTTCATTGAGTCCCATCTGGATACTGAAAAATATCAGCAGCATCAGCACCAGATCGGGCACCCCCCGGATCAGCGTCGTGTAGACCTGGGCCATGCCGCGCAACAGCCGGTTGCCGAACAATTTTGCGCTGGCGCCGATCAGGCCCAGCACAAAAGCGACCAGCAGCGACAACAGGGCCAGCTTGATGGTTTCCCAGGTGCCGTGCAGGATTTGCGCGCCATATCCATGCAAAAACATGCTATTGCTTCACGTTTTTCAGGTCGATTTCACCCGGTTTGAAGTACTTTCCTGCAAGTTGGGTAATGGTGCCGTCCTGCTGCAGTTCGCCCAGCGCCGTATCAATGGCCTGTTTGAGCTTGCTGTCCGATTTGCGCATGCCAATGGCGATTTCACCGGTCAATGCCTTGTCATCAGTAATAGCCGGGCCCACAAACGCGAAATTGCTGCCAGCAGGTTTGCTCAGAAAACCACTCTGTCCATTGGGCTTTTCAATAATGGCGGCGTCGATCCGGCCAGCCGCCAGATCGGCGAAAGTCTGGTTCTGGTCCTGATAGGAGACAATCTGCACGCCATTGCTACCCCATTTCTGTTTCGCATAAGTTTCCTGGGTGCTGCCTTGCAGCGCGCCAACCCGTTTGCCCTTCAGGGAATCGACCGTCGGCAACAATCCGCTATCCTTGCGGGCCATCAAGTGGGTAGGAATCCCATATATCGGCTGGCTGAACGCCAGGATTTTTTCCCGTTGCGGCGTGATTTGCATGCTTGAGTGAATCAGCGTGATTTTACGTGCAGCCAGGGCTGGAATCAGGCTGTCGAAAGACTGTTCCACCCAGGTGCATTTTGCCTGCATTTTTTTGCAGATCTCGGTCATGACATCGGCATCAAACCCCTCGATCTCCCCTGCGGCATTTTTATACTCGAACGGTGCATAGCCGGGCTCGATGCCCACTTTCAGCTCTTTCCAATCACTGGCCAGCGCAGTGGCGCCAAAACCGGCAGACAGTCCCACCGTAACGGCGAGCAGCCAAGTTTTCATATTCATCATCTTCTCACTTCCCGAATTTTGTCTTACAAAGCAAGCCGCGCGGGGGGCGGTGATCAATCGCCACGGCCAGCACCCGCACGCTTGCTGAAGTCGAAATAGTACTGATTTGTGAACCGTCTGACCACTAGGGATCACCTCTAGCGCAAATTTTCTCCGGATTGATTTGCTTTAGGCAGGAGTCCAAAGGACATTTACGAGGGCCTGTTATTCTTTATAATGCTATTTTCTGACCTTTGGTCCACGTTGGATTTTCCTATGATCACACCCTTTCCCAAGCCCCTTGCGCCAATTCAACTCGAAGGACACGGCATCGTGCTGCAACCCATGCGTCTTGCCCATGCAGAGGGCCTGCGCAACGCGGCGGCCGATGGGCAGTTGTGGAATCTGACGTTCACATCGGTGCCGGAACCGGGCCAGGAAACAGCGTATATCGAAGCGGCGCTTAAGGGACAGCAGGAAGGTCATATGCTGCCGTTCGTGGTGCTGGATGCCAAATCCCGCAAAATTATCGGCACCACCCGCTATCACGACATTGTGCCCGACATTGCCCGCCTTGAAATCGGCTACACCTGGTACGGTCAATCCTGGCAGCGCACGCATGTGAACACGGTCTGCAAATATCTCATGCTGTTTTATGCGTTCGAGTCGCTCAAGGCCAATGTGGTCGGCTGGCGTACCGACAATCTGAACCAGCGCTCCCAGAACGCCATCGAGCGCCTGGGCGCCAAAAAAGATGGCGTGTTGCGCGGCCACGCCCTGCGTCGTGATGGGACGGTTCGAGACACTCATATGTACAGCGTAACGCAAGACGAATGGCCGGCAATCAAGCAGCAGCTTAAGGAAAAACTGCCCAAGTAACCGCTTATTCCGACGTCCCGCTGGCGGCGCCCGCGCGCCGCATCCTTTGCCTCTATCTGCAGTTTTCATGACTTCTTTGCTGCTGTCCCTGTTCCCCATTGCCGCCTGGCTGCTGGCTGGCTACCTCATTGGCTACCTGCTAACACCGCGTACCGTGGCGGTGCTCTCCCGCGCCATCACCCCGTTCGTCTGGATCATGCTGTTTGCCATTGGCTATCGCTTCGGACAGCAATTGTCAGTCATGCATCAAGTGCTGCTTATTTTGCAAACCGCGGCACTGTATTCGGTAGGCATTACGCTGTCGTGTTCTCTGGTGTTGCTGGTGCTGTTTCGCCCTGGCAGCCGTGCACAGACGGTGCAGCATGACCTGGGCATCATGCACGTCATTCGGGAATGCGGTATTGCGCTGGCCTTTTTGCTGGTCGGCCTTGGGCTGGCAGCGGTCGCGACCCATTGGGCCATTTCTGTCCCCGTACCGGACTCTGAGTTTTTTCTGTACGTCCTACTGTTTCTGATTGGCGCCGATCTGGCGCATACGCCGCTGCAACGCAGTGCCATCCGTCCGGCAATGTTCACGCTGCCACTGGTGGTTATTGTTGTTTCCCTGCTGGCCGGCGCCCTCATCGCCTGGGCCACCAACACCGATATCCGGCACGGCCTGCTGCTTGGCAGTGGATTTGGCTGGTTTTCACTGTCGGGCGTGCTGGTCACCGCCAGGCTTGGCGAATTTTACGGTGCGACTGCCCTGCTCACAGACCTGTTCCGCGAGTTGCTTGCCATTGTCGTGCTGTTCTTTGCAGGGGCCCGCTATCCCATGACAGGTATCGGCGCTGCCGGGGCAACCGCCATGGACACCACGCTGCCAATTGTTCGCAAAACCGCTGGCAATCCGTTTTTGGTAACGGCCATTTTTTCCGGCGTCGTGCTCAGCCTTGTCGCACCCTTCCTGCTTAGCTACGTGCTTTCTTTGTTTGACTGAATATGCTATAATTATTGACAATTAACGATTAAGTTCGCTTAACTTACGTTAATTAAAAGCTATTTTACAAATTAATTTAAAGACTAATTTAAAGGCTACTTTACAGATTAATTTAAAGACTGCTTTACAGACTATTTTATAGTTTTTGCGCTTTTTGGCATTTTTTCCGGTCGGGAAGCTTTTTCCGCCCGGAAATGTCCGGGAACAGCTCAGCCAGATACCTCAGGCCGGATAAAAGCACCTGCCCAGCGAGATTCCCTACAGCGAGATTCCCTATAAACGCCATGCCGGCACGCACCCTATACCTCCTGGTGCGAGACATGCTCTCCTGAACGTCGTGTAACGGCTTCGCTATGACACCACATATCAGGCACCGCACATCAGGCATGTAGTCATCCGCCAAAGCACAAAACTGTTGTCGTTTTCAGCGGTTTCCCAGCAAAAGTCGTTTAGTTTTAACTATCAACTATATAAAAATAATAAATTTTACTAATCATTATCCATTGCGTACAATGGATACATCTGATGAAACATCGCTGTGTTATCACCTAGGCTTAACAGCCACCAGCCTGTTTTCATCTACTGTTTGTTTCACTAACATAAGGAATCCAATATGTTGCAGAATAAAGAAGGCCAACGCGTTCCATCCGTTACATTTCCCGTGCGTTCTGGTGACGACTGGAAAAAAGTGTCCACAGACGACATTTTCAAGGGCAAAACCGTTGTTGTCTTTTCGTTGCCTGGCGCATTCACCCCAACGTGCTCGTCCACGCACCTGCCACGCTATAACGAACTGGCCAAAGCGTTCAAGGAACGCGGTGTTGACGAAATCGTCTGCGTATCTGTAAACGACACCTTCGTGATGAACGAATGGAAAGCACAGCAGGAAGCCGACAATATCACGGTGATCCCTGATGGCAACTGCGAATTCACAGAAGGCATGGGCATGCTGGTAGACAAAGCCGACCTGGGCTTTGGCAAACGTTCATGGCGCTATTCCATGCTGGTCGAAGACGGCGTCGTTGAAAAGATGTTCATCGAGCCTGAAAAAGAAGGCGATCCGTTTGAAGTATCAGATGCCGATACGATGATTCGCTATATCGATAAAGACTACCAGGACAAACCTTCCATTGTCATGTTCACCAAGCCTGGTTGCGGCTATTGCGCCAAAGCCAAAGCACTGCTGAAAGAAAAAGACCTGCCCTTCGAAGAAGTGGTTCTGGGCAAGGACGCCAGCACCGTGGCCATTCGCGCCATTACCGGCAAAACCAGCACACCGCAGGTTTTCATTGGTGGTCAATATATCGGCGGCAGCGACGAACTGGCAGCACATTTCGCCGGCAAGTAATGCGGTTGTTGCAGTGGCAACGGCAGCTCGCGCAGCCAGGTTAGTAACCTGAAACGTGCCGATCTGCTCGGGTCTGCCGGAATGGTTCCGGCAGACAGCGACTGCACTGTCCAACGGCATGTTATTGCAACCTCGATATCGCAATCACAAAGCCGATAGATCGGCAGCGCGCGCACCATGGGTGATGCCGCTGCTTTTTTTTCGCCCGCAAACCGGTAGAATCAAAGTCGGTTGCGTCATAAACATCAATATCAGGGATCGAATATGAAATCAATCAACGCCGATGTCCTTATTCTGGGCGGTGGCACGGCCGGCATGAGCGCGTTTCGCGCCGCCCGCAAATCCACAGACAATGTATACCTGGTAGAAGACCACAAGTTTGGCACCACCTGCGCACGCGTGGGCTGCATGCCTTCAAAATTGCTTATCGCCGCCGCCGACGCTGCCCATCATGTGCGCACGGCCGACCAGTTCGGCGTGCATCCCGATGGCGCCCTGCGCATTGATGGCCGCCAGGTGATGGACAGAGTGCGCGCCGAACGCGACCGGTTTGTCGGTTTTGTGCTGGAAGATGTGCAAGCGTTTCCCGCCACCCACCGGATTCTTGGCCGTGCACGCTTTAAAAATGAACATGTGGTCGTAGTCGATGACCATACCGAAATCACCGCACAGCGTATCGTGATTGCTACCGGATCGCGTCCCTTTATCGTACCCGCCTGGCAGTCGCTGGGCGAGCGCCTGATTGTCAATGACAATGTCTTCGAATGGGAAACCCTGCCAGCCAGCGTAGCTGTGTTTGGCGCCGGCGTCATCGGCCTGGAAATCGGCCAGGCCCTGCATCGACTGGGCGTAAAGGTGTCGGTGTTTGGCAAGGACAATGCGCTGGGTGGGATTACCGACCCGGTCGTCCTGGAAAACGCGCTGGACATTTTCGGCAAGGAAATGGATCTGCATCTGGATGCGGACACACAGGTCAGCCTGCTGCCCAGCGGCAAGGGTGTAAAAATTGACTATTCTGAAAATGGCACAAATGGCTCGGTCACAGTCGACTTTCTGCTGGCTGCCACCGGCCGCAAGCCCAACGTAGAAGACCTGGGGCTGGAGAACCTGAACATTGACCTGGACGCGCGTGGTGTGCCAAAAGCCGATCCATACACCATGCAAACCAGCGTGGCGCATATTTTCATCGCAGGAGATGCGTCCAACCAGTTGCCACTGTTGCACGAAGCCGCCGACCAGGGGCTTATCGCAGGCAAGAACGCTGGCACGTTCCCGACCGTGACAGAAGGCCTGCGCCGTTCGTCGATCAGTGTGGTCTTCAGTGATCCGCAAATTGCCAATATCGGCCTGCGTTTCAAGGAGGTTACCAGCCAGTTTGATAATTGTGGCTGCTACGCTGTCGGAGAAGTCTCTTTCAGCAATCAGGGCCGCAGTCGTGTCATGGGTGTTAACCAGGGTCATCTGCGCATTTATGCAGAGCATGGCAGCGGGCGTTTGCTGGGCGCTGAAATGGTCGGACCGGCAGCCGAACACCTGGCACACCTGCTGGCCTGGGCTCATCAGCAAAAGATGACCGTGGCACAAATGCTGGACATGCCATTTTATCATCCGGTCATTGAAGAGGGTGTGCGCACCGCATTGCGTGACCTGAGCGCGCAATTGCGCCTGGCCGAGGATATGGCCGGCGAATGTGCCGAATGCCCCGGACAATAATGACCGGAGCGTGGGTCATGGACATTGCGCGATAAGGAAATACTGAAGGACTTGTAAGGGTCCACGGGACCCATCAACGCAAGCCGGCTTGATATCGATACAGCTTATCCGGCACCGGCAAACAGGGGCAGCGCAACAGCGCGCGCCCCTGTTTTTTTGCGTGGACAACAGACCCTTGCGGCCATGCCCAATAGCAGTATTTACACCGGCTTCACAGATCCAGCCCCCAGGCATGCTCGATCTGCACCTGTACGGTCTGCCCATGCTCGAGCAGGCGAGTGTGGTAAAAGGTCACGGACTGGCCATCGGCCAGATTGGCGATATATTGGTAGCGCTCGCCCTTATAGACCCGATGCCTTACGGTTACGTCGATGCCGTCATCGACAACCATGACATGTTCGGGTCGCACCAGCATCGCGCCGCGATGCATTGCTCCACTGTTGGACAACAGGCTGAGAATGTCGTCGCTTCTCAAATTTTTACCATGCACATGACTTGGCACATCCAGCACCGCCCCCTTGCCGATAAAGGTGGCTACCCAACGCGAAGCGGGACGACGATACAGATTTTCCGGCGTGTCCCACTGTTCAAGACGGCCGTGATTCATGACCGCAATCCGATCTGCCATTGCCATGGCTTCAGCCTGATCATGTGTCACATAAATGAATGTTGCCCCGGTGCGTTCATGGAAGTCGCGAAAGGTGGTTTCCATTGAGGCGCGCAAATGCACATCCAGATTGGCCAGCGGTTCGTCCAGCAGGACTACGTCGGGATGGGAAACCAGACAGCGCGCCAAAGCCACGCGCTGGCGCTGGCCGCCACTCAAGGCCTGGGGAAAGCGATCGGCCAGGTGACCCAGATTGACGGTTTCAAGCGCAGCAAATACCTGGTCACGATAAGTCTGGCCCCGCAGGCCACGTAGCGCTAATGCATAACCTGCATTGTCCAGCACCGTCTTGTGAGGCCATAGCGCATACGACTGAAACACCATACTCATATTACGCTGCTCCGGCGCGATATGCTGATCCGGTGACGCCAGCAACCGGTCATTGAGCACAATGCGCCCCCGATCAAGTTGCTCAAAGCCGGCAATCATTCTCAGGGTCGTGGTTTTGCCGCAGCCGCTGGGGCCAAGCAGCGCTACAAACTGCCCTTTCTCGATGGCAAGACTGATGTCGTCGACAACCGCATGCTCGCCATAGCGTTTGCTAATATTTTCCAGGGTCAGTTGCGCCATGGAATTACTCCTCGTGGAACACGTCTGCCCAGGGCGTTCAGGCAGAGCATCAGAATCAGCACCATGAGCACAATCAGCACAGACACACCCGATGCCAGCACCGTTTCACCGCCATCATCCAGATTGAACACCAGTACACCCAGGGTTTCGTTGCCGGCACTCCACAACAGCGCAGACACCGTCAGTTCATTGACTGCGATCAAAAAGACCAGCAGCATACCGGCGAAAGCAGCAGGCGCCAAAAGTGGAAAAACAATATCACGCAGACGGCGCATCGGCCCGGCCCCGCAAAGTTGCGCCGCTTCTTCAAGCGCAGGATCCAGTTGCTGCATGCTGCTCTGTATCGGTTTGAGACACACTGTCATGAAGCGGGACAAATAGGCAAACAGAATCAGGCCCAGTGTGCCGTACAGCGTCACCTGAATCAGCGGCAGCGGACGGGCAAAAAGCAGGATGCACGCCACCGCCAGCACCACACCGGGAAGGGCATAGGGAATATCAATCAGCCCTTGTAAAAAGGCGTTGCTGCGCGAAGGAAAGCGCACAAACAGATAGGCAAGGGGCAGGCAGAGGCAGGCCAGGATCAGCGAGGCAGAACCGGCCAGCAGAATACTGTTGCTAAAGGCCCGAAAGGTCACGCTCTGATGGAAAAGGATCTGCCCGTAGGCCTGCAGACTGACGGTTTCCAGCGACAAAGGAATCCCCATGGCCGCAACCAGCGAACTGGAAATCAACGCGATCAGCGGCACCACGACAATGGCCAGCACCAGCAAAAACAGCGCCAGCTCTGCCAGCCAGCGCCGCGTCCCGAGAGCAAACGCGAGCGGACTACCCGGCATGCCGGTCAGCGGCATACGTGAGGAAAAATGCTGCTGCGCGACCACGCCCACCAGCGCAATCACGCCGATAATCACCGACAGGCTGGACACATCGGCCAGCATATCCGGCCCGAAATCGGCCATTTTCTGGTAGATCAGTGTGGGCAATACGTAATAGGACACCGGGATACCCAGCATTGCCGGGATCCCGAAATTACCCAGTGCGGAGACAAAAGCGATAGCCGTGCCGGCAAGCAGACCGTTGCGGCACAGCGGCAGGATCATATCGCGGACCACATCACGCTGCGAAGCCCCGGCCAGGCGGGCCGCTTCAATCAGCTCCTTGGGCAGAGCAATCAAACTCCCGCGAACCGCCAGATAGACCAGGGGCGCATGCTGGATGCCCATTAGCAGGGAAATGCCCCACCAGGAACGCAGATGTTGCGGACTGCCCAGCGGCGGAGCCAGATGAAGCATTTGCAGCAACGTACTGCCCGGTCCGCTCAACTGCAACCAGCTCAGGGCGGTTACCTGCGGCGGGATCATCATAGGCAGCATGATCATGAATACCCAGAAGCCTTTGGCGCGGATGTCGGTGAGCACCACTAGCAATGCCAGTGTGGTACCCAGCAGCACAGAAAGTAAAGTGGACAGGCCGGCAGTCAGCAGGCTGTTGCCGGTGGCCCGCCAGGTTGATGCGCTACGTAGCATGGACCACATGGCGCCACCATCGCCTCCCGGCAGATCAGTCATTGCCATGATCAGCAACCGCGCCGGAGGCAGCAGGGCCAGTGCCAGCACCAGGCACAGCAGCACCGACGTCAGTATCGACGCCGGGTTCCTGCCAAACGGCCGCAAAAAGGTAATAGATGTCGCCATAATGAAAGTCAGGTTTGTGGTCCGGCTAGCTCGACCACCTGATTTCGAATCGTGTTCTGTTCAAAAATATCGGGATAAGTCGCCGGAGCGGGGGGCATGTCGCCCCTGACGGGTCCGCGCACCAGCATGCGCCATTGTACCCGTACCCTTGCGATTGATAATGAAGCCGGCAAGCGCCACATTGCAACGTTGCCCTGCGCCATCCGGGAATGCGCAAGCACCAATGCTGCCCATACGGGTAACATGTTCCCGGGCACTATCGCACAATGCGCTCAACCGCCATAGATGTTGCTGAATTTTTCCTTGTTTGCGCCGGCATTCTGTAGTGCCGCAGCCGCATCAAAAGGCAGCAGTTTGATTTGTTCGCGCGGCGGAAAGCCCGGCGGGTTTTTCATGCTATTACGGCCGGGAATATAGCCTTGCTGCAGCACCAGTTCCTGGCCTGGCTGCGACAACAGGAAATCGACGAATTTTTTTGCAGCGTCGGGATTTTTTGCCGATTTCATGATGGCAACAGGTTCGGTTACCAGACTCACCCCTTCGGCAGGAAAGACAAAGTCGATCGGTGCGCCCTTCGCTTTTTCACGAATGGCCATGTAGTCCACCAAAATACCATAGGGTTTGCCGCCAGAAGTAATATCGGTCAGCACCCCGCCATTGCCTTTCTGGGAAGCCACGCCGTTGGCCTTCAGATCTTCATAGTACTTCCACCCAAAATCGGGATTGCTGGTCAGGGCCGACAGATGAATCATGGCTGCGCCCGAATACAGGGGGCTGGGCATGGACACCTGGTTCTTATAGTCGGGTTTGACCAGATCTTTCCATGATTGGGGTTTTTGCGCGGCTTTGGTGTTATAGGCGATACCCGAGGTAATCAATTTGGTGCCATGGTAATAGCCGCTGTTATCATACAGCGCAGGATCATATTGTGCGCTTTCCGGCGATTTATAAGCCAGCAGTTGGTCTTCTTTTTTCAATTGCTCCAGGGTCACGCTGTCGGCAATCAGCAACACATCGGGCTTTGCAACGCCCGCGTTCATTTCCGCCCGCAATTTGGTCATAAGCTTTGTCGTTCCGTCACGGACCCATTCCACCTTAGTGTCTGGATAGGCTTTCTGGAATGCGTCAACGGTCATCTGCGCATCGGTTGCCGGCTGGCTTGTATACAGGACCAGCGTGTCGGCGGCAGCGACACCGGAAAACGCCAACAGCGCGGCTACAATTGAGTTTACTGCGACCTTCATGAAGACCTCATTTTTAAGCGGGGAGAATTGAACGATAGTAAAAACTTTATATTTCATGATTGTGACATACCGAATAATACCTGGGTAAACCGGCAATGGCGTGAAAAGAACGGATGCGGCACCCGATGCAGCCGACAGCAACGGGATATCTTTTTCCGGTTTACAGCGAACCGATTAATCCATAACATGGAGCCTGTTTTTCCTGCGCCAGTCCGCTTCGGACTCGCTCACACATTGTTCACTGACAGGTCACGCCATGCCACGCCACGCCACGGTCAACCCGCAAAGACGCACACGGCTGATACAGGCGCTCGCGTTTGCCTTGAGCGCGGCCTGCGGCAAACTCCAGGCAGCTCCCGCCGGCGCCCGCGGCGCCTCGGCCGAGGCAACCACAAAAACACCAACACCGACCGATGTGCCGCCATCCCCTGCCGCAACAAACACACCCAACCCGCAGTTGCCGCCAGCCGAACCGACGCCGCTGCCCGCGAGCCTGGCCTGGAAAGACGCCGACAGCATGCTCGTCCATAACCCGCACGCCATTGAAACGCGCCGGGCAGTGCTTGGTCGCCAGTTAATTACCCCGACGCAGTGCCTGTTTGTCCGCGACAACGCCCTGCCTCCGCCTGCGCGGCTGTTGGCAGAGGCAGGGCAATGGCCCGTCGCCTTTGCTGGGGTCGCCCAGCCTGATGCCTACACATTGGCTGAGCTGCAGGCAATGCCCACACGGACAGTGGCCACGGTACTGCAGTGTGCCGAAAACGGCCGCGCCCTGCAAAGCACACCGGCCATTGGTACGCAATGGCAGACAGGCGGCGCCGGCTGTGTGATCTGGACGGGTGTACCATTGACAACGGTCATACATGAATTGGGAGGCGTTGTCCCCGGCAGCCGCTTTCTCACCGCCACAGGCGCCGATAGCCTGCCCGATGGCATTCCCTCGGACTTCACCCGGGTTGAACGCTCGGTTCCGTTATCCGCACTCGAACACGCCCTGCTGGCCTGGAAACTCAATGGTGCACCCATTCCCCTGGCGCATGGCGGCCCGCTGCGTCTGGTATTGCCGGGCTATGCCAGCATCAATTACATCAAGTATGTCCGGCGCATTGCCTTCACCACTGAGGAATCCAGCGCCCACATCCAGACCGCCGATTTCCGGGTGCCGCTGCGGCCGGGTGAGCCGCGTCTGACCATCCCTGCCTGGAGGCTGCCGGTCAAATCCTGGATCACCGAACCCCTGGGCTCAGGCGAACCGGTCAAGGCGGGCACCACGCCGATCCGTGGGGTGGCAATGGGAGGCGCTTCAGCCGTGGCCCGAATCGAGGTGACCGCCGATGGCGGCGCCACCTGGCACCCCGCCCAGCTTACCGGTAGCGATTTGGGCCCGTTCGCCTGGCGCCTGTTCGAGATCTCGCTAAGCCTGCCACCCGGGCCCGTCGAGCTGGCCTGCCGCGCCACCAATGCTGCCGGACAACAGCAACCGGAATACACCACCGACAATACGGGGTATTTTGTCAATGGCTGGCGCGAGCATCATGTGGCCCTGACGATCGCGCCTGCGGGATAAAATGCCGCTTCGGCTTGCAAGCCGACTGCGTGGTGGCGCATAATCTGTGCTCCTGTCTCTTACCGTTACCCGGAATTTTCATGCCTTTGCGTCACTGGCTTGCTGCTCTTCTCGTTGTCCTCCTGTGGGGGCTCAACTTCGTGGTGATCAAGTTTGGTGTCGATGAATTTCCTCCGTTGCTGCTGGGCGCCTTGCGTTTTGCCATGGTCGCCTTTCCCGCCATTCTGTTTATTCCGCGACCGGTCATTCCGCTGCGATTGCTGCTGCTTTTCGGGCTGACCCTATGCTTCGGGCAATTTGCCTTTCTGTTCAGCGCCATCGCAATGGGCATGCCGGCAGGCCTGGCCTCGCTGGTGCTGCAGTCGCAGGCATTCTTTTCCGTCCTGATCGCAGCGCTGCTGTTGAATGAAAAGGTACGGCTGCACAGTATCGTTGCCATGGTCGTGGCCGCCATCGGTCTGGGCGTGATTGAAATGGGCGCAGACACTGCCCAGCCGGTGCCGCTGTTTGCTTTCTTTCTTACCTTGTGTGCGGCTTTCAGCTGGGGTTGCGGCAATATCGTCATAAAAAAGGCCGGCCCGGCGGTCAATATGTTCAGTCTGCTGACCTGGGGCGCTGTATTTCCTGTCTTTCCTTTTCTGCTGGCCTCCTGGTTGTTCGAAGGCCCCCAGGCGATTGCGCACAGTCTGGCCAATCTGTCGTGGACCGGTGTCGGCTCGGTCATGTACCTGGCCTATTTGGCCTCGTTCGTTGGCTACTACTTATGGGGGCGGCTGCTGGCGCACCACCCGGTCAGTCTGGTGACCCCAATGTCATTGATGATCCCCGTGGTCGGTCTGCTCTCGGCTGAACTGGTCCTGCACGAAAAACTGTCGCTCGTGCAATGGCTTGGCAGCGCCGTGGTTGTCGTAGGGCTGGCCATCAATATTTTCGGCAGCAGGCTGTCTCGCGTACGGGCAGGCAAGGCAATGCAAAAAAAGGATATTCGTGTGCATACAACAACAGACAAAGGCAGATAAACCACGAAATCGCTGCTGCGTTTTAAAATAAAAGTCAATATTCACACAAGGTGCGCACATAGCCGGTATGCTTTATGGACAGACTGTGCCAGCGATTGCTTTACTAATATATGGAAACATTTTCCATTTGTGCGGAAATAATCCTTCCTATATGATCTGAACGTTACACGCAGTCAGTAAATCCACTCATTTCAGGAGTAAAAGAATATGTCGATTATCATTACTATCGTGATTGGTTTTATTATTGGCCTGATCGCCCGCGCCGTTATGCCGGGCAACCAGTCCATGGGGCTCATTCTCACCACGATTCTGGGTATCGTCGGGTCTATCGTTGCAACCTACCTGGGTCAGGCGATGGGATGGTACGCACAGGGTGACGCTGCAGGCTGGATCGCTTCTGTTGTCGGCGCCATTATTGTTCTTTTCATATATGGCCTGATCGCCAAGCGCTCCTGACACCGGCATGTTATAAAGAGTGCGTGCCCAAGTGGCACGCATTTTTCGTTTTATCTGCATTATTTTCATTGATTACGGGAGGCTCATGACTCGTTACCACACGATTGACGCCAACACTCAGGACGCCGAAAAACCGGCAGGTCTTGTCAGAAAAATTGCCCGTGTCGCCAAACGTGCCGGGCGCACCGTTATTCAGAAAGCCCTGCTGCTGTACTATGCTGTTCGCAATCCGGCCACGCCCGCCTGGGCCCGCCGGGTCATTTACGGGGCATTGGCCTATCTCGTGTTGCCACTGGATGCGCTACCAGACTTCATACCGGGCATTGGGTATACCGACGACCTGAGCGTGCTTGCCGCCGCACTGGCTGCCGTCGCCTACTACATTACGCCAGAAGTGAAGCAGCAGGCCGAGCAGGCTGCCAACCGCTGGTTCAAGCACTGACATCCTATCCCCAAGATAATCCACGCGATGGCCCGTCGTAATTTTTCATTCAAGGATTTCTGGCTGACCGAGGCCATCCGCCTGCGTGAAGATCACTGGGGGCCGCTTGATGACGCCGCCCTCATTCGCCAGCTGCGCAGTGGCAACGACAGCCCCGAAGAAAAAATAGTACGCCGGGCGCGCCTGCTTGCGGATCGCGAACACACCACCACGCTTGTCGAACAGTGGACGCAGGGTGCGAAACTGGCCCTGCTTATCCTGGCTGTGCTGGCCCTGTTGGGTGGCGCAGGTGCTGCCGCTGGCGTACTGGGTTCTGCCAATCGCCATATCAATGTCCTGCTGGCCATTGTGACATTGCTCGGCGTACATGGCCTGACGTTCCTGTTCTGGGTCCTTTCCCTGTTCCTATCCTCAAGGGCATTCAGCTGGCTGGGGCAGTTCTGGCTGTGGCTTAGCCGCAAAATCGCCCGCGGCCCCGAAGCTGCGCTGGCGCCACAATCCTTTGTCTCGCTGCTGGCGCAAAACAGCGCACTCAAGTGGGCGTTGTCCTGTGTCAGTCATGGATTCTGGGTATTGTTTTTTCTTGCCGCCCTGCTGACCATGCTGGGACTGCTGGCAGCGCAGCGCTATACCTTTGGCTGGGAGACGACCATTCTGTCTCCCGACGTTTTTGTCTCGCTGACGCGCACTTTGGGCGCGCTGCCTGCCATGCTGGGCTTTCCCATACCGGATGCAGAACTGGTGCGTCAGAGCACAGCAGGCGCAACACTATCGGAAAACACCTATGCCATCTGGTCGGCCTGGCTGCTGGGCGTGGTCCTGTGCTACGGCTTGCTGTTGCGCGTCATCAGTCTGGCGATATGTCTTTGGCAATTGCGCGGTGCGTTGCTGGCACTCAGGCTGGATATAGATCTGCCTTCGTACAGTCCGCTGGTTGCCCGGCTTGCGCCGACCAGCGAAAACCTGGGTATTGATGCGCCGGCCGGCGGCGATACACTATCAGGGCCGGATGACAACGTCACGCGCGCTTATTCGTCTGAGCCTGTTTATGTGGGCATTGAGTTGCCCCCCGACACCGACTGGCCCGTATTTCCCATCGCCGCAGGCGTGCAGGATGGCGGCGTGCTCGAATCGCGTGAACAGCGTCATGCCTTGCTTGATCGGCTCCATGCCCAGCCCGTCAAAGGCCTGCTGCTGGTCGTGGACGCGGCGCAGACGCCCGATCGCGGCACCCTGCGCCTGATTTCTGAACTGGCCAGCCTTGCACGCGCCACCCATATTTTGCTGTGGCAGCGCGACGGCCAGGCATCGCGCCAACAAACCTGGCAAACACAACTGGCCGACGCCGGCTTTTTGCCCGATACGCTCCACCTGGACCCCGCGTCGCTTCCTGACTGGATCGCAGCGCCATGACGACCACAAACACCGCACTGCGTCTGGCTGTCGTTGGCCATACCAATACCGGCAAGACCTCGCTATTGCGCACGCTCACACACGATGCTGGCTTCGGACAGGTTTCAGACGCTCCCGGCACCACCCGCCACGTGGAAGGCGCGCGCCTGCTGCTCAATGGCGTAGCGGCGGTCGAGCTGTACGATACCCCCGGCCTGGAAGACGGTATCGGGCTGCTGGATTATCTGGATCAGTTGCAGACCCAAACCGGCAGCCGGCATGACGGTCCTGAAAGCATCGCGCGATTTCTTGACTCGCCCGAGAGCAAACGGCGCTTCGAGCAGGAAGCCCGCGTGCTCAAAAAACTCATCGCCTGTGATGCGGGGCTGTATGTCATTGACGTCAGGGATCCGGTCCTGGCCAAGCACAAGGATGAACTTGCCATTCTGGCCCGCTGTGGCAAGCCCCTGGTTCCAGTGCTCAATTTCATCAACGATGCCCATGCGCGCAAGCAAGACTGGAAGGAAACATTGGCTCGCCTGGGCTTGCATGTCGTTATTGAATTTGACACAGTCGCGCCCGCGCTCGACGGCGAAGCGCAGCTTTATCAAAAGCTGGCTTTGGTGCTCGACACGCACGCAGCAACACTGCAGGCGCTGTCCGAAGATGTCGGCGTACAGCGCGAGCGGCGCCGCAATGCGGCCTTTGCGCTGGTTGCCGATATGCTGATCGACGTGGCCGCGCTGCGCCTGAGCAGCCAGACCGACGACGATAGCGTCAAAAGCACCACCCAGCTCATGCAGGACAAAGTGCGGCAGCGCGAGCAGGCCGGCATCAAGGCATTGCTGACACATTACCGTTTCCGCCCTGAAGATTATCCCGGCCAGCCACTGCCGCTTGAAGGCGGGCGATGGAATATGGATCTGTTCAATCCGCAGGCACTGCTGGACACAGGCATTCACGTCGGTAAAGGCTTTGCCGCCGGCGCCATGGCCGGCGCCGCAGTAGATGTATTTACCGCAGGCCTGAGCCTGGGAACCGCCGCGCTGATCGGCGGCGTTCTGGGCAGCGTCTGGCAGGGCACCGACAAGCTGGGTAAACGGCTGTACGGGCGCCTGCAGGGCTTTCACGAAATTACCGTCGAGGACAGCATTCTGCGTCTGCTGGCCATTCGCGCACATCAGTTGATACGTGCGCTGGAGCTACGCGGCCATGCCGATATGGCGCCGGTGCAGATATCGATGCAAGCCGCCCAGGACGAACTCAAGGAACAGGCCCTGCCTGAACAGTTGCAAGAGGCGCGCACCCATCCGGAATGGTCAAGGCTGGGAGATCATTTTTCGCCAGGTTCGCGGCGCGACGTCGCGGTAGGGCAATTGGGCAGAACACTGGCCCGAATCGGCAGTCAATAGCGATTCAGCAATCGGGCGATCGCGGTAAACAAGCACGGCAAAAAATAAAGGACACCAGAAAGATGTCCTTTATTTTTTGGCCTTTAGTTTTTAGGGCTTTGAGCCGGTTTGGTTTGTTTGCTTTTGGGCCTGTTTAACCCCACACCGCCAGACCGTTCTGCGCGCTGCCTTTGTCCGCTTACAACAAGACAGGCGCATCCGGCAGATGATTGCGTCCATCGTCGCCTGACGGCTGCCCACATGAGGTCTGCAATATCGCTTCAATGGCGCCGATCGCCTGCAGCAGCCCCTGTTCGTATTGCCTGGCGGCAAAACGCGTTTGCAATATCGTGCAAATCTCGTCCCATTGCTTCGGATCTACATCGATACCGCGATCGGCGACAATCTCGAATTTATGTTTATTCAATGAGATATATAGCAACAGTCCGGTACGCATAGGCGTGTCCCATACCTTCAGGCGGCCAAACACTTCCAGCGCCCGGATGGCGGTCTCCCGGCTGTGCCCCGGTGTGTCATGCTCAATTGCCAGCACCAGTTCTCCGGCATGGCGCGCTTCACTCTTGCGTATTTCGCCAGTCAGCCGCTCCATCATGGCGTGCGTAAACACGCGCTGCGACAGCCACCAGCCATCGAGGCCATCGAGCCCCAGCCATTCCCATTTATTACCAGCCACCTGAAGCTCCTCCGCCACCGCTGCTGCCGCCACCGCCGCCACCAAACCCACCGCCGAAGCCGCCGCCTCCGAAGCCACCACCGCCGCGTCCGGAGCCAAAGCCACCCCCCAGGCCGCCCAGACCACCGCCAAGAATGGTGCCGTTACGCCGTGCTCCGCGCACTGCACCACGGGGGACGATTTTTCGGGCAATGCCGCTGATGACCAATGCCGCAACGGCGGCCAGCCCTGCCCATATGATATTGCCGGTAATCGCAAACAACATGACGCCAGCCGCTACTGCGCTGATCACGGGTGGAAAAAATGCGATCAGAAAAAAACCGAACATCAGCATGGGGCCCAATGCACCAAACAGGCCTTCATCAAACGCGTCGTCATCGCCCACCGGCTTTTTTTCCGGCGCAGGCAGCGCCTCGTTCTCGATCAACGATACCAGAGCCGTGACACCGGCATTGACGCCCCCGGCATAATCATTGGTCTTGAAATGCGGCGCGACATAATCATTGATAATGCGCGAAGCCAGTGCATCCGGCACCGCGCCTTCCAGCCCGTAGCCAACCTCCAGTCGCATGCGCCTGTCATTCTTGGCGATCAGAAACAAGATACCGTCATCCACATTGGCGCGACCCACTTTCCATTGATCAAATACGCGGCGCGAATAACTCTCGACGGTATCGGGCTGCACAGTGGGGACCATCAGCACAAACACCTGCGCGCCTTTGTTTTCTTCCAGTGCCTTGAGCTTGGCTTCAAGCGCCTCCTTCTGCCCCTGGTCAAGCGTACCAGAGGTATCGGTTACTCTCGCAGTCAGTTGCGGCACCGGTACTTCCTGCTGCGCCATGGCCGGCGCGAAACCGGCCACCATAACCAGCAGAATCAGGAGGCGAAACAGCGATTGCAAACGACACATGACAATCGATCCGCTGGATTGAGAAGCGACAGACAGTCGCATTACTGAGCGGGTGCAGGCTGCGCCGGTGCAGCATTACCCGCAGGGGCGCGAGCGCCCGTGTCAAACTTGACCTCGGGATTGCGCATGATTTCGTCCTGGTTATCGGTTCCGAAATTAGGCTTGACCTGATAGCCCATTATCTTGGCGGTGATCAGTGTCGGGAACTGGCGAATCAGCGTGTTATATGCCTGGACGTCCTTGATGTAGCGGCCACGGGCGGTAGCGATCCGGTTTTCGGTCCCTTCCAGCTGCGCATTCAAGTCACGAAACAGGGCGTCGGCCTTCAGTTGCGGATAGTTTTCCGATACGGCGATCAGGCGGGACAGCGCAGAACCCAACTGGTTCTGGGCGGCCTGAAACTGTTGCAACTGTTCCTGCGAGGGAATTGTATCGGCAGAAATCTGTACGCTGCCCACTTTGGAGCGCGCCTCGGTGACCTGCGTGAGCACTTCGCGTTCGTTGACCATATAGGCATTTACACTGGCGACAATCTTGGGAACCAGGTCTGCACGACGTTGATACTGGTTAAGTGTCTCAGACCAAGCCGCCTTGACCTGCTCGTCCAGCGTCTGGATCTGGTTATAGCCGCAACCGGACAAAAACACGGCCATCATCAATGCGCAAAGCGTTCCGAAAAATCGTTTCATGTTGGTAGCAACCCGTAAGGTAGTGAATCGGAAAAAATAATGCCCTAATCATAGCCGTTTTTTTTGCAGGCCGATGCAATTGAACCCCTACAAACGCGTTGCAGAGTGTTAATTTCATTAAATTGAGGGGTTTGGCGTGACGTGCTGGCCACATTGGTGGTCTGTTGCGATGCTGCGGCAGTCATCGCTTTTGCGCCCTTCACCGGACAGCGATAATCGGCAGCCGGGGAACTGATGGCTGACGATTAATGGTTAATGATTAATGGTTAATGACTAGTGGTTAATGATTAGTGGTTAATGATTAGTGGCGACAACATCTTCAGTGGTGGTTTTGGCGGTGGCGCATACGCTTCAGGCCTCCGATAGCCGGCAGGAGATAGCGCATGAGAAGGCAGTTGGCAAGATGTAGCAGGAGTCGACAGCAGGCATCGCATCTTCAACAAGCTTTTTACTATGTTCAAATAGCACTTTTTATAATAATTTGTGCAATACGCACAAATAAGCTATACTTGCACTAACGTCTCATCCCATCGGAGGCATAGCCATGACTGCATTGCAACAACCCAAACCTGCGCCTGAAGCCGTTCTGGCCAAGGCAGTGCTGCGCGCTGCCGAACAACTCGGCCTGAAGCAGGCTGAACTGGCCGCGGTGCTGGGTATGCACCGAACCGCAATCAGCCGTCTCAAAACCACCGCATCGCTGGACCCTGACAGCAAACAGGGTGAACTTGCTTTGCTGTTGTTGCGTCTTGCCCGCGCCCTCTTCGCTCTCACGGGCGGCGACCAGGAATGGATCCGCCACTTCATGCGCACCCCAAACAAAATCACCGGCGGCATTCCTGCAGCCCAAATTGAAACCATTCAGGGAATGACCACGGTGCTGCAGTTTGTTGATGCCATCCGCGGTAAAGTGTAATGATCTGGCAAGCCTGCAATGGTCTCGAGCATATCCGGTCTATTGACGGCAAGCTGTACCGGCTTGTGGAAAGCCAGGAGCAGATTGCCACGCTGGGCTATGTAGACACGCTGGAAGAACAGGCCCTGCTGGAACAGATGCTGGACCAGGCCAAGCCCGTTTCGCAACCAGACTGCGAGCCCCTGCATTATCTGCTCAAAACGCCGTTCCGCTACCCGCCGCTCAAATGGGGTTCGCGCTTCGGCCGCGTGCACGAACGCAGCCTGTTTTATGGGGGTAAGAATATCGGCGCAGTATTGGCCGAAAGCGCTTTCTATCGTTTTGTGTTCTGGCACTCAATGGATGGCACGCCGGTCAAGGACAGGATCCGCAGCGAACATACGCTTTTTTCGGTGCGCTACGGCACAGAAAAAGGGATACAGCTTCAGGAACCGCCGTTTGATCAGTATCAGGCCGAACTAACTGATCCAGTCAATTACCAGGCGGCTCAGCAGATAGGCAGCGCCATGCGCGCCGCCAACGTGGAAGCCTTCGAATACTGCTCGGCCCGCGATCCTGAACAAGGCCTGTGTGTTGCCCTCTTTTCCCCCATGGCATTCAGACAAAAAAAACCACAAGAGACCAACCAGTGGTTTGGTGAGGTCAGCGCGGACCAGGTATCGTTCACACAACTGCGCTCTGGCAAAGTCATGACCTACGGCATCGGCTTTTTTCTGGTCAATGGTGTCCTGCCCATGCCGGCGTGATATGCCTGTTGATATCCCTTTCTACCCGATGGCCTGCGCCATACCGGCAAGTTCATAAGCCGACGAGGCCATATACGGCAAGCCCGTGTGCCGTTCATTGTCCACGTACAAGCCCAACAAAACCGGCCTAATCTTGATCCAGTTAGCTTACAAAAAACTGAATTTATGTTAGCCTTTTATGTTTACTGCAGTATGCAATTCCCCTACCCATGAAACGCTACCTTCCGCAAAAAGTCGTCCATTTTTTCAATAGCGAGCCAGCCTCGGGCATCATCCTGATGGTGACGGCCGTGCTGGGAATCTGGCTTGCCAACTCCGCCATGGCCGATACCTATTTCTCGACCCTGTCGAGCTATGTCGCTGGCCTGTCGGTTCTGCACTGGATCAATGACGGGCTGATGGCCGTATTTTTTCTCTATGTGGGTCTGGAAGTCAAACGGGAATTGCTGACCGGAGAATTATCCAGCAACCAGAAGCGGCTGCTCCCCTGCATGGCCGCTATTGCAGGCGTGGTTGCCCCGGCCCTGATTTACCTTGCCTTCAACTATCACGATCCGCAACAAATCCGTGGCTGGGCTGTGCCGGCGGCAACCGATATCGCCTTTGCGCTTGGCGTGCTGGCGCTGCTTGGCTCTCGCGTACCGACCTCGCTGAAGGTGTTTCTGACTGCGCTGGCAATTATTGACGATCTCATCGCCATTGTCGTGATCGCCCTGTTTTACACGGCACAAATACAAAGCCTGTATCTTGCACTGGCCGCAGGCACCCTTATCGCGCTGGTACTGCTGAACCGCAGCAACGTCGCGCGCACCCTGCCTTACGCCATCCTGGGCGTGTTCATGTGGTGGTTCGTGCTCAAGTCCGGCATCCACGCCACGCTGGCCGGCGTCGCGCTGGCGCTGACGCTGCCCATGTCTGGCAAAAACCAGGATAAGAACGCCAGCCCGTTGCTTAAATGGGAACACGGTCTGTCACCATGGGTTGCATTTTTGATCGTGCCCATTTTCGGCTTTGCCAACGCCGGGGTCTCGTTCGCGGGACTTTCCTGGAGCCAGTTGGGACACCCGGTCGTGCTGGGCATCGCTGCAGGCCTGTTCCTGGGCAAGCAACTGGGCATTTTCGGACTGGTCTGGCTGACAGTCAAATTCGGCCTGGTCAACAAACCGGAACGGGCCAGTTGGCCGCAGATCTACGGTGTGGCCATGCTATGCGGTATCGGCTTTACCATGAGCCTGTTCATCGGCGCCCTGGCGTTTACTGACCCGGCGGTGCAGGATCTGGCCAAGATCGGCGTATTTGCCGGTTCGGTGCTTGCTGCCGTTCTCGGGTACTTTATTCTGTTTTTCAGCGCCAAAGAAAAACCGTAGCAGGTCATCACGCCCAATTTCCCGTATTATTGGCATAACCATTCATTTGATTACGACCAGTTTTACGGAAAAATCAGCCAATGCCCTTCGCCTTGCCCATTCGTCGCCGCTTTCTCCTATTGCTTGCCTGTTGCGCTGCGGGCATGCCTGTCCATGCCCAGGACACCACCAACATACTCCCTGACCCGATGACAATCGTGGTGGGTTACGCGCCGGGCGGGGCTGCCGATACGACAGCGCGCACGTTCGCAGAGCAACTGCGTAAAGATGGTGCGGGCACCGTGATTGTGGAAAACCGACCGGGCGCGTCGGGCCGCATTGGCCTCAAACATGTGCTGAATGCAAAACCGGATGGCAAAACGGTATATCTGGTTCCGTCGCCGCTGTTGACGATTTTTCCGCTAACTTATAAGAATCCGGGATATGACATAGAAAAAGACCTGCGCGCGGTCGTCACGCTCGTCAACATTCCCACCGCCATCGTGACGGGCGCATCCCAGCCCTTCAATGACATGAAGGGTTTTGTCGAATGGGCCAAAAAGAACCCGAAAGCCGGCGCCAGCCTGGGCGTTGCCACACTGGGCAGCTCAGGACACCTGGGCATGCTGGCCCTCAATGAAAGCCAGGACACGAAAATAGAACCGGTTGCCTATCGCGGCGCCTCGCCCATGCTGGTTGATGTATCCAGCGGCATTGTCCCGATCGGCTGGGATGCCGTTGCCAGCATGATGCCTTTGTACAGCGCCGGGAAACTCAAGTTTCTGGGCGTAAGCGGTACGCAAAAGCTCGAGGCGCTTCCCAACGTGACTACGCTGGCAGAACAGGGGTTTCCTGAATTTAAGGCAGCGACCAGTTTTTATGGCATCGTCGTGCCTGCCGGCACGCCTGACAAGACAATCAAGAATCTGGAGGCAGCCTTTATAAAAGCGGCGGGCGCGGCCGACCTGAAACAACAACTTGCCGCGCGAGGCCTGATTACGTGGCCGCAGGGCGCAGTAGAGACCTCAAAACGGATACGCGACGAACTGGAAACCTGGCGTCCGGTGGTACAACGCACCGGCATCAGCATGGAGTAGGAGCACCATTGCCAGGGCGGAACAGGATCAACAGCGTCTGATAATGTCCAGATCTGCCACCCAGGCCACGTGTCCGGCACAACGTCCATGATGAGTACCCAGACCCGGTCTATCGCAACATCACGGCTAGCGGGCCAAAGGAGGAACATCAGCAACTCCCCTGGCCTGCTCAAAGACAGATGCGAACTGAAGCAGTTGCGCATCGCTGCCCCAGCGCGTGACAAACTGAATGCCCGCCGGCAACCCGTCGCGCGCCAGACCGCAAGGCAGGGTCATGGCAGGATGCCCGGTCATATTGAACACCATTGTCCACGGGTACCAGTAACTGCGAATGCCCTCGTAGCTGTGGCCATCCATCTCGAACGGGTCAAACAGATCCATATCCAGCGGCAGCGCTGTCCGTGTCAGCGTCGGGACCACCAGCAGGTCGGCAGAAGTAAACAGCCCCTGCAGCCGTTTAAATAACGCAGTGCGCGTAAACATGGCTTCCTGGTAGTCCATGGCGGAAAATTCTCCCGCCGATAAGACCTGGCGTCGGAAGGTTTCACTGAAAGTGTCTGCGTGCTGTTCCACCAAAGGCAAAAAGCGGGCCCGCCAGACGGTATGATTGATGGTGCGCCAGGTGGGCTCGACAATAAAATCCGGCGCATCAAAGGGTTCGAGCACTGCGCCCAGGCCTTCAAGCACACGCAGTGCTTCGTCGAATTTTTCCTGCACGTCCCTGGATATTGTCCTGCCCTGCGGCGCATAACAATATCGGATCCGTTTGCCGCGCAGGTCGCCCTCGTGGCGCGCCGCCTTTTCGTAATCGGCTGGTTGCCGTCCGATAGACCAGGGGTCCAGGTCGTAATCTCCGGCCATGATATCCATCATCAGGCCGGTATCGGCTACGTTGCGTGTTGTCGGGGTGACATAGGTCTGGTTGCCGAACAAGTCCTGGGCCTGACTGTGCGGAATGACGCCATTGCTTTGCTTGATCCCCACGACGCCATTACAGGCGGCCGGGATCCGGGTGGAGCCGCCGCCATCAGTGGCAATGGCCAGCGGGGTGATGCCAACGGCGGTGGCCACGGCAGCGCCGCCGCTGGAGCCCCCGCTTGTGCGTTTGACATCCCAGGCGTTGCACGTCTGCCCGAATAACGGCGACCGGGTAAAGGGCTGTGAGCCAAACTCCGGTGTCGTTGTCTTGCCCAGCAAAATGGCGCCTTCGGCGTTAAGCCTGGCCACAGCCGGCGCGTCTTGCGCCGGCACGTTATCCTTATACAGCACAGTACCGAAGGTGGTGCGCACCCCCGCTGTATGCACCAGATCCTTGACGGTATACGGAATGCCATGCAGACGCCCCAGCGGCTTGCCGGCCATGATGGCCTGCTCGGCCTCGCGCGCCTGTTGCATGGCTTTGTCGCCACAAATCGTAATGAAACAGTTGAGGGTAGGATTGAGCGCTTCGGCGCGCTCCAGGCTGGTCCTGACCAACTCCACCGGCGAGATTTTCCTGGCGTGAATCAGCGCCATCAGCTCGGTCGCAGAAAGGGTATGAAGGCTTGTCATTGCTATGGCCATAAATGATCGTCAACAGCGACTATTGTATGCCCTTACCGACAGCACAGGCGGCGCCGGTGAGCTGGCTCGTGCTGCCGGTCTGAACCTGATGCCGCCTGGTGCAATCGACCATCGGTCTGTTCACTGGCTGCCGAGGCGTGCCCATGCATGCCAGATGAATCATTTGCCTCCAGCGCCGTTTCCGAGACCAAATACGCCAATTACGTTTAACATGTAGGGTTTGCAGGCAATCGGCCCATCCTTCGGGTACATTCGCCCTTGCTCCCTTCTTCAAATTCAGAAAATAGCCCTAGATGTCTACTCATTCCATTCCGCAGGAAGTCGCCCGCCGTCGGACTTTTGCGATTATTTCTCACCCCGATGCCGGTAAAACCACGCTAACTGAAAAACTGCTGCTGTTCGCGGGTGCGATTCAGATTGCCGGCAGCGTCAAGGCGCGCAAGGCAAGTCGGCACGCCTCTTCAGACTGGATGGAGATTGAGAAACAGCGTGGAATCTCGGTAGCTTCTTCTGTCATGCAGATGGAATATCGCGACTGCGTGATCAACCTGCTGGACACGCCGGGCCACCAGGACTTCTCCGAAGATACGTATCGGGTGTTGACTGCCGTGGATGCCGCGCTGATGGTGATTGACGCCGCCAACGGTGTCGAACCGCAGACGATTCGCCTGTTGCAGGTGTGCCGCGCACGCAACACGCCTATTATTACGTTCATCAACAAGATGGACCGTGAAGTTCAGGAACCGCTGGATCTGCTGGCTGAAATCGAATCACACCTGGGCATGGACGCCGTGCCGTTTTCCTGGCCCGTCGGCATGGGCAAATCCTTTGGCGGTGTATTCGATATCCGGCGTGATCGCATGCGTATTTTCCGTGCCGGCCAGGAACGCCGCAACAATGACCAAGACATCATCGACGGCCTGAACAACCCTGAGATCAGCCGCCGTTTTGGTAGCGCATTCGACAAGGCCAAGGAAGAGATCGATCTGCTGCAAGACGCCGCGCCAGCCTTCGAACACGAAGCTTTTCTGGCGGGCAAGCAGACACCGGTGTTTTTCGGCTCGGCCATCAACAACTTCGGTGTGCAGGAAGTACTGGATACGCTGGTGGAATGGGCACCCAAACCAGGCGCGCGGCAGGCCCTGCAGCGCGTCGTGCAACCGGATGAAACCAAATTTTCAGGGGTTGTATTCAAAGTTCAGGCTAATATGGACCCTGCGCATCGGGACCGGGTCGCGTTTGTCCGTGTCAGTTCCGGTCGCTTTGAGCGTGGTATGCGCCTGAAAGTGAGCCGCACTGGCAAGGAAATCCGCCCCAATAACGTGGTGTCATTCCTGTCCCAGCGACGCGACCTGCTTGATGAAGCCTATGCTGGCGACGTGATTGGTATTCCCAATCATGGCGTGCTGCAACTGGGCGATGTTCTGACTGAAGGTGAAACCTTGCAATTTACCGGTTTGCCGTTCTTTGCCCCGGAGCTGTTCCAGGCCGTGGAAGTCAAGGATCCCCTGCGCACCAAGCAGTTGCGCACCGGCCTGACCCAATTGGGCGAAGAAGGGGCAATTCAGGTGTTCCGTCCGCAAGCCGCGGGCGGCGCTTTGCTGCTAGGCGCGGTCGGGCAACTGCAGTTCGAAGTTGTGGCGCATCGCCTCAAGACCGAATACGGCGCCGACGCCCGCATGATCCCCTCGCGCTATACTATGGCGCGCTGGGTCACCAGCGAGAACCCGAAAGCGCTCAAGAAGTTCATCGACAGCAATGCAGCTCATATTGCCTACGATGTGGTGGATGCACTGGCGTTCCTGATTACTTCCCCCGCGCAGTTGCGGGTGGCGCAGGAACTGAATCCGGAGATTAATTTTCACGCCATGCGTGAACATGGCGGCAAAGTATTTGGGGAAAACGGCTAAAATTGGCCGAATTACAACCGAGGTATGCAGATGTCCTGGCGTTTATTATTTTTGTCCCTTCTCATTGTGGCTGGCGTAGCCACATGGGGCGGCCTACAGGCGGGAGACTGGCTGATCGAACATGCACCGGTCTCTGCCAATGTACCTAACGTCATGGAGTCCGATCCCAATCCTTTGGTGGATGCACAAGGTCGTCCGGTTCAACTGCAACCCCAGCAGCCGCTGATGAGCGGTGCCCAGGGCGTTCCCAAGCTGCCGGATCCAGTTCAATGGCACGTGGACGCAAAGCAAGGCGAGCAGGCCATTGAGCAGGCCGTCACCACGACCAATAGTGAAATCACCACTGGCGAAGCGACCGATTCGCTTGACGGCGGCAATGCCAGCGACAGCGACCAGGACATGATCCCTATCCGACGCTCGCCAAGGGCCAGTCGCGCGGCACAAGCAGGCAACTGGGAACCGGCCTTTCATCAGGCCATGAGTGAATGTCGCGCCCTGGGCTTTTTTGATCGCCCGGCCTGCCTGTCGCGGGTACGCAATCAGTATTGCGGCGCGAACAACGCATGGGGCAATGTATCCGACTGCCCGTCACGCTGATCGGCCCCTGACCACAAAGACCACGCATTTTTGCGGCTCACACAACACCTTCAACGGCCTTGATAACGGCATTTGAAGGTGTTTTTTTGGCTGCTCGTATTGTGCCTGGTGTGATTTTCCAGGCCGATTCACGCCAAACAGCCTCTATCTCATTTGAAATAAATGGCGCAATCATCCGGCATCCGGCCAGCCGGGCGGGGTTGACCAGGCAGCAGACCCGAAATGGGCCGGGCTTTAGGAAACGAATCGTCCCCCAGGTTCAAAGGCTAAACTTTGCGCTGCTGCGTAAATGACCGCAATGCTTATCCGTACCCGGCTCCCATAGATGGCGGGGTAATGGGCATGATAAGCACCACGCCATCATGCATTACAGATCTAAGGTCGGATCGTATACGCGCAGCGACGAGCCTTGGCCAGAATGTGTTCAACACGCTCGACCCGCGCTTGCAGCACTTGCTCAAACACCATGAGTTCGGCCCGACAAAACCCCTGGCACGCCGTTGCCGCCGCGCAAATCGGACAGTGGTTCTCTATCAGCAGAAACGAGCCGTCTCCAAGCTCCTCAAATTCGGCCATATAACCTTCGCGCGTACGTAACTGGGCCAGTCTGGCGACACGGTCTTTCAATTCGGACAAACCACTCAGTTCACGCTGGTATAACTGGCGGCTTGTCTGCTCACGCATATCAATAAGACGGTCAATTGCCTGTTCTCCGAATGCCTGGCGCACCGTATCCAGTAGTTGTACCGTCAACTCCGAATGGGTGTCGGGAAAGTGCTTGTTTCCCGCCTGGGTGAGCTGCCAGAACTGGCTTGGCCGGCCCACGCCGCGCACCTGCGAGAAGGCTTCGACCATACCCGCAGAGGCGAGTTTGGCCAGTTGCTGGCGTGCAGCTTCTGCTGTCATGCCCAGTACCTCACCAGCGTCGGCAGCCTGCTGCGGCCCTCTTGTCTTGAGCAGATGCAGCAGTCGTTGCCCGGTGGTCGATGGCGCTTTCCCTGAATTTTCCAAGTGATTGCTTGACAAAATATTGATGCCTTCCTAATATACAAAGAGTTTACTTTTTTTATTACTGTAGCGCATCATGTCAGCGCTGGCAATGGCTGCGCCCATTTATCTGGAGTTTGTATGGCTACACAAGAAGCAAGCTGGGGCAATCTGCTCTCTGGCCCGAATCTCGCTCATTCCATGGCGCTGTCCGGCGGTGTGGCACTTCACGCCATCAACGTCTTTATCGCCACTACGGTACTGCCTTCGGTCGTCAGGGAAATCGGCGGTCTGCAGTTGTATGCCTGGAATACGACGCTGTTTGTGGTCGCTTCGATTCTTGGCTCGGCGCTCACCCCCACGCTGCTGTCCCATTCCGGTTCGCGCGGCTCATACGCAATAGCCACGATATTTTTCATCGCAGGCAGTCTGACCTGCGCACTGGCCCCAAGCATGCCGGTCATGTTGATCGGCCGCACATTGCAAGGGCTGGGTGGCGGGTTCTTGTTTGCCCTGAGCTACGCCATGATCTACGCCGTTTTCGAGCAATACCTCTGGCCCAAGGCAATGGCGCTGATTTCAGCCATGTGGGGCGTGGCAACATTGCTTGGTCCGGCCATTGGCGGCATGTTTGCCCAAATGGATGCCTGGCGGGCTGCATTCGGCATACTGATTCCTGTAACACTGCTCTATATCGCGCTGGTATGGTGGGTGCTTCCCACACGCAACCGTGCCACAACGCCATCAACCGGTAAGCTACCGATCGCGCAGTTGCTGCTGCTGATTGCAGCGGTCCTGGCAGTCAGTGCTGGCAGCGCATCACCCGACCCGCTATGGAATATCGCCGGTGTATTGCTGGCGATTGTGCTCATGCTGCTTTTGGTTTACAAGGAGTCCACCGGCCAGGTGCGCCTGCTTCCCCGCAACGCGCTACGGCGCAAGTCACCGTTGCTGGCTCTGTACCTAACCATCGGCTTGCTGGTTATCGGCATGACCAGCGAAACGTTCGTGCCGTATTTTTTGCAGACCCTACATGCACAAACACCGCTGATTTCCGGATATCTGGCCGCGTTGATGGCAGCGGGCTGGACGGTATCGGAAATATGGAGTTCGAGCTACAAACATAACGGCATACGCCGCGCTATAGTGAGCGGCCCGATGTTGGTACTGGCCGGCATGGTGGTATTAGCCTTGGCCACGCCAATCCACGCCCAGGGCGGCTGGCTCGTACTGGCTTTTATCTGCCTGGGATTGACGCTGATCGGTTTTGGTATCGGCCTGGGCTGGCCGCATTTGCTGACGCGTGTCCTGCAGGTTGCGCCCGATGAAGACCAGGATACCGCAGCCACTTCCATTACCACGGTGCAATTGCTCGCGACCGCGCTAGGCTCGGCACTGGCAGGGATGCTTGCCAACCTGGGCGGGATCAATTATCCGGGTGGTATCGAAGGCACGTCCAGTGCCGCGTTCTGGATATTCGCCATACTGGCTATTGCTCCGCTCATGGCAATTGGCAGTGCTGCGCGCGTGGCCAGCTCGCTCAGGCAGGAACAGCAGGTGCAACTATCAGCAAAGACAGCATCATAAGGAAACGATCCTGCCCGCTCTGGGCAAGGTGAGCCAAATGACGACCGACCGGCTGCGCGGTCATGCGGTGTCTTGTGAGTATGAATCTGCCGTATTGAATCTGACACGCAATGAGAAAGGGGCCTGTCCGGCCCCTTTTTACTGCAATCAGTCGTTGTCTCCTATCTGGCTTTGCAGATAGTTCTCCAGACCAATTTTGCCGATCAGTTCAATATTGGTTTCAAGCCAGTCGATCTGTTCTTCGACGTCTTCCAGGTTTTCCTGGAACAGGTCGCGCGTGACGTAGTCACGCACGCTTTCACAGTGTGCGATCGCTTCGGTCAGTGTCCGGTGATTGTCAATCTCGATCTTCAGATCGCATTTGAGAATTTCCGGTACGTTTTCGCCAATGTGCAGCTTGTGCAGGTCTTGCAGATTGGGCAGGCCTTCAAGCAGGAAGATGCGCTCAATGATCGCATCGGCATTCTTCATTTTTTCGATGGAAATATGATATTCGCTTTTGTTGTAGCGATTCAGCCCCCAGTTTTTGACCATACGGGCATGCAGAAAATACTGATTGATTGAAGTCAGCTCGTTAGTCAGTTGCTTATTCAGAAATTTGAGAACGTCCTTGTCGCCTTTCATGATAGTTTCCTTTGCTGTGAGAGGCACCGTCAGTAGCGGCTGAGTGGCTGCGAAGGCAGCCCGGTGGTGCAGTTAAGAGAAATTATAAGGGAAGACGCAAGCTTTGCTCCGGTTTACCGCAAAAGCCCTGCAGGTGGTAAATGAGAATGGAAATGAAAGTGTTTTTGTTCAGCAACCAGGCTTGATATCCGGCCGTCCGTTCTACCACCTGTTTTCCTTTTTAAGGCGGCGGCAAGGGCAGCAGCGCAACCACTTATTGCACGTGGAAAACGATAGGCGAAGGCGATCTTGCAAACATGGACAAATGTGAGGTAGTTGTTTCGCTAATACTGCCCCCGCCGCGTTGTGACTATACGAACTTGACTGCATAATTATCAATTTTCGTACGATAGGCGCGAGTTTTCTACTCTATTTTTGCAACTGGCCATAGTGTTTCCCTCAGCGAAATTCAGGTTGTGCGCCCGGAGCCGGCGTCGCACCAAACCCACCGCGGTCAATCACAGCATCTCGACCTCCATGCTCATCCAGCAGCTTTTTCTGATCTTCCTTCGCGATGGCATCTTGTTGTTCTGGATCAACGATGGTGCGCAATACGGCTGATAGTTGCTCTACAACCGTGCTATAGCGCTCCACAAGGGCAAGATCGTGTAATTCTTCAGGATCGTTGTCCATATCAAATAGCTGGGCGTCCATCCCTACATAATAAATGAGTTTCCATTTACCTTGCCTCACCATATATGCCGCAGATTCTGCTCCTGCCGCATGATATTCAGAAAAAACTGCTCGCCCAGGATCATCCGGCTGGGTGGCGATCTTTAGGAGTGATTCACCAGGCAGCGACTCAGGCACAGGGACGCCCATCCACTCCAATAAGGTTGGAGCAACGTCGACGAGTGAAACATGGGTGCCTACAACACGACTTTTGGTATGTCCTGGCGCACGCATTAGCAGAGGAATTCTAGAAGCCTCTTCATACATCGTGGATTTACCCCACAAACCTCGGGTTCCCATATTGTCGCCATGATCTGACGTGTAAATGACAAGCGCTTCGTCCGCCAGTCCACATTCGTCGATTGTCTCGCAAATTTGCCGGAAATGATCATCCATAAAACTGCAGAGTGCCCCATAACTGAGCAGTGCCTGGCGCCGTTTCTGATCATCGAAATAGTTATCGTGCGTAAAGCACTTGCGAAAGCTATCGATCCAGGGGTGGTCGTTGCGATCTTGTTCCTTGGATAGCTTTGGCAGAGGGATATCTTCCAAGCGGTACTGGGAAGCAAATTGTTCGGGAGCAATCAGAGGAAAGTGTGGAGCAACGAATGAAGAAAATAGCACCCATCGATCTTGGTCAGCATGACCTTTGATCCATTCTATCGATGCTTTAGCGATATCTCTGTCATATCGGGTATAGCTGCTTTCACCAATGCCAACTTCATCAGCCATGGCGCGCGATTTGTGGCGCACAGGAAGTGGATCTCGCACCGAACCCAGTAAATCGCCAACGCCATTTACCACATGCATTGGCAATACCTGTCGTGTAAAGCCCGTGTCTTCATGTTCACTGCGGAAATGCAGTTTTCCGATCGAAGTTACATCAATGCCTGCGTCACGTAACGCATGTGTCCAGCCCTTTGGCGTTCCATAATATGGAAGCGCATTGTCCCAGTTTCGGCTTTCATGCGCATAGAGACCCGTTGTAAATGCGGCTCGAGCTGGGATACAGATGGGAGAGTTGGTGTAGGATGAGGCAAATATTGTGTTTGTGCCCCCAAATGAGTCCATAAATGGTGTTTTGATCCAAGGGTGCCCGACACAGGACAGGGCAATGCCAGAATGTTCATCTGACATAACAACGATTGCTATACGCCGCCCGGATTGTTTTGCTGCTATTGAATTCATCTTTATGCCTCCCTCAGGCCTTGACTGTTCACGATTTTCTGCCAGTGAGCCAGATCATCTGAAACGTATTTGGAAAAAGCTTCTTGGGTCATTGGCATTGTCTCGATCCCTTCGCCGGCTAGCCTTTTTTCGACTTCTGGCAGAGCCAGTACGCGATCCACTGCAGACCAGAGCGTTTGAGTGATGTCTGGAGGCATTTCTTTGGGGCCCATGATGCCGAGCCATTGGACCGTTTCCAGTTCTGGAATGCCGATCTCTTTGAATGTTCTGACATCAGGCAATAGGGGCGCGCGCTGCGCACCGCTTACTGCGAGTGCACGCATCCTGCCGGATTTGATGTAGGGCGTTGCTCCTGCCAACCCTGGCATACAGAACTGTATCTGACCCGCCACCATATCATTGAAGCCCGGTCCCAGACCACGGTAGGGCACATGGAGCACATCAATGTCGGCAATCAGTTTTAAACCTTCGAATACCAAATGGGTAATACTTCCCACGCCTCCGGATGCATAACTGAATTTACCTGGGTTCTTTTTTACGACGTCCAGAAAATCTTCAAAAGTCTTGGGACCCGACATGTTGGTGACCAACACATTGGGCGCTCCCCCCATCATTGCAATGTGCGTAAAATCCTTGATTGGGTCGTAGGGGACTTTGCGGTAGGCCGGCAACGTCCCGTGGGTGCTGACAAAGCCCAGAATAAGGTTATAGCCGTCTGGGGATGCGCGGGCCATTGCCTGGGTTGCAATCTGTCCGCTTGCGCCTCCTTGATTTTCGACTACCCAGGTGGCATTCATTGTCCGGGACAGGTAATCTGCCATTATTCTGGCAACGCTGTCAGTGCCGGCGCCCGGACTCACCGGGACGACAAACCTTATCGCTCGTTCTGGATAGCCCTTGGCGATCACTATTTTGGGTATGGCGTAGAGTGCCGCGCCCCCCAGGACCGTTTTAAGCAGGTGACGCCGATTCATTTTCATTTACGAATGCCTCCCTTTTCGTTCTAAGTATGATGCTTTGCGTGAGCATTGAAGACAGTCTAAAGAAGTAAGACCAAGGGGTGGTAGTACAATCGGCGCAGCCCCCCTCTCAAAATATTCGAACACTAAAAGGAGTCCTGGATTTGGCGCTCAATCTCGATCATCTGCACGCATTCCTGGTTGTTACAGAAGAGGGCAGCATCAATCGTGCCGCGGTTAGATTGCTGCGTGCGCAAACGGCAGTGGGACGGCAAATTAAGCTACTTGAAGAGGCGATGGGAGTGGCGCTGTTTGAGCGTACAGCCAGCGGCGTCATACTCACGCAAGCGGGAACCGAACTTATCGAATTCGCGCGCCGAATCTTCCAGAATGTCGCAGAAGCTGAAGCAGCGATGGCCCGGGTTGGGGCGGATCCATCAGGAGAGCTGGTGATTGCTGTTCCGAACGCTCTGGTTGAACAATTGGGACCGGAACTTTTTACGGCAATCACGGACAAGTATCCGTTGATCACTCTCACAATGCTCGAAGGAGATAGCCACGCAGTTCATCAGTGGATCACTAACGGTATGGCCCAGATAGGCTTATTGCCGGAAGGTCAAAACGACAGCAGTTTGCATACGATTGAATGTGGCAGACAGGTGCTTTGTTTATGCGGCGCAGCAGAAGCGATGTCGAATTTAGCTGAAACGATCGATCTCAAGCGGGCGTTATCATTTCCATTGGCTTTGACCATGCGTCCAAACCGGATGCGCCAAATGATCGATCACGCAGCAACCAGCATTGGCAGTGAGGTTAGGCCGGTTCTGAGCACAAATTCGACCCATTTGATTAATATGCTCATGCGGCAGAACAAGGTTTATTCGATACGTCCTTACCTGGGAGACGCCCCCGCGGGGGTAAATGGAATCACCTACATTCCGCTTTGCGCTCCAGAAGTCAGCCGTAGCATCAATATCGTATGGAGCACGGCGTATCCTGTTACCCGAACAACCGAGGCAGCGCGCACTCTGCTTTGTGAGCTTATGGCGGGATTGAGTTAGACCCAAGGAATCCACCCCCGAGATTGAATGTGCTTCTTTTGCGCTGAAGCTATATATCCTCGTTCAGTTCTACAAGATGAAAATCAATCTGAACCATGAGCGGGGTTTAGATGGGAACTCATGACAGCGAGATTACGAATGTGATATTGCGGACGCGTTGGCAGATATTTGGCTTGCCATTTTTCGGGCGCAATGGCGTACCGTCGAGCTTGTGAATATGGGTCTGTGATATGACAATCGTGATATTACAGTTTACAAGTTTGCAACCTGTAAATTTGCCACTTATGAAACGGCGCAAATGAAACTGCAGAAGTGATATTGTGAGAGTTATAACGCAGTTGAATGTTGCAAATGTGGCACTACAAGCATGAGGTTGAAAATGCTTTGGTGCAGAGAAACCAAGCGCCGGGCCGCGAATGGTTATTTAAGACTAATTATTTGCGGCTGTTATTTGCGGCTTATTATCTTCGGCTTGTTATTGCGGCTTATGACTTTTAGCATATTTGTCGCTATGGCTTTTGAAGTGGTGACCCTTATGGCATGGTGACTTGCGCATTGGTGACTTGCGCTTTGCAAGCGTCAGCCCATCAGGCGGCCGAACGCCAGAGTACGACAGATTCTGTTGCCAGCGCATCACATTTTTCTTTGCCGCAATGGTCATTGGCCCCATCATGAGCAACAGGCGCACCGGTACAGGCTGCGCGCTCCAGATAGCTACAGGCCATTTGTGCGCAACACCCGCAATTGGTGGCGACGCCCAGTTCTCGTTGCAGGTCACTCAGCGTGCTGGCGCCCTGGGAAATGGCGCTGACAACGGCGTCTTCAGTGACGGCATTACAAATGCAAATATACATGATAGTTATTATCATCTAAGGCAAAAAAAGTTGCAAGCGCCGTGCCCGATTTTGTGAAAATGTCCAACATTCCCTTTCTTTCAGGGTGTTACTGCAATTTTTTAGATCTAGCAGCAATGACACGCAAGCGGCTGCCAGTGGGCGGCCTGCAGCCGGGGGGCGGTGCGCCGGCAGTGCCCACAACTGGCCGCCAACGGCCTCTGATCAACCTTATCTGCGGCCGCAGCGGGTGGACGCGTCCTTGTGCGTCGCTATTCGTGATTAAGACTGGCCCGCGCCTTGCGCAGCGAAGCCGATGGAATGCCCAGGACTTCACGGTATTTAGCCACCGTGCGACGCGCGATGGTAATACCCTCCTGAGCCAACAGGTCGGTCAGGCGACTGTCCGATAGCGGCTTGCCTTCAGGCTCAGCCTGAATGTAATTGCGAATGCGGATCTGCACCGCTGTTGCCGATGCATTTTCGCCACTGTCTGTAGCCACGCCGGAGCCAAAAAACCGTTTTAGCTCAAATACCCCATGTGGCGTCGCGATAAACTTCTGCGTCGTGGCCCGAGAGATGGTTGACTCATGCATGCCCACCGCATCGGCCACATCGCGCAGGGTCAAAGGCTGCAGGCGTGCCATGCCGTATTCAAGAAAGTCGCGCTGCTTGTCCATAATGGCGCGCGAGACATCCAGGATCGTCGTAAAGCGCTGGCTGACCTGGCGCATGAATCCCTTGGCTGCGGCCAGTTGCTCGCTCATTCCCGAGCCGGCCTCTTTGCCCAGACGACGAATCATGCTTTCGTACCCTTCGCTGATACGCAGCGATGGCATGACCGTCTGGTTGATGGTCAGAACCCACTCCCCTTTTATCTTGCGCACCAGGACATCGGGCACGGCATAATCGGCCGTGGGCGTGCTGAACTGCTTGCCGGGGCGTGGATCCAGTTGCCGGATCAGGGCATGGGCCTGCCGGATTCGATCAATATCGGCACCAGTAACGGACCGCAGTTGCGCCATATCGGCTCGTCCCAGCGCCTCCAGCCCGTGCTCGCAAATAAGTCGGGCGCAAGCCAGCACCTCGGGCTCGGGCGGGTTGGCCAGGGAAGTAACATTCAATTGCAGCAGCAGGCATTCGGAGAGCGTGCGGGCACCCACGCCGGCCGGATCACACGATTGCAGCAGGCGCAGGGCAACCGCCAGATCGTCTTCACTTACATCGGCTTCTTCGGAAAACAACGTTACAATTTCCTGCAGGCTGGACATCAGATACCCGTTATCGTCCAGTTCCTCGATCAGGTATTCGGCCAGGCTGACATCCCGTTCCGATGCGTGGGTCAGCCGCAACTGCTCGCGCAGATGCTCTGAAAGTGACAGTCCTACCGCCGTTTCGGGTTGAAAATACTCGTCATCGCGCGATTTCTGACCCGGCTGCGATGCCCAGTCCTGTTGTAAAAGCTCGGCATCATTTTCGCTTGCATTTGTACTATCTTCAGATATTTGGTTATTATCGACAAGTTCAAGCATGGGGTTGTCCTGCAACACCTGTGCCAGTTCTGCCTGGAGATCCAACGCAGAACACTGTAACAAGCGCAAGGATTGTTGCAGTTGCGGGGTCAGCACCAACTGCTGGCCGGTTCGAAGTTCTAACGCATGACGCATATCGATTTGGAATACCTATGAAATACAGCAATGCCGCGGTTCAGCAAAATGATGCCAGATTGGTAAGCAAAACGCTGCTTAAGCTGGCTACCCCAAGGATTATAATGCGTGCCGCCGTGATTATTGTCACAATCGTGATCTGGCTGTGGGTTGCCGCAAGCATCCTTGAATTCGGTGCCGCCCAGGACTACGCTTTTCTGAACAAGTTTAACGTACAACTGGTCTCTTTTTTACAGAGTATCAATACCTACCTGTGGTGGGCAGTAGTCCTGCTGGGCACCCTGATCGTCTATTTCTTCCTGAGCGCCTGGTATAGCGGAAGCGTTGAGCGCGCTGCATACAAGACCGTGCCCGCCGATACGGCGGCCCAATTGATTGGCAGCCTGTCTGCCGAAGGCCGGGATGTGCTCGGCTGGGTCTGGCGCGACCGCAGCGAACCCATCAATATCGGTAACCTGAAAACCACCAAGGATGAACTGGATAACAATCGGGTCAGCAAACTGGCTCAGATCCGGGAACAGGAACGGCTGCTGGGCCCGGGCCCAGCGGTGGCGGCAGACAATCGCATTGCCGCCACACTGGCACAAACCCAGGCGCAAGATGAGCCTGCCCCGGTGCCGACCCTGCGGCCAGAACCTGCAGCGGCCAAACCCATCGCGACCGACCCCCGCCCAACACCGCCGGCTGTCGGCGCGGCAACTGCTGGCACGCTGGGTTCAGCGTCCAGCGCCGCAGCCAGTGCCCCAGCCGTTGAACCGGTAATCGCCAGCAACACACCGGCCACCCGGCAGGAAACGGACCAGGCGCCGGCCTCTGAACCGAAACGCCCGGCCAACGTGGCAGACGCGCCAACCGGTGTGGTCAAGCCCACGCAGAACGAACCGGCAATTGCTGAGGAACCGGCCAAAGAGCAACCCACGGTCTCGAGCTCCGAACAGACGGAACCGACCATTGGCCGCGCCGAAACCACGCATCTGCGCCCGCCGCGCGATGAGGTCAAACATACCATTACCTGATCAAAACTGAAGTTATCGGGGCGCAGGTGGAAAAAACACTTGCGCCCCGGGGTAATTTTTCTTATAGTTAAGGCATGAAGAGCCAGCCCGCATTTTCTCGCAACGCTTTAACCGGTCGCAACACAGCTTGCGCCGCGGCTAAGCTGTGGGCTACTGCTACACCTGACGCAACGCTTTCTGCCGTTGCCTCCCCTTCTTCTTCTCTGCTACTGCTAGCGATCGGTTGTCGAGCCTAGAGCGTTCGTGGCAGTTCGACAGCCCCTGTACAAGCCACAAGGATTCCGTTTTATTATTCTGAATCCCGGCGTCGCTGCTTAACTCCAGTCTGTTCGCACCGGGATTCTCCCCAAAATAGGTGCATCATGATCTCCAACCCCGCTTCCAAATACATTCCTTTCAAGGCGTTCGAACGCGATTTCTCGGAACGCACGTGGCCCAGCAAAAAAATCGAGCATCCTCCCATCTGGATGAGTACCGATCTGCGCGATGGCAACCAGTCTCTTATCGAGCCCATGAGCATCGAGCGCAAGCTGCGTTTTTTCAAGCACCTGGTCAAAATCGGCTTCAAGGAGATTGAAGTTGGCTTTCCCTCCGCCTCCCAGACAGATTTTGACTTCGTTCGCATCCTGATCGAAGAAAACCTCATTCCCGATGATGTCTTGATCATTGTGCTGACCCAGTCGCGCGAAGACCTGATCCACCGGACGGTGGAAGCGGCGGCCGGCGCCCGCCAGGCCATGGTGCACCTGTACAACGCCTGCGCCCCCGCATTTCGCAAAATCGTCTTCAATATGAACAAGGACGAGGTCAAAAACATTGCCACCTCCGGTACGGCAATGATCAAAAAGGCCATGAGCCGACACCCCGAAACCAAATGGCGCTATGAATACTCTCCTGAAGTGTTCAGCACCACCGAGCCGGAATTTGCAGTGCAAGTGTGTAACGCGGTGGCCGAGGTATGGCAGCCTACCGCGACAGACCGGATCGTGTTCAACCTGCCTGCGACCATCGAGGCCACCACGCCAAATATGTACGCAGACCAGATCGAATGGTTCTGCAACAATGTCAATAATCGCGAAAGCGTCATTGTCAGCGTGCACCCGCATAATGACCGCGGCACAGCCGTTGCCGCCGCTGAGCTGGCTGTTATGGCCGGTGCCGACCGTATCGAAGGCTGCCTGTTTGGCAGTGGCGAGCGTACGGGTAATGTGTGTCTGGTCACCCTGGCGCTCAATTTGTACACCCAGGGCATTCACCCTGGTCTGGACTTCTCCGACATAGACGACGTGCGTCGCACAGCAGAATACTGCAACCAGTTGCCCGTACATCCGCGTCACCCCTACGCAGGCGACCTGGTCTTTACCGCCTTCTCGGGCTCGCACCAGGACGCCATCAAGAAAGGCTTCGCCGTGCAAAAAGAAGACGGCGTCTGGGAAGTACCTTATCTGCCCATTGATCCGGCCGATCTCGGACGCAGCTATGATGCAGTCATCCGGGTGAACAGCCAGTCAGGCAAAGGCGGCGTCTCTTATCTTTTGGAAAACGAACGCGGCCTGAACCTGCCGCGCCGCCTGCAGATCGAGTTTTCCCGCGCCATCCAGCGCGTGACCGACGAGACCGGTACGGAAGTCAACGGCAATGCCGTGTTCGATATATTTGAAAAAGAGTACCTGAAACAGACTACGCCATGGAAACTGGTGCGCCACCAGATCAATAGCAAGGCCGATGGCGAAACCGGCGACCAGTTCAGCATTCGCGCCGAGCTTGAGGTGGACGGTCAGGTCAAAGTCGTGGAAGGTAGCGGCGAAGGCGCCATTTCAGCTTTCATCAACGCCCTGAATCTGCCTATCCGCTTTATGGATTATCACGAGCACGCCATGGGATCCGGCGAAAAAACATCTGCCGTCTGCTATGTGGAACTGCGGCTCGGTGAATCTGCTACCGGTTTTGGCGTGGGCATTCACAAGGACATCGTTACTGCGTCATTTGTGGCCGTCCTGAGCGCGGTGAACCGCCATCTGAACCAGCAGGCCAAAGAAGGCGCCGCCCTGCGCGAAGTCGCTTAACAGTCCAAGGAGGTCCAGCCGGGCTCGTCACCTGCTTGCGGCAGGGGCGGGCCTGCATTGCAGCTTTATTGTCGCAATAAAGTGCGTTTCGGGCACCTGGCCTGTGTCTTTGCAACCCGATGCGCCCGTTTGCTTTGCTTGCTGGCGCAATGCCAGCGGACATCAAAAGCATGTTAAATGGACGTTAAATGGACGTTGAAAGGGCAACGCAACGGGCAGCATAATCCCGGGTTGCGACCGGCGCATATTATTCCCAGGCAAACACCATCGTCATGCCAATGCGATCCTAACCGACAAGGGCTGATACCTGCGTGCGTTAGCATCGCATTAATCAACCCTTGCGTGCGTACCAGGAAAACCGCTAACCAGGCCTTGTATACCGATCGGATCGGCAACGAGCCTGCGCTATTTACCAGGCGCTGCCTTTTTCCCAGACCACGTCCTTACCCGCTGCCTTAGCCTGACGCATCATGTCCAGCAACGGGTAGGCACGACGGCGCAAGCTCACATTTTCACTGATAGGATGCACGGCGACCTCGTCGTCCTCGTCTTCGCGATCCTTGTCATCAAACTGATGATCAGGCGCAGAACCCGGGTCCGCATTGATAGCCTGCTCCAGTTGACGGATGGCTTCTTCCAGCTGGGCTACTGTAAAGACGCCCATTTCAGGCACGGTGTCATACTCACGGCCTGCCGCCTGCAATACCGTCCTGGCCTGCTCGGCCATCATCAGGACATCGCCAGCTATATCCGAACGAAAAGTAATCAGCATACGGTTTTCCTCATTAGATATTTTATTGGACTGCGACCACTGCAAATGCATTCAAAAGGTGATGATACGCATTTTTCAGGTTATTGGTCATGCGAACCCGTCCTCGCTCAATTTTTCCTGCGTTCAGGCACCTGATTCTGGTGCTTGCAGGCATACTCCATTTTGCCCCAGAGGCCGCCGCCGAACAAGCAAATATTGCGCAATGCCTGCGCCCGTCCGCCGGGACCGGTCACCCGTGCCGCAGCAACAACCCGTTTACCGTGGGCGCAAATGAGCCGACCATCAATAGCGGCGCCGGCAACCCGGTTAATCTGGCCACCGGCAACAAATACCAGGAAACCGTCGATCTGCCCCTGCGTCATGATGGCTTACTGGTGATGCGTAGCTATAACGCAATGGACCCGGCAGACCGGGGACTGGGCGTTGGCTGGCGACACAATTTTGATATTGATCTGCAACGCACGCCCGATGGCCTGCTGATTACCCAGGCCGATGGTTCGCGCATCCTGTTCGGCAAACGGACTGGCAAAACGGTTCCGGCTGCAATTGCTGCCCATGGGCGGCTGGAGATTTCCCAGAGCGGCTGGGTCTGGCACTGGCCTGACGGCAACACCATCACCTTTGACAGCCAGGGGTCACTTACCGGACTGAACGTGGATGGACACCACCTGCAGATACAGCGATACAGCCGCGCGTCGATTTTTGCCGACAGGATCCGTCAGGTCACAAGCGATGCCGGCCACGCCCTGGTGTTTCACTACAGCCAGGACGTCCGTATGCGTGCCCGCGCGCGTCTGACCCGAATCGACACGCCCCAAGGGTCTATCCGGTATCGCTACGACTTGCCTGCCGGGCGTCTGGTTTCCGCCGCTATGGATGATGGCCGCCAGACGCTCTACCTGTACGAGATGGCTTATCAGGCAGGAGACCCATACAAACTGACGGGCATGGCGATCGCGCCCGGCCACAACGGAAACGCCGGCGATAATATTCCTGCTGCCGCCGCGCCGGTGGTGAGTATCCCGGCTCTGCGCGCCTCCATACCGGCCTTGGCTGGCCGCTCGGCGCTTATGGCAAATATCTCTGACCCCCTGCCGCAGTACTACCGCTTGCGGACCTGGCAATATGATCAAAGCGGCAAAGTGATCCGGGCTGTGCTGCATGATCAGCCGGCCGGCCCGGGAACCCAGTTTTTCAACTATGGCGCCGCGGGCGCGCAACGCGGCATCACCCGCGTCACAGACGGCGACGGGCAGCGCACCCGTTTCGTCTGGCGACGCATCCAGGGCCGCTATCTGCTCGAATCGATCAAAGGCCATGGCTGCATCGGCTGCGCCGCACCGGGACTACAGGCTGGCTATGACAAGCAGGGTCGCCTGTCGTACATCAATAGCCTGTACATCGACCGCCACCCCAGCGGCATGCCGGCACGGCTGAGCCAGACCAACGGGTTCTGGCCCGGCCTGCAGTTGCACTATGACCTGCAGGGGCGGGGTATTTTCTGGTCCAGCGCGCTCACCGGCGGCCAGCGCATCCAGTACAACAGCAAGGGACAGCCCACCACCCTGACCTTTGCCAACGGGGTGCGCTGGTCATACGAGTATGATGCGCAGCAACGCCTGCGCACCTTGCGGGAGTCCACCACAGCAGGGCCGTCCACTAACCAGGACCCGGCACGCAAGGCATCTGCCGTTGCCAAGACCGCCCTTTATTACACAGAAGAGGGTGGCTTCACCCTGACGCATGCCAACGAAACACAAGTACATACCATGAATCGGGTAACCGGCATCTTGCGTACCGGTATTTCCAGACCCCGCAGCACAGACAACCCTTACCGGGTCTCTTATGAGGACATCATCCTGCGCCATCCGCAGACCGGCCTGGAAATACAGCTGCTGCCAGAAGGCGGCCGCCTGCTCTACACATATACGCCCAGGCAGCAACTGCGCAGCATCGTCTGGGAAGACGCCAAGCAACGGCGACACCCCATTGTGCGCATAACCGCTGCAGGTGAAGCCACCTTCGGTAACCAGATCCGGATGCAGTACCGTCAGGACGCCTTTGGCCATCAGCAGTTGCATCTGGTGGCCCCTACAGGCACAACCAGCCGTCCGATCCTGGGCCTGGAACGCCTGGTCGGGCGCAGCGGACGCATCCTCAAGGAAGACTATTATTATCCGGCAGTTGCCAGCGCCATTCGCCGATATTATTTTTACGGCGGGCAACAGCGGCTGGCCGGAATGACAGAGCAGCATTACCGCTACGCCAAAGGGCAGCTGTCCCGCACACCGGTTCTTTCCGGAAAGCGGCGCGTATGGTATGCCTGGGACCGCAGCGGCGCCGGTATCGCGCGCTTTGACGGCCACCGCACGCAGCGCAGCCATATCAGGCGTGACGCCAGCGGCTTGCCGATGCAGGTTGACCACCTGGATACGCGCTATGGGGTTAATCGCCGCCTTAAGGTAGTTTACCGGCAGGGTCGGCCGATTCAGCAAAATCTGCACAATGGCCAGGGCCTCCGAATTGTCCGCCGCGACCAGCAGGCGTTTACCCACTTTTATTATCAGAACAACCGGGTGATCGGCCACTGGTCTGTGCCTGCGAGCGCGCCGCTGCGCTCACCCTCCAATGGCGCCATTTCGCGACGCTACATTTATGCCGGCCCCATTGCTGTTGCCTTTATCGACTATGCAAGGCCCGCGGCGTTCAGCGACAGACCGCAGCGGCCTTTGGCGCAGCCGACAGACCTGTCCGTTCACTCTGCGCTGCGCCGTCTGCTGAGCGACGGGTCTGAGGGAACACTGCATTTTATCCACACCGATACCCTGGGGCTGCCGCTGGTTGTGACCGACAGGCAGGCGCAGCCCGTCTGGCTGGCCCGGCCTGAACCGGAAGGGAAGATGACACCACTGATTGCTCGAGTGCAACTGCCCTTGCGCTATCCGGGCCAATATGAAGACGAAGCCACCGGCTGGTTCGATAATATCTATCGCACCTACGACCCTGCCTTTGGCCACTATCTGGAACCCGATCCGATCGGCCCCGTTCCCGGCGCCGATCCCCTGGGATATGCGGCCGCGCAACCGCGCCGCTATGTCGATCCGCTCGGTTTGCTGTTATTCGCCTTCGATGGTACCCGCGACATGGGCAGCGACACCAATTCGAATGTGTACAAACTGCAAAAACTGTACGATTCGGGCCCCATACACTATATTGGCGGGCCGGGCACCAGCGACGGCCTCTATGCGTTTGCCGAACCGGCGGTCTATGGCGCGACCAATCCCCTGCAAAGCCCGTACGTGATGGACCCGCTGGGCGTATTGCTGCGCCCTGTGGATACCCTGGCAGCAGAATCTGTCGCCGGCATTGTGCGCACCCAGATGCATCGCCTGATCGACTCCCTGCTCAGCGATGCACCGTCATTGCGAAACGCCAACGGTCACATCCCTATCGATGTCATCGGTTTTTCCCGCGGCGCGGCGGCGGCACGCATTTTTGCGAACCAGATTCTGCAGCAGACACAAGACGGCCTGTTCAGCGTCCGGATTCACACGCCATTTGCAAACAATGGCCAAACCCCGGACGCCTTCATGACCGTCAGTGCCTGCCTGGATTTGCGTTTCATGGGCCTGTTCGATACGGTCACGCAGCTTGGCGTGCTGGGCTCGAACAACGCAGCCTACAACTACCAGGTGTCTCCGGCCTGGCAGTGGGTCGCCCATGCAGTGGCCCTGAACGAATATAACAATATCTTCCCTTTAACCTCCATCGGCGGCAGTGGACACCAGAACTTTCATGAAATCGGCTTTATGGGCAACCACTCTGATATGGGCGGTGCAATACAGGCTGCGGATACCACCCATGTGGCCAACGCCAGCGGCCTGCCCGGCGATCTGGGTAACGTGGTACTGCAATGGATGTACCAACAGGGACGGGCGGCGGGCGTATCCTGGCGAGCACTGCCGCCGGCCGCCCTGCGCATCCGCAATCCGCTGGTCCACAACAATCTCATGCGCTATGAATGGCAGGACCCGGCCAGGGAAAGCCTCAAGCGCGACCGCAAAATGGAAGGCGCCGACAGAACCTCAATAAGGCAACATCAGTCCACAAGTGTCGGCCGGGCCAGACGCATGCAAGTAGAACAGTTTATCGAGCGCGATCTGCCGCAGACCCGACCGCTGACAGTCGCCGACCTGTTTTACGGCAACATGATGGCGGTGCCGCCGGGTAAAGAAAAGGCGCTGGTCAGCCAGCCGATTGTCGGTCGCGCCGATATCCAGGCCTATGCCCGGTGGCTGCGGGAAACCACAGGCTTTGAGTTACAGACAGGCCAGGTATGGTAAAATCTGCCTTTTTTCCACCCCCCGGACGCCATGCTTCCCGAGCTGCAACAACACTTACTTTCGCTGCTTCAGGCAGCCGTTCACCATACCCTTCCCGAGGCCAGCCCGGTTATCAAACTGGAACGCCCCAAGCAGGCCGATCACGGCGATATTGCCAGCAACGTCGCCATGCAGATTGCCAAGCCTGCCCGTCGGAATCCGCGTGAACTGGCCCAGGAAATTGTCGCCCATGTGCTGGCCAACCCGGCCGCTGCCGGTGTGGTGGAGTCGGCCGATGTGGCCGGCCCTGGCTTTATCAACTTGCGACTGACGCAGGCAACGCACCAGCAAGTGCTGCAGACCATTGCACAGCAGGGCAGCCAGTACGGCAATGCCGCTAAGCGCAACGAGAAAGTCATGGTCGAGTTCGTTTCGGCCAACCCCACAGGCCCGCTGCATGTGGGCCATGCCCGCCAGGCGGCGCTGGGTGATTGTATCTGCCGGCTCCTGAGCGCGAGTGGCTACGATGTGCTGCGCGAGTTTTACTACAACGATGGCGGCAACCAGATCCACAATCTGGCCATTAGTGTTCAGGCTCGCGCCCGCGGTATTGGTCCCGACGACAAGGCCTATCCTGCCGACGGCTACCGTGGTGAATATATTGCCGACATCGCCCGCGATTTCGTCGACAAGGCAACGGCACAAGCCGATGATCGCAGCATCACGGCCACAGGCAACCTGGAGTCGCTCGAAGACATCCGCCAGTTCGCCATCGCCTATCTGCGTCGGGAACAGGATCGGGATTTGCAGGCATTCGGGCTGAAATTTGACAATTACTTCCTGGAAAGCTCACTGTACAGTGAAGGTAAAGTGGAAGAGACGGTCAATAAACTGATCGCCAGCGGCTACACATACGAACACGAAAACGCCTTGTGGCTGAAAACGACGGAACTGGGAACCGGTGACGACAAAGACCGGGTCATGCGCAAGTCCGAAGGCGGCTACACCTATTTCGTACCCGACGTGGCCTATCACGTAGGCAAATGGAATCGCGGCTATACGCATGCCATCAACATCCAGGGTACAGACCATCACGGCACCATTGCCCGTGTACGCGCAGGCCTGCAGGCACTGAATCTGGGCATTCCCAAAACCTACCCTTCCTATATCCTGCACAAGATGGTCAAGGTCCTGCGCAACGGGCAGGAGGTCAAAATTTCCAAGCGCGCCGGCAGCTATGTCACCATGCGCGATCTGATCGACTGGGTCGGGCAGGATGCCGTTCGCTACTTCCTGATCCAACGCAAGGCAGATACTGAATTTGTATTTGATATTGATCTGGCGCTGGCAAAGGGCGAGGAGAATCCGGTATATTATGTTCAGTATGCACATGCGCGTATCTGCAAGCTGCTGCGTGACTCGGCTGACCTGACAGCGGGTCTGGCCAGCGCCGACAGCAGCAAGCTGGTGGCCCCTACGGAAATCACGCTACTGAAGCGCCTGGCTGAGCTGCCTGGCCTGATTCAAACGGCAGGCCAGGAACTGTCGCCGCATCAGGTTGCATTCTGGCTCCAGGAATGCGCAGCCGATTTCCATTCGTGGTACAACGCCGAACGCATCATGCTTGACGATATCGAATTGAAACGTGCGCGGCTGCGTCTGGCCGATGCCACCCGTCAGGTCATTGCCAATGGCCTTGGCCTGCTGGGTGTGTCCGCACCCCAGCAAATGTAAGCGAGACTGTTCCACTATGGCAACACGCAAGAAACGCCCCGCCGCCCGCAGTTCCCGGTCTTCTTCCGGCAAAGGCATGACATTTTCGTCTATCCTGCTGGGCTTGATCATCGGCCTGTCCGTGGCCGCCGTGGCCGCTTTCATGATCATGCGTTCGCCCTCTCCCATCCAGGACCACCGGCAACCGGCAAATGGTCAGCCTGGCGCCCTCACCGGCCAGGCCCCACCCAGCCCGAGCGCAACACTCATCGATCCAAACGCATGGATGAACAGCGACGGCAGCATCAATTCTGCGCAACAGCCGCCGTCCCGCCCGAAAATTGAGCCATTGCCCCCGCTACTGGGTATCCCGGAAAACGCCGGCGATATGCCGTTTACGGCCGGCGGCACCTTGCCGTCAGCAACCCCACCGACAAAAGCGACGCCTAAAACAGATGACGACCAGATTGCGTCGCTGATTAACATGCTGCCCGACGAAAAAACGGCGGCCACCAAAGCGCCGGCCACCGCACCTGCCCCGTCAAGCAACGCACAGACAGCCGCAAGCCCGGGCACTGCGCCCAAGGCCACAGCAGCAAATACGCCGCCAGCCACGCAGAGCCGCAGCGGCGCACCGCGTTATCTGCAGGTGGGGTCCTATCGCGATGAGAAAGAGGCCGATGCCTTTCGCGCCCGCATGATCATGATGGGCTTCAATGTGCAGATCCAGAAAGCCAGAGTGAACAATATGGACGTCAATCGCGTCCGTATCGGCCCCTTCGATAGCGATAAAGAACTGAGCGAGTCCCGTGCCCAGCTCTCCGGGGCTAAAATCAACTCCACCATTGTGCGCTAGGCCAGGGCACGCCTGGCGGGAACTTTACGGGGCGCAGTATGTCCTAATGCAGTACCGCCGGATCCAGTGGCGGCTCGCGGGTATGCTTGCCCGATTATTAACCATTTCACAAACAGACTATGAAATCATCCTCCATTGTGCTCCGTTTCGTATCTGCCGCCCTGCTTACCGGTGCTGCAGCCTTTGTCCCCGTCATGGCCCAGTCCGGTCCGGCATTCAAGACATTGAATACCGCCCAGCCTTCAGGATCGGGAGACAAAGTTGAAGTGATGGAATTTTTCGCCTACAGCTGCCCTCATTGCGCAGAAATGGAACCGATGGTGGAAAAATGGGTAAAAACCGTGCCTGCCAATGTCGCGTTCGTACGTGTTCCAGTCGCTTTCAATGCCGCCATGCAACCCATGCAGCAACTGTATTATTCGCTGGAAGCGTTGGACAAGCTTGATCTGCATCCGAAAGTATTCAATGCCATCCACCAGGAAGGCAAAAAACTGTTTACCAAGGATGCCATTATCGACTGGGCTGCCAGCCAGGGCATCGACAAGGCAGCCTTTACCGCTGCATTCGATTCTTTTGGCGTGACTGCCAAAGTCAAACGCGCTGCAGAAATGACCGACACCTACGCCATCGAAGGCACGCCTTCATTTGCCATTGGTGGAAAGTACGTGACCTCACCCGGCATGACAGGCGACTATGCGTCCAGCATCACGCAAGCGCAAAAACTGCTTGACCAGGTTCTTGCCGAGAAAAAATAACCGGCAGCAACCGCGTGCTGAATCCGCCCCCGCCTCGCATACTGCACAGAGTGCGAGGCTTGCCGACGCTGCCGGATCGCTTGCGGGTGGTCAAGGTGCCCGCAAGCCCGATCACGCCAAGGAAAAACCAGGTGATAAGGTTTATACTGGTCGTTTAGTGACCGTTTACCCGATCCTCTTTTCCAATTTTGCGATAATTGCGCATTATCGCACTTCAAAAGAACGCAGTCGCGGCTGTGCAATGCTGTCAAGAACGCTCACCCCGGTGTGAACGCCAATGGCTGCGGCGGTAGCGCTGCATTGAATGCAACAGGCCCGTCGGCAGCGAGATGACACATGAGCACACACCCTCCTTTGGATACCCCTACCCTGCACGATCAGCACGGCCGCTGGCCTGTGGCCGAATCTGTCGAAGACTTCCAGCATAATATTGCGGCGGTTCGGGCACGCATTACCGCCTCATGCCAGCGTGTCGGACGCGATCCGGCCAGCGTGCGCCTGCTCCCGGTAAGCAAGACCAAACCCGCAGCAAGCCTGCGCCTGGCCTACGCAGCAGGCTGTCGCCAGTTCGGCGAAAACAAGCCGCAGGAAGCCTACCGCAAGTGGGAAGAAATGGCAGACCTGACCGATCTGCACTGGTCGGTGATCGGCCATTTGCAGACCAATAAGGCCAAGCTGGTCGCGCGCTTTGCCACCGAGTTCCAGGCACTCGATAGCCTGCGCGTGGCCGAAGCCCTGGAGCGACGCCTGCAGGTCGAGGGCCGCGGGCTGGATGTATTCGTGCAGGTCAACACCTCTGGGGAAGCCAGCAAATATGGCCTGCCGCCAGAGGAAGTGGCTCCCTTTTTACAGCAGTTACCGGCATTTTCCGCCTTGCGGGTACGTGGCCTGATGACGCTGGCGCTACTATCGGCCGAAGCCTCGCGCGTGCGCAACTGTTTCATACTGCTGCGCGAACTGCGCGAGCGACTGCGCCAGGACGCGCCTGCCAGCATCACACTGGATGAACTGTCCATGGGCATGTCGGGCGACTACGAAATTGCCATCGAAGAAGGTGCGACCGTGGTACGCGTCGGCCAGGCTATTTTCGGCGCACGCGACACGCCCGACGCCTATTACTGGCCATCAGCAGAACAAGGAGAAGCGCGTTGACCGATACCGTCGAACCCGGTGCACACACCGACCCGGCCGCTTCGCTGCGCCCGCTCCCCATTGACGTGGTCTCGGTCCAGTCGCAGGTCGTTTATGGTCGGGTGGGCAATAACGTGGCAGTCCCCGCGCTCCAGGCACAGGGTCTGACCGTCGCTACGGTCCCGACCGTGGTCTTCAGCAACACACCGCACTACCCTACGTTTCACGGCGGCGCTATTCCCACTGAATGGTTCAGCGGTTATTTGAGCGATCTGTTCGCACGCAACGCACTTGGGCAGTTGCGGGCCGTCCTGACCGGCTACATGGGTGGTCCGCAGCAGGCCAGGTTATTAGCTGAGTGGATTGTGCGTGTCCTGAAGGCCCGTCCCGCCCTGCAGGTCGTGATCGACCCCGTCCTGGGCGATCATGACACCGGACAATATGTCAGCCCGGATATGGCAGACGCCTACCTGCGCCATCTGCTGCCGCTGGCCGACGGGCTCACTCCCAATGGCTTCGAGCTGCAACAGCTCACGGGTGTAGCAGGATCGGATATCGATAGTGTGGTCACTGCCGCGCGTCGATTGCTGACCGGCCGCACGCAATGGATTGTCGTCACCAGTGCGGCGCCGGCGGCCTGGCCCGACAATCAGATGCTGGTGGCCGTGGTGACGCGGCATGAGCATAAGATCCTGAGCCATGCCCGCATCGATGTCTCGCCCAAAGGTACTGGCGATCTGTTCAGCGCCACGCTCACAGGCCAGTTGCTAAACGGTGCATCGCTATTTGACGCAGCCAGTTACGCCTGTGATCAACTGATTGACGCATTGATGCTTACCCGCCAGGCGCAATCGGCTGAATTGCTGCTCCCCCCAACCGCCGGTTTTATGCCAGGCCAGGCAGCGCGGACCGGATAGTCGTTACCTGGGCACAGCAGGCGCCCGGGTGCCGGCGGCCATCCTTGCTCAGACGGCACCCGCTTTGCCCATAGCCTGCTGCAGGTCGGCAATCAGGTCGTCAACTGACTCCAGGCCAATATGCAGGCGCGCCACCTGCGCATCACCCTTTGCATGATCGCCAAAGTAGGCGTGGCTGCGCAACGCACCGGTATCGACCCACTGCACCAGGCTTTCGTAACCGCCCCAGGAATAACCGATGCCGAACAGTGTCAATGCATTGACGAAGGTGCGCATTTGTTCGGCAGACAGGGCCAGCGCAACCGACAATAAACCGTTGGAGCCGGTGCAATCGCGCTTCCACAAATCATGGCCGGCATCTTGCGGCCAGGCTGGATGGAAAATCTGTTGCACCACAGATTGCTGCGCCAGCCACTGGCAGACTGCCAGTGCATTGCGCGCATGCTGTTCCATGCGCACCGGCAGCGTACGCACACCGCGGATGGCCAGCCAGGCATCATCGGCGCTGACGGAAAACCCCATCGCGTACTGATTGGTGTCAATGGTCTTGATGAGCGCCGGATCGTTGGCAATGACTGCGCCCAGCATCAGGTCCGAGTGTCCGGCCACATATTTGGTGCCGGCCACGATACTAACATCGGCCCCCAATGCCAGGGGCTGATAGGCGTAACCAGAACCCCAGGTATTGTCGGTAACCAGGATCAGTCCGTGCCGCCGGGCAAACTCGGCCAGCGCCGGCATGTCCAGCATTTGCATGAGCAAAGACCCGGGCGCCTCCACATACAGTATTTTGGTGTTCGGCTTCACGTGCTGCTCCAGCGCGTCCAGGTCTTTGGCAGAGGTAAAGGTGGCATCAATGCCCATGCGCTGCAGCACGGTATTGTTCAGATGATAAACCGGCCCGTATACGCAATCGGCAGCCAGCAGGTGGTCGCCCGCGCTCAACAGCGAAAGCAGCGCCATGCTGATCGCGCCCAGGCCCGAGGACGCCAGAAAGGCGCGTTGCCCGCCTTCGAGCGCGCAGAATATGTCTTCCAGGGCGGCGTGGGTTTCCATACCCATGCGCCCATAAGTGACCAGGCGTTCGCCGCGACTTTTGCGTTTATAGGTGTTCTCCAGGTCTTCGACCGTATTGAATCTGACCGTACTGGTGCGGATAGCCGGCAGACCTACTGGTGCAACCGGATGCTGCGCGTCACATGGCGCAGTGCCCAGATGCTGTAAACGGGTATGAATGGAAAATTCAGAAGACATGGTGCGACCCTGTGGTTTATGATTCAAACAGTCAACCATTATAGCCACGTCCGATCCGGAGACATCATGATCAGTGCCGACACCGCATTCGTTTTCGCGGGTATTGCCTGCCTGCTGGCGCTCTCGCCAGGGCCCGATAATCTGTTTGTGCTGTTTCAATCGATGTTCTGGGGCTGGCGTGCCGGATTCATGATCACGCTAGGGTTGTGCACCGGCTTGCTCTGGCATACCTTCATCGTGACGATCGGCGTCGCTGCCCTGATCGCGGCATCGCAGACCGCGTTTCTGGTGCTCAAGCTGGTTGGCGCCGCCTATCTGCTCTACATGGCGTGGCAGGCGTGGCGTGCGCCACCGGTCTTTGCCTCGGGCGAGACTGCCGCTTCGCGCCGCAGCGACCTGCAGTTTTACCGGCGAGGCATTCTGATGAGCGCCACCAATCCCAAACTCAGTATTTTCTTTCTGGCCTTCCTGCCGCAATTTGCTCGCCCGGAGGCCGGTTCAGTCACGTTGCAATTGCTGATGCTCAGCGCCATATTCATTGTGTGTGCGCTCCTGGTGTTCAATCTGGTAGCAGCCTTTTCCAGTTTTGTGGGACGCTATCTGAAGCAATCGGCACTGGCCCAGCATGTACTCAACAAACTGGCCGCCGTGGTATTTGTCGGCCTGGCGGTCAAACTGGCCACGAGCAGCAAATAAGCGCCGGGCCTGTCGGGCGCACATCTGCCTGTTCTGCTTGACAACCCGCGCAGCCAGTTCGTCCTGTTGCCAGGATACCGAACCGCTCTGCTTGCGTATGGCTCTGTGGGCGTATGGCGCTGTTGCCGCAACCGCCGCCAGCTATGGCCAGCGCCTACTTCAGGCGAATATCCAGGCGAACCACGTCGCCCCGATAAATACCGTCGCCAATGAAGACAATCGTGCCATTCTGGTCAACGGCGCTTCGGTGCACATGGGCGACCGGTGCGTTCAGAGGTAGTTGCAGCAGGTCGGCCAGTTCGGGGTCGGCCGAACCCAGTGTCAATGTCTGGTGAGCCTCAACAATCTCCAACCCGGGCAGGTCACGCAAAATGCGCATGGACGTTTTGGATTCGAATGCCTTGGCCGGAATACGCCGACATACTTTTTCGTCGATAAAGACTTCGCCCAGGTAATACGGACGCCCGTTGCGCCAGTGACGGCGGTGCCAGTACTGATAACTTTGCGCCAGCTTGCCCAGCGACAAGTCGGCCGAGGACGGCATGCGTCGGTCCCGCGCTGACAGAATTTCAATACTGACCCCTTCGGGAGCGATAAGCTGACCGTCCCAGTTGGATGCCACTTCGCACCAGAACTGTTCTTGCGGCTTGCCGGTAACAAAAGTGCCTTTTGCGCGATACCGCTCAATCAGCTTTTCCGCTTGCAGCAAGTCCAGGGCCTGGCGTACCGTTGCGCGGGCGACCTGACATTCCTCGGCCAATTCATCCACCGTCGGAATCTGCGAGCCGACAGGCCACTGACCCGATTCGACCCGCCGCCGAAACAGACTGGCCAGCTGTACATAGCGGGCGGCAGCGCTGCGGCTGAAATCAATTGGTGCGGTGCTGTTCCTGGTCTGCGCTTGTGTCATCTTCCTGTCCATTGTGTTGGCGCGGCCCGCCGAAAACAGAATGCATAAGCATGTTTCCGCCGGCGACACCGCCATTAACTAGTGCATTATACCGAGTCATGCAGCCGGCCATGTAACCAAAGGCACATCAATCGGACTATCGTCCCTTGAACACCGGCGCCCGTTTTTCAACCACGGCCCGCACAGCCTCGCGTGCATCTTCCGAATTCATCAATTTGGTGCTGTACTGCTGTTCAAGTTCATAGCCTTCGTCCACCGGCATGGCTTCGATCCGGTTCAAGGCTTCTTTCATGGTCACCAGGCCGATCCGGCTTTTGGACGCAATGACCTGCGCCATGTCCATCGCAGTCGGCATCAACAATCTTGGCGCAACTACCCGCTCCACAAAGCCTACGCGATGCGCTTCCCAGGCACTGATCTGTTCGCCTGTAAACGCCATATAGCGCAAGCTGCCTTGCGGTACCAGGCGGCCGGTATGCGCGCCGCCGCCGCAACGCCCGACATTGATTTCCGGCATGGAAAAGGTGGCTTTTTCCGAAGCGATGCGAATATCACTGCTGCTGGCCAGCACGCTACCTGCACCCAATGCCGGCCCATTGACCGCGGCAATGACCGGAACCACACAATGACGGATGGCATGGAAAGTGGCGCGCACCACTTTGGCCCTTGCGGGATCTTCCTGCGGCGTTGCGGCCAGAAACTCCTTGAGTTCGAGTCCGGCGCAAAATGCTTTGGTGCCCTTGGCGGTAAATACGACAACATTGATATCGTCCATTGCATTGATCGATTCAAACGTCTGGGTGATGGCCTCATAGCGCGCCAGGGTCAGGGCATTGACCGGTGGGCTGTCCAGCGTGACAATGGCGATTTTGCCCTGCTTTTCCAATTGGATTTCATTCATATTGATGTTCCTTTGCTTCAAACAATGCCAGAATCGCGCAACTGGCGAACCTGCGCTGCGTCATAACCAAGATCGGTCAGAATTTTTTCGGTATGCTGGCCCAGCAGCGGGGGTGGAGACTCAAACTGCAGCGGTCGATTGGTGAAATTGATCGGGCAGACCACCTGTGGCACCGCGACGCCGGCAGGATGCGGCACACTGCGCAGCATGCGACGATGCTGAACCTGCGGCTCCTGGAACACCTCAGGAATGCTATTGATCGGGCCGCAAGGCACGCCGGCTGCGCTCAGGGCCGCCACCAGGTCGGCACGCGGCCAGCGGGCAAATTCCTCCTGCAACAGCGCAGTCAACTGGGCAACGTTGCGCGCTCGCTGGGCATTGACATTGAATCGCGCATCGCTGGCCAGCTCGGGCCGCTGCAGTGCATCGCATAACTTGACGAATTGCCTGTCGTTGCCGACAGCCAGAATGACATCCCCATCCTGGCAGGAGTAGACATCCTGTGGCTGAATATTCGGATGCGCATTGCCGCCGCGCTTGGGTGTGTTGCCGGACAGCAGATGATTCATGGCCTGGTTGGACAGCACTGCCGTCTGGACGTCCAGCATGGCCAGATCAATATACTCGCCTTCGCCTGTCTGCTCGCGATTGGCCAGTGCTGCCAGCACCGCCACCGCGGTATACATGCCTGTCATCAGGTCGACGATGGGGATGCCCACTTTCTGCGGCCCGCCGCCGGGCTTATCGTCCCGCTCGCCGGTCACGCTCATCAACCCGCCCATGGCCTGAATCAGAAAATCGTAGGCGGCTTCGTTTTTACGGGGACCATCCTGGCCGAAACCGGTCACCGAGCAATAAATCAGGCGCGGATTCACTTGTTTCAGACTGGAGTAATCCAGACCATATTTTGCCAATGCGCCTGTTTTGAAATTCTCCAGCACGATATCACAGTCTTTGGCCAGATCACGCACAATCTGCTGCCCTTCAGGGGTATCCAGGGCAACGGTAATGGACTCCTTGCCGCGATTGACCGACAGATAGTAACCGGCCTCGGCCGTGTTGTTGCCCGCGCCGTCCTGTAAAAACGGAGGCCCCCATGCCCGCGTATCATCTCCCTGCCCGGGCCGTTCTACCTTGATGACCGTCGCTCCCATGTCTGCCAGCAACTGGCTTGCCCATGGTGCAGCCATGATGCGACTTAAGTCCAGCACCCGTACGTGCGACAGTGGCCCGCTTTTCTGACTCATTTTTCCCTCTCCTTAAACTGGAATGCCCGCTTCGGTGCTGAGACGCGCCGCCAACAAACCATGACTTTATCCTGGCGCAACGTCTGCGCCGCATGCGCCGGCGTGCCCGACACCCGAACACGATAGCGCGCCGCACCAATAGGACATAATTATAGCCTATATAGTTCAATAATACGACCTATTGACATTACAAACAGAATACCCTAGCATGTTCGGTGTCCAGTGCTGCGATACCCGCGCCAGCCTTAGATAGAAAAACAAACGGGCACAACACATTTTCAATGAGGTACTCAATGAGACAGTCTTCTCCTATTTCGTCCCTTGCCCCTGGCGCAGGTTTGCGCATCCAGGGCGCCCTGGCAGTTGCGCTGACGCTGTGCGCTACGCTGCTGACCCCGATACCGGCACTGGCCGCCGACGACGCCTATCCGTCCAAGCCAATCAAGCTCACCGTGCCGTTTCCACCGGGCGGTTCCAGCGATACTGCCGCGCGCATTCTGGCCGATGGCATGTCCAAGCAGTTGAAACAGACCCTGGTGGTGGAGAACCGCGCCGGCGCTGCCGGCACCATTGGCATCGCCTCGGTGGTCCGTGCCCAACCCGATGGCTATAACCTGGGTGTAGGTCCGGTAGGCGGCACGATCATTGCCCGCCTGATCGGCATGAAGGTGCCTTATCAGCCACAAGATGTAGTTCCGATTGCCAACATCGGCTCGCTTCCGCTCGTGGTTGCCGTCAACAAGGATCTGCCGGTCAGCAATATCAAGGAACTGGTGGCGCTGGCCAAATCCAAGCCCGGTAGTCTGTCTTACGGCACTTCCGGCGCAGGCACGCCCGGCCACCTGGTATTCGAGTACTTCAAGAAAATCACCGACATTGATATCGTACACATCCCGTACAAAGGCGACTCGCCGCTGACCAGCGATCTGATCGGTGGCCAGGTGCCTATCGGCATTCTGACCGGGCCGGCCGCAAAGGCGCAATTGAGCAATCCCAAGCTCAAATTCCTTGCTGTTAGCAGTGCTCAGCGCTATCCGCAAATGAACAAAGTTCCGACGCTGGTCGAAAGCGGTTATCCGAACTTGAACATCGAAATCTGGAACCTGTTGATTGCGCCAGCCAAAACCGATCCGGCCATCCTGGCGCGCCTGAACACCTCCATGAACGAGGTCCTGAAAGAACAGGACACGGTGTCTCGTCTGGATGCCCAGGGCTATCTGCCCCCGGTGCCCATGTCGCTGGAACAGGCCAGAGCATTTGTTGAAACCGATCGCAAAAAATGGGAAACCATTGTCAAGACAACCGGCGTAACGATCGGGCAATAAAGGACAGTAACCGCCGGTATGCCCTTCGGCCACGAGTGCTTGCGGCAATAGCCGGCCGGCATGTGACGCACGGGCAGCACCGGCCGGCAGGTTGATTTTTTGTCGCCCGCCCGTTACAAGGCGGGCGCATCTGATAAAGGAATGTGAATGTTGCTTGTAGATACCCCTGCCGAACTGGCAACCCATTGCGGACAATCTCTGGGCACCAGCCAGTGGTTTACCGTTACGCAGGATCAGATCGACCACTATGCGCGTCTTACCGGTGATGATCACTGGGTACATGTTGATGTTGACCGTGCGCAGCGGGAGATGCCCGAAGGCAAGACCATTGCGCATGGCTTTTTTATTCTTTCATTGATTCCGGTGCTGGCCAGGGATATTTTCAAAATCAGCCAGCGCGGCAAGGGCCTGAACTATGGCCTGAATCATTTGCGCTTTGTCAGTCCGGTGCCCGTAGGCTCGCAGGTACGGCTGCAGCAGACACTGGAAGATGCGCAACCGAAAAACGGTGGTACGCTCTTTACGTTTTCCAATACATTTGAAATAAAAGGGGAAGCGCGGCCTGCACTGGTCGCCACTATGCTATTGCTTATTTATGACAAATGAAATAATGATCACAACAGGCCGCAAGCGCCCATAACCAGTGCAAAGCCTGCCAGACATGCCGCTTCTGAACGTTAAAAAAGCTGTAACCCTATGCTTGCCCGCAAGCCGACGCGGCATGCCGCTGGCTCGATTGCCAGCTGGGCATGCGCTGCGGTTCAATCAGATAATTTTTTTCTCACGCAACTGGGCAATAGCCGCCTGATCCAATCCCAGCAGTTCATTGAGCACCTCGTCAGTATGTTCGCTCAGCGTCGGCGGCGGCCGTCGATAGCTGACCGGAGTTGCCGACAGTTTCAACGGGTTGGCAATTTGCGGGATTCGGCCCGCAGTCGTATGCTGCATATGCATCAGCATATCGCGGTGCTGCAGTTGCGGGTCCTCGAACACCTGGCTCAGATCATTGATCGGCCCGCAAGGCACGTTCATGGCGTCCAGTTGATCCTGCCAATACCGGATCGGATGCTTGGCCATCTCAGCCTGCAATAGCGGAATAAGTTCCTTCTGGTTTTGTGCGCGCAGGCGGTTGAGCACAAAACGGGGATCATCTGCCAGTTGCGGCAACCCCAGCAGTTGTACAAACTGGCGAAACTGTGAGTCGTTGCCAACTGCGATCATGAGATAGCCATCGCTGCATTCAAAGGCCTGATACGGGCAGGTGATGGGCGAAGCCGTACCCATCCGCTTGGGGACAATGCCCGACACCAGATAATTCATGGCGATATGTCCGATGGATGCCACCTGTGCATCGAACAGGGCAATGTCGATATGCTGGCCTTCGCCCGAGACGGCATCGCGATGATTCAGCGCCGCCAGGATACCGATAATGGCGTAAAAGCCTGCCGTCAGATCCGACACCGCGTAGCCGACTTTTTGTGGCCCGCCCCCCGGCTCTTCTGCAGGATTGCCGGTCAGGCTCATCAGACCGCTCATAGACTGGAATATCGGATCGTACCCGGGCCGATGGCTGTAGGGCCCCGATTGACCGAAGCCGGTAATGGAACAATACACCAGACGCGGATTAACGGCTTTGAGCGAATCGTAATCCAGACCATAACGGGCCAGATCGCCAGCCTTGAAATTCTCGATCAGCACATCGCACTGCTTGACCAGTTGGCGAATCACATCCTGGCCTTCCGGGCTGGACATATTAACCGTGACCGAGCGCTTGCCACGATTCATCGCCAGAAACGATGAAGTTTCGGCGGTTTCGTTGCCGGCCTCGTCTTTTGCCCGGTAACCCTGCTGCCGAACATCGTCGCCACGACCGGGGCGCTCCACTTTGATCACGTCTGCTCCCAGGTCGGCCAGCATCTGGCCGGTCCACGGTCCGGAAAATACCCTTCCCAGGTCCAGCACCCGGATATGCGAAAGCGTTTGTGCCATGTTTACTCCAATTTCATTTCAGTTGCTATAGTCAGATGCGCCATTGAACGCGCTGTTCAATGGCCATTTTTCAGTTATATTCTCGCCCTGTCCGATGCGCCGCGATATCACACGCAATAATGATCCGGACAGATGCGAAGCCCGCAGGTCAACGGTTTAACCCGCGCGCAGTCCGCGAGCGTGCCGGTCACGAAACAGGCAGCGCCAGCACCACCTTGGCCAGGATATTGCGCTGGATCTCATTGGTGCCACTGAATATCTTTGCTGCAGCGGCGTTGTATAGCGGCATCTGCAAATCATCCACGGTCACGACCCGCTCATCAACCTTATCAACCAGTCCCTGTCCGGTGCCCACGAAAGCGGCGGCGCCTGCCGTACCCGCCTGTTCTCCTGCCGCATCCAGCAGCAGAAGCGATGCTTTCTCATGCGTTTCCGTCGCCCATATTTTCAGCAGCGACACATTGGCAGGCAACGGCTCATTGCGCCGGACAATATCGGAAAACGCCGCATAAGCAGACGACAGATCGGCAATATCCATATGCAGCTGGGCATACTCGGCCATGAAGGCCGGATCTTCATTCAGCCCGGTCGCACCGATAACCTTGTCAATCATGGCCAGCGTATTCTGTGCGTGTTTGGGGTTGCCGCTGAACAGGCGTTCGAAACCGAGCAGCGCCTTGGAAATGGTCCACCCCTGGTTCAATTGGCCCACCAGATTCTCCTGGGGCACTTTCACTTCATCGAAAAAAATTTCGCAATATTCCTCGTCTCCCGCAATGGTGCGGATCGGCCTGACTGTAATGCCGGGCGTGCGCAGATCCACCATCAGAAAGCTGATGCCTGCCTGCTTCTTCACGTCCTTGTCGGTGCGCACCAGCATAAACATATGGGTCGCATCCTGGGCCAGCGTAGACCAGGTTTTCTGGCCATTGACAACGAAATGGTCGCCCTGTGCCACAGCCTCGCAGCGCAGGGATGCCAGATCAGACCCGGCATTCGGCTCTGAATAGCCCTGCGCCCAAACATGCTCACCCGACAAGATGGCAGGCAAGTACTTTTGCTGTTGCTCCGGCGTGCCATAGCGAATCAGAATCGGGCCCAGCATGACAAGGCCCTGATCGGGCGGGCGCCCCACGCCGTAGCGTTCCTGCTCTTCGATATAGGCAATCATTTTTTCCGCAGACAATGCCATGCCTCCGTATTGTTTGGGCCATGAAGGCGCAATCCACTTTTGGCGCGCCAGCGTACGGTACCAATCGCCGATCTCATGCCAGTGCAGGCGGCCGGTGCGATGGCGCAAGTGCTCTGGATAGTGTGTCCGATAAAAAGCACGCAACATCTGCCGAAATTCGGCTTCAGGCATCGCATCCCAATCTCCATCAGCGGGAAATGATGTCCAGGATTTTTCCGGCGCATCCACGTTGTCGGGCGTGCCGGCGGACCCGGCCGGCTGCTGTTGCAATGCCTGCAGATAGCGTGTCAGGTGGGCGCGCCGGTTACCCAGCTCGCTCGATAGTGCGATGGCTTTTTTGAGCATCAGACCGACATCGGACTCATCCGAATACCCCATTCCGCCGTGCATTTGCACCGCCAGACGGGTAACCTGACCCGCGGCCTGTTCAGCACGAGCCTTCAGCCTGCTGGCCTGCATGGCCAGCGCAGCGGGCGTCTGCCCTGGCGCCGCAGTGATTTCCCACAGGGCAAACTCGAGCATCTGCAATTGGATATAACTGTCTACCATGCGATGCTGCAGGCTCTGGAACGAGCCTATCGGCTTGCCAAACTGCACCCGCACCTTCATGTATTCCAGGGTGGTATCAAAGGCACGCCGGGCGCAGCCGAGCAATTGCGCCGACAGCGCAATGCGTGCGTAATCATTGGCTTTGTCCACTGCAGCCAGCACTTGTGGGCCGCGCGCAAGCACCTGAGTCTCATCAACAGGACTTGCCTGCAATTGCAATGCACCCATGCTGCCTGCATCCACTCGCGGCAAATCGGTCAGTTGCACGCCCTCTGCGCCCGCTGGAATCCATAACAGGACATCGTCGTTCTGCTCGCGCGCCAGAATCAGCCAGCCGCTGGCACCCGTGCCGGGCGACACGCCGACAAAGCGTCCCGAAACAGCGCACGCTGCGCCATTCACTGACACAACCGGGCCCGGGCATGCCCGAACCTGTCCCGGAAACTGTTGCCAGGCAGTGCCGACCACCAGGGACCCATCTGCAATCGCTGCAAGCAGGCGATCACGCAATGGGCTTTGCGTAAGTGAACACAGTAGCGTCACGGTTTGCACGGCAACGGCAACCAGTGGTTCTGCCGGCAACGCCGCGCCCAGTTCCTGGGCAATGGCGTTCATTTCACCCAGCCCAAGACCCAGCCCGCCCTGTTCCTCGGGAACCAGCACGGCCAGCCAGCCCGCTTCAACCATTTGCTGCCAGAACGCCTGGTCCAGCGCGGGCGACTGCAATACACGCTCGCGAATGCGCTCGGCATGATTAGTGCGTGACAGAAAATCCCTGGCGCTATCGCCAAAGGCATCGATTTGTTGCTTATCCAATGACATTTACTTTTCTGCTCCCTGAGCAAATTCATACAGTTCCGATGGGTTGTCTACCCATACCTGACGGCGAGTCGCGTCATTGCCGAACCAGTCCCAGGCCAGTTCGATCAGGCGACCCACATCCGGGGCCCGCTCGCCCATTCGAACATACGGCCAGTCTGATCCCCACAGCACACGGTTTACATTGGCCTCAAGCAGCGCGTCGTGAAACGGCCGCACATCGGCGTAGTCTGGCGCCTGAGTCGATACCCGACACACCGACAGCTTGATCCACAAACGATTCTCGCGCAGCAACCTGCAGACCAACTGAAATAGCGGGTCCTGCACGCCCCGGGCCAACACAACGCTGGCCATATGGTCGATGACCACAGGCAGACCCAGATCAGTCACGCGTTCCAGCCACGGCGCATAGCGCTCATACGGGCCCCACATTTGCACATGCATACCGGCTGCGCGCATAGCCGGCGCCAGCGTCTGGATACTGTCAAACCCCACGCTTCCCGGAAACAGATTGCCTTGCGGATCGCGCGCCTCGATAAAGCGCAGGCCGCAAATGCCGGCAGCGCGCCATTGCATCAGCTGTTGTGTATCCGTGCCGGGCGCAGCCACGCCAATACCGCGCAGTTGCGCAGGCCGTCGCGCAATAGCGTCAATGATGGCCGATACATCGGTTCCGTAGGGCGCCGGCTGGACCAGTACCCCACGCTGCACGCCAACAGTATCGAGCATGCTCAGGTAACGCGTTGCGGGCGCATCCGGCGGCGCGTATGTCGAGCGCAAGTGCAGGGGAAAATCGGCATAGGGGCCAAAGACGTGGCAATGAGTATCACAACTGTCATTGGGCAATGTCACCGCAGGCGGCGTTGGTATGCGCGGCATTTCCACGCTATCGGGAATGTAGTTTTCGGTCACGCCGCGATATCCTCCAGGCAGATGGGCGCCAGCGTGCTCAGGGCCTGTACGCCGTCACGCTGTGCAGGCACCAACGGGGCTGGCGCGCCATCGGGCAGCGGAATTTCGTGGGCATTGAGGGTCATGGACACCATGGTGTAATAGCCCACCACGGCAGTCAGCTCGACAACACCAGTCACATCGAACCAGGTGCGGATGCGCTCATATACAGCGGGCGCAACGGTGCCGTGCGCCAGCAACTGCCGCGCAAACTCATAAACGGCGGCATCCTGCGGTTCGGTAAAACCCGGCGGCTCGCAGTTCTTGATTTCATCTGCAATTGCCTGAGGCAGGCCGGCTGACAGTGCAGCCTGCTCGTGGATATACCACTCGATCTGACTGTTCCAGTAGCGCGCTGTCACCAGAATCGCCAATTCGTTCAGCCGTGGCGGCAGGCTGGTGCCAAAGCGCAGCATTTCGCCCAGCTTCTGCCAGCGCTGGGCCAGCTCCGGATTGTGCAGGACGGCGCGCAATGGCCCAACCAGCCGACCACGCGGGCCGCTCACGATGTCGTCATAGACGGCACGCTGGGCTTCGTTCATGGTCTCTACAGTGGGAAAAGGGATACGACTCATAAATTTTCCTGGAGTTGTTACGGTGATATCTTTTGAAAACAAGGGGGCAACTGCCTGGCAGTCAGGGGGTTTCCGCCGGCTCGGTGGCGGCAACAGAAGGGCGGCGAACGAACACGTCGGCATGCCAGCGCGCCAGATCGGGCGCACGCTGGCGCCAGTTCAGATCGGCAAACCGGTAGTCAAGATAGGAAAGCGCGCAACCAATCGTGATGGCGCCCATATCAAATCCCCCTTGCTCGATATCGCCCACGTTGTCCTGCAGAAAATTAAGCGTCGCTTCGGTTTTGAGCGCAAACGCGCTTAACCAGGCGGGCGTCTGTTTCTCTTCGGTCTTATTGCGTTCCTGGCGAAACAGCAACAGGGCATCCATGAAGCCATCGCCCAGCGCCTGCTGCCTTAATACGCGTACGCGCTGTTGCGGGTCTGCAGGAAACAGCGCCAGGCCCCGCTCTGCAGCGCGCCAGGCCAGATACTCGCAAATGACGCGCGAATCAAACAGGCTGTAACCATCATCGAGCACCAGCGTGGGCAGCTTGATCAGCGGATTGTCCGGGAGTAATGTCAGATTCGGTTCGGCCATGGCAACCGGCGTGCGAACCAGCTCGACGGCGTCGGCCTGGTCGGTTTCGTGAAGAACGATCATTACTTTGCGCACGAATGGCGAGCGGGGTGACCAATGCAGTTTCATCATGTCTCTTGATAGTTAATTAAGTTGCAATTTTCAGGCGTCCTGCGGTTGCTCAGGACTCGGTTTTTTTATAGGGAATACGGGCCAGCTGGAAGGCATCCCGAGTGTGCGAATACCAGCCGGCGCCATGCATGCGCCCGACCAGGTCCAGCTTGTTGCCATCGATATAGCATTTGTCTGCGTCAATCACGGCGGCATCATCCACGTGCAGGCCTTCGACCCGGGCAAGTAAAATAATGCGCTTGCTATCGACATCAATCTCCTTCCACAGCCGGCATTCCAGCGCCACAGGGCTGCCGGCAATCCGGCCTGGCTTGACCTTTTCCGACGGCAGCGTAACCAGCCCTGCTTGCTGCAGTTCGTCAATATGAAAAGGATATTCGGTGGCGGTGATATTCATAGCATCCAGCAGCGAGGCCGGCACCAGATTGACGACAAACTCGCCGGTGCGTTCAATATTGCGCAGGCTGTCTTTCTTTTGCTCACCATGATGGCCAATGCCAAGCGCCACGACAGGCGGATCACCGGACAACACGTTGAAAAAGGAAAACGGCGCAGCATTGTAGGCGCCGTCCTCAGTCTGGGTAACTACCCAGGCAATGGGGCGCGGCAGCACGACGCTCCCCATCAGTTTGTAGGTATTTTTTCCTTCCAGGGCCTGCATATCGAAATACATATCTGTCTCCGTGTGTGTCAAAGACATGGTTTTGCGCAACGCCAGGGTCACATTGATGAAAGCAGCAAGTGTAAATGCCTCATGACGAATGCTTAACGGCGAAAGAAACAAAAGGCGAAAAAGCCATACTTATGACCTTTTAAATATAACATCAATCCCGCGACTGAACAAGCGTCTAGGCGGCAGGAAAGACTTAAAGCAGAAAACGTGTGGACAATGCGCTACCGGCTGGCCCATACTGCGCAGCCGGACCGCAGGACATGTCGGTCCGTATCACGGCCTGGATGATGTCCGGACACGTTTGCCTGGACATGTTCACCTGATACGGCACGTCCAACGTCGCGCCAAACCGACAGTAGCCGGCCTTCGAACTAGGCCGTCGCAGAGAACCTCAGCACGCCCTTGTCGTCTTCGGCGCGTGTCAGTTTACCCTCGTGATAAAGCGTGTGCAGATGGGCCAGCGCCTCGCCCATGGCAAATGTCATCTGATGCAGATCCAGCTTGCGCTTGAACATCAGCGGCACCACGTCGGATGCCGACATCGGTTTCTCACTACACCATTGCAGCACTTCGCTCAGCCGTTCGGTATGGTGATCGTGCTGCTGACGCAGCCGTTCGTGCAACCCCTTGAACGGTCGGCCGTGCGAAGGCAGCACCAGCGTGTCTTCAGCCAGCGGCTCGTAGCTGTCCAGCGATTGCAGATACAGCTTCAAAGGATCCGCGTCGGGTTCGTGATCAAAGACGCTGACGTTGGTCGAGATACGCGGCAATACCATGTCGCCGGAAATCAGCACCTTGATTTCCGGACAGTACAGGCTGATGTGTTCCGGCGCATGACCGTAACCCGCAATGAACTCCCACACGCGGCCACCGATGCGCAGGCGCTCTCCGCCCAGCATTCGCACGAAACGCCGCGGCATGCCTTCAACCAGCGAAGGGTAGTAGCTGGCGCGCTGGCGAATCTGCTCCTGCGCGCTGGCATCGGTCAGGCCATGACGCGCAAAATGCGCCACCGCTACATCCCCCCCGGTGCCCGCCCCGCCTGCCGGTCGCGACGACCACAGCGATGCGACGTAAAAATCCGTCATGCTCATATGCAGCGGCGCGTTCCAGCGCTCACAGATCCATGCCGCCAGACCGGTATGATCGGGATGCATATGGGTAACGATCAGGCGCAGAACCGGCAGGCCTTCCAGCGCGTTTTCAAAAATGGTTTCCCACAATGCCTTGACTTCGGGTTTGGCAATGCCAGTGTCCACTACCGTCCAGCCCTGGCGGCCGTCCACTTCATCCCGGAGCAACCATAGGTTGATATGATCCAATGCAAACGGCAGGGGCATGCGAATCCATTTGACGCCGGGGGCGATATCCCTGGCCTGCCCCGGTTGTGGCAGCTCATCGCCGAAGGGATAATCCAGTCTTGCTTCAAGTTCGTTCATGCGTACCGCTCCTCATTGACATTTGGTTTTAATTCATAGATCATAGTTTACGTTAACGTAAACATGCAAGCCCGAATCCCCTTGCGGGCTGCTTTGCCTCCATGAACCCACGCACCTGGTCTATTTCCGAACTCGCGGAAGAATTCAATATCACGCCGCGAACGCTTCGTTTCTACGAAGATCACCGCATTGTCAATCCCATCCGGGATGGACAAAAGCGTATCTACACCCATCGGGACCGGACACGCCTGAAGCTGGCCTTGCGTGGCAAACGGCTGGGACTGCAATTGTCCGAAATCTGCTCGCTTATCGGCATGTACGAGGGCCCTGGCAGTACGCAGCCGCAATTGCAAAGCTACCTGACGATCCTCACCCGCCATAAGCTGCAATTGATGCAGCAAAAGCAGGACCTGGACCAGACCCTGGCCGAAATCGGCGAGCAGGAAAAAAACTGCCTGAAACTGCTGAGCGAAGTGGACGCGGCCGCTGCGCCCAAGTGAGCGCACCAGCCCTCCGACGCAGGCAGGCGTCGCAGCTATGGAGGCCGGAAGGGGTCATGACAACCACGGTCAGGAGCGGGTGGACGCACTGCACGCACGGGCCCTTGCCGCCGATTGAAATGCACTGCCGGTTTACGGGTTTATACTGATCCGGTGTTTATTGACGTTTACGTAAACGTAATGATATATTAAGCGCTTATCCCGGACAGGTGCGATCCCCGTGATCAGTGGGCAATTTCCACACTGGCGATTACCCTTGTTTACCCACTTCGGTCATCAAGCCGCGATCCGGTTCACGTAAACTTATATCTGTCAGTGCGGCCTTATTCTGTGGGTCCACTCACACACCACAACGACGGAGACTTTTCATGACGCTTCCCGGTTTGAATTTTGATCTAGGCCAGGATCTGGATATGTTGCGCGATGCCGTAGCCGATTTTGCCAAGGCGGAAATCGCCCCACGTGCGGCCCAGCTGGATCGCGACGACCAATTCCCCATGGACCTGTGGAAAAAATTCGGCGACCTGGGCGTCCTGGGCATGACGGTGAGCGAAGAATATGGCGGCGCCAACCTTGGCTACCTGGCCCATATGATCGTCATGGAAGAGTTCTCGCGTGCCAGTGCCTCGGTGGCCCTGTCCTACGGCGCTCACTCCAATCTGTGCGTCAACCAGTTGCATCGCAACGGCACCGAAGCGCAAAAGAAAAAATATCTGCCCAAACTCATCAGCGGCGAACATATCGGCGCACTGGCCATGAGCGAACCGGGCGCCGGTTCCGACGTGGTCAGCATGAAACTGCGCGCCGAGAAAAAAGGCGACCGCTACGTGCTCAATGGCACCAAAATGTGGATCACCAACGGCCCGGATGCAAATACCCTGGTGGTGTACGCCAAAACCGACCCTCAGGCCAATGCCAAGGGCATTACCGCCTTTATCATCGAAAAAGGCTTCAAGGGGTTTTCCGTCGCCCAGAAACTGGACAAACTGGGCATGCGCGGCAGCCATACCGGCGAACTGGTGTTTGAAAACTGCGAAGTCCCCGAAGAAAATATACTGGGCCAGCTCAACGGCGGCGTAAAGGTACTCATGAGCGGGCTCGATTATGAACGTGCCGTGCTGGCCGGCGGACCGCTGGGCATCATGCAAGCCGTGATGGATATCACCGTGCCCTATGTGCATGAGCGCCAGCAGTTTGGCCAGGCTATCGGCCAATTCCAGCTGATTCAGGGGAAAATGGCCGATTTGTACACCACGCTGCAGGCTAGCCGGGCCTTTTGCTACACCGTCGGAAAGCACCTGGATCGCCTGGGCGCAGGCCATGTGCGCGAGGTGCGTAAAGATTGCGCCGCCGTGATCCTGTATTGCGCAGAAAAAGCCACCTGGATGGCCGGTGAAGGCATCCAGATCCTGGGCGGCAACGGTTATATCAACGAGTACCCCACGGGACGCCTGTGGCGAGATGCCAAGCTGTACGAGATCGGCGCCGGCACCAGTGAAATTCGCCGCATGCTTATCGGGCGCGAGCTGTTCAACGAAACACGCTAGTCATTTGGCCTGGTCAGCGAACCGGGCCACTAGCTGCAAGACAAAAGATACATGACTATGCCGCTCACCGCAGATCATCAGCAAGTCCGACAAGTCGATCCGCCCGTGCCGGAGCCTTCTGCGCTGGCCGCAGAAATTCTGGCCGGCTTCAACCGGCACTATTCGCTGTTCCGCTTTGTCGCACAAAGGGCCAAAGCGCTGTTTGAGTCACACGACTGGCATGGCATGCAGCGGGTCAACCGCGAGCGGATAGACTACTACGACACGCGGGTGCGCGAATGCACAAGGCAGATCACCCAATTGCTGGACAGGACCCGCATGGCCATGCAGGATCCGAGGGTCAGCGGCGCCTTTACCGAAGAACAAAGCCAGTACTGGCAGGATATCAAGCAAGCCTTTACGCAACTGCTGCTGGAACATAGCCAGCCCGAGTGCGCGGAAACCTTCTTCAACTCGGTCTGCAGTCGGATCATGCATCGCGACTACTTTCATAACGACTTTTTGTTTGTGCGTCCTGCCGTTGCCACCGATTACATCGATGCCCAGGGCAGTTCCTATCGCGTTTATTACCCTCACACGCACGGCATTGTATCCACGGTCATCGATATGGTGGCCGATTTCGGGCTGGCCCTGCCTTACCATGACCTGCCCAAAGATGCCCATCTGCTTGCCCGTCGTGCCGTCGGCGTGCTGCGCAGGGAGATCATCAAAACCGGCGGTTCGCGCATTGCGCCCGACTGCCAGATTCATGTGCTGCGCAGTCTGTTCTTCCGTAACAAGGGCGCCTATATCATTGGTCGCTTCATCAACAACGGGCAGCTCTATCCGTTTGCCATTCCACTGCTGCATACACCGGCGCACGAAGTGAGGTTGCATGCTCTGCTGCATACCCGTGCCGATATCAGCACGCTATTTAGTTTTACCCGTGCCTATTTTCTGGTAGACATGGAAACGCCCTCCTCTTACGTCTCGTTCCTGCACACGCTGATGCCGGCCAAACCCAAGGCAGAGCTGTATACGGCTATCGGCCTGCAGAAACAGGGCAAGACGCTGTTCTACCGCGACTTCCTGCATCATCTCACGCATTCGACCGATACTTTCGACATTGCTCCGGGCATCGAGGGGATGGTGATGACCGTATTTACACTGGGCTCCTATCCCTATGTGTTCAAACTCATCCGCGACAAGATCCGCAAAGATGGGATGGTGCACAAGACCGTTCGCCAGAAATACCAGATGGTAAAACTGCATGATCGGGTCGGACGCATGGCAGATACCTGGGAGTATTCGCAAGTTGCCCTGCCGCTACACCGGTTTTCCGATGCCTTGCTCAAAGAGTTACGCACCGAAGTGCCCAGCCTTATCGAAGAGACCGAAAATGCCATCGTCTTTCGGCATGTCTATATCGAACGCCGCATGACCCCGCTAAACCTGTATCTGAACCGGGCCAGCGATGCTGCACTTGAAGACGCCGTCAAAGGCTACGGGGATGCCATCGCCGAACTGGCTGCGGCCAATATTTTTGCAGGCGATATGCTGTACAAGAATTTCGGCGTCACCCGTCTGGGCCGCGTCGTGTTTTATGACTATGACGAAATACAGCCGGTCACCGAGATGGTCTTCCGAAAGATCCCGCCGGCGCCCAATGAAGAAGCCGAGATGTCCGACGAGCCCTGGTACGCAGTTCACGCCAATGATGTTTTCCCCGAGGAATTCGAACGATTCCTGCTGGGAGACCCGCGCGTGCGGCGGGCATTCCTGAAACACCATGCCCAACTGCTCGATTACCAATGGTGGCAGAACCGGCAGAACCGGGTGGCGTCCGGTAAAATCGAAGATATCTTTCCCTACCCCGCCGAGCGCTGCCTGCATCGTGCAGACATGCCGCGGCAACATAATTCATTAAAGGAATCGACATGAATGATCCTATCGTAATCGTTTCTGCTGCCCGCACGCCCATGGGGGCAATGATGGGCAGCCTTTCCGGGCTGGCCGCACATGAACTGGGCGCCACCGCCATCCGCGCCGCTGTAGAGCGGGCGGGCATCAAGGCCGACGATGTCCAGGAAGTGATCATGGGCAACGTCCTGCAGGCCGGACAGGGTCAGGCGCCGGCGCGCCAGGCGGCATTGGGCGGCGGGTTGCCTAAAAGCGTGGCATGCACCACCATTCATAAAGTCTGCGGTTCGGGCCTGAAAGCGGCCATGCTTGCGCATGACCTGTTGCTGGCCGGCAGTGCCGAGGTGGTGGTTGCCGGTGGCCAGGAAAGCATGAGCAACGCCCCGTATCTGTTGCTCAAAGGTCGCCAGGGTTATCGCTATGGTCACTCTACCGTCTATGATCATATGGCGCTGGACGGGCTGGAAGACGCCTACGAGCGCGGCACTGCCATGGGCGTCTTTGCTGAAAAATGTGCTGATAAATACACCTTTAGCCGCCAGGACCAGGACGCATTTTCCATCGAGTCGCTCAAGCGCGCCAATGCCGCCATTGCCGATGGCAGCTTCGAATGGGAAATTGCCCCCGTGACCGTCAGTGCCCGGGGTGGCGACACCATCGTCAGCACCGATGAGTCACCCGGCAAGGCCAAACCCGAAAAAATTCCCGCCCTCAAGCCCGCTTTCAAAAAAGACGGCTCGGTCACCGCAGCAAACTCGTCCTCCATTTCCGACGGTGCGGCAGCACTGGTCATCATGCGGGAATCGACCGCCAAAAAACTGGGGGCAACGCCTATCGCGCGTATTGTGGGCCATTCCCAGCACTCTCATGAACCCGAATGGTTTACCACTGCGCCGGTCAGCGCCATCAAAAAACTGCTGGACAAGCTTTCATGGAGCAAAGACGACGTTGATCTTTACGAAATCAACGAAGCCTTCGCCGTGGTAACCATGGCCGCCATGAAAGAGCTGGAACTGGATCACGCCAAAGTCAATATCCATGGCGGCGCCACTGCACTGGGCCATCCTATCGGTGCATCCGGCGCACGCATTCTGACCACATTGATTGGCGCGCTGCGCAAGACCAAAGGAAAACGCGGCGTGGCTTCTTTGTGCATCGGCGGCGGGGAAGCTGTGGCGCTGGCCGTCGAAATGATCTGACCTTGTGGCTTATCCGTGTCGGGCGACAATCTGCCCGGCGCGGCTTACACCAAACCATTCACCCTGTTGCTCGCGCCGGTCGGCACGCAGCTGCCGGCTACTTGCATGGAAATGTTTTATGCCCGTTATCACCTCAAAAATCAACGCCCGCTCAGCAGGCTTTCTGGAAAACGCACAGGCAATGCAGCAACAGATTGACGATCTGAAGCAGCACCTGGAAAAAACCGCACTGGGTGGCAGCGAAAGCGCCCGCGCCAAACATGTGGCGCGCGGCAAACTGCTGCCACGCGACCGTGTTGAACGCCTGCTGGATCCCGGTTCGCCTTTTCTGGAACTCTCGCCCATGGCAGCGCACGGGATGTATGAGGGCGACGCGCCCGGCGCCGGCGTCATTACCGGCATTGGTCGGGTCAATGGCGTCGAGTGCGTTATCGTCTGCAATGATGCCACGGTCAAGGGCGGCACGTACTACCCCATGACGGTCAAGAAACATTTGCGGGCCCAGGAAATCGCCCAGCAGAATCGCCTGCCCTGCATTTATCTGGTGGATTCGGGCGGCGCCAACCTGCCTCGCCAGGACATGGTGTTCCCGGACCGCGATCATTTCGGACGCATTTTTTACAATCAGGCGGTCATGTCCTCCATGGGCATTGCGCAAATTGCCGTTGTCATGGGCTCGTGCACCGCCGGCGGCGCCTATGTGCCTGCCATGAGCGATGAATCGATCATCGTCAAAAACCAGGGCACCATCTTTCTGGGCGGCCCGCCACTGGTAAAAGCGGCGACGGGCGAAGTCGTCACTGCCGAAGACCTGGGCGGCGGCGATGTGCACACGCGCCTGTCGGGCGTTGTTGATCATCTGGCCAACAGCGACCTGCATGCCCTGCAACTGGCGCGCGACACAGTGGCACGCTTAAATATCAAAAAGAACATCCCCCTTAAATTGCAAGCGGTGCGTGAACCCCTGTACGACCCTTCTGAACTGAACGGCATCATTCCAGCTGATACCCGCAAGCCTTACGACGTTCGCGAAGTCATTGCGCGCATTGTCGACGGTTCTGAATTCGATGAGTTCAAGGCGCGCTTTGGTACCACACTGATTACCGGCTTTGCCCATCTGCATGGCATGCCTGTCGGCATCATTGCCAATAACGGCATCCTGTTTTCCGAAGCTGCGCAAAAAGGCGCGCACTTTATTGAACTGTGCTGCCAGCGCAAGATCCCGCTTATCTTTTTGCAGAACATTACCGGTTTTATGGTGGGTCGCAAATACGAAAACGAAGGCATTGCCCGTCACGGCGCCAAAATGGTCACCGCCGTGTCCACCGCTTCAGTTCCCAAGATCACCGTTCTCATTGGCGGCTCTTTCGGTGCCGGCAACTACGGCATGTGCGGCCGCGCCTTCAATCCGCGCATGCTCTTCATGTGGCCCAATGCCCGTATCTCGGTCATGGGCGGCGAGCAGGCGGCCAGCGTGCTGTCTACGATCCGCCGCGATGGTATCGAGGCCAAGGGCGACAGTTGGTCTGCCGACGAAGAAGAACTATTCAAGGCCCCGATTCGCGACCAGTACGAACGCGAAGGACACCCATACTATGCCACCGCGCGCCTGTGGGATGACGGCATCATCCAGCCTGCCGACACCCGCCGGGTGCTGGCGCTGAGCCTGTCCGCAGCCCTGAACGCCCCGATAGAAGACACCCGTTTCGGCGTGTTCCGTATCTGACCGGAGACAAGACCATGTTCCATACCATCCTGATTGCCAATCGCGGCGAAATCGCCTGCCGCGTGGCCGCCACTGCCCGCCGCATGGGCATCCGTACTGTCGCGGTCTACTCCGATGCCGATGCCAACGCAGCGCACGTGCATGCCTGCGATGAATCGGTCCATATTGGCGCGGCCGAGCCTCGCGCCAGCTATCTGCTGGGCGATGTGATCCTGAACGCCGCACGGGCGACAGGCGCCCAGGCGATTCACCCCGGTTACGGCTTTCTTTCCGAAAACGAAGCCTTTGCCCAGGCCTGCGGGCAGGCAGGCGTCACCTTTATCGGACCACCCGCTTCTGCCATTGCCGCCATGGGCAGCAAGTCTGCCGCCAAATCCCTTATGGAACAGGCCGGCGTCCCCCTGGTGCCGGGCTATCACGGCAAAGACCAGGACCCCGCCTTTTTGCATCAGCAAGCCGACCACATCGGCTATCCGGTATTGATCAAGGCCAGCGCCGGCGGTGGCGGCAAAGGCATGCGCGTGGTCAATAGTTCGGAGGAGTTTATCGCCGCCCTGGCTTCATGCAAGCGTGAAGCTATCAGCAGCTTTGGCGACGATATGGTTCTGATCGAACGCTATCTGACCAAACCGCGCCATATCGAGATCCAGGTATTTGCCGACAGCCAGGGCAATGCCGTGTACCTGTTCGAGCGTGACTGCTCGGTTCAGCGCCGCCACCAGAAAGTCATCGAAGAGGCTCCGGCGCCGGGCATGACCGCGGAACGCCGCAAGCAAATGGGCGAGGCGGCAGTCGCTGCCGCCAAGGCCGTGGGCTATGTGGGCGCCGGCACGGTCGAGTTCATCGCTGAGCCCGACGGTCGCTTTTACTTCATGGAAATGAATACCCGTCTGCAGGTGGAGCATCCGGTCACCGAGATGATTACCGGGCTGGACCTGGTCGAATGGCAATTGCGCGTCGCCGCCGGCCAGCCCTTGCCTTTGACGCAAGCGCAACTGACCATGCAAGGCCATGCCATTGAAGCGCGGATCTACGCAGAAAATCCAGACAACGGCTTTCTGCCTTCCATCGGCACGCTAAGCCATCTGCGCCTGCCGGATCATGTCACCTTCCGCAACGGCACGGTTCGTGTCGATGGCGGCGTGGGCCAGGGCGATACCATCTCGCCCTATTACGACCCCATGATCGCCAAGCTGATTGTCTGGGGTGAAAACCGGGAACAGGCCATTGCACGCATGCATACGGCGCTGGCGCAAACGCATGTGGTTGGCGTTCGCACCAATCTTGCGTTTCTGGGCCGGCTCATGGAAAACACGGCGTTTGCTACCGCCGACCTGGACACAGGATTGATCGAAAAAAATCGCGAGCAGTTGCTGCCCGAACATACCGAAGCCACATTGCCAGCACTGGCCTGCGTGGCCGCCACCTGGATCAGTGCCCAGGGGCAAACCGGACATAACCGCAACCAGGGAGATCACAGTATCGACCCATGGAACAGCACAGATGGCTGGCGCCTGTCGGGTTCCTACCAACAGACCCTGCAACTGCAGGATGGCGATATCGCGCACACTCTGCACATGCAGCGCGTTGACGGACAGTGGCAACTGCTGCACCAGGATCGAAGCTACCCTCTGTCATGGTCAGCCCAAGCCGATGGCGCCAGTTGGCACACCCAGGTCAATCTGGATGGCCGCAATTATCGCGGCACCGTCGTACGCGACGGAGAACAGGCCTGGTTGTTTGGCACAGGACAAACCGGCGGCACCCGTATTTTCGGCCTGCCGGACCAGTTGCGCCATGCCGCCGACGAGAGCGCAGACCATGGTGGCAATCCGACCGCTCCCATGCCAGGCAAAATCATCTCTCTATCTGTCAAGGCCGGCGACACCGTAAAAAAAGGCGGTGCCCTGATGGTCATGGAGGCCATGAAAATGGAGCACGCCATCACTGCACCCACATCGGGTATTGTCCAGGAAGTATTCTTTGCCGTTGGCGATCAGGTAACGGATGGAGCGGAATTGATCAGGATTGAAGAGGCAGACACCTGAGATGTCGCGTCCTCCTTCAGCGAAATCCGAACGTAAACAGGCCGGGTAACGTGAAGATCTGAGCCAGATTCAAGAGTATGAAATTCCGAGACACCGTCTCGGAATTTTTCATTGAAGCGTTTTTACTGCTTGCCTTCGTCCAGATGTATATTGCCACCTTCGTTGGCCCACTCAGCATCACGCTGTTGTTCGATATCATCTGACAGCGTATCGAGCAGTTCAGCGATTTCGTCCTGATAGGTTTCAATCATATCGTCCGGCAAACCCAAAGACTCCTGGGCCTCCAGAAAACTTTCAGCACAGATATTCAGCGAATTGCGCACGGCCTTTTTGTCGCTCACATTCGCCAGCAACGCATACACCGCGTGTTGCAGGGCCGCCTGCTGTGCCATGCATTGATTCAGATTATCCGACAGCTCGATAACCAGTTCTTTGAGTTCCATCTCGTTCTGCATGTCTGCTCCTTGTCATCCGTTGGGAGAAACCGGATGGATTCGACCATCCGGTTAGCTCATTGCCCTGTCGGCAGACAGGGCTCGATCAGGCTCTAACCTGGGCAATGACTTCGTCCAGCCAGGTCAGCATTAACTTGAGTTCGTCTTCGGTCATATTCAATGCGGTCATAAAGCGCAGCAGATTCGGTCGCGGCGCATTCAACAGCATACCTTCCGGGCCGCGCTCGCGTGCTGCGTCCACAATGGCCGGTCCGTCGTCCTTGTCCAGAATCAACGCGCGCAACATGCCCATGCCACGCTCGCCTTTCATGCCCCATTTTTCCGACAGTGCCAGCAGACCTTGCGACAACTGTTCGGAGCGGGCCTGAACACTTTGCATAAACCCGGGTGCAGTCAGCGTATCGAAAACAGCAATGCCACCGGCAGTGATCAATGGATTACCATTGTAGGTACCGCCCTGATCGCCATGCTCAAAGCACGACACTTCTTCGCGGGCCAGCATGGCGGCCAAAGGAATGCCGCCACCAATACCTTTGCCTAGCGACATGATGTCGGGCTCTATGCCGTAAGCCTGATAGGCAAACAGTTCACCGCAACGGCCCATGCCTGTCTGCACTTCGTCCACGATCAGCAGCATATCGTTCTCGCGGGTCAGTTCGCGCAGCGCTTTCATGAACGCCATTTCAGCAGGAATAACACCGCCTTCGCCCTGCACCGGTTCCAGCATGATGGCAACAGTATTGTCGTCAATCAACGCCTTGACCGATTCCAGGTTATTCAGTTCAGCCTTGGGAAAGCCATCGACCTGCGGCGCAAATTTCGTGTCCCAACCGGGCTTGCCCGAGGCAGACATGGTGGCCAGTGTGCGGCCGTGAAAACTGTGGTCGAACGTGATAATTTTGTAGGCGCCCTTTTTGTTCTTCTGGCCCCATTTGCGCGCCAGCTTGATCACACCCTCGTTGGCCTCGGCGCCACTGTTGGTGAAAAACACCCGATCGAAGCACGACGCATCAATCAGCCGCTTGGCCAGCGCCACCGACGGCTCATTGAAAAACGCAGGCGAAGGGTTGATCAATTTTCCTGCCTGGTCGTTAAGCGCCTTGACCAATTGCGGCGGACAATGCCCCAGGCAATTTACCGCCCAACCCTGAATGCAATCCAGATATCGCTTGCCGGTGTCGTCCGTCAGCCAGGAACCCTCGCCACTGACGAAATACAAAGGCGGACGGGTGGTAATTTCCATTAGCGACTGGGCATCGGCAGAACTGAATGACATGGCATTTCCTTATAAATGCAAATGGGGGACGAAGTAAGTTTTCATTGTATTCAAATTCCCCCCTGCTGTCCGGTCTGCATGAAAAATACGCGCTTACACAGATTAGCTGCCGCGATCCATCGACCTACCCAAACGCGATCTTTGCACCCGCTGCTTTAACGCAGCAGGCTTTAATCCCCTGTTTTTATCCTGGCTTTCACTCCCGGCTTAACTCGTCGCTTTCATTTAACGCTTCGCTTTAGCTCCCGGGTTTAAGTCGCGGCGCTCACTCCCGGTTTGCGCGCCTGGCCCAGCCCGCGGATGTTCTTTGCGCGGTGTCGCTTAACGACACGCCAGCGTATCTTGTTTCGCTGCACTGGCCCACTGCGTCGGTATAGTCAAATATGACGGCTTCGTCTGCGCTTTTTTTTGCTCATTTTTTGCGCTCTTGGGCCCGTCAGTTATGTAAACTGCAATCGACTGAAACAGAAGGCGCAGCGGCCAGACAACGCTATTGTCATCGAAAAGTCTTTTGGAATCATGAGTCTGGAAGTCACTGTGATGTTTTTTTATGACGAGATCCAATAAACCGTTGCCTGCCCACTCAAAAACCCGTACAGTATAATCATTAAGCCTGCGTAACGGCTGACGGGTGTAGCCTGTCAAATAGCACCATTTATCTACGCTTTCAGCTTAATTAAAGAATTTTGAAGGCAGGATGGTGTCATTTGACTGAAGGGCTATCATTGAATAAACCTTTTGGGGAAAACGCATTATGTATGATGTCCTGGTTTATCTCTTCGAGAACTATTACACTCCAGAATCCTGCCCTTCCGCAGACGTCCTGACCAAAAGGCTCATGGCAGCAGGCTTTGAGCACGATGACATTGACGATGCGATCGGATGGCTTTTCGGCCTGGCCGAATCCACAGAAAAATGCGTGGAACTGACCAGCATGTCAGACTCCAGCACACGCTTTTATACGCCAGGAGAGCAACAACACCTGGGCGTAGCGGCACTCGGGTTCATGAGTTTCCTGGAGTATAGCGGGGCGGTCGCGCCACCGCTACGCGAAATCATTATTGACCGCGCCATGGCAGCGCCGGAAGCCCCCCTGTCCTTGCAGCACATCAAAATTATCACGCTGATGGTGTTGTGGAGCCAGGAAGCGGAGATTGATCATCTGATTCTGGAAGAACTGGTTACCGACGACGAAGAAAAACTGTTTCATTGATCCAATGGTTCGGCGGCGTAGTTGCGCCATATGTCGCATAAAGCAGGCATGAGGCAAGCACGCCGCCGTAACCTATGCGAATATAAGCACTTGTGCAGTCAAGGCAGTTGCTGCCCGTGTCTACTCTATCTACTTGCGCCCTGCTGATTTTGCCCAACCCGTCTTACACCACCTGCGCCCCCTATACGGGGCGTTTTGCGCCCAGCCCCAGCGGTCCCCTTCACGACGGGTCGCTTGTCGCGGCCATGGCCAGCTTTCTGGACGCTCGCGCGCATCACGGCCGTTGGCTGTTACGCATCGAAGATATCGATACACCGCGCGTGGTGCCGGGTGCAGACCGGATTATCCTGTCGCAATTGCAACAACTGGGCATGCGCTGGGACGGCGACATTATCTGGCAGTCGCAGCGGCTGTCGCGCTATGCCGACATATTCGAGCAATTTGACAAACAGGGCTTGATTTACGGATGCGCCTGTACGCGTCAGGAAATCGCCAGCAACGCTGCGCAGGCCGGTCTGTTAGGGGAGGACGGGGAGCGCCCCTACGCCGGCACCTGTCGGGCCGGTATTGCCGCTGGCCGCTCGCCCCGTGCCTGGCGCGTAAAAATGCCCGACGCGACCTATTCCTTTACTGATCGCTGGGTAGGTGCACGCACCCAAAACGTTGCTCAGGCCGTCGGCGACATGATCGTCAAACGCGCCGATGGCCTGTTCGCCTATCAGCTCGTGGTCGTTGTGGACGATCACGATCAGCAGGTGACCGACATTGTACGAGGTCAGGATCTGCTTTCTTCTACAGCCAGGCAGCATCAACTGGCCCGCATGTTGGGTTTTGCACCACCGCGGATGATGCATGTTCCCCTGGTGCTGGACAGCGATGGCAGAAAGCTCTCGAAGCAGAATCACGCACAGGCCATTGATGTGCAGAACCCGATCAAGAGCCTGCAGCGAGCCTGGGCAGCGCTGGGTTTTGATGTACTGCCCGTAAATACGGTGAACGACTTCTGGGACGCAGCAGTGGCGGCATGGTGCCAGCGTTTTACCATACGCTCACGCCCCTTTTAACCGTTATTTTTGACTGTTATTTCCCGCCGCTATTTTAGCCATTCAATTTCGCCATTCAATTTCGCCATTCAATTTCGCCATTCAATTTCGCCGTTATTTTGTGCCGGTTATGCAGTGGCCCATGCCGCCAGGTCGCACGCCCAAAATATGCGACGCAACGAATGCACCCGGAAGCGAACTGCCGCCGAGCCACTGCCGCGCCCTAGTTGAGTACTTATCTAACCTTATAGCCGATTCTGCTTTTCGTCCAGCAACCCGGTCAACAATGCCACCCCATCCTGATTGACACGAAATTCCCCATAGCGGGCACGAGCAAAGTGTTCTGCCTGCCCTTCCGGGAAAAAATAGGCGTCGGTCACAAACAGCACCCGCTCATCCAGCTGCCTGCGATAACGCACCACAACATTGCCGGGCTGCGCCGGCGGCGCCATTTGCCGCAGCGTGCGTGTAAAGTGATATACCCCTTGCGCATCGGGTTTCAGTTCGACATACCGGTGTGAGTAATCGGAAAACAGGTTCCCGTCATCACCCCCCTGTGACGCAAAATTTAATGTCATATAGTCGCCCTGCATCAGAGAGCGCGGATCCACCGGCCGCAACGCAACCACAAAACGCGTCCCGTCACGGATGATAGCCTCTTTTTGCACGACGTCCACATTGGCCGCGGCCAGCACGGCAACCAGCCCGGCCACGATGCTCGCAAACACCGGCACCCGTGGCCACCCCCGGCTAGCTCTGGCCTGGGAAGCAGACAGAGTGTCAGGCGCAGGCAAGCGCGACCCGTCGCGCCCGGCGGGCGTATCGGCGATCGGATCCGGTGCGTCATTGTGATCGGCAGGCACTGCGCCAATATTAGCAACGGGACGCAGCCGGTACCACAGCAGCGCGATCACCAGTAGGACAGCGCCCTGAGCGATCAGAAAGTACGCTTTATCCAGCAAAAGAAAATGCAATTGAAAATAAAACTGCGCCAGAAAAACGATGATACTGATCACGCCGACAACCAGCATGCTGCGGTAATGCAGCTCGTAGCCCAACAGGCACAACAACAGCCCCAATTGTACCCCGGGCAAATCGCCCCATAGTACACCCAACGCTAGCAGGACAAGCAGCACGACGGCCTGATCCGCCATGTAAACGCGTCGCCGTCTGGCAGACAGCCATGCAACACCCACAGGCAGCAGGGAAAACACCAGATTGCACAGGTAAACCATCGGGAACCGTGTGGGCAGAACCCATTTACTCAATACCATCGCCAGCATGTTCTGCCCCTCTGGCACACTCTGGTTGCCGCTGTAAGACAACGCCGACATATCAATAACATAGGCGCCAAGCGGGACGCACAGCAGCGCCCATGCGAGCGTTTTGTAGCGACGCAGCCAGGCCTGCGGCAACCCCATCAGAATCACAGTGGCCAGCACAATATAAACAGGTGCCAGTTCGCTCAAGAACGACAGCCATTCTGCATCATGGCCATAGCCGGACAGGCTGGCATCTGCACGATCGAACGCAAGCCCAGGACTGTACTGTGGCCATAAAATGGCAAACAGCACCAGCGCTGCGACCGCACACTGAAACTGAAACCACGGAATTTGATACATATGGTACAGAATCAGCAGGCCGGCAATCAGACCCAATATCGGCAAAGCGCGTTCCGTATAGTCTATAGACGTTCCGCTGAAAACCTCGAATGCCAGCAACAGCAAACCGACCAGCATCAACGTCACACCGCTGACACGCCATTTACCGCCAGGAGCGAAGTATGCCAACACCCCGGCCGCCAGAGCCGCGCCTGCAGCCCCTGTCAGCGGTATCTCCAGGATTACAATAAGGGCCAGACCCAGCAAAAATATAAAGCCGAATGAAAAGAGGAACAACAACGGCGAACTTCGCGCCGGGGTAACTGCAGTCTCAGCCTGAACTGTGTTTGCACTTGTAGCTGTATCTGTAGCTGTATCTGTATCTGCGACCGCAGCAGGCACGCCGGCCAAACGGCCCGAAGGGGCCGGCTGGCCGGGTGCGTCAGACTGCGATTGATACACTTTCCTAAGCCAGGACACACAACCGAGCATCCCGCCAAGCGCCACCACAAAGGCCAGCGCCACGCTCAGCTCGACCGACTCGGCGAACAGCCAACTTGCGATGAGCACGTAGCTACCCGCGTACAGGACCGTAAACACGGCCAGTTGCGAAAGAATGAAAAAATCGGGCCTGACACGGCGATAAAGATAGAACCCGCTTAAGACAACCGCGCCAACCAGCACTGCCTGCAGCAGCATGGCCTGATTGGACTCACCGTCAAATAGGGATTCCACAGACGCGGCCAGCGTACAAAACAAGGCGATCAATATGATAAGCACCAGCAGCCGGGGAACCACCCGATAAGGATCGCTATAGTGGCTGCGCAAACGTTCGGCGCCCACCAGCAGGCCCGCATTGAGTGCTGCCACCACCCATGCATAGCCCATTGGCGTATAACGCTGCGGGCTTAGCAACACCTGCGTACCCAGCAACAATATGATGGCGGTATTTAGCACCACCAGCCACAGCACGATAACAAACCAACTACGGGCGACCAGCAGCCAGGGAACCGCCAGCAAGGCCCACCAGCCAAATAACGTCCAGGGATCGGCACCGGTCTGATAGGTTTGCCCCAGAAGCGCCAATAGGCCACCTGTAACGACACAAGCGAGAAACAATGCACCGGCAAAAGCCGGCACGCCCTGGCGGCCAAAGTGTGCGAGGTCCGGGACGCCTGGGGTATGGCCGGAATTGCGCCGTCCCCGCCAGGCCTGCACCAGGGCAATGGCCACAACGGCAACCAGCAACAGCTGGACACCCGCAATACGCTCAAACTTGCCCAGCCCGTCCCAGTTTGCCGCGATCCAGGTCACAATGCCGCTGGCCAGCAACCCAATACCCAGCACCCGCAATCCCATATTGAAAAAGAGACGCCACCGGAAGATTTGATCATGCCCGGATTGTGCAGAATGAGCCGTTGGAGCTTGCATCAATTGAATTACCTCTCGTATTATCCGCGTTTGGGCTGCCGGGAAAGTGCCGGCCACCAGAAACAGCACGGCAAGCGATTATAGCTGTGTGGAAAATAACCGTGTAGTACACTCGGTGAAAAATAACACATCCGCTTGCGGTTCATAACTTCGGAAAACCATGACGAAAACCCTGATTATCGCTGAGAAACCTTCAGTTGCACTCGATATCTCCCGTGCTTTGGGCGGCATGCATCGTGAAGGCGACTACTTTGAGAACGACCAGTATGTCCTGTCGTCCAGCGTAGGGCATTTGCTAACCCTGACCAATCCCGACGATGTTGTCCGCGGCAAATGGTCCTTCAATCATCTGCCGGCCATCCCGGCCAAAGCGTTCGATCTCAGGCCGTCCGACAAAAGGGCCACCGATCGGCTCAAAATGCTGGTGCGCCTGCTCAAACGCAAGGATGTCACTGCCATTATCAACGCATGTGATGCCGGACGCGAGGGAGAGTTAATCTTCCGTTACATTATCCAGTATGCGGGCGTCAATAAGCCCATCAAGCGACTCTGGCTGCAGTCCATGACACGCAACGCCATTATCGAAGCCTTCGACAATCTGCGCGACGACAGCGTGATGAAGCCGCTGGAAGCGGCGGCCCGCTCGCGCGCGGAAGCCGACTGGCTGATCGGCATCAACGGCACGCGCGCCATGACTGCCTTTAACAGTAAGGATGGGGGGTTTTTCAAGACGCCTATCGGCCGGGTCCAAACCCCGACCCTGGCCATTGTTTTCGAACGTGAAGAAAAAATCCGCCAGTTCAAATCACGCGACTACTGGGAGGTTCATGCCACCTTCGTAGCAGCCGGCGGCCTGTACGAAGGCAAGTGGTTCGACCCGGCCTTCAAGAAGGATGAACACGATCCAGAGAAAAGGGACAACCGCCTGTGGTCGGCCGCCAGTGCGCAATCGGTGGTTGTAGCGTGTCGCCATAAAGACGGCACGGTTACCGAAGAATCCAAGCCCTCGACATCCATGTCGCCAGGCCTGTTTGACCTGACATCCCTGCAGCGCGAAGCCAACTCCCGTTTCGGCTTCACCGCCAAAACGACACTGGCGCTGGCGCAAAGCCTGTACGAGCGACACAAGGCGTTGACTTACCCGCGTACCGACTCACGCTACCTGCCCGAAGACTATCAGAGTACGGTCAAGCAGACCTTTGAGGCCATCGCAGGCGCCGAATCGCAGCTGGGACGCCGCAATGCCCCCTTTGCAAAGAAGATCCTGCAAAACAGCTGGGTCAGGCCCAATAAGCGTATTTTTGACAACAAAAAGATCTCCGATCACTTTGCCATTATCCCTACCCTGCAGGTACCCAAGGAGCTGAGCGAAGCCGAAGCCAAGATCTACGACCTGGTCAGCAAACGCTTTATGGCCGTGTTCTTCCCACCTGCTGAATTCCGGGTAACCACGCGCATCACGATTGTGACCAGCCATCACTTCAAAACTGAAGGCAAGGTATTGATCAAGCCGGGCTGGCTAGAAATCTACGGACGCGAGAACCAGGAAAGCGATGCCACGCTGGTTCCCGTAGCTGAAAATGAAACCGTCAAAACCGAAGATATCGCCGCCAAGGAGCTGGTAACCCGTCCACCCGCCCGCTATACAGAGGCAACGTTGCTCTCGGCCATGGAAGGGGCCGGCAAGCTGGTAGACGACGATGAACTGCGCGAAGCCATGTCCGAGCGCGGATTGGGTACGCCAGCGACCCGTGCCACCATTATCGAAGGGCTGCTCAATGAACAGTACCTGCGCCGCGAAGGCCGCGAACTGATTCCGACGGCCAAGGCGCGCCAGCTCATGACGCTGCTGGTCGGACTGAACGTGCGCGAGCTGACCTCACCCGAACTGACAGGTGAATGGGAACACAAGCTCAAGCAAATGGAACAGGGCCAGCTGGACCGCGAAGCGTTCATGCGCGAAATTGCGCAAAGCACGCAAATCATCGTCAAGCGGGCCAAGGAATACGAGCAGGACACCGTGCCCGGCGACTACGCCACGCTCACGACGCCTTGCCCGGCCTGCGGCAGCGTCGTCAAGGAAAACTACCGTCGTTACGCCTGCACCAACTGTGATTTTTCCATTACCAAGCATCCCGGCGGCCGTACCTTTGAAATTCCCGAAGTGGAAGAATTGCTGCAAAACAAAACCCTAGGCCCGCTCAGCGGTTTCATCAGCAAAATGGGACGGCCTTTTTCGGCCATTTTGCGCATTACGCCCGAAAATAAACTGGAATTCGATTTTGGCCAGTCTGATGACGACAACAGTGAACCGCTGGACGTTTCCCAACTGACGCCCGTGGGCCATTGCCCCAAATGCACTGGTAACGTCTATGATACGGGCATGAGCTACGTCTGCGAAAATTCGGTCAGCGAAAAGAAAACCTGCGACTTCAAGTCCGGTCGCGTGATCCTGCAACAGGAGATCAGTCACGACCAGATGGGCAAATTGCTCAGCCAGGGTAAAACCGACCTGCTCGACGGGTTTGTGTCCAATCGTACCAACCGTAAGTTCAAAGCCTACCTGGCCATGTCGAAAGCGGGTAAAATAGAGTTTGAATTTGAGCCCCGCCCAGCCAAAACGGCAAAAGCGGCGTCTAAATCGACTGCCAAAGCCGCCAGCAAGTCTGCGGCAAAAAGCGCCGCTACCGCGGCAGAGGCCGACAGCGGCAAAGTGGTCAAAAAAGCAGCCAAGAAAACTGCCCGCAAGACCGCAAGCAAAATTGCCACCAAGAAAACAGCTGTCAAGAAAGCCACTGCAAAGAAAGTCGCAGGCAAAAGCGCGACCGCCCGCAAGCAGACTGCCAAAACCGCCGACCCGGACGACACCGAGCCCGCATTTTAAGCGACCCCCGCCTCACCCCGGGGGCGCATGTACAGAATGAACACACTTATTCAGAAATACAACATCCCCGGTCCCCGCTATACCAGCTACCCCACCGTTCCGTACTGGGACGAAAGTAGTTTCGATAGCGACGCTTATCTGCAGACCGTCAAGCGCAGCTTTACAGAATCTAACGCCCAGGAAGGTATCAGTCTGTATATCCACCTTCCTTTCTGTGAGGTGCTCTGTACCTTCTGCGCCTGTCATAAGCGCATTACAAAAAAACACAGTGTCGAAGAGCCCTATGTCGAGGCGGTCCTCAAAGAATGGGCCATGTACCGCAAGCTGCTCGGCGATAAACCGGTCATCAGGGAAATTCACCTGGGTGGTGGCACGCCCACTTTCTTTAGTAGCGCCAACCTGCAACGCCTGCTCACCGGCATTCTGGATGATGCCATCGTCCACGAGCACCACGAGTTCAGCTTCGAGGGTCACCCCAACAATACCCGCAAGGAGCATCTGCAGGTCCTGTACGATCTGGGCTTTCGCAGGGTCAGCTACGGCGTGCAGGACTATGATCCCGTGGTCCAGAAGGCCATCCATCGCATTCAGCCCTACGAAAACGTGCTCAATGCAACCGACGCAGCCCGCGCTATCGGCTATACCAGTGTCAGTCACGACCTGATCTTTGGCCTGCCCTTCCAGAGTTGGGCTGCCATGGAATCGACCATCAAGAAAACCATCGCCCTCAAGCCCGATCGCCTGGCCTTCTACTCCTACGCCCACGTTCCCTGGATCAAGGGCAACGGACAGCGCGGTTTCGACGAAAATGATCTGCCCTCCGGTGAGGAAAAGCGCGCCCTGTACGAAAATGGCAAGCGGCTGCTCGAAGAGCTGGGCTACGTGGAAATTGGCATGGATCACTTTTCGCTGCCATCCGATTCGCTGTATCAGGCCATGCTGGAAAAAAGCCTGCACCGCAATTTCATGGGCTACACCGCCTCGTCAACGCAGTTGATGATCGGCCTGGGCGTGTCGGCCATCAGTGATACCTGGTATGCCTTTGCGCAGAACGAAAAAGTACTTGAAGATTATTATGCTCGCGTCGACAGCGGAGCGTTGCCGCTGTTCCGTGGTCATTTGCTGGACCAGGAAGATCTGATCATCCGGCGCCACATTCTGAACCTGATGTGCCAACTGCAGACAAGCTGGGCCGATCCGGCCATGCAATTTCCCGAGCTGCCAGAGGTGCTGGAGCGGCTGGAGGAAATGCAAAGCGACGGCCTGATCCGCATTGGCGCCGACCGCATTGATATTACCGAAGCCGGGCGCACCTTCGCCCGTAATATCTGTATGGCATTTGATCTGCGCATGCTGCGCAAGCAACCGAATGCGCGAATTTTCTCGATGACGGTATAAAGGCGCAGCATGACCCTGATTCCGGAAATCAAGCCGCAGCAATCTTTGGAACTGCTCAAGGAACTGCATATCCTCACGCGTGAGGGAAAGATCAACCAGGACACACGACGCAAGCTCAAGCAGGTCTACCACCTGTACCAGTTCATTGAGCCGCTCATGCAAACCGTACTGGACGAGCGACAGGCGCTTTCGCTGGTTGACCACGGCGCCGGCAAGTCGTACCTCGGTTTTATTTTGTACGATTTATTCCTCAAGGAACACGATAATGCCACGGTGTATGGCATTGAGTCGCGTGCCGATCTGGTCAAAAAATCGGAAGACCTGGCCGGGCGCCTGGGCTTTGAAGGGATGCAGTTCAAGGATATGACCGTAGAGCAGTCCATCTCTTCTGCCGATCTACCCGAAAAAATAGACATTGTCACCGCCCTGCATGCCTGCAATACCGCCACAGACGACGCCATCCGCTTTGCTCTGGCTCGCGATGCGCGTTTCATCGTGCTGGTGCCCTGCTGCCAGGCCGAAGTGGCTGCAGCACTGCGCGCCACCAAGGGCAATACTCTGGGCAAAACGCCTTTGTCTGAACTATGGCGCCACCCCCTGCACACTCGCGAGTTCGGCAGCCAGATCACAAATGTATTACGCTGCCTGCAACTGGAAGCGCGCGGCTACCAGGTTACCGTAACGGAACTGGTAGGCTGGGAACATTCCATGAAAAACGAGCTGATCACCGCAAAAAAAACCGGCGGCTTCAAGAAAAGCGCTCGCGAGCGGCAACTGGCCATTCTGAAGGAATGCCACCTGGAAGCGCTGCAGGAGCGGTTTGCTTATTGAGGAGGCGCAATCGCAACGTCTTCGCCTTCGAAATAAACCTCTACAGCCTCCTGCGCCAGTCGAGATAAATCAGCGAGTTCGTCCGCAGCGGTAAAACAGCCGGGAAAGTCCGGAAAAGTAACACTGTAGGCGCTGTCCGGATCTTTGTGGATGTATGCAGGATAAAACATCATTACCTCCAACCCAAATCCAACCATCGGCTTTCAATAGTTTAATTACTTCATCACTCTTCATTTTGTGTATACACAACAAAAAGAGAATGCATTTTTTGGGGATCAGATTGCCACACGGGAAATGGCACTCACCGCCTCACCGCCGTACTGGGCACCACCTCAGACGCGTCCATTGCAGCACGCAAAGTGATTACTCCGCATCGTCAGGTTTTGCTCACATTGCGCGGGCGACAATCATCCGATCTGCAATCAGTCATTTCCTTTAGTGATAAAACACTCGCAGATGAGTGCAACAGCCAGCGCGTGCTTTCCCCATACAGGATGTGTAGACGCCGCGTACGGATCTGCCAACCTTATCGTACTCATCGTCCCTTTGTTGAACTGATTGTTTACTCGGCCGGAAAAACAGGCTCGCCCAGATTTTGCATCAGGCGATTGGCCCAGCCGAACACAGACACCGAATGAATCAGATCCAGCATTTCAATCTCGGTGAAACCCTGATCTTTCAACACTTGCAGATTGTCTGCATCAAACCCGGACACATCGCGCGTAAGGGCTGTCGCCACATCAATCACGGCAGCATCGCGTTCATTTTTTGCTGCGCTGGCAGGATCCACAAACACGTCGCGCACGATTTCATTACGCTTGGCCAGTTGCTCGAATCGCTGTGCATGCACTGAAGCGCAATAGACGCAACCGTTGATGCGCGATACCGCCAGGGCGCCCAGTTCACGATCAGCGCGATTTAACCCGCCTGGCGCATACATGATGGCGTTATAGGTAAATGAGCGCTGATCCAGAATGTGAGGCTCGTGCACCAGCAGCAGATAATAATCGGACGTTTTAGCCTGCGGGTGACTCGCTTCCAATACCTTGTTCTGTTCCGGGGTTGCGGCATTGGCGTCCACAACATCCAGCCAGGCTTTCCAGCCTAGCGTCTGGTTGGTAAATCCGTTGACTTTGATTACATCGCTCATGCTGCCTGCTCCAGTTTCTGCATTGCCTTCAATCCGGCTACCAGACGTATCTGATAGGCCAGAAACCCGATCAATTGCCCAAGCACAACGACGTCCTGCGTGGACATGCCTGATTTTTTCAGCGTCAGCAACGTTTCTTCGTTGCCTTCTATCGGGTCCAGAATCAGTTTTTTGGTAAATTGCAGGACACTGTTCAATTCACATTTCACAATATCCTCAACATGATCTTCGGTCACGATCTGAACCAGCTTCTCATCGATACCTGCCAGCAGCGCCTGCTCGGTATAGTGTGCCGTCAGCTCGGGCGAGTTCATCAGACTGCTGGCATACAAGGCAACCAGCCATCGATCCTGTAGCGGCAAACTCAGGTCGGACGAAAATAGTGCGGCATAGCTTGCCTGCGTGCCGTTCTTAACTTTTTCCCTGAACTGCCGGGCCTGCCAGGTTTTACTGTCCGGCTTCAGATTGAGCAGCGTATCGATCAGATCGAATGCCTCTGCGCTTTGCATAATATTTCCTTTGCGTTGTTGCTCGTAAATTCATGACGTATGCGATATGACATTCTAACGGAGACAGCAAAAAAATTCGCGCTCCTGTACACTGCCGTTGTTATCGACCGGATGCACTTTGGTCACTTTATGCAGCCATATGAATCCAATGCCGCAATTTCATGTTTTATTATTTGCACCACTGCTTTCTGACGCGCCACGGTAAACCTGGCCTCGACCGACGACACGCTAATGGCAAACCTGGGGCATCCACCTCTGTCGGCGACGGCCACACCCACCCCAAGCACGCCCTGCACGGCAGCGTTACCAACTGCAGACCATCCTCGCTCTCGCGTCGCCTTCATCAGCAATCGCAGCTTTTTCACTGAAATTGCCCCATAGGGATAGAGTTTTTGTTCATTCTCGGCAAGGATACGCTCCTGCTCGGACTCCGGCAGGTAAGAAAGCAATGCCAGCCCGGCCGCCCCCACGCCCATCGGCTGCTTATGATCAATCTGGATGGAGAGAACCTGCAGGGGGTAAGTGCCGATTTCCCGATGGATGCATAAAGAATCCGCGTTATCCTGCCTGATCAGAAAAGACGAATCTCCCGTCTGCTCGCTGATCTTTCTCAATACACCCTTAAATTGCTCTGATTCAGCACCAAAATCGGCGATCTGATTCAGTTTGTCGCGATTGTATATGTAGCGACCTGTGTCAGAAATCTCATTGATATATCCGTTATTGAACAGCACGCTGACAAAACGGTACACCGTCGGTCGTGATATTTGGGTCCTGGCTGCGATCTGTGCAATCTTCAATCCAGAGGCATCGGCAGTGCTGAGTGCCTCCAGTATTGCCAGGCCACGTACCAACGTCTTGGGCTCATCCTTGTAATGCATATCTGCTCCCTATGTCCAAATTATGGACAAATTGATTTTGTCACACTATTGAACCTGACTAGAATGCAGCTGCATATCAACACAATAAAACATGAGACTGGAGACATGATGAAAACAAAATGCTTTGGCATGACGGCGCTGACGCTGGCGCTACTGTCAGCCTCCCCTGCTGTGGCAGCGGCCTATCCCGATCGACCAATCAACCTGGTCGTCGGCTATTCCGCGGGAGGCGCCACCGATATCCTCGCAAGATTGATCGCGAAAGGCCTATCCAGCCAATTGGGTCAAACGGTTATTGTGGAAAACAAACCCGGGGCCAACAGCAACATTGGCACCGAATACGTCGCCCGGGCAAAGAACGATGGCTATACCCTGCTGGTCGGAAGCATTGCCAACACGATCAACCGTTCACTTTATAAAAACCTGAATTACGATTATCTGAAAGACTTCAAAAGTGTCGGCTTCATCGCGTCCATCGGCAATGTGCTTGTCGTCAATCCGAAAAAAAACATCAGTTCAGTGGACGAATATATTTCGTATGCAAAAAAGAATCCGGGAAAGCTGACTTGCGCCTCATCAGGCATAGGGTCGTCTATTCATATGTCATGTGAGCTGTTCAAGATTTTGACGGGCACGAACATTCTTCATATTCCATACAAAGGCAGCGGTCCCGCAGTTAACGATTTGCTGGGTGCCCAGGTCGATTCAATGTTTGACAACATTCCTTCATCTGTAGCAAGAATCAAATCGAACAAGCTCGTACCGCTGGCGGTGACAACAGAAAAGCGTGATCCCGCGCTCGCCGACGTTCCCACCTTCAAGGAACAAGGGATTGACAACTTCCTGGTCAGTTCGTGGTTTGCAATTGCAGCCCCAAAAGGGACTGACGACACGATTATCAGCAAACTCAATGATGCATTGAACAAAGTGATCGCCAGCCCCGAAGTCAAAGATAGCTTTGCCAAAAACGGCTATACCGCAGCGCCCGTAGAGAACACCCCGGCCTATCTGGATCAATTTACGGGGGACGAAATTGCGAAATGGGAACAGGTCGTGCGCCAGGCAAAGCTGCAGGCCAACTGAAAGAAGGTAACAACAAGATGTATCCAATCGATTTTTTTTACAGAGCAGCCCTGCGCTATCCCGAACGGATGGCCATTGAATCCAGGCAGCAAAGCATCCGTTATGCCGCATTGGCAGACCAGGTAAGCGCCCTGGCTTGCGCGATCCGCAAACTGGACGATGAACCCGGTTCCATGGTCGGGCTGTGCGCGCAGAACTCAGTTGCCTATATTGTTGCCATGCTTGCCATTATGGCTGCCGGCAAGGTATGGGTGCCGCTCAATTACCGAAGCACACCGACAGAAATCAGAAGAATTACAACCGTCATCAAGCCGTCTATTATCATTCAGGACAGCTATGGCGCAGCATTGACCGCCGGCCTGGAGAACGTAGAAATCATCAATACAGATGATATCCCCATCTTGATCGAACAATTTACCGGACAGCATCTTCCCGAAGCGATCAGAAGCGATGACGATATCCAGGCCATCAAATTCACGGGCGGCACGACCGGTATGCCCAAAGGGGTAATGCAACCGTACCGAGCCTGGGTTGCCGTTATTATCAATCAGATCCACGGCTGGAAAATAACAAACAATGACAAATTTGTTATTTGCGCGCCCATCAGCCATGGCACCGGAACTTATGTTTTGCCGGTACTGGCGCAGGGTGGCTGCCTGGTGCTGTCCGGATCAGCAGAAGCGGCCGACATTGTGCATGCATTCAGGGAACAAAAGGGTACGATGACCTTTATGCCCCCGACCCTCATCTACAAGCTGATCGCCGCAGCCGAATCAGAAAAGGATTTCCCGTGCCTGCGGCTACTGATATACGGTGGAGCCGGCATGCCGCCGGAAAAAATAGCACGTGCGCAGGATTTTTTCGGTAATGTTCTTGCCACGACCTATGGGCAAACAGAAGCACCGCAAATAGCCACGTTGATCGGGCCCGAAACACTGGCGCAGCCGCAATACCGCGCTTCTGTCGGACAAGCGAGCTGGTTCACCGACATTGCGATTGTGGATCAACAGCAGAATCGGCTGCCCACGAATGAAACCGGTGAAATTGTGATCCGCGGCGATCTTGTGATGACCGGCTACTGGTGCCTGCCCGAGAAAACAGCCGAGACAATAAAAAACGGCTGGTTGCATACGGGCGATGTTGGGTTTATAGACGAAAAGGGGTTTGTCTTCATCAAAGACCGAATTCGCGATGTGATTATCACCGGTGGTTTCAACGTCTATCCAATTGATGTTGAGAATGTTCTATCGCAGCACGTCGACGTGTACGAGTCAGCGGTATTCGGAATTACAGATGAAAAATGGGGCGAGTCGGTTAACGCCGCTGTTCAATTGCACGCTGACAGTGCTGCCACAGCGGACGAACTCAAGCGACTGGTCAGAGAAAAACTGGGCCCGGTTCACACGCCGAAAAACATCTATTTCTTTGCAAGTCTGCCCAGATCGCCAGTGGGCAAAGTGCTCAAAAAAACCATTCAGGAACTGGTCCTGTCCGGCATGCAGGACACCACCGAAACACGCCAATTGTAAAAAGGAGTACACGATGAAAGAGCCCGTCACTGAACTATGCGCACACTCACTTACCGGCATGAACTACCGCGATAAGGATCTTGTCAATGATCTGATCGGAGAAGCGACCTTTACCGAGGTCATGTTCCTGCAGATCATGGGAAGAAAAGCCCGCCCGGTCGACATCAAAATTGTGGATGCAGTCCTGGTTACCCTCATGGAACACGGGCTGACGCCAAGCGCCATTGCAAGCAGACTGATCTACATGAGTGCGCCGGAAAATCTGCAGGGCGCGGTGGCCTCGGGACTGCTGGCCGTAGGCAGCCAGTTTGTAGGAACAATGGAAAACTGCTCGATATTGCTGGACGAGATCATTGCCTCGCCCAATCAGCAAGAAGCAGCGCTGGCTATTGCCACAAGATATAAAGACCAGAAACACCCCCTGCCTGGATTCGGTCATCATCTGCACAAGCCCGATGATCCCCGTTCATTGAAACTGCTAGACCTTGCCGATAGCGAGCCGGCGCTGGAGCGCCAATATATCGACACGCTCAAACTGTTGGGCCACGCTGTGGACCAGGTATACGCCAGGCACATTACGATCAACGCGACCGGGGCGGTTGCTGCCTTGCTTGGCGCCATTGGCGTGCCATCTCGATTGATGCGCGGTTTTGCTGTGATCTCACGAGCGGCAGGTCTGGTTTCTCATATCGCCGAAGAACAGAACATCCCATCTGGCCGTTTTATCTGGGAGACCATTGATCAGGCCATTCCATACTCCAAAAGGGACACTGACAATGAGTGATACAGACAAGGTGGTACTGGTCGCCGGCGCCGGCAGCAGTGCACCCGGCTGGAGTATCGGCAAGGCAACCTCAGTACTCATTGCCCAGTCCGGCGCAAAAGTCATAGCCCTGGATTGTCATGCCGATGCCGCCCGGGCGACCGCCCAGGAAATCGAACGCATCGGTGGAACCTGTTTACCCTTGCAAGGCGATATTACCCGTCCCGAAGAAATGGATCGCGTGGTGAAAATTGCCACGGAGCGATTTGGCCCCATCTCGACCCTGATCGCCAATGCAGGCATCGGAAAAACCGGCGGCATCCAGGAAACCTCCGTTGCCGATCTCCAACGCATCCAGCAGACCAATGTTGAAAGCCTGCTGCTGCTTTCAAAACGCTTGATCCCAGGCATGATCGAGCGCGGCGCAGGCTGTATTGTGTCTGTTGCCTCCGTAGCGGGCATCCGTTATGTCGGATATCCTCACTTGGCTTACAGCGTTACCAAAGCGGCATTGATACAGATGACAAAACTGATTGCCCATGAATATGCTGATCGAAATATACGAGCCAATACCGTTATCCCTGGGCTGATTGACACGCCCAGGATCCAGCAAAATGTTGCCGCTGTTTTTTCCTCGTCCAGTGACATGGATGAAGTTCGAGAAAAAAGAGATGCCCAGGTTCCGATGAAAAGAATGGGCACCGCCTGGGAAGTGGCCCATGCCATCGCATTCCTGGCATCCGATCAGGCTTCGTATATCACAGGTACGGAACTGATCGTGGATGGCGGGCTCACCGGAAAATATTAGCGCCTACGTAGCAGATCACTCACAATCGGATCAGCCCTGCGCTTCTCGCCTGATGGCGCAAGCCTGGTCCGTGGCCATCCAAAGGCTAATGCGATCGCCTGTCCTTAAGGTGCGCCCTCACAGCATTCTGCAGGAACTCCTTGACGGCAGTCCAACTATGCTCGTCGGACTTGGCATTGGCCGAGGGTATACCGCCGCCGGTATTGATCTTGCCGGAAACCGGGTGTGCATAGACCAACTGGGTCGTCGGCACATAGGGGAACACAATGCTGTGGCCCCCGTCCTGCGTGTCCACCCACTGCACGATATGCTCAAAGCCGACCTGGCCCAGATGGTCATAGATCATCTTGCTGTACAAACTGGATGGCCAGGCACCGTCATCGGTGGCGGACAGCAGAATGATCGGTCCCTGGATCTTTTCGACCTCGATGCGCGCGCGGGCTACCGCCTCGCTATCCTGCAGCGCAGTCATGATGGCTCGTGCATGGCGGTGCGGCGACGGGCCTTCGTCAAACGGCGCCCAGGTGGCCGTTTTATTGTCTTGCCAGACGTGCGTCAACGGTTTGCCGTTAAGCAGCCAGGCAGGACCTTCGCGACCCACTTTCGGATCGGCGGCGTTTTGTCCACTATGCACCACTGCGCCAGGCACATACGCCACAACGGCACTCACGTCCAGTGGATAAATGCTGGCCAGAAGCAGTACCAGTTCTCCGCCACGCGACTGACCGCTCAGGGCGACAAAGCCACCAAGCGGGCGCTGCGTTCGGCGCAACCAGTCCATGCCATTCCTGAAATACTCCAGTGGCGTGTTGGAAATATAATCGGACAATCCCGGCGCCTTGAAGTAACCCAATGCGAATGCAATATAACCACGCGACGCATACAATGCCGCACGCGGCTCGTTGATACCGCCACCGGAGCCGTTCAGAATCATGACGGCCGGATGAGGCCCTGGCGTGGCAGGTAAGAACAGTGTGCCCACCAGGCCATCCTCGCGTACCTCAATACGTTCTACGCCCTCTTGCATCAAACGCTGTGTCAATGTTGCACGCAGTGTATTGGTGGGTGTGGTCACGGTCAGTTCGGTAATCAGCGGTTGCGCCATCGTGTCGGCAAAGACTTCGCGGCAATTATCCTGTGCCGGCACCTGCGACCACAGTAAACCCATGGCAGACACCTCCTGGTAACTACCAGCCAGCGGCGCCTGGCGCGTCAAATCCACAACGCCTTGCGCGTCGGCTTCAAAGTCAGCCTGACTGCGCCATGTCACACCACCGGCGCGCTCAGTCTGGCTGGCAATCGTAATACGCTGGCCAGCCGACAAACCCTCAACGCGAATGGCGCGTGGTTCGTCAATCAGCGCATCAGCCGGTGTTACCGACAGTATTTCATTTGACATAGATTTTCCATTAATTCCGCGCCCGCGGCATCGTCAATGGCCCGGGGCAGATGAAAAATCTGCGCGTCGGGCCCGCAAAGCATTAATGACGGAGCGCTGGTATTGCCGCTGCTCTCAGCTTATTCCTTGGTTACCATGACCGGTACGGTGCGATCCGAACTCAAGGGTTTGACAACAAGCCCTTTGCGCGCCGCCCAGATGTTTTTGTAATGGAACATGGGAATTACACCCACATCATCGGATACCACCTGGGCTGCGTCCTGCATGATTTTTTCACGTTTGGCATCATCGAACTCTTCGGTGGCCTGCTTCAGATAGTCGTCGTGCTTCTGGCTGCTGTAGTGACCCCAGTTGGACGCACCCAACCCTTTATCAGGGTTCACGGTAGCCAGAATATTGACCATCGCGTAGCTGCCCTCGCCGGTTCCGTTACCCCAGGCAATCACAGACATGGCGTATTCATTTTTCTTGGCGGCGCTTGAATAGACCGCCCATGGCACGACAGACACCTGCGTTTTTACCCCAATGCGACTCCAGAACTGAGCTACGGCCTGTACCGTTTCGGGCGCCAGCGGATAACGGTCTGTCGGTACGTGGACCGTCAGATTAAAGCCATCCGGGTAGCCGGCTTGCTTCAGCAGGTCTTTCGCTTTCTGGGCATCAAAGGCAATCGGTTTGATATTCGGGTTGTAGCCAATCGAGTCCTTAGGCATCCACTGGTCGGCTACCGTCACACTGCCCTGCAAAATGCGATCGGCGATGGCATCGCGATTGATGGCCAGCGACAGTGCCTGGCGGACCCGCACGTCCAGCAGCGGATTTTTGTCCAGCGGCTTGCCATTGTTATCGGTGATGAATTTGTTGGGTTTTGGATTGAAGCTCGGCTGCAGCAAGAAAACGCGCAAGCCATTGTAGGCAAACACGCCGACTTTCGGATCACTTTCCAGTTTCTTCAGATCGGCAACTGAGACTTTATCGATCACGTCCACATCGCCGGAGAGCAATGCCGTAGAACGTGTTGCCGCGTTGGCCACATAGCGGTAAGAAACTTTGTCCCAAAGCGGCTTGTCACCCCAATAGGTGGGGTTGGCTTCCACCTGAAAACCCGCACCGGGCGTGTAGGAAACCAGTTTATACGGACCGGTACCGATCAGCGCCTTTCCTGAATTGAAGTCGTCGCTTGTCGCGTTCTCGGTGCTTTTTTTCTGTACCAGATGTACAGAAGCCAGATTCAGCGGCAAGCCCGGATTGGGAATCGTGGTTTCAAATACCAGCGTGCCTGGTTCTTTTTCAGTCACGCTCTTGATCGTGCGCACGTAGCCTGTGAATGGTGCGACCGAACCGGGCACCTTGCGGATGCGTTCAATGGAATAGATAACGTCTTCCCCCGTGAACGGTGTGCCATCGCTCCATTTGACGTCTGGACGCAATTTGAACTCCCAGGTCGTCGGGCCCGTGTTCTTCCATTCCGTTGCCAGACCCGGCAGCAATTTGTTATCGTAATTATTGACCAGCATGTCAAAAAAGAACAGGCCGGCAGAGCGGTCACCCGCGAAGTTATTCAGTTGTGGATCCAGCGAAGACAGATTGTCGGCAAAGGCGATCTTCAGTTCTTCTGCGTGGGCCATATTGCCTGCGGCCAGCAGGCTTGCTGCAATGGCAGCCAATACGCGCTTTTTCATTTGTATTCCTTTAAAAGGTTACCGCTACTTAATCAATATAATCAACACGATCGAAATCGGGCAGTTAATCCCTGATGCCCACTCAGGTTTGGTCATTCAGGTGGCAGGCACTCATATGTCCGCCGGCCACTGCTTTGAGCAGCGGGACTTCGGCACGGCAGCGAGGCATGACATGCGGACAGCGTGGATGAAAATGGCAGCCCGCTGGCGGATTAAGCGGACTGGGTATTTCACCCTTGATAATCGAAAATACTTTCTTGCGATCCCGCATTTTGGGAATCTCGGCCAGCAGGGCCTGGGTGTAAGGATGATTGGGTTTGCTGAAAATCTCGGCAACCGGGGCCTGTTCCACGATGCGACCCAGATACATGATCACCACGCGATCGGACAAATGCTCAACCACACCCAGGTCATGACTGATAAACAGATACGTCAGGCCCAGTTGTGCGCGCAGTTGCATGAACAGATTCAGAATCTGCGCCTGAATGGATACGTCCAGAGCGGCAACGGCTTCGTCACAGACCAGCATATCGGGCGCCACGGCCAATGCCCGTGCGATACCGATGCGCTGGCGCTGACCGCCGCTGAACTGGTGCGGAAAACGGTTGCGCAGGCTGGCCGACAAACCGGCGCGCTCCAGCTGTTCAGATACATACTGGTCCAGGCCGCGCGCCGATACCATGTTGTGCAGTCGAGGAGACTCTCCCACAATGTCGCGCACGCGCATGCGCGGATTCAGGCTGGCATAGGGGTCCTGGAAAATCATCTGGATTTTCAGGCGGGCCGCCTCGGCCTCATGCCTGGGCAGCGTTTTAAGGTCCTGGCCGTTGACCAGCACCTGACCGGCTGTCGGCTCCATAATACCGGCCACCATCCGGCCCAGCGTCGACTTGCCACAACCGGATTCGCCCACCAGGCCGACTACTTCGCCTTTGGCTATATCCAGACTGACATCATCCACGGCACGCGTAAGCGCCGAGGGACGCGTCAACCTGAGTTTTTGCAGCCAGGGATCCAGTATGCCGTCACTGGCATGACCAAAGGTCTTGGACACATGGCTGACCCGCATCAGCGGCACTTTTATTGCATCTGTCATAGGGCCACTTCCGTTTCGGGAACAGCGCCCGGATGATAGCAACGCACCCGATGACCGGCCGCCAGTTCATCCAGCGCCGGCATCGTGTCACAAACAGCGGTACGTCGCGGGCAGCGCGACGCGAACGCACAGCCGGCGGGCAATGACAGCAGATTGGGCGTCATGCCCGCGATCTGCCGCAGTGGCTGCCCTCGTACATTATTGGCGGGCAGGCTTTGGATCAAGCCCTGGGTGTACGGGTGCTGCGGGTTGTCCAGCACCTGGTCTACCGTGCCGGCTTCCACAATTTTTCCGGCATACATCACGTGCAAATCATCGGCCAGCCCGGCAACCACCGACAGATCGTGGGTAATCCAGATCAGGGCCGTGCCGTAACGGGCCGACAATTTCTGTATTTCCGACAAGATCTGCGACTGAATCGTGACATCCAGCGCCGTCGTGGGCTCGTCAGCGATGATCAGATCGGGTCGCAGCAACAGCGCGATGGCAATGGCCACTCGCTGGCGCATGCCGCCCGACAACTGGTGCGGATAAGCCGACAATCGAGCTTCAGGACTGGGAATGCCCATCAGGCCCAGCATGTCGCGCGATTGTTCCCAGGCCTGTTTGTGGCTGATTTTTTCGTGCGCGCGCAGGGTTTCGATCATTTGCGTATCCACCCGCAGCACCGGATTCAATGTCATCATTGGATCCTGGAAAATCATGGAGATGCGGTTACCGCGCAGGCGACGCAGTTGCTGTTGCGGCAGGCGCAGCAGATCCTGTCCTTTGAACAGAATCTGTCCGCCAACGATACGGCCCGGCTCATCAACCAGACCCATGATGGAAAAACCCGTGACTGATTTTCCTGAACCGGATTCACCGACCAGCCCCAGAATGCGCCCAGACTCCAGTTGCAGAGATACACCGTCTACCGCCGGCACCTGGCCCGCCCGGGTCATGAAATGCGTGCGCAGATCGCGCACTTGCAGCAAAGGCGTCGTACTCATCGCTGCCTCCGCGGATTGAAAATTTCCCGCAGGCGATCGCCCACCAGGTTCAGCGCCACGATGGTGACCAGTAGCGCCACGCCTGGAAACAGGCTGATCCAGTACTGCCCCGAGAGCATGTACTGATAGCCGTTGGCGATCAGCAATCCCAGCGAAGGCTCTGTCACGGGCACGCCCAGCCCCAGGAAACTCATGGTGGCTTCCAGCGTAATCGCACGCGCAACCTGCAAGGTACCGATCACAATCAAAGGTGGCAGACAATTGGGCAGAATGTGCCGCAGCATGATTCGCCATTGGGGGATATTCAGGCTTTTTGCCGCCTCGACATATTCCTTTTGTCGCTCTGCCAGCGCCTGGCCCCTGGCGGTGCGCGCATAATAGGCCCACTCCAGTATCACAAGCGTCAATATCACATTGCCAATACCCTTGCCCAGATACGCCAGAATCATCATCGCAATCAGAATCGATGGGAACGACAGCATTAAATCCACCGTGCGCATGATAAAGCTGTCTACCCGGCCGCCGGCATAGGCCGACAGCACGCCCAATACTGTTCCGACCACGCTTGCAATAAGTGCCGAACCCACGCCGACCGTAAGACTGATACGCAGGCCATACAGGATGGCAGACAGCAGGTCCCGTCCCTGTCCATCTGTCCCCAGCCAGTAGTTATAGGTGCCGGCGCCGTTGGCACTGCCTGGCGCCAACCGCGAATCCAGGATATCCAGTTGCATCAGATCATAAGGATTTTGCGGTGTCAGCCAGTGGGCAAACACCGAACCGAAAGCCAGGAGCAACAGCAGCGCAAAGCCGACCACGGCACGTTTGGAAGAGAAAAAATCGGCCAGCCTTTCGCGAAATAGCGAAGGCTTGGGCGCAGCAATCACCGCTTGCACGGCGGACTCGGTCACCGGCTGGCTCATCGCGCGCCCTCCAGCCGGACTCGCGGATCAAGCAAGCGATAGGCAATATCCACCAGTAAATTGATGGTCACGAAAACACAGACAATAACCACCAGATAGGCCAGAATAACCGGTCGGTCCAGGCCATTGATACTGTCCAGGATCAGTTTGCCTGCGCCAGGCCAGGAGAAAATGCTTTCGGTCACCACGGCACCGGCGATGGTCGAACCAAACTCCAGCCCCAGTACGGTAATCAAGGGGATCATGATATTGCGCAGCACATGCACGCCGATTACCCGCAGATTGCTCAGGCCCTTGGCACGGGCAAAACGGATATAGTCCAGCGGCAGCACTTCCTGCACGCCGGCATAGGTAAGCCTGATAACAAGCGACACCTTGAACAGTGCCAGATTGACTGCCGGCAACAACATGTGCCGCAAGCCATCGAGCGTCAGAAACGACCATTGATAGCCAAACAGCGTCACGGTCTGCCCGCGTCCTGACGAGGGCAACCATCCCAGGCTGACGCTGAACGCCATGATCAGGACCAGTCCAACCCAGAAGGTTGGCAGGGAAAAGCCCAGAATGCTGCCGGTCATGATGCTGCGGGAAACAATACTCTCTGAATAAAGGCCAGCGATCAGTCCCAAGGGCACGCCTACCACAATCGCAATAATCAGCGCAGCCGTTGCCAGCTCCATGGTCGCCGGCAATCGATGCAGCACCAGTTGCAGGGCCGGCTGGTTGTACACAAAGCTGTTGCCCAGATCACCCTGTACCGCACTGCCCAGGAAACGGAAATATTGCAGCCATAATGGCTGGTCCAGGCCCATCTGCGCGATGATGCGGGCACGGTCTCGCTGATCGGCATCGGGTCCGATCAGAATATCGATCGGGTTGCCAACCGCGTGCAGGCCGATAAAGACGATCACTGTCATCAACAGGATAATGAGCAGCGCCTGCAGGACGCGTTTAATCAGCCACAGCGTCATTGCTCCTCCACAGGCAAGGGCGGGCCAGCTGCAGTCCACTCATCGCCATCGAGCTCTGGCTCGGCATAGGCCTCCAGTTGCGCATAATAAGCGGCGACATCTTCCTGATACAGGGAGCCGGCAATGGCGCGGGCAATGGCCGATGCCCCCTCTGAAATGGCCGGGATATCGCCCGAGACCGTGCCATGCGAGGCCACGGCAGGGTAGCTGAAACAGTGAATATGCGCCAACCCGGGTGCATCCACGCCCGCGCGGGGCTGGAACTCGAAACCCGGCCCCAAATCGGGACAGGCAGCCAGTTCGGCATCTTCCTGCCCTGGCTGTGGTTGAAAACGCTGTGCCCAGGTTCGCACCAGCGGTGCCAGTTCGGCATACTCCGGACGCAGGTGCCAGTCGATGTTAAAACCGGTGGCAAAAATGAGAAAATCCAGAACAAATGTACCCTTGGGCGTGGTCAGATAAATCACGTCCTCGCGCACGTCGATGTCCTGTACGGGACAGCCGACATTGAAGCGGGAATTGTGATGAGAAGCCACACGCAAGGTACTGCCTTTGGGCGGCGGCACTTGCTGCACATTAATGTAATGGCGAATACGCCACTTCCACTCGTCCGATAAGCCCGCATAGCCGTGCACCAGCCCGGGACTGCCGGAACCCTTGCCCTTGTTGATACGCGGAATCTCGTTACGCCGGATGATCATATCCACACTTTGGGCACCGGCTTCCAGCGCAGTGGCTGCGCTGTCCATGGCCGACGCACCTGCACCGATCACCCCGACTCGTTTGCCGGCAAGCGTGTTGTAGTCAAAGAAATCCGAAGAATGCGCCCGCAGATGCGCCGGCACCTTGTCGGCAAACGCCGGATAGCCCGGCCCGCCCAGGCCATCGCGGCCAGTGGCCAGAATCAGGCGCCGGGCAGCCACCACTTTTTGGCCCTCTGGGGCCTGCAGCGTCAGTTCAAGATAATTATCAGGATGCAAATGGACATGACTAATGTGATGTTCATTGCGCACATCCACATTCATGACTTTGCGATACCAGCGCAAATAATCCATCCATTGCAAGCGTGGTATTTTATCCAGCGCCTCCCACTCCTGGCGTCCGTATTGCGCTTCAAACCACGCCCGAAACGTGAGTGACGGCAGCCCCAGGGCGGGCCCCGTCAACTGTTTGGGCGAGCGCAGGGTTTCCATGCGCGCCGTCGTTGCCCATGGTCCTTCAAAGCCAGCAGGCGCACGATCGAAATTACAGGCGCGCACACCCAGATTGCGCAGGGCAACAGCGGCAGTCAACCCCGCCATCCCGCCACCAATAATGGCAACATCGAGCAAGCGCTCACCACCCACCACCCGAGGCTGCACCCAGTCCTTGCCGGGCAGGTCAAGACGGGAAAGATCTTCCTGTAAACGTGCTTCAAGGCCGGAGAGCCCGTCTTTTTCGGGTGGGTGATAACTCATTCTGCAACTCAATGGATAAATGCAAGGGTTTTCCCTTGCTGGCTTTATTTGATTATTACGCAATGATATAAAGAAATGCGTAACCAACCATTTTAAAGAATATGGACAGCTTAATATATATTATTTAGTAATTAATATATATCAATAATAATAAACAATGCCATGGAAAAAATGAGGGAAATACAACGCCAACACTGGCAAAACAAAAGCCCGGCCATGACATTGACCGGGCTCCAGTTCAAACAGGACAGTATTTCCTGGTTATTCTTCCACGTACCAGGTATCCTCAGAAAGCATGACCTGTTGATGGCCATAGCCAGCCGGCATCATGGGAAAGCAGTTCTGCTGCGGCTGCACTTCAACATTCAGGAAATAAGGGCCGTCATAGTCAAAGCAATCACGGATGGCATCTTCCAGTTGCAGCGGATCAGATACCGTGGCAGCACCCCAGCCAAAGGCCGTGGCCAGCGCGACAAAGTCAGGTATGGAAGCGTTGTAGCTATGGCTATAGCGCCCCTCGTGAATTAGCTCCTGCCACTGGCGGACCATACCCATATGCCGGTTGTTGCACAGGATCACTTTGACCGGCGTTTCGTGCTGGATTGCGGTCGATAGCTCCTGGATATTCATGAGTACGGACGCATCGCCACTGATGCATACCACCAGTGAATCCGGATTGCCCACCTGCGCGCCAATCGCGGCAGGCACGCCGTAACCCATGGTGCCTGCGCCGCCCGAGGTCAGCCAGCGATTGGGCTCACGAAACTTCAGGTACTGTGCGGCCCACATCTGGTGCTGACCAACGTCAGTGCTCACAATAACATCCCGGCCTTCAATCAGGTCATTGACCGTTGCCAGCAGATGCTGCGGCAGAATCACGTCGTCCGACGGCGTAAAGCCAAGACAGTTGGCGCTGCGCCATTTTTCAACACGCGTCCACCAATCGTCGATCAACCCGGGTTCGCGCTCCAGCGACTTGACCTCATTAAACAGTGACTTGAGCACCGGATAGCAGTCGCCCACCAGCGCGACATCGGCCCGCACCACTTTATCGATGGATGCCGGATCGATATCCAGGTGAATCTTGACCGCGTGAGGACAGAAGTCGGACAGACGCCCGGTAATACGGTCATCAAAGCGGGCACCGATACACACGATCAGATCGGCATGATGCATGGCCAGATTGGCCTCCAGCGTGCCATGCATGCCCAGCATACCCACGAATTGCTTGTCGTTGGCCGGAAAAGCGCCCAGCCCCATTAGCGTGAGTGTGCATGGTGCACCTGTGTAACTGACCAGATTGGCAAAGACCTCGCAGGCGTCCGGGCCGGAATTGATCAGACCGCCACCACCATAAAACACAGGGCGCTTGGCATTGGCAATAAGCGAAGCGGCGCGCTTGATGGCAGCCTGCATTACGGAAGAGGTCATTTGGCCAGCCGTATTTACAGCCGGCTCGATCACTTCGCTCTCGGGCTCCTGCGGCGCCTGCGCCATCTGGATATCCTTGGGAAAATCAATCAGCACCGGCCCGGGGCGGCCGGCGGCCGTCATGTTATAGGCCTTGGCCGTCATGGCCGCCACGTCTTCAACCCGCTTGATTTGGGCATTCCATTTGGTGACCGGCCGGGAAATACCCACCGCATCGCATTCCTGAAAGGCGTCGGTGCCGATGGCGCTGGTTGCCACCTGTCCGCTGATACACAGGACCGGGATCGAATCGCATAAGGCATCGAGCAACCCCGAGGTGGTATTGGCCATACCCGGTCCGGAGGTGACCAGTACGACGCCTGGCCTGCCGGTAGAGCGCGCATACCCCTCGGCCGCATGCATCGCAGCCTGTTCGTGGCGAACCAGCACGTGATGGATGCGCGGCTCGGAATACAGCGCATCGTACAGCGGCAATACAGCGCCCCCGGGATAGCCGAAAATGGTGTCGACCCCGTTTGCAATCAAGGTTTCAAGCATCAACCGGGCACCATTGAAGGCGGGCGTATCGTTCTGGGGTGTGTTCATTATTCAAATCCAACTGACAGACAGGTTTTCATAGAGAAGCTTAAATAATATCCTTTTTGTCATGCACTGACAGAAAACCCGCGATTACACGGTAAACTTACCCCTTCGCCATGTGGCCGCAGGCGGCCAGCCGTATTTCCAGAAAGGTGCTTTTGATGAGTGTGCATACCACAGCAAAACGGATTACCGTCCCGCAATTGCGGGCCTACAAAAACCAGAAAAAAATCGTCTCGCTCACATCCTATACCGCGCCCTTTGCCCGGGTGCTGGACGAGTATCTGGATATGATCCTTATCGGCGACTCCACCGCGATGGTCGGTTACAACATGGAGAACACGCTGGCCATCACACTGGAACAGATGGCAGCCCACGCGCGGGCTGTGGTGCGCTCCACGCAGAATGTCTGCGTCGTGGTAGACATGCCTTTTGGCAGCTATCAGGAATCGCCCGAGCAGGCCTTTCGCAACGCCGCGTTCCTGCTCAAGGAATCGGGCGCCGATGCCGTCAAATATGAAGGTGGTACGCCGCTGGCTGCCACCACGCGCTTTCTGGTCGACCGCGGTATTCCCGTGCTGGCTCACATCGGTTTGATGCCGCAGTATCTGAACACCATGGGCGGTTTCAAAGCCCAGGGCATGTCAGATGAGGCGGCCGAAATCATCTATCAGGATGCGCTGGCGCAGGAACAGGCCGGCGCCTTTGCCGTGGTAATCGAAGGCACCGCAGAGCCCCTGGCGCGCCGCATTACACAGGCATTGAGCATTCCTACCATCGGCATTGGCGCTTCGCCCGAATGCGATGGCCAGATCCTGGTGGCAGAAGATATTTTCAATCTGACGCCCAACCGCATTCCCAAATTCGCACGGCAGTTTTCCGACGTGCAGGCGGCCATTCGCGAAGGCGTGCAAGCCTACGCCAACGAAGTACGCGAAGGCACATTCCCGACACTGGATCATTGTTTTGGCGTCAAGAAAAAATGAACGAAAAAAAGAAAAATATCGCCAATCCACCCTGGCATGTCGTGCGCAAATCCACGCTGCACGGCAACGGTGTATTTGCAGCCCGCAATATACCGCAAGGTACGCGCATTATTGAATACACAGGCAAACGCATCAGCCCCAAACAGGCCGATGACATGCATCCGGTCAATCCGGATGATCCGTTTCACACTTTCTTTTTTTCCACCAGCAGCGGCAAAATCATTGACGGCGGCGACGGCGGCAACGACTCGCGCTGGGTCAATCACAGTTGCGATCCCAATTGCGAGACGCAAGAAGGCAGCGGCGGCAAACGCGTCTACATATATGCCATTCGCGATATTATGAAGGGCGAAGAACTGTTTTACGATTACGGGTTGATCATGGACGGCAGAATCACCAAAACGCTGCGCCAACAATATAAATGCCTGTGCGGCGCACAGGCATGCCGCGGTACCATGCTGGCCTTACCCGAGAAAAAGAAAGCCACGCGCAAAGGAAGCAAGTAAGCCAGGCACCGGCCTCGATATCGAACCCTGCTGCGGGCCCGCTGCCCGCATCATGAACCGCCAGCTTGCTGTGCCTGCATCGCCTGCAAACACGCCAATGCATCACCGTGCACAATCTGCGTGCTGCAGGCAATCATCAAATTCAGATTCATCCCGAAATCCTCTACCGTGTAACCCTGTTCATCCAAAACGCGCCCTTCCTGCGTCTGCACGCCGGCCTGCGCCACCAACGGTTGTATCTGTTCGGTATAGGCCCAAACGGGCTTGCCCTTGGCCACGGCATAACCCACCTCGAACACGGTTCCGGAATCGGGCTCCAGGCCGCGAAACGGGTTTAAATTGGCCATGACACCATCGGCCTGTTCGATCAGCGCGATATTGGCGCGGTAAATCCAGTTGGCCAGCGCGGTGCCACTCAATTGCTGCGGCGCCGCGTTATCCAGCGGATACAACCCGGCAAACCCATAACGCGCATAGCGTTTTGAGCCACTGGCCATAGCTGGCCGCGTCCGGCCGAAAGACATCAAAGCCGGCAAGGTAGACTTTTTTCATTTACAATTCATCCACAGTTTCATTCGGGCAATTTCCCCGCAAGCCACATCTTACATTCCGCAACATTGCGCCTGCAATCGGGCCGGCGGAAATTAAACTCATTGGGGCATGCAGCAACATCATTGAATGTTGCACATCACAAACATCATGGGCAAAAAAATCACCAAGACACTGGCTGCCGTTGTGCTGCTGGTTATACTGGGCTACTTCGGTGGCACATGGTATAGCGGCACAAAAGTAGACGAACAGGTCATCCGTCGCACACAGGACATCAACGCTCAACTGCGCAGCAACGGGCTTCCCGTGCAAGTGACGTCAGAGAAAAAAGATGCCGGCCTGTTCTCGTCCACTTACACACTGACTCTGCGCATTGATAGTGCCGGACAGTCGCATTCGCTGGACTTTAACGTGCAGGTCGAACATGGCCCCCTGCCCCTGTCCCGACTGCAGCAGGGCAAGCTGGAACCGGTGCGAGCGCTCAGCCACGTCACACTGATCAACAATGAAAAAACCTCGCGCCTGTTCGAACTGAGCCAGGGACAGTCACCACTTGAACTGTTGTTGACCACCCATCTTGACGGACAGACACGGTATCGCGGACGCGTGGCCTCGCTCGCCTTCAATAATACCCGGGACGGCCAGCTGCATTTTGATGGCATGGATTTTGAAGGCACGGTCGACGCGACAAACCAGGTGGCCCAGTTTTCCGGAAACATGCCGTTGATACAAGTTACGCCGCCGAGAACTGAAGACGGCACCAGCACATTGATTTTCCGCGATCTTGCCATGTCGTCCCATTATGACGGGCGCGATACAAAGAACCCGCTATGGCGCCAGCAATCGACATTGGCCGCGTTCTCGCTTGCCAGTGACAATGCGAAACTGGAAATAGACCAGTACCAGACCGATTCAAAAGCGGACACTCAGGACAGCCTGCTGACGCTGCAGCAAAATACCGTTTTGAACCAGATCCGAGTCAATGGCACCGATCTTGGCAAACTGCAATATACCGTGGCCGCTGCAGGCCTGGACCGTGCCGGCGCCATGCAGTTTATAACACAAGCCTGGCAGCAGCTGCTCAATGCCGGCCAGCGCGGCGACCCGGTAGCGCCACAACAGCAATGGACGGCTTTGCTGGCCAGCCTGGACCTGATGCTCTCGGGCAAGCCCGAACTTACTGTCGGACCCATTACCTGGACCCTGCCGGAAGGGTCTGCCACGGCCTCGATCAACATGGCGTTGAACAATCCGGTTCCGCTACTGTCCCAATTCGGTAACGATCCCTACGCCTTGCTGCTCAATGCCCTGCGCTCGGTCCAGGTTCAGTTGCAGGCAGATCAGGCCATGCCACAAGGCGCTGCAGACAGGGTCAGTCAGCTCAGCTCGGGCGCTTTGCCCTCATCCGGATCCACCACCGAACCCACGGCTGCAGAAAAACTGGACACGATTATCGATATTCTGGTCAGGAACCAGTTGCTGACCCGTAAGCAAAATATGATTGGCCTGAATGTGAACATTAAAGGCAACCCGTCGCTAGCTTCTGCTGGCGCTGTAGAGATGAATGGCGAGCAGTACGATCCGGTCGGGTTTGTCAGCGCCGTGCAGACACGAGCAGCGGCAGCCGAGTTACAAATCAGGCAGCTCACACCACCCGCTGCGTCGCCAGAGGCTCCTGAGCAAGAGGCCCCTGAGCAACAAGTACCCGAACAGAAAGACCCCAGGCAAGACTGAGGCAATTGCAGTCCCATGAAACTGTCGGCGGCTGCGCACAAGGCGCTGCCGTGGCTGATGCGAGATCGATAACTGACCCGGCGCCCGACAACGCCCGTGGGTTACGTCCACCAGCGTGACGTATGATCTGGCAGCGCAGCACGACACTTGCCAACCAGCATCTGACAGGCCATAACGCTGCCCGGCGTCTGGCGCACGAGCAGCCCGCACCACAACGCGCCCGTGCCGAAAAACAGGGCACATTATTTCATTTTATATTTCACGAATTTGCAGTATGCTTTGCCAGGCAGTTTCTTTCATGCGGTATTTATTCAATTACACTTGCAAGGAAATTCATTGCTATGTCTGCTTCTTTCGAACTCAAAAAATCCGTGGATGGCCAGTTTCATTTTTCCCTGCACGCAGCAGATGGCGCATCTGTCCTCAGAAGTGAAACCTATACGACCCTTGCCTCGGCCAAAAACGGGGTCGAGTCGGTTCGCAAAAATGCAGGAACGGACAGCCGCTACGTTTTTGAAAAATCCGCCAACGGCAAAACCTATTTCAATCTAAAAGCGGCCAACGGCCAGATCATAGGCAGCAGCCCGCTGTTTGCCGATCCCCATGGCGCCCGGCAGGCAGCCGACACAGTCAAGCATCATGCTGCCAGCGCCCCCTTGCACGAAGCCTGAACCTGACTCATTGCACCCCTGGTAAATCAGGGCTGGTCTGCCCACCAGCGTGCAAAATGACATACGAAATGGCGGTCAATAGCGCCGGCAATGATGGCGCAGGCCTGTCAGTTGCCTCTCGCAGACAGTACCCTTGTCAATGCCATGCGTGGCGCAGATCAGCCCTGCTGCCAGGCGGCGAGCGCATCCCATAAATGGGGATGATCATAACTGCTGACCGACAGACGCAGGTAGGTGCTGACGCGCTGATCAGGAAAAAACAGGGAACCGGGCGTGGCTGGAATGTCGTGCTGGTTCAACTGGCGAGCCAGTGGTTCAGCATCGCGCGACATGTCGAGCCAGAGAAACAGCCCGGCTGCAGGAGGCTGGGCCAGGACATAGCCCAGGTCGCCCAATCGCTCCAGCATCTGGGTGCGCGCCCAATTGATGCGTTGCCGCAGCCGTTCTATATAAGAGCGATAATGCCCGCCGTGAATGATTTCATGAATAACACGCTCATTCAGGCTTGAGGTGGACAACCCGGAAAGCAGCTTGAGCATAGCTATTTCATTCAGAATATTTGCAGGCCCGGCAATAAAGCCCACTCGCATCGCCGCACCCAGCGTCTTGGAATAATTGCCAAGCAGAAACGTGCGCTCGCACTGATCCAGCGTACTGATACGCAGCGGCGGACCCGCACTCAGTTCGCTGTAGGTATCATCCTCGACAATCCACATGTCATACTGCTGGGCCAGCCGCAGCACATCGTGCGCGGCACGTGCACTCAAGGTGAAACCGGTAGGATTATGCACGGTACTGTTGCAGATGAACAGGACCGGCTTATGCTTGCGACAATGCGCCTCCAGTTGCGCTGTATCGGGCCCCTGCGGTGTTCGCGCCACCGTCAGAATGTTCACACCGACCATGCGCAAATAGGCAAACACGACAAACCAGCACGGCTCTTCAACCACCACATAATCGCCTGGCCGAACCAGTTGACGAATCAACAAATCTACCGAATGCGTGACGCCGGTGGTCAGCAGCACCTCGCCCGCCGGCTGTACATGCAAGTCATGCGCCGCCAACTGGGCCATGATGGTCTGGCGCAGCGGCGCAAAACCAAAGGGCTCGCCATACATGAGCGCAGATGGCTGCATCTTGCGGGCCACCTTGCGAATGGAGCGCGCGACGATCTCGGTATCCAGCCACTCCTGCTTGAGGCCCAGATTGTTTTGCTGAGAAAAAAGGCGATTCAGAATCCAGGGGACATCAATTCTGTCCTGGGACAGTGTCGGCACTATTTCGCCGCTTTTTATACCCCGCGCTGGCTGTCTTTTATGCTGAACGAAATAACCGGACCGGGCGTTGGCGGTAATATGGTTGGTCGCAACCAGCCGATCATACGCTTCGACAATCGTATAGCGACTGACATTCAATTCCTGCGCCAGCAGCCGCACGGACGGCAGGCGACTGCCCTGCCTGAACACATTCTGTTCAATGCAGACAACAAAACGATCCACAATCTGGTCCACCAGAGTATGCGAACCGGACCGAACCGGCTGCCAATGGGCCAGCAGAGGCGCCCCCACAGCTTGAAGGCCGAGATCGCTATGGGCATCTGCGCCCCCTGCGGGCGCAGATTGGGATTGGTCATTACGACGACCATCGCTGGCAGCAGCTCGCTTGAGCAGATGAGCAGGAACGGGAGGGCTGGGCTGGCTTGTCATCAATCTGTTCCGGTAAAAGCAGCAGTACAGGAAGGAAAAAACAGTACATAACTGTATCGGTACTGTACCGGTATCTTGTCATATAGTGTCTGTTCACGCAAGACCTGTATCGAGACTTTCATGACTTACACCATGCTCATGGCATTTGCCATTTTTATCGCCGTCTCTTCGGTAACCCCGGGGCCCAACAACCTCATGCTGCTGTCCTCGTCGGTCAACTTCGGGGTGCGCCGAACCATCCCACACTGCCTGGGAATTAGTGCAGGCATGGGGCTTATGATTGTGCTGATGTCTTTTGGCCTGCATTGGGTCATGCTGCACGCCGGCTGGCTGATAGATCTGCTGAAAATCGTCTCGCTGGCTTACTTGCTGTGGCTGGCCTGGAAAATCGCTTCAATTCCCCCGACACCGCTTTCCGTCCAGAATGAAGCGTCCCCTTTCGGTTTCTGGAACGCTGTACTTTTCCAATGGATCAATCCCAAGGCCCTAATCATGGTGATCAGCATGTTCAGCATCTATGTACCGGACAATATCGGACAACTGACCCTGCTGCAGATCTCCCTGATGGCAATTGTTATCAATCTGCTGTGCATCAGTGTGTGGATGTTCGGCGGAACCCTTATGCGCAGGCTGTTTACCACGCCGGCAACGCAACGCGGCTTCAACATCGTAATGGCGCTGCTGCTGATCGCCTCTGTCGTGCCCATGGTGTCCGCCGACCTTGGCATCTAAGCGCATCCAGGCGCGTGCACAGCGGCAGTCCGGCTACGGAATCGGCCTCAAGGTTGCAGCGTCTCGGGCGACAGGAGAACACAAGTGAAATTTCTCCGCTTTATTTCCTGCAGCAGATCGGGCAGAATTTGCGGGGTGACCGCCGGGTAATCATGCAACAGCACAACGGCACCAGGTTCCAGTCTGCTTGTGATACGCGACAGCAGGCGCGCCGGACGGGCTGTCGCCGTATCGAAAGAGCGCAATGACCAGCCCACGCACGGAAGCCGGCTGGCCCTGACCGCCTGGCCAATCCCTGGGTTGACCACACCAAATGGCGGTCGGTACATACGGGGTGTCACGCCTGTAATGGCCGCTATGGTCTCGCTGCAACGCTGTATATCGGCAAGAATCGTGGCCGGTCGCTTAAAAGGCAGGGTATGGGCGTGGCTATAGCTGTGGTTGCCAATGGCGTGCCCTTCCCCAACGATCTGCCGCAACAGGTCCGGACGGGCAGCCGCATGGGCGCCCACAATAAAAAACGTCGCCTTCACGTCATGCGCTTTGAGTATGGCCAGAACCTGCGCTGTCCCGTCGGTGGGGCTGTCATCGAAACTGATGGCAATCTGCCCGCCTGGTTCTCCGGTTGCGCCCCCATCAGGATCAACATGCCTGAAGGTGTCCACAAACAGGTTGGCTGCCATATTCATGCTGGCCACGCCAAGCACGGCCACATACAGGGCGATGGTCAGGAATGCCACCGCCGGCCATAGCGAATACAGCAGCACGGCAAGCGCAATAACAAGAAAATGGGTGGCCAGTGTGTGGCGGCGGAACCATGAAATCACAGTGATATTTATCTGCACAGGCAAGCGGGTCCATAACAATAGCCAGTGCCCCCCCTGCCGTCAAGCGATATTGTGCACTTATATGGCCATCCGGCCCGCGCTAAGCTGCCACACCTGCTGCAGCCGGTCTGCCTCGATGTGTCGATGATTCATCATGGCGCAAAGAAAATGCGCGCGTTTCAGATAAAAATGCACATCGCATTCCCAAGTCATGCCCATCGCACCATGCACCTGCAGGGCATTTCTCACGGCCGCGCCGGCAGCCCGCAGGATCGTGTGTTCTGCCAGTATCGCCATCAAGGTTGTTTCCGCAGTGTATGGCGCACCCGCCACTTCCGACGCGCGCCGGTCCGTCCTGTCCGGCACATCTGCGGCAACCGCGTGCCCGGCCAGCTCTGCGCCGCGGCGCACTTGCTGGTCTGGCAATTCTTGGTCCGCCTGTACCATACTGGCTGCAGCCTGTGTCAGCAACAAACGCGCATTGTCCAGGTCGATCCAGTCCTGGGCCAGCCGATGCTTGATCGCCTGAAAACTGCCGATAAGACGACCAAACTGCTGCCGCTCCCGTGCATATGCACTGGCAATATCCAGGGCCCGTGTCGCCACGCCCAGCAGCTCAGCGGCCACCAGCATTCGGGAGCGCTGCTCGAAGGCATCCCAACTTGCCTTATCGCAGGCGAAATCGTCCTGTATTTGCCACGCAGGTGCGTCCAACCAGCCGTTCTGTATAAATGGATCAATGCCCGGGCCGCCAGCGATACCATCAGCCACCCTGGCGCAAACCTTGCCTTCACCATAGCTCAGGGTCAATATCTGTCTGTCATGACGACAATACGGTACAAACAGCCTGTTTTCTGCCGCTCGGATGGCAAATCCGGCAAGGCGTCCGTCCTGCATGCAGCGATCAAGCCATTGAGATACAGGGGAGTGCGCCGCCTGCTCAGATAGAAAAGCGCTCGTGTTCATCCACGTACCCAATGGCAGCGGCAGTAATGCGCTGCCAGCCAGCTCCATGACCTTGACGGCCTGCGGCATGCCCAGTCCGATACCGCCGTGAGCTTCACCCACCAGCAACCCCGGCCAGCCCAGTTCGCACAACTGCGACCACAGCCTGGCAAATATACGGCCATCACAACTGGCATCTTCGGCAACGACCTTGCCGCTCGGCAGCGATGCCGGCCCTGGCGCTGGCCCTGATACGCCCCCTGCGCGTGGTTTGTCTGTCCGCAAGGCGCCACGCAGCGCAGTCAGTGAGCATTGCTCTGCAAGAAACCGTCGGACCGGGTCAAGCAGCAAATCGTCATCGGTATGTTGCATCTCTATCCCTTTGCCAGTCCCAGTACTTTTTCGCCGATAATATTGCGCTGAATTTCTGAGGTGCCGGCAAGAATGGTCTCGGCGCGCGACCATAGACTGGCATGTGCAAAGAATGCCGCTTCGGCCTGCATCTGCATGGCGGGCGCGCACAGGTTCAATCCAAGCAATTCCAACGCCAGATCCAGCATGCGCTGGTGCGCCTCGCTCCAGTGCACCTTGGTTGACGAACCTTCGGGACCTGGAGGATCTCCGTTCATGGCGGCCAGCAAAGCGCGACGTGATTTCAACTGCAATACCGTGCTATCGGCGAACAAGGCTGCCCAGCGTTGCCGGTAGTTCTGCAGCGCGATCGGAGTCAAACCATGTGCCACGCTGTCGATCAGCCCGCGCACCCGCCCCAGCTCGCCTTCGAACTGCACCAATCGGGGAATGAAATAGGTGCCGCGTTCGAAGCTGGCTGCAGCCATTGCCATCCGCCAGCCATCGCCCTCCTGGCCCAGCAGACAGTCTGATGGCACGTTGACCTGTTCAAAAAAAACTTCACAGAACTCTGCCTCGCCGGTCAGTTGCCGGATGGGCTCGACCCGGACACCGGGCTGGCGCATGTCCACTAGCAGAAAACTCAAGCCGCGGTGTCGTTGCGAGTTCGGGTCGGTACGAACCAACGCAAAACAGTAATCAGCCAGATTGGCAAAGGACGTCCAGATTTTGTGCCCATCCAGAACATAGCCGCCGTCCGTTTTACGCGCCCGGCTGGTTACCGCAGCCAGATCGGAACCCGCTCCCGGCTCCGAATAACCCTGGCACCAGATCGCTTCATTGCGCAAAATGCCCGGTAAATACCGCGCCTTTTGCGCCGGCGAACCAAAGTGCAATAGCGTCGGCGCGAAAATGCCATGTCCGATCAGATTGACCCCGAGAGGCGCGCCGCTGCGGGCCAGTTCCTCCAGATATATGGCCTGATGAGAAAGCGGCAACGCCTTGCCCCCATGTTCCAGCGGCCAGCCAAGTCCCGACCAACCGTGGCGGCACAGGGTATCTTCCCAGGCTCGCCGGTAGTGCAGCGAGACCGGATCAATCCTGCCGGGCCAATCACGCTGGAACTGCGCATAATGCTCTGCCATCCACGCCCTGACATAAGCACGGAACGCCTCGGGGCTTTGCGGCAGCATTTCATCTGTCATTATGGGTTCACCGTAATATTGGCCTTGCGGATCACTTCGCCCCAGGTTTTGACATCCTTGCTGATGAATTGGCCAAAAGTGGCCGGATCACTGGCAATCACATCCAGCCCCAGCGTTTTGAATTTCGCTTTCACATCGTCCTGTTGCACGCTCTCATGCACGGCCTTGTAAATCACCTGCGCGACCTCGGCAGGCGTACCTTTGGGGGCGACCAGCCCCAGCCAGGGCATGGCAGAAAAACCCGGCACCGCCTGGGCTATGGTTGGCATATCGGGAATGGAAGGCGACGGTTTGTCCGTCGTGACAGCCAGCACCTTCACTTTGCCTGCCTTGGCATAAGGCCCGGTTGATGCCCAGGCATCGAACATGACCTGCACCCGCCCCGAGATCAGATCAGTCAACGCAAGAGAACTGCCTTTATAAGGAATATCCTGCATGTCGACATCGGCCATATTCTTAAACATCTCGGCTTCCAATTGAGTCGAGGAGCCGGTGCCCAGCGAGGCATAGCTCACCTTGCCCTTATTTTGCTTCAGATATTCGATCAGCTCTTGTACATTCTTGACCGGAACCTCAGGGTTGACAGAAATAACATGGACCACCGATGCAACCTGGGTGATCGGCACGAAGCTTTTCACCGGATCATATTTGACGTTCTTGTTGATGCTGGGAATCGTGCCCAGCGAAGAGGCGGCCAGCAATAGCGTATAGCCATCGGGCTTGGCGTTTGCCACGTGCTGCGAGGCGATCAGCGTGCCTGCGCCCGGTTTATTTTCCACAATGATCGGCTGTTTGACCTTCTGGCCAATCTTTTCAGCAAGCAATCGGCCCAGGGTATCGGCAGCACCGCCGGCAGCAAAGGGAATCACAATCGTAATAGGCTTGTCCGGGTACGCTGCCCGTGCCGCTTGCGGCAAGATTGCCAGCGCACCTGTTGCCAGCAGCAAAGCCGGGCTCATCCATTTCAGTAAAATTCGTTTTTTTTGCATTGTCTGTCTCCGTTCTGTTTTAATCAATTGCTTCAAACTACATGTCGGTGCCACAACTGCATATCGGGTACGTTATTTGCATGACGCCGCAGTATCTGCAAGCAGCAGAGCATCCAGCATCGCCACGCCCGAGCCGGCTTGCCGCACCAGCAACGGATTGATTTCGATCTGATCCAGTATCGGCTGGCCTGCCACAAATGCTTGCCCTACCGCCACCATGGCCTGCGCTGCAGCGTCCACGTCTGCGCGTGGCCGCCCGCGAAAGCCGTCCAGCAAAGCAAAGGCTTTCAGGCTGCGCAGCAGTTGCACCGCTTCGCTGTGTGTGACCGGCAAAAGGGCATGTGCCGTATCACGATATATTTCAGTCATGATTCCGCCCAGCGCCACCGTCAATACCGGTCCGAATACCGGGTCGCGCGTAGCGCCCACCAGCAATTCAGCCACGCCCTGCTGCATTGGCGTGATCATCACACCTGCAATCGCCGCGCCGGGCTGATAGTTGTGGCAGCTTTCCAGAATTTGCTCATAGGCCTGGGCCGCGGCCTTCGCTCCCGTGATATTTAGCAGCACTCCGCCTGCCTCTGTCTTGTGCGCCAGATCGGCGCTGACCACTTTCATCGCCAGCGGCACGCCTAACTGGTCAGCCAGCGCAGCCGCTTCTTCACGCGTCCCGGCAATGCGGACATCCGGATCGGGCAACCCGAAACCTGCCAGGTAGCGGCGGGCGTCTCCCTCGTGACAGGGCAGACTTGGCACGTCAATCCGTGCCTGGACGCTCGCGGCGTTGGCTTGCCCTGCCCTCGGTTGCGCATCAACCTGCGCATGATCATCACAAGTGTCATCAACTGTCACGCCCCGTTGGCCTCTACGCTCCTGCCAGGTCAGAAACGGTCCCAATGCCCTGACCGCATGTCCCAAATCGTCGAACACAGCAACCCCCGCTTCACGCAAGGCCTGACGGCAGCTCGCATTGCCGGTATCGATTGCAACAAAAAGACGCGGATATTTCTTTACAACGTCAATCAATGGCTGCGCCATGCGGTCCAGCATATACCCAGGCGCATTGATCACCACCGTGTCCAGTGCCGGCGTGACCGCCAGCGCTTGCAGCACCTGCACGATAAATTGCGGATCATTGACAATATTTCCGGTCACATCCACAGGGTTGCCAACCATGCCGTAAGCGGGAATGCCCTGGCGCAGTTGCGCCTGTACATCGGCGGGAAGGTCAGGCAACTGCAGGCCTGCCTGAATGAAACGATCGGTCAAGATCGCACCCAGTGCACCCGACATGGTCACCACACCAATGCGCGCGCCTGCGGTCCGCTGGCGCAGCCGCGCCAGCATGGCAATATTGGCCATTTGCGCGAAGTCGTCTGCAGCAATCACATTCAGATCGCGAAAGGCCGCATCGTATATTTTTTGATCGCCCGCCAAAGCTGACGTATGCGATTGCACGGCCACCGCCCCCTTGTCGGTCACACCTGCTTTGAGCACTACCAGCACTTTGCCTTGCGCCTGAAAGCGTCGGCAGGCCTCAATGAAGCGCCGGCCATCGCGAATTTGTTCTACATAGCCCAGCACAATCTCGGTATGCGCATCCTCTGCCAGATACGCCAGATACTGTGCAAAATCCACCGTCGCCTCATTGCCCGTATTGATGAAATGAGAAACGGGCAAGTCCTGGGCACGTACCAGTCCGTACAGCGCAGAACACACATTGCCGCTTTGCGTGAGCACGCTGACGCAGCCTGTATCGCTTTGCATGCTGGCAGTTTTGAAGATGGCGGCAAACGCCGTGAACGCACGCGTATTCAGATTGGCCAGGCCCATGCAGTTGGGGCCGGCCACCTGCATGCCGCTTTCCCTGCAAAACTGCACCAGCTCCTGCTGCAGTAGCAAGCCTGCTGCGCCCTCTTCAGCAAATCCTGCAGCGTAGACCACGGCAGCGCGAATGCCAACGGCATGACAGCGTCGCAACATGGCGGTCACATCACGGGCGCCAATGGCCAGCACAGCCAGATCCGGCACGGCAGGCAAGTCTTCGACCTGCGCGTAACAGCGATAACCGAACACTTCGGCATATTTTGGGTTGACCGGATAGACCTCTCCGGCAAAACCGAAGTGCGACAACAGCTCCAGTGGCATGCCGCCAATGCGGCCGGCATTGTCGCTGGCCCCGATCATGGCAATGGAACGCGGATTCAATAACGGTTCCAGGCTCATGCACTGTCACCACTTTTGTTGCGCTGGATCGCCTGGGCCAGGCCTTTTTTCTTGACTTGGGCAAACTCCTCGCTCATATGCGAAAGCTGATGAACGTCAAAATGAGCAGAAAGTGCGGTACGCAGACCCTGTGCATCCAGGGTCCGGTTCAACGATTTTTTGACCAGCGTGAGGGCAAACGGCGGCGCCGCTGCAACCCGTCGCGCCAGCGCCATTGTTTCGTCGTTCAGTTGCGCACGCGAGACAACGCGGTTGACCATACCCATTTGCAAGGCCTGCTCGGCGGTAACCCGCTCGCCGGTAAACAGCATTTCCTTTGCGCGACGCAATCCCATCACCCATGGATGAATCAGCACCTCGGTGGCCGCCGCAGCCAGCGTATGACAAACGGGATCGGAAAAGAACGCGTCGTCGGAACAGACCACCAGATCGCACATATTGGCGATCATGAAGCCGCCGGACACGCAGGCCCCTTGCACCCGGGCGATGACCGGCTTGGGAAAATCCCAGATTCTCATGCAGTAATCAAAGTACCGCAGCGACTCGTAGGCCCAGCGCTGTTCCACGCTGAAATCGGCGCGGCTGGCCTGGGCTTCCTTCAAGTCATGGCCGGCAGAAAAATGGTCGCCTTCGCCGCCAATGATCACGACCCTGACAGTCTGGTCGGCCGCGGCCTCGCGCATGGCCTGGTCCAGTTCATCCAGCAGCGCCTGGCTCTGCGCATTGCGCGCCCCGGCCCGCGCCAATGTTACCGTCCGTATGGCGTCCTGATTCAATACCTCTATATGCTGATAGCCCATTGTCTCTTCCTTGATGACCCATGGCGGGGTCTGTTGAATGTCGCTTTTGATTGCATTAACGCATCAACCACTCCTACAATACAAAATGTTTTTTAATAAATTCCCACATTATGGAAACTAAACAGCAAGCGGGCGCACAGAGCATCCGCCGCGCGCTCTCGCTGCTGCGCCTGATCGCGCAGCACAATGAACAAGGCCTGACACTGAGCGAGCTGACCGCCTTAAGCGGCCTGGAACGCTCCACAGCGCATCGGCTGCTCACCTGCCTGCTCGAAGAAAACTTTGCACGCCGAGAAACCGACGGCAAACGCTTTCAACTGGGCATCGACGCCATGCAAATGGGGTTTTCCACCATGCACCATGCGCCGGTGATCGATCAATTGCGCCCGCTGGCCATGAAGCTGTCGCGCCTATCGGAAGACACAGTCTTCCTGGTCATACAGCAGGCGGATCAGGTGCTGTGCCTGCTTCGCGAACATGGTGCATTTCCGGTGCGTATCTTCACCATTGGCGTCGGCGAAAAGCGGCTTCTGGGCATTGGCGCCGGCGGCCTGGCTTTGCTGGCAACGCATACCGATGCCGACATTGAGATGATCTACAAACGCCATGAACAGACTTATCGAAAGTCGGAGCTGTCATTGCCCATGCTGCTGGAAAAATGCCACCTGACGCGGCGCAATGGCTATGCTTCGATTGAAAGCACCATCACGCCCGGCGTCGCCGGGGTGGGCTATGCATTCTCGGTCTCGGCCATCACGCAAGTGGCCTTCAGCTTTGGCGCAATCACGCCGCGTCTGACGGGCCAGCGACGCACGCAAATGGGCCGCCTGCTGATTGACGAGTGCACAATCTGGCAGCAAAAACGCCGGATTACGCCAATCGCCTTGCAAAACACGTCAGTCTCCGTATGATGTAACTTTCCGGTTACTGACGCCCCGCAAAAGGGGAAGCTACAAAGGAGATCTGCATGCAGATAGGGATAGTAAAAGAACAACTTGCCGGGGAGACGCGCGTTGCCGCCACGCCCACCTCGGTAGAACAGCTACTCAAGCTGGGATTCACAGTTGTGATTGAATCCGGCGCGGGCGCAGCCGCAAGCTTTGACGATGCCGCCTACGAAAAAGCAGGCGCCAGCATCGCCCCTGCCGATCAGGTGTGGCAATCAGACCTGGTCTATAAGGTCAATGCGCCCGATGACGCTGAAATTGCCCGCATGAAAACCGGCGCCACGCTGGTCAGCTTTATCTGGCCAGCACAAAATCCCGAACTCGTGCAGAAACTGTCTGAGTACGGCATTACAGTGCTGGCCATGGACATGGTGCCGCGCATTTCGCGCGCCCAATCGCTTGATGCCTTGTCATCCATGGCCAATATTGGCGGCTATCGCGCCGTCATTGAAGCGGCGCATCATTTCGGACGCTTTTTCACCGGCCAGATCACCGCTGCCGGCAAAGTGCCGCCAGCCAAGGTGCTGGTTATCGGTGCCGGTGTGGCCGGTCTGGCAGCCATTGGCACCGCAGGATCGCTGGGCGCCATCGTACGCGCCTTCGATACCCGCCTGGAAGTGGCCGAACAGATTGAATCGATGGGTGGCCAGTTCCTGAAACTGGAGTTTGGCGATGAAAACGGCTCGTCTTCCGACGGCTATGCCAAAACCATGTCCGAAGAGTTTATCAAGGCGGAAATGGCGCTGTTCGCCCAGCAGGCCAAAGACGTGGATATCATCATTACCACGGCTCTGATTCCCGGCAAGCCCGCGCCCAAGCTGATCACACGTGAAATGGTTGACTCCATGCGCGCCGGCTCGGTCATCGTGGACATGGCTGCCGCAGCTGGCGGCAATTGCGAATACACCGAACCCGGCCAGGTCATCACGACCGCCTCCGGCGTCAAGGTCATTGGCTATACCGATCTGCCCGGCCGCCTGCCTGCCCAGTCATCACAACTGTACGCCACCAACCTTGTGAATCTGAGCAAGCTCATGAGCAAGGAAAAAGACGGACAGATTCTGCTGGACCAGGAAGACACTGTTTTTCGCAATATGACTGTTGTGCATAACGGCAGCATTACCTATCCGCCTCCGGCGATTCAGGTCTCCGCAGCGGGCAGCAAGCCTGCAGCCAAGAAAATAGAACCCAAACCGGTCAAGCCACCCAAATCGCCCGCGTTCAAGTTCGGTATCCTGGCGCTGGTATGCGTGCTGTTTGCCTGGGTCGGGACCAATGCGCCCGCAGAGTTTCTGTCTCACTTCACGGTGTTTGTCCTTGCGTGCGTGGTGGGTTACTACGTCGTATGGAATGTCAGCCATTCCCTGCATACGCCATTGATGTCAGTCACCAATGCCATATCCGGCATCATCGTGATCGGCGCTGTGGTGCAGATCGGCCACGGCTCTGGCCTGGTCAACATCCTGGCCTTTATTGCCATCCTTATTGCCAGCATTAACATTGCCGGTGGTTTCCTCGTTACACGGCGCATGCTGAAAATGTTCATGAAAGGCAAAGGAGAATAAGATGGGTGCAGGATTCGTTACTGCCGCGTACATTATTGCGGCATTGTTTTTCATTGCCAGTCTGGCCGGTCTGTCCCGTCAGGAAACCGCCCGTTATGGCAACGGTTTCGGCATGGCCGGCATGGCCATCGCCCTGATCGCGACCATTGTGGGTCCCAATTCCGCTTCGGTGATCTGGGTAATCCTGGCCATGCTGATCGGCGGTGCCATTGGCCTGCACCTGTCACGCAAGGTGGAAATGACCCAAATGCCGGAACTGGTTGCTGTCTTGCATAGTTTCGTGGGTCTGGCCGCCGTGCTGGTCGGCTATAACAGCTATATCGAAGTACAACAGCACGCCATGCCCGAAGGCGCGCTGCTTAATATTCATCTGACCGAGGTATTCCTGGGCGTGTTTATTGGCGCAGTCACCTTTACCGGTTCGATTGTGGCCTTCGGCAAGCTACGTGGCAGCTTCAGCTCCAAGCCGTTGAATTTGCCACATAAACATAAGCTCAATGCCGCTGCGCTGGTTGTGTCTTTCATCCTGCTGTGGATCTTCGTCTCTAATGGCGGCTCCACAACAACACTGATTATCATGACCATTATTGCACTGGCCTTCGGCTGGCATCTGGTGGCATCCATTGGCGGCGCCGATATGCCGGTTGTGGTTTCCATGCTCAACTCATACTCAGGCTGGGCCGCAGCAGCAGCCGGCTTCATGCTGGCCAATGACTTGCTGATCGTGACCGGCGCCCTGGTCGGTTCATCCGGCGCCATTCTGTCCTACATTATGTGCAAGGCCATGAACCGTTCGTTTGTATCGGTCATTGCCGGCGGGTTCGGCACCGATGGCAGCAGCAGTGGCAGCAGCGAAGAAGAGACCGGCGAATACCGTGAAATCAAGCCTGAAGACGTGGCCGAGATGCTCAAGGGCGCCAGCTCCGTGGTTATCGCCCCCGGCTACGGCATGGCGGTAGCACAGGCGCAGTATCCGGTCGCTGAAATCACATCATTGCTGCGCAAGCAGGGTATTGACGTGCGCTTTGGCATCCACCCTGTTGCAGGCCGCCTGCCCGGTCATATGAACGTGTTGCTGGCCGAAGCCAAGGTGCCCTATGATATCGTGCTGGAAATGGACGAAATCAATGACGACTTTGCCGATACCGATGTGGTACTGGTCATTGGCGCCAACGATACGGTCAACCCCGCTGCCAGTGAAGACCCCACCAGCCCCATTGCCGGCATGCCGGTACTGGAAGTGTGGAAAGCGCGTGATGTAGTGGTGTTCAAGCGTTCAATGAACACCGGCTATGCCGGCGTTCAGAACCCGCTGTTCTTCCGCGAGAACTCCAGCATGTGTTTCGGCGATGCCAAGGCAACCGTCGAAGCCATTCTGGCTGCGCTGAGGTAATCTACTGGTTATGGCAGGCATCGTCACAAGCGGTGCCTGCCGCGAACCGGACACGCATTAAAGCGGTAGCAAACGGGCATGTAGCGGACAATGCGTTTATGCCGACTGCAATAACAATGGCAAATGACACTTGCAATTACAGTTGCCATTGCACCGCCGCAGCAATATTTCATCTGCCATATACGACCGACCGGCCCAGCCGGTAAGTTCCTAATTTCGGTTTTTCTTTTCAACACATTACGCCTGCTGTATGTCTGTGCTTCCCCCGCTTCCTGTCAAAAATGGTGTCGCGCCCAGCCGGGTCTACCTGCCTCGCGAAACCTGGCCCGATCTGCTGAGTTTTATGCTCGCCAAGTTCCCGCATATGGATCCCGACGTCCTGCGGGCAAGATTGGCCAAAGGCGATATGGTGGATTCGCAGGGCACGCCCTTCTCGCTGGAGAGCCCGTTCCTTCCCGACACCTGGCTCTGGTACTACCGGGAAGTGCCCGTGGAAACGGTCGTGCCGTTCGATATTGACATTCTGTATCAGGATGAATTGCTGATCGCCATCGACAAGCCCCATTTCATGGCCAGCATTCCCGGGGGCCGCCATTTGCACGAGACGGCGCTGGTGCGTCTGCGCGATCAACTAGGCAACCCGCATATCAACCCCATACACCGATTGGACCGGGATACGGCCGGAGTACTGGTGTTCTGCGCAGACCGGGATCGCCGCGGCGTGTATCAGACCTTATTCCAGACCCGATCCGTGCACAAAATGTATGAAGCGGTCGCTCCCTGGCGGGGTGACCTGGCGTTTCCGCTGTTACGCGAAAGCCTGATTCGTCGCAGCGGGCAAGTCTTTGTCATGCACGAAATAGACGGCCCGCCCAACAGCCGCACGCGGATTGAGCTGCTGGCGCACAACGGCACACTGGGTCATTACCGGCTGGAACCGGTCACGGGCAGGAAACATCAATTGCGCGTGCACATGAATGCCCTGGGCATTCCCATTTGCAATGACGAATACTATCCGGAACTCAAACCGCTACGTACCGATGAAACATTCGACAACCCGTTGCAGTTGCTGGCGCGCAGCATGCAATTTACCGATCCGGTGACCGGCATTGAGCGTTATTTCGAGAGTCGGCGCGAACTGGAAATGACGGCCCGAATCCACAAGTGAAATAGTGTCGGAATCAGCGATGAGCTAGCGCTCGGCAGTGTCGCGAACGCCAAACTGGTTTGCAACACTGCGTTCCAGAAACAGCTGACGCGATGGCAGAACGTTTATGCGTTTGTTATTAATGATCAGAGTAGTGCTGCCGCCCCCATCCAGATTCATCGCATCACGCACCCCAAGCGAACGATACAGGCGGGCAAGCTGATTCAGCGTAAACCCTTCAAAACCAGGCAGCCTGCCCTCTACGACAATGATATAGAGCCAACGCCCATCACGACTGAGCCCCACCGACGTACGTGGATGCGCATCGCGCGCATTGCGATTGCAACTGGTTGACGCGCCTCGTGGGCAGACATAGGTGCCCCCGCGCAGATTCTGCCATCCTGAAATGACCGTATGCCAGTGTGGATCCACTTCTGCCTTGTGGTTGGGCTTATCGATCCGGCAACGGTTATTGGCCGTACAGGCCAGAAACGCGTGCTGTCGCGTATCGCGGGTGTTGCTCCAGCGACGACCATCGCTGATGACCAGACCCTGCGGCTGGTACTGAGGATCAAAAAACGAGGCATTGATGGCGACATTGAGCCGATTGCGGAACGCAAAATTCTTGACCGTGGTGGGTGCAGTTCCAACCTCGGTACCCACCAGTTGAACCGACGGGCAGGATAAATCAACCTTGACGATATGCACATGCGCACTATTTTGCGAAGTATGCGCAATGCAGGCCGAGACCTGTTCGGTGCTCTGTGCAGCCGCAGGTGCAAGGGCTCCCAGGCACCATCCCATCAATACAACGAGCAGGGTTTTCATACAGCAAAGCATCCGTGGGGTTGTTTGTACAGGGTCAAAGTATACCAACCGGCACAATGTCCGGTCAGCACCTCCGGCATCCCCTTATCACACCGTGTTTGTCCTGAAGCCATTTACGCGACGATAACGCGCCAGGTACCAGCGATCGAGCAGCCAAACCACCAGCATGCTCGCACCGGTCACAGGAAAGACCAGGCCAAAAATCACCAGGCCGATCATCCAGCCCCGCATGCTGGGTAGCGCAGCAGGGATACGGGGTGCGCCCAGGCCGCCGGCCGGACGACGTTTCCACCACATGACAAACCCGGTCACGGCCATGGTGCACAGGCCCAGCGCAATAATGGCACAGAGCAACTGGTTGATCCAGCCGAAATAAGTGCCCATATGCAGGGACACCGCAAAGGCAATAATTCGGGCAATCACGCCGTACTGATCATAGGAAACGCCATTGATGACCCTGCCGCTGTACTGGTCCACATTCATCACTTTTTCGCCGGTCGGATCTCCCGGATAATACGAGACAGAATAAACGCCGGAGCGGCTTGCCGGCAGCGCAATCGAGTACTCGTCGGGGATATTGCTGGCGTGGGCCAGCGCCATGACCTGATCCAGGGAGATCGGCTCGGCTGCTGCCACTTCATGCTGAACATGACTGCCAGGCATTGCCATCGCGTTGCGGGCGCCCGCCATGTCAGCAACATGGGCTGCATGATTGTCGTGGTCCGGCTGCACCTCATGCCCCTCGTGCTGCTGGCCCAGATGGTCTGCATGCACTATAGCGCCCGGCTGTTGCACCGATGATCCCGATTGTGGCACAGACAGCAGACCTGCTCCCCAGGCGGTATGCTCCAGCGGCAGATCCTGCACGCGGGTGGGCGCAACTGCTCCTGCTTTGTGCCCCTCATGCCCCTCATGCGCCTGCGACGTGCTGCCTGGCGGATCCGGCGGATAGCCCAAATTGACTTGCGCCACCAACTGCTTGAACTGCGCTCCCCAGGTACTGGTCCAGGGCAGCCCCGACATGACAAAAAACACCGCGCCGGCAGCCAGGATAATGCCCAGCGTGGCGTGAATTTCGCGCCAGAACGGGCGGCCCTTTTTCTTCACGTCCGGGATCATGGCCTGTTTCAGACCCTTGTTCCGGCGGGGTAACCACAGCGCCACACCGGTGCCGATCATAATCAGTGTCCAGCAGGCAGCCAGCTCCATCAACACTTCTCCGGTTTTACCCAGCAGCAGACCGCGATGAATCTGACGCGCCAGGCCGATCCAGTACGTCGCATTGAAGTTGAGCGTGGGCATTTTGGCCAGCACCTCGCCCGAATAAGGATTCAAGAAAATGCTGGACTTGCCCTGCTCCGGATCCGAATAGGTAAATTGCGCGCTGCGATCGGGTGCATTATGAATTTCTGCCGTCAGAATGGGCACGCCCCCAGGCGTACTATCCTGGGCGATTTCATAAAGCGTTTGCTGCGGCAGCCTGGGTGTGGCCTGGGGCGTGACATACAGCTGCGACTTGTAGGCCACCGCCTCGATTTGAGGCTTATACAGATAAATGGTACCTGTAATACCGAGCACGATCAGCAAAGGCATGACAAACAGGGCGGCATAAAAATGCCAGCGCCAGAGCATGGCGTAGCGGGCCATCGGCAAGGCCGCCGTATCGGCGGTTTCGGCCGTGGGGTGTTGCGTACGGGACATCATGAAATTTCCTGAAAAACAGATAACGATGCGTCGACAGGATGCGCTGCAAGGCTAAGCCGCAGCATCATCTCGACAGAGGAACAGCGTTTTTAGGAAAGTGCCGGAGGGGCGCGTGACAGGGGCACAAAGGCCGGCTGCGCATAATAGGAGGCATGCTGATGTTGCGGCGCTATCCGGCTGACAAAGCCATACGCCATGGCCGGCAAGTTTGCGCTGTGCAGCAACGGAAGATGATGGGCGAAGAAGCCGCAATAAAGACATTCGACAGCGTGATCGGCACTGTGGCCTGACGAGGCTGGAGCATCACCATCGACCAGGGACGCGGACGATGTCGGCATCGCGCCATGCGCGGCGTGGTCGGTGGTTAAATCAGCGACGACCTCATCAGCCTTAATGTGCGCGCTGCCGTCGCTGGCCTGCACCCTTGGCGATGTCGTGTTGTTCAGGGCTACAGCAGGTGTCTGGACTGCCTGCGCACCAGAACAGATATCGGCCATGAAAATGTCGTTGCCGCTGGCCTGATAGCGGTTTTTCAATGCATTGACGCCAGGCATGAACACGGCCAGGCATACGGCGAGTATGCCCAGCCACACGGTCATGCGAATGCCTGTCGTTCGTTTCATAGCTGTAATCGGTATTAATCTGCAGAATATTCCGGTTGGAATTGCCAGACAAAAGCAGTTTACCCGAAAATGCTACAGACACAGCGCCGCGCAGGCGTTTCCGGGCCAACGCGCTGGCTGTTCAAAATACAGTGCAGTTCTCTTTTCATATTCTCGATTGCATCCTGCCCACCCGCACATTGATGTTATTTTAGTTGTGCGGCTTGACTGGCCACGACTGTGCACATATATCGAATCAACAGAATCTGATCTGTATACACCAAATCCAGAATACGTTAATCTTTCCTTTCAACCAACGAAGGAGAAGTTATATGATCCGTAAACTTGCGCTCACAACTATTCTCGTCCCTTTTGCCGCAATCGCGCAGAATCTTCCGACCAGCCCCTATTTGCCACTGGAAATGGCCACCAAGGCAGCTCAGGCCGCGCTTGAGACCTGCGTTGCCGAAGGCAACAATGTCAGCGTCGCCATCGTGGCGCGCGATGGTGCTACCAAAGTGCTGCTCAAGGCCGACAACTCAGGCCCGCACACCGGCTCCAGCGCCGAAGGCAAGGCGTTTACCTCTGCAGCGCTCGGCCGCGACACTGCCGGACTTGCCGGATTCATCGCATCCGAGTCGACAAACGAGGGGCTGCGTGACATGGATCCGAGAATGGTCATCCAGGCGGGAGGCTTACCGATTAAAATCGGCGATGCTCTGGTTGGCGGGATTGGCGTAGGCGGTGCGCCTAGTGGCGATATTGACGCCAAGTGCGCCAATGCCGGACTCCAGGCTATCGGCGCAGCCAAGTAAATTTATATCCGCCATCGACACCTGCAAGCCAAAGCACAATTGCAAAGGTGTCGCCACCAATAAGCCGAGTTGATCCGTACACCTCAATAGCATTAACAGACGGGGATGCCCGTTCGCCGGCCAGGCCAAAGCCTGACACGTCCCTATCTGAATACTCTCTTGCATTGATATTGTTTATTTAACCGCACTTGTTCCGAGGAGCAGCATTGCATGCAACCCTATATCACCGTCCTGACGCTGGGCGTAGATGATCTGGAAAAGTCTCTGGCCTTTTATCGAGACGGACTGGGTCTGGCCACAAATGGCATCATCGGCACTGAATTCGAAAACGGCGCCGTGGCATTTTTCAACTTGCACAATGGTCTGAAACTGGCCCTGTGGCCCAGAAAGAGTCTGGCTGCAGACGCCGGTCTGCCTGTCACACCTCGTTCGTCACTTGAGCTTAGCATTGGGCACAACGTGGACAGCAAAGAAGAGGTCGATCGCATTATGCAGGAAGCACAAGCGGCCGGCGCCACCATTGTCAAGCCGGCACAGGACACCTTTTACGGTGGCTATGCCGGCTATTTTTGTGATCCGGATGGTCATCTCTGGGAGGTTGTCTGGAACCCCGAGCTGGCATCACTGGGTTAACCAACTAAACGCGCACGTGTCACTCGCGTGCGATGGGTGCGCCGCTGGTATTGGACCACTGGCTCCATGACCCCGGATACAGCGCAGCACCCGACAATCCTGCCACTTCCATGGCCAGCAGATTATGGCAGGCTGTCACACCCGACCCGCATTGGCTGATCACGCTCTCGGGCTTTAGCCCCTGCAGGCTGGCCGTCAGCTCCTTGCGCAAGGTCTCGGCATCCTTGAACGTCCCGTCAGCTTGCAGGTTGTCCTTGAAAAAGCGGTTGGCTGCACCGGGAATGTGGCCGCCAATGGGATCCAGGGTTTCGTTTTCACCACGGAAACGATCAGGACTGCGGGCGTCCAACACCAGTCTTTCAGCTGCACTGATGTTAGCCAGCACTTCTTCGTAATCAACCGTCTGGGTCAGGGAAGCGCGCAGGGCCAGCATGCCTTCCTTGGCCGGCTGCGGCGGCTCGGTGGTGACTTCATAGCCGGCTTGCTGCCACAGTTTGAAGCCGCCATCCAGCACCGAAACATTATCATGACCGATCCAACGCAGCATCCACCACAGACGTGCGGCAAACATGGAATCATTGGCGTCGTAGCAAACGACATGGGTGTCGTCGCTGATGCCAATGGCTGCCATTTTCTGGGCAAAAAGCTCACGTGCCGGCAAGGGATGGCGTCCCTGGTCAGCGCCGCCCTTGACGCTGAGCACCTGGTCCAGATCAACATGCCGGGCGCCAGGAATGTGGCCGTCATTATAGAGCTGCAGACCCTGTGACGGATTGGTCAATTCGAAACGACAATCGCACACAACCAGGTTACTGGCGGTATCCAACAGGTTTGACAGTTCCTGTGCACTGATAAGAGGAGTTGCTTTCATGTTTTTTTCTTCACTGTTTCAGGTTGCGGTTGCATGAGGACTGAAATAAACACTCAGTCTTCCTGCATCCAGTTGCGGGCGTGCTGCGTTGCCAGCGTTCGGTCGATGCTCGCGCCCGTTTGCCCAAGGTAATTGGCCGGATCGATCAGGTTGGCAATGTCGTCATCGGACAAGGCTTGCGCAATTTGCGGATGATCACGCATGGCAGAACCAAAATCCTGTTTGTTCTCGATGCCTTTCATAGAGGCGTCGTAAACCCATTCATGCGCATGATCCTTGCCGACCCGGGCACCCAGTTCCAGCATAACACGCTCGGAAAGCAGATAGCCGTGCATCATGTCCAGGTTCCTGTTCATATTCTCCTTGTCTATCCGCAGTCCTGCAAGCAGGTTGCGCGCCTGCAGCAGCACGGCGCCGGCAATCAGACAACACTCGGGCAGGGCCTTCCATTCGGTTTTCCAGGCGATCCCGTCACGTTCGTGTTCCTGGACCATCGCTTCGGTCATCATTGCCGCGTTGTAGCGCAGGGTTCGTGACAGGCCGGCAATATTCTCGGCCGAGGTGGGATTGCGCTTGTGCGGCATGGTCGAAGAGCCCAGTTTGCCTTCAGAAAAACCCTCTTCGACTTCGCCGAATTCATTGCGCTGCAGGTTGCGCAGCTCGTTGCCGATTTTCGACAGCGTCGCGCCCAGCATGGCCAGCAAATTGGCATATTCGGCAAAGCGGTCGCGCGCCGGCCCCCAACTGATGTCAGGCACTGCCAGCCCCAGCGCCGCGCAGGTTTTCTCTTCCAGTTCGCGGGCTCGTTCGCCCAGCGAGGCCTGCGTCCCGACGGCGCCGATCAACATCCCGACAAACACGCGCGGTTCAGCCTGCTTCAGCCTGTCATAATGGCGCGACAGTTCGTCCAGCCAGATGGCGCACTTATGGCCAAATGTAATCGGCAACGCCTGTACGCCATGCGTGCGGCCCACCATGACGGTATCCCGGTGCGTCTTGGCCAGCCGGGCCAGTTCGCGCGCGCAGCCTTTGAGATCGCGCAGGTAAATGGCATGTGCTTCGCGTAATTGCAAAACAGTTCCGGTATCGAGCACATCCTGGGTGGTGGGGCCAAAATGAACCCACTGCCCGTGCTCGCCGCAATGCTCGATGAGCTGCTTGAGCGCAGGCACCAGCGAATGCTTGATGCGACGCATCTCGGCAGCCATTTTGGGAATATCGATTTTCTCCACCTTCGCATTGGCGGAAATCGCATCGGCCGCTTCCTGTGGAATGATTTGCATGCCGGCCTGAACCTGCGAAAACGCAGCTTCGAAGTCCAGCCATTTCTGAATCCGATTTTCTTCGGAGAAAATCTCCCGAAGTTCCTCGGTACTCCACAAATGCTGCAGGGTGACCGAATCAAATACTGAAGAAGTCATTTATTCAACCTTGTCTGAGAGTGATTGTGTATCTCTGGCCGGCAGCAGACGCCCCGGGTTCAATGTATTGTCCGGGTCAAACGCGTGCTTGATGCTATACATCAGGCTGATGGCCACGGGATCCTTGTAGCGGATCAAAATGTCCTGCTTCTGGCGCCCGATCCCATGTTCGGCTGAAATGGAACCGTTTACCCGCGCCGCGGTTTCGTGTACGACCTCGTGAATGGCCGCTTCGCGGGCCAGAAAGTCTTCTTTGCTGATCAATGCTGGTTTGCTCTGGTTAAAATGCAGATTGCCATCGCCGACATGGCCAAAGGTAATACAGCGAATGCCTGGAATAATCGCATTCATGGCGGGGCCCGCGGCGTCGACGAATTCGGCAATGCGGGAGATCGGCACCGAAATATCATGCTTGATGGATGGCCCGTCCTTGCGCTGCGCTTCTGGAACATGCGAGCGGATGTCCCACATGGACTTTGACTGCTGCTCCGACGCGGCCAGTGCCACATCAAGCACCATATCCTTCTCCAGGGCTTCGGCAAGGACGGTTTCAAATTCTTCCTGCAGAGCAACCCGCAATGACGTTTCCGACACCTCGGCAAGAATCACCCATGGCGCGGCCTCCTGCAGCGGTTCGCGCATGGCCGGAAAATGCAGCAGTACCAGATTGACGGTCTCCCGGGCCATGATCTCGAATGCGGTAATGCGGTCACCCAGGTTTTCACGCAGGAAAGATAGCAGCGATACGGCCTCGGCCGGATTGCGAATGGCGATCCAGGCCGTGGCCTGCTGGCGCGGCACTGGATACAGCTTGATGGTTGCGGCAGTAATAATGCCTAACGTGCCTTCGCCCCCGATGAACAGATGCTTCAGGTCATAGCCGGTATTGTCCTTGCGCAGGCTGGACAGGCCATTCCAGATTCGACCATCGGCCAGTACCACTTCCAGGCCTAGCGCCTGCTCGCGAGTATTTCCATAGCGAATCACCTGGTCTCCGCCGGCATTGGTCGACAGATTGCCACCAATCGTTGCCGTGCCTTCGGAGCCGAGCGTAAGGGGAAACATGCGATTTTTTTCGGCGGCCGCTTCCTGCACGTTCTGCAAAATACAGCCGGCTTCGACCGTCATGGTATTGTCTTGCGGATTGACCTCGCGAATGCGATTCATGCGGGTCAGGCTGAGTACAATCTCCAGACCGGATTCGTCCGGAGTAGAGCCACCGACCAGGCCCGTGTTGCCACCCTGAGGAATCAGCCGGGCGCCGCTTTGCGCGCAGGCGCGAACGACCTGGCTGACTTCCTCCGTGGAGCAGGGCCGGACCACAGCCAGCGCTTTTCCGGGATAATTGCCACGATGCTCCAGCGCATAGGCTGCCATATCCCCAGGTTCGGTCAAAAGCCCGTGCTGGCCGACAATACGCTGCAGGCGAAGCAGCAGATCGTCAAAGGGAGGCGTGGTCGTGTCGGATTGAGGCATTGTTGTACGCTCACTAATACTATAGAATGTTTTATTGAATGAAATATGTTTTTATTAATGAAATATAAGGTAGCGTATCGCTTTGCCTTTGTCAAGAACTCAACAGGACATTAATTTTCATGAAAGACACCAGTAAAAGCCAGAAAGCCGCCGTCGCGCCCACGCCCCCCATCGGCGTACTCGCTCGCGGCCTGATCATTCTTGAATGCTTTTCGGAAGAACATCTGCATCTGCAATTGCGCGAGCTCGCGCAGATGACGGGGCTGGACAAAGCAACGCTGCTGCGGCTGCTGAACACGTTCATCGAATACGGATATGTGCAACGCAGTCTCGATGGCAAGTACGCACCGGGCCACAATCTGCTGCGCCTGGGTGCGCTGTACCGCTCCACCTTCGATCTGGGGCAACGCCTGCAGCCTATCCTGCGCACCATCATGCTTGAGACGCACGAAAGCGTCGCATTCTACATTCGGGAAGGCGACATGCGTGTGTGTCTGTATCGGGAGAACGTCTCGCGTGATGTGCGCTATGTCTTCGAAGTGGGCACGCGGGTGGCACTGGGCGACGGTGGCTCGGCTTCGCATGTACTGCGGGCTTTTACCGATGGTTCGTCACCCAGGACCGAAGAAGTGCTGAAAAACGGCTATGCCATCACCAGGGCTGAACGATCGCCGGAACTGGCTTCCATTTCCGTACCGGTATCGGAACCACACGGGCGCCTGCTTGGCGCGATTCAGATCACCAGCATTTTGAACCGGCAGACAGAAGCACAACAGATTGCCGCCGCCGAAGTGGCGATACGCACCCTGGCGGAGAACGGCTTTGACTCTAGGCCTACGCGCATAACCGGCTCTGCGACTTTATAAAGATATAACGAAAAAGGCTAGAGCTGCGGGTCATCTTTTATTGTACTTTGCAATATCCTGTGTTAGATTTGATTCATACAATAAAATTTATTTCATTGAATGAAATGGAGATAACATGGGTACACCGGAAAACCGGTTAAGCGCCTATTTGGCCTCGCTTGCCAATCGAAAGCTGTCTGCAGATACACGACATCGGATCGCGCAATCTCTGCTTGACTGGTTCACCGCCGGTTATTCCGGGGCGGCCATGGCGGGCAGCCACGATCTGCGCAAGCTAGCCGCCACACTGTACCCTGGCCAGAGCAACGCCGCCGTTTTCGGCGGCACCAGCGCAGTTTCACTCATGGGTGCCGCGTTCTGCAATGCCGGCATCACCCACCTGCGTGAAATCGACGACGCCCATCGCACAGCCATGCTGCACCCAGGCATCGTAACTGTCACGCCTGTGCTGGCCCTTGCCACATCACTGCCCATGACGCAACAGCAGTTTGAAGCCGCCATTGTGGCGGGCTACGATGTTGCCATTCGTGCCGGCGAGGTATTGGGATCTGGTCACGCCGGAAAATTCCACATGACCGCCACTGCTGGTTCTTTGGCCGCGGCAGCGGCCAGCGCCGTGGCACTTGGCCTGGATGCAGTACGGATTCACCATGCTCTGGGCATTGCCGCGACCCAGGCTGCGGGCCTGTGGCAGTTTGTCGATGATCAGGCCCATGAATCAAAGGCCCTGCACCCGGCCTTTGCTGTCAGAAATGGCCTGACGGCGGCCTATGCCGCGCAGGCAGGGTACCGCGGCGCGCAACACTTCATGAATGGCACTCGCGGTCTTTACGCTCTGCTGCATGGCCAAGGCGATCCGGCCCTGCTGGATCGGGACCTGGGCGTCACGGATCGGATCAGCTCGACCACCATCAAGCCATGGCCCACCTGCGGACAACTGTTCACTGTGGTCGATGCCACCCAGGCCCTCATCAATACTCATGATGTCCGGACAGACGACATTGAATCAGTCGACATCGCCATCTTTCCGCAAGCCTTGCGCATCGCCAAGGTGGACTGGCCGGTCAAACCCGCAGAAACCTGCTTTAGTGGCCGCTATTGCGTGGCCATCCTGCTGCTGACCGGCAAACTGGGCATCCAGGAGACCGAAAATCCTGACCTGGCCGATCCTCACCTGCTGGCACTGGCCGACAGGATCACCCTGCAGGCCCGGCCCGACTACGCCGAGGCCTTTCCCGATCGTCGCCCCGGCACCGTTACCATCCGCTTCAAAAATGGCAAGACCATTTCGGCCACCCACGACATTCGTCAAGGAGACCCCGAGGCGCCATTTGACTGGACAGGGCTGGAGGGCAGGTTACGCAATCTGGCGCCGGGCATTACCGAGCAAAAGGCAGTGGCCATCGGCGCATGGTGCGCCAGGCAGCAGCACAACCCGCCCCAGGCCGCCTTCACGCCGCCAACGCCCGATCTGTTTTACTGATTTTCGTAGTGAGTCGGCACAGGCATTGCCCATGGGCGGCTGCGCTTCGCGCTGCTTCACTGCTTTGAGCTCTACCGCTTCCGTTGCTCTCTGCTATCTGTTGTTCGTTGAATATGCTGTCTTTTTATCGCTCGATCCGAATCCAAAAGGAGACCACCATGCTTCATCGCATTCTAGACGCCTGCTCAAAGGCGCTGCTGTTCGCTGTCATGCTCACGGTATTGCCCGCTAGCGCTGCCAGCCAATATCCCAGCCAGACCATTAAACTGGTCGTCGGCTTTCCACCAGGCGGCGGCGGTGATCTGTACGGACGCCTGATTGCCGAGTCCATCAGTAAGAGCCTGGGTACGTCGGTAGTGGTGGAGAACAAGCCCGGCGCAGGCGGCAACATTGCCGCTGCCGACGTAGCCAAAAGCCGACCCGATGGCTACACGCTGTTGCTGGCCATGAGCGGCAATATCGCCGTAGCGCCTGTCGTACGCAAGGATCTTCCCTATAAAGCACCCGATGATTTCGAACTGATCGGTGCTGCAGTTGAAGCACCGCATGGTCTTTTCGTAGGAAAGAACTCCAGGTTCAAAACCGCAAGGGAATTTTTTGACTATGCGGCAAATAACGAAGTCACCGTGGGTTCTACCTCGCCTGGCGGTGCAGCCCATATGGGGCTTGAAATGCTCAAGCTGAAAACCAAGGCCAAAATCCTGTACGTACCCTACCGTGGCTCCGGTCCGGCCATTACCGATCTGATGGGCGGACAAACCGAAGCTTTCTTCGCAACTGCGCCGCCGCTGGTCGGCCAGACACGCAATGGCGCATTGCGCCTGCTGGCCCTGACCGGCGAGCAACGCAACCCAAGCCTGCCCGATGTCCCGACCTTCAAGGAGCTCGGTATCCCTGTTGTTGTCACGCAGTGGTATGGACTGGCTGCCCCGAAAGGAACGCCGAGAGCGATCGTGGATACGCTTGCGCAGCACTTGTCCAGGGCGCTGGCCGATCCCAAAAACGTCAAGATCATCCGGCAGGATGGCGCTCTGGAAAAAGACCTGTCTACCGATGCTTTTACCGCATACGTAAAACAGGACATCGAGGGCTATCGGAACAACATCGATCCCGAAGCGCTCAAGTCGTTATCTCATTGATTCTATGAATCAAGAGCAGACACGTCCTATCTGCTGCACCGGGCCTGCCGCATACATGCGCGGCCCGCACACTGTTTGTGCTTTTCCCGCATCTTGCTCAACAGGGCAGATGCTTCTTTTTTTTATCAACATCATGGAGTTTACTTATGCTGAACAATTGGGTTAACCAAATGGAAAATACAAAGGCCGCAGTGACGCCCTTTGCCCAGAACAATCCGAAAATGCTGTCAGCCTTTCAGGCATTGAATGCCGCGCAAGGAGCCAATGGCGCGCTGGATGCAAAAACGCGCGAACTGATTGCGCTTGCCGTTGCCGTAACGACGCGCTGCGACAGTTGCATCGCCGCTCACGCCAACGCCGCACGCAAAGCCGGCGTAACCGAGGCGGAACTGAGCGATGCGTTGGGCACGGCCATTGCGCTGAATGCAGGTGCCGCTTATGTGTATTCGCTGCGAGCCATGGAAGCGCATTCACAGTTTGGTGAATGACAACGGGCAGTTGACCGGCTTGAACACCTATTGAATCCGGGTGAGGTGATGGTAAGAACCATCACACTCTTCGAATAGACATCGGCTGAGCATATACCTTCGAAAACCGACGCTTGATCTCCTCCCATACCTAAAGATAGGAGATTCTTACTGCGGTTTGCAGTTGCGCTTCACTTCATTCGCTATGATCTACTTATGGCGGAACTTGCACCCACAGGAGTGCGCCCATGCTGGGCACGCCATAAAAAAACCGGCCCCCTAAAGGGCCGGTCCGAAGCTCCTGCCCGCGCTTAAAATGAGCGCGAAGCAATAAGCAGTACCTTATTTGATGCCATACTGCTGCTTGGCTTTCTGACGCCACTGGTGTAACAGGGGCTCAGTGTAGCCATTGGGCTGCTGTACGCCCTTGAAGACCAGATCGCATGCAGCAAGGAATGCTGGTGACGTTTCAAAGTTGCCAGTCATGGGACGATACAGGGCATCGCCTTCGTTCTGTTTGTCAACAACACCTGCCATACGTTTCATGGTTTCCATGACCTGTTCTTCGGTCACGATACCGTGACGCAGCCAGTTGGCCATATGCTGGCTGGAAATGCGCAGCGTGGCGCGGTCCTCCATCAGGCCAACGTTATGGATATCGGGCACTTTGGAGCAGCCGACACCCTGGTCGACCCAACGCACCACGTAACCCAGGATTCCCTGGGCATTGTTGTCCAGTTCCTGCTGTTTCTCGGCGTCGGACCAGTTGGTGTTGTCGGCAACAGGGATGGTCAGCAAAGCGTCAAGACGCTCGTCAGTATCATTTTTCAGGCTGTTCTGCACTTGCACCACGTCGGTCTGATGATAGTGCAGCGCATGCAAAGTGGCCGCTGTTGGCGAAGGAACCCATGCGGTATTGGCGCCGGCCTTCAGTTGCGCGCCCTTTTGCGCCAGCATATCAGCCATCAGGTCGGGCATGGCCCACATGCCCTTGCCGATCTGCGATTTGCCCTGCAGCCCGCAAGCCAGGCCGAACAACACGTTGCGTTTTTCGTAGGCATCGATCCAGGACGATTTTTTCATGTCCCCTTTGCGGATCATGGGGCCGGCTTCCATGGAGGTATGCATTTCATCACCGGTACGATCCAGGAACCCGGTGTTGATGAACGCCACGCGATCGGCCGCAGCAGCGATACACGCTTTCAGATTGGCGCTGGTGCGACGCTCTTCGTCCATCACGCCCATTTTGATGGTGTTGGGCGCCAGTCCCAGCAACTGTTCGGTACGACCAAACAGCTTGCTGGCAAACGCCACTTCATCGGGCCCGTGCATTTTGGGTTTCACGATATAGATAGAACCCTTGCGCGAGTTGCCGCCGTCGCGCTTCAAGTCATGCATGGCCACCAGGCTGGTAAACACGGCATCCAGGATACCTTCGGGCGTTTCATTGCCGTCCTTGTCCAGAATGGCGGGATTGGTCATCAGGTGCCCCACGTTGCGAATGAACATGAGCGAGCGACCGGCCAGCGTGGCTGGTTTGCCGTCCTTGCCGGTGTACTGGCGATCGGGATTGAGTTTACGGGTAAAGGTTTTGCCGCCTTTGGACACTTCTTCGGCCAGCGTGCCGTTCATCAGGCCCAGCCAGTTACGATACACCAGCACTTTGTCTTCGGCGTCCACGGCCGCGATCGAGTCTTCGCAGTCCATGATGGTGGAGAGCGCGGCCTCAAGCAGGACGTCCTTGACGCCCGCCTTGTCCTGTTTGCCGATAGGATTGGATTTGTCGATCTGCACTTCAAAATGCAAGCCGTTCTGGCGGAAAATCAGCGCCTCGGGTGCAGCCGCATCGCCCCGGTGTCCCAGGTACAGGTTTGCATCGGCCAGCGTGGTTTTGCTGCCATCGGCTAGCGTGACGGACAGCGCTCCGTTTTCTGCAGTATAGGCTGTGGCATCCTTGTGCGAGCCGTTTTTCAACGGAATGGTCTGATCCAGGAAGTCACGGGCAAAGGCAATAACTTTTTCGCCGCGCTTGGGGTTATAGCCGCCATCACGCGTCGCACCGTCATCTTCGCTCAGTGCATCGGTACCGTACAGGGCATCATACAGGCTGCCCCAACGCGCATTGGCAGCGTTCAACGCATAACGGGCGTTGGTAATAGGCACCACCAATTGCGGGCCGGCCTGGTTGGTAATTTCGTAATCAACGTTGCTGGTATTGACCTGCACGGTGGCAGGCGCGTCTTTCAGATAGCCGATTTCCTTCAGATAGGCTTTATAGGCCTGCATGTCGGCAATCTTGCCCGGATGCTGGCGGTACCACTCATCCATTTTGGCCTGGATGCGGTCGCGTTCGGCCAGCAATGCCTTGTTTTCCGGCGCCAGCTCGTTGATGAGCGCATCCAGTCCCTTCCAGAACGCGTCGGCGTCTACACCGGTGCCCGGCAGGGCTTCCTGATCAATGAAATTTTTCAGCACGGTGGCGATCTGAAGGCTGTGAACCTGGGTACGGTCGGTCATATTGGCTCCTGATTGATGATTTGTTGATGTCGGGTAGCGCAGCCCAGGCATTTGGCCCGCTCTTTACCCTGATTATTGCTATTATGACGACTCCCGCAGGCAGCCTCAAGACAGCAGACAGTTATTTGAGAATTTACTTTCGGTACACATTAATGCAGTTAATTTTTTATTTATTTTCAATATGATAAGCTCTCCGCTTCTGTTTGACCAATACTCCGATCGTGCCTTGCTGATCGAAGGGGTGGCCGGCAGCGGCAAAACGACGCTGATTGCCCAGGAAGCAGAGCAGTGCGTGACACAGGGCCGCACGTTGCTGGTCACCTTCAGCCGTGCCGGCCGTGACGTCCTGCAAAATTATATGCGCACGCGACGCCTGGAACCGGGAGTCAATACGAATCTGCACATCTTTACCATTGACGGCCTGGCGCACTTTTTATTGCGGCGCCTGGGCGACGAACGCTATGTGCTGGATCGCAATGCCATTGTGACCGATCTGCTGCCCGATCTGGTGAGCGATGTCTGCCAGGACCTGCAGGATAGGTCCGAACAGGACGACGCCGTGACGTTGCAGGCGCCCGCCTTGTCCACAGACGCCATGGAAAAACTGATGTCCGATCTGGATTATTACCGGGCATCCCTGGCCTGGCAGGCCGAATCGACAGAGGAAGAACAGGCCGCATTCGGCGATGGCCTGCACCATCCGCCCGAGTTGGTGCGCGCCGTTTTCCGTCGCTACGATGCCCTGCGCGCCCACTGGAAGCCCGAAGCGAGTGATCCGGACGACGCCCTGCTGGATCCGGCCTATAAGCCCGAGCGCAGCAAAGGCATGTATGGCTTTCGCCTGGTATCCGAGGCCTCCTATGACTTGCTTGAAGCGCTGGACAATGGCGCCGAACTGCCGGGCAGTGCCGCTGCCTACAAGTTTGTGCTGATCGACGAGTTTCACGACACCACGCCCCTGCAATTGATGCTGCTGTCGCGCATTGGCCGGCACGCCCACAGGCTGATGGCCGTGGGCGACCGTTACCAAACCATCTTTGCCTGGCGCGGCGCCAATACCGAGCTGGTTTTCGACGCCTTTGTCCGGGATTTTTCCGCCAGGCGGGTAAACAGCCTGACCAGCTATCGCTTCGGTCCGGAACTGGCCACGCTGGCAGGAGAACTCACACAGCGAACCATTACCTCGGGCGTCGTCTCCGATACGCCGGTGATGTACTGCAGTGGCAACTGGGAGGACGCCGGCGCACTGGCCCCCCTGGGCAAACAAAGTATCGTCTGTCGGCATGGCCCGGACCGGATTCGTGCGGCATTTTCCCTATTGTGTCACGCGCCCGCCTCGATCAAACTGGCCTGGCCGCTGGCAAGCACGCCGGCTATCGGCATTGCGACCATCCTGTATGCCTTGCGTTTTCCGCAAGCCACCGCTCAGTTGCGCACCCTGCCGCTGGCTTTGCGACAATTCTCTTCGCTACCCGGCTGCCTGGCGCCTGACACGGTGCGTGAGTTGGCGCAAACCGGGTTAACGCCCGGCAATTTGCGCATGTACATGGAAAACTGGCTCGCTGCACGCGAAGCGGTGTTCGGCCCCAGCCTGAAGCATGCCCTGCAGCTATGGCTGACCACGCCGCAAGCGCCGGACGCTGGCGCCGCCGCAGCGCTGCTGACGTTCGCACGGCAGGCCGATTTGTTCCGGAACCTGACCACGCCGCAGCGACTGCTGGACGAATCGCTGCTACAGGGCTGGGAAGGATTATTAATGTATTTGCAGCAACAGCCGATGCCAATGCAGGCATGGCCCGCAGTACTGGCAGCCGTGGCGGCCCGTTGCAGTACACGCGGTGGCGTGCCCCTGCTTACGGTCACAGAAGCCAAAGGTCATGAATATGATCACGTACTGGTCTATGACACCGCAGAGACGACATTCCGCAGCCAGACCGACGCGCCCGACGTGGAGCGCAACCGGTATTACGTCGCCTGCACCCGTGCGCGCAAGTCACTGACGCTGTTTCGCCCGGCCAGGGAGCCGGCATAGACATAGCGCAGCCTGCCTGCCGTAACGCGCTGGCGGCATGTTTAGCGGCAGTTAGTATCTCTAGTTCGGACCGCTGTCAGGCGCCACCGGCCGTATGCCTGCGCCGGTGGCGGCAAAACGGCCGACAGGCCCTGGCAAACTCCAGATTGGCGCTTGGCCAATAAACAGCGTTACTGTTCAGCAAATGCCCGTTCAATCACAAACGCACCTGGGCGCGAGGTGTTGCCTTCGCTGAAACCACGACGCTCCAGCGCCGTTTTCAGGTCGCGCAGCATCTCGGGGCTGCCACAAATCATGGCGCGGTCAGTCTCGGGGTTCAGGGCGGGCACGCCCAGGTCTGTAAACAGCTTGCCGGACTCCAGCAGCGCAGTGATCCGGCCTTCATTACGAAATGGCTCACGCGTGACCGTGGGGTAGTACTTGAGCTTTTCCGAGACCATTTCACCCAGGAACTCGTGCTTGGGCAATTCATTCGTAATGTAGTCGTGATAGCACAGCTCGTTGGCAAAACGTACCCCGTGCACCAGGATAACCTCGTCAAAACGCTCGTAGGTTTCCGGATCGCGAATCAGGCTCATAAAGGGGGCCAGCCCGGTTCCGGTGGCCAGCATATACAGGCGCTTGCCGGGAAGCAGATAGTCCACCAACAGTGTTCCCGTGGGCTTGCGGCCCACAATGATGCTGTCGCCCACCTGGATATGCTGCAGGCGCGAGGTGAGCGGACCGTCAGGCACCTTGATGCTGAGAAACTCCAGGTGATCTTCATAATTGGCGCTGGCAATACTATACGCACGCAGCAGAGGTTTGCCATTGACAGGCAGACCAATCATGGTGAAATGCCCGTTGGAAAAACGCAATGCCTGATCACGGGTGGTGGTAAAACTGAACAGTCTGTCTGTCCAGTGGTGGATGCTGAGGACTTTGCCTTCCAGAAATGCGGCCATTGTAAAACGTACCTTCAGGGGGAATAAAAAAACACAGAATGGACAATTATTGCAATTGTACTAGGCACAATACTTGTCGCTGATCAAAGAACCCTTTATTTTAGTGGTTAAATCACAGTCGCACTGCCGCCTTGCTATAATTCGGCTCATCTTCCTGGTTGTTTCCCCATGCCTCCCTCTTCGCGCAAGCCCTCCGACAAACGGTTTATCAGCCTTTCGATGCTGCTGTTTCCCCTGGCCATGGTGCTGTATGAACTGTCCGCCTATATCGGCAACGATATGGTTCAGCCCGCCATGCTTACCATCACCGCCGAATATGGCGTAGACGATGCCTGGGTTGCTTCGTCCATGTCGCTGTATATTCTGGGCGGCGCGTGTCTGACCTGGCTGATCGGGCCTTTGTCCGACCGCTACGGGCGGCGGCGCATCATGCTGGCGGGCGTGATGTACTTCATCGTGACCAACTTTCTGATTCTGCTGGCGCCCACCATCGAATGGTTCATGCTGCTGCGTTTCCTGCAGGGAATGGGGCTGTGCTTCATTGCGGCAGTCGGCTATGTCAGCATACAGGAGGCGTTTGAAGAACTGACGGCCATCCGCGTGATGGCGTTGATGGCCAATATCTCCATGGTCGCTCCCCTGCTGGGCCCACTGGCCGGCGCTGCCCTGATCAGCGTAGTGTCATGGCACTGGGGCTTTGTCATTATTGCCATGATCGCCTGTGTCTCGCTGGTGGGGCTGTTCCTGCACATGCCTGAAACAGTTAATCTGGCCCTGCCCAAAAAACCGCCGGCGCAGATCTGGCAGCAGTACCGACTGGTGCTCAAGAACAGACTGTTCATGCAACTGACGCTTTATTTTCCGTTGATCGTGCTGCCCATGCTGGTCTGGATCGGCCTGTCGCCGGTATTTCTGATCAAGGATATGGGCATGACCAACATGGGCTACGGGCTGTCCCAATTACCCATTTTCATCAGCCTGATTGTCGGCAACCTGGCGCTGGCCAGATATGCGCCGCGCTTTCCTGTAGGGCAATCGGTGTACTTTTCCATGCCCCTGATGATCGCCGGCGGCGCGCTGCTGATTCTGGCCGGTTTTATTCCTTCCTTTGAATACCTGGGGCTGGTTGCCGGACTGGCCCTCTCGGCGTTTGCCCAGGGCATTAGCTTTGCGGTCCTGTATCGCTTTACCCTGATGGCATCCGATCAGCCCAAAGGTGTCGTGGCCGCTGTCATGAGCCTGATCATGATGCTGATACAGGCAGTAGGCATTGAGCTATTCAAGCTGGTTTATGTACATTGGGGCCTGGCGGCCCTGTGCGTCATGAACGGCTTGCTGATGCTGATATTTGCCGCATTGACGCCACCACTGATGCGCAGAACCATGCGCGTGGTCACGCCCGGCCCGGTCATTCCTGCCGCCTGATCAAATTCCGCAGCAGGGTGCCATGGCCATCGCTGACGGCAGGCCGGATGGCATGTGTCGAAAGCGGCATCAAAGGTATCGCATTGGCATTGGCACAGGAATATTAAACCGATACCGTATTAACCCGGCGCCGCTTCAGCCACCGGCCTGCACCCATTTACCCTTTGCCCGCCGGCGCGTAAAGGCACCGCCACAGGCGCCCTGCTACAGACCGTCCAGTTTTTCGCTCAAGACTTCGCGACTGATCTCGCCCACCTGAGTGCCCTGCAATGCGTTGCCATTAAAGAACAACGTTGTTGGCAGACCGCGTGCGCGAAACTGTGCCGACATGCCCGAGTCGGGATCCAGCCGAATCCACTGGCTCAGATCCAGACCCTCCTGCCGCAAATAGTTCTCTATCGTAGCCGCCGACTCTCCCTGATTGACAAACAGAAACCGTACATCCGGATTTTGACGGGCCGCCTGCTCCAGCATGGGCATTTCGCGGCGGCAGGGGCCGCACCAGGTCGCCCAAAGGTTGATAACCACCTTCTGGTTTCCCAGATCGTTCAGGTTGTGCATTTGACCGCTCATGTCTGGCAATGCCATGGCCGGCAAGGGCTGGGCAAGCGGACCGGGCACCAACAGCGCCAGCGAGACCATCACAGCGGCCACCAGGCCAAGCAGTGCGCCGCCCAGCGCGCGCAGGCGCCAGCCCCGCAACAGCACCAGAGATACCACCGCTGCAGCGATCGCCCACCCGATGTCAAAGCCACCCTGCCAGAAATAGAAGATACGCCAGGGCTCGGTCAGAAAACTGTCCCAGTGGCGAATGACAAAGCCCAGCCGGGCACTGGCCAATACCATCAGCATCGCCAGCCAGGGCCAGCGATCAAATTGCGGACTGACCCGCCGGGTAAGCACAGCACTACCGACCAGCAGCGCAATCACACCCGCCATAACCGCAAGCACCATGGGAGCAAAGAAAAAAGGACCTATTGCCATTGCAGAAAAACCATTGTAGAAAACCCTGAAAATACCGCCCACATCATAGCATCAGGGCTAACTGCAATATCCCCGCCAACGCTTTGCATATAATATCGACACTGACACCACTACAATGCCGGCCTGTGCCGGCACTCTTTTATTAGCGAATGACTACTGCGCCCACCCACTCTGCCTGTACCAGCACCGACCGTCCGGTGCTGGTGTCAGTGCACAATCTGAAAAAACACTTTGATCTGGGCCGGCAGCAATGCGTATACGCCGTCAATGGCGTGTCATTTGATATTCACGAAGGTGAAACGCTGGGGCTGGTGGGCGAATCCGGTTGCGGCAAATCCACAACAGGCCGCAGCGTACTGGGCCTTTACGATCCGACAGAGGGCCACGTTACTTTTCGCGGCCAGAACATTCACCAAGTCAAAGGCCATGCGCGTCGCAGGCTGCTGCGCGACATGCAGATGATCTTTCAGGATCCCTATGCCAGCCTAAACCCCCGCGCCAGCGTGTTTGACCTGATTGCCGAACCGCTGGAGATCCACGGCATGTACCGGGACTCCAGGGAAAAAGCACAGCGAGTCGGCATGCTGCTTGAAGAGGTCGGATTGAACGCCTCGTTTGCCCGACGCTATCCGCATGAGTTTTCCGGAGGCCAACGCCAGCGTATCGGCATCGCCCGTGCTCTCGCGCTGGAACCGGCATTCATTGTTGCCGACGAGCCTATTTCCGCACTGGATGTCTCCATTCAGGCGCAAATCGTGCAGTTGCTGCAGCGTTTGCAACGGGAACGCAAACTGACGTTTCTGTTTATTGCCCACGACCTTTCCATGGTGCAATACGTCTCTGACCGGGTGGGCGTCATGTATATGGGCTACATGGCAGAGCTGGCCGGCAGCCACGAACTCTATCACAACCCGCTACACCCCTACACCCAGGCCTTACTGTCTGCGATACCGGTTCCCGATCCACAGATACAACGGCAGCGGACCAGCCATGTTCTTCATGGCGAATTGCCCAGTCCGCTGGCGCCCACCACCGGCTGCGCTTTCAAGTCGCGTTGTCCCAGGGCCATGACGGTGTGCCAAAGTGAGACGCCCGTGTGGCGCGAGCACGCTGCGGGACACTTTGCCGCCTGCCATGCGTTGGATGCCGATGGATCGCGCCCATGAAAAAATATATTCTGCAGCGGTTTGCGCTGATGCTGGGCACCATTTTCATTATCGCCACGCTCACCTTCGTGCTGATGCATTTGATTCCCGGCACGCCCTTTGATCAGGAACGACAGACCAGCGCCGCGGTGCAAGACAACCTGCGGGCCTTTTATAAGCTGGACCAGTCGCTGCCGGTACAATACCTGCATTACCTCAAAGCCATTATCACATTCGACTATGGCCCTTCCATTTCCAATCCGGATACCTCAGTCAACACACTATTGGCCCGTGGATTTCCGGTATCGTTTGAACTGGGCCTGATTGCACTTGTGGTTGCGACACTGTCCGGCATAGCCGCTGGCACAGTGGCGGCATTGCGGCATAACCGGCTGATCGACCGTGCGGTCATGGCCGTGGCGGTGGTTGGCATTTCCATTCCCAACTTTGTGCTGGCGACATTGCTCATACAGGAGCTCTCGGTGGGCCTGGGCTGGTTTCCGGCCGCCACCTGGCGTACGCCGTGGCACAAGGTGCTGCCGGTGATTGCACTGGCAGTCACGCCCATGGCCATCCTGGCTCGCATCACCCGTTCGAGCATGCTCGATGTACTAACGCAGGACTATATGACGATGGCACGCGCAAAGGGGCTCTCACCATGGCGTATCGTGGTCAGACATGGCCTGCGCAATGCCCTGCTGCCGGTGGTAACACTGCTCGGAACGCTGGCAGCATCCATTCTGACGGGCACATTCGTGATTGAAAAAATCTTTGCCATTCCCGGCATGGGCCGGTATTTCGTCGATTCCATCAGCACCCGCGACTATCCGGTCATCATGGGCACTACCGTGTTCTATAGCGCCATTCTTGTCTTCATGCTGTTTCTGGTCGACATTGCCTACGGTCTGCTTGACCCGCGCATTGCGCTTCACCGCAAGGGGCAGTCATGAACAGCCCCGCAAGATCGCAAGAGGCGCCAGTCATTACTAGCGAGATGTTCGAGGCGGCCCCGCCCGACCCGCAAGCGGTGGCGCATGTCTTGCGCCCTTCCGTCTCCTACTGGCGCAATGCGTGGTGGCGCCTGCGCAGCAATCCTGCCGCCATCATCGGGCTGGTATTTCTGATCGTGCTGATCGTCATGGCGGCGCTTGCCCCCATGCTATCGGCCTGGTCCGTTACTGCCCAGGATCTCAAAAGCCAGAACATGCCGCCGTCATCGCTGCACTGGTTCGGCACCGATGATCTGGGCCGCGATATTTTCGTCAGAACCTGGTACGGCGCACGTATTTCACTGTTCGTCGGTTTCATGGCGGCGCTGATCGATTTTGTAATCGGGGTAACCTACGGCGGCTATAGCGGGTACAAAGGTGGCAAGACAGATATCTTCATGATGCGCGTACTGGAAGTGCTCTATGGACTGCCCTATCTGCTGGTAGTCATTTTGCTGATGGTGGTCATGGGGCCCAGCCTGCTTACCATCATTATCGCGCTTACCATTACTGGCTGGATCAGCATGGCACGACTGGTTCGTGGCCAGGTCTTACAGTTGAAAAACCAGGAGTATGTAACCGCTGCCCGCTCTTTCGGCGCCGGCACAGCGCATATCATTCGCCGCCATCTGCTGCCCAATTCAATGGGGCCGATTCTGGTGCAGATGACGTTGACCGTCCCCACTGCCATTTTCGCCGAAGCCTTCCTCAGCTTCCTGGGACTGGGCGTACAGGCGCCCTATGCCAGTTGGGGTGTCATGGCCAATGATGCACTAGGCGTCATTCTGTCGGGTGACTGGTGGCAACTGTTTTTCCCCGCCCTGTTCATTTCCCTGACCATGTTCGCTTTTAACGTGGTGGGCGACGGACTGCAGGATGCGCTGGATCCGCGACTGGGGCAAAACAAATGAGCATGCAACACACTGTGATCGGCAAAACGGATGCATCCGTGCCGCCAGCCACCAGTCAGGCACAACCGCTGCTGATGGTGCGCGACCTCTCGGTACGCTTTCGCACCTATGGCGGACATGTTCATGCGCTACGCCAGGTTTGCCTGCATGTTGCACGCGGCGAAACCCTGGCCATTGTTGGTGAGTCAGGCAGTGGCAAATCGGTTACCAGCCAGGCCATCATGGGATTGCTGCCGGCAACGACTGCGCAGATTACCGGTGGCGCCATCACCTTTGACGGACGTGAGTTGACCACACTGAAACCGGCACAATGGCGTGAGATCCAGGGCAGACGGATTGCCCTGATTTTCCAGGACCCGATGACAGCGCTCAACCCCACCCTCACGATCGGCGAGCAGATGACCGAAGGGGTGCGACGACATTTGAAATATAGCGCGGATCAGGCCAGGGAGCGCGCCATACAGATGCTTGAACTGGTGGGCATATCCAGCCCACAGCAGCGGCTGAAACAGTTCCCGCATGAGTTTTCCGGCGGCATGCGCCAGCGTATCGTGATCGCCATTGCATTGATGTGCGATCCCGACCTGCTGATTGCAGACGAACCCACCACGGCGCTGGATGTCACCATCCAGGCCCAGATACTGGCGCTGTTCAAAGACATCCAGGCGCGCACCGGCATTGCCATCATACTGATCACCCATGACCTGGGCGTTGTCGCAGGCATCGCCGACAGGGTCACGGTCATGTATGCCGGCCAATGCGTCGAAACTGCAGAGGTCCATGCGCTATTTGCCCAGCCCGCCCATCCGTACACCCGTGCGCTGCTGGCATCGGTGCCGCGTCTGGACATGCCGGCCGCCAGCCTGAAGGCTATTGCCGGCCAGCCGCCCGATCTGTTTGCCCCGCCCGCAGGCTGCGCGTTCGCCGCACGCTGCCTGCATGCCATGCGCGTCTGCCACCAGATCGCACCGCCTGCTACGGCCCTGCCTGCCCAGGGTTCGGTACGCTGCTGGCTGCACGATGCCCGCGCCCCGCAGACCTCCCTGGCGGAGGGCGGAATCTGATACGGTTGTTTCGACAGACCCGTTTGCGCCCACGACGCTTTCATTTTCAGGTATGTTTGCATACATTAGATTCCGTCGAGGGATCACACGTTTGGAAATTGCCATGAACAATCTGCTGTCTGCGGCGCTGCTGACTGCCGCACTGGGCGTTGCCCTGCCAACCCTGTCCCACGCCGAAAAAGTGTTGCGCCTCAATAATGTGGAAGAACCCTCGTCGCTGAATCCGGCCCTTGGCCTGAATCTGATTTCCTGGGAACCGCTGAACAATTTGATGGAAGGCCTGGTACGCCTGGACGCAAAACATAATGCGGCCCCCGCCACGGCAGAAAAATGGGATGTCTCTACAAACGGGAAAACCTACACATTTCATCTGCGCAAGAATGCCAAATGGTCTGACGGCTCGCCGGTCACAGCTGGCGACTTTGTCTACGGCTGGACCCAATTGCTGAGGCCGGCCACCGCCTCGCCAGCCGCCTTTTTGCTCTACGATATTGTCGGCGCGCAAGACTTCAATGCGGGCAAAGCCCAATCTGACGCGCTTGGCGTTCGGGCACTGGATCCACACACCCTGCAGGTGACGCTCAATGCCCCCAGCCTGTCTTTTTTGAACATTCTGACCAACCCGGGTTTTGCCCCCGTCAACCAGAAGGTGGCGCAGGCCAATCCCAAATGGCACACCGAAGCGGCCAGTTATGTGAGCAACGGGCCTTTCATGCTCAAGCAATGGGAGCATGCCAGCAGCATGCGGTTTGAAAAGAACCCGAACTACTGGGACAAAGATGCCGTCAAGCTGGATGCCGTCGATTGGGTAATGATTAACGATCTCAATACCAGTTACCAGATGTTTCGCACCGGCGAACTGGATGCCACGCCCTCTCCGTTGCCGGCAGCCCTTTACGAAAAAGTAAAAGACAGCAAGGAATTTATGACCGTGCCGCAGGCCGGCGTATATTTCTATCGCTTCAATACCAAGATGCCGCCGTTTCAGAATGCCGACATCCGGCGTGCTTTCGCCCTGGCCGTCAACCGGCAGGACATTGTCGATTATGTCGTCAAACAGGGCCGCAAGGCAGCCGACGCTTTCGTCAGCCCGGGGTTCACCGGCCCCGATGGCAAAGACTTCTACCAAACCAGCAACGGCTTTGTCAAAACCGATGCGACCCAGGCCAAAGCATTACTGAAAAAGGGCATGGAAGCCGAAAAATATACGACACTGCCATCGGTCACGCTCAGCCACATCAATAACCCCGATGACCGCAAAATTGCACAGGCGCTGCAAGCCATGTTCAAGGAAAATCTGGGTGTAGACGTGCAGCTGCAGGCCATTGAGAGCAAGGTGTTTTATACCCAGCAGCGCGGCGGCAAGTTGCAGTTTTCCCGCAGCTCATTTACCAACGACTATGCTGACCCCTATAACGCATTGGAAAGTTTTGTGAGCAGCTCAAGCATGAACCGCACTGGCTGGTCCAACGGCCAGTTCGATACGCTGCTCAAAACCGCCCGAAACGAAACCGACGCTGCAAGAAGATGGGAATTGTTGCAAAAATCCCAACAAGTGTTGTTCGCAGACATGCCTATTTTCCCATTGTTCTTCTACAATCAAGGCTTCATGCAGAAAACCGGTGTCACAGGCATTCTGCGGCACCCGGTTGGCTATATCGACCTGAAAACAGCAGATATTCAATAAAAGCAAACGGGGGATCTCATGTATGACGTTGTTACGGCGGATCTTGACAACCCAGAACACGCCAACGCCGTTCTGACTGTGCTCAATGCCTACGCATCCGACCCGATGGGCGGGGGCGAGCCGCTATCGGCCTACACCCAGAAAAACCTGATAGCATCACTCAAAAAACGCAGCAATATGTACACAATACTGGCCTTTGACAGCCAGGAGCCGATCGGCATGGCGCTATGCTTTGAAGGGTTTTCCACTTTCGCCTGCAAGCCGCTGCTCAATATTCACGATTTTGCAGTGATGCCGCAATATCGCGGCCAGGGTGTCGGCAAGCAACTGCTGGCACGCGTCAAACAGCTGGCGCGCAACCTGGGTTGCTGCAAAATCACGCTCGAAGTGCTCGATGGTAATGCGCAAGGGAAAGGGCTGTATACCAGCCAGGGGTTTGCGCCCTATACGCTGGGACCGCAGACCGGTCATGCGATCTTCATGCAATGCCCGATCGACAATCCGTAAGCTGCATTTACCCTAAAGCAGCGTTATCCGCCATTATCGGGTATAACCAACGAAAAGCGTGGCGCGCGCAAGCCAAGGGGCAGCGCTTGACTGCGGTGCCCCGGCCCGAAACAACGCCATACCAACCCGCGCCATTTTTTTCACATGCCCTTTGTCTGGTCCGGGTTGCCCTTTGACCCGCGTCGCCCCTTAGTCCGAATTGCCAACGAAGTGCCGCATTCGCTGGCACATCAGGCCGGACTGTATTGGGCTGCCGCCGGATGGATCCGGCGTTGTATCGGGCCGGCCACTTCTGCATAGGCCTGCAGCAGGCGGGTGAACCACTGGCCCACGGCCGAATCGTCCTTCCAGTACTGAAACCCGAATATCCAGCTGAAGATCAGGTGCGACACGACGACAAAATCGGTGGCCCCCGGCTGGGCGCCGTCAAGATACGGCATGTTTTTCAACTGTGATTCCAGCGCCCCCAGGGCCTTGTGCGCCTCGCTCGCGCTGGAAGTCGCGTGCAGTTGCTCCAGCGTACAACCAAAGCGTTTTTCCCGGCTTTCCCGAAAATAACCCTTGGCCGATTCCGGCTGTGCCTGGTAGATTGCCAAGAGAGAAGGCTTGAAAATGACCGGCGTAATATGACGCAGAATCAGTTCCGAAATAAACCGGACCCGGGCCCGCCCGGCATCGGTATCGAGACCCAGTGGCGCCTGCGGGTAGGCGCGATCCAAATATTCCAGAATATCCAGACTTTCTTTGACTACGGTATCCCCATCGGTAAGCACTGGCACCAGCCGCGAATCTGCAAATGCTATTTTTTCCTTATCCATAAAGCCGACGGGAAGCCCTTCGAACGGCAGCCGCTTGTGCGCAAGCACAAGCCGAACGCGCCAACAGTAAGGTGAAAATACCAGGTCGGGATCGCTGGCGCAGAGTTCGTAAAGCCGGATCATAGTGTCTCCTTTGACATACGGTGGTAAATGGGGGGTTTTTAATCACAATAATGGCCGAACAGACAGCGATCAGGCAGCCATCGGGCGGTAACCTCGGGCAGCGTGTGGCAACATGAAAACAACGGCCGCAGGCTTAAACTTTCAATCCATTTCCAAACAGGCTTGCCAGCTAACTTTCGATACATTTACTTGCCATCAGTACTAACAAAGCGATTATGATAGCTCCATAGTTATTCCATAAGGAGAGTTTACTATGACCTCGCAAATGATAAAAAAAGTCTGTCTTGTGGCACTTATGGGTGCCGTTCTGGCAGGCTGCTCTACCCGTCACCCAAATCGGGACCTGGGAACTGTTGGCGGTGCAGCACTGGGCGGTGGTGCCGGTTATGCGCTGTCTGACGGCAGCCCGCTGGCTACATTGGGCGGTGCCGCACTGGGCGGATTGGTCGGCAACCAGGTATTCAAGGACAGCGATGACCGTTATGACCGTGGTCGCCGTGACTATCGGGATGACCGTCGCCGTGGTCGCCACTATGATCGCCATGACCGCCGTCGCTGGCGCGATTGATATCTGACTGCCCTTGCTTATCGCAAGCACAACCAGATTCGGTAACGAAGCCGCTACACGCCGCAACGGCAATGTAGCGGCTTTTTTATATGCCGCCTGATCTGTTGCATATAGCCTGATAATTCCGGTTGAGGTGTCAGGCCGGCTGCACTCAGACAGTCAGAACGTAACCTGCACTTTTGACCGTATCGGCCAGTTGCTGCGCGGTAACACTGTCACTGGCAACAATATCTGCCGATGCCCCCGCCAGACTGACCTGCGCCGATACTACGCCGGGCACCGACTCGAGCGCGTGGGTCACATGCGCAACACATTTGTCGCAAGTCATGCCCTCTACCCTGGCCTTAATCACGTTAGTACTCATTACGCTCTCCTGCTGTTAACAATCTTCAAGCCGAACTCAGCCATATCATAGCCCAGTCTTCACCGGACCGGTTATGTCTGCGCGTCTGGCAGCGCAGCTACCCGGTCTTCGCCGCTGCCGTCCAGGTCGCCGGCGCGGATAACTGCCCCGTTACTGTCGAGCACCCCACGCAGCCCCACCGCGTGCGCGGCGAATCCCATGCGTTCAAAATGCGCCGCATAGTCATAGCTGTCATGATGATGTCCGTGAAAGACACGGGTGGCGCCCAGTCGTACTGCCAAACGGTCCAGCACGGCAAAACCGTAGCGATTGCAGGAAGGCGCTTCATGCAGCACCAGAATATCGGCCTGTTCCTGCATCAGGGCTTCGTAATCGCTGGGGAAGATCGAGCTGCGATGACGCAGACGGTCGCCCTGGCCATTTTTGCCCGCCTTAAGCAGGCTGTGCGCTTCATAATCCTGGGGACAATAGAACCGCCAGTAAGGCCTGGCCGGGTTCCAGATGGTGCCCCGAAACACGCCGCCCAGACCAGCAATGCGTACCCCATGGATATCCACGACTCTGCCATGCAGATTACGGTCAGCCAATTCCGAATTGAACAGATTGTGATACATGGCTGCACTATCGGTATCATGGTTACCGGGAATCCACCAAACGTCGGTCATATGACGGATATCGCCAAGAATCTCATGCAACGGCTGGCTGGCCTGGATATCGCCAAGAAAAATGACAGCGTCGGGTTTGCCTGCCATGACAATCTCCCGACAGTGCTCAAAACCGCCATGCGTATCACCAAAAAAGAAAATGCGTGCTTTCGCATTCATGACCGCACCTGGGAATCTGACTTCCAATGAGATTCCTGCCCATGTCGACAACACGTGTTGGCACAGGCAGGATTCATTCATTTTACGCGCAAACCGCTTGCGCAAGATGCAGATTGGACAGCGGCCGCCGCCTTAAGTTCTGATCATTGCCCGAGGCGGTGACGGCCATGTCAGCATAAAAGCGACGTTACTGCTTTTTCCCCGGCTCGAAGTTCAGGACCTTGACGGTATTTTCCTTGACCTTTTCCTTGCTGAAGGTCAACGGAATATACTCACCCTTCGCCCAGATGGGCGCCAGGTCGCGGTAACCAGGCTGGCGCGGATCACCCGATTGTCCCGGGGTATTGATGACCGTAGAACTATCCCACTGACCGACATCGAGCACCATGCGAAAAGAGGCGCCCGAAGTCAGGTTATAGCTTTTTTCACCGTAGCTGGTCGCCATGGGTGTATAGCCGGAACCGCCAATCGGACCCGCATTCACATTGAACGTTTTTTTCTCTTCATCCGATAGCAGGGCATTCATAGGATGCAGGAACACTGCCTGGTGCAGCGTACCCCATTTCCAGGCCTGCATATCGTCGCCCAGCTTTTCCTTGACTTCGGCTACGGCCTGTCCGAGCGAGTCGAGCATGATTTGATTCCGCTCGGCTTCGGTAAACCAGCCATCGGGTTTTTCTATGACGTTCAGCACCCGTTCCGGGTCAGCCAGCCCGATCATTTTTGCAATTTCCGGATCAAACGCGCGATCCACCACAGCCTTGCGCAAATAACGGCTGAACCACACTTCGAAGACAGCCGCTTCCGGACTGTCTGCCGTCACTTGGCCATCCCATTTTTTCAGCATCTCTACCACAGGCTTGAGCTTCTCATCCTCGGTGTTCACCTGTTGCAGCACGGTAACGGTCCTGATCGCTGGCAGCGAGATTTTGTCGTTCTGCCAGGCTTCGGAATCGGCAACCGATGATTTATCACTGGCGCCAATAATCCGCTTCAGGCGTTTGGCGCGAAAATCACTGCTCCATTCGTAGCCGACCCCTTTTTTGAATGCCGGATGATCGGGCGGAATATTATTTTCATTGGCCGTCACGATATAGCCGGCTTTGGGGTTGTACAGGCTGGGCAATTCGTCCATATCCCGATAGCCGCTCCATTCATAGCGACCGTCCCCGGGCACCGGTGTGAGGCCGTCCCAGTCCCGCTTGACGGTGAGCCCGCCCGGCATCCATGCGATATTGCCATCAGCATCAGCAAAGACCTGATTTTCACCCGGCGCGCCCCAACGATTCATGGCTGCCTTGAATTCATCCCAGTTGGTTGCCCGCATGTAATCCATGGAACCGAAATACGGAGCCATTCCCAGATCCAGCCAGGCGGCTCGCAAGGCCCAGGCGGTGTGGCTGCCCTCATCCTGATACAGGATCGGACCATGGCGGGTAAACCGCAGCGTCACTTTCTGGGCAGGCCCGCCCTTGACTTCGATTTCTTCCTCAACGGTCTCCATGGGTTCCCAGCGCCCCTGGTATTTATACTCGTTCTTGTTCTCGGGATTGATTTCATACTGGTACATATCTTCCTGATCCATGTAAAAACGGGTCAGGCCAAAGCCGATCTGGTCGTTATGACCGATAGAAATGCCCGGCAGAAACGGCTCGCCGGCGCCAATGACCGACAACCCCGGCGCATTCAGGTGACTGATATAGCGCAGGCTCGGCGCGCCATGGGAGCGGTGTGGGTCATTGGCCAGGATCGGCCTGCCGGTCGTTGTCCGTTCGCCGCCAATGACCCAGTTATTCGACCCAAGCCCTCTTTCGGTATCGCTGTCGTTTTTGACAATCTCATACAGCGCCGATACCGGCAATGGGCCCTTTGTGTTTGCCGCAGATATCTTTTCGGTTTTCTTTTGCTGCTCGCCTGCAGGCTTGGCCTGGTCAGCGCCGGGTGGCAGTTTGGTCAGTTTCGGCGTGGCCGTGGCCAGATCATAGGCGTCCTTGATTTTTTCCACCGGAATTGAGCATGGATCCAGACCCTCGACCAGTTTCGGATCAATGGTCGGGCTCAACTCGCGCCGCAACCAGTCTGCCTTTACCGGATCATCCTTGATCTTGCAGAAAACCTGCGCGCGATCCAGCTCGTTCTTGGCGTTCAGCGTCAGGCCATGGTGACGAATCCGCACCACATCCTCGGCCTGCCACAGGGAAGGCTGGTAACCCAGTTTTTTGAATTCTTCGGGCAACAATGCCGGATCGGCCTTCGTCATTTTTACGTATTCGTTGATGCCGGCAGTAAATGCCTGTGCCACGCGCTTCGAATCCGAGCCGTAAGCCAGCCATTCGCGATACATATCGCCGCGAAACAGAACGGCGCGCGCCATGCGATCGCCCTCGACATAATCGGGACCGAAATCCTTGGCCATTTCACCCAGGCCGCGCTTGCGCCATAAATCGATCTGAAACAGCCGATCCCGCGCCGCATTGAAGCCCTGCAGGAAAAAGGCGTCGTAGAGCGTCTGCGCGTAGATATGCGGGATGCCCCATTTGTCGATCGAGATTGAACCCGGTTTTTCCAGGCCGTTTACCTCAAAGGTATCTGCAGCGGTTGCATCGGCCGTGCGAGCGCTGGCAGGGATGAACGACGTGCTGGTAAAAACGGCCGCGACTGCAACGGCCATGAATGCGCGTTTCATATCTTCTCCTTGTATTTCAATTGTGTTAATTAATTATTTTAAACATGAACTAAATGGCGGACTGAAACGTACCGTCTTCTTTGCTCAGAGAATGGCACGAGTACCCGCGGCAATCAAACAAAACAGTGTAAGAAATTATGGCATCGGTTAAACTGAGACTCTGTCACTCCTGTTTCCCTATTCATGAACACCACTGCCCCCGGCACCGAAAACCATCGCGTCAAAACCGCGCTCAGGGTTATCGAGATCATCGAGATTTTTTCCCGCGAACAAAAGCCACTGGCGCTCTCGGAACTGGCCCGCGAACTCAATGCCCCGGCCTCCAGTTGCCTGGCGCTGGTGCGCACGCTGTTGAGCCTGGGTTATCTTTACGAAACATCGCGCCGCCAGGGGTATTACCCAACGGGGCGGCTGCTGGCCATGGCGCAGCGCATTACCAAGGCCGATCCGGTGCTCGAACGGCTGTATCCCAGCCTGCGGGAATTGTGCGCCATTACAGGCGAGACGGTGGTGCTGGGTAAACTCACTTCGTTGAACACGGTGGTGTACCTGGACGTGCTTCCTTCCGAAAACCCCATTCATTATGTTGCCGTAGCCGGAGAGCAAAAGGAAATCCACGCCAATTCGCTGGGCAAGGCGCTGTTCTCTGCGCTGGATGAACCGGCACAACTTGCGCTGCTGGACAAGATGAGTTTTGCCAGGCGCAATGACCGCACCATTACCACGCGCCAGCAGTTTCTGGCAGACATCAAGGCCGGACGGGAAAAAGGGCTGTTCACCAATCTGGGCGAATCCATGGTCGATGTCGGCGCCATCGCCTGGCCGGTAACGGTCTCGGGCGGCCACTTTGCGATCTCCATTGCAGGACCGTTGTACCGGATCGAGGCCAATCTGCAGAATCATGCGCAGAAGCTTCGGGTGATGTGTACCTTCATTGAACAGCACTGAGCAATCTGCCCCCCCTATCCGATACCCGTCGCCCGCAGCGCTCGCGGCCGCAACCGGCACGAGCTGGCCACGGCCCGGATCGGCACCGCAGGCTTGCGCGCCTTCAGTAGGATCTGGGCAGGCCCAGCACTTTTTCGGCAATAAAGCACATGATCAGTTGCGGACTGACCGGCGCAATACGCGGGATAAAGCTTTCGCGCAAATAGCGTTCAACATGATATTCCTTGGCATAGCCCATTCCGCCCAGGGTCTGGATCGCCGTCTGGCATGACGTAAACGCCGCTTCAGCGGCCAGGTATTTGGCGGTATTGGCGAATGCGCCCGCCGGCTCATTGGCATCATAGGCGGCAGCCGCACGGGACACCATCAGATCGGCAGCTTCCAGCTGCATCCAGCACTGCGCCAGCGGATGCTGGATGCCCTGATTCTGACCGATAGGCCGATTAAATACGATGCGCTCTTTCGCGTATTGAACTGCCTTATCCAGCGCCACCTGACCCAGGCCGACCGCCTCTGCAGCAATCAGGATGCGCTCCGGATTGAGGCCATGAAGAATGTATTCGAAACCCTTGCCCTCTTCGCCCACGCGATCACATTCGGCAATTTCCAGACCATCAAAAAACAGCATATTGGAATCAACCGCCTTGCGTCCCAGTTTTTCGATTTCGCGCACTTCTACCTGGCTGCGATCCAGATCGGTGTAGAACAGGCTCAAGCCTTCGGTGGCCTTCGATACCTGGTCTTTTGGCGTGGTGCGGGCCAGCAGCAGCATTTTGGTCGCAACCTGAGCGGTGGAAATCCAGATTTTGCGCCCATATATCCGATAGTGGTCGCCATGCTTTTGCGCACGCGTAGTCAATTGGGTGGTGTCCAGCCCGGCATCTGGTTCAGTGACGGCAAAGCAGGCTTTGTCCTTGCCTTCGATCAGCGGCGGCAATGCGCGTTGCTTGAGTTCCTCCGAACCAAACCGGACCACCGGATTCAGCCCGAAAATATTCATATGGACGGCCGAGGCGCCGGTAAAACCCGCACCCGAGCGCGAAATCGCTTTCATCATTAGCGCGGCTTCGGTAATACCCAACCCTGCGCCACCATATTCCTGCGGCATGGCCACGCCCAGCCAGCCGGCCTTGGCCAGGCGCTGATAAAACGCCTCTGGATACTCGCCTGTTCTGTCGCAGGTGAGCCAATATTCGTCATCAAAACCGCTGCATAGCTGTTCAATGGCAGCCACAAGCATTTGCTGATCCTGAGAAAGCGAGAAATCCATCATTACTCCGTCGTTTAGGTGTGTTGTGTCACTTCAATGGCGCAATGGCCCCGTGGCAGGCACTGCGGTATGCCGTCAGTCATGGGCCGCGCCGGCAATCGGCAGCGCGGGCGCCCTCGCTGCGGCCATCGCCTCCCCCAGATGACCGCGCATTGGATTAGTGCCTGTTCGCGCTACGCTTTGCCGCCTTCAATATGGCCTGTTTTTTCTCGCTATCCATGGGCAGACCGTCGAGCACTTCTTCGGTATGTTCGCCCAGCGTCGGCGCATGGCGATAGACGCTCAGCGGCGTGGCCGAATATCGTCCCAGTGGCGCGGTGGTGTGTACCTCGCCTTCGCTGGGGTGCTCGGTTCGCACCAGATGGCCCGTTGCCTTCAGGTGCGGGTCTGCGGGAAGATCTTCGATGGCGTACAGCGGCGCGCACGGGATATCGTTCGCATCGAACAGCGCCAGCCAGTCTGCCGTGCTGCGGGTCCGCAGGGTTCCGTCTACAAATCGATATACTTCATCAATGTTTTCGGCACGCCGGGAGTGGTTGGAAAAGATGGAATCGGTGATCAGGTCGGCGCGATCGATGGCCGCCAGGAACTGCTGCCAGTGCCGATCGTTGTAGATCAGGGCGCTCACATATCCGTCCTGTGTCTGATAGGGCTTGCGATGTTCAGCCAGCAACCGGGAATAGCCCATGGTGCCTGCCGGCGCATTCTCATCGAATGTGCGCTGGCCCAGGTGATCGCCCAAGATCATTTGCGCCATCCCTTCAAACATCGGCACCTCAATCGATTGCCCCGTACCGGTCGCCCGACTATGAATAACGCCGGCCAGGCAGGCAATGGCCGCCTGCAGCCCGATGGTGCGATCGGCCAGCGTCAGCGGCGCATAACGTGGTTCGTGCCCGCTGTTGCGTTCGTAAAGACGGGCCACACCAGTCATGCCCTGTATCAAATCATCGTATGCCGGCTTGCCGGCGTACGGGCCTTCGTTGCCAAAGCCATAGGCGCCCACATAGACAATTTTCGGATTCACAGCGCTGACCGCTTCGTACGACAGGCCCATGCGTTCCATGGACTGTGGTCTGACGTTGTAGAGCAGCACATCGACATCGCGCACCAGATGCAGGCAGGCTTCCCTGCCTTCCTCGGTTTTCAGATCAAGCACCACCGATCGCTTGTTGCGATTCAGATGCAGATAGATCGCGCCCATGCCTGGATTGCGCATGGGTCCGACCTGCCGTAGCGTATCGCCCACCGGCGATTCCACCTTGATCACATCTGCGCCCAGATCTGCCATCATCTGTGTGGCAAACGGCCCCAGAATAATGGAAGTCAGATCCAGGACCCGTACTCCGGCCAGCGGCCCGCTTCGATTGCTGTCTGTCATTACTATTGAACCTGAATTCCCGCGTCCTTGATGAGCTTGCCCCATAACTCGTACTGGTCCCGGACAAATGCCGCAAATTCCTCCTGGGTGCCACTGAAGGCATCAAACCCCAGGCGCGCCAGCTCCTGCTTGACTTTCTCATCGCTCACGATTTCATTAATGGTCTTGTTCAGCGCCGCCACCGCCTCGTCGGACATCTTGGCCGGGCCCAAAAAGCCATTCCAGGAATTGATGTCGAAATTATTGATGCCGGCCGCTTCCATGGAAGGCAGTTCGGGCAACAGCTTACTGGGCTTGGCGGTAGACACCGCGAGCGCCTTGATCTTCTTCGATTGCACAAATGGCATGCCCGAAGTCAGATCGGTAAACATATAGTCCACCTGCCCGCCAATCAGGTCGGTCAGCGCCTGTGGCGTACCCTTGTAGGGCACATGCAGGGTCTCGACACCGGCAGCATGCGAGAGCGTGGCGCCGGCAACAATACCGGTACTGTTGCCGGAGGCGTAGGTCAATTTGCCCGGGCTGGCCTTGGCTTGCTGGACCAGTTCCTGCACCGAATTGAAGGTTTGCTTCATATTGGCAACCAGGATAAAGGGCAGGTTACCGCCGCGCGCAATTGGCGTGAAATCCTTGAGCACATCGTAAGGCACGCTTTTTTGCAGCCAGGGCGCAGCCGACAGCGGCGTATTGGTTGAAATCAGGATCGTATAGCCATCAGGCTTGGAGCGGGCAACCTGCTGCGCCGCAATCGTACCGTTGCCGCCGGGCTTGTTTTCCACAATCACCTGCTGGCCAAGACGACTGGTCATTTCACGGGCAAAGATGCGTCCGACAGAGTCGGTACCCGAGCCGGCCGGGAAAGGGACGACCATGGTAATGGGTTTTTCCGGCCATGCCGCAGCGGCGGTGCCCGCGACAATAAGGGCGGCAGCACCCAGCAAACAACGTAGGGGTTTGATATTCATATATGTCTCCAGTAAAGGCCGAGGCTTCTTTGAGCGACGGTACCAGCAAAAGGCACGCTTGGGTTTGTGCTAAAAATCGGATTAGCCGGCGATCAATCCCGTATCACCCTGGCCGGATTTTCTTCATACGGAGGCGAATAAATAACCAGAAGGCGCGCCGGTTCGACACTGGTTACTGTAAAGATATGCTTTTTGTCCGCAGGGAAAAAACAGCAGTCTCCTGCTTGCAAGGAACCCTTTTCCCCGTCCATTTCCACATCCGCCGTGCCTGACAGCAAATACACCACCTGTTCAATGCCAGGATGGGCATGCGGCAAGGCCCCCCGATTCTGCTCAATTGTACCTACCAACACTTCCAGGTGGCGTGCACCGACCGTCTCCGGTCCGATCAGGCGCCGGTTGACAGTGCCATGATGGTTGGCCGGGCTATAGCCTGGGACATCCGCTTCGCGGACGATCCAGGAACAGGCGCCTGGTTTTTGGCCGGTGGTGCTGGCGGTTTGCGCTGTACTGTCTGTCATTACTTGGTTTCCTATGGGTCGGGTAAATAGCCGAATTTAGCCAAATTCTATTAGCCCATTCATTTTAAGCCGTTAATTTAACCCATTTAATTTTTGTATGTGAATTAATTTTCTCATACATGAAGATAAAATGCTGCTAGGGATTTTACCAAGAGGGCTGGTTTGCCCGGGTCCGCCCGATTTGTTACAATGGTGGAGTTTTATTAATTCATCGTTTCAATTGTGTACACCTTTTGTGCCAAACGCGCGAAAGTGTTTTACCTGTCAATCGGGCGCCTGCCGCCCATCAATTTTTGTTTGTATCGACGGCGCTACGTCGTTTTCCGCATACTCTTTGGCATACACAGTTATTTTTATAACCCTGTAAGACTTAAGGAGGCTACGGCCATGTTCTTAAAACACAAAATTCTTTGCGCAACGCTACTGGCTGCGTTTGGCCTGGGCTTGTCCGCCACTGCACAAGCTGCAGACGCCCAATGCGAAGTAGATCGCACCGTCAACTTCGGCGGCATGAACTGGGAATCGAACCTGGTGCTGGTCGACGTTCAGCGCACCATTCTTGAAAAAGGCTACGGCTGCAAGACCGAAACGCTGCCCACCGAGACCCTGCCCGCCCTTGCGGCATTGGAGCGCGGCGATCTGGATATCAACACCGAGATCTGGCTCAACAGCGTAGGCGATCCCTGGGCCAAGGCCGAGAAAACCGGTAAAGTCAAACGAGTAGCCGATCTGTACACGGGTGGCGAAGCCTGGTTCATTCCGAAATACGTAGCCGACAAATTCCCTGACCTCAAATCCGCAGCCGATCTGCCCAAATACAAAGAAGAATTTGCCGATCCGGAAGACCCAAGCAAGGGACGTTTCTATGGTTGCCCGGCTGGCTGGGGGTGTGAAGTGGTTAGCAGCAATCTGTACAAAGCCCTGAAACTGGACAAGGATTTCACCCTGTATTCACCCGGCACCGGCGCAGCCCAGAAAGCGGCCCTGACCTCGGCTTACAAACGCAAGCAGAATATCGTGTTCTACTACTGGTACCCAACACCGCTGGTGGGCTCATTGGACCTGGTTAAACTGGAATTGCCACCCTTCGACGCGGAAAAACAGAAATGCCTGACCAGCCCTGATTGCGCCGATCCACAGCCCAGTGCCTATCCGGATAACCCGGTATTTACGGCACTGAATACAGAATTTTCCAAACAGGCGCCAAAGCTGACCGAATTCTTCTCCAAGGTATCGGTCCCCCTGCCAGTCATGGATAAAACGCTGGCCCACATGGAAGAGAGTGGCGACGATTCGCGTGATGTCGCAGACTGGTTCCTGAAAAACCAGGGCGAAGTCTGGGAAAAATGGGTTTCTCCCGAGGTTGCCGCCAAAGTGAAGGAATCGCTCTAATCGCTTGCCCGTCAATTGAAACGCCCGTTTTCGGACGGGCCGATGCCAATCCTAGCGTTTAGCTTAACTTTTAGCCATAAGAGGCACATTGCCATGATAAAGACTAAAGTTCTATCTGCTGTCTTCATTGCTTCGGCCACGTTCGGGCTTGCCCGCTCTGCTGCCGCGGCCGATGCCCCTGCCTGCGAAGTGAGCGATACCGTCAAGTTCGGTGGCATGAACTGGGAATCGAACCTGATTCTGGCCGACGTCGAACGGCATATCCTTGAAAAAGGGTATGGCTGCCAGACCGAGGTGGTCCCCACCGAAACGCTCACCGCTTTGGCGGCGCTGGAACGCGGCGATCTGCAAGTCAATACTGAAATCTGGCTCAACAGCATCAGTGACGCCTGGGCGCAAGCCGAAAAAAGCGGCAAGGTCAAACGTGTCGGCGAACTGTATACAGGCAGTGAAGCATGGTATATACCCAAATATACTGCCGATAAATTTCCCGATCTGAAGTCAGCCGCCGATTTGATCAGACACAAGGAAGCGTTTGCCGACCCGGAAAACCCCGACAAAGGCCGGATTTACGGTTGCCCGGCAGGCTGGAACTGCCAACTGGTTGCTACCAATCTGGCAAAGGGCCTGAAGCTGGACAAGGACTTCGAGGTTTATGCTCCCGGTACCGGCGCAGCCCAGAAAGCGGCCCTGATGTCAGCCTACAAGCGCAAAAAGGATATCGTCTTTTACTATTGGGAGCCCACGCCTCTGGTCAGCACGCTGGAACTGGTCAAACTTGACATGCCTGCCTACGACAAAGAAAAGCAGTTATGCCTGACCCGTGAAGACTGTGCCGATCCCCAAGCGGTTGGGTATCCGGACAACCCGGTATTTACCGCGCTCAATACCCAGTTCATACAAAAAGCGCCCACACTGACAGCATTTTTCAGCAAAGTGTCGGTCCCGTTTGATGTCGTCAACAAGACTCTGGCCTATATGGAAGAGTCTGGTGCCGAGACAAACGAAGTCGCACAATGGTTTCTGAAAAACCAACAGGACATCTGGTCCAAGTGGGTCCCCGCCGAGGTGGCCGATCGTGTCAAAGCCTCGCTCTGACCGCTGCTCCAGTCAAATCCGGGCAACAACGCTGTCTGCCGGGCACATTCGTGTCCTGCGGCCGTGGCCCGGTCCTGCCTTTCCCTATACTCTGATGAAAAAATAAAATTATGTTTCCTGAAATTATCTCTGCGCGCGATGTGCGCAAAAGCATCGACGGGTTTGTAGACCATCTGGTCACCAATTACGCCGATGCACTCAACGCAATGTCGGAGCCACTCCTGCATTTGCTGGTGTGGCTTGAAAAAGTCCTGCGTGGCGCACCTTGGTGGAGCGTCATTATTATCGCCGTCCTGATTGCCTTTGCCGCCAGCCGTCGCCTGGTCTTCTCCCTGATGATGGGTGTACTGCTGGCTATGCTGGGTGTGCTCGGACTCTGGGATGCGGGTATGCAGACCCTGTCGCTCATGATTATGGCAACTGCCATTTCCATCATTATCGGTATTCCGCTGGGCGTGATCACCGCCAAATCCAACCCCGTGCGATCGGTCATGCTGCCCATTCTGGATGTCATGCAGACGCTGCCCAGCTTTGTGTACCTTATTCCGGTTGTCATGTTGTTCGGTCTGGGCAAAATCCCGGCCATTATAGCTACCGTAATTTATGCAGTTCCTCCGCTAATCCGGCTGACCGATCTGGGAATCCGGCTGGTGGATCGCGAAGTGCTCGAAGCCTCAAGGGCCTTCGGTGCATCTTCCTCGCAGCAACTGTTCGGCGTGCAACTGCCGCTGGCACTACCCAACATCATGGCCGGGATCAATCAGACCACAATGATGGCGCTGTCAATGGTGGTCATTGCCTCCATGATCGGCGCGCGCGGCCTGGGCTACGAAGTACTGCTTGGCATCAACCGCCTTGAAGTGGGCCGCGGCCTGCTGGCCGGGCTGGGCATTGTCATTCTTGCGGTGCTTTTTGACCGCATCACCCAGTCTTATGGGAAACGAAAAAATACAGGCGGTGCACGATGAGTAAAATTGAAGTCAAAAACATCTACAAAATCTTCGGCAAAGAACCGGAAAAATGGATTGATGCCGTCAAACAGGGCATTACCAAGGAAGAACTGCTGGCCAAAAGCGGCCATACGCTGGGCCTCAAGGACATCAGCCTGAGTATCGAAGAAGGCAGCATCCACGTCATCATGGGACTATCCGGCTCGGGTAAATCAACGCTGATTCGTCACTTTAACCGATTGATTGAACCTACTGCGGGCCACATACTGGTCGATGACACCGATGTCGTCACGCTGGGTCGCAAGGACCTGGAAAAATTCCGGCAGAAGACCATGAGCATGGTATTTCAGCGCTTTGGTCTGCTGCCGCATAAAACCGTGCTGGACAATGCCGCCTACGGCCTGTCCATTCAGGGCATGAACAAAGCCGACGCACACGACAAGGGCCGCTACTGGCTTGATCAGGTCGGTCTGGCCGGTTTTGAAAACCAGTACCCTCACCAGCTGTCGGGCGGCATGCAGCAGCGCGTGGGCCTGGCGCGTGCGCTGGCAACCGACGCCGACATTCTGCTGATGGACGAGGCATTCTCGGCCCTGGATCCGCTGATTCGCCGCGAAATGCAGAACCAACTGCTCGAACTGCAGGCCAAACTCAATAAAACCATTGTGTTCATTACCCATGACCTGGACGAGGCGCTGCGCCTGGGCAACCGCATTGCCATTCTGAAAGACGGCGAGTTGATCCAGGAAGGCACGCCCGAAGATATTCTGCTGTCTCCCGACAATGAATACGTCGCAGCGTTCCTGCAGGATGTGAACCGTGGCAAGGCGCTCAACGCCAGTCACGCGGTCAATGCGCCGCGCCTGACCCTGACCATGCGCGCACGGCCCGCCCATGCCATTGAGCGCATGAAACAATACGACTACAAGTTTGCTCCGGTGCTCGATGGCAAGGCCTTTGCGGGCCTGCTGCGCCTGTCTGCGGCCGAGGATGCGGTCCGGGCCGGATTGCGGGACATTTCCTCAAAAGTGGAAGAAGCCCGCACCGTTTCGGCAGACACCAATCTGGACGAAGTGCTGACCCATATGCTGCAATCGACCGCGCCGGTCGTGGTAACCGGCGACAACGACGAATTTGTCGGCCTGATGTCGCGTGCCAAGGTGGTGGAGCTAGTCAGCCCTGCCATCGACGGCAGCAATGAGGATAGCAGCAGCGATGCAGACAGCAATGCCGCGGCAACACCGGAACCTTCGGCACAGGCGCCGGCCAGCGCTCCAGCGGAACGGAACGACGAACCCGAACCGCCAGAAGGCGCAATTGAGCTGGACGAGTCATTGAAAAACAAACCGGAAAAAACGCCCGGCCATAGTCACTGATCAGGCTTCTGGCCGGACCTGCATAGTCTCAATATGAACACCGGCCAGAGGCTGCGCTAAAAGTGCGCACCGGCGTCCGAACATACACATGTTCGGGCGCTTTTTATTGCCCGGCCCGCCGCGTCGGGCGCAACCTGGCCCGCCCCACCCGATGCATCCCGCCTTGCCCCGGCCTGCTACCGAGCACAGTGCTATCCCAGGGAGTCGCCCCAGACCAATTGCCAGGCAATTGCCCACATGGTGACGCCCACAATCAGGTCCAGCACCTTCCATGCTACCGGCTTTTTGAATAACGGCAACAAGAGCCGCGCACCGTAGCCAAGGGAAAAGAAAAAAACCAGCGATGCGGTAATGCCGCCCGCCGCGAACAGCCAGTGTTGTCCCGGAAACCGGGTGGATACCGATCCGATCAGCAGCAGTGTATCAAGGTAGACATGGGGATTGAGCCAGGTCAGCGCCAGGCAAACCAGCAGAGTCCGTTTCAGGGAAGGCGCCTCGATGTGGCTATCGCCCATGCTGGCGGTTTTGGTGATGGCTGCATGAAAGTGAAGCAGACCGTAAACGAACAGAAAAAGCGCGCCGGCGTATTTGATCAGCGGCACCACATGCGCCGCATAGCGGGCGACAACAGAAAAACCCAGCACGCCGGTCAGGATCAACGCTGCATCCGACAGGCTGCACACCAGACAGACCCAGAAGACGTGGCTTTTGCGCAACCCCTGCTTGAGGACGAAGGCATTTTGCGAACCGATCGCAAGAATCAGGGAGCCACTTAGAAACAGACCGGCAAGATACGCATTCATTCAGCTACAACTCAATTGGAATACGACCGCCGATGTGTTAAAAAGGAAACAGTCGCTCAGATGACAAACAGGTGACAGATAATATACCGGGTATTGTCACACATGCGTCACAACGGATTGGTGTAATAAGAGTCATTCCCGACCTGTACTTATGGCCTGACATTATTTTGTCTGAACATCCTACTACCCACTATCGCACGATCTGGATCTCCGATGTCCACTTGGGCACCAAAGGCTGCCAGGCGAACGCGTTACTGGATTTCCTGAAGCACACAGAATCCGATACCCTGTATCTGGTGGGTGACATTATCGATGGCTGGCAACTCAAAGGCAAGTGGTTCTGGCCGCAGTCGCATAATGACGTCATACAGAAAATACTGCGCAAATGCCGGCAAGGTACCCGGGTCGTCTTCGTTCCCGGCAACCACGACTCATTTGCTCGGCATTATGTGCAGCAGAACTTCGGTGGTATCGAAGTGGTCGAGGAAACCGAGCACACAACTGCCGATGGCAAGCGCCTATGGATACTGCACGGCGATCGTTTCGACGGCGTCGTGCAGTTTGCGCCGTGGCTGGCCTATGTGGGCGATCACCTGTACACCGTCGCCCTGACCTCCAATATGTGGCTCAACAGCGCCCGCGCGCGCATGGGGTTGGGATACTGGTCGCTGTCCCAATACCTGAAGCAGAAAGTCAAGAATGCGGTCAGCTATATCTCTGCGTTCGAAGACGCCGTGATGCAGGAAGCACGCAAAAACAATTATGACGGCGTGGTTTGCGGGCATATCCATAAAGCGGAAATCCGCGAAGTGGACGGTATTCTGTACTGCAATGATGGCGACTGGGTTGAAAGCATGACCGCTTTGGTCGAGCATGCAGACGGTTCGCTGCATATCGTAACCTGGACACCGCCTGCCGTAGTGCGTGAAAAAAAACCAAAACGCAGCCGCCTGCGGGATGCGGCCGTGGTCACGCCAGCGGCCAGCACGCCGGCCGCCGAACCGGTTTCACGCGCGGCAACGGAAAGAGAAGAAAGTGTGCCGGCGCATACGGATGAATCCGATAAGCAAGAGGCCAACAGCGTCATTCAGGCCTGAAAAAGTCGTTCCCGGCAGACTCAAACCGCGTAGCGGGCGGGCCGCAGGGCCAGGCGACGTCCGGTCTGGTGCCTCGCCCCCAGTGAGTCATCGGCCGGCACCACGATCATACGCGCAGATTTTTGTAAATCGCCCCGGATTGCCCGCTCACCACGCATGCCGAGCACGCAACAGACGGCTCAGACGCCCCAGGCACGCCTTATGGCGCACATCCGGGGCAATACAAAGGCAGTCATCAGGGCCGCAGCTTGTAGCCGGTACGGAACATCCACGAGACCACCAGCGCGCACAACACCAGAATGAACAAAATGGTAAACAGGCTGATGTAATGGTTCACATCGGCCACGCCGTAAAAACTCCAGCGAAAGCCACTAATCAGATACACCACCGGGTTAAATAGCGCCACTTTGGACCAGATGCCGGGCAGCATATGAATGGAATAAAACGCGCCGCCCAGAAAGGTCAGCGGCGTAATGACCATCAGTGGAATGATCTGCAGTTTCTCGAAGCCATCAGCCCATAGCCCGATAATAAAGCCGAACATGCTGAAGGTGACGGCCGTCAGAACCAGAAACAGCACCATCCAGAACGGATGCTGGATCTGGTATTCAACAAAGAAACGGGCTGTAATCAGGATCAGCACCGACAATATCAGCGTCTTGGTTGCCGCCGCCCCCACATACCCCAGAATCACCTCGAAATAGGAAACCGGGGCCGACATGATTTCATAGATGGTGCCGGACCACTTGGGCATATAGATGCCGAAGGACGCATTCGAGACGCTCTGCCCCAGCAGGGCCATCATCAACAACCCGGGCACAATGAATGCGCCATAGGATACGCCATCGATGTCGCCCATGCGCGAACCGATAGCAGCGCCGAACACGATGAAATACAGCGCCGTGGACAGCACCGGCGATGCGATGCTTTGCATGAGCGTGCGAAACGCCCGCGCCATCTCAAACTTGTAAATTGCTTTTACGCCGTACAGATTCATGAATCTTTCCTTACCAGGCTCACGAAAATATCTTCCAGTGAGCTTTCTCGCGATTGCAGGTCCTTGAGCTCAATGCCGAAGTCGCCCAGCTGGCGCAACATTTCGGACAGGCTTTTACCCGTATTGTCTTCCGATTCCTTGTTATAGGTGTACACCAGCGTGCGCCCGTCTGCAGACAAGACCAGCGGATGGGCAGACATGGCCGGTGGCAGCGCATCCAGCGGCTGCGTCAGTTGCAGATGCAGCTCTTTCTTGCCCAGTTGCCCCATCAGTTGTTCCTTGTCCTGCACCAGGATGATTTCGCCGTTATTGATTACGGCAATCCGGTCAGCCATATCTTCAGCTTCTTCAATATAGTGCGTGGTCAGGATCACGGTCACACCCTGCTCGCGCAACTTGCGCACCAGGTTCCACATATCGTGACGCAGCTCTACATCCACGCCGGCAGTCGGTTCATCCAGAAACAAAATCGAGGGCTCATGCGACAACGCCTTGGCGATCAGCACGCGACGCTTCATACCGCCGGACAGGCTCAGGATCTTGCTATCCTTCTTATTCCACAGGGACAACGCCTTAAGCACCCGCTCTATATGCGCCGGGTTCGCCGGTTTGCCGAACAAGCCGCGACTGAATGTAACGGTGTCCCATACCGTCTCGAACGAGTCGGTAAAAAGCTCCTGCGGAACCAGGCCAATTTTGGGACGCACGCGTCGATAATCCCGTTGCACGTCGTCGCCGTCAACCAGAATCGTACCTTCGGACGCGTTAACCAGACCGGTTACGATACCGATCAGGGTTGTTTTTCCTGCGCCATTAGGGCCCAGCAGGGCCAGAATTTCACCACGGCGGATATCCAGATTGACACCTTTGAGGGCCGTAAAACCGCTTTTGTAGGTTTTACCCACCCCTTGGATGGAAACGACGATATCGTCACCACCACTATTGTTGTGAGAGTTATTCACGCAATAACCTATTTGAAATATGCAGAATTTAATATGTAGAGCAGCACAAGTATAAAGAATTCCGGGCCGGAATAAAGAAATTGCTGCAAAAGAAGTGCGGAGCAAAAATATGGGCGAATGAAACAAAACCCTATTTTAATTTCCCAATCCGATACACTTGTCTTAATCCACAATACATGAATGGACATACGAACATGGTCGAAATCGCAGGCAGCAAGGGCTATGCAGAAAAAGCACAACGGTTTGCCGCTGACTACGAAAGCGTCACCTTCGAAAAAGTGCATAACCCGGTGCGTGGCTTTTACCCCGGGGCACCGGCAAAAGTGCTGGATATCGGCGCAGGTACCGGACGGGACGCAGCTGCACTGGCGGCGCTGGGCTACCAGGTTGATGCCGTCGAGCCCACCGCTGCCATGCGGGAACAGGGCAATCTGCATCATGCCGATGCCGGCATCAACTGGATCGCCGACAGCCTGCCGGATCTGGCCCTGGTACGCGCCAGCGGGAAGCAATATGACCTGATACTGCTGACCGCAGTGTGGATGCACCTGCAGGAACAGGAGCGGCTGCCTGCCATGCAGCATTGCGCCGCGCTGCTGGGGCGCAATGGCATTATGTCGATGTCCCTGCGCCATGGCCCCGTCCCGCCAGAGCGCCACATGTTCGACATCCCGGACAAAGAAACGATCGCACTTGCACACACTTGTGGATTGCAGTTGCTTTATCAGAAAAGCTATAAAAACGATACGCTGGGTCGCAACGACATTTCCTGGAGCTACGCCGTCTTCAGGAAATAATATCTGCCGGGCGCCAGCACACCGTCCCGGTCGCATCCGGATGCAGGCGGCGTCCATCGTGTTCGCGCTCCCTGATATACGTCCATGCCGTTTGTGGGCCGACAGCGGTGTTCACAGTGGTCAGCACCCGCGCATACAACCCCTGCCCATCGGCGCGAAACTCTTCCAGCAGGTCAATCAGCGGCACGTCGCGTTCCGGACGATCGAACCGCATCAATTGGCCTTCAATCAGATCCCAGTCGCCATCGGGCCTGGCCGTTGAACCTGGCGCGCACTCGAGCAACGCATCTATCCCGGGCTGGTCGGTGCCGCGCGCCAAAATAGCTTGCTGGCAGATTTGCACCATGGGGTAGCCCTCATCCCGATCAAGATGATAAATCCGGCCCCATAGCCAGGCTTGTTCCGTCTGTACGGCCATGGAGCAATGACGTTCGTGATTACAACAACCTGTTTTGAGCGTCCCGTACACAAAGAGCGACATCACGCGCGGCACTGTATCTGACACGGTTTGTTCCCCTAGCCCCAGTAGCCTACGCCACGCGCCATCATGGCGGCAGCCAGCACAATCAGCACCAGACAGACCAGTTCGTAATGAATCAGCTTGCGAATCCGCTTGATGACCGCAGGGTCCAGCACCGGTTCCCGGCCACGATTCAGACTTTTGCGCCACGACAGAAAAGTCATGGTCGGATAAATGGACAGCACGCCTACTGCGACAAACAGCAGCAGCTTGGCAATAAAGGGAATGCTGTGAAAATAGTAGGCGGCACCCTTTTCAAAAAAGATCACGCGTAAAAAACCCACGATCAGCAACAGCATGGCCGATGCGCCATAAATGGCATCGGCACGCAAAATGCGCCGGGCACGTTCGATACTGATACGGTCTTTGACCAGCACCAGCTCAATTGCCAGTGCGGCAACCAGCACGAAAGCCAGAACGTGATGCAAGAACGCAAAGAGAAGTGTCATGGTCAATGCCCTTGTGGTTGAGCAACAATATAAAGCCGATAGTCATCTGCCCGACGGCAGCCGATAAAGCCCGCCCGACAATGCTATCGGGCAATCCTGCCTGAACATCAGCCTGCCGTAAAGGGCTGACTGCGCACACGCTATGGTAACCGCAGTTGGCTGGCGCATCTGTCGGCCGGCGCGTGCCATTACTTTAATGGATAATACAGACGAAATTCAACCACTAATCATCTCGGTTGCCACGCCAGTAGCACCCAGCTTATTTCAATTGAAAACCGTGGCAATCGCAGGCGTGCCCGCCTCTACCAGCCGGCACTGACCGTAATATTAGATCCGGGATTCAGATTATCAAAACTGCGCGATAGATAGTCCAGCAGTAGATTCATGCGCGCTGTCGTGTGCGGCTGCTCCCGGTACACCGCATAAATATCGGCATTGGGCGTATTGTAATCGGCCAGCACCTGCACCAGGCGCCCGCTGCGCATATACCGGGCGACATCCCATTCGGCGCGCATCACGACCCCGTGACCATCCAGGGCCCACTGCACCCCCACATAGCCGTCATTGGTGATCAAATTGCCTGTTACTGGCACTTTCTCCGTGCTATTGCCATTGCTCAATATCCACTCTGAATAGGGCAGTTCATCCTGCTTGATCACAATGCAATTGTGTTTGAGCAGATCATGTGGCAGCGCAGGCTCGCCTGCCCGCGCCAGATAGGCCGTAGAGGCCACCAGAAGACGTCGGTTTTGCGCGAGCAGTCGGGTTTTGAGTTTCTGGTGGGGCGGCTTGCCAAATTGAATGGACAGATCAAACGCATCATCGCTCAGGGCAGGCGGAAATGGTGTCAGAAACAGCTGAATCGTAATGGACGGGTACTTTTTTACAAACCGCGAAACCAGCGGCTGTATATAGCTTCTGCCGAAGCCCAGCGTGGCATTGAGCCGGATCAGCCCCTCGGGTTCGGACTTGAACCTGAACATCTCCCGATCCAGCGATTCGATCTGCGCCAGAATACTACGGGCGTGCTCCAGATAGACCAGGCCTTCTGCGGTCGGGCTCATGCGCCGCGTGCTGCGATTGACAAGTGTCATACCCAGGCGCTTTTCCAGTTGAATCAGCCGCTTGCTCGCAGCAGAAGGCGTGACACCCAGACGCAGCGCAACGGCAGACAGACTGCCGGCAGACACAAGCGCATCAAAAAAATACAGATCGACAGAATGACGAGGGTCTTTTTTCATTCATTTTCAACTTTCAGGCACAAATCCTGTGAATTTTGTCGCATTTTAGCACCGACGAATATTTCTAGAATAAGCGCAGGTTCTCTAGATCAGGATAATGAAAGATGAAATCGTACAAAATCGCGTGCATACCCGGTGATGGTATTGGCAAAGAAGTCATTCCTGCAGGTCAGACCGTGCTGCAGGCACTGGCAGACACCCTGAAACAGTTTTCATTCGAGTTCACGGCATTTGATTGGGGCGGCGATTATTATCGGCAGCACGGCGTCATGATGCCCGCTGATGGCCTGGATGCTCTCTATGGCAAGGATGCGATCCTGTTCGGTTCGGCTGGCGACCCGGATATTGCCGATCATATTACCTTATGGGGTCTGCGCCTGAAAATATGCCAGGGTCTTGACCAGTACGCCAACGTGCGTCCTACCCGTATTCTGCCAGGCATTGATGCCCCCTTAAAGCGCTGTCAGCCCAGGGATCTGGATTGGATCATCGTGCGCGAAAATAGTGAAGGCGAATACTCGGGTGTTGGCGGTCGGGTTCATCAGGGCCATCCGCTGGAAGCCGCAACCGATGTATCCATGATGACCCGTGCCGGCGTCGAACGTATCATGCGCTATGCCTTTGCCCTGGCGCAATCGCGTCCTCGCAAGCTGCTGACCGTGATCACCAAATCCAATGCACAACGCCATGCCATGGTCATGTGGGATGAAATTGCAGTTGAAATTGCCAGGGAATATCCCGACGTCACTTGGGACAAGGAACTGGTGGACGCGGCTACAGCCAGAATGGTCAACAAGCCTGCCACACTGGACACCATCGTGGCGACCAACCTGCACGCAGACATACTGAGCGATCTGGCTGCCGCACTGGCCGGCAGCCTGGGCATTGCGCCTACCGGCAATATAGACCCGGAACGCCGCTATCCCTCTATGTTCGAGCCCATTCACGGCTCGGCTTTCGACATCATGGGCAAAGGGCTGGCCAACCCAATCGGCACATTCTGGTGCGCCGTGATGCTGCTGTCGCATCTGGGCGAAGATCATGCAGCCGGCGTCCTGATGCAAGCAATCGAAAAAGTCACGGCCGATACCTCGCTGCATACTGGCGACCTGGGTGGCACAGCGACAACGGCACAGGTTACAGACGCGGTTTGCAGCCACATCCGCAGCCTTGGCAAAGCACAGAAAGCGGCATAAAGCCGACGGTGGAGGACGACATGCTATTTACACAAACAATCGAACAACCCCGCACATTGCTGCGCAAAACCGGTTTGCGGGCGTTGACCTTGTTGACCGGTGCAATGCTTACGGCCGTGAACGCCACGGCCATGGCGCAGGCCTATCCGGCGCAGCCGGTCAGGCTGGTGGTCCCTTTTCCTGCGGGCGGCACCACAGATGTGCTGGCACGTGCCCTGGGCCAGAAACTTGCAGAAAAAATCGGCCAGCCCGTGATAATCGAAAACAAACCGGGCGCTGGCGCCACCATTGGCGCAGAATATGTGGCCCGGGCCAAGCCGGATGGCTACACCTTGCTGATGGGCGCGGTCCATCACACCATTGCCACAACGTTCTATTCTTCCCTGCGTTATGATTTCCAGAAAGACTTTGCGCCTGTCACGACGGTGGCCATGGTACCTAATGTACTGGTTATCAACAACAAGGTTGGCGCAAAATCAGTAGCAGACCTGGTCGAGCTGGCCAGGCGAGAGCCGGGAAAACTCAGTTTCGGCTCCAACGGCGTGGGCACCGGCCAGCATCTGATTGGCGAGCGTGTACAGCTTATGTCAAAAATCAAGCTGCTGCACGTGCCCTATAAGGGCAGCGGCCCGCTGACGACGGATCTGCTGGGGGGACAAGTGGATATGTCATTTGACACAATCACAACCGTATTGCCGTACATCAACGAAAAAAAGCTCACGGCGCTTGCCGTGACTACCGGCACTCGTTCCCCTGCATTGCCCGACGTACCCACGCTGGACGAAGCGGGTCTCAAGGGCTTTGATGCCGGCACCTGGTTCGGCATTCTTGCGCCCAAAGGAACACCGCAAGAAACGGTGTCGTACCTGAACAAAAATCTGGTGCAAATTATTCAGTCAGACGCCTTTAAAAAAGACATGGCCAAGATCGGCGCCGAAACCATTGGCGATACCCCTGCGCAAATGAGCACGCGCATTGCCGATGACACCGCACGCTATGCAGAGCTGGTCAATAATCTGAAACTGAAAGCCAACTAGATGCTGCTGCATCGGGCACATGCAAAACGGCTGCATTTAATGACGCAGCCGTTTTGCGTGGCGCGACGCGCAAGTGCGTACACGCTTGCAAGCGCCATTGTTATTGCTTAGAGTGCAGCTTGCGGCTCTTGGCAGCGCATCACTGCACACTGCACACTGCACCATCAATAGATTAAGCGCCCGCCTCGCCCTGCACTGTGACTACCACCGTTCGTGGCCCGCCATGATTGCGATGCTCGCACAAATAGATGCCCTGCCATGTGCCAAGATTGAGCGCACCATGCGTGATGGGTACCACCAGCGTGCAGCCCAGGATACTGCTTTTGAAATGCGCCGGCAGATCATCACTGCCTTCATACGTATGCGTGTAATACGGCTCATCTTCCGGCACCAGGCGGTTGAAATAACTTTCGAAATCAACCCGTACGGAGGAATCGGCATTTTCATTAATGGTTAGCGAGGCCGAAGTATGTTTAAGAAACACATTCATGATGCCCACGCGCAGACCGGTCAAGTCTGGCACCTGACGCACAATCTCTTCGGTCACCAGATGAAACCCTCTGGGACGCGCTTTGAGTTGAAATTCTTTCTGGATCCACATGCGCTACTCTTTATAGATGCAATATTCAAAGGAAGGATGTCTCGATTGCATATACGAAATGAAACAAAGGCCCTGCTGGATTGTCCTGCCGCTAATTTTAGTCCAGAGCGCGTAGCGCATCCACCAACGAACAATATCCCATATCAGCTCGCCCTGCTGGCAGATTTCGCACTTCCCATCAGGGCTTGAGCAGCAAGGTTCCCATCCGTGATCTGGACTCCAGCGCCTGGTGTGCACGAGCAGCTTCGGCCAGCGGATAGACCTGTCCGGCTTGCACTGCCAATACGCCCCGCTCGATCAAGGCAAACAGTTCGCCGGCCATGGATTCGAGCATCGCGCGCTCGGCGGTATAGTGAAATACCCCTGGCCGGGTCAGACTATTGGATTTGGGTGCGAGGATGGACACCTCAATCGGGTCGATACTGCCCGAAGACTGTCCGAAATTGACCAGATGACCCAGTCGGGCCAGCACGGCCAGTGAGTCCAGGAACGTGTCCTTGCCAACCGAGTCATAGACAACCTTGACCCCCTGATTGTTGGTGATCTGGCGCACCCGCTCCACGAAATTTTCCTCGCGATACAAAATGGTATGCGCGCAACCTAAGGCGCGCGCCCGCTCGGCCTTTTCTTCGCTGCCAACCGTTCCTATCACCGTAGCGCCCAGATAACTGGCCCACTGGCAAAGCAACTGCCCTACGCCACCGCTGGCGGCATGTACAAGAATGGTATCGCCCGACTGTACCTGATGGACTTGCCGCAACAGCATTTGGGCCGTCAGGCCCTTGAGCAGAACCGATGCCGCCAGATCCTGGTCAATGCCATCAGGCAGGCGGATGGCCAGCCTGGCTGGCAGAATCCGCTCCGACGCGTAGGCACCATAATGATTCGTGATATAGGCAATCGAATCGCCTACCGAGAAGCCAGTCACCTGCGGCCCGATCGCCTCTACCACGCCTGCCGCCTCAATCCCGGGAATTCCGGGCAATTTCAGGGTTTTGTAAAGGCCGCTGCGAACATACACATCGTGAAAGTTGACACCAATGGCCGTCTGCCGGATGCGCAGTTCTCCCGGGCCCGGTGCAGGCACATCGATATGTTCAATCTTCAGCGCCTGGGGGCCGCCGTACTCGCTTAGTAAAATCGCAGTTGCCATATTGCTATCTCCACTCAACCTGTTCATCCGTGATGAACTGCTGACACGAGAATATCACAAGCGAGCATGACAACTGCAATCGAGACGACGCGTTGGCGATCAGCGCCGCCAGTCAATACAGTGACGGAGCGCCAACCGGACGGGTTTTGAAACGACGATGCAGCCACATGTATTGATCCGGCGCGCGCATGATTTCTTTTTCCACAACTTTGTTCATATAAGCGGCGGCAGCAATCTCATCGTCCACGGGATAGTTTTTGAGTTCGGGCTGTATCAGCAAATCGTAGCCACCCGCTTTCGGACGGCGGATCAATACCACGGGCACCAGCGCAGGTTTAGCCAGCCGCGCCAGCATATAAGGGGCGCTGGTCGTGGCCACTTCATCAACCGCAAACAAGGGTGCAAAGACACTACCGCTGCGGCCATAATCCTGATCGGGGGCCAGCCACACGGCCTCGCCCTGTTTGAGTGCACGCACCAGTCCGCGCAAATCCTTGCGATCGAGCATCGCCTTGTTGGAACGCATACGACCCTTGGTCTGCGCCCATTCCATTGCCTTGTTATTATGCGGTCGATAGGTCGCCATCATCGGCTGGCACAGCCCCATTGCGCGGCCACCGAGCTCCAGCGGCATCAGGTGTACACCAATCATCAGCGCACCGCGTCCATCCTGTTGCGCCAGCTTCAGATGAGCCAATCCGGAGACGTCAAACCAGCGTTTGACCCGCTCGTCGGACCAAAACCACGCCATTCCGGTTTCCATCAGGCCCATGCCCAGCGACTCAAAATTGGTCCGCACTCTCTGCTCGCGTAACGCGTCATCCATATTGGGAAAGCATAATTGCAGATTCCGGCGTGTGATGCCGACCCGGCGTTTTAGAAAGCGCATAGAACAACCTCCCATCCAGATACCCAGTCGATGCAACATGGGGTATGGCAGCTGAACCAGCAGGAACAGCACGCCCAGGCCAAACCAGGTCAGCCAGTAGCGGGGGTGTAAAAAGGTGGTTTGAAAACTTCGTGAGTACTTCATAGCAGTTCCTTGGTGCGTCCGAGCAGAAAACAGTAACGTCAAAGGAAGCCACTCGATTGCAGTACTGCTAGTTTGACACCTGTATACAGGCATCGTTCCTTTCTGTCATCTGCTGAAATAGAATACGGCTATGAAGAGGAAAGAGAGGGCACGTGGTAGCTTGGCAGGAAGATCGCAAGGCATTCTGGCCATGCAAGCACTCCCGGCAGGACAAGCATACCATATCCACAGAGGCACCACGGCTGGGATGGTAGCCTGTGCACCCGCCTTGCTGACGGACCCAGGTCATGAACATACGGACCAAAACCAGCATCAGGGATTCGAATTGCGCCAAATGCCCAAAAACAGCTTTATTTCAATTGAAATTGCATTGCCTTGAGCAGGGTACGCCTTGCTCAGGCGATCCACCGCTGGTCCGGGCATGCCAGCCGGTCCGACAATCAACTTCCAGTTTACGTGGCTCAACGCACACGCTAATACGATTGCTTACAGAACTGCTGCGACCCTTGATAGCGGGTCACAACACACTGTGCCGTCAACGGGCTACTGGCCCGCCTCACATTGCACAGTTACCACAATCGTTCTTGGCTCACTATGGTTCGATGCTCGCACAAGTAAATGCCCCGCCATGTGCCGAGATAGCATGCGCAACAATCAAGACACCATCGGAAACGTCATAAAACGCCTCGGCGGGTACCTTCCGGGTAACAGTAAGAGTCGAGACAAAAAGGCACAAAATGCCAGAAGGTAACAACGGACAGCAATACTTGGTGTCAAGTGGCAATTCCTTGCTGGAATACATCGGGAATATTGGGAATAATGAGCCTAAACCGGGCCGGTAGGACCGGATAAGAACATGATTTCCGGAGGAAACCTTGCTATGTCCAATTTACTCGCCCCGCGGGTAGCCGCCACGACCCGCTGTCTCATACGAATTCTGGCTGCCATTGCACTGGCAACCGGCGCAGGGTCAGCCAGCGCTCAGGCGTATCCGAACAAATTGATCAAACTGGTGGTTCCGTACCCGCCTGGCGCAACAGCGGATCTGCTGGCCCGGCTGCTCGCCCCCCTCGTCTCAGCCTCGCTCAAGCAACCCGTAGTTGTTGAAAACCGCGCAGGCGCCTCTACCAATATCGGCGCGGAATACGTTGCCCGATCGCCCGCCGATGGCTACACGCTGCTGATGCAGGCACCCAATCATATTACCAACCAGTTCATGCTTGCGTCTACCCGCTGGAAGCTCAGCGACTTCGCGGCGATCACTCAACTCACCCGCTATTCGAACGTACTGTTTGCCGGCCCCTCGGCCCCGACCGCAAATTTCAAAGAACTTGGGCCAGCCTCAAAAGCCATTGCCGACGGCTTCAGCTTCGGATCACCGGGCGTCGGCTCCCTGTCGCATCTTGCGATGGAGATGCTCAAGCCGCGTATCGGCTTTAACGCCACACATGTTGTCTTTACCGGCCCGACGCCCATGATTACCGGCGTCATGGGCGGGCACCTTGAATACGGCGTCGCCAACCCGGCCAATTTTATGTCCAGCATCGGAAAAGAAGCTGGCAAGCATGCCATTAGACCGATCGTTGTGCTTTCGAGCCAGCGCGACCCGACAATTCCGGACATCCCGTCTTTGAGCGATTTCGGGATTACTGATATCGTTTCGAATGGCTGGCATGGTTTGCTGGCTCCCGCCAAAACGCCTGCACTAATCGTCGCGGGCCTTCAGGAAGCATTTGTGAAAGCCTTGCAAACGCCTGCGCTACAACCCAAGCTCAAATCCATGTATCTTGAACCCGTAGGAAGCACGCCTGCCGCATTCACCGCCTTTATTGAGTCGGAAAGCGCCAAATGGGGCAAAGCTATCCAGGCGGCTGATATCAAAAAACAATGATCGCCCGATTCACCCCGAATTTGCGACAGAAAGGAAATCCGGACTTTATGAGCACCACCCCCACCCTACCCCGCACGCTGATCGAAAATGGCACGGTCATCGCCTGGCAGAACGGCAGACACAGCGTGCTGACCGATGATGCCGTTCTGGCGTTCCATGGCAGCGATATTATCTACGTCGGCCCCCGTTCGGGCTGGCAACCTGCGCCTGGAGACCATCATATCGACGCACGTGGCCAGATTGTCATGCCGGGTCTGATCAATACGCATCTGCACGTGACGGATACGCCGTTCACCCGCGGGCGACTGGAAGAGCCCGGCGCTCGCACCCAAGGCGCGTTTACCAATTATGGTCCGCTTTACCAAGTGCTGCCTGCGGTCAGAAATGCGCTGGAACCGGAAGACCAGTTGGCGTCAGCTCAATGCGCGTTCGCGGAACTGGCGCGCACTGGATCGACGACCGTCGTCGAGATGGGATACGACTTCGAAGTGGGCGGCAACGGCGATATTGCCATCACGAAAAACGTGGCAGACATCGGGATACAAACCGGACTACGCGTGTATTCCGCGCCGCGCTATCGCAAGTTTTATTACGGCGCAGGCCCGCAGGGCAAAGTCTGGTACAAAACATATCCAAATGATGGCCGCTCCAGAATGCAGGATTGTTTCGACTTTTGCGCCCACTATAACGGTAGGCACGATGATCGCCTGCGCACCATGCTAGCCCCCGGCCAAATCGATACCTGCGACCCGGCAATGCTCAGAGAGACCCGGCAATTTGCCAATGTGCATCATTTGCCCATCCAGATCCACGCAGGTCAGTCGCCCAAAGAATTTGAACGTCTGCGCAGCGAATATGGCCGAACGACGATTGAATATCTGGCCGATACAGGACTGCTTGGGCCGGACCTATTGATTGGTCATGGTCAGATCATGACCGCGGACGGCAATCTTGATCACTTGAGCGCCCACGAAGCCCACGCCCTGCAGGATTCGGGCACAACTGTCGCGCACCTGCCCTGGGTCAAGGCCCGGCGCGGCGGTATCATCGACTCTATTTTCAAATACCGCAGTCTGGGCGTCAGGCAATCATTGGGAACAGACACCTTCCCATTCGATCTGTTCAACGATATGAGATTCGCACTGGTCATGTGCAGGACCGTTGAACAGGCTGCCGAAACCATGGATTGTCAATACGTCTTCCACATGGCGACGACAGGCGGCGCCGATGCCCTGAACAGACCAGATCTTGGCCGACTGGCGGCTGGATGCAAGGCTGACATCGTATTGCTGCGCGCAGACACTTTCAAAGCCGCCCCGATCCATGACCCATTTTTATTCATTGTCCTGGCGGCCAACGGCGAAGACGTAGACCAGGTGATTGTCGACGGCCGCAGTATCGTGAAAAACGGGCGTGTGCTGACAGTCAACGCGCAAGACGCGGTGGCCCGGCTGAACGAGGCGGCATTGCGCGTCAGCGCCCGCGTGAAGCGCTGAGCGCCGCCGGCGTCGTTCTTCTCGGACCGCATCGGAGCAGGCATGCAAACCGCAACCGGCGGCATACCCTGGTCCGATAATGCGTGCTTCCAGACAGGCCAATAGTCCGGTAAACTGGTCAGCACCGTGATCAACGGAGAGCAAACATGCCCCAGTCCTGCATTCCGGCACACGCCTGCCGGCAAGCAAATTGAATAAACCGCCCGGTCGCGCCCGGCGCAGACCGGCCCTGCCCTCGGGCGCGCTGCTTCTGTCCGACAGTGCCCTCGATAGCAAGGTACCGGACCTGCTGGCACGCTTGCCGGTCGGCGTTCGCGCAGACGTCCTCGCGCTGGGACGAGCCCGCACCTGCCATGCGGGCGACATTCTGTTCGAGCAGGGCCAGGCCCACAACGGTCTGGTTCTGATCCAGTCCGGCCTGGTACGGTCCTACTATACATCGGAAGACGCACGCGAACTGACATTGGGTTATTGGAGTGCCGGGCATTTTGTCGGTGCACCGCAGATGTTCGGCGGTGGCCAGCATGTATGGACATCTGTCGCGGAACAGGATATCCATGGGCTGTGGCTACCGGGCGCCGAATTAAGGACGCTTGCCGGCAAACATGCGCCCCTCGCCGTCGCGCTGTGCGATGCGCTGGTTCACAAATCGCAATGTTACTGTGCGTTGTTGCAGTTGCTGGCCACCCATTCGATGCGGGTACGACTAGCACGGCTGCTGTCAATGCTGGCAGCGCGGCCTTCGGGTCCATTGATTGCGCTGTCACACGGCCAACTGGCATCGATAATCGGAGCCACACGGCAATGCGTTTCTCAGACATTGGCGCAGTTCGCTCAAGCCGAACTCGTCGTGCGAAATGAAAATGGCACACTCCTGATACAGCAACCATGTCTGCTGGCGCGCTTGCGATAACCGCTGTCAGTCAGGATTGCGCACTTGACATCATAAAAACCGCGACTATCGGCAATTCCTTGCTGGCAAGCGTAAGTGGGTTTGGGAATAATGGATCTGTACCGGGCCGTTCGGGCCTGGCTGCAAACCCATTCAGGAACCTTGCCAATGTCCGTATCGATTCGTGCGCGAACGCCCATACCTGTCTATGAATACTTATACATGGGCCAGACACTCCCCCTTGCCGGCAGAGCCCATTGCGCCCCGTCCTTGTCGGCAGCTGCACGATTGGCTCAGATTATATAATGGGTGCCACGGAACTCACCTTTTGCTTGGTCATTCTCGCGATTTCCGCCTGCGTACAGGCCGTCTTCGGGCTGGGGTTTGCAATGATCGCCACTCCGGCGCTCGCGCTGCTCCTGGATCATCGCAGCGCCGTGATGCTGGCGGCAGCCCCGATGCTGGCGCTAACCGCCACCTGGCTTTGGCGACAACGCACCTCACTACGGGAACAATCACTGCCATGGCCAGTATTGCCAGGCATCATGCTAGGCGCCATAGTCGGCGCCCGCGCCCAGCTAGCACTGAGCGAACGCACCGCGCTGTATCTGCTTTCCGCGCTGCTACTGATCTGCGTTGTGTTGCCGGCGCTGCTGCAGCGTAGTCAAAGAGATTTCTCCGTCGCCGCAAGGCGTAGAGCGCCGCTGTTCGGTCTGCTGGCCGGGCTGACGGAAGCTGCCCTCAACGTCGGCGCGCCTTTCCTCGTACTATTTGCCGGACTGGCACGCTTGACCCGCAAGCAGCAACTTTTCGCACTCTACCTGTGTTTCGGTATGGGGAAGACCATTCAGATTTCCGTCATCCTTGCACATGGTGGATTGCCGTTTCCGCTGAACGTGTCGATCATGGTCAGCGCCATCATCGGATGCCTGCTGATCCATGAACTGGCAGACCGATGGGCGGGGCGGTGGCCGGAAGCCTCGTTCCGCCGCGCATTCAACCTGTTTCTTCTACTGATGTCTGCCATGCTTGTCATTCGGGCTACCTGTCTGCCGTGACAGCATGATCATCGCATCTGTCTTACTTATTTCAACTTAAAGTCGATCGCCTGGAGCAATGTTTTCCATTCGGTCTGCTCTTTTTTCAGATAGGCCTGAGCATCGGCTGCAGAGCCTCCTACCACCGTATTGCCGTCCGCTTCCATGCGCTTGATAAATTCCGGATCCTTGCTGACCGCAACAAAGGCCTTGCTCAGGCGATCCACCGCTGGCCCCGGTACGCCTGCCGGCCCGACAATCAACTTCCAGTCAACCGCATTGAAGCCCTCATAGCCTTGTTCCGCAACAGTAGGGACATCTGGCATGGCGGCGATACGTTTGCTGGATGTGACCGCCAGCGCACGCAGATCCTTGTCGGCGATCAGATTGATCACAGACACCGGCGTCGCAAACATGTAATCGGTCTGACCGCCAATCAGCTCGGTCAACGCCGGAGACGCGCCTTTGTAAGGCACATTCAGCACTTTGATGCCCGCCTTGTAGGACAGCATTTCGCCGGCCAGATGGCCTACGGTGCCCAGGGTGGCCAGGGCTTGCTTGAGCTGCCCGGGCTTGGCCTTGGCTGCCGCAATCACATCGGCCAGCGATTGATAAGGGGAGTCTGCCCTAACCACCAGAACGGTTGGCAATTCGGCGACCACCGCAATCGGGGTGAAGTCTTTGCTGGCATCGAACTTCATGTCCTGCATGATCACCGGGTTGATGGCCAGATTGGACGTCTGTCCCATGCCCAGCGTCAACCCGTCAGGTTTGGCACGGGCCACCTGGGTCATGCCGATATTGCCGCCTGCACCCGGTTTGTTCTCAATTACGAACTGAATATCTTTATCCGTCTGGCTGATCTTCTCAGCAATAATCCGGGTAATACTATCGGTCCCGCCGCCAGGGGTATAGGGTACGACCATGCGTACGGGCCGCTGCGGCCAATCCTGGGCATGCGCAAGGCCGGTCGTCACTGTTGCGACCAGCAGCATACCACCGGCTAGTCCGGTAATCATTGTTTTCCTGAACATCGTTGTCTCCGTTCCCTTATTTTTCGGGTTGTTGAAAATTGTCTTCTGCAGCACCAACTGCAGCATGCAGCACGGTGCCTGTGGCCGACTCGGTCACCAGCAAGGTGTCACAACGCGCATCGGCGAAACACAGATTGGTCACCGTGTTGCCTGCAACCGAACGCAATATCCGGCAACACTCGCCGTTGGCCTCAAATACAAATACACGTCCGAGCGACGCATGCGCCACATATAACCTTCCCTGTTGGTCCAGCGCGAGACCATCCGGGCCGCTGGTGCCAAACAGCGCGCAGAAGCGGCCGGTTTTCGATACCGATCCATCGGCCAACAGGGGTGCGCGCCATACGGCGTTGTCCCGGGTAGCTGCCACGAACAGCACCGATCTGTCTTCGTCGACCACAATCCCGTTGGGACTGGGCACGTTGTTCATCAGGCAATCGAGCCGCCCCGTTTTCAACCCATAGCGATACACAGCGCCAGTCGGGTCATGCAGGCCGGTCTGACCCTGGTCAGTGAAATACACCTGTGATTCATCACGAGTGACATATAAATCATTCAGCCCTTTGAATGACTGGGCATTGCGTCGCGCCAGCACCGGTTCAACTACTTTTGCAAGCGGATCACAGCGCAGCAGACCGCGGCGATAATCAGCAATGAGCAGCGAACCATCGCGCAAAACCTTCAGCCCGTTGGGTTCACCGTCGTATTGGACGATCAATTCCCAATCCTTTTGCGCCGAGACACGGAAAATGCGTCCGTACGGAATATCGGTCACATAAAGATTGCCCTGGGTATCCATGGCGGGACCCTCGATAAAGGAATGCAATTGCTCGCCGCCCTTATTGGCCTTGGCCCAGTCAGAATCGGTATTGCGCAAGCGCAAATGGTCAGGCACGGTGCTCCATACCTGCGCATCACAACGTTGGGGTTCCTGGTTCAGAAAAAACATGGTGCACCCTTACTGTTTTTGCAGGCCGGCACGCTCGGCAGTGCGCCCCCAACTGTCAATTTCACTCGCAATCTGTTGCGAGAATTCCTGGGGGCTGTTACCTACCGCCTGAGCACCAAGTTTTTCAAACGACGATTGAATGGACTGGTCGGCCACCGCTTCCTTCACCAGACGATTCAGCGTGTTAATGACCTCTGGCGGCGTACCGGCACGAGCAACCAGACCAAACCAGTTTTGCACCTGGTAATCGGGCAGGCCAGCCTGTGCAAAGGTCGGCACGGCGGGCAGTTGTGGCAGCCGCTGCGGACTGCTGATGGCCAAGGCTTTGACCTTGCCGCTGTTAATTTGTGGAATGGCCGTAGGTGTTGCACTGATTTCCACATCCACGGTCCCGCCAACCAGGGCCAGCAAGGCTTCGCCCGCACCCTTGTAGGGAACGTGCAGCAGCTTGATGCCCGCCTGATGCTGGAACACTTCGCCGGCAAGATGCGTTGAACTGCCGTTGCCGCCGGAGCCGAAGGTAAGCGACTCAGGCTTTTCCTCGGCCGCTTTGAGCAGGTCGGCCAGGGAGTTGAACGGTGAATTTGCCGGTACGATCAAAATGACAGGCGTCGAAGCAACATTGGCAATGGGCGCAATATCCTTGACAGGATCCCAGGACAGTTTCCTGAACACGGCCGGCAACATTGCATACGTTGTGTCATTCATCAACAGCGAATAGCCATCCGGCTTGGCTCGCATGACTGAAGCGGTAGCGATGGTGCCGCTGGCCCCCGGCTTATTTTCCACGACAAATGAATGTTTCGATATTTCGGACATTTGCTTGGCCAGCATACGGGCCACATAATCGGTGGTACCACCCGGAGAATAGGGAACCGTAATGGTCACCGCCCGTTGCGGATAGCGCTCTTGCGCCTGCGCCACGGAACTCAATGACAAATGGGTTAACAGCGCTGTCGCAAAGGCAACGGCTATTTTTTTCATGATTGTCTCCTTATTGCGTGGCAATGACATTGTTTTCCAGCAAGGTATTGATTTGCGCGTCGCTCAACCCGGCACTCTGCAGAATGCTCAGCGTATGTTCGCCAAGCCGCGGCGGATTCAGGCGCACGCCCAGCCGTTGGCCATCCATGCAGATGGGCAGCAGCGGTACGTTGGTTTGCCGGCCATCGGGCATCTGCATGGGCGCCAGCCCGCCAGTTTCCAGCAGATGCGCGTCGTCCAGCAGTTCTTCGGGCCGCGCAATAGGCGCGAACGGCAACGCATTGGCTTCAAACAGCGCGGCAAGTTCTTTCTTTGAGTAGGCTGCCATGCGTTCCTGCAGCAGGGGCAACAGCCACGAACGTGCCTGTACGCGCTGGTTATTGGTTTTCAGATCCGCGTTGTTCAGTAACTCGGGCAACCCGAAGGCGTCGCAGAAAATTCGCCACTGCGTATCGCTGACCACTGCCAAAAATATCTGCTCACCGTCCTTGACATTGAATACGTCATAAATGGCCCAGGCCGAAATACGGCTGGGCATCGGGTCGGCGGCCTTGCCGGTGACCACGTACTGCATCATGTGCTGAGCAACCAGAAATATATTATTTTCGAACAGGGCACTTTGCACCTGCTGTCCCTTGCCCGTGAGTTCGCGTGCCTTGAGCGCGGCCATCACGCCGATAGCGCCAAACATGCCACCCATAATGTCATTGACGCTGGTTCCCGCGCGTATCGGGTCGCCCTTTCTGCCGGTCATGTAGGCCAGCCCGCCCATCATCTGCACCACTTCGTCCAGCGCAGTGCGGTGTTCATAGGGACCAGGAAGAAACCCCTTGTGGCTGACATACACCAGACCGGGATTGCGTTCTGACAAAGATTCATAGTCCAGCCCCAGCTTTTTCATGGTGCCGGGTTTGAAATTTTCGCTCACCACATCGGCCGAGCCGATCAGGTCCTTGACCAATGCCAGCCCCTGCTCCGACTTCAGGTCAACAGCCAGGCTTTTTTTATTGCGATTGAATGCGGAAAAAAAGCCGGCGCCCGATCCCAGCAGATGACGGGTATTATCTCCTTTGAGCGGCTCAATCTTGATGACATCGGCGCCCAGGTCAGCCAGGATCAGGCCACAAGTAGGCCCCATCACCATGTGCGTAAACTCAATGACCTTCAGCCCCGCATAGGGCAATGTTTTTTCTGTCATATCACACTTGTTGTTCAAAGGTTAAAGGCACGCCGGCTTCAGCCACCATGCCATACACGGCTTCTTGAGGAACGCCGGCTTTGAGCGGCTCTCTGGCGCCGATCAGTTTTGCGATATTGATGCCGGTATCAATGCCCATGGCCTCGAACATGAAAACCAGATCTTCGGTAACCACATTGCCGGACGCACCAGGCGCATAAGGACAACCGCCGAGCCCGCCCAGCGACGCATCAAAGGTGCGCACTCCGACATCATAGGCAGCCAGATTGTTGGCCATGCCCAGCCCGCGCGTGTTGTGCATATGGGCCGCGCCACATTTGTCGCCTATTTCTGCAAAGACACGCCTGAAAAGTCGCCGCACCTGGGCCGGATTCGCATACCCGGTGGTGTCGGACAGCCCGGTTTCGTCAGCGCCGGCGGCCACCAATTGGTACGAGAGCCTGACCACATCGTCTTCACTCACTGCTCCCTGGATCGTGCAACCGAATGCCGTCGATATGCCTGCCTCTATTTTCACGTTGGGTGCTATCTCGTTGCGCAGCGCCACGATTTCACGCACTTCCTGCACCATTTGCTGCCGCGTTTTTCTCACATTGGCCAGTGAATGCGCCTCGCTGGCAGACACCGGCAACGTCAGCTTATGCGCCCCCGCCTGCAACGCGTTCCGGGCGCCCCGCAGGTTCGGCACCAGCGCCATGACTGTCAGGTCGGCGTAACGAAGCGCATAACGGACGACCTCGGGCGCATCGGCCATTTGCGGCAGCAATGTTGCAGGCACGAACGAGCACACTTCGATTTCGCGAATGCCCGCTTCATAGAGCGCATCGATCAGTTTGAATTTATATTCGGTCGGCATGATGCTCTTGATGCTCTGCAGTCCATCGCGCATCCCCACTTCACTGATCAACACCCGTTCGGGAAGTGTCTGGTTCATACTTTCTCCTATATTCTATCTTATAGAACAATATTCTATTAAATAGAATATTAAAACAGAAATGACAGGCGCGTCAACACGCAATCGCAAATGTGATCGGCTTGCGCGGCAAAAGGAATATGCGAAGAAAGGCAAAATCAACCTCGATGGGTCGCCTTGCGTAAAGAAGCTACAGATACTGGCTCTGTCTTAACTTGACAAACACGGTCAGGCTGTTTCAAACATAAAACGACCTAAGAGAGTCTTAGCCATGATCAGATGATGATTGAAAGTCGTGGCCATCGCTGGCTGAACCGTTTGGATTGCACACGATGCAGATAAGTTGAAGCACTCGCCCGGCGCGGGTTGTGCCTCACCCGCATCTCAAATAGGTCAGTCAATCCATATGGCGCTATCACGTTCAATGAACCGTCATACGCCATACATACGCCAACGCAGGTAGCAAACTCAGGCCATGTCGCCAGGCCGTCTTCCAGGGAGGCCAGAGGTGGCACCACCAGGCCCAAGGTGTTTGCGAACCAGTGATGCACATGAGCCTGGTTTGTTACTTCCCAACTGACTGTCGGAATCAGCAGATGTAGTCGCTCCCGCATGTCGGACTCGTGTTCAGAAGGTACTTCTGCATCAAAGTACGCCACGTCTATATCATTCGACTTTACCGGCCGGACAAAACCGTGGAGGAAATCCCACACCGTGGAACGGATGGCGCCAGCGCCAATACACCAGGAAGACAATCCAAGCGACCTGACCGCCTGCAGGGCCTCCATCAATCGTTCAGAGGAGGTAACGATACTGATAAGCTGCTGCTCGTAGTCTGCTTCAACGGTTGATTTCATTTGTTCATGGTTGGCAGTTTGCCACAAATCATACATGGCAGTCACGGCAAGCAATCGTCTACCTGAATATCCAAATTTTTCAATCTTTGATATAGCCGAACTTTTTGCTTAATGCCATGGCCGCTTGCAGCACCTCGTCTCTGAAAGAGGGTTTCAGACGGGACGAGGGCATGGTCAGCGTCAATGCCCCCACAAATTCATGATGCGCATTGAACACAGCCGCGGAAACACCCGCCAGATCAGGCATGCGATCGCCGTCCAGCACAATGACGCCGTCGTGTCGGATCTGGTCGTACAGTTTGCCTTTAGCGCCGGTGAAGGCCTGTAGCACACGCGCGCCAGACCCTTTATCCAACGGCAACACATCACCTTCACGGGTTCGGTAACTGATCGGCAATGGCGAATTGACCCGATGCAGACACAGCCGACTATTGCCGCTGATGACGTGATACGAAGCGCTTTCCTGGGTTTTTTCAACCAGCGCGCGCAGCACCGGGATAATGACATCGGCCTGGGAAAACGCCGAATTGTATACGCCGTACAGCCGCACGACGCCTTCACCCAGGCCATAGCGTCCGTCATCGGACTTATGCACCATGCCGTAGTGCTCCAGCGAGGCCAGCAGCCGCAGGATGGTGCTCTTGTACATGCGCGTGCGATCCGCCAGCTCCACCAGCGAAAGATATCCGTCGTTTTTGCGAAACACAGTCAGCAGCGACAGGGCGCGATCCACCGCCGCAACGCCGCCCGAAGCCGGGTTCTCGTCAGCGACCGATAATGTTGACGCTTTTCTTGGCACAATCCACCTCTTGATTCGATGAGGGTATTTTATAGTGGATTGGACAAATGTCAGTGCAATTGGCAAGCCCTCTGCAATTGCGTCAAATGCCAAATAATGCATGAGCGTCAATCTGCCAGACGTGACACTGCCATCTTACAAACTAACAAAAAATTCAGGAAGCCTTCCCTTTCATCGCGCAGATCGGCGCCCGCTTTGCCTGTCGTGCTCGCGCCCGCCGCAACTGCTGCGTGCCGGAGAACCCGGCCAGTTGCAGACCATGCGCATCCGGGCGCTCAATGTCGCTGATCTGCGCCAGTGTGTACAGACGTACGGCTTCGATATAGTCTCGCGCCGACATGCCCAATTGCTGCCTGAAAATTCTCAATAATTGGCGCGGGCTGACATGGGCAATGGCTGCAAGTGTGACACTGTCCCATGGTGCAGCAGGGTCTGCCTCGATGGCATCCTGAACCCGAAGCAACGCCTTGTGTTGATGATGGCGGTATTGCAATAACGGGGAGATTTCCGGTTCCTGCCGGTGACGCCGCCGGGTGACACGCATCGATTGCGCCGCCGCGCTGGCAATGACCTCTCCCGCAACAGTGGAAACACAATGCAAGGCCAGATCAATGCCGGCCGTGATACCGGCACTCGAGAGCAGATTGCCGTCGTCCACATACAGCCGATTGCGCAGTACCTGCGCCTGCGGAGCCAGACGCGCCAGTTCGTCCAGAAAATCATGATGTGTCGTCAACGCTCTACCCGACGCCAGCCCCGCATCAGCAAGTAGTAATGCCCCCGCACAGATTGTCAGCAGAGCACAGCCGGAATCGGCATGTGCATCGAATAACTCAACATATCGGGTGAGCCATGCGCGTGCTGTGAGCCAGACCGGATCATGATGAATGATGTTCGCAGTCGGTCCGCTACGACCGGATAGCACCAGCCAGACAGGTCCGCGTTTGCGCAGTTCACCCAGGTCCGGCAGCGGTGCGATGTCATCAAACGCCAGTCCCACAGAGGACATGATCGTACGCTCGGGTGAAATAAACTGAAGCGCAAACTGTGCTGGCTTACCCCTTGCCTCAAGGTGTTGATTGGCCAGACGAAATACTTCGGCCGGGCCAGCCACATCCATGATCAACGTGCCCGGCAGAAGCAGAAAACAGACAGAGATCATGTTGCTGCCATGCCCCGACACGTATCCCCAATCAGGTCGCGAACGTAAGCAATGCTGGCGAAGCGTTGGTTCAGGACCGTCTCGGTCCGGCGATGAATATCGTCTGCGCTCATGGGGAGTCCATCCGGTGAAATCATATCGAATGTCAGCGTTGCGTCGGTCACAAACGTCACGCAAAAGCCCTCATCAGACAGATGCCGCGTGGTTGTTTCGCAACACTGCTCGGTCCGGATTCCGGCGATCATCACATTCGTGATGCCCCGATCGCGTAACCAGCCAAGCAGTTGTGTCCCGACCAGCGCGCTGTGTTTCTGCTTTTTTACCACCAGTGCGGCTTCAAAGTCCATTAAACCCTGTAATGGACGGACATAGCCGCTGGCCTCATTAAACGGGCTGTCCGCTGCCGTTTCGCAATGATAGACCCGCACAATGGGCACACCCTGCGCGTCGCAATGCGCAATAAACGCATTGGTTTGAGCTAAAAACAATGCGGCGCGGCTTTCGTCCCAGTAGTGGCGATGGCGAAAGGATTCCTGTACATCAATGAGAACAAGTATTTGGTTCATGTTTGGTCCTGTATGCGTATTGACGGGTTATCATAGAACGTAACAAGATTTAAGTTCGTTTCAAAAACGGACATAACATGGCCTTTAACAGACATATCGCTTTCTCGCTGGCTGGTGTACACCATACCTAAGATGAGACGCGTCGCCGGGCCTGCATTCTAACCATTTAATCTGCATGAGTTTATCCATGAGTTCGCCTATCTTTAAGCCCGCGGTTGTGGCCGGCTGTATTTTTTCGCTATTTGCCTGCACGGCGGTTGCCCAGCCGGTGACTGCAGCACAAGCGGCCATCGCTGCCGAGCCCGAAACGGCGACGCCCGCTATCACCGCCACACCCCAGGCCTCCATTACCCAGTTGTCGCCCATTGTGGCCACCAGCACCCGCATGGATCGTCCGGTAAGCGAAATACCGGCATCGGTCAGCGTCATAGACGGCGCGCAAATTCGTGCGAACCAGATGCAGGTCAATCTTTCCGAAGGCTTGCGCGGCATTCCGGGGCTGACCGTGCGCAACCGGGAGAACTACGCCCAGGATTTGCAAGTGGCCATTCGCGGTTTCGGCGCCCGCTCGGCGTTTGGCGTGCGCGGCATCCGCCTGTATGTGGACGGCATTCCGGCGACCATGCCAGACGGACAGGGCCAGACGTCCAATATTGATCTGTCGTCGATCGAATCGGCCGAAGTCCTGCGCGGGCCATTTTCCACCCTTTACGGCAATTCTTCGGGTGGTGTGCTGCTGACGGAAACCGAAACCGGTGAAGGACCGCTTACCCTGACCCCGTCTTTTGCAGCCGGCAGCAACGGGCAACAGCGTTATGGCATGAAAGCGTCGGGATCCCGTGGCGAAGGCCCCGGTGCCATAGACTATCTGCTCAGCACCAATCATTTCCGTACAGACGGCTACCGCGAGCATAGCCGGGCAGAGAAAAACCAGGTCAATGCCAAGCTCGGGCTGCGCGTGGGCGATACCGGCCACCTGAGCCTGCTGCTCAATCATGTGGATGTGTCGGCGCAGGACCCGCAGGGGCTGACGCGGGAAGAGTTCGAGAACGACCCACGATCATCCTCGCCCAATGCGCAAACCTACAATGTACGCAAAACCACCAAGCAGACCCAGGGTGGTCTGGTCTATGAACAGCCCCTATCGGATCGAACTGATCTGCGCATCATGGGCTACTATGGCCAGCGGGAAACCAGGCAGTTTCTGTCCATTCCAATTGGTCCGCAGCGCGCGCCATCACATTCGGGCGGCGTCATCTGGCTCAAAAGGCAATACGGGGGTGCGGACATCCGGCTTTCCTCTCATGTCTCTCTGGCCGACAGGCCGCTTACGCTGGTTGCTGGGGTGGCCTGGGACACGATGCGCGAAGCGCGCAAGGGCTATGAAAACTTCATTGGCGATCAACTGGGTGTCCAGGGCAACCTGCGTCGCAACGAAATCAACAACGTCTGGAACCTGGATCCCTACGTACAGGCATCGTGGAACTTTGCCGAGCGCTGGACGCTGGATGCCGGCCTGCGCTACAGCAACGTCCATTTCAAGTCGTCAGACCGCTATATTACCAACGGCAATGCCGACGACAGCGGAACCGCCAATTACAGCAAGCTGCTGCCCGTCATTGCCCTGAACTACCAGGCAACGCCCGACCTTTCGCTATACGTCACGGCGGGCCGCGGCTTTGAAACGCCAACCTTCAACGAATTGTCATATCGGGTCGACAACGAACCCGGCCTGAACTTTGGTCTGAAACCGTCTATCAATACCACGCTGGAAGCCGGGCTCAAGGCTAATGTCGGCTACGGTCAACTGACCGCCGCAGTATTCCGTACCTATACCAAGGACGAAATCGTGAGCGCCGGCGCCTCGGGCGGGCGCACCACTTATCAGAACGCAGGTCGTACGCTGCGCGATGGGGTCGAACTGGCCTGGGAGGCACGGTTTTACCGTGATCTGCGTGCCCAGCTTTCTTATACGTATCTGCACGCCCGCTACCGCGACGGCTTTTGTTCCGGCCCCTGCTCCGGCAGCAATCCGGAGGTGCCTGCCGGCAACCTGATTCCCGGCATCGCCCGCAATACAGCAACGGCTTCGCTGGCATGGGAACCGGAACAGGGCTGGAGTGGTGGTGTCGATGTCGATTACCTGGGTAAAGTGTACGTAAACGACCAGAACAGCGAGTCAGCCCCTTCGGCCGTGGTGACCGGCCTGCACACAGGCTACACCTGGAAACGCGATCATTGGACCCTCAATGCTTTTGCGCGCGTAGACAACGTATTCAATGCGCGATACGCGGGATCAGTCATCATAAACGATGCCAACAACCGTTATTATGAACCGGCGCCTGGCAGAAACTGGACAGCAGGCATGACGGTAAGTTACCGCTTTTAGCGTTAGAATGTCTCTATTCTTACCGATCCGGTCAGCATGACTGCGCCGGCTGCGTAGAACGCACGCTGGTGCAGCGCCCGCAGAATCATCGTTGTAAAGTTGTCTGTTTCAAAAGGGGAATACAATGGACGAACGCAGACCCATATCCGGCATTGCTGCCACCGGCCTGACGCTGTTGGCAGCGCTCATTATTGTGATCGGCCTGTTCATGACCGGCGCGGGTGCCTGGCTCGCAGTGCTCGGTGGCAGTGTTTATTACGTCTTGATGGGCCTGGCCCTGCTGCTGTCAGGCTACCTGCTCTGGAAACGCAGCCTGCTGGGCGTCTGGCTTTATGCCCTTGCATTTATTGCCACCGTCATTTGGGCGGTATGGGAAGCCGGCTGGGAATTCTGGCCATTGGTTGCACGCGTCTTTGCCTTTGCCGTGCTGGCTTTGCTGGTCACTCTGGTCGCGCCGGCACTGCGCCGCGCCCAGGGCAAAACGCCCTGCCGCGTAACGCGTTGGGCCTCGGTTGCGCTGGCCATAGGCATTGCAGCCACATTCGCCCTTTTCTTTTTTCCTAAGTCGGTCATCGAAGCTGAGCATATTGCCGCTGTCACAAAGGCCGACCCCAACGACCCGCCAACAAACTGGGCGCATTGGGGCAACACCACAAGCGGAACACGCTTTGTGGCCATGGATCAGATCAACAAGAACAATATCGGCAAGCTGCAAGTAGCCTGGACTGCTCATACCGGCGATATTCCTAAGAGCACCGGATCGGGCGCCGAAGACCAGAACACACCGCTGCAAATCGGCGATACGCTGTACGTGTGCACGCCCTACAGCAAGATTCTGGCACTGGATGTCGATACCGGCAAGGAAAAATGGCGTTACGATTCCAAAGCAACCGCACCTAACTGGCAGCGCTGCCGCGGCCTGGGCTATTTCGATGCAACTGCCAGCGCCAATACCGTAGCCCAAACCAGCGCCGAAGGCGCTGCGCTCGCTGGCGACCAGAATACATCAGCAGCCGAAGGCACCACGCCTGCGGGCACGATGCCCACCAGCCAGCCGGCCAACGCGGTCACCTGCGCACGGCGCCTGTTTTTGCCCACCACCGATGCCCGCCTGATTGCCATCAATGCCGACAACGGCCAGCCCTGCTCCGAGTTCGGCAATATGGGCACGGTCGACCTGAAAGTGGGCATGGGTGAAGTCAAGGACGGCTATTATCAGCAAACGTCCACGCCGCTGGTTGCAGGCAATCTGGTGATTGTAGGCGGACGCGTTGCAGACAACTTTGCCGTAGACGAACCGCCAGGCGTGGTTCGTGCCTTCAATGTCATTTCCGGCAACCTGGAATGGGCGTGGGATCCGGGCAATCCGGAAATAACCGGCGCACCGCCCGAAGGCCAGACCTACACCCGGGGCACACCGAACGTGTGGTCTGCCATGTCCTATGATGCAAAGCTCGGTCTGGTCTATTTGCCCACCGGCAATGCCACACCGGATTTTTACGCCGCCCAGCGCAGCGAACTGGATGACAAATACAGTTCCTCTATCGTCGCACTGGATGTAAAAACCGGCAAAGTACGCTGGCACTTCCAGACCACCCACCACGACCTGTGGGACTTTGATCTGCCTGCGCAACCGTTGCTTTATGACATTCCCGATGGCAAAGGCGGCACCAATTTCGCGCTGGTACAAGTAACCAAGCAGGGTGAAATTTTTATGCTGGACCGCGTGACTGGCCAACCGCTGGCGCAGGTTCAGGAAAAGCAGGTACCCCAAGGCAATGTCAAGGGCGAACGCTACGCCGCCACCCAGCCGTTTTCCGTGGGTATGCCTTCTATCGGCAACCAGACGTTAAAAGAATCCGATATGTGGGGTGCGACTGCATTCGACCAGTTGCTGTGCCGGATTCAGTTCAAGGGCATGCGTCACGATGGTGTCTACACGCCGCCCGGCGAAGACCGTGCCCTGCAGTTTCCCGGCTCGCTGGGCGGGATGAACTGGGGCGGAGTCTCGGTCGATCCGACCACCAACTACATGTTTGTCAACGACATGCGACTGGGCCTGGCCAATTACATGATCCCTCGCGACAAAGTGGGCGCGGGCGCCAGCGGCATCGAGATGGGTGTGGTTCCCCAGGACGGAACGCCCTATGGCGCCATGCGCGAGCGCTTCCTATCGCAATTGGGTATCCCTTGCCAGAAACCGCCATTTGGCACGATGACCGCCATTGACCTGAAAACCCGCAAGATCGTCTGGCAGGTTCCGGTCGGCACCGTCCAGGATACGGGGCCACTGGGCATTCGCATGGGGATGCCCATTCCTGTCGGTATGCCCACCTTGGGCCCATCGCTGGCGACCCAGGCCGGGCTGTTGTTCTTCGCGGGCACGCAAGACTTCTACCTGCGCGCCTATGATTCGGCCACCGGCAAGGAAATCTGGAAGTCTCGTCTGCCAGTAGGCAGCCAGTCCGGCCCCATGTCGTACACTTCTCCAAAAACCGGCAAACAGTACATTGTGATCAATGCCGGCGGAGCCAGGCAGTCTCCTGACCGTGGCGACTACATCATTGCCTATGCGCTGCCAGATGACGCACACAAGGAACAATAGCATATGAAATAGTGCGGCTGATGTGTTGCGTGGCATCAGTCCATTGTCACAACAGTTGGATAAACAGCCCCGATAGCAACTGTCATAGACGGCGCTATCGGGGCTGTTTTGTATTGCTCGATATAGGAATGATCGGCAATTGTCAGTTGTTGTGCGCCCAAAGATTGGGCGTTAGCGCATTGGAGTACCCAGATACGAACCGCTTGGCTTGTCCTGATGGATCATACACACTGCGTTCAATACGACCTATATTTCCACCATACAAATGGATGCTGATCGAGATCTGATCATCATAAGCGTTGCTGACACGATGAATGTCCCCAATGGTCGGCGAAACACATGCCGTCTGACCCGGCTGCAGCGTTGTCTCGGGTCCAGCCGGCTCCAGTCCTTTATCGGTTATACGAAAGGGTTGATCCACTTCAGCACCGCGCAGCATGCCGATCACTCCCCAGACGGTATGGTCATGGACAGGCGTCTTTTGCCCCGGTCCCCAAACAAAGCTGACAAGCGAAAATCGGTCTTGTGGATCTCCATACAATAAATACTGTCGGTAATAATCCGGATGCGGCATCGCCATCTCTTCGGGCAACCAATCATCAGTTTTAATCAATTCGGCAATCAATCTGGCAGACTCCGCGAGCACCTGGGCTTCAGCCAGGTCTTTGTGTTCTACCATGCGGCTAAGCGCCTCTACGGTAGTCTGGAGTTTATTGATACTCATTACTCAGCTTCTCCTACTGTTATTCGAAATCATCATCGGATATCACATCCGTCCAGCACATGATGCGGCAATTATTCCAGGGAATTTGCCAAGACCTGGTCCACGAAGTCTCCTGCATGTCCAATGTAACCGTGCGGTTCCAGCATTCGCTCTATGTCACTCTCCGTCAGCCTTGCCGACACATCGGTATCCTGCAGCAATGCATCCTTCAATGATCCGCCCTTTTCGAAGACGTCCATGCAGATACTGTACACAATATCGTGCGCCTGCTGCCGACCGAGCGTATCGCTCAATCCCATCATCACCGCCTCCGACATTAATAACCCGTTCTGGGCAAAAAGATTCTTTTCCATATTCTCTGTGCGCACACTCAGTCCACCGGTCACAAATATCATTTTTTTGACCGCAGCATGGGTCATATTGAACACCCTGCCTATAAACTCTCTTTCTGTTTGCAGGACAACTTTGTCGCGCTCATGATCTGCCACAATCGCTTCAATAGCCAGCGGCACGGTCGTTCTCACCACACGCGTGAGCGCGATAACGCCTTCGCAAATCGGTGGATTTCGCTTGTGGGGCATGGTACTGCTACCAACCTTACCGGGTGCAAATGGCTCTTCCAGTTCTGCAATATCAGTTTGCTGCAGGCTGAATATTTCATGCGCAATCTTGCCGGCAGTCCCGCAAGCGATGGCAAGCACACAGATCAGCTCAGCAATGTTATCTCTTGAGGTATGCCAGGTTATGCTCGGACACGACAGTCCGAGCTCATCGAAAAGACGTCGCTGCACATTCAAGCCTTGGTCTCCCAACGCAGCCAGTGTTCCTACGGCTCCTGAAAACTGTCCGACCAACACACGCTCACGCATTTGTTTCAGCCGCGCAAAATTGCGCCTGAGCTCTTCAGCCCAGCCCGCAGCCTTGAATCCGAAAGTAATGGGCAATGCATGCTGCCCGTGGCTACGACCTACCATGACCTGATCCCGATATGTCCGGGCCAAAGTGCGAACATTTTCGTACAACTGACGATACGCATCTTCAATTTCATCCAGCCCATCTCTCACCTGGAGAATGGTGCCGGTGTCCATAATGTCCTGGGTCGTCGCACCCCAGTGAATGAATTCACCAGTTTCATCGTCACATACCTTTTTCATTGCACGCAACAAGGGAACGATAGGGTGGGCCGTTCTATCCATTTCTCGTTTGAGTTCGGCCAGATCGATATTCTCGACTTTACTTTTCCGTTGAATTTCCTCACCGGCCTCCTTGGGGATAATCCCCAGTTCTACCTGGACCTTGGCCAGCGCAGCTTCAACGTCCAGCCAACGTTGTACCGTTGATTCATCGCTGAATATATCCCGCATTTTGTCGGTACCGAACTGGTCCCGAAACAATACACTATCAATGACATAAGCCCCCATGTTTATTCTCCTGCGGTGTTGCTATCATGTTGAACAAGGCGGTGATGACTTTCCCACCCGCGAAAATTATGCATCCAGACACCAAGGTCATTGACCTTGTCCAGATTCAGGACGAGTTCGTGCAGGATTTCCAAACTTCCTGCGTCATATCGGTCCTGCAACAATGCGACAGATTTTTTGCAAAGGCGTTGCTGCTGTCGTTCAAGATCATTTTCCGGAATGCTGGCATCTACCGTTACACTTTGTCGTGTCTCATTGGTGAAAATCAGATCAATGCGCGCATTGGCGCGTGCCAGCTCTGGATCTCCATAGACCACAATTCGATCACGCCACGCGGCAATCCTCTCGTTGGCCAGGCACTGAGCCGAGAACGCCTGCTGGCTGGCTGTATCGACGCCTTCGAGCGCCAATGCCACCATATGGCGAATGCTGAAGCGTGCCTGGGCTGCAGTCTCGGGAGTCTGAATATTGCAAACTGACAGATATTGTGTCTCCACGCCCACCCGCACCGAACACACCGATTCAAGCTGCGGCTTATTAAATTTCAGGGCTGCTTCTATGGGAGCCTGAGTGCCGTAGCAAGAGGCGTGATACTTGAAAATCACGTCGCGAATATCCCACTTGCCTTTTGGTTTGGCGATGGCCTGCGGATAAACCTGATCCGCGTACAATTGTGCGAACCCGTCGGTAACGTCGAAAATATCCGGTGGCGCATCAAAATCCTCCTGCGCCAGCCCGCTGGCAAAAAGACCATTGGCGCTGGCGCGCCCCGCGTGTAGAGGCTTGCATGAAGTGCCAAATGCTGCCCTTAACCCCCCAACCTGGCTAGCCGTGATTCCAAATGCATGGCACATTTGAGAAAGCGTCAGTTTGCGCAACCAGCTGATCGCCGCCGTTGCACCAAAACTGCCAAGCGTTGCCGTATTGTGCCAGCCCAGACGATAGTGACTTTCTCCCATCAGTGCAGCTAACCTCGTTTGCGTTTCCACACCAACGACAAAAGCTGCCAACGCCTGCTTTCCCGAAAACCCACCATGCTCACAAAAGGCAATGATGGCAGGCCAAAGTGGAACTGAAGGATGAACTCGCGAAGGCAGATGAGCATCATCAAAATCCAGCGCATGACCGGCAGTTCCATTTACAAGCGCGGCATGGGTAAGGGAAACCCGTGCTCCACTACCAAGAAGTGTTGCCTGTTCGGAACCGGGCTCTTGTTCAAGGAATGCGTGCAGGTTTGTCACAGCGGGATCCTTCCAGCCTGCCAGCACCATCGTGCTCCAGTCCAACAACGAATGGCAGGCAATCTTCAATACATCAGACGGCAACGTGGATTCGTCTACTTCACAAGCCTGCTCTGCCACATTGGCAGTCAGATGATTTTCCAACATCCTTTGGCTCATATCGTCGTGTCCGAATTGGACTGCGGCAGCAGGCGACGGTTACGTATCAACGGAACGACGAAAGACAACAGCGCCAGCGCCAGAAGCACAACTGTAATAGGCTGGTGAAGAAAGATCATGTGATTGCCCTCGGCAACGACCAGCGCCTGGCGATAGTTTGTTTCAGCCATCGGCAGCAGCACCAGCGCCAGGACAATAGGCGCTAGCGGGATATCCATCTTGCGCAGCACATACCCGAGAAAACCAAAGACAAGTGTTACGTAAACAGGAAACATGGAGTTTTCCGACGCGTAGGCTCCGACAATTGAAATTGCCGTAACGATGGCTGCCAGCAAAGACGTAGGAATATCCACAACCTTGACCCATACTCTGGCGCCAAGCAAACCGACAACAACCATCAGCGGCACACCGATAATCAACGACGCAAATATCGAATAGGGAATTTCCGGATTCCTGACAAACAGTAATGGGCCAGGCTGAATTCCCTGGATCATCAAAGCACCAATCAGAATAGCCGCCGTGGCCGACCCTGGAATACCTAGTGCCAATAATGGTGCCAGCGCGCCGGAAACAGCGGAGTTGTTGGCTGACTCGGATGCAGCCACTCCTTTGGGATTACCTTTGCCAAATGAATCCGGATCGCGGGATGCACGTTTCGTTTCGTTGTAGGAGATGAGGCTGGCAATAGATGCGCCCGCACCAGGTATCACACCGACGATATAGCCAATTCCCGAACCGCGCAAAATCGTCATCCATAGATTTTTATATCGCGACCATGGCACTGACCAGACCTTGTCAACTTTGATCGCCGATGCCGTGGCCGTCTGCCCTTCGAGCATGAAAAGGGCTTCAGATATCGCATACAGACCGAGCAATGCAGGCACCAAAGGAATGCCGTCAAACAGATCTGGCGTAAATGCAAATCGCGGGGTACCATTTTCTGGATCCATGCCGATAACAGCGAAAACAATACCGATGCACAGCGCGAGCAGCCCACGCAATGGTGACCGGCCGCCTAGGCTGCTGACCAGACTCAATCCGAAAACACCTAATGCGCAATATTCGGTCGGCCCAAACTCCAGGGCAAACTCGGATAGCGGAACCGCAGTCACAATAAGCAGTAAAGCGCTTAGCAACGCACCAATGCCCGAACTGATAATGGATATATGCAGCGCAAACCCTGCGTCGCCCTGTCTTGCCATGGGATAGCCGTCCCATGCCGTTGCAACTGCCGCTGCGGTTCCTGGGGTATTGAGCAAGATTGCAGTAATAGCGCCTCCGTACTCCGCTGCCATATACAAACTTACCAATGCAACCATGGCTACAACAGGATCAATGCCATAAGTAAAAGGCACCAGTAGTGCAACACCAAGGCTAGGCCCCAACCCAGGCATAGCCCCGATCAGATAACCGATCAACGTGCCTCCCACCAGCGCTAGCAGAACATAGGGATGCAGGACCAGTCCGAATCCGTTTATCAGATCAGCAAACAAAACCATTCTCCTAAGGAAACTCGACGCCGAGCAATAGCTGGAAACACAGATAAATAAAAAATACAAAACCGGCAGAGCACAGAATCAGGCGCACCGGGCGTCGCTCACCGCCAACCAGCATAAGCAGCGGGATGGCGAACAAAGACACAGCATAAAAACCAACAATGGGAATCAGCATGACGTAGCCCACAATCACGAGCATGCCTGAGGCGACTGCAGCGGGACGCTGAAATTCGATAGATGAAGCAATCCGGCCAGCTTGAAAAAACAAAACAACGCTGCAAATCATTCCCATACACGCGGCCAGCAGCGGCACTTTTCCAGGTCCTACATCGACAGGATTAAGGGCTGGCGGAAAGTCACGACTTAACCAGGCGACCCAGCAGAAAGCCAGGAAACATACAATCGCAAGCGCCCGTGTGTATTTCTTTTCACAAAGCCAGGTACCCGACGGTGTGTCCGGAATGTCGTCTGTACTTACGTGGATACTCATTTGACGAGCCCCTGTTTTTTCAACCATTCACTACCTATGGCATCCATTTTCTCTATAAAGGCGGGGTACTGGTCGGGTCCCTGGTCACCGTCAATTTGAGCCGTGTCCTTCATGTACTTCTGGAAAGCCGGGGTTTGCATGGCTTTGAAAAAGCCATCAGCCAGTTTTTTCTGGATATCCATGGGAATATCTTTCGGGCCAAAAATACCGCGAATTTGTTTCCAGGTAGCATCAGCCGGATAGCCAGCCTCAGCATAGGTCGGCGTGTCAGGCAAAGAATCCACCCGCGATTCATTCAAAATACCCAGAATGCGTACCCGTCCTGCCGCAGCAAACTGCAATGCCGGCCCTGGATTGGTATTGACCACGTCAATATGCTTGCCCAGCAATGCCGTCATGGCCTGCGGGCCACCGGTGTAGCTGACCCAGGTAAATGGCAAATCCGCCTTGTCTGCCAGTAAATTGAAAGCGATATTGTGAGCCGCACCTACCGTGCCGAAACCGCCAACCTTTAAATTGACGCCATCCTTTTTCCCTGCTGCCACCAGATCTTTCATTGTTTTATAAGGGCTATCAGCGGCCACCACCGTAATATACGGGTCCAGCTGGTTCAATGTTATCCAGGAAAAATCCTGCCACTTGTATATGCCTTTGAGATTGGTCTGCATCGCAGTCAGGTGCGAGGCGGTGTTCACACCGACGGTATAGCCATCCGGCTCAGCTGATTTAATAAAAGCCATCTGGGTGGCACCACTGCCACCGGGTCTGTTGACAACGACTACCGGCTTTCCAAATATTTTTCCTGCTCCCTGCGCCAGTTCTCTCGCAAAAATGTCTGTGGACGAACCTGCTCCTGTGTGAACTACGATGGTTATCGGCTTATTCGGAAAATCGTCTCCGGCCGCCCGGGCGCCGGAAGCGGTGACAGCTGCGACCAGGGCGACCGCGATTGCAAGCCCTGGCCCAGACTTGAATATTTTGTATAAACCCATCAAATTCTCCTGTTTTAATATTTGGAACGCTGTTCTTATTTACATCGAAACAAATGTAAACATGACAAGCTGATCATGTCAATAAATGGTAACTAGGGGTTTTCCCATCTAGGGTGCACGTATTGGATGAAGAGAAAGACAGGCCGAATTTTGTGGGGCCTGGCTTCGCAATAAGTTGTGCTGAAACAACTCGAACAAGTATATTATTATTGTTCTACTATTTGATATACTATTACACTATATAAAAATTACCCGAATATATCGGTATAACATATGGATAAAACATTTCTAAAAGGGCTGGTTCTGCTCGAAACACTAGCCCGTAGCGAACAGGCTTGTGGCGTGACCGAACTGGCACGGGAACTGCAGCTTACCAAGAGCAACGTACACAGACTGCTGCAAGGTTTGGTGCATCAAGGATTTGCACGGAACGTTGCGGACTCGGGGCGTTATGAGCTGACAATGAAACTGTGGGAATTAGGGTCACACGTTTTTGGCCGTCTTGATGTGCGCCATGTCGCCGACCCATTCATGAAGGCGCTTGCTGCAGAAACCTCCGAAACCGTTCATCTGTCTACGCTGGAGGGGATCGAGGTATTATATCTGGCCAAAATTGACAGTCCTCAGCCGGTTCGTGCATACACCGTCGTGGGGGGACGAGCACCGGCGCAATGTGTCGCAACAGGCAAAGCTCAGCTGGCGTGGTCCGATCCCGAGACAATAGAATTGACCAGAAGCGCGATGTCTGCATATACCTCCAAAAGTATTACGCAGCCCGAGCAACTGGACAGCGAGTTGGAACGTGTACGACTTCAAGGCTTTGCCATCAACATCGGCGAATGGCGTGAGCAAGTGTGCGGAGTGGCAGCGCCCATTCGTGATGGCTCGGGAAAAATTATTGCAGCACTGGGGGTCTCAGGACCAGCAGATCGGCTTAAACCTCGGATGATGCATAATCTTGCACCTACCATTGTGACCGCCTGCGATAAAATTTCCTCTTTGCTTGGCTATCGATCAAGACGCTAAGTACCTTCACGTGCAGCAGGGCGTATTCAAAAAATAATAGTGCCCTGTATCCTGCGCTTATTTCGCATGAGCAAGCAGGTAGTCCCGCAATACATTTGCGTTATTATGCTGCTCGTCTTTTGCCGCATACAGCAGAGTCACGCGCTGCTGCCGCGCCCTATCTAACAGCTGCTGCACCGCTTCCGGCGTTTCATCCAGTTCGGCGCAATAGCGTTTCGTAAATTCGGCCCATTGATCCGTGTTCTCATGGAACCATTTGCGCAACGGGCTGCTGGGGGTTACTTCCTTGGGCCAAAGATCATGCTTCAGATCTTCTTTTCTTATCCCGCGCGGCCATAATCGATCTACCAGTACCCGATAACCGTCGTTATCGTCCGGCTCATCGTATACACGCTTAGTCTGGATCTGATCTTTTTTCATCATCAATCTCCTGTCACACCATACTTGCCGGCCGCTATCGATAGACCAAGCCCGCAATGCCTGCCCCAATACCTCTTGCCTATGTATGGTACTGCGAATGCGGACATAGGTGGTCTTGGCACTAGGATAGTGACGTGAGCAGATGCCGCCCATTGTCGCTGGCCTGTCCATTATTATCACCGGCCTGCGTAAAACCGCTCTCCATGGCAGTTCGCCCTATCCCCCGCTCATCAGCTGTTTCTGCGCGGCCTCATGAATCCGGGTATACAGGTTGTTGCCATGCGCGTCGATCCCTACCGTCACCGGCCCCAGTCCCTTCACGCGCAGGCGCACCACGCGATAGTGAGTCAGCATATCGGTCCACCCCACTTCCAGCACCTCTTCAATGGCCTGGCTCAATAGCGTACAACCGCCTCCCAGAAAAGACAGATAGACACAGCCGGCCTCTTGCATGGCTTTGGCGCTGGCTTCATCCAGCCCCCCTTTGCCGCCAGTCGCGTGCAGCTGCAGTTCGCGGATCAGGCGGGGCATATGCGGATTGAAACGGGTGCTTGTCGTTGGATTGATATACAAAATCTCAAACTGCCCGGCAGTTTCCCGACTATAGCTGCCCAGATGGAACAACGAGGCTCCGTGCAGGTCCATGGGAAACGGCTCTTTGCCATCCAGACAATCCAGAAAACGGGCATGGGTGGGCAGCCCGGCGGTAATAATAATTTCACCATCAATAATGACCTGATCGCCAGCTCGCAACGTGCGAGCATCACCGGCCGACAGCGGAAAAGTCATGCGGTGGGTGGTAATGGACATAGCCGTTTACTCCAGCATTTGAATGCGACCGTCGTTATAACAACGCGCCCGCGTACGCCGGTTGATCCAGCAGTTGAAACAGACCGCGACCGGCGTGAAACCATGACCGGCGCAGTAATTAATATGCACCGCCATGGACGTACTGTCGCCCCCCGTACCCATGGGGCCAAAACCGGTTTTATTGATTCGCTCCAGTAACCGGGCCTCCATATCCACCAGAATGGGTTCGGGATTGACCGTACCGATTTGCCGCAGCGTGGCCTCCTTGGCCATTTTCGCCGCATAGTCAAACGAGCCGCCAATGCCCACGCCAATCACCACTGGCGGACAGGGTTGAGATCCTGCCTTGACGACCGTCTCCATCACAAAATTCTCTATAGTCGGCAAATCGGGAAAACTGAATATTTCCAGCGCTGCCCAGCGTCCCGAACCCAGCGCCTTGGGCGAACAGGTAATGTCGATATAGTCCGCGCCATCCACCAGATCGAACGTGGTAATTGGCATGCCCTTGCCCTGGTAACCACGCTCAAGCGTGAGCGGATTGGTCACATGCGGCAACAGCGGCGGGTTGATCGTGGCAACCAGTTCAGCGAACCCTTCTTCAATGGCCTGTTTCACATTGCCATCAAACTGCGCTTGCGTACCAATCTGCATGAAATAAACCGGCACGCCAGAGTCGGAACAGACTAGCGACTGCTGGCTGCGCGCTGCATCGGCGCTCTCGATCATGATTTGCAAGGTGCGACGACCGGTCTCATTGGTCTCGCGGGAACTGGCCTGCACCAGGGCCTGGCGAGTATCGTCCGGGATTTGCTTGAGTGACCGCTCGTAAAGCTGGGCGGTCACCTGTTTGATCATTTCAAATGTAATGGCCATTGGTTCTCTTATTGCTTAAGTAGTCCGAAGGTCTGTGCTCGCATACGAGCCAGTGCATAGACAGTTGTCGCGATCGGCGTGGCCGTATGCAGGCTTGTCGCCAGTTCCACAAACGCGCCAAGAATGGCCTCGATTTCGACCGGACGTCCTGCTTCTGTATCCTGCAGCATTGAGGTCTTAACGGCACCAAGCTTGCGCGTGACGGCAAGACGTTGCTGTGGCGTCACGCTTACTGTAATGCCCAGCGCTACGCCTACCGCAACAACTTCTTCCATGAGCGCGACGAACAAACGGTAAATTGCAGGGTCGTCAATCATCAGATCGGTCTGTGACCCCGTGAGCATGCTGACCGGATTGAAGCAGGCATTGCCCAATAGCTTTTCCCAGACCGCAGAACGGATGGCAGAAGTTTTTTCCGCAGCCAGGCCGGCCGTATTGAACAGCGCGATCACCCGATCGAGCCGGTCCTGGTTTGCTTGATCCGCATGGCGGCTTATTTCGCCAAGCACCAGCCGATTGCCCGAGCTGTGATGAGAAACGCCCGGCTCCGGGCTATAGCACGATGGATAGACAACGCAACCGACAATGCGGCGGGCGTCAATGGCGTCTGCAATAACGCCGCTGGGATCCAGGGCCTTAAGTTGAGTGGGCAGTTGTTGAGCGGGCGCCTCGCTGTTATCCAGCCCTTGGGTAAACCACCAGGGGATACCGTTGATGGCGGGAATGACAATCGTGTCCGCGTGGCACAGTGCGGGTACCATGGCGGCAATATCCTGCAGCGCATGGGTCTTGACGGTCAGAATGATGATATCTTGCGGACCGAGCGCTGCGGCATCGGATGACGCGCGCACTTGCGCAACCAGCCGCTCCTGACCTTCTTCCAGTATCCAGCCACGCGCCTGTATGGCTTGCAGGGTCTGGCCGCGAGCCAGTACGCTCACCTGAGCGTCGCTATTGGCCAGGCGCACGCCCAGATAGCCGCCGATAGCGCCGGCGCCAATGACGCATACTTTGGTTTTATCCTGTGTACTCATATGTTCCTTTCGGGGGTAATAGCCTACATGGCAATCGTCACGGCAACAGTCACGGGTCGGTACGCGCCCCAGCGAAATTATACTAGAGCATGCATTCGTTAATGTCAATAGGTTATCTTATTGACCTATTGACATTAACAAACAATCTCAGTCGTATCATGTCGGATGCAATTTATTTAACCACGATATGATTTTCTTCAATGATTTTCTTCCACTTGGCCCTTTCGGTGTCCATCATTGTTTTATATGCTTGCGCGGAAGAGGTTGCAGCCAACTGTCCTTGACGCGCAAAATAGTTGCTGACATTCTGATCCTTCAATGCATTGCCCAGTGCACTGCGAAACTGATCCATCATGGCAATTGGGGTGGCTTTGGGCGCGATGATGCCGTAAATAGAACTGGCGGTAACGTCGGGATAGCCAAGTTCTTTGGTTGTCGGAACGTCAGGCAGCACAGGCGATCTTCTGTCGCCCATGACGGCAACGATTTTCAATTTGTCTTTCATTGGTAGCGCCGCCGATATTTCAGATGCCATCATCTGGATTTCATTTGACGCCAAGGCATTCAACACATTATTGCCCCCCTTGTAGGGAATGTGAGTCAGGTTAATCCCAGCGGCCTTGTTCAACAGAATGCCATCAAGGTGCGTGCTGGAGCCGGTCCCGGGAGAGCCAAAATTCATTGCCTCCGGGTGCTTTTTTGCATTCTCGACAAACTCGGTCAACGACCCGTTACCTGCTGCCGGGTTTACCGCAAGCACATGTGGGCTGACCGAGAGCAACGATACGTAACCTATCTCGTCAAGATTGAACGGTAATTTGTTCAGATGCGGAGCGATGGCGAAAATACCGAGGACACCGAACCCAAATGTGTACCCGTCAGGCTTGGCCTTAAGTGTGTAGTTGATACCAATCAGCCCCGAGGCTCCAGGCTTGTTCTCCACGACGATAGTCTGACCCAGTTGTTTTTCCAATGCAGGTGAAAGCATGCGCGCAATTGTATCAACCGGACCGCCTGCGGTATACGGCACAATCAATGAGATCGGATGGCGAGGCCAGTCGTCGGCGGCGTACGCCCCCGGTATAACCGCAATACTCAAACCGGTAAAAACGGCTGATAAAATAGTGGAACGAAATTTTGAAATCATCTTGTCTCCTTCTTTGTTTTCTTAATTTAGATCACAACCGTGATTTTATTTATACGCGGCAAGTATTCAGCGAGCCGGCCCTAAGCAATGTACTGGGTAACGGATGACCAACAATATGTTCAGCGAGGCGACCAGCTTCGATCAACGCCTCCAGGTCAATCCCTGTATCAATACCCATTTCCGAACAAAGCAGCACAAGCTCTTCGCTTGCAATGTTCCCGGTTGCGCCGGGTCTCCCGGCAAATGGACATCCGCCCAGGCCAGCGACCGTACTGTCAAAATGAGTCACACCCATTTTGAGTGCGGCATGAGCGCTGGCTACGCCCATGCCGCGCGTGTCATGCAAATGCAGAATCAACGTGACATCCGGCCAGGCGTTCCGAAATGCACCGACCAATCTTTCGGTACGTTCCGGCGTTGTCCATCCCATGCTATCGGCCAGCGTAATTTGGCTGATAGCATGCCCCGCCTCCTGAGCCAAAGCGACACCCGCCTTTGCCGATGCAAGCGCCTGTTCAACACTTACGTCCCCCGAATAGTTGCAACCAAAGGCAGCCATGACACCGACTCTGGTGATCGGTACGCCTGCTGCGTTCAGGGAAAGTGCCTGCTGCCTAAGAACCTCCAAATGCTCCTGGCAACTACGATTCAAGTTTTTTTTGGAAAAAATGTCTGAGGCGCACAATATAAGCGAACCGCTGACATGCAATTTGTCACGAAAGGCAAGCGCTCTTTGTAAACCTTGCTCGTTGAACCACAGCGCGGTATATTCAACGCCAGGCAACGCTTTCATGCCGGCAATGACGGCTTCTGCATCGTGCCAGCCTGGCACCGCTCGAGGACTCACAAATGAGGCAACCTGAATATGATTAATCCCTGTTATGGATAAGGCATCGATCAGCCGGATTTTATCTTCGGTGCTGATCGGACCAGGTTCAATCTGAAACCCCTCTCGAGGCCCTTCTTCCCGAATATGTACAAAATCTGGTATATCGCTCATACGTTGTCCTGTGTTGATGGAATAAACTGTGTGTCGGCCATTCCCGTTATCTGTGCATCGCTGTAACCCAGTTCGGTCAGAAAATCCCGAGTCTGGTTACCAGCTACCTGAGGCTGCAAATTCACTTCAAATTGATGTGCACTCATTCGAAAAGGCAGTGCCGGGATCGGCATCATTCGGCCGTCGGGAAGGCATATATTCAGCAACTGCCCGCTTTGTACCAGATGTTCGTCATTTTTTAGCTGATCGGGTCTGTTCACCTTAGCCACCGGCAATCTGGCCCTGGCGCATCTCAAAACAATCTGCTCGCTGCTCAGACAAATAAACATGGCAGCGACAGCATCTATCAAATTGCGCCTGTCTTTCAAACGATCAGACTGGGTTGCATAGTCCAGCCTTGCATACAAATGCGGCAACTCGAACTCATCACAGAATCGCTGCCACTGCTGCTCGCTGGTCACAGCTACAAATACCTTATCGTCCTGCGTATCGAACAGGTCATAAACCGTAAAAACATGCTCCCTTTCCGGCATCGGCTTCGGTATTTCACCTGACATAGCTGAATAGGCCATATGTTGGCCCGTGTAGAACGCCGCCGTCTCAAACAGCGCGCTTTGTATCAGTTGCCCATTGCCGGTCTGTTCGCGCTGACGCAAGGCTGCCAGAATACCAATAACGCCGAACATTCCACCGGTGATATCAATAATAGAGCCCCCCGCACGCATTGGCCTTCCTGCCGGGCCCGTCATATAAGCCATGCCCCCCATCATCTGCGCGACTTCGTCCAGCGCCAGGCGCTCTTCATAAGGACCAGGCAAAAACCCCTTTAGTGAGCAATAGATCAAGCGCGGGTTTATTGTGCTGGCTACGTCATAATCCATACCAAGCTTTTTCATGACGCCCGGTGCAAAATTTTCCAGTACCACATCAGCCCAGCGCAAGGCCCTGGCAATAAGTTCTTGTGCATGTTCGCCCTGTTTCAGATCAAACATGGCACTGGATTTATTCCGATTAAAGCAGGTAAAAAATCCCAATCCAAAACCTTTGAGTTTTCGGGTCGGATCTCCTCCCGGGGGCTCTATCCGTATAACGTGCGCGCCAAGATCGGCCAACACCAATCCACAGGAGGGGCCCATGACCATATGGCCGAAATCGAGCACCTTGACGCCGGCAAGAGGTTTGACCTTGTCTATGGGATTGTCCTGATTCATTCGCTTACGCTCCTTCATTATCCTGCGGACCACAACGGCTCCGTAGATGTCTCTATACAAATAGAGTGTTCTGTAGAATAATCTTATCTTTCATTGGCGTGCGCTGGCGCGGTATTTGGCGAACCCAGGTTTCGTCAACGGCGATGACTAACTAAGAATTTTTCTGGAGACGTAGGTATGCCGAACTGGCGGCCGGACTTTCTGACACTGAAGCTGTTTGTCGCAACCTGTGAAGAAAACAGCATTTCGCAAGCGGCCGAACGCGAAGCCATTGCAACATCGGCGATCAGCAAAAGACTCGCTGAACTGGAGGAAAATCTTGGCGTACCGTTATTGGTACGGGGAAACAGAGGCGTACGTCCAACATCCGCCGGACTTTCATTTTTAAATCACGCCAGAGAAATTTTGCTGCATACAGAAAGGCTGCAAAATGAAATGAGCGACTACAGCAAGGGAGAAAAAGGGCAGGTACAGTTATACGCCAATGCCTCATCGATCATTCAGTTTCTCGCTAGAGACATCGGCAGCTTTCTCAGGCAACATCCGCTCATCGCCATAGATCTACAGGAACGCACCAGTAGCGAAGTGGCCGAAGCCGTACTTGAAGGAAAAGTAGACATTGGTATATGTCTTGGTAATGTCGAAGCCGAAGGGCTGCAGTTGCGACACTATTCAACCGACAGTCTGGTTGTTGTCGTTCATCACTCCCACCCTGTTGCATCGTTAAAAACCATCAGTTTTGCAGATCTTCTCGAGTGCGATTTCATCAGCCTGCAAGCCCAGTCTCGCACTTCTTCATTTCTGAAAAATCAGGCTAGCACATACGGGAAAACGCTAAACTTCAGGGCTCATGTTGATTCTCTTGATGTTGTCCTGTATCTGGTAGCGCAAAATATCGGCATCGCCATTCTGGCAAATGGCATCATGCAATCATTGAAAACTCAGCTCGAACTGAGGACGATTCCCTTAAGTGACAGTTGGTCGCAACGCGAAATCAAGATATATCTGCGCAGCTACGCCGCGTTGCCGCGACCGTCAAAGCTCTTTGTTGATCACCTCGTGAACAACGTTGCGGCAATCAAACATTCATAAAAGAGGCGGTCAATCAGCAATACCTGCAAAGCATATACCGTTCGCACTATTACGCTGTTTATGCCGTTAGGCTCGAAAACGTTCTCAATAAAAAAAGGCAGAACCCACAATCGAGCCCTACCTTAGTGTTCGCAGAAGGCACCTTTAAGACCTGCTGCCGACCTCAGCCTTGGTTACTCAGGAACTGCTGTACCGCTTGGGCAAACGCCTCGGGCTGTTCAACAACAGCAATGTGTGATGCGTCCTCCAGCACCACCAATTGCGCGCCCGGAATCTGGCTGCTCATGATTTCCGACATCGGCAGCGGTGCACCCTGGTCCAGGCGTCCGGCGATGACCAGAACCGGCAACGACAGGTTTTTGAGCCGGTCTGTGGTATCGACCGTACCAACGGCATTGCAGCACCCAATATATCCTTCGGTGTCGGTGGTCAGCAGACGACGGCGGTAAGCAGCCACTTCACCGGCGTGTTCGCGCCGAAAGGTTTCGTGAAAGTAGCGCTGCATCACGGCATCGGCAATGGCTTCAATACCCTTCTGCTGCACAGTTGCAATACGCTGGCGCCAGTTATCCCGCGCCTCTTGCGGGTACCCTGAAGTGGAATTGGCAATCACAAGTGAAACCAGCAGATCGGGATGACGCAGGGCCAGTTCCTGCCCGACCATTGCCCCCATCGACAGGCCGATCCACACCACGGGGCCGCAGTCCAGTTCGCGCAGCAATCGTGCGGCGTCCTCCGCCAGCTCAGCCATGCCATACAGCCCCGCAGGCGCATCGGAACTGCCATGGCCACGATGATCGTAGACAATCACATCATGATCGGCCGCCAGCTCACTGGCCAGGCGGTCCCACATGGTCAGATCGCAACCCAGCGCATGGCTTAACACAACTGTATTTTTTGCCTTGCCATTGCGGGCCTTGCGTATCGTGTAGTGCAGCGCCGGCTTGCTGACCGTACGACCTTCCTGCCCGGTTCCGGAATGAGAGACGTCCAAAGGAGAAAAGGCTTGCGGCTCATAGCCGATTTGCGGCCCGACTTCCCGCAAGATAGCCATGGCATGACTGAAAGCCGTATTGGCAGCAGGAACACCGGCATAAATCGCCGCTTGCATCAGTACCTCCTTGATCTCGTCCGGGGTCAGGCGCGACGACGCCTCACCCGTGAGCGCCGCACGCACATGCAGGTCAAATTCTTCCCAGCGCCCCATTGCAATCGTAATAGACAGAACAATGATACGGCGCGTCTTGTGATCCAGACCGGGTCGGCTCCAGATTTCGTGCCAGGCAAACCGGGAGATCAGCTGTTGAAACTCGGCGTTGAAATCGTTGGCACCGGTCAACGAACGCTCTACCCAGGCATCACCCAGGACGCGACGGCGGTTATTCAGGCCTCGTTCAAGATCGTGGTCAACTGGATCAAAACTCATGGTGCATAATTCCGAACAAAATGGACAATAGGAAAGGAAATCGCGCCTGCGTCATCCTGGGTGCCTGGTGCGGCCGGATGCCCACAGATCAGCGCTCTTGTGCGCTTGCCGCGCTCACGGTAATCGTACCGCAGAATCGGCCTCTACATTATTTGGCGGGCACCAACGCTGTTAATCGCCTGCGTCTTGCCCGGTTCACCGCTCTTGCGACAGTCAGCGAATGGGTTCGTAACCGTCCTGATCTTCCGGCCAGGGGGTAAGCACTTCAAACCCATCAGCCGTGACCACGACCATATGCTCCCACTGAGCCGACAGTGAGTGGTCCTTGGTAACTACTGTCCAGCCATCGGCAAGTTGCTGCGAGTGGCGTTTGCCAGCATTGATCATGGGTTCAATGGTAAACATCATGCCTTCCTGCAGCCGGAGTCCCTCACCCGGCCGCCCATAGTGCAACACTTGCGGATCATCGTGGTAAATCTGTCCGATGCCGTGACCGCAATATTCGCGTACGATACTGAATCCTTCGCGGTGGGCTACGCTCTGTATGGCGTAGCCGACATCGCCCAATGTGGCGCCAGGACGCACCTGGCGGATGCCGGCCACCATGGCTTCATAGGTCGTATGCACCAGACGCCTGGCCAGCGGTCCGGGCTCGCCCACAAAATACATACGACTGGTGTCTCCGTACCAGCCGTCCTTGATAATAGCCACGTCTATATTAATGATATCGCCGTTGCGCAGCACCTTATCGGACGGAATGCCATGACAGATGACATGGTTGACCGACGTACACAAGGTCTTGGGAAACCCGTGATATCCGATATTGGCGGGGATGGTGTTCTGAACATTCACGATATAGTCGTTACACAAGCGGTCCAGCTCATCGGTTGTGACGCCTGCTTTTACATGCGGTGCAATCATATGCAGCACATCGGCAGCAAGCCGGCCGGCAATACGCGCCTTGGCTATATCCTGGGCACTTTTGATGGAGACGCGCTGACTCATTGACGCGCTCCCGCAGGCGCGCCTGCGCGGATCGCCGCTGTACCCATGGTCGAGATGGAGCCCAGATCCAGTGTGCCACTCTGCCCGGCCTGCACCAGCAGACGGCACAGGTCGCTATGATCAAGATCGGGATACATTTCAGCCAGCATGCCAATGCGCATCCAGTGCTCGGCCTGAGCGTTGATGGAACGGCTAAGCGCCGTACTGGCCAGACGCAGGTTCTCATGCATCTGGTCGGAAATTTTTACAATACCCATAATTTGTCCGGATTTGGTAATAAAAATGGCGCGACCGCAAGGCCACGCCAACATACAACATCATTCAATGAAAGACATTATACGAAACGTATACGTTCAGTATATCACAATGAGCAGACGAATGACCTGACTTATGAATCCAGACAGGAGCCAATCCGCTCATTCACATAGGTCGTCAGCTCACCGGGTGCAGTATGTTCCAGTTGCAGTATCAAACCGATAATCGTCTCGGCCTCGCTATCGCTGATAACTGACGCAACCTGCTTGCGGAAACCCTGTATGGCCTCAATCGAGGTGCACGGCCGGTTGCATTGAAAAGCGGCCCAGGCATCGGGCAACGCGCGATCCAGGTTCACGGTACTCATGGCCAGTTGTAGTTGCTCAATCAATACAGGCGGACAGTGACCGCCCAGTGTCGCCATATGGGCCGATAGCACGCCGTCCATCGCGGCCCGACCTGGGCCGGGAAAATCGGACGGATCCTGACAGACCCCGCCGACAGCATCGTTTGCACTGATCTGTGCCGCTATCGCCCTGTTTTGCTCCAATTGTGCCGCCTGCGCAGCAGCAAATCCCATTGCGTCCAGCGTCGCAGTTGCGGCCAACTGGCGGGCCCTGGCTGCCGCCACCGCAGCTCCCACCGTTGCGCTAACAACACCAGCCCGCCAGGCCCGGCTGCAATCGATATCAGGCAGATCGGCCAATACCGCTGCTGCAAGATAACCGGCAGCCAGCGCGCTCATGAACAGGTGCCCGCTGCTCTGACAGTCCTGGACCAGCACCCACGCAGCAGGAATGATGGCGGCATCCACAGCCGTGAATCCGGAACGCACATCTGCACCAGGCTGCCTGATATCGAGCATTGCGCCAATTGACAAGGCTGACAACAGCGGATGATTCTGAAAATATCCTGTTGTGTCCAGCGCGGCCGGCGAACCGCTGCTGGTGCCGATAATGGTAGTGCGCGGCACAGTTGCCCGCGGGTTTATGTCTGCGCTCAATATCGTTGCCAGGGCCTTGAGCACACGCCAGCGAATCTGTTCTGTAGCCGCAACCGGCAAATTTTCAACTGCCATATTGCTGATGAGTTGCGCAAATTGCGCCGTCACCGGATCGGTCATATCTTTCTAATCGCTTCTCTTAATTGCAACTGCTATTGTGCAGCATCCTGTGCATCGTCGCCAGTTGCACTCACGTGGTTTCTTGATGTGGATCATATTTTTCAAATATATAGACCATAACAACCACAGGGATATAGCACATGCAATTGATTGCCTGCAATATCGCCATGAATATTGCTGTGCACACGCAACTTGCGCTACCTGTTCACTCGCCACCACCCTGGCGCATCGGCAGCGGACCAATCACAGATATAATAATTCAACCAAAGTTGAGGTACGGGAGAGCCCATGCCAGAGATAAAACCTGAAGAACACGGAAAACTGCTATCGGTGGGCGAAGTAGCCCAACGCAGCGGCGTAGCAGTATCTGCGCTGCACTTTTATGAACGCAAGGGATTAATTGCCAGCGTACGCAACAGCGGTAACCAGCGTCGCTACAAACGCGAAGTCCTGCGCAGGGTAGCCATTATCAAGGTCGCACAGCGGGTGGGCATTCCGTTGACGGAAATTGCCGAAGCGTTTGCCACCCTGCCCAGCGGTCGGACCCCGAGCGCAGCGGACTGGGAACGCATGTCCCAGGTCTGGCATGATGATCTAAGCGACCGTATCCGGACGCTGACCAGCCTGCGCGATCAGCTTACCGAATGCATAGGGTGTGGTTGCCTGTCCATTGCGTCATGCCCCTTGCGCAACTACCTGGACCGGCTCTCGGACAAGGGGCCGGGCGCTCATTTCCCACCCCCGGGCTAACAGCTGCCATTTCTGTGCAAACGCCGTCATATCCGGCACGCAAATCCCAAAAACGTCATGCAATGCGGCTTGCGCCGCTTGTGCGCTTTCCAGCATGGTCTGTTCAGTCTGTCCATCCTCATAACGCGTGGTCAGCAGATTGTTGCGCAAGGTATAGCGCCCATTCTGGAAAATCCTGGCTGCCACAACGGAATGACGAAAATGGGAGTCCTCATGCGTAGACGTGTAATAGTTGGGGGCAATGTAGTCCACCGGATGCTGCCGGGTCAAATCAAACCGGTACATATTGCGCCAGCCCGTGTTGGTATGAACCTGTAGCCAGTAATCGCCATCAATCAGCAGACAGCGATAAGTGCCGTGGCTGGTTTGCTGCACATTTTCCCTGTTCATCACCATGGGCGCGGGAATGGAGTTGCCGCCAAAGCCCACATCGACAATGTAAGGACGATGATCCAACCTGACATGCAACAGCATATGGGAGCGAGCAGTAATGGCATTATCGTCGGCGCCCCACAACACACGCGCCAGCAGATTGGACACAGTAAAGCCAAGACGGTGCAACACATGGGCAAACAGCAAATTCTGTTCATAGCAGTACCCGCCGCGCTCACTGAATATCAGTTTGTGCTCAAGGCTGGGCAAATCGATCCGAACCGGCCGGTTCAGAAACGGGTCCAGATTTTCAAATGAAATAGTCTTCTGGTGCAACAACTGCAGCGCTGCCAGCGTCTCCAGCGTGGGGTCCTGGGACCCTGTATAACCGAGTTTGGCAAAATACGCATTCAGATCGATTTTGTAATCTGTGAGCGGGGTCTTCATCAAAACACTCCGGGTAAAAGAATAAATGACGATCGCAGTGTAAAACCTCAACCTACATTAAGGTCAAATCATCTGCTGCTCAGGCATGGTCAGATTCCGCAGGATCGCTGCAGAACCGGCATTGGCCGGCAGAAATATTTCCAGCACCAACTCCGAAAGCGCAACCTCCAACGGGGTACCAAAGGTCATGGTCGCGCTCAGTAAAGACAGCACACCCTCGTTCGTGTCAAGCTGCAATGGCACGGCAATGGTATGGTTGACAGGCGGCAGATGCGGGATGCCATCCGGGGTGGGATAGGCAACCAGTTCATCATACAGCGCCAGCAGCCACGGGTCGGCCGTCTGCTCGTACTGGCGCCGCAACCGTTGCAGCAAATGCGCACGCCATTCAGAAAAATTGAGAATGCGCGCTGCCAGCCCTTGCGGATGCAGCCCCAGCCGCAGCACGTTAACGGGTGCCGCCAACAGCTCAGGCGCCACATCGGCAAGCAACAAGGACAGACTGCGGTTGGCATGCACCAGGTTCCAGTGGCCATCCACCGCCATGGCAGGAAAAGGTTCGTGCGCCGTCAGCAAGGCAGTGATCGCGCTGTGCGCTTCATGCAGCGGCGCATCGTTAAGCGCGTGTTCGGCATAGTGAGGGGCATAGCCGGCGCACAATAGCATCTCATTACGCTGCCGCAGGGGAATGTCCAGATAGTCGGCCAGTAAAAGCAACATCTGGCGGCTGGGCTGCGCCCTGCCGGTCTCCATGAAACTCAAATGCCGGGCAGAAATGTTTGCCAGGCAGGCCAGATCCAGCTGACTGTAGCGCCGTCGCTGTCGCCAGTCGCGTATGAGACCTCCAACGGTGGTTTGTGTCATGATTTTCGCAGGTTTGAATGGTCGGCGCAGGCGTACCGACGGGCGCACGGGCAGCCTGACGTGTTGCCATAAATACAAAAGCGGCCTGTTGGCTCAAGCATAATCGGGTCCTGAACAATAAACCATTACCTTGCTGGTAATGGACATGCGCCGCGTTTTACATCACAGTAGATGCAACCGAACCAGTCACACCACACCCGCGGCCTGATGACAATTGCCATCGCGCCGTAAAATAAAAGGAATATCGCATGATCGAGCTGTCCGCATCAAGTCCTGATTTACACAAAAATACAAATCACCGTACACTGGTGTCGTCTGTGAGTCGACCTACTGAAGAGACTTACGTTATTATCTTTCATCTGAAAGCGGACACACAAGCACAGTTTCTCGCGCTACTTGAACCGGTGCTGGACGCCATGCGACACGAAACCACATTTGTCAACGCAGCGCTGCACCGCGACCCGGCATCGGACAGCATCTATATGCTCTATGAGACCTGGCTGGATCGTGAGGATGTGCTGAATGTCCAGATGCACAGACCTTATCGCCAGGCTTTCTGGGACACCCTGCCGGAACTGCTGGAGCAACCCAGACAGATACAGGTATGGAAACCGATCAGGACCGACCTGAGCGCCTGAGTTTACGATACGCGGGCAACGATCCTGGCGGGCCCGTCGTCCGGTCCAAGGTTTTTATTATTATTCCAGCAGGAGCAGACCATGGCAGTCACTCACAACTATGACGTTATTATCGAATGGACCGGCAATCGCGGTGTTGGGACGCGCGACTATAAAAGTTATGATCGCGACCACGTCATCCGTGCCAACGGCAAATCCGATATCGCCGGCTCTTCAGATGCGGCATTTGCCGGCAATGCGCAGCGCTGGAATCCAGAAGACCTTCTTGTGGCCTCCGTGTCTGCCTGTCATAAGTTGTGGTACCTGCATTTGTGTTCAGATGCCCGCATACAGGTCATGAGCTATATTGATCAGGCCCATGGCGTCATGGTGACCCACGCCAATGGTGGTGCCTTCAGCAAGGTTGTGCTTCGTCCAGTCATCACCGTTAGCCGAGAGCAGGATATCGACAAAGCTCGACAATTGCATCACGACGCCCACGAAAAATGCTTTATTGCCAGTTCGGTGAATTTTCCGATAGAAGTCGAACCCGATATCCGCCTCGCCGCTGCGCAATAACGCAGATCTGCGCAAGCAGCCGGCAAATGCATCGGTGTTGCCCTACCCGCTTCGCAGTACCCGGTTTGAAATAGCAAAGGCCACATGACAATCGCCATGTGGCCTTTGCTACTGCCTTGTCAATTACCAATCTGCGCCGGCAATCAGTGCGTCACTTCGCTATCGGCACGTTTGCCCAATATGATGGCTGCAACCAGTCCCAGACCAACACCGAACATTACATAATAGGTTGGCGCCATGGGTGAACCGGTCTGTTGAATCAGCCACGTAACGATGAACTGTGCAAAGCCGCCAATGAGCATGACCGCCAGGTTATAGGAAATAGACAGGCCGAGCGAGCGCACCCGCGTTGGAAACAACACGGCCATCACCGTACTGAAAACGGCAAAGAAAGCAGCCGCACACAGACCGGTGGCCAATTGCACCACAATCAACTTGGAGATGGTGGGTGCTGCCGTAAGCCAGGAATAGATCGGGAACAGAATCACAAAATAAAGAGCCAGTGAGCCGATCAGTAGCCGACTGCGGCCAATGCGATCGGACAGCATGCCCATCAAGGGCGTGAGAATAACCACCCACAATGCCCCAAGCATCTGCACTTCAAAGGTTTCCTGCAACGGTAGTTTCAGTATCTTGGTGGCAAACGTCACCAGATACGTGAACGTAATATACACGGTCACGGTAGCTGCCGCCACAAGCCCGAAACCCAGGACTGTTTCCCGCCAGGCATTGACCAGCAGTTCACCAATCGTGATACGACGACCGTCGGCCGCCTCCTGTTTCTTGGCGTTGCGAAACACCTCGGTTTCATCCAGTTGTTGGCGGATATACACTGCCACCGGAATGATGATCAGCCCGACAAAGAACGGGATACGCCAAGCCCAGGCTTCGATTTCTTCCTGCGTAAAATACACGGTCATCAAGGTGCCGGCTGCCGCGCCGATCAACAGACCGATCATCTGCCCGGTCATTTGCCATGAACCATAGAATCCACGTTTGCCAGGCGGAGCCATTTCAATCAACAACGCCGTCGCAGTGCCAAATTCGCCGCCTGCCGAAAAACCCTGGATCAGCCGGGCAATCAGAATCAGGACAGGAGCCAGAATGCCCGCAGTCAGATAGGTCGGCGAAAAAGTGATAATCGCCATGGACACGGCCATCAGCGACGTGACCAGCACCAGCGCCGCTTTACGCCCTTTCCTGTCGCCATACATGCCAAGGATGATTCCACCCACAGGCCGCATGAAAAACCCCACGCCAAATATTGCAGTTGTCATGAGAATAGCGTTCAGATCGCCACTTTGCGCGGACGGGTCCACAGGAAAGAAGAGCCGGGCGATAATCGGCGTCATGAAGGCGAAGACCAGAAAGTCGTACCACTCAAGCGCATTGCCAATGACTGCAGCAGCCAGGTTGCGCACCGAAACCTTGGTGGATTGCATGAAAATGTCCTTTACCGGTTAGAATAGAAATTAAAATACTTTGTAATGACATACAGCACAAGCACGCAAGAATGGTTAACGTGTAAAAACACCGATTCTGTGGTTTTTACATACACCTTATCCTGTATCAAGGACAATTTCGCATGACAACCAATATCACCAAAGAAGAATGGCTTACCACTCTGGTCGGCATGGACACAACCAGTCGCAACTCCAACATGGGGTTAATCGAAACCATTCGCGACGCACTGTCCGCCCAGGGCGTCGATAGCTGGCTCACGACTGATGACAAGGGCGCCAAGGCCAATCTGTTTGCCACTTTGCCAGCATCCGACGGGCAGACCCAGGGCGGCGTCGCGCTATCGGGACACACCGACGTCGTGCCGGTAGACGGGCAGGACTGGAACAGCGATCCTTTTGTGCTGTTGCCCTCGCAAGATCGCTTTTATGGTCGCGGCACCTGCGATATGAAAGGATTTATTGCGACTGCAATGGCCCTGGTGCCAGAATTCCTGCAGCAAAAGCGCACGAAACCCATCCACCTGGCCTTTTCCTATGACGAAGAAGTCGGTTGTGCGGGCGCGCCGTTCATGCTCAAGGATCTGCAAAAACGCAATCAGAAAATAGATGGATGCGTGGTCGGCGAACCAACGGGCATGCGGGTTGTGGTTGCACACAAGGGGATTAACCTGTTTACCTGCCGCGTTCACGGCAAGGCGGCACACTCGTCGCTCACGCCCTTCGGCTGCAATGCCATTGAACACGCAGCCAGACTGATCTGCCACATTCGCGATCTTGCCGATCACTATCGTGATACCGGCCCTTATGACAAGCACTATGACGTGGCCTATTCCACTATCACCACCAATAAGATCCAGGGCGGCATTGCGGTCAATACGATCCCCGGCGAGTGTCAATTCAATTACGAATTCCGTAATCTGCCCGGCATGCCCGGCGAGCAAATCCAGGCAAAAATTCAGGAATATGTAAGCAACGAATTGCTGCCACGCATGCAAAAAGAATATCCTGATGCGCGCATCGATATCAGCGCCGACGCCAGCGCCCCACCGCTTGAAGCCTCTGAACAGGCGGCCATTACCGAGCTGGTTCGGGCATTGACGCAAGACCACGAAACCCGCAAGGTGGCCTATGGCACTGAGGCAGGTCTGTTCCAGCAATTGGGCATCCCCACCATTGTGTGTGGTCCCGGACTGATCGAACAGGCGCACAAGCCCGACGAATTCGTGGAGTTTTCACAATTGAATGATTGCGAAAATTTCCTCAGGAAACTGTCGGCAAGTCTTTGAATGCCATAGGGCTTTTTTCTACGGGACAGTACAGCGAGCACTAACGAGAAAGCGCCCCAAAGGGGCGCTCTTACCTGCGTGACAGCAGAACACCGTCACGCAACTGCGTTCGCAGCCTTATTTTTTACCGTTCTTGGCCTTTACATCATCCAGCGCAAATACAAAGACCGAGTGACCGGAGTCAACAACGTTTTTCAGCTCGGGGCTCAGAATCGCAGCAGGCGGTGTCTGGGCGTTCGGGCCTGTCACAACAGCGATGTACTGCTTGCCATCAACGCTGTAGGTCATCGGGAATCCGCCAATCGAGGTATTCAGGCGAATCGACCACAGCTTCTCGCCGTTGTTCTGGTCATACGCAGCAAACTCGCGCATGCTGTCGCCGGTAAAGACCAGGCCGCCACCGGTTGTCAGCACGCCAGAGCTGAAAATCGGTTTCTGCTTTTTAACCCACAGGAATTTGCCGGTTTTCACATCGACCGCATACACGCGACCTACGCTATCTTCTCCTGGTGCAAACGATACTGCACCCGATGCCTGGGCACCAACCGATTCGCCGGTACGCAGCTCTATCGGCTTGGGTGTGAGCTCCTTGCATGAAGAGCTGACCGGGACATACAGAGCATTAGTCAGCGGGCTGTATGCCGCTGTCATCCACAATTTACCCAGATCGCGTCCGCCACATACCTTGACCGTTTCGTCGATGGATTTGGCTTTCAGATCGGTATTGGTAATGACCTTGCCATCTTCCGTGAATCCCTTGATCACGTTCTGGAAAACGGTATCGCGTGCCCACAGCAGCTTGCCGGTATCACGATCCAGCACAAAGGCTGTACCGTATTTGCCGGGAACGGATGCAATCACATCATATTTCTTGCCCGCTTCCACATCCTTGCTCATGTAGGCCACTTCATCCTTGGATGGCGCAATCTGACTTTCTACAAGCACGCGTTCAAACGGACTGTCCAGATCCCAATCGTCATTGGGCATATGCTGATAATGCCATTTGACTTTGCCTGTTTCGGCATCGATGGCCAGCGTAGAGCTGGTGTACAGCGCATCGCCATTGCCACTGCCTCGCAGAACGGATGGATACGGAATCGGCATACCTACACCCCAGAACAGCATTTTGCGTTTTGGATCGTAAGAGCCGGTGATCCAGGGCGAACCGCCCCAGCGGTTTTCCTTGGCCAGGCCACCCCAGCTATCGTCTACCGCAGGATCGCCAATGGTGTTCAGACGCCACAATTCCTTGCCTGTTTCAGCATCATGGGCGGTAATGTAGCAACCACCTGCCGTGCCCGTAATACTGCAGCCAGAGGTACCGGTGAAGACTTTGCCGTCAACGACCAGCGGACCTGCCGTAAAGCTGTAGCCTTTTTCCCATTCATTGACCTGGACTTCCCACAGCTTCTTGCCGGTTTTCGCTTCAAGCGCGACCAGTTTGGCGTCCGGCGTTGTCAGATAGACCTTGTCTTCGTACAGTGCCAGCGAATTGCGCTGACGATTGGCCTGCGCGTCATGATAGCCGCCAGTAAACTTGGGCAATGGCTGGGTGTATTCCCAGATCAGGTCGCCCGTCGTGGCGTCCAGCGCCTGCACATGGCTGCGATTCATCCCCAGGAACATGATGCCGTCGTGAACCAGCGGCGCCGTTTCCTGCAGACCACCTATCGGCATGGACCAGGCCCAGGCCAGATCCAGCTGCTTGACGTTCTTTTTATTGACCTGATCCAGGGGACTGTAACCCTGATTGTCAATAGTGCGGCGCCAGCTCGGCCAGTCGCCATCGGCCGGCTTCAGAATCTGCTCATTGGAAATGGGCTTGTAGTCTTCGATCTTCACTTGCGCCTGAGCCGCACAGGCAAACATCACTGCGGCAGATACAGCCAGAAGGCTATGGATTTTCATTTTATGTCCTATTCTTCAATATTCGTTACGGGTCGCGGCTCACTACAGAGGCATCACGACGTTGGGTCAAATGTACTGATCAGCGTGCGGCCTTGGCCTGTTCTGCTGAAACGCCACCATAACTGTTGCCCCAGCTGTTGCGAACGTAGGTGGCGACTGCAGCAACCTGCTCGTCATTGAACTGGCCACCCAGGGCCGGCATACTGTTCAGGCCATGAATAATCGTGCTAAGCAAGGCAGGTGCATTGGCCAGCCTGTCGAACCCTTCAAGCTTCGTGCCGAACGCCCCCTGGCCTTCTGCACCGTGGCAAGCAGCACATGTGCTGGCAAATACTTTGGCGCCAGCGGCCATCAATTCATGCGTGGCTTCTACTTTTTCAGCTGCCACTTCAGGCTTGTCGGCCGTACCCAGTACGGAGACCATCACGCCAACATCGGCAAAACCCTGGCCGTTCATGTCGCCTGGCTTTTTGTCGCCGTCAAAGCGATACAGGGGAAGATCGCCATAACTGACCTGGGACACACCCTGGTCATTTTTTTCTGCCTTGAGCAGGCCCGGCAAAATTTCGCGGCCCAACGGACGGCTCTCGGAAACCACAGGCTCCCAGTGTTTCATACAGGCTTCATCGCAACTGGCTTTATTGTCTTTGGTCAGCGTATACAGCGTGCGCCCCTCAGCGTCGACAAGAAAGGGCGTCATGGTACCGCTGGTGCCCTTGGCAATCAGGGTTGCGGAGGTTGACCCGGCAGTCTTGTCCGCGCCTTGTGAACCGGCTGCTGTGTTTGCATTTGCCAGGCCAGCAAAGCCGAAGGCAGCCGCACACGCGACTGCTGCGGCAGTGTGTGTCAGTTTAATTTTCATTGCTTTTCTCGTGTTGGAAGAGTTCGAATTGGTCATCGTTCAAGCCATACTTTGGTTGACTAGTCAATGATATAGGTCAAATGATATGCTTTTATTTGAACCGGGACAAGCCGTCTACCCGTCTTTGACTCATTTGGTACCTTCATCAAGAACTTTCCGTCGATTCCATCTGCCGCCAAGCGGATTTAACGTTGCTAACCCGACACAACGGGCCTCGTTTCCCTGCTCTTTTACAATCCGAGGTGCGCAGGGCTGATCGGGACGGCGCAGATGCTGACTTTGCGGCAATACTGTTGCCTGGCTGCCTATCGGACGCGTAGCGCCACCCAATACCCCTGATTGCATTACAATCGAAATGACATGACGACTGTCATCAACTGGGGCTACACGGCCCCGACAAACAGGAACAGGCGGTAGTAATGGAAAATCTTGATGTCCTCGTACTGCGCAAACTTTGCGCCTGGCGCCGGGAAGGGAAAAAAGCCCTGCTGGCCACGGTCATTCGGACCTGGGGCTCCTCGCCGCGCCCGCTGGGATCGGTCATGGCCTTGTGTGAAGACGGCGCTGTGGTTGGCTCCGTTTCCGGCGGATGTATTGAAGACGACCTGATCTATCGCTACACCGGCGGCAGCGAAAATGCCGTGCTGGTCAATGGCGGGCCGCCCAGCCTGGTCCGCTACGGCGTGACCGCTGAAGAAGCCTATCGCTTTGGCCTGCCTTGCGGCGGGACCCTGGAAATTTTGCTGGAACTCAATCCCGATGCGCGCTCGCTGGATGAGCTGGTGGCGGCCCTGGAACAGGGCCAATTGATGCAACGCACTGTGCAACTGGATAATGGCATTGTCCAGCAACAGCCGATTGATCAGCCATTGCCGCTCAGTATTGACGAAAAGACGCTGAAAAACACCTTTGGTCCAGAGTTTCGCATGCTGCTGATCGGCGCGGGACAATTGACCGAGTACGTGGCCACCATGGCCCTGTTCAGCGGCTTTGCGGTGACCGTCTGTGACCCGCGCATCGAATACCGCAACGGCTGGTCAGTGCAGGGTGTGACTGTGCTCTCGGACATGCCCGACGATGTGGTCACCGCTTTTCGGCCGGACCGGCGCAGTTGCATTATTGCCTTGACCCATGACCCCAAGCTGGACGATCTGGCGTTAATGGAGGCACTGCTGTCCGATGCCTTCTATGTAGGCGCCATCGGCTCGCGTCGCAATAATCACATTCGTCGTCAAAGGCTGCAAGAGCATTTTGGCATTACGCAGCAACAACTGGCCCGTTTGCGCGGCCCGATCGGCGTCTATATCGGCAGCAAGTCTCCCGCCGAAATTGCCGTCAGCGTCATGGCCGAAGTGATCGCCGTGAAAAACGGCCTGCTGCTGCCCGAAAGCTTCGATGTCTCGCATGCCAAGGCTAACCCGTCTGAATACGCCGCCTGACAGTCGACATGCCAGAGCCTGATTGCCGAGCCCCTGCATCCGATATTGTCGCTCTTGTCCTGGCGGCAGGCAAGGGATCCCGTTTTGATGCCTCGGGAGCGCGTTACAAACCTGTGCAGCCCCTGGCCAATGGGACCCCCATGGTCTATGCCGTCTGTCATACATTGCTGCAACATGTTGATGCTGTCACAGTGGTCTGTGGTCCGCAGCAACAGGCGGTGCGCAATGCGCTGGGTGAACTGCCGGTAAATCTGATTCATTGCTCCGATGCTGACATGGGCATGAGCGCCTCGCTGCGTTGCGGGATCAGCCACAGCCCGGCCCGGGTCGGCTGGATCATCGCCCTTGCTGATATGCCCTGCATCCACGCAAATACGGTGCGAGCAGTCGCCACGCGCCTGCGCCAGGATGGCCGCATCGTGCGCCCTCAATTTCAGAACAGGCCCGGTCACCCCGTGGCATTTGCCAGCCAGTTCAGGGACGAACTACTGCAGTTGACGGGCGACGAGGGCGCACGTGCAATCGTCCAGCGCCATCCCGACGCGTTAACCCTCATCCCCGTTAACGATCCCGGCTGCCTGCTCGATATTGACACCCAGGAACAATTGCAGCAGCTTGGCAAGGCCGGCGGCCAGCTCGCCCCACAATAAAAAACGGGGCGCATCAAGCGCCCCGATTATCTCAGCCATAACACCAGGAAAAGCGCCTGTCAGCGCGTTGGCCAGCAACGAGGAGGCATAAGCGATCCTGGTTACTGGCCCAACAGACCCAGGCCAAAAGACCACAGGCCCGCTCCCGGTTAACTGTCTCCCTTAACTTTTCTGCTGCATCTGATTCCCAATAGGTAAACTGCGAATCCGCTTGCCGGTAGCGGCAAAAATCGCATTGCACAGCGCTGCCGATACCGGTGGCGTGCCGGGCTCGCCCACGCCACCCAGCGGCGCATCATAATCACCGGCTGCAACCAGATGCACATGGATTTCACGCGGTGCACTCATCATGGATGTAATGCGATAGTCATGGAAATTGCTTTGCACTGCCGCACCGTTCTTGAAACTGATTTCACCCAGCGTGGCCAGACTTACTCCCATCACCGTTGCGCCCTCAATCTGGGACCGAATGCGCTCGGGATTGACTTGCGGTCCGCAATCGACCGCCACATCCACTCGCGGAATCGATATATCGCCAGTGTCTGACACTTCCACATGAACCACTGTCGCGACATACGTAACAAAGCTGTAGTGCGCTGCCAGCCCCATGGCCTGCCCTTTTGCGCCGGATTTGCCCCAGCCCGCTTCGCGCGTGACCACTTCAATCACATTGCGCAGGCGGCCCGTATCCACCGGATACTTTTCGGGCGACTCGTCGTGATTCCATGTGTCTGACAGGTCAGTCGGATTGATGCGCCTGGCTGGGCCGATCAGATCGAGCAGAAAGTCCCTGTGGTCTTTGTCCAGTTCGGCGGCCATTTCCGCAACAAAAGACTGGATAGCAAACGCACGTGGAATGTTTGAAACCGAACGGAACCAACCAATGCGGGTATGCGCCTCGGCTTCGGGATTCTCGACCCGAACATTGGGGATGGCAAAAGGCACATTGGCCGCGCCCATGCCCAGCTCTCCTGCAGACTGCAGCTTGGTGTCGGCAAAGGTGGAGCCGATGGAGGGCGCCGCAGTGCGGTGCAGCCACGCCGTCACCTTGCCTTGTGCGTCCAGTCCCGCTTCCAGATGCTCCACCGATACGGTGTGATAATAGGAATGCTGAATGTCATCTTCACGAGTCCAGGTAACCTTCACTGGTTTGCCATCCATTGCCTTGGACAGCAGCCCGGCTTCGACCACAAAATCCGGCTTGGACTTGCGACCGAAACCGCCGCCCAGTAGTGTCTGGTTAACCTTGACGTTTTCCGGTGGCAGCTCAAGCCATTTGACCAGCATGTCATGCGTCGCCTGCGGCGCCTGGACGCTGGCCCAGGCTTCACATTTGCCATCGACGATCCTTACCGTGGCCACGGGCGTTTCCATGGGCGCCTGAGCCAGATGTGGAACGTAATACTCTGCCTGTATGCGTTTGGTCGCGCTGCCCAGTGCAGCCATCGCATCGCCATCGTTGCGCACCGCTTTCTCGGTCGGTTTGCGTACCGACGCTTCAAGCTGCTTGCGGTATTCGACCGAATCATAAGAGGCGTGCGGGCCCCCGTCCCATTCAATCTTCAATGCCTTGCGTCCGGCAATAGCCGCCCACGTATTGGTCGCAATCACGGCCACGCCGCCCAGCGGATTGAACATGGCCGGCGGTGGCGACCCGGCCAGCGTCACCACTTTTACCACGCCCGGAATTTTCAGCGCGGCCGCATCGTCGACCTTGACCAGTTTGCCGCCGAATACCGGAGGACGAGCCACAACGGCGTACAGCATGCCGTCGAGCCGGACATCCTGACCATATTGCGCGCGTCCAGTCACGATATCCATGCCATCTGCAATATGCGTCTGCCCTTTGCCAATATAGCGAAAGGTGTCTGCCGATTTCAGTTTCAGCGCTTCCCCGGACGGTACTTCAAGCTGCGCCGCTTTCTGCGCGACGTCACCGAAACCGAGCTTCTTGCCGGTTGGCGTATGAATCAGTTCATGATTTTTTGCCTGCACTTCAGATTCGGGCACATTCCACTGGCTGGCGGCCGCAGACACGAGCATGGCCCGTGCCGCAGCACCCACGCGTCGCATCGGCACGAAGAAATGGCGCACACTGCGCGAGCCGTCGGTGTCCTGATTGCCGAAACGTGCTTCTTCTGCCCACGCCTGTTTCACTGTCACACGCCCCCAATCTGCTTCCATTTCGTCGGCAACAACCATGGGCAGACTGGTCCTGACACCCTGTCCCATTTCGGCCCGATGACAAAGAATCGTAATTGCGCCGTCGGCGGCGATTGCCACGAAAACCAGCGGATTGTCGACCGTGCCATGCGGCATGGAGTCTGCACCATACTTTTTGGGCCCCTTCTGCTCTTCGCCTTCGGCACGGGCACGCAACGGCAACCCGACGGCCAGCACAAAGCCGCCCAGGGCAAAGCCCTTGAGCATTTTGCGACGACTGATATTGCTGATCTGCGCGTCGGCCACAGCAATGGCAAATGCGTTGTCACGTATATTCATTTTGCACCTCCGGCCTGTGCGACATTCTTGATGGCGCTGCGGATACGTGTATAGGTGCCACAGCGGCACAGATTACCGCTCATAGCCGCGTCAATATCGGCATCAGTCGGCGCCGGGGTCTTTTTCAGCAATGCCGTGGCTGACATGATTTGCCCCGTTTGACAGAAGCCGCATTGCGGTACGCCCATTTCCACCCAGGCTTTCTGCACCGCTTTGCCTGTTTCGTCATTTTCCATGGCTTCAATCGTGACGATTTTCTTGCCCACAGCAGCGGTAATCGGCGTCACACAGGATCGTATCGGCTCACCGTCCAGATGCACCGTACAGGCGCCGCATAGCGACATACCACAACCGAACTTTGTCCCGGTAAACCCGAGGTGATCGCGCAGCGCCCAAAGAATGGGCGTATCCTGAGGCAGATCAACATCATGCTTCGAACCGTTAATTTCAAGTGTAATCATTGCAGCTATCCTTTTCGTTCGTTGCTAAACAAAACCCATCATCGTCAAGCCCCATCACATGACGCGCTGTCGCACCCGATGCAGCCAAACCAGACTCGCATTACTGTATTCAGTATAGCAATCTTATCGGGATTGTGATCAACTTCGTGATAACCACATTTGTCATAGCATTTTGCTCCAGTATGATCTGGCTATCCGCTATAGCCATGCAGCGCAGATGATAATGTTCAGTTCTCTTTATCGCAGAAATAAAAATGAAATAAAAGCGCAAGCCGGTGCGACCTGTAGACATACAGGCCTGCACCGGCCAGTTGGCTGGACCGCCGGATGCGGTCCGACACGAACAGCGATCAGAAAAAGCCCAACGCCTTGGGGCTGTAGCTTACCAGCAGGCATTTTGTCTGCTGGTAGTTGGACAGCGCCATTTTGTGATTTTCCCGACCAATACCCGACTGTTTATATCCACCGAATGCAGCATGAGCCGGATACAAGTGATAGCAATTGGTCCAGACCCGGCCTGCCTCAATACCCCGCCCCATGCGATAGGCGCGGGAACCATCCCGGGTCCAGACGCCCGCGCCCAGACCATAATAGGTGTCATTGGCAATGGCCAGTGCTTCTTCTTCATCCCGGAACGTCGTAACAGAGGCAACCGGTCCGAAAATTTCCTCCTGGAATATACGCATATCATTCTTGCCCGCAAGCATGGTGGGTGTCACGTAGTAACCTTCTTCCAGGCTCTGCACGCGATTGCGCTCGCCACCGGTCAGGCATGCTGCGCCCTCATCGCGACCGATATCAATATAGCCCAGGATCTTGTCCATCTGCGCCTGCGATGCCTGGGCGCCAACCATGGTGTTCATATCCAGCGGGTTGCCGGTCTTGATCTTTTGCACGCGGTTAATGGCTTTCTCGATGAACTGATCATATATGGACTCCTGAATGAGGATGCGCGAAGGGCATGTGCACACTTCGCCCTGGTTGAGCGCGAACATGGAAAGCCCTTCGAGCGCCTTGTCAAAAAAATCGTCTGACTGGTCCATGACATCGGCAAAAAATACATTCGGGCTCTTGCCACCGAGCTCAACGGTGGACGGAATCAAGTTATCGGCAGCCGCATGCAGGATATGCTTGCCTGTGGCGGTCGAACCGGTAAAAGCAATTTTGGCGATACGCTTGTTGGTGGCCAGTGCATCGCCCGCTTCCTTGCCATAGCCATTGACAATATTGATCACACCGGGAGGGAACAGATCACCAATAATTTCCATGAGCACCAGGATCGAAGCGGGTGTCTGCTCGGCCGGTTTGAGCACCACGCAGCATCCTGCCGCCAGCGACGGCGCCAGTTTCCAGATCGCCATCAGGATCGGAAAATTCCATGGAATAATCTGCCCCACTACACCTAGTGGTTCGTGAAAATGATAGGCCACCGTTGTATTGTCGATTTCGGAAATACCCCCTTCCTGCGCCCGGATGCATCCGGCAAAATAGCGCAGATGATCCACTGCCAGCGGCAGATCGGCCGCCATCGTTTCACGCAGCGGCTTGCCGTTGTCAATGGTTTCGGCTACGGCCAGCACTTTCAGATTCTGCTCCATGCGATCGGCCATTTTCAGCAGCAGGTTGGCCCTCTCGGTCGTGGACGTCTGCCCCCAGGCACGACGCGCCGCATGCGCAGCGTCCACGGCCCGTTCAATATCGTCGGCGCCGGATCTGGGAACCTCGCAGAACACCTGCCCATTGACCGGAGAAATATTCTCAAAGTATTCGCCCGACACCGGTTCCACCCATTTTCCGCCAATATAGTTGCCGTACTTGGTCTTGTAGGGGTAATCGGTGTCGATACCAAATTGCTTCAAATCGGATAGATTCATGTCTTATCTCCAGATATTCATTTTTAAAATGGCGCGCAGCCGTATAGCCTCGCGCGGCTATCGTCCTACAGCAAAGTTCATGCCATACCGCCAGCAAGGAGCAAAACAGGGTTTTGGAGTAGAATAGTTTTGAGCAATCGCGCGCGGCACGCAAAACATAGCAAGAAAGTGTCGCAAATCACGACAGCAGGCAGGCAACACAAGCAACAACTGTCTGTTTTTGCAACACATCAGGAGACTACGATGTTGCATCACTCGCTGAACTCCGCCGGTACCGTGCAGCCGAATGCGCTGATTCAGCGTTCCTGGGAGCGCTGTGAAAAACAGGCGGATACGCTGGCAAACGAACCGGTTCTGCTGGACCGGGCAGACCTCGATACCCGCCTGGATCAATACGCCAGTCTGTTACAGACTGCCGCGCCGCACATCGCCACGACCAGCGGCATCGCGGCGCAGGCACAGGGCATACTGTTGCTCTCGGATGCCAGCGGCGTCATCCTGCACGCCACTGGCAACAACGCCTTTTTGCACAAGGCCGACCAGGTGACCCTGCGGCTTGGCGCCAGTTGGGCCGAAGGCCATCGCGGCACCAATGCCATCGGCACCGCCCTGATCGAAAAAAGCTTTACCACGGTCATCGGCCAGGAGCACTTTTTGCCCTGCAACCGGATCCTCAGTTGCCATGCCGCGCCCATCCACTCGCCACGGGGAGAAATCCTTGGCGTTCTGGATATTTCCGGCGATGCCCGTACGCTGCCGGACTACACCGGCGATCTGGTCCGAATCACGGCTCGCCAGATCGGCAACCAGATTCTGGACCTGGCCGGCACGCACATTGCCAGACTGCAGTTTCAGCGTCACGCAGGGCCGTTCAACGCGTTGAAATGTGGCACGCTGCTTATTGCCGATCAGCAGATTGTGGGCGCCAATGAAACAGCAGCTGAACTGCTTGATGTCCCGCTTATTGCACTACTGGACGAACCCGTCGATAAATGGCTGCCCGCCTGGAAACAACTACAGTCGCAACCGATGCGCAGCTTTTGCGTCGATGGCACTGCGCTGTATGCAAGCTTGCAGTTTGAGCGGATCGGCATTGGCGGCAGCGCCCCTTCACAAGCGTTACATGACGAAAGGGCGACGTCGACACCACCCATGCCAGCGAAAAACCGCAGCGGCCCGGGCGGACTGCAGACGGCCCTACCCGCGCTGGAGCCGGCATTGCAGCACCAGTTGCGCCAGAGTACGCTGGCCCTTAATGCCGATCTGGGCATTCTGCTGCTGGGCGAGACAGGCACGGGCAAAGAAGTGTTTGCCCGCCACCTGCATGCGCATAGCCGCTGGCGCGATGGTCCGTTTGTCGCCATCAACTGCGCGGCGCTTCCTGAAAGTCTGATTGAAGCCGAGCTGTTCGGCTACGAACCTGGCGCATTTACCGGAGCCCAGCGCAACGGCTCCCGCGGACGCCTGCGCGAGGCCAATGGCGGTGTGCTCTTTCTGGATGAAATTGGCGACATGCCATTGCAACTGCAATCGCGCCTGCTGCGAGTCCTGCAGGAACGGGTGGTGCAGCCATTGGGTTCAGACAAAACATGGCCAGTGCAGTTTGGACTGATCAGCGCCACCAACCAGCAAGCCGATATTCTGAGCCGCGAGGAAAATTTTCGCCAGGACCTTTACTATCGTATCCAGGATCATCTGGTTCAGTTGCCGGCACTGCGCTATCGCGCTGACCTGCGCACCTTTATCTGCGCAGAACTCAGACGCCACGAAAATACCCCCAGCCTGATTTTCGCCGATCAGGCGCTGGATATCCTTTGCACTTATCACTGGCCCGGAAACTACCGACAATTGCGATCAGTGCTCAAAACGCTGACCGCCTTTTTGCCCGCTGGCAGCATTATTCATCCTGAATCCCTGCCGGCCCATCTGCTCAAGCAATTGCATATGCCATCTTCTACCGGCATGGGAGCGGCAGCGACCGGACACCAAGGCAGAACGACTGCGCAGGAAGATCTGATGACGAATATCACGCAGGCGGATCCGATGGTAGTGCACGACGCCATATTGCCTTCAGAAAGTCCCTTGCCAGAGGTCAGTGTAAAGGATTTGCAGGCTTTGCGGATCAGACAGGCGCTGACCAAAAACCGGGGCAATGTCAGCAAAACCGCCAGAGAACTGGGATTGCATCGCAGCACGGTATACCGGCAATTGACCCGGGCTGGCTCTGAAGTGCAATAGGCTGTCACAGGCGCGGCGCCGGAGTCGTTGTGCAACGCGATCGGCCAGGTACGGACAGTCGCGATGGCTGCGCAAATCTGTGACGAATTTATGCTATCGCACCATAGTAATTGCGGTTGTCGTTCCATTGCGGTTGTCGTTATTGCAATTGTCGTCATTGAATAACGCTGGTTACCCATTTATTGCCTGCCATGCATGCAAGCGCATTTGAGTCTGGCGCGGCACGCCGGCAGCCTACTGTGCCAGAGCACCACCTTGAGCCTCCCCACCTTGAGCCGGTTGTTATCTGCCTTTAATCGCTGCCGTATCTGCCCTTGCAGAATGACGCATCTGCCTATTTACCGACAGTTCGTTCCTGCGCATACTGACAGCATGCAACAAGACGGTCGGATCGGGCGGTTTGTATCTCGTTCCCGATTCTCATTATCGCATTTGCAATAGTGCTGTTGGTAAAAGGAAATAGACATGAAAATTGCGTCAAAAATTTCACCCTGCCTTTGGTTTGATGACCAGGCCGAGGCTGCAGCCCGGTTTTATACCGGTATTTTTCCTGATTCAAAAATCACTCAGACTACCCATTATCTGGGCGAGAAAATGACGCAGGTCAGCGGCAGACCCGAAGGAAGTGTGCTCACTGTCGCGTTCGAGCTTGCAGGACTGCCGTTTACTGCTCTCAATGGTGGCCCCATTTTCAAGTTCAATGAAGCCATCTCTCTGCAGGTGCATTGCGATTCTCAGGAAGAGCTGGACAAATACTGGACAGCGTTAAATGAGGGTGGCGATCCATCTGCCCAGCAGTGCGGCTGGCTCAAGGACCGTTACGGCCTGTCGTGGCAGATCGTGCCCGCCATATTGCCGACCCTGTTGACCGACCCCGCTCGGGCCCAGCGAGTCATGGAGGCATTGCTGCCAATGAAAAAACTGGATATCAGCAAGCTGCAGCAGGCAGCCGACGCAGCCAGCGCCGAAACATCCTGATCGGCTCAGCATTAAGGCCGTTCAATTTAATTTATAGCACCGCTTCTCAATAGACTATTTTTCAATACCGTACCCAGTCTGCTTGCAGGCCGGACCACACCAGGAAAGCATCATGAACCAGACCTCTATCGTTCCTTACCTTTTTTTCGGCGGCCACTGCGAACAAGCCCTGAACTTTTACAAAAATGCCGTGGGCGCCCAGCTCGATATGATGCTGCGTTTTGGCGAGAGCCCGGAACCGCCACCACCGGGCGCTGTTCCCCCTGATTTTGACAACAAGATCATGCACGCAAGTTTTCGCATTGGCAGCAGTCTGATCATGGCCTCCGATGGCTGCGGCGGCGACAGTACCATGAGCGGCTTCGCCCTGTCTGTTATTCCGGTCAACAAAGAAGATGCCGCCCGGATGTTCAACGCCCTTGCCGATGGTGGCACGGTCACCATGCCGCTGGGCGAAACCTTTTTCTCCCCCTGCTTTGGCATGCTCAAAGACCGTTTCGGCATGGAATGGATGATCGCCATGCAACCGGCAGAACAGGCGACATAAGCCTGAGGAACACAAGCGTCAAGCCCGGCGTTGCAGCCCTGCTGACCGCAGTAAAAAACGCGGACACCCGTTCGGGTACAGTGCGCCCAACCAGATACTAGCCGGATGGGTGCACTGCAATAATCGACTTTGCCCCGCTAACGATCAACCAATATCGAGCGTGCCAGACCAAACAATCTTGTCGATACCAGCGAAACCGTTCTGGAAGGGCCCTTGCTTTTTGAAATGGCCATTGAAATCAACCGCCTTATCGGTGGATTCACAATACGTGAGGCCTGGAGACGGCCGCTGACGACATCATCCAGGACAGAATGGATGGGCAGTGTCGTATGCAGCCCCTTTTGCGCGACCATCAGTTTCATCAGCGGCAACGAGTTGGTCTCCATTGAAACAGCAATGGAAAATCCCATATCATGCGCCAAAGACTCCATCGTAGTGCGCAATTCGTTAGGTGCTCCCGGAAGTACAAACGACAAATTACTTAGCTCACTGAATTCGACCTCGGCACGGGAAGTAAGCGGATCAGTGGCACTACCCACCAGATAGCTGTCTACCGTAGCCAGCTCAAATTCCTGCTCTGGCAGTACCGCTCCATACCGATACACGATGCCGATATCGGCGCGCCCGTCAGCAAGCCAGGCTTCAATCTGCCCTACATTACCTTCCATATAGCACAAGCTGACGCCCGGCGCATCCTTGCGAAGATCATCATATAGCCGGGCTGCGAGCGTTGCGCCGATCGAGCCAAAACAGGCAAACGTGACCTTGCCGACGGGGGCTTTGACATAGTCCTGTAAACGCTGATCCAGTTGCTCTGCATCTTTGAGCAGCGCCACGACCCGATCAAAAATCTGGCTTCCAGTCTCGGTAAGCGCCACGCCACGCCCGGTGCGATTGAAAAGCCGGACACCGCATTCGCGCTCCAGCGCATTCAACTGCCGGCTCAGCAAAGACTGATTGCTATCGAGAAAAGCCGCTGCACGGGTCAGGCTGCCCAATTGAGCAATAACCGCAAAGAACCGCCACCGGTTCAAATCCGACGATAGGCTAATTTGAAAATCGGTAGCGACGCGCTCTGGCTGCATGACGTTGTAATCCCAAGGCAGGCTCATCGCCTGCCAGTATTGACTATTCCGTCTGCAGCTTACCATTCAATTGAGCTTGATATCCCCTTTTTCCGCCACCCGTTTCCACTTGTTGAATTCGGCCATCATCGTCTGGCGATACTGATCCTCATTCAGATTTGCCGGCGCGCCACCCTGCTCATACAAAAACTTTTTGACCTGTTCGGTGGCAGTCACCGCCGTGACCGCCTGCCCGAGGCGCTCAATGATCGCCTGATCAATTCCAGCCGGCCCGACCAGACCGTACAGCGTTTCCATGATGACCTCAGGCAACCCGGACTCGACCGTTGTCGGCACATCCGGCAATTGAGACAAACGCTCCTTGCCTGCAACCGCAATTACTTTGAGCTTACCCGCCCGGTGAAATGGCAACACGGGGGCAAGATCCGACATTTCGTACTGCACTTCACCAGCCAGCAATGCAGTGGTTGCAGGCGCGGCTCCCTTATAGGGGATATGCAGCGTGTCGATGCTGGCTTCCTGCCGAAACAACTCTGCACCAATATGTGGTGTAGTACCATTGCCGGCTGAGCTGTAATTGAGCTTGCCAGGCGCCTTTTTTGCCGTTTCCACCAATTGCTGCAGTGTCGCTATGGCCGATTTGGCGCTGACTGAAATCACAGAAGGATATCGGGCCACCCCGGCAATATATTGAATATCCGATAGTTTATATGGGAGCGCCTGCAGGGCAGGTAACCCGGCTACAGGTCCCGGGGCAACCAGCGCCAGCGTATAGCCGTCAGGCGCAGCCCGCAGTACCTCCCCCACACCGACTGCACCACCAGCGCCTGGCCGATTCTGCACCACGACAGCTTGCCCAAGGTTTTCTTCCAGATGCTGGGCAATGAGCCGGGCGACACCGTCTGTGGGTCCGCCCGCGGTGTACGGAACAATCAGACGCAGTGGTTTTGTCGGCCAGGAAGCAGCGTTAGCAGTCGGCGCCAGGATTCCGGACAAAAAACAAATGAACATCAACAATAACTTGCGCATAGCGGCTTTGTCTCCAACATGGTTTTATTTTATTTTTCAGACCAGACAGCATTTGGTCAGGCTTAAACGCTGCCACGATAACGCTTACTTTATGGTGTAAATGTGGCTCCTGGCCAGCGCAGCAACAGCAATTCTGAATTGCGGTTTTTGAGGTGGCTGGCAACCGCCGGCAAACGTATCATGCAGACAAACCCGAGCGTTGGCACTAGCGAAATCGAAACGAACCGGCCACCGAAGCACATTCATCGCTCAAAGCGCACTCATACACAGGAACAATGAATTGGAAATCGTCGACATCAAAATCATAGAATGTACCCAGCGCCTGAAGGACCCAAGCTGGAAATTTGCGCGTGCTTTGGTACCCCAATTGGAGGGGCATATCCTTGAATTGACAGACGATGCGGGTGTGACAGGCCTGGGATACGTTCATGCCATTCCGGCGATCACCACTCACGGCGCCGGTGCACGCAGCGCTCTGGATTGGATCAGACCTGTATTGCAGCATCGCCGGATCGACAGTATTGCGTCTGTCATGGAGGAGCTGGATCTGCTACTTGCCTTCAACTGCAGCGTAAAAGCTGCCGTAGACATGGCTTTGCACGATCTGCTGGGAAAACGCAAGGGACTCAGTGTCGCCACCCTATTGGGTGGGCGTATGCACGACACAATTGCCCAATCGCGCATTCTGGCCATCAAATCGCCATCAGAAATGGCCCACAGGGCAGAATTGCTGGTCACGGCGGGCTACCGTCAGCTCAAACTCAAGCTCTCGGGAGACACCAAGCTGGACATTGATCGGATCGCTGCAGTGCGCAGCGCCGCCGGTGCCGGTACCGTATTAACGCTGGATCCGAATCAATCCTACAGCTGCAAGCAGATGTTGCAAGCATTTTCGAAAATGGAGCGTTACGATATTGCATTGATCGAACAGCCCGTGCCCGCATCGGACACCGAAGGTCTGGCACTATTGACCCGGACCTTGCCAGCGGCCATAGAGGCTGATGAAAGCGCGCAGACAGTCAGCGACGTATTCAGACTGGTGGCGAACCGGCAGGCTGATGTGATCAACCTGAAAATAACCAAGCTCGGTGGTATACGACGGTTTATGCAGGCGGTTCATATTTGCGAAGCGGGTAATGTCATCTGCCGGGTTGGCGCTGCATTCGGTCCTGCTCTACTTCAGGCAATGAGCGCTCAGGCTGCCAGTGTCATCAAGCAACTGCCCTATGGCTGTGAACTGTCCGAACATCAGCACCTCGAGGACGATCCGTTCGAAAGCCTGCCGGTCGAACAAGGTCACATAACCGTTCCTGATCTACCGGGCGGCGGCATCTGTTATTTACAAAAATAAATCGAAAACCGCCTGATCCGGGCAACTAAAAGGGGAAAAACACAATGGTGTGCTCATCGCACTTTCAGGACTGCAAACCGGAAAATAGTCGCAGGAGTTTTTTCAAATACAGCTTCTTGACGGGCGCAGCCATCGCCGGTGCGTCCGAGCTGTGGCCGCAAGCAGCTATGGCAGACACAATAAAGAGCGCCCCGATGTGGCCTGCGTCACCTGTCCCGGCGCAAGTGCCCGTAAAAGACGCGATTGCCGATCTCGGAGACACCCGCTTGTGGTACTGGGACACCGGTGGCGATGGCGAAGTCGTCATCTTCATGCACGCCGGCAGCCAGAGCGCGGCAGGCTGGGGATACCAGCAAGCGGCATTTGCATCTGCCGGTTATCGTGCTATTGGCTATTCGCGACGTGGCTATTTCAATTCCGATTTGGGTGATATCAGTAACCCCGGCGTCGCATCCGATGACCTGGATCTGCTGCTTGAGCATCTGAATATTGAGCGCGCGCATCTGGTGGCAGTGGCACACGGCGGTTACTTTGCTCTGGACTACAGTCTGTCCCATCCGGCCAAAGTACTGAGCCTGACACTGGCCTCTTCAATGCTAGGTGTCAAGGACGATGCATACAGCATTATGCAAAAACGCCTGAGGCCGCCGTTTTTCAACGACTTGCCCGTTGACTTCAAGGAGCTGGGTCCATCATATCGCGCCGGTAATCCCGAAGGACACGATATATGGAAGGCACTGGCAAAAGCGGCGCGGCCCGGCGGTAGAGTCATGCCGGAAATAAAGAATGAATTGAGCTGGAAGAATCTGAAAAGCATCAACGTGCCAGTGTTACTCATGACCGGCGACGCCGATCTTTATGTGCCGCCATCCGTATTGCGTCTGCAGGCATCGCACTTTCCTGCCGCCGAAACAGTAATAATCAAGGAAGCCGGTCATTGTTCCAATTGGGAACAACCGCAGGCGTTTAATACATCTGTTCTCCAATTCATAGGCAAACATACTGCCGCCTAACTGGTCAGGGCGATATGCCCGCTTTACTCCCGCATAAGTCGCGCTGTATCATCTGACATCGTGACATGATGCAAAACAGGGGAACAGGATGGACAAAACTGCGTTGATTACCGGCGGGGGTCGCGGCATTGGTGCGGCAACCGCCAAATACCTGGCGGCCAGAGGATATGGCATCTGCATTAATTATCATCGAAATGAACAGGCCGCCGAGACCCTGGTCGCCCAGATCAAGGAACAATTTTCAGTCCCGTGCATTGCCATTGGTGCAGACGTCTCCGAAGAGGCGCAAGTGATGCGGCTCTTTGCCGAAATGGATGAGCTGCTAGGACCGGTCACCCATCTGGTTAATAATGTCGGTGTGCTGTTCAAGCAGATGAAAGTAACCGAAATGGATGCAGAGCGCATCAACAAAACGCTCTCCACCAATGTGACCAGTTATTTTCTGTGCAGCAGGGAAGCGATCAAACGCATGCAGCCTGGTAGCGCCATCGTCAATGTTTCCTCGGTGGCTTCGCGCACCGGATCTGCCGGCGAATATATAGACTACGCCGCATCCAAGGGCGCAGTTGACACATTCACCCGCGGCCTGTCGCTGGAACTGGCCCCGCAGGGAATCCGGGTCAATTGTGTGCGACCGGGATTTATCTATACAGATATCCACGCGGATGGCGGCGAGCCCGGCCGGGTTGATCGCATCAGCAGCCAGATCCCCATGCTGCGCGGCGGCCAGCCAGAAGAGGTCGCATCGGCCATAGCCTGGCTATTGTCTGATGATGCGTCATATGTGACCGGGTCGTTTATTGATCTGGCCGGCGGACGCTAGGCCTGCGCAAGCCCTGACCGACAAGGGATCGTCCGGAAAGCCGCCTTGCGGCTTTCATTCGCTATAGCAATCGTGTTACCGTATAGTCTCCCCAGAGCCAGCGTGCCGCATACCTGCGAGCTATGCCTGTCAAGCGTGTTGTATCAGTAGTTTTATATCGGTAAATAGCACGCATCATATTGCAGGTGTAATAAGAATGTCATGGCTGCCGGCCTCTGAGCAATCCTATTGGACAAGGAGGTAGCGTAGTGCTTGAACGATTCGCGACAGGGTCGCAGATATCCAGACTAACGGGCGCGCAGGCAGCCAGATCGTTGCCCGCCCTTATACCTACCTTTATCCTCCGGTTATTTCTCCCATTGTTTCTGCTGCTCGCTGCACTGCTTTATCTGAATACGGCAGGCGCCCAGACTCCCCCCTCTTCTGAACCTGGCATCGCGCCTGCTTCTGCCGCGCAACTGGCCGATTTGCTGGAAAACGAAAAGACGCGCAAGCAGCTCATAGAACAACTGCGTGCGCAGGCGCCCGCTGCACAGCAAGCGCTGTCCGGCGAAGCACCGAACGCTTCGGCGGGCAGCAGCCTTGACGATTCTTTGCCTCGCCGGGTTGCCGACAGCACGCAATTTTTTCTGACCAAACTGCTGAACGATGTGGGCGATGCAGCGGCTGCAATCGGCGCCATGGCGCGCGGTGAAAGTACGGGTGCCGCCGGTATGGCCGACTGGAAATCGGCGCTAGTCAATTTTGCACTGGTTATCGCAGCCACGGTCGTCGCCTTTATCCTGTTGCGCTTGCTGGCCGCTCGTATTTTCTCCTTGATCAATCGCTGGGCCGGACAACCGGCACCCGCCCTCGGGCGGCGGCGCCTGGCCCAGCCAGCAACATTGAAAAAAATTGCAGCTGTCATTGGCGCACTCATTGTCGATGTCGCTGCCATTGCCCTGGCCGGTGTTGTCGGATATAGCGTTGCGCTGGCAGTCGCGAAACCCGACGCAACAGTAGGTACATTCGAATCGCTCTTTGTCAATGCCTTTGTCGCCGTTGAAATTGCCAGGGCGCTGGTGCGCACGGTATTTGCAACGCGCTTTCCGCAACTGCGACTGTTCGCAATGCGTGATGAAGTTGCCATGTACTGGAACGGCTGGCTGTGCAGCCTGGTTGGCATCACCGGCTACGGCATGCTGGTTGTCGTACCGGTCGTTACAGCCCTATTTACCGCGGCATTGGGCAATCTGGTCGGCCTGCTCATCATGCTTGGCATGTATATTTATGCCTTGCGGGTGGTCTGGAATAACCGGGCCCTGATACGTGAACGGATCGTAGAACGCGCCAACCAGACGTCCACAGCATTTTTTGCAACGTTGCTGCGCCTGCTCGCCCGTGTCTGGCATATTCTGGCCATTATCTATTTCACCGTTCTGCTCGTTGTAAGCCAGGTGGATCCGGTCGATGCCCTGCCATTTATGGCGCGCGCCACGGTACAAAGCCTGGTGGCCATTGCCCTTGGCCTGCTGGTCTCAGCCATTCTGACAGCCATTCTGAGTCACCCGATCCGGTTATCCGATGAGATCCGGGCCCGGCTGCCATTGCTGGAAGCGCGCGTCAATTCATATGTTCCGGCAACGCTCAAGGGTCTGCGTTTGATTACGCTTATCATCGTGGTGCTATTTGTGCTGGATGCATGGCATGCATTCGATCTGTCTGCCTGGGTCACGTCCGAATCGGGCCGCGCAACCATCAGCGCAGCTGTACATGTGGCCATCATCCTGCTGTTCGCCGCACTGGCATGGACCATTATTGCAAGCATCATCGAGAGCCGCCTGAGCGGCACTGGCAACCGGGCGCCCAGTGCGCGCGAAAAAACGCTGCTATCACTGTTTCGTAATGCTGCACTGATCGTGATCATCACCATGACGATCCTGATCCTGCTGTCCCAGATCGGCATCAATATCGGCCCGCTGATTGCCGGCGCCGGAGTGGTGGGTCTGGCCATTGGTTTTGGCGCACAAAAACTGGTGCAGGACATTATCACGGGCATCTTCATCCAGCTTGAAAACGGCATGAATGTGAATGATGTCGTAGAAGCGGGCGGGGTTTTTGGCACCGTTGAAAAAATGACCATCCGCTCGGTGGGCATTCGCACCATGGACGGCGGCTATCACCTGATTCCGTTCTCATCGGTTGACGTCGTTGCCAACCACATGCGTGATTTTTCCTATCATATGGGTGAGTACACCATTGCACATCGGGAAAATGTGGACGACGCCATTGAACACTTGCGTGCCGCGTTTGCAGAATTGATGCAGGATGAGGTCCTGTCGCCCGAAATACTGGAAGAAATTACCATTCCCGGCGTAACAGCCATCAACGAACGCGGCGTCACCATCCGGGTGCTGATCAAAACCACACCGGGCATGCAATGGGCAGTGCAACGCGGTTATAACCGTCTGGTCAAGAAACATTTCAACGCCGCCAATATCGAACTGCCATACCCGCATACCGTGGTTTATTTTGGCCAGGACAAGGACGGCAATGCGCCTTCGGCACGGGTGGATCTTGGACGCAAGGCCGAGCAGGCGCCAACGCCCAAGGGCAAGGCGCCGGCAGCCGGGCATACGCCGCGCAAACTGGCGCCGCGCAGCGGTGGCTCGGAGGATGTCCTGGGCAATGAGCTGGAACAACGGGTGCCCGATGAAGACGGAAATGGCGAGGCGGACGACTCGCTGCGTCCCGGGCCGACATCCTGACAAGGCCGCGGCCTTGTCAGCCGCGGCTTTCTTTTACCATACAGACTATGCCAACCGTGCAGGTCGCGAGCAGCAAGCCGCCCTGCGCACCATGCTGGCCGGTGCAGCGCCTGTCTCTGTACGCCGCTCTGTCAGGTGTAATGAACGCTAATCCGATTATTCTGCCATTCGTGCACGACCACATCCAGTCCGTATAATTCCTTGAGCACGGGCGGCTGGATGAAAGTCTGCGGCGGGCCCTGGTGCAGAACCCTGCCGTTGCGCATCCCGATGATCAGGTCCGAATAGCAGGATGCAAAATTGATATCGTGCAACACCATCACAACTGTCTTATTCAGTTGGTCTGCGGCGCGGCGCATCACCTTCATGATGTCAACCGCATTTTTCATGTCCAGGCTGTTCAGTGGCTCATCCAGCAGGACATATTCCGTGTCCTGGCATAAGACCATGGCAATGAAGGCACGCTGGCGCTGCCCGCCCGAGAGCTCATCCAGGAATCGCTGCTCCAGCCCATTGAGATTCAGATAGGCAATAGCGCGCTCGACATGACTGCGGTCCTGCACCGTCAGACGACCGTGCGTATGCGGATACCTGCCAAATGCCACCACATCCTGAACCGTCAGGCGCAAGGGAAGATGATTGTCCTGGCGCAAAATGGACAAATGCCGGGCCAGCTCGGCCGTATCGGTGCGAGCGATATCCAGCCCGCCAACCTCGACCGACCCGGCAGACATGGGCAGCAGGCGGCTGATCATGCCAAGCAATGTGGATTTGCCAGCGCCATTGGGGCCGACAATGGAAGTGACGCCACCCCTGGGGATTTGCACTGAAACATCATCCACCACGCGCAAATTTGCGTAGTCCTTGCTGACACCATTGACCTTTATCATCGTTGTCCCTTGCGCGCAATCAGCGCGATAAACATCAGCCCGCCGGCAAACTCGATAACGACGCTGACCGTAGTATTCAGAGCCAGGCCATGCTCCAGCACGGTCTGGCCGCCTACCAGTGCAACAATACCAAGCAGTACCGCAGCCGGCACCGTATATTTATGTTTATCGGTCTGCATGATCATGTATGCGAGATTGCTCACCAGCAACCCAAAAAACGTAACCGGCCCCACCAGCGCCGTTGATACCGATACCATCACGGCAATCAGCACAAGAGTGAGCCAAAGTGTCCTGCGATAATGGATTCCAAGGTTGATCGCTACCTCGCGACCAAGCGACAACACATCATAGGCCCGGCGCAGCCGCCAGCCGATCAACGACACGCCCCCTACCATCGCCACAGAGGCCAGCAGCAGGTTGGTGCGAATGGCATTGAAGCTGGCAAACATTTTGTCCTGCAGAAACAGAAACTCGTTGGGATCAATCATTCTGACCATCAGGCCGGACAGGCTGCGAAACAGCAGCCCGAACACGATCCCGACCAGCAACAGCAGGTGCAGGCTATGCGAGGCGCCGGAGAAAATCCATTGAAACAGCAGGCAGGCGAAAACGGTCATGACACTCACTTCCAGCACGAACTTGCCCGTCAAGCCCCACTGGCCGCCCGCAGTCATGCCGAACCAGAAAATCACCACGGCCTGGATCAGGGTATAGAGCGCATCAAATCCCATGATCGAGGGCGTCAGGATACGGTTATGCGTGATGGTTTGAAACAGCACAGACGACACCGCAACGGCATAGGCCACCAGCAACATTGCGGCCAGCTTGCCGGCACGAAACGAGAGCACGAAGTCCCAGTGCCCGTTAGCTCCCCATGTCATGAACGCGGCCACCGAGGCCAGCGCAAAAAAAGCCAGCAAATAAAGCCGCAAGGCGGGTGAAAACTTAGCCAAAACGAGACCGCCTGTTCAGAAGCAGATATAGGAACAGCCCGCTGCCGACCACGCCCACCACCGTACCGATTGGAATTTCATGCGGATAAATGATCAGGCGACCGACAATATCGCAGGCCAGGACAAACAGAGCCCCAAGAAAGGCCACCCACGGCAGCGAGCGCCGCATATTATCGCCAAAGATCAGACTGACCACATTGGGCACCAGCAGGCCCAGGAACGGCACGCTGCCCGCAGTGACCACGACCACGGCACTCATGGCCGATACCAGCACCATGCCAATCAGCATAAGACGTTTGTGATTAAGGCCCAGGTTGGTGGTAAATTGCTCGCCCATGCCCAGCACGGTGAAGCGGTCTGCCGCGAAATAGGCTGCGCAGGAAAGAGCAAACGCCACCCATAACAGTTCATAGCGCCCCCGCAGGACACCCGAAAAGTCGCCCATGGTCCACGTATGCAAGGCCTGAAGCAGATCGTACTGGTAAGCAAAGAAGGTGGTAACAGCCTGTATGACGCCCCCCAGGACCAGGCCGACCACCGGAACCAGAAAGGCAGAACGCAAGGGAATTCGTCGCAGGATCAGCAAAAACAGCGAGGTGCCGGCCAGGGCGAACAAGGCGGCCACCAGCATTTTCCCCAGCACAGGAATGCCCGGCGCCAATAATGTGACCGCCAGAATTCCCATGGTAGCCGATTCAACAGTCCCGGCCGTGGAGGGTTCGACAAAGCGGTTGCGCACCAGCATTTGCATGATTAACCCCGCAACGGCCAATGAGGTGCCTGCCAGCACCAATGCAAGTGCACGCGGCAGGCGACTGATCAGCAGCAGTTGCCAGGCTTCGCTATCGAAGCGCAATAAAGCGGCCAGTGACATATCGCCCGCGCCCAGAAACAGACTGACCAGAAACAGAAAGCACAAAAGCAATAGCAGCACGCCGACCAGTATCGGCCCGGTCCGTTTATTGCTTCTGTGCCCTTGGGGATAACCGCTCATGAAAGACCTGCAATGGCGTCAATCGTCAAGGACGCCGGAGCCCTAACTTGCGAGCGCCCCATGATTACTGCTTGCCGTCCAGCGCTTTGGACAACTGGTCCACGTTTTGCTGCATGGCGGTCAAGCCGGCGCTACCGAGCAAGTACCAATCCATGGCATTCAAATAGACAATCTGCTTCTTTTTCCATGCGGTGGTTTTATGAATCAGCTCGTTATCCAGCAATTTGCCGGCGGCCACACCCTCGCGGCCGATGGCGCCATCCCGGTCAATCACAAAAAGCCACTGCGGATCGGTTTTATAAATAAACTCAAATGACACCGCCTGCCCGTGATTTGAGGCGGACAGGTCGGGCGCAGCAGCGGGAATGCCGAAGGTGTCGTGAAGAATACCGAAGCGGGAACCCGGACCATACGCACTAACTTTACCGCCGGTGGTAAGAATAATCAGCCCCGGGCCGGCATCGCCGGCCTTCTGCTTGAGCGCCGCTATGGATTGGTCCAGCCTGGCCAGTTGTTCCTTGGCTTTGTCCTGCTTATTGAAAATGTCGGCCAGCGTAAGCGTGTTGCGTTTGACGCTGGCCAGCAGGTCTTTGGTATTGACGGTCAGATCAATGGTGGGCGCCAGTTTGCTCAGATCCGCATACTTGGGGGCCGAACGGCCGCCCACAATAATCAGGTCTGGTGACAACGCGTTGACCGCTTCGTAGTTGGGTTCAAACAGTGAGCCGACCTTTGGAACCGACGTGTCCGCGTAGGCAGCCAGTTGATTGATGTACTTGGCCTCGGGCACAGCGGAAGCCTCTATGCCCAGCGCGTGCATGGTGTCAAGCGAGGCCAGGTCAAAGACGATCGTTTTCTTTGGCTCGCCTTCGATGGTGGTTGCCCCACTTGCATGGTCGACGGTCAGGGCAAAGGCCTGCAATGGCAGCACGACGCTGGCGGCAGCCGCCAGTATGCCAGTGAGTAACCCGCGACGAACTTGAGACTTCCAAATATGCATGAAAAATGACTCCGCTTCTGATTCAAACTGCAATGGTTACTCTTTCGAACGCAGGGCGACATTGGTCTGCCGCAGGTGCCACGCTACACCGGAGTATCGTGGCGCCTGAGCCTGGCCACCTGCTGTGATCTATAAATTCACACGAAATTCAGACGCAACACAAACGCAATACGCACGCAATTTACGCACACCAGAAAGCCCGGAACAGGGTGTCGAGAGGGTAACAAAATGATTGATTTGACAACAGAAAATTGTAGCATAACTGGTAATAAGATGTATTCTTATTTATTCTTTTTCATACAGAGCACACCCTGACATCATGCGCGAGCAGCACGCAAGGTGTGCCACCGGGCAACGACAATGGGCCTGCTCCGGCCTCTCTGGGCGCAGCGCCGCTCGAACGGCCTGGCGCGCCCTGTCGGGCCTTACAGGCACAAACCCGCTACGATACGGGCTGATTATCCGGCCGCGACTGCGGTTGCGCCAGAGCCGGCCACGACACCGCAGCCGGCCTGCCCATCTTATTTTTTCAGTTGCAGGGCCAGCTGATCAAGCGAGCGTTGCTGTGCGGCTTCGTACAATGCAAACTCATCGTTGACTTTTGCACCCAGTGCTTCTTCAAATGCGGCCCGGGCTGCACTTACCTGATAGCTTTTCTGATCATCACCGCCCAGATTCGACTGGAAAATACCGGCAGCGCTGACGGGCAGAAAGTCCTCGTAAATAATCGGCTCGGCGTGAACCAGGCCGGCATCAATCAAGGCGTCGATATCGTGCGCATTGGCGAGCTGCTCGCCATTGGCAGCGCGCCCCTTTGGCGTCAGGCTGTAGCGGAAATAGCCCAGGCCACTCTTGCGGATCATGACCAGATCATCTGGAAACTCCGTGAACGCCCGCGCCAGGCGCTCTGCATAATTGCCGTCAGCCTGTTCGCCCGATTCGCGGGCGCGCAATAACAATTGATCATACAAGGCACGTCCCTTGGGCGTCAGGGCCAGACCGCGCTGTTCAATTTCACCAAAGCGCGCAGTATGGGCGCCGACCACCTTTTCGGTACCGGAGTCGAACGTTACATTCTCTTCCAGCGCCTTGAAGCTGGTCTGGCGCAACAGAATCGGATGGCGACGGGTCGGCGGGCCCTCGATGGATTCTTTGGCAGGAATATTGCGATTGAGCATTTCCTTTTGTGCCGCGTCAATATCCAACGTGCGGGGCGTCAGATGGTTGATATGGGGACCTTTGAAGCAAACCACATCTGCAATCAACCGGTGGGCGTCGAGCAACTGGTTATACGTTTCAACACTTACCGTCGCTTCGTTGTGCCAGCGGAAAATATCGGTGGCCTGGATAACAAACTCATCAGCGTGTTCGCTGCTCAGGCCTCCTTCGGTTTCAAATTTTTCTGCCAGTTCCAGAACGCGCGCGCTGAATATGGAGCGTTTCTCCAGAATCGCAGCTGCCTTGGTGCGCAGCGCTTCATCATCAATCAATTCAAGACGCAGCAAGGACGTGAACACCCGAAACGGATTGGCTGCCAGCGAAGCATCATCCACCGGCCGGAACGCCGTGGCGTGGACAGGTACCCCTGCCACCGACAAATCGTAATAACCCACCGGCTGCAGCCCCATCACCGCGAAAACACGCCGAATGCCGGACAGCTCGGCAGCCGTACCCAGACGGATGGCGCCATGCCGCTCCAGGTTCAGGCGCAGGATTTCGCCGGACTCATTCAATTGCGTTTGCAATTGCGGATTGTCCTGCAGCGTCTGTGCGTTAACGTCGGCAACCAGCTCTAGCAGGTCGCGATAAAGCGGCACTTCCTGTCCATACATATTGGACATGGCAGTTGAAAACCGGGTGCGGATTTCGTCGGTCGAGACGAAATGATTGTTTTCCATAGCGAGAATACTCTTTGTAGTTCAGTTGGCAAAATAAAGACAGGCAAACCAGCAATAGCCCTGCAGGTAAATGGACACATTTAGGCTACCGGATTTGCACAACGGGCAAGCGGTGAAATGTGACCATAAAGTCACTTTTCAGTATAGCCGAATCAAACAGCGCGCCGTTACTGTTTTTCTCTTGTAGAATGGGTTATCGGCATCACTGATGCAGTTTTCATACACTTGCGGATTCCTATGTCCCGTCGTCAGCAAACAGAACAACAGATCCTCCAGGCCCTGGAAGCCCAAATCCGCGAAGCGGGGATGGGAGGCATTGGCATCAACGCCGTTGCCCGTCGCGCCGGCGTGAGCAAGGAATTGATTTATCGTTACTTCAATGGGCTGGATGGTCTGCTGCTGGCCTGGATGCAGGAGCAGGATTTCTGGACCGGCCACCGCGGGATGCTGGGCAACGACGAATCGAGCCAGCAGACGCCCCAGCAACTGGTCCTGTCCATGTTGCGTGCCCAGGTTGATGCGCTGGCCAGCAACGACACCCTGCGCGAGGTGCGCCGCTGGGAACTGGTGGAACTCAATGAGGTCACGGCCAAGCTGGCCCAGCGGCGCGAAAAGGCCGCCCGCTCATTCATTGACCGGGTCGATGGCCTGGCTCCGGAAATCGATATGCCCGCGACCGTGAGCATCATGCTTGCCGGGGTCCTTTATTTAATGTTGCGCGCCAAGACTGAAAGTCAGTTCCTGGGCATCCCCATACGCACGGACGAAGGCTGGGAGCGCATTTTCAGCGCACTGGAAACCATGACCGCCGCTTTCCCGCAGGCACTGCGCGAGCAGTCGCTGGATGAGCTGGAAGCGCGGCGCGAGCCGACATCGTCCTGATTGACGAATGTGATATGGGGCCGACTTGGTGGGTATTGGGCACAATGCCGATGGTGGCGTTTCAGACAGGCAAAACGCATACCTGCATCACGATCAGGCAAGCTGCACGTCCCTGATTGCCAGGGCCATTGGGGTACATCATATCGTTGCCGGGTGCAAATACAAATTGGGTGGCGTGCCCAGCGCACGGCGGAACATCGCGCTGAACGCACTGGGACTGCGGTAGCCCAGTTCCCGTGAAATGGTGCCGATAGACTGGCCCATCGATAGTCTGCATACCGCATCGGCCAGCCTGACCTGCTGCAGCCACTGACGATAATGCATTCCCAGCTCGGACTGAAACAGCCTGATCAGCGTGCGCTCACTGGCGCCCACCGCATCGGCCCACGCCCCAAGCGGACGATTCAGTCCGGGCTGATCCATGATGGAAGTACAGATGGATATAAGGCGACGATCCCGCGGCCACGGGATCTGCGTAGCCACCGTTTCGGCTGAGGGCAGCTCCGAAAGAATCAGCGCGGCGAGCCGGCCACCCCGCTCATTTTGCGAATAGACGACAGGCTCGGCAGTCAGGCTCAGAATCAGCTCGCGCAGCAGATTGCTAACTTCGATTACCTGGCAACCGGCCCACAGCGATCTGGCGGCGTCTGCATCAATATACAGCGTGCGCATATCCACGTGGGAAACGGCCATCGTGCAGTGCGGAACATTGGGCGGCACCCATAAGGCGCGCAGCGGCGGCAGCAGCCAATACCCCTTGTCGGTGCTTACGCGGATCACACCGCGCGATGCAAAAAGCAGCTGCGCGCGCCGATGCGAATGCGTCGCCGATCCTGTACCGGCCGCAAATTCCTTGGACATGGCGGCCACGGCCGGGGCAATGTTCTGATAATCTTCTGCGTTGATGCTTCTGGGAAGCGGATGCATCGCTGTCACTTTCTCGACGAAAATTGGCACTTTCAATAATTCTAGCACGGCTACACTTATCGATTGCGAATGTCATATATGTGTTGAATGCAATGTCGATAGAATCCACCGCCATACGCCCCTCTCAGCCAGAAAACAGCACCGCGTTCAAAGTGCTTGGCGCGATCAGTGTCGCTCATATGATGAATGACATGATCCAGTCCATCCTGCTGGCCATTTACCCGATGCTCAAGGATGACTTCAGCCTGAGTTTTGGGCAAATCGGCCTGATCACGCTGGTCTATCAGATTACCGCTTCACTGCTGCAACCCCTTATCGGCCATTACACCGACAAGCATCCGCAACCCTATTCGCTGACCATCGGCATGGGCTCAACGCTGCTGGGCTTGCTCCTGCTGTCGGTCGCGCCTTCCTTTCCGTTTCTGCTGCTGGCCGCCGTTCTGGTGGGCACCGGTTCGTCGGTATTTCATCCGGAATCGTCCCGCATTGCCCGTATGGCCTCGGGCGGGCAACATGGCCTGGCGCAATCGTTGTTCCAGGTTGGCGGCAATGTCGGCTCTGCACTGGGCCCCCTGTTTGCTGCGCTGATCATCCTGCCTCATGGTCAGGGTAGCGTTGCCTGGTTTTCACTGGCCGCTCTGTTGGCCATGGTGGTGTTGCTGCAGATCGGACGCTGGTATGAGCGCAACCGTGGCCTGCTTGTCCTGCGTACCAAACGCTCGGCCAATGCGATTGAACTGCCGCGCAATAAAATCATTGCGGCGCTGGCTGTCCTCGGCGTGCTGATTTTCTCGAAATATTTCTACATGGCTTCCATGAGCAGCTACCTGACCTTTTATTTGATGGAAAAATTTGCCCTGTCGATACGCACGTCCCAGCTTTATTTATTCATTTTTCTTGCGGCAGTGGCCGTCGGCACTATCGTAGGCGGCCCGATCGGCGATCGCATCGGCCGCAAGCGGGTCATCTGGGCGTCCATTCTGGGTGTCGCCCCCTTTACCCTGTTGCTGCCGCACGCCAATCTGTTCTGGACCGGCATCCTCATTGTCATTATCGGTCTGATTTTGGCATCGGCGTTTTCCGCCATTGTGGTCTATGCCCAGGAACTGGTGCCCGGTAAAACCGGCATGATTGCCGGTCTGTTCTTCGGCTTCGCGTTTGGCATGGGCGGCGTCGGTGCTGCAGCGCTGGGACATCTGGCAGACACCACAAGCATCTCCTATGTGTACAGCGTTTGCGCCTATCTGCCGCTACTGGGTATTGTCGCCGCACTGTTGCCGGATACAGAAATCAAGCCCGTACCCGCAGGCACGCCGACGTGATTGGCACAGGGTTACACCTTGGCTGCGGCGGGCTGCACCCCGGACGTACCGGTCCATACGGTCCGGATCAGTGAAATCAGCGCGACGACAATCGGATCGACAATATTGTTCTGTGATGCGACAAACCCAAGCGTGGCATCAAGCTGGGTGTGCCCCCAGACGGTAAATTCCCGGCGCCCCGCTCCGGCGATGGCGATATCCTCCCGGATCAACGCGCAGCCCGCACCCGCACGCACCAATACGTCTGCATTGGCCATGTCCGCGTTCTGCATCACAATCCTGGGCGCCAGGCCATGTCGCTCAAACAGTGCACGCAACATCAAATGGGTATGCGATCCGGGACTGCCGTCCAGCCAAGGCAACTGGGCCAGCTCTTTCCAGCCCGCATGCCTGAGATCATCGGCCATATCATTCGGCATCACAATACGATAGCGTACTGTCCTGAGCGCCATCCAGAAAAGATCCGGCAAGGGGTGCGTCGCGATGACCATCGCCATCATCAACTTGCCTGACCGGATCTGCTCTATCAGTTCTTCCGAGGGATGAATGACCGTCTTGAGTTCGATCAGCGGCAGCGAACGCACAACCGCAGACACCAGTTCGCCGAGTCTGAGAAACTGTGCGTGCTCTCCGGGAATGCCCAGTACCATTTCGCCTTGCAGCTCTCCCTGGAACTGTTGCGCCTGGGATTTGAGTTGCGCGCTGGTATTGAGCAATTGCTCAGCCGTCGGAAACAAACGGCTCCCTGCCTTGGAAAGCACCAGCTTGCCGGACGTGCGTTCGAACAACGCCACGCCCAAATCCTGCTCCAGCGCCTTGATCTGACCGGTAACAGCAGGCTGCGTCAGGGACAATGCTTCGGCCGCACGGGTCAGGTTGCCCAGGCGGGCAACGGTCACAAACGCGCGAATCTGATATATCTCCATTGTTCTCAGGCTGACAGCAAGCGAATCTGGGACGGTTCCAGCCCCAGCGCTACGGGTGCGCCGATCTGAAACTGGCTCAATCCGGCAAAATGCGACTGGTCGGCAGTCACGCGCTGCTCGCCCACCCGTACGGCATAGCGGACAAATTCACCCAGAAACTCGCGTTCCTCAACAACGCCAGGCAGCCAGAGGTAATGCGCATCGGCATTGCCGCCGGCGGCATCAATCCGCACCGAATGCGGCCGGAAGCTGGCAGCAAGACGATCTCCTTCCGGAATATCGTCATGGACAGGAATCGCCAGGTCACCAACCCCCTCCACACTCAGGGTCACGCCGGAATAATTGCGCGTGCGCACGGCCCCTTCGAGCACATTCATCGTTCCCACGAAGTTGGCAACAAACCGGTTAGCCGGAAAATCGAACAGTGTAGCCGGACTACCTGTCTGTTGAACAACCCCTTTGTCCAGCACCGCCATCCTGTCGGCTGTTGTCATGGCCTCCTCTTGGTCATGTGTCACAAAAATTGTTGTAATACCCAACCGTCGCTGCAGGGAAAGCAGCTCGCGCCGCATTTGCACCCGCAATTTCTTATCGAGATTGGACAACGGTTCATCCAGAAGCAACACTTGCGGCTCAATCACAATGGTACGCGCCAGGGCCACTCGCTGCTGTTGCCCCCCGGACAATTCATTTGGCCTGCGCCTTGCAAACGTGGACAAACTCACCAGCGCCAGTGCAGCTTCAACCCGTTCGCGGATCTCGGCTTTTGGCAGTCTACGCTCAACCAGGCCAAAAGCGACATTATCCCACACCGTCATGTGCGGCCATAGCGCATAGCTTTGGAACACCATGCCTATATTACGCCTGTGTGGAGGAATCGTACTGATGTCCTTTCCGTCGACCAGAAGCTGGCCGGCATTGTGCTGATTGAACCCGGCGATCAGCCTGAGCAAGGTGGATTTACCCGAGCCTGAGGGCCCGAGCAAGGCAAAGAACTCACCGGGTTCAATCAATATGTTGATATTTTTAAGTACTTCTGTATTGCCATAGGACAAGCGGATATCCCGGCATTCAACACTGACTTTCTTCATCTTTTCATTCCTGTTCGATTGCATGTAGCGAACGCGTACGCCGCGAGGCACGCTCTACAATTAAATGCGAGACATAGGTACCTACGGCAACAACCACGATGGCAAGCACACCGAGCGCTGCGCCGGGGCCCCTGCCGGATGCACTCTGCATAAACAGATAAATGCCATAGCTCATTGGCGCATCGCTATCGCGACTGACCAGCATGATGGTTGCCGACAGTTCTACCGCCGCAGTAATAAAACTGGTGACAAAGCCCGCCAGCATTCCTCCTGCCATCAGCGGCACCACAACTCTGCGAATGATGCGATGCCGCCTTGCACCCACCGACGCGGCAGCTTCTTCAAGCGACACGTTGATCTGCTGCAAGGCAGCCAAGCAGGCCCGCAGTGCATAGGGCAACCGTCGTACCGAATAGGCCAGCATAATGACAATCCAGGTCGATGTCAGTACTGTATCGGTGCCGGGAAGCTCCACGCCACGAAAGGTGCGCAAGTAGCCGATGGCCAGAACAATACCGGGGACGGCGAGGGCAGCGGATGCCAGCCAGTCCAGCCAGCGCCGGGCGGGGATACGTGTTCTGAGAATAAGATAAGCAATCGCGGTTCCCAGAATGACATCAATCCCCGCTGCCAGGCCGCAGTACAGCAGGGTATTGACCATCATGTCATTCGAATTGCTGAATACCTCTGCGTAGTGACTCAGCGTGTAGCCGTCAGGCAAAGGCGCATAACTCCATACCGTGGCAAACGAAAGCAGCAGGACACCGATGTGCGGCGACAGCACCAGCAATAACACAAGTGCAATCCAGGCATAGGCCAGAACACTTTCCCAACGGCCCAGCTTGCGTTGCTGGATCGAGCTGCCGCCCTTTTGAAGGGTGGAATAATCTTTATTGCGCAGGACACTAGCTGACAACCACAGGGCGAGGATGGAAAAAACAATCATCAGGACGCTGATCACGTATCCCAGCGGATCGTCAATACCCACCTGGGTGATGCGCAGATACGCCTGTGGCGCCAGCATATTGGTAATGCCGAGAACCAGCGGCGTGCCCAGATCATCAAAAACCTTGACAAATACCAGCGAGGCACCAGCCACATAGCCGGGCAATGCCAGCGGGAAAATAATCCGCCGAAACAGTCGCCAGCCACGAGAACCCAGATTGAGTGCCGCCTCTTCCATGGCACCGTCGATATTGCGCATCGCCACGGTCAGATTCAGAAGGATGAACGGGAAATAGTGCAGGGACTCCACGAAAATCACGCCATTGAGCCCATCCATGATCGGGATTGAGACGTCAAACCAGTCTTGCAGAAGCAAATTGACGGTACCTGACGTTCCAAACAGAAGTTGCAGCGCCACTGCGCCGACAAAAGGCGGCATGATGAGCGGCAACACACCCAATGTCTGGATGATCAATGCCCCACGAAACCGGAAGCGTACAGTCAGATACGCCAGTGGAATGGCAATCAGCGAGGAGAAAACCACTGACATAACCGAAACATACAGACTGTTGAAGAAGGATTCTTTCAACAAAGGCTGCTGAAAGAATGAGCCAAAATGACCCATTGTGAAGCTGCCATCAGCATTGGAGAATGCCGTATAAAATACATTTCCTACCGGAACGGCCAGAAACAGCAACAGGAATCCGAGTACGCCCAACGCCACCAGCGTTAGACCCGGGGGAAATTTCATATTATGTGTCGACATAAATCCATCGTCCGCCAGCCATCCGGATGCAATCCGGATGGCTCGTTATTGGAATGCAGCGTGCGCCTTACGACGAAGCAGCCTGCCTGGCCAGCTCTATCGCCTTGCAATAATTGGCCTCGGCTTCACTGTTCCACTGCCCCTGCAGTTTGGATAACGCCTGGCTCACACTGGCATCCTTCTTGTCACCCTGGAAAATTTTCTGCACAGCATCGGACACCGCCTCCTTATCGCTGATCAAAGGCGACCACGCGAGCTTTTTGGCTTCGTCCAGCAAGGCCTGGCCCTTATCGCTGGGTTTATCTGCCAGCTTGCTCTGTGCATCCAGAATCGCCCTGGTCGCGTTTTGCAGTTCCTTATGGCGGAAGGTGATGGTCTGATCGAACAGCGACTGCACGACAAAGTACCGCTGCTGGGAGAGCTCGGTATCAAAATGGACCTTACTTTTTTCTGCCAGCACCTGTGGATCGGGATAGCCCTCTGGAATATTGCTCATCTTGGCATAGGGCAATACGGGTAAACGGGAGATTTCCGGTTTCAACAGCAGGGCCTGCCCTTCTTCTGAGAGTGCAAAACGAATGAATTTTTTGCCTTCTTCGGTATTTTTCGCCGCTTTGATCAGCGCAATATTAGCCGGCACAATTGCCGTCTCGTCGGGATAGACAAACTCCACCGGAAATTTCGAAAACTTGCTTGAAAGACCAAAAAAATCAATCACCGGCCCGGCGCCAAACTGCCCGTTGTTCACGCCATCAGGCACGCCGAAAGATCGGTCAGTCAGTGTTTTGCTATTGCCGGCCATCCTGATAATCGTATTCCAGCCTTTATCCCATCCCTCGCCCTGAAGAATGGTTTCCACCGTCAGGTGCTGGGTACCGGAACGCGATGGCGAGGTCATGCCAACATTACCAAACCACTCGGGCTTGAGCAAATCATCCCAGGTCGTCGGCGGCGTCAGCTTCTTGGCTTTCAACAGCCGGGTATTGTACATAATGCCGTAACCGGCCAAAGCCTGACCGTAGAACAATCCGCCGGGATCATTGATCGGAAAGCTGCCTATTTTGTCCGGAACCTCGGGATTGGCAACGTCCGAGGCTTTTTCCAGCAAGCCTGCTGCACCAAGCACTTCAAACGCATCCGGGGCGCTGGCCCAGAAAACCTCGGGACGCCGGCCCTCGGCAGTCTCGCGAACATAGGCAATACCTGAAACGGTATTTTTATTGAGAATCTCAAGCTTGATGTCAGGATTTGCTTTTTCGAACGCTGATTTATACGCTTGTGTCAGCTCCTTCGGAAACGAAGTAATGACGGTAACCGTTCCAGCATATGTCGTGACCGACGCGGCCATCAAAATGGCCAGCAGACTACCCTGTCGCAATTTCATGATTGTCTCCTTGATATTATGTATTGTCATGAATTCGTAACAATATAAGCATTGGCAGGTCAGGTCTAATCATAATTTATGATGACCACCATAAATCTGCCGGTGCCTGGTCACGTTCGGCTGTTGGCTTCTCGTTGCTTTCTTTTATGCCTGCGGCCTGCCCAAATCCGGTTAACTGGGTACAATGAACTGTCTGCCCGCCTGCGCCTGACGCAGGCGTGGCCCTCTTCTATATACAAGGAAGCCGCTCATGAGTACTCTGCCCAAATTTGCAGCCAACGGATGGCGGCGTCTTGATAATGGCAACGTTCAGCATCTGTCCGGGCTGGAGTTTGCGCCCGACCCCCATGAACGACTCAAACTGGTTGACGCCTCGCTGTCTGTGTTCATCAGGAACCTGCGGCATGAAGGCGCCACCGAACAGCAGGCAGAACGACTGCTGCACAAGCTCACTCAACAGGCGGCACAACAGTTTGTTGGCTTGCATTAACCCACGATATGGGCTGTTATCTTGATCGGCCTCAAATAACAAAACCGGCTGGGCATATACAATTGCTTGCCAGCCAACCTCGTGGAATGCGCTAAGATACACAAAAATAATTATTCCATCGACAAAGGAGAAGCTGTAATGATTAAAGTCAGTGTGATGTACCCCAATACCCCAGGCGCGCGTTTTGACCACGATTACTATCGTGACAAGCATTTGCCTCTGCTCAAGGAGCGCATGGGCGAGCGTTGCCGATATTACACAATAGACCGGGGTATCGCCGGTGGCACGCCCGACGCGCCACCAACCTATATCGGCATGTGCCATATTTTCTGTGACAGTGCCGAAGACTTTCAGGCTGGATTCGGTCCGCACGCCGATGAGATTCTGGGCGACATTCCAAACTACACAGATCTGAGCCCGATACTGCAACTCAGTGAAGTGGTCACCGATACTCGCAACTAGCGGCGTTGCCACCCACGTTCCCTGAAGTTTCAAACGCGATCAGCGGCTGGTTCGGACACCGGTGCATCAGACGGTCGATAGTCGCAATCGTGCTTGTGATATCTCCCAGCAATAAAGGCACGCCAGACGGTCATGAACGAAAAGTGATCGAATGGTAATCTTCTGTTCATGCACGACAGTGTGAGTGCCCCTTATGATGGACCTGATCTGTACCCGAGGGCGATCTTCCTGCGTCCGCCGATCAACGATCGGCGGAGCATGAACCTGGCACCAACGGCGCTGCAGATCACGTTTGCCCCGATCCCGATCGCACCGCCCAGCGATATCAGTTAACGGAACCGGGAAGAACAGTGTGTAAGTCAGCGAGTGGCACGTTAAATAAAACCCTGACAGGCGGCACAATGATATTCCCGGGCACGGGTAACCTTCCATTGGGGCCGCCATCTTTTGGCCTATAGGCGCGATCGTGCGCAACAGGCACGACCACCGCGGTAACCGTCACCAGCCCCTTTGCCAGGGCCGTTGCTGTTGCATCAAAAGCCGTATCAATAACCGACCGTGAATCGCGCCCGTATGTGTCGGGGCGTTTCCAGCTCATCGATCATGGCCAGCGCAAAATCCTGGGTAGAGATACGACTCTGGCCGCCGGCATCCACAATCAGTTCATCGTCGGCCTGCCTGAATGCGCCGGTACGCTCGCCTGGTTCAATGATTGCCGACGGGCTCAACATGCTCCAGTCCAGATCGCTTTCATTACGCAGTTGCGTCAGGACATCCCTGGCACCCTGCGCGGTGGCTTTCCACTGTTGCGGGAAATCGGGTGTATCGATGACCAGCACGCCTGGCTGGGCGAACAGGCTGCCTGCCCCACCAACAATAAGCAGGCGCCCGATTGCCGCCTGTTTTGTTGCGGCAATAATCGAATCCACACCTTTCATGTAGTACCCGTAGACGTCCTGCTGGGCATGCCCACTGAATGCACTGATCACTGCATCATGCCCCTTGAGCTGCGCCGCCAGTTTTGCGCCATCCAGCACATCGGCCTGCGCAATCGCCAGATTGTCCTGCGCTTGTAATTTTTCGGGGTGCGCCACCAGTGCTGTTACCTGGTGCCCACGTGCCAGGGCCTCTGTCAGCAAGGCGCTACCAATAAAACCCGTAGCACCGATGAGTGCGATTTTCATATTGAACTCCTGAATGTAATTTGACCAATGTCTGGAACCCTTGCGTATCCGAACGGCCAGAAAACACATCATTACAGAATTCATTGATTCGATAAACAGGTGAAACTATAATTCATTGTTTCTATATTATTAACAATAGTTATCATGAACACTGCTGCCGGCATTGATTTGAACGCCCTCGCTATTTTCTGCATGGTGGCCCGTTTGCGCGGGTTCACGGCGGCGGCAATGCAACTGAGCATGACCAAAGCCAAAGTCAGCATTCAAATAAGCCGCCTTGAAAAGCATCTGGGCACCCCACTGTTTACGCGAACCACGCGCCAGGTCAACCTGACCGATGCCGGCAGGCGTCTATTCGAGCAATGTGAACCCATGCTGGGCCAGCTACAGGAAACGCTGGATCAATTGGGGGAAGACAGAACAACGCTGTCCGGCACCTTGCGACTGAGCTCGACGGTAGATCACTCCATCCTGTCGCTGGCCAGTGCTGTGGCGATTTTCGCCCGGCGCCATCCTGATCTTCACATTGATCTGCGCTCAAGCGATCGTGTCCAGGACCTGGTCAGCGAAGGCATTGACGCCTCGATTCGGGTGGGCTGGTTGCGTGACTCGTCCATGCGCGCCATCAAACTGGGGGGCATGCGTCAGTTCGTCGTTGGTTCCCCTGCCTATTTGCGCGATGCAAAGCCCATCCTGACACCCGCCGATCTCGCAGACCATCCCTGGATTTGCCTGTCCTTGCTACCTGCCCCGCTCACCTGGACCTTCGAGCATACCAATAACGCGAGTGCAACAATCCACGTCAGGTCACGCATCCGCGTCGACTCACCGGGCGCATTGCGTGCCATGCTGCGCGAAGGTTACGGCATCTCGATACTGGACGAGCACAGCGTAACCGAAGACATCACAGCCGGCAGGCTTGAACCTGTACTGCCGCAATGGACGTTACCGCAAGTCGGCATCTACGCGGTCTATCCGCCAGGCCGTCGGGTCTCCTATCGCGCCCAGCGGTTTATTGACTTCTATCGTGGCTACCTGAACGATCTGGAAACAATAAAGTGAACAATGCGAACAGGGATTGAATTTTTTCATGGCGGCTTGCGCAGTCAGTCGCGAACACCAGCGCACCGCGCACTGCATTGCTGTCAAGAACCTCATTTGCTCCGCTGACCCCTGTTTGCCCGCATGGCGCCTGGCCGATTGGCAGCGCAATGTCAGCCTGATGCCATGCGCGGCGCTCATTCAGTAAATATTCAGGTTAAGATGGCACTTCATTTTTTCTATACGCCTTTTTGTCGGAGCATGGTCGAGACAGCCATGCTCTCGGACACCACACACTACTGCTGGTGCCTGATGTGAGCACACGCGCTCAAAGGTGCAACTTCCGGAAAAAATGATTTGTAGAACAAAAGGAGCAATATTATGAGTAACACCGCGCTTGCGCTGCTTGCATTTCTGCCGCTGATTCTGGCGGGAGTGCTATTGATCGGATTCAGAATGACCGCCAAAGTGGTCATGCCTATTGTATTTATTGTCACGACCGTGATCGCCCTTACTGCGTGGCAGATGAGTGTCAATCGCGTGGTCGCTTCAGCCCTGCAGGGCCTGATTCTGACCGCCTCCATTCTATGGATTATCTTCGGCGCAATTTTGCTGCTCAATACCCTGAAGCACTCCGGCGGCATAACGGCAATTCGCAAAGGGTTCTCGGACATCAGTCCGGACCGGCGCGTGCAAGCGCTTATTGTGGCCTGGCTGTTCGGCTGCTTTATCGAAGGTGCATCGGGCTTTGGCACGCCGGCCGCCGTGGCCGCGCCCTTGATGGTTGTCCTGGGTTTTCCTGCTCTGGCAGCCGTTGTTGTCGGCATGATGATACAGTCGACCCCGGTCTCCTTTGGTGCGGTTGGCACCCCCATCGTGGTAGGCGTCTCAGGCGGCGTCGACAAGGCGGGCATCACAGAGCAACTGGTCGCGCAAGGCTCCTCATGGGAAGCGTATTTCCGCCTGATCACCTCGGAAGTGGCGCTAACGCACGGCGTGGTGGGCGTATTGATGCCACTGATCATGGTCATGATCATGGTCAGGGCCTTTGGCGCAAATCGCTCGTGGAAGGAAGGGCTTGCCATCGCGCCATTCGCCCTGTTCGTGGGCGTCTGCTTTGTGGTTCCCTACATGCTGGCCGGCGTCTTTCTAGGCCCTGAGTTTCCGTCGATCATTGGCGCCCTGGTCGGACTGGCAATTGTCATCCCGGCGGCTAAGCGCGGATTTCTGATACCAAAGCAAGTATGGGATTTTCCCGAATCGAGCCGCTGGCCCAAAGACTGGTTTGGCGACATTGACGTGCAGCCCATTGAAACTGCAGGAAAAGCGCCGATTTCCACCTTCAACGGATGGCTGCCCTATATTCTGCTGGCCGTCTTCCTGGTCATCTCCCGAACGGTTGAACCCGTCAAGCAGGCGCTCAATGCCGTGAGTTTCGGATGGAGCGATATCATGGGGGAAGACAAGGTGTCTGGGACCCTGGAGCCGCTGTATCTGCCCGGCGGTATTCTGGTGTTCGTTGTGCTCATTACGATTTTCCTGCATCGCATGAATCGTAACGATATACAGCAAGCGGTGGGCGAATCGTGCCGCACCATCCTTGGCGCCGGCTTCGTTCTGATTTTCACCATTCCAATGGTGCGGATTCTGATCAACTCGGGTGTTAACGCGGCGGACCTGGTATCCATGCCTGTGGCCATGGCGCAATTTGTTTCAAACAGCGTGGGAAGTGTTTACCCCTTCTTTGCGCCGGCAATGGGTGCGCTAGGTGCCTTCATTACCGGTTCCAATACAGCTTCCAATTTGATGCTGGCTGATTTTCAGTTCAATGTAGCTCAACAACTGGGCGTCTCTACCGCGATGATGATTGCGGTACAGGCTGTCGGGGCTGCTGCGGGCAACATGATCGCCATTCACAACGTTGTGGCCGCCTCGGCAACGGTGGGCCTGCTCGGTCGTGAAGGCATTACCCTGCGCAAAACCATCCAGCCGACGCTGTACTATCTGATTTTTACCGGCGTTATTGCTATGCTGGCTTTCTATACCTTCGGCATAACTGATCCGCTGATCAGCAAATAACACAATCGGTCCATCAGCCATTTGGCCGCCCGTGTCTGGACAGACCGGGCGGCCAAATTATTTATACTTCTGCCTGCGCGCGAGCATTTGATCCGGGTAAGCAGCGATCCAGGGCACCAAGCAAAAGGGGCATCGCCATCGTCCCTGGGTCGATCCGGACGGCTGGTATACATCAGATCAATATACGTCACCAATACACGGCACCCATAAATGGCGCGGCAACGCAGACCTTTGCCCTGTCCATTATCTGCATGGCGCACTGATGTAATTATTTATTTCTTTTGTGATCAAGCAACAGATTTGGTCATCGGTGTTTGCCACTGCAATTAAACTCGATGCGCGCTCTGCCAGAGCACTAGCAGAACAAAATCATTTAATACCAGAGACCATTCCCAAGGAGAAAATAACATGTTCGTCAATTTACCCCGTCGCCGTGCGATACTTGCCACGCTTGCACTATCCACCGTATTGGCCGCTTGCAGCCATATGCCGGGACAATCCCCGAAAAACACGATTACGGTTATCTCTTCAGGCGGCTTTGCCTCCTCAGTCGAAGCGCTTGCTCCGCAATTTGAAAAGCAGTCCGGCTATCACGTTGAAATTGTCCATGGCTCGTCCATGGGTGGTGCGCCAGATTCCATTCCGGCCCGACTGGATCGACAGGAGCCCGCAGATATGGTTATCCTGGCCCGCAAATCACTGGATCAGCTCGCCGATAAAGGACAGGTCGTCAAAGGCAGCCAGGTGGACCTGGTGCGTTCACTCATCGGCATCTCCGTGCAGAAGGGCGCCCCCAAACCTGATATCAGCAGCGCCGAGGCGGTCAAACGCGCTCTGCTGGCAGCGCCTTCCATCGCCTATTCGGCCAGTGCCAGCGGCACCTATTATGAAAAGGAAATGCTCAAGAAACTGGGTATTGAAGCGCAGGTCAAGCCCAAGAGCAAGCGCATTGTTTCCGAGCGCGTAGGTGCCGTGGTGGCGCGCGGTGATGCAGCGCTCGGTTTGCAACAGGTCAGTGAATTGTTGCCGATCAAAGGGGCCGATTACGTGGGCGTGCTGCCGCCCGCCCTGCAAAAAGCAACCGTCTTTTCGGCCGGGGTGACCACGCATGCGCGCAATCAGCAGGGCGCCAACGATCTGATCAAATTCCTGACTTCCCCGGCCGCTGTCCAAACGATACGGCAAAACGGCCTGGAACCGGCCTTCCCGGCGAAATAAACAGACCAGACAGCGCCCGTGGGTCCATCGGCTTCTGGCGATTGTGATCCACCGGTAGCCTGGTAACAGAAGCGCATGCTGTCACAGGTCGCGCTATCGATCCGCGGCACATGTACGCGCCGGGCAGCTCTCCTCGCGCAAATGCGCATGTCTTGACGGGCAGTCGGCCGACCCGGCGCGTACAACGCTAGGTACGGGCCATCACCGCCGGGGTAGAGGATTCATTGGCCCGCGCAGGCGCCGCCTGGCATTCAATTGTCAAATGTAATATTTCATGGACTGGCTGCAACTGCTCACGTATTTGTCGGGCCGTCAACCCACTGCCTGCCACGCTGACAATGGCCGCGCGAGCCTGTGGCCCGACCTGCCAAACGTGCAGGTCTGTGATTTTCATACCGGGCACCGGCGCCAGAATGTCGCGAATTTGCTCTGCAATATGTTCGTCTGTCACGTCCAGCAACACAGCTGCGCTGGCTTTCATCAGGCTATAGGCCCATCTGCCAATAACCAGCGAGCCGACGACGCCCATGACCGGATCCAGCCATACCCAGCCAAAATAACGGCCTGCCAGCAGGGCCACAATGGCCAGGACCGAGGTCAGGGCATCGGCCAGCACATGAATGTACGCCGCCCGCATATTATTGTCACCACCGGGTGCTTGTCCGTGCACATGGTCGTGTTCAGCGGCATGGCCATGATGATGACTGTGATGATCATGCCCGTGATGATGCCCGCCCGACAACATGAGCGCACTCACAACATTGACCAGCAAGCCCACCATCGCGACAATTGCCGCCTCCCCGAAGGCAACGCTGGTCGGATTTAACAACCTGGCGACCGATTCAACTGCAATGCCAAGCGCCACCAAGGCAAGAATGAGCGCCGAGGCAAATCCCGCCAGATCTCCCACCTTCCCGGTTCCGAAGCTGAAACGCTGGTTGTTCACATTGCGCCGTGCAAAGGCGTAAGCTCCAGCCGCAATACCCAGGGCGCCCGCATGCGTGGCCATATGAAAGCCATCGGCCAGCAGAGCCATGGAACCGGTCACGTAGCCGGCGGCAATTTCCACGACCATCATGGCAAAAGTCAGGGTGACGACCCACAGCGTCCGCCTGGCATTTTCATCATGGGCCGCTCCCAGAAACGCATGGCTGTGGGGGCTGTGTTCCGAATACATCATCTGTTCCTATTATTTCGAATACTGGCGAATCGCTTTGAGCAATTCGTTCACGCCCGCCTGGCGTTGCTCATCGCTAAGCCCCGGATCGGCAACATGAAATTGCGCATGTGCCTCAATAATCTGTTCAAGCAGTCCGTTCAATGCCCCGCGCGTTGCCGCTACAAGATGCAGTGTTTTGCCACAATCGGCCCTGGCCTGCAGCGCGCGCTCGATAGCCTGGACTTGTCCGGCAATTCTGCGAACCCGATTGAGCAACTCATCGTTATTTGTATGCAAATGAGACATACCTTACCCCCCTATACTATATTGACCATTATCATAGGCCAGCCAGCCCATTTGCGCAATCGACAACGGGGTGTTGCGTATGTTCTTGCGCTACGCCTGTCCGGGCTAACCCCTACTTGTTTATTTCAATTGTGCTTATTAATATGATGATATGCACAATGAAATAAAACCTCGCAACGAAAGCCGCATGCCGCTATATCTGCAAGTGGCCAAGCTCATGCGCCAGAAGATCGAAAGCCAGCAATGGCGTTTCGGGGAGCAGATCCCTACCCTGGACAATCTGGTGGCGCAGTTCGAGGTGTCGCGAATCACCTTGCGTGCCGCGCTCAACCTGCTGGAAGAAAATGGCATTATCCGGCGCACCCGTGGAGTCGGCACGTTTGTAGCCAAGGACCTGTCAGAACAGCGCTGGTTCAGGCTGGCCAACAGTTTTGGCGAACTGGTCCAGGCGGTATCAACGCTGAAAATCCGCATGCTGCCAATAGAGCCAGGAGAGCGGGCGCCGGATCCGGCTTTCGGCTTTGATGGCAACAGCGCTACCTACCAGCGATTGCGCCGGGTGCATTATCGTGAAAACACACCTTATTGCCTTATTGATATCTATCTGGACAAGACGATTTTCGACAGCAACCCGGAAGGTTTTCGCACTGCACCGGTAGTACCGCAGTTGGCCAAACGGCCTGATATCAGCATTCATCAGGCCCGGCAGATCATGCGCATCACCGTATCGGATAAGGAGACGGCGTCGCATTTGAACATTGGCGTGGGCGATCCGATTGCGGATGTCTGCCGAGTGTTTAAGGATCCCTCGGACAAAATCCTGTATTACGCGCATATTCAGTATCCTGCGCAGCTGATACAGATTGACACCGATCTGCTGCAAAACGATATCGCCCATCACCAGTATTGAGGTCACTGGACGCGGCACCCAAAAAAACATATGGAGACAAGGATGGCAAAAGCCACAAGAAGCAGCAACCGGCTGGGCAATCTGGCCTGGTCCGTTTTTCCGTTTATCTGCCTGATTGCAGTTTGGATGCTTGTGCACGCTTCGGGCTGGATCAGCCCGGCATTGCTGCCGTCGCCACTGGAAGTGTTGCAGACATTCTGGACACATCTGACCCAGGGCGGGCTGCTGGTGAATATGGCCATGTCCATCCAGCGCGTGGTAGGCGGGCTACTGCTGGGCATGCTGCTGGCGGTGCCGATCGGCTTTCTGATCGGCTGGTACAAGCCCATACGGCGCTTTGTCGACCCGCTGGTCAATTTCTTTCGCGCCCTGCCGCCCATCGCGCTTATTCCACTTGTAATTGTGTATTTCGGCATTGGCGAAATGGCCAAAATTGCCATTCTTTTCTATGCCTCCTTTTTTGCCGCCGTCATTGTGATGTACGAAGGCATGAACCAGATCAGCCCTGTGTATATCCGCGTGGCCAAGACACTGGGTGCCACAGATATGGAAATATTCCTCAAAGTCATGGTGCCCATGACCGTGCCTCACATGCTGACTGCGCTTAGGGTTGCGCTGGGCGTGGCCTGGGCAACCCTGGTCGCAGCTGAGCTGGTGGCGGCCCAGGAAGGCCTGGGCGCGATGATACAGAACGCCTCGGCATTCTTTGACCTGCGCGCCATTTATGTTGGGATTATTTGTATTGGCGCCATTGCTCTTTTGATGGATGTGGGCATCCGCAAATTATCGAACCGATTGATCAGTTGGCAGGACAGGGCCGGGGAATAGACATGCAGACAAACAAAGAACGGATTGTTTTTGACAATGTGTCCATGCAGTTTGATACACCTGGTGGTGTACTGGAAGTTGTCCGGGATATGTCCTTTAGCGTCAATCAGGGCGATTTTATTTCACTTGTGGGACCATCCGGCTGTGGCAAGACCACTCTGATGAATATGGCCGCAGGCTTTGTCAAACCGACCAGCGGCGCGGTCATGCTCGATGGCAAACCAATTGAGCAGCCAGGTCCGGATCGGGGCGTCATGTTCCAGGAGTATGGCGTTTTCCCCTGGCTCACCGTCGAGCAAAATATTGCATTTGGCTTAAACCTGAAAGTAAGCAAGGACCTGAATGCCACAGACAAGAAAGCGATTGTTGATCGTTATCTGAACCTGATGGGACTGGCCGATTTTCGCAAGGCATTTCCGAAAACGCTGTCCGGCGGCATGAAGCAACGTCTGGCGCTTGCCCGAACCTATGCGGTGCGTCCTGAATTTGTCCTGATGGACGAACCGTTTGGGGCGCTGGATGCGCAGACCCGCAGCGCGATGCATGATCTGTTGCTGGATGTGCTGTACGCGGAAGGCAAAACGGTCATGCTGATTACACACTCGGTCGAAGAAGCCGTCTATCTATCCAATAAGGTGCTGATCATTTCCGCACGCCCTTCGCGCATTCGGGAAGTGATCGATATCCCCTTTGCTTATCCGCGTAATCGATCGTTGCAGGAAACACCAGAATTTAATGCACTGCGCGCCCGTATCCACAACAGCGTAATGCAGGAATATGCGGCACAGGAAGCATTGGCAAAGGAAAAACGCGTCGCCTAGACGCACTGGCTGTCAAATACCAAAGGAGATCGTTACTATGAAACGTAGAACTTTTATCAAGATGGCGGCCGGCACGGCAGCCGTTGCGTTACACGCGTCACCCGTTTTCGCCCAGAGCAGCACCAAAGTCAAGGTCGGTTATCTGCATACGCTGGCCGTAGATGGTCAGATCTGGCTGGCCGAGGACATGGGCATCTGGAAGAAGAACGGGCTGCAAATGGAATTCATTCAATTTCAGACCGGCCTGGAACTGTTTCAGGCCATGAGCGGCGGCAGTATCGACGTACTGAGCACCGGCGCTGTCATGTCCAATTTCCCTGCTCGCGGACAAGGCAAGGTATTTCTGATGAATGACGTGGAGTTTGCCACGGCGCAGTTGTGGGTGCACCCGGATATGGGGATCAATTCGATAGCAGATCTGAAAGGCAAGCAGATATCCACCACCACAGGCACAACCGCGCATGTATTCCTGGACAATGCCCTGCGCAAAAACGGACTGGACCCAAAGAAAGACGTGAAAATCATCAACCAGCGCATGCAGGATGCGGTGACTGCCTTTATTTCGAAAGCGGTACCGGCCATTGCCTTGTGGGTTCCGTTCAACATTCCCATTCGCAACAAAGTACCCAGCGCAAAAATGCTGGTGGATGCCTCCAAGTTTTATCCCGAAGCGGCAATCATGGGCGGCTGGGCGGCGCGCAACGATTATTACGACAAGAACAAAGACGTGCTGGAAAAAATTATCCGTGGCTGGGCCGAGGCTAATGACTATCTGATTGCCAATACCGACAAGGCGCTGGAAGCAATTCAGGCAAAACATTATCCCCAGGTGCCGTTGGCAGATATCAAGGAGCAGTATGCGGCCCAGAAGATGTTCACTTCTGCGCAATGGGCCAAGCTGTATGCCGACGGTTCCGTCACCAAATGGCTGCAGCGCGTCAGCGATTTCTTCATTGATTTTGCCAGCATTCCGAATGCCACGCCGGCTGCCCAATACTTTGATCCCAAGCTCTATCTGAACGTGATCAAATCATGAACCAAATGAGTGAACAACGGTCGATAAAGCATTGCGGCGCCTACGATTATATTATCGTCGGTGCCGGTTCTGCCGGCTGCGTCCTGGCCAATCGCCTGTCAGCCAACCCGGCTGTTCGGGTGCTGTTGCTCGAAGCGGGTAAACCAAACAAAAATTTCTGGCTTCACCTGCCGGTCGGCTATTTCAAAACTATTTACGACACCCGTTTTTCCCGCCTTTTCGACACCGAGCCGTGTGAAGGCACAGCAGGACGAAACATCATCTGGCCGCGCGGCCGGGTGTTGGGCGGATCCAGTTCCATCAATGGCCTGCTATATATTCGAGGCCAGCATCAGGACTACGACGATTGGGCAGCCAAGGGTGCCACCGGCTGGGATTATCAGTCGGTGTTGCCTTTCTTCAAACGGTCCGAAGGCTACGAACATGGTGAAAGCCAATATCACGGCGGCCATGGCGAATTGGGCGTATCCGATCTGAAGAACGACCATCCTTATTGTCAGGCGTGGCTGGCCGCCGGGCAGGAGTTCGGGCTGCCCTTCAACCCCGATTTCAATGGCGCCACCGAATTCGGCGTAGGCGCCTATCAACTGAGCATGAAAAACGGCTGGCGCTCCAGTGCTGCAACGGCGTTTTTGCGACCAGTTCAGGCCCGTACCAACCTTACCGTACTGACCGAAGCGCATCTGACCCGTATTGTGTTCAATGAAACAACCGCCACCGGTGTGCAATGGCTGCAAAATGGCGCGGTGTATCAGGGACAGGCTGATGCCGAAGTGATTCTGTCGGCCGGCGCCGTGCAGTCTCCACAAATATTGCAGTTATCGGGCGTGGGGCCCAAAGCGCTGCTGGAAAAGCACGGCATTCCAGTGGTCTTTGATGCGCCGGAAGTGGGGGAAAACCTGAAAGACCACTACCAGGCGCGCACGATTGTTCGCCTGAAAAAGAAAATGTCGCTCAATAATGACGTTCGCAATCCGCTGAAACTGGCGGCCATGGGTTTGCAATGGGCGTTCAGGCATGCGGGCCCGCTTACCGTAGGTGCGGGGCAGGTTGGCGGATTTGCAAAAACACAATACGCGACCAACGATCGTTCAGATATGCAATTTAATGTGATGCCATTATCGGTAGACAAACCCGGCACCCCCTTGCACGCCTACCCCGGCTTTACCGCCTCGGCTTCGCAATGCCGACCGGCCTCGCGAGGCCGGCTGCAGATCCGCAGCGCCGATCCATTGGCCCCGCCCGGCATTGAAACCCGCTATCTGAGCGAAGAGATTGATCGTCAGACGTTGGCCGCAGGGCTGCAAATGCTGCGAGACATCTATAACCAGCCGGCTTTCCGCGACCTGATCGACACCGAAGTGCTGCCCGGGAGCGACCGCCAATCGCGTGAAGGCATGATTGCATTTGCGCGTGAATGCGGTGGCACGGTTTTTCATGCCGTTGGTTCCTGCCGCATGGGCTCGGACGCACGTGCTGTGGTCGATCCCATGCTCAGGGTCCAGGGTGTGCAGCGTCTGCGGGTGATCGATGCGTCTGTCATGCCCGAAATGATCTCAGCCAATACCAACGCTGCCTCGATCATGATCGGCGAAAAAGGCGCGGATCTGATCCTGAACGCAAAAGGCTAGCGCGAGCGCAAAAAAGAAATTTCAATCGCAATAAAGGATAATCATGCAGGATACCGATAGCCAAAGCGCTGGTTGCAGCACGTGGGCAAACAGCGCGGATGCCGATCTGCAATTGCAGCCGATCAAGCTGTCACACGTGGATGCACTGGTTTTTCGCGCCCCGGTCAGCGAGCCGGTACAAACTTCTTTTGGCATCATGCACGATCGGCCGGCAGTGCTGGTGCGAATGCAAAGCCAGGACGGTCTGGTCGGCTGGGGCGAAATATGGTGCAATTTTCCTAGTGTCGGTGCCGAGCACCGCGCCCGCATTCTGCAATCATGTATTGCACCGATATTGCTTGAGCGCACCTGGGACAACCCCAGACAGGCATTCCAGACCCTGCACCAGCGCCTGCATGTGCTGGGCATACAGAGCGGCGAACCAGGCACGCTGGCGCAGGCCATCGCCGGTGCCGATATCGCCCTGTGGGACCTGGCGGCAAGGCAGGTGGGCAAACCATTGTGGCAGCTATTGGGCGGCACATCAGAGATTGCCGTTTATGCTTCCGGCATCAGCCCCAGCGATCCGGAAAAACTGGCCCTGGCCAAGCAGCAGGAAGGCTATCGCGCCTTCAAGCTGAAAGTGGGATTCGGCCGCGAACGCGATATCGGCAACCTGCGCAGCCTGCGCGAGCTGCTGGGACCGGACACGCCTTTGATGGTAGATGCGAACCAGGCCTGGTCCGCGGACGAGGCACAGCACATGGCCAGGCTCCTTGCGCCCTTTGCGCCCGACTGGCTGGAAGAACCGATGACGGCCGATTCACCGCTGGGCGCCTGGCAGCAACTGGCTGCAGTCAGCGACATTACCCTTGCCGGTGGCGAGAATATCCGGGGAGAGGCCAATTTCCGCGACATCGTTGATTCAGGCGCGTTCGGCGTGATTCAGCCCGATCTGGGCAAATGGGGCGGCTTCAGCGGCTGCGTGCCGGTTGGCCATCATGCCGTCGCCCACCAGCGTCTGTTCTGTCCACACTGGCTGGGCGGCGGCATCGGCCTGGTGGCCTCCATGCATCTGAAAGCCGGTGTCGGCGGCCCGGGCTATGTCGAAGTGGATTCCAATCCGAATCCGCTGCGGGACCTGGTTGCCGGCCCTTATCTCAAGCCGGATGAAGGCCGGATATCGCTTTCCGAGGAACCCGGAATTGGTATCACACCCGACATGGACCAGCTGCGACAATTCCAGTTGAAATATTAAGCCGACAGCTGACCGGATGTCCGTCAAAGATTGATTAACGCTGCCGCCTTCGCGTTTACCGGCGCATCGCCCTGCATGACGATAATGCTGTTGGTCGCAGCAGCGTCGGTTGAACCTGCCTTGGCCGGCGTTCTCAACGGCGCGATCATCGTGCCATTGGCATTACCTTTCTGATCTGTCTGAAAACTTGCTGCGGGCGTCTCTTTGCCATTCAGATAGACGCTATAGACGGTCTTGGGCTTCAAACGAAACAGATTGACTTCCAGCGCATCAACCAGCCCCAGGTTACGCAACACGACAAAACCACGCGCGTCCTCTTTGACCGGTTTCAGGGACAGATTGGCCGGATCACTGTTTACCCGTGGCACCAGATTGTCCTTGCCTTCACCCTGCGCGATGACGTTTGAAACATACGCCAATGCCTGTGGCGCCTGGCCGACCGGGATACGCGTCACCACTTTACCAGCCACCGGATCTATCACATCCACGGCATCGCCATTTTCCAGCCCTACATACAGGCGACTGCCATCGTCCGAGCGCCATATGCCGTGCGGCAGTGCCCCGGTAGGAATGGTCGACACCAGTTTTGCCTCTTTATCTGTCGTATATACCTTCACGGCATTTTCACCACCTACGGTGACATAGGCAAGAGTCTTCCCGTTCACTTCGGTAAAAGCCAGATGGTTGGTAATGAATCCGATATCCATCACACCGGTCACCTTCAGCGTTTTGGTATCAATTCGCGTGACCTTGCCCACATCCTTGTGAGTCATCCAGATCTCCCGGAAATCTGGCGTGAACTGCACGAAAGGAGAAAACGGGCTGACCACGTCGATTTTCTTGATGATCTTATGGGTTTTCACGTCAACCACCGACACTTTCGCCGTGAAGCTCGATACCACAAAGGCAAGTTTGCCATCGGGGGCGAACATAACCATGCCTGGTCCCGGATCGGTCTGGATGCGCCGTTTTTCCTTATAGGTATTGGGATCGATCACCGAGACGTAGTCTTCGCCACGCACCACCACCCACACTTCGCTGCCATCGGCAGTGAAAAAACCTTCGTGCGGCGAGCGGCCCACATAGGTTGTGCCTTTCACGGCATTAGTCGCCGTATCGATAAAAGTGACGGAATTGGAACCATTGGACACCACAACCAGTGTCTTGTGATCTGGTGAGAACCCCATGCCATGTACGTTGATCTGTCCCTTGTACAAGGGGGAAAGCAAGTCGGGACGCGGGTTGCCCAGCTTGATCTGACCAAGCAATGTATTGGTGGCCGGATTGATCACCGAGACGGTATTGCTGTTCTGATCCGCGGTGTATACGCGATCATGCGCTGAAGGAGATGCGGCAACGGTGCTGCCATACAAAGCGGTGGCCGCCAGTACCGGAAGTGCGGAGAATTTTTTCATACTGAATTCGCTTATAAAGTTCGTTGAAAAGTGATAACGGAATGTGGTGCTCGCATCATTCGGACGTGTTATCGGCATGTTTCTGCAGAAAAGTCTGCATCACATTGATCTCGTTTTGCTGCTCGGCAATAATGCCCAGCGCCAGATTACGAAGGCCGGTATCCTTGGAATACAGCAACACGGCTTTGGCCATGTCTACCGCACCCTGATGATGAGGTATCATCATCGTGACAAAGTCATGCTCGGCATTACCGTTCATGGGGGCCTGCAGCATCCCATAATCCATCACCGCCATGGCGTCGTTCATCAGGGCATCAAAGGATTTGGCGGTGCTGGCGACAAAAGCAGGGGGTTTGGTGCTGGTCTTTGCTGAACTGGTCTCGGACGAGCCCGCTCCATGGTGAGCATGTCCGGCATGCGCATAGGCAACGGTGCCCGACAAGCCCACGCACAGGCACAGGGCGGCAGCGACAATGCGCGCTCTGACAGGCAACGCAGTAAACTGAATAGGCGACATTTCACAAGTCCTTAATCATTAGGAGTTTTAAAGCAGGGGTTGGCCTCGCGCTATCATCGTTGTGATAGCCAAAGCCTTCATATGCATCGTAACGATCGGCTCCTGTCAGCAACATGGCTTTTTGATGACATATTTGTCATGAACCGCTTAAGATAACGTGGTACGATTTCCTGCCCAATCCCGTGGAACCGACCGTGACCATTCTCGTTATTGAAGACGACTCAAAAACCGGTGATTACCTCAGAAAAGGTCTGCTTGAATCGGGCTATTCCGTCGATCTTGCCCGCAATGGCGTGGACGGCCTGCATCTGGCTCAGACACAGGACTATGATCTGGTCATTCTGGATGTGATGCTGCCCGGCAAAGACGGCTGGCAGGTCATGAGCGCGTTGCGGCGCGAGCGCGATGTACCCGTCATATTCCTGACCGCCCGCGACCAGGTGGATGACCGGATTCGCGGCCTGCAGCTTGGCGCCGACGATTATCTGGTCAAACCGTTTTCATTTACCGAACTAGTCCTGCGCGTTCGTACACTGTTGCGGCGTGGTGTCGTGCGCGACTCTGAAGTATTTCAATTGGCGGATCTGCAACTGGATCCCTTACGACACAAGGTGACCCGCCAGGGAGTCAATATCGTTCTGACCAATAAGGAGTTCATGCTTCTGCATTTGCTGATCCGACGGCAAGGCGAGGCGCTGTCTCGCAGTGATATTGCCTCGCAGGTTTGGGATATGAATTTCGATAGCGATACCAATGTGGTCGATGTTGCCATCAAGCGGCTGCGTGCAAAGATTGACGCCCCGTTCGATCGCAAGCTGATCCATACCGTGCGCAGCGTCGGCTATATGTTTTCGGAAGAGTCCTGATGCCCGGCAAGCGCCGTTCGCTGGCAATCTGGGCCACGCTGTCGTTTGCGGTTATTTCATGCCTGATTGTCTCTTCACTCGGATTCTATCTTTATTCCTCGGCAAAACAGGCACTGGAAGTACGCGCCGACTACACACTGATCGGCCGCGTTGAACGCTTCCGTACCCTGTTGCATGATTTGTACAATGTGCGGCAAATGGAAGAGCGCCCGGCAATTTTTGAAAGCATGTTGGGCAACGAAAAAGATGTACGGATCTTCCAGCGCGAAAACGGGACTCCATTTATTGTCGTCAATCCCGATCGCATGACACCCCCGCCCATGATTCCTGTGCCTGTCGGCCAGCGGCTGACCATCAATGCGCTGCGTGCCGGAGAACGCGCCGACGGCATCAGGGTGCGCTGGGTATCGGCGCTGGCGGACATTGGCGATCAGGGAGGCACGGTACGGATCACGGCGGCCTATGTCATGACTCAGGAAGCCGGCCTGCTGCATGATTATCTGCTGCGCGTGATCGGCGCCATTGTACTGGCGGTGCTGCTGACCACACTGCTGAGCTATCTTCTGCTCAAACGGGGTCTGCGGTCCCTGACCAGAATGAGCCAACTTGCTGCACAGATCACACCATCACAATTGACATTGCGCTTTCCCGATACGGGAGTGCCCAGCGAGCTGCACCAGCTTGCGATTGCCTTTAATGCAATGCTTGAAAGACTGCAAGGTGGCTTTGAGCATCTGTCCCAGTTCTCAGCCGACCTGGCCCACGAGTTACGAACGCCGGTAAACATACTGATGGGGCAGACACAGGTGGCGTTGGGAAGAGTTCGGACAAAAGAAGAATATGAACAGTTGCTGGAGTCCAATCTGGAAGAACTGGAGCGTATTGCACATATCATCGAGAACATCCTGTTCCTGTCCCGTGCTGATCACGCCACGATAGCCATCGAACGCGCGCCACTGGATCTGGCCACGGAACTGCACAAGATAGCCGAGTATTTTGAAGGGCCCGCCCTGGAGCGGGGCATGCCGTTGCACGTCAATGCCGGCGGCTGCGTGGTAGCCAACACCGTCATGTGGCGTCGCGCTGTCAACAATCTTGTGATCAACGCCATACGCTATGGCAGGCCCGGCATGCCCATACTGCTATCTGCGCATGCAGACCCGTCAGGCTGCACGGTGACAATCGAGAATACAAGTGAACCGGTATCCCAGGTCCAGGCCGAGCGCATGTTCGACCGCTTTTATCGTGGTGATCAATCGCGCAATGAATATACCGAATCGAACGGCCTGGGTCTTGCACTGGTCAAGGCCATCATGGCCCTGCACGGTGGCAGCGCTACAGTGCTTGCCATGCCCGATGGACAGATACGCTTCGCACTGCAATTTCCTGCAGATCCGACATCTTCACAAACGTGATTCGATTGCCAGGCGCTACATCAGCGGTGCCATGCATGACTGCATGGCCTATTCGGAACGCAGGGAACGGCCGGTATGCCACTGCCACGCCGGCGCCGTCCGAGCCGCCGATAGCATAAACCCAACGCGACGCCTGACAATCCCATGGCGTGGCCTGCCGCAGCACCTGTGGCCCCGCGAGACTTCGGATCAGAACGTGCCGCTGTACATACCACCGTCAATCAGCATGTTCTGGCCTGTGATATAACCGGCCTGCTGACTGCACAGAAAGGCGCAAAGGGCGCCGAATTCGTCAGGATGGCCAAACCGCTTGGCCGGTACGACCGCCTGCTGGGCCTGTCTGATCGTGTCCTCGTCCTTGCCTGATTTGGTGGCCGTCGCTTTGATGTTGCCTTCCAGACGATCGGTCGCAAATTTTCCCGGCAGAATATTGTTAATGGTCACGCCCTTTGCCGCGATGCTGGAGCGTGCTACACCGGCAACAAATCCCGTGAGGCCCGAGCGTGCTCCGTTTGACAACCCCAGGATATCGATGGGTGCCTTCACTGCGCTTGATGTGATATTGACGATGCGCCCGAAACCGCGTGATGCCATGCCATCAACAGTAGCCCTGATCAGTTCAATCGGCGTCAGCATATTGGCGTCAATCGCCTTTATCCAGGCGTCACGCTCCCATTCACGAAAGTCGCCCGGAGGAGGCCCACCCGCATTGGTAACCACAATATCGAAATCCTTGCCTGGGCCGCCTGCGGCACTGAATACCGCCTGGCGTCCTTCGACAGTTGTGATATCGCAGGCAATGGAAATGACTTTTGCGGCAGCGAACCCATCGCGTTTTGCCGCGGCATCGGCCACACCAGCCAATTCACTTGCCGCAGCTTGCAGCACCTCGGCGCGCCTTGCATTAATCACCACATTGACGCCATTATCAACCAGCGCCTTGGCGCATCCAAAACCCAACCCTTTGCTGGCTCCACAAACCAGGGCCCACTTGCCCGCTATTTCCAGATTCATACCTGCTTCCTTTTCGTGCTATTGATATCATTTACGTTATTCATTCTGCACAGGGAAAAAGCAACAGATGTGCAGAGCATGGGAAATCATAAACGAAATATCCAATCTATACTTGTGTGGCCGTACAGCCAGTAAAGATGAGGCAATCTGGTGTCCGGCAACCTTCGACAATCTGGGTTTTCGACAGGCATAGGCGCCTGGCGGCTGTCGTGACAACGCAACCGTACGCGCACACCACTGGTGCGCTTTGACCTTATTTGTATTCACGGCCGATCAATTTATGATATTTTATGGTGCATGAGCTCGTTGGCGAGCCGATTCGAAACGAACAGGTACGAACCAATATTTAATTAATCGATCAATTATGAAAAAAACAGAGCAGCTTGCAAGAAAAACCTCCGTACGACGGGCCCGAAAAATCAATGGCCCTGGTCGTCCCGAAGGGGCCAGTGTTGTGCGAGACGAAATTCTGGATGCAGCCGAAGTCATTTTTTCAGACAAGGGTTATGCGGGGACGGCATTGCGCGAGATTGCCGACCAGGCCAATGTGACTCAGGCATTGATCAGCTATTATTTTGGTTCCAAATTTGGACTGTTCCAGGCCGTGTTTTTGCGCAGGAGTGAACTGGTCTCCCGGGAACGCCTGGAACGGCTTGAAGCGCTAGAGCGGCAGAAGACGCCTCAAGTCAAGGATATTGTAAGAACCTTTCTGGAGCCGGTACTGTCATTGAGAGGCACGTTCCAGGGGCGTGCATTTCTTCGGTTGCAGGCCAGGCTTCATACCGAACCATCAGAAATCTCCTACTCACTCCGCTCCGAGGCCTACGGTGGTTCAACCCAGCGCTATGTTGCAGTGCTGAGAAAGGCACTACCCAAACTGAGTGAGCTGGACGCCTGCTGGCGGGTAACTTTCATGATTGGCACCTATTTATATGCGTTTTCCGACACCCACCGGATGGAAGAAATGGCGCCCAAAGGACTTTACGACGTCAATGATACGGAAGAGTTGATCGACCAGGTGACTCGGTTCATGGTTGGAGGATTGCAGGCGGCATGAATGATCAGTGGCGCCGGCCTGCGTGGCTGACTGGCAGCCACCCTCTGACTGCCTGATGTCAAGGAGCAGACACCGCCTGGCTGCATAGCGCGAGCGCCGCCTGCCTGTTCATTACCATCGCGTATTTCTGCTGCATGTCAAATAAACTGGCGTCATGCGGGCCAATGGCGCGATCGCCCACGCAATCGGCCACCACAAGCGGTATAAAACCCAGCGACATTGCATCCACAACACTGGCGCGTACGCAACCGCTGGTCACGCAGCCAGCCACCAGCAGCGTACTAACGCCGCGCTGCGCAAGCCAGGCTGCCAGCATCGTCCCGAAAAAGGCCGACGGGACACTCTTGCGAACCACCAGTTCACCCGCTAGCGGCTCCAGCTCTGGCACAATCGCACTGGCATGGCTGTTTTCCAGAAGGGTCAGCATTCCCGGCACTTTTCGACTGAAAATATTATGATCTGCCCCATCGTCCGCAAACACAATCCGGCTATGGGCGACAGGCCAGCCGCTGCTTCTTGCGTGTTGCAACAGCGGCTGTGTTGCAGCAATTGCACTTGCGATATTGCCACCACCAAAAACGCCGGGGTCTGCAAATCCATTGACAAAGTCGACGATCAGCAGACCAAAGGGCGGTACCAGATCCACATCCGTCCCGAAACCCTGGCGCTTGAATACCTGATTTTCCTCGCTCATTGCGCACTCTCCCGCTGCGTGAGCGTGCTCTCTACTACCCTGCCGTCAGCAACCACCTGCAGCTCGTCCAGATAAACATTGCATCTCCTCATCGGCACATCAATATGGCACGCTGTCGTTCGGCTGCCGCCCGCCTCGTTGTTCGGGCCCAGAGAAAACAGGAAGTTGCCGCTTACTGCACGTGCATCCATGCCTATGGTCGCCTCTCTGTCGTATAAACCCAAGGTGGACCAGTAAGCCCGTTTCTGCAGGCCCCATCCAATGTGGGAAATGGCGTAAGCTTCAGGATCGGCAAACGACTCAATGTATTCCGATAGCATTTGCGCCTCAACCCCGCCAGTTATATCTGTCACAAAGCCGTTTTTCACCGTCAGTGTGATTGTCTCGCCCACATAGGATTTCATTGGCAGCAGAATATCGCCTTTTGACAGTACGATGGTGCCCTGGGTTTCTCCCTCATTTGGCCACGTAAAGGTAAAGCCGCTAGGCCAATGATCCCAGCGACCCGGTTCATCGACAAATCCATATTCAGATACGCAGGGATACTGGCCCAACGGACAGCGCAAATCGGTTCCAGCTGCCGATGTAACACGCATTTGCCCGGCCTCTTTCAGTAATGCCGCGGCGGCCTGGGTCCGCACATAGTCTTCCTGGGTTGGCACCATCCGCAACAGAACCTCCGGCGGCTCCACGGCCAGCAGGATTTTGCCGCCACCTTGCAAAATGTCATGCTGTTCCGGCGAGAACAGCAACGTCATCAAGTCCAGGACAAGGTCACTTGCCTTTAAGGCGGCAATGGCCGGTTTATTGCCGGTAAGCGGCGTCGTGCCAAGATAGGCCAGCGGGTCGCGGCTTAACGATTTTTCGGCGTTGACGGGAGGCAAATCCAGGCGACTGACAATCGCGCCCAGCATGGTCGCTGCCGTCATGGCGCAGCGCAATGTTTGCGGATGCGTATGATCGCTGGTCAGCACCGTAACCGCATCTCCTTTTTTCAGTTTTGACAAGTTCAGTACATTGATCCATGCCTGGATCAGATCGGTATCGCGCACAGCCATAGTATCTCCCTGTTTATGCCTAAAAAATCACGTTCATCAATGGTCCAGAGGATGACCCAGAAAATCCCCGAAAGCCCGATAAAATCCCGCTTCGTTATCCCACGGGATCATATGGCCGGCGTCTTTGACACGCAGACACTGCATCGAGGGCAACAGCTGCCGCAACTGTTCAGCCTCGGTATCGCGAATGACATCGCCCCGTTCTGCGGTCATTAGCAAAACCGGGACATTGATCTGAGCCACATCGGCATGAATGTCATCCGTCTGAAATGCATGAAAGCTTGTCGTGATGGCTCGCTCGCTGCAGGTATGCAGCCATTGGGCGCGTAACCGCAGTTGCTCTTCGGTCCAGGTTGGGCAGTATTGGCGCATTTGTTCAACGCTCATTCCCCGCTGTGCCTGCCTGATCGAATCCACATACCAGGCCAGCTTTGCCGGGTATGGACGCCGGCCCGGACCGGACACCGGTGGGTCCACTGCGACCAGGCGCCGCAGTCCTGCTGGCCGCTGTCCTGCTACGCGTATGCCGATGCGGCCACCCATGGAGTGCCCGACGATCGAGTACGCAGGCAGGTTCAGCGCCTGCACAAAGGCAATGACGTCGGCTGCCATTGCATCAAGGCTATAATCCAGATCGTCATTGGCCTGACTCAGCCCCCGGCCCCTTGCATCCAGCACGTAAGTGTCGAAATGGCGCCCCAGCCGCTCTGCGACAAAACGCCAGGTTTCAACCGGACTGGTAATACCTGGTATCACGATTACCGGATCACGTTCGATCCGATCATCGGCCTGCCCGCCAAAACGCAGATAGTGCTGACGTATGTCATTGGCCCAAACGTGGGCCCCATAAAGATAAGTATTTGTCATCGAATTTGTTTCCTGATGTTCACCGCAGACCACAGAGGGCGGTCAGCATCGACAGCGCCGTTGCTGCAGCCCCATATCTGTCCACTCACAAAACAGCGCGTTTAATCTCGTTACCACGTGCTTATGCAACCGTTTCCATCGTGCCGATACGCTCTTTGCAACGGGTCGCGTCGTATTCATAAACCCATTCAGCCTTGATGCCGACAGCGTTGGGATTTTCAGCCTGTTGCTTTTTGAGCGCTTCATCACGTGCACGCTGCTCTTCGGGCGTGGACAGATGGTAAGTACGACCGCGTTCGCGTGCTTCCAATTGGACTCGGGCTGTGCGTGCGAGCCGCTCGGCTTCATAGCACCTGAGGGCGGCTTCATGATCTGTTGGAAAGTGAACAATCATCTCGGCCAGCACGAAAGCATCTTCCAGCGCCATGGCTGCACCCTGTGACAGAAAAGGCAGCATTGGATGCGCCGCGTCTCCAAGCAGCGTTGCCCGGCCCTTTGCCCATTGCTTCATCGGATCCCGGTCAAAGAGTCCCCATTTGAAGGTCTGGTCAGGATCGGTGCGTTGCAGCAGCTCGATAATGTTCTGATGCCAACCGTCATAGGCTGCCAGTAGTTCTTCTCGGGTACTCGGTTCGGTCCACGACTCTGCAACCCAGTCTGCACTTTCATTGACCGCGACAATATTGACAGCCGCGCCGCCCTTGACGTAGTAAGTAACGATATGGGCCTTGGGGCCAAACCAGAACGACGCATCCGGACTCACAAAAGGCAACGGGTGCTGCTCTACCGGCACCAGGGCACGCCAGCACATATGGCCGGTAAAGCTGGCCTGATCCTTGCCCCAGAGAGAGTCGCGCACGGCCGAATGGATGCCGTCGGCCCCCACGATAATATCTGCCTCAAAACTCGAGCCATCTTCAAAGTGTGCGGTGGCAGAATCGGCATTTTGCGTGATACCGGTGCAGATGGTATTGAATGTCACCTGATCCGCGGCAATGTCCTTGCACAAAATGGCATGCAGGTCCGCACGATGTACATGATGAAAGTCGGCCCCGAAATTTTCCTGGCACATTTGCTGTAACGGGGTTCGGAACAACTCGCGCGCATCATCCCAGTTGCGGCCCACCATGGCCTTGGGCAAAAATCCGATCCGATCAAGGTCCGTCTGCAGTCCCAGCGCTCGGAGTACTTTGACCGCGTTAGGCGTCATCTGCACGCCAGCGCCAATTTCACCAAAGGCAGGCGCACGTTCAAAGACATGGGCTTTTATACCGTGCTGCTGCAATGCGCGCGCCAGTGCGGCACCACCAATACCGCCCCCGATGATTCCCACTTTTAAAGTTTTCGACATACATTCCACTCCAGTTTCAATAACATATGCAATTGAGCACAAATTATTTATTAAATGACCAATTAATTAATTTAAACACATGCAAAGTTGTCCGCTACATGCCTGATTAATCAGGCTCCCAGATATGCACTCAGCAGTTCAGGATCGTCCAGCAAGCCCGCCGCTTCCCTTTGCGCAACCACTTTGCCGGTTTCGTATACATAAGCGCGTGTCGAGACCGACAGCGCGTTATAGACATTCTGCTCAACCAGGACAACAGTCACTCCATGCGTGTTGATTTCCCTGACGAACTCAAAGACCTCTTCGGCCATGCGTGGACTGAGCCCAAGACTGGGTTCATCCAGTAGTAACAGTGAGGGTTCGGACATCAGGGCGCGGCCGATTGCCAGCATCTGCTGTTCGCCTCCGCTGAGCGTGCCTGCCAGTTGGCGATGCCTTTCCTTGAGACGGGAAAAGCGGTCATACACCAGCGCAACGCGCCGCTCCACTTCTGCGTCTTTTTTGCATAGATAGGCACCCAAAGTCAGGTTTTCATACACAGTCATGGTCGGCCAGATATGGCGTTCCTCTGGTGACTGGGCGATGCCCTGGGCGACGATGCGATCGGCAGCAACACCGGCAATATTATTTCCCCGATAAATAATCTGCCCTTGCGTCAGCTTGAGCAGGCCTGAAATTGCCCGCAGCGTTGTGCTCTTTCCGGCACCGTTGGCGCCGATCAGGGCAATGACCTCGCCCTGCTGAACCATCAGATCGACCCCATGCAATGCCTGGGTCTTTCCATAGCTGACATGCAGGTTGCGAATCTCAAGCATCGGGCTTGCGGGAACACGCTTACTATCCGGATCAGCGCTCTGTGGCAACGGTTTTGCATTCATGATCGTTCCTTTCCATTTCCGCCCAGATAGGCTTGCACCACTTTCTCGTTTTTCTGCACCTGCTCTGGTGTTCCCTCGGCCAGCTTCTGACCGAAGTGCATGACAACCACGCGATCGGATACACTCATGACCAGCCCCATGTTGTGTTCGACGATCAAAATGGATTCGACCAGATCGCCAATCAGTTTCCTTAGCACATTGCCGAACTCCCGGGCCTCGTGGCTATTGAGGCCGGCAGCCGGCTCATCCAGCATCAGAATCCTGGGCTTGGCAGCCAGTGCCAGCGCCACCTCCAGCAAGCGTAGTTCGCCGCAGGACAGTTGGGCTGCAGGCACGTTCATATGCCGTGACAAACCAATCGTATTGACGATGCGCGCTGCACTGTCACGGATCGCCGCCTCCGTCTGCCGCACTTTGGCGGTAGGAAAAAACGTTTTCCAGACCGGCTGGCGCGCTTCAATATAGTGGCCGGTCAGCACGTTCTCGAACACCGAAAGCGATTTCAGGATATTGGTTTTCTGAAAGCTGCGTACAATGCCCCGCCGCGCCATGCTATACGGTTTTTCGCCCGTTACCTCCTGTTCATCAAAGTGAACCGTCCCGGAAGTAGGTGCATAAAAGCCGGTGATCAGGTTGAAACAGGTTGTTTTGCCGGCGCCATTAGGTCCGATCAAACCAACAATCTCCCCGCGATTCACGTCAAAGCTGATGTCCTTGACTGCATGGATGCCGCCGAATGACTTGCACAGCCCACTGACCTGCAATACGCCGCTGGGGTGTCCGTTTTTCGTGTGCGTGTTCATCATGCCGACCTCCGTTTGGTGCCGCTTACAGGCATAGTCACCGGTGCTGCCGGTTTCTGTGCCCTTTTTTCACGATGCCGCGTAACAAAGCCCATGATTCCATTCGGCATAAATAGCACAATCGCAATAACGATCAGGCCGAACAGTGACAATCGCAACTCCTGTGCTTCCCTGAGATATTCTTCAAGAAACGTCACCAGTAGCGCCCCCACCAAAGGTCCGATCAGCGTACCCTTGCCACCGATAAGCACCATCGTGATCATGGTGACCATGAACGCAAACCGGAACATCTCCGGTCCTACAAATGAAATGTAATGTGCATAGAAGCCGCCTGCGGTGCCACTGAGGAATGCACCCAGTACCAGCGCCATCATGGAGTAGTTCAGCGGACGAATGCCAATAGACTGCGCAACATACCTGTTTTCCCGAACGGCCACTGCAGCGCGCCCCGCGTTGGAGTTCACAAAACGGTATGCCAGATACAGGGCAATCGCCAGCAGCAGCCACGCAATGGCGTAGTAAAAGTGTTTGCCGGCCAGATTGTCTAGCTGGGCAAGAAAAGCTGGCTGAGGCACCCCGGCGATACCCATCGGCCCCTTTGTGACTGCGACCCAGTTGTTGGCAATCAACCGCAATACTTCCGAAAACGATAGGGTAATGATGACAAAAAACGGTCCGTGCAATCGCAATGTGATGGCGCCGATAATTGTTCCCATGACTGCCGCACACAACCCGGCGGCAGGGATCGTAGCCCACATTGGCCAGCCTGCCTGGGTCGAGAGCAATGCTGCCGCATACGCACCGGTTCCCAGAAATGCCGTATGGCCCAGGGAAAACTCACCAACATAGCCAACCACAAGGTTCAGGCTTGTTGCCAATACGGCATAGAACATCACAATGATGGCCACATGCAGAATGTACTGGTCGCTGATGACAAATGGCAGTACCGCTGCCAGCAGCATGAACGCCGTCAGGCAATTGCGTTGAATCTTCATGCTCTCTCCGCGCGTTTAACAAATAATCCATAAGGGCGAAACAGCAGCGTCAGAATCACCAGTATGAAACCGATAATATCCACCCACCCTGTGGCAACGTAGCCGCCCCACAATGCCTCGGCCAGGCCCAGCAGCAAGCCACCCACAATAGCGCCGGCAAAACTGCCCATGCCCCCGAGAATGACCACCACAAAGGCTTTCATGCTTACCAGCCCGCCGATAGATACCTGGGTCGAATAAATGGACCCAAGCAGCATTCCCGCCATGGAGGCAATCACTGTTCCCATTGCAAAAGTACCCGCATAGATATTCGCGGTCCGGATCCCTACCAGCTTTGCTGCCATAGGATCCTGAAACGTCGCCCGCATCGCACGCCCCAGGCGGGTTTTCTGGATAACCAGATATGTGATAATCATCAAAGTGATACTGACTGCGACAGCAAATAGACGTGCCTTGGTCAGCACGATCGGCCCAAGAAAGAGCGGGCCGCCGGCCAACGGCGAATCTATTTTCAGCGGTGCGGTGCCGACCAGAAGCAAGGCAGTATTGGCCAGGAATATCGAAAGTCCGATAGTCAACAGAATCCCTGGTTCTTCACCCTGGTCGCGTATCCGCTCAATCAGGAATCGGTCAATCAACCAGCCAAACGTGCCCAGCACAACGGCGACAAGCAACAGTCCTGAAAAGAAATCGAGCCCCAGGCGTGTCGTGGCCCACCACCCCATAACGCCACCGACCATGTACAACTCGCCGTGCGCAAAATTGACGACACGCATCATACCTAGAATCAATGTCAGACCCAGCGCAGACAATGCATAAAATGACCCGATCACCAGCCCGTTGGCGATAAACTGCGGTAACAACTCCATACCGGTTTCCTTATTTTGTTATCCCGAAATAATTACGGCTTCTCGGTGCGTGCCTGAGTGACCACATGTGTCTTGCCGCCCTGGATTTGCACCAGCACGGTATCAAAGCCGTAGCCCTCGCCTTTTTCGGTGAACTGAAATCGTCCATTAGGCGCTGCATAGTCCGTTTTGTACAGGGCATCGCGGATTTTTTCCGGCTCATCCGAACCCGCACGCTCAATCGCCTGCATCAGAATGTTCATGGCGTTGTAGCCAGACGCATCGTACTTACCGGGAAGCTGCTTGTACTCTTTCTGGTAGTTTTCAACAAACCCGGCATTGCGCTCGCCCTTCATGTTGGAAACATAAGGCACCGCAGCATAAATGCCTTCGGATGCCTCTCCGGTCAGGCCGATAAAATCGGAAGTCGCCCATGAACCGACACCAAACACTTTGGTTTCAATGCCAAATTCTTTGAGCTGCTTTACCAGGATGGAGCCATCCTGCGTTTCGGCTGCCACGAAGACACCGTCAGGTTTAAGTGCTCGCAGTTTGGTCAACAGCGTATAAAAATCGGTCGTTCCATGGTCGAAGTATTCCTTCATGACAGATTTGACGCCCAAGGCATTCAGATCCTTTTCGAAATCCTCCACACCGCCGCGTCCCCAGTCATCATTGACGCCGATATATGCCACTGTCTTGAGTTTAAGATCCTCTGCCAGTATCTTGCTGAATGTCCTGGCCATCAGCCTGTCGGTCTCTGCCGAGCGGAAAAAATATTTCATGCCTTTCTCGGTCAGGTCTGCCTTGGAAGAGACGCCCGATAACAGCGGTATTTTGTATTTTTCGGCGACCGCCATCACGGCGGCTGTGGCAGAACTGCAGAATGCGCCGGCCAGCACGGGCACCTTATTGCGCTGAATCAGTTTTTCGGCGGCATTAACCGAGTTTGCCGGCTGGCATTGCCCGTCCTCTATCTGCAGTTGAACCTGTCGACCATTGATGCCGCCTTGCGCGTTGCGTTGCGCAATAGCAAGCTTTGCGCCCTTGACATACGCCTGCCCGTTGTAAGCGACTGAACCAGTCAGGGGCTGGATCACGCCAATCCTGACTGGCCCCGCGCCTTCCGCAGCAACCGCCGCACAGCTGACAAGCATTAATCCACTGATACCTGACGTGAGATATTTCATAAAACACTCCAACAATGATGGCTGGCGATTGCGCGAAAACGCATTCCCTGATTCGATTTGAATGGACTGAGAGATTAAATAATTAAACACTCAATTAATTATTAAGGTACAACGAGCGCCATCACAGATGCAATAAGGGAAAACGTTAATAAGCAATTGGACGGACGGCAAACCTGCGCTTCAGGCACCCATAAATGCAAAATCTGGCACGGTAGCGTAGCCCCGCGATCCAGGGCTTTTTGTTTTTCCCCGTCGGCACTTATGGACCGATCGCCATGTCCGGCAGCATGGCTGCGCCAGAGCCGTCCAGAAGCATTACGTTTACGATGAGGCCCGGAGCACAGCCAGTCAATCTGCATACCCTTGCAAAACGCCCTGGCCGCTTTGCACCGTATATGCAATGCATCTGCCTATTCTCCAGGCCATGGCACCGACCAGTCCGCGGCCGAACAAGCGTTTTAATGATCAATTCAAATGTTCGCGTCGCTCCAATTCGGCTGGCGAGGGGTTCTCGGCAGCGAACGAACCTGTTTCAATATCGCCGGCGCGCACATAGTGGTTGACAATGACACCGCTATCGGACGCCTGCGTACTTAACAATTCAAATGCGGCCGGTGCCGCCCCTTCTGCAAAAAGCCTTTTGCCTTTACCCAGAACCAGCGGAAATATCATGATGTACATTTCATCGACCAGATCATGTGCATGCAGGGTTTGCAAAAAATCAGTCGAGCCCTGGGTAAGCAGATCCGGCCCTTCCTCTTCTTTCAGTTTGCGCACCGCCTCCACCACATCAGCACCCAGCACCCGGCTGTTTTGCCAGTCCGGCTTGAAATTCGCATTACGTGTGGCAACGTACTTTTCTATCTGGTCGAACAATGCGCCTAACGGCTCTTCCGGGCCGACATATGGCCAGTGGGCAGCAAAAATATCATAGGTTTTGCGCCCAAGCAGCAAATCAAATGGACGAGCGAAGATTTCTCCGATCTTAACGCCCAGTGATTCATCAAAATAAGGCACCAGCCAGCCGCCATACTGGAATCCGCCCACCGGATCTTCCTGCGGACCGCCCGGTGCTTGCATGACCCCGTCCATACTCACAAATGCGCCAACAATGACTTTTCTCATCAACGTTCTCCCTTGCGGTTATCCACAAACGCAGTAATTTCAGTTGAGATGCAAATGTCCGACTACGATAATAAAGTATATACCCGCTGCCAGCCGACCGATAGCGGTTGGGCTGCTGGCCAGTTGCACCACCGGACACGCACCGAACTGTCCCGTTGCCCGGCCGACGCTTATCCTGATGCTGCTACTGGCAACGACACTGCCGAGACCATCAATGTTCGCGCAAAGCGCCAATCTGCGCGGCCGTGATATCACCTGGCAAACCTCCCCAGGTAGTACGGGTGTAATTGACCAGCTCGGCCGTCTGCTGATCGTTCAACTTGTGGGCAAACCCCGGCATACTTTGCATGTTGCCGTTGCCGGGGAATGCCTGCTCGGGCAGACCATCAAGAATCGAGGCGATCAGATTGGTGGCATCAGCCTGACGGATCGTTGCGTTGCCTGCCATTGCCGGCGCGACATTCGGCTTGCCCTCGCCCGAGACTCCGTGACAGCCAGCGCAAAGATTCAGGTACTGCGTTCGCCCCTGGCCGCCGCCTGGTGTCAATTGAGCCACTTTGGGAGACGGTGGTTTATCACCCATCAGATATGTGGTCATGGCCTTCATATCGCCCTTTGTCAGATACTGCGTGCTAAGAGCTACCACCATATGCATTTCGCTGAAGGCAGAGCCTTGCGGGGCCGTGCCGGTTGCCAGGAATTGCCCCAGGTCGTCAGGTGTCCAGCCACGCTCTGCCAATGCAGTCGGCGTGATATCCGCTGCCTTGAAGCGCCCAAGGGCGCCGCCCTTGAGTGATTGGGCCAAATCCATCTGGCCGAACATGCCGCGTGGCGTATGGCATTCGGCGCAATGCCCCATCACATCTGTCAGATACCGCCCTCGCACCCATAATTCGGAGTCTCCTGAAGAGACTGCCGGCAGCGGATCCTTGTTCTGAAACAGCAGATTCCAGCCGATCATCAGAAAGCGCTGATTGAACGGGAACGGCAGATCATTCTGGGGCGTTGGCACATCAATAGCCGGTCTGGTCATCAGATAGGCATAGATATCATCCAGGTCCTGATCGCTCATCATGTAATAAGAGTTGTACGGCATCGCCGGATACAAATGTCGCCCGCCAGGTGTGATCCCTTCTCTGACTGCGCGGTAAAAGTCTTCCCGGGTCCAGCGACCAATACCGTAATCGGCCGAGGGCGTGATGTTGCTGCCATGCACGGTTCCAAAGGGGGTTTCCATAGGAAAACCGCCGGCAAACAGGCCACCGCCTTCCACGGTATGACAGGCGGCGCAGTCTGCCGCCCTTGCGGCATAGCGTCCGCGCTCTATCTGTTCATCCGTAGCCGAAACCTTCTGCACGGGATTATCATTACTGCGATTTTCACGCCACCACAAGATGGCGACAATAATCAGCAACACAATTGCAATCAGGAAAAGGGCCGGAAGATAGCGTCGTTTAGCCATTATTTATCTCCCTGATCAGGCCAGGCGTCTTAAGGACCAGGTCACGCACCGCTTCATAGTAGCGGACATAGCCAGTACATCGACAAATATGATTGTTCATTGCCTTGAGGATCGCGTTTTCCAGCTCATCCCTTGCAATGGGATTGCGCTTGAGCCCTTCAATGAATACCGTCGCGGCGTTCACGAAACCTGGCGTGCAGTAGCCGCACTGGAAGCTGTAGTGATCCATGAAGGCCTGTTGTACAGGCGACGGCACTTCTTCGCCCTTGTCATTGAGAACAGCATGCCCCTCCACGGTACGAATCGCCTTGCCATCGAAGTAATGGGCTCCGGTGATACAGGTTCGCGTCTCCTGACTGCTGCCGTCAGGCTGATCTTCAATAACGACACAGGCATGACAAACACCCTGACCACACCCAAGGCGTGAGCCGGTCAAGTTGACGTACTCATGCAGGAAGTCGATCATCATCATGCCTTCGGCAATATCAAGCGGACCCTGTTTCTTGCCGTTGATGGTCAGCGTAATCGGTCTGGTGGTGATTTTCATTGGAAGACCCCTTTGATGTTATCAGCGCGGACCGGCAGTTGGCGAAAATAATGTCCGCTGGCATGCGCAATCGCATTGATGACTGCAGCAACCACAGGAATCATCACGACTTCGGCCATGCCCTTGGGCGGATCGGTCTCGGACAAGGGAGGAAGAATATCGCCTGTTTGCTGCCACACGGCGACATCGCTCGCCCGTGGCACCTGATAGCGATTGAAATTCCAGGTGCCATCGCCAGGTCCGTCCTCGTACAAGGGCAGGTACTCGTGCAGTGCGTGCCCGATACCCATGGCGATGCCGCCCTGCAATTGGCCGGATACCAACTCGGGCACGATCAGATTGCCGCATTCCATGAAAGAATGATGATTGAGAATCTCTACCTTGCCCGTCCCCGTATCGACAGACAGCTCCACCAGCGTGCCAACGGCGCTGTAGTAGGTCACTGCCGCGTTGTTGCGTTGCATCGGAGGATAGTAGACGCGGTCGCGGGCAATCGCCTGGTAAGCACTTTCGCTGCCCGTGCGCAGCGCCAGCCCGTCAACAGGCAGACGCAGTTGGCTGGCATTCACCGTAAAGTCAGCTTCAGCCCACTGCCAGCGGTTGAAGCTGTGCACCACCACCCCGGTGATCAGTCCCATCTCGTGTGCTTTTTTTGCTAACGTGGCAAAGGGCAGGATTTGCATGCCTGCAGCAGTGAGCCCGCCGGGGACCCAGCGCGCATCTTCTCTGCGAACGACCAGCGGGGCAGCCTGGCCACCCCCTATGCCGGACTTCCAGATGGCCAGTGCAGCAGGCCACAGGCTTTGCTCGAAAAGCAGTCGCGACGCTTCCCTGGTGGTATGCGAGAAATAGAACGCCGAATTGCTGGCACTGGACGGAGAACAGTATGAAGGCGTCCAGAAGGGATCGGCGGACAGTTTGTCCTGATCCGCCTGCGGCATCATATAAGGATCTGCCGTTGCAACCATGGGCAGCATGTCCCAGTCCGTGGTCGAAAAGTGGGATTCATCGGCCGGCTTGCCCATCCATTGGGCACAGACAACGGTCTGCGAGGTGGTCATGCCAGTGCCCATCTCCGCACCGCTGTGATGGAGCACCAACTTGCCATCGGCCGAAAATTCCACCCGCGCAAATGATGTCTCGGCGCCCGTGCCAAAGTCTTTTTGCACACAGGCAAAGCCAACGCCATAGCGTTTTCCTGGATACTGTGTCTCAAATTCGGTCTTGCGTTTGTTTCGTGCCGTCCAGATGTCGTGCTTTGCCGCCAGATCCAGAATTTCATCGGCACGGATAGCGCCCGCCGGGATCGCGCCCTGCGTGTTTTTCATACCGGACTTGAGCACATTACGCTTGCGAAAATCGATGGGATCCAGATTGAGCCTGGCCGCCATTTCATCCATCATCATTTCTGTTGCCGCCATGCTCTGCAACGTTCCGTAGCCCCGGGCAGAACCGGCGTCAATGGCGCGCGTGGCCACACCCACAGCAGCAAAGTCGCTTTTGGGAATGTAGTAAATGGATTGGGCCGCAGTTGCTGCCACCATCACGACAGACGGCGTGAAATTGCACCTGCCTCCGCCGTTGCCGGTCATATATCCGCGAAAAACATCAATTTTCCCGGTTTCCTTGTTTACCGTCATCGAATATGAAATATCGAATGCGTGGCGTTTGATCGACGTTTGAAACTGTTCGTACCTGTCATTGGCCAGGCGTACCGGATGGCCATCACCGTATATGGCCACCATAGTGCCGACAAAAGGAAAGCTGCTGTGATCCTTTGAGCCGTATCCCACGGTATAACAGGGATGCAGGACCAATCGCCTGATCGGTGTATTCATTTTGGCCAGCATCTTGGGGATTTCATCGGCCAGCTCCGGCGGCGATTGCGTCGGAATAACCATATGCAGGGTCTGGCTGGCCTGATCAAACCAGCCGTTGGTATTATCGGCCTCCATTGCAGCGGTATCGATCGATTGCGAGAAATAGTCTGCCGATAACACTTCGATCTTGTCTGATGGATTTTTTATTTCATTGTCCATCTGCTGCGCATGATACATCCCCGCTTCATCCAGCTTGCCGCCTTCACGTCCTTGTGGCCAGACCGGCAGTCGTTTGCGCAGGCCGGCCGGGAAAATGGGCATGTCCTTCAGGCTGGAAAAGGTATCTTCATCATAGGGCGAAGGGCCGCCGACACGGACAAACCGGAACGTACCCCACGGGTCGCGTTCCAGCGGGCCGGTCTCCCGGCCATAGCGAATAGCATCCGGATGAAATTGAATGGCGTTTTTGGCAAAGCGGAATCGGGCAAAGTCGTGATAAATCAGCACCGCCACAGCCTGCCCCAGATAGGCAGGCGTCTTGCCAACCGGCAACAACATGTCGTCGCCGTAAAACTCAGGGAACGCAAGACCATCGCGGGCCAGGTCCTCGGCGGTCACAAGGCGATCGGGCTTTAACTCGTCCCCGAGACGGGACAGGTCAATACCTTCAAAAATACGGTCGGCCAGGGTGGTGCGCAGAATGAAGGCATGTGCCTGTTTTTGCGGCCAATGCGGCATATCCGCGGCGCGAATATCGTAGCCAAAGACCTTTTTACCCAACGCCTTGGATTGGGCGTCGATCCGATGACGGATTCTTTTTGTATTGGAATCCCAGGCAGGAGCGTCCAGGATTTTTTCTTCGAACAGCGCATTGTATGCATTGCTGTTGAGCGGCGCCAGATATACGGTAATACCTGCAACCACGGTTTTCTTCAGGAAAAGTCGTCTTGACTGATTAAGCTGACTCATAAAATTGCCTTTTCAATGATTGAAGCGTGCTTTTTAACCCGTAGAAATGGTGCCGCGACCCGCAGTTTTTGCCATTACACAACAGATGATGGCAAACCCGTAAGTGTTTTTATCGATTCTATCCGATCGACTGAATGTAGTATATTGATCCTGTTCTCAGTGGAGCTATTCTGGGAGCTACGTTATCACAATATTCATAATTACGGAGACAACACCTATGAAATTCGCTCCTATGCGCATTATCAATGCGCTCGGCATGAGCGTTGCACTGGCCTTTTCAGCCAGCACGCTGGCTGCCGACAAACCCATTGTTATCAAGTTCAGTCACGTGGTGGCTGCCAATACGCCAAAGGGACAGGGCGCCCAGAAGTTCAAGGAAGTGGCGGAAAAACTACTGCCCGGCAAGGTACAGGTCCAGGTATTTCCCAATTCACAATTGTTTGGCGATGGCAAAGAACTGGAAGCCTTGCTGCTGGGCGATGTACAGTTGATCGCTCCGTCACTGTCCAAATTTGACCGTTACACGAAAAAAGTCCAGCTGTTTGACCTGCCGTTCCTGTTTGACGATATGGCTGCGGTAGATCGCTTCCAGCAGAGCGACAAGGGTAAAGAACTACTGGACGCCATGAAGAATCGCGGACTCAAAGGGCTTGCATACTGGCATAACGGCATGAAGGAGCTGTCCACCAATAAGGCGCAACTGCAACGTCCCGACGACGTCAAGGGTTTGAAGTTCCGTATCCAGGCATCCGATGTGCTAGAGGCGCAGTTCCGGGCGCTGGGCGCAAATCCTCAGAAACTGTCTTTCAGTGAGGTTTATCAGGCATTGCAAACCGGCGTGGTTGATGGTCAGGAAAACACCTGGTCCAACATCTACTCGCAGAAATTTCATGAAGTGCAGAAAACCATTGCAGAAACCAACCACGGCGTGATCGACTACATGGTCGTCACCAACGCACAGTGGTGGGATGGCTTGCCCGAAGATATTCGTGCCGGTCTGGAAAAAGCCATGACCGAAGCAACTACTTTTGCCAACCAGGAAGCTGCCAAACTGAACGAAGAGGACAAGCAGCGAATCATCGACGCAAAAAAAGCCAAGGTCGTTTCCTTGTCCAAAGAGGACGTGCAGGCATGGCGCACGGCTATGGCTCCTGTATGGAAAAAGTTTGAAGCCGATATTGGTGCCGACCTGATCAAGGCGGCCCAGCAAGCCAATAAGTAAATTGTATTTTCTTTTACGCAGACCGCTCGCCCGCCCAACACGGGCTGGCAGTGGTCGCATGGATAATCGTCTGACCGACAGGCTTTTTGCGGGTTCAAAAAGGAGTATCACAAATGAACGCTAACTGGTTTCATCGGCTTGAGGAAGGACTGATCGCCTTTCTGCTGGCCGCCATGACGCTGATTACCTTCGCTCAGGTCATAGCGCGCTATGTCTTCAATTACAGTTTCACCTGGGCGCTTGAGCTGGCCATGTTCATCTTCGGCGGGCTGATCTTTCTGGGCCTGTCCTATGGCGTGCGGGTCAAGGCGCACATTGGGGTCGATGCGCTGATCAAGGCACTGCCGAAAAAGGCCGCCCGCATCACCGGTATTGCGGCCTGCATACTTTGTCTGATCTACACCGCTATCGTGTTTTACGGCGCCTGGATTTACGTGGACAAAATGTACACCATTGGCATTCTTGCTCAGGATATGCCCGTTCCCCAGTGGATTCCGCGATTGGTATTGCCGGTGGGCTTCGCGCTTTTATTCATACGTTTTGCCCAAATCCTGCTTGATATGTTGCGGGGTCGTCGCGCCCAGCTGCTTGGCGATGAAGCCGAGGAAGCGCTGAAACATGCCAGTGATGACACGTCTGTGATCAACCAGGAGGTCAAATGACTACCGTCGCCCTATTCATCATGCTGTTCGTGTTCATGTTCATGGGCACGCCGGTTGCGGTTGCATTGGGTCTATCCTCACTGCTGACCATTCTGTTCTTCGGCACAGATTCCCTGGCCTCACTGTCGCTTAAAATGTACGAGACGTCTGAGCACTTTACGCTCATGGCGATCCCATTCTTCGTATTGGCAGGCTCATTCATGACAACCGGCGGCGTGGCCAAGCGCATGATCCGCTTTGCGGTCGCTACTGTCGGGCATTTCCATGGCGGGCTCGCTATTGCATCTGTCATGGCCTGCTGCCTTTTTGCTGCGGTCTCGGGCTCCTCCCCTGCCACCGTCGTTGCAGTCGGCTCCATTGTGATTGCCGGCATGGTTCGCTCTGGCTATCCACAATCGTTCGCGGCAGGCGTGGTGTGTAACGCCGGTACGCTGGGCATTCTGATTCCACCCTCGATTGTCATGGTGGTCTACGGGGCAGCAACCGAAACCTCGGTGGGTGCGCTTTTTATGGCAGGTGTGGTACCGGGCATTTCCCTGGGCATACTGCTCATGATCGCCATCTATATTGTGGCCAGGATAAAGAACTACCCACGTCAGCCGCGTGCCAGCGGCAAGGAAGTGATGGCTGCAGCCCGCGATTCTTTTTGGGGCCTGGCGCTTATCTTTATCATCCTTGGTGGTATTTACGGCGGAGTCTTTACTCCGACAGAGGCGGCGGCGGTGGCCGCGGTCTATGCGTTTCTAGTTGCCGTCTTTGTATACCGCGACATCGGATTTCGTCAAGTTCCCGATGTGCTTATTGATGCCGCCAAAGTCACAATCATGCTGATGTTCATTATTGTGAACGCGCTGCTTTTTGCCCATGTGCTAACTACAGAGCGCATTCCGCAGATCATCGCGGAACAGATTATCGCCTGGGACATGCAAGCATGGCAATTTCTGATTGTCGTCAATATTCTGCTACTGGTTGCCGGCATGTTCATGGAACCCACGGGCATTATTCTGATTCTCGCTCCAATCCTGTTTCCGATTGCCATGCAGCTTGGCATCGATCCGGTTCATCTGGGCATCATCATGGTCGTCAATCTGGAAATTGGGATGGTTACGCCTCCAATCGGGTTGAACCTTTTCGTTACCGCAGGAATCACCAAGATGTCTATCGGACAGGTCGTACGAGCCGCCTCGCCATGGCTGATCCTGTTGCTGGCGTTTCTGGTTATCATCACCTATGTTCCCGCCATCTCCTTGTGGTTGCCGAAGCTATTGGGATAACGAAATACTGATCTGCCGTTTTCCGTTATAAAGACAGGCACGCCGCCGGTCTTTTTTTGCGCTGCCATGATCACTATGACAATTGAAAAGTGTATGCTATCGGCATGGATTCTCTGACTGCCGCTTGCGCGCGTATGCTTGCTGCCGGCGATGTGCTCAACGCCCTGAAGCTGGTTGCGCTACGCGATGATCCGCCCGCGCTCGCCTTGCGTGGCGTTGCCATGGCACGCCTGGGCGACTACGCGCGAGCCCGCGAGCTGCTTGAGCAGGCAGCTCGCAAATTCGGCGCCCATGAACCGGTGCAAAGAGCGCGCTGCGTTGTTGCCGGCGCGGAAGTTGCCTTGGCCATGCGCCAGCTCGATAGCCCGCTGCACGCGCTTGCCGCGGCGCTGGCCACCCTGGAATCGCGCAATGACCATGCCAATGCCCTGCAGGCCAGGCTTATTATGGCGCGTCGCTTTCTGTTGCTCGGCCGCCTTCAGGACGCATCGGCAACCGTCTGTGATATTGATACGAACGGCGTACCTGCCTCTCTGGCAGCCGTGGCCGAATTAGTTCAAGCCGAGCTTGCATTGCGCTCATTGCATATGGAACGCGCGCATACCGCGTTGCACCGGGCACGGGCAGCAGCCGACCAGGCAAATATCCCTGCGCTTCAGACCGAAGTGGCAGCAATGCACAAAATACTTCTGCGTCCGGCCGCACGCCTGCTCACGCCTCATGACGATAAGGCATTGACGCTGGCAGAGGTCGCCGACCTGTTCACATCGACGGCACTGGTGGTCGATGGCTGCCGCCGTGGCATCAGTATTGACGGTACATGGTTACCGCTGGCCAGGCGGCCCATTCTGTTTGAATTGATCCGTGCGCTTGCCAGTGCCTGGCCCGGTGACGTTTCGCGACAATCGCTGATCGCAATGGTCTTTCGACTTCACGATCCAGATGAATCGCATCGAGCACGATTGCGTGTGGAAATGGGACGACTGCGCAAACTGGTCAGCCCGATGGCGAAAATCGAGGCTACCCCTAGTGGATATGTGCTGGTGCCGCTGGAAAATCGCAACGCAGTGGTGCTGGCTCCGCCCATTGACAGCGATGCAGCGGCATTGTTGGCGCTGCTTGCAGATGGTGCGCCCTGGTCGACCTCTGCCCTGGCGTTGGCATTGGGCGCCAGCCAGCGCACAGTACAGCGGGCACTGGCCGATCTTCAAACCAACGGCCAGGTCCATGCAGTGGGAAAATCCCGTGTACGACGCTGGGTATCTTCGTCTCTGGCAGGTTTCACGACAATATTGTTACTCCCCTCTGTCCTGGCGTTGAAATAGAATGTTCTTAACGTACCACTTTGCGGTACGACAACGGGAGACAGACATGAAGCAATCAGCAAACACAGGTATAACCGTGGCAACCTCCAGCCTCGCACAAATCGTGCAGGAGTATGGACCCTTTCCAGATGCCGATACCATTCACGGAGTGACCTTTGACGGACACCACGTCTGGGCCGCCACCGGATCGAGCCTGCTTGAGTTCGATCCTGCGCAGCATCAGATCACACGCAAACTGGCTTGCACCTGCGATGCAGGAACGGCATTTGACGGTACCTATCTATATCAGATTACTGGTGAGCAAATCAACAAAATTGATCCAACCGACGGCAGTGTGCTGGCGACCATTCCGGCGCCTGGCCACGGCAATGATTCCGGCCTGGCCTGGGCCGAAGGCAGCCTATGGGTGGGTCAATATCGCAATCGCACTATCGTTCAGATCAACCCGGTTACCGGCGAGGTCATTCGCACCATCAAGTCCGATCGTTTCGTCACCGGCGTGACCTGGGTCGACAGTGAGCTGTGGCACGGTACATGGGAGGCAGATGAAAGCGACATACGCCGGATCGATCCAGATAGTGGCGCAGTGCTGGAGCAACTGGTCATGCCGGCGGGGACCGGCGTCAGCGGGCTTGAATCTGACGGTGCCGATCTTTTCTACTGCGGAGGCGGCGCCAGCGGGAAAGTGCGTGCCGTACGACGTCCGAAATAATTGCAAGTGCATTTACCAGAATGACTCGACGAGTCAGGGAGCACATAATGAATATGTCTTATTCAAAAACGACAGCCGATCGCCATGCGGTGGTCACTCATGATGAATGGATAGCCGCACGCAAGCAATTGCTTGCCCGCGAGCGGGAGCTAACCCACCTGCGTGACAGTATCGCAAGCGATCGCCGCAACTTACCATGGGAACGGGTCGATAAGCATTACCTTTTCGATACGCCCGAAGGGCCAAGAGCATTGTCAGCTCTGCTTGGCAAACACCGTCAATTGATCGTGCAGCATTTCATGTTCGCGCCAGATTGGGAACAGGGTTGCCCAAGCTGTTCCTACATGGCCGACCATGCCGACGGCATGACAGTGCATCTGGCGCAACGCGATATCGCATTCGTGGTCATTTCACGTGCCCCGCTGGCGATGATTGAACCTTTTCGCCAGCGGATGGGATGGCATTTTAACTGGGTCTCATCCCACGGTACTGAATTTAACTACGATTACGGCGTCAGTTTCCTGCCAGAACAACACGCTACGGGTAAAGTGCATTACAACTACTGCGACCAGTATTTCCCTGATGTAGAGGCCCCCGGCATCAGCGTCTTTTATAAAGATGACGATAATAATATTTTTCATACCTATTCCACATACAGCCGGGGCGTGGAAGTAATGATGGGCGCCTACTGTCTGATGGATCTGACGCCCATCGGTAGAAACGAGCGGGGTGTGCCCAACAAAATGGAATGGGTTCGCCATCATGACCGCTACGACGTATCCGAAGCGGGCACCTCGTCATGCTGTCGCGCAGCAACATGAATCAAAACCGGGGGCGGATATGCAAGACCTTTGGCCATGGCTGACGGTCGCCGGGGCGGGCGCGTTGCATGGATTGAATCCGGCTTCCGGCTGGATCTTCGCCGCAGCGCTGGCTTGCCATGACAAGAAACAGGCGATACGTGCCTTGATTCCCATTGCACTTGGCCATATGGCCTCGCTGGGGCTGGTGGCGACCACGGTTGTGTACGGGCTGCCAATGAACCGCGTCGTACTGGCGATTGCGGTCGGCCTGTTGCTCGTTGCCGGCGGCATACATTGCAGTGGCAAAATAGCGCTGCCACCGTTGGCGACACGCGCAAGCCACGCAGGGCTGGCGTTCTGGTCACTTATTGTGTCAACCGTGCATGGTACTGGGTTGATGCTGGTGCCGGCCTTTATGCCGCTTTGCATGACAGGATCACTTGCTGGCCAAATCACCGCCAGTGGTTCTATCCTGCTCGCATTTGCTGCTGTCGGCATACATATGACAGCAATGCTGACTACCACTGGTGTCATTGCTGTCCATGGCAGCAAAGGGCTGCACGCGACCGCTACCTGGTGGCGAAAATACCGACACTGCCGGCCGACGTCATAGCTACTTAGCCATCATCAGGCCGTTATGCTATCGCCGTGCGCTTGCGATCAATTGCGTTTTCGTTAATTGGCAGGTTCATCAGCGTTGCAAACACGCTCAGGGCGATGGCAAGATACCAGACCACATCATAGCTGCCATAGATGTCATACAGCTTGCCGCCCAGCCACACGCCAAGGAATGAGCCTATCTGGTGACTGAAAAAGACAAAGCCGCCCAGCATGGAAAAGTGTCGAACGCCAAAGATCTGGGCAACAATCGCATTGGTGGCAGGCACCGTAGACAGCCACAGGAACCCCATGACGGCAGAGAAAATATAAACACTGGTCGCTGAAATGGGCACAGCCAGAAACAGGATGATGGCCACCCCGCGCGCCGAGTAAATGAAAGCCAGCAAGTAACGTTTGGGCCACACCTGACCAAGAGAGCCAACCAGATACGTGCCAAACACATTGAACAGGCCGATCAGCGCCAGTGCATAGCTGGCGACTTCGGCGCTCAGCCCTTCATCTTTCAGATAGCTGGGCATGTGAACGCCGATGAAGACCACCTGAAAACCACAAACGAAATACCCCAGCACCAGCAGGCGGAAACTGGGATAGGCAAATGCTTCTCGGATGGCCTGGATAATGCCCTGTTGGCTCGCCAAGGCAGATGTCGGCGACTGCCCCGCGACGGCAGCGTTCATGTTCTTCTCACGCAGCCCGAAAGCCAGCGGCACAATCATCAGCACCGCACAGCTTAGAACCACCAGCGCTTGTTGCCAGCCAAAGGAACTGATAAGTATGTTTTCTGTCGGCAACATCAGGAACTGCCCGAAGGAACCTGCTGCCGCTGCCACACCCATGGCCCACGAGCGGCGACTGACCGGAATATTACGCCCGATGACTCCGAAGATAACCGCATAGGTGGTGCCGGCCTGGGCCATTCCAAGTAGAACGCCGGTGGTCAGCGTAAACGTTAGCGGTGAGGTGGTGTAGGCCATCCCCAGCAGGCCCAGTGCATACAGAATAGCACCTGCAATAATGACTTTAAATGCCCCGAAACGATCCGCCAGCATGCCGGCAAATACACCCGTGATCCCCCAAACCAGATTCTGAATGGCGATGGCAAATGAAAAAGTCTCGCGCCCCCAGTCGTTGGCCTGGATGACAGGCTGCATCCAAAGGCCGAAGCCGTGCCGCACGCCCATGGAAAAGGTGACGATCATACCCCCGCAGATCAGAATTTGCCATGCAGAAAGCGGTCGGGTTTGCGCGGGTGCCGAAGACATAATGAGCCTGTTGCCAGAGTTTTCAGTAAAATAGATTATATACAAAATCTATTATCGGATTCAAAGAATATCATCATATCAGCAGACCTCACCCTGTTTGAGGTATTTTTTGTATGTTTTGCGGCACAGTACGTCTCACTTACAGGATAATAAATAGCGGTTTCTTGTAATCTATTACAATATTGCCAGGTGGAGCGTATTGATCAATACCACGCCAAAGCCAGCCAGGCGAGTGATCCGCCGGCTTTGCATAGCGGCAACGTGAGTGGCGCCCCGGTCATGCCGCATCATTTCATTTGTATTTTAGAGGAACTGTTATGGGCCGGTCGTCCAGGCAACAAGCCGAACAAAATCGCGCCGACATTCTCAAGGCAGCCAGCAGGCTGTTTCGTGAGCGCGGCGTGGACAATGTATCCATTGCAGATGTCATGACTGCGGTTGGCCTGACCGCCGGCGGCTTCTACCGGCATTTCACATCAAAAGAGGCACTGGTCAATGAGGTGTTGTCCAGCGTGTTTGCGCAATCTTCCGAAAGATGGAAACAGACATGCGAGAGCAACCGGGAGGCGGAACATGGCGGCTTGCAAGTGCTGATCCAGCAGTATTTCAGGAAAAAACAGGCAGGCCAGACCTGCCCCATTCTTGCCTTTGCACCCCATGTCAGCCATGAGGCGACGGGTGCCGAAACGGTCGGCCTGTATGGCTCGCACACAGAAGAGTTGTATCGGCACTTTCGTGCCGCAGCCCTGCAATCGACGCCACCGGATGGGAAAGCAGCCATGTCCGAACAGGAGATTCTGGTGCTATTTGCAGCCATGGTCGGCACGGGCTTTCTTGCACACTCAGTAAACGACCAGGCATGGATCGAGTCGCTCAAATCAGCCGTGCTGGAGGCCACAGGCCATACACCGCTTGACCTATCGCCTTGACAGTTATCGTCAAGCTCATTTGCAGGAAGCCTCGCAGCGTGAAATTATCCATTTTTTTCATCAATAAATGAGTGAACCAGAACGCGTTATCCGTAAACGGTTGGCACATAAGACCACCTATCCGCTCGCCGAATAAAAAACATTGCGGGCCACTCCTCTACTCGTTTTCACCGGTATTCAGCAGACGCACAAAGTGCTAAAACCAATACCATCAGATCAGGAACCCAGGGCGGTACAGATGAAAAACATTTATTTGCGCCGCATCGGAACCATTGCGGTCGTCGTTGCGACAGTATTGCCACTTGGTGCACGGGCACAAGTCAAATTGCAATTGATCAATGAGTACCCCGCAACGTCCATCACCGCAGACGCAGATCTGCGCTTTGCCCAAGAAGTGAAAAAAGAATCCGGGCAGGCAATACTCATTGAAACCAGACAGGACAAAGACAATCCATATAAGGGTGATGAGCAGGTAAAGGCCATCAGTCAGGGAAAAACCCAGATGGGCACGTTGTTCGGCGGTGTTTTGGGCAACGACAATTCGTTGTTTCTTCTTTCATCACTTCCCTTTGCCGCAAAGGATTTCGCGCAGGCTAAAGCACTTTATGATTGCGCAAAACCAGCATTGGCACGCGGCGTAGAAAAGCTCGACGCGCATCTGTTGTACGTGACTCCCTGGCCGCCCTCTGGGATCTGGTCCGTTGAATCTTTGAAAAATGAAGCAGACATCAAGGCACTGAAAATCAGAACCTATGATGCAACCAGCCAGTCCGTGTTTGAGCGTTTGGGTGCGCAAAGCGTGCAACTGCCCTACTCGGCCCTTGCAGAAAAACTGCGGAAGAACGAAGTCAATGCCGTGCTGACCTCCGGCGATGGCGGCGCCGGTCGCAAACTGTGGGACCACTTGCCCAATTTTACGGCAGTCAGCTATTCCATACCGCTCAGCTATACAGTTATCAACATGGATACCTGGCGCAGCCTGGACGACACTCAAAAAACCATTCTGACCAATGCTGCAGAGAAGGTTTCCGCTGCATCATGGGCAAGTGTCGAACAACGAATCCAGACCAATTATGCCCGCATGCGTGAAAACAAAATGACGCTCAATACAACCCCTCCAGAATCTATCATGACCGCCCTGAAAAAGGCGGGTCAGGAAGAAACGACGCAGTGGCTCAAAGAGAATCACATCCCGGAAAATGAAGCCGGCTGCGTCGTAAAGAATGGTGATTAACAGCGGCCGCTGACAGGTATGGGTAGCCCGGAATAACTTTTTTTGCGAACACCCTATTTATGCCTCTTTCGACTGGGGCCTCTGTGCTCCTGCCTGTCCACCATCACGCCACAGCGCCTTGCGCAAATGCCCGTTCGGGGCAGCAGCAAACATACCCACCACCAATGCACAGGCTGTGCCTCCAATAACCAGCGCACGGCCGGGTGACCATAAAGTAGCCAGCCCACCGGCCTGCAGGCCACCAAGCGCCGGCCCCAGATACCCCTGCAGCAACCACAGTCCTGAAACGCGACCGCGCAATGCATCTGGCGTATGTATTTGCAACAACGCACCGCGAACGATATCCGACGCCGTATCGGCCATGCCGGCAAGCGCAAGAAACGCCAGTACCGGCCAGACGCCCCAGGGTAAGTCGTGGGTAAAGCCACCAGCGGCCACACCGGTAAATGCAATGGCGATGCCCCATAGCAGGGCGCATACAATCACCAGCCGCCCCGGACGAGCCAGTTGGCGAGTCCAGCCCGAAGTGATCGCAACCAGCAATGCGCCACAGGCCGGCGCAGCATACAGATAACCCACCATTTGCGGCCCTGCCTGCAAGACTTCCCGCGCCAATTGAGGCATGAGGGCATGCACGCTAGCCAATAGCATCATGAGCAGATCGAGCCCCAGCAGACAGGCAATCACCCTGTTGTGCCGCACATACTGCAGGCCATCGCGCCATTGCGCGTAAACGGCAGGTTTGGCTGCAGCAGCCTTGCCTGCCTTGGCATCAGGCCGTAGCAGGTCCCGAGGCAAGCGGGCAAGCAGGATTGGAACCAGCGCGGCCCCGACCAGTACAACGATAAAACAGGCGGCCAGTCCGACCCTGGCAAGCAACGCCCCCGCAATAAGCGGGCCGATCAGACGGCTCAGCTCCATGGTCAACGCATTGAGCGCGCCCGCCGCCGCCAGTTGATGGGGCGGCACCAGGCGCGGCATGGCAGCCATCAATGCTGGCGCGCTAATGCCACTGGTTAGTCCGCTCAGAAGCGTAGCCAGATAAATTTCTGTCAATCCGGGTTCAGCCCGCAGGCTATTGATACACAGCAGAAGAACCACGCCTACATAACCGGTTCGTCCCCAGACCATAATGCGCCGGCGATCAGCCCGATCGGCCAGCGCACCGCCCCATACCAGACCGACCAGCGATCCGGCAGCCAGACCAATGCTGACGCCGGCCACGTGCAATGACGAACCGCTTATGGCATACACCTGCCAGGCAACGGCAACGGCCAGAATAGCAATCGACAGCAAGGAAACGGAACGGGCAAGATACAGACTACGGAATGCGGGCGAGTGCCGCAGCGGGTCCAGATCCAGCGTCATGCGGGACCACTGTCGCCGCTTGCGCGCAGCAGCAGCATTGCCCCGGGGCGGCGAAGGCGACGGGCCGTCTTCGGCTGACTCGTTCATGCGTCCGCCTGTTTGCCTTGGGGCTCGGCCGCCTGCTTTGCCGGCGCGCTTTTCATCTGGGTCTCGTCCAGACCGCGACGCCAATATGCAACAACCAGTTGTTCCTTGCTTCCCAGGCCCACGGTATCACGTAGCCAGGCGCGTACCGTCTGGGCGGTGGAAAATTCGGCCCCCACCCACACGAACCTGTCTGCATCTGCCGCAATGGGGCATGCTTGAATGGCATCACTGAGCAATGTTGTTGTACCTGCCGGAGCGCTTGCCCGATGGAGCCATTGCACCGTCATCCCTGCAGGCATCGCCAGTGGAATATGATCGGCCGGCGTCTGCACTTCGATCATCACAACACCTGTCGTGTCGGCCGATAGCGCCTCACCGATGCGTGCAATGGCCGGCAAGGCCGTTTCATCCCCGGCCAGCAACATCCAGCCTGCAGGACTCGCGGTGCGCCCGCCGGGACCTGAAAGGCCAATTTGCTGACCTGCAGCAGCCTGTGCCGCCCAGCGCGATCCCGGTCCGGCGTCCTCGTGCAGCACAAAATCCACGTCAAACCAACCCTGCTGCGCACTGATGCGCCGGATGGTATATGTGCGTATGTCCAGGCGCTGGTCGCCCTTGGGAAACTGCGGCATGCCATTGGCCGCCAGTGTAGGCCATTGTGGATCGGGCACACCAGGTTGCGGAAAAATGAGCTTGCAATGGATATTGTCCTCACGGTCATAGCGGGTCAGATCTTCAGCGCTGAATCGTACGCGCCTCATATGCGGACCAACCTCGGACACAGCCTGGGCCGTGATCAGGCGAAAGGCAGGGGGGCGTTCAAGCATCACGTCATCACCCTGCCATTGGATAGCTTCGGGTGTGCAGTTACCGAACTCCTGAATATGATGAAAAACCATCATACGGCCTTCGTACAGCGTCGCTGCAGTAGGCGCGGCAACGTGCGCATGCAGGCTGTCTGCCTGTACAGTGAAGGTTATCTTTGCCTCTGCATAGTCCACTTGCCAGGTATTTTCCTGGCGGACCGCAAAAAGGTCATGCTCACGCAGATGCTCCAGCATCTGGGTGAGCACATTTTCGGCGTCACCAAGAGGGACGGTCGTGCTCGTCTGAAAAGCGGTCATCATGAATTATCCTGTGGTTGTCTGATGGCGTGGGCGATCCATATCGGTCGCGACAGCGTCTACAAGTACAAAAGGGCGCCCCAGCTCGCAGGCACGGACGCGCGCCTGCACGCCCCATACCTCCCGCAGCAGGGCGTCGGTGATAATGGCATTGGGGCGGCCAAACGCATGTATGCGCTGGTTATGCAAAATGGCAATGCGGTCGGCCCATTGCGCGGCAAGCGCCAGATCATGCAATACAACAATGACGATTCTGCCTTCATTGGCCAGGCGGCGCGCCACATTCATGACCTGCCATTGATGCGCCAGATCCAGTGCGCTGACCGGCTCGTCCAGCAACAGGATCGGGCTGCCCCGCACCACAGCCTGGGCCAGCGCGGCCAGTTGTCGTTGGCCTCCCGACAACTCCTGCAGCGCGCGCAGGGCCAGTTCGCCAATACCCAGATGTTCTATAACGCGCAATGCAGTGAATTCATCATCTTTACGCGCACCGGTCCGCCCGCACTGCAATGCCACCAGCGTGGCTTCAAGTACAGTAAGGTTGCTGCTTTCCGCAGAGGTCTGGGGCATGAAGCCAATATGGGCCACCCGCTTGCCTGCAGACCAGCCAGACCAGTTATCGGGCCCATAACGGATCTGCCCGCTGGCCGGCACCAGCCCCGCAATCGCCTTGAGCAGCGTAGACTTGCCTGCAGCATTCGGGCCGGCCAGCGCAATCAGCTCGCCAGGCTGGATATCGTGCAGATCGACACCACAAAGCACAGTACGCTGTCGGTAATGAACACCCAGGTTTTCAATATGCAAAGTCAATCCGGCGCTCATCCCTGCCCCCCACTGCGACGCAGGATCAGCCCCATGAAGACCGGCAGTCCGACCAGCGCCGTCACAATGCCGATCGGCAGCGTGATGCCCGGCAGCAATGATTTGCTGGCTACAGAGGCCAGCGCAACCAGTGCGGCACCAATCAACACACTGGCCGGCAACAGGTGACGGTGCCCGTCCCCGACAATCATCCTGGCTACATGGGGCGCGACCAGGCCGACAAATCCTACAGTGCCCACAAAGGCCACGGCAGTGGCCGCAAGCAAACTGATACGCACCAGCGCCCAACGCCGCAGCGAGGTCACATCAATGCCAAAACTGCGAGCCCGTTCCTCGCCAAGCCGTAGCGCTGTCAATTGACCGGCCGCGCGCCACGAAAATGGCAGGGTCACGGCCAGGGTAGCCGCGACAATGGCGACACTCTGCCAATCAGCGCGGGCAAGACTGCCCATGCTCCAGAACACCAGTTGAGCCAGTGCTTCCTCGCTGGCCATGAACTGCAACAGGGAGAGCAATGCACCGGCAGAAAAACCGATGGCAATCCCAAAAAGCACCAGTGTCTGCGCCTGGGCGCCGCGCCACTGCGCCAGAAACTGCAACAGCATAAGCGAGGTTAAGGCGAAGACAAACGCATTGGCAGGCACCAGCCAAGTGGCATTACTACCAATCACCCCCCAGTCAAGCACAATGGCCAGCGCCGCCCCCAGTGCCGCAGACGAAGAGACACCCAGCGTGAAAGGCTCGGCCAGCGGATTGTTCAAAATGGTTTGCATCTCGACGCCGGCCAGTGCCAGCGCCCCACCCACCAGCAGCGCCATAAGCGCCACGGGCAACCTGACCTGCCACAGCACGACCTGCATCGGTGTTGTCAGTGAATCCGGATTCCACAAGCCCTGCATGACCTGTGCCGGTGTCAGCGCTGCACTGCCGGTAAAAAGATCTATAAGGGCGGCGGCCAGTGCCAGTAGGGCCAGCGCCGCCACGATGCAGCGACGTCGACGCATGATGCGCCGGTGCTGCTGCCAGCGAGCATGGATTGCGGCGGTCTCTGAGTCCGGGGCGTGGGCAAATGTTTGGTCAAGATGCATCAGTGGGCTTTTTGTGTGGGATTCGGCGTAATCCAGAAAGTGCCGGTCAGTGGCTTGGCCATGAAGCGCTGGTTGATCTCGGCAAGCGTGGCCATTGGATCCACATCGCTGAACAGTTCGGGATGCAGCCAGGTGGCGATCAGTTCCAGATTGACAATGGGATAGCCGCTATGCCAGATACCGTAGGTGCGTTGGTTGCGCACCGCGCTGGTCTGGGCAATACCAACCCGCTGGGTAACGCGCTGCAGACTGGCACGGCTGGCGGCCGGGTCAACATCAGGCCCCAGCAACAGACCACCGCGCGCCTCGATATGCCGACCGCCCGTACCGATATAGATCTCGGGATCACTGGCAATAACATATTCAGCGCTCAGTTGAGCGGATAAGCCTTCGACAATCTCGCTGCCAAGCAGCCTGCCGCCCGCCATCACAATGAGATCGCCCATGAGCACCCCGGAGCCCACCGACATACAACAGGGGCCGGTGCCAGCATGGGGTTCCATCAACACCGTTGGCAGGGCAGCCTGCTGTTCCTTGAGTTTGGCCACGCGTTGCGTGATGCGCTGCACATGGCGAACCATAAAGTCTGCGACCTCCCGACCGCGTTGCTCCCGTCCAATCAGGATGGCCATTTTCTCCAGGCCTTCGGTGGCGTTACGCTCGCGCAGATCCGCTTCCAGGTTGAGCACAGCCACCGGAATGCCGGCTTGCTCCAGTCGGGCAATCGTCTGCTTTGCATTGCCAAAAAAATGGTCAAGCACAACCAGGTCCGGTTGATTGGCAATCAACATTTCTGCATTCAGGTTTTGCGGGCCATCAATCACCATCTGGTTGATCTTGTCGAACGCAACCGGGTCAATGCTGCGCCAGTGATCCAGCGTGTGCTTGTCCAGGCGCCATCGGTTCCACGCCACAATTCGCCTGGCCGGATTTTCTTCAAGCATGGCCATGACCGTGAAGTCGCCCGGCTCGGAAAAAAAGATACGCTGCGCTGGCTGTGCCAGACGCACCGTTCTTCCTGCCTGGTCGGTGATTTCTATCTGGGCGCTTGCCGGCAGGCTGACCATTAACATACCAATCAGCCATGCGGCAAAGATCCACCTTTTTATCATTCCGAACACGTGCAATCCTAGAAATTAATGCTGGCGCCGAGCCATACACGGCGGCCCTGGTCAACCATCCAGTTGCCGTCCAGCCCTTCGTAACGGGTACGCAGATCCAGTGGCGTTTTGTGATCGGTCACATTCAGTACCGCAAAACGCAATGCCAGATTCTTGCTGACTTGGTAGCTGCCGCCAACGTCGAAAGTAGAGCCGCCCGGGCGCGTGCGTACATCCATGGCACCGTTGCGATAGGCTGCGTAATAGGACTTGCCGGTCAGATTCCAGCGCAGATAGGCAGACAACTGGTCACTGGCCTGCCAGTCCAGGCGCGTGTTCAGCACATGCTCCGGCGTTGTTTCCAGCGGCTCACCGTCCAGCGAGCGCCCGTTGAATGCGACTTCGCCACCGCCTTTGCGTTTGGACTTGGTGTACGTGTAGTTCGAAGACAGACGCAGCGAATCGGTAAGCGGCATATTCAGGCCAAGCTCCAGGCCGTAGATCTGCACCTTGTCAATATTGTCGTAAACGTACAAGTGGTTGTTGCTGCCCGGATTAAGCGGATCCTGCCTGCCGGTATCGTAGCTGGCGACCTTGTTCTTGAAATTGGTATTGAACAGCGTTGCGGAAAAATTACTGTCCTGTGCCCAGTCATACACCAGGCCGAGCTCCTGGGTCACGCTGGTCTCCGGCTCAAGATCGGGATTGCCGCAAAGCGGGCCACGAAAGCCGGAATTGCCACCGGTGGACATACAATAACCCGCCGAGCTCTGGCGAATGGTCGGCGCTTTAAAGCCGCTGGCGATTCCACCCTTGATCGTGAGCGCATCGGTCAGATGATAGACGCCATAAAGCCGGGGGGACCAGTGGATCCCGAAGCGCTCATCGTGGTCCATGCGAACCCCGGCGGTCACGGTGAACTTGTCGGTTACGTAGTAGTCATCTTCAATGAAAAGCGCATAATTACTCAGCGACACTTCATTGGTATTGGTGGGATAGTTGGCAAAGGCGGCCTCTTTCTGGATACCATCCAGACGGCTGTGCAAATACTGGCCACCGAAGCGCAGCGTATGAGATGTGAATGGCATGCTAAAGCTCGCATCCAGCGTCGTATTGACGATACGACGATTTTCAGTGTATTCGCCGGTTTTGGGCCAGTTTTCCTGATCGTTGGACTCCCGGTACAGGGCGATTTTCGATTCACCCAAACGCCAGTGTCCGGTATGTGTCAGGCCGAACGACGTGCGACGATATTGCACCTTGTTCCAGGGCAGCGTAGGCTGGATTGATTTGCCGGGTGTTGCCTCGGTCGTCAGGCGCTGCGAAGCCACATCAAACACAAGATCCTGATTCTCGGCCAGTTTGGCCGCCAATTTCAATCCTATGCTCTTGTTATTCCTGCCGTAGGGGCCGGATATATTGGAAAAGTGATTGCTGCCCTCGGTCTGATCGTCATATGAGCCATAAATCTGCAGGCCCAGGACCTCATCCTTGATCGGCCCGCCAAGCCAGAACTGGGCCTCGCGCCCATTGCCGTAGTCGTTGTCGGTCTGCAGGGTGACGGAACTGTCCAGGGCAACCGACCATTCTTTAGGTACATTCTTGGTGATGATATTGACCACGCCCCCCATGGCATCCGAGCCATAAAGGGAAGACATGGGCCCCCGCACCACTTCGATACGTTCAATGGCGGCCAGCGGCGGCATGAATTCATACTGGACACCGCCGGTGCCGCGGTTCATGGTTTCGCGTGTATTCTGGCGCTTGCCGTCTACCATGATCAGCGTGTATTCGCCAGGCAGACCACGGATAGCAATGTCGCGACTATTGGGATCGCCCCCTACCATGTAGACGCCTTCCACTTTACTGACCGCTTGCGCCACAGAGGTATAGCCGCCTTTTTTGATGTCGTCCTGAGTGATGACGGTCAGGGATGCGGGCGCATCCTTGGCACTTTGTTCCACGCCGCTGGCGGTCACGACCACCGCATCCAGTGTGGCAACCGGCGCTTTTTCCTGCGCGTACACGGCGCCGGAAAAAAACAGCGCCAGCACCATGGGCGCAAGTGTCATGTCAATCCCAAACCGTCTGCCGCTCTCGCGCTTGCCGGACATTTTCATTACTGATTCCTTGTATTCCTAACTGATCGGTGACGCCCTTGAAGACACAGGCGTCCTGCCACCGCCCCATTCGGAGGCAGCAAGGTCACATTGAATCATTCTCATTTACAAAATAAGTTTGACAAACACGCAAAGTTCTTTGCGCCCAGGTCAGTTTTCGTCTTGCCGAATATCAGAGACGGGAGCAAAGGCTTTTGGGACTCAGGCCGAACTGGCGCCGAAAGGCCGTTGCAAAGTTGGCGGCACTGGAATAGCCTGCTTGATAGGCTGCTTCGGTAATACTGACTCCCTGCTCCAGGCTGGTGCGGGCCTGATGCAGCCGCATGACCCGTCGGTAGTCATTGACCGAGGTCCCGAAAGCACTGCGAAATTGCCGCTGCAACGCACTGGCGCTCAGACCGAAACGGCGTCCAAGCTCGGCAATCATGGTCGGCTGTGCAAAAGGATTCTGCAATTCGCTATCAATGAAGCTGCGCAAACGCAACATACGGTCCTGGTCCCGCTGTCGCAAATTGCCTTTTAACGCGCCTGTTGCGCCAACATCCGCACGCTGGCTTGCCAGGGCTTCGTAGAGCAGCTCCAGCGCCCGGCTGGCAAGCCGCAAGCGGCTGAGCTCATCTGTCGGATCTTCCGAGTGACACAGCATTTGCTCGGCCAGCGCCAGCGCGTGCGGCGAAGGTTGCCAGACTTTGATGCAGAGCGTATCGGGAAAATTCAGGCATGTGGTGCGCTGTCGGGCATTTGGAGCTCGCCCGGCAATATCGGGCAACTGGTCTTTTGTGTGCAGCCAGCCGTGGCTCTGCAGCCACTCAGGCGTCACATGCAGAGCAAGTTTGCGTTCCCATTTGCCCCGCTGCCACTGCCGTTCAAACAGGGCGTCGTCGGGCATGCTGATAATGGCGGCACTGGCAGCATGGGACGGGTCATCTGCGCGCAGATGCACCCGCTGCCCTCCGATGCGCACGTCTACCACGCCGGCCAGCGCGAGCACCACGCGCAAGCCGCCCTTGATGTTCACCCGTGAAACCATATTATGCAGATCGATCACTTCGGTGCCGTGCATGGACAAGCCCGGTTGCAGTTGCACCGTTCGCAGCCGCCCCTCCAGGACGGGTTCATTGGCAGCCACCGGGTCAGATTCAAATCGGTAACCCGGGGTGTTGAAGTCAAGCCGTCTGACCATGCCAAGCGCTCGCCAGGGCCGCCTGCCCGCCGCCGGACGTTGCGCATGCGGGTTGACGATGTCGACAGCGCTTTCAAAGCCTGGTTTCATAGGTGCAGTGGGCGTAGTACCCGAAGGATAGTAACAGAGCACCATTATGACATAAAATTGAGAATGATTCTTATTTAATCTGAATCCCGGAAGCCTTAAGCCGGTCAAGTGATTCATTGCCCTTTTCCATTGCAAAATCCTTGAACTGCTGCCGAGAAGCTGATGCTTTCACAATGTTGCCTTCAATTAAAAGTTTGTTCTGCATTTGCTTATTGCTTAAGGCCTTTTGGGTTGCATTGAATAACTTGTCTGCAATATCCTCAGGCAATCCTTTGGGCGCCAAGAGTCCAAACCAGATTTGATAAGTAAATCCTGGCATTCCAGATTCATTTAATGACGGTAAATCCGGGGCAATCGGTGATTTTTCGGGTGAAGTCACCCCCATCATCTTATATCTGCCGGCCTTGCCTAATGGCAGCACAGATGCAGCTGTGCCAAAGGAATACTTGACTTGGCCCGACACAATGGCTGTCATCGAATCAGAACCGCCTTTAAACGGGACATGAAGAATATCTTCCCCCAACGCTTTTTCAAACATCAGACCTGCTATATGGGGAGATCCGCCAATACCAGAAGATGAATAATTAAAATCATCTGGATTTTTCTTGATCAGATCCTTGAGCTCACCCACGGTATTGGCCGGGATATCTTTATTGACAGCAAGTATCAACGGCGAGGATACCAGTTGACTGATCGGCGTGAAATCCTCTGGCGTATATTTAACCCTGTATAAAAACTGGTCGACCCCAAACGAATTTGCAGTGCCAATGCCAAGGGTATAGCCGTCCGATTTGGCACGCGCCAGGTTCGAACTGGAAATTGTCCCACCTGCACCAGGCTTGTTTTCTACGACAACAGTCTGTTTTAGCTGTTGACTTAATTCGTCGGCAAATAATCGGGCTGTCAGATCCGCAGCCCCGCCTGGCGGATAACCGACAAGCAAGGTAATCGGCTTGTCTGGATACTCTGCAAATGCCGTTGAAACGGCCAATAGGGGTAATGAGGCTAAAACTAATTTAAGCATTGATTGTGTCTTCATTTTTCCTCCAGGGATGGAACTTATCTGCCTTTGAATACAGGCTGTCTTTTTTCGGCCCAAGCCAACGCGCCTTCTTTAATGTCTTCTGATTTGGCTGCGATGGAAATATCTTTCTTCAGTTCGTCCAGATCAAGGCAACCACGGGCAATTGTATTGAGGTGTTTTTTCATTCCAAGTAAAGCCAATGGGGCCATTTGATTGAGTTTATGGCTCAGTTCGTCTACAACTTTTTCCTGTTCATCTATGTTGACCAAATGTGTCAAATACCCAATCTTCAACATTTGGTCTGCATCAATTTTTTCCGCGGTGAGAAATAATTTTTTTGCGGCATTCAGTCCTAATCGAGTCACATAACGCTTAAGACCACGTTCATAGAAGTGCAGGCCAAGCCTTGCTGCGGGCATGAACATGTTGACGGTTGGATTGCCGACTCTGAAATCACACGACAAGGCCAGATCAGTTCCGCCACCATATACTCCGCCGTTAAGGACGGCGATCGTGACGGGCCGCGCATCTTCCAGCATGTTCGTAATATCTTCAAAAGAATGTTTTCTTTCACCAAATCCACGTAAATCGTAGCCGCTGCAAAAATATTTACCGGCACTTCTGATCTGCAGAACCAAGACGTCATTTTGTTGGTTGATTGTGTCTATATGCCTGGATAGTTCCAATAAATCATTGGAATCCAGGCTATTGGCTTTATGTGGTTTATTGAGCGTAATAACGGCCAGATGACCGTTTATCTCTAATGTCGGCAGGGTGATTTCCGGGTTTGTCATTGGATAACTCCTTTGCTTTGCAGCTCAAAAATCTCTTTGGCGTCATAGCCCATCTCACTCATGATTTCTGTCGTGTGCTCGCCGTTGTCTGGTCCCGCATGATGAAAGTGATCGTCATGTGGAAAAGCAGACAAATTGATAGGTGAACGAACCAGGTCTATATTTCCTAACACGGGATGTGGGGCAGGAATGACCATCTTTAAATACTTGGCTTGCGGATCTTCAAATGCTTGCCCGATGTTATAGATGGGGCCACATGGAATCCCTGCCGGATTCAACGACTCAATCAATTCTGTGCTGGAAAATCTTTTAGTATTTTTTTCGATGATTGCATCCAGCGCTTGCCTGTGTTTTCGCCGCTTTTCAGGACTCGTAAATCTGTCATCTGTTGAACTCTCAGGACAACCAAGCTTTTCACAAAGCGTGACAAACATTCTGTCGGTACTTGCTGCAATGTTCACCAGACCATCTCTGGTATGGAAGGTGCCCATGGGGGACAGCGTTGGATGAAAGTTTCCTGTTGGGACTGGTATTTCCTTGTTGACGGTATACCTGGATCCCTGGAAATCCAGTTTACTCAACATGCCCTCCAGCAATGAAGTATGCACCCACTGCCCCTGGCCTGTTAATTCCCTATGCAATAGGGCCAATAGAATGCCTTGTCCCAGAAACATGCCCGAGGTTGTATCTGAAATTGCAATTCCTGTTCTGGTTGGACCTGATTCAAGATTTCCCGTGACCGACATCAGCCCGCTCATGCCCTGCAATATCTGATCTAAACCTGGCCTGTCTTTATAAGGACCGTCCTGACCGAATCCGGAAATACTCGCCAGAATGATCTTGTCATTAACCTGCTTAAGTTGATCATAGCTAATGCCTAATCTCTCCTTGACCTCGGCTCGGAAATTTTCAATGACCACATCGGCCTGTTTGGCAAAGGTGTACAGAATCTCCCGCCCCTCAGGGTTTTTGAGATCAAGACAGATGCTTCTTTTATTTCTGTGCAGGTTCTGACTATCAGAACCGCGATTTTTACCGATGATGGAACCTCTGTCTCGGCGGACAGGTGGCTCAATTCTAATAACGTTTGCCCCCCAATCTGCCAATAACCGAACGGCTACAGGACCAGCTCTGGCGACTGTAAGATCCAAAACAGTGAATTGGGATAAAGGTTTATCCTTTGAGTCCATAAATTTTAAAATCAGAAAGAATATTGAAAATGGGTTTACACATGTTCACGGCTTGCAAACCGCTAGCCATACGGTAGGGCTAGTCTACGAAACTCTTTCTAATGAGTAAAATTGAATTATCTGATTTTTATATCAGTTTTTTTGATAACTTAATTTTTATTATTTTTGCATGCAAATCAATGTATTCATGAAGGCTTCTGCTGCCGGAGATAGACTCCGGCCTTTAATAGAGGCGAAACTGATTGTGCGGGACATCTTTGGTTCGACCAATTCCGAGCGCACGAGCATTTTGGTGAACTCGGATATACAAGCATAACTAGGCACAATACAGATACCCTTTGCATAAGAAGTAAGCGCCATGACAGTCTGCCAATGATGGGAAACAATCGTTGGCCGAACGACACGCTTTGTTGCGCTCAAAAACGCATGTTCTACCATCTTTCCGACACTGCTGCTTTGGTCAATTCCTATTATTTTTCTATTCGATAAGTCAGACCATCTTACCGTGTCCGCCAATCCGACAGATGGATGAGAAAGTGCGACCAGACGATCATCAAATAGCGGCTGCATTTGAATTTCTACCGCCCTTCCCTCAAATGTTCCAATCGCCAGATCAATCTCACGCCGCATGAGTAGTGTCACCAGGGTTTGTGTTGGCGCATCCTCCATACGGATAACAATGCCGGGGTAAAGCTCACTAAACTTTGCAATCGCTTCGGCAACCAGCGTACTGCCCAGCAAGGGTGTAACCCCTATAGACAGAGTGCCATTAGACAGCTCGCCCAGCGACTGCAAATTAGTAATGTGCAAATCCAAATCATCAAGCAGCCTGCCGATTGAGACTGCGAAAGACTCGCCAGCTGCTGTTGGGGTAACAAATTTGGTTGTTCGGTCGAACAATCTCAATCCTACGATTTGTTCCGCCTCTCGAATCGTCATGCTCAGATTGGACTGTGTAGTGTGAAGATTTGAGGCCGCCACTGTAAAACTACGCGCAGAAGCTAATTCGCGAATGGCCGTTAACTGTTTGATTGAAAGTTTAATCATGAGCAACCACCGTAACTTTCTGCATGAGCTATTCCCGCATCTGATAAAAATTATTGGGCCGAGTGACTCTCGCTTTCATGTACTCACATCGGTTTGTGTAAAACGTCTATTCTACGTCGTCGTCCTGATATGCCCAACCCAGTCATCCAGATGATTCATATGCGCCGGCTGGACTTGTGGACGCAATTGCTATACACTACCCTCTGTATTACAGTTGACATAATGAAACTGGACTGTAATTGTCTGCCTATATGCAACAGCAGGTATTAGAACCATGCCAAAGCCACACACGGCTTGTTGCTGCAGAAACAGACCCATAAGGTTTATTCCAGGGGAAACTTTCCCGTCATCAGGCTGCCTCGCAGCCCGGCATTTGCCGAACAACACGCCCAGTCCCTGACTGCGGAACAACCCGGCCGGTCCACATGACCGCCAGCGCATGCTCTGTCCAACTGGCCAGGGCTGACCACGACAATAGCAAGGTCGACCTGACAGGCAACGCTATCGGCCAACACAGCCGGCAGCAAACGCATTGTCATTGGCATTCCGATATCTATCCAATCCACCAGCGATTGCAATTGTGGTCACGTGCGCTCGATTCAACAGAGGCACCTTATTTGTGTTTCTTTTAGCCCTTGCGTCCGGATGCGCGAACTTCGGACCAGGGGACTGCTGCGTCCAAGTCATTGCGCAGCCTTAACCAGGACGATAGAACGTATATGCAAGAACAAACCGCCTTTTACCAATTGTCTGGCACCACCGCAGTGCTTTTGCTGGCCGGATTTTATGGCCTGACCTTTCTGATGTCGCTCATGATCGGCAAGAAAAAAGAAAACGTCGACAGCTACATGGTGTCGAACAATGCAGTGGGCTTTGGACTGTCGGCCGCCAGTATGATCGCTACCTGGATCTGGGCCGCCTCTTTTTATGCAAGTGCAACCTCCGGCTATCAATATGGCCTGTCCGGGCCTCTGCATTATGGCTTCTGGGGAGCGTTGATGATTCTGTTCATCTACCCTTACGGCCGCCGTTTTCGTGCCCTGGCCCCAAAAGCACACACCCTGGCTGAAGTCATGCACGCTCGCCATGGCACATCCAGCCAGTTGATCATGGCCGTTTCCAATCTGCTGGGCAGTTGCATCAGCCTGATGGTGAACTTTACCGCGGCAGGCGCACTGGTTTCCGTCCTTAGCCCACTGTCCTTTATCCAGGGCGTGCTGATTGCCGGGCTGGGCGTATTGTCCTATACGCTATGGTCGGGATTCCGGGCCTCGGTCATGACCGATTTTGCCCAACTGGTAGCAATGATTCTGGCGGCCATCGTCATTATTCCGTTAATATTCTTTAACGCCGGCGGCACCGACATGCTCGCGGCCAACTGGGGCAACCTGTCCTCGGAACAGTCCGATTTCTTTTCGACTAAAGCGATTCTGGAGCAGGGGGCACCTTATTTTGTGGCTGTGCTTGCCTATGCTATTGGCAACCAGACGATCGCGCAGCGCCTGTTTGCTGTTCGTGAAGACTTGATCAAGTCAACCTTCCTGACCGCCACGATAGGCTACGGTGCAGTGGTCATCGGGCTGGGCATGCTGGGCATGCTTGCCCTGTTCGTAGGCCTGACGCCGGTAGATGGCGATATGAACAATATCATTCCACAAATGGCCTCCACCTACCTGCCCCCATTTGGCATTGCGCTGTTTTTCATTCTGGTGGTGGGCTCCTTGTCTTCGACCGCAGACTCCGATCTGTCTGCCCTGTCGTCCATTATGATGACCGATATCTACGGCAAAAACATGGCCCGCGGTACGCCTGATCCAAAGCGGATGCTGTGGTGGGGCCGGGCAACCATGATCGTTGCCACCATGATCGGCGTGGTGTTTGCCAGCCTGCGTCTTGATATTCTGGTTATGCTGGTATTTGTCGGCGCCCTGTGGGGAGCGATCGTGTTTCCAGTGATCATAAGTTTCTACTGGGACAAGGTCACCAACAAGGCTTTCACAACATCTGTGATATGCGCCGTTAGCCTGTTTGCTGTAGCACGCTTCGAGCTTCTTCCACTGGAAGGTATCGTTGCCGTGTTCTTCGAATTGTTTGCCTCAGTTGGAATGGGTGTAGTGCTGGGTCTGATGACATTTGCGTTCTTCAACCGCAAGATCGCCATTTTTGTTGCCATAGCGGCTGTGATCATCGCCGTTCCCAATGCAGTGGGCTTTCTGCGTGACTACCCGGTACTACTCAGCTCGCTGACCTCTTATGGCATTAGCGCATTGGTATGCATCGCCATGAGCTGGAACAACAGTGAACGCTTCGATTTCACCTTGCTTGCCGAACGCGTCACGTCATTTCAAAAGAGCGCTGACACCGACAAAGAAACATCAACAGACGTAGACGGCGATGTAGCGCCGGCACGTGCCTGAAGGAGAGAAAAATTATGAATGAAATATTACTTACTGCATATATCCTTATCTGGCCGGTTATTTCGGCTATCGTTCTACTGGTGCTGATTGTTGCGCTGGTACGCGATTTGCGTGATGCCAGCAAAAGCGACAGCGAGATGATTTAAACAAACCGACACCCGTGCTCGCCTGACAGCAGAGTACGGGTGTGGGCGGTATGTGTACTGGCCTCTGGTGGGCAAACGACGCGCGTAGCACCCACTACCCGCATTCGCTTATTAGCTAATGATAATTATTCTTATTCCCCATTTCCGCACACTTTCTACGGTTTATCCCGTTAGCGGTGCAAGGTCCGATATAATTTAGCCATCACTGGGGAGTAGCCGCTCATTTCCTGAGGTTTACGTCAACATACTTGATGCATGCATCATGGCGTAGACAGCGATATCGCCTGGCAAGACCTTTGATCACTTTTTTCTGTTCTGGCCGGAGAAAAAGGTGATCATTCGTCTATTGTCCGGTCGCGGTATTGATTCATGCAAACCCTTCTGCTTTCCACCGGCGTGGTTGCGCTGGCCGAAATCGGCGATAAAACGCAATTGCTTGCCTTCATTCTGGCAACCCGATTCAAAAAACCCATCCCCATTATTCTTGGCATCCTGTGCGCCACCATCGTCAATCACGCACTGGCCGGTGCAGTGGGCGCCTGGATTACCACCGCCATCAGCCCGCAAGCACTGCGCTGGATACTGGGTATTTCCTTTATTGCCATGGCCGCGTGGACAATGATTCCCGATAAAATAGATGAAGAAGAAGCGCCGCTGGGCAGAAAATTCGGCGTCTTTGGCGCGACCCTGGTGACCTTTTTTCTGGCGGAAATGGGCGATAAAACACAATTGGCCACAGTCGCACTGGCAGCCAAAAGCGCCTTTCCGATTGAAGTGGTCATTGGCACAACCCTGGGCATGATGATTGCAGACGTACCTGCGGTCATCCTGGGCAAACAGCTGGGCCAGCGCGTATCCATGAAGCTGGTACACACGATCGCGGCCTGTATTTTCCTGGTGCTGGGCATTGCCACCCTGCTTGGCGCCGGGTCTGGCTGGGGGTTCTGATTCTGTTGCTCAAAACGCCATATTGTGCTCTATAAGCAGGAGCTGATAAGATTATGGCAGACCTGTGGCGACAAGCAGCAAGCACAAATCAGATTGACCTGACCCGTGCTTGCCTCAATTACATTTGCAATGGAGTCGCTTCAGACGCGCATCCAACCAAACATGAAAAGACAATAAACAAAGCGGAGCACAACCGTCTGCAGTGTGCACCGCCAATGCAGACAATGTTGCCTCGTTTATTTTGTTCATACGACAGGAGTGCAGTCATGGCCAGATCTGGAAAATCCGCAACAGTGGCACCCAAACCAACACCACGACCGGCGCGCGCAGCGGAACCCGTCGACGGCGCGACATCGGCACCAGAAAACGTTGTTTTGCTTTCCGGCGGCAACCCCCAGATTCCCAAGGGATATGGCGATGCGCCCGTGCAGGCATATATAAAGGCCATGCCCGGTTGGAAAAGCGAGATCGGACGCCAGCTCGATACCCTTATCGAACACATCGTACCTGGCGTAAAAAAAGCCGTGAAGTGGAACTCGCCCTTTTATGGTGCCAACGACGATGGGTGGTTCCTGAGCCTGCATTGCTTTACGAAATACATCAAGGTCACTTTTTTCCGCGGCACCTCGTTGCGGCCCATCCCGCCGGGAGAGTCCAAGCATAAGGAAGTACGCTATCTGGATATTCGGGAAGGCGAATTTGACGAGCAGCAGATCAGCGACTGGGTCAGGCAAGCCAGCCAATTGCCGGGAGAGAAGCTGTAGACGCAAGGCGTGCAGCGACAGTTCAACCGTGGCACGGGAAAAAAAGCGCGCTCAAGTTCCGCCATCCTCTGGAGCCTGACGCCGCCTGGACATTAATGCGAAGAACTCATGCGGCGTGGCGAGAGCACCTTGCCTGGACGCAAAGCGCCTGTCTGTTGTCCATCCCATACCCTGACACCGTTTACCCAGACCGCCTCGATGCCTTTGCTGGCCCTGATCGGGTTTTCAAACGTCGCTATATCGGCTACGCTATCCAGATCAAACATAACAAGATCTGCGAAGTAACCTTCGCGTATCAGACCTCGCTCATGCAATCCGTAATTTTCAGCGGCAAGACCTGTCATTCGGTGAATCGCATCCGGAAGTGTCAGCAATTTGCGCTCCCGTACCATCGTGCGCAACACGTTAGTAAACGTACCCCACTGCCTGGGGTGAGGATGTGAGTCAAAGGGAAGCCCATCCGAGCCCACCATTGTCATCGGAAATTTGAAAATCCGACACACATCTTCTTCATCCATGAGAAAGTAGATAGCGCCTGCCGGACTCAATCGCTCGAACGTCTCTTGCTCATCCAATTGCCACTCGTTCATGATTTGACTGAAATCCCTGCCGGCAACTTCCGGATGATTCTGACACCATGTAATCATGGTGCGACGCGAGATACGCACCCGATCCAGACGCAACATTGTCGAGGTGGCAGGATAAGGGTGACAATCAAGGCAAACGGGCTGCAGCTGCGCAGCCTCAGCGATCATCTTCAGGGTTTCGCGTGACCGTCCGTGATTTTTCTCACCAGCCAGTTTGTGATGCGAAAAAACGACTCGACAGTCAATCGCTCTGCCGATCTCCAGAGCCTCTTGCATCGCCATAACGATGTGATCCGCCTCGTCTCGCAGATGAGTTGCATATATGCCGCCTTGCTCTTTCAAGGGCAAACACACGTCGATAATTTCATCTGTGGTTGCCGCCGCCGCTGGAGGATAGAAAGTGCCGGTAGATACGCCGAACGCACCCGCGTCAAGGGCCTCTTGAAGCAATCGGCGCATGGCCTGCCGCTCGGCAGGTGATGCAGCACACGATGTGTCGTTCATCACCCCAACCCTTAGCGTCGTATGGCCTACCAACGGTATAACGTTAACGGCGGCTGGCGCAGCACGTAACGCTTCAATCCAGGATCTGAAGGAGGGAAAACGAAACAGGTCCAGCGGTCCCAGTAAGTCTAACGGTTGTGGCACAGCCATTCTGGCCAATGGCGCCAAACTGATGCCGCAATTTCCCGTTACCACGGTAGTAATGCCTTGCGATACCTTTGGCAACATGTCGGGATGTGCCAATAAATACCCATCATCATGGGTGTGGGAATCGATGAAGCCAGGCGCGATCATGTACCCGGTGGCATCAACCACCGACACATCAGAAGGATGCTGAAACTGGCCCAGGCAAACAATACGTTCGCCATAGAGGCCGATGTCAGCCTCAAACAGCGCTTTCCCGCTTCCATCAATGACTGTTGCTCCCGCGATTACGGTGTCCATTTGCATTTGCTTTTCCTGTCTATGGCGTTTCTGGCTCAATTGCGTTTCTCAATTCCAGCCGTTTCGATAATCTGGCGCCACTTCCTGGTTTCCGAATCAATCAGGCGGGTAAATTGCTCAGGAGAGCCCCCCACCGGCTCCGCGCCCAATGAAGCAAGCCCTTTGAGCACCTCGGGCGCTCCTAGTGCGTTGCCCAGTGCCTTATTCAAAGCCTGAACAATGTCGCCTGGCGTCCCTTTTGGTGCGACCACTCCGCCCCAGGCAATTGTTTCATAGCCTTTGACACCAGCCTCATCCAACGTAGGCACCTCGGGCAATAGCTCCAACCGTTTCAGGCTACTGACCCCCAACGCCCGAACCTTACCGCTCTTGATCATCGGCATCGCCTCGGACGAGTTGGTGAACATGAAATCCAGCCGTCCGCCGACAAGATCCTGTAATGCTGCCGGCCCTCCCGTATAGGGGATAAACTGTATTTCAATATTTGCCAGGCTTTTGAACAATTCACCACCCATATGCCCGGTGGTACCCACACCCGAGGCGCCATAAGATAGCGTGTTTGGCGCCTTGCGAGCCTTGTCTATCAAATCCGTAACGCTTTTTACCGAAGAATCTGCAGGTACAATCAATACGTTGTATAAGTTAAACAGATGTATAACGGGCGTAAAATCGGCTTGCACATCGTAGTTCAATGTATTGAACAAAGAACGGTTCACTGCCAGCGTATTGATATTGCCATAACCAATGGTATAACCATCCGCTGCAGCACGCTTTAATTGCACCATGCCAATGCTGCCCGCAGCGCCAGGGCGGTTTTCAACAACAAACGTCGCATTCATCTCTTGCGAAACCTGGTTCATTACCAGGCGGGACAGCACGTCTGGCGATCCTCCCGCAGCCGAAGGCAAGACGAATGAAACGGGTTTTTGAGGCCACTGTCCCGTTTCGGCGTGAGCCAACGCCATCAGGCAAGAGGATGCGGACAGCATGATTAGGGCCAGCACCTGCGGGATAATTCGAAACATAGCGGTCTCCTGTTTTCATTTTATGCAGTGTCGCCTAGATTAGCACCGACACATAACAACCCCCTTATCGAAAAATATCGCCAAGCTATAATCCGACGTTATCGATAAAGACTGGAAGCCGTATGGAAAATGACGATTTTTCTGACTATATGGGTGCCGATGCCGGCCATGCCAGGCCACCGCTGAGTCTTCGACAAATCGAGGTCTTTCGCACCATTATGGTCGCTGGCTCGATCAGTAGCGCCGGCCGGGCACTACACGTGTCCCAGCCAGCCATCAGCAGAGTACTTGCTCTGACAGAAAGCAGACTTGGCTACCTGCTTTTTGAGCGAGCTCGCAATGGCCTGCACCCGACCCCCGAAGCAAGACGTTTATACACGCAAGTAGAAGAAGTCTATAACACTGTGCAGCGAGTAAATAGTCTTGCGGCATCACTAGGCAACGATGGATCAGGGCAACTGAAAATTATCTCAAGCGCCACTTTTGGCCAAAAACTGATTCCTCAGGCGCTGGCCTATTTCAGAGCCAGCAACCAGAGCGCCAACGTCGACCATCGCAATGTCACGTTCGACGAACAAGTTGCTTATTTTTTGAGCGGGCAGGCAGATATCGGCATCTCAATGAACGCATCGGATCATCCGCATTTGAGTTCGGTGAAAATTGGGGAGCAACCGATTGTCTGTATCGTTCCCAAAGACCACCAGCTTGCCAGTCATGATGTGATTGCGCCGCATGATTTTACAAACGCTGCCTGGATAGGCTATCCGCAAAACACGCCACTAGCCCATGCGCTATTGAACTTCTTTGGAGAACGCGGCGCCCACTGCCCTGCAGCAATAAAGGTTCGCTCCCCGGTTAGCGCTTACGCCTTCGTCCTGCAGGGACTGGGGCCTGCCCTCGTCGACCGCAGTTGCCTGCCCGGCGAAAACGAAGCCATTATTATCAAACCGATATCCCCCGCTGCCAAGATAGACATCTGGGTGACCCGGTCCAACCTGAGTCCATTGCCCTTACTGGCGCGCCGCTTCGTTGCCGCTCTAAAAAAGGCCTTGGCACAGCAATAACGCCGATTTCGATATCAAATTTTATCTACAGCCCATAACCTTTGACTATCGACGTTGACGCCTGCCCTTGTGCACCAGCTTGCACCCACGCCAAGAGGGGCAAGACTCTCAGCCATCCGGCGGGTGGATTTGCACGGCACGGACTTCCGACACAAGCCCTATTTACGACAACCGCAATACGATGGCATGATTCACTTCATCATCTATAGTGGACGTATATATCTTGAAAACTCATCCTACTCGCACCCTTGGAATCGCTGTTGCCCAGCTCGGTGGCATTAACCTTGACGATACGCGTCAGTCAGTCGTCAACCGCTTGATTGAAATGCTCAAAGAAGCACATGGGCGCGGTGCGAACCTGATTGTTTTCCCGGAGCTGGCATTAACCACCTTTTTTCCTCGTTACTGGATGGACGAAAAGGAAGCGCAAGCGCGTTTTTTTGAACAGAGCATGCCTAATCCTTCCGTACAACCTCTGTTTGATGAAGCCAAAAAGCGCAAGATCGCATTTTATCTAGGCTATGCAGAGCTCACTCCGGAAGGTACTCCGTACAATAGCGCGATACTGGTCAATGAAAAAGGGGAAGTAGTCGGCAAATATAGAAAAATTCATTTGCCTGGGCATGATGATCACAAAAAGGATGCTCCGTTTCAACATCTGGAAAAGAAATTCTTCCGTGTCGGAGACAAGACATTTGGCGTCTGGGAGGCCATGGGCAGCAACATTGGAATGTGTCTGTGCAATGACCGCCGCTGGTCGGAAACGTGGCGCGTCATGGCGCTGCAAAATGCCGAGGTCATCGTACTCGGGTATAACACGCCCTCGCAGAATATCCATTGGCCGGAACCGGTTCATCTGCGAATGCACCATCATTTGATTACATTGCAGGCCAGCGCATACCAAAACAGCGTGTGGGCTGCGGCGGCTGCCAAATGCGGGTCGGAAGACGGTCATCACATGATTGGCGGATCCGTAATCGTTGCCCCCACAGGCGAGATCGTTGCACAAGCGAGTACAGAAGAAGACGAGGTAATCGCCGTCAAAGCGGATCTGGCGCTGGCAGAAGCCTTTCGCAAGAATGTGTTCAATTTTGAAAGCCACCGACGACCCGAATTTTACGGACTGATTACGCAAAGAACCGGCCGCGGCACACCGCTATAGGTGGTCCGAAACAAACTGAGCAATATGCCCTGTCAGAGGTCGCGCCCGATACGTTGCAATCGTCGTTCTAATACGCGTTCAGCCATTCAAGACTGCAGAACCAAGACCGGTCTTGAGCATAGCGCTTAAGACCGCATGATTACAATCGCACAACGCTGGCAGGACACCAACACAGGCGAGCATCAAGACCGCCTGTGTTGTTACCGGCACGGGTGCTGCGTTACGCCTGCCCGGCAGATACCATTTTCTTGCGTCGCCCCAGCCAGCTTCCGACCAATGCGACCAGCAAGGCGCCACCGATTTCTACGGCGATCTTAACAGTGCCGGTGACGTCGCCGAAACGCTCCAGAACAACCTGGTCACTGACCAGCATGCCACCGGCGATCCAGCCCAGCAATGCCGCGCCGAAAAGCACTACGCCGGGATAACGGTCAATCAGTTTCAGGACAAGTGTGCTGCCCCAGATAATGATGGGTACGCTGATAATCAGACCGGCAATAACCAGCCCCGTCTGATGATCTGCGTGCGCACCCTGCGCCGCGCCGGCAATCGCGATAACGTTATCCAGGCTCATGACAAAGTCCGCGATAATAATCGTCTTGACCGCAGACCAGACCGACGAGCCTCCATTGATCTTGTCATGCGCATCATCTTCCGGGATAAGCAGCTTGATCCCGATCCAGATAAGCAGCAACCCACCCACAATCTTCAGATACGGAACTGTCAATAGTGTCAATGCAAATGTAATGAGTACGACCCGCAGAATGATCGCACCCGCAGTGCCCCACAAAATCCCCTGCATGCGCTGCTTTTTCGGCAAGTTACGGCAGGCCAGCGCAATCACAACCGCATTATCACCCCCAAGCAGGATATCAATCATGATAATTTGAAATACCGCTGTCCAGCTCAGAGTCTGAAAAAATTCAAGCATAAGTTCACCCGGAATCCATTAATATAAAAATTAGAATTGAATATGGATCGGCCCGCTCTGGTTGCACGACAGGGTGCCGTACAACCAGCCAATACAGAAAGTATCGGCACAAACGAAAATGACCTGATCCGTAAAGGACACAGGCCATTTATTCTTAATCAGGATTATGGACCTTGCCCTTTAATGGCAAGGTCTTGCTTACAACACCAGATGTGTTGCCCGTGCACCGGGCGCCATGCCAAGACATGACAGCCGTAATGACGATGCGACGGCGGAAAGCTACTCCCCTTGATCAAATAAGTATAGCTTTTCAGAAAATTATGTCAAGTAGGGTCGTTACCGATTGCCCCTGAAAACACATGCCCTGCAATTGCGAAAACTCGAACCATCCCTACTTTTCATTGCTGATACCCATCTGCCGAATCAGCTTGGTGTACTTTTCCGATTCATCTTGTGCAAAGGCGGCAAATGCTTTGGCACCCATGAAATGAGGTGGGGTATCCAGGGGTTCAACGTCGGCTTTATAGCCCTCACTGTTCACCGCTTTTTCGCATGCAGCTTCCAGTTTCGAGACGATTTCCTGTGGCAGTCCCTTGGGTGCTATCAGCCCGCCCCAGATGGTTGCCTGGATCGGCCATCCGCCTTCCTTGGTCGTGGCCACCTGTGGACTTGACTCGAGTCGTTGGTCGGAAAAAATGCCCAGGGGACGCAGCTTGTATTGCTTGGCCACGGTTGTGGTATCGCTGATTACCATCACCTGTTTGCCCAGCAACCCGGTCACCATTTCCGCTGAGCTTTTATAGGGCACATGCAGCGCAGTTGAGTTGGCCTGTTTCATGAGCATTTCCATGGCAATATGCAGCAGCGTGCCTGTGCCGGATGTACCATAAGTCAGTTGTCTGGGATTTTTTCTGGCAAATGCGACAACATCCTGCATGTTTTTGAATGCCGAGTCCTGGGGTACCATCATCATCAGTGGCACCGAATAGGTCCCGCAGATATGATCGAAATCCTCATATGTGTAGCCTGTTTTGCGCATCCCAGGTTGCAAGACTTCCGGGCCGATGACGGACAAGCCCAGGGTGTAGCCGTCCGGCTTGGCACGCTTGAGCTGCATCATGCCGATTGCACCGCCTGCACCGCCCTTATTGTCGATAATGAGATTGCCCCCCATCGCCTGGCGCAGGTGTTTTGCCAGAATCCGGGCCATGATGTCAGATGTGCCGCCCGGGCCGAACGGCACCAGAATGGTCACCGGGTTTTCCGGATAGGCATTTTGGGCTGTGGCGCTCGTGCTCAGGACAGATGTAGCGACCAAGAGCATTGCATATTTGATAAGCTTTTTTCGATTCGATCTCGTTATGCCAGATATCATATTTGTCTCCTCCATTGTTCAAGTACAACGATGCGCCGTTTTGCCGTCAACGATGACGAATCAATAAACGCCACCGTCATAACCCTTGGCCAGTGCCGGACGGATGGCCTGAATGAACGCGCTGGCCTGACGCATCATCATGCCCATGTCAGAGGCCACTGCCACAAATGCATAGCCGGAACTGATAAAACTCGAGACCATTTCCGGGGTGGGCCCGACAATGCCGCAAGGCACGCCAATGGCCTGGCAACGCCGCGCCACATCGGCAATCACCTGTTGCACCTCTGGGTGAGCCAGATTGCCGATATGTCCCATGTTTGCCGACAGATCACCAGGACCAAGAAACAGCGCATCCACGCCGGGCACGGCAGCAATGTCCTCCAGCGCAGCCACGGCCTGTGGCGTTTCCAGTTGAATAATGGTGAAGACCGAATCGTTCGCACGCTTTGCATAATCGGTCGCAGTGCCATAGCCGCTGGCCCGATGGACTGCAGCAAAGCCACGTGTCCCGAGCGGGGGATATTTGGCGTTGCTGACTGCCTGCCGCGCAGCTTGTGCGCTGTCAACAAAGGGCACCATCACGGTCTGGGCGCCAAGATCCAGGGCTCGCTTGAACAGAACAGGATCGTTTGCCGCCAGGCGTGCTACCGCGCAGGCATTGGTTCCCGCGATAGCCTGCAATACATGCAGGGCATCCTGATCGTCAAGCGGTACATGTTCCAGGTCTACCAGCAGCCAATCAAAGCCGGCACGTCCCATTGCCTCAGCGGTACTCGACGTACCGGACATGAGCCAGGTGCCTAGCGGCGCCCCTGGCTGAGCAAGGCGGGCGCGAAAAGGGTTTTCTAGCAGATCATTTGCTGCGGGCATACATACTCCTGTTGTAATTAATACAAATGCAATGGTTTGAATCAGTAGATGGGTGGTTCCGGAGTCTTCTCGTTTCCGGCCAGGGAAATGAAATCACAGCCGAGATTAGCTTGTGTCACCTCGTGTTGATAGATGCGTGTGAAGCCGCGCTTATAGGGCGGTTCGGGGGCACGCCATTGAGCGCGACGCTGCGCCAGTTCGTCCTCGGAAACCAGGACATCAAGTGTTCTCGCGCTGATGTCCAGCCGGATCAGGTCGCCCGTACGCACCAGCGCCAAAGGACCGCCCACGGCCGACTCGGGCGCTATGTGCAATACACAAGTGCCATAATGGGTGCCGCTCATGCGTGAATCGGACAGACGGACGATATCGCGAACCCCCTGTTTCAACAGCTTCTTCGGGATAGGCAGATTGCCCCATTCCGGCATACCCGGGCCGCCAACCGGACCGCCATTGCGCAGCACCAGGACAGTATTCTCGTTCACGTCCAGGTCCGGATCGTTGATGGCCGCCAGCATATCGGCATTCGAATCAAAAACCAGCGCAGGGCCGGTATGTCGCAACAGGGCCGGGGTAGCTGCAGAAGGTTTGATCACGGCACCATCCGGACATAAATTGCCCCGCAACACGGCCAACGCCATACCGGCCTCGGGGCACTGCGGTGTGGCGGGAATGACCGGGTTGTCCAGCGTGCGGATCACATCATCATCGGCACTGACTTGTCCCTCAATATTGGCGCCCAGTGTCGTTCCGGTGCATGTGAGGGCATCCAGTTGCAAATGCGCCCGGATACGTTGCAATAAAGCGGGCAGGCCACCTGCGTAGTAAAAATCTTCCATCAGTCGGTTACCCGAAGGAAACAAATTGGCCAGCACCGGCACCTGGCGTGCCAGTGCATCGAAATCATCAAGGCTCAGTTGAACCCCGGCTCGCCCGGCCATCGCCGGCAAATGGACGGCCGCATTGGTAGAGCCACCCAGCGCCATCCAGGTTGCAACCCCATTGAGGAACGCGTCACGGGTCAGAATACGAGAGGGACGCAAGTCTTCCCAAATCATGGAGACAATGCGCTGACCGCAGGCCCAGGCCATGCGGGTATGCGCCGCGTCCATGGCTGGCAGGCTGGTTGAACCAGGCAAGGCAAGCCCCATAGCCTCGACGATGGAAGTCATGGTGCTGGCCGTACCCATCGTATTGCACGTGCCGGGCGCGCGGGTCATCCGGGCTTCCAGACTGATCCATTCAGCCTGATCGATATTGCCAATGGTGTATTGCTCCCAGTATTTCTTGGTGTGCGTTCCCGCCCCAACGGCCTGTCCTTGATAACGATCATTCAGCATGGAGCCAGCCGGGCAGAACAGCGCTGGCACATCCATGGACATTGCCCCCATCACCAGGCCCGGTGTGGTTTTATCACAGCCGCCCAGCAACACCACGCCATCCAGGGGAAGACTGCGGATCAATTCTTCTGCCTCCATGGCAAGAAAATTGCGATACAGCATGGTCGTGGGCTTGACCATGACTTCTCCAAGGCTCATGGCCGGCAGCTCCAGTGGATATCCTCCGGCCTGCAGTACGCCGCGCTTGATCGCCTGCGCGCGATCACGAAGATGCGCATGGCACGGCGACAGATCACTCCAGGTATTCAGAATGCCGACAATAGGGCGGCCCATGAATTCCTCACGCGAGAGCCCCTGCTGCTGCATGCGCTGACGATGCGCAAAGCCTCGAATATCGTCACTCGCAAACCAGCGCTGGCTGCGTAATTGGTGTAATTTTTTCTGCACAACAATACCTCATCAGTCTATTTGAATTCCAGCATCGCGAACTTGGTCGCCCATCACCTTTGTATCTTTTTGCAGTAAATCTGCAAATTCCTTCGGTGTGGAAGACAGTACTTCGTACCCCTGATTTTCCAGCGGTTGGGCAAATGCTTGTGATTGCAGGATCGCCACAATGTTCTGATTCAGTTTCCTGACGATTGCCTCGGGCGTCCCGCTGCGAACAAGAATGCCATTCCAGACACTGGAGATCACACCGGGAACGCCCGCCTGCTCAAACGTAGGCACGTTCGGTAATACTTTGGATCGTGTGGGTGCCGCAACGGCAAGTATGCGGATCTTGTCCGAATCGGCATAGCCGACCACAGCAGGCAGATTGATAAACATCGTGGGCAGCGACCCTCCCATGACATCTGTGAGGGCCGGAGGGGCCCCCTTATATGGAACATGCATCAATTTTGTGCCGCTCTGCTTCTGGAACAACTCCCCTGCAAGATGCATGGAATTGCCGTTGCCCGCAGATCCGAAGGGGATACGACCCGGTTCACGCCTGGCTGCCTTGATGACATCCTCAACGCTTTTGTATGGGGTGCCAGAACCCACAATTAACACATTTGGCATTTGATGCGTCAAGGTCACCGGCTGCAAATCCTTGATCGGGTCGTAACCCATATCTTTGTACAAATGCGGGTTCACGGCCAGAGTGCTGGTCGATCCCAGCAACAAAGTATAGCCATCGGCAGGCTGCTTGGCAGCATAGGCTGAACCAATATTACCGTTGGCGCCGGCTCGGTTGCTGACCACGATCGACTGTCCCAGACGCTTTCCCAGCTCTGTAGCCATGCTGCGGGCGAACTGATCGGCCACCCCGCCCGCTGGGTACGGTACGACAAAAGTGATTGGCTTTTCGGGATACTTATCTGCCTGGGCGTACACAGGTGAAAAAAATATCATGCCTGTCAGCAGCACGGCCATGGTAAAGCTTCGACGAACCAGGTTGGTTGGGTTCATGTTGTCTCCTTGCTTGTTATAGGGTCAGTTCACAGGTGAAATAAGACATTTGCCATTGATATGCTGCAAAACATTGTCCACCACGAGTGCCGCCATGGCCTGACGGGTTTGGACGGTGGCACTGGCAATGTGAGGGCTAAGGATCGTGGAAGCTGAATTGGCAATTGCCTCAGGCACCTGCGGCTCCTGCTCAAAGACATCCAGTGCCGCTGCGCCCAGTTGGCCGGTTTCCAGACACTTGATCAGCGCAGACTGGTTTACAACAGATCCGCGCGCGATATTAACCAGTACGCCTTCCGGGCCCAGCGCCTCTAGTTCGGCCCGGGACACCAGATGGTGGGTGTCGGCGCCGCCGGGTGTGGCGACAATGAGCAGGTCCGCCCATCCAGCCAGCGCCAGCACAGTCGGAAAATAGGCGTAGGCAACCCCGTCCTGTTGTCGTCGGCCCGTGTAGCCGATCTGGGTATCAAATGCGGTAGCGCGTCTGGCAATCAGATGGCCGATACGACCCAGACCAACAATACCGACTTTTGATCCCCAGAACCGCCTGGTCAGCGCAAATGCCCCCTGGCGAACCCACTTATTCTCGCGCACATACCGGTCTGCCGCAGGTACTCGCCTGAATGCCGCCAATGCCAATGCCAATGCAAAATCTGCCACATCGGCCGAGAGAACGTCTGGCGTATTGGTCACACGAATCCCCCGGGCATCCGCCCAGCCCAGGTCAATAGCGTCGTACCCTACCCCGTTGCACGCGACGAGCGCCAGATTTGCCAATGCGTCGCGGCAAGGCGCAGGCACACCAACCATGCCATTGGTAATCAAGACCTGCACACCTTCTCCTTGCTGGGCGCAAAATGCCTCGGGCGCGGGCAAGGATTGCCATTGCACAATATCAAAGTATTCCTGCAAGGGCACAAGTGCTTCCTGCGAAAATGGTGTGACAACAAGGAGAATAGGTCGGATCATAGGTGCAGGCAATCGCGGGAATACATTTAGCCGGGCTGGTATGTTACCGGTAACTGTTACCGGTAACATTGATATAATTGTAGGGCGTTGGTCAAACAACACGCCATTGGGATAAACCATGACTCAAAAACAAACATCACGTACCACGCGTCGCAAAGCAGGCTCATACACCATCCATGACGTGGCCGCTCTGGCCGGCGTTTCCTCAATTACCGTTTCGCGCTACTTCAATTCGCCGGAAAAAGTCTCGGTGACATTAAGAGAACGCTTGCGTGAAATTATCGACCGGATCGGCTATGTGCCCAGTCAGGTAGCAGGCGGGCTGGCTTCGGGACATGGACGGGTGGTTTGCGCGGTGATGCAGAACATCGCCAGCGCAACCTTTGCCGATCTGGTCAAGGGCATGACCGACGAGCTGCAGGCGTCTGGATTGCAACTGCTGTTGGCCAACGCCCAGTATTCTCGGGAACTTGAAGAACAGGCTATCCGCACTTTTGTCGGATGGCATCCCACCGCCTTGATCTTGACCCGCCACGACCACACGCCCGCTGCCGAGGCCATGTTGCGCGCCCTGAACATCCCCGTGATCGAAGCCTGGGGACTGGTACCAGGACGGCCGTTTCATCAAGTGGGGTTCCCGCATCTTGAGACAGGGGCCATACTGGCCAGGCACTTTCTGGAACAAGGCGCTGCCCGGATCCAGTTTGTCATGTCGCACACCACCGAAGACTTCCGCGCCAAACAACGCGCGCAAGGGTATGTCCAAGCCATGGAGAGTGCGGGGCTCAAAGCGGACGTGCAGATTATTACGGAAGACGACGAATTTGAGGCCGGAGCCATTGGCATAGAAACCTTGTCCCGTTTACCCGCGAACTCCCGGCCCCAGGCGCTGATTTTTGCCAATGACAACATGGCGGCCGGTGCGATATTGCACGCGCCTTCATGCAATCTTGTCCTGCCCCGCGATTGCGCAATTGCAGGGTTTGGCGATGCATCCATTTCCGCAAGACTGCGGCCTGCCCTGACCACCCTGCGCCCGGCACGCTATCAGATTGGCCAGCACGCAGCGCGGACTGTGCTCAAGCAGTTAATGGCTGGGCCAGGAGGCGACAACACCATCATTGAAGACCTCTTGCCATGTGATCTGATCGTCAGGGAAAGCAGCCAATTGCATTTGTAATGGTGCCTTAATTCAAGATTTGGTTGGGGCCCGATGTCGTGCTGCAGACAGGGCAGCGTGTTTTTACATCTACCGAAACGCGTCAAAAGCCCGCACAAGGCTCTCGGCGCGAAGTAAGCTTATTGTAGGACGCTAGACTTGGACAAGACGTCGACTAAACCCATCTTATAGACACGATAAGCTACCATCGCAAATGCAATTGGCTGCGCATCTACCAAGATTTGTTCATCACAGATAGAATGCTAATATCGATACATTGCTAAAAATAAATTGGATTGAACACAGACCAATTCTGCAGTTCAACGACGAGAACCGCACTGTAATTTCTCGTCATAATCGGAGGAAGACAACATGGCATCAACTCGACGGCGTTTCATCGCCTCTCTTGGCGCGATCTCGCTGGGCGGGCTCGGATTACAGTCCCCCACAGTCCTGGCCCAGGGCGCTACAAGCGACTATCCCAATCGCCCCATTAAAATTATTGTGCCGTTGTCAGCAGGCGGCGGCGGTGATAGAACAGCACGCCGAATTGCCATGATGCTGACAGATCGTCTGGGCGTACCGGTAGTCGTGGAAAATCGCCCCGGAGCCGGCGGCAGTATCGGAACTCACGCAGCTATCAAAGCGCCAGCAGATGGCTATACTCTTGTCATGCTGTCAAGTAGCCACACCTGTAATGCCGCATTGCGCGAACTCCCTTTTGATTCCATCAACGATATTGAACCCATCACCCTATTCAAACGCGAATCACTGATCCTCATCGGGAACCGTGACCTGCCAGTTAAAAATTTCAGCGACCTTGTCGAATGGGCAAAACGTGAGCCTGGCAAAATCAGTTATGGCTCCTCGGGCGTGGGCGGAATCACACACCTGAGCATGGAGCATCTGGCAGACCTGGCCGGGATCAAGCTCAATCATATCGCTTACAAAGGAACGGGTGCCGCTTTGCAAGACACGATTGGTGGCACGATCAAGCTCATGCTCTCTTCAGTGGCCATCGTTGTACCAGTAGTGCAGGAAAATCGTGCGATCGGCCTTGCCATTGCCGACGACCGTATTCCTGCTCTGCCAGACGTTCCCAATTTCAAGGAAGCCGGCGTCCCGGGCTTCAAGTCGGATCTTTGGCATGCCGTGGCGGGCCCCAAGGGAATTCCGGCCGAAATAGTGGCAAGACTCAATACCGAACTCAAAGCCATCCTGGCGTTACCACAAATGAAAGCAGATCTGGCCCAGGAAGGCAGTCAGCCGGTCGGCAGCAGCCCGCAACAATTGCTTGAAGCAATCAGGCACGACATTGCCCAATGGAAAGAGACGATCCGCAAGTCTAATATCAAGGCGAGCTGACTCTCATGCGACACATACAGTCTGAAAATCACTCAAGCGCTCATGCCTTGGGGTCTCTGCGCGCGCGCTGTTATCGACAGTTCAGTTCCGGTAACCGGCAGTTTGGATATTACTCGTTGTCTGCACTGGCCGACGAGGCTGGCGCACCGCTGCAATCATTACCTTATGCGATCCGGATTATCCTGGAAAACCTGGTACGGCATGCCGATCGTGATGACGTGGGAGAAACACTCAGCAAGCTGATTTTGACTAACTATCCTGATCGAATCGGACGGGATACTGTACCCTTGATGCTGGCACGAATCATGGCCCAGGATGTCAGTGGCATACCCGCTCTAATCGATCTGGCGACCATGCGCGACGTCGTGGCCGAATCAGGAGGAGATCCGGCAACCATCAATCCCCGGATTCCGGTAGACCTTATTGTGGATCATTCACTGCAAGTCGATCATGCAGGTAGCAATGCGGCGCTGGATCTGAATGTAGCACTTGAATACTCTCGTAATCGCGAACGTTATACCTTCCTGAAATGGGCACAGGAAAATGTCGATAATCTTTCTATTGTGCCACCCGGAGCTGGCATCCTGCATCAGATCAATCTGGAACATATGGCGCGCGTGGTTTTTATCGATGACAGCCAAAATCCTCCATTAGCTTATCCCGATACGCTGGCCGGCACTGACAGCCACACAGCAATGATCAATGCCATTGGCGTACTTGGCTGGGGTGTGGGAGGTATCGAAGCCGAAGCTGCAATGCTCGGTGAGCCGCTATCCTTTGTCCTGCCGCCCACAGTGGGCGTGCGTTTGATAAATGCTCCCTCGGCCGCAGTAACTGCAGCTGATATAGTCCTGACACTTACGCGGCGGCTGCGCCAGGCTGGCGTTGTCGAAAGCTTTGTGGAGTTCACCGGTCCCGCACTCGACTCATCGGCGCTAACGCTGGAAGACCGCGCCACCCTTGCCAACATGGCCCCCGAGTATGGCTCAACCTGTGCCTTCTTTCCGGTAGATGCCGTTACGTTGGATTATTTACGTCGTTCGGGGCGTGATGCAGCCACAATTGCAATGATAGAGCAGTACTGCAAGCTGCAAGGCCTATGGCGTGACGCACATACGCCTGAGCCCGTGTACTCCAGGATAATAGAGTTCGATCTGGCACTGGTGCGCCCCAGCGGTGCCGGACCTCGCAGACCACACGACCATGTTGCCTTGGCAGATATTCCCGAGTCGTTCCTGTCTGTTTGTCCTAAGGCTGCCAGCACCCCATCTTCGCCAACGGCGAATGCACAATTCGGTCACGGCGCCGTGATATTGGCAGCCATCACAAGTTGCACCAATACATCCAATCCGGCAGCCATGATTGCTGCCGGATTGCTCGCAAGAAACGCCCATGCCAAAGGCTTGCGCACCAAAGAATGGGTCAAGACCTCGTTTACACCTGGATCCAAAGTGGTCAGCAGCTATTTGCAATCGAGCGGACTGCAGACCCACCTGGACGATATGGGCTTTCATCTGGTCGGATTTGGCTGCGCTAGTTGCGGCGGCGGTTCCGGCCCGCTAAGGCCAGATATCCAGACGCTTATCGAAGACAAGCAGTTCATGGTTTCTGCCGTGCTCTCCGGTAATCGCAATTTTGAGGGTCGAATTCATCCTCTGGCCCGCGCTAACTATCTGGTATCCCCGGCGCTGGTGGTTGCCTATGCGATCGCCGGCACTGTTCGCATTGACCTGACACGTGAACCACTTGGAACGACACAGAATGGCGCACCCGTATTTCTGTCGGATATTTGGCCAGACAACACTGAAATCAGGGAAGTAGCTCAGCATTATGTGACGCCTGAACACTTCCAAAGCCAGTACGCCGGCATCAGCACAGGCGATGCCAGGTGGCAGGCATTACCTTCGGGGGGAACCACGCTATATGAGTGGGACACCAACAGCACGTACATCCGCCGCCCGCCCTATGTGGATGATCGCCCCCCAACAACGGAACGCAACTTGCGTAATGCCGCGCCTCTACTCATACTCGGTGATAGCGTCACTACCGACAACATCTCTCCCGCTGACGCCATACGCCCCGGCACTCCTGCGGGTGATTACTTACTTACCTGCGGCGTTTCTCCAACAGCGTTGCATACCTTCATAGCCCGCCGGGGCAATCATGAAGTCATGATGCGTGGCACCTTTACTGGTGGCCGACTGCTCAATGAGCTGTTGCCGGACGGCCCGGCCGGATGCACCGTCATTCAGCCAGAACGTCAAATTGCGTCGATTTACGATGCCGCGATGCATTATTTATCTCATCACATACCGGTAGTGATTGTCGCCGGCCTGGAATATGGAACTGGCTCCTCACGTGATTGGGCAGCCAAAGGCACGCGCCTGCTCGGCGTGCAGGCAGTCCTTGCAGAAAGCTTTGAACGTATCCATCGCTCCAATCTTGTCAACACAGGCGTGCTGCCCTTGCAGTTTGAACAGGGGATCACTCGTCACACGTTGGGCATTACCGGTGACAGCAGACTGGATATAGATATACCTGACCACATGGAGCCGCTAAGTTGGATAAGCGGTCGAATACATACCAGAGACGAGGTAAAGCAGTTTCGTCTGCAGGTGCGACTCAATACAACACATGAAGAGGCTGTCTGGCGCAAGGGAGGCATACTGCCTGCAATGCTGGATCAGAAATCGGGCGCAAGATAGTACCCACATTTGTAGATAGCTGGCCCAATTCAGTTCGCACCAGGAAATGGGCAATATGTGCTCTTTTCGATATTTTCCGCAGAGCAATTATTTAACGCGGCGACCTCCCGAATACAGCGCAATTTAAAGCCAGCGAACAAGGTTCTCTGGCCGCCCCGCCAGCGCGGCATTTGCGCCCTGCTCCAACCGGTAAATATGATCAGCGTCTGGCAGACATGGCCATTCTGATGGCCAGCCCCGCCAGCACGGTACCCATCAGCCAGCGCTGCACCACCACCCAGGTCGGGCGAGCTGCCAGGAAAGAGGCAATGCTGCCGGCCAGAATGACAATCAGCATATTTATACTGATGCTGACAGCAATCTGCACCGATCCCAGCGCCAGCGATTGGACCAGAATGCTGCCTTTTTCCGGATCAACAAATTGCGGAAGCAGGGAAAGGTACATGACGGCGATTTTGGGGTTCAGCAGATTCGTCAGAAACCCCATCAGAAACAGTTTTCTGGGGCTATCGGGCGCCAATGTTTTCACTTGAAATGGTGATTGACCACCAGGACGCACAGCCTGCCAGGCCATATAGAGCAAGTACAGGGCGCCACCATAACAGAGCGCTTCGTAAGCGTAAGGGACGGCAAAAAGCAAGGCGGTAATACCCAAAGCGGCGCTGACCATATAGAAAATGAAGCCGAGCAGCACACCCAGCAGTGACATCATGCCCGCGCGCCGCCCCTGGCAGATCGAGCGCGACACCAAGTAAATCATATTGGGCCCGGGGGTGAGCACCATACCCAGGGAGACCGCAGCAAAAGCAATGATGGTGGTTGTTTCCGGCACGATAGTTCCTTTTGAGGTGAGCGCGTATGCAAACAATCGTACTGCAAAACAATCTGTCCCTGATTTGAGTTGTCGCCGTTTCGGACAAATACATATGGACTAATTACGTGGTTAAGCCTTATCTGTTACCAAGGTTTGCATTCCAGATGCTCGCCTGCAATAAAGTCTTAGTAAGCAGGTCATTTCGTCATTTTTTATCCTCTGCGCTCTCCTGCGGCGACAAACGGCGAGTAAACAGCGCTTCAGTAAACGGCCAAGAGCCGCTTGCGATCGTGGATTCAGCCTGGGCAAACAAGAAATCCCGGAATACTTTTGCCGCTAAAGACAGTCCAAAGCTTTTTGAGTAGACAAATGTCCAATCCAATGTCAAGTCTTCGACCGGCACGGCGACCACCTTGCTCTCCTGAACCGCTTTGCAAATCGAAGAATAGGGAAGGACGGAATAATAGCCTCCCAACACGACGCAACTGACCATGGTCGAAACAGCATTGGTTTCGAATGCAATTTTGGGCTCCTTGGAAAAGTCCTGCGCGATTGCTTCAATCTTCTTGCGGATCGGATTATCTGCCTTGGTTGAGATTAAGGCATTCTCAAATATTTCTTCTGCCTTCATCGTCGTTCTGTTACGAAAATCGGCATCTGGGGGTCCAACAAGAAATAGGCGCTCTTTCACGAAGGGCTCAGCAATCACCTGCGCAGAGGGATCAAGTTCAAAAACCAATGCACAGTCAATATTGCCGCTTTTGATATCTTCGATTAACGGTCCTGTGACGCTCTCGAGAATATCCAGGGCCACATTTGGATATTCCTGTTGAAATCCTGAGATAACCGGTACAGTAAGTATATCCCTTAAGGACATTCCGATTCCCACCGAAAGCACCCCCGCAGGAGCCTGAGAATACGCCGTTTGCAAGTCGTTACGCAATTGCGCAACGTCACTGAGTATGGTTGGCGCACGCTGCCGGAGCAACACCCCGGCATCGGTCAGTTTGAGTCCCTTGTCTGAGCGAATGAACAGGGCTGTACCGATCTCATCTTCGAGCTGGCTCATTTGTCTTGACAAGGCAGGCTGAGAGACATACAAGGCGTTGGCTGCCAGGGTAAAACTTCGCAGTTCTGCTATTTTTATAAAGTAGGAAATCTGCTTAAGATTCATAAGGTTACCCGCGACACGAACAAAAATAAAATACCCATCACAATTGTAATGGGTATTCTTCAAGCCTGCTTGGCGAACGATTACATTAAGGGCTCGCCCGGGAAACAAGACCGGAATCGGCTTGGTTATTGGGCATGATATCGACATGCTCCTCTAGTTGCTCCAGCGTTCTGTTTCTGGTTTCAAGACCCCAGAACAACACGGCGATAAATACCGAGACCAGACTGATCGCTACCAACCCTATCACCCCGTAGATTTCGTAATGGGTGTACAACACGGCAACAATGAACGGTGTTGCCATCGTTGCTGCCCGTCCTACTGTATGGGCAAATCCAATGCCCCGAAGACGAAACGCTGTGGGAAACAATTCTCCAAGATATCCATAGAAACCGAAAGCAAAGAAAGCGTAAAGCGAAGTGAGAAACAAGAATCCAACCAGAGGCGTCAGAATCGGATCTCTTGTAAAAGGGTAAATTAACGCAAATACAAGCGCACAAGGCACGGAATATAAAATTCCCAATCGGCGCCCCAGTTTATCTGCCAGTAAATACCCGACAATGGCGCCAATAGGCCCTCCAAAAGACATAAACGTCAAAAACTCCAGGGACGACGCAACCGATAGTCCTTCCTTGACAAAAAACGTCGGAAGCCACGTCACAAAACTGAACGCAGTTGTATTTACCACGATACATATAACGCTCGCAACAATAGTACGCGATAGAATGCCTGGCTTGAATAAGCTGGCAAGCGATGCCGGGCTTTGCGCCTGCCTGGTAATCACAACAGGATCAGGCAACGGTGCTCCGGTCTGACTTTGCACTTGTTTTTCGATTTTAGTAAGAATTTCATCGGCCTCCTCGAAGCGCCCCTGTTGCTCAAGCCAGCGTGGAGATTCAGGCATGTTTTTCCGTGCAAACCACAGAGCAAGCGCACCAACAGCGGCAACAAGAAACATGGATCGCCAGCTGTAGTTTGGGATAAGGTACTGGCTTAAAACGGTCTGCAGGAACATCCCGAAATTTATTAGACAGGACATGAGCGCATACCAACGACCGCGATGATTTGGCGGAATAAACTCTGACAGCATGCCGGTTGCTGCCACCAGCTCTGCTCCAAGGCCCAATCCCATGACAAAACGAAAAAAGATAAGCCAGGACATGGACGGCGCGAACACTGCCGCCAGTGACGCAAGTCCGAAAATAAGCAAATTCGTTTGATAGGTAAATTTCCTGCCATATCGGTCGCCAAGCACCCCTGCCAGCCAGGCCCCTAGCGTCATTCCGCCAAAAGTTGCCGAAATGAACCAGGCGTTCATATTGACATCTGACCACCCTTCTTCTACCAGCGCAGCCAGCACACTGCCACCCAGGTAGATATCGAAAGAATCAAAAAGGCCACCCAGACCGATCAGATAAAGCAGCTTCCGATGAAATGCCGTGATCGGCAGACGATCCAGACGAGCACCTGCATTAACCATAGTTGTCTCCATATAATAATTATTGAGTGATTGGACCTGTTTCTCAGGTCTTTGATTTTTCCTGAACAATGGCCAGCGCGTTATCTGTGAATTCGGCTGTCGGCGAATCTCCCGCGATAACAAACATCAGAATATGCTCCATGTCCGGTTCGTCGAAAGTAATATTTTCGAACCGCCGCAAAACGCCGGGAGGAAAGGACACCACATCCATTGGACCCACATCCACGAATTGCGGATCATCTTCATTCCAGGAACAACGCCATTTTCCCGTCATGGGAATGAATGTCTCGTTCGTGTCGTGATTGTGCATCAGCGGCCCGTTCCCCGGTTTACAGCGACAATATCCCAAATTGAATCCCTCGCGAATTTTAATCGCCGCATTTCGAGCCGCTTCCGCACCCACGGGAGATCCCGCTTTTTCGGTTTCCCTGGGAGGTTGAAATCCAACAGCATTGATCAATGTCCTGCGCGAACCGTCAATACCGCTATCCGGAAGGCCACCATCAAAGCCCTTCATATCTTTGAAACGGGCAATTCTGTTTTGCATTTGCTCATAGCTGAGCGCAACTGTTTGAAGCTTCTGACTTGTACTCATCTAATTCTCCGTTGGTACGTTAGCTATTTATGATTTTGGGCAAATGTGCTGCCAGTAACCGGCAAGTTCAGTGGCAATAATGTCGTCAAATTGGGCCGAGTTCAGGATATAGGGATAATGCCCCCCCTCTGACAAGCTATATATCCTGGCATTGGGGTAGTGGTGTCTACATTCCAGGCGCGTTTCGGGATCGATAATCAAGTCATTCTCACAATCGATAATCGCAACCTGTGCAGCCTTCTCTGCTATCGTTTTATCGGCATTTGCCAGCGTCAGCAAACGCGCTTTCAGTTGCTCGGCATTTGCAGGGGTTCGCAAAAAATCCAATACAACATCCGATAACTCGGACGAGCCGTTCGCTGCGACATTGCACTCGATACGCTGGCGCCAAAGAGCCAGCACCTCGTCCGCGGAACGGGTCTGGGCCAGAGCCGGATCAAACATTGCAGTTGACAATATGCGCGATGAATCTACGAAGCTGTTGCCAATAATTAATTTGCGCACCATGCCTGGCCATTTTTCGTAGAATTGCTGGGCAACATAACCGCCAAGAGACGTACCAAAAAGGACAATCTCGTCGACGTGCAGATGGACAAGCAAATTTTTCAGCGATTCGGCAAGGACCGATGGGTCGGATGCCAACGGATAATTAGCAGAAATCACTCTTCCGTAGCGGCTGAAATGCAGAATCTGTTTATAGAAAGAATCTGCTGATCCAAGTGCGCCGGGCAACATTACCAATGGGAGTGGCCCAGTTCCTGCATCAATAATTTTCCAGTCTTGATCATTGACTTTCAGGTTTTTTACCGGGTGTTGCACCCTCAGGCACTCCAGATTATGTGGCAGCATGTTGTAGATCCAAGGCTAAACGGTTGACTGCCAGTATAGATATCTAATAAACATCCGACCAATATCAAAATCTCATGCGCAAAATACCAATTTCTTATAGCGGCAGCATAAATCGCGTTTGCGAGAGAAACCCAGATCACACAGCCATGTTTCTCGTAAATAGCGAGCTGCTCATCATTCAGAGGCACTGAGTTCACGAACGAACTGGAGGCAAGCGAAAGAATTTTTTGCGGCTTGACGTATATAGGCGCGATTCATGCCACCTCACGGCGAACTGGCGTGTTAAAGCGGCTTGAGCTCCTACATGTCCCCGCCCTATACCTTGTCGCGATGCAGCTTACTGTATTACTATTGAGTGAGCAGGATTGATGAGATCACCCCAAAAATGAAGTGATCGTCTCGTAGAAGGCTATTGCGCAATCAGCTCGCGTATATCCTGCTGCAATTGCGGCAGCACTTCGTCGTCGAACCATGTGTTCTGCTTAAGCCATCGGTTGTTATGCCAGGACGGATGCGGCAGCGGATAGATGCGCAAAGAAGGATCGGCCAGATAGTACTGACGCCACGATCGCACCGTTTCCGTGACTCCCTGGCGCGCCACATGCGGGCCCAGGTGCCAGCGCTGTGCATAGCCGCCGATCGTCAACAGCAATTTCAGGTTAGGTAAGCGGGCAAACAATGGCATGCGCCATATTTGCTTGCACTCGCGCCGTGGCGGCAGGTCGCTGCCATCAGCTCTGAGTCCGGGAAAACAGAATCCCATGGGAATAATTGCAACCCGGGAATCGTCGTAGAAGTCCTCGTCAGATATACCCATCCATTGCCTGAGTCGGACACCGGATGCATCATTGAACGGGCGTCCGGTTTCATACACCCGCGTGCCGGGCGCCTGACTGGCGATACAGATGGATGCCGTCTGAGATACCTGGATAATGGGGCGCGGTTCAGGATCCATGGCCTGCCCATAAAGAGGCTGATCGTGACAAACCCGACAACTGCGGATCGCATGTATATATTGTGCGAATGAACGGTCGTCGTCATTTTTTATCGAATTGTTCATACGTCAAATGCTCTGAATCTGCAATGCAGTCGTATTATGGCCCTCGCCGCACGTCTAAGGCAAAATGGCAGTGCTGATCGACGTGTATGTACCTCGTCAAGCAGGCCCATAGAATCCGGGTACATCTGGAGAATGTATTTCACTTGATGTGCCGCAACGCACTGCCTTTATGTGCAGCAATGTGGTCGGTCTTGTCACTTTTTATTTCGTATTGAGGTTCGTCCTTCGAGGCACGATGAACGTATCCCTTGTAATCAAAGTCGCTGGTATGGATAGCGATGATCGTGCCGGAAACGCGGCCCGCCTCGCTATTCCAGCTAACATGGTCACCTTTTTTGAACTTCGCTGCCATCGTGCCGGCTCCTTTTCCCCCATATTACACCCGTCATTAATGGCCTGCCAAGCGCGCTGCAGGCAGCAGATAACAGCCATACGGATTAATTGCTAATGGAAATACGTATTGAGCACCAACGCAGGCAGAAGCCAAGCCAGCCAACAGCACTCTGTGTCGCCGTCTCAACTTGAACACCTTGGCAGCCGTTCCAAGAGCGATGAGTCAATGAGGCATGGATGTTGTCCGTAAAGGCGTCACGCCGAACCGGACGAACACAAAAAAGCCAGCATGCCGTCATGGCAATGCCGGCTATCGGCGGACTTGTTTTACGCGATCTGTCTCACATTACAAGCACGGTGTGGTGATTATTAACGTTGCCCGACTAGAGCATGCGTGGCAGCACATCAATCGCGTTGGATGCTTTTCTGTGGACATAGACCATGCCAATATGACCGACTACCAGTGCCAGCAACGTCCAACCAAGCTCACCATGGAGCAGCCCGGCCAGATCGATCATCCATTGGACCTTTTGGCCAGTCGGTTCCATCAGCGAAATGCCCAGATAAGAGAACGGGCGATCCGAGCCGTAAGTGCGTAATAATGCCAGCGCCGGAATGGCCAGCATGAGTGCATACAATACGCTATGCCCCAGTGACGACAAGGTGGACAGCGATGGCGGCCGGCGTGAAATATTGAGTGCTGCCCAGATTACTCTAAAGAGGCCCAGACAGAACACGGTAAACCCCATGACCGAGTGCGTCGGCCACAACAAATCTGTAATAGGCGTTTCATCTGCAAAATAATGCAGCGCTGCGGTAAAAAACATCCAGGCAAAGCCCAAAACCATGAGCCAGTGCAGAACCCGAGAAACCGAACCATATTTTTCTGATGAATCAAACAGCGACAATGAATACCTCCATTCATAAAAAGTTAAATTAGCTGCTACCCAGGCATACACCGTATCTGAACTGAACGTAATGGCAGCATGCCAGCAGCTCAGTGGCGGCCAGCTTTGCAAAAGCAAGATCAGGACCTATTACTTCCGGTTTGCTACAGGCAAAGCAGCAAAGGGCGCAAGCAATGATAAATACTTCAGCATATCAATGCGCCCAGCGACGGCATGAGTATGGGGCAGCATCGTTGAGACGATTAATTGAAAATTCAATCCTATCGTATTTATATCTTATGCATATGACGGTCGTTTTGATATCGATCAACAAATATTTCAATTGACTACCCGAGTTTGGGCTGGCAACTACTGATCTGTATTTTTAGACTGGTTTAAAATCAATCAATTAGTGTGATACGGGGGAGCAAGGTGGCTTGCCCATCCATTATTCGTGGCTGGGCTGATAATCAAGGCGCGATAACGCAAGAAACATCGCCTTCCTTACATTGCAGCAGCGTACTGAGTTCGTCTGCCCGCGCTTGCGTCTTATCCGTCAGGCAGCCAGCGATGAGCATCGCCTGTATGGAACCCCCTTGCGCTCCTGAACTTTGGAATTTGCAGTCCAAATCCCTGAACTGGATCCAGGCGTTCTGGGCTGCTTTCAAATCGGCTTTTTGGGAGGCTTCAAGCTTATCGAACACTTCCCGATACACCTTGTTCAAGTGGGTATCCGCTTTTTTGTAGTCGGTATTGGCGGCCTGGTTCATATCGCTTTGCGTCGCGGCATAACTCTCGTTACTTGCCGATGCGAATATAGCGGTGCAGGCAAACACTGAACACAGTAATACGTTTTTGAACATAAATCCTCCGATAGAGTGTGTATTAGTCAACAGCAAAAGCAAACCGAACAGCCTCTTGCAGACAGCCTATTTTGAAACTGCAAACGAAACGTCAAGCGTGCGCTGCCAAAGAGCCAGAGCAATGGCCGGCTACCTTGTTACTAGCCGCCAGCAACAGGCCGATGGCCTGTGCATTCGCCCCATTGGCTGCAAGTCAGTCGCGACAGCGGCTCTGCAGCCCCCATTGCCGGTAAATGTCATTAATGGCACGCACCGAGGGGAGCGACACGGTCGGCAATGCGGTTTGCTCAAGCAGTTTTATATAACGTTTGTGGTTTCCTGGCGTGACAACTGCAATATGGCGGATCATCTCCCATTTGAGACTATCCTGAGCGCCTTCCAGGGCTCCATAACGTTCTCGTTCAAACAGTGTACGACGCAAGTAGCGCAACAGGCTGGTCGTTGTATGCACGTTCAGCAAAATAATACCGGTCGCCCGCTCGAAACGCTGTGGCATGTACTTGGAATAATTGCCGTCCATCACCCAGCGCTCGCCCGCGATTGCCGCCTCATGCAACGCAGAAAACGTTGCCGCAGGACGCGGCACCCAATCGGTATTGGGTTCATGAAAAAGTTGGTCCAAATGCACTGGCTCCAGGTCGCATTTGCGGGCAATCGCCGTGGCCAGAGTAGATTTTCCGCTGTTTGACGGACCCAGAATACAGATTCTGGGTCCCAGAATGGAAAGAGGGATCGTGTTTTGCATCGTGTCGGGCGCCCATTGGATTCCAATTGTCATAAGGTTACCTATTTTTCCGATTCTCCATTGCCAAAGACCGGGGTCTGGCTACGATTATCGTTCTTGGCAACACACTTGTGATGGAGTTCCCTTAGCGTGCAGACCCCTCTGGCCGCAGCGTCAACACCACACCCACTCACAACAAAATCGGCCAGAAAATGTCGACTCCTGGTCCAGATCAACGCCCTTGACCCAGCTATCGCAAAATGCGATGGCACCATAGTAAATGGTTGATTTGGTTAATTTAAATGCCTGATTACAATCAATTTTCAACGATTTTAAAGGGTCAGAGATGAGAAACTACCGAATCGGCCAGATTGTGCCCAGTTCCAATACCACCATGGAAACGGAAATTCCAGCGATGCTGAACGCGCGCCGCGAACTGTTTCCCAACGAAACCTTTACGTTTCACTCTGCACGCATGCGCATGATGAGCGTCACGCCAGAGGAACTGACCGCGATGGATCAGGCCAGCGATCGTTGCGCCATCGAACTGAGCGATGCCCGTATGGATGTCATGGCCTATGCTTGCCTGGTGGCCATTATGGCCCAGGGCAACGGCTATCATCGCAAATCTCAGGCGCGACTGCAAAAAGCGGTTCAGGAGAACAACACCAACATCCCTATCCTGAGCTCAGCCGGCGCGCTGGTAGACAGCCTGAAAGAAAAAAACCTGGGCAAGGTATCCATTATCACGCCCTACATGAAGCCGCTCACACAGCGCGTGATAGAATACATTGAGGCCGAAGGAATCAATGTTCATGACTCCATCAGCCTGGAAGTATCTGATAATCTGGAAGTTGGTCGCCTGGATCCGGCCAATCTGCTGGAACACGTGACACGCCTGGATATCGAGGGTGTGGATGCGGTAATTCTGTCGGCCTGCGTGCAAATGCCGTCGCTGCCTTCCATCCAGAAGGCTGAAGACAAGATCGGCAAGCCTGTATTGTCTGCTGCCGCAGCCACGGTTTATCAGATGCTGAAAACTCTCAACCTGGAAACGCGGGTGCCTAACGCCGGATTCTTGCTGTCGGGCAACTAGCGGGTTCATACTCCCACTGAACGTGCCGTGAAAATTGATCTGCTCACATTAAAATTATTTATACGGGTTGTTGATGAGGGCACGATCAGTCGCGCAGCAGAACTGGAAAATATTGCGGCGGCCGCAGTCAGTCGCCGCCTTTCGGAGCTGGAAGACAAGCTTGGCCTGGTCCTGCTGAACCGGACCAACCGCGGTGTCACGCCGACACCTGCCGGTCTGGAACTGTTGTACCGGGGACGCGCGATTCTTAACAGCGTACAGGCAGTGGAACACCAGCTTAGCGACTTTGGCAAAGGCCAGCGCGGCAGCGTCACGCTGGCGGCCAACCCCACCGCCATCACTCAATTTCTGGCTCCGTTACTGGCCGACTTTACCGGCAAATATCCCAATATCCAATTGCATCTGGAAGAGAAAAACAGCCTTAGCATTACGAGGGCGCTGGCCGCTGGCAAACTGGACATCGGCATCTTCACTCAAATTCCATACCAGGACGATATCGAGGTTGCGCATTTTCGCAGGGATACTTTGATCGTTCTGGTGCCGGCCGGACATCCCCTGGCCAAACACGATCGGGTTTCTTTCAGGGATACGCTGGACTACAGCCACATTACGCTTACAGCAGGCACCCAGCTCAATTACCAGCTCATTAATGCAGCGCGGGCAGAGTCGACCAATGTCAGGATTGATATTGAGACGTCGGGCTATGACGCCATGTGCGTGCTTATCAACGCCAATATGGGCATCGGCATTCTGCCAGAAGGCTGTGTGGATCTATACCGGGTGCCCGATACCGTGACGGTCAGGCTTGATGAAGAATGGGCGGAACGCAAAATCCTGATTGGCGCCCGCCGTATTCGGGACCTGTCTCCAAGTGCAAGACAGGTATTTGATTTCCTTTCGGAAAACAATGACAGTATACTGTAGTTATTGCTAGTGCAGAGACCGTATTTTCCCGATAGAATTGCGCAAAGGCACCGGTAACTTTAGCGGCCAGGGCAGCCCCTCGGGCAATTCTGAGCTGCGCTTCAAGTCACATCAGTATAAGGTTCACTGCATAATGAGAAAGAGAGACAACGACGATCTGCCCACGGTCGACCATTCCGACGAAATCAAGACCAAATTTCATGACCAGGGGCTGTGGTCGCGGCCGGGTTTTCTGGTTCGGCGACTCAATCAGATTCATTACTCCATGTTCTTCGAAGAATGCAAGAACGAAAACATCACGCCCGTGCAACATGGCGTGCTATCAGTATTGCTGAACGAGCAATACCTGGACCAGTCGTCCATCGGCCTGAAAGTGGGCCTGGACCGCACCACCTCTGCTGATGTCATTAAGCGTCTGGCCGATAAGGGCCTGGTAAGCCGCAGGGTCAATCCCGACGACCGGCGTTCGCGCCAGTCTTTCATTACAGAAGAAGGCATCCGCATAATGAAACAATTGCGCAAGGGGATGATTCGTTCACAGGAACGACTGCTGGAACCGCTGAACAATGAAGAACGGGAAATTTTTGTGCGGCTGCTTAGCAAACTGGTAGAGGAAAATAACCAGTATGGCCGGGCGGCGTTAAAGGATATGTAGCACGCCAGCAAAAGTCATGTTCATGGGTATGTCGTGTCGGTCACGCTCCCATGAACAAATTCAGACGCCCGGTGCGCGCCAGCTTAGTTCATATCCTGCGCTACCATCAATTGGTCCACACGGCAAAACGATACCAAGCGCGACCAGCTCTTGGTGGCGCGGCTTGCCCGATCTTAACCGTTGTCGTCTCATAATGGGTCATGGATCATGAGCGGCCAAGTCATAGCGGAGAGCCTGTTTATTCGTGCCGGCGACGCCCTGCCATGATCCTGCGTTCCACCCACGCCAGCAAGCCGTAAAGGGCCATCCCCATCAGCGCCAGAATAAACAACGAAGCAAACACGCGCACCGTGTCAAAACTTCCCTGCGCGCTCATGATAATGTAACCCAGCCCCTGCTGCGACGAAACAAACTCGCCCACGATCGTGCCCACCAGGGCCAAAGACAAGGCAACTTTCAAACCGGCCACAATCGACGGTAGCGCCGATGGAAATTTTACCTTCAGAAAAAAATCCAGTGAACTGCCCTTGAGCACACGCCCCAGATCAATCAGGTCAGGTGGCACCGAACGCAGCCCATGAACCGTATCGATGATCACGGCAAATACGGCGATCATGAAAGCAATCAGGATTTTCGGTTCAGAACCGGTGCCCAGCCAGATCACAAAAAGAGGGGCCAGAGCGACCTTTGGAATGCTATTGAAGGCAATAATCAGAGGGTAAAAATAGCGCTCGAAAAAACGCGAACTGACCAATGCAACGGCAATAAGAACGCCGCCTGCCACTGCACAGGCAAAGCCTGCCAGCGTGATCAGCAAGGTGTGCCATGCCTGCACGGCGTACCAACCTGCTTCACGGAACAATTCAATGAACACATCGCTGGGGGCAGGCAGGATAATAGGTGCGACCAGACCGGCGCGGCACACAATCTCCCAGATGATCATCAGCAAGATCATGGAAATCATGCCGTGCAGTCCATTGCGCGCAGAGGTCATTATTGCATTCATCATCAATGCTCCATGCCTTCAAACAGACCGCGAATATGGGCAGACAGCTGGCCGAACGCCGCTGATTCCCTGATTTGCAGCGAACGAGGCCTTGGAAAATCGATAGGTATGGCCTCGACAATACGACCCGGACGCGGACAAAACACCAGCACCACATCCCCAAGGAAAATGGCTTCAGCTATTGCGTGAGTCACGAAAAGCGTGGTATTGCGGGTTTGCATCCAGATCCGTTGCATCTCGACATTCATCTGATCGCGGGTGAGCGCATCCAGCGCCCCAAAAGGCTCGTCCATCAGCAACAGGCGTGGGTCATCCACCAGCGCCCTGCAAATTGAAGCGCGCTGACGCATACCGCCGGACAACTCATGCGGATAACTGTCGGCAAAACCGGCCAGCCCGGTCAGGTTCAGGAGCGAATCGACCCGTTGCTGGTAATCTTCTTTGCGCTTGCCGGAAAATTCAATCGGCAGCAGAATATTGTTGCGGATCGTGCGCCACTCCAGCAACGCATCTCGCTGGAAAACCATGCCAATATTGTCCGGCGGACCCTTCACAGGATCCTGCCCCACCTGCAACGATCCGGCTGAGAGCTGCTCCAGGCCGGCCACACAGCGCAGAAACGTACTCTTGCCACAGCCGCTCGGGCCCAGAATACTGATGAACTGGCCCGGCTGGATTGACACGCTGACATTGAGTAGCGCCTGTGTCTGATTGGTTCCGCCGTACTGCTTGGATACACCCTCTGCAATCACGCCCGCTGCATTCATTTGACAATCTCCGGTGCAACGTTTGCGATGGGTTGAACCAGGTCCCTCACATAATATTCTTCAGGGTCGAGCTTGTACCGTATCGATCCGACCTTATGCAGTGTACTGACTGATTTTTTAAAATCGTTAGGGTTGACCATGCCAATCTGCTGCGCCCTGTCTTGCGGGAAGTAGGGCTTGAGCGCTTTGAGCTGTTCGGCAAGAATGCTCTTGTCCAGCCGTGCCTGCGGACGCTGGGCAACAATTGCGTCAACCGCCTCGGCCTCATGTCCGTCCATAATGTATTGCCAGCCGTAGGCGACAATACTGGCGAACTTGCCAATGGCCTCTTTCTTTTCTTCCAGCTTTTTCTCATTGGTGAACAGGCCAAAACTGACCATATCCAAACCGTATTCGGAAAACGGCAGGGCTCGCGATTGGCGCTGACGGGTAACACTGGGCAGAATAAAAGGAATAGTCGAAATCACGGCATCGGCACGGTTGACGGCATAGGTGGCCGCCTTGGCCGATGCGTCTACGCTGAGCAAGTCCACGTCGGAGCGGCTCAGCTTGCCGGCCTTGAGGAAAAAATCAATGAACGGGGCCTCGAGCGATCCGGCGGTGTACAGTACTTTTTTGCCTTTGAGCTGGGCAGGACCCACGATATCTGAATCGGACGGGACCAGCGCGCCAATATCGGTGCTGGTCATGAACGGTGCGATGGCTTTCAAGGGCATGCCTTTGTCGCGACCGATCATCATCGCTGCCAGTGACGCATGACCCACATCGAAATGATCGCCAGCCCCCAGCATCTGCACGGTACTGACAGAGCCATTGCCGTCTTCCATCCGGACATTGAGCCCTGCCGCCTTGAACCAGCCTTTTTGCACGGCTAGGTGAAACGGCGCCTGTACCGCCCAGGGCGTCCAGTCCAGCCGCACTGCCAAATCCGTCGAGGCTGCTGCGGCAACGGGTAGCCAACCACATAGCACCATTGCCGCGACGCACTGTCGGGCTTTTTTCAACAACGCTTTCATTAATGTACGCTCCTGTCATGTGTTAACACTGAAAAACCGATACATCTGCAATCGCCGCGCGTTTTCTGGCAGTCTTGCGCGCACCTACCGTCCAAACAGTCCTTTGATGCGCCCCCATATCACACTCATCATTAACTTGAACGGGCTGATGTGTGATTGCGGAATATCACTAGCATCCGCATCCGGATTCAGCAATCTGAATTCCACGTTCTTGCCAAAATCGGCAATCATTCGCTTGACGAAATCCTGGACCAGGCCGGAACGCGAAAACTGCGCCAATGGTCCCTGCAAAGAATATGCAAGGGATACGTTGACCCGGCACAGATGCTCATCTTTTTGCACAATCGCATAAGTTACGTCACCCCTGGCTCGCGAATTGCTCAGGGAATCCACACCCTCGCCGCGCAACGTTGCAACACGATCGTTGTCCCGACGCTCCAACGTGGCGTTGCCCTTGAAAGCAGCAGCCATGGGACCGAATTTGACAGCTATCTGGCCTTTGACCCGGTCGCCATCCTGTTCCTGGATCACCGCGCCTGGCAGGCAACTGGCTACCGCGTTCAGATCGGTCATAAACGTCCATACTTGTCCTGCCGGCAATCTCAGGTCAAAGCCGCCTTCAACAGTCGTACCCTTGCCCTCCTTGGCGCCCCCGGTCTTGTCGGTGGCAGGGGCTTGGCCGGCGGTCACGGGCGCAGCATCGTTTACCGGCTTTGTTGCGGCAAACGATTCGAAAGCCTGGAAAACAGGAAATTCTCGCGGCGCATTCTGCCGCAACCGGGCACGCAACTGATCCACCTGCTCGTGCGGCTGTTCCTTCAGCTTGGTCAGCACAGACAGCACCGCCGCCGTAATGCCCTGGTAGCCCGTACAGCGACAAATATTGCCACTCAGTTCAATCCGAACCCGCTCCTGGTCTGCATCAGGCAGCCGCAGCACAATGTCGCGGCTGGTAGCCAGCATGCCTGGCGTACAGAATCCGCATTGCAGGGCATGATATTCATTGAAAGCAACGCGCAACATGCGCATAATCGCATCATCCTCGTAGCCTTCTATGGTGGTTACCTTTTTTCCTTCACAGGCAACCGCAAATGTAATACACGATCGGACCGGCTTGTCATCGACCAGGACAGTGCAAGAACCACAGACCCCATGCTCGCAACTCAGATTGGTGCCGGTCTGACGCAGGCTGTCCCGTAGGAAATCCCCCAGATGGGTGCGAGGCGTCACATCTTGGCTCACTTGCTTGCCATTGACTTGCAGTGCGAGTTCACTCATTTGTCATTCCTTGTTCTCCCAACGCCTGGCGCAGGCTGCGCTCGATAACGGTGCGAAACCATATCCGCTCGGCAGGGTCTTTATTTTGCATATGGGGCGCAATGGCCTGCTCAATCGCCTGCGGGGTCACTGCAGCCATACCGTGCCGGGCCGCGCTGACAGACAGATCCGGTAGCAATTGTGGCGCGCCATCGAGCGCACCGATCACAATGCGGGCCACTGCGGCAGCGCGGTCGAAATAACAGGCGCAACTGGCCTCGGCGAATTCGCCGACCTTGCGCACAAACTTGTAGTATCCCCAGCGCGCATCGGGCGAGGGCAGTGCCACGTGCACCGCCACAATCATTTCCTGCGGCTGCAGGTCCGTGGTATAGGCCGCCTGCATATATCGGGTGGCAGGAACCATGCGAGTGCCTTTGCCTCCGCGAATTTCCAGTTGCGCATCCAGCACGTTGCACACCAACACCCAGTCTGCTGCCGGATCTGCATGAGCCAGGCTGCCGCCTATGGTGCCCCGGTTGCGCACTGCACGATAGGCGATCCTGCCCGCTACGTAGTGCATCATGTGACCGCGCAATGCTTCGTGCGTCCCGTCTTCGATATCCGCATGCGTCACGGCAGCACCAATTCGGATGCTGTTTTTTTGCTTTTCCACGGTGCGCAACGCGGCTACCGCAGAGATATCGACCAGTTTCTGGGGACGCGCCAGCCGCAGGTTAAGCATGGGTCCAAGCGACTGGCTGCCTGCCAGTATTTTGACATTGATATCTTTCACATCAAGCAGCGTAAGCGCCTCGTCTATGCCATCAACACGGGCATAATCAAATTTAGCGGCCTTCATGCAACCTCCTGGACATTTGCCGTAACCGGTCCCTGTCCGCTATCCTGGTGGGCATTCGCAAGACCGGCCTGCGCCATTGCTTGCAGGATGCGCCGGGGTGTCATGGGTGTGCGTGTGACCAGCACGTTCTGTCCTTTTAAAGCGTCATTGATGGCGGACATCAGGACGGCGGGCGGGGCTATCGCGCCGCCCTCTCCCATGCCCTTGGCCCCGAACTCGGTGTTGGGCGACGGCGTCTGTGTATGTTCAATGCGAATATTGGGTACTTCCGGAGCGCCGGGCATCAGATAATCGGCCAGCGTCGAAGCCAGTGGCTGGGCCGAGTCGTCATAGGGCATTTCTTCGTACAATGCAGTGCCAATCCCCTGCGCGGTGCCGCCGATAGTCTGGCCTTCGACAATCAGCGGATTCAGAATCGTGCCGCAATCTTCCACCACCACGTAATCCAGTATTCTGACAATACCGGTCTGCGGGTCCAGCGCAATGACAGCCGCACAGGATGCATACGTAAAGCTGCCAGTATCGACCTTGGGTTTGTAGCCAACGGTAATTTCCAGACCACTTGGGTCCACATCGGCAGGCAGTTTCTGGGGATTGATATACCATGCATCTGCAATATCAGCGACCGTGACATGCCGCTGGCCATGGCGCACCTGCCCGTCGACCAGTTCAACCTCATCCATGGTTACGCCCAGCATATGGCTGCCAATATGCAACAGCCGCGGCAACAAGGCCTTACAGGCCTTGGACACGGCGCCGCCGGACATCACCGCAGAGCGCGATGCATACGTCCCCGTGGAAAACGGGGTACGGCCAGTGTCGCCATGCGTCAGGTTGATTCTGGACACATCAATTCCCAGAATTTCATTTGCGATCTGGGCAAAACTGGTTTCCATGCCCTGCCCGTGCGAATGCACGCCAACGCTCAGCTCCAGGCTGCCATCGGCAGAAATGCGCGCCATGGCCTGATCAAAGCCAGGAATCACCGCAGTTCCCCACGCAGCAAACACAGAAGTGCCGTGTGCAGACTGTTCGGTATAGGTCGCCACCCCGATGCCCAGCAAGGGCTCACCCGCCTTGCGGGACTGCTGGCGCGCTCGCACATCCTGAACGTTGATCATCTCCAATGCACGGCGCAACCCTGCCGGATAATCGCCGCCATCGTAATGTTTGTTGGCCACATTCACATAGGGCATATCTTCGGCACGGACCAGGTTATCCAGGCGCACCTCCCATGGCTCGCGCCCCACTTCCCGCGCAATGGCGTCCATCAATTGTTCGATCGCCAGGCACACACCGGTACGGGCAACTCCACGATAAGGCATGAAGCCAGGCTTATTGGTAGCCACACCGGTGGTAGTGCACCGATAGCCCTGTATCCGATAAGGCCCGGGCAGATTGCCCAGAGCCTGGCCCACTTCCAGTCCTACAGTAAAGGGCCAGACCGAGTACGCACCGGCGTCGACCGTAATTTCGGCTTCCAGCGCCAGAAGACGGCCTGTGTTATCGATATGGCCGGTCAGCGTATACTCGTGCTCGCGGGTATTGGCACCCACGATCAGGTGTTCGCGCCGGTCTTCCATGTAGCGGAACGGTTTTTTATAGGTTTTGGCCAGCCAGGCCACGCAAAGTTCTTCCGGGTGGAGCACGCATTTGTAGCCAAAGGCACCGCCCACATCGGGAGAAATAACCCGGATACGTGACTGATCCAGATTCAGAAATTGGGCAAAGCCCGTGCGATGCATGTGGGGGATCTGACTCCCGCAGTACACGACCAGTTGATCGGCCTGATGATCCCAGTACGCCAGAACAGCCTTGCCTTCCATGGGCAGCATGCATTGCCGTGACAAACTTACACGATGACTGACGGTGCGCTGCGCCTTGGCCGCATATTGCTCAAACTTCACGTCGCTGTTCAGTTGTACAAACAGGTTGTTCTTCCAGCTGTCATGCACAAAGTTGTCCTGTGCCTGACGTGCCTCATGCATATTGGCATAGACGGGCAGCTCTTCGTAATCGACCTCTACCATTTCCGTGAAATCTTCAGCATCGGCCCGAGTAGGCCCGAACGCCATGGCAACGGCCTCGCCCACCAGCCGCACCTTGCCGGTGGCCAAAGGCGGTGTAGTGGAATTCTGGTACCCGGGCAGCGTGGACGGCGCGAAGATGTCTGTGCAGTCCATGGCGTCTCGCAAAATCACGTTTTCCTGCGCCTGCGCATCAACCGTGATGCCCCGCAATCTGGCATGCGCCATGGGGCTGCGCAGAAAAGCCACTTCCTGTAAGCCTGGCATTTGCATATTGCCGATGAAGTTGCCCTTGCCTTGCAAATGACGATCGTCTTCCTTGCGCCTAAGCCGCGCCCCAACGCCCTGTGGTTTCACTGTCGCCAAGGTCTTTTCGCTGTCGTTCATAGTCCTGCCTACTCTTTGCCCAGCAATGTGCTTACTGGTCCTTGTTCAATTGCCTGAATGTAAAGTTATCAAGAGGGCTTTCAGCAACGCGGAACCAGGCAGCCTGGTCCTTCTGATATGCCTTCCACTGCGGATAGATCTTGGCGAAATCGGCATTCTTGCCCGCCAGTTCATCCCAAAGCGCTTGCGATGCCTGGTAAGCCGCCTCCATCACATCCTTGGGAAACAGGCTGAGCTTGGCCCCCTGGGCAATGAGCTCACGCAGTGCTTTCGGATTAAGAGCATCATAATGCGCAAGACAGGCCATATACTGTTCATTACTGGCCGTATCGAAAGCGATCTTAAACGTATCGGGCAGTTTTTCCCATGCTGCCTTGTTGACCATACTGGTCAGGGCGGCGCTGCCTTCGAACCAGCCTGGCGTATAGTAATATGGCGCTACCTTGTTCAGGCCCAGTTTTTCATCGTCGTAGGGGCCAATCCATTCTGCAGCGTCAATCGTACCCTTTTCCAGCGACGCATAAATATCGCCAGGCGCAATCTGCTGTGCAATAGCGCCCATCTTGAGCAGCACCATGCCGCCGATGCCGCCGATACGCATTTTCAGGCCCTTGAAATCGGCCAGTGATTTTATTTCCTTGCGAAACCAGCCGCCCATCTGCACGCCAACGTTGCCACAGGCAAAATTCACAATATTGGACTTGGCATACATCTCACGCAAAAGATCCATGCCACCACCATAGTGCAGCCATGAATAGTGCTGACGCGCATTCATGCCGAACGACAGGCCTGTATCAAAGGCCAGCGCCGGATTCTTCCCGATAAAAGCGGTGCTGAGCACATGATTGCATTCCACTGTTCCGTTGGAGACCGCATCCATGTTCTGGGAGTAAGGCACGATTTCCCCTGCCTGAAACACGTCAATCTGGAATTTGCCTTCGGTCAACTGACCGATACGCTTGCACATATTTTCCGCTGAACCATAAATGGCGTCCAGATTCTTGGGCCATCCGGCCGACATGCGCCATTTGACTTTCTGGGCCGTTTGAGCCACGGCTGGCGCTGCGGCCACTGATGCCAGACCAACGCCGGCAGATTTAATCAGGAAACTGCGTCTTTTCATTTTTTTCCCCTGGAACGAAATGACTGTCAATGGAATATTCGATTACCAACTGCCTGCAACATTTATGCAAGTATGCTGATTATTTTTTTGTGGATCAAGCAGGGTAAATACTGATAATCAAAAATCACGTTTGTAATGTTATGATTTTTATGGGATTTTTTTGTCAAAAAACTTAAACATCAATTCAATTGACATACACAACAGCAAAATTTCAACTGAAATGAGTGTTATCGGAAAAATATTGTAGTATGATTTAGTACAGTATACTGAATAATATTTTTGCTGTGCCGTCTCCCGGAAAAACATCGGCGGTCACACGAATTTTCTCATTCATTTCGCGAGGAACAATAATGGCCTGGATAAAAATTGACAAGGCAAATGAGCTGGATAATGAAGAATCTCTCGGCTTTGAAATAGAGGGACACAAACTTGCCCTGCACAAGCTGGATGACCAGTTCTATGTCAGCGACAACATCTGTACGCACCAGTACGCCCTGCTGTCGGAAGGTTTTCTGGAAGACGGCTGCATTGAGTGCCCGCTGCATCAGGCGCAATTCTGTTTGAAGACCGGCAAGGCGATGAGCGCACCTGCCACGGTCGGCATCAAAGTGTATGAAGTCCGGCAGGAAGACGAGCAAGTACTGGTTTGCTTTCCCTGATCCCGTTTCCTGCATCCATTCCAAAGACATGTGCCATATCCAGCCTGCCATAGAGGTAAACAATGCCTGAACAAAACAGTAACCAGACGATATTGATTGTCGGCAACGGACAGGCCGCAGCCATGGCAGTACAGCAATTGCGCAGCCTGGCGTTTACCGGCAGCATAAAAGTGGTCGGCCTGGAACCTTACCCGGCTTATGAACGCCCACCGCTGTCCAAGGCCATGCTTGCCGATCCTGCCGCCGATGTATCGAGCATCTGTATTCATCCTCGGGATTTCTACGACACTGCAAAGATAGAACTCATCCTGGGCAAGTGTGTAACCCGGATCGAGCCGGAGCGAAACGTTGCCACGCTTGAGGATGGGCAACAGATTTCCTACGATTATTGCCTGTTTGCCACTGGCGGCCAGGCGCGACAACTGCCGGCCTACCCCTATGGCAGCCCCTGTGTGCACTATATTCGTACTGCCGATGATGCGCTGCGGCTCAGGCAGGCCGTGCGCCCCGACTCACGCGTGGCCATTCTGGGCGGCGGCTTTCTAGGCATGGAGCTTGCTTCCACCATGCGTGCCCTGGGCGCTACCGTCGATGTGATAGAAACGGCCACAGCGCTTTTGACACGCAATGCGCCTACTGTTTTTTCGCAATGGCTACAGGAACGTGCCCGCCACGCCGGTATCACCCTGCATCTGGGTACAAAAATCGCTACCAACCAGAGGGGTCCACAGGCCAACACGCTGACTCTGGCACTGGACAATGGTCACCCGTTGAACGTAGATCATCTGATCGTTGCCATTGGCATGAATCCAAACTCGGAAATCGCCGCCCGCTCAGGTGTGACGGTTTGCCCTCAAACCAAAGGCATTGAAGTTGACAACCACGGCCGCACCAATATTTCGAACGTGTTTGCGGCGGGCGACTGTGCTACCCAGGTTGATCGGCAAACCGGCGAACGCGTGCGCATGGAGTCCTGGCAGAACGCCAACGAACAGGCTCGTATCGCTGCAGATGCCATATTGGGTATCACGCCAAAAGCCGCGGCCTTTCCCTGGTTCTGGACCGATCAGCTGTCCTGCAATATCCAGATGCTGGGCGCCTCTGTGGCCGACCTGCAGTTTCTGGTGCGAGGCGACATTGATGCGCATGCTGCCACCCCGGAATTTTTGCTGCTCGGCCTCAAAGACAACATCCCGCATTACGCTCTGGCTGTGAATGCCGCCGGTCAATTGCGCGCTATCCGCAGCCTTTTGGAAAAGAAAGTCGCCATTGATCCTGCGGCCTTCAGCAACACAGACATCCCTATCAAGCAATTCGTTAAAAAGGCGACCGCCGCAGCCGTCATGTAAGTGACGAGCCGCCGGATTATTTCAGGAGAAAATCATGTTTCAGTCGCAAACGGTCATCGGCCAAACACTGGGCACCAAGGATATTGCTGCCGAGCAATGCATCTGGCCCGCAGACAAACTGCATACCATCCCCGATTGGGTCTACACCAGCCAGTCCATTTATGACCTTGAAATGGAACGCATTTTCCACGGCAACACCTGGAATTTCGTTGCCCTGGAAGCCGAGATTCCCAAGTCAGGAGACTTCAAGCGTTCCTATGTTGGCGCAACGCCTGTAGTGGTGTCGCGCGCAGAGGATGGTTCCATCAACGTCTTCGAAAATCGTTGCGCTCACCGGGGGGCCGAATTCTGTCGAAAAAACCAGGGCAATACCAACGAATTCGTGTGCCCATACCACCAGTGGTCCTATAGTCTGAAAGGCGATCTGCAGGGCATTCCGTTCAAACGGGGTGTAAACAAAGAAGGCGGCATGCCGCGCGACTTCAAAAACGCGGACCATGGGCTGAAAAAGCTGAATGTAACCACATATCATGGCGTGATCTTTGCCTCGTATTCAGACCAGGTCGAACCGATAGAGCAATACCTGACACCGGAGATTCTGGAAGATTTCAATGTCATTTTTCCAGGCAAACCATTGCGGGTAGTGGGCTACTATCGCAATGAGCTGCCATGCAACTGGAAAATGTATCACGAGAATCTGAAGGATCCCTACCACGCGACGCTGTTGCATTCCTTCCTGGTGGTATTCGGACTGCTGGTGGCCGGCAATAAATCACAAATGTTTGTCGATACCGTCCACGGACGCCACGGCTACATGGCCTCGGCCAAGTCCGAAGACAAATATGCCAGTGTCAGCGAAGAAAACAAAAAAGAAATGCGCTCCTACGTAGACACGATGCGGCTCAAAGACGAACGCTTCCTCAATTATGTCAAGGAATTCGATTCACCCTGGTCGGTAACCATGCAGACGATCTGGCCTAACCTGATCGTACAGCGCGAAATGAATACGCTGGGCGTGCGCCAGATTATCCCTAACGGGCCCAACAGCCTGATCATGCAATGGACCATGTTTGGCTACGAAGACGACTCCGAGGAAACCATGCGCCACCGGCTGCGCCAGGGGAACCTGATGGGCCCGGCCGGATTTCTGGGACTGGAAGACAATGAAGCGATGAAATTTGTTCAGGAGGGGGTACGCCGCTCAACCACCGATACCAGCATTATCAAGCTGGACGCCAATAAGGTTGGCACATCCGACACGCTGATATCCGAAGCTGCCATACGCTCCATGTATGAGTACTACCGCAAAGTCATGGATATCTAAAAAAAGGAAATTGCGAATGAAACTTACGTTTGCCTACCGGGCCCAGAATATTTCAATTGAAAGGGCGTTGGCATTGCGCCCTGAGATAGAGAATTTCCACGCGGAGTACTGTGCCGTACTGGATCAGAACCAGGTTGAACTGTGGCCTGAATTTTTTGCCGAAGACGGACTTTATCGCGCCACCTCGCGCGAGAACGCCGAACTGGGCATGCCTGTGGGCCTGATCTACGCAGAAGGCCGTGACATGATGCATGACCGTGCCGTAGCGACCTCGCGCACGCAAATGTACGCCCCGCGCTTTACCCTGCACCTTGTATCAAACCTGCGAATCCTGGAAGAAACAGCAGCTGGCGAAATAGAATCCCAGGCCAACTTCCTGCTGATGCAGACGCTGGTCGAAGGCCCGTCTACCGTACATCTTGCCGGCACGTATCATGACACTCATGTGCGGGTGGACGGACAGCTCAAGCTCAAAGAGCGACACGCCATTTTCGACACGGAGATCCTGGCAAACAGCCTGGTCTACCCAATCTGATTCCTCAGCTCCAGGCGCGGAGAAGTAAAGAAAGAGCACGATCATATCGTGCTCTTTCTTTACTTCTCCATATTCAGGAGCAGCCGTCTGCAAACCGGCCCGAATCCGTTAAGGCGCTGCAATACCCAACGCAGCCAACGCCTGGTCTCTTTTCATGACCGTTGCATACTTTTGCTGCATATCGAACAGATTGGCCTGGTGAGGGCCCTGCGCGCGATCGCCGACACAGTCTTCGATAACCAGCGGAACAAAACCCAATTGACTGGCATCGACAACACTGGCCCGAATGCATCCGCTGGTGACCGCCCCTGCCACCAGTAGTGTATGCACACCCCGATGGGTCAGCCACGCGGCCAGGGATGTACCGAAAAAGGCGGATGCCACGTTCTTGCGAACCACCAGTTCACCCTGCCGGGGCGCCAATTCGGCAACGATCTGGCTGGCGGGAGCCTGCTCTGTCAAGGTCAGCATGGAGGGAATCTTGGCGCTAAATACATTGTGATCGGAACCATCATCTGCATAGACAATGCGCGTATGGGCTATTGGCCAACCGGCCTGACGTGCCGCAGCCAGCAATGGCACCGTATTGTCGATCGCCTCACGGATGTTGCCGCCACCAAACACTGCCGGATCGGCAAAGCCATTGACCAGATCCACGATCAATAGCCCAAAGGGCGCTTTCAATTGCATCTGTGCCCCAAAACCCTGGGCAGCATAGACCGCCGAATCGTTATTACTTGCCATGTTTATTTTCCTGCAATTTGCCTTTTATCACGACGGCCTCCCCGTCCAGGCAGACTGTGCAATTGCGCAAGGGAATATCGATGTGGCATGCGGTTGTACGCGAACCACCCGCTTCATTATTGGGACCCAGCGAAAACAGAAAATTGCCTGCAAACGCGCGGGCGTCCATGCCGATGGTCTGTTCCTTGTCATACAGCTCAAGCACCGACCAATAGGCTCGCTTCTGCAAACCCCAGCCGATATGCGAGATGGCATATCCCTCAGGATCATTGAACGTTTCCATATACTCAGCAAGTCGCTCAGCCTCGATCCCTCCGTCAATTTTTACGGCATAGCCATTTTTGACCGTGAGTACAATCGGCGCGGACACATAGGATTTTTGCGGCAGCAGAATGTCTCCTGTATCAATTACGATCGTGCCATTGGCACCACCTTCGTTGGGCCAGGTCAGTGAAAAGCCGCTGGGCCAATGGTCCCAGCGCCCGGGTTCATCGACAAACCCATATTCGCTGATGGCGGCAAATTCACCCAATGGACACCGCAGATCGGTTCCCGCATCCGAGACGACCGTCATTTGCTTTGCATTTGTAATTAACGCAGAAGCGGCCTGCACACGTTCGCGATCCTCTGCCGTGGGCAGGCAGCGAACCAGAATTTCCGGCGGCTCTACCGCCAACAAGATCTTGGTGCCGCTCTCCAGAATATCAATCTGTTCCGGCGAAAACAGCAAGGTCATCAGATCGAGCACCAGATCGCTCGCCTTGAGCGCGGCGATAGCGGCAGGATTACCCGTCAGCGCTGTTGTTCCAAGATAGGCCAGCGGATCGCGACTCAGGGACTTATCTGCATTTACAGGTGGCAGATCCAGCCGGTTGACAACGGCGCCCAACGATTGCACAGCAATCAGTGCACATGACAGGGTCTGGGGGTGCGTATTGGCGCTGGTCAGTATGGTAACAATCTGCCCCTTTTCCAGCCGGGACAAGGTCAGCACATGCTGCCATGCGGCGATGAGTTGATAGTCGCTAACGGCCATGGACATCTCCTTTAAAGGTATAGTTGCAACGACAAAATATCGGGAAAGCAGCGCGAGCACAGCCGTCGCTTTTCCTGCTACATAAAGCTAGCAAGCCTGCGAGACGCGTGTCAGATGCTGCCCCAGAAATTGCCCGAAAGCCTTGTAAAATCCCTCTTCGTTATCCCAGGGAATCATATGGCCGGCATTATCTACCCGTACATGCGCCAGTTCGCCGATCAGCCCTTCCATTTCTTTTACGTCCTCAGGCAACACCACGTCTCCCCGCGCAGCGGTCACCAACAGCACCGGCATGCGAATCTTCGGGAAATCCGCAAAAACGTCATCGGTATGGAAGCCGTCGAAACTTTCCACTACGGCACGCTCATCACAAGTGTGAAGCCACTGGGCGCGCAGTCGCAACTGTTCCTCGGTCCACGTGGGGCAAAACGCTTTCATGTCCTGCGCACTGCATCCCTTGCGCGCAAGCGCCATGGAATCCACATACCACGGCAATTTGGACGGATACGCCCGGCGGCCCGGCCCCGATACAGGCGGATCCACCATGACCAATCTGCTCAGGCCAGCGGGCTGGGTGGCCGCCGCTCTGGCGCCGATGCGCGCCCCCATGGAATGGCCCACAATGATGTAATCTTTCAGGTCCAGGGCCCGGGCAAATTCAATCACATCGCTGGACTGCGCATCCAAACTATAGTCAAGCGTTGCGTCGGCCTCGCTCAATCCCCGGCCACGCACATCCACGATATAGGTGTCGTAATGCAAGCCCAGGCGCTCGCCCACAAAAGCCCAGGTCACGGCGGGGCTGGTAATGCCCGGTATGATTACAATGCTTGGGCGTGTCTTGCGCTCGCCCTGCTGCCCACCAAATCGCAGGTAATGCTGGCGGATCCCATTGGCGTGGACATTGGCACCGTACATAAAAGTGCTCATGAATTTCTCCGGAGAAGTCAAAGGTTGAACAGTTTTTTCGCGTTCTCGTAGCACACCATGTTTTTGGTCTGCTCATCCAGCGGCGCAGTATCAATGAAATTTGCAGCAAGCTCGATAGACTCATAGGGGTAATCGACAGAGAACATCACCGCCTGTGGTCCCATCTCGGCAATCGCGCCCTGTAACGCCGCGTGGGAACAGACCCCGGAGGTGGTAATCAGGATATTGCTGCCAATGTATTGCGAAGGCTGCTGCTTGAGGCTGACCCCATGCGGATAGACGGCAAAGCGACTGTCAAAACGCCAGCGCTGAAATGGCAATCCCTCTCCCATGTGACCCAGAATGACCTTCACTCCCGGAAAGCGATCAAATACGCCACCGAACAACAGGCGCAATGCGTGGGTACCGGCCTCTACTCCCCACCCCCAGGTCGCGCCCACCAGCTCGGGGTGCCCGCTATAGGCGTGAGGAACATCATAGGCATCAAATGGATGCAGATAAAGCGGTACTCCCAGTTTTTCCAGCTCGGCCCAGAACGGATCGTATCGCCGATCGTCATAATAGATGCCGTGCGTATGACCATTGACCAGTGCGCCCTTGAAGCCCAGGTCATTCACGGTACGGCGCAGTTCTTCAATCGCAGCGTCCGGGTCCTGCATGGGCAACGTCGCAAAGCCCCCGAACCGTTCGCGATTGCGATCGATCTGCGCAGCAAGAAAGTCGTTGTTCTGGCGACTGCGGCGCACCGCCGTTGCCGCATCAGGTTCATTCTGCACGCCCGGTCCTGTCTGGGACAGGATCACATAGTCAATAGCGTACTGATCCATGAGCCTGATTCGCGTATCGTCAAAATCGGCAAGCCGTGCATTCAGTTCACTACTGGCCTGCGTGTTGATGTGTTTTACGAATGCCTTGGAATAATCATCGAATCCCACGGCACTAAAATGCTCCTCGAAAGCGATCTTGCGCGTCAGTGTCATGCGTGAACCTTATCCTTTAAATGGTGTTTTCTGATTTTACTACAGTATACTGATTAAATTCTCATGCAACAACTTTCCAGTCTGTTGCGCATGCCCCCGTCTGCAGACGGGATTACTTAAATAGCGGGGCTGAGTCTTCCTGCTCTTGGGAATCTTTCAACGGGTCTGTTGCAGAACGCTCTGCTGGGGCTGCGCCGCTGCCATACGGATCGGTACTATAGCCGCCCGAATCGTAGGACGTACCCATGTCAAACCTGACCGTGGCCGGGTCGACCCCCGTGCCAGCCCCTTTGTAATGCAGCACCATACCCGGCCAGATCATGACCGAAGCTACCATCAGCAACTGAATCACGATAAAGGGAATGGAGCCGCGATAGATTTCTCCGGTGGTGACCCGCTTGATCAGCTTGCCGGTAATACGATCGACATAATCTTCTTTGGGCGCCACCGAGCGCAGGTAAAACAACGCGAACCCGAAAGGTGGGTGCATAAACGAGGTCTGCATATTGACCGCCAGCAGGACGCCAAACCAGATCAGATCAATACCCATTTTGTCGGCAACCGGTCCGAGCAGCGGCACAATAATAAAGGCCAGCTCAAAGAAATCCAGGAAAAATGCCAGAAAGAAGGTTGCTACGCTGACCACGATCAGAAACCCGGTCTCGCCGCCTGGCAGGGACGCAAACAGGCCCTCGACCCAATGCTGTCCGCCAAAGCCGGTAAAGGTCAGGGTAAAGATCGTTGAGCCGACCAGGATGAAAACCACGAAACTGGTAAGCTTGGTCGTGGTATCCATTGCCTGCTTGAGCAACGCCCAGCTCAGGCGCCGCCGCAGTAACGCCATTACAATCGCGCCGACTGCGCCCATGGCACCGCCTTCGGTGGGCGTGGCGATGCCTAGAAAAATTGTTCCCAGCACCAGAAAGATCAGCAGCAGAGGCGGAATCATCACGAATACGACCCGCTCGGCAATTTGCGACAGCATCTGCAGCCGAAGCATCTTATTGGTTACCGCAATGACAAATGCAATAACACCCCAAAGCAGCAAATTGAGCACAATCACTTCGTCGGCTGCCGTCTTTTCCGTCAGAAGCATGGAATCGAGCAGCCACGCACCCACAGCGGCAACCGCCGACAGCACCAGCAACGAAACCAGGCCGCTTTTACCATTGGGTTCACGATAGATACGGGCCTCTTCAGGAAGCGCCGGTGCACTGGACGGCTTGATGATCGAACAGATAACGACATAGACAATATAAGCGCCGGCCAGGATAAAACCGGGCACCATCGCGCCGCGGTACATATCCCCAATGGAGCGGCCAAGTTGATCGGCCAGAATAATCAATACCAGCGAGGGTGGGATAATCTGCGACAGCGTCCCGGACGCAGCAATCACGCCCGTGGCCAGCTTGCGGTCATAACCATAACGCAACATGATGGGCAGCGAAATCAGTCCCATGGAAATGACCGATGCCGAGACCACACCGGTTGTGGCAGCCAGCATGGCCCCCACCACTACCACGGCAATGGCCAGACCGCCGCGGATCGGACCGAATAATTGGCCGATCGTTTCCAGCAGGTCTTCTGCCATGCCCGAGCGCTCCAGAATCAGGCCCATGAGCGTGAAAAACGGCACAGCCAGAAGCGAATCATTCAATACGATGCCAAATACCCGATCCGGCAGCGCCTGCAGAAACGAAAACGTAAATTCGCCGAAAATAATGCCAAGTAACGCGTACAGTATGCCGTTGGCTGCCAGTGTAAATGCGACAGGAAATCCCAGCAGCAGGAAACAGATCAATGTCAGAAACATGATCGGTGGCATATTGTTAATAAAGAATTCCATGCTACTTGTCCATCCTTTGTTCTATTTCTTTGAGCCTGGCCTCATTGGCGATCTCTTCAGCCAAAAGTTGCTCAGCGGTCTTGCCCTGCACCGGTGCCAGTGGATCTGGCCCCTTGCCGGCAAGAAAGGCTCCGCATTTAATCAAGTGCGAAACGCCGGCAAGCACCAGAAGGAAAAACCCGATGGGAATAAGCAATTTCACCGGCCAGCGGATCAATCCACCGGCATTTGACGATTGCTCGCTGGTCAAGAAGGACTGCATGAAAAATGGAATGGACAGGTCCAGCATGAGCAGACAAGCGGGCAACATGAAAAACAGCACGCCAAAAATTTCGATCAGAATCTGCGTGCGCCTGCTCATCATCTGAGAAATGATATCGACACGAACATGCTCATTCTTCATGAACGTGTAACCCGCAGCCAGCAGAAAAATGGCGCCGAAAAGATACCACTGAATCTCCAGCCACGCATTGGAACTCACATAGAAGGTTTTGCGGATCACCGCGTTACCTGCGCTGATCAGCACGACCACAAGGGTAAGCCAGATGACGGCTCGCCCAATGGTGTAGACAAGCGCATCGATCGCTCTGGATAGACTAGATAAGAGGTTCATCAAAATTGGACCGCTGCAAAATGGTTGAACAGGACGACCTGATATAATTGAATATTATTCAGTATACTGCATATATTTTTCCTTACTCTATCAGTAATAACCATTACTGCAACATCAGGGCCAGGCCTATCAAGTTCAGGTCGCCGCAGGCGATGCGCTTACAACCCTTTGTCGTAGCTGGGCTAGCGCCGGACAATTTCCGGCAGCTCACGCTTGTTCCCACATGGCGTCACCGCGATAAATCTGCCTGCCGGAACAATCAATATTTCTACAACAAACATTTCTCTTCGCACAAAACGGACTATTTCAGACCAAAACCATGCGTCCGATAAGTTTGCATTTCACATAACCGCATCCGCTAAATTTATAAGCAGTAAGTACTGGACGCACTCATACCACAACCCTATACTATTTGCAGTCAAACCGACCCAATCAACATTCGCACCGGAGACCATTTACATGGATAACGAATCGACTGAAGAAGCTCTGGCGGTAACAGAGGCGGACGCACCGCACACGCGTCGGCAATTTTTGCGTAATGGCGTTACAGCGGTCACCGGCGTTCTTGCAAGCAGCGCAGGACTGAGTGCCGCCGCTGCCCAGTCCGGGACAGCGACCAAAGAAGGAGCGGCAGCCGACAACGCGCTGACCATCCCGCAGTGGACCAAACAGCCCGGCGCCCTGGTTGGCAGTCGTCCTTATGGTAAGCCGTCCGAATTTGAAAGCGGAATTATTCGCCATCTGCGCAAGACGGACAAACAATATTTTTCTTCCTCGACCCGCACCCCACTGCAGGAGCTCGATGGCATCATTACGCCTAACGGGCTCTTCTACGAACGCCACCACAATGGCATTCCCGATATCAATCCCGTTGAACACCGGTTGATCGTGCATGGGCTGGTAAATAATGCGCTGTCTTTCACACTGAATGATATCCGGCGTTTCCCCTCGCACTCCCAGATCTATTTTCTTGAATGCTCCGGCAATCCGGGATACGCGGTCTATGGCAAAACGGCAGCCGAAGTCAACGGCCTGGTCAGTTGCGCCGAATGGACCGGCGTGCCACTCAAGACGGTTCTGAACGAGGCCGGCATCAAGCCTGAGGCCAAATGGGTCATTGCCGAAGGTGCCGACGGTGCAGGTATGACGCGCAGCATTCCGTTGGAAAAGTGCCTGGACGATGCCATGCTCGTATACAGTCAGAACGGAGAGCGCCTGCGGCCCGAACAGGGGTATCCGCTAAGGCTGCTGCTGCCCGGCTTTGAAGGCAATATGAGTATCAAGTGGCTGCGACGCCTGCAGGTCGCAGACGAGCCTGTGCACTCGCGCGAAGAAACATCCAAGTACACGGACATCCTGCCAAACGGCAAGGCCCGCGAGTTCACATTTGTGATGGAAGCCAAATCCATCATTACCAGCCCTTCGGGCGGGCAGCAGATCGATGGCAAGGGGTTTCATGAAATCCGCGGCATTGCCTGGAGCGGTAAGGGACGCATTACCAAGGTGGAGATCTCGGTTGACGAGGGTAAAACCTGGCAACCAGCCCGATTGCAGACGCCGGTCCTGAGCAAGGCGCTGACACGCTTTCTCTTTCCATGGGAATGGAACGGCCAACCCGTGGTAATACAAAGCCGGGCTACCGACGAAACCGGATACATACAGCCTACGCTGGAATCACTCGTTCAAGTGCGCGGCGTCAATAATACCTATCACAACAACGCGATTACACCATGGCGTATCGCATCTGACGGAAAGGTGACGCATGCACGCGCTTAAAATTTCTCTTGCTGGAACACATGTAGCCAGACACGCCATTGCGCTGCTTGCATGCACTACGCTACTGGGTGCAACCGCGGACGCAGTTCACGCAGAACAGAAATTCGGCTTTGGCCATCCGGTGACACCTGAAGCAATCGCTGCGTGGGACATCAATGTGTTTGCCGATGGACGCAATCTGCCGGACGGCAGCGGCACCGTCACACAAGGTAGCGCCATTTACGCCCAGCAATGTGCCGCCTGTCATGGCAGCAAGGGTGAAGGAGGCAGTGGCGACCAACTAGTGGGCGGTCTTGGCACACTTGCCAGCGGCAAGCCGATCAAGACAGTGGGCAGTTACTGGCCATACGCCCCGACTTTATTTGACTACATCAGACGCGCCATGCCGCTGACGGCACCCCAAAGCCTGAATAACGAACAGGTTTATGCTGTTACTGCCTATCTTCTTCACTTGAACGGGCTTGTGAAAGAAGACGCGCGCCTGGATGCAAAATCGCTTGCTGCAATCAAAATGCCCAATCGGGATGGCTTTGTGCCTGATCCGCGCCCGGATGTTTCACAAAGCTCTGACAGCAGCAAGACGCCAGCCAGCGACAAACCCGCAACACAATCGCAATAATACTGATGCGATCATCCCACTGCAGGCGAAGCACCTTGTGCTTCGCCTGCAACTATGCCGCCTGCGCTTGGTGATTTTGCTCTTGCCTGCCCAGCAAACGGGACAGCAACTGCCCTTCCAGGGACGCGTATTGCGCATCCCCTCTCACGCGCGGCCGGGCAAGCCTGACATCCAGGTCAAATTTCACCGTATTCTGGTCAATCAGAATCACGCGATCTGCCAATGCAACAGCTTCAGCCACGTCGTGCGTGACCAGAACCGCAGTGAACCCATGGTCTTTCCATAGTGATTCGATCAATTGCTGCATTTCGATGCGCGTCAGGGCATCCAGCGCGCCTAACGGTTCATCCAGCAGCAACAATCGCGGTCGATGCGCCAGCGCCCGGGCCAGCGCCACACGCTGACGCTGGCCGCCGGATAGCACGCCAGGCCATTCGTCGGCGCGGTCCGCCAGGCCAACCTGCTCAAGCGCCTCGATGGCAATCCGGCGAATCTGGCTGCCTTTGCCTTTCAGACCGAGAGCAACATTGTTGGCAACGGTTTGCCAGGGCAGAAGACGTGCGTCCTGATACATGATGCGTGTGTCATGACGGGACTGCTCGACCGCTCGCCCATCCACCCGTATTCTGCCCACGCTGGCGGTATCCAAACCAGCTAACAGGCGCAACAACGTACTTTTGCCGCATCCGCTGCGTCCCACCACAGAGAGAAACTGGCCCGCTGCAACGCTCAGGTTGACATCCTGCAATACCTGTCGTGTCCCAAAGCGTTTGCCAGCCCCTTCCACTCTCAGATCAATTCCGCCATTTACTTGTTCCATACTTTTCATTGCTCCAGTACGCTATCTATGTCTCTATTTAAATGCAGGATTCCAGCGCAACAACCTTCGTTCAAGCAAACGCGAGGCCGTATCAGCCAGTTTGCCAAGCAAGGCATACAGCAAAATGGCAACCACTACGATATCGGTCTGCATAAACTCGCGAGCGGTCATGGCCATGTAGCCAATCCCGCTGCTGGCCGAAATCGTTTCGGCAACAATCAACGTCAGCCACATAAAACCCAGTGCGAACCGGACACCGACCAGAATGCTGGGCATGGCGCCGGGAAGAATGACCTTGGTAAAAAGCTGCCAGTCTGACAGACCATAGGATCTGCCCATCTCTATGAGATCACGATCAACCGAGCGAATCCCGTGAAAGGTGTTCAGATAGATGGGAAACAGCGTACCCAAAGCGACCAGAAAGAGCTTGCCCGCTTCATCGATGCCAAACCACAGAATGACCAGCGGGATGAGAGACAAGTGCGGTACGTTACGTATCATTTGTATAGTGGTATCCAGAAGGCGCTCGCACACCCTGAAGCCACCGTTCAGAAAGCCCAGTATCAAACCGATAGCGCCGCCAATGAAAAAACCGAATGCCGCGCGCACGAAACTGGGCCATAGGTGAACAAAGATTTCTCCACTGCGTATCAGCTCCCAGGCCGCCAGAACAACGGCAAGCGGGGACGGCGCAATCCGGGTCGATAGCCAGCCGGCCCAGGCAGCCAATTGCCATAACAGAACCAAAGCAATCGGCACCAGCCACGGCGCCAGACCGCTCTGTACAACACGCTCCCACAACGGCACCCTTTCTTGCTCAACAATCGGCTGATCGGCTACATGGACCGCAGTTTTATCATGGACGCCAGATAACATTCTTGATCTCCAGAGCACGAGGAATCAACTTTTGTGTAGAAAATGCATCTGCAATATTCTGCTGGTTTTGTGCAACCGGGTCTGTGATGTACGCCACACCATACGCGTAGTTTTCCAGCGCATGACGGGTGATCTCCCGGCTCAGTCCGATCTGAGGCGAAAGAATGTCTGCCGCCTCGTCAAAATGCGCCACCGTCCACTTATTGGTCGCATCAACTTCTTCGATTGTCCATTTCAGAATCTCTGGGTAGGATTTCGCGTAAGCGCCGGTGGAAAGGTAAAAATTATAGTTGTGTACCTGATCGTGGCCGGCAACCAGGACGCGCGCGCCAATCTGTTCGATCGCGGCCTGGGCAAATGGGTCCCAGATAACCCATGCATCAATCGAGCCACTTTCAAATGCAGCCCGCGCATCTGCCGGCGGCAGATACTTCACATCAATATCCTTGTAGGCAATACCTTCTCTTTCCAGTACTTTCAAAAGCAGATAATGCACGTTAGAACCACGATTGAGCGCCACGCGCTTGCCCTTGAGTTCCTTGAACGACTGAATGGACGAATCTTTTTGTACCAGAATTTTCTCGGCTTTCGGCGCCGGCGGCTCGCTCGCTACATACACCAGATCTGCACCTGCCGCCTGGGCAAATATCGGCGGCGTTTCGCCGACGCAGGCAAAATCGATACTGCCTACGTTCAATCCTTCGAGCATTTGTGGTCCGGCGGTAAATTCGATCCAGCGTACACTGACGCCTTCTTTTTTGAGGCGGGCATCAAGATTGCCACGTGCTCTGAGCAGCGCAATATTGGAACCCTTTTGCCAGCCCACCCGAAATAATTTAGCCTCGGTTTGCGCCGAAGCGGCTTGCAGCGGCGCGATGCCAGCCAGCGTGCCCAGTGCCGCCAATAATTTCAATGATGATCTGCGGTTCTTGAAAGCGCTGTCTGTCATGTCTTGTGTATCCGTGTTTGGTGAGTTTCCTGTTTATCTTAGCAACCTGAGCATTGATGCTTCCAATATCAATTTGTATTTTGCTTATGCCGCATCCTGCAGTATCTCAGGCATATACAAATGCATTAAATATTGTTTGATCTGGCTGAACGCAATGGTGTAATGAAGGTCATATTCATTTATTCATCCAATCAATCGAGAAAAGCATGCCCCGTTTCCTGAACACAGTTGTCATAAATGGAAGCCTGCATCGTCCGTCGCGTACCCGCGTCCTGCTGGAAGAAGTTACCCAGAAAATTTCAAACGATGTTGCACTCCAAACCCAATTCATCGATCTTATCGATCTGGTGCCTTTCATCGGTACAGCCGTTTCGAAAGACAGCCTGAATACGGTTGCAAAACAAGCGCTGCAGCATATCGAACACGCCGATTTTCTGATCGTAGGCGCGCCGGTGTTTCGCGGTTCGGTGCCCGGGCTACTCAAGCACCTGTTCGACCTGATTGACATGGACGCGCTGGCTGGCAAGCCGGTATTGCTGGCTGCGACAGGAGGCAGCGCCCGACACGGTCTGGTGATAGACCATCAACTGCGCACGCTGTTTGGGTTTTTTCATGCCCTCAGCCTGCCTGCCGGCATCTACGCCACTTCGGAGGAAATACAAGACGGGAAAATTGTCAGCGAGACTCTGGCCAAACGTCTCGAACTGGTCACATCTCTGGCAGCTCCCGTGCTCAACGGAGTAATCAATCAACAACGCCACAATATTGTTGAACGCGCTGTTGCATAGGCGCGCACTGTCTATTTTTCACCACCCATCGCAAACGTCATGAGCCTCGATATTTTCTGGTTTCTTCCCACTTCCGGCGACACGCGCTATCTGGGCACATCGGATTTTGGCAGGTACCCCACCAGCGAATATCTGCGTCAGATCGCCATCACAAGTGAAAACCTTGGCTATGACGGCTTGCTCATTCCAACCGGAAGCTCCTGTCTTGACCCCTGGGTCGTCGCCGCCAGCTTGATTCCGGTCACCCAGCGAATCAAACTGCTGGTTGCGCTCAGGACCTCGCTGGGCGGCCCGGCGCCCTCGGCCAGACAGGCCGCCACGCTGGATCAGGCTTTGCATGGCCGTTTGCTGCTCAATGTCGTGCCGGGTGGAGACGCTGCCGAACTGGCTGCAGATGGCGTGCAACTGGGCCATGATGAGCGCTACGCAGCCGCAGATGAATATCTGCAAATATGGAAAAAGCTATTGTCTGGGGAAACCGTCGATTTCCATGGAAAATACCTGTCAGTCACGCAAAGCAGGAATTATCATGCGCCAGTACAAAAGCCCTGGCCACCCCTTTATTTCGGCGGCTCTTCCGAGGCTGCGCACGAACTGGCTGCCCGGCACGTGGATGCCTATCTGACCTGGGGAGAGCCGCCTGCAGCAGTCGCCAGCAAAATCGCCGATGTCAGAGCGCGCGCAGCAAGGCATCATCGAACCGTGCGCTTTGGGCTCAGGGTTCATGTCATCGTAAGGGAGACGGAAGATGAAGCCTGGCAGGATGCGCATCGGCTGATCAGTCATATCACTGACGAGGATATCGCGCACGCCCAGCGCAATTACGCCCAGATGGACTCGGTGGGCCAGCAGCGCATGGCGGCTTTGCATGGCGGACGGCGCGACAAACTGGAAGTGTCACCTAATTTGTGGGCTGGCGTAGGTCTGGTCCGCGGTGGAGCAGGCACCTCTCTGGTGGGCGATCCACAAACCGTAGCTGCCCGACTGCAGGAATATGCCGATCTCGGAATCGACACCTTCGTGCTATCTGGGTATCCTCATTTGGAAGAGGCGGTTCGTTTTGCGGAACTGGTTTTCCCGTTGCTGGGCAAAGCAGCGGTGACCACCCAGGGCCTGGCGCAGACAGGGGGCGCATTTGACCGCAGGGCGGCGCAGGAGTGACGCAGGAGCGATAATACGGCACCGGGCTAATGATTGCTTGAAGGGCCTACAGCCTTATGAGATACTCAGGATCGAAGCGATAAGTAAGTAGACTGTCTTGGTTCCGTCGTTCTGATAAAAATCGTTCCCATGGCCCCTAGAGTGATTACAACTGCAATAACACTACCGCCCTGCATGCCTTCACGCATTGCCGCCTGCTGCTCCAATACCATAGAGTATCGCCGATGACCCGGCCGATCGGAGACCTGGACATCAATCTGCTGCTCGCGCTGGATGCGCTGTTGCAGGATCAGAATGTGACACATGCCGCAGCCAGATTGAACATCACGCAGTCGGCGCTATCCGGGCGCCTGACCAGGCTACGTCGTATTTTCAATGATCCATTATTCGTGCCGTCCTCGTCTGGACGGGGAATGACACCCACCTCGCATACTCTGGCACTCAAGCCAGAACTGCAACGTCTGTTGCAACAGTTGACGCAATTTGTCCAGTCGGCACATGTTTTCGATCCCGCCACCAGTGAACGTACATTCCGTATTGCCGCAATGGACAACCCGGCGGCTATTCTTGCTCCGGCGCTGTTGCCTTTGATTAGGGCCCGGGCACCGGCGGTCAGGGTCGCCTTTATACTGCCCGATAAAAGTCAGGTCAACGAACAACTGGAACGAGGCGAAGTGGATCTGTTTATTGGCACCGCGCAGGATGCAACGCCAAACCTGATCGGACGCCTGCTCTTTGACGAAGAATTCCTGACTGCACAGCGCATCGGCCATCCCCGTGGCACAGGTCCACTCTCCCTGGATACGTTTTGCGAACTGGATCATCTGCTTATTTCAACCAGCGGCGGCATGTTCAACGGCATGATTGACGAGGCGCTGGCCGATCTCGGTCGGCAACGCCGTGTAACGGTGTCGGTCCAGAGCTATGCCCTGGCCCCGCTGATCCTGGATTCGACAGATTGCATCTGCACCTTGCCCAAACGTTTTCTGCAGCGATTTACCAGCCACCTGGAATTGTTTACCCCGCCACTGACCCTGGATACGTTCTCGATGAAGCTGTTCTGGCATTCGACAGTTAATGCCGATCCGGCGCACCGCTGGCTGCGGTCAATGGTTTTCGACGCGGTGCAGACAAAGTGAGGTCATTCAGTTTTCGAGCCATCAGCAGTATCGATAGGTCGAATTGAAATTTACGATTTGTGCAGTGCCAGACAATGACGCATGATGTGATTTGCCCACCCAAACATGGAAAATCAACAAAATGTCACGTATTACTCCCCTGCTTTTTTCAGGCGCGCTGGCCATCGCAAGTGTAATTGCCTTGCCCACCTATGCCCAGGCAGCACCTGTTGCAAAGACCGCTACTTATAAGCAAGTGGCTGACTCCTATTCTATGCCCCTTGGCAACTTGACCATTACCGCCATATCTGATGGCACCGTGCCCCAGGATCTGTATCAACTACTGATTGGTCCATCTCATTCTCATATCGACAATTTGCTGGGCAAGGCATTTCTTGCGAACCCGGTAGAAGCATCGATCAATGCATTTGTGATTCGCGACGGCGAACGTATTATTCTGGTCGATACCGGCTCGGGTGAGCTTTTTGGGCCCGGCTTCGGCGGCAAACTTTATGATAGCCTGGCCAGCGTAGGAATCAAATCCGAACAAGTTACCGATGTGCTTATTACACATATTCATACTGACCACACCGGTGGCCTGGTACAAAACGGCAAACCTGCATTTCCAAATGCCACCGTCCATGTCGGTGCACCCGACCTGGCCTTTTTCCTGGACGCCGGCAATGCCAAGAAAACAGGCTATGATGATAAGTATTTCGCAGAAGCGATCAAGACGATCGGTGTATATGACAAACTGGGAAAAGTGAAAACTTTTGATGACGGGCAAACCGTCCTTCCCGGTATAAATGCGTCTATTCACCCGGGGCATACGCCCGGCAGCGCATTCTTTACCGTCAGCAGCCAAGGCAAATCTATGGTGTTCGTTGGAGACATTGTCCATGTTGAGTCCTTGCAGTTTCCCGAACCGGACATCGCGATTGTTTATGACCTGAAGCCGGAAGATGCAGTATCCGTAAGAAAAAACGCATTTTCTGATTTCGCCGGCAAGCGCCAGCTGATCGCCGCACCCCACTTGCCATTCCCCGGGATCGGCCATGTCCGCTCCGAGGCCAAGAGCAGTTTCAGCTGGCATCCGGTCGAATATCGCAATCGCGCAAGCGACTGACGATTCAGCGCGTATCTGGGGTTGGCGTCGCAGTGACCGTGGCAGTGGGCAGCAATGTATCCTGTTGCCTGCGTCTGGCTGCCGGCGCGCGCATGACACTTGCATAACGCCCGGGGCAAAAGCGCAAGACCAGGAGGGCGACAACGAGCACGGTTGCCAGATGTCCCATCCATCCTGCCTTGTAGCTACCCGTCGCCTCATGCAGTACGGCGACAAGCCAGGCCGGCGCCGCAGCGATCAGAAAACCACCACCCTGCATGAGTGCCGAGAGCGCCCCGGCCTGTGCAGGATCAGGCAGATGATCCAGTGCCACGATCAGCATTAAGGCAAAGCAGCCGCCCAGGCCGCAGCCCAGCATGATTACCCAGCCAAGCGCAGCGTAGCCCGGTGCTAACGCCAAACCCGCAAAACCGATGCCCTGCATCACAAGTGTGAACCATAACCCGGGCCGGCGATCCGGTGCGTTCCTGGCAAACAATGGTAGCGTAAGCGCCGACAGCGCCTGGCTCACCGCCAGCACTGCCAGTAAGCCGCCACTGGCCGCGGCGCTCCAGCCTCGCTCCTGATAAGCCGGTGCCAGCCAGGCGACCACAGATGTGTAGCCCCCATTCATCAATCCGAAGCAGAGCATCAAAAGCCATGTACGAGGTCGGGCCAGCAACAACCGGGCAACGCCTTCAGTCTTGCTCATGCGAGTATCAATCGGCAGAAAAGACCATGCCAGCAAGAGTGCGACAGAGGCCGGCAATGCAAACCAGGCCAGGCCAACGGTCCAGAGTCCTGTGCTCGACGACACGGCCGGTGCAGTGAGTGCGCCCAGCGCTCCACCGCCCATGAGCATTGCCGAGTACAGCCCCATCATGGGACCGACATGACGGGCAAACTCACGCTTGATGATCCCCGGAAAAATCGCTTGTATCACTGCGACACCCAAACCAATCAACGCTGCCGTCGCAATAAGACTCCAGCCGCTCATGCTCAGCAGACGCAAAGCGCAACCGCAACAGATCACCAGCAATGCAGCAATGACGGAACGGCGCGCACCAAACGCACTTTGCAGGGCTGGTCCGATAAATGCCACTCCGCCCATCAGCAACATCGGCACCAGCGTAAGCATGGCCATGCCTTGCAGGCCCAGCCCCGTATGCTCCCGAATATTGCCGGCAAGGGGCCCGATACTAGTGATGAAGGGTCGCAGATTAAACCCTATCAGTGCAACTGTTGCGACAAGCATGGCTCGCACAAGCGGCGATTGGACCCACCTCATGAATTCAAGCCCCTTTTTGTTCCTGGTGTTTCCAATGAGCGTACAGGTCGGGCCTGGCAGCAAGCCGGGTGGGCACATGACGAATGGTCATGGACTGTTCGGCAAAGGGCCTGGCCAGGTCGGCATATATTTCTGCGGTAGAAAGGCCATAGGGCGCACCGTCTTCATTGCTATAGGCGTAGGTCACTTCTTTGATAGCCGCCAGCCTCATTGCACCCATGCACATGGGGCATGGGTGACCGCTGGCAAAGACACTGCACCCAGCCAGACTGGCTGAACCCAGATGCTGACTGGCCGCCCTGATCGCCAGTAACTCGGCATGCGCGGTAGGATCGTTGGTCGTTATGATTTCGTTGACCGCCTGGGCAATCACCTGGCCATCGCGAACGACCAAAGCCCCAAATGGGCGGCCACCCTTTTCTGCATTGGTATAGGCAAGCTCGATCGCCTGCTGGAGAAAATTTATATTCTGTTGCATTGATGTACCCTTTCAACTATCAACGCCCGCCAGCGGCGCGCAGCATGTTTTCTATTTCGCGATAGCCATGTGAACGCGCGTGCGCAAGTGGGCTAACGCCCTCGCGATCAGCCAGATTAGGATTGGCCCCCGCCTTGAGCAGAGCGTCCACGATCTGCTGGTGCTGCTCACCACCTGAGCCAAGAATAATTGCCTCCAGCAATGCAGTCCATCCCAGATTATTAACGTGGTCAACATCGACACCGGCTTCAATCAGCGTTTTGACAGTTTGGACATGGCCGCGTTCCGCAGCAGGAATCAGTGCCGTTCCGCCATACCGATTAGTACTTTTGAGATCAGCGCCGTGAGCCAGCGTAAGCTTGAGAATTTCCAAATGCCCCCTGGCGCCGGCATACAAATAGGCGCTGTCACTGATATTGTCTTTTGCGTTGACATCGGCGCCAGCCGCAATAAGCGTTTGCGCAGCGCGCACCTTGTTCGCCCTGGTGGCAACAAGCAGCGCGGTCGCGCCCGAGCTATCGCGTGCGTCTGTTTCCGTCCCACCCGATAAAAGTTGCTTGATGGCAGGGACATCGTCATTGCCTGCTGCAATATGCAACGGATATGCTTTCATGACTGCTCCCGAGAAGATAGGCGTGCAGGCCAGTAGTACGGCTGTGAACACTGCCATGACAATCGATCTGGTCATATGACCTCCAAAAATCATTGCAATAGGGATTGGGATCGGCGCCTGCCGCTACACCGTGTACCACGCACAGGGCGATGGGCTGCAGGAACGCTTAAATTCAAGCGCCTTGTGTCAGTTGTGTCCGTATTGGCACCGAACCGCCGCCAGTATAGTCTCGCCGCCTTGTATTTGGAAATTAAATTATTGAATAATAAATATTAAGAATATGCATGTTGTGCTTATAATTGCAATCAGAATACTTCATAAACAGGGAAACGAAATTGCTTGATCCTCGTCTTCTGGCGGCGTTTGTCGAGATTGTCGATACAGGCAGCTTTACCGCCGCCGCAGATCGCCTTCACCTCACGCAATCGACCATCAGCCAGCAGCTGGCAAGGCTAGAATCGTCAGTTGGCCAGCAACTGGTGCACCGCAACGCCCGCCCGGTACAGGCAACTGTCCCCGGCGAACGGCTGGCAGGTTACGCCCGGCGCATTCTCGCGCTTGAACGCGAAGCGCAAGCCATGCTGGGAGACCCGGCCGGTACCCAATCCGTGCGCATCGGTCTGCCCGAAGACCTGGTTACCGCTCAAATGGCGGCGGTCTTCAGGACCTGTACCCAGACGCACCGCTCGATTCGACTGGACATCACGACCGGCTTAAGCCGCAATCTGACCGACCGTTATCGTGGTGGGGAGCTCGATATTGTCGTCGTCAAAGAGTCAGCAGCAAGCGCGGACTGCCACGCCAGCTTCCCGGAAGCATTGGCCTGGTATGAAAGTGCAGACAATAGCCAGCCATGGTCCGACCCCGTTGCGCTGGTCACTTTTCCGCCCGGCGGACTGTACCGCGAAGCCATGTTTGATCGTATCGAACGGGAGCGCAGAAAATGGTACGTTGCTTTTTCAGGCAGCAGCTTTCAAAGCGTACTGGTCGGCGTAGAGACCGGCCTGGGCCTGTCCCTGCTGCCCATCAAAGCCACCACCGGGCGGCGTGTACGCGAGTACGCACCTTTGGGCAACATGCCGTCGATGGTTGTTTCTCTCTATGCATGGGATAAAAGTGGGCCCGCAGCAGAGTTGATCAATCAGATGACAGAGGTACTTGAGCGCCGACTGGAACCATAATGGACACAAAGCTGCTCTCGCCTTGCTGCCTGCTGCCAGGGATGCGCAGCCCCTGACAACCCGAAAGAATACCTCGGCGCTGATTTTCCCCGTGCCCGATAGCCATCAACTTCGTTTCACCCGAAGGGCGACTTTGTGCGATTGCTGGCTTGTTCTAAGCAAACGCTTATGCCTCATATATAAAAATCGTTTTGGACATTAACAGGTCGATCCGTTGTAATGCAGTTGTCTCCAGGCAAAATACCCATGGAAATGAGTATGCCGAGGCACACATACATCAGACCGAAACACATAGAACGAGAGACAAGACGATGGCCCGGAATAACAGACGCAGGTTTTTGCAATACGCCAGTATTGCACCACTCTCAGCGGTACTTCCCGCTTATGGGAGCACAAACAATTTCCCCGATAAACCTATCAAAATAGTGGTAGGTTTTTCCGCTGGCGGTACAACCGATGCCTTGCCACGGCTTTTTGCCACACAAATGAGCCGGATTCTGGGGCAGACAATAGTGGTGGAGAACAAACCAGGAGCGGCTGGCAATATTGCCACAGCTCAGGTGGTGCGATCTGCGCCGGACGGATATACGCTTCTTGCGTCCAGTATTGGCCAGATTACCGTCTCGCCACATACCATGACCATGTCGGTCGATCCGCAAAGGGACCTGGAACACATATCCATGTTTGGAGAAGGCGATCAGTTCCTGACCATAAACAAACAGGTTCCGGCGTCCAGTATTCAGGAGTTTATCGCACTGGTAAAAAACAAGCCTCATACTATGTTTTATGGAGACTCGGGGGCCGGGGGCAATATGCACCTCTATCTGGAATACTTCAGAATGCTCGCGGGCCTGAATATCGACGCTGTGCACTTCAAGGGAGGCAGTCAGATCATGCCAGACCTGATCTCCAACCGCGTCCAATTGAGCCTGCTGAGCAATATTGTCATGAGTTCACATGCCAAAGATGGCAGTTTGCGGCCCATACTGCTATACGGAAAAAAACGCGATCCTGACTACCCGGATGTACCGACTGTTCGCGAAGCCGGTTTACCTGATCTGGAAACTGCCAGCAACTGGTTTGGGCTGCATGCGCCCAAAGGCACGCCACGCGGCGTCATCGATCAAATTTATCGCGCGCTGGTGGAATCACTGAAAACTAAAGAAGTGCAGGAGGGCCTGGTAACGCTGGGTATCACCGCCGGCGGCAATACTCCTGAAGCATTCAGCCAGCGTATCGCCCGGGAATCTGCAACATTCAAAAAAGTCGCTGAACTGACGAAAATCAAGCCTGGTTCAGCCTGATATAGCACCGGATGGCCGTGGATTCTTCAACAACACGCAAACCAGCAATATAAAAAAAGCCGGTAAGGATGCAATTTAATAATTCTCATCTTTACCGGCTTTTATACCAGAGGCTGGCTACGTCATAATTATCGCGTCACGTCGGCTGGACCAGGTTCTGTATGCTGTACTCCAACTGATACAAGCCATTAATGACGTCAGCCGCGGCGCCTGCCCTGATCAGCGCATTCTCCGAAAGATATTGTTCACATGCTTTACGCACCCCTTCTTCTGCTGAGCCTTCAATCAACAATATCAAGTCGGGCAATTGAATAACGCGTCCGCGTTGATTGCCCGAATTTCCCCCCGTCAACGCAGTATCGTTCTCTACAAAATGCACGCCGGTTATTCGTGGCGCGTCGATCAAGCCCGACAACATGTTGTTCACGATGTGTTTTATCAGCGAGGCTTTCTCACCCTCCTGTGCCCTGATGCGTATGGTCTTAATAAAGCCACCCATCGCGTAACCCTGACTGTAGTGGATTCTGCATCCCCCCCGAACGTTATTGCGAAACGCGGGCAGTGTCTTAGTTGACCATGGTGTCGGGTTGGTCAGGCGGGTCTTGTAAACATCACTTACCAGAACATCGGCATTGGCAACTTCGTATAAGGTCAGAAATTCAACCTGAGCATCCACGGCAATATAGCGTCGGCCCCTGATAAAGCCGGCAATACCTAGCCTTTCGACCATGTGCTCGCGCGGATGCCACTCGAAAAAATCCTCACGCATTTCGGGTGTAATATCATTCCAGATAGCGATAAGTGCTTCTCCTGCCAGTACCATGTCATTTTCCTTTATAGATGATTGATTGTGTAAAGAGGCGTGCGACACGCCGGTGCCCTGTTTACTGCTCTGTCGTCAACGCAACTGCATGTCCGGCAGAACGATACGCCTGTTCCATAAGCTGCAAGCTGCGAAGCTGATCCTGGGCACTGGTCCAGAACGGGCCATGATCGATCAGACGATCTGCAAAGTGTTGAATCGATGCGTCAAAACATCCCTGCCTTATTTCGGCTTCGTCATAAGTAACCATATCCTGCTCCTGGCCAATCAGCCTGAGCACTGCATTTTCAAGAATGACGCTGCACCGGGTTCCGGCGATCTCAAGTCGATCAGGTGAGCGGGTATCATGGCCCGCTGCAGTCATGACGCCATCTATCGTGACCGGAAATCCGGATTCGGAACGCAGCAATAGCGTTGCACTATCCTCTCCTTTGAGATCCGGACATGCCCTTGCTGTACAGCAGGCAATAAGCGACATTTCGCCAAATAGTGAACGAACAACATCAATCTCGTGGATCAGTGACTCTGCGATCAGGACACGTTGCTCGCTCTGAAGAAAAGGCTGACGTGTGAAGGCGTGTATTTTGCCGTCTTCCTTGCGTGGCAGCATGCTGGAGCGCCACAATGCGATGCGCACCTGAGCGACCGTACCGAGCGTGCCAGCGTCTATCCATTCGCCGATTTTTCTAAAGTAAGCGCGGTATCGCCAGTTTTCATTGACCATGACGCGGATGGACGAGCCGATCTCCTGGACTAATGCCAATGCCTCATCATAAGTGGGACATAGCGGCTTTTCGCACAGTGCATGTACGCCATACCTGGCGGCCATGCGCACCAGAGCGGCGTGAGTTTCGCGTGGCGTGATGATGTCTACCGCATCAAGTGTTTCCTGCTCGAACATGCTTTCAGCGGATACATAAACGTGCTCAATTCCAAACTGCGCAGCTCTTTGCCGGCCACGTTCGATCGAAGAATCACATACAGCAACGACCCTGGCATTGGTACAGTTGGACCAGGCCGCCAGGTGATCGGCACTGATCATGCCGCAGCCAATAACGCCAACCCGAAGGGTGCTTACGGTTGAAGACATCTTAGCGCGCCCCCATTCCATGTTTGCGCGCATGGTATCGCGCCATGAAATGTGTCGCATCGGCAGCCGCCGCGCTGGCTTTTTCCGCAGGCGTTTTGTCTCTCATATCCTGTCTGGCCACTTCATATTCAATTTCACAATCAGCCGGTAATTCATCCAGGAACTGGAACAGGGGCAGCACACCTTCACCGGCCGGTAGCCGTGCACCACGTGCTTCCTGTAATAGGGCTTCGTCTGTCATATCGCCTGACCATGCGTTGGCATCGCACAATTGGGCGAAAACAACCCGCTCTGCAGGAATAATCCTGATGTGCTCGGGCGTCGCGCCGGAGCGAGCCAGGTGCAGCGCATCCAGCAAGAGCCCTGCCTGGCTGCTGTTGCTTGCCTGGATGACCTGCCAGGCGGCTTCAAGCGTACGAATTCCGCTGTACGGCAAAAATTCAAGAGCCACCCGTATGCGGGCCTTTTCGGCCAATTCGCAATAGGCAGAGAACGTGTCAATGAACCGAGATTCATCAGGGTCAAAACTATTGGCCACCAGTATCGGCACTCCCAGTTCCGCCGTAGCGTCAATAACTGGCTCCACATCTTCAATTCGGGTCTCGGGATAGAACTGATAGCCCGATACATTAGACAGTCTCACACCCAGTTCAGCTGCCTGATTTCGCAGTGCCACAATTGTTGCGGGATTGTTCAAAACAGGCGTTGCAAATGCATCACCCGGGCGTCGTCCGCAGATTCTGATACCAGTGGCCCCGAAGCCGGCAGAGGCCGCAGCGTCAATGGTCTGCGCGGCAGTAGCGCCGATGGTTAAATGAGCAAGAGTAAGGTCTTTTATAGTCAGCATATTTTTCAGTCAGTCCAAACGTTGAAAGCGACAACTATTGCAGTGTTGCCGGTGCGGATACATCCAGGCGATCTGCAAGTTCCAGCAGATCGCTCCATACGGCGCCTGATATGTGTATACCTGTGATCTGCTGCTCTTTCTGGACACGCCATGCACGCTCTCCAGGCAGCAGGATCTCTTGCATGTCTGCAAGCAGGGGGGTATTTTTGAGCATCATGGCCATCTCGTCGACTCTGCGCTTGAACGCATCGGGTTCGATAAATTTCGATATATCAATTGCCATATGAATATGCCCATTGCCAATGTCCCGCTGGGTATCCACAAACCACGCCGGTATTTCAGACAAAATACGAGATCCGGTCAGCACGCCACACAGGATTTCCCCGAATACGGCCAGCCCATATCCCTTATAGCCCAAAGGCAGCAATGCGCCTCCGGCCGCCAGATCGGCCGGATTATCAGTTGGTTTCCCGTGACGATCAATGATCCAGTCTGTAGGAATGCGGCGATTGTTCTTCGCGGCCAGGCGTACCTTTCCTCCGGCGGCCACACTCAATGCCATATCAAGTACAACCGGCCCCTGCGTCAACCCTGGGGCGGCGAAGGCAATCGGATTGTTGCCAATATTGTTAACGCTTCCCCCCCAAGGAGTCATTCCGGGGTAGCCGTTAGTCCAGGCGATACCGATCATATTTTCAGGCATCGCCATAAGCGCATAATGCGCGCAGGCGCCGATGAAGTCGCTGTTGTTTACAGCGACAAACCCGATGCCGGCTGTGTGTGCTTTTTCCATCGCCATACGCATGGCATGGGTTGCGGTCACCGCGCCCAGTGCTCGATCACCGTCAAGCAGCGCTGTAGCCGGTGCCTCGCGCACGACTTTGATTTGCGGGTCAGCGTTGGCTCCGCCTTTGACCAGACGGTCTATCAGGAAAGGGACTCGCACGATGCCATGCGAATGGGTTCCTCTTAAATCGGACATAACCAGGCTGTCGGCGACCAACCCTGCATGGACCGGATTCAAGCCCGCGGCCAGAAAGATCGACTCGGTAAATTGCTGCAGTTCGGCAGCATCGACGCGTAATTGGCTTTCTTCCCTCATACAGCACTTGCCTTTCGTGCTGCCGGCACGCCCCCATGCACGAGCCATCCGTTGGTTGCCAGAACACCGGCATCGACAGGCAAATTGGTACCGGTAATGGCGGATGCCCGATCCGATAGCAAAAAAGCAATCGCTTCGGCCACTTCCCGTGGTTCCACCAGCCGGCCCAGCGCACTGACATCGATCGGCGAGATGGCATATCGTTCGCCTTTTTCGATATTTTCCAGCATCCGGGGAACGCCCACAAAGCCAGGGCTGACTGCGTTGACCCTGACTCCGCTGCGCCCCCACTCACCTGCCATGCCTTCGGTGAGCATGTTTACTGCTGCCTTGGCCGAGTAATACGCATGGCCGTGGTTGGGGCGCTGCCCCACCATAGACGAAATATTGACAATGGAACCTTCACCACGCAAAGCCATGCGTTTGCCGAACTCAACACAACTGACATAGGTGCCCCGATAAGCAGAATTGACAATTCGCTCCCAGACTTCCAGAGACAAGTCTTCCGGCCTGACCTGCGGCTGGAAAATTGCTGCGGAATTGACCAGAGCATGTACCGGCCCGATTTGCGATTCAATATGTTGCGCAGCTTGGGCGATTGATTGTGCATCCAAAATGTCTATCCTGACCGGTTCACCCTCGATACTTGCAGCAAGATCCCGGGCAGCTGGATAATCAATATCTGCAACGACCAATTTCCAGCCATATTCATATAATTTTTGGCAAGTGGCTGCACCAATGCCATTTGCGCCGCCCAGGACCACAGCAATACGGCCTTGTCCCTCTTGTTTCATTGTGTTCATTGCCAGTTCCTTTCGTTTGACACCGTGACGGCCCTGTACCGCTGGTCTTATTCAAACCGAATACAGCCCGAGCACAGGACTATTACAACGAATTTGAACGGCAAAGTCCAAAACGATCGAAATATGGCAGACCCAAGTTTTTTCTTTGAGCTGGTGATAAATCAGCGCGGCGCGCGGTACTCGTCCCTCTGCGTAGCGACCACATCGGACAGCGAATGCTCAGTGGCTGTGCAGCGATTGGCCAGTGAGCCAAGACGTGATATGTACAGTTGCACGATCTGTGCAAGCAGATTGATCAGCGCCTCTTCGTGCTTGAATGATGCCCTGGCGATAGAGCGAACCAGATATAAGGTTCTGCTTAAGGCCGGATCGGCAATTCGCCGTCCATTGAGCAGGCCCAGCTCGATATGTTCAATAGCGTTGCCATAGGGCATGACGGCAGCAGCATCACCGGCGGCTACCATCCGCTTCATCATGGAAACAGATGATACATCCAGAATTACATTCAGTTCGATTGCCCGTCGTTTGGCTGCAGTGAATAATTGTTCTCGCACACCGTCCCGTTGCCCAGGAAGAACCAGCTCGTGTTTCGCCATTTCCGAAAATGCAATCGGTGTGTCGTGCAGCCGACCATTGCCATTTTGGGCACCGTAGACAAAGAGCATTTCCTCTTCCAGAAGAGGAACTCTGATCATTCCTGGACGCTCATGGACTTCGTATGCAAGGGCCAGATCAATTTCATGGCGCTCCAGGGCATCAATCAACACGATGCTTCGTTCTTCCACCACACCAAGCTTGACCCCTGGAAGCTCCTCCTTTGCCAGCAAAATGAGATCTCGTCCCACTATATTCATAAAACCATTGGTCAGCCCCAGCATGATCGCTTCCATTTCAAAGCGACCTTGCGCCTTGACCAGCCGCTCAGTATCGTCCACCAGACGCAGAATCTCGCAAGCCCGTTCGTAAAGAAGTTGTCCTGCGCGGGTTGTTCGCACACCACGGGGATGACGCACCAGCAGACTGACACCGTAGTCCTGCTCAAGTTGACGAACCTGCATTCCTAACGCAGGCTGAGCCACATACAGTTGCTCTGCGGCGCGGGTAATGTTGCCCGTTTCTACGATGCGGGTGAAGTATCTTAATTGCCGCAAATTCATGAATATGCCTATATTTTCAGATGTATTGAAGGAGTCTTGAACGCTTTGCAGGCCATCTCATCTTGGCTGTTCTCAGGCAAACTTGCTGTGTTGATGTTGAGAACGACCTCATGTATTTTAAAGGAGTTCTTGGCGTTTCCTTGTGGTGTCGTGGCGCAGAAATGATCGATATTCATGACATTTGAAATCAGCCGCCCGACAAAACGGACCGATTCTGGCCGTCTTGGCTGATCTATAAAATCACGCTACGCGGGCACCGAGGGCCAACCGCAAACCGGGAAGCAGACGAGCGATTACAGTGGCTAACGCACTAGCCGCTAGAGCGCATGAGCAGATTCACCCAGGGTGATCACACGATGTTTTCAGCGCTGCTGCGTTAGCTTCAGGCACAGGATGCTATTGAAGTGAAGAACATCAACTGGGCGTGCATGCTTTGCGGTACCCGCATATGGGCAATGCGCACGCCATACGGCTGCAGCGCCAAAGCAGATCGGCCTACTGCAATACAGACGATCGAGACTGTTCGCCCTTGGCTCCCATTGCCGGGAAAAAGAGGGATCCGGCCAACATCAGAGGCTCAAAGCCTGCCATCCCCGCCATTGCCTTCATGCCTGAAAATCAAGGCCGATATCCAGCGCCTTGGTGCTGTGCGTCAGATACCCGATCGCGATATAGTCAACACCGGTTTGCGCAACGGCTTGTACCGTTTCAGGCGTAATGCCGCCGGAGGCTTCCGTTTGCGCCTTGCCCTGGCACATGGCCACGGCCTGGCGCAAGGTATCGCAATCCATATTGTCCAGCAATACAAGTCTGACGCCTTCTTCCAGGGCGATCTCCAGCTGTTGCAGAGTATCGACTTCAAGCTCGACAGGTGTCAGATGCCCTGCATGCGCATGGGCCTGGGCAATGGCGGTACGCAGATCGCCGGCCAGCGCAATATGGTTGTCTTTGATCAGCATAGCGTCATCCAGCGCCATCCGGTGATTCCAGCCGCCTCCGACGCGAACTGCGTATTTCTGCAGTACCCGCAAGCCCGGAATAGTTTTGCGGGTGCAGGTGATGCGTGCTTTCGTATCTGCTACCAGTTTCACGATGTCTGCGGTCTGCGTGGCGATGCCGCTCAGGTGGGTCAGGAAATTGAGCGCCGTACGCTCGGCCGCAAGCATGGACCGGACATTCCCGGAAACCGTCGCCAGTACCTGACCTGCCTGAACATGCGCCCCATCCTGCTGGACAATATTGACTTCGATGGCTGGATCAATTTGCGCGAAGGCCAGCCGGGCCAGCGCCATTCCGGCGATCACGCCCGGGTTGCGCGAGACCAGATGCAGGCGCCCCTGTCTGCCAACGGGGATGGTCGCCTGGGAAGTAATATCGCCTTTTCGCCCCATGTCTTCTGCCAGCGCTGCCTGCACAAAGGGTAATAAAATAACGTCGGGTAATTCATGAGCAGCGGGATTCATAAGCACGCAGGTCCTGTTTAAAAATTGCCCCATAGGAGCTGTTATATACTCAAATTGAGTATATAACAGCTATAAAAAACCGACAATGGCTTATTGAAAAGTTTATTTATTGATAGGCAGTTTGCTGCCGGACAACAAGCTCTCGAGTAAAACCGTATCCTTGAACCGGTAGAGCTGTGCCGGGCGCCCCCGTTCCTGGACCGTACTTTGTCCGGTCGCCTCGAGTAAATCCTGATGCTGCATCAGGCGCCGAAAATTCTGCTTGTGCAACTCTACGCCGGCCAGGCTTTCGATACTTTTCTGCAATTGCAGCAGCGTAAATTCAGTGGCCATCAATTCGGAAATCACCGGACGATATCTGATTTTCGCCCGCAGCCTTGACATGGCCATGGCCAGCACCCGGCGATGGTTGTGCTGCATGGCCTTACCCGTCATGGTCTCAGGGATTGCCCCATCAAACAACGGCGATTCGGGAATAAGGCCCACTTCGTAGAGCAATTCATAGCGATACAGGGTATTGTCTTCGATCCATGCATGTTCACCCTGACCCCAGCACAGATCCACGCGTCGCTGCCGGCTTTGGCGAACTGCGCCATCCTCGGCAAAGGCGACCCATTTTCTCAGATGAGGGTAAAACACGCGGGCGATCCATTCGGGCCTGCCCTCGCGATGATCTTCCCAGGGAAAGTAACGGTACCAGTCCTGCCAGCTGGCATTGGCTTCCAGCAGACGTTCATCGGCTTCCTTGACTAGGCCCAGGTAACTGACATACAGCACGGGTTGCCCCGAGGCGCGGGTACGCAACGTATCGACAAAGGTATAGAGCTGCTCAACATAGCCCATGGGCTGCATGGTCTGGTTTTTGACCCACTGGCGCACCCCGGCCTGCAACGAGCTATGCACGGGCGATAACGGCCCATAGGGCAGGATATTGCCGTTTTCCACGGTCAGCACCCTCGCGTTCAGATTGGTAATCGCGATCAACACCGCGACAACCTCGGTAGCGCCTTCTGCAGTGCTCGACACGGAAAAACCTGAAGCCATACCTGTACATATCCATCAACAATGTATGGATTCTATCAGAACGGCCCTGATGGCATTTGCGCCACAACGCTTACACCTGGGAAATAAAAAATACTTTACGATTTATACTCAATTGGAGCATAATGTATTCTCGAAAATGGCACGGGATACAGGCATATGACATCAACCTCCTTCTCTGTACGCAAGACGTTCGACATCGATTTTCCGACGCTGAACCGGCCGGCATCCGACGCAGGTATGGGCTCGGCCTGTCAGGTAAAGCAGGCCTGGGCCAGCGTGCCCGAGCCGCTTGATAAAAAGAACCGGGACACTTATCGACAGTTGATTGTCGATCTTCTGGCAAAGCAGCAGGCAACGCTGGTTGCACACTACTACGTTGATGCTGAGCTACAAGACCTGGCGCTACAGACCGGCGGTTGCGTCGGGGACTCGCTGGAAATGGCCCGCTTCGGCCGGGATCATCCGGCCACCACATTGGTTGTGGCTGGCGTCAGGTTCATGGGTGAGACCGCCAAGATCCTGAGCCCCGAAAAGCAGGTATTAATGCCTGACCTGCAGGCCAATTGCTCGCTGGATCTGGGCTGCCCGCCCGATGCTTTTGCGGCTTTCTGTGATGCCAACCCGGGACGCACAGTGGTGGTATATGCCAATACCAGCGCGCAGGTCAAGGCCAGGGCCGATTGGGTGGTGACCTCTTCGATCGCCCTGGAAATCGTGACCTACCTGCACCAGAGGGGTGAAAAAATTCTGTGGGGCCCCGACCGCCATCTGGGCCAGTACATACAACAGCAAACCGGCGCGGACATGCTGCTATGGCAGGGTTCGTGCCTGGTGCATAATGAATTCAAGGCTGAGGAGCTGGCCGAGTTGAAAAAAGCCAACCCGCAAGCGCGCGTGCTGGTGCACCCCGAATCACCGGCTCCGGTGGTGGCCCTGGCAGATGTGGTCGGCTCCACCAGCAGGCTGATTCAGGCCGTTGCCGAGTTGCCGGCGACAAGCTTTATCGTGGCAACCGACCAGGGCATCGTGCATGAAATGCAAAAACAGGCGCCTGGCAAGACGTTCATCGCCGCCCCCACGGCAGGCGAGAGCGCCACCTGCAAAAGCTGTGCCTTTTGCCCGTGGATGGCAATGAACGGGCTAGCCGGCGTGGTCAACTGCCTGCAAACGCATAGCGGCGAAATCGTGCTGGATCCACAGCTGGGATATCGGGCGCACAAACCCATCGGTCGCATGCTCGACTTTGCTGCTGCCTACAAAAAGAACATCCGGGCCAGCGGCGACATAAGCCGCGATGTTCATTTATTTTCCCAAATCGGACCTGCATGATGAAAGCCACAGCGCATGACTATGATGTGGTGATTATCGGTGGCGGTCTGGCCGGCCTGTCGGTTGCACTAAGCCTGCCTGGCAATATGCGCATTGCAATTGTCAGCAAACTATCACTGGAGACCACCGCCAGCAGCAAGGCCCAGGGCGGGATAGCGGCGGTGCTGGACGCCGAAGATCATACCGACAATCATATTCGTGATACGTTGGTTGCCGGCGCCGGCCTGTGCAATATGACAAGTGTCAGCCACATTGTGCAAGCTGCGCCGGCCGCGATCGACTGGCTAAGACACCTTGGAGTCCGATTTACCCTTGCTGGTCAGGATCGATTACACCTGACGCGCGAAGCCGGCCACAGTCATCGCCGTATCGTTCATGCAGCAGACAGCACAGGATCAGCGATCACATCTGTGTTGCAGACAGAGTTGCAGCAACGGCCCAACGTGGACGTGTTTGAGCATACAGTGTGCGTCGATGCATTAATCACGCATGAATTAATTACACATGAATCAGTCGCGCATGAGCATGCCACTCGATCCGTCTGTCAGGGAATTGACGCCCTGGATACGGCCTCGGGTAATGCATTAACCCCGACCGCCCGCCACACAGTCCTGGCCACGGGCGGACTGGGGCAGCTGTTTCCCTATACCACCAACCCGCCCACCGCCACCGGTGACGGCCAGGCCATCGCCTGGCGGGCGGGTTGCCGGATTGCCAATCTGGAATTCGTACAGTTTCATCCCACTGCCCTGGCATTGCCGGGCGCTGCCTCCTTTTTGATCTCCGAAGCGGTCAGGGGCGAGGGCGGTGTGCTGCTGAACGCCGAAAAACGCCGCTTCATGCCTGATTACGATTCGCGCGCCGAACTGGCGCCGCGCGATATTGTGGCGCGGGCCATCCACACTGAAATAAGCAGGCAACAAGGGCAGCCTGTATGGCTGGATATTTCTCACCGGCCGGCCAGCTTTATTCGCGAGCACTTCCCCATGATTTACCAGACTTGCCTGGAGCTGGGGCTTGATATCACCCGCCAAGCCATTCCGGTTGCGCCGGCAGCACATTACTCCTGCGGTGGCATCGTTACCGATTTGAACGGACGCACCAATATTGACCGGCTGTATGCCGTAGGAGAAGTTGCCGATACCGGCCTGCACGGCGCCAATCGGCTTGCCAGCAACTCGCTGCTTGAATGCATTGTGATCGGGCGAAATTGCGCACAAGCCATTATCGAGCAGTGCAGTCAGGTGGGCAGCACGCTTGCTGCCGCCACAACAGCGTCGCTTGCCGGCAACGGGCAGCGAGCGGTCAATGACGAGCCTGATTTGCGCGCGTTGCCTGATGGGCCTGTGATGCCTGATGCAGCAGACATCCGGCAGCTCATGGGGAAAAACCTGGGCATCATGCGAACAACGTCGGACATTGGCCAGGCACTTGACCAGTTAGGGCGCTGGCGCATGCTGCTGGCACATCCGTCTGGACAGGACTGGACGCCAACGCGCCTGGATTTGCGCAACCGCCTGGACTGTGCCTGGCTGATCGCGACATGTGCAGCCCAGCGCAAGGAAAGCCGGGGCCTTCACACACTGGCCGATTTTCCCCAGATGCAGGCCGAACCCAGTCCTAGTGAGGTCGGTCGTTCAGTGCAGCCAATGCCGGTGCCGGCCGAAAGTGAGCCCGGCTAAGCCAACCGTCGTCAGTCAGGTGCGCGCCAGTTGCTGCACGGCCTGGGCCACCGGCGTATCGCCCTGGATCAGCTCAATAATGATCCGGTTTACTTCAGGATGTTCAATGATTTCGACCAGCGCTGCCGCGACGTCGGCACGCGGTATGCCGCCATAGGGAATGGCCAGGCCCGCGTGTACCTTACCGGTACCGGGAGTATCCAGCAATGTGCCGGGCCGCAGAATGACCCAGTCCAGATCCGTCGCTGCCAGATGCACGTCGGCGCGCTTTTTCACTGCCATGTAATTTTCAAAGGTCTCGGACACTGCCTTGCCGCGACCGGCCTCCGGAAACGCCGACACCAGGACAAAGCGCCGGACCCCCGCTGCCATGGCTGCCGCTACGGCCAGCGTCAGCCCATCCCCGTCAATGGCGTTGGTCATCTGGGCCCCGCCTTTGCCTGCTGCCCCTGCCGAAAACACCACCACGCCGCTGTCTGTCATGAGCCTGGCCAGCTCGGCGGTCTCCAGTTGAAGCAGGTCCCCGTACACGGGGATGGCGCCCAGGGCTTTTAGTTCATCTGCTTGCCGGGCATCCCGATGCAGTGAGTGGGGCTTGTGCCCGCGCGCACTCAACTGACTGGCAAGATGCCGGGCCACTTTTCCCGAACCGCCAACGATAAAAACATTTGTCATATTCTCTCCTTGTATGCTCCGTGCTGGCAAAGCAACGGTACCTGCAGGCCTGCAGATTCTTTACTCTGCTACACTGATTGAGACTCTCTATTGATCGACAGGAGACTTAACGTGAACCCGATGAAGCAGCCGCAAGATGCGCCCGTCGCCTTTCAAATAGCATGGAACAATCACGACATGCCAGCGCTCGGCGCATTGTTCCATGAAGATGCCACGTTCGTAAACCGTTTTGGGCATTACGTACGTGGTGTCGATGAGATCGTCGGACTACACGCGCCTATTCACTCTACCATCTACAGCGACTCGACCCTCGCAAATGAATTGATCGATGTTGTCGCGATAAACAACGAAGCGGCCATCGTGCACTTCTGGAGCCGCCTTGTAGTCGGCACGGCCCATCCGGCAGGCCCGCACGCCGTCGACACGCTGATCCTTGCCGTTCTCACCCATGAGAACGGCGCCTGGCGAATCCAGGCGCTGGAGAACGTCACATTGACAAACCCTCGCACCGGAGAAAACGTGTTGAGAGACAACCCGAACACCTGAAGGTGCAACGAACCGGGTACGGAGCAAAGTAAGGCAATGTAAATCTTACCACTACAATTGTGATGAGCCTTTGTCCCAAAGCGTATGCAGGGTGCGTTCGCCAGACCTGTCAAAACAAGACCATGCAGCCACACGGGTGTGCCCCGGCACCGTTGCCACGTGCGCAACTGAGGCTTGCCGGCCCTTATCTGGCCGTTTTGAATAGCTGACCGTTATTGTCGACGATGCCCCACCAGCGCAGGGTTTTTTGCAAATGGCTTCTGACCGCCTGCACCGCCTTTTCCGGAGCGCCGGTCTGAATATGATCAATGATCTGCAAATGTTCGGTCATGGCCGGAATGATTCTTTCGGGCAAGGGGCGCCGCGAGTGCTGCATGACACTCAGGCGGTAACGATTTTCTTCATAAACCGCCAGTGCAACCGGATTATTCAATGCCCCGGTAAGCCAGGCATGCAGCGACCAATCCACCTCCATGGCTTTCAACTGTAACTGGGCAGATATGGCGCCTTCTGAAGCCTGCTCCAGCACGCGCTCGTGCTCCTGGCGCAAGTGAGCCAACTCACGATCCGGCGCCTGCTGCGCCAACAGACGAGCACCTTCCTGGTCGAACAAATAACGCAGGTGAAAACCGGCATGCAGCGCCTCTGCGGTGGCTTCAAGGATCAACACGCCCCGCTGGGGCAAAATCGACACCAGCCCGGCGGCGGCGGCTCGCTTTACCGCTTCTCGTACGGGGGCCAGCGGCAGGCCGGTCACCTCAACCAGTTCTGATATCGAAATCATCTGGCCTGAGCGTATTTGACCGCAAGCGAGCAAATCCCGAAAGGCTTCAAAAGCCTGTTGCGCCAAAGACTGGTCCGAAGAGCGGGTGGGAGTTCGCATGGTAAGAGAGACGCCTTTTAGGGTTTTCACGACTATCGCATATTATGTCATTCTAATTATAGTTGAAATGTTATCTGACATTTCAGATGGCATTTCACAAATCACCAACAGGCTGGCGCACTCAACGGTGCTCCCGGGGAGTGGATTTAAAATGCGTATTATTTATCGAAGTCTCTTTTGCCAGGTGGTTGTGGCGTTGATTCTTGGCGCGATTATCGGCGTGTTCTGGCCGCATTTTGGCGAGCAGCTCAAACCGCTGGGCGATGGCTTTATCAAGCTGATCAAAATGATTATTGCGCCTTTGGTATTTTGCGTGGTGGTGCACGGTATCTGCGGCAGCAGCGATCTGAAGAAAGTTGGCCGGGTGGGCGCCAAGGCCCTGCTGTATTTTGAGATCGTCACCACCTTTGCGCTGGCGCTGGGCATTGGCCTGGCTTATTTGTTCAAGCCCGGCCACGGCATGAACGTGGACACATCCTCGCTGGATGCCAGCGCACTGGCGCCCTATGCGACCCAGGCTGAGCATGCAACAGATACGGTCAGCTTCCTGATGCGAGTCATCCCCAAAACCTTTACCGATGCATTTGCCTCCGGCGATATTCTGCAGGTGCTGCTCATTGCCATTCTGTTCGGGGCGGCAGTAGCCGTGATGGGAGAACGCGGGCGGCCGGTTGCGGCGCTGGTGAGCCAGTTGTCCCATGTATTTTTCAAGATCATCGGTTTTATCGTGCGCCTGGCGCCACTGGGTGTATTGGGGGCAGTCGCGTTTACCGTCGGCAAATATGGCGTCGGTACGCTGGGCCAGTTGAGCATGCTGGTAGTCCTGTTTTATGTCACCTGCGCGATATTCGTGGTGGTCATTCTGGGCCTCATTCTGCGACTTGCCGGTTTCAATATTTTCAAACTGCTTGCCTATTTGCGCGAAGAATTGCTGGTAGTGCTGGGTACGGCCTCGTCAGACGCCGTATTGCCCCAGGTCATGCATAAACTGGAGCGTATGGGCGTAAAGAATTCCACTGTGGGGTTGGTGATACCTACCGGCTACTCGTTCAATCTTGATGGATTCTCCATTTATCTGACCCTGGCTGCAGTTTTCATCGCACAGGCGACCAATACGGCCTTGTCATTTACCGATTTGATCACGATCCTGGCCATTTCAATGCTGACATCCAAAGGCGCACACGGCGTGCCCGGCTCGGCCATCGTGATCCTGGCTGCAACCTTGAGCGCCATTCCGGCGATTCCCGCTATCGGGCTGGTATTGGTGCTGTCGGTTGACTGGTTCATGGGCATCGCCCGCGCCCTGACCAACCTGATCGGCAACTGTGTAGGCACGATCGTTATCGGTGCCTGGGAAGGCGATATTGACCGGCAACAGGCCCATAATACGCTCAACGGCCAGACCGGAACAAACGAGGATTAGAGGTAGCAACAAGCATGACACTCAGAAGTTTGACGATAGAGCCGCTGACCCGCAGTGCCTTCGCGCCCTTTGGCCAGGTGATCGAGGTCAGCGATGCGGCCCAGCACTTTACGATCAACGAGGGCAACACCGAGCGTTATCACGATCTGGCCCATATTGAGCCAGGCCCGCAGGGCAAGGCAATCGTGTCGATTTTCCGTGGCTTGCCACGCACCCTACCCTTCGAGATCACCATGATGGAGCGTCATCCGCTGGCCAGTCAGGCCTTTATCCCGCTGTCTTCGCGTCCCTATCTGGTCGCAGTTGCCGCCGCTGATGAGGCGCCGACCATTGGGCAGGTGCGCGTGTTTTTATGCCAGGGCCAGCAAGGCGTGAACTACGCTGCAGGCGTCTGGCATCACCCACTACTGGCGCTGAATGCGATCTCGGACTTTCTGGTCATCGACCGCAGCGGACCAGGACACAATTGTGATATTGCCATGCTCACACCGGGCGGTCTGATCAGCCCGCTCCCCTGAACGCGGTGTCCCGCTGCCTAGCCCCCTCTCTGCTTTAACTGACATTACACGAGGACCTTTTCCCATGTCAAAGACTCCCTACTACGCCCCCCATGGCGGTCATCCGGCCCAGACCGAGTTGCTGACCGACAGGGCCATGTTTACCGAAGCCTATGCCGTCATTCCCAAAGGCGTCATGCGCGATATCGTCACCAGCTATCTGCCCTTTTGGGACAAAACCCGGCTATGGGTGCTGGCACGCCCCCTTTCGGGTTTCGCAGAAACCTTTTCCCAATATATTGTTGAAGTTGCTCCCGGCGGCGGCAGCAGCCATCCCGAACAGGACCCCCAGGCCGAAGCGGTGCTCTTCGTGGTAGAAGGCCAGCTCTCGCTCACCCTGGCCGGCGCCGAACACACCCTGACCCCAGGCGGCTATGCCTTCATTCCCCCGGCATCGGACTGGGCCGTGCGCAACAGCACCGATACACACGCCCGTTTTCACTGGATCCGCAAGCGCTACCAGACCGTCGAAGGCATTGCCTACCCCTGCGCCTTTGTCACCAATGAGCAACAGCTCACCCCCGTGGCCATGCCGGACACCGAAGGACGCTGGGCCACCACGCGCTTCGTGGACCCCACCGACATGAGCCATGATATGCATGTCAATATCGTGACCTTCCTGCCCGGCGGCGTGATCCCCTTTGCCGAAACGCATGTCATGGAACACGGCCTGTATGTGCTCGAAGGCAAGGCCGTTTATCGCCTGAACCAGGACTGGGTCGAGGTCCAAGCGGGCGACTTCATGTGGCTG